>APMI01000018.1_pt1 | contig 1601666 bp, 1374 predicted proteins | sample 667938 | NCBI WGS metagenome assembly APMI01 (sample SAMN01084076, study PRJNA167559) | wastewater metagenome | biome: Wastewater | place: Denmark: Ejby Moelle, Odense | collected 2011-11-28 | reverse complement strand
AGTCTTTTTAAAGGCATTTTTTTGCAAATTTGTAGCATGTTTACAGGAATAATAGAAACTACAGGAAAAATTTCAGCAATTGAGCACTCCGGAACCAATAAAACATTCTGGATAACCTCCCCCATCTCCAACGAATTAAAAGCAGACCAAAGTGTGGCCCATAACGGCGTTTGTCTTACTGTTGAAGAAGTTGCAGATGGAAAACACCGTGTTACAGCAGTGAAAGAGACCTTGGAGAAATCAAATCTTGGTTTTTTAAATAATGGCGATGATATAAACATTGAACGTTGCCTTCCGTTCAACGGCCGGCTGGATGGGCATTTGGTTCAGGGGCACGTTGATGCAACAGGAACTTGTACTTCTGTTACAGAACAAAACGGAAGCTGGTTATTTACATTCCAATATCCCAAAGAACTTGCCCATTTGATTGTTGAAAAAGGGTCAATCTCATTAAACGGTATTAGCTTAACTGTATTTAATGTAACTGTAGATGAGTTTAGCGTCGCAATCATCCCCTACACTTTTGAACATACCAATATGAACGGGATTCAGAAAGGTTCTGTAATAAACCTGGAATTTGATATCATTGGGAAGTATGTTCAGAAAGGGTTGGAGGTTTATGCAAACAAATAAGCCAAAACCAATCAGATAAAAGAATATATTGCACCAAAAGATTTGCAGGCATTTCATTACTATTAAATTCATCCTCGTATGCCATCTGTTTCACTCATTATACCGGTTTTTAACGAGGCGGAGAGTATTTATCCTGTTTTCCACGAAATAAAAAAATATATAATCCCCGATTTTGAATTGATATTTATAGATGATGGCAGTACAGATACCACTTTATCAGAAATACAAAGTCTGGCGGATGAAGATCAACGGGTAAAATGTATTTCTTTCAGCCGCAATTTTGGTCATCAGAACGCACTTATGGCCGGGATGGATTATGCAATAGGTGATTATATAATTACAATGGATGGCGATTTACAGCACCCTCCTTCTTTTTTGCCTCAAATTCTCGATAAACTAAATGATGGGTATGATTTAGTAGCAACAAAACGAACTAAAACGAACGACAAAAACTTCGTAAAAAAAATTTTTACAAAATGCTTTTACCGTTTCATCAATTTGATATCCGATGTACCAATTGAAGAAAACGTTTCAGATTTCAGGGGGTTCAACAAAAAAGTACTTTCTGCTATTCAGCGATTTGAAGAAAGAGACCTTTTTTTACGGGGACTGTTCAGCTGGATAGGGTTTAAAAAAACGGTTTTATCATTTGAAGCTCCGGCCCGCTTATATGGAACAAGTAAATATAGCTATGTGAAAATGATGAGGCTTGCATTGAAAGGCACTACATCTTTCAGTTTTAAACCATTAAGGATTTCACTTTTGGCCGGCAGTTTTGTATCGCTGATTTCTTTCTTCTTACTCGCAATGTCAGTGATTGCTTATTTCCAGGGCAAAACCGTTCCAGGCTGGGCATCGCTGATGACTGTAGTAACTTTTATGGGAGGAATCCAGCTTTTAGTAATCGGTCTTATGGGAGAGTATATAGCCAGTTTGTTCAGGGAAAGCAAAAAACGGCCGCTTTATATTGTGAATGAGAAAATTAATTTTTAGCAGTTTTTAAGGATCTTACTAAATACTGCCCTCCTAACGGAATTCTTGTTAAATACTTTTCCAGTTTAATGAAGCATTTAAATAAACTGCGTCTTGGAAAAAAAATGTTGAATGCGGTATCAGTCACAAGAAAATTAGTTTTTTGAAGTAAGGATTTACAGTAGCCACTCGTAATTAGATTCACATCTTTATCAAACTCGCATGTTTTAACTAAGTATTGAGTTAAGGGATTTATAGGGTTATGCTCAAATATGTAAAGTCTCCCCCCCGGTTTTAATACTCTGTACATTTCGCCAACAACAGAGAAATGCTTGTCCTTTTTTATGTGATGTAAAACACCTGCAATAAAAACAATATCAAAATTTGAATCTGGAAATGGAATCTTAACTCCATCGAAATACTTAAACATTGCGTTAGGTATTCCTCTCTTCAAGGCTTCTTCAATACTTTTTTCTGAAACATCAATACCCACCAGTTCAAATGAAGGAAAATAATTACTTAAGAAAAGTTCTGTAACACCATCACCACAACCAAAATCAAGAAGTTTTTCATGATGGCCTGCTTCAAACTTCTTGATTTCTTTTACTTTGTATTCTGCAAAATAAAAACTATCCGCACCTGATACTTTTTTAATACTTTTTGTATGAATATCCCGGTAGGATTCCGCAAACTTGTCAAAAAACTGATCATTTCGTTGACTCATACAAATGAAGTACTGTAAATTTAGCCAAACATAGTTAAACATTTTGAAAAGCAGAATAAGCCCATACCTGTTTATCCTTTTTATTTTCATACTTGCATACTTCCCTATTGTAAGCTTTATTGCCGGGGTTAAAAATGATATTCTTACAGGCTATCTGCCTGTAAGGTTTTTCATGAGCGAAAGCATATCGTCAGGTTATATGCCGTGGTGGAATCCATACGTCAATTTTGGAATACCGCAATATGCAGACATGAGTTGTTCATTCTGGAGCCCGATTACTTGGATAATTGCGTCAACTGTCGGTTACAACGTTTATACTATAACAATAGAATTACTGTTTTATATTTTGATGGCTGGCTGGGGAATGTATAAATGTGGCGACATCTTTAACTGGAACAAAAATGCAAGGATTGTGGTGGCTGCTGCTTTTATGTGCAGTGGTTTTATAACCGGACATCTTCAACATTTAAACTGGATATCAGGCGCAGCTTTTTTACCTTGGTGCTTATGGGCATATGAAAACCTGTTGAAATCAAAATCACTAAAAAACCTGTTACTTGCTGTATTCTTTTTTTACATTCTTATTTCATCGTCACATCCAGGCATAATCATAGGATCAATTTACTTCTTTATATTTTATACAGTTTACATTTTCTATTTATCAGGGAAGCAGAATCATCTTTCATATGTGAGCATTTTTTTAAAAAGAGTTCTCCCATTCATAGTTCTGTTAATCATTGTAAGTTCTGCTATGATTTATAGCTATATAGAAATACTGCCCTATATTTCCCGTGGTGACAAAGTTTTTGTCAACATACCTGCACAGAATTCAACTACTATAAACAACTGGATCAGTTTTCTTTTCCCGCTGGCAACAGTAAATAACAACAGTGAATTTTTTATCAATGAACCAACATTAAGAAATTGCTATTTTGGAATTATTGTATTTCTTTTTGGGTTGTCATCTCTTACAAAGAACTGGAAGAAAAATTTCTTCTTTTTATTAACAGGCCTCTTTTTTATGTTAGTGTCTGCCAATGGTTTTTTCCAGTCTATATGTTATAAATTTTTACCATTGCTGGGTTATGTACGATTAAACGGAGAATTCAGGTTATTCGCCCTTTTATCTTTTATTATTATTTCAGGCAATGCGATTTCAGATTATTTAAAATCCGGCGTGCAAAGCAAATATTTATCCGTCATCACAAAATCATTGGTTTATATTTTTGTGGGTGCCTTGGTTTTGTCTTCGTATAATGTATTTTTTTCAGGAAAAAGTTTTTTATTCCGGGCAGCCAGCGATTCTAATATTATCAGTCCGGTAATTCAACTAAAAAGGGTATTGTCCAGTTTAACTCTTAGCGATTTAATTCTAATACAATCAGTAATAACTATTCCTCTTCTTATCGCTTTTTATAAAGCGTTACAGAAAAATTTATCGTACAGTATCATTCTGCTAATTACATTAGACTTGCTTATTTCCACAATAATACAAATACCATTTACCGGAGCGGGCATAAAAAGTACAAAAGAGATACAGTCTTATCTTAATAAAACACCTAAGGGAGTGCCAATACCCAAATTGGATCCACTCATATTAAACGACACAGGAGTTGCTGGCATTGATAAAATTCTAGGTAAATGGAGTTTATATAATAAACAACCGGGCAACCTTTCACAAGCAAGTTACCCAACAGTTTTTAAGACAGAAAGTATCATTTACACAAATGAAATGATGAACGCTATTAAAGAAAAACCATTTCTTTTTTTTAATACTTCAGACACTTTAAACCTGCAAAAAAATGATTCGCCAAAGATTGAAGAAATTACAATTAAAAAATTTACTCCAAATGAGATTATTCTAAACTTAAAGACAGAAAGCCCTGGTGAGCTTTTTTTACTTTATAAAAATTACAAACACTGGAATGCAACTGTAAATAGTAAAAATTATACTTTGGAAAGCTATAAAAATGCCTTCTATAAACTGCCGATAGCTAATAATGCAAACATCAAAGTGTACTTCTGGTTTAATCCAGAACCAATAAAAATTTCGGCTTTAATCACACTCACCTCATTCTTAATTATGACAATGTTGTTATTAATCTACTTCCTTATTAAAAGACTCCACCGATAAATAAAACTAGTTTTAAAAATAATTTACAAAGTGTAATTGTATTTTATTCATTACGAACAATTGAATCTCTCAATAACGGCACACTGGTTCGTAAAAGAGTTGAGAATAATACTCTAAACTGATTTACATTACTTATTCCATCGTACCATCCAGATGTATCTCCATTTGGTATATATATACAGTTTAACGAATTAAAGCTTTCGTCACCGCTTAGGCCTGTTGCGAGATCTCTAGAACCATGATCACTCATTAAAATAATTACAGCCTGTCCCTTAGTCTTACTCTTTATTCGTTTAACAAAATCAAGGATAACAACATTTGTATATTTTAAATACTGTAAATATGCACTGTTTTTGTCAGCCTGAGTCAAAGGACTTTTCCGGAAGAATGCAGAATTAATATGACCCAAACTATCTTTTGCAAATGGAGAATGGGGCATCATCAAATGAGCATAACAAAAAACCGGTTCTCTCCTTTTATTATCAGCTTCACTTGCCACAGAATTCATTATCTCATAATTCGAGTTTATTTTTGAAGCAATTAATCGTTTAAGCATTTTTTCATTGTTAATCCTACGTGCAATAAACAGTGGTGTTAATTCAATCAAATCATCAAAAATTGTACTGCTAAACAACAATGATATTTCAGCAGGAATAAACCGATTATTGAATACTTTACCTGCTGCATCCATAGGAAATGGCGAATAATTTTTCACCTCATAGCCTAAATCTTTAAAAACTGTTGCCACTTGATTATTTTTGATTTCATTCAACGAATTTATATACCCCTCGGATGAATATGGATTTGCAGAAAAAAACGAATTAGTGTAATTGCAATTTAATAATGAAGCAATTGAAGGAACAGTACTACTATAATTACTTTGCGCTTTTTTTATTATCCTAAATCCTTCGTCAGACATCTCTTTAATAAACTGTTCATTTGAAAAATTATACTTTTGCAAAGTTTCTGAACCAGCATATTCATCTAGTAAAATTAAGAATACCGAAGAAAGATTTTTTTTGATTATAGTCTTTTCCTGGAACCGTAAAAAGTTGTTTTCAAAATTATTTCGCTTGGTTATTGTGTGTTCTATAAAAAAAACAAGTTCAAGTGCAAACAATATAATGAACAAGGAATTAAAATAAGCAGATAATTTATTCCATTTTAATTTACTATGTTTTATCAGCAAAAGAAATGTCAGAATCAGAACTAAAACCAGTAATACACAGGACAAACCGCTTGAAAACAGCTTTACTTTACTTGTCAGAAAAAAAGAAACAACCCCGTAAAAGAGAAAAAGAAAATTTGATAAAATAGTAAATACTGCTGCTTTAATCTTATCCCTGATAATAAAGTACGAGATATGAAAATACAAAAACACGAAAAAAAACAGAAGTAAAAAGAATTTCAAAACATCATAAAAACTTACAAGATTATAAAATTCGTTCCATTGATGCAAAACAAAAAAAAACACCAAGAGCGAGCAATTATAATTTGTATGCAATAATGCCTTTATTTTCATTTATTTTTCCCATTTGCATTTTTCCAAGCAAATACAACATTATCGCATTAAATACATTTTTCCATACCCCTTGTTGAAATACTGATCAGTATTATCTCCCTCCGACTTGTATTTTTCAAGTGCTCCGCCATTATTATTTGTAATTACACGATACAGATACACACCATTAGCCAATTTATTTCCAAATTGATCTGTGCCATCCCATTTGTAATCAGTAATGTTTCTGCCAATTCTTAACTGTCCAAGTTCACTCTTAGTAATTTCTCTTACCACTTTTCCTGTAATTGTTAAAATCTGTATACGTATGTTTTGAGGAATCTCAGACCCTGTTAATGTAAAAACAAATGCTGTTGAAGTAGTAAACGGATTGGGATAATTCAATAAATTAGAAATCATTGCTTTGTTAACTACTTCAAAAGAAACTTTATAATCCAGATTACCAGCTTTGTTTCCACTATAATCATTTCCCGAAACAGTCAATTCATATTCACCATCTTGCGTAAAGAAAGGAGTTATATCGATCGTAGCAGTATTTTCGCCATTCGAAAGATTTGCAGGTGTAAATTTCACACTATCCGACTGCGCCTTATATTCTCTTTGAACATTATCAGGGAATCGTATATAAATTTTTATCCCGGCAGTATCACTCAAAGCAAGATATTTGCTTTCGTCTTTCAATTTGACCAAAATATGAGGTTTAGAAGATACTAAATCCCTGTTAAGAATATGTGCGCCATCAAAAGTAACATCAAGCCAAGGTTTATAATTATCTGGTTTTACATAAAAACCCTTGTATAAAAAGTTATTAAACAAAAATTGCTCGGGTTGGTCACTATCAGGGTTGACCATAAAATACAATGTATTTGCACCCGGTAAATCCTTTGTGTCAATATTGTAAGAAATAACGATTGAATCTCCTGCTATAAGAGGCCTTTTCTTTGGCAAAGCAATTATATGAGGAACATTATTTCTATCCGTAACGACCATTTTTAATTTCAAACTATCAAATGCTGTTTCGCTTACATTTCTGAAAGCCACTGCAAAACTGAGCATCTCACCAACATCAAGTGTATCTTTCATCGTAAATCTTAAATTCGGGGCAAGCGCTCCCTCAGGCAAATAATCAGCCAATATCCTCCAATAATTTAATTGATGAGGTGTAATATTAACGTGATCTGAGTTGGTCATACTTAACTTTATATAGGGAAAGTTCGCAGGTGAAATAAAATCAAGTAATGTATCTCTTGCATTGGTGACAGTAGCAAGTGTCATGGTTATTCCATCCGGAGTTTTGCCAATAATATCAATGGATGTAATATCTGGATTTGCAGGCTCCAGATCTTTTCCTTGCCATATTAGCTCTTTCCAGCTTTTAGCTGGACCAAACCATGGCGATTCGATCTTACCAGTTGTGTAATATGCAGGTATTTCAATTACATCTGAAATTTGTTCAGTTATATCCCCAAAATGCTGAATAATTTTAAAATTTGGATCTCCTTTTTTACAGATAAGAATCATGGGCTTATTGTTGTAAAAAGAATCAATCATATTAAAGCCAAGTTCTTTGAACTTATGATATAATGATTTCCCTGTACCATAAATACTCTCATCTGCCTTAAGAGTACCGGCATTTGCAAAAACTCCTAAATCAGCTCTTCCCAAATTTGTAACAACTATATAATCACCATTTTTTACACTATCGATAAAATCCATGGCTCGTTTACGATAAGTCTGATCGTTATAATAATATTCAAAAAATAATCGAACATCACCAGCTCCATTACAGTTAGGTGCAAGGCTGAGGTATTTACCATTCCCAGAAGGTAATGTTGTGTTTTGCCATGACTCAAGAGTCTTACCATCAAAAACATAAAACTGAAAAGAATTATAACGACAACCATATCTTTCGATATTGAGGAAATTATATGTTAAGTACAAATCAGGAGATGTGTGATAAGGGTATATTCCGGTTTTAACTTCAATTTTTGTAATAGTTGAATCAAAAACACTCTGCCTTGTAACAGAATCAAGCAATAATTGAGAATATGCACTTTGCCTGTGCTGATAATAATGAGACTGATTAAACCCGGTAACTGTTCCAGGAATATACACAAAACTAAATCCATTCCATACTATTGCAGATGTTTCTGTTGGTCTGATTCCAACACGCCAGTAATAAACTGCACTATCTTTAAATGAAAGTCCATTCGGCTTAAACGAAATAGAGCCAGCACTTGAAGTAACTGAATCAACTTTCTTTATGGAAGAATTGAAGTTTATTGTTGTATCAATCTCGAAATAAAACTTCCGGTTAGAACCGATTGGATTGGCTGTTGAAGCATAAAAAGTAATGTCCTTTTTATTTACAACAGAATAATTGTAAGGATAAACAGGTCGAATTTCATCTTCAAAAATGTAAAAGTCTTTTGTGATTGTATTATTAGTTTCACAAGCTTCAGGAACTGTATTATCAGGATCTATTTCAACTTTTACTCTGTTTGGTCCCTTGTCTGTAAAAGGATTAATCGCAACCTGGATATGAATAGAATCCTGATAAGGTATAGGCGCAATTTTTTTATCGAAAATTATTTTCTTACTTCCGTCCGGTATCTCTCTTGTTATTCTAACCCTTAATGAGTCCTCAATTGATTTCCCTATATTATAGATATTAACAGACAGATTAAACTTATCCTCAGCAATAGAAATAAAGTCAGACACTTTTACCATAGACTGGTCAATAGCATAATCCGGCTTTTGCGAGCTATAGAACTTTATAGCCGGATCACCATGCAAAGTAATCTCCTCCAAATGCATTCTCACATAATAATCATCAAATGTATACCTAGAAGTTAGCGAGTCGCACACATTTTTCATTATTTCGCCAATCGATTTACCATATTTTACTGAGGAGAGTTGATTGTAAAACTCCTCTGTGTATAAATTAAGATAATGTACAATTCCCAGATGGGTACTTGCGACAAAAGCAATTGACCCCATCTGAGGAGAAAGAACCCATTTTTCACTGATAATTTTATTTCCAGTTAACCTGGTTGCATCATATAAAAATAAATTTCCGGCCTGACAACCATTAACAATGAAAATCGGATACTTACCGATGGCAGGATAATTTACAGGGTCAGAAAGATTATACTCAAGGTTTGTTGGTGATGAATGCCCAAAATATGTAAGTAAGGAAAAACCTTCTTTAAATAAACGTGTTATATTATCACTTGCAATATTCTGCACTACCGCCACGCCGGTTTTCTGAAGTGAGTAAACCGTTGCGCCACACAAAGTATCTCTGATAACAGATGCATATTGATTAAGATAAGTCATAATCTGTTCACCTACAAAATCGTTTGCACCTCCGATATGAATTACATTTTTTTTCCATAGCTCATCCGCTATATTGCAGGAATTGGTATTATAAAATGATTCATATTGTTTTACCTTATCTAAATAAGCTTTTACTTCAGAAGGGTCAACAACATTTAAGCGACCAATAGGAAAGTTTGGAACTATAGACCTGTCATCTGAAACCATTGACATATCAGATGCGGGATTTCCAAGTACAGGAACAAGATTCAGTTTTTCGATTAAAGGGTTCGATTCTGATGATCTATAGCCGTTGTAAAAAACACCTTTCCCAATAATCAAACTAAATTTGGGTTTAGTTGCAAAAGATGTAAATGCAAAACGCATAAAGTTCTTTATTGCATAGGCATTGTTCTTAACACCATATCCAAACTGATCAAGAATATCCTGAATATTATATGTCTTTGCATTAAACCCTCCACCGGTAGTACTGCTCCTGTATAATCTGTATTGCTCGATCTGGTTAATACCATTGGCATCGGAATAAAGTAATGGATTAGAAATAATAATATAATCAGCCTGATTACCAGTTAAACCATAATTTGTAAACGTTCTGGATTTAAAAGAACCAACAGTTTTGATATTTGAAGCATCTTCACTTACCAAAACAAGTTTTCTTGCTGTTGCTGATGCAGGTAACACAACCCTTATTTGTGTAGGCGAAATGATCGACGCTGTAATCCTTAACCTGTTCGTTAGGTCGTATAAAACAGGAGCCTGAGACCCAAAATTTACATTATCAATTATAAGATTATTTCCATTTGCGCTGGCTGGTAATTCAAACTGAAAGTTTGAAGCACCACCAAAATTAAACAGTCTGGGGTAAGTAAGTTCAAACATCCCAATCACGATCCTGTCTGTAGGTTCTATTGATGTATTTTTAAAGCCAACAACAGCGCTATTTGAACTGATAAGAGAAAGAGGGATATTATTTGCTGAAACATCTATAGTTGAATTGAAGTAATTCATTTCAACTTCTGTAACCATAGTTCCATTTACAGTAACCTGAACAGTTCTTGCATTTGTTGCCCTGCCCTCACCAGAAAACTTCAACATTGCATTCGGCCCTGACGTTGCAACATATAAATTACTCAATGTTGAAAACAAGGTTATTGATGGGGCAAACTCACTACTTGTAAAGCCCTCTCCTTTGTCAAACGATGCAGAGTAAACATTACTTCCCACATTAGAAGCATAACCATAGTTTAAATTATCTTTATAATAATTCCCTGCCGTATACATGAAATATGGTTCAGCAGTAAGACCAGAACTCAAATCATTATTTGTTTGAACCAATCTTAAGTTCGCTGAAGGAGTAGAATTAACTGTAAGAAAAAAAGCTGCAGTATCTGTAAACAAACTCCATTTATCGTTAATCTGGTAATCAGGTTGCAGGTACATTCTCTTTTCCCATTTACCATCATTCATTTCACCCCAGAATTCAATATAACCATCCGAAGCCAATGCTCCAGTTGGCGACGATGTGTAAACAGGTACTTGTTGCCCGTTTCGCCAAAGTTGAAAATAAGAGGCATCGGTGTTACCAATTCCCAAAGCTGCAAGTTGTGCTTGGCTTATACGGTATAAACCAGTTGAACCAACATTGAACTTGTAATATGTTTTACTGAAGTCAATCCACTCGTTCATATAGTTTTGCGTCTGGGCAGTCGCAAAAGAGCATATGAATAAAAACACTATGATTGGAAATCGTTTCATTTTATCAGAATTTTTTCTTGGTATTTAAGTTTGCTTTCAAAAGGTCGAGACGAAGAGAAATGATATGCGTATAAAGAGGATTGGATTGATTAGCCAGGTTAGTAAATGCATAATCAACATGAAAACTGTTTCCTAATTTAAATCCTGCTCCAGCACCAGGTTGATAAATCCAGACCTTCTTCTGGTTTAATGTATCTCCATCGGCATAGGTTTTCTGGAAATTGTAAATTCCTCCACGAAGGAAGAATGCATTTTTTATATTCAGCTCCACACCAATTTTGGGATCGCCATTTACAGCTTTTGAACTGATGAGTGTGTTGCGCTGTCCATCAAAGGTTAAATCAAGGTTTGCCTCAGCTTTTAATTTTATTCCTTTCGCTATCCTGAAATCATAAGCACCACCAACAATTAATCTCGGCGCAGTCAATTCTGTTGATTTAACAGGTATGGAGTTATTTGTAAGAAAGAGTACTTCCTTTTCTCTTTCAGTAAAACTAAACGACCAGGAGTTGAAAGTAGTAGTAATATCTTTTGCCATTGCACCAAACGACCAGTTTTCACCTTTCATCTGAATTCCCAGATCCAATCCAAATCCCCATGCTTTTGCAAACGTTCCTACATTACGGTGAATTACTTTGGCGTTCATACCAATACTGATCAGTTTATTATCTGTTTCCTTCAGCTTCTGCGCAACTGACAAAAGGAAAGCATAATCAGCTGATGAGAAAGACCGCAGGTTAGCATAATTAACACTGCCGTCAGGTTCAATCAAATAAAGTGTATTCGGAATATCATCAACAGCAAATCTCAAAAATGAGAGGCCGATTGTGCGTTTGTTATTTGCAACAGGAATCGCTAATGCACCGAAATCATATTTACCAATGCCGGCAAAATATTCTGCATGCATCAGTGAAAGTGAAGGGTCATTTTTCACAGCAGTAAGTCCTGCAGGATTCCAGTAGCCTGCAGTAGCATCATTTACTGACGCTACCTGGGCACCTCCCATTCCAAAGGCACGGGAGCCGGCTCCAATGTTCATGAATTCGTTCGAGTAAATCCGTATTTGTCCTACACAGCTGAATACTGTTAAAAGGGCAACGGAAAGAAGATAAGTGGATCGGGCTATCATCCGGTCAGTTTTCTGGTAAACAATTAGTTTAAAAAGAGTCAACTCTCATAGATTAAGCTGCTTTCATAGCACAAAATAAAAAATTCTGCGTGGCTTTGCAAACTTGGTCTAAGATCGCTATGGCTAAAAACGCTGAGTTACAATGTTTATTGCCTGTTTTAAGGATTATGCCTTTCTCTACCCTACTTTTGCGGAAATTTTCCTGAAAATGAACCTGATCGAAGAATTAAGATGGAGAGGCATGATTCAAGATATTATGCCAGGTACAGAAGAACAATTACTTAAAGAAGTAACCACTGGCTATGTGGGTTTTGATCCAACAGCCGACAGTCTGCATATTGGCCACCTTGTGCCTGTTTTATTGCTTCGCCATCTCCAGAATTATGGTCACCGGCCCGTTGCACTGGTTGGAGGTGCTACTGGTATGATTGGCGATCCAAGCGGCAAAAGTGAAGAAAGAAACTTATTGGATGAGTCAACACTTGCTCACAACGTTCAAGCTATTAAAGACCAGTTATCGCAATACATTGATTTTACGCCCGGCAAGCCTAACAGTGCCGAGTTGGTAAATAACTACGACTGGATGAAGGAATTTTCATTCATTGGTTTTCTCCGTGATATTGGTAAGCACATCACTGTTAACTACATGATGAGTAAAGACAGTGTGAAGAAGAGAATTGAGGGTGATGCAGGCATCAGCTACACCGAATTTGCATACCAACTTTTGCAGGGATACGACTTTTTGTGGCTTCACCAAAACCGCAACTGCAAACTGCAGATGGGTGGAAGTGATCAATGGGGAAATATTGTTACCGGTACAGAGCTGATCCGCAGAAAAGCTGGTGGAGAAGCTTTTGCATTTACCTGCCCATTGATTACAAAAGCTGATGGCGGAAAATTCGGCAAAACTGAATCGGGTACTGTTTGGCTTAGTGCTGCCCGTACAACTGCGTACCAGTTTTACCAGTTCTGGCTGAATGCAGGCGATGCTGACGCTGAAAAGTGGATTAAAATTTTCACATTCATCAGCAAAGAAGAAATTGATGCATTGATTGATCAGCATAAACAGGATGCATCAAAACGACTGCTTCAAAAAAGACTGGCTGAAGAAGTAACAAAATTTGTTCATGGGGAAGCTGAATTAAAGGCTGCCATTGAAACAACAGAAAAACTTTTTGCCAATCAAACCGCTCCTGCTGAGAGTTTGAGTATTGACGATCTTGAAGGAATGGAAGGCGTAATTAAATTCGATTATGCGGCCGACAAAATAGCTGCAGGCATTGATGTAGTTAGCTTTTTAGCTGAAACAACTATTTTTCCAAGTAAGGGTGAAGCCAGAAAAACAGTGCAGGGAGGCGGCGTTAGTATCAACAGGAAAAAAGTTGACGCAATAGATATGAAAATTGACAATTCATTGTTACTTCATAACAAATATTTGCTGGTACAAAAAGGTAAAAAGAACTATTACCTTGTAAAAGCAGTTTAAGAAAATCAGAACTAATCAGATATTTTTTTGGCTGGGTTTTTATTCAACCTTATTTTTGCAGCCCCTTCGGGGAGATTGGCCTATAGTATAATGGTAGTACGACAGATTTTGGTTCTGTTTGTCTTGGTTCGAATCCAGGTAGGCCAACAAAAGCCGCTCAATTGAGCGGCTTTTGTATTAAAAGAGATATACATTTTTCCAGGCTCTCTTCCCAACCGGGAACCTGAACTCCATAAATCGTTTTGATTTTGTCTTTGTTCAGCAAAGAATACTTCGGCCGTTTTGCCGGAGTTGGATATGCTGAAGTTGGGATGGGGTTAACAGCACATTCATTGCCTATCTGTTTTTTTATTGCAACGGCAAAATCATACCAACTTATCCGTCCTTCATTGCTGTAATGATAAATACCACTTTCCCATTTTCCGGAAGCAACAATATCCATAATTGCTTTTGCCAGATCAGCTGCATAAGTTGGTGAACCTACCTGGTCTTCTACAAGATTCAACTCTGTGCGTTCAGCCATCAAACGCATCATTGTCTTAACGAAGTTGTTTCCAAAAGATGAATAAACCCATGCTGTGCGAATGATGATTGAAGAAGGATCTTCCTTCAAGCATAATTGTTCCCCAAGCAGTTTTGATTCACCATATACATTTGAAGGATTGGGAATATCATCTTCCGTGTAAGGAACTGTGCTTTCACCATCAAACACATAATCCGTGGAAATATGGACAAACTTTGTGTTGTATTTTTTACAAATACTTGCCAGGTTCCCTACCACTGTTCCATTAACAAGCATTACCACATCTCTGTTTGATTCAGCTTTATCAACTGCAGTATAAGCAGCGCAATTAATGCAATAAGCTGGTTGATGTTTGGCAAAAAAGTCCCCGACTAATTCAAAATTATCGAGGGCAAGATTGTCTATGTCGGTAAATACAAATTCAAATTGAGAATAGGCAGATGCCAATTGCTTCAGCTCATTACCCAGCTGACCGTTACCGCCTGTTACAAGTATCAGAGGTTTATTCATTCCTGTTTTATAATCAAATTAAAAAAAGCAATCTTCGGGCAGCTGATCAAATGCAGGATGCAGCAAATCTTTTTCAGAAACAATTTCTTTTCCCTTTTCAATGCGCCAGTCAATATTCAGAAATGTATCATTGAACAAAAGCCCGGCTTCACTTTGCTTGTTATAAAAATTGTCGCATTTATACAGCACTTCGGCTTTTTCGCTCAATACTGAAAAACCATGTGCAAATCCTCTCGGCACGAGCAATGCATTATTCTTTTGAGAAGTAAGTTCAATTAAAAAAACCTGTTTGAATGTTGGCGAGTTCCTGCGCAGATCCACAACCACATCTAAAATAACACCACTTAAACAACGCACCAATTTTGCTTGTGCGTTTTCAGCTTTTTGAAAATGCAATCCTCTTACAACGCCGTGAGTTGAACTGGACTGATTATCCTGTACCCATTTATAAAAAAGCCCGGCTTCTTCAAATGTTTTCTGATTATACGATTCGAAAAAATATCCCCTGTCATCACCAAACACTTTTGGCTCAAACACAACTAAATCGGGGAAGTTTGTTTTAATAAATGACATTGGTTGATTTCCGGTTTATGGTTTCAGTTTACTGAACAACAATCAATATTATCTTTTCTCATATTGTTCGTCGTAATATTTTTTATAATCACCACTGGTGATATTGTTGATCCATTCTTCGTTGCTCAAATACCAGTCAACTGTTTTTTCAAGACCTTCTTCAAACTGAAGAGATGGAGACCAACCTAATTCCTTATTCAGCTTTGTTGCATCAATAGCATAACGTAAGTCGTGACCGGCACGATCTTTTACATAAGTAATAAGCTTTGCACTTTCGCCTTCAGCACGACCTAATTTTTTGTCCATAATACTGCAAAGCAAATGAACAAGGTCAATATTTTTCCATTCATTAAAGCCGCCAACATTATAGCTTTCACCTAATTTTCCATTATGAAAAATGGTATCAATTGCCCTTGCATGATCTTCAACGTACAACCAGTCTCTTACATTTTCGCCTTTACCATAAACTGGTAATGGCTTATTGGTTTTGATATTGTTGATCATTAAAGGAATTAATTTTTCAGGGAAGTGATGCGATCCGTAGTTGTTACTGCAGTTGCTCATTACAACCGGCATTCCATACGTATCAAAATAAGCCATCACAAAATGATCGGATGCAGCTTTTGAAGCAGAGTAAGGTGAATGTGGATCATACGGAGTTTCTTCTGTAAAGAATCCTGTTTCGCCCAATGAACCGTATACTTCATCCGTTGAAACGTGATAAAATAATTTGCCTTCGTAATTACCTGCCCAATGTTTACGACATGCATTCAGCAATACTGCAGTACCCAGCACATTTGTTTTTACAAATGCAAGCGGATCCATAATACTACGATCAACATGGCTTTCAGCTGCCAGGTGAATCACCGCATCAAAATGATATTGATTAAACAGTTCTTCAACTCTTGCTTCATCTGTAATATCAACTTTTTCAAAACCATAATTAGGTTTTGTTTCCACATCTTTCAGGTTTGCAAGATTACCAGCATAAGTTAAGGCATCGCCATTTATAATTTTATAATTGGGATATTTATTAACAAACAGACGGATTACATGACTGCCAATAAAACCTGCCCCTCCGGTAACCAGAATCGTTTTATCAATCTTACTCATTATAAACTCCAGTATTTGAGTTGTGAAATTTTATTTCTATATATGCCTTTTAAATCGGCAAACAATGCGCTTTTCCTGCAAATAGATAAGAGGTACTCTTCAGTAAATTCTTTATATGGTTTATGTGCTACTGCTAACACAACAGCATCGTAACCATTCGTGATACTGCTGCACATATCCAATCCATATTCATGTTTCACTTCATGGGCATCAGCGTGCGGATCAACAAAATCAACTTGTACATTATAGTCCAGCAACTCTTTCACCATGTCGGCTACTTTTGAATTGCGTATATCTGCCACATCTTCTTTAAATGTGGCCCCAAGCACCAGCACTTTTGCATCGGCAGCGTTTGGACTATACTTGATGATATGCTGAATAATCTTCTTTGCTACATACCTGGGCATTTCATCATTTACAAACCTGCCGCTTGCAATAACTTTTGAATTGTAACCAAGCTGCTGTGCTTTGTAGGTTAAGTAATACGGATCAACCCCAATACAATGCCCACCTACAAGACCGGGTGTGTATTTATGAAAATTCCATTTTGTACCGGCAGCTTCAACCACATCGTAAGTATTAATTCCAATGCGGTCAAAAATGATTGACAGTTCATTCATTAACGAAATATTGAGATCACGCTGTGTATTTTCAATGATCTTCCCTGCCTCTGCTACTTTAATATTTGGTGCACGATGTACACCAACCTTTACTACAGATTCATAAACAGCAGCAATTTCATTCAAAGATTCTTCATCACAACCGGAAACAATTTTAACCGTATTGTTTAATACATGTTGCTTATCACCAGGATTAATTCTTTCGGGAGAATAACCAATTTTAAAATCGACCTTTCCCTTCAATCCAGAAAACTGTTCCAGTATCGGCATACAATCTTCTTCAGTACAGCCGGGATAAGTTGTGCTTTCATAAATTACATAATCACCTTTCTTCAAAACCTTACCCACTGTTTCACTTGCTTTTTCTAAAGGTGTAAGATCAGGTACTTTATGGTCATCAACAGGAGTAGGAACTGTAACAATAAAAAAGGAAGCTTCTTTCAGTACATTGATATCATCTGTAAAAACAATATTCTTTCCTGCAAACATTTCAGATTCCAGTTCTTTGCTGGGATCTTCATTCCGCATCATCATCTCCACACGTTTGCGGTTAATATCAAAGCCAATCACATTCATGTGAGCAGCAAGTTCTAGAGCCAATGGCAATCCAACATAACCCAAACCTACTACTGCTAACTTTTTTTCTTTGTTGATTAATGATTGATACATTTCAGGTGTATAATTTCTGATTTAGAATACCTTATTTAAACTCATCATAGATTACTCATCACTTTATGCTTACAAATTCCTTCGGCATTTTACTCCATTCCTCTTTGGGAAGATTTTTAAAATACTCATAAGTAATCTTCAATCCTTCTGCCCGGGATACTTTTGGCTCCCACCCAAGAATTGTTTTTGCCTTTGTAATATCTGGCTGACGTTGCTTGGGATCATCAACAGGTAATGGCTTGTACACAATTTTCTGTGATGTGCCTGTAAGCTTAATCACTTCTTCAGCAAATTCTTTTAACGTTATTTCAGCCGGGTTCCCAACATTTACCGGCATATCATAATCACTCATCAGCAAACGGTAAATGCCTTCCACCAAATCAGCTACATAACAAAAACTTCTCGTTTGACTTCCATCACCAAATACAGTCAAATCTTCTCCACGCAAAGCCTGACCAATAAATGCAGGTAATGCACGGCCATCATTTAGCCTCATACGTGGGCCATATGTATTGAAGATGCGGATAATTCTTGTCTGCACACCATGAAAACGGTTGTACGCCATGGTAATGCTTTCCATAAATCGTTTTGCTTCATCATACACGCCACGTGGACCAACAGGGTTTACATTTCCCCAATATTCTTCTGTTTGCGGATGAACCAACGGGTCGCCGTACACTTCAGACGTTGAAGCAACCAATATTCTTGCGCCCTTTGCTTTAGCAAGGCCAAGACAGTTATGTGTACCATGTGCACCAACCTTCAATGTCTGGATAGGAATCTTCAGGTAATCAATCGGGCTTGCAGGCGATGCAAAGTGAAGAATATAATCCAGCTTACCGGATATATGGATGAACTTTGTTACATCGTGATGATAAAACTCAAACTGTTCTAACGGAAACAGGTGTTCAATGTTTTTCAGATCGCCGGTAATAAGATTATCCATAGCAATAACATGGTAACCTTCCTTGATAAATCTGTCGCACAAATGCGATCCTAAAAAACCTGCAGCACCGGTAATTAAAATTCGTTTACGTTCCATTAGCTAATTTTTTTACAAGAAAAGAAAATTATTTCACAGCTTCTCTGCCAACACTTTCATAATAAAACCCAAGTTGCCTCATCTGTTCTCTTTCATAAACATTTCTTCCATCAAAAATTACTTTACTTTTCAGAGATGACTTGATTTTTTCGAATTCAGGAGTCCGAAACTCACTCCATTCTGTTGCAATAATCAAAGCATCTGCATTTTTTAAAGCATCGTATTGGTTTTGAGCAAACTCTATTTTATCTCCAAGTATCTGTTTTACATTTGGCATTGCCTCGGGATCATAAGCAGAAATTGTTGCACCAGCTTCGGTTAAAGCCTTAATTATATATAACGCAGGAGCTTCACGAATATCGTCAGTATTCGGCTTAAAAGCAAGTCCCCATAAAGCAAAATGTTTTCCTTTCAGGTCATTATTGTAAAATGATTCAATTTTCGGCAATAGAAATAGTTTCTGCTCTTCGTTTACTTTAATCACAGCATTAAGAATCTCAAATTCATAATTTACCTCGTTTGAAGATTTTACTAATGCCTGTACATCTTTAGGAAAACAGCTGCCACCATAACCAATACCAGGAAATAAGAACCGTTTGCCTATTCTTTCATCACTGCCGACACCTTTACGCACCATATCCACATCTGCTCCTAACCGTTCACACAGGCGGGCAATTTCATTCATGAAAGATATCTTAACTGCCAAAAAAGAATTGGCTGCATACTTCGTAAGCTCTGCGCTCTTTTCATCCATAAAAATAACAGGATTACCGCTGCGTACAAAAGGAGCATACAAATCGGTCATGATTTTAATTGCTTTCTTATCGGTTGTTCCAACCACCACACGATCAGGTTTCATAAAATCATCAACAGCAACACCTTCACGCAAAAATTCAGGGTTGCTAACAACAGCAAAATCGCCCTTGTAATTTTTGGCGACAGCTGCTTTGACTTTATCGGCTGTACCAACAGGCACTGTACTCTTATCGACAATTACTTTATAGTCTGTGAGAATTTTTCCCAATTCATCAGCAACTCCAAGAATATATTTCAGATCAGCACTTCCATCTTCACCCGGGGGTGTTGGCAAAGCAAGAAATACAATTGATGCATCTTTTACCCCTTCGGCAAGATTAGTTGTAAATTTCAAACGATTCTCTTTCAGGTTACGAAGAAAAATCTTTTCTAATCCTGGTTCATAAATAGTAACCTGACCGTTTGAAAGTTTGTCAACTTTTGCTTTGTCAATATCCACACAAGTTACTTGGTTACCTGTTTCTGCAAAACAGGTTCCGGTAACAAGACCTACATAACCTGTTCCTACAACTGAGATTTTCATGTTTTTTTGTTTAGCATTTTTTACTTAAAAAGTCCAGCACATTATCTGTAATATACTTCAATTGTTCCTCATCCAGTTCTGTATGCATGGGCAATGAAATAACCCTGTCGGTAAGCCAATCAGTTACCGGGAGATGATAATCTGCACCACCAAATGCTGCAAACATTTGCTGGCGATGTGCAGGAACAGGGTAATAAATCATGGAAGGAATTTTCTTTTCAGCAAGAAAAACATTCAACCCATTTCTCACTTCAGCTACATTTTCAAAACCATCCAGCGTTAATGTGTATTGATGAAATACATGGTGACTGTAGTTGGCTCTGAAAGGATTAGAAATATGCGGATGACCTGCAAATGCTGCATCATAATAATCAGCTGCTTTTCTTCTTGCAGCAATATATTCATCCAGCTTTTTCAGTTTAATCTTCAATACCGCTGCCTGTACAGTATCTAATCGGGAGTTACATCCAACCAGTTCGTGATAGTAGCGTACTTTCTGACCATGGTTTGCCACCATTTTCAATTTTTCAGCCAACGCATCATCGTTTGTGAAAATTGCACCACCATCACCATAACAACCAAGGTTCTTTGAGGGGAAGAAAGAAGTGCAGCCAATTGTACCAATTGAACCGGATTTCTTTTTAGTTCCGTCAGGGAAAGTATAATCAGCACCAATTGCCTGTGCGTTATCTTCAATAACATACAGGTTGTGCTCAGCAGCAATATCCATGATTGCTTTCATATCGCACACATGCCCGTAAAGATGCACTGGGATAATTGCCTTTGTTTTTGGCGTAATTGCCTTGCGGATTGCCTCCGGATCAATGCAAAATGTCTTTGGATCAACCTCAACAAAAACAGGTTTTAAACGGAGTAATGCCACTACTTCAGTAGTTGCAATAAAAGTGAATGAAGGAGTAATCACCTCATCGCCGGGCTCAAGACCGAGTGCCATCATGGCAATCTGTAAAGCATCTGTGCCATTGGCGCACGGGATTGTATGTTTTACACCGAGGTATTCACTAAGACCGGCTGCCAGTTCCTGAACCGGTTTCCCATTAATAAAAGCTGAACTGTCGAGAACATCGAGAATAGCAGCATCGACTTCATTTTTGATAGCCAGGTATTGCTGCTTTAAATCAACCATCTGAATAGGTCGCATAATAGCATATTTAAACGGCTGCGAAAGTACGGCAAAAAAGCCGTTTGATGGCTGAAAAAAGGGGGAAGTTAGATTATAATATCGTCTTTTCTCATGTGCAATAGTCAAAAAGCAGAGCTTCATTATTAGTTTACTAAACAAACTGAAATTACCGAATTCGTTACTATTTATTTCCCAACCTGCTACTTTGCAAAAAAATATTTTAAGAAAAAAACTCCTACTTTTGGCACATGCTTAAATAACCATGAAAAAAACATAGGAATTATTTCAGTTCTTCTAATTTTAATTTTGCATCCTACACAAGCTCAGTTAGCAAACAATGGATTTGAAGGTACTTATTGGCTCAGTTCGTCAAATGGATCATGGGCAACAATTTCGGTCGGAGCTCCTGTTTATTGGGAACTTAATGCAGATCCTGCTGATTCATATGAAGGCTCAAAATCAGCAAAATTCGTTACAACTACTTCAACATTTGGACCGGCTAACTTAATTACAAATATGTTTTCAGTTGAGGCTGGGAAAAATTATACTATTAGTTTTTGGTCAAAAGTGAAATTCGCAATTTCTGGAATGCGATTAAGGTTAGACATATTACCAGGCCAATATGTTGGATCAATTTTATCTACTCCGATGGATTTTGTTGATATTACGAATTCAACTTTTCAGAAAATCGAAATAAGCTTTACCGCAACTGAAACAAAGAATATTGCTGTCGATTTTCTTGCATCTGGTTCGAGATACGATAATGTATTGTTTGTTGACAATATAACAATTACACCCTCTCTCACCACTTCTGTTTCAAATGCCAGCATAAATAAACCAGACTTAATTAAATCTTTCGTAATTAATAATACAGCCTCTATTTATGTTCTTTTGGAGAATGATTACAAAGGAAAAGTTTCTTTTCAAATTAAAGAAATAAACGGAAAAACATTGCTTACCGAAAACAAAACCATCAGCAGCAACACTTCAATACAACAAATAAATATTGAAAATCTTCAAAGAGGTATTTACTTCTTAACTGTAATTGGCAAAAACGGCAATAAGCAAACCGTAAAGTTTTTCAAGAACTAGTTTACATGTTTTTACTAATGAAAGCGATCTTCTATGCTTCTTTCTAACCATCTACTAAACACTTTTTATAAACCATAAAACAAAATGAAAAAAACACTAATTGCACTTTCATTCGCTATCTCACTTGCTACTGTTTTCACATCATGCAAAAAAGATTCCGGTAACAATTCAAAAACTACACTTATTTGTAAAGCAGACTGGCACTTCAGTAAATATGAAACACAAATTGGAAATGCTGCCTGGACTGATTTAACAGGCTATTTCACACCGTGCCTTCTGGACAACGCATATTCTTTTAAATCAAGTGGAGTCTATACGTTTGATGAAGGTGCAACTAAATGTGATCCCAGCGATCCTCAGACTTCAAACTTTAACTGGTCATTTTTAGAAAATGAAACAAAAATAAAAATCAACAATACTACATATACATTAGTTCAACTTGACGAAACAACACTTTCATATTCATCAAGTTCAACTTCAAATGGCACTACTTCAACAGCGAAATACACTTTCAAACATTAATTTTTTTTAAAAAGGGACTGCCTCAAATAGCTTTTGACAGTCTCTTTTTATTTATTATATAGTAGTAAAGAATAACCCAATTTGAAATGTTTTTATTATAAAGATTTCATGCCAAATTTCTTTCCGCTTAGTTTTGCAGTCCATGATTTTCTTCTACAACATTTTCCTCGCTGTTTATAAAACAGGGATTAACATTGCGGCCCGCTGGAACAGTAAAGCAAAAAAATGGGTTGATGGCAGGCAAAACTGGCAGCAGCAACTTGTTTCTTCCTGGAAAACCCAGCCCGGCGATTTTGTTGTGTGGGTGCATTGCGCTTCTCTTGGAGAGTTTGAACAAGGAAGACCTGTAATTGAAAAACTCAGGAGCCAAAATCCAAAAGCCAAAATTTTGCTCACCTTCTTCTCTCCCTCAGGCTACGAAATCAGGAAGAATTATAACGGCGCCGATTATGTCATGTATCTCCCGTTTGATTCAAAAGTTCATTCAAAAACATTTCTTGATATTGTTCAGCCAAAGCTTGCCGTGTTTGTGAAATATGAGTTCTGGCACTATTATCTGCAGGAACTGCACAACAGAAATATTGAGGCGATTCTTATTTCAGGAATCTTTCGCCCATCGCAACCATTTTTTAAATGGTGGGGAAGTTTTCACCGCAACATGCTGCAAAACTTTTCGCACCTGTTTGTGCAAAACCAGGCATCAAAAGAATTGCTGGATAAAATCGGACTGTCAGGAAAAACAACTGTTGCAGGCGATACAAGATTTGATCGAGTAATAACTGCTGTGAACGATTGGAAGCCCGTTGAGTATATTGAACAGTTTTGCAACAATCAATTTGTAATTGTAGCAGGCAGCACATGGCACGATGATGAAAAAATTCTGGCTGAATATTTCAATGATCAACAGAACAATCAAAAACTCATTATTGCGCCGCATGAAATAAAAGAAGAGAACATCAAACATGTACAGGAGCTCTTCCCCAATGCTGTACTTTTTTCTGAAGCAGCAGCAAATGAATCTTCCCTGCAAAACTTTTCAACTTTAATCATCAATAATATTGGCTACCTGTCAAGATTATACAAGTACGGCAATATTTGTTATGTTGGCGGAGGGTTTAATGCAAGTGGTCATCATAACATTCTTGAAGCGGCAGTTTACAACAAGCCTGTAATTACCGGACCTAATTACCAGAAGTTTAAAGAAAGTGTTGACCTGAAAGATGCAGGTGGTAGTTTTTGTGCTGAAGATGCTGCGCAGTTAAAGCGGGTTATTCTTTCAATGAATGTGGAAGAAGCAGGAAAAATTGCCGGCGATTATGTGCAGCAAAACGGAGGTGCTACTGCAACAATTCTTAAATGGCTTCAGGAAAAACGTCTTTTAACCAGCGCATAAAATTCCTGCACAGCCGGTTTTTCATTGTCCCAACCAAGTTTGATTTTTAATTCACGCTCAATCCAGTACTGGGCTTCGGGGTAGATAGAAAAATTATTGATGGTTTTGATACTGCGTTCGTACATCGCCTCATCGCCACGGAATAATTCATTGATGAACACAAATCGGTCATTAATGCCAATTGCTTTTTTCAGATCCCTTATATGTGCGGCTTCGCTTAGTTTATGACCAATCTCCGTTTTCTGTTCGTTTAACTGATCATTAATTGATAATTGTGTACCCGGTGCAACCATTTCATTCACTTCTTTTTTCTCAGCAGGTTGTTCCGGCTCTTTATAATTTGGCTGATGAATCAATGTTGGAATTTCAGGTTCTTCATCAAACAGTAAAACAGGTTTGTTCTGGTGTTGCTGCACCTGCATCTTTTGTGCAAACTCTGCTTTTTGCCTGATCTCTTCCAGTTCAGCTTCCACTTCATCTTCATTCACCTGCAATACTTCAAGTATTTTTTCTGATGGTTGCTCCTGTTTAATTACAGGGGCTGATTCTCTTTGTTGATTTTGCTGAATGGGAGTGCTTATCCTGGAAGCTGGTAAAACAACAGCCACTCGCTGTGTGCCAATTGTTCCTGCTTTTTGCTGAACAACGGTCTGCAGTTCAACCTGCAGCTGGTTTGTAATCATCAGTAATTGAGTTGCATCAGCATTTTTTTTCAATGCTTCCTGCAATTGTTCAATGAGGGATGTAATACGTTCCATGAATAGTCCTTACTTTTGGCGATATTGGTAATTGGCTGTTAAGTTACAAACAGTTTAGCATAAAATATTGATAATGTTTATTGAACCAAACATACGTGGTGAGAAAAGAGGCTGGATTGAAGTGATCTGTGGTTCCATGTTCAGTGGAAAAACAGAAGAACTGATCCGCAGGTTGAAGCGTGCACGCATTGCAAATCTGAAAGTAGAGATTTTTAAACCGGCTATTGATGTACGATATGATGAAGAAAAAATTGTATCGCATGATGAAAATGCAATCCTCTCCACCCCAATAGATAATTCACAGAAAATCCTGCTGCTTGCTCAAGATGTAGATGTGGTGGGTATTGATGAAGCACAGTTTTTTGATGCAGAAATTGCAAACGTATGTGAAGAGCTGGCGATAAGAGGTATCAGAGTAATTGTTGCCGGACTTGATATGGATTATAAAGGCAAACCGTTTGGACAAATGCCCAACCTGCTTGCCATTGCCGATTATATTACCAAACTACACGCCATTTGTGTTGTGTGCGGCAATATTGCCAACATCTCTTACCGTAAATCGGCTGATGAAGGACAGGTGGTTCTTGGCGAAAAAGATAAGTATGAACCAAGATGCAGACACTGCTATCATTTATAACTACATCAATATACCATAATTGCCTTCTACACAAAAAATATATACTCTTTTTAAAAAAGACTTACTGCTTGAAATAAGACAGCAGTATACTTTTTACGGCATTTTACTTTACATAGCAAGCACCATTTTTGTTTTATACCTGGCCATGGGCCGGCCTGAAGCAAGTGCATGGAATGGTCTTTTCTGGATGAATTTATTGTTCATATGCATTAATGCAGTTGCAAAAAGTTTTTTGCAGGAAAGCAGGGGGCGCATGCTTTATTACTATTCCATTGCAGGCGCACTTGATTTTATTTTAGCAAAACTCATGTACAACCTGTTGCTGATGCTGGTGATGAGTTTGTTAAGTCTGCTCCTGTTCAGTTTCTTTCTTGGTGCACCGTTTGCAAAAACCATCAGCTTTTTGGGCATTACCTGTCTTGGTGGTATCAGTATCAGTTTAGTGTTTACATTGCTTGCTGCTATTGCTGCAAGAGCCAATCAAAATGCTGCTTTAATGGCTATTCTCGGCTTCCCTTTAATAATTCCGCAGTTGTTATTACTTGTTAAAATTTCCAAAAGCGCATTTGGCGAAATTTTTAATACAGGAGCACTTTCACAAATGATTCTTTTGCTCTGCGGGCTTGACCTTATGGTGGTTATTCTCAGTCTTATTTTGTTTCCATTTTTATGGAAAGATTAATAGCAACACCCTAACTTTGCGGCACGTAAAAAAGGCAGGAGGCTTATCTTTTTCCTGTGATAAACATTTTTATTGGTACGTTTATCAACAGAAATAATCAATAAACTCTCCTTCTTCTTCATTTAAGATTATCAGATATGATGAAAAAATCCTGGTGGAAAATTCTGGCGATTGCATTATTGCTCTATACATTTACTGCTGGTTTTCTTATTCAAGTTCCAATTATTGGCAACTTAAATCAAACAATCAGAAACCTTTTCTTTCATGTACCCATGTGGTTCGGGCAAATGGTTCTTTTGCTGGTAAGTATGATTTATGCAATCCGCTATCTGCGCAGCGGTAATCTTGCTGACGATATATATGCAAGGGAATTTGCAAGAACAGGGATCATCTTCGGAATTCTTGGTCTTGTTACCGGAGCAATATGGGCATCTTACACATGGGGCGAACCATGGAGCAATGATCCCAAGCAAATTGCAGTTGCGATAGCATTGCTTATTTACCTTGCTTATTTTGTATTGCGTAATTCAATGCCCGATATGGATAAACGGGCAAGGGTGAGCAGTGTGTATAACATCTTTGCATATTTTATTTATGTTCCGTTGATTATGGTTCTGCCACGTTTGGTGCAATCACTTCACCCGGGTGGACAAGGTGTTGAAGGTAATCCGGCAATGAGTGGTAAAGACCTTGACCCAACCATGCGTTTGGTATTCTGGCCTGCTGTAATTGGATGGACATTGCTGGGTGTTTGGATATCAACTTTATCCATCCGTATTTCAAAAATCAAAGAAAAAAACTGGATCAATGCGTAAATATTTTCTCCTCTTTATTTCATTCCTGTTTTCTGCTGTTCAGTTAATGGCTCAAACAGCTGGCGATGAAACAACTGCAATGGAAAGTCATGGTAAAATTTATGTAGTACTTGCAGTTTGCCTGACGATTCTTGTTGGTTTAATACTCTATATGATTCGTATTGACCGCAAGGTTTCCGAGATCGAAAAGAAGAACGATTAATTTTCCATATAAATTTAAATTACGATTGTATGTCTAAAACAAACTACAGCTTTTTCGAAGCAGTTGAGCACAACTTCGATAAAGCAGCTGCCTTTACCAAATGGGACAAAGGAATTCTAGCCCAGATTAAAGAGTGCAACAGCGTTTACCAAATGAAATTCCCCGTAAAAATGGACGATGGAAGTATTGAGGTAATCGAAGCTTACCGTGTACAGCACTCACACCACAAAACACCCTGTAAAGGTGGTATCCGTTTTTCAATTGAAGTAAACCAGGACGAGGTGATGGCTCTTGCAGCACTGATGACCTACAAATGTGCCATTGTTAATGTACCGTTTGGTGGTGCAAAAGGTGGTATTAAAATCAGTCCTCGTGGCCGCTCGGCTTACGAACTTGAAAAAGTTACACGCCGCTACACTGCCGAATTAGTAAAGAAAAATTTCATTGGCCCCGGCATTGATGTTCCAGCTCCTGACTATGGTACAGGCGAAAGGGAAATGGCATGGATAGTTGATACTTACCAATCACTCCGCCCCGGCGAAATTGATGCTGCAGGTTGTGTTACTGGTAAACCAATTTCACAAGGCGGTGTTAACGGTCGTCGTGAAGCAACAGGTCTCGGTGTATTTTACGGCATCCGTGAAATATGCAATATGGCCGATGTTATGGCAAAACTTGGCTTAACCACCGGTTTAAAAGGAAAGAAAATTATTGTACAGGGATTAGGTAATGTGGGATATCATTCTGCCAAATTCTTCCAGGATGCAGGTGCAATTATTGTAGCACTTGCTGAATATGAAGGAAGCATTTACAACTATGATGGTCTTGATGTTGATGCTGTACTTGCTCACCGCAAAGCAACAAAATCAATCTTAAATTTCCCTGGCGCAACCAATTGTGCAAACAATGCAGATGCGCTTGAGCTGGAATGCGACATCCTGATTCCTGCTGCATTGGAAAGTGTGATTAATGGCGACAATGCGCCACGTGTAAAAGCAAAAATTATTGGTGAAGCTGCAAACGGACCTTTAACTCCTGAAGCAGATGAAGACTTTAATAATCGTGGAGTTCTTGTTGTTCCTGATATGTTTCTCAATGCAGGTGGTGTAACTGTATCGTATTTTGAATGGTTGAAAAACCTCAGTCACGTACGTTACGGCCGTTTGGAAAAACGTTTCCAGGAAAATCAGAACATCACTATTGTAAACCAGCTGGAAGAACTGACTGGTAAAAAAGTGGATGAAAAAATCAGGAAAACAGCCGTACACGGTCCTGATGAAATTGATCTCGTTTACAGCGGGCTTGAAGAAACAATGATAAATGCAGTGAACGAAGTAATGCATTGCTGGAAAAACAATCCTTCAATTCCTGACATGCGTACTGCAGCTTACGTTGTTGCTATTGACAAAGTTGCTCATACTTATACCGAGCTTGGAATTTTCCCTTAATCATTCCAGATTTAAACAAAACAAATTGCTTATTTTATATCCCACCGTTATCGGTGGGATTTTTTTAAGACTATTTTTCAGAGTTCTGTCACAACTACGAAATCCTTCATAACTGTTTGTTAAATGTGGGATGATGGTAGTTCTGAAATCGTGTCAGCTTCGTTATTTTACAGAGCAAAAGGCACACCCTTTGATAATTGTAATTTTGTAATAACTAATCAATTTAGAAGTATGAACACAAAACACATTATTGTTACAGTCCTGATCAGTGCAGTAACCGCATTAACAAGTGTTTTTCTGTACTCGAAATTTTCAAAAAATTCCCAGTCGCTTTCACAAAGCCAGGCTCAGTTGCCTGTCAATTATGCAGGCTTATTTGATGGCGGTGGCACACCCGGACCAGTTGATTTTGAAACTGCAGCTACAGCATCTATCCCTGCAGTAGTGCACATCAAAACAAAAACAAATCCAACTCAAACTTCCAATCAGCAGAGAAGACGCACAAGCCCTTTTGGTGACTTGTTTGGCGATGATTTCTTTGATGATTTCTTTGGTGGTCGTGGACAAAATGTTCCGCAAATGGCCAGTGGAAGTGGTGTATTTGTAAGTGCAGACGGATACATCGTTACCAACAACCACGTTGTTGATGGTGCCGATGAAGTAACCGTTACACTCAACAACAAAAAACAGTACAAAGCGAAAGTTGTTGCTACTGATCTTAATACAGATCTGGCAGTTATAAAAGTTGATGGAAATAATTTTCCTTACCTCGTTTTTGGCAATTCAGATGAAGTAAAAGTAGGTCAGTGGGTATTGGCAATTGGTTATCCATTATCACTCGAAACAACTGTTACTGCCGGTATCGTAAGTGCTAAATATCGTTTCCTTGGTATTAACCAACGTAAAGCAGGTCAGAATGCAAATGTTGTTGAAAGCTTTATTCAAACAGATGCTGCGGTTAACCAGGGTAACAGCGGTGGCGCATTGGTAAATACAAGAGGCGAATTAATTGGTATCAACTCAGCTATTGCATCTCCAACTGGTTCTTATGCCGGTTACTCCTATGCAATTCCTGTAAACATTGTAAAGAAAGTCGTTGACGACCTGATTAAGTTTGGTACAGTACAAAGAGCCTTCCTCGGTATTCGCCCTGAAGCAAATGGTGATGAAGGAACTGATTCACAAATTAAAGAAGGCGATGGTGTTGTTGTAGGTGAAGTATTAAACAGCAGTGCAGCACAAGAAGCAGGTATTAAGAAAGGTGATAAAATTATTAAGCTTGATGATAAGCCTGTTTCAACCTGGACCGAATTAACAGGTACTGTTGCAAGTTACAGACCCGGACAAAAAATTACTGTTACTTATGTTCGTAATGGAAAAGAAAGCACAGCACAACTTACCCTCAAAAACAGCTCAGGTAATACTGACATTGTAAAAACATCTGTGCTGGATAAACTGGGTGCTGAGTTTGCAACACTCGATTCTAAAAAAGCAAAAGAATATGGAATTGAAGGTGGTGTTGTAATTAAAAATTTAACTGATGGTATTATTGCCGACCAGACAGTAATTAAAAAAGGTTTCATCATTATTCGTGCAGGTGGTAAAAGCATTAAAACCATTGATGATTTGAAAAGTGTAATTGAAGGCTCCGGCAACAGTATTATACTTGAAGGAATTTATCCCGGTTATGAAGGCGTTTACACTTATGCAATTAATGATTTAAGAAACGAACCATAAGCGTTAAAAATCAAAACAATAAAAAAGAACCCCTGAAATTTCAGGGGTTCTTTTTTATTTCGACATAATATGATAGCTCCACGGGTCAATACTAAACTCTGCTGTTGCATCTTTTTGTTCACCTGAAAATTCATTTTTCATTTCTCCTCTTACACGTAAATCGTGCAACTGAAAAGTTAATGGCTTATCAGAAAAATTCAATGTAACTACAACTGCTCTTTCTTTGTTTATTCGTACAAAACAAAAGAGTTCATCGGGATGATCCGTTGCAATCCGCCATGTAATAACATCTTTATGAGCTGAAAGTAAAGCCGGATGATCTTTTCTCAATTGCAATAATCTCTTGTATAAATCATGAAGTTTTGGATCGGCAGTCCATTCAATTTCATCTTTATCAAAAAAACTTAATCGTTTTGCATTGGGCAATTCCTGGCCGCTGTAAATAAGCGGCACTCCATTCCACATACAGCTGAAAACTGCAAGAGGAATGGCAAGGTTTCCATATTTTTCATATTCTGTACCGCTCCAGCTATTTTCATCGTGGTTAGATGTAAAGAAAGCATGCATGTGTTGATATGGTTTCTTTTGCTGGTAAGCTGTTAATACCTGGTCAAGTTCAAACATCTTCTTTCGTCCCTTGCCGAACTCTTCGGTAATATGCATCCAGTGCCATGTATAACTTACATCAAAAACATGAGCGTAAGCTTCATCATTCCATTGGTCAAATTCACCCAGCCAGAATAATGTTTTATCCTGCTCTAATGCTGTTCTTGCTTCATGCCAGAAATCAACAGGTACCAGCATTGCCATATCGCAACGAAATCCGTCAATGCCGCAATCAACAATCCAGAAATTCATTGCATCAATCATTGCCTTGCGCAAAGCCGGGTTAAAAAAGTTCAGATGAATAACATCTTCCCAATTTTCAACCGGTGGTTTAAAATTTCCATTATGATCCTGTGTATAATATTCAGGGTGAGTAATTGTCCATTCATGATCCCAACCTGTGTGGTTGGCAACCCAATCAATAATCACTTTCATTCCAAGATCATGAATATTCTTCACCAGATCTTTGAATTCATCAATTGTTCCAAATTCAGGGTTGGTTTTTACGTAGCTTGAACAGGCATAATAACTGCCAAGTGAGCCTTTCCTGTTTTTTTGTGAAATAGGTGTAACCGGCATAAACCAAATCACCTCAACACCCATATCTTTTAAACGGGGCAAATGTTTAGCAAAGGATGAAAATGTTCCTTCAGCAGTATATTGCCGGAGGTTCACTTCGTAAATATTGGTTGAGTGAGCCCAATTAACAGGTGTAAAAGCAGTTGTTGACATTTTGTTTCAATTGATGCCCAATGATACGAACCAAAATGCAAATGCAGCCTGATTTTTAAAAACATCCACGCTCAACCTTGTACCTTTGCATTTGTTATATTTTTTATGAAGAAATTTCAAGTTCCGAATATTTACCGCAGTTCACTCATCAGTGCAATCAAGAACAAAAGGAAGCAGGATGATAAATTAAAAAAAGACTTTACTCCTACCCTTATTGATCTTGGACCTGTTCAGTTTTATCTGGCCCGCCACTTTGGCTTTTGTTATGGAGTTGAAAATGCAATTGAAATTGCATTCAGAACAATTGAAGAAAACCCGGGTAAGCGGATTTTTCTTTTGAGTGAAATGATTCACAATCCACAGGTAAATGCAACACTTAAAGAAAGAGGTGTTTTGTTTTTGCAGGATACATATGGCAAACAGGTTATTCCATTTGATGAAATTACAGGAGATGATGTGGTGATTATCCCTGCTTTTGGCACAACGCTTGAAATAGAGCAAATGCTTCAGCAAAAAGGGATCAGAACTGAAAAGTATAACACAACCTGTCCGTTTGTTGAAAAAGTTTGGAACAGAAGTGAACAGATTGCAGCAAAGGGATATTCCATTATCATACATGGCAAACCAAAGCACGAAGAAACAAGAGCTACCTTTTCGCATGCCAGTTCAAATACTCCAACAGTAATTGTAAACAACATGGCCGACACAATTAAATTAGGCAAATACATTACAGGCGAAAAAGCTCCCCACTTGTTTTATGATGAATTTAAAGGAATGTATTCTGAAGGATTTAATGTTGAAAAAGATCTGCAACGGTTTGGAGTTGTAAATCAAACCACGCAACTGGCAACTGATACACAGGCCATAGCTGAATACCTGAAGAATCTTGTAATGCAGCATTACAAGCTAAATAATGAAACCGCTGGTGAACGTTTTGCAGATACAAAAGACACACTTTGCTATGCTACCAACGATAATCAAACTGCTGTTTCAGCAATGCTTGAAACAAAGGCAGATTTTGCAGTGATTGTTGGAGGTTATAATAGTTCAAATACTACTCATCTTGTAGAACTTTGCGAAAAAAAAATGCCTGTTTATTTTATCAATAACGAAGAAAAGATTCTCTCAGAAAAAGAAATTGTGCATTTCAATATTCATGATAAACAGGAACATCATACAACTGACTTTATCCCTGTATCTTCCCCTGTTAAAATTCTTGTAAGCAGCGGCGCCTCCTGCCCTGATTCATTAGTTGAAGCTGTTATTAAAAAACTAAGCTCTTTATTTAATGTGCAGGATAAACTTACTGAAGCTGAAAAACAATTTGCATAAAAAAACGGGGTTCAAAAACCGAACCCCGTTACCTCAACCACCCTATAATTACTATTGTACAATGACCCTTTCAGTAACACTTTCGCCAGATTCACGGAAATTAATTCTCATTACATAAACTCCCGGGAACAGGTTATTAAACTGTATTGTTTGATTGTTTAATCCGTAGAGATTTTTAATTACTCTTCCGGTTAAATCTGTAATCATCAAATCATAGATTCCTGCATCCGAAGGAATATCTACTTTAAATGTTCCGCTGCTTGGGTTTGGACGAACCATTGCATACATCTTTCCGCCATTAGTTCTTAATGCCCTGATATCGCTGTAAGTGTATTTGCCGTCATTATCCATCATCTTCAGCCTGTAGAATGTTACTGTTCCACTAACTAAAGCCGTATCAATGAAATTATAAGTAAACCCCGTTTGCTCATTATTGCCTGATTTAGTTGGTACAAATCCAAGGTTTACAAATTGTCCGTCACCTGTTTTCTTTTCAACATAAAATCCGCTTGTATTAAGCTCTTCTTCAGTCTTCCAGTTAAGAGCAGCACCGTTAATTAATTTTTCAACATTAAACTCAACCAGCTTCAATTGCAATGGTGAGCAGCTGTTCAACAGCAGGTTAATTGCTTTGTTTGGATACCCGGTTACAGAAACCACAACCCATAAATTCATATCAGCCTCTGGCTTAACATTATTATACAGGTAAGCTATATTACCAGCAACATATGTGTTAAGCCCTGCATTAAGAATGGTTGTATAAGGAGATGTGTAAACCATTACATTATCTTCCGGCCCATATGTACCACGGTTTCCGCTACCATCAGGGTAGTCAAGATACACTTCATATGTACCAGAGATCGGGAAATCAGCAACAGAAGAAATAATAACATTGAATGTTCTTGGAAGGTTACAGTTAATTAATCCATTAATCCTTGGATCAATTGTGAATCCCATTCCGCAGTAAACGCATTGTGCATTTTGTGCTTGTTGCCCTTGTGATGACCAGAAGTCAGCTTTCATGCTAATTACATCGCTGCAGGCAAGTGGTGCTGTTATTTGAATACCCTTCACAACAAACCTGGCACTATCACCAGTTGGGTAAACATATCGTTCCAATCCGGATGCAGTAGTTAAAACAACTGTATTATCCGGATAATAAATATCAATCAGCGTAGGAGCCGGATGACCAGCATGAACTTCATTGTGGATACCGATATTAATCTTTGATAAAACTAAATCGGCTGCAACTGGAGGTTTAGCATTACTTGGTGCAGGCGGGCAATTGAAATAGTTGGGATAATCATTATTCATCCACGCATGCATGTAGATGTATTTATTACCACCATTATTTTCAATTGTAAAAATAAAATCGAAATTGACATCGCAATATCCCGGAGTAGTAGCAGAAGGTGAGGAAGAATTAACTTTTACGATTACATTCTTCACTACGCATTGAGCCATCATATTGTTATAGAGTGGCAAACTGGCCAGCAGTAATAACAGGAGTAAAATCTTTTTCATAAAATACTTTTTAATGATTAAAAATTATTTTCCTGTATTGTACGGCGTAGAATTTCAGCAATGAAGCTGATGTGCGTCAACAACTACCAAAGAACTTGAAGAAATGATTCTGTTTGAATCCTTTTAAAGTTAAACTATTAAACACACTAAATCCTATGACTTAAGTTAGATAAACGAAATAGTGCAGTGATTATGATCATATCCATTTATTCAAAATAAAAGGACCTCCTTACGGAGGCCCTTTTCCCTTCGGTTCTATCTGGTTTTTCCTTTCAAAATATTTTTTAAAAAATCAATATAAACTATAAAAATCATTCTCTGTACTTAAGTATACAGATACTTAAATACAGATTAAAGAAATAATACACAATAAGAACAGTTTTTGAAAAAATTACACAGAAAATTGGATAACAGAATATAAAAGGGACAGAATTCACAAGAAAAAAATGTCTATGTCTTCATGAATTGATTAGCTTCATTAAAAATAATTCACAATTATATAAAAAACAATTTTTTTTTAATATTTAAAAAAGATAATCCTGTCTAAATAAATATACAGAGCCTTTTGATGCTCCGTATATTTACTGATTTTTGCATTGTGTTATTGTACAGCCAGCCTTTCAGTTATAGTTTCGCCGGTCGAATTAACTTTAACACGAACAAAGTACAAACCAACTTTCAGGTTAGTTAATTGAATATTATTTGTAGTAAGATTACTAAAATGTTGTACACTTTTACCACTTACATCATTAATAGAAACGTCAACACTTCCAATTCCTGAAGGGATAGCAACATTTGTTGTACCACGGCTTGGGTTAGGATAAACCATCAATGTAAGTGTTCCATTACCGATTCTGATTGCTCTCACTTCACTATAAACTGAATGACCATCAAAATCTACCTGACGAATGCGGTAATAAACAGGCCCATTAGGCAGTGAAGCTACATCTTCAAAAGTATAAGAATAAGCAGAACCATTTCCACCCGGAGCTTTAGAATCAACAAATCCTATTCTTTGATATTGACCGCTTCCAATTTTACGTTCAACATTAAAGCCATTGTTATTTACTTCGAGAATTGTAGCCCAATTAAGAACTATTTTACCGCTTTTTTGTGCAACATCAAATGATACCAAGGTTACAGGAAGAGTAGCTTGAGAGCACATGAACGTTGATTCTGCAGGAAGATCCTGCGAATTGTTTCCATTTAAATCCAGATAAAACTGATATTGAACCGAACCTTGAACAAGAGGTCCAAGATTATCAGTTTCAAAACACCAAGAAATGAATGTACTCCCCGCTCTTGTTGAAACTGTTTTTGTTGATTCAATAATTGTTGCGGTTCCATTAGAATTAGCAATCAATGCTATTTGCAAACGAGCATCAGGTGCAGAAGGAAATTCAACTTCAATCTGACCACCTGTACCACCTGATGTACAACTGTTACCATTATTTCTTTTAGCATTGGTTGGACATGAAACAGACTGAGCATTTGCTGAAATTAATGAAACAGCAATGAAAGAAAAGAGTAAAAACTTTTTCATAAAAAAGGTTTAGAGGTTACAAAATGATAAGGCAATTCAAAGGACCTTTTGAAAAAGCTAATCAACGAGGATATAGTGATTATGTATTCAGTTACCTAAATTGTTGTGCACAGGAAAATGGACAAGTATAACTGAAAAAAAATTATGTTTTTAAGGATTCTATTGGAAGGATAGGTAATAAAGGATTAAGGGGGTCTTAAGGATAATGCGGATATTATGCTAAGTTATCAGCTGTTTAATTTATTTCAAAGAAAAAACAATTTATTTTACACATATAATTTCTGGTTATAAGTAGATAAATAAAGAAATAAAATATATCTACTTTTATTCAACAGTTAATGCATAAACAATATAAATAATTTAAGTGTAGTCTATATTAAAGCGCCGTTACAGTTTTACTTACATATTGCAATGCTAATTCTAACTGACCTTCAGGAGTCAGATGAGTATTGTCAATAACAATTGCGTCATCAGCTTTTTTAAGAGGACTTATTTCCCTGTGAGAATCGATATAATCTCTTGTTGAAAGATTGTCTTTGACTTCTTCAATTGTCACTGCCGGATTTTTTACCTGCATCTCTTTAAACCTTCTTTGAGCCCGCACCTCATTATCTGCATCCATAAAAATTTTCAATTCAGCATTTGGGAAAACAGTTGTGCCAATATCCCTGCCATCCATCACGATTCCTTTTCCATCTCCCATTTTTTGCTGTTCTCTTACAGCATATTCTCTCACCGCTTTAATAGTAGACACATCACTTACTTTTTGTGCTACAGATAACTCCCTGATAAAAGATTCAACATTTTCATCATTAAGATAAATCTCTGATTGCCCTGTTGCTGTATTATTTTTAAACGACAAACTGATTTGCTGTAATGATCTCGAAACTTCCTCTTCATTGTTCCAGTTAACATTGTTCCTGATGAAAAACAATGTAATTGCCCTGTACATAGCCCCGCTATCGATATATGTATAATTCAATTTTTTTGCTAACTGTTTAGCAAGTGTACTTTTCCCACAGCTTGACCATCCATCAATGGCAATAATTATCTTCTTCATTTGATATAATATGAGGTATGCAAAAGAACAAAAAAGAGGCCGTTTAAAAAAACGGCCTCTGAGAAAATTAAAATTTATGCTTCCGACGATTTGGTTGACTTTTTAGCTTTTTCTTTGAAAGAGAATTTGATCTTTTGATTCTCTTTATCCAGATCAGCAATTAACACATCGCCTTCTTTAATCGTCATACTCAATATTTCTTCAGCTAATGGATCTTCAAGGTATTTCTGAATAGCTCTGTGCAATGGTCGTGCACCAAACTGCACATCATATCCTTTATCCGAAATAAATTCTTTCGCTTCCGGAGTAAGTTCAAGACTGAAGCCCAGGTTGTTCAAACGAACACTTACGCCCTTCATCAAAATATCAATGATCCTGAAGATATGATCTTTTGTAAGCGAATTAAAGATCATCACATCATCAATCCTGTTAAGGAATTCAGGTGAGAATGTTTTCTTCAAAGCCTTTTCAATCACCGCTTTGCTGTTGTCTTCTGCATTCTGAATTCTTGTTGCAGTAGCAAAACCAACACCTTCGCCAAAATCTTTTAACTGGCGAACACCGATGTTAGAAGTCATAATGATGAGTGTATTCTTGAAATCCACTTTTCTACCCAAACCATCAGTTAACTGACCATCATCAAGTACCTGTAACAAGATGTTGTAAATATCAGGATGTGCTTTTTCAATTTCATCAAGTAACACAACTGAATAAGGTTTACGACGAACACGTTCTGTTAACTGACCACCTTCTTCATAACCAACATATCCGGGAGGCGCACCAATTAAGCGGCTAACAGTGAATTTTTCCATGTATTCACTCATATCAATACGAATGAGGGCATCTTCACTATCGAACATATAACGGGCCAACGCACGTGCAAGTTCAGTTTTACCAACACCGGTAGGGCCGAGGAAAATAAATGTTCCTATTGGCTTTTTCGGGTCTTTCAATCCCACCCTGTTTCGCTGAATTGCTTTTACAACTTTACTGATGGCTTCATCCTGACCAATAACTGCACCTTGTAGATCTTCAGCCATACGACGCAGTTTTTCTGTTTCGGCCTGTACCATCCGCTTAACAGGAATGCCCGTCATCATACTCACTACTTCAGCAATTGCTTCTTCATCGATCGGATAACGTTTATGCTTACTTTCTTCTTCCCACTTTGTTTTTGCTTTTTCCAGTTCTTCACCTAAACGCTTTTCTGTATCACGGAGAGAAGCAGCTTCTTCAAAACGCTGGCTTTTTACGACTTTATTTTTCTCCTGCTTAATTTCTTCAATCTTTTTCTCCAGCTCAAGAATTTCCTGGGGTACATTAATGTTCTTGAGATGAACTCTTGCTCCAACTTCGTCCAGTACATCAATTGCCTTGTCGGGAAGCAGGCGATCGGTCATATACCTGTCGCTGAGTTTTACACAAGCTACAATTGCTTCATCATTGTAAGCAACATTGTGAAACTCTTCATACTTAGGTTTGATATTATGAAGTATCTGAATTGTTTCATCAATACTTGGCGGATCAACAATTACTTTTTGGAAACGACGGTCCAATGCGCCATCCTTTTCAATATACATCCTGTATTCGTCAAGGGTTGAAGCACCAATACATTGCAATTCACCTCTTGATAAAGCTGGTTTAAAAATATTAGAAGCATCCAATGAACCACTTGCACCACCAGCACCTACAATGGTGTGAATTTCATCAATAAATAAAATCACATCCCTGTTCTTCTCCAGTTCGTTCATGATGGCTTTCATGCGCTCTTCAAACTGTCCACGGTATTTTGTTCCTGCAACCAACGCTGCAAGGTCGAGTGATACCACTCTTTTATCATATAATACACGGGAAACTTTGCGCTGCACAATGCGTAATGCAAGGCCTTCAACAATGGCTGTTTTACCAACACCAGGTTCACCAATTAAAATTGGGTTATTCTTTTTACGTCTTGAAAGAATTTGCGATACACGCTCAATTTCTTCCTCACGGCCAACAATCGGATCAAGTGATCCTAATTCTGCCATTCTTGTAATATCCCTGCCAAAATTGTCGAGTACAGGTGTTTTGCTTTTTGCACCGGGCTGTTGCTTTGAACGGGATTGCGAGTACTTCGACTTTTCATCATCAAATTCCTCTTCACCACCTGGATCATCGTATTCAGCCCTTGGATTGGGGTCGCTTGATTTTACCATACCTAATTCATTACGGAAAATATCATAATCGATTTCAAACTGGTTCAAAATCTGTGTTGCAATATTTTCCTTGTTTTTTAAGATTGAAAGCATCAGGTGCTCCGTTTCAACTTGTGGACTTTTTAAAGCTTTCGCTTCAAGCACAGTTACACGGATAACTTTCTCTGCTTGCTTTGTAAGCGGCAGACTGTTGATATTGGCAATGTTTTTACCTGTTTTGTCTTTTACTGCCAACTCAATTTCTTTACGTAATTCGTATAAATCGACGTTAAGGTTCTTAAGTATTTTAACGGCAGTATTTTCTCCTTCCCTGATCATGCCTAAGACAAGATGTTCAGTGCCAATGAAATCATTACCAAGCCTCAACGCCTCTTCTCTGCTGAAAGAAATAATTTCTTTTACTTGTGTTGAAAAATTATGATCCATATTGCGGATATTCGGTTTTTACAATTATAACGAATAAATTTGACTGTATTCTCCTTTAAATTACACACTATCTGTTAATAAAACTATGAATGTCAAAATTGATACCAAGGAAAAATTTCAGGTTCTTACACCTTCAGAAAGCATTCTCTCTGAAAATATGACAGATGAACTAAGACAATTGTTGCTTTCCTACCTGAAAAAGGATGTGAAAAATATTATCCTGAACCTGAAAGAAGTGAAAGAGGTAAAAGAACCTGTTGCTGAATGTTTACTTTCCTGCCAGGAACAATTTTACGAACAGGAATGTTCATTTGTTATTTGTGAAATTGCGCCGGAAGTTGAACAATTCCTTGATGTGAATGAATTTCTGGACCAGATGAATTTCACTCCAACAGAAAGTGAGGCATGGGATATTGTACAAATGGAAGAAATTGAACGGGAACTTTTTGACGGAGAAGAAGATTAATGCATAACGTTTTGTGTATTGATCTGAATCCTATTTTTGAAGAAATATATTAACTGATTCATGCTAGCTGTAACAATACTTGGTAACAATTCTGCTATTCCTGCTTTTGGACGACACCCCACTTCTCAGATTATTACAACAGCAGATGAATTAATGATGTTTGATTGCGGAGAAGGCACTCAAATACAAATCCTGAACTACCGCATCAGAAGAAGCCGGATCAACCATATTTTCATTTCGCATCTTCATGGCGATCATTATTTCGGGCTTGTTGGGCTGTTAAACAGTTTTGCTTTACTTGGCCGTATACAGCCATTGCATGTTTATGGACCTGCAGATCTGATTAAGATTATTGAAATGCAGTTTGATTTTGCTGATACAACTTTTCCATTTGAATTTACATTTCACCCGATAACAAAAGCAGGGCTGTTACATGATGGCAAGCATTATACTGTTGAATGTTTTCCAACACAACACAGAATTGAATGCTGGGGATTTATTGTAAGAGAAAAGAAAAAACTCCGCAAGATCATTGCTGAAAAAACAAAACAATACAACATTCCTTCAACCAGCTTCAGCAAATTACAGCAGGGCGAAGACTATGTTTCTCCCGAAGGCACCTTAATCAAAAACGAATTTGTTACTACTGAAAACACAAAAGCTAAAAGTTATGCTTTTTGTGCCGACACGAAATATGATGAAGCGTTGATCGATATTATCAAAGACATTGATCTTATTTATCATGAAACAACTTATACTGCGCCCTTTGCGGAAAAAGCTGCAGAACGATTTCATTCAACATCAAAGCAAGCAGCAACAATTGCATTAAAGTCGAACGTAAAAAAATTAATCATTGGTCATTTCTCAGCCAAGTTTGAGCAGCTTGATATTTTTGAAGAAGAAGCAAGGGAAATATTTCCTGAAACAGATATTGCAACTGAAGGTGTAACTTATTTAATCTGATTACTGTATAACCATTGGAAAAAAGCAGGCAATTCCTTTTTCCAAAACAACTCATTGTGTTTTCCATCCTTAACCTGCTTATAAAATAATTTTTTATCTCCTTTCTGCTTTAACTCCTCATACATCTTTTTCATATCAGTAACCATTTCATTGCTTTCCTGTTCACCACAAACAAAATAAACTGCTGCGTTTATTTTTTGTAAGCTGTCGGCTTTCTGATACAGTTCAGGTACGAGCCAGAATGCAGGCGAAAAAATTCCTGCAGCTCCAAAAACTTCCGGGTGTTTGAAAACCGCATACATTGAAATCAATCCACCCATTGAACTTCCTGCAATAAATGTTGATTCTTTTGGTGGCTCAGTGCGGTAAGTTTTATCAATAAACGGCTTTAATGTGTTAACCAGGAAATCAACATAAGCATCACCTTCACCTTTACCAAATCTTGAATTATAAGGATTGTATTCAGTAAGTCGTTTATCACCTCCATGATCAACTCCCACCACAATCATTTGCTTTCGTGATGCAATTGAATCCATTATCTCATCAACTCCCCATTCACCAAATGAAGAAGTAACGGCATCAAACAAATTTTGTCCATCGTGCATGTAAAGAACGGGATACCTTTTTTTGGTAAAGGCATATTCCTGCGGCAGGTAAATCCAGATTCTTCTTTTGCGGTTGAGTTGGGGAATAAAAAAAGCGGTATCGATTACAAACACATTTTTGCTTCGTGTTGAAACCGGGGGTCTTGACGGAAAATCGTCAGCCCATGCTTCAATTGAAATGTAGATTGTAGTATCTGAACTTATTTTACAGAACCGGTTATTTATTGCGGTTCCTTTTGCTGATACTTCGGCACTTGTCCATGATCCCCGGGTAACTTTAAATTCAATAATACCCGGTGATATATCTTTTAATTCCGAAACCAGGTTTCCTGTTCCATTGATTTTGAAAACGGAAGATTTTATACCCGGATTCCATGAATTAAACGTACCTGCAAGAAATAAACTGTCTTTTGGATGACTGGCAGGTTTTGCTTTTATTTCTATTCTAACTGTATGTTGTGCAGTAACGAAAGTACAGCACATGAATACAGTAAGCAGAAGCATTAATGCAAACCTTTGTAACCTGCCTTGCGACATATTGTATGTAAGAATTATCCCAGCTTATGTTTATGCAGGTAAGCCTGTACTGCCTGCTGAAGACCGGCTGACAGCGGCACTAACGGTAAGCGAAGATGATTTTCAATTAATCCCATTTCAGCCAAAAATGCTTTTACCCCTGCAGGATTGTTTTCTGCAAATAACAAATCATATGCCTCCAGCAACTGATCGTTGAGCTTTTTCGCAGCTGTAAAATCATGCTTCAATGAAAGCCTGATCATTTCTGTGAATTGTTTGGGCAAACAGTTTGCTGCCACGCTGATAACGCCTTCCATACCACAAGCAATTTGTGGCATAATCAGGTTGTCATCGCCGCTTAATGCGAGAAAATCAGCTGGCTTGTCTTTTAGTATCTGCATGCACTGCGTCATATCTCCACTCGCCTCTTTAATTCCTGCAATAATGGGGAATTCCTTTGCAAGTTTTAAAGTAGTTGCTGCAGTCATATTTCTTCCGGTTCTTCCCGGAACATTGTAAAGGATGATTGGCTTAGGAGTAACTTCTGCCAATGCCTTATAGTGCTGGTAAATTCCTTCTTGTGAAGGTTTATTGTAATAAGGACTGGCACTTAGTACAGCGGTAGCCTTATGTAAAGGGAACGATTCCAGATCCTTTATTAATGTAAGAGTGTTATTGCCACCTATACCAACTACAATCGGAACTCTGTCGTTAACCACCTGGTAAGTAAAAAGAATAAGTTCAATCTTTTCTTCCTTACTTAAAGTTGGAGTTTCGCCGGTTGTACCCAATGTAACAACGTATTCTGCCCCATTGGTAATTACATAGTTGATAACACGTTCAAGTGCAACATAATCAACCTCCATGTTTTTTTTGAACGGAGTAATTAATGCAACACCAGTACCTATCAGTTTATCTCTTAACATACAATTTTATTTTGAAAAAAATAGTTTACAGTTCGTCCCAGAATCCCATTTTGCTATAACGTTCAATACGATCATTGATACGTTGCTGCGGATCTACTTGTTTTAAACCGGCAATAATTGGTAACAGTTCCTTCTTTAATAATTGTGCAGCTTCATCATAATCCCAATGGGCTCCACCTGCTGGTTCGGGTACAATACCATCTACCAAACCAAATTTATACATGTGATCGGGAGTAAGCTTTAGCTGATCAGCAGCTACTTCTTTTTTCTCCCAGCTACGCCACAAAATGGAGCTGCAGCTTTCTGGTGAAATAACCGTGTACCAGGTATTTTCAAGCATTAGAACTTTATCACCAACACCAATACCTAATGCACCACCGCTTGCCCCTTCACCAATAATAACACAAATAACAGGCACTTTTAACCTGATCATTTCATAGATATTCTTTGCAATGGCTTCGCCCTGTCCACGTTCTTCGGCTTCCAGCCCAGGATAAGCACCGGGAGTATCAATTAAAGTAATAACAGGCTTATTGAATTTTTCGGCCAGCTTCATTAACCTCAGTGCCTTTCTGTAGCCTTCCGGATTAGCCATACCAAAATTACGCAGCTGCCGCATTTTGGTGTTGATCCCTTTTTGCTGGCCAATGATCATCACTGTTTCTTCGCCCAACTGTGCAAAACCACCAACCATTGCTTTATCATCTCTCACACCTCTGTCGCCATGAATTTCAACAAAGTTGGTGCACATTTTATCAATATACTTAAGCGTATAAGGCCTGTCGGGGTGACGGCTTAACTGTACTTTTTGCCAGCTTGTAAGATTTTGTGTTAACTCCCTTCTCTTTTCAAGAATGCTTTGCTCAATCTGGGTAAGCATTGGGGTATAATCAATCTTGCTGCTTTTCTCCGCCATTTTACGGAGTTCCTTAAGTTGATCAACCAATTCCTTAACTGGCTTCTCTATTTCTATAAACTGACGGTTTTCGAGTGATGGCATAAGATTATCTCAAATTGGTGGGTAAAATTAGGGGATTGTAAAATACCAAGGAAAAAGAGATTAAATAAAAAAGGCCACTTCATGATTAACGAAGTGGCCTTTTAGACAAAAGCTATGTTTTATTTGCGATTATCTTGAACCAAGATATTCCCAATGTTCAGTTATTGCAGACCTGATAGTTGTACCTGGTTGAAGCAGATAATAGCTGACATCAAAAGTCTTTGGTTTACCATTGCTGTCAAAAACTAATTTATTGACCCCGGCAGGGTTAAGTCCAGCACTTCTTCCATTGCTGGAAGGCTGACCATAATAGTTAACAACACTAGTAACATTACCGCTGGCATCGAAATTGAAGATTGGATCCCAACTTCCATAATATGTACCAGTAGATCCATTCAGGAATTTATAACCAAAAGTTCCACCGTTCAGATCGGGGTCATAATACGCATTTGAAGAAGCACCAACAGTGTAGAGATAAACTGTTTTGGGATAAGAAGCTCCAAAAGCTCCATTTGTATAATCAACAAATGTTCCGGTTACCTTAAACTTACCGTCAAAAATATTCCTTACAGATAAAGAATAAAGTGAAGTCCCAAAATTTCCACTGACAACTCCTGAAGAAACCTTTGTAATTTTTAATGGCAGAGCGTATGCAGCATTAAAATTATAAGTGTTTGGAAGTTTTACAGAAATTCTTGCATGACCGAACAATTCTCCTTTAGGGATTCTGATCGTTAAAGGAAAAGTAGTTGTGAATAAAGCTGTTGGAGGAATTACATAATTAGCACCATCTGCAGCATGCGCTGTATTATAAGTAGCTAACTGAGTTGCATCAATATCAACTGTTACATCAATATCCTGCGGAGCTTTATTTGCACCAGCATAATCAACGTTAACCATAAAGCTTGTTGTGTCGCCAACCTTTAAGGCCCCAAGGTCAATTGCAAACCGGGGAGCAGCGCCATTTAACGGGGAGGTAGCAACAGACCCCGTATTGGCAAATTCTACCACACTATTACTTTGCGCAGCATCCATTGTCAGGGAAGAATCCTTTAAACAGGATGATAATACCAAAGACATTGCCAGCAATAGTGATCCTGATATTTTGAATATTTTTTTCATATTTCTAATTTATAATATTTTGTATTTAATATCTCAAAAAAAGATTTATTACTAATTAGGATCCCAGAAAATACGAGATGTAAACACCGTAATATTTTTTGGCATATTGCTGTTATTGTAAGAAACCTCACTTGTTGGATACATAACACGAGAAATCAATTTATCAGCTCTTGTACTGATTGATTGTGTTGAGGCAAATGAAAGCACGGCATTTGTTGATCCGTTTGTAATTTTCGGATAACCTGTACGTCTGAAATCATTCCAAGCCTGATCACAATTGATCATATTCAACGCAATATATTTTTGAGTGATAATTGCTTCCAAACGTTGAGCATCTGTTGTAGCTGCCGGATAATCAACCAGGTAATTTCCTGTATTATCGCTTAAGTAAGCACCGAAAAGAGCAGTGTAAGGAGCACCCCACCAATTAGGATCTTCAGCAGCATCGCTACCATCTTTTCTTGCCCACAAATACTTAAAGGATGCTAAAATACCATTATAAAAACTGGTTTGCGCAGAAGTAACAACTCCTAATCCGCCAGTTAAGGATGCTTCTGCCTGTAAAAAATACGATTCAGAAGCTGTTAAGATTGGAACACCAGCACCTGGTCCTTTCATAACTCCTATATTATTTTCAAGCGACTCATTATAAGTTACAGTCCAGCTACCAGCAGCAGGAGCAGCAGCAACACTTGTACTTTCATAACCTAACTGGTTTGTTGGAGGAGCTGTACTTGCACCTGCACCAGTATTAAATACTGCATACAAACGGTAATCATCAGAAACTTTATTTCCACTATAGAAAGCGTAAACAAATTTTGAAGGCATCCAAGCTCTGTTTCCGGTTGCATCAGTATAAGTATATGCCCATGAATTATAAAATGGGTTTTGTTTACCACTTGCTTTTTGATAACCTGGGTTTACAATTGCATCTTTTGTTAAGAAACCTACATTATCATATGTATTGCTGAAAGTCAGAGCTCCAGCTTTACCCCTGATTGCGATACGCAGTTTAAGGGTATTGGCCAACCTTTTCCAGTCATCCATAGAACCTGCAAACAGTATGTCTGATGTACCTAAAGCCTTTACTTCTGCTGTGCCGTTTTTAGCAGTATTTATCACTTTAATAGCATCGTCAAGCAGAGCATAGATACTTGTATATACTGTTTTAGCATCATCATACTTTGGCGTAAGATTTGAGATTTCTTTAAACGCTTCACTATATGGGATGTCATTATAAGTATCAACCAATAACTGAACATCATAAGCCTTCATGATCTTGGCTGCAGCATTATAATAGGCATACAATGATTTTCCTTCTGTATTATTAATAATCCATTGATAATCGGCAAGATTATCATAAGTATTATCCCAGCATCCGGCATAGTTACCTGTACCAAAATCATAAGTAACGCTTGCACCAAAACCTCCATATCCTCCTGCATTAGCCATGTAACCACCTAACTGGGCTCCCATGCTATTATATGTATTTGCTAATCCAGCAGTAGCCGTAAGTGCATTCGTCAAAACAAGTTCTGGCTTAGAAGATGTTGCCGCATTAGGGTTGTCGTTAATATCAAGGTATTTTTTACAAGAAGCAAATAACAAGACCATTATTGCCCCCAAAATACCTATGTTCAATAATTTCTTCATTTTCAATATTTTTTTTAATTGATTTTTCATGATATAACTATGAAAATCGTTTATTAATACTTGCTATTAGAAGGTAAGAGAAACCGTTCCACCAAAATAGCGTGAAGGAGGACCAGAACTGATACCAGTAATACCAACACCATTACTTGTACTTGATACTTCACTATATTCAGAATCAGTATAGTAATTGGTTGCAGGAAGTATAAAGAAAAGATTACGTCCCTGAGCACTGATCACTATTGATTTAACAGCTTTTAATTTAGCCAGAGCTTTTTGAGGAACAGTATAAGAAATACTTAATTCTCTCATTTTCCAGAAAGCACCTGACGAAACATAGTTAGCAGAAACTGCCCTGTTGTTATCACTTGTCCAGAAACCAGCATTACCACCACCATCAACAATAGTAACATTCGTATTCTTTATGTACTTGCCAGGATTTGCAGGATCTGCATAAACTGAATTAGGGAATACAAAACGGCCACGGTTAAACATAATTGTTCTGATACCTGTACCAGCCCAATCAACATCACCACCTGCACCAAAGTACATTTGATAACCACCCCTGTATTCCATTACAGTTGTTAATTCAAATCCTTTGTAGCGAACATCTAAATCCAGTCCAATACGATGTTTAGCTACGCTGTTTCCTAAGATTTTCAAGGTTTGATCAATTGTTGGTTCACCGGTTGATGAATTTACAATTACATGGCCTTGAGCATCTCTTACGTAGTCTTTACCCATAATTACCGGGAAAGGCTGACCTGGGATTGCATAAATACCAGAACCATCACCGTATGTTGCCAAAGACAATTTTGGAATATCTGCACTAATCTCTTTTACTTTATTATCAAGATAAGTATAGTTACCGCCAATTGTGATTTGCAGATCTCTTGTTCTGATAGCTGTGTAATGAATAGCAGCTTCTAAACCCTGGCTCATTGTAGAACCTACATTCGTTAAATATGATGTAGCACCAGAAGTTCCGGAAATACCGGTTCTAACAGTCTGATTATTGGTTATAGAATGATACCAAGTGAAAGAAGATGTAAGTCTGCGCTTGAACATATCAAGATCAAAACCAAATTCGTACTGCTGGGTCAACTCAGGCTTCAAAGTTGGTGACACAAGTGTATTGTCTAAACCAAAACCTGGCAAACTTCCATAAGGGAATCCGTTCTGTTGAGAGAAAGTACGTTGTAACTGATAAGCACCAAATGTACCTCCAAGGTTCACATTACCTACTTTCGAAACCCCTGCTCTTAACCTGAGATAATCAATTGTTTTTGAGTTTTTAATAAAATCAAGTGCTTTGTTTGCAACAAAAGAAACATCGGCTGAAGGATAGAAAAATGAACGGCTTGCTAAAGGAAGTGTTGAATTCCAGTCGTTACGGCCAGTCATGTGCAGGAACAAATAATCATCATAACCTAATTGTAAAGAACCATAAGCACCCACAACACGAGCAAGGTAATTGCTTTCGCTAGCACCGGGAATACCAACTAGGTTTGATACATTATATAAGTCAGGTACAACTAAAGGAGATGCAGAAACACCTACACCTTTATATACATTCTGAGTCCATTGACCTCCACCGATCAATTCACCTGAAAACTTGTTAAATGTTTTCTTTGCCTGGAAGAACAAATCACTGATCAGGTTCATGTTATAGTTTTCGCCATCAGAAACACCAGCAGAAATATCCGTTTTAGTGTGGCTGCTGATTGTTTCGGCATAGGAAGTATAATCAAATGAATTGTTCCATGATTTGTTATATTGGTTTGTTTTTGTCATACCCTGACGAGCTACAAAACTTAAACCAGTGATTGGAGTAAACCTTAATTCAACATTACCAATCAGGTATTCATTTCTTGTAGTCTGACGATAGTTATCAATTTCCCAATACGGATTCTTATACCAAGGATTATAATACCCATTGGGGTTTGCATAAGGATCAGTCTTCCAGTTGGAATACCTTGTAATGTCAATATTAGAAGGCATGTTCAACATATCATTATAAATAGTACCTGTCAAAGTTGTAATATCATAATTATTTTGCGTATACCCCAAAGAATAAGAGGCATTCAACTTATCACCATAAATTTTTCTTGTACCATTGATACGTAATGTATACCTGTTATAACGATCTTTTGGTGTAGTACCTTTTATAGTGGCTAACTGACCTGACAAGTACAAAGTTGACAATGCATCACCGCTGCTTACAGAAAAGTCTGTTTGGCTGGTCAATCCCATTTTCCAGAATTGCTTCCTGGAGTTATTAGGACTGTAAAGCTGAGTTTCCTGAGAACCATTTTCGAGTGGGTCTCCTAAAGGCCTTGTTGAACCATCAAAATGTGGTCCATAGCTTTGGTTTTCAATAGAAGAAAAATTAGGGCGCCCAAAAGCATCGTAGCCATAAGAACTACCACCTTGTCCGTACTCTAACTGATTTTTCGGGAAAAATGCTGGTTGCTCAAAAGATTCAGTTTGAGCTACACGTACACTTGTAGTTCCTGATTTACCTTTCTTAGTTGTAATGATAATCGCACCATTGGATGCCTGTGAACCGTATAACGCAGCAGCACTTGCACCTTGTAAGATATTGTATGTTTCAATATCTTCCGGATTCAGGTTGCTTAAAACACTATTTGGAACAATTACGTTGTCTAATACAATCAACGCTTCATTGTTACCAGTCAATGATCTGTTACCACGTAAAATAATCCTGTAATTAGGGTTTACACCACCAGTAGTTCCCTGAATTTGTAAACCGGCAACTTTTGCTACAAGACCACCTGCAATATTTACAGATTTTGATTTTGTAACTGCGGCACCAGAAACACTGGTTTGCGCTGCACCGACTTCACTTTTGCGTTTAATGATACCACCGGCAGTAACTACTACTTCACTTATTTCCTGCCCGGCAGTTGATTTCAGGCTAACGGCGAAATTTGAACCAGAACCAATAGAAACTGTTTCTGTTTCAAAACCAACTGCTGAAATCACCAATGTTTTTGCATTTGCTGAAACTGTAAGCTGGAAACTACCTGAAGCATCGGTTGAGGTACCATTGGTAGTCCCCTTAACTAATACAGAAGCTCCGGCTATCGGACTTCCTGTACCATCGGTAATTTTTCCGGAGATTTTCCTGCCCTGAGCCATTACAGACCACAATGACAGAATTGCTGCAAAGAGCAACAATACTTTTTTTCTCATGTTCAATTAATTTAGTTAGAAAATAGTTCTCAAATATAAGGGATTAAAGTTTTCGACAAAAAAATGTTAAAAACAATTCTCTTACTTAAAAGATTATGACATAAACAATTCTGGTTTTGCTGCATTCGCCAAAAAAACATTCAAAAACTGATCAAAATCTGACATTTTACCTCTGACCGCTTGTTCCCTTCTATTTCATCCAAACCTGATCCGACTGAACGCCTATTTGCAAACACTGATTGAGCCCAGCGTACCCAAACAGTCAATTTCTTTGAAACGTCATAATTAAGATTCAAGTAGTAACGGGTTCCTTTTTCATAAAAAGCAGGGATAGAATAGCTGTACAACACATCACTTTCGTAAGCATAAATGCGGCTGTCGTAATCGTCTGTTTCAAAATATTGCAACCTGATATTGGCTGCAAATGGTTTAAATGGAGGTTTGTAAAACACATCAAAATAGGCCAGGAAGCCACGACTCTGCCCTAAACTTTTTTCATCATACCACATAATTTCAGTCCTCTGACGTAAAGTAACAGCAGCATTGATTTTATACTGAATCTGTGTTCGCCAATTGGTGCGCTGAACCGGGTTTACAGACGCAGTTTGTAAGCGTCCGTCAGCTGTATAATTCAACGCTTTTTTTTCTGTCCTGAAGCGGGAATAAATTTCAATTTGCTTATTGGAACGATAACTAAGCTGAAGCAAAAAATCCTTCCCATTTGAAGGTGCATCAACCCTGTATTTCAGGAAAGGGAAACTGTAAACATCGGCATAACCATTAATCTCCCATTTGGAAGATGGTTTTACAGAAATGCCCGCAAACAATCCTTTTTCATTTACCGGGTAATTGCCCTCCGTAAATGCATTGCCAAAAATTGTTTGATAACCTGCTTGAATATTCCGGTACAGCAATGAGAGGTCAATTTTTGGATCAGCACTCAGCAATAAACCGCTGATCAACCCATAATATTTTTGGTTGTGGCTGGCCGCTTCGCCAAACCAGTGAAGGTTTTTATAGGTATATCCCCAATCGAAACTGAAATTGGTCAACTGCTTTCCACTAAACGCAAAATAATTGTATGGCTGATCATCTCTATTAAACGGGTGATTAAAACTGAAATGAACAGCATTCAATCCAAGATGTAAATTAGTTGTGTTGTAGCTAACATTTCCACCAAATGAATTCATCTGAACTTTATTCCTGTCGGCCAGTTCACTTGCTGTACGGTGCAAACCGGATGTTTGCAGTGATGAAAAATAGTCTTCGCTTTGCAAGGTATCAGCAAGCATATTTCCACTCACTTTTCTGAATGATGCATAGGTTGTAAAGTGAAGCTTTCCTTTTTCAAGAGTAATACCTGCGCCCCTGTTAAAAAAGTATTCACCTGTAGAATTATACGGACGAAGGATTGCGGCCTGCCTTTTAATATTCAACACATCAGCACTTTTCTTAAATGCCAATGACTGCCATTGAACCAGGCCCTGACCCATATTAACAGTAAAATCTCCGATTGCAAGATTTTTTATAACCCCCACATTTCGCACAAACAAATGAGCAGAATAGAAATCAAAGCCATACCGCTGTGCACCTTTAAATAATTGTTCGCCGGGATCATTTTCAGCAGTGATTCCATATTGCAGCAGATTACTGTAAACATATTTATACCTCAACAAAAGCCGCTCCCTGCCACCCGGATAAAAATTAGTTGCTGATGGATTATTCTTCCGGATAAAACCTTCCGACTTTTCCGGTACATAAACTACTCTTGATAAAAGAGAATGCTCACCAAGGTTGAAACGTTTTGAAAATTCCTGTTTGATGGTTAAGGATGGACCAACGAAAACATAAGGAAGAATTTTCTGAATGGTTTCAATATCCCACGAAGGAACAGCCTGCAGTTCGTACAGGTGAACCAGCCTGCCAAACAGCTTGCGGTATTGTAAAAAGTTGGCGACCTGCAATGCTGTTAAAAAGGAAAATCCGTTTAAATCGGCTTCAGTTGCTTCATTGAGATTGAGTCTGTGCTTAAGATAATGCTGCAGTTCCTGAACATATGAATCATCTTCCGTTTCAGTTTCATTGATTTCAGTTATATTTTCTACCTGTTGCTCTGTTACAGGAATTTCCTGTGCTGAAACAGTGTTCAGCAACAGCAGAAAAAACAATATCGTCAGCAGAAACTTCATTCAGCTTCTTCCTGCTTTTTCTTAAAATCAAACAGCAGCATTACAGCAGGCGATAAACCTAACTGCTGATGATAAGCTGCTGCTACATCAACCCTGAACTGACCAAACTTTAACCCAATACCAGCAAAAGGCTGGGCGGTTACTGTATTAATGCCTGCCCTCACCAATAATTGTTTTACCAGGCTGTACTGAAACGCCGCATTCACACCCACATTCTTATTTTCCTCTTTGATTATTTCAGCTGAAAGGAAGAATTTATCTGATACTTCGTAACCCAGTCCTCCCCTGTACAAAAAAGCAATTTTCTCATTCTTTGACTTGTTCAAATTTCCGCCAACCGGGTTGTATACACTAAATCCTGCATGAAGTTTTTCACTGAGATGCATGAGCATTCCTGCTTCAAAATAAAAAGCTGAAGAAGACTGGTAGGCAGGAATACGCAGGTTGTAATAATTGAATTTCACACCAGCATCAATCTTTGATCCAAGCGGTAAAGCATACGACAGTGATAATTGCGATTCATTAAAATTACTGTAACCAAAATAATCGGCCTGCAATCCAAATGATCCTGAATTTGTTTCAAAACCCGCCACAGCAGTGTACTGGCTGAAGGCATTCAGCAAAAACCGTCGTTCACTGTACACTCCTGCTCCATTTTTTGCATTGGCCAAAGCTGCCGGATTTATGATAAAAGAAAAGGCATCGGCATGGGAGGAGCTATAAGCACCCAAACCAGTGTAACTGCTGATCAGTGGCTGGCGAACAGTCTGTGCTTGGGAAATACAGGTGTAACAGGCGTAGCACAACAACAGATATTTTTTCAAACAGATTAGTTTTAGACTGAAAAAATAATCTTTTCGTTTGCTTTATGCAACTGCAGTTTTAATTTTTTCCCAGTTCACTTAAAACGGCCTGTGTGCATTATTTTTGCAGCATGCAATTACTCGATGGTAAACTGGCAGCTCAAGCCATAAAAGACGATCTGAAAGCGAAAACAGCAGCATTAACAGCAAGTGGTAACCGTCCGCCACACCTGGCAGCAATCCTTGTGGGAACTGATGGTGCAAGTGAAACTTATGTAGCGTCAAAAGCAAAAAACTGTGCTGAAATTGGTTTTGAATCTACCCTGAAACGTTTTCCTGAAACGATTTCTGAAGAGGAGCTGCTGAATGAAATTGAACTGCTCAACAACGATGATAATATTGATGGCGTTCTTGTTCAGCTTCCCCTGCCCAAGCACATCAGTGATGATAAGGTGATCAACAAAATCAATCCCGCAAAAGATGTGGATGGATTTCATCCTGTAAGTGTGGGAAATATGGTTAGCGGAACACCAACGTTTATTCCGGCTACTCCTTATGGCATTTTACTCATGCTTGAACATTACAATATTCAAACATCAGGTAAACATGCTGTAGTAATTGGCCGAAGCCATATTGTTGGTACACCCATGAGCATTTTATTAAGCCGTAAAGCTTATCCCGGTAATTGCACTGTAACAACCTGCCATTCGGCAACCACCAACTTAAAAGAAATTTGTTTGCAGGGTGATATTATTGTTGCGGCGTTGGGCAAACCCGAATTTTTAACAGCCGATATGGTGAAAGAAGGTGCTGTGATTATTGACGTAGGTATTACCAGGGTTCCCGATGCAACAAAGAAAAGCGGCTTTGCGTTGAAAGGCGATGTAAAATTTGATGAAGTTGCTCCAAAGAGCAGTTATATCACGCCTGTTCCAGGTGGTGTTGGGCTCATGACAATTGCAGGCTTGCTGATGAATACTTACAATGCTTACCTGCAGAAAGAAAATAAATAACAGCATCCGATAAACGTTTTACTTTTTCAATGACCGGCCAATCAATTTCCACGCAACAACTTCTTCCTGTAATGGAATCGTTTTATACGTTACAGGGTGAAGGATATCACCAGGGTAAAGCAGCATACTTTATACGCCTGGGCGGTTGTGATGTTGGTTGTGTTTGGTGCGATGTAAAAGAAAGCTGGGACGCAGATAAACATCCAAAGTTCAGCATTGATGAAATAGTTGAAAAAGCTTTGCAAGAAGTTGCAACTGACAGTTTACAGGTTGCATCAAAACTTCCAATAGTTGTTGTAACCGGTGGTGAACCGTTATTACACAATTTATCAGCATTAACAAAAGCACTGCACGCAGCCGGTTTTCAAACAAATATTGAAACATCAGGATCAAGCCCGTTAAGCGGCGATTGGGACTGGATTTGTCTTTCGCCCAAAAAGTTCAAAGCACCATTAGCCGAAATTCTGCCAAAAGCAAACGAGCTGAAGGTTGTTATCTTCAACAAATCTGATTTTGACTGGGCCGAACAATATGCAGCGCAGGTTTCTCCTCAGTGCAAACTTTATCTGCAGCCTGAATGGGACAAAGCTGGTCAGAACACAGCGCTGATCATCGATTATATCAAGGCTAATCCTAAATGGGAACTGAGTCTGCAGATTCATAAATACATCAACGTTCCCTAAAAGGGAAAAATCAAAAGTCAAAAATTAAAACAGAACTTGACGGAAAAGGGTTTTTAAACTAAATCCTCCGTTGATTTTGACTTTTACCTTCCGTTTACAACATCTTGCCTTTGTTTTCGTTTTTATCTTTATAAAAAGAAAAACATTGAACAGATTATTACTCTTTTTCAGTTTGCTCATTGGTTTTACTGCAAACGCCCAGTGGTACGATCCGGGTAAAGTAAATGTAAAGATTGGATACAAGTATGCTGATGCACTCAATGAAGCCCGCATGAAGAATTATGACAAGGCGCTTCAGTTGATAGATGAATGCATTGCTTCCGATAAAAAATTTGTAGATGCCTACCTGAGCAAGGCCGGCATTTTCTCCGAACAAAAAAAATATAAACCTGCTGTTGAATGGTACAATACAGCGAGGAACCTCGATTCAGTTTACTTCAACACGTTTCTGCTACCCTACTCCATTGCGCTTGCCGGTAATGGTGAGTTTGAAAATGCATTGCATGCAATTATTCAATACCTGCAGAAACCAAACCTTAATGAGCGTTTAGCCAAATCGGCCAACTATCGTAAAAAATGTTACGAGTTTGCAATTAACTATTCTATCAGGCATCCGCAAAAAGATTATGTTTTTACGCCGCAGAATTTAGGCGACAGCATCAACACCAAACTGCTTGAATATTTTCCAACAACAACAATCGACGGAAACACATTGATTTTTACCCGACGTATTGGCCAGGAAGATTTTTTTGTGAGTGAACGGAAAAATGGAGTGTGGAGCAAAGCTGTTCCATTACCCGGCAATCTCAATACAGCCGAAAACGAAGGTGCACAAACCATTTCGCAGGATGGAAAAATGCTCATCTTCACCGGTTGCAATATGCCCGATGGTGAAGGCAGCTGCGATTTATATGTTTCCTATCTCACCAAAAACGGTTGGGGCGAACGCATCAATATAGGCCGGGTTATTAATACCGAATTCTGGGAAAGTCAACCCAGCTTATCACCCGATAAAAGAGCATTGTATTTTGCCGCACGTGACCCTTCCGGTTATGGAGGAAGTGATTTGTTTGTAAGTTACCTGCAACCTAACGGTAAATGGGGAACGCCGCAAAATTTAGGACCAGAGATTAATACAAGTGCCGATGAAAGTTGCCCGTTTATCCATGCCGATAATCAAACACTTTATTTCACCAGTAATGGTTTGCCCGGCTATGGCGGCAATGATTTGTTCTTTGTAAAAAAACAAGCCGATGGCACTTGGGGAAAACCTGAAAACCTTGGTTATCCTGTTAATACAATTGATGATGAAGGATCGTTAACCATTGCCAGCGATGGTAAAACTGCCTATTATTCAAGCGATGGTGCCGACAGCCGTGGCGGTCTTGACATTTACACGTTTGAATTACCACAGGCCGACAGACCTAACAAAACTTTATGGGTCAAAGGAAATGTATTTGACAGTAAAACAAAAGCCGGTTTACCTTCTTCTGTTGAATTGATTGATCTGTTCACTTCACAAACCATCAGTAAAGTGCAAACAGATGAAGAGGGAAATTATCTCATTACTTTACCTGTTGGAAATAATTATGTGTTTAATGTAAACAGGAAAGGCTATCTCTTCTATTCTGAAAACTTTTTGCTGAAAGAACAAACAGTTGATACGCCTTTAACCATCAACATTCCGTTAATACCCATTGAAGTAAATGCAAGTATTGTATTGAAGAATATTTTCTTTGACAGCAAACAATCAGTACTGAAGCCTGAATCAATGATTGAACTTGATAAAGTCATTCAACTGATGAAAGAAAACCCAACTGTTCAGATTGAAATCAGCGGCTATACCGACAATGTGGGTAAACCTGCCGACAACCTGAAACTTTCAGTTGACAGGGCAAAATCAGTGATCAATTATTTACTCTACAAAGGAATTCCTGCAAACAGGTTAAGTTCAAAAGGCTTTGGAGAAACCAAACCTGTAGCAGATAATAAAACAGAAGATGGTCGTGCAAAAAACAGGCGCACAGAGTTGAAGGTGTTAAGCAAATAATGTATTTTGAATGCATGAACACCGACCTGATCTTTCAGCTTGCTTTAACACATGTACCTAATATTGGAAAGGTACAGGCCAAAATTCTTGCAGAACATTTTTCCTCTGCTGAAGAAATATTCAAAGCACGCAAATCTTCATTAGAAAAAATTGAAGGTATTGGTGAAGTAAGAGCAAACAGCATCAAACAATTTTCATCATTCAGTGATAATGAAGAGGAAATAAAATTTATTGAGCAATACAAGATCACTCCGCTTTATATCACTGATCAAAATTACCCGCAACGTTTATTGCATTGTTACGATCCGCCCACTGTTCTTTTTTACAGGGGCACAGCCGATCTCAATGCATCTAAAATCATTTCCATCATCGGCACAAGAAATAATTCTGATTATGGAAAAATGATCACAGAAAAAATCCTGGATGATCTTGCAGCACTTTCACCATTAATCATCAGCGGACTTGCTTATGGTATTGATGCAATAGCACATAAATATTCGGTGAAACACCAGTTAGCAACTGTTGCAGTTCTTGCACATGGATTGGATACAATCTATCCATCGCAACACAAATCACTTGCAAAGGAGATGATTGCAGGAAATGGCGGTGTACTTACTGAATTCAGAAAAGAAACAAATCCCGACAGGCATAATTTTCCAACACGTAACAGAATTGTTGCAGGCATGTGCGACGCAACGGTAGTAATAGAAACAGGGAAAAAAGGTGGCAGTATGATCACCGCCAATCTTGCCAACAATTACAACAGGGATGTGTTTGCTGTACCCGGTAAAACAACCGATTCAAAAAGCGAGGGATGCAATTACCTTATTCAAAGTAACAAAGCTGTTTTAATCACAAGTGGTGAAGATATTATTGAGCAAATGGGTTGGCAATCCAAACAAAAAGAAAATAAACCCAAACAGCGTGAACTGTTTATTGAGTTGACTGAAGATGAAAAAACAATTTATCAGTTGCTACAGTCAAAAGACAGTTTTCATATTGATGAAATCAATCTTCAATGTGCACTCAGCAGCAGTGCTATTGCAGCTGCTTTGCTTTCGATGGAGCTGCAGGGAATTGTACAAAGCTTGCCAGGCAAATTATATGCATTGATATAAACAGGAATGCCCCTTTCGGGGCACCCGTTTCTAACTAAACCAGACCCGCCTAAGGTTTTATATTCAGGATTTTACATACCATATCGTACGACATCCCCTTCAGTTGATCAAAAGAATATCCAGCTGCAGCACCTGTTTCAAACCTTCCGCCAATTGCCCCAGCAATAGCAATGATTTTAAACTTATAATTAGGAATAGGATAAACCGACAATGCTGAAGAACCTGAAGGGAGAGTCCCGGCAGAACCGTTAGGAGTAAAGAAATAATGCAACCTAACTTTCCCTAAAAAGGTTTCATACACAACATTGTAATAATATTGGCTTCCAAAAGCAAGAAAAGAATAATCCAATGGAGTCCATTGTGATGTGTTATTAGTAGTATTGGCCGTAAAGTAAACTAAAACAAGCCCGTTATCAAGTATTGATTGTGTAACACCTGTATAAGATCTATCATAATAACGGGTAAACCAGCTTGTGGATCCACCTGTAGCTGTGGTAAATGAATAGTTACTGTTCCAAATCCAGTTACTGTTCGTTAATGTAAACGTGTCAACCTTTACATTCGCATTTCCCTGTGGCCCTGTGGCACCAGTGGGGCCCGTGGCGCCAGTTGCTCCTGTTGCACCGGTTGCGCCAGTAGCACCAGTAGCACCAGTAGGACCTGCAGGTCCGGCTGGCCCTGTATCACCTTTACATGCACTAAGAAGAATAATTGTTGTAAGCGCCAAAAACGCAGTAAAAAAAAGTTTTCTCATTTTTTTGTTGTTAATGTGTTATTGATTGCACAAACCTACTCCGCTGGAACTTCGTCTGCAATACCCAAAAAGTGGGGTTTTTATTCACTATTTCGGGTATTTTTTATTCAGGCAGCTGCCGATTTGGAAGCAAATACCTCATTCCTTTATCTTTGCACATGGCAACAAGAAATAACTCCACTTTCAGCAAAGCTGTTCTCAACAAATTTTTCGGTGAAGGTTTAACGTTTGATGATGTTCTTCTTATGCCCGCATACAGCGAGGTGTTACCAAGAGAAACCAATATCAGCACACATCTTACCAAATCAATCCAGTTAAATATTCCCATGCTTTCGGCAGCAATGGATACAGTTACCGAAGCAGGTCTTGCAATTGCACTTGCCCGTGAAGGCGGCATTGGCATATTGCATAAAAACATGAGCATTGAAGACCAGGCAGCCCAGGTACGTAAAGTAAAAAGAAGCGAAAGCGGACTGATTATTGACCCCATCACCCTGCATCAGGATGCCACCATTGGCGATGCATTATTACTGATGAAGGAAAACAAAATCGGTGGCATCCCTATTGTTGATCAAAGTAAAAGACTCGTTGGCATCTTAACTAATCGTGATCTTCGCTTTGAAACAAACAAGAAAAGAAAAATCAGTGAAGTAATGACTTCACAAAACCTTGTTACTGCTCCCGAAGGGACAGACATGAAAAAAGCAAAAACCATTCTCAGTAAACATAAAATTGAAAAGCTGCCTGTAATTAAGAAAGATGGCACATTAATCGGCTTAATTACTTATCGTGACATACTTCAATTGCAAAGTCATCCCAATGCCGTGAAAGATGAATTTGGACGTTTACTTGTTGGTGCAGCATTAGGTATTACTTATGATTTGTACGACCGTGCAGCTGCATTACAGCATGTAGGTGTTGATGTGGTTAGTCTCGACAGTGCACATGGCCACAGCAAAGGAGTAATTGATGCACTGAAAGGATTGAAAAAGAATTTCAAAAAACTGCAGGTAATTGCAGGTAATGCAGGTACAGGCGCAGGTGCAAAAGCATTAGCCGATGCAGGTGCTGATGCAGTGAAAATTGGTATTGGTCCAGGATCAATTTGTACAACACGTGTTGTAGCTGGTATTGGTGTACCCCAACTTACTGCAGTAATGGAAGCTGCATTTGCATTAAAATCAAAAGGTATTCCTGTTATTGCTGATGGTGGTATTAGATACACAGGCGATATGGTGAAAGCCTTGGCAGCAGGTGCTTCATCTGTTATGATGGGAAGTGTTTTTGCAGGCACAGAAGAAAGCCCCGGCGAAACCATTATTTACGAAGGAAGAAAATTCAAGCAATACCGTGGCATGGGTTCTATCGGTGCGATGCAGAAAGGCAGTAGTGACCGTTATTTCCAGGATGTGGAAGATGGCATTAAAAAATTAGTGCCTGAAGGAATTGAAGGACGGGTTCCCTTTAAAGGAAATGTTAGTGAGATCGTACATCAATATACTGGCGGGTTAAAAGCAGGTATGGGTTATTGCGGAGCAAAATCAATTAAGGAATTGCAGGATGCAAAATTTGTAGTCATCACCAACGCTGGAATGAAAGAAAGTCATCCGCATGATGTCATCATCACAAAAGAAAGTCCGAACTATTCAAGATAATTTCCGTTCAGGAATTAATACAATTTAAACTTTATAATGCCGGATATTTCTGTCCGGCATTCTTATTTTTACAAAAACAACTATTTGAAAAAGTATCAACCACTCCTGCTTTCTGTTTTATCGGGCTTATTGCTTTTTCTTGCATGGCCTGTTACAAATATTACCGTTACAGTTTTCGTTGCATTTATTCCGTTGATGATGATTGAACAAATGCAGTTCAGTCGGTTAAAATTTTTCGGGTTGATTTACCTTGCTATGTTTACCTGGAATGTAACAACCACCTGGTGGATATGGAATTCAACCATGATTGGCGCATGGCTGGCAATTGTGGTGAACAGTTTGCTCATGTGTATTCCATGGATGGGGTTCAGGTTCATGAACAAACGGTTTAATAAACCGGTTGGTTATACTTCACTGGTTATTTTCTGGCTGGCATTTGAATATATTCACCTGCAGGATTGGGGATTAAGCTGGCCATGGTTAACACTTGGAAACATTTTTGCATCACGCACCAACTGGATTCAGTGGTATGAGTTTACCGGAACAAGCGGTGGTAGTTTGTGGATATTGCTGGTGAATGTATTGTTGTTTAATCTCACAAATCCATCTGAAAAAAGTAAAACACAATGGCTGAAAATAACCGGCGTTGTTGCTGCTTTACTTATCCCGTTTGTTATTTCGATGTTCATTTCAAACAACGAACCTCAAACCTCAAACCCAAAATCTAAAACTTCAAATATTGTTGTTGTACAGCCTAATATTGATCCTTATGAAAAAGTAGCAACAGGAACATTTGAAATGCAGCTGCAGAAACTCATCCGCTTAAGCGAATCCGCAGTTGACAGTAATACAACATTGCTTGTATGGCCCGAAACGGCGTTATACTCGCCCAATGGTTTTGATGAAGCAGGTTTGAAACAGAATTTCTTCCTGAATCCTTTGTTTGATTTTTTACGTCGCCACCCGAAAGTGAATTTATTTACCGGTATTGAAAGTTACCGTATGTTTAATGAGAAGGTTTCAATTTATGCAAGACAGATTGAAGGAACTTCAAATTACTACGAAGTGTACAACGGCAGTATATTACTTGACAGCAGTGGTGCTTATGCTTTCTATCACAAATCAATGCTTGTACCCGGTGTTGAAACTTTGCCGAAGTTTTTATTATTCCTCGGACCGGTATTTGAAAAGTTTGGTGGCACTGCAGGTGGTTATGCCCGCCAGGAAGAACGTACTCCGTTAAAGACAAGAAATGGTTATATCATCGCTCCTGCAATTTGTTATGAAAGTATTTATGGCGAATACATGAGTAAGTTTTTTGCAAATGGTGCCAACATGCTGGCGGTTATTACAAACGATGGCTGGTGGGGCAATACACCCGGTCATAAGCAACACGAACTGTATGCAAAGCTCCGTGCAATTGAATCAAGAAAATGGGTTTTACGCAGTGCAAACACAGGTATCAGTTGTTTTATTGATCCAAACGGAAATGCTATGCAGGAACAACCCTGGTGGACAGAAGCTGCAATAAAAATGAATGTGCCTGTTGATGACAGGAAAACATTTTACGTAAAGTATGGCGATCTTATCAGCAAACTTGCTTTATTGTTCACTGCAGCTTTATTGCTTCTTGCATTGTATAATAAGATTATGAAAAGAAAACCTAAAGCTCAGTTGAATTAAACAACCTCTCTTATGCAAAAGATTATTGAAACCGGCAGCACTCAGCTTTCCTATAACATTTATGGCAAAGGTTTTCCTGTTGTATTAGTACATGGTTTTGGTGAAGATGGGCGCATCTGGAAAAATCAAATCAATTACCTGCAATCAAATTTTCAATTAATCATTCCTGATCTGCGTGAAAGCGGTCAGTCAACTTTAAATGATGAATTGCTGAGCATTGAATCAATGGCTGATGACGTTCAACAAATACTTGATGCAGAAAATATCAGTCAATGCATTCTGTTTGGACATTCAATGGGTGGATACATTACACTTGCGTTTGCAGAAAAATATCCTGGCACGTTAAAAGCATTTGGCCTTGTACATTCAACTGCTTATGCCGACAGTGAAGAGAAAAAAGAAGCCCGTAAAAAATCAATCGACTTTATAAAAGAACATACTGCTTTTGAATTTGTAAAAGCAACCATCCCTAATTTGTTTTCAGAACAATTTAAAGCAAATCAAAAAGAACAGGTTGATGAGTTAATTGAACAGGGAAAACAATTCAGCAAAGAAGCTTTGATAGCTTATTACGAAGCAATGATTGCCCGCCCCGATAGAACAGCTGTTTTAAAAAATGCAGCAGTTCCTGTGTTCTTTTTTATTGGGGAAGAAGACAAAGCAGTAAACCCTGCCGATGCAGTTTCACAAACTTCCCTGCCATCCATTTGCAGTGCAAACATTGTTTCAGGTATTGCACACATGGGTATGCTTGAAGCAGCAGATGAGCTGAATCATTCGATGGAAGCTTTTCTCAGTTTTATTCTTTCTTAAATTCAGCAAATCCGCTTACTGCAAAGGAAAATGAGAACAACAATCAGCAAAATTGCTGACTACGCTCCTGTTTGTACGCTACTCACTGCAATTACATTTAATGTTGATTAAACAACAACATTATGTCAACAGAAGTTAATGGCAGCACACATGTAAGCATGCCAAGAATCGGAGACACAGCACCTACATTTAAAGCTGTAACAACACAGGGCAATATTCATTTCCCTGATGATTACAAAGGCAAATGGATCATCCTCTTTAGTCACCCGGCTGATTTTACACCGGTTTGTACATCAGAGTTTATGACTTTTGCAAATCTTGAAAGTGAATTTGCAAAACTCAATACACAACTGGTGGGCCTGAGTGTTGATGGACTTTACAGTCATATTGCATGGCTGCGTACAATCAAGGAAAAAATAGAGTTCAGGGGAATGAAAAACATTGAAGTAACGTTTCCTTTGATTGAAGATATTACCATGGAAGTGGCTAAGCTTTACGGAATGATTCAGCCAAACGAAAGCAGCACAAAAGCAGTAAGAGCTGTTTTCTTTATCGACCCGAACGGCATCATCCGTGCAATGATTTATTACCCGCTTTCATTGGGCAGGAATTTTGATGAATTGAAACGTGTGATCATTGGTTTACAAACTGCCGATAAACATGCAGTGGCATTACCTGCCGACTGGCGTCCGGGTGAAGATGTAATTGTTCCTACTGCCAACAGTTGCGGCGTGGCAAAAGAACGCATGGATGGAAAAGAAAAAGATGTGTATTGCAAAGATTGGTTTTTCTGCATGCGTCCATTACCAATTGAAGAAATTGATTTATAGTAAGAGTGAATAACAATTTGTACAACCCGGGGAATTATTTCTCCGGGTTTCTTTTTGTATGAATTGTTTGTTTTCTGTCAGCTTTTTGCTTTGTGATTGTAATCATATCGGCTGGTTTTAGTGCAGGGTAGTTTTGTTCAAAAGAAACAAACATGGAAATAACAACTCAACACACACTGGGTGCAATTGTAAAAGAATTTCATTCAGCTGCATCTGTATTTGAAAAATATCATCTTGATTTTTGCTGCCAGGGCAAACGCTCATTGGCTGTGGCTTGTGAAGAAAGCGGTTTAATTCCCGAAGAAATTGCAGCCGAAGTAAACAGGGCCATCAACAGTAACAGTCCTGCAGAGCATGATTTTGATTCGTTTGATCCGGAACAACTGATCAGTTATATTATCTTAAAACATCACACTTATGTGAAGCAAACATCACCTGTCATCAAAGAACATTTGTACCGTGTTGCCACCAAGCATGGCGATCGTTTTCCTGAAATGAAAAAAGTGTTTGCATTGTTTCTTGAAGTAGATGAAGAACTGCAAATGCATTTACAGAAAGAAGAAGTGATTCTTTTCCCACGTATACGTGAAGTATACCATGCTTCTGTTAGTGCAGGTTCTACTTCATTCCCCCCTACTTACCTTAACGGGCCAATACAGGTAATGGAAGCCGAACACTCACATGCAGGAAACGCATTATACGAAATAAGGCAGTTAACAAACAATTACACAGCACCTCAGGGAGCATGCACAACATTTAACCTGGTGATTAATGAACTGAGAGCATTTGAAGAAGATCTGCATCAGCATGTACATCTTGAAAACAATCTTCTTTTTCCGAAAGGCGAAGAAATATTACTCTCCCTTAATTAATATTTTTCAGATGATCATTTTTAACCAGGCAGTTTGTACTGCCTGGTTTGCTTTACGCCTGTTTGTGTAAAACAGCACGATCTGCCAAATTAAACGTACCTTTGTGCGTCCATTTGAGTAATCTCTTGTAAGCGAACAATTTTTCTGCAGTCTTCATATTCTTCCTTTACACCAGTATTCAGCTCAATTTTTTCAACTAAACAATTCATAATTATGAACTTGTATGTTTCCAATTTGGGGCCCAATGTAAAGGATGAAAATCTGAAACAACTTTTTGCTGCATTTGGCAGTGTTAACTCAGCAAAAGTTATTATCGACAAATTCTCTAATCAAAGCCGTGGTTTTGGTTTTGTAGAAATGCCGGATGATGCTGAAGCTCAAAAAGCAATTGATGCATTAAACGGCTCAAGTAACGACAGCAGATTTATTAAAGTTTCAGAAGCAAGACCAAGAGAAGAACGTCCCCGTACCAACAAATGGTAATCCATTTTTTATTTAAACAATTTTAGTATGACGAATGACATGATTGAAAAGTTCGTTGAAAACAAAGCGAACAGTAATCAAAAAGTAAACATTCATTTTAAATCAAGGGAAACTGTAAAGGGTATCTTTATCCGTTCGACTGATTACGAAGAATTAAAATCGAAAAATTTCTGGCGGATTGTTTCTGAATCGAAAGTAAATGAATGGGAAAAAACAAAGGACTACAACCTTGCCAGGATATTTAACGGCGCTGAATTTACACGCTTAAGTGAAACACTGAAATAATATTCTTTTACTCTTTTCATAAAAAAAATCAGGTTATTATATGTTTACGCAAACATGGAAAAAGTATCTGGCTGTTATTGCAATCCTTTTGAAACGTTCGTCAAAGGATGAACAAACGCTCAAGATGAATCATACAGATTTTGAACGTGCAGCCGGAGGCAGAAAAATCAAATTCAACTTTACGCATCTCCAGTTAAATAATGGCAAGTTAAATACAGCCATTAAGCTTTCGCCTTTTGCGAAAGAACTGGCAACATTACTCCAGGAAGATGACCTGACAAGAAATCTTCTGAGAGGACGTCATCTTGAAATATCAATGAACAACGATTTTCAGTTAAGTATAAAAGATATTAAACCCCTTGATGAAACTACAGAAGAAGATGTAACTAATCCTGCTGAAGAAAATATTTCAGCAGATTAAACAAAACCGTTCAGTTAATCGTTGAACCTTTCTTAACCTGTATCAGTATATCTGCTGACGGCAAACAACCTTCAGCAGATTTTTTTTTACAAACTTTAAGCAACTATGTTACGTTCAATTATTACCGGAACAGGGTGTTACATCCCTCCTGTTGTACAAACGAACAGCGATTTTGCACAACATACTTTTTATGCTGATAACCAGCTGCCGCTACCCACTCCGCCACAGGAAGTCGTTGAAAAGTTTAAACAGATAACAGGCATAGAAGAACGTCGTTACACCACTGACGAATTAAATACATCCGATATTGGTGCAATTGCAGCCCGCAATGCCATTATTGATAGTGGAGTAAACCCGGAAGAAATTGACCAGATCATCGTTGCACACAATTTTGGCAACGTTGTAAAGCATACCATACAAACAGATGCCGTTCCTTCATTGGCAAGTCACATCAAACATCAGTTGGGCATTCACAATTCAAATTGTATTGCTTACGATATTTTGTTTGGATGTCCCGGCTGGATACAAGGCATTATCCAGGCCGATGCTTATTTTAAAGCAGGTATCGCCAAAAAAGCATTGATCATTGGCACAGAAACATTATCAAGAGTAATTGATATGTACGATCGTGACAGCATGATTTTCAGCGATGGTGCCGGTGCCGTAGTATTGGAATACAATGAATCAGCAGAAAAAGGACCGGGCATTTTAAGCGCATCTGTTCAAACACATTCACTGGAAGAAGTGGATTATATACACATGGGCAAATCGTTTTACCCCGACAGTGATCCACGCATCCGTTACATTAAAATGAAAGGACGTAAAGTGTATGAATATGCAATGAAGTATGTTCCGGCTGCCATGAAAGATTGTTTAGATAAAAGCGGTGTTGATATAAAAGATCTCAAAAAAGTGTTCATTCACCAGGCAAATGAAAAAATGGATGAAGGAATCATTCACAGGCTTTATAAACTGTATGGCATGCCTGCTCCTGAAAACATTATGCCCATGAGTATTCAATGGCTGGGCAACAGTTCAGTTGCTACCGTTCCAACATTATATGATCTTGTAAGAAAAGGACAGGTAGAACATCACCAGCTTACTGCCGGTGATGTAATAATGTTTGCATCAGTTGGTGCAGGAATGAATATTAATGCAGTTTGCTACCGCTATTAATTTCTTACCGCTGCGTAAATACTCTTCCTCTTCTGCCTCTTGATAAGTTGTTGAAAGAAGGTACTGATGGTGCAGTTGTTGTATCTGTTGTTGCCGTTGACTGTGCGCTGTGCATGGCTGTAATATCAAATTCATGACCCTCCACTACGGGAATAGACTTCTTAATCAGTTTCTGAATGTCTGTTAAAAAGATTTTTTCACTCCAGTCGCAGAATGAAATTGCAGTGCCTGATGCACCAGCTCTTCCTGTACGGCCAATACGGTGTACGTATGTTTCAGGAATATTTGGCAATTCGTAATTCACCACATGCGTTAAATCATCAATATCAATTCCTCTTGCAGCAATGTCAGTAGCAACCAACACACGGGTCTTTCTCTTTTTAAAATTTTCTAATGCCCGTTGTCTTGCATTCTGCGCTTTATTACCATGAATTGCTTCAGCAGTAATACCTGCATTGATCAATTGCTTGGCAAGTTTATCAGCAGCATGTTTCATTTGTGTAAATACAAGAGCAGTCTCAATTTCTTCGTTCTTCAGTAATTCAACCAGCAGTGAACGCTTATTCTGCTTTTCAACAAAATAAACTGACTGGTTAATTGTATCAACTGTTGAAGACACCGGTGTTACTTCTACTTTCACCGGATTTACCAATAACATATCGGCCAGCTGTTTAATTTCAAACGGCATGGTTGCTGAGAAAAACAATGTTTGTCTTTTCGAAGGAAGTTTGGCAATCACTCTTCTTACATCCTGCACAAAACCCATATCAAGCATACGGTCTGCTTCATCAAGAATAAAATATTCAATCTGTTCGAGTGAAATATGTCCCTGCTGCATTAAGTCCAGCAAACGGCCGGGTGTTGCAACAATAATATCAACTCCTCTTTTAATACCACTTACCTGCCTGTGTTGCGGCACACCGCCAAATACAACCTGGTACCTGAATGGCAGGAAATGTCCATAAGCTTTAATGCTGTCGCCAATCTGCAATGCAAGTTCACGGGTAGGTGTAAGAATTAATGTTTGAATCACATGGTTTTGCTGTTGCCTTTCCATTCGTTGCAAATGCATTAGCTGCAAAACAGGAATGGTAAACGCTGCGGTTTTTCCCGTACCGGTTTGGGCACAGCCTAATAAATCTCTTTTTTGTAAAACAGCAGGAATAGCCTGTTGCTGAATAGGTGTGGGTGTAGTGTACCCTTCTGTACTCAAGGCCTTCAATAAAGGCTCAATGAGCTGTAAATTGTTAAATGACACAATAAAATATTTAATTATAAAATCTTTGATAAGGCTATCATTCAGTGCGATGATACTTTATCCGCCTTACGTTAGCACGATCGTTATTTGAGAAGAAAAACTAAACAAACAGAGAGAGTAATAACATTAAGAACAGCAAAGATAAGCTTTTATAATTAAATGCTGTTTTTTGGCCCCGGGAGGGCTTAATTTACTTAACGTGAATGATTTTTACAGGGCAAAGCTTTGCTGCTTTTTCATTGGCTTCACGTTCATCATCATTTACTTTCACCGACCAGAATCCCCTTCTTTCTTTTGCATCAACAAGTGTGCTTCTACCATCACGTTTCGACATACGCCACCGTTCAGGCGCAGCTTCTACGCAATAGTTACATCCAATACATTTTTCCCGTTGTTGTGTGATGGTAATCATGTTGTTTCTACCTCCGCATCTGCTGCAACAATCTTATACAATTTATCCGTATGATGAATTGCCACATCCAGCGGGAAGGCGCAAAGATCACCTTTTTCAGCCACTTGAGCCGAACCAGTTTCATTTACATGCAATGATTCAATCACCGTTTCAATCACACCAAAATTTTTACCAATAATCATTACACGGTCACCTACACGCAATGGGTAACTTTCAATTTTAAATTCAGCAATTTTTGCTTTGGGATAATAATGATTGCCTTTGCCGAGATAGATTTTTCTTGTTGTTGCTTTCGATCCTGAAGCATCTGTCCATTCGCCCAATTCCTGCCCAAACAAGTAACCGCCCCAGAACCCCCTATTATACACTTCTTCCATCCGCTTCATCCATTCTGCAGCTTTCTCAGCAGTATATGTTTGATTGTAATAACTGTCAATTGCTTCACGGTAACATTGAGTTACTGTTTTTACATAATCAGGGCTCTTGCCTCTTCCTTCAATCTTCAGTACACGAACACCGGTTTCAATTAACTGGTCAAGAAAATCGATTGTGCAGAGATCTTTCGGCGACATGATGTATTCATTATCGATTTCCAGTTCATGCCCGTCTTCAATATCAATTACCTTGTATTTTCTCCTGCAGTTTTGTAAACATGCACCACGGTTAGCCGATGCATTTTGTGTATGCAGACTGAGATAACATTTTCCCGATACAGCCATACACAACGCACCATGTGCAAACACTTCTATCTCGATTAAATTACCGGATGGCCCGGTGATATTTTCTTTTTTAATTCCATCGCAGATTGCTTTCACCTGTCGCAAACTCAATTCTCTCGACAGCACCATTACATCAGCAAACAACGAGTAAAAGCGTACAGTTTCAAGATTAGTAATGTTGAGCTGCGTGGAGATATGAACTTCAAGTCCAAGCGTTCGTGCATAAGCAATCACTGCCTGGTCGGATGCAATTACTGCAGTAATACCGGCTTTCTTTGCTTCATTCACCACCATTTTCATCAGCGACAAATCATGATCGTAAACGATGGTATTTAAAGTGAGGTAGCTGCGTACATTATGCTTATTACAGAGTTCAGCAATTTCAGGTAAATCTTCAATTGTAAAATTCATAGTGGCTCTTGCACGCATATTCAGCTGCTCCACACCAAAATACACAGAATCGGCTCCCCCCTGTATGGCTGCCATCATGGATTCAAAACTGCCGGCCGGCGACATCAATTCAACTTGCTTTCCCTGCATGTAAAAAAATTAAGCCGCAAATTTACAGAAAAGGCACAAAGGCATCAAGGCAAAGAGTTTGAGCTCTGCTGACAGATGAAATAGTAAGAAAAATGATTTTATGTAACCAGCTGCATCAACATCCATCAGCTGCATTGGCGTCGCACACTTGTACAATAAAATAAAATTGAACAATAGCAGATAAAACAGAAGTTTAGTTGCTTAGCTGAATAATGTTCCGTTCATCAACTGAAAGAAAAACCAGTTCGCCTTTCCGGAAAGTAGATTTGTTAGCACGCAGTTTAATCAATTGCTGTTCAACCAGCACTTCAAGCAAATAATAACTACCAAAAAATGAAATACGTTGTGCAATACCAAATATGTGCGATTGTCCTGTTCCTGTTACATGAATATTTTCAGGACGGATCATCAATTGTTCATTTGAAGTAAACGAACCAAAAATGGGTGCTTTACTTACATCAATCAGATTGTAATCTCCCACTAAACCAGCTGCATATTCATTTACCGGTTGTTGGTAAACTTCCTGTGGCGTTCCCTGCTGAATTAATTCGCCGTTCTGCATCACAAGAATTTTATCGGCCCATGAAAGTACATCAGCTGCATCATGACTTACAAGAATACAGGTAATACCCAACTGCTCACTGATATCATCAATCACCTGCTTAATGGTGCGTTTGTGCATGGCATCAAGGTTGGAATAAGGCTCATCAAGCAACAATAATCGTGGTGAAGTGGTGAGCAAACGAGCAAGTGCAATGCGTTGCTTTTCTCCACCCGAAAGCTGATCAGTTTTCCGTTGCAGCAAATGATCAACCTGGCAAATACGATAGAGTTCAATAGCTTTTTCTTCAGCTAACTTATTCGCCATTTCAAGATAATCCCGCACCCAATAGTTATTCCGTAATTCAAAATACTGGCTCAGGAAAGCAATGCCCGGGTGGCCTGGAAACAATTCATCTTCGGGATTAATGATTTGTTTTTCTTCAAACAGCACTTCACCTTCATCGGGTTTTACAAAACCGCCAACCAGTTTCAGCAAGGTTGTTTTGCCCGACCCTGTTTCTCCAACAATCGCAATATGCTGCAGCTTTTCCTGTGTAAAGCTTACATGCTTTACAACCATATTCTCCCCGACTGTTTTACTGATATTTGAAACTTGTATGAACGACATGAATTAAGGTGCAAGCCTTTTAATATCCCAGCTTTTATTTTTATTAAGAGTGTAAACAATTCTGTCGTGCATACGGCTTGGTCGCCCCTGCCAGAATTCAATTTTAACCGGCTTTACACGAAAGCCTCCCCAATGTGGTGGCTTCGGTATTTCGCCATGCTTAAAACGTTCACGGTAAAATTCAAATGTTTCTTTTAACCATGCCTTTCCTGCAACAGCAATGCTTTGTGGAGATGCCCATGCCCCAATCTTACTTCCATCGGGCCTGCTGTTGAAATAAGCAATACTTTCTTCTGTACTTATTTTTTCAGCCACACCAACAATCTTTACCTGGCGTTCCATTTCCTTCCAGAAAAACAGCAGACAGCAATTGGGATTTTCTTCCAGATGCGAACTTTTTGCACTGTTGTAATTGGTAAAGAAAACAAAACCATTCGCATCAAAATTTTTCAGCAGCACTGTTCTCGCTTCCGGCACTGCATCTTTTCCAACTGTTGCAAGTGTCATTGCATTTACTTCCTCAATTTTTGAATCAGTTGCTTCATTCCACCAATGCTCAAATTGTGCAAATGGTGATTGCAGCACTGTTTCTTCATCAAGCGAATTGAGTGTGTACTCTTTTCTTATTCTTGCAATATCTTCAGCATTCATATTTTTCTTTATTTACTTTATTCACAAATAACATCTGCAACGCTGCACTTTGCCCCTCACAATTTTTCAGCCTGCAAATTAATCAAACTTGCTTTTGCAGAAGAATTAAATACATTACAGGAAACTTAACAGCAACAGAGGGAGTTTCGTAAATTTAAACTTCTACATTTCAGTATGAAAAAGAAAGCACACCTGGTTTTAGGAAGCGGCGGAGCAAGGGGCATTGCTCATATAGGCGTTATTGAATTGCTGGAACAACAGAGATTTGAAATCATCAGCGTTACCGGTTGTTCAATGGGCGCAGTAGTAGGTGGTATGTATTGCGCCGGGCATCTTCAAACATACAAAGATTGGTTGCTGACATTAAACAAATCAAAGGTGTTTAACCTGTTTGATTTCACATTCACCATGCAGGGTTTTTTAAAAGGTGAAAAAGTACTTGCCCAACTGGAAAGCTTTACCGGCAAACAAAACATTGAAGAACTTAAAATAAAATTTACAGCTGTTGCTACAGATATCATCAACAGGAAAGAAGTGCATTTCAGTTCCGGAAATTTATACAGGGCTTTGCGTGCATCCATTGGTATTCCCGGTGTGTTTACACCCGTGCAGGAACAGGAAACATTTTTGGTTGATGGTGGTGTTTTAAATCCATTACCATTAGACCTGGTGCAAAAGAAAGATGATGAACTGATTGTTGCTGTAAACCTGAATGGAAATTATGAACGGAAAAGATCGGAACCTGAAGCTCCATCGGCAGACACAACACCTGTTACACGTGACTGGCTGAAATCATTTTCATTGCCGGGCCGAAAAAAAACAAGCAGCATTAAAAACGTAAGCTTATCTGTTTTTGATTTGGTGAATACTTCTTACGATTTTACGCAGGATCGATTGACTGAACTGATGATCCAAACCTATCCTCCCGATTTGTATATTGAAATCCCCCGCAACAGTTGTGCTGTGTATGAATTTTACCGTGCAGGCGAAATGATTGAAATGGGCAAGAAAGCTTTTCTTGACAGTTACAACAAATTAAACAGTTAGAATTTTCTCAGGCAACTAATTGTTCATGCAAATGAGCAACTGTTTCTTCCGGATTTTTACACAAACCGGAATGCACAGCCGATGTTTGTACAACTGTACTTCGTTTAGCTGTGAGCCAGCGAAAGCGTGATGCAATATCCAATGCTGCTATCGGGCTGTCTTTTGATTCGCCTTTACTGATTTGTTCAAATGCTTCAAGATGCGATTTAATTTCAGCAATATCCACACCCGGAAACAATGCCAGTAATTTCTGTTCGTTCAACGAATACATGGTTTGCAGAAATGCTGGCCTTTTACAATACACAATCACCCCCACATTGAGGAACTCTTCACGTTCAACCCGTGGCACCACCCGTATAACGGCATATTCAAATAAGTGATTTTCCTGCATTGATTGCTTCGTTTACAAATATATCGGAATGACTGATCCTGTTAATTAAAAACTGGCAGTACACGTTTCTCATTTCATCGGGACTTTCCTTTCCATCCTCATGCAGCAACCATTCGTCCGGCACAACTGATACAATTGCCCTGATTCTTTCAGGAGTTACAACCTGTTTCATTTCTTCATTTACCTGCAGAAGTAATGATGCTTGCGGCAGCAGCACATGATCTTTTATCTGCACAAATGGTTTTACTGACTGCTCTTCCCAATTTGACCATGTATGATGAAAATACAAAGCAGCTCCGTGATCAATGAGCCAAAGTTCATTATGCCAGTTAAGCATGTTTGTATTGCGTGCAGTACGGTCAACATTCATCAGCAACGCATCAAGCCACACAATTTTTGATGCAAGATGTTTATCAATTTTTTTAACAGCAGGATCGTATGTAATAGCTCCCGATAAATAGTGCAACCCCAGGTTCAGTCCTTTGCTTGCACGAAGTAAATCCTGAATTTCCTCATCAGGTTCTGTACGTCCAAAAGCTTCATCAAGATTGGCAAATACAATTTCAGGGATTTTCAAGCCCATTGCACGTGCCATTTCCCCACCAATTAAATCTGCAATCAACGCTTTGCTTCCCTGGCCTGCTCCACGAAATTTTAATACATACAAAAAGCCATCGTCAGCTTCTGCAATAGCCGGCAACGATCCGCCTTCACGCAAAGGAGTAACATAACGCATCACCTGCACAGACCTTATATCCGGTTGCTGAATATTATTTTGCTGTTCCATCTATACAGCAAAGATGATGTTTCATTTGATAACTTGAAAGAATTCTTCTCAGTTGTTTTTCCGCTTATACCACTTCAACACTTCAATCCACAATGTTGCAACCAGTGCAACGGCAACACATTGTGCAACGATAATAAATGGCAGCAGTGTTAAACCAAAGAGACTTCTTACACCGGGCACATACAATGCAATGGCAATAAATAACAACGTAATACCTATGATGAGCCCGACAAGATTGTTTTTATAAGAAAGTGTTTCAATAAACGAATAATAAAACGAGCGGTTGACCAATGTAAGAAAAACATTACTGAATAAAAGTGTGATGAAGATAACTGAACGGATGGTTGCATCATCTGCACCTGTGTGCATGAAATACCAACCTGCACCCAAACAGCCGGCTGTAATCATCAATCCTTGCAGTATGCTCACTGATAATTGCCGTAACGAAAGAAATGTATTACCCATTTTCCTGGGAGCCCGTTGCATTGTTCCCGGCTCCATTGGTTCATTTTCATAAATAATGGAACAGGTGGGTCCCATAATCAGTTCGAGAAAAATGACATGAACAGGTGAAAATATATCGGTAAACTTCCACATTAATACCAACGGCAATGTTACAATCAGGATAATGGGAATATGGATGGAAACGATATACTGAATTGCTTTTTTCAGGTTATCATAAATCTTGCGGCCAAGTGCAACAGCATCGGTCATGTGTGCAAGATTATCATCGGTAAGAATTAATGAAGCTGCATTTTTTGCCACTTCACTTCCCCTTAATCCCATGGCAATACCAATATGTGCAGCTTTTAATGCCGGGCCATCATTTACACCATCACCCGTCATTGCAACCACTTCACCATTTTCTTTTAATGCATCAATCACTTTCAGTTTTGCTTCAGGAAACATGCGTGCAAAAATGTTGACATGCTTTACTTTTTCCTGCAGCTCTTCCTTACTGAAATGCAGTACTTCTTTACCGGTAAGTACTTCGCTGTTATGATCAAGTGTAATTTGTTCAGCAATGGCTAATGCTGTTTCAGCATAATCGCCTGTAATCATTTTTACAGGTATACCAGCTTCACGGAAAGTCTGAATAGTTTCTGTAATTTTTTCTTTTGGTGGATCCTGGAAAGCAATTAACCCTAAAAATTCAAAATCAAAATCTTCCTGCGATACCGGCCATTTTTTTCCTTCCCATATTGCTTTACCAACTCCAAGCACACGATAACCCTGTTTTGCGTAAGCCAGTGATTGTTCTTCTATATGTTTCAGCTCAGCAATAGAAAGTTTGCTTTGCCTCAATATTCCTTCAGGTCCGCCTTTCACCGCAATCACAACTTCACCTTCCTTGTTTTCAAAAATATGCGTCATCATTGGCGGCTTTCCATCAATTGGGTATTCATGTATCTGTTCAAACAAATTACGTTTGTCAACTTTTGCTGTTTGTTCGTACAAATGATGAATTGTTTTTTCCATCGGGTCGAACGGATTGGTTTCACTGCTCCACATTGCATATTCAATCAACTCGCCGGGCAATGCTGTTCCGTTTTTCACTTCAACCGATTCTTTTGTTGCAGCATTATACACATAAGCAATGCTCATTTTGTTTTGCGTAAGCGTTCCGGTTTTATCAGTACAGATCACTGTTGCAGAACCCAATGTTTCAACATATTGGGGCTGCTTCACAATGATTTGATTTTTTAGTAAACGGAATGCACCCAAAGCCTGGAATGTGCTGAACGCTACAGGAATTTCTTCGGGCAGAATACTCATAGCCAGTGTTAAGCCATGCAAAAAAGAATGTATGATATTTCCAGACTGGAGATAGTTTACAATTACTACAATCACAAAAGCAACCGCACCAATCCACACCATATTTTTTACAAACGAACGGATCTGCAGCTGCAAAGGAGTTTTTACAACACTCACTTCCTTCATCGATAAACCAATTTTTCCAAACATGGTTTTCAAACCAACTTCTGTTACCTGTATAGTTGCACTGCCGCTTGTAACCAGTGTTCCTTTATATACCGAACTATTATCATCGGTGTTTTTTATTACTGAAAACGATTCGCCGGTGAGAATGGATTCATTCAATGAAAAATCATTGGCTGCAATAATGATTCCGTCTGCAGCAACTATTTCACCTTCGGCTAACAACAACAAATCGCCCACCACAATTTCTTCTGCATCAACCTCGATCACTAAACCATTACGTAAGAGTTTTGCTTTCGCTGCCGACATTTTTTTCAATGCCTGCACTGCATTTTTACTCCTGTATTCCTGGAAAAGCGAAATGCCGGCAACAATAAATATTGAAACCAGCATAATAACTCCTTCTTTAAACTGCCCAACAGCAAAGTAGATGATGCATGCAGCCAGCAGCAGCATAAACATGGGTTCTGTAACAACATCTTTGAGCACATTTAAGAACACCCTGTCTTCATGCAGTTCAAGTTCATTTGCACCATGTTGCTTACGGCTTTCGATTACCTGCGCATCAGTTAATCCTTTTGAAATATCTGTCGATGTCATACCTGACAATTATGTGAATGATCAAGTGGATTGAGGAAAAACAAATCTACTAATAAAAAAAGGGTGACGCCTAATCAGCGTCACCCAAAATTCTAATCGTTATCCTTCTCTTTTTCACCGTCTTTTTCTTTATCTCTTCCCTGTTGTTCTTTTTCATTATTGCCCGGTTGATTTACATCAGCAGCTGTACTGATTTCAGTGTGCCTGATCTTGCCACCATAATAACCGGTTCGTGCCATTGCTCCAAAAGAAAGCAACGACATAATCAATGCAATCGTGAAAACGATTTTTGCCCGTTCGCTTTTTTGCCATTTAAAAAACAATGCTGCAAGAGAAGCAACACCTGCAGCCACCATGAGCCAGATAGCAAGCTCTGCTGCTTCTTCATGAAGATTAATCATTGCTTCAGAAACACCGGGCAGGTTTTCCACTGCATCTTCTGCAGGTTCGCCGGTTAAAAAAACGGGAATAGCAAGCAAGGTCATTGCAACAATTACAACAGCTGCAATTGCTTTTACATTTTCTTGTTTTTTAATAATACCCCAGAGTAATATCAAACTGCCAATCATTGATCCGATAATAGGAAAATGATTCAGCAGCAAATGAATGTGTGTAGTGTTCATTGCTGAAAAATTTAAATGATAAATAAAATGTCAATCTGAAAAAAATCAGCAATGCCGGGGAGGCTGCCAGATAGATGCTAAATATTGTGAAGGGAGAAACAAATCATGATAGTCTGCAAATTCATTACTGTTTTCAGTCACCGGTTTGTTTAAAACAACAAAAGCAGTTGGAGCAACAGAAACAAATGAGGCAACAGCATGCTCGGCCGATTTAAAGGGCAGACGGCTGTCTTCATCTGCATCACTATCAGTACCGTCTTCAACAATATAATGTAGCACCAGGAATTTAAAAAAGCCTGTGCTTTTACCTTCAGTTCGATGATCAGCATAATGTTCAGCAAGCAACGGCAGCTTCAATAATTCTTTTGAAGATGTTGCAGAAAGTGAATAAATCACAATCAAAAAAAGCGCTGCTATTTTCTTAAATGCTGTCACCATGCAAGTTTAAGAAAATATTTCCACCTGTTCTATAACCAAAATCACTAAATACAATTTTTAAGAATTTAATAAGCAAATGAATTCAGCAGATCCCGGAGTATCATTGCATGGTTACACTCAGGATTTTTTGCAGCATATAACAATGTTACTTTTTTGCCTGAAGCAATTTTCCTGATACGCTGAAGTTCATCAGCAGCATTTTGTAAAAGTTCTTCACGATAGCGTAAGGCAAACTCTTTCAACCGCTCGGGTTTATGATCAAACCATTTCCGTAATTCGGTTGATGGAGCTATTTGTTTGTTCCACTCATCAAGATGTGCATTTTCCTTTTTTACGCCTCTTGGCCATAACCTGTCGGTTAGAATGCGGAAACCATCCTCCTCTTGATACATTTCATAAATCCGTTTGATGACTATTGGTTTCATGACAAATGATTTGTTGATTATTTGAGGTATTCACTGCTCATTTCATCATACAACTTCAGCAATTCGTTTGCATTTCCCTGCCTGTCGAAAATAGATTCCCATGTATTTAATGGTTCCCAGATGCAGGTTCCCTTTCCTTTTCCATTTGGCAAACTAAATGCAATTTTATTGACTTCTTTTTTCAGTTGAGAATATTCAACTACAATCACATCTTTTCCATAACGGCGAACAAGATTATTGAGATTATGTTCAAGATCATCCAATGTACCATGCCATTTGGGATAATATGATTCACCTATTACATCAAAGTGTACGCCTCTTGCCAGCATCTGGTCAATAAAGAAAACTGATTCATCATTTTGTCCGCCCAAAGCAATATGCAGCATCATTACAACTGATGCATCCACTTCTTTTACTGCTGCTGTGCCTGCATTAATGAGTTGAGCCAAACTGTCGAGATGTTTTACATTTCCTTCGGGCCAAACAATTCCATGATTGATTTCGTTACCAACCTGCACCATATCAGGAACTGTGTTTTGATTTTTCAAAGCAGTCATCACCTGTTTGGTATAATCGTACAAAGCCTGTTTAAGTTGTTCAAAGTTTAAATTTTTCCAGGCAGCAGGTTTGAATTGTTTACCTGGATCGGCCCAGTAATCGCTGTAATGAAAATCAAGCAACAGTTTCATTCCTGCAGCTTTCACTCTCTTCGCCATTTCCAATGTATGATTCAGATCGCAAAAACCTTTCTTAGGAGAATAACCGCTATCCTGTGCAGGATCATGAAATATGCGAAGACGTACATAATTAAATCCATGATCTTTTAAAATCTGTATGGCATCTTTCTGCACACCGTTATCGGTGAATTTAATTCCTCTTGCTTCCAGTTCGGGAAGAAAAGAAATATCAGCACCGATCATTTTTGTTGTTTCTCTTGGCTTGGCAGCTTCACCTTTCAGCTCATATTTTTTATCTGTTGCCTTGACGTTTACATTTTCCGGTGCAACAGTAATAACGTCAGTTGAACCCGTCCATAAACCTGCAGCTTTTGCTTCTACTTTAATAATACCGGGAACTTTTCCTGATTGAATAATCAGCTGGCATTTTCCGTTAAATGCACTGCGTTGCCATGCACCTTCAGCACATTTATCCGGTTCATGACTGCTGGGATCGCCATTACCAACACCAATAATTTTTGCATCACCTGAAATATAAAAACGGATCATATTGTCAGCATCAGGCACTTCTCTTCCCTCCTTGTCAATAATTGAAACATTCATAATAGTTGCATCCTGTCCATCAGCAAGCATCGTTGTCTTGTAGGGAGTCAATACAACTTCTGCAGCTTGTCCTGTTGTTTCAACTTTTGCTGTTAAACGTTTTCCTTTTTTATTTGCAACAGCTTCTAATTTTCCAGCCTGGTAAGGAACACTCCATTGCAGATGCCCGTTGCGTGGCATTTCTTTTTTGCCTAAGCTTTTTCCATTGAGGAAAAGCTCCACATCATCTGCATTACTGTTCACCCATACATCAATTGGCTGACCTTCCTTTCCACGCCAGTTCCAATGCGGAGAAATATGCAGCACATCTTTATCTGTCCACCAACTTTGATAATAGTAATAAATATTTTTAGGAAAGCCGCATACATCCATAATACCAAAATGCGAATTGATATTTGGCCACTCGTAAGGAGTTGGTTCACCACGGTAATCAAATCCTGTCCATACAAAACCTCCCATCCAATAATTATTTTCAGCAGCAAGTTTCCACCAGTCTTCTGCACGGCTTGCCCACCATGGCGCTGTTATATCCTGGTCGGGTACATAAGCACGGATTGTATCTTTTGCATAAATACCTCTTGTAGTAACGGTGCTGCCCATCTCAGTACCAATAATGGGTTGTGTTGGATGATCACGATGATAATCAGCCACACCTGAATGACGGTAGTTAAATCCACGAACAGGAATTACTTCATTCACACCTTTAAACACATTTGCAACATCAGCTGCATAGGTACAGGTGCGGGAAGGATCAAGTTCTTTTTGCTTTGCAATTAATGTTTGTGCAATACGCAAACCCGTTGTTGAGGTTTGTATCCATCCTTCTTCATTTCCTATTGACCATAAGAAAACTGAAGCATGGTTACGGTCACGCTTAATCAAACGTTCAAACTGATTGATGTATTCAGGGCTGCTGTTAAGTAAACGTTGTTCATCGAGCACAAGCATGCCAAGACTATCACATGCATCAAGCAATTCAGGTGTAGGTGCATGATGACTGGTGCGGTATGCATTTGCTCCCATTTCTTTCAGCAAACGGATGCGGTAATATTGAAGGTAATCAGGCAATGCACTACCCACACCTGCATGATCCTGGTGATTATTGGTTCCGTAAATTTTCACATGCTTTCCATTGAGAAAAAATCCTTCATCCCCATCAAAGCGTAATGTTCTGATACCAAAACGTTGTACATGCTGATCAATAATTTCATTTCCTGATTTCACAACAGTAACAACCCTGTACAGGTAAGGATCTTCCAGCGACCACAATCGTGGATTACTGACTGAAAGTTTTTGTTTGATGGTTCCGTTTGCATTCACTGCTAATGACAAGGGCTGTTCCTTTGTTTGTGCAAGCAGTTTTCCGTTCCGTTCAGTAACATAAGAATAAACAGTGCAGTTAGCTGTATTCAGATTTTTATTTTCAACTGTTGCTTCTACATTCACCGTTGCTTTTGTATTCTGTACATCGGCATATATAAACACGCCTCCATCGGCAAGATGTATATTGTTTAATTGCTTCAGCCAAACATGGCGGTAAATACCGGCACCTTCATAAAACCAACCTTCGTATTGTGTTGCATCAACACGAACAACAATCACATTGTCTTTATCATAGTTGAGATAATCAGTAACGTCATAATTGGCTCCTACATATCCACTCATATTATTGCCAATGAAAAATCCGTTCACCCAGATATTTGCATCACGGAAGATGCCATCAAACTGCAATTGAAAACGGCTGCCTGAATCGGCTTTGGCAACAGTGAAATGTTTGCGATACCAGCCGATGCTTGTTTCAGGAAACAAACCTCCTACCGGTTTATATCCATGCGACTGAACATCAAAATTGGGAGAATAAACAAAAGGCAATTCAACAGCCCAGTCGTGCGGCAACTGAACTGTTCTCCAACTACTGTCTTTAAACTTCAGATCAATGGCTGTGTTTTGTGCAGCACCTGATTTTGCAAAGATGTTTGCAATACTGAAATTGAAATCTTTTAACGGATCGCCTGCATGACCAAAATGAAACTTCCAGTTCTCATCGAAATTGATTTTTTTCTGAGCAATGGCCGGATTAACTGAAATCAGAAACAGAACTATTAAACTATAAAAAAAACGTAGAGGAGAAGAACAGCTTTTCATAACAGAACTTTTTTGCAGGTCAAATATAGTCTGATATGATTTGTGAGGTAATTAAATAGACCCAAAACATGTTGTTCATTTGTGCACAACTGGATTTTTATTTAAACCCTTGCCATTAAACGATATGTTAATTTCATAATCTATAAAATGTTATAATTATGTAAAAGCATTCTTCTGGTAAGATTCTTGTTCTTTTCATCTCGTCTAATAAATAAATCGATTTGAAAAAAACTTTACACTTTTAAAAAACATTCAAATGAAAGCAAATAATCAAATAATAACCTCTGTATTCAGCAGGCGTTATCTCACAGCAGCATTAGCATTTATGTTGATTGGCGGATTATCTGTTAGCCCGGCTTTCTCACAGGGAAATGGTCGTGGCAGAGGAAACGGGAATGGAAATGGTAACGGCAACGGAAATGGCTGGGGAAACGGTGGTGGTAATAATGGCCGTGAACAACGTGGCAACAGCGATGTTGGACGAAACAATGGTGGTGGACAGCGGGAAGTAAACCGTAATCCAAACCGTGAATGGAACAATGGCGGCAGCAATAACAACAATGTTAATCGTGACAGAAATTCTGGGAACGGCAATAGTAATAATGTTTACCGTGACAGAACCCCTGGCAACAATAACAATGTAAACAGGGATAGAAATTACGGTAATAACAATAATGACGTAACCCGTAACAGGAACTACGGAAACAATAACGACAACAGGGGCTATGACCGTAACAGGGGTTACGATAACAATCGTGGCAATGGAAATAACAACTGGAACAATGGTAACAACCGTCGTATGCCTAACAACAATCCAGGCTATGATGGTCGCAGACCAGGTGGCGGATACTATTACACCCGCTATCCTGAAAGCAGACCAGCTTACAGACCAAATTATGGTTATTACAGAACACCTGCTTACAATGCTTATAATCCTTGCTGGCGCTACAACTATCTCCCTGCAAGGCTGAGCTATTACCGTTATCTGCCAACAAGCTACTTATCAATTTCATTTGGCGGCATTGGTTACCGTTACTGGGATGGCGTATTCTATCGTCCATATAACGGGCTGTTTACAGTAATTGCTCCTCCTATTGGCATCTACATTGATGTGTTACCTGTTGGTTACAGAAGGATTTATGTTCACGATTATCCTTACTACTATTATAACGGAACTTATTATCAAGAAAGAGGAAGCCGTTATTATGTCGTTTCTCCTCCAGTAGGTGCAGTAGTTGAAAGTTTACCTGCCGGTTATGAAACAGTAGTGATTGATGGTGAAACATATTATGTGGTTGATGGAGCACAATACAAACCATTTGTACAGGATAATGGCGAAATATGGTACGAAGTAATTAAAGCCAATTAAACAACTATAAAACAAAAAAGAAACGGGAATCAGTTATTGATTCCCGTTTTACTTTACAAAACAAAATCAGCGTATCAATGTAACACTTCCTTTAAAGAAGTATAGCTTATCATCAATTCCAACACCTTTAAAATACCACACAAAGTTTCCGGGATCCTGCTGTATACCTTTAAATTTTCCATCCCATGTTTCGTTTGAATCAGCACCCATGGAATAAACTTCCTGCCCATAACGGTTAAACACTTTAAAAACCTGCACTTCTTTTATACCAATTGTTACCGGGTAAAAAACATCATTCAACCCATCCTTATTTGGAGTAAATGCATTAGGCACAAACACCTTTACCTCTTTAATAGTGTTTACAAACTGTGTATCAACAGTACGGCAACCGGCTTTTGTGTCGATTGTAATTAAATATCGTTGCGAACCTTCATCAGGCCTGTTAAATACTGGATTAACAATGGATGTACCGCTTAAATACGTTGGCGGGCTCCAGAACGCTGAAATGCCAAATGATCTTGCCTGTAATTGTACATCCGTGTTTTGCAGCGCATACTTTAAAGGATATGCAATACCCGGCACAGGCTGTTCAATATTAATTTTTTCAGACCTGGTGGGAAGCACACAACCATCAGCATTTGTTATGGACGCATAATATGTTCCCGACTTAAGTACTTTAAGTCTGTTTGGTTTTATGACCGAAACAGCCGAGCCATCCAGGTACCATTGAATTGTGTTCGATGCCGGCAAAACTAAAACCGCACTATCGCCCGACGTACTGCAGAATTCATTTTTTCCCAACAGCAAAAGAGTTGTATCAACAACTGATGCATTTATAAACACTGTATCTGTATTACGGCAACCGCCACCACTGCTCCTTACAGTAAGAATATAACTCGTTGGAAATGCAGGTTTGGCTATTGGATTCGAAATATCAACACTCGATAAACCTGTTGGAGGCGACCAGGAATAAACAACGCCATCCTTTGGATTTTCACCTAACAATACAGATCCGGTTCCCCCGCATATCACAGCATCTTTACCAGCATTTGCTTTGAGCTTTAATGTATCTACTAACCGTGCAAACAAGGTGTCTTTGCAACCATAACCATTATACGGAGTAAGTTCAACACTAAGTAAAGTTCCTGAAGATGGCGGAGGCATCAGCCGTAATGTTTGCTGATCACCCAGCACCTGTGTAAAACTCGAATTAAACCATTTGTAATTCTGGTAGCCATAAGGTGCAACAACATTAACAGCTGTATCATCAACACAATAAGACGCACCTGTAAATTCACCGCTGCAACCTGAGTTTACATCGATATAAGCATAGCCAAAATGTTTATTGAAAGTACAATCGGCTGTTTTAAAAAAAAGCCTGATTGTTTTTCCTGCCTTGTTATTCAGGTTAATTGAAACAGGTGTCCATGCTTTGCACCAAACACTATCATCCTGTGGCGAAACAAAAAAACCAGGCAAAGGGCTTCCATACGGAGCAAATGTAAAAGAAGAACATTCGATAAGCTGGTTATCTGAAACATTCATTACCTCCAGTTCAAGTCGTGGCTGCTGATAAATTTCATGATTGGGGTTCTGGAAAACAACCGCATACATGTATATGAGGGAATATGTGTTTTGACCAGCTGGAATTGTAAATTCATACGATATACCTTCAGCCTGGTGACCTCCCGTTGTATTACCTAATTTCATGGAATAACGGCTACCGTTTGGGCTCATAACCGGAAATCCTCCATAAGGATCAGTTAAACCAGAACTTGATACTCGATCATAAATTGCATGCTGACCGGGCACGGGCCCGCCTGAAGGAGAAAGTGTTATTACATTTTGAGTCCCTACTGCAGCAACATACCCTGTATAACAACTCCAGTTTGAAAAATCGCCATGTTCAAAATCAATATTTTCCGGACACTGAGCCCGTAAATCATTCGCACAAATGAAAAAAGCAAAAAAAACAAGAAAGTAGAATTTTCTTGCTAACAGTTGATTATTGTTCATCAGTAAATTACTTAACCGGCAAATAAACATCCGCATTTTTAAAATTAGGGATTAGTTCCTCAAAAATCAATACGATTATACTGATGTGGCAAAAATCATGTTTGGTTGGGCAAACACTTGATTTTAAATTGATTTTTTATTTAAAAAAAATGAAATTTCAACCCCTGAAGCAGAAATGATCCTGCTCATTCAACAAATTGACATCTCTCATAAAGAAATTGGGCCAAAAGTGTCAATTTTACACCCTAAATTAAAACAGTTATATGCCGGCAATTTTAGACACAGCATTAATGCACCCGAGAGACCAGATAACATTAGTTATTTCCCGTGTATATGGAATGGGGCTTACAACAACAAGCGGAGGAAATATTTCAGTAATTGATGATGAAGGAAATATCTGGATCACACCTTCTGGTATCGATAAAGGATCTTTGCGGCCCGAAGATATCATGTGTGTTAAAGCAGACGGTTCAATTTCTGGAAAGCACAAACCATCATCTGAATTTCCTTTTCACAGGGCCATCTACAAAATAAGGCCTGATATAAAAGCTGTTATTCATGCACACTCTCCTGCTCTTGTTTCATTCAGCATTGTACGTGATATTCCCAACACCAATATTATTTACCAGGCAAAAAAAGTGTGCGGTGAAATTGGCTATGCACCCTACGAATTACCCGGTAGCGAAGCGCTAGGCGCAAAGATTGCAATTGAATTTGAAAAAGGATTCTCTGCGATTATTATGGAAAACCACGGAACAGTGGTTGGTGGCAGCGATTTGTCTGATGCATTTCAGCGTTTTGAGACCTTAGAATTTTGTGCAAGAACACAGATTTATGGAAGCCAGGTAGGCAAACCTCACTTCCTGAGCGATGAGGAAATTGCTGAACACGACGAACTGATGCAGGACGATTTTGAAGAATTGGAAACAGTAAATTATCCAAGTCTTGAAAGAGAGAAGAGATTTGAGATCTGCAAAATTGTAAAACGTGCCTGCCAGCATGGATTGATGAAAAGTTCTTACGGAACAGTATCAGCAAGATGGCAGGGTAATGATTTTTTAATTACGCCAAATGGTGTTCCGAGATGGGATTTAAAACCAGATGATGTTGTACAGATTAAAGACGGCAAAAAAGAACCGGGCAAAGTACCAAGTCTTACAGCACGCCTGCACCAGGAGATTTATAAAAAACATCCGAATGTAAATTCTATCATTCTTACCCAATCGCCTTACCTCATGGCATTTGCGACAACTGGTGTTGATATTAACGTAAGAACAATTCCTGAAAGCTGGATTTTCCTGAAAGATATGATGCAGCTGAGATTTGGTGCTCAGATCAACGGATCGGAAGAAGTGGTGAACAACATTTCAAGAGAAAAACCTGCCGTGTTGATTAAGAATGAATGTGTAGTTGTTGTGGGCGATAAATTACTGCAAACTTTCGATTATCTGGAAGTGGCCGAGTTCAGTGCCAAATCCATTGTTATGTCAAGTTCTATCGGCACAATGGTTCCCATCAACGATGAACAAACAGAAGAATTAAGAAAAGCATTTCTCCAGTAAAAAACCATCTCCGCATAAATCAAAAGGCCGGCAGTTGATGCCGGCCTTTGTTTTAAAAAGGAATGATCAATTCATGCGGCAGTAATGTAGATTTGCCTTCAGCACATGCTTCACAAATCATCCGGATATAAAGTTATCAGCTCATGGCTTTCGTCAAAAAGCATCTCTCCTTTCCCCTTCCAGGAAGAAGCATGGGAACATATTCTCAATGGCGAAAGTGGCTTGGTGAATGCACCGACAGGTTGCGGTAAAACCTTTTCTGTTTTTCTTGCAGCAATTATTCAGTTCATTAACCAGCACCCGGATGACTATCAAACAAAACAACATAACGGATTACAGCTTTTGTGGATTACACCGCTGCGGGCATTAGCAAAAGATATTGCCCGTGCAATGGAAGAAGTAGTGAACGAATTAAGAATGAAATGGAGCATTGGCATTCGCAATGGTGATACAACTACAAGCGAAAGGGCAAAACAAAAAAGACAAATGCCCGAAGTGCTCATCATCACACCCGAAAGTCTTCACCTCTTACTTGCACAAAAAGGAAATGCTGAACATTTCAAACACCTGCAGATTATTGCTGCCGATGAATGGCATGAATTAATGGGCAGCAAACGTGGTGTGCAGGTTGAACTGGCGTTGAGCAGAATTGTACATGCAACCCATTCACTACGCAACACTATGCCCGTTGTTTGGGGCATCTCAGCAACCATCGGCAATCTTGAAACAGCGAAAGAAGTATTGCTTTCTTCTGTTAAGCAGGTTGGGGTAATTGTAAAAGCAAAGATGAAAAAGCAAATAGATGTTGAATCTGTTTTACCCGATGAAATGGAAAATTATCCATGGGCCGGTCATCTTGGTTTAAAACTCATACACAAAGTCATTCCAATCATTGAGCAAAGTAAAACAACTCTCATCTTCATCAATACAAGAGGTATGAGTGAGCGTTGGTACCAGGAACTGCTCAATCATGCACCTCAATTAGCCGGCGCACTTGCATTGCATCACGGAAGTATTGAACAGGAATTACGATTGTGGGTGGAAGAAGCATTGCACACCGCCAAACTCAAAGCAGTTGTTTGTACTGCATCGCTTGATCTTGGTGTTGATTTCCGACCGGTTGAAACAGTTATACAGGTTGGTTCGCCCAAAGGTGTAGCTCGCTTTTTACAACGTGCAGGGCGTAGCGGTCACAGCCCCGATGCTGTGAGTAAAATTTATTTTCTTCCCACACATTCACTGGAGCTGGTGGAAGCAGTTGCATTAAAGAATGCAATTGACCTGGATTTGATAGAAGCAAAAGAACCACTCTTGCTCTGCTTTGATGTGCTCATTCAATACCTCAACACATTAGCAGTAGCTGATGGATTTATACCTGCTGAAATTTTTAAAGAAATAAAATCAACCTATTGCTACAGTGAAATAACAGAAGATGAATGGGAAAACGTTTTGCATTTTTTAGTTGGCGGAGGAAAAGCTTTACAGCAATATGATGATTATAAAAAAATAGAAATCGTTGATGGTGTGTTCAAAAATCTCAGCCGACGGCTTGCCATGCGTCACCGTATGAACATTGGTACAATTGTGAGCGATGCGATGCTGAAAGTAAAAATGACAAGCGGCGGTTACATTGGCATGATTGAAGAATATTTCATCAGCCGTCTTCAGCCCGGCGATGCTTTTACACTTGCAGGCCGAAATCTTGAACTGGTGCAGATCAAAGACATGACCGTTCTGGTTACCAAATCAACATCCAAAAAAACATTGGTACCAAGCTGGAATGGTGGGCGCATGAGTTTAACAGCCAATCTCGGAATGAAGTTGAGAGAAACATTCAGCCAGGTTGCAGTTATGAGTCAGGGCGCTCAAAGCAACCTGAATCTTACTGCAAAAAACAAGCAGAAGCAAATAAATTCAACACCTGAACTTCATCATCTTTCTTCCTTATTTCAGTTACAACAGCAGCTATCGCATATTCCAAAAGACGATGAGTTATTGATTGAACATCTAGAAAGTAAAGAAGGTTATCACCTGCTTGTATATCCGTTTGAAGGTCGGCAGGTGCACGAAGCAATGAGTGCAATTCTTGCGTGGCGTATCAGCAAAATTGCACCGCTTACTTTTTCCATTGCCATGAACGATTATGGATTTGAATTATTAAGCGATCAGCCCATACCTGTTGATGATACCAATGCTGCTGATTTATTTTCGTTAACCAATCTCAGTGCCGATATTCAGCGAAGTGTAAATGAAACGGAAATGGCAAGAAGAAAATTCAGAGATGTTGCAGTCATTGGCGGACTCATTGTTCAAACCTCACCCGGCGAGCAAAAAAAGCCACGGCATTTACAGGCATCAGCAAGTTTACTCTTTAACGTATTCAGCGAATACGATCCGCACAACCTCTTACTCAAACAGGCTTACCAGGAAGTGTACGATCAGCAAATGGAAGAACTGCGTTTGCGCAATGCATTCAACCGCATTAACAACAGCGAAATCATCATCCGCTTCCCCGAACGTTTTACACCACTCAGCTTTCCTATTATTGCCGACGGACTTAACCGCAACAGTCTTTCAAGCGAAAAAATTGAAGACCGCATCAAACGCATGCAGGAACAACTAAACAGGCTTTAATGCTGCAACATCGAACAGTGAATTTCAATGTTCATTGATCGTTCAGTCAGTTTTCTCTTTATATTTAAATAAAAAACTGCCATGCTGAAAAAAATCATCTATGTATTGATAGCAGTACTTGTCATTATCCAGTTTATAAAACCCACACGCAACATTTCTGCCGGACCATATCCAAACGATATCAGCACAAAATTTGCCATGAGCGATAACGTATCATCAGCATTAAAAACTGCCTGCTACGATTGCCACAGCAACAACACTGTTTATCCCTGGTATGCAAATGTGCAGCCCGTTGCATGGTGGTTGCAACATCATGTAAACGATGGCAAGCGTCATCTTAATTTTAATGAGTTTGCAACATATAATGCAAAAAAGCAACGAAAAAAACTCGAAGAAATCAGCGAATCAGTAACCGAAGGCTGGATGCCATTAGGCAGCTACACATGGATTCATAAAAATGCAATCCTCACTGCCGAGCAAAAAGACGCCATTAAAAAATGGTGCGATGAAAGTTCAGCAACATTACCAGCTCCCGATCCACAACAACAAAGCGACAATCAGAAAAAAGAAAATTAAATAAAAAACTCCCGGCCACAGCGTCGGGAGTTTTTTTTAACACAGTTATGTAGCAGAGGTCACTGCATCTATAAAGCTTCTGTTGCAGCCTGTGGCGCTGCAAGCGCCATCGCACTCTTGTGCCACACAATTAAGTTCAACACTTTCGTGGCACCCCGCTGCAAGCGGTGGTACGCATTCTAATTCTATTCAGCAACCCATCTTTTTATCATGTAAATTCGAAAACAAATTGTTCCGTTGTCGAGGACAGTAATCGATAAGAAAAAGTGTGTAAATTTATGAATTAGTTGAAACGACCATTTGACACTCCATTTATGAAAAAACCTACTTTAATTATCCTTTTGCTAACAATTTCTTTATCTGTTAAAGCCCAAGTGTCATTCTTTGGCAAATATAAATTTTACACTAACAATGTTGAAACCTGTTCACTGTTTTTGAATTGTAATAATACATTTCTCATGGAAGACACGATGCTGGTAACAAAAGATTCGTCAATTACAACGATTGTTAAAGGGACATGGAAAATTCAAAAAAATAAAAATTTGACTTTTTTTGTTGATTCAATTATTTCTAAAGCTACAGTGATAAGCAACTCTGTAAAAATCCAATATCTCATTAAAGACGGAAAGTTTTATCTGAGGGTACTAAACAAAAAACAATACATTAGAGAAAATAAAAAATTTGAGAAACAATTCCCAACATGTTTGCCTGGAATGAGGGAAGATTATGAAACTTACAAAGCAAGACAAAATAACAGATACTTTTTTAAGGTTGTTGATTTTAACTGTGATCAGGAATAATTTTTCTTATCGGTTGCTGTCCTCATCAACCGAATTTAATGCATTTCCATTTCACTAAAACCAACCCCAAATCAAACCGCCGCACATAAAATCCCAAATAGAATTACATCAGCTCTTAATCACAGCACAAAAGCTTAATCAGGGCTTTCGACGGAACATGGGGGTAATATGTTCCGTCTTGACTTTTTGGTTCTGCAGCCTGTCCCGAAGAATTGAGGGATGTCAAGACAAAAGAACATACAGCAATTCATTGCAAAAAGAACTTATTATTTCCATTTACGCTCTTCCCAACCAAGCTTGCACATTTGGCCAAACAAAAAAGTAAGAACAACCATCTGTGAGCAACAGGAAAAATATCTCACTTTCCTCAAAACCCATATAAGTCATGAAATCTTCACTTTATCAACCAGAAAAATCACAACCATTTATTATAACGTAAGATGTTTCCGTTGATAGGTATATAAAATAATAAACAGTAGAGGAAAAATAAAACCCATTAACATAATCAACCCAAACAAACTGTTCAAACTATAACCTGTTATAATCATAAACGCTAAAGGATAAGCAAGCTCACTTACTGCATAAACAGCAAATCCTGCTTTTTTCCGTTTACGCATTTGCAGGGCGCCATAAAAACAACCCGCAGCAGTAAGTATAGACACAATTAAAAGCAATGTGCGGTTGTCATATTCACGCTGCACCATTTTCTTTGCATCAATAAAAAACCGGTCAAATATTTCGGGCAGCTTTTTGTTTTCAGGTCGCTTAAATGTCATATCTGCCTTAACCTGCACAGCAACCATAAAATAACTATACACTGCTTTCAGTAACTGGTATGCGCTGCCAACATAAGTGAGGATGGTTAACACATTCAAACCCTGCGGAAGCGTTTCCGTTTCATATACTTCATAAGCAAGCTGATCTTTTACTTCGTTTGTATCAGTCATAAACTAGCGGTTTAGAAAACAAATTAACCAACTATTGTTATTTCAAAAAATCAGAACATTAATTTTCTGCACATCTTACATTTGCAGCCACATGCGTTCTCCCTTCAAACTTACATGGAAAGATCAAACACTCTGGCTCTCGCCGGAGAGTTGTTTGTTTTGGGAAGAAGAGCAGGCATTGATTGTATCGGATATTCACTTCGGCAAAACCGGCCACTTCAGGAAAGAAGGCATTGGCATTCCCCAAGCTGTTTTCAAAGAAGACCTGCAACGCTTAATTACGCAGGTGCTTTTTTTCAAACCAAAACAACTGCTTGTTGTTGGCGATTTTTTTCACAGCCGCATAAACAGTGAAATGCTGCTGTTTGAAAAATGGAGAAATGATCTTTCAGCCTTACCCATTCATTTAATAAAAGGCAACCACGATATTCTTGAACACAGCTGGTACAAAAAAAATAAAATTGAACTGCACGAAGAACAGCTGCACCTGCAGAATTTTTCGTTTGTACATGAAGTAAGTGATGATCTGTTCACTGAAGATGAACGATATTTCTTTTCAGGTCATATTCATCCCGGCATCAGCATATCAGGATTGGGAAAACAATCGCTCCGCTTTCCCTGTTTTTATTTTGCAGAAAATTATGCAGTGCTTCCTGCATTTGGAAAGTTTACCGGTTTACATCCTGTAAAACCAAAAAAGAAAGACAAAGTATTTGCAATAGTCAACAAATCTGTTCTTGAAATAAATTAACAGCAGGTTTATTTTTCCGCTTCTGTTTTCTTCCGCTTCAGTTTGTTATAATCAATAAAGAAAATCATACGTGCAGTAAACTCATTTCCTTTAGGCGATAATAAAACCTTGCCTGCATTACCCAGGTAGTTCCTGTACTTTACACCATCAACAGGATAATCATTAGCAAGCCAGTTTTTCCATCCAAGAATAAAGCGGCTGCCGTAATTGAAATCCCATGTATAAAACACATCCATATTCCACACATTAAAATTCTGGTCTTGTCCCGGAATAAATGCACGGTCAACCCACCAACCATCTTGTTTAATATCAAAGAACTGGCTGTAACGAACAATATTCCAGTAATGCCTTGCACGCACAGTAAGATTCATGCGGCTTGTAAAATTATAAATACCACTCATGACGGTAGTAACATCCACCACCCTTCTTCTGCCAACAATAGGTTCACCATTTGCCTCACGTTGATATGCATAACCAAACTGCCCGAAGTCATCCTGCATATTCCAGTCAAGATCAAGACTAAACTTGTCATTAAACCTGTACCTGAAACCCGGGTTCAACACATAATAGGGATCGTTTTTAAGTGCGTCCGATTCTGCAAAGCCTAACCTGAATCGGCCGAAAAGTTTTTTTCTACTATCAGAACTTCCGTTTATCTGCAGGTATGCAAACGGAACTTTTTTCATAAACCTTCCCGGTGTTCTTAATTCAAAATAATCGTTCATCCACAGTGGCTGTAACTCGGTTGAAATCGTCAAGTCCCAGAAATTTTTGAAATACCAGAATGCACTTGCGCTGTAACGGAGGCTTGAAAAAGCAAAAGGCTTGTACATCATTTCATGACGAACGCTCAACGTATAAGTAAATGAATTGCATTTCCTGATGGGTGTAACCTGGTTATAGCTAACCTTTAACAGCGTGGTTACTTCATTTGGTGCAACGAGATAACCAAGATCATTCGGATCGTACTGATCGCTTTCAATATTATTGGTAGCAAGAAACTGAATCTTACCTTTTACTTTACTGAAGCTGAAAGTTGATTTAAATCCATCGTAAGAATCGCTTCCCATAATCTTGCTGTAATCAAACTTTCCCTGCAATGCATACATGTTTGTTTTATTATACAATGCAAAATCAATCCCTGTAACATTTGCATCTCTAGCGGCTCCGCTTCGTGTAACGTTTGCGTTAGTCAGTGTTATATAGGAACGGCCACGTAATGCCTGGTCGAGTACAATGAGATTATAATTGGTGAATGGTTCGGTTTGAATACGATCAGTTTTGTGAGTGCGTATATTTTCAACTTCACCAAACATAGATGCACCGATTGCATTAAACACACCAATACCTAATTTTTGTTTGGTTCGTCCTGAGAATTTCGTTGCGTTGAGTAACTGTACAACACCGGGATTGGAAACAATTTTTGTACTGTCTGTTGAGCCAATATCTTTCACATCATAGTAACCCGATGGTCTTGCACCAACACGCCTTGAATAAAACAATCCTCCTTTGTTAAAGATTTCTGTTCCTTCGGTAAAGAAAGGTCTGTTCTCTGAAAACTGTACTTCGTAAGGTGTAAGATTGTTTACTACATTATCTGAAACCACTTGTCCAAAATCAGGAATCAGCGTCATATCCAATGTAAAACTTTCATTCACGCCGTACTTAACATCCATACCACCATTGCGCAAAAATTCATTCATTCTTCCTTTTGAGGTTGGCGTTGTTCTGTAACCTGCAGTTACATAAGGAAGAAAAGACAAACGTAATGGAGGTGTAAGATTTTCCAAACCTGTTAAACGGCCAAACTGGTTCACAAATCCATTTTCATTGGGGTTTACTTTATTCCAGTAAGAGCTTTCATTACTTCTTCTTACATAACGTTGAAAGTTGAGACCCCAATCCTGTTTTTCTTTTTTCGCAAAGCGAAGTGAATAGTAAGGAATACGCATTTCAACAACCCATCCATCTTCCTTCATGGTTACTTTGCTTTCCCAAACAGCATCCCAGCTGTAATCGCTTGGCGGACCAAACTGTGAAGTTTTAATGGGGCTCAATCTTGCATCGCTCTGCACATTACGGCTGGTAACAATAAACTGAAATCCATTCTGATCATCATTATAGGTATCGAAATAAACAGCAAAATAATCCACATCCTGCCTGCTTTCGCCATCTCTTGCTGTAAGCTGTTTACGTATTTGTTTGGGATCATCGTACAAATAAGCGCCAATGTAAACCGATGAGTTATCGTACAACACATACACTTTGGTTTTGTAAGCCGATGCATCGCCATAGTTAGGGCTGTTTATAATAAAATTTTCAGCAACTGAAGCATTTTGCCAAACAGCTTCATTTAAAACACCATCAATTTTGGGAGCCAGTAAAATTTTATTTGCCTGTAAGGAACGCTCAGCTTCTGGTCCGGGCCCGGCATTCGCCTGCACAAATACAAACAACAGCAAAAAGGAAAGGATTATTCTCATAAACGGCGCAAACTATATAAAAAAACCGCCCATACTGTTGAATTTGTATGAGCGGTGCAGATGTTTTTGATTGATTTGACTGATAATTACCTTAATTCATTTTCCGTTTGAGATTATTTACCTGGTCTTGTAAGTTGCTCACCAGCGAAGCAAGATTTGTTACATCCCAACGCTGCCCCTGTGCCACTTTACTGATGACCATTTGTGCACTCCAGAATTCCAGCACATCTTCTGCATTAACAGTATATGGCTGAAATGCCGGATTATCGCTTACAAGGGTGAGCTTATTTTTACTACGATTACTTTTTAATACCCGTTTGTAAACCACACCTTCTGTACGGCTGAGCACGATATATGCATTATTATTTTTCACATCATCCAGATTTTCAACCTTCTCACCTACAATCACACTACCGCTGGGAGTTGGCAGCATACTGTCGCCCACAATTTCAAAAGCCCTGTACGTACCGCTTGTAAGCATAGGTAAAGTAAAGGTGTTCAGCTCATCCAGAAACTCAGGATCAGCATACCCATTTAAATAACCGGCTGCGGCCTTTACAGGCACAAAATAAATGATGTTGCTGTCGGCCATCATTTTCATTTGCCTGCGCTTAGCCAGGTAACTGCCCTTTGTTTCGCTGAGATCTTTACGTATCAGGTCGTCAATGCTAACCTTAAAAAGATCACTGATTGTTTCGAGCACATCATAATTGGGCTCGGCCCTTTCTTCTTCGTAGGCACCTACAAGAGAGCGTTTAATACCGATTTTTTGTGCAAATTCTTCTTGTGTAAACCCACGCAACTTGCGCAGATATTTCATGTTCTGATTTGCCATCGCCATACTTTACTAATTTTATTGGCGCTAATATACTAATATTTTTAGTTTTTCAAAAAATATTCTTTTTTCTTCAGATTAATTTTTGCTCATACGCCAGTTTAACCAGCATGGCGGTGTTGCGGGCATTGAGTTTAAAGAGCAGGTTTTTACGGTAGCTGTTTACCGTTTCAACGCCCAGGAATAATTTATCAGCAATTTCATGATTTGTATTTCCTTCTGCAATCAAGCTTAGCAGTTGGCGTTCACGGGGAGTGAGCCATACAGATGCATTTGATTCTTTTTTCATCACCAGATCCACTTCATGACAAAAGAAATTGTTGCCGGCTGCCACAGCTTCAATTCCTTCCAGCATTTCTTCTGTCATTGAGTTTTTGAGCACATAACCCAATGCCCCGCTTTCCATCATGCGGCGCACCATTGTATATTCACCATAACTGGTAAGTGCAAGTATGTTTAAAGAAGGATAAAGCTTTTTAATCTCTCCGCATAAAGTAATGCCATCTGTATCAGGCAGGTTAATATCCAGCATTAATACATTGGGTTGGTTTTGTTTCAGCAGTTTTAAACAGTCCTTTCCATTTGTTGCAATGTTTACAACCCGGGCAACAGCAGACTCGTTGATGATTTTTTTTAACCCTTCAGCAAGTAATAAATGATCGTCAACAATTATAACCTCTATCATACAACAACTCCAGTTTTAAATTCAACATTAATTTCTGTGCCCTGGCCTGTTTCACTGAAAATATTCACTGAACCGTTGAACGTGGCAATACGGCTCTGAATACTTTTTAACCCGTAACCATTTTTAACGGCCGATACGTCAAACCCTTTTCCATCATCCTGAACAGTGAGTGAAATACTATCTGGTTGCTGGACTATCTGCACATTGATATTCTTTGCATCTGAATGTTTCAATGCATTGTTCACCAATTCGTGAGCGGTACGGTAAATTACAATTTCAAGTTTCGGATCAATCCGTACATCTTCTCCAAAGTAATGCAGCTTTGCCTGTGGAATACTGCTGAGAAAATCCTGCAGCGAAGCTTTTAAACCATAGCTTGAAAGCGATTCAGGCATCAGGTTATGCGCCACACGACGTAATTCTTTTGTTGATGTTTCCAGCATATCCAGTGCAAGGTTAAAATGTTCTTCACTTTCGCCTTCCGGTTTCATTTCTTTTTTAACATCATACAAATGAAGCTTCATGACTGAAAGCATTCCGCCCAAGCCATCGTGCAGATCCCTTGCCAATCTTGTTCGTTCTGCAGTTTCTCCGTCAAGAACCGATTGTGTGGCAATCAGTTTCTTTTCCTGTTCCAACTGAACAATTTTCTGTTCAGCCAATTCCTTTTTCTGCTTTTGGTTTTTTGCACGCATATAAAGAAAAAGGAAAAGAAAAAGAAAAACGGTAACCCCGGCAATGATGAGTATGATGCTCAACCTTTTTTCGTTTTCCAAAGATGCAATACGAAACTCTTTCTTATCGGTTTCATATTTCACTTCCATTTCAGAAAGCGATTTTTGATAGGTTTCATTTATGCGTGAATCAATCACATGGCGGTATTGCTGAAAATAAGATACAGCCTCATCATTCTGGTTATTTGAAACACTTGCCTTTACAAGATTCTCCAGCATTCGTGTTTTTGTATCCGAATCGCTTGAGTCAATATGAATGGCCTGTAATGCATAATCAATACACTCTTTATAATTTTTTTTATAAAATGCGATATCAGATAAAACAATAAGTGAGTTGGAAATATATCTTGGTGTTTGAGATATTCTTGCCAGCTTCAACGAATAGCTGGCATATTCAGTTGATCTGTTTACATCATTCAACACTAAATAAATATTGGCAATTTCTTTCATTGCCACAGATTCATATCCTGTTTCTTTGGAAGCATGAAATGCAGCAGCTGATTTTTTTGCATAATCAAGTGCTTTGCTCATTTCCTTTTTAATTAAACTTGTACGGCTTAATCCCTGGTAAATCTGTCCCAACCCGGATGAGTCGCCAATTTCAAGTGCAACCTTTTCGCCAAGTAAATAATACTTCTCTGCATGAGCATAATTTTCCTGGTACATATACAAGGCCGCAATGCTGCCCAAGGTTTTACGGATATTGCTTTTATCGCCTGTTTTTTCAAACATGGCCAGCACTTTAAAAAACTGCTCAAGTGCCAGCTGATAATTGTTGATACGTGTATTTAATGTTGCCACACCCAGTAAAACATAGGCCTGCAGACTCTGATCATTCACCTCTTTGGCTAGCATTGAAGCACTGTCCAAAAAATAAGCAGCAGAATCATATACACCGGCAAACGTAAACCCGCCACCAAGATTACGGTAAAGGCTTGCAAGCATTTTATTATTCGCTTCTTTCTTAGCCAACACAATTCCGGTGTAAGCGAACTTTTTTGCCTTAGGAAAATTGATACTGATTAAGATCCGGCTTAAATCATTACAGATATTTATACGCTCATAATTGGTAAGCTTACGGGTTTGGAGAACAAGTTCAAGAGAATCGATAGTAGAAACCTGTGCCGGCGCAGTGAAAAAACACAGGACTGTAAAAATTAAAAGGAACCGAATCCTTAATGAGTTGTTTTTCTTGTTCACTTCTGATGCTTTAATACCGAGTCCGGGTTTACGCTAATCAAAAAGGTCACATATCAGTCTTTCAAATTTACAACCTGCAGAGCAGAAATCAATTCACAATCTGCTATTTAAGTTGAGCCGTTGCAAACTGTTCCTTTTACTAAAGAATAAGCCAAAAACCCCTTTTTGGGGGTAGTAACAGGTTATAGCTGTAAATAGCTTTACGTGATAATCTAACCTTCAAATTACAGAAATATGAAACAGCTTCAGGTATTACTACTGCTCACAGCTTTTCTCGGTTTAACGGGTGAACTGAATGCACAGATTGATGTGCTCAAAAAAATCAAAAACAAAACCAATCAGCGTATTGAACGCAAGATTGACAAAACAATTGATCAGGGTCTTGATACAATTGAGAATGTGATGAAACCCAACACAAATTCTGATCCTAATAAAGGCAACACAAATAATCAGAAAGGAACATCCACTAAGAAAAATGCTGACACAACAGCACCACTGACCCAGCCAGGATTGCAATCATTTTCAAAATATGATTTTGTTCCCGGCGATAAAGTTTTGTTCTATGAAGATTTCAGCCAGGATGCCATTGGCGATTTCCCTGCATTATGGACAACCGATAAATCGGGTGAGGTTAATACCGTAAATATTGCACCCGGCAATTGGTTTAACCTAACCAATACAGAAGGCAACTGGTGGTTCACAAAAGACATCAACTTTCCTCAGAATTTTATTCTTGAATTTGACCTGATTCCAAAAAAAGAAGCGCCACGTTATGCAATTGGCATTCTGTTATATGGTGAAGACAAACACACTGAAATGGATAAGAATAATGAACCCGGAAAATGCGGATTAGAAATTGCCATTGCAAAAACACTTTGGGAAACGAAAGGTTACATTAAAACTTCTCCCGAAAAAATAAGAGGAAATTCAAACCTCAACACGGTTGTAGCAGAACAGGTGAATCATGTAATTATCTGGGTACAAAACCGTCGTGTGCGCATTTATACAAAAGGAGCAAAAGTGCTCGATGTACCTACAAATATTTATGAAGGCAGCAAGTTTACCCGTCTTGCGTTTCGCCTGTACAGGGGTGCGTCCTGCGGTTCGTATGTTACAAATATTAAAATCACAACAGCCTCACCCGATATGCGCAGCAAACTTCTTACTGAAGGAAAGATTGTGAGCTACGGTATTTATTTCGATGTAAATAAGGATGTGGTAAAACCAGAATCGTACGGTACTCTGAAAGGTATTGCTGATGTGCTTACAGAAAATCCGGATGTGAAAATTAAAATCGTTGGACATACAGATGCCGATGGCAATGATGCTTCCAACCTCGATTTATCGAAACGGCGTGCAATTGCTGTAAAAAATGAACTGGTTAAAATATTTGGAATTGATGCAGCAAGAATTGAAACAGATGGTATGGGCGAAACAAAACCTGTTGCACCTAACGACACTCCATCAAACAAAGCATTAAACAGAAGAGTTGAGTTTATTAAACTTTAAAACAACTAACATGAAAAGAAATCTTATTCTGCTGCTTTCTGTAGGATTGATAATGACCGGTTGTAAAAGCAAAAACAGTAATGCCTCTGCAAACGATCAGAAAGGTGAAAGTTCAACAATAACAAAAAAAGGAAAGTACGCTATTAAATCAGGCACTGTTCAATACAAAACACAGGTAATGGGCATGGAAGCAATTCAAACAATGATGTTTGATGACTATGGTGATAAAGAAAAAACAGTTGTTGAAATGGAAATGCTGGGAATTAAATCGCAAACAACCACCATTACAAAAGATGGCTTTACTTACAGCTACGATACTGAAAAGAAAACAGGTACAAAAACAATGGAGATAACTCAATCTTCAAATATTGATTTTGAAAACCTGACAGAGGAAATAAAAAAAGATATGAAGCTGGAGAAAATTGGTGAAGAAAACTTCCTTGGAAAAAGCTGCGACAAATACAGCATTGATTATGAAAAACTGAAAATGAAAGGCACTTATCTTGTTTGGAAAGGCATTCCGCTCAAAACAAATATTGATATGAGTTCGATGAAGATTGCACTTGAAGCGATAAAACTTACTGAAGACCCTTCATTTTCAGCAACCGAATTTGAAGTACCAGCCGATATTAAGTTCCAGTAACAGCCTGCTCATCTTCGGTATCATTAAAAATATTCCTGCCCTCTGGATTTGTAACGTTAGGCTTTTGGCCTGCACCCGTTTATCGGGTGCAGGTTAAAAAAGCAACTTCATTTTATCAGAAATTAAAATAAGTAAACCATGAAACATATTCGTCTGCATCTTGCATGTACAATTTTATTACTGGCATCTTTTATCAGCAAATCATACAGCCAGGTAACAGTTAAAACAATCAAAACCGGAATCGTCACTTCCTATTCTGCTGATTGCTATTATTCAGTAAGTGGCTCAAACATTACAGAAAGTGGTATTTGCTGGAGCACAAAACCTGCTCCGGTCGTTACTAGTTTTCATCAAAACGGCCAGGGAAGTCCTTCACAAATGAGCGTTTTAATGACCAACCTGCAGGCAAGTACAAAGTATTACCTAAGGGCTTATGCAAAAGTTGGAGACCAGGTGATTTACGGCAATGAAATCAATTTCACTACCAAGGAAAAAAACAGCAATCCAAATGGAAGCGCAAGACCAAAGTCAGAAACAAAACCTACAAGTTCCAAGAACGGGTAATGTGAAAAGTAATAAAGAAAAACACGTTTAAAAAATAACGATGAAAACAAAATTAATGCTGACAGTATTTCTATTGAATGCATTCACTGGTACTGCACAATTCAAAACTCAGCAATTTGTCGACAATATTCCTTCATTGCCGGGTGAAGGTTGTAAAACAACAGATGACGACCGTTCAAACTTCATCATTAAAGTAAAGGACCTGCAGAAAGAAATTGACGATCAGATAAAAAAAGCAAAACGTGAAACCAAGGTGGATGAAAACCAGGTAAGAAATGCTGCAATTAACCAAATGGCTGCACAATACGGTTTATCGGAAGACCAGGTAAACAAAATGAAAAACAAGAAGAAAATGTCGGCTGAAGAAAAAACAGCCCTTGCAGATTCGATGATGCAGATGCAAACAAACATTTCCATTGCTGAGATAAACAATATGAAGAAAATGACTCCGCAAGGAAAAAAAGAATGGGCAAAAGCTTACGGTGCTGAAGCTTATGCAATGGGACAAGCCAACCAGGGCAGCAATACGCAACAAAAAATTGCCGGTTCGCAAACAGAACTTGCACTTCAGTTACAAAACCTTAATGCAGCTGTTCAGCAAAGAGCACTTGATATACAAATGCAATACAACCTGATTGAGAATGATCCGGAACGCATCATTTCGTTAGGTAAAATCCAGTATTGGGATAGCCTGCGAGTATCAATGACTGGCCAGGATAACGGACAGGGAGAAAAAATGGATTCACTTTCAGTATTAATAAAAAAAGAGAAAGACAACTATTGCGAAAAATACACTCCGCAATACTGGAAAGTACTCAATACACAATATGCCAACCTCAAAGCATCGTATGCAGACTATATACGTATTGCAGATCTTAATCGTGCAGTTGCAAATATGCAGCCGGTAAAACTAAACTTGCCTGTAGGTCCGGAAATTAATTACATGGAATATATAAGAGATTACCTGGATCACTTATCGGCAGCCTTTATTTACAAACTAAATTAATCAAGATGAGCAACCATGAAAGCAATCATATTTTAAAGGTTCTGCAAAATGCTTTTGTGAGAATACTCTTGTTGTTGTGCCTGCTATTTATTTCAGATTTCTCTTTTGCACAAAACAACAATCAAAGCAAGGTTACACAGATCCGTCAGCAAATGGCTAAGATCCGTCAAACCACCAATTGGGATAATCCTGAAGAAGCAAAAAAGGCAAATGAAAAAATCAAAGAGTTGATGAAACAGCTGATGGCAGCAACATCTCCATCATCAACAAACCAGGGAAGCGGAAGTGTTAACAATCAGGGCAATCAGGATGAAGGTAATTCAGACGGAAGTAAAATGAATGAACTGCAGATGGAAATGATGAAGCAAAAAGTTGATGTGTATACACAGATATGGGAAGCTGGTTCAGCAGGAAAAGGTGCACCTGTTTTGTTAGCCAAGCCATTGCGGGAAGAAATTGTACAGGAGTTTAAAGAAGATGACAATTCAAAAGTGAATAATGCCGACTGGCTTGAATCAATGCCCTACCTGCTGATCAATGTTTCAATGCCCGGCATACAGGCTGTTATTGATCAGATGCCTGAATTTAAAGGAATCAAAATACTTGTAATTACCTGCGACAAAAGAGGAACAATTGTTGACTTAAACAGCATTTTAAATAAAGCAAAAGATTACCCGCTGGAAGAATTATACATCATAAATTTTGGAACAACAGTTTCAACATTACCTGCATCAATCGGCAATTTCAGCAATCTTAAAAAGCTGTCGTTATTAAACAACAGTATAAAAAAACTTCCTGCATCAATTTCAAAATTAACACAGCTTGAAACGCTCCATGCGGATGTAAATCCTATTCAGACAATGCTTCAGGAAATTGTTGTATTAAAAAATCTCAGGCATTTAGGAATAGCCAAAACGAAAATTCCGGATGATGAAATAAAAAAAATAAAGCAGGCTTTGCCCTATTGTGAAATATTAAGATAATCAGCAACAATTGCAAGTTAGTTCTGACTAAAATAGTTACTATGAAAAAATATTTGATACTTACAGGATTATTCATCATGCTTGTAGGCCTGACATTGAAGGCTGAAGAAAAACCTAAATTTTACATAGCCTATAAAATTGAATGCGATCCGGAAATTAAACTCAGTGTTCAGGATAAACTTTTTCAACTGGAAAATACAATTGCAGCTAAACTGCAGGAAAACTACCCCTGCATCAGCATCAAAACACAGAATTCAGTTTATCAAAGACTGGATGATCTCCGTAAAATTTGTCTTTTAAACGATCTGCCAACTGAAGACATTCAACAATCATTAAGCGAAATTGGAAGTGATATTCACTGCGATTACCTAGTTCATATCCAGATGACAGTCTTTTCCAAAAACCAGGTAATGGTTACCTGCAAAGTAATGAATGCTAAAAATTCCCATGTACTTGCCAATGCTTTTTCATCCGGGAACCTGGCCAGTTTTGGTGGAAAGGATGGCGAAGAAATGGCAAAGAAAATCATTGATGATTTAAAGACCGAAGAGATTTGTCCTTATGAAGGAAAAGTAACGATTGAAATTGAAAGCGAGAAAGAAGAAACAACCAGCAGCTCTGTACAATGCGACGCAGGCATGATTACCACAGAAATTAAACTGAAATCAAAATCAGATCTTAAATGGGAGCTGAATAAAAAAGGACTCAAAAGAGGCGATGGCGATGTAAGTTATGATTTGAATGAAACCACAGAAACAACAATCAATAACCCATGCTACATCTGCCCCAACGGGCAAAAAGTAATTGCACAAATCAATGAGAAAAAAACAGTGGAAGCAAAAGCAAACGGTTTATCAAACGAAAGTGTTTTTAAAGGACAAAAAGTTGCCGACTGCAAAATAAAAATTGTGTTTTTGACTGATGGCACCTATAACATTTTAGTGGAAGCTACTTCGCAAAAAGGAAACATGAAAACCACAGTTGATAAAAAAGTAAATGCCCCTTGTGCTGTAGGCAAAGAAGAAAAACCTGAAGAACCAAGAAACAATGAAATTGAAGTGCCTTTGAAAGTAGTATTGGGCCCATATAAAGGCACAACACAGGATAAAGTTTTGAGCCAGGAAGACAGTAAAGATTTATCGCAGGGGAAAGAAAAAACAACGGTAAAAATAAATTTCAGCTTAACACGGGAATAAGAATGGTATTGCCATGTCAACCGAAAAAATCCAGGAACTAAAAATTTAAATCACAGAAAATGAATTCCGCATCATACAGAAACAAAGTTTCATCATTCACTCTTTTCATATCGTTTGTTTTGCTGACTTTAACTTCAGCTGCACAATCAAAATACAAATACGATCCAACTGCCCCCGGCAAATGGACTTATACTTATCTCAACGAATCAAAAGGCGGTTACCGTAGCGATGCCAATTATGTACTGTCTCCTGCTGAACTGGCTGTTTTCAAAAAGAAAATGAACGCCGTACTTGAAACACTGCATCAAAATCCTGTTACACAAAATCCTGTTGGTTACGAAGCAACAGTTACAGCCTGCATTTTCGCTAATATGTTTCGTTACAAATACAATCCTGCTAATCTTGCAGGTAAGATTCCTGTTTCGGAATTAGTGATTCGTTTTTGCCCCTTATCCCGTGAAATTGCAACAGGTAATTTGCGTAAAGACTGTATTGAAGTTGAACATGTAACAGCATGGATCAACTACCTTGAAAGTACTGTTGCAGGGGTAAAAATTATGGAAGACATTGATAAACGAAATCCGCATGATGACGCATTTGGAAAAATGAATGAAGTATTCCAGGCGCCAGGGGTATTTAAAAAAATTGATGAGTATACCACTATTTATGGAAACGGAATTATGGTGATTGCCAATCCTTCAAAACCATATTGGATTCCTGTTACCGCCGGTGAGTATTTTGATTTGCAGATCAAGTACTGGACACTTGAATCAGAAAAAGAAGGCAACTCGATGTTTCTTGATATGATACTGCAGGAAAAAAAAGGTTTTACTCCTGAACAATTAAAGATGCCTGCATATAACGGAGAAAATCCTGCATCATTAATTACAATTGTACCAAACGAACGTCCTTACATGCGGTTTAATCCACAATACTTCGACAAAAAAATTCCACGCATTTCCATTCAGTTAATTACGCTTACCATTAACCAGGATACATTCATTGAGGGGTTTGATCCAAAACAATACGTACAGCCAGTAAACAGGTTTACAGATGTGTTAAGTTTTTACAACTATTCAAAAGCTATAGACATAAAAAGCCTGGAAGCATTGCTTGATATAAAATAAAACGCAGTAACTAAAAAATCCTGTCGTTAAACTCAACTGTTTCATTAAACACGTGTACTACCTGCTCATCAAACACCAGTTCTTTATTATTAATTACTTCTCGTAATACATCGTTGATGGTAATTACACCTTTAAACTGTTTGTTTTCAAACACAAGAATATATCTTGTTTTATGACTGTTGAGCAGTTTCATACAGGATTCAACACTTTCGTGTAACCCTACAGAAGGTAATGAATCACTCATGGCTTCCTTTACAGCAGCACTATCGCTGTGCAGGCCTTTCAGAATAACATTACGGCTGTAATCTCTTTCTGAAAAAATTCCCATGAAGGAATCGTTCTTTTTTACAACGAGGTAACTGTGGTTAACAGAGTTCATCATGTGCAGCGCATCAATTATTTTAGCATCTGCATCAATGGCGTTGAACATATCAGGTTTGTTCTTCAAAATATCAGAGGCAGTTCGCATAACAATCGTTTCACTAAATATACGTCTAAAACAGTTTATCAAAAAACTCTATTTTTTAATTTTTCCGGCTGTCTTTTTTACCAGACAGACCAATGCAAACTTTTATATTTGTACCGCCCATGGTTAAAAATGCCTTGAGTACAAACGAATAATTATGCCCAGGTTAAAAAAAACAATAGCCAAAGTAAAAAAGGAACCTCCTGTAATTCTTATTACTAACGACGACGGGGTTACTGCACCCGGTATACGCAACCTTGCGGAAGCCGTTAAAGATTTAGGTAAAGTAGTAATTGTAGCACCCGATAAACCGCAAAGTGGTATGGGACATGCTATCACCATTGGCTCACCCCTGCGAATGCAGCAACTACACATAATGGATGGCGTTGAAACATGGCAAACAAGTGGTACCCCTGTTGATTGTGTAAAACTGGCTGTTGATAAAGTGCTTCATGGCAAACCCGATATATGTCTCAGTGGCATTAACCACGGCGCCAACCACAGTATCAATGTAATTTACAGCGGTACTATGAGTGCTGCCATTGAAGCAAGCATTGAAAGCATTCCCTCCATCGGGTTTTCGTTGCTCAACTTCAGTATGGAAGCTGATTTTACTGCCAGTAAAATTTATGCAAGGAAAATTGTTGAGCAGGTGCTGAAGTCAAAAAAACTCGATAAGCATCTTTGCCTGAATGTAAACATTCCAAATGTTGAAGCCAGCTTAATTGCCGGAATAAAAATTTGCCGCCAGTCATACGCCAAATATGTTGAGGAGTTTCACCAACGTAAAGATCCTGCCGGTAGGAATTATTACTGGCTTACCGGTGAGTTTAAAAACTTTGATAAAGGAAAAGATACCGATGTTTGGGCCCTTGAACACAATTTTGTTAGTGTTGTTCCCGTTCAATTTGATCTTACAAACCACGCATTGAAAAAACAATTAGAAACTAAATTCAAATTCTGATGCTGAAACTAGATAAAATCCCGTTTGGAATTGCTTTAGGTGCACTTGCACCTGTACTTGGATTAGTAATTTATTATTACCTGAAATCACCATCCATCAGCTTTGGTGAGTTTACCGAATACTTCTTCAAAACAAAGGCATTGCTTACTGCCGTAGGAAGTCTTTGCCTTATTTCAAACATTGTTCTGTTTACGCTGTTCATCAACAGCAAAAGAGACAAAACAGCTATTGGCATTTTTATTATGACGCTGATGTACGGCTTAATGATACTTTACGCAAAATTCTTTATGTAAGAGTTTACTTCGTACAAAAACAAAACGGGTTGCCAAATGGCAACCCGTTGTTTTAAATACTGTACCTACAATTAACCCTTGATTATTTCAGTTTCTGTAATAATACGCATGTTGTTTTTTACATTGAATACAGTTGAAGCTGAAGTTCCTTTCAGATCAACAATTTCAAAACGTACATCCACACCATTCAGTTCTTCTGTGTTCAGCTGGAAGTTACGGCTGATATTCACACCTGTAAGAACTTCCTGGTAAAGAACTTCACCAAACTGGTCTTTAACTACCACAGCGTACTTACCATTTACTTTATTGTGGAGGTTGAGCTGAAATACCGGCTGGTTGTTCAGTTTACCAACTGAAATTAATTCTGCACCTGTTACTACTTCACCTGCAGTTGCGGTGAATCCTGTTGTTAATGTAAATAATGCTACTAAAGCAATTACTGCACTTTTCACTGTTGTTTTCATTTTCTATCAATTTAAATGTTCACTAATTCTTGTTTACTAAAACTTTTCCTATGTGCAAGTGTCGCTGGAGCAAGCAAGATGGGATATAATAAACTCCGGGTTATCTATCTGTCTGCAGTTCTGTATTTCTGCATTGACAACACAAAAGTACAAGCGCTTTTTAACCCATGCAAACCATATATCGGGTCTTTTCATGCCGTTAAATTCAATAATCTTTTTTTAATAACCTTATTATCAGCAACTTACAAAAGCAAACACGATGATGTCCAACCATCGTTTTCAAGAAAATATAAAAAATATCTTATATGATAAAGAATAGTAATTTTTTGTAGTAAATACTATAAATTTATAGATGTACAATAAAAGCCAACGCCAAACTGTTACTTTTTAAAAGAACTTTGCAATAAGTATAACATAATTGAAATATTGCCTGTTCTCAAAATGAAAACAACCCAAGACCTTACCAGAATTGAACGGCTTAAATCTGTTTTAATTGGCCCGGCGGCTGAAAGAATTTTATTACTGGCCGGGGCTGGTCTTTTGGTTACCCTTATTACTATTATAGTTGTATTTGTTATTGCAACCAATCAATCAAAATCTGCCACAAAAAGTATTGAACACGACCAGGAAGCCATACAAGAACTTCAAAACCTGCAGCAGTTGGTTACTGAATATGAATCTGCCACAAGGGGCTATCTTGTCAATGCAGCACCTGTATACCAGCAAAAGCAGGACGAAATACAGGTAAAACTCAAAGAGCAGATCAAAAAAACAAATCTTCTTTACAAGGAAGAATTCGATGGACACCGCAACAGATATATAGCACTCATTAACATTATAGAGAATAAAATTGCCTTTTCCGATACACTTGCAGCTTTACAACATTCGGGACAAAGAGTTGCTGCACTTGATCTCTTCAATAAAAATTTCGGATTTAACTACGCAAACAAAATAAAAACCCTTGTAAGTGAAATTGAGGAAGATGAAACAGAGGTCATCAATTTCAATAAACTGGTGAAGCAACATGCTGTTTCTGTAATTTATCGCCAGCTTTTCTTTTTTATTGCAATGCTACTGGTTTTAATTGCACTAACAATTTTATGGATAAACATTCAATTTGATAAAAAGCACCGGAAAGCAGAAGAATACAATAACATCTTAACCTCAAATATTACCGACGCTGTTATATCAACCGATCTTGAGTTTAGAATCCTTTCCTGGAGCAAGGCTGCCGAAAAAATTTATGGATGGACAGAAGAAGAAGCTGTTGGAAAACTTATTTACGAATTATTACATACCGAGTATCTGCATTTTACCAGGGACCAGGTACTAGAAGCAGTAAGCACTGACGGGCACATCGAAACCGAAATTATTCATACAGCTAAAAACGGGAAAAAATTAAACATCAGCTTCTCCAAATCGGGAGTTACGGATGAAAAAGGCAAACTGGTCAGAATTATCACTATCAATAAAGACATTACTCCTTTCAGGCAAATGGAACTTGCATTGAAACAATCAAACCAGTTCCTGGAAGAAAAAGTAGAACAGCGTACAAAAGAATTATACAAATCAAATTCGCTTTATCAATTCATCAGCCAGGTAAACCAACTGATCATTAACACAAGAAATGAACAGGATTTATTCCAGGGCATCTGCGACATTGCTATCAGGGATGGCAACTTCAAGATGACATGGATTGGCACAATTGACGAAGAAGAATTTTTAGTTCCGGTTGCAAAAGCCGGAGATGAGCATGGCTATTTAAATGTGATCAAAAAAATTACCGTAAAAGATGTACCTGAAGGCAGAGGCCCAACAGGTACCGCTTTACGAAACGGCAGTTATTATGTTTGCCAAGATGTTACGACTGATCCTAATCTCAGCATTTGGAGAGATGAACAAATAAAAAGAGGATTTCATTCATCAATTGCACTTTCAATTAAAAAATTCGGAAAAGTTATTGGCGGTTTTACACTTTATGCCGGTACAGCAAACTACTTCGATGAATCAGTAATTAAATTACTCGCTGAAGCAGTTGATGATATTGGCCACTGTCTTGAATTCATTGAAACAGAGAAGCAGCGGGCAGCCAATGAAATTCTGCTCAATGAGAAAGAAGCGATTAATCTCGCATTTTTTAACACCAACCCGGATGGGATTATTTTAGGCTCACCTGATGGCCAACACTATTATGGAAACAAGGCTGCTTGTGATATGCTGGGCTATACCGAACAGGAAATTCTGGAAGTAACACGAAAAGAACTGGTTGACCAGGAAGATCCGAGGTTTCATCTTTTTTTGAATGATTTATTTGCCAATAATTGGGCAAGAGCTGAATTTAATTTTGTTCATAAGGACGGAGCAAAAATTCCTTGCGAAGTAAGTACTTCGCTTTTTTCCACACCCGATGGTAAAGAATATGCAAGTGTTATTTTCCAGGATGTAAGTGAAAGAATGAACCGTGAAAAGCTGATTAAAGATTACCGTTATGCCATTGACCAATCTTCTTTAGTTGATGTAAGCGATAAAAATGGCTTAATCACTTATGTAAATGATAATTTCTGCCAGCTCACTAAATATTCAAAAGAGGAACTGATTGGAAAAAATCAGCGTATCCTCAACTCCGGCTATCATCCCAAAAGAATGTTTACTGAATTATGGAGAACCATCCTGAACGGAAATGTGTGGAGAGGCGAAGTAAGAGATAAAGCAAAAGATGGCAGTATCTTCTGGGTGCAGACAACGATTGTTCCCTTTAAAGATGCAAATGGCGAGATCATCCAGTTCTTAAGTATTAGAAATGATATTACCTCACGTAAAACAGCTGAAGAACAAATAAAAATTGCCAATGAGCGATATGAAATTATTAACCAGGCAACAAGAGATACAATCTGGGATAAAGACCTTGTGAATAATACAACTATCTACAACAACGGTATTCAAACAATGCTTGGATACAATATCGCTGAAATAAAAGACATCAACAGCTGGTGGTTGGAAAATGTACATCCTGAAGATTTTAAACAGGTTTCTGCTTCACTTGAACAGGTATTAAAAAAACAGGAAAAATTTGCAGTTGACGAATACAGGTTCCGCTGTGCAGATGGCACATACAAATACATTGTGGATCGTGTTTCTATTTTTTATGATGCAAATGGAAACCCGATAAGAATGATTGGTTCAATGCAGGATATGAGTGAATCAAAAGAATCAGAAAAAAGAATATTAAAGGCAATCATTGAAGCACAGGAAAGAGAACGCACACAATTAGGGATGGAACTGCATGATAATATCAAACAAATATTGGCAGCATCCAAACTTAACCTGGAAATGGCTTTGTTGAAAATGGACAATAAAGCATTGGTTGAAGATATTCTTACCCGCTCTGTTACTTATATAAGCGAATCAATACAGGAATTAAGAAGGCTGTCGCATCAGCTGGCACCAACATTTGATGAAGCCTTCCAGCTGCACGATAGTATCACCAACATGATCAGTAACATGGATCCGCAAAAAACATTAAATGTTACGATTCATGTCGACAAGATTAAAAATCATCTCGACAACACTATACAAACTACAATCTTCCGCATTGTTCAGGAACAGTTCAATAATATTCTAAAACATTCCAATGCCAAACTTGTTAATATTGAAATTCTGCTGATCAATAATAATGTTCATCTCAGCATTAAAGACAATGGCAAAGGTTTCAACCCCATTCAGAAAAAAGAAGGAATCGGGCTTGAAAACATCCGCAGGCGTGTTCAGTTTCTTGACGGCGAATTCAGACTCACTACAGCATTAGGTCAGGGATGCTTAATTGAAGTGGTGATACCATTAAATCAACAAACGGTTACAGCATAATATGCTATTAGCTGCTGGCTTCTTATCTTAGCAGTATATGAGATATTACATTATTGCCGGCGAAGCAAGTGGAGACCTACACGGAAGTAATCTGATTAAAGAATTACACAAAAAAGATGCACAGGCAGAAATACATTGCTGGGGTGGCGATAAAATGCAACTGGCCGGTGCAACGCTTGTTAAACATTACCGTGAACTTGCGTTTATGGGCTTTGCTGAAGTACTGATGAACATCCGCACCATTTTCAGAAACCTTGCATTTTGCAAAAAAGATATTCTGGGGTTTAAGCCCGATGTGTTGATACTGATTGATTATCCCGGTTTCAATTTACGTATTGCCAAATGGGCAAAAGAAAACAACATTCGTGTGGTGTATTATATATCTCCACAGGTTTGGGCCTGGAAAGAGAACAGGGTAAAAATGATGAAACAATGCATTGATAAAATGCTGGTCATTCTCCCGTTTGAAAAAGATTATTACAAAACAAAATGGAACTGGGAAGTTGAGTATGTGGGTCATCCCCTTGTTGAGGAAGTAGAACAACGCAGGCAGGAAACAACTGAAGATTCACTTTCACAAAAGCACGTTATTGCATTGCTGCCGGGAAGCCGCAAGCAGGAAATTTTAAAAAAACTTCCGGTAATGCTGGAGGTGAGTAAATCGTTTCCCCAATACCAGTTTATTGTTGCAAAAGCCCCGGGACTTGATGATACGTTTTACAGCAGCATGCTTCAGCAATACAACAATGTATCATCTGTTTCAAATAAAACCTACGCATTGTTACAGCAATCAACTGCTGCGCTGGTAACAAGTGGTACAGCTACTCTTGAAACTGCTTTGTTTGGTATACCTGAAGTTGTTTGCTATAAAGGAAACGAAATCAGTTACCAGATTGCAAAACGACTTGTAAATATCAAATACATTTCGCTGGTGAATCTTATTATGGATAAAGAAATAGTGAAAGAATTAATTCAGCACGAAATGAATGCCGGTAATATTAAAACTGAACTGGAAAAAATATTACCAGGCTCACAACAACGTGAAGAAATGATCAGCAACTATCAAAAGCTGAAACACAGTTTAAGTGCAGAAGGTAATGCATCGGCTAAAGCTGCAGAGAGTATTTACCGCTTTGTTAAACCCTGATTCTTTATCAACATACAATATGAACCTTATCGAATTTCCGGAACTTTCTACCAACCGTTTGCTGTTACGGGAACCGGTAATGGAAGATGCTGCTAGTGTACAGCAATTACGATCCGATAAAACAGTTAACCGGTTTTTAAAAAGACCGGAAAGAATTTCGCTGGAAGAAGCCAGGCAGTTTTTACAAAAAATTAAAACTGCGAACAGCAACAATGAAAGCCTTTATTGGGCAATTGCATTTAGAGATGAACCGCAACAACTGATCGGAACAATTTGCCTTTGGAATTTTGATTTCAAAAAACTTACCGCAGAAACAGGATTTGAATTACTTCCGCAGTTTCACCGAAAAGGTATCATAAACGAAGCATTGGGCGAAGTACTGAAATATTGCAGAAATCATCTTCCATTTAAAACAAGTACAGCCTTTGTTGACAAACAAAATATTGCATCAGCCCGCTTATTAGAAAAAAATAATTTCCGGCTCGATAAGGAAATGAAATTTATCTCAGCCCGCTATGCAAAAACCTTTGACTGCTATTTTCTTTCCCTGTAAATTTCCAGTTTGTTCTTTTTAAATCTGCCCTATACAACAGTACAAAATCACAGCTGCATTCAATGCTGAAATGAATTTTCAGAAATCTTGCTGGATATGATTTGAATCATAAGCGCCATGACGTTGGGGATTTACTTTCGATATTGAGAAATTGTTTCCTTAACAAAAAACCAAGAAACTGAAATGAAGTACTTAGCAATCCTTACTGCTTTTTTCCTTTTTATTTCCTGCAATAATGCGGCAGATAATTCAGGCAGCAGCAGTACAACCAGCACAACCGATCAGCCATCAGGTGGTGGCGGACAATCAACCGTACAGGATGATGAATCAGGCAAAGACATTGTAAAAATTGCTGTTGGCAGCAAAGATCACACAACTTTAGTAGCAGCTTTAAAAGCAGCGGACTATGTAAATGTTATTTCCAACGCCGGTCCGTTTACGGTATTTGCTCCAACCAATGCAGCTTTTGATGCATTACCAAAAGGCACTTTAGAAGATTTACTGAAGCCTGAAAACAAAGACAAGCTCCGCAGTATACTTGAATACCATGTATATGTAGGTGTATTGAAAGATGCCTTACTGGGCGATGGCATGACCTACGGTATGGCAAGCGGACAAAATATTACAATTGGAAACAAAGATGGCAAGATCACTGTGAACGGCGCAAATGTTATTGCATCAATACCTGCAACCAATGGCATCATCCATGTTATTGACAAAGTATTGTTACCGCCTTCAAAATAATCGGACTTTAGTTTACAACGAAAGGCATCCAAATGGATGCCTTTTCTTTTCATGCTTTTATTACGGGTTAATAGATAGATTCATTACCTGGAACCTGCGCAATTTTAATCTGCATTACAGTAGCTATGGATAATGCCCGTTGTTTTGCCTGTTCTGTTTTCTCTCCTTCAAACAAATCATCAATTGTTTCATTGAACAGTTTAATCCAACGGTCGAAATGCTCTTTGTGCATTGCCGATTTCTTGTGGAGATCCAGGTGTATATGCATAGGATTACCACCATAAGTACCTGAATGGAAAATAATATTTTCCCAAAAGTTGTACATCAATGGCAAATGCTTCTCCCAATCAACTTTTACAACTTTACTGAAGAAATGCCCGATGTGATCATCTGGTTTCACCCGGTCGTAAAATGTATTTACCAACCTGATGATGTCATCCCTGTTTTCAATATCTTTTTTCATTTACAGTTTTGGGTTAAATGATAAGGGTATTCTATTTAATGAGCAGCAAACTGAAATCCGTCAGTGCTTTTACAGCATGCTCCTGCTTTGCTTTAAACGAAAACAAATCACCTTTCTTAATATTGAACGATTTTCCTTCAAGAATAAACTCTGCTTCACCTTTCTGAACAATACAAAACACATCGGTTTTGGAAATATGAGGCTTCAATTCATCTCCTTCGGGTAAATTCAAAAGCATTGCATGAAAACGTTCTTCTTTGTACAGTACAGCCTTTCCTGTCTTATCGAACTTGATCAGTTCACTGATATTTCCTGTAATCATAAGTCAAATTTTATAGATCTTTTCTCTGGAATTTTTTTAACGAAAACCAAACCGGCATAATCGTCCACAAAAATAACATTAATGCCGACAACCCGATACCGGTAACACTGCCAAAAAATTCCTTAAAAATTGCTCCCGTATAACCCATCAGTGCTGAAATATCCAGTTTCAGCAAAATCAATATTCTCGATAAGTCAACCGGGTTAAGCATTGTAATGCCAATCATTGGTTTTTCCAACGGGTAATCGCTGAACTGGAAAAGCAGCAATAAAACTATTGCATCGTAAATAAGTGTAAAAAGAAACCATACAAGGATTGATACACCAATTCCTTTAGCCTTGTCTCTTGTAAGAACTGACGCCAGTAAAGCAATACCAGTAAAAATTAATGTAAGAAACAGCCCGGCTACAATTAATGTTAATCCTGTTGCACTGCCATCATAAATAATTACAGGCAAACCAACACCAATCACAAAAGAAAGTGAAAGTGATACAGCAAGCCCTGAATAAATACTCATCCAGAGTGATTTTCGTTTCAACGGTTGGGCAACAAGTAATTCAATAAACTCAGATGAATTATAAACATAGATTGTAGAAAAAATAATACTCACCAATGGAATAATGATCAGCACAAGATTCATAAGGCTCATAATTCCCTTGGTTGCATTTTCATCAATATTGAAAATGCCAAACGACATTGCAAGAAGAAAAAAAGTATAAGCAAGTACAATCCTGCTTTTCACCAGGTCAACCACTACATATTTTATAATCGTACGCATAATGTTCAAAAAGTTTAATTCGGTTTGCCGTTTGTTATTTCATGATCTGGGCAATAGCCTTTGCAAGTTTTGTTTCGCCGGTATCGGCCTGCAGCTGCTCCAGTGATTTATGAAACAGCATCTTTCCTTCCTGCATGTAAATAATTTCACTCACCACATCATCCAGCTCACTTAATATATGTGAAGTAATCAGCGTCAGTTTTCCTTTTTGCTTTTCACGTAATATCTTCTGTTTAAGTATTTCAGATGCAACGGGATCAAGACCCGCTGTGGGTTCATCAAGAATGAGCACATCGGGATTAAACAGGAATGCAAGAGAAGCACTTACTTTTTGTCTTGTACCACCGCTGAGCGTACGCATTTTCTTGCTCATCATTCCATTTAATCCAAACTCTTCAATCAGCTCTTCATCAATAACAGCAGCACTTTTTTTGCGGATATCCTTCATCATGGTAAATACCTGGGCAATACTCATGTTATCAGGATATCTTCCAATCTGTGGCATATAACCAATACGTTCACGGTAATTCCAGTCGTGCAGGATATTGTGCTGATCAAACGTGATAAATCCACTGTCAGGCACCACCATTCCGAGTATAGATTTTATAAGAGTTGTTTTACCGCTTCCATTAGGACCAATCAATGCAATGGTTTGTCCCTTCACACAGTTCACACTTACATTATCAAGCGCTTTCAGCTTGCCAAATGTTTTTGTTACATTGCTAGCAATGATCATGCATCAAAGTTTTAGAGGTTTCATTAAAGGATGATCATCTTTCAGATCAACCGGTGTAAGTACAGGAAGCATTTTTTCAGCTTTATCAATCAAACTCACAATAAAGCTTCTGAACAACATCATGCTCGATGGATTTTGTTCACCAATCATGGAGTAAAGACTTACAGGTCGGTAAGGCACATCGCCAATTCCATTCCTGTTCAGGTCGTAACCATCATATTTATCCCAGTAATTTTTTTCGAATTTGCTCAATACCAGATCGCCGTTTGTAGCTACATCAAATGAATTGGATTGAAAATTATTTTCAGTAAACACATTGTCAGAGCAGCTTGCCTGGATCTTCATGGCCCAGCCATTTGAGATAAAACGGTTCTTAATCATTTTAACCCTGTTGGTTCCTTCCATCATAATTCCAACAGTGTTTGATTTAAAGAGATTTCCCTGTGCAACGCAATCAGAAATTTCCTTCATCAGTATTCCATAAGCAGCCGATCCCCAGTTATCGGAAAAAGTATTATTGCTCATCCCGATATTTTTAGAAAACATCACCGCTACTCCTGCCCCATTATCGCTAAAAATATTGGAGATATAATTGTCGGAATTGGAAAACATAAAATGCAACCCGTAACGCACATTCTGAAAGCTTTTGTTATTACTGATAACAGAGTTTGAAACGAATTCAAAGTAAATACCATCACGGTGCCCCGATACAGTATTGTTGCTGATGTGCATACTGTCGCTTTTCCAGCAGTGAATACCATTGCCTGAAGAAATTTCATCTTTTGCATCGGAAGTCAGCAGATTATTACTGATGGTACATGCAGTTGCATGCTGGGCATATATGCCAAAATAAGTGCGTTCAAATTTGTTATTTCGTACTGTTACATACCTGCTGTCGGCAATACGCAAAGCAGCAATATCATTATAACTGCTTCGGCCTGCATTCTTAAAAAACAATCCTTCTACTGTTACAGCATTACTGCGGATGGTGAGTATTTCATACTTCACTTCACCATCAAGAACAGGATATCCTGTGCCCTTAAGTACAAGGCGCTTGGTGAGAATAATCTGCCCTTCTTTATATACACCGGGGTAAATAAGAATAGTATCTCCATCAGCAGCTTTCGCAATAGCACTGCTGATTGTTTTACAGGGTTGCGAAGCACCTACCTTCCATGTTCGTGCCTGCACTTGAAATGCACTTACACAAAACAGGACAATAATGCTGCACTGAATTATTTTAATAAATCGTTCCATTGAACTGCTGTTCCGTTAAGTTGCTGCTGAAATTTTTTCAAACTGTCTTCCGAAGCAAAGACAGCCACATTGCCCCCCATTGGGCTTCTCAACATATCGCTTTGAAGTAAAAAACTGTTGTCTGATTTTACAAGCTGATCTTTTCTTGAGTAGTCGGTAAAATAAATACCACTGATTTCTTTTTGATCAACCGTATTGGATTTGATAAACGAAGCAATACAATGCACATCATCAAACTTGTACACTTTTCCTTTAGTGGTTACCACCTCTGCTCCAAACTTCTGATCAGTGATAACCATCTTACAAAAATCGCAGGCATCCTTTCCGTAGCTGATAGGCTGCGGACCTGATGAACAGCTTTGCATCATCAGCATAGCTGTAACAAGTAATGCTGCTGAAACATTCACAGCTTTTTTTGCTTTTTTCCATTCGAGAAAAGCAATTACCATTAAAATAACACCAACTGAAATAAAAATATAACCACCAACATCGGGGAAAGAATAAGCACCAAAATTCAACAACTGCTTAAACCCGATGAGTGGTGGCTGGTAACTCATACCCGGCACTACGATTGCCGCATTAGGGTTCAGGTTATGTCCATAATTGTATTCCCAGCGCCAGAAATCATACACCGCCAGTATACCAAACAACACAAACAATACAAACCAGGAATAATAAAGCTTACGGCTTCTTGTTATACCTACCAAAATTCCAAACAATGCAAAGAAGCCAATGATATAAGGCAATACTGTAAACTCTACAAAATCATTTGCATGAATGGTTCTCATTCCAATATAATGGTTAAGACCATTGATAATATCAACATCGCCCCCTACTTTGTCGGGGTAAATTTTCATCGTTAATCCTTCAGGGTATTGAGGTGCTGCCAGATCAATACGCCACATGGGTACAAAAATCACAACGACTAACGCCAGTGCACAAATAAATGATGCAATCCTCGCTACGGAACTTAACTGACCTTTCATATCTTTTAAATTAATCGTCTTAAAATAGAAACAGACCTGAACTTCACCTGTAGTGATGAACAGGTCTGTTTCTGATAATCATCTCAACTTTTTATTTACTTATTTGGAAGCTGGTTTGCTGGTGTCTGCAGCAGCTGCACCCTGCTTACCTAAACTGAATGTAAGTGGTACATTACTCCCCGGAGCAGATACACGGATGTAACCCTGCATTTCCTGGTGCAATGCACTACAGAAATCAGTACAATAGAATGGATATACACCTACTTGTTCAGGAACCCATTTCAATGTTTGGGTTTCACCAGGCATAATCAGTAATTCAGCATTGTTTGCTCCTTTTACTGCAAAGCCATGAGGCACATCCCAGTCCTGTTCAAGATTGGTAACATGGAAATAAACTTCATCACCCAACTTGATTCCTTCAATATTATCAGGTGCAAAGTGTGAGCGGATAGCAGTTGCATATACATGTACTTTGTTTCCTTCACGTACAACCTTCGCTTCTTTTTCGCCTTTAGCTGCATATGCATTTCCGTTTTCCTCAATCTTGTAAATCTTCAGACTGTTACCCTTGATCAACTCTGCAGGAACTGCCTGTGCATAGTGTGGTTCACCAATTGTGGGGAAGTCGAGAATCAGCTGCATTTTATCGCCACTGATATCAAACAACTGTGCACTTTGTGCAAGTTCAGGACCTGTTGGCAGGTAACGGTCTTTTGTAATTTTGTTATAAGCAATTACATATTTACCAAATGGTTTTCTTGAATCACCACCGGGAACACATAAGTGACCAATTGAATAGTAAGTAGGAACACGGTCAAGAACTTTTAAATCCTTGATATTCCATTTTACAATTTCACTGCTTACAAAGAAAGAAGTGTATGCATTACCTTTTCCGTCAAACTCAGTATGCAAAGGTCCAAGACCTGGTTTCTGTACTTCACCATGTAACACTGCTTCATATTTCAATACAGGAATACCACCAAATTCACCATCATACGTTTTTTCAGCAATTGCTTTCTGCAGTTTTGCAAAAGAGAAAACAGGAATTAATGCTGCCAGTTTACCACTTCCGATAAAATATTCACCGGTAGGATCAACATCGCAACCGTGAGGAGATTTAGGACATGGTACAAAATAGCAGATATCTTTCAGCACAGCAGGATCAAGTGTTGTAACCTCTGTTCTGATTTCGCTTTTTGCAGTATGTGTTTTCTCGTCATACGTGTTGTGAGCATATTTTACTGATTGTTTTACACCTTTACCAGCTTTAAGATATTCTTCTGCTTTTTTCCAGTTTACAGCAAGAATGAAATCTTTATCACGCTGTGAAGCATTTACTTCAAGCAAGGTATTTGCCTGTTCACTGTTATAGCAACTGAAGAAGAACCATCCGTGGCTTGGTCCCTTACCTGCATGGCTCAAATCAAAGTTTACACCGGGAAGTAACAATTGGAAAGCAATATCCATTGCACCTTCTTTACTTACGCTGATGAAACTGATTGTTCCTTTGAAATTTTGTTTGTATGATGAAATAGGTACATCAGGATTTCCACCAACGGGAACACTGAATCTCGTACCTGCTACCACATACTCTGTATTTTCAGTAATGAAAGGAGAAGAGTGATTACCTGCACTGTTAGGCAATTCAATAATTTCTGCAGTGCGGAAGGTTTTCAGATCAATACGTGCAACACGTGGTGTGTTGTTACCGTTACCAAATACCCATCTTCCATCCACTTCACCATTGGTTTGTGAAAGTTCTGTGTGGTGAAGATCATCCCAGGGTACATAACCATGGCTGGTCATTAACATTGGTTTTGTTTCTTCGCTGTAACCGTATCCTTTTTCAGGATCAACAGAAAAAACAGGAATTACACGAAGCAGCCTTCCGCTTGGAATTCCGTAAACGCTCAGCTGTCCGCTGAAACCGCCCGATACAAAGTTGTAAAACTGGTCATACTTTCCTGGTGCAACGTATGCTTTTTCTGCAGCGCCTGCACCTACAGCGCTTCCTGCTCCTTTTGGTTTGCAAGACATCATGTGCATTACTGATCCTGTAAGCAGGATAAGCAGTAAGAGTTTTGAATATTTCATAATAATTGTTATGGGGTTTTTAGATTTTTATGGCGTTATCTCGATAGTTGGTTATTGTGTCTTGCTTATTTTACACCATCGTTCTCACGCATAAACTCATAGATATGTCTTGCATCATCATCACTTAAACTTTGGTTGGGCATACGTACCAAACAAATCTCCAGCATGGCCATTGCCTTTGGATCTTTATTCAGCATTTCATCTGTATTGGTAACGAAATTCATAATCCATTCAGGTTTGTGGCGTGATGTAACCCCTTTCCAGCCTGGTCCTACCAGTTTCTCATCGGTAAGCTTGTGACAGCTTGAACATTTCACTTCAAAAATTTTATTGCCGGCTTCAGCCATCGACTTGTCAAGTTCAGGCTTCACATCAACAGTAGTAAACTTTCCAGAACCTCTTTCGGGGTCATAAGAAGGATTGCCATTGTCGGTTGTTTGTGATGTCTGCTGATCACCAGCGGCTTTGTTTTCACCCTGTGTAGAGCCATTACCACAGGCATACATAAAACTTACTGCACCTAATACGATAAGAATCTTTTTCATTCGCTTTTGATTTTAATTAAAGTTTGACGGTACAAGATTACACCCACCCAAAAAAGAACTTTATGATTCAAGTCATAAAATCAAAAAAGCTTAATAATTTAGCCACCCGTGCATTTTTTGAACAGCATTTTTCATTTATTGAGAATATCCTGTATAAATTGCCGGTTGAAAACCAGCCTTATAAATAAACCTTATCATCGATCCGATATGCAGAAACAGGTTAATTGCGATATTGATGTAGATCTCCTGCTGGCTTGGGGGGCAACCTTTCATACCTACCAGAGAGGGCATGTCCTTTTTTGTGAGGGTGATCTGGCACATTTCTATTACCAGGTTGTAGAAGGGAAAATCAAAATGTGCAATACGAACGATGAAGGGCGTGAGTTTATCCAGGGGATTTTTGAACCGGGGGAAAGTTTTGGAGAACCCCCTTTGTTTGACGGAGGCTCTTACCCAGCAAGCGCTGTAGCCGATGAGCAATGTACCATTATCCGCCTCCGCAAGGAAAACTTCCTGCAACTGCTGAAAGACAATTTCGAGATTCATTTCTGCTTTACACAAACACTGGCCAGAAGACTGAGATACAAATCGCTGATGTCGAAAGAAATTTCATCTTACGGACCGCTTCACCGTGTTACAACCCTGTTGCAGGAATACAAGAAAGGTCGTGGAATGAAAGAAAATGAGCTTTCCAAAATTGAATTAACCCGCCAGCAAATTGCTGATATGACCGGCCTGAGGGTTGAAACAGTGATCCGCACCATCCGCCAGATGCAGGATGCAGGCAATCTTAAAATAGAAAAGGGAAAAGTATACTTTTGATATGATCCAGATCATACTAACCTACCATCATCTTTGCTTTTTTTGATGGTTTGATTTCATCTTTAATTTATGACGTTTACAAAAAAGTGGGCAAGATTATCGTTGCTGAATTTCGTGGTACTGGCATCTGTAGGTGTGCTGCTGAGGTATAAAATCCTTTTTTCACTGCCGGGCATTGATTACAAGAATCTGCTGCATGCACATTCACATTTTGCTTTTGCAGGATGGGTTTCAACTGCATTGTACATAGCCATCATTCATGTGCTACAGCCGCAGCAAAAACAACTGATACAATACAATTTGCTGATGTGGGTGCAGCAACTCAGCAGCTATGGCATGCTGTTTACGTTTCCGTTTATGGGTTATGCATTTCCATCCATTGCATTTTCAACCCTATCCATTTTTGTTTCATTCTGGTTTGCATACCTGGTAAGAAAGCAACTGGTTGCGTCGCCTGAAATCAGCTTCCGTAAAAAATGGTTTTATGCTGCGTTGGGTTGCAATATTGTTTCTTCCATCGGCACATTTACACTCGCCTGGTTAATGGCCAACAAAATTGCACACCAGGATCTTTATTTTGGTTCAGTTTACTTTTACCTGCATTTCCAATATAACGGCTGGTTCTTGTTTACCATTTTCGGACTATTGTTCACTTATGCAGCACAATGGATGAATGCAGTGCAGATCCGCTACAGCAATTACTTCTTTTATTTATTACTTGCAGCAGTATTACCTGCATGGTTTTTATCCATGTTGTGGATGCGGGTGCCTGAGTGGATACATATTGGAGGAATTATAGCAGCAGTGTTACAACTGCTGGCATTGATTTATTTCTTCCGGCTTTTTATTCAACTGAAAAAAAATGTGAAGCAATCAACAAAGAAAATGGTTGAATGGCTATGGTCGTTTTCAATGCTGGCATTTATGCTCAAACTTTTATTGCAGGCTTTTTCTGCCATTCCTCAACTGAACAAATATGCTTTTGGCATAAGACCCATTGTAATTGGATTTCTCCATTTGGTATTGCTGGGTTTTGTATCGCTGTTTATTGTTGGATTTTTGATTCAGCAGGAATTAATAAAAGCCGAAAGCAAATCAGCGCACATAATTTTATGGGTACTGGCTGGGGCAATATTTGCCAATGAATTAATACTGATGATACAAGGCGTTACAGCTATCAGCAACAGTGATTTGCCAAATGCACCTTATTTCCTTCTTTGTGCAGCGCTGGGTATTTTCACCAGTTTATTGCTGCTGTTCATTCATCAATTCAGAAAACGGGATCAGCAGATCGTACAATAATTTCTTACAAAAAAAGCGGGCCAGGTTAAACAACCCGGCCCTTTTTTTTAATCAAAAACTACTGATACGAAAAAACGTAATTGGAAATAACCGGTGTTTGTCCGGCCGCAGTTAGTTTTACAACTGCAGACGATGGCAACTGGTTATTGTACTGGTAAGTGTACTCTGTTGTTTCTTCAACAGCTCCATTTTTATCTTTATGAATTTCTTTGACCACATTATTTTGTGGAACTGCATACCACAGCAGTTGCAAAAACTCTTTGGCGTTTGCCAATGGATTTGCTTTTGAATCATACTCGTAAGAAATTGTTCCTGTAAGCAGCAGACTGTTTGGTGCAAGCGGGTTTTGTACAAACAAACTTGTTGTTACAATATTGCCGGCAGCATTACATGTATACTCCATCATTGTAAGCGGATAAATCACATCGCCTATTTTAGTGTATAACGAAACTGATTTTAACCGGTTATTCTGGTATTCATATTCCGTAAACCCAAGCTCTTCATCCTGGTCGTTTTTCAGGAAAGCTTTTACAATAACACCGTTCTGGTATACAGGAATAATTTTTTCATCATTATCTCCCACCACCTGTGTAATTTGTTTAGCCGTATTATAACTGATGGTATAATACACTTCTTCTCCATTCGTGACAGAATGATCTTTCATTAATGCAGCCTTAACTGTCCCGTCTGCATTATAAGAAAAAAGCATTTCGTCATTTTCGGAAGTAATTGATTTGATTTTAGCAGAAGAAACAGTTGTTTTATCTTCTTTTTTACAAGAGCCAAGCAGCAACAACATAAATGCTGCAACAAAAAACGATGAACGTTTGATAAGGTTTCTGATTTGCATAAGTTAACTGATTTTTTTTGATGATAAAATGTTATGAATTATCATAAGGTGGATTAAAACCCTGCCCTGATTTTTTTCTCCGGCAGGTTACTGTAAGCGGCTTTATGAAGTATAATTTTTTCCTGGGCAATATCAACAGTCAGCTCTACCCAGCCATTATAACGCTGATTATTTTTTACCAATTGAAACGGCAGATACCTGTGGTATGCTGTTTGCCAGTTGCCAGTCCAGAAGATAGGGCCATACATTCCTTCAACTCTTTGCACAAGAATAATGGATGACACTTCATACCAGTTATACCCGTTAAAAGAAGAGAGATAAATCATATTTCCAACTCCCATAACCGGTGTTTCCTCATCTGCATTAACTGCAAGTCTTGTATGAATACCTGATGAAACCCTGAACTGTCGTTTATCCTGTTCAAGTATTGGATCACCAACAAGCCACACACTGAAAATTAAATCGTTTTCGTTGTTATGGTCAATATCCAGAACAACAGGTCCCTGCTGGTAAGCAACCGTCCTGTTATTAAGACTTACATATGTCATGTCTTCGGGAATTGTAATATCGACCTCGATACGTTTACAGGAAGAAAAAAATACAATTGTCATTACGGCGAAAAGAAAAAAGTGCTTTTTCATGATTATTATTTTTTTGAGAACAAAAATGATTTCTTAAACTGATGCATACAATCACATGTAGATGTGAAGAATGCTTATCCAAAAAAATCCAGTTACTTCTATTTGAGTTTGCTGTTCACTTTATTGAGCATCATTTTCGCATACTCATCGTTGGGGTCAATGTCAAGTGCTTTATGAAACCATGCAGCAGCTTCCTGGTATTTTTTCTGTACCAAAAACAACTGTCCGGTAACAACACAAAGTGATGCTTCTTTTGGAAACTCCTTTCGGCCCATTTCACAAATCATAAATGCTTCGTCCAGCTTCTTCATGCTTTCAAACATATCAGAGAACATGATGTACACCCAGTGATTGGGAGTTTTATCAAATCCATATTCTTTGATTACAGCATTGTAATTGTCTTTAACATAGTTAAAACCCTTTTGCTCTACTGTTTCCATCAGTTTATTTTCAAGATATTTCTCCGGTTTATTGTAGGTACCCTTGTACAGGATACGTAAAATGTTTTCAGAAACATCTCTTGGGTTTACCCTGTTATTGATGAGCACAACAATTACATATCCATCTTCTTTCACAATTTTCAAATCAGATGAAAAGCCTTTACCACCACCATCATGACTATAAATATTTTTGCCGTACTCATTTGCATTATCCATCCAGCCAAAACTGTACTTTGCATTCCTTCCCATTTCAATTTTTCCATTCCACATGCTATCACGCATTTCAGGTTTCAGTAGTTGATTACTCAACAATGCGTTTGCAAAACGATAGAGATCCACAGCATTACTCTGCATACCGCCATCAGAAAATGCAGGAAATTCATCGCTCACTGCATTCACAAAAGTGTTAGCCGTATAAGCCAAATAAGGAAACGCTTCTTTGGGTGATTGAAATGTTGCCGGATGATGGATATAAGAATTATTGATTCCCGCTTTTCTGAAAATGCGTTCTTCTAAATTTTGCTCATAAGTTTTACCGGTAATTTTTTCAATGATTCTTCCAAGAATAATAAAACCGGAATTAGAATAATCGAACCGCTCCCCCACTCTATTCATTGTTGGTTCCATTGCAACAACATAAGGCATTACATCAGCAAGTGATTTTAATGTATTCCTGTTTTCTTCATAATCAGCATACTCCATATAATTCCCAACACCCGATGTATGTGTAAGCAGGTGAAACACGGTAATACTATCTGCCCTTTTTATTTTATACCCAGGTAAAACAGCCTGCACAGTTTCTTCAAGACGCAGCTTACCTTCCTGAACCAACTGCATAATCATTGTTGCGGTAAATGTTTTACCCATTGAAGCAATATTAAAATTGCTGTTGACTGTATTAAGAATTTTGTTTTCCTTATCAGCATAACCAACAGCACGCTGGTACAATACCTGGTTATTCTTTGCAACAAGCACCACTCCTGAAAACTGTTTTGTTTCCACAAACTGGTTAATCATACTGTCAATCTTCAATTGCTGAAGCGAAGTGAGCTGGGCTGTTGCAGCCTGCTGAACAAACAATAACAGGACGAATAATTTTTTCATGTTTCAAATTTAAAATTGCTGATCAGTGAATAAGATCACATAAACATGTGAAAGCAGTTACCTCATTTAAGAGTTATAATTGATTCAGCAGCTGTTCATACTCCTTTTCATTCATTTCAGGTTTGAACGTATTACATACTTCATCAAAAACAGGAGCAGGCATTCCAGCTTTTAATGCACCAAGCATTTCTTTGTTTTCTGAAATAGTTTGCGAAGGAACAATGTATTTCATCCAAAGCATCCGTTCATCAGGGCTCATGTGCTGCAACAGTTCCGTACGCAACTGCAATAATTCTTCATCAGTAAAATTTTCCCACAGAAGTACCTGTGTTTCTTCTTCCTCATGCAGAATATGCTCCAGGTACATTGCCTGAAACCTGGTAACGGCCAGGTACAGGTAATAACCTTGCTCGGCACTTTGCATACCATTTAGCTGAAGAATTTGCTGCTGCAGTTCTGCCTGTTGCTCTTCAATCTCTTCATGTTCTTTGAAATCATGATCAGAAGCACCGGCACTTTTCGCTTCCAGTGGTTTTAAAACAAATTCATTTTCTGCATGTGCATGTGAGCTGAGTAATGCAAACAGAACCTGTGCTTTTTCCTGCAGGCAAGCCACTTCATCAATCTGGCTGTAATCAATCTTTCCTGCAAGCATTGAAACCTGCGATAATAAATTCCGCAACGCTTTGTGCGGCGCACTGAACATTTTAATACGCTCCATCGTTTTTTTCTTTACAGTTTATAAATTGATTTGTGCCGCAGGTACAACATTTTTTACCGGCTTTGTTGATTTCAGGAAAGTATAAATTGCTTTCAGATCATTATTGCTCATGTTGGCAAAATTTGGCCATGGCATTGGAGGAAGTAAATTCCTGTTACTTTCAATTCCTTTATACTTGCCTTTTGTCATGGCAATTGTAAACTGTTCAAAAGTCCAGTTGCCGATACCGGTTGAATCAGAAGTAATATTTGCTGCATAAGAAATACCCAATGGACTTACCATTGCTGTGTTCTCGGGATAAAACAATACCCAGCCTTCTTTTAATGCAGCTTCATTAACCGGTGGCATTTTTGCATCAGAGCGGTGACCCGATAATAATCTTGCTGTATCAGGAACAGGCCCCATTGCAGTCATTACTTTTGGCGAATGACAATCGCCGCAGCCAATAGTTGCAACCAGGTATTCTCCACGTTTGATTAAACTGTCGTTATTGATTTCTGAAACCGGCTTTGATGTTTCGCTTCCTGTACAGGAAATAAATACAATTCCTGCTGTAAAAAACAAAGAACTGAAGATGAAAAACGTTTTTTTCATGATAGGTTTAATGGTTGATGATTGTTATAAATTGTATTAGTGAATTTGAATTGGTTGGAAAAGATTCAACGGTTCATTTTTCTTTTGCAATAAATGGTTAGCAACGGCCATGCGGCAGCAGCAGAATATTTTATGATTTGGTTTAATGGTTAATGTTGCGCAAATGTATCGCCACAACAATCCTGTATCAATCACATATTGATGTGATTCGTTTACTGCTTACGCTGAAATTAATTTTTTGTTACAGCAATTTGTTTACGCAACAGCAACAATACAATTGCCATGATGCATAAGAAAGCTTCGGTGTAAAGCCATTGTGTACCAAAAGCTCCAAGCTTACCTTCAATAAAAATGGTGATGGTTCTTGAAACAGCATACAATCCGCCAAACAGTGCAACCACTACAAGTCCCTGCTGTTTGTTTGTAAATGCCAGGTAAACCAGCTGTATAAAAAGCAGTAATCCTATACCGCCATACACTCCACGTATGGAACTATATGCATCTGTGTTATTGAGTTTAACCTGAACAAGATCCATTACCGATTGCGGACTGATGAATGCCTGTACACTTACCATAAATACAGCAAAAGCTGTGAAGCCTATCAACACGGCAGAAGCGATGTTGAGCATTTTTTGTTTGTTCATAAATTGTTGTTTTGATGTGATGAATAAGGTTTATGCTGCAGGTTTTTGTTCACCCGCTGATTGTTGTAAGGTTGATATGACTTGATTAATCTGTACAAAGTGTCTTTCTTCATGAGCAATGAAAAAGCGATACGTATCACCCAGCCTTAATGTTACAAACCGGCTGAGAGTTGTTGGAATCCGCACTGAATTAAGATTGGCCGATCGTGATATCTGCAACAGGTTCAGCAAATGATGCTGATGCAAAAGAAATTCATCAAGCATGGCTTTTGCATCGGGCTGTGCAGAAGGCAATGCATTGGAAGGTGATTTCATTTTAGAAGCAATCTTATTGCCTTGCTGAGGCTTCATAATTCGGGTAAAATAATTTCCAAGCCAGCCCGGTTTAAAAATGGCTGCAGATTTTGTTTGATGAAGATGAAGTTTCTTCTCCGCTGCTTTAATATAATAACGGCAATAAATATTCAGATGTTCCAGCACTTGGGCAACACTCCATTTTTCAGCAGCCGGCGATTTCTGTAATAATTCATTGGCGATTTGCTGAAGACGGCTTGCCTGCAGAATAATTTCACGCACATCTGCCTGCAGCTGGTCAAGTAAAACTTCGGAGTTAATCTGTTTCATTGCTTTGAATTTTACACAAAGCTCTTACTGCAGGAAAACTTTATTCTTGGTAAAAACCAAGATTTATGTTTGATGGTTATAATTTAATAGTGCCGAGCAGTTTGCTGAAGTTCGTGGCATCCATGCCTAGATAGGAAGCTATGTATTTATGTGGAACAAGATTCAGTATATGTGAGCTGCGTTGCAATAATGTTCTGAACTTTTCTTCATTACTGTAACAAAGCAATTCAATCTGCCGGTGTAAAGCTCCTTTTAATGCGGCAGAAGTCGCCCGGAAAATCATTTGCTGTATACCCGGGTATTGTTTCATGAGTTGCTGTAACTGTTCATAAGAAATGCGGAGAAAACGACTGGCAGTAATGGTTTCAAGAAAATAAAGCGAAGGAGTTTGTGTGAGAAAACTATCAGCCACGCCACTGAAGGATGGAGGATATGTAAATACAATCGTTGCTTCTTTGTTTTCCTGCCCCAGGTAAAAAGCCCGCTGAATTCCTTCCACAACAAAATAAAGATACCGTTCTGTTTCGCCAGCCGTGGTAAGAATAGTTTTTCGTTTTACTGTTAATGGTTGCCAGTCAGCAACAAATGCATCCACTTCTTCCGGCTTTAACGGGTAAAGCTGCAAAACAAATTTCTGAAGCAGTTCTTTTTCCATCCTGTAAAAATAAAAGCCTGCGGCAATGATGCAACAAAAAATTAAAGCAGTTTATCTTTAAATGCTTTGGCTACTGCCTCCGACTTGGAATTAACGTGCAGCTTTTCATAAATCTTTTTGATATGGCTGCGTACTGTATCAATGGAAATAAACATTTCAGATGCAATCATTTTATAACTGTATCCATCAACCAGCAACTGCAGCACCTGTTTTTCCCTGTCACTTAAATTATAATCTTCACTCTGCACATTGTTCATCTGTGAAAACATTTTCAATACCTGTGTGGCAATAGATGCCGTCATTGGTGCACCTCCGCTTGCCGCTTCCTCAATATATTCCAGCAGTTTGGCAGGTGGTGTTTTCTTTAAGATATAACCGTTTGCTCCATTCTTTACTGCCTCAAACACATTTTTGTTATCATCAAAAACAGTGAGCATTAAAATTTTCACATCACTGTTTACAGCACGGATATGTTTTAATCCTTCAATTCCATTTGTACCGGGCATATCAATATCCATCAATATCACATCAGGTTGCCATGCAGCTACTTCATCAGCAGCATGATCACAATTTTTATAAGCTGCCAGTACTGTAAATCCATCACTGCCATCAATCAGCATCGTAAGTCCTTCACGCAACTGCGGACTATCTTCATACAGTAATACTTTTATCATGTTCATTGTTTTTACAAAATTAAAAAATGTGTGCTCTCACTTTCACCACATAAATGTGTAGGCTAAAAGCCCCTGCCTCCTGTAACAACAGCATATACTTTTGGCATTGTTTTCTTTAAAAGCATGCCAACTGCAATACAAAACAACGCAAGCAATGCCGGCACAAAAAGATATGTAAGCAAACGGTATTCAGGAATTTTATCAAGATACATGACTGCTGCCTGCATTACATACGCAAGTAACGGTATGTGCATTCCATATAAAAAGAATGAATAACCTGCTGCACGCTGAAACCATTTTTTTGCGGAGAGCCACTGCACAACTTTATCAGAGCTGAACCAGATAGCAACAATACCTGCAGGAATGGAAAGCTGGTATAAAGTGAGTAAAATAAAATAAGTACTCATTTCGCCGGGATCAAGTTCAAATGCCATGAATGTTTTTACAATACATACACCAACAAAAAATATCCATGCATGACCAATGCTTAACCAAGCTGGTGGTTTTTCAACAGATATATTTCTTTTTTCAATCCACACACCTAATGAAAAGAATAACAGCCCTTGCCCTTCGGCCAGACCTATATTAAAATGTATATACCATAAAAAGCCTGCAAATGGCAACCATATATACGGGATACGCAACACCATCCACCTGATAAGCGGGTAAATAAGATTGTACACAAACAATACAAGAATAAACCACATCTGGTAAGCAATATTTCCCCACAGCAAACGTGGAAGAATTCCATGCCAGCCAATTTCAGTGTAAGGTCTGTTATCACCTAATTGATCAACTGCTGCTGTATAAACAATATTTGCAGTGAACGGAATCTGCTGCAGAAAAAATGTAAGCAGCAACGCAAAGGAGCTCCAGATGAAATATGGTATAATCAGCGATTTAAACCGTCGTTTGATCTGCGCCTTGTAAGGCCGTGTATCATACAATGAATAGATGTAACCGGATATCAGGAACAATAACGGAATGCGGAAACGAAGCAACCCATTCGCAAACAGGTATTCAAAAAATGTTGTAAAGGTTAAACGCTCATCCATGGTGGTAAACGGAGCCAGGTAAGCATTATTAAGATTATAACCATGAACATACACCAGCAAAGTGATGCATAGAAAAGTAAAAAATCTGAACTTATGACTGAGTGTTCTGTTCATAAACGGTTGTTTAAATAAGCGGAACGGAAAGCTGTATTACTGTTCCTTTACCCACCTCCGATTGAATACGAAGTTTACCATGCAATGCATCGGCACGTTTATACATATTTCCAAGTCCGTTACCATTGTCAGCAGTTTTTATATCAAAGCCACAACCATTATCACTAACACGAAGCATGAGTTGTTTCTTTTCAACCAGCAATATCACCTGTGCTTTTGTACACTTTGAATATTTTGCAGCGTTGTTGACGGCTTCTTTAAATACAAGGAAAAAATCACGGCGTGCTTCCATATCAAACTTCACATCATTCACTTCATCAGCTGCCCTGAAATCAAGTTCAATTTCTTTTGCTTCAAATACATTGGTGGCAAACTCTCTCATACGTGCCACTACTTTATGCATATTGTCGTTGGATGGTTTGATTGCCCAGACAATATCATCCATTGCTTCCATCATGCGCTGACTGTTATCACTGATCTTGTTAATGTATTCACCCGTTTTAATAGCATCTGTATTGAGTTTGGCCTTTGCCATGGAGCTGAGAATATTAATCGTACTGAGTGTGCTTCCCATATCATCGTGCAGATCACGGGCAACACGGTTGCGGATTGCTTCAACTGCAAAATAACGATGCAGCCTTAACCTGTGCATACTGTAAGCAATCATGGCAAAAATCAACAACAGTGTTGATGAAAACCACCACGTACGCCAGAAAGGAGGCATAATATAAATGCTGAGTTCAGTAATTTTTTCTGAACCCAATCCATCCAATGTTTCAGCCCGTACCTGGAAAATATAATGACCCGGCGCAAGCGATGCATAGGTGCTCGACATATATTCAGCCCTGATCCAGTTTTTATCAAGCCCCTGCATACGATAGTAATACACATACTTATCACGGTTCCTGAAATCGAGTGAAGCAAAGCTGATAGTGAAATTATTCTGATTCTGCTTTAACCTTACTTCCTGCAATGCCTGCAGCGAATCAATTAAAATATACCTGTTGCCCAATTGAAAATCGGTCAATGTTACATCAGGTGGAGGAATGGTTCGCTTAAATGCATTGGGATGAAAGAACAGCAAACTGTTTACTCCTGCAAACATTACATAATCATCATGACAGATATAATCAGCAGTCATTGCAATATCAGCAAGCAGTATTCCATCCTTCTTCCCATAACTTGTAAAACGTTTTTTTGCACGATCGTAACGACACAAACCCCTGTCGGTGATGATCCATAAAAAACCATCTTTATCCAAACGTAGCCGGTGAATGGAATTGGAAGGCAATCCTTCTTTATCAGTTACAATTTCAACATCACCTGTTTTTTTATTGATGATATTCAGTGCTTCAGTTGAAACATAAATAATACTGTCGTTCAGTTGTTCAATATCATAACAGGTATTGGAGAAAAGTTGATGATCAGATCCATCAGCAGTGTAATACTGTTCTACTTTACCTGTTTTTGTGTTTACAGCATATACACCTTTATCCTGTGTACCCAGCCATGCCCATCCTTTTGAATCAATGAGTATTTTATAAATGATTGCTCCTGCACCAAGATCAAGAACTGAAGTAAAATTTACACCATCATATTTAACGAGCTGGCCACCCTGTGTTCCAAACCAAAGATTACTTTCACTGTCTTCAGCAATGTACCTGATTGTTTTTTGCTGAAACTCCGGAGGCTGCAGGTATTGTGTACTATTGGTTGCAGGATCATAAATCATCAGCAATCCTTTCTGGCAACCAATAAAAACTTTTCCTGTTTTTTTCTGCTGGCAAAGAGCCCATGTTAATGCAAGATCACCTTTAGATGATTGCAGTGAAGCTGGGATATTTTTATAAAGAGGTGATGGATATTTCCGCAGGTTACGGTCAAGCGTAATAACACCTTTACTCCATGTGCTGAGCCAGTAATCTCCATTCTGTAATTGAATCACATCTGTTACATTCAGCTCACCGGGAATATCCGACAAATACATGTTGATGATTCCTTTGTTGTAAGGCGATGTATAATACAATCCCTGGTCGGTTGCAATCCAGATCATGCCATCCCTGTCTTCGAGTACCTGGTACACATGTTCGTAACGGATACCATAATTATCAAGGAACTGGTTACGGTGTAATACGAATCTGTTATTTTCTTTATCAAGGCTGTAAAGGTTGGCCAGACCATAAATCCATAGCGATCCATTTTTTGTTTGCAGAAAACGGTGCAACTCAGCATAAGAAGTATTTACACCATTTAACCCGGCAGTATCTTTCAATGATTGTTTTCCTGTTGAATCAAAACAATAAAATACCTGTGGCCCATTCCATGAAAAAACCCAGTGCCTTCGTTGCTGATCAATAAAGAACTCAGTTATCATTCCCTGCACTTCTGTTTGATTCAGTAATGCAAGGTGAGCAGGATTATTTTTCTTACTCCACATTTGCCTGCTGCGTTCATCATACACACACAAGCCACTGTCGCAGGTAATCCAGTAACGTTTTTCTTTTACATCATGAAATACATTCAGTGAACCTTTCCATCCGGGAGGAAGCTGATTTAATATTGTTTGTTCAGTAAATGCTTTCTGTTCTTTATTGTACTGAAGAATTTTTCCGTAATGATTAATGCTGAGAAATGTATTGCCGTAACCATCCTGCCATAATTTATATTCAGAACGTGCGGGCAATGCAGTTGATGTTTGAACAGGAATGACCTCGTATGAAAAAGTAGATGGATTAAAAATTCCGAACTGTCTTACAGATGGTGCAGCCAGCCACATACTGCTGTCGCCTGCAGGTAATATCTGCGTTACAGCAACACTTGGAAGTCCATGCCCCTTTGTACCTGCATTATCAAATCTTACAAACTTTCCACCATCAAAACGTTGTACTCCATTACCTGTGCCGATCCATAAAAATCCTTTCTGATCCTGGTAAATACTATACACCACATTCGACAGTAATCCTAATCCGTCTTCAGTACTCAAACGATGAAATGCATATTTATACCGTTGTGATGAAGCAGGTAATGCAAAACAGAGAATAAAAAATATCAAGAATAGTTTTCTCATGAAGCAGATTGCTGTTCAAATGTAATTAACAGTTTCTGGAAAACTAACCCTTGGTAACAAAACCACATATTTATGTGATGACTGGCGTGTAACCTTTCGTTTCAACGAAGCGTATATATACAGAAAGCAACGATAAACTGAGAGTTTCACACGTTTATGCGATTGTACAGACTTTCAGTAAACACAATCTTTGCATCATTAAACCTGGTCAATACGGTTTGTTACCGACCAACTAAAAAAAAATTTATTATGAAAAAGATCTTCACGTTCGCATTAGGCTTTATCAGCCTCGCAACAATTGCAACAGCCGCACCGGCTAAAAAAACACTTAACATCGAAAACATCTTTCGTTTAATTGTAAGTGATGACATCAATGTTATTCTCAAAGACAGCCCTGCAGGTGAAATAACCATCACCGGCGATGAAAAATTTGTTTCAAAAGTTTCCTACTACTCAGTGAATGGAGTATTAACCATTAAAAGCACAAAAGGATCACTGCGGAATAAAGTAACCGTTACTGTGCCTGTTCATAATCTGCAATTCCTTGAAGTAAATGATAACTGCAGAGTATTTACCAAGGGAGCCATTTATTCAACTTTGCTGAAAGTAAAAGTAAGAGGTGAAGGAAGAATTGATTTAAAAACAATTGGCCAGATGGTTGTTGAAGCCGACAGGGATATTGATCTCATCTTCGACAGATATGAAAACAAGCCACAAGCTGACAAATAAATTAAAATGAAAAAAGCTATTCTACTTGTTGTTGTATTAGCAGGCTGGTTTTGCGCAACCCATGAGCAGTTACGCAACAGTTTGTTCAGTGAATCTTTAAGTATTCGTGAAAAAATAGTGCATGTTTCAAATGAAGCAATAACCAGCCTCTTTTTACACAACCAAAAACACCCCGTGAAAAGAGGATCAGTTAAGGTTCCTTTTCAACACAAACAGTTAGCCTGCGATGGACAAACACTGCCGCTGACAGGCAATAAGCAAAAAACAACAAACGAAAGTGAGCAAAACGAAACACCTGTAGCGCCATTGCTTATTCATGCTTTGTAAAGCACCTTATTGTTGGATTTCAGTAAAAAGTTAAACATGAAAACACATCAGCCGCCAATTGGCGGCATTTTTATGAAACAAATTTTTCCAGCCCTGTAATTCTTTTTATCTTTCGGCTTCTACGATTGAGTGCCGGCATTAAACAACTGGAGAAATATGTCATTGTCAAAATCAGCAGGACTTCAGCAGTTCCGCAACCAGGTTGGAATCAAGTTTCAACTTTACAACAGCTTGTTTACGTCTTTGCCCTTTCATCGCATTGAACGTACGGGCATTTTATTGTCGCTGCTTTCAGCCAATTGCGAAGACGGGTATAAGAAAAAACAAAGTCCTTTACAGATCCTCGACGATTTTTTTAAACGTCATACAACCTACATTACTGAACAGCAACAGCTTGATCTGCTCTTCCGTTTTGTGCAATACACCGAACGGCAGATTGTTTTGTTTGATGCGTTGGAAGATGCTGCTTTTTGCCAGGTAAATGATATGCAGGGTACCGGTAGTTTAAAGCAACTGCTCAACGATGTACAACTGCAGCAAAAAGAAGATGACCTCAATAAAAAACTTGAAGACTATTCAGTTCGTTTGGTATTAACCGCACATCCAACACAGTTTTATCCGGGATCTGTTTTAGGAATTATTCATGATCTGTCAAAAGCATTATCAGAAAACAATGCTTCACAAATCAATTCCTATTTACAGCAGTTGGGTAAAACAGCATTTCTGAAAAAACAAAAGCCAACACCATACGATGAAGCAATCAGTCTCATCTGGTACCTGGAAAATGTATTTTATGCTGCTGCAGGAAAAATTTATGCCAGCATAAAAAATCAGCTACAGCTGGGTATTGAATTTAATAAGCCGTTAATCAGTATGGGATTCTGGCCCGGCGGCGACAGGGATGGCAATCCATTTGTTACAACTGATATTACACTGAAAGTTGCAGAACAATTGCGTGGTTCCATCATCAAATGTTATTACCTCGATGTACGCCGTTTAAAACGCCGCCTCACATTTGAGGGAGTGGATGTGTTGCTTGCAGGACTGGAAAAAAAATTATACGACAACATTTTTATTCCGGGTCATACAACACAATTAACAAAAGAAGAAGTTCTCGAAACATTATTTGAAATAAGAGAAATACTCATTCATCAGCACAATGGCTTGTTCCAGCAATCGGTTGAGCAACTCATCAACCGTGTACAGTTGTTTGGATTGTATTTCGCTTCACTCGATATCCGGCAGGACAGCAGCATTCACGGCAAAGTATTATCAGCCATTGCTGCAAAACAAAACATCAGTTCAATTGAATACTTACCGGGTTATACAATTGATCCGGAGAATAAAGTGAGTGATGAATTGATGGATGAAACACTGAATGTAATGCGCAGCATTAAAAACATTCAGTTAACGAATGGAGAAAATGGTTGTCACCGTTACATCATCAGTCAATGCACATCAGCTGTGAATGTATTGGAAGTATACCAGTTGTTGATGTTAAGTGGCTGGACAAAAGAAAATCTTTCAATCGATATTATTCCGTTGTTTGAAACAGTTGACGATCTGCGTTCAGCTGCAGCAGTAATGAAAGAGTTGTACGAACATGATGTGTACAAGCAGCACCTGCAGAGGCGTAACAACCAGCAAACAATTATGCTTGGCTTTAGTGATGGAACCAAAGATGGTGGTTATCTGATGGCCAACTGGAGTATTTATAAAGCAAAAGAAGAACTTACACAAATCTCCAGGCAATACGGTATCAGGGTAGTGTTCTTTGATGGTCGTGGTGGTCCTCCTGCACGTGGCGGAGGTAAAACGCACAAATTCTACGCATCAATGGGTAAGAACATTGCCAACAAAGAAATACAGGTTACCATACAGGGACAAACAGTAAGTTCAAATTTCGGCACACAGGAAGCAGCACAGTTTAACATTGAGCAACTGCTTAATGCAGGCATCAGCAACGATCTGTTTTCAACAGGCAAAATAACCCTGCAGGAAGCAGAAGAAAACCTGATTGTTGAAATTGCAAAGAAAAGTTATGATGCATATGTTGAACTGAAACAGCATCCTTACTTTATGCAATACCTTGTTGATGTAAGTCCGCTCAAATATTACAGCGATACAAACATAGCAAGCCGTCCAACAAAACGTGGTGCCTCATCAAGACTGGAATTAAAAGATCTTCGTGCTATTCCTTACGTAGGTTCCTGGAGCCAGTTAAAGCAAACCGTAACAGGTTACTATGGCGTGGGCACTGCATTAAAAAATCTGGATGAACAAGGACGTTTTCACGAAATAAAAAGTCTGTACCAGAATTCACTGTTCATACGCACATTGTTCGATAACTGTGAAATGAGTATGCGTAAATGTAATTTCCCGCTTACAGAATACTTATCATCACACCCGGTGTATGGAGTCATCTGGCAAAAGATTTACAACGAATATGAGCTTACTAAAAAATATGTGCTCATGCTCAGTGGTAATACAGAGCTGATGGAAGATTACCCTGTTGAACAGCAATCAATACAAATGCGTGAAAGGATTGTATTACCATTACTCACCATTCAGCAATATGCCATTTCCAAATGCCGTGCAATGAGTGAGCCCGGTGCAATAGCAGCAAGCAAAGGAGTGTACGAAAAACTCATTATGCGCTGCTCGTTTGGAATTATCAATGCAGCAAGGAATTCAGCATAAAAAATGAATCAAAATAGTAAAGGAGCCGGCGGCTCCTTTTTCATTTAATTGCTGAACATTTCACAAAAACAATCTAATGACATATTATGCATACATAGTATATTTATTACCATATTAATTGAAATCACCACTTATGAAAAGATTGATCAACATCTGCCTCTTCATTACTTCCATGTTTGGTTATCTTCAATGGGGCAAGAATCAGCATAGTTTCATCGTCCAGGCCGAAGCTGAAATATTATCCAAAGTGTTCAGCAGTCCGCAAAATATTTTACACCCGTTTATTCTTATTCCGCTTTTTGGACAGTTGCTGCTACTTTACACCATCGTCAGCAAGCAACAAAGCAAGGTCTTAACAATTATTGCAATTAGTTCCATCAGCCTGCTCATGCTGTTGCTACTGTTTATTGGCATTCTTGATCTGAATTATAAAATCCTGTTCTCCACCTTCCCATTCGTAATTACAGCAATCATTGCTTTTCGTATTTACTTAAAGAAAACAGGCTGATTTATAAATTTTTACTACTTGCAGATGTAACGTCAAATCAGCTGAAAACACCCAAATCACAGTTCACACAAATGCTTCCGAAAGAACACTTATTTTTGCGGCTCAATGTTCAATAACCATGAGTAAAGTAAAAGTAGGCCTGGTGCAGATGAGCTGCTCAGCAAGTAAGGAAGAAAACCTGCAGAAGGCAATTGCCAAAACAAAGGAAGCTGCAGCAAAAGGTGCACAAATCGTGTGCCTGCAGGAACTGTTTACATCGCTGTATTTCTGCGATGAAGAAAATTATGATAACTTTTTACTGGCCGAAGCTATTCCCGGACCTTCAACCGATGCGCTGAGTGCGGTCGCAAAAGAACTGGGCGTGGTAATCATTGCTTCCCTCTTTGAAAAACGCACACAGGGCTTGTACCACAATACAACGGCTGTGCTTGATGCCGATGGTACTTACCTCGGCAAATACAGGAAAATGCATATTCCAGATGACCCGGCTTATTACGAAAAGTTTTATTTCACTCCCGGCGATCTTGGCTATAAAATCTTCAAAACAAAATTTGCAAACATCGGCGTACTCATCTGCTGGGATCAGTGGTATCCCGAAGCTGCACGCATCACTGCACTCATGGGTGCAGAAATTCTGTTCTACCCCACTGCTATTGGTTGGGCAACATCGCAGGATGAAGCAACCAATACCGAACAATACAATGCATGGCAAACCATCCAGCGCAGTCATGCAGTAGCCAATGGCGTACACGTTGTAAGCGTAAACCGTGTAGGCTTTGAACAAAATGGTGCAATGAAATTCTGGGGAGGATCATTTGTCAGCAATCCGTTTGGGTCATTGATCTATAAGGCATCACACGAAGAAGAAGAAACTACAGTCGTTGAAATTGATACTGCTGAAACAGATCGTTACAGAACACACTGGCCTTTCCTGAGAGACAGGCGCATTGATTCGTATCAGCCAATTACAAAACGTTTTATCGACGAAGATTAATTGTTTGTTACCGGCTGCAGTAACCTTGTTCAGCATTGTTGCGTCGCACATTTGTACGTCTTATTCTTTTATCAACATTATTAGTCAGCATGGCATTCGATCATACCACACCAAAACAATCAGGCTATTTTTTCCCTGCAGAATTTGCACAGCACGAAGCAACATGGCTTTCATGGCCACACAAAGAAGCTTCATGGCCGGGAAAGATTCATACCATTTATCCTTACTATGCTCAGTTTATTAAAACACTTGCATTAAGTGAAAAGGTAAGAATCAATGTGGCGGACGAAGCAATGAAACAATTTGCATTGCAGCATCTGCAACAGGCAGGGGCCGATCTTTCGCAGGTGGAGTTTTTCTTTCATCCCACTAATGATGCATGGTGCAGGGATCATGGCCCGGCTTTTCTCATCAATCCCAATGCAGAGCAAAAGAAAGTGATTGTTGATTGGGGTTACAATGCCTGGGGCGATAAATATCCCCCCTACGACTTGGACGATATTATACCAACACTCATTGGTAAACATTACAACTTACCGGTGTTTCATCCCGGCATTGTGATGGAAGGCGGCTCTGTTGAATTTAACGGTGCTGGTACATTGCTTACATCAACAACTTGTTTGTTAAATCCCAACCGCAATCCGCATTTAAACCAGCAACAGATTGAAGAGTATCTCATCAACTATTATGGTGTTGAACAAATTCTCTGGGTTGATGAAGGTATTGTTGGTGATGATACCGACGGACATATCGACGATACAGTACGTTTTGTAAATGAAGACACAGTTCTTACTGTTGTGGAAGAAAACAAAGCCGATGAGAACTATGAATTACTTCAGCATAACCTGCAGCAATTAAAGCAAATGCGTTTGCTCAATGATAAACAGTTGAATATTGTTGAGCTTCCAATGCCCGATGAAATTGTGTATGAAGATCAACGACTGCCTGCTTCGTATGCCAACTTCTATATTTCCAATAAGCATGTAATTGTTCCTACTTACCAATGCGCTAAAGACGATAAAGCGTTGCAGATTATTCAGCAATGTTTCCCTTCAAGAGAAGTTATTGGTATTGATTCAACTGAAATTATCTGGGGACTTGGCAGTTTTCATTGTTTAAGTCAGCAGGAGCCATTGGTATAAATGAAATACAAAATCTGAATTCTTCAATTCGTGCAATTAGTGCAATTCGTAAAATTCGTGTTACTAATTCATGTATGAAAAAACGAAACCTTCTGTAAAAACAGAAGGTTATCGATTGCCTCCTATAAAAATAGTCGGCCTGCCATATATAAAAAAGGAAACTGAAAAGGCACCTTAATATGGCTGATAAATTACCATACTGCATCAATCTTCAAAACACTAAACCAGCGTCAATCGGTATTTGCAGTACTTCATAATATCAGTGTTATGAACGTAAAAACAACTTCACCATTCAAACACCCTCACGCTTTTTTTAACGAACAAATCGTTTGCTACCTGAACGTAAACAAACGATTTGTTTTAAACGATTGCACTTTATCCTAGAAGTGATAAGTCAGACCAAGGATAAATTGTCCTGCGTTTTTCAACGAAGGAGTGCTTACATCAGAATTTTTATAAAAAACAGGATCTTTCGCTGCATCAACCCTGAATTCAGGAATGATGGTTAAGTTATCAATATGAATATTAGCAGAAAGAGTTGCCTGGAAAATGTTAGAACCAATACCAGCAACAGCGTCTTTATCATTGAAGATTTCGCCTCTTGCAGTTAAACCAAAAACAGAAGTAGGATCAAAATTCAGGTAAAGAGCAGAACCATAAAACGAACCTTTTGAACCTTCAGCCGGTTTTACAGATTTAATTGTTCCGTTATAACCAATATTGAATTTGCTGGAAATAATTCCTGTAACAACAGCATCAACCTGGCTGATTGAATTATCACTCATATCCTTACCACCAACATAATTCAGGTAAGCACCTAACTTACCGTCAGTAGTGTTAACATGAATCTGACCAAGAAATGTTTTCTTGGAGAAATTGGCAGTTACCATATCAGTAGGATTTGCCACACCAAGCATGAAAGCAAAATTCTTACTTACAGTTACATCTGCTTTTAAACCTGTATGAAAGAAAGGACCATAAGAGAACATGTAACTCATGCTGTAGTTCCTGTTCAGATAAGCATCCAGCAATTCATAGCCAACATGTGTACCCCATTTACCAAATGTGAATTTTACTTTTTCAGATGGAGAATAAGAAATATATGCTTGCTTGATTGCTGCCAGTGCACCTGCATCATTGTACGAAAATTCAGCAGCCCTTTTTCCAAAACCAAGATCAAGAACCGCATCTACTTTGCCAATAGCATAATCTGCTTTAACAGAAGCCATACCAAGTTCAAATGAATTTTGCGAATTAGTGAAACTTGTAAGGTTGTTTAATTTACCGTGTTCTTTTGCATTCTGAAAATTGTAACGGTAATATGCATCAACAGAGCCAGATAAGGTAAGACTTCCTTTTGCAGTTGAGTCTTGTGCGTAAATCGAAGAAACCGAAAGTATAAGAATAGAAATAACAGACAATAATTTTCGTAACATTGTTAAGATTTTAAGTGTTAATAAGGGTACAGCAGATGTGTTGCGTCAACAACACATCATTAATGCTGTACCTTTTTTTATCAGAATAGATTTGACAATGAAGCGGAGCTATCAGAAGCTTGCATGTTCTTCTTCAACCTGACCGTTCTTGGCAACAAGGAGAGTTCCCTGCAAATATTTCTCATCATGCTGAGTAGCATCAAGACCCAGTTCTTCTTCTTCTTCAGTTACACGGATAGGAAGCATGAAGTTGATGAATTTGAAAATTGCAAATGAAACTGTAAAGCTGTAAGCAACAACAATTACAAGAGCTTTTGCCTGTGTAAGGAAGAATGAGAAGTTGCCATAAAACCAACCATCATTACCTGCTGTGTTAATTGCTTTTGTTGCAAACAAACCTGTAAGCAGCATACCTGCCATACCACCAAGACCATGACAAGGAAATACATCAAGTGTATCATCCAGTCTTGATTTTTGTTTGTAGAAAACTGCAACATTTGAAATAATTGCTGCAATTACACCTATGAAGATACTTTGAGGAATAGCTACAAAACCTGCTGCAGGAGTGATAGCAACCAGGCCAACTACTGCACCGATACAAAAACCAAGTACAGAAGGCTTTTTACCACGTAATACATCAAAGAACATCCAGCTTAAACCTGCAGCTGCAGCTGCTGTGTTCGTTGTAGCAAATGCAGAAACTGAAAGAGCATTTGCACCTAATGCAGAACCTGCATTGAAACCAAACCATCCAAACCATAAAAGACCGGTACCAATCAATACATAAGGTACGTTTGCAGGTGGAATTTCTTTTTGCTCAATATGCACTTTACGACGCTTTAATACCAAAGCACCTGCAAGAGCCGCACAACCAGCTGAAATGTGTACAACTGTACCACCAGCAAAGTCAAGAACACCCATTTTAAATAAGAAACCATCAGGATGCCAGCTCCAATGCGCTAAAGGAGCATACACCAGCAAACTGAATAATGCTGTAAACAGGATGTAAGCCGTAAAACGGATCCTCTCAGCTACAGCACCTACTACCAGGCCGGGAGTAATTACTGCAAACATCATCTGGAACAATGCAAACAGCATCAACGGGATGGAAGGAGCCAAACTCCATGGAGCACCTGAACCTACATTTTTGAAGAACATAAATGTGGTTGGATCTCCGATTACTCCACCAATTGATTTACCAAATGCAAGGCTGAAACCAACAACTACCCAGAGTACACCAACAATACCTGCTGCCACCACACTTTTAATCATTGTGGAGATAACGTTTTTGCGGTGCACCATCCCACCATAGAAAAAAGCAAGTCCAGGAGTCATTAAAAACACAAGTGCCGTAGCAACGATAATCCAGGCAATATCTGCCGGACTATACGCTCCAGCCTTATCTTCAAAATTGGGTAAAGCCGGAATGAATAATGAAGCGATTGCAACTGCCGCCAGAATAAGGAAGGGGGCAATTTGTCTTGGAGTTACTTTTTTAATCATGGTAATCGATTTTAGTTTAACATTAATAATTTTTATTATAAATTATTATTAAGCCAAATTACAGTTATTTTTTATCATTTTAACAAATTTAAATTACATCTTATTTTTTTTAATGTATTTGAAAATAAGCAAAAAAATTGGCTTAAGCACTTAATTATAAATGACTTAAACCAATTTTTATAAGTTGGAAGTAATTAAACAACCAAAAAAGATATCGCTTTAAATAGCTACTACTACGTTCTGATCTTTAGTTTCAAGAATAGAATGGCCGCTCAGGAATTCATCTACTTTTCTTGCACATTCACGCCCTTCACTAATAGCCCATACAACCAGAGATTGACCACGGCGCATATCGCCCGCAACAAATACTTTATTAATATTGGTACGATAATCCTTTTCCGTTGCCTTGATGTTTTTGCGATCGTCGAGATCAACTCCAAGCTGCTCCAGCATACCTGCGTATTGCGGACTCACAAAACCCATTGCCAATAAAGCCAGTTCACAGGGGAGTGTACGTTCACTACCTTCTCTTTCAACAAAAGAAGCCGGGCGTCCATCCTCACAGAACTTCCACTCAAGATCAACAATCTTTAATGCTTTCAGATTTCCGTTTCCATCGGCAATAAATTCTTTAGTTGCCACAGCCCACATACGGTCTGCACCCTCTTCGTGTGAAGATGATGTTTTAAGGATCATTGGATAAGTAGGCCAGGGCATTGCACCAGTCCTGTCCGTTGGAGGCATTGGCAACAATTCAAATTGAGTTACACTGGCTGCCTTTTGACGGTTACTGGTACCAACACAGTCGCTTCCTGTATCACCACCACCAATAACAACAACATTTTTACCTGTTGCCAAAATATCTTCACTATAAATATTGCTTTCAATATCGGCTTTAGCCAAAGGATCAATATTTGCATTACGTTTATTTTGCTGTTTCAAAAACTGCATCGCAAAATAAACACCTTTCAATTCACGTCCGGGAACTGGCAGATCTCTTGGAACGGTAGAACCTCCTGCAAGTACGACTGTATGGTATTCACGCAACAAATCATTCACACTCACATTTACACCAACATTTGCATTGCACTTAAATGTTACACCCTCTTCTTCCATAACAGAAATACGACGGTCAATTACCCACTTTTCCAGCTTGAAATCGGGAATACCGTAACGAAGTAAACCACCTGGCTTGTCGTCACGTTCAAACACAGTTACCAAATGTCCGGCATAATTCAATTGAGCTGCAGCAGCAAGTCCGGCAGGACCACTACCAACAACTGCAACTTTTTTTCCTGAACGTTTATTGATTTTCTTTGGCTGAACAAATCCTTTTTCAAAAGCAATTTCAATGATGTGCTTTTCGATTTCTTCAATTGTTATAGCAGGTTGATTAATGCCAAGCACACAAGCAGATTCGCAAGGTGCAGGGCAAATCCTTCCTGTAAACTCAGGAAAATTATTAGTTGATGTAAGTATCTGGTACGCTTCTTTCCATTCTTTACGGTAAACAGCATCGTTAAACTCGGGAATTACATTTCCCAAAGGACAACCGCTGTGACAAAAAGGAACACCGCAATTCATACAGCGACCACTTTGCTGATTGAGTTTTTCGTCAGGGAAACGATTAACAAACTCATTATAGTCATTGATGCGTTCTTCCACACTACGCTTTGATGGAAGCTCTCTTGTAAATTCTAAAAAACCGGTTGGCTTACCCATGAGAAACTATTTTTAATACTCTTCTGTTTAAAAATTATTTACCTGCACTTACTGCTGCTCCATTTTTCTGAAGCACCTTCTTGTAATCTGAAGGGAATACTTTTACAAAATGCTGAAGTTGATTTTCAAAATCATCCAGCACAAACTTCGCAACAGAGCTTCCTGTATAATCGTAATGCTTTTGAATCATTTGTTTTAATTCAACTGCATCGTCATCGCCAACAGGATCAAGATCAACCATTTCTTTATTGCAATTACTGTTGAAATGATTTTTTACATCATATACATAAGCAATACCACCACTCATACCTGCTGCAAAGTTTCTTCCGGTATCACCAAGAATCACCACACGGCCACCAGTCATATATTCACAACCATGATCGCCTACGCTTTCAACAACAACATTTGCACCTGAGTTACGAACAGCAAAACGTTCGCCGGCTTTACCACGAATAAATGCTTCACCACTTGTAGCACCGTAGAAGGCCACGTTACCGATGATGATATTTTCTTCTGCCGTATATGTAGATGTTTTATCAGGATAAATGATCAGTCTTGCACCGCTCAATCCTTTACCGAAATAATCATTCGCATCACCTTCCAGTTCAAGTGTTACACCGTTTGTATTAAATGCACCAAAGCTCTGTCCGGCAGTTCCTTTAAACTTGAAGTGAATGGTATCTTCAGGCAATCCTTCTGCACGGTATTTCTTTGTGATTTCGTTTGAAAGAATTGTTCCTGCAGTACGATCGGTATTTTTAATATCAAATGATGCAGTAACTTTTTCTTTTTTATCGATTGCAGGTTTAGCAGCTTCAAGCAATTTCCAGTCAAGTACAGTTGCCAGGCCATGATCCTGTTCTTCTGCACAATGAAGCGGTGTATATTCTGAAGCAGGTTCTTTGTAAAGAACAGGAGAAAGATCCAGTTTGCTGAATTTCCAGTGAGTGATGTTTTCTCTCATCTGTAAACAATCAACCTGTCCAATCATTTCATCTACTGTTCTGAAACCAAGCTCAGCCATGATTTCTCTCAAGTCTCTTACCATGAAACGGAAGAAATTCACCACATGATCTGGATCGCCTTTGAAGCGCTTACGTAATTCACCATCCTGTGTTGCCACACCTACAGGGCATGTATTCATATGACACTTACGCATCATGATACAACCTTCCACAATTAGAGCAGCTGTTGCCACACCCCATTCTTCAGCACCAAGTAATGCTGCAATAGCAATATCACGTGCAGTTTTCATCTGCCCATCCGCCTGTACAACAACACGACTACGTAATTTATTCTTTACAAGTGTTTGATGTGTTTCTGCCAAACCAAGTTCCCATGGAAGACCTGCATGTTTGATAGAAGAGATGGGTGATGCACCTGTACCTCCATCAAAACCGCTGATCAAAACCACATCTGCTTTTGCTTTTGTAACACCGGCAGCAATTGTACCAACACCAGCCTTACTTACAAGCTTAACGTTGATACGGGCTTTGCGATTTGCATTCTTTAAATCAAAAATCAGCTGCGCCAGATCTTCAATTGAATAAATATCGTGATGCGGAGGAGGAGAAATCAAACCAACACCAGGAGTTGAGTGACGTGTTTTACCAATCCAGTCATCTACTTTATGACCGGGTAACTGTCCACCTTCACCGGGCTTAGCACCCTGTGCCATCTTAATCTGCAACTCATCTGCTTCAGTAAGGTATAAACTTGTTACACCAAAACGGGCTGATGCAACCTGCTTGATGGCAGAACGCATACTGTCGCCATTTTCAAGCGGAGTATATCTTCTTTCATCTTCACCACCTTCACCTGTATTACTCTTACCACCTAAACGGTTCATTGCAATGGCAAGTGTTGTGTGTGCTTCCCATGAAATAGAACCAAAGCTCATTGCACCGGTAGCAAAACGCCTGTAAATATTTTCTGCAGCTTCCACTTCATCAATGCTGATAGAAGGACGGTTGCGTTTAAATTCAAACAAACTGCGCAATGTAGCAGCCTTCTCACTCTGATCATTAACTGCTTTTGAATATTTCTTAAACATTGCATAATCATTCGTCTTGGTTGACTGTTGCAACAGATGAATGGTTGTTGGATTGAATAAGTGGAATTCACCTTTACGTTTCCATTGGTAAACACCACCTGCAGGTAAACGGTCAACAGGAATATCTTTTTTGCTGAATGCAAAATAATGTTTTGCCAATGCTTCTTTTGCAATTTCATCTAACCCAATACCCTGGATACGACTTGTTGCACCGGTAAAATATTTATCAACCACGTCTTGGTTAATACCGAGTATTTCAAAAATCTGTGCGCCCTGGTATGATTGCAATGTAGAGATACCCATTTTAGAGAATACCTTCAGCAATCCGTCGCAGATAGATTTAATATAATTTTTACGGAGAACTTCCCACTCAAGATCGGTTTGCAAATGACCGCTTGCTTTCATGTTGCGGATACTTGCCAATGCTAGGTAAGGATTAATAGCAGTTGCACCAAATGCAATCAAACAGGCAAAATGATGTACTTCCCAAACATCACCAGCTTCAACAATAATACCTACCTGTCCACGTAATCCTTTACGTATAAGGTGATGGTGAACAGCCGCAGTTGCAAGCAGTGTAGGAATTGCAACGTGGTCGCTGTCAATAGCACGGTCGCAAAGAATAATCACTTCAAATCCATCATGCACTGCATCTTCCGCATAACGGCAGATACGATCAATACCATCTTTCAGCGAACCGGGTTTACCATCGGCACGGAAATAAACCTGGATTGTTTTTGCCTGAAAAATACCAGTATCAATACTCCTGATTTTTTCCAGCTCTTTACTTGTAAGAATCGGCTGCTTCAACGCAACTGTATGACAGTGCATTGGTGACTCTTCCAGTAAATTACCATTGTTACCAACAAACGATGCAAGGCTCATCACCATACGTTCACGTATAGGATCAATCGGCGGATTGGTTACCTGTGCAAATAATTGTTTGAAGTAAGAAGATAAATGCTGTGGCTGATCGCTCAATACAGCCAGCGGTGTATCAGTACCCATTGAACCGATTGGTTCTTTACCATCAAGCGCCATTGGTTTAATGATGGTTTCAATATCTTCAGATGAATAACCAAATGCCTTTTGATATTTCAACACAGTATCATCACTGAGATGTGTAAACGTAACTCTTGGCTCAGGTAATTCTTCCAGACGAATCTTATTCTGATTCAACCAATCTGCATATGGTTTTTGTGAGCAGATGGTTTCTTTCAGTTCTTCATCACTGATGATGCGTCCCTGTTCCATATCCACCACAAACATTTTACCAGGATGTAAGCGTCCTTTTTTGATGATTGTTTTCGGATCAACCCAAACAACACCAGTTTCACTTGCCATGATTACACGATCATCGGTTGTAATGCAATAGCGTGATGGACGAAGACCGTTCCTGTCTAATGTAGCACCAATGATTTTACCATCGGTGAAAGAAATCGATGCAGGACCATCCCATGGTTCCATGATCGAAGCATGATATTCATAAAATGCTTTCTTCACAGGATCCATATGATCATTGCCATCCCATGCTTCAGGTATCAGCATCATCATTACATGCGGCAAACTGCGGCCTGTCATTGCAAGCAGTTCAATCATGTTATCTAAACAAGCAGAATCAGATTGACCACCTGTTACAATCGGCAATAACATTTCCATTTCTTCTTTTGAGAAGAACGGAGATGTAAATCCATGTTCACTTGATTTTAACCAGTTAAGGTTTCCCTGCAGTGTATTGATTTCACCGTTGTGAGCAATGTAACGGAATGGCTGCGCCAGTTTCCATGAAGGGAATGTGTTTGTAGCAAAACGGCTGTGCACCAAACCAAATGCACTTACCACTCTTTTGTTCGACAGGTCGGGGAAATAACCACGAACTTGTCCGCTGGTTAACTGTCCTTTATAAACAACAGTTTTGTAAGAAAGTGATGCAATGTAAAAACCAATGGCATCTTTCTTTACAGTATCGTTAATGATATGTGTTGCGTAGTTGCGTAAAACAAAAAGCTTGCGTTCAAACTCATCTGGATTGGTGATATGATCGGGAGATGCAATAAATACCTGTTCCATTTCCGGTTCAACACTCAATGCTGTCGGACCAATACCATCAGGATTAACAGGAACCTTTCTGTAAGTGAGAATTTCCAATCCGAGCTTCTCTGCACTTCTGTTGAAAATATCACGGCACTCTTCTCTCAGTTTTATTTCCTTTGGAAAGAAAATAACACCCACAGCATATTTTCCGTAAGAAGGAAGATGAACACCAAGTTTCAAACATTCTTCAAAGAAAAATTCATGAGGAGTCTGAATCATAATACCGGCACCATCGCCTGTATTATTTTCACATCCACATGCCCCACGATGTTCCATGTTTTCCAGCACGGTAAGTGCATCATCAATGTGCTGGTGAGATTTGTTTCCTTTAATACTGGCTACAAAACCAATACCACAAGCATCATGCTCAAAAGCAGGATTGTATAAACCGTTGTTGCCCGCCATTCGTCTTTGCAAGTTTTTAGTTGTTAATTAAAATATATAAACAGGATTTCTCCCTTTTCAGCAAGCAATCGGCAATCAGGTAAAATTACCGAATTATTCAACTAACAGATGTTCGAAAAATACAATGATTACAAACAACTGACTCACACCAAATACCCAAACAAATTGTCATTTTTGTTCAGTTCTGTATAGTTGATCTGGTATTTTTTAAGATTAGCGATCAGCACATTATAATCGTCACGACTTTTCAATTCCACTCCCACAAGTGCCGGCCCTGTTTCCTTGTTATGCTTCTGCATGTATTCAAAGCGTGTAATGTCGTCATTTTCACCTAATACATGATTTACAAATTCTTTTAATGCACCGGGCCTCTGTGCAAAACGGATGAGGAAATAATGCTTCAAACCTTCATACTGAAGGCTTCTTTCCTTGATTTCCTGCATGCGGTCAATATCATTGTTACTGCCGCTGACAATGCAGACAACTGTTTTACCCTTGATTTCTTCGGCATAGTCGTCAAGTACTGCAATACTTAAAGCACCAGCTGGTTCAACCACAATGGCATCTTCGTTGTACAGTTTCAGAATGGATGAGCAGACCTTGCCTTCCGGAACCAGGTGCATATCATCCAGCACTTCTTTGCAGATGTCAAAACTAATGTCGCCAACTCTTTTTACTGCAGCACCATCAACAAACCGATCAATATTATCAAGTGTAACCGGCCGGCTTGCTTTCAATGCTTCATACATTGAAGGAGCACCTTCCGGTTCAACACCAATGATTTTTGTTTTGGGAGAATAAGTTTTAAAATAAGATCCAACTCCTGCAGCGAGTCCGCCACCACCAACAGGAATAAACACAAAGTCGATATCGCTTTGTGCTTCGAGTATTTCAACGGCAACTGTTCCCTGCCCTTCAATAATTCGTAAATCATCAAACGGGGGAATAAAAGTCATACCGTTTTCTTCGGTATATTTTTTTGCAGCTGTTGCACAATCATCAAACGTGTCGCCTGTTAAACGCACTTCAATAAAATCTTCACCAAACATTTTTGTCTGGTTGATTTTTTGATTGGGTGTGATAACGGGCATAAATACCACGCCTTTTGTATTCAGTTTTTTACAGCTGAATGCAAAACCTTGTGCATGGTTTCCCGCACTTGCACATACAACCCCTTTCTGCAATTGATCTGCCTGCAAACTGCTCATCATATTATAAGCACCACGCAGTTTATAGCTGCGCACCACCTGCAGATCTTCTCTCTTCAGATACACATTGCATTGGTATTTTTTAGAAAGATTGCGGTTTAATTGTAACGGGGTTTTCGTTACGACTTTTTTAATCCGTAACGAAGCCCCCGTAAAATCAAGTTGTATGTTGTTGTGCACAAAATTCATTCATTATGCATTAGTGCTGATTACTTTCATATCAGTCATTGCTTTACGCAATACAGCACCTACTGCTTCAACAGGATGATTGCGGATGATATGGTTTACTGCAATAATTTCTTTATTATCAACACCACCATCTTTACCAGCGTTGAAGTTGGTACCAATTACATCAGTATCGATTGTTTTCATGAATTCAGTCAGCATTGGTTTTGCTGCATGATCAAACAGGTAACAACCATATTCAGCAGTGTCAGAAATTACACGGTTCATTTCATACAATTTCTTACGTGCAATTGTATTGGCAATAAGCGGAGTTTCGTGCAATGATTCGTAGTAAGCCGATTCTGCTTTAATACCTGATTCAACCATTGTTTCAAATGCCAGCTCAACACCAGCACGTACAAAAGCAACCATCAGCAAACCATTATCGAAATATTCCTGCTCAGCAATTTTAGCTGAAGTAGGAGCTGTTTTTTCAAATGCAGTTTCTGCAGTTGCTGCACGCCATGTCAACAGGTTCTTATCATCATTTGCCCAGTCTTTCATCATAGTTGATGAAAACTCACCGCTCATGATATCATCCTGGTGTTTACGGAACAACGGACGCCAGATATTTTTGATTTCAGTTGACAATTCAAATGCTTTGATCTTGGCAGGATTTGATAAACGATCCATCATAGCAGTAACACCACCATGCTTCAACGCTTCGGTAATTACTTCCCAGCCATATTGAATCAGTTTAGCTGCATAAGCAGGTTCAACTCCTTTTTCCACCATTTTATCGAATGATAAAATTGATCCTGTTTGCAACACACCACAAAGAATGGTTTGTTCACCCATCAGATCAGATTTTACTTCAGCAACAAATGATGAGCGAAGTACACCTGCACGATGACCACCTGTTGCAGCTGCATAAGCTTTTGCATAAATCAATCCTTTTTGTTCAGGATCGTTTTCAGGATGCACAGCAATCAGTGTAGGCACACCAAAACCTCTTTTATATTCTTCACGTACTTCAGAACCTGGTGATTTAGGTGCCACCATGATAACGGTGATATCTTTACGGATCTGTGTACCTTCTTCCACGATATTAAAACCATGCGAATAAGAAAGTGTTGATCCTTTTTTCATCAAAGGCATAACTGCATTAACAACAGAAGTATGCTGCTTATCGGGAGTAAGGTTGAGTACAAGATCAGCTGAAGGAATCAATTCTTCATAAGTACCAACTGTAAATCCGTTTTCAGTTGCATTTTTCCATGAAGCTCTTTTTTGATCAATTGCTTCTTTACGTAAAGCATAAGAAATATCCAGACCTGAATCTCTCATATTCAAACCCTGGTTTAAACCTTGCGCACCGCAACCTACGATGACGATTTTTTTACCGATTAACGCATTCACACCATCTGCAAACTCACTCCTGTCCATGAACTCACAAGTTCCTAATTGACTCAATTGATCCCTGAGCGAAAGTGTGTTAAAGTAATTTGCCATTTTGATTTCCTTTTAGTTGTTTTTTGTTTTATCTCCATTCTTATGAATGAAGCAGATTGAAATTTTTATTTAATGTTACCAGCTTTTGTAATTCTGTTCATCGTCTGTTGTGTCACTCTCTTGTGCGTCATTGCATCCTTCGTCTTTTTTTATTCGCTCTTTAAAGTCAGGAGACTTCGGAGAGCAGGACACATTCATTATTCACAATTCACCATTGCCCATTCACTACTTTACATCGTAAACACTTCTTCATTCTTATCGAGGTATTCATTTTCATCAACAGCTTCACTCGGTTCCCTGTATTCAAACTCAGTGAGTTTTTTATGGAAGCCTTCGCTTTCTTTAATGATTGCCACTCTTGCACTGCGTACAAACTCAATAAGTCCGTATGGTTCCAGCACCTTAATCAGTGCATCTGTTTCGGCACGCTGACCAGATACTTCAAATACTGTATAATCTTTCCTGATCACAACAGCTTTTGCACCATGCTGACTTAACAAGCGCTCAACTTTTACCTGTTCAGCAATTACATCAGTAGGCACTTTGTACAATGCCAGTTCCTGCCAAACAATTTCATCATTGGTATTATAATATGCTTTTAAAACGCCCACCTGTTTTTCAATCTGGCGGCAGAGTTTGCGAACGAGTTCTTCAAACTCATCAATCACAATAGTGAAACGATGTACACCATCAATTTCACTGGGCGATGTATTTAAACTTTCAATGTTGATCTTTCTTCTTGAGAAGATGATAGCAATCCTGTTCAGCAAACCAACCTGGTTTTCTGTATATACTGTTATTGTAAATTCCTGCTTTTGCATAAATAATGTTTTTAGATTTCTTCTTTACTTAATACGATTTCAGCTACGCCCCTTCCTTGTGGCACCATTGGGAAAACGTTGTTTTCTTTACCTACCATTACTTCAAGTAAGTGTGTACCTTTTGAAGAAAGAAATTCCTTCAGTGCATCTTTTAAATCAGCCCTGTTTGAAATACTTCTTCCCGGTATTCCGTAACCTTTTGCCACCTGAACAAAATCAGGGCTCTGGATATCTACAAACGAATAACGTTTTTCGTGGAAGAGCTGCTGCCATTGGCGCACCATTCCAAGAAAGTTGTTATTAAGGATTAACAGTTTTACATCCGGCTTGTATTGCATGATTGTTCCCAACTCCTGGATCGTCATCTGGAAACCACCATCACCAATAATGGCAACAGTTGTACGTGAAGGATCGCCAAAGGCTGCACCAATTGCTGCAGGCAATGCATATCCCATTGTTCCTAAACCACCGCTGGTGATATTGCTTCTGCTGTTTTTATATTTTGCATAACGGCAGGCTACCATCTGGTGCTGACCAACATCTGTAACAATGATAGCGTCACCATCAGTTAATTCATTGAGCGTTTTAATTACTTCGCCCATGGTCATGATATCAGTATCCGGGTTCAGTTCCGCATCAATACACTTTTCTTTTTCTTTGTCCATGAATTCACCAAACTTGCTGAACCATGCAGTGTGTTGTTTTTGCTCAAGCAATGCAGTAAGCATTGGTAATGTTTCTTTACAATCGCCCCAAACAGGAACAGTTGTTTTTACATTCTTATCAATTTCCGAAGGATCAATATCAAGATGAACAACCTTCGCCTGTTTTGCGTACTTATCTAAACGACCAGTAACACGATCATCAAAACGCATTCCCACCGCAATCAACACATCACATTCATTCGTTAATACATTCGGACCATAGTTGCCATGCATACCAAGCATACCAACTGCCAGCGGGTGATCGGTTGGAATAGCACTCATACCCATAATTGTCCATGCTGCGGGTAAGCCTGCTTTTTCAATAAACGCTTTAAATTCTTTTTCAGCACCACCAAGAATTACACCTTGTCCAAAAATTACGAATGGTCTTTCAGCTTCGTTAATCAGCTTTGCAGCTTCTTCAACATATTGCTTACGTACTTCAGGTTTTGGACGGTAGCTGCGGATATGATCACATTTCTGGTAACCTTCATATTCAAACATCTGCAGTTGTGCATTCTTGGTAATATCAATCACAACAGGACCGGGTCTTCCGCTTCCGGCAATGTAAAATGCTTTCGCAAGTGCAGCAGGAATTTCAGAAGCATCAGTAACCTGGTGATTCCATTTGGTAACAGGAGTTGTAATGTTGATTACATCTGTTTCCTGGAATGCATCGGTACCAAGCAAGTGCGCAAACACCTGGCCGGTAATACAAACCACGGGGGTTGAATCAATCATTGCATCAGCTAAACCTGTTACAAGATTGGTTGCACCGGGACCGCTTGTTGCAAACACAACACCGGTTTTACCGCTTGCTCTTGCAAAGCCCTGTGCTGCATGAATAGCTCCCTGTTCATGACGCACCAGTATATGCTGAAGCTGATCGGGGTAATCAAATAACGCATCATAAATGGGCATGATGGCTCCGCCGGGATAACCAAAAATGGTTTTTACACCTTCCTTGAGCAATGCATCCATTACAGCATGGCTGCCGCTGATGGTTGTTGTCTTTTTTTCTCCTGCTTGTTTTTCGTTTATTGTGAGTGTTTGCATAACACTGAGTTTTTATTTTTTTATTAATGGCGTAACAAATACAGTTTTTTTTTATAGATCTGTTACACATCCTTCGCTTGCATCTTTCACCAGTTTTGCATATTTGTATAATACACCGCTGGTTACTTTAAGAGCTGGTTGTTTCCAGTTCCTTCTTCTTTCGGCTATCACTTCATCAGCTACTTTCAGGTTTATTTTGTTGTTCGTTGCATCCAGTTCAATGATGTCATCATCCTGTACCAATGCAATTAAACCACCTTCAAAAGCTTCAGGAGTGATGTGTCCGACGACGAAGCCATGCGATCCACCACTGAATCTTCCATCTGTAATCAATGCCACATCTTTACCAAGACCAGCACCCATAATAGCTGAAGTTGGTTTCAGCATTTCGGGCATACCCGGTGCACCTTTTGGTCCTTCATATCTTATAACTACTACATCACCTTTTTTCACTCTTCCGTTTGCAATACCTTCCACCAAATGTTTTTCACCATCAAATACTCTTGCAGGTCCTTCAAAACGTTCGCCTTCTTTACCACTGATTTTTGCAACACTTCCTTTTTCAGCAAGATTGCCATAAAGAATCTGTAAGTGACCAGTTGCTTTCAACGGAGTTTCTAACGGGAAAACAATTTTTTGTGTTTCAAAATTAATTGGCTCAACATGCTCTAAATTTTCAGCTACTGTTTTTCCTGTTACAGTCATGCAATCACCATGCAACAATCCTTTTTGTAAGAGATATTTCATTACTGCAGGCACACCACCATGCGCATGCAATTCCTGCATCAGGTATTTACCGCTTGGTTTAAAATCAGCCAGTACAGGAGTTTTATCACTGATGCGTTGAAAATCTTCCTGTGTTAAATCAACATCCACACTTTTTGCCATTGCAATTAAATGCAGTACAGCATTTGTGCTTCCGCCAAAAATCATCACCGTTACAATTGCATTTTCAAATGCTTTTTTGGTCATGATATCTCTTGGCTTAATATCTTTTTCAAGTAATAATTTAATGGCTTTACCTGCATCTAAACATTCAGATTTTTTATCGTTACTGATTGCAGGATTTGAAGAAGAAAACGGCAGACTCATACCCAATGCTTCAATAGCTGCTGCCATTGTATTAGCAGTATACATACCACCGCATGCACCAGCACTGGGACAACTATGCTTCACCACTTCTTTAAAATCTTCAGGAGTAATGGTGCCAGCTAATTTTTTCCCCAATGCTTCAAATGCAGAAATGATATTCAGTTCTTCACCTTTATGATGACCGGGAGCAATTGTACCACCGTACACCATAATTGAAGGACGGTTTAAACGACCCATCGCCATAATAGCACCGGGCATATTTTTATCACAACCGGGTAATGCAATCAATCCATCATAATAAAAACCACCGCATACACTTTCAATACTGTCTGCAATTAAATCACGGCTCACCAGTGAGTAACGCATACCATCAGTACCGTTGCTGATACCATCGCTGATGCCAATTGTATTAAAAATCAATCCAACCAAATCATTAGCCCACACACCTTCCTTCACCACTTTAGCAAGGTCGTTCAAATGCATGTTACAGGTATTGCCATCATAACCCATACTTGCAATACCAACCTGCGCTTTCTTTAAATCATCGTCAGTTAATCCAATTCCATACAGCATAGCTTGTGCAGCCGGCTGTGTTTCATCCTGTGTTAAAACCTTACTGTATTTGTTCAATTCGTTACTCATAATTTTTTATTTACTTAACTTTTGTACTACTATTTAAATGTTGTTGTGTCACTCCCTTGTACTGCTGGTAATTCTATTCAACTGTTTTTACTTACGCACCAACTCCGCATAAGCCAATTGTATTTTCCTGCTCACTGTATCGTTCCACTGTTTGGGCAGTTTATAATCATCCAGGCTTTCAAATCCAATTACCTCTGCTGCAGTACCGCAGAAAAATGCAGCATCTGCATTTTTTAATTCACCCGGTTCAATTGCTTTTTCTTCCACATCAATTCCCATTTCATTGCAAAGCTCCAGCACAGTTGCTCTTGTAATTCCCGGAAGAATATTCCCCAATGAAGGAGTAAACAGTTTTCCATCTTTCTCATAAAACAGGTTTGCTCCCGGTGCTTCTGCAGCATTACCATTCATATCAAGCAGCAACGCTTCATCATAACCATTTGCTTTTGCTTCCTGGCTTGCAAGAATTGAATTCACATAATGACCGGCAGCCTTTGCAGTTATCTTAAACGCTTTCGGATTAGGCCGCTGAAAAGAACTTGTTACAACCTTCAGCAATTTTTCTCCAAGAAACGGTTGCATCTGCCATGCTTCAATAACAATAAACGATTGCTCATTTTTTACAAAACTCATATTCGCCGGTGCGTATACAACAGGTCGTATATATGCATCCTGCAGTTGATTTTGTTTCAGCACTTCGTAAGTTGCGTCGATCAGTTCTTTTGCCGACCAGTGATAAGGAAGATTTAAAGAATCAGCAGAATGTTTTAAACGATCATAATGCTCTGTTGCTTTAAAAATTTTTGTTTGTCCGTTTACCGCTCTGTATGAACGTATACCTTCAAACACGCTGTATCCGTAATGAAGCGACTGACTGTAGAAATCCATCTTTGCTTCCGCAGCTTTCACAAACTCACCATTGAGATACAAAACTGTTTCGCTGTTGTAATATGATGCCATAGTAAAAAATAAAAAAACCCGCCTCTCGGAGGCGGGTTGTATAACAATTCGTTTTTTTAAATCAAATACAACTTACACCTCCGTTGATGGCAGAAATGACAATGACAACCACAATAATGACTGTGGTAGTGTTAATGACATTATGTAATCTGCTTTTCAACATAAATGTTTGTTGTTCTGCGAATATACCGCCTGCATTTTTATTTACAAAGAACTTTTTTGCTTTTTAAGGAGAAGCGTTTACTCCATTATATAATTGTTGATTTTCTCAACTCTATATTTTCTCTGTGAATTGCTCCCGGAATTTTTCCTGTTACAAAATCACTCATCAGATCACCTACTGTGCTGGTGAAATAAAAATTAACGGGATCAATATCTTTTGTAACAAAACTGTTTTTCAGTGTCCAGTCAACAGCTTCAAACACCACATGTGCTTCTTTTCTTAAACCAAAATATTCCATCATCAATGCAACAGAAAGAACTGCACCAATCGGGTTGGCAATATCTTTTCCGGCAGCATCGGGATATGATCCGTGCACCGGTTCAAACAACGCAGTGCCGTTTCCTATTGAAGCAGAAGGTAACATACCCAGTGATCCGCAGAGTACACTTGCTTCATCACTGAGAATATCACCAAACATGTTTTCGGTTAAGATGATATCAAAATGTTTTGGATAAATAAGCACCTGCATTACAGCTTTGCTTACCAGCATTGATTCAAGATGTACATCGGGATAATGTTTGGCCACATCTGCCACCACACTTCTCCACAATCTTGATGTATCAAGCACATTGGCCATATCAACCAATGTTACTTTTTTTCTTCTGCGGTGAGCATATTTAAAAGCAAGATGTGCAATGCGTTCAATTTCTTCCCTGCTGTAAACCGTTTCATCACTTGCATGACTGAGATCTTCAGCAGTTTGTTTATTGCCGAGATAATTACCACCTGACAATTCACGGAAAATAATAAAGTCAACACCTTCGAGCTGACGTGGTTTTACAGGCGACAGATGATGCAAAACAGAATAAGGAATAATTGGCCTGATATTACTTGAAAGCTGCAATGCTTTACGCAATCCAAGTAATCCCTGCTCAGGACGAACCTTTGCAGACGGATCATTAAACTTTGGATCACCAACGGCACCAAACAAAACAGCATCGCTGTCCAAACAAATATCAATTGTTTCCTGCGGAAGAGCTGTACCTGTTTTATCAATTGCAGCCGCACCAACTAATGCATCTTTATATTCAAACTGGTGACCAAATTCTTCAGCAATTGCATTGAGCATTTTAACTGCCTGTGCTGTTACTTCCGGACCAATTCCATCACCACCCAGTATCGCTATCTTTTTTTGCATAGGAAAATCAGTGTTTATCAGATTACAGCGCTTGTTGCTGTATTGTAAGCATGTCCCATCGACATTAAATCATCATCATTTACTTCTTTCTTCGTATCGGCTATTTCAAGAAACTTCACGTATAAAGTATCTACATCATCTCTTGTAAACTGGAAACCGAGTTTTTGCAAACGGTAAGCCAGTGCACTGCGGCCGCTGCGTGCAGTAAGAACAATTTTACTTGCATCAGCACCTACTTCTTCAGGGTTAATGATTTCGTAGTTCTGTGCATTCTTTAAGAAACCATCCTGGTGAATGCCACTGCTGTGAGCAAATGCATTGCTTCCAACAATTGCTTTGTTAGGCTGCACGGGCATACGCATGGTATCGCTCACCAAACGGCTCATTGGGTTGAGCATTGGTGTTTTGATGTTGGTATAAAAACCAAGATCGCTGTGCTGCTTCAGAATCATTACAACTTCCTCCAGTGAGGTGTTACCGGCACGTTCGCCTAAACCGTTTATTGTACATTCAATTTGTCTGGCGCCGGCTATTACACCTGCAATGGAATTGGCGGTGGCTAATCCCAGGTCATTATGGCAGTGGCAACTTATAACGGCCTTATCTATGTTGGGTACATTATTGATTAAATAAGCAATCTTTTCTCCGTATTGGTAAGGCAAACAATATCCTGTAGTATCAGGAATGTTCACCACTGTAGCACCTGCAGCAATTACTGCTTCAATTACACGTGCTAAATATTCGTTATCGGTACGTCCTGCATCTTCAGCATAAAACTCAACATCATCTACAAAATTCTTTGCCCACTTTACACATTGCTTTGCACGTTCCAGAATATCTTCCCTGTTAGAGTTAAATTTTGTTTTGATGTGATGATCACTGGTTCCGATACCAGTATGTATGCGTGGACGTTGTGCATGCTTTAACGCAGCAGCTGCCACTTCAATATCTTTTTGTACTGCACGGCTAAGCCCGCATACAGAAGCATTTTTAATTACTTTGGCAATTTGCGAAACGCTTTCAAAATCGCCGGGACTTGAAATAGGAAATCCTGCTTCAATAATATCAACGCCCAGCTCTTCTAATTTTAATGCCAATTCAATTTTTTCTGTAGTATTAAGCTTGCAACCGGGAACCTGCTCTCCGTCTCTGAGAGTGGTATCAAAAATGAACACTTGTTTGTCGGCCATATCAATCTTTATGAATGTTAAAAAACAGGTTGTTTACGATTATCAGATTTTTTAAGGTTTTGGAGTAATCAACCCGAACGTTAAAATTAATTTTGTTTGAGAGGGTCAGCAAACCTATATTACATCAAATTACGACAGATAAAGAGGATATTTTTAACGAAAACCCTTTACAGCAAAGAGTTTCAGCAGAATTGAATTACGATGCCCAACCGTTCGGCCGATACAGTTTTTCAGTTGGTAAAATCGCTTGAAAAGAGTGAAAAAAGGAATTTTAAACTCTATATGAAGCGTCATTCATCGGATGGTGACCTGAAAGTGATCCGCCTTTTCGATGCAATGGATAAGATGGAAGATTATGATGAAGCCATTTTGCTGAAAAAAAATCCCAGCATTGCCAAGCAGCAGCTCTCCAATTTAAAAGCCCATTTATACAAAATTATTCTTGCCAGTTTAAGGCTGATAAAGCAGGAAGACAACATTACCATACAGCTGCACGAGCAAATGGATTTTGCACGTATTCTTTACAACAAAGGCCTGTACCTGCAAACATTAAAAGTGCTTGAGCGGATGAAGGAACAGGCAAGACAATACGAGCAGATAACCTACCTGCAGCAAATCCTGTTTTTTGAAAAAAAGATTGAAGCACTTTACATCACCCGCAGTATGCAGGACAGGGCCGGGCAACTTTCAGTTGAATCAGAAATTGTTGACGACCGGCTTACGTACATCACCAAACTTTCCAACTTATCATTACAGCTATACAGCTGGTTTATCCAAAATGGTGTTGCACGCAATGAAAAAGAAGGTGATGATGTAAAAAAATACCTGGAAGATCATTTACCAAAAGATGCAGATAAGCTCAAGGGATTTTATGAGCAGCTTTATTTTTATCAATGCCATGCCTGGGTTGCATTTATACGCCAGGATTTTTTGATGTATTACCGCTATACGCAAAAATGGGTTGATCTGTTTGATATATATCCTGCAATGATTGAAGCTGAAACAGCTCACTACATTAAAGGACTGCACAATTTAATGAGTGCACATTTTGATACACAGAACGATAAAAAGCTGAGCGAAGTAATTGAACTGTTTGAACATTTTGCCCAGCGTAAAGTTGTTCAGCAAAATGAAAACCACCGCATACTCTGCTTTGTATACCTGTACATCGCAAAAATCAACAAGCATTTTATCGAAGGAACATTTACAGAAGGGTTACGGCTTGTTCCGCATATTGAAGAAAAGCTGGAAGAGTTTGAATTATTTCTCGACAGGCATCGTGTACTCACCTTCTACTATAAAATCGCCTGTTTGTATTTTGGCAGTGGTAACAATGAAAAAGCCATTGAATATCTCAACAAAATCATTAACTGGAAAGTTGATCTCCGTACCGATCTGCAATGCTATGCACGTTTGCTGCATTTGATTGCTCATTATGAGCTGGGCAATTTTGATTTGCTTGAATACCTCATCAAATCGGTTTACCGTTTCATGGGTAAAATGGAAAACCTGAGTGCAGTGGAAGAAGAGATGTTTAAGTTTCTCCGTCAGTCATTTAATCTTTCGCCCGATAAATTCAAAGCAGCTTTTGAAGAATTACTTCAGCGTATCCGCAAATATGAAGGCAACCGTTTTGAATCAAGAGCATTTGTTTACTTAGATATTATCAGCTGGCTTGAAAGTAAAATCGGCAATACACCTGTACAAAAAGTAATTAAAGAGAAGTTTACAAAAAAACAGGAATCAGCAAAGAACAAGTAAGCTTTAACCTTTCGTTTCTTTTATCATCTTACTGATCAAAGAAATCTGACCAAGGTGATAATAACAATGTTCAATCACGCCTTCAATATTCATTAAGTAAGTTCCATATTTGGCATCAACAAAAACTTCATCGAGCTGTTCATCCGTTAACTGCTCCACCTTGTTTACAAATGTTTCTGCGTTGAAAAGAAATTCATTCAACAGTTTAACCCAGTCCTGTTCATTCGTTATTTCCGGAAGATCAAAACTGAACCGGTCATGTATTTCAAGTTCACCTCCATTCAGTACATTCAAAATACCACCAAGATAATAGTTGATGTGAAAAGTTAGATGAGCAATTGTATTGAGAGTTCCTATTCTTGTTTTTGCCTGTTTCCAATCAATATGCAGCAGCTGGTCTTTGTAATTGGTATTGGCAATCCAGCGACCGTTTAACAAAACTTCGCCGAGACGTGCTGCCAGTGTTTTACTGCGTGACATTTTTTTTGATTGGATAATGTTTCTGAAGATTGATTAACTCAGTTCACCTTCACGCCATGTTGCGTATGAATTCTTGGTTTCGTAGAGTTTCATCTCAACCAGTTTCATATCGGCAGGAAGATCCTGCTGTATCAAACGCTTCATGAACAGCAACAGGTTTTCTGCAGTTGGTTCTGCATCCCACACAACCAAGTTTTCCTGTTCATTTACTTCCTTGTGTTTGGCAATATAATTTCGTGAAAGAACAAGTTTATGATCAAATAAATCAACCACAGCTTTATTAACGATTTTCTTCAGGTCTTTAAAATCAAGCAAAAAGCCGGGAGGTGGAATAAATTCCTGTTCTTTAAGCGTTGATCCTACGGTTACATGTAATTCGTACGAATGACCGTGTATATTTTTACACATGCCATCGTAACCATCAATTGCATGTGCCATTTCAAAATGAAAGATTTTGGTAAGTAAAAGCATATTCCTGCGCTCCTTTTAACATTCAGTAATTAAAAACAGCGCAAAATTAGGCTATTGCAGGCTTTCAGGGAAAGAGAAAAAAATAATCCTGATTAGTCCGTGAACTAATCAGGATCAGGATATGTACAAAAAGACGGGTTTATTATTTAGCCCAGCTGATTTTTTTGCTGAGTACTTCAGCTGAGTTTGTTCCGATCATAATCTCAAAATCGCCGGCTTCCCAATCATATTTCAACTGATCGTTATAAAACCTGAGATCATTTGTTGTAACAGTGAATGTAATTGTTTTGCTTTCACCTTTTTTGATCATCACTTTCTGAAAACCTTTCAATTCTTTTACCGGGCGAACAACTGAACCAACCAGATCACGGATGTACAACTGCACCACTTCTTCTCCATCAACATTACCTGAGTTGGTTACTATAACAGAAACCTGCAATGGTTCATTTCCTTTGAGTGATGTTTTGCTCAACGACAAATTACTGTAATCAAACTTTGAATAACTCAATCCAAAACCAAACGGGAATTTTGGATAGATCGACAAATCAATGTATGCTGAACGATATAATTTATCACTATCATTTCTTGCTGGTCTGCCGGTATTGTAATGATTGTAATAAATCGGCACTTGTCCTTCTGTTCTTGGGAATGTCATTGGTAATTTACCGGAAGGATTATAATCGCCAAACAACACATCAGCAATAGCATTACCTGCTTCAGTTCCCAGCCACCAGGTATAAAGAATTGCAGGAACATGATCAGCTGTCCAGTTAAATACCAACGGACGACCTGCACTGATCAACACCACAACAGGTTTACCTGTTGCAACAACAGCCTGTATTAATTCTTCCTGTACACCGGGCAAATGAATATTACTTCTGCTTTTTGCTTCACCACTCATATCTCTTGCTTCACCAACACTGAGAATAACAATATCTGCAGCATTTGCAGCATCAACTGCCTGCTGAAAACCTGTACGGTTTGAATCGTTGATGTTGCATCCTTTGGCATAAAGCATTTTTGCATCTGCTCCGAGTTTTGATTTTACTCCTTCCCATAATGAAACAATTCTTGCTGTATCATCAGGCCAGTCGTAACTCCAGAAACCATTATGATCGCTAACTGCTTTTGCAAACGGACCAATCAAAGCAACTGTTTTTGTTTGCTTGCTGATGGGCAGTAACTGTTTTTCATTTTTCAACAGTACAATACTTTTCCTGGCAATATCTCTTGCAACGGTTAAATGTTCAGGATTATTCCACTCCGCTTTTTCTCTTGTTTCATTGCAGAATTTATATGGATCGTCAAACAAACCCATTTCAAATTTCTTGCGCAGAATACGACGCACTGCATCATCAATCACACTCATTTTTACTTTTCCTTCCTTCACCAGTTTTGCAAGATGATTAATGTAACTGCGGCTTTCCATATCCATATCACTTCCTGCATTTGCAGCGGCCATTGCAGCTTCGTAATTATCTTTTACATAACCATGCTGAATCATTTCACCAATGCTTCCCCAATCACTCACCACAAAGCCTTTAAAGTTCCATTGACCTTTCAGGACATCACGTTGAATATATTTGTTTCCTGTTGCAGGAATACCATTGATATCGTTGAATGAATTCATGAAAGTTGCAGCACCTGCTTCTGCAGCTGCTTTAAATGGTGGCAAATAAGTTTCATGCAACTGGCGCAAGCTCATATCAACACTGTTATAATCTCTTCCACCAACAGCAGCACCATATGCAGCAAAATGTTTTACGCATGCCATTACAGCATTTGTATTACCAAAACCTTTTCCCTGGAAACCCATTACTCTTGCTTTTGCAATTAAGCTGCCTAAGTAAGGATCTTCTCCCGCACCTTCCATTACACGGCCCCAGCGTGGATCACGTGCAATATCAACCATTGGAGCAAACGTCCAGTGAATGCCCGATGCACTTGCTTCTGTTGCAGCAATACGTGCACTCAGCTCAATTGCCTGCATGTCCCAGCTTGCAGCTTCGCCTAATGGAATAGGGAAAATTGTTCTGAAACCATGAATCACATCCTGCCCAAAAAGCAAAGGAATTTTTAATCGTGACTGCATGGCAATCTGCTGCAGTTCTCTTGTACGCTTTACACCGGTTACGTTGAGCATTGACCCAACTTTACCCGTTTTAATCTGATCAAGCAGTTTATCATCGTTGGTCAAAGGGCCGGTTGCAGCCCATGGACCGTTGTATTGATTCATCTGTCCGATCTTTTCATCCAATGTCATCAGCTTTAAAACCGAATCAACTTTCTGATCAATAGTTTTACGTTGAGAAAATACCGGTTGTGAAATTGTACAAACAAAAAGTACAATTGGCAGCAATGTTAGAATTACCTTTTTCAATGTCCTGTTATTATGAATGTGAAAAATGTGATCGAAAGATAAGATGATTTTTACTGATAAATCCGCACATAGTCAATTTCCATACGTTGTGGAAACACAGAATCATCCACGCCAAACTTTCCGCCCCAGTTTCCGCCAACTGCAATATTAATCAGCAGGTGAAATGTTTGATCAAATGGCCATGCATCAGTATTGGTATGTTCATTTTTAAATACAAAGTATTTGTTCTTGTCAACAAAAAAGGAAATTTCATTTTCTGTCCATTCAATTGCATACACATGAAATGCATTGTACCAATCGTTACGACTGATTGCTTTTCCCTTTTGTGTTCCAAGCATACCGTTATAAGCACCGGTATGAACTGTACCAAATACTGAATCTTTCCAGTAACCAACATGTTCCATAATATCTATTTCACCACTCTTTGGCCAACCACCATAAGCCCATTTTGTCGGCAACATCCATATAGCAGGCCACATACCTTTTCCTTGCGGAATTTTTGCTTTGATTTCAATGCGGCCATATTTCCAGTCGCCTTTATTTTTTGTTACCAGTCTTGCTGATGTATAAGCTGCATCAGTTTTTGTCTCCTTCCTTGCTTCTACAATAAGCTTACCATTTTCAACTCTTGCATTTTTTTTATCCTTGAATGTGTAGTACTGCAGTTCATTATTTCCCCAACCACAATTTTGCGGACAACCTCTTGCAGTATCATATCCCCATTTTGCAGCATCGGGCAGTCCGGGTTTATTAAACTCATCGGCCCAAACCAGTTTTTTAAACTTTGTTTGTGCGGTTGTTGCAACACTCAACAAACAAAGGCAACTGCACAGAACTACCCCTAACAGATTTTTGAAACCCGTTTTCATAATATTTGTATTAAAAAATTTCAGAAAAAGAGTGATGGATCTTTTACTGGAAAGTAAAATATGAATCACTCCTGTTGCTATTGACTCTACACGATTGGTACGTAAGTACCTGGAAAATATTTTTATTGATAAACTCTTACATAATCAACTTCCATCGCCGCACTGGAAAAAGCCGGATCAACAGTACCACCAAATGTTCCGCCCATTGCCACATTGAGTATGATGAAAAAATTCTGGTTAAATGGTAAGCTTGCAGTGTTATTGAATGTATAAAACGCCACATCATCCACCAGGAATTTTATGGTAGTTGCTGACCATTCAAGTGCATACCTGTGAAACTCAGTTGATACATTTGAAATAACAACAGTAGTTCCGTCACCATTTCCACCAGAGTGACCGGGATGATGAAGTGTTCCAAAAATTCTGTTGAGATCATTTCCCTTGTGCTCCATAATATCAATTTCGCCACAAGCAGGCCAACCAACTGTAGTAAGATTGCTTCCCAACATCCAGATAGCAGGCCATGTGCCGCCACCTGCAGGAAGTTTTGCTCTTACTTCAATTTTTCCATACTTAAATGAGAATTTATCTTTTGTCAGTAACCTTGCCGAAGTGTATGAACTTCCACTGTAGCTTTCAGCTTTCAATGTAATTTTCAAAGTGCCGTTTGATACAGATGCATTATCGGTACGATTGGTATAATACTGTAATTCACTGTTGCCCCAGCCACCTGCACCAAGATCATATCCCCATTTGGAAGATGATGGTGCTCCGGTTCCATCAAACTCATCCGACCATACCAATGTCAATGCAACTGTAACGGTAATATCAACAGACTTTGAAATACTTTGTCCGCCTGCGCTTTTTGCTTTTACAGTAACTGTATAATTTCCTGAAGCAGGATATTTATATGTTACGGCACCTGATGCAACTGTTTGAAAAGTTCCGTTACCGAAATCGTATTCATAAGTTGCTGCATTTTTTGCAGTGGCAGTAAAGCTTACGTTACCACTGTTATCTGTACTCACTATTGCATTAACAACAAGATCTGTTGGATAAACAACTGTACTTCCACCTCCACTGTTCTTTTTACAGGAAAACGATAACAGCATGAGCAACAGAACCAATACTGACAAATATTTCATGCGATAATTTTTTTTGATTTAAAAAGCAACCTGCCTGCTGAGAGGCAGGTTGCGTTAAATTATTTCGCTTTTAATTTTTGATACCATGAGTTACCATCAATACCAATGTTACGCAGGTTAACATTTGTAGCAGAGATGGATAAGATTTCATACGTTGTACCACCAGTACCAAAGTTAATAATACCATTGCCGGGTACTACAAACTGAATTTGTGTTGAAACAGCAGGAGTTGAACCTGATGTTGCATTCATAAATGCCAGTTTTTTTGCAGTGGGAGCAACAATGTTGTAGCAGTTATCGCCGCCGCTGAAACCATAGAACGCAGATGCTGCTCCAATTGAAAATGACTGACCTTTGTTGTCAACTGTCATGAGTATGTTACCCGATCCATCTTTTGTGAATGTGATTTCATCATCGTATGCACAAGCTTCTCTTGAATTAGGGCCTGCAGCATACCAAATTGGGCCAAATGCATCAGCAGGGCCAACACCAAAGTGACCAGCTGATTCTTTATCTGTAATCCATGTTTTAGATGAACCGTTTGTTAAGTACTGAACAATATCAGCAGGAATAGTAAATGCAACAAATACTTTCACCTTTTTGGTAATGGTAGATGTTGAACCACCTGTACCAACTGCATTAACAGTAATAACATATTCAAACGTTCCGGGATTAGTGTACTTATGTGTTACAGCACCAGAAGGAACCATTTGTGTATTACCATCGCCAAAATCAATTTTATAAGTAATGGCATTGGTAGCTGCAGTAGCAATGGTTACAGCACCTGTACCATTACCATCGGGATTAGAAGCATCGGTACCAACTACTGTTGTAGCAAGTGTAAGATCAGTTGGCGATTTAATATCACCAAACTTGTAATCTGTTTTCTGGCAGCCGCTGAACCAAACCACTAAGGCAATTGCAGCAACTGAACTGAACAATTTAAATTTATGTGTAATCATAATTTTTGTTTTAAGCATTAGTTAAGTCTGATATCATCAAAGTACCAGGTAAAGTTTGCTGAACCATCTCCAGCAGTACCATTATCAAAAATGAGAACAACTTTCTGGTAAGTATTTGCTGTATTAATTGCTGTGTAATCAAATGTCAGATCTTCCCATCCATTGGCAACAGTTGTTGTTACTTCTTTTTCATAACTCTTTGTTGCATCAGTAAGATTTTCAACCTTCAGTAACACTTTAGTACCAACCCTTGGAGAATACACTTTCATTTTAAAGGTTTTGCTTGCAGAAAAATCAATCGGGTTATCGAGTGTGATATAACTGCCACCCCATGTTTGTCCTGCACCTTTCACCATCTTCGCAACTTTTGCACTGGTGTTAATGCCTGTTGAACTTGGATTGCTTACAACAGTTACTGCACCACCATCAAAATTGGTAAATGCATAATTCAAAGTGGTTGATTCAAAGTTCAACGGGATGCCTAACACATCAGCTGTACTTACAAGCCTGATATCATCAAAGTACCAGGTAAAGTTGGCTGAGCCATCACCCATTGTACCGTTATCAAAAATCAGAACAATATGATCGTATGTATTGGCAGTATTTACTGCTGTATAATCAAACACTAAATCTTCCCAACCATTAGCAACAGTTGTTGTTACTTCTTTTTCATAATTGAGTGCGGAGTTTGCACCGTTCTCAACTTTCAGTAATACTTTGGCGCCAACTCTTGGTGAATAAACTTTCATGCGGAAATATTTTCCTGCAGAGAAGTTAATAGGACCAGCAAGGCCAATCCAGCTACCACCCCATGTTTGTCCTGCATTCTTCACCATCTTACCAACTTTTGTACTGGTGTTGATACCTGTTGATTGCGGGTTGCTCACTACAGTTGCATTACCACCATCAAAGTTGGTAAATGAATATGTAAGTGATGTTGATTCAAAATCAAGAGGCAGTGTTAATGTTGGAGGCAATGTGTTGGTTAAGCGGATATCATCAAAATACCAGGTATAGTTGGCAGAACCATCGCCCATTGTGCCATTGTCGAAAATAAGTACAATGTGATGATAACTGTTAGAAGTATTAACCGCTGTATAATCAAACACAAGGTTTTCCCATGCATTAGCAACAGTTGTTGTTACTTCTTTTTCATAGTTGAGTGCACTGTTGGAAGCATTCTCAATTTTCAGCAGCACTTTGGCGCCTACTCTTGGAGAATATACTTTCATTACAAAATATTTACCAGCAGAAAAATCAACAGGGCTGCTTAATCCAATCCAGCTTCCACCCCAGGTTTGTCCTGCATTCTTCACCATCTTACCAACTTTTGCACTGGTATTAATTCCAGTAGAACTTGGATTGTTTACAACTGTTACTGCACCACCATCAAAATTGGTGAATGTGTAATTCAATGTTGAAGATTCAAATGTAATGGGCAGTAACAACGGGTCAACAATTGTAATTGTTTTTGTTACTTCTGTTGTTGCAGCACCACCACTTAATGCAACCACTTTAACAGAATAAGTTCCTGTTGCAGTATAAGTATGACTTACAGTTTCGCCTTCAAGGAACGACTTTGGAATTTCATTGGCAACATCACCAAAATAAACTTTAAAGAAAGTTTCATAAGTAGCCTTTGCAGAAACATTTACTTTGAAATTATTAGAAGCATCAATTGTTGCTGTCACTTCAAGATTTTCAGGAGCCCTGAACGAAACGGTTAATTTTTGAGTTGCTTCAGTTGTTGCACCACCTAAACCATGTGCAACAATTTTTACATTGTAAACACCTTCAGCATACGTATGTTTTGTATTGCCGCCGGGTGAAACGCTTGCAGGAGTTGTTGTTGCATCACCATAATAAATATCGTAGGACGATGCGCCTTCACCATTGGGAGTAATGGTAACAAGACCTGTATTATCCTGTGTAATTTCAAAGAATGCAGACAACTTGGATGGTGCCGGTGCATTTTTTGCAAAGTCAACATCGTTGTAATCTTTTACACATCCTGTAATGGTTAACAGCAGGAATGCAGTGAAAAAAGAATATTTAAAGAAATTCATAATCATTTGTTTTAATGGTCAGAAATTAATAACCGGGATTTTGGGTTAAGCCTGATATTTCAACTTCCTGTTGAGGAATTGGAAATACTTCATGTTTACCTGTTACAAATCCTGTTATTTTCGAAGCAGCCTGTCCTGTACGTACAAGATCAAAGAAACGATCGCCTTCCATTCCAAGTTCCAGTCTTCTTTCATCCCAGATAGCTTGTTTCAACGTTGCACCTGTTGATGTAATGTTGTGCAGGTTATCGCCAAATGCACGCTGACGTACAAGGTTCAGATATTGCTGAGCTTTTGTATCGTTTGGTGTAGTTGAGCGGTTGTAAGCTTCTGCTGCCATGAGTAATACTTCAGCATAACGGATGATGCGGAAATTATTCAGGTAGTTCAACTCAATCTGACCGGATGTTTGTCCTTTTCTTGGTAAATACTTCTGGTTATACAAACCTGTATTTTTATAAGGAGCCACCTGGTAAGTAATGTTGAAAGATGGATTTGCTGTTTTGTACGCTTCAATATTTAAACAGGTAACATCTTTCCTTTTATCACCTGCTGTATAAGCAGATGCTAAATTTTGTGTGGGAAGATTGGTACTCCATCCTGCAGCATAAGGCATAGCAGCACTACCGTTTAAACCACGGATGCCGCATTGCTGTACAGCATAGTTTCCTTGTCCCCTGTTATATCCACCCCAGTTATAATAAGGTGAAGTGTTGGAATACTGAATTTCAAAAACAGATTCAGGACCATTTTCACCAGCTAATAAAAAGATAGAACCAAAATCAGACACCAATGAAAATGCATTAGATGTAATAATGCTTTCAAGAAGTGGTGCAGCGAGGTCAAATTTATTTTCATACAAATAAACTTTTCCTAACAAAGCCTGTGCTGCATATTTTGTAATACGTCCTTTCTGTACCTGAACAGCAGGTAATACAGCAATTGCATTTGTAAGATCAAGTTCAATTTGTTTGTACACATCAGCTTTGGGTGAACGTTGAAGTGATTTTGAATCGCTTAAACTTAAACGTCTGTCGGTGAACAAAGGAACATCGCCAAACATTTTTACCAAAGTGAAATAGTAGTATGCACGGATAAAATAAACTTCACCATAAAGTGCATCTTTACCTGCAAAATCAACTGTTTTACCGGCAAGATTTTTTTCTTTATACTGAATTAAATAATTAGCCCTGTTTACACCTTCGTAAGCTGATAACCAGATTTCGGATAAAGCTGAGTTAACAGGTGTATGTGTGTAATCATCAATTTGCTGAAGAGCCAGAACGTCTGATGCGTTTTCGCCACCACTTACAGCGTTATCAGATGCAATATCACCAATAGGAACAACCTGGTTAATCCATTGCAACGGGCTGTACACACTCACAGCCATCGTCCTGTAATCACTTTCAGATTGCAGGTAATCGAGTTCAGTGATTTTGAAATCTTCATGCGGATTATAATCAACCCACTTTTTGCAGGAAGAAAGAATTACAATCAGCACAAACAAACTCAACACTTTTATATGAATAGTCTTCATTGTAATATTTTTTTGATGAACAATTAAAGTTTGATGTCAAGTCCTACTGAATACACTCTTGATTGCGGATAAGCACCACGATCAACTCCTGTTTCAAGAATACCTCCTGAAATTTCAGGATCAAAGCCAGTGTATTTAGTAAATGTGAATGCATTCTTAACCTGTACATAAATACGCAGATGGTTGAATGTATTTTTCAAAGCCTTTGCAGGAATGGTATAACCCAGCTGCAGGTTTTTGATTTTTACATACGATCCATCTTCCACATACCTGTCTGATACACGGATATTGCTGTTGGCATCAGTAAATGAGTAACGTGGAGTACGTGCATCATTAGTTGTGCCTGCACCAGTCCATCTGCCTAACACATCCCTGAATTTGTTAGTGTAGTTGGCATTACGTTCATAAGCCCTGTACACTTCATTACCAACAGAAGCATAAGTAAATGCAGTGAAATCAAAATTTTTGTATTCAAGATTCAGGCTCCATCCCAATGTAAAATCAGGGAACGGATCGCCGATCTTTGTTTTATCAGAAGCATTGATCACACCATCACCATTTACATCCACAAAACGGATATCGCCAGGCTGTGCTCCTGTTTGTGTTGGAGCTTTTGAAATTTCTTCATAGTTCTGGAACAAACCGTTTGTTTTATATCCGTAGAAATAACCGGGAGTCTGTCCTTTTTCAAATACAGTTACTGTTTGTGACTGTCCGTTGAAATAAGAACCACCAAGAATTTTTGCAGTACCATCACTGTTTGTTGCTGTTACTTTATTTTTTGATGTAGTGAATGTAACTGATGTGTTCAAACGGAAAGCTTTTCCGATTGTTTCAGTGTATCCAACTGTAACATCAACACCCTTGCTTTCTGTTGAACCAATATTAGCTGTTGGGATAGGTACAGTACCGAGGTACAAAGAAGCTGATGGAGTGAACAACAAACCATCTACATTCTTAATAAAGTAATCAGCAGAAATGTTGATTTTCTTTTTGAGTAATGTAAGATCAAAACCACCGTTTATCTGTACTTGTTTTTCCCATTTCAGTGCATTGTTTGCAGCTGATGCAACTGTTGAACCAGGATAAAATACTTCGCCAAAACTATAACCATTGCTGTTGGCTGTAGAACCATAACTTGGACCACCGGTTACAATACCAACAAACTGTGGATTAACATTTTCGTTACCAATTGTTCCGTAGCTGGCACGTACTTTCAGGTAATCAATTAGGTTTGAATGGAAGAAGTCTTCGTTTGTAGCCACCCAGCCTGCTGATCCTGAATAGAAGTTTGCAAACTTATTATCAATACCAAAAGCATAAGAACCATCACGGCGTGCAGTAAATGATGCAAGATATTTTGCTTTATAATCGTAGTTAACACGACCGAAGTAAGACAGGTTTCTCCTGAAATACTGGTAATAACCTCCGGATAAAGCATTTGTGTTAGTTGCAATATTAGTACCGGTAGCTGCAGTAAAATCAGCAAATTCCCAGGAGTTGAAAGGAACATCCTGCCTGGATGCATTGGCAGCATTACCAGAAGTTTTTGCTAATGAAAAACCAAGAACTGCTTCAAAACTATGATCATTGGCAACTGTAAAGTTGTAGTTACCATATGTTTCCCAAGTGTAATTGAAGTTGCTTGTTTTTTCGTGGTAAACACTGTTATGCTTTTCAAGAACAGTTGAACCATCAGCATTCATTGTGTTTTCAACGTTGAGCGGACCGTAGAATACCAGCGGAGTGAATGATTTGTAATTACCATCATATTTTGTATAACCAAAACGTGTGGTAAGTTTCAGGTTCTTGATTACATCATACTGAAACTCGAACTTACCATACAACTTGCTGCCATTATTCTTATTATAAGTATTGTCAAGCTTGGTCAATGGGTTGAAAATTTCTGATAACAACAGGTTGCTGTAACCATATTTTCCAACTGTGTTTGGAACAGTGTTGTAAACAGGAACTGTAGGATCAAAGTTCAACGCACTGCCGAGAATGCTGTTGAATGAGTTTTCCTGAACTCCTTTTGAATCAAGTAAAACACCTGTAGTGTTTAAAATGAATTTCAGTTTGGGAGTAAGTGTAAAGTTGAGGTTGGCTGTGAAGTTGCCACGGTCGAATCTTGATTTGTCGTTACCACCAACAATACCACCCTGGTTCATATAACCGGCAGAAAGGAAATAAGAAACCTTGTCGCTTCCGCCTCTTGCAGAAATGTTGTGTGCCTGCAGGGGAGCCTGCTTAAACACTTCATTTTGCCAGTTTGTACCAACACCCATTGTTGAAAGGTTGGGGAAGATAATATTACCACCGGCAGTTACACTTCCTTCATTAATAATAGCTGCATATTCAGTAGCATTGAGCACACCAATTGTGTTCATTACCTGCTGTACACCATAATTACTATTGATGGAAATTTCAGCTTTTTGATTTTTGCGGCCGGATTTAGTTGTTACTACAATTACACCATTACCACCTTTTACACCATAAATAGCAGTTGCAGCCGCATCTTTTAATACGTTGATTGATTCAATATCAGATGCATTGATGGAATTAAAATCGGTGAGTGTTTGAGGTACACCATCTATAATTACCACAGGATCGGTACCGGAAAATGAAGGAATACCCCTGATTAATACAGTTGGTTTTGAACCGGGCGAACCGCTTTGAATAACGTTTACACCTGAAGCTCTTCCCTGGAGTGCTTCTTCTGTACGAACCGCATTTACTTTTTCGATATCGGCACTTTTAATAACTGAAATAGCACCGGAAACCTTGGTTATTTTTTGGGTACCATACCCTACAACCACTACTTCATTCAGGGTAACCGAAGCACTTTCTTCGAGAAGTATCTCAACTACTCCGGATTTTGTTACCGGCAGCCTGAGATCTTTCATACCGGTATAAGTGATTAAAAGAACATTTCCTTTTTGAGCGCTGACGGTGAATTTTCCGTCCTTATCGGTCATTACCGATGTAGAAGTGCCTTCAATTGAAACGGTAGCTCCAACTAAAGCTTCTCCTGTTGCCTTATTCTTAACCGTACCACTAACAGAAAAACTCTGGGCGATAGCCTGGTTTGAAAAAGCTAAGAAGAGAATGCTCCAGCACAATAATGTGATTTTTAACTTCATAAAGCAATCATTTTGGTGAGAGAAATGGAGGTTTGAAACCTTAAAATTTGAAGATTAAAATTATTCATTACCCCTACATCAATGAAATAAAAAGCCACTTCATTACTACATCAGTATTCTTAAACGCTTGATTTTAACCACTTTTACACTACATCATTACTACATCAGCAAAAAAAGATTACATTCACTAACTATTTTTGCCATATGCGATACTTAAAGCTGCTATTGCTCATTAGTTTGCCGGTATTGGGCTACTCCCAGAATACGATTGGGCTGCCCGATGTAATCAATTACACCAAACAAATTTATAATGCCGGGCTCCAGAACTGGGATATTAAGCAGGACAATAATGGAATCATCTACTTCGCCAACAATGAAGGACTGCTGAGTTTTGATGGGAAGTACTGGAATCTTTACCCCCTTCCAAATAAAACAATTGTACGATCGGTTGAAATTGGCTGGGACCATAAAATATATGTTGGCGGACAGGATGAGGTAGGTTATTTCGCTCCCGCCCAAAACGGCAAGCTGGAATTTCATTCACTTTTAGAAGCAATTCCAAAAGCCAGCAGATCCTTTGGCGATGTGTGGGATATCGTTTCTTATAAAAAGGAGATTTACTTCCGCACCCAACACGCTATTTTCAAACTAACCGGTTCCAACATGTCGGTTTTTACCGCCCCGCTGGAATGGTCTTACCTCGGCATTTCAAACGGTCGGCTGTATGCTCACGACTTTAGGAACGGGCTGATGGAATATGCCGACAATATCTGGCTCCAGGTTCAGGGTAAATCCGATCTGCCTGCCGGCGATCCGGTTACTTCTATTCTTCCCTTGAAAAACGACAGCTCCATCATCACCACATTAAAAAATGGTCTTTTTATCCTTTCACCAAAGGGTGTAAGTAAATTAAATACAGCTAACAGTTCATTATTTGCCAATGAGCGTATTTATGCTGCAACAACCATCAAACAAGACTGGATAGCACTTGCCACCAATAACAGTGGTATATATATTATAGACCTGAAAGGAAATGTTATTCAAAGTTTTGCCCGACAGGAAGGTTTACAAAACAACAATGTGCTGAGTGTATTCAGAGACCGGCAGAACAATCTCTGGCTTGGACTCGATAATGGTATTGATTTTATTGCACAGAACAGTGCTATTAAACATATCATTCCAAATGGGCAGGATGCTTCGGGTTATTCAGCAGCTATTCATAACAATCAACTTTACATCGGCACATCAAACGGTTTGTACAGTGTAAACCTGCAACAAACAGCTGACCTGAGTTTCAGCAAAGGAAATTTTTCGCCCGTAAATAATACCAAAGGGCAGGTTTGGGGAATGGCAGTCATCAACGGCGAATTATTTATGGGCCATCATGAAGGCGCATACCATATTATAAATAACAATGCTCTTCAGCTTTCAAATAAAGCAGGATTCTGGAATTTTGTACCTACTTCTAATACATTTCCCACACAAAATGTTTTATCAGGAACGTACAGGGAAATCATTTCTTTTGATGCATCGGGCAATACGCTTAAAGAACAAGGTGCCATTCCGGGGTTTTCAGAATCGGCAAGGTTTATAGCGATTGATAATAACAGTGGTGATATATGGGTTTCGCACCCTTATCATGGTGTTTACCGCATTTTCAAAAAAGCAGATGGCAGTTACAGTTATGAATTATATACCGATAAGCAAGGTTTGCCTTCATTGCTTAACAATCATGTTTACAAAATCAGGAATGAAGTAGTCATTGCAACTGTAAAAGGTGTTTACAGTTTCAACCCTGCAACAAAAACATTTCAACCTTCCGTTTTTTACAAAAACATATTTGGAGAAGAAAGTTTACGCTACCTGAAGGAAGATAACTCGGGCAACATCTGGTACATCCATGAAAAATCTGTTGGTGTGGTTGACATGTCGGGCAAAGCTCCGGCAATCATTCATTTACCAGAGCTCAATAATAAAATGCTCAGCGGGTTTGAATTTATCTATCCCGTTAATGAATCAAATATTTTTCTGGGTGGTGAAAAAGGATTTATCCATATCAACTACGAGAAGTACAAAAAAAATGTTCCTGAATTAAAAGTACAGGTAAGAACAGTTAAGATTTATAACCAAACCGACAGCATGCTTTTTGGCGGCTATTTTGCCAATGTAAACGATACGCAGATACAAAGCGAAAAGAATATTCCTGAAATTTCGCACAGCTGGAAAACAATTTTGTTTGAATTTTCTTCTTCACTCTTCGGCTATCAATCAAATCTTGAATACAGTTACCGGTTAAAGGGATTTGATAATAATTGGTCTGAGTGGTCGAAACGTACAGACAAGGAATACACCAACCTTCCATCGGGCAGTTATTCATTTGAAATTAAGGTTCGCAACAACCTCGGCAACGAGTCAATTGCATCTTCATATGCGTTTAAAGTATTGCCACCCTGGTATGCAACCATCTGGGCATACATTCTTTATTTCATCATTTTTGGTGCAGGTGTTTATACACTTTACAAATTCCAGGAAAAGAAATTTCAAGAACAGGAAGCTAAACACCAGGAAGAACAAAATAAGCTTCGTTACATTCATGAACTGGAACGTAACAAAACAGAAAGCGAACTGGTGAACCTGCGCAATGAAAAACTGGAATCAGAAATCAGCTTTAAAAACTCCGAACTTGCTTCATCAGCCATGCACCTTGTAAAAAAAGGTGAACTGATGGCTAAAATAAAAGACAACTTAGCTGCCGTTATTAAAGAAATCGATAACCAGCATGCCATTGGTGAATTAAAGAAGTTGATTAAAACGCTCAGCGAAGATGATAACATCGACAACGAATGGGAAAAATTCACACAGCACTTCGATAAAGTACACAGTGATTTTGTAACCAGTCTGAAGGAAAAACATCCATCCATTACCGGTAATGAAATTAAACTCTGTGCTTACCTGCGCATGAATCTTTCCACCAAAGAAATTGCACAGCTGATGAATATATCGGTGCGTGGTGTGGAAATAAGCCGCTACCGTTTAAGAAAAAAACTGGGCATTGGTTCTGAAGTAAACCTGTTTGACTACATGATGAACATTTCAAAAGAATAAAGCAGCATTATTTTTTTGCTGCTTTTATACGTTCAAATAATAATTCAGGTTCATTGGTGGTAATAAAGTTGAAGCCGCTGCTGATGAGCCAATCCATGTCTTCTGCTGTATTAACCGTCCAGGCATTGAGTGCAATATTATTTTTCTTAGCGCTTTCAATCCATTCGGGATGAAGTTTAAAAACAGAAAAATGATAATCAACACCCGTCATTCCATCCGCTTTTACCTGCTCCGGCGTTTTATCGCCAGTGAGATATTGTGTTTGTGCTGAAGGATTCAGCTCAACAATTTTTTTCAGTATATCATAATCAAAACTGATGTACACAATTCTGTTCTCAAGGTTCAACTCATGAACCATCTGCAACACTCTTGCTGCAATCAGTTTTCCTCTTTCTTTACTGATGGTGGATGGTTTTATTTCGCAAACAAGTCTTGTGGTTTTATTATGATCCATTCCAGCCAGTAAGTATTCCCTGAGTGTAGGCAATTTCTCAGCGTTTGATAAAGTGAAGGCCTGCAGATCAGCATAGCTTGTTTTTTCAATAGGCAGTTTATGAAACTCATCATCATGGTTAATCACCAGCGAATCATCAGCAGTCATATGCACATCAAACTCCGAACCGGTACAGTTTAGCTCAATTGCATGCTTCAAAGAAGCAATTGAATTTTCAGGCAAACTGTTTTTCTTCCATGCTCCACGATGGGCAACTACAATATTATCAGCAAACTTTACAGGAGCAGCAGTTTTATTTGTAACAGTGCAGGCACTCATGGCAACAAAAATTAGAATGATCGGAATTTTTTTCATCGTAATAACTTCAGTAAACAATAATATTTGTTTGGATGCTGAAAATACAGCTTTAAAACAAACCGGCGAATCATTGAATGTTTCGCCGGTTAATTTTGAGTTTGAAAATTATTTTTCCCAATTAACTTTCCCTGATTTTACTTCAGCAGAATTTGTACCAACCATGATTACAAAATCACCCGGTTCCCAATCATATTTTAAATTGTTATTGTAAAACTTCAGATCATTAGGCGTGATGTTAAATGTTACAGTTTTTGCTTCGCCTTTTTTCAGGAATATTTTCTGAAAACCCTTTAATTCTTTTACAGGTCGTGTAATACTTCCAACAACATCACGGATATATAACTGAACAACTTCAGCACCATCATAGTTGCCGCTATTGGTTACTGTTACAGTTGCTTTTAATGTTTGGTTACCTTTTAATTTTGATGAACTTAGTTGCAGACCGCTGTACGAGAATGTTGTGTAGCTCAATCCATAACCAAACGGATACAATGGATCGTTTGTAACATCATAATAATTTGAACGGTATTTCTGAAACCATTTACCTTCATCAACAGGGCGACCCGTATTTTTATGATTGTAATAAATCGGAATCTGTCCAACGTTCTGCGGAAATGTAACAGGCAGTTTTCCTGAAGGGTTCACTAAACCAAAAACAGCATCAGCAACAGCATTACCCGATTGTGTACCGCCAAACCAAACATTCAGTATAGCAGGAATATTTTCTTTTTCCCAATTGATCGTAAGTGGTCGGCCTGTAAACAGTACCAACACAACAGGCTTGCCAATCTTTACGAGTTCTTTCAAAAATGCTTCCTGGTTTCCTGGTAACGAAATATCTGAGCGACTTGAACTTTCGCCTGTCATTTCAGAAGCTTCACCCATTACAGCAACAACCACATCACTTCTGCGTGCAATTTCTAATGCTTCTTCTTTTAATTGTTCAGGCGATTTTACCGGGTCAATGGCCGAGCCTCCCCAACTGATCCAGCTATCGAGTCGTTTATCATCAATTAAATTACATCCCTTTGCATATTGAAGATTTACACTGTTACCCAAAGCATTTTTAAAACCTTCAAGCACTGTAACCGTTTTTTTATGATCGATTGCAACGGCCCATGTACCTGCCATATCATAGCGTGAATTAGCCAACGGACCAACCAATGTAATGTTCATTTTTTTATTTAATGGCAACAGCTGCTTTTCATTTTTCATCAGCACAAATGTTTGCGACGTAAGCTCTCTTGCTGTCTGCATATTTTCAGGAGTTGAAAGTTCAGTTGCAGCACGTTTTAAATCGCAGTACCTGAACGGATCTTCAAACAATCCTAAATCATACTTTGCTTCAAGCATACGGCGGCATGCCTGGTTAATTTCAGCTTCCGTAATCTTTCCTTCTTTCAACGATTTTTTTAATGTGGTTAAAAAACCTTCACCAATCATATCCATATCAATACCTGCATGTAATGCCAGGGCCGACACTGTTTGCAAATCGCCAAGGCCATGTGCAATTAATTCATTGATAGCTGTGAAATCTGTAACAACAAAACCTTTAAAACCCCATTGCTTGCGGAGTAAATCTGTCATCAGCCAACGATTGGCAGTTGCCGGAATACCGTTAATATCGTTAAACGAACTCATAGCACTTCCTGCACCGGCATCAAACGCAGCTTTGTATGGAGGCAGATATTCATTGTACATTCTTACATAACTCATGTCGGTTGTATTGTAATCACGACCAGCTTCTGCTGCACCATATAATGCAAAATGTTTTACGCAAGCCATGATGGTATTATTGGCCGACAAATCTTTGCCCTGGTATCCACGCACATAAGCTTCAGCAGCTCTTGATCCGAGATAAACATCTTCACCCGAGCCTTCAGCAATTCTTCCCCAACGTGGATCACGGCAGATATCAACCATTGGAGAATAAGTCCAGCAAAGTCCGTCGGCACTTGCTTCCTGTGCAGCAACACGTGAAGCTTTTTCAATCAAACTCATATCCCAGCTGCTTGCCATTGCCAATGGAATAGGAAATGTGGTGCGGTAACCATGAATAATATCCATTCCAAAAATCAAGGGAATTTTCAAGCGGCTTTTTGTAACTGCAACCTGCTGCACTTCACGTATGCGCCATGCTGAATCAAGATTTAAAATACCACCTACTTGTCCATCGGCAATTTTTTTACCAATGTTACTGCTGTTTGCTTCACCTGTATGAATTTCACCGGCACCTACAAGATTTAACTGGCCGATCTTTTCATCCAATGTCATTCTCGACATCAGGTCACTGATAAATTTTTCTTTGGTTGAATTCTTTACAGTAACAGCTTGTTTCTGTGGTTGCAGTGTGGCTGTTACTACAAGCAATCCACACAACAGAAGAAGGAAATTTTTACGCATAGTATTTAAATTCAGTTTCAATTAACGTTTCAATGTTTTTTTACAAAAACCCGTTTACAATTCAACAATGATTTTATTTGTTCCGGGTTTCAGGCAAGTTAAAAAATGATTCATGGATAATTGTGCACCGCCTGCCCGGTATGCATTGTATTCCACATCAAATGAAATGGCTTCACCGTTAATCAGGATTTTCTTTGCTGCAAAATTTCCCGACTTCACAGCAAAACTCCATTGCAGATCAAACCCTCTGAATTTAAAAGAGGCTTCAAACCCATCCATCTCATTGGTGAGTACAGGATCAATTACAACATGATCGTTGAATGCACGAAAACCAATCAGCTTCTTAATAATCAGGCTCACATAAATTCCGGGGCCACTTGAATACACTCTCCATCCGCCATCAACACGCATTTTACCAGAAAGAATATCTGCATATTTTTCATCAGCTTCATAACGTGTTTTAAACGTTACATCACTACTGGAATAATAACAGTTTGCCTGCCGCAGATTACTGTTTGGCACCACATCACGATAAGCAACCGGAATTGCCTGCCGCATTGCTTTAATAAATTCATTGGCTTTACCAAGCACCGCCTGCGATTCAGTATAACGTATATGTTCATGGATATACATCAACCCAATTTCTCTTCCAAAGAACGTGCTGCTTTCTGCACGCTGGAAAATTTCCTGTATACCTCCTTTGTAACGAAGTGGTTTATCCATCAGCCTTGCACCATCAGGACCTTTGAGATGCTGATCAATAATTTTTTGATGTGCTTCAGCCTGTTCTTTTGTAAATATTCCACTCAATATACCTCTGTCCATTGGCAACAGACTATATTTTATTCCGGTATGCGTATCGGTTGGATGCAGCAATACGCTGATGCTGCCATCGTCCTGTACAAAACCATAACCGGCAACTACAGCATCTTTTACAAGATGTTTATTAAAATCATCTTTGATTTTTTGTGCAACATTGCTTAAGCGTTCTGCTTTCGTTTCATCACCAATGCGTTTATACACTTCTGTATAATCACTGAATGCCTGGTAATTCATTTGCACTGTCCAGCTTGAGATCAGTCGTTTTGCCAAATCTTCATTCACCGGCTGAAGTGAATCGTTCCAATCACCACCACCAAATGGCACCAACGCTGTACCGGTAATGTAAGAATCTTCAATCATCTTAATCAAACGCTCCACATGTTCATTGACAGTAAACAATTCCTTTTCACCAAAGAATGGAACTTTTTCATCAAGCACGGTTACATCACCTGTAACTTTTACATAAGCTGCCAACGAAATAATCACCCAATAATAAATATCACCATGGCAATCGCCAGCACGGATATTGCTGTAACTGTCAAACATCCACCACTGCGGCCAGTCACCAATTTTATTCTCATTGGCAAATGTGATGAGCAACACTTTTTTTGCAGCGTCAAATTTTTCTAAAGACAACAACAATTCAATTGGCCCTTGCGATACATCTCTTGTTCCCCACGCAGCACCGCTGAATTGTTCCAGTCCATATGGTGTGAGATAATGCGTGATAGCATTCATTCCATACCATGGCAGAATTTCACTGATTGTTTTCAGATTTTTTTCATCTGAACTTAGTTGCAAATGATTGCTTAATTCGTTCCAGAATTCATTTCCGGATGAAACTGTATTCTCTGTTGTATTTTTCAGATCAAACTTTTGTTTCAATTCTCCAACAAAATGGATTGTAAACTGTGATGTAGCAGAAGTTTCCAATACAAATAAATCAGTCAGTTCATACGGCAACCGATCCTGAAGTGAGTTTTTTATTTCCGCTGCACCATCAGCAACAATTCTGAAATCAGCTGAAGGGAATTTTTCAGCAATCATTGAAGTTGCTGTTGGCTTTGCAGTAAATGCATTGTTTCCATCAGCTGTTAATTGCCATGTATTTACTTTATCCCAATCATGTGTTATTATCAGCTTAACAGCCTTGCCATTTACTTCTTTTATTGTTGTTTGAATAACAGGCGACTTAATGTGTGTTTCTGTTTTTATCTCAAGCAAAATATTTGCCCATTTATAAATCCAGCGGCAGGAGTTAAGCCCCATTTCAAAAGCAGAAGGAATAGCAAGCAGGTAAAATACCCCGTCGATTTCTGCAAACACACGCTGACCAGAACTGATATTGGCATTGAACTGGCTTGTGTTGATGGAAAGAAAAACATTAAAGTTGGTATTGCCCTGCGAAATGTGCGAATTAAAAACGCCTGTTGCAAAACATGTGGTTGATAATGTTTCTTCCGTTGGAACCTGAGCAAGATTTGCCTGCATGATGTGAGCATGAGGGCGATCAACAGCAGTTTCTTTTGCTTTTAGAATCACATGTTGATTTGTGCCTGCAAAAAAAGATAACAACTGCTCTTCACTCTTTTCTTTTAACCGGATATCTGTTCCAAAGAGCTGTTGAATTTCTGCATTATTCAAATCTTCGGATGGAAACAGCAATGAAGTCTGGAATAAATTCTGTTTTGGCTGCATCCAGTTTGCATCAGCTACTGCAACTGCTTCTTCAAACTCATTGATAACAGCTGGCAACAATGCCAAATCATTTTCAGAAGTTGCATTACTATGATTGGCAGAAAATGCTGCCACAAATTTTACTGTATGCGATCCACTTGCAGCTAATTCAAACGGCGATTCCTGTAATGCCACAACAGGCGATTCTCCAGCCATATTGCCCGGCAATTCCTGTTGCAAAAGACATGCGGGAACTCCTGTTGCACGATAAGCATTGCCATAAAACTGCATCCCATCTGTTAAGCCAGCAACTGCTTTTCCTGCACTCGCCATCATCAACCATGGATAACCTGTCGCTTCTTTTGTATTTTGTCTGCAGGCAATTACAGCACCGTATTTTTCATCATTCAGAATAATACGTTCTAAATACTGGCTTACATAATATTCATTTACTAAACCATCGTTCAGGTTTTTTAAACCCACTTCCTGTTTCCAGATTATATCCAGTTGCACAGGTTGGTCCGTACTGTTTGTAACTGTTACCTCCCATTGCCAGGATGAACTTTTTGAAGAGAGTTGTAACACACAAACATATTTTAATCCTTTCCATTCTCCTTCAACATAAAACTTATCGCCGGCAAAAGAAATCCTGTTTCCGTTTCCCGCACCTAACAATTCAGTGAGCTCAATTTGATTTCCGTTGCGTTTACGCAGGTATAATTGTGTGCCGGGTTGAGCATAAAGATTACCAGCTTTTAAATTGATCCTGATTTTCTCAACATCAATATTTTGTACATGGCCATTTTCTAAAAAAGAAAATGCTAAACCATTTTTGTTTGAAAGTTTCATCTTACTTATTTTTTAACCCCGGTAAATAGGAAGGCGCATAAAGCCACTACTATTCCTTTGAGGCAAAATCATACATTCTATTTTACAATTTTCATCACTACCTCTTTCTTATGCAAATGAGTATAATGCACAACCAACCTGTTGCCAATAATTTTCAATTCAAGTGGCTGACCATTACACTCAATTGATTTTACTTTAGCAACATCACCTTCCAGCACCAGTTCGCCCAACAAATCCCTGTGCCCATGCAGGTGCAACTGCAAACCATCTCCTGCATTTTCAACCAGTAACAAATCAGATGTAGTGTGCAGTAACTGCAACCCATCGTTTAATGTAAATGCAATTGGTGAAAGAACTGCATGAAGCCCGGGCATTTCCATTTTTTCTGCACCCATTGGCATTTTCACCTGTTCTCCGGTTACAGGATGTGTATAGCTGATTGATGTGAGTTGTTCTTCGTTATAATAATTTCCAACAAACAACATTGCCTGTTTAGTTGCTGTAAAACGTTCCCGAACAGTGATAAAGAAATTATCGGCAGTTGTATTAAATATTCTTGCATCAGAAAGATTGAGCAATGCCATGTACACATCTTTATGTGTTTCTGTATCAAATCCCCACCATGTACCAATGTGTGCAATTTTTCCTTTGCCGGTATTTTTCTGAAAGCCGGTAATCTTTCCACGAATATTCTTTGCAATAATTTCGGCATCTTTTAAATCAGCAGCAGCATAAACCATTTGAGGGTTGGCGCATTTGATGTCTTTTAAATCAAACACATCAATCAATGCTGAATCAAAAGCATCTGTACCAACAGGTTTTACCTGCAATGCATCACGAAGAATTGCACAAGGAACTCCATTCATTTCACGCAGAGGCAGATTGGGAAAAATCACAACATGTCCGCCGCTGTTTGCATAGTCGAGAATTTTTTGTTGTTCAGCTGCATTCATTTCATCTGTACAAAAAGCCCAAACCTGTTTGTATTTATTCCATCCTGTTGAAGGTTTATTCAGATCAAGCATATCATATTCCACATTCAGCACCTGCAATGCTTTTAATAAGCCATCAAAATAAGCCGGGCGACGAATAGCTGAATAACTGAACACCACTTCACTTGCTGCATCAATTGTACGCTCCAATTCAGTTGCATAGTACGGCGGATAAAATAAAACAGCTACTTCTGCTTTGCGTTTCGATTCAACAATCACATCTTCAGCAGTGCTGATGATTTTACTCATGCGTTGCACCAATGGAAATGCAGATGTTTTTTCAGCTTCGGGTGTAAGCGGGTTGAACCAATAAAATGTTGAGCCGCTGTAACCCTTGCGTTCAGGATTTCTTCCCTGCGAAAACATATAATAATTCCATCCGGTTAAACCATTTGCCACACTTGCTTTGTAAAACAATTCCATTTCAACAGGATTGGTTACTACATGGTATTCACGTGAACCACTTTGAAACTCTGCAGCAAACATTGGCTTATTTCCCTGCATGGCATATGTAATATCATTTACAATGCGATCATCGTGCAGGTTACGGTAGCTCATGAATTCAGGAATATGATCTACACCAAAAATGATTTCACTTTTGTCTTCAAACAAATCTTCATACATCGTAATGTTAACGGGGAATTCATAACCACTACCATAAATCCAGCCGGGAAGATTGTGATAGAATGGAAGTGTAACGCCTAAATCTCTTGCCAATTTGGAAAGCATCCGCAAATAATCAGCATAATACCTGCGCCAGAAAAGTGTCCATTCGTAATCCCTTCCTTTATCAGCAACTGATTTGTAAGGTTCTCTTCCATCAGGCGGAAGCTGAATATCATTGAATGAATTGTAAACTGTTGCCCAGAGTTTATTCCAGTATTGAATGTCGTTGTTCTTTTCTTCGAGATAAGCAATAAAACGTTTTCGTACTTCTTCGTTATAATCAGCCTGATGCGATAACCAGGAGAACACACCAATTTCATTACAGATCTGCATCAAAATAACAGGTCCGCTTTTAGGATATTCATGTGCAGCAATCAACGGCATAATCTGCTTGTACCATGCCTGTACTTTTTCAAGGTAAACAGGATGAAAAAGACTTACACCATCACTGTTCACCGCATCACCTTTGCTGTTATGCATTTTCAATGTAGGAATATATTGGTCTACAAACCAATCGGGCAAACCTGCACCACGGTATTCAGCAAGAATAAATGGCCCTGGTTTTAATGTGCAATACAATCCATGTTCTTTACATTTTTTTATCCAGCCCAATAAATCCCTTTCAGGAATAGTATGGCCATCAAAATCAAATTCTCCTTCAACAGGTTCATGCCATGCCCATGGAATATATGTGCTGATGGTGGTTAAACCAGCTTCTTTTGCAGCTGATAAATGTTTATCCCATAATTCTCTTTTAATGCGGAAATAATGGATCTCTCCTGAATTAAGGAATACTTTCTTACCATCTAAAACAAAATTGTCTCCTTCAATCGTGAACATAATTTTTATTTAATTTTTTTCTACAATATTTTTTACGCTGCAGCATGTTTTGCTTTCAGCAGTTCTTTAATTTCTTTTGTGCGATCTTCAGTAAGTGAATAACGTAATACAAAGAAGAGTGAAATAAGACTCAGCAAAACAGGCAAACCAATTTCCACAATACGCATCATTAATAAAGTGTAAGGCGTTTGCTTTTTCAAAATGACGATTTCACCTTCCATTGCTTTTACACTGCTTTGCAAAGTTGAAAGATTTGTGTTGCTCCTCATGTCAGCTAATGATTGCTGTACAGTTGTAAGTTCATTAGCAAGTGCCACATAATGATCCGTATTCTTTGTTTTCTTTTCAAGCGATTTGTCTTTTAAATACGCCTGTAACTCTAAAACAGTTGCTGATAATTTATTCATCTTCGTCTGGATCAGCACAGCAGGAACAGATTGTTTATTGGCCAGCAAAGAATCGGCTGAAATTTTTGTATTCGACAGTTGGTCAATTGAGTTCTGAACCGAAGAAAGATTCTGACTGATCAGGCTGTCACGCTGTGCTGTATATCCCGGAACATTATCAAATGAGTTTTCAAATTTTTTCTCGTGTTCCTTTTTCAGCAACTTCTGGTATTCTTTTGCTTCTTTCAATGCATCTGCCTGCATGCTTTGCACAAATGAAGCATCCATTTTATTCGTTGTGATTTTCGTGTTCCATTCTTTTACCCATGTAGAAAGCTCATCAACATTTCCCTGGAACTTATCAACCTTAGTCACCTGTGTTTCATCAAACATCGTTACAACAATCAATGCACCCGCAACAAAACTTGCCAATGCAGTTCCTAATTTGATAAACCACCAGAACACTGCATAATAACTTCCTTCAGTACGCTGACCTGTTTTCAATTCATCTTCATCACAAATATCTCCCACCATTGATGATCCCAATGTGAAGAAGAACAACATACCTGCTGAAAGTAAAATCGTTGGTATAACAATCAGGTAAGGATGATTGGGATTGTAACAAACAATTTTTGAAAGCTGAGCCGCAATCATCAGCACCATTGCAATGATCAGCGTATTACGTTTCCCCATCTTCGGGCTTATCCAGTTTAACGGGAATACAGCTACCACACCAGTAATTGCCCAAACTGTTCCGTTAATTCCAAGCATGGTTGCACCTGCCAGTTTATCGCCACCAAACACATAAAAGATGGGAATGTATGAACCAAGCAACTGTACAAAGTTGAAGCCCATTGCCAGCGTAAAAATGGTGAGTGTTAAAAACACAAAGTTTCGGTTGGATACAACCAGTTTCATGTCTTTCCAGAAATTTGTTTTCTGCTGCGGCTTATCAATGTGAAACTTTGGTTCACGCAGTTTAAAAAACCACCAGAACGATAACGGAATAAGCAGCGCTGCAATCATCAGCGAAACATATTTCATTCCATCCATTTCAGTTCCGCCTGTTCCTTTAAACACTTTCAGGTTGGCTAACCAGAACAACCAGGGTGTGCTCATTGCAAATAAATTTCCTACAAAACTTTTTGCACTGAACAAACGTGTACGTTCATGCGAATCGGACGACATTTCCATGCCCAATGCACCATGCGGAATTTCAAACAAGTTCACCGCAGTAAAAAACAACAGCAATGAAACAAGAATATAAATCAATTGAAAAACCTGGTAACCTCTTTCAGTAGGAAACCATTGCTGCACCATCTCTCCTTTCGGTATCAGCCAGATCACTACAAAAAATGCAGCACTTAAAATTCCACCCCATAAAAGAAACGGGCGTCTTCTTCCCCAGCGTGTACGTGTATTATCAGAAAAATGCCCAATGAGCGGATCGGAAAACGAATCCCACAAACGGGGAACAATAAGAATCAGTCCTAACCAAAAGGCACTTAAGCCAAGACTGATATTTCCCATCAGCCCAACAAGAATACCGGCAATATTAAACAGTGCGACAGGAATAATTCCTCCGGCACCATAAGCTGCAAGCTGACCGAATTTAACTTTATCAGAATGCGACGAAACAGTTGTTTTAATTTCTTCTGTGCCCATTTTATTTTTTTTATAAGTTATTCTTTACTCCAGGTTTTATCAATATTCAATTACAATTTCAGCAGGCGATTGAATGATCTGAATGTATTTGTTTGTGAATGTTTTTATTTCTTTTCCATTCACCAATACTTTCTTTGGCAATTTTGAACCATTGAAATTCTGAATCTTCATTCCATTTGCAGGAAGTTTCAAATCGCCTGAAATGTTGAAATGATATCTGTTCCCTTCTTTTTTAATGCTGTACGAAATTTCACCATAATAAGTCGGCATATTTTTTACAGACATACCTTCCGGCGCATCAATCCAATCCTGGTACAATGCCGCTGCAAGTACAAGCGATGAATCATATTCGTTTTCATATACAAACATGGAACGGATGGCATTGATAAAATCTGAACCAACCCATGTGTGTGGCATATCGCCAATATATCTCGGCGTACGTGCATCTTTCCAAACAACTTCAGCCCAGTGATACCAACCTTGCGGACGTTGATCATGCAAGAAATAATCAATCAGCTCATGTGCACGTTCAGGTTCATTCAACATAATAAAAGAACCAATTACACGATTTTCATAAGGTGTATAATCTTTCCAGTTGATGGTATTGTTTTTACGTTTTGTAAAATAATCGTAGTACTTATCGAATGTGTTATAGATCTGCGGCTTGGGCAGGTTATCCATTTCATTACATGGAGTTAATGAAACGGTTGTAGATGTAGCATCAAAATCGCCCAGCTCTGCACAACCGGGAATATAATTGATGCCTTTATTTTTCATAGCGAGATTAATCGAGTTATACAAATTGATACGGAATGTATCCCTGATAGCCGCAATCCGTTTTTCATCAGCTGTATTTCCTAAAATGTGCTGAATATCTACTGCATCTTTCAATCCTTTCATGGTAAAGAAATCATCCCAATACGAGTGCATGGGTTTTGCTGAATATCCTTCATGACTGATGGATTCAGGGACAAGACCATACTGTGCACGGATGCTGTCGTTTCCATTGCGGTAATGATCGGTACTGTGTTGCTTAACCAGGTAATCAATATAATTGACAGCCATCAACACTTCTTTATTTTTTGAACGGAGAAAAGCAGTGTCTTTGGTGAAATTAAAATATTCACGAAGCAGGTAAATAAACTGACCATGACTGTCATTCTCCGGTGTTGGATCAGGTCCACGACCATCAACCACGCAGGGCACTTTTCCATTTTCATACAGGAAACCTGAGTACCAGTTGATAAAATCTTTTACTTCAGGAACAATACCTGATTTCATTAATGCAGATGAAGTAAGTGCACCATCACGAATCCAGCTGCGGTTGTATGAACGGCTGCCGGGCTGTATACCAGCTTTATCCCTGTTGGTAAGAATATAAACCAGTTGCGATTTGTATGTATTCACAATACGATCGGCAGATGCAGGTAATTGAAACTGTACATGATTTATTTTTCCTGTCCAGAAATCAACTGCTGCTGAAAATTCTTTTTCAAAATTATTTGCAGCGATTGTATTTGCTTCAACTGTGTTTTTATAATAAGGAACTTTTACAATAAATGAATAAGTGCTGCCTGTTGCTATGGACAAATGATATTTTACAACACCGGATGCAAGATTACCTGCATCATTTACTTTGCTTTGTTTATTGAGTTTGTTTGCGGCAATTAACGATACAATATTTCCCTGCTCTGCAGTATAGGTGCTCACTTGCTGAAAAGGAATTTGTGACTCTACTATTTTGTTGTCAACTTTTATCAGTTGCTTTCCTGCAGTTTCAATAGAGCCGATTTTACCAACGCCGCCGGTCATATTTAAAAACTGGTAGTAAGGATCAACCTGGAAAGGACGGAGTAATACATAAAAATCAAAATCCTTTTTAGCTGTTCCGTTATTGACAAAACTATACTTGATGTAGAGATTTGAATTAACATTGGCTTCACCACCCGATGTAACTTCTGTTTTAAACTGTATCTCTTTTGCATTCCATGAAACAGCGGGAACAAATCTGTAATCTTTTGTTCGTTGCGTATTTCCCATTGACTGGACGATTGCTACATTGTTCCAGTTGTACAGCTGCTTATCCATTACAATCATTGGCTCCAGCGAAAAAGCAGCAGCATCCACTTCCACATTTCCATCTTCACCAAGTAACGCTTCTTTCACATCGTTATTTACGCCGGTAATTGTCCAGAATACTCCTTTCTCTGAAAAATAACGGGGATAGCTGCCGGGCTCACTGTTCTTTGCGCAATAGATATAAAAGTTATTCAGTGTTTCGGCATCTTTCATTGATAGCAATTCAATTTCATTAATACCGAAGTTTTTTACTGAGTTTGAAGCAAGCAGGTTCAGCTTGATGTATTGCGATTCAGAATCAGGAAGACGAATGATGCTTGTATTGTTTTGATTGTCTTTTACATTTGCAATCTTCTCCCAGAGCTTTCCATCGTTTGAAGTATAGATATCGAAATTTTTCGCTGAGAGATTTTTTGCCCAGTTAATTTTCAAACCGCCGTACTCACGCCGTTGTTTTAAATTGAAAATAATATTCTGCGGTTGAGCAGTTGTGCTTTCCCATGCAGTTTGCAAAGAGTTATCTGAAATATTTACAACTGGTTTGCCATTAGCTGATGATGATGCAGAAACTTCGGGTTGTGGAAATACATTTGTTTCAGGAGGTAATGGTTCGAATTTTAAATCATCAATCCAAACTGTTCCTTTCCCACCTACAAATGAAGCGATGGTAAATTCAATTCTGTCGAAACGTGTGGGTGCAGTTCCGCCTGATGGTCCCCAAGCAAAAGTTAAATGACGCTTTTTGATTTTAATTTTTTTCCATTCAGTCGGGAATGTATAGTTGCGGTTGCTGACCCACCAAACATTATCACCCGATGCATCGAGCAACTTAATTTCGAAATTGTTTGCAGGTGAATTTGCTTTAACCCAGAAAGTGAGTTCATAATTTTCAGGCAGTACTAATGGAAATAATTTTTGAATACCACCGTAACCTGTGCCTTTAGTGAAATCATAATCAAAACGAACGCAGTTACCATTATGTCCTTTGTCAGTGGAGATGTTCAGGTTAACCGCATCAGAACGGATGAAACTCCATCCGTCTTTTGTTTCAAAATTGTCTAACTCTTTTATTTGGGCTGAAAGAAAATTAACTGTACCCAAACAAAGAACAATTATTGAAACAATCTTCGCATATAAATACTTCCGTAGCATACGCTAATTTTTATCAGTATATAAATTCTGCAGTTTGCTTTATCATTTTTTATATTCAAAATGAAGTCGTTTCAAACCTGTTTGAATAACCGGGTCTTTCATCACATATTTCCATATCATACCAGAACGGAAATTTTCAATCATTAAAAACAACGGTCCCTGGTCAATTCCTATAAAATCATTGTCAACCCATTTTGCGGTTGGATTAAATGAATCATAAAATCCATACGGTCCCCATATCTTATCGCCATATTTCGCATTCATGTTTTTTATCGTTGCTATTGACAATGCCGGTGTAAACGGAATTGATGATAATGGTCCGTAAGGTGCCAATGTTCCATCTTCAGCAATTGTTTCATCTCTTCCACTTGTACCACGGCCTGCATAGCCTTCAAACTTTTTATTACCGAAGTTGTATTTATCACCTGGGCCATCGCTTGCAGTAATTCCCCATGTGAGTGAATCATATCCAACCCATCCTTTTGGATTTTCAATGGCATATTGTTGCTGCACTAATGTTGCACGACGTGAATTTTCGAAGTAATCAATTCCTTTTTCTTTCATGTATGAATCAACCAATCCTCTAGTATCAATAAAGCATGCAGTGAACTGATGACCAAACAAAGGAGGAAAACTTACATGCGACAAACCGGGATAAGGAGTTTTCCATTGATAATATGATTGAGTTGCCTGGAAACTTGCTTCAGCATTGGTCATTCCTGTACCTGCAGCAAGAATGTATAAAAACAATGATTCATCATAACCATGCCAGCCCCAGTTTAAGATTCCACGTTCAGGGGTCCATGCCATTGAAATTGTGCGTGGATGTTTTGACGTTTCGGACAGATAAAAGAAATCCCAATCAAGCCGGCCTAACAACTTTGCAGCAAGCAATCGTATTTCCTGTTCTTCTGCATCATCTTTATTAAAATAGTTTCTTGAAAAAATAACTCCCATCAGCAACAAACCTGTATCAACTGTTGAAAGTTCTGAATTCCATTCACGCTTACCTGTTTTCAAATTCAGAAAGTGATAATAAAAACCTTTGTAGCCTGTAGAAAGTGAATCAGCACTTTGCTGAGAATTGGCAAAGAAGCGTAGAATTTTCAATGTTTGTGTTACAGCGTCTGCCCTTGTAATCCATCCACGTTCAGCAGCAACAGCATAAGTAGGCAATCCAAAACCGGTAGCGGCAATACTGCAGGGAGCCCATGAAGCTGCCCTGTCTTTTACATAACCGTTTTCGGGATCGATTGCGTTTTGAAAGAATAAAAAAGTTTTGCGCTGAATGGTATCAAGCATCAGTTCATCTTCTTTGGATAAGTTATAATTCACTTTTCCTTTTGAAGAGAATGTGTTCAGGTTCTTTTGCGTATTGCAGCCAAACATGATTGTTACAATTACAGAGAATGTAACAAGATGCCTGTGCATTAATTTTATTGACATAACCTTCATTTAATTATTGTTCAAACTTCTTCTTACTGTTATTTCTTTAACACCGGCAGCAACAATTTTTTCCAGATTGCATATCCTTTTGCATTCATGTGCAGATTGTCTTCAAGAAAAATATCATCCATTGGCGTGCCATCGGCTTTCAGCATTTTACTGTACACATCAACAAATGCTGTTAATTTTTCTTTCTTGAGCATTTGCTCTATCTGTTGATTGGCCTCTGCATATTTAGTCAGTAAGCGAGCCCTGCTCGGACTGGGTTTCATTGATACATAAACAAAAGGCACAGAAGGATATTTAGCACGGATCAGTTTGTAAAGATTTCTAAACCGCTCCACAACCATATCAACTGTTACTGAATCACTGTAAGCAAAATCATTTTCGCCGCAATAGAGTACAATCTGTTTGGGCTGATAAGGATAAATAACATCGTAACGGAATCTTGTTACATCCAGCAAAGTAGAACCACCAAAAGCCCTGTTTAAGATTTTATACCCGGGGAAATAATCTTGTACATCCGTCCACTTTGTAAATGATGAACTTCCGATAAATAAAATTTGATTAGCAGAAGGGAATGAAACACTGTCTTGCTTTTTAAACTTCTGCACATCATTCCAGAAAGGCAATGTTGTTTGTGCAAATGAAACACCTGCAACAAACAGGAACACTAAAATTAAAATCTTCTTCATGAGTTTTCTTTTCGTCTTATAAATTATTAATCATTCTTACCATTAATTTCCAATGCAGGCACAATTGATTTTACAACCTGCTGATTCTTTGTTGTGCCGTTTTGATTCACTGTTTCCACCTGGAAATAATAAACCTTTTCTTTATCCAGTCCGTTAAACCAGTATTCGTTGATATCATGAACCATGATGCAGTTGTACAATTTGTCTGGGGCAGTGCCATAATAAATATTGTATGCATATGCATTATCAACCGGGCTCCATTTAATCCATGCGCTGCGTGGATCTTTTTCAGTACGCAATACAATAAACTGTTTTACGCTATCAGGTTTGGCACCATTCCCATTTCCAAAAACACGCAGTCCGCTGAGTGCAAACTTTCCAGTTGGCATATGTACATTTTCCAGCCTGATAAACTTGGCCTGTACAGGAGTTGTGAGCTCAACATACTCATGCGGAATATCTGTTTTGTTATTGCTTTTATCAACCAGCACTTTCCATTTCTTACCATCTGTCGAATACCAGAGTTTATATTGGTGATATTGCTCGCCACCATTTATTTTTCCAAGATGATCTTCTGCCACATCCTGGTCGGCATAATTAATCTGTACAGCATTGACGGTTGATACATTTCCCAAATCAGTTTGTATCCACTCACCATTATTTCCTGTTGCAGCACTCCAGTATGTTTTCTGATTTTCATCCACTGCATTGTTTGCTTCATGTGCACCCAGCACACTGCTCACCTGCACAGGTGTTTTGTAATTAAGTAAATTCCATTGCGGACGTAAAGAACCATCAGGCGATTGACCGGGAAGATAAGTTGGATAATCGCCAAACACAGTATTACACCACATCACATCATCTTTATCAAAACCCGCAGGCCATATACCAATCCTGCGTTCAAAATTATTTTTGACGGAAAGCATGATGGTGCTTACATGCCAGTAGTTACCTGCATTATCCTGGAATGTTGCACCATGACCAGCACCTCTTGCAAAACCACCCAGCTTCATACTTAGCGGATCAGATGCAGGAAATGCTTGCACACCATCAAACAATGGTTTGCTTGCAACCACTACACCATCAGCATACCCACTGAATTCAGTACCCGGTGCACCGTATTGAAAATAATATTTACCGTTATGCTTCGTCATCCAGCTGCCTTCAATAAACGGATCAAGAAATGTATTGTCCATGTGCTCGCCAAAACGTTGCCATCCATAACGCCAGGGTTGCAGCATATACATCGGCATTCTTGTACCAATTGGTTGAAATGTTTTACGGTTTAATTCTACACCTAATGTTGGGTAAGTATTACTGCTGCCGTTGTACATATAAAGTCTTCCGTCATCATCGGTAAAGAAAGCCGGATCCCATCCGCCAATTTCAAAACTGTCAACGAGCGGTTTCCATTCGTTGGCTTTGGGATTGGTGCTCATCCACAATGTAAAATCCCGTTTATAGGTTGAACCAATCACAATCATTGTATCGCCGATGATTCCAACTGCAGGTGCGCAGAGTTCATCGTATGTATTTACATTCCATGGACGAAGAAATTTGCGGGAAACAAAATTCCAGTTGAGCATGTCGCTGCTGTGCCAATAACCCCATTGATTGGTACTGAACAAAAAGTATTCGCCTTTGTAATTTACAATTACGGGATCAGCCGTTGCACGATGACGCCCCCACTCACTGAAGTTGGGAATGGGTGTGTAACCATAATCAATGTTAATGGGATTGCAATACGTTTTTTGCTGTGCTGTTACAGAAACAACAACAAATAAAATCAATAAACTGGCAATCAACTTTTTCATAAAATTCTATTTATGATTATAATAATCCAATACAGCCAGGATATATGCTCCTGAACCATAACCAACCATTGGAATTGCACCACGATACAATCCAAGATCGTTACTCAATATTTCCGGCACCTGGTTATTGTTTCTGCCTGCATAAGCAGTAATGCGGCCGATTAATTTCTTTGCTTCGGTTTTACTACCAAGATGATTTTGAGCTACAGCAACACGTAACCCTGCAAAAGGCCACTCCTGGTTTTCATAACTGTCGCTGCTGTTAAAACGGCAATAACCTTTTGAAGGATCTTTGTTTACACGGTTATGCAGATTATATTCTTTCATGTGTGAAAGAAACAAATGACTGTCGGAAATTAAACCATTTGCAAACAACTCAAAGGTTGCAGCATCGAAATAATGATGATCGGTTGAATTTTGTTCAGTGGCATTTCCTTTGATGTACTTGCCATCAATCACACAATTACTCATTATGCCGCTCAATAATGTTTTATACCCATCTTCCATTTTCTGAAATGGCAACCCGAATTTCTTTTGTAAAGACGAAACCAGTTGCAGACCTCTTGCACAAACTCCGCTTGTCCACATAAATTCTTTGCCGGGCAAATGATGTTCCCAGGGGCCACTTTCCCTGCGGATGATTTTCTTTTCGTTGATGTTGTGAACAATAGCATTACCAACAACCGAAAGTGCATTATTCCATTTCAGTAAAAAATCTTTATCGCCGCTTTCGTTTACATAATGATAAACTGCTGTAAGAAACAGTCCGAAATCATCAATTTCAATATTAGGTCCGTTCTCATTATAATCACTTTCTTCCCTTCCGTTACCAAAATATCTTGTTACAGAAATAATATAAGGAACACCAATGCCGTAATCTTTTCCATCGCTGTGTATGTAATGAACATATTGATCAGTTGGTTTCGATTGAAGCATAAACTCCAGTGCCTTTTTTGCTTCGCTGTACATTCCAAGTTTACTCATTGCTTCAATGGCAAACGAAGCATCACGTACCCAGCAGATAGCCCACACACCCGGACGTAATGAAGCCAGCACTTGTCCATGCGATAGCGGAAAAATTTCTTTCTCTCCAACCTGGCTCATTTTTAAAACTGAAACTCCTTGTTCAACCACATTCCGTTCTTCTGCCGAAATACCCGCAGGAACTTTTGCCTTTGCAATCACACTCCGCATAAAACGAATTTCATCAGCAATAAGATTTGATTTCTTTGATAAAATTCTGTTCACAGCTTCATTTACCTGCTGCTGGTAATTTTCCTGTGCATCCGAAAACGAAAAGAGGAAATATTTTTCAGTACCAAGATTAATGCCCACTGTTTCGTTACTGATGAGTTGTGTTTGTGTTTTATCTGAAACAAAAGAAATATTCTTAATTGCTTCCGCCTTCCCTTTCACTACTGCATAGAAAATTTTTTCTTCAGTTGTAAATGGAGAAACATACTCAACTGTAAAACCGGGATATGTTACTTTAATGACATGGGTATTGTTTTCATATTCGGCTTTTACAGGTTTTACTTTTTGCTGAAGCCGGATATTTTGTACAAATGGTGCAACTGTTTTCCCTGAATCGTAATAAGAGAAAATATGCGGATACAAATTTTCAACCACATCTTTCTGCGCATTGTATACAGCCGAAATCAACCCATTTGAAGTGGTTAACTGGAAATAAGATTTCTTACTTTTTAATTGTAAAGCAATCAACCTGTCATTTTCTTTTTTGGTGATGATGGTGATATCGCCTGACATAATCCCGCCATCACCAATACCATTGTACACACGAATAGCAATGGTATTTTTCTTTTTCACCCATTCTTTCTTAATAACATATTTGCGTTGTATATCCCATGCCGACTGATCACCAGGAGGAAATTTTCCTGTACTTCCAATCAAATGCCCGTTAAAATAAGTTTCATCTGCATCATCAATTGTTCCTGCAAAAAATACCAAATCATTATTCAGCAGTTCGGCAGGCAATGTTATTTCAGTCCTGTACCAGCCAACAGAATGTTCTTTGTTGATACCTGCTTTTGTCCAGCTTAAAGGGACTGCAATATTGCTCCATTGCGAATCATCCAGCTTTTCTTCTTTGAATGATGAGTTATCTTCCATTCTGAATTTCCATTTTGCAGGAAGAATAAAAGACTGTGCAACAACAGTTGCATTCAGCAGTAAAACAACTGCTGTAAATATTATCCTGGTATTTCTCTTTGAAAACATAATCAATCAGTTCATTTATCAGTGTAGTAAAGAAGCTGCTGCTTCATCAAGCATCAGAATTGAATTGGCATGATGACGTACAACAGAAACCGGAACCTGCGTGGTTATTTCGCCAATTATTCCCTGCTGCAGAATATCTGCTTTTTCTTCTCCATTTGCCACTACAAGCAGCAATTTTGCATCAAGCACATTCTTTAAGCCAAGCGTAAATCCTTTACCTGAAATTGTTACCCCGGGAAATTTTTTCAAACCCGATTCTATCGTAGCCGGCTGCAGTATGGATACATGAGTTGCTTTTTCAAAATCAGTTCCCGGCTCATTAAAACCAATATGTCCATTCTTTCCAACTCCCACCAGCATCAAATCAATACCATCAAGATTCTTAATTGCTTCGTTCATTTTCATACACTCATCATCTTCACTGCCTGTTAATGCATTAAACATGATGATTTGTGTTGCAGAAATACCAAGAGGCTGAAACAACTGCCTGTTCAATGTATCGAAACAGGAACCTTCTGTTTTTGGTGAAATACCAATCCATTCATCCAGCTGAATAAACATGCAATTGCTGAAACTCACTTTTTCCGACAATGCTTTTTTCACCAGCAGTTCATAAGCAAGCACAGGTGTTTTACCTGTAGCCAGGCAAAGAACTGCAGATGGATTTTCTTTTACTGTTTCGATGATTTTATCTGATACTGCTTCAGAAAGATCAATGTAATCGTTGTATACTTCTGTTTTCATTTACTGTTTTGTTTAACCATTATACCATTGGCCAGGGAAACTTACTTTTTAATTTTATTTTCATTCCCGTTGCTGACGATTTTCTAGCTGCTTCAATTATTTCCAATACATGCAGCGCATGCCCAACATTTATTCTTGGCTCAATACCTTTCACAATACTTTCTCCAACAACTCTTGCACCTTCCTGCCATTCGTAGCCACCTTTATCGGTACTCATCAGTTTTGGAGGTTCTGTCCATGATGTATCTAACACCACACCGTTTGTTTCCCAATCGTAACCAATCAAACGCATATTACCATAATCACCATACACCTGTATACTGTGTAATGATTGTGTTCCTGCTTCATGCCCATGCGGATCAAAATAATTGAACCCGCACATCACATGGCTGATGACATTCTTATCATGCTCCAGCAAAATGTGTGCATTATCTTCTGCCTCTACTTTTATTTTTCCTTTATCATCAACTGTTCGTTCAGGATTTACAATACTCGTCATTGCCATTACACTTTTTGCAGGACCAAGCAAACCTGTTAATGTAGCCATATTGTAAACACCAAGATCAGGCATGCTGCCTCCACCTTTTTCATAGAAGAAAGCACTCCATGTTGGCCCTGTATGTCCGTACTGCCCGTGTGCACTTGCTATACGTCCGAGTTTGCCCGATTGAATTGTTTTACTCATAAATTCAAACTGCGGACTGTTTACCACTGCAGGAGCTCCCCACAAACGAAGCTTTTTACTTTTTGCAAGATCAAGCAATGCTTTTCCTTCAGCATAAGTATTTGCCATTGGCTTTTCGCTCCACACATGTTTTCCTGCAAGCAATGCTTTTTTATTCAAATCGCCGTGCACCTGCATATCTGTAAGCGTCACCATCATATCAAACGGAACACCTTTCAGCATTGCATCAATGTGCGGATAGGTTTCTGCATTTACATTGTATTGCTTGTTTTGAGCAACTGCACGATCGTATTTTATATCACACAGGCTTACCACTTTAATCAGCTTGCTCGATAAGAGTTGTGGAAGATAGCGGTTGCTTACACTACCGCAACCAATCACAGCAACACGAATGATTTTTTCTTCAGCAGCAGCAAACAACTCAATGTTATCAAGCAAAACAGCAGCTCCTGTTATTGCAGTTGCTTTTACAAAATCTCTTCTATTCATTTTGATTTGTTTTAGAAGTGAGAGACTGTTTTTGTGCAGCATGTTTTCCTACCGTATTCATCTGTATGATATCCACAAGAAATGCAAAAGCCATTGAGAAATAAATATATCCTTTCGGTATTTTAAACTCAAGCCCTTCAGCAATGAGAGAAACACCTATAAGCATCAGAAAACAAAGTGCTAATATTTTGAAAGAAGGATGACGGCTGATAAAGCTGCTGATTGGTCCTGATGCAAACAGCATGATAATAACTGTTACAACTACCGCTGTATACATTACCCATAATTCATTAACCATTCCTACTGCGGTGATGATTGAATCAATGGAGAAAACGAGATCAAGCAATATTATTTCGCCCAACAACTGCCTGAACGTACCGGTTTTTGCTTTCACATCTGCATCGGGATCTTTCAGTTCAGTACCTTCATAAATTTCCTTGGTGCTTTTGTATAACAGAAAGACGCCACCTGTAATTAATATCAAATCCTTTCCTGTAAAACCTCTGTTAAAAATTGTAAATAAATTTTCATCCAGTTTCAATATCCAGCTGATGAATGCCAGCAATATCAGCCGCATAACCATTGCAAGTCCCAAGCCCCAATACCGCAACGTGTTTCTGCGGTGAGCTGGAAGCTTATCGGCAAGAATTGAAATAAAAATTACATTATCAATACCTAAGATTACTTCTAATGCAATCAGCGTAATTAATGGTATCAGTTGCTCTGTCATATTTTATCAGTTTTTACTTTAAAAATTTAAGAGTAAAAACAAATTTTATTGATGAATGTTGGACGTAAATCCAAGTTTCTTAAGTCCGCTCCTGATTTCAGGAATCCCCATAAACAACTTCCACAACAATCCCGTTCTGTAATTTTCAATCATTGTAATAATTGGGCCCTGGTCAATTGCCAGGTGGCTTTTTGCATACCAGTTGTGATGAATACTGAATCCATCAACAAAACCATATTTGCTCCATATCTTATCGCCTAACTGGTAATAGAAATACCGCAATGCTTCCATACTTTCTTTGGGTGTATAAGGCATGGATGAAATAGCTGCAGTTGGTTGAATAACTCCACGATCATTTTCCGGGCTGTGAGCCACGTAACCTTTATAACTGTCGCCGGCAGTTAATCCCCAGCAAACACTGCTGTAACCTTTGTAATGATTTGGATTTTCAATGCAATAAGCTCGGTTAATAAGTGTGTGATTTTTCCCCTGCACGAAATAATCATTACCCAATGAATCCTTTAATCCATTCGGATCAATTCCCTGGAATGTGTATTGCTCAAAAAACAAAGGACCACCTTTGTCTTTATCATAGTTACCCAACGGTAATACGTAGCCATAATATTCTTTTCCGTTTTTGAATCCTGCACTACCCGCCCATGTACCATCATACACTGCTTTTGAAATGGAATGATATTGTGATGAAGCGGCCATGATATAGGTGATCAGGCATTCATTCCAACCCCACACAGGAAAGTTCATATCAAAATCATTGTTCGGGCTCCAGTGCCAGAATAATTTATTCTGATTGTTCGTGTGCCAGCTCCAGTTAGCAGCACCCCACATCTGGTTAATGCGTTTACGTAAATAAACTTCTCTTGGTGTTTGTTTATTGAAATATTCTCTTGCACAAAGAAATCCCATCAGCAGGTAAGATGTTTCAACAATATCTGCACCATCATCCAAACGGTCGAACTTAATTGTCTTGCCTGTTCTTCCATTCATGAAATGCGGATAAATGCCGTGATAGCAATCTGCATTAATTAAAAAATCTGCAATCTTAATCAACCGACGTACAGCTGTATCTCTTCCAATCCATCCACGTTCAACCGCAACAATTGTACTCATGATGCCAAAACCTGTTCCACCAATTGCACCTGCGTCAGGACCAAATTCGGTATGACTGAAGTTGGGTTCATCCCACGCTTCATTGATATAATCCCAATAATGTTCTGCTAAAACGGTATTGCTCCGTTCAAGTGCAAGTCCACTGTAAGGATGTGCCCCATGCCAGAAGAAACGGAAGGTTTGTTTTTGTACAGTTTCAAGAAGTTGCTCATCAGTTAAACCTTTGATGATACCAACAGGTGCAATACTATCAGGTCCATCGCCGTATTTACCCACTGATTTTTTCTGAGCTGTTGCATCTGAAAAAATCATTAGTGAAAGCAAGAAAGAAAAACTGTAAAAGAAATTTCTGTTCATACAAACATCTTATTTACCGATGAAGTATTTAAGACCATCTGTTAATAATTTCCAATCGTCAGTTCTGAAAGGTGATGCCGGCAATCCTTCTTTGTTCATTAAATTATCTTCTATGTTATCATCCGTCCAGCCATAACGCACAGCAACAGGCTCCTGCACATCATCACACCAAACAATCACTGCATTTTCCCTTACCCATGCTTTTGCCCAATGAAACTGCTGATCTTTTCCTGCAATCATAAATCCATTCAGGTAACCATATTTATTTCCAGCTGCAACTAAACCTCCACCTGTATTTTCAAATTCAATCCTGATATGACCGTTTTCAATCTTCATACTTTTATAAATGGGACCAGATGCAACGATACTTTTTCCGTAATCATTTTTCAATGCAATCAATGCAAGACGTTTACCAACATCCAGTTTATTTTTGGGATGAATATCTTTCGGATCGCCGATATCGGTTATAACAGCCATTCCTGTATTGGGCAATGAAAGTGTTTTTAATTGTGATTCACGAAGCTCAGCCCATTTACTTCCTGTTGTTCCGTTTTGATTATTGGCATTGAATGATGCAAGCTGCACAAAGTAAAAAGGAAAATTTCCCTGCTGAAATTTGTTGCGCCAGTCGGTAATCAACAATGGAAAACTTGTTGCATATTGCTGGGCCCAATCGGCATTGCTTTCGCCCTGGTACCAGATTGCACCTTTAATTGCAAAAGGAATCAACGGATGAACCATTGCATTATATAACAAGGTTGGCATTGAGTTAGGACTAACAGAAACAATTGAACCTTTCACATCAACCCTTGCTTTCCATTCACCTGCCAGTGAAATAGTTCCTGCTGAAGTTTCCAGTTTTATATCAGATGCTTCGCCCCAGAAACCACCAGCACCACCAGTATCAAGTACTTTAACAACAATTACATTCTTTCCTTCTTTCAGCAATTTAGCAGGCACTGTATATTTTCTCACTTTATCATACACACAGGTTTCTCCCACCTTCACACCATTTACATAGGCAATATCACAATCATCAATCTTTCCAAGCCACAATGTTACATCGCTGCCGGCTTGCTGTGCAGTAAGTGTAATCGTCTTCCTGTACCAAACTGTTCCATCTAAACCATTAAGCCCCTGATCTTCCCAGCTTTTAGGTGCAAGAAGTGTACTCCATTTTTCATCATTATATGAAGCCGATTCCCAGCCCGCAGTTGTTTCATTATTATCTGTGTATTGAAAAGCTGAAACACTTTTCTGAATACGATCGAGCTGTTCTTTTTCAAATGTTTCAGTACTTGACGGAAGTTGTGCAGCTACAGGAATAAAATCTGGACTTGTTTGTAAACCTGTTTTGCTGATCCATGTTTCAACAATTGTTCCTCCCCATGAAGTATTAATTAAACCAATCGGCACATTTAATTCAGTTTGCAGATTTTTAGCGAAGTAATAACCAACAGCTGTAAAATCCTTTGCTGTTTCACTGTTGCAAACCTGCCAGCTTGTTTTATTAATATCGGGCAATGGCGATACGCTTACCACACGCTCGACTTTTATATGACGTATCATGTTATTATTAGCTGATGCGATTTCTTTATCTGCATTAATTGTTGCAGACAAAGGCCATTCCATATTCGACTGGCCGGAACAAATCCATACATCACCAACCAATACATCACTCAATTGAACTGTAGTTGATTTCCCTTTTACGGTAAGTGTAAATGGGCCTCCTGCTGATTCATTATCCAGGTACAGCATCCACTTTCCTGTTTTATCAGTTACAGTTTGTTTTGTTTGCTGGTGAAATGTGATGGTGATTTTTTCGCCTTTTGCAGCCCAGCCCCATACAGGAATTTTTGCATTGCGCTGCAATACCATGTGATCAGAAAAAACAGTTGCAACTTTTACTTGTGCAAATGTTGCTTGAGCAATTGTAAAAGCAAGTAGCAAACAGGTCGTAATCGTTTTCATGCGTTTTTATATTTAGTTCGCCGCATAGCGGCTGTTATTTATTAACAGAACTGATCCTGTATTCAGCAGGATATTATGCCCAATAATCATCGCTGTTTTTTTGCTTTGCTTATGGGCATTTCAATCAACTTCTTTCTTTATTACAGATAAGGCGCAGAAAATCCCAGCACATTCTTCATCCCGTTCTTTACTTCAGGACAACTGCCAAATAAATTCCACAATAATCCTGTGCGGTAATTTTCAATCATGATGATAATTGGTCCCTGGTCGATGGCAAGGTATGAACCGGCATACCACATCTGGTTCAGTGAAAAGGCATCTACAAATCCATAGTTACCCCAGATTTTATCGCCCAACACATAGTAGAAAAACTTCAGAGCCTTCATACTTTCTGTTGGCGTATATGGTATAGATGAGAGGGCGGCTGTTGGAGCAATTACACTCACATCATTTCTTGGTGAACTGGCAGTGTATCCTCCTGATATATCACTTGCTGTTAAACCCCAGCAACTGTCGCTGTATCCATAATATCCCTTTGGATTAGAAACACAATAGCTGTAATTAATGAGCGAATGATTTTTTGTTTGTGTCTGATAATTGGCATAACTATCACTCAGTCCGTTCGGGTTTATTCCGAGAAATGAATAATGAGAAAAGAACAGCGGGCCACCGTAATCTTCACCTAACGGCAAGGTATAGCCCAGGAATGTTTTGCCGTTTACCATAGCTCCGTTTCGTGCATAACCACTGTCGTAAACAGGTTTATCAATTGCATGCGTTGGAGATGATGCAGCCATAACGTAAGTAATTAAACATTCGTTCCATCCTTGAACGGGTACGTTTACAGCCCATGCATAATCAGGACTCCAGTTCCAGTACAATACTTTCTTCCCTCCTCTTCTGAACCAGTCCCAGTCTACTGTACGGTAAATGGAGTTAATGCTGTCTCTCAGAGTTGTTTCTTCTGCACTTGTTCCGTTGAAGTATTGCCGTGCAGTTAACAAACCCATCATGAGGTAAGAGGTCTCAACAATATCAGCTCCGTTATCATTTGTTCCAAACGGAACTACTGCCCCGCTTGTTCCATTGATCCAATGCGAATAAGCTCCGTGAAAACGAACTGCTTTGGTTGTAAGAAAGGAAATAATTGTTTGCATCCTAGCCAACCCTTCAGCTCTTGTAATAAAATTACGGTTGATAGCTACGGGTATAGCCATAATACCAAAACCGCTTCCACCAGAAGTAACTACTTCGTTATTGCCGTTGCTGCGTTCTCTTGCCAGTCCGCTTATGGGATGTCCATAGTCCCAGAAATATTTAAAGGTTTGTTTCTGCACCAGTGTTAACAATGAATCATCACTGATGGCTGGAAATTTCCTTGTAGAATCCAATTGCGTATAAAATGTATTACTAACAGATGAAATAAACAATCCGCCTGCTGCAGATTTTAATGAACCTCCAATTGAAAAAGTATATTTCATTAGTCCCTGCAATGCAGCACTTGGCTGAACAATCACAACCGAATCGTTACTTTGATAAGTAATCGAAACCGGAATAGTTGTTCCGTTTACATTACTCAAGTTAAACGAAGATGTAACTGTAGCCTGGTTTACCGGTTCTGAAAAACGAAGCTTGATAACCGGCTGCAGGCTTACATTATAAACAATACTAACCCAGCCATTTCCATTGAGCTGAATATTTGTAAGTGACAAATATGGCGGAGGAACAGGTGCTGGTGTTGATTTCTTCTTACAGCTGTTGAAGCTGATAACTGCAGTAACTCCCAATAAACATATGGCAACAATACGTTTCATTAAGCTTTATTTAATAACATAAGTATTAATCGAATGATGCAATGCTTTTGCCTTTGCAGCTTTTCCGTTAATCCAGATAAAGAAATCAGCATCTGCATTACCCTGGTTCATTACCACTACAACAACTGAGCCATCGGGGTTTTTAAATGCAGTCGAAATTAGCTGGCTGCGGCTTGGGCTGCTCACAATATGTTTAGCACCAGGCTGAATGAATTTTGAAAAATGACCGATGTAGTAATATGAATTTGTGTAAATAATTTCACCTGTTTTAGTATCACCATGCACAGGTGCAAAGCAGAAATTACCAACATGATTTGGTCCGCCTTTTTCATCTAATAAAATATTCCAATCGGTCCAGCCAACTGCTCCATTATTAAAATCGTTGATCATGGAACGTCCGTAACGTTCGCCCAATGCCCAAACCTGGTAACGTGCTGCATCAAAACGTTCAACACAACCTTCAGTAAAAAGAATTTTTTTATCAGGAAATGCTTTGTGAACCAATCCAACGTTATCAAACATCATATCACCACCGCTCCAGTTTTCATACCAGTGAAAGCCTATACCCCATGCAAATTTTGCAACAGCAGGATCACTGAAATAAGTTGAAGCACGCTGGTAAACCAAATCCCTGTTATGATCCCACACAATAATTTTCTTTGCACCCATTCCTGCTTTCTGAATTGTAGGTCCAAGATAATTTTTCAGAAAGGCAGCTTCTTCTTCAGCTGTATACAAACAACTTTCCCATGTTTGTTTTGCCATTGGTTCGTTCTGCACACTTAAACCCCAAACAGGAATACCCTGTGCTTCGTATGCTTTAATAAACTTCACATAATAATTTGCCCAGCTTTGATAAAATGCAGGCAACAGTTTTCCGCCGTGCAGAATGTCATTGTTGTCTTTCATAAATGCTGGCGGGCTCCATGGACTTGCAAACAATGTAAAATCTTTCCCAATCATTTTCATTGCTTGCTTGATCAGTGGAACACGATACTGCAAATCATGCTCAATATTAAATGACTTTAAATCCTTGTCACCTTCTGTGATATACGTATAACTTCCACTGCTGAAATCGCAGCTGTGAATATTTGTACGAACGATATTGTATCCAATTCCTTTTTCTTTATCAAAATATGCCTGCAAAAATTCTTTCTGCTTTTCTGCAGGAAGTTTGGCAAAGGTTTCTGCAGATGCATCTGTAATAGCACCACCAATACCAATAAACGTCTGATCGGTTTTAGAAGGATCAACAAACACACAAATTTGTGTTTCAAACGGCTGACCCATATTTGTAAAGCTCTCTGTTGCAGTATTGGTTAAGCGATAATTCGTTCCTTCTGCTGTTGTATAAGCAGTAACTTTTTTACCTTCTGTTGAATACGATGATTTAGGCATTGTAGTTTTTTGCGCCATTAATAGAAAAGGAAAAAGCAAACAACCAGTTAATATCGATTTCATTATTCCGTGTTTTTAAATAATCAACAATATTTTAATCCCACACATAAGTTGCAACAGCACCAGCCGGTAATGTTGCAACTGCAGATTTGGTTTTGTATTTAATATTAAATCCTGCTGAAGCTGAACCATCGTTTACAACAATCAGCACTTTTTTCCCAGCGGGTGTAAGAAATGCTGCGTTGTATAAATTACCAGACAGATTACTTTCAATTCTTACTGAACCTGCAGGAACAAATTTTGAAGCATGTGCAACAATATAATAAGCAACATTGCGAACAATACTTCCATCAAAAGTTAATGCGCCTTTACATTCGCTGCAACCACCGGGTGTGTGTGGATTATACAATCCATCACTTGCAAGATTCCACTCTAACGCATTCCGGCTCCAGTTACGCATAGATCCAATAATTACATTACGCATATGCCATCTAAGATCGCCGGCAAACGTGCCGTTAGCGCCAGTCCATTGCTCAGTGAAATATAAATTTTTATCGGGGTGTGCTGTATGTACTGAATAGATTGCTGAAATATCACCTTCATACAAATGAAAGGCTGAACCATCAATATATTTCTTTGCATCAGGATCATTCAACACTGTAATCGGGTAATCGGGTTTATTACAGTTGTGATCGTAAATAATAATTTTTGTTGTGATACCAGCTGTCTGAAAAGCAGGTCCTAAATTATTTTTGATGAATGTTGCCTGGTCGGCTGCAGGCATAACCATACTTGGGTTATTACCTCCAAACAAAGGCTCATTCTGAATAGTAACAGCATCAATCGTAATTCCTTTCGCTTTCATTGCCTGTATATACTTCACAAAGTATTTAGCATATGCATCATAATATTTTGCCTGTAAGCTGCCACCAACACTGCTGCCGTTATCTTTCATCCACACAGGAGGGCTCCATGGTGAACCAAGAATTTTAATATTTGGATTAATGGCTATTATTTCTTTTAAAACAGGAATAAGATCAACTGTATCCTGTGCCAAACTGAAATTAGTGAGGTTAATATCTGTTTGTCCGGCAGGCATATCATCGTAGCTGAAAACAGAAGCACTCAGATCTGATGCACCGATGCTGACCCGAAGGTAACTGATACCGATTGAATTTTCATTGTTGCCGAATAATTCCTGCATCAGCGATGAACGTTCTGCTCCCGTAAGTTTATTGAGGAAATAAGCACTGCCTCCGGTTAATGTATATCCAAATCCATCAATCGTTTGAAAACGAAAGTTGCTGTCAACTTCAATTGTTTCATAACCATTTGCACCAGGGGCTGTAAACTGAATTGTATTCTTCGAAAGTTTAGATACCTGGTCGCCTGTAGTGAGCCAATAAGTTATTGTTGGCCCGGTTTCAGTAGTTCCTCCGCCTGTATTCGTGTTTTTCTTTTTACAGTTGCAATTAAAAAACAACACAGCAAAAAGAAAAAACAGAACACTTGTAAAGTGCAATCTGCTGTTTCTCATAAAATTTAAAATTTCAATAGTGAATCAATTTATTTTTAGTAACCTGCTTTCCAAAAGCGTAACTCTTTATTATTTCTTGCTATTACCAACAGCCTGCCATTTGCCGTACGAATCCATTTTGCATCTCTCACTTCTCCATCAATTGAAGGCATAATTCCCTCCGTTTCAAATCCATTACTTTTTTTACTGAATGAAAAAACAGTTGGCTGAAGTGCATCGTAACGGCCTTCGTACGGAATTACTCCGTAAAAATTACCCACAGCTATTAACTTTTCACCATCTGCCTGAAACGCAAATACAGGTGCAAGTTGCAAGCCATTTTCTAAAACTACTTTTTTGAAATTACCCTTTCCATCATTTAAGAAACAACAGGAGCCAAGTTCTTCCGCAGTCCACTCAGTATAATCTTTAAACAAATCGTAAAACATATACTGCACATCCTTACCCGCAACCTCGCTGTATGTGAGATATGCTTTCTTCAAAACTGGCAATGCTCTTTCCAATTCATCTTTGGCAAGGAAAGTATATTGCTTTCCATTAATGGTGTAACACATCACCTGTTCGATAGTGCTGTTACCATCAAAATCTTTCACGTATAATTTAAGCGGACCGTTTTTACCTGCCCACAATTTTGTGTTATGTCCCCAGTTGCCTGCAAGAATATCTTTGAATCCATCACCATTTACATCAGCAGAAAAAACTGTTTGCCAAAGACCGGTTGATTGCGGCAATTCAACTTTTTGAAAACTTCCTTTTTGATTGATGAATACATTCACCGACATCCACTCCCCTGCAACAACAAGATCGGGCCAGTTATCATTATTAATATCTGTAAATGAAGCTGATGTTACCAAACCAAGATTCAGCAAATTCATTTTCTTATTATCAGCAATTTCAAAACCACCTTTACCATCATTGAGATACAGGTAAGAACTTACAGGAATACCAAACTTAAACTGATCGCACAAATGACCAATGAATACATCCTGGTCACCGTCTTTATCAATATCTGCTACAGCAATACAGGATTTGGTATCGTATATCTGTGGTATTGATCTGAGGTTAATAGAAAAATGACCCTTACCATCATTAATGAATAAACGATCAGTATTTGCAATATCATTTTGCGGAATTTCATTTCCACCATTCACCACCCACAAATCAAGTGCACCATCACCATTTGCATCAAAGAATGTTGCATCTACATCTTCACAAACAGTAAAACGGTTGAATAAAGCTGTATCAGATTTTATAAATGACCCATTTCTTTGCTGTATCATTAGTACACCCGGCTGACCTTTTGCACCACAGGCATAAAAATCATCAAGTCCATCTTTGTTTACATCTCCAACAGCAATTTTTGGTCCACGTGTACTTTCTTCGTGCGGAAGTAAATACTGGCGGTAGAAATCAACAAAATCATTTTCCTTATGCTGCCAGTTGCAGTTTACCTGTTGTGTAACATCTTCAAACAACGGTTTTCTTGGCAGAAAGAAAGTACTGTAATTAAATACTCCGCCTGCATTTTTGTATTCGATTTTTGTTTGCTTATTAACCGGTATATTTTTAATAACCTGGAATTTCTGATCGGGCCAAACAACAAGAATACTGTCAACTGATGGAAGCGTATCAATTCCAAAATAAAGTTTTGTATCAGATGCCGATTGGAAACCTCTTGTCTGCATCAATTGCTGGTACTGCATTCCAGCTTTTGTAAACAAGTATGCTTTTGTACTGATACCAAAACGGTTTGAACTGTCATTATTGAAAGAAATTGTAACCTGGTTTTTCTTTGATGGATTTACATTCTTTAGTACTACTGCACGTGCATTAAGACTATTAATTACAATATCAACATTACCATCATTATCAAAATCAGCAACAGCCGCACCGTTGTAATAGCCTTTCATTTTTCCTGTACCCCACTGATCGCTTTCATCAGTGAATGCATATTGACCATCACCTTTAAACAGGAAAGGATGCGATGCACCATCGGGCATTGCTTTAATTGCATCATCATCAAATGCATCTGTTCGATCCATGCCCTGCATTTTCATACCCGATGCAAATTTTACATAATCCAGATCAACCGGACGTTTCACAATACCACTGGAAATAAAAAGATCTTTCTTACCGTCGTTATCAAAATCAGCAAACAAAGGACACCAGCTCCAGTCGGTTGCGGAAACACCTGCCATCAGGGAAATTTCGCTGAAAGATTCACCATTGCCATTATTTAACTGCAAACAGTTTTTCGAATATTGTTTCTGATAACCTTTGTTATCAATCTTTATCATGTATGTTTCAGGATTCTCATCACTTCCATAAGTCTTTAATGTTTTTTCATCAGGCGGAAGCATGTCAAGAGTTACAATATCCAACTGTCCGTCGTTATTGAAATCGGCAATATCATTACCCATACTGAAACGGCTGTAATGACGAAAATGCGTTGCACCACTTTCAGTAAAAGTTCCGTTGCCGTTATTGATATAGTAATAATCATTTTCATGAAAGTCGTTGCCGATGTAAATATCATCCCATCCATCATTGTTAATATCGGCAACTGCCAAACCCAAACCATAACCGAGATTACTCTGGTAAATACCTGCTTGTTTTGAAACATCTGTAAACCTGCCGTTGATGTTTACATCATTACGGTACAACCTGTCGCCCGAAAGGGAATCATAAATTCTGCGGTTGCTGGTATCAACAATATTTGCATGTGGGTGATGTGACTGGTTGAGTATATAACAATCAAGATCACCATCATGATCGTAATCAAAAAAAGCTGTTTGCGTTGTAAAGCAGGAAGTGTTTAAACCAAACTGTTCTGATTTTTCAGTAAATGTGTTGTTGCCATTATTGATATAAAGTTCGTTGTGGCCTTTAAGATTGTATCGCTGACTTACAGTTGAAACATAAATATCAAGAAAGCCATCATTATTTACATCTGCCATTGTAACACCGCTGCACCAATCGGATAATCCTTTAACACCGGCCTTTTCAGTAATGTCTTCAAACTGAAAATTGCCTTTGTTGAGATACAGTTTATTGTTGCCTTTTGTATTAGCAGTAAAGAAAATATCAGGCAGACCATCGTTATTAATATCACCTGTGGCAACACCACCACCATTATAGTAATACAGGTAATAGAGAATGCTGAAAAGAGGCTTCTTATCAAGATTGTTTTCGAATGTAATACCTGTTGTTGATGAAGGAACAGTTTCAAAAAGCTGTTGTTTCTTTTGCGTATTGCATGAAAACATCAATAGAAATAAACTGCTGCAAAATCCAAATAAAATAAACTTTCTCATTTTCTTCTTTCAATTAAAAGATGAATTAATGACCTGCCGTTATTGATTTCAGCTTACTGTCAGCAATCTCTTTATACACAGAAATAAAATGTGTATGCATATGAGCTGAAGTAGGAATATCCTCTCCCTGCCTTAATACCATAATTGCTTTCGATGGAAGTTCGGGCATATGGCAATCAATGCAATTATTTTTAAGTACTGTGTTTTCTGAAACCTGTTTGAGTTTACAGAAATTATTTTGTTGCTGACTGTGGCAAGACATGCATCGTTGTGAAAATATTTCTTTCCTGCCCGTTTCATTTCCATGTGAACTATGGCATGAATTACAGGTCATATTACTGTTGATAAAACATTTGCTGGCGCTCATCATTCCAAACTGGTTGCCATGTACATCCGTTTCCGAAACCACAGGAGCGCCTTCTTCATAATTAAAATAGTTTTTCAAAGGTTCTCCAACTTTGTATGTAAAAGAAGGTTGTGTTTTACTCAGTTTACCACCATGGCACAACCGGCACAATTCAAGGCTTTGCTGCCTTGATAATCTTCCCGGGTTAATAATATAAGAAGCAGTTTTTTGTTCGGGATGTTGTTGATGATAGGTTACATGCTGAGCTGCGGGACCATGACAACGTTCGCACTCAACACCGTAAATAATTTCTGTTTTTGAAAATTCTTCAGGGTAAACAGTTGTATCGGAAGTTTTATGAAAATATGTGCTGTGACATTCAAGGCAGCGTGATGTAACAGGTCTGTTAAACACCGGGCTGTTTGAAAAACCCGGACTGTTTGTCCATTCATGTGTTTCTGTAAAATAAGTAAGCGGCATTTGAATAAGCCTGTTTTTATTCCAGAACAAAAAAGTTTGTCCTCTTTTTCCTGAACCAACTACAATATGAAACGGTACACTGATTTTTTTAACACCGTTACTATATGCAGTTTGAAAAAGGCTATCCCCTTTTTTCTCAATCTTTATATAAACAGATGGACTGAAATAATAAGAATTATGCAAAGAATCTGTACTGCCATTTATATTACTTAAATCAGCAGCTAATGATGTAAGATGATGTGTGGTTGTGGTAAATGAATCGCAGATTTTTTGATGGCACTGAATACAACTTTTTGAACCTGCAAACTGGCCGAAATCAACATTTGTATTTTCTGCAACCGTCTTATTATTTTGCTGGCATTGTGTGAGTATAAGTATGCTCCCAATGAGTAAAATCCCGACTAAGATAATTTTTTTATATCGCCACATTCCTGATATAATTAAATCCCATCCAAACTTATAAATAATACAGGGCTGAAACTGCATTCAGCCCCGTATTATTTTTCTTTTCTACAAAACAACAATTATAACTTGTTGTCAAAAAGAGATTTTATTTCAGCGGCTGTAAGAGCAGTGCCATACATCCTGAACTGATCTAAAGAACCTTTCCAAGTTGAAGCTAACCAATCATCACCAGTAGCATCCGTGTTTGGACCAGCACCTACACGCATTTCTGCAATTTTAGAAACGTCAAGATTGATATGCCCATGAGACCCCCATTTCTTCACATTTGGGTTTGCAACACCATCAATGTAAAGTGTGAGAGAGCTGTTTGAAGCCGTATAAACAATAGCAATATGGTGCCATTGGTTGTTCAGCAAACCAGGAATTTTTTCTGCAGCAGATTCCCAGGTAAACCAGTTATCACTTTGAGGAATGCTCGGAGGGTTACCTGCATCAACAAATTCTGTTTTTACAGCACAGGCTGTATTATCTCCTTCCAAAAAGAAAAAGAAAGTTGCATTTGACCAGTGATAGTCTTTTTGGGCTTTTAAAGAAACAAAATATTCTGGACCATTTGTTCCTTTATTATTCAATGTTTGGCCATTTTTCTTAAACCAAACTGCAACAGTGAAATCATTTTGCTTTTCAACCCAATCATTAGGCTTAGGGAAAACAATGTATTTACCTGTTGCTCCCAATACACCCTTTCCTTTGATACCATCAGTAGAGCTTAATGGATTACTGATAGGGAACGAAGCTCTTACACTGTCAACCGCATTCATTAACGAATTGGTTGTTGTACCATCAAAAGCCTCATAGAATTTTAACGGGCCACCCGGAGGGTTCGCATCAACAGGATATGGTCCCATTGCAGGTTTTGAAAATTTCTGACAACCTACCATCGCCAATAACAGGAATGCAGCCACCAGCAAATTGATTGTTGTTATTTTCTTTATCATAATTCAGATTTATTAAATGAATGATTTTGTTATTACCAGAGCGGGTTTTGTACCAGCACGCCGCCCGACAAATCAATTTTCTTTTGAGGAATTGGATAATAGTTACAACGTGGAGTATAACCCAGCGGTGCCAATACAGAAGGTGCATCGCCCCAACGTACTAAGTCATAGAAACGGTAACCTTCCATTGCAAATTCCCAACGACGCTCATTCTTGATAGCTGTACGCATAGCCGCCTGAGTTGTGTAGGCAATATATGGAAGCACTGTACGTCCAGCTCCTAAATTACCACTTGCCCTGTTTCTTATCAATTCAAGCATAGCAGCAGCAGTTGCACCATCACCTAATTCGTTTGCAGCTTCAGCTTTCATCAGAATTACATCAGCATAGCGGAGAATTCTGTGATTGATCCAGCCTGGGTAACCATCAGTAATATGACCAGTGTACTTTCTCATTTCGGGATCAGAATACACTTTCTTATTCCAGTATGGACGTTCCAGAATTGCACCCGGACTATAAGCAGGTAAAGTTGCACCATAACCACCTTGAGTTGGACCACCATCATACTGACCTGAATAAAGAATCGTCATTCTCTTTCTTGGATCATTGTTATCCCAAGCTGTTTCAAGGTTTTGAGTTGGAGTGTTCCATCCCCAACCTAAATTCCATGTTTTATCAGAATAAGAATCGGCAATACGTGGGTTTTGTGTACCTGCCCACCATGATGAATAATCATTTGTACCATTAGCACCAATTGTTGCCTGAAACTCAAAAATTGATTCTGGTCCGTTTTTACCTGCACCACCCATACCATCTTTCCAGATATCACGGAAATTGGTAGAAAGTGAGTACTGAGTTGATCCAATCACTGTATTACACAATGCAAGCACTCTTGCCCAGTTTGACCTGTGAAGATAAGTTTGTGCCCAAAGCGTATTAGCAGCTCCGCTTGTTAAACGGCCAGGATACCTGTTGATACCACCAACAATCCAGTTTGCAGGAAGCAGTTGTGATGCTGAATCAAGATCCTTATCAATCTGAGTATAAATCTGTGTTACAGTTGATTTAGGTTTGATACCATCAGCAGCTTTTGTATAGTAGAAATTGATCAAAGGAACTTCACCATAAGCTTTCACCAGTTCAAAGTATGAATAAGCCCTGAAGAAGTATGCTTCACCTTTATTTCTTAAAGAAGCTGCATCAGTAACTTTTAATGAGTCGGCATAATACAATTCTTTATTACACAAGTTGATGAGATAATAGTGATCATCCCAATATGTATTGGTAGCCCAATCGTCTTTTGTGTACTTGAATGTTTCAAACTCTGCATTAATTTCAGCACCGTCTGTTACACTACTACCTTTTTCAGCATCATCATCACGAATACTGTTGAAGTCGAGCCAAGGCAGTGTGTTGAAACCAGCCCATGTGTTTACTGTATTGTACAACCCAAGACTCTGCGCCTCCAATGTACCCTGGCTGAGATCGTCTAAGGTTGCTGAAAGCGGCTTTCGGTCAAGAAACTTCTTACAACCGGAAACCGTGAACATGATTGAAGTTAAAATCATTAAACTCCAAAAAAATACTTTATTACTTTTCATATAAATCGTTTGAATTTTAATGATGATTAGAAAGTAACGTTTAAGCCCATCGTTGTAACTCTTGGAAGTGCGTTACCACCAAAATCAAATCCAAAACCTGTAGCATCGCCACCATATTCCGGACTGTATCCTGAGTTGTGTTTCCATGTCTTAAGGTTCTGAATATTGAAGAACAATCTCAGGTTCTTAATCTTAGCCTTGCTTAATTTCTGTGTATCGAAATTGTAAGCTAACTGCAGATTACGTACCCTGAAATAACTGCCATCTTCAATATTATAAGTAGAACCATTGTAGTTAAACCTGTGTCCCTGGCTGATTACAGGATCCCAGTTAGAAGTACCGGCACCATACCAGCTGTTAACTTTGAATGCAGGATAGTTTACTCTCTGGAACGGAGATTCGAGTGAACCCCATGTTCTGAAAATTTCATTTCCGTAAACACCACCTAAATCAACAGAAAGTGTGAATTGCTTGTAGTTTAAGCTAACTGAACCACCATAGATGAAATCGGGAGAAGGATTACCAATCACCTGCCTGTCATCAGTTGTAACTAAGCTGTCGGGTCCACCTTTTGCACCACCGGCAATATCTTTGAATTTGAAATCGCCAGGACCATAATCACCTACACCACCTTGTGGATAGTAAGCTAATTTATCAGCATAAGATTGAATAATACCATTTACAACATAACCATAGAATGATGCGATTGGCTGACCAGCCATTGTTCTTGCTTCTGCAGAACCATTGTTCATATAACCTCTGATCAATACTCCACTTGGCAAATCAGCAGCAAGACTGATCACTTTATTTTTCATGAAAGTGATGTTACCGTTAATTGAAATAGAAAAATCTTTGTTGATTTTCTGATTCCATGTAGCAGTAAATTCTTCACCCCAGTTTCTTAAGCTACCACCATTGATCAATTCATCTTTCTGACCTGTTCTTGAAACCATGGTCATCAAGTCTTTTGTAACCTTATTGTAGTAGTTAGCTTCAAAGAACAAACGATGCTGGAATGCATTGAATTCAACACCAATTTCAGATGCATTTACAGTTTCCCATCTCAGATCAGGGTTAGCTTCGTAAGCTGGCTGTGCAGCATTATAAGCATAAGTGCCAAATACTGCATAAGTACCGTTGGCCAAACCTGGATAAGAAGGATAGTAAATTGGTGTACCATCAAGATAAGATGATGTTTGGTTACCCAATGTACCAACAGATGCTTTTAACTTAAGGAAATCAAAGAAGTTCTGGTTTGCCATGAAATTTTCTTTGCTGATTTCCCATGCACCACCCAAAGCCCAGAATTTCTGATGCTTGTGGAATGGTAATCTTGAAGATGCATCATCACGTAAAGATGCATTGAAGTAATATTTACCATTGTAATTATAAAGTACACGCACCAGTTCTGAAACTGTAGTGTATTCATACTGAGAAGAGTTGGTTGAAGTAGGATCAACATTACCCCAGGGACCAGATGTAACATACCAGAAACGTTTGTCGTTTGGTATTGGCAAGGCCGATGCATCTGTTCCTTGTTTTGAAAGTACCTGCCTGTTGTAATTCCCGAATTGATAAGTTGTAAAACCTCCCATTGCGGTCAGGTTATGCTCACCAAAACTTTTCTTGTAAGTAAGAATATAATCTTGCTGAAATTTTTTCCAGTCGTTATTATTTTGCCTTAAGCTGGTTAAATCGCTGTACAGGAACGGAGCATTTGTTTGAGGACTGTAAGCATAATACAAAGGTTGATATTTACGCACATCCAAATTGCTCATATCGCCATACCATGTAGAACGGAAATTCAGGTTTTTGAGAATGTTGATATCAGCATAAACACTTCCTACATACCTGTACTCAGTGCTGATTGTTTTATTCCATTCGTTTTCAACCTGCAGAACAGGGTTTACAACGCCTGAACCTTGCAGTACCAGGTTGGAATATAATTTATTGAAAACACTATCACCTGTATAAGGATCTCTCACTTTAAATAACTTTCCTTTAGCCGATGTTACAGGTAATACTTTTCTTGCATCGTCAAGTACCCATGATGCATCGTAAGGATTGTTTTGGCGGGAACCGTTGAAATTAAAGCCGATTTTAATTTTGTTGTTGATCTTAAATTCATCGCTGAAAGAAAGCAGGAATTTCTGAAGTCTTTCATGAATGATGATACCTTCATCAGAAATATATCCAAGACCGAAGCTGTATTTATTTCTTTCTGTAGTACCTGAAACAGTAAGGTTATTTGAATTGTAAATACCCTTGCGAGTAACAGCCGAAATCCAGTCTGTATTTGAATTATAAGCTGAGTAATCAGGAACTGTGTTACCATCAGTTGCCATTTCATGAGCAAATAAAGTTGCAAACTGCGAAGCATCGGCCATCTTGATTTTATCAACAAGAGTCTTGTAACCGTACGTTGTATTGAAGTTTACAATGGTTTGTCCAATCTTGGCTTTTTTAGTTGTAATTACAATAGCACCAGTTGCACCTTTTACACCAAAAATTGCAAGAGAAGAAGGATCTTTCAACACTTCAACTGATTCAATATCGTTAGGGTTCAGGTAATCAATATTATCGTTGAAAATTCCATCAACAATATATAATGGATGTACCTGGCCAATACTTACTGTACCACGGATACGTATATCGGGTGAAGCACCTGGAGTACCATTGTTTACAACATACAAACCAGCTACTTTACTTTGCAAAGAAGCAACAGGGTTTGTATTTGGTTTATCAGCAACTTCTTTACCTGCAACTTTTACAATTGAACCGGTAAGGTCTCTTTTACTGGCAGTACCATAACCAATTACAACTACTTCATCCATTTTACGTGTTGACTGTTCAAGCTTAACGCTTATTTGCTGCTTGCCAGCAACAGATACTTCAACACTGTTGTAACCAACTGCTGAAATAACCAGCACTGCATTATCAGGAACGTTCAGCGAAAAGTTACCATTACCATCAGTAATCGTTCCGGTAGAAGTTCCTTTCACTACTACAGAAGCAGCAGAAATCGGATCACCACTTTCAGAAGTTACCCTTCCTGTTACCCTGATGTCTTTTTCTTCAGGATTGTTTGAACGGATGGCAATAAGGTTGTTATCCAATTGTGTATATGTCAGGCTTGTTCCTGAAAACAATTGTTTTAACACTTCATCGAGTTCAGCTTTTTCAAAGCTTACCGATACTTTTTGTTTTAAGTCTTTTAAACTGCTGTTGAATAAAAAACGATAGTCGCCCTGCTTCTGAATATCAGTTAAAACCTTTGCGATTTCACTATCGTTGGCTTTAAAAGAAATCTTTTGTGCAATAAGACCGGCAGAAGCATGAAACGTGCAGAAAACAGCAAGCAAAATCGTAAGTTTCATAATCAATAGAGGCTTTTTAAGGGCCGCCTTAGCCCTAGCAATCGAAGTTCTTTTTTTCATACTTTTATTGTTTGGTAGTATAAATTGAAACCGTGAAGTTTTCCTGTTTACCCGGTTTCATGGTAAATGACGTACTACTTACGGGAAATGTTCCAGCATTTCCCGTTTTTAATATCAGGAAGAGTTGAGTTTGATTATCATAAGCATGTCAGTTGTTTTATCGTTAAAATATCAAAACCGTTTTCCCATCAATCTTGTAATTAAACTTTGTGGTGATTTTCAGCGCCTCAAGTGCCTGTGTAAGTGTTTCACCGTCGAAAGAACCATTTAATCTTTCTTCTTCAAGCTTTTGATTTTTAAATTCAAAAGTCACATCATACCATCTTCCCATTCTTATTGACAGATCTGCAAATGTTTCGTCTTCAAAAGAAAGCTTGTTTCTTATCCACGAAGTTTCAATTGCAGAAGTATCACCATTGATATAGCTTAACTTCCTGATTGCAACAGCCGGAAGATTCATTGGCAAAATCCGTTGATCTTTCCCGCTTCTTGCATTTAAATATTCGTTGAACAGAACTAATTTCTGGTTTGGTTTCAGAAGGTACTTTTCACCGGGATTATTTTTCACTGTTACTTCCACACTTCCTCTTATCAAGCTGGTTTCAACTGTTTTATCTTCAGGATATGCTTTTACGTTAAATGCTGTACCTAATACCTTTATATCAATATTATTTGTATGGATAATAAAAGGCCGTTGCGGATTTTTTACAACATCAAAAAAAGCTTCACCGGTTAAATAAACTTCACGGATACCTGTTTCATTAATCTTTTCATAATTGAGCTTACTGCCTGCGTTCAGCCAAACTGTAGATCCATCGGGAAGTTTAAACTCTCCATTAGACCCTTTTTTCGTAACAATTTCACTTTTGGGCTTTTGTTCATCTGAAAAAAGAGCTAATGAAGGTTTCTCATTTTTAGGATTGTTGTTAAACAAGACCACTGCTATAATAATTGCCAATGCTGCAAAAACAGACCCGGCAAAAATTTTATTACGGTAACGGGTAAAAATGGTAAAGGGCCTGCCAAAATCATCTTCACTTTCCTGTACCTGTTCTTCATTTTGGGGCTCCAGCCCAAGCTTCTTCATTTTTTCATAGTGCAGGAGATAGGTTGCTTCAAGGTAATCATTGTCTGATTCGGGTTCTTCTTCCCACAATTGAATGATTGAACTCAATTCATAGTAGAGTGAAGAATCCTCTTTCAGCAAAAGGTCCAGCTCGTGAAGCTCCTCTTTGCTTGCCTCTCCAGCCAGCTTCCTGGCGAATAAATGCCAAATTTTATCTCTGCTCATAGTTGGTATAACAGTAAGGAGGCCGAAACCCGAAAAATCCCCTAAAGAAATTTTTACTTTTTTTTAGCATTTTTCAGGTTTCAATTTTAATGAGCCAGTAAGAAGGAAATATGAAAGATTAAAGCTGAAAATCAACTGTTTATATAGACATTTGCATTCTATGTCTTTTCTTATTTTTCAGAGATTTCTGAAAGACGATTCCATAAAATCACCCCTGCTGATTCTTTACCGAAATGACGGCGATTATAACGATCCGTCAAAGCCTATTTTTGGGGTTATTAATAAATTAAAACGCTTTACGGTTTTCACCGTAAAGCGTTTTAATTAACACCTGGTAATGTTTTTTAAGCCTGTATTTTATTAAAGCATTAAAGTTTGAATCTCTGTTGGAGTTAATACTTTATTGAATACTCTAAGATCATCGTACAAACTTAAATCGGATAAATGGCTCCAATAAGTAAATGATGGTGCTCCTGAACCAACGACCATGGTTGTACTTGTTGAGAAGTCGAAGCTGCTGGTATATGTTGCTGTTCTTTGAAGAACTCCGTTGAAATAGATTTTGGATTCTGTGGGAGAAACGGTAACTGCAACATGCACCCATGTTCCGATTCCGGTTGTAAGAGTTCCTCCATCATTCCATGATTCATCAGACCCAATTCCTACATTCAGTTTAATTGTTTGTGAAGTTCCACTTCCTTCCCTAAATAACCGGAGCCCCTGCTTTCTGTTATCGTCAGAATTATTCGTGTTATCATTGATTGTAATAATTCCTGAACGATCGGGAGTAGCATTCAGCTTATACCAGAAAGAAAAACTGATTCCTGCCGAACTATACAATCCTGAAACTGGAAACGACAGATAAGCATCTGTTGCTCCCTGGTAAGCTGCTCCATTATGCCCGCCTGATGCGCTTGTTGTTGTTGGGCTGCCTGTAACAGTTGGTGAAACAAAGTTGATTAAATCTTTATAATCACCACCGGCATTAAACGGAACATATAACATTTCGCTTGCCAAAACCTTATTATACTTGGTAATGTTAAATGCAAATGATTTAGTAGTGCTTTTTCCTGTTAAATCAGTTGCAACAACTTTAAACGTATGAGAGCCTATTCCCAAGTTAGAGTAAGTATAAGTTGCAGACAATCCCCTGTAATCAACAAAGCTGGTATATGATTTTAATAAAGTTCCGTTTAAGAAAATATCAATTTGCTTCAGTTCAATATCATCCTGAACTTTAAATTTAAAATCAAAGTTTGCAGCATTTGTAGTAGCCGGATATTGTATATCGGACGACGGGCTGATTATTTCAACTGTTGGTGCCGCTGCATCAGTTCCCGGATCTACTTTTGAAATCGGGTCGATATAACCTTTCTTGCATGCAGACAAGGATAATGATAACCCTATGCCAACAATAATAAATTTGAATATACTTTTCATAATATTATAATTAATGAATTAATGATCAGGATGTGTATCTGCATATTGTTTTAAAACAAAACTCTTATCCAGCTGTGCTAACGGATAAGGAAGATATTTTTTAGCCATAGTAAATGTGCGGCCATCATAACTCAATGCAGTTGTATTTTCCAAACGAACCATATCATAAAACCTGATACCCCATTCCATAGCTAATTCTGCATATTTTTCATCCATTACCTGCTGACTGGTTACACCGGATAAAGGTGCTAAACCTGCTCTTGTTCTTACAAGGTTTACAGCATTATCTGCAGTTCCTGCAGATGCAGCACCACCACGGGTTACAGCTTCTGCATACATTAATAATATTTCTGCATACCTGATACAGATATAGTTTTTGTTACTGGCATAATCAGTTCTTCCGGTAATTAATTCAGATGAAGGAAGATAATGTTTACCGCTATAGAAGTAAGCCCTTGGAGAATTCAGGAAAATATCGCCTTGAGGAGTTGTATTAGAAATCCATGCAGGAAGAGTGGCAAATGCAGGATCTGATTTTATTTTTGAAATACCATCAGGCGTAAAAATTACACTTGTTTGAAGCCGTGTTCTTTCTCCCCTTGTCAGCATAAATTTTATGTATTTTTCACTTGGCTCAAAAAAGCCCCAACCGCCACCAGCACTGCTAACTAAAGGAGTCCAGTCTGTAGGTCCAAAAAAGCCTCCCAAGTAATTCGAGTTATCTCCGGACCCTGTGTTGAAGTCTGAGAATTGCAGTTCTAAAATATTCTCACTTGAAAGTTTACCAGCAGTTTTGAATTCCTTATCAAAGTCGCTGTACAAACTGAATTTGCCAGAAGAAATAATAGCCCCGGTTGTAGCTGCTACTGCATTGTAATCTTTTAATTCCAGTTCAGCCATTGCCTTAATTGCTAAAGCAGCATATTTTGTAATTCCTCCTTTTAAATCGGTTCGTTGATTGGGATGTAAGTCTAACAACTTGGATGAAGCATCTTCCATCTCACTCTTAATCCACTTCATGATGTCGTCTTTTGGAAGTACCTGAAGAGTTGTCTGATTTGTAGAAGTTACTTTAAAAACACCACCCCATGTTCTTGCCAATTGTAAAGTAATATGTGCCCTCATTACTTTACATTCGGCAATGTATTGATCAATTAATGCAGGATTTACACCACCTTCCCTGAATTTTTCCAATTGCTCAATTTGCGCAGTAATTTGTATTACATGCTGAAACATACCATCCCATGTACTATTAAACATCCAATAATTAGCATCATATACAAATAAATCAGCTTGGTGATATGGCTCCTGATCGTATACTGTGCCTCTGCCGCCTCCTGAGTTTACATCATCACCACGAACCTGCAGCAGTGCTAATTCCTCCCACCAGTAAGATTGAAATTGTACATAAGCACCTACCAAAGCTGCTTTAGCAGCAGTTGGGCTTGTATAATCCACGCTTTTAGCCTGGGTTTCTAATTCTTTTGGCGTATCTAATTGTTTGTTACAGTCGGTAAGAAGAAACGCTGTAATCATTAATAAAGTCGCCAATAAATATTTTTTACTTTTCATTTTATTTATTTTAAACTACTAGTATTAAAATTTCACGCTCCAGCCAATTGTATACACTGCAGGAGTAGGATAGGTTTCAGAATCAACTCCATCAAAACCTACTTCCACATTTGTTGATTTACTTTTTGACCAGATATAAGGCCTGTCAGCAGTTAATGAAAAACGCATTTCAGGTATTTTGCCATGTTTTTCCACATTGTATCCTACCTGCATGTTTTGAATTCTGAAGAATTTTCCATCTTCTAACCAAAACCTTGAGTTTCTTTGATTCCATGCTGTTCTGTATCCTTCAGATGAAGGGTAGCTGTTAGAAGTGCCTTCACCATGCCAGCGGTTATTGGCTAATTGGGCATCAATATTTCTTCCTGAAGTTCTGAATACTTCAGCACGGTTTCTGTTTAAGATGATGTTTCCTCCCTGTCCATAAACACGCACTGATAAATCAAAGTTTTTGTAGGTTAATCCAACACTACCTCCATAATAATAAGTAGGAGCAGGAGAACCAAGGTATACCCTGTCGTTAGCATCCAGTACACCATCACCGTTTACATCTCTGAATTTAAAATATCCCGGTTTTACTGTTCCTGCTGCAGCAGCATTTGCAGCAACCGCTACCGGATCTTTATTGATTTCACCTTGATTTTGGTAAACGCCAATAATATCCCATCCGTAAAATTCATCAAATGGTTGCCCTACTGTTAATCGTTGCTGAAACTCAGCCATACCCCTGCTTATAAATGGCTGGCCGGCTAAATTGGTAACTTCATTATGAATTGTACTGAAATTGCCACTTATTGTATATCCTAAATCTTTAGTGATTGTTCCTTTCCAGGTAGCAGTAATTTCTATACCCTTATTACGCATGGATCCTACGTTTCTATAACTTGCTTCGCTACCCACTTGTGGATTAACAGGAATAGCCAGGTTCTTGGTGTTTTTTACAAAGTAATCTGCATCAATCGATAATCGCCTGTTAAACATTTCCAGGTTTAGACCTACGTTTAATTCTTCATTAAATTCCCAGCTCAGGTTATCCTGGAAAGTTGAAAAATAAAAACCATCTACTCTTGCATCGTTAAATACACTCCATGTTGAAGTAGCACTCTGCGCTCTTGCTGTTGGCACATTACCATTGGCTAAACGACCCCAACCTGCCCTGAGTTTTAAATAATTAATGGAAGACACATTTTTCATGAATACTTCCTGCGAAACAATCCATGCAGCACCAACTGATGGTAATGTTATATCCTTTTCCTGATTGTATTTATTAGCTGCTTCGTTTCTTAAAGTTGCATAGGCAATGTACCTGTTCTTGTATTTGTATTGTACCCTGCCGAAATAGGAACGGCTATATACTCTGCTTGGAGTATAACTATCATCAGCATCATGTGTTTCTCTTGTAGCCAAGGTGGTATTATTGAGATACCAGGATTGTTTTACATCTCTTGAAAAAGGACTACCATCATAAAAATATCCTTTACTCCAGGAATAGTCACCTCTTTCATCTCTGAAAGAAAAACCAGCCATAGCAGTAACATCATGATCTCCGAACACTTTTGCATACGTTAATGTATTATCAAACGTGTAATTTTCTTCCATTACATTAGACCTTATAATAGAAGACTCCACTAAAGTTCTTTGATAAACACTGCTGATAAAATAAGGCAGAGCCATCATCCTGTTATTATCATTTCTGCTGTTATATGAAAGACTTGTTTTAAAATTCAAGGTCTTTGGAATAATATGAAAATCGCCAAAGACATTGGCAGTAACCCTTCTTCTTTCTCCCAGGTCGTCTATATTATCAATACCGGGGAATGGGTTTTGATGATCTCTGTAACCTACATCTTTTGCAGATGAATATGGTTTAGAATATTGTGTTTTCCCTGCATAATTACTATCCAACACAGGCAAAATAGGTACTGCATAATAAATAGCTGACCATGGTGAGTTACCACCATATCCATACTGCTCACTTCTGCTATATACCATACTGGCTCCAACGGTTAACCAATCTTTAGCTTTCGCTTCTATTTTAGCTCTTAAGTTGTAGCGCTTGTAACTGTTTTTCATATTTAATATCCCATCTTGTAAGAAATAACTACCGCCTACAGAATAGGATATTTTTTGAGATCCACCATCAATAGAAATATCATGATTCATGATGGGTGCAAGGCGCAAAGATTCTCGATACCAATCTGTATTTACATTGGGCAAACTTGGATTAATGCGGCTTCTTCCATACCTGGCTATTGCAGCCTGTACACTTGCAATTTCAGCACCAGCACCTGATTCGTTAGCGAAGTTCACAAACTGCTCAGCGTTAGCCATTTTAATTACATTGGCTGCTCTTTGCGTACCGTAATAACCAGAATAAGAAACAGTTGCATCTTTATTATACTTACCGCCTTTGGTTGTAATAACTATTACACCGTTCGAGGCTTTATAACCATAGATAGCTGCTGATGAAGCATCTTTTAATACCTGGAAGTCCTGAATATCATTGGGTGTTAAGAAATCAATATTATCAACAAAAATTCCATCAACAACATATAAAACGCTTCCTCCGTACAATGATTTAATTCCACGGATATTAATCTCAGGTGCATCACCGGGGCCACCCAAACTGCTTATTTGTACACCGGTTACATTTCCCTGTATAGCATTTAACAACGCTCCGCTTGGAGTTTTCTTTAAATCTTCCGGCTTAACTGTACCAATCGAACTTGTCAAATCACCTTTCTTTGCTGTACCATAACCAATCACAACAACTTCATCCATTTTTTTCGTTGATTGTTCCAGCTTAATATTTATTTGCTGCCTGCCTGCAACTGATACTTCAGTGGTAACATATCCCACAGCAGATAAAACCAAAACAGCATCTTCCGGAACATTAATAGAAAAGTTACCAGCTGCATCTGTTACAGTTCCGATTTTTGTTCCTTTTACAACAATTGAAACAGCTGATAATGGTTCACCTGTTTCAGATGTTACTTTTCCTGTAACCCTTATATCATTTTCAGCAGGGTTATTTGAGCGGATAGCAATCAGGTTGTTATCCAGTTGAGTATAAGTAAGACTTGTGCCGGAAAATAAATTTTTCAGCACTTCATCTATCTCTGCATTTTCAAAGTTTACGGTTACTTTGTTTTTCAGGTCCTTTAAACCGCTGTTGAAAAGAAAGCGGTAGTCGCCTTGTTTCTGAATGGTAGTTAAAGCCCTTGATATTTCAATATCGTTAGCTCTAAATGAAATCTTTTGTGCATGAAGCCCGGCAGAAGCCTGAAATGTGCATAAGACAGCAAACAGAATTGTAAGTTTCATAACCAATAAAGGTTTTTTTAAGGCCATCATAAGCCTTAGAATCATAGTTCTTTTTTTCATACATTTGAAAGTTTGGTAGTAATTGAAACCGATGTATTTTCCGGTACCCGGTTTCATAATGAATTTGTACTACTGACCGGGAAATGTGTCAGCATTTCCCGTTTTTTCTTCTCAGGAAGAATTTAATTGGAGAGTCATAAGCATGTTAGTTTTGTTTATATCTAAAAAATTGTAACCTTCCTGCCTTCCACTTTGTAATTAAAATCCGTGGTTATTTTCAACGCTTCAAGTGCTTCCGTTAATGTTTCCATTTCAAACGAACCTGTAAGTTGTTCCTCTTCAGTTTTTTTATTTTTAAATTCAAACTCCACATCATACCATCGGCCCATTCTTACAGCAATGTCTTTAAATGATTCATCTTCAAAAGAAAGTTCATTCCGCATCCATGATGTTTCTTTTGATGTGCTGTCATCATTTATATAATTGATTTGTTTGATTACAACTCCCGGGAAATTTTCCGGCAAAGCTTTTTCATTTGCAGCTACATTGTTATTTAAATAGGTGTTGTATAACACTAGCTTTTGATTGGGTTTCAACACATATTTTTCAGCTGGATTATTTTTTAAAGTGATCTCCACTTTTCCCCTGATGAGGCTTGTTTCAACTGTTTTATCTTCCGGGTAAGCCTTAACATTAAAGGCAGTTCCGATTACTTTAATATCGATCGTTGAAGTATGAATAATAAAAGGACGCTGAGGATTTTTTGTTACATCAAAAAAAGCTTCCCCGGTTAAATAAACTTCACGGAGGTTGGTTTGATTGATTTTTTCATAATTGAGTTTACTGCCGGCATTCAGCCAAACAGTTGATCCGTCGGGCAGCTTAAACTGCACATTAGCTCCTTTCTTCGTGGAAATTTCTTTTGCTGATTGCTGATTGTTGTAAGCTGCGGGGAAGGAAGCTTCTGTTATTTCGGACGTTTTTATAAACAGAAATGCAAATGTTAGAATGGTTAAACCGGCAAGAAGTGCTCCGGCAAGCAGCTTGTTTTTTTTGTTGAGAAACCGGGTAAATGACGACGGGGTTTCTTCAATGTTTTCGTCTGCAACTTCATCCGGTTTGGGCTCAATACCCATTTTTTTCATTTTATCAAAATGCAGCACATAAGTTGCTTCCAGGTATTCATCGTCAGGGCAGGGTTCTTTTTCCCAGTATTGAATAAACGTATTTATCTCGTAGTAAAAAGAAGAATCTTCATTCAGTAAAGTTTCCAGTTCCTGAATTTCCTCTTTGCTCGCCTCTTCCGCCAACTTGCGGGCGAATAAATTCCATATTTTATCCCGACTCATAATAGGTTATCCTAATATAAGGAGTCAGGAAATAAAGAAATCACCCAAAAGAAAAATGAATTTTATCCTTTTTTCTTCAATGTTGCACCAACGATTACAGCAATCTTTTTGAGAGAAATGGCTAATTGATGGTCAACCGTTTTTACAGAAATATTCAGCAATGCTGCTATTTCTTTATAACGCATCTTATCTTCTTTAGCTAATTTGAATATAAGACGTGCCCGGTTGGGAAGATGCTCTATTGCATTTTCAATACTCTTGAGCATTTCGGAAGACATGATTTTATCTTCAGGATTCTGGTATAATGAATCCATTTCAACATTTATATCTTCTAATGAAAGGATGGCGTTTTTATTCTGCTGCTTTAGTTTTCGCAACGAATTGTTTTTTGTTGCAATAAACATATACAACTGCAGGTCTTCAATTTCGTTTAAACGTGCCCGGTCGTTCCAGATTTTTATGAATACATCTGATACAATTTCCTCAGCCGTTTCTTTTGACTGAACAATTCCTGTTGAGAACCTTGTGAGTGAATTAAAAAGTGCTTTGAATAACTCTTTGTATGCAGCTTCATCTTCATAAACTGCAATGCGACGCTGAAGGTCTTTAATAGTAGTATATAGTTTTCCCTGTTCCAAAGCAATCAATCGTGAAATGTAAATTACACTGATTTTTTTAAATCCGCCAAAATCATTTCTGCACTAATCGACTGAAAACGACCCGGAAAGGCATAAAAAAACCGTTTGCGCAAAGGCAAACGGTTAGAAGTGGAGCTGAGCGGATTCGAACCGCTGTCCAAACATATTCCCCAAAAGCTTTCTACATGCTTATTTCATGATTGTTTGTCGGCAATGTACAGGACCTGAACCTACCAATACATTACTTAGCTGAATGAGTCTTTTGCAACAGTCACAGCCTTCTGCTACAGCAACCTGTTTTGTTTTTGAGTCGGCGGCGGAACATGGTAACAGATCAACCTGTTCGGCGGCCCTAATGACTGAATAATCACTGATTACGCAGCCATGGCATACTGTGTATTGCCATTTGATGTTTGAATATTCAGATTTAAGTGCTAATTATCCAACGCACTGCATGCTTACACCTTCAAAGATCTATGCTGTCAAAACCAGGCAGCCCCTGTTAAAGAGAACAGCAAAATTAAAAATAAAAAACAAGATATCGCCTACTTGTTGTAACCATTTGTTTTATTTCAACACAAATATTGTTTTAACACGAATAAATTAGCTTTACGGCATGACAAACCAAAGCGTTGAACAATTTTATTTAAACAGGATATCTGAACTGCAGGCTGCATTAAATATTCTTGTCAAAAGAAGATCGCAGCTGGCGTGGCTAAGATTGGGAACATTGCTTGTGAGTGCTGTTGGTTGCTGGCAACTATGGCCACTTGGTGTTTTTCCAGCCTTGCTCTTTTTGGTCATTTTCCTGGCGTTGTTTTTATATTTTGTAAAGATTGATTTAATCAACAAAAACCTGATCAGTAACCAGCAATTGCTTACTGATATAAACAAACAGGAGATAGAAATTCTGGGGCACAAGTTTCTGCACTTGCCCGATGGGAGTGAATTTAAGCCAACCGATCATGTTTATGCTAATGACCTTGATATTTTTGGCAAAGCTTCGTTATACCAATATATCAACAGAACAACTTCTCAGCAGGGAAATAAATTACTGGCTGATTGGTTATTAAATAATGTAACAGCTGATGAAATTATTGAGCGGCAACAGGCAGTAAAAGAATTACAGCAACAAACAGCCTGGAGGCAGCAGTTGGAAGCTTACGGTCAATCAACACAAATTACTGTTGCTACTCAAAACAAAATTCAAAACTGGCTGGAACAGGAAAATAGCTTTATTGGTAAAACAATATGGCAAGTTGTTCGCTTTGTTTTACCTGCAATTTGTATTTCAATCATTGTTCTTTATGCTGCCGACCTGATTTCGACAAAAACATTGAACTTTTCTTTACTGCTGTTTTTGGCAATTGCCTTCAGTATAACCAAATGGGTGATGCCTGTTTACAAACAACTCAACAAAATTGCAAATGAAATAGAAACATTAAGAGATAGTGTTGAATGGATTGAAAAGGCAGAATTTAAAAGTACTATGCTCAAAGATTTGCAAAAGCAATTTTCAGCAAATGAACAAAAAGCATCAGATTCTATTACATTGTTGAGAAAAATTTTCAGCCGGCTCGATTACCGCTTTAACCCTGTTGTTTTTATTCCGCTTAACACTATTTTTCTGTGGGATCTGCAACAAGTGCTTGCCCTTGAAAATTGGAAACAGAAAAATCTTCACAATACATCTAACTGGTTTAATGCATTGGCGAAGTTTGAAGTATTATCAAGCATTGCGAACATTGCCTTTAATCATCCGGAATGGAATTACCCGGAATTATCAAAAAATGATTTTGTTTTTGAAGCAAAGGATCTTGGGCATCCTTTAATCATAAAACAAAAACTGGTTTCAAGCCATTTTTCTACCAAAGGAAAACAACAGATTAACCTGGTTACGGGTTCAAACATGGCGGGGAAAAGTACATTTCTCCGCAGTGTGGGAATTAATATTGTTCTTGCGCATATTGGTGCTCCTGTTTGTGCTTCATCATTACTATTATCACCTGTGAAAGTAATCAGTACGATGCGTGTGAGTGATAATCTTGAAGAAAGCACTTCCACTTTTTATGCTGAGTTAAAAAAACTGAAACAGATCATTGATGCTGTAAACAAACATGAAAATGTGTTTTTGCTGTTAGATGAAATTCTGAGAGGCACCAATTCAAATGACAGGCATACAGGTTCGGAAGCTTTAATTAAACAACTGATCCGTGATAAAGCTGCAGGAATAATTGCAACACATGATCTTGAACTCACAAAGCTTGCAGCAATATTCCCCGATAATATTCATAATTATCATTTTGATGTTGCCATTGAAAACGAAGAATTGTATTTCGATTATAAATTAAAAGATGGCATTTGCAAAAGCATGAATGCTTCTTTACTGATGAGAAAAATTGGTATTGAGTTATAAAGTATAACCGCAAAAAAAATGAGAAAGTGTTTTCACTTTCTCATTTCATTATTTAATTATAAATTCTTTTACTTATTCCAGCCAAACAAATCGTTTCCGTTGGCATAAATCAGTAAGCTGAACAAGATTACCATACCTACAATCTGGGCATACTCCAGAAACTTTTCATTTGGTTTGCGACCTGTAATCATTTCAACCAACGTAAACAGTACATGGCCGCCATCCAATGCAGGAATAGGAAGCAGGTTCATAAACGCAAGTATAATGCTGAAGAAAGCAGTAATATTCCAGAAGCTTTCCCAATCCCATGAAGAAGGGAAGATAGCACCCATTGAACCAAACCCGCCAATACCTTTATAAGCACCTGTTTTAGGATTTAAGATCAATCGGAACTGATCGATATAGTAAGCAAGTTTTTCAAAAGTCTTCTTTACACCAGCAGGGAATGATTCAAAAAAGCCATAACTCTGATGCTCAATTTTTATAACACCTAATGACTGGTATTGCTCAAGTGCCAAATAAGGAATACCCACCCGGCCTTCTTTATCAACTTTAGAAGTGAGTTTTAATGTATCAGCATTTCTCACAATAACTAAATCAGCTGTTGCACTTTTCTTTTTCTGAAGAATAGGATACATTTCATCGTAAAAAGCAACAGGTGCTCCATCAATCGCAATAATTTTATCGTTCTCTTTTAACCCTGCCTTCTTTCCGTACAAAGTATCTTTTGCATCGTATGCACCTACAATTGCAGGAATCCTGAATGAGAGTAAACCTTTTTTCCGTTTGTTTTCAATTAAGCGCTCAACAAGATTTACAGGAATATTAATCAGTTTCTTTTCTCCGTTTCTTTCAACAAGGATTGTTTTACCTGTTAATACTTTTGAATTCACCTCGCCGAAATAAGCAATGGACTTACCGTTGATTTCAATAATCTTATCGCCATTCAACAAACCAATGTCATTCATCAGCTGATCCTGTGTCCAGATACCATCTTTTAAACTGCTCATTGGTATTCTGTCTTCGCCCCATTTATAGAGGATCATGGCATAAATAATAAAGGCTAACAATACATTCACCGTAACACCACCAATCATAATGATTAAACGCTGCCAGGCTGGTTTGCTTCTGAATTCCCATGGCTGAGGAGGAAGCTTCATTGCTTCCTTGTCCATGCTTTCATCAATCATTCCGGAAATCTTTACATAGCCACCTAACGGTAACCAGCCTATGCCATATTCTGTTTCGCCTTTTTTCTTTTTGAACAGGGAAAACCATGGATCAAAAAACAAATAGAATTTTTCCACACGGCATTTAAACCATTTGGCTGTGATATAATGTCCGAATTCGTGAAATATGATTAAAATTGAAAGCGACAATAATAACTGTGCTGCTTTCATTCCAAAATCTGCGAAGTTTATTGCTAATAACATAATTGGTTAGTTGATATCAATATCGTTTTTTGTACGGAGCTGCAAATATCGGCTTAAAAATGGTGTTTAAGGACATTATTTTGCTAAAATCAAAGCTGAATAAGTGATGCGGCATAATTTCTTGCTTCACCATCACTTTCAAAATATTCTTCAAGTGTTGGCTTTTCAATAAATGAAACGTAGTTCATTGTTTTTTCAATGATATCTGTCATATCAAGAAAACCAACCCTGTTTCTCAAAAATGCCCATACAGCTATTTCGTTAGCTGCATTCATAACACATGGAAGATTGCCTCCCTTATTTAATGCGTCAAGCGCAAGAGAAAGATTGCGGAATGTTTTCAGATCAGGTTCTTCGAATGTGAGGGTGTTGATTTTTTTAAAATCGTAACGTGGAAAATTGTTGGGTATACGTTGCGGAAACGCCATGGCGTATTGAATAGGCAATTTCATATCGGGCAATCCCATCTGGGCTTTAATACTGCCATCTTCAAACTGCACCAGGCTGTGAATAATGCTTTGTGGATGAATCACCACCTGCAATTGTTCGGGGTTGAGATTAAACAACCATTTTGCTTCAATTAACTCAAGCCCTTTATTCATTAATGTAGCTGAATCAATGGTGATTTTAGCACCCATGCTCCAGTTGGGATGCTGCAAGGCATGATCCCGTTTTACATTTAGTAAGAAATTAGGCTTTTTCCCCCGGAAAGGACCGCCACTGGCAGTAAGAATGACCTTTTCAATTTTATTTCTTGCTTCGCCAACCAAACATTGAAAAATAGCTGAGTGCTCACTGTCAACAGGAATAATGGGCACCCTGTTTTCAACTGCCATCTGCATCACAATATCACCAGCAACAACCAATGTTTCTTTGTTGGCTAATGCAATTGCCTTTTTATTTTCGATGGCTTTCAATGTTGGTTTTAATCCGGCAAAACCAACAATAGCAGCCAGCATCATATCATAAGTACTGAATTCGGCCACATCTTCGAGGGACTGTTCGCCGGTAAAAACTTTTATGTGAGTTGAAGCAAGAGCCTGCTTTACCTTTTCATACTTTTTTTCATCAACAATTACAACAGCATTGGGATTAAACTGTAGCGCCTGTTTCACCAGCAATTCATCATTATGATGTGCAGTGAGAATTTCCACTTCAAATAAATGAGGGTTGGCCTCAATTACATCAAGTGCCTGCGTTCCGATAGAGCCGGTTGATCCAAAAATTGCAATTCTTTTTTTTTGTTGCTGTTGCATAAGCTTTATTAATCAGGGTATAGAACTGAACTCTCAAACCCTCAACATAATTACTAATTATCGACCCATTTCAAAAGTTCATCTGCTATTTTCCTGTCGTTGCTGAGTCGTGGTACTTTGTTTTGGCCGCCTAATTTACCAATACTTTTCATGTAGTCAATAAATCCGTTCTTTTTAACCGGAGTAATTTTTAAAGGCGTTAAGATATTACCTGTAATGAGATCATCATAATAAATGTTTTTATCACGCAGGTTATGATCAAGTTTCAATGCAAAATTTTCTATGTCGACCGGTTTGTTTTCAAACTCAATAAACCATTCATGATAACTTTTTCCTTCGCCCTGTTGTATCATGGGTGCCACCGTAAATTCAGTGATCTGCACTCCTTCTTCGTTAGCAGCAGTTAACAAGCTCTGTTCTACTTCTTCGCCAATAACATGTTCGCCAAATGCAGATATAAAATGTTTTGTGCGACCAGTTACAACCAAACGATATGGATTTGTTGATACAAATTTTACGGTGTCGCCAATATTATACCCCCAAAGCCCGGCATTACTGTTAATGATGAGTGCATAGTTTTCACCCACTTTTACATCTTTTAAGGAAAGCCTTGTTGGGTTGTCGTTGTATATTTCATTGGCAGGAACAAACTCAAAAAAGATTCCGTCGTGTGTATTTAATAACAGTCCTTCAGCTTCCTGTGAATCCTGGAAGGCAAAGAAACCTTCGCTGGCGGGAAATACTTCGATTGTATCAATCTTACGTCCAATACTTTCAAACAATTTGGCTTTGTATGGATCGAAATTGACTCCTCCCTGGATCATCACACTGAAGTTGGGAAAAACATCACCTACTTTTTTCCCGGTACGATGAATGAGTTCATCAAAATACATCTGCATCCATGGCGGTATGCCGCTGATCAGTGTCATATTCTGGTTGATGGTTTCATCGACTATTTTCTGAAGCTTGGTTTCCCAGTCCTCAATACAATTTGTTTCGTATGAAGGAAGCTGATTCGTACGCAGGTAGCTGGGAATAAGATGATTTGAAATTCCGCTTAAACGACCAGTAGGAATATTTCCCACCCTTTCCAACTCTGGCGACCCGGACAAAAAGATCAGTTTCCCATCAAAAAAACGGGTATTCCCTGTTTCGGCTGCGTAGCACAATGCAGCATTGCGGGCAGTTCCAAAATGGTTACCAACCGATTCTTTTGTAATAGGTATATACTTAACGCCGCTTGTTGTACCCGAAGTTTTGGCAAAATACATTGGCACCCCCTTCCAAAGCACATTATGGCGTCCTTCGATTATTTTATCAATCCAGTGCCGCATTTGTTCATAATCCTGTATGGGTACCGCCTGTTTGTATTGTTCATATGTATCCACCCCGGCCAGCTTATGAGCCTTGCCAAAATCTGTATTCCGCCCCGTTTTCACCAGTTGTCTGAAGATCGTCTCCTGATCGGTTACGGCGGTTGTTTTATTTTTCTGGATATTCTTATATATATAACCGGCAAATGGCTTTGCCAGGATTGATTTAATTTTCATATCAAGCCCTGCTTTAAGGCCACAAATTTAACTTTACACCTCCAAACCCACCGTTAAAAGTGGGGTAATTTTTTTGTGATAAACTTGGTTTCAAACCAATTTTATCCCTACCTTTGCAGCCCTAATATTGGAAAGTTATGTTTGCAGTAGTAAAAATTGCCGGTCAGCAGTTTAAAGTATCAGAAGGTCAAAGCCTTTATGTTCCTCATATTGAAGGTAACGCAGGCGATCAAGTTGAGTTTTCTGATGTATTATTAGTTGATGCGGATGGAAAACTCAGCACCGGTGCTGATGCTAAAGTAAAAGTGAAAGCCGAAATTCTTGGCGAAAAGAAAGGTAAAACAGTTATTGCGTTTAAAATGAAGCGCCGTAAAGGTTTCCGCAAGAAAAGAGGTCACCGCACTTTGTATACACAGATTAAAGTAACTGGCATTGCATAAAATCTGAAAGGAATTTCAGGTTTTCAAAATCAAAAATTTAAAACTCTTATACAATGGCACATAAAAAAGGTGAAGGTAGTGTAAAGAACGGTCGTGATTCACAAAGCAAACGCCTTGGTGTGAAAATTTATGGCGGACAACCTGCTGCTGCAGGAAATATCATTATCCGTCAGCGTGGTACTGTTTATCATCCTGGTAAAAATGTAGGTGTTGGTAAAGATTATACAATCTTTGCTTTGGCTGATGGTGTGGTTGAATTTAAAAAAGGAAAAGATAACAAGACTTTCGTTTCTGTTGCTCCAATCGAAGCAGGTGCTTAAAAAAATTTTTTTAAAATAAAAAATTTTTTATTTTTACCCTGTTAAGTTTTTTACTAATCATTAAATTCTAAAAAAATGGCAACAAAAAAGAAAGCTGCTAAAAAAGCTGCTCCTAAAAAAGCTGCAAAGAAAGCTGCTCCTAAAAAAGCCGCTAAGAAAGCTGCTCCTAAAAAAGCTGCAAAGAAAGCTGCTCCTAAAAAAGCTGCTAAAAAAGCTGCTAAAAAGAAATAAGATTCACAATGAATCAAAAAAAATCCTTCTGATTTCAGAAGGATTTTCTTTTTTATACAGGTTACGTATTTACTTCTTTAAACTGAATAAGCTGTCGGCAAATTCATGTTTATCAAACACCAGCAGATCTTCCACCCGCTCTCCCACACCAATAAACTTCACAGGGATTTTAAACTGGTGAGCAATTGCTAATACCACGCCGCCTTTCGCAGTCCCGTCAAGTTTTGTAATAACAAGCCCGGTAACATCAGTTGCTGCAGTAAAATGTTTGGCCTGTTCAATTGCATTCTGACCAGTTGAACCATCCAGCACCAGCAACACATCATGAGGTGCGTCAGGGATTACTTTCTGAATCACCCTTTTTATTTTACTCAGCTCATCCATCAAATGTGTTTTGGTATGAAGTCGGCCAGCAGTATCAATAATCAACACATCAATATCTTTTGCAACTGCACTGCTCACTGCATCGAAGGCAACCGACGCAGGATCGCTACTCATTTCCCGTTTAACAATGGGCACACCTGCTCTTTCACTCCAGATCGTAAGCTGATCAACAGCAGCTGCCCGAAACGTATCAGCAGCACCCAGCATTACTTTTTTGCCGGCTTGTGTAAAATGATGAGCCAGTTTTCCAATGGTTGTGGTTTTACCTACACCATTAACACCAACCACCATTAACACAAATGGTTTTTTGCCGGCAGGTAAATCAAAATTAGAATATGTTGTATCTGCCGGAGCATCAACCAGCATACTTTCAATTTCCTGCTGCAGAATACTATTTAGTTCAGAAGTATTAATGTATTTATCTTTTGCAACCCTTCCTTCGATACGTTCAATAATTTCAACAGTTGTTTCAATACCTACATCGGCACTCACCAATGCTTCCTCCAGGTTATCCAATACTTCTGCATCTACAGTGCTTTTGCCGGCAACAGCCCTTGCAATTTTTCCAAGAAAACCTTCCTTAGTCTTTTCCAAACCCTGATCAAGACTTTCTTTTTCTTTTTTGCCGAATAACTTACCAAAAAATCCCATTCTGTGTGTTTTAATATTACAAGGATAACGAATAGTATAAAAACGACAAAGCCGCTCCATGAATGAACCTGGAACAGCTTTCTATCATAATAAGCTACAAATTATTTTTGAGCCATGTAATCCTTCACTTTCTCTTTGTGCACAATAGCCTCTTTAAAGGTATATGCACCAGTCTTAGGACTGCGAACGGCCCTGATTACTTTGGTCCAGTTTTTTGATTCAGCTGCTGCTTTAGCGTCTTTAATCTTTGCGTTTTTTGAAGCTGCTTTTGCCATAACATCTTAATTTAAGATTCCTCGAGAGGAATTAGTTACTTACAAATGTGTATTGAACACATTATTTAATTTCTTTGTGAACAGTTGTCTTCTTCAGAATTGGGTTGAATTTTTTCAACTCCAGGCGTTCTGGTGTGTTCTTTTTGTTCTTGGTTGTGATATAACGGCTTGTACCAGGCTGACCAGAAGTCTTATGCTCTGTACATTCCAGGATCACCTGAACACGATTGCCTTTCCCTTTTTTTGCCATTTTGCCTCAGTTTAAAATATAATTTAATCAGATGTGCTCTCCTTTTGCTCTCAATTCCTTCACTACATTATACAATCCCTTCTTGTTAATTGTACGGATTGCTTCAGTAGAAACCTTGAGGGTTACCCACTTATCTTCTTCAGCCAGGAAGAAACGCTTGGTCTGCAAATTGGGCAAAAAGCGACGCTTGGTTTTGATATTTGAATGCGAAACCTTGTGACCGCCCATTGGCACTTTTCCTGTAAGCTGACATACTCTTGCCATGATACAAATTTTTAGGACGGCAAAGGTAGGAGAATTCAGCTTAAATTCAGCAACAAAATCAGATTTTATTTGAAGTTTTCTGCGGCTCTGACCTTACTGTGCAAAAATCTGGCTTATTTGCATAGGTTTGCGTTCAAAACGCAAAAAAATAATGGCAGATCATAAAGTTACCACCCGGTTTATTGGCGGAATGACCTTTCAGAGCAAGCTCGATGATAATCATACAATAATTATAGATACCCCTGAAGATGACGGCGGCAACGATTTAGGCCCCCGCCCCAAAAAGCTTATGCTTTCTTCACTGGCTGGATGCACCGGAATAGATGTGGTTTCAATGCTGAAAAAAATGAGGGTTGAATTCAGCAATTTCAGCATGGATGTGGAGGCCAATCTTACAAAAGAGCCACCTACTGTCTATACCTGGGTAAAAATTACCTACAAAATTCAGGTAAAAGATGAAGACAGGGAAAAGGTGGAAAAGGCCGTTCATCTTTCAAAAGAGAAATACTGCGGCGTAAGTGCCATGTTCGAAAAATTTGCCGAAGTGGAATTCGCCATCGAATACCTGTAATTATATCTGAACAAATAAAGTACTAATGAACAGCCTGCTTCCTTATTTTTGTCGGCCATGGCAAAAGCAGGAGCAGATACACCATTAATGCAGCAGCACCGGGCTATTAAAGCAAAATACCCCGATGCAATTCTATTATTCAGGGTTGGCGATTTCTACGAAACATTTGGCGAAGATGCTATTCTTGCATCACAGATCCTTGGTATTACCTTAACCAAACGCAACAATGGTTCAGCCAGCAGCAATGAACTGGCTGGTTTTCCTCATCATGCATTGGATACTTACCTGCATAAGCTGGTAAAAGCAGGCCATCGTGTTGCAATTTGCGACCAGCTGGAAGATCCCAAACAGGCCAAGGGCATTGTAAAACGTGGAGTAACCGAACTTCTTTCACCTGGTATTGCCACTAATGATAAACTGCTTGAGCACAACAGCAATAATTTCCTGGCTGCCATTCATGAAGAAAATGATCAATACGGGCTGGCATTTACCGACATCAGCACCGGTGAGTTTTTTGTAGCTGAAGGAAATAAAGAATATGCTGATAAACTTTTGCAAAGCCTGAAACCGGCCGAAGTTGTTTTTCAGCGCAATAAACAGAAACTGTTCAAAGAAAACTTTGGCAGCAAATTCTACACCTACCACCTGGAAGAATGGATTTTCAGCGAAGCATATACTACCGAACTGTTGCTGAAACATTTTCAAACACATTCATTAAAAGGATATGGAATTGAGGAGCTGCATCTTGGCAAAATTGCCGCAGGTGCCGTACTTCATTATTTAAGAGATACTGAACACCCTAACCTCAACCATATTACATCGGTTCAGCGATTGGATGAAGCTGATTATTTATGGATGGACCGGTTCACCATCCGCAACCTTGAATTACTTGGCAGTACGGCCGATGGCGGTAATACACTGCTGAAAGTAATTGACAACACCGTATCGCCAATGGGCGCAAGGTTAATGCGGAGATGGATGTTGCTGCCGCTGAAAGATATGGACCGCATCAACGAGAGATTGGATACTGTTCAATCGTTGATTATTGAACCGGAGTTGAGAAAACACCTGCAGACATTCATCAAGCAATGTGGCGATGTTGAACGGCTGGTGGCTAAACTCCCGCTGAAAAAAATTAACCCCAGGGAAATTCTGCACCTGGCAAAAGGATTGGGTTTTGCTGAAAAAATAAAAGAACAGTGCAACACATCCTCTAATCCTTATTTAAAAAGACTGGGCGATACAATTAATCCCTGTCATTACATTGCTGAAAAAATCATCCATGAAGTTGTTGACAATCCACCAGCAATGATCAGCAAGGGAGATGTGATCAGGGATGGTATTCATTCCGAATTAGATGAGCTGCGCCGCATTGCTCATCACAGCAAGGAATATCTGCTGGAAATTCAGCAAAGGGAAAGTGAAGCAACGGGTATCCCCTCACTTAAAATTGCTTTCAATAACGTGTTTGGATATTATTTAGAAGTAACAAACACGCATAAAAACAAAGTACCTGCAGAATGGACCCGTAAACAAACACTGGCCAACGCAGAACGATACATCACGCCCGAATTAAAAGAATACGAAGAAAAAATTACTGGTGCTGAAGAAAAAATCTTAAGGATTGAAGCCGAACTCTTTGAAAAAATATTAACCGAACTGCAGGAATACATTGGACCTATCCAAACCAACGGTCAGGTGATGGCGATCCTGGATTGTTTGTGTTGTTTTGCTGAAAATGCATTGCAGTATAAATATGTTCGTCCGCAAATGCATCTTGAACCTGAACTGGAGCTGAAAGATGCAAGACATCCCGTAATTGAACGGAATCTGCCGGCAGGTGAATCCTATATTTCAAACGATTTATTACTTGATAAGGAAAAGCAGCAAATCATTATCCTTACCGGACCAAACATGAGTGGTAAAAGTGCTTTGCTTCGTCAAACAGGTTTGATTGTGCTGATGGCACATATGGGAAGTTTTGTACCTGCTTCATCTGCAAAAATTCCTTTAACCGATAAAATCTTTACACGTGTTGGTGCCAGCGATAATTTAAGTGGCGGCGAAAGTACGTTCATGGTGGAAATGAATGAAACAGCCAGCATCATCAACAATCTCTCTTCACGCAGTTTAATTCTGCTGGATGAAATTGGAAGAGGAACGTCCACTTACGACGGTGTTTCCATTGCCTGGAGTATTGCAGAATACCTGCACCAGTCAGCCTCCCAGCCAAAAACATTGTTTGCAACACACTACCACGAATTAAATGAGCTGGAAGAAAAGTTCGGTCGCATCAAAAACTACCATATTACCAATAAAGAAGTGGGTAATAAAATCATCTTCCTGCGCAAACTTGCACCAGGCGGAAGTACGCACAGCTTTGGTATCCATGTGGCAAAAATGGCGGGCATGCCAGTATCGCTCATTGACAGGGCCAATGAAATTCTGAAACAACTGGAAGAGCAGCGTGGCAGTTCCGACATAAAAGAACAGCTAAAGAACATGCCGGTACAAAAAATGCAACTCAATATTTTCGATGTTCACTCCCAAACCTTTGATGAAATACGCAAAATACTCGAGGGATTGGATATTAACCGGCTTACGCCCGTCGAAGCTTTACTAAAACTCCAGGAAATAAAGCAAAAACTTAATTGAGCAGATTAAAAAAATCATTGTTCGTTCTACAAATTACATTTTTTTCTATTACTACTTTTGTTTGTGATGTACACCCGTTTCAAACAAAAAAACTTCAAAACCTGGGTTCAGGAAATAGCCGAAAAAACAGGAGTGAAAACTAAAAATTCACTGTTTGTTTTTCCTGAGCATATTGCTGATGGCTATGTTTTTGCCGACAGTATTGACAGGTCTTTTTCCTATGTATTAATGAACGCTGAGCTGAAAGATAATTTTACGTTGCACCGTTTGAGCAATAACCAACAGGGACTGCTGATCTTTTTTAACCAGGTTGAAGTAGCCGATTATGTTGGCATCAGATGCAAAAAAAATTCCATTATAGATACCACAAGAAAACGCAATAACATTTTTGTTTCGTTCAGCAATATGGAACTGGAGCTTTCATTTTCTGCCGGAACAAAAATGAAAAGACTTGGTATTTATTTATCGCCGCAATGGGTTGATGGACATTTTGATGCCAATGCAAGATTGCAGGTTGAAATGCTGACCAACCAGGAACTTGAGCAGGTTAATAAAATGCTGATCAATGAAGACCTGCAGGAAAAGTTAGCCCGGATTTTTGAATGCGACTTTAATAAAGAATCAGAAAAACTGGCATTAAAGAGCAGGATAATCATTTTGCTTGAATACTTTTTCAGTGCATATATCAACGATTCCTTACAGATCAGTAACAAAAAAATTATTCCGGATGAAGATATCATCCGCCTGCAGAATGTTGAAGAATTATTAAAGAACGAAGAACTTGAACGCTTCCCTTCTATTTCAAATCTTGCACGTATAGCTCACATGAGCAGCACCAAACTGAAACAACGCTTCAAACAGGTATATGGCTTAAGGCTTTACGAGTTTTATAATAAACGCAGATTAAGCAAAGCAAAAGAAATGATGCTGAAAGGAATTTCAGCAAAGGAGGCCGGATTCAGCATCGGGTTTACCGATGTATCAAACTTTACCAAAGCATTCAAAAGAGAATACGGATGTACTCCAAAAAACATATTGGAAAGGGAATATCACGCTGAAATCACAAATACAATCAGTTTATACAATAAAAAAATCCCTGCATAATTTGCAGGGATCAAAACTGGGAGGCTGAAGGGTTTCGAACCCTCGACCCTCAGAACCACAATCTGATGCTCTAACCAACTGAGCTACAGCCTCCGTCTTTTGGGACGGCAAAAATAATGTAAATCAGCTTTACCAGCAAATCACTTCACAAGAAATAAAAAAATAAACGTTCTTTGCGGCTCAATAAAGAATATGAATTACTGGCTACTTCTCATTCCTTTTATTTCTGCGTTTATCGGATGGATTACCAACTGGGTTGCAATTAAGATGTTGTTTCATCCCCGCAATCCAAAATATATTTTCGGGTATAACATTCAGGGAATCTTTCCAAAAAGGCAGGAACAGTTTGCCCAGAAACTGGGAAAACTGGTGAGTGATGAGTTGTTGTCGTTTGAAGAAATTGAACAAAAAATCACCGATCCTGAAAACCTGAAAAATATCCTGCCTCAACTTGAAACGCATATCGATCATTTTCTCAGAGTTAAGTTGAGTGATGCAATGCCCATGATCAGTATGTTTATTGGAGACAAGACCATTGAAAAGCTGAAATCAGTTTTTATGGTTGAACTGGAAGACCTGTTTCCGAAAATCATGAAACAGTATGGCGGTTCACTCAAATCCCAGCTTGACCTGGAAAAAATCGTGACGGAAAAAGTAAAAAACTTTTCAAGCGACAAGTTGGAGGAGATATTATACCAGGTTATGGCAAAAGAATTCCGCTTTGTTGAAATTATTGGAGGTGTTCTCGGGTTCCTCATCGGGCTTTTACAAATTTTAATCACCCTTCTTACTCAATAACTCCCTCTCATCATATTGAAACCGGGTTAAAAAAGGATTTTTTTCCTTTTGCCGTCTTATTATTTCAGTGATACCGTTCATACCAAACGGATATGCACCTAGTAAAAATTAATCCAAATTTGCACTTCTTTTAAAAAAAATAAAATATGAAGATTTTTTTCAGCCTTGTTTTCTGTTTCACAATTCTGCAGGTTTCGGCACAGATGCCCGGCATGGGGCAAGGTGGCGGACAAATGAACATGGGGCGGCTCTACGGTAAAATTGTTGATTCCAAAACAGGTAAACCTATTGAAGCAGCATCTGTACAGCTTATTCAAAATAAGTTCGATAGTGTATCACGCACAAGAAAAGAGGTGGTAGTGAACGGCCAGCTTACCCGTAACAACGGCGATTTTAGTCTTGAAGGTCTGAATGTAATGGCACAATACAAATTAAAAGTAACTGCCATTGGTTATAAAACAATTGAACAAAAAGCAGCATTTACATTAAAAAGTGGTGGCGGCGATATGAGTTCAATGCTCAACAATATTGATAAAGACCTTGGTAATATTAAACTCGAAGCTGATGCAAAAGAATTAGGTGAAGTTGTTGTAACAGGCCAACGCCCTACTCTTCAGCTTGGTATCGACAGGAAAATTTTTAATGTAGATAAGAATATTGTTTCAGAAGGTGGTACCGGCGTGGATGTAATGCGTAACGTACCCACAGTAAATGTTGATATTGATGGAAACATTACACTGCGTAACAGTGCACCACAGATATTTGTTGATGGCAGACCAACCACTTTAACGTTGGAACAAATTCCTGCCGATGCAATTCAGAGTGTGGAATTAATCACCAACCCTTCTGCAAAGTATGATGCAAGTGGTGGTCAATCAGCCATCATCAACATTGTTTTAAAGAAAAACCGTCGTGTGGGTTACAGCGGCAGTGTTCGTGTTGGCGTTGACATGCGTGGTAAACTTGGTGGCGGTGGTGATCTTAATATCCGCCAGGGAAAAATCAACTTCTTTGCGAATATTGGTTTAAACCAACGTAAATCCATTTCATTTGGTGAAACGAACCGTACCAATCTTTTAGATAAGTACGATAACACACTTTTTACCCGTAACAGGAATACCAGCACAGGAACGTTTGGTTTTGGAAGAGCAGGTTTTGATTATCTCATCGACAACAGGAACACTCTTTCTCTTTCAGGTTCGTTAATGAGAGGTAATTTCAATTCTCTTGATGAAAACACCATTCACTACGATACACTTGAGCCAACATTTAAACGCATCAATGAAGACCGTTACACAAATGGTAAAAGCGAGATGCGTAATACCGGCGCTCAGCTTAGTTATAAACACAACTTTCCAAAAGCAGGCAATGAATTAACTGCTGATGTTAACTATAATAAAAGCAGAAGTGTAAACGATCAGGATATCAACTTCAAGAGGTTTGATGCTTCAATGAGCCCCATCTCACCATTAGTCACCCAGATTATTGATGGAGGTGGAAACAGTTCATTCTTTGTTGCACAAACCGATTACGCCAATCCAATTACAGAGAACACAAAAATTGAAACAGGTCTTCGCACACAAATCAGGTGGTTTGAAAGTTTCCAGAATTATTATGACATGAATGGTGTGCTTGATACAAAGAAAAGCAACGAATACAAATACACTGATTATGTTCATGCAGCATATTTCACTTTCTCACAAAAAATTAAAAAAGCAAACCTGAATTACCAGGTTGGTTTACGTGCTGAAAGTTCAAAATATAATGGTGAGCAGGTTGGCAAATCAACAACTTACAGCAACCAGTTTCCACTTGCTCTTTTCCCAAGTGTTTTCCTGTCAAAATCGTTCAAAGGAAAACAGGATATGCAGTTGAATTACAGCCGTCGTATCAACCGCCCAAGCTTTTTCCAGTTGTTACCTAATACTGATTACAGCGATATCTTTAACTACCAGACAGGTAACCCCAACCTCAAACCGGAGTTCACCAATTCACTGGAGTTGACTTATCAAAAAACATACGGCGAAAAGAATAATACATTCCTTGCAACCGTATTCGGCAAACAAACAAACGATCTTATTTCAAGATACCAGAGCTACAGTAAAATTGGCGCAAGCACTGATTCTGTATTAATGAGTACTTACATCAACGCAACAAGAAGTTATGCAGCTGGTCTCGAGCTGGTGTTCCGTAATACTATCAGCAACTGGTGGGAACTGAACTACAATGCAAATGTTTACTATTCAAAAATTGAAGGCAGTGCATTAATGCCTGACCTGGCAAACGAACGTACCAGCTATACCATTAAGCTCAACAATACATTTAAGCTGGGTAAAGGATGGACAATGCAGTTCAGTGGTCAGTACCGTTCTAAATCTATTCTTCCTGTTTCCACAAGTAACAGTGGCGGCGGTGGTGGTTATGGTGGCCGTGGTATGGGAGGCGGTATGGGACCAGGATTTGGTTCTCAAATTTCAACAACACAAGGTTATATTGCTGCCAACTACGATTTTGATTTTGGTGTAAGAAAAGAATTTAAGATCAAGAAAAATACAGCTGTTGTTTCTGCAAACTGGAGCGACGTATTCAGCACAAGAGAAAACAGGGTGATTTCTTCATCACAATACTTCTACCAGGAAAGCTGGAGAAGAAGAGACCCGACTTTTGTTCGTGTTAACTTCTCTTACCGTTTCGGCAAGTTTGATGCTTCACTCTTCAAACGCAAAAACAACCGCATGGAAAGCGGAGATGATATGCAGATGCAGTAATAACACAAACAGTCAACAATAGAAAAAACCTCTGTACTTTTAATACAGAGGTTTTTTTATTAAATCTTTTCATCTTTAAAAAACAGACCATGAAAGTAATTGTCACTGGTGCAACAGGAATGGTAGGCGAAGGTGTTTTACATACCTGCCTCAATCATCCCGAAGTAGAAACAGTTCTTGTTATTGGCAGAAGATCCTGCAATGTGCAGCATCCCAAACTGAAAGAGATTGTACACAAGAATTTTCATGATCTTTCTTCTATTGCCGAACAACTTTCAGGTTATGATGCATGCTTCTTTTGCCTGGGCGTTTCATCAGTTGGTATGAAAGAACCGGTGTATTATCATCTCACATACAAATTAACAACACATGTTGCCGAAACTTTGGTAAAACAAAACAAAGCAATGACGTTTTGTTATGTTTCCGGTGCAGGAACCGGCAGCAGTGAAAAAGGACGGCTCATGTGGGCAAGGGTGAAAGGAAAAACAGAAAATGATTTAATGAAACTTCCTTTCAAAGCAGTTTATAATTTCAGACCGGGAATTATTGAAGCAGGCAAAGACATGAAATTTACAAACAAGTGGTACAAGTATTTTGTATGGCTTTTATGGATCATTAAGAAACTTTCGCCCGGCAGTATTACTACACTTGAACAAATTGGCAAAGCAATGATTAGTGTTACAAAATCGGGGTATGAAAAGCATGTGCTTGAAATAAAAGACATTCATATTGCTGCTGCACGATAAACGAAATCAAAAGCTGCCCTGTTCATTTATTCAATACATTTACAGCATACATTTTTTTATTTATGCCTGGAACTTTTGATTGGGACAGTAACAATACAAATGCATTTATAGCGATTGTTTATACAGCAGTTGGTTTTGCTGCATATTGGTTTATTGCAGAAAACGAACAGATCAAAAAAAAATATTTCAATAACGGAAATGATGAACAAAACCAGGTTCGCTATGTAGTGTTTCAGAAACTGGTTGGTGTACTTTTTCTGGGCATCATTCCTGCTGTTTATTTTTTATCATCAACTGAATATAGTTTGGCAAAGCTTGGTGTGCAGCTGGGAGATTACACACATTCATTGATGTATATCGCAGGCATGGCGGCTCTTATTCTTGTAATGAACTACTTTGCTTCATCAAATCCAAAAAATCTTGAACGCTATCCGCAAATGCGTTTAAAGGAATGGAATAAAAAACGAATTGCTGCTGATGCATTTTCATGGGCAGCTTACTTACTGGCTTATGAATTTTTATTCCGTGGTGTATTGTTGTTTGTTTGTTTTGATGCATTTGGTTTCTGGCCGGCAGTTGCTATAAATCTTTCGTTGTACTCAGCAACACATATTCCTAAAGGGCCGGGTGAAACATTTGGTGCAGTTGTGTTTGGCTTGTTGTTATGTTACATCACTGTTTCAACACAAAGCCTGGCAACAGCATTTTTTGCACATCTTACAATGGCATTGTCCAATGAATTCTTTTCTGTACATCATCATCCTGAAATGAAATTTGTTTAATGAATACACAGGAAGCATACAATGCATGGGCATCGCAATACGATACTAACCTCAACAAGACAAGAGATCTTGAAGCTGTTTCGTTACGCAATACCTTATCATCGCTTTCATTCAACCGTTGTCTTGAAATTGGCTGCGGTACAGGAAAAAATACAATATGGCTGAAAGAAAAAGCAAATCATATTACTGCTGTTGATCTTTCAGAAGAAATGCTGGCAAAAGCAAAAGAAAAAATCAACAGTACAAATGTTCATTTTCAGCAGGCAGATATAACAAGCGATTGGGATTTTGTAAATGGCAGTTACGATCTTGTTGTGTTCAGTTTAGTACTGGAACATATTCATAACCTTGATTCAATCTTTGAAAAAACAGCTGCTGTTGTAACAACAGGCGGATTTGTGTACATTGGCGAACTTCACCCCTTTAAACAATACAGCGGAAGTAAGGCAAGATTTGAAACAGAAGCAGGGACACAAATCGTCACCTGTTTCGATCATCATATTTCAGATTTTATTCAGCCTGCAAAAAAACATGGCTTTGCTGTTAAAAATATCAACGAGTATTTTGATGAAGATAACCGCAATGAAATTCCAAGAATACTTACAATACTGCTGAAGAAGATGTAAAAACAGAAGACCCTGAAGGTTTTGGAAACCTTCAGAGTCTGATCTTCTGAGTATAACTGAAATTAACTTTTCAGCAAATCATAACACTGCTGTACAATTTCCAGCTCTTCATTGGTAGGTATCACCAGGATTTTAACCGGAGATTCAGGCGTATTGATTTCTCTTATTTCGGAAGAGCGGATTTCATTTTTCGCTTCATCCATTTTTATACCGAGGAATTGCATATCGGTACAAACACGTTTGCGTATATCACTTGCATTTTCTCCTACACCTGCAGTAAACACAATAGCATCCAAACCATTTAATGCAGCAGCATAAGCGCCAATGTATTTTTTAATGCGGTATGCATACAAATCAAAAGCAAGATCAGCATTCTTATCGCCCTGGTCGATCAACGCTTTAATATCACGCATATCACTTAAACCGGTTAAACCAACCATCCCGCTTTTCTTGTTCAGCAAATCACTTACTTCTTTAGCTGAGTAACCCATTTGTTCAATCATATGAAAAATCACAGCCGCATCAATATCACCTGAACGTGTTCCCATAATCAACCCACCAACAGGACCAAAGCCCATTGTTGTATCAATTGATTTACCTGCATCAACAGCAGCCATACTACTACCGTTGCCAAGGTGAATGGTAATCACTTTCGCATTAGGATTATTGAGATAAGCATTTGCCTGCTTACTTACATACCTGTGCGATGTACCATGAAAACCGTAAGCACGGATATGATTTTCTTTATAGAAAGATTGAGGAATTGCAAAACGGTAAGCTCTTGCTGGCATGGTTTGATGAAATGCTGTATCAAACACACCAATCTGTTTTGCCTTGGTGAAAATTTTCTCTGCCACCTGTATGCCAATATAGTTGGCAGGATTATGCAAAGGCGCAAGCGAAAACAATTCTTTGATTTTTTCTTTTACTTCATCGGTAATAATGGTTGTTGCAGCAAAGCTTTCACCACCATGCACCACACGATGACCAACTGCATCAATATCAGCCGGGTCCTGTATCACACCAATTTCTTTATCAGTCAGCAAACGTGCAACTTCGTGCAATCCTGCTTCATGATCATTCAGCTGCATTTTTTCTTTCACCACTTTCTCTTCACCATTCACAAAAATTTTATGTGTAATGGATGAATCATCTAATCCAATACGTTCAACCAAACCACTGCAAACCGGTTTTTCATGAGGCATTTTAAAAAACTGGTATTTGATAGAACTGCTGCCGGTATTAATTACAAATATGTTCATTGCTGTTTCGATTATTATTTTTCCTGTGCCTGTATTGCTGTTATAATGACTGTATTAAAAATATCATCTACTGTACATCCCCTGCTGAGATCGTTAATTGGTTTATTCAACCCCTGCAGCATTGGGCCAATTGCTAATGCACCTGTTTCACGCTGTACAGCTTTGTATGTGTTGTTACCGGTGTTGAGATCGGGGAAGATGAGCACACTTGCCTGTCCTGCCACTTCCGATCCCGGCATTTTTTGTTTACCTACAACCGGATCAACCGCTGCATCGTATTGAATAGGTCCTTCCACTTTCAGATCAGGACGTTTTTGTTTTACAATTTCTGTTGCCTTTCTTACTTTGTCCACATCAGCACCTTCGCCCGATGAACCAGAAGAGTAAGACAACATTGCAATGCGTGGTTCAATACCAAATGCTAGACTGCTTGCTGCTGATGAAATGGCAATCTCTGCCAGTTGTTCTGCAGTTGGATCAGGATTTACGGCGCAATCACCAAATACTGATACACGATCGGGCAGACACATAAAGAACACAGATGATACAATTGAAATGCCCGGTTTTGTTTTTACAAACTGCAATGCCGGACGAATCGTATGTTGTGTTGTGTGTACTGCACCTGAAACCATACCATCAGCCTGTCCTTTGTACACCATCATTGTACCGAAGTATGAAACATCGGTCATTAGGTCACGTGCCATTTCCATTGTAAGATTTTTGCTCTTACGCAGTTCGTACAATGTGTTCACGTAATCATCGTATTGTTCTGATGTGGCAGGATCAATGATGTGAATGCGGCTTAAATCAACTGTTAAACCCAACCGTTTAAACGAAGCTGTTACTTCTGCAGGTTTACCTAAAATGGTGAGTTCAACAATTTCCTGGTTCACTAATCTTGCTGCTGCTTTTAAGATACGGTCGTCGTTACCTTCAGGAAGTACAATATGCTGTGTTTTACGTTTTGCTCTTTTTGTAAGCTGGTACTGGAACATGTGCGGTGTAATACCTTCGGGTTTGAAGGTGATGATTTTTTCATCAAGCTTGTTTACATCCACATATTTTTCAAATGTGCTGATGGCTAACTGAATCTTCTTGGTATTATCAGCCGAAATTCTTGAACGGATGGTACCAAGTTTAGCACTTGTCTGGAATGTTCCTTCTTTTACAGAAACAATAGGCAGTACTGATGGCAAACCTTCCAGCAAACGCATTACCGGAGGTTCGGGAGTAATACCCGCTGTTAACACCACACCTGCAATTTTTGGATAGTTGTGCGATTGACCTGCCTGCAATGCACCAATGATAATATCGCCACGGTCACCAGGAGTTACAATCAACACATTTTCGCTGATATGATCAAGGAAGTGCGGCAAATGCATGGCACCTGTAATCATTACATCCACCTGGTTGTTGAGCTGGTCTTCACCAAAAAGAAGTTTACCGCCAAGTTGCTCGGTAATTTCTTTCATTGTGGGATTCTGCAGGTTTTTATCTTCAGGAATAATCGAAAGAATGGTTCCGTTTACAAGTTGTGAAGTAAGCAGTTCACGCACATCTTCCACCATTTCCTTTTTCACTTTGTTAACCACAACTGCCAGCACCTGCACATCTCTCGATTTAAAGTTGCGCATTACCGTGCTCACTGTATTTACCAGCTGGGCTGTAGATTTACTTTCGCCTGAAACCACAAATACAACCGGTGCGTTTACGTTTTTAGCGATGGTGGCATTGGTTTCAAATTCAAATGCTGTGCCTTCACCTAAAAAGTCACTTCCTTCAATAACGGTGAAATCGTAGGTTTCTTCCAGCATTTTTACTTTACGGATGACAGTATCAATTAAATCGCCACGCTTTTCCGTTTCCATCTGCCTCATGGCTTTCTGGCGGGTAAACGCATAAGTGTCGTCGTAGGCAATGGGTAACCCAAAGTAGTTAACAATCATTTCAATATCTGCATCCTTCTTTTCCTTGGGATCTTCGTTAATGAGAGGCTTAAAATAGCCCACTTTACGGGCCTTTCCCAGCAACATATTAACAATACCAAGCGCCACAATCGACTTTCCGCTATAGGGTTCAGCAGTAGCTATAAAAATTGTCTTTGTCATATTATAAATAATGAACAGCAAAGTTAACCGGGCATCTGCACTTTTTTATCTAATCATAATCAGTAAAAAAAATGAAAAAAGTCACTTGCCCGGTGGGTTACTAGTGCTATGAGCTGCCCGAAATAAAAAATGCACTGCTTTTGGCTCATTCATATCTATTTCTGTATATTTAGTTTATTAACCCCTAATAATAAAAACCATTCAAATGAGAAAGATTATTACCTCCGGGATCGTTGCCGGAATTGCTTTAGTTGCTTTTGCTTTTGCCGCATTAAAACTCATGCCTATTCTGTTGCCCAAAATTGCAGAAGAATATTACAGCCCGGCCTTTATTAACGATTCAGCCCGAAACTTTTTGTACTATGTACATCCTGTTGTACTTGCCTTTGCCCTTGCATGGTTCTGGAACAGGTTTAAATCCTTATTAAAAGGAAATTCACTGATGCAGGGAATTGAAATGGCTGTTATTTATGCATTGGTTGCAACTATTCCTTCATTACTCATTACGTACAGTGCCATTGATGTAAGTCTGTTGGTTGTATGGAGCTGGGTATTGTATGGTTTCTTCCAGGCATTGATTGCAGCATTTATTTTTTCAAGAATGCATGCGTAAAGCTGTACACAGCAAATGAATTAAAGCCCCGGCGTATTGCCGGGGCTTTTGTTTTTTTATTCATCAACATACAAACCAATTTTCTAAAGTGATTTGTTACGGTTATTACGACACCTGTTGCTGCAATACTTTACGTCATCCCATACCTTTTCCCATTTTTTTCGCCATGTGAACGGACGGTTACAGGTGACACATATTTTTTGCGGAAGATTTTTTTTATTCGTTTGTTTCATGATCCAGTTGCTGAAGAAAATGTTCTGCAGTTGAAAGATGTTTGTTCTTTTTTTCAGGAACCATGTTATGAAAGGTTTTCAATAACATACCCAGTCGTGGATTTTGCTGGAAGAAATGGCGGTGCACATGCATAAAGCGCCAAAACAAACCATCCCATATTTCCTGCCATGAACCTTTATCCCAATCGCCCATCTTAAGTAAATAGTTACTGCCGCTGATGTATGGTTTCGTGGTCATTAATCCGCCATCAGCAAACTGCGTCATGCCATAAACATTCGGCACCATTACCCAATCATAACTGTCAATATACATTTCCATAAACCAGCGGTACACTTCATCCGGATCAAACTCGCACAACAACATAAAATTGCCCAGCACCATCAGCCGCTCAATATGATGTGTGTAGCCGGTTTGTAACAACCGTTTTATCACCGTATCAACAGGATGAATACCAGTAGTTCCATTCCAGAACGAAGCCGGTATTTTCCGTTTAAATTTCCAGTAATTCGTAGTACGTTGCCTGCTCCCCTCCCGTTCGTACACCATACGTATAAACTCACGCCAGCCAATAATCTGCCTCGTAAATCCTTCGAGTGAGTTAAGTGGCACATCATGATCAACAGCCACATCAAGTGCCTTGTTAATTACCTGCTGCGGAGTAAGCAACCCAATATTCAGCAGCGGACTTAACAATGAATGATAAAGAATTGATTCCTGCTGAACCATTGCATCTTCATAAATTCCAAACTTTGAAAAACGGTTCTGCAAAAAATCATCCAGCCATTTTTCAGCAGCACTGAAATGTACAGGATAGTGAAAAGGCTCAGCCAAACCTGGATTGGCAGCAAACCGTTGCTGAACATATTCTATTGCTTCGTGCACAAATTCATTTGCAGCCGGGAAATCAATTGACGGAACAATTTCTTTGCGTGGAAATTTTTGCCGGTTCTCCGTATCGTATGTCCATTTACCACCAACAGGTTTTTCATTTGCTTCCAGTAAAATGGATAAACGTTTACGCTGGTGAATATAAAAATCGGTTTGATAATAGTTTTTCTTCCGGTCAAAATAATCATTGCCTTCTTTTACTGAATTAATAAAACCGGGGTTGCGGTATTTCATCAATTCAATTCCTGCATTACCTGCCGCAAGGTTTATTCTTTTCTCAAGCCAGTTATCTGTTGTATCGGTATAATGAATGTGCGTTACACCCTTGTTTGCCAGTTGCTGAATCAATACACGTATATCAGCAGCTTCATCCATGCAATCAATGTAATGAACAGTTAATCCATGCTGCTGCAGAAACTGCTGATACATTTTCATACTTGCACGGTGAAGAATAAGTTTCTGTTTGTGAAACTTATATTGACGGAAGAACAGGAATTCTTCTACAAGAAAAACAGTGCGGCCCTTACTCACTGCATCAGCAACCTTCAAGAGCTGATGTGGAAAAACGACAGAAACTTCGTGCATGCTGCTTTAAACAATTGTTCCATACTTATTGTTTAGTGATAAAAATTTCTGACGCATGGAATCGGTAAAAGGCAAAAACATATTGGTAACAGGTGCAACCGGGGGCATAGGTTCTAAAACAGCTAAACTGCTGGCAGCAGGCGGTGCCAATCTTTTTATTACAGCAAGAAATGCAGAAAAGCTCACTGCCGTTGCTGCTGAACTTAAACTCACTGCCGATAAAGTATTTGCAGCCGATTTATCCGTACCTGCACAGGTAACACAGTTAAAAGAACAGTTCTTCCATGTATATCCTTCCATTGATATACTGGTGAATGCTGCGGGCATTGGCATTATTAAACCGCTGGAGAATTTAACAGAAGAAGATTTTCTGCAAACAATTCATTTTAATTTATTCGCACCGTTTCTTTTGGCAAAGGCTTTTTTACCTGCCATGAAAAATGAAAAGAAAGGATTAATCATAAATATTCCCGGTGTGCTTGGTAAAACACCTATGGCCGGCGCAGCTGCATACAGTGCATCAAAATATGGATTAACGGGCATGATGCAGAGTATTCGTGAAGAACTGAAACGCACAGAAATCCGCATTACCAATATTTTTTTAGGTGGTACCGATTCGCCTTTCTGGGATCATATTGATTTAAGAGTCCAACGTGAAAAAATGATCCAGGCACATGAGGCTGCCAAAGCTGTTTGGTTTTTATGCCAGCAACCTGCAAGTGCAGTTGTAAGCGAAATGGTGCTGCAGCCGTTTAATCACCAGGCAATTTAAAGAGCTGGTAAAAATAGTTTCCTTTCAACCTGTTGTTGATATGAATAACTAAAGCGTAGAGTTTATACTTACTTTTTTGTTTGGCCAAAAAAGTGCAAACTTCATTTGGATTGTGAAGAGAGGAAACAATAATTAGAACCTCCTTTGTAATGAATTGCTGTATGTTCTTTTGTCTTGACACAAAAGAACCAAAAAGTCAAGACTGAACATATTACCCCCATGTTCCGTCGAAAGCCCTGATTAAGCAGAAGTACTACTGTGATGAATTGCCGCAATATTTCTATTGTGCATCTTATATGCAGCAGTTTGATTTTGGGCTAGCTTTATCAAAATGGAAATGCATTAATTTCGGTTAGCAAGGACAGCAACCGATAAGAAATCAAAATTTATGAAAACATACATATATCATATAATATTCGTGTTGTTTTTTTTTGAAACAGCAGAGTTAAAAAGCCAAATTAGAAATATTCCAATAAAAGAATTTTGGAGTTATACTTCACAAACCCCAATTCTTCTAAATGAAAATCCACTTGAGATAAATGAGAATATAACTTTAGAGGAGTCATATTTTGGTTTGTTTTTTAAAAAAATTAAATTGATTAAAAACAAATTTTTGGAAATTGATGGCTACATCTGTAAAAAAGATACAGTTATATGCGATCCTGTCGAAGGCTTAAGAATTTTTACAGCAAGAAAAAAGAAAGGTTTTTTAATTGATACAATTAATTTTTATACTTATAAAATTTCTGACAGCAATATCAGGCAGGATTTTAAAATCAGGTTGAATATTTTTAATTCAGATTATCTTTATATATATGGCCCTGGGTTTTTATTAGACGAGTTTAATATTTATAAGTTAAGGCGTAAAAAAACACACCCTTAATCGACTTTTCAAATTCATACACAACTATTCCTCCATTTCTTCGTAGTAACGTATCCCATCGCAATGAAGTTGAGGGTTTACAAATAACTGATGCGGACGTTATTTAATACAGATAGTGCACTCGGCAAATAAACAAGCCCAGTACTGCAGTGCCTCTTTATTTGTTATTTATTCTTTCTTTGCAATAACATTTTGTATGATTTATCAGTAAGAAAAAATTGGCATTTTGATTCACCTGCTGCAAGTCCTGTACATCCAATCCCTTTTTCAAAATAAATAACGGAATACTGCCCATTTGTAATTTTAGTTTTGATACATTTCTCTGATGAAGGTGGATAGCAATCTCCTAAAATATAATATAAGAACATTTCTCTTCCACCAACATTGACTGTTTTGACAGGAATAAAAATAATGACACTTTGCATAAGCCTTAAAACGTGTTGAACATTAGATTCACCTACTTTTTGCAAAGTATCATTAGGAGATAATCCATAATAATAATAACGGTACTTTTTCTTGTTGTTGATAAAATCTTCTTCGATATCAATAAGTTTGTAAGTAGCCCCTTTATGTAACCGGAACAGACTCCCATCTTTAACCATTAAAGTATCTGTAACATCATTGTGACGTTCAATATAAACAGAATCATTTAAATACTCTCTTGTATAATCCAAATATCGATTACAAGTATTTGAATAAAATTGCAAAGTTTCTGTTTGACTGTTTAATGTCAATTTTTTTTGTGCTTTGCAAGAAGATATTAACCCAACTAATATTATAATATAAATTTTCATTTTTTCTTATCGGTTGGTGTCCTCACCAACCGAAACGCACTATTGAATTTACAGCATAATCAAATAAGTTGTGTTGCTGAGTAATGTTAACAACGTACAATAATGCTACACAACTGAAGCTTTAATATGGTGAACGTCTTTGCGAGGAGGTACGACGAAGCAATCTATATTTTAGCAAGGGTGATTTTATTATATAACAACCTTAGCAGTTACTCCTGAGCCAAGACAGACTAATCTATTTTATTTCTGTGCTATGTATTTCTCCAGAATTCCTTTTATTGTTTCAAGAGAATCTTCTCCCGTTACTCTTTTTAAAATCCGACCTTTTTCATCAATTAATATAAATGTTGGAAATGTATCAACTTTGAATTTTCTACATATTGTACTTGAATTAATTGGGTCAAAAAAGTTAATCCAGCTAACATCATTTTTTTCAATAAAGCTTTTTACATCATTAAAACTATGATCATAGGCAATACTTAAAATTGCAAGGTTTGTGTGCCCAAACTTTTCATGAATTAACTTCAGGTTTGGTATTGATTGTATACAAGGCTGACACCAAGTTCCCCAAAAATCAAGTAAGATTAATTTACCCTTAAAGTTTTCAGTGCTTATAATTGAATCTGTTTTAATATCCTTCGCTTTAATATTGAAAGCATATTTTCCGGAATCAATACCATAACTTAATTTGTTACTATTCTCCAACTTAATTAAGTGGAGTGAATCACCAAATTTTGAAACACCTTTTATTAAGAACCTTTTATTTTCTAAATATAATGTATCACCAAGTGTGTAGGGGTATTTGTTCCTGTTTGAAATAGCCGAACTAATATAAATCTTTGAATTTTCCCGATTGTAAAGAACATAAGGAGGTTGCTGGTTGTAAATCTGTATATTATATTTTTGGCCATTTAATTTAAAAGAACCCTGTTTTGTTTCGTGAGGATAAACAACCAAGTAAAACTTTTTCTCAATAGAATCATAATAATTTACTATTGCTTTCTTTGAAGAATAACGTAAGTAGATAGACCTGTTCAATATTTTTCCATTCAAGCTATACTGGTACTTAAAATTTCCAAAACAATTTAAGCTGGTTTGTGATGCATTCAATTCTGAATAATCTGCCTTACTAATAAATTGCTTATCGTCACTAAAATCATAGTTATTATTTTCATCACCGATCATTATCAATTGGCCATCTTTATTTTTCCCAATAAAAAACGATACAAAATGTTTTATAGGAATCCTGCTAAGCTTAACAGTGTCGCTAAGATTTAATGAGTAAAATTTAAGACCCTGTTCAAAGTCTTTCAACCTCATTTCTCCGTTCAGTCTGCAATACTGTTCATAAAGTCCTTGTTCCGGTTGAAAATCAAAGGTTTTGATAATGTATTCCTCAATCTTATCAGGGAAGCCTTTAAATTTAATATCAGATTTGAAGTTTGTATTGCCTGTATTGTAAATTTCAGTGAAGCAACTGCTTTGTTGTTCAGTTTGTTTAGAATGTAAATAAACAGAAAGCCTGTTGTGAATTTGACTTAAAACCCTTGAATTTATAGTGATCAAGAGTAACAGCAATAAATGTATTTTGATCATTTCCGGTGTTTTCATCTTTAATTTTTTCTTATCGGTTGCAGTTTTTACCAACCGAATTTAAAGCATTTTCATTTTGGTAAAGCCAAACCAATCTCAAACCGCCACACCTAAGATGTACAATAGAAATTCTCCTGCAATTAACCACAGTAGCACAAAAGCTTAATCAGGGCTTTCGACGGAACATAGGGGTAATATGTTCCATCTTCACTTTTTCCTGCCCGATCTATCAATCAAATCCCAGTCTTTTGCGGATCACTTCTTACTATTAAACTCTAATCCAATAAAAAAACGTTCAATCTCACCCAATTCCAAAGTTCTTAAAACAATTTTTCCTGTGCTATCCAGTAATATGTATGTAGGATAACCACTTATTCTTAATTCTCTAATTATTTCTGCTTTATTAAAAGGGTCGTCCCTTAATTGAAGCAGTTGTGGCCAGTTCAGTCTGTTTTTTTTAATAAGTGTTGCTGCTTTTGTTGTATCGTATTTTGACTCATAAAGTACTCCTATAAACTGTACTTGTTTATTCATTGCATCTGAAAGCGCTTTGAGCTTAGGTAAATTAGAAACACAAGGTGTGCACCACGACCCCCAAAAATGAAGCAACGTAAATCTGTAACTTGTTTTACTGAAATTATAACTTACATATTTCAGATCGGGAAATGAATTGCCTTCTAAATGTTCAATTATGCCTCCTTTCAGTTTGCTTTTTAATTCAGGCGAAATACCCGCTTCTTTAAATGTAATCGTATCACCAAGTAAATTAATAGTGTCCAGCACAAGTATTTTGTCAGCTAAACTCAAACTGTCACGATAACTGTACACATAATAATGTGGATCATATATTTCAACAGTATTTTCATTTGGTTCGGAAAACGAAAACCGGCTGTTCTTTTTAGTAAAAAAAACAGAATGATAAGGCAAAAAAACTTTTACTAAAAAACTATCAAGTCCAATTTTTAATTGTCCCTGTTTAACATAACGTAAACCTCCCCATGTATTAAATAAAGCTTTCTTGTTGGGATGAGGTGGCAAATCTCTTCTGTCAGGGTATATCAAAAAATCGAATACTGTAGTATACTCTTTTTTGTACCAGAAATTGATTTTATACTTTACAACGATAGGCTCATTGCTATTTCCTTTGCTTTTAAAAACAGTATCATCAGTAAAAATGCCGGATTGGTTCAAGTCCGGTATTACGATATAGCTGCCATCTTTCATTTGCTTTATTAAAACTGACAGGTGATTATTTTTTTGCCATTTGCTTAAATTACCTGTATCTGCAAGGTTTTCCTTTACTCGTTCATCGAATGATTGATTGAAGTTTCCATCTGTTTTTTCATTCAGTCGCTTATAAGTAAAATCAAATGTATAGTTTACAACCTGTGCAGTATTAGCAGCATCAATTGATTCAATCTCCAAAGGTTCAAGTGTTGCTCCCTTACCATTTCTTAAGGATTCATCCTTCGTGCATATTACACGATAAATACTGTTATTACTTTGACCCCAAACAGCTTGGCTTAAAAACAAAAAGATACTGTATACAATAGGTTTAAGCATTTTACTTTGAGTTAATGAAAGTGTTTATTGCAGTTTAATTAGTTTTATTAAGTCAGCGTATTCTGAAACTCTTGGTGCATCAAGGCTAATAAGCTTTCCTTCTTTATTAAGCAAAATATATCTCGGTATACTTGAAATATTAAAATACTGGCTAAAAGCATTTGGAAAACTTATGTACAAATAACTGTTTATCATTGTGCTTTTGTTTTTGCTTACCGTTTTCTTCCAGTTTAATATACTTTCGTCCTGCGATAGGTATAGCACTTCAATACTGTCTCTCTTTAACCCTCCGGCTTTTATAAAATCGTGTGATTTACTTATTTCCTGTAAACATGGGCCGCACCATGATGCCCAGTTGTCAATCAAAATGTATTTACCCTTTAAGGATTCAATTACTTTTTTAAGTTCTGTTTTATTGCCCTTAATATCACTTAACCCAATACTTAAAATGCTGTCAGGTAAATTCTGATTAACATTTGAGTGCAAAACATATTTCCTAAGTACATAAGTTTTTAATCTCTCGTCACTAAATTGATTTGCGTTGGCAAATATTTTTTCAACTACTTTACCCGTTTCATCATTTTTTAACTTGACAAGGTTGTTAAAAAGAAATGCCAGAAAATATTCTCTTATTATACCGGAATAATTTTCATTGACAAACTGATAAAGCAGGGAATATTCATTGTTTATACCAGGGCTTTTTACCTTAGCTCTTACAATGAATTGTAAATAATCACGGCAAAATTGCAGGTAAGTTTGATGCCGAAATAAGCCGTCAGCATTAAAAAGTGTATCAACTCTGATTGATTTTAAATAGGTTTCAGCTGTAAGATAATTTGCTGATTTATCAATATAAAACGGAAGTAAAATTGACATAAGATATTGGCTGCATAATTCATCTTTATAAAAACTCCTGAATTGCTCAGTAGCCCTATGTTTCAAACTGTATTCGTTAAGTAACGCAAGATCCATATTGTACTTTTTCTCACATGTTTTTTGAAACTCTGACCAGTTGCTGTTATAATTTTTCAATTCCTTGTCTATATCAATCGCAGAGTTCAGTTTAAGAAAGTCTGAAAATTCATAATGAGATGCATTACTGCCTGTTACTTGTAATTTGTACCTTTTTGATGATAAGCTGTCGTCAGTAACAATAAGATGAATTGTATCGCCAGGAGTTATATAAAAAAAATCTTCATAAAATTTACAGTAAACCGGCTCTGAAAGCTCAAACCTCATTTCAAACGTACCCTTAGCTGAAACTTTTGTTTTTACTATATATTCAAAATCTTCTTTAACAAGATCATAATATAAAAGGTTAACAGAAGGCATTTTAGTTTGCATAAACGCTCCGCTTATAAAAACGTTTTGCTTCTGTGCAGTACTATTGAATGCCAGAAATAACAGAAGTATAAATGACAGGTTATTCTTCATTAAATTAGTTTTAGTAAGATGAGAATATCTCTCTTACATGGTAAACTTTTTCTTATCGGTTGCAGTTTTAACCAACCGAATTTAAAGCATTTTCATTTTGGAAATCCTACCCAAAATCAAACCGCCACACATAAGATGCACTTGCAATTCCAACAGCACAACTCAGCATTCTATCCGGTAAATTGCCCAAATCGCATTAGGCACTTATAAAATAATCTGCACACCCGCCTTAAACGCATTTTTCAGTACTTAAACCAGGAATTACAGCGTAAAAACCTCCATTTCAACCACTTAAACCGTGTCTTACAGCGTCTTAATCGGTACGTGCAGTCGTTTAATCGCCTCTTACACTGCCTTAATTACATCTTACACTGCCTTAATTGCAGCGTGCAGTCATTTAATTGATATGTGCAGCAGTTTAATCGGTACGTGCAGTCATTTAATCGCTTCGTGCACTGCCTTAATTGCATCTTACACTGCCTTAATTACATTTTACAGTCGTTTAATCGGTATCTACAGTGGCAAAATCAATAGCTGCAGCAGTTTTTCAAAACACAGTTATGCAAAAAAACAACACACTAATTAAACTTACCGCTTCGTGGTATTGCCCATCCATAAATCACATATTAGTTTAAAACGTCAATTATTATTTTCCATTAAACACTATTCAAAATGACGTCAAGAAATGAAGCCAAACTCGGCATGTACAACGCAGTACTAACCCACATTGAAGCTAACGGTACAATCACCGCCACCGTTCCCGCCTTCGAAACAGCAGCCGATGCATTGCGGGCAGTTTACAACAACATCATCGATGCATCGCAGCAGGAATCTCTTGCCATTGGCGGTATTACCACCGACAAATCTCAGGCACGCATCGCTCTTTGCCAGGAAGCAGCCAACATTGCAGCCGCAGTCTTTGCATTTGCAGCAGCCGCTTCAAACAACACACTCAAAGAACAGGTTAACTATCCTGTTTCAAAACTCCTGCTCACAAAAGATGAATTATTAATTCCGGCCTGCAACAACATTCATGATCTGGCAAATACAAATGCGGCATTGCTCATACCTTATGGCGTTACTGCAACTCGTTTAACAGCATTCGAAACTATACTTGAAAATTACCAGGAACTCATTCCTTCACCACGCAATGCCGTAACAAGTAAAGCAGCCGTCCGCACATCACTCACTAATTTGTTTAAACAGGCCGATACACTTTTAAAAACACAGCTCGATAAAATTGCATTACAGTTCAAAACTTCAAACGAAGAATTTTACAACACATACAAACAAAACCGCATTATACTCGATGCTGCAACATCTTCAACTCAGGTAACAGGCGTTATAACCGATAGTGTAAGCAATCAACCAATCCCAGGAGTAAAAGTGCAGGTAGTCGATCAGCCATATACAGCAACATCAAATGCATTAGGCCAGTACACAGTTAAAGTTCCCGTACCCGGCACTTACAATATTGCATTTACAATCTTGGCAGGTTACAGCAACAAAACACAAACAGGCGTGGTTGTTACATTAGGTCAGTCAACAACAGTAAATACACAACTCGTTCCGTTACCATCTTAAAACAAAAGCAACTTTAAAACAAAAAGCCCCGGCATAATCGTCGGGGCTTTTATTTTAAAAATTTATCAAATCAAAAAAATGAAAAGCTGCATAAAACAAAATCCCCTCCTTGCGGAGGGGACTTACACAACTAATAAAACCTGTGATTCTAAGATTCACCTTACAACTATAAAACAACGATTACTCCACGCTGAAGCATGGAACTATTCATTAATCGGGTTTTTTACCATCTAAAAATGTGTTGATGGTTTTTATTTCGGCCTGGTTATTTTCATCGCTTTGTACAGTGTAATTGCTGTAAAAGTTTTCGGCAGGCGAAATGGTATTATACAATTCTAAATTACGGCGGAGATAAGCCGGCACAGTGTCAAACTCATTATTCGGATCAGCCGAATGGATGTTAAACGAGAGGTTTCTCAACTTCTGTAAACGATCTGCAGCTTTTTTCCGTTGCTCTTCTGCCTCATCTGTTACCAGTGGCTCTTCCGAAGAAGCAAGATGAACATTTTGATCGGCCCAAGACTTTTCCTCCGCCGCTGGTTGTTCTGTTTTTTCCACAATCTGCATCTCGAACGATTCTTCCTCGTCCTTAACAATATGCAGCTGTACCGGAGTAACAGGAACTTCAACCGGTTTTTCTTCGGCTTTTATTTCCGGAATGGATTCTTCTTTTTCTTCTTTTGTTTCAACATAAATAACCGTTGGCTTTCTTAAAAAACCTCCTGATGTTATTGATGATGGCTGCTGCTGTGGTTGCTGTTGCTCAACGGGCTTTTCTGTTAACTTCATAACAGGTGGTTCAACAACTGCTGCAGGTTCTTCTTTCTTTTCTTCCACCTTTGGAACTTCTGCAACAACAGGAACAACAGGATCAAGTACAAATTCAATACGCTCTGTTTCTACAACTGGAGCCTGTATTATTTCAGCCACAGGTGCTTCCTGTTTTACTTCTTCAACCATTACAGGAGCAACCGGATCTTTTACTTCTTCCGTAAAGAGTACAGGTTGTGTGTATTCTTTCTTTTCAGGTTCGCCCAGCGTCATGATAATTTTTTCGGGCTTGGCATCAGCTTTCTTTTCTTCAACAACGGGCTTTTTGTCAAACGGATTCTTTTGTTCAAAACCTGTTGCAATAAGTGTAATGCCAATTTTATCGCCGAGTGAATTATCGTAACCTAAACCAAGAATAACATCTGTATTTTCTCCTGCCTGTGATAACAAATGGTTCTGTATAATTTCTACTTCATCCATTGTAAACTCATGTTCTGTTTCAGAACTGTTGATGTTGATGAGTATCCATTTTGCACCACGGATATCGTTATCATTCAGCAATGGCGAATTCAATGCTTCTTCAATTGCACGTTGTGCCCTGTTTTCGCCATTTGCACTTGCATTACCAAGGATTGCCACACCACCGTTTTTCATAACGGTGCATACATCGGCAAAGTCAACATTGATCTGGCCGGTGCTGTTGATGACATCCGTAATACATTTTGCTGCAGTTGCCAATACATTATCTGCTTTGGCAAATGCTTCTTTCATTTTTAAATTTCCAAACTGGTGACGCAGTTTATCGTTACTGATAACAAGTAATGTATCAACGTAATCTTTTAAACGGTTAATACCATCTTCCGCCTGCTGAATACGTTTCTTTCCTTCGTAACCAAACGGAGTTGTAACAATACCTACAGTAAGGATGCCCAGATCTTTACAGATTTTTGCAATGATAGGCGCACCACCTGTACCTGTACCACCGCCCATGCCGGCAGTGATAAAAGCCATCTTGGTATTTACTTCCAGTATGCGTTTAATTTCTTCTAAACTTTCTTCGGTTGCCTGGCGACCGATTTCAGGATTGGCTCCTGCACCAAGACCCTGTGTTAAATGCGGGCCTAACTGCACTTTGTTGGGAACCATGCTTTGCGATATTGCCTGTGCATCGGTATTGCAGATAATAAAGTTTACGCCTTCAATAATCTGAGAATGCATGTGATTCACTGCATTGCTACCACCACCTCCAACACCAATTACTTTGATGATGGATGACTTCTCTTTTGGCAGATCAAATTGTATCATAATTTCTACGAGTTTGCGGGTTAGTTAGTAAGTTTTGTTTGAGTAGTAAGTTGTATGTTATAAGTTATAAGTTGGGAAACTGTTCCGGCTAAACTTATCACTTATTACTTATCACTTACAACTTCCTGTCTTCTTCTTCATTAAACAGATCAATCAATCCGTCTTTAATGCTGTCCATAAATCCTTTTAAGCTCTTACGCTTTTTCACTCTTACCTGGTGTGTATCGGTTTGTTCGTCGTACACATTCACCACTTCGGCAACAGTTTCTTCTTTTACTTCAATTCCTTTCAGTTTGTTCTGTGTATTTTCAAACACGTTGTAACCTTTCAGTATTAAACCAATACAGGTTGAGTACATTGGCTTAGCCAGTTCATCAATATGGCCGGGAGCTAAATGCTCGTTAGGGAAACCAATGCGTGCATTTAATCCTGTAACATATTCTGTTAACTGAATTAAATGTTTGAGTTGCGAACCACCACCGGTTAATACAATGCCACCATTGAGCATGCGGTTATCTAAACCAACCTGCTTGAGATGATAGCTTACAAAATCCATAATCTCACTCATACGTGCCTGTATGATGTGTGCAAGATTTTTTACACTGATTTCTTTGGGTGCCATTCCACGAATGCCGGGAATAGTAATGAATGCATTTGATTTTGCTTCGTCGGCCAAAGCACTGCCGAACTGTACTTTCATTTGCTCAGCCTGTGTACGCAGTACGCCTAATCCCATCTTAATATCGTTGGTGATATTTTCACCGCCGAAAGGAATAACTGCTGTGTGTTTTAAGATGCCTTCATAAAACACAGCGAGGTCGGTTGTACCACCACCAATATCTACAATGGCAACACCTGCTTCCAGGTCATGCTCACACATTACTGCTGCTGCTGATGCCAATGGCTGCAGTACAAGATCCTTTACTTTTAAATGACTTTTCTCCACACTGCGATTGATATTGCGGATTGCATTTTTATCGCCGGTGATGATGTGAAAATTAGCACCAACTTTCACGCCACTATATCCAATCGGGTTAGGAATATTCTGAAAATTATCCACAGTAAACTCCTGCGGAATAACATCAATAATCTGATCGCCTGCAGGAATGTACGTTTTGTACTGATCATTAATGAGCTGATCAATTTCACGCTGTGCAATTTCATCTTCGTTGTTCTGACGAACGATATCGCCACGTGTTTGCAATGATTTGATGTGGTGACCTGCAATACCCACATACACTTCATTAATTTCTAAATTAGGATTGCTTGCATAGCAATTCTGTAAAGCCTGCTCAATGGCTTTAATGGTTTGATCAATGTTCAACACCATACCGTGCTGAACACCGCTTGAATTGGCACGGCCAAACCCAAGAATTTCTAATTTTCCGAATTCATTTTTACGGCCTGCAATTGCTGCAATTTTGGTTGTACCAATGTCCAAACCCACGATGATGGGATTGTTGTTTACAGCCTGTGCTCCGGTTGCTGTTCCATTAGTTGGTGATTCCGTTGTCATAGTTGTATGTTGTTTTTAGTTGTGTGCGTTTTTGCTTAGATAATAGTTAATCGTTCATGGTTCATAGCAATACTTCTTCATTCTTCATTCTTCATTCTTCATTTCTCATTTCTCTCATCCTCCCTTTTTCGGCATAACTGCTTTTGGTTGATTTTTTGTTTTTTGTTTTGCTTCGTTTAATACTTTTTCTTCTTCACTGGTTGTTTTTGCTTTTGTTTTCGAAGGGGTAGGGAGTTGGTTCTTCAAAGCAATGGGATTTTTGGTTTGTGGTTTCACAGCGGATTTTAAAACGGGCCCAGCTGTTGGTTTACTCTTGTTGTTCTCTGAGGTAAGCAAACTCTTTGCAGTATCTTTTACAACCGGAGTTGCAATTGTTTTTGTTGCTGAATCAGGTTGATTATATACACTGTCTTCTGTTACTCTTGTTTGATAGATACTTTGCTGAAGCACCATTGATTTAAACAGGCTTGCGCTATCCCTTCTTACCGCCACTAACTGTTTATCATATCGCACATCCAATGCACTGTAAAAATTCCAGCCGGTTTTTGCCATTACTTTTTTATAGAACAACAGTAACCGGTTAAATTTTGCTTCCATGTTGGTTGCATCGCCCAGCAGTATAACATGATTACCCAGTTTGGGTACCAGTTCAAATTCATAGTTGTTGATATTCACCTGGTCAATCTGCGCCATCCAGAAATCATTTTTGAGAATGAAGCGTCCGAGTTCTTTTACCTGTTGCTGCAATACACTGTCTTTTTGTTTTGTAGCAACGGCCTCATTGGGGAAAGAAGTGAATACAGGCACACGTGCAATCTGGTCGGTTGTTACCGGCAACTGCTCGCCAAGATCATCAACGTAAAATGATTCGCCTGCTTCCCTGAACACTCTTGCCACCGGCTCCCTTTCGGTAATATCTGCATGAAGCACATCATTATTATCAAAGAACAATTCTGCATTGCGTATCCACAAATTGCGTTCAAGCAATTCTTCGAGTTGCTGCAGATCAAATGTTTTCAGCTTCTGCCCTTTCATCAATTCAGGTCTTCCTCCTGAAATGGTTTGCAGTATCTGTTTCTTACTGATGTATTCCACACCATCAACACTTTTAATATTCACCACCACATCTTTACACACTTCAGCATTCTGGCTCTGAGCAGCAGCAACCAGCAACACAATGGTAGCTGTACCGGCCGCTGTCCATACAGTTGCCAGTAAAAACTTCTTCCATGAAAATCTCTTACTGCTCATTTCGTATTATTCAACAATCTTTTTTATCTGCATCAGCATTGCATCAATATCGCCTGCACCTGCTGTAACCAGCAATTTTATATTGCCGTTTATTTTTTCATTGCTTAACCTGTTCAGCAATTCATCCTTCGTTACACAACTCACTTTTGCTTTCTTCATCTTACCTGAAATGAGTTCGCTTGTAACTCCTTCAACCGGCAATTCCCTTGCAGGATAAATGGGTAACAGGAAAACTTCATCTGCCATATCCAGCACTTCTGCAAAACCATCAGCCAAATCTCTTGTACGTGAAAAGAGATGTGGCTGAAATACCAACGTCAGCTTTTCATCGCCAAACAAACTTCTTGCACCATTGATTAATGCTCTCAACTCTTCCGGGTGATGTGCATAATCATCAATCATCACAACCTTTGCTGCGCCGGGAGAAAGAATGTATTCAAACCTTCTCTTTACTCCTTTAAATGCGGCAACTGCTTCTTTTATCTTTTCGTCTTCAATGTTTAATATGTGTGCTACAGTAATCGCTGCAAGTGCATTTTCCACGTTGTGCAAGCCACCAATATTCAGCTGCACATTACTGATCACATGTCCGTTCACAACTGCATCAAACAAATACGTTCCGCTTTGCACTTTCAGGTTGGCAGCATGTACATGCGCATTCACATCTGATAAATGATAAGTGATGTGATGCGTTGCTTTTAACTCACTGCTGCGTTTCAATCCATGCTTGCTGATAAGCCAGCCACCGGGTTTTATTTTTTCAGTGAATTCAATGAACGCCTGTTCCATTGCTTCTGCTGTTCCGTAGATATCGAGATGATCGGCATCCATTGCAGTGATCACTGCAATATCCGGACTCAGCTTATGAAAAGAACGGTCGTATTCATCTGCTTCAACAACACACACATTGTTTTCTGACGACCAGAAATTGCGGTTGTAATTCACAGCTATACCACCAAGGAATGCATTGCAACCAAAACCTGTATGACGAAGTACATGACCTGTCATTGTGCTGATGGTTGTTTTACCATGCGTTCCTGCCACACATATATTCAAAGAACTTTGTGTAATAATCTGCAGTACATCACTTCTCTTCACCACACTGTAACCATTCTGCAGGTAATACTGGTATTCCTTATGCTCCTTTGGAATAGCAGGGGTGTAAATCACCAGCTGCACATCTTTTGGAATACCTTCAACATCTTCTTTATAATGAACTTCAATTCCCTCTGCCTCCAGTTGCGATGTAAGCGGCGTTACTGTTTTATCATAACCACTCACCTTCACTCCCTTTTCATGAAAGAACCTTGCAATGGCACTCATTCCAATTCCTCCAATGCCAACGAAGTATACTTTCTTTATGTCGTTCAACTGAATCATTCGCTTCGTTTATCCTCCAATAATTTCAATTATGTCTTTTGCAATCACATCATCTGCATTACTTACTGCCAGCTGTTTTATTTGCTGCCTGAGTTCGTTTTGCTTTACTTCATCATTCAATAAAGCAACAATAGTGCTGACGAGTTTTGCTTTTGCTTCATCATCCTTCACCATCAGTGCTGCATTTTTTTCTACTAAACTTTTTGCATTAGCTGTCTGGTGATCTTCTGCTGCAAACGGGTAAGGAACAAACACTGCAGGTTTTGCTGTTAAACAGATTTCTGCAATGGCCATTGCACCGGCTCTTGAAATAATTACATCAGCAGCTGCATAAGCCTGGTCCATTTGTGTGATGAAATCATTCACCCACACATTTGCTTTTCCATTTGCCCTTGCTTTTCCCTGTTCAGCATAAGGTTTACCTGTTTGCCAGATGAGCTGAAGATTATTTTTTTCAAACTCATCAATGCCTGCATCAATAGCTTCGTTAATGCTTTTTGCACCAAGACTTCCACCAACAACCAGCACTGTTTTTTTATCCGCATTCAATCCAAAGAACTTTAATCCTTCCTGGTGCGAAACAGTTGATTCGCTGATTGCCTTACGAACGGGATTACCGGTGATCATCAGTTTTTCTGCAGGAAAAAATTTCGACATACCATCTGTCGCAACAAAAATTTTTGTTGCTTTTTTTCCTAGCATAATGTTTGACTTACCTGCAAACGAATTGCTTTCGTGGATGAAGGTTTTTATTCCTTTCGACTGTGCAAACCTGAGCACAGGAAAACTGGAATAACCACCTACTCCTATCACGGCATCGGGTTTAAACTGGCTGATGATTGTACGCACCTGCATAAAACTCTTTACCAGCTTAAACGGCAAACCGATGTTTTTTATCAAAGAACTTCTGTTAAAACCTGCTATATCCAATCCTTTTATTTCATAACCGGCCTGCGGCACTTTTTCCATTTCCATTTTTCCTTTTGCACCCACAAACAAAATCTGTGCATCGGGCTTAATTTTCTTAATGGCGTTAGCAATTGCTATGGCAGGGAAAATATGTCCGCCTGTTCCGCCGCCTGCTATCATAATACATTGCCCCCTCCGACCCCTGAAGGGGGAACCAGCAACTGTATCATTATTTTCTATCACGCCGTTATTCATTTCCAAATTCCATTTTTCATTTATCATTTCTAAACCCAAACATGATGTTTCAATTTCATCATGCTGCTGCCTCACTCCCCTTCAGGGGCTGGGGGTTTACGCCCTCAGCTTCTTCTACATTACGTGCCACACTCAGGATAATTCCAATGGACAAACATGTAAACAGGAAACTGCTTCCTCCCATACTCACCAGCGGAAGTGTAACACCTGTTACAGGAAACAATCCCACATTCACTGCCATATTCGTCATGGCCTGTATGACGAGTGTAAAACTTAACGCCAGTGCAAGAAATGCCCCGAATGCATACGGGCACTTCCTGAATATTTTTATGCTTCTGAAAAGAAACACCATGTAAATAAAAATGATGAAGCCTGCACCAATCATTCCATACTCTTCGATGATGATTGCATAGATGTAATCGGAATAAGGATGCGGCAGAAAGTTGCGTTGTTCGCTGTTGCCGGGGCCTAATCCAAACACACCACCTTTTGCCACTGCAATTTTTGCCTGCTGCACCTGGTAAGGCGATTCATCTTTTTTTGCATACCTGAAATCCTGTACACGTTTTATCCACGTAGGAATACGACCTACTGAAAGAACTGCAGGTAATTCTTTCTGTTTACCTTCTGCTTTATCGTAGTAAGCGCCTGCAATAAGAATTAAAATAATCAACGGCACTGCAACTGCTGCTCCAACAATGGCAATATGCTTCATACTTGCACGGCCAATGAACAACAGCAGCATGCTTGTTGCGCCGGTAAGTAATGCAGTTGAAAGATTGGCAGGAGCAATTAATCCGCAGATAACAACCACAGGAATCATAAGCGGAATAAATCCTTTTTTGAAATCCTTGATTACTTCCTGCTTCTTGGATAACAATCTCGACAAGTACATAAACAATGAAAGCTTTGCAATGTCGGATGTTTGTATGGTGAGATTGATGATAGGCAGTTTAATCCACCTGCTGCCATCATTAATTTTTGCACCAAAGAATAATGTATAGATGAGCAATACAATCGAAATATAGAACATCATCTTCGCCACCCTTGAGTAAATGGTATAGTTTACACGGTGAGCAAAGTACACAACGATAATTCCAATGCTGATGAATGCAATCTGCTTTACGAGGTATATAAAATTATTTCCCTTGTACATTTTATATGCCAGTGAATTGGTTGCACTGTACACCACCAATAAACTTACCAGCGAAAGCACAATAACAATCGCCCAGATAACTTTATCGCCACGGGTTTTTTCCTGCAACCCTGCCGGTGAAAATTTAGATGTTATGTTTGAAAACTGACTCAAAAATTAGTTTATAGTTAGGTACACTCTGCATTACATCACACATCGTACATCACACATCGTACATCACACATCGTACATGTTACAGCTCTCTTACTGCCTGTTTAAACTGGAGCCCCCTGTCTTCATAGTTTTTGAACAAATCAAAACTTGCACAAGCAGGACTTAATAAAACAGTATCACCTTTTTCTGCGAAATGGTATGCCGCCTTCACTGCATCTTCTGCGCTTGTTGTATTCACCATCAGTGAAACAACATCGCCAAATGCTTCATGAATTTTCCTGTTATCAATACCAAGGCAAACAATGGCTTTTACTTTTTCCTTCACCAAGTCTTTCAACACTTCATAATCATTACCCTTATCCACACCACCAAGAATAAGAATGGTTGGGCGTGACATACTTTCCAAAGCATACCATGTAGAGTTGATGTTGGTTGCCTTGCTGTCGTTGATGTATTCCACACCTTTCACCATTGCCACCATTTCCATGCGGTGTTCCAGGCTTTCGAATGTGGTAACGGCTTCCCTTATTTTCTCTTTGCGGATACCTAATGTAGCCGCTGCAATCCCTGCTGCCATGGTGTTGTACTGGTTGTGTTTACCTTTAATTTTAAAATCGTCTACACTCATTGTTACTTTGTCGTCGTTAACTGCAATCGTCATTGTGCCGTCTTTAATGAAAGCACCTTTTTGTGGTTCCTGCTTCATGGTGAATGGTAATGGGTTTGAAAGGATAGTAAGTTTTGTTAAATAATCTTCTGTAACCGGATCGTCCGGACAGTAAATGAAAAAATCGTTTTTTGTCTGGTTTGTTGTGATCTTGAATTTTGAACGGATATAATTATCAAACTTGTAATCATACCTGTCTAAATGATCTTCAGTGATGTTGGTGAGCACAGCAATATCAGCTCTGAAATCTTTAATATCATCTAACTGAAAGCTGCTGATCTCTGCCACATATATTTCTTTAGGATCAAGTGCAACCTGCTTGGCAATGCTGATGCCGATGTTGCCAACCAATGCGCAATTCAATCCTGCATGTTTACATATATGATAAATCAAAGAAGTTGTTGTGGTCTTTCCGTTGCTTCCTGTAATGGCTACAATTTTACTGTTGCCTTTAAACCGGTAAGCCAGTTCAATTTCACTGATGACCGGAATTCCTTTCTTGCGGATCTTCTTCATCATGTCACTCTTCTCAGGAATACCCGGACTTTTTACAATTTCATCTGCACTCAGAATCTTTTCTTCGTTGTGTGCACTTTCTTCAAACTCAATTCCATATTCCGCCAGCTCTTCTTTATAAATGTTTTTGATGGGGCCAGCATCGCTCACAAACACATCATATCCCTGCTTCTGTGCAAGAATAGCTGCGCCTGTTCCGCTTTCGCCTGCTCCCAGTATGTAACATTTATGCGCCATGTTCTTTTCGTTTCCAGTTTCTGTTTTTGATTACCGGCAACTGGACATCCGGTAATTTTTTCTTTTTGGTTTTTCGCCTTTCCTTATTCCCTGTGAGAATAAAAAAGGTTCTTCACAAGTATGGGTTAGTACGGGTTCAGAGGTGTTACAATGGTTTTATCTGGTTTTGCGATATGGATATTGTGTCGAAAACCTGTTGTGGTTTTTCACAAACATCTTTACCTTATTTTAAGCGTAACAATTGCAAGCACCACACAAAGGATTGTTACAATCCAGAAGCGTGTTACAATCTTACTTTCATGAAATCCCTTTTTCTGGTAATGATGATGCAGCGGACTCATTAAGAAAATCCTTCTGCCTTCACCATACTTTTTCTTTGTGTACTTGAAATAACTCACCTGCAGTGTTACACTCAATGCTTCCACAAAAAACACAGCACACAAAATGGGAATGAGCAATTCTTTTCTTACTAAAAACGAAAGAGAAGCAATTACACCACCCAGCATTAAACTTCCTGTATCGCCCATGAACACCTGTGCGGGATATGAATTGTACCAGAGAAAACCAACGCATGCTCCCACCATTGCTGCAATGAAAATGGAGATCTCACCAATACCCGGCACGTAAAGTATATTCAGGTATTCAGCTAACCTGGAATCACCACTTGCATAAGCAAAAATGCCCAGCCCCACACTGATGATGGCCGATATACCTGTTGCCAGTCCATCAATACCATCGGTAAGGTTTGCTGCATTTGAAACTGCTGTAACAATGAAAATCACAATCAGTACATACAGCAACCATGTAATTCCACGGATTGCTTTTGGCAACAGCTTGGCATAGTTAAACTCATGACTCTTTACAAACGGAATGGTTGTAACAGGATCATTTGCTTTTACCATGATCTTTTCTTTTCCGTTTACTTTGATGATTTTTGTTTCAACACCATCCGGAACTTTTGAACCGGTGAATTCACGGAAAGCACTTACTGAATCATTAAACATGAGTGTTGTTGCAACTGCAATACCCAACACCACCTGTCCTAATATTTTAAACCAACCTGCCAAACCATCTTTATCACCTTTTACATATGCAACACCTTGCTGTTGTGCCAAACGTTTTGCACGGATCTTTAAATAATCATCCACAAAACCAATTGCACCCATCCAGATCGTTGCAAACAACATGAGCAGGATGTACACTTTACTAACATCAGCTAAAAGAAGCGTTGGCACAACAATGGAAAGAATGATGATCAGTCCACCCATTGTTGGTGTTCCTTTTTTCTGTTGCTCACCTGCAAGACCAAGATCCCTCACCGTTTCACCCACTTGTTTTTTGCGCAGGTAGTTGATGAGTTTTTTACCGAACACAGTTGATATGACCAGCGACAACAACACTGCAAGCATTACCCTGCTGGTGATAAACTGAAACAGGTTATCGCCTGGGAATTTTATCCCGATGCTGTTCAACCAATCAAATAAGTTCTTTAACATGTGTTCTGTTTTTAAAAGCTATTTGCTTATATCTATCGTTCTAATAATTCAAACATTTCCTGTAATACCTTCTTATCATCAAAATCGTGCTTCACTCCTTTTATGTCCTGGTATTTTTCATGACCTTTTCCTGCAACAAGAATAATGTCTTCATGCTTTGCAAGATTGACAGCAGTTTTAATTGCTTCTTTCCTGTCGGCAATGGAAATAAATTTTCTTCTTGCTGCTGAGTTTAATCCGTATTCCATATCAGCAAGAATATCCAGCGGATCTTCGCTGCGAGGATTATCGCTGGTGAAAATCACTTTGTCGCTTAACTCACAGGCAACTTCACCCATAACCGGACGCTTGGTTTTATCCCTGTCGCCGCCACAACCAACTACTGTAATAATCTGCTCATGACCTCTTCTTAATTTCTTAATCGTCATCAGCACATTCTCAAGCGCATCAGGTGTGTGTGCGTAATCAATAATTCCGAGAATTAAATCCTTGGGAGAAATGATGTAATCAAATCTTCCTTCTGCTCCTGTTAAACCACTCAGCACCTGCAACACTTTCTGTTTTTCTTCGCCCATTGAAACAGCAGCACCATACACAGCAAGTAAATTGTAGGCATTGAATTCACCAATCAAACGGAAGTGTACTTCATCATTATTCACCTGCATCTGCAAACCTGTGAGACCGTTTTCTAAAATCTTTCCTTTAAAGTCAGCAACGTTCTTTAACCCGTAATACAGTTTTTTTGCTTTTGTATTCTGCAGCATCACTTCACCACGTTTATCATCTTTGTTGCTGATTGCAAAAGCATCTTTCCCTAATCCATCAAAAAAGCTCTTTTTAACTTTTATGTATTCATCAAAGGTTTTATGATAATCAAGATGATCATGTGTGATGTTGCTGAACAATGCACCTGCAAAATGAATACCTGTTATGCGGTGCTGGTGAATGGCATGACTGCTGCATTCCATAAATACATACGTACAACCGGCATCATACATTTCTTTCAACAACTGATTTAAACTGATAACATCAGGTGTTGTATGTGTTGATGGAACAATTTTATCTGCAATGTGATAGTCAACTGTTGAAACAAGTCCGCACTTATAGCCCATTGCACTGAACAGTTTAAACAGCAGTGTTGCAATAGTTGTTTTTCCATTGGTACCGGTTACACCAACCACTTTCATTTGTTCCGTTACATTTCCGTAAAACTCGTTGGACATATAACCTGCAGCTTCAGCACTGTTCTTTACTTCAACATAAGTAACAGCATCATTCAACTCACTGGGTAAATCTTCACAAATAATTGCAGTTGCTCCCTGCTCAATTGCTTTTGCAATAAATGCATGACCATCGACTGAAACCCCTTTCATGGCAATAAAACAAGTGCCTTGCTTCACTTTACGTGAATCAATCTGCAGGTCGTTCACTTCAACATTGGTTGAACCATGAACGCTGCGGAGATGCACTTTGTATAATATGTCTTTCAGCAATGCCATTAATTCAGGTATAAAACAATTTGTTGTCCTTTTGCAACAGCAGTTCCTGCTGCTACCGACTGGTTATTGATTTTTCCTTTTCCGTTTATCTGCACTTTCATTCCTGTTGATTCAAGAACATACAGTGCATCTTTTAAACCCATACCCCTTACATCAGGAACAACAGAACCTGTTGTTTCAATTGTTTGGGGTTGAATTGTATTATTCTTTAAAACTGTTCTGCGCCAGTTACCCATCAGCTGATCAGCATATGTAAAGCCAAACTGGAAAGAGATGGTTTGTAACTCTTTTTTCATTCCGCTGAATGTGTACAGCATGGAATCAGCAATTGATGGCAGTTGAATTGGTTGTTGCTGTTCCTGGCTGTATTTATATAAATGGTCAGCGATTTCTCTGAATACGGGAGCTGCCACTGATCCTCCATAGTAATTAGCCGCATGCGGTTTGTTCTTCACCACAACAATGATGGAATACTTTGGTGCATCGGCTGGAAAATATCCTGCAAATGCTGATTGATAAACACCGTCGCTGTATTTAAACTTACCGTCATTAACTTTTGCTGTTCCTGTTTTTCCTGCTGCTTTGTAAGGTGCAGTTGCAAATGCTGCCTTACCCGTTCCTTCGGTACAAACAGCTGCAAGGCATTCCTGCAGTTGTCTTAATGTTTCATCGCTGCAGATATGCTCGTTGAGCACAACAGGTTCATTCTTTTTAATTGTTGTTCCGTAACTCTTTATTTCACTTACGAGATATGGCTTCATCATTTTGCCATTGTTGGCAACTGCATTGTACACCATCAGCAACTGCAGTGGTGATAACATGATTTCATAACCAAAACCCCAAGATGCCAATGTTTGCGGGTGCCAGTATTTAGCTGTGTTTGGATTTTTTACCAATGGCCTGAACTCTTCATTTAAACCAATACCTGTTTTAGTAGTGAGATGAAGATCATTAAGATGCTTGTAATATTTTTTAGGATCGTTGGTGTAATACTGGTAAGCCAGTTTACTCATAGCCACGTTTGAACTTGCAGTGAATGCATGTTTAATGGTTGTTACTTCGGGGCCATGATGATCATCCACAATTGTCCGTCCGTTAAATGTCCAACGGCCTCCGTTAATTACAATGTTATCATTAATGGTAACGTACTTATCTTCCAGCACATTCATTAATGTAATAAGCTTAATGGTTGAACCGGGCTCTGAAGTACGCAATGCATAATTGTCCGATTCAAAATAAGTTCCGTCAGGATTAAGACCTAAGTTGGCAATAGCTTTAATTTTTCCTGTTGCCACTTCCATAACAATACATGTACCTTCCAGTGGTTGGTTCTGCACCATGGTGCGCATCAATGCACGTTCAGCAATATCCTGTATGTTTACATCAAGTGTTGTATAAACATCTTCCCCATTTTCAGGTTCCACTTCATAACCTTCAACCGGCATCATTACACCACCTGCAACAAAACGTACCAAACGTTTACCTGCAGTACCACGCAACACACTGTCGTACGAACGTTCAAGACCAACCAGTTTTGCATTTTCCCTGTACAAGCCAATTGTTCTGAAACCAAGTTCTCCAAATGGATTAAGTCGTTTTGTTTTTACTTCTGCAATAAAGCCGCTTTTATTTTTTCCTAAACGTACCAATGGAAATTCACGCAGCTCCTTGTATTCTTCAAACGTAACTTTCTTGTGAAGAGAATAATACCTGTCTTTACTCTTATAGGCAAGCCTTAAATCTTTTTTATACTCATCTGCTGATTTGTCTTTGAATAAACCTGCAAGACAAATAGAAAGTGAATCCACATTTTCGAAAAAGTTCTTTCCGTCTTTTGCACGCAAACCATCAGCAGCAAAATCAATAAAAATATCAAACTGCGGAATAGAGGTACTCAGCATACTTCCATCTTCACTGTAAATGGTACCACGCTCTGCTTCAAGATCAAGAATTTTAGTATGCATACTGTCGCCCATGCTGCGCCAGTAGCTGCCTTCAATACGTTGTGTATAGAAAGCTTTGCCAAGAATGGTTAAGCCAAAAAGACCCAGCCCCAGGAAACCCAGGTACACACGCCACAATATGTCTTTTTTAACTTCCATTAATTTGTTTTCTGTTTTGAACTGTCGGTTAGTTTCAACGGTTGCTGTATGTTTTCTTTTAAACCAATTGGCTCTACAGCTTTTGATACTTCACTCAAACGGTTTTGAAACATGAGTTTTCCGTTGAGTGTTTTAAATTCATACTCCTGTTCTTTTAGTTCCCTGGTAGTTTTGTTAATGTTGCGGATTGTGTTATCGGCGTAATGGCCATTGGCGATGTAGATGATCGCCAGCAATGAGAGAAAGAGAAAGTATGGAACGTTTTTTACGATCCACTGGTAGTTCAACCACTTCTTAAAGTCAATCTTCTGCTCCTTTACTGCCATTGGTTTGTTTGTAATTTCCTTGTTTCAGTTTTTGTTCACCTGGTTTTACAACGGCCTAAAGTTTTTCAGCAGCACGCAGGCGTGCGCTTCTGGATCTTGGATTTATTTTCAGTTCTTCAGCCGATGCTTCCACCGGCTTTTTGGTTATGATTTTAAACACCTGTTCTTTTACATCTCTTTCAAACGGGTTATACGCTTCCTCTTCAAAACTTCCTTTTTTGAAAAAGTTTTTAACCAACCTGTCTTCCAGCGAATGAAAGGAAATGATTGCCACACGGGCTTTGGGTTTCAGTATACCGGGCAGTTGCTCCAGCAGTTCCTTCAACACATTCAACTCATCGTTTACTTCAATACGTAATGCCTGGAATACCTGTGCGAAATATTTGTTGGGATTACCCTTTACCACCGGCTGCAGCGCCTGCTTCAGTTGCTCAATTGTTTGAAACGGATTGGTTACTCTTTGCTGAACAATTGTTGCAGCAAGTGTTTTTGAATTGGTTACTTCACCGTATTGTTCAAACAATTTATGCAGCTGCTGTTGCGAATAGGTTTGCAGAATGCCGGAGGCTGTTACGGGTTGCGATGGATCCATCCGCATATCAAGCGGGCCATCGAACCTTGTAGAAAAACCTCTTGCACCTTCGTCAAACTGGTGACTGGAAACGCCTAGATCGGCAAGTACTCCATCCACTTTTGCAAAACCATTGAGTTTTAAAAAGCGGGCAATGTGTTTAAAGTTGTGCGGAACAAAAACTACACGCTCATCATCGGGAAGATTGCGTTTGGCATCGGGGTCCTGGTCAAAAGCAACCAGCTTTCCATCTGCATTTAAACGTTTTAAAATTTCCCGGCTGTGACCACCACCACCAAATGTGCAGTCAACATACACACCGTTTGGCTGTATGTTCAGTGCATCAACGGCTTCCATCAACATTACAGGAATATGATAGACTTCCTGTTGCTGATTGACAGCATCATCGTCAGCAGCTTGTATTTTTTTTTGTTTCGCCATAACTCTTACAACACTGGAGGTTTCACCATCACTTCATTCGCCAGGTTGCTGAAATCGTTGGCTGAAAGGGCTTCAAAGAACTGTTTGTACTTATTGCTATCCCATATTTCAATCTTGTTTCCTTTGGCAAACAACACCACATCCTTGTCCAAACCTGCAAATTCTTTCAGCTGAGCCGGTACCAGCAGACGACCTGCAGAATCCAGTTCAACCGTTGTAGCACCGTTCAGGAAGTAGCGCTGAAATTGCCTTACCTTCGGATCAAAATCATTTAAAGAACTAATCTGGGCGAAAATGGGTTCCCAATGCTTGGTATGGTATAAAGTGAGACATGAGTCTAAGCCACGGCTGATCACAAACTGGCTATTCCAATCTTCCGGCAGTTGCTTTTTAAAGCCCGCCGGGAGCAGGAACCGACCTTTTGCGTCGAGCGTAACCTCATATTCTCCCAGAAAACCAATCATTTAAATGAATTTGATATTAAATCTACACAATTCTACACAAAATAACACTTTTTCCCACTTTAGAACCAAAAGTGGAAAGTTTTATTTTTTCCACAAACCTCAAAGCCAATAGAGCAAAGGGTTTCATTGGGAAAACCTGGAAAATTCAGTGAAGCGAATGTGAATAGCTGTGTTTAAACTGTGGATAAGCCCGAGGCAAATGTGAATTAGCAAAAGACCTGAAGATTATACAATCCAACCAATGAGTGTTCTGATTTTTTTGTAACCGGCACTTGTGCTTGTGGTGTCGCCTGTTGCCACGCTCGGTTCAAAGTTCTGTTTTCATGGCAGCAATGTCTGATCCGGTGCTGATCATTTATCAAATTAGGAAGTTGTAAATAATAATTTCTATTTCGTGCTTACATTCATACAATCATTGCTTCTAACTTATGACCAAACAAAAGAAACTTTATTATGTACCTGGGCTAATTAGTCTTTTCGGATTATTCATTCTGCTTTTCGTCTTCAGACCTTTAGAAAAATTGGAAATAAAAGGCACAACAAGAATTAATCTTCCCACTGATGAAAAAATCATTGTTCCGGATAAATTCACGAAAGGTTTTATTTATAACTTTTTAAAAAGAAAAAAAATTGAACAGATTTACTTAGACGAGTTCGATGAAAATGGTAACATCAGTGCAAAAAAATTAAATTTCATAAAAGCAGAAGCTGAAAGATTACAGAACTTACATGATACCTCAACTGTGTTAAAGATATCCTTTAGCAAAGAAAATACTTATGGTAATTTCATCGAAATATTAGACATAGCTTATGTCTATGAATTTAAAAGATTCGCTTTTTATGATGATGAATTTTTATTAGTACCGAATAAAAAAGTTCCTTCATATAATTCCAATACACTTTTAGTAACTGAGTATGAATATGAAGGCTCTGGTAAATGGCAAATCTTTTGTCGGCAGATAGAAGATTATTATTACTTATGGGAATACTCATTAAAGCACTTCAAGCTTATAAGTTTTGGTTTCATTTTTCTTATTCTTGTTCCAGCAATAATCAATCTTTTTCTAAGATTTAAATAATCACTTCAATCAAAACCCCTTCTTCCTCTTCTCATAAAAATCAAGAACGTGTTGCGGAATTTCTGCACCGGGTTTCATCGTTGTATCGCTAACAGGAAATTCAACAACTGTTTTAACCGGGATGGTACCGCACCAGTAATCCAGTTCACGATCTTCTGCATTATCATTGGGTGGTGCTGTTGCAATTTTAGCAGAGGCTGTTTCTATATCAATGGCAATAACCCTTGTTGCTTTTAATTCACTTTCATTGGGCTCTCTGCAATAGTCCCAGCGGTTGGGCACAAAATGATTGATGATGGCTTTCAATCCTTCCAGTTTTTCTTCATTGGTCTGCAGTTCACGCACTTTACCAAAAACAACTGCCGACCGGTAATTCACTGAATGATGAAATGCTGAACGTGTCAGCTTCATTGCATCTAAATGAAACACACTTAAACAGGCTTCACCATTTTCAATCAGCGCATTCGTCATCCTGTTTTGCAGCGAGCCATGCATGTACAATGTTTCGCCACTGCGGCCGAAATTAATCGGCTGCACATAACTCTTGCCATTTATTAAAAAAGCTACGCTGCATATTTCACACGCATCAAGTATGGCATGAATTTCTTCTTTGTTGTAAGTTGCTTTTTTTGCACCACGCTTAATGGTATTGTCGGATGTTTTTTGATATTCCATTTGACTGAAAACAGAATGATTTAAGTGTATAAAAAAATAAAACTACACATTTCCGTTCAGGACTTTGTGTAGTTCTTCTGCAAACTGAGCAGTAAATAAATTTTATTTCTTCAACGGAAAATCAAGTGTAAACATACTACCCTTGCCCGGCACACTATCGGCTTTTACTTTACCGCCATGTGCTTCCACCATTGTTTTTACATAGCTGAGACCAAGACCAAAACCTTTTACATTATGTACATTGCCTGTATGTGCTCGATAGAATTTTTCAAACACTCTTGCCAGTGTTTCCTTGTTCATACCAATACCATGATCTTCTACTGTAATGCGGATATTCTTCCCGATATTTTTTGTAACAATCTTTAACTGGAAGGAATCATCTTTTGAATACTTCAGTGCATTATCAACAAGGTTATTGATGAGGTTGGTTAAATGCACTTCATCTGCTTCCATTAAATCGTTGGTTGCATTGAGCTGCACATCCACCTTACCCTGTTTTTCTTCAATCTGCAGCTGAAGATTACTGAGCACATTACGCACAATATCGTGTACATGCACATCGTGTTTGTTGAGCTGTACTTCCTGCCGTTCCATTTGTGCAGCCTGCAGAATGGTTTCCACATGCTTGTTCATGCGTTTGTTTTCATCCTTGATCATGGAAGTGAAGTATTCCCTTTTTTCAGGATTACCCAGCACTTTTTCGCTTCTCAATGCATCAACAGCCAATGAAATAGTTGCCAAAGGAGTTTTTAACTCATGCGTCATGTTATTGATGAAATCATTTTTCATGTCGCCGAGTTTTTTCTGCTGCAGCAATGTTCTTACTGTTAAGAAAAATGCGGTGATGATGATGAGTGTAAAAATAACTGCACCAATAATCGTCCAGCCCAGCGATTGAAGAATGTATGATTTGTAGTTGGGTACAACTATCACCAGGTATTCATCGGGTGTTAAACTTTCAAGCAAACTTCCACTGGCAGGAATCAAAGGATAGTACACACTTTTGTTGTGAATGGAATCGGCTGCCATTTCAACAAAACTCTGTGTTTTCATTTCAAAATGACCAAATGCATTATCGCTTGCAACTGCAAATTCAAACTTTGTATCCTTGAGGTTTTGCCGGAGAAATGCTTTCTGAATTTTTTCTCTTATTTCAAACAGTGTAAACCTGTTTGTTACGGAGAACTGGCGGTAGATATCATAATTATCACCGGGAAATTTCATACCAGGCATTTGCCCGGGATTATTGAACGTAACATTTCGCTGCGATACAAGTTCTTCACCCACCTGCTGTGCAATATCGCCCAGCTTACCATACAGCTGCTCTTCCCTGAACAATGCCTGCGTACGTATCCACGATACCTGGATAAAAATAATACCCAGCAGTGATACCGTAATCAGCGTAATAATAACCGGAAAGATTTTCTTCATGTATTCCTTTTTCTGTCAGAACTGTTTTTCAGCAAACCGATCTGATGTTCAAATTTCAGTTAAGCAGCCTGTTTGCAAAAATAGTTGTCAAAGTAAAAGGAAATGCAGCAGAATGCAATCAAATGCTGTTTTAACTTCCCTTTGACAGGAACTGTTTTTTATTATTTGAAATATACGTTGTAAATTAAATCAATGATTGACCCCGCAACAGGTGTATTATTAATTTCCGATCCATTTCTCAAGGATCCCAACTTTATGCGAACAGTGGTGCTGCTTTGCGAACATAAAGATGAGGGAAGCTTTGGCCTTGTACTTAACCGCACATTTGATCTTACACTTGATGAATTAATGAACTATCCCGATGGAAGCAAGGCGCCTGTTTATATTGGCGGACCGGTACAAATGGATACGCTTCATTTTCTGCACCAGTTACCCGATGAAATTCCCGGTGGTCTTGAAATTTGTAAAGATGTTTACTGGGGTGGTGACTTTGAAATTCTGAAAACACTGATCAGCAACAACCTGCTCGATTTAAATAAAATCCGTTTTTATATTGGATACAGTGGCTGGAGCAGCGGACAACTGGCAGCTGAAATGAAAGAGAAAAGCTGGCTTACTGTTCCTGCAAACCGCAATCTCATCTTTACCAAAAAAGTGGAAAATATCTGGAAGGATGCTGTAAAATCGATGGGTAAAAAATACGAACAGGTCATTCATTACCCCATCGATCCACAACTCAATTAATCTTTCTTCTTTTTTACTCTTGAATATTTTAAACTGCGTACAATCCAGTTGGGCAAAGGCTTTGCAGGGTTGCGACGTTTTAAATTAAGATACCAGCCGATTTTTTTGAGAATTGGTACACGATGTGTTTCCACGTATTCAATCAATGTTCCATCAGGATCTTCGTTGTAGGCAAAATGACCTGCAGCTTCACCCATATCAAAGCTTGTTGAACTGTCAACTGTAAACGGATAACCGGCTTCGTTGCAGATACGTTCATGTTCGGCATAACCATGTATATCAAAACAAACATGAATAAAACCAAGATCGCCCCAGAAACGGTTTTCATAAATTTTGCGTGGAGTGCTGTCCTGCACTTCAACCAACTCAATACAGGTTGAACCCAGCAGTTGTGAAAACGCACCTTCTAACGGTCTTGTATGACGGAGTAACAAACGCTTAAACTTATGTGCACCTCCTGCAATTTTATTGAACTCAGGATAAACACCTTCGCTTGAAAAAGCTTCAATATCATAACCCAGCACCTTCTCATAAAAATCAATTGCTTTTTCAATGGATGAAACGCCAATAGTAACACCACAAACCGATCCGGTTAAATGGCCGGTGTTCATAAACCAATGTGTGTCTTCCACAATTTCAAACACGTTGCCGTAAGGATCTTTGAGGAAAAAGCTTTCTTCACCACCGGGATTTTTTGTGGGTTCTGAAAGCAGGTTCACATCCATTTTTTTATACAACTCGTAAGTTGCTTTTACATCACGGCTTTTAATTTTTACAGCAAAAATTCCAAGATCGCCCAACTGCACTTCAAATGCTGCTGGTTGAGGAGTGCGGCTCCTGTACTCCCAGATTTCAAAACCACCGCCACTTTGCATATTCAACGCAAGAATTGCATAACGGTCGTGACCTTCGCCACCGGTATAGCGTTTCATCAATTCTGCACGACCTGCAGATTTAAACACGACTATATCCGTACCAAATACGTTACTGTACCATTTAAATGCTTCGTCTGCATTTGTTACGCCAATGCCAACTTGCTGAATACCGCTTATTACTCTTTGCATTTTCCTGTTTTATATGTCAAGTGGTGAAGATATTCAGATTTTTATTTCAAACAACAGGAATTTTTGGATTATTTGCAGCTGAAAATGCAACTATTCCAACTGCAACTTTTTCTCCTTTGGATATTTTACACTATAGCTGAACTGCATTTTCTTTGATTGCTTCGGATCGATGCTGTAGTTCCAGGTAAATACTTTTGTTTCATCATTCAGCTTTGCCCCTTCATATTTCAAATCATCCACTTCAATTTCTTTTATCGTTGAAATGGGGAACTGGTCTTCAAGAACAAGATTCACCGGAACATTTTTGTTGTTGCGCACAATAATTTCAAACTGGCGTGTATCAGTACGGTTGCTGCCAAGGAATTTTTTAATACTGAATTCTTTGAGCATGGTACGTTTTACTGTGATTCCTTTATCAACTCCAAGTGATAATAAAAGTGTGTCTGAACCTGTTGAAAGATCGAGATAAGATTTGCCGAGATAAGTTCCTTCGTAGAACAAATTGGTTTCGCCTGGGATAAGGTTCAGATCCTGCCAGTTGCTGATTTTAGCTGTGAGATAAGCAGCTTCATCCAGCTTTGGTGCTGAGTAATATTCATAATATGCAGCTATACTTGTTTCGTTGATGCTGAGTGTATTTGTTTTGCCATCATTGTTTACTGAAGTGATTTCTTCAATTTCATATTGAATGGTGATGGGTTGAAATGTTGTTGTTATCTGTAATGGAATTGATTTCACTTCTTTTTTCCGTTCTACATATCCCTTGTCGTAATCATCTGAACGGGATGTACCATAACCAACTACAACTACTTCATTTAAATTCTGTTCAGTTTGCTTTAATGCTACATTCATAAATCCTGTTCCTGCAACAAATTCTGCAACATTATACCCAACTGAAGATACTGTTAACGGTTGTGAAGTACCATTTGCTTTGATCTTATAAAATCCATTGGCATCAGTTACGGTGCCGGTATTTGTTCCTTTAATTACAACTGAAGCACCTGGTACCGGAACTCCTTTATCATCAGTGATTCTTCCTGTCAGCATCTGGTCTGTTCCTCCAATAAACCACTGCTTCATGGTATTACTCATCTGTGCATCCATGTAAGAAATAAACCACGGACTCATGATTGGTTTTGAATTATTTTCATTGGGGTTTCCTGTTGAAAGCACGAGTTTAATATTGTTCCAGTTTTCTCCGCTCGTCTGGTAAACATTGGCATTCATTTCCAACTGCAGGTTACTCACCACATCTTTTACACGGATATTATAGCTTGGATACCATCCTGCTTTTTGTACGAGATAAGTAATTTCAAAAGGTACTGTTGCATTTTCTTTTACATCGGCCAGCACTACAATTTCATTGGTGGAGAGATCAAATTTGCGGTTCATCTCCGTTAACTGGTTCAGCAGTTTTGTCCGTTCTTTCTGCATCTCATCAATCTCTTTTTGCAACGACAATTGCTGCTTCAGCACTTCTGCAAGTCTTGATCGTTGAAAGTCGAGTGCAAGCCGCAACTCTTCCGGTTTTAGTGTAACAGTTGACCCGCTGATCTGCTGATTTTTGATGATCATGGATTCTTCCTGCTTAAATACTTCCAGCATTTTTGAAGTGAGCGTAATTTTTTCAACGAGCAAATCAGATCTATTCTGCACTGTTTTTATTTCTTCCCGCACCTCTTGTTCTTTCAGAAAATCCCGCTGCACACGTACCGATAAAATGGTGAGTTTGCCTTCTGCTTTTACCTGCACACTTTGTTTTTCAATATCTGTTGAAATGCCGGTGAAAACAATTTCCTGTTTGCCTGTTGTGATAGTTTGTTTGGCTGTACGTTTTACCTGTGCTCCTTTCATAAACACAGTTACCTGTTCCATTTTTGTTTCAACAGGTACACGTTTTACTGATTGGGCAATTACTGTAAAAGGAACTGCAAATAAGAAGAGAAGCATCCATTTCGTGTTCATAAACATTCGTTTTATGAAGGATGGATGCAGGAAAGAAATGAATTACATAAACCTGGAAAATAATATTGCCGGGATTTGTGGAGTTTATTTTGACTTTTGACTTTTGACTTTTAATTCAATCACCCGCCACAATTCAGTTGAAACTTTTTTCAGTTCACATTCCAATTTACTGCCTGCAACAATTTTGAGTTGCTCCACATCAGCTGCAGTCGTGATGGCTTTGAGTGTTGCCCCTTTTTCAGCACCGGGCATTTGAAGCTGCTCTGTTTTTTTTGATGAAGTAACCTGTAATTGCAGAATGAAAAAACCTTGCTGGGCAGTATAAGGCTCCACCGACAAAACAGTTGCCGTAATGAATGATTTATTGGGAGCCATCTGTACCATAAACAAATTTTAAATGAAGCGGCTATACAAATATAACCGCTTCAATTGCGTGATTATTTTCTTCGTGCTGCTTTCTTTTTCTTAGGAGCTAATGCAGGACCAGACTTCACATAAAGATCGGCTGTAATTTTTCCTGCATTGAGTTTAATGTTTTTTGCTGCAACATTTGTAGGAAGTCCGCCGTACGATTTTGAATTAGGCTTCGACGTATTGCTGAATGTTTTTTTGTGAGCAGTTCCCGGCCATGGATCGGCAGTATCGCCCTGGTTGGCTCCGCTCTCCAGTTGTTTTTTCCCATCGGCTTGTACTAATGCAACTTTATAATGCATTTCATTAGCATTGCTGCTCATGGCATCATCAATGTGATAAATGAGCAAACCTTCTCCCGGTAAATACTTGTCGTAATTTTTTTTCATGCGGTGTTCCAGTAAAAAATATTCTGTACCCGGACCACCATCCTTCCATAAACGATAAACATTTTTAGATGATTTCACATCATCCATTACAACTGCTTTTTTGTTGCTGCTCAAGTTGATTGTATCCACCCAGCTCTGATCGGCTTTACACCATGCACAGGGATGTGCAGGAGTTAAACCATTGTTATTCCAGCTGCCGCCAGCCATGAGGCACCAGTCGCCGATACCTTCACTGGTGTAATCATCATCATACAAATCAGGAAATCCAAACAACAAATGCCCCAGCTCATGTGCACATACACCCAGCTTGCAATCTTCGGGCACAGTTAAGTATGCATACACATGTGTGCCGTCAGCATTCAGTGCAGAAGGGAACACCCATTTGTGGCTCCAGATATCATTGTTATTGCCGGTTTCTTCTGAGCCACGACCGGCATGTATTACAACAAATGCATCCACATAACCATCATGATCATTATCATACAATGAAAAATCAACTGCAGCATTGGCTGCTTTGGCTGCATCAAAAGCCATTGTTCTTGCATTGGGAAAACCATTGTCGGTTCCTGCACCATTGCCTGCATAGGTTTTCAACGTTTTAGGCATGCGGTAAGGACCAACCACTTCACCTGAAATGTTAATCATGCCATTGGTTACTTCTTTGTAATATTCTTTTACGCTGCCTGTTGGCACAACTCCTTCTGAAAAAAATAAATCCTGGAAATGTTTCTTTGACTGTGAAAATGCTTTGTCTGAAAAATCAACGAGAACAACAATTACACGAACTGTTCCTCTTAAAGGTGCTTTGGCCGCCGACATACTTCTTACTCTTACTGCCGATGTGCCCAACGGAAAAACATTACCGGGTTGCAGCATGGCATCATTCATGCCGAGCTTGGTTTTGCTTTCAGGCTTTATTAAGTTGCCCAATGCAAAAGAGCCCAGATCTTTCTTCAGCTTTTTAAACTCCTGCTTCAGTTTATTCTTAAGGTCGGGATGAGGAGCAATCATACAACGTTCGCCGTCATTGCTGGCTGCCGCATGCTGCATTATCTGCAGGTATGACTGCAAAAGCGGAGAGAGTGTTTTTTTATTCATGATGAAAAGTTTGAATGTAAAAGTTACTCTTTCCCCCGGGCAAATACAATAGTAGTTTCAATCGTAAAAACTCCTTCTGAAATTTTATTTCAGCCCTTGCGTTATAAAAGCATGAAACATCTCAATTTGCTGGGCTACCTTTTCCTGCTCCTCATTTCCTGTAAAACAAACACAAAAGATAAATTCAGTTTTTATCCAGATTATCCCGACAGTTCCGTTCTGAAAAAAGAACTGATTGCAAAACGCATCAAAGAAAACAGCAGGTTTAATTTGCCTGATATCACTAGTGGTATTAACGATTCACTTGAGGTAAGGGTTTGGCCGAACTATACGTTTGATTGGTTTAAAAACTGTTATGTATTTCGCTATTCAAATAATGGATTTATGGGTTATCACTACAATTCTTATACAACACCCATAATAGATCAGGACGGATTAGAAACGAATTGGACAGATAGAAAACAAATAGGCTCTAATGTTTTTGTTGTGAAACAAGTCATTCCAAAATGTGGCTGGAAAAATTTTTACGACAGTGTTTCTTATTTCAGGTTAACAGAATTACCTACACAAACCGATATTCCGAATTTTAAATACATATCTATACTAGATGGATATGCTTATACGTTTGAAATAGCGACAAAAAATTCTTACCGTATTTTAGTTTATGGTAATCCACATATATATTATTACACCGAATGCAAAGCCATATCCGGATTTATTGAAATGATGAAAAGACAATTCGGACAGGATTTTGATTGGTCGCTCTATGAATTTTCAGAAAATAAAAAATCCCGCCATTTCTGACGGGACTTTATGTATGAAGATTTTGGTTTCTTATTTTGTTGCTTCTTCACTTCCTTCAACCAATACAGTGACTTTGTTATTGAGTACTTCAACAAACCCGCCCTGGATATTATAGAATTCGTTACGGTTTTTTTCAACCAGTACCTTCAGCTGTCCGGCTTTTAAAGCACTTACCAGCGGAGCGTGATTATCCAGTACTTCAAAACTACCGCCAATACCAGGCAACTGTACACCAATTACCTCGCCGCTGTATGTTTTACCGAGTGGAGTTAATATTTCGAGATTCATAATTTGAAAATTTGTGCATTTGAAAATTTGAGAGTTGTGAGCCTTCATTTTCAAATTGGCTCATCTTCAAACTTTCAAATTGTTTTTATCCTTTTGCTGCAGCGAGTAATTTCTTACCTTTTTCAACTGCATCTTCAATAGTACCAACCAGGTTGAAGGCTGCTTCAGGATATTCATCCACTTCACCGTCCATAATCATGTTGAAACCACGGATAGTGTCTTCGATGCTTACAAACACACCTTTCAAACCGGTAAACGCTTCCGCTACGTGGAATGGCTGAGAAAGGAAACGCTGTACTTTACGTGCACGGAATACAGTCATTTTATCATCTTCGCTCAATTCATCCATACCAAGGATGGCGATGATATCCTGCAGTTCCTTATAACGTTGTAAGATCAGTTTAACCTTGTTTGCACATTCGTAGTGCGCATCACCCACAATTTGCGGAGTAAGGATACGTGAAGTTGATTCCAACGGGTTTACCGCAGGGTAGATACCTAAGTCGGCAATCTTACGATCCAATACTGTAGTCGCATCAAGGTGAGCAAATGTTGTTGCAGGAGCAGGGTCAGTCAAGTCATCCGCAGGTACATATACCGCCTGTACAGAGGTAATTGAACCATTACGTGTTGAAGTGATACGTTCCTGCATCAGACCCATTTCAGTTGCAAGTGTTGGCTGGTAACCTACCGCTGAAGGCATACGGCCTAACAACGCAGATACTTCAGAACCTGCCTGTGTGAAACGGAAGATATTATCTACGAAGAACAGGATGTCTTTTCCTTTACCGGTACCATCTCCATCACGGAAATATTCAGCTACTGTAAGACCAGAAAGTGCCACACGTGCACGTGCACCCGGAGGCTCATTCATCTGACCAAACACGAAGGTTGCTTTTGATTCTTTCAAACCTTCCATATCCACTTTGCTCAGATCCCAGCCACCTTCTTCCATGCTGTGTTTGAAAGCATCACCATATTTCATGATACCTGCTTCAATCATTTCACGCAACAGGTCATTACCTTCACGGGTACGCTCACCTACACCGGCAAATACCGACAGACCACCATAACCTTTTGCGATATTATTAATCAATTCCTGGATCAATACTGTTTTACCCACACCGGCACCACCAAACAAACCAATTTTACCACCTTTTGCGTATGGCTCAATCAGGTCAATTACTTTAATACCTGTGAAAAGCACTTCACTTGAAGTAGAAAGATTTTCGAAAGCAGGGGGTTTTGCGTGGATAGCACGACCGTTTGCTTTACTAACCTGGGGCAAACCATCAATTGCATCGCCGGTTACATTAAATAAGCGGCCGTTGATTAATTCGCCGGTAGGCATTACAATGTTTTTCTCGGTATCAACCACTTCCATACCACGTACCAAACCTTCAGTACCGTCCATCGCAATGGTACGAACGCTGTCTTCACCAAGGTGTTGCTGAACTTCAAGAACAAGCACATCACCATTTGGACGCTTTAATTCAAGCGCACTGTAAATTTCGGGCAGCTTACCGTCAAACTGTACGTCAACAACGGCGCCGATAACCTGTTTAACCTTACCAGAATTGGCCATATTAAATGCTATTTTAAAAATGTGGGTTTAAAAACTGGGCGCAAAGGTAAGGGTGGCGTAACGAATTGCCAATTTGTTAAGGGGCATTTTTTAATTTGGGGAAAAGAAAATAAACGGCTGGGTATCAGTACCCAAAAATTGCCTGCAAAAGGCGGTGCCGGGTAGCAAAATCAGTATCCCCAGCCTCATTTTACAGCCCCCAGAAAAAGAAACTGGTTCTATAAGCCAAGCCTGCCTGATCAAACTCAAAACAGACGGAAAAAAGAAGATAATCCACGCATCTCCAGCCACTGAAATTATTTTTTTCGTTTGTAGCTGCGATTTATCTTTCCTGTCAAATCAACAACTATGAACAGCATTTCTGCTATCTATCCGGCTAACCCTCAAAACGTTTCCCCTCAAATAACAGAGCCATCACCAACTTTCAAAAAAGAAGTCAGTAAAGTTATGGTCGCAATAGGCCTGTTTTTCGTGGTATATATTATCCTCATTATTCTGTCGGTTATTCTTTCCATTGGCTGTGTGTTTTTAGGTGTCAGCGTTATTGCCGGTTTGTCCAACATTATTGGAATTATTGCCGGGTTGGGTATCATCAGCATTGGTATCCTCGTGTTTGTATTCCTGGTTAAGTTTATTTTTTCGGTAAAGAAATACGATGAGTCGAACAGTATTGAAATTACCGAAGCAGAACAGCCACAACTCTTCGGCTTTATCCGGCAACTTACAACCGATACGCACACAAAATTTCCGAAGAAGATTGTGTTATCACCGGATGTAAATGCCAGCGTTTTTTATAATGATAGTTTCTGGAGCATGATTTTCCCGGTAAAGAAAAATCTGCAAATAGGGCTTGGCCTTGTAAACACACTAACCCTCAGTGAATTTAAAGCAGTGATGGCGCATGAGTTTGGCCATTTTTCGCAGCGAAGCATGAAACTGGGAAGCTTTGTTTACAATGTAAACAAAGCCATTTACAACATGCTGTTTGAAAACAAGGATTATGGAAAATTCCTGAGCGGATGGGGCAGTGTACATTGGGTCATCAGCATTTTTGTTTGGTTAACCATCCAGATTATTAAAGGCATTCAATCCATACTGCAGGGCATGTATAGTTTTATTAATAAACAGTACATGCGTTTATCCCGTGAAATGGAATTTCATGCTGATGCTGTTGCCGCAAGTGTAAGCGGAAGTAATAACTGCATTGCAGCACTGAACAAACTTGAAATAAGCACTGCCTGTTACAATACAGTTTTACAAAAAGCCGATGATTTTCTTGGTGAGAAAAAAGTGTTGCAGAACATTTACCAGAAGCACAGCATTGTTATGCAGCAGTTCGGCGATCAATATAACCTGCCCACTGTTCTTCATGTTCCGGTGGTGGACGACTCGTTCAAAAAACGTTTTCAGCAAAGCCGGGTGAATATAAAAGATCAATGGGCTTCACATCCTTCAAATGAAGACAGGACGCAGAAACTTGAGGAAATTGCATTAAATGCCGGCACTGATAACCGCAGTGCGTGGGTATTATTTAATGATGCAGAAAAAGTGCAGCAGCAGCTTTCGGCCGTTCTTTATAAAAACGTTTCAGCAGAAATAAAACAAGAAACTTTAAATGCAGATGAGTTTAAAGAAAAATACCTGCTGGATATTGAAAGCTTTCATCTCCCTGAAGAGTACAAAGGTTTTTACGAACAGCATATTATGCAGGAAGCAGATATTGAACAACTCATCAGTCAATCACAAAACACAGAAATAAGCAAAGAAACCTTTGACAAACTATTTAATGATGAAACAACTTCACTGGCCAAAGCAGTTATTTCAAACCGAACCGATGAGCAAACAATCAACGCCATTGCCAGCAAACAAATTGACACGAAAAGTTTTGACTTTGACGGAAAGAAATACAAAAGCAGTGAAGCGGAAGATGTACTAAAACTCCTGAAAGCAGAAATAGAAAAACAGACCAGCCTGTTGAAACAGCATGATGAAAATGCATTTGTCTTTTTCTATAAAGTTGCTTTGCTGAAAAGTGAAGACGATGCATCATCCTTAAAAAATTCATACAACGCATACTTCAGCAACCGGGCTAAAACCGATAAATACATTGGCGTATGTAACAGGGTTATTGAATTACTTTCTCCCCTACTCATGGGACAGACAGTAAGCATTGAAGCAGCCAATCAAATGGCAGCCGGATTGCGTGATGAAAGTCAAGAAATCCGTCTTTACCTGAAAGCATGGATTGAACAAGGTGTTTTTGATGATGCAGCTTTAATAAAAAACCGTGCTATACATTTTGTAAATGTAAACTACCAGTACTTCGTTAACGAATCATTTTTTGATGCAGAACTAACCGAACTGCACCAGTTAATTATTAACACAGTACCTCATCTGCAGAGCTACCAGTTTAAAGATTTTAAAAAGATACTGGTTAAACAACTTGAGTTATATAAATCAGTATTTGCATAACATTTAACTGAACAGTTATTGAAATAAAACAGGTCGTTAACTAACAAGTGTAATTGCACTTATGCCAACGTTTTCGCTAAAACTTTGTTGAAAGCCAATTCATCTAAGTAAATTGCGCCCCTAAAATTTTTATACTGATGGCGGTACAACCATGGCGCAAAGGCATTGTAACAGATATTATTGACGAAACTCCAAATACAAAACGTTTTCGGATTAAGATACCTGAACTGGAAGTGTTTGATTTTAATCCCGGGCAGTTTATCACATTCGATCTTCCTATACATGAAAAACCAAGCAAGCGTTTACGCAGCTATTCCATTGCAAGCTGGCCCAACGGTACCAACGAATTTGAACTGATTATTGTATTAAACAAAGCAGGTGCAGGAACTCCCTGGCTCTGGGATCATGTTTCAGTTGGATCTGAATTAACATTAAGAGGACCACAAGGTGTGTTCACACTGCCTGAAACAATTGATACCGATTTATTCTTTATCTGCACAGGTACAGGTATTGCTCCTTTCCGCAGCAAAACACATTATATATTAAAGAACAACATCCCTCATCATAATATCTATCTCATTTTCGGCACAAGAAAAAAAGAAGATTTACTTTATTATGATGAGCTGAGCAAGCTGCACGATGAATACGACAGCTTCCACTATTACCCCACACTTTCACGTGAATTATGGAATGGCCATACAGGCTATGTACATAATATTTACGAGAAGCTGCTGGAAAATAAACAGGATGCAAGGTTTTACCTCTGTGGCTGGAGAGCCATGCTGGATGAAACCAAAAAACGCATCATTGAACTGGGTTATGATAAGAAAACCATTCACCAGGAAGTGTACGGATAGTGACAATTATTACATAAAAATCATATAAAAACTCCGGCAACGTTGCCGGAGTTTTTTTTGTAATAAATGTTGCCAGAACTGTAAAAAACGCATGTTGAAACAATGACCTTCAACAGAAACGGGGTTAATAAGAATCAGGGATGCCATTATTTTAATTGTTGCTAAATTCGTCGAATCAAAAAAACCGACTTTTTATGGGTGCAGCATCGCTCATTGTATTAATTATTGCGGCCGTAGCCTTTTCAACCATTGCTATTTTAATTGCCAAAGTGGTTACAAAGTCCACAACCAACAAGCAAAAGGGTGAAGCCATTGAATGTGGTATTCCTACAAAAGGCCCCAGCTGGATCCAGTTTAATGTAGGTTATTACCTGTTTGCCCTCATCTTCCTGATTTTTGATGTGGAACTGGTGTTCCTTTATCCATGGGCTGTAGCGGTTAAACAAACCGGCTGGATGGCTCTGATAGAGATCGTGATCTTTTTCTTTATCTTGTTTGCAGGATTTTTGTATGCACATAAGAAAGGTGCACTGAAATGGGTGTAAGGATAAGACTTATTGAACAAGAAACGTTGAAGTGCAAAAGCAGCCATTGAAGTAACACCACATAACTTTTAGAAATGAGTAAAAACGATAAACAGAAAAGCTTTTTAGAAACGTTTCCAACAGGCAAGGAAACTGAGAGCGTTTTTCCCGGAACTATTCATGAACTGCCGGGCGGTGGTATTGTTACAAGCAAACTTGACGATGTAATTAACTGGGCACGTTCAAACTCACTGTGGCCCTTAACATTTGCCACCAGTTGCTGCGGTATTGAATACATGGCTGTTGCCGGTGCCAAATACGATTTTTCCCGTTTTGGATTTGAAGTAGCCCGTGCCACACCACGCCAGGCCGACGTAATTATTATTGCAGGAACCATTGTAAACAAAATGGCACCTGTATTAAAGCGTCTTTACGACCAGATGGCTGATCCGAAATATGTGATTGCGATGGGTGCCTGTGCCATCAGCGGTGGTCCATTCTTTTATAATACCTACTCTGTTGTGAAGGGAGCCGATCATGTAGTTCCCGTGGATGTGTACATTCCCGGTTGCCCTCCCCGCCCCGAAGCTTTGTTGCACGCATTGATTGCTTTGCAGCAAAAAATCAAAAGCGGTATGACAAGAGAACAAATCAGAGAAGGAAAAGATATTGTATGACAAACGAAGAATTAAAGGTAAAACTTACCGAACTGTTACCCTCAGCCACTTTTGAAGAAGGTGGTGAATGGCTGAATGTATACATTGAACCAGCTGCACTACCGGCTTTTGCAAAACAACTGAAAAGCGATGAAGTACTGCAGTTCGATTTTCTTTTCTGTCTTACCTGTGTTGACTGGAAAACCCATTTAACAATGGTTTACCACCTCCGCTCAACCAAACTGCAACATGCTGTTGTGGTAAAGGCAAAACTCGACAGAACAAAACCTGAAATAGAAACCGTTTCTGATACATGGCGTACAGCCGAGTTTCATGAAAGAGAAGTATATGAAATGTTTGGCGTGCATTTTCTTCACCATCCCGATCTGCGTTTGCTGATTTTACCTGCAGGATGGGAAGGAAAGAACCCGATGCGTAAGGATTTTGAAGATCCGGTGAATATGATAAAACTATAAAGAAGTTTTTAGTTGTGCGTACTTAGGCTAACAGCTTGGGTGAATAGAATTACCGGATGTACAAGTGAGTGACACAACAGAAGTAAAATAGAAATACAAAAGTTCACAACATAAAATTGTTTTAGTTGTACAGAGAAACCGAAATAATAAAAGACGCACCGCAATTTGGTGAACCGGGCTTTGGTGATCTGGTGATAAACGTTGGTCCGCAGCACCCTGCAACGCATGGTGTATTGCACCTGATTATTACACTTAATGGTGAAACCATTAAAGATATTAAACCCAACCTGGGATATATTCATCGCTCCATTGAAAAAATGTGTGAGAGTCTTACTTACAGGCAGTTCATTTATGTAACCAGCCGTATGGATTATCTCTCAGCACATATCAACAACCACGCCTGTGCGTTGGTGGTTGAAAAAGGATTGCAGGTTGAAGTGCCTGAGCGTGCACAGGTAATACGTGTTTTGTTTGATGAATTAACAAGAATTGCATCGCACGAATTATGGTGGGGAGCAATGGCCATGGATCTTGGTGCTTTTACTCCATTCTTCCACTCATTCAGGGAAAGAGAAACCATCAACGTAATTATGGAAGAAACCTGCGGCGCAAGGTTAACTATGAATTACTATGTACCCGGTGGTGTAATGTGGGATCTTCACCCCGATTTTCAGAAGAGAGTAAAAGATTTTATTACCCTTTATAAAAAGAAAATTCACGAATACGACGAACTGGTAACTGGTAATATCATTTTCCAGAACAGGATGAAAGGCATTGGATATATTTCGCCTGAAGATGTGATTTCGTACGGCTGTACAGGACCTGTTGCAAGAGGAAGCGGTGTACACTCTGATATTCGTAAAGTTTCACCTTATTCGATTTACAGCAAACTTGATTTTGATGAAGTACTTGAAACTGGCGGCGATTCATTTGCACGTTATGTTGTACGCATCAAAGAAATGCACCAGTCGATAAAAATTATTGAACAACTGATTGACAATATACCTGAAGGTGATTTCCAGGCGAAAACAAAAGCTGTATTGAAATTGCCAAAAGGAGAATATTACCAGAGCGTGGAGACTGCACGTGGTGAATTGGGTGTTTACATTGTGAGCGAAGGTGGAACCACTCCGTACAGGATTAAATTCCGTTCGCCCGGTTTCTCCAACCTGTCTGCATTAAATCACATGATTAAAGGTGGAAAGATTGGTGACCTGATTGCAGCAATGGGAACACTGGACCTGGTAATACCTGATATTGACAGGTAGAAGATTTGAAGTTTATAGTTTATGGTTTTTTAGTTGGCTTGCTTCTGAAAGTAAATAGCCAATGGTGAATAATCTGAAATCAAACAAGCGTACACATACATCTGACATCGTACATAAAAACAGACGACTAAATAATATTAAATGTGGAGTTTTAGCGAAATAGCAAAAAATATTGATCTCTGGCTGAACGACCTTGTTGGTTCAACATGGGCGTTGGTTCTGGAAATGGTCATTGCCGGTGTTGCAGTAATTGGATTATTTGCTGCACTTGGATTGGTACTTGTAATTATGGAACGTAAGGTTGCAGCCTGGATTCAGATTCGTCTCGGGCCAAACCGTGTAGGACCAAAAGGTATGTTTCAATCCATGGCCGATACAGTAAAGCTGCTGGTAAAAGAAGGTATGACTCCTGATGGTGCTGACCGTCTTTTGTTCAACGTTGCTCCGTTCATTGCAATGATTGTAGCAATGTTGCTGATGGCACCCATTGCCTTTGCAAAAGATTTTCAGTTGTGGGATATGAACATTGGTGTGTTGTACATCACTGCTGTTTCATCACTTTCAGTAATTGGTATTTTAATGGCAGGCTGGGCAAGTAATAACAAATATTCATTGCTTGGTGCTATGCGCAGTGGTGCACAGATTGTGAGTTACGAATTATCAGGTGGTCTTGCAATACTTGCAGTGGTTGTATTAACCGGCAGCATCAGTTTAACAGACATCATCAAAGCACAGGAAAACGGCTGGTGGATTTTTAAAGGACATATTCCTGTCATCATTGCATTTATTATTTACATCATTGCAGTAACAGCCGAAACCAACCGTGCACCATTTGACCTTGCTGAAGCTGAAAGTGAATTGACAGCAGGTTTCCATACAGAATATTCAGGAATGAAGTTCGCACTGTTTTTCCTTGCAGAATACATCAACGTATTTATTGTTTGTGCAATTGGTGCAACCTTATTCTTTGGTGGCTGGATGCCTTTACACATCGGCAACTGGCAGGCATTTAATCATATCATGGATTACATTCCTTCCAGCGTGTGGTTTTTTGGAAAAACATTTTTCCTGATTTTCCTGATCATGTGGTTCAGGTGGACTTTCCCCCGCCTGCGTATTGATCAGTTGCTGAACCTGGAATGGAAATATTTATTACCCATCAGCATGATTAATTTATTGCTGGTGACATTGATTGCAATTTTGGGATGGCATTTTTAATGCCCGCAGATAACAAAGAGCATTATGTTTATAAAAGACTATATAAAAGATATTGCGAGTGCGTTGAAATCACTTGCTACCGGTATGAAAATGACCGGCTACTATTTCACGCATCATAAAGAAATCATTACTGAACAATATCCTGATAACAGGGATACACTTGTTCTTGCTGAGCGCTTTAAAGGTGAAGTGGTAATGCCGCACGACGAAAACAACGAACATGCATGTACAGGTTGTACATCATGCGAACTGGCTTGTCCCAACGGCAGTATCAAAATCATCACCAAGTTTGATGTTGATGCTGAAACAGGAAAAAGGAAAAAAGCAATTGACACATGGGTTTATCATCTTGATTTATGCACCATGTGCGGGCTTTGTGTGGAAGCATGTCCAACCAATGCAATTAAAATGGCTCCAACTTTTGAACATAGTGTGTTCGACAGAAACAAACTGGTAAAAAAACTGAATGAAGATGGTTCGAAAGTAAGAGCAGGTGTTGAGTAGAGTAAAAAAAGTTTATCGTTTGAAGTTTTAGGTTGGTTGTACATCACACTTCCAACATCGCATATAAAAGAAAGAATTGAAATAAAGAGTTTATGAGTGTATCTCAAATCATATTTTACATTGTCGCAGCATTTATACTGGGCATGGGCATTTTATCGGTAACTACAAGAAAGATTTTCCGTTCGGCTATCTGGTTACTGTTTTCACTGATTGGCATTGCAGGTTTGTACTTTATGCTGGATGTTGAGTTTATTGCAGCTGTACAGATTGTGGTTTACGTTGGTGGTATTGTTGTACTCATCATCTTCTCCATTTTCTTAACCCAGCAATCGGGAAAAGAAATGCCGAAAGCACCCATGATCAGATCCATTTTTGCAGCACTGGCTGTTGTATTTGGCTTTGCACTTACTTATTTACTGATTTATCAATATGGCTTTGTTACAATTGATCAACCATTCGACAGCACGGTTGCACGCATTGGTAAATCCATGCTGAAAACAGACCAGGGAGGTTTTTCACTTCCGTTTGAAGTGGTGAGTATTTTATTGCTTGCTGCAATGATTGGTTGTATTGTAATTGCCTTAAAAGTTAAACCCGAAGAAAAATGAACGAAATCCCATTGAGCCATATTTTATTTGTGAGCACCGGACTGTTCTTTATTGGCATGTACGGTTTGTTTACACGCCGCAACATGATTACCATGCTGATGGCAATTGAACTGATGCTGAACAGTGTGAACATTAATTTCGTTGCATTCAACAAATATCTCTATCCGGAAAAATTAGACGGCATATTCTTTACCATTTTCATTATTACCATTGCTGCTGCTGAAGCTGCTGTGGCAATTGCCATTGTGATTCATCTTTACCGCAATCATAAATCAATTGATGTGGAAGATGCTGCGGAAATGAAATGGTAGAGAGTTTATAGTTAAGCGTACCGGATAAAATTTCAATACTGTTGTTGCAGTACAAGTGTGCGACGCAACAGGAGTAAAATAGTAGTACAGAAGTTGATAACAAAAAAATGAATTACTGATAAATGAATTCGTATAGTTACACACCCCTTATTCCACTGCTGCCGTTTGCTGGCTTTGTTATCCTCGGCATTTTTGGAAGAAAATATTTCAACAAAACAGGTGGCCTTATCGGCACTGGTTTATTACTTATTTCAGCCATACTTTCTCTTTACACAGCGTACCAGTATTTTTTTGTGAATGGAAAAGTGGGCGATACGTATCAAACAATTACTGCGGTTAAATTTACATGGCTTACGTTTTCGCAACATGTATCAATTGATATGGGCATCATTCTCGATCCTATTTCGGTGATGATGCTGGTGGTGGTTACGTTTGTATCGCTGATGGTACACATCTTCAGCCTTGGTTACATGCATGGAGAAGAACGCTTTGCCACTTATTATGCATTCCTTGGCTTGTTTACTTTCTCCATGCTTGGATTGGTTGTTTCATCCAACCTCTTTCAGATTTATATGTTCTGGGAACTGGTGGGTGTTTCATCTTACCTGCTCATTGGTTATTATTTCGACAGACCTTCGGCTGTTGCAGCTTCTAAAAAAGCATTCATCGTTACACGCTTTGCCGATCTTGGTTTCTTAATCGGCATCCTGGTACTTGCTTTTTATGGTGAGAGTTTAGATTTTGCAACAATCATTAAAAATTTATCAACTGCACAATCAACACAATTTGTTGCCATCACATCAGCATCGTTCCTCGGCATTTCAGCCATCACATGGGGATTAACGTTAGTGTTTATGGGTGGTGCAGGTAAGAGTGCAATGTTTCCGCTGCACATCTGGTTACCCGATGCAATGGAAGGCCCCACTCCTGTTTCAGCATTGATCCATGCTGCAACCATGGTTGTTGCCGGTGTTTATTTAGTTGCAAGATTGTTTCCGTTGTTTGCGATCAATGAAAGTGCTTTAGAAATTGTAAGAGTGGTTGGTGTTACATCGGCAGTGTTTGCTGCGATTATTGCCTGCACACAAACAGATATTAAACGTGTACTTGCTTACTCAACCATGAGCCAGATTGGTTATATGATGTTTGCATTAGGCGTAAGCAGCACAGGTGGTGAAAATGGTTTGGGTTATACTGCATCCATGTTTCACTTGTTTACACATGCATTCTTTAAATCATTATTATTCCTTGGTGCTGGCGCTGTGATTCACATGGTGCACAGCAACGACATGAAAGATATGGGTGGATTAAGAAAGCACATGCCCATTACACATATCAGCTTCCTGGTTGCATGTTTGGCCATTGCAGGTGTTCCTTTCTTCTCGGGCTTTTTCAGTAAGGAAGAAATTCTGCTTGCAGCATATCATTCAAGCAAAACAGTTTATGTGCTTGCATTGCTTACTTCAGGTCTTACTGCTTTTTATATGTTCCGTTTATACTTTAATATTTTCTGGAACAAAGACACAGAAGTACACGGCCATCATGGCGAAGGCACATTTGCCATGAAGCTTCCGCTGATTCTTTTAGCTGTACTTGCATTTGGTGCCGGTTATATTCCGTTCGGACAATTTGTTTCAACCGATGGTAAAGCACTTGAATCTGAATTTCATTTTCTATTCTCTGTTGCACCGGTAGCACTCGGTTTCCTGGGTATTGCCATTGCAGCATGGATGTATGCGAAGCCAAATGATAAACCACAACGTGTTGCAACCGCAATGGGCGGTTTATACAAAGCAGCTTACAGTAAATTTTATATCGACGAGATTTACCTCTTCATCACCAAAAAAATCATCTTTAATTTAATTGGCCGCCCTGCAGCATGGATTGACCGTAACATTATTGATGGAATGATGAATGGTATTGCTGCCGTTACAGCTAAAACCGCTGCCTTAATCAAAGGACTGCAATCGGGTAAAGTACAGAATTACGCATTGTATTTCTTTGGTGGTATTGCTGCATTATTAATCATGTTTATTTATTTCTGGAGACCATAAAATGAACTTATCAATATTACTCCTACTGCCTTTAGCATTTTCGTTGATTCTTTTATTTGTAAAAGGTCAGAAACAGGTTCGTGCCGTTGCGTTAACAGCTGCTGTTGCACAACTTGCATTAAGCATTGTGCTGCTGTTTCAGTTTCTTGCTGAAAGAGCAAAATGTAATTCAGCATTTTTATTTGAATCGAACTATACCTGGTTTAAGCAACTGCACATTAATTATCATGTTGGTGTGGATGGTATTTCCGTAGCCATGATTTTATTAACTGCTTTTGTTGTGCTGGCTGGTGTGCTTGTTTCATGGAACCAGGAAAAACTGTATAAAGAATTTTTCTTCCTGCTTGTTTTCTTAAGCATGGGTGCATATGGATTCTTTATTTCGCTGGATGTATTCACCATGTTCTTCTTCCTTGAAGTTGCGGTGATTCCAAAATTCTTACTCATTGGTATATGGGGAAGCGGAAAGAAAGAATACAGTGCCATGAAGCTTGCGTTAATGCTGATGGCTGGTTCGGCACTGGTGTTTGTTGGCTTAACAGGATTATATTACAATGCAAAAGGAGCTGTATCATTTGATCTTGTGCAGTTATCAATGCATCCGTTCTCTCCTGCTGTGCAGAAAATGTTTTTCCCCTTTGCATTTATCGGCTTCGGCATATTTACTGCACTGTTTCCTTTTCACACATGGGTACCTGATGGTCACTCATCAGCACCAACTGCAGCATCCATGTTCCTCGCAGGTATTTCAATGAAGCTTGGTGGTTATGGTTGCTTGCGTGTGGCAGCTTATTTAATGCCCGATGCAGCACATTATTATTCAACCATCATCATCGTTCTTGCATCAATAGCCATTCTTTACGGTGCGTTTGCCACCATGATGCAGACCGATCTGAAATACATCAACGCATACTCATCCGTAAGTCATACAGCTTTTGTAATTCTTGGTATTGCCATGATGACCAAAACATCCATTAACGGTGCAGTGATGCAGATGATCTCACATGGTTTGATGACAGCCCTTTTCTTCGCCGTAATTGGTATGATTTACGAACGCACACATACAAGACAGGTTGCACAACTGGGAGGCTTGCTGAAAGTAATGCCGTTCATTTCTTCCATTTTCGTGCTTGTTGGTCTTTGCTCACTTGGTTTACCGGGCATGAGTGGATTTGTAGCAGAGATGACCGTGTTTATGGGCAGTTGGGAAAGAGCTGGTACATTTTACCACTTTGCAACAATTATTGCAGCAGCATCAATTGTTGTTACTGCCGTTTATATTTTAAGAGCAGTTGGTTCAGCTATTATGGGACCAATGAAGAATAATGATTATTTACAATTAACCGATGCAGCCTGGAATGAAAAAACAGCTGCAGTATTGCTGATGGTTGGAATCCTGTTAATGGGTCTGGCACCTTTCTGGTTAAACGACCTTATTAACCCGGGAACAGAAGTGATCATGCAAAAAATCGGAATGATAAAGTAAAACAGACGATGACTAACTTTTTTCTTTTAATGCAACAGGAATTACTGCTTACAGTAATCATCTTTATTTTATTGTTCCTGAAGCTTGGCGCTGGCGATATCGACAGCAAAAAATTAATGACACTGGTGAATGTACTGCTGGCAGTGAACCTTGCTGCAGGATTCTTTTTCAAACAAAGCGGTTCGTTGTTCGGCGATATGTTTTATACCGACAACTTACTCCGTCTTGAAAAAAACATACTCAACCTTGGTGTGCTCATCATTTCACTGCAGTCCGCAAACTGGTTAAGCAAACACCAGCATGCAGTTGAGTTTTACCTGCTCATGCTTTCTACCCTGCTGGGTATGTATTTCATGATCAGCAGTCATAACATTCTTATGTTTTATGTTGGCCTGGAGCTGGCAAGTATTCCACTTGCAGCAATGGCAAACTTCGATCTTGATAAAAAGCGTTCATCTGAAGCAGCTATGAAATACATCATGTCTTCAGCATTTGCTTCAGGTTTGTTGTTGTTTGGTATTTCGATCATGTACGGTGTTACCGGCACTTTGAGTTATGAAGGATTAAAAGAAATGGCATCAGATTCTCCCTTGTTCATCTTCTCCTTTATTTTACTCATAGCGGGTTTCGGTTTCAAAATCTCTGCAGTTCCATTTCATTTATGGACAGCCGATGTATACGAAGGCTCACCCATTGCAGTTACATCTTACATGTCAGTAATCTCCAAAGGCAGTATGATTTTTGTGATGGCAAGTGTATTGTTTCATGTGTTTGACAAGATCTTCTTTACTTGGTACAACATTATGGCTGTACTGTCTGTGCTTTCAATGATCATTGGTAACCTGTTTGCATTACGCCAGCAAAACCTCAAACGTTTCCTTGCCTTCTCATCTATATCGCAGGTCGGTTTTATCCTCATCGGTATTTCAAGTGGTAACATGCAGGGAGCAACTTCGGTTATTTATTTCGTACTGATTTATATCTTCTCTAACCTCGCTGCATTTGGTGTGCTGAGCCTCGTTAGTACAGAAAAAGGAAAAGAAACCATCGACGATTTCAAAGGATTTTACAAAACCAATCCTGCACTTACATGGATATTGGCCATTGCATTATTTTCACTGGCTGGTATTCCGCCAACAGCAGGTTTCTTTGGTAAATTCTTCCTGATTCTTGCAGGTGCATCAAAAAACAATTATGTGCTCATTACCATTGCTGCACTCAACATGGTGATCTCAATGTACTATTACCTGCGTATCATCAAGGCAATGTTTATGGATGCAAATGATACACCAATTGAAAAAGTGGAAATAAGCCTTAGCCCGAAAATAGCATTTGTAACATGTGTTGCAGGTATTGTTGTTACCGGTTTGGCAAGTGGCGTGTATGATTATATTTTCTCTTTAGTTAGATAAGCTTCACAGCTTAAAAATAGTTTTGAATATGGCAATCAATAAAAATCACGAATTTGAGGAACTGAACGGAGTGAAATGTGCAATTGTAGAAAAGTTTGCAACAGAAGACCGTGTTTCGTTTCTGAAAGAACTCCTTGAGTTTAATGGTTATGAAGTTGTGGTTGTGCCATCGCCACCACCAAAGGCAGCACCTGCTCCTAAACTTGCAGAAGGCGAAACTCCACCTCCGCCACCACCTCCCCCTCCAACAACATTTACTGTTGGCGTAACGAATATTTTTTTCAACCCAACCAATGCAGTTTACGGACGGTTGTTAAAAACAAAAGGTGGACATATTGTTACCCCGGCTTATTGGCTGCAGAAAGATCCTGTAAGCCACGACGATATCCCTTATTATGAACAAAGTTTATAATTGATGTTTTATGCTTGTCAAAAATCTCTTCGATAAAGAAGCCCACAACGAAATTCTTCATCGCATTCATTACCTCACACCTGTATCGTATGGTCATTGGGGAAAGATGAATGTTGGACAAATGCTTGTACACTGCCAGGAAGCATTTAAAATACCCTTAAGCAGCAAACCGCATAAACTTACCCTGTTTGGTTTTCTTGTTGGCTGGGCTATGCGTAAAAAACTGTACGACGATCAGCCATGGGATAAAAACTTGCCAACTGCTCCCAACTTCCGCATTCACGGTGAATACAAATTTGAACCTGAAAGAGATAAACTTGTTTCCATGATCAACAGCTTTTACGAAAAAGGAGCTGCAGGAATTGGTGACAAGGTTCATCCCGTGTTTGGAAAATTCACTGCTGAGCAATGGGGCAAAAGCATGTGGAAACATCTCGATCATCACCTGCGCCAGTTTGGTGTGTAACAGGTTTTAATAAACAAAACGATATTCTCAAAAGGTTGACGACTTTTTTAAAAGTGTCAACCTTTCTTTTTTACCAGCAGTTTACTGTGTAAAGAATAAACTAACAACTGTTTTGATAGTTCTGATTTCTTTCTATCTTTGATCCATGCCTTTATATCTCTGGAAAAATATTATCAGAAGGCCTTCATAACTCATCTCCCCGGTCTGCATTAAGACCACCCTTACTCTTTTACTATTTACAAAGCAAACAGCTGTACATCACGTACCGTTTCGTTTTATTAATCACCTGTTGCTGCTGTGCAGTAGCTTAATATTTGAACCATGATTAAAACAATCATTGAACCGTTCAGGATTAAATCGGTTGAGCCTATTTATTTTACAACCAAAGAAGAACGCATTGACATACTTGAAAAAGCATTTTACAATCCATTTTTAATTGATGCAGAACATGTGCTGATTGATTTATTAACCGACAGCGGCACCAGTGCCATGAGCAGCAACCAATGGGCAGGCATTATGCAGGGCGATGAATCGTATGCAGGCAGCCCCAGCTTTTTCCGTTTTGAAAAAGCTGTAAGAGAAATAACCGGTATGCCGATAATTATACCAACACACCAGGGACGTGCATCTGAAAAAATTCTTTTCAGTATAACTGGTGGTAAAGGAAAATATTTTCTCAGCAATACGTTGTTTGATACCACAAGAGCAAACATTGAATTTTCAGGAGCTGAAGGAATTGATCTTGTTTGTGAAGAAGGGAAATATCCCACTGTTCCGGCACCGTTTAAAGGCAACATGGATGTTATTGCTTTAACAAAAGCAATTGAAGAAAAAGGTGCTGAAAACATCCCGATGGTGATTATGACCATCACCAACAACTCAGGTGGAGGACAGCCGGTAAGTATGCAAAACATCAGGGAAACAAAAGCTGTTTGTGCAGCATACAATATTCCGTTCTTTATCGATGCCTGTCGTTTTGCAGAGAATGCTTACTTCATTAAAAAACGTGAAGAAGGTTACGCCAACAAAACTGTAAAACAAATTGCCAATGAAATTTTTTCTTATGCTGATGGTTGTACCATGAGTGCCAAGAAAGATGCCTTTGCCAACATTGGTGGTTTTCTTGCATTGAAAGATGAAGAGCTTGCAAGGCAATGCAGAAATCTGCTGATCATTACCGAAGGCTTTCCTACTTATGGCGGACTTGCAGGACGGGATCTTGAAGCTATTGCTATTGGCTTAAGAGAAGTGATGGATGAACATTACCTGCAATACCGTATCCGCAGTATTGAATACCTCACCAATAAATTAGTTGATGCAGGTGTACCTGTTATGCAACCCGGCGGCGGACATGCAGTATATCTCGATGCAAAACCATTTCTTCCTCACATACCTGTTGAACAATATCCCGGCCAGGCATTGGTGGGTGCATTGTATGTTGAAGGTGGAATAAGAAGTGTGGAGATAGGCTCACTGATGTTTGGTAAGTACGACGAAAACAAAAAATTAATTCCTGCACAAATGGAACTTGTACGTCTTGCAATACCAAGAAGAGTGTACACGCAAAGTCATATTGATTATGTGGCCGAAGTAATTATTGAAGTATTTGAAAAACGCAGTGAAATAAAAGGTTTGACGATTACTGAAGAAGCACCGATGCTGAGACATTTTACTGCTAAACTGAAACCCATTCGTTAACGATTAAAGCTATATAACATGAAACCAATTAAACGCAGCTGGGCTGAACCTTACAAAATCAAAATGGTTGAGCTGCTGAAAATGACTACTCCTGCACAACGTAAAAAAGCATTGAAAGAAGCAGGATACAACACTTTCCTTTTACGCTCTGAAGATGTGTACATCGATTTACTCACCGACAGTGGTACAAGTGCCATGAGTGATCGTCAATGGGCTGGCATGATGCTGGGCGATGAAGCCTATGCAGGCAGCCGTAACTTTTATCATCTTGAAGATGTGGTGAAAGAAGTTTATGGCTACAAATATCTTGTACCAACTCACCAGGGACGTGGCGCTGAAAACATCATCTCCAAAATTTTAATTAAGAAAGGTGATATTATTCCCGGCAACATGTACTTCACCACAACAAGACTGCACCAGGAATTAGCAGGTGGAAAATTTGAAGATGTGATTATTGATGAAGCACATGATCCTGAAAATCTTTTTCCGTTTAAAGGCAATGTTGATTTAAAGAAACTGGATGCACTTGTAAAAAAACATGGTGCTTCAAAAATTCCTTATGTGAGTGTTGCCACAAGTGTAAACATGGCTGGTGGCCAGCCCATCAGCATGCAGAACTTAAAAGAGCTGAGAGCTTACACCAAAAAGCATGGCATACGTATTATACACGATATGACACGTGTTGCAGAGAATGCTTACTTTATTCAGCAGCGTGAAAAAGGTTATGATAAAAAAACGATTAAACAGATTGTAAAAGAAATCTGTTCGTACACCGATGGTGCCACCATGAGTGCTAAGAAAGATGCATTGGTTAACATTGGTGGTTTTCTTGCCATCAACGATTGGGATGTGTTTGAAGAAGCAAGAAACATGGTGGTGGTGTATGAAGGTTTGCATACGTACGGTGGGCTTGCAGGAAGAGATATGGAAGCGATGGCGATTGGTATTGGCGAAAGTGTAAGTGATGATCATATTAAAGCAAGAGTTGGACAGGTGGAATATCTCGGCAATGAAATGATGAAGTATGGTGTGCCTATTGTGTTGCCTATTGGTGGCCATGGAATATTTGTAGATGCAAAGAAATTCCTTCCGCACATTCCGCAAGATCAGTTTCCTGCACAAACGCTTGCTGCAGAAATTTATCTCGACTCAGGTGTAAGAACAATGGAACGTGGTATTGTTTCGGCAGGACGTAAAGCCAATGGCGAAAACTATTATCCCAAACTGGAGCTGGTACGCTTCACCATCCCTCGTCGTGTGTATACACAGGCGCATATGGATGTGATTGCCGAATCAACTGCAAGAGTTTTTGAACGCAGAAATAAAATTACCGGTATGAAAATGGTGTATGAACCGAAGTACCTGCGTTTCTTCCAGGCGAAGTTTGAGAAGTTGTAAAACTTATGTTGTAAATTGTTAACGTCGAGCCTTTTGCTAGAAAGCTCGACGTTTTTTTAACCTTGAATAGCTCAACAAATGACTTTTACACCAACAATTTATAAATATAGAACATGGAGCATTCCCTTCCACCGCAGCGTATTACTTAAGAATGAATTATTTTATGCATCACCAAGCGATTTAAATGATCCTTTTGATTTAAAAATTACTGAAGATTATAGATTAATAGACACTAAAAGGAAAAGGGAGCAATATGCAGATAACTTAATCAATTCGACAATTGAAGACTTGATAAAAAAAGGAATAAATCCTGTTTTAAAAAGAAAACAAATTATACAGCTACTTGAAAGCGATGCGGAAAAAATGCAAAAAGAATATGATGATACGAGTTCTATATGGACAAACAATAGATTTGGTGTAATCTCTTTCAGCGAAAGATGGGATAGCATTTTAATGTGGTCTCACTATGCTGAAAATCATCGAGGGTTTTGTATAGGCTACGACAAAAAGAAAATCCAGAATTCAAAATTCTTTGCAACAGCAGGAAATGTCAAATATTACGATATCTATCCTTCAATTGACCCTCTTAATAATGATATAATTTCAACTTTAAAATTCAAATGTCATACAAAATCGAAAGAATGGGAATATGAACAAGAATTTAGGACAACGCAATTATGGGAAAATGCCGATCCAACAATTGAAGAGCGAATAATTAAAGTTCCAGAAAATTTTATTTCCGAAGTAATACTAGGAATGATGATTACAGAAAAGGACAAATCTGAGATCATGAAGATAACTTCTGAAAGAAATATCCCAACCTATATAATTTCTCAAAAACCAAGGACATTTATTTTGCAAAAAGAATTGATTCAATAATTTAAATTCATTAAGCCTTTTTGATCGTCTGTTTAACAAGAGCCACTGATGAGAAATTTGAAAAATAATTTTCTAACTTATAAAAAACTGGGCTGGTTATTGCAAGACCCTTGATGGAGAAAAAGTCACTTAATCCTGTTCCAAAATTTCTTCAATAAGTCCACGCCATTAAAACGTTTAACAGAACTGTTTTGTCGTTTTGGGTCTTGAAGGTCAGTAATGCTAAAGTCTCCATTGTTTAGAAAAGTAATTTTATAAACACTTGTTCCGTCGTCAATGATTGTGGGGATGCAATTAAAGGATGTAATAAATGTAACTAATCCAGTTATGCCACCATAAGGATAGCTATATGGATCGTACTCAATTCTGCCCTTTGTATCAAGTATTTTAAAGCAGTCTGCATACACGATTTCATAATCAGTTTGTAATAAACTTATCAATGAATAAAAGTGCCATGTAAATTCTGTCTTATCAGCAGTAAGAAAAGATGGTTTCAAATCCTGATCAGAAAATTCAAACTGTTTAAGCGAATAATCTGGAAATGTGTAAAGCCAGAACTCATCAGATTGAGGTCGTTCTGTATTTTTTGCTTCTCTGATTAATTCAAAAACTTTTTTCAGGTCAATAAAGTTCTGCTCACTTAAAATATCAAATTCTATATAACAGTTTTGATTTTGCACAATCATGATTTAGGATAGCCAATACATAAATATAAGAAAGATCCCAACCTCCATACTTTCGTTTTTTATATTTATTGGGAGGTAATCAATGTACGCCTTTGTTGGTCGCCTGACTAACAAAATTCACACCCGGTAATGTGTCAAAAACTGAAACTCACTTTCATCTTTCTCATAAAATGCTGCACTGCTCCAACGATACTCTTCGGGTATTTCTGCTAATTGCCATTTTGGTTGAAGCGGGTTGTTATGTATATAATCCAACTTCTGAAGAAAGGCATTTTCAGAAAACAAATCAATGGAAAGAGAATTTCGCTCCCACACCTGGAAATTGCGATCAGCCGCTTTAATTTTCAGCTGCTGTAACAATGGGTCATCATGCATACGCATAAAGTTTAAAATACTTCTGGAGGTGAATTTTAAAAAATCTCTTTGAAAATCCTGTTTTATAATTCCATCATGCAATTGCCATATACAATGAAAATGATTGGGCATGAGAACAAACCCATATACTGTTAGTTGTTCAAGCTGAACACGCCTTTGCATTGCTTCAATGACAATTTGTTTGTGATAATCGTTTTGTAAAACCGGCAGCCAGTTAAGGTTTGTTATGGTTATGAATTGCGGCAGGTGTTCAAATCTGATCATCTACTAATTTAAAAATAATTCCCTTTAATCATAATCATCTTGTTGGTCAGGCGACCAACAAGGTCGTGGAGGCTTGAGAAATTATTCACCAAGCGTTGTAATTATGTAGTAATATTTCTGCTTTTGGGGCATATAAAAGTCCAAACTTCTTTGACCTAAAATCCCTTTGTGACTTGTAGCAATTAAACCTTTTGTTATAAAGCTTTTTTGTTCTTTTGAATAAATCATAAAAGCTCCATCTAACATTAAAGCAGCTCCGACAAAATAAAACTGGTTGTTCAAATTTTGCAATTTTATCGAATCGCCATAAATCCTAATTAAGCTGTCAAGCTCTGCATTATTTTTATGGTCAGGAATGTTTAGAAGCGTGATATTTTTTGTTGAGGTTCTCAATGTGTCCAATAAATCTTTATACGAACCTTGCCCAATCAAATTCTTATTCTTTGGATTTAAAATGAAATCTGTAATGTCTTGTTGCTTGAAATAAATTTTAACTATCTGAAGGTCATAAATAAATACTTTTTCTTTAGTTGTATCTATAAATATTGTTGTCAATCTTTTTTTTGGAATTTCAAAATCTTGACAATAACTATTGTAAGTCACAATTAATAAGAAAGGCGTTATTAGAAATTTGATGTTCATGGTTTTTTTTACACAATTAAAATTTCGTTTCGTGTGACACGAACCGAGGCAAAGGCAGGTGTTCAAATCTGATCATCTACTAATTTAAAAATAGTTTTGCTTAATCATAAACTTCTTTTTGGTCAGGCGACCAACAAGGGCGTGGAAACAACTTACTAATTTTAATAATCATTTAAATTACGTAAGCTCTTAAGGTCATTCAAATGAAAAGCCTTCGTTACAGGAGCCTTGATGGAACTATTTACATCTAAGTCATCGGGCTTTTGAGTGATATAAACTGAATCTTTTTTGCATTCAACATATATCCCACCCTTTGTTTCATCAAAAGCACCTAGGAAAATTCTAAAAGTGGCTGAATCAGTTAACCATTTCCCATCTCGGTCTCCACCCCATGCGCCCTGCCCAAATGTGCTAAACGTTTCGGCGTATAGGCTGTCACATACTTTGAAAGTCCATTTATGATTTTTTCTACTCTTATCATTTATGCAACCTTGAAAAAAGCAACTACAAAATATAATTCCAATAAGAAGTGTTTTTTTATTTATTTCCATCATGTCTGGCAAGCACTTTAGTATACGGTCGAACTGTTTTGCAATAACAGTTAATTCTAAATATACGAAAGATCCCAACCTCTAAACCTTCGCTCTTTTAAAACCGCTTTTGTATTGCTTCGATGACAATTTGTTTTTGATAATCGTTTTGTAAAACCGCAGCCAGTTAAGATTTGTTATTGTAATGAATTGTGGCAGGTGTTCAAATCTGATCATCTACTAATTTAAAAATAATTCCCCTTAATCATAATCAGAAAAAAGCTATCGAACTAAGAGTAAATGAATAAAAAGAATTGTCTGATTTTGTATTCATTTCTAACTACTGTGGTCGGCTATGCCTGACCTTTACAGACTGAATAACGATACAAAGAATGAATTCTGACATCATGGGAACTACAAATAGTTAGTTTAGAAGCAAGGGTAGCTTTAGAATATGCTCAGGTACCTTTGAGCTGCAGGTTAAACAAATTCACTGATTTCAGCGCATGTTTTTTGTATGCTTTTACCAATGGAATCGAAATGCAGGTTGATGTAACCGCAACTCCTGTTAGATAGCCATTAATTCCTTTTCCATTTACGAGGTCGATAATCTGCCATCCAACCAGGAAGCCGCCCATATATTCAAAAAAGTACCCGATTTTATTTCTTGAAGCGTGCTTGAATTCGTTATATGCTTGCTTGTTGATTTCTAAAGTTTCTTTCAGTTCACGTGTAGTTAACAGGGTGTTTGATTTAAAGAAACGAAGCCCATACCTTGTGTTTTGAATAGTAAGCGTATCTGATTTTGCCTGGCAAAGCAGATAATGGGGAAAAAGCAACGCTATAAATATGAAGTACTTTTTCATGCTGTTTTGTTTGCATAAAAAAAAGAGTCAAAAGGTATTACGTCCAATACATAAATATATGATACTGCTTTGGGGTTTCAAAAAACAGGGATTGCTCACACAATACTATAGCTACGCATTTTATTTGGCCATAAGATTAAGTTCCTAGCGAGCACCAAGGTCGGCAGCACTAACTTCTGCTTCAACATCATAAAATGTAAAGGGAGCCTGAACAGGCTCCCTTCTTTCTATCTTTTCATAAGGAATAATCAAGTATCATAACCCTTTCAGTGTATGAAGGCGTTCCCATCTTGTTGTCTTCATTTCTTCAGACTGTTTGAGGAACTCTTCGGCAAGAACGGGATCTTTTGCTTTGATGACTTTGAAACGGTTTTCATGATACATGAAATCAGCCAAAGGCATTGATGGATCTTTTGAATCAATTACAAAGCGTTGTCCTTTTTCTTTCATTGGGTTGTAGTGGAACAGTGGCCAGTAACCGCTCTTCACTGCAAAATCCTGTTCTTCTGCACCGTGTGCCATATCAATACCATGTGCAATACATTGGCTGTATGCAATGATAATTGAAGGACCAGGATATGCTTCGGCTTCAAGAATGGTACGTACAGTGTGTGCATCGTTTGCACCCATTGCTACTGTAGCTACATAAGAGTTACCGTGTGCAATTGCCTGCAGTGCCAGGTCTTTTTTACCGGTTGTTTTACCATTTACAGAGAACTTAGCACTTGAACCAAGCGGTGTTGATTTTGATTTCTGTCCACCTGTATTTGAATAAACTTCAGTATCAAGAACAAGGATGTTGATATTTTCACCGGTGCTGAGTACGTGATCCAGACCACCGTAACCAATATCATAAGCCCAACCATCACCACCAATAATCCAAACTGATTTTTCAGAAAGGAAATCAGCAAGGTGCAGAAGATCTTTTGCTGCCTGGCCAGGTAACTGTACCAGTTGTTTTTTCAGCAATGCAATCATTTCTTCTTTTGCTTTAATTTCTGCTTCGGTAGTTTCAGGAGCTGATGCAAGAGTTGTTGCTAAACCTTCGCCTACAAACGGACGAACTTCATCGAGCAACTGTAATGCAAGATCACGCTTCTTATCGTTGGCCATTTTAATACCTAAACCAAATTCAGCATTATCTTCAAACAGTGAGTTAGCCCAAGCTGGTCCAACACCTTTTTCGTTTGTTGTCCATGGAGTTGTTGGAAGGTTACCACCAAAGATGGATGAACAACCTGTTGCGTTGGCAACAAGCATTCTTTCACCAAACAACTGGGTTAACAGTTTAATGTATGGAGTTTCACCGCAACCAGAACATGCACCACTGAACTCAAACAACGGCTGGAAGAACTGTGAACCTTTTACTGTATTCTTATTGATTTTTGTACGGTCAACTTCAGGAATGCTGAGGAAGAAATCCCAGTTGGCAACTTCTTTTTCCTGGAACGGCATCTTATCCATCATGTTGATGGCTTTATGACCAGCTTCAGTTTTACTTGTGATTGGACAATATTCAACGCAAAGTGAACAACCTGTACAATCTTCAGTTGCAACCTGCAATGTATATGCTTCAGTTTCCTTGTTCCATTCTTTACCAATAGGATCGGTATGTTTGAATGTTTCAGGAGCGTTTGCAAGTAAACCTTTATCGTAAACTTTTGGACGGATAGCTGCGTGAGGACAAATGAGGAAACATTTACCGCACTGTGTACACAGTGATGGATCCCAAACAGGAACTGTATCAGCAATATTTCTCTTTTCCCACTTGGTTGTACCGGCAGGGAATGTACCATCAACAGGGAATGCACTTACAGGAAGTTCATCACCTTCACCAGCAATGATTTTACCTAACACTTCACGAACAAAATCAGGAGCTTGTTCAGGCACAGGCTGATCGAGTTCTTTTGTTCCGATTGCGAGTGATGAGTAATCAATTTCATACAGGTTATCCAATGCTGCGTCAACCGCTGCATAGTTTTTCTGTACAACTGCTTCACCTTTTTTCCAGTATGAATCATAAATCGCTTCTTTAATTTTTGCAATGGCTTCTTCTCTTGGAAGAATGTTGCTGATTGCAAAGAAGCAGGTTTGTAAAATTGTATTTAAACGGTTACCCATTCCGCTTTCTTTCGCAACTGCATAAGCGTTGATTACATAAAACTTCAGTTGCTTTTGTTTGATTTCTTCCTGCACTTTCTTTGGCAACTTAGCCCACACTTCATCTTTTGGATAAGGTGCGTTAAGAAGGAAGGTTGCTCCGTCAGCAGCATCTTTCAGAATATCATACTTGGTAAGATAGTTGAAGTGATGACATGCTACAAAGTTTGCAGAATTGATGAGGTAAGTAGAGCGGATTGGATTTTCACCAAAACGTAAGTGAGATGCTGTGAGTGAACCAGACTTTTTAGAGTCGTACACAAAATAACCCTGTACAAAATAATCGGTTTTATCACCAATGATTTTGATAGAGTTTTTGTTGGCACTTACTGTACCATCTGAACCAAGTCCAAAGAACAAACCGCAAAACTTATGCTGGTTATCCAGGTTGAACTTCTTGTCGTAAGAAAGGCTCAGGTGAGTAATGTCATCTTCAATACCTACTGTAAAGTGTTGTTTGGGGTGTTTTTGTTCCAGTTCATTAAACACAGAAATCACCATCGCCGGAGTAAACTCTTTAGATGATAAGCCATAACGGCCACCAATTACATGTGCATGATGATTTTCCTGCGATTCGTTCAATGCATTGACAACATCCATAAACAATGGTTCGGCCATTGCATTGGGTTCCTTCGTTCTGTCGAGTACGGCAATTGCTACGACAGATTTGGGCATCGCTTTAATAAAGGCATCAATCGAGAACGGTCTGTAAAGGCGAACGCATAATACACCAACACGTTTACCTTCTGCATTCAGGTGGTCAACTGTTTCTTGTACAGCGCCTGTACCTGAACCCATAATAATAATCAAACGATCGGGGTGCGGATGACCATAGTAATCAAAGAGATTGTATCTTCTTCCGGTTAATTCATAGAACTTATCCATTTCGGCCTGAACAATGCCGGGCACTTTTTCAAAATATGGATTGGCAGCTTCCCTGTTCTGGAAATACACATCAGGGTTTTGTGCAGTACCACGGATGAAAGGATTGTTAGGAGATAATGCTCTGTCACGATGTGCAATAATTGCATCTTTATCGAGCATTGCATCAATTATAGAATCAGGTATAATTTCAACCTGTGATAATTCGTGTGAAGTACGGAAACCATCAAAGATGTTCATGAAAGGAACTCTTGATTTCAATGTAGCAGCCTGTGCAATCAGCGCCATATCCATTGCTTCCTGTGCAGTGTTGCCAAACAGCATGGAGAAACCGGTACTTTTTGCAGCCATAACGTCGCTATGATCACCAAAGATCGAAAGCGCATGAGCAGCTAAGCTTCTTGCAGCAATGTGAAATACGGTAGGAGTAAGTTCACCTGCAATTTTATACATGTTGGGGATCATGAGCAATAATCCCTGCGAAGCAGTAAATGTAGATGCGAGTGCACCACCTTGTAAAGCACCGTGAATAGCACCGGCAGCACCGGCTTCACTTTGCATTTCCATTACACGTGGCACTTGTCCGAAAATATTTTTTTCTCCGTGTGCACTCCATTCATCGGCCCATTCGCCCATGTTTGATGAGGGAGTAATTGGATAGATAGCGCAAACTTCACTGCATTTATAAGCAATGTAAGCTGCCGCTTCGTTACCATCCATCACCTCAACAACTGGCTTTGGCTGGAGTTCTTCCTGATTGATGTTCTTGTCCATATTTTGACTGTTTTGAAGGGGCTAAATTACCGGAGGCCCGATAGTGTGGAAATGACAAGAATCAGCAAATTGGCTAATCTATATGGGTGACCTTAGTCAGGGAAACTGATGACGATGGTTAGACATTGAATTACGCTTACAGCTTCTTGTATAACGACAAGTAGATGGAATGATTAAGCCTTGCTTTTTTTAAGCAAGGCTTGATATGTTATTATTGATTTACTAAAACTTATTGTTTCGTAAATGTAGATTCGATTACAGTGCGGTATTGTGATGATGCTGAATATGATTCAACTTTCACTTTCAACACATTACCTGTTAATGTGTACGTGTATTTTTTTGATGCGGGCAGAATTACAAAAGACGGAAAGAAAATATATTGTGCGTCATCAATGCTCATTTCACTTCCTGGTATTGAAAAAGTATAATTGCTGCTTTTAGTTGCTGTACTGGCACCGCTGGTTCCGGTTAATGGAGTTGTATTTGTAGTAATTGTAGCCCCTGTGTTTGTGTTTTTCTCTTTATGAATTCCGGTTGTATTGAAATCACACATTAAGCCATTTGCACTAATCGATGTTGCTGTAAAAGTAATAGTGCCTTTTAGATTTGTGGTAGTTGTTGTGTATTCATTTGTTGTTAAAATACCTGAACCGGGAATGCTGTCATAAGCTTTTCCGACAGAAGCTGTAAAGGAGTAAGTCCCTCCTAGAGGTCCATTATCAATTGGTGTTCCATTGTTATTAGTATCTTTTTTGCAGGAGAAAAGCATTGCAGAGAGTGCAAGAATAGAAATTGTTTTTTTCATGGTTTAAAAATTTTTGCGCAATATTATATTAACCGGCACTTACAAACAAAAAATAAAACTCCAGGTTAGATACTCTTAGTTTAATAATCGTTTCAGGTCAATTTCATTTCAACGCTTCAACTTTGCTGTTAAATATTTCCGCACGGGTATGTCGTAAGCAAGCATAACTAAATAAGATATACCGATAAGAAGAAGAGAACCTGCAGTAATTACAATCACCAATTCTGTTGTTCCGGGTTTGTGACTGTTGTAATAATTTCCAAACATCCACAAAGCTGCATAATGTGTCATGTACAACGGGTAAGAAATGTTACCGCTGAAAAGACAAGCCTTTCTTGTTCGTTGTGAAAGCACTGCACCTGCACCAAGCGATACCATCAATGGAAAATAAAAAACCACCACCAGTGTTTCGGCCAGCCAGTTCCAGCTGAACCAGGGCATTACAAAAGCAAGCAGTAATAAAATAGAAAGCGGAATAAAACCAAGCTTTGTTTTGATAATCCAGTTAAACCTGTATACAAGTAATCCTGCCGAAAATGAGTAAGCGATGCGTACGCCGCCATCCCAGAAAGTTCCTCCGGACCAACCACCCATCAGATTTCCTGCACGGTGTGCAACAAAGCCCAATGCCACTGCTGAAAGAGCACAGAGTACAACAATTATTTTTTTATTGAGCCTGCAGAGAATAAATGCATACACAATATTGGCCACATACTCCCAAAACAACGACCATGCAGGTGCATTAAAGCTGAAGAGATTATAAAACCGGTCTCTCATTACCGGAAACGGAATCACCAACATGGACAAAACAAAAATCAATATGATGCGCCCTGCATTGTATAATTCAGGATGACCGCCAAACGGATCAAACAAAAAAGTAAGCAGCCCAAGCACCGAACCAGAAATAACGAGCGGGTGCAACCTGATTAATCGTGCTTTGAAAAAATCTTTCAGACCAATTTTTTGAATACGGTCATCGTATGCATAAGCGATTACAAAACCGGATAAACAGAAAAAAAAGTCAACAGCAAGAAAACCATGACCAATAAAATTTTTACTGTAATCGGAAATAACAATCTCCATAAAATGAAAAACTAAAACCGAAACGGCTGCAATGCCTCTTAGACCATCAAGAATTTCAAAATGCTGTTTGCCGGTTAAAACAGCTGCGTTTTTTTGCTGCATGTATTTTTATATAGCTAAATGATTACGGATGATTTTGGCGGCAATGAAGATAGCTACAAAACTAATCGTTGAGAATATGCTGCATTTCTTTTGTTAAAAATCGAAGCATTTTTTAATTGTGCAAGACAGGTATGCAAAAATCGCCTGACAAAAAATCAATTTATGTTTAGAGAATATCTTACTGATTTATTTTTCGTACTGATATTCGCATATTTGACAAGCAAAGCTTTCGAAAGGATTACTCACAGCATTAAAAAACAACCCAGTTGTATTGGCATTTGTATTTCTGAAAACAGCAAGCCAACAGGAATAACATGAATATTGCTGAAGGCTATCAATGGAATTTTGAAATTTTTTCGGGAAAGTAATTTATTGTTATAAAGTTACTTCTTAAAAAAAGTAAAAATTCTTTTCTAACATTCATTCCAGAATAAACATCAGAGTTTGAGTCGATTTTTAAGTACATTATTCAATATTTATAAGTGAAAATATTTACTAAACCTCTTGGAATGTATTTTTAAATTCCTTATACTTAATTTTGAGAATAATTTCGTCATAAATAAGTAAACTCTCAGCTATGCCATTAACACTATTGTTTAAGCTTATGGTTTTTTCGCTTTTAAACTACATAACATTATGGAATGAACTTCCTTTTAAGCCTGCCGACAAAACCGATTTCCCGGAGAATTCATACCTGCGTTTTGTATCACAAGGCAAAAAGAGTGTTGTTGCCCTTTCAAATAACCATTCATTAAATAAAGAATCAGTTGACAGCAACAATAAGGTTCTTCTATATGAATGCGGAGAAGACAACCATTTTCATGAAAAAACTGACATTGCACATGCCTTTTCAAATATTGGCGGAACATGTGTTGCCGGAACTGTAAACCGGTTTACAGGTTCATACCATTCAAACCTGTATATAGGAAATCAATCAGGGGTAAACGTTGTTTTGGCATGGGGCCAGAATATGGCAACCTATATTGGAACCGGAAGTGGTAACATTACATCGCCCACAACAGTTTCAACAGGTAGTTATAGTGGCGTTCCTCTTGAAGTCCGTTCGTCAAGTAGTGGAAGTTCTACAGGATACAGTGCCTTAGTACTCAGAACATCAACCAATCTCTATTTTTTTGGAACTGCTGCAAATCTTACAGCTATAACAACAATGACAGGTTTTGGAGGTGCTTCTTTAACTACAGCTGCAAGCGATGTAACTTCCAAATTACCTTCAGGAGTAACAATAAGTGATATTGTACAGGTAGAAGTTTCACAAACTGCTTTTGCAATAGTTACAACCACAGGTGATGTTTATATTTTAACATCACTTGTAAACTTACAAGGCGACATTACAGCTGCAAATTCTGCTATCTGGCACCATGTTAAATTGTCCGGAGGTTCAACATATTTAACCGGAGTAAAAAAACTATCTTTATCAAGTTCTGGTGCATTTGCTCTGACAAATTCAGGCAAAATATACTACTGGGGATCACCGGCAAATGTTGCAGGCGTTGCAAATACATCTACCAGTTATAACTATGCCTATGATTTGTCTGCACAGATACCATCTGGACAAACAGTAAAAGACCTGGTTGTTTTAGGTACAAAAACACCAAGCTCAAGTACGTTGTTTATTGCTTGCGGCAATGGAAAGGTTTATGCAACCGGCCTTAACACAAACGGTGTGCTTGGAATCAACAATTCAACTTACACAACTAACCAGGCTACATTTCAACCAGTAAAAACAACAGATGGAACAACTGATTTAACTGGTGTAATAAAAATTGATGGAGACACTGAAGCTGATATTTTTTGCATGGCTGCTTTAACAACTACCGGGCAAATTTTTGGATGGGGAGATAGTCCCGCAGGCATGTTGGGGGTTAATGCGGGGATTTCATCATATCCGGTGCCTAAAACGGTACAATTATTTTACCCCACTCCGGGTGCCAGTTATACAGACTTTAGTGTTGCCGGCCATTTTACAATAGCTTTTTATACAAATGGAACGACTGATCAATATTGGTATTTAGGACATAATACTGGTGGTTCAATTGGTGATCCTGCAAATTCAACTACATATATCCTTGCTGCTTCGCCTGCATCTTTAAACGCATCAGGTGGAGTTAGTTTTGACTGCTCTAATGCCACTCTTCCGTTAACACTTTTAACATTTAATGGAAAAATAGTAAACAACTCATCTGTTTTAACATGGTCAACCTCACTCGAAATGAACTCAAACCGTTTTGAAATAGAACATAGCACAGATGGCAGGCAATTTAAAACTATTGGAGAAGTTGATGCCCAAGGTAACAGCAGTACTATCATTCAATACAGTTTTACTGATCCTAATACAACGAGTAATACAAACTTTTACAGGTTAAAGATGATTGACAATGACGGAAAGTATGAATACAGCAGTGTTCTTATATTAAACCACCAACAGGAATTTAAAATCAAACTTTATCCTAATCCATTTTCATCAAATACCCAGGTATTAATCAATACAGATAAAAAAACTGAATGTTATATACGTGTATTGAATCAAAGTGGAGTTATTCTCTACAATAATTTACGTCTCTTAAATCCTGGAACAAATTCAATTTCTATTAAAGAACTATCGAATTTACCCGAAGGGGCTTACATTTTTGAAGTAAGGTTAGGAGAAACAAAGTATGTACAACAACTAGTGAAAGTAAAGTAATTAAATAGCGACTATAAAAAAGGAGGCTGGCTCAATATTCAGTCTCCTTTTTATTGTAAAGGACTTCATGAAATTAACACCCAAATTTCTGCAGCAATCAACGCTCCCGCTATCGGCCCCGCAATTGGTATCCAGCTGTAACTCCAGTCGCTGTTACGTTTGTTTTTGATGGGGAGAATAAAATGCATGATGCGTGGACCTAAATCTCTTGCCGGGTTAATGGCATAACCGGTTGGCCCACCCAAACTCAAACCAATGCCCAGCACCAGCAATGCAACAGGCAATGCATCCAATGCACCTAATGTGTTTTGCGGTGCGGCTATAAATAACACACCCAGCATGAGTACAAACGTACCGATGATTTCAGTTGTAAGATTGGCAACTGTATTTCGTATTGCAGGACCTGTGCAGAATATTGCCAGCATAGCTTCTGCATCAGTTGTTTCATCAAAATGTTTACGGTAGGCAAGCCACATGAGTAATGAACCCGTCATGGCTCCTAGCAACTGGGCAAGTATATAAGAAGGAACATTTATCCACGCAAACTTTCCAATTGCTGCAAGAGCAATTGTAATTGCAGGATTTAAATGTGCACCGCTTACCGATGCACTGCTATAAACACCAACAAACACAGCAATGGCCCAGCCAAAAGCAATCACTATCCAACCGCCATTATTTCCTTTTGATTTTGCAAGGAGCACATTGGCAACAACACCGTTACCTAGAAGAATGATAAACATTGTTCCGATAAATTCAGCAAGGAATGGAGACATGGCAAGAAGTTTTGTTTTGGGTTTTATATAAATCCGTCACACGGTCGACATCATATATTGTTCATTCAGCTTACTTCAGCATATACCCTTTCGCCACTTCATTGAATGCAGCAATCTGTTGTTGCTTCCATGCTTCATCTTTGTTCAGTTCCTTCATCATGATATCAGCAACTAATGGTGCGGCTTCGACAGCAGCTTTCGCATCAAGGAACAATGCTCTTGTGCGACGTGCAAGTACATCTTCCACCGTCATTGCCATTTCATTCAATACAGACCAGTATACTTCTGCAACGGTAAAAGGAAGTTCAGGATGAATTAACTGAGAATAACCCTGGTGCTGTAAGAAGCGGATAGCAGCTGCATCACTTCCATAATAATGAAGGGGATCATTATAGTCCACTTTCTTCATCCATCCATGAATCTTCATGGTTTCAGTCTGGCATCTTGTGTACGCCAAGCCGCCTTCGTAGTGCGCTTTCAGAATAACTTCCTGCGCCATTTTCCGGTAGGTTGTCCATTTGCCTCCACTGATGTTGATCATTCCTCCCTTTGAAACCCAGATGGTATGATCACGGGGAAGCAAAGCCGTTTTTTTCTGACCGGGAATTTTCACCAGCGGGCGTAAACCTGCAAATACGCTTTTTACATCGCTGCGCTGCAAACCGGTTTGTACATAACGCTTAAAGTGATTGATTACAAATTCCACTTCTTCTTCCAGCGGCAATGGCTCAATCACTGCCGTTTCAACACTGGTATCAGTTGTGCCAATAATTACCCGATCATGAAACGGAACAGCAAATAACACACGTCCGTCATCAGTACGTGGAATAAACAATGCCTGGTCGCCGGGAAAAAACTTTTTATCGATTGTAATATGCACACCTTGTGAAGGTGTAACCAACTTGGTTAATCCGTCATCATCCATTTTCAGCACTTCATCTACAAAAACACCAGTTGCATTAATCACAATTGTTCCTCTTGCTTCATGAACTTCGCCACTTAACTTGTCTTGAATTACCACACCTTTTACTTTTCCCTGGTCGTGAATAAGGTCTGTGACTCTGCAATAATTCAAAACAGTTGCACTTACATCCGTTGCTGTTAATGCCAGCGACACACACATACGTGCATCATCAAACTGCCCGTCGAAATAAGCCACACCACCGCTGAGTTTTTTTCCATCAAGACCTTTAATATATTCCTGTGTTTTTTTGATGGAAAGAATTTCGCTGGGGCCAAGACTTAATTTATTCGAAAGAAAATTATACACTTTCAAACCCAGCCCGTAATATAACTTTTCCCACCAGCGGTAAGCAGGAAGTACAAGTTTTAACGGGTGAGCAATATGCGGCGCATTCTTCAGCAACAAACCTCTTTCACGCAAAGCATCACGCACCAAACGAAAGTTTCCCTGCTGCAGGTAACGTACACCACCATGAATCAGTTTGGTTGAACGGCTGGATGTACCTTTACCAAAATCGTATTGTTCCAGCAACAGTGTTTTATAACCACGGCCTGCCGCATCAACTGCTGCACCTAAACCGGTTGCGCCTCCGCCAATGATAATAATATCCCAGTGATTGGTTGTTTTTAACTGCTGTATTTGCTGCGAACGATTCAAGAGATAAGTTTAAAGTTGAAAGTTAAAAGTTTAAAGTGAATCAAAACTCAAATTGATCTGCAATATTAATGAAACTGTTAAGGGTTTCAGGTTTTGACTTTTAACTTTTCACTTTTGATTTTTTTAAAAACTCACAGTTGCTTTAATTGCCTTCTTCCATCCTTCCATCAAATGAGTTCGGTTTTCTTCGTTCATCTGCGGTTCAAACCTGCGCTCCACCTGCCACTGCTGCTGAATTTCTTCCACGCTGTTCCAGTAACCGGTAGCAAGCCCGGCCAGATAAGCTGCACCCAGTGCGGTGGTTTCTGTAATACGTGGACGCACAACTGCTGTTTTTAAAATATCGCTCTGGAACTGCATTAAAATATTATTCACCGTTGCACCCCCATCAACACGAAGTTCTTTGATTTCAATTCCTGCATCTGCTTCCATAGCTTTCAATACATCGGCTGTTTGATAGGCAATACTGTCGAGTGCAGCTTTGGCAATATGTGCAGCAGTGGAACCTCTTGTTAACCCAACCATTGTTCCTCTTGCATGCTGGTTCCAGTAAGGAGCACCCAGCCCAGTAAACGCAGGAACAATGTACACACCTTCACTATCGTTTACTTTTGAAGCCAGTTCTTCCACCTCAGCTGAAGTTCGTATAATACCCAATCCATCTCTCAGCCATTGCACTACTGCACCGGCAATAAACACACTTCCTTCCAATGCATATTCTGTTTTACCATTCATTTTCCATGCTACTGTTGTCAACAGGTTGTTTTTGGAGATCACTGCTTTTTCACCCGTATTCATCAGCATAAAACATCCTGTACCATAAGTATTCTTCACCATGCCGGGTTGTGTGCACATTTGTCCAAACAATGCACTTTGCTGATCGCCAGCAATACCGGCCACAGGAATATTATGTGCTGTTAAAATGTTTTGTGTTTTACCATACACTTCACTGCTGCTGCGTATTTGCGGCAGCATATTTCCGGGTATATCAAAAATCTTTTCTAATTCACCATCCCACTGAAGTGTGTTCAGGTTCATTAACATGGTGCGGCTTGCATTGCTTACATCGGTAGCATGCACCTGTCCTTTTGTTAAGTTCCAGAGCAGCCAGGTATCAACTGTACCAAAACAAAGTTCACCACGTTCAGCTTTTGCTCTTGCGCCTTCTACGTTATCCAGTATCCATTTAATTTTTGAAGCACTGAAATAAGCATCCACGATTAAACCTGTGCGTTGCTGAATAAGAATGTGCAGGTTTTTCCTTTTCAGTTCATCACAAAAATCTGCAGTGCGCCTGTCCTGCCACACAATAGCATTGTAGATTGGCTTACCTGTATTCCTGTCCCACACAATCGTTGTTTCACGCTGGTTGGTAATACCAATCGCATGAATATTCTCTGTTGTTAAGCCTGCATGTGTTATGGCTTCTGCGGCTACACCTAATTGTGTACTCCATATTTCTTCCGGATCATGTTCAACCCAACCGGGCTGCGGAAAAATCTGCCTGAATTCTTTTTGCGCAACTGAAATAATATTTCCATTATGATCAAACACAATGGCACGGCTGCTGGTAGTACCCTGATCGAGGGCAAGAATATACTTGGTCATGCAACAAGTTAACAAAAAAGATGTAATGACCGGTTAAACGCTTTTTGAACTAATTTCGCAACGATTTTGAATAGATACGAAATGAAACTGATTGAAGTAACCGATAAACAATCTATAAAAGAATTCTTGCAGATTGCAGTAGAAATCTACAAAGATGATCCTAATTGGGTAAGGCCTCTTGATAATGATATTGAAAACGTTTTTGATCCAAAAAAAAATAAAGCATTCCGTCATGGCGAAGCTATTCGCTGGATATTAAAATCAGATGATGGAAAACTATTGGGCCGTGTTGCAGCATTCACCAATAAAAAATACAAAACAAAAGGCGATGATGGTCCTGTTGGTGGTATGGGCTTTTTTGAATGCATAAATGATCAGTCTGCCGCCAATATGTTATTTGATGCTGCAAAAAACTGGCTGCAGAGCAAAGGCATGGAAGCAATGGACGGTCCCATCAACTTTGGTGAGCGTGACAGGTGGTGGGGTTTGCAGGTGGAAGGATTTGCTTCTCCACTCTATTGCATGAACTACAATCCACCTTATTACCAGCCTTTATTTGAAAACTACGGTTTCCAGTTATTTTATAACGAGCTCTGTTATTCACTGAATGTAAAAGATAAACTGCAGGAAAAATTTTATCATCGTCACGATGAAATTTCAAAAAACCCTGATTACAAAGCAGTACATATAAGGAGCAATGAGCTGGAAAAATTTGCCAAAGATTTTATTCATGTGTACAATACAGCCTGGGCTGGTCATGGCGGGTTAAAAGAAATGGATTATCAAACAGCCATTACCATGTTTAAATCAATGAAGGCTGTAATGGATGAAAAAATCTGCTGGTTTACGTATTATAAAGATGAACCGATTGCCATCTGGTTAAATATTCCTGATTTAAACCAATGGTTTAAATACCTGAACGGACGTTTTGATTTGTGGGGTAAGTTGAAATTTTTATGGCTGAAGGCAACAAAGAAAAACAAGAAATTCCTTGGTTTGATTTTTGGTGTTGTTCCTGCACACCAGGCAAAAGGTGTTGATGCATTTATGATTCTGGAAGCAGCAAAAATTATCCAGGATAATATGCTGTATGAAGATTATGAAATGCAGTGGATTGGTGATTTTAATCCCAAGATGATGAATATTGCTGCAAGCCTTGGCACACATATCAGCCGCAGATTAATTACTTACCGTTATAACTTCGACCGCACAAAAGAATTTAAACGCCACCCGATTTTATAAACGAACTGAACTTTATAAAAGCAAGTCGCCCGCAATTATGCAGGCGACTTTTTTAATCGAGAAACCGTCCATAACAAACGCATTCAATATTTTGTCAGTGACTAATTTTTAATGCCATCCGCCACGTTCTGTTTCACTGCTGATGACTGCATTGAATTCTGAAACTGAAAGGTATTGAGGAGTATAATCAGTACCTGCATTTTGAATATTTCTGTAAAAAGCACGAAGATGATTCCTGCTTCCCCTGGAAAGATTGCTATAAACAAGACGTATATCTTCATTATCAATAAATGAAAACGATTTCATCAGATCAAATAAATCAAGGTCTTCAATGGTTGCACCAGCTTTATATGCATCGACCAGGCTTTTCATGCCAAGCTCTGTTAACTGCTTATACAAATTCTGCATTTCAGCACTCTTAAACACACCTGCTTCATCAGATGGGACAGGATCTGTTAGATTGTATTTTTTCATCAGCATCAATACCGCATCCATATGATTTTGTTCGGCAGATGAAATATTGCTGAACACCCTGCTCCCCCATTTTGCATATAACGTGTTGTACACATCTCTTGCGAGCTTTTCTTCTTCACGCATATGCATAAGTGAATTGATTTCTTCAGTGCTTAGCTGCTCAACAGGCATGAGTAATAGTTGTTGCTGAACTAATGCCATTGACCAATCATTATTTAACGGGGTATTTGCAGTACGTTCCTGTTTACTGCAACCAGCAAAAAGTAACCCCGGAAACAATAATGCAAATGATAATTTTAAAACCGATTTCATTTTGTGATTTTTAACATTTACAATTACCAGCCTCTGCGGCAGCCATTACCTCTCCTGTAAAAAGCATTATTCCGGCAACTGCCATTTCCCCTGCGTTGCATCTGCGAACGGTTCCTGTTTGCATTGCCATTCCTGTTTTCATAATTGTCGCACACATTGTTTTTGTTCGCATCAACATAACCTGGGTTGTTACGATTGGTTCCGGCTGAACCATTTCCATTTTTTGTTTGAGCAGACAATAAGCTGCTTACAGCAATCGCAAGGATTGCAGTGAGGATGAACTTTTTCATATTTTCTGTTTAAAGATTACGGGGTATTTCTCCAGCCACGCCTGTGCTGCTGACCGGGAGAATAATTATTGATTTCGCTTTTAAATAATGGCTGAAATGCCTGTTCAAGTTTTGTTTTCTGTTCGGCAGTGCAAAGTTTTTTTATGTTTAAAAAGAACTGGTATGTATCATGTTTCAACAGGGCATGTTTACGTCCGATTTCATCCGAAAGAAGATTCAGTTTTGCAGTATCAGCCTGTTCCTTCTGCATTTCAGCAAACATTTCGTTCTTTAATGAATCAATCCCTAAAGTAATATCCGCTGTAACAGGTCTGAATTGCTGGTTAATTTCACGAAATGCATCCATTTGCTTGTCATCAAATCCCAGATCCTGGCGCAAAAAACGGCCGTTGATCATTTGTCCACCGTAAGAGCTGTTAATCACAACATCACTCTGCAATTTCTTTTCATTGTAGTTATGATAAAGAATAGTTGAGATGGATGCAATATTCATTACAACCAATAAAACAACCAGCCATATCAATATTTTTGTTTTGCTGATCATACATTATTGGTTTTCGGTTGACTGGTAAAAACTAAAATCCTCCATCACATCATCATTCGTTAAAACAACATCGGGCTGATTGCTTTGCGGATGATAAAGATTGCCGGTTGCTATTCCAACTGTAAGCGCCAATATCAATCCCACAGCAACAAACACAGTTTTCCAAACCGGCGGCAAAAGAACATACTCGTTACTCCTGCTATGCTCAATCTTTGCCATTACACGGGTTGATAAAAAAGAATTGGATTGCTGTTCCTTTTCCTGTTTTACCAGTTCATCAACTTTTTGCCAGATTGTTTCGTCAATTTTCATGTTATGTATGTTTGACAATGAGTGAATTTGTTTTCCTATGCTTCTTCCAGTTTATTTTCAAGATTTTTTTTAAGATTATTCCTCGCCCGGTGAACAAGCTGCTCCACTGCACCTTCGCTGATGTGCATCACAGCCGCCACCTCTTTCTGCGGCAGCTCTTCATATTTCATCAGTATAAAAGCGATACGTTGTTTTACAGGTAAGGCGTTGATTGCTGCACGTATCATTTCAGCATTTGATTTTTCAACCAGCTTTGTTTCGGCTGCTTTTTCTTTTGAAGTGATCTGCACCAACTCTGTAATGCTTGTCCAGAAACCTGTTCGTTTTTGTTTGCGTAAATAATTAATACTTGTGTTAACTGAAATTCTGTAAAGCCAGGTTGAGAAAGCTGATTTTCCATTAAATGCGGAAAGCGACTGGTACACTTTCACAAATACATCCTGCACAATTTCATCTGCATCATCCCGGTTATGAACAAAACCAACAGCAATACGAAAAACATTGGGCTGATATTTTTCCATCAGCTGCTTCATTCCAAAACGTTCTCCGTTCAAAATACTTTTTATCAGTTCTTCATCGTGCATGTGCCGGCCGGTTAAACATTAGACGTCCGTTTCGTTCATCATCCTATGGCTTTGGCAAACCCGGGACAATAATTTTTGAAAAGGTATGAAATGCAGCAACAAAGCGATGTAATGTTTATCACAGGTGCAAAACCCAACGTTCTGCATCCTTATATTTTCCCTAAATTGCAGCCGCAGTTATGGATAAATTCATTGTTTCAGCACGTAAGTACAGGCCCCAGACTTTTGATACAGTTGTGGGACAAAGCCACATCACCACCACATTAAAAAATGCCATCAGTCATAATCAACTGGCGCATGCATTTTTATTTTGCGGACCAAGAGGTGTAGGTAAAACAACCTGTGCCCGTATTCTTGCCAAAACAATCAACTGTGAAAATTTACAGCCGAATGGTGAAGCATGCGATCAGTGTGTAAGCTGTAAAACATTTAATGAAGGCACATCGCTCAACATTCATGAATTGGATGCGGCCAGTAACAACTCGGTGGATGATATCCGTTCATTGATTGAGCAGGTTCGCTTTGCTCCTCAAATGGGTAAATACAAAGTGTATATTATCGATGAGGTGCACATGCTCAGCTCCAGTGCGTTTAATGCGTTTCTGAAAACACTGGAAGAACCACCTTCCTATGCCATTTTTATTCTTGCAACAACGGAGAAACATAAAATTCTTCCAACCATTTTAAGCCGTTGCCAGATTTTTGATTTCAAACGTATTACCACCAACGATACGGTTGATCATTTACAGGAAATTGTTGACAAAGAAGAAATCAAAGCCGAAAAACCGGCCTTACAGGTTATTGCACAAAAGAGTGAAGGTTGTATGCGTGATGCACTCAGCATCATGGATAAAATTGTAAGTTTTACCAATGGCGAACTTACCTACCAGAACACACTGGAACACCTGAACATTCTTGATGCCGATTATTTTTTCAAGTTGCTTGATGCCATGCAGCAGCAGGATCTTTCAAATGCCATGTTGTTGTTTGATGATATTAACCGCAAAGGATTTGAAGGTGATATGGTATTGAATGCAATGGCTGAATTTTTCCGCAACCTGCTTGTATGTAAAGATGAGAAAGTAGCCAACCTGCTGGAAGTGGTGGAAAGTTTTAAAGACAAATACCTTGAAGCTGCAAAGAAAACTTCTGCATCATACATCATCAGTGCATTGAATGTACTGAACGAAGCTGAAATAAACTACAAACAGGCCCGCAATAAACGTCTGCATGTTGAACTGGCTTTAATTAAGCTTACGTACCTGCAGCAGGCACTGGATCTTTCTGATAAAAAAAAAGTAGCTGATAAAGCAAAGCCTGTTCAGTTCAGGTTATTAAAGCCCGTTGAAGTAAAAGAAAGCAATGTGCAGCACACTGAAAGCACTATGCCAAAAGCAGGTTCAGCAAAACTCATCATTGAAGAACCAAAACAATCATACCCAACTACTGCAACGCAAAAGCCAGCTTCAAAACCTGTAACTCCACCCCCAACTTCAGCATCAGGAACAGGAATGAAAGGTGGACTTGCCAAACTTCGCCAGAAAATTGCAGCTGAAAATAACCAGAACATCAACGCCGCCAGGGATATTGAACCAGAACCGTTGAAAATAGCCTGGCAGGAATTTATTCTCAAATTAAAAGCAGCACAAAAGCATTCAGTTGTTTCCACTTTCGAAATGATGGAATGCCGGATGAAAAATACTGAGTTGTTTGAAGTGATTGTTTATGGCAATATCCAGGCTGGATTTCTGAAGCAGGAAAAAACGCATTTGCTGGAACATGTGCAGCATTTCTTTCATAATCCCAACATCAATATTCATGTTGAACTGATTGAAGAAGCGGAAGACACAAATCCTGTTAACCGTCCGCTATCAACCAAGGAACAGTTCATGAAAATGGCTGAAAAATATCCGCTGGTAAAAGAATTAAAAGACAAGCTTGGTCTTGAACTGGATTATTGATGCTATTGTTTTTTCAACAGTATATCATAACGCATGGGTGAATCAATAAAAAGCTGATCGCCCGTGATAGTGTAATTGCAGGGTTTGCAGGGATGAATGGATTGCAATCCGCAGGAGCCAAGCACAACAAATAAACTTCTTCCCCACTCTTCTTCATACACCTGCGATTGAATAGCCGGTAAATCGAACGTTATTTTATTACTATCCTGCACTGCAAATGTGCCGTTTGAAAAAGTATTCGCCATTGTATGGCCGGAATAAGTTCCGTTTGCTGTAAATGTAATGATCACATCGCCGGAAGGTTGAGATAAATAGGGAAGCCCGCCATCATATACTTTTACCAGTTTCCAGCTCCCTTCAAGTGATCCATTGCCCGGTGCAGGCTGCTTGGAACAAGACAGTAAAAAAACCAGTGAAATAAAGAAAATTGACAGCCGTTTCATGTTGCGAATTTATACTCCTGACAGCATAAAATTCAATGACGTTGCACGCTGTAAAGAACAATTGTAAGAAAAACAATATTTCAGCAGGCTGCTGCCGGTATCTGAAATCGTTAAGACTAACAACTATTGGTCAAAACATCGGCCTCTGTTTGCAGTTTTTGCCTTAATTTCACGCCCTCAATCCAATCAAATAAAATAGAATTTATGGCTGAAGTAATTCGTATGCCCCTGTTGAGTGATACAATGACCGAAGGAAAAATTGTAAAATGGAATAAACAGGTGGGCGATAAAGTAAAAGGCGACGACGTGCTGGCAGATGTGGAAACTGATAAAGCTACGATGGAGGTTGTAGGATATGTAGATGGCACATTGTTATACATAGGTGTACCCGAAGGGAAAGCCGCACAGGTAAACGAAATCATTGCAATTATTGGTAAAGAAGGTGAAGATTACCAGGCTCTTCTTCGTGGTGGTTCATCAACTGCTGCACCGGCTCCTGCTCCTGCAGCTGAAGCTCCGGTTGCTGCTGCACCCGCTGCTGGTGGTGATGCAGACAGTATTGCAAAATCACTTGCAGTAACAGTTATCCGCATGCCTTTGCTGAGCGATACCATGACAGAAGGAAAAATTGTTGCATGGAATAAGAAAGTAGGCGATACAGTTAAGGCCGATGAAAGTCTGGCGGATGTTGAAACCGATAAAGCAACAATGGAAGTTGTTCCTTATGCAGATGGCACTTTATTATACACCGGTTTTGAAGCTGGTACTGCTGCAAAAGTAAACGAGGTAATTGCCATTATTGGTAAAGCAGGTACCGATGTTAGTGGTTTGATTGAAGCCATTAAAAATCCATCAGCTCCGGCTGCTTCTGCACCAGCGGCATCAACTGCGGCTGCTCCTGCTGCTGCAACAACTGCTGCAAGTGCTGCACCTGCAGAAACAGGCACTGACGGACGCATTAAAGCATCACCATTAGCTAAGAAAATTGCTGCTGAAAAAGGCATTGACCTGAAAGCAGTTCAGGGAAGTGGCGATGGCGGAAGAATTATTAAAGCTGATATTGATAACTATACTCCTGCTGCCGCAACAGCACCTGCTGCATCTAAACCAGCTGCAGCTGCACCCGTTGTTGCATTTACTCCTGGCGCAGGCGAAGGTTTTGTTGATACACCAAACAGCAGCATGCGTAAAACCATTGCACGCCGTTTAGGTGAAAGCATGTTCACTGCTCCTCACTTCTACCTGAAGATGGAGATCAACATGGACAATGCAATTGCTGCACGTGCACAAATGAATGCAGTAAGCCCGGTTAAGATCAGCTTCCAGGATATGATGATCAAAGCCTGTGCAATGGCATTGCGTAAACATCCTGCTGTAAACAGTTCATGGATGGGCGAATTTATCCGCACTTACAATCATATCCATATCGGAAGTGCTGTTGCTGTTGACCAGGGATTGATTGTTCCTGTGTTCAAATTTGCTGATCAGAAATCATTGAGCCAGATTGCTTCTGAAGCCGGTGGTTTATATGAAAAAGCAAGAACAGGTAAACTGCAGCCACAGGAATTCACTGGCAATACATTTACTATTTCTAATCTTGGTATGATGGATATTGAAGATTTCACTGCCATCATCAATCCTCCCGACAGCTGTATTCTTGCTGTAGGCCGCATTAAAGAAATTGTAGTGAAGAAAGCTGATGGAAGCTTTGATACAACCAACGTAATGAAAGTAACACTAAGCGCCGATCACAGAAGTGTTGATGGAGCTGTTGGTGCATCTTTCTTACAAACATTGAAAAAGTATATTGAGAATCCGGTTACAATGCTGGTTTAATCAATCACAAATAACAACGAAAGCGCAGGATAACACCTGCGCTTTTTATTTATAAGGAAGAGCAAAACTCTTACCTTCATCTCTTTACAATAACTACCAATTACATGCATCGCCTGCTAATAATTCTTGCTATCATTCAATGCTATTCAGTATCTGCACAGGTTGACAGCAATACTGTACATCATCAGCACAATTTAAAAGCAGCTGGCATTATTGTTCCGTCAGTAATGATTGTTTATGGCATAACCGCATTGAAAAACCCGGAACTAATTCATTTCAATCAAACTATACAGCAAAAAATCTGGACCGAGAATCCGCATAACACAACACATATAGACGATTACCTCGTATTTGTTCCCGCAGCAGCTGTTTATGGCTTAAATGCCATCAACGTAAAAGGCAAACACCATTTTATTGACAGAAGTCTTCTTTATGGAATGAGTATGGTGCTTGCAACCGCAGTTGTAACACCGGTAAAACATCTCACAAAAGAATCAAGACCAGATGGCTCAAATACATTATCATTTCCCAGCGGACATACAACCGATGCATTTGTTGCAGCAGAGTTTATGTGGCAGGAATACAAAGATGTTTCGCCCTGGTATGGTGTTGCAGGTTATGCCGTAGCAGCAACAACAGCTTACCTGCGCATGTATAATAATAAACATTGGCTAAGTGATGTTGTAGCCGGTGCAGGTGTTGGAATATTATCAACCAAAGCCGTTTATTATATATATCCCTGGATCAAGAAAAAGCTGCCGGGTAAACTTAAAGATGAAGTTGCCCTCCTGCCATATTACCAGCCGCATTATGGTGGAATAAGTCTTATTTACCATTTACCCTGAACAGATTTTCAATAATTTTTGAAAATTTTAAATAATCTGTTATCTTCGTTACATGACTGTAACAGAAGCCAGGCAACAATTTATCAGCACATGGGGTGCAATGGGCACACATTGGGGCATCAACCGCACCATGGCGCAGGTACATGCCTTGCTCATGATCAGTGCCAATCCGTTAACCCAGGATGATATTATGGCCCAGCTCAATATCAGTCGTGGTAATGTAAACATGAACATCCGTGAGCTGATTGATTGGGGATTGGTTGACCGTGTGATTATTGCCGGCGAAAGAAAGGAATACTTTACAGCTGAAAAGGATATCTGGAAAGTTGCCACACAAATCATCAAGGAACGTAAGAAAAGAGAGCTTGACCCGATGATGAAATTAATTGACCAGATGAGTAAAGTGGAAGGCGATAAAAATGATAAGGATGTAAAAGTTTTCCTCGACACAATCAACGGCATCCAGAAGTTTGGAGCACATGCAGATGATATGCTGGGATTGCTGGTTAAAAGCGATGAAAACTGGTTTTTAAGCACAGTTCTGAAATTAATTAAATAGAGAAAACAACACGGAAGGCCGGACGAATCCGGCTTTTTTAAAACATATTATTTTCATTTTTTTCTGAAAATTTAAAATATTAGAAATGAAATTATTTAAACAAACCGAATTGATCCTTACAGTTGTTTTGGCAGCAGCATTAGTAACACTGTTTTGGAGAACAGGCTGGTTTGAGATAGCATACATCATTTACGTTATTGCAGGTGCGAGCCAGTTCATCAGTTTGTTTATACATTTCAAAACCGGGTGGTTCAGTAATCACCTGCTGAGGAATATTTATTACTTCACATTTTTATTGTCAGCATTACTTGCTATTACCAATACTGGTCTGATGATTTCATTTTTCACATCACCATTCATGTTACTTATCTACACATTTATCTGCTATAAGGAAATGCAGATTCTGCGGTTGAAGGAATTTTTTCATTTGAAATAACCAATCAAAATAAAGAAATATGAGAAATGCAAAAATTGTCATTGCCGGCGGCAGTGGCTTTATTGGAGAAAGTTTAATTAAATACTTTGGCAATGAAAATAAACTGATTATTCTAAGTAGAAATGCTGACAACTCACAAAACAACAGAAACAGATTTTCATTATTATCAGAACCAGAGTTAAAGAATGTTATCTATTGCCATTGGGATGGGAAAACATTGGGAGACTGGTATAAACAATTGGAAGACACTGATATCCTTATCAACCTATCAGGCAAATCAGTTAATTGCAGGTATACTGAAAAAAATAAAAAGGATATTTTAAACAGCCGGGTCGATTCAACAAAGATTCTCGGAGAAGCAATTGCTAAAACAAAAAATCCACCCAAACTTTGGATCAATGCGTCGTCGGCAACAATTTATCGACATTCAACGGATAAACCCCAGGATGAATTTACAGGTGAAATTGAAAATGATTTTTCAGTACAAGTTTGTAAAGCATGGGAAAATACATTTTACAATCAGGCTACACCATTCACAAGAAAAATTGCATTAAGAATGGCAATTACACTTGGTGCAGGAGGTATAATGATTCCTTACTTTAACCTGTTGAAATTCGGGCTTGGAGGAAAGCAAGGCAACGGAAAACAAATGTATAGCTGGGTTCATATTGAAGACAGCTGCAGGATGATTGAATGGTTTTATGAGCATCATGAACTGGAAGGCACATTTAACTGTGCATCGCCTTACCCAGTTCATAATAAGGAATTCATGAAAACATTAAGAACAATATCGCATACCACTTTTGGATTACCTGCAATGAAATGGATGTTACAGATTGGTGCATTATTAATTGGAACAGAAACAGAACTGGTTCTTAAAAGCAGATGGGTTGTTCCCACAAGAATACTTGAAACCGGTTTTCAATTTAAATACCCATTGCTAAGCGATGCATTAGCTGAAGTATTTAACAACACTCCCAAAAATTTGTACCGCATCTTTTAAGAATTCAGGTATTTACTTGCTCCTTACCTTTACAGTATGAACAAGAAAACCCTCGTTCTCGGAGCATCAGACAATCCTAACAGGTACAGTTATCTTGCTGTTCAGAATCTGCGCAGTAAAGGTCATGATGTAATAGGTATTGGCCGGCATGCAGGTGTTGTTGCTGATGTTGAAATTAAAACCGAACAGCAGGAAATCAACGATATTGATACAGTAACATTATACCTCAACCCTACACATCAACAGCAATACTATAATTACATTCTTTCGCTGAAGCCCAAACGCATCATCTTTAACCCAGGAACAGAAAATGATGAGTTGGAAAAACTGGCAATGGAAAATAATATTCAGCCTGTTGAAGCCTGCACATTGGTAATGCTCAGCACTGGCCAATATTGATTTCCGTCTGACTTTAATTTTCCGAGGTTTATTTCGCTTATCCCCATTTGTTAATAAAGACTTAGCTTATCCGGCTTGCAGCTCCTGAAAATATATTCGTAAATTAGGAAAACCTCAATTTATGAACTGGAGACGATTTAACGGTGAACAGATCCGCTTCCCCATTAAAGACGAAGTTCGTGCAGCAATCATCAGGGAGTCCGATAAAGGTTTTCGCCTGAAGGTTTGTATTGGCACCGACAGCCAGGTAAAGGGAAACGATACAGAGTTTGCAACTGTTATTGTTTTTCTTCGTGAAGGGCACGGAGGATTTATGTTCATCCACAATGAAAAAACCCTGCAGCGTTACACCATCAAAGAACGCATGCTGGTTGAAGTAGCAAAAAGTATTGAAATTGCTTACGAACTATGCGACTTGTTTACAGAGTATGATGTTGACATGGAGGTACATGCCGACATTAATACCAACCCGCATTTCAAAAGCAATGAAGCATTGCGTGAAGCAATGGGTTACATTCTCGGAATGGGCTTTGCCTTTAAAGCCAAACCGGAGGCATTTGCCAGCAGCAGCTGTGCAAATAAAATTGTAAACTGAGTATTTGTTTGAAAGCTGATAATCGGTGTGCTCACACCGTATGGGGCATTGTTTCCTCTGTTCATTACACAACTGTCAGTAATGTTGCAGCAACCACAGCTGCAGTTTCAGTTCGTAACCGGGTTTCGCCAAGTGCAACCGGCTGAAATTTATGCTGCAATGCCAGTTCAATTTCTGCAGGCGAAAAGTCGCCTTCAGGACCAATAAGAATACAGCTTTGATTAGTTGAACGTAAATCAATATCCCTTAATGAATGTTTCATTCCATCTTCACAATGAGCAATCAACTTCAGCAACTGTGCATTTTCATTTGTTTGTTCCACATACGATGAATAAGAAACAGGTTCATGTAAAACAGGCATCCATGTTTGCTGGCTTTGCAGCATGGCACTGATTACAATTCCCTTCATCCTGTCATAACGGAAATGTTGCCGCTCTGTACGTTCGCTGATGAGTGGAATAATTTCACTCACACCTATCTCTGTTGCTTTTTCCAAAAACCATTCAAAGCGGCTGGCATTTTTTACCAGCGAAACAGCAATGGAAACTTTTCGTTTTGGTTCATCTGTTTTTGTTACAGCATTTATTTTAACCACACAACTTCGTTTATGTGGTTCTGTAATTGATGCATTCAACAGGCTGCCTTTTCCATCAGTTAAATTCATTTCTTCGCCACGCTGCATGCGTAATACCTGCACAACGTGTTTTGATGTTTCTTCATTGAGAGTAAGAAGCATTGAAGAACCATCGTAAGCATCAATATAAAAAAAAGGTAGTGCCATAATGAAAAATCCCGCTGCAATGAGCGGGACAAATCTATAATCGTAAATCTGAATTCAGAAATTAAAACGGAGTTTCTTCATCAAAATTCATGTCATTCATCTTACTTCCTTTCTGCACAAATACTTTTGGTCCGTCATCGGTTGAAACAGGTTTCCAGTTACCGCCACCGGGCAATGCACCTCCGCCCATATCACCAAAATCATCTTCCACAAATTTCTGAATATGCAGCAATGCTCTCAGTTTAATTGTTTCAAGCGAACCGTTACGGTGCTTGGCAATACGCACATGCGTTTCACCACGGTTGCTCTCGCCAAATTCGTTGGAAGTGATATCGTAGTATTCAGGACGGTAAAGGAACATAACCATATCAGCATCCTGTTCAATAGCACCCGATTCACGAAGGTCACTCAACTGCGGCATTTTATTTCCATCCTTACGTTTTTCCACCTCACGACTTAACTGTGAAAGTGCAATGATTGGAATCTGCAGTTCTTTTGCCAACTGTTTTAATGAACGTGAAATAGTACTGATCTCCTGTTCACGGTTGGTATTTTTGTTTCCACCGCCACCGCTCATTAACTGCAAATAATCGATGATGAGTAAGCCTACACCATGTTTATTTACAAGACGACGGGCTTTTGCACGCAATTCAAAAATGTTCAGTGCTGCTGAATCATCAATGTAAATAGGTGCTTTACCTAAACGTTCAATTCCTTTTTTGTACAACTGCTGTACTTCATGATCTTCCAGCTTACCCCTTGAGATTTTCTCCAGCATAATTTCACTTTCTGCCGAAAGAATACGCTGCACCAACTGCGCAGCACTCATTTCAAGCGAGAAGAATGCAACCGGTGTTGGCTTGGTTGCACTTAATGCAGCATTACGCACAAGGTTTAAGGCAAATGCTGTTTTACCCACAGCAGGACGTGCCGCAAGAATCACCAGGTCGGATGGTTGCCATCCGTAAGTTACTTTGTCCATAGTGGCAAAGCCGCTTGGCACACCGGTAATATCTTCCTGTTTATTGCGCAGGTCTTCAATACGCTGAATGGTTTTGATCAAAACATTATCAAACGAATCAAAGTTTTTGCGGAGATAGTTATTGGTAATTTCAAACAACTTGCTTTCTGCATCATCCAGCAAATCGAATACATCGGTACTTTCTTCGTATGCATCGCCGATTGTTTCGCCGCTGATGCGGATTAATTCACGTTGTAAAAATTTCTGTAAAATAATTCTTGCGTGTGCTTCAATGTTAGCAGTTGAAACTACTGTGTTGGTTAAACGTGTTACAAAGTATGCACCACCAACCATTTCAAGTTCTTCCTTCAGCTTCAGTTCTTCCACCACAGTGAGCAAATCAATAGGCGAACTTTTTGCAGTGAGTGACTGCATTGAACGGAATATGCGTTGATGTGCATCAACATAAAAACATTCCGGGCGTAGAATTTCACTGATTGCATCAAACGCACCTTTCTCCAGCATAATTGCACCAAGTACTGCTTCTTCCAGTTCTTTAGCTTGTGGTGGCACTTTACCATACACCATGGTAGAAAGGTCGAGGGGAGCCTTCCGTTTTGCTTTCCGGTCCTTATTGATATTCGTAAGATCCATAGTTTGCTAAGAAATACAATGTTTTGATTCGGGTTCTTCCTTCACAACCGCCAACATTTTTTAATGTTAAGCAACTGTTACGGAACGAGGGCGACGAATGTAATTGAGAAAACAATACCAGCAAAAACAAATCCACTCAATATTTTTTTCATACATGATTCACATTAATTCCGGGGTTATCCACCGTAATTATTCAGCTATCCACATATATCAGGCCTGTTTTCCTCAATTTAATTTATTTTTTCGCCCCCGCCTAATGTATTTGCACACCCGCTGTGCAGAAAGATTTCAGAAGCAATCTTTGGTTGTATGAAAAAGATTACAATTTGGCTTCCTGTCATTTTTTCACAGGTTCGCATTGCTTTGCTTAGCTGTTTACTGCAATGAAATACGATTGAAAACCCGTTTTCGCACCAAGCCTTCAATCAATTATCTTTGCGCAGCAAAAAATGTTGAGAACGTATGACGATTAGTTATAAATGGCTGCATGAATATTTACCCCTTACAGTTGAACCGGAACGTTTAAGCCGCATTCTTACTTCAATTGGTCTTGAAGTGGAAAGCATGGAACCTTATGAAGAAGTGAAAGGAGGATTGAAAGGATTGGTGATTGGTGAAGTACTCACTTGTGAGAAACATCCCGATGCTGATAAACTTTCATTAACAACAGTAAATGTGGGTGGAGAAACTCCTTTACAGATTGTTTGCGGGGCACCGAATGTTGCTGCCGGACAAAAAGTAGTGGTGGCAACCATTGGCACAACTATTTATCCTGCAGGTGGCGATCCGTTAACGATGAAGAAGGCAAAGATCCGTGGCGTTGAAAGTCATGGAATGATTTGCGCTGAGGATGAAATTGGCCTAGGCAGCAGTCATGCAGGAATTATGATTCTGAAAGATGATGCAGTTGTTGGTACTCCTGCAGCTGACTATTTCAAATTATACACCGACTGGATTTATGAAATTGGTTTAACACCAAATCATATGGATGCCATGAGTCATATTGGTGTTGCGAGAGATGTGGTGGCTTATCTCAGCTTTCATGATAAAAAACATGAAGCCATTAAAACACCTTACAGCAATTCATTTAAAGCTGATAACAAATCGTTACCCATTTCTATAAAAATTGAAAATGAAGATGCCTGCCAGCGTTATTCAGGTGTTAGTATTACCAATGTTACAGTAAAAGAAAGCCCGTCCTGGTTACAGCAACGGTTAAAAGCAATTGGTGTAAGACCAATTAATAATATTGTTGACATTACCAATTACATTCTTCACGAAACAGGTCAGCCGCTGCATGCGTTTGATGCAGATGCAATTACCGGTGCTGAAGTAATTGTAAAAAATCTTCCTGAAGGTTCCCCCTTTGTTACGCTTGATGAAAAGGAACGCAAACTCAGCAGCGAAGATTTAATGATCTGCAATGCAGAAGAACCAATGTGTATTGCCGGTGTGTTTGGCGGTTTGAAAAGCGGTGTAAAAGAGTCAACAAAAAATATTTTTCTTGAAAGTGCCTGGTTTAACCCGGTAACTACACGTAAAACATCGTTCAGGCACAACCTGCGTACCGATGCTGCTACTCGTTTTGAAAAAGGAATTGACATCAGCAATACAGTAAATGTGCTGAAACGTGCTGCACTCATGATTAAAGAATTGTGTGGTGGTGAAATAGCCAGTGATGTAGTTGATATTTATCCAAAGCCAAAAGAGAAAACGCAGATTGCGCTGAAATATCATTACCTGAAAAAAATCAGTGGTAAAAACTATCACCCCGATACAGTAAAACGGATTTTCGATTCACTTGGTTTTGAATTGGTCAAAGAATCGATTGATGAACTTTGGCTTGCTGCTCCCTTCAGCAAACCTGATATGGAGTTGCCTGCTGACCTTGCTGAAGAAGTAATGCGTATTGATGGCCTGGATAATGTTGAAATTCCAACAAGCATTACCATTTCTCCTTCAACAGAATCAGATCATACATCATTTGCGTATAAAGAAAAAATCAGCAACATACTTGCAGGACAAGGTTTCAACGAAATTTTTACCAACTCCATTGCAAACAGTGCATGGTATAGTGAAGAAGTATTAAACACAACAGTGAAAATGCTTAACAATCTCAGTGCAGAACTGAATGTTATGCGTCCTTCCATGCTTGAAACAGGATTACAATGTGTTTCGTTTAACCTTAACAGGAAAAACAACAGCCTGCGTTTGTTTGAATTTGGAAAAACATATACAACAACAGAAACTGGCAAGTATTTTGAAACAGACCACCTTGCATTATATACAACCGGTAATACGGAAGCTTCGTGGAAACAGAAAGCAGCAGCAACTGATGTTTATTTTCTGAAAGCTGTTGTAAATAATATTTTACAACAAGCGGGATTAAGTGCTGAAACAGAAATTGCCGAAGCAGAAAAAGGTTTCAGTGGTGTAATCAGTTACAAAGTAAAAAAACAGGTTGTTGCCAAAATAGGAATTGTAGATGCAACTCAATTGAAACATTTCGACATTAAACAGCCGGTTTATTTTGCCGATATTAATTGGAACATTTTTACACAGCTTGCATCAAAAATGAAGCTGACGTATAATGAAATTCCACGTTTCCCTGCTGTAGAAAGAGACCTGGCAATTGTTATTTCCAAAACAACAACTTATGCTGAAGTGGAAAAAACAATTGGTGCGGCTAAAGTGGGTAAACTGAAATCAGTTTCTTTGTTTGATGTGTTTGAAAGCGATAAAATAGGCGCAGGTAAAAAATCAATGGCGCTGAACTTTGTTTTCCAGGATGAGGAAAAAACACTCACTGATAAGGAAACAGAGAAAATGATGAACACGCTTATTCAAACGCTTGAAAAGCAACTTTCGGCCGAAATAAGAAAGTAATCAACCATAACCAATTTTTCATGCCCAAGCTTGAAGAACATATTCAGTCGCTGCAGCAAAAAATGCAACTGCTTGTAAAAAAGCACCAGCAGCTGCAGAAAGAAAATCAAAAGCTGAAAGAAGAGCTGAAAACCCTGAAAGAAAATCTTTCAGTACAAAAGCATGAATTTGAGATTATGGAAATGCAGAACGCAATGCTCAAGGCAACGCAGCAGCAACTGGATGATAAAGAGAAAAAGGAACTGGAGAAAAAAATCAATCATTACATCAGGGAAATCGACAGGTGTATTGCATTAATTACACAATAGCAATTGCTTAAACCCTCTTTATAATTCTTACTTTCATTTCTTCCTCACCATTATGAAGCTCTATGGTGTAAACACCGTAAGGTAAATCATCTAATCCGCCCCAGAATAAAGATGGATGATGTGATTCTGTTTCAATACTGCGGCAAACAAGTCCTTTTTCATCTCTCAATACAGCTTTAATTCCGTTGTTTTGAGGATCAGGAAGTTCAACAGTTAATGAATCAAGAAAAACGATTGGTTTTACTCTTGCAAACATTTTGTTTTTTTGGATTTACTACTTTTAAATTTGGGCTGTTTTTAAAAGTTAGGGACGATGAAAAGGCTTCCCTTTTTAAGAAGGCATCTTAAAGATATGGTTTCAGTTTAATATTTCATTATTATGGAAACATTAATTCCGGTAAACATTGTGATTGGCGATCGAAATTATCGCATTAAAGTAAGTCCTTCGGATGAAGAACATGTACGCAAAACCATTAAAACCATCAACGATAAAATTCTGGAATTTAAAACCAGTTTTGCAGGCAAAGACATGCAGGATTATGTAGCAATGGTTTTGGTATGGTACGCAACGCATGCAGGTACATCAAACAACAATGCCTCCCTGCCCGATGAAACCGAAGCAAAAGAGGCATTGCAAAAAATGGAACAGCAGATTGATTCGTTGCTGAACAGTATTTCTTAAAGTTCCGAAACTGTAATTATTGACGTTGAGTTTCCGCTGATTGGTATTTCCATTCCCATGACTTCAGAAGTGCCATTCAATTTCATATCAGCCTTCCGTTCAACAACCAATCCTGTTTTTAAATTTACTTTCAACAAACCGGTTGTTTCCGTTTTCATTTTCATTTTCACCTCCATACCGTTTGCTGTGGTTGTGCCTGATGCGTTATTGACAGAAGTGTAATTTATAACCGCAATATTATTTTCGATCTTATCAAGTGTATAAACGTTAACAACGCTCATTTCAGAAGTTATTGCAGAATCCTTCCAGGTTTCACCGGACTTAATTGTTTGCGGAACTGGGGTAAGAAATAAACCTGCAATAGCAACAGAATCGTTATTCATGGGCATAATTGATCCCATAGCATCTGCTGCACTTTCTTCCTGCACAGGGTTCTGCAATTTTATCTGCCCGTTTTCTGTTACAGTAGCATCAATAGGAACATTCAGCTTGTCTTTCATTTTTTGTCCCATCTCTCCTTCCATATCTTCCTTTTTATCAGAATCGAAATCAATATCTTTTCCCATTGCATTAATGTGCATGGTTAATTTAACAGGGGTTTTGGAAAGATTAAAACTGCCTTTTGTCTCACTTTTAACCGAAACCGAATCAGTGGATGTAGAATTCATTTCGATATCAATCTTCTGCCCCATCAGTTCCTGGCCGATTTTAGCTGTCATAACAGTGCTAACCCTCAATTGCTTTCCGGCAGGGAGATTTACTTTCCAGGGTTTTAGTTTTGAGCTTTTACAGATCCTGCTAAAAAGAGTACGAGATATAGATACATTAACTGCTTCATCGAATTAAATTTTTGGCAAATCTATCTGTGATTTTGTTACGAGATGATAAATGTTATAAAATCTTCCCAATCTGGGGGTTGCTGATGCCTGTTAGTAGCTTATTTTTACTTAATTTCGCCCCTATTGTCCCGCTATGAACCCAATTTGTTGCCATAGATAGGAGCGATACCAAACAAACCAATTAAACACAATGGAACCTACAATTTTATACATCATTATAGGAGCTGCCTCACTCATCATAGGATTGATTGGGGGCAAATTTCTCTTTGCCAAGAACACAAAGAAACAGGTTGAAGAAGCAGAATTACAGGCGCAAACAATTATTAAGGAGGCTGAATTAAGAGGTGAAACTGTTCGAAAAGAGAAAGAACTTGAAGCAAAAGAAAAGTTTGTTCAGCTTAAATCGGAGTACGACAGGGAAGTAAATGAGCGTAACCGTAAAATCGGCGAAAGTGAAAACAGGGCCCGTCAGAAAGAACAATCAATTAACCAGAAGGAAGCCAATCTTGATAAGCAGATCAAAGAAAATGAAGCTATTAAGGAAAACCTGAACAGGCAAATTGAAGTGGTGAATATGAAACGTACCGAACTGGAAAAACACCAGGAGGAACATATCCGCCGCCTTGAAAAAATTGCTGGCTTAAGTGCAGAAGAAGCCAAAAACCAGTTGATTGAAAGCCTGAAACAGGAAGCACAAACAAAAGCACTGGCACTTCAGCAGGAAATTATTGAAGATGCCAAGCAAAAGGCTAATAAAGAAGCCCGCAAAATTGTTATTCAGTCCATTCAGCGTACAGCTGCTGAACAGACAATTGAAAATACTGTTACCGTTTTCAACCTCGAAAGCGACGAAATAAAAGGACAGATCATTGGTCGTGAAGGCCGTAACATCCGTGCCATTGAAGCTGCAACAGGGGTTGACCTGATTGTTGATGACACTCCTGAAGCAATCCTTCTTTCATCATTTGATCCATTGCGCCGTGAAGTTGCCCGTTTGAGTCTTCAGCGCCTTGTTGCAGATGGACGTATACACCCTGCACGTATTGAAGAAGTAGTGGAAAAAACCCGCAAGCAGCTGGAAGAGCAGGTAATGGAAATTGGTGAGCGTACTGTTATTGAGCTCGGTATTCATGGCATGCACAAAGAACTGATCAGGATGGTGGGCAGAATGCGTTTCCGTTCTTCTTACGGCCAAAACCTGCTCATGCACAGCCGTGAAACAGCCAATCTTTGCGCTATCATGGCATCAGAATTAGGAATGAATCCAAAACTGGCGAAACGTGCCGGTTTGTTACACGATATTGGTAAAGTTCCAGATGAAGAAACAGAACTGAGCCACGCTCTGCTTGGTGCTAAACTCGCTGAAAAATATGGCGAAAACCCGGCAGTGGTAAACGCTATTGGCGCTCACCACGATGAAATGGAGATGCAATACGTTATTTCCCCGATTGTACAGGCCTGCGACGCAATCAGTGGCGCAAGACCAGGAGCCCGCAGGGAAATTATGCAGCAATACCTGCAACGTATTAAGGATCTTGAAAACCTTGCTATGAGTTACCCCGGCGTTGAGAAAGCTTATGCGATCCAGGCAGGTCGTGAACTGAGGGTAATTGTAGAAGCTGAAAAAGTAACCGATTCAGAATCAGATAAACTGAGCTTTGAAATGGCTCAGAAAATCCAGACCGAAATGGTTTATCCCGGCCAGATTAAGGTGACTGTTATCAGGGAAAAAAGAGCTGTAAACGTGGCAAGGTAGATAAAAAACACGGCTGATGTTGATTATTTTGACCGTTTTAAAAAAACTTTCAACTTTCAAACTTCAACTTTCAACTTTTTCCCTACCTTTGCCGTCCTAAAATTTTGAGTTATGAACGCCGCTGTTGCATTTATACATGAACAATTAACTGCTAAAAAGGAGTATCCTAAATTTAAAGCAGGTGATAATGTTACCGTACACTACAAGATCGTTGAAGGCGGTAAAGAGCGTATCCAGAGCTTCCGTGGCGATGTGATTAAAAAGCAAGGCCAGGGTGCTACAGCAACCTTTACTGTTCGTAAAATTTCCGACGGTGTGGGTGTTGAACGTACGTTCCCTTTTAATTCTCCTAACGTTGATTCAGTTGAACTGAACAAAGTAGGTAAAGTAAGCCGTGCTAAACTCTTCTACCTGCGTGAAAGAAGCGGTAAGAGTGCCCGTATTAAAGAAAAGCGCATGAAATAAGCTGTTTCAGCAATATTTTAATAAAGGGGAAAGAAAATCTTTCCCCTTTATACTTTTAATCGCAGCATTTTCGTTGTATATTTACTGAACCTAGATAGAATTTCAACAGTACTAAATCCATACCTGGCGAAACAATCGTTACTCTATTCTTAACTAAATTATTGTTCCGGTATGAAAAAAGTATTGTTAGTGCTGGCGGTTATTGCCTTCTTCCTGATGTCTTGTAATCATGGTATTACTCCTTACCAGGCAGCTAATGGCAAAGCAGGTAAATGCGGCAGAAATTACATTCGCTGATAATTGTTTTAAACAAATAATTCAAAACCTTCCAAACGGAAGGTTTTTTTATGAAAATCTTTATCTATCTGGCTTGTAAAATAACTTTACCTTTGTTGTCCAAAATTTCAAAACATGAATTTCCAACCCATACTTCTCGGTGTACTTGGCACTCAGGAGATTATTTTAATCGTTATTGCAATTCTTATCCTTTTTGGCGGACGCAAGATTCCTGAACTGATGAAAGGACTGGGAAAAGGTATCCGTGAGTTTAACGATGCAAAAAACAATGTGCGTAAAGAGATCGAAGAAAGCACAAACGATACAAATCAGCAGCCTAAATAATCTGCTGCAAACAAGGTTCATTCTTCCTAACTGAAGTTGTTCAGCTATTTGTATCCATTCGCTACCATAAAAGAATTTCACGAAAGCTTATTATTAAATAAAACTTCCTGCAGAAATGCGGTGGAGTTTTATTTGTCCCAAATAAGCAAATATGCGTACCTGAATGCGCTGGTGCATACCTATGCCGATGAAGCATTGGCAAAAGCAGATGCTCTTGATGCAAAAAGAAACGCCGGAAAACCAATCGGCAAACTTCACGGCGTGGTTATCACAATTAAGGATGTTATTTCATACAAAAATCATCCTGTTTCTGCCGCTTCAAAAATCCTTAAAGGATTTCATTCTATTTACAACTCTACCGCAGTAGAAAGACTCCTTACTGAAGGTGCCATCATCATCGGTTCAAACAACTGTGATGAATTTGCCATGGGCAGCAGTAATGAAAACTCTGCTTATGGAGTTACCAGGAATATGATTGATGAAAATCTTGTTCCCGGTGGTTCATCAGGCGGTTCTGCCGTTGCTGTGCAAGCCAATCTTTGCATGGTAAGCCTGGGAAGTGACACCGGCGGATCAGTACGCCAGCCGGCCGATTTCTGCGGGATTGTTGGAATGAAACCTACTTATGGACGTATCAGCCGCCACGGCTTGATTGCATACGGTTCAAGTTTTGACCAGATTGGTGTTTTGGCTCATAATGTTGAAGATGCAGCCCTGGTGCTATCTGTTATTGCAGGTGCTGATGATTTCGACAGTACTGTTTCATCATTGCCTGTTCCTGATTACTATAACGGCCTTAGCCTTGCAAGTGAAAAGAAACCTGTTGTTGGTTATTTCAGGCAAACACTGCAGCACGAAGGGCTGGATGAAGAAATCAAAACATCGCATTTCAAATTTATCGATCAGCTGAAAGCTGATGGATATGAAATAAAAGAACTGGATTTTGACCTGATCGATTACATTGTTCCGGCTTATTATATTCTTACCACTGCTGAAGCAAGCAGTAATCTTTCGAGATATGATGGAATACGTTACGGCCATCAATCACAACCAGTTAAACAAGAATTAACAGAATTTTACTCGGCCAACCGTTCAAGCGGATTTGGCAAGGAAGTTCAACGCCGCATCATGTTGGGCACATTTGTTCTCAGTGCAGGTTATTATGATGCTTATTACACAAAAGCACAGCAGGTACGTCGTAAATTGTACGAGCAAATAAAACTGGTTTTCAGTGAAATAGATGTTTTAATCATGCCGGTATCTCCAACCACAGCTTTTAAGATCGGAGAAAAAAGCAACAACCCGGTTGAAATGTATATTGCTGATATCTACACTGTTTTTGCTAACCTGGTTGGTATTCCTGCGCTTTCAATTCCGCTGTTTAAACACAGCAATGGACTTCCATTTGGACCTCAGCTAATGACGAAGCACTTTGATGAGCTATCTTTGCTTCGTCTTGGTAATGACTGGATGAACACTTACAAGACCAATTAATTGGTTGATGAAGCACTACTTATTTCTCATATTGTTTTTATCTGCAACAAATTTCTTATTGGCTCAGCCGAATGGAAACAGCAATACTGTAACAGACACTACTGTAAACGGAGATGTTAGTAAATATGGTTTCAAAAACCTGTTTGTAAATAAAGAATACAATTCCGCACTTCCTTACGATGGACAGATACACCCACAGGCCTGGGGGTTTATACAGGATTATTTAGATGCACATGGCAAAAGCCTCAACAAAATGAAAAGCTGGGGAGTACCCTACTTTACATTAATTGAAAATGTGTTGATGCAATATGGTCTTCCGCATGAATTAAAATATTTAGCAGTAATTGAATCAGGTTTAAATACAAATGCAACCAGCTGGGTTGGCGCAAGAGGTCCCTGGCAATTTATGCCCTACACTGCAAAAGAATATGGGCTGAATGTAAATGCATGGGTTGATGAACGTACTGATTATTTCCGCAGCACACATGCGGCAGCAAAATATCTTACAACATTGTATAATGACCTGCACGATTGGTTGTTGGTTATTGCAGCATACAATGGCGGACCTGCAAGAGTATATTCTGCTATTAAAAAAAGCGGCAGCAGGGATTTCTGGAAACTGCAGTATTATTTACCGGCTGAAAGTCGCACACACGTAAAAAAATTCATTGCCACACATTACATCATGGAAGGGAAAGGCGGTGTTACAACTACTGTTAACAATGGTGAAACAAAAGTTGATGAATTTGCCCCTGAAAAAACAGATCCAAATATTGATGTACAGGCAATTGCCGGCAAATTCAGTTCAGTGGTGATGGCTAAGAACCTAACTATGGATTTGATTTATTTCAACAACCTCAATCCAAACTTTGATGCAGTGCTTGCTGGTAATAATGTTTTCAATCTTCGTTTACCAAAAGATAAAATGCAACTCTTTAATGCAAACCGTTATTCGATACTAAGCGAAAGTGTTCAGTTGCTGATGCGCTTTTATGGTGAAGATGGTTTGAAAGAAGTTTATCCAAAAGTTTCTGAGTTACCGGAAATAAAAAAACCAGCTCCTAAAAAAAGAAGCTGATTTTCTTTATTCACGATAATAGAGAAATAAATTCAATTGAAACTGAACCTGAGTTAGTATTTAAAAAAGCTTGTTGTTTGCACTAAACCTTTATTATCATCAGCGATAATTTTATACACTCCTTTTGAAAAAGTTGATGTATTAACGCTAAGAACACCGCTTGATACTTTTTTATTGTAGAATACTCTACCCGTCATATCTATAATTGTCAAATTCAGGTTATTGCTTTGAACAGTTACATTCAGGTTGTCAGTAATTGTACTTGACAAAAGGCGTAACAGTGAATTATCTTGTTTGAATTGAAGTTTTTTAATTTCAGAGAATTTCGTTTTGCCATCCAGATCAACCAACTTTATCCTGTAATAATTAACAGCTGATGAAGATGGCTGTGCATGATGAAATGTATAATTCATTTTTAGCGAACTGTTACGAGAAGCATTTACTTTCCCAACTGTCATAAATACATTACCATCAAGCGAATACTCTATTGCAAAATAATCGGTATTATCTTCCTGCAACGTTGACCATTTTAATTCCGCCGCATTTCGATTTTCAATAACATTAAATTCTCCCCAAACAGCTGGCAATGTTGCCTCCCCTTTTGTAACAGATACTGATTGTTGGCTGTATGCAATAGTATAACCAACCGGCAGACTTGCTGAACTGAATGATCCAGAGAAATTTCCGGTTGTTGTCAAAATAACATAAGTATTGCTTGGTGCCGCAGGATTTTCTGTTACAACAACATTATTACCTGAAAGATTAATATCTCCGGTTAAATCTAACCTGTTATGTCCAGTACCAGCACCAGATCCATCATATATTCCAATATTAATCTGAGAATTTTGTCCAGCAACAAGGCCACCGCTTACTGTCAATATACCCGGTGAATTACCAGGTTTTATAATGCCTGTATTTGTTACGGTACCGCTAAAATTAAATGCACCAACACCCTGCAACGTTCCAGTATTCGTAAAATTCACAGTATTGTTTGAAAACGTGTTCGTTGATAATTTTTTAAATGTTCCTGTATTGACAAACGCAACGGTACCTCCTCCATTTGTAAATCCTTTATTAGATACAAACGATTCATTGAGAAGGCCGTTGTTTATAAATCTTGCACCTATAATTTGTATATCGCCACCAGTGCCAGCTGTACTCCAGTTAAATGTTCCATTATTAGTAAGGTTTGCTGCAAGAGTTTTAGCAGTATTACCTGTTGCGTTTATTGTAGAACCGCTTTCGGCAACTGTTTTTACCGATAGTGTTCCGCCCAACCAGTTGATTATTCCATTTAATTGTACAGAGCCCGCACCATTAATACTTGCAGTACTTGTTAGGTTTGTTGTACCCTTTATCAGTAAATCCGTTCCCGGACCATCAATAATTGTCAACCTTGCGGATGAAAGATGAAGAACAGCTCCATTTTCTACAATCAATTGATCAGCACTCACTGCAACATCCATATCAATACTGTCAGTATTTGAAATTGTAATAATACCCACGGATGCACTTGGCAATGTACTTGTATTTGACCAGCTCTGTCCGTCAAAACGTCTCCAGCTTGAAGTACTGCTCCATTTCCCTCCGGCAGGTTTAGCTGCATTTGAATGATAATCTCCTACATTAGGCGAAAAACTTGTTTCAGGACGCTGTGATAATAATAACCATTCATACAAATTAAGACTGTCTTGCGTTTTACCGCTCCCCCTTACAGAAGAACCATTATTGTTAAGCGCTACCGGAACTCCCCCATAATTACAACCATTGTTACAAGATCCTGTTTTGCCATAATAATTCAGAATTGGTCTGAAAGACGGATCATAGGCCTTTCCCCATGCAGCGTGCCCAACACCCTGTATAACTGTCAATTTATTTGGTTTAACAGAATTTAAAAAATTAGTGCTGTCATGATACTTCACATCAGTATTCAACAAAAAATCTTCTTCTCCGGCGATTGTCCAGATATTTACTCCATATGTTGAGCCATAACGTATACCAGCTTCAACCTGAACATCTGTGTAACCATTGCTGGCATTAACACCTGCACTACTTGCAGTGGCCATTGCAGCGAAATTCTTAATAAACAGAGAATCTCTGCTACCAAAAGTTGAAAAGGTGCCGCCTCCACCAGCAGAAAGACCAACTAAATAAATGCGGCTTCGATCAATCCTATACTTATTAATAATGGAAGGGAGAATATATTTCAGTTCTGTATAACTGTAACTCCATGAAGAAGCCTGTGGCGAAACAACAATAAAACTATCTTGCTGACCAGTACGTGGATTAACTGCAACAGGGTCCCATCCATCAGCAATACGACCAGATACTGCTCTTGGTGATGCTGTATAAAGTTTTGACAGGTCTGCTGAAGTAGTCCCTGTTTCCCCAGCTCCATGTAAAGAAATTATCAATGGGTAATTTCTTGTTGTGCTGTTATAAGTTCCGGGCAACCAAGTTAAACCATACGTTAATGTACCACTACTATTAATTGGAAACTGATCGACGATTTGCCGACCCATGATTGTTTGTGCGTTAGTACATACTGTAAATAACAAGCATGTACAAACAAATGCAAGATTTTTCATTAGGACACGGTTTGGATATGAATTTTAATAAATGTAAATGTCACTAAAATCCAAACAAAACTATAACGAACTAGCTACTAATTTCAATAAATAATTACTTATGTAAACTACGCTGTAAGTGTTTCCCTAATCGCAATACAGGAATCGTATATGCCCGAATTTGAAAAAAACACCTGATTACGTAGTATTCCTATTGAATGCTCAGCAAATACTGAAATTCTTTTATTTCAAAAGAAGCTGCAAAAAAAATCACAACGAGACAATCGGCCAAAAATACTTTTAAAACCGCATTAACATCTTTCGATTAATTATTTCATTTTGTACTTTGAAGATATTTTACTCATTGCTCTTTCTGTAATTGCAGCAATACTTAAACTTGGATTAACACCAGGATTGGCAGAAATCATACTTCCATCACAAATCATCATATCCTGGTAATTAAACACCCTGTTGTTTTTATCGATTACAGCTTTTGTATCATCCTCACCCATACAGGCACCACCAAGAATATGAGCAGTTGTTGGTATGCCAAAAAGAGCTTCTGTACTCATCACCATTGCTTTGCCGTTAATGATCTTTTCAACTTTCTTTGCCATTTCCTGTGCAGTTGGATTAAAAGCAGTTGGAGCTGCACCACTATCAAGTTTTGTTTTTAAGCCCCCAAATACAGTTCGGTTGTAACTGAGCGATGAGTCAACGCTTTCCATGTAAAGCAATATCTGTGAGCGCTTGCTCCAGTCATCAATAAAATATGCTTTAAAATTCTGAACAGGATGAGTAATGAAACTTTTAAAAATGTTTCCAATTCTCGCAGCAATATTTTTACCCTGCACCATCGGTGCCATGAATATTCGCCAGAAGCCCGAACCTTCTGCATATTTAACAGGCTCAATATGCCTGCTTTCATCAATATGAACAATTGAACCGATTGCAATCCCTTCTGAAAAAGAAACATCATCAAATGATGTTACTGCAATCAGGCTTTCAGAATTTGTACGCACTTCCTTGCCAAGTTTATCAGACAGTCTGGGCAATGAAGTTTGTTTCAGTTTCAGCAAAAGACTCATTGTACCAAGAACACCTCCGGCAAAAATCACCGCCTTTGTTTTCACACTATGCCGGCGTTTAAAAAAAGACAACGAATCCCTGTACTTTATTTCATATCCTTTACTCCCATCTTCATTTAGCGGAACAACATCATACACTTCCTTTTCCGCAATAATTTCACAACCCTTTTGCTGTGCCAGCCAGAGGTAATTTTTATCAAGTGTATTTTTTGAATTGTAACGACAGCCTGTCATGCATCCGCCACAAAGTATACAACCCGTACGGCTTGGTCCTGCTCCGTCAAAATAAGGATCATCCACTGTAATTCCGGGTTCACCGAAATAAACCGCAGCATCTGTTTTTTCAAATGCATGTTCAACACCCGACTGTTTTGCGAGTTCTTTCATCACCTTATCGCCCCTGCTCATGTAAGGATGTGTTGCTGCACCCAGCATTCGTTTTGCTTTAGCATAAAACGGTCTTAATTCTTCTTCCCAGTTTGCCAAGCCACTCCATTCTCCTGTATTATAAAATTCTTTCTTGGGAACAGGTAATGTGTTGGCATAAACAAGCGAACCACCACCTACACCGGTACCACTCAAAACAGTAACATGCCTGAAAAAACTAAGATTAAAAAAGCCTTTCATTTTTAACGAAGGCATCCACATCCATTTCCAGAGATTCCAGTTTGTTTTGGGAAAATCTTCGGGCTTTGTAAACCATTTGCCCTTTTCAATTACTAACACTTTATATCCTTTTTCGGATAGTCTCAGTGCCGAAACTGATCCACCAAAACCACTGCCGATGATAACATAATCATAGTCATGCATAGAAGGGAAATAAAAATGATTGTAAAACTAAATGTACTGATTTATTGTGTGCAGTGAGCGGAGGCAAAGAAGCAGCTAAGGTTTACTTTGCAATTCCCAATGCACTGCAGATAGCTCCAGATTTGAGGAGGCACTCTTCATATTCATTTTCTGCATCACTGTAAAAAGTAATACCACTGCCAACCGAATAAGAAAGATAGTTTGTGGCTGCATTATAAAATACACTCCTGATAACTACATTAAAATCAAAATCACTACCGGGAGTAATGTAACCTACTGCACCGGAAAATAAGCCACGTTTCGATTTTTCGTACTGTTCAATCAGCTGCATCACTCTTCTTTTTGGAGCCCCTGTCATACTGCCCATCGGGAAAGTTGCCCTGATGAGATCGGTGAAATTTATTTCATCTTTTATCTCCCCACTTACAGAAGATATCATTTGATGCACCTGCGGAAATGTGTATACTGCAAACAACTCATCAACAGCAACACTTCCTTCCCTGCAAACACGGCTGAGATCGTTGCGCACAAGATCCACCACCATCACATTTTCACTCTTATCTTTTTCACTTTCCTGTAACTGCAGTTTTAATTCCTCATCTGCAATTTGATTCTGTGTGTTTCGCTTGAGTGTTCCTTTTATTGGCTGAGATAAAATTTTATTTCCCTGTTTACGTAAAAAACGTTCAGGGCTTGCGCACATTAAATAACTATCATTGATTTTATAAAATGCAGAAAAAGGATTAGGTGAAACTTCAGTTAATGATTGATAAACCTGCAATGGCTTAATAATAGCTTGTTCTGCAAAAAATTCCATGCAGTAATTCAGTTCATAACAATCTCCACGAAGAATATGTTGCTGAATGTCTTTTATTGTACGGATGTATTCTTGCTTTGAAACTCTTTCCTGTATTACAGGAATTTTTTGTTGTTGCGGATAAGCAGTTGCTGTTTCAGAAATTTCATTGAAAATTTTCTCATGATCGCCTGATAAGGAACCGATGTTTATTTCTTTTTCACTCAGCTGCAATACGTACCGGGGAACAAAAAAAGTAAGATCAGCAAAGCCGGAGTAATCTATATGCGATGCAGCAACCTGGTCGGTTTCTGACTTGAGATCATAACCAAGATGACCAAAACACCAATCGTTATGTTTATTGAGAAATTTCTGCAGCTGATTAAGTGCATCACCAGCGTTTGCATGAAGTACATCAACAGTACCACAGCCGGCAAGGCATTCATAGCTGTGACCTTGCAATTGATACTGATGGTTATCCAAAAAAGAGCAAATGTTGAACCCGTTAGCCCAGTTCAACATTTGCTCTTTTGTTACAGATAAATCTGCAATTGGAAAAGATTGAAATATTCTTTTCACTTTATGATTTAAAAATCATCGTCTTCATCATCAAAATCATCATCACCCATCATATCAAACTCTTTGAAATCTTCATCAAGTTTGAAATCATCATCATCATCTGCAGCTTTTTTCTTACCCGCAGTTTTACCTTTTGATTTAGGTATATCAAATTCTTCAAAATCGGGATCATAATCATCGTCCTCGCTCTTATTCCAATCATCATCTTCTTCATCTGTATCATCTTCATCATCATCGTCGTCATCAGTTTTCTTCGATTTTGATGCAACAGGCTTTTTACCTCCCTTCGCTACAGGTTCATCATCCATATCAAAATCATCATCATCTTCGTCTTCTTCTTCAGATTTTTTAGGTTTGGTATCAGCCTTTTTTGTTTGCTCCTTTTTTGGAGTAGAACTTTCAATACTTTTCTTTGTTGACTTTGCCATATTTAACAACGATTATGCTGTAAAATTTCAAATGGTTTTTTAAATAGCCAAATTTTTTTTTCTTTTTTTCTATGATGCTCAAACCTTTGGATTTAAACATCCCTGCAGGCTTGTTCGAAGCCGAATATATTTCTTAAGAAACAATGATCTGATCTCTGCCCGGTCCGTTTGAAACATACTTCACTTCCACACCGAGATAATTGTTGATGAACGACAGATAATTGTTCATCTGTTCAGGTAAATCAGCCCATTCTTTACAGTCAACAATAGGATTACTCCAGCCTTTAAACGCTTTATAAACCGGTTCAACTGCAACTTTGCTTATTTCAAACGGAATTTCGTCTGTTTCTTTTCCATCTACTTTATAGGATGTACAAACTTCAAGATCAGCAAAACTATCCAGTACATCTGCTTTCGTCATCACAATCTGTGTTACGCCATTTATCATGCAGGCAAATTTTAATGCAACCAGGTCAATCCATCCGCAACGGCGTGGGCGACCAGTTGTAGCACCAAATTCATTTCCGATTTTACGCAGCTCTTCGCCTGTTGCATCAAACAACTCTGTTGGGAAAGGACCACCTCCAACTCTTGTGCAATAAGCTTTTGTAATACCTATAATTTCACCAATCTTATTTGGAGGAACACCTAAACCTGTACTTACACCAGCTGAAATAGTGTTGGATGATGTAACAAACGGGAAGGTTCCAAAATCAACATCAAGCATGCTTCCCTGTGCACCTTCAGCTAAAACTTTTTTGCCTTCAGCAATTTTTTGATTGATAAAATATTCACCGTTTACAATGTTGAGCGATTTTACAAATTCAACAGCTTCAAAAAATTCTTTTTCCCATTCAGTAAGATCTTCTGTGAAATTGTAATTACCAAGTAACTGCTGATGTTTTGAACGCAGTTTTTCATACAAAGATTTAAAATCAGGATCAAGTAAATCACCAACACGCAAAGCATTACGACCTGTTTTATCCATATAAGCCGGACCGATGCCTTTTAATGTTGATCCGATTTTTTGATCACCTTTTGCCAGTTCAGCAGCTTTATCCAACGCTCTGTGCGAAGGAACAATAATGTTTGTACGTTGAGAAATAAAGAGGTTTTGTTTTACATCAACTCCCATTGATGCAACTTTCTCACATTCCTTTTTCAACGTTACAGGATCAAGCACAACACCATTACCAATTAAGTTGATGATGCCTTTGTGAAAAATGCCACTGGGTATCTGGTGTAATACTACTTTTTCACCGTTTACATAAAGTGTGTGTCCTGCATTTGGTCCGCCCTGGAAGCGTGCAATCACATCATATTTCGGAGCAAAAAAATCAACGATCTTTCCTTTTCCTTCATCGCCCCATTGGAGGCCTAGAATAACGTCAACCATAAAATAAATTGAGTGGGTATTTGAAGCCGCAAAAATAGGTTAAACAACAAGGGGGAGGAAATAAAAATTTAACCAAAACACAAACACTTGTTCAAAGAATGGGGAAAACAACAGATTTCTGAACGAGCGTTATTGTTCAGTGTCGTAACGCTCAACTGTTTGAACACCGGTTAATTTGGTTAAGCGGGAAACAAGATCATCCAGTTCATCTTTATCATGAACAAACAGTTTAAGGTTGCCGTTAAACAAACCTTCTTTTGCTTCAATGGTAATAGCACTGATGTTTAACCGCATTTCGCTGCTGATGAGATTGGTAATGCGGCTTACAATTCCCACATCATCCACACCAACAATTTTAATACCGGTGAGGAAAGAAATTTCTTTGTTCTTGGCCCATTTGGTTTTCACCACCCTGTGACCAAAGTTTGCAAGCAGCCTTGCTGCGTTGGGGCAGGTTGTACGGTGAATGATCAATCCTTTTCCTGTGGACACAAAACCAAAGACATCATCACCCGGAATTGGTTTGCAACAATTGGCAAGAGTGTAAACAATTCTGTCACTCGATTCGCCAAAAATGATCAGTTCAGAATCCTTGTGACTGATGACTTTATTAGGATCGTATTCCGGCTTAGGCTCATGAACCGGCTTGGTAGGTTTGGGCAGCTCAAGTTTATCGCCATGAAGGTGCAGCTCTTTCAGCTCCTTGAGATCAATGATTTTCGTAGCAATTTTGTAATACAGCTCAAGGTGCGAAGGAAGTTTGTAAAACTGTGTAAGCAGTTCCACATTGTTTGCATCAAAAACAGCTCCCATTTGTTCCAGTTTACGCTGCAGCACATATTTTCCTTCATCGGCCACTTTTCGTTTTTCTTCCTTCAGCGCATCTTTAATCCTGCTTCTTGCCTTAGCTGTTACAACAAAGTTCAGCCAGTCTTCGCTGGGCTTCTGTTTGCTGCTGGTAATGATTTCCAACTGATCACCACTGCGCAGCTTATGTGCAATCGGCACCAGTTTATGATTCACTTTGGCACCAATACATTTGCTACCCACATCACTATGAACACTGAAAGCAAAGTCAAGTGCGGTGGCACCAACAGGCAGCATTTTCACATCACCCTTGGGTGTATAAACATAAATTTCTTCTGCAAGAAATGAACTTTTGAAATCCTGCAAAAAGTCCAGTGAGCTGCTTTCCTGGTTATTTAATGCTTCACGGATATTGTGAAACCATTTATCAAACCTGTCTTCATCACTGCTGCCCTCTTTGTATTTCCAGTGAGCAGCCAAACCTTTTTCCGCAATTTCATTCATACGCTTGGTACGAATCTGTACTTCAACCCACTTACCCTGCGGACCCATCACGGTTGTGTGCAACGCTTCGTAACCATTGCTTTTAGGATTACTGAGCCAGTCACGCAGGCGCTCAGGGCTGGGCGTGTACATATCAGTAACAATGGAATAAGCTTTCCAGCAATCTTCTTTTTCACGTTCTGGTGGAGCATCTATGATCATGCGGATCGCAAACAAATCATATACTTCCTCAAAACTTACACCCTTCTTTTTTATTTTGTTGGAAATGGAGTGAATGGATTTAGGACGACCGTAAATTTCAAAACTGCTGAAACCGGACTTCTCCATTTTCTCTTTTACCGGCTTGATGAATTCATTGATGTACCTGCTCCGTTCCCTTTTGGTCTCAGAAAGCTTGCGTGCAATTTCTTTGTACGTATCCGGCTCCATGTACTTCATCGACAGGTCTTCCATTTCTGTCTTGATGTTGTACAAACCCAGCCTGTGTGCCAGCGGAGCGTAGATATAAACTGTTTCACTTGCCACTTTTAACTGCTTTTCCCGCTTCATGGCATCAAGCGTACGCATGTTGTGAAGACGGTCGGCCAGTTTTATCAGGATCACCCTTGGGTCATCCGTAAGTGTTAATAAAATTTTCTTGAAATTTTCTGCCTGCTGGCTGCTGTTTGAGTCAACAACAGTGGCAATTTTTGTGAGTCCATCAATAATCCGGGCAATTTCATTCCCAAACTCACGGGCAATATCTTCCAGCGTTATATCGGTATCTTCAACCGTATCGTGCAGCAAAGCACAAATGGTAGAACGTACACCCAACCCAATCTCTTCTACGCAAATTTCTGCCACGGCAAGCGGGTGCAGAATGTAAGGCTCACCACTTTTCCTGCGCATGCTTTTATGCGCTTCTGCCGCCATTTCAAAGGCAGTACGCACCAATTCTTTATCGCCTTTTTTGAGTTTGGTCTTTAACGACCGTAACAAACTCCGGTAGTGGCGAAGAATTTCCTTTTTTTCCTGGTCAGGAGTAAGGGTATAGGGCGGTATGGTAGTAAGCGATTCCAGTGTAAATGCGAATTTACGAAAAAGCTTGTTTACAGGATGAATCAATCGCTGAAACCCCCTACCTTTGCAACCCACAAAAAAGCAGCATGCTTTTAGCCGGATGTGGTGAAATTGGTAGACACGTCAGACTTAGGATCTGATGCCGCAAGGTGTGGGGGTTCGAGTCCCTTCATCCGGACTGCTTTCAGAGGTTTAAGGTTTAAAGTTGAACGTTTCAACGTTAGCCTCAACCTTAAACTAAAAATTTTAAAACAATCAACCCTCTTATGGCAACAGTAACAAGAGAAAACATTGGTTTGTTAAACGACAAGCTATCAGTAAAAATCGCAAAAGAAGATTATTTCCCAACGTTTGAAAAAACGTTGAAAGATTACAGCAAACAGGCAAATATTCCCGGCTTCCGTAAAGGAATGGTTCCCGCAGGAATGGTAAAGAAAATGTACGGACAAGGACTTTTTACAGAAGAAGTGATCCGCAACATTGAAAAAAGTCTGAACGAATATCTCGTAAATGAGAAACTCGACATTTTTGCTCAGCCTCTTCCTTTGCCCAATGCTGATTTTAAGCCCGACATGAATGCGCCGGCTGATTACAGCTTTGATTTTGAAATTGGTTTAAAACCTGCTTTCGATATCAACCTCGGCAGCATTTCAGCTCCTTACTATAAAGTGAAAGCAACTGCTGAAATGGTGAACGAAGAAATTGAACGTTTACAAAACCGTTTCGGAAAACTTACTGAACCAGAAGCTGTAAATACAGATGAAAATGTGTTGAACCTTGTGTTCCAGGAAAGCGATGCAGACGGAAATGTAGTTGAAGGTGGAATTAAAAAAGATAACTCTTTATTAGTTAAATATTTTTCTGAAGCTTACCGTCCTAAATTAATCGGACTGAAAAAAGATGACACGCTGGTTCTGCAACTGAACGAAGCGTTTGAAGAAAAAGAACGCAACTGGGTGTTGGGCGATTTAGGATTGAGTGCTGAAGATGCTGCAGGAAAAAATTTCAAAATCACCATTACCAAAGTTGGTCTTATTGAAAAAAGAGAACTGAACGAAGAATTCTTCAAAGAAGCTTTCCCCAGAAAAGATATTACTACAGAAGCTGATTTTAAAGCAACTGTTGAAGCTGAAATCCAGGCTTACTGGGATAAACAAAGCAGCAACCAGATTCAGCATCACCTCTATCATGTATTGCTTGAAGATACAAAGATGGAACTGCCTGAAGGCTTTTTGAAAAAATGGCTTGCAACAAATACCGACGAAAATAAACAGCCTAAAACTGCTGAGCAGGTTGAAACTGAATATCCAACTTTCAACAACCAGTTACGCTGGACGCTGATTACAGATAAAATCATCACTGAAAACAAACTGGATGTTACTCCTGAAGAACTGAAGGAAAACATGCGCCAGCAGGTATTGAATTACTTTGGCAGCATGAGCCTTGGCGATGGTAATCTTGATTGGTTAGATCAGTATGTTGACAGCTTGCTGAAAGATGAGCAACAGGTTGACCAAACTTACCGCCGCCTTGTTACTGAAAAAGTATTTGACTGGGCTGAAACACAAGTGAAAAAAGATGAGAAAGAAATTTCTGCTGAAGAATTCATTAAGATGAATGAAGAACATCAGCACCATCATCATTAACAGGCAAAGCTTACATTTTACATATAGTCCCGGTCAGCAATGACCGGGATTTTTTATTTAGTTATTAAAGAATGCAAAACCTTTAATTGATTTGTATGGGCGTTGAAAAAAATCATCCACTTCATTATTAAACTTGTCTTTGTAGCCAAAAACAGGAAGACCGTGACCAGCATCAGGAGCAATCCACAAGTTTGATTTGGGAATTGATTGCGCAATTAATAACGTATGCTGAACCCTGATTACATCATGATCACCAGCCATAACAAGTGTGGGGCATTTTACCGCTGTTAATGCTGCAGGTTTAATGTTGGGTTGTGTAAGAATTAAATTGAAATGCCTGATCATGACTTTGTTTTCAGTTGTTGCAGGCTTTTTTTTCAAAGTGTTCAGCATAGTATTAAAATAGTTGATGATAAATGGCTCAACTGTTGAAGTATCGCACCAGAGGTTGGCGCCGGTTATTGCAAGCTTTTTAACTTTTTCAGGATGACGCATAGCTAACAGAATCCCGTTAATACCACCATCGCTCCAGCCAAGTACAAATGCCGAATCGATTTTTAAATGAGATAGTAAAGCTGCATAATCATCCGCCATCATTTCATAACTAAGTGAATCATCCATATGCAACGTATCAAGTGTATTTCCATGATCTCTGCTGTCAGCAACAATTACTTTGTATTTTTTAGAGAAGTAAGGGATCTGCGCTTCAAAATCAGCAATCGAGCCACTATTACCATGAATAATTAAAAGCGGCTGACCGGTTCCATATATTTCATAATACATTTTAATCCCCCTGATGCTGGCATAATTGCCCGCTTTTGAATTATTACCGTAAGAAATGGAATCTTTTTGCTGAGCATTCAGAAAAACAGCAGGCAGAATAAAGAAGAAAGCAACAAAAAACTGTTTCATGTTATTGAATGTTTGTGTTACAAAAAAGCCCGTTTAAAACAATCAACTCTGTTTCAAACGGGCAGTTATTTAAATGGAGCCTTATTATTCAGAAACTACAAGACGGAAACCGTTTCCGTGAATATTTACAATTTCAACTTTTGCATCTTCTTTCAGGTATTTACGCAATTTGGCAATATACACATCCATACTGCGCCCATTGAAATAAGTATCGCTTCCCCAAATACGCTTTAACGCTGTTTCTCTTGGAAGCAAATCATTTTTGTATTCGCAAAGCATACGCAGCAGCTCACTTTCTTTTGGCGATAAAGTGCTTGTCTGTCCGTTTGCAATTAACTGGCGCAGCTTGGGGTTGAAATGATATATACCAAGATCAAATTCCTTGTTTTCTGTTTCGTGCTTGGTTTCTTCGTTACGCTTCAGGATGGCTTTGATCTTCATCAGCAATACTTCACTATCGAAAGGTTTCGTGATGTAATCATCTGCACCCAGTTTATAGCCGGTTAAAATATCATCCTTCATTGTTTTTGCACTCAGGAAAAACAAAGGAACATCGGGATCAATATCACGGATTTCTTCAGCAAGTGTAAATCCATCAACATGCGGCATCATTACATCCAGCAGGCAGATGTCGAATTTTTCACGCTGAAATGCAGCAAGACCTAAGCGTCCATCTCTTTCCAGCACCACATCAAAATCATTCAGCTCCAGGTAATTCTTCAATACATTTCCAAAACTGGAATCATCTTCAACTAACAATACTTTTGATTTTACTTCTTCCATTGTAGAATATTTATTCAAATAAAGTTAATTGATTTGTGGATTGATTACAATGCCGACTAATTTTTTGTTAAAGAATCAACCATCTTCCTCCCTTTACTGTTTATCCTGATTCATCTACTGTCTTATTTTTGCAAATATTTTTAATTATGCGTATCACATCCGACAACCGATTTAAGAAGCTGATCGTTATCGGCGATCGTATTTTAATCAAACCCAGTAAACCTGAAGAACGTACTGCCAGTGGCTTGTATCTTCCTCCCGGTGTTCAGGAAAAAGATAAAGTACAGCAGGGTTATGTAATTAAAACCGGGCCCGGTTATGCTATTCCTATGCCGGTTGATGATGAACCATGGAAGAGCGATGAAGAGCAGGTGAAGTATGTTCCGCTACAGGCAAAGGAAGGTGACCTTGCAATTTTTTTATTAAGCGGCGCAACAGAAGTGATGTACGAAGGAGATAAATATTTTATTGTTCCGCAAAGTGCAATACTGATGCTTGAGCGGGAAGAAGATTTATAAAAAAATGCCCTGCAGAATTGCAGGACATTTTTTTAAATCAGTTTTAATTTTTCCGGTCCATATACCATGTTCCACTTCCTGATACACTTGTACCAGACCCCCATGTTCCATTTGTAAGTTTACCATCGTTACTGAAAGTTGCCTGGATGCTGAACGTTGAGCCTCCTCCAGTATACGTGTAAGTAGCTTGAATGTATTACCAGTTAAAGTCCATGTTCCTGTTGCTTTTGAAGAACTGGTAATAGTGCTTCCATCTGCAATTGTTAATACTCCACCCGGCTCAACAACCATTGAATAGCCTGATGATGGTGCTGCAGTTCCGCTACCATACTTTCCTACCCAGTAACCTTCAATGGGATAAGTAATTGTTGTTTTTTTACACGAGACCATTGCGCCCGATACAAACAATAAAAGAATTAAGCATTTTTTCATTTTAAAAGATTTTAGTTAATGTTATTGTGGTGCGAAATTAGTTTTACAAATACATTCATACAATACGTAAAAGAGGTGATACCGCTTCGTGGTATTTCCGTAATTTCAAGAAGCAAATACAAAACAAGATTTGCAAATCAGTAACTTTCAGCTTAAAATAAAATCTATGGCAGACAAAGAAAAATTCCTGCAGAGTATAAAAGATGGTTACACGTTTAAAGGTGAAACATTCCGCATTGGTCTTGGTATGCTTGATAAAGAAACAGTAGCAGGTGCTGATGTTTTTCTTGCGCTGAAAACAATGAACCGTCACGGTTTAATTGCAGGTGCAACAGGTACAGGTAAAACAAAAACACTACAGGTGCTTGCAGAAGGATTGAGTGATGCAAGTGTTCCTGTTGTATTGATGGATATTAAAGGCGATCTCAGCGGTATTGCTGCAGCAGGAACTTCCAATCCTAAAATTGAGGAGCGGATGAAACTGATGGGCATGGAATACAAACCATCTTCGTTTCCAACTGAGCTGATGACACTAAGCTCTAACCAAAAAGGGGTAAGGCTCCGTGCAACAGTGAGCGAATTCGGCCCGATTCTTCTTTCAAAAATTCTTGGCCTGAATGATACGCAGCAGGGAATTGTTGCGATGATTTTTAAGTTCTGCGACGACAACAAAATGCCGTTGATTGACCTGAAAGATTTCACAAAAACCATTCAATACATCAGTGATGAAGGAAAAGATTCCATTGAAAAAGACTATGGCAAAATTTCCACTTCATCAACCGGAACCATTCTGCGCAAAGTAATTGAACTGCAGCAGCAGGGTGCGGATGATTTTTTTGGCGAACCAAGTTTTGAAGTTGACGACCTGATGAAAATTGGTGACGATGGCAGAGGTGTTATCAGCGTAATACGTGTAATGGAGCTGCAGGATCGTCCTAAATTATTTTCAACATTCATGCTGAGTTTGCTTGCTGAATTATACGCCAGCCTACCTGAAGAAGGTGATATGGATAAACCAAAACTGGTGATGTTTATTGATGAAGCACACCTTGTTTTCCAGGAAGCAAACGAAGCTTTGCTGCAGCAGATTGAAACAGTGATAAAACTGATCCGTTCAAAAGGCGTTGGTATTTTCTTCTGCACACAAAATCCGCAGGATGTACCGGCAAGTGTGCTTGCACAGCTTGGCTTAAAAGTGCAGCATGCATTAAGAGCATTTACAGCTGCCGACAGAAAAGTAATCAAGCAGGCTGCTGAAAACTATCCCGAAACAGAATATTACGATGTGGATGAATTACTCACACAATTAGGTATTGGTGAAGCATTCATTACCATGCTGAATGAAAAAGGCATTCCAACTCCGCTTGTACATACCATGCTTGTTCCTCCACGAAGCCGCATGGATGTATTAAACGATAGTGAAATAGATACCCTGGTTGGCAAAAGCAAACTGGTGAAGAAATATGCGAACACTTTAGATAATGAAAGTGCATATGAAATCATCACTGCAAAACTTGAAGAAGCTGCGGAAAAAACAAAAGAAGTTGAAGAAGAAAAACAACAGGCAAAGGAAGAGAAGAAAGCTGCAAAAGATGAAAAAGGTTTCTTTGATAACCCAACAGTAAAACAGGTTGGCCGTACAGCCGCAACCGTTATTACACGTTCATTACTTGGAGCTTTGGGGCTAGGAGGAAGATCAACGAGGAAGAAGAGTGGATGGTTTTAGGTGAAGCACTCCAAACTCTTAGTTTCATCGATATATTCGTTAATTATTTTCAAGTAAAATTTCACATTGGCTTTTGCCAATTCTAGGCTTAAAAGAAAGAATACAGACTGGGAGTTGTGTTTCAAATGCTATCATAACATGAGTTTTCATTGGCTTCAGCTCATCTAAAATGTGTACCATTTCTAATTGCTTTTTTGATATTATTTTAAGGTTATCAGCATGAGCTACGCCAATGTTGAAAACATAGTTTTCCAGTTCTTGTAGATAAACAGTTATTCTTCTTGGATCTTCTTCATGATATTTAATTCGTTGTGACAGAGTTATTATCAAATGATAATAATCTTGAAGAGCAATGTCGTTGAATATTGAGGCTACCATACTTGCTAGCTCAGGGTCACTAGATGTGATATTAAGTGATGCAGCCGATCGGAAATCTTGAAACACTCTATTTATAGTACTAAGTAGTTCTTGCTCAGGCAATATCGAAGGAAGTAATTCTTTTGCTGAGGTGTAAGCATTTTTCTTTGCATTATTATAATAGTCTTGTCCAATGCTTAATAATTGAATAGAATTATTTTCAAAAGTATTTTTCTTTAATTTTTGTAATAAAAGTATTAAATCAACTGCAGTGATATCAATGCTTACAAGGATTTCAAATGTTCTTTGCGATAGCGTTGCACATAACTGTACTCCTAATTCTTTTTCATAATCATTATGATAAAACCCTTCTTCATTTCCATATGCGATTATACTTATTAAAGCTATGTATTTATAATCGTCATGGCTAATACAAAATTTTCCATACTCATTTTCGCCAATTAACTTCCTTCCGCTTCTCCACTCGTCTAACCAGCCCTTGGCTTGTTTAAAATTATTTGCTATCAGTTTGTCCTTCCTGTCCCTGACCACATTTGTTTCATTAGTCCCTTTGTTTTCTTTTGCTTTCATGTAGAAAAGAAAGATGCAGTTATTACATGCCCAAACTAAGTCAGCAGGTTCTCTTTGGGCATTACCTTTTTTATATAAATCCGGAGCAAAAATGAAAGGTCTGCCAAATGATTTTTGGGTTAGTTTTTTTACAATTTCTTCCTGTTTGCTATTCAATGTAATTATAGATATTTAAATTGGTTCTAAGAGGTAAATATACACTACTCATTAATAAAACATAACAGTGGATTCTCACAAATGCCCCATGTTTTAACCCATTCAGCAACCAATCAATTCTGCTTTATCACCCGTAGACCATCCGCCTCGATGAACAACAATCACCAGTGAAGTGTTTGCAGTTCGGTTTGCAAGTAAACGAAGATCTAACTTCTGACCTGCATTTGCTCTGTAACAAAGATTTGAAATAGTAGTATCCTTTATTGTGATTGGCCCAACAGGAAGCCGAACCTGTTCAGGTTTACAGCTAATCAATGTGTAAAGAATAAGTGCAGTAAGGAAGAGCGAATGCAACCTCATAGTGTGCGTAATTTGGTCAAACATCTCAATAGTCAAACGAATTCAGGTAAGGTATAGTTTGAAGGGAATTCATTTAACCTTTAATAAGCCTTCGTTACTGAGAGTAATTTTTTCCTCCGCCACCAAATGATCAATCACCCGCCAAAACTTTTCTTTCTGTTTGCTGCCCAGCTTAGTTAATAATTCTTTCACTGCAACTCCATCAATACCCGCTTTTTCTTTCAGGAACAGATGAATACGTTCAAACTCGTCAGCAGAAATTTCATTTCCCTTCTTCCACAAACAAATATCACATATACCGCAATCAGCAATCGCTTCATCCCCGAAATATTGACCAATCGTTTTGCTTCGGCAAATGGTTTCGTCTTTTACATAATCAATCATCGCCTGCACCCTTGCTTCAAATTGTTCTTTACGTTGCAATCTGTTTTGCGGATTAATATATAATTCTTCTGTTGCTGGGCGATTCTGCAAAAACTGTAATTGCGGTTTATCTTTTTGAGGAGTATATTCAATAATACCAAACCTGTGCAGCTGAATCAACGCATCTTTCACCTGCTCAACACCGGTTTTAATAAATGCAGCTAATTGCTTTTCTGAAATAAAACATTCCATATCAAAGATGCCGCCATAACTGCGCAGCAATCCTTTTACAAACGGATCGAGCTGTGGTTGTTCTTTTTCAAATTCTGCAAGTCGCTCCTTCGATGATGTAAACACAACTTTTGCAGGAAGAAAAACCTGCTCGGTATACATCATCCAACCTTCCTGTTCCAATGCTTTAAGTGAATACATTGCAGAATATGCGTTGAGACGAAAGGTTTTCATGAAATCATTCAGATCAAATTCAAACCACTGCCCTTCGCCACTTCCGCTGGGCAACTGCAGGTAATTAACAAGATGCTGGTAAACTTTTTTTATTTCTTCAATGGAGGGGAAACGAACGGAAGATAAATTCTTCAATTCGTTCAGATCTCTTTCTTCATACAGCAATACTGCATACGATTTCTTTCCATCTCTTCCTGCACGACCAGCTTCCTGGTAATAATTTTCCAGACAATCAGGCACATCGTGATGAATCACAAGCCGCACATCGGGCTTATCAATGCCCATCCCGAAAGCATTGGTGCAAACCATCACCCTTGTTTCATTCTTCAGCCATGATTCCTGTCGCTTGCTTCGTTCATCATTCGTTAATCCGGCATGATAATAATTGGCAGAAATTTGTTGCAGTTGTAACAGCTGTGCAACTTCCTGCGTCATGCGTCGGCTTTTGCAATACACAATCGCTGTGCCTGCAACATTCTTCAACACCTGTAGAATTTTATTGATGCGGCTGTCGACCTTAAAGACACTGAACGATAAATTATCACGAAGAAATGATCCTTTAAAAACCTGTTTGTTTTTAAATTGAAGCTGACTACAAATATCATCCTGTACCAATGGCGTTGCAGATGCAGTTAATGCAAGTACAGGAACGCCGGGCAATTCATTACGCAACTGAACAATCCGCAAATAAGAAGGACGGAAATCGTAACCCCACTGGCTTACACAATGTGCTTCATCAACTGCAATCAACTGCACATTCATCCCGGGTAGATATTCAAGAAATAATTTCGTTTCCAAACGTTCAGGTGATACATACAGGAACTTCAACTTTTCATTCACACACATTTGCAGAATATCTTTCACCTGCGGAAAAGGCATACCCGTATAAATTGCAGCAGCAGGAATATCTTTTTTGTGTAATGTTTCCACCTGGTCTTTCATTAACGCAATCAGCGGCGATACAACAATGCACATTCCGTCTTTTGCAAGAGCAGGCACCTGGAAACAAATACTTTTTCCTCCGCCGGTTGGCAGCAATGCAAGTGTATCCTTACCACTCAGTACCGATTCAATAATTTCTTTCTGAAGCGGCCTGAACGAAGAATATCCCCAATAACGGTTTAGTATGGAAGAAATGTTATCCATGCGTTGAAGAGTTTAAAGTACTGATTTTTGGATAACATTTAAAAACCATGTTTTTATTTGCAGCAATGATACACTGGCTATCAACTAACGGCTAAGTACTATCGGCTTTCTCCTCACTCCACCTTTTTCACAAACAAACGCACACTGTTAACAGCAAGCACCACATCACTCATTCCCATTGCAAATGCAGCAATGGTTGGTGTTAAGAAACCAAACGCAGCAACAGGTATGGCAATGATATTATAGAAGAATGCCCAGAATAAATTTTGTTTGATGGTTAAGAATGTGTGCTTACCCAACCCAAGTGAAAGCGGCAGATTTTTCAACCCATGATTCATGAGCACAACATCAGCAGTCTGCATAGCAACCTGTGATGCTTCACTCAATGAAATACCGATGGTTGCTTTTGCCAATGCAGGTGCATCATTAATGCCATCACCAATCATTGCTGTTGGCGCCTGGTTATTAAGCTGTTCAATTACCTGCAACTTTTGTTCAGGAGTTTGTTCAGCAATCACTTCATCAATTCCCAACTCCTTTGCAATAACCTCACATTTCAATTTTCTGTCGCCACTTAACAAATAAGTTTTTACATGCTTACTGTGCAGGTATGCAACAATTGATTTTGCTTCAGGCCGCAATTCATCTTTCACATCAATCCATCCAATAAGCTGACCATTCTTCAGCACATACACATTATGTGACTCATCAGTTGTTACAGATGCAGCAGCCTTGAAAGAACCGGCAATAAATTCATCACCTTCAGCAGTTGTGGCCTTCATGCCAAGTCCTTTTATTTCTTCGATATTTTTCCAGCGAAGCGGCTTGTTGATTTTCCATTCTGCTGCAACACACAACGCAATCGGGTGATTGGAATATTTCTCCAACGAAAAAACAAGTTGCTTAAACTGTTCTTCTGTAAATGATGTATCGAACACCTTAAACTCCGACAATTGAAAATTACCTGTTGTTAATGTTCCTGTTTTATCAAACACCACCTGCACAATATTCTTAAACAGTTCAAGACTTTTTGCATTGCGGAACAACACCCCGTTTTTAGCAGCACGGCCCAAACCCACTGCAATGGCTGCAGGTGTTGCCAATCCCATTGCACATGGACATGAGATCACCAACACAGCAATGCTCCGCATTAAGGAAGGAGTAAAATTTTTCGTCACAATCCAGTTCACAATTAATGTAACAGCGGAAATACCAAGTACAACAGGAACAAAAATAGCACTGATCTTATCAGCCATTTGCTGAACCGGAGGCTTTTCACCCTGTGCACGTTTCACAAGATTTACAATGTTTGCCAGAACAGAATCATTAGCTGCAGCAGTTACCTGTGCTTTTACAGTACCATCAACAAGAATACTTCCGCCAACTAAATTGTCTTTTGCTTTTTTGGTCAAGGGCAAACTCTCACCGGTAATGATTGATTCATTAACCGTTGCTTCGCCCCAGAGAATTTTACAATCTGCAGGAATCTGTTCGCCGCTTTTGATCAAAACCAGATCACCGTTGCGCAATACACTGTTTTCAACAGGAAAAACCTGTTCGTGATGCTGATCATCAAATGCAATCATGTTTGCCATCACCTTCTGGCTTTTTGCCAAACTATTTAATGCACGCTGCGTTTGTTCAACCGAACTATCTTCAAGATAATTGCCAAGAAACACCAATGTTATAATTGCAGCAGCCGTTTCATAAAACATGTATTCCTGCGCCTGACCGGTTAATGTGCCATACAAACTGTAAACAAAAGCCGCAGCAGCACCAACAGCAACCAGCACATTCATATTGGGCATGCCGTTCATAATACTTTTCACTGCACTCCGTCCAAAATGATACATACCAATTGCAAACACAGGCAAACACAAACCAAGTTGCAGCCATGGATTCATGAGCCAGTGAAGTGGCATTACTTTTTCAAACATGTGCAGCATTAACACAAGAGTAAATGGTGCACAAATGAGCAGGTAACGCAGGTATTTGTTCATCGGTTTTTTATCCACTACTTTCAACGCCACACCATTTTTTTCAGCAACATGATAACCAAGTTGAGCAATTCCCTTCTCCAGTTTATCCATGTTCCCATTCTGTTCAACCACATCAAACATCACTTCACCTGTAACAGGATTCACCTTTACATTCTGCATACCTTCTTTCTGCAAATATTTATTTACAGTGAGTGCACAGTTGGTGCAGGTCATCCCTTCTACTTTCCAGTTAACTGTTTCCATTTTTAAACATTCTTTTTTGTTACAAGCCGCATTACAATTTTCATCTTCTGTTGCGTCGCACTCTTGTACAACCAGTCCCGCTTCAGCAGGAATTTAAAATCCTCTTCCTCTTTTTGTACAATGTATGCCAGACTTATTTTTTCTCTCTTGTTTCAACCACAAAATTACGCCATCAACCCAAGCCTATGAATCAATATCTTTGCAACCATCATTCAAATTTTCAGTGCAAAAGGAATTTACATTAGAAAATATACACGCTGTTGCAAAAGAAATGTACCAGCAGTTTGCATCATACAATGTATGGACATTCGATGCTTCAATGGGCAGCGGCAAAACCACATTCATTCATGCGCTTTGCGATGAACTTGCTGTTAAAGATGCAGTGGGAAGCCCAACATTTTCTATCATCAATCAATACAAAACAAAAGAAGGGAAAACCATTTACCACCTCGATCTGTATCGTATCAAAGATGAAGAAGAAGCTATTCAGGCAGGTGTGGAAGATGTATTGTACAGCGGCGAATTCTGTTTGGTTGAATGGCCCGATAAAACGCCCGGTCTTATTCCTGAAAATGCACTCCTTCTGAAAATTGAAATAATTAATACCACAACAAGGCGATTAACCGCTGTTATTCCAAACTAGTTTTGTAATTTAGGAACGCACACAAACAACCCGGTTGCAACTGTATGGCTTTATCAAAACCAATTGTCAGCGCTTCGTTCAGCTATGAAACATTAGAAGAAAAATTAGACATTAAAACAAAAGGCGCTCAGTTATTCATCGGCATTCCAAAGGAACAGATGTTCCAAGAAAACCGTATTGCATTAACTCCTGAAGCAGTAAGTGTACTTGTAAATAACGGTCATCGTGTATTAATTGAATACATGGCCGGCGAAGGTTCGCACTACACAGATAAAGATTACAGCGAAGCAGGTGCAAAAATTGCTTACGACAGGAAAGAAGTTTATCAATGTGATATACTCATCAAATCAGCACCCGTGAGCGACCAGGAACTGGACTTGCTGAAACCTGGACAAACCATCATTTCTCCTATTCACCTTGCAGTATTGAAAGCTGAAATTCTTGAAGCCATGATGGAAAAAAGAATTACCGGTCTTTCATTTGAAAACTTAAAAGACGATTCAGGCCACAACCCGATTGTAAGAAGCATGAGTGAAATTGCAGGTAGTGCAGTAATGCTGGTTGCCGGTCAGTATCTCAGCAGTGCAAACAGTGGAAAAGGTGTTTTGCTTGGAGGCATCAGTGGTATTCCTCCAACAAAAGTGATCATCATTGGTGCAGGTATTGTGGGCGAATATGCAGCACGTACAGCGTTAGCAATGGGTGCCAGTGTAAAAGTGTTCGATAATAATATTTACAGGCTCAAGCGTATGCAAAATGCCATTGGCCAACGCATGTGGACTTCGGTAATTGAACCAAAAATTCTTGCCAAGCAGTTAAAAACCTGCGATGTGGCTGTTGGTGCTTTATCATCCATTGGTGGTGCAAGAACGGCTGTTGTTGTATCAGAGGATATGGTTGCACAGATGCGCCCCGGCAGTGTAATTGTAGATGTAAGTATTGACAAAGGCGGCTGTTTTGAAACAAGCGAAGTAACCAGTCACGAAAGCCCGATTTTTTTAAAGCATGGTGTTATTCACTATTGTGTTCCAAATATTCCAAGTGGTTTTGCACGGACAGCATCGCAGGCTATCAGCAATGTACTCATGCCGCTGTTGCTTGAAGTAGCCGATGAAGGTGGTTTGGAAAAACTGTTGTGGCACAAACTCAGCATCCGAAACGGCATTTATTTGTACAAGGGTGCACTTACTAATTTTTATTTAAGTCAGCGTTTCGATTTAAAATACACCGATCTGAATTTGCTGATTGCAAGCAGGGGATAAAATCTGAAATTGATTAAATTCCGAAAGTGATATTACTTCAGTTGGTGTTTAAAAACCACTCTGCCTGTGATATGAATTCTGATTGCTTTTGCATCTATGAAAAAAATATATTCTATGCAAACGGTTTACCTGCTGTTCATTTGTTTGTCTTTAATTACTTGCCATGAAAAAAGCAAGCCTTCTTCAACTTCACAAATAATTTCAACAAAGACTGCAACTCCCAAAATCAATAAGTCTAAAGTTATTCATGTGTTTGTTGCCTTGTGCGATAACATCAATCAAGGTATCGTAAAAGTGCCCGCTGCCATTGGCAATGGCCAGGACCCGGAACGAAATCTTTACTGGGGTGCTGCATACGGAGTAAAATCATGGTATAAAAATCAGGCAAACTGGAAATTGGTTTCTCAATCAAAAAGAAATGGGCCAGTACTCGAAAGATGTCTTTTTAAACATAAAACAGAAAATGTTTTTCTCGTTGCAGATGCATACGATGGCGTCCAGATAAAACAATGCACAATTGATTTCCTGAAAAGCTGCAGCGGCAATCTGGATGATTTTGTGCTTTCAGGAAAAGACAGTTTGTTTTGCGGCGGCAATGCTGATTTACTTGCTTACGTTGGGCATGATGGTCTGATGGATTTTTCTATCAGTGAAAGATTCGAGAATGTAAATGATAAAAAAAGAAGTGCAATAATTCTTGCCTGTAAAAGCAAGTCTTTCTTTGCGCCGCATCTTAAACCAACAGGAGCCACTCCTTTGTTATGGAGCAATGGATTAATGAGTCCGGAAGCATATACATTAAGTGCAGCCATCAATGGATGGATCAATAATGAACATGGAGTAAACATTCATAAAGAAGCAGCCATTGCATACAATCAATATCAGAAATGCGGCATGAAAGGAGCCATGAATTTATTGGCAACAGGATGGTAACAGTTATTTATAATCTTCCCTCTCCGGCATAAAAATATCAATCACTTTACAATCTGTAACTGCATGTCCTTTATGAACAATATTGGAAGGAATGGTTACAACAGCACCGGCAGTTAAGAGTTGCGGAGTGCCATCAACTGTTAATTCAAATTCACCTTCCACCACATGCATGATCTGTTCATGCACATGCGAATGTTCAGGAATAGGCGAACCCGCTTTGATTTCCCAGAAAGCAACAGTTGAAGTGCCTGTATGAATAAACTTACCAAAATAGCCGGGAAACATTTCCCTTGCTGTCATTTGAGAAAGATGATGGAAATACATATCAGTTTTTATAATCGGCAATATTAATCCTGAAATTACAGAAGTTAAATTCTTCTTCATCGTTGCTGCTCACAATCACCAAGCGTTCGCCACAATATTCATTGATGAGACGATGATACAACGAAATACCATCTGCATCCAGATTTGTACAGGGTTCATCAAGCAACACAACAGGCACATCGGTTAAAATTGCCTGCGCCAGTTTTACACGTTGCTTCATTCCACTGCTGAAATTGCGTATCTGTTTTTCAGTTGCTTTTTCAAGCCCGAGAATTTGAATAATGCTTTTTGCATTTAATGAATAAAGAAAAGGCTTGAATGATTGATGAAATTCAAGAAACTCAATCAACGTCATTTCTTCCGGCAGTTCAAGATAGGGTGCTGCAATACCCAGGTGAAGATGATGTGCGTCGGATGAAATATTCTTTCCATCAGCTGCATAGTCAATGGTTCCTTCAGAATGCTGAATAGCACCTGCAATAATCTGCAGCAAGGTTGATTTACCCGAACCGTTGTTTCCGGTTATGGCATACGCATTACCAATTGAAAATTCGTACGTAAAATGACGGAAGATCCATTCCCTGTTATATCGCTTACCTGCATCAGAAAGCAATATCTTCATCGCTGCTGCTTTGAAATTGACGTTTGATAATTCCTATTTCAGACTTTTTAATAAAGCCGAGAATGGCATCTCTTGTTTCAGTTGAAGGCATCATGTTTTCAATCAATTCAACTGCCTTTGAAACAATATGCTTTTCAACAAAAAGTATGTGATAGATTTTGAAGATTTCTTCGATGGTTTCTTTTGAATATCCTCTGCGGCTTAAACCAACATTATTAATTCCCACATAACTCAGCGGCTCTCTTGCAGCCTTTACATAAGGAGGAACATCCTTACGTATTGCACTCATTCCTGCTATGTATGTATGCTTGCCGATATGTGTAAACTGGTGTGCAGCACTCATACCACCAATGATTGCAAAATCATCAACAGTAACATGGCCTGCGAGCTGAACAGAGTTTGCAAGAATAACATTGTTACCAACAAGGCAGTCATGTGCAACGTGTGCATAAGCCATGATCAAACAGTTGCTGCCAACCTTGGTAGTATTTTTATCGGTAGTGCCACGGTGTATTGTTGCACATTCACGAATAGTGGTGTTATCACCAATTTCAGCCAATGTGTATTCACCCCTGTATTTTAAATCCTGTGGCACAGCACCAATTACTGCACCCGGGAAGACCTTGCAATTCTTTCCAATTCTTGAGCAGGAAAAAACGGTGACATTACTCATGATATGTGTACCATCACCAATCACCACATCATCGTGGATAACACTGAACGGGTCGATTGTAACATTTGCACCAATCTGTGCATTAGGATGGATATAAGCCAGGTTACTAATCATTCTTTGGACGTTTTACAATTTGAGCAGTAAGATCAGCTTCACATGAAATTTTACTGCCCACAAAAATAGTTCCTCTCATTTCGCAAATACCACGGCGTATGGGACTTTTTAATTCCATCTTTAAAATTAATGTATCGCCCGGTACCACCTTTTGTTTAAACTTACAGTTATCTACTTTTAAGAAATAAGTATCGTACTTATCATCAGTATCCTTTGGTATTGCCAGTAACCCTCCGCATTGTGCCAGTGCTTCAACCTGTAAAACGCCGGGCATTACACAGTTGCCTGGAAAATGACCCTGGAAATAAGGCTCGTTATAAGTAACGTTTTTAACGCCCACAATCATCGTATCAGTCAGTTCAATAATCTTATCTACCAACAAGAACGGAAAACGGTGAGGTAATATTTTTTCAATAGCATGTATATCATAAACAGGTGTCTTATCGGGATAATAAGCCGGCACATTTGCCTTAAACCTGTTCTTTTTAATATGCTCTTTGATTTTTTTGGCAAACGCCACATTGCTTGCATGACCGGGGCGGTTTGCAATGATATGTGCCTTAAACGGCATGCCTACCAGTGCAAGATCGCCTACAAGATCAAGCAGTTTATGACGTGCAGGTTCGTTAGGGAAACGTAACTGCAGATTGTTGAGGTAACCTTCGCTTGTAATAGCTACTTTTTCCCTGTTAAACCCTTTTGCCAGTGTATCTAACTGCTCATCTGTAACAGGTTTATCAACCACAACAATTGCATTGTTGAGATCGCCACCTTTGATGAGATTATTTTTTAATAAGAACTCAAGTTCATGGAAAAACGAAAATGTACGGCAAGGCGCAATTTCTGTTTTAAACTCATTTACATGATCAAGATTGGCATGCTGTGTACCAAGTACAGGCGAATTAAAATCAATTAAAGTATTGATGCGGTATTCATTTGCCGGCATAGCCACCATTTCCACTTTTTTATTTTCATCAAGAAAATAAAGATTGTGATCAATTGTGTACCATGTTTTAATTGCTTCCTGCTTTTTAATGCCAGTCTTTTCTATTGCTTCTACGTAAGGGCGGGAGCTGCCATCGAGAATCGGTATTTCAGGACCGTCTATTTTCACCAGCACATTATCCACTTCACAACCAATAAAGGAAGCCAGCAAATGTTCAACTGTGTTTACAGTTGCTCCATTATTTGAAAGGGTTGTACTGCGGTTGGTTTCTACTACAAAATCCACATCAGCTTTAACGGTTGGTTGTCCGGGAAGATCAACACGTTGAAAAACAACTCCGGTATTAGGTTCGGCGGGTTCTAAACTCATTGTAACCGCTTGTCCTGAATGTATTCCTACCCCTGAAATGGTAATTACGTCAGCCAGCGTATGCTGGTTAGCATTTTCATTGCCATTATTACTACTCATGGGCACGAAAGTACTAAAAACGGGTTAAATGGTTGTACTTTGAAACTTTCGGTTAAATACTTTCTTTTTCTGCGAGCAATTGCTTGACTAAAAGCTCAAGTTCAGCAAGGCGTTTTTCCATTTCTGGAAGTGTGCGGAATATAGCCTGGCTGCGTAAAGTACTGGTATAATCGTAAGCCGGGGAGCCTGTTACAACACTATCGGGCTGCTTGAGTGATTTGCTGACGCCGCTTTGAGCATTAATACGGCTGCCATCGGCAATGGTGATGTGACCAACAATTCCTGCCTGTCCGCCAATCATAACCCTGTTGCCTATTTTGGTGCTGCCGCTAACGCCTGTTTGCGCTGCAATAACAGTATAAGTTCCGATTTCAACATTATGAGCAATCTGGATCAGGTTATCGAGCTTGGCTCCTTTATGAATAATTGTTGAGCCCATTGTTGCCCGGTCAATTGTACAGTTTGAACCAATTTCCACTTCATCTTCCACCACCACATTTCCAATCTGCGGCACTTTTTTATAAGTACCATCAGGCTGCGGAGCAAAACCAAATCCATCACCACCCAAAACTGTTCCTGCATGAATAATAACCTTATTACCCAGCACACAGTTGTGATAAATTTTTACACCGGGATTGAGAACGCAATTATCACCGATAACAACATTATTGCCGATATAGCAATGAGGATGAATTTTTACATTCTTTCCCACTTTTACCTGGTCGCCGATATAAGTAAATGCGCCAACAAAAACATTTTCGCCCAGTTGTGCCGATTTAGACACATAGGATGGTTCCTGCACACCAGCCAGGGTTTGTTCTTTGATTTGCTCATATGCCTGGAGCAAAGTTGCAAAGGCTGAATATGCATCGGGAACACGGAGAAGCGTAGGCGAAACAGCCTGTTTCAGCTCCAGTGAATCATTGACGATGATAATGGAAGCTCCTGTTGTATATAAATAATCTTCGTATTTGGGATTGGCTAAAAATGCAAGCTGCCCTGCAGTTGCTTCTTCTATTTTACTGAACGAACTAACAGCAGCATCGGGGTTTCCCTCCACTTTACCGTTAATGATGAGCGCAATCTGTGAGGCAGTAAACTCCATGAATATTTTTTCTAATTAAATTAAAGTTACTTTCAAAAACCTTTCCAACAATCCTTTGATGCACTTTTTCATTTGGTGGAAGGGTGGCAAAGATAAAATTTTTTAACCGGGCTCTCAATGGCTTTATGAATCAACCCATATTCTATTTCCGAAATATCCCGTACCGTACCATCTTTAAACAAAATATTGATCCGTTCATTGCCGGGATTATACATCCGGTTTTCAGCAATTCCGTTGAAAACAAAGAAACCAATCTCTTCTTCATTTAACGACAAGTATTGCTGTACTTTTTGCTGCATCAATCTGACTTCGGCCGGATCAAACGGTTGCATCTGCAGTTTGGTTTTCAGCATTTTTCTGTTGAGCAGCCATTCGCTGAGCGTGCTCAGCACCTTATCGGGATGGTGCATCCATTTTTTTACAGAAGCCACCACATCATAATCATCCAGTTCGCAAAACTTAGCCAGGTTAGCTTTTATAAATGCCGATGGTTGCGTGGTACGCAAAAACTCGTCCAGTAAAGGAGTTGATGAAAAAAGTCCATCTTCTTTTTTGGCCAGTTGTTTGGCACGTTCCAGAATTTTCACCAGCATGTTTTCTGCACTCAGTACTGCTTTGTGCAGGTATGCCTGCCAGTACATGAGACGGCGTGCCACTAAAAACTTTTCAATACTGTACACCGCTTTTTCCTCCACCACCAGTTCATTATTGTACACTGCCATCATTTTAATAATACGGTCGTACCCAATCACACCTTCACTTACGCCACTGTAAAAACTGTCTCTTGTGAGATAATCCATACGGTCAACATCAAGCTGGCTGCTGATTAACTGGTGAAGAAACTGTTTGTGGTAAGTGCCTTTAAAAATCCGGATAGCAAGGTCAAGCTTTCCGTTAAATTCTTTATTGAGATGTTCAAAAATGAGCAGTGAAATTTCTTCGTGGTGCACATCTTCAATCAACACATGCTCCAGTGCATGACTGAAAGGTCCATGACCCACATCGTGCAGCAGAATGGCAATTTTTGCTGCCTGTTCTTCTTCGGCTGTTATTTCGATGTTCTTGCTTTTCAGTTCCTGCAATGCCTCACACATTAAATGATAAGCTCCCATACTGTGATGCAGCCTTGTATGTACCGCACCCGGATACACAAGATGAGCAAGTGCCATTTGGTGTATACGTCTTAAGCGCTGGTAAAAAGGATGGGAAAGAATATCATAGATTAACGCATCATCAAACGTGATAAAACCGTAAACAGGATCATTGACTATTTTTCTGAACTTCATTTGCAAAACTGTTAAATATTCCCTCTCTCTGGTGCGCAAAGGTAGTATGTTGCAATCTGATTCGCTAACTTGTGATTTATATGGTAAATTGAACCGGTTTATCCGTTAATCCTTAATCTCAAAACACTAAATCAAAACATGGCACTGGCTAAAATACTTTGGGTGGATGATGAAATAGAAAGTCTGCAATCACAAAAAATGTTTTTGGAGAATAAAGGTTACGAAGTACAAACACTTACCAACGGATTTGATGCCATTGATTATGTAAAGGAAAACCCGGTTGATGTGGTGCTGATGGATGAAAGTATGCCTGGGATTACCGGGCTTGAAACCCTCACCAAAATAAAACAGGTAAACCAATCTATCCCGGTTGTACTCATCACGAAAAATGAAACAGAAAACCTGATGGATGATGCCATCGGCTCACAAATCAGCGACTACCTCATTAAGCCTGTTAACCCCAACCAGGTATTGCTTAGTTTAAAAAAAATCATCGACAACAAACGACTTGTCAGTGAAAAAACCACATCGGCCTACCAGCAGCAGTTCCGTAATTTATTTATGGCGCTCAACAGTAATCCCAATTACAATGAGTGGATGGATATTTATAAAAAATTAGTTTATTGGGAACTTGAGATCAGCAAGGCCGACAGTCCGGAAATGAGTGAAGTACTGCAAACGCAAAAGGGTGAAGCCAACAACGAATTTTTTAAATACATCTCCAGGAATTATGCCGACTGGCTGAAACCGAAAGCAGCTGAAGCTCCCATTATGAGCCATAGTTTGTTCCAGTTTAAAGTGCTTCCGCATGTGGAAAAGGGAACTCCGTTGTTTTTTATCCTGATTGATAACCTGCGGTTTGACCAGTGGAAAGCCATTCAGCCAATCTTTGCTGAAAACTTCCGCATTGCAGAAGAAGATTCGTTTTATGCCATTATACCTACCGCCACACAATACAGCCGTAACGCTATCTTCAGCGGAATGCTACCGGTGGATATTGAAAAGAAATTTCCACAGCAATGGAAAAACGATCATGAAGAAGGAGGAAAAAATTTACATGAAGAAGAGTTTTTCCGTGCACAGTTAAAACGTTTGGGCAAAGGCGATCTTAAAGCATCATTCACCAAAGTACTCAATCACCAGGCAGGCCAGGATCTTGTAAACAATATTCACAATCTCATGAACAACGACATAAATGTGATTGTGTACAATTTTGTTGACATGCTGAGCCATGCACGTACAGAAATGGAAGTGCTGAAAGAACTGGCAAACGATGAAAAAAGTTACCGCAGCATTACAGCCAGCTGGTTTGAACATTCGCCACTTAACCAGGCATTGAAAAAAATTGCTGATAAAAAAATCAACATCGTCATGGCTACCGATCATGGCAGCATACGAGTTCAGAAACCGGCCAAGGTAATTGGCGATAAAGAAACAACCACCAATATCAGGTACAAACACGGACGTAACCTGAAATTTGAATCGAAAGATGTGTTGGCGTTCCGTGATCCTGCTGAGGCCGGATTACCGGTTCCCAATGTAAACTCATCGTTCATTTTTGCGAGGGAAGATGTGTATCTCTGTTATCCCAATAATTACAATTACTATGTAAACTATTACCGCAACACTTTTCAGCATGGCGGAGTAAGTTTAGAGGAAATGATTATCCCGGTGGTAAGGATGACGAGTAAATAATACCCATCAGTTAAGCACTGTGAATAACTTAAGAGAATTTATGTGAGCAATTCGTAAACATGCTGATATTTTTGCAAGCCCCGGCCCCACTTTAGGGAATGGATGTGTGATATGAAATTAAATCAATCAACTTTAGATAAACTGGAAGCTATTCTTGAAGAAAGCGGATACATTGTACGCTACGAACGTGGCACGTTCCAGAGCGGTTATTGTATCCTTGAACAAAAGAAAGTTGTGGTGTTGAATAAATTCCTGATGCTGGAAAGCCGTATCAATACGTTGCTTGAACTTATTCCACAGATAAATGTAACGTTCGATGCGTTAACCGGCGAATCGCAAAAGTTATATGAAGAGGTTCTTGCCATGGCTTCAGCAAAAGCTGAAAATGATAAAGAAAACAACCCGTAACAGCAGTTCATCTTTTTCTATTTCCACTTTCATTAATATTTTTACCGGGTGAATTACCCTCCCTTCAAAGTAACATTTCTTGGTACCGGCACAAGCAGCGGTGTACCCATGATTGGCTGCGAATGTGAAGTCTGCACATCAGCCGACAAACGGGATAACCGTCTTCGCAGCAGTATTATGATTGAAACAGCTGACACAACAATTGTTGTTGATGCCACCCCCGATTTCCGTTATCAAATGCTAAGGCTTGGAGTAAAAAAATTAGATGCCATTATTTTTACTCATCCCCACAGAGATCATATGGCCGGGCTTGATGATGTGAGAGCATTTAATTATCTCACCCGTTCTTCAATGAATGTTTATTGTAATTATTTGACAGAAGAAGCTTTACGAAGAGATTTTTATTATGCTTTTTCCGATACAAAATATCCCGGTGTACCCGAAATTGAATTACATACAATTGCCGAAGATCCATTTTATGTAAAAGAATTGCTTGTTGAACCGGTACTGGTTTGGCACCTGAAAATGCCTGTACTTGGTTTCAGGTTCGGGCCTTTCACCTATATCACCGATGCAAATTTTATTGAAGAACAGGAAAAGGAAAAAATTAAAGGAAGTAAGGCCATTGTGTTAAACGCACTGAGAAAAGAAAAACATATCTCTCATTTTAACCTGGAAGAAGCTGTTGCACTGGTTCAGGAACTGAATGTACCGGAAGCTTATTTCACACATATCAGTCACCAGTTAGGATTACATGCTGAAGTAGAAAAAGAATTACCGGATGGAATTCATCTTGCCTACGACGGACTCACACTACAGTTTTAATTGTCTTTTATAACCACACAATACCCGCTTTGTAGTATTTGATTCCGGATTTTAAGCTGTTAATTTTAAGTTATGCAGCTAACACAAAGAAAATGGGTGAAAGAATATTTCACCTTTTCGCAAAAAGAAAGACGAGCCGTTATCATCCTTGCTATCTGTGCTACACTGTTTGCTCTCTTGCCAACAATGTTTCCTTTCCTTGTAAAAAACGACCTGCAACTCGTTAATAACCCGGAAGTAGAAAAGGAACTGGCCCAGTTAAAAACAATTCCCGGAAACACTGATCAGAACCTGGGGGATGAAAGCAGTGATCAGTTATTCCAGCCCAAAACTAATTTTAGTAAAACGCAGGAGTGGAAAGGCTCTTTGTTTTATTTCGATCCAAATACTGCCAGTGAAAATGAATGGCAAAAGCTGGGACTGAGGGATAAAACCATCAAAACAATTCTGAATTACAGGAGTAAAGGAGGCAAATTTCGTCGTGCAGAAGATCTTGGTAAAATTTATGGCTTGCACGAAGAGGAATTGCAGCGGTTATTGCCATATGTAAAAATTGCTGGTGCCGGACCAAGCTTTGATAACGACGATCATGCGGCAGTAATTACATATCCAACAAAGAACAGCTTTTCAAAAACAGCAGTAGTCATTGATATTAACTCAGCTGATACAACTGAATTAAAAAGATTGAATGGAATTGGCAGCAAGCTTTCCCAACGTATCATCAACTTCCGTTCAAAGCTCGGCGGATTTGTTTCTGTAGAGCAGGTAGCAGAAACTTATGGCCTGCCCGACTCTACTTTCCAGAAAATTAAAGAACAGCTCAGGGTGAATCCTTCAACCATAAAAAAAATCGATATTAACAGTGCTTCACTTGATGAACTGAAAGCACATCCCTATATCAGGTTCGCCATAGCAAATGCCATCATTCAGTATCGTAATGAACATGGCCGTTTTCAAACGATATCAGAATTACAAAAGCTGGGTGCAATTGATGAGGTTGTTTTCAGAAAAATTTCTCCATACCTGACTGTGGAATAAAAAAAATTTCACCGACCACTAACATATGTTAGCAAAACTCTTATATTTGTCCTGCCGTTTCGATTGATTGCTATATATGTTAAACTGTTGAGTCATGTTTCTGCTTTCTGCCAGTTCATGGCTCAACTTCTTTTTAAACCAGCCAAATGAACTTTTCAAAGGGTGAACATACAGAATTGATTACCCAGGCAGCAAGGGATTTTGCCCGGAAGCAAATTGCTCCATTTGTAATGGAGTGGGATGAAACACAGCATTTCCCAGCTGAAGTTTTCAAAGAAATGGGGAAGCTGGGATTGATGGGCTTGTTTGTTCCGGAAGAATATGGCGGCAGTGGTTTTGATTATTTTGATTACGCATCGGTTATTACAGAAATAGCAAAGGTTTGTGGCGGAGTGGCACTTGGATTGGCAGCACATAATTCGCTTTGTACAGGTCACATTTTGTACTGTGCAAATGAAGAGCAGAAAAAGAAATATTTACCGAAACTGGCAAGAGGTGAATGGATTGGAGCCTGGGCACTGACCGAGCCGAACACAGGAAGTGATGCTGGCAACATACAAACAACTGCTGTTAAACAAGGAAATGAATGGATCCTTAATGGTACGAAATGCTGGATTACACATGGTATCAGCAGTGATGTGGTTGTGGTAATTGCACGAACAGGTGAACCAAGAACGAGTAATAACTCAACGGCTTTTATTGTAGAGCGGGGAACGGAGGGATTAATTGGTGGACGAAAAGAAAACAAGCTGGGCATGCGGTCAAGCGAAACATCTGAACTGATACTTGATAATTGTCGTGTAAGTGATGAAAACAGGATTGGCTATGTGGGTGATGGTTTCAGGCAGGCATTGAAAATACTGGACGGGGGAAGAATATCCATTGCAGCTCTTGCTTTAGGTATTGCAAAAGGTGCTTTTGAAGCTGCACTGAATTATTCGAAAGAGCGGAAGCAATTTGATCAGCCGATTTCGAACTTTCAGGGTATATCATTTAAACTGGCAGATATGGCGACAGAAATTGCTGCTGCTGAGTTACTGATTCTCAAAGCTGCCGATTTAAAAAACCGTGCTGAAAAAGTTACTGAAGCAAGTGCAATGGCTAAGTATTATGCAAGTGAAGTAGCTGTTAGAGTGAGTACAGAAGCCGTACAGATTTTTGGAGGTTATGGTTATACCAAAGATTACCCGGTTGAAAAATATTATCGTGATTCAAAACTTTGTACAATTGGTGAAGGCACCAGCGAAATACAGAAAATTATTATTGCACGAGAGCAATTAAAATAACTACAACTGGCAATTACATGAGAAAAACGCAGCCGTCTGTAACAGGGCGGCTGTCTGTTTTAATGTAAAAAATCATCATCATCTTTCGGACCGTACTTGTCAAACAACTTATCAATTGCACCGCCAAAAATGGGAAATTTTTCTTTCGCAAAATTTTTGATTATCTCAATGGCTTTGTAAGCCTGTTGTTCAGTTAGTCCTTCGGCCATTAAACGGTTTATCAGATCCTGCATATTAAAATGATTTAAGTCAAAAGTAAAACTAGAAAAGACGATAATTAGTTTTTTGTATTAAAAAACCTGCTGAAAATGTCAGCAGGTTTACTATAACAAAATTTAATTTCTTTATGCAACTTTCAGCATACTCAGTTTGCTCTTGTCAAACTTGTGCACTGCGTAATCAAGTGTAAGATGGAATTTCTTTACATCGCTGCCTGGCAAATCAAACATGGCATCCGTTAAAATACTTTCGCAGATGCTGCGCAGTCCTCTTGCACCAAGTTTATATTCCATTGCTTTACCAACCATGAAATCAAATACATCTTCATCCACCACCAATTCAATACCTTCCAGTTCAAATAATTTGTGATATTGTTTGATAAGGGCATTTTTAGGTGCAACCAGGATTTCACGAAGCGTTTCTGCATCAAGCGGATTGAGATATGTAACAACCGGCAAACGGCCAAGTAACTCAGGAATCAAACCAAATGTTTTCAGATCCTGTGCATTTACATACTGCAGCAGGTTTTTCTTCATATGCTCCTGCTCTTCCTTGTTTACATTAAAGCCAATTGCATTTGTATTTACACGGCGTGCAATTACTTTATCAATTCCATCAAATGCGCCACCGCAGATGAACAGGATATTTTGTGTGTTGATTTTGATAAGCTTTTGTTCAGGATGTTTTCGTCCGCCCTGTGGTGGCACCAGTACTTCTGTGCCTTCCAGCAGTTTCAACATTCCCTGCTGAACACCTTCACCACTTACATCACGTGTAATGGAAGGGTTATCACCTTTACGGGCAATCTTATCAATTTCATCAATATATACAATTCCCTTTTCAGCAGCTGCCACATCATAATTACAAACCTGCAGCAGGCGGGTAAGGATGCTTTCCACATCTTCGCCTACATAACCAGCTTCAGTAAATACAGTTGCATCAACAATAGCAAAGGGAACATTCAGCAAACGTGCAATGGTTTTAGCCAGCAGAGTTTTACCTGTACCGGTTTCGCCCACCATAACGATATTGCTTTTTTCAATTTCAATTTCGCTTTCGGTTTTTTGCTTTAAACGTTTGTAGTGATTGTAAACGGCAACAGCCAGTACTTTCTTCGCTTCATCCTGACCAATAATATATTCATCAAGAAAACGCTTGATTTCAATTGGCTTCTTAACGTTGAGTTTAAAGTTGGATGATGTTGTTTCATGACGCAGCAATAATTCCTGCGCAATAATTTCCTGTGCATGCTCTACACAATTTTCACAGATATGACCTTCCTGACCTGCTATGAGGATCTTAACTTCATCTCTGCTTCTTCCACAAAAAGAACAATGCAACATGTTGTTTTTCGCCATTTGTAATGGATTTTCAGGTTGAACTGCTTTTGCAATCCAACGTCAAAGATAACAATGCTTTTGGAATCGGGTAGTATTCCGTAAAAAAAGGGTGCGGCGCCTTGGCGCCGCACCCTTATATTCAATTTCGCTTACAGTTTGTCGAGAATGCCGTCAACAATGCCATATTGCACTGCTTCTTCTGCATTCATCCAGTAGTCACGGTCAAAATCCTTCAACACCTGGTCGAGTGATTTGCCGCAATTCTTCGCCAGGATCTTTGCTCCCAGATCTTTGGTTTTGGCAATCTGGTTGGCAAGAATTTCCAGATCGGCACTGGTTCCCTGGGCACCTCCGATGCTGGGTTGGTGAATCATCACTTCGCCATGAGGAAAAATATAACGTTTACCCTTGGCTCCACCGCTCAGCAGGATTGAACCCATCGAGGCAGCCATCCCCATACAAATCGTACTTACAGGTGAACTGATCATTTGCATGGTATCGTACACAACCATGCCACTTGTTACAACGCCACCGGGACTGTTGATATACAACTTAATTTCTTCACCGGGTTTAACAGAATCGAGATAAAGCAACTTGTTCACGAGTTCTTTTGCTGACTGATCGTGTACAACACCCCAGAAGAAAATCTTTCTTTCTTCGAGAAACTTCTTATTGTAAGGACTAAACGCTGCGGTAAAATTCTCCAGCGGATTTTCTTTTGGAGCTTCAGGTTCTTCTTCGCCTTCGTCAAAACGGAAAGGTGGAAATTTCAAATTATGCTGATTCATTGTTTAATACGTTTAATGGTTTAGCTTTCTTTTACTTTACGTGGATTCATAATCAGTACCTCATCAACAAGACCATATTCTTTTGCTTCGGTAGCTGTCATCCAGAAATCCCTGTCACTGTCTTCTTTTACTTTATCAAATGTTTGACCACTGTGGTAAGCAATGATTTCATACAGTTCATTCTTCAGTTTCTTTACTTCATTTACCATAATCTGTATGTCTGTTGCCTGGCCACCTGCACCACCATAAGGTTGGTGAAGCATAATGCGTGAATGTTTCAATGCTGTACGCTTTCCTTTTGTACCCGCACACATCAATACAGCACCCATACTTGCAGCAATACCAATAGTAATGGTACTTACATCGGGCGTGATGTACTGCATGGTGTCGTAAATACCCAAGCCTGCATAGATACTGCCGCCGGGACTGTTGATGTACATCTGGATATCTCTTGTACGGTCAGTACTTTCCAGGAACAACAACTGGGCTGTTACAATATTTGCAACGTAATCGTTGATTGGCTCACCAAGAAAGATAATCCTGTCCATCATTAACCTTGAAAACACATCCATACTTGCCACGTTGAGCGGACGCTCTTCAATGATATAAGGAGTAAGGTTTGTTGGGTTGAATTGCGTTTGATAATTATGCAAAGTTGCACCGGAAATTCCACGGTGCTTTACAGCGTATTTTTCAAATTCCTTATTAAAATCCATATTCAATTTATTTTCGGTTTGAAGTTAAGGTAATCAATCGGATAAAACACATTTCCAAATACCATGCAATGTTCAAAAGCAGGACAATTAGGCAGAAATTTCAACCTGTTTTATAAAATGATTGATAAAACCATTCTTATAACTGACGTAATCACTGTTTTGTTAGTTGATTACACTCTTCGATAAACGAAAGTATTTGCCTGCGGCCGGTGCTTTTTACAGCCGATGAAACAAAGTGCGGCGGAAGTGCGGCCCAATGCTCACCCAATGCAGAAAGAAAAGCTTTTACCGCTGCAGCCACTTCCTTTTGGGTACTTTTATCGGCCTTGGTAAATACAATGGCAAAAGGAATTTTCCATTCGCCCAGTTGGTTAATAAAACTGATGTCGATTTCCTGTGGTTTATGACGGCTGTCGATCAATACAAATAAATTCAGCAGGTTTTCCCGTTTGCGGATGTAGTTTTCAATCATCTTAATCCACTGCTTCCTTTGCCCCTGTGCCACTTTTGCATAACCATATCCCGGTAAATCAACAAGGTACCAACTGCTCACCTTGCCTGTTTTTTCATGAATATCTTCAATTACAAAATGGTTGATCAGTTGCGTTTTGCCTGGAGAAGCACTGGTTTTGGCCAGTTTATGATTATTGCAGATCATATTGATGAGCGATGACTTGCCCACATTACTCCTGCCAATAAATGCATATTCCGGTTTATCGCCCTTGGGGCATTTATCAACCGATGGACTGCTGATGAGATATGTTGCTGATTTAATATTCACGGGTGCAAGATAACACTTACGTCATACATCCTACTTCGTACATTGCACATAAAACTTACCTTTGCAGCCCATGGCTGAAAAATATTTACACGATAACGTTGTACCCGATACCGCATCTGCTGAAACTAAGAAAAAGCAGGTGGCTGAAATGTTTGATGACATTGCTCCCCGTTATGATTTTCTGAACCGGTTTCTTTCTGCCGGTATTGATGTTATCTGGAGAAGAAAAGCTCTGGCAAAACTGAAAGAACTTCATCCCAAACTGATGCTGGATGTTGCTACCGGTACCGGTGATGTGGCAATTATGGCAGCCCGACAGCTGCAACCCGAAAAAATTATCGGGATTGATATCAGTGAAAAAATGCTGGAAGGCGGTCGTGTAAAGGTGGCAGCCAAGGGTTTAGATACGGTGATTGAGCTGAAAAGCGGTGACAGCGAAACAATAAATTTTCCCGATAATACGTTTGATGCTGTGACAGTTGCTTTTGGTGTTCGCAACTTTGAAAACCTCGAAAAAGGTATCAGCGAAATTTACCGGGTGTTAAAACCGGGCGGAAGATTGGTGGTGCTGGAGTTTTCAAAACCAAAGCTGCCGGGTGTAATTCAGGCTTACAATCTTTACATGAGTATTGTAGCTCCGCAAGTGGCAGGTGCGTTCAGCAAAAACAAAAAAGCTTATCAATATCTTACAAACAGTATTAAAGCATTCCCCGAAGGAAAAAACTTTGTTGCTGTTTTAAATAAAACCGGATTTTCAAACACTTCATGCAAACCTCTTACGCTTGGAATTTGCAGTATTTACTGCGGCGACAAATAACCCTGTTTATTGGTTGTTTGCTGGTTGCTGCTACTGCTTTCGCTCAGGATGAAATTAATTTACCCGATCACGAAAACAAACCCTATTATTTTGGCATTACGCTCAGCAGTAATATATCTTATTTTCACCTGAACCATTCCCCGAAGTTTCTGCAGGATGACAGTGTGGCTTATGTTTCGCCTGTTAATAAAGCTGGCTTTGGATTGGGTTTACTTGGCACATTGCGTTTAGTTCCACATCTTGAAGCAAGAATTAACCCGCATTTGATATTTGCATCAAGAGGTGTGAATTATTATCTGAATCATCCGCTTATTGGCGATAGTGCAAGGCAGGAAAAAACGGTTGAAAGCATCTACCTCAACTTTCCTTTGCAGTTAAAATTCAGCAGCGATCGTATTGGCAATTTCAGGGTATATGTTTTAGGTGGGGTGAAGTATGAATTTGACCTTGCCAGCAACAGCCAGGCACGTCGTGCCGATGATATGATCAAACTCAACAAATCGGCGTTGGGTTATGAAGCCGGACTTGGATTTCATTTCTACTTCCCAACGTTTATTCTCAGCCCTGAAATAAAGATCAGCAACAGCTTCGGAAATGTGCACAGCAAAGATCCCAACTTAATTTACTCCAATGTTGTTGACAGAATGCAGGCAAGAATGATTGTGTTTAGTATTCACCTGGAAGGATGATGATTCAGCGAACGCACCAAATTATCCTTTTAATTTTTTTGGTATTTACAATTTCATGTAAGGATTACACGAATGAAACAATTCATTGGATTGATTCAATTCCTGCAGGAACTGTTATTGATTCTGTAAAGAAACAGCAACCATCTTTTGTTGAAATAGACTGGAATAATCCAATTATTCGTGATTCAGTCAAAAAATTTACAGTTGCAAAAATCAAAAACAGCAGAGATATTTTAAAGATGGAGTACTCACTGATTTTTGTTAATGACAAATTTGAAATGAGGCGATCAATAAAATAATTTTTTTACACGTCTATATAACCCGTGTCATCCGTATTTCTATTTTTCCTAATAATCATACTCCCTGAACCACAAATTCATTCGTACGCCCAATCCAAACATCGCAGTATTTTGTGCGGCGGCTGATCCTTTTGTAAAACGGCGCAGTAATAGATTAGCGTCAATAAAAATATTTTCATACACTTCATAGCTGGCAAGAAACAAGGCATTGATGCCTGTGCTCTTTACACCGTTGAGCATTGTATAACCATACGAACTGGTGCGGCCATCGCCATTCAAACGGAAAATATCTGAACCGGAGTTACGTCCGCTGGCACTGTCTAATCCCTGCTTCCAGTAAATGATTTTTCCTGTAAGATTCAGTTTGCCTGTTGGCTGGTAACGGAGAATTGCAATTAACTCATTAAAGTTGGCGCCCAGCGGATGAGCCAGCGGCTCATTATAATGTGTATAGTTTGAAATAGAATCAAAATGCGAATAAGTAAACGGACGAACCCTGTTCCATTCCAGCTGTGCATCAAGATTACTGATGTTTGCCACATCAATATATTTTATTCCCAGTTGCGTTCCTGTTTTATTTCCCCACCAGCTTCTGTCTTTACGGAGTTCTTTTATGTTTAATTCATCCAGCAACAATTGACCATACAGCTGTACATGATTCAGCAGGTTGGCTTTAAAATCAGCACCTATCATGGCATTATCTGTACTTCCAAGATTACCTTCAATACTGCGGTAGAAAATAATCGGGTTCATATAGCCGAACTCGAAATGATCTTTGCGGCCAAATATCACTCCTTCAAACAAACCCACATTCAACCAAGGCATCACATTCATGCTCAGGTGATGCATGGCGGCATATTTCTTCGTCAACAAATTATTATTATTGTTGCTCTTCCCTGTTGTTTGCAGTTCCATGAAAAGATTCTGGTAATTAAACTTCCACACACGTGTATTAATTTTCACAAACACATTATTACCTCCAAAATCACTCAGGAACAAACTGCGGTAACCATTGCCGATAAAGTTGCGGTCGTAACCCAACTGAAAGTTGATATACTTTGCAGCTTTGAACGTAATTGTTCCTCTTGCATCCATATAATCAACAGCCGTTTTTTTGAAACTCTTGTAAAAGTTTGCGCCGGGCACTGCATTTAAACTGTCAATCCAGTTTTGAACAAACTCAGGTCCACGCTCCTGCACATCCATTGCCATGGCTGATATGCCAATTTTATTTCCAATACCTGCACGCACATTCAAGCCACGCTGGTTCAGGAAAATATTCTGTGATGTGTTATTCAGTTCAACTGATTGCCTGTAACTCACCATCGGATTAACTACAACAAAATAATCGCTGCCATATTTTTCAATCAAGCCTGCAGGCGTTTTGTAAAAATTTTTGAGAAAGAGTTTTTTATTGTTGAATACAGACCTGTCGCCTTTATACCATTCCTGGTTATTGAGATATAAGCTGCGGAGATTATACGCATCGGTCTTGCTTAATTTCAACGCAGTATCAGTGCTGAAAAAAAGAGGTTTAACTCCGAGCATGGAATCCGTTTTTGCACCCAGCCATTCAATGGCATAGCGGCGGTCGTATGGCTTTGTGCTGGTAAAATTCAAATCGCTGATTGTACCAGTTCTGATTTCCAGCCTGTCGATAAAATGAAGGTGCTTTGAATTTTGCTGCAGGTAAGTACTTTGCGCTGCAGAAAAAAATGGCAGCATCAGAAATAGAATCCATAACCTGCTTTTGGTAAATTGCATGCGTTAGTTATTTAATGGTAAAAATAAGTTATGCAAAATTATCTGTTGAAAAATTGTTTGGTGGTGAATGAAGGCCGCATCAGCCCTGCTGATGTATTGCTGAAGAATGGAAGAATTGAAAAGATTGCACCCGTAATTGAATCATCTGCTGCTGTTACTGAAATAAATGCTGAAGGCCACTACCTGCTTCCCGGTGTAATTGACGACCAGGTGCATTTCCGTGAACCGGGACTAACACATAAGGCTTCCATTCACTCAGAAGCAAGAGCGGCTGTTGCTGGTGGTGTTACTTCTTTTATGGAAATGCCCAACACCATCCCCAACACATTGACCATTGATTTGCTGGAAGAAAAATATGCCATTGCATCAAAAACATCTGTTGCAAACTATTCATTTTTTATGGGCACCAGCAACCAGAGTGCCGATGAAACACTGAAGGCAAATAATCTTAAGAATGATGTATGCGGCATTAAAATCTTCATGGGTGCCAGCACAGGCAATATGCTGGTTGATAATTACAATACGTTAGATAAAGTATTCCGTGAAAGTGAAATACTTATTGCCACGCATTGCGAAAGTGAAAGCATCATCAAAGAAAATTATGTAAAGCTGAAAGCAGAAAAAGGAGAATTAACTGCTGCTGATCATCCAATCATCCGTTCAGTTGATGCCTGTTACGAATCTTCGCTCATGGCTATTCAGATTGCAAGGCAATACAAAACCCGTCTGCATATTTTACACATCAGCACAGCCAAAGAACTGGAGTTATTTGGCAACATGATGCCTTTAAAAGAAAAACACATCACCAGTGAAGTATGTGTGCATCATCTTCATTTCACTGCCGATGATTATGCAACATTGGGCAACCGCATTAAATGCAACCCGGCCATCAAAGCAAAAGAAAACAAGGAAGCCTTGTGGAAAGCGTTGCTGGATGACAGGCTGGATGTAATTGCAACCGATCATGCGCCACATACATGGGAAGAAAAACAAGGCTCTTATGAACATGCGCATGCAGGCTTACCACTTGTTCAGCATTCGCTGCAACTGATGCTGCATTATCACAAAGAAGGAAAGATTTCGCTGGAAAAGATTGCAGAAAAAATGAGTCACGCTGTTGCAGATTGTTTCCAGGTAAAAGATCGTGGCTATATCCGTGAAGGTTATGCTGCCGACCTGGTACTGGTTGATCTGAACAAACCCAATACGGTTTCAAAAGAAAATATTCTCTACAAATGCGGATGGAGCCCGCTGGAAGGTTTCCATTTCCCTGCATCTGTAACACATACTTTTGTAAATGGTCATTTAGCTTATGCAAATGGTGTGGTTGATGAATCTAATAAAGGACAACGATTAAAATTTGACCGATAGAATTCCCAGCCACAACTGTACGTACTGATGGAAATAGACAAAACCACATACTACGATCTTTCAATCCTTAACAACGAGGAAGAATATTCGCTGCTGCACAGGATTAATTTCTGTACAACAAACGGAGGTAAAGAACGGTTGCAGCACCTGCTTACAAATCCGCACAGCAGTTTGCTGAAAATTCAGCAAACGCAATCCGCATTAAAGCAAATCATTTCAGTATTGGATAAGTGGCCTGTGCAAATCACCAACGGAACCATTCTTGTACTGGAAAAATTTTATGGTTACCCGTTTGAAAATATCCCCAACAGCCACTCGCCTGTTTCAGCCATGCTGTACAGGATTTTTGATTCACCCGATTACCGGTTAGTACGATACTCTGTTGGTCATTTCATTGATTTCCTGAAAGGGCTGGATAAAATGCAGGAATTATTTTCTGCAGATAATTCTTCAGTGCTTTTATCAGGCATTGTTACCGACATCAGGCGAAGGATGAACAATGAACTTATTCAGCAAATGCTTGAAAGCGATGCATCTCTTCTTCCTCCAGCTAAAATGCTGCGGTTTGGTCATTACCTGCGTTACGGATTTAAGCAACATGCAGAAATGCTGATTGATCTTTATCACCAGCTTGATGCATTGTACAGTATGGCCGTTGCAGTAAAAAAGTTCAACCTTCACTTCCCGGAAATCATCGATACAAAAGAACCCGTCATACAGGCCAACGGTTTGTATCACCTGTTATTGCAAACGCCTGTTGCTTATGATATCACATTAAATCCGCAAACCAACTTTTTGTTTTTAACCGGTGCAAACATGGCTGGTAAAAGCACATTAATCAAATCGGTTGGATGTGCAGTTTATCTTGCTCATGTGGGCATGGGCGTACCTGCACAATCCATGCAGTTAAGTTTATTTGATGGATTGCTGAGCAATATCCAGGTGCAGGACAATATTGTAAAAGGTGAGAGCTATTTCTTCAATGAAGTGCAACGCATTAAAAACACCGTTTTAAAAATCAACGATGGAAGAAAATGGCTGGTATTGATTGATGAATTATTCAAAGGCACCAACATCCAGGATGCCATGCATTGCAGCACAGCCGTGATTAAGGGATTGCTCAAAATAAAAAGTTCACTCTTCATCCTTTCCACGCACCTGTATGAAATAGGTGAAGAGTTGAAAGTATACCCGAATATTTCGTTCCGCTATTTTGAAACAACTGCCGATAATGAACAACTGCATTTCAGTTACCAGTTGAAAGAAGGCATCAGCAACGACAGGTTTGGTTACCTGATTCTGAAGCGTGAAAAAGTGGTGGACTTGCTGGAGAATCTGTAGGCTGCAATTATTTCTATCCGCATTTTTCAAGAAGAATTTTATATTTGAATACATCATTCTTAACAGGCCAAAACCATTGCTTGCATCATGACCTCATTGGAAAAGAAATCACTCCTCCTATTTCTGTTTCACTGTGTACTCACATTGGGGGCCTATCTTGTTCCTTTTCTGATCAGCTGGAAAATAGCAGTACCTGTTTTTGTTTTAACCATTGCACAACATGCCATTTTCGGGCGCTGCCTGCTCAATGCAAAACATGGTTTATCTGAAGAAGACGGAAGCACATTTTACTCTGATTTAATTGAGCGGCTTGGTTTTGAGCCCAATAAAAAAGCCATCCGTTTTTTTGTACGCAAAATCCTTTACACATCCCTTACCATTGTTACGTTAATCTGGCAGGTTTATCTGGGTAACCAACCTTTACTTTTCTGAGCACAGAGTTATTCCATCTCGGCAAAAAAATTTAGCTTTACCCTTTCTTAAACAATCTGGTCTCTGCATGCTGGTAAAAACCTTTGGAAGCGCTGTATATGGAGTGAATGCCATCACTATTACTGTTGAAGTAAATGTGAGCAGCGGTCAGAAGTTTTTCATGGTAGGCTTACCCGACAGTGCTGTAAAAGAAAGTGAACAGCGGATTGAAAGTGCGTTAAAAACAACCGGTCATTATTTCCCCAGAACTAAAGTAATCGTAAACCTTGCTCCTGCCGATATCCGCAAAACAGGAACTGCATTTGATTTACCCATTGCCATTGGAATACTTGGGGCAACTGAACAAATTGACCATCCTGAAAAATTAAGTGAATATGTTATCATGGGTGAGCTGAGTCTTGACGGAAGTATTCAACCCATTAAAGGCGCATTGCCAATCGCCATACAGGCAAGAAAAGAAAATTTTAAAGGATTGATTGTTCCCAAACAAAATGCACGGGAAGCGGGAATGGTGAATAACCTGAATGTGTACGGTGTTGAACACATTCTTGATGTTGTGAACTTTTTTAAAGATGAATCAACATTGCAGCCGGTAGTAGTAAATACGAGAGAAGAGTTTTTTCATTCGCAATATGATTTTGAATTTGATTTCAGTGATGTAAAAGGACAAAGCAATATCAAACGTGCATTGGAAATTGCAGCTGCAGGAAGTCATAATGCAATTTTAATTGGCCCTCCCGGTGCAGGCAAAACAATGCTGGCAAAACGGCTACCGACTATTCTTCCTCCACTGAGTTTGCAGGAAGCACTGGAAACAACAAAAATTCATAGTGTGGCGGGAAAGCTTCCTGAAAATTCAACACTTATTTCAAAACGTCCTTTCCGTTCTCCGCATCATACAATTTCTGATGTAGCATTAGTTGGAGGGGGAACAAATCCTCAGCCTGGTGAAATTTCATTAGCACATAATGGTGTTTTGTTTTTAGATGAATTACCAGAATTCAAACGCACAGTTCTTGAAGTGATGCGCCAGCCAATGGAGGAAAGAAGAGTTACAATTTCAAGAGCAAAAGTGGCAATTGATTTTCCGGCATCGTTTATGCTTATTGCATCAATGAATCCATGCCCCTGCGGTTTTTACAATCATCCTGAAAAAGAATGTACTTGTCAGCCGGGTGCTGTACAGAAATATCTCAACAAAATTTCAGGACCATTGCTTGATCGTATTGATCTGCATGTTGAAGTTACACCTGTACCGTTCAGCGAACTTGCAAGAAAAGAAAACAGTGAAGACAGTGCAACGATTCGTGACCGTGTAATCATTGCAAGGGAAATACAGGAAGAGCGATACAAAACGTTTGAAGGCATTTATGCCAATGCACAAATGACCAGCAAACAACTGAAAGATATTTGCGTGATTTCACAAGCAGGTCAAACGCTGCTAAAAGCAGCAATGGATAAACTGAATTTAAGTGCAAGAGCGTACGACCGCATTTTAAAAGTGAGCCGTACAATTGCTGATCTTGCGCAAAGCACAGATATAAAAGTTGAACATTTAGCAGAAGCTATTCAATACCGTAGTCTGGACAGAGAAGGATGGGCAGGTTAAAATGAAAACAAAACATGCAATTTGAATGTAGAAAAATAAACGGCATTTCCATTATTATCCCCAACTATAACGGAATAGAACTATTGCCGAAAATAATTCCCCCTGCACTTACAGCTGCACAAAACTCAGGGATGGAATTTGAAATCATTGTTGTGGATGATCATTCATCTGATGAATCAGTTAACCTGCTGAAAAAACAATTTCCGTTTGTTACATGCATTGAAAACAATTCGAACCTTGGTTTTTCAAAAACGGTCAACAAGGGAATTCACGCTTCAACATTTAACTGGATACTTTTATTAAACAGCGATGTTATTCTTGAGTCGGATTATTTAAAGCAACTTTTAAAATACACTGCAAACAATAAAATATTTGGCGTTACCGGGCGCATCATTGGCTGGAATGATGACGGAATAATGGATGCTGCGAAATTCCCCATCATGCACGGAACCAAACTGAAAACATCTACCGACTACATGATGACAAATGAAGGAGACATGCAGAACGGCATTTACAGTTTATACCTTACAGGAGCCAATGCATTTATCAATAAAGATGCACTATTGTACATTGGCGGATTGAATGAACTGTTCTCTCCTTTTTATGCAGAAGATACAGAGCTCAGCATTCGTGCATGGCGCCTTGGCTTTGAATGTATGTATGAACACAATGCCATTTGTCGCCACCAACGATCAGGCACAATCAATACTGCGGTTAAAAAAGATTTTATCAGGGTAGTTTACAACCGCAACAAAATGTACCTGCATGCCATACACCTGCAGGGATTTGGATTATGGTTATGGTGGGCACAGCTTATTGCTGAAGTAGCTGCACAAACGTTGCTCTTTAAAACAAGCTACATCAAATCATTTGTACAGGTTATCCGTCATTTACCACAGGTAAAAGAAAGCAGGAAAGCAATCCTGCAAAAAAATGTTCCGCTTATTTCCCTGAAGGATGTTGTAAAAAAAATAGAAACTTTTTCAAAAGGAAAATCGTATTCAACTTTTGTACGCTGATTACAAAAATCTGTAGCAAATTAATAGCTCCCGTTTCGTTTGTTGGCTAAACAATCTTAAAGAACATCTTTATACAAAATAAGAATATCCTTATTCCGGATCTTTTTTTAGTGGCAAGAATTTCGTTCCGGTATTTCCACACAATACAACTCCGCTTAAAATTATTTGCAATCGAAAAACTTTGATAAGAACTGTAAAGCTTTTTCACAATATCTCCGTTTTCAACCCCGGAATCAGCAACCAGGTCATTAAAGACTTTTAACCGTTGCCGTATTAACGCATTCCTATCTGTATGTTCCTTTTTTTTCTTCGCACCTTTTACTTTAATTGCTGCAATTATATTACCTGTATGCTGGCGGTATTTCACCAATGGACTATCAGTATAATTCATTTTACCAAAACAGGAAACATAAAAAGCAATATACCAGTCGTACCATACAAATGGAGGAAAAGGCAAACAGTTCATCAACATATTTCTGCGTACAAGAAGTGCATGTCCTGAAACAACATTGCAAATAGCAAAAGGCAGGCAATTATTGTACGGTTTCAGATTCTTAATATCAGTCATCTTCTTGCCCAGGCTATTATCTTGATCATCGATAAATTCAGAATCAGAATAAACAAGATCATATCCCTGAATCTGATTCAGTAAAACTTCAATCTTATTTTTTTCCCAAAGATCATCCTGGTCACAAAAAGCAACAAAATCACCGCTGCTTTTCAGAACAGCCTGTTCGAAATTTTTATTGATGCCAAGTTGTAAACTGTTGCGAAATGTTTTTATCCGGTTATCCCTTTTTTCATATTCCTTTAATATCTCCCAGGTATCATCCGTTGAACAATCATCCACAACAATTATTTCAAGATTGGTATAGGTTTGTTCAAGTACAGATGTAATCTGCTCCCGCAAATAAGCAGCGCCATTATATGTACATAATGCTATGGAGACAAGAGGATGATTCATACGTTACAGGTTAAAAGATTTACAGCTGGTAATTGTTTGATTAACCAACGTTAAATCTTTTTATAATTTTTATACTCACCGGGTATCCATCCGGTAATACTGAACACAATCCGTTTCAGCTTATCTTTTGAAGAGGCGTATTTCAATTTCAGATCGGGCGTAAACGGCCAGTTTTGTTTTTCAATTCTTTCATGCATTACAGTCGGATGCTGACCTGTAAATTTTTTTACCGGCTCCTTTGCTTCCTGGTAATTGTAAATTGATTTGCTGAACTCTTCGTAATATTCTTCTACTTTATCCTTTTTATATACTGCAATATTTTCTTTGATCTTTTCCTGCATGGCATCAGGTTTACGTACCCAGCCATAATGATAAACCGTTGCATCAATCAGCTTCACATTCAATTTATCGTTTGGTTTTTTCCTGAAACCCTGTGCATCCCTGTATGAAAAAAAGTCTTTGTTATTACGGATGATCCTTACTTCCCTGCGGTACCATGAATATTTTGCACCAACAAAATCATATGATCCAAAAAAGTGGCAATAATTAAACAGCAATCCGTCTACTTTTTTATCATCCACATATTGCTCCATTGCACGGCGAATAGCAGGATAATCTTTCTCATGCAGAATTTCATCGCCCTGTAAATAAAAAGCCCAATCGTATTCCGCTGCTATTGCCTGGAATGCTTTATCCGTTTCAAGGGCAAGTACCCGGCCTCCGGCTTTCTGTGTATCATCCCACACCGTTTCAAACACTTCAATTTTCGGGTCAATTGATTTTACAACGTTTAATGTATCATCATCCGAATTGCCAACTGCCACAATTACTTTATCGCACAAAGGCAGCAATGACCTCAGCGATTCTGCAAAAGGATAATCAAACTTTACTCCGTTCCTGATAAATGAGAAGCCGCAAACCTTCATAAGAATAATATTTCAGTGTCTGATCTGAACCAGCCAAAATTACAAGGATTACAGGCACAGTTCAAATCCCGTTACTGAAAGATCGGAATTCCTGCAAACTTGTCTTATTTTTAGGGATGGCTCAATGTTTGACCAATTTCTGTCTTTTACAAATTATATTATGAAGCTTTTAATTAAATACTTATCTCCATACAAAAGTTTGATTATGCTAACCATGGCATTGGCCGGGATCAATATTGGCTTTTCGCTCATTGATCCTATCTTATTTGGTAAGCTCATCAACCTTGCAACAAGACACCTTGGGCAAAACAATCATCCCACCCTTAGTAAAAATGATTTCTTTTTTTCGTTTAAGTGGGCAAAGCCCGGAGTGTTATATATTGTTGCAGCATCCATAACAGTTGCAATGATCAGCCGTATTGCAAAAGCTTTCCAGGATTATTTCCAGAATCTGACCACGCAAAAATTCGGCGCCAAAGTTTTTACCGATGGTTTGAAACATGCTATGAAACTTCCTTACCAGGATTTTGAAGATCAGCGGAGCGGTGAAACACTTTCCATTCTCACCAAGGTTAGAACTGATACAGAAAAATTTGTTGCAACATTCGTTAATATACTATTCCCGGTTATTATAGGAATTATCATTGTTGCTGTTTACGCATCTTCTATTCACTGGTCACTGCCATTCATTTATTTCGGAGGCATTATACTTCTCATCATCATTTCAAATGCACTGAGCAAAAAAGTAAAAGCAGTACAAAAAACAATTGTTACACAAACAACGCAATTAGCAGGCGCAACAACTGAATCACTAAGAAATATTGAACTGGTAAAAAGTCTGGGCTTAACCGACCAGGAAGTAACACGTCTCAACAAAAACACATTTAAAATTCTCGGGCTTGAGTTAACCAAGGTAAAACGTATCCGCAGTATCAGCTTTGTGCAGGGAACTTTTGTGAACACTTTACGCCAGGTAATTTTGTTTATGTTGATGTGGGTGATATATGAAGGAAAGATGGATGCCGGCCAATTAGTCACCATGCAGATCTTTTCGTTCTTTGTATTTGGACCATTGCAGGAAATCGGCAATATTCTGCTTGCTTATCGTGAAGCAGAAGCATCGATTACCAACTTTCATAAGCTGATGGAAAAACAACCGGAGCCCACTCCTTTAAGTCCGCAGCATCTGGGTAAAATTGAAACACTGCAGTTCAGCAATGTGGCATTTAAACATCAAACAGCATCGCAGCATGCTATCAACAACATCAGTTTTGATGTAAAGATTGGAGAAACCGTGGCGTTTGTAGGACCATCCGGTTCCGGAAAAACAACATTGATGAAGCTGCTTGTGGGGCTTTATCGTCCGCAACAAGGAAATATTTTTTATAATGGCATGGATGAAACCTCCATCAATTTTGAAGACCTGCGCAACCAGATAGGTTTTGTTACGCAGGATACACAGTTGTTCAGCGGAACCATCAGGGAAAACCTCACATTTGTAAACCCAACTGCAAATGAAGATGAACTGACTGATGCGTTGAATAAAGCAAGTTGCCAGCGCTTACTTTCAAGAGCTGAAAAAGGCTTGGAAACTATGATTGGTGAAGGTGGATTAAAATTAAGCGGTGGCGAAAAACAACGTTTATCGATTGCCCGTGCATTGCTGCGCAAACCAAGATTATTGATTTTTGATGAAGCAACATCTGCACTTGATTCAATTACTGAAGAAGAAATTACATCAACCATACGTGACATCTCATCACAACGAAACCAGATTACCATTTTGATTGCACATCGTCTTTCAACTATTATGCATGCTGATCGCATTTATGTACTGGAAGGTGGCGATGTGGTTGAAACAGGATCGCACCAGGATCTCCTGGAAGAGAAAGGTCTGTATTATGCTATGTGGCGCCAGCAAATTGGTGAACGTAAAAAAATTGCTCTTGCAGCACCACAAAGCAATTAGTGTGACAAGGATCACTTTGTATCCGTTAATAAAATTTACATTTGCGCAAAACTTTCCGGAATGAGTGCGAAGAAGCCCAATTACCTGTTGAGTATTTTATCCATGAACTGCCCAAGATGCAGACGGGGAAAATTATTCAAGGATTACAGTGCGTATAACTTTAAACATACATTTGATATGCACAAAGAATGTCCTGTATGCAAACAGAAATATGATATGGAGCCAGGCTTCTGGTATGGAACAGGATATGTGAGTTATGCGTTGGCTATTGCATTTTCTGTAGCAACATTTATTGCATGGTGGGTATTGATTGGAATTTCAGTAAGTGATAACCGTGTACTTTGGTGGCTTTTGACCAATTCCATTTTATTAATCGTGCTTCAACCTGTTTTAATGCGTTTAAGCCGCACCATCTATGTTTATTTCTTTGTAAAATACGACGAGCATTACGAAAGCAGCGAACCCAGAAAGTTCGACTATTGATCAGGAGAAGAAGCCAGTAATAATCCCAAAGCATATTGAACCCGTTTGACTTGGTCGACGGGTTTTTTGTTTTAGCCAAATAATGATATGGGATTGATCAAAACAATAAACCTGAAATTATTCAAGATTGTCCCATGCTTTTACATCCCCTTCTTTGATTTGTAAAATAGCAAACAGGATAACAATACCCAGAAGACCAATCAGCGACTGACCTATGCCTAACCCGAGTTGTATGTTAATCAATAATGCAATAATACTTGTTCCCAGGTAGCCATAGAATCCTGCCTTTTTCCACTTAAAGAGCAGTACAGCAAAAGCAACATTGGCAATTGCACAAACACCCATTGCAACTAACCAGCCTGAAGCATCCGGTTTATGCAGACTTTTCACAACCAAATCTCTTCCAAAAAAATAAAGTGCAGCAGTAAGGGAATTTGTAACGATCAGCAAAATCAACCAGGCCGTTACACAGCCATGTCTTTGTTTAGGTTCATTTTCTTCATTGAAAATTGTATCTGTTTCCATTTTTCAGAATATTTAGTTTTTAGTTGTGTCCGGAGTTTCATCGCCATCAAGCATTGATTTTATCAAACCTTTTTTACCCAGTTCCATATCACTTAATACAAGATCAATAGCTCTTGTACTTAGCACAATTTCAATCAAAGAATAAATTAATGAAGTAAGCAGGCTTAATAAGCTGAAAGCAAAAATCCATTTTGCCGCCGTCATGTAATTATTAAAAATAAGAAACATGCACACTACACAAAAAACAAAACTCAGTACACCAAAGCCCTGCATGTTGCGGATTAAACCAATACGGATATGCAGATTCTTGATTTGCTTTTGTATCAAAGGATTTTTTTCTTCTTCATGATATTCGCTGTGCAGTGTTCTTACCAGTGAAGCCAACGCAAGAAAGCGATTGGTATATGCCAGCATAAGAAGTGTAATAGCAGGAAACAATAATGCGGGAGTAGTAATTGACAGTTCCATATTTAAATGTACAACTGAAAAAAATAAACGGCTGCAAAAACCTGCAGCCGTTTACTCACTTATTTAAAGTTCAGCGGTACATTCAGTTTTATACTGAAGTTTCGGCCCATATTAAAAACACCAACCCTGCCAGTGAGCATATTTTCAGCTGTATATTTTAACCGGCTCAAATGACTTTGCCATGCCACATCACTTAAATTATTACCGGCGAGGTAAACCGAAAACAAGGTTTTTGATTTATGTACGATATCGCCACCAATACTCATGTTCAGCAAACAGTATGCAGCTGTTTTTGTTTCGGTATTATAACCGGTAAAAGCATTGTTCTGTGCAAACGTGTTATCAGCTTCAAACTGCACATACACATTCCTGAATGTTTTTCCTTTTGGCAAAAACTCACCTCTTACTTCGCTTAACAATCTTGGCGCAGGAATAAGTGGCAGATTTTTGCTGCCATCTTTTTCAACACTCAGCAATCCCCGCACATACGAGAATGTATTTTCAATATGCAACCAGTGCAATGGGTGCGGATGAATATCGAGTTTCATTTCAACACCATAAAGATGAGCAGCATCCTGGTCGTACTTAAATACAGTAAGAATATTTGTTCCATCTGTCAATAACGAATCACCACCATTTACTGACGACAACTTCCTGTAGTAAATAAAATGCTGCATGGCATTATAAAACAGATCGGTTGAAAACGACACATGTTCACTGTTATAATCAAACGATGCATCTGTTTGCACACTTGTTTCTGAACGAAGATCCTGTTCGCCAATTTCATACCTGTTTGTTCCTTCATGTGCACCATTGCTGGCAAGCTCTGAAAGATTGGGCGCCCTGAAACCTCTTGCAATATTCAGCTTCAATACTACTTGTTCAGAAACCTGGCTGCTGATGCCTGCGCTTGCAGAGAAATTAGAAAACTGTTTTTCAAACGAAGTAAATTTCATTACACCATTTTCTTCCAATGCTTTTGAGTGAAGTGTACGGTTATCAAACCTTACACCTCCGCTGAAAGATGTTTTTCCAAAACTTCGCTGTGCATACAAAAACACACCGGCATCAAACAAATTGTATTCAGGAATCAGTACTTCAACTCCCCTGTTGAGGTTTTGCTGCTCCATGCCATTCACACCAATTGATGTTTTCCAGTTTTTAAATCCATCAAAGTGATATTGAAAATTGTAATCAACCGTACGCAAATCAAACGACAATTCTTTTTCCTGCGGATCAAGTACATTCCCAAACTCTGAGCGTTGGTTTTCCTGGTAACCTGCGGTTAAAACAAGTCGGCCGCTTTTTAAATGAATACTGTTTTCGGTTGCAATTTTTGTATGAAGAATATGTTGACGGGGGAAACCTGGATTAATTGATTTTGCATCGGCTGCATCAGTAATGACTTGCGCTTCTGTTCCGTTATCATTTATTGTTTTCAGAAATTTTCCTGTTGTGTTATCTCTCTCCCCTTCAATTATACCCGGGTGCTGATCGAAACGGCTGTAATAAATACGGCTGAAGCCCCAGTGTTTATTCAAACCCAGATAAGCACCAATATTGTTTTCTTTAAACCGTGAATTATAAACAGCACCATCATATTTGTTGTGATAATCAGCAGCAGCTTTATAAGTAGCATTTACACCCCAGATAAATCCATTACTGTTACCATCAGCCGAAGCATGAATAAAATGCTGCCTGTTGTTGGTTTGATAACCAGTTGTTATTTCACCATTCACCGAACCTTCATTTGAAGGATGAATGGATAAAATATTCACGACACCTGCCAATGCATCACTTCCGTACATTAATGAAGCCGGACCTTTGAGCACTTCAATTTTACTTACACTGAATTCATCCACTTCAATTCCATGTTCATCGCCCCATTGCTGGCCTTCCTGCCTGATGCCATCATTCACAACAATCACCCTGTTATAACCAAGTCCACGTATAACAGGTTTTGAAATTGCCGGACCTGTTGAAACCTGGCTTACTCCCGGAATTTTTGATAACGCATCAATGATATTGGTTGATACACCTTTCATCAAATCTGTTTTCCTGATAAGCTCAATCGGCACCGGTGTTTTTTTAATGGAAGTTGCATTTGACACACCTGTTACCGTTACACCTTCATGTTCAGTAAACGATGGACTTAATGCAAAATCTTTTTTCACATCGCCATTGATCAAAACTGTTTCAACAATAGAAGAAAAACCGGCGAAGCTAACTTCCACAAGATATTTTCCCTGTGGAATATTCTGAATGGAATAATATCCATGTGTATCGGCTGCACTGCCTATTCGCAGATCGGGAAAAAAAACACTTGCACCCGGCAACGCCTCGCCGGTTTTTGCATTGGTAATCTGTCCTGATAAACTTGCTTTCTCTACTTTTCCTGTCACCTGGTTTGAAATCTGAACCAGTTGCTGTGCTTCAGCATTAAAACTGCTATGAATAAAATAAAAAAAGAAGAGTATGGTAATTGATAATTGTTTCATGTAATAATTTATTGTGGCCATTAGCCACGTAGTCTTCATCAGAAAATAATAAGTATTGAATCCATTTCAGGATTCATTGCAATAAAAAGATTTGCTTACTCCTTAACCGGAGATAAAAAACATCAGCAGCTTACAGGAGGTGCACGCAGTTGAAACAAATGGCTGACGAATGATGAAACAAATTGCTGTGTTACAATTTTATTTTCCTGTTCAAAAAATACAGGAAGGTTTTGTGTGAAGTTATCTGTGTTTGTAAAAGGCGATTCAGCAACGTAATTATGATAGTCGCAGGAAAAGCCTGTCTTGGTCAGCTGTGCATCAGTATGTTTACTGTTGCTCTTATAGGCAACATCGGTATGCCCTGCAAAAACATCATGCAGAATTTTTTGCGGAGTGTTGCCGAACATGAAAAGTACCAGCAAAAAACCTGCAACTGATTTTCGTATCGTAAAACTAAGCTTCACTAATTTGAAACAATGTTGCAAATATAGATTAAATCTTATTTCTTATTCAAATAAAAAAGGAGCGGCAAGCCGCTCCCTGTATAAAGATGCAAGTTTTGGCTATGAAATATTTTCGATTATTCCTGCAATTCCTTGTCCGCCGCCAACACAAGCAGTAACAATACCGTACTTTTTGTTGAGCCGTTTCATATCATTTGTAATCTGGATCGTAAGCTTGGCACCGGTGCATCCCAATGGGTGACCCAATGCAATGGCTCCACCATTAATATTTACAATATCAGGATTGAGGTTCAGTTCACGCATAACAGCTAATGATTGCGATGCAAATGCCTCGTTTAATTCAATCAGATCAATCTGGTTCATACTCATGCCCGACTGCCGCAACACTTTTGGAATAGCAGCTACAGGACCAATGCCCATCAATCTCGGATCAACACCGGCAACTGCACTGTTTATCAAACGTGCAATGGGTTTTAATCCAAGTTCATTCACCATCTTTTCGCTCATAACAATGACGAATGCAGAACCATCGCTTGTTTGTGACGAGTTACCTGCAGTAACAGATCCGTTTACTGCAAATGCAGGTTTTAATTTGGCGAGTGATTCAACACTGGTATCAGCACGAACACCTTCATCAGTATCAACTACAAAATTCCGTTTCTGCTTCTTCCCTTTTTCATCTAAATAAACTTCTTCAACAGTAATGGGAAGAATACCATTTTTGAAATAACCATTTTCAATAGCAGCCTTTGCTTTCATGTGCGAATTGTAAGCAAACAGATCCTGGTCTTCACGACTTACTTTATAATCATTGGCAACAGCCTCAGCTGTTAAACCCATGTTGAGATAATAATCGGGAGCTTCGGTTGCAATGGAATAAGCAGGAACAGTTTTCCAACCGGCAGTTGGTACAAGACTCATACTTTCTGTACCACCGGCAATAATACATTCGGCCAAACCACAACGGATTTTTGCAGTGGCAATAGCAATGGTTTCCAAACCACTTGCACAATAACGGTTCACCGTCATACCCGGCGCCTGTTGACCCAATGCTCTTGCAGCAATGATACGCCCAACCTGCAAACCTTGTTCGGCTTCGGGAACAGCATTACCTACAATCACATCATCAACACGTTTGGGATCAAGTTGCGGAACAGATGCCATCAAACCTTTGATTACATCAATAGCTAAATCATCCGGACGGGTAAAACGAAAACCACCACGTTTTGCTTTGGTAACTGCTGTGCGAAAACCAGCAACGATATACGCTTCCTGCATGAAAAATGTTTTTGGTTAATTATTCCTTGTTTGGCTGCAATCTTTCGCAACAAATTGGAGAATGACAGCAACCGATAGTTGTTTATGCAACCTTTTATCAAAATTAAGGTTTTGCCGGAAGATTTACCAAACGAAGGCTGTTAATTTCACCCGTTTATTTTTTCCTTTTTTTAAATGACGGGGAGTATATCCATAAAATCAATAACACAGTTGAATCTTCAACTGCATTTTATGGATATTTCAGAACTATCTTCGCAGTATGTACAAACTCATCCGCTCCTTCTTCTTTTTGTTTGATCCTGAGAAAGTACACTACTTTGCTATGAGCATGTTCAGGATTCTTTGTTCGTTTGCTCCAACAAGAAAAATTCTTGCAGCAGCATTTAAACCTTCAGCCTCTAACCTGGCAACAGAACAATGGGGAATTTGTTTTCCCAACCCGGTTGGACTTGCAGCAGGCTTTGATAAAAATGCAAAGTACCTGCGTGAACTGGAGGTGATGGGATTTGGTGCAGTTGAAATTGGCACTGTAACTCCATTAGCTCAGCCCGGTAACGATAAGCCAAGATTGTTCCGCTTGGTGAAAGATAAAGCCATCATCAACCGCATGGGTTTTAATAACGAAGGTGTGAAGGAAGTAGTGAAGCGGTTGGAAGCATGGCGGTCAAAACGCCGTCAATCGCCCATGATCATTGGAGGAAACATTGGGAAGAACAAAGTTACTCCCAACGAAAATGCATGGAAGGATTATGAAATCTGTTTTAATGAGCTGTTTGATTATGTTGATTATTTTGTCGTGAATGTGAGCAGCCCCAATACCCCGGGTTTGCGTGAACTGCAGGAAAAAGATTCCTTACGAAAAATTTTATCGCACCTGCAAACATTAAGAGCCGAACGATTGAAGCTGAGCGGAAGTACAATTCAAAAACCAATTTTGCTGAAGATAGCACCGGATCTTACAGAATCGCAGCTGGATGATGTAATTGATCTTGCAAAAGAAATTCAGCTTGATGGGCTGGTTGCAACCAATACCACCATCAGCCGGGATAACCTCAGCCCCGAATCGCAGGAAAAAGCAAAAGAAACCGGCGGATTAAGTGGGCTTCCTTTAAAACAAAAAAGCACTGAGTTTGTTAGGCATATTTATGAAAAAACAAACGCAGGCATACCTGTTATTGCAAGTGGCGGCATATTTACTGCTGCTGACGCTAAAGAAAAGCTGAATGCAGGTGCATCACTTGTTCAGGTTTGGACAAGCTTTATTTACGAAGGCCCCGCTGTTGCAAAGAAGATTTGCAATGGTCTTTGATGATTCATTATTTTTGAGGCCATCATTTTAACACACCATGGATTTTTCTGTACTGTTTTCTGTTGACTCAGTCATCAGCTTATTTATTTTAATCGTTCTTGAAGTTGTTCTCGGAATTGATAATGTGATTTTCGTAAGCATTATCATGAACCGCATGGACAAAAAGGATGAAAAGAAAGCAAGATTGTTCTGGATCATCCTTGGCATTATTGTTCGTATTGTTTTGCTGATGGGACTTACATGGCTGCTGGAACAAAAAGGCAAACCCATCTTTACCATTCCGTTTATTGATAAAGGAATTGACCTTGCCAGCCTTGTAATGCTGGGCGGTGGTTTATTTCTTATTTATAAAACCATCAAGGAAATTCACCACAAACTGGAAGGTGAAATTGAAACCGGTAGCAACAACTCAAAACCACTTGGCTTTGCTGCTGGCATGGGACAAATTGTGCTGATTGATATGATCTTCAGCTTCGACAGCATCATTACTGCAGGTGGTACTGCCAAGCATGTGGAAGTAATGATTGTTGCTGTAGTAATTGCAATGGGCATTATGTTTTTATTCAGTCCGAAGATTTCTGCATTTATACATAAACATCCTACACTGAAAATGCTGGCACTTTCATTCCTTGTTATGATTGGTTTTGTACTGATTGTTGAAGGATGGAACAGTGAAGCCGCACATCAGCTGCACCTCAAAAACTATGTGTATTTCGCCATGGCATTTTCTGTTGCGGTAGAAGCACTGAATATGCGTATGCGCCGCAAAGCTGCAAAACGTGTGGTTGTATTAAATGAACCTGTACTGAAGGAAGAAGAAGAATCTGATATGGCGAAGTAAACATTACTTCTTTTCAACTAAATTAGTAATCACTAATAATGGTGGCGGTGCCGGGCCAAGTGTTGTGCACAATACAGCATCGGGTGCTGCTTTAATGCTGATGTAAAAGCGTTTCCCTTTTATAACTGATGCAGCAGGTATATCCCTTGTCATTGCAGTAACAGAAGAAAAACCACAGGCAGCTCTCATTCCTGTTGTATCAACAAATTGTATAACCGGAATGTGGCAGTCGATCTGAGAAGTTTCCATCAACTCCACTTCAAAAAACTGTTTATCCATCTGCTTTGTGCAGCCGGCAAAAAGAAATGCAATTAAGATAAAGCTGATATTTCGCATAATGAGTTGACAAATTCAACAACCGATCCGTTGCATCAGCTGAACAAGCTTGGATTAACTCCACCGTATGGTTTCTTTCCCAAATGCTCATACGCTTTGGCTGTTACTTCTCTTCCTCTTGGTGTGCGTTGTAAAAATCCTTCCTGTATCAGGAATGGTTCATACACTTCTTCTAACGTGCCTGCTTCTTCACCAACAGCAGTGGCAATGGTGGTAATACCAACAGGACCGCCTTTAAATTTATCAATAATAGTGAGCAGAATTTTATTGTCCATATCATCCAGACCATACTCATCCACATTCAATGCCTTCAAACCATGTTGCGTTACACCAAGATCAATTACACCATTACCAAGCACCATTGCAAAATCTCTCATCCTGCGAAGCAAACCATTTGCAATACGTGGTGTGGCACGGCTACGCCCGGCAATTTCTTTAGCAGCATCGCTGGTAATCTTCACATTCAGGATACCGGCTGCACGCTGAATAATTTTCTGCAAGGTTTCAGCACTGTAATATTCCAGTCTTGATTTAATGGCAAAACGTGAAAGCAACGGAGCAGTAAGCAAACCACTTCTTGTTGTTGCACCAATCAGTGTAAAAGGATTTAATGTAATCTGTATGCTTCTTGCATTGGGTCCGCTGTCGATCATAATATCAATGCGGTAATCTTCCATTGCAGCATAAAGGTATTCTTCAACAACTGTACTCAACCGGTGAATTTCATCAATAAACAACACATCATTCGGTTCCAGTGCAGTTAACAACCCGGCAAGATCACCCGGCTTTTCAATAACAGGTCCCGAAGTTTCTTTAATATTCACACCAAGTTCATTGGCCACAATCCGTGAAAGTGTTGTTTTTCCCAAACCGGGAGGACCATGAAACAATACATGATCCAACGCTTCGCCACGCATCTTTGCCGCCTTGATAAATATTTTGAGATTATCAATAATCTGCGACTGGCCGGAAAATTCTTCCATCACAGATGGCCGGATATTGTTCTCAAACTCTTTATCAGCTGCGTTTAAAAACTCTTTTTCGTTATTTAAATTGGGATTTGCCATTTAGTAGTAACTTGATGTAAAACTAATCAAATAAACTCATCGTCATGCAAATCGGAATTCTCGGTACAGGATCAGTCGGACAAACCATCGGCTCTGCTCTTATCAGGAAAGGCCATACCGTAATGCTTGGAAGCAGATCAGCCGACAATGAAAAACTCGTTGAATGGAAAAAGAAAAACAGTCACTCTGCGCTTGGAGGAACATTTGCTGACGCTGCCATATTTGGAGAAATCATTTTTATTTGTGTGAATGGTGCCATTGCATCTGAAGTGTTGCAGCAGGCAGGTATTGATCATTTCAACAACAAAACAGTGATTGATGTAACCAACCCGCTTGATTTTTCACATGGCATGCCACCTTCACTGTTACCTCAATACTGCAACAACTGGTCATTGGGCGAAGAAATACAAAAAACCATTCCCGGTGCGTTTGTGGTGAAAGCATTGAACACAGTTACTGCACGCTTAATGGTTGATGCAACACTGGTGAACGATGCCAATCACAACCTGTTTATTTGCGGCAATGATGTGGAAGCAAAAAACAAAGTGAAACATGTGCTTGCTGAAAACTTTAACTGGAAGCCTGAACACATTGTTGACCTTGGCGATATTAAATATGCACGGATGACGGAAGCCATTGTGCCTTTCTGGGTGGCAGTGATGGCCAACATGGGAACTTCTATGTTCAATTACCAGGTGGTGAGATAAATAACCCCGGCAGCGGCTGCAAGCCCTGTTGGCGGTTGAAGAAAACGAAAAACTCCCATGCACAAATTCAAAGCAGAACTGCAGATCATTGGTATTAACCCTTTTGTTTTTGTACCTGTTAAAATACTTGCTGCAGTTTTTAAACAGGCAAATAAAGACAAAGGTCCAATACCGGTAAGAGGAACGATTAACACAGAACCCTACCGGCAAACACTTGTGCGGTACAGTGGTGAATGGAGACTTTATATCAATACATCGATGCTGAAAAATTCACCAAAAAGAATTGGCGAAAAAATAGAATTGACCATTGAACACGACCCATCCGACAGAAGTATTCAGCCACACCCGAAACTTGAAGCTGCATTAAAGAAAAACAAAGAAGCAAAAAAAGTATTTGACCAGCTCACAGATTCAAGACGATTGGAAATCGTCCGTTACATTTCTTTTCTGAAAACTGAAGAGAGTGTTGACAGGAATATTATCAAGGCAATTGATTTTTTATTGGGCAAAGAAAGATTTGCTGGAAGAGATAAACCTTAGCTGATTGTTTTAAATTTAACTTCAATTCATCCGGCATGAAAAAAATGTTCTTAACGATTGCTCTGATTCTGTTTGCATTTTTATCAAATGCACAAACCATTCAATGGATTTCAACAACTGCAAAAGAACAATGGAAAACACAAACCGGCGCCAGCATTCTTCCTGCAACTACTTCTGCTGATGTCAGCATTGAGTTGAATAAACCGCAGCAAACTATTGAAGGCTTTGGCACCTGCTTTAATGAACTGGGCTGGACTTCATTAAGTCTCTTAAGCGAAACAGACCGTGAAACTATTCTGCGTGAATTATTTGCGCCGGGCATTGGTGCAAACTTCAGCATTTGCCGCATGCCTGTTGGTGCCAATGATTTTTCAAGGCAATGGTATTCGTACAATGAAACAGATGGCGATTTTGACATGAAACATTTCAGCATTGCCAACGATTTGCAAACATTGATTCCGTTTATTCATCATGCACAGAAATACAATCCTGCATTGAAAATATGGGCATCACCCTGGTCGCCTCCTTCATGGATGAAACACAATCATCATTATGCAGCAAGGAGTTTACTGGGCAACATGAATTTTAAATCAGAAGATTGGGGCATGGACTTCACCGGCATCAACAATGGTTTGCTTGCCGATCGTGAAGGAAGAGAAGGAACCGATATGTTTATACGTGAAGCAAACTATTACAAAGCCTATGCATTGTATTTTACAAAATTTATTGAAGCTTACCGTAAACAGAAAATCAACATCGGGATGGTAATGCCGCAAAATGAATTTAATTCAGCACAGGTGTTTCCAAGCTGTACCTGGACTGCAGATGGATTGTCGGAATTTATTTCTTATCTCGGACCAGCAATGAAAAAACTGGGCGTGAAAGTTTTCTTTGGTACAATAGAACGTCCCAATGCAAAACTGGTTGATACCATTTTAACAGGCAGCAAAAGCAAAAACTATATTTCAGGTGTGGGCTTTCAATGGGCAGGAAAAGATGCCATCCCAACTATACACAACAATTATCCATCGCTCACACTCTATCAATCAGAACAGGAATGTGGTAACGGCAAAAACGACTGGAAGTATTGTACATACACATGGACATTGATGAAACATTATTTAAGCAATGGAGCTAATGCATATATGTACTGGAATACTTCATTAAAACAAGGCGGCATCAGCACATGGGGATGGAAACAAAATTCATTGGTAAGTGTTGATACGGTAAACAGAAAGTATAAATACAACTATGAGTTTTATCTCATGAAACACCTCAGTCATTTTGTAAAGCCGGGTGCAAAACGTTTAACTACAGCAGGAACATTCAGTAACCTGCTTGCATTTATTAATCCCGATCAATCCATTATCGTTGTTGCACAAAATGACACAGACAAATTAATGCAGCTTACAATAAAAGCAGGAAACAAAACAATCCGTGCTTCATTACAACCCGATTCATTTAATACATTCTCGTTTAAGCAATAACTGTAAAGAAAATTATTGATACACTTCTTCTATTATCAGCTGCATACAAATTATGTAGCTGATTTATTTTTTGTAATAAACTTCATCTGCAAAGAACAAGCCACAAACGTTCAATAAAATTTTATTATTCATTTATAAATGATTTACAGTTTGCAAACAGGCTTTAACTGCGTGCTGTTTAAAGCTTTATGCATTCTCCATATTGCGCTGGCATGATTTTCGTAATTCCATTTTTGAAAAAAGTAATCCACATCAATTAAACTTTTGATGAACGATACTATCCATTTATGACCGTGAAGGAAACGAAACTTTAATCAATCAAAAAATCAATGATCATGAAACAATCTTTGAAAACAATGTCAGTATTTGCATCAGCAATGATCACAGGTCAGTTGCTGTTGGCACAGGTAACAGTGAATGTACAGAACACAGCACATACTGTAACAAAAACTTCTGCCAATGTAAACCAGGTAAACAATGCAGTAAGTAAAACAGTAAATGCAACAACAAATGTTGTACAGACTACGGGCAATGCAGTTCAAAAAACAGCGAATGCAACAACAAAAAGTCTTCAGCAGGTTCAATTAAAAACAAATGCTGCCATTAACACTACAAGCAGCACTAAACTAAACAACAGCGAGGCAAGCAGTCAAACAAATGCCCAGGCTAATGCTGAAGTAAAAACAAATGCAGACAAAGAAGTAAACAATCAATCGGCCGAAGTAAAAGAACTGGTGGTTACAGAAGCGCAGGGTATCAGAACAACAGCAAAGGAATTACGCAAAGATGTAAAGCCGGGATTAAGCATCAGTAACAACACAAACACATCAGCACAGGGCGAAGTAAAAACAGGCAACGCAACAGTTAGCGGCGATGCAAACAATGAAACAGAAGTAAGCACAGGAACAACTGAAGTAAAAGAAAAAGCCGTTGAAACAAAAAACGAACTGAAACAGAAAACAAAAACGGGTATCAAAAAAGTGAAGGCTGCCAAACCGAAAGTGAAGGCAGAAGCATCAGGCAGCACATCCGCTTCAGGAGAAGTGAAACATTCATAAGTGCAGCGGGAAGCGGGTGATTGTAAAGGCCTGCATAAAAAAGTGCAGGCCTTTTTCAAATCATCAACACAACTTATTTCCAAACATCATCAATGCGTAAACATCATCCGATGAAAAAGTATCTGTTTCTTTTTCTGCTGCATCTCACTGCTCTTCCATTGCTAGTAAAAAGCCAGGACAGCACACAGGAAAAAAAACCTGTTTTTACAGCAACAGCAGCATACCAGTCGTATGTGCATTTTCTTGGACGTACCGACAGTTTAAACAGCAGTGCAGCAATGGCCATCACCGGTTATCAGCTCAAGAATGGGTTGTATGCACAGGGCGCAGTTATTTTTGTAAACAACAACCTTACTCCTTTTGAACTTACCGGCGGAAGTATTGAACTTGGTTACCGCTTTCCTGAAACAAACCATTTTTCAGGAAATGTATTTGCATCAAGATTTATTTACGGCAAACAATCATTGCTGGTTCAGTCATCACTCAATTATCAAACAGGTATTAATGCCAACTTCAAAACAAAATTCATCAATATCAATACAGGAGCCGATCTTAAGTTCAGCGATCATACCGATGTTGGATTAACCGCTGGAGCTGATCATCTCTTCATTATCCGTCTCAAAGAAAATGAAGCAAAAGCACTTGCCCTTAATCCCGGCATAACAGCTTACGCCGGCACACAACGCTTTTCAACCACTTACCAGAAAAATCAATCAGGAAATATTATTGGAATACCTGTAGGTAATCAACCCGTAACTGTTACCGAACAGCAAAGCAGACTTTCAATACTTGCGTATGAAGCAACAGTACCGGTTATACTTGTACTGAAAAAATTCAACGCATTTATTTTTCCATCGTATATCATTCCGCAAAACATACTTACGCAGGCTGGCGAACATGGAACAAATAAATTTTACATTACAGCAGGTGTGGGAGTCCGGTTATAAAATATACCGGTTCATCTGCAGCATCAAATCAGGATCGGGACAATTCTTTAAATAAAAATCTTTTTCACTCAGCTTACATACGCCGGGATAATCGCCTTCCTTCAACTGCAGATCAATAATAACCTGGAAATGCAAATGCGGAGGCCAGTGACCGTTTTCTTCAGCTACACCAAAATGTGCAAACTCCTGTCCACGGTTAATGTACTGCCCGTCAACAATGGCAAGATCATTTAAACTTAAATGACCATACAACGTATAAAATGCCACACCTTCCAGTTGATGAAGTAATACAATGGTTGCACCATAATCACCGTAACGATCATTGAATTTAAAACTGTGCACCATACCACCTAATGGAGCAAACACAGGCGTACCTGCTTCGCCCCAAATATCAACACCTAAATGCAAACGTCTTGGTTCTCCCCCACCGGGTGCATCAAACACTTTACTGCGGCTGTAAACAGTACGGTGCTCAGCATATCCGCCAATACCATATTTCGCATTTGCAGCCAGCAATTGCTTCTGCACATAATCCGTAAAGTGCGGCACATATTCAATCACATTTTTTGTAAGCTCTTTATTCTCTTCTGTAAAATCCAGTTTCAGTAAACGGTCTTTGCCAGGCTCAAAAGGAACCACCGGGTAAAAAAGCTGCCTGTTCTTTTCTAAAATATTGATGAGTGGTGTTGTCATACCCTTATTTGCAGTTTACATTAGCATTTGCTAATTTTTGCAACTTAAAATTAAAGAAGCATGAACAAACTCATCAGTTGTTGTTTGATTTTATTATTTATTCAAACAGCTACAGCCCAGGACAACCCGTTGTGGATGCGTTATCCTTCCATTTCGCCCGATGGAAAATCCATCGTGTTCAGTTACAAAGGCGATTTGTATAAAGTTGCCTCTGCAGGCGGCACTGCAACTCCGCTTACATTACACGAAGCACACGACTTTATGCCCGTGTGGAGTCATGATGGTAAATACATTGCCTTTGCAAGTGACCGTTATGGCAACTTCGATGTATTTATTATGCCTGCTGAAGGTGGTGCACCAACACGTTTAACCTACAACAGTGCAGGCGATTATCCTTATGATTTCACACCTGATAATAAGAAAGTGGTTTTTGGAAGCGCAAGAGAAATCAGCGCTAACAACGTTCGCTTTTACAGTCCACGACTGTTCCAGAATTTATACAGTGTAAATGTTGGCGGTGGCAGACCTGTTCTCATCAGTGAAGCAGGAATGGAAAATGCACACTTCAATGCCAATGGTTCACAAATTATTTTCCAGGACAGGAAAGGTTATGAAGATCCCTGGCGCAAACATCACACATCTGCAGTAACAAGAGATATCTGGATCATGGATGTAAACAAAGCTACTTACCGTAAAATCAGTGGCTTTGAAGGTGAAGACAGGGAACCTGTTTTTTCCAATGATGGTCAGTTCTTCTTTTACTTAAGTGAAAAGAACGGAACACAAAATATTTTTAAAGCACCAGTGCTCAACAAAATGGCTGAGCAGCAGCTCACCAGTTTTAAAGATCATCCTGTGCGTCATTTAAGCCGCAGCGATGATAATACCATTTGCTTTACATGGAATGGAGAAATCTATACACTGAAAGAAGGCAAAGCACAAAAAGTAAACATCAGCATCAATGCCGATGCAAGAACAAACAACGAACGCATTCTTCCCATCAACGGTGGTGCAACTGAATTTGCAGTATCACCCAACGGAAAAGAAATTGCATTCATCTTCCGTGGTGAAGTGTTTGTAACAAGTGTGGAAGGTGGTATTACCAAACGCATCACCAATACACCGCAGCAGGAACGCATGGTTGCATGGAGCCCCGACAGCAAAAAAATTATTTATGCTGCTGAGCGTAACAACAACTGGGATATTTTTCAAACCACTATTGTTCGCAAAGAAGAACCTTATTTCTATGCAGCAACTGTGTTGAAAGAAGAACCGGTTATTGCAACAGATGAAGAAGAGTTTGGCCCTGAGTTTTCGCCCGATGGAAAAGAAATTGCTTACATCGCCGACAGAAATATTCTGAAAGTGTACAATGTTGCTTCAAAAAAATCAAGAACCATTTTACCCAAAGGACATAACTACAGTTACTCTGATGGTGACTGGGGTTTTAGATGGAGTCCCGACAGTAAATGGATTATCTGCGACGACCAGGAAGGCACATGGCAGTACGGCAATTTTGCATTAATCAAAGCCGATGGAAGTGGTACAATTGAAAAACCAATTCAATCAGGTTACGGACAAAATAATATCAAGTGGGCATTGGATGGCAAAGCCATTACATGGGTGAATGAACGTTTAGGCCGCCGCTCACTTGCTTTCCAGGGAAGCCGTGAAGTGGATATTTATGCAGGCTTTCTCGATCAGCCTTTGTTTGAAAAAATGAAACTCAGCAAAGACGATTATGCATTGGCAAAAGAAAAAGAAGACCAGGAAAAGAAAACCGATTCAACAAAGAAAAAAGATTCCATTGCCAAAGCAAACTGGAAACCATTGTTACCCGGCTTTGAAGATCGTGTACTACGTTTAACCATCAACAGTGCATCGATTGCTGATTACATTGTAAGCAGCGACGGATCAAAAGTATATTACCTCTCATCGTTTGAAAAAGGTTATGATTTATGGGTAACAGAACCACGCACAAGAGAAACAAAAATTTTAGTGAAGCTCAGCGGTTCACCCAGCAGTCTTGAATTATCAAAAGATGGTAAAAGCATTTTCTTAATCAGCAACGGCACTATTATGAAAGTGGATGTTGAAAGCGGCCGCCAGTCTGCCGTTGGCATCAGTGGTGAAATGGTGCTGAACCCTGCTGCAGAACGTGCTTATATTTTTGAACATGCTTGGCGCCAGGTAAAAGAAAAATTCTACGATCCAAAACTTCATGGCATCGACTGGAAAATGTATAAAGAAGCGTATGCACGTTTCTTACCGCACATCAACAACAATTACGATTTCCAGGAACTGCTCAGCGAACTGCTTGGCGAACTCAATGGTTCACACACAGGCGGACGTTATTCTCCTCAACCTGTTAATGCCGATGCAACTGCAGTACTTGGTTTATTGTACGATGAAACATTTACAGGTAATGGTTTAAAAATTGGTGAAGTAATTGCAGGCGGACCATTTGATAAATCAACCAGCAAAATAAAAGCAGGCTGCATCATTGAAAAAATTGATGGCGATGCAATCACTGATGAAGTGGATTGGGCAAAATTCCTCAACCGTAAAATTGGAAAGAATGTATTGCTCAATGTATTTGATCCTTCAACCAATACACGTTTTGAAGAAACTGTAAAACCAATTTCGTTTGGCGAAGAAAGTGCACTCATGTACAAACGCTGGGTGGATAAAATGCGTAAGATGACCGAAGAACTCAGCGGCGGCAAAGTTGGTTATGTGCATGTACAGGGAATGAACGATGGAAGTTTCCGCACTGTGTTTGAAGATGTGCTGGGTAAAAACTATAACAAGGAAGCACTCATTGTTGATACACGTTTCAACGGTGGCGGCTGGCTGCACAACGATCTTAATACATTCCTCAGCGGTAAAGCATATCTCAAATTTGCACCACAGGGAAATGTTGTTAACTCCAACGAACCATTCGACCGCTGGAGCAAACCAAGTTGTGTAATCATGAGCGAAGGCAACTACAGCGATGCATTTATTTTCCCTTACATCTACAAACAAAATGCTGTTGGAAAATTAGTAGGCATGCCGGTTGCCGGTACAGGTACTGCGGTTTGGTGGGAAACACAAATTGATCCCACACTGGTGTTTGGTATTCCAATGGTGGCAACAATTGGTAAAGAAGGAAGACCAACCGAAAACCTGCAGGTTGAACCCGATATTAAAGTGGAACTTCCTTACGAAGAATTCATGAAAGGCAAAGACCGCCAGCTCGAAGCAGCTGTAACAGAAATGCTGAAAGAAATTAAAAAATAGTCTTTGTAGTTTTGATTAGTTAAGGCGATGCCATTTTTGGCGTCGCCTTTTTTTGTAGCAAAAAATAGCGCAAGTGTTCCGCCTGTATTTTATTATTACTTAAAGTTTCCAAACCTTAACTTGCAAGTATATTTTATTCATATCCCTAATTGAACAAAGTATTTAATCTCTAAAAGAAGATGCGATATTTGAAGCATTTCAATCCTGCAAGATTCTTTGCACTGCTGATATTTATTGGTGCGCTAACCTTTTTTTCATTCTTAACTGCATTTGGAAAAGATGAAGGGACGCTCGGTGAAAATCTTTTTTTGAACTTTATGGCTGATGCTTATGCTTTTTTCCGTTTCCCATCACATGTTTTATTTTGGAAATTCATGCAGGGCCCTCTTTTTTTCATTGGGCTATTGATCAATATTATTTTCTATACTTTTTTTATTGAGCTTGTAATCGTATTTTTTAAAATGCGTACTAAATCATGAACGTAATAAGTATTTGGTCTTATTCATTCCCCACATTTTAACAATACCCAAAAACTTCTGCAGTTATTTTTGCGGCTCAACAACTGAAACAAACCATGACCAAACAGCATTTCCTGCTTTGTATCATTTCTGTATTTATTTCTGTGAGCAGCATTGCACAAACCAATCATGAACAAACCGGCTGGCTGTTCTTTTTAAACAGTACAAAATTCAACAGCAAATGGGGTATGCATTTCGATATGCAGGTACGCAGCCAGGATAACTGGAACGGCGTACGCAATGTGTTAATCAGGCCGGGCATTACCTATTACATCCGCCCCAACCAGAATGCAACAGTTGGTTATCTCTACACGCCCACTTACCGTAAGGTTGATGGTGCAACCAGCAGCGTTACCGAACAGCGTGTGTGGGAACAATACATTATTTCACACAAAGTATTTACCGGCACACTCAGTCACCGCCTGCGGCTGGAGCAACGCTTTATTGAAAAATTCACCGGCGATAAAGTGTTTGCACAGCGCTTCCGTTATTTCTTCCGTGATGTGCAGCGGCTGAAACAAAACAAAGGAGCATTTACCAAAGGCCCGTTTGCAGCTTTGCAGAACGAACTGTTCTTTAATGTGCAGAACAAACAAAATACCAACAACAATTTTTTTGATCAGAACCGCAGCTATATTGCTGCCGGTTACCGCTTCTCCAAAAAGCTGGATGCTGAACTTGGCTACATGAACATTTTTGTAAAGGGAGCATCGGCAAATACCATCAACAATGTTGTACAGCTGGCGGTTTATACAAGGTTTTAATGATTGCTACGGTATGAGCTTTTTCAAAAGCTTCCTCAATAGTATAGCAAAGCCTGAACAGTTGTAACAACCATTTTTTCTGATATAGATCATTATAATTTTGTCTGAAATCATAGAATTTCTCCTGCTTACCCCTATATATTTAGCAAGGCATTTTGTACTTCCTAAAATGCAGCCGTTTTAAAACATTATGTTGAGTTACCGGCTTTTGTTACCTGCCGGTCAATACCCATTGTTTCTCACCTACCGGCCTTAGCATTTAACCCTATACCCGCTGTATCCAATATTATTGATTCTCGTGCTTACTCTCTTTTCATTACTGCTTCATGCTGCAATAATTTACAGCTGTGGTTAAATGGAATTGAAATCAAACAACATCGTACCTGTACTTACAACCGCATTTTCCAGGGCTGATTTAAAATCATCCCCGATAATGACTGTATATTTTTCCTGCACATGGAAACACAGACCAAACCATTTTATTAAAACCAAAAATTAATAACATGAAAAAGAAATCAATTGTAATTGTAACTGTTTTTCTGGCTTTCTCATTTACGGCCTTTGGACAAAAAGCGTTTAAAGCCAATGATAATACCATTAATGTTGGAGCAGGTTTTCTTGGTATCAGCTGGAAAGGAGTAAACTATAGTGCTAACTATGAACATGGCTTTAACGATCGTTGGGGTGCAGGTTTGCACTTCGGGTATTCGCAATACAAAAAAAACAGTTATACCTATACAGCTGTACTTGTTGGAGTAAGAGGCAACTATCATTTTTTCACCACAGAAAAAACAGATCCTTATATCGGTGCCGAATTAGGCTATGCATCCATTAGTCACACCGGTCATAACAGCAGCGTATCAGCTCATGATTATTCGCCTGTTGGCATTGGTTTTTATGGCGGCATCAGGCAATATCTTACACCTGCTGTAGGTATATATGGCGAACTGCATCTGTCAACTTTTTCAATAATCGCAGCCGGTTTTACATTCAAATTTTAAGAGAGTTTCACAATAACAGTAAGCCTTTTTAAGCACAACTGTTTTTACTTCATCCCTCCAACGCAGCAGCACAAGCAGGTAGCCCGTGCTGCTGTGTTATCCTTCACACGTTTCAGCAATTATCAGCAGTATAAAAATCAGGCTGGAACCACACAGAAAAATAAAAAACAAAACCAATATCTTTCGGTTAGCCGAACCTCTTTTCCTCTATATTTGTTGGAACGAAAAAATCTTAGCCATATGACCAATAAGAGCATTTTAATCCTTGCTGGTGGTGGTCCAGCTCCCGGCATTAACACTGTAATCAGTTCTGTTTCAAAAATTTTTCTCAGGGATGGCTATCGTGTAATTGGTTTACACGATGGTTATAAAAACCTGTTTGTAGAAAACCCCTCGACGGTAGATATTGATTTTGAAATTGCCGATGGTATTCTCGGGCGTGGCGGCAGTATGTTACGTATGAGCCGTTACAAACCTTCTGACCTTGAATTCAAAACAGACTTCTTTGTAAAGAACAATGTAAAACTGCTTGTTACCATTGGTGGTGATGATACTGCATCAACCGCCAACCGTATTGCAAAATATTTAGTGGAGAAGAAATTCCCCATCCAGAATATACACGTACCAAAAACAATTGATAACGATTTACCTCTTCCTGATGGCATGCCTACTTTCGGTTACCAGAGTGCGAAAGAAGAAGGTGTGCGTATTGGCCGTACCATTTATGAAGATGCCCGTTCATCAGGTAACTGGTTTGTAATTTCAGCAATGGGTCGTGAAGCCGGTCACCTTGCATTTGGTATTGGTACTGCCTGTCACTTCCCTATGATTGTGATTCCTGAAATGTTTAACAAAACAAAACTTACACTCGATAAAATCACCAAGCTGATTATTTCAGCAATTGTAAAACGCAAAATTCTCGGCGTTAACTACGGTGTGGCTATTGTGAGTGAAGGTGTGTTCCATTTCATGAATGATGAAGACATTGAGTCATCAGGCATACAGTTTACATACGATGAACATGGTCACCCGGAACTGGGCAATGTAAGTAAAGCGCATATCTATAACCTCTTACTCCAGATTAAATTAAAACAACTGGGCATTAATGTAAAAAGCCGCCCGGTTGAAATGGGTTATGAACTGCGTTGTCTTGTACCTGCTGCTTACGATCTGCAATACTGCAGTTACCTTGGTATTGGTGTAAAAAAATTATTCGACCAGGGATTAACCGGTTGTGTTGTTACTGCTAACACAAACGGAGAAATTGCTCCGTTGTACCTGAAAGATGTGGAAGACAAACACGGCAAGGTAAGAACAAGAATGGTGAATATGAATGCACATGAATCGAAGATGGTATTCTTCGACAGTATTCAATACCTCACCCCAGATGATGTTAAAGCTGCAAAGAAATACCTGAAAGATCCTGAAGAGTATGTGTTCCAAACCATCCTTGAATGGGATGCTTAAGAAAACGCTGAAATAAATAAAGAGCCGCCATTATAAATGGCGGCTCTTTTTCTTTTGGCAATGCAATGTGTGTTTTATGCAAGATCAATTTCTTTATCAAGATATACATCCTGAACATTATTGAGCATATCCACACCTTCGTTAAACGGACGCTGGAAGGCTTTACGACCTAATATAAGACCCATACCACCTGCACGCTTATTCACCACTGCAGTATAAACTGCTTCGGCAACATCGCTTGCACCTTTGCTTTCACCACCGGAATTGATTAAACCAATTTTTCCGTTGTAGCAGTTAAGTACCTGGTAACGGCAAAGATCAATGGGATGATCTGTTGTGAGTTTTTCGTAAACAAGTTTGCTTGTTTTACCATGCTTGGTTGCAAGGTAACCACCATTATTTGTTGGGAGTTTTTGTTTGATGATATCAGCCTGTAATGTTACACCAAGATGATTGGCTTGTCCTGTAAGATCTGCAGATGAATGATAATCCACTCCGTCAACTTTAAATCCGGGATTACGCAGGTAGCACCACAAAATGGTAGCCATACCTAATTCATGTGCCATTTGAAAAGCTTCACCAATTTCTTTTATCTGCCTTGTGCTTTCATCCGAACCAAAATAAATTGTAGCACCAACTGCAGTTGCGCCCATATCCCATGCACTCTTAATAGTGCCAAAAAGAATCTGGTCGTAACGGTTAGGCATGCTGATAAATTCGTTGTGATTTATTTTTACTACAAAAGGAATTTTGTGTGCATACTTACGGCTTACTGCACCCAAAACACCAAAGGTTGAAGCAACACCGTTGCAGCCACCTTCAATAGCAAGTTTTACAATATTTTCCGGGTCAAAATAAATTGGGTTCGGTGCAAATGATGCGCCACCGCTGTGTTCAATTCCCTGGTCAACAGGTAAGATGCTGCAGTAACCTGTGTTGGCCAGACGGCCATGCCCTAACAGTTGCTGCATGCTTTTCAGCACATTGTTATTACGGTTTCCCATAGCCATTTCATTGTCCACATAATTGGGCGATGGAACATGAAGTGTTGACTTGTCAACAGTGCTGCATTTGTGATCTAATAAATACGCAGCCTGATCACCGAGCAGTTGAGTAATTTTATTCGATGCCATAGTTTAAAAAATTTGACATTAAATATATAGCACAGCAATTACCCCCGTACTGATATAAATCATATCCTGAACAAACCAAAAGTTTTGGCTGCGTGATAAGCTGAAAATCGGGAAGCGGTTAAAAAACAAGCTGACAAAGCCTTTGCTTTAGCGGTTGCCTGTTTTGTAAATGCGTTGCAGCATTTCAAATAAATCGGGGTGATATTGCTGAAGTAATAGTGGTTGTTCAAAAAAGTATTCGGAGATCACTGCAAAAAACTCTGTTGTATTTGTTGCAGCATACATATCAATATCCGAGCCGTGCATTTTCATTTGTTCAATTGTTTCATTCATCAGCCTGCGCCAGCGTTCGGTATACTTACGTTCAAGAATAATTTCAGGAACACCATCCATTGTTCCATCCATTTTATCAATGAGGTGTACAAACTCATGAATGGCTGTGTTATGCGCATCATTGCTGTTGATGAAGCCCTGCCGTAACTGCCATTTGGTAATCACCATTACGTTCTGCATGGCACCTGTGCCTACCATGCCGGCAATATTTCTGTCGCTGCCATGCTGGTCAAAATCGTAATTAAATGCACCGGGATATAACAACACTTCATGCAGGTTAATGTATTGCCAGTCGTGAATATTAAACACAGGGATGATGGCACCGGCAGCAATCAATACACGATCAAGATCTTCAGCCTCGGCATTTACACCGGTTATTTTTACAGCCGATAAAAACTGTTCTGCACGCTTTTCAAATTCTTCTTTTTCTTCCTCATTCAATTCACGGTAAAAGCTTACATAATCGTGCAGCAGCTCTTTGTAATTAGCAGGTAACTGTCGCAATGGTTTTTTCCTGCTGATGCGGAAAGCAATGATGATGGCTAATATAATCATCAGCAGCACCAGTAATATCTGTAATACTAAAACCATTGTAAGATGAAGATAAACTTTCTTTCCTGCAGACAGAAATAGTAAGCCGGGCAGTAACGCCCGGCTTACTAAAATATTTACAGAAAATGTAAATGGATGATGTACTGAAAAATCTGATCAATCCCTGGATCAGGCAACTACTGCAGCTTCGGCTCTTGCAACAGCTAATTCATACTGCTGGCATAAAGCAACAAGATCCTGCTCTGCAATTTCCAGGTCGCTAAGAAACTTTTCTTTGTTACTTGCAGCAACACCTGGAAGTGTACGGTAATAATCTATTCCGTTAAACAGCTGCTGGAAAAATGATTCAAAATATTTTTTCCTTTTCTCGTCGCCTTCTTTGTAATCAGTTAATTCATTTGCGATATAATCGACATAAAGCCTCAGTTCAGCGATAAACATATGCGGCCTGTTTTTGTTCATGCTGATTTCTTTTCGTCCGTAAATATGATCTGCCATTGCCTGCAACGACACAACTTCAGAAAAGTTAATGATGTTTGGACCGGGACAAACGTTTACATCATACCGCTTATTAAAAAACGGCTGATCGTATTTGATTGATGCGGTATTACTAAGACCTACACACAAACATTCCTTTGCCGTTACATCACTCAGCTGCTTTTCATATTCATCAGCCGGCAGATTCAACGATTGAAGTTGTGCAATTTTCAACCTCTGGTATTTGAAAGATGCGGTACAAATAGGCATTTCGGTAAACTCGGTATTGAATGCAAGCAGTTTTTCACTGCAGGGACTTCCGGGTTTTCCTTTTTGTATTCTTGCCTGTTTTATTTCATCAGCTGTTGTTCCTTTCAGGTAATGAAAACGAACACCAAGCGGTGAATTTTTGCTTAAAACAATATTCTCTATTTTTGCGTTGCTTAATTTCTGTAACGTATCATCATCAACAGTTGTTGCTTCAGGTACCAGTAAGAAAGGTGTTCCCCAGCCTGTACTGTCAATGTTATAATAATCGTGTAAAAAACTATCTTCTTCAAAATCACCAATACCTCCCTGCGCAGAAAAAAGAATAGCTGGAGGTGCTGCAAATGGTTCTTTGTTGCTTTTTTGCAATGCAGCATTATAAATTTCAAACAACGATTCTGTAAGCTCGTCTCTTTTTGATTTAAACTCTTCCAAAATCGGCCCCATTAAATAACCATCAGTTGCAAATGCATGTCCGCCACAATTCAAACCAGATTCTATTCTGAACTCACTAACCCATATTCCTTTCTTAGCAAGGTATTTACCTTGTATTAATGCAGAACGGTAATCACTTACCTTAATCACTACTTTTTTAGCAAATACACCATTTTCATTTTCATGAAGTTCATGGCAACTTTCCATGTAATTAAACAGGCGTGGATTCATTCCTGCAGAAAACACAACAGATGAATTCACCAGGTCGCTTTTTACATAACCACGCAAAGCTGTTACAGCATCCGATCCATTTTCAATAACCGCACCTTCCTTCGTGAATGTATTGCGATCAACCTTGGTCATAATGTTTACATCAATACTGCCTGGCTTAATGTAAGCACGCAGTTTGGCTTCCAGCATGCTTTTAAGCGACTGGTCAGTTGTACTCATCATTTCCCTGTACAGTTTTTTTATCTTGCTGTCTTCGGGAAGCATTTCAAAATACTTTACGATTTCAGAACCTGCTTCAAAAGCAGTCTTCTTGATTTTATCTACCTGCTGGTGAACAATTGTATTCATCAGGTTCAGATAATCGGTAATACGTTTTGCCCTGTAATCAGGTTCCTGTTCAGTAATAGGTTTATATTCCTGCTTAATGGTAGGATAATAATAACTTCTCATCATCTCTACCAGTTTATCTTCCACAATAGAAACCACAGAAGCGATTCCGTATTGGGCCACTTTAACGGGGCTGTCAATTGTATATGCCAAACCCATTACTGGTATATGAAATTTATGATAGGGAGATTGTTGCATCATGTTACAGCTCAAAATAAATTGGTAATAAAATAAGGAGGGACAAGAAACAGAAAATGAATGCTCACTATTATCGGTTATTTGCCTCATGGCAAAGCTAACCATAAATAAGCCTATAATAGCTGATTAAAATCATAAATACGATGTAAAACTGCTTCAACACACTCATTCCAAACGATCAGTTGTTCTTAATTAGTTCGGAATGCAACCTGAAGACACAATTACACATATTATTTCTCAGGGTAAAACCGTAAATGCTCAAACACATAATTATCATGTTGCCGCAGTTTATCAATCAACTGTTTCAACTCACTTTCCTCCCATTTCTTCTGAAACATTTCATCGTGTAGAAGTAATACAAGATGATCTTTGGTAAACAGGTTACCATTGTTTAAGCGTGTTTCAATTTCTTTCAGCATTTCATCAACTGTTTGCACAGGTTCGCCATTTGATTTGTGCTGCCATTCAAGATCCCATCCATACACTTTGTAATTATTTTTTGCAAGCAGATCAGCAGCTTCTGAACCACTTGTGCCATCATCTTTTTTTCTTCCGCCGATACGCCACATATTTCTTCCGGGCAAACGAACAATTTTAAATTTCAGGTTCAGCTGCTGTTCATTTGTTTGAATATCTTTCAATACCTGCTGTGGATTACTGTAAAATTCTTTGTAATGATCGTTGGCGTGTGTAAAGCTGTGATTGTAAGCTTCCACAAACGGATTCTCTTCATACAGTTTGTAATAGTTGCCAAGTTGTTTACTTTTTTCAGCATGTTCACCAACAATAAACACACTGATCTTAAGCCGTTCGCTTAAAATAACACTGTCAATATTTTCACTGCCATTCAGCGGGCCATCATCAAATGTGAGATAGATATACTTCAACGGCTCTTTTGCTTTTACAACAGGTTGAGGCAGGTGCAAAGGCAAAGTGGCACCGGAAAAAAGAAAAACTGCTGCCAGTAAACCAATTATCAATAGAAGATTTTTCATAAAAATATTTTTACCTGTTTGTTGTGTGATGCATCTGTAAGTTAGAAAAATTAAAGAGTCACTTTGTTATCAATCGGCCAATCAAACTCTTTAATCGCTTAACACAGGCAAATCGTTTTCAAAAACAAAGCAGAAAATCTTTCCCAAATCTTTAACATCTCAAAAAAATATTTCCAGGGAGATGCCGTTTTAACTGAACATGATGATCCGTTTCGTTTTACTGCTTCATTTATTCTTTTCAGTTACCGCCACCTTACATGCACAAATGATTACAGGTGTGTGGAAAGGTAAGGCTGGCAATGGATTACGTTCAGGTAAACTGGAGCTGAAACTGATACAGAAAGGCGACAGTTTGTACGGCACTTCTTACTACTACGAATCAGCAAACAACTACCGCCGCTATACAGTTAAAGGATATTTTAACCAGCAAACAAACCAGGTAGTATGGTGGGATGATGAATTGATAGAAAGCAAATCACCCAAAGTAAATATTCTTTCGCCCGGTGAAATTCCTTTGTTGATGGAAGCTGATTTTAATTGTCCCGGCAGTGGTGTAATGATGCTTGATGGAAAAGCGGTCACAAAAGAAGAACAGAAAGAAAAAGGCACTGTGCATCTTGATAAAGTTGAACGAAACCTGTTTACTGATGAATGGGATTTTGTGATTGAAAATTATACAGTGGGTGCCAATGACCCGGAGATTATTGACAGTATTGCAAGATTACATTCAACTGTTCAGCAACCAGAGGTTGTTGCAGCAGCGCCACAGCCTCCAGTTCAACATCCTTCACCAACAGTACAACCCAAAACTGAACCGGTTGTGGTAAAAGAAAAACCAGCTATTCAGAAAGACACAGTTCGTACAATAACAAAAGCTGAAACAACACCTGCACCTAAAAGAGAACCAACAGTTGCTGCTATCAAACAACCCGACATTAAAGAAAAATTTGTTGAGCGGAAGAAAGTATTAACTACTGAACTTCCGCTGGAAGGCGACAGTATTGAAATTCATTTTTATGACAATGCAGAAATTGATGGTGATTCGATCTCGCTATTCATGAACAGCAAACTTGTTTTTGAACATGTGCGCCTCAGCGACAAACCATACATTGTAAAATTTGCAACAAAGGATTTAACTGAAAACAATGAACTGGTAATGGTTGCTGAAAATTTAGGATCGATTCCGCCCAACACTTCGTTCATGATTGCATATATCAACAATCAGCGGTATACAGCCAATCTTGAAAGCACGGAAAACAGCAGTGCGATGATACGATTTGTACGAAGGCAATAAAAAATTACACAGAAATAAAAATCCCGTCAACGATGAAACATTGACGGGATTTTTTATGATTGATCTTAATGCTTAATAAAGTGTAAGGAAATTTGTAAGCAGGTTTGGCAGCAAACCAAGTGCAATAATAAGTACAGCAACAACAACCATGATTGCTTTGAATGCAGGTGTTACAGCTATCTCCTGTCCTTCACCATCTTTAAAATACATAGCCTGTATCACACGAAAATAATAATACACACTCACTGCTGCCATCAGCACTGCAAAAATGATGAGCCATAAATAAGCCCCTGCTTTTACAGCTGCTGCCAGTACATAATATTTTGCAAAGAAACCTGCAGTTGCAGGAATACCTGCCAGTGAAAAGAAACATACTGCCAATACAAAAGCAAGAACCGGTTGTTTTTTCGCAAAACCGTTGAAGCCATCAAATGTGTAATCTTTCATTTTTGAAAGAATAGCAAAGATGCCGATAGTTGCCAGTGAATAAGCAGCAGCATATAATAACAAACCTTGTTTTGCCAGGTCGTTAATTGCAAATACAGAAAACATCATAAAACCGGCCTGTGCAATACTTGAATATGCCAGCATACGCTTAACACTTTGCTGGTAAACAGCTGTAATATTTCCAATGAAAAGCGTCAGTGCAATAATGATGCTTATGGTAAGTTGCCATTTGCCTGTCATACCTGCAAAACCGTTGGCAAACAAATTCAGGAAGCCGATAAACACAGCCACTTTTACAATGGTGGCCATGAAAGAAGTAAATACAGTTGGCGCTCCATCGTACACATCAGGCGTCCAGAAATGAAACGGAGCAGCCGATACTTTAAATGCAAGTGCAATCATGATCATTACAATACCAATCACAGTAAAGATCATGTAGCTTTCATTTGCAGCAACAGCTATATTCTCCACTCTGAAAGAACCTGAACCACCGTAAAGAAATGCAATACCCAGCAGCATAATTCCTGTTGAGAAAGACCCCATGAGGAAATATTTCAACGCAGCTTCATTGCCTTTGAGATTACGTTTGTCAGATGCAGTTAATATGTATAACGGGATAGAAATAATTTCAATACCGATGAATAAAATCAGCAGGTTGTTAAACAATGCTACAAGACCTGCACCGCTCATGATAAAGAAAATAAGTGCAAAATATTCGTAAGGGTGTTTTCCCACAGCCATTACTTCATCGCCACTGAGTAAAAGATAAACCAGTAATGCAATGACAAGAACGGTAAGAAAAATCAGGCCAAAACGTTCATACTGCAGCATTCCTTTAAAATCGCTGCTGATAATCATTTTACCGGAAAGATCAAATATGTTACCAATAAGCAATGCAACAGCTCCTGCAACAGCAACTGTTTTAGCAGCTGTTCTGCTTTTGATAAACAATCCGCTAAACATCATCACAACTCCCCAAAGTGCTGAAATTAAAATCAGGTTCATCGTACTTCGTTAAATTATTTAAAGATTCCTAAGATTGTTGTTACTGTATCGTTCACAAGGGCAAATACAGGTTTGGGAAATACTCCCAGTACAAAAATGAATGCCACGATAACAATCAGTCCTGCTTTTTCAAACCATGAAATATCAACGGCCTTAGCAGTAAGTTCATTGGTGTTACCGTAAAATACTTTCTGGATCATCCTTAATGTATATACCGCACTGAGGATAATACTTAATCCGCCAATTGCAGCAAACCATACATTAAACTTGAACAAGCCATTAAACATTAAGAACTCACCTACAAATGCATTGGTAAGCGGCAAGGCTACATTCGCCAGTGCAACGATTACAAGCAAAATAGATAAGCCCTGTGCTTTTTGTGCAAGACCACCCAGTTCACTGATTTTTCTTGTACCAAACTGGCGTTCGATTAATTCAACAACCACCCACATACCAAGTACGTTTACACCGTGGCTGAAGAACTGGATCATGGCACCCTGCAATGCACTTTCATTCAGTGTAAAGAGTGATGCACTCATTAAACCAATATGTGCAATGGAAGAATATGCGATTAAACGCTTCAGATCATCCTGCTGCATGGCAAGAATACTTGCGTAAATCATACCTGCAACACTTAAACCTATTACAATATTGCTGAACTCAAATGAACCTGCAGGGAACAAAGGAATTAACCAGCGTACCACTGCAAACAAACCCATCTTCACCATCAATGCACTCAGCACCATTGTAACTGCAGTGGGAGATTGCTCGTATGTATCGGGCTGCCATGTATGAAAAGGAAATACCGGCATCTTGATGGCAAATGCAATAAAGAACAACCAGAACAACCATGCCTGTTGTGCAGTAGAAAGTTTTACTGCATACAATGATTGCATGGAGAAAGAAGCATCGGGTGTTTGAAAATAAAGCCAGATAAATCCAACCAGCATTAACAAAGAACCAACGAATGTATAAATGAAAAACTTAAATGTAACTGCAATCCGTTTTTCTCCACCCCATTTCGAGCAAAGAAAATAAACAGGGATCAGTGCCAGTTCCCAGAAGAAGTAAAACAACAAACCATCTGCTGCAAGAAACACACCCAGCAATCCAGCCATGGTTAACAACATCAATCCATAAAAGCTGTTGGATGAAGTGTACTTACTGCTCCATGTTGTAATAAAAATAATGGGATAGGCAATTACTGTCAGCAGGCAAAGAACGGCGCTCATTCCATCCATCAGCAGGCTGAACGATGAACCAAGCTGCAGAAGCCACTCAGCAGAATAAACTTTGTTTGCCGGGTTGCCGGATAGTAACGTATATACCATTACTGCCAGTGCAGCAAGCGATACAATCAGGCTCCATGATTTTGCCTGCTTTTCTTCTTTCAGAAAAAAAGCAGCAAGACCACCAATCAACGGAATCAATATCAACAATAATGCAGTCATAAAACAGTTAATCTATAATCAGATAAATAAAGTAATTACAAAGAACACCAGTATTCCAAGTACCATCCACAAAATGTAAGTGCCTACCTGTCCGCTCTGAAGCAAACGTAACTGGCGGCCACCCCACTGTACACTCTTTCCTACTCCGTTCACCAATCCATCAATACCACTCTTTTCAACAAAACGGTTGAGTATATTACCTAAAGCATTTAATGGTTTTGTGATGATGGAATCATATAACTCATCAACGTACCATTTATCAGCCAGTACTTTTCCAAATCCTGTTGCATCAGATGTTTCAGGTTTTTTGCTGAAACGTGTCCAGGCAAAAATGATGGCAAGAAGAATTAATGCCTGGCTTACCACCAGTAATACCCATTCATTTTTGATTTCATGTGCAGCTTCAACCCTTGCTGCAGATGCTGCAAACACAGGATCTAAATAATGCTGAAGTGCATGTGCATTGGGCGCAAACAATTCAGGAATACCAACAAAACCTGCAACAGCAGCCAGTACTGCAAGTACTGCCAGCGGCATGGTCATTTGCCAGGGACTTTCGTGCAGGTGATGTTCCTGCTCATGTGTACCACGGAAATTTCCACGGAATGTCATGGCGTATAAACGGAACATATAAAATGCAGTCATCAAAGCACCAAGCAAGCCAATGATATAATAAATCGTATTTGCTTCCAGTGCATGAACAAGTATTTCATCTTTCGAGAAAAATCCACTCAATGGAAATATACCTGCAATGGCAATACAGCCGATTAAGAATGTAGCATGTGTAACAGGAAGTTTCTTCGCCAGTCCACCCATTTTACGGATATCCTGTTCGTGATGCATGGCATGAATAACAGAACCAGCACCAAGGAATAACAATGCTTTGAAGAACGCATGTGTCATTACATGGAATACTGCACCGGTGTAAGCACCCACACCCAAACCAACAAACATATAACCTAACTGGCTTACGGTTGAATAGGCAAGTACTTTTTTAATATCGTTTTGCTTGATGGCGATTGTTGCTGCAAGAATTGCAGTTGCCAAACCAATTACAGCAACCACTGTTTGCGATACCGGTGCCAGTGTATATAAAATGTTGCTGCGTGCAATCATGTAAATACCGGCAGTAACCATTGTTGCTGCGTGGATGAGTGCTGATACAGGTGTTGGACCTGCCATCGCATCGGGCAACCATGTGTACAAAGGAATCTGTGCACTTTTACCGGTAGCACCAACAAAAAGCAATAATGTAATAACCACAAGAACAGTATCGCCACTGCTTAAATCGCCGGCTTGTTTAAATACATCTATATACGTTAATGTGCCGAATTGTTTGAGGATAAAGAATAAGCCAAGCAGGAAACCAAGATCACCAATGCGGTTCATCACAAATGCTTTTCTTGCTGCATTTCCGTACTCTGTATTTTTAAACCAGTAACCGATGAGTAAATAAGAACAAAGACCAACACCTTCCCAGCCAATAAACATGATAAGATAGTTAGCACCAAGTACAAGCATCAGCATACTGAACACAAAGAGATTCAGGTAAGCAAAATACCTTGCATAGTGCGGAGGTTCTTCATCATGCATGTAAGAGGTAGAATAAACATGAATCAGAAAACCAACACCTGTAATGATCAACAGGAACAGGGCTGAAAGCTGATCAACCTGGAAAGCAAAGGGAATATTGATTCCTGCAGTGTTGATAAAGTCAAATAAATTCACAGTAACAGGAGTAAATCCTGTTGCCCTTGTTTCATTAAAAACAAGCAGACTTACAACAAAGGATGCAAGTACAACTGCGCTTCCGATCATGCCGCTCAGCGATTTGCTCAATCCTTTTCTTCCAAGCCCGTTAATTAAAAATCCAATCAATGGAAATAACGGAACTAAATAAACCAATTTACTCATAAACGCTTATGCTTAATGCTTAACGCTGAGCGCCAAATACTGTGAAAGTATTCAGCATTCTGCTTTCAGCTTTTAATGTTTTAATCTGTTTAAAAAGTTTACATCCACACTATGAATATTCCTGTACATCATTACAATTATTGCCAGTCCCACACTTACTTCTGCTGCTGCAACCACCATAATAAAGAATACAAATAATTGAGCTTCCACACCTGCTGTTGTTTCAGGTATGCCTGTTACAGCAACTCCATAATGCATTTTCGAGAATGCAACCAGCAACAGGTTCACTGCATTCAGCATTAATTCAATGCACATGAAAATGATGATTGCATTACGGCGGGTTAACACACCTGCCACACCAATACTGAACAATGCAATAGCCAGGATGATATAATAATTTATCGGCATAATACAATTTGAGAGTTATTCAATTTGAAAATTGGCAGGAATTCACGCCCGCTGATCATTTTCAAATTTTCAAATTATTAAATTTTAATCTTCTTTTTTTCCAATTACCACTGCACCAACCATTGCACTCAGGAACAGCACACTGCTTATTTCAAACGGCAGCACATAATCGGTAAATAATGTTTTACCTAATTGCTTGATCAATCCGGTTGATCCGGAAAGACTCAGCGTTTGCTCTTTTAATCCTTCGGTACGAAGAATTGCAGAAACTAATACCAGCATTAAACAACCGCCTGCAATAACACCGGCAATCTTCAGCCATTTATTTTTCTGCGGTTCATTATCTGCATTCAGGTTCATGAGCATAATCACAAACAGGAATAACACCATAATAGCACCTGCATAAACAATGATGTTTACAATTGCAAGGAACTGCGCATTGAGTAAAATGTAATGACCGGAAATAGCAAAGAACACCACAATCAGCCACAGTACACTGTAAACAGGGTTTTTGCTGAACACCATCATCAATGAGCCGCCAAGGGCAAGCGCAGTTAAGAACCAGAATAAAATTTCAGTAATATTCATATTAAGCAGTCTGTTGATTGGCTTTCGCCTTACGTTCATCAATTAATCCCTTTGCCTTCTTATATCCTTCCGGATCTTTTTTAGGATCAGGAATCACTAAATTGTCTTTACCATAAATAAAACTTTTGCGGCTGTAATTGGCAGGAGCAAATGTTTCGGTTAAATAAATTGCATCTTTCGGACAAGCTTCTTCGCACAAACCACAGAAAATGCAACGCAGCATATTGATTTCATATTTCGCTGCATATTTTTCTTCACGGTATAAATTTTCTTCGCCGGGTAAGCGTTCTGCTGCATCCATTGTAATGGCTTCAGCAGGGCAGGCAACTGCACACAAACCACAGGCAGTGCAGTTTTCACGACCTTCTTCATCACGGTTCAGGATATGCAAACCACGGAACACAGGACTGAATGGTCTTGTTTCCTCAGGGAAGTTGATGGTAACTTTCTTTTTGAAAAAGTGACCAAGCGTAATTTTCATCCCTTTCAGAATGGCAGGCATGTACATCTTTTCTGCCCAGTTCATTGGTCTGCGATCAACCTGCTTTGATCTGTTTGTTAATTGCATTTACGTCTTTTATAAAAGTTGACTATAAATTATTTATTCGTTTTATCTGGTTGCAAGTATAAACACTGCTGTTATCAGCATCCATACAAGCGAAATCGGAATCAGTGATTTCCATCCAAGGTTCATCAGCTGATCGTAGCGGAAACGTGGAATAGTCCAGCGTACCCACATGAATACAAAAATCAGCACTAATATCTTCACAAATAATGCAAGGAAGCCAAGCAACGCCATCAGGTTGGTTGATAAGCCCCAAGCACTTTCATCGTAAAAAGGAATGATATCATAACCACCGAAATACAATGTTGCCATGATAGCACTGCTGATGAACATATTGATGTATTCAGAAAAAAGATAAAAACCAAGTTTCATACTGGAGAATTCTGAATGGTAACCACCAATCAATTCATTCTCTGCTTCAGCAAGATCAAACGGTGTACGGTTACATTCTGCAAATGCGCAAATGAGGAAGATGAAAAACCCAACCGGTTGCTTGATGACGTTCCACCAACCTGTTTGTTGCTGATGCACCATTTCAGATAAACTGAGTGTGCCTGTTGTCATCAGCAATGCAATAAGTGATAAACCCATTGCCAGTTCATAAGAAATAATCTGTGATGCAGCACGTACACCACCCATCAATGAAAACTTGTTGTTACTTGCCCATGCACCAATCATAATACCATATACACCTAAACTCACAACACCAAACACATACAAAATACCAATGTTAACATCAGCAATCTGCAATGAAATGGTACGGCCAAACATCTCAATCTTATCGCCCCATGGAATTACCGCACTGGTTAACAACGCAGTGAGCATGGCTAAAGATGGACCGAGAATAAACAATACTTTATTCGAAGCATTGGGAATAATTTCTTCTTTCATGAACAGTTTCAAACCATCAGCAAGCGGTTGAAACAAACCCAAAGGACCTGCACGGTTTGGTCCAAGACGATCCTGGATAAATGCGGCGACCTTACGTTCGCCCCATGTTGCATACATTGCTACCACCATTGATACTGTAACAACCAATGCAATGAGGATGACTTTTTCCAGCACTAAAGGCAAATCAATTGCTAATAAAATCGTATTCATTAATTTTCTTTCTTCAGTTGTTTAAATACCTGCGATGTTGCAGGGCCTTTCAGTTCACTCAGTTCAACCTGGTTTACTTCCGTTACATCTTTAATGTTCAGCAATAACTTCGGATCACGACCTGTTACTTTCTGAATGGTTTCTTTCGGTTTCACAAGACCAGTATAATGTCCTTGAGAAATCACTGAATGACGGTTTACCTGTGAAGGGCCTTCAATTACCCAGTCGCTGACTTTCTTACGTTCAAAGCGGCAGGTATTGCAGATCCATCCGGGTTCACCTTTTGTTGTATCTTTTACTTCGCCCCATTCATCTTTACGTGCAGTTACACGAAGTACTTCATCGCCACGCATCCACAGCTGCACTTCACCTGAACACTTATCGCAGTTACAATGTGCATCTACCGGTTTGGTAAACCATACACGGTTTTTAAAACGGAATGTCTTATCTGTTAATGCACCAACAGGGCAAACATCAATTACATTTCCTATAAAATCATTATCAAGACTCTTTTCAATATAAGTTGCAATCTCTGCATGATCGCCACGGTTGAGTATACCATGTCTTCTTTCACCACTTACCTGGTCGGCAACATACACACAACGGTAGCAAAGAATGCAACGGGTCATGTGCAGCTGAATGTAAGGGCCGAGATCATGTTTATCAAATGTTCTCTTTTTGAATTCATAACGGCTGGCTGATTTGCCATTCTCATAACTCAGATCCTGGAGATGGCACTCACCTGCCTGATCGCAGATAGGGCAATCAAGCGGATGATTGATTAATAAAAATTCAACCACACCATTTCTTGCATCAATTACACGTTCGCTGGTAATATTCTTTACCACCATGCCATCCATTACATTTGTGCGGCAGCTTGCAACCAGTTTGGGCATTGGGCGTGGATCAGCTGTTGATCCCTGCGCAACTTCTACTAAACAAGTGCGGCACTTACCACCACTATCTTTCAGTTTGCTGTAATAGCACATTGCCGGGGGAGTTACATCGCCGCCAATTTTACGGGCAGCCTGTAAAATAGTTGTACCCGGCTCCACGTCAACAGTAATGTTGTCGATGGTTACTTTAAATAATTTCTTTTCGTCAGCCATTCTGATTTTATTTCTTTATGCTGTTGTTACAACTTCTAATGGTTTTGCATAATTCGCCAAACCATAATTCCTGCTTAATGCATCAGACGGATTGGTTACATGCCATTCAAATTCATCACGGAAATGACGAATAGCTGCTGCTACCGGCCATGCTGCTGCATCACCTAACGGACAAATTGTATTGCCTTCAATCTTGCGTTGAATATCCCACAACAAATCAATATCACTCATCTTTCCTTTTCCGTTCTCAATATTCAATAAGATTTTTTCCATCCAGCCAGTTCCTTCACGGCAAGGCGAACATTGTCCGCAACTTTCATGACGGTAAAACCGTGCTAATGTATAAGTATGTTTTACCACGCACTGATCTTCATCCATTACAATAAAACCACCACTACCCATCATTGTGCCTGTGGCAAAACCACCATCGCTCAAACTTTCATACGTCATCATCCTTGCATCGCCTTTTGCTGTTTTCAGCAACAGGTTTGCAGGAAGAATAGGAACTGATGATCCACCGGGAATACATGCTTTCAGTCGCTTGCCATTTGCAATACCGCCGCAATATTCATCGCTGTAAATAAATTCTTCAACAGAAATATTCATTTCAATTTCATACACACCCGGCTTGTTAATGTTACCGCATGCAGAAATGAGTTTTGTTCCGGTTGATTTACCTGTGCCCAGTTTAGCATATTCATCGCCGCCATCATTTACAATAGGTACAACTGCCGAAATGGTTTCAACATTGTTTACCACTGTTGGGCAACCCCACAAACCTTTTACCGCAGGGAAAGGAGGTTTCAAACGTGGATTACCACGCTTTCCTTCCAGGCTTTCGAGCAACGCTGTTTCTTCACCGCAGATATAAGCACCTGCACCGGGATGAACAAATATGTCGCAATCAAAACCACTACCTAAAATATTTTTTCCAAGCATGCCTGCATTGCGTGCTTCCTGGATAGCTTGTTCCAGAATTTCTTTCACCCACCAGTACTCACCACGTATGTAGATATAAGAACGGTTACTTCCCAATGCATACGATGCACAGATCATTCCCTCAATCAGTAAATGCGGAATAAATTCCATGAGGTAACGGTCTTTAAACGTACCCGGCTCACTTTCATCAGCGTTCACTACCAAATAACGTGGTACACCTTCGGGCTTTGCAAGAAAACTCCATTTCATACCTGCAGGGAAACCTGCACCACCACGACCACGTAATCCACTCTTCTTTACTTCTTCAGTAACCTGGTCGGGCGACATTGTTTTCAAAGCTTTTTCCACGCTGCGGTAACCACCTTCACGACGGTACACATCGTAATGCCTGATGCCTTCAACATGCGCTTTTTCTAATAATAATTTTCTTCCCATTTAATTCAGCTTTTAGCCTTTCGCTTTTAGCAAATTATATTTTGTAATCAACTTCAGTAACTCTGTTCACCTGCATTGGCGTCGCACACTTGTACTGAACGAATCTTACTCTTCTGTTTTATTTTGTCCGGAAAACCAACCAGGTTTAAACCGGATGATGTTCCTGATAATCCATGAGCAAAGGATCAATCCCAAACCAACATAAACCAATCCTTTCATCTCCTGTTTATTGCTGCTGGTGAAATACACCACCGCAAGAACCAATGCCACTGTTGACAATCCAAAGCTGATGATACGTGCTGTTTTCAGGTTCATATTAATTCAGTTTCTTTCTTCCTTCTTCAATTAATGCATCTACTTTTTCTTTCGTCAGCTTTTCCCTGTAGCTGGGGCCAATCTGCATCATCGGTGCATAACCACAAGCGCCTAAACATTCAGCAGTTTTCAAGGTAAACAAACCATCAGCGGTTGTTTCTCCCGGACGAATACCCAGCTTCTCGTAGATATAAGCAACAATACCATCACTTCCATTCAGCATACATGGACCTGTTTGACAAACTTCAAAAATGGTTTTACCAACAGGTTGCAGGTTGAACATGCTGTAAAAAGTTGCCACTTCATACACTTCAATAGGAGTAATAGCAAGCAGCTCCGCAGCATAATCCATTGCTTCAGTGCTCAGCCATCCGCCATTTTCCTTTTGCACAAAATGCAGCAAAGGAATCAATGCACTTTTTTGTTTGCCTTCAGGATAATGAGCAACCAACTCATCCACCTGCTTTAATTTATCGTCTGAAAACTTCATATAAAGTCAAAAATTAAAAATCAAAAATCAAAAGCGAAAAAGTGTTTTACTTTTTACTTTTAAATTTTTACGTTACTTACGCATCCAGCTCTCCGGCAATTAAATTCAAACTACTCATCACAACAATTGCATCACTCAGCATACTTCCTTTTACCAGTTCTTCAAAAGCCTGGTAATAAATAAAGCATGGCCTGCGGAAATGCAAACGGTAAGGTGTTCTTCCACCATCGCTGATGAAATAAAAACCAAGTTCACCATTTGCTGCTTCAATGCTGCTGTATACTTCACCTTTCGGCATTTCAATTTCACCCATGATGATTTTGAAGTGCCAGATCAGTGCTTCCATGCTGGTATAAACATCTTCTTTTTTAGGCAGGTAATATTCAGGAACATTTGCATGATACACTTCTGCTTCTTCTCCCTTCATGTTCTGAATCTTCTGGTAAGCCTGTTCAATCAAACTTAAACTCTGCCACATTTCCACGTTACGCACAAGGAAACGATCGTATACATCACCCGTTGTACCAACAGGAACAATAAAATCAAAATCGTCGTAAGATGAATAAGGCGTATGAACACGCACATCATAATCCACACCTGCAGCACGCAGGTTTGGACCGGTGAAACCATAATTCAATGCACGCTCAGCCGAAATAGGACCACAACCGATTGTACGATCCATGAAAATGCGGTTGCGTGTAAACAGGTTTTCAAATTCCTGTAAAGCAGCCGGATATTCTTTTAAGAAACGATCGAGTTTTTCCCAGGCTGTGGCGCTGAAGTTGCGTTCAAAACCACCAATACGGCCAATGTTTGTTGTTAAACGGCTGCCGCAGATTTCTTCATAAATTTCATAAATCAATTCCCTGAACTCCATTAAATAAACGAAGCCGGAAAAGGCACCGGTATCAACACCAATAATTGAATTACAGATCAGGTGATCGGCAATACGTGCCAGCTCCATAATAATGATACGCAGGTAATCAACACGCTTGGGCGTTTTGATGCCGAGCAGTTTTTCTGCAGTGAGATGCCAGCCAATGTTGTTGAGCGGACTGCTGCAGTAATTCAACCTGTCGGTGATAGGCGTAATTTGAAACAATGGTCGGCGTTCGGCCAGTTTTTCAAATGCACGGTGAATGTAACCAACAGTTGAAACTGATGATTTAATACGCTCACCATCCATTTCAAGAATATTCTGGAACACACCATGCGTTGCAGGATGTGTAGGACCAAGGTTCAATGTGATTGTTTTCTTCTCAATTGAACCTTCCGGCAATAATATGTTTTGTACTTCGCTCATTATGCGTAATCCATTAATCAATTATCAATTAATACTTCCTCCACGGCCAAACATCTCATCATCCTTATCTGTTCTTGTCTGATCTTCCAGCGGGAACTCTTTTCTCAACGGGAAATAATCCATTTCATCCACATTCAAAATGCGTTTGAGGTTAGGATGACCAACGAAGTTTACACCATAGAAATCATAAGTTTCACGCTCCATCCAGTTGGCAGTTGCAAATAACTGGGTTGCTGTAAACACGTCGGGTTGATTAATGTCGGTAAACACTTTAAAGCGTATACGCACATTATCAACCAGGTTGTGCAGATGATAAACCACTGCCAGTTCCCTTCCTTTATCGTTGGGATAATGAACAGCCTGTAAATCGGTTAAAAAGCGAAACTTCAGGGTTTCATCATCATATAAAAACTGGAGTACTTTTAAATTAAGTTCCTTTGGTGCTTCAAACGTAAGCATACCATAAGGCTCAGAAAAATTTCCAAGCTGGTCGCCGAACTTTTCTGCCAGTTTTTGCTGAACTATTTCGTTTGTTAAACTCATATTCTCAAGTGACATGTGAAAAGAAAAAAAAGAGTCTTTTTACTTTTCACTTTTAATTTTTATTGTATTCCGTAACTGCCCAACAGTTTCTGGTAATGCTCACTGTTTCTTCTGCGCAAACTTTCTTTACCCACCAGCTCCTGTATTTTCATTAGTCCGTCAAGTATTGCCTCGGGTCTTGGAGGACAGCCGGGCACATACACATCTACAGGTATTACCTGGTCAATTCCCTGCAACACACTGTAAGTATCAAATATTCCTCCGCTGCTTGCACATGCACCAACAGCCATTACCCAGCGGGGTTCGGCCATTTGCAGGTAAACCTGTTTTACAACAGGAGCCATTTTTTTAGAAATGGTACCCATCACCATCATTACATCGCACTGGCGTGGGGTAAATGCCATACGTTCAGAACCAAAACGGCCAAGATCGTAATGCGCAGCCGCAGTGGCCATAAACTCAATACCACAGCAGGAAGTGGCAAATGGTAAAGGCCAAACCGAATTCTTTCGGCCCAAACCAACCAGCTCACTCATTTTTGTGGCAAAAAAGCCTTCACCAATATGACCCGCTGGCAAATCAACCATGCTGATATGCCCTTCGTAATCTGTTGGCTTAGGATTAATATTAAACTGTACCGGACGTGCCATAATTTTTTATTTGAAAATTTCACAATTTGAAAACCTGAAGATTCACTACACTCATCTAACAGCAATCATTCCTAAATGTTTTATCAACATATCTTCAAATTCCCGAATTCAACAATTTAATCTTCCCAGGTTAAAGCACCTTTTTTTATGATATAATAAAAACCACACAGGAAAAATCCAACAAACATCAGCACGGCAGCAAAGCCGCCCCAACCGAGTTCCTTGAAATTAACTGCATAGGGATAAAAGAAAATCACCTCCACATCAAACAATACAAACAAAATAGCGACCAAAAAGTATTTCACCGCCATTGGCTGACGTGCATTTCCGTGTATTTCGATACCACTCTCAAAGTTTTCGAGCTTTTGTGCAGTTGGACGCTGTGGCCCCAGCCAATGTGTAAGCACCATGATAAGCACAACCAGGCCAATTGCAAATAAAATCTGGATACCAATAGGAAAATAATTTGATGAGTCGTTTATCTGTTGTGCAACCGGAATAGTTGGATTGGACTGTAAAAAGAAAAACAAATTCATTTGCGGCTTTGTTTTGGAATTGGTTATGTTTTACCTGAAATAAGGCTTGAAATTCAGGCCAGATTACTAAGGTATTTCATAACAACCTGTTTTGAATGTGCAAAAATAAGGCAGGGGCTTGTAATAATGTTCACACTCCAAATAAAAATCCCCACGCACCAGCGTGGGGATTTTTATTATTCAAATTTTATAAAGCTATTTCTTAATAACTCCGCCGCTGGCAGGTTTGCCAGTGGCCGGTTTTGTACCACCAGGATTGTTTTGTGCACCGGGTGCAGGCTGTTGCTTACCACCATTTAACTGAAGTTTATAATTTTTTGCATCCTGGTCTGCGGGATCAAGAGCAAGAATCTTATCGCAATATTCAATTGCCTTCTTATAATCTTTGGTTACAAAAACATTATAGCCAATGAAATATTTATAAGCTACTTTGATCTGTCCTTTGAATGTAGAAGAATCTTTGCTTGTAGTTGCAACCTCAATGAACTTTTCAAAATGAGGATTTGCCATTGCATTGGTCATGCTTGTATCAATACTCCAGTTGCAGCGGCCACGCCAGTAATAACCATAAGCCTGATCGGGATATTTTTCGGTATAAATAGCAAACAGGCTATCGGCTTTCTTATAATAAGGGAACGAAACTGTGCCAGCATCAAAAGTAGATCTGCCTAAGTTGTACAAATCAACATTTGAAGGATTTTTCTTGAAACCGTATTGTTTTGCAAGCCAGTCAGAAACGGCTACAACATCTTTTTGCTTTTTAGCAAGATCAACGGCTTTCTGTACATACGCTACTTTATTGTCAAAAATAGTGTCGGCGCTGATCGCTTTTTCGTAATAACCATAAGCTTTTGATTCAGAGCCCGGGGTTATCGACATAATGTCACCGTACAGTTCATAGTCTTTTGGAACGATGTCATGATCATGTACTTTTTTGAAAAACTCATCGGCACTTGTTTTAGCATTTGCATAATCATTCAGCTTGAAGTAGCTGTATGCTTTCAAACGGTAAATACGTGGTTTAATCACATCAGGACCAACTTTTCCAATCAACGCATCACTCATGCTGATAGCTTCGCCATATTTCTGTGCGGCATATTTCAGGTCAATTGTGTAATAATCATTCTGTGGATCAGCATCAATTACAGAAATGTATTTGTGCAGGTAATCTTCAGCCTTTACCACATCACGGAAATACCAGTAAACATATAATGAATAATATGCAGGTCCGTAGTTAGGGTCCATTTTAACAGCCTCTTCGTAAGCTGCTAAAAAGAATTCTGTATTCTTCTGGCTTTCGTAAATGCGGCCTTCTTTGTATTTGGCAGCAGCGTAAGCCGGATTCAGCATTAATGCATTTTTAAATGCCAGCACGGCATTACCACCATCAATAAGCTTGCGGTATGCATCACCCATAATTACATATGCTTCGGGGTCTTTAAAACCTTTTAATGTTGTTGCTTTCTGTATCTGGGCAATTGCATAATTAGCATCGCCAGCGTTCGTATAAGCATTAGCACGGGCAACAGCTTTCAAAATTTCAAGGTCTTTGAATTTTGTGCTGTTTAAAGCCATATCAAAATGGGCACGTGCATCAGCAGCTTTACCTTCGTTTAATTCAATTTCCCCCATACCACATAAAAGAATGGGTGAGGTTGGACTACCCTGTAATGCTGTTTGATAGGTTTTCTTTGCAGTAGCATCATCTTCCAATCCTATATATGCCTGACCCAGCCAATAAGCTGCCTCTTCACTTTTTGGATTAGCTGTAATAAGTTTTGTAAACACATCTTTTGCACTGTTGAAGCGTTCATAGTACATGAACTTCTTTCCTTCATCAATAGACTGTGCAAACACCTGCTGCACAAAAACGATTGCCAAGAATACCAGACTAAGTGATCGTTTCATTTTCATTTTTTTCTTTAGTTACGAAATCACGCCTTTTGGGGCGGTAAAAGTATTACTTTATTTGTTTCAGCGGCTTTACTAATTTCAGCTTGGTTTCCCGCATAATGAAAAACCGCAAAGCAGGAACCAGATAACCTCTTCTGAATATCAGTTGCCCTCTGTCACCTTTCATAAAATTCACCATTGAATTTCCTAATCCATGATGATTTTCTTTCAAGACGTAATAAACCCCCCTGGTGAATGGATAACGCCTTGTTAAAATCTCTTCCTGCCAGGGCTTGGTATAAGAACTGTCGCTGCAACTATCGCATGGCAGCCAGGCCATTCTTACCTTTTTAAGCATGTTAACCTGTGCAGTATCCTCAGGATTACCGATCCAGCTTACACCAACAAATCCAATATAGCCGGGGTTTTGGCTGATGTATTTGACTACATCTGAACTTGTTCGTGCAGCGGTAATATCCTTTGTATTCAGTTTGCCACCTTTCAAAATACTGTCAACCGCATACCTTACCGTACTGGTAGCTGTTACGCCATCAAATACCGGTTTGTAAGGATAGCTACTTGTACCCTGCAGCATTTGTGCCACTTCTTCACGGGTAAATACAGAATCTTTAACCTGCCTGTTAAGCAACAAGGTAACTGCATCGTAAGCCAGCAGGCCGCTTTGAGGATAAAAACCTAATGAATCAGCATAATATTTTCCTTCGCCTTCGGTAAGTCTTTTGGTTACAATAACCATCCGGATGCTGTCGTTCAGCAAATCCTTCCAGCAATCAGCTTCCGACTTATAATGTGCAATAATTTTAGCCTTGGGCCAGGATGATTCAAATACTCTGATCTGCTCATCAATAATTGGCTTGAATGTTTCATCAACACTGATATGAATGGTACCGCTATCGCTCGTATCAGCTGGTTGAGGCTTTTGTGTTTTACAGGAAAAGAAAAGCGCCGAACCCAATAACCCGATCCAAAAAATAATTTTCGTCATTGAATATCTAATCAACAATATTATATGTTTTTATACCCCTGAAAACCCTGAAACCGCCATACACAACAGCCAATGTTCCAAATGCGATTGCTGCTTCCGAAGGTATATACCTGAATTCAAACCCGGCAAGTTTAGCAAGGGCAAGGGCCAAGCCCATCAGCACATAAATAATCCCCATCACAATATCAAATAACGCCCTTACATTCACCGGCTTTTGCTTCTTTCTGAAATCGTCCTGAACTGACATATCACATAATTTACGTGGAACCGGCAAGTTAATTAATATTACTCTGCTTCAGCAACAAAGCTCACAGGTTGGGTAAAATAAACAGCTATATTTTTGCCATGTTGCTTACCCGGTTTCCATTTGGGCATTTTGCCTATAACCCGCAATACTTCCCTGTCAAAAGCAACACCTGCACTTTGCACAATTTCAGCATCTGTTATTTCTCCATTAATATTTACCACAAACTTTACTTTCACTGTTCGTTTGTCACCGGCTTCAAGATCTTCAGGCATACGGAGCATATTTCCAAGGTACCTTCTCCATGCCTCAACACCTCCCGGAAACTCGGGTTGTACATCAGCCATACCCTGATCAATGATTGCCGGTGTTTCAGGTTCGGCTGGTTTGGGAGGAATACTGGTTACTGTACCTTCATTTCCCTGTACCATGTTGTTTCCATCGCCTGTTGCCGCACTATTTTCCTTACCCGGTACATACTCTTCAGGTGTATCCCTGTCGGGAACCGGATTTTTGATACTGTCTTTGTCAACAATAATTGGAATATTATCAATTTTTGTTGCGGGTTTATCTTTCACTGTCCGTTTTTCTTCCGGCTGCTTTGGCTCTTCTTTTTTGTCAACATTTACAAGATCAACCTGGTGCGAAACATAAACTTTCCCTTCATTTTCTCCAGAACTTTTTTTTGATGTTGCATAAGCATAAATCACAATTGCTGCAACCAGTAAAAGCATACTTATCAGCGCTTTTTTCAGGTTCTGCGGATATTCTCTTCTTAAAACATACGCACCGTATTCCTTATTACGGTTTTCAAAAATAATGTCGAGTAAATCGGCATTAAGCAGTTGATTTGTTGTCATGGTGTTTCGTTTAACAGTAAGATGCAGCAGTAAATACAATCCATAATCAAATTGTAATGAATACGTAAAAGCATTTCAATCAAACTGTCAGTTATCTTTGCAGCCATGCGAATTTTAATGGTTTGTCTGGGAAATATCTGCCGCAGTCCGTTGGCAGAAGGTATATTGCAACAACGTGCATGGGATGCCGGTCTGAAATGGAGTGTGGAAAGTGCTGGCACAGGATCGTGGCATATTGGAGAACCACCGCATCATTTAAGCACTAAAGTGGCAAAGATGAACGGTGTTGACATCAGCAAACAAAGAGCCCGGCAATTTGTGAAAGAAGACTTTCAACGTTATGATTTTATTTACGTGATGGACAGCAGCAATTACCAGGATGTAAAACACATGAGCGGACATTTATTCAATGATGAAAAAATTGATTTGCTGCTCAATGAACTTTATCCCGGTGAAAACAGGAGTGTTCCTGATCCATGGTATGGCAAAGAAGATGGTTATCATAAAGTATTTGAGCTGATTGATGCTGCCTGCAGAAAAATTGTGCATAAGCATAAGCAAGAGGTACGATAAAAGATGACCGTTAGAACCAATAAACTATAAACAACAAACTATACACTTACAGATGGCGAAAGTAAACGTATCATTACCGCAGGGTACAAGAGATTTTGGAGCAGATGTTGTTCGTAAACGCAACTATATTTTCAGTACAATTAAAACTGTATTTGAAGTATATGGGTTTGAACCGCTGGAAACACCTGCCATGGAAAATCTTGATACATTGATGGGTAAGTATGGCGAAGAAGGTGATAAACTGATTTTTAAAATTCTGAATAATGGTCTGGACCGTCCTGAAAAACATGCAGTAGCAAGAACTGAATTTGAAAAAGTTTTACAGGGAAAAAATACAAGTGGTATTACAGAACGTGCATTAAAATACGATCTCACGATTCCTTTTGCACGTTATGTGGCCATGAATCACAATCAGCTTACCATGCCGTTTAAACGCTTCCAGGTACAGCCTGTGTGGAGAGCCGATCGCCCGCAGAAAGGCCGTTACAGGGAATTTTATCAATGCGATGCGGATGTAGTGGGAAGTTATTCGTTGCTGAACGAAGTGGAACTGGCAAACATTTATGCAACCGTATTTGCAAAACTTGGAATTGAAGTTGAAATAAAAATCAACAGCCGTAAGATATTAGCAGCACTTGCAGAAGTATGTGGCGGTGCAGATAAAATGGTTGACATAACCATCGCTATTGACAAACTTGATAAGATTGGCCTTGAAAAAGTAAAAGAAGAACTTCTTCAGCGGGGAATGAACAACCAGCAGATAGCAGTAATTGAGCAATACCTCAGCATCAGTGGAAGCAATGATGAAAAACTTGCAGCTGTAATCAATCTTATTGGTGAAAACGAAACCGGCAAAAAAGGAATTGAGGAAATAAAAACAGTGCTTGAACTTTCACGCATCACACAAAATTCATCTCTCGTAATTGATTTCACACTTGCCCGAGGACTTAACTACTACACAGGAATCATCTTTGAAGTAAAAGCAAAGAATGTGCAGATGGGAAGCATTGGCGGTGGTGGACGTTACGATGATCTGACCGGTTTATTTGGCGTTCCAAATATTCCCGGTGTAGGCATTTCGTTTGGTGTAGACCGTATTTATGATGTGATGGAAGAACTGAAGCTGTTTCCCTCAGGTGTACACAGCGGAACCAAAGTACTATTCTTTAATCTTGGTGACGCTGAAAGCAAAAAAGCCTTTGAACTGATGCAGCAACTGCGCAGCAAAGGCATTAGCTGCGAACTCTATCACGAAAACGTGAAATTCGACAAGCAATTCAAATATGCTGAGAAGAAGCAAATACCATTTGTTGTCATTATCGGCACAAAAGAACTGGAAACAAACACCTGCAATGTAAAAGACTTACAGGCAGGCGCACAACAAACCATTTCATTCGATGAATTACTGAACAGGTTTGCCTGATTTGAGAAAGAAATTTCTTTTTTGGGTTGTATGGGTGTGAATCTTTATTTTTGCCACCCCAAAATTTTCGGCCGGTGAGGTGGATGAGTGGCTGAAATCAGTAGTTTGCTAAACTGCCGTACGGGTAACTCTGTACCGCGGGTTCGAATCCCGCCCTCACCGCACTTTAAAAACATAAAAAGCTGTAAACGAATAGTTTGCAGCTTTTTTATTTGTATGGGTAGCAAAAGCGGTAGCAGTTTTCTTGTATTCTGCTCTATTTCTTTCGTGCTTTTTTTACCTGTGTCTGTTCGTCTTGTTTGCCTCCAATATCAGAAAACATAATAGGCAAGTAAGCTTTATGCAGATAAGTTCCAGAAAGCTCTTTGTATAAAACTCCTCGACACGTTGATACAGAGATTGAGTTAACTAGATTGTCGAATCCAGAAAGAATTTTAAAATTACCGTCCTCTTGCTTATTTACAGCTATTTCAAAATTCATAATTTCAAACACAATCGCCACACTAATCTTTGCTAGCGTATCATTTTTGCTTTTTAGATCAGATACAGTAACATCAGTAAACGTAATAAGGTGCTTCAATTTCTCATTTACCTTGATTTCTTGACGAACGTTAAAATTGAATTGCTCAATTTTTTCATTTTCTGATGTTCTTGTCGCTAAATGCTTTCCGGTTAATTCTATGGCGTGCAGCCTAAATGAAATTTCAGGATTTTCCATTTTCTTAATCTTCGATGTTTTCAAATTCTGTTACTCCTATGAACTTGCCTGTTTCAGAAACATCATAAAACTTTTCAATGCTCTTTATAGTATTTCTGTCAACAGTCAAAGGATCATTGTTGCTTATAATAACGTTATATTGAATGGGCCTGGACTCCTTTTTATGGGCGACAACATCATTCAAATCATCCTCAATAAACTGTTTTTTGTCTTTAAACTCAATAAAAGGAATTTTATCGGCAGCCAATGAAAGTTCAACTAATTTGCTGAGCTTGTGATCAAAATCCCCATTCATGACCTGAGAAATGTAACCCTTTGAAAAACCAAGCTTTTCAGCGATGTCCTTCTTTTTCAGATCGTTTTTCTTCATGTATTCGTGGAGTATTTGGAACAGCCTATTTTGAATCATGGCCGTCCAATAAACTGGGCTGTTTAATAGCTCTTCTCTTTTCATGTGGTTGACTTTTTTTGAGACAATTGCTCGACAACTCTCAGCTTAAACGCTCTGAATGTGGCAATTTCTTGTTTGGTTTGTTTGTTTTTATGGCTGCAATAGGCAACTATTTTATTCCCCTCAAGCTTAAAACAGTAAATGCGGAGATGCTTGCTCTTAAATTCATAATCTTTAATTGCGTCTGAAGTGGGCCGCTCTTCTAATTCGTGGTATTTATTACCTGACACATGCTCCCCATCAGCAACCATGTTCATGTACGCATAAATGGTTTTGAGCTCACTTTCATATTTGGTTTCTAGTCCAGCTTCGAAAGTATCCAGCACTCCCGTTTTTCGTTCATTCCTTTCTTCCTCTGTTTTAGCACCCGTAAAATCAGGAGTATCATCAACTGTTAGCTGATAAAACTTCTGCTTCCCTTTTACTTGTGTTAATCGCTTTAAATCAAATGTAGGCATAAAAAGTTAAGTTGCAACTAAACTTTAGGCATTTTTACAGTTATTTTACAGTAAAAAGGCTTTACTTATGTTTCTTTTATTAATATGTTTTATACGCTGGATAGTTTGGCCATTATTTCCATTCCAACCCTTCCACATCGAAAACAAATTGCTGCAATCCGTTCTGATAAAAAGGAACTTCAACGACCATTTTCTTTGAATGCTTAATCTTCTCTAACAACCCCTTTACGCCTGTAAAAAAGACTATTGTTGTGCTTCCGTCGCTCGGCTCATTTACCAAATATTTCTGAGGCTTCCCATCGTCAAACTTCACTCTTACATAGGTCCCTTCAAAATCAGTATCAATTTGTCCTTTCGATATTGAGAACATGATATCAAGTGAGTTGTTTTTCTTTCTGATCAGGATTTGCCCGACTGAACCACCGTTATAAGGAAAAGCGAATTGAACCAGATCGTTTGCATCAATACTTGCAAACGTCAATGCGTCGCCCATCTCATTAACAGACGAGTCATAAACCCAATGTTTTGCCTCGGTATCGTCTTTAGAAGTAACTGCAACCGGTGCGGTTTGAGCTGTATCAGCTGTTGTTGTGGAAACAGGTTTATTAGTTTTTGGATCGCTGCAAGAAAAAAAGACAAAGGCGATAGCAAAAGCTGTTAGCTTGGTGTAGTGCTTTTTCATTTTGAGATGTTTTAATGGTGAAATATACAGCAAAATCATTTTACTTTTTGGGCCACCCCCAGAAAAAACCTCTAATCATTTGCCACTATAGATATAACCAAAAGCAAACAAAATGGCAAACGACGTTGAAATTAAAAGCAAAATAACCGTTGATACTGGCGACGGTGAGCAGAAAATATCTGCACTAAAAGGAGCTATTAAAGGAGCCGGAGGAGAAACCGGAGCACTCGGAGGCACATTCGGCAAGCTGAAAGAGTCACTTTCAACTTTACCAGGTGCAACAGGACAAGCGACACAAGGTTTGGGGGTATTAACTCAGGCTTTGAATGTGCTGAAAGCACACCCAATAGTCGGGGTGTTTATTTTGATCGCAGGGCTTGTGATGGCTTTGTTCAAACGATTTACTGAGATGGAAGCCGTCAGCGATACATTAGGCGCAGCATGGGCAAACCTCTCAGGCATATTTGATGCGTTTATCAGCAACATACTTACGCCTTTGATTGAAGGGTTCTCAAAGTTTATCGGCTGGATTACGCAAGGGATCGATTTTATTGTCGGCAAGTTTGCCCCAGGGCTTGCAGAGGCAGGAAAGCAAAGCGAAAAGCTTGCAAAGGAATTGGACGATTTAGAGGACCAAGAAAGCAAGACAGCGGTTGCAAGAGAACGATCTAACCGACTAATGCAAGAGGCCAGGGAAAAAGCTGCAGACGCAAACGTGCCGATCAAAGAAAGAATCGCAGCATTGAAAGAAGCGGCAAGGATTGAGCACGCAACCCTCGAGCAATCAATTCAGGACAATTTAATCCACGCAAGAAATATCATTGCAACCTCAGCGAATAAAATCGGGGCGACTGAAAAAGAGATCGAGGCAATTAAACGAATGACTGCCGCTGAACTCGATGCGTACAGGATAAGGATGCTTACAGAGGGAAAAATAAATAAGGATGAATTAAACAAGTCGATTGAGTTTTTGAAAAATGCGGAGAGCTTCGGAGCTGATCAGGCTAAGATCGATAAGAAGACTCAAACGCAAATAACTTCGATTCAAAACGAAGAGAACAACAAGAGAAAAGCCGCTGCCGATAAATCGAGATCCGCAAGAGAAAGCGCAGAGAAAGAATATACTTCTTTCATGGAAAAAGAGCATGAAAGACGGTTGAAACTCGGCATGAATGCCGCAGACGTTGAACTCTTTGAGCTGAGTAAGAAGTATGAAAAGATTTATGAGATAGCAAAAAAGTACGGGCTTTCAGAAAAGCAGTTGACAGAATTGAAGATTCAGGACGACGTTGACTATATCAACAAGACAGTACAGAACGAGGAAAAGAAATGGAACTTCAAAGCTGATGCAATGGCGAATTTCATCCCCAAGCAAATAGAGATGAACACGACCCTTGTTGCAAACAATGACGCTGCAAACAAGACCGATCTTGAAAACACAAAAATGACGGCAGAGCAAAAAAAAGCTCTATACGGACAGCTCGGTAATACAATAGCTGCTTTCTCTGATTTAGTGGGGCGTGAAACTGTTGCAGGTAAAGCAATGGCTATTGCAAATGCAACGATCAATACCTATCTCGCTGCAACAGAGGCATTGAAAGCAAACTACGGGGCATTCGGTCCGGCGGCAATGGTGGCCAGAGTTGCGGCTGTTGCTGCGACTATTGCGAGCGGTATTGCACAGATCAAAGGAATTGCAGGCGCACAAGTGCCGGGCAAAGGGTCGTCATCATCTACGCCCACGCTATCAGTAACGGCACCACTTACACCAAGAGTAGCAATGCCGACAACCTTAGACCAGGCTGCAATTAATGGTATCAGAAACGCAGCGGTAGGAGGTACAAACAGGGCTTTTGTACTGGATGCCGATATAAAAGACAACGACGAAAGAAACGCCCGTATTAACAGAGCAGCAAGACTCGGCTAAACAGTTTAATTATGACACACGTATTTGTCCCTATATCTTCCATCATGGTCACACTTGAAACACAATACACAGAGATTGAACTTGAAGTAGAAGCGGATTTAATGAAGGTTTACCACAAGGACATACTAAAGGCAAAGAAAGAAAACAACAAGTTTGCTCTTGAAGCATATTACGACAGGATAATTAGGCGGTATAATCTCAGGGAAAACGATCTCGGGGTAATACCGATTAATTTCAGCCGAAACTGATCGTTTGCTTTGTAGGTTTTAGGAGGCTTCGGCCTCCTTTTTTTATGCCTTTCAACTAATTGCAACAATGTTTCAAACATTTTCTTTCCTTACTGGGAAAGGGTTTCGGCGCAAATTGAGGCTATTATACCCCATTATAGTAAAAAAGAGTAGAAAAGATGCCACTATAAAAAAAACTCATTTTATGGATGGAACGCTATTAACAAGAAAAGAGGCGGCGCAACACTTAAAAATAAAGCCGGTAACACTCAAGAAATACGAAAAGAAAGGACTTATTAAGCCTGCTTGCTGGCTTTCAAATCGGCCTCGGTATTCAATTGACGACTTGAATAATTTACTAACTATTAAACCGGGTACAAATGGAAACTAATCGAATTTATTTAACTGAGTTGACCGTCGAAAGCCTGTCAGAAATAATCGAGAGGTCAGTTTACAAAGCCCTTGAGGGAAAACAGGCTACCGGAGCGGACCAGAAGACTACACAGTGCGAAATTATTGATAGGGCGGAGCTATGCAAGCGGTTAAGCATTACAGAGCCAACAGTAATAAGATGGGAGAAAAAAGGAAAGATACCCTGCCTCCATCTTGGCAAAAGTGTCCGGTATAAATGGGAGGAAGTGATAACAGCTCTGGAAAAAAAAGGAGGTAAGGCATGAAAGCTCCTACCCCCAAAAAGTTAATCAGTTCAGAGGGTAAAGTTAATACCTGGCAAAAAATATACCTCGCTTTTTTCAACGGTCCCACAAGTATTGAAGAGGCAGCTGCAGCTACAGGGATTGCGTTTAACGTGATCAGCATGCAGTTAACGCAAATGCTTGCGGACAAAAACGCCTGTTTGATATTGGAAGCACAGGACCACAGTAGCGGTAAATGGGTAAAGAAGTACATAACAAACTACGGAGTAATGAACACGCTTTTAATGCTAAGTAAAGCCGGAGCGTTCGCCGGGATGGAAAAGGAAATCATTTTCCCTGTTGATCAATGGGAAGAGTTAAAAAAAGGAGGTGCTGCATGGGACAAGATAAAGCTATAAACCACGAACTCGAGTTAACTGTAGTCAGTGACTTTCCGATCAAAGGGATGAATGAAGAGTACGAGGAAGAGATCGCATTGAGCGAAGCAGAGGGCGACAGCGTTGACGCTATTTTAAAAGCCTCAAAGATTGACCCCGACACTCCTATCACTGACGATTTCATTCTCGCTAAAATCGGACCGTCGACTTTTGCTACCCTCGGAAACTTTAGCTGCATTACCGGCAAAGCGAAAAGCAAAAAAACGTTTCTCGTCACTTCGGTTGTTGCTGCATTTCTTAAAGGTGAAAACGATCTGATCAGTACGATAAAGTATTCTTTCAAAAACCGGATTGTTTGGTTTGATACAGAGCAAAGCAAATTCCACGTTCAAAAATCATTGTACAGAGCTTTGGCGATTGCTGACGGCAACAGTGAACATTCAATTGAAGTGCACTCGCTCCGCCCCTATTCTCCTAAAGAAAGAAAAGAAGCAATCACAAGGCTGCTGATCCAACACAACAAAGAGAATGACATTGCCTTTGTAGTAATTGACGGAATAAGGGACCTCGTTACGGACATAAACGATCCAGAGCAGGCAACGGATGTCGTAACCTGGTTAATGAAAATAACGGATGAAAAGAACTTGCACATTTGCACCGTTCTGCATCAAAACAAAAGCGACAATAACGCAAGAGGACACATAGGCACAGAGATAATAAACAAAGCAGAGACGGTCTTATCAGTGCAGAAAGTGACAAACGTTGACAACGTAAGCGAAGTGAAGCCGGAGCAGTGCCGAGATATTGAATTTGCGCCTTTTGCTTTTGCCATCAATGAAAACGGTTTGCCCTTCATTTTGTCCGACTATCACACACAAGAGCCAGAGCCGATAATTAAAAAGCTCTCTCCTCTTTCTATTCCAATTGATACCCACAAGGAAGCTGTGAAAATGATCTTCGCAAAAGGTGAAGGCAAGAGCCGGGCTGATTTGTTGACAGCTATTAAACTGGCATACGGCAAACTCGGGTTTCAATTCGGAGACTCAAAGGCAAAAGAGTTCCTGCATCATCTTGTAGACTCGGAGGGCTTAATCGAGCACAACGGACTCAGCACAACGAAATCAAAATACGGTCCTGCATCTATCGACTTGGCTTCGGTTACTTGACTTAGGTTAATGCCCCCTATATATAGGGGGGCATAACTTAACCGAAGTCTTAAGCATCTTGGTTTAACTCTAAAAATCTACGGTTAACCGAAGTAACCGAAGTAAAAACAAAGCAACATGAAAAGTGTATTAGACATCACAGTATCGGCTTATAAAAATTCAAAAGACACAACCCCGACACAAATAAACCTTTTGGCCTGGCTACAGAGCGATAAGTTTCTACCAAAGCAGGAAGCATTAAGAGCAGAGACAGATCCACAAAAAAGAAAACGTAAAAAGCTGCAAATGCCAATGGTGAACCCGACGGGCACATTTTCAAAGAGAGGAAACGAACATCTTGTTACTTTCTCCGGTCTTGTGCAGGTTGATTTCGATAAAACTCAAAACAGCCATGTATTAGACTTCGATGAACTCAGAGACAGCTTCTTTAAGTTCATCCCCGAAATTGCTTATTGTGGAAGATCAATCAGCGGTAAAGGTTGGTGGGTGTTGATACCTGTTGAAAGCCCCGACAAATACGAAGCACATTACGCTTTTATAGAGCGTTACTTCAAAAAAAGAAATCTTATAATCGACCTTGCCTGCAGGCCAGTTTCTCAACCTCGTTTCTATAGTTACGACCCTGACGCATATTTCAACCACGACGCAAAGCCATTACGGGCGATTTACAGCCCCAATAACTGCAGCCGGCACAAAGAGAAGGGAAAGCCGGAGATAAGCGAAGGAACAAAGCCGGGTGAGTTATACAGTCAATCTGATGAATTTTTAGAGTTATTGAAAGACCATGGATGGACCGTTGTAGCAGAAAGAGAGCACAGGATCGATCTATGCCGCCCCGGTTCGTCAAGTTCGTTACAAAATGCAACAGCATACCTCAACACGCCTAAACGCTTTGTCGTACTTACTGATCTCGACTCCACTTTTAAACGTGGTACATACACTCCGTTCTCTGTTTATGCAATCCTGAAATGCGGAGGCGATTATAAAGAAGCTGCAAAACTGCTGCAAGCTGAAAACGATTTTAAAACAGTTGTGTAATGAAATCAGAAATCAATATCCCCGAATTGTATTTTTCGCAAAGCCTGAGTTCATTCAAAGAAAACGGGTTTGTGCAATTCATCTATGATCGGTTCGGTCCCGTTTCTCCTCTTGCTGGCCGGTATGGCTTGGGGACTTCGTTTAACCTGGACGGCAGTACAATTTTTTGGCAAAGAGATTACAGGGGGAAACTGAGAGGGGCAAAGATTTATTTGTATGACCCAGTTATCGGAAAGCTGATCAAACGTGCGCCTCTTGCATCAATAGCTTTCGTCAGTTCAGTTTTTAAGAACAGCGAACTCGATTATCAAAACTGCTTTTACTTGGAGCATTTGATAAAATGGGATGGCAAACCGGTCGTGATTACTGAAACTGAAAAGCGTGCAGTCATTGCGAATATTCGACAAAAAGACTTTGTCTTTGTTGCTGCTGGTGATCTCAGTGAGCTGATCGTTTCCGGTAGAATTAACAGGGTTTTGAAACACTTTAAAGCAAAAAAGTTCTTTTATGAACCGGAGATGATGAACATTACGGGATGGGGCCAGATAATAAAAGAGTTCCCTTCATTGTCACCTATTCCGACCTCTGTATGCACATAATTGCACAGGCTTTGATCATGCCCACGAAGATTTTATTGAAATTCCCACGCACGTAGTAATGCACGAAGGTTTTATTGACATCTCCACGCACGTAGTAAAGCATGAATTTATCCGTATCTGTTATGTGTGTAAGTGTACAAAACCCCGTATCCCCCTATCTGTTATGTGTTAATAAGGGCACAGTTCACCTATGCTACTATCTGTTATGCGTTATTAAGATGAATTTTCCCCTATCTGTTATGCGTGTAAGATCACAGTTCCCCTATTTCCCTATCTGTTATGCGTGTGTATAGAATGCCGTAGTTAATTAGCCGAACTGCAAAGCGTGTTTATTATGCACTGCCCTGCTTCGCCTGAGATGCAGTGCCTTTGCTTTTTGTGGTGTTACCCATTGCCTTTTGACCTCGTCGTAAATCTTTCCGGTTGGGATAATATGCTCTTGTGGCAAATAAGTTTCAACAGTTTGGCCGTCACTCATCAAAGTTTCGATGTAGGTTTTGAAACTGCTGATCTGAACCCAATACTTTGACAGTTCGAAAACATAGTCTCTCATCATTACTGCTGCCTTTTCTGACGGCTCAATACTGTTTGTAAACATGGGAACAGTTAAACTCACTTCTGACTCTGTCCCGTTTAAATGCTTCAAAACGGCTCTGACGATTCTCTTTACTGGCGTTGCTTTTTGGTTTGTTGTGATTTGCTTTATCATAGTACTTTTTTTATTGAAAAAACCTGAATTACATGCGTGTGTATATGGGTTGATTAAATTTTTCGGAAATCTCCCCAAAAGGGTGTATTACGCCGGTTTCAATGTCAATTTGAAAATTAATCTCGTTTAAGCTGCTTTCGAATTTTCTTACGGTGTCCCTGCTCTTTAATAGTAACTTATGCAAGTACTCCGCATAACTTTCTTTTGTGTTAGCGTCATAAGCCAAAGCCGTTATCTGTTCGAGTGTAATTCGTTTCATTGTTTTTTTTTATTGTTTAGAAATCAGATTGCTTTCAGTTTTGTTTCTGCTAAACCTCCGCCCCACGCTTTCAGCATCACAGTCTTTTTAAGTTGGTCCGTTACATTCACATAGCGTTTAAAGCTCTTGTAATCTTTCCAGCCACCTATCGACATCACTTGCTCTGCACTCATTCCTTTTTCGAGGGAGAGAGTTGCAAATGTTTTACGGCCGGTGTGGGACCCGATCAGTTCATATTTGGGGTAGATGTTCACGATTCGCTTTGAACCTTGAAAGCGGACAATCTCAATAGGTTCTGAAATACCGGCAAGTTTGCAAAGTTGTTTCAGGTAGTCATTCATTTTCTGATTGCTGATGTGAGGTAAGGGCTTTGCCTGTCCTTTGTATCTTTCAATTATCGCTCTTGAGAATGGAGTGAGCGGTATTGTTAACGGCTGCTTTGTTTTCGTTACAGTGAGTTTTATTTCGTCCTCTTTGATGTGCTCCCATTTCAATTGGGCCAGATCGCTGAACCTTAACCCAGTTGTACAACCAAAGCAAAACAGATCCCGGACCTTTGCAAGTTTATTGCTTTTACTCAGGTCCAAATAATAAACGCTTTCAAACTCTTTGTTTGTAAGTGCGATCACTTCCAACAGTTCACGCTTTACAGTAAAGTCTTTGTATTTGTCGCTTACATCAATCCCGTTCTTTCTGGCATAGTTCAAAAAAGTTTTGATAGTACTCAGCTGCTTTGCTGCAGTAGAGTTTGTAAGTGGCACACGTGGAACTATTTCACCTTTTCGGTTTGTAGTTGTGCCAACAGGTGAGATCAGAAAAGTTTGAAACGATTGAAAGAAAGCGTAATCGATCTTTTCAAAAAGGATTCTCTTTCTCGTGTGCCGTTGATAGTCGTACAAATGCTTTTTCAGTGATCTGTATGTTTGGAGGCTTCCCTCTTCTCTTGTTGTGCTGTGCTCACTGATGTACTGATCGATAAAATCAAACAGCAGATCAGTCTTTGCTTCTTTCACTGTTGCTTTCTGGCTTTCCTCTTTCAGCTTATCGATAACCATTGAGCAGGTATAAGGTATCTTGTCAAGTGTAAACCTGCTTTCTATTGAGCCGACATGCTTTCTGAAAGCGTTTAAATCCTGATTGAATGTTTCTACTTCCTTTGATGTGAGGTAAAGTGCTTTGTCTAAATCAGGGCTTTGCTTTTTTACTGTCCTTGGTTCTTTGTATATAGCTTTCTGACTTGTTTGCTCCCAATACACCGGATAGATTGAAAACCCTGTCCCGAAATATTTCCTTTGTCCTTCCACCTGGTAAACAAGTTCAATAGGGCTGCGACCTTGCTTATTTGCTTTGTCTGTTCTGATGTTAAACCTTACTGTTCCCATGTTTTATGTTTGAAGCAATAAAGGTAATAGGTAGCAAATTGGGTAGCAATAATTTGTTTAGTTATTTTTTGTTAATTTTAGTCGTATTAAACAAAAGGCTTTGCAGCAAAGCATTTCAAAGATTTTCAGCACACACGAATTTTCATAAAATAACAAAGGTTCAAATCCCGCCCTCACCGCAAAAAGCCAGTGTTTAATCACTGGCTTTTTTTGTACCCAACCTTTCCCTTTTTATTTTAATCTTATTAAACAGGAATTATTGCCTGTTCGCAAATTACCTGCTGGCATAATCCTGATTTTTTTTCTAATTTTCTAACTCAATCAATCATACATGAATATGAAGCACTTTTATTCAGTACTCGCTTTAGCTACAGTTGCATTAACCACTATCTATTTTTTTGCAGGGAAAAGCAACCGGCTGAAAGGAAAAAAAGAAATTCAGAAATATTTATCCGTTAACCGTGATGCAGAAGATGAAGAAAGAGAAGAACGTGAAGCAGGCTTCAGGCGCTGGCAATACGAATGGAAGATGCTGCACGACCCTAAAACCGGCATTATTCCAAGAAATATCCACCAGCAGGAAAATGATCTGCTGCAAAAAATTATAGCCCGTCAGAAATCAGTTGCTTTCCGACCCGAAATCAACAATACCTATACTGCTGCCGGACCAACACAAAACGGTGGACGAACAAGAGCACTGGCTTTTGACATGCGGAATAACCAGATTGTGCTGGCTGCAGGTGTTTCAGGCGGACTGTTCCGTTCAACAGATGGAGGCAATACATGGGGCTTTGTTCACCCGGCCAACGATGTACGTAATGTAAGCTGTATTGCGCAGGATCCCCGTCCCGGCTTCCAGGATATTTGGTATGCAGGAACAGGTGAGTTACTTGGTGCTTCTCCAACATACCCAAATGCATTTATTCCAGGCTATGGTATTTTCAAATCAACAGACAATGGAGTTACGTGGACAAAACTCAGTTCAACTATTAATGGTACCTCAAGGGAATCTTTTGATAATATTTTCGATATCGTTTTCAATATTAAAGTCGATGGGAACGGCTATGTGTATGCAGCCATCCTGAATTATATTGTCAGATCAACAAATGGTGGCACATCATGGGGAGTGTCCATGTACGAAACCGGTGAATTAACCAATGCCAACCAGATTGTAGAAAACATGATCACCGATATTGATATCTCTAAATACGGCGTAACACCTGTACGATTATATGCCAGTTTTTCAGGGAGAAACAGGAACAGGGATACTGCAGGTGTGTGGACTTCAACCACAGGTACATTTGGAAGTTGGACAAGAATTGCCGGAGGAAAATTTGGCAATGCCGATTCGGTTGCAGGATGGAGAGCTTACAACAACTCAACAGATTTCTCCGGAAATTATGTTGGGGGCTGGGGCAAAACAACACTTGCAGTTTCACCAAGCAATTCCAACATACTTTATGTTATGTACAGGAATGCTTTGAGTGCCGACAACAACCAGGCTGAAGCCGATTTATTCAGAGCAGATCTTACCAGTTATCCATCTGTAAGCTGGGGAAGCAACCGAAATTCCAATCTCAGGGCACTGCAAAACGGCACAACTACAAAATATATGGAGTTGCAGGATGGTTATAACATGTTGCTCGCTGTTCATCCAACGAATCCAAACCTTGTTGTTGCAGGTGGAGTAAACCTGTTTCGCTCAACTGATGGATTTGCCACACAAGGAACGTTCATTGGTGGATTAACATCATCTACATACACCGATCCCAATTCATACAGTCATGTGGATTTCCATTCCTTCTCATTTGATCCTTCAAATTCAAACAGGATGGCTGTTGGCGATGATGGAGGTTTGCAGGTAACCAGCGATATTACTGCTAGCAGTGTATCCTGGAATAATTTTGCAAGTCAATATCAAACATTACAATACTATCATGTGGCTATTGACCCGGTTGCAGGCTCAACAGTTTTTGCAGGAGGTGCACAGGATAATTCCACTACTTACCGGGATTCAAAAGGGTTACTTGATGTTCCGTTATCCGATCCCAATGATCAATACATCCTGATTGGTGGCGATGGTGGTATGGCGGCCCTTACACCCAGTACAGCAACCAGCCAGTATTTATATGGCTCTTTCCAGAACGGAAATGTTTACCGCATTTTTATTAATGGTGCATCATCCAGTATGAGCCCATCTTCCATTGCGCCTGCTGCATCAGGCGATGGAGAATTCATCACCTACTTCCATCTTGATCCCGACAATACAGAAACGATGTATTACGTAAGTCTAGACAGTGTTTGGCGTACAACTTCTGCTTCTACCGTCAGTGCATCAACAGGCTGGACTTTAATGACAGGCATCCCTACCCTGTTGACCGGAAGTATATTTTCATTAGCAACATCAAGAGGAACTTATGTCGGTACCAGCAGCTATTTATTTATTGGTACAGATAACGGAAAAATTTACCGGCTGCAAAATCCAAGAGATGGTTTGGCGAGCAATTTCCCTGTTGACATTTCTCCATCATCTGGAGTTGGTATGACAAGCGGATCATTGATCAGGGAAATTGCAGTTAATCCACGAAATCCAGATACTGTTCTTGCAGTCGTTTCAAATTATGGAGTAACAAGTGCATTCTGGACAGGTAATGCAACCGCTACCACACCAACTTGGCAGGCAGTGGAAGGAAATATTTCACTTCCATCTTTCCGCAGTTGTGCAATTGTTGTAAAAACAACCGGTGTTGAATATTATGTAGGCACATCCATTGGTCTTTTCAGTACAACAACCATCAATGGAAGTTCAACAGTATGGACACTTGAAGGCCCAACAGCAATGCAGGGAGCACTTGTAAATGATATTGTATTACGAACGGCAGATAATACGCTGCTCATTGGCACACATGGCAATGGAATGTTTTATACTACCATCGGCAATGTGCCAACAGCCGTTTCAAATGTTATTCAAAACGATTCGAAATTTATCTCAGCAGTTTATCCAACAGTAACAAACACTTCAGTAAACTTTACAACAGGTGGTGCAACCGGCATTAAAACTGTAGCTGTAAGCATGTACAACATGAAAGGACAGCTGCTGTTTAAATCAACCCAAAGCTACCAGAACGGCTCAATACCAGTGAGCAGGTTTGCTGCAGGAACATACATCCTGGAAATTTTGAGTGATAATGGCAAATACAAGCATATTCAGAAAATTGTAAAAACGCAATAAACAGTTTCTGAAAGTTGATGACAGGATAAAAGCGAAACATCTGAAATATGTTTCGCTTTTATTTTTCTGTGAACCCTGAACACATTTTCAGTAACCTGATGGTTGCAGCAATTTGTTACCTTTGCGGTTATGAAAGTAGCGAACGAGCGAAACATCCGCCACTTAAGTCTTCAGAATATTACAGACTATTTTGAAAGCATTGGTGAAAAGAAATTCAGGGCCAAACAGGTTTACGAATGGCTTTGGCAAAAACATGCACACAGTTTTGCCGATATGACCAACCTCAGCAAAGAACTGAGACAAAAGCTGGGCGAAACATTTACCCTTCCTGCATTAACAATTGATGCCACACAATACTCAGCCGACGGAACAATCAAATCGAGGTTCCGTACGCATGAAGGTTATTTAGCCGAAGGTGTGCTCATTCCTACTGACGATCGTAAAACAGCTTGCGTATCCTCACAGATCGGCTGTTCATTAAGCTGCAAATTCTGCGCAACCGGTTATATTGACCGTAAACGCAATTTATCATACGATGAAATTTATGATGAAGTTGTGCTCATTAACCAACAAAGCGAACGGGTTTATGAAAAAAAACTCAGCAACATTGTTTTTATGGGAATGGGCGAACCTTTGCTCAACTACAACAATGTGCTGAAAGCCATTGAACGTATTACTTCTCCCGACGGACTTGCAATGAGCCCCAGAAGAATTACCGTTTCAACAGCAGGTGTGGCCAAACAAATTAAACAGCTGGGCGATGATGAGGTGAAATTTAAACTGGCGTTATCGTTACATGCAGCTAACGACAGCAAGCGTCATGAAATTATGCCCATCAACGATACCAACAATATTAAATCGCTGATCGAAGCACTAAATCATTTCTATAAAAAAACAGGTAATGAAATTACGTTTGAATATATCCTTTTTAAAAACTTCAACGATTCATTAAAAGATGCTGATGAACTGATTAAAGTGTACAGGCAGGTACCGGCCGATTTAATCAACATCATTGAATACAATCCGATTGATCTTGCAACATTCCAGAAACCTGAAGAACAGGTAACCAATGCATTTATGACTTACCTTGAAAAACACAAGGTGAATGCACGGTTAAGAAAGAGCCGTGGTAAAGATATTGATGCGGCTTGTGGTCAGTTGGCAAATAAAGAAGCATTAAATCCCTGATGGATACAGGTTTTATTTTACTTCGTGATTCAGCAATGCATCTCTGATTATTGTCTTGCTCTTACTCTTTTGTTGTTGTTACCTGCAGGTGCTACCCTGGGTTGTCCACCTCTTTTTGATTGACCACCGAACTTACGTGGATAATAGGCAATGGTCAGCATAAAAAACTGCTGCAGCCCGTTAGATACAGTTGTTGTAATAGTGTTGCTGCCAGAAGCAATCAGGATGTTTTTGTTTTGCCTTAAAATATCCATTGCTGAAAACTTTGCTTCCAGTTGCTTTGCTTTAAAAAACCGGTAGCTCACAAACGCATTCCACAGTGCTGAACTTTGTTTCGTAGTATTATTCTTTACATAGTTAAGTGTATTACTGAACGTAAGATCTTTCGGGTACTGAAGATTAATATTTGCACCGGTAACATAATTTGTATTTTTAAAAGAACGCAGGTTAATTCCGGTTTGTATACTGTTGCTCATATTAACTCCCTGCGAAACGGAGAAGTTAACAATTTCATTTAATGCAAAATAAACACGCAGTGAATTATTGATATTCTGAATACGGGAAGTTGAAAAGATATTATCAATATAATTTGGCGACAAGCTGTTATAAACTGTTCCGTTATAAGTAAACTGCAGTACATTTTTTTTAATGCGGATGGATGTATTGAAATTACCACCTATGCTCCAGTTCTTTCTTCCGTCAATATTAATCAGGTAAATATTTCTTCTTCCAAGGTCATCATAAAAACTACTGTCGGCAATATCATCGTTTACAAAACTGTAACTACCATAAACGTTTAAGTTAATATCCGCTTTCTTATTTCTGTTATTACCCCTGCTGTAGTTAACACTGAAACTGAAGTTGTTTGTTTTAGATGGACTTAAAAAAGCATTACCATAATTGAACGAATAAAGATTTGCGCTATCAATAATGGGAAACAGTTGATCAATGCCGGGAATCGTAAAACTTTTTGCATGATTGATGCTACCGCTTACATTGTAACCATTTGATTTCTGGTAATAATAGGAAATGCTTGTACTGGGTGTAAAGAACGAAAAATCCCTGCTCAGATTTCGTTTGCTGAAATTGGACTCGTCTTTCTCCCGCAAGAACTGACCGCCAAGATTAGTTGAAAAAGTAAATGCTTTGTAATAGCGGTTCGACAATCTTTTTGTAAATGTTTTCGAAATGTTAAGTGAAGGTTCTTCACTTAACCTGTTATTGTTGTGCAGGTTTGAAATTTTTGTATTTGTAAGGTAAATCTTACTTGCAGAGTCAAAATCACTTACCTTATAATTCAAATCAGATTTACTGAAAGCAATATTATTTGTAAGCCTGATATTAATATTCCACAGGTTGTTACTGCCAAACAACAAACGCTTTAACGCATTATAAGTAACATTCACCGAGTTGCTCCAGTAATTTGAGTTGGTATTGTACAAACGGTTATATGTTGTATTACGGGCAGCATTTTCAAACGAAACGAAATCATTCAAACTGTTACGGATATTTTCATTTTCACCATAGGTTGAATTAAATCTCAACGAAAAACTTTTCAGGTTACGTTCGTCACTATCCTTATTTAAAAAACTACCGCTCAGATTTACATTACGGGTTTTTGTTTCCGACTCTGAAGACTCTTTGCTTTCGCTTACTTTCCCTTTAGCATCGGTTTGTGTAAGTGTTGATGAAGAAGAACTGCCTGTACCAGTACTGTTGGTTGCAGCTGCCCGTAGATTCACATCTTTATCCCTGTCTCTTTTATCATAATTCAGAGACATTGTTTTGCTGTCATTTTCCTGCGTGGTATTGCGTTGCGAAGATTTGTAGAATGTATTACCACCGGTGCTTGTTATTCCATCTGACTGTGAAAAAATATCATTGACATTTCCTCTTCCTGTAATATTAAACGTTAATTGATTGGTGCGCTGATTATTGGTGGTTTCAATAAAACTGTGCTGTACATCGGCTCCAACAAAATATAATTTGTTAACCCCTCTTCCACCAAAATTTGCAACATACCTGTTGCGTGGATTAAAGCTGCGGAAAGTTGTTTCGCCCAGCAGCGATTGCAGATCATCAACATTTTTATTGATGTTGTTGATTGCACCTCCAAGTCCCAACCTTGTTTTCTTATTAAATGCCTGTAATCCAAGATCAGCTTCAAAACGTTTATCCGTGCCAATGCCGGCACTTCCTTTTCCAAAATATCCTCTCTTCTTATCAGCTTTCAGTTTAATATTCATGGTAAGAAGCGAATCGGAAGGTGTGCGTTCGGCTGCAGTTTTTGTACGGTCTTCTTCTGTATAAACCTGAATTTTTTCAATTGCATTTTTTGGAAGATTTTGTGTGGCAATGGCTGGATCGTTTCCAAAAAAAGGTTTGCCATCAACATACACATTGGTTACTTTTTTACCATTTACAGTTACCGTACCATCGCCCCAGAGAGTAATGCCCGGCACTTTCCGCAACATATCTTCCACCACAGCATTTGAATCGAGTTTAAAAGCAGCAGGATTTATTTCAAGTGTATCGCCATTCATACGTATTGGCAACACAGCCTGTATAACCACTTCATCAAGGTTCTTAAAATTACCTCCCATCTTTATTACAGAAAAATCATAAGCCGGGTGAACACTATCAAGCTTAATTGTTTTTGAAAAAGATTTGTATCCCGAAAAACTAAGGCTTACCAGCAACTGCATATTTAATGGCACCTGCTGAAAATTAAATTCGCCTGATGGGTTGGTCAGCTGGTAATTCAGTAAAGTGGAATCACTTTTTTTATAAATCAATACCGTTACAGCTTCCAGCGAGTAATCATTGGCAGAGTCTTTTACAACTCCTGTAACTGAACCTGGAACAGCAGTTTTTTTCTCTTGTGAAAGTGCAAAGAATGGTAACAGCAGCAGTAATAAGGCAGTTAATTTCATTTGGTTTTTGTCAATGGTTTCAGGATGATAATAACAGGATTAGATGATGGTTTGCTGTTTTCAAAATAAGATTTCAGCAATGGTGAGTATTCAGGATTTTTACTTTGAGTGGCATCTTTTGAACGAAACATCGCATCAGATGAAATACTGCTGTACAAAGCCGTATTGTCGTAATACTGAAAACTCCATCCGGTTACGGGCAGGTAAGCATTGCTGCTGTCGGGTGTTATTCTGTTGATGTTGTAAAACCGGTTGCTGTTTCTGTCAAACAAAAAACGACGATCACGCTTCTCATAATCCAGCGAAAAAAACAAATAGTTATTAAATGGTACAAGGCTGTAAATACGCCACACATAAGCCGGGTTCATTTGCTTATACTCTCTTAATTCATTGCGTGAGCTGAATTCTTTTGTAAAAAAAGATTTAGGAATTGAATTTTCAAAAGGAAGTACAAAATTATAAAGCATGGTAACACTGTCGGTAGTAAGCATGTAAATAGAATAATTGTATGTACGGGTAAATAAAAGTGTGCCTTCCAGACCTGTGTTATAAAAACCAATATCAGCAGGATTGGAGAAATAAGAAGAATTGCGTTTTTTATAAGGAAAATATGCCCTCAGCAGTTTACTGCCGTCAGAAATTTTCAATTCATAATCAACAGAGTCTTTTGCATTCTTATCTTCCAGTACAACACTGTAAGCCCACTGATTGGATGCAAGATAACTTGGAGCAGCCAAGGCAATATTGAAACCGGGTATTTCGCTGATCTGTTCTTTGTTAATATCAGCAAGATCGTAAAGAATTGAGCGGCCATATTTTAAACTGCTTTTTGAAAAAGGATTGCGGACAATCTCATCTCTTTCCTGCTCAGTTGGACGGAAGTTTTTATTTATCTGCAGCAGGTAAATTGCATTTTCCCTTTCAATAAACTGCATATCAATAACAGTGTATTTATCATCTTTATATTTCTTTAAAAATTTCCCTGAACGGTTAAAGAAATACAACCCTCTTGTATCGGAATCAAAAATGACAAAATAGTCCGGGGTTACTACTAACTGGCTTACCTGTCCGAACAAACTTTGTTTAGTTGTTTCAAGAGGAACATAAGTGATGCTTTCGAATATTCTTGATTGTGGTGCTCCCAGTGTGGATCCCGGATCGAAATAAAGCGTTTGAGCAGATTGCCCGGCAGCAAGTTTGGAAATAAATAAGAGCAGGAACAAGAAACCATTTCTCATAGATCAGTTTGACGAGATTAGTAAAGAATACCTGCAAGATAATTTCTGAAAGCTGCGCCAGATTTATATCAATGGATGAACGGTTACCAGCCTGTTTGGCCAGCACGCTGAACCAGCCGCAGAAACACACATTTCTCACCCTAAAGCATTTCAGTTACCTTTGTGCCTCATCCTGTTGCAAAACAGCAAACTTTATAACATGACAAAAAACAATTTCGGCAAATTCGTTCAGAAAAAAAGCAACGCCCAGATTAAAGAAGAACACCGCCAGGAAAAGCGAAAAGCCCGTGCTGAAAAGAATGACTATTTTGAAAAGAAAAGACAAGAAGAAGGTCAGTTTTCAAAAGTAAAAAATCAGAAACCTGCTTCACGAAACATTCAATCGCAAGCATCCAGCCGCAACCAGCAAACAACTGTTAAACCCGTTACATTCAAAAAAGAATCTGCCGGTGGCGAAATGCCATTGAATAAATACATTGCCCATTGCGGTGTGTGCAGCCGCAGAGATGCTGTTCTGTTTATCAAAGAAGAAAAAGTAAAGGTTAACGGACAGGTGATCACTGAACCGGGACATAAAGTAACTGACAAGGACGAAGTATTTGTAAACGGAAAAAAAATCAGCATTCAGAAAGACCTGGTTTATATTCTGCTGAATAAACCGAAAGATTACATTACCACTTCAGAAGATCCGCAGGGAAGAAAAACGATTATGGATCTGATGAAAGGAATACCAACAAGCCGCATTTATCCTGTTGGTCGCCTTGACAGAAATACAACAGGCGTGTTATTGCTTACAAACGATGGCGAACTCACACAAAAACTTTCGCACCCAAGTTACCAGGTAAAAAAGGTGTATGAAGTAACGCTTGATAAACCATTGGAGAAAAAAGATTTTGAAGCCATGCTTGACGGTGTAACACTGGAAGATGGATTTATTGCGCCTGATGCATTGGGATATCCTGATCCAAAAAATAAAAAAGTGATTGGCATTGAAATTCACAGTGGCCGTAACAGGATTGTACGACGAATGTTTGAACACCTGGGTTATGATGTAAAAGGATTGGACCGTGTGTTGTTTGCCAACCTTACAAAGAAAAATGTTGAACGTGGCCGCTGGCGTTATCTCAATGAAAAAGAAGTAAGATTGCTGAAGTTCCTGAACAAATCGTTTGTAAAAAAGAAAGAAGAAAAAAAAGGCAAAAACAGAGATGAGGAATAAAGTTGAAATAATTGCTGAAACTGATCACTGGATTGCATTGAGCAAAGCTTCCGGTTTATTGTCGATTCCTGACCGTGAACAAAGTGAGCCTTCATTAAAAGACTGGCTCAATGAAAAATATGGCAAGGTCTGGATTATTCACCGTTTGGATAAGTACACCAGCGGGTTGATCGTTTTTGCAAAAGATGAAGAAACACACAAGTTTCTTTCGAACCAGTTTGCTGAACGTGAAGTAGAAAAATTTTACCTCGGTCTTGTTCATGGTACACTGGTAAATAAAGAAGGAAGTGTTGATGCTGCGATTATGGAGCATCCTGTAAAAAAGTCAACTTACATTACACACATAAAAGGAAAAGCATCATTAACTGATTATAAAGTGCTGCACGAATATGGCATGTATTCGTGGATACAGTTCCAGATTCATACAGGACGTACACACCAGATACGTGTACACATGAAACATATCGGGCACCCCATTGTGTGTGATGATATTTACGGAACAGAACAACCTGTTTTATTATCCAGCATCAAACGAAAGAAATTTAAACTTTCCAAAGCCGATGAAGAAGAGCGTCCGTTGCTGAACCGTATGGCACTGCATGCATGGAAGCTGGCGTTTACCGATGTTAATGGTGAAAGAAGAGAACTCGAAGCTCCATTATCAAAAGATCTGAAAGCAATGCTTCATCAGTTTGACAAATGGATCAAATAATGCTTTAAAAAATCAGCCACAAATACACAAATGAATCTATTCATCGTGCATTCGTGGCCATTTTACCAAACTAATTACTTCAGTTATTTATTGGGTTGCGGAGTATAACGCAGGTAAGGTTTCACCACTTTTACACCTTTAGGAAACTTTGAAATTGCATCTTCTGTGCTAACAGCAGGAACTACAATTACATCTTCGCCTTCTTTCCAGTCAGCAGGAGTTGCCACGCTGTAATTTGCAGTCAGCTGCAATGAATCAATTACACGAAGCACTTCATAAAAATTTCTTCCTGTTGAAGCAGGGTAAGTAATGAAGAGTTTTACTTTTTTATCGGGACCAATGATGAACAGTGAACGTACAGTAAACGTTTCAGATGCATTGGGATGAATCATATCATACAGGTTGGCAACAGTTCTGTCTTCATCAGCAATAATAGGAAACTGAACAGTTGTGTTCTGTGTTTCGTTGATGTCGCTTACCCAGCCATTATGCTTGTCCAATCCATCAACACTTAATGCCAGCACCTTTACATTTCTTTTTTCAAACTCGTTTTTCAGCAATGCTGTTTTGCCCAGCTCTGTTGTACAAACGGGAGTGTAATCAGCAGGATGAGAAAATAATACACCCCAGCTGTTTCCGAGGTATTCGTGAAAGTCAATTTCACCTGCAGTTGTTTTTGCTTTAAAATTGGGAGCGATGTCCCCAAGACGTAAACTCATAAAATGATTTTAGTTGTTAAACAATGAATAAGCAGCAAATATATTTATTTCCTACTAATCGAATAGACTTTATGAGAATATTTTTTGCTTTGAAATTTATTTTCAACATAACAAGTGTTAGGAAGCATCACGTAAATCATCGTTGTTCCTGCGCTTGTTGGCATTTCGCCCTTTTGTAAGCAGGTCTTTGCCGAAACGGCCTTTCACTTCATCAATGGCTTTGTACAGGTCGTTTTTACGTTGAATATCCTGGAAGAGATTGGTTTGGGACGATACGTCAATCAGCTCACTCAGCTTTACACCGAGCAGGCGTACGGGCTTTCCTTTTTTATAAAGCTGGTGAAATAATTCCTTGGCATTATAAATCAGCTCATCATCATATTGTGTGTAGGGAACAGTTGCCTGGCGTTGTTGTGTTTCAAAATCGGGGTAACGGATTTTCACTGAAACACAACCCGCCATTTTTTGATCCTGCCGTAATTCATGTGCGATTTTTTCTGTTAACCTTACGATTTCCGATTCAAGGAACTCAATATCATTCCTGTTTTCGTGAAATGTATTTTCGCTGGAAATAGATTTTGCTTCATGGAATGAATGAATTTCGCTGAAGCTGATGCCGTGTGCCCGTTGCCATAAATCCCTGCCATGTTTTCCCAGCTGCTGTTCAAGCATTACAGGATTAGTGTTCTGCAGTTCACCAATTGTTTCAATACCAAGATCGAGTAATGTGTGAAAAGCCTTCTCCCCTATACCGGGAATTTTATTCACACGAAGCGGCGCAAGAAATTCTTTTTCTTTTCCAAACTCAATAAAAATATAATTGTTAGGCTTGGCAAAATCAGTTCCGATTTTAGCAACAAGCTTGTTACTTGCCATCGCAAATGAAATAGGAAGTTTTGTTTCATTAATAATTTCCTGCCGCAAATCAATCGTCCATTGCAGGGGATCAAAAAAACGATCCATTCCAGTCAGGTCAATATAAAATTCATCAATTGAAGCCTTCTCAAATAAAGGGGCTTTGGCTGCAATAATATCCGTAACCCAACGGGAATATTTGCTGTAATCATTTCTTGTTCCCTGCACAACAATTGCATGCGGACAAAGTTTCATTGCCTGCGCCATTGGCATTCCGCTGTGTACACCAAACACTCTTGTTTCATAGCTGCAGGTGCTTACCACTCCCCTTTCCTTACTACCACCTACAATTACAGGTTTACCAACGAGTGAAGGATCATTCAAACGTTCTACCGATACAAAAAAAGTATCAAGATCAAAGTGTGCTATAATTCGCTGGCGTGACAGATGATAAAGTTACGCAGGGAAAAATATCCGTTGATTTTATTATTTGTGTTAATTTAATTGCTTAAACGAAAACATGAATCTCGATTGGTTAAAAAGCGGCATTGCGCCATTAGATAATCTGATTTCTTTTCTGCACAAGCAATCCCAAACAGCTGATGTGCTGAAAAAACAATTGCTGATGGAGCTGCGCAACAATCTCAACATTTTTAAAAATGCTTTTTTGAATAAAGCCAATCCTGATACAGTAATTGATCTGCTAAGCAACGAAGCCATACAAGATGCTGTTAAAAACAATTTTGCATTTAAAAAACTGAAAGCCGGCAGCATTGAACCCTATCATGTGTTTGATGAACGCAATAAAAAATATATTGGATGGAATGCAGAAAAGCTGATGGATAAAATTGATGAAAAAATTGTGGAACTGAAAAACCTGAAGAAGATGAATAACGGCACAGTAAATAATCTTAAAAATAATGTGCCGCTGATGATCAGCAACCTTTACTTCAGAATGAAACTGATGGCTGATTTTATAAAAAGTGATTTTAAATAAACAGTTTTAAAAAATAAAAAAGGTGATGTTGTTCCAACATCACCTTTTTTAATAAATCCATTTTCTTTTTACATTTCTGCGAAATGCTTGTGGAAATAAGGAATGGTTTCAATTCCTTTATAGAAATTCACCAAATCATATTTTTCGTTAGGGCTGTGAAGATTATCACTGTCTAAACCAAAGCCCATGAACACAATTTTAATTTCCAGTTCTTTTTCAAATAACGCACAGATAGGAATACTTCCGCCACCACGTACAGGAATCGGGTCTTTTCCAAATGTATCTTTCATTGCAGCAGCAGCAGCTTTGTAAGCTTTGCTGTCAACCGGAGTCATATATGGTTCGCCACCATGATGCTCACTGGCTTTTACAACCACACCTGCAGGCGCAATGCTTTGAAAATAGTTAATCAGCTTTTCCGTAATTTTTTCTGATGATTGATCAGGAACAAGTCGTGCTGAAATTTTTGCAAATGCTTTTGAAGGAAGAACTGTCTTTGCACCTTCGCCAGTATAACCACCCCAGATACCGTTTAACTCCAATGTAGGACGAATACCGGTACGTTCATTACTGGTAAATCCTTTTTCGCCCCAAAGTTCTGATACGCCTAAATCAGCTTTAAATTCATTCTCATCGTAAGGAGCAGCGGCCATCAGTTTCCGTTCTTCAGGTGTTGCATTTACCACATCATCATAAAATCCGGGAATCGTGATGTGATTGCTTTCATCGTGGCAGGATGCAATCATTTTTGCCAGCATAGTAATCGGGTTGGCAACAGCACCGCCATAAACACCACTGTGCAAGTCCCTGTTCGGGCCAGTTACTTCCACTTCAATATAACTCAGCCCTCGCACACCAATGTCAATGGAAGGATTTTCCATGCTGATCATGGCTGTATCGCTGATAAGAATTACATCGGCTTTCAGTAACTCTTTATTATTTTTTACAAAGGTTGCAAGGTTGGGACTTCCCACTTCTTCTTCACCTTCAATAATAAACTTGATGTTTGTTGTAAGCGAACTGGTTTGCACCATTGTTTCAAATGCTTTCACATGCATAAAGAACTGGCCTTTATCATCGGCTGAACCACGGGCAAAAATTTTACCGTCTTTAATTGTAGGTTCAAACGGCGGACTGTTCCATAAGTTCAACGGATCAACAGGCTGTACATCGTAGTGACCATACACCAGAACTGTTGGCTTTGATGGATCAATCATTTTTTCACCATAAACAACAGGGTGACCAGCTGTTTCATAAATCACCGCTTTATCTGCACCAGCTGCAAGCAAATGCTGCTTAACAGCTTCAGCACAGGTAATCATATCAGCTTTATTTTCATTTTTTGCGCTGATGGAAGGGATGCGCAATAATTGAAGCAATTCATTCAGGAAACGATCTTTATTCTGTTCCTGATATTCTTTCCAGGCTTGCATAACAATAGTATTTATATTAAGAATGTGTATTGACCGGATGACGAAAGTAGGATATTCAGACAAACAATTAAAAAGCATTTAAGCGAAATGATGAACGGCAGAAAACATGAGCGATCTCATTAAAAAAAATGACTACAGTTGGCGGAATTTTAAGAAACAGTTAAAGTGACAAAATCAAAAAAAATGTTTACAATTTGTGCAACATCCTAACAATATTCCCGTTTACTTTGCATCCATTAACAGCCTCTGCAGATGCTACTTCCCGCTTGCAATTGTGAAGATGTTTTCTGCAGGGGCTGTGCCTATTTAGCTAACTGCTGAAGTCTTACAAGCAATGGCTGCAGATTCTTATCCGTCTTTATCATTTCCTTACAAACATTTTCAACCCGTGTAAGTGCTGCATTTGACAGTACCCAGTTCATTGGAACTTTATGCCCATCAAGCGGCAGGTACAATGGAATTAATGAGGCATTGTTTTGTTTGCAGGTACGGAACAAATCTTCATAGCTGAAAAGGGAATGCCCGCTTCTTGCATTCATCATTGCATTCAGTATTTCCCTTGGCTCATTTAAGAAACGAATTCCGTAATACTCTCCAGGTGTTGGTTCAATAAAATGAAACTGGATAACATAGAATTCAGCTTTGTCTTTGTACTTTGAAAACTTCTTAATGGCCTGCAATGCTTCGGCTGCACTTTGTGCCCCTTTGTTTTCGTAATAACCACCATCAACATAATGCAGTTGAAATCCTTTTCGCCATTCAATAGCTCCTGCAGGAGATACCAATGGAAATCTTGCACTTAAACTGATGGCAGTGCTGTAAGGCAATTGAACAAGGGCCTTTTTCTGCAGATCGGCTACTTCATTAAAATTTACCGGATCAATAATCACATTACTGAATATTGTTCTTAACCCGCTCTCAACTTCTGTAATATTGATCAGCACTGCTGCATGATCTTTTGAAGCAGGGTTACCCACACCTGTAGAAAAATTCTGTGTGAATAAATTTGAATCAGCACTTGTTCCTGTTGCTTCCGCAAAACCATATTCCCAGCTTTTTTCAAGAGCAGTTGCTCTGTCGAATTTTGAAATCATTCTTGGCGAATACGCATTGAAAATTTCAGAGAATACAAGTTTACCGGTTGTAGCCGTTAAGAAATCCTGCCCATAAAATTTCCTTGTAACTGTTGCATAGTTTGAAGGAAGCGATGGTAGCTGAGTAAGTGCATTAAAAAAATTTGTTCCTAACGAGCCGCCGCTTACACTGCTGTAACAAAACACATGATTTTTAAATACAGGAAATGAATCCTGCAATTGTGCCAGCATCATGGATGTAAAACAACCGGTTCGCAATGCACCACCTTCAGCACTAACAAACACAACCGGGAATGAAGAATCTTTATCAAATCCTTTTGCTTCAACCCAGTCATCAAAATACTGCTGAACCAACTTTCTTGTTTCTCCTTTGGGCTTAACAGCTGCAATCCTTGCCGGATGATCATGATTGTACCATGAAAAAATCAACAAGCCAAAAAACATAATTAAACGGTAAGGAATTTTTATGAACAAAGGCTGCATCTTATCCAGGATATCGAACCAGCAATAAACTGCTATCCAGCAGGCAAGTGAAAGACAAACAATAAATGCTGCGCCATAAGGTGGGAAATAGTTTACAGGCAGAAAGCTGAACAACAGAATACAAAAAACTGCGGGCAATAAAAATGCCACATGAAATCGCCTCATAATCGGGCGGAAAAAATACTTGCCTCCAACCTGTACCTGTACCAATTGTGGTTTACCATCAACAAGTTCAATTGCAGGTATTAAACGAAGCTTACTGATGCTGTACAATTTTGACAAAACAAACTTCTGCCACTTGTTCAGCTTCAGCACATAAAACTTTTTCCTGAGTTTGCCGAAATACAATTGATAAATAACAAATGCAAGCAACAGATTAGCAGCAATAATTATTGCAAGAATAAGAATCGGATTTTTTTGCTGAAATGCATCAACAGAAGCTCCTTTCATTAACCGCAGACTTGTTATAACAAATCCACAAGCCACTGAAACAGCAGGGGCAAACAATACAATTTTTGAGAGTGAGCGCTGATACACTTTCCTGTAACGCACACGCCGTGGTTCCAGTTCATGTGTTGTTAAATCAGAGAAATAAATAATCAGCCTGCTGCCAAATTCAGAAACAGTGCTTAAGGCAAACAGCGAAATCAACAGGCATACAAATGCAAACCAGTGATCATTGAAATCAATAACCATGCTCAGCAACATGTCCTGTCCCTGGGGTGCGGCAACAAATGCAACAAAAATCAGCACCTGAAACAGCACAATAATCCACAACGGGCGAACTACTGTTCCAAAATCTTTTATTCTTTCAGCAAAATGGCTGAAATGTTTACGCCAAAAAAGTTTTATGTTCATCTATTTGTGATTAAAGTGTAATTGTTACTGCAACAGGGCAATGATCTGAAGCTGTTTTTTTATCTGTAACTCCATCAAACCTTACACCGGCATATTTTGTTGCCTTGGTGCTTAATCCATTACGAACAATTACAGGAATTGCTGCAGGATTTTGATCAGCAATTTTTTTTGAGAGAAAAATATAATCAATCTGTTTGTATCGCTCTTCAACAGGAACGGAAGTTGTATCCCAGAAATGCGTCCAGCGTTCACTCTCATCCTGTATTCTTGTCTGCACAACATTTTCCATCCAGTTACTGTTGAGCAGTGTTTTTAATGCTGACTTCGAATCGGGATAATCGTTCAAGTCGCCCAAGGCAATCCAGGCGGCTTTTTCAGGTTCAGGAAATTTTTGCTTGATGATTGAAAGCAGTGCATTTGATTGAAGAATACGTTTTGCTGCAGTTTTTGCTCTTTTCTGTGCAGGTGTAAGATTGCCCTGGTCAAACATCGATTTAAAATGATTTACGAAAACTGTCAATGGTTTTCCTTCAATTTCAAATTCCACTTCCAGGCAATCTCTTGAAAAAACAGAACTGCTCCCGTTTTTTAAATACTGGTGTGTTTTTACATTGCCGAATGGAATTTTACTGATGAGTGCCACATCAATCAGGCGGGGATCATTACCATCAATCAGCATTTTGTATTTATAGCCTGCACTGGATAAATAGGCTGACAGAAAATTCTTCAACGTATCCATGTTTTCAATTTCTTGCAGACAAACAATATCTGCTTTAGAAGCTTTAATTGCAGCTGCAGTTAATTCACGTTCAGTTTCAGTTACAGTTGAAAGAATGGTTTTATCAATAATAAATCCATCTTTCAATTTCTTTTCAACGCTTTCTTTACTGATGTTACTGTTGAATTTAAACCGGCGAAAAAGGTTTTCACAATTAAAGGTTGCAATGGTTATTTTTCCCATCAGGCAGAAGTTTAGCTTAAATAAAATGACTGAATAATTAATTCACGGTTATCAGTTGATCCATGAAGATAATTATTCAGTCATCTAAATGCAATATTGCAAACAGTATATTATGAAAATCAGTTACAGCATATCAAAACGTTGCTGCACAAATTCCCAGTTCACTGTATTCCACCATGCATTGATATAATCAGCTCTTTTGTTTTGGTATTTCAGGTAATAAGCATGTTCCCATACGTCCAGTCCAAGCAAAGGAGTTCCTTTTATTTCGCTCACATCCATCAACGGATTGTCCTGGTTAGGTGTTGAACCAATTTTCAATTGCCTGTCTTTGTCAACATACAACCATGCCCAGCCACTGCCAAAACGGTTTTTACCTGCATCTGAAAACTGAGTTTTAAATGCATCAAAACTGTTGAACGATTGATTAATAGCTGAAAGAAGTTTTCCTGCAGGCTGTCCACCGCCATCTTTTTTCATACTCTTCCAGAAAAGTTCATGGTTGTAATGACCGCCGCCATTGTTACGAAGTTTGCCTGAGTATTTAGAAATTTTTCCAAATACATCTTCCAGCGGTTTGCTCATGTCGATACCTTCTGCTTTTGCTGCATCTTTCAGGTTTGTTGCATAAGCAGCAGCATGTTTGCTGTAATGGATTTCCATTGTTAAGGCATCAATAAAAGGCTCCAGTGCATTATAGGCATAAGACAAAGGAGTTTGATCAAAACCTGTGAACGATGCTGTATGTACGCTTGCGCCTGCAAACAGTTCATTGCTTGTAACAGCAGCTGCAGTAACAGCTAATCCTGCTTTTGCTGATTGATGAATAAAGTTCCGGCGTGAAATCTGTTTAGCCATAAAATAAATTTTGAAGCTTTAAATTACTACCAAAAATGGAGCCATTATTTTTTTTCTTTCAGGAAGCGTGATAAATGCAACCTGCGCAGTATCCTGTAATAAAATTCTGCATTAAACAGGTTTGAATCCTGCATGGCTTTATAAGTAAGAAATATTCCAACAGGAATTAATATTGCAGTTGAAAGCCACATACCACTGTATGGCAAAAGCACATTTTCACGTACCATTTTTTCTCCGCTTGTATTGGCAACATGAAACGCAATAAAAAAGAAAACAGAAATTACAAGAGGCAACCCAATACCTCCTTTGCGGATGATGGAACCAAGTGGTGCCCCAATTAAAAACAATACAACACAAGCAAACGAGAGTGTAAATTTCCTGTGCCGCTCAATTTCATGCAAACGCATCTGCCACTGCTGTTCTTTGTAATCAACTGCAAAAAATTCAACCTGGTTTTTTAACCCTGATAATTTTGAAATCGCCCCGTTGAAAACGGTTTGTTTTAAACTGTCAGGTACAAGGTTTTCAATCTTCTTGAAATTCTTTGCCAGTGGTTTTGCTTTCTTCCATACTGAATCAGGGATCATCTGAAATGGAAGTAATGCTGCAAGTTCTCTTCTTGCTTTATTGCCAGCCTCAACCTGTACCCGTTTCATTGAATCTATTACAGTGGTAAGCTGACTTAAGCTGAGCATTTTATAATAATTCTTAAAAGTAGAATCGGCTGTTTTGTTCAGCTTAAATGAACTCAGATCAAATACTTTTTTATATTCTTTAAATCCAAGCCGGTAATAATCAGTTTCAATTGTGCCCGGGTTTCCTTTTTCCTGGTAGCGCCAGCCATTTTGTAAATTGAAATAAAGAAATCGTTGATCGGGCGATACAGTCATTGTTCCTTTTTCTGCCAGGATAATATTATCCTGTAAGGTGTAATTGTTTTCATAAATCACTACGTTATGAATTATGGAATCCTTTTCTTTTTTCCCAATCTTAATTGTGTAACCATCCAGTTTATTATAAAAAACACCTTCTTTAATATCAAATGCAGGTTTGGCAACACGTATGTCATAGAGGAGTGTACGCATTTTTAACTCAGCAACCGGTATCACATAATTGGCAAATCCAAATGCAACCACACCAAGCAAACCGGAAACCACAAACACCGGCCGCATAAAACGTATCAGCGGTATGCCCGCACTTTTGATGGCAACAAGTTCAAATGACTCACCCAGGTTTCCAAACGTCATGATAGATGAAAGCAGGATACCCAGCGGTAAAGCTAATGGAACAAGAGTTGTACTTACGTAAGCAATAAACTGAATCAGTGTGAGAAAATCAATGCCCTTGCCTACAAAATCATCAATATACAGCCAGAAAAACTGCATCACCAAAATAAACACAGCAATAAAGAACGTTGCAAGGAACGGCCCGATAAATGCTTTTATAATAAGTTTGTCTAACTTTTTAATCACAGTAATCTGTTATGCAGGATTCCGCAAATGTAAGCCTTTCATCTTTTGAGAAACAATTAGTAACCAATGCTGATTGGATTTTAACAAAGAATGGCATTATTCAAAAAGTAAACATACTGTTTCAGAAGCTTTCTGATAACTATTGCAGAAATGAAATAGTTCAGAAATTACCTGCTGAAGTAAAAAACATATTGCCCAAAATTTCAAAAGGCGAAAATTATGAAGGGTTACCTTACCTGGTGCTGGATTATCCACGTTGCTTTGGAAAAGAAGATGTTTTTGCAGTAAGAACTTTTTTCTGGTGGGGACATTTTTTCAGCATCACCATTCATCTGAAAGGAATTTATAAAGCACAGTTTCAGGAAAAGATTGCAAAGACTCTTGCACATGTTAACAATGAAGAGCCCTGGATAAATGTTACTGACGAAGAATGGGTGTTCAATTTCAACATAACAAACATGCTTCCTGTAAGCAAACAGGAATTCAAGCCCCAGAATAAACATGTTCTCAGGATGGCCTATAAACTCGACTTAGATAAATGGGATGAAGCAGAAGAATTTCTTATGGAAAAGTTCAACCAGTTATTGCAGTTGCTGTATTAATTGCCAATACGATGAAAGAGATCTTTGATCTGGTATTCCCATAACCTGCTTTGATCTTTGATTTCTTTTTTGTCGGCAAAATCTTTTACAACAAGAATTGTTTGGTTGGATATTTCTGTCTTTTCAATTCTGAATTCAAAGTATTCATCTTTGGCATAATGAAGCCACTTGTAACGCACAAATTTATCGAGTTCACTTTCCAATAGCTGAGCTTTGTCTTCTGATCCGTTCCAGTTAAATGTAAATACTCCGTCTCTTTCATCAACCTTGTCTGCAAACCATTCCTGTAGTCCGGAAGGTGTTGCAAGGAATTCGTATAAAATACCCGGGGAGCATTTAACAGGAAATTCTAGCGTGTATAAAACTTTTTTACTCATTTGTTTTTCAGTTCACCTCTTGATTTGATGCAATAATAAAAAAATATTAGAGGATTCAAAATTTTAAATTTTTTATTTTTTGTTTATCGAAAGAGAGGTAATAATTAAACAAACCATACCCTCTTCGTGGTAAAAACAGTCCAAATTGGGCTTTTTTTTGGCTGATTTGATATTAAAGTTTAAATTAGGTGAGGTTTTTAAGTCAAATTACCAACAGATGCCATGTAGTTGAAACTATGATTTCGCTTCAGTTTTTGTAGTAATGACTGTAAAACTTTTAAAACAATAACCTTAATATCAAGCTTATGAGCATGCGCCAACTCAAAATCACAAAATCAATCACCAATCGTGAATCGCAAAGTCTTGAAAAGTATTTGCAGGAGATTGGAAAGGTTGAATTGATTACTCCGGAAGAGGAAGTTAAACTTGCTGTCCGGATAAGGCAAGGAGATCAACGGGCATTGGACCGTTTGACCAAGGCAAATCTTCGTTTTGTTGTTTCTGTAGCAAAACAATACCAAAACCAGGGACTTTCGCTTCCCGATCTTATCAATGAAGGAAATCTTGGATTAATTAAAGCTGCACAACGTTTCGATGAAACAAGAGGATTCAAATTTATTTCCTATGCAGTTTGGTGGATACGCCAAAGTATTTTACAGGCATTGGCAGAACAATCAAGAATTGTTCGTTTACCGTTAAACAAAGTAGGACTCACAAACCGCATCAACAAAGCCTTTTCGCAACTCGAACAGGAATATGAACGTGAACCTTCGGCTGAAGAACTGGCTGAAGTACTGGAAATTGAAATTGATGAAGTTTCTTCCACACTGGGTATTTCGTCCCGCCATGTAAGTATGGACTCTCCATTATCGGATGGTGAAGAAAATACGTTAATGGATGTAATGGAAAATCCAAATGCATCAGCAACGGATGAAGAACTTGATCATAACGAATCGTTACAAACAGAAATCAAACGTTCTTTACAAACATTAACTGAACGCCAGCAGGATGTTATCCGCTTCTTTTTTGGAATTGGTGTTGACCATCCGCTGAGTCTTGAAGATATTGGCGAACGCTTTAACCTTACCCGTGAACGTGTAAGGCAAATTAAAGACAAAGCCATCAGCAAACTGAAAACAAACAGCCGCTGTAAATTATTAAAAGGATATCTCGGCTAATAATCATTCTTTTTGTTTTTTACCGGAAGCGACCCATTGCTTCCGGTTTTTTATTTAATAAGAATCGTAATTGCTTGTTTATTTATCTTCGTAACCACTCATGAACAGGTTAGTATCTTATTTAATCGTAATTGCAATTGCATCGCTTTTATTTTTCCACTCACTTGGAAAGGTGCATTTGTTCGACTGGGATGAAATCAATTTTGCAGAAAGTGCCCGTGAAATGATTGAAACAGGCAATTACATGCGTGTGCAGATTAACTATGAACCCTTCTGGGAAAAGCCCCCGCTTTTTTTCTGGATGCAGGTTGCAAGCATGAAAGCCTTTGGTGAAAATGAGTTTGCTGCCCGTTTTCCAAATGCCGTATGTGGCGTGGTTACATTGTTTGTTTTATTTGGTATAGGAAGAAGATTACATAACGAACGCTTTGCGATGTGGTGGGTGCTTATTTATGCAGGAACATTTTTGCCACATCTTTACTTTAAAAGTGGCATTATTGATCCCTGGTTTAACCTGTTTATCTTTTTAGGCATTTACTATTTAAGTAAATTTTTGTCTGCCAAAGAAGAGCGAAAAAAACTATTGCCTTCATTACTTCTTTCCGCATTGTTTACCGGCGCCGGCATATTAACCAAAGGCCCTGTGGCATTACTGGTTGTGCTACTGAGTTATGTTCTGTTTATCGTGTTTATGCGGGGTAAAGGATTAGTGGCACTGAAATATTATTTACTGTGGGGACTGGGTGTTGCTGTTGTAACCCTGTTGTGGTTTGGATTGGAAATTCTGCAACACGGCTGGTGGTTTGTGAATGAGTTTATTACTTACCAGATACGATTGGCGCAAACGAAAGACGCAGGCCATGGCGGATTTTTATTGTATCATTTTGTAGTGGTGCTGATTGGATGCTTCCCGGCATCACTCCTCATCTTCCGTTACAAAAACCAGATGAATGAAAACACAGCCCAGCAATTTTTCAGAACCATGATGATTGCGTCGCTGATTGTAATCCTTGTTGTGTTTACCATTGTAAAAACAAAGATTGTTCATTACTCTTCGTTTACGTACTTACCTATTGGTTATTTAGCGGCTTCAACCGTATATGGAATCGTTAACCGCACTGCACAATTAAAAAACTCGCAACGGCATGCATTGCTTGCATTAGGATTAATATGGAGCATCCTTTTTATTGCTTTACCGCTCGTCGGCAATAATATTCACTGGTTAAAACCATTGCTGCAAAAAGACAAGTTTGCATTGGCAAATATTGAAGCAACTGTTAATTGGAATTATTGGTTAATGATTCCGGGCATTTTATTCCTTGCTGCAGTTATTGGAGCTTATATACAGCTCAGTAAAAGAAAATATCAACCAGCGTTTATTACATTGTTTGTTGCAGGTATTGTTGCCATGCAGGTGTTGCTCACTGCATTTACACCACGTATTGAACAATATTCACAGAATGCGGCCATTGAATTTTTCCAAAGCCTGCAAGGGAAAGATGTATATGTAAAACCGCTGGGATATAAAAGTTATGCGCAATACTTCTACACCAAATTAAAACCCGGCAACAGGAAAGAATCAAAAGACGAAGAGTGGTTACTGACCGGACCTGTTGACAAGCCCACTTACTTCATCAGCAAAAACACCTACAAAGAAGAATTGATGAAAGAACATGGCGACAGGCTGGAAGTTCTTTACGAAAAGAATGGGTTTGTTTTTTACAAGAGAAAATAAGATTGTGAATTAAGAACAACCTCTTTTCATTCATCCAACAGATGACAGAAAGTTATCGGCTAATTATCAATACAACTTACTTTTCATTAATCCCCATTTGCATAAACGGTAAACAAGGGAAACTTTTAAACAGCCTAAACCATATTTCATGCTGCGGCGGAAGTTGATGCTGCTGGCTTCTTCAAAATATTTTGTAGGACAGGTTACCTCTCCTATTTCAAATCCTTTATAAAAAATCTGCGATACCATTTCGTTATCGAAAATAAAATCATCATCACATGCATCAAGCTTTACAGCTTCCAGAACTTCTTTGCTGAAGGATCTGTAGCCGGTATGATATTCCGAAAGCTTCTGACCAAGTAAAATGTTTTGAGTAAGTGTAAGAAAACGGTTGGCAATGTATTTGTACAACGGCATTCCACCTTTCAATGCTCCGTTACCTAAGATACGGCTGCCAAATACTACTGGATAAACATCATTGCCAATAATACTCGTCATTGCATGGATTAACTGCGGGGTATATTGGTAATCGGGGTGAAGCATAATCACAATATCAGCACCCAGCTCCAGCGCTTTTTTATAACAACTTTTCTGGTTACCACCGTAACCTTTGTTGTTTTCATGACTGATCACATGCTTAATGCCCAGCTCTTTTGCTTTGGCAACTGTTTCATCTTTGCTGGCATCATCTACTAATACCACTTCATCTACAATATCGAAGGGAATTTCCTTGTATGTAATTTCCAGCGTTTTGGCTGCATTATAAGCCGGCAGCACAACAATTACTTTCTTATTATTGAACATGGCGGCAAAGATAAGGCAGGAGGATTTATAGTTTATAGTTTGAGGTTTGAGGTAGGCGTGATTGTTTGAGAGAATAATTGATTATTTAGTTTAGGCAGGAGTACCAGTTACAGGTTGCAGGTTACCTGTTGGGTAGCGAGGGAGATGGAACGCTTTTAATAGGGAGTATCCATGCTTTATACCTTAAGTATATGGGGAGGAGGGGTTGAGGTTGAGCGTGCTGAATTAGGAGAATAATTGATTATTTAGTTCAGGCAGGTTGAAAGTTGGGGTTGCAGGGAAACCCGACCGGATTAATACAATTGCATTCTTTTTTTAAAATTCGTTTCTTGTGGTAAACAGCATCAAGTGGCCAAACAGGTAGGACCATACAAGATTACAGGAACGATCGATAATATCTGTTTTTACGAAATGGATGGGCAGCATTATGCCCGTCAGAAAAGTTCGCTTACGGGTAAGCGGGTGAAAAAAGACCCTGTTTTTGCTAGGACCATGCAAAATGCCAGCCTGTTTGGAAAGGCATCCAGCCTGGCTTCACAGATCAAGCGTGGTTTTCCGAAAGAGGAACAATGCCGGGAGTTGTACCGTGAACTGCTCAGGAAGGTGCTTGATCTGATGAAAGAGGGTGTTGCTGAAGAAGAAATCAGGCAACGGCTTTCATTTGTGTGCAAAGAAGAAACAACTGCTGCAGTTGAGAGAACACCACTAATAACAGTACAGCACAAGTGCAGTTACCGTTTCGTTTCTGCACTACCCTATCCAGGATTTGAGCAAGGAAGAAAGAGCAACCATATACCTGCGGGCATCCATACAAAGCAAAAGGCAATATTGAATTGCGGGCCGCCGTAAGGATGATTTTATTTTTATTTATGCCTCTTTTATCTGCATTTTTCAGTACAATGTAACGTCCCCATCAGCTATTTGTGAACAGGAAGCTTTAGTACATGAGAGACGTTGCTGCGAAGAAGGGTTAGTACCAGTCCAGGCAATTTTTTGAGTCTGCACGCTAATCTGAAAACTGAAAGATCAAACAACTAATAACTTTAAAAAAATGGAAAAAGTAATCATTGAAGAAAAACTAAACTTATTTTCTGAATACTGGAGCCCGAAAATTGTTGGAGAACTAAATGGACAGCATGTTAAACTTGCAAAATTTAAAGGTGAGTTTGTTTGGCATAAACACGATTATGAAGATGAACTGTTTTTAGTTCTTGAAGGAGTGTTAAAAATGGAACTTCGTGACAAGACCATTGAAATCGGCAAAAACGAATTTCTGATTGTTCCAAAAGGAACAGAACACAGACCTGTTGCAGAAAAAGAAGTTTCAGTTCTGCTGTTTGAACCAGCCTCAACCTTAAACACCGGAGACACTGAAAACGAATTAACCAAACGTATTTTAGACAGAATATAAAAGAAAACAGCAGCCTAAGATTAAAAGCATTTACATTTAACTTCAGTTTTTTTCAATTGCGAAGTACATGAATAATGAAACTAAATAACAGCACTAAAATTATACTGGTTGTTTTATGCCTGTTTATGTCGGCATCAGGTTTTTTAATCAAACTTCCATCGGAATTCAGGCATATTGATAAAGAGTTACATTCCCTTTTTTACTTTTTGGCTGCTGCGTTTCTGAATATATTATTTGCCAATAAAAATCTCATCAGGCATCTTGTTATTCTTGCGATTCTATATTTTTTTGGTATTGCTATTGAATATGGCCAGGACTATTCGAATAAATTCTTTCATAAAAGAATTCACGGACGTTTTGATCCGGAAGATGTACAAGCAAACCTGAAAGGTTTGTTATTCTTTTCTGCTGTATGGATTTTGTATACAGCGCTTTTATTTGCCTATAGCAAAATGAATTCCGGAAAAATGAAAAACTCAGAAGAAACCCCGTAATAAACATCCGGCAGAAAACCAGTTCATGTTAACAGCCCGAACTATTTCCCAATTCTCTTGGCTACATCTGCCAGCACGAATACGTTTTTCCAGCAACAGTTCTGTTACTTATCTTCACGCCCAAAAAAACAAGGTTCACAAATAGTGTGAATCATAAAATGAAACTATGGCAACCATTGAACATATATCAGTACACAAAGCTGGAAATAAGCAACTGGATGAAACCTTGTACATATCAAAGCAACCGCTGAAGGCAGATGACAACTTAAAAACTTTACTGAGCGACTTTTTTCTCCGTGCATTTAAAACAGAAGAATATTATTCCTTTCAACATGATTCAAGTCTTGATCTGAATGAAGTATACACTTATGTGAAAGCCATTTTTGAAAACCCGGAACATTTGCACGAACAATCAATAAACCTGGTAAAGCATTTGTACAACCAAAGTGTACACCCAAAAATAAAAGGCGGAGAGTTTTATGTGGTTTATTTTAAAGACTTTCATTTAAACGGTGTGGAAACAGATGCTGTAGGTTTGTTTAAAACCGAAAACAAAGACACATATCTTGAAGTAGAAGCTATTGTTGATGGAATTGAAGTAGAAAGCAGGGAAGGAATCAATATCAATAAACTGGATAAAGGTTGTCTTATTTACAATCAAGAAAAAGAGAAAGGTTATGTACTGTCGATTGTTGACAATGTAAACAAAGGAACAGAAGCACAATACTGGAAAGATGATTTTTTACATGTATTGATCCAGAACAATGATTTTCACCAGACCAACCAGTTTATGGGCATTGCCAAAAACTTTGTAACCAAACAACTGACAGAAGATTTTGACATGTCGAAAGCGGAGCAGATTGATTACCTGAACCGTTCGGTTGAATATTTTAAAACACACGACACATTCGACAAACAGCAGTTTGAAGAAGAAGTGTTTCACCACGAGAATGTAATTGAATCGTTCCGGAGGTTTGATGAACATTACCGGAATGAACATGTAATGGAAGTAGCTGATAATTTTGACATTTCGGCACAGGCTGTAAAAAAGCAGGCACGCATTTTTAAGAGTGTTTTAAAACTTGACAAGAACTTTCATATTTATATTCATGGTAACAGGGATATGATTGAACAAGGCGTGGATGAAAACGGCCGGAAGTTTTATAAGATTTATTTTGAGCATGAAAGCTAGTTATGAGCAACAAAAACTGCTTGTATAATTTTAATTAACTTCAACTTAAAATAAAGCATTACAATTATTGAGCTACTTATGAAAATTTCTACCCGAATTATCTGGATATGGCTGTTATTGTTCCTTCCCTTTTTAAGCTTTAAGTTGTTCAGGCTTTACATAGAAAATGAAAAACATGAAAAGCAATATAGCAGCAGTTTAGATATTTATACCGGAAGCAAGTTTGCACTTGACCACTTTGTTGATTCAAACGGAGCTGATACCAAAATTGATTTGAGCAAATCTGACATTACTGTTGTGGATTTTTGGTTCAAGGATTGCCCTCCATGTTTGGATGATATGAAATCTTACTCAAAGCTGATACAGGGAAAAGAGAAGCAAATAAATGTTGTAACAGTTTGTGTAAACAGGTTTGACATCTGGAAAGCTCTTCTCGATTCTTCTGATGAAAGATTTATAATGTTTTCGATGCCCGTATCAAACTGGAAGCATCTCGTGCTAAAATCAACAGAAGACCCCAAATTAAAAAACGAAATACCTGCAAAGAATTTATTATTATTGGATAGCTCCTTTCATACAACCAGTTTTCCTATGTATTTCGTTCTGGATAAAAATGGAACAATCATAGCAGCTCCTTTTTCTTTAAGTAAATACATTGAACTGGAAATCCTGAAACGCAATTCCTTTTTATATTTCCTGAAAAAATCAAATACATGGAGTGCAGATTTATATTTCATTCCGCTTGCATTTGTTGAATACAGCGGCTTTTTCTGGATTTTTACAATTTTAACCTTGTCATTAGCTCATGCCTTACGTAAAAAGTATTATTAGTATATAATAAAGTATCAAATCAAACAATAACATTACCGAAAATGGAATCAGTATTTAAAACATGGAAAACAAGCAGGAAACTCCTTTCCGACTATTTTGATAAATACACGCTGGAGCAGTTGAATCATATTCCTGCAGGATACAGCAATAATCTTATCTGGAACATCGGGCACATTATTGTTGCACAGCAATCGCTGGTTTATAAACTTTCAGGATTGCCGGGTTATGTTTCTGATGATTTAATCAGCAAGTACAAGCCAGGAACAAAACCTGCCGGGCCTGTTTCACAGGAAGAGGCAGATGAGCTGAAGACCCTTTTGCTTTCACTCGTTGAGAAAACAGAAACAGATTTTCAAAACGGAGCTTTTGTAACATTTACTGAGCGTATGACGGGAACAGGATTTCATCTCACCTCTTTACAGGATGCATTTGAGTTTAATAATTATCACGAAGGATTGCATTTAGGTTATATGATGGGGATCAGGAAGTTTGTTTAATAAATGAAAGCAAAAACACATTCAAGAAAAATAATCAAACTATTACTTATTATAGTTTCTGTACTATTAATATCACTTTATTTATTCCTTTCCATTAGAACATCAGTAACCAATAACCTTGATAAGTATGAATATGCTTTGCCATTTATGAGTGGAACAAAACACAAAGTGGTTCAGGGATATGGAGGTTTATTTTCGCATAACCATATTGCAGCAATAGATTTTGAAATGCCTGAAGGAACTCCAATTTATGCAGCAAGAGAAGGAAATATTTACAGTTATAAAGATTGCTATGACGAAGGTGGCCCATTTTCAAAATACAAGAACAAAGCAAATTTTATTATCATTAAACATTCCGATGGAAGTTTTGGCTGTTACTGGCACTTGAAAAAGAATGGAGTCGTGATCAAACACGGGTTTGTTTCAAAAGGTCAACAAATCGGTTATAGTGGCGCTACTGGTTTTGTATTAAAACCACATTTGCATTTTTCGGTCAAAGTCAAACTAAACTATGAAACGAATTCCTTTGTCAGAACTAAGTTTAAAACCTCAAAAGGAACCATGTTATTAGAGAGCGGAGAAATTTATGAAAAACCAGCTGATTAGTTTTAAACCTGTTTCTTGAGAACCGTAAAAGTAATTTGATACAAATCCTAATTGCCGATTCTTTCTTTAAATCAAGATTCTGGCCAATTGAAAAACCGAGCCCTGAACGGAGCGTCGCCGTCGGAGGATGCCATGGGCACAAGCGCCGGTAACCAAAGCTTGCCTATCTTTTCTTACATTTGCTGCCCCAAACAAAGCGGATTATGTTTCAGAATTTAAGTGAACGTTTAGAAAGTGCGTTTAAGAATATAAAAGGTGAAGGCCGTATTACCGAGCTCAATATTGCGGCTACGGTAAAAGACATTCGCCGTGCACTGGTTGATGCGGATGTGAATTACAAGATTGCCAAGGAGTTTACCGATACGGTAAAGGACAAGGCACTTGGTTCAAAAGTGTTGCTGGCAGTGAATCCTGGTCAGCAGATGGTGAAGATTGTGCAGGACGAACTGACTGAACTGATGGGTGGAACGGAAGCCGAACTGGATGTAAAAGGTGCCCCTGCTGTAATCCTGATTGCCGGTTTACAAGGTAGCGGTAAAACCACGTTCAGCGGAAAGCTGGCCAATTATCTCAAAACCAAGAAAGGAAAAAGTCCGTTGCTGGTGGCAGCAGATATTTACCGCCCGGCGGCCATTGACCAGTTAACTGTTCTTGGCGGGCAAATTGGTGTGGATGTTTACAGCGAGAGGGAAAACAAAGATGCAGTTGCCATTGTACAAAATGCCGTTAAAGAAGCAAAAGCCAAAAACAAGAATGTTGTAATTATCGATACTGCCGGTCGTTTAGCCATTGATGAAGTGCTGATGACCGAGGTGGCCAATATCAAGAATGCGGCAAACCCGAACGAAATTTTGTTTGTGGTGGACAGCATGACGGGACAGGATGCTGTAAACACAGCCAAAGCTTTTAACGACCGTCTTAACTTCACCGGGGTGGTGCTCACCAAACTGGATGGCGATACAAGAGGTGGTGCGGCACTTTCCATTAAGTACACCGTAAACAAACCCATCAAGTTTGTAAGCAGTGGCGAAAAAATGGAAACGCTTGATGTGTTTTACCCCGACCGTATGGCACAGCGTATCCTTGGCATGGGTGATATTACTTCGCTTGTTGAAAAGGCGCAGGCGCAATTTGACGAAGAGGAAGCCAAGAAGCTGGAGAAGAAAATCCGCAAAAATCAGTTTGATTTTGAAGACTTTAAGCAACAGCTGCAGCAAATCAAGAAAATGGGTAACCTCAAGGACCTGATGGGCATGATACCTGGAATGGGCAAGGCCATGAAGGATATTGAGATCAGTGACGATGCATTTAAAGGCGTGGAAGCGATCATTAATTCAATGACACCGCAGGAGCGTGCAAACCCTGACCTCATTGATCAAAACCGCCGCAAACGTATTGCAAAGGGCTGTGGCAAGGATATTGCGGATGTAAATGCGTTCATGAAGCAGTTTGAGCAAATGAAGCAGATGATGAGCATGATGAACAAAATGCCAATGGGGGGCCGTATGATGCCCGGATTTGGCCGCAGATAAATTTATATTTTTCTTAGGTTGGAATTTTGCGCATTTGCGTTTAAATTTGTCGCCTATTTAAATAACCTTTATTTATTCACGCATTTAAATTTTAATTTACGATGCCAGTTAAAATCCGACTGCAGAGACACGGGTCTAAGAAAAGACCCTTCTATTTCATCGTAGTGGCAGACGCAAGAGCGCCCAGAGATGGAAAATTCATTCAAAAAATTGGTACTTACAACCCTGTAACAGAGCCTGCTGTGATCCAGATTGATCGTCAGAAAGCTTTGGAATGGTTGCACAAAGGAGCACAGCCAACTGATACAGTTCGCAAAATCCTTTCGCAAAAAGGCGTATTGTACCTGAAACACCTCTTACGTGGTGTTAGCCTTGGTTTATTTGACCAGGCTGTTGCAATGGAAAAATTCCAGGCATGGCACTCAGAGCATGAAGCTGCTGAAGCGAAGAAAAGAGAAGAAGCCCGCAGGGCAAGATTCAAACAACGCAGTGGTGGTAACTACCAACGCCGTCCTATGGCTCCCAGAAGACAAGAAGGTGGTGAAGCTGCTCAGGGAGAGTAATTCTGATTAAAGATTTAGTCTTCATAAAAGTCCCCTGCAATTATGCGGGGGATTTTTTTATGCTTTAAAAGCAGAAAGCCCGCTGTAAAATTTACAGCGGGCTTTCTGCTTAAATGAATGAGATTTATTTTATACCAATGACCGGTAAACTTTTTTCACGGATAAGCTGGTTAAACTTCGGCACTTCTTCTGCCACAATTTTCTTCAGCTTGTTTAGTTGCTCATCGGCCTGTGCGCTTAACTCGGCATAAACTTCTTTTACCTGCTTGCTGGGTGGGTTGAACCCGCTATTAGCCACATCAAACACACCACTGAGTTTATCATTCAAACGGATAGGATAGTTCAATGGGTCCTGGCCGCTTTTTGATTTTGTCTGGTAGAGAGTTTCTTCAATTGCTGTGATGTCTTTTATAGTTGCAGCCGACATGTCTTTGATTTCCTTCGGACAATCTTTCCCTTGCCTTGCAACAAACTCATTGATTTGCGTACGCAGTGTGCGTATATCCTTAATGGCTTTCTGCACCTCGTTGAATTTGCTTTGCACAGTTAAAAGAAAGTTGAACTGCGCTTCATACTCTGCCTGCGACATTTTGTAATTCGGATCAGCCTTAATTGTAAATGGAACTTCGGCCGAATCTTTTCCCAGCTTCACTAACGCAAAATAATTTCCCGGAGCAGCAGTGATTGAACCCGGAGCACCATTCCATAAAATCATTCCTTCGCTTGGTTCAGCCGGAGGATACTGCAGATCCCAGGCAAACTGGTTAAGGCCCTGCTTCACTTCCAGTTTATCTTTTCCGTCAACTGTAAATGTTTTAATTGGTTTTTTGTTTTTATCCATGATCGTAACAGAAGCTTTGGTACTGTCGGTTACTTCTTTTGCATAAAATTTTATCACTGCACCACCTGTTGGATTTTCGCCCACATTTTTTGGTGTACCAAAACGTGCAGCATACGGATTCACCTGCATGCGCCATGCAGGGTTTACATCAAACACAAACAGGTTGCTTGATGTAATGTCATTTTTTAACTGCTGCAACACTGTCAAATCATCCAGAATATAAATGCCCCTGCCCTGTGTAGTTATGATAAGATCATTTTCTTTGATGGTCATATCAGTAATTGGTACAACCGGCATATTTAACTGAAAAGGCTTCCAGCTTTCACCTGCATCAAACGAAATATACATCCCGAATTCTGTACCTGCGTACAGCAAACCGGCACGCTTATGATCGGCACGGATGGCTCTTGTAAAATGCATTTTATTGATGCCATTTGTAATCAGCTTCCATGTTTTACCATAGTCTTCTGTTTTATACATGTAGGGGGTGTAATCATCCAGCTTGTATCGTGTACCTGCGAAATAAGCAGTTCCTTTTTTATACGGATCCACATCCACACAATTCCACATCATTAATTTGGGAGCATCTTTTGGCGTAACGTTTTCCCAATTCTTACCAGCATCTTTACTTACATAAATCAACCCGTCATCACTACCTGTCCACAGAACATCTTTTTCAATAAAGCTTTCTGTTGCGGTGAAGATGGTGCAGTAATATTCAACACTTGTGTTATCCTGTGTAATTGGTCCGCCGCTTGATTTTTGTTTTGATTTATCATTGGTAGTTAAATCAGGCGAAAGAGCTGTCCATGTTTGCCCCTCATCTTCTGTTGCAAACAAAACGTTTCCTGCACAATACAACTTCTTCGGGTTGTTGGGCGAAAAGAAAACAGGGAAGTTCCATTGAAAACGATACTTCTGTACATCAGCACCGGCACCCATCGGGTTATCGGGCCAAACAGTGATTGCACGGTTCTCTCCTGTTTTATGATCCAGGCGTGATAAATAACCGCCATAGTTTCCACCATAAACAATATCTGGATTATTTGGATCAGCAACCACATAACCACTTTCAGCACCTGCTGTAGGTTCCCAATCCTGTTCAGTAATACCGGCACCAGTTGTACGGCTTTGAATCCGCACAGTTGAATTATCCTGTTGTGCTGCCAGTATGCGGTAAGGGAAACTGTTATCGGTTGATACACGATAGAATTGTGCAGTAGGCTGATTGTTGTAATTACTCCAGTTATTTGCGCCATCAAAACTTACCTGTGCACCACCATCATCAGCCACAATCATACGATCGCCATTTTCTGGATCAATCCATAAATCATGATGATCGCCATGCGGTGTACGCAAACTCTGAAATGTTTTTCCACCATCACGGCTGCGCATAAAATTTACATTGGGACAATAAACCACATCCGCATTCTTTGGATCAACAAACACTTTGCTGTAATACCAGGCACGCTGGCGGATGTTGTTATCACTGCTCATAAGTTGCCATGTTTCACCCGAATCATCACTACGGAACAAACCACCATTTGCATTTTCAACCAACGCATAAATACGTTCAGGAGCAGAAGGTGCAAACGCAACTCCTACAATTCCCCACACTCCTTTTGGTAATCCTTTTTTTGTTGAAACATTTGTCCAGGTTTCACCTCCGTCAGTTGATTTGTATAATCCACTTCCTTCACCTCCACTTTCCAAACTATGCGGAGTGCGGATTACACGCCAGGTACCTGCATACAATACAGAAGGATTGCCCGGCTCCATTACAAGATCAGAAGCACCGGTTTGATTATTGACGAATAATGTTCTTTTCCATGTTTTACCGCCATCGGTTGTTTTATATACGCCACGTTCTTCGTTGGGGCCAAACAAATGTCCCATTACTGCCACCCACACCACATCAGGATTACGAGGATGAATGAGAATACGGATAATGTGACGACCATCTTTCAATCCAAGATTTTTCCATGTTCTTCCACCATCATCGCTGCGCCACATTCCACCCAAACCTTCACTTACGTTTCCACGCATGGTGTTTTCGCCTTCACCTACATAAAGAATATTTTCATCGGAAGGAGCAACGGCAACGGCACCAATGCTTCCACCAAAATATTTATCGCTGATGTTTTTCCAGTTATTACCGCCATCGCTTGTTTTCCAGACACCACCACCGGTTGAGCCCATGTAAAAAGTGGTTTTGCTTTTGTAACTGCCGGTTACAGCTCCGCTTCTTCCTCCACGGTAAGGACCAATGGAACGGTACTTGAGCTGACTGTACACCTGTTCATCATTCATTGAAGCTGAAGGAGATAATTGTACTTTCTTTTGTGCTGATAACAGACTTGCTGAAAAAATTGCAGCAGAAATCAATATCAAATTTCTCATTGTTGATTTATGTTTTGGATGCTGAAAATACGAATGAAACACAGCTTTGAATCAGGCATGCCGGAAAATTTGATGAAAGGCTGACAACAATAACAAACAGGCGAAAAAAAATGCACACAACAGCATATTCTCCGGCAATACAGGGGGGGTGGTAATACCTGAAAGTGGTATTGCATTCAAAAAAACACGCATGTATTTTTAGCTTACAATTTTTTTATATGAAACATTTTTTGGCTACAGCGCTGTATTCAGTCATATTAATACCTGCGTTTTCCCAAAGTATTTTTGTTCAAACCGGTGGTACAATTCATACGCAAACAGGTGCAATCGTTACACTGCAAAACATCAACCTTGTTAATAACGGCACTATCACCGATAATGGAACGTTTATCTTTAATGGCAGTTCATTACAATCCATCAGTGGCAGCGGTACAACCACTTTTAATAATTTAACCATCTCTAACTCTGCAGGTGTTGAACTTGGCAAAAACATCAGTATCAATAACCAGCTATTATTTACAGCCGGGGTATTCAATCTAAAAAATTACACTGTTCTGCTGGGGCCTGCTGCAACTGTTTCAGGTGAAAGCGAAACCAATCGTATAACCGGTATAGCAGGTGGTTATATAGAAATTACTGTTCCTGTTGCAGCATCAGCTACTGTTAATCCCGGCAACCTTGGTTTGACGATTACTCCATCTGCTGATATGGGAAATGTAACTGTGAGAAGAGGACATGATGCACAAACCATTACCCCAGCCAGCAGACCTTCAATTGAAAGATATTTTGATATTCTACCAACAAATAATTCTGCATTAAATGCAACTGTTACTTTCAATTATTTTGATGCAGAATTAAACAGCCGCAACGAACCATTGCTGAGTTTCTGGAACAGCCCGGATAATACTACATGGACAGCTGCAAACTTCAGTAACAGAAATACAGCTACCAATTTTGTACAACTCACAGCCGTAAACACATTTCCCAAACGATGGACATTAACTGATCAGCAGTTTGCCACAGGCATATTTGAAATAACCGGTAATAGTAATGTATTAAGACTATGGCCTAATCCTGCAACAAAATATGTTCCTGTTTACTTACAGGTTTCGGTAAATAAAAAAGCAAAGGCTGTTGTAATGATTGTTGATGCATCCGGAAGAACAATAAGTATGCAGGCTGTTTCTCTACTTAATGGTGTAAATACAATACAGATTAATCAAACGCCTTTGGCAAAAGGGAATTACACATTACTCCTGAAGGCAGAAGACGGCAGCAGCAGTACAATCAACTTTATACAACTTTAATTACAAATCAAAACATCTGTTACAGCTTACAGAAATTTATAAACAATCCCGTTTTATTAATAAATCAAATGAACATGAAACAGCTAATTGTTTTTCTTACAACACTCTTTGTTTGCAATTTTGCATCAGCCCAAAATGTTGGTATTGGTACAACAACACCCGCTGCCAAGCTTGATATAAAAACAACTTCAAATTACGTTACACAATTCAATGGTGCATCGCCTATGTACCTGGGACTTTTTGAAAGTGATGTGTATCGTGGTTATATCGGCTCCTATTCAGGTGCAGCTGAGGATGTGGATTTTGGAACAGGATCTGGTAATACATTAGGCAAACTTCATTTAACTATACAGGCTGTCCCAAAACTAACCGTAGGAGCAGATGGCAAAATCGGCATCGGCACCACTAACCCCGCTTACAATTTACATGTCAGTAACGGTGATTTATTTGTTGAATCAAGCGTAGGTAAAATTATTTTAGGATATAACTCAGGAGGAAGTCAATGGCGTTTAGGTACTACTGGTGCAGGTGCTGATGTAAGATGGTATACCTATAATGGAACAACTGAAACTCCCGTGCATTACTACCAGCAAAATGGTAATGTGGGTATTGCCACAGGTATTCCTGTTCCTATTGCCAGGCTCGAAGTAAAAGGTGCCGGCACCACATCTTCAACAAATACATTTGTTTTGAGAAACAGTACTGGCGATACTTTACTGCGCATGAGGGATGATGGCAGAATGGGAATAGGCTATAATGGAACTACTTATGGCAGACAAATAAATCTGGGCGGAACAGGAATTAACTTTTACACCTCAAATGAAGCTGCATTTGGAGGCGCTATTTTCCCAACCGACACATCGCTTGTTTTATGGTCAAACTCCAATTCAAATAATTACCTGGTATTGCAACCAAGCTGGGGAAACACAGGTATTGGCACTTATACTCCTAATGCAAAATTTCATGTAAACGGAGCACAATTAATCGGAAACAACAGTCAGCGAATTGCAACAGGTTTTGCATTAAGTGTTGATGGAAAAGTAATAGCTGAAAACTTTACAACACTGGATAGCGGCAGCTGGCCTGATTATGTATTTGAAAATGATTATCAACTTCCATCCCTGGCAGAAGTGAAGCTGTTTATTGAGAAAAACAAACACCTGCCCAATGTTCCTTCCGCTGCACAAATTGAAAAAGAAGGTATTAACCTTGGCGAAATGAATAAGAAACTGATGGAAAAAGTTGAGGAATTAACTCTTTACATCATCGAAATGGATAAACGCATCAAAGAGCTGGAACAAAAAAACAACAAGTAAGGTTAACCATAAATATTTAATTGATGATAAAAAGCACTCCTAAAACGGAGTGCTTTTTATTTTTTATAAACCATTCATAATTTTTCAGCAAATCTTTAACAACCACTCATCCACAACAGCAACGAAACAATTAAAATCATTCAACTGGCTTTAACACGGTTTATCCTTTACATTCACCACTCGTCATACAAAGAATGCAAGCAGATTTTTTTCATAACATCATTTCCGAAAAACATAACACTTCATCATAGTTATATTTCACAAAATCTGTAACCTTTTTAGCTTTCGCTTCGTATTAACCAAAACCTGTTCGCAATAATGAAACGACTAACGCTTTTTGCTTTAACAACTTTTGCAGCAACTTCTTTGCTTGCACAAACAAGCAAAACTGAATTTAAGAAGGAAAAGGCCGAGCCGAGAAGTCTTCCTGCAAAACGCACAACACAAAAAGTGAAGATTGATGGTTTGCTGAACGACAGTGCATGGCGTGATGCAGCTGTTGCCACCAATTATATTGAGTTTCGCCCCAAAGTTGGAAGACCTGATGATGAAGAAACAAAAACGGTTACATATTTAATGTATGATGATGAAGGAATTTATTTTGGTGGTTTTTGCTATGAACGAAATAAAGACAGTATAACAACTGAATTAATTGGCAAGCGGGATGGTTTTGGTACAAATGATTATATCGGTATTATCATCGACACTTATAAAGATCACTTAAACGGTTTTGAATATTTTGTAACTCCTTTAAATGAACAATGGGATTCAAAGATGTCGCCTGTCATGAGTAATAATGGCGGCAATGAAGATTTTTCCTGGAATGCTGTTTGGAAAAGCGGTGCTGTGATTCATGATAATGGCTGGAGTTTTGAAATGTTTATTCCTTACAGTGCCATCCGCTTTGGCAAAAGCAATATCCAGGACTGGGGAATTAACATGACACGCCGCAGGCAAAAAACCGGGCAACAAAATACCTGGAACCCGATTGATCCCAATGTAAATGGATTTTTAACACAGGAAGGTTACTGGACAGGTATAACAGATATTAAACCGCCGGTACGCTTACAACTCTCTCCTTACTTTTCGGTGTATGCAAATAACTATCCGGTTAATCAGCCGGGTGTAAAAAACACAACCACTTTATTAAACGGCGGACTTGACCTGAAATATGGATTGAATCAGGCATTTACACTTGACGCTACATTAATTCCTGACTTTGGCCAGGTGCAAAGTGATAACCAGGTGCTGAACCTTACACCATTTGAAGTTCAGTATAACGAATACCGTCCTTTCTTTAATGAAGGAACAGAATTATTCAGCAAGGGAAATTTATTTTATTCCAGAAGAATTGGCGGGACACCCTTTCACTATTACGATGCAATGAATGCAGTTGCTGGTAATGAAAAAATGCTGAAAAATCCTTCACAATCCAAACTCATCAACGCAACAAAAATTTCCGGTCGTACACAAAAGAAATTAGGTATTGGCTTTTTAAATGCCATTACACAAACACAGTATGCCGAAATTGAAGACATCAATACAAAAACCGACAGAAAATATTTAACTGACCCGCTTACCAACTACAATGTTTTTGTTCTTGACCAGGCGCTGAAACACAATTCAAGTATTACGCTCATCAATACAAATGTTATGCGTGCGGGGAAAGATTATGATGCAAATGTTACCGCAGGCTTGTTTGATTTTAACGACAAAAAGAACACATGGAATGTTGGTGGTAAATTTTCTGTAAGCCAGTTATTCGGAACAACTACCAATGGAAAAACAGATGCAGGCTATAATCACAATATCTATTTTGGAAAAGTAAGCGGTCACTTCAACTTTAATGTGTACCAGGATCTGATGGATAAAAAATACACCAACCAGGATTTAGCTTATTTCACCAACAACAACTATCTCAATCATGGTTTGTGGGCAGGTTACAGCTGGACCGAACCAAAGAAATGGCACAACCAGATGAGGTTGAACTTCAATGCAATGATCAGCCATTTGTATGCACCTGTTACAGGTGTCAGCGAAAAATTTCAAATGGCAAACATGAATGTGAATTTTAATGCACAAACAAAAAAGCTCTGGTGGTTTGGTGGTTTAATAGGAGCAAGACCGCATGAAAATGATTTTTATGAACCACGTAAAACAGGTTATTTTTTCCAGCGTAAGCCAAGTATTTCATACGACATCTGGCTAAACAGTAATGAAGCAAAAAAATATTCATTCTATACCGAATTGTTTGGCCGCAGCTATTTTAACTTTTATGGAAGCAAATCATTTGATTTAAGTGTAAGGCATAGTTACAGGATTAATAAAAAACTTACCCTTACGCAAGCAGTTGAATGGATGCCGCAGGTAAACAATATCGGCTTTACAAAAATTGATGATGCAGGGAATGTAATCTTTGCACGCCGTAAACGAAACACCATCGACAATACATTCAATGTTAAATACAGCTTTACCAACAAAATGGGGATCACCTTCCGCATGAGGCATTACCTGAGTTATGTTGAAAACAAAGAATTCTTTACACTTCAGCAAAATGGTTTGCTTACAAAGAATGCAGCGGCCTATAACACAAACCAGAATGTAAACATTTTCAATATCGACATGGTGTACACATGGGAGTTTGCACCTGGAAGTTTCTTAAATGTTGTATGGAAGAACAACATCTTTACTTCCGGCACTGTAATAGAACGTGATTACTTTAAGAACTTAGGTGACACATGGCAATCAGATCAGAACAACAATCTATCCATCAAGCTGATTTACTTCCTCGATTACCAGAACATTAAAAAATTACTCAACTAAAAAAAAGAAGCCGCTCATAAATGAGCGGCTTCTTTTTTTAGTCATTACTTATTTATCCTTTGTTTGTTTTACCTGTGCCTTTTTCATTTTCTCTTTTGCAATTGCCTCCATTACCTTTTTCTCAAACTGTTGTTTCAGTTCTTCATTCTTCTGTTCAGCTTTTGCCAGTTCTGCTTTTAAAACTTCAACACGCTGCAACTGCAGGTTGCTTGGTCTTGCTTCCTGTCCAACAACTGCTCCATACACTTCACTGATATCGCTGCGTAAACGTTTCAGATCACCGGTGCCTTTCATAACAGGAGGCACAAGTGTTAAACGGAACTCTTCCAGTTTATTCCAGTAATCCTGCAATAAAGCCTTGGTCTTTTTGTTTGAAGTTGAATCGATATTCTTCTTCAGCAATGTTTGTGTTACATTAATACTGTCAACCAGTTTTGCCAGGCGTTCATTCATCGCATAGAGTTCCATTCCTGTTTTGTACTGCAGTTCCCTGTCCTGCACCGTAAACTCTTTGTTATTGGCATCGTGCTGCAGCTTAATTGTCTGCACATACTCTTTACCATTCACTTTCATTTTAATTACATAATCGCCGGGCAACACCTGTGGTGCAGTAAATGCAGCCTGTTCCATTTGGTTACCACCCTTTGCTGTTTTTGGCGGAGTGATGCGTTGGTTCCAGACAATCTTATTGTATCCTTTCCTGTTGGTAGGCGATAATTTCTGCAACAGTTTTCCATCTTTATCATACACTTCCATCTGGATGGTATTTGCCCTGTCTTTCAGATAATACTGTATGGGTGTAATTACAGGCGAAACACCTCCATTCCAGTCGCCGCTTGCATTCTGAAATGCACCCTGGTATTTTCCCATTGTAAGATTGATTGGTTTATCGTTCATCATCACCACATCATTGTTTGCCACATCAGGTGTGATGGTGCGCATGGGAGTAATGTTATCAACAATAATAATTCCACGGCCATGTGTTGCAAGTAACAGGTCGTTGGTTTGTTCCTGTATTTTAATATCACGAACAAGGCAATACCAGGGAATATTGTTTTTCATCCTGAACCATTCTTTCCCGCCATCAACACTTGCAAACAATCCCATTTCAGTTCCTGCAAACAACAGGTTTTTATTTACGACATCTTCTTTTATTTTATGAGCGAAGCCAGTAAATTCCTTGCTCTCAAATTTCTTCCATGTTTTTCCTAAATCATTACTTACTGCTAAATACGTCTGGTGATCGCCATACATGTGATTATCAAACGTAGCATACACTGTATTGATATCATACTTCGAAGGTTCAATACTGCTCACCCATGTTTGCTTTGGAATACCAGCTGCTGCATAATTAGCAGCAACATTTGTCCAGGTTTTTCCAGCATTGGTTGTAAACTGAAGGTTACCATCATCGGTTCCCACCCAAATCATATTTTCATCCAATGGCGATTCGGCAATTGTAAAGATGGTGCAATGATTTTCGGCACTTGTTACATCCATACTTAGTCCACCGCTTTTTTCCTGTTCCTGTTTTCGCTTATCATTCGTAGTAAGGTCCGGTGAAATTTTTGTCCAGTTAGCACCATGGTCGGTACTCTTGTACAGGTATTGTGCACCTGCATACAAATTCGCTTTGTTTTTTGAACCTGTTACAATTGGTGTGTTCCAGTTGTAACGGAGTTTTTCATCACCTGCACCTGCCTGTGGCTGAATAAACACACTGGTTCCTTTTTTCATATTAATCCTCGACATGTTGCCTCCCTGGTATTCAGCATAAGCAAAATCAGGATCGGTGGCATCGGGTTGTACCCAAAAACCATCACCACCCATGATTGCCTGCCAGTTGCCATTGAGTACACCGCCGGGAAATGCACTGGGCGCAACCCAGCTGCCGTTATCCTGCAAGCCACCATAAATACGATAGGGCTCCTGTGTATCTGTACTTACGTGATAAAATTGTCCAACAGGAAGATTGTTACAAAACTTCCATGTTGCTCCACGGTCTAAACTATAATAAACACCACCATCTGTTCCAACATACATGAGGTTTGTATTTGCCGGATTAATCCATAATGCATGCATATCGCTGTGCACCCATCCTCCGTCATTACTTGCATCAGCAAATGAATAACCGCCATCGCTTGAATAAGAGAAACCTGTTGCAGGACGATAAACACGTTTGGGATCTTTTGGATCTACTTCAAGTGTGGAGAAATAAAATGGTCTTGAAACAATATTGCTTGTTGCACTTTGCTGCTTCCATGTTTCGCCGGCATCAGCCGAAATATATAAGCCTGTATTTTCACTTTCAACAATGGCCCAGAGATTTTGCGGTGCAGATGGTGCAAGTGCAATAGCCACACGTCCAAAAGGTTTTTTGGGTAACCCATTGCTTAACTCTTTCCATGTTTTACCTGCATCAGTTGATTTATAAATACCGCTTCCGCTGCCACCACTGTTAAATGCATAAGGATAGCGACGGAACTCCCAGGAAGTTGCGTAAAGAATATTTGAGTTGGTGGGATCAATTTCAACATCGGCCACACCAGCTTTTTCATTGATGAACAAAATCTTTTCCCATGTTTTACCGGCATCAGTTGACTTGTATAAACCACGATGTTTACTATCGCTCCACAATGCGCCGGGGGCTGCCACATAAATAACAGATGAGTTGGCAGGATCAACCATTACTTTTGAAATATGCTCAGTACTGTCGAGACCAATCTTTGTCCAGTTATCGCCGGCATCGGTTGACTTATACATTCCATCGCCGATGGAAACAGAGTTACGCATATTGCTTTCGCCTGTACCAACATAAATGATCCGTGGATTTTTCTGATCAACTGCAATGGCACCAATGCTCTGCACATATTTATCAAAGATGGGTCTGAAGGAAGCTCCGGCATTGGTTGTTTTCCAGATTCCACCACCGGCAGTGCCAATGTAAATGGTTTTACCTCCATCCGATTCCACACCTTTTATATCTGTAATACGGCCGCTCATTGTACCCGGACCAAGATGGCGTGCTTCCATCATACCAAAAGTGGAAGAAGTGATTTGTGCAGAAACCATGTTGGCTGCAACAAATAATAAAATAGATGATAAAATCTTTTTCATGTGCTTATCTGTTATTTTTTTATTGCCACATGTTATGCCCAAACAATTATCAATGTTTTGGATGATTTACTCATGGGCATTTCATCTGCATAAACATGTTTTGGTGAAAGAAAAAAACCCCGGCACGTATGCCAGGGTTTTAAGATAAAAAGAAAAAATTACTTAGCTGGTTTAAAAATAGATTCGTCAATTGCTTTGTTCACTTCCACTTTTGTAACAGAGAAATCTGCACTGAAGCCGGGACCGAGCGGAACGGAAATACTCATGGGGATAACAATACCTTCAGGTAACTTCTGGTAATTGCTGAAGCTGGTTGTAAATTCCATTTCCTGGCCATTGGCCTTACGTACAGTAGAAACTTTTACTAATGAAAACGTTTTTGCATCAATGTACATAGTTTCTGAACGTCCGCTTTTCAATGATACTTTTAACTTATAACATTCAGTTCCGTCAACATCTTCTTTACCAAGCAACTCAACTGTATGTCCTTTCGCTTTATAATCAACCAAACTACCTTGAGCATCCAGTTCATCCTGCGATTCTTTCACATCATCTGCAGTCATTGCTTCAGGAGCAGTTTGTCCCTGGAATGGCATAAAATTCCATCCTTCAGTTGGAGTAATGATCATATATCCGTTCATACCCATCAGCGAAATATCCTGTCTTGATCCTTTGTTGTTCACAACAGTTCTTACAACTGATACATCAGCACCCTGCACCGACATAGTTCCGGTTTGAACAATGCTGTTTACTTTTTTCCAGTTTGCAGCTCCACCAATAGCATCCACATATTTAGCTGCAATTTCATCGGCAGTTTGTGCTTTTACAAACGACAAACTGAACATTGCTGCAACCAGGAGCGAAAGGAATTTTACTTTTTTCATTTGTTTATGTATTTTATTTATTTGTCTCCGTTAAGGGGCAAATGTTACAAAGCCTGTGGCTTGTACACTTTTTCATCAACCGGTTTGTTTACTTCAATTTTTTCGAAGAACAAACCACCGCCCATTCCAACAACTGTTGTTTTATACGCAAATACAAAGCCGTCGTCAGTTTTCTTGTATTCAGAATAATCCATTTTCATTTCTCTCTGACCACCGCCCTGGCCACCACCGCCGCCACGGCCACCAAATCCACCAACAGTTGAGGTGCGAAAGATATAATAAGTTTTCGGATCGAAATAATATGTAATATCTCTTCCGGTTTTTAAAGTGAGTTTTATTTTCCAGCATTCAGTTCCATCCACATCTTCTTTACCAAGCAATTCAACTTTATGGCCTTTTGCTGCATAATCAACCAATGGACCTGCACAATCCATTTCCAGTTGTGCATTTGCCAGCATTTCGGCAGGCATTGGTTCAAAATTTCCATTGGTACGCTGGTTCATATTCCAACCTTCCTTGTCGGTTACAAGTGTTACTCCGTTAAACATGGCTGAACTTATTTCCCGGCGCATCAGTTTGCCATCTACCTTCCATATCTTCTGTGTAATTTCAGTTCCGTTCTGCATTACACTTGTTCCTTCCATATAAACACTTTTGATGGAAAGAAGTTTGGCCTTCCCTCCCATTGCTTCCATGTACTTGTTGATAATATCATCGGCAGTTTGTGCCTTTGTGCCCATTACAGCAAAAAATGCCAGGGCAAGAAAAAATAGCTTTTTCATAAATGAAATTTTTTGATTTTAGAAAGAGACGTCTTTTTACCAATACGGCTTGCACCAACCGGTATATTTATTCTTTCTCTATCAAATTTAAATGGCTTTCCTGATTAATATTATCCTTCCATCCCTTAACTTGAACCCTTGATAGAAAAATCTAAACTGCAGACGTTATGCCAAGCTTTACAGTTGCGGGAAATATTGTCAATATTTTCGCAAAACAAATTTTTTATGGAGAAGTTGAAGTTGAAAACGGAAAAATAAAATCAATCCGGCAAACCAGTCAGCTTCCATCGGCAAATGAAGGTTTTGTTCTTCCAGGTTTTGTTGATGCACATGTGCATGTTGAAAGCTCCATGCTGGTGCCTTCTGAATTTGGACGATTGGCGGTTGTGCATGGTACTGTTGCAACCGTAAGTGATCCGCATGAAATTGCCAATGTGTGCGGCATGGCCGGTGTTGATTATATGATTGAAAATGGCAAGACAGTTCCATTTAAATTCAACTTTGGCGCACCCAGTTGTGTACCTGCTACAACATTTGAAACTGCTGGTGCAACGCTCAATGCAGATGATGTAAAAAAAATGTTGGAAAAAGACGAAATCAAATACCTGAGCGAAATGATGAATTTCCCCGGTGTTTTACACGGCGATCCTGAAGTGATGGAAAAAATAAAAGCATCACACGAACTTGGAAAGCCGGTGGATGGACATGCTCCCGGTTTAAGAGGAGAAGAAGCAAGACAATATATTGCTGCCGGTATTTCAACCGATCATGAATGCTTTACCAAAGAAGAAGCGTTGGACAAACTGAAGCATGGTATGAAAATTCTTATCCGTGAAGGAAGTGCTGCCAAAAACTTTGAAGCCCTGATAGATCTTGTTGATGAATATCCTGATATGATGATGTTCTGCAGCGATGATAAACACCCCGACAGTTTGGTTGAAGGACATATTAACCAGCTTTGTGCAAGGGCGATGAAGAAAGGTATTAACGGATTTAATATTCTGCAGGCTGCCTGTATTAATCCTGTACTTCATTACAAACTTGATGTGGGTTTGCTCCGTGAAGGCGATGCTGCTGATTTCATTGTTGTAAACGATCTGGAGCATTTTGCTGTAAAGCAAACATATATCAATGGTGAACTGGTTGCTGAAAATGGTCAATCATTTATCAAAACTGAAAAAGCTTCACTTATTAATCATTTTGATTGCACCGAAAAACCGGCAGAAGAGTTTGAATACAAACTCAACCGTTTCGGTCATCATGATTTGGAAAACTTTGAACAGGTGTACATCATTGAAGCTTTGGATGGACAACTCATCACCAATAAAATCATTAAACCTATTTCTGATTTCAACATCAGCGATGGTTACATTCACAGCAATACCGAAAAAGATTATTTATACATGGTGGTGGTTAACAGGTATAACAATGCCCCGGTTGCCAAATCATTTGTAAAGAATTTCGGGTTGGAAAAAGGAGCAATAGCATCATCTGTAGCTCACGACAGTCATAATATTATTGCTGTTGGTGCTGATGCAGAAAGTTTATGCAAAGCCGTAAACCTGGTAATAAAAGCAAAAGGTGGAGTAAGTGTTGTTGACGATGGTTTGGAAAAAGTGCTGCCCTTACCCGTTGGTGGTTTAATGAGTAATGAAGACGGGTATAAAGTTGCGGAAGCTTACAGCGATATTGATAAAGCAGCAAAGAATCTCGGTTCCAGCCTAGCTGCACCATTCATGACATTATCATTTATGGGGTTACTGGTGATACCGCATTTAAAACTCAGCGATCTTGGTTTATTTGACGGCGACAGTTTCAGTATTATTTAGTGGAAATATGTAGGCCAGCTACACGAATCCGACAATTTTTATTTCTTTTATTGCAGGAAGAGAGGGAATACAGATTTTAATGAACATATTAGGATTCTGAAAAATTAAAATCCAATCTTATGCAAGAACTATTAGCTGAACTTGATCACATTGTTGATCTTTCGCCCGAAGAAACAAGACTGATCTTACAATCATTTAAACAATTTCTCGACCGCCGTCTCGACATCAGCCCTGAACTGATGGACGATATTTTTACACCCCCGGTTTATCTCCTGCTAAACCAGCAGGAAGATGAAGACAACTATCACACCGTATTGACAGAAACCTTTGCGTACTAACGCAAGCCCTTTGCTGCGTACAGGAACTGTAGTTCATTTACAGAATATCGTTTATATTTAGGATGAAAATAAATGATATGCGTAAATTTCTCAGCATCTTTATTACTGTATTAATTGTTGTTCTTGCCGTCTTTATCTACTGGCGCTACTATTATGTTTTTGGGGAAGGTGTAAAAGCCGGCGAACTGAACTATATGGTGAAGAAAGGGTATGTTTTTAAAACGTATGAAGGCAAACTCATTCAATCCGGGCTTCGCTCAAAAGCACCCGGCACTGTTGCCAGCTATGAATTTGAATTCAGTGTTGTAAACGACAGCATTGCCAATATACTGATGCTGAACAGCGGAAAAGAATTTGAACTGCACTATAAAGAATACATGGGAACAATTCCCTGGCGTGGGCATTCGGTTTATGTAGTTGACCAGATCATCAACATGAAAGAAGTGAAGTAACTGATATCTAACCCATCAAACAAAATATAACCGGCTGCTTATGCAGATCCGGTTTTTTTATTTTCCATTCAGCTACTGTTTTTGTTTCAATCATTTCATTTGCTGCTGTAAGATTAGCAGCAACACAAATCCGGGTTTGCGGTTTACAGTTTTTGATGATTGTTTCCAGCAACTGATTATTCCTGTAAGGTGTTTCAATAAACACCTGTGTACTTTGCTGCTTTGCTGAAATTTCTTCAAGCTGGTGAAGTTTGCGTTTGCGCTGCTGTTCATCAATGGGCAGGTAACCAACAAAAGAAAACTGCTGACCATTCATGCCGCTTCCCATCAATGCAAGTAAAATTGAACTTGGCCCAACCAACGGCTTAATGATTGCATTTTGTTTATGTGCCGCTTCAATCAGCACTTGGCCGGGATCAGCAATGCCAGGGCAACCAGCTTCGCTGATAATGCCAATTGTTTTTCCTTCTTTCAGTTTCTGAATAAACTGCTGCTTTACTTCAGCTTCAGCTTTATGAATCACGAACCATTCAAAATCATCAATTACAATTGCCTTATCGAGTTTCTTCAAATACCTTCTTGCAGTACGTTCATTCTCCACGAACAATACTTTACATTGCTTCACTGCATCCAGCACATAAGCAGGTATACAATCAAGTGTTTCATCTTCCAGCGGAGCAGGTATTAAATAAACAACAGCCATCAGGGATTTTCGTTTTGATGATACAGGCTTAAAGTTGCTGCTACAACTGCATAAGCAGGCGCAAGCACCCAGCCAATAAAAGGAACAAGATGCATGGCAAAAAACACCATGCCATTTCCAATAGCCAAACCTTTACGGTTACTGATAAAAGCAATGCTTTGTGATGGAGAAAGTTTATGACGTTCGGTACTGTAATCAAGCATGGAGAAACCGTAGTAATAACATTCAACCATAAAAGCAATCAGCGGGCTGATCCATCCTGCCAGCGGAACCATTGATAAAATGAGCAGGCTGATGGTATAAACGGTTTGCCATAATGTATTTCGAAGAGCCAAGCGGATTCCTCTCCATATATCAATTAATAATTGCTGAAAGCTGAATGGATATTCTTTTCCTTCAATAATATTTTCTGTTTTTTCGCTGAGGTAAGCAAATACAGGCGAACCAACAATGAGAAATAAGAATTTAAATAAGGAGAAATAAAAGAAAAGCAAGATAAGCCTGAACATGATTGTACCGATAATAATCAGGAAGTTCAGGAAACTGTTATTCATACTTTCCAGCCAGTTTTTTAACCCGATTAAATCGTAGAGCCATTCAATGAACGTACCGCTTGAATGCCAGAACAGCCACATCCCTCCCATAAACATCAGCATGTAAATGATGCCCGGAATAAAAATCCATTTCCATAACTTGTGACGCACTATAAACTGATGCGCTTTAAAGTAGGATTGTATGGCTATGACCAGTTCTTTCAGCAATGGATATAAGTTTTAAAGTTCAAAAAAATACGGTGCATCAACAGGCGGATAAGCAAAATACGACAAAATGCAAAAGCTCGGCAAGGATTTTTATTTAAGGAACGATGTGCTACAGGTTGCCCGTGACCTGCTGGGGAAAGTTCTTGTCACGAAATTCAATGGTGAATACACTGCCGGACGTATTGTTGAAACCGAAGCTTATGCCGGAATTATCGACAAAGCCTCGCATGCATACGGGTACAGGAGAACCAACCGCACAGAGGTTATGTTTGGGGAAGGTGCTGTAGCTTATGTTTATCTCTGTTACGGTATTAATCACCTATTTAATGTGGTCTGCAATGCCAAAGACAAACCCGATGCTGTGTTGATACGAGGTATTGAACCATTGGAAGGAACTCCGGTTATGCTTCAACGTTTCAGTAAAGAAAAACTGGACACATCTGTTGGACGTGGGCCGGGCAATGTGAGTAAGGCGCTTGGAATTACCACAAAGCACAGCGGGCTAAGTTTGCTGAGCAAAGAACTGTACCTGGCTGATGACAGTTTCACTTCATTTGAAACAGTAGTTTCAAAACGTATTGGCGTTGATTATGCTGAAGAGCACGCTGCGTGGCTCTATCGTTTTTTTATGAAAGGCAACCAGCATGTAACCAAACATGCGTTTAATAAAGAAGGAATTGATCTTTTGTAGTACCACGTAGTTATTTATCTTCCGAAGCTTTCAAGATCTGCCGGATCTTTTTATATTTAGTTCATGGAGTGGTTCAAAAAAAATCAATACCTGCTTGCTGTTTTATCAGGCATCATTTTATCGGTGGCTGCTTACATCTTTAATCCTTTTCATCTTTCGGCTGATGCAAATAAAGCCGTTGCAGTAGCCATTCTCATGATCACCTGGTGGATCAGCGAAGCATTGCCAATGCCTGCTGTGGCTTTACTGCCATTGGTATTATTCCCTTTATTTAAAATTGCTTCCATTGAGGAAACATCCAAAGCATACAGCAACCCGGTGATTTTTTTATTCATGGGAGGCTTTATGATTGGTCTTGCCATTGAGAAATGGAACCTGCATAAACGTATTGCACTGCATATTGTAAAACGCACAGGTACCAGCGGCGATCGTATTATCCTCGGCTTCATCATTGCCACAGGTTTTTTAAGTATGTGGCTCAGTAATACAGCAACAACGATGATGATGTTTCCCATTGCCCTCAGCGTTATCGCTGTAATGAAGGAACACGAACAGCCGGGAACAAAAATGAACAACTTCTCACTGGTGCTGATGCTCGTAATTGCCTACGCAAGCAATATCGGCGGTATGGCAACTATTATTGGCACACCTCCTAATGTGGCGTTTGTTGGGTTTATTGAAAAGAAGTATGGTTACACAGTTCAGTTTTTTGACTGGATGATTGTATGTACTCCTCTTGCCATTATACTTCTTGCAGCACTCTACTGGGTACTGGCAAAGTGGATGTTCCCGAGCCATATTAAAAACAGCAGCGATGCAAATGATTTTATTACAAACGAAATTAAATCGCTTGGGAAATTATCGGCAGCAGAAAAAAGAGTGCTGGTCATTTTTGTAATTACAGCTTCGTTGTGGATCACAAAAGATCTACTGAATAAACTCAATTGGTTTAAGCTGGATGATAACATGATTGCAATCATTGGTGCATTGATGTTATTTGCCACACCAACAGGCGAAAAGAAAGAGAACAAAACACAAATGGTGCTGGATTGGAAAGACACATCTAAAATGGCCTGGGGAATTTTGTTATTGTTTGGAGGAGGTATTGCATTAGCCAATTCATTAGAGAAAGTTGGTGTGATGGCACAAGTGGGTAACTGGCTTGCCGGTTTCAGTAATATCAATGCATTTGCATTGCTGCTCATGATCGTGATTGTTTCTATTTTCATGAGTGAAGTAATGAGCAACGTGGCACAGGTAATTGTTCTGTCGCCGGTGCTTGCGGCATTAGCTGATGCATTGCATCTTGATCCCTTAATGCTTGGCATACCAATGACACTTGCTGCAAGTGCTGCTGCCATGATGCCAATGGGTACGCCGCCTAATGCAATTGTATTCAGCAGCGGTCATATAAAACTCAAAGACATGCTCAAAGCCGGTTTTGTAATGAACCTGATCAGTATTGTGCTGATTACTTTATTCTGTTGGTATGTTTTGCCAATGGTGATGGCGGTGGTGATGAAATAAAAAGCGTCTAGCATATTTCATTATTCCCGATTTAGAAAATAACCCTTGATGAAAAAAGCATTTGCAATCATTCACCGTGCACACTGGATATTATTATTGCTGAGCCTGGTTAACATTGCAGGTGCGGTTGCAGAAAGCCATGGTTTATTCTTTTTCTGACAAATATTATATTTTCAATTAATACAGCTGCAACGTTACCTGCTGCTATTTTGTTTTCTGCACAAAAGCATTATCTTACTATTCCTTATCAATCCCACCCTTCGTATCCCCTTGAATCAACCGAAAGACTCCCCCAAAAGTTCACCGGTAATTGTTCAACAACAATTGCCAGATTTTTAACCAATCAAAATTGTAAAATGAAAAAGTTGTTCATTCTCGTCAGTGTTACTTTGTTTATGTCATGTAACAACACAGGCTCAAACGAATCAAAAGAAACAAAAGAAACTTCAGCAACAACTCCTGAAGAAAAAGTTGAGTATGCTTACTTACCTTCTGATCACGAACCGGATAACTGGGACCGGGGCAGCCAGAAAAATCTTGAACTGGTATTAAAATCCCTCAAGGCATTTGAAACCGGAGATGTGGAAGGATCGTTGTCCTACTTTGGGGATTCAGTAACATGGAGCTTTGATAACTTCGATCAGAAACTTTCGAAAGACAGTCTTCGTGCCATGTTAACCGGGTACAGAAATAGTCTTGCCAGTGTTAAAATTACAATGGGCGACTATGAATCTGTTATTTCAAAAGACAAGAAAGAAGAATGGGTAACGATGTGGTACAAACAGGTTACAACTACTAAAAGTGGTGTAACAGATTCTATTGCGGTTGTGGATGATGCAAAAGTTGTAAATGGAAAAATTGTTGTACTTGATGAAAAATCAAGAAGGCTCCCGGCGAAAAAGAAATAAACAAACAGGTGTATTCCAATCCCGTTACAAAAAAAGTAGCGGGATTTTTTATTTTGTACGTAGTATACAATCCAATCTTTCTGCAAACTGAATAATTGTAATTTCGCCATGCAACGGGATATACTTTTTCATTCTGTCGCTGTTATCTGAAGATGACAAACAGTTAGAATGAATGGCACATAAACACAACTAAGAAATGCAATCAAAGAAAGATTTAAAGGACGCATACAAACAAATGAAATTTCCGGCAGGAGTATTCCAGATCAGGAATACAAGCAATGGAAAAATATATGTCGACAGCAGCGTAAACCTCAACTCTATCTGGAACCGTCATAAAACACAACTGAAGTTTGGCGGCCACCCGAATGAAGAGTTGCAAAAAGACTGGAACCTTTTAGGAGAAGATTGTTTTGTGTATGAAATTGTTTCAGAAATTAACCAGGAAGATGATCAACCTGTTGATCTTGCAAAAGAAGTAAAGCAGCTTGAGAAATTATTCCTCGACGAACTACAGCCATACGACGAGAAAGGTTATAATCACAGAAAGAAATAATCTTACAATATTCCGTTCTTTTTCATCTCGATCATCAGCAGCAAACATTTGCTCATCATTACTGTGGTGTATGCATCGCTTTTAAAATGAAGGAAATTTTTCACAACAGTACCACCACTGAAAAACACACCACCCTTCCAGTAATAATAGCCATTTTCATCTGTCTGCAACTGTGTAAGAAGATATTGTAATGCCTTATTGATTGTTGCTGCAGTTTCATATTCCTGCAAATGACCAACCTGCAACAATGCATACAATGCATTCACTGTTGATTGCACCTTATCACCTTTATTTAATCTTTTACTGCTTTTGAACGATCCGTCTTTTTGCTGATGCTTTTTTATATCGGCCACCAGTAAACCGACTGCATTGTTTAGTTGTTCAACACCTGCTGCATAAGCTCTTGCTGTCGCAGCATGCAGATGATAGCGGTTCGGGTAATAAATTGTTGCCCGATTAAACCTATTCTGCATAAATTTTTTTGTAATAAAAGCGGAAGCATTTTTTATAATGCGGCTGCTGTCGGTTTGTTTAGCCTTTGCCAGTGCAAACAGCACATTTGCATTTACCACCGCATCAACATCATTTGTTCCGTACGGAATATATGGTTGATTAAATACCGGGTAACACTTGCTGGCTGGCGAAAAAAATGTGAGATTATGCAACACCGTATTAAACATACCTGTGTATTTTACCTGCGCCTCCTTTCCCATCCATGTCATAAATGCACCTGAGTTTCGCTTGTCTTTATTCCTGAAATTATACCAATGCTGGTAACGCCTGTTTTCGTCAATCCATGGCCGAACCGAATCAAATAATGAAAATGAGGAAGACTTTCTGTTCATTTGCTGCTGCAGTAAAGAAGCATAATAACCCAGCGAAGTATCATCCGCATCATTTACAACATTAGCAGCCTTTTTAATAAATTTTGTATTCAGCGGGTAAGCCATTGGCTGGCGAAGAAGAACAGTTGTATCAAATTGCTTAAAAGAAAAATGAACAGGATATTGCCGCCAGAAATTATATCCATTGCCATTTTTATAATTGTTTAAAGCAGTATATGCATTGGTGATAACCGGTTGAAGAAAAGAATAACGGGCAGAATCAGTAAGATAAATTTCAGCTAATTCATTATGAAGGTTTGCAACAGTAAAACAGTTCGCATCGGCACATTCTTTTGCATTTCCCAAATATGGGTAGCGGATTGTCATATTCATAACCGAAGGCCACTCACCTTCAAAACAAGTAGCTGTATTTGTTTTTTGCTGATGTGCAGCAGCATATTGCAAACTGCTGTATAAAATATGTTGTAAAGAATCGGGTGTAATTCCCTGCGCTTTGCCAGCCAACGCTAAACAAAAGCTGAAACAAAACAGTAAGAAAAATTTTTTAAATAATAACAAAGATGAATACACAGGTAAATATGAAATGTTGAAATAAAAACGAAGTTACTGAATGAATAAAAACAACAGTTCCTAATTCTCGTCAGTGCTTTTTAAAATTCATTCTCTTTACTAACTTTAACCAAACACGAAACAATGACCAGTCAAACAATTCAACTCAACAAAGAAGTTTCTGAATTTCTTGACAAACTGAATCACCCGTTCAGAAAAGAAATTGAATTACTGCGCCAGGTTATTTTAAGCAGCAACACAAAGCTTGAAGAAACCATTAAATGGAACGGACCTAATTACAGCATTGGAAACGACGACCGCATAACCATGCGCATTATGCCTCCCAAACAGGTGCAGCTGATTTTTCACCGTGGTGCAAAAAAACAGGAACAGCCTAAACAAAAATTAATCAATGATGAGTCGGGTTTACTTGAATGGAAAGAAAACGACCGGGCAGTTGCTTCGTTTAAAACCCTTGCAGATATTGAAACAAAAAAGAAAGAACTCACTAACATTATAACCAGCTGGATCACAGCATCAACATAAAAAAACGTCGCTTCAAAAATGAAGCGACGTTTTTATTAATTACTTGTTTTACTTCTTGCTTGTCCACACTTTGTTTAATTCCTCAGCAGAAAGCACGCCTTTGTAACGCCACACTTCCTGTCCGTCTTTCAGTAAAATAAATGTTGGCAGCCCATCTGCTTTTGCATAATTCATCACATCGGTATGTATGCCTCCATCAACCTTAAACAAAAACACATCCCTGTTTGCTGCGGTAAAATCATTAATGATTGGTTCCATTTTTTTACAGGGTGGGCACCACTCTGCTCCAAAATCAACCAATACATATTTCTTACCGGCAATTTGCTGGTTGTATTCTTCAACCGTCATTTGTTTCACATCAGGAGCTCCTTCAAAAGGTTTTCCAAAACGTTTCCAGGTTGAAAAACCACCCTGCAGTTCGCTTACATTTTTAAATCCGTTTTCAACCAACCATGCGGCAGCTGCATGGCTGCGTGGACCAGCTGCACAATAAACCAACACTGGCTTGTTTTTATCCAACGCCGCTGTGCGTTCAGTAAATTCAGTTTCATTATTCCAGTTGGCCTGCAGTGATCCTTTGATATGGCCGTTGCGGTATTCGCCTGCTGTACGTACGTCAAGCAACTGTGCATCTTTTGCAGTAACCGCCTGCTGAAATTCTTCAACTGTTAAATACTGACTTTGCTGAGCGCCTGTGCTGCAGCCGAACAATAAAAGCAAAAACAATAATGGCAGATTTCGCATATCTCTTTTTTTGCTGCAAAACTATACTTTGTAAATGTTAATATTGTACGCTACCTCACTATAATCTTCGTAATTAAGACTTATCTTCGCCCGTTTTTATGATTAACCGGTTCATTTCTTTCCTACACCGTTTTATTGATTGGTTCTATCCACCATTCAAAAAGATCATGCCTTTGCAGACGTTCCGCTATGCTGCATGTGGCGGAGGAAACACTATTCTAGATATTACGCTTTTTTACATCAGCTATAACTTTATCCTTCACAAACAATTACTGGTAACGCCTGTAATGACATTCAGTCCGCACATTGCTGCTTTCCTTATGTCGTTCTGTGTTACATTCCCGGTTGGTTTCTTTCTCAGCCGTTACGTTGTGTTTGAAGGAAGAGATGTACGCAAGCGTGAACAGTTACCAAAATACATGGTGGTGGTTGCCGGTTCAATTTTGCTCAACTATTTTTTCCTGAAAGTATTTATTGAAACGTTCGGCATGTACGCCACACTGGCAAAAATCTGCACAACATTTTTTGTTGTGGCATTCAGTTACTTCTCACAAAAGCATTTCACATTTAAATAACCCAGCCTGTTAAATAGCCCAATGGCGGCTTTCATTCCAGATGTTTATCCCTTACTTTTGTTCTGATCTAAAACTCCGGTTATGAATATCAACAGAAAAGTGTCTACACTGGATGAATTCACCATTCAGCAGTTGCGCAACTTTCCGCAGGCAACAGGAGAACTCAGTAGTTTGCTGCGTGATCTCGGACTTGCTGCCAAGCGTGTAAACGTAGAGGTAAACAAAGCAGGGTTGGTTGATATTCTTGGTGATGCCGGAAGTATAAATGTGCAGGGCGAAGATGTAAAGAAACTGGATGTATATGCCAATGATCAGTTCATGAAAGTGCTGCAGCATGGTGTAAGCTGTGCAGGTATTGGCAGTGAAGAAATGGATGATATTGTTGTGTTTAATGACGAAATAAGCAACAATGCAAAATATGTGGTGATGTTTGACCCGCTTGATGGAAGTGGGAATATTGATGTCAACATTTCCATCGGTACAATTTTCAGCGTGTACAGGCGCATCAGTGAACTGGGAAAACCTTGTACAAAAGAAGATTTTCTGCAACCCGGCCGCAACCAGGTGGCAGCAGGTTATATTGTGTACGGCAGCAGCACCATGTTGGTTTATGCAACGAGACGTGGAGTGAATGGTTTTACACTCGATCCTTCCATTGGTGAATTTTGTTTAAGTCACCCCGATATTACCTGTCCATCTGATGGAACAATTTATTCGGTTAATCATGGAAATTTTTTCCGTTATGATCCGGCAGTTCGTGAATACATCAATACCTGCCAGAAAAAAGACAAACTAAATGGCGGGCCATATTCACAACGTTATATTGGAAGTATGGTGGCCGATGTACACCGCAGCCTGATTAAAGGTGGAATTTTTATGTACCCGGGAACAGTTGATAAACCAAATGGAAAACTCCGTTTGTGTTATGAATGCAACCCGTTTGGTTTTATTATGGAAATGGCAGGAGGAAAAGCGACGAACGGAAAAATTCCGATTCTTGATGTGGAAGTAACTGAGCTGCATCAACGGTCGCCATTCTTTGTGGGCAGTAAAAATATGATGGCTGAGCTTGATTACTATCTTACAAAATAATACGATGAAGTTTATTCTTCATCTGGAGAAATAATATGCAGAAAACAATTATAGAGGTTAAAGATTTAGTAAAGAATTATGGCAGCTTCCAGGCTGTAAAAGGCATCAGCTTTGATGTATACGAGGGTGAAATATTTGGTTTGCTGGGACCAAATGGTGCAGGTAAATCAACCACACTTGAAATCATTGAAACACTTCGTGAAAAAACAGGTGGTTCTGTTTTGGTTGATGGTTTTAATCTGGATAAAGATGCGAATGAAATCAAAAAGCTCATTGGTGTACAGCTTCAGACCTCAGGTTATTATCCCGGGCTGAATTTAACTGAACTCATCCGTTTGTTCAGCGGTTTGTATAACCGTGAAGTTGATCCGATGGAGTTATTAAAAACAGTGAACCTTGAAGAAAAAGCAAAAGCCCGTTATAAAGAATTAAGTGGCGGACAGAAGCAACGCTTTTCAGTTGCGACAACACTGATTAACGAACCAAAAATTATTTTTCTTGATGAGCCAACAACCGGACTCGATCCGCAGGCAAGACGCAACCTCTGGGAACTGGTGAGGAATATCCGTTCAAGAGGAACAACCGTTATCATCACCACACATTATATGGATGAAGCTGAATATTTGTGCGACCGTGTTGCGATCATTGACAGTGGCAAAATTGTTGCACTTGACACACCATCCAAACTTATCGACAATTTACTTTCTACAGGATTTGAACGTCCTGTACAGGTAAAGCAGGCGAATCTTGAAGATGTATTTATTACCTTAACCGGTCATGCATTGCGTGACGAATAAATTAACAATTAAAAAATGCGCATTTTATTTTTAGCTATTACAGCGTTTTCATGTTTGAGCGTTACAGTTGCACAGGTAAAAAAAGCACCTGTAAAAAAAACAACCACTACCAAACAACCCGTTAAAAAAGAAGAACCAAAATTTGTTTTAAAGAACGGCATCGACAGTTTGAGCTATGCAATTGGTATGAACGTAGGATCAAGTATGAATGCCCAGGGCATTGACCAGATTAACTACGCAGCTTTTAACAAAGGCATGTCTGATGGAATTAAAGAAAACCCGCAGGCATTAATGGACATTAACACATGTGGCATGACAATACAACAAAAACTCCAGGAGTATATGGCAAAGAAAATTGCTCCTGTTAAAGAAGAAGGAAAAAAATTCCTGGCAGAAAACAAAAAACAACCGGGTGTAGTTGAACTGCCAAGCGGCATTCAATACAAAATTATTTCGCAGGGTAATGGTGTAAAACCAGCTTTGGAAGACACGATTAAAGTGCATTACAAAGGATCAACCATGGATGGAAATATTTTTGATGATTCATACAGCCGTGGTGAACCTGTTGAGTTTCCTTTAGGTGGTTTGATTGAAGGCTGGAAACAAGCACTGGTACTGATGCCTGCAGGAAGTAAATGGCAATTATTTATTCCAAGCGATTATGCTTATGGTGATATGGGTCGCCAGCCTGCAATTCCCGGCGGTGCATTATTAATTTTTGAACTGGAATTACTGGAAGTAAAACCGGCACATAAGTAAAAGACGTTCATGGCAAATAGTTAATGGTTCATGGCAGATCAGCCATGAACCATTAACCATGAACTATTCACTATAAATTCTAAACATCATGGATCCTCGTTATCCCATTGGCAAATACGAACCAGCCCCTTTCAGCAATGAACTGAAAGAAGAGCGTTTAGCTGATATAAAATTCCTTCCGGGTCTTCTTGAAAAAGCAATTGAAAATTTAGATGAAGCCCAGCTGGATACTCCTTACCGTGAAGGTGGATGGACAGTGAAGCAGGTGGTGCATCATGTTGCCGACAGCCATATGAATGCATTGAGCCGTTTAAAGTTCACATTAACGGAAGACAATCCTACTATCATGGGATATGATGAGGAAGCCTGGGCAAAAACAATTGATTACACAATTGTTCCCATCAATATTTCATTAACCATGATTCACACACTGCATGCAAAAGTGTATGCTCTGTTTGCCAACTTAAGTGATGAAGACTGGAAACGTACCTATGTTCATTCCCATTCAAAAAAACAATTTGACTTGTGGTTTTTGCTGGGTATGTATGCATGGCATGGCAAACATCATGTGGCACATATTACAACACTGAGAGAACAGAAAGGATGGTAAAAAGCCAATAGCTCATGGTTAATAGTTCATAGAAATGCTGCTTTTAACCATAAACAATGAACGATTAACTATGAACAAATGAACTGGAAAACTCTTTCTTCTAAATACTTATTCAAACGCAACTGGCTTACACTTCGTGAAGATGAGTGCGAACGGCCCGATGGTAAAATCATTTCGCCTTATTATGTGTATGAATTTCCTGAATGGGTGGCTGCACTTGCATTAACGAAAGACAATAAAGTAATTCTTGTAAAACAATACCGCCATGCATTGGGCGAAACATTGCTTGAACTGCCGGGCGGCTGTGTAGATGACACAGACAAATCATTTGAAGAAGCCATTGCAAGAGAACTGATTGAAGAAACGGGTTACAGGTTTGATAAGATTGAATACCTCTGTAAAACATCGGCTAATCCTTCCACCAACAATAATTTACTACGTGCCTACCTTGCAACTGGTGGCGAAAAAATTACTGATCAGAAATTAGATGAAGGAGAAGATATTGAAGTGCTGCTGTTCAGCATTGATGAAGTAAAGCAGCTGATCCGTGATAACCAGCTGATGCAAAGTATGCATGTGACTGCGTTGCTTTACGGACTAGAAAAACTGGGTGAGCTGAAGTATTGATCTGTATGATGTAAGAAGTACGATGTAAAAACAACAACTGCTGATTTTTACTTTTAACTTTTTAATTTTTCAGCATCAACTTCACCAGCTAAAAAAACACTTCCGCAAACTAAGATCAAATCATCGGCAGAAGCATTTTGCAGTGCAATGTTCAATGCATTGTTCACATCGGGATAAGTTTCACCTTTCAATCCAAACACAGCCGCTTTTTCCTGCAACTGATCTCCAGGCAATGCTCTTGGCAAATGTGCATGTGTGAAATAATAAGTAGCATCTTTTGGCAGCAGTGATAACACTTTCTCCACTTCTTTATCTTTCACCATGCCGGTAATGATGTGCAGTTTATTGTATGTCGTTTCTGCAAGCTGGGCAACAATTTGTTTTATTCCATCTTCATTATGACCAACATCAACAATTACAAAAGGATGCTGATGAATGGTTTCCCATCGCCCATGCAGACCATTGATTTTCTTTACTTGTTTTAATGCTTCACGAATCTGTTGCTCCTCAATGTTCCATCCTCGTTGCTGCAAAAGTTTTATTGCAGTAAGAACAGTTAGAATATTTTTTGTTTGATAAAGACCGGGCAAATCAAGTTGATAAGAATGCAGAAGCTTTGATTTTATTTCTTCTGCTTCAACCAATAAATAACCATTGCTTTGTTCCTTGCTGATGATGCTGAATTCATCTGTTGCAAGATGCAGTGAAGCCTGTTGTTCATTTGCTTTGCTTTCAAACACGGGTCTTGTTTCAGCAATCACTTCGCCTACCACTACTGGAATACCGGGTTTGATGATGCCTGCTTTTTCACCGGCAATTTTTTCCAGTGTATCGCCAAGTAAGTTCATGTGATCCCAGCCAATATTGGTGATAATGCTTAACTCTGGTGTGATGATATTAGTACTGTCGAGCCGGCCACCCAAACCTACTTCCACCACAGCAACATCTACTTGCTGCTGTGCAAAATAATCAAAGGCCATGGCAACTGTAATTTCAAAAAAGGAAGGATGTATCAGATCAATCTGCGGTTGAATACGCTCCGTAAACTCAACTACAAATTCTTCACTGATCATTTCGCCATTTACTTTTATGCGTTCACGGAAATCATGCAAATGCGGTGAAGTATATAAACCTGTTTTATAACCTGCAGTTTGCAACACTGCTGCCAGCATATGACTCACCGATCCTTTACCATTTGTGCCGGCAACATGAATGGTTTTAAACTTATGATGCGGATTGTTCAGCACTTCGCATAGCTCAATGGTATTGTGCAGGTCTTTTTTAATTGCAGCAGCACCAATTCTGCTGAACATGGGAAGACGGGTAAATAAATAGTCAACTGTTTCCTTATAATTCATCACCGGTCAAAGATAATTGTCTGAACTATGATTTGGGGAGATTGTTGGGATTATTAAGATGAGAAAACAAGAAGATTTTTTTAAACACATAAAATACTTTGCCGGGAAGTCGGAAAGAAAAGAAGAAGAAAAACAATTACATCTTTCCCGCCTTATCGTCTTACCGGCTGTTTACTATTCAAAGAAAATGAATCATCTGTTGAATCATTTCAATCCACCCAAATCATGGTTCTGACATTGCTGCTATAAAACCCAAACGCACAAGTGAGTGACACAACAGGCGATGCCACAAAGCTCCACTGCCGGCAACCTTATTTTCCTTCCTTTTTGCGAAGCAAAAGTCTATTTATCGGTCAGGTCGCTGTAGCGTCCCGACCGGAATGACAACTATCAGTTTTTTGAATGATTAAGTGAATGATTACAAAAACTAAAACTTGTTAGTTTTGCTCTACTTCCTAACGATAAACTTGCCACAATGGAAGATAAAAACACATCTGTTCCAGCGGCTGTAAAACAGCGCAAAGTAAAAGGTAAGGTTGTGATTGATATTCAGCGTTGCAAAGGCTGTGAGCTTTGTACCGATGCATGTAAAGAACATGCGCTTTCACTATCCTCCACCATCAACAACAAAGGTTACCGCTACATTATTGCCAACAACGATTTGTGCACCGGTTGTGTAAACTGTGCATTGGTTTGTCCCGATGCAGTGATAACGGTATACCGCACCAAACCGCAAAAGAAACCTGTTGAGCTGAAAGGTGAAGAGGTAAAGCAGATTATCAAAGACGCTTTTTCAACAGAGTTACGCAGTTCATAATTCAATTATCATTTACAAAATGAACATAGAAACAAAATTGATGAAGGGAAACGAAGCGCTTGCAGAAGCGGCCATACAAGCCGGTTGCGATGCGTATTTTGGTTATCCCATTACACCTCAATCGGAAGTGCTGGAATACCTTGCACGTGAAATGCCAAAGCACAACCGTGTTTGCCTGCAGGCCGAAAGTGAAGTTGCATCCATTAACATGGTGTATGGTGCAGCAGGTGCGGGCTTCAGGGTTATGACAACTTCTTCATCACCTGGTTTCAGTTTAATGCAGGAAGGTGTATCGTACATTGCTGGTGCTGAACTTCCATGTTTGCTGGTGAATGTAAACAGGGCTGGTCCCGGACTTGGAACAATACAACCCGGACAAGGCGATTATTTCCAGGCAGTAAAAGGTGGTGGCCATGGCGATTATAAACTGATTGTACTTGCACCATCATCGGTACAGGAAATGGCCGATTTTGTTTTTCTTGGATTTGATCTTGCAGAAAAATACCGCAATCCTGTTTTGCTGTTATCAGATGGTGCAATTGGACAAATGATGGAGAAAGTAACCTTTGGTCATCATGAAGTGAAAGTTTCAGAAAAACCTTGGGCAACAACTGGTAAACCGGCAACAAGACAACGCAATTATATTACATCGCTACACATAAAACCTGAAGAGATGGAAAAACATAATTTTCATCTCGAAGAAAAATATAACAGCATCCGCAAAAATGAAGTGCGGTATGAAGAAATGAATACAGAAGATGCTGAATATATTTTTGTGGCTTATGGCTTAAGTGCAAGAATCTGTACAAAAGCAATGGATCTCTGCCGCAAACAAGGTTTGAAAGTTGGATTGTTCCGCCCCATTACATTGTTCCCCTTCCCTTACGATGCATTAAACAAACTGGCTGATAAAGCAACCATGATGATGACGATGGAACTCAATGCAGGACAAATGGTGGAAGATGTAAAACTTGCAGTTAATGGAAAAATTCCGGTTGATTTTTACGGACGCATGGGTGGTATGATTCCAACACCTGAAGAAATAGTACATCATTTTGAAAACGTAATTCATCCAACATATGCAAACTGAAGAAATGATACTACCCGAAACAAAAGTGACTGAACTGCCTGAGGCATGCAGCCACGAAGACGAATATGAACTGGTGTATCAACGTCCTTCAACAATGGTTGATACAACCATGCACTATTGCCCGGGATGTGCCCACAGCCTGGTACATAAACTGATTATGGAAGTGGTGCAGGAAATGGATATACAGGAAAAAACCATTGGTATTGCGCCTGTAGGTTGTTCGGTATTTGCTTATGATTATATGGATATTGATATGCAGGAAGCAGCACATGGCAGAGCCGCTGCCGTTGCAACTGCTGTAAAACGTTTAATGCCGCAGCATTATGTGTTTACTTACCAGGGCGATGGTGATCTGGCAGCGATTGGTATTGCAGAAACCATTCATGCAGTAAACCGTGGTGAAAATATTCTGATTGTGTTCATGAACAACGCTGTGTATGGAATGACGAGTGGGCAAATGGCGCCTACCACACTAACGGGCATGAAAACAACCACAAGTCCGGATGGAAGACAGAATGAAATGTATGGTGCTCCAATGAAAATTGCTGAACTGATGGCACAACTGCCCGGCGCTTATTTTGTAACAAGACAGGCAGTGAATAATGCAGGTGCAGTTCGTCATACAAAGAAAGCATTGCTGAATGCATTCAAATACCAGCAGCAGCATAAGGGAACATGCTTTGTGGAAATACTGGCTAACTGTCCATCAAACTGGAAAATGACGCCGCTTGAAACATCGCATTTTATTGATGATGAAATGAGTCATGCTTTCCCGTTAGGTGATATTAAAGTGCCTAAAGGCGATTTGAAAATTTTTTAAACAAGTAAACAATGCTTGAAGAAATTATTATTGCAGGTTTTGGCGGACAAGGTGTTCTTTCCATGGGAATGACACTTGCTTATGCAGGCATGGTGGAAGATAAAGAAATTTCATGGATGCCATCATACGGTCCTGAAATGCGTGGAGGTACAGCGAACTGTATTACGATATTAAGCGATGAAAAAATAAGCTCCCCCATTATTGCTGCGTTTGATACAGCGATTATTCTTAACCAGCCTTCCATGGAAAAATTTGCAGGCAAAGTAAAACCGGGTGGTGTGTTGCTGTTCGATTCCTCAACGATTATACATGCAGTTGAACGTACAGATATTGACATTATCGGTATTCCTGCAACTACTGAAGCAATTGCCATGAAGAACCCACGTATTATGAATATGATTATACTGGGTGCTTATCTTCACCTGAAACCAATTGTTGCCCTGGATGATATCATGAAAGCACTGGAAAAAGTATTGCCTGAAAAATATCATCACCTGCTTCCGTTAAACAGGCAGGCAATGGAAAGAGGAGCTGCACTGGTTCAGGAACATCACCAGCTTGTTGCAGGCTGATTGAACATTCAAACCAAAATCTATATATATAAAAGCACAAAGTAAAAGAGTGAATACTCTTTCTGCTTTGTGCTTATTTTTTTCACTTTCTACCTCTTTGTCTTTTACCTTATGCCTTTTTTTACAACGGAATATTTCCATGCTTCTTTCTCGGACGCTTGGCCACTTTATTCTCCAGCATGGCAAATGCCTTGATGAGTTTTTTTCTTGTTTCCTTTGGTTCAATTACTTCATCAATAAATCCACGTTCAGCTGCAGTGTATGGATTCGCAAATAACTCAGCATATTCTTTTTCCTTCTCGGCAAGTTTTGCAGCAGGATCTTCTGCTTCTGAAATTTCTTTCTTGAAAATAATTTCACTTGCACCCTTTGCGCCCATCACAGCAATTTCTGCTGTAGGCCAGGCATAGTTCATATCAGCTCCTATATGTTTGGAGTTCATTACATCATATGCACCGCCGTATGCTTTGCGTGTAATCACTGTTACTCTCGGCACAGTTGCTTCGCTTAATGCATACAACAGTTTTGCGCCGTTGCTGATAATACCATGCCATTCCTGGTCGGTACCGGGCAAAAAGCCGGGCACATCAACCAGCACCAGCAAAGGAATATTAAAGCAATCGCAGAAACGTGTAAACCTTGCACCTTTCTTTGAACTTTCAATATCCAGCACTCCTGCAAGACTCATTGGTTGATTTGCAACGATACCAATACTTCTTCCTGCAAGTCTTGCAAAACCAACCACGATGTTATCAGCATAATATTTATGAATTTCAAAAAATGAATGTTCATCACAAATGCCATTGATCACATCACGCATATCATAAGGCACCATTGCACTTTCAGGAATAATTTTTTCGAGACCTTCCCTTGTTTCATCAGCACATGTGTACGGAAGTTTCTGCAGCACATCTTCACAATTCTGCGGCATATAGCTCAGCAGTTTTTTTACCTGCATGATACAGTCAACATCATTCACAGCTGTTAAATGTGTAACACCTGATTTTGTTGAATGTGTTGATGCGCCTCCCAGTTCTTCGGAAGTGACTTCTTCATTGGTAACTGTTTTCACAACGTTCGGCCCTGTTACAAACATGTAGCTTGTTCCTTCAACCATGATGGTAAAATCAGTCATTGCAGGTGAATACACTGCACCACCAGCACATGGTCCCATGATAGCAGATATCTGAGGTATCACTCCCGATGATTGAACGTTGCGGTAAAAAATATCAGCATAACCACCCAACGACCGGACACCTTCCTGTATTCTTGCTCCACCTGAATCGTTTAATCCAATCATCGGTGCACCTGTCTTCATGGCCATATCCATAATGCGGCAAATTTTTTCAGCATGTGTTTCTGAAAGTGCTCCGCCAAAAACAGTAAAGTCCTGTGCAAACACATACACCAATCGTCCGTTCACAGTTCCATAACCTGTAACAACACCATCGCCATAAAACTGCTGATCTTCCATTCCAAAATCTTTGGTACGGTGTGTAACCAATGCGCCTATTTCTTCAAACGAACCAGGGTCCATCAGCAATTCAATACGTTCCCTTGCAGTAAGCTTTCCTTTCTTATGCTGCGCTTCAATTCTTTTTTTACCACCACCTAACTTTCCTTCTTCAATCTTTTGATTTAATATTTCAAGTTTTGATTTCATAAAATTGTTTTGATCATTTTATTCTTCAATTCGCAACTATCATTTTTCAATTATTAATGTGCAAGTCTCCGTTTCCAGCTGGTTGATTTGTTTTCAACAGGTGTCAGCATTTTTTGTTTTTCCATCCAGCAACGCAATGCAACCAGTGCTGCCACTTCAGCATTGGCTCTTTCTTTTTCTTTTATTTTTTCAGGTGTGTAATAATTTTTTACAAAGTGCGTATCAAACTTGCCGGAGAAAAATGCATCGTGTTCAAAAACAAATGTGCCAAACGGAAGCGTGGTGGTTACACCTTCAATCTTGTAATCCTTAATCGCCTGCAGCATTTTCTGAATCGCTTCGGTTCTTGTTTTACCATGAACAACGAGTTTTGAAATCATGGGATCGTAGTAAATGGGAATCGTCATTCCTTCTTCGTAACCATCATCCACTCTCACTCCTTCTCCTGATGGACGTTCATAACGTAGCAATGTGCCGATTGATGGCATGAAATTATTAAACGGATCTTCAGCATATACACGCAGTTCAATGGCATGACCATTCAGTACAAGATCTTCCTGTTTAATTGTAAGCTCTTCTCCTCTTGCAATTTTAATTTGAATTTCCACCAGGTCAAGACCGGTAATCATTTCTGAAACCGGATGCTCCACCTGCAGCCTTGTATTCATCTCAAGAAAATAAAAGTTGAGTTTATCGTCCATTAAAAACTCAACTGTTCCGAGACTGCAATAGTTACAGGACTTTGCAACAAGCACAGCAGCTTCACCAATTTTTTCACGAAGCTCAGGAGTAATAATAGCTGATGGCGTTTCTTCCACCACTTTCTGATGACGGCGCTGAATACTGCACTCCCGTTCAAAACCATGAATCACATTTCCAAACTTATCAGCAATCACCTGCACTTCAATATGCCTTGGTGAAGTCACATATTTTTCGATGAACACAGAACCATCGCCAAAAGAAGAAGTTGCTTCACTGATTGCCCGTTCCATCTGCTCCTGCATATCTTCTGCTTTCTCAACAATACGCATGCCTTTACCTCCACCACCAGCAGATGCTTTGATTAAAACAGGATAACCAATTTCATTGGCAATTTTTTTTGCCAGCTCCACATCATCAATGGCATGATCAACACCGGGCACCATTGGAATATTATACTTCTTCACACTTTCTTTTGCTGCAAGTTTTGATCCCATGATACGCATAGCATCAGGACCGGGGCCAATGAATGTAATTCCTGCATCCTGAACTTTTTGTGCGAAATCTGCATTTTCACTAAGGAAACCATAGCCGGGATGAATAGCATCTACGTTTAGTTCTTTACATGCTGCAATAATTTTATCTGCATTGAGATAAGATTGATTGGAAGGTGCAGGCCCGAGAAAAACAGCTTCATCTGCAAACAACACATGTGGTGCGTAACGATCGGCTTCAGAATATACTGCAACAGATTGTAATCCCATTTTACGGATGGTACGCATAATCCGCATTGCAATTTCACCACGGTTGGCGACTAATATTTTTTTCATCTGTATATTTTTAGCTTTTATTTTGGCCAGATGTTATTCGCCATAAAATTTTCATCGGCGGTTGGTATAATACCTCAAAAATTTTATGGCTCATTTCATGTGCTGATTTTTGTTTGAAATAATTACTCCAGCTCAACAAGTATCTGACCCTTATCAACTGCCTGTCCTTTTTCAACAAGTATTTTTTTGATAATGGCCGTGCAATGCGTGGTAATGGAATTTTCCATCTTCATTGCTTCGAGAATTAAAACACGCTCACCTTCGTGCACTTCCTGTCCAACATGAACTGCAACGTCCAGTACAAGTCCGGGCATAGGTGCTTTAATTTCTTTTTCGTGTTTGGCCGATACATTGTTGAAGCCCATTGTGTCGAGCATCTGATCGAGTTCATCTTTTATTTCAACAGAATAAAACTCACCATCCACTTCAATTTTACTTTTTTTGGCAGCAGCATCGCAGTTAATCAGCTTGGTATTTACAGACCGGTGATTCCTGATAAGATTATATTCACCAGGAGCCGTTTGAATAATATCTGCTTCTGCAATTTCTTTTTCAGTGAATAAAAAAACAAACTCGTTCACTTTAACCTGGAAGGTTTTGTTACGGTCGGTCATAATGATAAATGTGATTGATGAAAGATTGAGTTGGCAGCATCGTTTATGGCATTTATGAAACAGGTTAAAAAAGCACCTGCTTGTTATAGTAAGTTTGATTTTTTTATGTTGTTAAACAATGACATTACTCATCATTTTTCAGAATAGATATCAATTTACAAAAAAACATCCCGCATGCAAACAGCAGCAACCATTCTTTCAATTAAAGCACTAATACAGTTTTCTACTGAAAATTTTTGAGTACTAAAAAACTAACTACTATGATTTAAAAATTGTGCCAGATCAAAATCTGCATATTGCCAGGCTTTATCGAAACGGACTTTCACACGTTCTGCTTCTGCAATCTTTCCTTGCTTTTGAAGCGACTGATATAATCCAAAGAGAGCCCACCCGTTTTCTTTCCAGGTGTTTAAATCTTCCTGGTATATTTTTTCAGCTTCAGCATATTTGCCGGCCTTTAGTAATGCAGCTCCAAAATGATGGCGAACAGAAAAAAACCAGTCAGGCGGTTCATTGTAATTCAAATTATCCTCAATAACAATTGCTTTCTGAAAAGCAGTTATTGCTTTTGCATATTCCTTTTTTTGCTGATAAATTCCGGCAGCAAGTGTACTCTCTGCAATCTGTACAATATCGAGCATACTATTAATCCCCCAGATTGTCATTTCCTTCAGCGCATTATCTTTTGCCAATTCTTTTAATTGTGAAAGTTCATGTTCAGCATTCGCAATATCGTTTTTGCCGATGTGCGCCATGCCCTTTGCGTAGTGCAGTATTATACGGGGATAAACCAAATCATTCTCCGGCTGTTTTATTTGAAGGATGCTGTCCCACAAACCAAACTTAACTGCCACAAAATATGGGATGGTATAATAATGCTGCAGTGTAGCCCAGCCGGGTTCACGCATTATGTCTTGTGCCGTTTTTTCCTGCACTTTATTTGCAGCCATCCATGCCAGCTTATAATTTCCTTCAAATGTTGCAGTAGCAGTCAGGTAGTGATAGTTATGCGGATAGTAGGCTAATGGATATGCACCCTGTGCGTGGCAGGTTGTAACATATGCACTGTCTATCTTAACAGCTTGCATATTAGCAACAGAACCAAGATGATAATCACCTGTCCAGATATAAATGTGAGAAGGCATATGTACTAAGTGCCCGGAACCGGGTACCAGTGTCATAAGCAACTTTGCACTGGCCAATCCTCTTTCAGGTGTTTTCGAAGCTTCCACTGCATGAATATAAAAATGCGGAGCTCCCGGATGTTTTGGATAAAGTTTAATAAGATTTTCAAGAACAGTAACAATTTCGGGGGTCCATGGGCGTGGCTCTTTTGTTTTTTTATCATACAAATCCCACGGATGCATATCCATTAACGATTCAGCATAAATAGCACTGATGTCGGGATCTGCAGGGAATGCTTCATAAACTTTTTTCATTTCGCTGGAAAAAGCGCTGTCAAGATGTGATCTGTCTTTTGGTGCATCAGGTGTGTAGCGAAAAGTTAAAGCTTTTATCAGCGCTTTTTCTTTAGGTGTACAGTTTCCTGAAAGCATTAATGCTTTTTGAGAAGCAGCATAAGCCCGTTGATAGTTATCATCTTCCATTCCTGCATTATAGTTGGGACCAAGTACATAAGCAAAACCCCACCAGGCCATTGCACAGGATGAATCGATTCGTGCAGCTTCAAAAAAAGATCTGGCTGCTTCTGCATGATTAAAACCGTAAGACAGCATCAGTCCCTGGTTGAAATATTCCTGTGCTTCCTGATCGGCAGTTGATACTTTGAAATTGATTCCTTCCAGTCCCTTGAGCTTCGGCGCTTTTATACCAGCTGAGTACCAGCTTTTGTCGGTTGTTTGTGGTGTGCATCCTACTATGTTTTCCTTAGCAGATGTAGCAACAGTTTTTTTTCCTGTTTCATTGCAACTCATGGTCAATACAAACAGTACTACGCCATAAAATATTTTTTGCATGATGAAAGGTTTAAAACACCATGCAGAAATTTCCAGGTGCATGGTAATTGGTTATTGTAATTGTTTTGAGAGAATTTCAGAAAGCCAGCCTGCTTCTTTATCAAAACCAGAGAAACAGAATAATACTGATCTTCTGCAAATCCTGCAGTTCCAAAATACAAAGTCGATTACTCAAATGCAACAGAAAGAAAACAGTGATATTGTGATGCAAGACTGACTGATAAAAAAAGCCCTGCAAAAAATGCAGGGCGTAAATCATCACAAAAAATTATTTGGCTCCCGGAGGACATTTTTCTTTCAGAAAATTTGTGTACAGTTTAATTAAATGCGCATAAGTTCCCTGTCCCTCGCTGATGCTGTGTGTACGGTTGGGATAAGGCATAAACTGGAACAACTTACCATATTTGATGAGTTCATTCACCAGCATTTCTGCGTTACTGTAATGCACATTATCATCGCCTGTACCATGAATGTATAATAAATTTCCTTTCAGGTTTTTGGCATACGTAATGGGCGAACCTTTAATAAAGTCGTCTTTATTTTCCTGCGGCAAACCCATGTAACGTTCCTGGTAAATATTATCGTAATTCAGTTGATTGGTTACAGCAGCAACTGCAATTCCTGTCTGGAAAATATCAGGATACTGAAACAGCAAATGCAAAGTTGAAGAAGCACCACCGCTCCAACCCCACACAGCTACTCTTGACTGATCAAGATACTTGCGTTGCTCCAGTAATTTCTTCATTCCCATTGCCTGGTCACGGATGTTCATGCGGCCAATCTGTTTGTAAATAGCTTTTCTCCATTCAGCACCTTTTAATGTGGGTGTGCCACGGCTGTTGAATGAAACATAGAAATAACCATCATTATTCATGTTACCATAAAGAAAATTATTTCCTGCATAAAAATCATCTTCAACAGTTGTTGCTGCAGGCTCGCTGTACACATATAATACAACAGGATATTTTTTTGTGCTGTCGAAATTTTTTGGCCTGCTTATCCAACCATCCATTGTTATTCCGTCTTCGGTAGTGATGGTAAAGAATTCAAGATTATCCCGTTTAACCGGTTTTATTTTTGTGAGCAAATCATCACCTGCAATTGCTTTGTGCGTTGGCAGACTGATCATTTCGGAAGAAGGCATTACACTACGACTTGTAAAACTGTGCATACCAAATTTTCCATTGGGCGAAAGCTCGTATGTGTTGGTACCATTATAACCATCAGGTGTAACACGGACAGCTTTGCTTTTACCATCCATTTTTACTTTGTACAAATAACGTTGAATAGGATTATCGGGTGAAGCAATAAAATACAATTCATTTGTTGTTTCATCAACTGCACTGATGGTTTCAATATCATAATTACCAATGGTGAGTAAGGTTTCCTTGCCATCTCTTGTTACTTTATAAATATGTCTCCATCCATCCTTTTCACTCACCCATAAAAATGCAGAATTGTTACTGATGAAATTCCAACCTCTCGGATCATCATCATTCCACCTGCTTTTAATATCAATCCATGCTTTATCTGTTTCGCTGTAAAATTGTTTTGCTTCGCCGGTAACAGCATTACAGAAATATAATTTGCTTTCGTTTTGTTTGCGGTTGAGTTGCTGTACTACAATTTCATTTGCTGCACTCCATTCCATGCGTGGCAGATAATTGTTTGCAGGATCGCCGGGAATATTCATCCAAACAGTTTTACCTGTTTCAACGTTCACAACGCCAATTTTAACCGGTGAAGGTTGTTCGCCAACTTTTGGATATTCAACCGGAATTATTCTTGAGTAAACCGAATCGGTTGTGTTGATCATGTAATAATCACGGATCTGGTTGGCATCCACCTGCCAGTAAGCAATACTCTTACTGTCCGTACTCCAGCGAAAACCATCACGTGCACCAAACTCTTCTTCATACACCCAATCAAACGTTCCGTTGATGAGTTTTTTTGTATTGTTGGTTGATGTTACAGCAGCAGCATTACCTGTTGCCACATCTTCCACATAAATATTGTTTTGCGAAACATAGGCTGCTTTCTTTCCATCGGGCGAAAGTTTTGCGTACAATAATGTTTGCGATGGACGGCCTTTACCGATCTGTACAAGTTTATTTGACGCAGCATCATACAGCCAGTAATCGCCTCTTGTGTTGTAACGCCATACACGGGCAGTGTTGGTAAAAATCAACACCTGCTGCTCGTTTTCGCTTACAGCAAAATCGGCAACAGTAATTGTTTTGCCATCAGCATTTTTTAATGCAGCAGCAATTACTTTCTGTGCGCCTGTTTTGAGATTTGTTTTTACAATTGAGCCATTCTCGTTTTCGTACATCGAAACGCCGTCATTGGCCCATTTAATTTTGTCGGCTTTAAACTGTGCAAAAGAAAAAAAGGAGAGAAGAATAAAGCAAACCGTAACAAGGAAAGATTTCATAACAATAAATTGAGTTCCCGAAAATAATCAAAACACAAATTGTAATTTGCAAATGTTATGGAAGGCAAAGAAAAACTGCGGATTGACAAATATCTCTGGGCAATAAGGCTGTTTAAAACCCGTAGCCAGGCAGCAGCTGCATGCGAAAGCGGCAAAGTAAAATACAATGGAGATTCGTGCAAAGCATCTAAGCTGGTAAGTGTTGGCGATGAATACGAGGTAAAAACGGAAGCCAAGCGCTGGCGTATAAAAGTAAGCGGACTGCTTCACAACCGTGTGCAATACAGCGAAGCTATTAAATATTATATCGATATTACTCCTGCCGAAGAACTGGAACGCATCCGGTTTATTGCATCATCTTTCCACACTGGTAAGCGGTTAAGCAAGGTTGGTCGCCCAACGAAAAAAGAACGCAGAGACCTGGATGATTTTATGGAAGATTAATTATCCGTTGGCGGCAGATCATTTTTTGTATAATACTTGTTCTGAATTTCGAAATAAAGTATCTTTCTTCCACGTTCAATTCTGTAACGTTTGATTTTATCAGGCAGTCCATCCCTGTTGTAACTGATTTCTTCTTCCCACATATCAGCAGCAGGTTTCAATCGGTGTAATTGCTGACTCAACAGCACACCACTTAAACTATATGTACGCTCAAGTTCATAATTGGTAAAAAAATCTTTCCCCTTGCCACGAACCCTGATTGATGGCTTGGTTGTTACATAACCCTTTAGCTGAAATGTTGCTTTTGCCTGTTCGATATCACCCACCATATAACGTTTGGCAAAAACATGCGTAAGCGTATCGATCATAAATTCCCAATCATCAGGCGGAGCATAAATTGAATTCTCATCTTCAAAAAGATAAATTTCATTGTAAAAGAAACGTTGAAGAAATGTATCCTTCAGAGAAATATTTTTGCCGTTCATATCATATTTCATCTGGAATATTTTAGGTTCAGGAATGGTATCAGGCCAGTAATTAATTTCCTGCTCCTTCAGTATTTCATTCATGTAATCAATCCGTTCTTTATACTTCAAACCAATTCCCACAAGTTTCTGGTACGTTATTCCGCTTTCGCCAGATGAAAAAGATGTATTCGCCTGCCTGCTGATATCGCCTAAAATAATCGCATCAACCCCTTCACGCTGTGCCTGTGCACATAAGCGCTTCAGCATTTGTTCTGAACTGAGTTCATACGATCCTTTTACTTCCACCAGTTTTACACGGTAAAATGGCTTTGCAGGTTTTTCGTTGTTGAAGAACACATCCACTTCGTTTTTATGTGGACGCAAAGGAATTTTTGAAAGTGAGTTATTCTCTGAATTAAAGTATTGCCCGCTTTGATAAACTTCGCAGGATGTAAACGTAAGCAACACAAAGCAACAAGTGTAAAACAAACGCATAGGCTAAAATTTACACTAAATGTAAAAGAGCATTCTAAAAACAAATTGTTAATTAAGTTTGCAGTATGAACATTCACATCATTTCTATTGTACCTGAATTGCTCGAAAGTCCGCTGAACCATTCCATCATGAAAAGGGCAAAGGACAAAGGGTTGCTCAATATTACTGTTCATCACCTGCGCAAGTGGGCGGTGAATGAATACGGGCAGGTAGATGATTACCAGTATGGCGGCGGTGCAGGCATGGTCATGATGTGTGAGCCATTGGAAAAAGCTATTCTTGAATTACAGCAGGAGAAAAAATTTGATGAGATCATTTATCTCACACCTGATGGCGAAACGTTTAAACAAAAAATGGCGAACCAGCTTTCGCTGAAAGAAAATATGCTCATCATCTGTGGTCATTACAAAGGCATTGATGAACGCATCCGTGAACATTATGTAAGCAAAGAAATTTCCATTGGCGATTATGTATTGAGTGGCGGCGAGCTTGCTGCAGCCGTTTTAGTTGATACTGTGGGACGACTGATTCCGGGTGTATTGAATGATGAAACATCGGCATTAACTGATTCGTTCCAGGATCATTTACTTGCTCCTCCCGTTTATACAAGACCTGCTGATTACAACGGCTGGAAGATTCCTGACATTTTACTGAGTGGCGATTTAAAGAAAATTGAAGAGTGGCGTTATGAACAATCAGTTGAACGCACAAAGCAACGCCGTCCGGATTTACTCGATGGTGAATAACCAAAACTTATCTTTGTACAATGGCACAATATTTCAGCATCGGTCAGATAGTTGGCACATTTGGATTAAACGGGGAAGTGGTACTGAAACACAATCTCGGCAAGCGTACTTCATTAAAAGGACTGGAAGTGTTGTTTGTGGAAGAAGCAAAGGACAAATTTCTCCCCTACTTTATTACCGGCACAAAAATTAAAAACGAAGCTGAAGTTTATATTGCAGTTGAAGGCATCGCTTCAAAAGAAGCGGCAAAAAAAATCACTGCAAAAAAAGTATGGCTGCGTGAAGATGATTTTAAAAAACATGCCGGCAAAACAGCTCCTATTTCGCTCATTGGCTATATGATGATTGATGGCACAAAAGAGCTGGGTAACGTTCTTGAAGTAATTGAACAACCTTTACAAATTCTCTGCAAACTGGAAATAGAAGGAAAGGAAGTGCTGATTCCACTGCATGAAGAAACCATCCGCAGTGTAAATCATAAAAAGAAGCAGGTGGTGGTTGAATTACCTGATGGATTGCTGGAAGTTTACTTGGGATAAGATATTTTTATAAGTTATTCACCAAATGCTGTAACAACGTTATAAAACTCCTTCCCCTTAAATAAAAATGAAAGATATTCTGCACCCAACAAACCTTTTACTTTCTTAACTTTTAAATGTCTTGTATTGACCTTGTTGGCTTGTTTTAAAAGAAGCATAAATTGATTTTTGACCATCAATTCTGCAGCAATAAAATAAAATGAATTTGACAATTTTTGATTTAAAGAGTTATCGTTGACAACATCAGTTTGAAAAATTTTTATACTCCGAACTGCAGTTTTCAATGTATCAAGTAAAAATTGAACTTCCGCTTTACCTGCCAGGGAAATACCTGAATTACTCAGATGCTTGGCAACATCAGACTGCTTGAAATAAATTACAGTCGCCTTACTTTCTAAAGAAATATATTTTTCACTAACAGTATCAACAAAACGAGGCTTTAGCTTTTGCCTGTTAACTGAAAGCATATTTTGTGAAAAACAATTCACAGAATACAAAACAACAAATATTAGAAATCCAAAACGTAGCATTTTACATTTATTCCTTTGGAAATTATTTCTCCGGCAAATTTCGTAAAAAGAAATCCCGCACATTACCACCCATAATCATTTCAATTTCATTCCGGTTAAATCCTTCTTTCAGCAAGGCATTTACAATAAGCGGCAATCCTGTTACATCAAAATGTGTTCCGATAGCTCCGTCAAAATCAGAACCAAGCGCCACTTTATCTACACCAATTTTATCGGCTACATAACGGATTGTCCGGGCAGTGGCAGCAGCATCTGTGCCGCATACAGCTGTTTCCCAAAAACCAATTCCCACTAATCCATTGTGTTTACCAATGGACAGTAAATGAGCATCTGATAAATTTCTTGTGTTGTTACAAACACCCTGCACACCTGTATGCGAAACAATAACAGGGCTGTTGGTAAATGCCAGCACATCATCAATTGTTTTTGGCGATGCATGTGCCAGGTCAATAATTACATGCAGGCTGTCCATTTTCTTCACCAGTTCTTTTCCTTTTGCAGTAAGTCCGCCCTTGTTTATACCATGCGCAGAGCCAGCCCACTCATTATCAAAAAAATGTGCAAGACCAATATAACGCACTCCTGCATTGTACACTTTATACAGGTTTTCAATATCATCATTCAAACAATGAGCGCCTTCAATACCCAGCATGCCTGCAGTAATGTTGTGGTTTGCTGCACGGTCTTTTATATATTGCTGTAAAGTTGCTTTACTTGTGATAACCCTGAACTGTCCATTTGATTTTTCAGCAAATGCATGCAGTTCACTGCACTGGTTCAGCGCCCTGTTGGTAACATTAAACCATGTATTAAAAGGACGCAGTTGTGCAAAGCTCAGCAAAGTGATGTTATCCGTTTTACTGTCGTTGTGTTCAATGTTCATGTGCTTTGGTGTTTTACTCACTATGGTAAACACCTGCAAAGCCATATTTGCTTTCAGCATACGGGGAACATCCACATGCCCATAAGTGTGTTCAGCCAGCAGGTTTCTGTCCCACAGCAATTCATCGCAATGCAGATCAGCAATAAATGGAATAGAATCGTACCAGCTTTGTTTAGGTGGGTTGACCACTTTTAACGCAACAGTGTTTTTTGATTTGTCGACCATCCCCGGCACAAAGCCGAAGAAGATGACAGCTGCAATTACAAGTATTACTAGAAATACCCGGGCAATTTTCTTAAGCATACGATCAGTTGATTGATCAATGAAAATAAGCATTCCTGCTGTATTTCAGAGAATCGTACTACCTTCATCTTTATTGTATCGTTATGAAACGACCTTGCCTGCTGCTGCTTTTTGTTTTTGCTGTTGTTTTGATAGCATCATCTCAAACACTCACTTCTTCCAATCTCCCGATTATCGTCATCAACACTAATGGACAAACCATTGTTGACGAGCCAAAGATTACAGCCGATATGGGTATTATTTACAACGGCGCCGGCGTGCGGAATAATATTACCGATGCATTTAATCATTACAACGGGAAAATAGGAATTGAAGTAAGAGGACAATCATCGCAGATGTTCCCAATGAAATCGTACAGTATTGAACTGCGTGATAATGCTGGAAACTCAACCGATAAATCATTATTCGGCTTGCCAAAAGAAAGCGACTGGGTAATGTATGCACCTTACACCGACAAAACATTAATGCGAAATTTTCTTGCTTATACCATGAGCAGGGAAATGGGTCACTGGGCTTCCAATTGCCGTTATGCAGAAGTTATTCTTAACGGGCAATACGTTGGCATTTATGTTTTCATGGAAAAAATTAAACGCAACAGCGGCCGTGTGAACATCAGCAAAATAGCAGCAACGGATATAAGTGGCGATGCAGTAACCGGTGGTTATATTTTCAGTATTGATAAGGAAGCCGACGGATGGATGTCTTCTTTCGTTCCTCCGTACGTGTATAAAAATCAGTTTATACAGTTCAGTTATGTTTATCCAAAAATCACTGCATTGGTTCCCGAGCAGCAGCAATACATTAAAAGCTATGTTGACAGTTTTGAAAATGCTTTGTATTATTCAGATGTGCCTGCCAGGAGAAATGAATGGAGAAACTTTGCAGACGAAGCTTCGTTCATTGATTACTTAATTGTGAATGAAGTAAGCCGCAATGTGGACGGCTACAGACTGAGTTCTTATTTTTATAAAGACCGTAATTCAAAAAACAGGAAAATTTTTGCAGGACCAGTATGGGATTACGACCTGGCTTTCAGGAATGCCAATTACTGCAGTGGAAGCAGTGTATCCGGCTGGGCATTTGAATTTAATAAAACCTGTAATGAAGACTATTGGGAAATTCCTTTCTGGTGGTATAAACTTACAGAAGATGATGCTTTCCGTGCAGGAATACGTTGCCGCTGGAAACAATTACGCCAGACAACATTAAGCAATACCCATCTTTTTTCTTTGATTGATTCAATTGCCAATTTAACCAGCGAAGCCAGGGCAAGGCATTTTCAGAAATGGCCGATACTTGGTCAGTACATCTGGCCCAACCCCGAACCTATTCCAACAAGCTATACAGGTGAAATTGATTATTTAAAAAACTGGATTGAATCAAGATTAGCATGGATTGACAATAACATCCCCAACGAAGGAACCTGTTATGATTATCCTGCCAATGTAAAAGAAACAATGATCATCAGTGGTTCACCAAACCCAGTTCAAACCAATTACAATCTTATCATTAAATCAAAAACACAACAGCAGATCAGTATTGTTGCAACTGATATAACAGGACGAACAGTTTACAGCCAGCTCTTTGCTGCAAATGCAGGTTATAATCAACTTGCAGTTCCAATGCAGGCATGGCAAAGAGGAATATACATTTTCAGGTTTATATCAACAGCAAAAGAAAAGCTTGTACAGAAAGTAATGAAGATGTAATGATTAATTCATCGTCTTTACAATTTCACTAATACCCTGCTGATAACTTGTTGCAGTGAAACTAAAACGTTTTTCAAACTTGCTGCTGTCGAAAAAATAATCCTGGTTGTTCTGGTACTGCATTTCAACCAGCTCTTTTACCATTGGAGAAAAAAGACCAAACAAACGCATCATCCATTTTTTAAGCAGGTAATACCGTGGCTGCACATTCATTGCTGCAGCAATCATTGTAATAAATTCTTTGCCTGTTAACTTTTCAGCAGATGTTGGCAAATGCCAAACTTCACCAAAAGCATCAGCTGTATTGCCAAGTAACGCTGTTGCCTTAGCAGCATCGGGTGTATAAGTAAACGAATGAATTTTATTATCTGCTTCCTGCCAGAAAGCTTTGCTACCTTTTTTGAAATTATCGAATACTGAAATTTTTAATGCACTTGAATTTACATCCGGACCATAAAAATCAGCACTTCTTGCAATCAATGCAACAAGCTTTCCTTCTTTCACCGCATTCATGATCATCTGCACCAACTGCAATCTTATTTTTCCTTTTTCACTTGGAGGATTGAGTGTTGAATTTTCCGTCATGTGCGGAATTTCATCAGCAGCATACATGTACACATTGTCTAAAAAAACAAGTTTGGCTTTATGATGTATGCAGGCATCAATCACATTCTGCATCAGTACCGGCCATTCTTTTTTCCAAACCTTGATATTGTAAAGTAATCCCACAGTGAGGTACACCACTTCTGATCCGGCTACGGCCTTCATCACTTCGTCTTTATTTGTAAGATCGGCGGTAACTAATTCGTCCTTATCATTTACTTTCTTTGGATTTCTTCCTACCAAACGGATGTGGTTAGTGTAAGCTGTTAATTCTTTTGCTAAAGGAGTTCCGATTGCGCCGCCTGCTCCGAGTATTGTTTGCATAACGAATAATTTAATGCAAAGCTACCTGGCTGCTTTTTCAAAAACGTTGACTTAGGTTAAGACTTTGCTGCCACCAGTATTCTCTTTTTAATGCGGCTTAAACTTTCGGGAGCAATGCCGAGGTATTGTGCAATTAATTTCTGAGGTACACGCTGAAAAATATCAGGACGCTGTTCAAGCAGTTCATTGAATTGTTTTTCGGGAGAAAAAGAAAGCAGGTTTTTTGTACGCCTGATGCTTTCGGAGGCAACACGTTCCACAACGATGCGGAAAAATTCAGAAACAGCAGGAGATTGTTTCAGCAGCTCAACAAGATCAACACAGTTTACCTGGTAACAAACTGTTGGCTCCAATGCTTTAATTGAAGAAGCCGATCTTGTTTGTTGCGAAAAACTTTCCAGGTCGGTTACAAATTCATTTTCAAATGTAAAATTGCAGGTACGTTCATTGCCTGCTTCATCCAGATAAAACTGGTGTAATCCACCGCTTTGAACAAAGTAAACATGATGTGACACTTCGCCTGCACGCAGCAGTATTTCATTACGCTTATATTTCTTTTTCTGGAAAAAATACAGTGTTGCAGCAACTTCTTCCTCTGTAAGTGAAACAGATTTCTGAACAATATTAATTAAAGGATGCATGTTATGAAGTTATTGTTGCATGCAGAAGCTGATCAAACATTAAAACCTCGGGCAACTCAGCTTTTTCTTGTTTGGATCAACATGCTTTTTAATCCAGATCAATGATATTTCCAAACCACCCTGCCTGCGTGATGCAGCAGCGAGTCTTGACACATTCACATCATAAGAAACACCAAATCTGAAATCGCCAAATTCTAAACCGGCATAAGGAATAATAGCATCGCCTAAACGATACCATGCACCAGCATATACATCAGTAGGACTTTCATAATCGCCATTTACTGTAAAACCTATTGCTGTGCCCAGCATGGTTTCACTTGCACCTGCCTGCCGTTGATAGTTGGCACTAACAAATAAAGTGGTCGCATCGGCAATGGGGAAATAACCACCACCATGAATCGTATAGCGTGGATTTAATAAATAAGTAGCACCCTGGAAACTTACTTTAGGGCGATTGATATGATACATGGATGCTCCAATGTAAAAATTGTTGTAATCGCTGGTGGCACCACTGTACACAAAGCCTGCATTAATATCGGCATAACCAATATTTACAAAACCTGTATTGTTAAATACTTCTGATGTTACACCTGTAAAACCAATACTGGTCAACTCATCTGCAAAATCAAGTTTATTAATATCGAGTCGGCGCTGTGCATAGCTTCCGCTGAAGCCAACACCAATCTGGTGATATCCGTTTTCATCCAATCCCTTATGATATGCAACCGAACCGGAAACATAACTGCTCTTTAAAATACCATCACCGTTAATATCATACATGCCCATTACACCCACGCCAAACTGGTCGAACTCAGGGATACGGTTACCCAGTATTCCAAAATCACCGGAGATGGTATTTGTGCGGAAAGCGTTATTGATTGTTGGCCATTGGTTACGGTAATTCACTGCAACACGGGCTGTACCATTAAACTTGCCTGTTAAAGCAGGATTGAGGGTAAGCGGTGATGCAAAGAATTGAGAAAAATGAGGATCCTGTGCAGAAACGTTCTGCGCCAGTAAAATGATTAAAATAAACGGTATAAGTTTTCTCATCAGAGAGCGATTCTTTTTTTCAGACGTTTTTCAATGAATGTTTGCTGCTTTGCTTATTTGTTAAAACAAAGGGTATTCGATTAGTTTTGAATTTTTGTTCCGTATGAAAGGTCGCCGGCATCGCCTAAACCGGGTACAATATAACCTTTTGCTGTGAGTTCGTCATCTATTGCACCACACCATATTTTTACTTTTGGCTCATTGCGCTGCACATATTCAATTCCTACTGTACAGGCAATGGCGCAAACAATATGAATTTCAGACGGCTGTCCTTCAACCCTTAAATGCTGTACTGTTTTTACCAAAGAACTTCCTGTTGCCAGCATGGGATCGGCAATGATCACTACACGGTTTTCCAACGTTGGGCAACTCACATATTCAAGGCTTATTTCAAAACTGCCATCACGGTGATGCTTACGGTAAGCTGAAATAAACGCATTATCGGCCCTGTCGAAATAATTTAACAGACCTTGATGTAACGGCAAACCGGCTCGTAATATTGTCGCAAGAACAGGCTGCTGTTTCAGCACTTTTGTTGGGGCCGAACCTAACGGAGTCGTAATTTCTTTTTCTTCCCAGGCAAGTTCCTTGCTTATTTCATACGCTGCAATTTCACCGATGCGTTCCAGGTTGCGGCGAAACCGCATACGATCAGTTTGAATTTCTGTATCTCTTAACTCTGCAACCCAGTTGCTTACCAATGAATGCTGTTCGCTTAAATTAATCACCATAATGAAAGTTCTTGTATCGTTTAATGCAGTGGTGTTTTGTCATGGTTGAGAGGCATTTTATTCAGCAACCCGGCTGGTTGACTGTTTTAATATGCTGCCTGCTTAATTTTACAAATCTAAATGATAATGACTTAACCCCACAATCATTGGGGAACAAAATTGGCCATCTGCATAAAATTCAACGCAAATGATTTACAGGGTAATTGGTTTAATGAGCGGCAGTTCACTCGATGGGCTGGATATTGTTTTTACAGAATTTGAAGTGCTGGGTAATAAATGGAGCTACAATGTTCAGTTCAGCGATTGCTACCCATACAGCAATGAATGGACAGAAAAGCTGAAAAACGCACCTTCACTTTCTGCGGCGGATTATATGCAGCTGCACAGCGATTATGGTCATTTGCTGGGGCAGATGGTGAACAGGTTTATTGAAGAACACGGGCTCCAGTTTAAAGTGCAGCTGATTACTTCGCACGGGCACACAAGTTTTCACTCACCATCCACAAAAATGACGCATCAGTTGGGCGATGGTGCAGCCATTGCAGCCGAAACAGATATTAATGTTGTGAGTGACCTGCGTGCAATGGATGTTGCGTTGGGCGGACAGGGTGCACCTATTGTTCCAATTGGTGAAAAATTATTGTTCAGCGATTTTTCTTATTTCCTCAATATTGGCGGCATTGCCAACATTACAGCCAAAACAGATCCGTTTGTTGCGTTTGATATTTGTCCGGCAAACCGGGTGCTGAACCTGCTTGCCCAGCAAACCGGTAATGCATTTGATCCCGGTGGCGAAATGGCAAGAAGCGGTACGGTTGATGAAACCTTGTTACAACAGCTGAATACATTGAACTATTACAATCAACCCTACCCCAAATCATTGGCAAATGAATTTGGAACAGATGAAGTTTATCCAATCATTCAACAATCGGGCTGCAGTATTGCCGATGCCTTGGCCACTTACACCGAACATATTGCCCTGCAGTTGAAAAATGCGGTGGAAGCAATTCATCTTCCCTCAACAGAAAAACAAAAATTGCTGGTTACCGGTGGCGGCGCATGGAATACTTTTTTAATAGAACGGATGCAATATCATCTTCCGTCTGTTGAAATAACTGTACCTGATGCACAGCTCGTGAATTACAAAGAAGCTATCATTATGGCTTTGATTGGTGTGCTTCGCTGGAGAGAAGAAAAAAATGTACTCAACAGTGTTACCGGATCGGCACGAAGCAGTGTTGGTGGTGCGGTGTGGATGGGGTTGGTATAAAATTCAGCAAAGGCTTTGATTTTTTTCAACCACTTTCAATGCATGCTTAAAAGGTTGGTTATGTTTCAACGGCTATAAAAACAAACGAATTATAGACCGAGTATTGATTTGAGTTTTGGATAACCTGCCCTGCTTACAGGAATTTTTGCACCCGATTTCAGCAAGGCAACATGATTTTCTTTTTCATACGGATCAATTCTTGTTATCTCCTGGATATTCACCATAAAAGAACGATGTGTACGGACAAACAAAGAACCATCGAGTACATCTTCAAAATAGCCCATTGTTTGTTTTTTCAGAAACGCACCTTCGGCAGTAATAATCTTTACATAATCATCAGCCGCCTCCAGGTAATGAATTTCCTGCACAGGAATGATTTTAATTTTGCTTCCTGTCTTCACAACAATCCGTTCATTTTGCTGCGGATGCCGTGCTGCTTCTTTCAATAAATTTTCAGTGGCTTTTGAATCGGTTGTTTTGTTTTTCTCCATCCACTTGCTGATGGCTTTATCAAAACGTTCCTGCGAAAAAGGTTTTAATAAATAATCAACTGCATTTGCTTCAAATGCCTGCATGGCAAATTCATCATACGCCGTTGTAAAAATTACATGCGGTGGATTTTCAATCAGCTCCAGCATTTCAAAGCCGGTAATCTTCGGCATTTGTATATCAAGAAAAATTAAATCGGGCTGATGTTGCTGCACTGCCTTCACACCTTCAAAACCGTTTGAACATTCTTCCACCAATTCAAGCTGAGCATGTTTCTGCAGGTATTCTTTCACCACGCTTCTTGCCAGTGGTTCATCATCAATAATTATAACTTTATAACTCATTGTTGTACTTCTTCATTAATGGTTTGTGGTTGCGGAATCATAACTGTTGTGATAAAGATATTTTCTTTTGTTTCAGTTTGCAGCAGTTCATTGCGGCCAAACAAAAGAAAAAGTCTTCGTTGAACCGAACTTAAGCCAAAGCCCGTTCCTTTTTTTGCCGGCGATGTTTCTGCATCAAAAGGATTTTCAACCACTACTTTTAATTCATTGTTTTCAGCCATGGCACGAATGCTGATTTGTGTTGGCTCGGTTGTATCATACAAACCAAACTTAATAGCATTCTCCACCAATGGCTGCAGCAGCAAAGCAGGCAACTGCATGGTAAGTGCATCAACATCGGCTTCAATTCTCGTTGTAAGTCGATTACCAAACCTCACCTTTTCAATATCAAGATATAACTGCAGTGAATGTAATTCTTCATCCAGCTTCAGCCATTGCTTTTCTTCTTTCTTCAATGTTGTACGCAAAAATTCAGAAAGCTGCTGCACCATTTTACGTGCTTCATCAGGCTTTATTGAAATCAATGCATTGATGGAGTTAAGTGCATTGAATAAAAAATGCGGTTGCAGTTGCTGGCGGAGTTTAAACAACTCTGCTTCACGGGTTAATTTTTCTGCTTCGGTTTTTTGTTTATCAGCTTCCGCTTTTTCCTGCCAGTTATAATAAGCATAAGCAAACATGGTAACACACCCATTAATCAAAAAAGCAATTCCAATCCTTAATGGCAGCGTGGTGTTTCGTATCTGCATATACACACTGTTCTTGGGATAAATAGCATTCATGATGAATGTTTTTGCAAAGAACCATGCAGCGGTTAACACAATCACCAGTAAAAACAAATTGAAAATTCCTTCTTTGCGGGGCAGGTAATATCGCAGAATGGTAAACACAAGCCATGTGCCCCATATCAGCAATGTATTGCTCACAACACTATCGGTAAGTGCAGTAAACCAATCAAGTCCCATTTTATACAACGCCAGCTGGTGTGCACTAATCCACACAAACCAGAACAGGCTGAAGGGCACCATGAATTTTTTTGATTGAAAAGGAGAAACAGCCACGAAAAATAATTTAGGAATGATAAATTTCAACCGGTTCATTCAGCACATCCTGTGCACGAAGCCTGGCCGAATAAATAAAAGCATCTGCATCTTCCTCCACTCTTGTGCCTGAAAATAATTCAGCACCATCCAGCATTGCATTAAACGGGTATACATCCGTTACCGCAACCATCTTCCAGCAAATCATTTTGTTTGATAAACTGAAAAAACTTTCTTCTTCATTCTTTGCAAGTGTATTTGCTTTTGCAAAGGCTGCAGCTTTATCTGCAGCCTGTATTAAACGTATCTGCTCTTCAAATTGTGCGGGGTGTTTTCCATTACCGCAAATAACCTGGAAAATGATTTTTGCGAGAAACCAGTTCATTGTACAGTTGTTTTGATTGAATAACATTTACAGCAATTAATAAGCCGATTTAATATCAATACCACCAAACATTACAAACCCATCAAGGATTAAAACCTTATCGGCACTTACGCCAGAAGTATGAGGACGTTTATCATCAATACCACCAAACACAGCTGTTGCATCAGAACGTATCTGCCAGTGTGATGGAACAACCAATGTACATCCGCCGAACATACAGGTTACATCAAGCCTTGCTTCTCTGTCAAAATCGGCATTCATTAAATTAATTTCTGCGCCACCGAATATGGCCGAAATATCACCACCTCTTAAATCTTTGGCGTAAATATTTTTCTTTACAGCTCCAAACACTGCCGTTGCATCAATTACATTGTCTGAACTGTTTGTTCCCTGCGAAGACATGGTTGTTTGCGCATTGGTTGTGTATGTATTCTGAGTTGTTGACTGGGCATTGGTTGTGTACGTAGCCTGCGTTTGTGTATCATCTTCAATCCATCTTCTTTTTCTGCGGCCAAGTAAAAAGCTAAGACCAACTGCAATTAAAATCACCGGCCAGAAAAACTGGCGGAACTGCCAATCGGGATTGTTCTGCGTCATCAGAAAATAACCTCCTATGATCATCATAATCCACCATCCGTTATTTCTGAACCCATCTTTTATTCCTATTATCAGCCCGATAGCAATTAAGATCATGGGCCATGTAAACAGGTAACCAGGCACAAACATGAGGTTAAGGTTGCGCAGCAAAATAAGAATACCTGCAACGATGATGATAACACCTAAAAGAAGCCGCTCATTTACTCTTCTTTTTCTTCTTTCAAAATTTGCCATAACTATAATTTTTATTCAGTTTCTGTACGGTTATTGTTTCGTTCTTTCAGTGAAGATATTATTTACTGTTTGCTTTCTTCGTTTCTTTTGTGCTTCAGCACAATCATTAAACCAACAGCAATTAATATAGCAGGAAAGAAAAAGTGACCAAGCCCAAAGCCAAAGAAGATATGATTACGCATCATCAAAAAACATCCGCCAATCAGCATCAGTATCCACCATCTGTTATTTTTAAATCCATCCCTCAATCCAAGCACAAGACCAATCACAACCAGGATCAGCGGCCAGCTGAAAACAAAGTGAGGAATTAATGAAAAGCTGAACCTGTTCATTAACAAAAGAACACCTGCAATAAGGATAACCATGCCAATAACGCTGCGGTCATGTGTTCTTTCCTGTTGTCTTTCAATATTTGCCATAAGAATTAATTTTTATCAAAATTATCTTACCGCAGCACCCGGGTCAATAGCAGAGAGGTTAAGCGAAATTGTTTGTCGGTTAACGACAGGTTGCCGTCGGTAAACTGCGATTCCAATTCCCATCACAGCGGTGACTGATACCGGTCATTCATTAAAAAGCAGTCTGGCATTACCTTAAATGGCTGTATAAAAAATAAACATGCTGACTTTTTCGCCTGACACATACCGTTTGCTTCAACACGAAAACATTGAGCAAAACAGGCAATTGTTTCAACAGTTGCAGGATCAGTTTGCTGCAGAGTTTGAAGCTGTTTTTCCAGATAAACTCGCAGCGAAAACAATTGTGGTAATTCCAAGTCTTACGGTTGACCAGGAGATATTAACCAAAGTAAAAGGTCATTTTTATTATGAAGAACGGCTGCTTTGTTTACTCATGCTGCTGCGCATGCCACGTACGCATGTTGTGTTTGTAACAAGTGTGCCGGTTGATCCGGTGATTGTTGATTATTACCTTCACCTGCTGCCGGGCATTACCGGTTTTCATGCAAGAGAACGGTTAACATTGCTGAGTTGCTTTGATGCATCGGCCAAATCATTAACTGAAAAAATTCTCGAACGTCCAAGGCTTATTGAACGCATCAAAAAATGTATTCCGCAAAATTCGCCTGCACATATCACCTGTTTTAATACAACTGAACTGGAACGGGTATTAGCAGTAAAACTTGGTTTACCTGTTTATGCCTGTAATCCTGATCTTAATTTTCTAGGCACCAAAAGCGGTTGCCGAAAAATTTTTAAAGCCTGCAATGGTCCTGCTCCTGATGGTTTTGAAGATGTGCAGAACAGAAGAAATATTGTTCAACGGCTGGTCGATTTAAAACGTAAACATCCTTTACTAAAAAAAGCCGTCATTAAAATGAACGATGGTTTTTCCGGTGATGGAAATGCTGTTTTCTTTTATGACGATGCAGTGAAAAATAAACAGCTTGAACAATGGATAAACAGTAATCTTGAACAGCAATTAAAAGTGATTGCAACAGAATTAAGTGCTTCAACATTTATCAGCAAGTATGAAACCATGGGTGGTATTGTGGAAGAATTTATTGAAGGCGAAATAAAAGCATCACCTTCTGTTCAATGCCGTATTAATCCGCTGGGACAAATTGATATTCTATCCACACATGATCAGTTACTCGGAGGCGAAGATCGACAGGTATTTCTTGGTGCTACATTTCCTGCAAATGAGGAATATGCAAAAGAACTGGCTGTGATTGCCTTTCCCATTGCAGAAGAATTAAAAAAATATGGTGTGCTTGGTCGTTTTGGAATTGACTTCATCAGTGTAAAAGAAAACGACTGCTGGAAACATTTTGTGGTTGAAATTAATTTACGCAAAGGCGGCACAACACATCCTTACATTATGCTGCAGTTTTTAACTGAGGGAGATTATGATGCAGCATCGGGCAAATTTTATATGAACGATGGAAAACAGCGTTACTACATTGCCACTGATAATCTACAAAGCGATTCATACAAAGGCATTACTCCTTACGATTTAATGGACATTGCAATCTGTAACGGTCTTCATTACAATGGTGCATCCGAAGAAGGCGTAACCTTTCATTTAATTGGTGCACTTTCTGAATATGGGAAAACGGGTGTTGTTTGCATTGGCAACACACCCGACCGTGCAAAAGCTTATTTCAATAAAGTTGTTGAAGTGCTGGATAAGGAATGCAAACAAAAAAAATGATTTTATTCAAAAGCAGGCGATTAAATAAATTCTTTTTTATACTTAACAACCGCCGTTTACTCATACACTAATACATCGGCATACACAATCATAGTACCCATATTCATATAGCCGGTCCAGGTATATTGATTTTTTCTTAACTGCCTTGTCCAGGATAATCTTTTATTCTGTTGATCAGTAAAAGCAATCTGTGGTTGTTTGTAGTCAACTGTATTTTTCTGAACATTTAACCATTGCATGGAAACAAAAAAAGAACGCTGATCAAGTACTTTATCTGGCTCGGGAATTTCAACCGATAAATACTTACCTTTTAATACAGTTGATGACAGAACTATATCATTTTCCAGTAAATCATCTCCAGGACTACCATCACTGTTTACGCTGTAAATGTGAATACGAACAGGATTCATATTGCCGGTTTTGGCATTTTTAGTATATACCTTAAAATAAATCTGTCGAACAGAATATTTCTTTATTTCATCAGGAATTGTAATGAGAGTAGCATATTCTGAACGATACCCGAGACCTGCAGCCATTGAGTAATCCTTTTTTTCATGTAGTATTCCCACTTTCTCTGTTCTGAACTTTCCAACATAAACATTATTCAGCTCAACAGGTTTATGCACAAGTTTAATTTCCGGTAAATCTGCGCTTAAGCCAGTTATTTTTTTATCATAATAACCAACACAGGTAATTAAAACTGTATCATTCTTTTGAGGAGTATAAGTAAAAATCCCAGAACTATCTGCTTCAAAAAATAATTGATTCCGAACATTTATTGTTGCAAAAGCAATACGTTCTTTTGTTGCGGAATCTATAATCTGAAACCGCAAGATTTGTTGAGATTTAGCTGTAATGCAGATTAACAGCAAACAGATCATTAAAGTGTTTTTCATTTTCATCGTTTCAGAAAAGATTATTTCTCTGAATGAAAATAAAGAACAATAAAAAAAACAGTACCGAAGTACTGTTAAAATTGTTTATAAAACCCGAAGGCTGATAAAAAAGTTACAATCCATACTGATCCACCACATACAACAGCAGCACCATATTAACTGCACCTAATTCAAGTTCACGTTTGCTCACAGCTTCAAATACATCATTACCTGCATGATGATGATCGAAGTAACGCTGCGAATCGGGACGTAAACCGCAAAGCATTGCTCCTGTTTCTTTCAACGGACCAATATCGGCTCCACCACCACCTTCTGCAAATTCATACACACCATAAGGCTTAAACAACGGTTCCCAGTTTTTTAATTTTTGCAATGGCGCTCCGCCGATTGTAAATCCAAATGAACGTGGGGTAAATCCACCGGCATCACTTTCCAAAGCAAAAATGTACTTGTTGGTTTTATCTGCAGCAGCAACTTCACCATATTTTTTTCCGCCACGTAAACCATTTTCTTCATTCATAAACATCACCACACGAATGGTGCGTTTTGGTTTTATACCAAGTGCTTTATAAACACGGATGATTTCCATACTCTGTATACATCCTGCACCATCATCATGTGCACCTTCAGCCAGATCCCATGAATCAAGATGACCACCAACTGTAATGATTTCATTGGGGAATTCTGTTCCTTTTATTTCACCAATTACATTATAACTTTTTGCATCGGGCAGCATTTCACATTCTGTTCTGAAATACATCTGCAGACCTTTTTTCTTCTTCAGTTCATTGCTGATATATTCTGCATGACGTGTTGAAACTGCAATGGCAGGAATTTTTGGAAATGAATCGTTATAGGTTGTTGTGCCTGTATGCGGATAATCATCAATATTACTTGCAAGTGAGCGAACCATTGCTCCAATTGCTCCGTACTTGGCAGCCATGGATGGTCCACGTCCACGGTATTGTCCTGCTTCACCATATGAACGGAATGTTTCAACGTTGGTTGGATTCATCGGGAAATTGTAAAACACAATTTTTCCTTTCACTCCTTTTTCACCTAACTCATCCAGTTCTTTAAATGAATGCACTTCCACCACTTCGGCTTTAATTCCTTTTTTACCTGTACCAACGCTGTTGCCCAGCGCACAAATGTTGAGATTCACCGGCTTGCCGTTTACATCAACCAGGAAAGCATTTTCTTTTGCTCCACGCACCCAATGCGGCACCATACACTCCTGCAGGTAAACCGTATCGGCACCCAGTTCCTTCATCATGCGGAAGGTTTCTTTTACGGCTTTTTCTGCCTGTGGCGAACCGCTTAATCTCGGCCCCACTTTCTTACATAGAAACCAAAGGTTCTGGTACGCTTTGCTATTGGTAAAAACATCGTCAGATATGCGTTTAAACATAGCTGAATCATTTGTTTGAGCTGATAATTCAATCACAGAAAAAATAAACAGAAGTAAGCTGGTAATACGTCTCATGCAGTAGAATTTAGAATATCCCCAAAGTAAAACAACTCTGCCAACCGGCAAAAAAAGGATTGAATGCCGAATGTAAAATTTTACAGACGGCAGCATACGGAAATACGTACTGATACGAAATGATTAACTTCGTCGTCTTAACCTGTCAATTTATCCTGCCTGTTGAAATGGCATGATAAATGTTGAACAGTAGCAAAATCAAGGAAAATGAAAATTGGCATTGTTTGTTATCCCACATTTGGTGGTAGTGGTGTTTTGGCAACTGAACTTGGAAAAGCGCTTGCCGATAAAGGCCACCTGGTGCATTTTATAACTTACCAGCAGCCTGTGCGTTTGAGTGGTTTTTGTGCTAATATTTTTTATCACGAAGTAAGAGTGCCACATTACCCTTTATTTGATTATCCGCCATACGAAACTACGCTTGCCAGTACAATGGTTGATGTGGTAATGAACAATGATCTTGATCTGCTGCATGTACATTATGCTATCCCGCATGCCTCAGCAGCATTTATGGCCAAACAGATTCTCCGCAAAAAAGGGAAAGATATTCCGGTAATTACAACGCTTCACGGTACAGATATTACACTGGTTGGAAAAGACAAAACGTTTGAACCGGTTGTAACATTCTCCATTAATGAAAGCGATGCAATAACTGCAGTTTCTGAAAGTTTGCGTAAAGAAACCTACCACAGCTTTAAAATTGAAAAAGAGATAGAAGTCATTTACAATTTTGTTGATGTAAAACGTTTTGCCAAGAAGCCGCTTGATGCTTTCAGAAAGGCAATTGCTCCAAATGGCGAACGTATTCTTGTGCATGCATCCAACTTCAGGAAAGTGAAAAGGGTGAATGATGTGATCAAAATTTTTGCCGGCATACGAAAAGAAGTTCCTGCCAAATTGCTGATGGTTGGTGATGGCCCTGACAGGCCTGGTGCTGAAGAACTTTGCCGTGAACTGCATACATGCGATGATATCCGTTTCCTTGGCAAGCAGCAGGAAATGGAAGAAATCCTGGCGATATCCGATTTATTTATTCTTCCTTCTGAGAGCGAAAGCTTTGGTTTATCTGCACTGGAAGCAATGGCTGCAGGTGTTCCCGTATTATCATCTAATGCTGGCGGTTTACCTGAAATTAATATTCATGGTGAAACCGGTTATATGGCGAATGTTGGTGATATTAACGGATTAGTTAAAGCCGGTATTGAACTGTTGAAAGAAGATGAAACGCTGAATAACTTCAAACAAAAAGCAAAGGAACATGCAGAGAAATTCGATATTCACCACATTGTTCCTTTGTATGAAGAGTTGTACGAGCGATTTGTGCCCGCAACTGCAACTGTTTAATTAATTACTACGACGTAACCATGATGCCGGGTTGAGGAATTGATTTTCTCTTGAAAGAATAAAATCAATTTGTCCTTCACCATCAAGGTTAGTTCCAACACGACCAACTGTTTGACCGGTTTTGATATTCTGTCCTTTACTTACGTTAACAGATGATAGATTACTGTATGTAGTGAAGTACTTACCATGCCTTACAGTTACAGCACTCATTCCACCTACATCAAACACACTCACAACTTCACCATCAAAAACAACTTTTACAGAAGTGCCAGCGGGAGATGCAATTGTAATAAAGTCCTGGTGACCTTTAATAGGAGTACCCGGAACAACATAATCACCATAAGGAATTGCAACATACCCGTTATCAACAGGGAATGGAAGTTTCATCCTATTTATTTCAAAACTGTTACCCAACGCTAAATCTTCCTTATTATACTCAAGATAACTTTCTACTTTTTTAACAACAGGTGCTGTTGTAACCGGTGTTGTTTTAGGAGTAGTAGCTGGTGTTGTTACTGTTGTTGAAGGATTTGTATTTGCCGGAGCATTATTTTTAGCATCTGCTTTTGCCTTGGCATCTGCATCAGCTTTTGCTTTTGCATCGGCTTTGGCTTTTAATTCTGCTTCTTTTCTTGCAGCGGCAATTTCCCTGTTAATGATTGCAGTAATTGATGCCTGTAATGATTGAGCCTGTTTTCTTTTTGCAGAAATATTTTTACTGATTTCCTTTTCTTTATTCTTCAGGTTTTTTACCACTTCATCCTGCTCCTGCTTATCCTTCACCAGTTCGCCCATTTCTTTATTCTGATCCTGCAGAACAACACTTTTTTGTTTACGGTTATTGGTAAGCTGTGTGATCTTCTGTTTATACAGTTCTTCTGTTTTAATAATAGCATCTAATTGCTGTGCACGGTAATTGCGGTAAGCACGCATGTATGAAACACGTTGAACAGCATCATTAAAGCTTGTAGCAGAAAACAGGAAGTTGAGAAAATCATAACTGCTCCTGTTTTTATATGCATACACCACGTTTTGTGCATAGTTCATCTTAAGCGTATCAAGATCCTTTTGCAAACGGCGCATTTCGATGTATGAAGTATTAATATCACCATCAATTGCTCTTACCTGCTTATTGATGGTTGAAATAACTTCATTGCGTAAACGGATTTTGTTCTGGATCAGTGTTAACTGCCCAATACTCTGTTTCTTATTTTTTTTGATTTCGTTGTACTGATCATTGAGGATTTCAATTTCCTGCAATGTTTGTTTGCGTTTTTTTTCCAGCTCAGCTTTATCCTGGGCAAACACAACAACATTCATTACAACAAATACCGTAAACAAAAAGAATTTCCGCATAGGCATGGTTTAAAAAGTACAAAATTAAGGTTTCAGGTCAAAAAGGGTAAACGCACTGTTCTGCGAAAACGTATCTGCTTTTAAATTCTTTTGAATTTTTTAGGAATTGAAAACGGAAAGCTCAGATCTTCATTGAATTTATAATCCTTGAATTTGAGCTGCACATCTAATTTGTTCTGCTGCGAAATAAAAATTTCCCTGTAAGATGAAAAAGGAATTCCTGCTTTGTTTTCGTACTCTGTATAAATAAGATCGCAGGTTCTGTTGCGGGCAGGATCATTATCATCCAGTTTGCTTTTCTCAACTAAAAAGTTACTGTTTATGGAAATGAGATTTTTAAACAACGCATCAACACTCAGCAAAGTATAACCTTTATCATTGCGTGTATAAGATGTAATACTGTCCCTGTTAAAAAACACGGGATTACCCAGCAGCAGGTTCTGCAAATCAGCAAATGCAAACGGGATCTGGCTCAACTCCTGGATATGTGACAAAGGACGTACCTGGTAAGTGTTGGCCAGTTTATCCAGCACTTTAATACTATCGGGTGTAATCAGCACACGAAAACCTTCAATACCCAGTTCATTACCCAGCGAAAGCCAGATAAGACTGTCTTTCTTCATACGCACATTGGCAACAAAATCCGGTTGCTTCCCTTTTGAATTAAAATAATCAACCTTAATCTTAGCCGAGAATGTTTTGAAGTCAATCCTGTTTTTCTGCACGCTTGTAAGCAATTCATTTACCATACGAACCGTATCGGCATGTGTAGGCAATACTTCGGGCACAACAGTTACAACAGTATCTTTTTTTATAATTGCCTGTTGCAATTTTTTTGTGGAACGACAGGCAGAAAAAATAAGAATCAGTACAAGCGATGCCGCAGCAATCGAAAATTTCTTCATTTGTTTATTATTTTCCCGTGCTGCCAAATCCACCGGCATTGCGGGTTGTGTGATCAATTTCTTCAGAAAGCGTCCAGTTCACTTTTTCTACTTTCTGGATAACCATTTGTGCAATACGCTCACCACTTTGAATTGTGTGAGGCTGCTTATCAAGATTAATTAAGATGATTTTTATTTCACCACGGTAATCTGCATCAATTGTACCTGGAGTGTTAAGGCAGGTAATTCCCTGTTTGGCTGCCAAGCCGCTCCTGGGCCGTATCTGTGCTTCAAATCCATCGGGAAGTTCAAGATAAAGACCAGTTGGAATCAATGCACGTTCCATTGGTTTCAGTTCTACGGCTACGGGTAAATAAGCCCTAATATCCATTCCACTTGAACCTTCTGTTGCATAAGTTGGTAACGGATTGTTTGATCGGTTGATAATCTTTACGGTCATAATTCAATTTTTTCAAGTAATACAGTTGCATTGGCAACAAGGCCTTCTTCTCTTCCAACAAATCCCATCTTTTCGGTGGTGGTGGCTTTTACTGAAACAGCATCTGCACCCAGTTCAAGAATAGCTGCAATTGTTTGCTGCATCAGGCTGATATAAGGTTTTATTTTAGGAGCCTGCAAGCACAATGTACTGTCAACATTCACCACACGGTAGCCTTTTTCCCTGATTTTATCGTACGAACGCTGCAGTAATATTTTACTGTCAATGTCTTTAAACTCATTTGATGTATCAGGGAAATGGGTGCCGATATCGCCAAGGGCGAGTGCACCAAGCAGCGCATCACAAATGGCATGCAACAGCACATCTGCATCGCTGTGACCCAATGCGCCTTTATGATGTGGAATTTCCACACCGCCTATAAAAAGTTTTCTTCCTTCAGCGAGTTGATGGTAATCAATGCCTGTTCCTATTCTAAATGCCATATTTAAAAATAAAAAGCGAAGGTAAAGTACCTCCGCTTTTGACAAAATATCTTTTAGAACCTATTAATCAGTAGCTCCGCCTGTTGCAGCATCACCACCTAAATCAAACACAAGGCTGAAACGGGTGGTATTGCTTAATGGATTGCGGGTTTGTCCCTGGCCTGAAGGAACGAGATAAGAGAAATTAAAGCCAAGGCGGTTGTATTTAACACCTAAGCCAACGCTGAAATATTTGCGGTTGCCTTTGGTTTTTGATTCATAGAAATAACCTGCACGGGCAAAAAACAAATCGTTATAACTGTATTCTGTACCTGCAGAAATCTGGAACTCCTTCAGTTCTTCACTAAATCCACCGGGAGCATCGCCAAATGAAGAGAACCAGCTGGCAGGCACGCCCTTGTTACGGTATTTTTCAAGCGCACTGGCTGCAGTATCTGTCGGCGGGGTGGGAACCATCAGCTTATTGATATCAATACCAAAGCTGATTTTATTGGTTTCATCAATTGTTTTCTGGTACACAGCACCAAGACCAAGGTTTGCAGGGATATAATCTTTACCTCTAGCGTCATTGGTATATTGAATTTTGCTACCAAGGTTGCTCATAACAGCACCGGCAGTAAATCCATTTCCTTCTTCATTAATTCCATTGTAGAAGAATGAAAGATCGCCCGCAACAGCTGTACCTGCTTTATACGTTACACCACCTTCGCTGTAACCACTGGCAAGGTTAGAGTAAATAAAGCGGAGAGCAACACCAACACTCAGTTTTTCACCTAAACGGCGGCTGTAACCACCATCAATTGACCATTCACGTGGCATGGCTGTTTTAATGGGGTTGCCTGAATAATCGGTGAACTGGATATTACCTAAGTTGAAATAGCGTAATGAACCTGAAACGGCCTGGTCTTCATTGATCTGGTGATAACCGGCAACAGCGCCGATAAATACATCGTTCAATCCAAGATCTTTTAACCAGGGAGTATATGTTAAGCCAATAGCTGATGGCTGTGATGCAAATGGAATTTTTGCCTGGTTCCAGAATGATGCGTTGGCATCGGCTGAAGTGGCAATGCCAATATCACCCATACCACCTGCACGGGCATCGGGCGAAATACGGAGCATTGGAACCGCAGTTGTAACAACATTAATAGATTGTGTGGTTTGGGCAAATAAGGCTACAGAATTAAAGGAGAGAAAAAGAGCCAGGAAAGTTCTGTTTCTCATCAGCATTTTGATTTGGGACATAAAAAGTTTTTTTCAATAAAGCTTATTAAAGATAGAACGGTTTGCATTTACAGAACAACCAATTTTTGCAGTGCCGATTGCTTTTTGCCATTTGAATCTTTTACTTCCAGTTGGTAAATGTAAACGCCCCTGCCAATTTTTTGCCCGTAATCATCCTTGCCGTCCCACTCTATTTCAAAAGAACGGTTTCCCTCGTTATTTATTGTGCGGGTGATGGTTTTTACCACTTTGCCCGAAACAGTATAAATGCGGATCAAAACCTGCAGATTATCCCCCGGCCTGTTGTGCTCAAACATAAATGTTGTGTGGCTGGTAAACGGGTTGGGGTAATTATATACATGCGCCAGTTTCAATTCGCTGTCTTTTACAACCTTAAACTCCAGCTCATATTCGCTGCTGTTATTCTGTACATCCCAGGCTTTAATTTTCAACACATGATTTCCTTCGGTTAAATTCTGCAGATGAAACTTTACAGTGCCTTTTTGATAGCTATCAGATTCTGCTTCGTAATAATCATTAAGAACATAATACTGGTTATTATCATTATCAAGTGTGGCAACAAGATCGTGACCAATTCCTGTAGAAACCGTATTAATTCCACTTGAATCAGACAACTTCAGCAATAAAACAGGGTTTTCGTTGCTAATGCCGCCATTCACAAACTTCTCGTCATTGAGCCATGCTTTTATAGCCGGACCTGTATTATCACTCACAGGATTTTTTGATGCGCCTCCAACAATAATTGAAGTTTCAGCACCTGTTCCATCTTTCACACCATCTTCTGTATAATAACTGATTTTGCCATTGCCATATTGATAATTAATATCCTTGGGCACAACAAAACTGTAGCTGAATTTTCCGTTCACCACTTTGGCCTTTCCCCTGAAAATAATATTGGATTGATTGCTGAATGAAATGACGTTGCTTGCCGGATCATTCCCCAATGTTTTTATTAGTTGAGGTTTATCATAAATAACCGGGTAAACATTGCCATTAAAGTTTGTGAGAACATTGCCCGACACATCAGTTACTTCGCCTTTAATTGTATAACGATCGAGTGCTTTCAATGTATCTGACGACGGTTGCTGGTTGTTGATTTGTGTTGTTCTTACTTTCAATGTTGGGAAGGCAAGACGTAATGCAGGGTCGCCGAGAAGAGTAAACTTGCGGTTATTAATGATGTCTCCAAAATTCTGATACGTGTAATTCTTCGCTCTTTTTACTGCATCACCCAATGTTGGAAAAATGCCATTTTGATCAGGTGCAAGTGCAATTTTCAGGTAATTATTATTGATGATGCGGTTGCTGAAAGCAAATACAACCCTGGTGGTTGTCATCAGTGCAATTGCCCCTGCTTTTTCCTTGAGTAAAATGCTTTCGCCTATTGAACTGATAGCAGGATCGTCATAAGGAGCAAAGTCACAAGTGGCAGTTATAAACAATGGAAATTTATTTTTATTACTCCAGCTGTTAACCATATCCTGGTCAAGAATATCTTCTTCAGCCAATCGTTTTGAACCGCCGTGGCCACTGTAGTTCCAGATTAATGTTCCTGAAAATATTTTGTTGTTGATCGCCTGGTTTACATCGGGGTAACGGCTGCCGCCACTTCCGCTCTGCTGGCGGTAAGCATCAAGATAAATTTTTGCTACATTAAAATTATTATTCTGCTGAATAAGCTGTGCATGCAGCTCGGCATCATCCAAATGAATATTATTGTCTTCATCATCAGCAACGAGCGTAACATCATTACGCCATGGGCCAAGACAATCTTTATCGTAATAATGAATGATTTTATCAACTACGTAACGGGCTTCATCAACCGTTTTTACCGGGATACGTCCAATACCAATATCCAGCAGGTTTAGAGGATACGACTGGTTGATATTTTCTCCATCATCTAAATAACCAAAAAAATCATCTGAAGTATAGGTTGACAAAGGATCCAGGGACGATTCACTTTCATAGCAAGGAACAAAGTTGGTATTATTCTTAATCCTGCTTTGGTAATCGTATGAAGCATCTCCAAACAACAACAAATACTTTGGTCGTTTTGTGGTATCTGTTCCTGCTTTATCGTAATACATTTTTACATAATCCCTGATAGCAACAGGATCGGGTGTACCAGATGCAAATTCACTGAACACCTGGTCGGTTGTTACAACCAGCACACTCAATGATTGATTTTGCTGATGCCAGGCCCCTAAACGTTGAGCTTCGGCAAGAAATGAAGGATACGTTATAATTAAAAAATCTTTGGGCGATGAGTTGTGCAGATCCTGGTTATTTATTTTGCCGGCAGATGTTGGAACAAAAAACTCCTGCGAATTAAAAGCTGCATATTCATGCAGCTGTTCATTATGGTTCACAAACCGGAATTCACCGCCAGATAAACTGCCAGGAATATTGACAGGTTTTAACGGATCAGTTATATCCCAAACCACAGTAGTTGCAGTAGCTGACTGCAGCCTGAACTCGGCTGCATTTCCAATTGCCACCGATTCCCAATCACGAAACAACAGCTGGTTTACTCCATTCATGCTTAGCTGTCTTTTTGGAAAAAGTTCAAACCAGTTGAGCCAGCCTTGAGCATTTACACTCAACGGCTGGTATGTATATTGAAGCGTAATGGTTGGCTGACTGGAAGAAAAGGAAGTTACCAGTTCATGAGGAGATGCAACAGGATCATAATTGCCCGTGCCTATTTGATTAATGCTATGCTGAGCAACTGCAACATCGTTTGCTTTGATAAGAAATGAACTGTTTACCCCAGAGCTTCTTGCCGCCACATTTGAAACAAGTTGAACTGGAGCCGAAGTAATAAAATTGGGAAAGCTTGCTGAAAAACTTCTTGCCAACGTTAAGCCGGGCACATTACTGAACTCCTCGCCATACCATTCCCTTCCGCTTCTTAAGAAATTAACCGTATCAAGTTCATAAGCATAGCGGTCACGAAAACCCGTTACTACCGGGCCCGGAACCAAGCCGCTGTTATTTGCGTTCTGAATCCTTAAACCCGTTCCGCCAATTGTAATAAAGTAGAAAGATTCTTTTGCATAGAGATTTTTTTGATGGCGGAAGCGCTGGTTTACCGAGTCTTTCACCCATTTGTCGGGCCCTGCTGCATAAAAAAGGAAATAATCGGTACCGCTGAAAACACCATCACCCCCATCAATAACCTGAATTGCATTTTCGGAAAGATCGTCAATACGGGGAACGCTGTTTGCTTCAGCCAGCATTTGTCCTCCATTACCATATAAACGGATGCTGTTACTTGACAGCCCCGATGTACTTATCCCTAAAGACTGTAAAAACGCCGCATCAACTTTATAAATACCAGATTTTTTTACGGAAATCTTATACCAGCTGCCACTGGCAAGCACTGAATTACTGCGGTAAGCACGCTGAGCAGTGCTGCTGAAAAAGAAAAATAAGGCCAATAACAGGGCTGAGTATCGCATAATGGTGTTAAACAAATATAGTAATTCATTATGTAGATGACAGATGTTACCCCAATGCTGCAAACACCCGTATTTCTACTAAAAAAATTTACAAGCACAAATACTAAATCTTACAAATTGAGCGTTTTAGGTACGACAATTTCAAAAAGATTATGTTATGTTTGCGATGATCTCATACCAAAGTTTGGGATGAAAATCCAATACAATATTTTTGAATTTCACTCGTTAACTATCAAAACGAAAAGATGAAAAACCTTTTCCGCATTCAGAATCTGGGTATCCTTTTAGTTGGGGCCGCATTGTTATCTTCCTGTAACTTGTTTAAAAAGAAACCGGAGAAATCATCAAACACTGGCTGGACGTATAACGATCCTACCGGCAGTGGTTTCCGTGTTTCAAAAGAAAAAGAACAAAAAACCGGTCCGGGACTGGTATTTGTTGAAGGTGGTACATTTACAATGGGCGCTACTGAAGAAGACGTTATGCGTGACTGGAACAACAGTCCCCGCCGTGTTACAGTCGCTTCTTTTTACATGGATGAAACCGAAGTTGCCAACGTTCACTACCGTGAATATCTCTACTGGTTAAACCGTGTGTTCATGGATACAGCCATCACCAACCGTGCATTACCTGATACATTATGCTGGAGAAGTGAGCTGGCTTACAACGAACCATATGTTGACTATTATTTCCGCCATCCTTCTTATAATTTATATCCTGTAGTAGGTGTTAGCTGGAAACAAGCTTATGACTACTGCTTATGGCGTTCAGACAGGGTAAATGAAAATATCCTGTATGAAAAAGGCATTACAAATAAGAAAGCCGAAATGCAGAAACAAATGCAGGGAGGTGGACAGGACAACTTCAATACGAAAGCTTATCTGTTAGGCGAATACCAGGCAACTCCTGGCAAATCGCTCAAAACTTATAAAGATCCTCTTACAAAACAGGTTCCAACTTCAATTTCATTTGAAGAAGGTATTCTTCTCCCCGACTATCGTCTGCCAACTGAAGCTGAATGGGAATATGCGGCTTATGGTTATATTGCTCAGAACCCTAACCCACGCCGGAGCGAAAAACGTCGTGGTGAGGAGTTAACTGCAAACAAGCAGGTTTACCCTTGGGCACAAAATGTAAATGGCTTGCGTGATGCAAAACGTAGTTCCTGGCAAGGTCAGTTCCTGGCAAACTTTAAACGTGGTGCTGGTGATAATATGGGTGTTGCAGGTGGTTTGAATGACCGTGCAGTGATTCCTGGTCCAATTAACTCATTCTATCCAAATGGATTTGGTTTATATAACATGGCAGGTAACGTAAGCGAATGGGTTGCCGATGTTTACAGACCACTTACTCCAACAGATGGTGATGATTTCAACACATATCGTGGTAATAAGTTTCAACGTCTCGACTTAAGCACAGGAAAACCTGAGAGAGATTCTTTAGGTCGCATTAAGTACCGTGATGAAACTGAAGAAGAAGTAAAAAACCGCAGAAACTACCAACAAGGATATGCAATTAACTATCTCGATGGTGACTCTTTAAGCCAGGTTCAATATGGTTATGGCATTACAACATTGGTTAGTGATAAGAGCCGTGTTTATAAAGGTGGCAGTTGGAATGATCGTGCATATTGGTTAAGCCCAGGCACACGCCGCTTCCTTGAAGAAGATCAAAGCAGTTCTACAATTGGTTTCCGTTGCGCCATGACACGTTATGGTAGCCAGGAAGGTAATGGCCGCAAAACCGGTAACTGGTTCCAGAAAAGAAAACAAAACAACAGGAAAAGAAGTTAAACCTCTTAATATTTCAAACAAAAAGCCCTTTGCAATTGCAAAGGGCTTTTTGTTGTCAGGAACTAAATAACATGATCTTGCTTGAATTTATTTCTGGATAAAATTTTTATAATTATTAAACATTGATTTTTCTGTCAAAAGCTATCTTTGATTTTATGCTGATACAGGAACTTTACCAGGTTTATCTTCAACACCCGTTTATACAGACAGATACCCGCAAATTAAAAGCAGGAGAATTGTTCTTTGCATTAAAGGGAGATAACTTTAATGGTAATAGTTTTGCTTTAAAAGCACTTGAACTCGGAGCTGCTGCAGTTGTGGTTGATGAGGATGTTAACAGTTCCGATAAACGAATTTTCAAAGTAGATAATGTTCTATCAACATTACAGCAATTAGCAAAACATCACAGACAGCAGTTTCAAATACCTTTTCTCGCCATTACAGGAAGCAATGGCAAAACCACCACCAAGGAACTGATTCATGCTGTTCTTTCTTCTCATTACAAAACGTACACAACTGAAGGCAACCTGAACAACCATATTGGTGTGCCCTTCACCATTTTAAAAATCAGGCCCGATGCAGAAATGGCCGTGATTGAAATGGGAGCAAATCATCAGAAGGAAATTGCTTCTTATTGTACATATGCATTGCCAAATTTTGGTCTGATTAATAACGTAGGCAAAGCCCACCTAGAAGGTTTTGGAGGCATTGAAGGTGTAAAAAAAGGGAAAGGTGAGTTGTATGATTTTATTCGGGAAACGGGCGGATCCATTTTTATTAATACTGATTTAGACTACCTGCAGGAAATGAGCCAGGGAATCACCAAAAAAATTACATACGGCACAACAAATGCTGAAACAACCGGATCAATGATCGAAAGCGATCCGTTTATAAAAGTTAAGATTGAAAGCGATCCGGGCATTGGTATTATTACAACGAACCTAGTGGGAGAATATAATCTGCCGAATATTCTTGCTGCAGTTGCAGTTGGAAAATACTTTCAAGTACCTATTGAGAAAATCAAGCTATCTATTGAAAATTATTTGCCCTCAAACAGCAGATCGCAGTTAATTGAAAAAGACTCCAATAAAATCATCATGGATGCATACAATGCCAACCCGGCAAGTATGAAAGCCGCCATTGAAAATTTTGCAAAAATTGATGCCCCAAAAAAAATACTGATGCTTGGAGCAATGGCCGAATTAGGGCATGAAAGCATTTTGGAACATAAAGGTCTTGTGACACTTATCCAAAAGCACGAATGGGAAAAAGTAGTACTTGTTGGTGGTGACTTTGAAAAAACACATGAAAATTTTCTTTTCTTTAAAAACTCCTCAGAAGCCAAAAAATGGTTTCAAAATCAGATAATTGCAAACACTTATATTCTTATAAAGGGATCTCGCAGTATGCAGATGGAAAAACTTTTATATTAATTACTTGCATTTCTGGTACATTTAAATACTTTTACAGTCTATCCTTATCTTTAGAACAACCTCAATTTCCAATTTTCCCCACAATTCCAGAGATCCAACCCACTGAAAAGAGCCGTTTATTTTTTACGCTAAACTTTTAGTTCCGTATATGAAACGACTTTTACTACTTTTTTCTTTAGTTATAATTTCAATAGAAATTTCGGCACAGGTTTATTGGCCGAATTCATTTAAATATCCATCATGCTCAACAATGCCTCCTGCAACTACAAATTGCACAAAATGGCCTACTCATACTTCAGGCACTTGGTTTTGGAATGATCCAAACACTTGGAATGGCAATTCGATTCCCAAAGACGATGATATTGTTTGTATTCCGTCTGGCTACAGTGTTTCTATTAAAAACAATGTCTATTCTAGTAGTTCTTGTCCTGCTCCTGCAGATACGGTTCTTTCACCTCGGTTAAACATTTTTGTTTGCGGCTCATTAGTTTTTGAACCATCCGGCACACTTAACTTAGCTTGTTTTAGTTTCATTCAAATATGGCCAGGGGGAACAATTTATGCAGCAAATGGTAGCAGTGATTTAATTCGAATAGGCAGTACAATTCTTTGGGGAGGACCCGGTTCAACAACTCAAAACAATCTCACAGGTCCAACATATGTTGCAAGCCCTGCCATAGGCCAAGGCGTTTTACCAGCCATGTTTGACTATATAAAAGTTAATCAAAGCAACCCCTACCAGGTTTCTGTTGAATGGGGCACTTTACAGGAAATCAACAGCATGGCATTTATTGTTGAAAGAAGTATTGATCAGAAAACATGGTCTGCAATAGGTTCCGTTAAATCAGTAGGCAATTCTTCTCTAAAAACGAGTTATTCATTTACTGATAAAAATCCACTTTCTGGCACAACTTATTATCGTTTAAAGCAAGTAGATATAGATGGTGCAGCTGCTTATTCCGATATTGTTAAAGTATCCAATAATCAATCAGCAAAAACTATTAGTGTATATCCTAATCCGGTGTCAGGAATTGCTAACATTTATTCAAAAACAAATTTCAAATCAGGACAACAGCTTTATTTGATCGATGCAAAAGGCATGAGAATAAAAGCATATGCTGCAACCAGCAATACGAATATCATGCAAATAGATTTGGCAATGATGAAACCTGGTTTATATCTGTTGCAGGTAGTTGATAACGGATCAGTTGTTGAAAGCTTGCCTTTAATAAAGCAGTAAGTTCATTTTTATAATTTATTTGAAAATAGTCATCAAAACGATGACTATTTTTTTTCCTGGCACAATTCTACCAAAACACCATTTGTTCCTTTTGGATGAAGAAAGCAAACCAACTTATTATCTGCTCCGTTCTTAGGTTTCTCATTCAACAACACAAAGCCCTCATTCTGCAAACGTTTCATTTCAGCTTCAATATCCTGCACATCAAATGCGATATGATGCAGTCCTTCACCTTTTTTCTCAATGAACTTTGCAATTACACCATCAGGGTCAGTACTTTCAAGTAATTCAATCTTCGTCTCGCCTTTTTGAAAAAATGCAGTACTTACTTTTTCCGATTCAACCATTTCTGTTTTATAACAAACCGTGTTCAGCAGCTTTTCAAATAAAGGGACAGATATATCCAGTTTTTTTACGGCAATACCAATATGTTCAATCTTTTGCATGAATTTATTTTAAAAGCAATTTACATAGCATCAGTTTAAATTTGTATGATAATGGGCATACAAAAATCTGTTCTGTACTTCGATTATAATTCCACTACTCCTGTTGACCCAAGAGTACTGGAAATGATGCTGCCCTATTTCACTGAAAAATTTGGCAATGCCGCAAGTAATTCTCATGTGTATGGATGGGAAGCAGCTGAAGCAATTACAATTGCTAGGGAACAGGTTGCGGCAATAATTGGAGCTATAAAAGAAGAAATCATTTTTACTTCAGGTGCTACTGAGAGTATTAATCTTGCGATAAAGGGTGTTGCTGATGCCTACAGTGGTAAAGGCAATCACATTGTTACCTGTGCGACTGAACACAAAGCTGTTCTTGACACATGCTCATCCCTTGAAAAAAAAGGATATAAGGTTACTTACCTGCCGGTCGATCATGAAGGATTGATTGATCTGAATTTATTAGAACAATCCATAAGACCAGATACAATCCTGGTTGCTTTCATGTACGCAAATAATGAAACCGGAGTTATTCATCCCATTGCTGATATCGGACGTATTGCCAAACAGAAAAAGACACTCTTTTTTTGTGATGCCACACAAGCTGCAGGAAAAATTCCGGTTAATGCAATCAATGATGGTATTGACCTTTTGGCCTTCTCATCACACAAATTATACGGACCAAAAGGATCCGGAGCGCTTTATGTAAGAAGAAAAAATCCTAGAGTTTCGATTAAAGCACAAATTGATGGTGGCGGCCACGAAAGAGGTTTACGAAGCGGCACATTAAATGTTCCATGTATTGCAGGTTTTGGCAAAGCATGTGAACTTGCTAAAGCAGAAATGGAAACCAGGAATAGAAGTATCCTTTTTCTTAGAAACAAGCTGGAAGAAGGGCTGCGTTCGCTGGGAAGAACCGCAATAAACGGGAACAAGACAAACCGGTTACCCAACACAAGTAACCTATTATTTGACAACCAGGCTGGATCTTCACTCCTGACAACGATCTCAAAAAAAATTGCAGTTTCGGCAGGAAGTGCATGCACAAGCGCATTACAACACCCAAGTCATGTGTTGCTGGCAATGGGCTTGAGTGAGGATGAATGTAAAAACTCTATTCGCTTCAGCATTGGTTATCTTACAACGGAAGAAGAAATTGATTTTGCATTGCAGGAAATCGGCACAATTCTGCAATCATCCAGAACCTGAATTATCAGATAAAAGCCAACTTCGTTCATTTTCTTAATTTTGCTGACAAACCGTCGCAAAAGCCAACTGGCACGGCTGTTGATAAACAATAATAAACCAGATTATGATTTTTGTTACCGATAAAGCGAAAGAAAAAGTTGCAGTATTACTGCAAAAAGCGAAAGTAGAAAATGAAGCTGACTACTTTTTAAGAGTGAGTGTTGTTGGAGGTGGTTGCAGTGGATTAAGCTACAAACTTGATTTTGATAATGAATCAAAACAAGGCGACCAGGTATTTGAAGATAACGGCTTAAAAGTAGTTACCGACATGAAAAGCCTGCTTTACCTGTACAATACAACACTTGATTTCAGCGACGGCTTAAATGGAAAAGGATTCCATTTCAACAATCCAAATGCCACCCGCACTTGCGGTTGTGGTGAAAGTTTTGCAGTTTAAGATCAAATCTTACAGAAATAAAACAAAAGCCCCGACTGAGTCGGGGCTTTTTCAGCAGTTGGTTTCGGGTCGTCATTTTTTGACAAATGGCTTAGTTATGAGCCCGTTTTTATCCAGAATACGCAGATAATACATTCCCGCTTGCAATTGAGATATATTTATTTCAGTAGAAAACTGAATCGTATTAACCTGTTTCAATACCTGGCCGGATATATTGACAAGGTCAATTCTGGAAATGCTGCGTGGATCGGAAAAATTAATTACAATTTTTTCAGAAGCCGGGTTTGGACTTATCCTGACGTACTCTCCTATTCCATACCAAACCTTGACAACTTGCGAAATCTTTTCCCTGTTTTGCTTATCTGTAGCCTGAATTCGGTAATAATTCCAGCCAAAATAAGGTTTAGAATCAACTTCTGAGTACGAAGCCTGATTCAGAATTGTTTTTGATGGTACAACTTTTTTCGTTTCAAACTTAATCCCGTCCCTGCTGTGCTCAATCACATATTCATCCTGGTCGTTATTATTCATAATACTCCACTCAATCAAAACATCGGACTTACGAGAAACAGCTGAAAATGAAAAAAGGCTAAGTACCTGTGGTAATGGGTTATAACGTACATCGGTTGTGCCAAGTGAAAACGGGCTAAATGAAGGAACCCCATTCCAGGTAACGGTACCGGCTGTGTTATCACCTGTATATCCTCCATTATTCCCATGAGAATTCCATGAGTTTGTACTATTATCAAAATGAGCAATAACAAGGTAAGCAGGATCGGTTACATAAGCCTGGTTACAGGGACTCTGCCCCGACCAGCTTAATGTTACATTAGCAGATGACGACCCCGTATTGTGATCAAGTTTCCAATACTCACATTGGCTCACCCATTGTAATGGTGGCGGACCTGGAGAATTAACCGCTCCTAACAGCCTGGCATTGGCTCTCATAAACTCAGCTGTAAATGCATTTGCCGGATCAGCTGCCAAACCCGAAATTCCAATTGCCCTGTAATGAGGTGTTGTGAAAACTAATTTTCCTACAGGAAAACTAAAATTATCATCGCCAATTTTCTTAACCGGACCATTTACAAAAGAGGATGTGCTTGCCCCTGTTGCATCAGCATTGTCAACCACTACCAACGGATTACTGGCTGATGAAGTAACAATTCCTTTGCTGAATATTATAAGCTTGCTTATCCCTACCGGGCAGTTAAGTGTTATTTGTTCTGTTCCGTTTGTTTTGTCAATGACTGCATAACTGAAATATTGTGTTGGAACAGTTGGAGTTATTGAAACATTGGGGGTATTGATGGTGGAATTTAATGCCCCTTTAAAATAAATAGCCCGGTTGTTATCGGTATAAGAACTTCCATTATACCTGCTGAAATTTCCGTACAACCATAAATCACCATTCATGACATTTGACAATCCCAGTTCACTTGAAGTAGAAGCGGCATCAACAGAACCAATAATTAAATTTCCGCCTACAGAAAGTGGTTTATTCATATTGTTGTTCATATACACCCTGCCCCAGCCTGTAGAATTACCAAGAATTAAATCGCCACCAGTTTCGAGCTGAGAAATTGTTATTGGGTTGCTGTTAAGATCAAGTATTGTGTTTGCCTGCACAGTTACGTTATAAGGATAACCAGGCAAGCCAGCAGAGTTGCCCCATTCAATATTTCGTTGATATGAACCACCTGTACTATATACCAACGAAGAACCTGAGTTGTAATAAGGCGCATCAATGATATAAGCACCTGAATTCAGCTTCATTTGATTCATGATCGTAGCAGAATTTGTTATTGCACCATTAAAATCAACTCCTCCATTTATAATTACTGAATAAAGCTTTGGATAGCCATCGGCAATACCGCTGGTGGAACCAGCATTTATAAATTCAATGTTTCCAGCATTCGCACTATTGGGATTACTTCCTCCATTCCCATAGACAATACCATTGTTTGCAATTTTTAACGTTTGATTGGTGCCTGAAGCGAAATAACCACTGTTAAGGTACAATGCAGTAGCAGTTGTATTATCGTTTGTGAGAGTTACGGTATTCCCCGTATTGGCGACTGTTAACGTGTAAACAGTATTTGCAACAGGTGTAGTTGTGAAATTGCCGGTTACCTGGTTAGTGATTCCGTTGTAAACGTAGTTTGCATCGCTGCTGTATGTACGACCCGAAGTTTGAATATTTCCCAAACCTGAAGACGTTATTCCATCAGGTGATCCAATACCTAATTTACCACCGGCATTAAGCATAAAAGCAGATGAACCTGATACCACATTAGCAAAGCAGTTGAATGTGCTTCCATTATTTACAGAGAAAGTACCAGTTCCATTAATTATTTTGTTTGAGATAAGACTAACGATTGCAGGACTGATAATCTGCAAACCACTTCCATTTAAAGTAATAGTTCCCGAACCTCCTAACTGAGCAGAAGTACCATTGATTTGTAGTGCGCCAGAGCCAGCAAGCTGCGATATTGATCCTGAGCCAACAATACCATCACGAAAAATCTTGATACCTGAATTATCAAAAGTAACAGCACCATCAACTTGCAACAATCCGTTGATTGTGGTTGTGGTACCAGCACCTACTGTACCTAGATTTGCTGAAATTTTAAAAATTGGTTTTTCTGTCGAATTTGCAAAATAGGTTATACCAGATGATTGAAATATTGAAGAAACTGACCAATCAAAAACACTTCCGGTTTTAAACAAGCAGGTTGTATTTGTTGAAAACGCAAAATTATCTGAGTCCAAATATGGAGTTGAATTCGTTTTTACCTGAACAACACCTCCACTTTCAACTGTAATGTTATACATCTGCGGAGAAGGAATTACAGGAATAGTTCCATTTAAAATATAAGTTCCATAAATAACCAAATCAGACCCCAATCCATCATCCAAAGTAAAATCTATACCCTCTGCATGATTTAAAATTGCCCCAGCCTCAATTGTTAACTGGTCAGCAGAAGTTGCGGCTACAATTGATACTGTATGCCCATTTTTTATAGTAATTGTATTTGCTGCACTTGTTGGTGATAATGTGGCATTTATCCATGTTATTCCATCTGCCGAACTTTCCCATGTTGAAGCTGATCCCCAATCTCCACTTTGCTTACTTCTGAAATAATCAGAATAGTTACTCGTTGGAATCGTACCAGTTGTTGCCGTAATAGATAAATTATCAATTCCGATTGCCTGTCCATTAGTTGAGCCCCCGTTTCCAGTATAAGTCCATCTGAAATAATAAGATGAACCGTCGGGAACAGCTATACCAGTTATAGTAACCGTTTTTGATATTGTTGTAGGAGGATTATAAACAGTATTATTAGTAGCATCTGCAACATAGGCCTGGTCGCCTCCGGAGTTTGAAGCCCAACTCGATCCATCGTTGCCATGAAAAAATGTCCAGTCGAAAGCCCTTGATCCTGACCTGTATTTTTCATAATCAAACGAAATTGAAAAAGAGACAATCATACTACCTGTATTATTTGTAACCTGTAACATTATTGAGCAAGGACTTGTATATCCGCTTGAGGATAAAAACCCAAGACACCTGTCAGTTGAAGTAGCTGTAATACCATTTGCAAAATTGTATGCTCCACCACTAGAAGTCGAAGTTAATCCGCCTGTTCCTGTTGTACCTGCTGCCTGTGTAGTAACGTTTAACCCAGAAGAGAATGTAGTTGATCCTGTAACTACAAAACCTGCAGGAAGTGTAGCCGTCCCGCTGCTTCCAAGCGATGTAAAATCTTGAGTAAAGGGTGTTCCTGCAGATATAATACTCAGTTGTGCAAATGCATTGGTCGCAAAAACAAAAGCCAAAAATAAACTCAATAAGAAATTAGAAAGCAGTCGTCCATTTTTCTTAATTACGATTAGCAATACTTTTTCCATCCGATTTTCAATTTATTGTGATCGAAATTGATTCTCGTCAGTTCTCTGGTAAAAATTGGATGATATTGGTTTAAGTGGGGATTTCTAACAGGTCTGGATCATATTTTAGCTTATCTAAAATAAGTTTTCTGTTCAAAGTTTTATAATTATTTAGCGAAAATTTGTCAGCCGTTTTTCAAACCGCTCTGCCTCAACACTTTTTTAATAAAAGCTTCTGCCATCAACTTGCCCGTTTCCTTTATTTTTGTCATCTATGTGGGCAATTTGTAAAAAAGAATTCCGGCAGTTTTTCAGCAACCTTACAGGATACATCACCATCATCCTTTTTCTTTTGCTGAATGGTTTGTTCCTGTTCGTTTTTTCCAGTTTCAATATTTTAGATTATGGTTATGCAACACTGGAAAACTTTTTCAACCTGTCGCCGTATATATTACTCCTGCTTATCCCTGCAGTAACAATGCGTCTTTTCCCCGATGAATGGAAAACAGGAACAATTGAAACATTATTTACCCGGCCGCTCACTGCATGGCAAATTGTATTAGGCAAATACATTGCTTCGTTACTCGTTGTAATCATTGCTTTGCTGCCAACGCTTACTTATTATTTCACCATGAAAGCGATGGCAGCAGAAGGCACATCACTTGATACAGGTGGTATCATCGGTTCTTACATCGGGCTGTTGTTTTTATCGGCAGCATTTACTGCTGTAGGACTTTGTTGCAGCAGCTATACAAGCAACCCCGTTGTTGCATTTTTGCTGAGTGCATTTTTCTGTTTCGTATTATACAGCGGATTTGCAGCATTAAGTAAACTTGTTGGCACCGGCGCCGATTATATGGTTGAAATGCTTGGAATGGATTTTCATTACCGCAGTTTATCAAAAGGAGTTATTGACAGCCGTGATGTGATTTATTTTATCAGCATAATTTTCTTTACACTTTATCTCACTGTTCAGCATATCAGCCGCAAAAAGTAATTAAATCAACAATGAAACTATTTTCCAATAAATTCGGATGGCTCATTTTACTGGCAGTATTGTTTGCTGTAAACTTGCTGGCAGGTTTGCTCAAGTTCCGTATTGATTTAACTGCGGAGAAAAGATATTCGCTTTCACCGCAAACAAAAGCATTATTAAAAAACATTGATGGAACGGTTACGGTTGATGTTTTTCTGAAAGGTGATTTCCGTTCTTCGTTCAGGAAATTAAAAAACAGCACCAGTGATTTATTGACTGAGATGAAAGAATACAGCGGTAATAAACTGCAGGTAAATTACAAATCGGTTGATGAACTGTTTAGCGAAGAAGCAAAAACAGAAATGCTGAATAATGTGTTGAAAGATCTGAGATATAACGGTGTAAACATCGACAGCCTGCACCAGGTAAGACCCAACTTTAATGAAGAAGTCACACAGCAACTTATTGGCGATTCATTGAAAACTCTCGGCATCATGCCATACACGCTTGAAGTGCAGGAAAAAGAAGAAGCAAAAACGCAACGTGTCATTTATCCATCAGCGATTATTCATTACGAAAACAAAGTGATTCCGGTTGATTTGCTCAGTGGGAAAACAGAATACAGCCGAGATCCCTTGACCGGCCGCTTAACTACTGATGAAGCAAAAAGCATCAGCAATGCAGAGGCCCTGCTTGAATTTAAATTTGCAAATGCTATTGAAAAAATTCAGCAGAAACAAAAACCGGTTATTGGTTATTTAACCGGTAATGGAGAACCCGGTGGTCCTGAAATTTATGACCTGGTGCAAGTTTTGAACAACGATTACAGTTTTCATACACTCGATTTAAACAATCATCCGGTTATTCCAAAAGAAATGTCGGCAGTGTTGATTGTAAAACCATCACAGTCATTTTCTGATTCTGCAAAAATGAAAATTGACCAGTACATTATGCAGGGAGGAAAAGTAATCTGGATGCTGGATATGCTGTATGCAGAAAAAGACAGTCTTGCATTTACTGCACAAACACTTGCTTTTGACCGTGGTTTAAATCTCGATGATTTGTTGTTTAAGTATGGTGTTCGTATCAACAGGGATTTGTTACAGGATCAGCAGTGCGATCTCAGCAAACTCGTTGTTGGTAACGCAGGTGGTCAGCCGCAACTGGCCGATGTTCCGTTTAACTATTATCCGCTGCTGGTTGCAAGCAATCAACATCCCATAACAAAAAATCTTGAACCTGTTTTAAGCCAGTTTACCAACACACTCGATACCGTTAAAGCTGAAGGCATCACGAAAACAATTTTACTTTCTTCCAGCGAAAATGCAAAGTTTGTCAGTACACCAGCTATCATCAGTCTGCAGGAATTAAGAACAATTGAAGATGTTAAACTGTACAATAAGAAAAATCTACCGGTTGGTATTTTACTTGAAGGAAAATTCAACAGTTTCTATGCAAACAGGGCATCTGTTGAAGCAAGGCAATTCTTTACTTCTAATTACGGTTCATTCCAGGCGCAGTCGCCCTTAACACAACAAATTGTTATTGGTGATGGCGATATTGTATTAAACAGCTATACACAAAAAGAACCATTTCCAATGGGCTACAGCCGTTCGCAGGAACGCAGTTTCGCCAATAAAAGTTTCTTATTGAATGCACTGGAATATATGACCGGAAATGCAGGCATCATTTCGTTACGTAACAAAGATGTGACACTCCGGTTACTCAACCCGCAAAAAGTAAGTGAGCAACGTTTGTTATGGCAAATCATTAACATCATTGTTCCTGTTATACTCATAATCTTCGTTGGTATTGCGTACCTTCAATGGAGAAAAAGAAAATACGGCAAAGCATAATATCTTTGCTATTGTTTTTGTTTTGAAACTTTAATCATGAATCCAACGCAAATTACTTATCTCGTATTCGGGATAGTATTGTTACTTGCCATCATTTTCGATTTAGGTCTGCTTAGTAAAAAATCAGCTCAGCTTACAACCAAACAGGCTTTAAACCAAACCATTTTTTGGGTAATCCTTGCTCTTGCATTTGGAGTATTTGTTTTTTTCCAGGATGGAAAACAATCAGCAATAGAATACATCAGTGCATACCTTATGGAATGGAGCCTGAGTATTGATAATATTTTTGTTTTTGTTTTAATCTTCAGCTTTTTTAAAGTGAAGGAACGGTTTATCCCAAGAGTTTTGCTTGTGGGTATTCTTATGGCCATTGTTTTCCGTGTGATTTTTATAACAGTTGGTGTAGGATTGGTTAACCGCTTTCACTGGTTATTATATTTCTTCGGCGCATTTCTTATTTACACCGGCTTTAAAATGTTTACCTCCAACCAGGAGGAAGAATTTGATCCCAAAGAGAGTGCAGTGTTCAAATTCCTGAAAAAGTTTTTGCCAATTACAATGGATGATGGCGATGGGAAGTATCGCATTAAACAGTATGGCAAACCGGTTTATACAGTTTTATTTGTAGTTATTGTAATGCTGGCAACAACCGATATTGTTTTTGCGCTTGATTCCATCCCTGCTGTAATGGGAATAAGCCGCAACGTCATGATCATTTACACTTCCAATATTTTTGCAGTGCTTGGTTTACGTTCATTATTCTTTTTACTGAGAGGTGCTGTAAGCAAATTCGATTTCCTGCAACAGGGCATTGCCATTGTACTGGTGTTTATTGGTTTAAAAATGCTTGGCGAAGAACTCATCAGTACAGTTGTTGACAAGCCAACACAGGTTATTATTTCATTAGGAGTTATCGTCGTTTGTATTGGCGGATCCATGTTATATTCTGTTTATAATAAGAAAAAAGGAACTCCGCCCGACATGCCTAAATAGTTTGCATCTTTGCAGGAATGATTTCCTACTCCATTGATACAATCGCTTCCGTTTTAAAAGCTGTTTACTTACAACAAGCAAACAGCAGTGATACTATTGAACATTTACAAACCGACAGCCGCCGTGTAATTCATCCGCAAACAGCTTTGTTCTTTGCGCTCAAAACAGGAAGAAGGGATGGCCATGATTTTATACAGGAATGTTACAATAAAGGAGTAAGAAACTTCATTGTTCACAAACAGGTTTCTGTTGACGAATATCCCAACGCTAATCTTTTATTGGTTGATGACACACTGAATGCCTTACAGCAACTTGCTGCATGGCATCGCCGCCAGTTTTCTATTCCTGTTATTGGTATTACCGGCAGTAATGGAAAAACAATTGTGAAAGAATGGCTCAACCAATTGTTATCCGATCAGCTGGCAATTGTACGAAGCCCTAAAAGTTACAACTCACAGGTTGGTGTACCACTGAGTGTATGGCAAATAAAACCCGAACATCAACTGGGTATTTTTGAAGCAGGCATTTCACAAACTGGTGAAATGAGTAAGCTGCAGCAAATCATACAACCATCGATTGGAATTTTAACCAATATTGGTGAAGCTCATGAAGATGGATTTGAAAGCAAACAGCAAAAACTCAATGAAAAAATTCAGTTATTTACTGATTCAGAAATCATTATTTGTTCTCCTGAAAAGTTAAACGGACTTGCGATTAACAGCAATAAACTTTTTACATGGGGACGGCATGAGCAAAACAACATTCAGATAACAGGAATAAAAACAGAACCTTCATCAACTGAAATACAGTTCAGCTATAATGGAAATTCATCCAGCATCAATATCCCGTTTATTGATGAGGCATCAGTTGAAAATGCATTGCATTGCCTGGCTACTTGCTTATACCTGAATCTGTTTACTTCGGTTAAAGAAAAGTTCAGTCAGTTGCGGCCGGTAAGCCTAAGGCTTGAATTAAAAAGCGGCATTCACAATACAACAATTATCAACGACAGTTACAGTGCCGATTTAAGTTCGTTCAGCATTGCATTGAACATGCTGCAGCAACAACATCAACATAAAAACAAAACACTCATTCTTTCCGATTTTCCATTATCTGCAGGACAGGAAAAAGATGTTTATGCATCGGCAGCAAGGTTAATCCAAAGTCATGAAGTAAACCGCTTGATTACCGTTGGCGAAAAATCAAAACAATTCTTTCGTGAGTTGTTGCCTGCTATGCAGATGCTGCATTTCCCAACTACACATGAGTTGACAGAAGAATTTACTTCCATCAATTTTCATAACGAAAGTATTTTAATAAAAGGTGCCCGTGCTTTTGAGCTGGATAAAGTAGCGGCATTGCTCGAACAGAAAACACATCAAACAGTACTTGAAATAAATCTTTCAGCAATTGCAAGAAATATCAAGGAATACCAGAAGAAGCTTAACCTATCAACCAAATTGATGGCAATGGTGAAAGCTTTTTCATACGGCAGCGGCAGTTACGAGATTGCCAACCTGCTTCAGTTCTTAAAAGCCGATTATTTAGCAGTAGCATTTACAGACGAAGGTGTTGAACTACGAAAAGCAGGCATTACATTACCAATCATGGTGATGAATCCTGAACCTGCCAGCTTTGATGCATTAACCGATCACAATCTTGAACCTGAACTGTTTTCATTTTCCATACTTCATGCCTTCGAAAACTATTTAGAAAAAGAAGCGATTACTGATTATCCTGTTCATTTAAAAATCGACACAGGCATGCACAGGCTTGGTTTTATGCAGCATGAATTACAACAGCTCTGCATTGAACTGAAAAAGAAAAATTATTTTTCTGTACAATCGGTATTCAGTCATCTTGCAGCAAGTGAAGATGCAAATGAAGATGCATTTACATTGCAGCAAGCTAATGAGTTTGAATATGCATGTCATTTCATCAGTAATGAACTGAATTATTCGTTCATCAGACATCTTGATAATTCAAACGGCACCATGCGTCATCCGCAACTTCAGTACGATATGGTGCGCCTCGGCATTGGCATGTATGGCATCAGTTCTGCAGCAGGCAAACTGCAGCTTGAAGAAGCATTGAGTTTAAAAACAACCATCGCTCAAATAAAACATCTGCAGCCCGACGATACGGTTGGTTATAACCGCAGAGGCATTATCACAAAACCATCTGTTACAGCAACAGTTCGTATTGGTTATGCCGATGGCTACCCCCGCAGCTTAAGTAATGGCAAAGGCTATATGCTGGTAAATGGTCAGAAAGCTCCTGTTATAGGAACCATCTGTATGGATATGACCATGCTTGATGTAACCGGCATTGCTGATGTTAAAGAAGGTGATGAAGTGATTGTTTTCGGCAACAATCTGTCCATTAACCAGCTTTCAAGCTGGAGCCAAACGATCCCTTACGAGATAATGACAGGTATCAGCCAACGGGTAAAAAGGGTTTATTTTGAAGAATAGTTAAAAGATTATCATCTGCCGATTCACGGTTCACGATTGACCATTCACTATTCCCCATTCACCTTATCTTTGCTCACTAAAATTTAAACAGTGAAGATCCGCCACGTAATATTGATTGTTCTGATTATTTTATTTGCAGACCAGGCATTGAAAATATGGGTAAAAACCAGTTTCTTTTACCAGGAAGAACGGCATGTTATGGGCAATTGGTTCAGATTGTATTTTATTGAAAATGCGGGCATGGCCTATGGTTGGAAACTGGGCACGACCGATTGGGCTAAACTGGCATTAACACTGTTCCGTTTGGGTGCTGTAATTTTTGGCAGCTGGTATATTGTAAAAATTGTTCGTGAAAAATACAATGCAGGCTTTATCATCTGCGCTGCGTTAATCTATGCAGGTGCATTAGGAAACCTGATCGACAGTTTATTTTACGGGATGATTTTCGATAAAGGAATGGGCTATAATGCAGCGCTTGACTCATATATTGCATATGATGGTGTGGCAAAAGCAACAGGCAAAGGTTATTCTTCCTTCCTTCACGGGCATGTGGTTGATATGCTGTACTTCCCTCTTATTGAAAACAAAATGATGCCGGGCTGGGTTCCGTTTATTGGCGGTAAGCCCTTTACCTTTTTCTCTGCCATTTTTAATATTGCCGATGCGTCAATTTCGGTTGGCGTAATTACCATTTTATTATTTCAGAAACGCTTTTTCAGGCATCATAAGCAGGAAGAAAGTAATCCTGTTGTAGAAGAAGTTACTGAAACAGCCGGTGATGATACACAGGTAATGTAATTTTCAAAAAACTATTCCTATCTTAATGCAGCATTGATTGTGCAGTAACAATTGTATGCCGTAGAATTTCCTGTGTAAAACATTGCGCCGTAACACCTGCAACAAAACTTCTAAATGAGATGCGGATGAAAAAGTTGGCAATAGCCATCCTTTCGCTTTTAATAGTGGCAGGATGCAAAAAAGAAAAAAGTCTTGATACCGGCGACTTTAGCCCTTTGTTTATTGGAAACAACTGTACCGTATCACAGGTGCTTACAGTTGATTCGCTCACCGGCATTGGGCTTGCTGCTCATAATGCTTTTTTTAGTGCATCGTTAAATCCTGTTGGTACAGAAATTTATGACAGTCTTGCCAACTCATTATATTTCATATCTGCATTTACAACCAGTGGCGATACAATCAAAGGATCAGCTGGTGAATATTTTGTAAAAGATGCCAGTGGCAGAATAAAATATTACAAAGGACTGGACGATCCTACAGATCCCTCATCAGATACGGTTGAAATACGCTTTACCTATGATGTTACAGGCTATTTAACCAAACGTGAATATTATTATTACGGCATCCCCATTCCGCTTGCACGTTCAACTTATTCGTATACGAATGGCAATCTTACAAAGTCTGTATTTGAAACAGTTTATCCCACTTCACAGGTTGTGATTGATGCAACTGCAGAATACAATACCAATCAGCCGGTAAAAGGTTTTGTGTATACATTTCCCGATGATTTTCTGACGTTCATGTATAACCTGTCGTTTAATTATGGCAACAGACCAGCAAATACGTTGAAAAAACTTACAACCAAGATTTATGATAACGGTACACTCACAGATTCGCTGGTGACCAATTACAAAAACTATAAGCTTTCAAGAGATAATTATGTGCTGGAGTTATTTGCAGAAGGCGATTACCAGAATGGACTTGGCATCATTGACGGAAGAACAAAGTTCAGCTATCAATGTAAATAAAAAAAGCCGGTAGTTAACCGGCAATTTTAATCTAACCACAACTATTACTTTTTCTGAATTATTTTATTAAGAACTTCAGTTGATGATTTCAACTGAAGAATGTAAGTTCCTCTTTGCAGCAATCCTTCAATTGAAAGAAGAACGTTGTTATACCCATTCTGCAATGTTATTTTTTGCGATTTCACTGTTCGCCCGCTAACATCGTTTATTGATATTTCAACTGCTTGATTAACGGGTGAAGAGATTATAAGCTTTACCTGCTGATCAAACGGATTAACCAGATTCAGTATTTCCATCTTTTCCAAATGTGGCAATAAAACCTGAACAATACTGGTTGTTTTAAAGGAGCCATTAGCTGTAATAAATCTTAACCGATAAAACATTTTATTACCTGGTACAACACCATCATTAAATTTATATCTGTGGGCTGACCCCCCATCCGTTACGGCAGTAACCTCTCCTGCCTTTTTAAAATGAATCCCATCTTCACTTCGGTATACTTCAAAGGAAGTGATATTTTCATCATCTTTTGCAGCCCAACTGACAATAGAATTGTTATTAACAATATTCGCTTTTAGCTGAACCTCTTCAGCAGATAATATTTCACAAACTGGAAGAACATTTACCGTAATTACATCAGTATTGTTATAAACAGCACAGGAACTGTTTGCCAAATTAGACATAGAAGTGGCAATTCTGATCCTGTACTTATACCCGTTCATTGATGATGTGGCTATAAAAGTCGGATACTTTACAGTATCAATATAATCAGGAGCTGAATAAGTATATGACAGTACCTGTGGCGTAGGCGCAAGAGGAGCATTACTCCATGTAGCACCATTATCCGTACTAACTTCCCATTGATAATAAGAGTAATTGTTATAAAATGATTTTACAACTACAGATATGTCAATTGCACCATCAACACAATATGTAGGTGTTGTAGTTGGTTTCATTTCAAGTCCGGGAAGGCAGGTTGCAAACATAACATCATCCATTACCCAATCATTACCTCCGCCCCCTGGTGCGTTGTTCCTGATTACAATATTTAAAGATGTTTGTGAGGCTCCTGTTTTATACAAAAAACCTTTCTTTATCCATTGACCTGAATAATCAAGATTACCGGTAGTGTAATAATCAACTCCATCAACCTGAAATGTAAGATTGGGTAATACCCCTGCAGAGTCATTTGTGCTGGGGATTGAAGGCGACATGTAACTTTTAAAACCAGCACTTCCTGAACCCTTGCCCGATGTATCACAACTGCATCGCCTGCAGATATTCCTGAACCATGCTGAAAACTCATAATAGGTATCTGGGCATAGACCAGAAACAGTTTGCTGAACTGCATTATTAATTCCGTAAGCAGCATTTACAACTGCCATATACCCACCTGCCTGTCCGGGTGTTGTTGGAGAGTTGCCCAACAATGGATTTGCCGCATTTGTATGATCACCTATAATATCCCACACACCAAATAAACGTGCAGGTGAACTGGGATATGGTAATGAAGAAATAACAGAGCCATCGGTGCTGGTATTGTTTGCAACAGTAAACATGCTGTCGTTGGGGCCCGAACCAGAACTAAAAGGCTGCCACTGGTATCCGGGAACAACAGTACCTGCCGATGGAGCAGGACTTAAATTTTGTGTTGAACCACTTCCAAAATCTCCTCCGTTTCCTGAAATGGAATTTGAACCTACTGAAGAGCAGGTAGCCAACGCAGTTGAAACCATAACAGTCATTTTATTCAGCGGTTTAACAACACTTGGCAATGTCACTTCGCTAAATGTGTTTCCTGTTTTATAACGAAACGCTCCGCCTGGAATATTAAAACTATTTCCAGCAGTTGCATTAACATAAACCCTGTAGGTAACCATAATTATACAGGTTCCGCCATAAAAACTTGGACGGCCATTATTATATATTCTGCAACCCGAGGCAGGTGGCAATACATCAATAAGAGCTGGCGCAACAACTGCATTATATGCTGCAGTTTGTCCACCTGATTTTGTTAAGCTTCCAAGATTAACCCGTAATACACCGGCGCTGTACGTTGCTTCATCATCAGCACCAGCGTCAGTAAGTAATCCTGTTACACGTAACGGTGTCCCATAATACATTCCTTCATTAGTGGAAAAGCGGATTGAATTGGCTTTGTAAGTAGTACCTGCAGGAATTGTATCATTATATCTTGTAAAATATGTGCTCCCGCCTGTAACAGAAATAACCGCTCTGATTTCTAATTCATCTCCATTTTCAATGATCCCGCCTGTTGGTTTTGTGATATTGATATAACTCTTTCCTGCCTGTACCCGCAACTGACCCACTGCACTGTTAACCATTAACAGCGAGTTTAAAAAGACCAGTATAACAAAGAAACTGTGTAAAGTTTGCTTCATAAGATCGGATTTAGGAAAAAATAAGGCAATTAGCCTTCACATGAAATCAAAAGTAATATTACCCTAACACTGCTGCAAGAGCAATTAACGCAAAATTTTTTCAGTTAATAATACTGCTTTCAATAGTATTTTTCCGAGAAAAACAACGAACATAAAAGATAAAAGGTATTATTGTCTTCTATTCTTCAGGACTAACCCGATATTTTTTGCAACGTATATTCCGAAAATCAGAAAGTGAAGTCACTCTTGCAACAGAAATACATCCTGTCTATTTTTATACACCCAATAACCATTTAAAACCATGAAGAAATTAATTCTGATCGTACCAATTGTACTTCTTTCGCTCCAATTTGTTTGTGCCCAGCCTTCAGCAACCAGAATGAAGGAAATTTTTTCAGAAACAATCATTGCTACCAATGGTGCTAACTTAAACAGCCCCTGGGAAATTACTTATGGAAGTGATGGCTACCTCTGGATTACGGAGTCAAAAACTTTTTTGATCAGAAGAATTCTTCCAACAGCAAGTTATACTTCCACCCCACCCGCATCAACAGTTGTACTTGATTTAACCAGTGCATCATGGGCTGCTGGAATCAGGAAAAATTATACAGTAGGTGCAACGGTTGCAGGTACTGCCACTCCCGATCCGCAGGGTGGATTGATGGGCATTGCACTGCATCCTGAATTCAGCACAAATGCGGCAAAACGTTTTGTTTATGTTGCGTATAACAGGCAATACCTTGGTCTTAATCAATCATACGCCGGCTCAACTGTTAGTGGACATTTGTTCCTGAATAATATTGTACGGTTTACTTACAACACATCAACAAATGCATTAGAAAGTCCGGTTGTGATTTGCGATACAATCAGGGGAAGTAATGACCATAACAGCGGCAGAATGATTATTGCTTCAGTAAGCGGTACAGATTATTTATTTTATGCGGAAGGCGATATGGGTGCAGGACAATTTTCCAACATCAACAGGGAAGAAAAAGCACAACTAACCCAATCGTATGAAGGTAAAATACTGCGGTTCAATCTAGAACCAGATGGAGATGCAGACCAGGGAACTGTTGACTACAATCAATGGATACCAAATGATAATCCGTTCAATAACGTTGCACCTGTAACCGGACAAAGTGCAGTATGGTCAACAGGCATCAGAAATAACCAGGGGTTTGCATTTGCGAACGGAATTTTATACGGTTCATCGCACGGGCCTTTCAGTGACGATGAAATAAATATTATTGAACGACAAAAAAACTATGGTCATCCCCAGGTGATTGGTTACAGTACGGATGGTAATTATAATAATGCAAAAGCTGGTCCGTCTACAAGTATTCTTCCGTTGATCAGTTCTGAAGCAACTGAAGCATCAACAATAGGTGCAAATTATAAAGATCCAATTTATTCATTCTTTCCTGCACCTGCAGGCAATACAAGTACACCATGGTCAATTCAATACATTTATACCAATCAAACATATCCCGGCCCACCTTCCAGCGGGCAAGCACAAAACCTGAATCAGTACTGGGCTTCTATTGCACCATCAGGCATGGATATTTATACAAATACAAAAATACCGGGCTGGAAAAATTCATTATTACTTGCATCACTCAAAAAAGGATATATGATGCGTGTAAAACTGAATACTGCAGGAACAGCAGTTATACCAACTGATGGTTACGACACTGTTGCAGTATTTAATGTACAAAACCGTTTTCGTGATCTTGCATTTGATCCTGATGGTGTAACCATTTACAGTGTTGTTGACAGAAGTGGCAGCACATCCGGACCAACTTCAACAAATCCTGTTTCAAGTACTTGCCCCGGATGTGTGATTAAATACAAATTTTTGGGTTATGCTGATAATGGAACAACAAGCACCATCTCAACCGGCATACCTATTGATGCAGGACAGGCAAATACATGTGCAATCGGTTCTTCATTAACAATTGATGCAACAAACAATAACATCTGGGTGCCAATAACAGGGCCAAACGGAGATGTGGTTGCTGAAATAAAAGCAAATGGAAACAATCTTGGAACAGTAACATCTTCCTTTTATGTGAATACAGGAATTGTAAGAGAAGACATGAATTACAAACCGTACTCTAACAGAAACATTACTATATCATTACCCGGCAACCCGGTTATTTCAGGTAATGTCAGCATCAGGCTTTACATGACAACAGCTGAATACAATGCTTTACGTACTTATGTAAATTCTCAATCACAACCAAGCGGCATTGCTACAGTTAATGATGTTTCGATTTATAAAAATGCCGATATATGCGGAAGCAATATTCAAAGCAGCGCCAGTAAATTAACAACAACAGCATACACACATGGCACGTATGGGTATGCATTGCAGGCCAATGTAACTTCATTTTCGTCCTTTTATATTGCAGCTAATTCTTTTACAACATTGCCAGTTAATCTAATCACTTTTACAGGAAAACCATTCAGCAACACATCTCTTCTTCATTGGGAAGTTGGTAGCAACGACAAAATTGCTTCATTTGAAATTGAACGCAGCATAACAAAAACTGATTTTGAAAAAATCGGCAATCTCTCAGCTAATGAAAATACAGCCGGCTTTGCAGCGTACAACTTTACAGATTACGATGGAGGCAGGTCGGGTAATACAGTTTATTACAGGGTTAAGCTGATTGAAAAAGATGAAGCATACAGCTACACTGATGTTATCGCTGTTTCATTTAAACCAATCAATGAATCGAATGTGAACATTTACCCCAACCCTGTAAAAAATAAGATACAGGTTGTGGTTAATTCAGCAGCAGATGAAACTGCACAACTAAGAATAGTGGACAACAAAGGACAGATCATATCAACCAGAACAGTTCAACTTAAGAAAGGCGCAAACACATTTGAGCTGAATGCAGAATCGTTAACACCCGGAATTTATTATACTGATATTACCGGTCAGACAATCAACAAAAAAGTAAAATTCATTAAACAATAACAGACTGTTAAAAGAAACTCCCGCCGTTTAACCGGCAGGAGTTTTGATTTATTTACCCTGTAAAACCTTTCAAATGAAAAAAGCAATTATTCCGGCCTCATTTCTTTCAGCCGCCATAAAAAACAACCGTTCTGTCCTGGAAAACGAATCGTATATGTATGTTATCCGGGAAGAAAGCACATTGAACCAGACATCAAAATTATACTCGTTATTCTTTGGCTTACCGGTAACGAAAACTGCTATGGCAGTTTCCGATGAGCAATCTTCTTCCGAGCCGGATTATTACAGCAGTTATGAATAAAAAAAGAGAAGCATCAAGCTTCTCTTTTATAACACGACTAAATAAGAATACTAAATTTTGCCAACCATGTTTGCAGGCACAACCCATTCATCAAATTGTTCCGGGGTTACATAACCAAGTTTCACGGCCATTTCTTTTAATGTAGTTCCCTGTTTGTGTGCTTTCTGTGCAATTTCAGCTGCTTTGTAATAACCGATTTTTGTATTGAGTGCGGTTACAAGCATCAGCGAATTTTCAACATGCTTTTTAATGTTTGCTTCAATTGGCTCAATACCAACAGCACATTTATCATTAAAGCTTACACAACCATCACCAATCAATCTTGCACTGTGCAGGAAGTTATAAATCATCACCGGCTTAAACACGTTCAGTTCAAAATGACCGGTTGCACCACCAATATTAATCGCCACATCATTACCCATTACCTGTGCAGCAATCATGGTTAATGCTTCACACTGAGTTGGGTTTACTTTACCTGGCATGATAGATGAGCCTGGTTCATTATCAGGAATAAAAATTTCACCAATACCACTGCGTGGACCACTTGACAACATACGGATATCATTTGCAATCTTCATCAGGCTTACAGCTACAGTTTTCAATGCGCCATGTGCTTCAACAATGGCATCATGTGCAGCCAGTGCTTCAAATTTATTATCAGCAGTTTTGAACGGAAGCTTGGTGAGTTTTGCAATATGCTTTGCAACATTTACATCATAGTTGGGAGGTGTATTGATACCTGTACCAACTGCAGTACCGCCAAGTGCCAGTTCGCTTAAATGAGCCAATGTGTTTTTAATTGCTTTCAATCCATGATCAAGCTGGGAAACATAACCGCTGAACTCCTGTCCCAATGTAAGCGGAGTTGCATCCATAAAGTGTGTACGGCCAATCTTCACCACTTTCTTGAAAGCCTTAGATTTTTTATCTAAAGTGTTACGGAGTTTTTCAATTCCGGGAATTGTTGTTTCAATAAGGATTTTGTAAGCTGCAATATGCATGGCAGTAGGGAATGTATCGTTACTGCTCTGTGATTTGTTTACATCATCATTTGGATGCAGGTATTTTTCTTTATCGCTCAGTTTGCCACCATTGAGCACATGACCACGATAAGCAACCACTTCGTTTACATTCATGTTGCTTTGTGTGCCACTACCTGTTTGCCATACAACCAATGGAAAATATTCGTCTAACTTTCCTTCAAGAATTTCTTTACACACTTTGCCAATCAGCGTAGCTTTCTTTTTAGTCAGCACACCAGCCTCAAGATTCGTAAGGGCAGCAGCATGCTTCAGGTAAGCAAATGCACGGATAATTTCTTTGGGCATGCGGTTAATATCCTGGGCAATCTTAAAGTTGTCAATGCTGCGTTGTGTCTGTGCACCGTAGTAAGCGTTAACGGGCACTTTCACTTCGCCCATCGTATCTTTTTCAATTCTGTATTCCATGTTGTTTATTTTGTGGGCTCAAAGGTAAAGATGCAAAACGAAATTGCGCCTGTTCTATAGGAGTTGTTAATCAAAACAATATCTGATTTTTGTCAGCCATTTCAATTATTTAGACTGAATTTGATTCTCCTGCCGGCTGATTTTTATTATTCCACAATCACAATCACATCCCTTAGGCTTCAAATTTTCGGACATTTTTAATTCCTCTTCAAGCTCTTTAATTGTTTTCTCTGTCTGTAATATTTCTTTTGAATTTCTGGTTTCGCCGGCAGTAATACTTAATTTTTCAAAACTTAGCCCACCGATTATTTTTTGAAATTCTTCCTTGGAACTCAAATTCAAAGACATCTCTATGTTTTGCTTTGTGCTTGTGGTAAATTCTTTTAATGCGAACGCAATGCTTTGTTGGACTTCAGTAACAGCAAGAACATAGGCTTTCGTATTTTGAGGAAGCTGTATTGATCCGTCTTTTTTATAAAAGGAATATTCATCATTAACTCTGTTAGTTTCGCCACCCTCGCCATAAACTTTTTCAGAAGGGATTATGAGATATATTTTAATTTTTTCCCGGTATTGACCAACAACTCTTACAAAAAGCTCGCTTTGTTGAACATTGTCTTTTTGTGAAACAAGCATATCAATGTTGTACCAGCCAAAACTTTCAATTGTAAACTGGTAATAAATTGAGCCATATTCTTTCGGTTGAACTTTAGAATCAAAATCAGGAGGAGGGGGATTATTATTCCGCTGCCATGTTGGATCAGGTATTTTTTTTACCAATGAGCCGTTTTCATTTATTAATTCCTTTCTTTTTAACTCGGCCTGCTCTTTTCTATTTTCAAGCTCAGTTTGTATTTTCGAATATAAAAAACAACTGTCAGTGCAATCTTTCAGGTAAGCATGTTTTGGATACGGAAGATTCCGCCTGTTCGACTCATTCTCAATATATTTATAAATTTTCAACCATTCCGTTTGATTCTTACCGAAATCTTCGGATAAATCCACTTCCTTATTATTAAACAAACTTATAAGATTGCAGATATAAGTGTCGGTAAAATTTATGTGATCGCTCACTCCAGATGTGTCGGTTATAAAAAAACCATCAACAGCATTTGTGCCTTTTCTGAATCTATGATAAAAAACACCTACTCCTTCGTCCCCTAAAGGGCCAAGTCGTTTAACTACTTGCGCCAGATCAGGGCCATTATTTTCTTTACCTATTCCATGGCACGAAGCACATTTTTGCTGAAATAAGACTTCGCCACTTTCCAGGTTGGCTGACAATAAACTCTTTTCTAATTTTTTTGGATCTGACCAATTGAAACCAGTCTCACTTTTTGTTCCTGCCTTATACAATTCCATATTTTTATCGTAACAATCCGTTGGAATTGCTACTCTAATTGGTTTACTAACTGCAATTTTTTGACCAGCAGCAACATTAATATAAATCATTCCACCACTTGATAATAATTGGCCATTTGATTGTGTAGTTAATCCGGCATTAACCATTTGACTGATTGTATATGCTTCTTTAATCTCAAGTACAACTTCATCCTTTTCAGAAATCAATGAACCGCTGTCAATTTTCAACCATGCTCCAAATTGAGTCATGACCAATGTGTCTTTTTTGATATTAATTGTGAGAAATTCGGATTTCAGGCTATCCACATTAAGTAAACCAGAAGAAAAGGGAATAGGTCGATTGCAGCTTAATACAACTAAAAATATTATTACAGGCAGCAGGATATACTTTCTCATAAATTATTTTTTACTTAGATGAATTTTAAGGGGCTTTGCATAAAATTATTATTTCATTTTTGTAAAAGAATCAAAACAGGTATTTTTTGATAGTGAAATCAAAGGACAAATGCTTACATATTAACTAAACGAATTGCATTGTATGACTAAAAAAACTCTTGCTGGATTTCTAATTCTTGTTTCAATAAATTGTACAGCCCAGCAAAAAACAACTTCACTTGCCCAATCAACCGATTGGCTGATTCAACAGTCAAATCATAAAGCTGTAGTTACAACCGGCAAGCAAGACATTACTCTTTCAAACGGTCTTGCCAGCAGAAGTTTCCGCCTTTCAGCAAATGTTGTTTGCACAGATTATAAAAATCTCATTAACGGGCAACAGCTGCTGCGTGCAGTTTCGCCGGAGGCAAGAATAACCATCGACGGCACGGCGTACAATGTTGGCGGACTGTACGGGCAAAAAGAAAAAGCTTACCTGTTGCCGGAATGGCTGAACAGTTTTACTACAGCTGAAGCCGACTTCCGGTTTGTAAAATATGAAACGGGCAACATCACTCCTTCCATTAACTGGAAACAAGGCAGGTGGTGGATGCTCAACAAACAAAACCCGACAGGAAAAACGATTTCTTTTTACTACGCTTCAAAACAACCACAACTCAGCGGCATTGAAATAAAGGTTGTGTATGAATTGTACGATCAACTGCCGCTGTTTTCAAAATGGGTTGAACTGAAAAACAACAGCAATCATTCCATCAAACTCAACCGTGTGGTGAATGAAATCATTGCAATGGTGGAAGAAGAAAGTGCAGTGGTTGGTGCTCCTGAACAAATGAAAACCCAGCAGGGAATTTATATCGAAAGTAATTATGCATTTAACAATGCCATGCGTTACAGCATCAGCGATCAGACCACACACTGGAAAACAGATACAGCATATACATCACAAGTAAACTACAATTATCAAACACCTTGTATACTTGAAATTTATCCTGATAAAGCTCCCGGTGTTGAATTAAATCCCGGCGAAGATTTTACATCCATCAAAACATTTGAATTACTGCTCGACAGTTATGACCGTGAACGCAGAGGTTTGGCTGTGCGGAAAATGTACAGCACTATTGCACCATGGACAACCATGAATCCAATCTTCATGCATCTCGTGAGCAAAAATGACCAGGAAGTAAAAACCGCTGTTGACCAATGTGCAGCTACCGGTTACGAAGCATTGATTTTAAGTTTCGGCAGTCATTTAAACATGGAAGATTCATCTGCAAAAAATATTCAGCGATGGAAAGAACTGTCAGACTACGCACACAGCAAAGGCGTTGCCATTGGCGGTTATTCACTTTTCAGTTCACGTCGCATAAGTGAAGAAGACGATGTAATCAGCCCGGTAACAGGAAAAACAGGCGGGGCATTTTTTGGCAATGCTCCCTGCTTTGGAAGTAACTGGGGAATTGCATACCGTAATAAAATCAAATATTTTTTCGAACAGACAGGATTTGATATCTGGGAAAATGACGGTCCCTACCCCGGCGATCTTTGTGCATCAACCAAACATCCCGGTCATAAAGGTTTAGATGATTCGCAATGGAGGCAGATGGAAATGCAGAAAGAATTATACCATTGGTTAAATGAACGTGGCGTTTACATTAATGCGCCCGATTGGTATTTTTTAAATGGCACCAATAAAATTGCAATTGGTTACCGTGAAGTGAATTTTTCGTTGTCAAGAGATCAGCAAAAAATTCTCAACCGCCAGAATATATTTGATGGCACATGGGAAAAAACACCTTCGATGGGTTGGGGTTTTGTTCCGCTTACAAGATACCATGGTGGTGGAGCAGAATCTATTCTTGAACCGCTTAGTGAGCATCTTGAAGATTACAAACAACTGATGATGCAATACTATGGCGCAGGTGTACAGGCCTGTTACCGTGGACCAAGATTGTACGATACAGAGAAAACAAAACAAACTGTTGCAGATGTTATTCAGTGGTATAAAAAGTACAGGGATATTTTAAACTCGGATGTTATTCATTTGCGCAGGGCCGATGGAAGAGATTGGGACGGCTGGATGCATGTAAATCCTTCGCTTAAACAAAAAGCGCTCATCATGTTATTCAATCCGTTGAAACAATCCATCACAAGAACAATTACTGTTCCTGTTTATTATACAGGTCTTTCAAAAACAGCAACAATAAAAATAAATGGAGTAAATTCAAATACAGTTTCCATCAGCAGGGAATACGAAATAAAAATACCGGTAACTATAAACCCGCAAGACTACATATGGATAACCATCGAATAAAAACAACCTTCAGCTTATTACTTTTACTTGCAGTACAAACTGCAGTATTTGCACAGCAACCCAAACCCAAACCCACACCACAGCAAATAAGGTGGCACAATTCAGAATTTTATCTATTCACTCATTTCGGTCCCAATACATTTACTGATAAGGAATGGGGCGAAGGAACAGAAGCAGAAGACCTGTTCAATCCAACAAATTTTGATTGCCGCCAATGGTGCCGCATTGCAAAAGCAGCAGGCGCAACCGGCATCATCGTTACTGCAAAACATCACGACGGATTTTGTTTATGGCCAAGTAAATATTCCAAACATACAGTTCGTGAAAGCAAATGGAAAAACGGCAAAGGCGATGTACTGAAAGAAGTATCAAAAGCCTGCAAAGAATATGGATTGAAGTTTGGTGTTTACATTTCGCCATGGGACAGAAATCATCCTGATTACGGAACAGAAAAATACAACACTGTTTTTGTAAACATGATGAAAGAAATTTTTACCAACTACGGACCTATCACAGAATTATGGTGGGATGGTGCAAATGGCGAAGGACCGAATGGGAAAAAGCAAGTGTATAACTGGAAACTATTTAAAGAAACAGTACGAAAACTTTCACCCAATACAGTTGTGTTCAGCGATGTTGGCCCTGATATTCGCTGGGTTGGAAATGAAAATGGCATTGCCGGAAAAACAAACTGGAACACATTAAATATTGATGGCTTTACTCCCGGTGCAGGTGCACCTCCAACCGATACATTAAACAGTGGTAATGAAAATGGCAAATACTGGATACCTGCAGAATGTGATGTAAGTATCCGCCCCGGATGGTTTTATCACGAACAGGAAGATGGAAAAGTAAAATCGCCTGAGCAGTTGTTTGAACTGTATTTGAAAAGTGTTGGACGTGGTGCAACATTATTGCTGAATGTTCCTCCCGACAGAAGAGGCATGCTGCACAGCAATGATTCTGCAGCATTGATGGGTTTTAAAAAACTGCGGGATGAAAACTTCAAAACAAATCTTTCTTTAAAAGCCCGTGGCGAACAGCATTACAAAGGAATTATTTACCCGAATAATAAACTGGTGGATGGCAATGTTGCAACAGCAGAAACATTTCCTGACTATCACCAAGGCGTGTTCTGGATCAAGATGAAGCAGGAAGAAAAGATCAACTGCATTGTACTGCAGGAAGCAATAGAAAAAGGTCAGCAGATCAAAAAGCTGAAAATTTCATTGGTAAATGGTGCCGATCCTGTTGAAGAAATCAACATCACTACAGTTGGCCGCAAACGCATCGTTACATTTCCTTCGAAATATGTAAGTGCAATACGTATTGAAATTGAAGATGCCAAAGCTGCCCCGTATTTGAGTGAGGTTGGCGTTTACCTGATCGATGAAAACCTGGTTGAAAAATAAAAAAACAATGCTTTGTTTAAGGGAGGCGGGGCTTTCAGCCCCGCCTCCCTTTTTTTGAAAATATAAGCCGGTTGCAGTAAGTTTGATAAATGTTATCTCCGGCGGTTGTATTGCTGTACATTTTATCACTTTGTAATTTTTCGTACAAAGAGCCGCTTCATGCAAAAACCAATGCTGTCAATATTTCAACAGCAACTTCAGCAAACGTAAGTTCATCACACAAACCAAAAAAGAAAAAGAGAAAAAAGATAACATACCCTGCAGTTAAGATCAACACCGGCTATACCACTCCGGGCGAGATTATTGATTATGCAAAAACATTCATCGGCACACCCTACCGTTATGCGCATGCCAATCCTGAAATTGGGTTTGACTGTTCCGGTTTTGTAATGTATGTGTTCAATCATTTCAACATTACTGTTCCCCGCAAATCAACTTACTATACCTATGCAGGTATGCAGGTAAAAGAAAAAGATGCAAGACCCGGCGATATTATTTTATTCACCGGTACCAATAAAAAAATCCGTGTTGTGGGACACATGGGTATTGTTGAAGATAACAACGAAGGCAAACTGAGTTTCCTGCATGCATCATCAGGAAAAGAATACGCAGTTACACGATCTGTATTGGAAAACAGTTACAGGGGAAGATTGATAAAAATCATCCGTGTATTCCCTGCTGATTGCTTTAATTAAACGATGGTTTTCTTTTTTCTAAAAACGCACTAACTCCTTCTTTCATTTCATCTGTACCAAAACATTCGCCAAACAATTTTGCTTCAGCAACAAAACCGTTTTGTGTTTTATCAAAATGAGCATTCACGGCAGCAACCACTTTTCCAACAGCATTCGGACCCTTGGTCATAATTACTTTCAGAATCTGTTTGGTTTGTTCAATTAAATTTTCAGGAGTTGTAAGATGATTGATTAAACCAATTTGTTTTGCTTCTGCGGCATCAATCATGTTAGCTGTCATCATCAGTTCTATTGCTTTGCCTTTACCAACAAGTTGTGTTAAACGTTGTGTACCGCCATAACCGGGAATCAATCCTAAATTCACTTCTGGCTGACCAAATTTTGCATTGTCGCTTGCCAAACGGAAATGACAGCTCATTGCCAGTTCACAACCACCTCCCAACGCAAAACCGTTTACTGCAGCCACAATGGGTTTGCGACAGTTTTCAATTTTATCAAATACCAGTTCCTGTCCCCGAACAGCAAGTGCTTCTCCCCCGGTTGAATCAAGTGTAAGAAATTCGCTGATATCTGCTCCGGCAACAAAGGCTTTTGGTCCGGCACCTGTAATGATGGCGCATTTTATTGCAGCATTATTATACACTTCATCAACAGCGGCTGAAAGTTCTTCAATCACTGTTTTGTTCAGTGCATTCAGTTTATCAGGGCGATTGATGGTGATGGTAAATATTCCATCTTCAAGTGCAGTAAGCAGAGTCGTGAACATTTTTTTTATTTAAGATACAAATCTAAACGAAAGCCGTATTAATTTGCACGCCAATGAACTTTTTAACCTTTATCACTTACGCCGGTATTTTTGTTTTTGCCCTGACTGGTGCATTTAAAGCAAGAACATACAAGATGGATGTCTTTGGTGGCATTGTGGTGGCTTTTGTTACAGCCTACGGCGGAGGTACAGTAAGAGATCTGTTGCTGGGTATTAAACCGGTTAACTGGATTAACGATAACATCGCCTTCATACTCGTATCAGCAGGAACTTTTTTTACCTTCTTATTAAAAGAAAACGTCAACAAGTTTAAGCGTACTATTTTTTATACGGATGTAATCGGGCTTGGCTTTTTTACTGCATGGGGAATTGAAGTGGCGCAACGCAGCGGTGCAAATGATTTGTATGCATTAGTGATGGGTGTAATTACTGCAACCTTCGGCGGTTTGTGCGGCGATATTATCTGCAACTCCATTCCCAACTTATTAAAACGAGGTGAGCTCTATGCCACAGCCTGTGCAATTGGCGGAGCTGCTTATCTTTTTTGCGAACGTATCCCTGTTGAACATAATTACAACCTCCTGCTTTGCATACTTGTAGTAGCAGGTGTACGTATCTATTCCAAACGTAAACGGTTAATGCTTCCCGATATTTAGAAGATGCGGTTATTATTCACCCATTTGCTGATATAATCGGCAATTTCATGTGTGTTGGCACCGGGGTGAAATAATTTTCCCACGCCCATTTTATTCAGCACATTCATATCTTCTTCTGGAATAATGCCACCGCCTGTAAGCAGCACATCATCCATCTCTTTTTCTTTCATCAGCTGAAGAACTTTCGGGAACACTGTCATATGTGCTCCGCTGAGAATACTTACACCAATAGCATCCACGTCTTCCTGCAAAGCAGCATTCACTACCATTTCAGGGGTTTGACGGAGACCGGTATAAATTACTTCCATTCCTGCATCACGTAATGCAGTGGCAATTACTTTGGCACCACGGTCGTGGCCATCTAATCCAACCTTTGCAACTAAAACTCTTATGGGTCTGTTCATACGGCAAAAATCTTGTTGTGTAAATTTACAGGGTTTCAGTTATCACTTCGTAATTTAAAGTATGAACTACAGAAAATTCGGATCAACCGATCTCACCGTTAGTGAAATTGGTTTTGGTGCCTGGGCTATTGGTGGCGCTGCCATGATTGGCAACACAGCCATTGGCTGGGGCGATGCCGATGACAGCATTTCTGCAAAAGCCATTCATGCTGCCATTGATGCAGGTATCAACTTTTTTGATACGGCTGATATTTATGGCCTTGGTCATTCAGAAGAACTGATAGGAAAAGAATGCGGAAGCAACAATGATATAATTATTGCCAGCAAAGCAGGCAACGTTGCAAGGAATAATGAGTTTACAATTGATTATTCAAAGCAATACATTCTTACTGCCTGCGAAGCTTCGCTCAAAAGGTTAAAAAGAGAAACGATTGATTATTACCAGTTGCATACTGTACGCATGCAACATTTGCAGAACGGGGAATGTATTGAAGCGATGCAGCAGTTACAGCAGCAGGGAAAAATCCGTTACTGGGGTTTATCGCTGAATACATTTGAGCCTTCGGCAGAAGCAGAGTATTTATTGCAGAACAACTTTGGAAATGGTTTTCAGCTGGTGCTGAATATCATCAATCAAAAAGCATTGCCGTTGCTGAAAACATCTGCGCAAAAAGGTTATGGCATGATTGCCCGTATGCCACTGCAGTTTGGTTTGCTCACGGGTAAGTTTGACCGTGAAGTAAATTTCGCTGATACCGATCATCGCAAAAACCGTTTAACCAGGGAAGTAATTGATGCATCCCTTGAAGCTACTGAACCCGTTTGGAAGTTATGCACAAAATACAACTGCAACAAAACACAGCTGGCACTGAGTTATATTCTCAGTTATCACGAAGTATCAACGGTAATTCCGGGTATACGTACACCCGAACAGGTGCAGCTGAATACAGCCGGACTGTTTCAGCTGGAAGAAACAGACCGCAAAATAATTGAAAGTCTTGGAGAAACATCTCTGAACAGTTTAATGGAACTGATCAGGAAACAAGGCTGATACTTTAACATTCATTTTTATACAGACTGTTATTCTAATAAGATTATTCAGGATATTTAAACAGTCATCACTCAACTCACAACTATGAATCCCTCCATCCACGCAGAGGTAAACGAACATCTCCGGCACAAAGATTATTCGCTTGTTTTAAGGCGCATGCTTGATCTCAGTTATGATACAGGAAATCTTTCCATCATCCGTGAAGCAACAGCATGGAGCAGGCAATGGAGCAGCAGTATCAACAGCCAGCAAGGTAATGAGCCCGGAGAGCAGTTTTTTACAGACATTAATCAACTGCTTGAAAAAGCTGATGCTGCATTAAAACGTGAAGAACAAAATCACATCATGCTGCTTGATGCTGTAAACATTTCAAAAACGTACAGCAAGGGAAATTTCAAACTCAATCCTGTAAGCATCAGTATTCAGAATGGCGATATACTTGGTGTGGTTGGTGAAAATGGTAATGGTAAAACAACTTTGCTGCGTTGTCTTGCCGGGCAGTTGTATCCTGATAATGGAATGGTTCATTACAGTCTTTTATCAAATCCTGATTACTACAATATCAAAAATTATGTAGCATTCATTCCGCAGCGTATTCCACGCTGGTATGGCATGCTGAAAGATAATCTTCATTTCAGTGCTTCCATTGCGGGCATGCATGGCGAAACAAATGAAACCATGGTTGAGTTTATGCTGGAACGTTTAAATCTTACCCAGTATGCCGATTTAAACTGGAACCAGATCAGTAGTGGTTACCGCACCCGTTTTGAACTGGCAAGAATTTTATTACAGAAACCGCAACTGCTGATATTAGATGAACCACTTGCCAATCTTGACATCAAAGCACAGCAAACAATATTAACTGATCTGCGGTATATGACTGCATGGCGCAATCATCCAATGGGTATTGTATTAAGCTCACAGCAATTACATGAAGTGGAAAAGATTGCTCATTCAGTAATGATGATAAAAAATGGAAGCTGCATCCATCATTCATTTACCAACGATGATGCATTAAAGGGAAATGCAGTAGAAGTGGAAACAACCACAGACAAAGAAACCCTGCAGCGTGTATTTGCTGAAAGCAATACAGCGATTCAGTTTAATGGCGGATTTTATACCATTACTTCTGAAAGCATTTCTGCACAGCAGATTATTGAACTGCTGGTGAGGAACAATGTTACTGTTACTTATTTCAGAGACATTACACATTCAACCAAACGTTACTTTTAAAACACCTGCTTGTTATGAAAACAAAAAGACCATTAACTCCTTCATTCATTAACCAGCTTGATAAATACCTGTTACTGAACAGCCCGGTAACATGGACGGCAAGAACGCATCTTGTAATTTATTATGCCATCCTGTTTTCAGCAGTACTTACTGTGCTTAGTTTTATTGTACCGACAGATCCACGAAACGACAGCAATATTTTTGCGTGGATTTCATTAACAGCATTACTTGCTGCAATAGGTTTTATTGTTTGGTGTATTTTTCTTTTCCGCTTTAATGTGTTTAAACGTTTTGGCGAAGACAAACCTTTTGATGCATTGAAAACCTTCCTGCTTTATTTTATTGCAGTACTGTTTATGGTTGCACCCTGTTATATCCCTCCTGCTGTTGAATCAATAAGAGCAAACAATGCATTTGGAAATGACGAGTTGGTAAACGATATGAACAGCATCAACCTGAAAATCTGCCAGCTGGAATATGATTCACTGGAGCACAGTTGGTACGGAGCAAAATACATTGTAAGAGAATCGTTGACAGACCGATTTTATGATTCAGATGAAGAAACGATTGAACGATCATCACAAAACAAAGAATACAAGATTATCGATACTGCATCTTTCAGGCAAAAGAAAACGATGGCCGACAGTGTTGTGAAAATCAACGATTCAACTTGGCATTTTTATACATGTCCCAATTATACGTTTCTTACAAATTATAGTTTGGATGAATACACACAATCAAAGATTTTCAATTCTGTCAAATTATTTAACCTTGTAATCCGTGATTACAAAACACCGGATTTCAGCAAAACAAAAAAAGAATTAGATGATCTGCTGAAGAAATACAGTTCATCTGAATTTTCTTTTTTAATAAGTGATATCCCAGTTGATGTTGTTGGAAGAAATGGCAATTACAACGATAAAATTCAAAACAGATACAACCTTGCCCACATCAACAGCAGTTTCTACAATATCAAGGAAAAGAAATACCGCTGGTATGAAGGCAATGAGAGCAGGATCAAATTCTGGCTGTACATATCGCTGATATTTTCCTTGCTGGTATTTATTTACAGGCATACAACAGTAAAAACATTCTTTCTTACAATACTTACAGGAATTATTCTTTTAATTCTCTCTGGCCTTTTTCTTGCTTTTTCACATTTTAAAGAAGAAACTGTTTACTATCTCATCCTGTTATATTATGCAGCATTCTTTCTCATTGCAGTTTCTGTTTTTGGCAGGAAAACAAGAACGGTTATTGATGGTATTGCCATTAACATGATTACATTTTTTATTGCATTCATGCCCATATTTGCAACACTTCTTTATTATGTTATTGATGAGAAAAATTACATCAGGCAGAATTACCCCAATGGATATACTGAACAAAGAGATTTACACTACATTATTGCCCAACTGGCAGGATTTGTATTGCTGCTTGTATTAATCGAACCTTTGTTTAAACGGTTATTCCGCAACTGGTATTCAAAACCTGAACAATAAAAAAAGAGGGATTCATTTCCCTCTTTCTTTTTATTACAATTACAGTATTTATTTTTTCAGTTGCAGTTGAACAGAAGTTCCGTTACCCTCACTGCTCACAATAAAAAGTTCACCATTAGCTGAAGCTGCCCTTTCCCGCATGTTTACAAGACCCTGTGCTGAAGTTTGTGCATGCAGGTTAAATCCTTTTCCATTATCAATAACTGTAAACGAAACAAGGTCATCCTCTTCTGTAATTTTCACCTTTACTTCCGATGCTTGTGCGTGATACAGCACATTGTGCAGCGCTTCCTGGCAAATACGGAAAATATCAAGCTTTGTTTCTATTGTTAATTCATCTTCGTTTAAACTGCCTTCAAGTGTACATGGTACTCCGCTAAGCAGCGCAAATTCATTGCAATGCCATTTCAATGTTTCTGTAAGACCAAGATCCTGCAACATACCCGGGCTGATAGAAAAAGAAATACGCCTGATCGCATTCGTGATTAAATCAGATACAACCGATGCATGCTCTGTTCTTTTACGTCCCCTCTCTGACAGAGCAGGTTCATTTGTTGCCAGCCAGTCAATATCCATTTTAACCACAGCAACAAGTTGTGCAAGTTCTTCATGCAATTCAACAGCAATGTACTTGCGGTCACGTTCATTGCGGCTTTTAAAATGGCCGGCAAGTGATTTGAATTTTTCGAAACGTTCTTCTATTTCTTTTTCTGAAGATTTGCGGCTGCTTACATCTTTTGCAATGGCAAAAACAATTTCACGTTCGGGGAAATAAATTGATGTCCAGTCGAGCCAAACAACAGTTCCATCTTTTGCTAAGTACCTGTTCTGGAAATTAATTAAAGGCTGACCGTTAAGTAAATTAGTACGCTTTTCTGCTGTCAGTTCTTTATCAGCAGGATGAATAAAAGAAGATACAGGCTGAGACATCAGCTCATCCTTACTATAGCCGAGTACTTTGATTACGGATTGATTAACTCTGATGAAATAACCCTCTTTGTTTACCACACACACCAGGTCGGGAGTCATTTCAAAAAAAGGATCGAGTTCAACATCTTTTTTCTCTTCAAGAAGCATCTGCTAATTTAAGAAACTAACTACAAACGGATGCTTAGCTTGATCATGTAATTGTAAAAAAAAGAGGAGACAATGTCTCCTCTTCGCTAAAATGCAGTTAATGCTTTTTGTATTCGTGTAACCGTTTCTTCTTTCCCGATCAATTCAGCTATCTGGAACACTGCCGGGCCGAACTTACCTCCCACCAGCATTATACGCATAGGCAACTGAAGTTCGCCTGCTTTGATATTTTTTTCTGCAGCAATATCTTTAAACAACTGCTCAATACTATGCAAATCCCACACAGAAAGATTATTTAGCTTTTCTGCAAACAATTCAAAGAATTGTTTTTTCTCTTCTGTCCATTTTGGTTTCACAGCTTCAACATCAAGTGTTGCCGGAGCTTTAAAAAAGAAACCTGCATGTTGTACAAAGTCGGTTAACAATGTACAGCGCTCTTTCACCAGTTCAATAATCTTTTCAAGTTTTGCCTCATCAACTGCATCGATACCTTCTGTTGCAAGAACTTCTTTCACATTCAACTTTAAACTTTCAACACTCAGTTTCTTGATCCACTCATGGTTGAACCATTTTGCTTTTTCATAATCAAACTTTGCACCCGCACTGTGTACACGTTTAATATCAAAATTGGCAATGAGCTCATCCATGCTGTACAGTTCCTTTTCGGTTCCATCATTCCAGCCAAGCAATGCCAGCATATTTACAAAAGCTTCAGGAATAAATCCTTTTTCTTTAAATCCTTCCGTCAGTTCATTTGTTTTTGGATCTTTCCAGTTCATAGCAAAAACGGGGAATCCATATTTTGCTCCATCACGCTTACTCAGTTTTCCATTAGGACCAAGTATTAATGGAAGATGCGCCCATTTTGGCATTGATGATTCCCATCCAAGATATTTCCACAACAACAGGTGAACCGGTGCACTGGGCAACCATTCTTCACCACGAAATGCATTTGTAATTTTCATCAGGTAATCATCCACAACCACTGCCAGGTGATATGTTGGCATACCGTCTGCTTTCAGTAACACTTTATCATCAACCAATCCTGTCTGGAAACTTACATCGCCACGGATCATGTCGGTAAAACTCACCACATCATTTTCCGGCATTTTTATACGGATAACATGCGGCGTATTATCTGCAAGCAGTTGTTTCACTTCATCATCTGTAAGCGATAAACTGTTACGCATTTTTTTGCGGATGCGGTGATCATATTGCGGTGAAGGATTTTCTTCCGAACGGTTTTCTTCACGCATTTTTTCCAGATCTTCCGGCGTGTCAAATGCATAATAAGCATAACCGTCTGCAACCAATGCTTCCGCATATTTGCGGTACATAGGCTTGCGCTCACTCTGGCGGTAAGGACCATAATCACCACCATGCTTTACACTTTCATCTGGATCTAATCCGCACCATTTCAAACACTCAAAAATGTATTCTTCAGCACCAGCAACAAACCGGGTCTGGTCGGTATCTTCAATACGAACAATAAACTCACCGCCATGATGTTTGGCAAAAAGATAATTGTACAACACTGTGCGTACGCCGCCTAAATGCAATCCACCTGTGGGACTCGGGGCAAATCTTACTCTTACACTCATGCCGCAAAGATAAAGGGTTCATTCACTATTGCACATGAGATATATTGCTTTACTTTGAACAGGATGAGAAATGTATTTTCTGTATTATTCTGTATTCTTTCTTTGGTTGGTTTTTCACAATCAACTTTCGTTTACCCTTCGCTGTACGTTGAATATGACAGTGCCGTAACATACAAGCACCTGAAACTGATTCCTGTAAAACGTGCCGACAGCAGCGAAATGATTGTTCAGCAAAATGACCAGGTTTTTTATCCGTTAAAAACTGCACTAAAAAAAGGCTGGGTTAAAGTCAAAGAACGTGGCAATTACATGGTTGATAATATCAATGTACTCATCATTGAAAACAACAGTAACGAAAAGATTTTTATCCGCAGCGGGGAGCTGGTTACAGGTGGCAGGCAGGATCGTGTAATTGCTGCAGATACCATTCTGATGCCCGGCAAAAAAGAATATACAATCCCCGTTTATTGTATTGAAGAAAGCCGCTGGAGCGAACATGAAAAAAAGTTCAGCTATGGTGGCAATGCAGCATCAGGACTACAAAAAATCATTGACTCAGCACACAACCAGAAAAAGCTGTGGGAAGAAATAAGACGGTTACTGGTGCTGAATAATCAAACATCTTCTTCCTCCTATGCAACACTTCTCAGCAATCATAAAATTGCAGACGGCACCAACGAATACATACAATTCTTTTTACAGCAATTCAGTAAAAGAGACAGCAGCATTGTTGGCATCATTGCATCAACAGGAAATAAAATTCTTGGAGCTGATGTGTTGATCAATGAAGGTTTGTTTTATCAAACATTACCCGAACTGCTGAATAAATATTGTATTGAAGCCATATTGAATGGCACTGCTGCATCGCCGGTTCATGAAAAGGAACAGGCTTATGCAGATGAAATGCTCAGTGAAAAAACACAGCAAAGCTTTCTGAACAAAAAAGGCAAACGCATTTTTTATAAAGGAAAATTGATACAAATAACAGGATATTAAAACACTTCAACTTTTTCAGCAATGAAGTACATTGTAACAACCCCATGGTGGCTGCGGATGATGTTTCCCAAAAATCTTACATGGGAAATTCCATCTGATGAAAAAATTCTTTACCTCACATTTGATGACGGACCTCACCCTGAAGCAACTCCGTTTGTGCTGGATGAATTAAAAAAATACAATGCAAAAGCAACCTTCTTCTGCATCGGAAAAAATGTTGCTGAACAGCCCGATATCTATAAACGGATTTTAAGCGAAGGACACCGAACAGGAAATCATACACACAACCATCTCAACGCATTTAAAACAAAAGATGAACTGTGGCTGAACAATGTCAAAGAAGCGGCCAAATGGATTGATTCGGATCTTATACGCCCACCGTATGGGAAAATCAAAGCTTTTCCGGCAAAAGTGTTACAACAGTCGAACCCGCCATTCAGGATCATTATGTGGACGTTGATCAGTGCTGATTTTGACCGTTCAAAAACACCTGAACAATGTTTTCAATACGTAAAAAAGAATGCAAAAAAAGGATCAATCATTGTATTTCACGATAGTGAAAAAGCATTTCCGAATATGAAGTATGCGCTGACGGAAACATTAAAATATTTTGCAAGTGAGGGCTACGGGTTTGAGGCAATCAGCTAAAGTATGGGGACTTTAAATAAGAAGGGCCGGGGTGGAAACCCTGGCCCGTTTTTAATCCGTACCCTATGAAAACTTTTGCTAAGGTACAATTTCTTTTATCAGTTGCAAGAGTTTTTTCTTATCGGAGAGTAATAACTTTTGTGTTTCCGTTTACGGTAAGTACTGCCTGGTTATCGCAATCACCATTACCATAATCGAGTGTTCCGGTTTTTCCGTTATGAGTTACCCGGATAATTCCTTTTGAAATCCAGCGACATGTGAATTTCTTGATCAGGGGCTCAATTACTTCATGGCTCCAGGTTCTGCCCTTGCTGTTTTCGCCCTGGCCTGCACCGGTAATAGAGAAAATATCATCCAGTGGCCATAAAGGCGTACCATTACCTTCCAGCTGAGTTACTGTGCGGGTGTTACTCCAGGCTACCCAACGGCCGCTATCCCAGGTTAATTTTCCTGAAAGAACCCTTGTAGTGAAGATCTGGTTGTTGCTGGTGCTGCTGTTTACCACTTCGTGTGTACCGGTTACGCTCACACTGTCAATCTTGTAGCCATCAAAAGTTGTAGTGGCCTTGCTTCCAGGAACTTTCATTCTTCCTGTAAATACGGTAATAATTTTACCTTTTCTTACTTTACCATCTTTGCCTAAGCAACCTGCGCCAAAATCAATAGTTACAGTTTTTGGGAATACACCAACGGTAACCGGGCTAACTGTTAAAGTAAAGCAACGTACGCTGTCGGGACGACCAGCATAATAGCCGGTTTCAGTTCTTCCGCCAAATACGCCAACGCTTCCGGTAATACCAATGTCTTCGCCGGTTTCGGCTCCAATACCCATGGTGTTGTCAAAAACATCATCATATGCTGCTTCGGCTTCGTTATCATTAACGATGCTTTCTTCAGTAGCAGCCTGGTCGGTTGCAGAGCTGTTTTCTTTTTTACAGGAGGTAAAGGTTAATGCACCAAACAGTACGAGCGCCATGCTGCTGGTGATGATAATGTTACTTGTTTTCATGTTTACGCTGTTTTTTGAGTTGTGAATTATAAAACGAACAAATAAGAGACTATCATATATGTTTCCGGTTTAAAAGCTGTTAAAAATTCTTTTTGAACAAAAGAGTTGATGAGAGGAATGCCGATGCTTTACTTTTGTGCCTATGTATTTGATTGACACACATTCACATCTTTATTCAGAAGAGTTTAATGAGGATATTTCCCAGGTAATTATACGTGCAAAAGAAAATGCTGTTGAAAAAATTTATATGCCCAATATCGACAGCAGTTCAATTAACGGCATGCTGTTGCTGGAAGAAAAACATCCTGACGTATGTATTGCCATGATGGGACTCCACCCCTGCTACGTTAATGAACAATTTAAAGCTGAACTGAAACTGGTTGAAGAATGGTTCAGCAAACGGTCTTTTGCAGCTGTGGGTGAAATAGGGCTTGATTATTACTGGGATCAGACTTTTGTAAAAGAACAACAGGAAGCTTTTCAATTCCAGATAGAGCTGGCTTTACAGCACAACACACCCATTGTTATTCATAGCCGCAATTCAACACAAGACTGTATTGATATGGTTCGGAAAAATCAAAACGGCAAACTGAAAGGTATTTTTCATTGTTTTGGAGGAAGCGTTGAAGAAGCAAAACAAATGATTGATCTTGGATTTTTATTGGGAATCGGCGGAGTTGTAACCTACAAAAAATCAGGGCTTGCCGAAGTGCTGAAAGAAATTTCTTTAGATCACCTGGTTCTTGAAACTGATGCACCCTATCTTACACCAGTGCCTTACCGTGGTAAGCGAAATGAACCTTCTTATTTAAAATATGTAGTTGATAAAATTGCTGAAGCAAAGGAATGTACTGTAGAAGAAGTAGTTCAGAAAACAACTCAAAATGCAGAAAAACTGTTTGATAAAAAATAAGCCTGCAATTGCAGGCTTATTTTTTTGATGGATATTCTTTAGTTATGTTCAGCACTCATCTCAAATACCAGTAACCCACCTTGTATCAGTTGTTCATGCGTAATTGATGTAACGGAAACAGGATTACCGTTGAGCAACACACGTTTTACATATACATTTTTTGCTGATTGATTTTTTGCTTCAATAACCAGCTTTTTCCCATTTTCAAACTGCAGTACAGCTTTTTTCACTGCCGGGCTTCCTAACTGGTACAGATTATTGCCGGGAGCAAAAGGATAAAATCCCAACGATGAAAAAACATACCATGCACTCATTTGCCCGCAATCATCATTACCACCTAACCCATCAACTGATGATTTGTATTGCTTTTTCAGGATCATACGAATACGCTCCTGCGTTTTCCATGGCTGATTGGTAAAGTTGTAGAGATAAGCTACATGATGTGAGGGTTCATTTCCATGAACGTAATTACCAATAATGCCTTCTCGTGTAATATCTTCTGTTTCTTTGAAAAACTCATCAGACAGTTCCATGGTAAATAACGAATCAAGATGAGGAATAAACTTTTGATTACCTCCCATCATTGCAATCATTCGTTGAGAATCATGCGGAACAAACAAGCTGAAGTTCCATGCATTACCTTCAATAAAGCCCTGGTCGTGTGTGGACAGCACATCAAAGTTTTTTCTGAACTCACCATCACTCAGTTTTGGACGCATGTAACCGGTTGAAGCATCATATACATTCATCCAGTTTTGCGAACGTTTTATAAATTCATCGTAAATCGCTTTCCGCCCAAGCTTTTGCGCCAGTTGTGCAATACACCAATCATCAAACGCAAATTCAAGTGTGGTTGAAACAGAAATTCCACGCAGCTTATCTTCAGGTACATATCCATACTTTACATAATCGCCCAGCTTCATATAATAGTTTGTTCTTGCAGTTTGCACACAGGCATCTAGTGCTTTGTTGGCATCAAATCCCTTTACTCCTTTTGCAACAGCATCAGCAATAACGCTCACAGCATGATAACCACTCATACACCAGTTTTCATTGGCATAGTGACTCCATACCGGCAACATGTGTTCGGCACTTTGCTGCTGATGCACAAGCATGCTATGCACCATATCTGAATTTCGTTTTGGCTGAATAAGATTAAACCATGGATGCAATGCCCTGTATGTATCCCACAGTGAAAATGTTGTATAGTTCGTAAAGCCCTTAGCGGTGTGCACATTCTGATCAAGACCTTTATACTCACCGTTTACATCCATATAAACTGTAGGCCCTAAAAATGTATGATAGAGTGCAGTGTAAAAATTCACCATATCCTCTTTGTCTTCCAGTTCAACATCCACTTTTGAAAGTTCGGCATTCCACTGTTGCTGCCCTTTCAGTTTTACTGCGTCAAAGTTCCAGCCGGGAGTTTCAGTACGTAAGTTTTGTAAGGCATTATTGCTGCTTACCGGCGAAAGAGCAAATTTTATTTTCAATTGTTCGCCTTCCTTCATAGCACCGAATGAAAACCATGTACGTAAATTTTTCGAAGCCATTTCAGGGAAATTTTTACTTTGATCAAACTTGCCCCAGAATCCTCTGTACACCTGCCTCTTACTGTAATCTTTATTTCCATATTCTTTGATGGGTTTACTGAAGCTCATGGCAAAATAAACAGTCCTCGTTCTGGCCCAGCCGTTAGTTTGCCTGAAACCGGTAACCAGTGTGTCGTTTTCTATTCGTATGTATGTCCAGGTATTTTTGTCTTCATAATTATAAATGCCATGCATTAAATCGAGAATGATGTTGGCATTATCTGTTTGAGGAAAAGTGTATTGGTGAAATCCTACACGTGTGGTGGTTGTCAGTTCTGCAGTAATGTTGTGATCTTCGAGTTTTACTTTATAGTAATTGGGTTGTGCAATTTCTGTACTGTGCGAGAACTTTGAACGATAGCCCGTTTCAGGATGATCGGCTGTTCCCGGGTTTATCTGCACAACACCTGTGGTAGGCATAATTAAAAAATCGCCCAAATCACTATGGCCTGTTCCGCTGAAATGTGTATGACTGAAGCCTACAATTGTTGCATCGTCATATTGATAACCTGCACAGTATTTATATACATCACCATTGTACTTTCCATTCATTTCATAAGGAATCGTATCTGTATCAGGACTAAGCTGCACTGCTCCGAATGGAACTGTTGCTCCCGGAAAAGTATGTCCCATTTTTTGTGTACCAATCAAAGGATTTACATACTGAATGAAATTCTTTTTTTGTGCATTTACATAAAGAGCAGTGGAACATAAAAGAATGGCTGTAATTTTTTTCATCGATTGAAGATTTAAACTATTTGCAGATGATCTGTAGTAAGCGTTGAAGCATTCAAGGTAATGAAATACTTCACAATGATTGGCTTCATTCATTAGCATTCTTAAAAGAACGACTGTAAAATTATTTTAGTGGTAATTTGTTTCGATGAGTGAAGTGTTCGTATAAAACAAAATGGTCCTGCGTATTGCAGAACCATTTTATCTGGCGGAGACTAAGAGATTCGAACTCTTGATACGGTTTCCCGTATACACACTTTCCAGGCGTGCCTCTTCAACCACTCGAGCAAGTCTCCGTAATTATGTGGCGGCAAAAATAAGAAGTAATAAAATGGAAATCAAAATCAGTTAATACCCAGCTTTTCTACTGCTGTCTGTGCGGCAATCTGGCTTGCATCTTTCTTGTTAAATGCTTTGCCATCTGCAATCAGCTGGCCATCAACAACAGCGCCAATGGTAAACAAACGACGGCCATTTTCCACACGTTCATCCAGCGTTTCAAACTCAAGCACTTTGCCGTTTTTATTTGCCCAGCCGTATAATTTGTTTTTGTGATTAATTTCCAGCAATTCCAGTTCTTCCATGAACAAATGCGGAACAATCACATTCTTCATTATCCAGCGTTGCGTTTTCCTGTAACCCAGATCAAGATAAATGGCTCCCAATAAAGCTTCTAATGTATTGCCGAAGATTTGAGAAATTTTAAGTGAGTTATCTCCCTTGTTATACAGTGTGATTTTTTTTAAACCCATGCGCAGGGCAATATCGTTGAGCGTGGCACGGTTCACCATCTTGCTGCGCATTTCAGTTAAAAAGCCTTCGCCTTTGTATGGATATTTTTTAAAGAGATAATCTGCAACAATTGCACTTAAAACAGCATCGCCCAAAAATTCAAGGCGTTCGTTGTTCTGGTCACTCCCCTCCTTAACTGAACGATGGCTCAGTGCTGTTTTGTACAGCATAAGGTTGCCTGGGTTATAACCAAGAACATTACGAAGATTACTTTCGAATTTGTTCCTTGCTGGTAATATTTGACGGACAAGATTCCGTACCATAAGAGTATTTACATCATCACCTGTAAAAAGAATTCATTTCTTTTAGTTCATGATGTGATGGACAAATCTAAACTAAATCAGGAATATTTTTTTACAATCACTGATGCATTATGTCCACCAAATCCAAACGTATTACTCAAAGCTGCACGTACAGTGCGTTTCTGAGCCTTGTTAAAGGTGAAATTAAGATTTGGATCTAACCCTGGATCATCTGTATAGTGATTGATTGTAGGTGGTACCATATCATGCACCACACTCATTACACAAGCAATAGCTTCCAGTGCACCTGCTGCCCCAAGGCAATGACCCGTCATTGATTTGGTTGAACTGATGTTGAGATTGTAAGCATGCTCACCAAATACATTTAAAATGGCTTTGGTTTCAGCAATATCTCCCAATGGTGTGGAAGTACCGTGTACATTGATGTAATCAATATCAGAAGGCGTTAAACCTGCATCTTTCAATGCTGCCTTCATAACATTGTTAGCACCCAACCCTTCGGGATGAGGGGCTGTAATATGATGAGCATCGGCAGTTGCACCGCCTCCTGCTATTTCACAGTAAATTTTTGCACCACGTGCTAAAGCATGTTCCAGACTTTCGAGGATCAGCATACCTGCGCCTTCGCCCATTACAAAACCATCACGGTCTTTATCAAACGGGCGGCTGGCTGTTTTAGGATCGTCGTTTCTTTCGCTGAGAGCTTTCATGGCGTTAAAGCCACCAAGTCCTGCAGCGCTTACCACAGCCTCACTTCCGCCGGTAAGCACAATATCTGCCTTACCTAAACGAATGGTATCATAAGCATCAATGATTGCATTGGTTGAGGATGCACATGCTGAAACAACAGCATAATTAGGACCCCTGAAGCCATGGCGCATAGAAATTTGCCCGGCTGCAATGTCCAGAATCATTTTTGGTATGAAGAAAGGATTGAAGCGTGGTGTACCGTCGCCGGTAGCATAAGCAGAAACTTCTTCCTGGAATGTGATTAATCCTCCAATTCCACTGGCGAAAATTACACCTACCCTGTCAACATCAACATTTTCCTTGCTGATGCCTGCATCCTGTACAGCCTGATCGCTTACGATTAATGCAAACTGGGTAAAACGGTCTATTTTTCTCGCTTCTTTTTTATCAAGATAAGCGGTGGGTTCAAAATCCTTTACCTCACAGGCAAATCTTGTTTTGAACTTGGAACAATCAAATTGTTTGATGAAATCAGCGCCAGATACACCATTAATCAAACCCTCCCAATATTCATCAAGAGTTCTGCCTAATGGTGTAATGGCACCAATTCCGGTAACTACTACTCGTTTGAGCTGCATAAGTTGCCTGGTAAAAAGAAAGGTTAATACCGCCTTGGCGGTACTTAATTTACTTAGCGTGTTCTTCTAAATAAGCTACAGCCTGACCAACTGTTGTAATGGTTTCAGCTTGTTCATCGGGGATAGAGATGTTGAACTCTTTTTCAAATTCCATGATCAGTTCAACTGTGTCTAACGAATCAGCTCCTAAATCATTAGTAAAAGAAGCCTCAGGATTAACTTCTGATTCTTCAACACCTAATTTGTCAACGATGATTTTTTTAACTCTTGCTGCGATGTCTGACATTGTCGTAATAATTTGGTTACAGGTTGCAAAAATAGAGTTTTTAAGCATTTGACAAGCGTTCTTAAAAAAATGTCTTAAATGCCTCATTTTCTGACGGTATCAGCCGGGGAATACTTATCTTTCGCCCACGATTTAAAATTGGCCTGCAAATACAAATCCGTTAACAACATTCGTTTGTTTTTGCGTAAAAAAATGTAACTTAACTTCCCCGCTTAATAGTTATGGCTTTAAAACAAATTGACTACGGCACAAAGGAATACAGGCAGTCGCTGCAATTGCGATACGATATTTTGCGGAAACCACTTGGACTTGAATTTGACCCGAAAGAACTTGAATCGGAAAAAGATGATATTCATATTGCAGCTTATGATGATGATATTATTCTTGGCTGCTGCTTCTTAAAACATGTAAATAATTCAACTGCACGTTTACGCCAGATTGCCGTTGCAAATAACCAGCGTGGTAAAGGAATTGGTGAATCGCTGATGAATTTTGCAGAGAACATTGCCCGTGACAGGGGCTATAAAACCATTGTAATGGATGCCCGCAAAGACACCTGGCACTTCTTCGAAAAATTAGGCTACAAGCCCGATGGGAATGAGTTCACCAAAATCACTATTCCGCATGTTGTGATGAAAAAGAAATTGGTTTAACAACTGATATATAAAAACAAAAGGGAACGAAAAACGTTCCCTTTCTTATTTCTGATAAAAGCTTATTATGCTTTGTACTGAGGTATAAGGCTGTTTGCAAGATCAACCAGCTTTTTAATACCATCTTCAGGTAATCCACCTTTCTTAAACTCAGCAAGTACATCAGGATGTTTGGTTTCCATTTCTGCAAGGAAATGTTCTTCAAACGCCCTTACATTTCTTACAGGTATAGAATTGAGCAAGCCATTTGTACCGAGGTAAATAATAGCCACCTGTTTTTCAACAGCAAATGGAGTGTACTGAGGCTGTTTCAGAATTTCCACGTTACGTGCACCTTTGTCAATTACTGCTTTAGTTGCAGCATCCATATCACCACCAAACTTAGAAAAGGCTTCCATTTCACGGTAAAGTGCCTGGTCAAGTTTTAATGTACCAGCAACCTTTTTCATTGATTTAATCTGAGCGTTACCACCCACACGGCTTACAGAGATACCAACGTTGATCGCCGGGCGGATACCTGAGTTGAAGAGGTTACCTTCCAGGAAGATCTGTCCGTCAGTAATTGAGATTACGTTAGTAGGAATATAAGCTGATACGTCACCTGCTTGTGTTTCAATAATCGGCAATGCTGTTAATGAACCACCACCTTTTACAAGATGTTTAATGCTGTCAGGCACATCATTCATGTTCTTTGCTACATTATCATCACCAATTACTTTCGCAGCACGCTCAAGCAAACGGCTATGCAGGTAGAATACGTCACCAGGATAAGCTTCACGGCCAGGAGGACGACGAAGCAACAATGACACCTCACGGTAAGCCACCGCCTGCTTAGACAGATCATCATAAATGATCAATGCAGGACGTCCGGTATCACGGAAGAACTCACCAATGGCAGCACCTGCATAAGGAGCGTAGAACTGCTGAGGAGCAGGATCGCTTGCAGAAGCGGCTACAATGGTTGTATATTTCATAGCACCGTTATCTTCCAGTGTTTTCATTACACCGGCAATAGTTGATGCTTTTTGACCAATAGCTACATAAATACAGTAAACAGGCTTACCAGCTTCGTAAAACTCTTTCTGGTTGATGATTGTATCAATAGCGATAGCTGTTTTACCAGTCTGACGATCACCAATGATCAACTCACGCTGTCCACGACCAATCGGGATCATCGCATCAATTGCTTTGATACCGGTTTGCAGTGGTTCTTTTACCGGTTCACGGAAAATTACACCAGGTGCTTTACGTTCCAGCGGCATTTCATACAATTCGCCGGCAATCGGGCCTTTACCATCAATTGGTTCTCCCAAAACGTTAATTACACGTCCGCTCATTCCTTCACCAACTTTGATAGAGGCAATCTGACCTGTACGACGAACTTTAGAACCTTCTTTAATGTCGGTTCCTTCACCCATCAATACCACACCCACATTGTCTTCTTCAAGGTTCAACGCAATGGCACGAACACCATTTTCAAATTCAACCAGTTCACCGTAGCGAACATTGTTCAGTCCATATACACGGGCAATACCGTCGCCCACTTGTAATACGGTTCCCACTTCTTCCAAATCAGCACCAACATTGAAATTGCTTAACTGCTGGCGAAGTATCGCTGAAATCTCATCTGGTTTGATATTTACCATAAAAAATGCTTGTTTAAAATTTATCTATCGTATGTTTTGCACATACACGTTTTGGCTAAATTGTTTTTGAATGTCTCTCAGATCCCTGAGAATGCTGGCATCAACGAGGTTGCCTTTGTACTCCAGCTGAAAACCACCAATAATGGCATCTTTCACTACAGTTTCCAGTTCAATATTCTGCAAACCTGTATCAGCTTTTACCTTGCTGATGATAGCTGTTTTCAGTTCTTCACTTGCTGCAATTGCAGTTGTAAGTTTTACCCTGTGAATATCTTTGATTTCGTTGTATTGCTCAATAACAGAATCTGCAATTTCAGGCAGGTTGCTTTCACGGCCTTTTTTCACCAGCAGGTGAATAAAAGCACTGGCCAGCGGGCTAACGTTTTTGCTGATAATTTCAGCAACAATCTTTTCCTTCACGTCGCCTTTAATGACCGGGCTGCGCAGCACATTTGTAAAATCTTTGCTTTTCCTGCACACTTCCTGCAAATACTTCATATCGCTGCACACCGCTTCAAGCTGGTTTTGCTCCTGTGACAGATCAACCAGTGATTTTGCGTAACGGGTTGCCAAACGTGGGTTCTGCATAATGATTATTTACTGTTGCCGATCTGATGATGTTTTTCAACATCATTTACTCAGCTCCTGTTTTAGTTAAGTTTTACTTCTCCTGCTAATTGATTGATATAAATTTCCTGGTCGGCTTTGTTAGCCAGTTCACGACGCAATACTTTTTCACTCACTTCAATAACAAGGTTACCAACCTGGTTTTTAACCTCTGTTAAAGCAGCCATTTTCTGCTGGTTAATTGCAGCCTGTGCTTCAACAATAATTTTATTGGCTTCAGCTTTTGCCTGTTCTTTTGCCTCGTTTACAATTTTATCTCTTGTTTCACGGGCTTCTTTCAGCAGCTGAGCTCTTTCTTCACGTGCTTTTGTAAGCAACGCTTCGTTTTCGTTCTGCAGCTGAGCCATTTCAGCTTTTACTTTTTCAGCGGTTTCAAGCGCCTGGGCAATGCCTTGTTCCCTTTCCTGCAAACCTTTTACAATTGCAGGCCATGCATATTTGCCTAAAATGAAAAACACGACGAGGAAGGCCAGTAATGTCCACACTAACAAACCAAGACCCGGAGTAAGTAAATTCATATTCTGTTTATTAAAAATTAAATTCTTTAATCGTTAAAAATACTGCATCCGCCGTCCTGTACTTTGGATGCAGTAAAATTGTTTGGCGATTGGATTAGAGTACCATCGCTAAGAAGCCTACGATAATAGCAAACAGTGAAGCTCCTTCTACGAGAGCCGCAGTAAGGATCATGTTTGCACGGATATCGTTAGAAGCTTCAGGCTGGCGTGCAATTGATTCCAACGCACCTTTACCAATCTGACCGATACCGATACCAGCACCTACAGCAGCTAAACCAGCGCCTACAGCACCACCGGCATTTGCCAACGCATCTAATAAAATAACATGCATAATTGTGAATTTATATTGATGATTAAAAAACGATTAATGATGTGCTGCTTCTTCGTGTCCATGATCTCCTGCAACTGCTTCACCTATAAACACAGCCGTAAGCATGGTAAAGATGAATGCCTGCAGAAACGCAACCAGCACTTCGATGAAATAAATAAATATGGTAAAACCGATTGATAATGGAGATGCAGCCCAACCTGCCCAATGCGTTAATCCTGCAAAAATGAAGATCAGCGATATTAAGCAAATGATGATGATGTGACCTGCAACCATGTTGGCGAACAAACGTATCATCAAGGCAGTTGGCTTAATAAATACGCTGATAAATTCAACAGGCACCAGAATCACCTTTACCCATCCCGGTACGCCCGGAGGATTTAAAATATGTTTCCAGTAATGACCATTTGAACTGAAGATGATTACCACAAACGAAATAACAGCTAATACTGCTGTAAAAGCAATGTTTCCTGTTACGTTAGCCGTTCCGGGAACCAAGCCGAATATGTTATTAATAAGAATAAAGAAGAATACTGTAAGTAAAAAAGGCAGGTATTTGTTAGACTTATGGCCAAGGTTTGGAACAGCTACTTCATCTCTTACAAAAGTTACAACAGGCTCAAGCAGGCTTTGTTTGCCTTTTGGAGCTGTTTTTACTCCTTGTCCTTTCTTATATGTGTTAGCGATACTGATAAACAACCAAACCAGCAATGCAAGTGCCAGCATCATCTGAACCACATTACGGGTTAAAGAGAAATCGTATACTTTTTCAGCAGGATCAGTTGATTCAATTTTTTCGCCGATTGTTTCTTTTACCAGCTTATAACCCTGGTATTCGGCATGTCCATGTTCAAAACGGGCAGAAGAAAATACAGTGAGGCCTTTTTGAGCTGAATAAAGAATTACAGGCAAAGGAATGGTGGCTGCATGCTCTTTACCATCGCTTCCTTCCCACTCAAAAAAGTGGAATTCGTGGGCATCCATAATGTGGCCAAAAATCACTTCTTTGGCGTCGAATCCTTCTTTTTTCTGCTCATGCTCGCCTTCCTGCGCAGCAGGAGCCTGTTCAGCCGGTTCGTGCTGGGCAAAAACGGCAGTAGAAAAAGTCAATAAAATTCCGCTGAAAACCGCAACCATTAAGGATTTGAAGCTCGTAAAACGCATACCTTTTCTCAAATTTGGCGCAAAGATAGGGAGCGGGAGGTGAAAAACAGGGGAAATAAGGTTCTGAAACGGAAAAAAGTTTTCAGTTTTACAAGCCCCCCTTTGCCAATCTCCTTTTTTCAATCCAATACCTCTTTTCGCCGGTTAATCTTTCAAAAATTCCCGCTCAGTGTTGTTGGCTTGTTCGGGTTTTACAGCACCGATACTTTTACCATGTAAAGAAAAATAATCAATTAAAAACCACTTTTATGAAACAGTTATTTGCAGCCTTAGTAATATTTTTTTCCATCAGTTCCTGCACCAGGGCTGACGATAGTTCATTCAATGCAGTGCCCGCAGGTACCGTGCTTGTTTCCTCACAGGTACCATCAGCAGTAAATATTGCTTTTCACGCAAAATACCCTGCTGCTACCGGGGAAATTGAATTTGAAAAAGAAGATAACAATACAGTGAAAGTGAAATACTTTATTGGATCGCAACGTTGGCAGGCATTTTTTAAAGTTGATGGCACCTTCATTTCCGAATCCACCATCTAAAGCTATTCTTCTATATACAGTTTGTTAAAGCCGCCGCTTGCTGGCGGCTTTTTTATGCGGTTGCCTGCGCAAACTGCATGGCGTGTAATTTGGAATAATATCCACCTGCAGCAAGTAATTCTTCATGTGTGCCAATTTCCTTTATCTCACCCTTATCCAAAACAATAATTTTATTGGCTTTGCGGATGGTTGATAAACGATGGGCAATAACAATAGATGTTCTTCCTTCAATCAACGTATCAATTGCATGTTGAATCAATTGTTCGGTTTCTGTATCAACTGCCGATGTTGCTTCGTCAAGAATAAGAATGGATGGATCGTACAGCAAAGCCCTGATGAAACTCAGCAACTGGCGCTGCCCCTGGCTCATTGTGGCACCTCGCTCCATTACATTAAAATCATAATTACCCGGCAGGCGCATAATGAAATCATGGATGCCGATAAGCTTGGCAGCTTCTATTACTTTTTCCTTGCTGATAGCTTCATTCCGAAGTGTTACATTTTCAGTAACTGATCCTGCAAACAAAAACACATCCTGCAATACAATCCCAACTTTGCTGCGTAATGCTTCAAGGTTATAATCTTCAATCTTTACATCATCGATCTTAATTGCTCCTTTTTGAATATGATATAACCTGTTCAATAAACTGATGATGGATGTTTTACCGCTTCCGGTATGGCCCACCAATGCAATTGTTTCGCCGGGTTGTGCCGTAAATGAAATATCCTTCAGCACCCAGTTTTCTTCGTTGTAAGCAAACCACACATGATCAAATTCAATTTTACCAGGCACAGCACCTGCCGGATTAAATGCATTGGCTGGTGATGGTGCAATTTCATCCGTATTATCAATCACTTTAAATACACGTTCGCTTGCAACCATTCCCATCTGCAGCACATTAAACTTATCAGCAATTACACGCAGCGGCCTGAACAGCATGTTCAACAAAAGAATAAATGCCATGATTTCTCCTGCCATTTTCACCGCTTCTTCTTTTGGCGCTGTTACAGCCTGACCCGATGCAAACCAAACCAGCAAACCCAATGAAACAGCAAGAATAATTTCAACTACAGGAAAGAAAACAGAGTAAGCAAAAATGGCATTGATGTTGGCATTGCGATGCTCTTTGTTAATGCGTTTAAACTTGTTAAACTCCTTTTGTTCAGCTGCAAATGCCTGTACCACCTGCATACCTTGAATATGTTCCTGCACAAATGCATTGAGCGCTGCAACCGCATTACGCACACGATGAAAACTTTTATTAACGCTTTCTTTAAAATAATAAGTCGCCAATATGAGAAAAGGAAAAGGAATCAGGCAGATTAATGTAAGTTTCCAGTTGATGTAAAACATCGCAAACAATACAGCAATAATCGTCAGTAAATCAGCAAGGATAGAAATAAAACCTTCAGCAAAAATATCGCTGATGGTTTCAATATCATTAATGGTTCGTGTGGTAAGTGTGCCAATTGGAGTTTGATCGAACTGGCGCAGGTTGAGTCCCAATATTTTTTTGAACACCTGTACACGCATATCCCGTACAACAGTTTGACCAAGCCACGAAGTATAAAATGAAAAGAAAAACCGGAACACTGTTTCAATCAATATCAGCACCACCTGCACTGCTGTAATGATCATAATCATCTGCACTACACCAAACACAAACTCATTTCCAAACAGGTGATAAATAAATTTTTGCTGCGGACTTACTGGTTTTGAAATATAATGATTAACGGTATAATTGATCAGCCACGGACGCACAGGTGCAATAATTGCCAGTAAAATCGCCAGCATAATGGAACTTCTGAACCGTTTTTTGTACGGCGATGCATAGCCGATAACACGACGGAGTAAACTGAGATCAAATAACTTTTTTTTCTTCTCTTTCTGTTCCAAACCCGGTAAAATTTATCGGCAAAGGTAACTGCTTTACTTCAGCTGTGGTAAAGTTGAATCTTAATGGAAGCTAAAGCGGATAAATGGCAACGCTGTAACAGCTATTACATTTCGCCGGTTGCCTTCCTGTATGCTTTGATAAAGATGGCACCAAGATTTTTATGCGGCGGCACATAATCCTTGAGCAGTTCATTGGCTCTTGAATCAGTTTTCACCGAACCTTCAATCTGCTTCCACAGCGGAATCCACTCAATATTTCTTCCGTTACGGATGGCATCATTAATAGCACGCAGGATAGGTTCGTTTACCGAATAACTGCCAACCTGCTTGGTTGAAATAATATGTGCATCTTCATTTACATTCAGAATTTTTGCAAGATTCTGGTAACCGCCACAGGAACCAAGCATTACAATGCGTGATGAAGGAAGCATTTGCTGAATAGTGTACTTCAGGTGATAACTATGTCCCCTGTGTACAACAAAAGTCGGCTTGATGTTATTCTTGTTTAAATATTCAATTAAATGCTGCTGTGCGGCTGCATCAAGATCGGTTTTGTTATCTAAAGGAAGATTTGCATAGATTGTGTAAGGCCTCGGACTTTTTAATGCTTTAATGGTTACCCATTCCTTTCCTGTTATTACCTGCCAATCGTTTTTGTTGGCAAACAACCCCATGAAATTGCGGTAAGAAGTTAAACCATCTTCATCACCATAAAAGAACACATGCTGCACCACACCGTTGCTATCGTTGGAAAGACTGTTGTAATCAACCTTATACACCGGTGGTATTCCAAGCAGCGCTGAAAGATTCATAGATGTATCGGATGCAGAAGCAAACAACGTTCGGAGAATATTATAAATAACCTGGCCTTTCTGATCATTATCTTTCTGACTTTTTTCAAAGTTTTTCTGTATTTCGGTTTTCAGGAAATCCTGTGTTTCAACATTTGTGATACTTCCGTAACTATCAGCCACATCAACTGCATCTTCCAGCGAGTTTGTTTTTTGCAAACCATTTACAAAAGCATACATGAGGCGGTTGCTGTTCAGTTCAGGCATCGCTTTCAGGAAATCATCCAGGCGGTTATAGTTAGCCGCCATTTTAATAAATTTTTTAAACCTGTCGAAACTTACACTCATCAGCAGCGAATCACTTCTCCTGCCGGGATAGCGGTCCATCATACGCTTGTATAAGTTTGTATAGGTGCTGGTGTAAATCACATCTTCCGTTGTTACAATCAGGAAATAAATTTCCTGTGAGTTCAAGGGATCGGCAACCCTGAAACGCACAGCTTCCGGCGATTCATGCAAATCATTCATCACATTCACAAAAACATCTGTTGCTTTACGCTCCAGCATTTTATAAAGTACATCAGCAAGTACAGGTGTATCGCCTGCTGTAATGCGGTCGTAATATTTAATCTGTGTTTTTACCAGCAGTTTGTAATATGCAAGTTCATTTTCTGCAACAGCACGTATATCTTCAATTGTTAGTTGGTTGTTCAGTAATTCGTCAAGAAAAGGCAGGTAAAGTGTACCGTTGGTAATAGAACTGAGCTGTGCAATAATTTTTACTTTAGGATTGGTATTTCGCCTGATGATTTTTGCAGCAACTGTTTTTACGGCCTGTGCATACGTATATACTTCAAGCGGAATTTTTTCAGCGGCAATAAAAATTAAGCTGTCGGCAAAGGGTTCATTTTCGAACGCATCAATACCCTTCATGATAAACGAAGGATTAACCTGTACTTTCTTGAGAAAAGCAATCTTTTTAAATTCGGGCAATTCTTTGCTTTGCGAAAAAACGGTCGACAGTATTTCTGCACCCTGGTAAGGAAGTTTTTCAAACACAGGCAATAAACTTTTTCCCTGTGCCGTGAGTTGCATACACTCTTCATAACTGTTGAACAACTGGGGAATCATTGCAGGAATATCTTTTTCCCTTGCCTGCATACCAATTGCCTGTAATAATTCCTTTAATGAACGCAGGTATCCAATCTTTGTGTTATTATCCGCATTCATGCGCTCAATGTACAGCTGCATTTCATCCACCCGTCTTAAAATCACATCGGTAATCTGGATATTCAGGTCTTCGTTAGTGCTCAGTTTCAGAAACTGGTCAACCTTACCATCAATCTTATCTGTACGTTTTTGTTCTTTATCAATATCCTCATGCCATCTTTGGCGCTGAATAGGAATTTCAACTTTACCACCAGTTGTATCAAATACAATTTTGCTTTGCGCATTTGCAAAAGATACAATTAAACCAAGTGCTGTAATAAATGCTGTAATATGCTTTCTCATGTTCATGATTGGCAAAAATAACTTCAAATTTTTAATAAGATCATTTGTATGTTCACAAGGTTGCAGTTAAAATCAGGCCAAATTGCTGAAACCCGTTAACAATTATATAATATTATCTTCGTGTTACGCATATTGGCAGCCTTTAACTTTGCAACACATCTCATGGAACCCAAAGGAAAAAAAATTCTCATTGCCGACGACGAACCTGATATTCTGGAAATTCTTGAATACAACTTATCGGCAGAAGGCTTTGCAGTTGTAAAAGCAAAAGATGGCGCTGAAGCTATCGACATTGCAAAAAAGGAAAAGCCCGATTTAATTATTCTTGATGTGATGATGCCCCGCAAAAATGGCATGGAAGTTTGCCAGCTTCTGCGATCACAATCTGAATTTGCACAAACTTTGATTATTATGCTCACCGCATTGAGCGATGAAAGCAGTCATATCAAAGGTTTGGAAATGGGTGCAGATGATTATGTAAGTAAGCCTATCAGCCCCAAAGTTCTCATCAGCCGTGTAAATGCATTGTTCAGAAGAACTTTCCGTTCAGATGAAACCGTTATTAAGCTCGGCGATCTGCAGATCGATAAAGAACAGTTTCTCGTTAAATACAACGGCAGGGATATTATTCTTGCAAAAAAAGAATTTGAGCTGCTGGCATTACTGGCATCAAAACCGGGACGTGTATTTCTGCGTCATGAAATCCTGAGCCAGGTTTGGGGTGCAGATGTTATTGTGGGCGATCGTACCATTGATGTACACATCCGAAAAATCAGGCAAAAGCTGGGGATCGACTGCATTACCACGGTTAAAGGCGTTGGGTATAAATTTGAACTTACTGCAGCCTGATTCCTTTATACCTTCGCTGTATAAACAATTATTCAGCATTTCAGCATGAGTACTTCACGTCAACTTACGCCCAACCAGGTGGCGGCCATTAATGCAGTAACCATTTCAGTGCTGGTAGCTGTAGTTAATTATTTCTTTATCCGTAACTGGTGGATTGCGCTTGCAACATTTGCTGCATTATTTCTCATCAGTTATTTACTCATCCGCTATTTCACTGAAAGGTTTATTTACCGGCACATCAAACTCATTTATAAATTCATTTCGCAAACAAAAGCAACAAAGCGTGAAGAGTTTTACAACAAATCGCTTTTGCCTGATAAAAGCCTGGAAGAAGTAAGTGCAGAAGTGGAAAAATGGGGCGAACAAAAGAAAAAACAAATTGAGCTGTTACAGGCTAACGAACAATACCGCAAAGAATTTCTGCAAAACCTCAGTCACGAATTAAAAACGCCCATCTTCGCTGTACAGGGATATGTTGATACCCTGCTTAACGGAGCTATGAACAATGAAGAAGTGGCCAAAAAATTTCTGCTTAACACTTCACGTAATATCGACCGGCTGGTAAACCTTGTTGATGACCTTGATGAAATTTCAAAACTTGAAAGTGGTCAGCAGGAGTTGTTCAAAGAAAATTTTGTTATTCATGATCTCGTAAATGAAGTGTTTGAAAGCCTTTCCATAAAAGCAGCAGGGAAAAACATTAAAACATTAGTAAAGAAAGGCTGCGAACAACCGCTAATTGTTTATGCTGACAAAGAAAAAATACGAATGGTGCTGATCAACCTTGTTGACAATGCCATTAAATATGGCAAGCAAAACGGATCAATTATTTTCAGTGCATACAAAACACATGGTAATCTTATATTGATTGAAATTGGGGATGATGGTTTTGGGATTGCTGAAGAACACCTGTCAAGAATTTTTGAACGCTTTTACCGTACCGATCTTGCACGCAGCCGTAAAGAAGGAGGCAGCGGTCTCGGTCTATCTATCTGCAAACATATCATTGAAGCACATAACCAGCGTATTCATGTACGCAGCCGGCTTGATGTAGGAACCACTTTTGGTTTTACATTGGAAGGAAAGAAAGATTAGCATTTACCACAAAGACTGAAGAGCAGGGTGCCGCTCAAAGTTCATTTTTTAAAAGTCCTACAGCCTTACGAATCAAATCCTGAATACATAAAATAAAAAAACATCTCACTGAAGAATCAGCATGATGTTATTGCATGAGAAAAAAACTCGTCTATTTCTTAACCGGCATAAAATTGCAAACTGAATTTTAATTTGCTGTTAGCTGAATATATTCTTACTGTTAAATAATCGGTCAACAGCCATCTCCTGTAAACCTTACTGTCTTAATCATCCCATTCTTCCAATAAATCCCGGTTCAGACAAAAAAATGCCCCCTGGGAACAGGAGGCAGAATAGAGGATACTTGCTTAAGGAAAAAGTTCGCTCTGTATAGCAATAATTTTTAGTCAGTTTATTTACCCCAAACAGTCCAGCCGGTTGTCCAGTCGGTTGTACCATCAAATGCACCGATATAAGTTACCTTGGTAAAAAATGCATTATTCAACTCTGTCAGATCAAATTTTGCAGCAGTTGTTAAAGGCAATGAACCAGCAGTTGGTTTCAGGTTTGGAGCCGCATTGTTAAACGGATCAGTTAAACCAATTGCTGCAGCAGAAGTAAATAACTGGCTGAAGTTTGTAGTTAATGTTTTTGTTGCAAGAGTGGTTGAATCAAGAAAAGCACCCGTGCTGCTTACTTTGAACGGAGAAGTAACTGCATGCAGGAAACTGTTATAAAACTTGCTGATACCTTGAGTGTAATATGAACCTGTAGAATCATGCTCTACAACTAATCCCGCTTTTTGTCCGCCCATTACAATTGAGTTGGCAAGAATAAACTTTGTACCTCTTCTCCAACGCATACCATAACCATAATCGCTGCTTGTACCTGCTGCGTTATTAGGACCAATTGCAGTAAAGTTTGATAATACAGGGAACGTAATGGGTGATCTGTTTAATGCAAAACCATTTGATGGGTTTACATTATCCACTTCAAAGTTGTTAGAGATATCACCTGTAGTTCCTTTATTATCAGTAAATGCAGGATCTTTTACTGAAATGGCAAACTGGATCATACCACGATATCCGTCATCCATATCAAAATCATCATCAGCAGAATTGTAAGCAATTAAATATTTACAGTTAACAGTTCCGCCAAAAAATTCATACGCATCATCCAATCCTCTTATAACCTGGATATGATCAATGGTTGTTCCGCTTCCAACAGCATACAATGATAAACCGTTTACTTCATCACCGGGATTAACGGCCTTGCCACCATATTCAATACGTACATAACTAAGCGTACCTGAATTGTGTGCATCATTTGTACCACCAAAAGAACTGTAAGCAGGATCAACACCACCTTCAATTACCGAGTGGTTGCCATTACCTTTTGCCTGCCCTGCGATAATAATACCACCTAAATCACCGGGCTGTTTAGTTGTTTCGTTTGAAGTAAATACAATCGGTGAAGTAGAAGTTCCCTGTGCATTAATCATTGCATCCCTGTATATCACCAATACACCTGCAGAATCTTTGTTAGAAACAATTTTTGTTCCGGGCTCAATAGTTAAGGTAGCGCCATCTGTAACATATACATAACCACGAAGACGATACACATAATCTTTTTTCCAGGTAGTGTTTGTTTTAATTACACCACGTACATCAATGGTGCTTCCGGGAGCAGGAGTGTTATCAACCGGAGTGGTTTGATTATCACTCTTCTTACACGATGCAAAGGCAATCATACCTGCCATTGCGAAAAGAATCAATTTTTTATTCATAATGCTTTTATTGAAATGCAAATCTGTTACAGCTGTATTATGGAATTGTTAGCCCAGTTTAAACAAATGATTATTTCGTAAAACTGTATTTTAAACCAATTGAGCAGGATGTGCCGAAACGGTAACTGTTAATAACCCTGTCAGTTGCTGCATTGAATTTTGTTGATGAAGGATTCGCTTCATACTTATAATACCAGCTGTATGGCTGAGCAAAAATGTCGCTGATGGTAAACTTTGCTTCAAGCCTGTTGTTTAAGAATTTTTTGCTGACCTGGAAGTCAAGTACATCTCTTGACTTTTCGAAAATATTTCGTCCTGCACTTGTTGCAGCCCTGAATTTTAAACGTTGACCAATCCTGTTATAAAGAAGATTAAACGAAAGTTTATCGTTCTCTGTTGAATATGTAAGACCGGTATTAATCAGGTAAGGAGATTGACCTTGCAGCGGGCTGTTAAATGTTTGTCCGTTAAACTTCACCGAACCTTTAATGTATGCAGCATTACTGTAAAACACCATATGGCTGAAGAAAGAAGAAGGAATAAAATCAAGTTTCTTTCTTATTTCCAGTTCAATACCATACACTGTTGCAGCATCAGCATTTACATAACCAAGTACATCATTGTTGAGATTACTTTGCTCAATAGGGTTCTGGAAATATTTATAGAACAAACTGGTTGAAATAATTTCTCCGCTTGCAGGAAACCATTCATAACGGAAATCTGCATTGGTATTTTTACAACGTACAAGATTATTATTTCCTTGTACGATATAATTGTTTTCAAAATCATAAGAGCGGTAAGTAGCCAGCTCCCTGAATTCAGGACGGTTTACTGTTTGTGAACCGGAGAAACGAAGGTTTGATTTCTTTGTGAGCGAATAAGTCAGCAATGCCGATGGTAATACATCAATATTATCTTTTGTAATGGTGGGTTTACCTTTTGCAGTAAACTCCTGCAGATAACGCTCAGCTCTTACACCCCAAGTTAATTTTACTTTGTTGCCAAATTTGTTATCCATCATGGCATACGCACTGTTCATTAAAACAGTTCCTGTATAATCAGTTGAGTTGGCAGGAATATTGGAGTAGAAGAATTTGTAATAATCAATATTATCTGTACTCATAATGTTGTTGAATGTAGTTGTCTTGGTTTCAGGAATACGCAAGCCATAAAAACTTGCAGAAGCCAGTCCAAGTGCATTTACTTCAACTGTACGGTCACGGTAATAGTTAGCTGTACCAAACTTTAATTTCTGCTTTTCTCCTTTCCACATAAACTGTTTGGTTACATTCAGGTTGGCACCATAAATATGTTCATGGAGATAAGAATAAATTCTTCCTGCTTCAGTAATAACAGGTGAGTTTTCATTGTTCAGCTTCAGAAAATAATTTTCTGTGTTGGGATCGCTTACAAAAGTCATGTAATGCTGATCGGGTTGCCAGCGGTATGTAAGTGTGTACGATGCATTCCAGTCAATTGTCAGTTCTTTCTTCAGGTTATGAATACCTTCCAGCACTGAACTTCCAATACCATTTGCTGTTGCTTCTGTATTCTGGCTCTTGTAATAAAAAGGCTCACCGGCATTGACTGTATTCACACCTTTTCTTTGAGCAAATGAGCTTACAAAATCATTGTTGAATAAATTCTTCAACGAAATTTTGCTCTTGCCATCAATAGAATAAGAAAGATTCAGCAATGCCGATAAGGAGCTGCGTTTATCATAGTTTGTAGTTGTATAAGAATAATTATGAAAATCGTACGATTCGAATTCATCTCTTGTTCTGTCTGCTACTCTCCTTCCGTTATTGTAATTAACTGCATAAATATATCCCAGCTTGTTATCGTTGTTCTTAAAGAATTTTGTGTTTCCGCCGGTATAAGAAAAATTAAAGTTGGGCTGACTTTGATTAGCCACCTGCATACCATAGGTATTCGGGAACTGCTTGGTGATAGCCAGCTTTGTATTCTCTGAAAGATTGCTGTAAGCAGCTCCACGGTATTTGTAATAAGAGCCGGGAATGAGTCTTGAATTATCAAAGAAACCTAACCAATCAAGTTTACCATCAGGATTGCCCTTGTAAAAATTCTTGAAAGTTGTAAGCGAATTGTAACCAATTGTAAAAGATAAATCACTTACATGTTTGGATGGATAATCTCTTGTTGAGATCTTAACAGCACCACCGGAAAAATCGCCCGGCAAATCAGGTGTAGACGATTTATAAACAACAATATTATCAATGAGAGAAGAAGGAATAATATCAAATGAAAATGCTTTTTTGTCAGGTTCAGTACTTGGAAGCACCGTATTGTTCAGCATTGATGAGTTGTAACGCTCACTCAATCCACGAATGATCACAAACTTATTATCCTGGATTGAAGTACCGCTTACCCTGCGTAATACTTCACTTGTGTTACGATCAGGTGATTTTTTAATTACCTCTGCAGAGATCGCATCTGAAATGGAAGAACTGTTTTTCTGTACAGTATATAAACTGGCAGCAGTTTCTTTTTTAGCTGTAGTACGGATCACTACCTCACCCACCTCTTTACTTGCTCTTGCAAGTGTGATGTTTAATGTGGCATTATCAGATTGTGCAGCCTGGTAATCGGTAAGCAGCTTGGTTTGGTAACCAATGCTGGTAACCTTAATCGTGTATTTTTTACCGGCTTCTAATGTGAGAAAGAAATTTCCTTCAACATCGGTTGAAGTACCTTTTTGTAACCCTTCAATAATAATGGAAGCTTTTACCAATGGTTCGTTGTTAGAAGCATCTGTAATTTTTCCTGAAACCTTAATGTATTTAGCCTGGCTGAAAGCAACAGTAAATACAATTGCAAATATTCCCGTTAAGAAAGTACGCATATCACTCTATTTTTTGATGATGCGAAAGTAGAAGGGCATTGTTGCGTGAATCTTAACGGAGCGTTACCGAATTGTTACGGGCAGATTAACAAATTGTGAACGGGGGAACCAACTTTCCCAACGTTGCCGGCTTTTCACCAAAACCTTTTTTTGAATTCCTGAATTCCGGGTGTACATTTAAAGGTGTGAAATGATTCATCTACAAAGATTGCGAAGGACAAGGCTTTCATTGATTTAAACAACCCACAGATGAACAAGCTAATCCTCTTCCTTACCTTATGCATGCCGCTGATAGCTTCTGCCCAATCCTACAAGATTACACATAAAGGAGCCATAACGGGCAATTGGTATTATTCGCCTAAATCAACGGAGTTCGAGTACAACACAGTTTATGCAACTTCTGAGAGCTTAAAAAACCCTGAGCAGTTAAAAAATCCTGTACAGCCAAATGACTACAACACAAACCTCGAACGACAGGATCAACTTGCCCAATTGTTTATCAACTATTCTCTTGATGGAGGAATAACTGTAAAAGCTGTAAATGAAACAGCTGATAATTTCTACAGCAATTATATCACTGATAATGAATACAACGAATACCTGCAAAGTGCACAGACAAACGGACAACAAATAAGCCCCAGCGATTATTTCAAATCAAAATATGCAGGCAGTTTGCCCGAAAAAATTTTGCAAACAACCGTGAATGGCCACAAAGCATATTACTATGTAACGAAAACAGAGCAGGAAAACGAAACCACAACAAAGGGTTATAGTTTTTTTGTTTTCGCAGATGAACAGAATGGAATATTAATTACTGCCGGCATTAAACATATTGAAGGCAAAAGTGCCGAATCGCTTGAAGGGTTTGAGCAGTTGATGTTTCAGCATATCAGCGAACTGGAGTTTAGCAAAAATGATGGAAATAATGCAGGCAGCACTGAACCACCTGTAACTACACCGGCAACAGACACGCCGGGTTCAGATGCAAGTGATATTCCCTGGACCGTAATTATTGGAACAGTTTCGGCAGCAACTGTTGCAGGTATTGTAAGGCAGCTGGTAAAAAAGAACACAACAAAAAGCAAACAAAACAAAAAAGAAGAGAAAGATGATGATGAAGAAGCCCGTTATATTTTGCAGTTAAATAAAGATTCGTTTCACTTACAGCTTAACCAGCCCGACAGTTTGCAGGTACAGGTTTGGAAGGTTACCACCAAAGGAAAAACATCTGTTGCGGCAGAAATAAACTTACAGAATCCGGAAAAAAATCTCAAGATCACATCGCAATTAACCGGCAATGGTTTATCTGCACAAATGGTATTGGAAAAACAAGCTGCACAGCCACAATTTAACTTGATGATATTGGCAACAGCTGAAGGCAAATCAATACAAAGACCGGTATCAATAATTGCAGATGGAAAAATGCAGATCGTAATTGAAACATTGCCTGATAACAGACGACAATTACGTCCCGATACAAATAAAGTCATTACCTGCCTGGCCGAAGTAATTGACGAAACAGGAAAATCTGTTCCTGAGTTAACAAAGAAGATTCAGTTCAAACCGCAAAGCAACTGGATTGACTTGTCTGATCCGGCAATGAACAAAAACAAAATTGCCATCAACATTGCAGCTTCAAATCCAGACCAGGTTGCTTCGGTTTCACATATTCCAAAATCGGTTACTCTTTCACTTGTAATGGATGATGTGAAAGAAAATAATGCAAAGCTGCAAACCGATCTCGTTATTGATCTGCTCGATTGCAAAATTGACACAGATGTTTCACAATGTTCATTCCCTGCAACCGACAACCAGACCGAAATAAAAATCAATGCCTTTATTGAAAACCCCGGCAATGAACCATGGACTTTTGAAGCAGAGTATAAAAAAGGAACTGATCATGATGATCCGCTAACAAATATCAGCATCAGCAAAAAATCAGATTCAGAAGCAATTGTTACATTAACCGGTCCAATAGAAAAACCTGCAGCAAATGAAACAGGTCTTAGTAAAACATTGGTTATATCAGCTTACCAGGGAAATGAAAAACCGTTGGAACGTCATATTCGTGTGGCAGTTACACAGGTGGGACTCTTTATTAAACATGGCGCAGAAAACAACCAGGTGAATTACACGGCACAAGGAGGATTTGAACGTGACATTGAATTTGTTTTATATAAACAGAATAAAGAAACCAATGAAATTACTGTTGATAAGGAAGGATTGAAACATCTGAAATTTGAATTGAAAGATGAAGAACAGGACATCATCAACTTTGCGAGTGTTCTGAAAGTAAATTATTCTTTCTCAGATTTGGTTGGCAATATTCCTTATGGCCGGTATAAATTAAAAAGTGAAGAACAGATGCCCGGCTTTGGTGATGTATTTACATTATCCTACCTGGTACAGGCTCCATGTACTGCCGATGAAAATCCTGAACAGTTTCAACTCGAGCTTCAACTGAAAGTAAAAACATTTGGTATAGGTGCCGAATTTCCCGATTGGGTGGAAGCATATAATAACTGCCGGAAAGTAATTCTTGATTTTGTGCCATCAGGCAATACGCAAAGTAAGTTGTACGATTTACTTGAAGCAAGAAAATACACATTGGGAGCTGAAGGTTTAAATGAATTAAGAAAACGGATCTGGAAAATTGCCTACAACCTCATTTTAGCTGAAGGTGCTGAAGGTTATAAAGCAGAAGAAAAATGGGCAAACTACATCACTACTACTTTAGAATGGACAGAATGGGCCGGCGATCTGGCGTTTAATGCATTAGTGGCATATTACATGAAAAGTGCAGCAGGATCAGTTGGCATAAGCATGGCAAAAGCCGGAATGATTGAAGCTCTCAACTATTACATTTATGAAAATGGCACACTGGATGATTTCATGAACAGGCAATATGAAAAAATTGTTCCGTTGCTGATTAATGTTGCCAAAGGAAGACTCATCAGTGTTGAAAACATTGAAATGGTGGTAAAGAAAAACAAACCACTGGCGGTTGCCATTTTTGTAAGCTGTGAGTTCCTGTTTAATTTATATCAAACAAAATCTGTTGTGGAAGCCGCTAAACTTACAGCACAGCAGATAAGAGATGAATTCATCATCAGCAAACTCACACTTCATCTGCACAAAAACCAACTAAAGTACAATATCAAACTCACTACTGTACAGGAATCGCTGGAAGATATTGTAAAAAGCATCAAAACAAAAGATGGGAAGGAATACATTGAAACCGATAAGCTAATGGAAATTATGCGTGACCCTGCGCAGGTGCGTACGCTTAAAAACAACGGCCCCGACTGGCTTAAAAAAATATTTGATGATTCACGCAATGAAATTTATAAACAGCATGATACACAACTGAAAAAATTCATTTCAGAAACCTATAAAATTGACCCTGATAATATCAAGATTGATGATTTCAGAACTCCTGGAACTGATGGCTCTTACAATCTTAATACCGACAGGGATTACAGGGTTTTGCGAAAAGTAAAAACACAGGACGGACAGGAAGTATGGATTGAACTGCAGCGAAAAAACTGGATCGATAAATCCTACGAAACCTTTGGTGAACTTACCGGCAAACCTTACGGTATTTCCGATAAAGAATGGGCTGAAAAACATTTGCAGAGAGCTACCGACCGCTTTGATGCAGAAGCAAGCAAAGATTATTCTGATCATACATACAATGCAGATACGGGCGAAATAAGTAAAGGCGAACCAAACATTGTAAAAGTAAAACACGGCGAAGGAACATTATACGATGCAGAAGGACTTGGAAAAATGTATGAAAACAAAGTAAAGAATGCGCTTGAGCCAGGTACAATTCCTGAAGCCTATGCACAGGCAAAAAAAGCAGTTGAGTCCCTGCAAAAAGTAAAAGAAAGTTACACAGGTCAGAACCTGGAAGTACAACCAACATCCGAAAATCTTAAAAAAGCAATGGATGTTATTTCAGGAGCAAAAACTGATGCTAAAGCAACACCACAGGCTATTGAAACATTGAATAATAAGTTGAAAGAATTAGGATATAAAGACGTAGGCGAAGTATCAAAAGATATAGCGAATGAATTTAAAAACCTGAAACAGTTTGACAACAAGAGCCCGGTTTATACAGTAACAAGTTAAAATCATACCTATGCAATTTTGTTCCCAATGCGGCACAGCAGTTTCATCGCAGGCAATTATTTGTCCATCCTGCGGACTTAAAATTTCATCGCAGAACTCAACCGGTGATTTGCTGGAAAATCCAACACAAAAAATGGAAAAAGGAGTCAGGAAATCACTCCAGGATCAGGCACAGAACTTTGTGAATAAGGAAATAAAGGATCAGCTGCAAAACGCAGTTAAAACAAATAGTAAAACAAAAGAAAACACTTCCCCTGCTATTGAAAAAGAGCAGGCTGAGAATAATGCAGAACAGAAACAGCAGCAAAGACAAGCAGGCGGCTACATCAGTTTTTGGTTCTGGATATACATTGCACTCAATATTGTGCTGGCTTATTTTGGCTTCCACATCAACGATGTATTGTATGCATTGATGCTGTCGTTTTTAATTATCATGATTGTTTTAATACGCACCAGCAATCAAAATCCATTTAACTGGCTGGCAAAACTTTTATTAGTTGCACAGTTGGCATTATTTGTATTCATTGAAATGAAATGGATCGACTACATTTTACAGTTCCGTATATCACAAATCATTATTGCAGTATTTTTTGTAAACCTCATCCTGTTATTTAAAGGAAACAGGACCAAATAAGAATCATACAACATGCTTCCCGATTTAGAAAATAAACAACTAAAAACATCACGTATTGCATGGATAGTTGCCCTTGTGTTTGCAATCATAATGATATTACCATTTATGAAAGGCAATGCCTTAAGCGATATATGGGCAGTTGCATTTCTGAGTTTCTTTTTTGTTATCTCGGCAGTTATAACTGCGGTCATGTACCAGATGCGCTCCAATAAATTCAAAAAATTACTATCCGGCGAAAAAGCAATTGCAGAATGGACATTATCAGAAATTGAGAAGCTCAGTTTTGTTGAACATCAGTATGAAGAGCGGAAAAAGAAAAACAAACTCAACTTTATGTTAGTGAGTATTTTAATGATTCTCATTTTCGGCTTTTTTATTTTCATGATGGATGAAGATAACCGTATGATCATGGTTTATATACTCGCTGGCTTTTTAGCACTTTTTGCATTCTTTGCATTCTTTATGCCAGGGTATTTCAAAAACAAAAACCTGAATGGCGACGGGCACATTATTATCGGAAAGAAATATGCATATATCAATGGCTTCTTTTACAACTGGGATTTTTTGCTTTCCGGAATAGAAGAAGTTGAACTGCTTGATGAACCTTTTCATGGCATACGTTTATCCTATTATTATTACGCCCGTTCAACTGTAAAGAATGTAGAAAATCTTGATATACCTGCGCCAAAAAATATTGATTTGATTAAACTGAGAAAAAAACTGTTAGCTGAATAAACCAATTGATCTGCATCAAAAAAATGCACCTTAAAAATTATTTGCTTTTTGCAACCAATAACCAAATGAAACAAACGGATGCAGAAAACATTATTACAAAAAGAGAAGGCTTCTCTTCAGAAGCCTCGTACTATATTAAATTTTAAAACCTGAACTGTAACCGGCAGGTAAACACATCATCTTTTACATCGCCTGTATAACCAGTAAGAGCAGTATGTTCATTCATCACTTTGGCATAGTACAAAACCAGCTTTACATTTTCAGTAATGTAATTAACATACCCGATGCCGAATGTATTGTACTTAATATTTGCAGCAGTAAAGTTTGAGCCGGCTGCACCAATTTCTTTCCCTTTCACTTTTGTGTTAGGATCATACCAATCATATTTCAGCACAAGCTGATGACGTTCTGAAAACAGGTTTTGCAGAAAATAAAAATAAGCTCCGTTAAACTGGCGAACATGAAAACCATCAACTCCGGTTAATAATGCAGCAGGTGTTTCATTGCTGCTGGCTGTTCCGGTTTGTGTTCCTGTAACATACTCAGCCCTGAATTCAGTAAAGCCTTTCCTGTTCCTGATTTTAAGTTGGGCATCGGCACCATAATAAACACGTGGTGAAATTTTATAAAGATTGCTGGCCTGTGAATCAACCACCATTTTCTTAATCCCTGCCACAGTTCCGGTTTCATATTTATACTTAGTGTTTTCAAGCAAACCGCCATTGAGATAGGAAACACTGCCTGACAAAATCAGTTTCTTATTTATATTATAAGGTTTAAGAGATATTCTTCCTATGAAATCTTTCCGGTTATCAAAATCACCGGTGGCAGTTAACCCTTGCCCGTTAAATAAACCGGCATCAATGCGCAGGTATTTCAGTTTCTGATCTTTTCTTCTTGATTCAAGCGATACCATTGCACCAAGATCCCGTTCACTTTTCATCAGTGCCTGGCTCATTCGTCCACGTTCAGGTGTTTCCCTGTCGCTGCTGCTGTAATTCACTTCATTGCCGAAAGGACGGGCGAACATCCCAGTTGCCAATGAAAACAACTGATACTTGTTTTCAAATATCCTTCCCCAAACATCACGTATAGTAAACCCTCTCTCAGTTACATCAAACTGGAATGCAACCTGCACACCCGGTTTTGTTTCTTTTCCAAAATGCACATAATCAATCCGTATACGGCTGCGCTTGAGCATAAACCGGTTACTTACCTGTGGGGCAAAATCGCCGCCTTCGTAACTTTTGGCTCCTTTTTCCTGTGCTACCTGGAATTGAGGTTGAATGTAGCCACCCAACTTTAAATGATCGAACTTTTTGTAAATACCAAGCATGCCTTTCCCGGCATCTTTGGATGTATCAATCATGTCCATTAAATATTGGGCATGTGTATAAAAGGGGGCAATAAGAAGCAGGCAGAAGAGCAGCTTCCTGTACTGGTTGTTCATGTTTTTTCCTTAAGCGCTGCAAAGTTAGACAGCCCCGTAAAGCCGTATATTAAGAAATCATTACCAATTAAACCAACACGAACAGTATAATATCAATGATGCAATCGCATTAGGTTTCTTGTTCATTCAAGGCTAATGTTAAGAAATCATTATCAAATTGTTTTCATTTTAGCCGGAACAAGGATCGTTTACCTTTGCCCAAATTTAAAAAAATTAGCTATGTCAGGCTTCAACTCTATCCTTAAAATCTTTTTACCCAAGGATAAAATCTTCTACCAGTTATTCCAGGAAGTATCTGTTACCTCACTCGAAATGGCCGTATTATTAAAAAAGATGGTTGCCGAAAGATCATTTGAGGGAAGAGAACAATTGTTACTCCAGATCGAAGATCTTGAGCACAAAAACGATGATCTCACACACAAAATTTTTACTGAATTAAGCCGCAACTTCATTACTCCGTTCGATAGGGAAGATATTCACTATCTCGCCTCAGCTATGGATGATGTGGCTGATTATATTTTTGCTTCTGCTAAAAAAATCAACTTCTACAGGGTTGACCCGGCTCATGAAACTTTTGGTAAAATGGCCGATTTAATTATACAGGCCTGCGAAAGCATTAAGCAAGCGGTATCAGAACTGAAAGACATGAAAAACATGCGCAAGATTACTGATGCATTGGTTCGTGTTAACAGCATCGAAAACCAGGCTGATGATATTTTTGATTTGAGTATTGAACGTCTTTTTGATGCAGAAACAGATGCAAAAGAAGTGATCAAGAAAAGAGAAATTTACCAGGCAATGGAAATTGCAACCGACAAATGTGAAGATGCGGCTAATGTAATTGAATCCATTATTGTTAAATACGCTTAAACAATTTGAAAGTGATACGATCATTTTCAATTTTTCAAATCAAATCATTATCAAATTGTTTTTATGACTCTTCTCATTGTCATTATAGCACTGGCGCTGGTATTTGATTACATCAATGGTTTTCACGATGCAGCAAATTCAATTGCAACAATCGTTTCAACCAAAGTACTCACACCTTTTCAGGCTGTATTATGGGCTGCGTTTTTCAACTTCGTGGCATTCTATATTTTTAAAGATCATGGTGTGGCTAATACCATTGCCAAAACAGTAAAGCAGGATTTCATCACATTACCGGTAATCTTTTCAGGTCTCATTGCAGCTATTGCATGGAACCTGTTTACATGGTGGTTTGGTATTCCTTCTTCTTCATCACATACATTAATTGGCGGGTTTGCCGGAGCGGCAATTGCACACGCAGGAAGCTTCAGTTCAATCAATGCTGAGCCTATTATTAAAACGGCAAGTTTCATTTTTCTTGCACCTGTTGTGGGTATGATTGTAGCGTTCATCATCTCCATCTGGTTTATCAACTCATTCAGAAAAAGCATTGTACCCAAGCTCATTTCCTTTGGTATTATTTTGCTGGTATTCTGGTTCCTGAGAGCCAACCTGGAATTCGATCCGGCCAAATTGAAATCGCATTACGAATCATACTGGATGAAAGTAATTTTCTTCGGCAAAAACTTCAAGTGGATTTTGCTGGCGGTTATTCTTTTAATCATGGCTGTATTTTCGTTATACCTGAGCAAACTCAACGCACATCGTTCAACAGTATGGTTTAAACGTTTGCAATTGGTTTCATCAGCAGCTTTCAGTATTGGCCATGGTGGTAATGATGCACAAAAAGTAATGGGTATTATCACTGCAGCTCTAATTGCCCACGGCTCCATTGGCAGTTTTGAACAAATGCCAACATGGGTACCGCTGGCCTGTTATGCAGCCATTGGTTTTGGAACGATGAGTGGTGGTTGGAAAATTGTAAAAACCATGGGCACACGTATTACAAAAGTTACTCCGTTTGAAGGGGTGGCTGCTGAAACAGCTGGTGCCATTACACTTTTTGTAACGGAAGCATTAAAAATTCCGGTAAGTACCACACACACAATTACAGGTTCAATTATTGGTGTGGGTGCCACTAAACGTTTAAGCGCCGTACGCTGGGGTGTTACCACCAACCTTTTATGGGCCTGGATATTAACCATTCCTGTGAGTGGTTTACTGGCAGCAGGTGTTTATTACATTGCCGCAATGTTTATATAAAATGAATAAAATAATTTAAAGCCGGTTAATTACCGGCTTTTTTTATGCCTTAACCGCACATCTTTATCTTTGCGGCACATTGCCTGAAAATGATGTGCTTTATATGATGACCTGTAGATTCAGCATCAATCCTTCCAGACTGTCTTCCACTCATTTTCCGGCCTAAAAATTATACGAATGAAAGGAATTATTCTTGCCGGAGGTTCCGGTACAAGGCTACACCCCATCACTTACGCCATCAGCAAGCAAATTATGCCTATCTATGATAAGCCGATGATTTACTATCCCCTTTCGGTTTTAATGATGGCAGGCATCAATGAAATATTAATCATCTCAACTCCGCAGGATCTGCCCAACTTTAAACGCCTCTTCGGCGATGGTAAACATCTCGGTCTTACTCTTTATTATGAAGAACAGGCTGTTCCTAATGGTCTTGCACAGGCTTTTGTAATTGGCGAGAAATTTATTGGCAATGATAAAGTAGCGCTGGTACTTGGTGATAATATTTTTTACGGAGCAGGTTTGGGTAAGCTGTTGGAAAATAACACAAATCCCGACGGTGGAATTATTTACGCTTACCACGTAAGCGATCCTGAACGCTATGGTGTGGTTGAATTTGACAAAGAGTTTAATGTACTGAGCATTGAAGAAAAACCATCACAACCTAAAAGCAATTATGCTGTACCTGGTTTGTATTTTTATGATAATGATGTAGTGAAGATTGCAAAAGAACTGAAACCAAGTCCACGTGGCGAATTTGAAATCACGGATGTAAACAAAGAATACCTGAAGAGAGGCAAACTAAAAGTATCTATTCTCGACCGTGGAACTGCATGGCTCGACACAGGCACATTCGACAGCCTGATGCAGGCATCACAATTTGTACAGGTTATTGAACAAAGGCAGGGAATTAAAATAGCGTGTATTGAAGAAATAGCATGGCGTAAAGGATTTATTACAACAGAACAATTAAAAGAACTGGCTCAGCCATTATTAAAAAGTGGTTACGGCCAGTACCTGGTGAACCTGATTAAATAAAAGAAGTAAAATGAAAAAAATCTTAGTTACAGGCGGTTGTGGTTACATTGGCTCGCACACAATCGTTGATCTTGTGCAAAACGGGTATGAAGTTATTTGTGTTGATGACAACTCCCGTTCTAACCTTCGCTTACTGGAAGGCGCTGAAAAAATTCTGAACCGCAAAATCAAAAATTACAAAGTTGATCTTTGTAATTACGATGAAACCTTTGCTGTGATACAGGAGAACCCTGACATTGCCGGTGTTATTCATTTTGCAGCATATAAAGCAGTGGGCGAAAGCGTTGAAAAACCGTTGATGTATTTTGAAAATAATCTCATTTCATTAATCAACCTGCTGAAATGTGTACAGGAATTCCAGATTCCAAATTTTGTATTTTCTTCTTCATGTACCGTTTATGGCAACCCCGATGTTGTTCCGGTTACAGAAGAAACACCACCCAAGCCTGCTGAAAGTCCTTATGGATATACCAAGCAAATGGGCGAACAGATCGTTAGCGAAACAGTGAAACGCATTTCAACGAATGCCATCCTGCTCCGTTACTTTAATCCGGTTGGTGCACATCCAAGCGGCATTATGGGTGAACTGCCAATTGGCAGGCCACAAAACCTGGTGCCCGCCATTACACAAACAGCAATCGGCAAACTGCCACAGATGATTGTATTTGGCGATGATTATGATACAAGAGATGGTTCATGCGTTCGTGACTTTATTCATATCTGCGATCTTGCCCATGCACATACACTTGCATTAGATTACCTGATCGAGAAAAAGAATTTATCAAAATGCGAAGTGTTTAACCTTGGTACCGGAAACGGCGTAACAGTGCTGGAAGCAATTAAAGCATTTGAAAAAGTAAGCGGCCAAAAGCTGAATTATAAAATCGGACCACGCCGTGCTGGTGACGTAATCTCAACTTACGCTAACAACGATAAAGCTAGAACGTTCTTAGGCTGGGACCCGAAATATGGCCTGGATGATATGATGAAAACTGCCTGGGAATGGGAACTGAATCTGAAAAAAGATGAAAGCCTGCACAGCAGCCAGAACAGTAATTTAAACTGATTTCTGGTAAGCAATATTCCCCGCATTGCAAAAAAAGTACAGGAATAAAAGAAACCCGTTAAACTTTTTACTATACAACCCGTCATACCGGCGGGTTTTTTATTTTTATACAAGCATTAGCTGGAAATAGAGAATCCAAAACCAGAAAACCTCTATTCATGACGCAACCAGACGACAAAGAATTATTGATTCTGTTTCATGCGCCTGCCACAAAAGAGCAGGCATTTACCCGCATTATAAAAAAGTACCAAGAAAAATTGTACTGGCATATACGCCGTATGGTGGTTGAACATGAAGACGCCAATGATGTGTTGCAAAACATGTTCATTAAAGTCTGGAACGGGCTGGAAAACTTCCGGGAAGATAGCCAGCTTTATACCTGGCTTTACCGTATTGCCACCAACGAATGCCTTACTTTTCTTGATCAACGGAAAAAAAGGACGGTTGTACCGATGGATGATTCAGAATCAGCCATCAGCAATTCAATCAAAGCCGATAAACATTTTGATGCCAACAGGCTTGAATGGAAGCTCCAGCTGGCCATTCAGCAACTCCCTGAAAAGCAACGGGCTGTGTTTAATCTCAGGTATTATGATGAGATGCCCTACGAGGAAATGAGCCGGGTGCTCGACACAAGCGAAGGGGCTTTAAAAGCAAGCTATCATCATGCCGTAAAAAAAATTGAAGACTTTATCTTAAACCGTTAAACTTTTTAGAAAGAAATACATCTATTATTCAGGAAATGACACGTAGTAAAGAGATATTGAATGAATTAACAGAATTAAGCACCTTGCTTTCCAAAAGCGGAACCGGGATGCCATATGCTGTACCTGATGGTTATTTCGAAACATTGGATACTGTAATCATGGCCCGTATCGCAGCTGGCGGAAACGAAGAACACTCCCTTCTGCAGACAGTTGACCGGCAAATGCCACAGGATATTCCTTCCGGTTATTTCGACACGCTGGCCAGCACTATTCTTTCAAAAATAAATGCAGCAGAAGAACAATCAGTTGATGAGGAGTTAATAGAATTAGCACCAGTATTGGCAGGACTCAATAAAATCAACACTTATCAGGTACCTGAAGGTTATTTTGATACGCTGGCAGAAAAAATAACCGTTGAACCTCATAAAGCAAAAGTTGTTTCAATCTTCAACAGAAAAACCTGGGTAAGACTTTCAGTTGCTGCTGCCTTTATTGTATTTGTTGGTTTTGGGCTGAAATTCTTTGCAGGAAAATCATCTAACAGCACCGCATTGCTGCCACAAACTAAATCAGAAGAACAAATTAAGACAGAACTGGCCCAGATAAGTGATGAAGAAATTATCAATTATCTTAAAATGAACAGTGATACAAAAGATGCTGAGATGATTGCTTCTTTTGTTGATCAGAGCAAATTACCCGAAGCTGTTGATTACATGAATGATGCTTTTCTTGATTCATTTATGAAAGAACTTGAAAAAACTGAACAGAAAACCAATTAAACCCATCAATGTATAATAAACGAACAGGAGGATAGTACCATGAAAAGATTATTTACACTTATGATTATTTTTCTTGGCATAAGCGGAATGGCTTTTGCACAAGAACCGCCACAGCAACCCGATCCCAAGCAGGAAGAAAAAATTCAGGCGCTTGAAATTGCATTCATCAGCCGCAAGCTTGATCTCACACCTGAAGAAGCACAAAAGTTCTGGCCTATTTATAATGAGTATAAAAAAGAAATGAGGCAGACAATGCTTGCTCAAAAAAACAGTCCGAACAAAGACGTTGTTGAAACAGAACAAAAACTTGTTGATATTAAAAAGAAATATCGTGACCGGTTTGTTGGTGTTATAGGACAACCCAGAATGAATAAATTATTTGAAGCAGAAAGGGAATTTCGAAGTGTATTATTGAATCAGTTAAAAAACCGACCAGACAGGCCAGCGTTACAAAGAAAACTGAGAAATTAATTTGGAAATATAATTCCTAATGCTATAAATTTGCGAATAGGTGTTTTTCATAGGTTAGCAACGGCCGACTCTTTTCAGGGTTGGCCTATTTTTTTGTATTAAAGCTTAAACAAATTTCACTTTCCAACCTACATGCACTTCAGTTGACAAAGCATTTCAACCTGTTGTTTAAAAAATTATACTGATTTACTGAAAACGAAATACAGGAACTTTAATGTCGTGGTAAAAAAGGAATGTCCATTTTTCCTGTTCGCCCTGCTTCCACCACTTCATCCGTATTTCGGAAGCAAGTTTGCCATCAAAATCATATTTGGCAACAAATTTTGTTTTCATCTGAACTAATTGAGGAGCAACATCACCTCCAAAGAATATTGTTTCATTATCTTCTTTAATCCAGAAAGCCTGGTGCCATGGACAATGAGCACCTGTCCATTCATAATGAATATAGCCATCAATTATACCGCTGCTTTCAATAATTGCAAGCTGGTGACTTTCTGCAAGCAGGCTTACATCATCTACCTGGTAAGATTTGGAAAGTTTGCTTAAAGCAATTTCAAGTTCCTGCCTGTTTACATAATAAGTAGCGTTGGGAAAACTGAGAAAACGCTGGTTCAGCAGTTCATCTTTTTTACTGATACCCGCTGCATGATCGTGATGCAGGTGACTCATCAATACTTTTGTAACATCCATCGGGTTAATTCCCGCTTGCATTAAATTATGATGTATCTGAAGTGTTCCATCAGGCAGAGAATATCCAAGTCCTGTATCAAGAACAATAACATCTTTTGAAGTAACAACAGCAAAAGGCTGCACTTCAACCAGCAGACTGCCCGCAGGACGGTCTTTCAGTTTGTCAGTTGAATGATTAAAAGGAATTAATTTTTTAGAAGCATCTACAGTAAAACTTCCTTCAGACAGCGGAAAAATTTTCATGCGGCAAAGATAATACCGCAAGGCATCAAACAAAATCAGTTCATCACCAGTTTTGGTGCGCCTATCATTGAGTCGAAAATAAACAGTTCATCCAGTTCGTAATGAAAATAAGGGCGGATTGGAAACTTCTCAACATAATCTGCTGCATCTTTTTCAGTTTCAGCATTCAGTACAACCCATCCTTTTGTACGTGTATCGTTTACAGAATAAGTTACAATCACTTCATCACGCATTAAACTGTTTACATAAATCCTGTGCTGCGAAATGATTTCCCAAAAACCATGATCGAGATTAGATGATAAATAAAATGTGCAAAGAAACTTCTTCATGCAGAAATTGTTTAAACCTTTCAGAGAAACGGAATACAAAGTTTACCAAAAAAAACTGATATAAACATCAACGCAAAATCATTTGCCTGTCGGCATCAAGGCGAATCATGATAAAAATGAGGATGGTGAATGTAACCAATGACGAACCGCCATAGCTTAATAAAGGCAGCGTAATACCAATTACAGGCATTAAACCAATCGTCATGCAGATATTGATAAATACGTGAAAGAACAGGATTGAAGCAACACTATATGCATACACCCGTGAAAAAACACTTCGCTGCCGCTCGGCTAATGCAATAATGCGGAAGATGAGGAAGAAATATAAACCCAGCAGTAATGCACTGCCCCAGAATCCAAAACTTTCAGCAATGGCAGTAAAAATAAAATCGGTATGCTGCTCAGGAACAAAATCACCCTGCGTTGTAACTCCCTTCAGAAATCCTTTGCCCGCAAATCCACCTGAGCCAATGGCAATCTTTGATTGCTTTACATTATAGGTATAATCTTTTTTCTTACCGGTAGCTTTCTCTTTTTCAAACAGGGCAATGCGGTCGGCCGATTTTGGTTCGTAGGTTTTACCAAACATGCTTAACACACGTTCAGACTGGTAAGGTTTCAGAACTTTATCGAAAACAATATTGTCAACAAAATATTTGAACCCAACACAACTACCTCCAAGTAGTAAAATAAAAAATAGCAATACAAAATTGCGCCTGATTAACCGCCACAAATAAAAAATTGCAATGAAAGCAATTACTCCAATCATTATGGCATAAACGGGAAACGAAAGTAAAATAGCTGTAACAAATAATACTACAATTGAAAATCCAACAATCAGGTACCAGGCAGGTAAGCCTTCCCTGTACATAACCAGGAAGAATGAAAAATAAACCAATGCAAGACCGGTTTCTTTTTGTGCAATTGAAAGTATTGCCGGCCCCAGTGTAATCGCAAATGCAATTAAATGCGACCTGAATGTTTTAAACTCCGTTTCCTGCCTGCTTAAATATTTTGCCAATGCAAGTGCTGTAAACACTTTACACAATTCAGCAGGCTGAAGATTAAATCCGCCACCCAATGCAATCCATGATTTAGATCCGCTGATATCTTTACCAATAACAAACGTCAGCAGCATCAGCAAAATACCACCGGCATAAAGCAGGTTGGCAATAGTGGTGAAAAATTTACTGTCGATCAGTAAAATAAAAACTCCAACCAATGAACTAACGCCAATAAACAATACCTGTTTTGAATAGTTTTTCTTCAGCTCAAGCAACGATTGTGTAAATGAATCGCCCGACCGGTATTCAACAGAAAAAATAGCAATGAATCCTACCATTACTAAAGTATAATAAAGCAGTAATGTTATTTTATCAACTCCTTTTCCTATCGTTGCTTTTTCCTGCATGTTATTCTGATCGCATCATTTAAGAGATAAACAATTAATTCTTCGAAGTATCTTTCTTAATTTTTCTTTTTTCATCGGGCAGTATAGCTGATGGTTTTATTTTCAGCGGAACACCATTACTGTCCTTATCGTTTTTAGTTGACTTTTTTGCTTCAGGTTTTAAATCGGGTTCTTCTTCTGTTTGAAGTGTGTCCTTTGTTGCTTTCCAATAAACTGTTTTCTTCAGATTGGCGGTGTCTTTTGAACGTTCAATTGAATCTCTTACCCGCAATTCTTTATAGATACGTGGAGGTATCAGGTTGAGATTAGCCATTTGTTCCAGCCTCTGCTTTCTGCCTTCAGCAATGGTATCGTTCAGGTATTTTTCAATTAAGAAGCCAACAATTGGTGCGGCATAAGTACCTCCATAACGTCCACCGTTTTCAACCACACACATAATGGCAATCCGTGGATTTTCTCTTGGTGCAAATCCGCAGAAGAAACCATGGTTGGGCTGTTTAACTCCTTTATAATAGTTTTCAACTGTACCGGTTTTACCACAAATAGTTATGCCATCCACTTTAGCTCCCGTTCCTGTTCCTCTTTCAACCACACCCTGCATACCATTTTGCACTACTTCAAAAACTTCTTCAGGAATATCCGTTGGTTTAATCGGTTCCTGAAATTTTGTAAGCAACCCATATTTATCACCGCCTTCAATTGAATCAATGAGGTGCGGAGTTTTATACCATCCCTTGTTGGCGATATATGCCATTTCATTGGCCACTTGTATAGGAGTAACATCCACTTCACCCTGGCCGATACTTACTGAACGGAACGTACAGAAATTCCAATGTCCCTTTCCATATACTTTATCATAATACGCAGGAGTTGGAATATGTCCTTTTCTTTCAGTTGGAATATCAACACCGAGTTTGTGACCAAGACCAAACGCATACATGTACCTGTCCCACACGGCAAGACTGCTGTCAACGGTTGGGTATTTAGGATTATTAATTACCCTTTGCATAACAGTTGCGAAATAGGTATTGTCGGAAATAGTAATGGCATTTTGTAAATTGAACACACCTTTATCCAAACAACCCATTGGATGACCGCCGCCACAACCATAAAAAGCGCCGGAACAGGAAACCGTAAAGTCAGTAGTAATTACACCTTCATGCAAAGCAATTAATGCCTGCAGTGTTTTAAAAGTTGAACCGGGAGAATATGTTGCATTCACTGCACGGTTAAGCAAAGGAAGTGCAGGATCTCTGTATAATTCATTAAAATGTTTTCTTCTTTCGGAGCCCGTCAGCAAATTAGGATTGTAAGAAGGTGCACTAACCAACGCAAGGATACCACCTGTTCTTGGATCAACCGCAACAATGGACCCGATTTTATTCTGCATTAATTTTTCACCCAGTTGCTGCAGTTCAATATCAAGTGAAGAATATAAATGATTGCCGGCTACTGCAGCAGTATCATAAGCTCCTTTTTCATACGCACCAATGGGGCGGTTGAGATTGTCTTTTAAAATGTATTGAATACCCCGCTGCCCCATCAATACTTTTTCATAACTCCTTTCAAGCCCCGTCATACCTGCATAATCGCCCATCAGGTAACCTTCTTCTGCATGTCGTTTCAGAAAGCTGGAATCCACTTCACTTAAATATCCCATTACGTTTGCCGCAGCATTGAATGGATATAAACGGATAGGACGTTCCTGTAAAAAGAAAGCAGGTTGAAAGCGGTAAAGATTTTCATTCACCTTCGCATATTTTTCAGGCGAAAGCAATGCTTCAAAAACAGAAGACCGGTTCCTGGAGTTTTTGACAATAGCAGCAACAACCCGTTTTTTAAATTCTGCTGTATCAATATCAAGTATGCGGCAAAGAGTAAATGTGTCAACCCCTTTCAGTTGTGATGGAGTAACCATCAAATCGTACATCGTTGTGTTATCAAGAATTGCACGATGCTTTCTGTCGAAAATAATTCCACGGCTGGGATAAACAACTTTGCGGAGAATGGCCTGGTCGTTGGCAAGTTTTTCATACTTCGATGAAAACAGTTGCAACGTCATCAACCTTACAATAATTACGGCAAACACAACGCCGATAATTATCCGGATGGTTGTTTGTCTTGAATAATTAAAATCGGCCATACTGCACTCCGTTTTTCAACTCTGTAATCAGGTGTTGGTTAAGAATTTTTGTTTTCTGATAAAAATGATTTCAACAAGGGCAATCAGCAGCAGGCTTACGATTGCAGAACCAACTGTTTTCAAAACCAGGTAAACTATATTGCCAAATTGAAATGCTTCGACAGTAAATAAAACTAAATGATGAAATAAAGTAAGCAATGAAACATAGGTAACATACTGCGTAAAGCCAATGCTGATAACTGATGGTTCACGATAGTTGAACTCAACTCCTTGCTGCGGCATCAGTAAATTAATAAGATATGGTCGCATATAACCAATGAAAACGCAGGCAGATGCATGTAAGCCGGGCGTTTTTGTAAAGAAATCAAGACAAAGACCAGTAATGAATGAAACCAGCAACAACGAACTGCGGCCAATGTTAAATGGCAACCATAAAATAAACAGGAAATAAATATAAGGTGTGATATACTGGTGTAAAGGCGGCACTTTGTAAAGTACAAAAAACTGCACCAGGATGAAGAGCGCCAAACGGATAATATTTCGTAAGAGGTTACTCATTTTTTCTTTTTCAAACGGTCTTCCAGTTCTTTTTGCTCGCTACGTTGAAGATTAGAAACAACAAACACATTCTGCAAACGGCTGAAATCATTTGCCGGACGAACCTGCAGCAGGTAGTTGTTGGTGCTTTGTTCAAGAAGTACTTTTTCAACCACACCAATCATAATTCCGGGAGGAAAATCGGAATACTGACTCGTAAGTACAGTATCACCTTTCTGCACCTTCACACTCTTGGGAATATCTCTCAGCTGCACCAACCTGGGATTAGCACCATCCCATTCAATACGGCCACTTTCACCCGTTTTTTTCAACCTTGCACTAATACGGCTTTGCTTGTTCAGCATACTCATCACCGTAGAAAAGTTTTCTGTTACATCATAAACCACACCGGCAACTCCGTTTGCAGAAAGTACAACCATATTCGGCTGCACTCCCTGTGCACTTCCACGATGAATGGTAAAGAAATTGTTTGGCTGCGAAATGGAATTGTTCACCACTTCCGCATCCATATAAAAATATTTCCGCTTGTTACCTGTTGTATCAAAAGAAACACTGTCGGCAACAACATGACCGGAAGTATCGGGACTTTGAAAATTTTCAGCTAACCTGTTTTGTACTTCGTTTAAGCGGCGGCGGAGTTCATCATTTTCTTTTTTCAGGTGAAAATAGCTGTTCACTTTCCTGTACTGCACTTCAACACTGCCTGTAATTTCGCCGGCTACATCCATGTAAGCAGCCTGGTGAAATTTGTTATACCTGAAAAGAAGAACCATGCTGATGGTTTCCAGTAAAAGAAACAACAACAACACTGAAAAACGCCTGATGAAAGCGAAAAGGTTCCGCACTGAGTGATGGATAGTTTATTTTGTTTCCACCGTTGAGATGCAACGCTGTTAGTTGCGCATCACAAACGGGTAACGATTGTAATTTTTCAATGCAATACCTGTACCTCTTACAACGCTCTTTAACGGATCGTCGGCAATATGTACGGGCAATTTGATTTTTTGATTCAAACGCTTGTCTAATCCACGAAGCAAAGCACCACCACCTGTGATATAAATACCACGACGGTAAATATCGGCTGCCAGTTCAGGAGGAGTCATTTCAAGCGCTTTGAGAATAGCTTCTTCAATTTTGAAGATGCTTTTATCCAACGCTTCAGCCACTTCCTGGTAGCTAACCATAATCTGCTTGGGAATACCTGTTACAAGATCACGACCATTTACCGGAATATCATCTGGTGGATTGTCAAGATCTTTCATCGCAGAGCCAATCTGAATTTTAATTTGTTCAGCAGTACGTTCACCAATCAGCAAACTGTGATAGCGGCGCAATGCTTCCATAATATCTGCTGTGAATTCATCACCTGCAATACGGATACTCTGGTCGCACACAATACCTGCCAGAGCAATAACGGTAATACCGGTAGTACCACCACCAATATCCACAATCATGTTACCAACAGGCTCTTCGACATCAATACCAATACCAAGTGCAGCTGCCATTGGTTCGTGCAGCAGGTAAACTTCCTGTGCTCCTGCCTGTTCAGCACTGTCTCTTACAGCTCTTTTCTCTACTTCAGTAATGCTGCTGGGTATGCAAATCATCATTCTCCACTTGGGGGTGAATAATGGCTTTTTGGTCAAAACTAATTTAATGAGTTCACGGATCATCAGTTCAGCTGCATTAAAGTCGGCAATTACACCGTCTTTCAGCGGGCGAACTGTGCGAATGCTTTCGTGAGTTTTTTCATGCATCATCAAAGCCTTCTTCCCAACCGCTAAAACATTCTTAGGATTGTTCCGGTCAAGTGCTACGATAGATGGTTCGTTAACAACAATCTCATCGTTATGTATAATAAGGGTATTGGCAGTACCCAGATCCATTGCTATTTCCTGGATGAAAAAATTAAAAAGTCCCATATGTTGTTGCTGGAAATTATTTGTTCCGGTGAGTGCAAATTTGAGTGAAAAATTTGGAATAACAACACGAAAACCATGCCTGCAAAAAGATTTTTACAGATTTTTTTTGAATTATTTTTTCAGACAGGCAGCTGCCTCCAAATTCAGAACAACAAAGGGTTTGCGGAAAACAGAAAAACTTCGGTTACATATCTCAGTTAGTATCAGGAAATTCATACCCGATATCTTTCCTGAAATACATATCTCTGAAACTGATGCCGCTTAAAACCTGTTTTGATTTAATTACACAATCCTGCACACTGTTGCCGAAAGATGTAACGGTCAGAACCCTTCCGCCACTTGTTACAATTTCGTCGTTTTCGGCTTTTGTACCTGCATGGAAAATCAAAGAATCGCTTCCCGTATTTTGCTCCAAACCCTTAATGGCAAAGCCTTTCACATAATCGCCTGGATAACCGCCGCTGACCGCAACAACAGTTACAGCCGAGCGCTGATCTTTTTCGATTTTAATATCCTGCAGTTCATTTTTAGCTGTAGCCGACAACAGTTCTACAAGATCATTTTTTAAACGTGGGATGATTACTTCCGTTTCAGGATCACCCATGCGGCAATTGTATTCAATCACCAATGGTTCACCATCAACCTTAATCAATCCAATAAACACAAATCCTTTGTAGACCATTCCTTCATTGTGCAACCCATTGATTGTTGGCTTTACAATCCGCTCTTCTACTTTTTGCATAAAAGCCGCATGTGCAAATGGAACCGGGCTTACAGCACCCATTCCACCAGTGTTTAAACCAGTATCGCCTTCACCAATCCGTTTGTAATCTTTTGCTTCGGGCAAAATGCAGTAGTTCTTTCCATCAGTGAGCACAAACACACTTAATTCAATTCCATTTAAGAACTCTTCAATCACAACCTTTTTACCTGCATCGCCAAATTTCGACTGGTGAATCATCATATCAAATTCCGCAACAGCTTCCAGTGTGCTGTTACAAATGATGACACCCTTGCCTGCCGCCAAACCATCGGCCTTCAAAACAACCGGTAATGGATGATTTAAAAGAAATTCTCTTCCTTCATCAAAATTATCGTTGGTAAACTCCCTGTAACCAGCGGTGGGTATATTATGCCGCTGCATGAATGCCTTGGCAAAAGCCTTGCTGCCTTCCAGCTGGGCTGCATATTTCGACGGACCAATAACGCCTAACCATCCATCTGTAAATGCCTGGCGCTGATGTGCCTGCTCAAAATAATCGTACACTCCATTCACCAATGGGTCTTCAGGCCCTACCACTACAAGATGCACCTGCCTGCTGCGGCAAAAATTCTCAGCTTCTGAAAAATCACTGCTACCCGTTTTAAGATTAACATTTGTACCGCATTGAGCAGTACCCGGATTACCCGGAGCGATGTAAAGATTTTCACACAAAGGGCTTTGAGCTAATTTCCATGCCAGCGCATGTTCACGGCCGCCGGAGCCAAGGAGTAATATATTCATTGATTGATTTTCTGGCCCGAAATTAATTGATGCTGTTTAAAAAACTGTAACTGATTATAAACAGTCAACATAACTAATAAGTGTTACCATTATTTTCATACTTTCGGAACTTATCTTACTTACTACAAACTAAATTATATGAACGAAGCCGTTGCTCAAAAAGGTCACCCCAAAGGACTTTGGGTTTTATTTGGAACAGAAATGTGGGAACGTTTCAACTTTTATGGAATGCGTGCCCTGCTTACCTTGTTTCTTGTTCATTCGTTAATGATGAAGGAAGCTGATGCTTCTATAATTTATGGAGGATTTCTGGCTCTCTGTTACCTTACCCCTCTTTTAGGTGGTTTTATCTCTGACAGATTCCTGGGAAACAGAAACTGTATCCTTATAGGTGGATCTTTAATGGCAACAGGCCAGTTACTGCTTTTTTTCAGTGCCAGTATTTTTTCAAGCAATCTTGACTTAGCCAAATCACTTATGTGGCTGGCTTTGTTTATTATCATTTTCGGGAACGGTTTCTTTAAGCCCAATATTTCTTCCATGGTGGGTAGCCTGTATCCAAAACAGGAAAAAAGCAAATTAGATTCTGCCTTTACAATTTTCTACATGGGTATTAACCTTGGAGCTTTTTTAGGACAGTTAATCTGCCCTTTACTTGGCGATGTGAAGACAATGGAAGGAATCAGGGATATTCATGCATTTAAATGGGGTTTTCTTGCAGCATCCTGTGCAATGGTTATTGGATCATTGGTATTCTTTTTCCTTAAAAACAAATATGTAAAAACTCCGGAAGGAAGAGCTATTGGCGGATTGCCCAAACACAATACAAGCGAAGATTTTGAAGAAGGAGAATCACAAAAGGCAACATTCAGTACCAAATCGCTTATTACTGCTTTTGTACTTTTCATTTCTTTATTTTTCATCTTCCGCTACCTCCTGGTAAACGAAGTTTGGTTCAGCAGTTTAGAAGTAAGTAAACTAATCAAAGGAATTATTTATCCGATCATTTATGCTGCTGGCATTTCATTGGCTGTATTGATCGTTTCTGATTCATCTTTAAACAAAGTTGAAAGAGACCGCATTTTTGTGATCTATATTGTATCGTTCTTTATTATATTCTTCTGGGCGGCGTTTGAACAAGCCGGTTCTTCTTTAACATTTATTGCCGACAACCAAACCGACAGGAATTTCTTAGGATGGAATATGCCACCTTCAATGGTACAGATATTCAACGGTATTTTCGTTGTTATGCTTGCGGTTCCGTTTAGTATTTTATGGGATAAGTTACGCAGCAAAAACAGGGAGCCTATTTCCCCAATGAAACAATCATTTGGGTTAATACTGATTGCACTCAGCTATTTTATTATTGCATATAATGTAAAAGATCTTGGTAATAATGGTTTGCTTGCCATTAAATGGTTGATCTTATTGTATTTTATCCAAACATGCGGAGAACTTTGCTTATCTCCTATTGGACTTTCGCTTGTTGGTAAATTATCACCCAAACGTTTTTCGTCGTTATTATATGGTGTGTTTTTCATTTCCAATGCTGCTGGCTATGCACTGGCCGGAACATTAGGTTCAATTCTTCCTGCAACAGGCGATAAGTTTAAAAAAGCTGCTGAATTAGGTGTTGACCTTCAAAGCTTACTTGATAAAAAAATTGCAGCATCTCCTGAGCAGTTAAAATTATTAACCGACAACCATGTACCTCTCAGCTACCCAAGTTTTGCCGGAGTTACTATTCACAACCTGTTTGAATTCTTTATGGTATTTGTAGTGCTGTGTGGCATTGCTGCTGTTATTCTTTTTTCACTGACTCCATTCCTGAAAAAAATGATGCATGGCGTACGTTAGTTTATACTGGAAAAAGTCAGGACCTACTGTTAACAGATAATCTTTAAAGCTTCATAAACAGCGAATATTATGGAAATAACATTGGAGCAGATCCAGGATTTTAAAGGCAAATACCCAAAACAAATCTGGGGGTTGTTTTTTAGTGAAATGTGGGAAAGGTTTTGCTTTTATGGAATGAGGGGAATGCTCGTTTTTTTCATGATATCACAGCTGAACTTTGCTGAAACAAAAGCGAATCTTCAGTATGGAGCCACACAGGCTTTTGTATATGCCTTTACATTTATTGGAGGTCTTTTTGCCGATAAAATTCTTGGCTTCAGGAAATCTCTTTTCTGGGGAGGGCTTTTGATGATTACCGGCAGTATTATTCTGTCGATTGATCCGCATAAATTTTTCTTCCTTGGTATATCCTTTACCGTTATTGGCACCGGTTTCTTTAAACCCAATATCTCTTCAATGGTAGGGTATCTTTATAAAACAGGCGATTCCAGGAGAGATGCAGGATTTTCTTTGTTCTATGCCGGTATTAATCTTGGTGCTTTATTAGGAGGATACTTTTGTATAGCAATTGGGAAAGGCGATATGTTTTCAAATTCAATACCTGAAAACATGAGGTGGAATGTTGCTTTCAGCCTGGCTGCAGTTGTAATGGTCATCAGCCTTATCAATTTCATCTTTACACAAAAGAAGCTTGGACCAATCGGGTTGCAGCCGCAAAAAGTTCATGCAGACGGTTCTTCAACAGCCATCAGTAAATGGAAAGAAATATCGGTTTATGCAGGCTCAATTGTTGCAATTCCCCTGATTATGGCAATGGTGTCGAAAACAGAATACACAGATTACTTCATGTTTTCCATCGGGCCTCTTACTTTGCTGTACCTGTTTTATGAAATGACTAAAGTAAATTCTGCAGAGCGTAAAAAACTCATTGCAGCTTTAGTATTCATTTTGTTTTCTATTATTTTCTGGGCCATCTATGAGCAGGCAGGAGGTTCGTTAAGCATTTTTGCTGCCAACAATCTCAATAATAATTTAATGGGATTAAAACTGGATCCAAATGGTGTAAACAATTCCGGAGGCTCATTCTTTATTATTTTCCTTGCACCGTTGCTGGGTTTATTATGGATATGGCTCGACAAAAAACATAAAGATCCGAATACAATTGTCAAGTTTGGATTAGGATTTCTTTTTCTTGCCCTTGGCTATTATTTTCTTTTTGGCACAAGATGGTTTGCAAATGCAGCGGGTGTTACATCTTTAAACTTTTTCACGCTGGCATTATTGGTAATCACTTTTGGCGAATTATGTCTTTCTCCAATCGGGCTTTCAATTATGACTAAGCTTTCAACAAAAAACCTGCAGGGAATGATGATGGGTATGTGGTTTTTAGCCAGTGCTTACGGCCAATACGTTGCAGGTCTTTTGGGTGCAGGTATTGCTTCTGCAAAAGAAGGAGCATCAAATCATTCAGCGCTATTAGCGTATACACTTGGATATAAACAGCTGGCCATTTATGCGCTGATTGCTGGTATAGTATTATTAGCTATTTCACCTTGGGTTAAAAAATTAATGCAGGAAGTAAAATAAAACCAGTTACAGAATAACATTACTCAAATAAAAATGCCTCCACTAAGGAGGCATTTTTTTGTCTCAATATTCATAAAGGCCAGTAAGCACTATGCTATGCCCAGCAATGAAGCCGCTGCTTTTGCCTGGCGAAGCATAAAGAATTCCTGTGCTGGTTGCGCTGCAATCTGCTCGTACAACTCTGTATACTTGCTGGTAATATTTTCAATACTGTACCTGTAACGCATTTTCCATCCGTTATTGACTAATGCATCCCTGTATTCTTCGTTTTCAATCACTTTTAAAATGCCTCTGCGAATGTCAAGTACATTGTAAGGATTCACTTTGCAGGCAGCGTCGTCTGCAATTTCATCCATAGGAGAAATCCGGCTGGTTATCAACGGGCGACCTACGGCACATGCCTCAAGTATGGGCAGGCCAAAACCTTCATAAGTTGATGCAAAAACAACCATATCGCATAATTCGTATTGTTGTTTTAATTCTTGAAATGAAAGATTCGTGTATGTTTTAAAATCAATTTTATTTTCCTGTAATACAAGCTGTGTTTCTACATCGAGGCTGCCGATGATATGCAGTTCACAATTCAGCCCTTTTAATGCCACAGCAAGATTTTGAATATTTTTATTTTCTTTTGTTCCGATTTGTAAAATACGTGGACGTTCTGCATTAAATGCTTTTGGTTTAAACTTAAACCTGGGATCAAAAAAGTTAGGAACTACTTTAATTTTTGATTCATCCACACCTGTCAGCTTAACTAATTCTTTTTTTGTTTTTTCACTGATAACAGTGATTGTATTTGCACGCCACATTGGCAACTGGTACCAGAAAAATTTAAATAACCAGTACTTCAGATTCAGTTTATTGTACTTGGTCAGAAACACACAATCATGAATTGTAAGAACGGTGTTACGCTTTTTCATACCAAGTGATACATAGTGAATATCGCCGGTAATATGGTTAATCTCTCCCTGGTGTGCTGATGATTTGAAAATATTTTTTACAACATTAATGATTGAAGGAACTTCAAACTTCTTTGCTTTAATATCACTTTGCAAACTTACCTGGGAAGTTACATTATCGAAGAGTGCTTCGATACTGAAAGCGTGGAGCCTTTTTTTGCGGAAGAAATAAGATACTTCCATGGATATTGGAACGTTTGGTTTTTGAATATTGGACAATACAAATATAGGCTGGTCTGCGCTGTTCAGCAATAGCGATTTCCACCTAAAATTAGGGCAGTAATTTTACTTACTGCCCTAATAAATCAGTTGAATAAACTCACTCCAAAGCTCAAATAAAATCAAGCGGAGCAATGTTTTGCTTCAATATGGTACCTGCGTCCGCTCCCAGCCAGTTATTCAGAACCGTAGCATACACTTGCCTGAAATCAACCTGGTATTTCAGATCGCCATCGTCAAGGTTTTTTAAGTCGGGTAATGAGTTATACAATCCCTGTTTCTTCAACCCACCCCCAATAAAAAACATATTATTGGCTTTTCCGTGGTCGGTTCCGCCACTGGCATTTTGAGAAACCCTTCTGCCAAACTCTGAGAAAGTAAACAACAGCACATCGTTAAACCGGTTGTTTGTTTTCAGATCTTTCACAAATGCTTTTACAGCATCATTGAGTTCTGTAAACAGTCGCTTTTGCTGTGCTTCCTGGTTGATATGTGTATCAAAACTTCCCAATGAAATGTAATACACTTTTGTATTGATATCACTGAAAATAAGCGAGGCAATTGTTTTCAATCCTTTTCCAAGATCGGTATTAGGATAAGTTTCACCCGATGGGTGCAGCCTGCTCTGTTTAAAAATATAATCAGCACTTGAAACAGTTTCAGCCATCGTTTTGTACAGGTATTCAACCGGCTGCTCATGCTCGGCTTTATGCTGCGCCAGCATATCTTTAAAATATTTTTCCTGGCTGGTAGTGTACAATCTGCGGGGATCTTCGAGAGCAATTCCTTTAATGTCTTCGCCCTTTAATGCAAGACTGAGCACATCGTCAATTTCCAATGCCTGCGTTGGTTTATCGCAGCCTTTACATTGAGCATCAAGATATCGTCCCACCCAACCTGTATTCCAGTAGTCGCTGCTGTTGCTTGCTGTATGCCAGATATCCATGCTGCGGAAATGACTTTTATCGGGATTGGGATAGCCCACACTGTTGAAAATGCCAAGACTTCCATCATCATACAAATCTTTGAATGCAGTCAATGAAGGATGAAGTGCAGCTTCATCGGTTAATGCCAATGCATCGGTACGTTGAATACCCAACTTTGGACGGTTGCTGTAATAAAGATCATTTCTTACCGGTATCACCGTATTTAAACCATCATTACCACCACTGAGCTGGATAATAACGGTAACCTTGTTGCCCGGGGGAACAAGCGATCCTTTTTCAAATGCTTTCAGAAACTCAGGCATAAGCATAGAGGCCGTTGCCAATGAACCAAGTTGAATAAATCCTCTGCGTTTTATAAGCATATTCTCTTTTTAAATTTTATCAATCCAGGTCTGAAGCCGGAATATTATTTACTTAACACATCTGGTATTCAGGTGTGCTCATGAGTTGAATCATTGCTGTTTGAATGTATTGTTCCCTCGCCGATGCATCAACATACTTCTCCACTAACTCTTTATTAAATGAAGCTGAATTTCCCTGCCAAACATGATCAGCAATGGATGCAAGCAGGTTTTCTCTTGAAGTTTTTTCCAGTTGATGAAACAATGTATCCCAGTTAACGACTGCCTGGATCATTTTACCACCAGCTTTGCGCTGTACTTTTCCCATTTCCTGATCATCATCCGATTTTGGTTTTACATTGATCGATTCTTTATTCCAAACAAATTGGGGAATACGCATACGGAACATAAGCGAAGAACTGTCGATCCAGTTTAAGCCACCTGGCCAGCCGGCAACATTGGGCGGATAAAATAAAATCTGCCCGAGAATTTTCTGCACCTGCAGCAACACTTCTTCATTTTCAAACTGCATGGGCATTGCCCTGCGGATACCAACAATTAACTCAACAGGCGACTTTACTCTTGTGCCGATATTTTTTGCATCATAAAACCAATCACTGGTAAAAATGTCTTTTAGTAAAGCTGCAATATCATAACCCGATTTATAAAACTTATCAGTAAGCATTTTTACTTTTTGATCATCCACTTCATCGTTTACAAAATAGCGGTAGATTTTTTTAGTGATGTAGACAGAAGTTTGCTTTTGTTCAAGCAGAATATCTAAAATATCATCGCCATTGAAGTTGCCGGTTTTACCCAATACTGTTTTTTCGCCATCATCATGCAACATCGGACGAAAAACAAAATCACCATTCAATTTAAACTGCCAGCCAGTAAATGCTCTTGCAGCTTCTTTAATATCTTTTTCGGTATAGTTACCTCTTCCCATCGTAAACAATTCCATTACTTCACGGGCAAAGTTTTCGTTGGGATGCTGCTTACGGTTTTGCTGGTTATTTAGAAAAGCAAGCATCGCTGCACTGCGGCTTACTTCTTTTAACATCGTTCCAAAATTGCCCAAAGCATTTTTGCGGATAATGTTTATCAGATCCTGCTGGTACAAGGCATTCAGATTGCGGCACGCAAAATGACCATGCCAGAACAACGCAACCTTTTCACGAAGTTGCTGTTCACTGTTCACCATTTCATCAAGCCATTCCAAATTGAGATTCCTGATTTCTTCTCTTGATTTTTTCTGCATCTCCTGTTTTTGCTCCTGGTTTAATTCGGTTTTGCGGATGCCATCAATGCCATTCATCAACCCATCGGCAAAATTTGTTGCCACTTTAAATGGCATAGGCTCTTTGGAAGATGCCTTTTCTAATGCTTCATAAAATTTTCGGGGAGAGGATTTGATTACATCGTTCCACTGTTCAACGGCTGGGCCAAAGCCTGCACGCCAAAGCAGGTGTTGATTTTTTTGTTGTACTGAAACCGGCATGAGTAAGAATTATTTTGGTTCGACCAATAACAAATCAATTGGTTTAATGGCTGTAATAACGCTTCGCCCATAAAATAATTGGTTAAGCATTTCAGAAAATGGAAAAGAATGAATCTTTAAAAAGCATTTTTTGCTTTGTAAACTCTATTAAAGAAGTACTCTTCCTAAGTAAAACTCCTTTTATCCAGGATTTTTGAAAAAAAATTTCACTTTGCCTAACAACTGTCAGGAAAAAACTAATAAATTCACGAATTATCTTTTTTTCAACTCTAAATCAACTAACAACATGAGAAGAATTGCATTATTCGCAACTTTAGGAATTCTTGTATTCGCTTCGTGTAACAAGAAAAAAACAGAAGCAACTGCTCCAGAAGAATCAACCACAATTACACAAAGAAAATGTGCTTCGTATGAAGTTTTACAGGCTCAATTAAAAGCTGATCCTTCTTTACAAAAAAGGATGGATGAGATTGAAGCTTTCACAGCCCGTTTTGTTCAAAATCCTTCTGCATTCAGAGTTTCTAACGATACGCTTTATCTGCCGGTTTGGGTGAATGTACTTTACAGAACTGCTGCTGAAAATATTTCAAATGCGCAGATTCAATCACAAATTGATGTACTGAATGAAGATTATGCTGCAACGAACTCTGATTACAACAGTACTCCATCTATTTTTACAGGAGTGCGTTCAGGTAACATCAAAATCAAATTTGTTTGGTCAACGTCAAATGTTACCCGCAAATCAACAACAAAATCAAGCTGGAGAACGGATGATTCAATGAAGAAAAGTGCAAAGGGTGGTATTAATCCAACTAATCCAACAACTACATTAAACCTTTGGTCATGCAACCTTGCAAACGGAATTTTGGGTTATGCCCAATTCCCTGGCGGAAGTTCTACTACTGACGGTGTGGTAATATTATACTCTGCTTTTGGCAGCCGTGCAAAATATCCCGGTGGTACATATATCTCTACTTATGATAAGGGAAGAACTGCCACTCACGAAGTTGGTCACTGGTTCAACCTCCGTCATATCTGGGGCGATGCTACTTGCGGTAATGACCAGGTAGGTGACACACCATCTCATAATGCAGCAAACTATGGTTGCCCATCTTACCCTCATTTAAGCACATGCTCAGGCACACCTGTTGAAATGACCATGAACTATATGGATTATACAGATGATGCATGTATGTATATGTTTACTGCAGGACAAGCCACACGTATGCAGGCTACATTTGCTGTTGGTGGACCAAGAGCGAGCTTGAGACCTTAATTTTTGATAAATGATATATAAAAGAGCCCCGAAGTTAAATCGGGGCTTTTTTGTGTTACGCATAGGTTTATAGAAGAATAGTTGTGTTATTTGATAATCCATCTTGCGCCTATACCGATATTGCTGAGGTAACCAAGGCCGAGGCTGGAGTTGAATGAAAAATTCCGATCAGTTGTTTTATAACCTCCTGCTGATTTTGTTTCACGCCATGAATAACCAAGTTCAGCAAAATCTGCAAAACGCAGATCAAGCATAAACTTATCGCTCCATTTATATGCAAGTCCAGGATGAACCCCAATGCTTATACCATATTGTTTTGTATCAGGATTTGAAGTGTTTCCGCTGTTATCCTTGTAATAATTTATCCCAGCCCTTCCTTCTCCGTAAACAAAAAATCCCTTGCCGAGTGGTTTGTATATTTTTGAAAAATATCCACCCGATACACTAAAATTATCGGAGCTGCTATTTGAAGATGGCTGAGAGGGATTTTCATATTTTGACTTTCCATATCCGGTATTAATAAAGAAGCCATTCAACCTGTTTGCTTTTTTGGCAAATCCCATTTCTAATCCAAGGCTAAAACTATTATTTACAGAGTTGGTGTTTGATGGTTTATAATCAGTTTTTCCTGTATGAATGTTTAATCCAGCACCTAATACTTTATTTCCTTTCTGAAATTGTGCGTTGGCTGTAATAACGAAAATGGAGCATACAAAGAGTGTAAGAAATTTTTGCATAGTGTTGTGTTTTGGTGAAATGCAAGTGTACTTCACGCTATGCTAAATGGATGTTAACAAAAACGATTTAGCAAAACATTGACAACAAAAAAATGATGCCTGATCGTTTGACCAGGCATCAGCAAAAAAAGTTATTGAAGAATATCAGCTCCGTAATACGGGCGCAGCACTTCAGGAATAACAATTCCATTTTCGGTTTGATTGTTTTCCAGTAATGCAGCCAGTATTCTTGGTAATGCAAGCGAACTGCCGTTGAGCGAATGAGCAAGTTGTGGTTTTCCCTTCTCATCTTTAAAACGGATTTTCATGCGGTTGGTCTGGTAGTTTTCAAAGTTGCTCACACTTGAACATTCCAGCCATTTCTTTTGTGCCCCGCTCCATACTTCAAAGTCGTATGTAAGTGCTGAAGTAAAACTCATATCGCCACCACACAAACGAAGAATACGATATTTCAATCCCAGCGATTGTACCAGCTTTTCGACATGGGCTACCATTTCATCTAACGATTCGTAACTTTTATCGGGATGAACCAGCTGAACAATTTCAACTTTATCAAACTGGTGAACACGGTTCAGCCCACGTACATCAGCACCAAAACTTCCTGCTTCTCTTCTGAAACAAGGTGTGTATGCTGTCATTTTAATCGGCAAATCGGTTTCTTTTAAAATATCATCCCTGTAAATATTGGTAACAGGAACTTCAGCTGTTGGAATCATGTAAAAATTATCAGCCGGCATGTAATACATCTGTCCTTCTTTATCGGGCAGCTGGCCTGTACCGTAAGCAGTTGCTTCATTTACCATGTAAGGCGGAATGTATTCGGTATATCCTGCAGCAGTATTATAATCTAAAAAATAACTGATGAGTGCTCTCTGCAGTTTCGCTCCTTTTCCTTTGTAAACAGGAAAACCGCTGCCGGTGATTTTTACACCCAGTTCAAAATTTACAATATCGTATTGCTTAATCAGATCCCAGTGAGGAACTGCATTGGCAGGCAATACAGGATCAGCTCCAGCTTCTTTCACATTCACATTGTCTTCAGGAGTTTTACCTGCAGGCACAAGTGTGGAAGGAAGGTTGGGCAACTTCACCAGCAAATCATTGACCTGCTGTTCAAGTGCAGCTAATTCGTCCGCAATTTGTTTGGATGATTCTTTATACTGTGCAACTTCTGTTTTCTTTTGTTCGGCAGCTTCTTTCTCACCTTTGCCCATCAGCATTCCAATTTCTTTGGAAGCGGCATTTACTTTAGAAGCAAGCTCATCATTTTCCAGTTGTGTTTTTCTGCGCTTCTCATCAAGCGAAATAATTTCATCCACAAGATTAAGATCAGCAAAGTTTTTAACGGCTAAACGTTCTTTCACCAAATCTCTGTTCTGACGGATAAATGCCAATTGTAACATAACTCAAATTTTGCAGCAAAGATAACGGATGAAGGCCATAAGCGAAATGACTGCTTATGGTTCTTTCTTATACCTGTCGGGGTGATGAATATGCATCCATCTATCAGTAAATGTAAGTGGCACAAAGCCGAACTGTGCATACAAGCCATGCGCATCTTTTGTTGCCAGCATCATGCGGCGGAATCCCTGCAGATCGGGATGGTTTAAAATTTCTTCCATCAGCCATTTACTTAATCCCTGTCCACGGTAAGCTTCATCAATAAACACATCAGCCAAATAGCCAAACGTTGCCTTGTCGGTAATTACTCTTGCAAAACCTATTTGCCTGCCGAGGTGAAACACGCCGAAGCAAAGCGAATTGTCAATGGATCTCTGAACAGTTTCAATTGGAATATCTTTTGCCCAGTAAGACTGAGATAAAAACCCATGAATATATTCCAGGTTAAAAAATGTTGTATCGGTTGTTATTGCAAATCCTTCTCTTGACATAGACTTAATTTATGAAAGATATTTTCCTACTATCGGTACTCTCCTGCCCACACCAAATGCTTTTGGACTTACCCGGATGATTGGACAGAACTGGTTGCGTTTGTATTCATTTACATTTACCATTTTCAGCACACGGTCAACCAGTGCAGCATCATAACCCAAAGCTTTAATTTCATTCGGCCCCTGCCTGCGCTCAATGTATTGGTATAATACTTTATCGAGAATAGAATAATCAGGAAGTGAATCAGAATCTTTTTGATTAGGGCGCAATTCTGCACTTGGCGGTTTGGTGATGATATTATCGGGAATAATTTCTTCGTTGCGGTTAATGTACTTCGCCAGTTCATATACCTGCAGTTTATAACAATCGCCCAGCACTCCAAGTCCTCCGGCCATATCGCCATACAATGTTCCATAGCCGGTTGAAAGTTCACTTTTGTTGGATGTGTTCAGCAACACATATCCAAACTTATTGGCAATAGCCATCAGCAGGTTTCCTCTTGTGCGGCTTTGAATATTTTCTTCCGCCACACTGAAAGGAAGGTCTTTGAATAACGGTTTCAGTTCGGTTAAAAATGATTCGTAAATATTTTTAATCGGGATGATATCGTAAGGATTACCCAGATTTTTACTCAACTGTTCTGCATCGCTTACACTATGACCGGTTGAGTATTGCGATGGCATAAGTATAGCACGAACATTTTCTTTTCCCAATGCAGTGCAGGCAAGTGCAAGTGTAACTGCGCTGTCAATACCACCACTGCTGCCGAGAATGGCTTTGCTGAAACCCATTTTTAAAAAATAATCTTTGATACCGAGAATAATGGCATCGTGTATTTCAGCAATGCAAAGTGTTTCTTCAAGATGAGGTGGATTATATTCAGCAGAAGGCAACTCACCGGCCTTTGTAACGACAGCTTCTGCAAATGTGCCATCATCTTTCAATTCAACAAAATCAAGTGCTTCTTCAAAAAGCGGAAGATGCTTTACCATGTTGGCATCTTTATCAAACACAAGCGAACCACCATCAAATACAATTTCTGTTTGGCTGCCGGTACAGTTACAATACAGCATGGGCAGTTTGTATTTCTGTACATTCAGTTTTACAATTGCCTTGCGGTCTTCCACATGCGTATAATCAAATGGCGATGCTGAAATGTTCAGCATTACATCTGGTTTAAACTGCATCAGTTCATCCATGGGGCAATAACGGTACAAAGGATTATCGCCAAGGTTCCAGATATCTTCACAAATGGTAATCGCTAATTTCTTTCCCTTAAATTCAACAATACTCCAGTCATAAGCCGGTTCAAAATAGCGGTATTCATCAAACACATCGTAAGTGGGTAAGCAGGTTTTATGAATAACAGCTTTTACTTCTTTTTCGTAAAGAAACCAGGCAGCGTTGTGCAAATCTTTTCCTTCTTTGCGGCTGTTCCTGTCGGGCGAACCAACAATTACTCCAATGGTATCTGCATGTGCTTTGATTTGCTCAATAGCTTCGTTGCATTTATTGATAAAGTCGTTGAATTCAAGAAAGTCCCTCGGAGGATAACCGCACACACTCAGTTCGCTGAACATAATCAGATCGCCACCTTGTGCCTTTGCTGCTTCAACTGCATTAATTATCTTTCTTGTATTGCTCTCAAAGTTGCCGATATGATAATTTTGCTGCGCTAAAAAAATCTTCATTACCAACTGTTTTTATTTGCGGATGTAAATCAAAGGTCAAATTTCACGAATTTCGTCCACAGAACAACACAACATTCAAATCAATCTTTCGTTAGTGAACAGCATGAAAAAAATATTACTGCCCGTTTTAGTTCTGTTCGTTTTTTCCTGTAAGGATAAAACCAATGCGCCCGATGTGTCCGGCATCAAACTTAAAGTTGATGTGCAGCGTTTTGAACAGGATTTTTTTGCAGTTGACAGTAACAATACCAAAACAGGCCTGGTTCAACTTCAAACCAAATACCCCGCATTTCTTCCGCTATTTGTTGGAAATGTGCTGGGACTTGGCCCCATCAGCGACAGTAATCAATTGGTATTTGAAGGTTGCAAACGCTTTCTTCACCTGAACGAACCTGTTTACAAGCGCTCACAGGAATTGTATAAAAATTTCGGAGATGTTGAGAAAGAATTAACGCAGGGCTTCAAATACGTAAAATATTATTTCCCTGCTTATAAAGTTCCTGCGCATATTATAACAACCGTTGGGCCAATGGATGCACTTGCACCAATGACCAACCAGGAACCTTCGCCCAACTTCATGGGACAGGATTTTGTTGCAATAGGTTTACAGTTTTACCTGGGCAAAGATTTTTTTATTTATAACGATGCAGGCTTCATCAGCAATGTTGCACCACAATACCGTAGCCGCAGGTTTGCAAAAGAATTTATTGCTTCAGATATTTTTAAACTGGTGATTGATGACATGTACCCCGACAGCAGCAACCGCTATCCACTGATTGAACGTTTTATTGAAAAAGGGAAACGGCTGTACCTGTTAAACCAGTTTCTTCCATCAGCAGAAGACACGTTGCTGATTGGTTACACCGGCAAACAAATAAACTGGTGCAGGGATAATGAACGAAGCATTTACAACTTTTTTATTCAACAGAATTTATTGTTTGAAATTGATCCGGCTCTAACACAAAACTTTACTACCGATGGACCAGCAACACAGGGAATGCCCGAAGAAAGTCCCGGTAATGTTGGCGCATTCCTGGGATGGCAGATTGTAAAATCGTACATGAAAAAACATACATCAGTAACACCTGAACGGCTGATGCTGACAAAAAACAAAATCATTTACGACGAATCGGCTTACAAACCGAAATAGAGAAGTTAATTTGATTTAAACGGAGCAATCATTTCAAAAACAGGGATAGAAACTTTGAATAACTTTTTGTTATTGAGGTTTTCCATTGTGTAGAAGCCTTCCATTTTACCCATTTCTGTTTTCAGGTTACAGCCGCTTACATATTGGTATTGATCGCCTGGCTGTACTACAGGTTGCACACCTACCACACCGTCGCCATCAATTTCTTTGTAAGAGCCGTTGCTGTCAAACACATTCCAGTGACGAAGTAATAATTTAACAGGGAAAATGTTATTGTTTTCAATGGTAATGCGGTAGGCAAACATATACTCTCCCGCTACAGGATTGCTGTACTCTGGTTGATAAAATGTTTCTGCGCTGATGGTTACGCCTTCTGTTATTTTGGAAACCATGAATTAAAAATAAAATAAAATTCCGGGTTTACATGTCATTTGACAATAGTATTACACAACTTGTTTAATTATCGAACCACCAACCAATATTTGTTTTGCTAAGTAACCATGTAACAGACATTACAAAAACAAGAACAGCTGTCACAATCATTAAAATCAATGCCCTCCTTTTTTTTCTTTTACGGCTGTTTGAACCTGCAGCATCAAAATATAAAAAGAAACTCCAGATTAATGCCCCTACGGTAAAAAAGAAAAAGAATTTAAACAGCTCTACCCTGGCTGTATAAGCTCCAAGCAAAATAATTGACTTCATGTGGTTAGTTGTTAATGATAAAACCGACTGATGTAATCTTTAACTGATGATAAAATTGTTTTCTTAACCCGATTTTTTGGTTTTACTGTAACCGTTCTTCAGTAAGAACTGAACTACTTTATCCCGCTGATCGCCCTGTACTATAATCTCCCCGTCTTTAACCGAACCTCCCGTACCGCAAAAATTCTTTAATTGCTTCCCTAAAACTTCTGCATCATCGTCAGTACCCACAAATCCATCCACTAATGTAACAATTTTTCCTGCCCGATGTTTGGTTTCTAATTTAATGCGGAGGTTCTGCTGTGCCGGCGCCAATGTTTGCTTTACTGTACTTTCTTCTTCTTCAAATCTGAAATTGGGATCGGTGCTGAAAACAAAGCCCCGGTTGTCTGGTTTATGTTTCTTTGACATCGTTGATTATTTATTGGATTCAATCAGTTTGGCTTTTAAACTAAGATCAAGACTCCTGGCCTGGTGAATTAATGCCCCGACGCTGATAAAGTCAACATTGGTTTTTGCATATTCCTCAATATTATCAAAATTAATTCCGCCGCTTGCTTCGGTTTCATAACGGTCATTGATGATTACTATTGCCTCTTTAATCAATTCGGGCGAAAAATTGTCAAGCATTATGCGATCTACTTTTCCAACTGCCATTACTTTCTTTACATCTTCAAGCGATCTTGTTTCCACTTCAATCTTCATTCCCGGCTTTACTCGCTGCACATAATCATGCGCTTTTTCAATAGCGGCTTCAATACCTCCGCAGTAATCAATATGATTATCCTTCAGCATAATCATATCATACAAAGCAAAACGATGATTATAACCTCCGCCTATTGCAACGGCTTCTTTTTCCAGTAAACGAAAGTTTGGTGTTGTTTTTCTTGTATCCAGAATTCTTGTTCGATAACCGCTTAGCTTATCTGCATACTTTTTGGTAAGAGTAGCTATGCCACTCATGCGTTGCATGCAATTCAGCACCAGCCGTTCGCATTGCAGGATTGTATAAACCGTTGCTTCAACTTCAAATGCAATTTCACCGACTTTCATCAGCTCACCATCCTGCTTAAACGCAGTAAATACGCAGCCCGGTTCTTTATGCCTGAAAATTTTTTCAGCCACTTTTACACCTGCCAGCACACCATCTTCTTTTATCTTCAAAACTGCTTTTCCTTTTGCGTCGGGCGAAATACAGCTAAGAGTTGAATGATCGCCTTCACCTATATCTTCCTTCAGTGCATGCACAACAAGGTCGTGCAGCAGTTCTTCATAATTTGCTATCATGCCGCAAATCTAACGCAAATCAATTTTCCGGTACCAGAATCAAAAAACCCCGGCATAAAAGCCGGGGCCTGAGAGTAAAATTTCTTCATTAATTATTTCAGTTCAAATTCAATTCCCTGTATTAATTGTTTATCACCTCTTGTGCGCATGTACACAGTTGTACGGTAAGAGTCGCCGCCGGTTGTAAGCGTACCAATAATAAAATTGGATGAAGGGTTACTGCCTGAATGTTGCAGTTCAAAGTTTTTTACTTTGTTTAAAGCAAAAAAGTCTTTTACCACCATTTCTGCCTGTCCTTTGCTGAACGTATTGCTTTTACCCGGCACACTTACATCCACCATATTGTCAAAATATTTGGCCAACTTGTCGGCACTGCCTGTCTTTAATGCAGCTACAATATCATCCTTCTGGTAAGAAAAGGACAACAATACAGCCATAAGCGGTAGCATTAACAAAACCAAAAATCCCTTCTTTTTCATTTTTTCTAGTTTATTCAGTATGATACGAAAAACATGCCAATCCATAATGTTAGACAGATAAAGCTAACCAATTGCTGCTGGCTTTAACACATAGAGATGGTTTTGAATCAATAAAATAAAGAAAAAGGCTATTCATTTTAATGTAAAGGGTCGGTGAAAACCGACCCGATAAGACCTCAAAAGGCCTACTCTATCAAATCGTTGATCTGCATTATTGCTTCAGGAATAATTGACTGAAAACCTGCTTTCCATCAGCATATTGCAATATATAAGTTCCGTTTGTTAGATTATTGATATTAGCTGAAGTAATAACTGCATTTGCGGGTATTACTCCTCTTGTCATTATTCTTCCCGATACATCCACAACCGTGTACGTTGCATTCACGGCTTCCGGATGGCTGAACCTGAGTTGAGACTGTACAGGGTTTTGTAAAACTGTTAATTTACTTTCCTTCTTACCGCCAACTGATACTATCTGGCTGTACGTAACAGTGCCATAATAATCGGTAAGTTTTAACTGGTAATATTTTTTACCCTGCGCAGCTACTCCTGCATCAAAGTAAGTATACCGCACATCCTGGGTTGGCGTAACAGCATACAAATAGTTAAAATGCACCCCATCATTGCTTTGCTGCAATTCGAAATTCTTGTACATACCTGCATTCTCAACTTCCCATGAAAGTTGGTTACCACTTCCTGCATTTGCTGCAGTAAATAATTTTAATGCGGAAGGCAAAATCACAACATTGCCGATAATGTATGGATAACCTGTTCCTGCAGTTCCAAAATTGCTGACAGCACTGGCAGCAGTAGAAGCATAATTTGACGTATTACTGTTACTGAAAGCAGTAGGTGATGGGATAAGCATCCAATGTGCACCTATATAACGCCAAACACCAATCGCTGAGTTGGCAAGTGATGAAAAAGTTGCTCCTTCAATAGTGTTGGTATACCAGTCAAGACGAATATGTGCATTAGCAGAACCTGCAGCTCTGTCAATTTGCCAAACTGCATCTACATGATCACTTCTGTTTGCGAAAGCCGGGCCACCAGGCACACCATTCGTTGTGGTACTTCTGAAAACAGATATTGAAAAATCTGATCCTGCAGAAGCAGGTGAAATTGTTGCAGGCAGGTATAAGCTTGTTGTTCCTATTGGGAAAACTCTTGCAGATGCTCCTAAATTATTCTGACGTAAACGTCCATTGGTTGAAGTAGTTGGTGCAGTTACAATATATCTTGATGAAGTTGCACCGCTGATACTTCCACCCGAAGCAATGGTAAGATTATTTGAACCAATGTTCAGCTTGCCGTTTGATGAAGATGCAAGTGAAAGTACATTGTTTACAGTAATACTTGTTGCAAGTGATAAGCCTGCTGCATTTGTATTACTGTTGGTTAAATTGTAAAAAGTTGTACTTGCCGAACCTCCGATTACTTGTGCCTGGGTTGTACTGTTGAATGTTACTGTCGCTGTGCCGGGTAAAAAACTGCCGTTGTTAATCCAGTTACGTTGCACAGTAACATTTACATTATTGGTTGCAGCATCAAGCACACCTCCAATAGTCACATCATTTACAAATGTTGTTGGTGTAAATAACCTTACAGTTGGTGTATTAGAAGAATAAACAACCATATTGTAAAACGATGGTGTACTCTTCATGTAAAACAATGCACTTGTTGGCGATGACGGATCACCAAACTGGACTGTGCCACCAGTTACCAATGATGTGGCTGCATAATTGATATAATCATCATATACGCCAGCCGGCTTTTGTACAACAAGTGTACCTCCGGTCATTGTAAAACTGGAACCGCTTGCCTGTATACCAAATGATGGAACACTGTAATTGTTTCCAACTGTGCATATAGTTACTGTGCCACTGCTTTGAGTATAAGTAAGCGTTGAATATCCGGTATTTCCAAATAAAGCTCCACTTACATTCAGCGCACCACCTTCAACAATAATTGATGCACCTGAATTATATTGAAGCCACCAGTCAGAGGTTACTCCTACATTATATGTTCCGGCAGTTATCCTTATCACCCCGGATAATTGCGTATCACCATTCTGTCCTGTAACTGTAACATTGGGATTATTAAGCCAGATACCTTCATCTGAGGCAATCGTAGGATTTGCTGTTGAGAAAAAAGTATTGTTAAGCGTATACGAACCCGACATCTTGATAATACCTTTCGTTAAAACAAGAAAACCTGCAGCAGCGGTGAATGCAGATGAAGATACTTCCACGATATTATTTCCTGCTGATCCCGAATTGTTGATGTTAACAGTATTTACATCCGTTGTTGTTCCTGTACCTGTAAGCTGTTGGTTTGAAGATCCGTTAAATATAAGGTCAGCTGATGCTGAACCAATATTCAGGTCTAATGTTCCGTTGTTGGTTAAATTACCTCCAATATCAATACTGTTACCACCATTTCCTGCAGTTATTATACTGCCTCCATTATTAATTGTGATATTGCCTGTAACAGATAAATTCCGGTCGGTATTATTATTTCCCAATTCAAGTGAAGCCGAACTACTTCCCACTACCAGCGAACCTATGTTTTGAGCAGGACTTATGTTCAGTGTAACAGAATGACCATTTTGAATTGTAACCACACCTGTTCCCGAGTTTTGTCCGGGATATCCTTGTGAAGGATTTGTAACCCAGGTTGAACCATTCCAACGCTGCCAGTTTGATGTTGCGTTCCAGTTCATACTGCCGGCATTAGTTCTATAATCCCCAACAGACTGTGCAAATACGCATGACACATTTAACAGAAACGTTATTACTAACAGAGCGGAGATACAACCGGGAAATAACAAAAGAGAAAACACAGCTCTGTACCTTGCTGATACAGCATATTTAACTAAGGGTACAAACGGATTGAAGAGTTGAGTGCTCATCGTTTTTCGAAAAAGGATTTTGGAATAATACTTAGCTAAAGTAATACAAACATCTAAATAAAAGACTGTTTCACTTAAGAAAAATAAGCATTTACCCCTAAAAAGGGTGTTTGTACTCCATGCTTCGTAATTTTCCTAAGCAGAAAAACGGGTGTTTTTGATAAAAAAGTAATATTGCATTAAAAGTGTTATTAATATGATTCGGACTCTTTTTTTGTCTTGATTGCTATTTCTCTACAAAATATTTTTCAAATTTCCTCTGCTTAAAAACAGCCGCTATTCTAATCAGCTCTTGCCGATGTTCAGCTCAAATGGAGTAGCTTTGCGAGCGAAAAAGATCTTGATTTCTCTGCCCCTTTTTTGGAAAAGAAGATCACAGACCTCAACAGCAAATAATCATAAGACAAATCAATTAAGATGACACAGAAAAAAGCAATCCTCGTAATCATGGATGGATGGGGACTTGGCCAGGTAAAAAGCGCCGATGCCATTCAGAATGCTAATGTTCCTTTCGTTTCAAGTCTATATTCAAAATATTCAAATACTACCCTTACTACCTGCGGTGAAGCAGTAGGTTTACCCGATGGACAAATGGGTAATAGTGAAGTTGGTCACCTCAACCTTGGTGCCGGCCGTATTGTTTACCAGGAACTGCAGCGCATACATGTAGCTGTCCGTAACGGTGAGTTTGCAGCTAATCCTGTTTTAAACGCAAGTATTGATTATGCCATCAGTAACAACAAACCACTTCATATCATTGGTCTTGTAAGCGACGGTGGTGTTCACTCTCATACAAGTCATCTCAAAGCTATTACCAGCCTCTGCAAAACAAAAGGCTTAACCAATGTATTTATTCATGCATTTACTGATGGAAGAGATACAGATCCAAAAAGCGGACTTGGTTATTTAACCAATCTGCAGGCACATCTTGATCAATCGACTGGTGTGATTGCTTCTGTAACCGGACGTTATTATGCAATGGACAGGGACAAGCGTTGGGAACGTGTTAAACTGGCTTATGATGCGTTGGTAAATGCAGTTGGCGAAAAAACAGATAATGTTCTTAAAGCAGTTGCCGCATCTTACGAAAATGGTGTAACAGATGAATTCCTGAAACCAATCATTAATGTAAATGCTCCCGATTCAAGCATTAAAGAAGGTGATGCAGTAATCTGCTTCAATTTCCGCACCGATCGTTGCCGTGAAATTACACAGGTATTAACCCAGCAGGATATGCCTGAATTTGGCATGAAGAAAATGAAACTGCATTATACCACAATGACCGAGTATGATAAAACATACAAAGATGTGAATGTAATTTTTGCAACGGATAACCTCACTCAAACATTGGGTGAAGTATTGGAGGAAAATGGATTAAGGCAAATCCGTATTGCAGAAACAGAAAAATATCCACATGTAAGTTTCTTCTTCAGCGGTGGAAGGGAAAAGCCATTTGAACGTGAACAACGCATCATGATTCCTTCTCCCAAAGTAGCTACTTACGATCTGCAACCCGAAATGAGTGCACTGGAAGTAACAGATGCAATTGTTCCGGAAATTGAAGATGAAACTGCCGATTTTATTTGCCTCAACTTTGCCAATGCCGACATGGTTGGTCATACAGGTGTTTTCAGCGCAGCACAAAAAGCAGTTGAAACAGTTGATAAATGTGTTGAGCGTGTGGTAAAAGCAGCATTGGATCATGACTATGCAGTATTTATTTTGGCCGATCATGGTAATGCAGATTATATGATTAACGAAGATGGCACACCAAATACAGCACATACGTTAAATCCTGTTCCATTAATTTTGGTTGACCGTTCATGGAAAGGAAAATTAAAACCCGGAAAATTGGGTGATATTGCACCATCCATTTTAAAAATGATGGGGTTGGCCATTCCCAAAGAAATGACAGGGGATGTGCTGCTTGAAGATTAATGCAACCAGCTAAAAATATACTGACTGTTTTATTATTGGCAGCATTCAGCTTACCGCTGATGCTGCCTGTTTTTTTACAGGTAAAACAGCAGTATGTAAAGTGGCAAATGAGTGAAGCTCTCGAACAACAGCAACTCGTTCATCTTAAAGTAAAAACATCAGCAATACAATGGCTGCGCCGTGGCAAAGAATGTATCATTAACGGTGAGTTGTTTGATGTTAAGAACACTGTTGTCATCAAAAACGAAACAATCCTTACCGGTCTGTTTGATAAAAAAGAAACAGAAATCAAAACCACCATTGAAAAACAAACCCGTGAACAGCAGGATGAAAGCAAATGGAAACAATTGGTAAAACTTTATACAACCTGTCAGGCTTCCACCGGCTTTATTACTATCAAGCCGCCTGTTGCAGCATCAAACTTTAAATTCCGATCTTTCTATACGGCGTTTTATTTACAGCCATCGCTTGGCATTCTTACGCCTCCTCCTGAAATAGTGTAAAGACTACATATCTTTTTTTCTGACATGAACCTTTGCTAAAAAGGTTGACACTATTTTACAACCAAATATTCTTTTTTAATGAAAAGTATTTTCATAACTGCTTTTTTATTTATAACTACAATTGGCTATTCTCAAACACTTGTAAAAGGAAAAGTTACAGATGCTGAAACAAAAGCACCATTGCCCGGCGCAACTGTTTTCTTAGCAGGGAAAACAGCGATCACAACTGATAAAGATGGCCGGTTTTCGTTCGAATGCGGAAAAGCAAATTTTATCACAGTTTCTTATGTTGGCTACGAATCAAAAAAACATACAATTACAAATTGTGCAGATGAAATAAGTGTTGAACTTGTAACACTCACACAGTCTTTAAATGAAATTGAAATCACAGCATCATCCAATCCAAATAAAAAACTGCTTTACCAACCTGCTGCAATCAGCAAGCTCTCGCCTGTTGAATTAAAAAGAAGCACTGGCTTATTTTTAACTGATGCGATTAACGGCAATGTTCCAGGGGTAACCATGCAGAGCCGTGGTGTATCATCTGGCCAGCAATTTAACCTGCGTGGTTATGGCAATGGCATGAGAGGAACAAACGGATTAAACAGCAACTTCGATGGGCAAGGATATAAAGTTTATCTCAACGGCATTCCTGTTACTGATGCAGAAGGTATTACAACAATGGATGATATCGATTTCGGTTCGGTTGGTAATGTTGAAATCACCAAAGGACCTGCAGGCACTTTATATGGACTGGCAATCTCTGGTGCGGTGAACTTAAAAACCATCAAACCTGAAGCAGGAAAAACTTCTTTGGGGCAAGATGTGTTAGTCGGTTCATACGGACTGCAACGTTATACCACACATTTTACAACGGCTACTGATAAATCATCCATACTCCTAAATTATGGTCATCAAAAAACAGATGGTTATACCATTCACAATGCATCGCACAAAGACTTCATCAATGTAGCAGGAGATTTTCAGCCCAACACAAAACAAAAAGTAGCTGTTTATTTTGGTTACAGTAACAGTTACGATGAACGTAATGGTGAAGATTCAGTAGCACAATATGAAGCGGGCGATTATACCGGCAACATGGAATACATTAAGCGTAATGCACATAGTGCTGTATATACTGTACGTGCAGGTGTAAGTCATACTTACAACTTTACAAAAGGAATTGATAATACAACGACTGTCTTTGGAACAGCATTCAACAGTAATGCAAGTTCTGCAGGTGGCTGGACTGATAAAGCAGCATCTAACTGGGGTGCCCGTTCGGTAATGAATACAAAATTTGATCTTAAAAACAATCTTGCGCTGAGTGGTATTACAGGTGTTGAAACACAACATCAGAATGCAACAACCATTGGATTAGATATGATTGATCCGCAGGGCTCATCGCATGTATGGAAATTAGGCGATCCCTATTTCATCATTGGAAGTACAGCAGCTGCAACCATTAACGGTGTAAAATCAGATGTGTATACAAACACACATACAACCAGCTTGTTTACCGAATGGACATTAGCGCTGAAAAAAGATTTATCCATCACGGCCGGGCTTGGTTACAGCAATATGAAAATTGGTTTGAACGACAGGTTCTACACTTCATCTATTCCAAACAAAGTGCGCCAGTACGACACGACTTATAAAGGAATGTTCTCTCCGCATATCGCCATTAACAAAGTATTCAGCAAACAGTTTTCAGCTTACGTTTCATACAGCAAAGGATATAAAGCTCCCGTAAGTTCTTACTTCTATATTCCTGCAATTGGCACAACTTCAACTGCAACAACATTTAATGGTGCAATAAACAGCAAACTTGAACCTGAGATTGGCAACCAGTTTGAAATTGGCACAAAAGGAAATACGCTCAACAATAAGTTGTCTTATCAGCTGGCATTGTTCAACGCAATCTTTTCGCATAAGATGACGGTTGTTGCTGTGCCAAATCCTGCAAATACTGTTACGCTTTATACATATGTAACCAATGGTGGCAAACAGGATCACAAAGGCATTGAAGCTTCCGTGAGATATACCGCATATGAATCAGAGAAAGGATTCTTTAAATCAGTAACTCCTTTTGCAAACCTTACCTATTCTGATTTCAAATACAAGGATTTCCGTTATCAAACCAAAGGCAAAACAAAAACCACACCGCAGGTAGATTCTGCTTACACTGTTGATTACAGTGGATATGCCGTGGCAGGTGTTGCAAAAGTTGTAACAAATGTGGGTATTGATGTTGTTTCAAACTACGGGCTTTATCTAAATGCAACATGGTTCTATAAAGATCCGATGTCATTAACATCAAACGGCATTGTAAAAATTGGCGGTGTAGATAAGACGTACCGCACAGCAGCTTATCATTTACTGAATGCAAAACTTGGTTATCAAACAACTTTATTAAAACATATTGATGCCGATATTTATTTTGGAATAAACAATATCACCAATACAAAATATCCGCTGATGGTTTTTGTGAACCAGATTCCTGATGCATATTTAACCGGCCCTAACAAAGCCTTGTATTACGGCGGAGTAAGTTTAAAATATAATTTCTGATTTTTACAGGAGCAGTTTATGACTGCTCCTTTTTAATTTTTTAAAATGAAAAAATTATTATTTGCAGCATGCGCATTGGCATTGATGGTTTCCTGCGGAAGATTTGCCAACAAAGAAGTTGATGGCAAAAAAGATATGCGCATTGTTAGTCTTTCGAAACATTTAACTGAAATGGTATTCGCATTGGGTAAAGGTTACAACCTTGTTGCTGTTGATTTAAGCAGTACTTACCCCGACAGTGCAAAACTGTTGAAAACAGTTGGCTATCACCGTGCATTAAATCCTGAAGGAATTATTTCCATGAATCCTGACCTTGTGATTCACAGCAATGATATCGGACCTGAAAATGTTCTGCCACAAATAACACAGGCAGGATTAAACATTAAAGCATTTGGCGGAGCGAATACAATTGACAGTGCAAAACTATTATTAAAAGAGCTGGGTGTTTTCTTTGGCACTGAACAGAAGGCTGATTCCATTATCAAAAAAATGGATAATGATATTGCAAGAGCAGCTGACACATTGAAAGCTTATGGCATCAAAGATTCATTACGTGTGATGGTTATTCATTTTGGCCTGCGCAACAATAATTATTTTGTAATGAGCGGAAGAAATGGTGTGGCTGATAAAATGTTACGCCTGGCTGGTTGCACACCTGCATTATACGATGGAAAAGGCGCAAGGGAAATGAGTCCCGAAGCTGTAGCGCTTGCAAACCCCGACGTAATCATTGCAACTGATTTTGGTTTCGACAGGATGGGCAGCATGGATAAATTCATTTCATCTGTTCCGGGAGTGGCATTAACCAATGCCGGGAAAAACAAACGCATCATTCGTTTTGAAGAACACGATATTGTTTATTTTGGTCCACGCAGTGGTGAAAATATTATCAACCTCATTCACTTGCTTTATCCAAACAGCAGCAGTGCAGCGAAATAAATTGTTCATACCGCTTCTTGTTTTGTTACTCTTTGTAATTGTAATAACCGCAATTGCTTTGGGTTCAGTGTCTATTCTACCTTCTGATATGTTATCGGCTGTTATTCATTTTTTCCAGGGGAAAAAAGCAGCCAACATCTATGAGGGAGTTTTTCTTCAGCTTCGTTTACCAAGAGTTTTATTATGTGCAATAACAGGAGCTGTATTATCTGTAAGCGGAGTTCTTATGCAGGGACTTTTTCGTAATCCTATTGTTGAACCGGGGTTGGTAGGCACCAGCTCAGGTGCAGCATTGGGCGCTTCAATTGTTTTTGTTTTAGCCTCTGGTTTCAGCCCAGCATTAAAAAGTTTTACAGGTCCGTTGTTGGTGCCTCTTGCAGCATTTGCCGGCGCATTAACTGCAACCTATGCCGTTTATTCACTCGCAAGAAATGCAAAACGTATTTCCATTCTTTCGTTATTACTTATTGGGATTGCTGTAAATGCAGTTTGCTTAAGCGGAACAGGTTTTATGAGCTACATTGCCCGTGATCCGCAGGCAAGGAGCATTACGTTCTGGAATCTTGGAACTTTTTCAGGCGCATCGTGGCTGCAGGTACTCATTGTTGGATTAACAGCAACAGTGATTTTTATTTTCGCCTTCCGGCAGTCAAAACAACTCAACGCATTATTATTAGGTGAAGAAGAAGCTACTTACCTGGGAGTTGATGCAGATAAACTGAAACGAAGAATTCTTTTACTGAACACTGCAATGGTTTCTGTTGCTACAGCATTTGTTGGAGTCATCAGTTTTATGGGATTGATTGTGCCGCATATTTTACGTTTACTCATTGGTAGTGATAACAAAAAACTTTTGCCGGCTTCGATGTTACTTGGCGCAGCTTTACTCACTCTTGCCGATTTATGTGCACGTATCATTATTTCACCAGCCGAAGTACCGATTGGTATTCTCACTTCGTTGGTTGGTGCACCTGTATTTATTTTTTTACTGAGGCGGTTTAATTTAACACAGCAAAAAGGCGGGTACAATGCTTAAAGTACAAAACATACAATACAGCATTGGTAAAAAAGAAATCGTCAGGGATATTTCTGCTGAATTTCTGCCCGGTGAGTTCAATGTAATTCTTGGACCAAACGGTTCAGGCAAATCAACTTTCCTCAAAATCTTCAGCGGTGAAATAAACGGTTACAGTGGCTCGGTTTTTTATAACCAAACAAACATCAGCCACGAAAAAAAAGCCACGCTGGCAAAGTTCAGGGCAGTATTAAGTCAGCAGCCCGAATTGAGTTTTCCATTGACTGTTGATGAAGTAATCATGATGGGTCGCTATCCGCATTTTCATTTCTCCCCAACAAAAAAGGATATTACGATTTGTAATGAAGTCATCAGCAAACTTGACTTATCCTCTTTTAAAGAAAGAAACTATTTAACCCTGAGTGGTGGCGAAAAACAACGGGTGCAGCTGGCACGTATTCTTGCCCAGATTTGGGAAGCAGATTCATCAACAGTTCGCTATCTCTTATTAGATGAACCGTTAAATAACCTTGACATCAGCCATCAGCAGGAAATCATGCAACTGGCAAAAGAATTTACCGGCAGTAAAACAGTCATTGTAGCCGTTCTTCACGATATTAATCTGGCTACCCAGTATGCCGATAAATTATTTTTCCTCAAAGACGGTCAGCTTGTTGCCCAAGGTAAGCCCGCAGAGATTCTGACACCCGGTCTTTTACTGCAGGTTTTCAACACTTCTACCACGATTATACAAAACCCCGTCACCAACACACCCCTTGTTCTGTACCACACACCTGGCAATCTGCTGCAATAAAAGTTATGACCAGTTCAGGCATAATAAATGCTTTTTTAGCAAATTAAGCAGCAATTATATCATGGAATTTGTCTAAATTCAGGGTTGCAAACCCATCTGTGAATGACTGAAGAAGCAATCTTGCAAGGTTGTTTGAAAAATCAACCCGTTGCACAACAGGAATTATACAGCCGTTACAGCCCCAAGATGTTGGCTGTATGTTACCGTTTTGCCCGCAACAGAGAAGATGCCGAAGACATGTTGCAGGAAGGTTTCATCAGGGTATTCACACAAATTCATCAGTTTCAGAACAAAGGCTCTTTTGAAGGTTGGATCAGGCGGATCATTGTTCATACCTGCATTAATCATCTGAAAAAACATAAGAAGTTTAATGACAGTGTGGATATAACACAAGCACATACTGTGCAAATCAGGGAAGACAGTGTTCCTTCTATCATCCAGGCCAAACAGGTAATAGAATGTATCAGGATGTTGCCCGTTGGCTACCGAACGGTATTGAACCTTTTTGCAATTGACGGTTACACTCATCGTGAAATTGCTGCAATGCTCGACATTGAAGAAAGTACAAGCCGGTCGCAATACACAAGAGCAAAGGCCATGCTGGAGCAGATTTTAGTGCAGAAAAAAATTATTCTACGGCCTCAGAGACAGGATGAATGGGTGGCAGCAGCCCATCCTCGGTTTTAACATCCGTACAACCAAACTAAACTGATTATGGAGCGCTATATGTACCAGGACGAATCATTTGAAAGGATGCTGAAGCAGAAGGCGGATGAGTACAAAATGTATCCGTCGGGCAATATTTGGGAAAACATTCAGCAGCGGGTTCAGAAAAAATCATACCTGTTTAATCTGAAATCCACCAGCCTCACTATTCTTCTTCTTACTGTTTGTTCAATTTATATTTCCAGCAATCAACAAGCTTATACCAAACTTTCTTCTGAAAAAGTTCAGCAATTAATTGCGGCAACAGAATCAACTGTACCAACAACTACTTTTATTTCAAAACAACCATCACATCAACCAACATCTTTATCAATAAAGCATGCTGATGTGGTCGTTTATGAAACCCCGGCCAATATTTCCAACAAGGAAGAAGTTGTGTTGAACAATGCTGACGAAAGCAATACAACAGTTTCATCACAAACAAATCATACGGAAGTTATAATATCTCCTGAAACAGCAAACAACAGCACTGTAAATACAAACGATGAACAGAGCAGTGAAGAATTGCTTGAAAAAACAGGACCGGCTTCAACTCAAACTTCTTTAGTTCCCGGTATGCCAACAATAGTTCCTGAGCAAACATTACCTGAACTTCCTGAAGTCGAGAATACTATTACTGAGCCTGAATCAGCAACATTAAAAACAGATGCGGAATTAAACTACGAAGTAAATATTCCTCTTTTAGTGAAACCAAAACTCAAAAAAGAAATTCAGTATTTCGTAACGCCTTCAGCCAGCTATAGAATCTTATACGCAGAGAACCTGTTTACATTCGGGAATATTCCACAACAGGATCCTAATAATGCTGTAACACATAAGCCAGCAATGGGTGTTGAAGCAGGTGCGGTAGTACGTTTCCCGGTTTCACCAAAATTCAGGTTTGTAGCCGGTTTACAGTTCAACTATACACGTTATACAGTTAGTGCATATAATTCCACACCTCAGTTAACTACTGTACGGCTAAACTATTCCGGCGTTCAGCAACGTGTAAGCACGCTCAATAACAGCAATGGCTTCTGGCCAAATGATATTGCCAATGAAACTTACCAGGTTGCAATTCCATTGGGATTCCAGTTACAGCTTGCAGGAAACAAAAAGCTGCAATGGAATATCGGGGCTGAAGTACAGCCAACTTATATGATGAAGGCTTCAGGATACCTTGTAACAAACGATTACACCAAGTACATAAAGGCTCCTGATCTTTTAAGTCATTTAAACATGAACACATCACTACAGACATTCTTAAGCTGGGATGCTAAAAGCTATAAGATTATTGCAGGGCCACAGTTCAGGTACCAGATGTTTTCTAATGCGCCCGATTATCCCATCCAGGAACACTTAATTGATTATGGCTTCCGTGTAGGAATAATCAAAACACTTCGTTAAGTCTTTCTGCATTTCTTTATTCAGAAAACCAGATTTCAATATTTTTACAGCATGATCAAACACATGCCTGTAATTCTTTTACTTGCCGGGGTATTTATTTTCGGCAGCTGTAAAGACAAAAAAACTGAGCCAAAAGATTATATAAATGTAAGCGCCTACCTCAAAGGGCAGCTGAAGTATATTGACACTGTTCCGTTTGCTTTTCTGAAGCTTGTAAAAAAAGACAGCATTTTTACAGATTCCCAATACATCACAAAAGAGCAGGTGAAAAACATAATCAATGAATTTCTTGTAAAAGAGCTGGAAAAAGGAAACTTCGAAAAGAACTATAAAGAAATCTCTTTTGCCGATGCAACCATTAAAATGGTTACAATTAACTACGAAAGCATTGACAAAAGCAATCCTGTTTCAAGAATAGATGTGTATGTAAATCCTGACAAAGAAAGAATTAGCCAGGTATATCTTGTTCGCTCTAAAGAAAACAGCGACTCAACCATTACACAACAACTGTTGTGGAAACATAACAAAGACTTTTTACTGGTTACTACTGTTTCTAAAAAAGATCAACCCGAAAAAACAATAACAGAAAAAATTATTTGGGACGACAGGCCTGATGAAGAATGATTATGACTGATGAAGAACTTAAAAAAGTATTACCCGGCATTCCGGCACAACCCGGCATTTATAAATATTATGATGCTGATAAAAAACTATTGTATGTAGGAAAGGCTAAACATCTGCGCAAAAGAGTTTCGTCTTATTTTACAAAAACACTTCAATCCTACAAAACACAGGAGCTTGTACGTCGTATACGTAGTATAGAGTTTACTGTTGTTAATTCAGAACAGGATGCTTTTTTCCTTGAGAATTCGCTGATCAAACAATTTCAGCCGGTATTTAATATTGATCTGAAAGATGATAAAAGCTATCCATTCATTGTTATTAAAAACGAACCATTCCCCCGGGTTTTTCTTACAAGAAGAAAGATCAATGATGGCTCAACATATCTTGGTCCATTTACATCAGTTGGGAAAGTGAGGGATTTAATTCAGTTTATCAGGCAGAATATACCAATCAGAAACTGCAAACTGAATTTAACCGATTCGAATATCAGGAAAAGAAAATTCAAAGTTTGTCTTGAATATCATATAGGCAATTGCAAAGGACCTTGCGAAGGTTTACAATCGGCTTTTGATTACAAGAATGATCTTGACCAGGTTAAAAATCTGCTGAAAGGAAACCTTTCACCAGTTATCAGGCACTTGAAAGAGGAGATGAAACAACATGCTGCTGATTTGAATTTTGAAAAAGCAGAAATTGTCAGGAAGAAAATTGAACACCTCGAATCTTACAAAGCAACATCAACAGTTGTAAATCCAAAAATGGGTGATGCAGATGTATTTTCAGTTATACTGAATGAAGACAAAGCATTTATCAATTTTATGATGGTTCAGAACGGAGCCGTTATTCAAACAGAAAATATACAATTAGAAAGTCACCTTGGTGAAAACGAAAAACAGATTCTTGAATTTGCTGTAAGCTTCATCCGCAATAAATTCGAAAGTATATCACAGGAAATAATTGTTCCTGTTGAACTTGAATTACTCGATGACAACTTGAAAGTAACAGTACCAAAAGCCGGTGATAAAAAAAATCTTCTTGATCTGTCGATAAAAAATGCCGCAGTCTTTTTTGAAGAATATAAAAGAAAAAAGGCACTGCACTTATATGAAAAGAAAAAAGACGACAACCGAAACATTCTTCATCAATTACAAGAAGATCTTCATCTGCCGCAATTGCCTGTTCATATTGAGTGTTTCGATAACTCCAATTTCCAGGGAAGTTATCCTGTATCAGCAATGGTTTGTTTTAAAAACGGCGAAGCAAGCAAAAAGGATTACAGGCATTTTAATATCAGAACCGTTACAGGTATCAATGATTTTGCTTCAATGAAAGAAGTGGTAATGCGGCGATATAAACGCTTAACAGAAGAGAATGAACCGCTGCCGCAATTAGTTATTATTGATGGTGGAAAAGGTCAGTTATCTGCGGCAATGGAAAGTATAAAAGAACTAAAACTGGAAAAGAAACTTACAGTTGTAGGACTCGCAAAAAATGTGGAAGAAATATTTTTTACCGGCGATACAGAATCGTTGAAGTTGCCCTACTCAAGTGAATCATTAAAATTAATCCGCACAATCAGGGATGAAGTACATCGCTTTGGCATAACACATCACCGCCAGAGAAGAAGTAAGGGAGCTTTCAATACACAACTCGAAACCATTCCGGGTATTGGTAAATCAACCATTGATTTGTTGCTCAAAGAATTTAAATCGGTTTCCAATATTAAGAATGCACCAATAGAAGACATTGCAGAACTGATTGGATTTAAAAAGGCTGGAATCGTAAAAGATGCATTAAAAGATTGATTCAAAAAAATGGGGCCAGGATAGAAATCCAGCCCCGTCTTTAAAATCCAATATCCTATGAAAAACCGAAACAAAGATACAATTAGTTAAGCAAAAAGCAATACCACTAACTGGGTATTTTAATGGTATTTTTATATATGTACCCCACTGCTTTTATTTATTTTACTTTTTTAATTTTTCCCAAACACGTCCTTTTATCATTGCAACCGATTGCTTAACAGCTTTTCTGCCTGTTTAATTTAATTCATAAAAAAAGCCGCCCAAAAGGCGGCTTTTAATTTTAAGTCTCTTTTTTAATACGACCACAAATCCTGTTCGTAATTAAATATTTTTTCTTTGATATTTTCACCTTCAAGTAAACGAAGTATCGGATCTTTTATATAATCTTTCAACCTGCGGTCGTAAGGATTATCCAATGTCGTTTTTGTAATATAGCTGCTGAACATTCTGTTTTCAAACAACTCTTCCCATGTCATACGTGCACCATAGTTTTTGCCATTAAATGCTTCGTATTTTGAAAGAATTGGTCTGCAGTCAGGATAATAAACCCAAAACATCGGAAACTTGTCGATATATTGACCTGATGAAGAATACAAAGGTTTTACAGGACAGATACCAAGTATGCGTACAAACATCCTGGATGATTCTTTATCAAACACCCATTCTTCCTTAATACGATATTGATAAATGCTATCCGGATCAAATTCACGGGTGCGAACTTCATACCTTGTAATATTTCCCTGCATATCATAAACAGGAACAGTATCAACACCACCAGCAAAAGATTCCATTACTTTAGCAGGAGTAAGCGGAGTTGTAAATCTGTCATCAGCAACATCAAATGCTGTTATTTCCCTGTTCTTAATAGCTTGTAATAAAATTGAAATGAATCGTTGATTACCATTATCCTCATCAGCTGCATAACGGAAAGGCAGGTTCATTTTTTCACGTGTATCAATTTCTCTCCACACACGCTGGCGGTAAACCGCATCGTCTTCACGGATATGTTCATAAGCCAGTGGCTGACGATCTTTAATCAGGTTTCTTTCAATTGACGCATCATTACGCAATGAAGGCTTTACCGTATCAAGTGCAGTGTTGCCTGTTGAAGGAACTACAACAATCGGAATATTGGCTTGCGGCTGGTTACTTTGCTGTTGCTGGTTATTATTACCATAGCTTGACGACTGATTACCATAGCCAGATTGTTGCTGGTTTTGATTACCTGCCGGTTGTGTGCTATTGCCTGCTGGCTGTGTACCATAACCAGATGGTTGCGTACCATACCCAGATGGCTGAGTAGTTTGGCGTTGAGTTTTTGTTCTCTTCTTTTGTGCATTAACCCCACCTGAAATTATCAGGCAAACAGCTAAGATATAAATGCCGAGGTTTTTCATTTTCATTTCACCTTTTTTTAAATAACGCAATTTCTTTCAGATTAATATACAATCAGTATTAATAAAGATTGAAAAATACTCCGGGGATTTTTCTTCCACCGCCAGGACCAGATGCCCTGATCTCATCAATTGTTACGGTTGTACCGGGGCCACATTTATTAATCAAATCTCTAACAGCATCAAATGTGTTACTGTTAACAGACCTATATTGTGGATCAGGAAATCCTTTTCCTGTTAAATAAATAGTATAACCGGTTACTGTAAATTGTACTCCTTCAAAAACAAAGTTTTCCAGTTCTGCACGTACACCTTGCTGTGCTTTGAACACATTTGAAGCCATACGTCCACTCTTACTTGCACCTACCATTGCAACGGGATCAGGAACTGTTTTAACCCTGAATTCAAAACTGCTTGGTTTACCATCAGACATCACTGTTACTGTTGCTTTACCAGGTGTTGTTGGCCTAGCCACATAACGACCTGGACCAATTTTGCGAAGTGCTCCATTATTGATGCTCACAGTTACTTTTTCATCACCCACATTACCACCACTAACTGCCAGTTCATTATCTAAATCAATGTAAAGCACTTTTACTTTTTCTGCACTTACAAATGCACCGGTAGCTGTACCAACTGTATAAGGAACCTGAACAGTTTTGCTTTGAGGATTACCATCCTGATCGAGATAGCTTACAACCACATTTACATTACCACTTGTGCTACCCACTTTAAATTTCTTGGTTGCAACACCCTTTTCATTTACAGCAATACTTTCACCACCAATTGTAATGTTTGGTTTTTTTGTGCTGCTGAATGCACCTAAACCTGCAGTAATTTCTAATTCCTGTCCGGGGAATAAGTAGTTTGAGCTTGCACCAACAATTGGTTCAAATGCATCGTAACGGATAACTACTTGTCCAACCTGGTTATGACAGAAGTTAACAATTCTGTTTTCTGTGTTCTTAACGTCATTCTGATATTTACTCAGCATGGTTAAAGCTGCAACAGCAGGCATCATGTGAAAGTTCTTTGTAGGAACTTCTGTTGTGAGCGGTAAGCCGTTTGCAAATTCTTTTGCAATAATTGGATCGATAGCAAGAATTTTTTGCTTGTATTCTTCCAAAAGCTTTTGCAGTTTTTCGCCACCTTTTTCAGTGTCCATGATCCTGGTTGCCACATCAATATTTTCTTCCCTGAAGGTTGTATCTCCTTTTTCAGGATTATAACCGGAAGAACGTTTGATTTTATCTTTAAACTCTTCTATTGCATCATTAATTGTTTTTGTTAATGATACAGCAGCATCAGCTTTTGGCTTCCAGATAGCTGCTTTAACAGCAGACTTTTCATCTTTTAATTTATCTTCAAGCGACTTTAAAACAGTTTCGGTTGAAGCATTAACGATATTATTTGTCGATCTTAAACTATTATCAACCACTTTAAAGGCATTGATAATTTCGGCTGATACGTTCAGTGCCAACAATGCTGTTAACACCAAATACATCAGGTTGATCATCTTTTGCCGGGGCTCTTTAGGTAGTGCCATGATGTTCGGATTTTGGTTTTAATTCAGGAGTTTACTTTTTAGTTCTTCTTTAATTATTAACGTCCTTGCATGGCATTGATCATATTACCATATATGTTATTCAGCGTACCGAGGTTTTTAGCCAGGGTTGTAATTTGGTCGTGAGCTTTTTTAGCATCATCCACTGTGCCGTGCATAGCTTCTGAAGCTGCAGCCAGGTTACCATAAAACTTGTTCATTGATTTAAGATGATTGTTGGTATCCTGCAATTCAAGTTCATAAATCGTATTTAAAGAACCGAGGTTTTTGGTCATAACCTGAACCTGCTCGTGGTATGCTTTTGTACCTTCTGCTGCAAGGTTAAAGGAAGAAACTGTAGCAGCAGCTTCCTGGTATGCATTTTTCATACCGCCAAGAACTTCCGCAGCTTCTTTTGATTTTGCACTCAGTTCGCCGGTTGATACAACCACATCACTTACATCTTTAATACCACCAACTGTTGAATTAAGTTTCTGGAAGTTATCGCTTAAGCTGCGAAGACTGTCAGGAGTAATTTCTGCATCCTGCATCATTTTGTCTAAAGAAGCAAGTGCTGGTGTACCAGCAGGAGCAGCTGCAGGAGCTTCATGACCATGTGCATTTAAGCCATAACCCTGCGTAGATAAATATGCATAAATAAGGAAGATAAATGCTTCTGTTAAAAGACCTACAGTAAGCATAAAGTCAGAAAATGGCATACTTCCTACCATTGGCTTTGCTACGTGTAATATTTTTGCCCATGCACCAAGGATAACGATCGATGCACCAAGGGAAACAATAATGTTTGATGTTTTTTCTGCTTGTTGTGAAACTGCCATAAGATTGGTTTTTAAAAGTTGATTGATGATTTTAACTGTTGGTATCGACTATACAGTTTGATAATTTTTGGGTTATTACTTTTTCTGATCAGGAATTAACGCTTACGCATTGCAGGTGGCAAATCAATTACGCAACGGAAACCGATGTATGATTTTGCTGTATCCTGGTATTCATAATTACGTGTGCTTGTTTGAAGGAAATAACCTACGTCTTTCCAGCTGCCACCACGTACCACTTTACGTTTCATTCGTGGAGGATCACTTTCCTTAGCGTTATAGCGGATGTCAGGATTCATGTCGTGTGCAAAGTTGTAACCACCTTCATAATATAATGAACTGGTCCACTCTGCCACATTACCTGCCATATTGTAGAGACCGAAATCGTTTGGCCAGTAAGCATCAGCACGTACTGTGTAGAAACCACCGTCTTCCGGATAGTTACCACGGCCGGGTTTGAAGTTGGCCATCAGGCAACCTTTACGGTTACGGAGATAATAGTTACCCCAAGGGAACATTGATTGTGAACGGCCACCTCTTGCTGCGTATTCCCACTCAGCTTCTGTTGGTAAACGGAAGCTAGATTCGTTGGCTTTTTTCTTTGAATCAAGATAGCTGTTCAAGTATCTTGAACGCCATGTACAGAAAGCAGTTGCCTGTTTCCATGTAACACCAACAACGGGATAATTAGCAAATGCAGGGTGTGCGAAATAACGCTGGCTCATTGGTTCGTTATAAGCATAGCTGAAATCACGAACCCATACCAATGTATCGGGATAAACCTTTACGGGGTTTTTGATAATAAATTTTGAACGGGGTTCATTAGGCTTACGGTAAGCTGCAGCTTTATAATCTACATATTCTTCCATGTAGATCAGTTTGTCAGGATCAATTTCCATTTTACCGAAAATCCTGTCGTCTGGAGCCATTACCAAACCGCTTAATTTTTCATACACATTTTTCTCCTTCCAGATACCATTGGCTTTTTTCCAGTCAATGTTATTTGTCTTGGGATCAATGTAATTGAGAGCTGTTGCTGCAAGAGAGTCTCTTACATAGAATACAAACTGCTTGTATTCGCTGTTGGTAATTTCTGTGGCATCCATCCAGAATCCGCTGATTGAAACCTGGCGGTTACGTGCAGTGTACGCATAGTTGATGTCCTCATCACTGGGTCCCATATGAAATGTTCCCTGAGGCACATGCACCATGCCAATTGGTTTGGTAAGACCCGCAGGGGCACCATAACTTACACCAACTAACTGGCCATTGTTTGCGGCAGATTTTGTGGATGATTTCGATTTCCCGCAGCTAATCATAAGCAGCGATAGGGCGGCGACTGAGATGCAACTTAACAGTTGGTTCTTCATTGTTAAGAGTTTAATTTACTTATTAGGTATTGGACAAGAGTAAGTTCACCTTCTCTGATTCCCTTACAATTCGTCGCAATGCTAACATTAATTTTTAAATAATCAAAATGAATAATAATACTTTCTCGATAACGATTTTTGAGTTTCTTTATTGTTTAAATGCCCTTAAATGATAAAAGTTCCTTTATTTTCAAGGGCTCCGGTGTGGGTACCTGGCACGAATAGTTACGGCACAGGTATATCAGGGTTTCAGCAAATGGAGGGGTTTTACCCGCCAATAACGGGAATTTACGATCTTCTTCCGAGGCCGACTGCAGCACGATATCCGGCAAATAAATGCCCAGAATTTCATCTCTTTTTTCTGCAAATTCTTTTCCAATAACCGCCAGTTCGTTCAAACCATCAACCATGTTTAAATAAAGCATAGACCAAACCCCAAAAGAGCCGGGGTATTTGATAACGATTTCCTGCAGGCCATCGAGCATTTTTATACTTTGATTCTTCCAATATTGGTTATCATAAATAGTTCCGAGGTACAACAGGTTAAAAGCCATTATAGCGTTACCCGAAGGAGTAGCCCCATCATAAATTTCTTTCTTCCGCACAATAATATCCTCCTGATTGCTGGGGGTGAAATAGAAATAGCCGGTTTCAGGCTCCGCAAAATGACGGATGACCACATCTGCTAACTCTTTTGCCTTTTCCAGGTAAATTGTTTGCGAGGTAATCTCCTGCAAATGAATTAATGACTGAATGAGAAAAGCATAATCGTCAAGGAAGGCAGGATGTTTTGCTTCACCATTTTTGTAAACATGGGCAAACAATCCTTCACCAGTTTGAAATGCATTCAGCAAAAAAGCCATATTACTTACAGCCTTTGTGCGGTATTCTTCAACTCCTGTGGCTGCAAAAGCCTTGCTGTAAGCACTGTTCATTAAAGCATTCCAGCCTAGTATGACTTTATCGTCAAGTAATGGCCTGATTCTTTTATTCCTGGCGTCAAGAAGTTTGCTGCGGCAGATTTTCATCTTTGAATCAAATACAGCAATATCCAGCTGATGATCGGCACAAAAAGCATCCTTGTTCTGCTTTACCCTTGGAATATTCACGTGTTCCCAATTTCCATCTTCCGAAATATCATAAAAGCTGCAAAACAAATCTGCGTCTTCTTTCAATAACTCATCCACTTCCTTCTTTGACCATGTATAATATTTTCCTTCCACCCCCTCACTATCAGCATCAAGTGCTGAATAAAACCCATTTTCAGGCGAAGTCATTTCTTTTTCACTAAAATCAAGCGTTTCCTTAATGGCAGTTTTATATCGCTCGTGCCGGGTAATTTTATATGCATCGCTCAACGCCATTACAAGCAAGGCATTATCGTACAACATTTTTTCAAAATGGGGTGCAAGCCATTCAGCGTCTGTACTGTAACGGGCAAAGCCACCTCCCACCTGGTCATAAATTCCACCGGCAATCATTTTATCCAGGCTTAAGCAGGCTTGTTGTAAAGCAGTTTGATTTTGCGTGAAATAATAATATTGAAGCAGGTACCTGATTGTAAATGTTTGAGGAAACTTTGGTGCTTTTCCAAATCCGCCCCAAACGGTATCGGCCGACTGCATAATATTCGCAAACATCACATCGGCCTGTCGTTTTATAAAAAGCTCACCGGCTGGTAAGTCTAAAATTGGTTTTTGAGTGAGCCCAAAAGAGTTGGCATCTTTTAAATGTTGCAGCAACTGCTCTGCCTGATTTTCGATTTCATCCCTTCTTTCATTAAATGCTTTTGATATTGCCGTAAGTACCTCCGTCCACGAAGCTCTGTTGTGCAATTTCACCGGCGGAAAATAAGTGCCTCCATAAAATGGTTTCAGATCAGGAGTAAGAAAAACATTCAATGGCCATCCCCCACTGCCGGTCATGGCCTGCAATGCATCCATATACACATGATCAAGATCGGGGCGTTCTTCCCTGTCAATCTTAATATTAATGAAATGCTGATTCATCAGCCCGGCAGTATTCACATCTTCAAAACTTTCACGCTCCATTACGTGGCACCAGTGGCAGGATGAATAGCCAATGCTTACAAGTATCGGTTTATCTTCCTGCCTGGCTTTTTGCAAAGCTTCCTCACCCCAGGGAAACCAATCAACCGGGTTATGTGCATGTTGCTGTAAATAAGGACTCGATTCTGATACAAGGCGGTTTGTATACTGCATACGTAAATAGTAAACAGCAAACCTACATGCTTTGTTGAAATAAGTAAAGTGGTAAAAAGCTTACTTGCCTTGTTGTGCCAGGAACTTATCAAGTGCCGACACCATACTTGGAGCCTGTGGTTCAGGTGCTTTGATCTGTAGTTTAAGACCAGCTTCTTCAACTGCTTTGAATGTGTTGATGCCAAAAGCCCCGATGAAAGTTCCGTTTTGTTTGTATTTAGGAAGATTTTCAAACAGACTTTTTACACCGCTTGGTGTAAAGAAGCAGATAACATCAAACTCGCCAGAAGAAATAATTTCTTTTACATCATTACTGATGGTGCGGTAAAGAATGGGGATCGCAAATTCGCAGTTGTTATTTCTTAACCAGCCTGCTATTTCATTATCATGATTTTCGCTGCAGGGATAAAGAAATTTTTCGTTGCTTTTATGCTTATTGATTACATCAAAGAGACTTTTGTTTGTACCATCTGCACCATAAAATACTTTGCGCTTGCGGTACAAAATAAATTTCTGAAGGTAAAGGGCAACAGCTTCAGTAATGCAGAAATACTTGGTTTCCTGCGAAACAGTAATTCTCATCTCCTCACAAATACGGAAAAAATGGTCAATTGCATGACGACTTGTAAAAATAACGGCAGAGAAAGAAGCAATATCAATTTTCTGTTTCCTGAAATCTTTAGCCGGAACGCCTTCAATTCTGATAAAAGGATGAAAGGACAGTTCAACACTATATTTCCTGGCAAGTTCATAATAGGGCGACTTGTCAGATTCTGGTTTTGGCTGGGTTATAAGAATCTTCCTGATATTTTCTTTCTTAGACTTCACAACGTTTTTTTCCATAAGTTTTTTGGAAAATTTCTGCAAAGGTAAGTACAATTTTTTTTAAATAAACTGAACCAGTACTTTATAAATTACCATCAGAGGTGCTATTTCAAACCCCAGGAAGAAAATAAAGAAATGAAAACGACCAACTTTCAGGTTGGCCTGTATTGGATTATATGCCCGCAGAAACCTGTACAGGAAAAGCCCTGTGATCATTGCCAGGGATGCAGTAATGGCAATTCCGGCAAGTTGATGCCCGGAAAAAGCAATAATTACAATAAAGGGCAACAGTGCTACCCCAATAATTTTATTGATCAGGAATACAATAAATGCATACGCTTCGGTAGCGTTTTTCATACCAAATAACCAACCGCTGAAATTCAGGAACAAATACTTGCCAAGATAAAGCACCGCAATAATGGCGGAAGCAATCAGCGGTATAAGCAGTTCGGGCAACTTTACCGACACATTAAACCAGATACCCAACAGGTAAACATATGTACCGGCCGAAACAGCAAAGAAAATATTGTATAACAGCGACTGAAGCCCCGATTGCACCAACTGTTCCCTGATTTGATTCACCCGTAAAGAAGTACGGAAAAACACCCTGAACAAATCATTAAAATAACGGGTATAACTCAGTTTCAACAAAGCAAACAGGAAACCAAGACCCAGTATATAATAAAACAACCAGTCTTTGTCATTCGCCTGTTTTTCCTTTTCGATAAAAAATTCCGGCTTGCCGTAAAGATTTAAACGAACAAGCTTTTTGAGCACATAATTTCTGCTTGAATCAAATGTTGGAACAGTGCTCAGGATTGCTTTATAAGCCGAATCTTTTTTCAGCGAATCAACTGTGGTTTTGGCTGCAACTGTATCAACAGGTTTTACCTGCTGTAACGTATCCTGTGCTGCAGCTGTCAAACAAATGAAAAAAGTAAGAAGAAAAAAGATTGATCGCATGTGGTTGTTTGCAAAAATAAGATTACCCGATAAAGTAAAAACAAAGTTTCTGCAGCAATTCTTCATTAAAAAATATTCACGTAGCCGAAATGAATTTTACTCTGCCTGAGATTTAACGGAAGATCGTTCCGTTTACCTGCAGCAAAGGCGATATTGAAAATGCCGGCTTTTGTTTCAAAGGCAAGTCCTAAACCTGTGCCAAAATAGGTATTAGTAGTATTTGCATACTGGCTGTTGTTTCGTACCCATGCACCATCCGTAAATGCATAGATATAACTGTTGAGCCCTATCAATATTCTGTACTCAGCAGTGGCAACAGCATAAGCCGATGCAAAAATGCTTTCTTCATCAAATCCACGCAGCAAACGAAAGCCGCCAATCTGGTACAATTCATTCCTGAAAATATTCGGACTTTGAATCAATCCTGCATTAACGGATGTTTTAAATGTTGTTTGTTTACCCGTACGGAAAAATTTTGCAGCATCAAGCTTTAAACGAAATGTATATGCCCGCATTCCGGCAGAATCGTATAAGGATTGATAATTATAATCCGGATCAAGTGGATCTTTGAGATTGGTGATATTGTTGTTGGGTTTGATTTTCCTGATACCTGCTGAACCTGTAAACTTCAGGTCAATTCCTTTTCTTGGATTAAACCGGTAATCGGTGGTAAACCATTCGTATTCTAATCCAATGTTCGATGTGGTTTGGTCAATCTGATCGGGCAACCGTTTATTTATCCTCACAGCATTGGTATCAATATCAAGCAGGTTGGAAATAAACTGTTGGAAGAAAATTTTACCGCTCCTGTTTCCTCCAAATGAATACTGAACCCCTGCTTTTAAATTAATGTTGAGATAGGCTGAATCTTTTTTAAACCCATCAAACATCACATCAACTCCAAATGGCGATCCAAACAAAAACGGTTGCTGGTAACTCAACTGCAGTCGTGGCGATTTTTGCTGCACTTGCTGAAACATCAAACCCAGCGATTCGCCCAGGCCAAAACCATTTTTGAGGTTCAGGTTAAAATCGCCTGATATATTGATTTTGCTTTTACCATTTGCATCGGTTGTTGGAAGAAATCCCAGCAAACCATTTACCTGGCTGCTTTTTTTATCTTTCAGGTAAAGGTTCAGTATTGAACCCGTGCCTAAAAAACTCATGTTCCACCGTTGCTGTTCGGTGACATATGGCAACAGCCGGAGCTTTCCTGTTATGTTGAGTAGCTTTTGTTTCTGGTAAACCGATCCGTTTTCAATTTCAAGATAACGCTGTAAAAAACGGTTGCTGATGCGTACATCACCATATACACGTATACTATCAATTTTATACAACGGACCTTTATCAATTTTTAAAACTGCAGAGATACCTTCCTGCTTCAGTTCAAAACTATCCAGTGATATTGCAGCAAATGGATAACCGGTATTCTCCAACTTATCGAGCAAGCGTTGCTGCAATTGCTGAATGGATGCAAAATCAAGAAACTGGTGCTGAAAATTTTTATCCCTGTAACCTACAGCATTCAGCAAATCCTGCGGAACAGAAGAAGTGTTGAGCATAGCCCAGCGGTATTGCCTTCCGAGAAACAATACCAGTTTTGCCGAAGCAGAATCAAGCTGTACACTATCAATTGAAGCAGTAATAAATCCCTTCTTTTGTAAAAGTTTTGGCAATTCAAACACATATTGATTGCAGGCAAGCTTATCGTTGAACTGCTGTTGCAAACCAAGCGAAACAGACACATCGGTTGTATCGGCAAAACGGTAATGCAACTGGTATTTATTTTGTGCAGCCGCATTCTGCATCATGCCAACAAGGCACGAAAGAAAAACAAGTTTGAAGAATGCTGTGAGTTTTTGATGCACGATCAGTTAGTTTTGCAGTTTCACCGGACGTTATAAAATTAAGGTTTCATTGGCAGGTATCTACATTCATATTCCTTTTTGCAGACAGGCATGTCATTATTGTAATTTTCATTTCAGTACCAGTTTGCATTACAAGAACGATTTTGTAGATGCTTTATTGAAAGAAATTGAACTGCAGTCAACAAATAATTATTTGCAGAACCAGCCTGTTGAAACCTTGTACTTTGGAGGAGGAACTCCCAGCCTTTTATCAAACGATGAAATTCAACTCATCACCGAACAACTGCATCGTTACTTCAGCATTGCAAAAGATGCTGAGTTTACGCTGGAGGCAAACCCGGATGATATCAGCAATGAAAAACTAAGCGGCTGGAAAAATACAGGCATTAACCGCTTAAGCATCGGCATTCAATCGTTGTTTGAAGAAGACCTTCAATGGATGAACCGCTCACATACAGCTGCTCATGCTAAAAAAGTAATTGAACAATCAAGAGATGCAGGCTTTGAACATTTCACTGTTGATCTGATTTATGGCACACCGGGATTAACCGATGATAAATGGAAACAGAATCTTGACTGGGTTGTACAGCAAAACATCACCCACCTTTCCTGTTATGCATTAACGGTTGAAGAAAAAACACCGTTAGAGAAAAAAATCCGTCAGCATAAAAAAGAAAATACAAATGCTGAACAGCAAAGCCGCCAGTTTATACAGCTGATGGATTATGCAGCACAGGCAGGTTTTGAGCATTATGAAATTTCAAATTTTGCAAAGCCGGGTCACCGAAGCAAACATAACAGCAGTTACTGGAAAGGGGTACCCTATCTTGGTCTCGGACCATCGGCACATTCGTTTAACAGAAACAGCCGTCAATGGAATGTAAGTAACAACCAGCAATACATCCAGTCGTTACAGCAGAATAATATTCCGTTTGAAAAAGAAGAACTCACTTCAACACAAAAACTAAACGAATACATCATGACAAGTTTGCGCCTCATGGAAGGTTGTGATTTAAATAAAGTAAAAGATGAGTTTGGAAATAAGCAGGCAGATCAACTGAGAAAAGAAGCACATACATTTATTGAAAAAAACTGGCTGAAAGAAGACAGCAACCATTTAATCCTCACAAAAGAAGGAAAACTATTTGCCGACAGAATAGCATCTGATTTATTTTTTGAAGAATAAAAAGAAAGATGCCATTCTTTTTACATAAAATTCTGAATTAGCTTTTTTAATTTCGTATTGTACATCATCACTCCCGTTGTATGTACGAAACAATAACCGATATTACCAAAATGTTCAGGGTTGAATGGTTTGGTATAACTATTCTTGAACCCTTTACGGCATTCACCAATCTTTTAATTGCCGCAGTTTGTTTTATTGCCTTGTATGGATTAAAGAAAAAAAAGCCTGCAGAAAATTTTGCACAACAATCATTACAGTTATTCTTTTTACTTATCGCATTTGCAACAATGATTGGTGGTGTTTTGGGGCATTCATTTATTTACATAACAGGATTGTATGGAAAAATTCCGGGCTGGTATTTAAGTATGGCCGGAGTGGTGGCTTTTGAACGATCGGTAATTGCACATAGCCGTCCGCTCATGCATCCATTGGTTGGCAGGTTCTTTTCGGTGTTAAATATTGTGGAAGTGTTTACGTTTATGACGCTTTCGTTTGTAACATTAAATTTTGCATTTGTAGAAGCACATGCAGCTTATGGATTATTTGTCGTGGTGTTTTGTTTTGAACTGTATGTTTACCTTAAAACAAAAAATGATTCATTCTGGTATATTTTGCTTGCAACATTGTTTGGGTTAACGGCCGCACTTTGCCATGCATTTAAAATCAGCATTACTTACTGGTTTAACTACAATGACGTAAGCCACTTGTTCATGGCCATTGCTGTGTTGCTTTATTACAAAGCTGCGTTACTGATGAAGAATTATGAAACGGTTGCAGAAGAAACCTATTCAACCGAATGATCTTTTGCATTACGATCTGAAACCAGGTGATGGATAATTCCAACAGCCAGCATCAGCAAAAGTGCCCAAACTCCAAAACCTGAAAATGAAAGAGGCATTTGATTTTGTTTGTATAAAGTTACGAAGAAGGTAAGATCAACTTTACAGGCATCAATTATTTAACAGAACATATACTGCAACTTGCTTTTTATATCAACACCTGCTCCAGCTCTTCAAATGCCTGCGCCGCCGGCACATCTTCCCACAAAATTTTATACACTGTTGTTGCTATCGGCATCTCCGCACCCACTTCTTTATTAATGATGTAAAAACTTTTACTGGCATTTACACCTTCGGCCACCATATTCATTTCAAGTTGTGCAGCTTTCACTGTAAATCCTTTGCCAATCATAGTACCAAACGTACGGTTGCGGCTATACATGGAATAACAGGTTACAAGCAAATCTCCCATGTACACACTGGCTGCATAGTTGGCCGATTTACGGAAAGAAGTTTTTAATAACTGCACACCCGGAATAGGTTCTTTGTGCACACCAATTTCGATGTTGCGGATACCAACCTTGCGAAGAAAACCCGCCATTTCATCGGCTGCATTGGCAATCAGCACACTTAAAAAGTTATCACCGTATTCAAGTCCGTGAGCAATACCACTGCCCAACGCATAAATATTTTTTAAGATGGCGGCAAACTGCACACCATACACATCACTGTTGGTAATAACGTTGATGTAATAATTCTTGAACTGATCAGCAATCCATTGTGCTGTTTTATCATGCAAACCGGTAAAGGTGAGATAGGATAATTTTTCTGATGCCACTTCTTCTGCATGGCAAGGACCCATGATGGTGTAATAATCGTTGGGATCAAAACCAAATTCATTCTTCAGGTAATCATTCAGCAAAAGGTTGGTGCGGGGCATAATACCTTTAATGGCTGAGATCACTTTCTTTCCTTCAAAAATATCTTTTGGCAGTTTATCCAGCACTTCTTCTGTATATGCAGATGGAATGGCGAGAATTATATATTCAGCTTTACGGATAACTTCAGCATGATCCGTTCCTATTTCGAGCAATGAAGTATTAAATGAAACCGAACGCAAGTAACTGGGATTATGCCCGTGCTTCATTACATGATCAACAATATTCTGGCTACGTACACACCAATGAATAGGCACATCATTACCGTTCAGGATCTTTGCCAGAGCCGTTGCAAAACTTCCGCTGCCAATTATGGCAAATTTATTTTTCAATTCTTCCTTCAAGCAGTTTGTATTTGAGAACAACTAAAAGTAAACCCAAATTCGGCAGCAGCAAAATTTGAATAAAAAAAGAATCCCGCCTTGCGGCGGGATTCTTTCAAAATCGTTTACTCTATTTGTCTTCGTACACTTTATCTTTTGGTACAACTTTTACTTTCATTCCGTCTTTCAGTGTTTTACTGATCGTGTTATACGGAGCACATACCACTTCATCGCCTTCTTTCAATCCTCCCATCACTTCAATGTATTCATTATCCTGGATGTTGGTGCGGATTGGTACTTTCTTCACAGTACCATCAGCTGCCATAACAAACACCACTTCCTGCATATCATCAGTCAGTAATGCATTATCAGTAGTTCCGGCATCCTGACCCTGTGCTTTTTTCTTATCCTGCTCTGCTTTTACTTTTGTTTGTGTTTGCTTTTCGTTCTTATCTCGTGTAGTAACAGCAAGGATTGGAACTGCAAGCACATTTTCATTTTTAGTTGTCATGATATCAGCACTTGCACTCATACCCGGGCGGAAAGGAAGATTCTTACCTTTCTTCGGATCAATCAGATCGGCATAAGAAGCAGGATCGATGCGGATATATACTTTATAGTTTGTAACATCAGTTGTACTTGTAGTAACTGTTTGTGCAGAAGTACTGCTGCTTGAAATCTTGGTTACAACTCCTTTGAACTTCCTGTCGTTGTAAGCATCCACTTCAATAATAGCACTGTCACCAACTTTTACTTTAGGCACATCGTTTTCACCAACATCAACACGTACTTCAATCTTGCTCATATCAGCCACACGCATAATTTCTGTACCAAGACTGAAACTGTTACCTGCAACACGTTCACCTTTTTTCACGGCAAGTAATGATACAATACCGTTCATTGGTGCAACAACCGTTGTACGTGAAAGGTTTTTGTTTGCAGCAGTTAAACTTGCCTGCGCACTCTGAACGCCTGCTTTTCCGCTGCGGATGGTTTGCTTAGCTGCATTCAGATCTGCTTTAGCGGTGAGGTAAGAACTCTCGGCTGTTTCAAATTCTGATTTTGAAATAACCTTATCATCATATAATTTTTTCTGACGATCGTAGTTCTGTTTTGCCTGGTTCAGTCTTGCTTCAAAAGATGCTAAAGACGCTTCCGTATTATCAACCTGTGCCTGTTGCTGGTTAACAATTGATGCAGCACGATCTCTGTCGGATGTAAGTACATCAGCAAATACTTTTGCCAGCACCTGGCCCTTGCGTACACTGTCGCCTTCTTCAACCAGCATTTCAACTACTTCACCACTTACGTCAGAACTTACTTTGCGTTCATCTTCGGGATAAACTTTACCGCTGGCGCTTACAGTTTCAATAATTGTGCGCTTCATGATTTTTTCTGTTGCCACTTTAACCGCTTCTTCTTTTCCTACCACGCCGGTTTTTTTCAGTACTACTAGTGCAATGATCACCAAAACAAGTGCCCCGATGATCCACCATATTTTTTTGTTCATAATCCGATGTTATACCTGTTAATAATTTTTTTGATTGATGGTTATAATTTCAAACCCTGGCCTTTATAAAACTCAAGCACTTTCATTCTGAAAACATATTCAAACTGGTTAGCCGATTTTTCCAGGCGTGCTTTGAATAAATTGTTCTGGTTTGTGATGAGGTCAATGGAACGAAGTAAGCCGGCTTCATATCTTTTTCGTGAGAGCTCATAAGAATACTCAGCTGTTTTTACTGTTTTGATGGAAGCCTGGTAACGCTGGTAAGCAGCCGTTGCATCATTATATGCTTTATAAATATCCTGCTTCATGGATTGGTTATCCTTATCAACCTGCAATTGCTGGTTCTGGTAACTCAACTTGCTGCGCTGCCAGTTTGCTTTTGCCTGCCAGCCGTTGAAAACAGGAACACTTAAAGTAAGACCAACTGATTGACTGAAGTTATTGTTTAACTGTTTAAAAAAGCCCACATGCTCGTAAATAGGAACCTGCACCTGTGTGAATACATTCGGGCTGGTAGGTGTACCTGCACCTGTGTATCCAATTGGTTTTTGTATGGGTGAACCGTAACCGGTTAAACGTTCATATAAACTTGAAAAGTTTGAATTAATTTGTCCAAACGCCCTGATGGATGGGTATAATCTTGCTTTTGCAGCTTTCTGATAAAAATCCAATGATTCAAGTCTGAACTGGTTTACACGCTGAATAGGCATGTTTTTCAATGCAAGTTCATACACCAACTCAGGCTGCAGTTCAGCAAATGTTTCGATTGGAATCATTTCAACTGGTGGCGTATCTATATCAAAAGGCAAAGCCGGGTCAAGATTCATCCAGTTTTTTAACGAGAGAATGTTTCCTGTATAGGTTGATAATGCTACAATATATGTACTGCTGTCTCTTGCAAGCTGTGCTTCCAGTTCTGCAGCATTTAATTCCGGTAAACTTCCTGCATCAACCAGTTTCTTTGTGGTTTTCAGTTGCTCCCTTGTAAGATTTAACTGTGTTAAACTGATATTAGCCTGTTCTCTTGAAAGCAAACATTGCAGGTAAAAATTGGCAACGTACAATGAAATATCGTCTTTCAGTTTCTGCACACCTGCTGTTTGTGCTTTTAATTCCTTTTCATTTCCAAGAATGGTATTCTTCTGTGAAAAGAAGTTGAACAGGGTTACACCTGAAGAAAGGCCGACAGAAGAAGAAGAAATCTGCTGGTTAATGAACCCGTTTGTTGTAGGGTCGATGGAACGGCCAAACTGGTAACCATAACTGTTGCTGAAGTTGGCAGTAGGCCATATTCCCAGTTTACTTTGCTTTAAAGTAATCTCAGATGACTTAGCCTGCACATCAGCCTGTTTAACACTGATATTATTGGCAACGGCATAATCAACGCAGCGGCGTAAATCCCATTTTTCCTGGGCAGGTAAGCTTTGCATCGTAAAAAACAGCAACATTGTTACTGCGGATGCGTAAACTGAATTTCTCATAAAACAAATATAGTATGTAACCAACACGAATGTATTGAAATTTGATTAGCGGTGTTGCTGCAGCCAAAGCCTGTTACAGGTTTTTACGAAAACGCCTTTTTAAGCGCCTGCTCAAGATCGGAGATAAGGTATTCCGGCTCTTCCAGTCCAACATACATCCTGATCATTTGATGATCGGGAATATCGGGTTTAAATTCTTCGTTGGTTATCCCTGCACACCTGGGCATTAGCAGGCTTTCGTGCCCGCCCCAGCTTACCGCCATCTGGATATGTTGCAGACTTTCGCAGAATGTTACAACCTGCTGCCTTGATGTTGCCTTCAGGTAAAACGAAAACAGCCCGGGAGCTTCTTTCATTTGTTTTTTAGCCAGTTCGTACTGACCAAAACTTTCATCAAAAGGATAAATGATGGAAGAAACAGCCGGGTGAGCTTTTACAAATTCAACCACTTTTTGGGTTGTACGGTTAATACGCTCAAGTCTTGCCGGCAGTGTACGCAAACCCCTGATGAGCAACCAGGCATTAAAAGGCTGAATACCGCTTCCGATGTTGAGGTATTCGCTATCGAATATTTTTTTGATCATGGACTTGCTGCCGCTGATCACTCCACCCAATGTATCACTGTGCCCGCCGATATACTTGGTAGCGGTTTGCATAGCCATATCAATTCCAAGACTGATGGGTTGCTGGTATAACGGTGTACAATAGCTGTTATCAATCAGCGTGGTGATATTTTTTGCTTTGGCAAATGACGCAATGGCTTCAATATCCTGCAGCTCCAGGCTCCAGCTGTTGGGGCTTTCGAGATAAAAAAATGTGGTATTGGGTTTGGTGGCTTCCACATAATTCTCTGTTTTCCGGCCGTCAACATAAGTTGTTGTAACATTAAAGCGGGGAAGGATCACATCGAACATGCGCTGTACCCATGTATAAGGCTTCTGCACACTTACAATATGATCACCGGCTTTTACATTGGCAAGTACTGCTGCAAAAATGGCCGCTGCCCCGTTGTTGAACACCAGCGCATCTTCAGCACCATCCAATGCGGCTAATTTTTTACGCAGAATATCAACCGTTGGGTTCAAGCCCCGGCTGTAGAGATAAGTGCTCATTTCATCAGCAAAAGCACTGCGCAGTTCATCTACCTTATTAAACCTGAAATTGCTGGTTTGAATGATGGGCGGTGCAATGGCATTAAAATACAGTTCTCTGTCTTCGCCCAGTTCGTTAATAATTTGAGAGATGTCCATCTTGTTTTTTCTTTTTATAATAAAACAGGAAATAGATGAGCAGGAAAAATGCAAGCAGACCGGTTCCGATAAATGCTGCACGTACATCTTTAATCACCACTCCAACAGCAATCATAAAATAACTCAGCACAAAAAAACCGGCAAACATTGGCGTTAATTTATTCCAGTTACCTGTTATCACCTGTTCATTTTCCTTCCTCTTGCGCAAAATAAATAAGGTAGCAGCCGATGTGCTCATACCTATACTGTCGAGAAACATGGTGAAGTTTAAAATATTATCAACTCCTTTTCCAAAAAAAGCAACAATGATGGTTACCAGTGAAAACACAATTAACCCCGGCACAAGTGCTCCTGTTTTGGGATGACGGTAAGAAAATATTTTAGGGAAAACCTTGTCTTCACTCATGGCATACATTACACGTGGATTACTCATCAACACAATATTTACATACGCCATCACTGAAATAAACATCAATGCATCAAACACTTTACCACCGGCTTTTCCAAACCATGCTTCGCAAAGCAGGGCACCGATTGCTGAAGCATTTTTCATTTTATCATAACCAATCACCTTTGTGTAAGCAACATTAATGAGCAGGTACATGGCTATTACGATGATGATGCCAATAATAATTCCTTTGGGAATACTTTTTGAATCTTTCACCTCCGCACCAAAATTGATGGTTTGCTGGTAACCTCCGTAGGCAAAACAAACAGGAATCAGCGAAATAAGAAATAATGAAACGGCGCTTTTATCATTCAGTGTATAAAACGGTGATCCTTCTTCATAACCATGTGGTTCAATCACAACTCCTTTTAACACCGCAGCGATCAGCAATACAATCAACGCCATCTTTACAACGGTCAATATATTTTGTGTTCGGCTGCTGGTTTTTAAACCCATCATATTTACACTGAAAAAAACTGCAACTGCAACAATGGCGACCATGGTATTAAAGAAGATGCCGCTTGGTTTGCCAAATAACAAATCACTCACATAATCGGCACCAATTAATGCAACAATAGCAAGCGATGCAGCATTACTGATGAGGATAATTGCATTTACACTAAACCCGATTGAAGGATGATAACAATGAGCAAATATTTTATAGTAACCACCCATTGCAGGCAAACGCTGACCAATCTCTGCATAAGTTAATGCGCCGAAAAGTGCAATTAACCCACCAGCCACCCACAAGAAGAAAAAGATGGAAACAGTTCCTGATGTTGCAGCAACAGAAGCAGGGTTCCGGAAAATGCCCATGCCTATTACAAGGCTTACAACAATAAGACTGATGTCGAAAAGATTAAGTTGGCTGTTTGATTTCGTCATGCTTTTTTATTCGGGACTGAAGATAATTGTTCTTCCTCATTCATGTAAAAAAGAAATAGAGGCTAACTTTATCCAATGAACAGGGGTTTTATTTTTCTGCTTACAGTACTTTTTTTCAATAACACAATCAAAGCTCAGGAGCAAAACGACTCAAGCTATAAAGATTTAAACGAAATCATCATCCGTTCATTTGAGCAAAACAAAAAAGCCAGTCTCACAACTGCTACGGTGAAAGTGATTGAACTCAACAATGCCGACAAGAGTAATAAAACATCCCTTGTAAACGGGTTCAACAGCATTGCCGGTGTAAGAATGGAAGAACGTTCGCCCGGAAGTTACCGCATCAACATCAGGGGTAGTTCAGTACGTTCGCCATTTGGTGTACGCAATGTAAAAGTGTACTGGAACAATATTCCTGTAACCGATCCCGGCGGCAATACTTATTTTAACCAGTTTGCTTTTAATAATTTTTCCAGTATTGAACTGTATAAAGGACCGGCATCAAGCATGTATGGTGCAGGAACGGGAGGATTAATTCTTATCAACAATTTTGACCGCTGGCAACCCGGTGTTTCACTTGAATACATGACGGGAAGTTATAACCTGCAGAATATCTTTGCAGCAGCATCGTTTGGAACAAAAGACAACCGCAATCAACTTACCTATGCACATAATGCAAGCGATGGTTACAGGATTCAGTCGGCTATGCGTAGAGATAATTTCACCTATCAATCACAAATAAAACTAACCGACAAGCAACAACTCAATGCATCCTTTTTATATACTGATCTGTATTATCAAACTCCCGGCGCTTTAACATTGGCAGAGTACAATGCCAATCCAAAAGCTGCACGACCAGCTGCAGGAACACTCCCATCTGCAGTTGCAGTGAATGCATCCATCCGCCAAAAAACAATGCTGGCCGGTTTTACCAATCAATACAAATTCAATTCACAGTTCAGCAATAGCACAACTTTGTACGGTTCATTTGCGCATATAAAAAATTCTGCTATCCGCAATTATGAACGAAGGATTGAACCCTCGTTTGGAGCAAGAACTGTATTCAGCTTTAAAGAAGACAAACTTGCCGGCAATGAAAAAAGTTCGTTTCAACTAGTTGCAGGAAGTGAACTACAGCAGGGATATTTCAATACACAGGTTTCAAAAAACAAAAAAGGTAATCCTGATACGCTTCAAACAAATGACGATATTAACTACAATGTGGTTTCAGTTTTTACACAGGCTGATCTTGTGCTGAATGAACAATGGTTTTTAAGTGCAGGTGTAAGCTTTAATCACAACCATGTTGAAATAACAAGGTTAAATAAATATCCGGTTCTTACACAAACAAGAACATACCGCAATGAAGCCACACCAAGATTTGTTATAAAAAGAAAAATCATTAATAACCTTTTTCTTTCTGTAACTGCATCAAAAGGTTTTTCACCACCAACTGTTTCTGAACTGTTACCATCAACAGGTGTAATCAGCACCAATCTTGAAGCTGAAAGCGGATGGAATTATGAAGCAAATACTGATTATCATTTTTCATTTAACCACAGTTTTGTGAATCTGAATGTTACTGCTTTTTCATTCAGACTAAACAATGGTTTGGTGCAACGCAGGGATTCATCAGGAGCTGATTATTTTGTAAATGCCAGTGTGCTGAAAGAAAAAGGAATTGAAACGCATGCGCAATACATTTATTCGCTCATCAACAAACCAATTGATTATATAGCTGTAACGGCCGATTACACATTCAACCATTTCCGCTACGGAAAATTTGTACAGGATGCAGCTGATTACAGTAACAATATCATTCCATCAGTTCCAGCAAACACTATTTCATTAGCTGCTGATATAAGTTTTAAAAACGGAATTTATTTCAGCAGTACGTATTATACTGCATCAAAGATTTTTTTGAATGATGCCAACACTGCTGTTGCCGGCACATATCATCTGCTTGGTATAAAAACGGGTTGGCGAAAAACTGTTCAGAAAAAATACAAACTCAATTTTTATGCAGGTGCCGACAACCTGCTGAATGAAACTTACAGCCTGGGTAACGACATTAATGCACAGGCTAACCGTTTTTACAATGCAGCACCCGGCCGTAATTATTTCATCGGTCTTTCATTTCAATATCTTTCAAAAAAATAAGTTGAATTACTATTGAATCACTTTCGGGCAGTCCCACGAATTCTTTCTGCCAAAGCGATAAATAACACCAACAGCAATATTGTAATAATGATCCTTGAATTTTGGATTTGCTGCTTTGCTGAATCCATCTAAATAATCAGTAAACAACTGCCTGTAAGAAACTTCGCCATTGATCACAATACGTGGCGATACTGCATAACGTAAACCTGCACCAACAGGAATCGATGGTAAAAAACGTGGAGTGCTGTGTGCCATATCTTCAGCAATACGTGCAGGCAAATTTTCATTGGCACCAAAATGCGAAGCATTAAATCCGCTCCAATCCCGCTTAATACGAACAAATCCCAAACCAACACCTGCAAATGCATAAGGAGAAATTTTTGCTCCCACTTCATTCCAGCCTGTCGGGCTCCATACAATTTGTGGCGAAAGTTCAATTAAACGTGTTTTGAAATTAAAGTTGCGGTACTGGTGATAAACAGGTGTACTGTATTTGGCATCATCACCGCTTAAAGAGGCCAGTGAAAAATTCAATCGTGCAGCAAAGGTTGAATTTATATATCTCGTTCCCTGAATAATCAAACCCGGACGAATAGTTTTATACGAACCGAAAATTGATGGAGAAAGATCGCCCTGGTAAATAAAACCTCCGATTGCTGCACCAACTTCATACTTTGATTTTTTTGTTTGTGCATTTGAAAAAAGAGAAATGAATAAACTGACAATAGCCGTAAGTGCGAAAGCCCTGCAACTGAACATAAACGATTGTTTTTAAGGTAATAGAAAATCCCGATAAGATCAGTTGCCCGGTTAAAGCGAAAGATGTATAACATGTGCAGCAAGTTTAAAACGCAGAGTAAAAAATTAAATTACTGACGGAATGTTAAAAACTTCTTTAAATGCAATGGGCTTAAAATTTGATTGTACTTAACCATCACCCTAATTTTGTTGCGGTAACGGTTGGCGCTTAAGGCGCCATTAAAAGGGAAGACCGGTGTAAATCCGGCGCTATCCCCGTAGCTGTAAAGCGATGCCCCCAACCCCTGAAGGGGAGAAAGGCAACAACTTAATCTTCTTTGCCACTGAAGTATTTCGGGAAGGCTTATTAAGTTGGTCGTTAAGCCAGAAGACCTGCCGGTACAGTTAATTTTCATTTTGCTTTCGGGTGAAAGGCGTGGAGTGTAATCGTCGGAGGGCTTTTATATTTCTATCTTTTTTTTCTGAAAGCAGTCACACAAAAACTTTTTTCAAACAAATGAAAAAGAAATTAATTGTTGTGGCTGCGGGATTTTTCATCAGCAGTCAGCTATGTGCACAGGACAGCACCAGTAAATCATTGAGTGAAGTAATTGTTACTGCCAGCAAAGTGCAGCAGAAATTACTGGAGACAGGAAAAGTAATCACTGTCATCAGCAAACAAACTATTGAACGCAGTGCAGGAAAAGATCTTGCCCAACTGTTAACCGAACAGGCAGGAATTGTAATCAACGGAGCAACCAGCAACACTGGTAAAGACAAAAGTTTTTATTTACGTGGTGCAGGAAATGGCTACACTGTTATTTTAATGGATGGTGTTCCTGTAAACGATCCTTCATTTTCAGGTGCATTTGATTTGCGTATGCTTCCGCTTGACCAGGTTGAACGTATTGAAATTGTAAAAGGAGCACAATCCACTTTATACGGGTCGGATGCTGTTGCAGGTGTTGTGAACATCATCACCAAAAAAGGAGCAGATAAAGCACTGCGTTTATATGGCAATGCTTCAGCAGGTTCGTACAACAGCTACAAATTTGCTGCAGGTGTAAGAGGTACAGTTGAAAAGATCAATTACAACCTTGTTTATTCGCACTTTGAATCAAAAGGTATTTCAGAAGCTGCTGATACAACCAAAGCAAAAAGTTTTGACAAAGACGGTTTTCTCAACAATGCCATCAGTTTTACTGCCGATGCTCCCATTGTAAAACAGTTACGCATTCTTCCTTTCTTCCGCTACAGTTATATACAAGGTGGGTATGATGGCGGTGCATTTACCGATGCGCCTGATACATATAATTCATCGCTTACAAGTGCAGGTTCTGCTTTGGAATTTAAATACAAAAAAGGATTGGCAAAAGCATTGTTTACCTATGATAAAATGGAACGAAACTATACCAGTGCGTGGGGACCTTATGGTTACAACGGTAACAATAAAATTGTGGAACTTTTTGCACATTACCAGTTGAATGATCATGTAAAAGTGCTGGCAGGTACAGACTACCGTTTTCAACAAAACTTAGATTCCAATGTAAACTTCAGCAGTGTGTATGCTACATTGTTTCTGCAAAAGTTAAATGGATTTTTCCTTGAAGCAGGCGGACGTTATAACAAACATTCAAAGTATGGAAACAACTTTACCTACAGCATTAATCCATCATATGTACTCAATGAACATTTAAAGTTTTTTGCAAACATCGCTACTGCATTTAAAGCGCCGGGCATCAGCCAGCTTTACGGAATGTTTGGAGCGAATCCGCAATTAAAACCGGAGCAATCATTTACATGGGAAGCAGGTATACAAACAACGCTGCTCAGTAATAAAGCCGATATACGTGTGGTATATTTCAACAGGAAAATGAAAGATGTGATTATCTACACTACTAAATATATCAACCTCGATGAGCAAAATGATCATGGTATTGAAATTGAACCAAGCATCCAGTTCAACAGCAAACTGCAGTTGAAAATGTATTACAGTTTTGTTGATGGAAATGTAACAACCAAATCGCCTGCAGGAAAAGATACCACCTATTTTAACCTGCTGCGCCGACCCAAACATTCAGTTGGTGCAACAATTTCTTACCAGGCAACAAAAAAATTATTTGTTAGCACAGGTTTCAATAATTACAGCAAGCGGAGTGATAAAGATTTCAATGCATGGCCTGCAAAAGCTGTTACGCTTGATAATTATTTTCTCTGGAACCTCTACGCCGAATACAAACTGGCCGGCAATAAACTCAGCATCTTTGCCGATGCAAAAAACCTGCTCAACAGCAAGTACCAGGAAGTATATGGTTACAGTGCCACAGGATTTAATTTTATGGCAGGTGTAAGGCTCAGCCTTTAAATAATCATGAGTGATGAATGAGGAGTTAAAACAATTACTCTTTCATTCATCACTCATTACCCAATACTCATCTCTCATCACATGAACAAACACGAAGAAAAAAGCTGTCCACGCTGTGGTGCTAAGTTTGAATGTAAAGTAGGCGATATCACCAATTGCCAGTGTTATGGTGTTGAGCTCACGGCAGGTGAAGAAGCATTTATCACCCAATCCTATTCCGATTGTCTTTGCCGCAACTGCCTTCTGCAGCTCAAAAGCCGCTACTCGCTCTTCACCGAACAAAAGATACTCTACATCAACCGCTGATTAATCTGCCAAGGTTCATACAAACGTTCATAAAGTATTTACATTTGTTGAAACCAACGCTATGAACTTTGATATTAAAGAACTGCTTACTCTCAGCTTCACGCTTTTTGCGGTGATAGATATTATTGGTTCTATCCCCATGCTGATTTCCTTAAAAGAAAAGATGGGCGGCATTCATGCCCTGCGTGCAACATTAATTTCCGGTGCACTCATGACGTTGTTTTTCTTTATCGGAAAACCCTTCCTCAACATGCTTGGAGTGGATGTAAAATCATTTGCAGTTGCGGGTTCAATTGTGATTTTTATTCTTGGACTGGAAATGGTGCTGGGTATTGAATTTTTTAAACCCGATAATAACCCAAAAGCCGGAACAGTTGTTCCGATTGCTTTTCCGCTCATTGCAGGTTCAGGAACGTTGACTACGATTATGTCGCTTAAAGCAACCTTTGAACGTACCGATAAAAACGAATGGATGATTTTAGTGGCCATTGGTGTAAACCTGGTCATCATCTATATTGTACTGCTCTCACTCAACCGCATTGAAAAAGTATTAGGCCCTGCAGGATTAATTGCAGTGCGAAAATTTTTTGGCGTAATATTGCTGGCCATTGCGGTAAAAATCTTCGGCAGTAATGTAGGAGGATTGATTAAGTAATGTTCAATTGCAGATTTTACCGGCCTCGTAGTACAATGGATAGTATAAGAGTTTCCGAAGCTCCAGATTCAGGTTCGATTCCTGACGAGGCTACAAGATAAAAAGAGGTTGCAGCAACTGCAACCTCTTTTGTTATAATGATCATTTAACTGTCATCCTTTCATTCGTAACCGACCACGCATTTATTTCGCAGAAAATTTCCACCAGTCAAAATTGAACAGTTCGCCTTCGCCACCTTTGAAAACAAAGAAAAGGTCATGAATGCCTTTTACACTATTCACTTTAACTGATTGAATTTTCCATGAAGCTTCACCACCTGTTGATTTTACAATGCAGGTGCCAAGTAATTTACCATTCAAACTATCGATCCGGATTTCTATTTGACCACCGTTTGAAGCTGCTGCTACATTAGCTGAAAATGATTTTACTGCTTTACCAAAATCAACACTACGCACTTTGACATAATCTCCGTTGTTAATTTTTGTGACGTATACTCCGGTTACAGAGTCTGTAGCTGTTTTCAAGCCTTCTGACCATGCAATGGTTTCAGCTTCCACCCGTTTAAACGGATTTAAATTGGATGCACTTTTGATCACTCCTTCTTTTGTAGGATGAATCAGCGGAATAGATCCATCTGCATTAAAACTGAATGGCTCAATGCATACAGAACGTTTAAATCCTCCGCCACCGGGCAAACCTGCATCATGATAGAACAGGTAAGATTGTCCTTTGAAGTCAATATAACCCGGATGGTTGGTGAATGCTCCGTGGTTTTTGATGACATGCATAATTGTATCACCATACACCCATGGACCAGTGGGGCCAACGCTGGTTGAATATGCTAAATGCTCAGGCACACCTCCTGCAGGATAAAGCAAATAATATTTTGATTCACGTTTAAAAAACCAAGGACCTTCTTCATAAGCAGCAGTGCGGTTGTTTATCTTTTTAGAACGGTATCCAAAATTTTCATCTTTCAGATCTTCTTTTACAATGCCCACATTCTGGTCGTACGAAATCATATCTTCATTCAGCTTTACGTGCCAGAGATTGGGATTTCCCCAATAGAGATAAGCCTGTCCATCATCATCAATGTAAACTGTGGGATCGATATAACCAAAGCCAACAAGCAATGGTTTTCCAAGTGCATCTTTGAAAGGCCCTGTTGGACTATCTGACACAGCCACACCAATAGCATTGCCGCCGTTTTTCTGATTTACGGGTAAGTAATAATAAAATTTTCCATTGCGGTAAATACATTGACCAGCCCACGCATCACCACGTGACCATTCAAATGTTTTGTACGATAACACTGCTCCATGATCTGTCCAGTTCACCATGTCGGTTGATGAATAACATCGCCAGTCATTCATGGTAAAGAAATTTTTCACCGTAACATCTTCATCATGGCTTGTATAAAGATAAACAGTGCCATTATGTACCATAGGTGCAGGATCGGCTGTATAGTTTGTCTGTACAATTGGGTTTTGCGTTTTACCTGCAAAAGGCAACAACACAAGAGCTGCTATACCGGCAAATGTTTTCAAAATATCATATTTCATTTTTCAAAGAGAATTAATCAGTCAATTAAAATTATTTTACCGGCGTAAACTTGTAAAGGAGCACTCCATGTACAGGCACTTTAATTTTTAAGTCACCTGTTTTTGTATCAACTCTGCAAACATCTTTCTGCCGCCAGAGATCACGAACATTGCAAATACCCTTGATGTTCAGTTTTGCAAAGTCCTTGTAAGAAATCTCCACTATTTCAAGTCCGAAATTGCAGAACCCTACTGCATGGCTTCCATCAGCAAGTATTTTTTCATAAACAAGCAGATTGCCGATTGTGTCTTTACAGGTTGCCTGTTTACCAAGCGGATCCTGGTTAATTGCAATTACTTCATCGTTGGTTAAAATATTCAATGTAAAGTCATCCAGTTTTTCCATATCGCAGCCTATTAACAATGGTGCAGAGAAAAGACACCAGAGACTGAAATGCAGATACTGTTCATCGGGACGGAGTTTGCTGGGATGAGGATTTCCCCAACCAACTGTACCTAACACTAACATATCAGGATCGTTCCAATTGCCGGGCTTTGCCCATGCTGCAGCTTTATCCTGTGCAAGAGCAATACTCTTTACACTATTCCATGTATCAGTAATATCATTTGTTGTACGCCAGCTTACACCACCAACAGAATCGCCCCATTTCCAAACATCCGACATACCGTATTGACATAAACTAAATACAATATCCCTTGGCTGTTTTTTAAGATAATCGCCCATTAGTTTAAATGGCTTCATTGCTGTTGCAAGATTATTACCACCTTGATACGACAATGAACCTACTTTGTATGGATCATTATCTTTCATCCCATTAATCACTCCACCATAACTGCACCAATCGTATTTAAGATAATCAAAACCCCAGGCAGCATAGCTTTCTGCATCTTCTTTTTCATAACCGTAACTACCAGCACTGCCGCCACAAGTCCATGGTCCGGGACTGGAATAAAGACCTGCCTTTAATCCTTTGCTGTGCATATAATCAGCCAATGACTTCATATCGCCAAAACGTTTGTTGGGAATAATCTTACCTGCTTCATCTCTTAAGTTGCCACGTAAAGAAGAGTCTTTTGAATTCCTGTGGTTTTCCCAAAAATCATCAACGTTTATATAAGTCCATCCATGATTAATCAGTCCGCTCTTTACCATTGCATCAGCAGCTCTTTTTACTTTATCAGCCGATACCTGGTCAGCAAAACAGTTCCAGCTGTTCCAACCCATTGGTGGTGTAAGTGCAATACGATCGCCACATATGATTGTAAATTTTTTCTCTGCTGTTCCTTTCGCATTTTTTGCAGATAGGGTTACAACTGTTGTTCCTGCCTTTGCAATTTTTCCTGTGATGATACCTGTGTTGCGATCAATTTTTAAACCTGCGGGAAGACCTTTTGCTGAAAACGTCATTGGTCGTTCACCCGTTGCAGGAATCATAAACTGAAAAGGAGAACCGGGTCTTACACCAAAAACAGAAGCGCCATTAATTCTTGGTGTAACCGGTGGTGCCGGTGTAAGAATATATGGTGTGCTTGAAACAGAATTGACTGCTACGATTGATCCTGCTCCATCCGTTTCAAATTTTGCATCAGCCCAATCCGCATGATCATAATAATTACCATTGCCACCATCAGTAACAACAAGCTCAAGTTTTTTTACACCTGTAAGAGAAACAGAGCAGAACCTTGCAGAATCTTTTAACCGCATGATCCCACTCTTCCATAGCTGTTTACCATCTCCAATCAAAATGAATTCAACAGCTGGCTGATGTCCATCTACTTCATCATCAATTCCAACAAAAGCTGTAAAAGATGTTGCATGACCATTTAATAGAATGAATAAAGAGCTCTCAGCATGTGTTCCAAAACCACGATTGAAAGTTTTACCGTTGATTGTAATTGTTTTCTCAGCAACCGATTTGTTTTTACCAGGAACACCGTAGCCTTGTGTTGCTGCACTGAGATCCAGTTGATCGAGCCAAACAGTTTGGGCAAACAACTGGCTGTTACCAATAAAACTTAAAAGAACGATTAGCCCGGCAATGATCATTGCCCTTTTTGTTTTTAAACAATTCATATTCGTTACATCTTTTACATTCGTATTAAATCGAAGCATCAGCATAATTTGTATTAAGCCAACACTTCGATTTAACAATAACATTCTATTTCTGAATTAACAAAGCACATTCATAAATGCTGAAGCTTTGTTTTCTTTCGATCTGATTTTATTTACCGGTTTGCAGCATAATTATACTTACTGAATACGGATCCAGTGTCCGTTTGAATTTTGCTGACACTCCTTTAATGGTTGATTTTACAGGAAGAATTTTTTCGGGATCAGTAATTGTATTTGTATCATCAGGCTGATTGCCTTTAACTACATACATTTCTGCGGCAGGCAACACCTTCACAACTCCATTCAGATTAATTTCAACAGGTTGCTTTTTACCTGATGCATTTACAACTTTCAGATAAACCACTCCTGTTTTTTCATCCAGTGTTGCAGAATAAAATACAGTTGGAACCGGTTTGGGTATTTTGTTTTCCATACTGTCTCTTTTGCTCATGGGTCTTGGTTGCACAGGAATATTTTCTGCAGTTACAGGAACAATTTTATTTCCTAAATACTGGCTGAATAATTTCTGTACGTAATAAGATGGTGAACCAAAACTGTTCAGTGCATTATAACCAATCAAATCAGAATCCCATTGCCATGCTTTAGGTGCAGTTGCTGTTGCTGTATTCACATTTACAAACAGCGGTGCATAACAAGACATAATCACAAGATCTGAATTGCGTTCCATTCCAGTCATCCATGCAGCATCGCCTAACGCAGCATTTAAGTTTGTTGTTGGTGCACCTTCACGTGTAGCCCATTCGCCCACAAATATCTTCGCACCGGTACGGCTGTATGAATCATATTGTGAAGCATTTGCCCACATTTCCCATGAATCACGGTAATAGTGTTCATCAAGAACCACTGGCTTTTTACCACTTGTAACTTTCAGGTTAGGAAATTGTGCATCAGCAATGGATGAAATGCAGGTGAGTTGAGGATATTTCTTTTCAATGGCTTCCCTGAATTGGGTAAACCTTCCATCATAGCTTCCTGTTTTATCAAACCAGTCTTCATTTCCAATTTCAACGTATGTAAGTTTAAACGGAGCAGGATGTCCATCAGCTATACGCTTAGCCCCCCAATATGTATTTGCATCGCCAATCACATATTCTATTTCATCCAATGCATCCTCAACATAAGGTTGCAAAAGCGGACCTGCATCCACATGATCACCATTTAATGAATAACCTGCATAAACTGCTAAGAGAGGTTCTGCACCCATGTCTTCACACCATTCCAAAAATTCAAGCAGTCCCATTCCATCTGAAGGACGGTAACCCCATGAACCTTTATGACCGGGTCTGTTTTCTAACGGACCTAATGTTTGCTTCCACGGAAAAGCATCTGTAAGCAATGGACCTTCCAGAAAATTACCACCGGGGAAACGTAAGAATTTTGGTTTCATGTCAACAAGCATCTGCATAATGTCGGTCCTGTTACCATTTGGCCGGTTATTATATGTTGGCGGAAAAAGTGAAACAAGATTGAAGTAGTAAAGCCCGGTACGGTTGGTTGAAATAACAAACCTTGCATCAGCAGTTGGTTTTACATCAGCTGCAGTAGTTAATGTTAATTCATATTTTTTCCAGAACGTTGATTTTGCAAGCTGGATAGTACCGGAAGCATAAACCGTTTTACCATCATTGCTTTCAATTGTTACAGTAATTGGTCCTGCAGTATTGTCTTCGATTACAGGTGCAGCTGGTTGTGGATTTGGTGCACCCGGGCGACGGAAAGGCTGCATACTTGCTGAGCCCTTCATATAAAAAGATGCTTTGTATGTTGTTGCAGGTTTTACCGGAATACCCCAGTAACCTTCATTTGCAATACCTACTCTGCCGCCGGCTTTTTCTACAGTAAGACGAAGACAGGTTTGCAGTGCACTGTTGATTGCATGACGACGTTCATCAAAAGGAACATTGTCGGGATTTGCTGCAATTAATTTGATGGTTGCTTTTGAACGAACAGTGTCTTCATTTACTAAACTCCATCCTTCTGGTTTTGAAGAATTGTCTTTAAATATCCTGTTGCGTATCAACTCTGCATATAAGCCTCCGTCGTACGAGTGATTGATTTCTTCTGTCATCAATCCATAAAGCATGGGGCTTACATCAGCACCTGGTTTGGTGAAGTCTAAAGTGAGTTTGGTTTGTTGAGCATTTGTGCTGTTTGTGATAAAGCACAATAATCCCAATAATAAGAAACCCATTTTTAAAACAGGTTTCCTCGTCCAATTCTTTTTCATGTGTTCTGTTTGTTTAAAAGCACTGTTTATTATAAAAAAATTGTTGATCGTTGAAATCATTTTCATCACCTTCTCCGTTTCATATCATTGGCCATAATATCATCCAGGTTATTTACAGGACGTTCGATATTGTATGGAATCGGCATGTGACTGAATTGCTGAAAATATTGAAGACAGGCATCCTTCCATAAAACAGCATTGATACATTCCTCTCTTAACTTGCGCTGTACTTCCTTAAAGCGTGTGCTGTCAACATAAGGTTCAGCTCTGTCCCAAACTTTTTGAAACTCTCTTACCTGGTTTACACCCTTATCATAATGAAAACAAAGTTCATCCCACAAACTGCTACCACTTTTCATTTTAAAATCCCATGGCAAATGATGAAACCACAGTAAAAGATTATCCGGGCATGTTGCGGGGTCATTAAATGTTGATGCAAGTGGTTCACTGTATTGACTTACCGCATCACTCCCTTTTTTTGTACGGTCAAAACCAATACCATTTGCACTGGCCTGGTGATAATAAGGTGGTGTCCAGTCTGCACGCATGCCCTTTGGTGCCCACCATGGACCGGGACCATAATGTCCGTTGGCCGACATGATGTGATGTAATCCCAAAGGCATCATGTAATTCACTGCAGCTTCACGGCTGTCAAGCATCATTTGCTTTACAGGTTGAAGAAATTCTTTTAACCAATCTGCCTGATAATTTGCCGTATTTGTTCTGGCTGATTGTGCATTATAAAATGTAAGCTTCAACCACTCTTCAGCAATCTGCTCACTCTTTAAACCATTGTTCCAGGCAAGCCGGCCAAATGCATACCAATTGGCTTGTGCAAATTGATGACCACACCAGTTTGTATCTAACCCAATATTTGAAACACCGGCAACAGCCGTATGTGTTTGCGGATAAATTGTTCCATCGGTACTATGTGCAACGGTACTTCCCTGGCTATGTTGGTATGTATCGCTTTGTAAACACTCTTCCCACATGGTTGAAAGAAAAACAAGATGAATGGAGTGACCGAGATATTCCTGCGTAATCTGAAACTCAGGCATCACAGATGTTTTTTTCATTGCACCGAAAAGCGGGCTGAAAGGCTCTCTTGGCTGAAAATCAACGGGGCCATTCTTTACTTGTATAATAACGTTATCACGAAACTGTCCATCTAACGGAGTAAACTCATTGTATGCCTGCTTTGCACGATCCTTATCGTTCGGGCTGTAAACAAACGCTCTCCACATCACAATGCCGTTGTAAGGTTTCAGTGCATCAGCCAGCATATTGGCACCATCCGCATGTGATCGACCATAATCCTGTGGGCCTGGCTGACCTTCACTACTTGCTTTCACCAAAAAACCACCAAAGTCGGGAATGATGCTGTAAATTTCTTTCACCTTATTCTTCCACCAGTTAATCACTTCAGCATCTAAAGGATCAGCTGTTTTTAATTTTCCCAAAAGGATTGGGGAAGAAAATTTTATAGAGAGGTATGTTTTGATTCCGTAAGGACGCAACACATCGGCAATTGCTTTTACACGGTTCAGATATTCTGCAGTAAGAATGGAAGGGGAAGCATTCACATTGTTCAGCACTGAACCGTTAATGCCAACCGATGCATTTGCTCGTGCATATTCCTGCCAAAGTTTTTGATCATTTTCTGTTACTGTAAAAGGATCATCTTTTCGCCAGAAGATGGAATTGCCTGCATAGCCACGCTCAATAGAACCATCGGGATTATCCCAATGGTTCAGAATACGAAACTCATACGATGGGTTGTTGATTTCATTTTCAATCGGCTCACCTGTTTGCTGTCGTCGCAACAATTCATACACTCCATACAATATTCCGTTTTCATTGTTTGCCTGGATTGTGTTGCTGCTCAGCTTAAATCCATCTCCCTTTACTGCCTTATCTTTTTTTATTGTGAAAGTAATGGTAGCACCTGCCTGTCCCTGCCATCCATTTTGCAACTCATTCATTGCAACATTTATAATTGCTGATTTTTTTGATGCAATTACTTTCACCGGCACAGCTGTTTTATTGCGCAGCCAGAGCTCATGTCCATCCTGTGCCTTAAGGCCCAATGCAGACAAAAGCAAATAAATACAAAGCAATCCTTTTTTCATTTCAATTTTACTTTAACAATGCTTCAAGCAAGCTGATAATTAAAATCTGTTTCAATTATTGCCGATACTGTCACTGATGTGGAAATAATCAAAATCAGCAAAGCCTCCCGTATTTTTTGTTGCATAGTTGAATAAAGCAAAACGGTAACCTATGAACTGCGGAATGGTGTAGGCCATTTTTAATTGTGTGCCAATTGGCATCCATTTTTTTCCATCTAAGCTGTAAAAGAAATTTGCCACATCTTTCTTATCAGTAAAATCACATTCTGCTTTGAAGAAAACTGTTTGCTGATTCAACGGAAGCGTTGCTGCTTCTACCGGTTTTCCTGTGCTTGCATTGATCATCACAATTACTTTCTTATCAGCTTCCACCCTTACTCCAAGCAATCCATAATTTTTTTGAAGCAATCCAAGTCCGGCAAAATCACCATCTTTCATATTGGAAACATCAAGTGATGCAGATCCCGAACAAACCGGACCAATAGTGCGTTGTGTCAATGAATTTCTTGCGAATAAGAAACTGGTATCAATACGGCCGGTTGTCAAACGTAAATAACCTTTTCTTGCATTCACAGACCAAAGACTATTATCAGGATTGTGATTCCATTGCCAAACTAACGGTAAAGCACGTTCACCTTTTTTGCGTGTAAATTCATCTGATGCAACGATGCCTGGTATTAATGATTTATTAGCAGGAAGATCAAGTGTAAAAGGAACTTTCCCGTTTTCACCTAACACTGGCCAGCCATCTTCCCATTTAACAGGAACGAGGTATGGAATACGGCCAACAGAACCAAAATCTCTGAACAAATATGCAAACCATGTTCCATTTGGCATGTCAATCAATCCTCCTTGTGCAACACCTAAATCTGAAAGTGCCATCTTTCCTTCCCATGGCCCGGTAATTTTATCGGCCCTGTGAATGACAACTGTTCTTCCGCCACCACGTGGCCATGTAATGTTGAACAAATAATATTTTCCATTCACTTTAAAAAGTTGTGAACCTTCGCCCAACCCACTTACAGCAATGCTTTCACTTGGCTGACTTGAATTTTCAACAATTACCTGGTTGATGCCACCTTGCTTTACACCGGAAAGATCTTCGTTCAATTCAATCAGACTGAGTTTTTTGTTGCCTGTAATGATGTATACTTTTCCATCATCATCAAAGAAAAGTGAATGATCGTGGTAAGCAGGGCTGAATGCCATTTCTTTCCATGGCCCCTTTTCAATATTCTTTGTTGTATAGATATGTGTTTTGCCGCTTGTTGCTGCAAATGTTGAAACATAATAGGTGCCGTTATGATAACGGATACTGCTGGCCCATGAACCTCTTCCATAAGTGCTTTTTCCATTGGTAAGATTCATTTGATCGTTACTTACTAAAGTATCATAAGCATAATTAATCAACTGCCAGTTCACAAGGTCTTTTGATTTCATGATAGGAACACCGGGACTCATGTGCATTGTAGTACTGCTCATGTAGTAGGTATCTCCAACACGCATCATTGATATATCGGGAACATCAGCAAAAATGAGAGGATTGTGTGCCTTGGTTTGCTGGGCAATTGCTGTTATACATACACTTTGAGACATTAAAACAGCAAGACTGAGTATAAACTTTTTCATTTGTGTTCGAACTTATTATTCAGTTATTATTGAATGTTCATTTTGGCTAATGTTTCAAAAGAGCAGGCCCCTGTAACATGGCCTTCAACACCGGTGTTTGTTTTCATTTTTCTGGATGCTGTATACAGGTTAGTTACACATCAAATGTATTTTAAGAAACAGTACCTAACTATATGCAAAAAAAATGAAGGATGAAGAATCATCCTCCATTACTGCAATATGAGAAACGAAAAACATCTGCTTACTTAATTACAGGACTAAAAGTTTCCAAAGCAATTGCACGATCACGCATTACCAATGTATCCTTTGTTACCACATGCATATTCTGGCTGTTTAAATCCACTGTATAATCTAAATATAAAGCATCACGATCCTGGCTACCCCAACTGTTCTTTTCCCCTTTTTTCACAAACTTACCTGTACCGGAAGCAGTTACACCAGATGTTAATGATGTAACACTGCAATTACCTGAAGCATCAAATACAAGTTGCAGTGTGCAGTTTACGTTTGCACCACTTGCGTTTTTATATACAACCGGGAAATTAAGCTGTGTTAACGATGCAGTAGAAAGCATATTCACATCATCATTTTCAACATAAGGTTTGTGTCTTGATAAAGTTTGATTAACACTACCTGTAATAACATCAGTACCACGACGGAGATAGTTTCCATGCCATGTATTCACAAACTTAACAGCATAAACAACATAGTCACGTGGCTTAATAGTCCAGTTACCATCAATAGCACGATTTGGATTTGTAACAGCAGGAATACCACGAAGAATGGAGTCGCCGCTTTTAACGCTATTTAATAAAACCGGAATTACATACGTATTCGTGATAGCTAAAGGATCCTGGAAAAAAGCATCTGTAAGTTGTACCTCTACACCGCCCATAAGACTGCCTTTAGGGATAACAATCTGGTTGGAGGCCAGTTGGTAGTAGTTAGATGGTAAAGGAATAGCTTTTGCTCCACCTTTATCTGAAGGGAAATAAAGCTTTGTACAGAGTGATGTATCAACAGTAAAGCTGAGTACAAGCTCTTTGTTATTTTCCTGAACACCGCCCGTTGTAGCCTTGATCACTACCTTGTGTGCATTGTCTATTGAATTATCAACAAACAAATCTTCACCCAGCTCAACAGTTCTTATCGGGAACTGTGTAGCAAAGTAAACTGTTTGGTATTTGAAATCCGGAAAGCTTACATCATTGTTTTTTATACATGCTGTCAGCGAGAACACCGAAGCAATCGCTAACCATAAAAATTTCGTATTTGTTTTCATGTCATTTTTATTTTTAGTAAGCTGCATTATTTCCAGCCTTTATTCTGAGTTAAATTGCTGAACTTAAGCACCTCTGAAGAAGGAATAGGTCCATAGTACATAAAATCGAGGAATGCCCTGTTTTCTACATCAAGAGGAGTAAACACTGTTCCGTTAACATCCATACCTTTTGCTTTTTCGGTTAAAGGCGCTTTCCAGCGACGGAGATCCCAGAAGCGGAAACTCTCGAAACACAATTCCAGCCTGCGTTCATTACGGATGAGCTCACGCATTTTATTCTGATCAGCTTTGCATTCTTCCAGGTACAGATCACCACCGGTGATTCCTGCCCTGCTGCGGATCTTCTTAATTACATCGTATGCAGAGTAAGTATGAGTTCCTGTTCCTGTTGGTCCCCATGCTTCATTTGCTGCTTCGGCATAAGCAAGATAGATTTCTGTGTAGCGAATACGTGGAGTAATGTGGTTTTTGCCGGTTGTAGATGCCGGGTTACGGTTTACATCCATACGCAAACGCTTACGCATATAGTATCCTGTGCGGGTAGATGTTTCTTTAACATTAATACCATTATCGGTTCCAGACTGGCTGCCTGTGTAAATCACCACGTTTCCTACCCCTTCAGTGCTACCATTGTAAACAATATATTTTGCAAAACGTGGATCCCTGCCAGCATATGGGTTAGCAGGATTGTAATTGCTGCTGCTGTTTGTAATGGGGTAACCGTTTGCCATTGGGAAAGCATCCACAAGGTTCTGTGTTGGATTCATATTTCCATTACCAAACAATGTAGGAGGAAAGTTTGCTGCTTCCTGTGAACCCTCATTCGTTGCAACATTTTCTCTCCATATAATTTCTGAAGGGTTGCTGCCACCACTTAAGTTATCAATTTCACTGTTATTAGCATAGTAAGTTACGCCTGTTGAAGACAGTGAGTTAACGCCACCTTTGTAATCAATTACTGCTGATGCATAATCAGCTGCATTTGCCCATGTAGTTAAATTGGCTGTATTCTGGTAAGCAGGACTTGCCGCAAGCAAAGCTGCTCTTGCACGGAAAGCCTTTGCAATAAGCCCGTTAAATAACTGACGGGAATATTGACCCATAACACGGTTATAAACAGCAACGTTTTGTGTAACAGTTTTGAATTGATTTGGAATCTGACTGGCAGTAGTGAGATCATTATATTCCAGTGGAAGATTAGCTTCTGCACTGTCAAGATCCTTATACAACTGTTTCATACATTCATCAAAACTTGCACGGGGTACATTTACATCAGATCCAACTGTTTTCAGATCAGTTATAATCGGCACTCCCATCAGTTTGCCATCTTCAGCATATCCTGCATGTGCACGCAAAAGGAAGTACATGTAAAGAGCACGTAAGCCATACGCTTCGCCCCTCATCCTCATGTTAAAGAGTTTTGCAGCTACAGTATCTGTAGCCCAGTTTACTTTGTCTACATTCGCAAGGAAAAGATTCAGGTACTGTATGCCTGCATATGAACCGTTCCATACAGATAAGGGATTGTTTGCAGCAGTCCATGAACCTGTTGCCATCTGGAGCAGGTTATTTGTCTTCTGGTTTGTTACAGCATCATCAGTAGCATAATCACTGTTATCATAATAACCAGGAATAGTTCTGTAAGCATTTACAAGGAATCCCTGCGCATAGCCAGGATCCGAATACATCTGCTCAATCGTCTTCAGGTTTTCAGGATCTGCAGTCAGGATCTTCTTGCAGCTTGTGAAAGCCAGAACGCTCAACACTAAAATGATCAATTTATTTTTCATAAAAATCGTTCTTTGTTTTTTCGTTAAAAAGAAGCCCTTACGCCGAAATTATAAAACCGGTATTGGGGAGCTGATCCTATATTGGTTTCCATCAGCTTCCGTTCTTTAGCCAATACTAACAGGTTATCTCCCTGTACGTAGAAGCTCATACCATGAACAAATGAACCTTTGAAAACATCATTCTTAAAATCATAGGTAAACTGCACCCTGGTTAAATTAAACCTGTTGGTTTTATAAATCCAGAAAGTAGAGTTCTGATAATTATTGCTGCCGGCACCTGTTGTTAAACGTGGGAAGGTAGCAGTGTTCTTTGTAGCTTCTGTCCAACGTCCAAGCATAGGATCAGAGAATTTACCTGTACCACTTACCCAGTAATAAGAACTGTTTTTGAAACCAATGGCACCACTCTGTCCGTTACCCAAGGCAAACAGTGTGAAATTCTTCCATTTCAAACTAAGGTTTACACCGTAAGTAAAAGGTGATACAGCCCAGCCGTTATGTCCAAGATCAACCTGATCTTTACCATCAACTACACCATCATTATTTACGTCCTTATATTTAAGGTCGCCTGGTTTAAGTGTACCGCCAAACGTTTGTCTTGCGTGGTTGGTAATTTCATCTTGTGTCTGGAAGAATCCTTCACAGATATAACCCCAATAAGCATCGAGGCTTTTGCCTGCCCTGTACTGATATGCATCCTGGTAAACTTCATCCCTGCGAATAGCTTTTGATGAATAGAACATACCGGAAACACCCACAGAGTATTGCAGTTTGCCGATTGAGTTGTTCAGGTTTACAGCGAAATCAAATCCTGAACGTCTGTCTTTATTATAGTTCAACCATGGACGGAAATCGCCTGAACCAGTAAAGTAAGAAGGATACAATGTGTTACCTCTTGTAAGTAAACCATTGGTGTTTTGAATAAAGTAGTTGGCATCAAATGTAATCAGTCGGCCAAATAACGAAGCATTTAAACCAGTGCGGTATTCCTTACGTTGAACAAATGTGAGATTTAAATTAGTTCCTCTGCCGGAGAGACTTGTGAAACCACCTGAAGAACCATCACGCCAGGGATACCATCCGCCCAATGTACCGTTGTTGCCATAATATCCTTGATACAGATAATAGTCAGTAGGTGTGGTACCATCAGGTCTGAAGCCTGTAATGTCCAGGTCCTGGTTAATTAAACCATATGATGCGGAAATTTTCAGATCATCAACAAAAGAAACTGCTTTGAAAAATTTCTCGCTGCTCATACGCCATCCAAGTGTAAATGTTGGAGACAGTGCATTGCGGCCACCTTCTGGCAGTTTAGCCGAATGAACCAGCGCACTGGCAAAATCAAAATAATATTTCCTGCGATAATTATATCCTGCCTGTAAGCCAAGGTTTGTATTTCTGTCGGGGTGATAATCACTTCCTCCATCATTATCCGGATCGCTGGAGAACTGTGTCATAAACCACCAGCCAATCAAAGCTGCAGTAACATTATGATCCTTTGCAAATGTGCGGTCATAGTTAAACTGTGATTTGAATGAAGTGGTTTGCGTATAATTGCTTTGACCAACAAACTCATTGGTTGCATTCTTATCATCGTTATATTTTTTCAGCGCAGTGATCATATCCTGCCCGTTGATCCTTGACCATGTTGGTTCGTACACTGCATAACCTACTGAATAGGCTTCTGAATAAAGCGATGAGTAATCCATGCTGTAACCAGTGGTGAAAGACAAACCTTTTACTATAGAACCCAGATCAGCTTTTGCACTTACGTTGAAAAGAAATGTACGGGTCTTTCTCTTAATGTAACCGGCAGCCAGATTATCTGAAAAAGCATTGGTCTGGTCGGTTGACAAACCACCTAAAAGATATTTACCGTCAATCAGGTGATTCGAGTTAGCGATATATGATTTGATTGTGCTGTTGGTTGTATCCATCATGCTGATAGGCAACAGAGGTGAAAACCAGTTAGGGCGCATAGTGGCTGAAGTACCCCAGAAGTTACCCCTGCCTGTATAGTTATTCGAAAAATTAGCAACTGCGCCAACTGAAGCAGACAACCATTTGGAGAGGTTCATATCCACATTGGTTCTTACATTAAATGCAAGATCATTGTTCTTTTTCTGATCTCCGAAATTCATGAGGCTGTTATTATAAGCCAATCCGATATTGGTATAATAGCGTGCCGACTCATTTCCGCCTGATATTTCTGTTGTCAGGTCTGATCTGAAATAGGCTTTCTTTAAATAATCAGAACTGAAATAATCAATATTAGGAAACCTGTAAGGACTAACACCTGATCTTGAGCTGTCGATGATAGCCTGGCTGTATTTTTCTGCAAGACCATCATTGCGGCTTGCTTCATTATACATCGTCATATAATCAGCAGCATTTAAGTAGCTCGGGTATCTTTTAGGAGCAAAAAGACCTGTATTTGCACGCACATCAATGCTTAATGGCTTAACAGAACCTTTTTTTGTTGTGATAAGAATAACGCCTTTTGATGCATAACTTCCGTATAAAACCACGGCGCTTGCACCTTTCATTACAGTGATCGATTCAACCTCACTCATCCGTACATCAGTGGCAAGACGAGGTATACCGTCTACAAGAATAAGCGGTTGCTGACCCCATAAATTACCATTATAACCTTCAATAAAACTTTGCAGATTGTCAAGACTGTAGTTGCTGTAACTTTTCTTAAGCAATTCAGTAACATTGATTGTTGAAACGCCGCCCAGTAAGTCCGTTTTGGCAACTTTTCCAAAAGCAACATTTACAACACTGTCATTCTTTTCCTGGGCCTGCGTTACCACCATAGTCAGCAAAGAAGTGGCAAGCAGAACACAGCAGGCTTTTATATTAATTTTCTTCATTTAGTTTAGTTTTTTAGAAATTACCAACCAGGATTCTGTGTAAACTCAGGATATAAATTAACATCGCTGTTAATGAATGGGAACCAATAATGCCTTTGACCTAATTGTCTTTCAAACAACACTGTTTCCCTGAAATTCAGAACCTGTCCGTTTCTTGGATTTGCATATAAATCTGAATAGTCCGGCACCTGTACACCATTAACTGTTTTGTACTTGGTAACAACACGGTCGAACTGAACAGCTTTTCTGAGCGTATAAGGACGTTCAGTTAAAAGAAGCCAGCGACGAAGATCATTAAAACGATGTCCTTCAAATGCCAACTCCACAGCACGTTCACGCCTGTATTCAGATCTGAAAGCTTCCTGTGAGGTTAAAAACTTATCTGCTACATGGCCTACACCAAGGCCTGGCCTGTCTCTTACGAAATTGACTGCGTCAACTGCAGTTTTATTGTAGCTGCTTACTTTAGCAGTTGGTGAGTTGTAACCTTCTGAAACAGCTTCAGCATACATCAGGTAAACATCCGATAAACGCATTAAGCTTAACACAACTGTATTGTTGTCTTTGTAGCCATCCCAGTCGTTCATGAGTTTCGAAGCCCATTTTGCTTCCATATAACCTGTAAGCATAGCGTGAACAGGATCGAGTGTTCTGTATTTTCCGCCAGTGAAGAGACTTGCATATTGCCTGTATTCATCGTTTCCAACATTACCTGCATTGTTAACCGCTTTTTCGCCGTCAATCATAATATCGTTGTAAAAGCGGGGGTCTCTGTTTTTAAATGGAAACCTTGGATCATAACCTGATTCAGGATCAGCTCTTTCCGGATCTACGATTGGAAGTCCGTTAGCCATTCCGTAATTATCAACATAATTAGCAGTAGGATAACATTTAAGACCAGAGCCATTGATGGTATAAGGTCTGTAGTCATTAACCTGGTTCCAACGGAAACGGCCACCTGCACCTGCCAGGTTTTCCATGAAGATTGCTTCTTCAAGTCCGGGTATTTTACTATTCTGGTTCCAGGTATAAAACAGTTGACTGTATTGAGAAAAATCAGCCAGTTTATAACGACCTGTTGATTCAATAATCTGCAATGCCTGTGCAAATGCATCAGCAGCCTTTTTGCAATACTCAGCATTGTACGTTGGATTACCGGTAGATTCCCTGTTCATCAGCGGGCTTCCTGCATACAACAGGTTCTTGCCAAGGAAAGCAATCGCCATGATCTTATTGATACGCCAGTTGTTATTTCCTTTGGTTTGTAAACCAACTGTTGTTTCATCCCAGTTTACAGGTAACAGTTCTGCAGCTTTCTTCATATCCGCAGCAACTTTATCTGCTGTTGCCTGGTAGTTAAGCCTTGGAAGTTTAGGTGTTTCATCTGTTGGCAATACCTTGTCTATATATGGAAGGCCACCCCAATATGTCATCAACATAAAATGATAGAACCCTCTGAAAAAATAAAGCTGTCCGGCAATCAGGTTTCTTTCCTCATCTGTAGCTTCTGTAAGCTTGTCGAGATTGGCAAGGCCAATATTTGCCTTACGGATACAACCCCAGGATTGACTCCAGAGATTACCCTTGTCGCCATTACCCTGGCTGGTAAATTGTGCTGAGTTTGTGCTGTTCTTAAACTCCGAACCAAATATTGCACTGTTCCAAGCCCTGTAATCGCCCTGGTCTACGTTATAAGCAAACATCCTGGTTTCAGTTGGCTCCCACATTTCATCGTCGCCAAAATTCCAGTTGTTATGTGAACCCACTGCAGTGAACAATGGAAGAGAATTATACATCTCTTCAGTGAACCCCTGGAAGTTCTTGAAGTTTTTAAAAGCTTCTGTTTCCTTGATATCGGAAAGCGGGGCTTTATCGAGATATTTTTTGCATGAGACCAGCACAAGGCTCATCACAAATGTTAAGGTCAATGGCAATATGATCTTTAAATACTTTCTCATTTTGTAATGGTTTATAAGTTTATGTCGATACCTGTGTTGTAACGTTTCATTGTTGGGTAGGCACCAAAACTGCTACCTCCAGAAAAGTTTGATTCACGGTCATCTGGCATATCGGTCCATAAAGCCAGGTTGTTTCCGTTTACATATATTCTAAGCGACCTCATGCCCATTTTGCTGATCGCTTTACCTGTGATTGTGTATCCAATCTCAGCATTTTTTAAACGGAGATAAGAACCATCAAACAGGTAATGGGTACCCTCTGCACCAGTGGCAGCCAGAGAAGAGTAGCGTGGAAGCGGTGCATCGCCGCCGCCATTTGCTTTAGTCCAGTATGTACCTTCAACATATGCTACGTTTGAACCTGAATAGGTATTAAAAGTTGGGAAAGTAACTTCACGGGTTACATTGTTAACTGCATAAAACTGAACAAATGCACTAAAGCCTTTCCAGTCTAATCCTATTGTAACGTTGTATGTATTTTGCGGGTTGCTGCTGTATTGGTAAGGAGCCCGGTCATACTGATCAATAATACCATCACCATTAAAGTCAACAATATTATAATCGCCAGCGAGTTTGTTACGGTTGTTTGTAGAACGTTCAGTACTTCCGTAAAAATCATCCCAGCTTTGGAGGAATCCTGAATTTAAATATGCATAGGTTTGACCAAGTGCATGACCTGCAGATTTCAGATAGTCTGCCAGTAATTCGGGATCATCTCTGTAGATAACCTTGTTTGTTGCATGGCTGACATTGATATTAGCCCATGCTCTGAATTGCTTACCAAAGTTTTGATTGAGTTTAAGCTCAACTTCAAATCCCTGTCCTTTTACTTTTCCGAGATTGGCTTTTGGAGCAGTTGCACCAAAGTAAGTAGGAATAGCACGGTTTGAACCATCAATAATAATATCACTTCTCACATCATTAAATACATCCACACTACCGGCAACTCTGCCACGGAAGAGAGAGAAGTCAACACCTAAGTTGTGTTTCTCAACAGTTTCCCATGAGATATTCGGGTTACCTAACTGTGATATCCTGTAAAATGTATAAGGAGTGTTTGATAACGGGCTGCCCATTTGTGTATTACCACCATAAGACCATTGGTCTCTGTAAAGCCAGCGACCGCTTACGTTATCATCACCTACCCAACCCCATGAACCACGGAGTTTTAATAAATTGACGAACCTTACTTCCTTCATGAATTTTTCATTGCTGATAGTCCATCCTGCTGAAAAAGAAGGGAAGAAAGCAAAACGTTTTGCAGGTCCGAATTTTTCTGAACCATTATACGCTCCGTTCACTTCAAATAAATATTTTGAATCGTATGCATAAGTTCCACGGAAAACCCAGTCTTCTCTGAAATGGAAAAACTCACTACCAGTTGCATATTTTTCACGTTGGAAAAGAGCTAAACCAGAAACATCATTCTTGCCAAACTTGCGTGCATAATTCAACTGAGCCTGGTAGTTTGAGTGACGGCCAGTATAGTTTTTATCTACCGAACCTGCCTGGGGAGACCAGCGTATCTGATCAATATAATCCAGTTGAGTTCCGGTATTGATTGGTGTTTCCAATTTAATTTCACCGGTTTCAGGGTTGATCCATTTACGTTGCGGACCATTATAAAGGTCATTTACACCACGTCCTGTTTCCCTGAAGTTATTGTCAAGTGAAAGGCTGGCTCTTGCACTTAATCCTTTCAAGATCATGTTCAGATCCTGTTGAAGTACAAAATCTGTTGTAAGTTGTGTATTGGTTCTTTTTTCTATACCTGAAACTGCCAGGTTGTAAACCGAGTTAGGCACATCGGCATTTCTTGGCGAGTACCAGCCCCATGTACCATCCGAATAAATCGGACGCATAGCATCGGGAGCTGAACGATAAGCAGAAGCCCAGTAAGATGCATCTCCATCGAGACTTCCCCATGGACCTTTACGAACACCGTTAGAACCGAATAACCTCGTTGTGAATTTCGTAGTCCTGGTTAAGTTAAAATCAAGATTACTACGGATGTTGGTACGGGTATAACCGTAGCCTGGCTGATATCCCCTGTTATTGGTAAATGTCTTAAACAAGTCGCCTTCATACACAAAATCAATGGCAGCAAAATAAGTAACGAATTTTGATCCACCTGATACATTCGCACTTGTGTTGTAAGACAACGCATTGCTCTTAAACAATTCCTTTTCCCAGTCAACGTTTGGATATCTGTCCCATTCGTCGCTGTTTGCAGGATGACGGTATTTGTCAAGAATTCCTTCCGGCTTAAAATTTGACCAACCTGCAGGAGCATTCATCAGTTCGTTTGCAACTACAGTATTCCTGAGCGAAAGGGCATCGTATGCGTCATATTTTTCAGGCAGTTTTGAAGCCACCTTCATTGTCATGTTGGATCTTAAACGAATCGTTGGTTTTCCTTCAATACCTTTTCTGGTAGTAATTAATATTACACCATTGGCACCCTTTACACCATAAACAGCAGTAGCAGATGCATCTTTCAATATTGAAATACTTTCTACAGAAGTAATATCGATGGTATTTAAAGCACCGGGCCTTTCAATACCATCTACAAGAATAAGTGGTGAGCTGCTGTTCCAGGATGTTTGAGCACGGATCAGAATTTGTGGATCTTCTGCGCCGGGCATACCCGATGATGCTGTAGTTACCAAGCCCGGAAGATTACCAGTTAACGCCATACCCAGGTTATTTACACCACCTGTGCGTTCCAGTACCTGGCCGGTTGTTTGTGATATGGCACCTACTACGCTGGCCTTTTTCTGCCTGCCGTAACCTACCACCACAATAGCATCTATTTCAGCGGCATTATCTTTCAAAGTAACTTTTACTGAAGTTTGGTTACCAATGGCAACTTCTTCAGCTGATTTTCCTACGAAACTTATTACAAGTATTTTCTTTCCATCAGGAACCGATATTGAAAACCTTCCTTTTGAATCAGTAACAGTACTGATCTTGGTTTCCTTTACCTGTACAGTGGCACCTTCCAATGGCTTTTGCTGTGCATCCAGCACAACACCTTGTACAGAATGAGTTTTTTGTGCAGCTAGTGGCAGACTGACAACAATACACGTTGTAATTGCAATAACAGCAAAAAACAGTCTTCTCAAATATAAATTCACAATCATGTAATTTTTTGATTTAAAAGATGGGGATTGCTCTGATTTGAGCAGGATATCTTTATCTCTGTGCAGCGACTAAATGGCGCCCGCCATTTTTTGTCCCGGGAATTGTCATGTAACTCTTTTCATATGGCAATGTTTTGGTTTTTATTTTGCGGCCTTGTGAGGCCCGGCAGTTAGTAAATTTTTTTATAGCACATCGAAAACATTACCGGGCTTCGGAAAACAAGCTGGTTAATTTACCACCATCATTTATTCCTGATTTTGTGGCGCAGCAATTAACAGTTGCCCGGTTTCAATAGCCAAAATTGGACTTTTGACAATTTGAATTCTTGCACATTTAGCTAATTTTCTGTACTAAATGTTCAATTTTTATTTTCACAAATATTTGAATATCAATTAAATAGAAAATAATGTACAAATGACACTTATGAAGTGAAAGAAAAAGCAAGCCCGGGTTTGAAAATCAGTTCATCCTGTGGCATTAATTCTTTGAATAAGCTGGAAAAAAGCTGTTAAACCGGCAATGAATCATCACCGATTCTTCGGCTTACCGGGAGGGTTTCAGTGTAAATGATGAAAGAATTTTTATGGCTGATTTAGGCCTGCGTTGATTAATCAGCTTCAATATTGCCAGCATCATTATTACTTCGCTTTTGCGCTGCATATTCCGATGGCGACAGGTTATACTTTGCTTTAAATGCCCTGGTGAAGTAATTTGGCGAAGAAAATCCCACCATATACCCGATCTGCGAGATCTTCAAATCGGATTTTTCTAACAATACTGCTGCCTTTTTTAGTTTTATTGACCTGATGAATTCTACCGGAGTTTCGCCCGTGATATCGACAATTTTGCTGTATAATGAGCCCCGGCTCATAAATAAGTGCTTACTTAAATCTTCAACACTCAGATCTGGACTGTCAATATTGGCCTCAATGTACTGAGTAATGGTAGTCAAAAGCTTTTCATCTTCCGATTCTACCTTGATCTCAGAAGGAATCACACTGATTTTTTTGCTGTAAGTTTCTTTCAGGTTCTGGTTCAGTGCCACAAGATTTTTAATCTTGACATTGAGTATTTCAAAGTTAAATGGCTTGGTTAAATAGTCTGAGGCCCCGGTTGAAAGACCTTTCAACTGATTCGCATCACCGGTAATTGCTGTGAGTAATAAAACAGGTATATGACTTGTTCGTTTATCTGCCTTGATCTTCCTGCACAAGGTAATACCATCCATGCCCGGCATATTAATATCACTCACCACCACATGTGGGTGTGAGGAAAGAACCTTTTGCCATCCCTCTTTGCCGTCAGAAGCTTCAACAATTTTGTAATACGGGCTTAGGCTATCTTTCAGGTATTGCCTGAAGTCTTCATTATCTTCAATCAGCAAAACAGTAAACTTGTCTAATGCACTATTCTTTACACTACTGCGCCGTTCTTGTGATCCGACGTTCCGGTTCTCCTGTTCTGCGGATGTATTGATTGGCTCACAAGGCAGTATTACTGTAAACACACTGCCTTTGCCAGGTTCACTTTCCACATCAATACTGCCACCATGCAATTTGGCAAATTCCTTTGCAATCGAAAGACCTATCCCACTGCCTTGGTTTATTACCTCCTGGTTATCACCCGCCTGGAAAAAGCGCTCAAATATCTTCTCCTTCACTTCTTTCGACATGCCAACTCCTGAATCAGAAACAATAATCTTTAAATCCTTGACTGCACTACTTTGAATTTCTAAGGATACACGCCCTCCTTTGGGAGTAAACTTAAATGCATTTGATAAAAGGTTGAGAAGAATACGTTCAACCTTATCCCTGTCAAATAAAGTATCGAAATGTGCAACAGAACTTGAACAGGTGAATTCAATTGATTTAGCTTCTGCAATTTCTTTGAATGAGTCGCCGGTTTCCTTTACAAAAGAAATAATATCACCGGCAGTTAAGTTTAGCTTTAACTCGTTATCATCAAGCTTTCTGAAATCAAGCAGTTGATTAACGAGGTTCAAAAGTCTTCCGGCATTCCTTTTCACCATTGAAAGCTGGGACTGTTTTTCTGCATTTTCTTCCTGGCTGAGCAACCGTTCTACCGGACCAACAATAAGTGATATGGGAGTTCTGAATTCATGACTAAGGTTGGTAAGAAACTTAATTCTGAGCTGGTCAAATTCATGCTGCCTTTCTGCTTCTTTTCTTTCCTGCTCAATCATTTGTTTTACCTGTAATCGTTCCTGCTCAATGGCAAACCTGTTTCGAAGTTTGCGCATACCCTGGTAACGAAGCATCATAATAATACCAATAGCAAGAAGAAAATATAACGCATAGGCATAGCCGCTACGCCAGAATGGCGGCCTTACAATAATGCGGATCGTTTTTTCCGGTGTACTCCATGAGCCATCATCGCTGGTAGCCTTTATACGAAAAACATATTCTCCCGGATCAATGTTTGTATATACAGCCGTATGAGAATTACCAATGACGTTCCAGTCCCGGTCAAAGCCCTGCAGTTTGTAAGCATAACGGCTGTCCTGCGGTGCTGTATAATCAAGTGCAATAAAATCTAAAGAAAAGTTTTGCTTATAATCAAGTACAATTTCCTTCGCTGTAGATATGTTTTCCCTTATGGCCTCATCATTACCAGGAATAACTATTTTATTAGAGATTTTGAGCGCTGTGAACTGAAGTGAAGGAACATTTTTGTTGCTGTGCAAACTAAACGGGTCAAAATAATTGAAGCCATCAAGGCCCCCAAAAAACAGTTGCCCGTCAGCAGTTCTTAATCCTGCTCCGAGCGAAAAAGCATTTCGCTGCAAACCATTTTGATAATAGTAATTTTTAAACTTGAGTGTTGACTGGTCAAAACTGCTGATGCCTTTATTTGTGCTGACCCATATTTTCCCTGAATTGTCTTCAAGAATTTTATAAACAACTGCATTTGACAGTCCCTCGGGTTCGGAATAAGAATTAAATCTTCCGTTTTTCCTGTCGAATTTACTCAGCCCACCACCCTGCGAACCAACCCACATATTTCCTGAATGGTCAAGATGAATGTTCGTTATAACATTGGAAGGAAGGTGACTGTTACCACTATTATAAATTTTCACCGAATTGTTTAATGGATTGTATACTGCAACTCCTGCACCACTCGAGCCAATCCAGATATTCCCTTCTGAATCCTCTTCTATACTGCGGCAGTACCATGCATCAAGTATTCCAGTCCCTTCTGTTTTGCCGGGATAAAAAAATGCATCCGACTCAGGGTAATAAACAACGACTCCATTTCCATTAGTGCCCATCCACATATGTCCTCGTCTATCCACCTTTAAACAAAAAACATCATTATTAAGAAGGTCGTGTGGAGCTTTGCCTTTCACATATTGGCGAACAGCCCCTGAAAGCATGTTCATTACATACACTCCGTGTTTGTAAGTGGCAACCCATAATTCATTACCAGATCTTTCCATTGCAAGAATGGTCAGCGAGTTATTTTCATTTCCCCCGGTAAGTTTTGGATGATCAAACAGTCCTGTCTTTCTATGATAAAGATTTAGTCCCCCTCCATCAGTACCTACATAAATATCTCCTGATGGCGCTTCCGCAAAAGATGTGACAAAAGATGAACTCAAACCAAAAGGATCAACGGGATTGCTTTCACGGAGATTGAAAAAAGCAAGATTCTTATCGTATTTGCTTACTCCTCCAAGATAGGCTCCAATCCAATATATACCAGCACTGTCAATAAAGATGCTCCTGATTGATTTTCCAACAAGGCTGTATTTTCTTCTTTTATCTGATTGAATTCTTTCAGAAGTTCCTGAAGCTGGATCAAAAATATCCACTCCATTTTCAGTACCCACCCATATTTGTCCCGCCTTATCTGCACGTAGTGCATAAATACTGTTCTCCCCAGCTCCGTTAGCTGCAGAACTGCTGAAACTATAATTTTTAAAGCCTGTACCATTGGGCAACAATTGACTTAACCCATTGGTAGTACCAAACCATAAATTGTTTCTACTGTCTTCAGCAATTGCCCTTACTCCCGTTCCTGCAATTGAAGCAGGATCATTGTCAGTGTGTATATATAATTTGAAACTGCGATTGTTTTTCGAATAAAGAAACAAGCCTGCATTCGTTCCAACCCATAACCTTCTCTGACTATCTTCAAAAATGCTGAGAACTGTATTGCTCATCACTCTATCAAGCCTTGTGAGCTTAATAGTTCCTTTTTTATTCTTTTCAGTTTCGTAATTTATTTTGTACAAACCAAAATAACCACCCACCAACAAATTACCATCCTTGTCTTCAAAAATTGCACGGGTAGCACTGCCCCCCATAAATGTAAAATTTGTAAACGCTTCTCTTTTGCGGTCAAAAACAGATAATGACTGATTCGTCCCAATCCATAGATTACCAAGATGATCTTCATAAAGTGCACTAATAACATTCCCGCCAATCGATGTAGTATCAGTGAGGTTATGCCTGTACACTGTAAAATTCACTCCATCAAACTTATTCAGTCCATCATCAGTACCAAACCACATATAACCGAGTTTGTCTTTGACGATTGCGTTTACTGAACTGGAAGAAAGACCATCTTTACTGTTGAAATTAATAAAATTAATACCCGTTTCCTGTGCAAGACTTACATTAAAACACAAGCAACCTAAGAGGAGAAAAGAAAACAACTTTTTCCTAATGGCAGAGATAAAATAAAAACAGTAATTCATGGGCTTATTATTGGTTATTGCATCCCGCCCACACTTAAGTAAATTAACTTTCTCTATTACAGCAATCATAATTTAGAAAAAACCTTTCAATTTCACAAACGAAACACACAAATCTATCATTCAATTAGAAAATTGGTATAATCCTTATCCTGCACGAGTTTTTTCAAGCTTCTGCACATGCAACCGAAACAAATTATCACAATTCAAGAATAAATGTACAAAAGACATTTAATAATAAAGCGCATTTTTTTTAAACGGCTCTATTAAAAATAGAATTCCGGAATCCTTCCAAAGCTTTTTCTGTAAATATCCCAACAAAGTTTTTGATATAACACTGAATATGAGCGCTTCAGTACAAAACTCCTCATACAGTCACGAATGGAATATTTCTTTTTTACGTGACAACTATTTTAAAACAGAAGCTGCAAACGCAAGAATCTTGTATAAATCTTCTTTATTATTAAAATTGATTTGCTTCTGCTCCAGGAAATTGTTGAGCTCCTGCTGTTTGCCGGAGAAAAGTTTACTAACACCTTTTTTGGTTGCGGGATAAACCTGGTCCGAATTCTTGATGAAATAATAATCATCAGAAAAAATATACACTGTATTTACATCAGATGTCAGTTTCATCACACCACCACCTTCAGTTGGAGTTATATTATTATACGAACTGGTTGAGGTTGTTCCGGAATATGTACCATAGGCTCCTTTTTTCTCCTGCCCATTATATTTAAGTGATCGTCTTATGAGCAGGTTATAAACAGGGTTATGGGTAATTTGCTGAAGAAATTCTTTTTTACAATAATAAAAGGTATCAACGCCAATCACAATCTCACGGAAATTTTCGCCCTGCGACAATTCTAATGTATCACCTTTTGCATCGATAAAAAGGATCATATTGGTTAAATAACTGTAATTGAGCTTTGCTGCTGTAACAGTACCATTTTTATAAATTGCCTGACCTGCAGTAAACTGGTCATATTGATACATCTTATTCGTGAGCTCCTGCTCATTTTGTTTTACAGGATTGATTGTTACTTTATTGGGATTCTGGGCAAGTGTAAACTGGTAAACAAAGATTGCAAGCAGTCCTAAGGAAATCCGTTTCATATGAAGTTAGTTGAATAAAATAATTCCGAATTTAAGGAGAAAAATGAAATATAAAAATAATTGTATAAAAGACATTATAGCTGCCAGTAAGGAATTACAGGAAGATTTACAGAAAGGCTTCTGCCTGCAGAAGACATGCGGGTAATTTCCGGATCGTTCTCATCAGTTTTTTTGCACAAAAAAGGATCGCTTTAAACAGCGATCCTTCGATTTGATTTTTTTGCCTGAAAAAATTTTTACGGATTGGTAGAGAATATACTTGCTTCTTTTACAAAAATCCGTGGATGCAGTTTGAGCTGCGAAATAATCAGTTCAGCAAAATCTTCGGGATGCATTACACGTTCAGGATCGCCTTTAATTAAATCGGCGCTGTATGCAAGATCAGTTACCACTGTGCTTGGTGCCAATGCTGTAACACGGATATTGTGTTTTCTTACTTCCTGCATTAAACTTTCGCTTAATCCAAACACACCAAACTTCGAAGCACTGTATGCACTGGTAATTGCAGCACCAGTTTTACCAGCAGTTGAAGCAATATTAATAATATCACCCGCTTGTTTTTCGATCATTTGCGGCAATACTGCACGTATGGTATAATAAGTACCGAATAAATTCACTTTCACCTGGCGTTCCCATACTTCAGGTTCAAGTTCTAAAAATTTACCAAAAGTTCCGGTGCCTGCATTGTTGATGAGAATATCAATGGAGCCAAGAGCTGTTGAGATTGACTGTACCGCCTGTTCAACTGAAACACGATCGCTTACATCGGCTGTTGCATAAGAGGCCTTTACTCCTTTTGCTTTGATTTCGTCTGCAAGCGAAACAAGATCATTTTCTGTTCTTGCAATTAAACCCACATTAGCACCTTCGGCAGCAAGTGCCAGTGCCAATGCTTTTCCAATTCCTTTTCCCGCTCCTGTAATCAGCGCATTCTTGTTCTTTAATGATTGCATAACTGTTGATTTTATATTGATTGATAATTGTGGATGCAAATTTACCGGAGATGGGATGAAAGTTGAAGAAAGATCCTGAATGCTTACATGAATATTACAATAAAATAAAGGATGCCGGTTTTAATGCAGGCATTTCCGTAATTAAGAAAAAACACATTTGCATTCGCTCACTGTTGTATCAATTCCTAAAAAAACTAATCAAGACCTCTCTTTTATTTCAACCTCACCAGCTCCATTTTCTTCACCTGTAATTCTTTCGCTGGAATTAATTCAATACTACTGTATGCTTGAACAGGAAAGTATAACGATGTCATCACTGTTAATCCATCATCTGCAAACAACTCTACTGAAGATGCATCAATAAGTATGGAAACAGTTTGCATGTTGTTGTTAGTAAACCGTGGCGCTGTATGCTTTGCTGCAAAATTTTGATGAAAATTACTGATGCCTGCTTTTGTACGATCGATATAATACTGCTTTTGTTCTTTGCTGTAACCAATCAACACTTCTTCACCTTCTTTGTTTGATAAACGGATTACAAAATCATCAGCAACTGTTTCAATATTGATTCTGCAGGGAAGCTGAAGATTTTGATTTGCTTTGAGCAAACTTTTTTTCTGCGTCAGCAACGCATTGTTCCATGTTGTTACAACCATTGCAGTTTTATTGAGTTCAGCAACAGGTGTTGATGCAACATATAATTCATAATCGGATTCTTTTAAGGAAAGTTCTCTTGCAACCGTCATTGCATTGCGCCACGTGGTGGTGGGTACAACATTCCCATACATCCAGTTACTCATCCAACCGATAAACAACCGACGGTTTCCTGTATTGCTCCATGTTACGCCTGCATATTCATCAGGACCGTAATCGATCCATTTTATTTTTTTTGAATGAGATGAAAACTTCTTTCCATCAAAATCACCAACAAAATATTGTGTAGCTGAACCTCCGTTCGGACCACCGGAACCAATGTTCACCACAAATACCCAATATGTTTTTCCCATATAAGAAAGCGGAAACAGGTCGGGGCATTCCCATACGCCGCCATGAGCTCCAATGCCTTCGCCAAAATCAGATTCCTTTGTCCAGCTTTTTAAATCGGGTGATGAATAGAAATAAATTTTATCAACCACTGCAAGTGCCATGATCCATTTCTTTGTTGCTTCATGCCACATGACTTTTGGATCTCTGAAATCACGGATGCCCGGGCTTCTCAACACCGGATTACCACTGTACTTTGTCCATGTTTTACCTCCGTCATTACTGTAAGCAAGACTTTGATTCTGAAAATCATTTCTTCCATTTTTTTCTCCCTGCTCATTATGCTGTGTAAAAATGGCAACCAATGGCGGCTGATGATTTTTTCCAAAACCAGATGTATTGTTTTTATCAACCACAGCGCTGCCTGAAAAAATAGTACCGATACTATCAGGATAAATCGCAATGGGCTGTTCTTTCCAGTGAACAAGATCAGTGCTGGTTGCATGACCCCAGTGCATTGGACCCCAAACTGAACTATATGGATGGTACTGGAAAAACAGGTGGTACACACCGTTATAATATACCATTCCGTTGGGATCATTGATCCAATGTGCAGCAGGAGAAAAATGAATCAGCGGGCGATACTGCTCATCATGTACAACCTGTTTCTGTTGTGCAGATGCGGCAAGTTGTATTAAACAAAAGTATAAGGCAGTAAGAACTGTATTAATTCTTCCCGCAAATAAATACCTGCGCTTAACTGTCATAGGACAAAATTTGCAGTTCAATAAATTATATCGGCAGCAATTCAGTTATCAGAATTGAAAATCCTTTTCCAGCAAACCTCTTTGCTTCATGGCATCCCAAAAAGCAGACGGTATTTTCACATCCACCATTTCATAATTGCCTTTTACACGTTTGGCTGAAGTGGTGTTTAATGCAAGACTTTTTACACCAGGCATCTTAATGGCAAACTGCACAGCTGCTTCTGCAGGTTTAATGGAAAACTCATCGCAGAGTTTGAAGAACTCATCTCTCCAATGAAACAGCGGAGCATGTTCGGGATTATCACGACTCACCAATTTGTAATCGCAGTAATCGCCACCCATTAAAAAGCCTCCGTGAAAAACAGCAGAGTTAATGATGGTAATGTTTTTGCTTTCCAGCTCACGCATAAACTGCAACAGATCTGCAGGATGCGATTTAATGGTCATGCTGTTTGCAATCATCACCCAGTCGAGCGGAATATCTTTTGCCACACGCTGAATGGCTTTCCAGTTTTTAGCGCCCACACCAACAGCAGTCACTTTTCCCTGCTTCTTTAAATCAAATAAAGCACGGTAAGCATCAAGAATATCGTTGTATAATTTTTCTTCCTCTTCCTTGCTGGTTGCTTTTGCTAAGTATTCATCGGGGTCATGAACAGAAACCATTTGCGGTATATAACCTTTCAGCAATTCGTTACCCTGTTCAAAACATTCAAGTATACCATCATAACTTATTTTCTGAACAGCATCATATTTCAAATCACGCCATACACCGGGTTCAAATGTTGGCTCTTCCGTTGTAAGTTCAGTACGAACCCAGCCAAGTTTGTTGCTGATGATAACCCTGTCATGCTTCACATTTAATTCAGTTAAACATTGTCCTAATGTTTCCAGTGCAAGCCCCGCACCATATTTCCCTGCAGAATCAAACACTACTTTCCCTTTTGAATGAAGAATACATTCTTTAAGAATTTCACGCTTTACTTCATACGGTTGTGCTACGTATAAATTTCCCAAACCACTTGTTCCGAAAATGACCGGGGGTAAACCCAATTCGTTTGCTGACTGATTCACTGGCTAAATGTTTTTAATCGTTAATCGTTCCTACGGGTATCAAATATCGCATCATTACAAACTAAATTGAAGATATTTTTTGAAAGCAGTCCATTTTTTAAAAAATAAACACATACAGTCATTAGTTATAATCATTCCGGCAAACTAAAAAAGGACCTCGTTAAAGAAGTCCTTTTACTAAATCAGTATAAAAAATACAGGTGAAGTTCGTTTTACCTGTTGTTTTGTTTATTGAAATAATTCTTCATGAACAGTAACTGGTACTGAATGGCATTGCCCCAGTACGACCATACATGTGCACCCGGCCTTACTACATAATCGTGTGGTATGTTACGTAACAGCAACTGGCGATGCAGTTCTTCATTTACATTATAGAAAAAATCTTCCGTACCACATTCAATCATTAATGAAAGTGAATTGGGTGTTAAGAGATACAACTGGTTCATTACAGTATTTCTTTCCCAGTTGTCGGGATGCTCAGCATAAGAACCCAGCAGTTTGGCCATATCCCATTTTGTTGGGAACGGACGAATATCAACACCACCGCTCATACTACCTGCTGCACCAAACACATCTTGGTGGCGAAATGCAAGATAAAGAGCCCCGTGCCCGCCCATACTCAAACCTGTAATAGCCCTGCCTGTTTTATTCCTGATAGTTTTATAATGTTCATCAACCCATTTCACCAATTCGGTTGAAACATAGGTTTCATATTTATATGCAGGATCAACGGGACTATCCCAATACCAGCTGTTATTTCCATCGGGGCACACAATGATCAATTGGTTAATATCAGTAAGCGATGAAAGATTTGCAACCGACTTAACCCAATCGGCATAATTACCACTATAGCCATGCAGTAAATAAACAACAGGATATTCTTTTGATGAATTATATGAATCAGGAGTAATTACAACTGCTTTAATCTGTTTTACCATCGATTGGCTGTAAGTAAGGACCGTATCAACTTTACCTGCCTGCGATTCCAAACTGAAAAACACAGACAAAAAAAGTACAGCCCAAAAAACGTTTACATGTTTGTTCATTATGATTTGTTTGACAATGAAATGATAAACATAAAGAAATTGTGATTACATAACAACAAATGCGGGCTTCTTAATCAACCTGTGTTCCTGATGGAGCAGGTAATACTTCACCAGTTTTTACAGGCACTCCAAAATTGGGTGTACCATCTTTGTTCCATATAAACTTCTGTGCTCTTGGTGAACGGAAACCTCCGCAACCTTGTCCGGGTTTTGAATTAGCATGATATAAAATATAATCTTCTTTTCCATCAGGCGACTTGAAAAATGAATTATGTCCCGGTGCATACACACTGTTTTCAACAGATTGTTTAAATACCGGCTCCGGTGATTTTTTCCATGATGATGGATTCATCAAATCACTTTTACTGTCGACAGTAAGCATACCCAATGTGTATGAATCTGTCCAGCATCCGCTTGCCGAATAAATTAAAAACAATTTGTTGCCATGCACCAATACGTCAGGACCTTCATTCACATAAACATTTGGCGGATCATCGGGGTTGCTGATTTTACCATTGCGTTCCCATGGATATTCAGGTGATGAAAGCTTCACTCGCTGCCCTTCTACTGTCCATGGATTTTTCATTTTGGCAATGTAAATATTCTGTTGCCCGTTTACATCGCCTTCCCAACCCGACCAGATAAGGTAAAGTTGTTTTTTGTATTCAAACAAAGAACCATCAATGCTCCATTTATCATCAGGTGTTTGAAGTTTGCCTTTCATAATCCATTCGCCCTGCAACGGATCGGCTGAACTGTTTTCTAAAACAAACAGGCGGTGATTGATGTTGCGGCCACTATCAGCAGCAAAATAGATATACCATTTCCCTTGCAGGAAATGTATTTCAGGTGCCCAGAGTTCTTTTGAATAAGGACCTGTTGCAGGTGGAATGAACACAACTTTTCGTTCGGCCGAATGAAGATTGCCGATATTCTTTGTTTTCCAGATAGCAATATTGCGGCCGGTTGTATGCGTGTAATAATAATAACCATCTTTATAAATACACCAGGGATCTGCACCTGAAGGGAGCAAAGGATTGGTGAATGTTTGTTGTGCAGAAATATTATTTGCAAACAGCAGACAGGTAATGATGAACGGAAGAAAACGTTTTGACAAGTTCATGTTTAAAAATTAGGGATGATCATTTTGTAACAGAGAATGTATAAACGGAAGTTGTTTTATAAACCTTCCCCGGTTCTAACACGGTTGAAGGAAACGATGGTTGATTGGGCGAATCAGGAAAGTGTTGTGTTTCCAGGCAAAATGCAGTGCGGAACTCATCTTTCTTACCACCCTTCATACTGTTTTTTGACTGCATGAAATTACCACCATAAAACTGCAGACCGGGTTCAAGCGTATACACATCCATTGTAATTTTTGTTTGATCAGCAACAACTGTTGCAGCATGATTTAAACCATTGGGCGTGCTTTTGTTCAGCACAAAATTATGATCATAGCCTTTGCCGTTTTTCAACTGCTCATCATTGGCATCTACTCTTGAGCCAATGGTTACTGCTTTACGGAAATCAAAGGGTGTGTTTTCAACAGTTGCAATTGCTCCAGTTGGAATAAGCGTTGAATCAACCGGTGTGTAATGATCGGCATTAATCAGCAATGTATGATTGTTGATCGTTCCGCTTCCCTCTCCATTTAAATTAAAGAAAGCATGATTGGTAAGATTCACTACTGTTTTCTTATCGGTTGTTGCTTCATAATCAATCCGCAGACTGTTATCAGTTGTCAAGGTATAAATCACTTTTACAGAAAGATTACCGGGGAAACCTTCTTCCATATCTTTCGACAGATATGTAAGCACTAACGCTGTATCACTTGTTTGCTGCGCATCCCACACCACATACTGGAATCCTTTTTTACCGCCATGCAAAGTGTTTACGCCATTATTTGTAAACAGTGTGTATTGTTTACCATCCAATGAAAATTTTCCTTTGGCAATGCGGTTGCCGTAACGGCCAATGGTTGCACCAAAGTAAGGTTCGGTTGAAGACTGATATTGCAATACACTATCGAAACCAGCTACCACATCAACCAAATGATCATTTACATCAGGCACAAGTAAACTCACCACTCGTCCGCCATAATTGGTAATAGCAGCCTGCATGTTGTTTTTATTTTTCAGCACATAAAGTGCTGTGGCTTTACCATCAATGTTTGTTTTAAATGCTTCGGCTGAAGGAAGCTTAGCTTCAGTAGTATTCTTGTCTTGCTCATTATTATTTTTTTGCTGATTATTATTACAGCCCATGGCGAAAACAAATCCCAGCAACAGCAGGTACGTGTTTTTATAACGGTTCATACTAAAAATTTATAAAGGTTTAAAATTAAAGGCATACTTATCCCATCACAACTGAGGGCAGTTGTGCGGCAGGTGTTCTTCAGCAACAAAGCAGTTTATTTTACAACAGGAAAAGAAGTAATCCGCAGGCGTGCTGCGCCCATCGGTATCAGTTCAATCTGCTGTTCGGCAGTTGATACCTGAACCGGGCTTTGCGGCAACACATCGCATAATCCATACTTATCCAATATCCACTCGGGAATAATTTTTCCTTTGGCTTTCATCATCAGCGGAACAGTTTCCTGGGTAAAAGGAAAATTATTTGCCGGCCATGTTTTCTTTACTATCTCAAACTGTTCTTCCAATGGACGATTATTTAATACCAATCCGTAGTTCCACATACTTGCAGGATAAATTTCAAACGAAGGCCATAACGACTGATCAACATTTTCCTGCCACTTGGAATCACCTATCGCTGACTTCTTACTGTCCATTTGCTTGTACACTTCAGCAATCTTCAGTGAAAATGTAAGCGGACCATAATTAATGCTCACACTGTTTTTATTTTTTGTCCATGTATTTTGCGAAAGCTTCATTGGTAAAACAAGTTCCACTACATCGCCTTGTTTCCATTTGCGTTCCATGCGTGCATATGAGCCTGCAGCAAATGTTACCTGTTGTGCAACACCATTTATTTTCACTACTGCATTGCTGCACCAGCCGGGTATTCTTAGATACATGGGGAAACTTACAGGAGCAGATGTGCTTACTTCAATTTTAATACTTTCATCAAAAGGATAATTGGTTGTTTCTTTCAGACTTACTGTTTGTCCTTTGCCTGTACCCACTTTTACATTGGCTTCACAGCTGCTGAATAAAATGGCAGCCACACCATTATCAGGCGAAGCCATCCACAAATGTTCGGCATAATAAGGCCAGCCCATTGAATGATTATGCTGGCAGCAACGGCTGCTGAATGGATTCATCATTAAAAATGGACCTTCATTCTGCAAGCCCGGTGCGTGATTCCTGCTGTCACTTACAACCATATTTGGTGCAGTGAGATAACGAAGACCTTTAAAGTCGGGCATAACTGCTGCAGGATAAGAATTGAATGCAACATTTTCACAATGATCGGCCCAGAACGGATCACCGGTAATGCTGGTTAACATTTCATCTGAAGCCATTTGTTCAACCATACCGCATGTTTCAACTCCTTGTCTCGGATCATCATAACCTCTTCTTGCATTTTCATCAGCACCAAACATACCACCGGGCACCTGGCCATAAAGATTACGGATGATGTTGAAATCATTATACGTTGCTTGCAGATAACCACTGTCTTTCGTCTGCATAAAATAAGTAGCAGGTTCACGGAAACACTGTGCAATATTGACGTTGTGCCAGTTGGGTAAATTATTCTTCTGTGTCCAGTCGGCTGTGTTACGGTGAATTTTTTGGGCAAGATCAAGCAACCATTTTTCACCTGTGTGATTGTACAGCCAGTAAATGCTGTACAGGTTATCGCCGCCACGACTGTTTTCCCAATATGTTTTTAATAATTTTTCATCGGGCACTTTCATCTGCCACTGAAAATATTTTTTCATGAAAGGAATCACACGTTCATCATGACTGTATTCGTAGTACGATTGCAGGCACCAAAGCATGAGCATGTTGGGCCACAAATCAGGAATTTCTTTTTTTCTTACTTTGATATCTTCATCCGAAAGTTTGGGACCAAAATATCCATCTTGCTGCTGGCTGGCAAACACTTTTTCAATCCACAATTTAGTTTCAGCAATAATTGAAGCATCATTCAATACATAACCAAGATCACCATAGCCTTTTAACCAGTAAGGCACTTCTTCCCAGCCATGATCACCTTTTCCATCGGTACTGAACCATGCATTGTTTTTTTTATCAAGCCATGCACTGATGGTGCCCAGTTTACCTGTAAGCCCATCACGCTGCAGTTCAAGATATTTCAATACCCATCCCTGTGGTTTAATGGAACCTGCAGGCAGCTTGATGAAATTTAATGGCTGCAACGGCACCTGGTTACCTACATAATGTTTATTGAGAACAGCTGTTGAAGGCCGTTGTACATTGGTAATTTTTTCCTGGCTGTAACCGGCAGCGAAAACAGTTACAGCTAATGTTGAAAGGAAAACCTTTCTTACAATATTCATGTTGCTGACTACTTTCATCATATACTTATCGTTTAAAAAATCAACTTCAAAAATCAATCATTTTCACAAATCACCAGGTTTAAAAAAAACTAACCTCATGTAGAAACACAAGGTTACTGATTGCTGTCATATGAAACAACGATTGTGAACTTAGTTTTTCCCATTCAGCTTTTTGATGAGGTTAACCTCATCCTGCCTGTATGGAATACCATCAATGGTAAATATGTCATGGAACCATTCTGTTGGCTGGCTGCCATCTGCAAGAGGAGTATCCCATGCATAAATGGTGTTTGTTTTTCCAGCAACAAAACCCCAGTTAATAGCGCCTACATTTTCTTCCTTAAGCATCGGCATAACTGTGGAGAAACGGCTGTTTCTTGTACGTGCCATATATTCTGTGCAGATCAACGGCTTTCCGTTTGCTTTCAAAATCTGCACCACTAACCTGTGCTGCGCAACATCCTGGTAATCGTGGTAGGTAATAACGTCTGAATTCTGTAACTGAAAAGCATTCAGTTTTTCAAGACGCCATGCCCACAACCCTGCTGATACAGGTTGATCAGGATTTACTTCTCTTGCCCATTGAAATACTTTTGTAAGCAATGGCAAAGAAGAATCGCCTTTGCCGTTGTTACCGGGTTCATTATAAAGATCCCATAAAAGAATACGTTTATCATGTGCGAAAGTGGAGAGAACATCTTTCACATATTTTTCCAGCTCAGGAAATATAGTTGTATCAGCAGATGCCGGCTGACCGGGATCCTGCATCCATCCCGAATTATGAATACCTGTTTTAGGAGCAGGTTGTTTGCCTGGCTTTGGTTCTTTGTTCCAGCAGTCATCAAAGAACACAAAGAGCGGCTGAATATGATGCCTGTCGGCAATCGCTAAAAACTGGTTCATGCGGTTTTTAAATCCGGCAGGATCGGCTTTCCATGCAACTGAATGCAGAAACACACGCAACGTATTAAAACCAATACTTTCGGCCCAGCCTAATTCTTTGTTGATGGTAACGGTATCAAATGTTTCAGCCTGCCACATCTCCAGCTGGTTAATGGCATTAGCAGGAATGTAATTTGCACCTGAAATCCATTTGTGTTCGCTGTACCATGCTTTTGCTTTTTCGGCCGACCAAACTTTTGCAACAGGTGCAGGTACTGCCATTTCTTTCTTTACTTTTTGTGCCTGTAACTGCACAAAGCAAAAAATCATGACCAAAGAAAAAATGCCGTTCAACTTCTTGTACATATCGATTGATTAATTTTTTGTTAGTGGCTATTGCAGTTGCTGCATAAGTGCAACCACATCACCCGGTTTTGAATAATCAGTTTTATTTGCTTTTACAAAATCATTAATGAGTTGTTTCTTTTCAGGAAAAATGCTGATGAGCTGTTTAAGTGTATTAGCTCTTCTCAATTTTCCATCTTTACGCACCCAGAATGTTTTTTGCGTTGTTACTTTATAATCGTCCGGAAGTTTTATTTCATAAACCATTCCTGAACGGATTAAAGAACTAAGTGAAATTGCATTGGTGGTAGGCGATGCATTGCCATAACCAATGGAAGCACCGGGCTCAATCAGTGTACCGTTATACTCAACATACAGTGAATAAGTTTGAGAAAGCAACACTTCGTAAAATTCTTTTTCAACAGGCACAAACTTTCGGCCTGTAACAAAAACCGTATCGGTTGCTGATGGCTGTTCAATTGCAAGATTCCGTCCATTATCGGAAAAGATCATTTCGCCGGTAAGAATGTTATAGTTGAGTTTGCGTTGAAACACTTCGCCTGACTTCATCAATATTTTTCCGGTGTAAAATGTATCCAGTAAATAATGCGAAACTGTAATTGCTTTTGTTACCTGCTGTGCGTTGGAAGCAGTGACAAACAAAAAACAGATCATTGTCAGGTATCGGTTCACGTTGAAAGAATTATTTGTTTTTAAATTTCTGTTCAAGCACTTTCATAAAATACCCACCTACAACACTTCTTGCCTGGAAGCCAACCATTTTTCCTGTAGTTGTTTGATGCCAGTCGGAAATAGGAACTCTTGAAGATGTTTCAAGTGCATAGTGATACATGGGTTCAACAAGCGCAAGAAAATCTTTTTCATTTGATGCAAGTACTGAAGTCCAGATCACCCAATCAGATTTTGTATAAGTAGCACGGCTGTCGAGCGGTAAACCAAATTCATTTTGTTTGGTGAGGTAGTATTTCACTTCCCGGTCATACACTTCCTGCGGAAATAACTTCAGACCTAATACTTTATCCCAAACAAGATTGTATTTCTGGCTCCACGTTCCTTTTTTATCAAACGTTAATGAATAATGATCACCATCATCAGCCATCTGCATCCATTTCGTCACCATTTCTTTGCTCAGTTGTTTGTAGCGTGCTGCAGTTTCTTTTTCACCAATCATCTCCGCCATCATTGCATAACAGCCAAGTGCAACAATTGCTTTGATGGAAAGATTGGCATTCCTTGCAAGATGCCCTGCAAAATCATCAGTACACAACTGGTTTGCCGGATCAAAACCTGCACGACTGAGATAATCGGCCCAAACAGTTAATGTTTTCCAATGCTGCTTTGCATATGTTGCATTGCCTTCTGCTTTTGCAATAGCAGCAGCAAGAATCATCATGTTACCGGTTTCTTCTACAGGCATATCTTCTCCATAAGTTTGTCCATTGGCTAAAGGATAAGTACCCAGGTCATGCGCAGCGTAAGGTTTGGCCCATTTGCCGCTTTCACTGTAATAAAATATTCCGTTCATCATTCCTTTTAATAACTCTGGCTGATAGGACAGGTACATTGGAGCAGATGGATAAGTTATATCAACAGTATTAATTGATCCGTTACTGAAGTTTTCTTTTGATAAGAATAATAATTCACCAGAAGGACTTTTCACCAGCTTGTGTGCAGCAATGCTCTGGCGGTAAGCGAGAATACAAAGCGATGCATATTTTTCTCCACCTGCATTCACTGCATCGTTGTAAACAACAGCATTAAAGCCGGTGCATTTTTGCAGTATTGAAGCATATTCACTTTGAGCTTTTGCCAGCAGCAATTCCATTGTTGAAGTTTCGCCCTGCTTCCACCACGGTGTCAGGTTGGTTGAAAAAAACTGAACCGGGTACAAATCATCATAACCAATCATCAGCACCTGTTCTTTAGCATTGCTTCCAACTTTTCCCATACGCACAACTGTATTCAGGAATAAATGTTTACCGCTGTCGATTGTTTTTGAAGTGGCTGCAAATGAATTGGAAATTCCATTAGCAGCTGAAATAAATTGTGTAACAGCAGGGGTTTGCTGTGCAGCAACATACATATATCCCCAATCAATTCGGAGATCATCTCCTTTCTTTTGCAATACAGGTTGAGAAGTTGTACCTGCTTTGAGAATGGTTAAACCATTTGCAGTATATTTTTTTGTCTGCACCTGTTGTGCAGAAGTATTCACAGCAATATCGGTTGATGCACCAATGTACAACTGTACATCATGCGTTTTACCGTCGTTTGATTTTACATTCACAGTAATATAAGAAACAGGGCGTGCTAAAATATCCAGGTCCTGCAACAGCAAAGGAGAAGTGAATGTAAGTGTAAGGTCAACCTTGCCACAGGTAAAATGATAAATGGTTTGAGTGGCAGTGAGTGTACTGTTTTTTTGTACAGCTGTTTTCTTTGCTTCACCTGCAGGTTCCTGTACTTCCTGTACAATACCTGCATCAAGCCATTGGCCACCGGCAGTATTCACGACATGAATAGCTAAAACGTTTTTTCCTTGTTTCAGTTTTGATTTTATTTCATCAGTAATGGGCAGGTAAATGTATTTACCTGTCCATCCAATTGTTTTATAAACAACAGCACCATTGATATACACTTCCACATTATCATCGTGCTGCAGTTTTAAAAACAGGTGATTTAAGTTTGTTTGATTGATTGTAAACACACGACGCATCCACAAATCGTTGGAGCGCCACAATGTTTTTGCAGTGGTTTTGTTATCACCAAAAGCACCTTTCCCTTTTTTCCACTGGCTGTCGTCGAATGAAAGATTCATCCAGCCATCAGCAGGTGCTGTTTCAGTATAAGCAGCTTCATAATTTACTTCATCAGCAGCAGGAAGAATTTGTTTATACGATTTACCTGCATTACCCATGAACCGGTACACTTCGCCATCAACTTTCAGCATGCCAAGCAACGACTGGTCAGAACCTGTCCAGTGTTTGGTGGGTGATGCAGTAAGCTGATCAGTTGTTGACCAGATACTGAAATACGTATCATGTGTAATTAATGGATAAGCGGGTGCTTTTCTTTCCTGGGTAAACCCAATTGAATATCCGAGAACAAAGAGTAATGCTGCTAAACTGATTTTTTTCATTATAAAACTATTTAAACACAGGGTAAGCGATTTTTATGAAACCCTGCTGCTGAAATTAAAAGGCCACTTAACCAGAGCTAAATGGCCTTGGTAAAAATTAGTATTTAAAAATACTTTGTTTACCTGTATGCAAAAACAACTGCTTATTCGACAAATTCAGAACTGATTGAGCAAATAATCAGAATGTAAGCTTTTGTACAGGTGAATAAATCCTGTCTTCCACACCGGCAATCTTCAGCCCTATTCTTGCAAACACATATTTTTGAGTTGGCACTAAGGCAGGAATTGTTACGTTCATACTGATGTTATTAGGATCAGTAATATTTGCACCCGTAACAGTTGTAACAGCAATATTATCAGTAGCTGAAACAAAAGCTGTTTTGTTGATATAAAGACTCACACTTTCAATGTTCTTAGCTGATGCATCAGTAATGATTTTTTCAGCTTTGAATGTACCTGTTACTTTTCCGGCACTTACAGCAAGCTGCGGAGTGCGGATCATATAATAAGGAGTTACATCAATATCAATATTCTTATCTCCACTTAAATTGATAACCAACGTATCTGGGTTACCGGCAGAAGTTTGTTTCCACTTAAAAGGTCCCTGTCCATTGGCGATGATGAATTTATATTCACCATCAAACAGCAGGCAGGAGAAGGTACCATCAGGTGCAAACACCTGGCCAATTGAACCTACTTTACCAAAACCATATTGGTATAATTCAAAAGGAACTTTATCATATTCAACCTGTATGTTTTCGCCGTTGTACTGAATCCTTCCGGTTAAATGAGACGAAGGAGCTTTGTAGTTATCTTTTTTGCATGCCACTGAAAAAATGATCAGCGCCAGCAGAACGATATATTGAAACTTATTTTTCATTGTTCGTTGTTTTATGATAGAAAAACAAAACGGATCATAATTTTCTGAATCATCGTACATACCATGATCCGTTTTTGTTTCATGTCGGTTTTATTGATTAGGCTGTTTTACAATTTTTGGATTGTTTGCCCTTACTGTTGCATCAATTGCTGAATAATAGTTACCCATCTGGAACGTATTTGCTCCTGTTACCAGCGATGGAAGAACTATCCTGTATAACCATTTACCATCGTTGGGACTGGCGGGGTTATAGTATTTAAACGGCCACAATGCATAAGGCTGTGTGTTACGTTTTGTTGCTTTACCAATATCACTCAGCAAATCTGTAACAGTCATTTTAACACCATCCCAAACTACATGAGCAAGTCTCCAGCGTTTCATATCATAGAAGAAATGACCTTCAAATGCCAGCTCAACCCTGCGTTCGTGTACAATTCTGTCGAATGTAATATCAGCAGGAGTTAAAGGAGTTGTCAATCCAGCTCTTAAACGTACCTGGTTCATATACAATGCAGCATCAGCAGTATTTCCTAATTCAAATGAAGCTTCAGCAGCATTCAGCAATACTTCTGCATAACGGTAACGGATAAAAGGTAATTCACTGTTTGTACCACGTGAACCTGAACCAATAGCAGGATCAAGATATTTGCGGAGATAGAAACCACTTTGTGCAGTAAATTCTTTTGCGTTAATCGGTCCGTCAAATCCAACCACTTGTCTTAATCCGGTTGTGCCGGGTAATACTTTTTGCTGGCCCCTGTCATCACCACTGAAAACAGAACCATCAGCTAACACATAACCATTCCAGATATCAACTGTACGTCCTTTGAATGATGTACCGGGAAGCATTACTGTACCAGCCAGACGTGCATCTCTTCCTGCAAACGGATCGGTTTGATTTGTATAATAAATCGGGTTACCGCTACCGTCAGCAATTGGAATTGGAGCAAATGTGTTATCTAATTTTTCAAAAGATTCAACAAGGTTGAGTGAAGGATTGATACGTCCGCCTTCTTCTTCTTCAGCACCATAACGTGGCTGGTTCGATCCGGTGAAGTAATGCACCTTTCCGCTCTTCAGTTTGAAATCTTCAATGAAAATCGTTTCAGGATTATTTCCTTTATCAATAAAAATATTTGCAAAGTTTTCTGAAAGATCTGGCTTCTTGTTATACAATGCATAGTTACCAACTGAACCGCTGATGATTTGTTTTGCAGCATTCAGCGCTTTGGTATAATAAGCATTTGCCATACTTGCAGGAATACCAACTTCACCACCTGTTAAGGAAACTGTAGGTGTGCCTGCACCATATTTTGCAATTGAACCAGCGTATAAAGCAGCTCTTGCTTCCATAGCTAAAGCAGCACCTCTTGTTGCTCTTGCACAAAATACAGCACTTGATTTTGTATCAATGGGCAAGTCGCCTTTGATTGCTTCTGCTTCGCTGATAACGAAATCATAGAGTTCTGATTCTTTTGCTCTTGGATATTGCAGATCATCGGTTTTACCACTGAAATCATAAGAAAGTGATTTTAAAATAAGTGGTACACCACCCATTCTCTTCACCATTTCAAAATAATAATTGGCACGGAGAAAACGGGCTTCGGCTTTAAACTGTGCTTTATCTGCTGCTGCAAGTGTAGTGGATGCTTCAAGCCTTTCAAGAAACAGGTTCAGTTCACGGATGTATGCATAATCCCATGTGGCCCACTCGCCATAACCCCAGCTGTTACGTTGTACAAGGTTTGCACGACCGTTTTCAGATGGAAAACTTTCGCTGAAGTCGGCCATTGTAGCCCAGTCTTTCACTGTAGAAAAATCAACCTGGCGGTTATACAAGTTGGCAAGTACTGAAAGAACGTTTGATGAATTTTCGAAAGCCAGATCAGTAGAGATAATGGATGTTGGCTGAACATTCAGAAACTCACTGTCTCTTTTACAGCTTCCTGCTGCAAGCAGGGAAGCCATTCCTATATATAGATATATCTTCTTCATTGATTTGTTAATTGATGTTAGAGAATTAAAGAGTCAGATTAACACCTACGTTTACAACTTTACTCTGAGGGAACTGCAAACCATTATCATCGTTCACTTCCGGATCAATGTTGAATTTATGAACATTGTCGATCGAGAACAGGTTATAAGCATTCACATAAAAACGTGCTTTTTTAATTGCCCTTGTTTTAACCAGGATATTTTGAGGTAATGAATAGGCAAGTTCTATTGTACGTGCACGTAAGTATGTTACGTTATGTGCCCAGTAAGTTGAAGACCTGTTGTAGTTACTATGACCACTTTGATTGTAACGTAATGCAGGATAACGGCCAGGAATCCATGTACTGTTCAGATCATAAATATCTGCCCTGTGCCACCTGTCTTCAAACATGGTGTTTAAGTTACCATCGTTCTGGAATGCCCATCTTGTTTCCCAGTTCTGGAACCATGTGTAACCAGATGCACCTGAGAAGTCGGCATGAAATTCAATTCCTTTCCAAGCAACTGCGAAGTTGAGACCAAAGTTGATGTTTGGTTGTGCACCACCACCATAACCAATGGGGCGAACATCGTAACCATCAATTTTACCATCACCATTAATATCCCTGTAAATAAGATCACCAGGTAACAGTGTTTTATTTCCCTGTCCGTCAATGTTTACTTTATAATTGTTGATTTCTTCCTGTGTCTGGAACTGACCGTCGATGATATAACCCCAGTCAATGCGCTTATACCTGTTTTCGCCTGAGTTACGGTATTGATCCCATGAGTTAAGGAACTTAGGTTTGTAACTGTCAAGATTCATTGAACGTGTATAAGAAAGATTAGCTCCAACTACATATTGCACTTCCCTGATATGATCAGCATAGCTCAATGCACCTTCTTCACCAAACTGAGCATCACTGTTCAGGTTTTCGTTAGGAAGTGAATAACCAAGTTCGGAAGGAATCAACACATCTGTTTTTACACCTCTTAAACCAGTTCTTTTCCTGTAGAAATAATCAAATGAAGCGGTAAGTCTGCCGTTAAGCATGGAGAAGTCAGCACCAATATCAGTGATCTTACTTTTTAACCAGCTGATGTTGGTTGTTGGTGCACCACGATCGCTTGATCCGATTACAGGAACACCACCAAGAATAGTAATACTGCTGTTATAGTTATAACCGGCGATGTAGCTGTAAGCACCAAGACCTAAAGCAGAACCATCATCACCAAGTTCACCATAAGATGCACGGAGTTTTAAATCAGATAACAACTTGGTATTACCTAACATTTTCTTGAAAAATTCTTCTTCAGAAATTCTCCAGCCTGCAGATGCACTTGGGAAATAACCTACACGGTTTTCTGGTGCAAAGAGGTAAGATGCATCTCTTCTTGCTGATAATTCTACAAAGTATTTGTTAGAGTAGCTGTAGTTTACACGGCCAATGTAACCAATACGTGCCTGTTTATCATCACTATCCTGGTACTGATCGGCAGTAGCAAAATAAATCAATGCCAATGCATTGGTTGTTGGTACAGAGTGAATCCAGTTACGCAGGCGCTGGTTTGTAAGTCTTTCAGCCACAAACGTAGCAGCAATGGTATGATTGCCAAAACTGTTGTTGTAGTTAGCCTGTAACTGAGAAGTGGTATTGATTTGTTTAATCTGTTCTCTTTCTCTCCATGGGTTGATACTACCGCCGGTTCTCTTATAAGTTGAATCAACAGGATTATAAGTATAAGTATCATAAGTGTACTCATGGTTATTCAGCACATAGTCTGCAATATAATAAGAGTACAATCCTTTTACACTAAGACCTTTTACATAAGGCACCTGATATTCAAGTGTTGCATTTGTTTGCAGCACACGCCAGTCGTTATGATATTTACCTGCATTTTGATAATTAAGATAAGCCCAGTTGGTTTCGTTATGTTTAATATCATTCAGGTATTTTGTATTATCGTTTGCATATGGCCTTTCAAGCGGCGTGTTACGGAGAATAGCAAAACGTGCAAGCCAGTAGTCATCAGTACCTGGTACACCGGGGTTATCTCTTGTTTCGATACGGCCGTTCATTGCCAAACCAATCTTTAAACCACTTGCAACCTGTGCAGTAATATTTGATTGAATATTGGTACGGTTAAATTTATATTCACGACCTAAAACTGAGTTCTGGAACAAATTTGTACCTGAAACATAGTAGTTGATTTTATCAGTACCACCGGTAAAGTTGATGTTTACAGAATTGATTGGCGCATTTTTCTTAATGATAAAACTTTTCCAGTCAAAACTTTTATCGTAACCGGGTAATGTACCTTGTTTCCATTTATCCAGTTCAGCCTGTGTAATTGCAGTACTTCCATAACGGTTAACTTCTGCTTCTGCCCTTAAACGTTCATAGTCGTAAGAGTTTGTAAGAACATCAGTAAACCTTGACCAGTTTTGAACACCTGAATATGCATTGATATTAATGGTATTGCCGGAATTTTTGCGGCCTTGTTTTGTTGTAACAACCACAACACCATTTGCAGCACGCACACCATAAATAGCAGCAGATGCATCTTTCAGAATAGTTACACTTTCAATATCATTCGGAGCAAGGTTGTTGAATTGTCCTGCATCCTGCTGAATTCCATCAATAACATAAAGCGGATCGCCCATGTTACGGATCTGGATATTTGCACTTGAGCCGGGACGGCCATCAGGCATTTTAAATGTTACACCAGGTAATTTACCTGCAAGTGTTGTACTTACAGTTGAACCACCGTGTACACGATCCATATCTTTTGCAGTAATAGTTGAAATGGCACCTGTTAACGATTCTTTCTTTTTGGTACCATAACCAATTACAACCACTTCTTCCATGTTAACTTTTTGTGGTTCAAGAGAAAGACTTAGATCTCTTTTGGAACCCACCATAATTTCTTTTGTAGCGAATCCTACAGATGTAATAACTAAAACAGATTTTTCACTGGCAACTTTCAAAGAAAAGTGTCCGGTTAAATCTGTTGTTGTTGCGTTCTTTGTTCCTTTTTCCGTTACTGTTGTTTTAGGAATTGCAGCACCGGCACTGTCAGTAATGTAACCCGATACTGTAATACCAGCATTATCCTGCGCATAAATGAATGATGCTGAGAGCATACTCACTACGAATAACAACAGGAATTTTTGCATTTGCCGGAAAAAAATTGCAGAGTTTGCGCTTCGGGATGGAAGTCGCATTGATAAAAAACTCATAAGGCAAGTTTGTTTCGTTAATAATGGTTATAAATATTTTTGATGATCAACAAAAAGTATATCTGTTTGATCGGGTGTAAAATACCGTCATAATTTTTTTTCTTTCTGTTCACTCCGTATCAGAATTTTTTCAAATTGTTTCATTTACTTTTATTGCCCTTGAAACATTATTAATAAGCAATAATTTGTTCTGTCTTGCGGGTCAACGATAAAAAAAACTGTCATATGCTGAAGGTGTTCATCATCCTTTTCCTTACATTTTTCATTGGAGAAATCACTTCAGCGCAATCCTATTCATTTAAGCATTACCAGGTTGAAAATGGCTTATCACATAATATGGTGTACTGCAGTGCGCAGGACAGTACAGGCTTTGTTTGGTTTGGAACAAAAGATGGATTAAACCGGTTTGATGGTTACAGGTTTAAACATTACAACACACAGGCACAAGGTCACAGCATGAATCCTTCCATGATCAGCTGCATCGTAGTTGACAGCAAAAACAAAATCTGGATCGGTTCGCAATCAGGAATTTACTTCTTCAATAATCAAACGGAAACATTGGTTCCGTTAATTGATACATTGCCTTTTATCAAAGCAATGGCTTTCGATAACAATAATAATCTTTGGTTTATTTCTGTTTCATCGGTTTACAAATATCAACTCACAACAAAAAAGTTAACCAGCTTTCCTGCTTCATCTTATTTTCCGGCCACTTCGTTATGCTTTTGCGCAAAAGGAAATTTATGGGTTTCAACAACCGATGGTTTTCTGCACCGCTACAATCCGGCATCAAATAATTTTACTGCATTTAATCTTTTTGCACACTCGTCACCAACAACATCCAACTGGATTCAGAAAATTTACTGCAATGGGAAAAACGGAATCTTTGTTGGCACAACCAGCCAGGGCCTGAAAGAATTTGATGTTAATACGCTTACGTATAAAGATGTGTTGATGTTTAATCCCGACAAAACTGCCATCTTCATTCGTGATATTGTGAAATACGCAAACGACGAATACTGGATTGCAACAGAATCGGGCATTTTCATTTACAACACGGCAACAAAAAGCTTCAATAACCTGAAAAAGAAATTTGAAGATCCGTATTCTCTTTCAGACAATGCAGTTTATACATTGTGCAGGGATAAAGAAGGTGGCGTGTGGGCAGGCACCTATTTTGGCGGTGTTAATTATTACTCACGGCAAAGCACCATTTTCCAAAAGTATTATCCCAACAACTCAGAAAGTTCCATCAGCGGAAATGTTGTTCGTGAAATATGTGAAGATCATGCAGGCAATTTATGGATTGGTACAGAAGATGCGGGTTTGAATAAATTAAACCTGGCAACAGGAAAAGTAACTCAGTTTAAACCTACTGGTGATCCAAAAAGTATTGCGTATAGTAATATTCATGGCTTACTGCTGATTGGAAATGAACTGTGGATTGGCACATTTGATCATGGTCTTGATATCATGGATACAAGAACAGGAAATATTGTACGCCGGTACAATGCAGGTCAAGGAAATAAAAAACTGAAGAGCAATTTTATTGTGTGCATGATGCAAACAAAAAACGGTGATATTTATATCGGATCTTCTAACTCGCTTTTTAAATACGATAAAAAAAATGACGGGTTTGATCTTGTAACAGAAACACCGCCTTACATTTTTGTTTCATGCATGCTGGAAGATCACGAAGGAATGATATGGGTTGGAACCAACAACAATGGTTTTTACTATTTCAATCCGGTGAATGGGAAGAAAGGACATATAAAAAGCGACCCTAATAACCCAAACAGTCTTACCAACAATATTATTAACAGTATCCTGGAAGATGAAAACTATAACCTGTGGATAGCAACAGATGGTGGCGGCCTCTGCAAACTGAATAAAGAAAAAACAAATTACACTTACTACAATACAAGCAACGGCTTGCCCAGCAACTTTACATTTAAAATTCTGACGGATAACGAAAAGAATTTATGGATCACCACTACGAAAGGTTTGGTGAAATTAAACACGGTTACAAACAGCATTACGTCTTTTACAAAAGACAATGGATTATTAAGTGATCAGTTTAATTACAACTCTGGTTATAAAGACGCAAAAGGAAACATGTATTTCGGCTGTGTAAAGGGAATGATAAGGTTTAATCCAAATGAAATTGCCGCACCTGCTTTTACTTTTCCAATTGTAATTACAGGGTTCCAGGTACAGAATGAAGAAGCTGAAATCAATACAACAAATTCATTTCTGAGTAAATCAATCCTGTTAACAGATGAAATTATTCTGCCGCACAACAAATCATCTTTCAGCATTGATTTTGCATCGCTCAGTTATACATCGCCCGAAATGACAGAATACAGCTACTTCATGAAGGGGCTTGATAAGGAATGGACAACAGTAAAACCAAACCGTAAAATATATTTTACAGGTCTTGCTCCGGGTAAATATATTTTTAAACTCAAAGCAGCTGTTAATGGCAAATGGAGCGAACAGGTAAAAGAACTCACAATAAAAATTATGCCGCCGTTCTGGGCTACCAGCTGGGCATACATTCTTTATTCACTTGCGGTAATCATACTTGCATATTATTTATTCCGTACGTATCACTTTTATATTGAAAGCAAAAAGAAAAAAGAAATCTACGAAGCCAAGATTGATTTCTTTACCAACATTGCACATGAAATTAAAACGCCGCTTACGTTAATTAAAGGCCCGGTTGAAAACATCATGGAGCAGATTGAATACCTGCCTGAGTTGAAAGATGATCTTGTAATGATGGAAAAAAACACCAACCGCCTGGTGGCATTAATTACACAAATGCTCGACTTCCGTAAAACAGAAACAAACTCGTTTAGTCTCGATCTTGCAAAGATGAACATCAGCGAACTGCTGCGTGAAACCTGTGCAAGCTTCAACAATATGGCTAAAAAGAAGAAGCTGCAATACAATATCAATATCCCTGCAGGCAACGAAATAATTTTTGCTGATGAAGAAGCGATGACAAAAATTCTCAGCAACCTGTTGAACAATGCAGTGAAATATGCTTCAACAATTGTGAACGTACGTTTGATTGCTGATGAAAATAACAAAGATGAACTGCTGATAGAAATTGAAAATGACGGAATGAAAATTCCTGAAGAAATGAATGAAAAAGTATTTGAACCATTCTTCCGGCTCAAAGATGGAGGTAAATCACAAGGAACCGGCATTGGTCTTGCACTTGCAAAATCTTTAACTGAATTACATAAAGGAAAATTGTACATCAGAAATTCTTCCGACGGGTTGAATACATTTATTTTGCAGCTGAAATACACTCCATCAGAAACGTAACCCTGAAAATTTAAACTGAAAATAAAACGAACATGCTTCCATCGATTTTGATTGTAGATGATAATGAGGAGATTCTTAGTTTGCTGGAAAGATCGCTGAACAGCAAGTACACAATTTTTAAAGCCGAAGACGGACAACAGGCATTGAACCTGCTTAAAACAGAAGCAATTCAGTTAGTAGTGAGCGATGTAATGATGCCTGTAATGGATGGCTTTGAATTGTGCAGGAAAATAAAATCAAACTTTGAATACTCACATATTCCGGTAATTCTGCTTACAGCAAAAAACACTATCCAGTCAAAAGTGGAAGGATTGGAACTGGGCGCTGATGCATACATTGAAAAACCATTTTCAAAAGAGCACCTGCATGCACAGATTGCAAGCCTTATTGCCAACCGGAATATGATTCGTGATTTTTTTGCCAGCTCTCCATTGGTGCATATCAAAAACAATGATCATTCAAAAGCTGATGAAAAATTCCTGGAGTTACTTAATGATGCTATTCTTGCAAATATTGATGATGCAGATCTTGATGTAAATAAGCTGGCAAAGATTATGAACATGAGCCGCATTACATTGTACAGGAAAATAAAAGCCGCTTCAGTTTTAACACCCATTGAATTAATCAACATCACCCGTTTGAAAAAAGCAGCGGAATTACTTGCAGAAGGTCAGTACAAAATTTATGAAATCTCTTACATGGTAGGCTTCAGTTCACAAAGCAACTTTTCAAGAAACTTTCAGAAGCATTTCAACTTAACACCCAGGGATTACGCCACATCAAAAATTTCAGAAAAGAATAAGGAGTAGTTACATCGTAGGGGTTTGTTCGTAAATCGTCCACAACTGCAGTTTAGATCCGTTCTTTTCCTGCAGTTCAATTCCTGAATTAACGCTGCCCTTTTTATCTACTGCAGTAACATACAAATCAGTTCCCTTTAACCTGATGAGATAAACATCATTTCCTGCATTGATAAATTCATACAACTGAATAGCAGATGCTGAGTTAAGCGGCTGCTGTTCCAGTCTTGTGCCTTTAGCAACAGCTCCGCCTTTTGGTTGAAATGTTTTTCCTGTAAACAGATTCTTCAACTGGTAAGTTTGTCCTTCCACATTTCTGAATTCCCATGTCATGCATTTCCAGTTAACAGGATTATATAAAACAAGCGGTGTACCATTTGAACCATTTGCATCTTTTATCCGCAGCAACATTCCGGTTTCAGCATTCTTAATAGCATACGTTCCTTTAATCACCTGTGCATGTATAAACACAGTACACACAATGAATACTGAAAGTAACAAACTGCGTGAAATGATTGTTCGTATCATGTCTAACAATTACAGGTGAATAATGATATTTAATTTACGGCTTTCTTCAGGTAAGAAAACGTTGAAACCTCTGCAACAACTTTATCAATACCCGCTTTTTTATCTTTTACAAAACGAAGTTTTATAACAGCTGTTTTTCTAGGACCAACACGCTGATCTGAAAAATGTGTATGAAAAACATACAACAGGTTGTTCTCTGCGTCACGAAAAAAATCACCATGACCTGTTCCGTTTATTCCAAGCAATTTACGGCTGATAACCGGGCTGCCGCTATATTTGTTCCATGGACCATAAGGCGAATTGCTTGTTGCATACCCAACAGCATAATCAGGATTACGATAGTCATTCGCTGTATAAAAAAGATAATACACTCCTTTTTGTTTAATAACAGAAGGACCTTCGGTTACAGACCACGAACTGTTTGCTGTATTTTCCCAGGGTTCAGTTGCAGTTATACATTCTTTTAAAGTAGATGGTTTAATGGCAGAGAAATCATCTTCCATTTCAGCAACAAAAATCCGGTTACCGTTTGTTAACCGCACATGATACAAATACTTTTTACCATCTTCATCAATAAACACAAACGGATCAATTTGTTTTACAGGAGCACTTAACGGAGCAATTAGCTGTTGCACAAACGGACCGGCTGGATGAACAGATTTTGCAATGGCGATTTGCTCATCAGCCGCATAGGCCATATAAAATGTATCTTTAAAACGAAACACCTGCGGCGCCCAGAACCTTGACTGGCCAAAAGCATTTCCCTTCATTAATGCATAACCACGTTGTGCAGTTGATTTTTTCCAGCTCAGTAAATCAGCTGAAGTATATGCGACAAAACCATTGTTGGCATTTTCTTCTGTTGTGCCATATAAATAATAGGTTCCGTTATAAGAATAAATACAAGGGTCAGCAAAATAAACGGATGTATCGTTTTTGTTCACTGTTTGCGCCGGCAAACGGTTACTGCAAACAAAAAGGCAAACAGTAACAACAATGACAGCAACAATATCTATTCGCCTGGAAAAATGCATATTCAACTTTTAATTATTACGCAACTGAATTAAGATGATCCAAACTACTTCAATATTAACTGCCTGCCTATTCCTGCTGTTTCTTTTCTTATGCAAAACTGTTCAGCAAAAAAAACCGGCACTAAGTGCCGGCCTTGATTATAACCCAAACTGAATGACAGGTTAATGTGCTCTCCCGCTTCACTTTGCTTCAGCTGCGCTGGTTGAAAATGAATAAGGAAAAGCTGTTACTGAAGTTCCCCTTGATTTATTTGGCGTTGCTCCCATTTTAAACTGGAGCAAACCTCCCTGTTGTAAATCAAAATGATTCAGCCAGTTTTTATCCCATGGTTTTCCATTAATCGTTAATGTTTGTACATACTTGTTATCGCTGCTGTTGCCCTGTGCAGAAATGATCAGTTTTTTACCATTATCAAACTGCACAGTTACCTGCTTAAACAATGGTGTGCCTAAAACATACTGATCTGTTGCAGGACAAACAGGATAAAATCCAAGCGCTGAGAAAACATACCATGCGGATGTTTGCCCGTTATCTTCATCACCACAATAACCATCGGGTGTTGCTTTGTACAACTGTTCCATTGCACGGCGAACCCAGTATTGTGTTTTCCATGGCTCTCCGCCATAGTTATACAGGTAGATCATGTGTTGTATAGGCTGGTTGCCATGTGCATATTGCCCCATGTTCATAATCTGCATTTCACGTATTTCATGAATCACACCGCCATAATAACTTTCATCAAATACAGGAGGCATGATGAAAACAGAATCAAGCATACTTACAAACATTTTATTTCCGCCCATGAGTTGTTTTAATCCTTCAATATCATGAAACACACTCCAGCTGTAATGCCAGCTGTTACCTTCAGTAAATGCATCACCCCATTTAAACGGATTGAATGGTGACTGGAAGTTTCCATCTTTATTTTTACCACGCATCAGTTTGCTTTGTGCATCAAAAAGATTGCGGTAGTTCTGGCTACGCTTTGCATATAATTCAATTTCTTCCTTAGGACGGTTCAATGCTTTGGCAAGTCTGTAAATCGTGAAATCATCATACGCATATTCCAGTGTACGTGCTGCACTTTCATTAATACCTACATCATAAGGCACATAACCAAGTTCATTATAATACTGCACACCTTTACGTGCAACTGCTGTTAACGGACCTTCACTGTTTGCATCTTTTACCAATGCTTCATACAATGTATTGATATCATAACCTCTCAGTCCTTTCATGTAAGCATCAACCACAACAGATGCAGAGTTGTTGCCCACCATTACATTGCGGTAACCGGGGCTGCTCCACTCAGGTAAGAAACCTCCTTCCTTATAATCATTGATTAATCCCTGCTGCATTTCTTTGTTGATGGAAGGATATAAAAAGTTCAGGAACGGGTACAATGCCCTGAACGTATCCCAGAAACCTGTGCCTGCAAACATATATCCCGGCAACACTTCACCATTGTACGGACTGTAATGCACTACCTGTCCTTTACTGTCAATTTCATAATGACGTTGAGGGAACTGTAATGTTCTGTACAAACAGGAATAAAATGTTCTTACCTGGTCAATGGTTCCACCTTCAACAAGAATTTTATTCAGCTGTTTGTTCCATGCTGCTTTTGCTTTTTGCTTGGTTACATCAAACCCGTCATTTCCCAATTCACTCTTCAGGTTTTGTTCAGCCTGTTCATAACTGATGAAAGAAGAAGCAACTTTCAGCTGCACTTTTTCACCCCGGTTGGTTTTAAAACCAATCACAGCACCGGCATGTGCTGATTTAATTTCTTTCAAACTTCTCAGCAATACCGTATCGCTCCAGCTGCAGCTGAACGAAAAAGGTTTGTCGGAATAAATAACAAAATAGTTTTTGAAATTCTTTGGAACACCACCGCTGTTTCGTGTGGTATACCCAATGATTTTATTCTGCTCAGGAATCACTTTTACATACGAGTCTTTATCAAACGCATCAATTACAATAAATGCACTGTCGGTTGCGGGAAATGTAAACCTGAACTGTGCTGCACGTTCTGTTGGAGTAATTTCTGTTGTTACATCATGATCGGCAAGATAAACACTGTAGTAATAAGGCTTTGCTGTTTCAGCTTTGTGCGAAAACCAGCTGGCACGTTCTTCTTCCCTGAAACGTAATTTATTTGTAACAGGCATAATGGAAAATTGCCCGTAATCATTCATCCATGGTGATGGTTGATGTGTTTGTTTGAATCCCCTGATTTTATCTGCAGCATAAGTATAGGCCCAGCCATTACCCATGTTGCCTGTTTGAGGAGTCCAGTAGTTCATTCCCCACGGCACTGCAATGGAAGGATAGGTATTTCCATTCGACATGCTGGGTTTTGAATCGGTACCCATTAATGGATTAATCCATTCAACAGGGTCCGTTACTTTCGACACTTCCTGTGCGCTGAGTTGTAAACCGGCAAACAATGTTGCTGCTATCAATAGTTTTTTCTTCATAAAATATCCATCCGTTTATTGAATGATGACCCGACAATATACAACATCTGCAACAGGATGATTCTGCTTTTTACATAACCGATACAAATCAGTTGTTGAATGTTCAGCCCCTGTAAAAGCATTGCTAAGAAAATGCTTTATCAATGATTCAACTATTCAATGCTGATCAAAATCGGCACAATTTGTTACAACCATTACTTCGTTAATGAAAACGGTTTGCTTTCTGCATTCACGCCCCTGTTGTATGCAGGTGCATCACCCATTACAAACTGCAGTGCCGATCCGTTCATAATATCGTTGTAAGAAATCCAGTTACGGTCAAATGCCTGTCCGTTTAATGTTGCTGATTGTATATATACGTTCTGTTTGTTATTGTTCTTTGCTTCAATCACAAATTTTTTCCCGTTCTCTAATGTGATGGTTACTTTCTGGAACACAGGACTGCCGATCACATATTGATCCGTTCCCGGGCATACACTGTAAAATCCCAATGCACTTAACACATACCAGGAAGATGTTTGTCCCTGGTCTTCATCGCCGGGATAACCATTCTCAGTTGCGTTGTATAATTTTTCCATCACATCACGTACATGATATTGCGCTTTCCACGGAGCACCGCTGTAATTGTATAAATAAATCATGTGCTGTATGGGTTGATTGCCATGTGCATACTGTCCCATATCCGCCATAACCATCTCCGTCATTTCATGAATCATTCCGCCATACGTTCCCACTTTCACTGTGTTGGGAACAGAAAAAACAGAATCAAGTTTAGCTGTAAAGTTTTTTTCTCCTCCCATTAAATGAATCAAGCCGTTTACATCATGAAACACCGACCATACCCAATGCCATGCATTTCCTTCCGTAAATGGTCCGCCCCATTCAACAGGATCAAAATTGGGAAGCCATTCACCATTTGCTTTTCTTCCACGCATAAATCCTGTTGTTGAATCATACACATTGCGGTAGTTGTACATCTGTCGTTCAAAAATGTTTTGATAGAATGTATTCCCCGTTGCTTTTGCTAACTGGTAACCGCAGAAATCATCATACGCATATTCCAGTGTTTTGGCTGTTGCTTCACGTACTTCTGGATAAGGAACATAACCCAGCTGGTAATATTGTTTCCAGCCATCTCTGCCATTAGCTGGTCCCCATGGTCCTTTGTTGGTTGCTTCGTTGAGATAAGCTTTCAATGCTTTTTGCGGATCAAAAGTTCTGATGCCTTTCATCCATGCATCGGTTAATAATGAAATGGCATGATTGCCGATCATGCTTCCACCTTCACCGGGAAACGACCATGCAGGCAACCATCCGCATTGCTCCTGTGCATCAAGCAAGGCCTGCATATAACGGCCATGCATAGTGGGATATAAAATAGTGTTTAACGGAAACTGTGCACGGAAAGTGTCCCAGAAACCCGTATCAGTAAACATAAATCCTTTGTGAATTTTTCCATCATACGGACTGAAATAATACGGGTTGCCATCTTTATCATATTCATAAAACTGCCGGGAAAACAAACTGGCCCTGAAGAAGCAGGAATAAAAAGTTGCTTTCTGTTCTTCTGTTCCACCTTCAACTAAAATACGGCCGAGATGTTTGTTCCACACATTTGCTGCAGCAAGCTTTGTATCTTCTAAATTTTTATATGCACCCAGTTCTCTTGTTAAATTCAATGCAGCCTGTTCAGCACTGATGTAAGATGATGCAACTTTTACCTGCACCGTTTCACCATTCTTAAACTGGATATAAGCACCAATGCCACCACCTTCAGCATCAGTTGCATGTTCATTCATCGTGTTGTTCCTGTTCTCCCATGTGCCGTAACTTTTAAACGGTTTATCAAAATGAATTTCAAAATAACTTTTGATGAGGTTATGCCTGTTCTCTTTGTTGTTGCTTACATAACCGGTAATCATTTGTTCCTTCGGCCAGATTTTTACCTGGCTTAAACCGGTATATCCATCCAGCACTAAATAACTTGAACCATTTTTTGGAAAACTGAAACGGAGATGTGCGCCTCTTTCTGTTGGAGAAATTTCAGTTGTAATGCCGTTGTCTAATTTTACTTTATAATAATGTGGTTTGGCAATTTCATTTTCATGATGAAAACCTGTTGCCCGGTCGTTTTCATTCAGCAGCAGTTTCCCTGTAACAGGCATCAGCGAATACACACAATAATCAGTTGTCCATGAACTGCACTGGTGTGCCTGCTGAAATCCACGGATGGTTGTTTTAAAATACTGGTATTTCCAGCCGTCGCCATTACGGCCTGTTTGCGGCGTCCATGTGTGCATACCAAAAGGCAAAGCAGTTGTTGGATAAGTATTGCCACGGGTTAATTCATGTTTTGAATTAGTGCCCTGTAATGTATTCACATAATCAACAGGATCTTTTCCTCCCGCAAACAAAGCTGCCTGAGCATACAGCAAAAACAATAAAAAGAAAACAACATTTTTAATCATAGCAATTCGTTTGGTTCTTAAGAAATGATGAAAGGTTTAATGTTTTTTAGTTCAGCAATTGCTGCTGTTCAAGCAAAGCAAACCTTGCCAGTATTTCCAGCATACCACCCTGTTCAACAAGATCAAGCACCTGCTCTTTCTTTAGCAAACCTTCTGCTGTTTTATGATGAAGCAGTACATCATCTAAACAATGTTTAAACCCAAGAATATATTTCCTGTCGTTGTTATAACGGAGCAAATGCTGGTATGCTCTTAACAACACTGCATTAAACCAGTAATTATCCCTGAACGACTGACCTCCATAAAAAAATGCAAGTGAACTGTCAGCAATAGCAGTTGCTTCATTTAAATACTTCTTGTCCTTCGTGATTTCATACAGGTAAATGTTTGACTGCATCATGGTTCCTGTATTGTACGAAAACATTGCTTTACCAATCCGTTTGTTTTTAATCCCGATATTATCGTAATACAAGCCTGCGTCATTTTTAAGATTTGCATTCACCCAATTATATAAAAGCAGGGCAGTATCAAGATAGATTTTGTTCTTTGTTGCCTTGTACAACTGCAATGCAAGAATAATACCCGGACCATTGGAACAGGTGTTCTTGGATGTTTTTTTATTTTCCTGCCAGTACAATCCACCGTTTAACACAGTATCATAACCCGTCATCATGTACCTGTAAATTTCGTTTCCTGTTTGCAAAAAGTTTTTCTTTCCTGTTCTTGCATACGCATCCATTGCCGCAATACCGATCCACTGGTTATCATCATAAAAACGGTCACCACCTTTCAGCTTCATAATGTACGATGCATAACCGGGTGCAGGTACTGCAGGATCATAATAATCTTTGATGATGGCAAACAATGGCTGCATGAAATTGCCATGTGCATCAAGCTTTTCCATTTCATTGGCAGCCTGGTACAATGTACAAAGCGGCCACAGGTAACAATAAGGATTGTCGCTGGGCTTTGGCAAAACAACTTCTTTGTAATAACCGGAACTGCTGTCGAAAAAATTCTGTTGTATAGCCTGCTGCAGCTGTTTCATTTCATGTGTATAATAGCCTTCTTTCTTCTGTAAAGATTTCTGCGCAGCTGTTTGCTGCACAAATGCAAAAGAAACAAGCAATCCAAGCAGTGAAAATCCTTTCATCTTTTTTTTAAATAAAAAGTGCAATCACCCCGGCATCAAAAAAACCTAATGTTTACTGTTGGTTCGCCGGAGTGATTACACAAATAAGCTGATATCTCATCAAACAAAACGGTTTCTTCTCATCCGTTTATTTTAATTGTACATTTTTATTACTGTATAACTGCTGGTGAATTGCATTCAGTTGTTCAACCGGCATTTTAATCACCCTGCGGTCGTACGTCATCAAACCATTTGTTTCCACTTCCACGTCGGTTGTTTGTGTATATACAGCAGCCGACAATCCTTTTCCAATCAGTTCAGGAATACGGTTGATGAACTCAGTATATCTTGCCAGCAATTCAGTTTCATTTTTAAAACTCTGGTAACCCCAGTTATTTTTCTCCTGCCATGTATGATTTTCAACAGGCAAACCAAGTCCGCCAAATTCACCAAGCACCAGGATGGTTTTCTTACCAAACAAACCCGGTTCAGGCATCAATGGTTCAGGATAATTATGCAGATCAGTGATATGACCAACATCTTCAAAGTTGCCACCGCTGGCTGTATTCACTAAACGTGATGGATCTTTCTTCATCGTCCATTGCACAATTTCTTTTGTTTTAAACTGTCCCCATGCTTCATTAAACGGAACCCACACAATAATGGAAGGGAAGTTGTACAAGTCCTGCATAATTTCTTTCCACTCTGTACGGTAAGCTGTTTCAGATTCAGCAGTACGTTGCTTATCTGTTGCACGGCCATAAATACCTGGACGGTTTTCCCAACGGTTTCCTAAATCACCGCTTGGCATATCCTGCCAAACTAAAATACCCAGTTCATCGCAATGATAATACCATCTTGCAGGTTCTACTTTCACATGCTTACGGATCATGTTAAAGCCCATTGCTTTTGTTTTCTCTACATCAAACTTCAATGCTTCATCTGTTGGTGCAGTGTACAAACCATCAGGCCACCAGCCTTGATCTAAAGGACCATATTGAAAAACAAACTGATCATTCAACATCATTCGCTGCACACCATTTGCATCTGTCTTCATGGAAATTTTGCGCATACCGAAATAGCTCTTTGCTTCATCAACCACTTTTCCTTTACGCAAAACTGTAAACTTCAGGTTGTATAAAAATGGTGATGAAGGCGACCATAATTTCGGATGATCAATTGCCAACGCAACTTCACTGTTATCAGTTACAGTTTGCTCAGCAACTTTTGTTTCACCATCCAGTGCGGTAATCAATAACTGATCGCCGGGCAGCATATTTTCAACAACTGCACTTACACGAACGGTGTTATGATCCACATCGGGAGTTTGTTTGGTGGTAACAATATATGTAGCAGCAACTGTTTCAGCCCATACTGTTTGCCAGATGCCTGTTACTGGTGTGTACCAGATGCCATGCGGATTTTTTACCTGCTTACCTCTTGGTTGCGGACCATCATCAGATGGGTCCCAAACACGTATTGCAAGATCCTGCTTGCTTCCTTTATTTAATGCAGCAGTGATATCAATGGAGAAAGGATCATATCCTCCCTGGTGACTGCCCACTTCTTTTCCATTTACAAAAACAGTGCATTGCCAGTCAACTGCACCAAAATGCAGAATGGTTTTTTTGCCTTTTGCAGCTGCAATTGTTACTGTGCGTTTATACCAGAGCACACTGTCTTTACCAACTGTTTTTCCTACACCTGATAAAGCTGATTCAACTGCAAAGGGTACAAGAATTTTTCCTTGCACCTGTGCAGGAATGGACTGTTCACTTTTAGGTAAAATGGAATAATCCCAAAGCCCGTTAAGATTCGTCCAGTTGGCACGAACAAGTTGCGGTCTTGGATATTCAGGTAATGTGTTGGATGGATTTACTTTTTCGGCCCATGGCGTGGTAATTTTGCCCGGAACAATTTTCCATGCATCCTGCGCATGCAATACAGTTGCAGCAAGTAACAGCAGGAGCGTAAACGATTTCTTCATGTTTGCTGATTAGAATGTGTGTATAAATGTGGTGATGGTAAAACAAATTGTAACTGCATGCAGTTTCCTGTTTCAATACAATCGCTGAAAGTATGTTTCAGAATCATGGCAAAGCAATTAACATGGTGTACTACAAATAACAATGCAAAATAGATGCATCGCCGGTTTTCCATTAGTTCATTTGTATCTAAACTTTGACGATGTGTTTCATCAGGCTATTTAAGATAAGATGATCAGCAATGCAAAGCATCCGCATTTACATAAGCGGAAAAAAATCAGACCCCTTTCTCAATTCTTCGGCTTGGGAAATACGTTGTGCGTTATTGCCCAGTTCTGCCATTGTGCAGCCAAACGCTTCACCACATCGGGGTATTGCTTTGCAAGATCATTCACCTCCGATTCATCAGCCGTTATTTTGTACAACCGCCACGTCGTATCACCCGAAAGCGAAACAAGCTTCCATTCTCCATCACGCACATATCTTGCTTTGTAATGCTCATTATACAAACTGCGGTATTGCGTTTTATCTTCTCCTTTTAACGCCGGCAACAAACTTACACCACTGTAAGCTGTAATCGTATTGCCATGAAATGTTTTGGGATAACGTGCCGATGCCAGCTGCAGAAACGTTGGCATAAAATCCATCACATGACCAATATAATCAGAGTAAACACCTTTGCTTTTAATTCCCTCCGGCCAAAAGGCAATCATGGGTGTGCGTATACCTCCTTCGAATGATTGTTCTTTGGCATAACGATAAGGTGTATTGGCAACATTGGCCCACCGCTGACCGATTGATGCAAAGCTTGTCTCTGCACCGGGCAACATATCTTTGTTCACCGGGTAAGCAATCTTCTCTCCTGTTCTTGTTTCACCGGGGCGGTCAAAGCCCGGTCCATAGCGTGCACAATCTTCCGGACTTGCCCCATTATCACTTAAAAAAAGAATGATGGTATTTTCCAACTCACCTGTTTCTTTCAATGCATTGATGATGCGGCCTATACCCTGGTCCATACGGTCAATCATGGCCGCATGTACAGCCATGGCTCTTGCATCCCATTCTTTTGTTGGATTCTTTTCCCAGCTCAGTTCATTGTTGATGCGTGGCGAAAGTTTGGTGGTCGATGGATCAATCAATCCCATTTGAATCATGCGTTGATAGCGTGCTTCACGTATGGCATCCCATCCGCTTGTGTAGGTGTTTTTATATTTCTCAATATCTTCCGGCAATGCATGCAAAGGCCAGTGCGGCGCAGTCTCCGCTACATATAAAAAGAAAGGCCGGTCTTCCTTACTGAACGTTTTAATATAACTCACTGCAGTATCATTAATCGCATCGGTATGATAATAACCGGCAGGAACTTTTTCAACAGGCGTTGTGCCATTCACCAAACTAAACGGATCAAAATAATCAACCACACCAAAAATATTTCCATAGTATTTTTCAAAACCACGGTTAACAGGGTATTGCTCCACCGGTGAAAAATAAGGATGCACCGCTTGATGATTCAGCCATTTCATCTGCTCTTTTGCATTGGGTTGTTCAATGGTATTCGATACATGCCATTTGCCCGACATAGCTGTGTGATAACCTGCAGCCAGCAACACTTCAGCAAGTGTAACGGTGTTAGGTGTAATAAAACCACGGTAACCATCTTCGCTGCGTGATGCAGTCATTTCTCCAATACCTGCCTGGTGATTGTACAAACCTGTAAGCAGTGATGCTCTTGTAGGGCAGCAGCGTGAAGTGTTGTAAAAATTCCGGAAACGGATACCATTGCCGGCAAGGTAATCGAGGTTGGGCGTATGCACTTCGCCACCATAACAACCAATATCAGAATAGCCAAGATCATCAGCCATGATCAACACAATATTCGGCCGCTGATCTTTTTTTGCAGCAGTTCCAATCTTTCCTTTGTGATTACAAGCAAACAGCAGCACAACAAGAAACAGCAGTGTATATCTTTTTATATTGACAAACTTCATACGTTGAATCCGTTACAGAAAGTTGATGATAAAATATGATTTTTCAGAATGATAAAGGACAATAAAACCTGCAGCATCAACTATTCAGCACGTATCAGATTTTTGTTTTTCTGTTTCATTACAAACAAATGCAGCAGCTGAGTTTTCATCAACCGTTTTATTCCATACTTTCATTCTTAAATTTATTATTCTAAAGTTTATTCAAGTGAAACAAATCTCCGCATTGCTTTTTGTCATCATTACAACTGCAGCAACAGCACAACAAATAAAGAAAGACGATACGTATTCAGGCAATCCGTTATTCAAAGGCTGGTATGCCGATCCTGAAGCAACCATCTTTCAGAAACAATACTGGATTTTCCCCACCTACTCTGCACCCTACAACAAGCAGGTGTTCTTTGATGCGTTTTCATCACCCGATCTTGTTCACTGGACAAAACACGAACACATACTCGATACTGCTGCTGTTAAATGGGCAAAGCGTGCAATATGGGCGCCATCCATTATTCAGAAAAACAAACAATACTTTTTATTCTTTGGTGCAAATGATATTCAGAACAACAATGAATACGGAGGCATTGGCGTGGCAGTGGCAAAAAAGCCAGGAGGACCTTACAAAGATTATCTCGGCAAACCTTTGATTGGTGAATTTCACAACGGCGCACAACCAATCGATCAGTTTGTGTTTCATGATAAGGATGGAAAATATTATCTCATTTATGGTGGATGGCGTCATTGCAATATTGTGCGTTTGAAAAATGATTTCACCGGTTTAATTCCTTTCAACGACAGTGTAACGTATAAAGAAATCACACCCGAAGGTTATGTGGAAGGGCCCTTCATGTTTATCCGCAACGGCAAGTATTATTTTATGTGGTCAGAAGGTGGCTGGACAGGTCCCGATTACTGTGTGGCTTATGCCATTGGCGATTCACCCTTTGGTCCGTTTAAACGTGTAGGAAAAATTCTGCAGCAGGATCCCAACATTGCAAAAGGTGCAGGGCATCATTCCGTCATCAACATTCCCGGTACCGATGAATGGTACATTGTGTACCACCGCCGTCCTTTAACTGAAAAAGATGGCAACTCAAGAGAAACCTGTATTGATTATTTATACTTCGATGAAAACGGTTTTATCAAACCGGTGAAGATTACAAACGAAGGTGTGAAGATGAGGGTAATTGAAAAAGGAAATAAATAATGTAGCAGAAGCTGTTGCAACAATTAAGCTATTGTTGCGTCGCACTCTTGTGCATTCTGAAACAATATTCGGCAATACAACTTCATTATGAAAGTGTAAATTCGAACACATTTTGGTTTACGTATACAGCAACCGAAAAAAATAAGGCCCTTAAACGAGGGCTTTATTTATATATTTTTCTCTTATTAGTTGGGTTATCAAAAAACTGATAATAGCAACAATATATAAAGTCCTTTGTCCTTCATATTTTATCGCTCAATAAACAAACGGGCAACAAATAACAAGCCATTCCGCAATTAATTTTATTCGTAAATACTTGGGATTAGGAATAATCAAAACTGCATCCAATATTATTAATGATATTAAAAACCCCGCCCAAAACATTATACCGTAAAGACAAATTAAAATCAATGATGCTATTATTGATTGAAAAATGTTTCTTGAAACATTAGGGTCTATTAAACCATATGCAACGGAGTATATAAATATTGAAATAAAAACACCAAGTAAATTAACCTTATTTGTAAGTAAGATTTTCATATCAATTTATTCTTTTGTTCTTGCCTACGCCCCGGTTCGTGGCACACGAAACGAAATGTAAAAATTTGTTTTAGCTTTCCATAACAAATTCCTTTCGTGATTTTATATTCGAACGACGATTATTCAATCTCAATTGCTCCGGACAATTTCATTGTTTCTAATGTTTCATAAATAACCAAACTGTGATAAACAATATCACTTTCACTTTTGTCAGTAATTTGGTAGGCCAAATTAAACAATTCGCCAAAACCATCTTTGGGAACAAATTCAACTAAAACATAATAGCCATTATTTGCCTTATATAGTTTTGAATTCTCAGGCAGTTTTAAATTATCAATCTCAGTTAATTCTTTTGCTGATAAAAAATCTGATATTAGTTTGGGATTGGACAAATGACATTCTACGACCGGAGTTTTTAATTCTTCTAAAGTATAAATGAGCAAATATTTAGTGATTAAAATATAATCTTCATAAGATTCGCAGATATAATAAGGATTCCCTTTTATTGAACGACTTTGATCAATACAACACAATCCATTTGCCAATTTATAAATTCTAGCCTTACCTGAAAAATCAAATCTTGGATACATTAATTGAAAATTAGTATCACTATACAGGTGCTGATCGTTTCTTTCTTGCAAAACGCCTTTATACTTTTGTAATATCTGATTGAACGTTTCATTATCCTTTATAATTAGAATCGAAACTATTTTATTAGCTGGAAGTATATCATATTTTATCAAACTTCCGTGTTCTTTAATCATGGTGTTGATTTCAAACATAGTTTTGGACCTTTACATTTAAAAAATAAAAACAGAAAAAAGCAATTTGTCCTTGCCTCTATTCTTCCAGCTAATTTACTTCCAAAAATCAAACAACAAATGCATCTACATTTCAACTTCTTTTTTTTAAATCACCTTCCACTTTTAAACAGCAGATTCAGTAAAAACAAAATAACAATTGCCCCGATTGCGCCTGTAAAAATCACTCCAATTAAACCCGAACCAAGATAAATATGCAGCTTACCAAGCAACCAGTAACCAACAACACTTCCAATAATACCAACAGCAATATTGCCAAAGAAACCCAAACCCCTGCCTTTGAAAATAACACTGCCCAGCCAGCCGGCAACGCCGCCAATTAATAAAATAGTGATCAGTTCCATAACCATTGTTTAAGTGTACAATTAAATTTCCATAGTACAATTTGCAACTAACGTACCAGCTTTCTTTGCAGCTGCAGCTTATCAACTGAAACATAAAAAATGATAATTTCGGTTGGCGATACTGCTGTTTCATTCAGAAAAGGTTTTTAAAATCATACACATGAAAAAATATGTTTCCTTCACCACGCTGTTGCTTGTTCTGTTAACTGCCGGTTTATCATCAATGAAAACAATACCTCAAAAAAACCGCAGCATTTACCAGCTTACAGTATATCACTATCAAACAGCCGATCAGGAAAAATTACTTGATGACTATCTGCAAAACGCATTACTGCCTGCATTGCATCGCCATCACTTCAAAAACATCGGCGTGTTCAAACGCATTGCACAGGATACATCCGCCAATAAAATTTTATACATCTTCATTCCGCATCAATCACTGCAGTCGGTTGTGCAAATAGCAGAACAATTAAAAACAGATGCAGTTTATCAGAAAGATGGTGCTGCTTATCTCAATGCAGTTTATAACAATCCGCCATATACAAGAATGGAAAACATTTTATTACAGGCATTCACACTTGCACCGGAAATGCAGTTGCCCGATCTGAAAAGCAACCGGAAAGAACGGGTGTATGAACTGCGCAGTTATGAAAGCAGTACCGAAAAAATATTTGCCAACAAAGTGCACATGTTTAATGAAGGCGATGAAATTGGTTTGTTTAAACAACTGCATTTCAATGCAGCATTTTACGGCGAAGTCATTGCAGGAAGCAAAATACCCAACCTGATGTATATGACCTGTCATGAAAACAAGGCAGCACGTGACAGTAACTGGAAAAATTTCAGCGAATCGCAGCAATGGAAAAAACTTTCATCTGCACCGGAGTATCAGCACAATGTTGCACATATTGATATTGAGTTCTTATACCCGACAGATTATTCTGACTTTTAATGCTGTTATTCGTCACTACAAATATTGTGTGACATAGTTCATACTGGAGCACTTGTATTATACTTAACTTGGCAACATCAACTCATTGTTTATGAAAAAGCCGGTACAGGACATCGTTTTTGTTGCAGTACAATTTGTACTGTTTGTGCTGTATATATTTGAACTGTTGCCCAAACTCCAAATACCTTTTGCTGTTTCCATTGTCGGGTTACTCGTTGCAATTGCCGGTTTTATTGTTTCGTTGCTTTCCGTATTCAAACTCGATCAGAGTTTAACTGTTTATCCATCACCCAAACCCGGATCAGAATTAATCACCACCGGTTTGTACAAATATGTGCGGCATCCCATTTATGCAGGCATTCTCTTTTTTGCATTTGGATTTGCCCTGTTCTGGTCATCAGCATTTAAATTAATCATCAGTGCAGTATTGCTGCTGTGGTTCTGGCTCAAATCCAGTTACGAAGAAAAAAAGCTGCAAGACAGATACAGCAATTACAATCAATACCGGCAAACCACCGGACGATTTTTCCCGAAATTATAAACCACGCCTTTGTTGATCGCCTGACCAACAAATTCCTCCCAGTTAACAAACCCAACACTGCTGCAAACTGCTGCACATAAAATCCCAAATAGAATTACATCAGCTCTTAATCACAGTAGCACAAAAGCTTAATCAGGGCTTTCGACGTAACATGGGGGTAATATGTTCCGTCTTGACTTTTTGGTTCTTTTGTGTCAAGACAAAAGAACATACAGCAATTCATTGCAAAAGAAGCTTCTTATTACCGTTTGCGCTTTTCCCCGCTATGCTGAGTTTGCAACCCAGCATATTGCGGAAAGCTGTTTCCTCAGCACTAAATACTCCTTACTATCGGCTATCGGCTGATTTTCAACCTAAATCCATCATTTCCACCCACTTGGAACCCCTCTGTCACTCATTGGAAGCCCCCTGTCAGTCGTTGGAAAGCCCCTGCACCTGACTGGAAGACAGTTTACACTGCCGGGATTGCAGCTGTCGCCCGTTGGAAAGCTCCTGTCAGCCGTTGGAAGCCATCTGTCGGCGGTTGGAAAGCATCTGTCAGTCATTGGAAAGCTGCTGTCGGTCGTTGGAAGGCCGCTGTCACTCATTGGAAAGGCAACTATTCCCGTTGGAAACACGCTGTCAGCTGTTGGAAAGCATCCGTTAACGGTTGGAAAGCTCCTGTCAGCACCTGGAAAAACAATATCAGCCTTTGGAAACAAAACTCCGGAAACTGAATTCGATTCAATTAGAGTTGAATCGCCAGCTCAATTAAATTTTCACTATATATTCCTCATTTTAAACCTTACTATTGAAAATTTTTGAATAATTATTTCAAAAAACTGCATTTTATCAAACAAAAGCAGATTAACAACATATATAATTATTATCGTTATGCATCAGCAGCCCTCTTTTCAATAGCTTTGCTCCGCCATTATATAAAATATAAAAAAGGATGTTAGATACTGGATTAACGGCCTTCATGCTCCTGGCCACAAGCTTAGTTATGCTCATGACCCCCGGTTTGGCTTTTTTCTACGGCGGTCTTGCATGTAAAAAGAATATTCTCAACGTAATGATGCAAAGCTTTGTATCAATGGGTTGGACCTCAGTACTATGGTACGTCTTTGGCTACTCGCTTTGCTTCAGCGGTGGCGATGGTGCCATTATTGGTGATTTGCACAAAGCATTTTACCACGGTGTAACACCCGATACCATTTTCTCCCCCGACAAACGTTTCCCTGAAATTGTGTTCATTGCCTACCAGATGATGTTTGCCATCATTACCCCGGCGCTCATTACAGGTGCGTTTGCCAACCGCATTACGTTCAAAGCCTATTTTATTTTCTTAACCCTTTGGCAGATATTGGTGTACTACCCTTTCGTGCACATGATCTGGGGCAACGGTCTGCTGGCAAAATGGGGTGTACTCGATTTTGCCGGAGGTATTACCGTTCACGCCACTGCCGGTTTTGCAGCTCTTGCATCGGTATTTTATGTGGGCCGCAGGCGTGTCATTAACGAGCGCCCCAACAACCTTCCGCTGGTAGCCATTGGTACAGCCCTGCTCTGGTTTGGCTGGTACGGCTTTAATGCCGGAAGCGAATTGCAGATGAACGGCATCACCGCCATGTCTTTTCTCAATACCGATATTGCTGCATCCGTAGCTGCAGTAACATGGTTGTGCATTGAATGGTTTACCGGGAACAAACGCCCCACCTTTGTTGGACTGTTAACAGGTTCAGTTGCAGGTTTGGCAACAGTAACCCCTGCCGCCGGTTATATCACATACGATAAAGCATTTCTTGCAGGCATCCTTGCATCGGTTGTTTGTCACCTCGCTGTGAAACTCAAAAACAAAATGGGTTGGGATGATGCGCTGGATGTATGGGGTGTGCATGGTGTTGGCGGTGTATTCGGAACAATTTTATTAGGTGTGTTTGCAACAAAAGCAGTGAACCCCAATGGTGCCGATGGATTGCTGTTTGGCGGAGTTGGTTTCTTCATGAAAGAACTGGTGGCTGTTGCCGCAACATCGCTCTATGCCTTCGTATTTACCTACCTCATGCTCATTCTTATCAATAAAGTAACCCGTGTAAAAGTAACCGCCGAAGAAGAAGAAGACGGGCTCGATGTTGCTTACCATGGCGAAATAGCAAGAGATCTGCATTAATCGTAAACCATATCATTTCTTTAAAAGCACAGGCAAAATGCCTGTGCTTTTTATTTCTGCAAGTTGTTATCATAAAAAGAGCATCAGCCGCAGATAGCCCATAGATACTCCATACATACTTCATGGATACTCCATAGATAAAGCATGGATAGTTCATCAAATAGTGCAGTTTGGTGCCGTTGTGATCCGTTACGTTCCGTTATGTGCCCTTTTGAAACCTTTGGGTAGATTGGAAGACGTTTGAACAGTTTCCCGGCAGTCTGTTTAGCAGGTTTACAATTATTAATTTTTGAATAGAATGATTATTTTGTAGTAAACCTTTAAAACAATTAATGATGAAAAAAGTACTTTTCACCTTCCTCGTTGTGGGTATTCTTTCAGCATGCAGCAACCAAACAAATGATACTGCTTCAAAAGAAAAAACGGCGCAAACTACATCGGTTACGCTTCCTTTCCCCATTAGCTATTCTTCCGATTTTGAAATTGGCGATAAAAAATTCGCTCAATCGGTATTGGAAATTTCAAAAGATTACGACAACAATACCATCCCGAATTCAAGAGAAAAGTTTGCCGACAGTATTTTATTCCGCCTTTCTGATGGCACCGTACTTCAGGGGCCTAAAGATTCTGTTTTAGCAGCTGTTACAGGTGCCCGGAGCAGTTTTACATCAGCATCAGACTATTTCTATTCCGTTGTTGTCTTAAAACCCAAGGGCAAAGATGAAACATGGGTAAGTTGCTGGGAAAAAGAAGTGGATGTAATGAAAGATGGGAAAAAAGACTCTACCCTCATCAATGAAAACTGGAAGTTTAACAAGGATGGAAAGATTTATGAGATCTACCAGTTTACAGCAAAATAACCCGGAACACAGTATTTCAATAAAAAAGCTATGAGCATACGCTCATAGCTTTTTTAAGTAGTAGTCCCGACAGGAATCGAACCTGTATCTAAAGTTTAGGAAACTTCTATTCTATCCATTGAACTACGGGACCAGCACACCCTTGGCAACTAATCGCTTAACGGGGCAGCAAAAATAACAGAAATCATTCATCAACAAAGCAAAAATCTGGCTTCTTATCCTACCTTTGCTCCCCAATTCAAAGAATATGAAGCTTTTAAATATTTATATCAGGTACAGGCTTATCCTCGGTATTGTTTTCCTGGCAATTGCAATTGCAGTTCATTACTTCACCGGTTTCTGGCCTTCATTCATTATTTATCTTGTGGCCGTTGTAAGTATTTTCGGTCACTTCTTTTTTGGCCCGCTGCGTCTTATCCAGGAACATATGGAAACCGGCGATATTGAAGGAGCCGAAAAAATCATCAACTCTATCAAATTCCCTGGTCTGCTGTTCAAGCCTATCAGGTCGGTTTACTATACGCTCAAAGGCAACATGGCCATGATGAAGCAGGACTTTGACAGTGCCGAGGTAATGATGAAAAAAGGAATTGATCTTGGATCAGGTTCTTCGCTTATGCAGGGTACAGAAGGTGCAAGTCTTTTACAGATGGGAATGCTGGCCATGCAGAAAAACAACTTCAAACAGGCCGAAAGCTATATCCGCCAGGCATTACGCAAAGGTCTCCCCGATAAAGAAAATGAAGCTGCCGCTCAATTACAGATGTGCAGCATTATGATCAACAAGCGTGAATTCAGGGCAGCAAAAGATCATTTCAGAAGAGCAAAAGCACTGAAGCCTTCTTCTTCACAGATCGTTGACCAGATTAAACAGATGGAAAAGTATATATCAAGACTGCCAGGTTAATAAAGAGGCAGAGTTTGGTATTAGGTAGGATAGCTGTGAATCTGCCTCTTTAATTATTTACTTCTAGCTGAAAATTCAGCGGGTGTGTAGGATAAACAACGGCTTTAAACCTTTGACTTTGTAAAAGTAGGCAGTAAACTTGTAGTAAAAAATACCACAAAGCGGGTATATGCTACCCTTAAAAGATAAAAAACCGCCTTTATTAGCTAAAGACGGCAAGTTTGTTTTGCTACGGCTGGATTTTAAAAACGGGTTGTAAGTTAGACATCTAAAAATAAAATAATTCTTTCTGTTTCCCATCTTTTGCCTACCCCTTTTTTACTTCTTTTTCCACAGTTCTAACCTTTTTGCCGATCACTTTCTGTTTAAAATTCACTTTTTGCTCATTGCGGAAGTTTAACTTTGAAACATGTCATTCAACAAGGAAAAACTCGAACTGAAGTTTGCAGAAGAATACAACAGGCTAAATGAAAAACAGAAACTCGCTGTTGATACCATTGAAGGGCCGGTAATGGTTATTGCCGGACCAGGCACAGGTAAAACACAGATTCTTGCCAGCCGCATTGGTAAAATATTACTCGAAACTGATGCGCTGCCACAAAACATTCTTTGTCTTACCTATACCGATGCAGGCGTAGTTGCCATGAGGAAAAGACTGCTGGGCTTTATTGGCCCTGATGCATACAAAGTAAACATCTGCACCTATCATGCATTTTGTAACGATGTAATACAGGAAAACCTGTCGGTATTTGAGAAAACCGCACTCGATCCCATTTCAGAACTGGAAAAGATTGAACTGTTTAAAGAACTGATTGACACATTCCCCAAAAATCATCCACTCAAACGCTACCGTGGCGATGTGTACTTTGAAGTCAACAACCTCGACCGCCTGTTCAGCACGATGAAAAAAGAAGGATGGACACCGGCATTTGTTAATGAACGGATTGATACATACCTGAACGAACTGCCAACAAGAGATGAATTCATCTATAAAAGAAAATACAAACAATTCAATGCTGGTGATCTCAAGAAGGAAAAGCTGGAAGAAGAAACTGAACGAATGGGAAAACTGCGTGCAGCAGTAAATGAGTTCGACCGTTACCAGTCAATGATGCGTAAACGCAACCGCTATGATTTTGATGATATGATTACATGGGTCATCAAAGCATTTGAAGAAGATAAAAATCTGCTGGCCCGTTACCAGGAGCAATACCAGTACATACTGGTGGATGAGTTCCAAGATTCAAGCGGTACTCAAAACCGTATTGTAGAATTGCTCATCAGCTATTGGGATGTACCCAACGTATTCGTTGTTGGTGATGATGATCAGAGCATCTACCGTTTCCAGGGAGCGAATGTTGAAAACATGCTTCATTTTGCTTCGAGCTATAAAGAAGATTTGTTTACCGTTGTGCTCACCAACAACTATCGTTCAACGCAACCTATCCTTGATATTTCAAAATCACTCATCAACCGCAACGAAGAAAGGCTGATTAAAAAGATTGATGGGTTAACAAAAGATCTTGTATCCAGCAACCAGAAACTCAGTCATCTTTCGCACCTGCCTGCAATAAAAGAATACCAGTCGCAGCGGGAAGAAATGATTGATATTACACTACAGGTTCAGAAGTTGTTGAGCGAAGGAATACCCGCAGGAAAAGTAGCTGTGATTTATAAAGAAAACAAGTATGGTGAAGAACTGCAGCAATACTTCAACCACCTGGGCATACCGTTTTACAGCAAACGCAATCTCAACATATTTGAAATACCGCTTGCGCAAAAGATTATTCTCATTTTAAAATATCTCGCTGCCGAACATGACGTTCCTTACGGTGGCGATGAAATGCTGTTTGAAATTCTGCACTTCGATTGGTTTGCTGTTCCACCAGTTGAAATTGCCAAGCTAAGTGTTGAAACTGCAGCGTTGCAATTCAGCGAAAACAAAACGTCGCTCCGAAGGTTACTGTACGAAAAAGCAAATACTCCTCCCAAAGATTTATTCTCGCAGGGAATTCATACAGGATTAAAAACAGCAAGTACAGTTTTTGAACGATTGATTGCAGATGTACCAAATGTAACTTTGCAGCACCTGTTTGAAAACATTATCCGGGAAGCAGGTGTGTTGAAACACATTATGCAAAGCACCGATAAACACTGGCTGCTGAAAGTATTAACCGGCTTGTTTGATTTTATTAAAGACGAAACTGCACGAAATCCCTTGCTGAAACTGCAGGAACTGATTGGCGTAGTTGAGTTAATGGAAAAAGAAAATATTGCTTTGCCATTGATTCAGATCAGCGGAAGTGATAAAGGAGTGAACCTTCTAACAGCACATGGATCAAAGGGACTGGAGTTTGAATATGTATTCTTCCCCGGCTGCAATGCAGGTTTCTGGGAAAAGAAACGCAAACCTGCCGGCGGTTACAAATTGCCCGATACAATTTTTGCCACTTCATCCGACAGTAACGATAACAACAATGAAGAACTGCGTCGTTTGTTCTACGTTGCATTAACAAGAGCAGAATCGCACCTGTTCATTTCATACAGCAGGTTTAAAAATGATGGTAAAGAACTGGAACCTTCCATGTTTGTGGCGGAGATACAAGATCAACACGATATCAAAACACAAACAATGATTGTAACAGAAGAAGCATTAAGCGAGTTTGCAGCATTATTGTTTGGCGAAGCAACAGCTCCTGAAATTGACAAGCTGGAAAATGATTTTGTGCAGCCCATGCTTGATAAGTTTGTAATGAACGTAACAGCACTGAACAACTACCTCAAATGCCCACTTGAATTTTATTATAAAAATCTCATCCGCATTCCTTCGCCTAAAAACGAAGCAACAGAGTTTGGATCAGCCGCTCACTTTGCATTGGAGCAACTGTTCCGTAAAATGCAGGATGGAAAAGAAAACACATTCCATTCAAAAGAACAGTTTATTAAAGATTTTGTGTGGTACATGCACCGACACAGGGAAAGCTTTACACTTGAACAGTTCAACAGGCGCCTTGAATATGGCGAAGGAATCCTCAGCAACTATTACGACAAATACATCAACACTTTCAATAAAATTGTGGCTATTGAACGCAATATCCGCAATGTGGTTATTCGCAATGTGCCTATTAAAGGAAAGTTAGATAAACTGGAGTTTGATGGCAAAGCTGTGAATGTGGTTGATTATAAAACAGGCAACTTCGATAAGGCAAAAGACAAATTAAAAGGCCCGAACGATAAAGAACCTAACGGCGGCGATTACTGGCGCCAGGCAGTGTTTTATAAAATACTGGTTGATAATAACGAAGCAAAAGACTGGAAAGTTGTCAGCACTGAATTTGATTTTGTTGAACCGGATGATAAAAAGAAAGAATACCACAAAGAAAAAATTGTCATCTCACCTGCCGATATTGAAACAGTAACGCAGCAGATTACAACCACCTGGGAAAAGATTCAGAACAAAGAGTTTTACACCGGCTGTGGTAAAGAAGATTGTCACTGGTGCAATTTTGTAAAGACCAATAATCTTGCTGTGGCATTGCATGAGTTGAATGATGAGGAACCAGAAGCATGATCAAAATTTCCTGTTAATCTCAGCAATCCCATAAATCCCGGTTCACACAATTATTCTATGTTTGCAGCTGCAATGAACAAACTCTTTTTATATATCGTTTTCAGCGGATTATTTCTCATCAGCATTTTTTCCGAAACAGGCTGCGCCAATATTGTTCCACCCAGCGGCGGACCAAGAGACAGTCTTGCTCCTGTACTTATTGCAGCCAACCCCAAAGATTCGGCATTGAATGTAAACACGCAAAAAATCGCACTTGTATTTAACGAGTTTGTCAACAGTTTAACCACTGCTTCAGAAAAGATTCTCATTTCACCTTTTCCTGCTAAAACACCCATGTACGAATCGAAACTGAAAACAATAACTGTTCGTCTTAAAGATTCTTTATTGCCCAACACCACATACAGCATTGATTTTGGTGATGCCATTTCTGACCTCAACGAAAATAATATCCTCAAAAATTTCCGCTTTACGTTTTCAACAGGTCCAACCATTGATACAAATGAGCTGAGAGGAAAAATTATTCTTGCCGAAACAGGAACAACCGACAGTACGATGTTTGCGTTGCTGTACACCAAGCAGGAAGATTCAACTGTTGCAAAAGAAACACCAAGGTATGTTGCAAGGGTTGATGCAAAAGGCAATTTTCATTTCACCAATTTACCTGCCGGAACATTTTATGTTTATGCACTGCAGGATGCTGACGGAAACAAGAAATACAATCAGCCCATTGAGCAGTTTGCATTTCTTGATTCACCGGTTGTGATAAATGCTTCCACCAAACCGGTATTGCTGTATGCTTATGCAGCCGAAAAAGAAAAGAAAAGAGAAACAACAGCAGCAACTGCCAAAGGCGAAATAAGAACCCTTCGTTTTACAAACAATCTTGATGCAAATACATTCGACTTCCTCGACAGTCTTGAATTAACGTATGCAAAACCAGTCAGGAAATTAGATGTATCCAAGATCAGGCTTGTGCAGGATTCAACAACAACAATCAACGACTTTTACATCAGGAACGACAGCATCAATAAAAAACTCATCATTCAAACCAACTGGAAACAGGATTCAAAATACGTTCTGTATCTAAACAAAGATTATGCTGCTGATTCATCAGGTTTGGCTGCTGTAAAAAATGATACGCTCAAGTTCAGGGTTAAGAATGAAAAAGAATATGGTTCAGTAAGAATCCGTTTTAAAAATATTGATACAGCCCGTCACCCGGTACTGCTTATTTATGCCAACAATGCATTAGTTGGCAGCTATCCGTTTAACGGCAAAGAGTTTTACAAATCATTGTTCAGACCGGGCACTTACAGCATGGCTATTTTGTATGATAATAACCAGAACAGTGTTTGGGATCCCGGCAATTATTTTCTGAAAGTGAAGCGGCAACCTGAAATTGTGCAGAAGATCTATGCTTCGCTTGCAGTAAAAGCCAACTGGGATAACGAACTGAACATTGATATCAACCAGCCACCACCTGCACCGGAGCAACAAAAAAATCCGAATCAGCAATCACCGGGTTTTTAATTCTTCAACCTTCGTATTTTCGCCGTATGTCTTTTTCATCTTCCCTTTTGGAACATGCTGTAAATGAATTTGCCAAACTTCCCGGTATTGGTAAAAAAACAGCTTTGCGTTTGGTTCTTCATCTCATCAAACAACCAAAGGAAGAAACACAGTTTTTTGCCGATACCATTGCCAGAATGCGGAAAGAAATCAAGTTCTGTTCAAAATGTTGCAACGTATCTGATACCGAAATCTGCAACATCTGCAGCAACCCCATGCGCAAAAAACAAATTGTATGTGTGGTGGAAAACATACGAGATGTAATTGCCATTGAAAGCACACAGCAGTTTAACGGATTGTATCATGTTCTTGGTGGCATCATCTCACCACTTGATGGTGTTGGGCCTGATCAGCTGGCCATTGAACCGCTGATTAACCGCATTAAAGAAGATGAAGTGGAAGAACTCATCTTTGCACTTAATCCAAATATTCAAGGTGATACAACGTTGTTTTACATCAGCAAAAAAATCAAAGACCTGCCGGTAAAAATCACCACTATTGCCCGTGGTATTGCATTTGGAGGTGAGCTCGAATATGCTGATGAACTCACTCTTGCTAAAAGTCTGCAAAACAGGCAGCCGGTTGCCAACTATGTTTCAATGAAATAATAATTGACTGAATTTAATTTTTTCAGTTCCTGTTCATCCCCGTTCAGTCATGGTTTTTACGGCTTCAGTTTCATTGCTTAAGCTTTAAAGCAGTCATGAATCTATCTTGTCGTCAAATAGGAAATCTTATCAGCATTATAAAACCAGCCAGATGAAGAAATTGAAAATAGCAGGCATCATTATTTTATTTACCGTTGCAGCAGTAAGCTTTTATGCCTGGTTATATATTTGGAACAAGCCGCAACTGAATGTTGAACATTCATCAGCAGTAAAGGTTACAGCAGCTGCACTCTTCAGCGAATACAGCAGCAACGAAAAAGAAGCAAATGCAAAATATATCGACAAAGTAGTAGAAGTATCGGGCGTGGTGAACAGTGTGGCAAAAAACAGCGAAGGCAAAACAGTTGTACTGCTGAAAACAGATGACCTGATGTTTGGTGTAAACTGCACGCTTGAACAAGCAGCAGATATTAAAGCAGATGAAAACATTTCGCTGAAAGGAATCTGTACAGGATATTTAACCGATGTGGTATTAATCAGGTGCTATAAAACAAATTAACCAATGATAAAAAAGCTCTTCATCATCTTATTCCCTGTTGTACTTCTTTCATCTTGTTATTATGATAAAGAAGAAATATTGTATCCCGCTGTACCCTGCGATACCAGTAAAGTAACATACAGTGGCCAGATATTGAATACACTTTCATCAAACTGTTTAAGTTGTCACGGAGGCACGGCCATTTCAGGCGGAGGCATTCAATTGGGCACATATAATGCAGTAAAAACGCAGGCGCTGAACGGAAAGCTGATGGGAGTTATAACACAAGCACCTGGTTTTACAGCAATGCCACAGGGAGCAGCAAAATTGCAGGAATGCCGTATTGCTGAAATAAGAACATGGATCAGGAACGGCGCACCCAACAATTAACAATAACAATCAAAAAGGTTAACTATGATTCAGAAGATATTTTTTCTCTTTACACTGGTTGCCGCATTACATGTAAAAGCACAGGATGTGCAGCTTACACGTAACGGGCAAATCAGTTTCTTTTCTACAACACCTGTTGAAGATATCAGGGCTGTGAACAATGAAGTGTCAAGTGTACTGAATACAAAAACAGGAGCCATGCAGTTTGTAGTGCTCATCAAAAGTTTCCAGTTTAAGAAGGCCGCAATGCAGGAGCATTTCAACAAAGAAAATTACATGAACTCCGATCTTTATCCAAAAGCTGAGTTTAAAGGAAACATAACAGACTTAAGCAAAGTTGATTTTGGTAAAGATGGAACTTATCCTGTTTCAGTAGAAGGTAACTTAACCATGCATGGTGTTACCAATAAAATGAAAGCACCCGGAACCGTTACTGTGAAAGATGGAAAAATAAGTGCAGCATCAAAGTTCAACGTTAAACTTGCTGATTATAAAATAACAGTTCCGGCTTTTGTATCGGCAAAAATTGCAGAAACAGTTGAAATAAATGTTAACTGCAATTACGAACTCTTTCAACCAAAGTCCTGATAACAACAACCATTATGACCCAAAAACTTTCACTGCTTGCACTTTTTGTTTTCATTTTTGCTTTTGCAGCAAAAGCACAGGATATTGATTTAAATAAAATGCTTGAAGAAGAACAGGCAAAAGAAGAAAAAGGAAAAGTGCATTATACCGAAGCAACTTTTAAAACAACAAGACTCATCAACGGGCACTCTATTGAAAACATTGCACCGGGCATAATGGACCTGAAAGTTTCGCACCGGTTTGGAACACTCAACAGTGGTGCGTATGAATTTTTTGGACTTGACAATGCTTCCATGCGTTTAGGTTTTGACTTCGGTATTACACCCCGTTTAATGGTTGGCGTTGGAAGAAGCAGTTATCAAAAACAGTTTGACGGCTTTCTGAAATATAAAATTCTTCGCCAGAGTACCGGTAAGAGAACCATGCCCATCAGTATGTCGGTTGTAAGTTCTACCATGGTAACTTCCCTGAAATGGAGCGACCCGACAAGAAAAAATTTCTTTACATCACGCATGCAATTTGCTCACCAGTTAATTATTGCACGTAAGTTTTCTGAATCAACTTCGTTGCAACTGATGCCAACAATTGTGCATTACAACCTTGTTCCAAAAGCAAATGATCCAAATGATGTAATTGCAATAGGTTTTGGTGGCAGGCAAAAAATCACCAAACGTATTTCCATTAATGCAGAATATTATTTCCAGGTTCCCGGATATAAATTTTCAGGTACAACCGATGCCCTGTCATTTGGATTTGATATTGAAACAGGAGGACATGTGTTTCAACTGCACATCACCAACTCAAGAGGAATGACAGAACGCACATTCATTTCTGAAACCAACGGAAAATGGAGTAAAGGCGATCTGCTGTTTGGCTTTAATATTTCAAGAGTATTCACCATAAAAAAACCTAGAAAAAAATAGGTTTGTCTTTAACCGTCAACTTGGTTAATTTTCGATACTTAAAGCAAGCAAATGAAATTATTTCTGTTGGTTATAACGGGTTGGGTTTTCTGTGCAGCAGCTACCACAGACCCGGTTATTTATACGTCAAACAACGGCTCTGTTAACTTCCGTTCTGAAGCCCCGTTTGAGCTGATCAATGCCAGCAGTAAAGAATTAAAAGGCGCCATTGATGCATCAAAAAATAATTTTGCTTTCCGCATTCGCATACGCTCATTTGAAGGTTTTAATAAACCGCTGCAGAAAGAACACTTCAACGAAAATTATCTTGAAAGCGAAAAATATCCAGAAGCAACGTTTAACGGAAAAATTATTGAAACCGTTGATTACAGTACAAAAGGAAAATACACTGTACGTGCAAAAGGAATTCTGAGCATTCACGGAGTGGAGCAGGAACGGATTATAAAAAGCGATATTGAAATTACCGGCAACAGCATCCGCATCAGCAGCAACTTCACGGTATTACTTTCCGATCATAATATTCCAATTCCAAGAGTGGTAAAAGAAAAGCTGGCCAATGAAATTAAAGTAACCATCAACACAGAATTATTTGCCAAGTAAACCTCATGAAGTTTTATCTTACCATATTATTTTTCCTGTGCCTTGCAATTACAAATGCACAGGAAAATAGTGGCATAACAGTTTCGCCATGGCAACAACAGTTAAGCGAAACAGATTTACCCGGCAAACCGCAATGCTTTTTGTTTGATGCAACTCACCTTATGTACATCGGCACATCAAATGGTCTTTATACGTACAATGGATTAAAAATATTACCGGTTTCATTAAACACAACCCAGGCAAACATTACTTCACTTTATACCGATAAAAACAACCAGCTCTGGGCAGGACTGCAAAACGGAACAATTATTTGTGTAAAAAACAAACAGGCATGGCCCTTTCAGCCACAGGAAGGTTTACCTAAAAAAGAAATCAGTAAAATCGTTGGCGATTACGATAATCGTCTTTGGTTTGCAACACAGGGCGAAGGTGTTTATGTTCAGCATGCAGGTAAACTTTATAATATCAACACGGATGATGGCCTCAGCGATAACTATGTTTACGATCTTGAACTGTTGCCCGGCAATATCATTGCAGCATCAACCGATAAAGGATTAAGCCTTTGCAGCTTTAACGGCACAAAAAAAACAATCGACAACTACAGCACAGGCAATGGTCTTCCTGATAATATTGTACGATGCATTACACCCGACAGGAACGATAAATCCATCATCTGGCTCGGATTTCAGCAAGGTGGTATCTGCAGGTTTTCGCTCATTACCAAGCAGGCTGAAATATTCCCTGTTTCACAGTTAAAAGATAAACAGGTCAACGACATTCTTGTTCTTGATGAACAAATATGGATAACAACTGAAAACAGTTTTCTGCAACTGAACAAAAAAGGAACACTTCTTTCAGAACAAAGTTTTAATAATCCATCGCAACTGGCAGTTGGTACAGAAGCAAATGGCTGGCTCATCAGCCGCAACGGTTTATTTAAAAGCGATGCAGAAAAAATTCAAACGGTTTTACTGTTAACAGCTGAAGAAACAAATGAAATACATGATGTGCTGGAAGATGCTGAAGGAAATACCTGGTACAACCTCAACAAAACAGTTGTAAAATTCAATCCGGCCACTTCATCAAAACAAATATTTCAACTGCCGGGAGTTGATCGTAAAACAGATATCACCTGTCTTTACCAGGATGGTCAGCAAAACATTTGGGTAGGTACAATGGGTAAAGGCATTTATCTCATCAATTCAAAAACCAATACTGTAAAACACCTGAGCAACCTGCAGGGAAACGAAGGCATGAGCATACTTTCCATTACAGGCAAACACGATCATGTATGGATTTCATCACTGCAGGGAATTTTTAAAGCAACAGCACAGGGAAATGATTTTGTGTTTCAGAACCTTACTGAACTTTCGGGAATCGGCATCAGTTACATCTACCATATTTATGAAGACAGTAAAGGAAGAGTTTGGTTTGCAACCGATGGAAAAGGTTTGGTAATGATGCAGGATAACAGGTTTTCTTACTTCGGCGAAAAAGAAGGTCTTACTGCCAAAGTAATTTATTCAGTTGCTGAAGACAGGAAAGGCATCATCTGGTGTGCCGCATTTCAGAAAGGATTATTTCAGTTGAGAGGAAATGTATTCAGCAATTTCGGAACAAGCAAAGGCATCCCCGACCTGGATATTTCTTCGCTCAACATTGATAACAAAGGAAATTTATTTTGCATCAGCCGCAGCGGGCTTTTCCTTGTTGACGCCGAGTCGCAGGATGTGATTCTTCCGGGCAACAACAGGCAAACAGGCATGTTTAATACCGATCTCAACAGCACTGCACAGGCATTAAACGGCGTTCTGTTTCATACAGCAAAAGGAATTTTTAAATACTGTGCACCTTCTTATCAAACAATTTACCAGCCGCAAACAACCATTAATGCAGTATCACTTTTTCTCAACGAAATAAATGCCGTGGAGAAAAAAAGTTTTAAACACGACGAAAACAATCTCTCTTTTTCATTCAACGGTATTTATTTTTCCGATCCTTCCCGTGTGCAGTACCAATACAGGCTAGACGGTTATAACAATGAATGGCAGGTAAGTAAAAACGATGAAATTAATTTTCCCAAACTGCCATCGGGCACATACACGTTCCGTGTACGTTCGTCGGTAACAGGAAACTTTGATCATGCAAAAGAAGCAAGCTATACGTTTACCATTGGCAAACCATTCTGGAAACAATGGTGGTTTATACTATTAGTTATTGCCGCTGTTACAGCTTCATTGATTTATATTATTAAAGAAAGAGAGAAAGCTGCAAAACGCTGGCAGCAACTGCAAACAGAAAAACTGCAATCGCAATACGAAACATTAAAGAACCAGGTTAATCCGCATTTTCTTTTTAACAGCTTTAATACATTACTCAGCATTATTGAGGAAAGCCCTGAAAATGCAGCGGAATATGTTGAACACCTCAGCGATTTTTACCGCAACATTGTAAACCTGCGTGAAAAAGATCTTGTTTCACTTGCCGATGAAACAGATGTGCTGGGCAATTATTTCTTTATTCAGCAAAAACGTTTCTGCACGGCACTGGAATTTGAAGACAGGATTACTCCTGAAGAAAAAGCCGCCTACCAGATTCCGCCACTGAGTTTACAGATACTTGCTGAAAATGCATTGAAGCACAATATTGTCTCAAAAGAAAAACCATTGAAGTTTGAATTGTTTACCGAAAACGGAATGCTGGTCATCCGTAACAATATCAACCTCAAACAAACAAAAGAAAAAGGCGAATCATTCGGGTTGCAGAATATCAACAACCGTTTTTCGCTCATTGCATCAAAAGAAATTAAAATTGAAAATACAGGAACTCATTTTATTGTAAAACTGCCCTTAATTAAGCGACTATGATATACGTACTTATTCTGGAAGATGAAGAACCTGCAGTAAAGCGGTTAAAAAAACTGCTCAGCGAAACTGTTGAAGAAACAGAAGTGGTTGCAGTACTCGACAGTATCAGCTCTGCCAAACAATGGTTGCAGGAAAATAAACAGCCCGACCTGATGCTTGTTGACATTCATCTTGCTGATGGTATCAGCTTTGAACTGTTTAAACAGGTTGAAATAACCTGTCCCATCATTTTCACTACTGCTTATGATGAGTATGCATTGCAGGCATTTAAATTAAACAGTGTTGATTATTTATTAAAACCGGTGAAGAAAGATGAACTGCAGCAGGCACTCAACAAATACACAAAACTTAACCCGAAACAAACATTAAATATTGATCAGTTGCTGCAGGCCGTTTCGCAGGCACCAGCCGACAAATACCGCCAGCGTTTTATCATTCGCTATGGCGAGCATATTAAAACCGTTGAAACAAAAGACGCCGCTTATTTCTATACCGAAGCAAGGGCCAATTTTCTCATTACCAACGATGGAAAACGGTATGTAATTGATTTTAACCTCGATCAGTTGGAACAAATGCTGAACCCCGAAGTTTATTTTCGCATCAACAGGCAGTTTATTATCTCCATTGGTTCAATTGATGAAATGACCACCTGGACCAAGGGACGTGTAATGATTAAATTAAAACCAGCTTCCAAAATTGAAACAATTGTGAGCACTGAACGCTCTCCCGAATTCAAAAAATGGCTGGGAGGCGAATAATACGGGTTTCTTTGCTTGCTATACAGGCCGCATCCCTTTGTTGGTGCGGCTTTTTCATGTAACTTCGCATCGCTTTGGCGGATTTGTTTATTGTTCGGCCGCAACAGAACTAATAAACGTTACAAACTTTCACAGGTTTCTCCAACGTTTATAGTTCAATTCCCTTGGGGAATAAAAAATGATGATGTTGTCAGTTGCAAATAGCTGTTCATCTTCTGTTGCGTCGCACACTTCAGCACAAATACTTCCCTGGGCAAAAAACATTTTATATGAGTGATATCAGAAAAGAGCTGGAAAAGAGAATTCTTGTAATCGATGGTGCAATGGGCACCATGATTCAGCGCCACAAACTTACTGAAGCTGATTACCGTGGCGAACGGTTTAAAGACTGGGCTTCCGATTTAAAAGGCAACAACGATTTGTTGTGTCTTACAAACCCGGATATTATCAAAGGCATCCACAAACAATACCTTGCTGCCGGTGCCGATATCATTGAAACAAATACATTCAATGCCCAGCGTATTTCATTGGCCGATTATCATATGGAAGAACTGGCTTATGAAATCAATCTTGCAGCTGCAAAAATTGCAAAGCAGGCCGTTGCTGAATTCAATGCCAAAACAAATAACACAGTTCCGAAATTTGTTGCAGGTGCTATCGGGCCAATGAACAAAACATTATCGCTGAGTCCCGATGTAAACAATCCCGGCTTCCGTGCAATGAGTTTTGATGATGCCTTGAGTGCATACTACGAACAGGTAAAAGGATTGGTTGATGGTGGTGTTGATCTGTTATTGATTGAAACCATCTTTGATACGCTCAATGCAAAAGCTGCCATCTTCGCAATTAAAAAATATTTCCAGGACAGCAACAAACCTGAACTGCCTGTTTCTATTTCAGGAACAATTACCGATGCAAGTGGCCGTACATTAAGCGGTCAAACACTGGAAGCATTTTATATTTCAGTGATGCATGCAAAACCATTGAGTGTTGGACTCAATTGCGCATTGGGTGCACATGAAATGCGTCCGCATATTGAAGAGTTGTCTGAAATGGCTTCCTGTTATGTATCTGCTTATCCCAATGCCGGTTTACCCAATGCAATGGGCGAATATGATGAACGCCCTGAAGACACTGGTCATTACCTTGAAGAATGGGCGAAAGAAGGCTTTGTAAATATTGTTGGTGGTTGCTGCGGTACCACACCCGATCATATCAAACATATTGCAGATCATGTAAAGAATATCAAGCCAAGGGCAATCCCTTTAGTTGAACAAGAATTATCTGCTGAATAAAATATTAAGAATGAGTTTATCAATTAAGCCATATAGTCGTTTCTCTGGATTAGAACCGTTAATCGTTCGTCCTGAAACAAACTTTATCAATGTAGGTGAACGTACAAACGTAACCGGTTCAAAAAAGTTTGCACGTCTTATACGTGAAAACAAGTACGAAGAAGCATTAAGTGTTGCACGCCAGCAGGTAGAAAACGGCGCACAGATCATTGATGTAAACATGGATGATGCATTGCTTGACGGTGTTCATGCAATGACAACATTCATTAACCTGCTGCAAAGTGAACCGGATATTGCAAAAGTTCCGGTAATGCTTGATTCTTCAAAGTTTGAAATCATTGAAGCCGGTTTAAAATGTGTGCAGGGAAAATGTATTGTCAATTCTATTTCAATGAAAGAAGGCGAAGCCAAATTCATTGAACATGCACGCATCTGCCACATGTATGGAGCATCGGCGATTGTAATGGCTTTTGATGAAAAAGGACAGGCCGATACAAAAGAGCGGAAGATTGAAATCTGTCACAGGGCTTATAAAATTCTTACTGAACAGGTTGGTTACGATCCACAGGATATCATCTTCGATCCAAACATTTTTGCATTGGCAACAGGGATGGAAGAACATAACAACTATGGTGTTGATTTTATTGAAGCAACGAGAGAAATCAAACGCCTGATGCCGTTGACAAAAATCAGTGGTGGCGTAAGTAATCTCTCCTTCTCTTTCCGTGGAAATGATCATGTTCGTGAAGCCATGCACAGTGTGTTTTTGTTCCATGCTATCAAAGCAGGTATGGACATGGGTATTGTAAATGCAGGTCAGCTTGTAGTATACGATGAAATTGAGCCACAGTTAAGAGAATTGTGTGAAGATGTAATTCTTAACCGTAATAACGAAAACAACGAAGCAACAGAAAAACTCATTGCCTTTGCTGAAACAGTAAAAGCAAAAGGTAAAGTGGAAGTGAAAGATGAAGCATGGAGAAACAATTCAGTAGAAGAACGTTTAAAACATGCTTTGGTGAATGGCATCACCGATTATATTGATACAGATACAGAAGAAGCAAGATTAAAATACAGCAGACCATTAGAAGTAATTGAAGGTCCGTTAATGGCAGGCATGAGTGTGGTTGGCGATTTATTTGGTGCAGGAAAAATGTTTTTGCCACAGGTGGTAAAAAGTGCAAGGGTCATGAAAAAAAGTGTGGCATGGCTTACTCCTTTTATTGAAGCAGAAAAACAGGAAGCCTCTAATGCTCCAACAATTTTATTGGCAACCGTAAAAGGTGATGTGCATGATATTGGTAAAAACATTGTTGGTGTGGTGCTTGGATGTAATGGTTACAACATTGTTGATCTTGGCGTAATGGTTCCTGCAGATAAAATCCTGGACGAAGCAGAAAAATGCAATGCATCAATCATCGGTTTATCCGGATTAATTACACCATCACTCGATGAAATGGTGCATGTAGCACACGAGATGAAACGCCGCAACATGAAACAGCCGTTGCTGATTGGTGGTGCAACCACATCACGTATGCACACAGCTGTAAAGATTGCACCAAAGTATGATGAAGGTGTTGTTCATGTGCTGGATGCCAGTCGTAGTGTAACAGTTGCTGGAAGTTTGCTGAGCAAAGAACAGAAACCTGAATTTCTTAACAACATCAACAAAGAATATCAGAAGCTGAAAGAAGACTTTGAAAATAAAAAGCCGGTAAAACAGTTCCTGAGTTTTGCTGATGCACAAAAGAATAAAGCAAAAATCGACTGGACAAATTACAAGCCAGCCGTTCCTTCTTATACTGGTGCAAAGTCGTTTGACAACTATGATTTAAATGAAATCAGAAAGTACATTGACTGGCAGCCGTTCTTTATTGCATGGGAACTGCATGGAAAATTCCCGGCTATCTTAAGCGATGAAAAAGTGGGTGTTGAAGCAACCAAACTTTATCATGATGCGAATGCTATGCTTGACCAGATCATTAAAGAAAACTGGTTAACAGCAAAAGGCACTGCCGGTTTCTGGCCAGCAAACAGCAATGGAAAAGATACGGTTACAGTAAACAATAACGGATCAACTGTAAATCTAGAATTCCTTCGTCAGCAGATTAAAAAAGCAGAAGGTCAGGCAAACAGTTCACTGGCTGATTTTATTGCTCCTGCAGAAACAAATCTCCAGGATTATATCGGCGCATTTACCGTAACTATCCAGGGAATTGAAGAACACATCAAACGCTTTGAAGCAGCACATGACGATTACAGCAAAATCACATTACAGGCATTAGCCGACCGTTTAGCTGAAGGATTTGCTGAATTACTGCACGAACGTACGAGAAAAGAATTCTGGGCTTATGCAAAAAATGAGCAGTTGAGTAATGAAGATCTGATTAAAGAAGAATATACTGGCATCCGCCCGGCACCGGGTTATCCTGCTTGTCCCGATCATACAGAAAAATATAAACTGTTTTCATTACTTGGTGGTGAAGCATCAACCGGTATTCATTTAACTGAATCACTGGCCATGTATCCTGCAGCAAGTGTCTGCGGCTGGTACTTTGCACACCCTGAAAGCAAATACTTCGGCGTAGGTAAGATTGAAAAAGATCAGCTGCAGGATTATACGGAGCGTAAAGGAATAAGTATGGAAGAAGCAACAAGATGGCTGAGACCTGTTTTGGAATAAGAAAAAAGAGAGCAACTAAGTTGCTCTCTTTTTTTATCTAAAACATAAATCGTCTTAAATCACTCCCCTACTCACCAACTCTTCTTTCAGCAAATCTGCATTTTTAAAATGAATACTTTGCAACCCTAGCTTTTCAGCTGCAACAATGTTGCGCAGGTTATCATCAATAAACAATGCTTTTGAAACATCCACATTATAACGATCAAAAAGTATCTGGTAAAATTCAGGAAATGGTTTTCTTGTTTTCTCCACACCACTCACTACAATACCATCAAACCATCCAAGATAATTGTAGCGTACTAGCGGAATGTTAAACAAATCGTGCTGCCAGTTGGTTAAAGCATAAATTTTATACCTGCCGCTGTCTTTTAATTGTTTGAATATTTCAACTGCTCCTTCAACAGGTCCACCCAGCATATCTGTCCATCTTCCATAATAATCACGGATGGGTTGTTCCCATTCGGGAAATTGTTCAATGAGAATATTTGTTGCTTCAACGATTGAACGACCTGCATCCTGTTCTTCATTCCAGTCGTGTGTACAGATGTTTTCAAAAAAGTAGTTCAGCTTTTCTTCGCTGTCAAAATAATTTTTATACACATGCATCGGGTTCCAGTCAATAAGAACCCCGCCAAGGTCGTAGATTATTGTTTCAATCATCCTGTTATTTGTATTTCTTTATTGATTTCAATTCTTCTGCAGCTGCAGGTTTAATGCTGATGGCACAACCACCTCCTGCTGCAAGTTTCAGTTTTAAATTCGTTGTGTTTGTTACTGCAAATTTTTCAATCACATATGCTTCTGCATTTCCATCCCAGCTGGCATTATCTGCATCACGGTAAATGGTTACAATGTATTTCTGATTTGCATTTAAGAAAGTCAAAGGCACTGTAAAGTTTCTTCCCTGCTCATCAGTAATTGCACCAATATACCAGTTCTCTTTGTTTTTTTCTTTTCTTGCAATAACAAGATAATCGCCCGGCTCAGCCAACAAATATTTACTGTCGTCCCAATCAACCGGCACATCTTTGATAAACTGAAATGCATCCTGTTTTGCTTCATAATTTTCAGGAAGATCAGCAGCCATCTGCAACGGACTGTACAAAGTTACATACAATGCAAGCTGCTTGGTTAATGTTGTATGCATGCGCCTGTTGGGTGCACCTGCTGCATAACCTGTCAATTTAAAAATACCGGGTGTATAATCCATTGGCCCGCCCATTAAACGTGTAAACGGAAGAATGGTTTCATGTTCGGGAGGACTTCCTTCACTAAACGCATTAAATTCATTTCCTCTTCCTGCTTCGCATGCAATAAAGTTGGGATAAGTGCGGTGCAATCCTGTTGGACGAACAGGTTCATGTATATCAATCATCACCAAATGGTCAGCAGCTTTTTTAACTGAACGCAGGTAATGATTAATCATCCACTGCCCATCGTGATGTTCACCACGTGGAATAATTTCACCAACATATCCTGTTTTTACAGAATGATAGCCGAACCGGTTCATAAATTTAAATGCAGTATCCATCTGCTGATCGTATGTTGCAGCATCTGCACTTGTTTCGTTGTGCATTATCATCTGCACATTTTTTTCAGCAGCATATTTCTGAATAGCAGCCACATCAAAATCAGGATAAGCTGTAACAAAATCAAAATGCCGTCCATGCCAGTTGCCATACCATGCTTCCCATCCTGTGTTCCATCCTTCAACAAGCAATCCCTGTATGCCATTCTTTGAAGCAAAATCAATATAGCGTTTTACATTTTCTGTGTTTGCACTATGTCTGCCGTTAGGAATTTGTTTTCCGTTTGCATCAGTCACATCAGGTTTATCAGTATAATTCCAGCTGCCTTTGTTCGTCTGCATTTCCCACCACACTCCCATAAATTTCATTGGCTGAATCCATGATGTATTATTCAGCTTTGATGGCTCATTCAAATTCAGAATCATTTTTGAAGCAAGGATCTCTGTTGCTTTATTGCTTATAATAATCGTACGCCAGGGTGATGTTGCCGGAGTACGTAAATACGCTTTGTTGCCAAAAGCATCAGGAACAAGATTGGCACTAAGTTGATAGGTTGCCCTGTCAACATGCAGCTGCATGGCAGGAAAATCAATTAATGCAGCTTCATGAATATTGATGAACAAACTATCAGCCGTCTTCATCATCAACGGAGTTTGCACTGCATACTGATCAGGAACATTCAGCTCTCTTCCTCCAACAGAAACCATATCTGATTTCCATGCATCAACCTCACTTAATTTAGAAGTGGTATAAAGCTGTTCGTTTGTATCATAATCGCCCGGTATCCAGAATGTTTTATGATCGCCGGTAAGACTGAACTGTGTAATTTCCTTTGTGATGATGAAATACGTCATGTTCTGTTGACGTGGAAACTCATATCGGAAACCAATACCATCATCAAACACACGAAATTCAATATTCAATAATTTGCCCGTGCTGTTTTGCTTCAGCATTAACTTCAGCTGGTTGTAATGATTGCGGATGATTTTCACTTCACCCCAAACAGGGTTCCAGTTTTCATCAACATTTTTTGTTTCATCAGCAACAATGCTGAAGCCGGAAGAAAAATCTTCATTAGCAGCAAATACAAATCCCAGATACGATTGCTTGATAACTGCATGCTGATTATATGTAACAGCATAAAAAGGTTTACCTGTTCCATCAACATCAACAGTAACTTTAATATTTCCAGAAGGGGAAGAAATTTCTTTTGCAGATACGTTCACAAAAAGGAACAGTAACGAAATTGCAAACAATGAAAGAATTCTCATAATTTCGGTTTGAGGAATTGCAAGTTAATCATCTCACCAATAACAATTACTGATCATGCGCATCATTTCTTACAATGTTAACGGCATAAGAGCCGCAATTAAAAAAGGTTTTCTTGATTGGATGAAAACAAACCCGGCAGAAATCGTTTGCGTTCAGGAAACCAAGGCAACAAAAGATGATGTTGATCATGAAGCTTTTCATGAACTGGGTTATTACAACTACTGGTTCAGTGCACAAAAGAAAGGCTACAGTGGTGTGGCTGTGTTTACAAAAATTAAACCCGATAACGTTGAATATGGTAATGGACACGGACCAAGTGATGATGAAGGCAGAGTAATTCAGCTTGACTTTGGTGATGTGCGGTTAATCAACACCTATTTCCCAAGCGGAACAAGTGGAGATGAACGCCAGAGTTTTAAATACAAGTGGCTGGATGAATATTATGCATGGCTCAACACGTTAAAGAAGAAACATCCCAAACTTATTCTTTGCGGTGATTATAATATTGCACATAATGAAATTGATATTCATGATCCGAAGGGAAATAAAAAATCAAGTGGTTTTTTACCGGAAGAACGTGCATGGATGACAAAGTTTTTAGAAAGTGGATGGGTTGATACATTCCGTGAATTTCATCCCGAACCACATCGTTACAGCTGGTGGAGCCAGCGCTTCCCTTCTGTACGACTGAACAACAAAGGCTGGCGTATTGATTACATCAGTGTTACAGAACCGTTGAAGAAAAATTTAAAAGATGCAGAAATATACCCGGATGTAAAACACAGTGATCATTGCCCGGTGTATCTTGAGCTGAAATTGTAAAACCTCCATTATGGAAGCCCTTATAATACTGATTATCCTTGCAATTCTTGTTTTGATAATCGTAAACGCTGCTAACCGAAACCAGAAGCAACAGGAAATTCTGAACAGGATCAAGTCTGTTGAAAACAAGCTTATGCAGATCAATGATAAGCTGCAGCAACAATTTGTAAAACCTGAAACGGTTCAGGAAAAAAAAGAACCTACTCCTCAACAAAAAGCAGAACCACTAAAAGAAACACCTGTTGTAAAAGAAGAACAACCTGCTCCTGTTTATGTGCAGCCCAAAGTAATTGAACCACCTGTTGAAAAAGAAACCCCGGTTCAATCTGCCCAACCTGCACCGGTTAAAAAACCTGAGCCAGTTGCAACGCCACAAACTGCACCTGTATATAAAGAAAGCTGGTGGGAAAAATGGGTGGCTGAAAATCCCGACATTGAAAAATTCATTGGAGAAAACCTTGCCAACAAAATTGGTATTGCAGTTTTGGTATTAGGCATTGGCTTCTTCGTAAAATATGCTATCGATAAAGATTGGATTAACCAGGTTGGCCGTGTCAGCATTGGTTTGTTATGTGGTGCTGCATTGATCTTTCTTGCACATCGTTTAAAAGAAAAATACCGTTCATTCAGTTCTGTACTTGTGGGTGGCGGATTGACTGTATTATATTTTACAATTGCACTTGGTTTTCATCAATACCACCTCTTTTCGCAAACATCTGCTTTTGTAATTATGATTGTGATTACAGCATTTGCTGTAGTTCTTTCATTATTATACAACCGGATTGAATTATCGGTACTGGCAACAATTGGTGGATATGTAACACCTTTTCTTGTAAGCACCGGAGAAAATAATTATGTTTCCTTATTCACTTACCTGTGTATTTTAAATGCAGGCCTCCTGGCTTTGTCCTATTTTAAAAAATGGAACATTGTTCATTACATCGCTGTGTTCTTTACCACAATTATTTTCGGTGGCTGGCTGGTAAACCAGGCAGTAACTTACAACGTTGTTCCTTACAAAGCTGCTATCCTGTTCGCTTCATTATTTTATGTACAGTTTATTGCAATGGCCATCATCAATAAGCTTCGCACAAATGATGTGTTTGGCAAATTTGATTTTTCGTTACTGCTGGGCATTAATGTGCTTTATTACAGTGCAGGTATGTTTATTCTTTCCAAATGGGATAATGGCGATTATAAAGGTTTGTTCACCATCATTCTTGCAGTTGTAAACTTTGTACTTGCATGGGTGTTCTTTAAACGGTTTAAGGCAGATAAGAATTTCGTTTACCTGCTGATTGGATTAACACTCACTTATGTTTCGCTTACAGCGCCAGTGCAGTTAAACGGTAATTACATTACATTGTTCTGGGCAGCTGAAACAGTATTGCTCTTCTGGTTATTCCAACGTTCACAAATTAAACTGATGAAGATTGCTTCGCTGATTGTATTTGCAGCACTGCTTGTCAGCTTATTAATGGACTGGGTTGATCTTTATGTTTGGGTTTCCGAAAAGAGAATGATCGTTTTCAACAAAGCTTATCTCACATCCGTATTTGTAAGTGCTGCATTGTTTGTTTATTACAGCTTACTTTATAAAGAAGCCGATTCATGGTACCTGAAAGGATTCTCCAATCGTTTTATCCGCAATACAATGCTGAGCACCGGTATCATTATTTTCTATGTTGCCGGTTTGTTTGAAATGAATTACCAGTTCTCAACCAGGCAATATGCAGAAGCAATGTTTGCACCTTACAGTTTCTTCTATACAGCCTGCTTTGCAGCAATCACAGTTCCATTGCTGAAACAATTAAAGAAGTTCAGTCATTCGCTGCTGCTGCTGATCACCGTTTATGTATTTATTTATTACTGCCTGGGAATAGTTGTTACCAAAGAATTCTTTGTAAACGATCTTATACTGCAAAACAAATCAGCACTTCCCATCGCTGCACATTGGGCAGGTGTTTTATTACTGTTCTGGCTGATGTTTGAAACGGTGCGTTCGCTCCGCAAAAATTACAAAGAAGAAAAATTATCATTCCCCACTTATGTTATTGCAGCAGCTTATCTTTTAGTGATCAGTTTTTCACTGCTGTATCCATGGCTGCTCATCAACAGTGCAAATGCAGAAAACATCAACTTCTGGTTCAACCTTTATAACAAAGCAGTATTGACCATCAGCTGGGGACTAAGCTCATTTGTAATGATGTGGCTTGGATTAAGAAATAGTTTTAAACCATTGCGTTGGGGATCAATTATCCTGTTTGGAATTACATTGGTGAAACTGTTTCTATACGATATCAGGAATATACCTGCAGGTGGAAAAATTGCAGCGTTTATTCTTCTTGGTGTATTGCTGCTGGTGATTTCATTCATGTATCAACGGTTGAAAAAACTCATTATTGATGATGAAAAACAAGATGTTTAAACTCAGCTGTCTGCTGATGCTCTTTTCAACAGCGGTTGTACATGCACAGCAGTTTAATTATAAAGCTGATCTTGATCCTGTAAAGGAAACAGGATTTTATACAATTAAACTAAGCCCGGAAATTACATCACATCTTAAAACCGACTTTTCTGATTTCCGCATTGCAGATGAAAAAGGAAAATGGGTTCCGCATATTATACTCAATGGAACCGAAGTGATAAAGAAGGAAAAGGTTATTGATTTCCCTATTCTCAGCAACAGCATTACCGACAGTGGTAAAACTGAACTGATTCTGCTGAACAAAGCAGATACGCTTGTTTCCGAGATAAGATTATTTCTGAAAAATACAGCTGTAAGCCGTACAGGTATTATCAGTGGCAGTAATGATCAGAAACATTGGTTTATCATCTCGCCTGTTTTCATCGAACGTTCATATGAAACAACAGTTGCAGAATATATACAGGAATTAAAATTTATTCCATCAGACTACAGGTTTTTTAAAGTGGTGATTAATAATTTCCAAAACGACCCGCTTAATATTTTGCATGCCGGTGTTTATTCAAATGAGTATGTTGAACCACCCAGGCTGTTTATTGAACATAACAATACAATGTTTGTTCAAAAGGATTCGGTAACCCAAACATTGTTGATGATAACGGAAAAAGCTTCCGGGCATATTGGCAAACTGCGGATGAATATAAACGGCCCTAAATTCTATAACAGGCATTTGGTTATCTATCTCCCGGATGCAAATGGCAAGCCGGGAAAATTCATTGCAGAATTTGAACTGTTAAGAGGAATACAGGAATTTGAATTTCCCGTTGTTAAGACCAAACAACTTTTACTAGTTATTGACAACAAAGACAATCCACCGCTATCTGTTACCTCAATCAGTACTGCAGAGCCGTTTGTTTACGCAACATCTTATCTTGACGCAGATCATAGTTATCATTTACTGATGGAGAGTGATTCAGCTTCAGCACCTGATTTTGATCTTGTACAATTTAAAGACAGCATTCCTTCCAATACATTGTTTTTAGCTGCAGGAAAAATTACAGCAGTTGAAAAAGCACAACCTGCCCCAGCTGAAAAATCTTTTTTCAAAAAATGGTTTATATGGCCAATTTTGCTACTGGTGCTGGCTTTATTGTTTATGCTGGTAAAAAGTCTGCTGAACGATATTCATAAATCAAACACCAATAATTAATGTTATGATCGTTTATAACGTAACCACCAAACTTACATGGAACATCCATGATAACTGGTTAAAATGGATGAAAGAAGTACACATGCCCGAAGTGGTAGCCACCGGTTGTTTCACACATGCACAATTATTACGGGTACTGGAAATTGATGAAGAAGAAGGACCAACTTATGCTGCACAATACTTTGCCGATTCAATGGAAAAGAAAAATGAATACATTGAAAAATTTGCAACAGCTCTCCGCAATAAAGTGTTCAGCGAGTGGGGAAACCAGTTCATTTCTTTCCGCAGTATAATGGAAGTTGTGCACTGATTGTGGAAAATGAAAACAATTTATTTTACTCATTTTTCATTGACAAATTCACTCACTTACCAATGACTTTCTGACATAGAAAAGCTGAAACCCTTTACAGCAAAGAGTTTCAGCTTTTTTGTTTACAAACAGTACGCATTTAACAAAATCAATCATCACCTGTAACCCTTGCCCAATAAGGATTTTAGAGGATTTTACATAATCTATTTTCAATTAAAAAAATTTTGTTGCAATACAAAAGCATCTATATTTGTCCCACTTAAAAAATTCTCACTATGAACAAAGCTGAATTAGTTGCAAAACTTGCCGACGATGCAGGTATTTCTAAAACTCAGGCAAATGCTGCATTGGATTCTTTTATTGATGCAGTTACCAAAACATTAAAAAAAGATGGTAAGGTAACATTAGTAGGTTTCGGTACATTTTCTGTAAGCAAACGTGCTGCCCGTACTGGCCGTAACCCACAAACAGGTGCAACAATCAAAATCAAAGCAAAGAAAGTTGCTAAGTTTAAAGCTGGTAAGGAATTGGCTGCAAAGCTCTGATTTCCTGAATTATTTAAAAAGAGCAGGAAGCTTGGCTTTCCTGCTTTTTTTTGATAAACGCAGCATTTGAATTATCTTCAAACTTCAATTAACATCAAATAAAATTTACTATGGGAAGAGGTGATAAAAAAACAGCAAAAGGCAAACGCTTTAAAGGTTCATTCGGCAAAAGCCGTCCTGCAAATGTTGCCAAGAAAGCTGCGAAAAAAGACGCAAAGAAAGCGTAACAACATTCAACAAATAAAAATGGATGATGATACTGAACAGTTTCATCATCCATTTTATTTTTTACACCTGTTTGGTTTAAGATTTTTGTCCGCCTGAAATTTTTGCCAGCATCACTTCTATTTCTGAAAGTCGTGAAAGCTGCGATTCCAGTTTCTTATTGTGATCCGATACCTGCTGCAGATCTTTATTCAGCTCTTCCAGGAATTCATTGCGCTTGTGCAATTGCTGGCGCTGCATATTTGCTTCCTTCAGCTTGCTTTCAAGTTCGGTCGACTCCTGCGATAATCTTGAATTTTCTTCCACCACATCCCTGTACTTCAATCGCAGATCATTTAACTCAACCGAAAGCAAATGATTGGCTTCTTCCAGTTCATCATACTTCAAAGCATTGGCCTGAGGTACCGAAAGCTGCTGCTCCACTTTCATCAGCTTCGATTGAATTTCGTTAAACTCATCGTAAGCTGTTTCAAGCCTGTTCTTCATTTCCTGTGTAAGTATCGTTTGCTCACGAATTGTATTGAGTTCTGTTTCTTTTTCCTGCAATGATCGGCGCAGGTTCATTAACTGATCATTCAAAAACTGGTTTTGCTGTAAAGTTGTCTGGTGTTTCTGCTCAACTTTTTCAAGCAGTTCAACCTGTTCAAGCAATCTTGAAATATTCTGGTTATGCTGCAGCAAATTATCCTGTGCCGATTTTAACTGGGCAAGATATTCAGCCGGAGTAACATCAGCAGCTGCAACAGGCTGCGCAGCAACAGGCATTTCACGCTGCTTCTGCATCAGTTCTTTATTCAGTGCTTTTACCTCATCCAGTTCTTCCAGTAAAATGCGTTCATTATCCCTTGCATGTGCAAGTTCTTTCTGCAAATGTTCGCCCGATTCTTTCTGGCCTTCAAGAATGTTGTAATATTTCATGCGCCAGTCGTGAGCCTCACGTTCATATTTTTCTACATCCAGTTGCTGATCAAACTGGCTGCCGTGACGCATATTCCAGAAGTAATGAATCACAAACCCAAGCACAAGTGCCCCCACCTGGAACATAATAATTTCAGGAACAGAAACACGTATTTCAAGAATAGTTAACCACATTTGATGTTGCTTTAGTTATCAAACAAACTATTACACTGAAAGTTAAACTCTTCGGTAAAGCTGGTAAAGACGATAAGGCGGAATTTTATCCCCAATCAATGCGGGGCTGTGCATATATATCAGGTTGTAACAATTGTGCCCACCTGTTCGCCTGTAACAACACGTTTCAGGTTGTTAGGCCTGTTCATATCAAATACAATAATGGGTAAATTGTTTTCCATGCAAAGTGTAAAGGCAGTCATATCCATTACACGCAGGTTTTTATCAATACATTCCCTGAACGTAACTTTTTCGTACTTGGTTGCTTTAGGATCTTTTTCAGGATCGGCTGTGTAAATACCATCAACCCTCGTTCCTTTCAAAATCACATCTGCATTAATCTCAATTGCTCTTAATGAACCTGCAGTATCAGTAGTAAAGTAAGGATTACCAGTACCTGCTCCAAAAATCACCACACGTCCTTTTTCCAGGTGGCGTATTGCACGCCTGCGTATATAAGGTTCAGCAATCTGTTCCATTTTAATCGCACTCTGCAAACGTGTATATACTCCGGCTTTTTCCAAACCTGCCTGTAAGGCCATGCCGTTAATTACTGTTGCCAGCATACCCATATAATCGCCATGAGCACGTTCAATACCTGTTTCAGCTTCATTCATACCACGGTAAATATTACCGCCACCAATCACTATTGCCACCTGCACACCCAGTTCCGTTATACTTTTAATGTCTTTAGCGTATTGTGTAATCACGGCTGAATCCATTCCGAAATTTTTATCGCCCATTAATGATTCGCCGGATAATTTGAGGAGGATGCGTTTGTATTTTGGAAGCATGCTGCGAAGATAAAGATTTCAGGCGATGCAAAAAACGGAATACAATTTTGTGTTACCAGCGGTTGTGCTATTATGATGCTGCGGTTGCGTCGCACACTTGTGCAGCACAATAAAAATGTACATCTGATCCAACCCTATAATGTTTTGAAAACGTTACAGGTGTTAATCATAAATCCGTTCAATCGCATCTTTATATTTTTCCATAATCACTTTACGTTTCAGCTTTAATGTTGGTGTAAGCTCACCACCATCAACTGTCCATTCATCTGTACACAATTCAAATTTCTTTACCTGCTCCACATGGTTAAACTGCTCATTGTATTCTTCCACAATGTGTTTATACATTTCAATCACAGCCGGGTTGCGTACAAGATCATGAATGCTGGAAAAAGCAATATTGTTTTGTGTAGCCCACTCCTTCAGGTTTTCAAATGCAGGCACAATCAATGCGCCGGCAAATTTCCGTTCAGGACCAACCACCATCATCTGCTCAATAAACCTGCTCTCCTTCATTTTATTTTCAATAGGCTGGGGAGCAACATATTTACCACCACTTGTTTTAAAAATCTCTTTCTTACGGTCGGTGATTTTTAAAAACCTTTTATCTGCAAATACACCAATATCACCGGTATGAAAATATCCATCTGCATCAATCACTTCAGCAGTAAGATCAGGGCGCTTGTAATAGCCCATCATAATGTTATCACCCTTGCAGCATATTTCTCCATCTTCCGCAATCTTTACATCAACACCACTGATTAACGGACCTACTGTTCCAAACATGCGGTTCTTTTCGCTGTAACGGTTTACAGCAATCACCGGCGATGTTTCGGTTAAACCATATCCTTCCATGATATTGATTTTACCTGCAGTGAAAATGCGCAGCAAACGCACCTGGCAGGCGGCAGCACCTGTAACAATGGCTTTTACTTTTCCACCCAAACCTTCACGCCACTTTGAAAAAATGAGTTTATTGGCAATGGCAAGTTTGGTGCGGTAAATAAACCCTTTGTTCTGATTGATTTCAAATTCTTCTGCAACACCAACAGCCCAGAAGAAGAGCTTTTTAACCAGGCCGGTTTGCTCTTGTCCCCTGCCCATAATACGTTCATACACTTTTTCCAGCAGGCGGGGAACTGTTGTAAAAATTGCGGGTTGTACTTCTTTCAGGTTTTCACCAATGGTATCAAGTGACTCAGCATAATAAACCGAAAGACCGTTAAACATGTACACATATGTAACCATCCGTTCAAAAATATGATTGAGCGGAAGAAAACTCAATGAGCGATCACCTGCTGTACAAAATTCATTAAACACTTCTTCGCAACTCATTACATTACTCAGAATGTTTTTATGACTGAGCATTACGCCCTTTGGAGTTCCGGTTGTACCTGAAGTATAAATAATCGTAACAAGATCTTCATACTTTACTTTCGTTTCTGCTTCGGCTAATACAGCATAATCATGTTGTTCAGCCTTGCTCAGAATTTCTTTCCAGTAAAGAGAGTGCTGCACTTTATCAAACGAATAAACAGCCTGCACTGTTGGCGTTTTGCTGCGCAGGTGCTGCACTTTGTGGTAAAGTTCTTCATCGCCCACAAAAACAAGTTTCACTTCTGCATCGTTCAATACAAACTCCAGCTCATTTACTGCAAGTGTGGGATAAATGGGAACTGAAACAGCTCCAATTTTCTGAATAGCAAAATCAAGGAACATCCACTCAGGCCTGTTGCCGCTGATGATGGCAATTTTATCTCTGTGTTCATTGCTGCCATCTTTGGCACCAATGCCAAGATGAATTAAACCTGCAGCAAGTTTATCTACAATTTCTTTTACGGCTGATGTGCTGTATTTATGCCAGATGCCGCCTTCTTCTTTGGCAGCAAACATATCTTCACGTGGAAATTTCTGTAATTGTACTTCAATACAATCAAACAAGCGGTTTGGACTCATATAGCACGCAATTGTTTTGGAAGATAAGGAGATTTCATCAATGAAAAAGCAAAAAAAATCCTGCTTCAAAAGCAGGATTTCTATATGAATTAATTGGAAGATTTATAATACTGACCCGCAGGAACTTTAAACAGTTTTGACTTCTGGAACTTGGTAAAATCATTGTACTGTTCAGCATTCAGCTTTGTCCAGCTTTCATATTTGGCAAGATCGCCGGCAGCTTCAAATATCCAGTGATTGTATGCTTCAAACATACCTTCCTGCAAAAGCTGTGTCTGGTGATCAAACAACTTAAAAGGAAATTTAGCAGCATACTGTTTATTCCAGTCAAGAATAAAACGTGTGCGAAGCATGGTTAAACTTTCGGTTGTAATACCGCTGTTGACCACCACGCTGTTTTGTTTCATTACAGCTGTAAAGGCATCACTGAATTCATTTTTTGTTTTAGATGGTTTCAGTTTCGGATCATCAGAAAAAAACTTTTTATAACCGTCAAGCAACAGGTTTTTTATTTCAGCAGTTTTACTGCTGTAGCTTTCCATGTTAATGAATATTTCACCATACACCAGCGCCCACACTTTATCGGTTGTAAAGAAGTAATAACGTGAAGCAAAATAATAGTTGCCTGCATACGCCGGATCGGCTTTAATTCCTGCTTCCCATTGTACAATACTTGCAGCCTGTTCGCTCATCAGCCAAAGCAATTCGCCATACTCTGCATACAATGCGCCGCTTTCAGGAAATTTCTTCAACGCTTTTTTGTACATCTTTTCGCAATCTTTCGATTCCTGGATGGCTTTAAAAATATTTCCTGCAACCTGGAACACCTGCACATCAGCATCTTCACGATCAATCAACGGCTTGATGGTTTCTTTTGCCTTTCCAAAATCACGCTGGTAATAGTATGTAAGTGCAAGATCTTTTTGTATAGAAAGACTATTGGGTGCTTTAGCAAGCGCTTTGTTCAGCACCAGTACGGCATTTGTCCAGTCGCCGCTGCGCATAAACTGCCTTGCTGTTTCCTGCAACTGGTCAGCATCGGGCTCCTGTGCAAATACTGCAGCAGAAACAAATAACATACTGAAAGCTAAAAGTAGTTTCTTCATAACAGGCTCAAAAATAAATGAAAAGCGGCGTTTGTATAAACACCGCCTTTATATTTTGATTTTCTTATGATTCGTGGTAAATAAGGTGAGTAAGTAACCCATCTCTTAATTTGGGTTCAAACCATGTGCTTTTGGGAGGCATGATGTTGCCGCTGTCGGCAATATCAAACAACTGTTCCATTGTAACAGGATATAAGCTGAACGCAATTTTCATTTCACCACTGTCAACACGTTTCTGTAATTCACCAAGACCACGGATACCACCAACAAAATCAATCCGCTTATCGGTACGCTGGTCTTTAATGCCCAGGTGCTTATCCAGCAAATTATCTGAAAGAATGGTTACATCCAGTACACCAATCGGATCGTTGCTGTAGGTACCTTCTTTTGCAGTAAGCTCGTACCAGTTACCTTCGGCATACATACCAAAGCTGTGCAGTGCAGATGGTTTAACCGGAGTTTTGCCAACAAGTTTACAATCAAAATCAGCAGAAATTTTTTCAATCAGCTCATTCAGCGATAAACCATTGAGGTCTTTCACCAAACGGTTATAATCAAGGATCTGCAGTTCACTTGCAGGAAACAACGTTGTTAAGAAGTACATACTTTCAGCTGTTGCTTCTTCGCCCAATGCTGCTCTTACTTTAGCTGCTGATGCTGCACGGTGGTGACCATCGGCAATATATGTTTGAGGAACCTGCTTTTTGAAAATACCTGAAATGGTTTTAATCACTTCATCATCATTCACCACCCAGATGGTATGCCGGATTTCATCTTCGGCAACAAAATCATACACAGGACTTTTATCTGCTTTCCATTTTGCAACCAGTTCGTTGAGTTCTGTTACATCACGATAAGCAAGAAATACATTTCCTGTTTGTGCTCCGCTTGTTTTAATGTGATTAATGCGGTCGTTTTCTTTATCAGGCCGGGTAAATTCGTGCTTCTTGATAACGTCTTTTTCATAATCCTTAACCGCACTGCCACAAACCAAACCTGTTTGACTGCGGCCATTCATTACCAGCTGATAAATGTAATAACAAGGCTTACTTTCAAGAAACAATACATTACGCTGCATAAATGCCTGCAGGTTTTCTTTTGCCTTGGCATAAACTTCAGGAGCATAATGATCGGTTTCTTCCGGAAGATCGATTTCCGGTTTAGTAATATGTAAAAAAGAATAAGGATTGCCTTGTGCTTCTTCTTTAGCCTCTTTACTGTTTAACACATCATAAGGGCGTGACGCCACTTGTTTCGCAAACTGCGCCTGCGGGCGCAATGCCTTAAAAGGAACTATTGTAGCCATATTTAATACTTACTAACCGCTGCAAAGAAACAGCTTTTTTGGTGAGATTCTGTTTAAAACTGAAAAGCAGATCAACCATGCTTCTGTGCAAATTGGTTGATGAGTGATACAACTGTTTCAACACTGCTCATTGGCAATGCGTTATACAAACTGATACGGAAACCGCCCACACTTCTGTGACCTTTAACGCCATACATTCCGTTTTCTTTACATGTTTGTAAAAATTCTTTTTCCAGTTGTTCATCATTCATGGTAAACACCACATTCATTTTACTTCTGTCGTCTTTTGCAACAGGCAGATTGATAAATGGAATTTTTTCCAGCGTTGAATATAAAAGGGAAGCCTTTTCGTTATTTATTTTTTCAATAGCTGTAACACCACCCTGTTCTTTCAGCCATTTGAGTGTAAGCATTGCAACATACACTGCAAATACTGGTGGAGTATTCAGCATACTTCCTTCTTTAATATGATTGCGGTAATCAAGAATAGTTGGAATTGTGCGGTTTGCTTTACCCAGCACATTTTTATTCACCACAACAAGGTTTACACCTGCCGCACCCATGTTCTTTTGTGCACCTGCGTAAATAAGACTGAATTTGGAGAAATCAATATCACGGCTCAGAATATCACTGCTCATATCAGCTACCAGCGGAACACCTGTGTTGTAAGGAATCGTATTCCACTGCGTACCTGCAATGGTTTCGTTGGTTGTGATATGAAGATAAGCTGCAGTTGGTGTTACTGAAAGCTCTTTGGGCATTGAAGTATAATTGTCGGCCTTTGTTGAGCCGGCAATTTCTACATGACCAAACAATTTTGCTTCCTTGATTGCTTTACCTGCCCATGTACCTGTTTCGGTATAAGAAGCAATACCATCATCACTCAGCAGATTCATTGGCACCTGCATGAATTGTGTGGAAGCACCGCCATGTAAAAACAATACTTCAAAATCATCATTTAAACGCATGAGTTCTTTTACCAGCGATCGTGCTTCATTCATCACATCTTCAAACACTGCTGTACGATGACCGATTTCAAGAATGGATAAACCACTGTTGTTGAAATTAAGAACCGCCTCACTTGCTTTCTGAAATACTTCCTTTGGTAAAATAGAAGGTCCTGCATTAAAATTGTGGATCATGCCGCAAATTTAATGTTTTCGGGGGGAACAGGTGTTAGGTATAAACTATGCCTGTTTTCAAAAGCTAACCGGTATAATGTCCTACATCATTATTATTTTCACTGCAGAACTTTGATGAGCGATTATTGCAAATTCAACATCCATAAATTTGTTTTTATGAAGAAAATAGCTGCACTGCTTGTATTTATCCTGCTTTATCATGCAGGCATATTTGCACAAAAAACTTACTTGTTAATACCTGATCGTGTGTTTGATGGTGTACAGGTGCATGAAGGCTGGGCTGTGCTGGTGAAAGACAGCTTAATCATTGCAGTTGGTCCTGTTACACAACTGCCAAAAGAAAATGCAGAAGTGATTACGATGAAAGGTTGCACATTGCTACCGGGCTTAATTGAAGGCCATTCGCATTTGTATTTGCATCCTTACAATGAAACTTCATGGAACGACCAGGTGTTGAAAGAATCCCGTTCGTACCGCACAGCAAGAGCCGTTGTGCATGCAAAACGAACACTTGAAAATGGTTTTACCACTGTTCGTGATTTGGGAACAGAAGGTGCGATGTATGATGATGCCGGTTTAAAAAAATCAATTGATGATGGAATTATTCCCGGCCCACGTATGCTTGTGGCAACAAGAGCTATTGTTGCAACCGGAAGTTATGGAGTAAACAAAGGTTACAGTGCCGATGAAGATTTTCCCAAAGGTGCTGAAGAAGCCGATGGACATGATGCAATCATCAAAGCTGTGCGTACACAAATTGGCAAGGGTGCAGATGTGATTAAAATTTATGCCGATTACCGCTGGGGAGCAAATGGTGAAATACAACCAACATTTTCACAGGAAGAAATTGCTTTGATTGTTGAAACTGCAAAAAGCAGCGGAAGACCTGTTGCAGCACACGCAGGTTCTCCCGAAGCAATACGCAGGGCTGTGCTGGGCGGATGTGAAACGATTGAACATGCCGATAATTGTACTGCTGAAGTTTTTCAGCTGATGAAAGAAAAAGACGTGTACTTCTGTCCTACTCTTGCTGCAACCGAAGCAATTGCAAAATACCGTGGATGGATGAAAGGAAAAGATGCCGATCCTGAATCAGTAAAGAACAAAAAGCAATCCTTTAAAACAGCAATGGAAATTGGTGTGAAAATTATTTTCGGTGGAGATGTGGGAGTATTTCCTCACGGCGATAATGCACGTGAAATGGAACTGATGGTGGAATATGGCATGAAGCCGCTTGATGTATTGCGATCAGCCACATCAGTTAACGCAACAGCTTTTCATCTCAACAATCTTGGACAAATCAAAACAGGTATGCTTGCAGATATCATTTTTGTTGAAGGCAAACCAGACGAACAGATTCAATCAATCAGGAAAATAAAACTGGTAATGAAAAATGGAAAAATTGTTGTGAGAAATTGATTTGTATAATTTATTCATGTTCTCTTCCTGCAATTTTTCCTTTACGCCAGCTTTCATTCAGCAGTTCAAATTCTTTTATATCGTCTTCAGTAAACTCTTTATTTGTGAGTTGCTTTAAATCGGGCTGGCCTGCATTTATCCATGCCGTATACCAGAACGATGCAACGGCAAAAATACTTTGACGCATACGCAGTTCAACCATACCCACAAGTTTGTTATTATATGCAGAAGTAAAGGATGCTGAATAAACTTTTGTTGTAACGCCATTCCTGTTTTCAAATGCAAATTTCTGATCGTGTGAAAATTGCTGCGTCAGCAATCGTTCATACAGCAAAACAGTATCAGCTGCTGCTGCACTTTCCAGTACACGGTTCCAGATAAACTGCCCGGGATTTTTGATAAACTCCGCCTTACCTATCCAGAAATCAAATTCTTTATCGGCCAGTAATTCCGGCACCCTGCTTTCCCAAAAACCATGAATTCCTTTTTGGTTGGTGAATTGCCCGTTATGATTACTGTTTGCATGCAGCGGCACATGTGCATCGGCTATGTAATGACCAATCTCAGCACTGAGCTTTAAAATTTTTGTTTGATTCTTTTCTTTAAATGCTTTTGTTAAGCGTTGCAGCATTGTTTGCACCCACCATGGTACAATGCCATAAGCTGCAAGTGTATCTGCACCGTATTTTGATACAGCACTATCATAGTTGCGTGGCAATTCTTTGTAAGGATAAATACCGTAACGGTCAATATCAATATAATGCCTCGGACCTTCTTCAGGCACTGCGTACCTGCGTTTATCAGGATCAGGTGCATGCTCGCTTAAAAAATCAATGTTGGCTTTATAAAACTGCAGCATTTCAGGTGGCAACAAAAAAACAGCCAGGTAATTTATTTTCCGGTGTCCATAAAATCCCCAGCAAAACACCTGTTGAACAGCACAAATAAAGATGAGTGTTAAACAGAATTTTTTCATTCAGGTTATTTAGGTGGTTACTGTTTTGCTGCAGGAACTTATTACATCGATTGTTCTTCTTCCACTTTTGTAACACCACCGCTAATGGCAAATTTCATTGCTTCGCCCGGTGTTACCAGCTGATCAATCGGTTTTACCCTGCTTGCAGGAATAAGATACACATTTCCTGCAATAGAATAACTCATGGGCACATATACTGCCACGTAATCTTTCAAACCAAAGTCTTCCATATCATCTTTCGTTAAAAAAGCCACACGCCACACATCATTATCATCAATGTTGGCCAATACTGGTTTGTTGAATTTCTTTTTCTCACCGGCAAAGGCTTCAAAAAACTCCTTCACAGTAGTATAAATGAATTTAATACCCGGTGCCCGCTCCAGCCAGCGGTCGAACATATTGAATAACCTGCTCTGGATAAAGAATGTACTGAGGTAACCAACAAGGCTTATTGTAACGATAACAACCACGAAGCCCAGGCCGAAATTGCGCACTTTTACATTTCCTCCATCATCAATAAAAGTAAAAATGGGAATCAGATCGTCTATACTGGTTATGATCCAGTAAATAGCGTAGCCGGTAACAACAACCGGGGCCAAAACAAGTAATCCCTGCAAAAAATACTGGAGAAAATTTTTATAGCTGAATGATTTGAACATGCTGAACAGTTTAAGATCAAAATTACAGTTTCAGGAGGCAGTGAAGGGGTTATTTTTTTTGATGAATGGAGAAAATCGGGGACGGAAACTTTGACAACGATATAAGTTTCCATAGTTTTGCGAACTGAAAAAGTGAATATGGAACCGAAAGACCGCATACAATCAAAAGCCCGGGAACTCTTTCTACGCTATGGAATCAGGTCGGTATCAATGGATGATATTGCCTCTCAGCTGGGTATGAGTAAGAAAACGATTTACCAGTCGTTTGCCGATAAAGACGACCTGGTAGCAGCAGTTATGAATGTGGAAGTAACACAGATTCATAATGACTGCGAATTCTGTAAACGACAGGCAAAGGATGCTATTGATGAAATTTTTGGCACTATGCAGCAGATCTATGATCAGTTCACCAATTTGAACCCGATGCTGCTGTACGATATTGAAAAGTTTCATCCCCGTGCCTTTGAAACGTTCAGGAAAATGAAAGAGGAATATTTATTGCAGGTAATTGCACTTAACCTGAAACGGGGAATAAAGGAAGAATTATACCGTGAGGACATAAATATTGAACTGATGAGCCGCTACAGGGTAGAAACAATTATGACACCGTTCGCCATTTCGGCCTCATCGCCCTCAAAATTTAACCTGGTTATGATTACCATAGAACTGATGGAACATTTCCTGTACGGAGTTGCCACATTAAAAGGACACAAACTGATTACTAAATACAAAGAAGAACTATTAAAAAAGAAGGTGTATGAAATTACTCACAAGAAGTAAGCTACTGTTGTTAATGACTGTGATTGTAACGGGAAGTATTACCGCTCAAACGCCAACAGAATATAAACTGTCGGTAAAGGATGCAGTGAACCTGTCGTTAAAAAACACGATCGACATTAAAAACCTGCGTGTTGATTCGCTGAAGCAGGAAGCTCAAAACAAAGAAATTACCGGTATGGCGTTGCCGCAGGCATCAGCTTCAGGACAGGTTGGTCATTACCTGAACCTGCCAAAGATTTTGTTCCCTGATGCAGGTGAAACAAGTATTTATACAGTATTAAATAAAGAAGGTGTAAAAGATGGAAGCGGTAACACTATTCAGCCAAAGTATAGTTTTACTGTAAGAGAATTCAGCTTTGTACAACCGTGGAATATTACTGCAGGCGCTTCAGTAAGTCAGCTGTTATTTCAGCCGGAAGTATTTGTTGGGCTGCTTGCAAGAAAAACCTCGATTGAATTTGCATCGAACAACATTAAAGTTGCCGAAGTAAAGCAAATCGAACAGGTGCAGAAAGCTTATTACCAGGTTTTGATTGCAGAACAGCAACTGGATGTGCTGAAGAAAACCATTCAGCGTATGGAAAAACTGGCAACAGACCAGCAGCAGTTGTACAAAAATGGCTTTGTTGAAAAACTGGATATTGATAAAACAACTGTTTCTCTCAATAACTTGAAAGCAACAGAAACTCAATTGAACAATATGATTGAGATGGGCTATGCTGCACTGAAGTTTGCAATGGGACTCAAGCAAACAGATGTGGTTATTCTTACCGATAAACTCAACAACGAATCTGTAAAAGAAAATATTCTTGATGATGGTACTGTTGATTATAATAACCGCAGCGAACTGACATTGCTCAATACGGTAAAAAAACTTAATCAGCTTGATATTAAACGTAACCAGTTAGGCTACCTGCCAACAGTTGCTGTTTCCTATCAGTTCCAGGAACAAGGTCAGCAAAACAAAAGCTATTCTGCCATTACAGGAAGCAGCTGGTTCTGGTACAACTCCAACCTGATTGGTTTAAGTGTAAGCGTTCCCATCTTCGATGGCTTTCAGCGCAAGTACAAAATTCAGCAGGCAAAATACAGTCTTGAAAAAACAAACAACAATATTGAACAGTTTAAACAGGCTGTTGATCTTGAACACAACGTTTCAAAAATCAATTTAAAAAATGCCATCCTCACAATGGATGCACAAAAGAAGAACCTTGAGCTGGCTGAGCAGGTGTACAATACAACAAAGAAAAAATATGAGCAGGGTGTGGGCAGCAGTTTTGAAGTATTGCAGGCCGATACAGAATGGCAAAGAGCATACGGAAATTATTTTGATGCGATGTACAATGCTGTGATCGCAAAAATTAATTATCTCAAAGCAATTGGTAAACTCAATTAATCAATCAACCAAAACAAACACATAAGTATGAAACGCATATTACAATACACAATCATCGCAGGAATGGCAATCATCATTGCATCCTGCGGTACAGGAAGGAAAGAGAAGCTTGGATCTCTTGGTGAAAAGAAAGCAAAACTGGAAGAACTGAAAAAGCAACAATCAACTCTTGCTGCAGAAATTCAAACACTGCAGGATGAAATTGCAAAGCTTGATACTGGCAGTGCAACTGCTTCAAGAGCTAAACTGATTGCTGTTGCTCCTGTTACAACAGAAGATTTTTCACACTACATCGATCTGCAGGGAAAAATTGATGCAGAAGATATTTCTTACATCGCTCCTTCAAACGGACAAGGCGGTGTTGTTACTGACATTTATATTAAAGAAGGTCAGTTTGTGAAGAAAGGTCAGCTGGTACTGAAACTGGATGATAAAGTACTTCGCCAGCAAATTAAAATTCAAGAAACTCAATTAAGCTTTGCAAAAGAAGTATACCAACGTCAAAAGAATTTGTGGGATCAGAATATTGGTACAGAAGTACAATTGCTTTCAGCAAAAAACAATGTTGATGCGCTGGAAAAACAAATTGCAACCATGCAGGAGCAAATCAAACTGTATACAGTTTACTCTCCGGTGAGCGGTATTGCAGATGTGGTGAATGTAAAAGTGGGTGAATTGTTTGTTGGTGCAAATGCTGCTGGCCCGCAGATACGCATTGTAAACTCCGCAACATTAAAAGCAACAGCCGATGTTCCTGAAAACTATATGAGCAGGGTGCATGTTGGAAGCCAGGTTGAAGTTACTGTACCGGATATGAACCGTACATTCAGTTCAACAATCCGTATTTCATCACAGCTGATTAATCCAAACAGCCGCTCATTTACAATTGAAGCTCCTGTTCCCGGCGGAACTGTTCGTCCAAATTCTGTTGCGCAGGTTCGCATTAAAGATTACAGTGCACCAAATGCAGTTGTTATTTCTGTAAACCTTGTGCAGACTGATGAAAAAGGAAAATATGTTTATGTAATGGAGAAAGATGGTAAAGGAAGAAATGTAGCTGTTAAGAAACCGGTTGTTGTTGGTGAATCGTACGATAACAAAGTTGAGATCAAAGGCGGTTTACAGGCAGGCATGCAGGTGATTACTGAAGGATACCAGAACCTGTACAACGGACAAGTGGTATCAACTACTGCTTTATAAATTTTTGAATCAACTTGATCATTATACTGAGCAGCTTTATAAAACAGATGAATAGTGAACAAATGTACAAGAGTGCGACGCCTGTGAAGCTGAACAGCATTACAAATGATGACTATAAAAAAATACTATGCAATCAAAATTTTTAGAAGGGGTAAGTAAAAAGTTTAAAGAAATAGGTTTTACCAGCTGGAGTATAGATAACCGCACAGCTATCTATATTGTAACTATACTTATTTCTGCATTGGGTTTGTATAAATTTCAAACCATGCCGAAAGAACAGTTCCCCGATATTGTTGTGCCTACCATTTCGGTAGTTACTGTTTATGTGGGAAACGCTCCTGCTGATATTGAGAATCTTGTAACACGCCCCATTGAAAAGCAAATCAAAAGCATCAGTGGTGCAAGGGTAAACAAAGTACAATCCATATCGCAACAGGATTATTCATTAATCATTGTTGAGTTTGATACGGATGTTAAAACTGATATTGCCAAGCAGAAAGTAAAAGATGCCGTGGATAAAGCAAAGACCGATTTGCCGCAGGATCTTACATCACAACCGGAAGTGCAGGAATTTGCGTTCAGTGAAATTCCTATCATGTATGTAAACGTAAGTGGTAATTATGATGCGGTGAAACTGAAGCAGTATGCTGATAAATTGCAGGACAGGTTTGAAGGACTGAAAGAAATTACAAGAGCTGATATTGTTGGTGCGCCTGAACGTGAAATACAGATCAATGTTGATCCTTACCGCATGGCTGGTGCAAAAATCACATTCAGTGATATTGAAAATGCCATTAAACGTGAAAATGCCGATATCAGTGGCGGACAGGTTGAAAGTGGAAATATGGAACGCACTGTACGTATTCGTGGACAGTTTAAAACTGCGTTTGATATTGATAAAATTGTAGTGAAGAACGTAAGTGGCTCACCAATTTACCTGCGTGATATTGCGTCAATAAAAGACACGATTAAAGAAAGAGAAAGCTATGCACGTTTAAATGGACAGAATGTAATTACACTCAACATCATTAAACGCAGTGGTGAAAACCTGATATCGACTGCTGATACTGTAAAAGCTACAGTAGCAGAAATGAAATCAACGAAAGAACTTCCTGATGATCTGAATGTAACAATTACAGGTGATCAGAGTAAGCAAACAAGAACTTCATTTAATGATCTCGTAAATACCATCATCATCGGTTTTATTCTTGTATTACTGATCCTGATGTTCTTCATGGGTGTTACCAATGCATTCTTTGTGGCGTTGAGTGTGCCGTTAAGTGTGTTCGTTGCCTTCCTGTTCCTGCCTGTGGGCGATTGGCTTGTAGGTACGGGTATTACACTCAACTTCATTGTATTGTTTGCATTGCTGTTTGGGTTGGGAATTATTGTGGATGATGCCATTGTGGTAATTGAAAACACACACCGTATTTATCATAACGGTCGTGTACCAATTATACGAAGTGCAAAAGAAGCTGCAGGTGAAATATTTATTCCTGTGCTTGCTGGTACAGCCACAACACTTGCACCATTCTTCCCGCTGCTTTTCTGGAAAGGGATCATTGGTAAGTTTATGATTTACCTGCCTGTGATGCTCATCTTTACATTAACAGCATCGCTTGTTGTAGCATTTATCATTAACCCTGTATTTGCTGTAAGCTTCATGAAGCCTGAAGGAAGAGAGTATGATGAGCCTAAAAATGCCATCTTCCGTAAATGGTTCTGGTGGGTATTCTGGATTGGTGGTGGTTTAATGCATATGCTCGGTAATCATGGTATTGGAAACTTCCTGTTCTTCATGGCACTGATGGGAGTATTGAACCGTTATTTACTCCGTGATTCAATTTACTTCTTCCAGGAAAAAGTATTGCCTAAACTGATGAACAGTTATGAAAAACTGTTACGTTGGGTATTAAAAGGAACAAGACCTGCCTGGATGCTGGTATCATTGTTTATCCTGTTTCCTGTTGCGGCAGTTATGCTGTTCATGCGTGGCAACCCGGTTACATTCTTCCCAAGTGGAGATCCCAACATTGTGTATGTGTATATGAAGCTGCCTGTTGGTACAGATGTGAAGTATACTGATTCCATTACAAGAGTACTTGAACAAAGAGTTGATAAAGTGCTTGCAAAAGAAAAACCGGGTAGTGAAGGTTCAATTGTTGAGAGTGTGATTACCAATGTTGCCGTTAGTGCAAACAACCCGAGGGATAATAACAGGAGCACACAACCTAACCTGGGACGTATACAGATTTCGTTTGTTGAATTTGAAAAACGGCATGGAAAGAGTACACAGCCAATCATGGATGAAATCAGGAGCAGCATTAAAAATATTCCTGGCGCACAGATCAGTGTTGAAAAAGAAGCAGGTGGACCAAATACAGAACCTCCTGTTAATATTGAAGTAAGTGGTGATGATTATGCCAGCATTTCAAAAGTTGCAACTGATCTTTATAATTACCTCGACACCAACCGTGTTGATGGAATTGACAACCTGCAGATGGATGTTGACCTGAACAGTCCGGAAATCACCATTACAGTTGACAGGGAACGAGCATTGATTGAAGGTGTGAGCACAGCACAGGTTGGTATGGAAATACGTACTGCATTATTTGGTAAAGAAATCAGTAAGCTGAAAGAAGGTGAAGATGAATATAAAATTCAGTTACGCTACAGCGATTTACAGCGCAACAACATCACTGACCTGATGAATATGAAAATCACTTTCCGTGATTTCAACACAGGACAAATTAAGCAGGTGCCAATTAATGCTGTTGCAAAATTTGATTATACAAGTACAAGTGGTGGTGTTAAACGTAAAAACCATAAACGTACCATCCAGTTACAATCAAATGTGGATGATCCGAGCAAGACAACACCAATCAACGCAGCACTTAAATTAAAGATTGATGATTTCAGAACAAAAACAAGAATACCGGATGATGTAACCATTAAACAAAGTGGTGAAAGCGAACAGCAAAAAGAAACATCAGCATTTCTTGGTAAAGCATTGATGATTGCCATTGGTTTGATCTTTATGATTCTTGTATTACAGTTCAACAGCTTAAGCAAACCGTTTATTGTAATCACTGAAATCTTCTTTAGTGTAATTGGTGTAATGATCATGTATGCAATAACCGGGCAAACGATTGCGACTATCATGTTCCTGGTTGGTATCGTTGGTCTTGCAGGTATTGTAATTAAGAACGGTATTCTCTTAATCGAATTCACTGATGAGCTTCGCCATCGTGGTTATAAAACAAGAGAAGCCGCAATACAAGCCGGAAAGATCCGTATCATTCCTGTATTGTTAACAGCACTTGCAACTATGCTTGGATTGTTACCGCTTGCAGTTGGATTTAATATTGATTTCGTTTCATTGTTCCAGCACCTGAATCCAAAGATTTTCTTTGGTGGTGATAGTGTGGTGTTCTGGGGACCATTGAGCTGGACAATCATTTATGGATTAATCTTTGCATTCTTCCTTACATTAATGATGGTTCCAAGTATGTATCTCATATCAGAACGTTTACGCCGCCCGATGGAACGTTTTTACGGAACAAAATATATTGCATTGCTTGGATTCCTCGGTCCGTTTTTCTTTATCCTTGTCTTTATCATGTACCTGGTAAAAACATTACAGGGCAAAAAAGTATGGATGGGACAACAAAGAAAAGCAACCGCTTAAGAATGTTTCGACTTGTTATTTTGGTTATAGCAAAGCCCCTTCAAATGAAGGGGCTTTTTATATGGATAAGGTTATAAGCAACGATGATGGCGAAATGCCTTAAAAAATTATTTCTTTTTAGCAGGAAGGTGAGCTTGTAAACCAACATTTACAGGAATATACCATCTTTTATATGCACTTGTATAGTCATAACCTGTTCCTGTTGATGGCCTGTATTCATAAGTTGTTTTTGAACTGCCATAATTAAAGCCAACAGAAACATAAAAACCAAGTGTTTTGCTGATAAATTGTTCATAGCCGAAAGCAAGCCCGGAGTTCCAGTCATATTTTGGCTTGTAGGTTGTTTCTGAACTGCTTCCTGTACTAGTACTGCTTTTGCTTTTCCCACCTGAAATTCCGTATTGAGCATTCAGTTGTACAAAAGGCATCCCGGTTTTACTTCCGCTGAAATAATAACGGGCATAAGGACTTAAATAAAAAGCCGGTTGATTAGATGTTGATTTGGAAGTAGTAGTTGAACTTGAATTACTACTGTTTGAAGTACTGGTATAAAAACTCATCGATACTCCACCACCAATAGCAAGCCTGTCTTGTACAAACCAGGCAACATTTGGATTTACGCTGATGCTGAAGCTGTTGCCTTCACTTTTATATACAGTAGGTGTGTTGGAATAGGTTGTTTGAGAATTGCTGTTGGTGTAACTGATACTTCCAAAACCTACACCAATTAATTTACTGCCTTTTTCTGTTTGTGCTGAAACAACAAGAAGTGAGCATAATGCTGCAACAAGGAAAAATGTTCTTTTCATAAATAGTTTGTTTAGTGTACACAAAGAACTATCAAAGCAACGTTAGCCGCAATCCCACAAACTGGTTAAATAAGTAGTATAAGAAAATAGCCGCTTAGTGGTATAAAAAGCCCGCTTGTTGAAATTCAAAGAACATTAGATTTGCTATTTGTAATTTTTAAACATCAAATAACTTTTATATGGCACAGGCACATGAAATTGACTACCGCATTGTTGGCGAGGAAATGCAGTATGTTGAAATTGAACTCGACCCCAATGAAACCGCCATTGCAGAAGCAGGCAGTTTTATGCTGATGGATGATGGAATACAAATGGAAACAATCTTTGGTGATGGAAGCGGCAACCAGAGTAACAGTGTTCTCGGCAAATTATTTTCAGCCGGCAAACGCCTGCTTGTTGGTGAAAGCCTGTTTATGACTGCTTACACCAATATAGGCCAGGGAAAAAAACGGGTGAGTTTTGCTTCACCTTATCCCGGAAAAATTATTCCACTTGATTTGATGCAGCTCGGTGGTACAGTTATTTGTCAGAAAGATGCTTTTCTCTGCGCAGCCAAAGGAGTAAGCGTTGGCATTGCATTACAGCGTAAGCTTGGTACTGGCCTATTCGGTGGTGAAGGTTTTATCATGGAAAAACTGGAAGGTGATGGAATGGCCTTTGTACATGCAGGCGGCCATGTGTTTGAACGTGAACTGCAGGCAGGTGAAATTCTGAAGATTGATACAGGTTGTGTGGTTGCTTATACCAAAACCATTGACTTCGATATCCAGTTTGTAGGTGGTATAAAAAATACCATTTTTGGGGGAGAAGGTTTATTCTTTGCAACACTGCGAGGTCCGGGTAAAGTGTGGATGCAAACGCTTCCCATTTCACGACTGGCAAGCCGCATTCTCTCTTATTCACGCCCGGGCAACCGTAAAGAAGAAGGAAGCATTCTCGGCGGTATCGGCAATTTACTTGACGGCGATGGTTTTTAATTAAACGCATTGTTTAAATAAAAAAGGAAAGTTGGTAACTTTCTCGTATGAGAAAAATCACTTTCCTTTTTTTATTGTCATTTGCTTTTAAAGCTGCCTTTGCCCAAACAATTGAACTAAAAAAAGACCTTGTCATTTCATCATCGGTAAATGTAATTGCGAAAGAGTATAAAATTGCTGCCGATACTTCACTGAACAAACCCGTTATTTTAATTGAAGGCAATAACATTACTGTTGATTTCAAAAAAGCAGTATTAACAGGTTCAACAGGGAAATTATCGCCTGATGAATTTTACGGAACAGCAATCATTATCAGAAACTCAAAGAATGTTACGATAAAAAACCTGTTTGCAAGAGGATATAAAATTGCTGTGAGAGTTGAAAACACAGATGGACTTCATCTTGAAAACTGCGACTTCAGTTATAACTACCGCCAGCACTTGAACAGCACTCCCGAATACGAAGATATCAGCGACTGGCTCAGTCATCATCACAATGAAAAAGACGAATGGTTAAGATATGGCGCTGCTATTTACATGCGCAACTGCAACAACAGTGTTATCAGCAACTGCACAGTAACAAACGGACAAAATGCTTTAATGATGACTGATTGCAACAACAACATCATCAAACAAAATTTCTTTTGCTTCAACTCCGGTCTTGGAATTGGCATGTACCGCAGCAGCAACAATCAAATCATCAGCAATAACCTTGACTGGAATGTTCGTGGTTACAGTCATGGTGTTTACCAGCGTGGACAGGACAGTGCAGGAATATTAATTTATGAGCAAAGCAATGATAATCTTATCCAGTATAATTCTGTAACACATAGTGGTGATGGATTATTCTTATGGGCTGGACAAACAACAATGGACAACGGGCAGGGAGGTTGCAATGGAAATAAAATCATTCACAACGATTTCAGTTTTGCACCAACAAACGGTATTGAAGTAACCTTCAGCAGTAACATCATTGAACAAAACTATATCGAAGGTTGTACGCATGGCATCTGGGGTGGCTACAGTTATAACACAGCAATCGATAAAAATTATTTCATTAATAACCGCATTGCAATTGCCATTGAGCACGGGCAACACAACAACATTCAGCAGAATGTATTTGCATTTGATTCCACGGCCGATCTTGGTGATAAAACAAAAACATCCAGTGGCATCCGGCTATGGGCAAACCCTGTTGAACCTTCCGACTGGGGTTATCCAAAGTACAGGGATACAAGAAGCGTGTACACATCAGTAACAGAAAATATTTTTTCAGGAATAGATGTGCCTGTTGATATTAAACAAACAGACAGCAGTGAAGCAATCAATAATATTTCAGACAAAGCTTTTAAAAAAGACAGCATCAGCAATGTTGTGCTGAACAATGAAATCAAACAAAAAGTAACAGCATATATATTTAATAAAAACACTCTGCTTCCTGCACCAAAAAATTCATCAAGGGGAAGAAAATATATTCTTGTAAATGAATGGGGCCCTTTTGATTTCAATTCGCCGCAACTTGTTTTAAGAAAACAGGATGGAGATGTTTATGAATTTGAAATACTTGGTCCTGCAGGAAAATGGGCAGTGCACCAGTTGAAAAATGCAGTGATCAAAGAACCGCAGCAACACCATGTTCCCGGAACAATTAAAGCAATCATTACCAACAAAAATGATTATGCTGTTGTGTTATCGTATAAAGGAGAAAAAGTTGTTGACCAGTTTGGTCACACAACTGATAAAGGACAGCCGTATTTGTTTTCTTCATCTTACCAGCAGCAAACATCATTATGGAATGTTGCATGGTTTAATGCAGACAGTTCGCTGAATCCGTATGCGCATTATGAAGCTTACAAGCAACTTGTTTCAGGCAAACCAACTGCAACAGGCAGGTTTGATCATATCCGTTTTAACTGGTGGGGCAAGCCTGTAAAAGAAGTTACAGAAGATTATTTTGCAACGGTTGCAGAAACTGATGTCAACCTTGAAAAAGGAAAATATGAGTTGGGCATTACAAGTGATGATGGTGTGAAAATTTTTGTTGATGGCACTCTTGTAATTGATGCATGGAACCCTGCACTGTTTCAGCAGGCTGATCTTCCGCATTTCAGGAAAGAACTGCAGCTGAATGCAGGAACGCATCATATCCGCATTGAACATTATGAGTTAACAGGATTTTCCTGCTTAACATTTTCATTGAAAAAGAAAGCGTAAATATTTACAACGTACCCTTCACCATGCCGCCATCAACAGTAATGGTTTGTCCGGTTACATAGCGGCTGTGTTTGCTCAGCAACCAAAGTGCAAGTGATGCAAAATCATCTGCTTCACCCAAAGCACCAACAGGAATTTGATTGATAGCTGCCTGCTTTATTTCATCAAAAGGCAAACCTGTCTGTTCGCTTTTCTTTACATACAACCTGTCAATAGCCGGTGTGTTGTGGCTGCCGGGGCCAAGTATATTTAATGTAACACCGCTGCGTGCAATTTCCTGGCTCAATGTTTTTACCATACCAACAACTGCAAGTCGTAATGAATTACTGAGCACTAAATTTTCAATGGGTTGTTTTACGCTTGAGCTTTCAACAAACACCAAACGTCCATAACCTGCTTTGATCATGGCAGGAACAAATGCCTGTGTAAGCTCCACTTTCCAGCGAAGGATTTTATGGTAAGCATCATCCCAATCTTCCAGTACTGTTTCCAGCACCATTTTAGCAGGCGGGCCTCCTGCATTTACGAGCATACCATGCAACTGCCGTTTGCCAACAATTGCTTTCAATGCTTCAATTGTGCTATGCTGTGTAAGATCGCCTTCCACAATTTCTGCCAAAGGCTGATGAGCGTATTGCTGTTCCAGTTTTTCTTTGCCTCTTGCCACAACAATTACAGCTGCACCTTCATTGAGCAATGCATGTGCAACTGCTTTTCCAAAACCACTGGTGGCACCACCAACAATAAACAACTGGCTGTTTAATTCAAGATTCATATAATTATTTTTTGATCAAGACAAACAAAGCCCATCATACGACGGGCTTTGCAGATTTTATACAATGATGGTTTTACTCAACATTCATGTGGCTGTCGATCTGTTCGCAGAGTGAAGCAAAAATTTCATCAATACTTCCCTCGCCTTTTACTTCAGCCAGTTTATCAAACTGCTTGTAATAATCAGCAACAACCGAAGTTTTGTTACGGTATTCAACAATTCTTGCACGGATCACTGTTTCGTTGGTATCATCGCTGCGGCCGCTGGTTAAACCACGGTTGAGCAAACGCTTTACCAGTTCTTCTTCCGTAACAAGCAATGAAATCATGGCATTGATCTGTGTGCCTTTCAGCTTCAGTAATTTATCCAGTGCTTCGGCCTGTGCGGTTGTGCGGGGAAATCCATCAAACAAAAATCCTTTTGCTTCAGGATTTGCTTCCAATGCCGAGCTGATCATACCAATCACCACTTCATCGGGCACAAGTTGTCCTTTGTCCATTAATTTTTTTGCTTCCATTCCAAGAGGAGTCTGGGCTGCAATTTCGCTGCGCAGTAAATCGCCGGTACTTAAATGTTTCAGACTATACTTTTCGATGAGGCGTTCGCTTTGGGTACCTTTTCCACTTCCGGGAGGGCCAAACAAGATCAGATTAAACATACATTACAATCCTTGATTCAGTTGTAAATATATAGAGCAAACGTGAAATACGGCCATAAAAAAATATACCGTTGAAAAAGGCCTGAAAAAGCCTGAACCATTGCCCTTTTTACTTGTTTAAAAACTAATAAATGTTAAGAATTTGCTGTACGGGATAAACGGATAACAGTTGCCTTGCGGCTTTCGTAACTTTAACCAACAATTGAAGGAATGATATGAGCAAACGATTATCACTAAAAAGCATGTGCCTGGTTTTAGCAGTACTGCCACTTGCAATAAGCAGCTGCCATGCACAACAACCCCAACCAAACGAAAAAAAGAATACTATGAGTGAAGAGAAAAAAAACAACCCGGTTTATTCCAAAACCGATACAGCCAAAGTGGCGATGAGTGAAGATGAGTGGAAGAAAGTTCTTCCTGCTGATGTGTATTACATAGCAAGACAAAAAGGAACTGAACGCCCGTGGACAAGCAAGTTTGAAAAGTTTAATGAGGTGGGAACGTATTACTGTGCTGCCTGCGGCAACCCGCTGTTTAAAAGCGATACAAAATTTGAAAGTGGTTGCGGCTGGCCAAGTTTTTATGAACCCATCAGCAAGGGATCGATTATTTACACACCCGATCACAGTCATGGTATGGACAGAACAGAAGTGCAGTGCGGACGATGCAAGGCGCATCTTGGTCATGTGTTTGAAGATGGCCCGCCGCCTACCGGTTTGCGTTACTGCATTAACGGTGTGATACTTGATTTTGAAAAAGCGAAAGAGGCTGAAAAGAAATTCGGGAAGAAGGATTAAGGTTATTACCTGAAGAAAACAAAAAACCCCGGCCATAACGCCGGGGTTTTTTATGTAATGAACTCATGTACTGATATTGAGCTGTTGTTGCGTCGCACTCTTGTGCCACACAATCAAATTCAACACTTTCGTGGCACCCCACTGCGAGCGGTGGTACAATTTGTAATTCTAGTCAGCTATTTGTTTGTAAATCTCATTTGCGGCGAGTTCCCTGTAGTATGCCTGAGAAAAAGGATAGTTTAGATTACATATATCTTATTTCCTAAGACCTTCTTCAATTATTCTCTTGTAAGTATTTGAAGTATTCTCATCAACGCCAATTGTCCTTGAAATTAATTTTCCATTATTTGATAGAAATAAAACATCTGGAACAGTGCTGATCTCAAACTCCTGAGCGAAAGACTTCTTTATATTTTCAGGAATGATCAATTGCTCCCAACTCATTTTCTCTTCCCGCAATGCGCTTTGCCATGCCTCGACGTTGTTGTCAATTGAAATACTGACAAGTCTCAATCCTTTGCTATTATATTCAGCATAAAGTTTTTTTAGTTCTGGTATTTCTTTTCTGCAAGGGCCACACCAGCTTGCCCAAATAACTATCATATTAATTTTAGCAGTACTGTCTATCATTTTTTTAGAAACACCATATTGATTTTCAAGGAAACGATTACTATAAACCGGAGTGTCGTTTTTCTTTTTTGTATACAGAATTAATGATTCCCCCACTTCAGTTTTTATGACATCTTGATCAAAATGTTTTAACAATAAAGAAAGTTCATTTTTATTAATAACAGATTTATTATCAGCAATCAATGATAAAAGATATTTTGAATGGGGGTACTTGTCAATGATATCGGTGTATTGCTGCAATTGTATTGAACGCTTTTCAAAAGTTGGATCAAAGTATCCAAAATTGATCATTTGTGTTCTGTACATTGCCAAGGTTTCCAAACCGGCACTTATCTCAAAATATGGACTTTCATCTTTGGTATTATTAATTTCAATTGTATCCTTGTCCAGGAAGAAGGAGGAGTAAAGGTGCCCTATTTTGCCAGTAGTGTCTAAAGCTCTGTTCACAAATTCGAATAACTTTATTTTTCCGTTTTTGTTTTTATACCCTATACTAACCATTAACAATTTACTATCAGTTAAATTCAGTTCTAATTTAAATTTATCATTTTTAATTACGGTGTAATTTAAAGGCTTGTCCCACTCATGTGCTTCTGCTATAAATAATGAATCCGTATTTACTCCATTAACTTGCCCAATAACAACAAACTTATTTGTCTTTTTTGAACAGCCTAATGTATAAATACAAACAAAAAGGAAAAGGAAAACTTTATAGGTCATTTTAAATAGTTATAATAAAATAGGTGCCAATATTTTTAGAGCTCTAAACAAATATACTAGTTGTAATATAGGAAGAATGTAGCATCAAAAGCCGTAAGCCATCTTTGTTTTTCTTATCAGTTGGTGTCCTCACCAACCGAACAATTTTTTTTCGAATTTACATGATAAAAAGATGGGTTGCTGAATAGAATTACAATGCGTATAAGAGTGCGATGGCGCTTGCAGCAGCCACAGGCTGCAACAGAAGCTTTATAGATACAATTATCCCTCGCTACAAAATATCTGGCTTCTTTAATGAACAGGGCTTTTACTTTTTTTCAAAAAGTAAAAGCCCTGATTAAAAATAAAATTTATTTATACTAATTACCTGGAGCAGGAGTGGCATCTTTTATTGCAACAGGCCAAACAGAACCGGGGGGTGATGTTGAAGGAATGGTAATGCCTTTATTAACTCCCCTTATTAAACCATCGGGACCATAATAATACAATGGGCGGCCTTTATAGGTTAACTGCTTTTTGCCATTAAAATCAATTACTTTAAAAAGTGCTTTATCCATTGTGGAGGGCACTGTTATATTTTCGGTTTCATAAATGGGCCAGATGGAATTATTGCTGAAATCGCTCTTGGTAAATTTATTTTTATAGGCACTGTCTTTTGCAAAAAAGTACAGTGTATTTCCCTTTTCATCGCACATGTAATTTGTTCGTCCATCGCCTGCAGTATAATTGCTTAAATAATTTATTGCGTTGGCACCTGTTAGCTGGTAGTTGGCAATGGTAATGGAGTAATTGGGTTTGGCTACAAACCAGATGTTATTTACCCCCTCACCTTTTGTTTCGCCTGCAAGTTCGGCAACGCCTGAAGGGGCATAGTAATAAAGTGGCCAGCCTTTGTAGGTTGTTTGTAAAGCACCTGCAGAAGTGGTTATTGTTTTAAAATCGGAGGCAAGGAGCCCGCCGCTGAATGTAGTGGTTATTGTATCGGCATAAAAGATTGGCCAGGTGGTGAGGCAACCACCTGTGCAGGCGGTTTGGCCATTTACATCGTTAGAGAAATAATACAGGCTGCGGCCGTCTTTATCTACAATATGTGTACCTACTGCCGCATTTGAATCAAGATGAATATCGGTGCGGGGCCTGATTTGTGGTTCTCTTTTACATGATGCAACAGAAAACACGAAAGCAATCACTCCAACAATTGAAACGGTCCATTTCATATTCATAATAAATGTTTTTGAAAGAAAAGATAGAAAGGCTGTTTAACCCAAAACCGCCACAATAATAGCTAACCGGTTTGTTTAATTATAACAACTGTGACCGAGCCGGCAGGGCCAATGGCTGAACCGTCATAAAACAGGGTTGAACTGATTTGCGGAAAATGGCACTAAAACAGGAGGAAGGAAGGATTTACGGCCCTACAATAAAAGCAAAAGCCGCTGAGAAAAAAATCCAGCGGCTTTTATATAAACTACCAATCAAAAAAAGACAACTTAGTCGTGTGTTTCGGATGCCAGTTGGTACACTTTGGGCGAACGCCACAATGCACTCAGCAGTAATTCACGCATGTACATGAATTCTTTTGGCATACGATCGTACAGTTTTTCAAACAACTCTTCGTGACCAAGTAATTCCTGTTTCCACAGTTCACGGTCAACCAGCATGAGTTCGTTGAATTGTTCTTTAGGGAAATCTAAACCTGTCCAGTCCATATCGGCATAACGTGGTCTCCAGCCAATGGGGCATTCAACAGCGCTTGCATTTCCTTTGCAACGGTTAACGATCCATTTCAACACACGCATGTTTTCGCCAAAGCCAGGCCAGATGAATTCGCCTTTAGCATTTTTGCGGAACCAGTTTACACCGAAAATACGTGGAGCATTTGGAAGGTCACGGCCAAACTGTAACCAATGGTTAAAGTAATCGCCCATGTGATAACCCATGAATGGTAACATTGCAAACGGATCTCTTCTTACTTTACCAAGTTCACCAAATGCAGCAGCTGTCATTTCGCTACCCATTGTTGCAGCCAGGTATACACCAAAGCTCCAGCTGAGTGACTGATAAACTAAAGGAACAGTGCTTCCTCTTCTTCCGCCAAATACGAACGCTGTGATTTCAACGCCGGCAGGATTATCCCAATCTGAATCAATGGCAGGGTTTTGGTAAGCAGGCGCTGTAAAGCGGCTGTTAGGATGTGCTGCAGGTTTGCCACTGTTTTTATCGTAAGGTTCGCCATGCCAGTCGATCAATCCATCAGGAATTTCTTTGGTCATACCTTCCCACCATACATCGCCATCAGGAGTAACAGCTACGTTTGTGAAGATGGTATCAGACTTAATAGAAAGCATTGCGTTTGGATTTGTTTTGGCATTTGTACCGGGAGCAACTCCAAAGTATCCTGCTTCGGGGTTGATGGCACGTAAATGACCTTCAACATCTTTATGAATCCATGCAATATCATCACCAACTGTTGTTACTTTCCATCCATCGAGTTCTTTTGGAGGAATCATCATTGCAAAGTTGGTTTTACCACATGCACTTGGGAATGCAGCAGCGATATATGTTTTTTCTTTTTCAGGATTTTCAACACCAAGAATCAGCATGTGTTCTGCAAGCCAGCCTTCATCACGACCCATTACAGATGCAATACGGAGAGCGAAACATTTTTTACCAAGTAAGGCATTACCACCGTAACCACTACCGTAAGAAATAATCAATCTTTCTTCAGGGAAGTGAGAGATGTATTTTACTGTTGGGTTACAAGGCCATTTCACATCCTGCTGACCAGCTTCGAGCGGAGCACCTAATGTGTGTAAACATTTTACCCATTCGCCATCGAGGTAAGGAACTACATCTTTACCCATGCGTGTCATAATACGCATGTTGATTACTACATATTCACTATCGGTTATTTGTACACCATAACGTGAATAAGCAGAACCTACAGGACCCATACAAAAAGGAATAACATACATGGTTCTTCCTTTCATACATCCTACAGTAAGTTCATCAAGAATTCCTTTCATTTTAGAAGGTTCCATCCAGTTGTTGGTTGGGCCTGCATCCTGCTTGCGTTTGCTGCATATATATGTACGGTCTTCTACACGGGCAACATCACTTGGATCACTGAAACAAGCGAAACTGTTTGGACGCTTTTCAGGATTAAGCTTAATAAATGTTCCCTTATCAACCAGCTGCTGACATAAACTATCATACTCTTCTTGTGAGCCGTCGCACCAATGCACGGCTTCTGGCTGAAAATGTTTCTGCATACTTTCAACCCAATCTTTCAAATCTGTTTTAACTGTTGCTATCATATTCTTTAAATTGATTTATGCCCAAAATAAGGCGAGTAAAATTGAATAACAAATTTGTACAGCTGCAAGATTACTGCACAATAGAAAATTGATGAATGAGAAGAATCAGTGCCATTTCTAATCACAATTAGTTTCTGTGTTGAAGTGCCAGAGAATCAACAGCTCACAACCAATTTGTTAATACAAAAAATAAAAGCAATTTTTGCTAACGAACAGTAAGTTATGACAGGATCATTAGTATCAATATGGTGGAAACTGAAAGGCTGGAAGGTTAGCGGAACATTTCCCGCAAACGTTCCCAAAATGGTTATTGCTGTTGGCCCGCATACGAGTGCATGGGATATTGTTGTGGGCATGGCAGCAAGAAAAATTATTCCAATAGAGAATGCTTTATACCTTGGAAAAAAAGAATTGTTCGACGGGCCTTTCGGTTGGTTTTTCAGAGCTACAGGTGGCACACCTGTTGATCGTTTCTCATCTAACGGTGCGGTACAACAGGTAGCTGAAAAATTTAAACAGTATGATGTGATAAGGTTAGCAATGAGCCCGGAAGGAACAAGAAAAAAAGTTGATAAACTGCGTACAGGTTTTTATTATATAGCTAAAGAAGCTAACGTGCCGATATTGCTGGCAGGTTTTGATTTCAAAAAACGTGAAGTAATTTTTGGTGAATTGTTTTATCCTTCAAACGAAGAAGAAGATTTTAAAAAAATTAAAATCTTCTTCTCAACCATTGAAGGAAAAAATCCTGAAAAAGGAATGCAGCATTTGTCTTAGCTGTTTTCGGCAATTGCTTTTATCTGTACAAGAATGGGATTCCAGCCTTCACCATTGTTATAACTGTCGGCATATCGTTTTTCGCCTTCAGCAACTGTTTCAAAACCTTTTTGTGTAACGGTTAATGTTGTTGTTCCGTTTTCTTCGCTGAGCAAATAGTTAACTGTTAAATAATTTTCCGGCACATCTAGTATTGCAGGATTGTTGGGATCGATAACAGTATAAACCAACAGCTGAGCAGGAACAATTTCCTGAATGAATCCTTTTACAAAAACCATTTGTACTCCTTCATATTCACCACGCCATAATAATTCATCGCCCACATTCCAGCTGCTCACTGTTTCGCAGCCAAACATGTATTTCTTTGTTTGCTGTGGATTGACAAGTACATCCCACACAACTGATGCAGGTGCGTTGATTAAAATTTCGTTGCGGATAATTAATTCGTTCGACATGTTTAGTTTGATTTTGAAACATTAAAATCCTTTGTCATCAGCACTTGGTCCGTAGCTGCCGGGGATTGGTACATTTAATAAACGAAGATATACACCAAGCTGTGCACGGTGATGAACAATCTGGCTGTAAGACATACGTATTACTTCACCTTTTTCGCTTTCACTGTAAATGGCATCACCTTCACGCAATGTCCACATGGGCAGTAAATCTTCATCTGTTGCTTTTTGCAGTTCCGCTTTTCCTTCTGCAAGGCATTTTTCAAAATAATCCAGCAACTCTTTTGTGTTGTTAATCACTACGGGGTTGTAAGGGTTGTTGGCAAAATCAAGCCCATCAGTTGTAAGAGCCATGCTTACCCATGTTGGAAGTTCAGCAATATGTGTTGCAAGTCGCTGAATCGTCATACTTTTTTCATGAGGCTTCCATCCGAATTTATCATCAGGAACTCTTGATAACATTTTACGTGTTGTGGCAGCTTCCTGCTCCATTTCTTTTACAAGTCGTTGAACGGTTGTCATTGTTATTTCTTTTTGGTGTTGAGCAAAGAAATAAACGATCACTGACAACCCTATGGCAGTGCTAAAAAAATTAATATTTAACCGGTAATTGCTGCATGTATTCGCCCAGCTGAATATGATTTTTTTTGCGGAAGGGATCAGATGTTGTTTTTAAATCAACAATGGAACTTACCCTGAAATCCCTGTATTCATTTCGTTTATAACACCAGGCAATCAGGTGCCAGTTGTACGCATAAAAGATCAAGCCAAGCGGTTCAGCTTTTCGTTTGCTGGTAATGCCTTCTTTGTTTTTGTACGTAAACTCAATGATATGTTTATTAGAGATGGCTGTTTGCAAAGGCGAAAGATAATTTACTTCAGGGGCCACCATATAACTTGTTTGCAGACGTATATGCTCCTGCAACAAATCCATTTGTTCTTTTTGTGTAGAACGCATCACTGATTTGATTTTATCAAGTCCGGAAGAGTAATGCTTAAAAGTTGTTTTATCGGAGAACCGTTCAACAACTGCATTCATCAGCAGAAATGCATTGGCTTCTTCAGGTGTAAATGAAACGGGTGGCAGAAAAAATCCCTGCACCAGGAAATAACCTTTGCCCTGTTCAAAGCTCACCGGTATTCCCTGTTCAGCAATGGCTTTTACATCCCTGTAAACGGTACGGATGCTGATGTTGTATTTCTCTGCAATCCTTTCAGCAGTTACATATTTTTTTGATTGCAGCGTGGTGATGATTCCCAGCAGTCGGTCGATGCGGTTCATGGCTAACAGCAATTAAATTATTTCACTTCTTCAAACATACCTGTCTGTTTGTTCTTGCGCACATTATCCCAGTTAAAATATCTTCCGTTCATTGCAACATAAACACCGGCAGGTAAGGTTTGGGCAAATGCCAACGCACTTCCCAGGTTAAACAAACCATCACTACTACCAAATTTGATCGGAATCATTGCACCCGTAAGCACAACAGTTTTATCTTTTACTTTACCGGCAATTACTTTTGCTGTTTCAGCCATAGTATCTGTACCATGTGTAATTACAATCTGGTTTTCTTCGCACTGGTTACATTGATGGACGATCAGTTCCCTGTCTTCAGCACTCATTTCAAGACTATCAATCATCATCAGGGTTCTTATTTCCACATCAACACGACAGCGGCCCATGTCAAGCAAATCGTGCATATGCGTATCATTGAAATAAAGCTGACCAGTAATTTCATTGTATTCTTTATCAAAGGTTCCACCTGTTATAAAAATCCGGACTGACATGATTTAAATTTTGAGTGAAATTAATAAAACTGTCCGCTAAAAAAGTTGAAGTACAAAAAAAGGCTGCCTGCGGCAGCCTTGTATCTTTAAACCGGTTGATTGTTAGATAACCAGTCCTGAAGTGTTAATGTAGTTCACCAGTGCGGCACTGTTCTTCAGGTTCAGCTTCTTCAGAATATTATGCCTGTGTACTTCCACTGTTTTAAGTGAAATATTCAGCTCCTGGGAAATTTCTTTTGAAGAAAGACCTTGTTTGATATACTTAATTACATCCAGCTCTCTTGTTGAAAGAGAATTGGCACCTGAAGTATTTTCTTCTTCAAATACCTGCTCAGATAAAATGGTTTTGATTTCACTGCACACATAGCGGCGGCCCTGACTTACTTCAACAATAGCATCGAACATTTCCTGCTGTGGTGAGTTTTTGGTTACATAACCCATAGCTCCCATCTTCAGCAATTTTTTTGCATAAGCTGGTTGCGAGTGCATGGAAACACCAATGATTTTAGTTGAAGGCGAAAACTTACGGATCTGCTCCGTTGCCTCTATGCCATTTACAGGATCCATGTTAATATCTAGCAGAGCAATCTTTGGTCGAAGTTTGGTTGCGATTTCAATTGCCTCCTGTCCGTTACTACATTGGGCAACCACACTAAAACGAGGGTCTGAGTTTAATATAAAACTCCATGTTTCCCTGATCAGCTTATGATCATCAGCTATTAAAACTGTAATCTTATCCATTTTTATAAATTTATATATTTAAATGTTAATCGGAATTTTCACTGTTAATTTACATCCTTTACCTGGTTCTGTCAAGATATCTGCTTTTCCGCCCATCAACTCTGCCCTGCTTCGCATGTTTTTCAGTCCCAAACCCGGTTTGATTTTATTAATATCAAAACCAATTCCATCATCAGTAACCATTAAATGTATTTTGTTATTTTCCTCAAACAAATCAATTTCAATTTTTTCTGCAGACGCATACTTTATAATATTACTGATTTGTTCTTGCAAAATACGATACAAAGTAAGTTTTAATTTTTTATTCATCAGCTCTTCAATATCATCTGAAGCTGCAAACTCAATTTTTATATTACCAAACGATTGAAAGTTCTCTGCCAGGTCATTTATTGTCGCAACCAAACCCAGATCGATGATACTTGATGGAACAAGCGATTTGGATAAAGCCCTTATTTCTGAAATAACGCTATTTATCTGTTGTACGCTGGTTTTTATCAGATCATTTTCATCACTGTTCTTAAAAGCAAACAATTCGAGGTACAGCTTGGTAGTCGTTAATAAATGACTCACATTATCATGCAGCTCCTTACCTATTTCGGCTCTTTCACGTTCCTGCGCTTCTACTGCTGCCTGTGCAATTTCATTCTGCTTTTCTTTTTGCTTTAACAACAACTGCTTTTCCAGCAGTTTTCGCCCGGTAATATCAATACCATAACCAATTACCTGTTCAACCTTATTATCGCTGTTTGTAACAGGATACCATTTTCTTAATACATACTCTTCAGTTCCATCTGGCTTTATAATCCGCTCTTCATATTCATTTGGCTTCAGTGTGGCAATGGCTTTATTAAATTTTGCTCTTCGTTCTTTTGCTATCCGCATGGGCTTTTTACGGTAAACACAATAGTCTTCATCACGTTTGCCAATGATCCAATTCCTTAAATGATCATCTTTAATTCCTTTTGGATTCACAAACAGGTATTCATGTTTTGAATTGAAAACAGCAATATCGGCCGGGATATTATTGAGTATGCTTTCGTAAAACTTGCGCTGGTCTTCCATATCCCTGAGCGAAACCTTGCTTTCCGTAATATCCTGCATACAACCAATTACTCTTACCGGATTTTTTTCATTATCAAAGAGCAGGTATGCTTTGTCGAACACAGTTGCAAAAGTTCCGTCCTTACGCTCAAAACGGTATTCACTAAACCAGAAACTTGTTTCATTCTGACTAATAAATTCATTAAACCCTGCAATCACTTGTTCTTTTTCATCAGGGTGAATATGATTTATCCAGAAGTCAAGAGCATCAGCACTATCAGTAAAATCATGTCCAAAAAGCAGTTTATAACTTTTTGTACAGGTAATTGTTCGATTGATGATATCAAAATCCCAAATAGCTTCGTTGGTTAGTTTTGTAATTACTTCATAACTATCGTTACTGATCTTCACCTGCAAATTTTCTTCTTGTGTATTTTCGTAACCTGTACATTCAATTTGCAGATGGTTACCAGCAACAGGCACAGCAACAAACCTCCATGAAGTTTCCCTACTGCTCTGTTCATTGCTTCCCATCCAAATAGTCAAAGGATAAACAAGTCCTGGATTTTGAATACAGTTTTCAATGGTTTCGTAAAATAATGCCTTGTCCTTAGGGTCGATAAAAAAGTCAAAGGGCTTTTGCTGAAGTGAATTGCTAATTAAAAAACTTTCTTTGAAACAATGATTAGCTGACACCAAGTTAAACCCATAACTCTCAAGCAGGGTAAAATATACCTTGCGGGATGATAAGATTGATTTTGGGAGGATTTCCTGATAGATCATATATATTGGAAACAAACAAATCTAAAACAAAACAAATATCTTTTTTGTAGTAAAAGATGTAATTCCGATTAGTAATTTCCCTATATGTTCAGGTAGTTATTTCTGAAATTTCCGCTAAATACAGCTGTTTTCCCTGAAACCTGAAATAAGGGATTACAGGCCGCAAAACACCTGATTTTATTGAAAAACTCCGTTATTCAGGTCAGTTTTAAATTGCTTCAGACCCCGATATAAAATAAAATATATCACCAAGCGTTTTTACGTAAATTGGAAAAAATCAAATTATCATAGAAATGTCATTTCCCTTTTTATGAAAACCAGACCAGTAAAGTTTATTTTACTTCTTTTACTTTTTTCTGCCTGCAGAAAACCAACTGATGCGCCAACCCTTAAAAGCGTTATTAAACAGGGCACATGGTATGTGAACCTTATGAAAGACAATAGCGTTACTTATACTTCAAATTACAAAGGATGGAAGTTCACTTTTAAAACAGATACAACCCTAACTGTTACTAATGGCATTGACAGCTGTAATGGAACATGGAGAGAAGATGTAGACAGGGAAAAATTTCTGCTCAACATTCAAACATCAAATATGTCGCTGATCTGGATAAGCCAGGAATGGGATATCACTCTTAAAAACCCCGGCAGGGTGGTTTTTATGGACAATAAGTACAGCCCGTCAATGGAACTGCAACTGACCAAATATTAATTGCAACCGCTGTCAATTCAACAATAGTTGGTTCTTTCAATCACACCTGCTTAATTCAGCAACTTCTCCGGCTTTTTTCACTTTACTATTATCCACTCATCCTTTCTTTGATTTACGAAAACGATTTTCATTTAACTTAAGCGCTTATTACTAAATCAACTTTGCAAACATGAGAAAACTCGTTTTTTTCTCCTGGCTATTGTTTTTTTCAACATTGTCCAGGGCACAGGAAACATTTCCTGTAAATGGAGTTGCCGATAACCGCAGCGGCACATATGCTTTTACCAACGCTACAATTGTTAAGGATGGCAGCACTACAATTAAGAATGCCACCATGGTGATTAAAGAAGGAAAAATCACTGCAATCGGAACAAATGTTTCTGTTCCTGCCGATGCAGTGGTACTGGATTGTAAAGGCAAGTTTATTTATCCTTCGTTCATTGACATTTATGCCGATTATGGTATTCCTGCACCACAACGACAGGCAGGCGGCTTTAACTTCAATGCGCCTGCACAGCTTACATCAAATCAAAAAGGACCTTTTGGCTGGAACCAGGCAATACGTACAGATGTAAATGCTGCAACACTTTTTTCGGCCGATGAAGCTAAAGCAAAAGCACTTCGTGAAAGTGGTTTTGGTTCGGTGCTTACACATCAGCGTGATGGTATTGCAAGAGGTACAGGTGTATTTGTTACACTCGCCAATGAAAAAGAAAACAAAGTTGTATTAAAAGAAAAAGCTTCTGCTCATTATTCATTCAGCAAAGGAACATCAACACAATCTTATCCATCATCAATCATGGGAAGTATTGCATTGCTGCGTCAAACTTATCTTGATGCACAATGGTATAAAAACAATCCAACAGCAGAAGGTGTAAACCTCACATTGAAATACTGGAACGAAGAACAATCTGTTCCCCAGATTTTTGAAGCATCCGACAAATGGAGTGTGCTGAGAGCCGATAAAATTGGTGATGAGTTTGGTGTGCAGTACATCATTAAAGCCGGTGGTAACGAATACCAGCGTATTAATGAAATGGCAGGCACAAAAGCATGGTTTATTCTTCCGCTTAACTTCCCTGCAGCAATGGATGTGGAAGATCCGCAGGATGCACGCTTTGTTGCATTAAGTGATTTAAAACATTGGGAAATAGCTCCTGCTAATGCAGCTATATTTGAAAAAGCTGGCATCAATTTTTGTTTAACCAGTTCTGATCTGCGTGATGTAAAACAGTTTCTGGCTAACCTCCGCAAAGCCATTGATTATGGCTTAAGCGAAAGCAAAGCATTTGATGCATTAACAAAAAATCCTGCAACAGTATTGGGTGTATACGACCAGGTGGGAAGTCTTGAAACTGGAAAAGTTGCCAACTTCCTCATCACCAGCGGACCCATCTTCGCTGAAAAAACAGTAATCTATCAAAACTGGGTACAAGGCGAAAAATATGCAGTGAAAGAAGGTTTGTGGAATGATGTAAAAGGTTCGTACAATTTAATTGTAAACACACCCGGTGGAGCAAAGAATTTTACACTTGATGTAAAAAGCAGCATGAGTGCTTCTGTTATTGCAAAAGATACCGTGCAAAGCAAATTCAGTTTTGATGGCAAGCTCGTTAAACTCAGTTTCCCTGAAGCAAAAGGAAGCCGCAATAATATTATGCTGAGCGGAACATCAACCGACCGCATCTGGAGTGGTGTGGGCGATGATGCCAATGGTAATCACTTTACATGGACGGCAACTTTTGTAAAAGAAGCTGAAGTTAAAAACGATAGTCCAAGAACAAAACCTGCTCCAAAAATTGGCAATATCAATTATCCGTTTGGTGGTTATGGCTTTGAAACAATGCCGGTACAGGAAACATTGCTGATTAAAAATGCAACTGTTTGGACCAATGAAAAAGAAGGCATTTTACTTAATACAGATGTGTTGGTGAAGAATGGAAAAATTGCAGCCATCGGAAAAAATCTTTCTGAGCCAAGTGCAAAAATCATTGACGGAACAGGCAAACATTTAACAGCAGGAATTATTGATGAGCACTCGCATATTGCTGCAGCATCAATTAACGAAGGTGCACAAAGTGTAACATCTGAAGTTCGTATTGCTGACAATTTAAATCCTGATGATATCAACATTTACCGCCAGTTAAGCGGAGGTGTTACTACATCACACATTCTGCATGGGTCAGCCAATACAATTGGCGGACAAACACAACTCATCAAACTTCGTTGGGGAGCCAATGCTGAAGATCTGAAGTTTGCAGGTGCTGCACCTTTCATCAAGTTTGCATTGGGAGAAAATGTAAAACGTACAACTTCCACACAAAACAACCGTTTCCCCGATACACGTATGGGTGTAAGCCAGGTGTTGATGGATGCATTTACAAGAGCAAAAGATTATGAAGCTGCATGGAAAAAATATGATGAGGAGAAAAAGAAAAATCCAAAAGCTGTTGCACCACGTCGTGATCTTGAGCTGGATGCATTGGTTGAAATCATCAACAAAAAACGTTTCATTACCTGCCACTCTTATGTGCAAAGTGAAATCACCGACATCTTACGTACAGCTGAAAAATTTGGTTTCACCTTAAATACACTTACACATATCCTGGAAGGATATAAAGTGGCTGATAAAATTAAACAGCATGGTGCCAACGTTTCAACTTTCAGCGACTGGTGGATTTATAAAATGGAAGTGGTGGATGCCATTGCTTACAATGCTGCAATTATGCAAAAGGTTGGCTTGAATGTGGCTATCAATTCTGATGATGCAGAAATGGCACGCCACTTAAACTTTGAAGCAGCAAAAACAATTAAGTATGGCGGAGTAAGTGAAGAAGATGCATTGAAGATGGTTACACTTAATCCGGCAAAAATGCTGCACGTTGATGATAAAGTCGGCAGTATCAAGGTTGGTAAAGATGCTGATCTTGTTTTGTGGAGTGATCATCCGCTGAGCATTTATGCCAAAGCTGAAAGAACAATCGTGGATGGTATTATTTATTTCGACCGTGAAAAAGATAAACAGATGCGTGCTGATATGGCAAAAGAAAGAGCAAGGATAATTGCAAAGATGATCAATGAAAAGAAAATGGGTGGCCCTACATCACCTTATTCTCCAAGTATTGAAATCATGCAGACCTGTTCAGATCATTATCACAATCATGGTTTGCTTGTTGTAGATGCATCAGAAGAATATCAAACACAAAATCAATAAAACAAACAGCGATGAAAAAAATATTCTTATTCATAAATATCCTGTTTGTGGCAATTGCAGCCTTTTCCCAGGAAACGGTTTATCCAGCAAAGCCTCAATCAGAAAAAATTACGATTATCAACGCTACCATTCATGTTGGTAACGGAACAGTAATCAGCAATGGTTACGTTGTATTCGAAAACGGAAAAATCACAGCAGTTGGTGAAGGAAGCACAAACGCAGGCGGTAAAACAATTGATGCAAAAGGCAAACATGTTTACCCCGGACTTATTCAATCCATTTCACAACTTGGTTTGGTTGAGGTAAACAGTGTAAGAGCTACAATTGATCATACAGAGCTGGGCACATACAATCCCAACATCCGTTCAGTAGTTGCTTATAATACAGATTCAAAAGTGATCAATACACTCAAATCAAATGGTATTCTGCTGGTGAATATTGTTCCGCAAGGTGGTATCATCAGCGGTTCATCATCAGTTGTGCAGTTAGATGCATGGAACTGGGAAGATGCAACGTATAAAGCCGATGGACAAATTCACCTCAACATGCCTTCATTGTTCTACCGTCCCAATCCGTTTGCAGGATTCCGTGGACAGGCAGATACCCGTACACCAGCTGATGTGGTGAAAGAAGGCCTGGATAAAGTAGAAGAAACAAAAGCATTTTTCCGTGAAGCAAAAGCTTATTTCAAAGAAACTGCTCACACTAAAATCAATTTGAAATTCGAAGCTGTAAAAGGTTTGTTTGATAAAAAACAAAAGCTGTTTGTGCATTGCGATGTTGTACGTGAAATGCTGGTAGCAATTGATTTTGCAAAAGAGTTTGGTTTTGATGTAGTGCTTGTTGGTGCAAGTGAAAGCTGGCAGGTTGCAGATTTACTGAAGCAAAATAATATTGCTGTTATTCTTGCTGAACGTCATGCATTACCAACAATGGCTGATGATGATGTGGATCTTCCCTACAAATCAGCAAACTATCTGCAAAATGCAGGCGTGCTGTTTGCAATCACTGATGAAGACGGGCAGACAAGAGGCCGTAATCTTTCTTTCAATGCTGGTACTGCAGCTGCATACGGCATTACAAAAGAACAGGCGCTTTCATCGATCACATTAAATGCAGCAAAAATTCTCGGCATTGATAACACAACCGGCTCCATTGAAACAGGAAAAGATGCAAATATTGTTATCAGCGATGGCGATATTCTTGATATGAAATCAAGTAATGTATCTTATGCATTTATCCAGGGCAGAGAAGTGAACCTTGACAACAAACAGAAACAACTGTACGAACGGTACAAATACAAATACGGGATTAAATAATCCTTGTAAATAAAAAGGGCGGCTGTAACAGCCGCCCTTTCTTTATCTTAAATAATTCGTTTAGGATAATCAAAGAATAAAAATTCCTTTTCTGCTTTTTCAAAATCACTCCATTTATTACTATGAACTTTTAATGCAAAAATGGAACAGGTGGGCATGTTATCAACCCGCACTTGTGTAAGCTGGTTTACAAAATCAGTAATGCCATTGTTGTGTGAAAAAACAGCCGCATGATTTATTGAAGCATCTATTTGTTTGATGACATTATAAAAAACAGGAGGTTCAGCAAGATAAAGTTCCGGTTTCAATACAATCTTTTTTTCATCAACTCCCATTTCATGCATAAACAGTTCACAGGTTTTCTTTGCACGTTTGGCAGTGCTGCTCAGGAACAAATCAATCTGCAGGTTTCGTTCAAGTAAACGTTTGGCCATTACAGGAGCATCTTTTAATCCTCTTGCATTTAATGTTCGCTCAAAGTCGTTCTGGCCGGGAACATCCCAGCTGCTTTTTGCATGCCTTATCAGTAACAATGTTTTCATGTGTTTATTTAATCCTACGCTGTTTTGCCTTCGTGCATTTCTTTCCGTGTGCAAAATAAAAAAAACCACCTGTTGAATAACAAGTGGTTTTATAAATCTCATAGCTCTTTGGTAAATATGATTTTAAAGACGGTATTATGATCTTGCAAAAATTTTGCCACAGTCATTAATATCCTCTCACATTTTTACCATCGAGGTAATTTAAAAGCGCTTTATTACAAACCCTGTTTCCTCCCGGTGTTGGATAATTACCAGTAAAGTACCAGTCGCCCGTATTGGTGGGACAACTTGCATGTAAGTCTTCAATGTTCTGGTAAATTACCTGCACAGGAATTTCAAAATTAGCAGGGGTAATCAATTGTGCAATTTTATCACTGATCTCTTCTGTTGTAAATGGTTTGTATAAACGACGCACAACATTTTCAGTATGCAGCTGATTATTGCGCTGCAGTTCTTTAATGGTCGTTTGTACATCATCAATAATATGCTCCATTCCTCTTTCTTTCAGCAATGCCATTGCTGCACGGAATGCAACGAAATCACCCATCTTGCTCATATCAATACCATAACAATCAGGATAACGTATTTGCGGAGCACTTGAAACAACAATAATTTTTTTCGGACCTAAACGACCCAGCATACGCACAATACTTTCTTTCAATGTTGTTCCTCTTACAATGCTGTCATCAATTACAACCAATGTATCTTCTCCCCTGCGCACAGTACCGTACGTAATATCATACACGTGCTGCACCATTTCGTTGCGGCTGCTGTCTTCGGTAATAAATGTGCGGAGCTTTACATCCTTGATGGCAATTTTTTCCTGGCGTATTTTTCGGTTAATCATTTCACTCAGTTTTTCCTCAGTGAAATCATTTCCCCAACTCATAATACGCTCCACCTTTTTCAGGTTCAGGTATTCTTCCATTCCTTTCACCAAACCATAAAATGCAACTTCTGCTGTGTTTGGGATGTATGAAAAGATGGTATTCTTTAAATCGTAACTGATATGCTCCAGTACACGCTTGCTCAGCTTATGACCAAGTGTGATACGTTCACGATAAATTTTTTCATCACTGCCCCGGCTGAAATAAATGCGTTCAAACGAACAGGCCCTTCTTTCTTTTGGTTCCAGTATCTGATCAATGTGGTAATGTCCATCGGGTTCTACAATCAATGCCTGTCCCGGCAACAGTTCCAGTACTTCATTTTCGCCTACATTAAATGTAGTGCGTATAGAAGCACGTTCGCTGGCAGCAACAATCACATCATCATTAACATAGTAATATGCTGGTCTTATTCCGTGTGCATCACGTATTACAAAGCCTGCGCCATTCCCCGTCATACCACCTACAGTATAACCACCATCAAACAACGGTGTTGCTTTTTTCAGCACATTACTCACACAGGGATTATTCGGATTCAGTTCATCTTCTTTTACGAGAAAATGATGCACCACTTCCATCATTGCAGCAAGATCACTTTGCTTCTGAAATTCACCCGGATCAATATTCACCAATCCAAACAGCTCATCTGTATTCACCAGGTTAAAGTTTCCGGCCAATGCAAGATTTCGTGAAGGATGTGTATTACGTTTTATAAAGGGATGACAAAACTCAACATTGTTTTTGCCTTGTGTACCATAACGGAGATGTCCTAAAAGAACTTCGCCCAAATATGGTAAATGACCTTTCATTAAACCGGGATGCTGTTTTATATCGGGGAGATATTTTTCCAGCTCTTGCACTTCCTGACCCACTTTAAAAAACAAATCGGCAATTGGCTGAGGAGCACTGCTGCGCAAACGCTGAAGAAAAGGATAACCCGGTTCAACATTGAGCTTTGCAGCTGCAATACCGGCACCATCCTGCCCACGGTTGTGCTGTTTTTCCATCAGCAGGTACAGCTTGTTAAGGCCGTAAAGTGCCGATCCATATTGTTTCTGGTAATGTGAGAAAGGTTTTCGTAAACGAATGAAGGCTAACCCGCACTCGTGTTTTATTTCGTCGCTCATGATTGTTGAGAAGCCGCAAAGGTAAGAACACCTGTCTAGAAAATCATATTAATTCAATACTCTTTCGGGATGAAGACTTTCGCTGAGCCATAAAAACTCATTTACAAACACATCCACATTCTTTTCAAAGCTTTCATCCAGCAGGTTACCTTCTGCGTCAAATTTTTTATCAACAGCACCAACAACCAGCATATGCGGACTTGCAATACCAAATAAAGCATTGATGAGCAATTGCATTTGCTGAGTGGCACGTATTCCACCCATCATACCAGGGCTGGCTGTAACAATGCCAAAAGGCTTGCGTGTCTGCTTGGGAAAATGATCCAGCAGATTTTTCATAGCCGGTGTATAACTTCCGTTAAATTCAGGGGTAACGAGAATAAACGCATTGGCGCTGAACATTCGTTTGCTTAACGGCTTGAATTGTTCAGGCGTTGCATCAACCGAAACAAATACATGCTGCAGTAATGGAAGATCCCATTCTCTTACATCAATAATGTTTACATGATGAGGCGTGTGTTTCTGTAAAAAGTTTTTCAGGAATAAAGCCACACGATAAGTCACACTGTTTTCTCTCGGGCTTCCTGCAATTATTTCTATGTTCATGTTAATTAGTTCAATTGTCCGAATTTACCCGCATTAAAATCTTTGATTGTTTCTACAATCTCTTCCTGCGTATTCATTACAAACGGGCCGTATGATGCAACGGGTTCATCAATTGGTTCTCCGCTTAACAACAGTAAATGAGTTTCATTGTTCGTTTGAATATGAATAGAATTTCCGGCCTGTTCAAATACAATCATATCACCTTCTCTTGCCGTTTGGTGATCATCAATCAGCACTGTGCCTTTTGCAACAATGATGGCTGTATTATCGCCTGCTGTAACATTCAGTTCAAAACCGGATTCAGCCTTTGCATGCACATCAAAAATATTGATGCGTGTAAATGTGTTGGCTGCTCCTTTTATACCATTCAGTTCGCCTGCTATAATCCTGATCTTACCTTTTGCATCAGGCAATTCCACTTCAGGAATTTTTGATGATGAAATATCCTGGTAAGCTGGCGGAGTAAGTTTATTTTTTGCCGGAAGATTTACCCATAGCTGGGCATTGTGCAGCACGCCGCCTTTACGGCTGAATTCCTCTTCATGAAATTCTTTGTGAAGAATTCCCGATCCGGCAGTCATCCACTGCACATCGCCGGGATAAAGTTTTCCAGTGGCCCCGGTACTATCGGCATGTGCCAAAGCACCTTCCCACAAAATGGTTACTGTTTCAAAACCCTTGTGCGGATGTACATCCACACCACGGGCATGATTGGTTGGTAACAGTTCCCATGGTTCTACATAATCAAGCATCAGGAAAGGGCTTAAATCCCGCCACATCTGCGACGTAAAAAACGTTCTCACTTTAAATCCATCTCCCACCATGTGAGGGGCGGCCGCTTTCCTGATATACTTAATTTGTTTCATGTTGATTGCTCCTTATTTTTTTGTTTCAACGGGAACAATAACTGTTTCGTTATTGCTTTACAAACTGAACGTTCAGCTGAATTTTCACTTCATCACTTACCACAATACCACCAGCTTCTGTTACAGCATCCCACGATAAACCAAATTCTTTACGCTTCACTTTTCCTTCTGCTTCAAAACCTATTTTAGTTTGACCCCATGGATCAACTACCAAACCTGAATATTCAGCTTTAAGCTCAACAGGTTTTGTAATATCACGAATGGTTAAATCACCCTTCAATACATAAGCGTCACCGCTTTTTGCAAATGAAGTTGATACAAACTTCAGCTGGGGAAATTTCTCTGCATTAAAGAAGTCATCACTTTTCAGGTGACCATTTCTTTGTTCATCACGAGTATCAATGCTGTTAATATCAGCAGTGAATTCAATTGCAGCATCAGTGAAATCTTCTTTCTCTGCTGTTAATGTTCCATCGAAGCTTGTAAAATGACCTGTTACTGTTGTAATCATCAGGTGCTTTACTTTAAAGAGGATGTCGCTGTGAGCCGCATCAATTTTGTACGTTGCCATGTTGTTTAGTTTTTAAATTTTTAATTGTTGTTATTGTATAGTCTTTATTGAATTGCCATTGGTACTTCCATCAGTAATACAGTTGCATCTGTTGTTGCTGTAATAGTTAACTCATCTGTTTCTGTAATTCCAAGTCCGTCTCTTTTGTTTAATTCCTGGTTGTTGATGGTTACATTTCCTTCAATCACAAATGCATAAACTCCATTTCCTTTTTTGTTCAGTTTATACGATGTAGAAAAACCGTTTTCAAGATTCCCTAGGCTGAACCATGCATCCTGGTGTGTCCAAACTCCTTCAGCATGCTGATCCGGGCTTACCACCTGCAGCAGATTGTTGTGCATTTTTGCTGCATCAAGTGTAACCTGGCCGTAGCGGGGCTGCACATTGCGTTTATTGGGAAACACCCATATCTGCAAAAACTTCACCTCCTGGTCATTGTTGGCATTCATTTCACTGTGGCGAATACCGGTTCCTGCACTCATTATCTGAACATCACCTTGCTTAATCACTGTTTCATTGCCCATACTGTCCTTATGTTTCAGATCACCACTTAACGGAATGGAAATGATTTCCATATTGTCGTGAGGGTGAGTTCCAAAACCCATGCCCGCTGCAACGGTATCGTCATTTAAAACACGCAATGCTCCAAAATGCACCCGCTCTTCGTTGTAATAACCGGCAAAGCTGAATGTATGATAGCTGTTCAGCCAGCCGTGATTGGCATGCCCTCTTGTTTCTGCTTTGTGAAGAATCATATTCATAATCGCTCCTTTTCTTATTACATGTATGTACATGTATTTGTTCAAAAAAATTAAATTTCGCTTTCCCTTACCATCTCCAGCAATTCGTTCAGCTGTTTTGCTGCCGCTTCATCCATCTGGATGGTCTTTTCAAATATTTCATTGATCTTTTTTGTACAAAGGTCAAGAATGTTAAAACCTGCAGCTGTAAGTGTCATCACTGTATGCCGTTTATCATTCGGATCGGTTGTACGCTTTACAAGCTTCTTCAGTACCAGCCTGTCGATAATCCTGGGTACATTGGAGCTTTTCTCAATCATCCTTCCCGCAATATCCTTTACACACATTTCATCGGGAGATTTACCTTTAAGAATCCGCAATACATTATATTGCTCATGAGTAAGACCGAAATTCTTCAGCTCCCTGCTCATCATCGTCTTTAACCACCAGGCTGTATATAAAACATTCAGCCCGGCCTTTTGGGTTTCGTTTTTAAAATTCACACTTTTAATGGCTTGTTCAAGTTTCACAATGCAAATATATGTACATACATGCAATTTTCCAACAACAAAAATCCCCCGGGGTTCCGGGGGATGATATTTTCACATTTTGTTTACCTTTTTTCGGCTTGTTTCAGCAGGTTTTTTATGTTGCTGCATTGGATGTATTCATCATCAATCTGCACATAAAACGTGTTTGAGTTTTTCACAAACCATTTTTCCAGTTCTTTTTCTTTCTTCTCTTCCATTGCACGGTTGGCAATTTTGCTGTAATCATCTTTCATATTTTCCCTGTGAGGGGCGGTGCGGCTGATCAGATAAACCATGCGGACACCTTTTTTACCACGCTCATCGGTAAATGCAATGGGCTGAGAATATTCACCGGGCTTTAATTTATCGAGATAAGGAATCAGGTCTTTGTCCAACTGATCAATTGTTACAACAGATGATCCATCAGCACCGGTAATCCTTCCACCTGAATATTTGGATGTTTCATCATCCGAATATTTACTTACAGCTTCACCAAACTTAATAGTACCGGCAATGAGTTTTGAACGTACAGTATCAAGTCTGCCGATTGCCTGGTTCACATCTTCCTGGTTAATACGTGGTATTTTGAGGATATGGCGTACAGTTACTTCATCGCCATTTCTTGAAAGACACTGAATAATATGATAACCGAATTTTGATTTGATTACTCTTGAAATCTGGCCTTCTTTTAAACTCATTGCTGTTTGGAAAAAGGTAGGATCCCATTGTTTATCGTTACGGTTCAGTACATATAATCCGCCATTTTCTTTTACACCGGGATCTTCACTGTACTGTGTTGCAAGAAATTCAAATTTCTTAGAGCCGTTCTCCACCATTTTCTTGTATTCGTTCAGTTCATCCTGTGCAAACTCTTCCATTTCCCTGCCGGCTTTCGGATACACAACTATTTCGCCAATTTCCAGTTCTGTTTCATAAAACGCAAGACTGTCTTTGGGAATTTTATCAAAAAAACCTCTTACTTCAGTGGGAGTGATTTTTACATTTTCAACAATCTTTTTCTTCATTGCTTCGGCCAGCAGCATTTCCTTGATGGGATCACGCATTTCTTCACGGAACTGGTAAATGGTTTTACCGGTAATCTGCTCAATTACTTCCCTTGATCCGTATTGCTGAATAAAGTAACGTACACGCTTATCAACTTCCGCTTCCACGTCCTCATCACCTACGGGCAATGAATCCTTTTCAGCCTGTATCGCCAGCATTTTATTAATGATGAGCTGCTGCATAATAAAGCAGTGTGCATCGGGAGGAAGTTCATAATCCTTTCCTTTGGCATCATTAATCTGGTTATCTACATCCGATTTTAAAACAATACGATCACCAACAACACCAATAATTTTATCAGCAGTTATCTTCTTTACCTGTGCCTGCGTTGCAAACACCAGAACGGTCAAAACAATTGTAAATAATTTCTTCATCATCTAATGTGAAATGAGGATCAAAAGTAATAGAGATGGCCGTCTTAAAAACACGGCCATCTTCTTTTAACATTCTCTTTTTGCAAAAGAATGGTTATAATGTACGTTTCACTTCTTCTTCTTCAAACGCAACAACAGTGTCGCCAACGTTAATATCGCTGAAGTTCTTAATGGTTAAACCACACTCCATGTTCGAAGAAACTTCTTTTGCATCATCCTTGAAGCGTTTCAAACTTCCGAGTTCTGCAAATGCACCTTCCTGACGTGGGTAAATAAGCACACCGTCTCTGAACAGGCGAATCTTGGCATCACGTTTCATTTTACCATCAAGTACAAAACATCCGGCTACGGTTACCTTGTCGAATTTGTATACTTCACGTATTTCAACATTCGCAACCTCTTTCTCCGTAATCTTCGGTTCAAGCATACCTTCCATCGCACTCTTCACTTCTTCAATTGCGTTGTAAATGATGGAGTAGTTCTTGATCTGCACACCTTCATGTTCTGCAAGACGTGCGGCCTGCAGTGAAGGACGAACGTTAAAGCCAATCAGGATTGCATCAGATGCGCTGGCCAATGTTACATCGGCTTCTGAAATCTGACCTACTGCACGGTGAACAACGTTCACTGCAATTTCTTCTGTCGACAATTTCTGTAATGAGTCGGTCAACGCTTCTACTGAACCATCCACGTCACCTTTGATGATGAGGTTGAGTTCTTTAAAGTTACCCAGTGCCAAACGACGGCCAATTTCATCAAGTGTGATATGTTTCTTGGTTCTGATACCTTGTTCACGCAGGATCTGTGCACGGCGGTAAGCAATTTCTTTTGCTTCTGCTTCATCTTCATACACTTTGAATTTCTCACCTGCCTGTGGGGCTCCGTTCAAACCAAGGATCTGTGCAGGAGTAGAAGGACCTGCAGTTTCAATACGCTGGTTGCGCTCGTTGAACATCGCTTTAATACGTCCGAAATACTGGCCCGATACAATCAGGTCACCTTGTTTCAGTGTACCGTTCTGAACAAGAATGGTGGCTACATAACCACGACCTTTATCCAGCGATGCTTCAATGATTGAACCCGAAGCTTCCCTGTCGGGGTTTGCTTTCAGATCAAGCAATTCAGCTTCAAGTAATATTTTCTCCAGCAGTTTATCAATATTCAATCCTTTTTTGGCTGATAATTCCTGGCTCTGGTATTTACCACCCCATTCTTCAACCAACAAATTCATTTGTGATAACTGCTCGTAAATTTTTTGGGGATTAGCACCATCCTTATCAATTTTATTGATGGCGAAAATCATGGGTACACCAGCTGCCTGTGCGTGGCTGATGGCCTCTTTTGTTTGAGGCATCACCGCATCATCAGCAGCTACAACAATCACTGCAATATCAGTAACCTTGGCACCACGTGCACGCATGGCAGTAAATGCTTCGTGACCCGGTGTATCAAGGAAAGTAATTTTCTTACCTGATTGTGTCAATACCTCGTACGCACCAATGTGCTGGGTAATACCACCGGCTTCACCCGATACCACATTAGCATTACGGATATAGTCGAGCAATGATGTTTTACCATGGTCAACGTGTCCCATAATTGTTACAATTGGTGCACGTGACTGCAGGTGATCTTCTTCATCAAATTCCTCTTCTTCTTCCATCTCAGCCTGCTTCTCCATGTCAATGAATTCAACTTCATAGCCAAATTCACCGGCAACAAGTTCAATAACTTCCGCATCAAGACGCTGGTTGATTGACACCATCAAACCAAGACCAAAACATTTTGCCACAACATCAGTTGCAGAAACATCCATCAGGTTTGCCAATTCAGCAGCACTGATAAATTCAGTTACCTGCAGCTTGTTGCTTTCATCTCCCTCCTGTGTATGTTCTGCGTGTTCTTCACGCTTCAGTTTACGGTATTTGGCTTTCAGGCTCTTTCCACGACCACCGGCACCCGAAAGTTTGGCCTGTGTTTCACGGAGTTTTTCCTGTATCTCTTTTGCGTCAATGACTTTATCTTCTCTGCGTGGCAGGTTACGGTTACGTTGATCATTCCTGTTACCGCCTCTTCTGTCGTTGCTGCGCTGGCCATGGCCTTGCTGGCCACCCTGGTGCTGACCACCACGGTTTTGCTGACCACCCTGTCCACCACCATGTTGCTGGCCTTGTCCGCCGCTACCCGGTGCACCTTTTTTATCAATAGGGATACGCTTGCGTTTGCGTTTTTCCTTATCAGAAGATGGCTTGGGTCTTGTATCGGGATTAACCGGTAATTCAATCTTACCGAGAATTTTAGGACCTTCTAATTTTTCTGCCTTGATATTTTCAATCACCACATCTTCTTCTGCAGCAGGAGCTTTTTCTTCCACAACCGGTTCAACAACAACAGGCTTCACTTCTTCAACAACCACAGGTTTCGGTTCTTCTTTCTTTACCTCAGGTTCAGGTTTCTTCTTTTCAACTTTCTTGGGTCTTGTTGAAGAATCAATTTTATCAAGATCAATTTTTGTAACAATCTTTGGGCCTTCCACTTCAGGTGCCTCAATTTTTACCACTTCCGGTTCTGCCGGTTTCACTTCTTCCACAACAACTGGCTTGGGCTCTTCCACCGGTTTTACTTCTTCCACTGGTTTCACCTCTTCAACAACCACCGGTTTTACTTCTTCCACCTTCGGCTCTTCCTTAACAACTTTCTTAACCTCTTTTTTGGTTGCCTGATCTTCTTCTTCCTTTTTCTTTTTCAGGTCAGCCATACCGCCCTTCGGAATTTCAATCTGGTCACTTTTCGCCTTCGCTAACTTGTCAGATGAAAACTCAGCCTGCAGGGCTTTGTACATTTCCGGAGTAAGTTTTGCTGTCGGTTTCAGATCATCTTTGCCAAATCCTTTCCCCGCCAAAAAGTCTATCAGTGTATCCTTACCGATATTAAACTCTTTGGCCGCAGCCATTAAACGTGGTGTATTAATTTCTGACATAATGTACTTCCCTTTGTCAATACGAACCTGGGAAAACTAGTTTAAATGTTTAAAAATCTATCCAGTAATAATCATTGCTGATTATTCATTTTCAAATTCTTCTTTCAGGATACGCTGTACTTCTTCGATTGTTTCTTTTTCGAGGTCTGTACGACGTTCCAGTTCGGCTGTGGTTAATTCAAGTACACTGCGTGCTGTATCGCAACCTACACGCTTCAGTTCATCAATAATCCAGCCTTCAATTTCATCTGTAAATTCATCCAAATCAACATCAAATTCATCTTCTTCTCCTTCGTTATCACGGTAAACATCAATTTCATAACCGGTAAGTTCACAGGCAAGTTTAATATTCACCCCTCTTTTACCAATTGCCAGCGACACCTGGTCGGGCTTGAGGTAAACTTCAGCATGTTTGCCTTCCTGGTCAATATTCATGCTGGTGATTTTTGCAGGTGTAAGCGAACGCTGAATTAACAGGTTGATGTTATTGGTAAAGTTGATAACGTCGATATTTTCATTCTTCAGTTCACGCACAATTCCGTGAATACGGCTACCCTTCATACCAACGCAGGCACCAACCGGATCAATACGGTCATCAAAGCTTTCAACAGCAACTTTTGCTCTTTCGCCCGGTTCACGCACAATTTTCTTGATAACGATAAGTCCATCAAAAATTTCAGGTACTTCAATTTCAAGCAGCTTGGCCAAAAACAGCGGACTTGTTCTTGAAAGAATAATAACAGGTGCATTATTTTTCAGTTCCACTTTCTTGATAACTGCACGGATGTTTTCACCTTTCTTGAAATAATCCTGTGGTATCTGTTCGCTCTTTGGTAAGAGTAATTCATTTCCTTCTTCATCAAGAAGTAATACTTCTTTTTTCCAAACCTGGTAAACCTCAGCACTGAGAATTTCTCCCACCCTGTCGGAATATTTTTTTACCAGCACATTCTTCTTTAAATCACCAATACGGCTGGCCAGTGTTTGCTTGGCAGCAAGAATGGCACGGCGGCCGAAATCATGAATGTCCACATCTTCATACAGCTCTTCACCCACTTCATAATCTGGTTCTAGTTTCACTGCATCGCTGTAAGCAATTTGTGCAAGCGGATCTTCAACCTGTCCGTCTTCTACAATTGTACGGCGTCGCATAATTTCAAGGTCACCTTTTTCGGTGTTTACAATCACATCAAAATTATCATCGGCTCCGTATTTTTTACGCAGCAATGTTTTGAACACATCTTCCAGTACTTTCATCATCGTTGGGCGGTCTATATTTTCCGCATCCTTAAACTCCTGGAAACTTTCAATCAGGTTGATACTTGCCATATTACTATTTTTTAAAAACACTGCGGCTGCCCACAGCAGCCGTCATTAATGAAAAACAATTTGAATTTTTGTTGATTTTATGTCGTTAAATAAAATACTGTGCTGAACGATTTCCTGTTTTTTGCCCTTGCCTTTTGTTTCTTCCAGGGTTACCTGTTGTTCATCGGCTGCAAGCATTTTACCGGTTATTTTGCGGCCATCTTTCAGTACAACTTCCACCACACGACCAATATTTTTGATATACTGCCTGAGCAGTTTCAGCGGCTCCTCAAGTCCCGGCGAGGAAACTTCCAGTGCAAAATCACCATCATTAAACAATGCAGCTTCTTCAATTTGCTTATACAAAGCACGGTTATATCCAATACAACGACTTAATGGAAGACCTGCATCTGCGTCAACAAAAACCTGGATATTATTTCCCGGTTTCAGTTTCACATCAACCAGGAAACAATCGGCATCCGTACTGATGATTTCTTCAGTAATCTGCCTGATTTTTGCCGCTTTTTGTTCAATGTTCATGTAGTAGTAATAAAGAAGGGAACGTTATCCGTTCCCTTCCGCTGATTCCTTAATCCGCTGCAAATGTATAACAATGACGCTGAATGGAAAAATTAATTTTAACCTTCTTCCCAATAAAAAGAGTTTGTATGTTTCTTCACAATTGAGATTTTACGTTTCAGTTATCTTTGCCCTATGTTTATACGTTATTTTGTTATAGCACTTATACTGTACTTTTTTCTCCGTTTCATTTTCAAATTCATTATACCTGTTGCCAAAGCAACAAAGGAAATGAAAAGCAAAATGGATGAATTCAAAAGCCGCATGGAAGATCAACAAAATACAGCTGCAGGCAATACTCCCGGCAACAAACCATCTTCCACTCCAAAAGGCGGTGATTATATTGACTTTGAAGAAATCAACTGATGATGAACGCATCTCATACACCGTACATCTAACTTCTATAACTATAGTCCCAACTCTTCCACCCGCATGCCGGGTTTTAAATGAATCGTTTTTATTCCAAGCTGATCTGCTGCTTCAATATTATTAATACTGTCATCTATAAACAGAGTTTCTTCTGCAGATAAACCATGTTTGTGCAGGATAAATTCAAAAGCATCTGCATTGGGTTTACGGCGGCCAATCCGGTGCGAATAATAAACACCATCAAACAGGTCTTCAAAATGTGTTTCAGGATATGTTTGTTCAAACCGCTGCAGAAATTCCTGGATATGAATTTCATTGGTATTACTCAGCAGGTAAAGCTTGTATTTTTTGCGGAGCAATGGCAGCATGGCCATGCTTTCTTTCCTGAAATCGAGCAGCAATGCATTCCACGCATGCCTGATCTGCTCATCCGTTACATCAAGCCCTGTTTCTTTCCTGAAAGCATCATAAAAAAAATCAGTATCAACACCTGTTTCAAGCCGGGCAAATAATGGATTGCTGTGAAACTGGGTGAAATAAGATGCAAAATCTTTTACACCCAACTCTGTAAAGGCCTTTTCTGTAAGCCTGAAATCAATATTAAACAGCACACCACCAAGATCAAAAATGATATTCTTTACATTTTGCATGATGCAAAGAAATTAAATGAAATTGATACTTCGTTTTTTCTATCTTTGCCCCCGCCCAAACGGGTTCGGATCCTTAGCTCAGACGGTTAGAGCATCTGACTCATAATCAGAGGGTCGCAGGTTCAAATCCTGCAGGATCCACAAGCGATGCCGGTAAGACAGGAAGACAGGGAAAACAGTACACTTCCCGTCTTTGTTTCTTTCCGGCAACGTTTTTTCAGGCTTTAACCTTTGATTAACCCTAAAGCAAATACATTTGCCCACACTGTATAATTATTATGAAAAAAGTAATTTTAGTTTTATTCCTCTTTACTGCTGCAACTTCATTATTTGCGCAGGAAACAGAAAAAAAGAAAAAGAAAGACTGGTCGAAAGTAAACTTAAACAACCGTCCTAAAGATCACCTGATGCTCCAGGTTGGTTACCTCAACTGGCTCAACACACCCGATACAATTGCAACAAAAGGTTTTGCCCGTTCGGTAAACGTTTACTTCATGTTCGATTTTCCGTTTAAGGTTGATCCACGTTTCAGTGTTGGTTTAGGCGCAGGTGTAGGCACAGATAATATGTTCTTTGATAAAAATGCCGGCCGTAACCTCATTCTCAATAATAACACAGCATTCAGCTTTGCTAAAAACACAGGGAAAGATACACTCAACAAATACAGATCAATCAAGCTTTCCAACGTATACCTGGAAGCTCCTGTTGAACTGCGTTTTATGGTTGATCCCGAACATCCCAACAAAAGCCTCAAGTTTGCATTGGGTGTGAAAGTTGGTACAATGGTGAGCGCTGTTGACAAAACCAAGTTTACAAGAGATGCTAATGGTTTTACTTCTTACACTTTAAAAGAAAAAGACCGTAAGCATTTCAACAACCTGAAACTGGCAGCCACTGCACGTATTGGCTTTGGTAACTTCGGCATCTTTGCACAGTATATGATCAACGACTTTATCAAAGAAGGTCAGGGACCAAACCAGATCAGGCCGTTTACAGCAGGCATCACTCTTACAGGATTATAATTTATACCAGCATATGTTCAAAAGCGGATGAAGATTTCATCCGCTTTTTTTATTCTCTGTGCCAGGCATTTTGCAGCATACATTCTGCCTCATCATTCCCCTACCTTTGCAGCTGAATTGATACATAGTGATTGAACGTAAACAAGCAATACAACAAGAAGAAAGAGCCGTTCTTGTAGGATTAATCCAGAAAGGACAAACGGAATTACAGGTGCAGGAATACATTGATGAACTGGCATTCCTGGCCGAAACCGCAGGTGCAAAAACTGTAAAACGTTTTTTGCAGAAACTCACCCATCCCGACAGTAAGACCTTTATTGGAAAAGGAAAACTTCAGGAAATAAAAGAGTATGTGCGGGAACGTGATATTTCACTCATCATTTTCGATGATGAACTCACGGGTGCGCAAATCATGAACATTGAAAAAGAACTCGGCATTTATACCATCGACCGCAGCGACCTGATTCTCGACATTTTTGCACGCCGTGCTAAAACAGCACAGGCCAAAACCCAAGTGGAGCTGGCGCAATACCAATACATTTTACCCCGGTTGAAAGGGATGTGGAAACACCTGGAACGCCAGGGAGGTGGTGTGGGCACAAGAGGCCCCGGTGAAACAGAAATTGAAACCGACCGCCGTATTGTAAAAGACAAAATATCCCTGCTCCGGAAACGCCTGGCCGAAATCGACAAACAGGCTTTTACCCAGCGTAAAGACCGTGGTGAGTTTATCCGTGTGGCTCTGGTTGGTTATACCAACGTGGGTAAAAGCACACTCATGAACATCCTCAGCAAAAGAGAAGTATTTGCCGAAAACAAACTCTTTGCAACACTTGATACCACCACCAGTAAAGTGGTGTACGAAAACACACCTTTCCTGCTCAGCGATACGGTTGGGTTCATCCGTAAACTGCCGCACCACCTCGTGGAAAGTTTTAAAAGCACACTTGATGAAGTAAGGGAAAGTGATGTGCTGCTGCATGTAGTGGACATTTCACATCCGCAATACGAAGACCAGATGCATGTGGTGAACAAAACACTGCAGGAATTAAAATGTTACGACAAACCTGTTATCACCATTTTCAACAAAATGGATCTCTACGAAAAGACACACTTTGATGAATGGCTGGAAGAGGAAGTGAAAACAACCATATTACAGGAACTGAAAGAACGATGGGAGAATGAAACCCGTGGCAACTGTGTGTTTATCTCTGCCACTGAAAAATCGAATATACCCGAACTGCGTGAACGCCTTCTTGAAAATGTAAGAAACCTGTACAGGATCCGTTATCCTTACAAAACCGAATATCTCTATTAATGAGTACGGAAAAGAAGTACAGCTGGCATAAAATAGCCGATGCTATAAACGAATTGCCCTGGCAGGAAAACCAGTTATGTGAAATAGAACTGAAAGGGAAACGCATCTGCCTGGCAAAGCACAACAGTAATGTTTCAGCCTGTGCAGCTAAATGTCCGCATGCAGGCGGTTACTTATCCGATGGGTATATTGATGCAGTCGGGAATATTGTTTGTCCGCTGCACCGTTATAAGTTCAGTTTGCAGACAGGCAGAAATACCAGCGGAGAAGGTTATTATCTCAGTACTTACCCCGTTGAAGAAAGAGCAGATGGAATTTATATTGGCATCGAAGAAAAAAGATTGTTTGGGTTCTTATAAAAAAGTTGGGATTATTTTAGAATGTAAAAATGAAAATCCCCTATTTTTGCAACCCCGAAAGGGAAACACTCCTCCCTAGCTCAGTTGGTTAGAGCATCTGACTGTTAATCAGAGGGTCGCTGGTTCAAGTCCAGCGGGGGGAGCGAAAAAAAGGTTACACTTTTAAAGTGTAACCTTTTTTATTTTAGGTATTTCTGCTCTGTCCAAAAATTCTATTTCCTTCTTTTAAATCTAAAAGCCGCCTCAATTTTTTTTACAATATCCAGGCTACTCAACTTTTTTCCCTTTGTGAAGAATTCACCGATCCACCTAATCGTTTCAAAGTTTACCTTTTTGATACCCTGAATAAAAACGTGAATTTGGGTGATATGCTACGACTAGCAAATGCCCCTTGCCGTTTCTACGCAAATAAGTGGAGCAATGTGTTGTTGCCTTTTCTCCTTAATGGAACCAGACGTTGTTAAAATGTTACGTTTAGTTTACCATACTTACTTCAATAGCTTCAGGGCCTTTAACCCCCTTAGTAATTAAGAACCGTACTTTATCATTTAATTTCACAGGCATCAAAAGCTGTTTGTTATGAACAAATACACTTTGTTTTGTTCTTGAGTCACGAATAAATCCATACCCCTTTTCGTCGTTAAAAAACGTTACAACACCCTCTTCATATTCTTCAGTTGAATTCAGATCCGTCTCTTTTGGTACACTTATTTGTATCTCATCAATTCTAAAATCCCGTTTTCTTTTGGGATCCTGGGGAATTGATGTAAGGTTTCCATTTTCATCTACATAAGCCATCATCTCAGCAAGCGAATTGCCATTACGAGAGGATTCTTTTCTTTCTCGCCTCTTTTCGTCTTTCTCTTTTCGAGCATGCTGTTTCTTTTTTTCTCTATCCCGTTTACTGAAAAAATCTGCCATTTATTTTTTGCTTTGTGATTTATAATTGACGAATAAGAATTAAGCCAAAAAAAGCAGCTTCTGAAGCTGCTTTAGAAAATTAATGCTGTAATCTGACATTTATAGCATTGACGCCTTTATTGCCAACTTCAGTATCATAAGATACATTGTCGTTTTCCTGAATCTCATCTTTTAAACCGCTTACATGAACAAAAACTTCTTGTCCATCTTCTCCTTTAATAAAACCAAATCCTTTGGCTGTATTAAAGAACTTTACTGTTCCTTTTTTCATTTGTTGATTTTTACCCAATTCGGGTTTTGTTTTGAAATATCCCTCGACAGTTTATAATGTAGAGTTACTTGATTAAAAAATTGCGAAACTTAACTGAAAGTATCTTAGATACAATTAGATTGAGAACTCAATCTTCTGATGAAGAACACAAATGTAGCTTTTAATATCGAACTTTCCTAACTCGTATAGAACCAGCGGTTGTGGAAGTAAGATGAAATAGTGATTGGAAAATACAGGGAACAAGAAATCGAGATAATTGAACTTCCGTTCAAATGAAGGAAACCAAAGGGTAAATTTTAAAGAGTTTATACTCAATCTAAAGAATAATAGCTGCATCTTTTGTCTATAAGGGGAGGATAAAAGGTTATACTTTTAAAGTGTAAACTTTTTATTTCAAATGAAAAATTGTGCGTTAAAATCAGATGTCAAAACTGCTGACTGGTTTGAAGAAGAAATCAGGAAAATCGACAGACAGATTCTTGATTTGAACATTGCCCGGCCGGCTCTTAGAGCTTTAGTCAGCGCTTCTATTTACACTGTAACAACACTTCGCTCAAAAACAATCGATGAACTGAAGGCCTTGCATGGGATGGGTCCTTCTGCACTTAAAAAACTGGAAAAACTATACCGGCAATAGCAACAGCTCATTTCAACTCATAAACATTCAATCTGATCACATGAAAACAAAGTTCCCCATCATTCCTTTTGCAGCAGTTTCACTGTTGCTGATCCCGTTCATTGCCATGCAATTCACAAAAGAGGTAAACTGGTCGGCCAGCGATTTTATTATTATGGGCGTACTGTTACTATTGGTGGGAAGCGGAATTGAAGTAGTGCGCAGAAAGAATATAAAAAGCACAAGGAGACTTATCTATATAGCACTGATTGTAATAAGCTTCCTGCTCATCTGGCTGGAATTAGCAGTAGGTATTTTCGGAACTCCATGGGCAGGAAAATAACAGGAGTTTCTTTTAAAATCAATTGAGCGAATATGTACTTGTTTATCTCCTGAACAAATAATTAAACTTCACCATAAACACATTTCTGGGATATAAATCCTTCAGATGGTTCAGGCCGTTGTTTAGATCAAACAAACCCGGTTGTTCAAACGCAGTACGGTCCTGTGTCCATACAAGATAAATAACCGAACCAACTTTATACTCCCATCGCAGGACAAGGTTACTTCTGAACTGCTGGTAATTAAAATCAGGATTGCCAATACTGTAATCAATGGTGCCATCAGCATCTGCATCAAAACCATAAGCAGCGCCGTTTATTTGTGGTTGCAACTCTATAAACCTGTCGGTATATACTGATGCATGCGGGTGCAGCACTTCTTTAAAATGCGAGTATTTGCCAATGGAAACAAAGGGACTTCCATAATACTGTACAGTAAACTCCGGAGTAATTGCCCAATCAATACGGAATGATACAGCAGCATTCCTGTTGTCAACTTTTCCAAGCAGGTAATGTTTGTTTGCAGAAGATGATTGGCTGAACTGACCAACATACTGCAGTTCATCAACGGTTTTGATATACGTTGGTTGTAATGAAACTGCCAGGTTGGAAACAGGACGATAACTGAACTCTGCAGAAAGATTGATTGATTTAAAACTGCCTTTCATTCCCTTGTTAGACGTACCGGTTAAACTCACATACAGCTTTTTTGAACTGTTGGTTTGCAGCAACCATGAATGCATGAGTATATCAGGCACTTTCATGCTTGGTCCGCCACGTAGCAGCCAGTCATCAACAATCCTGAATTTATACTGGCTGTTCAGTTGTGCAACCCATCCATTCATGAATTCGGTTTGTGCAGTGATGGACGCCTGCGAATACAAATCTTCACCATGTGCATCCCATGCATTCTGCTGCAGTAAACTGATGGTATATGTTTTGAAGACTTTTGTGTTCACCTTTTCTACATAAGAAAGGTTATTGTTGTTTTTGATAATGTTTGAAAGATTCATGTAACCAAGATCATTGAGATCAAGACCCGGCGAACGAAAAATAAATTCTTCGCTGTAACGCCAGTGACCTTTACTTGATTTACCTGCTTTTAGAGAAACTCCCATTCCATTCATCAACGTTTTACTGGTATCATAATCAACACCCTTGATATCGGGCCGCTGAAAATAATGAGCAGAAGAAGTTTGAAGCCGGCGGATAGCCATTACATCACCATTGATTGTACTGCCAATTGTTTTTATCTCTGTAAAATAAGTACGGTCTTTCCAGTAATGTGTAAAATCAAGACCATAGGTAAGTGCATTGCTTGTAAGGAACTGCAGGTACTGGTTTTGCACAGAGCGGTGTGTATGCGTAAGAATACCACCGATAATGGTATTGCCTTTATCATAATCTTTCTGAAAACGGCCAATGAAATAATTACTGAAAGGTTCCGCAACCTGTTTGAAATCCTGGTTATGATCATGAATACTTGCCAGCTCATGCGGTGTAACGGATTCAATAATTCCCAGAGAAAGACCTTTGGATGTTTTACCGGATAATTTAACAGCAGCACCAATGGTTGTAAACTCCGGCACACTCACCGTATCAAATGAAGGTGTATAAGATGGTGCATGACCAATACGCCTGGAATAAAACAACTGGTCGGCATCAAATGTGAAATCAAAAATATTTTTCCCTTCGGTGAAGAAAGGACGCTTCTCTTCAAAGTATGTTTCAAAAGCTGTCAGGTTCATGACCGAAGGATCGGCTTCCACTTGTCCAAAGTCGGGATTGATTGTTGCATTTAACGTGAAATTATTGCTGATGCCGATTTTTGCATCCAGTCCAAACTGGTTTTGAAACGATGAACCTTTGGCAAAAGGATTTCCTGCAATACGCTTGTCTGTAACCAGCTTTGCAGAAACATAAGGCGACAATTCAATACGGTTTGCTTTTTTGAAGCCCTCCAGTCCATGCAATTCACCAAACGTATATACAAGACCGGTACCATCATTGGCAACAAGGTTCCAGTGATTTTCTTCTTTTAACCGGTCGATCAGCCGCCATGAATTTAATCCCCACACCTGTGTTTCTGCCGAACTGAAACGCAACTGGCTTAAGGGTATTTCAAACTCAGCTGTCCATGCCGAATCTTCATACGCCACCTTTCCGTTCCATACAGCATTCCAATTGGTATCCCAACCGTCGTTCGATAACCAGAGATCGATTTTCTGACCAGCAGATGTAAGATCAAATTCAAACGCTGTGCGATGATCAAAATAACTGTCAAAGTGAACACCAACAATATCACCTGAAAACTGGTCACGCCTGCTCAGCCGTCGTGTAATTTGTTTCATATCATCATATGCACGGATAGCAACAAATACACTCTTATCGTTGTACAGAATTTTTAAAGTTGTTTTGTGTGAAGCCTTGCCTTTATATACCGGCGAAAACTGCGTGTAATCTGTTTGCCATTCGCCCAGCTTCCAGCAACTGTCGTTTAGTTTTCCATCAATCACCGGTGGGTCTTTAATACGCAAACTGTTGTACACCCGTTTAAGATGAGCCGTACTGTCGCCTGGTAAATGGAGTGTATGTTCAGCTGCACAAAGATTGTTTGCCACAACAGATGTGATCAGAAAAAACACAATCGTCCATGTGCAGGATCGTTTCATCGCCCTTTATTTTGAGCTGTTCATCAACCGTTTTGTCAGCCATCTTCTTACCGGCTCATCATACAATTTCACAGATGTGTAGGCCACCACAATGCTTGTAATAAACACAACAGTACCTGCAAGTACAGCAGTGAGAATTGCATCTGTAGATCCTTCTTTCAAAAAGCTCTCATGCTTTGCAACCCATGCTGTAAACAAATAAATAAACGGATAGTGTGTGATATAAATCGGGTAAGAAATATCGCCTAAAAATTTGCTGATGCGGGATGATTTAGCCGTTGAAGATTCAGCACTTGCTCCAAGATAAACGATGAGGGGAAATACCAGCACAATCGTAAGCGAATCATACAGACCATTCATCCACAAATGTTCATGACCACCCAGCCGTGGAAATGCAAGCATGGCTACCAGTAACAGGCTGCACCATAAAAAAGCATGTTTTAACTGGCCGGGCTTGCTGATACGTGAAAGCAACAACCCGCCGAAGAACGGGAACATCAACCGTGTAAAACCAATACGCAGTTGTTTTGGTTCCAGTGCCCAGCCACCAATCATATCGCCCTGGTCGTTTGTAACAGCAAAATGAATGAGTGCTGCACCGGCAATAAATACCAGTATGGCAAGAAGCGTATTGGAGAACTTCCGTACAAACAGGGCGTAAAGAATATTAGCAACGTATTCAAAAAACAGCGACCATGCCGGACCATCCAGCGGGTGCATTTCTGTCCATCCCCTGATATCGAGTGATAACGGTACAGGCACAAGCGTAAAACCAATCAGCATCACCAGCAGCATTTTCCATACCGGTGTAGTTGCAATATTGGGGAACCAGGCACAATCCTGGAAATAAAATGTAACAGCACCAATGAGCATCCCAATAATAATCATCGGGTGCAAACGGATGAGACGGCGTTTAAAGAAACTGCCTAAGCTCATCTTCGTCCAGCGGTCATCGTAAGCATATCCAATCACAAAACCTGACAGTACAAAAAAGAAATCAACAGCGAGGTAGCCATGATTAATAATCTGTTTTGTATGATCCCCACCTGAAAAGGTTTCAAACAAATGGAAGACCACCACCACAAGGGCAGCAACACCACGTAAACCATCAAGAACAGGATAATGTTTTTTCGAATCAGAAAAACCGGAGGAGGGCGCAATCGCTGAAGACATAAACAGTGCTAATTTATTCCAATGTTAAACAGAACTACTACTTGTTCATTTGACAAATATCAAATAATCACCTTAATAACCATACACCGACCTGCGCAGGGCAGCATATTTTGCCGCCTTTTCATCCAGCTTCATATCCTGGCATACAGAAACCAACCCGTCAAGGATTAACGACTGGTTGCCATACTTCGCAACAAACTGTTCCATCAATACCACAGCCTTTGCCTGTTCGCCGGTTGAAAATAACCCGATGGCATAACCGTAAACCATCTGTGCACTGGAAGCACCCAGCGTGGCTGCTGTTTTTAATTCAACCATGCCTTTTGTATTGTCTTTCTGGCGGATGTACCAAAGCCCCAGTGCATAATGCAGGAAAGGATTGTTGGGCATGCGTTGCAAACCCATATCAGCTATACGTTTTGCTTCTGCATCACGGTTCTGTTCCCTGTACAAATCAACCAGGTTGGAGTAAGATTGTGCAAAGCCGGGAAAGCGCTGGATGCAGGTAAGATATAACTGTTCGGCCTCTGTTGTATTGCCGGTTGTTTTCAACACAATGGCCCGGTTATAAAAACCTTCGGGGCGGTGACTCATCTGTTCCTGTACCTGCAGGTATTCTTTCAATACTGTCTGAAACTGTTTACTGTCTTTCTCTTCCAGCTTGTTATAAAAAGCTGCAAGAACGGTCATTGCTTCCATACGTACACCCTTCACCGCATCAAACAACAAAGCAGGCACAGCAGCCAGCACAATATCTTCAGGATAGTTTACCATGGCCTTTACTGCATTTAACCGCAGCAGGGCATTACTGCTGCCAAGCTGTGTTTCCAGTAAATCTTTGATACGTGGTGAACTGTAATAACCATACTGCTCCATGGCCGTTGCTTTGATCATGGCAGGATAGGTTGTTGATTGCAGGATTGCATACAGCGATGATTCACTCTCCGGCATAAACCGGGAGAGGTTGTACATCAGTTCGGCATAGGTTTTCTCTTGGGGAAGTTTGACTGCAAACCATTTATTAAAATTATCTGCAGCCCATGCCACTGTTTTATCAGTATGACATTTATTGCAGGCATTGGGTGTTCCCATCAGCAACGACTGATCGGGCCGGGGAATACGGATGCTGTGATCAAGACGGTTATCCACTACCATGTAAGTTGTAACAGGCATGTGGCAGTTCACACATTGGTTGCCTGTGCCGGCTGTTTGATGAAAGCTGTGTTGCGGACCATCGTACTTAGCAGGTGAATGACAGCTGCCGCAAAGAGCATTGCCCGTTGCTTTTATTTTCATGCTGTGCGGATCATGACAGTTAATGCAGGTAACACCTGCCGCATGCATTTTGCTTTGCAGGAAGGATGCATACTCGTAATCCTCATCCTTGATCTGCCCGTCAACAAAATAGTTTTCTGTATTGGCTGTGGAAGGAATATGTGATTGTAAAAACGATTGTCCGTGTACATAGTCATCGGTAAACCTTGTGGCCCTTGCATGGCAGCGTGCACAGGTTTCAATTAATGTATCGTTACTGATGGCTGTTTCGGGAACCCTTGTTTGTTTGGCAGGATCCATTTTCCAGTTCATAAGTTTGGATGCAAGGCTGATGGAGAACCCTTTGTATGGAACGGAATTATCTTTTGTTTGTGCCCACTGTACATGCACTGATGCAGGACCGTGGCATGATTCGCAGGAAACCCTGTCTTCATTCCATGTGCTGTGAAAACTGTTGGTTGCAGGTTCAAAGTTCTTTTTGTAATCCGTGGTATGGCAATCGGCACACATGTAGTTCCAGTTCTGGTTCATGCCCATCCAGAACAATTCATCGGTATGTGAAATGCGTTCTTTATTGTAGAGGTGAAACCAGCGCTGCCCGCCTTTTTCCTTTGCCCTTGTATCCCAGCAAAAAGGAAGCACCTGCATACGTCCATCATCAAACTTAACCAGGTACTGCTGCAATGGTTGCCAGCCGAATGTATAGCTAATGACGAATTCCTTTTTTGTCCCTGTACTGTCGGTGGTGCGTACAAAATATTTTCCATCACGTTTGTAAAAAAAAGCAGTGTCGCCGGTATAAACAAAACTGGTATTGTTGAAGTCGCCTTTTACAGTTGCTGCTGAAACCGTATCCATAGCATGGTAATGATCGGAGGTTTTAAACAGTTCTGCTTCTTTCTGGTGGCAGGACTGGCACTTATCCGAACCCACATATACAGCAGCAGATGATGATGCTTTCTGCTGCATGCATTGATTGAGTACAAGAATAAGCACCGTTAAAACAAGAATCACTTTGAGCAACTTCATAAAATAAAACCGGTTTAAGAAAACAGCCTGTTGATCTTCAGCAAAAATAAATGAACTGTACCTACCGGTTACAGGAATGTGCTGTGAAATGCAACCGTTTGTCTTCGTTGCCAAGACCAGGCAGTTTGATTTATTGTTAATGCATGAAATGCTGAAATGGTTTTTGAAATGGAGCATTATGTGAGTTTGCAGACTCTGCCGGATTCTCTTTTCTTTTTGCTTGTCCAAAAAGAAACAAAAAGGACCCCGAAAACCAATATCCAGCATGGTTTTCGGTTGACGCCTTGATTTAGCAGCTATACTACTGTGGTGAATTACAGTATGAAGATGATTGAACATCTTATGTGCAGCAGGTTGATTATTTGTAAAAGTTATTGGTATATGTATAGCGCATTGAATTGCGGCTATCTTTCTTTTATCTTGATATTCCTCAATTCTTCGGGACAGGCTGCAGAAACCCTGCCTGACCGATGTCAGATCGGGCAGGAAAAAATCAAGACGGAACAACCGCCTCAAACAGTCGGGCAGGTATCAGCAGGTACATCCATTTTCTGCAGCTACGTTTAAGCATGGGTGTTTATTCTTTTTTCAACGTTTGTTTTACTGCACTGCTTTCTTTCAGCAACACTTACCCCTTCGGGCAACGGTACCATCCGCAAGAGATGGCTAAAAGATATATATAAGGATGTTCTTGCTTCCGGGTTTTTAATTGTGTATATTTCACTACATCGTCTTATGAAAAGCTAACTGATCGAAACCTCATCATCTGTCAATCATCAACACTGGACTATGAAAACAGTGAAACTTACCCAAAGACCTGCACTAAGCAGTTCTGCTCAGAGTGCATCAAAAGCAATTCTTGTACTTTCTCCTTACAAAGAAATTCTTTATTGTACCAAACCTGCTGTTTCACTCATCAGGCAATACTTCAACAATACGGTTAAGAATGGTTATTGTTTTGATTGTAAACAGCCCGATGCTCTGCATAAATTTATCTGCAAACTCATTAAATCTTCCCGGGAAAGTGAAAAATTGTTTGCGGCCCATTCTTTTTCTTCGGGAACCAACGGCAAAATTCTCGGGTTTAAAGCCTACAGTTTAAAAAAAACAGGCGATTACCCCCCGCTCATATTTATTGAGCTTGCTGAAGAAGACGGTGATGATATTCTGCACAGCAAAAATGTGGAACAAATCATCGGCAACCTGCACAAGTTGGGCGACCTGATCTGGACCCATGATTTCGTGAAAGATGAAACCTGGTTTTCGGGTGAAGTGAATCCCTTTACGGGTTACCGCAACAAGGACCTGACAGCTGCACAACGTGCAAAGCTTTGGTGGATTGCCACAGCAAAGGAATACAAGTGCCTGCTGGAAGAAAGTGACCGCAGGTATAAGAAGGGATTGCAGAAAGAGCATACACTGGAATACCCCATCACGGACCGTTATGGCAAGACACGCTGGGTACTCGACAAGGGCATGGTGCTGAAACAGAATGCAAGGGGTATACCGCACCTGATCATCGGCACGCATACCGATATTACCAACCTTAAAAAACTACAGGCCGAGATTGACGATCTCCGTAACCAGCAGGAACGGGAACAGGTTTCAACACTTGTTACAACCATTGAAACCGACCGTAAACGGTTTATTGAATTTTTGCAGGAAGATCTTAACCAGTTTTTATCGGCAGCCAGTGTAAAGCTGGGCAGCAATTCACACACGGATGTACCTGCAGAAAAGCTGATTCCGGAAGTACAGGGCATCCTGCAGAAAGCCATTGGCGAAATCAATACCATTTGCAGGATGTATGACCCCACCGGGCTTGAACTGCTGGGCCTTGGTGAAGTAATCGGAGATGTGTGCAATTTTATCAGTGAAAAATACGGGAAGACCATTCATCTTACCTATACCGATCATAGCAATGCGGTTAAACACCTGGATGAAGAGCTCACTGTTCTGCGAACTGCACAACGGCTGGCCTTTCTTTTTGGCTCATCCGTTGCCGCCCGAAAAGCCATGATCAAAATTACACATACAGCTTCTGATATAAAGATGAGTATACGTTTCAAAGATCCCGGTTTTGATACAGAACGGTTTCTTACAAGCAATGAAACCAGGACGCTGCAGGGACGATACAAACTTTATGGAGGACAACTGAACATCAGCAAAACAGCCAGCCAGATGGTGACGCTGAATGCATGGGTGAAGACGGGATGAGGTTTAAAGTTTGAGGTTTAAGGTTTGAGGTTGGGCGTGTTGAGAGGTGGAGTTAAACTGATATTGATTGTGTGAAAAAATACAGCAATTGTTTTTTGGTATGGATGCATTATGTGAGTTTGAATACTCTGTTGGTTTCACTTTTCTTTTTGCTTGTCCAAAAAGAAACAAAAAGGACCCCGAAAACCAATATCCAGCATGGTTTTCGGATGGCGCCCTGATTTAGCAGTTGTACTACTGTGGTGAAGAGCATTTGAATTTCTATTGGGGATCTTATGTGCAGCAGGTTGATTAGTTGCGGTGATGTTGCGGTTTAAGGTTTGAGGTTGGGCGTGTTGTGAGGAGGAGGAGGTTGAAAGATATTGACCCTGTATAAAAAATGCCGGCATAACCGGCAAAAAATAATTGAAATCTGCTTATCTGCTGCTGCCTATCCCGGCTCACCGAGATATTTGAATATAGCCCTTACCTGCAGTGTGGTAAAATACCTTCCCTTTTTTTCACCAATGCTTTCCTGGTGGGGAAGCATCCATGTACGTAAACATTTGGTGCTTACTCCATACAGTGCTGCCAGCTCTTTTAAGGTATAACCCCTGATGGGTACATCGGCTGCAACAACCGCTCCTGCTTTCAACGGTATTGCCTGTTTCATCATAGTCGTCGTAGTGCTCATATCTTGCCTGTTAACTTGTTTAAAATCTGTTTTTCATTGCCCTGTTGCATGGAAAAAAGGGACTTAAAAATAACTAAAATATTTAGCATTTCAGAACGAAAAACGCCTCTTTTTTCCGGTCTTTTCTGCCGCTGATTTTCAGTGCAAAAGAAAACAAGGGAGCCCGCAGGCTCCCTTGTTGAGGTGTTTTTCAAAAGCTGCAACGGCTACTCGCTGCCGGCTTCTTCATCGTATTCATCAATACCCTCGCCTTTTACGGTAGCCTGGCTTACGGCGCCAATTACTGAGCCTGCTACGGTAAGGTAGCCGCCAATGGTTACAATGGCTGCAGGCAGGGCAACAGGCGCCGTTAGTAATGCTCCTCCCACTGCTGCCAGTGCAAAACCCATATTGCGCAGCCGGCGGAAAAACTTTGGTGTGGGTGCTTTGATTCTGTTAATGAGGCTCATAGATGTCTTTTTTTTAAGGTTTAGAAATGCACTAAATGCTGAATGCTTAATGCGCAATGCATCATGCTGAAGGCAAAAGCATGCTGTTAAGCAGGTTTTTCAAAGGAAGCGACCATTCATTTTGATTGCTATAATGTCAGGATGAATTTCAAGGATGATTGGTTCCTGACGGGGCTGCTTGCTTACCAACTGCATAAGTATTCGGAAAGCGATGCGTGACTTGCTGCCGCTGCCTTCGCCGGTAAAAGAGGTTACAGGTGCAATGCATCCCTTCAGTTCTTTCACTGCATCATTGGCCGGATGAAACAGGATGAAACTGCGGCCGGGTACTGCAGTTACCTGCAGGTGAAGGCCAAAACGCACACTCCACCTTTGTTTCAGCACATAGCTGCCTTCGGGAATACAACTGCACTGCGGCCTGTTATCAAGCCAGGGGAGTTCGATGGTATGACAGATCTTTTCTCCGTTACAATAAAGCGTGCCGTTTGTACCTGTTGGATGATATGTTCTGATTAAAGTGAGTTTCATGTGTTTAGAAGATAGAAGTTGAAAGAAAGAAGATAGAAGCCAGAAGTTAGAAGAAATGCAGGCTGTTCTGCAATTCTTATACACCGCTCACTTTTACCATTTGCAGTGAATTAAAGCTGCCATCCTTCAGTGAATAGTAGCTGCCGTTTACCTGCTGGTAAAACTGGATACCGAACACGAGAAACAGGGGGTGAGTGCTGTTGGGTGTAACGGTACAGGCCAGGTTAATGGCTGCTGTTGCCAGTTCATTGAGTGGTAACACAGCTGATTCTTCAGCGCCTGCTTCAAACTCTTCCTGTTCAAAGTTGATGGCGGCGGCTGATGCCAGCAGTTTAAAATGCGTGGTGCCGGCAGGTGCCACAATCATCTGAGCAGGGATAAAGGGAGGCACAGCTACTGAGAGCTGACCTGCTGCACGGTCAATGGTTGCGGTGTAAGGTGCATACAGGGTGCTACCCATGGGTGCATTGCTGTTGAAGTTGAACCCCTGCAGGAGTTCGGTTTCACCGTCGATGACATTGCGCTGGCCACGGGCACTTGTTGCATCGGCCTTAATGACACGGATGAATTCGGCAAGGAGACGTGCTGTTACACGGGAGTCCTTTGCGGTTTGCAGTACCGGACGGATTGCATTGCGGAGCAGGCCTGCTGCTTTGCCAGCCTTTGCAAATTCTGCATTGTTTTCACGGGTGCGCTGAAAAGCCGGATCGGTTGCAATTTGCTGCGCTGTTACGGGTGCGTTTTCACGTGCCAGGTAACCGTCGGCTGTTTTGAAGAAGGTAATATCACCAATGGTGCCTTCGAGTTTAATGATTCCTTTTTGCTTTGCCATTTTGTTTGGGTTTAGCTGATAGGTTTAGCTATTAGCTGTTGGCTGTTAGCCATTAGCTGGTAGCGGTGCTATCATGGTTAAAAAAATTGTTTAGCGGTTTCGAGTAAGAGTGATCGGCTCTTTTTGTTGCAACGTTGTTCCTGAAACCGAGTGCAAGATGCGAAGGTTTGAAGGGGTTGTTTCCCATAACGGCATATAAGGGAACAGAACGGCATGTAATGGCATCAAATGGCACAAAAGGGAATGAAAGGGCATGTAACGGACCATTTCAACGAAAAAAGCTGAACCCTGCTGAACTATCCCTGAAGGGACTATGAAGGGAGTGCGGAGGATGGTTGAAGGAGAAATGGAGAACCCCGCCAGCCGTTCTCAAACGCTGGCGGCGGTTTTAGCATCTGAATGATTTAAGTCGGTGTCCATTCTCTTGAAATATAAAATACAAAACCTGTTTCGGCCAGCAGCTGCATGAGCCCCGGTTTAAACACAAACATAAACGAGTTTTTCTCAGCTGCTTTTTTTACCAGTTCTTCTTTTTCGTAGCAGATATAAATTTCTTTTTTTGTACCCGGCAGAAACCACTGCCTTGCACAAAGCAGTTCTTTATTGGCAACAAGAAAACGGCCAAACGAAAAGGGTATCACATCCACTGCTTCAGCATTATAAAACTGGAGATTAAAACCAAAATTTTCTCTATTGGGATCATCGGGTTCCCAGTAATGTACAACAGGTGGCAGGTGTTTTAATTCGAGCAGGAAATTGTATGCATCAAACAGATCGCCATGAATCCATATTTCAAGAATCATCGGTGTTTTTTTAAGTGGAATACAAGAACGAAAAAAATATTCGTAAAAGAAAGGGCTGCATTTTGCAGCCCCATTCTTTAAGTTCGTTACTGGCATTTCCAGGGATCAAGCGGGTTACCACTTGTACCGGTAATAGCAGCAGTATCGGAAGCCATATTCGTTTCTGCACGCTTATCGTAACAAAAATGAAACTTATTGGCTTTTATTTTTGTAATCTCCGTTGTAATATAAGTTCCTCTTTCACTTGCCGGAGCCGACCATGCATCTCCGGTATTTGGCTCAACCTCCGTTAATGTCATTGTTTCTGTTTTAAACAAATCATGATTGGCTTTCCAGTAATGAATTTCCACTTCCACATAATCCAGCACGTAGGGCGTTTTATTATCAACAGCAAGTACAACATCTTTAAACCCACCTAATACCAATGCTGTTTTTGAATCAATAGATGATCGTATATATGACTGCCAGTTATTACGCAGGTTCATATACTTCTTTGTCAATACATCATTTTGTGCTTTCTTTTCCTGTTCACTTGCTGCTACAGAATCGGCTACATGTTTAGCAACAGCATATGTAGCAGAGGTATCGAGGGGATCTTGTACAGTAGTAGCAGTTGTTACAGGTTCAGCTTTTACTTCTGCAGCTTTATTCTGTAAAAAAAATATCAATAACGCAATTGCAACAATACCAAGTGATAAATACAACCAAAGGTTCCGGTTGCCCCGCTTTGTTTCAGTTGCCGGTTGTTCTGCAAATAAAGGAGGAGGAGTTACTGAAGGTTTAAATTTCGGAGGGATTGCTTTCAGTATACCCTTTAATTCATCCAGTTCGCCTGCCTTTGTCCATTGAGGCAAACCCTCATACCAAATAAACGACTCATGGTTAACTTCCAGTGAGGCAAGCTCATCAATTGTATAAGGTCCGGTTTGTGCTGCACCGTTATGCAGGTAGTATTTTTTCATTTTGATTAGAATTTGCGGCAAGATATTGAAGCATTTTAATATTATAAAAAAGGAAGCTCCAAAATTTACCGATTATAAATTAATATACTTAGCTATTACACCGCAACATGAGTTGGAAACAACAAAGAAAACTTAATTGACTAATTCAAAATAAAACAATGCAATTTGCACAAGAGCGGAAAAGCATAAGACACCTGATTACAATTGCGACAATTTTACCCAGTCACCAGCTGCGTTCCTGATTGTCCAGAAATACCAGCCATTCACTGTTGCATTTTTCACAATAGCTTTTGCAGCAGCTGTAGGTGTTGTATATACTTTTCGTTTATAATAAATATTCCCTTTTGGAGTAAGTAATGCTTTGTATTCAACTCCCTTATACATTTTGTAGATCGGGGTTCTTTTATTAACTAACCCAACCAACGATGTATGTATCCTGACTTTTTTAATTTGTTTTTTTGCTGAACGGCCAGGAATCAGTTCATTTAGTTCTTGTTTATGCTTTTGCTTAATAAGGTTTTTGAGTTTACTTACAAGTGCCTTTGAATCCCTACCCCTTGGCTTTGCCCTATTGCCAACCGGTTCTGCAATACGGATAAGTAACGACTCAATATCACCTATGTAATCAACCTTTTTAATCAGGAATAAACTGAAGTGAGTCCACTGCGAATCATGCCTGTCTTTTAAATGCTGGTTTACTCTTCGCTTCAAATCCGAAGCCCTGCCAACATAGTACAACTCATTTTCATCGTATAGAGCATAGATACCTGATGAATCACCAATTAATTCTGTAATAATTTCTTTATGATCTTTAAACAGGTTTCGTGAAATACCTTCGAGTGATTCGGTAAACAGTCCCTTTTTAGTAATGCTTTTCATGCAGCTAAAGTTAAAGAATCAATGGGAAAGATTTTTCATGAAGTCTTGAATTGATCTTATGATGCCTGTCGTGTTGCTGTAAGAATACTTAATATTGATCTGCACTTATGTAAATCCATGTTGTCAGCTTTCTACAATACTGGTTTTCTGAAACAATTATTGTATACTACCCATGAACTCCCTTTTGCTCGTACAATTAATAAAGAACTTTGTTACTCTGGTCTTAAGGTACTCTCGTTTCCCAGCAAGGTCTCTCGCAGAAGGCATTGCGATATTGCAAACGTATCTTCCCCCTTTTAAATTCTTTTTTATTCATAGTATAAATTGGGTTATAGCTATTTTAATTGACTGAACAAGCCTTCAATCGGTGTAAATATTTGTTCTTTTCTTAAATAAGCAGTAGGCCAAATGTCATTCAACAAGCAAAAATAATTGCTATTTAAAAGATTGTGGTTTCCAAAACCACCCCAATTATTCCCTGTCATCACTAACAGGAATGATTTCGCATTAGGAAATTCCTTTTTCAATTTCAAATCTCTGTCAATATATTGTTGTTCCCAATTATCTCGATTCCAGCCAAGCTGTGTCTTACACTCAATAATTGCAACAACTTCATTGTTTCTCCAAATTGACAAATCGGGTCTAATGGAATTCTTTGTTTTTTTTATTTGCCGTTCAGAATGAGCTTGTAGATCACTTCCTGTTGAAACTAAATATAGTCGTAGAAAGAATAAAACACACTCAACAAAGTAGTCGGAACCAGATGCCAAATACCTTTTATTAAGAAATGTTTTAATTTTCCCTTGTGTTATGTAGTAGGTTTTTAGTCTTTCGAGAATTGCATCTGTAATTTCCGTTTTGTTTAAATCAAAAGCATAGTGGTTTAAAATTTCATTATAGGATTTTTCTAATTGAATATATGTTGCACTCAGGCTATTGATATACAAATTATCAATTTCTTTTAACGCTGACATGATTTATTAAGTGTGTTATTATTTGAATATTTCGGGTAAATATTTGGAAACAATGTCTTTTGTCAATTTCGCTAATGGCCTTTTATTGAAATCTTTTTCATCAAGATAATTTGCAAAATAAAACCTGTAAAACTCCTTTGTTGACGCCCCTAATCGGGTTAGCATATCGACAATATTTCCTGCATAATACGGACTGAGTTTATCAGATTTGACAATAAGTTCTCCAACAACATCTGCGTGAGACTGATAAACTTCACGTATTTTAAAAACTTTGACATTCCCAGAATTATCAACTCCATGAACACCAAATATCTGAGTATGCTTCATATTTGGATATGAAACATTTTCAGTGAGAGTAACGTTGTAGTTCCGTGGGTCACTTTTATCAGGATTTAATCCAACTTGCAAATAATCAAAAGTAGCGTCGTTACCAAAGCCTTCTTTATATGGATGAATGTGCATATTTAAAGTAAAGAGTTTATCTCCCTTTAAATTAGAATTACAATAGTTACATGATGGAATGAGGTTATAAAAAGATAAACCAAGAAAAGGATGCAATGCCTGATGAAAATAATGATCCAGTATTGGCCGTACAACTAAATCCCGTCCTGTACCAATGACAGTATTTGTGTATATACGATTACAGTATACACACACATTAACTTTCAGTGCATTTGATAAATCATAGGCATTATAAGGAGTAGTCGCTTTATCTATAAATTCATCATACGGTATTATTGCTTTAATAAATTTTGCTGTTTCCTTTGTAAACCATGCCTGCTGGTATGCCTGATTAGTCGATTGTAAATCATCAACTTCAGAAAGTATTAAGGCCTCTAAATTATTTTGATTTGATAATGTTGTAAGAAGAGCAATATAATCGGCTCTATGATTATAAAAATGCTTTGATAATGAAGTCCGATTTCTTAATCTGGAATAATGAGTTTGGTTGCTAATAGATCTTTTATTCCTTCCAATAATAGTAAGTAGCGAAGTTTTTGTACGTGTGCTTAGGCCTGTAAAACTGAGAACACTTGCTATAGTGAAACCCGCTTGACGATCCATGACTTTAAAAGCCAAAAGATAAAAATTGACTCTGTTGAGAATTAAATCCTTAACCCCGTCAAAATGAGCCTTTTTTATCGCACCGATATTATCAACTTCTATTTTTATCATTTCGCATTTTTCTGATTAAATCAAGTTCTTTTTCCCTTTCAACTATAATGTTATCAAATTGCTCCCTTGGTATACCTTGAAGCACTTTTTCCAATAGTTTAAATCGTACATAGGGTTCGCCGATTATGTCAATTTCCTTTTTAAATGAATTGTATTCAGCCTGTGTATATTGGTTCTTATCATGTACTCTCTTTATCAGGTTCTCAATCTTTCGTCTTGCAAATTCTCCTATTAAGCCATCCTGCAAAAAGAAAGAATCGGTAAATAGCTCATGTACGTTTGCTCCGAATGTTTCATTTTTTTTATCAAGACTATCGACAACAACTGGATTCGAATCTCCTCTTTTTAAGAGAACAACACAGTTTGGAGGCAAATCAGAAAGTATAAAAGGAGAGTGAGATGTAACTAAGATTTGTACTTCCCGTTTGCCGAATTTCTCAGATATAAATTCAGTAAAAACATCAATAAATCGAATTTGCCAAGCAGGATGTAGAGCTAATTCAGCTTCATCAATCAAAAACAGCAGACTCCGCTTTGTTCTATGAAACTTCGTATCGTTTATTCTTCCAAATAAACTTAACAAAGAATACTCGCCCGAGCTAAGCGACGACTCTCCAAGTGGCTGATGACTAAAATAGAATTCTGCAAAATCTCCAATCTTGTTAACAGAATAAAAATTGTCTATTAAATTTACTAAAGACCCTATCGTTGCTTGCGATAATTTAATTGAAACTCCAGTCTCGTTTGCATTAATACTGCCATCTTTTTTTTCAAGATAATTGTTTAATTCATTAATGAAATTTTGGATACTATCAAGTTTGTTAGAAGTTGCCTTCCATAGATCTCCTCTCTTTAAATGATTAATTATACTCGATATTTTAGCTAAGGTTGATGTGTCTTCTATATCTCTTTTTGCTCTGATATACGTCGATATGCGATCAACGGTTTCAATAATAAAGTTTCCAGCACCAAGGGTAAGAGATAAAGCACCTTCATCAGCCAAATGAAAAATACTCGCTTCAAACGCATTAACTAAAAATTGATCTCGCTTTGATCTTCCTATTTGAAAATATAATTTTAACGCCTCCTGTAATTCAATATATTTTTTAAAATTGGGAGAATCTTCATTATAGTAAAGGCTTAAGTTGATATATGGTGGCAACTTCGCCGGGAAAGGATTCCGTTCGTTCCTCGAAGTAATCCATCTCAACAGCTTTACAATCCGGATAAATTCCTGAGCAGAAAATGCATTTGCATGATCTCTATAGGGCAAATTATCTTTTTTAGCATCTTTGAAAGTCCGTCGCTTTTGAATGTCGGTTAAAAGCAAATAATTAGTTGAAAGATTTTTTGTGTCACCAAACTGTTCTTTTAAAGAATCAAAAGAATAAAAAGAGGTCGGGTCAAAATGATTAGAAACAAAAATTAGAGTGGTCGATTCTTTAAATCTCTGTAAATCCTTTACTCTTTGTATTGAATATTGCTTGCCAGGTATCGTTATAGATATTCCAGAAGCAGAATAAACATAAAATACATTTTGGCTAAAAAAAACAGCGATACTTTTATTATCAATTTCACTATTCCCGTCGCCAAAATATTGCATGACGTATCTTAAAATTGAAGTTTTGCCAGTTCCATTTTGACCTATTATACCAGTAAGGTTGCTGATATTTCTGCCAAAAAAATGATCAATAAAATTGGGTGTTTCATCAATCTTAACTGTTAGTTCGATTTCATCATAATGGAAACGAAAGCGGTTGCTAAAGTTGAGATCAATACCTGAAAGGCCTTTGTAATTATTTATTCTTATATAGAGTAGCTCCATAAGTTTTCTTTATTTCTGATTAAACAATCCTCCTAAATTCTCATCCGGCTCATCCACTCTGCTCACAATATCATCATCCGTTTTATACGATTTCTTTTTCCCTCCCTTCTTATCCCACAACCCAGCTTTCACTTCTTCCTTATGTATTTTATGGTTCAGTTCCAACAAACGTTTCAACACTTCTTTCCGTGCATCGGGATGGATAGTGAAACGGATGCGGTCATTCTCTGGTAAATAATCTACCTCATAGAAATCATGGCGGAGTTGGATTGTTATTTCAGGAGATTGCTTCGTACCTCGCAATGACGACCCCCAGCCATACGCCTCCAATACCGCCTCATCCATTTGCACATGCAGCTCACGGAGTTTGAGAATACCTTGTATGGCTTCGTTAAACGAAATTGTATTGGGTGTTTTCTCTAAATGCTTTTGCAGGGCGGCTACCTGTTTGTCGTTTTCATTTACTGCTTGTGCTGTGATGGCATGGCTATGAAACAAATTATAGGTTTTGGTAAGTCCCAGCTGCATACCCAGCATGAGTTGTCTGCGGAGTTCGTGGTAGGCTTCACCAATAGTTTCTAATTGCTGTTGTTGTTGCTCGATTAATCGTTGAGGAAATGGATAGGTTGCTAAAGCAGAGCTTGGAGTATACCTTAAAGTGTTGCCACCCATTGTTGAACTTTGAAGCCAAGCCCATTGCTCATGAAAAGTGTTGCTTATTAATGAAAAAGACTTGAAATCTTCAAATGCAATTGCTCCACCAGCATGTGAAACAACTATTTTTCCTTCTTTGAAAGTAAAGGATAAATACTTGGTTGTGAAAGGTACAACAAGATATCTTTTTAGAGGCTTAATTGATTTATATAGATTAATTGCCTTTTCAGCATAGTGCCACCAATTTTCCCGGTATGTTGCTCGATTAACCTTATCCCTTTCTGGTTTTACTTTTTCACGTAAGATGGTTATACAATCAGGATATTCTGATTGACAATAATCCAAACTCCAATCTGAGAAATTAATGATATTCCTGCTTGGCGCTTGTGTCGGAGAGTTATTAATATCATCTGCATTTAAAAAAGGAAAGATAACATCGGCATTTTTAGGGTTATCTCTAATTAGTCTATTTGACTCTTCAAAATCCAAAATGAAACCACTACCCAAGACATTGCTTCCCATAAAGCCTAAATTCTGGGATGACACTAAAAGATATGCAGATAAAGTGTTTTCTGAATTTTCTAAATAAGAATTAATTACATCAACTGGTTTATTATTTAACAGTTTTGGTATGTTCTTCTGGGATTTATTAAGTGAAATCAAAGAAACTTCAACCGCTGCCAAACCTGGCCACTTCATTGATTTAATCGCAAAATTTATTACGCCATTGTTATTCAAAATAAATTCAAGTCCACCAATTCTTGAATCTCCTTGACAGATTGTATTTGTAGAAATCAAAGACTGGAATCCTTCAGAATTAATCACATCGAATATTCTTCTAAAAAAGTAAGTAACAAGATCAAGGCCACCATTTGATGGCTCATAATTTGTTTTTATAAAATTTAAGTAGCCGTCCCCAAAAGAGCCACTTATTTTCTTACCACCTAAAAATGGTGGGTTACCCAAAATGCAATCAAACCCGCCTTCACCAAACACCTCCGGAAACTCAATAAACCAATGAAAGAAACGCTGCTCATGAGCTACGGCTGTGGCTTTTGCAGTAGCTTTTCCTGTCCAACCGCCATAACCACTCATTACTTTTCTGTACTCGCTATCAGTTATCAGCAAATCATTATTTGCTTCTGTTTTAGGGATGAAAAACTGAGCAACCTGAACATCTGCCATCGTCTTTAAAAACGAACAGCCTTTGCCATCAATAAATTTCTTGTATGCTCTTGCTTTGCGTTCAATTTCTTCGGGTGAGGTTTCGGGCAATTGGCTAAAGGTTTTGTATTCGGCCATTGCTTCCTGCACGGAGTTCTCGGTGCTTTTTTCAAACTCTGCTTTAAGTTGCAGGGCTTTGGCGGCTCTTTCCTTGCGTTCCTTTACGTTCTTATCCCGCCAGGTTTTGGCAATGTCTTTATCATCACCAGGCAGGGTTTTAAAGGCTTCATCGGCAATGCCGTTTTCCAGTTCGCTGCGGTGTGCCAGCCCCACAATGGCATCTCCACATTTAATGTGGTGGTCTAAAAAGTTCAACGGTTCACCGGGGTTATAGGCTTCCAGCCAAAGGGCTATTTTACAAAGCTCAACCGCCAATGGGTTTTTATCTACCCCATAAATGCAGTTACGCACCACATCCTTCATGGCTTTGCGTATGGCAACCGGGTTGGGTTGTTCTTCTTCGGTTTGCACCCGGGCAATTTCTAAGGATAGTCTTCTGGCTGCACTCAGCAATATGTGACCGCTACCGCAGGCTACGTCTGCAATTTTAAGGTTGAGCAACGACTGTATAGTGGCTTCTTTGCTGGTCTTTTTTTGCAGACAGGGTCTTACCCGGTCTTCAATCAAATATTCCAATGAATGTTTGATGAGGGGCTGCACCAATTCTTCGGGCGTATAGTGACTACCGCTTTTGCCCCTTTCGTTGCTGGCATCGAAACTGCAACTGTATTGGTCGCTGCCTTCAATCTTTTTAACTTCCAGTTTCAGCTCTAATAAACCTTCGTACACCGAGCCAAATTCTTCTACATCCAATCCACCATAGTTTACAGCTATCAACACACCATTATCATTTTCAAAATAGCTGAGTGATTTGATGATGTTGAGCAATACCGCATTGCTCAGGTAGCACTGGTGCAAATCGTACCCATTGCCACTGATGGCATCGTAGCCAAACAAATCGCCCTGCAAAGCCATGATGCCCAGCTTTTCGCCAATTTCTTTTTTCTCAAATAAAGAAAAGGTGCTGATTAAGCCCTGCCATAAATCGTGATGGCGGCTGGCTTCTGGTGGCAATAGCTTTTTGGCCAGTTTGCGTAAGCGCAACAGGCTGTAGTAATTGAAGTAAATATGGTTGAAGCGTTTGGCTTCTGCTGTTTTGTTATCTGCATAAACCAGGTTGCGTTCTTCAATTACAAACAGGAACAGCAGTCGGTAAATGATTCGCAACTGATGGCGGTAATATTCATCGGTATTAAATTGGCCTGATGCAACGGCTTCCCGTAATGTGGTGTTGTTCGGATGGTTGATGAAGCCATTGGCCAAACTCTTGATGGCCTCCTTTACGGCATCGCCCAGTTTGCTGCGGATGGTGCTGCCGGCTGCCAATCCTTCCTGGTGGTATTTTTCAATAATGCTTTCTGCCCCCTGGTCTATCTTTCTGGGCATACGGCTGGCATGGAGTACCCGGTAGAGAATCACGAAATCGGAATACAAATCCTCTTCCATCATCTTCTCCAGATTGAACTCCACATAACTCAGGCGGGTAATGCGGCTGGCATCACGCAACAAACGCAACTGGCGGCCATTGGTCACCAAGCCATACAAGTGCTCGCTGTAATTCAGGTACTCCTGCAGCATAGCATGAGGCGATACACGGAGTTGTTTATTTTCCGGTCGCTTATCCAGCGATTCGTGATAGCCGCCCACATACACCGGGAAATTATCCAAACTGCTATCCCTGTACCCAATGGGAAACGATTTGCCATTTAGTTCTTCCGATTGTCGATTAAAGGTTAGGTTATAACCAAGATTGGTAAGTAAAGGTGAAATCCAGAAATTACGGGTTTCGGTAGTTCCTGTTTCACTTTCTTTGAGTCGGGTGAGTTTACTTTTAAAAATGTTCCATTGCCCCTTGGCTTCCTGCCATGCCAGGCTTATTTCATCTTTCAGTTTGGCATTGGTTAAATCGGGATGAAAATCTTTACCCTGTTGAAAGGTTGCCTGCTCACTACGGATCTTCGCCAGCAAGTCGGTGGAGAGGATGGAGCCTTGTATATCGATGGATGGGAAATTCATTCAGTTACTAATTTTTTAAGAGCTGCTTTTGTAGGCAAATACAATTTGTATTGCGATGCAAAAATTTGTCTGTTATCTTTTGGTAGCGTTATTTCAACAACAGCATCGGATTTGTCTTTACAAATAATAATGCCGATGGTTGGTTGTTCAAAGTCCTGCTTTACAAACCGGTCGTAATAATTTACATACATCTGCATTTGTCCAATATCCTGGTGTTTGAGCTTGCCAATTTTCAGATCTACCAATACAAAACATTTTAAAAGGCGATTATATAAAACAAGATCAACATAAAAGTTTTCTTCATCAAATGAAAACCGCACCTGCCTGCCCTGAAATAAAAATCCTTTACCCAGCTCTAATAAGAAGTGTTCAATTTTATTAATGATGGCTGTTTCTAAATCGGTTTCAGAGTAGCTGGTTTTATCATCCAATCCTAAAAACTCCAATACATAGGGAGTTTTTAAAACATCTTCAGGCTTTTCTATTATTTGGCCTTTAGTGGCAAGTTGCTTTACTTTCTTTTTGTCTTTACTTAACGAGAGTCTTTCAAACAGGCCGCTATCTAATTGTCGTTGCAGTTCCCGTACACTCCAGTTACCCTGCGTGGCTTCAATTTCATAAAATGATCGTTCATCTTCATTTTCTATACGACTAAGAATAACATAGTGCGACCATGATAATGGAAAAACATCTGCAAAAGATTTCCGAGGCTCTGTCTCGGATTTTGCTTTACTTAAATATTTCGCAGACACTGTCTGCGGTTTTTTCTTTGTTGTCAATTCCGCAGACAGTGTCTGCGGAATCGGCAGTTGATTTTTTCTATTCTCAAAAGAAATATAGAACAATCGCATTTGTTCTATATTTCTTTCTGAAAATCCATTACCAAATTGCCTGGTGAGTTGTTTACTTAGTTGTTTTATTGTTTCACTGCCATAAGATGCTTTAATTCTTCCTTTTTGCTCATTTTCAACGATAAGTCTTCCAATATTAAAATAACTAAACACCATTACACTATTGGTTTGTCTTACCACATGCTGCCGGGCAACTTGTACTAATTCAATAGCCTGTTTTATAAAAGCATCTGATTGTTTTGTTGATAGAGTTGACTTAGCCATAACACTATAATTTAGGATTTGGAATTAACACATACACCCCTAAAATATCGGGCGGCAATACCGGTGTAACGGCTTCAAATCTTTTTGCGCCTATATATTTGGCAAAACGGGTATGTGCATTCACCAATTCATCGGAACGCTTTTCAACTACCTTGATAAAATCGGGATGCAATTGTTTGAAGTGTTCCAGTTCCTTTTCAAATATGAGTTCCTGCCTTTCAGTGCTTAGGTCTAATGCATTCGATGAATGCAATAGTTCTTTACAGCGGTCAATATCGAGTGCATTGATGCCATCAGGTGTTTGTTCATAACCCCAGAGGAACATTTCTTCCGATACCATTTCGTTTTGCCTGCTTACTTCACGAATTACATTACGAACACGGAATTGTATTAAAGTAGTTTGTGTTGATACAGCATCAGTGCGGAAAACAGAAGCTCTTGCAGCTTTATTACCTTTTCTTTCCTTATCCAATGAGTTGGCAATAATGCGGTGGCACAACTGTTCTACAAAGCGATGATTGCGGCCAATGTAACGGAAACCTTGTGGAGTGGGTGACTGAAACGAAATATGAATTTTATCGCCTTGGCCTAAGGCAGATGCCATCCATTCGTCCATGTTGAGTTTTCTAAAGATGTAGCCACCTTCAACGGTTTCAAAGTTTGCTCCCAATAATTTAGAAGCTGCAATTACAAATGTTTCCAGAGTGACAACATCTCCAATAGCTTCATCCACCTCATGTAAATCTTTCTTTACCTCTTCCGGCATGATGCTTTCATGGGCAAAAATGGAACGGATTTTTTCTGCCTTTTCCCTGGCCGCTTCAATTTCATTGGTTATCTCCGCATCCAGTTCGTCTAACTCCGGGCTTGTACCAAAATCCAGTCGCATTTGCCTGGAAAAGCGGTTTTGAGCCTTGTCGGGATTGAGGAGTACTTCTTTCAATACCTTGTCCATCACGGAACGGTTATCATCCGCCAATGCAATGCTCACACCGGAAGTGTTTTGAATACGTTGTATTTTCTCGATGATGATTTTGAGCACCACGACATCAATGGGGTTGTCTTCTCCAAACAGCACTTTTACATCAATTGTGTTTTGATGATTCCCGTTCTTATCAATCCATCCTGGTTGTCCGTAACGATCCACACGACCTTCTCTTTGTTCTAAACGGTTGGGGTTCCAGGGCAAATCATAATGCAAGATGGCATTGAATTTATCTTGCAGGTTGATGCCCTCACTTAAACAATCGGTAGCCACCAAAACTCTTTGTTGGCTTTTGGCCATTTCATCAATTTTTTCCCTGCGTTCCTCATCGCTCAATTCGCTGGTAATAGCTCTTACATCTACATCTTTCGGTAAATATTCTTTTAGAATCTTAGCTACATACTCTGCAGTGGCAATAAAGCGGCAGAATATAATAGGACTTTGCCCTTTGTTAATCCAAACCTTAATTTGCTCTGCACAGCGTTTTACCTTTTGGTCTTTTTCAATACTTGTTAATTCAGCTGCCTTTTGAGACAGGCGATGTAATACATTCCATTCAGTTTCGCTAAGGCCAGCACGGTCAATAATCTCCACCTGTTCCGTATCGCTTTGCTCATCCCATTTCTCAACAATCGGATTTTCCTTTAACTCATCTGCTGTTATCTCATCCTGCTCACTTAGTCTTGATTTTCTTTTTTGCAGCATCTCAAAACCTGCTGCCGGGCTACTCATTACTCCTCTCAGTAAAGAAAGGGCTGCAAAGTATTTTATACGTGCTTTGTTTTCAGTAACAGCTTCTGTGCTGATACCCCTTGCAAATTTTAGTACGTCCTGATAGAGTTTGTAATAATCGGATGAGGCAGATAATATGTAGGGTAATTCTTCCGTAGTCCGCTTTGGAAATGGAGTTTCTTCATCTAACCATTTCTCAATATTCTTTCTTTTGCGCTGTATGAAATGGGCGGCCACTTTTCTTTTTTCGGAAGTTGTCAGGTCAGCAAAGTCATAGTTTTCAAATTCCGGATTTACCAAGCCAAGTAAGGATTTAAATTCACCATCCTTACCACTGTGCGGAGTGGCAGTCAACAACAGCAAATGTTGTTGTTCTTTCGATCCGATCTTTTCCAAAAGTTCATAACGCTGCTGGCTTTGGCTTTTTTTATTCGCATCCAGATTTTTGGTGCAGGAGTGAGCTTCATCTACAATTACCAGATCAGGAACATCCTTTAAAAAAGCCGGCATCTTGGTAGAACCGTTTTTTACATAGTCAATGGAAACTACCTGGTAAGGGTAATAATTGAATACATTCAATGTATCATCTCCAACAATCTTTCTTTCTAATGCAGCTACAGTACTAGACCGGATGATGACAGCATCTATATCTAATTTGTCTGCCAATTCTTTTTGCCATTGTTCGCAAAGGTGCGGAGGACATAAAACAGCAAAAGTTTTGATGGCACCTCTTTCCAACAACTCCCGTAAAATGAGGATGGCTTCGATAGTTTTACCAATACCGACATCATCAGCAATGAGTAACCTGGTAATTGGTTGCTTTAAAGCCATTATAAGCGGAACTAATTGATATGAGCGGGGACGGAATGAAAGCTTCCCCATACAACGGAAGGGTCCGCTTACCTGGCGGAATGAAAGTCTTGCAGCATCATATAACAGTTTAGCAGTAAGAAAACTATCTAAGTCAGTTTTGGCAGGCAATTCAAAATTGTCCTCTTCTATTTTATCAAAAGGTTGCAGTACAGGTTCAAATACAGAAATCATTTCATCATCAGAGCCACCCAAAGGTTTCAACAAAATGATTTCGCTGTCAGATGATGGTTGTATTACACATCTTCTTCCTCTGAACTTTACCAGTTTTCCTGGCTTTTTTAATTTGCTGTCAATCATAGTGCTTAACGTACTTTTCTAAAAACATCTTGTCTTCTTGTTACAAAGGAGGATACTTCTTCGGTTGTTTCATCCCACACTAATACATCGAATCCTGCCAGTTCAATGGTTTTACGCTTTTTTTCATCGTCGGCTTTCACAATGGATTTCTTATGAATGCCGCCATCCACAAAAATCAAAGCCTTTTCCTTTTCGTATACAAAATCGGGCTGTACATAAAACTGCTCCATATTGTGATTTGTATAATCAGGCAAACGATAACCGTTGTGATATAAATAATCCAGTAGTATTATTTCACCAGGACTGCGATGATGCAGCCCCTTCTTCAATACTTCATATTTCCCTTCGTATGTGCCTCCTATAGTGTCATCAGGATTTGATGCAATCAATAGCTCCAATGCCTTGATGACAGAATGCCGATCAATTTTGCCATGATCCATTTGGTTGTAATAGGAAAGCAAGTCATCATAACTGGCTTTTGGTCGGAGTGGAAACAAATCTTCCTTAGCAGTATAATCGTATCCGCATATTTTGTAGGCTTCCATAAAAATGTCACGGAGCTTAACCGGATTACGGGAAATATCTTTTAGCACTCCAATACTACCCTCAGCAGATTCATACAACATAATATTCTTATACTCACTGCCCCCCATGAGCTTGGCATCAATCTCCACCGGCTCTATGTTGTATATTTTTTCTATGGCTTTTTCCAAGGCATACTGCATGGTAATCACCCCTTCCTCTGTTAACCCAAGCGATTTTACCGGCTGTATGTACAGCACATCAGAAGTATCATAAGTGTACAGCATGATGTTTTGAATCGGGTCTTCCGGATTGGGTTTTACCAGTTGCTTTTTTGTTTTAAAGAAACCCGTCTTTGTTCCAATATCAAAACCATCATCTCTACCCCTCCGCCATTTTTTATTGAGTAGAATCAATTTTGCAGCTGGTGCATAAAACAACTTCATCAATTCATCGCCATCTACCGTTAGCTTAATCTTGGTGGCATCCTGAAGGCTATCTGCAGTGTTTAAATACAATTCGGTAATGTACCCTTCAGAGGTACGCACCTCTTCCATACAGGAAATGCGTTCAGAATTCTCCGATTGAGCTTCCTCTAATTCCAACAAATTCTGATGCAGTTCTATATTGCTTGCAGTAAACTGAACACCGGTAATAGGGTCTTGATTCTTTCCTTTGCCTTCATCTTTTCCAAGAAAGGCGTAATTGGTTTCCTTTGAAATTTTGATTTCAGAAAGGTCAAGCGACACATCATTAGGCGTAATGCGAATTACCTTATACTTCCCGCCATTATGATAAATAAGATTGTTAGGGCCAAACTCCTTTAAGCCAATGAAACGAGGTCTTGAAATGGCTTCATTTCTGTCTTTGCCGCCAAGAAAAACACGAATCGGTAAGCGAGTGAAGTTGTAGCCAGGGAGAAAGCCCTCTGAAGCCAAGTACCTGAAAGTATAGAACTCGGAAAGTGTTGAGTTCTTACTTTTATCAGACTGATTCTCCAACAGGCTTTTTCTATCCTTTGCCCGCATATATGAAATGTTTGCCAGTTTCTTTATCTCCGGGTCTTTTACTATCGGGCTGATATGGGTTTCATGCGCTTCATTCATTTGTCGTATGGCATCTAAATACATCTTGCGCCAGCGTAGTAATGCTTTTTCAAGTTTAGAGGGAACGTCTTTTATTTCTTTATGCAACCAAATCGGAGTATACCATTTTGTCTCTTGCAGATCTTTAATTCCGTTGATAACTTCCAATACAGTTCTCTTAATTTCATCAAATCGGGAATCAATTACATCCTGATAGGTTGCCTTAATGTCTTGTTTGAGTTTGTAGGTTCCGCCTGTAATGTCTATCAAGTCAACCAGAGAAGGCTTAAATTCTTCGGCATTCAGGAATAAAAGGACGGTTGCATTTATATGCGAACGAATTAATTCTTCGTTGGTTAAATCAATTCTCGGCGCCTGCACTACACCGGCAACCATTTTTACAGGATTTGCGAAATAGTGTTTATCGTGTGGAGAAACTTTAGAAGCATAAGTAAATACCAACGCAGATTGGCCGCTTCGACCGGCACGTCCACTACGCTGTGCATAGTTTGCAGGACTTGGGGGCACATTTCGCATATGAACGATGTTGAGTGATGAAATATCAATACCCAACTCCATAGTAGGAGAACAATACAATGCACTTAACTCTACTCCTTCGTTAAATTTTTCTTCTCTTTCGATCTTTTCTTCATTTTTTATCTGGCCTGTATGCTCGGCAGCTATGTATGATTTTGGAAGTGTAGAAAAATTCTCCTGGTAGAGCTTTTGAAAGTAGAGATGTGGTTTAATCTTAACCTCATCATCAAGCGTTATTAATGAAGTTTTATCAGCTGTTACAGTTGCCAAATCGCCTTTCTTCCACAGTACCGTTGAAAGGATCAATTGGTAGGCATCTTTATCTCCTTTTTCTGCTTTTATATTAACTTTCTTCAAGTAATGAGCTTCGGCTAAAGCACCCAAAAGTGCTTTCATGAAAACATGATAATCGTTTCCTGATGGCGGAGTTTTTCCATCCTTTCTAAACTCGTGTTTGATGTAACGAGCCAATCTACTGGATGGACCGATACTTTGAATGAATGTCTCTCTTGTGGCTTTATCAGCCCCTTGCACAGAAAGGAAATTGGGAGCATCCAGTTTTTCGCCTTTGTCTAAAGACCAAAGTTTCTCCTTATTCAATTGCTGGTTTAACTCTCCTTCAATCCGTAACCTATTTTCATAACGCAGCATGTCATAATCAACAGCATACATATTTCTGAAGTAGTTCAACACTTGCAGTATAAATTCCTTCCGCTTGTCAATTGTCCAGTCTTTTAATAAATCTACATTGCTCCATAGTGTTTCATCAGCCACATCCTTATCAATATTCTTGTAGCTTATTTCTAATAGAGCTGTTTGTTCAAGGTTAGGTAAAATATATCGCCAGCCTCTTTTTAAATCCTGAATGATGCGATAAGCTATGTAGTTTCTAAGGGCTTCAAGATTATCTTCATTCGGTCGATTAGGATTTGGGGCCGGATTGGTGGCGTAATCTTTTTCAGGCAAGTTAAGGGCTTCCTGAACCTTGAATATCAAGTCAGATATTTTTAAAGATTCTGTGCTGCTGCTCAACACTTTTTCAATTGCGGAACGCAAATGAACTACCTGTATGAAATCATTGAAGTGCCCGGCTTGCAAAGAAGCGTCCTGCCTGTTATCGGTAAAGCTCATGAGCTTCTGCTCTTTCAAAACTTTGCCCTGACGATAGAGTGCCAGTAAAGTTTGAAGTGTTATAAGTGTTGTTGAAGTAGAACGACCCTCATTGCCCAAAGAAATCAATTTTGATTTTTCACTTAGTTTAGGTTCCAGATAAATTAATCCACAGGTGGGATCATAAATAAGTGGGGCAGGAATAAACCAGCCTTTCTCACCTCCATTAGGTGTTTCAGAAAAAGAGCCATCTCTTGTTATATAGATTTCCTTGGGTAACAAAAAATCTTTAGATGGATCGATTTTATCACCGGCTTTGTTTTTCCATGAAGCTGGAAGTAATTCCAGAAATTCGTTTATATCTACGTTATATCCCTTATCGAATAAAATATAACCATCTTTATAATCATCAGCACTACGGCTTTTGACTTTTTTGACTTTGATGCCATCATTAGCTTTCAGGTCATCATCGTTTTTAGGATTTTGATTCTCATTGAAATCTCTAAATACCAGTTTGGTCTCATTAAGTTCCTTTCTAACACAAATAAACTCAATGCCACTTACCCTGCTAAATACAGTTTGAAAGACCGGAACTTCAGTTTTATCTGCACCAAGTTTCACAAATGGATTTGGCTCTAAGGTTATATGCCTTTTATCGGCATCTTCAAGGGTCACATATACATAGCCAGTTTGGGAGATAAACTGATGCAACTTAAACGGTAATACTGTGTCTTTTTTCTTATCCTTAGCACTTTGTATGTTCAGTGATTCAGCCCAAACTAATATCTCTATTAATTTTTGTTCACTGGCAGATGTGTCAATGCCAGTTAGTTCGGAAAATGCAGTAGCAATGGATTTTAGAGACTGTGGTTCATTTCTCCGTTTGTGAATACCCTCGTTTCGAATGGCAATGGACCTTTCAAGCCAAATTGCAATTGGATTTTGCAGAATGGCATTTCTTGAACGGTCATTGATAGGAGTATAAAAGGAATCAACAAGCTGATCCCTTTTTGGGATAATATCATTTGTGGAATAAGTCAGCGATTCAACAATAATATCATCAGGAAGAAAACTGCCATCAAAGAAACGAGAAGCAACTTTTGCGACTTCACCCTTTTGCTCATCAATCGAACCAGTTGCCATTGTTGCTGATGTGCCAATACAAATGATGTTCTTATTTTTCGCAGCAGCTTTAATTCTTCTGTTTAACAGTGAAACATCTGCGCCCTGTCTGCCTTTGTAAACATGTAACTCATCATACACCAAAAATTCAACATTATCCAAGAAAGAATTTCTTAAACTTTCATCCGTTTTTCTTACCATCAATAATTCAAGCATCATATAATTGGTAAGTAGAATATCGGGTGGATTTGCAATCACTTTATCCCTGTCTTCTTGCTTTTCCTGCCCGGTGTATTTCGCATATGTAAAAGGAAAACTGTGACCTGTATGCCTTCTGTAATTTTCCTCAAAACCAACTAAAGCCAATTCTTGTGAATTGATGAGTGCATTCAACGGATAAACGATAATAGCTTTTATGCCAGGCGTACCAGTATTCTTGAAGAGATGATTGAAGATAGTTGATATGTACGTTAAACTTTTACCTGAACCAGTTCCAGATGTAACAACAAAACCTCTTCCTTCATTTCCTTTAATGATTGCTTCCGTTTGATGCTTATATATTTCCCATGATTTGTTTTCAGCATCATAAAAAATATTATTGAACTCTTTCGATAGAATACCTTTGTTGACAAGGTCTTCAACGCTTCCACCCGACTCAAACGAAGGATTAAATTGAATCAAGGGTTCGGGATATAAATTTCCTGATGCAAATTCTTTTTTTACTGTCTCAAGAATTTTATAATCAGAAATATTGATAAAGCTGTCTATGTATAATTTGTAATCATCGAGTATTTCTCTGTGTAAGTCAAAGATGTTTTTTGTAGCCATTAATCGCCTTTTACATTATTCGAAAATAAAATTGAAAATATATTCAATTTTTAAAAGCAAAATTTACTTTTATTTATTGATTTAACTTTTAGTCTGGTAAATAATAAATCAGTGCTTATAAAAAGATTCTCGTTCACAGACCTTTTGAAATTTTCATATACCTCAAAAAGCTATTTTTATTATTCAAATTCCATAGATTAATACGTAAATGTAATAATTTGATAATTATTAATATTGGTTTATATGTAATGCTGCGAAATTTTCGAAATTGTCAGGACTTCAACTCCTTGCTTTATTTGCCCTATATAAAACAACCCCTTCAGTCATTGTTATCCAGTAACGTTGTAAGGTTATTTCAGTACAAGCAAGGTATCCATCAGGCACAGGTAGTGCATACATAGAGCATGAAAATACCTTTGATTGTATAAAAATCCATAACACAGCGAAGAATAGCATATCGCTTTTACTATCTTGTTGCTGCTTGCCCACCCGGGCAATCATCCCGATACAGATGAACCGGCCTTAGCCATTGTGGAGAACATTGAAGAAATGATCAGTGCTCATTAGTTGAGTTGGTATTGGTTAAGCTTATAAACGCAGCTATAAACCGTTCCAATTCATTTCTTGTTTCGTTGTTGATTAAATTTCCCTGTTGATCAAACTTTCCTTTTATACCCTGTATTAACAGGGTTGTGTTTTCATTGAATGTTGCCATGGCTGTTTTCATGATGAGCTGCAATTCTTCGTGCCCTTTTTGTCCGTGTGCAGAAGCGGTTATGAGTCCGCATGGTTTGCCGGAAAAAACAGTTGTTGCAATGCACCATTCAATTGCATTTTTTAACCCGGCCGGAATGCTGAAAACATATTCAGGTGTACAAATGATGATGCCATCTGCACGGTCGATTTTATTTCTGAGTTCGGTTATTTTTTCCGGGGGATTATTTGCCGACAGTTCAGGATCGAAATGAGGTAAGGATTTTAATTCGTTGTAAACAGAGAGGTTTAACTGGTGCTTTGTTAAATCACCAATCAGTTTAACGAGTTGTAGGTTTGCAGAATTTTCGCTTGCGCTTCCGATAATTGCCAGGATGTTTTTCTTTAAAGCCATAAGAGCTGCAAGTTATTGTAAGCCCTGCAATGTTGTTAACTGTTTGTTTTACGCAGAAGTAATTTCATAAAGAGAATGATGATTCCCAGCAGCAGGAGTTCTGCAATCACTGTGGTGGATGTACTGGTGCTAAACTGTTTTACCAGCTGCCCGTTTTTATAGGTGGTATTCCAGATACTGAAATAATTACCCGTGGTACCCAATACCAGCTGCACCAGGTTACCTGCAGCATGAAACCCCGTAGGCATTGAAATGCCCTTTGAATAAACGGCGAGAACTGCAAATGCCAAACCCCAGGTAGCTGTTGAAATAAAACCTGCGATACCCCAACCATTCACATAGTGATAAACGCCAAATAAGAAGGAGGTAATGATGATGGCAGCTAATGGTCCTGTTTTATTTTGCAGGATTACCAGGGGGTATGCCCTGAACAGCAGTTCTTCCATAAATGCCAGCAGGATGATGATGGGAAGAGCCTGCAGCAAAATGAACAATGCGTTAGCGTTTTTATTGGGCATAACGCTTAACCCTTCGGCATAAAGAACGGCGAGTACATAGATACTCATGACAAGAGCACCCAAAATAAAACCAATCAAAAATCTTGTTCCGGTAGATAACTCAAATTTCAACCCGATGTCGGAAAAAGATGCATGGTCAATCTTTAAAAAAACAACTGTTGTCAGAAGGACTAATGCAGGACCAACAGAACTTGACAGCAAATTGTTTGACAGCCCGGGAATTGCTGTTGTGATGAACAATGCCAGTTTAAGCACTGCGATATTAATGACACAGAAGAGTATTGCCTTGGCGGTAATTTTTTTCATCAATCCTTTTCGATTAAAAAACAATGCTGAAAACTACTCTTTTTTTACTGCCAGCTAACTGCTTATTTTTTTGATGGGTTAAAAATGCCGAGATTAAACCCTCCTACTGCAAACATTTGCTTGGGGTCGGAATATTTATGCGTATTGCCGTCGAAATTGGTACCGAATGAAAATTTGAATGTTATGGCATCAGTTATTTTATAATCGAGTGAAGAAACAAAACGATAGGTATACCTGTGGTTAACTGATGGCGGAACTTTTGTTGCAAAACGATAAACTGCTTCCATAGAAAGGCTCCACCTGTTATGCGTAAGCTGAAGTTTTGTTCCTGCATCGAAGAAGTCGGCAATATCAATGCTGTCTTTTTTATTATTGAACGTATAACGGAAAACGGAGGCCCAATCAAGCAGCGTAATATTGTTTTCATCTTTATTCAGTTGCCAGCGATATGAGGGGGTTAGCCATATGGCTGTTTTTGCATGTTTGCCACTATCTAAAGCACTTCCCTGAAAAACATAGGCAGAACCAACTGCAAACTCCAGTATAAATCCTGTTTTTGCAAAGGGCAGTTTATTCTCGTTGATTTTTTTTAGCAGCTCGGTTTCTTCTGCTTTTTCTTTTTGTATAACTGTGTTGATGTTATTTACGATTGCATCATCCTTGAGGTGTTCTACTTTTTTTATTTCCTCTTTCACTTCTTTTATAAGTAAGTCTGTATCATATAATCCGCCGAGATTATACAGACTTTTATTATCGCCTATATGTTCAAGATAGGTGCTGATTGCGTTGTTGATAATTGTTTCGTTTGTAATATCGGTGTCTTTACTGCTGATGCCGTTGATGATTGTTTCAAGTATTGCCTGTTTATGTATGAGCCTGTTCCATTGCATGAGGCGTTTCATGTTTTCGCCCTGCGGTTTACCATCAATTATTGTAAAGCGAAGACCGGTGCCAAAGCCCGTACCTGGTTTCATTTTACCAAAAACAACCGTATCAGATTCACTTGTACCTAAAGAAAAGGTTGCGGTTTTAATAATAGATCTGAACAGATTTTTTTCAGGCAAAATGACTTCTTCCGGTTTGAACCTGGCCGGATCTTTAACGGGGTTTTTCCAAAAATAGGGAGTTATTTCAAATGCAATGTTTGGTTTTAATTTTCCGTTTACCACTGCATTTTGTACTCCTCCCATGAATTGTGAAGGCGTGGTTGGGCGTTGTATATTTTCCGGCTCAATACCCAATAAAACATATGCCGGTGATGAATTTAATTTTAAGGCTTCGAAATTGGGTTTTGGGAGATCAGGCGTATTGTTTTGAGCAATGCCTGAGTGCGTGATGAAGAGGTATAAGAAGAACAGTATTAATTTGTTTTTCATGGCTGTAATTTAAAGTTGATAAATGCATACAGGTTTGAAGGATTGTGAGAATCGCTGTCAAGTGAGAACTCGTTTATGAGTGTATCGCCCGCTTCAATGCGTATTGAATAAGTAAAGATGGTGGGCGTGTCATTAGCAGCATCTTCTCTGAATCTTGAAACATGAGAAGTAATAGACAGTTTTTTATTCACTGTGTTTTTTGCATAATCAATTTTCAGGTCAACAGGTTCTGGTATTTTATTGGGATAGATATCAATGCCCCGGTAAGATATTATATGATAAGAAGCATATTTCCAGCCTTTATCCCTGAGCTGAATTTTTACAGTAATGTATATCATGGTTTCTGCATGTTCTTTGGGGATCAGAAACTCTACAGGCTCTGTTGGCCTTACATCAAGGACAAGCGGGTTTTTATTTGCCATACGCAAGTTTTAATGCCTACTCTTGGTACCCTTTTCGGCTAACGGGTTGGTTATTGATCCTGGCTTTTTAATTCGGCCAGTTTGGTTTTGAGTTCATCAATTGTTTCGAGTGTATCCCTGTATTTATATTCAGCCGGCACTGTTGGTAACAGGTTGAGATCCAATTCCAGTTTTACATTGCCGTTGTTGAGTACTGCACCCATTGTAAATGCTTCGTACGAATCAAATGTGCAGGTGGCCGTTCTTTGTTCAACAGCATCGCTGATTATGATAGAATTGGGAAAATAACTGTCGTGAAGTATAAAATAAACTTTACCATCAATGGGGCTGGCAGTAACATCTGTTGTGCTTACCGTTGCTGTAACATGAAACAGATCAGGATCATTTCCGTCCTGCAGTACGGTTGCGCTCAACTGATATGAGCCGTTTATACTGGATGAACCCCAGCGGTTTTTCTGGCAATCGTTTAATACAGTTACAGGGCCGGGTTTTGCGTTATCGAGTACAGCTTTTACATCATCGGAGCTTTCACGAACGGTTACTTTGTTGCGTTCCCTGTTAAAGTCGTCAATCTTCCGTTCCAGCTTTTCCTGCTCAAACCTGTTGTTTTGCTTTTTAACTGTATCGCTTACATTGTTTACTTTACTCATGACTGTTTCAAGATCATTGAGCTGTTTGAGGAAATAAACCCTTGCCCACAAATACACAATAAGAAAACCACAAACAGAGAAGAAGATAATGATACTGCCTGAATAGGAAAATCCAAAGTCGGGTAACAGGTATCCGTTAAACGAACGAGCCAGTGAGCGGCAGGATTGTTTATAAAAATCGATGAGCTTTGTGAGCTGAATTAAACTTACACCAACAATAATTTTTGTAAGCCAATCGGAAATTTCTTCGAGGTTGGTGTTGCTGCTGAAAATTTTACTATTTGTTGCAGGAGCAGCTTTACCTGTTGAAGGATCGGGTACAGATACTGCCTGGTTTTTTTGCAGGCTTTTGGGAATACCAAATAAGAAACCAAGGAACCCGCCGGCAACTGTTGCTGCAAAAGCTATTGCCAGACTTAGCCCCAATACAGGAAACAATCCTTTACTTGTATTGCCCTTTACTGCGGTAAAAAAACTGACGAATAAAATGGCTACAATACCAAATGCCAATACACGTGTAAGAATTTTCAGTGTAAAATCATTTTTCAGTTCTTCGTTCATGTTGGGGTCATGATTCTGCCCATTGTCTTTGTTCTGCATGAGAGAAGCGTTCATGGTGTGCTTTTTTAAAATTGAACAACATATATTATTGTGGCAATAAACTGCCAGATACAACCATCCAGATTGTTTCAGACAACAGCAAGCAAGAACAGCTTTTAAGGGAATGATTTAACAGGGTGTTTTGATTGGAAATGGACTTTGTGAGCAGGTGGGTACTAAACTCTGAAACATTTTTTAATTATGCAATAGTAAAAACACTTTGTAAATTTCTTTTTGCAGGCAAGCGCAATTAATTTACCAGATGCCGGAGTGCTTTTTAAACTTGTTTGAATTTGATTTTATTGAAAGGGAAATGGGTAAAGGGTAACAGTAATGATTAAATGGCAGGTTTTGCCCGATTAATGAAGAACCCTGTGCTTCAGCTTTATAATGTTCAAAACAAATCTTTATTTATCAGCCCCCCTCATTGGAAGAGGTTTGTTTAAGAACCAGTATACCGTATAAATGGTTGCCTGCATAAGTAAAAGTTATATGAGTGATGGTGAATATTTCATAATTTCACATTGCTTATGAAAATGTTCTATACACTGTGTTTGTCACTTGTATTGTTTGCACCAGTTAATGCCCAGCAAACATTTCCTTCTGCTTTTAAAACACCCGGGACAGAAAATGGTTTTTTAAAAAATACGGGACAAGTAAGAGACTTTGAAAACAAGCCTGTGGATTTTGTATTATACCAGGCAAACCTTGGAGGACAACAGGTATTCATTACCAACTATGGACTTGCACTTTTATTCTCAAGGCCAAAGAAAACATTGAAGATGGCCGGCTCTAAAAGGAAGATGCCTGTATCACAAAATGAATCATTTTCCGACTCGTTAACGGTTGTAACTTATGAAATGGAGCGGATAGATATTGTTTTAAAAAACGCATCCATTTTAAATAAGAATATTATTACAAAAGCAGCAAAAACATCTCCGTTGTTTAACTTTTACATTGATAGTAATGAAGCTACCAATGATGGAATAAGTCTTCAAAAGGAACTACTCGTTAAAAATGTATACCCTGATATTGACTGGAAAATATATATAAAAGAAGAAGCCGGTAAGCAGGCAATTTTGAAGTATGATTTTATAGTACATCCCGGAGCAGACATTTCCCGAATTCAACTGCAGTATTCTGATAACGCTGTGCTTGAAAAATCAGGTAATGAAATGAAAGCCCGGGCAAATATGGGAACAGTAAAAGAAGAAAAGCCATACTCATACCTGCTGGAAAACAATACAGCTATAGATGTGGCTTACAGGATTAAAAAAAATACAATCAGTTTTCATACAGAAAACTACAACAGGGAAAGCACTTTGGTGATTGACCCTTCCATTTTCTGGCTTACATATCTTAGCTCAACCAGTCATGTAGTTGCTTACAAATCAATTTCGGGCCACGATATAGAAACAGATGCTGCAGGAAATATTTTTGTGCTGTTATCTGCTTCCGGAGGCACCCCTTTCCCAACAATCAATCCAGGAGGGGGAGCTTATTACCAGGATATTACAGCAAGCCCTGACGGAGCAGTCATTATTTCAAAGTTTGCACCCGGAGGCCAGCTCTTATGGTCTACTTATTTCGGAAATGCCGTAAGTGCCAGGGTAATGACGATTGATAAATTTGGAAATATTATTGCAATAGGCTGTGAGCTTGACGGCACACCTTCTATTCCCGTTTATCATTCAACCATACCCTTGTTGAATAATGGAGGGTTTTATGATGCGGCCAGAAAAAAATTTTTTATTGCAAAATTCTCAAATAACGGCAAGCTGATCTGGAGTTCCTATTATGCTAATTACAGCAGTTATCCAATTGACATGACCTATGATGTAAATGGAAATGTTTATGTAACCGGATGGTCTGAAAAACCTGATTTTCCCGTTGTTGATCCCGGAGGTGGTGCATATACTGTAACAAATTCGCAATACGGAGCTGCCCAGGTTATATTCATCTCACAATTTGATGCAGCCAATAGATTAACGTGGTCAACAAGAATAGAAGGAAATGATTATGATCCGCATGCCAGGGTGTGTACAGATATTGCAGGCAACATTTATATAGGTGGGCAAACACGTTCAACCAATTATCCATTACTGGATGCAGGAGGATATTTTGATAACAGCAGATGGGGTTCAGTTATCACCCGTTTTAACCCCGCCCGTCAAATGACATGGTCTACCTATTTTCCGGGGCCGTTTGGATTGGCAGATATAACAACAGATGACAGCAGTAATTTATATGTGGCTTGCCAGCAGCGTATTCTGAAATTCAACAGCAAAACGCAGCTGATATTTGATAAAAAAGTGAATACGAACCAGCTCTACTTCTGGAATAAAATTGAGTATAATCGATTTAATGATCAAATTCAATTGCTTGGAGTGATGAATGATGGCGTTTGGGGATTTCCTTTACTCAATACAGCCTGTAATGGCAGTTTTTTTGATGATGGTATAACCGGACAACAATTTAACTCGGCCACCGATCCGATCTTTGCCACAATTAATCATGATGGCGAGTTCAGTTACCGCTCGCTGGCCGACTGGCCTTACGAATATTACAATCCCAGCGAGATAGCTGTTGATGTTTTTGGGAATACACTTTACCTGTTCGGAGATCAGCAAAATGGTTATCATACTCCCAACCCAGACCTTACTAACCCGGGAAATGGCGCTTATTTTGACAATTCATGTTGTACATACAGTAATGGGAATATGTCTGCTTTACTGCTAAAACTTATTTCATCAGAGCTTTCAGCAACTGCACAAACACATGTACCTGCCGGTTGTAATTGTGATGGATCGGCTGATATAACTGTAACATGCGGGGTGGCACCTTACAGCTATTTATGGAGTACCGGGGATGTTACTTCTTCCGTTTCCGGTTTATGCCCAGGTGATTATTGGGTAAGGGTTACAGATGCAAATAATCTTTCTAAAAAGATAAATATAACCATACCATATCCACCCGGAAGTATAACCTCATTTAACCCGGTTGTTATTCCTGAAAATTGTGACAGATCAAATGCTGTTATAGAAATAAAAAACATACAGGGCGGAACATCTCCATACAGTTATTCTATTAATGGCAGTTCTTATACAACAGTACCAAAATTTACCGGGCTTGATTCAGGCCGTTATGTTATACGGATTAAAGATGTGAACGGATGCACTTATAAAGACACAATTGATGTGAACCGTGTTACAGGCCCTTCTACAGTTACCTATTCTGTTCAGAAAAGCAGTTGTCGTGCTGATGATGGACAGTTACAGGTTACATCTGTTCTGGGCGGAACCGGACCCTATCAATATACTTTGAATGGTTCTGTTACAAACAGTTCAGGTATCTTTTTAAATCTTGCCGCCGGGAGCTACCAGTTACTTGTTACAGATACGGCAGGTTGCGGAATTTTAAATACGGTTTTGATTGGAAAATCAAGTTCTGCAACAGATGTTTCGTATACCGTTGGAAATGATCATTGTAACAAGAAGGATGGATACATACAGATTGCCAGTGTAACAGGAGGAACAGAACCGTTTGCATTTTCTACTGATAGTTTATCATTTGCGGGCAGTCCGGTAAATCAACTCAGTGCGGGAAATTATTCACTATATATTAAAGATGCAAATGGCTGCATTCTTAAAAAGGAGCCAATTGTCATTGCTCAAGAAGCAGGTCCGGCATCAGTTACATTTACAGTAAAGGATGCTTACTGCGGGAAACCAGATGGTGATTTAAATATCAATTCCACAACAGGCGGAACAGCTCCGTATATGTATTCTATAGACAGCAACGGGTATTTTACTACTGTAAATTATTCAAATATTCGGCCCGGCGCACATACGTTATTTGTAAAAGATGTTTATGGATGCATTTACAAAAAAGACTTTATGGTAGATTATAAAGCAATTGCAAACATTGGGTTGTTACCTATTGATACAACCGTATGTTATGACGCAATTGTTCCATTGATCCTTACCGGTGATGTAAACGGTTTAAAGAATATATCGTGGAGTGTTGGTGCACAGGGTTTGTCGGCAAGTGTAAAAGCAGTCAATGATCAGTTGGTATCTGTTATTATTACTGATCAAAATAATTGCAGGTTGTTTGATACAAGTGTGATACATGTAGTTCCCTGTAACCCTCCGGAAAAATGTGTTGCAATTCCGAACGCTTTTACACCAAATAATGACGGAAAAAATGAAACAATTGGTCCATTAGTAAACGGATGCAGAGTTCAATCAATCAGCTTCAAACTGTATAACCGATGGGGTCAATTGATTTTTGAAACAAATAATTTTCTGAAAAAATGGGATGGTTTCTATAAAGGAATACCACAACCACAGGGGGCATATGCATTTTACTGCAGTTACATTACAGAAGATGGAATTCTGCGGCACCAGGAAGGGCTTATTACATTGATAAGATAGTGGGTTAATCGTGATTATTACTTTGCAGTTATTACCCGGCAACTCCCGGACTGGACTTAGCCGATCGGCTACCTGTATTTAAGTTGGATTGAATATATCAGTTTTCATCCTTTCTAATATCGTAGAAATATCTCTTCCCCCCTCCCTATCTTTATTATTCATAATCACATCATGAATAAATTGCTTTTTTTCTCGATTATCATCATTGCAGTTGTTTCACCATTGCACAGCAATTCACAAACAAAAACGCTTGAAGACAGTATTCAGCAAATCATGCAGCGGCAGCATGCCGTGGGGATCAGTGTGGCCGTGGTGAAAAAAGGAAAGATGATTTACACGCATTCGTTTGGGTTAAAAGATGTAGCGACAGGTACTGCTTTAACCGATGACTGCATGTTCCGTATTGCATCCATCAGTAAATCTTTTTCGGCCACTTCCATTATGCAATTGGTACAGGCAAAGAAACTGAGCCTGGATGATGACGTGAGCAAACTCATTGGTTTTACGGTTCGTAACCCAAGGTTTCCTTCCACAGTGATTACGCTGCGCATGCTGCTCAGTCATCGTTCCAGTCTTAACGACAGCCAGGGATATTTTTCACTTGATGCCATTAACCCGGCAAAGAATCCCAACTGGGAAAACTGTTATAACGATTATGAACCGGGTACGGGTTATAAATACTGTAATCTTAATTTCAACATCACCGGCACCATTATCGAACGGGTATCGGGTGAGCGGTTCGACCAGTATGTAAAACACCATATCCTTGATCCGCTGCAGATCGAAGGCGGTTACTGTGTTGATTCGCTCAATACTGCACGCTTTGCAACTATTTATGAATACAACGACAGTACCAAACAACTGGAACCGCAACCGGCAGCCTACAATCCACGCAGGGAAGAAATTGCAAACTATGTAATGGGCTACAGCACTCCTATCTTTTCACCTACGGGTGGTATGAAGATCAGTGCCACTAACCTTGCCCGTTATATGACGATGCATATGTATAAGGGTCGCTACAAAGGCACACGTATTATTTCACGCCGAAGTGCAAAGCTGATGCAGCACCAGATCTCTGAGCAGGAGGGTTACGGGCTGGCTATTATGACTACGGATAAACTCATCAAGGGTGTAACGCTGAAAGGTCATACCGGTTCTGCGTATGGGTTGTATAGTGCCATGTTTTTTGATCCCAAAAAGAAATATGGTTTTGTGGTGATCACCAATGGATGCTACCCGGGTTATACAGACGGGTTTGTAAATGTGATAAAGCAGGTGGTGAATTGTTTGTATGGGGAGTTGATTCAATGAGCTGATATAAGCAACCTGTTTTTTCTGCTTTGCCACGAAGACTGAAAGACAGAAAGTAACACAAAGATTATTCCTCATAATTGTACAGACTGCTTCGTTCCTCGCAGTGACGCAAAAGTTCATCATCACTTGAACTGCTACACACAGGTTGTTCACCAGAAATACAAATGCTCTTTATTACAGTAGTGCAAAAGCATAATCAGGGCGCCTGCCGGAACATGGGGGTAATATGTTCCGGCTTGACTTTTTGTTTCTTTTGTGTCAAGACAAAAGAAAGATACCCGCAATTCATTGCGGTATTTAATAAAAACATCTCACATAGTTTTAATCAACCATTCACATTATTTCAAACCATCACATCCCTCAAATCATCTATCTTTCCTTAAACATCTTTCTATGAACTTTTTGGGGAATCTTATCTGGCTCATCTTTGGTGGTTTCTTTGCAGCGGTTGGCTATTTTCTGGGAGGCATTGTATTGTGCTGCACCATTGTGGGTATTCCATGGGGCATCCAGTGTTTTAAACTGGCTGGACTGGTACTGTGGCCTTTTGGTAAAAAAGTGGTGAGCGATTCTTCCACTACCGGCTGTTTATCAGTATTCGCCAATATTATCTGGATTCTTGTTGGAGGCATTGGTGTTACCATCAATCACCTTATCTGGGGTGCATTGCTGTACATCAGTATTATTGGTATTCCATGGGGGCGACAGCATTTTAAATTGCTGGAGATTTCATTGATACCTTTTGGCAAACGTGTGGTAGATGCATAAACAGGATGAAATGAAAAAACTGCTGCTACTCTTTCTTCTTCTTGCAGGTATAAAAAACAGCACTGCCCAATACATCATCAGCGGTAAGGTTGTGTTTGCTGAAGACCAGAAACCTGTTTCGCTGGCTTCCGTATTCTTAAGCAATACATCAGTTGGATCGGTTACATCAAACGATGGAACATTTCAGCTTGAAGTAGGTTCGCCAGGCAAGTACGATTTAATTGTGAGCTTTGTTGGTTTTGAAACCATTCAGAAAACCATCAACATCCCTTCGGCGGAAGCCAGCAATATGCTGCTGATGATTAAACCCAAACCCCGTGAACTGCAGGAAGTGGTGATTGGCGAATTTGAAGAACAATCCTGGAAAAGATGGGGCCGCTTTTTTACAGATAACTTTTTAGGTACAGGAAGCTGGGCCAGCGCCTGCACAATGAAAAACGAAGACAAGATTCATTTCCTGTACAGCAAACGTCAACAGATACTGAAAGCATATTGCGATGAGCAACTCATCATCAGCAATAAAAAAACTGGCTACCGCATTACCTACAAACTGGAAAGCTTTGAATACAACTTTACAACCAAGGTATTGTTCTACCAGGGTTACCCGTTGTTTGAAGAAATGAGCAGCAGGCGTGATGCACAACATGAACGCTGGCTAAAAGCACGCAACAAAATTTACTATGGTTCGATGATGCATTTCATGCGCAGCCTTTACAGGAATAAACTGGTGGAAGATGGTTTTGAAATACGCCACATGGTACGCACTTACAATACCGAAAAGAAACGTGTACAGCAATTATACAGGAACAGGCTCAGGAATAAAGGAGAAAACAACCTGCCCGTACCTGCCGATTCATCAGCGTATTATGCAACTGTATTAGAACAGAAAGATTACAGCGACAGTTTTTCTTCGTACACACTTACCGGCGACAGTATTGCTTATGCGCTTGATTCGGTAACTGCGGTATTGCACTTCAATAATTTTTTACATATCACCTACAAGAATGGCTGGGAAGATGCAGATTATGTGGGTTATTATTCCGGCTCCACCAAAACCAATCATCCATCTTCGTACATGCTGTTGATGAATGATCCGGCACTGCTTGTGTTTGCCAATGGATTTTATTTTGATACAAAAAATGTACTGACTTACGGATATTGGTCGTGGAGTGAAAAAATGGGCCGCATGCTGCCGTTTGATTTTAAACCAACCTCCCCATAGACTTCTACTGTAAGAAAAGCACTCCGTATTTCTTCTGTTGCATTTATCAGCAAACTGGTTTATTTTTCTGAACATTCTTTTTGCTTTCCTGCTGTTAGCATATCATCACACTAAAACAGTTACTATGGAAAAAGATTTGTTTGAGGTTGTTACCAAAATTTCTACTCCGCTTATACTGGGTGGTCTTGTTATGATGATTTTGTTTTTGGTAATCTACAAAGTGTATGACAGCTCGGTAAAAGACAAAAATGTTACGGCCAATAAATTAAAATTGGCGAAGATGGTGTTCCGCAGCATTATTGTACTGGCAGGGATGAGTATGGTAACTGGTGCAGCGGGATGGTTTTATGAAAAGAGCCGGCCGCCGAAAGTAACCCCTGTAACAATTGCCGAGGTGGCATTTTATTTATACCTCAACCAACATTCGGTTCCCGATGTAAAAGTAAAAGCCAACAACCTGCAGCAAACAGCTGTATCAGATCCTTATGGTAAAGTAAGTTTCAGTTTCGACAGCACTAAGGTCGACAGTCTTTTTCTTGAATTTAATTCAGATCCTTTGCGCATCTCCAATACAATGAATGTTGCAGTTAATAATATGCCCAACCGTTTTGATCTTGTTGCTTTGCCGGCAGCACCTCCACCATCAACTGGCGATACCACCCATCCGGTAAACCCGGTCAGAGCAAAGATTGACATTACAAAACTGAACCTGAAGTATATACCGAAGATGCAGATAAAGCAGTAGCACAAGCCATTCAATAACTGTGTTTCGTTTACCGGATTTTGCATTTCTCTAATTTTGTATCATGAGCAAGCTTCTTCATATCAAGAATATGGTATGCGACCGTTGTATTATGGTGGTGCGGCAGCAACTCGATGCTGCAGGACTGGATTATAAACATGTACAGCTGGGACAGGTTGAACTGGGCAAAGAAGCAACTGCTGCACAACTGCAGCAACTGCGTGAACAGCTGGAGCAGAATGGTTTTGAACTGCTTGATGATAAAAAAGCAAAGCTGGTGGAGAAGATCAAGAACATCATCATTACACTGGTGCATGGAAAAGATGCAGGTGAACTTCATTTAAAACTTTCAGCCATACTCGAAGAAAAAACAGGTATGGATTATCATTATCTCACTTCGCTTTTTTCGTCGGTGGAAGGAATCACGATTGAGAAATATACCATCCTTCAACGTATTGAAAAAGTAAAGGAGCTGCTTACCTACGATGAAAAAAGTTTAAGTGATATAGCTTTTGAAATGGGCTACAGCAGTGTGCAGCATTTATCGCAGCAGTTTAAAAAAACAACTGGTCTTACACCCACGCATTTTAAACAGGTAAAAGAAAACAAACGCCAGCCGCTCGATAAAATCACCGGCTCATAATTCTATACATTTCCTGCACAATCCTGTAACAATCCTGCTTACACGCAGCAGTAGCTTTGTGAAAACAAGTTTATGGAACAGGTATTACTTCAGCCAGATAAATCAAAGACAGGAAAAAAGCATTTCATCAAAGAAACCTTCCCGGTAATGGAAATGACCTGTGCTGCCTGTGCAGTAAGCGTGGAATCGATGCTGAAATCAGCAGAAGGTGTAAAAGATGCAGCTGTCAACTTTGCCAACCAGGATGCATGGGTTGAATACAATCCTTCTGTTATTACTCCGCAGCAGTTACAGAATGTTATCCGCTCAATTGGTTACGATCTGGTGATTGAAAAAGATTACCAGCAGGAAGTAAAAGAAGCTGCACAGCAACAGCAATACAAAGCCATCCGGCAACGTACCATCTGGTCATCAATACTTGCTTTCCCTATTGTGATGATTGGAATGTTTTTCATGAACATGCCTTATGCTAACTGGATCATGATGGCGCTGGCAACACCTGTGCTGTTTTATTTTGGCCGCAGTTTTTTTATACATGCGTATAAGCAGGCAAAACATGGAAAGGCCAATATGGATACACTGGTGGCATTAAGCACCGGCATTGCCTATCTCTTCAGTGTGTTTAATACAGTGTATCCTGAGTTCTGGCATAGTCGTGGATTGCATGCACATGTTTATTTTGAAGCAGCAGCGGTGGTAATTGCGTTTATTTCATTGGGAAAACTGCTCGAAGAAAAAGCCAAATCAAATACTTCATCTGCCATTAAAAAATTAATGGGACTGCAACCGAAAACAGTCACACTTGTACTGGAGAATGGAAACACAAAAGAAATTGCGGTAAGTGAAGTAAAAGTCAACGATGTCCTGCTGGTAAAACCCGGAGAAAAAATTCCGGTGGATGGTTCAGTTGTGAGCGGCGGATCATTTGTGGATGAGAGTATGATAACAGGTGAACCCATTCCTGTTGAAAAGAAAACAACTGATAAAGTCTTTGCTGGAACCATTAACCAGAAAGGCAGCTTTCGTTTTACTGCTGAAAAAGTAGGTGCAGAAACATTACTTGCCCAAATCATCCGCATGGTGCAGGAAGCACAGGGAAGTAAGGCACCGGTACAAAAACTCGTGGATAAAATAGCCGGCATTTTTGTTCCGGTGGTGATCGGCATTTCTATTCTAACGTTTATTGTGTGGATGTTGCTTGGTGGCGAACATGCCTTTACGCATGCATTGCTTACTTCCATTACTGTACTGGTGATTGCCTGCCCCTGTGCGTTGGGGTTAGCTACTCCAACTGCTATTATGGTTGGAGTGGGCAAGGGAGCCGAAAACAATCTGCTGATTAAAGATGCAGAAAGCCTGGAACTGGCGCATAAAGTAAATGCCATCATACTTGATAAAACAGGTACCATTACCGAAGGCAAACCACAGGTAACTGATCTGTTCTTTAAAACAGGTATAAACAAAGAAGAACTGCAGCAGGTTTTATTATCAATGGAACAACATTCAGAGCATCCGCTGGCAGATGCGATTGTACAGTACCTGCAGCAGCAAAACATTCAACCGCTGTTACTGGACCAAGTCGAAAGTGTAACAGGAAAAGGTATCAGAACTGTTTACAATCATCAACACTACATGCTTGGCCATGCAGGATGGATGAAGGAAGAACAGGTATTAATTGATGCAGAACTGCAACAGCAAATGCTTCAGCTGCAGCAACAGGCAAAAACAGTAGTTATGCTGGCGAAAGATCAAGAGGCTTCTGTTCTCATAGCCATTGCAGATAAAGTAAAAGCAGGTTCAAGAAAAGCTATTGCAACCTTGCAGCAACAAGGTATTGAAGTATATATGCTCTCCGGTGATAATGAACAAACGGCTGCAGCCATTGCTGCAGAAGTAGGCGTAAAACAGTTTAAAGCAGAAATGCTTCCGTCGGCTAAAGCTGCATTTGTACAAGCGTTGCAACAGCAGGGAAAAACAGTGGCGATGGTGGGCGATGGAATTAATGACAGTCATGCACTGGCGCAGGCCGATGTAAGTATTGCCATGGGAAGAGGAAGTGATATTGCGATGGATGTGGCAAAGATGACCATCATCTCTTCTGATCTTAACAGCATACCCAAAGCACTGAAGCTTTCGCACAAAACAGTCAATGCCATCCGGCAGAATTTATTCTGGGCTTTTATTTACAATCTCATTGGCATTCCTATTGCAGCAGGTGTATTATATCCTGTAAACGGATTTTTATTAGATCCCATGATTGCAGGTGGGGCAATGGCCTTAAGCAGTGTGAGCGTGGTGAGTAACAGTCTCCGTTTAAAACTCGCAAAACTGTAAACTGAAAATGATATAAGTTTTGATAGTAATTGTATAACAACAGCAGTTAAGCACTGAACTAATTTTACATTTTAAATCAACAATAATGAAATCACTCACATTCAAAACAACTATTAAATGCGCAGGCTGTATTGAAAAAGTTACACCTGTTTTAAATGCACTGGCTGGCGAAGAAAACTGGAAAGTGGATCTGCAGAATCCAAACCGTTTACTTACTGTAAATGCTAAAGATGAGTTACAGGCAGGAACGATTATCAGCGGCTTGCAGGGAGTTGGTTACAAGGCTGAAGAGATTGCTTAAAAAAGAAACCGGATTTTCAGATAACAGGTATTTCAACAATTAATTCAAATCCCTTACCAGGTGAAGAATTAATTTTTACAGTCCCGTCGAGTGCCTGTGCACGGCGTCGGATATTTTCCAAACCTATTCCTTCTTTTTTAAGATCGGGATCGAAGCCTTTGCCATTATCTTTTACAACAATAGCAACCTGTTTACCATCCCTCCGTACACTAATGTTCAGTAAACCTGCATCAGCATGTTTTAATGCATTGGCAATCTGCTCCTGTAAAATGCGGTAAACAGCCAGCTGCATAACAGAAGAAAGTTTGTTCGAAAATTCATCTACCTCTATCTCTACACTCATCTTACGGGATGAAAGCATCGTTTGAACAAGATTATCCAACTTGTCATATAGGTTAACAGAAGAATCGAGTGATGGTGCCAGTTGATGCGACAGGCGGCGTAAATCATAAATGGCTTCACGCATATAAACCATGAGCTGACCAATCCGTTCTGAAGCCATTTGTTTATCATCAAGATGCATCTGCAGGTATTCAAGGTTCAGTAAGGTGGCTGCCATGATCTGTTTCACATTATCATGCAGTTCCATTCCTATCTGCATTCGTTCACGTTCCTGTGCTTCTGTTACCGCTTTGCTGATCCTTTTTTCTTCTTCAATTCTTCCGGTAATATCAATAGCCGTTCCAATCACTGCAGGTTTATCTTCATATATAATTGGAGAGGCAATCACTTCGGCATGCAGCATTACACCATCTTTACGTATAACCCTGATGGTATATTGTGAAGGAGGGTTCTTTCCACTGGTGCGTTGCGCATAAAATGTTTGCACTTTTTCAAGGTCGTCAGGATGAATCACATCTTCCATTTTAACAATATTCAGCAATTCGTTCTTTGTATACCCAAATGCATCTTCAAACCCGGGGTTACTATATTTAAAACGTCCACCCTGGATAATAAATACTGCAACAAGGTTTTGTTCAACAAGCACCCTGAATTTTTCTTCACTCTGTTTCAGTTCTGATGTTTTTTGGTCCACCATTTTTTCCAACACTTTCGGTTGCATTGCAAAAAACCAAACCAGGAAACCTACAGTAAATGAAAACAATACACCCAGGAAGTATAAAGAAATGAGATTATTAGGCCGCTTTTGCACTGTTACAAAACGGGCATAAATTTTCCAGTCGCCTTTTGGCACATTTACTGAAACTGCTGTTGTAGAAGTAAACTTCTCGGGGTGTGGAAGAAAGAATTCTTCCTTTCCTGTGTTGGGATTTATTTTCGATAACTGGAACAGGTAAGCGCTGTTATAGCTGCTATCCATTTGAGCAGCTTTTGTAAGAGTAGAGAGTTTGATGATAGCCGATGAGAACCCCCAGAACTTTCCTTGTATAAAAATGGGCAGGCGGCCAATTACACCTGTATAACCCTGTTGAAGTTTTACGGGGCCAGCAAAATACAGCATCTTATTCTGCATTGCCTTTACAGCTTCCCGTTTCTGCAGGTTATCTTTCAAAATATCAAAACCTATTGCTGATGCATTTTCGTTGTATGGATAAATATGTTTTACAACACCGCCTTCGGTAAGTGCCAATGCATCAATATACTGGTTATTTTCCAAGATATTCCTTGCTGCTTCATCAAAATCCTTTTCAATATCATATTTCGTTACAACAAAACTTAGTGTTTCGGTGGCCGACAAACAATACTCTAATGCTTTTTCCAGACGTTCTTTGGCTGAATAAGCTGCACGTTGAAGCTGTAAGGTTTGTTCGTCGTTGAAATTATGCCAACGCTGAAAAATAAATGCAGATACAATCAGCAACAGAATAGAAAAGACAAGTAAACCTGCTACAAGAGGTTTCTTAAAAAATGATAAGGTTCTACCAAAATTCATGAAGCGAAAAATTAAATCCTGTCGTTGTAAAAGTATCTCCTCTTCATCTTCACTTTCGGCCATCAGGACCGGAACTGAAGCTTCATATAACAATCAGTTGTACTATCACAATAAATTTAAAAAAATTAATTAAGAAAACCTGTATCAATAAATTTTCATTTGTAGTACTACAACAGAAAAGCTGATAATTTGTATTTCCCTAAGAATGCTTTGCTGATTTGCTTTATTATTTAAACACATCAGGAATAACGGCAGATGTAACCAGCCAGCTGCCTTCTTCTATTTCGGCTTCCAGTTCGCCTGTATCCCAGCCGCTGTAACCAACAAAGATTTTAATGTGCTGCGGAGTAAGTGTATGGTTATTGATTGCATCCACTGCCTGCTGAAAGTTTCCTCCAAGGTATAACCCGTTCCCGATGGCTGTACCTTCTTCAACAAGGTCGGGACGCATGTGTACAAAGTACAGGTGCTGATGATCAACAGGTCCTCCTTCATATAACGGAAATGAAATACTGTGTTTAAACTCTTCCAGTTCGTTCAGGGAACGGTTGTATGGTTTATTGATTACAAAACCCAATGCACCTTTGCTGTTGTATTCAGCTATTAAGATAATGCTGTGCTCAAACACCGTATCATTCAGCAACGAAGTGCTTTTGAGAAAAACACCGTTTTGTAGCGTCATAACCGTTCGTTTAAAATGATCAGATAAAACAAAGTTAATACCCTTTAAGGGCAGCTTTCAAGTCTTTCATGCTTAAAAAAATACCCGCTTTGTAGTATTGTCTACAAATTAAAAATAAATTTACTTTGTTCAGGATATGGTACGGTTTGGGTTTTCAGCTGAACAGAGCAGGTTTCAGAGACTACTCAAAAACTATCCATTAACCATACATAATGAAAGGGCCATTGAAATACATGTCCCTTTTGTTTGTATGGGTTATTTCTTCAAAGCCGGCTTACCTGTAAAACTGATCAGCTTCACCCCTTCTGTATTGTGTTGCTCAATTGCTTCATTAAAATAAGATTGCCTGTTTTCGCCCCACTGAACTGAACAGTTGCGAAGCATGATGTTGGTTGCCGTATCAAAATAAAAACCACTGGTGCTTCCTTTTACAAAACCATCCACTGCACAAGGACGGCGATCGTACACGCCTCCGGGAACAGTTGTTGTTTTATCAATGAACACATCCACCTGGTCAAATACAATACCCTGTATTTTATCGCTTGATTCAGCACTAACATACACACCGTTTTCGCTGTAACATTTTATGTTGCTGAAAGAAATATTTTTCACCACACCCACTTTTCCTTCCGTTGCTCCTTTGGGAAAACGCCAGTTGGCATCTTTGTGATTGATTTTTGCACGGCGGTAAGCAGTAATATAAATGGGTTCTGCTTTGCCCCACCACACATCACTGAACAAATGACCTTCAATGATCATGTTGGAGAATACCACATCCATCACCACACCTTCATCCCTGTTCTGAATGCCCACACCACGATTACTTTTTTTGATGATGCAGTTGTTGAACAACACCTGGCGTATGGTATCCATATTCTCCGAACCAATTTTAATAGCACAGCTTCTTGATGTCATGGTGCAATTGGTAACTGTAATATTTTCACAGCGGCCAAACTCTTCATACTCTCTCCTGTTTTTTAAACAGATACAATCATCCCCACTTTCAATGTAACAATCACTGATGCGAACATTCTTACTGTGATCCACATCAATACCATCGCTGTTGCGCACTTTTAAACTGTTGAGTAAAGTGATGCCGCTGATGACCACATCATTGCAACCCACCAGGTGAATGGTCCAGTAAGCTGAGTTGCCAATCTTTGCATCATGAATGCGGATGTTTTTTCCATTGATGATGGTAAGCACATGCGGACGGGGATCAAGCACATTAAACGGTTTGAGTTCATACGAATCTTCGAGTTCAGCACCCATAAATGAAATGCCATTGCCGTTGATTTCTCCTGTGCCTGTAATACTGAAGTTGCTGATATTTTCTCCACTGAGCCACATGGTTCCTTCGCCGGGGTTTTCACGAAAAGCACTTTTGGTATAAATTTTTTCATCAGGATTGGCCAGCAGTTTTGCGCCACCCTGCAAATGCAGTTCAACATTGGACCGCAATTGCAAAGGACCTGACATATAAACAAAGGGCGCAGTAAACAATACTGTTCCTCCACCTGCTGCAGTGCATGCATCCATTGCTTTTTGAATTGCTGCAGCATCATCGGTTAATCCATCACCCACTGCACCAAAATCGTTCACCGAAAAAATTTTCTGACGGTTGTTTTGCTGTGCATCAACATTAATACTCACTACTAAAAAAAGAATTGCTGCTATGATTTTGTTCATGTGTTTGTTTTTAGTTGTTTAACCCTGCTGCCCTGTTTTGCAGCATTGATCCCCATGCCGATGGTTTTTCCTGCAGGTAAATATCCAGTGTTCCGCCCTGCTGTAACATCTGGTACGTAATATAATTTTTGCTGTACAGTTGCCCGTTCCATTTTACTTTGCTGATAAATCCAGCCTTTGCAGATGTTTTATGCGTGATGAGTTTTACTGTTTTATTTGCTGATAAATGCATCTCCACTTCATCAAACAAAGGTGTACACAACTGGTAATTGTTTGATACCGGGTCAACAGGATAAAATCCCATTGCTGCAAATACATACCATGCACTCATTTGCCCTGCATCATCATTGCCACTTAATCCGCCTGCACCATTGCTGTATTCTTCTTTAAGAATTTTCTTCACCACCTGCTGTGTTTTCCATGGCGCTGCTGTGTAATTGTATAAAAAAGGAATCTGATGACCGGGTTCATTTCCATGCCAGTATTCATCTTTGGCAAATAAACTATCCAGTGCATTTTCCAATTCTTTTGTACCACCCATCAGCTTTGCAAGACCGGGAATATCCTGCGGCACATAAAATGTATAATGTCTTGGCGTGCCTTCGGTGATATACGATTCACGTTTATCAGCATGAAAAGATTCATACCAGTTACCGTTGCTGTATCTTCCTCTCACCATCTTCACTGTTGAATCAAATACATTTTTATAATTGAATGAACGCTGATGAAGCAATTGATAATCGTTCATCTTTTTCAATCCTTTTGCAACAATACTCAACGCATAATCATCATACGCATATTCAAGTGTACGGCTTACCTGTTCCTTTTTATGAAAGGCTTCCTGCACACTATCTTCCATTGGTATATAGCCATATTTTAAATAGGAAGTCAACGCTCTTCTTCCCATGCCATTGACATACACCGAAAAATCATTGGGTGTATCAAATGCATTTTGCCTCATTAGTTTGTACGCAGCTTCTGCATCGTAACCACGAATACATTTTGCATAAGCCGATGCAATAAATGCAGTGGAGTGATCACCAATCATTGCTGCTGTATAACTGTTCCAGCAGGGGAAGATGGGCAACCAACCACCCTGTTCGCCTTTGAGGATTAACGACTGTACAAGATTACCAGCAAGCTTTGGTTGGATGATTTCAAGCAATGGTAATTGTGCCCGGTAAATATCCCACATTGAAAAATCGTCGTAATAAGCAGCACCGTTTTTCATGTACATCCGTTCGCCTTTTCCTGCAAAGCGTGGATAAGCTCCATCCACATCACTCATTAAACGGGGATGCTGCATAGCATGATACATGCCTGTATAAAACACCTGTTTATCTTTTTCATTGGCAGTCTGCACTTTTATTTGCGACAAAGTCTTTTGCCATTTTGCTGTTGCTGCTGATTGAATTCGCTGAAAGGTTTTTATACCCACTTCTTTCTGCAGGTTAACTTTTGCTCCTTCCAAACCTGTAAATGAAGTACCAATACGAATAACAATCTGTTCCCCTTTCTTCAACTTAAAACCAAGATAAGCACCCATGTCTTTCTGGTTCTGCAAACGATCTGTTTTAAACAACTGCTCACCGGAAAATGTTCCGTTTGCAGCAACTGCCTTTTCAATCTTAACATAAAACCATCCGCTGAAACCGGCGGGTTGTCCCCAGCCCTGGTAAATACGATGAACTGGATTAAAGCCCCACACTTCACCGTTAGCAACATTCATCTGCACAAACCCTTTTTGCTGATCGCTGTTGGGAATGATGAGTATATACAAACTATCATCCTGCAGCATGGTAAAACGCATCACCGCACAACGCAGTGTTGAAGTAAGCTCTGCACGCAGATGTGCTGAAGGAAGTTCTACTTTATAATAAGCCGGACCTGTTGTTTCATTTGCATGTGTAAACGGAACAGCATAATCTTTCGCTGTTGTTTTTAATGAACCGGTAACAGGCATTACGGTAAAGCTGCCATAATCCTGTGTGCATGATCCGCTGATCCAATGCGTACCTCTAAAGCCTGTGAGCAAACTGTCTTTATAATAATAAGGCGGCTGACATTTAATTTCTGTTTGCCTGGTCTGCGCTGTCCACTGCGTCATTGCAAGAGGAAGTGTAACTGCCGGAATAGTGTTGACATTTTTTTCACTTCCTGCTTCGCTGTGTTTCATTGCAGAAGTTGTTGTGGAAGGAGCAGTGCCCGATAAGGTTTGTACATACTGCACATAATTCTGCGCAGTTAATTGCAGTGCAGTTAAAACAAAAACAGCTGTTGCTGTTACTTGTTTGATGATGCGGACTGCAGCAATACTGTTGAGCTTTTGTTGTGTCACTCCCTTCAACTTTCTTACTACTATTGAACCATTGATCCTCATGCTTACTTCTTCTGATTTGTTATTTCTGTTACATCATGTTTAAACAGCTGAGGTTTTGCTGTGCTGCCTTCACTGTTTACTTTCTGCAGGTAAAGATCTTTCACATCGTTGAATAAATAAGCTGTTCTGAAATCTGTTCCTTTCATTTTTACTGAAACATTTTTCATCTGCAAGCCGTTTACATGCCTTACATAAAATCCCCACACCGGCAGTTCGCCAAACATGGAAAACTCCGGGTAATCTTTTTCAGCTTCAGTAATTAACTGAAAAGAATCCAGCGGAAAATAATTGATCTTTTTATCGGCCTTTGTGTAATACAGAATTTCAATGTTCTCCAGTTTTACATTCTCCACCGCATGACCGGGTAATCCACTTACAGATGAAGGAAATACATTGTGCTGATAAATGATTGCTGCAGAATCTTTGTATGAATGATTCCATGGTGATATACTGATCAGTTTCCCATCTGTTGGTTTTACAGTCGGGGGATAACGTAACAACGGACCCTGCATTTCATAAGCAGCATCGGGTTTACCTGCAGGCACTTCCACTTTTACGTTACTGATGTAAATATTCTTTACTGTTGAATAACGCTTATCGTTATTTCGATGACCAAGTTTTATAAATACTGCATTGCCTGTATTTCTTGCAGCGATGTTCCGCACATCCACATTCTCAATAAAACCACCATCCACCGCTTCGAGTGCAACAGCCGAGCGGTAAGTATCATACACAACAAGATTTCTTACCGTAATATTCTTGAATCCACCTTTGGAAGCTGTCCCAAGTTTAAATGCATTGGCACTTGAACGGAGAATGCAGTTGGACACATAAATACTGTCGCAGTAATCATCTTCCTTTGCCGACTTTAAACAAATTGCATCATCTGCAGTATTGATGTAGCAATTGGTGATGCGTACACTTTTACAATCAACCATATCAATTCCATCATTGTTCCAATATGCCACACTTTCAATTTTAACACTGTCGATGCTGATGTTCCTGCAACGTTCGTAATGCGTTACCCAGTTGGTGGCATCTTTAATGGTTACTCCCTTCACAAGAATATTGGCACAGTCTTCAAAGAAAAAAATGTTGGTTCTTGTTCCTTCAGTTGGCCGTTTTGTTTTCCATTCTTTATCAATCAGTGTTCCTTCTTCCAGGCGTTTGAAAATATCTTTCATCAGTTCTCTTCCCTTCCCATCAATTATTCCATTTCCTGTAATGGAAAAATGCTGTTTTGCTGATGCAACAATCAACGCCGGATGAATCTTATTTTCATAATCTTTCCGCAAAGTACTTCCCTGCAATACAGCTCCTTTTTGCAGATGCAGTTCAACACCCGACTTCAGTTCAATTGATCCCGTAACAAAAACACCAGCAGGTATTACCACCGTTCCGCCACCGGCAGCAGTTACATCATCAATTGCTTTTTGAATAAAGGATGCATTGTTGGTTACAGCATCAGCCTTTGCACCGTATTGTACAATGTTTACTGTTTTATGTTGCGCATAAACCGATGCAGATAAAAAAAATAAAAACAGAAATCGCTTCATTACCTGTATGAGTTATGTTCTGAACCTTCATCTGATTTTGATGGCGGCAATTGTGCTGATCCCCATGCTGAAGGAGCAGAAGACATTTCCAGTATCAATTCGCCACCGTTGACAATATCATTGTGTTCAATCCATGATTTATTATAAGAAACTCCGTTCAGCTTTGCAGACTTGATGTATTTATTTTCTGCTGAGAAATTTTCCGCTTTAATAATAAAGTCTTTCCCGTTTTCCTGGTGAATAACTGTTTGCTTAAAATAAGGTGTATTGATTAAGTAATACGATTGACCTGCATTGGGATAAATGCCCATCATGTGAAATGCAAGCCAGGACGACATGGCACCTGAATCATCATTACCAGGAATACCAGCATATGTTGCGTTGAAATTTTTATTGATGATCTGGTGAATGCGTTCGCTGCTGAGATGCGGCTTACCAATCCAGTGATAAAGGTTGGGGCTCAAGAAAGAAGGTTCGTTCCCCACATTATACAATTCTTTGTCAAACAAAATATCAAGCCGTTTTTGAAATGCATCGTTACCTCCTGATCTTTTAATTAAAGCTGCCACATCGTGCGGCACACTCAACGAATATTCCCATGAACTTGCTTCATAAAAAAATCCGCACCACCAGCAAACGCAGTTTGGCCAATCCTGTGCCAATGGTGTATAAGGAATGTAATTAATTCTTCCATTGTTTATATCGCACTGAAAACTGTCGACCCATTTTCCTGCAGCATTCTTTGGCATAATAAAACCTCTTGCCCCGTTATCACTGATATCTCTCCAGAGGTTTTGCCAGTTATCTGATTGCCGGATAAACCGTCCGTATTCGCCTTTGCGTTTAATTCCTTTTGCAACTATGGCAAGGCAATAATCATTGTATGCATATTCAAGTGTTCGGTTGCCTGCACGTACAAAACTTGTTGACACATAGCCGAGCCGGTTGTAATCTGTTAAACCACCACGACCTTCCTTTTCTTCGTTACCACCGGGAGGAACAGTTGCATCTTTCAGCATTGCTTCAAGTGCAAGATTGTAATTAATACCTTTTAATCCTTTTACAAATGCATCAGCAATCACCACTTCGGCATTAGAACCACCCTGTGTGCGGCCATTGCAGTTACCACTTCTTGCATCGGGCATGTAACCATCCCGTTTATAAATCTGCAGCAATGCATTTACAATATCAATTTCTCTTGAAGGAGTAATGAGTGTGATAAGCGGATTAGAAGAACGGTAGGTATCCCAGATGGCATAAAAATCATCATAGTAAGGACCGTTGTTTTCCCACTTCGGATTTTCACCTGTACGGTCGACAGGCATCAGCATGGTATGATACAATGCTGTATAAAACATTTTCTTCTGATCGGCTGTTGCAGCTGCATCAACTTCCACTTTGTTTAAAATGTTTTCCCACTTGTTTTGTGTTTCGGTTAATAGTTTTTCAAAACTCCAGTGTGGTACTTCTGTATCAATATTCTGTTTTGCTTTTAATGTGCTGATGAAGGAGATACCAATCTTGAGTTCAATGCTGTCGCTTTTTACCTGGTCAAAGAACAACAACACACCTGTCTTTTTTCCTTCATCGGTCTGCGATTTTTTGCCGGGATAAAATTGTGCAGCTTTCCATGTAGTGAATTTTGAAAAAGGTTTGCTGCTGATGGCTGTAAAATAAACGGTATATGCATCGCCGTTATTCCATCCTCCACGGATTTTTGTATATCCACGTATTTCATTTTCATTAACCACTTCAATTTCAGAACCAACAAACTGTTGCGCTTCCCTTGCATCGGGCACAACGGATTCGCCCAGGAATTCACCGCAATCAATTTTCATTCCTTTAGCAGCATTACTTCCGTACACAAAACGGTAATAGGCCACTTTGGGCGATGTGGTGATTTCTGTTTTAATATTCCATCGTTTTAAATCAACTGTATAATAACCTAAAGCAACTTTTTCATTTTGCCTTACCGATTCAAACTTTGTTGTTTCTTCTGTTCCTGTAAAAGGCATCACTGAAATATTGCCATACTTTGCTCCGCCACCTGTACCGCTTACATGCACCTGGCTGAAACCATAAAGCGGTTTTTCCATATTGGGTGTGTAGCCGCTGTTTCCATCTTTGTTGCAATCAGGACCGGGCTTTACCATTCCATACGGACAGGATGGACCAATAAACACATTGCCTTCTCCTTCTGCACCAATCAACGGATCAACAAAAGGATGATACTGTGCTGTCGCAAAAAAAGGAACAAGTGAAGTAAGAAAAAGAAATAAAATGCCTGCCCCGCTTTGTAAACGAATGCGGATATGTTTGAGCTTCATCATCAGATGCTTGTTTTACTGGAGAGATTATGTGCTAAATTAACCCTGCTTACCCTATTTCCGACAACTTCACCGGTCTTCCTTCCAGCATTGATTTTTTAGCAGCCACAGCAATCTTTGTTGCCTGCAATGCATCATCACCACCAACCGGCATATCGGTATTATTATTTAATGCAGAAATGAAGAAATCCATTTCGTTTAAATAAGATTTTGCATACCTGTCCATAAAGAAATCAAGAGGCAATGCATAATGAATACCGCTTTGATTGTACAGTACGTTCCTGTTGTGCTGGTTGTTATCAACCTGTATCATTCCATCGTTGCCAAAAATTTCAATACGCTGATCATAACCGTAAACAGCTTTCCTGCTGTTATCAATTACAGCATATGTGCCATCTTCAAAAGTTAAGGTGGTTAATGCAGTATCAATATCACCGGCATCGCCAACAGCTTTATCTATTCTTACAGCACCTTTTGCAAAAACTTCGGCCACTTTTTTATTCATGATATAACAAGCCATATCAAAATCATGAATAGCCATATCCATAAACAAACCGCCGGAGTTTTTGATATAATCAACCGGAGGTAAGCCGGGATCACGACTGGTGATTTTTACAATCTGCACATCACCGATTGTTCCTTTCTTCACCGATTCTCTTGCATGAAGAAAATCAGGATCAAACCTCCTGTTAAAGCCCATCATTAATTTTGTGTTGGTGCTTTTTGCCAGTTCGGCTAATGCTTTTGTTCTGTCGAGTGATAAGTCCATTGGTTTTTCGCAGAACACACTTTTACCTGACTGGATAGCCAGTTCCAATAATTCAGCATGTGAACTTGTTGGTGTGCAGATGAGAACAGCTTCCACATCTTTGCTCAACACCACTTCTTTTGAATCGTTTGTAAAAAAGATGGAAGAAAATTGTTTTTGTATAGCAGGCACATCAATTAAAGGATCTGCAACAGCAACAACAGTTGCAACATTCGAAAAATATTGCTGAATATTTTGGAAGTGAATTTTGCCAATCCTTCCCATTCCCAATAATCCGATTTGTATTTTTTTCATCGTTTGTTATTTTATTTTTTTAAAGGCCAGCTTTATTTGCTGTATCGTAAAAGCATGTTTTGTTATACGCCGATTGATAACAGGTATTCCCTGTTGTTCTTTGCGCATTTTTTTGGATTACCCATTCCTGGTAATACATCCTGCTCAACAACAACCCAACCGTCATAATTTTTTTCTTCAAGGAATGCAGCAACCTGCTTAAAGTCAACATTGCCTTTTCCCAATTCACAGAACACACCATGTGATACTGCTTCAAAATAATTCCAGTTGTTTTTGGCAGCATCAGCTGCAACTGAAGGAGAAAAATCTTTGAAGTGTACATGCCAGATCCTGTCCCAGTATTTTTCCATGAATGCTGTATGATTTGTTCCCTGGCCAAAAGAAAAATGACCAGTATCAAAACACAAACCCAGCAAAGAAGGATCAGTATTATCCATCAACGCTTCAATTTCAGCTGGTGTTTCAATATAGCCTGCACAGTGATGATGAAACACTGTACGCATACCATATTTATCTTTTACTGCTTTTGCAAGTTTGTTTGCACCGGCAGCAAATACTTTCATCAACTCATCGGGTAAAGAATCTTCTGCAGTAGTACGACCGGCCTTTTGTGTTCTGTTTGCTACAGAACCATTTTCATCAGCCAGTACAATAAATGCATTGGTGTAACCTGCACCATGCATAAGCCCTGCAGTTTTTAATGCACGATCAATGCCGTCTTCATGTGCTGCTTCGTTTGACAATGCAACCGGAACAAATGCACCAAGCAGCTGCAGGTTCCGTTTCTGAATTTCGTTTTGCAACTCCTGAGGATTGGTGGGCATAAAACCCCAATCGCCGAGTTCTGTTCCAATGTATCCAGTTTCACACAATTCATCCAGCACCTGTTCATAACCAAGAGCTTTGCCTTCGAGGTCAAACTCCAGCACTCCCCATGAGCAGGGAGCGTTGGCTATTTTAATATTCTGTTTCATTTGTATGGTTTTTGATGTTTTAAATGTCTGTTCGATGGTATTTGGTTGTATTAAAATTTTCTTGACCATTCTTTTGGCCAGCGTTCAACTACCACTTTTGTTTGTGTAAAGAATTCAATGGCATGCTTGCCTTGTCCGTGCAGATCGCCAAAGAAACTTTCTTTCCAGCCGCTGAATGGAAACTGTGCCATTGGTGCTGCCACGCCAATGTTGATGCCGATATTACCGGCCATTGCTTCGTTACGGAATTTTCTTGCATTGGCGCCGCTTGATGTAAACAGGCAGGCCATGTTGCCGTAATGATTTTTGTTGATGAAGCTGATGGCATCTTCAATTGTATTCATCTGTACCAGACTCATCACAGGGCCAAAAATTTCTGTACGCATTAATTCGCTATCCAATGGTAAATCCTGGATAATGGAAGGTTTTAAGAAATTACCTTTCTCAAAATCTTTTACGGAAGTATTTCTTCCATCCAGTAATAATTTACCACCTTCTTTTTCGCCCAATGCAATCAGGCTTTCAATACGATCCTTGCTTTGTTTGCTGATAACAGGCCCCATTTCCACACCATCATTCAAGCCATAACCTGTAACACGCTTTTGTGCTGATTGATACAATGCATCTTTGATATTTCCTTTATCATTTACTGTTACAATCACAGAAGCTGCAAGACAACGCTGACCTGCACAACCGTACACACTATCAGTAATGATTTGTGTAGCTAAATCAACATCTGCATCAGGCAACACCACAACCGGATTTTTTGCACCACCCTGTGCCTGTACACGTTTGCCATTTGCAGTGCCACGTGCATAGATGTATTTTGCAACTGGCGTGCTTCCAACAAAACTTACCGACTTCACTGCAGGATTATCCAGAATGGCATCAACTGTTTGCTTACCACCATGTACAAGGTTGATTAATCCTTTTGGCAGATCAATCTGATCCAGCAGTTCAAAAATTTTCATCATTGTAAGCGGCACTTTCTCCGATGGTTTTACAATCATACTGTTACCACATGCAATAGCATAAGGTAAAAACCAGAAAGAGATCATTGCAGGAAAGTTGAACGGAGCAATACAGGATGTAACACCAAGAGGCTGACGGATCATGTATTCATCAATACCTGTTGCTACATTTTCAAGAAACTCACTCTGCATCAGCATAGGTGTACCGCAGGCAACTTCTACGTTTTCAATTGCACGCTGCAGTTCGCCATACGATTCAGCCAATGTTTTACCACATTCCTGCGTAATGGTTTTTGCAATCTCATCTTTATGATCTTCCAGCAACTGTTTCAGTTTAAACAACGGCTGAATACGTCTTAACACAGGAACATCTTTCCACCCGAGGTACGCAGCATGGGCAATTTCAACTGCAGCATTCAGATCGTTTGCTGTAGCATCGCCAAAAGGAACTTTTGCCAATACCTCAGCTGTTGCAGGATTCACAACATCAATCGTTTCCCTGCAGGAACTTTCTACCCATTGTCCGTTAATGTAGTTTTTTAAAATTTCCATATGATTTCTTTTTAACTAAGGAGTATATAAATTAAAATGGTGATGATTGTTAATGCTATTCCAACAGGTACTGCATATTTCCATGGTGTGATATTTACTTCGCCGGTATGCGTCATCACATAATTATTCTTGTTTTTGAAGAAGTAAGAAACACCAATCATGATGAGGATATTCATAACAAACTCAATTCCCCAGATGTGTACGAAGTGAATATTTACTTTCATTACAAAACTTGTAAGCACATAAAAAATTAAACCGGTGAAGATGGCAACCTTGGCGCCTGTTGCCGAAATGGATTTAATAAAAAAGCCGCCAATTAAAACAGATGCGATGGGAATAAAGAATATTCCATTAAGCTGTTGCAACAACTGGTACATGCCTTCAGGTGCTTTGGCAACAAGCGGGGCAACTGCAATAGCGAAAATGGCCATTACCACTGTTGTGATTTTTCCTACACGTACAATTTGTTTTTCACTTGCATTGGGATTGATCTGGCGTTTATATACACCCAGGCTGAACAAGGTAGCAGCACTATTTAATACTGCATTTAATACACTCAGCACTGTACCCATTACCACTGCAGCAAATAAACCCACTAAACTTACAGGCAATACTTTCTTTACAAGCACTGGATAAATCGTATCCTGTGCACCATATAAACTGTCTTTGAAATAAAAGAACCCGATAACACCAGGCAGTACAATAATAATCGGCATGAGAATTTTAAACACACCCATGATGAGTAATCCTTTCTGTGCTTCTTTTAAATTAGCTGCGCCCAATGCACGCTGTACAATTACCTGGTTCATACACCAGAAATAAATCTGGTTTACAACCAGGCCGGTAAACAGTGTGCTGAAGGGCAATACTGAATCAGGCTTGCCGATTGCATTAAATTTTTCAGGTGCGAAATGATATACTTTCGATAAGCCCGACATTACATGTCCATCGCCGATATTGTATAAAGCAATCAAAGGAATCAATAAACCACCTGCAAATAAACCAACACCATAAATGGAATCAGAATAAGCAATTGCTTTTAATCCGCCGAAGATGGCATATACCGAACCCAGCACACCAATGGCGATAATGAGTATAACAAGTGATTCCTGTTTTGAAATCTGGAATTTCTCTGACACATCAAACAGTGTTTCCATGTTTAATGCACCGGTGTATAATACAACAGGCAGTAAAGTAATGAGGAATGAAACCAGCAGCAACAAATTCACAATGGTATGTGTTGATTTGTCGTAACGTAATTCCAGGTATTGCGGGATAGTGGTTAATCCCATCTTTAAATAACGTGGAATAAAATACAATGCACCAATAACCAATGCAATTGCAGAAGTCACTTCCCATGCCATTACCACAAAACCATTTTTGTAAGAAGACCCGTTCATGCCCACCAGCTGTTCAGTGGAAATATTGGTGAGCAGCATTGAAATGGCAATCAACGGTGCATTCAGACTTCTGCCACCAAGAAAATAAGATGATGCAGATTCGAAGTGAGATTTCCGAAGCCTGTACCATGTATAAATTCCCACAGACAATGTAAAAGCAATGAATGATAACAACGTAATACTCATGTGCAAGCAATTTTTGTTTTAGTTAGAGATACAATCGTTTCTTTTTCCTGTTTTCTGTTAATTTTTTATAGCTCTCGTTAATCGTTTTTATTTGAGATACTTCTGATATCGGCACTTCCCACCAGGCATAACCGCCAACTCTTTTTTCACGATCAGTTTCAATATACACGACTGTTGTACGATCGGTTTGCTTTGCCTTGCTTAATGATTGTTTAAACTCATCAATATTGTTTGCCTTTAGAACAATTGCACCAAGACTTTCAGCATTTGCGGCAAGATCAACAGGTAAGTATCCACCATCTAACTGACCTGTTTTTTTATTCCTGAATTTGTAATGCGTTCCAAATCCCTGTGAGCCTAATGAGTTGGATAATCCTCCAATACTTGCAAAACCATGATTGTTGATTAACACAATAATCATTTTAATTCCTTCCTGTACTGAAGTAATGATTTCCTGCATCATCATTAAATAACTGCCATCGCCCACCATTACATACACTTCTCTTGAAGGATCAGCCATCTTCGCACCAAGTCCGCCGGCAATTTCATAACCCATACAGGAGTAACCATACTCTAAATGAAATCCTTTGCTGCTGCGGGTTTGCCACAGTTTGTGTAAATCGCCGGGTAAACTTCCTGCTGCACAAACCATGATATCTTTTTCATTCATTCCATTATTAACCGCACCAACCACTTCGCCCTGGCTGGTTAATCCATCTGTTTTTTGCTGGTAGATTTTATCAACAGCTTTATTCCATTGTGCATGATGTTTTTTGATGGATGCAGCATATTTATCTGAAACTTTATAATCACTCAGTTCTTTGATTAAGTCTGTCAACGTTTCTTTTGCATCGGCAACAACAGGAACTGCTGATTGTTTGAATGCATCAAACTCACATACATTGATGTTAATGAATTTAACTGAAGGATGCTGAAATCCTGATTGAGAAATTGTTGTAAAGTCGCTGTAACGTGTGCCAATACCAATCACCACATCTGCTTTTTCACAAACGGCGATTGCACCGGGTGTACCTGTAACACCAACAGCACCTAAATTCTGTTCTTCATCAAAATGCAATGCACCTTTTCCTGCAAATGTTTCCACAACTGGAATACCTGTCTTATTCACCAGTTTTTTCAGCTCTGCATTTGCTTCGCTGTAATGTACACCACCACCTGCAACAATGACCGGATTTTTTGCTTTCTTAATCAGTTCAATTGCCTGCTTCAATATTTTTTTATCGGCTCTTGTGCGCTGAATAGCCCATACTCTTTTCTTAAATAATTCTACAGGGAATTCATAAACTTCTGCCTGAACATCCTGCGGCATGGCAAGTGTAACTGCACCTGTTTCAGCAGGAGAAGTTAAGATACGCATAGCCTTCAGTAAGGCCGGCATTAATTGTTCGGGACGATTGATCCTGTCCCAGTATTTTGATACCGGTTTAAAACAATCATTCACTGAAACATCATTACTGTATTGATATTCGAGTTGCTGCAATACAGGATCAACAGAACGGTTGGCAAAAATATCGCCGGGCAAGAGCAACACAGGCAAGCGGTTGATGGTTGCCGTTGCTGCACCTGTAACCATATTTGTAGCACCGGGGCCGATGGATGTTGTACAAACAAATGCACCTGTCCTGTTTTTTACTTTGGCATAAGCAATAGCTGAATGTACCATTGCCTGCTCGTTACGAACCTGGTAATATTTAAACGAAGGATATTGCAATAATGCCTGGCCAATACCACCCACATTACCATGACCAAAAATGCCGAAGCAACCTGCAAAAAAAGCCTGCTCTTTTCCATCTCTTTCTACAAACTGGTTTTGTAAAAAAAGAATGGTGGCTTGTGCAACTGTTAACTTTTGTGTTTTCGTTTTCATAACAATCTTTTTAAAACAATCAACTATAATCCTCCTCTTGATTCTACAAACTTCATCAACTCATCGTGGTATGGCATGTCGTTGGCACAGCCGGGTTTTTGAACTACCCATGCTCCACTTGCATTACCAAGCCTGCACGATTTATATAAACTCCAGTTTTGTAAATAACCATAAATAAATCCGCTTGCGAATGCATCACCTGCACCAAGCACGTTTAATATTTCTACTGGGAAACCGGGCACTTCTTCCATCTTTCCATCTTTGTAGTGAATGGTTGCGCCTTTTGATCCACGTTTTACAATCAGCACTTCCGGACCTGACTTTAAAATCTTTTCAATGGAAGCATCAATGTTGCCTTTTATTTCAGGTGCAGAAATCTGTTGATGAGAGATTTTCACCTGACCTGCATCCTGCAATGTTGCAGCGAGAATTTCTTCTTCGGTACCAATAGCAATTTTTACTTTGGGAAGAATTGCACGAACCATCAATCCAAATGAACGCAGATCTTTCCACTGATCGGCCCTGAAGTCAACATCCAGCACAACATCTACGTTGTTTTCATACGCTGTTTCAACTGCATAAAAAACGGCACTGCGGCTTGGTTCAATATTTAAAGCTGTTGCAGAAATTTCCAACACTTTGTATTCAGGAACATTGGCTGCAATTACATGATCAATCGTCATCTGGCTGTCGGCACAGTTATCCCTGTAATACACCAATGGAAACCTGTCGGGTGGTTCAATACCTAATACAACAGCACTTGTTCTTGCTCCGTCAATACGTGGAATCGTATCTGTGTTTACCTGTTGCTTCTTTAAAAAGTGCAGGATAAAATCGCCCACTTTATCGTTACCCAAACCTGTAAGCAACGAAACTTTTGCTCCCAACCTGCTTGCACCAACTGCGATATTTAAAGGAGAACCTCCAACAAATGCATCAAACCCTTTGATGTCAACAAAATCGGCACCAATGTTTTGCGAGTAAAGATCAATGGATGATCTTCCCATTGTAATCAGATCAAATTTTTTTTCGTCCATATAGCATCGTTTATTCGTTATTCATTTTACTGCTCACCATTGGAATCCTGGGATCAACTGTTTTCCATGAATGAAAAATCCATTCGTGTTTCGGATCGGGTGTATTGGCCAGCGACTGATCACTACCCGCCAGGAAATTCAAATAATAACAATTATATCCATGACCGGCAGCAACGGGATGATAACCTGATGGCACCAATACAATATCATCATTTGTAACACGCATCAATTCATCCATGCTGAAATCATCATTGTACACATGCTGGTAAGCAAATCCATCCGGTTTATCTATTTTGAAAAAATAAAATTCTTCCAGCTCTGCTTCAAGCAAATGTCCATTGGCATCAACCTTACGCACATCATGTTTGTGTGCAGGAAAAGAACTCCAGTTACCTGATGGTGTATACACTTCAACGGCAACAATTTTACTTGCACCAAAGCCCGGTTCAATCAAACTGTTGATCTGCCTTGTTGCATTATCTCCTCCACGTATTTCTATTGCCGCTTCATCGGGCAGTTTAAAACGTGCAGGAAAATCCTCTGTTGCCAATGTCCATCCTGCAGCAAGATCAAGCACTTCACTTTCAGCAGTAATAGAAAATTCTGTATGTCTGGGCAAAAACAAACTATGTGCAATACCGGAGAAAACTGATTTACGTCCATTCACTGTTTGCCAGTTTCCCTTTGATGTTTTAGCTGAATAGTTTCCACTCAGCAGGATAAAGCCAAATTCATTTTCGCCAGTATAGCCTTCCCAGGTCTGACCATTCTTCATCAGCCTTGCTTCCACATTCAGGTAATTCCATCCTGCATCTTCCTGTGTTATCTTCTGATAAGATGCTGCACTGTAATCAGGATGTTTTACCAATCGATATTCTTTTGCCATACAATTACAATTTTATAGCAGATGCTTTTCCGGTTGAGCCCAACACTTCAAACTTGTTTGCGAGTAAAATTTTTATTTCTTCGATATACTTTTTACCCGGAATAATGGGATCAAACTTTTCAGGTTCGTTATAGAAAAATTCACGATGCACTTTTGTCCACAGCAACCGTAAATCAGTTGCAATGTTCACTTTGCATACACCGTATTGAATTGTTTTTTTCAATTCTTCATCACTTACACCACTTGCATTTGCAGCAAGCTTTCCTCCATGTGCATTAATACTTGCAACATCTTCCTGCCGCACATTTGATGCGCCGTGCAATACCAATGGAAACTGCGGAAGTTTTTGCTGAATGGATTTCAACACATGGAACCGCATTCCCTGCTGACCACTGAATTTATAAGCACCATGACTTGTTCCTGCAGCCACAGCAAGACTATCGCAGTTGGTTAACTGTACAAATTCGGCAGCCTGTGCCGGGCTTGTGTACCTGCTCATACTTTCATCAACCGATATATCATCTTCCACGCCACTCAGTATTCCCAGTTCAGCTTCCACTACAATATTTTTTGCATGCGCTTTTTCTACTACAGCTTTTGTGCGTGCAACATTTTCTTCAAATTCACTGTGCGATGCATCAATCATTACAGAAGTATAACCTTCGTTAATTGCAGCAAATGCATGCTCTTCATTTCCATGATCAAGATGAATGGCAAACACAACATCACTGTAAACTTCAGCAGCTGCGTGTACCATTGCCAGCATCATTTTTGTATGCGCATAATTTCTTGCAACAGGAGTTATCTGCACAATAACAGGCGATTGATATTGCTGAGCTGCAGCAAATACACCATGCACCTGTTCCATTGTAAACACATTTACTGCAGCGATGGCATAGTTGCTATAACATTGATTGAATAATATTTTAGTTGATACCGCCTGCATATGTTTCTCAGCTGAATATTAGTTGATGTTTAAATGGTGTTTTGCCTGTTATGTACACATGCATACCTTCCGTACGCAATGTGCCGAAATGTGTACTGTACATTTCACCTTCCAGGTTTGTAATCATTTTATGTGTTACACTGCCCGGACCAAACTGAATTGTATCGTTTCCAAAACTGTATTCACCTGTTCCCGACTCAAGAAAACTATTATCGTTCTCTGCTTTTGTTACGCCAGTTAATTTACCTCCTGCTGCAAAACATAGTTCAAGTGTTACAGGTACTTCTTTCAATCCATTTATTTCAAATTCAAGTTCAACAGTTCCGTTTGTATGTGTTAGTGTAATGGTTGTTTCTAATGTTTTTACATTGCTTACCGGACGGTTTTTAAAATCCATTTTATTCCAGAACCTTCCATCAACACTTGGCGAAAGCAGGTAATCGCCTTTACTGTTTCGTTTTTCTTTTGGCAATGGCTGGTAATATGGTACTTCCAGTTTTTTATGAAGAATGTATTTGTTGCCTTCTTTCTTTAACCCTTCGCTGTAGAAATAACCCATGCTGAAGAAGTTGGTTGAAAGACGCATGTATTTTAAAATCGCATCGCCTTTGCGGTAAGAAAAAAAGTCGGGAGAGATAGAACGCCCCGATGCAACAACTAAAGGCCAATCAACACCACCAAACAATGTTGCTGTCATATTTTTTTCCTTGATGCGGAGCAAGTGAGAGGTAGAAAAAAGTTTTTCGTATTGATCCGGCAATGTTGCAGGTGCAGGTAATTGTTGCTGCAATGTTTCATCTTCCAGGAAATAGAACAACGATTTGCTTAAAATATCTTTTTCAAAATTGCTGATTGATTCAATCATTTTTGCAACAGCTGCAAACTGGCTGTTCTTATCATGGATGGCCATGTAGCGGTATTGCAGGTAAAAGATGGTTGCATTTTTTGCAAAGCTGAGATATTGATCCTGGCGGCGTGAATCGTTCGTAACTACATCACCATTCGGTTCAATATAATAAACATACATAGCCAGGTTTTTCCTGACTGGTTTCAGTAATTCGGGTTTGTTCGCCAACCGTGCAATTGTAATGAAGGCAGTGTTTTCAACATTGGAATAAATGCCGCTTCGTTCAGGGTAATGCCCGTCTTCATCATTATATACACCTTCGCCTAACCAATCATTAATGCGGTTAACAAATTTTTTATCGGGATACAACGCATTGATCTGTGCCAGTGCAGAACTTACCACCCAACGATGATTAGGTGTATGAATTCCGCCAACAACAAGACCATTGCCAGCTTTTAGAATAATCTGTTTCAGTTGCTGAAGCAGGGTTGTTATTTCCTGTCCCTTTTCTTTATGTAGAATAGATGCTGCGGGGCAAAGTATTTCAATAAGAAATGCAGTATCGGGTGGCGATTCAAGATTACCCACATTCACAGTTCCGTCTTCCGATTGTGCTTTGGAAAGAAAATCGGTCAGCAGTTCAAGTTTGCTCACCAGTTCTGTGTTGTGATAATAGGCTGAACCGGGAGAGCAGTAAGATGCAATTAAAACTGAAATATCGTAAGCAATCATACGGCTGAACTTCAGGTTGCCGGGTTTCACAGATTCAAGCAGTAATGCAACCTGTTTATCATTCGCAGCAATTAACCTGTTCAGCAAATCAGTATCAATTGCATTTGTATGAAACAAATCATTTCCTGCATTAACAAACAGCGGACTTAATGCAGCGAAGGTTCCAATCTTTAAAAAATCACCACGTTTCATATTTATTTTCTTATGGTGTAAGAATATATGAGCTTACCAGTATAATCAACTGTTTGCAACAGCAAATCGTTTGCAGTTACAGACAGCACAAAAAATCCATATTCAGATGCAGCGAATTTGCTGCCGTTAATCAATTGTACAGGTGTTCTTTCAGATGCTGCACCTGAAATCACCTGCTGCATTTTTCCTGCAGGAATAATATGCTGCAAACTATGTTCATGCCCCGACAAATAAACATCCACACCTGTTTTATCGAACAAAGGCTTGAGCGATGCACGTATTGCTTTTGTATCATAAGCATCTGTGCGGCTTCCGCCAGTATAGAAAGGGTGATGACCCACCACTATTTTCCATTTAATGAAAGGAGATGGATCGCTTAATACTTTTTCCATCCACTTTTTTTGTTTTGCTGAATCCTGTGTTCTTACATTAGGACCGTATTCGGCATTGCTGTAAAATTCCGGAATCAGCGGATTAGTGTCAATGAATACAAACAACACCTGTTGCGTTGTATCGCCATTGATGGCAATTTTTTTTGAATAATAACGTGCAGGCATTTGCCAGCGCCTGCTGATGGTTGAATATTTTACCTGCGCATCAGGATTACTTTTATAATCATGATTGCCCAGTACAGGATACCAATCCCATTGTAAACGGAAATCGGTATAAATATTTTCGAATGAATAATGCCACGAAGGATCCCATTCGCTTCTTACGCCGCTTGGATAAAAATTATCGCCTGTTGAAATGGTGAATTGTGATTGAACAAGATTAGCTGTCTTTCCCATCTGCACAGCCACTTCACGCTGATGATCGGCACCATTTCTACCCCAATCACCCATTACAAGAAAGTTCAGCGCTTTTGCTTTGTATGTAACCACAGCATCAGCCGTCGGTTTATCAGAAGAATCTTTATAATAAACCTGCGCTCTCGCAGAAAAGCTAAAGAGAGAGAATAAAATAAATAGTGAAAGAAGAGATTTCATCATTATAAAAAATAATCAGAAAAAATCCCGGGGTTAGAAAACCCCGGGGGAGATAAAAACTAACTGATCATATGATGTGGGTATTAATACCCAGGGTTCTGTGTGAGTTTTGGATTTGCTGACAATGCAACAGTTGGTATAGGATATAATCTCCTGTACGTTTCTGTATTTGATTTGAAGCCGTAAATGGTTTCGTATTTGCCAAAACGGATCATATCATTTCTATGCCAGAATTCCCATGCCAGTTCACGACTGCGTTCCTGGTACAGATCTTCCAGTGTTACTGTAGTCCATGCAGCAGAAGTTGAACGTTTTGAACGAATCATATTTACAAGTGAAACTGCAGTATGACCATTTGTTGCAGTACCGCCTCTCAGAATAGCTTCAGCTTTCATGAGGATGATATCTGAAATACGGAACAGCGGAACGTCATTACCCTGGTTACGGCTTGCAGTGTTTGTATAATCAGCAAGGAACTTAATGTTTCTTGCACCCTGATTCCAGGCAATTTCATCATTACCGCAATCAAACAGCGCATCGTTTTGTCTTAACTTGATTGAAGTATCAAGCACGAGTGCATAATCAATACTTGTACTACCATCTGATCCTGTATAGAACTGATCATAACCTTTTTTGGTTGTTCTAACCATAATTGGGTTGCCATCAGGCCAGTATTGAGGACCATATAACCATTGACCCAGGCGGATGTCATTTGGATCGCTGAGGAAGTAGTTCAGGAAAGTTGACAATGTAGCTCTTGGACCGCTTGGCTTACTGTTTACAAGACCATTGCCAGAAGTACCGTTCATAATAGGATCAACATTGTTGCCAGCAGTTGAACCTGAATATTTATATCGGATACCGAGATTTCTGTTCAGGTCATAACGTGCAGGGAAATAGTATCCACTTGAGGTGGCACCATCAAAAGGAATAGCAAAGATAAACTCCTTCATGGATGGACCATTGGTAGGATAAAACATCGACAGATAACTGCTTCTTGGTTCCACCACATATTGTGAACCACCACCTGCATTCATTACACTGTCGCAGGCAGCAATACAATCATTCAACCTTGCAGTACCAGTATACACTTCAGCATTCAGGTACAATTTTGCAAGTAAAGAAAATGCAAAATAGCGTGTAGGCTTGCCGTATGTTGTTGCGCCTGATGCTGTTTTCAGGTTGGGAAGAATTGATTTTAATTCTGATTCAATATAATTGAACACATCAGTTCTTGTGGCACGGGCTTTCAGTTCAGTCACTCCATACAATGTATCTAACGGCACACCACCGTAACCATCCATTAGCATAAAGAAGCCTAAAGCACGCATTGCTTTTACTTCAGCAATACCCGAAGATTTAGCAGCACCGTCAGGAGCATCTTTTAAAATGTACAAAGTCTGATTAGCCAACCCAACAAGGTAAGCAGCATCGGAGTAAGTTGAGTTTACCCATGGGTTATCCTTTGTCCATGTGTGGCGGTGTAATTCCTGGTACTTGTTACCATCGTACCAGTTACCACCATAAGCTGGCAGAATGGATTCATCAGTTGATAAACTGAACGTTAACTGATCGCCCTGGTATATGTTACGCAGGTGCGTATAGATTGGCCCGATAACCGACTGGAATTGTGCTTCCGTAGTTGGGAACACTGCCGGCGTGTATTCCGAGTTGGACACAACGTCCACTTTGTGGCAGGACTGCATAGCGCCTGCTGCAACGATTGATGCAAAGAGAAAAACAAATATCTTTTTCATACTTATGTTTTAAAAAGAATGATTAAAAATTCACACTTACGCCTAACATGATTGTACGTGTCTTAGGGTAGAAGTTGTTGTAATCAATACCCGGAGATGCGCCACCCATGTTAATTTCAGGATCAATTCCCTTATACTTTGTGATAACAGCAAGGTTGTTTACGGTTGTATATAAACGTAAGGAACTAACATAAGGGTTGCTGAGTTTAACGAGATAACCCAATGTTAAGTTATCGAAACGGATATAAGAACCATTTTCAATATACCTTGTAGAATAAGAGTTGTTCCTTGAATCAGTCATCTTGTCGCCGGAAGCATAAGATGAAATGTTATTCACTGCTGCATTTACTGTATAAGACAGATCGGCACGTGTTGCATTAAATGTTTTATTACCAAACACACCACGAACAAAGAGGTTTAAATCAAAGTTTCTATACCTGAGTGTATTACCCCATCCTAATAATACTTTTGGCTGAGGACTTCCTACATAGAAATAATCGGTACGGATTGCAGGAGAAGTTGTAAGTGAACCGTCGTGTTTCAGGAACTGTGAGTTTCCGTTTGCATCTTTTCCCGAATACATCAGGGAGAAAAACTGACCCAGAGGTTTACCCACTTTCAGGATTTGCAAAGTACTGTTTGTCTGGCCCGGACCTTCAGGATCAGAATACAAAACAGAGTCTGTATTCACACCGTATTTAGAAGGACCCTGCATATCAACAATCAGGTTTTTATTGAATGCAACGTTTACGTTTGTATTCCATGAGAAATTGTTGGTTTTAACCGGTGTTGCATTAACTACCAGTTCAACACCCTTATTACTCATTTTACCACCGTTTGCCCAGATACGACCACCTGGAACAAGTGTTGTACTTACAGAGTAGTTGAAAATCATGTTGGAGGTTACTTTTTCATAATAATCGAGCGAACCACCTAAACGGCCGTTAAATAATGTAAAGTCAACACCAACGTTTTTGGTTTCAGTTTTTTCCCATTGCAGATCGGGGTTAGAACCTTGTGATACACCAATTGCACGGTCAAAGCTGCCTGCGTTGTAATAGGTACCCTGGCTCACAAATAACTGTTGTGCGGTATAAGCACCAAAGCCGAGAGCATTACCTGTAACACCATAGCTGGCTCTTAATTTAAGATCGCCGATTGCAGAAACCGACTGCATGAATTTTTCCTGGCTGATGCGCCAAGCCAGACCTATTGATGGGAAATAACCCCATTTTTTATTTGCACCAAATACAGAGCTTCCATCTCTTCTTACTGAAGCCTGAACAAGGTAACGGTCATCGTAGTTGTAATTCAAACGTCCAAAGTCAGAGATAAAACGTGTTTTGCTGTAGTTATCTCCACCAAAGTCAATTGTATAACCTGAAACGGCCTGGTAGTTACCTAAGCTAAGGTTTTGGTAACCTGTATAATCAGATGCAAAGTTGGTATTGGTTGTCTGGAATCCTTCGCCATTTACATTTTCCTGGAATGTATAACCAACAACGGCATTAATGCTGTGCTTGTTAAATTTCTTATCCCATGTTAAGAACGATTCGGCATTGGTTGCTGTACTTTGATAAGTGTTCCTGATGGCCGCACCATTTGTTCCAAATACAGAACTGATAAGCCAGTGTGAAACGCCAATACCAGGATCGGGGTTATTGTAGAAGTTACCTGCTTTGTAGTTATCAGAATAATACTTATCATAATATTCACCATGCAGTGAATTTGTTTTCTGATACGACAAATTGAGGTTGTATGTTAGGTTAAACGGAAGTTTAACTTCAGTTGTAAAGCCTCCCAGGAATGTGCTGTATTTCGAATTATCCTGTGCGTTGTTGATCAGCGATACAGGGTTGAAATAACCGGTAGTATTAAAGTTTTCGAAATAAGAAACACCATCTGCTTTATATATCGGAGAAATTGGAAGATGCTTTGCAGCCTGGAGCAATACAACATTCTGAAGAGGAACATAATTTGCATTGCTGAATGAATTAGAAATATTCAGACCAAACTTCACTTTGTCATTCAATGCATATTGTTCTAAACCAAGGCGGGCAATAACCCTGTTTAATTTACTCTTCAGCAAAATACCTTCTTTGTTCAGATAGTTCACACTTGCGCTGTAAGTGCTTTTATCCGTACCGCCGCTGAAAGAAATATTATGGTTTTGTGAAAATGCGCCTGAACGCTGAACAGCACTCATCCAGTCTGTATTTGCACCAAGATCATCACTTGGAGAGAATGATGAATTGTTAGCAGTAATATAGGACCTGATACCTGCAGCATCCATTACTTTTAACTTGCTTGAAACCGCTTCAAATCCAACATTACCTGTGTAAGTTGTTTGTAAGCGACCTTTCTTTCCTTTTTTGGTTGTAACCATAATTACACCATTGGCAGCTTTGTTACCGTAGATAGCTGTTGCTGCAGCATCTTTTAACACATCTACAGAAGCAATATCATCAGGTGCAACCAATGCAATATCTGCACCGGGTACTCCATCAATTACATAAAACGGGCCACCGGGACTATTAATAGTCGAAGCACCACGTAAAATAACTGCTGCGCCTTTGTTAGGGTCGCCGCTTGAAGTAATGTTCAAACCAGCTACTTTACCTTGTAACAACTGGCCAACATCGCTTATAACACCACGTGTAAAATCTTCGGGCTTAATAGTAGTAATCGAGCTGGAAAGATTTTTCCTTGTGCTACGACCATAACCTACCACAACCACATCACTCAATGACAATGTGGAAACAGAAAGTGTTACATCGTAAGATGCAGCACTGGTTACTTTTACTTCAGAAGCTGCAAATGAAACGGACGTAATCACCAATACATCTCCTTCTTTTGCTTCAATAGCAAACGCACCTTTGTCGTTTGTGGTAGTAGAAACTTTTGTTCCTTTTACAGTAACAGTTGCCAATGCAACAGGTACTCCTTTGTCATCTCTGACTGTTCCTTTTACTTGTTTTTGCTGTGCCTGTGCAGTAAATAGCGAAAGCGACAGCACAAATGTCAACAAAAGTGACAATCCATGGCGGCAAGTTAATTTTTGTTTTTGCATACTCAACATTGCTGTTAATTTTAAGTTTTAGAATCGGCTTCCCGGATATCGGATAAATGTTTTTATGACAGGTATTTGTTAAAAGACACTTTTAGTTTACCATTTCGACGCTTCTGATTTTTAATTCTGGAAATTTTACCTGGGATCTGCTGGAAAACAACCGTTAATCATTCGTTTAATTTCACCAGGTCTTGCTGAAGATAAATTGCTTGCACTGTAAGGGAAGCCGTTTTGATTCGCTTCCCGTAACCGGTTTATATCATGTTCCGCATTTCTTGAATCAATGTTTTCAATAACGTAGGGTGAGTATCTGTTAATACCGTCCTGCCGTTTCTGCAAACATGTGCGGCTTTTAGCTTCATGATAAAGTCCACTTCTCATTTCTATATTCAGGCAATCGTTTTAATGGCAATTATTGTTTCTGATGGAAAATTGGTTTTTTTTTGGGATAACTTGTATGAAAACAATCCGATTTATTTACGAAACCGTTTTCGGAATTTGTAGATTTACATGAATTTTCAGACCCTCTTATCATGCAACCAGAGCAAATAAAGAAAGTTAATATTAAAGAACTTGCACGGCTATTGTCGCTGTCAACTGCTACAGTATCAAAAGCATTAAAAGACAGCTATGAAATAAGCGAGCAAACCAAGAAGAAAGTACAGGAGGCTGCATTAAAATACAATTACACACCCAACCCATACGCCAGCAGCTTACGAAAGAAAAAAAGCAAAACCATTGCCGTTGTTCTGCCCGAGGTTGATGACAATTATTTCTCACTTGCAATAAAGGGTATACAGGCAATTGCCGAAGAAAAGGGCTATCATTTGCTCATGTATCTTTCGCATGAAAAATTAAGTATTGAGAAAGCAATTATTGATGCCTGTACAAGCGGAAGAGTGGATGGAGTGCTGATTTCGATTTCAAAGGAAAGCAATACAGCATCTCACCTTAACCAGTTGATTGCTGAACAGATTCCCGTTGTATTCTTTGACAGGGCAATGGATGTTTTTGAAGCACCAAGAGTCATCACCAACGACTTTGAAAGTGGTTACTATGCTGCAAACCTGCTTTTGGAAAAAGGTTGTAAAAAACCTGTTTTCCTTTCTGTTTCGTCCAGTTTGCCCATTTGCAACCTGAGGGCAGAAGGTTTTTTGAAAGCTCTTACTGATGCAGGATTTAAAGGAAAAGCAAATGATCAGTTGATTTATTGTGATGGAACTGATGCCGAAAACTATGCACAGGTTAAAAAACTGCTGAAAAGTAAAAAAAGGCCCGATGCTGTTGTAGGTTCAGTTGAGCGATTAGCCATCCATGCCTATTTTGCCTGCCAGGAACTTGGACTTACAATTCCAAAAGACCTTAAGGTTGTTGCGTTTTCATCACTAGAAATAGCGCCAATCCTGAATCCTTCTTTATCAACCATTACACAACCTGCGTTTGAAACAGGTAAAAAGGCTGCAGAAATTTTATTTTCCAATATTGAAAAGCCCGGCAAAGTAAAAGCTTCTGAAACCTTTATTCTGCCAACAGCATATTTTGAGCGGGGATCAACCTTATAGTAAATTCATAACACATCAAATTGATTAGCGTACTGAAATCTTTTTCAGCATAGAAATTCACTTTCACCAATCAGTTATCTTCCTCAACAAATCTTTATTTTTGCGGCCTCGCAATGTCTCCCGGATAGTCGGGATCTGAAGGCGGTCTTTATTACTAAATAAAATGTTTATGAACAAAGGACCCGTTTCACAATTCATCCAGCATCATTACCGTCATTTTAACTCAGCTGCTTTGATGGATGCTGCCAAAGGTTACGAAGCACACTTAGCCGATGGTGGTAAAATGATGATTACACTTGCAGGTGCAATGAGTACTGCAGAACTTGGTTTAAGTCTTGCAGAAATGATCAGGCAGGATAAAGTACAAATCATCAGTTGTACCGGTGCTAACCTGGAAGAAGATGTGATGAACCTTGTAGCACACAGTCATTACAAACGTGTACCCAACTATCGTGATCTTACACCGCAGGAAGAATGGGATTTACTCGAACATCATTACAACCGTGTAACTGATACCTGTATTCCTGAAGAAGAAGCTTTCCGCCGCCTGCAAAAGCATTTGGAAAAGCAATGGAAAGAAGCTGAAGCAAAAGGTGAACGTTATTTCCCTCATGAGTTTTTATACAAAGTTGTATTGAGTGGTGATCTGCAGCAGTATTATGAAATTGATCCAAAAGACAGCTGGATCATTGCTGCAGCAGAAAAAAATATTCCGATTGTTGTACCCGGTTGGGAAGACAGCACAACAGGAAACATCTTTGCAAGCTATGTGATCAAAAACGAACTGAAAGCTAGCACCGTTAAAAGCGGTATCGAATACATGGTTTGGTTAACAGAATGGTACAGGCAAAACAGTGGTGGCAAAGGTGTTGGTTTCTTCCAGATTGGTGGTGGTATTGCCGGCGATTTCCCGATTTGTGTTGTGCCGATGATGTACCAGGATCTTGAATGGCATGATGTTCCTTTCTGGAGTTATTTCTGCCAGATCAGTGATTCAACAACTTCTTATGGCTCGTACAGTGGTGCTGTGCCCAATGAAAAAATTACCTGGGGCAAGCTCGACATCAACACACCAAAATTCATTGTAGAAAGTGATGCAACCATTGTTGCTCCGCTGATGTTTGCATGGATTCTTGGCTGGTAATTCAGCAGTGTATTTTGTTGAAATAAAAAGAGCCGGTGCAAAACACCGGCTCTTTCATTTTTATTATTTCTTTTTCAACCAATCCATTGCAGGAATAGCTGCAGGGTCTTTAAAGTAATGCAGTCGCAAACTATCGTTCCATCCATTTGGATTTTTGTTAAAGGTTTTGCTGCTGAAGAAAATCATTCCCTGTATGTTGGGCGTTTTCCGCAGCAATTCAATCTGCCGAGGAATTAATGTACTGTCTTTCCAAATATCACTGCTTCCTGCACGGTAAATGCCAAGACCAATATAGCAATGCTTTCCATAAGAATGTTTACTCCACCAATCAATCAATACTTCGTAAGGCGCAGCTTTATGACCAAACTCCCAATAGAGTTGTGGTGCTACATAATCAATCCAGCCTTTTTCAAGCCACAATAAAATATCAGCATACAAATCATCATAATTGGTTTGTCCGGCTTTGGTATTACTTCCTCTCGGATCTTTATCGGCATTACGCCAAACACCAAACGGACTGATGCCAAACTTCACCTGCGGTTTTATTTTTTTAATGATACGGTTCAACGATACAATAATTGAATCAACATTACTTCTGCGCCAGTCATCTGTTGTTAATCCTTTTCCATAAAGTTTGTACGTAACAGAATCGGGAAATTCTTTTCCTGCAATACGGTAAGGATAGAAATAATCATCAAAATGTATTGCATCAACATTATACCTTCTTACAATATCGCCAATAACATCAGCCACAAAAGCCTGTGCAGCTTTATTACCGGGGTCGAAATAAAGTTTATCACCATAAGGCAAAAACCAATCGGGATGCACACGTGTAATATGCGATGGGGCGATGGAAGCTGTTCCTATTTTAAAATCGGCACGGTAAGGATTACACCACGCATGAAATTCCATTCCACGTTTATGCGTTTCAGTAATCATGAACTGCAACGGATCGTAATAAGGTGATGGCGGTTTACCCTGCACACCACTAAGCCATTCGCTCCATGGTTCATACGGTGAAGGATAGAATGCATCTGTTGCAGGACGTACCTGTACAATCAATGCATTCATTCCGTTTTGCTGATGCAAATTGATCAGGCGGATAAATTCTGCTTTTTGCGAATCAACAGAAAGTCCTTTTTGTGATGGCCAGTCGATATTATCAACAGTTGCCACCCACACAGCTCTGAACTCAGGCTTTGCCTGTGCACTTAACAACTGTGTTGCTAATACAAATAAAAACAGGTTGGTTATTTTGATCATGTTTTTTAATACGATCCTCTTATTTTATCAAACAGGTGATTGATTTCAGCGGCTTCATCATAAGTTATATGTTGCATCAGTTGATCAAGCCTTTCCTGTTTGTCATCAATCCTTGCCAGAGTCTGCAAGCCCTTTTCAGTAATCACAACATCTACCAGCCGCTTATCATGCTGACTTACGGTTTTATTTGCAAGCCCTTTTAAGATCAGCCGGTCAACAATCCTGCTTGTATCACTCATTTTGTCGAGCATCCGCTCTCTTATCTGCAAGGTGGAAATCGGACCATTGCTCCCTCTCAAAATACGAAGAATGTTAAACTGCTGGTGAGTAATGCCGTCTTCTTTTAAAACATTTTTTAATTTTTCCACCACCCAGTTGTGGGTGTAAATCAGGTTTACAATTGCTTTATGGCGTTCGTTCCGGAAACTCCTTGTCTGTTGGATATCCTGTTCTAAACTCATAAGTTGGTATTTATATGAATCAAAATTCCGGCGACCTTGGTTTGGTGCCGAAAATAGTATCTATCTGTTCCATTATCTCATTTGTTAGTAAGGGCAGCACTTCCAATGACTTCATGTTTTCAAGAAGCTGCTCTTTTTTTGTGGCACCTAAAATTGCTGTTGTTACATGTGGATTTTTAATACACCATGCAACAGATAGTGCCGCCATCGTTACATTCAACTCTTTAGCCAGTATTTCGTAAGCATGCATTTTACTTAGCTTCTCTTCCGCATAAGTTTTGTCTTTCAGCCATTCAAATCCCGGAATACTTAAGCGTGAACCTTCGGGTATACCATTGTTGTATTTACCTGTAAGCAGCCCGCTTGCAAGCGGACTCCAGATTGTTGTACCAAGACCTACAGTTTTAAAAATCTGCAGGTATTCATTTTCAAGTTTATGCCGGTTAAAGAGATTGTATTCGGGCTGTTCCATTGTTGGGCCAATAAGATGATATTGTGCAGCTGCACGATGAGCTTCCATAATTTCCACACCACTCCATTCACTTGTACCCCAGTACAGAATTTTTCCCTGCTGCATTAAATGGTTCATTGCCCAAACCACTTCTTCAACAGGAGAATTTTTATCGGGGCGATGACAGTAGTATAAATCAAGATAATCAACCTGCAGGCGTTGTAATGCTTCGTTGCAGGCTTCAATGATATGTTTGCGGCTTAGTCCTGTTTGATTGGGTTTGTTTTCTTTTCCCCGCCAGCCAAAAAACACTTTGCTGCTAACGGTATAACTTGTACGATCCCATTTTTTTTGTTTGAGCACACGACCCATCATTTTTTCGCTTTCGCCCAATGCATATACTTCGGCATTATCAAAAAAATTGATGCCGTTATCATAGGCAATACCCATGAGTTCATCCGCAATACTATCATTGATTTGCTTGTGAAAACTTACCCAGCTTCCAAACGAAATGACGCTGAGTTGTAAACCAGATTTGCCTAACCGCCGGTATTCCATACAAAAGATTTTTTGGTGATCTTCTAAGTTAAAAAAGATGTGAGAAAAAAAGCTTGTGGAGTTTTATTCTCAGCCCGGCTGGCTATTGAATGGTCAAAGGTAAAGATTAAACACACCAATACAGGTCATCAGTAAAAGAAATTTTTTAATACAACTGTATGAATGCATTTGTTTGCAGCTGAAACGTTATAAAAAGAGGAAGCTGATTTAATTGCCGGCAAATTTTGAAGCGCCTACCAGCAGAATACCGGTTGTGGTGTCGATACTGAAGTTTTTGAGTTGTTCATCACTTTCAAAACCCTTTCCAAAAATGGTTTTATTTTTTTGCCTGATCTCAACATCGCTTTTGGTAAAAAGCTTATGCAGGTTCTGTTCCCAGTAAAGTTCTTTTGTTTTAAGTGTATCGCCATCAATGCGTATAACTACAACGCTATCGGTTAATACTACCCTGTTTTGGTTTTCATAATACCACGCTTTTTTTGCATCAAGATAGCTTTCAATCTTTGTGCTGTCGTTGAAAAAATCAACGTGCATGGTTTTGGGAAACTCCACCCTTGGTAAGCTGTCATAATAACGAAGCATAAAAGGCGATGTAAGCTTTGCCTTCATTTTTCCAGCCTGGCTTAAGTAGCTGGTTACATCACGTACCTCATCAACAGAAAGCTTTGTCCGCTGCAGATCACGTATTTTATTCAAATCGTTTTCGCAGGAAAAGAAAAAAAAGCAGCCCGCTAAAAAAGCTGCTGCTCTGAATATTTTTTTATTTCCTGTTCTGTTATTCATACTTGCGTTTGATAAACCAAATATCGCTCATTGAAAAACCAATGGCAAACCTGAAATAATTTTCACGAAGTAAGGCCTGGCGGTTGCCTCTTTGTCCAAATTCCAATGCCAGGTTGATAACGTTATTACGGTTAAACTCGGTATAAGAATATCGTTTAATAGGTAATCCTGCACCGAATGTAACTCCGTAAGAGTGCATATTACCATCTACCTTATACGGCTCAAGACCATAGTGGAAGCCGGCACTATAAAACACCGTTGACCAGTACGATTTTGAACGGCCAGTAATATCCGGCAGCAGTTTTGCACCTGCTTTGAATGTCCATCCATCCTGTAACGCATCTGTATTACCATAATAACGGTAAGTAGACCATTTTGACATTTCATAATCTGCACTTACCTGCAACAAACTTTCTTTCACTGATTCGTACATAAAACCAAAACCATAAACCGCAGGATAAATAATATCGCCCTTTATTTTGTTGGCGTATGAAATTGTATCAAGGTTTGTTTCGTTACCTGCCTCATCAACCACGTAATAGGTTTCTAAAATATTTCCTTTGGTTGATTTCAATTTGCTCTGCAGGCTTGCATAAGCACCCAGTTGTAAAGAGCTGCTTTTATGATGGATTGTATCTCTTTTCAGAAAAATACGGTATTGAACACCTGCTTCAAGAAACGGAGCAGCAAACCTGTTGTTTGTTACTTTTCTGCCGGCAATGTAACGGTTTGCTACTGTATCGTTAAGTATATGAACTCGTGTAGTGTAATCAACCGAACCAAAACGATATCCGCTGTTTACACCAACACTGAAATTTTTAATTCCGATTGCAGTACCAACAAATGCCTGGTACGTACCGCCGTTGCCTTCATAAATGGAAATAACGCTGTCGCCGGAGCTCATCTTCTTTCCGCTGGAAATATTGTAGCTCACCTTGGTTAATGGACGTAAACCCATTACCAGCCCCCAGTCATATTTGGCTTTAATTGGTTTAATCTGAAAACCGGTAGCCAGGTAGGGAATATAGGCGTTGTTAGATGTGTAAGATGTAGCCTTATTATCGCTGAGCTTGCGGCTGTTGATATCAAGTCCTATATCAAATATGGCTCTTTGAAGGCCAAACTTGCTGTAAGAAGCCGGATTTAGAAAATTAATTGTCTGGAAATCGCTGTAAGCTGCTCCAACCTGGCCCATGCCCCTGTTGGCAATGTTTCCAGATGGTACAATATCGCCTAAGCCATAACGGCTCCAAGGTGAATTATCCTGAGAAAAAGCAGAAATAGCAGTTGCTGATAATAGTGTCAAAGACAAAAAAACACGCTTACCGATTATACTCACTGATTGCATACAAACCTTTAAATATTAGTTGAGGGTCTGCAAATATCTGGTTTTTGAGCAGAGGAGCAAAATGAAGCGTATCGCCCCCGGTTAACAGCACGTTAAAGTTCCCGTATTTTTCAGCGTAAGCGCCAATAATACCGTCAATTTCCTTGGCCATACCCCAGGCTACACCGCTGAGAAGATTTGTTTTGGTATCGTAGCCAATCAGGGGAAAATTCCATTCCATACTCACCAGCGGAAGTTTGGCCGTAAGCCCGTGCATGGATTTAAACCTCATTTCAAGTCCGGGAGAAATGCTGCCGCCCAGGAACTGGTTTTGATTATTGATGAAATTATAGGTAATGCAGGTACCCATCCCTATTGCCAGGTTATTCCTGTTTGGAAACAACGAAACCGCTGCTGCACAAAGAGCCAAACGGTCGGCACCAATGGTTTCGGGTTTGCCAACCGGTGTTGAGAAGGGCAATTTGGTTTGGTGCGACAGTTTGTGAAATGAGCTGTGATGTGCCAGCACATCTTCCACAATTGGCTGGTGATGAATAACGGAAGAAAGAATAGTATAAGCCGGTTTATAACGCCGTGTTATTTCTTCAATGGTTTCCCTGCTATCATCATTGATGATAATGATTTCTTTCAGATGATCATTTTCAAACACTGCAGCTTTTAACCTTGTGTTGCCAAAATCGAAACAAATAGTTACAGGCATAAGGCGAAATTACAAATCAAAATTAAAAGACTCCAAATCCCTGAAATGGCCATTGAGTTTTACTTTCTTTTTCAGGTTTTCCATTTCAGCAAGTAAGGGAATTACTTTACCGAGATGCCGTTTTAAATATTCCTGCCGGTGAAGTTCACTGAAAAGCCCAAGCAACTCATATTCTTCCTCGATATTTAAACCAATGTGATGCGCCACATCGAAAGACTTCAATTCATCTTCAGGCTTTTTAAAATCTTTGCTTACCTGCAAAAAGCGATGCAACTGCTTAATATCGCTGATCACTTTTTTCATCAAAAGACGATTCCCGTCATCAGTATTGCCGGGATATGTTACAATTGCTCCGCTGTATAATTTATCAGGAATCTGTTTTACCAGCTCAAGCAAACGAAAAACCTGTACAGCTGTTGTAACAATATCCATTTCGCCATTATCATAAACCTTACTGATTTCTTTAATCTCTACCAATGTTCCCAGATCTTTCAGTTCTTTGTTTACAACAGCAGGAATTCCAAAAGGCTTTTTTGCATCAAAGCATTCTTTTATCAATTGCTTATAACGGGGCTCAAAGATGTGCAGGTTCAGGTTTTCGCCTGGGAAAACAATAATGCTCAATGGAAAAACAGGAATAAAATTCGTCATAAAGACAAAAATTCTATCTACAAATTAACAAAAAGAAGATTAACCCTTTGTGCCTGCTTTTTCCAGTTCGTGTAAATATTCATACTTCGCACGGGTATATTTTGCCGACATGGAAGCTGCAATAAAACCGGCAACACCATCTAAAAATCCAAGCTTGAAAAAATAATTGCGGATAAAGGCTGCTGCAGGTGAAAAGTATCGTTTAATCGTTGATGCTTTCTTATGACTTTTGAAATATTTCTCTGCTGTTTTTTGGGCAGAAGCGATAATTTTTTCCTCGTATTCCGCCCGGTTCCTGATTATTTTATGAAGAAGAAAGCCATTCAGTACAGAAATACGGCAGGAATCATCGTACACCAGTTTTTCGTTTACCGAAACTTCGCTCCACATGGCATAATTCACATTAAACAAACGGATGTCTTCATCGCTTCCCCATTCGCCAAAACGCAGTAGTTTTTTGCCTAGGTAATTTTTAAATCTGATTTTGAAAATTTCTTTTTCGTCATCAAGTTTAAGATTAAGCAGTGATTGAAGCAATATATCATCCACCACTTCATCGGCATCAAGTTGCAGAATCCAGCTGTATTTCGCTTCTAAATTTGCTTTGTTTTTTGTTGGACTGTACCCATACCATTCTTCTTCAATAACCCGGGCTCCGTTTTGTATTGCAACTGGAATAGTTGCATCCATACTTCCGGTATCGCAAACGAGCAGATCATCCGTCAGCATTCTTACACTCCTGAGCGTTTCAGGCAGAATGTGGGCTTCATTTTTAGCAAGTATTACAACGGAAATGGGTTGCATAAAAGGGTTTAAATCAATACATCATGTACAGGAAAGAATATAAAAAAAGAGTAATTAAATACTCTGTTTTCATTTTCTTGTTTGCACCAGTGCACGAATATAATATTCATCATTAACAAAAAAGCAATTGCCGGCATGTTTTGCATCATTATTCTGAAAAAAAAGGAAAAAACTACAAACACAAACAGAAACAAGTTAGTCGAAAACTGTTTTCCCTTTCTTTACGGTTTCAACATTGACTTTACTAACGGATAACAGTAGTTATTTTATTTTGTTGAGTAATTAAAAAATATTCTGCAAAAACAAATGGATTACTATTTATTCAGCATCCGTCCCTGTTTAATCAATATTTAAATCTTTTCGTTTAGGTTTGTACTATGTGGCAAACATTATTGCAGGAATTACAACAGGGAAATTTTAAAAGCCTTGCCCGCAGTATTTCATTGGTTGAAAATGAAGTGGCTGGCTATGAAGAATTTCTGCAATCATTACCGGCTTCTCACACTCCGGTTATTGGAATTACTGGCCCGCCCGGAGCCGGAAAAAGTACGATGGTCGATTCGCTGATTGATGTACTTACAAATGAAGGTAAAAAAGTGGCTGTGCTTTGTGTTGATCCTTCATCGCCATTTAATCTTGGTGCTTTGCTGGGCGACCGCATACGCATGAGCAGCTGGTACAATCATCCTAATGTGTTTATCCGTTCGCTGGCAACACGTGGATCGCTGGGAGGACTGCATCCAAAAATTATGGAGATAACAGATGTGTGCCGCAATGCACAATTCGATTATGTGATTGTCGAAACCGTTGGTGTGGGACAAAGTGAAATTGAAATTGCAGGCCTTGCAGATATTACAGTAGTTGTACTTGTACCTGAAGCCGGCGATGAAGTGCAAACCATGAAAGCAGGTTTGATGGAAATAGCTGATGTGTTTGCAGTAAATAAAGCCGACCGCCCCGATGCAGATTTATTTGTAAGAAATTTACGGCTGATGCTTGCCCCTGCTTATGCAAACACCCACAGGGAAATACCTGTTGTAAAAACAATTGCCACACAAAAGCAGGGAACAAAAGATTTATGGCTCAAGATTGATGAACTGCTGCAACAACATCATACAAATGAAAGAAGAAGCTGGCTGCTTGCTGAAAAAGCATACTTCTTAATTCAGAAAAAAAGAATGAAGGGAATTGAAAAGAAAGAAATGAAGCAGCACATTGAAGAAGAGATCAACAAACCCGGTTTTAATTTATACCGTTTTATTCAGCGTTATCTTTAATACGTATAAATAAAAGAGAGAGCAATAGCTCCCTCTTTTATTATTCTTCTTCATCGCAGCCAATAGGTGCACCGGGTGGAATTTCTTTATGAATCGTTGGCTTTGCTTCTTTTGGATTTTTTATCCGCTCAGCTGCCAGTAACAAATGACCGGCATAAGAACCGGTTGCTGTTTTATTCTGCAATTCAATAAATTTCTTCAGATCATTTAATGCTTTTGTGATAACAGCACGTACTGCATACGAATTATTTTCATCAACAGAAGCCGCCAGTAAATAAGTAAGTAATACCTGTTCAGTTTGCTGCTGTATCAACCCTTCCATACCAGTACGGCGTGGAGCTTTCCATGTTTTATCAATCAGCACCTGTACCATTTCTGCAACTCCAAGTCCGCCATTTGGTTCTTGCTGCACCATACGACTTAAACGTTCGCTGTTAAACAAAAATGAAAACGGCACATCAGCTCCAGTTTCAGCAGGCGATAATTGATCAAATGATAAACCTGTGCGCTTCCTGAACAATTCCCTTGAACTGTTATACCCCGATGGACGGGGTGGAATAAGTACAGCAATCCGTTCAGGAACCTGCAGCACTTTTGGATCAATACAATCAACAATTGCATTCAATGCACTGAGCTGCTCAACCCTTCCAACCATTTTGGTTACAACCTGTCCATCGCCACGCAATGCATAAGTGTAATACATTCCACCAACCACTTTAGTCACTGCTTCAAGCTGGTAACGATGATAAAAGTAAACAGGCACCAATGCATCTTCCAGCATCGCCATTGGCATTCCCGGACGAATATTTTTTTCGCCAAACTCCTGTAATGCTTTTGTTCGCACTTTCATCACTTCCTTTAACTCTTCGGTTGCACTTCCACCGTTATCCCACAAATGCGCCTGTGGATGTAAACCACCTGGTGCCCTTGCATCACGATCAGTAATAAACTGCAGTCCTTTTTTATTTGCCTCATTCAAAATTGCATTTAATGCACTTGCTTCATTGGTTGTTGCAGGAAAATCCTGGTAGCCCCAGTTGATGGCAACTTTATCCCACTCACCGATTTTATCATCATACACATTGGTAAAATCAATTTCACCACGGGCATTCAGATGAATAAGCGGATGCGGATAATCCATTACGCTGGCCCGGTTGTTTACACTTGATGCATAGTTGTGCATAAGCCCGAGTGTATGACCAATTTCATGTGCAGCCAATTGCCGCAATCTTGCAAGTGCTGCCTTGAGCATAGGATCGTTTGCAGGAACACCTGTTTCATAAGGCGACAGTAAACCGGAGAAGATGAGATAATCCTGCCGCACACGCAACGAACCAAGTGTAACCTGTCCTTTAATAATTTCGCCTGTGCGTGGATCAACAACCGAAGCACCATAACTCCATCCCCGTGTTGAACGATGTACCCAGTTGATCATATTGTAACGGATGTCCATCGGGTCGGCACTGTCGGGTAATATTTTTACCTGGAACGCATTGATATAACCGGCAGCTTCAAATGCCTGGTTCCACCAGCGGCCACCTTCAAGCAATGCCGAACGAATTGGTTCAGGAGTTCCATTATCGAGATAATAAATTATGGGCTTTACTGCTTCGCTTTTTGCAGCTGAAGGATCTTTCTTTTGTAGCCTGTGCCTGATGATGAAATATTTTTCGATGGGCTCACTTACCGGCGTAGCATAATCATAAAAAGAAACAGGAATAAAACTACTGCGTGGATCAAATGTTCTTGGTTTGTAATTATTATCGGGCAGTTGTACAAACGAATGATGAATACGAAGTGTAATGGCTTCAGTTGAAGGTGCAACTGATTGTACAAAATTTCCAACTTCGCCATCATTGTTGGTATATGTTACGGTTACTTCCATTTCGGAGTTTAGCGGAAAATTTTTTGTACGGGGCAAATACATTGCACTGCGTGATTTATCCAATACATAATTGCCTTGCTTCATTCGCCTGATGGTATTACTCACCTTCATTGCATCACGCAGCAAAAAATCGGTTGCATCAACCAATACTTTTCCATTGCTTTCAGCTTCAACAGTAAATCCCCAAACTGCAGTTTGTGCAAATGCCTGTTCAACTGCACGACGTTCAGACTCGCTGTTTGATACAGCACGATAGCCATAATTTGGTTGAATCAATAAAACCTTTCTGCCTGTTTTGGTAAACTTCACAATGCGGTCTTCGCCAAGCAAACCACGGTCAAGACCAATATCGTTTGAACCAAGTCCGGCAGGAAGCGAAACCACGTACAAAAACTCTGTATCAAGCTTATCAATTTCAAGCCAGAGTTTGCCGCTGTTTTCATCCCAGTAAAAAGGAAAATAACCTTCGTACTTTTTTAAACCATTTGTTTTTTCTTCAATTGAAGGAAGTTTTTGTGCCAGGCTCAAGAGCGGGCACAGCAGTGCTAATAAAACGAATTTTCTCATATACAGTAATTTCCTGCATACAAGTTAACGGAAGTACAGAAGATGAAAAAGCGAAAATGATCAGTGGCTGTATTTTGATCAATTCATTAAACGGATTATTGTTCTTCGTGTTTTTGTGAACGCCACCAACGCCAGCCAACAAAACCAATAATCAGAAAAGGAGCACCCATTAAATAAAGAATAGCAGTGTTGAGAGCTGCTGCAGGTTTTTCACCCAGTTGCGAAGCCGTTTTGGTACAGATAGAACATTGCGCTGCTGCATCACTGGTTACAAACAATGCTGCAAGTACAAACAAAACAATGATCAGTCCGTATTTCTTCATGTGCTCAATTTTCTGCAAAGTTAGGGTAAACGGTTTTTACCCCGGGCCGGAAAAAAGAATGGATGAACGGGTTTTATTTTTCAATTTCATTTCAGAACTTGTATAATAGTCACCAATCAAAACAGGAATTATGAAACACGCAATCAGCTGGTTTGAAATACCAACCATCGATATTGACAGGGCTCAAAAGTTTTACGAATCCATTTTTGAAATCACACTCTCACCCATCGAAATGCCCGGGTTTAAGATGAGAATGTTCCCCCTTGATAACCCGATGGAGGGAATTGGCGGTGCACTTACTTATGCCGACGGATTTTACAAACCTTCTGCAACTGACGGACCGTTGATTTATCTGAATGGAAATCCAGATGTGCAGATTGTACTGGACAGGGTTGAACCCGCAGGAGGAAAAATCACCGTACCCAAAACACAGATTTCGGAAGAGTATGGATACATGGCTGTTTTTATCGACACAGAAGGAAACCGCATTGCCCTACATTCAGTTCCCGAAAAATATCTCCAACAATAAAACCAGCCGCAAACCGGCAAACTAAAAACCAACCACATGAAATTTGTAAAACGTTTGTTATTCATCGTTGCAGCCCTCATTGCATTAGTTCTCATTGTTGCTCTTTTTGTAAAAAAGGAATTTGGCACTGAAAGAGAAATCGTCATCAACAAACCCAAACAGATTGTTTTTGATTATGTAAAGCTGTTGAAAAACCAGAACAACTTCAGCAAATGGGCATCAATGGATCCCGCAATGAAAAAAGATTTTCGTGGCACAGATGGCACTGTTGGTTTTGTGAGCGCATGGGATAGTGATAAAAAAGATGTGGGCAAAGGCGAACAGGAAATCACCGCCATAAAAGAAGGTGAGCGTATTGATTACGAATTACGATTTATTAAACCGTTTGAATCAAAAGCAAAAGCATACATGACAACTGAAGCTGTTAACGACAGCACAACAAAAGTGAAATGGGGCTTTGAAAGCAAGATGATTTACCCAATGAATATTATTCGTTTGTTTGTAGATATGGAAAAAGCTGTAGGCGATGATTTCGGCACAGGCTTAACCAATCTTAAAAGCATTATGGAAAAACAATAGCATGGCATATAATGAACAACTCGCCGACCGGTCAAGAGAAATCATTTCTCTTACTGAAAACAATGTGGAAGAAAAAGCAATGTTTGGCGGATTGTGTTTTATGGTGAACGACAAGATGGCTCTTGGCATTGAAAAAGAAAGACTGATGGTTCGGATTGATCCTGCTGTTTATGAAGAAGTACTGGAAAAAGAAGGATGCAGGCCAATGGATTTTACAGGTCGTGTAATGAAAGGATATGTATTTGTTGATGCAGCAGCAGTAACAACAAAGAAAAAACTGGAATACTGGATTAACCTTGCACTTGCTTATAACAAGATTGCAAAGCCATCAAAGAAAAAAACTTCAAAGAAAAAGTAACATGAACAGACTTGAAATAAAGGCAGGCATACAGGTTGTAAAACCTGTGGAAGAAGTGTTTGATGCCATTGTAAATAATGATAAAATGAAAAACTATTTTATCAGCAAAGCATCAGGCCCGCTGAAAAATGAAGGTGAGATTATTACCTGGCATTTTCCTGAAGTGGCTGAAGGCTTTCCCATACGCACAGGAAAAGTGGAACCGTACAGTTATATTTCTTATTACTGGAATGATATTGACGGCGAAGAAACCTTTGTTGAAATGAAACTGGAAGAAGTAAAATCCGGTTTAACTTATATACGCATTACTGAAAAAAGTAAAGAAAATAACGAAGCCGGTATTGGCTGGCTGAAACGTAATACCGAAGGCTGGGCTAATTTTCTTGCCTGTTTAAAAGCATGGCTTGAGTACGGCATCAATCTTCGTAAAGATGCTTTTAATCCTTCACAAATTCCATCCTGATTTTTATGCAATCAAAAGCCACAACTGTAGAACAATACATTTCAGAACTGCCTGAAGATCGGAAAAAGGCAATGACTGAATTAAGAAAAGTTATTAAGAAAAATCTGCCCAAAGGTTTTAAAGAAGAGATGAGTTATGGTATGATTGGTTATGTTGTGCCGCACAGCAAATACCCGGCAGGCTATCATTGTAATCCACAACTTCCTTTGCCTTTTCTGAACATCGCATCACAAAAAAACTTTATTGCGGTGTATCATATGGGATTATATGCTAATCCTGTTTTGTATAAATGGTTTACGGAAGCACATGCAAAAGCCACATCAAAAAAATTAGATATCGGTAAATCCTGTATGCGTTATAAAAAAGCAGAAGACATTCCTCTTCAGTTATTGGGAGAACTCGCTTCAAAAATAACGCCTGACGAATGGATTGCATCCTATGAAAAAGCATTCCGGAAAAAATAGCTATTCATTCATTACCTTCCCTGAAGTAAAAAATCAGTTATGAGATCATTCACTTATTTCAGCACATTGCTGCTGCTGTTGTTTTCTGTGTCATTGACTGCACAAAAGAAAACAACCACTGCTTCTCCAAAAGAAGAAACAAAAGACATCATCAGTTCCAACCTTTTAAACGGTTTACATTTCAGAAGTGTGGGGCCAGCCATTACATCGGGTCGTATTGCCGATGTAGCTGTTAATCCAAAAAATACCAGCGAGTATTATGTTGCATCAGCTGCTGGTGGTGTTTGGAAAACTACCAATGCAGGTGTTACTTACGAGCCTGTTTTTGATGGAGAAGGATCGTATTCCATCGGTTGTATTTCCATTGACCCCACCAACAGCAATGTTGTTTGGGTAGGCAGCGGAGAAAACAACAACCAGCGCAGTGTTTCATATGGCGATGGATTGTATAAATCGGAAGACGGTGGCAAGAGCTGGAAAAATGTTGGGCTGAAAAATTCAGAACACATTGGCCGCATTGCAATTGATCCTTCCAACAGCGACATTGTGTATGTGGCTGCATACGGACCGGTTTGGAGTTCCGGTGGCGATCGTGGTATTTACAAAACAACTGATGGCGGTAAAACATGGAAACAGGTGTTGTTTGTAAGTGAGCATACCGGTTTTAATGAAGTAATGGTTGATCCCCGCAACCCGAACATTGTTTATGCTGCAGCACACCAGCGTCAGCGCAAAGTGTTTACATATATTGGTGGCGGACCAGAAACTGCTTTGTATAAAAGTACTGACGGCGGTGCAACATGGAACAAAATCATGAATGGATTGCCCGGTGGTGATTTGGGAAGAATAGGATTGAATTATTCACCTGTTAATCCTGATGTATTGTTTGCCGTTGTTGAAGCAAACGAAGGAAAAGGCGGTGTGTTTAAAAGTACTGATCGTGGTGCAAGCTGGGAAAAACAAAGTGGCTACACAACTTCTGGCAACTATTACCAGAAAGTTTATTGCGATCCTAAAGACATCAATAAAGTTTTTGTCACCAATACTTATCTCGGTGTAAGCAAGGATGGCGGAAAAAGTTTTTCTGCACTTGGTGAAAAAAGCAAGCACATCGATAACCATGTAATCTGGATTGATGCAAACAACACTGCACATTACCTTGTGGGATGCGATGGTGGTTTGTATGAAAGTTATGATGAAGGTGAAAACTGGAATTTCAAAGCAAACATTCCTGTAACACAGTTTTATAAAGTGGCAACAGATAATGCATTTCCTTTTTATAATATTCACGGGGGCACACAGGATAACTTCAGTATTGGTGGTCCATCACGCACATTAAGTTCAAATGGTATTTTTAATTCCGATTGGTATTTCACCAGTACAGGTGATGGTTTTGAAAGCCAGGTTGATCAGAGTAATCCTGATATTGTTTATGCACAAGCACAATACGGTGCAGTAACAAGATATGACAGGAAGAGTGGTGAGTTTTTATTTATCCAGCCACAGGAACCCGAAGGTGAAGCTTACCGCTGGAACTGGGATGCTCCGTTAGTGATTTCAAAATTCGATAACAAACGGATTTACATTGCTGCCAACAAAGTATTCCGCAGCGACGACAGAGGTAATACATGGAAAGTAATCAGTGGCGATTTATCAAGAGGTATTGACCGCAACAAACTTCCTGTAATGGGCAAAGTGTGGAGCATGGATGCTATTGCAAAAAATGGTTCAACTGATATTTATGGCAACATCACTGCATTAACCGAAAGCAGCTTAGATGAAAATATATTGTATGCTGGTACAGATGATGGGTTGATACAAATCACAACCGATGCTGGTAAAACATGGACAAAAGTTGATAATATTCCCGGTGTTCCTGAACGCACTTATGTCAATCAAATCATCGCATCGCAACACGATAAGAATGTAGCTTATGTAACATTCAATCATCACCGCTATGGCGATTTTCATCCGTATGTGTACAAAACAACTGATGGCGGTAAAACATGGAAAGCCATTCAGAATAATTTACCTGAACGGGGAACTGCTTATACCATTGCAGAAGATCATGTAAACAAAGACCTGCTCTTTGTTGGTACTGAATTTGGTTTGTTTGTAAGTATTGATGGCGGCAGTAAGTGGACGCAGATGAAAGCAGGATTGCCAACCATTGCTGTACGTGATCTTGAAATACAAAAAAGAGAAAACGATTTAGTACTTGCAACATTCGGCCGTGGATTTTATGTACTGGATGATTACACTCCTCTCCGTTACATCAAAAAAGAAGGGCTGGATAAACCGGCAACTATTTTCCCTGTTAAAGATGCATGGATGTATATGCAGTCAACTCCGCTTGGTGTAAGAGGAAAAGGATTCCAGGGCGAAAGTTTCTTTACCACACCTAATCCAAAAGTGGGTGCAGTGTTTACGTATTACCTGAAAGATGATATTAAAACCATCAAAGAAAAACGCCGTGCAGCAGAAGCAGAAAAAATCAAGAGAGGTGAAGCGCCAACATATCCGCCAATTGATTCATTACGGATGGAAGATGAACAACCTGCACCGCATTTGTTATTTACAGTAACAGATGAAGCGGGTAATGTTGTAAGAAGAATCAAAGTTCCTGCGAAAAAAGGATTGAACCGCATTGTATGGGATTTCCGCACATCGGCTTTCGGACCAATTGATTTTACTCCGTTTGATGAATCAAATGCATTCAGCAGTCCAGATCAGGGTTATATGGCTCTGCCTGGTAATTATAAAGTTTCGCTGAGCAAGTTTGAAGATGGTGTTTATTCCGAACTGGTGGCACCACAACCGTTCAAAGCAGTTGCCTTAAACACAGCTACATTGCCAGCTACTGATAAAAAAGCATTGGATGAGTTCTGCAAAAAAATTGCTGAGCTTAGTCGTGTAGCAGCAAGTGCTGATCAATACCGCAATGAACTGGCAAATAAAATCCGTTACATCAAGCAGGCAGTTATTGAAACGCCCAAACAACCATTGGATATTTCTAAAACAATTGCTGATCTTGAAAAAAGACTTAGTGCTGTTAACAGGTTGTTGAATGGAGATGCAACACTTACAAGAAGAGAATTTGAAGCAACTCCTTCCATCAACAGCCGCATTGGTTATGTAATTGGCTCATTGTGGAACACAACTGCAGCACCAACACAAACACAGATGACTGCTTATCAAATTGCAGCCAAACAGTTTACTCCGGTTTACAATGAACTGAAAGCAATTGGAGAAGAAGTGAAGAAATTAGAAGATGCACTTGAAAAAAATGGCGCACCTTATACACCGGGAAGAATGCCTGAGTGGAAAGGTGGAATGTGATAGAATCGCAGATGACACGGATTAAAAAGATCTGTACAGATTTTTTATCATACTAAACAAACAGCCGCTTAATAAAAGCGGCTGTTTGTTTATCTGTATTAATCTGTTCTATCTGTGTCATCCGTGTTTCCATCAATTCGTGTTATCAACTCATACTTTCAAATAAACGCTCTGCATCTTCCCGTTTAAACAACTGCGTTCCTTCGTTCATGGTTGCAGCACTGCCGCATGCAACACCAAAACGAATGGCTTCATCAAGTTGCTGTTCTTTAGCCAGCATATAAGTAATACCCGCCACCATACTATCGCCTGCACCAACTGTACTTCTTTTTTCAACTTTCGGAGCTGCACAGTAATAACGTTCATCAGCAGAAACCAGCCATGCACCATCCGGTCCCATTGACACAGCCATCATTTGTGCATAGCCATCAGCAATTGCCTGTTGTGCTGCATCAGGTACATCATTTTTATCCAGCCATTCAATGTTAAGCATCTTACACAATTCACCAATGTTTGGTTTAATCATGTACGCATTTTTTCCTTTCAATGCCTGCAATGCTGCACCACTTGTATCTACAATACATTTTGCATCCAATGCATTCGCTGTTTCCACAATCAAACCATAAAAATAATCAGGCAGACCCGGAGGTAAACTTCCGCTTGCAACAACATATCGTGGAGAAAAAGAACGTATATGATCAACCAAAGAAATAATCGTTTCTTCCTGCACTTCACGACCGGGAAATGTAAAACGGTACTGGCTGTTGGTTGATGTTTCAAGCACAATCCAGTTTTCTCTTGTTTCAACTTTTGTATCAACAGGATGATGATTGATTCCTTCTTCCATAAGCAATGAGCAAAGCATGTTGCCGTTATGCCCGCCTGCAGGAAACAAAGCAACTGAATCGGTATTTAATTTCTTCAATGCCTTGCTGACATTAATTCCTCCGCCGCCCGGTTCGTGTACCACTTCTGTGCAACGTAATTTACTTTCGGGTTTCAGTTTTTCAACTGTTGAACTTTTATCGATGCAGGGATTTAATGTTACTGTAAGAATCATTGTTCAGTGTTGATCAGTTAAACGAATTGTTTTCTATTTCTGATAAAACAAGTTGCAGTCTGCGTGAAAGTGTTTCATAATCTGTAAAACCTCTTGCAAGCAAATGAAATTTTGTTTCGCCTGATCTTAACAGTAATTGAGGAAAACCGGTTACCTGTAATTGTTTGCACAACTGAAATTCGTAATAAGCTTTCTCTTTGTATTCGTCTGATTTGAGTTTGCTGTAAAAATCATCTGCATCAATTGTATATTTTTCCAGCAGGTGACGATAAGCTTCATTATCCGTCAAATCTCTTCCTTCATAATTTAAAGCGTACTGCAGTTCAGATGCAAACTCAGCCTGCAGATCAGGATAAATTTCTTTGAAGATGCACATTGCAATTGCAGGTTTTTCAGAAGAAGGAAACCAGTCACTGTCATCAGGATTAAAAATATGCCAGAGAAAATCCTGACCGAATTTTATACCCGTACGTTCTTCCACCGTTTTGTACGCTTCTTTAATATAACCGGCCATGGTTTTAATGTGAACCGGCTGTTCGGGCAAAATCATTCCGCCACTTAATACTTCAACATGCAGTTTACCTTTGTATTCCTGCGCAATTTTTTTTATTACCGGGCTGAAACCATAACACCAGCCGCAGTAAGCATCATAACAATAAATTAATTCGGGTTGCATGATGCAAAGATAGCTGTGAAAAAAAGATGAGCGTGACCGATTATTCAATTTGTGCTTTGCAGCTACATATATTTCCAGTTGCGTTGTTTTTTCTCGGCAACCCATTCAACAGTCTGTTCAATACGTTTCTGCCTTGTTTCTTCACGTTTGGCTTCTTCAATCCATGTGATGTATTCTTTGCGGTGGCTTGGGGGAAATGCTTCAAAAACAACCAGTGCTTTTTTGTTTTTCTTTAATGCAGCCTGCAGATCAGGAGGAGCAGGCCACTCGCTTTTAGAAACAGGTTTTTCTTTTTTGACCTTAACACCTTCATCATTAAGCTTCATCGCTTCTTTGATGTATGCAATCATTTGTTTATCGGCTGGCAAATCTTTCAACGATGTGATCCTTCCCATATGTCCCATGGCTGTTTCACCTTTTGCATTTTCAAGCAGGGATTGATCGCTCATCAATGCTGCCTTCCAGAAACCAAATGCACAGTGTTGTTTAAATGCCGCCATGCTGCACATCATTTCGCCTTTGTAATCGAAATGAGGAAAACTCCATTTCATGGTTTCTTCCACCTGCGGACAGGCTTTGTGCACCAGCTTGCGAATATGGGCTAAGATGGGCTTTGCAAAGTCTGCGCTTTTAGCAATGTATGCATCAATGCGTGGATCAGTTGTTGGCATGTTTAGAAATTTATAGACTCAATTAAAACATCATCTTTATATCTCTCAACCTTCACTTTCTTGCCGCTATTATCAAAATAAATCCATTCGCCTGTGCGAACATGGCAAAGACTTTTTGAATGATTCTTGCTTTCTTCTTCGCTTAATCTCCTCCAAAATGAAATCCGAATGAGTTTCCCATCTTTGTACTCTCTCAATTCACCTATTATACAATCTGTAGAATAGAACCCTTCCCAGATTAATATGCCCTTAACATCATAATGCTTTTGCCAGCATGGCTTGCATTTTTCAAAATCAGTCCGAGACTTTTGATAGTTATCATATTCTTCCTTCGAAACCTCATCATACACAATTTCATAAACTGTATCTCTGCCATTAAACTTCTTCTGGAAATATCCCAACTTGTAAACTACAAACTTATAGTTGTATTTTCTTACTTGCTCAATTTCTGAAGTGCTATATTTATTATAATAGAATTTAACTGTATCAATTTTTTGAGAAAATGTTGATACAGAGAAAATCAAAAAAACAATTAAACTAATTATTCGCAAAACTTTCTAATTCTAAATCTAATGCGCTTCCAGCCAGTTAACACCTGTTCCGGCTTCTGCAATTACAGGAACATTGTTTGGCAAAGGCATGGCTGATTGCATACTGTCGAGTATTAATGCCTTTATTTCATCCACTTCTTCTTTCACCACATCAAACACCAATTCATCATGCACCTGCAGAATCATTTTGCTTTTCAGCTTACTGTTCAGTAATGAATGATGTGTTTTAATCATTGCCAGTTTAATCATATCAGCTGCAGTTCCCTGTATGGGTGAGTTAATGGCGTTTCGCTCAGCAAAGCCACGAACGGTAAAGTTGGATGAATTGATATCCCGCAGCCAGCGTTTACGACCCATCAGCGTTTGCACATATCCATGTTCTCTTGCAAAATTCACTGTATCATCCATGTACTTCTGGATACCTGCAAATTCACGTTTGTAGTTATCAATAATTTCTTTTGCTTCAGTACGACTGATACCAAGATTATCGGCCAGACCAAATGCCCCCTGCCCGTAAATGATACCGAAGTTTACACTCTTGGCTTTGTAACGCATTTCTTTTGTTACATCCTTTTCTTCCACCTTAAACACTTTTGCAGCGGTTGAGGTATGAATATCTTTTCCATGAATAAAGGCATCGCACATAGCAGGATCACCACTGATTGCAGCAACAATGCGTAATTCAATCTGTGAATAATCTGCACTCACCAGCAAATGATTTTCATCTCTTGGAATAAATGCTTTGCGTATCTCCCGACCACGTTCTGTACGCACAGGAATATTCTGGAGATTTGGATTGTTACTTGCCAAACGACCTGTTACTGCAACAGCCTGGCCGTAAGTTGTATGTACCCGTCCAGTTTTACGGTTGATGAGCAAGGGCAATGCATCAACGTACGTTGATTTAAGTTTTGTAAGCTCTCTATACGCAAGAATATCTTCTACAATTGTACTTGAATGCGCCAGTTTCAGTAACACATCTTCACCAGTTGCATACTGACCTGTTTTTGTTTTCTTGGCTTTTGGATCAAGCTTCAGATGATCAAACAATACTTCGCCCAATTGTTTGGGTGATGCAAGATTGAATTTTAAACCTGATGCGCTATACACCCTTTCTTCTGCTTCTTTTGCATCTTTTTCCAGTTGCTTAGAATAATCGTTGAGAAAATCCACATCCACCCTTATGCCTTCGTACTCCATATTCATTAATACTTTCACCAATGGATTTTCCACTTCGTAAAACACACGCTCCACTTCTTTCTCTTTCAGCTTGGGAAGAAAAATATGTTTTAACTGCAAAGTAATATCAGCATCTTCAGCAGCGTAGTCTTTGATTTTTTCCAGCTCCACGTCACGCATAGTACCCTGCGTTTTACCTTTTTTACCAATCAGCTCTTCAATATGCACCGGTTCATAACCAAGAAACTGTTCGCTGAGTAAATCCATGCTGCGTTTACCTTCGGGTTCAATTACATAATGCGCCAGCATGGTATCAAATAATTTTCCTTTCAATTCAACATTGTACCATTTCAGTACCAGCAAATCATATTTAATGTTTTGACCAATCCAGACTTTACTTTCATCAGCAAATAAATTGTGAAATAATTTCAGCAGCTGCTTTGTTTTATCCTGGTCTGCAGGGCAGGGAATGTAATAAGCTTTATGCAGCTCATAAGAAAAACTCATACCCACCAGTTCGCAATCATTGGCATCAATACCTGTTGTTTCGGTATCAAAACAGATTTCAGTTTGCTGGGACAATTCTTCAACGAAATTTTTTATTTCATCATCAGTAGTAAGTGCAATGTATTCATGTTGTGTATTGCTGATGTTGTTTGATGCAGTAATCACAGTTTCTTCATCTCCTGCTGGTTGTTCTTCAGCAGAACCGGTTTCTTCACTTGCTGAGAAATTAATTTCCTGTTCGGTTTTTTTGGGTTTTGCCGCTGATTTCTTTTCTTTCCTTACTTCACCCATCGTTGTATCAATCACATTGCCGAACAAATCGGTTTGCACACCAACAGGAGCAGTGCTGAATACATTAAAATCATCACCGAGTATACGTTTGCCGATTGTTTTAAATTCCAGTTCAGCAAAGACCTCTTTCAGTTCTTCTTTATTTAACTCTTTTAAACGGAAATCTTCTTCATGAAATTCAACCGGTACATTGGTAATAATGGTTGCAAGTTTTTTACTCAGTATGGCCATGTCTTTTCCATTACGCACTTTTTCGCCCATTGCACCTTTAATCTTATCGGCATTTTCAAGTACGTTTTCAAGTGTGCCATATTCAGCTAAAAGTTTGGCAGCAGTTTTTTCTCCAACACCTGGAATCCCGGGGATATTATCAACAGCATCACCCATCATTCCAAGAATATCAATTACCTGGTTTACATTGCTGATATTCCATTTGGCACAAACTTCAGCCGGTCCCATAATTTCCACATCACCACCCTGGTAACCGGGTTTATAAATTTTTACTTTCTCTGTTACTAATTGACCATAATCTTTATCAGGAGTAACCATGAACACTTCATAACCTGCTGCTTCAGCCTGTTGGCTGAGTGTACCAATAATATCATCGGCTTCATAACCATCGCTTTCAATAACCGGAATGTTGAAACCTTTGATGATACGTTTAATATCAGGAAGAGCTTCCAGCAAATCTTCAGGAGCTTCCTGGCGGTTAGCTTTATAATCAGCAAAATCAGTGTGACGTTCAGTTGGTGCATGTGTATCAAAGCATACAGCCATGTGTGAAGGCTTGCGGTTATTGATCAGTTCAATCAATGCATTGGTGAAACCAAACTGTGCATTTGTATTTTTTCCTTTTGATGTAATACGTGGATTACGTATTAACGCATAATATGCACGGAAGATGAGGGCAAGTGCATCAAGCAAAAAAACTCTTTTGTCGTTGTTATCAGTCATTCCGCTAAGTTAACAACCTGCATTGAAGCAGCATAACCATAAACGGAATTTTTACAAATTACACAAACGAAAACAGGAGGTGGTAAATACCACCTCCGCAAAACTTACATTATGAGAAAATTCAACACCGGCAGCAAAAAAAGTATAGGGTACGGATCGCCGGCAGTTGACCTGCTTTACAAAAATTAATATGCTTCCTGGAACTATTTTGCCGTGTTTTCAGCCATCTGAGATTCAATTGGCTTTGCTTCTTTGGATTCCTGCTTAGCAGTTTGCTGTTGTTTTGAAACTTCAGCTTTACCAGCAACAACACGTGCAAGGAAAGAATCTTCCTTGTAAAAAACGTTTAAGTAAATAGCAAAAAGGAAAAATACGAACGAGAAGAAACGCAATGGTTTTTTCATTTCTATTGGATTTAGTTTTTAATAAATATTGGACACTTCAAAAGTAAACACTCCAGTTGAATTATACAACTGAAAAACAGTGTTTTGAAAAAATCGGGTGATACTACTTTGACCTGTTTTGGTAAAATTACGGTGGCACTAAATGCAAAGTATTAGTGGCTATAATACTCCCTCTTTAATCTCTTCCCAGAGATCCCTGTAGCATTGTGCGGCATAGCTGCTGCGGGCAAATTCTTCTAACGGTGCCCTGTGAACGCCCATCTTTTCCACATCACTTAAATATGGAATATAACTCTGGAAGAAACGCTTGTCTTTGTATAACTCTTCCATTACTTCATTGTGCATATTGCGGCGCAGATCAGTCATGGTAAAAAAGCAGGCCATCTTTTTATTATCAATTCCTTTTTCTTTAAAGAAGTCTTTCACCATATGATAAGTACGTACAGAAAGAGTTGTAGGAATAATCGGCATCAGCACAATATCTGAAGCGTTAAAAATATTTTCAGCAAGCGAACTTAATCCCGGAGGGCAATCAATAAAAACAAAATCATATTCATTCTGCAGTTGTTTGAGAATGCTTGTTAATCTTTTTTTAGATGATTGCATTTCATCAATCATGATGTCATGAGCTTTCGCAGTAATATCAGCAGGAATAATATCGAGGTTTTCATATTGAGTTGACATAATATGCTCTGCCAGTTCTGCATCTTTTCCAACAAGATCACGCATTGCAACCTTTTGTTTGGGCTTTATATTATAATAAAATGATGTTGCTCCCTGCGGATCAATATCCCATAACAAAGTTTTATATCCATCTGCTGCTGCTAAGTAAGCGAAGTTTACACAACTGGCAGTTTTACCAACACCACCTTTAAGATTAAACAATGCGAATGTGAACATAGCTGACAATTTTTTGACATTAATGAAGATAAGAAAAAGTAACTTAATATTTTATGAGTTGCTTTATCCTGATTGATTACTTAAATTCGCAATTCGCAACTGGAATACACCCCGACATTAAACCTTAAATTATTGAATCATGATTAAGAAACTTACCGGCGAACGCTGGAAAGAAGCCATTTTTCACAAATCTCTTATCAAAAAGTATGCAGTCAGCAACAAAGGGCGCGTAGCCAGCTACACCAACGATCTTTTTGAAGATGGTACGTTATTAAAAGGCAGCCTTCAACAGGGCTACAAAATCATTCGTTTCAGGGTCAGAACCAAAAAGGGAATACGTTATGAATTTATTTTCTTTCACACCCTGGTGGCCCAACATTTCTGTAAACAGAAATCAGCTGAACATTCAAAAATTATTTTCAAAGATTACAACCGCAAAAATATTGCAGCCGATAATCTTGAATGGGTTAGCATTCGTCAGCAATTTGAGCACAGCATGAAAAGTCCCAATTACAAAAAGGCTTTAAAGAAAAGAAGAGAACTGGGCATTGGTGCTGTACTGAATATTGAAAAAGTAAAACAGATTAAACTGGCTTTAAAGAAAGGATCTACTCTTAAAAAGCTTGCTGTTAAATATAAAGTAAGTGACATGCAGATTCACCGAATTAAAACAGGTGAAAACTGGGGTTATGTAAAAGTATAAATGCTTCATACTTTGCAGTTTTAGTTGCTGGTAAACTAAAACTGCAAAGTATATCCATCAAATTTCCATAATCTTGTTTTTGCTGCAGGTACTTTCTTACCGGTATTTTCATCCAGTTTTGTTCCTGTTTGTATTGCTGTGATTGTTTGTTTCTTATTATTGAAAACAAACCTCGTTCTAAATTCATAGTATTGTTTTTGCCCGGCATCATAACTGCCACTGTTATTTTCATTGCTTATCATACTCAGCACCTGTGCTCCGTAATAATAAAAAGTGGTTGTAACAGATGTAACGCCCATTCCACTGTAACTATCATCAATCTGCAATAACAGATACCCGTTGCCAAGGTCAACAAGCTTAAGCGTATAGGCTGGTTCACCAAAGGTTCCGTGCTGCCCCATATTTTTTTTAATCATTGATAAACTGCACGAATCATCTGCAATATCAAATACAATTAAGCTGAGGTGTGTGCCGCAAACATGGCAACTGTTGGCATTTTCCATTTCACCTTCATCATTTTTGATGTAGGAAGAAGTATGTGTTACCAGGTATAAACTGTTTTCGTATTTAAAGGCAGTATCAAGTTTTGTGTAAAGAAACCCATCGCCGAGTGTTCCGCCAAACTCATATAAATCTGCAGCTGAGGCTTTCCACTTAATACTTTGTGTTGTGGTATCATAGCTGCCATCAAACACCCGTTCAAGCATTTGATTGTAAGGCGTGGTTGCCGGCATTGTAATAAAATGTTGCTGGGAAAAAAGCGGCACTGAGAAAAAAATAAGCAGGAGAAACGAAATAATATTCTTCATGTATTGCAGAGATTTAACCCTGTAAAAATAGCCTTCGCCTTAAGAGAAAGAATACCCTCCAGCCACAGATTTTGAACGGTTGAGTACCAGTAAACAGTCATGACATCAATCAGCAAAAATTATCGCTCCAAATTCTCTCCACTTGCTAACTTTAATTATTTCACGCTAAATCACAAATTTCCCCGGCAACTAAAAGCACCGGTTACCTCAACATTCATTTAATTACTGTTTATGAATACACTAAAAATTTACAGGCTGCTGCCGCTGTGTTTATTATTTGCAGTGCAGGCATCTGCGCAGGTAGTAAATGCAGAAGATGAAGCAACAGCAATGCAGCTGGCAAAGAAATTCAAGAATGAAGACATTGCCTGCTTCAGTTATTACGAGCTTTATTCCTTCGACAAAGGATTAAATGCACTGAACGATAAAGTGGTGAGTGTGCATGGCGAAGCCGCCATGGAATTTATTGCACTTAAGAAATTCGGCAGTATGGTTTATCCTGAGTTTTATAATAAATTCATCCAGATCAGGTCGTTTACAAAAGAAATAAAAAGCGGTGGCAGGTATTTTCTTGTTTCATCAAGGCCGCAGGACCGTTCTGTAACAAGTGACGGTGTTTTCTTCGACGACAGCCGGGTAAAATATCACCCCATCCGTTTTACACAGAAAGGAAATATGAACAGGATTATTGTGAAAAAGGATTTTTCCGATTCAAAATATCTTACCCGTGTTTTTTTCAGCGAGCATTACCCGGTAAAAGAAAAAACGGTTGAGTTCAGGGTTCCTGAATGGCTTTCGGTTGAGTTTAAGCCAATGAACTTTGAAGGTTATAAAATTGAAAAGAAAACCACACCGGGAAATGGATTTACCAGTTATACATTTACCATGCGTGATATTCCTGCAACAAAACAGGAAAGTAAAAGCATTGGTATTGCATTTACTGAACCGCACATCATCATCCAGGTAAAATCGTTTGATTCAAAAGGCGAAACTATAAAAGGTTTCGACAAAGTGGAAGATGTGTACAACTGGAATTACAGGTTGTATAAAATGGCAGGCAATGAACCTGAGCAATTAAAAACAGTTCTGCCAAAAATCATCCAGGGAAAAACAACAGATGTAGAAAAGATCAAAGCCATTTATTACTGGGTGCAGAACAACATCCGTTACATTGCTTATGAAGATGGTTATTCCGGTTATATTCCAGCGCCAGGACAAGAAGTACTCAGCAAAAAATACGGCGATTGTAAAGGAATGGCCAACCTGCTTACCGAACTTTTGCAACTGGCCGGTTTCGATGCACGTTTTACCTGGATCGGCACGAGAGAAATTCCGTATTCGCAAACGCTGCCTGCTTTGTGCGTAAACAATCATGCCATCACAACTCTGTACTTGAACAGCAAAGAGTATTTTCTTGATGCAACAGAAAAATATATTCCGTTTGGAGAAAATGCTTACCGTATACAGGGAAAAGAAGCAATGATTGCCAACAAGGATAAGTTTGAAATCAAAACTGTTCCGCTCACAACAGGTGAAGAACATAAAATTCAAACCAAAGCCGATTTTAATCTCGTTGATAAAATTTTAACCGGCAAAATAAAAATCACTTTAACAGGAAATGAACGAACCGATTTTCACCAGGCATACCACGATTTACCTGTTACTTCCCAGCAGGAATTTTTGCAGGAGATGATTGAATTCGGCAATACAAACATCACTTCCAAAGTTGTTAAAACCAGCGATCTGAATAATATTGAAATACCGGTTACAATTGAAGGCGAATCAAACCTCAGCAATAATGTAAATGTGATTGAAGGCGATTATTATGTAAACATTGACTTCTTTCCCAAAACACTTCAGCGTTATTTGCCCGATGAAAAACGAACAAGAGGATATGATCTTGACTGGGTTACTTCATTTGAAGATGAACTGTCGCTCACTATTCCTGCCAATAAAAAATTTGCTGATGTACCGGAGAAACTTGAAATCACCAACGATGGTTATAGTTTCAGTGGCGAGTACGTTATTACCGGCAATAAAATTGTGCTGAAGAAAAAACTGGTGATCAGGAAAAGCACTGTTGGCAAAAAAGACTTTGACAGCTGGAAGAAATTTCTCGAAAGCATCAAGGCATTCAGCGAAAACTATATTACTGTAACCTCTAAATAACAAGCCATGAATAACAATCTTATTGCGAAATATATTCTTCTTTTATTCTGTGCTTTGTTATTAACAACCGTGCAAAGCACAAAAGCACAGGCTGTCATTGATGAAGATTTCATTGGCATCATTGATCAGAATGTGGCCTCCTTCTGGAATGAAACAGCTCCTGCCTTTGCAGTTACTTCCACTCCCGACAAATGGAAAAATGAATCAGCTGTTATCATTGCATTCAAGCGCAGCATTATGTTTGATAAGCAGGTAACAGGTGGAGGTTGGTTTTCTGCAGGCAAACAAAATGTTTTTCTTTTTGAAAAAGTCCGTTTTAAAATAAAACTGCAGGATAAAAATGCAGTTGAAAGTTTTACAGAAATCTTTTTCCGTTATGGCGATAAGCTGGATGGATTTGCTGCAAAAATTTACAAGCCAGATGGTCAGCAGCAGGTTGTTGATTTAAGTGATGCAGTTGAAGCTGGCGACAGAGGTGAAGTGCCAGAGTTTTATAAAAGTTTCTTTGACCAGAACACCGGAGCCGAAACAAGGTATTACAAAGTAGCTATCCCCAATCTTGAAATCGGCGATGTGCTGGAATACATTTCTTATACCAAGAGCAAACTGAATGTTGTGCGCAGCAAATACGTGGAGTTTGATCCGCAGTATGAAATATGCAGTAAGAAATATCCCATCATGTACAATGAAATCAGCATTGATACAGATGATAAAACATTCTTTAAATCACTTTCGCAAAACGGTGCGCCTGAATTTAAAAAAGAAAACAGCGATGTGGCAGGGTTTTACCGTTATGTATTTATCGACAGGGATCGTGGCACAGAAAAAGATGTCAACTTCATCAGTCCCATGCTTGCCTATCCCATGATCAAGTTCCAGGTAATTTATTCAAATAACGAAAATGCAAAAGGAGCATTGATTGGTGATAAAGGCGAACTGAAAAAAGGTTTTTCAAAAGAAGAACTGGGGAAAACTGCCTGGGAAAATTATGTGATGTCGGCTGGTTACTGGATCAATCAATCGGCCAATGCACAAAATGCAGCTTATTATATTTTATCGGAGATGAAGAAAGATGAAGTGCTCGATTTGCCCGAAGAAAAATTTATCACCAATGCTTATTACCGCATCAGGAATCTTGTTTTGTTCCGCAGTGCCTATTTCCCCGACAGGGTATTTGCTTACATGTTCACCACAATTTTATCGCAGCGCAAAATCAATTATGATCTTGCAATCACTATCAGCAACAAAACAGGAAAGTTGAGTGATATTTTATTTGAAGATGAAATACGGTATGCCGTTAAAGTGGGCAACAAGTTTTATTTCAATTGCACCGATCATTCAAACCCCGGTGAGCTTGTGGAAACATTGCTGGGCAACGATGCATACATCATTAAAGCCCCTTCAAGATCGGGCGACCAGGAAATAACTGACGTGAAGCTTCCTGATACAGATGTAAATGAAAACACAGCGCAATACGACATCAATGTTCAGTATGATCCTGTAAGCAACAATATGGTTGTAAGCCGTTCTTCCACCTACAATGGTTTAACCAAGGCAAGGGAAATTGATGATGTGGTGAAATACACTCCCTACATGTTTGATGATTTCAGGGTTTATTTCGGCAGTTCACCACTGGATAAAATGAGCAACAAACAAATTGATGAATATTACAGTACTGTTGGCGCTATTAAAGAAGAATTTAAAACTGCCAAGCCTGAGTATGTACAGCAACAATTAGACAAAGAGTACATGCAGAAATTAAAGTACAAAAATTTCAGATTGATAAGTGATGGAAGATCCCTGCAGAAAAAACAACTGACAGCAGTTGAAGATTTTGAAATCGGTGAAATGTCGAAACATGCCGGAAAGAAAATTCTTTTGAATCTGCCGGGGCTGATGGGTTCGCAATTACAAATCAGCAATGATGAACGCATCCGCACAAAAGATATACAGGTAGGTTTTGCAAGAACACTTAACTGGAGGATTGTGATGCCTGTACCAGCCGGTTATACGGTGAAGGGTTTAAAAGAACTCAACACAGTTGTAGATAACGAAGCGGGCAAATTTACCTGTGAAGCAAAAGAAGAAAACGGGAATGTGATTTTACTTATGACCAAAGTGTACAAGAAAAGAGAAATGCCAAAAGAAAAATGGAATGATATGCTGGCGTTTGTTGATGCTGCTTACAATCAAACCTTCAGGTATATTTTACTTGTGCCGAAAAATTAAAAACTTCGTCAACAAAAAAGCGATCAGGAATCTGATCGCTTTTTTTTATTTACATCCTTCCAGCCATTCCTTTACTCCTTTTACAATTGCATCGGCCATTTGTTTCCTGAATGCAGGATTCAGCACATTGTATTCATCTTCCGGGTTGCTGATAAACAATGTTTCAACCAATGCATTCGGGCATTCAGTTAACCCGTTTAAGATAAAATTGAAATTGCCCACATTACCATACTCCTGCAAACCAATGCCCAGCATTTCTTTTAATATTGTTTGAGTCAGTGGCCGGTAACCAATGTATTTATAATAAGTACTCACACCTTTAATCCGCACAGGATCGGCAGAGCTGTTTAAATGAATGCTGAGCAGGAAATCGGGATTTTTTTCTTTGTAAAAACTCAGGCGATCGTGATTATCATAAGTGGTATCTTTTGTTCTTGTTGTAATCACCGTTGCTCCTTCAGCTTCAAGTGCCTGCTGCAATTCCTTTGCAATCAGCAACGTCATATCTTTTTCCATCACACCTGTTAACCCAAATGCGCCTTTGTTATCGCCTCCATGACCGGCATCAACAGCAATAACAAGTTTGCTGAGCGAAAGATTCTGCGGCTGACGTTTTACCCTGATGACTAACGTATTTCCATTGTAATAAATGCTGTGTCCCCAATGCTGATGATGATTCAACTCAATGGTTATACGCAATACATCTTCATCTACCTGGTTGTAATAAACATTTTTGATTTCTTTCACCGACTGCAATTGGGTAAGCCAGTTGGTATTGGATGTTGCACCAAATACATCCACCACAATTTTTGACGGATTGATTTCCTGGAAGGATTGGTAAGGTAATTTTTCCGACATCGCAAGTGATACATAATCAAAACTGCTGTCACCCCATACACGCATATTAGCAGTAAGTGATGCCGGTGAAAATGTTCCGGCAGCAGCTGTATCAACATACTCTTCTTCAATATAAGCCTGCCTGTTTTTACTTAGTTGAATGCAATATTTATTTCCAACCTTGCCAACAGCATATAATTTCACCAGCGAATCAAGATAACCCATCTTGGTTCCGCCCAAGCGATCTTCACCAAGTCCCAGCAACAGGTAAGGAAGCTTCCCTTTTGTTTGAAGCACCAATGGCTTCATCATTGCATAATTACTTTTTGTGACAGCTTCAATCAGTTGATCATTCTTTGTTTCAACAATTAATTTCAGTTTTGCTTTTGAATAAGAAAACAGATTATCATTTTCCTTTACAATATATTCTGCTTTGTAAATGCCTTTTATACCGGTTGAATCTTTTGGCTGCAGTTCTGTAAACACAAAACCATTCTCCAGTTTTACAACAGAACCGGGCAACGTTTTCGCTGTCATTTTTATATGATCACCCGGCTTCACCAATAAATCGCCTGCAGGATCAAAACGCCAGTATTCAATAGTGTTGGTTGTAACTTCTTTTTCAACAGGTGCGGGCTGATATTTATAAAATACCCGCATAGTTTCTTTCATCCCTTTTTTATTTACTGCCACAACCTGGAAACTTGTATCAGCCTGCTGCAAATTCAGTTCAACAGCAAATGCACCGGTAGGCCATACTTTCACATCCGTTCCATTTACCTGCAAGCTGCATTCTTTACAGGTGGTGCCTGTAATAAACTGTCGTGCTGCACTGAAGTTGTTTTGTGTTTTTGCCGGAGTAACAAGTTTGATAAAAACCTGTTGTGCATTTGCAGCTGTTGCCAGGCAAAGAACGAGTATGGTTGAAATGATTCGCATGAAGTAAGTTTAAATAAAAAATCCTTTGCAAATTATGCAAAGGATTTTAAACCGATGACCGGACAGCGAGCCACTTAAAAAAGTGACTCACTGTACAAATCATCATAACGGATATTTTCCGTCGTTTCTCAGCTTTTCTACAATTCGCCTTCTCGCCTCTTTACTGTTGAACGGGTCAACTTTAGTAAATCGTTTTAAGCCTAACAGCATCATCCGGTGTTCGTCGCCATCTGCAAATGCATTAATGGCATCTTTACCAAACTTATTGATGCGGTCAGCAGCATCGTATAAATAAGTATGCATGATATCGAGTTCAAATTTGCAGGCATCCTCACCTTTTTCTGCAACCAGTTTTGCTGCACGTAATAAAGCACTTTCCGCATTAAAGGTCTGAATAGCCATATCAGCAATATTCATCAGTATTTCCTGCTCCTGCTCAATCTTCATCATCAGTTTCTGAACAGCAGCACCTGCTGTCATCATGATTGCTTTTTTGAAATTTGCAACAGCTTTAAATTCTTTTGCAAATGCTGTATCATCATCATTTCCAAAATCAGGAATACTCATCAGTTCTTTTTGCACAGCCATTGCCGGACCCATAATATCAAGCCTGCCCTTCATAGCACGTTTCAATACCATATCAACTGTTAACAGGCGATTGATTTCATTGGTGCCTTCGTAAATACGGTTGATGCGGCTGTCACGATAAGCTCTTGAAATTTCGTACTCATCGCTGAAACCATTACCACCATGAATCTGCACACCTTCATCCACAACATAATCGAGTAATTCACTACCATCAACTTTTAACATGGCACATTCAATGGCATATTCTTCAGCTGCACCAAGCAATGCTTCTGCCGATGTTTTACCAGCAGCTTCCAGTTCTGTTTCTTTATCATCAATCCATTTACATGTTCTGTACAATGCACTTTCAAGCACCCAGATATTTGTAGCCATTTCGCCCAGCTTGTGCTGAATAGCACCAAAGTTTGCAATAGGTGTTTTGAACTGCTCTCTTGTTGCTGCGTAGGTTAAAGCAATATTGAGCGAACGTTTTGAACCGCCGAGTACAGCTGCTGCTAATTTCAAACGGCCGATGTTGAGAATGTTGAATGCAATTACATGGCCTTTTCCTTTTTCACCCAGCAAATTTTCAACAGGCACTTTGCAATCCTGGAAATACAACTGTACTGTTGAAGATCCTTTGATACCCATTTTATGTTCTTCCGGACCTTGTGTAAATCCTTCCATTCCACGCTCAACAATGAATGCAGTAAATTCTTTGCCATCGATTTTTGCGAATACAGTATATACATCGGCAAAACCACCATTGGTGATCCAGCATTTTTGCCCGTTAAGAATATAATGCTTTCCATCATCACTCAACTTAGCAGTTGTTTTTGCACTCAATGCATCACTGCCGCTGTTGGGTTCCGTTAGCCCGTAAGCACCTTTCCATTCACCAGTTGCAAGTTTGGGTATGTATTTCGCTTTTTGTTCAGCAGTTCCAAAATACAGAATGGGCAAGGTGCCAATGCCGGTATGTGCTGCAACAGCAACAGAAAAAGAATAGCCGCCACCCAAGGCTTCGTTTACCAATGTAGAGGTGATAAAATCTTTACCCAGCCCGCCCAAATCTTCTGGGGCTGAAGTGCCGAGCAATCCCAGTTCGCCTGCTTTATCCATTAATGCAGGCATCAGGCCTTGTTCCATTTTATCAATACGTGCAACAACAGGCAATATTTCGGTATCAAGAAATGTGGCGCACATATCTTTCACCATCTGTTGTTCCTCATTAAAATTTTCAGGAATGAATGTATCCTGTGCTGTACTTGCTTTTATCAGCCACTCGCCGCCTTTAAGTGGTGTTGCAATCGTTGCGGTACTCATACTACTTCAGTTTTATTGTTGATTAATTGTTTCGGGCAATTATTATGCAGTATTACTTCAGGTTGTCATAAACAATCTGTAAAACTTCTTTACAGATGTCGATTTTATCTGATGGTACTCCTGTTAATGCTTCATTCAATGTTGTGTTGGCCACATTCATTGTTTCATCTTCCAGTTGTTTCCCATATTCAGTAAGAAACACCTGGTTAATACGGCGGTCACTTTTGCTGGCAACACGTTTTACCAGTTTCAGTTTTTCCAGGTTATCAACCAAACGTGTAATGCTTGGTTTATCCCTGAAAGTTGCATTGCATAAATCCTGTTGACTGAGGCCATCATTTTTCCAGAGATGATATAAGACGCTCCACTGTTCAACAGTGATTTCAATGTTGTGCTGTTTGAGGTTTTTCTGCAAACGACGGGCAATAGCAGTGCTTGCCTTACCTGTCATAAAGCTGTATAACTCTCCTTTTTTGAATTGGTTGTTTGGCATATAGTTGTTTATGCAACTAACCAAAAATAAGGATTCTTTTTTGATAATACTGCAACCTGAGAAAGAATTTCATCGAATTAGTAAAATTATCTTTCGTTACTGATAAGTGCACCTGGACTCAGGGAGTTAATTTTTGAAAGGTTATAAAAGAAGAGCCTGCTCCTGTATTTTTGTATGACTGACTTATAAAAACAACAATGAAGAAAATCCGGTTCAACATAGACTTCAAAACAATCAGCCTTTTTATCATTCTGCTTTCATTATCAGAAATCACTTCAGCACAGTGTAACCAGATTTACAATTGGACAACCTGGACCAGTTTTACTGGTAACTCAGCAACAGGAACCATCATCAATAACGGTCAGCCAATAGCAGTAACAATGACTGCGAATTATACCTTTGGATCAACCCCATCCGTTTATAATTATTCATTGTTTTCAGGATTTACAACCAACTTACCAAATGCAACAGTACCACAAACAACCTGGGCAGCTGGTGCAGGTGGCACAACTACAATGTGTTTTTCGCAAACTGTTGAGAACCCTGTTTTATTGATTTCTTCGCTTGGCGATATTCACACCCCCGTTAAACTAACTTTTTCGAAACATTATGTTTCTGTTTATGAAAAAGGTGGAATGACCTTTCCGGATGACACAACAATTATAGGAGCCGAAGGAAATGCTGTGATCGTATTTCCTGGAAAATTTGACTGTGTAACTATTTTCTCAACTACACCTGAGTACTACACAAATATTACATGGGGGTTAAATCCTCCACTTTTCCCAGTAACAATTTCAGGTAATACAGTTAGTTGCGATAGTGTAACGCTAGCAGCTTCTGGTGGCACAACCTATTTGTGGAGTGATGGCAAGCAGCCCAATGCTGCTACAAACACTTTCTACAAAAGCGGAACATATTTTCTCACCGTTACCGATGCAAATGCCTGTACAGTTACAACATCAAAGTCAGTAACAGTCAATCAAAAAGCAACTTCTGTTATTAACAAAACGATTTGTTCGGGAAATTCTTTTGAGGGATATACTACTTCCGGTACTTATAAAGATATTTTCACTGGTGTTAACGGCTGTGATAGCATTCGAACTTTGAACCTCGTCGTCAATCAAAAAACAAGTTCGATAATTTCAAAAACAATTTGTCAAGGCGATTCATTCGAAGGATACTCTTCATCCGGAACTTTTATTGATCATTTTACAGGCTCGAATGGATGTGACAGCACCAGAACCTTAAACCTTACTGTTAATCAAAAAAAATCATCCACTATCAATAAAACGATTTGTGAGGGTGATTCATTTGAAGGACACAGCTCATCTGGGACATTTATTGATCACTTTACTGGTTCAAACGGATGTGACAGTGCCAGAACCTTAAACCTGACAGTCAATCAAAAAATTTCATCTACCATCAGTAAATCAATTTGCAGGGGAGAGTACTTTGAAGGATATAATTCCGCAGGAAGCTATGTCGACAAATTTATTGCTGCCAATGGCTGTGACAGTACACGCACTTTGTTGCTCGCTGTAACTGATTTACCGAGCCCTTCATTAGGAATTGATAAAGAAATATGTTCAGGAGATTCTTTACTGCTCAACCCCGGGGTTTTTGATTCTTATTTGTGGCAGGATGGATCAACACTTAATTACTATATCGTACGGCAGCCTGGAGTTTATTCTGTACAGGTAAGTAATACCTGTGGCTCTAATACAGACCAGGTTATGGTTGCGTCTAAAAACTGCACACTTTTTTTCCCAAATGCTTTCACTCCAAATCATGATGGATTGAATGATATTTTTTCCGCACTAAATGCCTATAATCTGAAAGATTTCCGCTTAGCGGTTTATAACTGTTTTGGAGAAAGGGTTTTTGAAACAACCAATTATCTTCAGGGCTGGGATGGAAATTACAAAGGAAAAGCAGCTGTACCTGGCGTTTATGTTTGGTACTGCACTTTTGCAACACAAACTGTTCCGCTGAAAGGCACAGTTACTTTAATCAGGTAACTATTTGCAGTTTATCTTTGCGGCTTATGCCCCGTTTTCACCGGAACGATATAACCAATCTTTTATCAAAGCTTACAATACGCAGAGCATGGAATGCAGGAAAAGTATGGAGCAGTTACCAGCTGAGTCGTTTGCTCAACAAACCTGTGCAATGGGGTTACCCGGTTTCCATTTCATTTGAACCTACCACAAGCTGCAATCTCCGCTGCCCCGAATGCCCGAGTGGTTTAAGACAGTTTACCCGGCCAACAGGTATGCTGCAGAAAAGTTTCTTTGAACAAACCATTGATGATATTCACAAGGAGTTACTTTACCTCATCTTCTATTTCCAGGGTGAGCCTTTCCTGAATCCCGATTTTTTGCCGATGGTGAACTACGCATCGAAGAAAAAAATTTATACCGCCACATCAACCAATGCACACTATTTAACCGAGGAAAAAGCAAAGCAAACAGTTGAAAGCGGACTCGACCGTTTAATTATTTCCATTGATGGCACTACGCAGGATGTGTACCAGCAGTACCGTGTTGGTGGTCAGCTGAACAAAGTACTTGAAGGCGCAAAGAACATTGTTAAGTGGAAAAAAGAATTAAAGAGCAAAACACCGTTTGTGATTTTCCAGTTTTTGGTTGTAAAGCCAAACGAACATCAGCTGGAAGATGTAAAAAAACTTGCCAAAGAAGTTGGTGTGGATGATGTATGGTTTAAAACTGCACAGGTGTACGATTATGAAAATGATCCAAACCAACTCATCCCTTCTCTCAACAAATACAGCCGCTATAAAAAAGACAGCAACGGCAACACTGTTCCCAAAAACAAACTGCAGAATCATTGTTGGAAATTATGGCATGCAAATGTGATTACATGGGATGGGCTTATTGTTCCCTGCTGTTTTGATAAAGATGCCATGCACCAGTTAGGCAACCTGAAAATGCAGTCCTTCAAACAAATCTGGAACAACGATAATTATAAACAGTTCCGCAAAGAAATAACCAGCAGCCGCAAAAACATCGACATCTGCTCCAACTGCAGCGAAGGTCTGAAAGTGTGGGAAGATTAAAACAGAAATTACTCCGGTTTAAACAGGAAAACTACCCGGTCGGTTACATCTGCTTCAGTTCTGAAAAAGCTTATTATAATTTACTTGAAAAAATTATGAAAAAGATTTCCATGCAACTGATATCGCAACTGCAACAAGCATTATGGCTTCAGGCAAATAACAGACGAGCTTTATTACTTTGTAAATATTACCGGCCTTACAGCAACAGATGAAACACTCACTGCTGCTCATATTCATAACAGGGCTGCCAGTCGTGTAGAAGTAAAACAAGTAATTCGAACAAATACATAAATCAGTGCTTTTAAAACAGCAGCTCTTTATGTAAATACAGATTCAGCACTTTCTCCGCAGGTTTGGTGCGGGCACATATAAGGTGATGTCGAATAGTAGGTGTTTTAAACCGGGCGTCTGCCCGGTTTTTTATTCAACGGCTTTTTTATCAATCAATGTTTTCTGTGTAATTTCATTACATGGCATCTTTCAGTAACCGTTTACGACAAATTATACTGCTGGTTGTACTTGCAGGACTTGGCTACTTACTTATCAAAGAACTGTATGTTTTTCTTCCGGGATTTCTTGGTGCAGTTACTTTATACATTCTAAGCCGCAAAACCTACCGTTATCTCACATTACAAAGAGGATGGAATAAAAACCTCACTGCAACCATCTTTCTCTTTTCATGCCTTATTATGATCGGGTTGCCGGTGTATTATATCATTACTTTGTTATCACCAAAAGTTACCGTTCTCTTCAGTCATTCAGATGAAATGATACAGGGTTTAAAATCTGCTTCAGCAAAAATCAAAGAATGGACAGGACAGGATATTCTTACTGACAACAACATTGCTGAAATACAAAAACAGATTGCCAACTTCTTCCCGGCATTTCTTAACAGTACAGCCATGATTCTTTCCAACCTGGCTATGATGCTGTTTATGTATTTCTTTATGCTCACCAGCGGAAAGGAAATGGAAGAATCGTTTGAATATTGGCTGCCGCTTCATGAAAAAAATATCGACATACTTGGTAAAGAAACCATCAGTGTGGTAAAAGCAAACGCAATCGGCATTCCGCTTATATCACTCATACAAGGTGTTTTTGCAATGATCGGTTACTGGATTTTTGGTGTAAACGAATTTGTGCTGTGGGGATTTATTACAGGTGTATTTGCTTTTTTCCCGATTGTGGGCACAACACTTATATGGGCACCATTGGTAGTATATCTTTTTTCTCAGGGGCATACCGGGCAGGGCGTTGGCTTACTCATCTACAGTCTTGTTATTACAGGCAATGTTGATTACCTGGCAAGAATAACGTTAATGAAAAGAATGGGCGATGTGCATCCAATGGTAACTGTGCTGGGAGTAATTGTGGGGTTAAGCCTTTTTGGATTCTGGGGATTTATTTTTGGCCCGTTACTGATTAGTTATTTTATCTTGTTATTCAAAATCTATACAAGTGAGTTCGGACCCATTCATGCAACAGTTAATCCGCATGATCATGGTTAAACAATAAGTACAGATTCAAAACAATAACTGCATATTTACACAAACGATTATTATGTCATTCAAAGGAAAAACAGTTTTTATTACCGGTGCCAGCCGTGGCATTGGTAAAGCCATTGGATTACGCCTGGCAAAAGAAGGAGCTAACATTGTTGTAGCTGCAAAAAGCGTGGAAGAAAATCCAAAACTTGGTGGTACCATTTTTTCATCAGCCAGCGATATGACAGCTGCCGGTGGTAAAGGATTGGCCATCCAGCTTGATATCAGGAATGAAGAGCAGATACAGGCTGCCGTTGAAAAAACAGTAGCTGAATTTGGCGGCATCGATATCCTTATCAACAATGCATCAGCCATTACCTTATCTGCAACAGAACAAACAGAAGCAAAACGCTTCGACCTGATGTACGACATTAATGTACGTGGTACATTCTTTATGACGAAGGCCTGCATACCGCACCTGCGCAAAGGAAACAATCCGCACATTCTTACATTATCGCCGCCTTTAACCATGCGTGCAAAATGGCTGGCCGATCATGTTGCTTATACCATCAGCAAATACAATATGAGCATGCTTACACTTGGCTGGTCGTCTGAATTTAAAAAAGAAGGAATTGCTGCCAATGCTCTCTGGCCGCAAACAACAATCGATACTGCTGCAGTGCGAAATTTGTTAGGTGGACAAGCGCTTGCTAAAATGAGCCGCAAGCCCGATATACTGGCTGATGCTGCACATATTATTCTCAGCAAACCTTCAAGAGAATGTACCGGTAATTTGTTTGTTGATGAAGATGTGTTTGCAGCTGAAGGAATTACTGACTTAAGTAAATACAGCGTAACTCCCGGTGCTGAATTATTCAAGGATTTATTTGTTGATTAAGCCTATTACAAAAGATATTTGCCACAAAAGCACAAAGCTTCGATTCTCTGTGCCCAATAAACATTATGCGATACATTTTTATACTTTTTCTTTTTTTGATTTCCTGTCAAAACAACAAGCCCATGCAGAATGATGAAATAAAAGTTCATGCCTTTCGCTTAAAGCCGGGACAGGATCTGAGAAAAGAAATTGAAGCATACGTACAAAAAGAAAAAATTGAAGCCGGCTGGATCATGACCTGTGCAGGAAGCTTAACACAATGGAATATTCGTTTTGCTAATCAGCCCGAAGGAGCCAAAGGCAATGGTCATTTTGAAATCGTCAGCTTAACCGGCACTGTGAGCACCAATGGTTCACACCTGCACATCAGCATCAGCGACAGTACAGGAAAAACAACCGGCGGCCATTTGCTTGACAGCAATTTTATTTACACCACAGCTGAAATTGTTATCGGCGAAGGAAAGCAGTTAATGTTTACAAGAGAAAAAGATGGCACTACCCCTTGGGAAGAATTACAGGTGAAGAAAAAGAAAAATTGATATTATTTTGCATGTCCAATGTTTCAATTTTACTACGACTAGAAGAAATGGTTGCAAACTATCTTTCAAACAAAGTCACAAAGGAAACTTTCGTTACTTTTTTAATTGATTCAATCAATGCTCTTGAAGGTTTTGATTATTCAGTTATTCAAAAAGCAAGAGATTTTCAATATAAATTTGAAGTTGCGGACTTTTATGATGAGGATCCTCAAATTGAAACAAAAGAAAAAGTAAGTACAGATTTTAAAAATTGGATAGATACATTAAAATAAAAAACCGGGATAAAATTCCCGGTTTTTTATTTTTACCTCAACAACTCTTTCGGCATTTCTTTTTCCAATAAGTTTTTATAGATAAATAAGTTGTTCTCATTTTGTGAGTGCATCTGCTGGTTGCCGGGCCATCCGTGACGGCCACCAGGATAAAGCATAAACTCGAAATGCTTCTTCTTTTCTTCCAGTTTCTTAATAAGCTGAATACTGTTCTGCATGTGCACATTATCATCCATTGTACCATGATAAATACGCAGCAGACCTTTGTACTTATCTACATACGTTAATACAGATGATGTTTTATATCCTTCCGGATTTTCAGCAGGTGTATCCATAAAACGTTCGGTGTAATGACTGTCGTACAAACTCCAGTCAACAACGCTGCCACCAGCCAGACCGTAAGTAAAATAATCAGCACCATAAGTCAATGCATAGCAGGTCATATAACCACCATAACTAAAACCGCTGATGCATACTTTGCTCTTATCAACACCTGCATTATCAATCAGCCATTTTACAATCGTAATCCAGTCTTTCATTTCCCAGTAGCCAAGATTACGGTGCATATAGTTTACACCTTCCTTACCAAAATGTCCGCTTGCACGGTGATCAATGGCCACCTGTATCATTCCTTCTTTTGCAAACCATTGCTGCTGCATACTCAGCTGCCAGCCATCATACACAGTTCCTGCATTTGGTCCACCGTAGATAGTAATCATCAGCGGATACTTTTTATTCTTATCAAAATTCAACGGCCACACAATACGCACAGGTAAATCATATTTTCCATCTTCACTTTTTACTCGAAGCAATTCTGTTTTTGCCAGAATGGTGTTTTCGTAATCTTCACCTTTTGCTGAACCAAGTTCCTTGATCAGCTGACCTTTATTATTCACCAATGCAAGCACATCAGGTGTGGAAGTGTTTGAATAAGTAGTGATGAAATAAGCAGCATTAGGAGAAAGGTTGATGCTGCGGTGTGTGTATTCACCAAATGTTAAACGCTGCAATCCTTTACCATCAAACTTTACTTTGTATAAATCAAAACGTGCACTGTTGTCTTTACGGCAGGTGAAATAAACGGTTTGATTTTTTTCATCGATATAATTCACTGCAGTAACTGTAAACGCTCCGCTGGTAATGGCGCTGATGCGTTTGCCTGTCATATCGTGCAGGTACAAATGATTCCATCCTGTTGCATCGCTTTCAAGAATAAAATTCTTTCCGTTCTTCAGGAAAGTAATGCGGCTGCCCTGGTCGTCAAGATCAATCCATGTTTTTTGTTTTTCATCATAGATTTCCTTTTTACTTCCATCAGCTAAATTCATTTCATATACTTTCAGGTTGTCCTGTGTGCGTGGCATCCACTGAATCCATAAGGCACTGCCATCAGGTTTCCAGTAAGGCAAACCAAAATACTGATCATCCTTTTCATTAAACGCAGCCCATACTGTTGATCCGCCATCAGCACCAACAACACCAATCTTTACTTCAGGGTTTTTATCACCGGCTTTGGGATAACGGGTCTGTTCAATATATCCGTGCTGACCTTCTTCGCTGTAAATAGGAAACATGGGCACCATACTTTCATCCATGTGCATGTAAGCAATACGCTTACTGTCGGGGCTCCACCAGAAAGAACGGTAATGGGTGGGTCTGCCAAGAATTTCTTCATAATATACCCAGCTTGCATAACCATTCAGGATTACATCAGTACCATCAAATGTTAACTGTGTTTCCTTGTTATCGCTGAGATGAATAGTGAACAGGTTGTTGTTGCGTGTAAAGGCAACATAATTTCCATCGGGCGATAAAGTGGGGTTCTTTTCAATGTCTTTGTTATTGGTTAAACGTGTTTCACCAGCATCAGTACGGCGAAACAGATCATTGTCCTTTACATATACTTCATTGATGAGTTTTGCTTCCAGCGTTTTTACTTCGGTGTATTCTTTTTCTATGCCTGTTTTGCAATCAACAAGAAAAGTTTTGCCATCATGCTTCAATACAAAACTGTTATCACCCATCCACTTTACAAACTGTGGTAAGGTTTTGGTTATTTTTTGCGGAGCGCCTTTCAGCATCTGCTCAACAGTGAGTTCTTTTTGCTGGGCAAAAGCAGAAAATGCCAATGCGACGAATAGAACAAGAAATCCTGATTTTCTCATGAGTTTGATTTTAATGGGGGTGAAGATAATTTTTTTAAGCAAAGCCCGATGGCCATTTGGATGAATGGAATAAAAAAACCGCAGCTGCTATTGCTGCGGCCTGAATAGAATAATTGTCGTTTATTTCTTCTCTAAATTGATCTGCACACCAAAGTTGAGATTAAATGAGCCTTGGTCAAGCTTGTCGCTATAAATGTGATCATAAGTTAGTTGCATAAATAATCCCAATTTCTTTGAAGAAAACCAAGACAAGCCAGCGCCGCCGCCAGAGTTAAAGTACCTGGAATTACCTTTACTTTCTACGCCCAAGTTTATCTGTTTGTCATAGCTTAAGTTGTATCCAGTTGAAATTACAGCAAACGGTCTGACTGATTTATTTCCGAAATAGTATTTGCTGTAAACACCAAAATTATACCTGTAAGATTGCTCAAAAGACGGAGGCCCGGGAAGATTGTCATATGGTGGTTTGAATTTTTGCCTGAAAACTCCAAATTGAATCCCTGCTCCTATTTCCCAATTATTTTTCACAAAATATCCCGTTCCTGCACCAATATTTAGTTTGAACTGTTTGAATACATCATTGTTCTCATAGACAGCTCCGCCATTGCTTCCAAATAATCCATTGATGTTAACAGTACGCTTTGTAGTTTGTGAAATAGCTGCAATGGTACATACCAGTAATGCAACTGTTAAATAGAATGTTTTCATGATTATTAATTTTCAGCAAAAATAAAAGGCAAACGTTTACATAAAAAAAGAAGAGGAAATTAGATATTTTTTTAACATGACACTAACGTAATAAAAAAGCTGCTGTTACAATCAACAGCAGCTTATATCTCAATCTCTATTCTTTACTTTATTCAGGTTGTGCATCGTCTATCTTCTCCGGCCGCATCATCGGGAACAGCAGTACATCCTGTATGCTTGGCTGGTTGGTCATCAGCATCACCAAACGGTCGATACCAATACCAATACCACTTGTAGGCGGCATACCATATTCCAGTGCACGTAAGAAATCATAATCAATAAACATCGCTTCATCATCACCTCTTTCCTTCAGCTTCACCTGGTCTTCAAAACGTTCACGTTGATCAATCGGGTCGTTCAGTTCACTGTAAGCATTAGCAATTTCCTTACCGTTAATCATCAGCTCAAAACGTTCCACCAGTCCGGGTTTGCTGCGGTGCTTCTTCGTAAGCGGACTCATTTCAACCGGGTAATCAATAATGAATGTTGGCTGAATGTAGTTTGCTTCGCTTGTTTCGCTGAACAGTTCATCAATCAGTTTTCCTTTACCCATGCTGTTATCTGCATGAATGTTGAGTTGCTTGCAAACTGCACGCAATCCATCTTCATCCATTCCGCTCACATCAATACCAGTATTTTCTTTAATGGCATCCAAAATTGAAACACGCTTAAACGGTGTTTTAAAACTGATCACTTTATCGCCTACCTGCACATCAGTACCTCCATGCAATGCAATAGCCACACGTTCCAGCAGGTTTTCAGTTACGTTCATCATCCAGAAATAATCCTTGTAAGCAGTGTACCATTCAAGAATGGTGAATTCAGGATTATGTGTTCTGTCCATACCCTCATTACGGAAGTTGCGTGCAAACTCATACACCCAGTCAAAACCACCAACAATCAAACGCTTTAAGTAAAGTTCATTGGCAATACGCATGTACATGGGTACATCCAGCGCATTGTGGTGTGTGGAGAACGGACGGGCAGTTGCACCACCGGGAATGGTTTGCAGCACCGGCGTATCCACTTCAAGCGCACCATGCTCGTTTAAATATTCACGGATGCTGTTGATGAGTATGGTACGTTTTACAAACACATCTTTCACCTGCGGGTTAATAATCAGGTCGGCATAACGCTGACGGTATTTAAACTCAGGATCAGTTACTGCATCAAAAGTTTGTCCTTCTGCTTCCTTCACAACCGGTAAAGGCTTTAATGACTTGGTGAGGATGGTGAGTTCTTTTACATGCAGACTTGTTTCGCCAGTTTTGGTAATAAACACAAACCCTTTCACACCAATAATATCACCAATATCCAGCAGTTTCTTAAACACCACATCGTAAAGGGTTTTGTCTTCGCCGGGGCAAATATCATCCCTGCGTACATACACCTGCAGGCGGCCGTGGCTGTCCTGCAACACTGCAAAGCATGCCTTTCCCATATCACGTATACTCATGACACGGCCGGCAATGCACACATCCTGGTAATGATTTTTTGTGTGCTCGTTGTATCCCTTTTTGATGGCGGTTGAAAAATGCGATACCGGGTAAAGCGGGGCCGGATAAGCATCAATACCCAGTTTAGTTAACTCAGCTAATTTTTCCCTTCTGATAATTTCCTGTTCAGACAAATGTGTACTCATAATAATTGTTTCCGGATGGCTATGTTTACCGGTTGCCCGGCATGAATTTTAACAAGTTACAAAAGTACCGTAAGTGAAGCACACAAACAAAGGTGCGTATCTTCGGCACGGTGTATGCAACCTTTATGGCATAAATACCGTTTTAATTAAAAACATCCAATTATGATCAAACGTTTTTTGTTTCTCGTATCCTTCAGCAGTGTATTTGCTTCTTGTGAAGTATTGAGCCAGTTACCTACCAACCCAACAACCTCAAACACTGTAACCGAAGCCGAAGCCGGCCAGGGAATTAAAGATGCTCTTGCGCAGGGCTTAACCCGTGCAGTACTCAACCTTAATAAAACCGATGGTTTTTTCGGCAGCAGTTTTTATAAAATTCTTTTGCCGCCCGAAGTACAGAAAGTTGAAAACACCATGCGTACAATCGGACTTGGAAAGGTGGCCGATAAAGCTGTTTTACAAATTAACCGTGGTGCTGAAGATGCCGTTGGCTATGCCAAACCCATTTTTATTGATGCCATTAAACAAATGACGTTTACCGATGCCATCAACATTATCCGTGGACAAAAAGATGCGGCTACGAATTACTTTAAAGAAAAAACAAGTGCTGCATTGATACAGGCATTTACTCCCGTGGTTAAAACAAGCCTTGATAAAGTGGAGGCAACAAAATATTACGGCGATCTTGTAAACGGCTACAACAAGTTCCCTACAACCAGGAACAAGATTAACCCCGATCTTACTTCGTACGTGGTGGGAAAAACAGTTGATGCACTGTTCGACCAGATTGCAAAAGAAGAACTGGAGATCAGGGAAAACCCGATTAAGCGTACAACCGAAATATTGAAAAAAGTATTTGGTGCTGTTTGGAATTAATCTGCATGCTATTGATAAAAAAGCCCCGGCGAGTTTGCCGGGGCTTTTTGTTTTACGGCGAGTTCTTTGCAGTAGACTCGTCTGGGAAAGAAGGTATAGATGAAACTTCCACGCTTTAATAAAGATTGCTTCGGCACAGGGCAACCGCTCAATACCTGCTTACCCTCGCAATGACGGGTGCGATGATGTTCTTTCTTACGAAGGATGATTCCTCCGGTATACGTCTTTGCGAGGAGGAACGACGAAGCAATCTGTTTTTTACAAAGGGGGATTTAGTTATTTAATTATCGGGGACTTTTGCACCAGTTCCCTGGCGGCTTTAAAGTGATTATTTATGAGATGAAAGCCAAATACTATCGCCTGCTTTGGTTGTATAATTCCAAAGCAGTTCGCTATCTATTTTATTTCTGTAAAATAACTGTCCTCGTATTTCTTTCCATTCATGCTTATAAAAAGTCAATACCTGTTTTATACCATTAAGTTGTTTCTCAGTTAACGGTTTTCTGTCAGTTTCAAATTTGTTGTTTATAAAATAGGTTGGTGCATATTCAAAATAATCTTTGGTCAGTCCGACCTGCTTAAGCCAAATTTTTTTGAAATATTCTTTATCAGCAACAGAATAAGCCCAATCACTTCTCTGTTTTATTAAGTTACTGTTTGTTCTGAACGAAAGGGAACTATCAGCTTTGAAGTAAACTGTTAACGTATATTCAGGTAAAAACTTGTACGGTCCTTTTGGCCATGAATCATTCCAATCCTCAACAAAGTCAGCAACCTGTTCATTTGTAAGATGTAATGAAACTGAATCAAATTGCTTACTGATTTCAATATGATCAATATCGTCCGTTTTTAATTTTTGTTTGTCGTTAAAAGGACTAAAACATGATGTAAGGGAAAGCAAAATTATTAGCAGAGTTTGTCTCATAAACTTCAGGGACATTTTATTTACTTCATCAATACGATTGATCAGTTTATATGAAAAATGACATTTAGTTTAAGTCTGCCCAGTTGTTCGAATGATGTAATTTTTTTAGTTTTTATTAATACCCAGCTCTCGTCAGTTCTTTTAAAAACTTTTACACTATCCGGAAAGACATAATCATAAGTATCCAGATCTTCACAATCGCAATCTTTGTCTTTACTTGTCTTCTTAATATGTTCTGTTTTCTTAATCACAAAAGCATAACAGTCCAAGTTTTTATAATTCACACTCTTTCCATTGTCGTAATATCTTAATAAGCTGTCAGAACTTATTGAAGATTTAAACTTCAGGATATCGCCTTTAGGAACATAAAGTAAATCGTAGGATTTATTTGAGTAACAATCGCCAAACAAATAAATTCCTGTTGAGTCACTTTTTTGTACACCCTGTATCCCGCCTTGCCACATGTCAAGAGAATCACATACAGTACAATAATCAATTGAGTTTATTTCTTTATTTATTGAGTTATGATTAGAATCCGGAGTTATCTTTTTTGTATTCTCAGTTGAATTGGAACATGCAAGAAATAATCCAATTGATAAACAAAGGAAAATTGTTTTCATTGTTAGTTCGATTTTTTTTATGTTTGGTGTCCTCACCAAACAATTTGTTTCCTACGCCTTTATTGGTCGCCTGACCAACAAAATATTTTTACGAATGTGAAAGATAAAAAATTATCTCACTTACTTTTTTCCAGCTCATCCATAAACTCCTGCAACTTCTTCACCTGTTCAGCCGATAAATTTTCTTCTTATCGGTTGCTGTCACCACCAACCGAAATCAATGCATTTCCATTTTGGCAAACCAAACTCAAACTGCTGCACATAAGATGCACAATAGAAGTTCTGCTGCAATTCACCACAACTTGTCCCGAAGAATTGAGGAATGTCAGGACAAAAGAACACACAGCATTCATTGCAAAAGCAAGTACTCACATCTTTGTTGGTTGTCTGTCTAACAAAGGCGTAAAATGCAGATTTAATCGCAACAATATTAAATCCGCAACGCAACATTCTTTTGTCAAGAGTTCAGGGCTTTGGAATAAGTCGCTGTGAAGGAGATATCATATACATAGATATTTTTTGCATATTTTTGGCCCGCACAAAAATTACCCAAAAACCACAAAAGATGAAACAAATTTTTACGCTCATTACCTTCAGTTTACCTTTTTTTTTACATGCACAGGTAGTATGTGGTACTGCAAATGAGAATGGCGTGGTTACATTAACTGCACCTCCGGGAAATATAATTACCAGTATTGAATTTGCCAGTTATGGAACACCCAATGGTAGCTGCGGTGCGTTTACAATTGGAAGCTGTCATGCAACCAACAGCGTAAGTATCTGTTCTTCCACTTTTGTGGGCCTTAATTCAGCCAGTATAAACGCCACGAATGCTGTTTTCGGCGATCCCTGCGGCGGAACAGTGAAACGGCTTTATATACAGGCAACATACGGAACCATTTTACCTGTAACACTGGTCTCCTTTATTGCAAAACGTATTGAACAGAATACTGTAAAATTATTCTGGGTAAGTGCAGAGGAAATCAATACCTCACATTTTATTATTGAAAAAAGTACAGATGCTGTTACGTTTGAAGTTGCAGGTACTGTAAAGGCGGGCGGCAGTGGTGGATACAGCTTTGCAGATAATCTTTTGAACAGTACAGACGCTGTTTACTACCGTTTGAAAATTGTTGATTACGATGGAAAGATTCAATACAGTGATGTTATCCGATTGAATACAGGCAACGAAAAACTGCAGTTGCAGCTGTTCCCGAATCCTTCAACAAAAGTGATCACCATCATCAGCAATAAAGATCAGGATGCATTCATCGCCAATTATACCGGCCAGGTTGTTCAGTCAATAAAGTTAAAGAATGGTGCACAGGCAGTAAATGTTTCATTACTCCTGCCAGGTATTTATTTTATTAAAACAAAGGAAGAAGTCGTCAGGTTTATTAAAAATTAAAGAACTATTCTTTTGGTTGCTGTCCTCACCAACCGAACTATTTATTTTCGAATTTACATGATAAAAAGATGGGTTGCTGAATAGAATTACAATGCGTACCACCGCTTGCAGCGGGGTGCCACGAATGTGTTGAATTTAATTGTGTGGCACAAGAGTGCGACGCAACAAAAGCTTCATAGATGCACCTGCTGCTGTAACATCATTTTCTTACAACACATCGCTTCGCTTCAGCTTTTTCATCTGGTATTGCTGCACCATGTCTTTAACAGAAGAGGGCACAACATAATCAAGCATTTTATACAACTTGTTAAGCTTGCCGGGAATGATGACTTCTTTTTTACTGAGCATTCCGCTGATGGCAATGGCTGCCACCACATCGGGTTCCATGGCTGAGTGACGGGCAAACCATGTACCGCTCTGGTTAACCTGTGTTACCACTGCATTGGTGTTCATACCACCGGGGCAGATAACGCTTACCGATACACCGTGTGGACGCAGTTCTTTTTTTAATGTGCGGGATAAATAATAGATATAGGTTTTGGTGCTGCCGTAAACCGATTTGCGTGGCAAATGAAAAAAACACGACAGGCTGCTTACGTTTAAAATATACGATTGATGATGATGCTCCAGCAACGGGAGAAACAAACGGGTTAATAACGTTGTGGCAAGTACGTTGAGCTTTACCTGCTTTTCAAAAAAATCGGCACCGCCTTCATAAAAATAAAAAGTGCTGCCAACGCCTGCATTGTTGATGAGAATATTGACCCGCAGGTTTTGCTTTATTACTTCGCTGTGCAAAGAATAACATCCCTCTTCGGTTGACAGATCTTTTTCAACTGCCATAGCCTTTACTCCATAGCGCATGCGTATGCTGTCGGCCAGCTCTTTTAACTCCGGGCCGGGCAATGCAACAAGAATAAGATTCATTTTTCTTGATGCACACTCCAGCGCCAGTGATTTACCAAAGCCTGAACTGGCCCCGGTAATCAACGTGTAGGTTTCGGTTGTCACTTGTGTTTATTTTGGCAATTACAACAGGTTTTGCCTGATGTATTGAATGGTTTGCGCAATGCCTTCGCTGAACGGTGTTACCACATACCCGATTTCACTCTCTGCTTTTTTTGTTGAATAGGTTGCATCAACAAAATAACGTCCCAGCATTTTGGGTGTAATGGCAGGAAATGTGTTGGTGAGTTTTGCACGCAGCAGTTCAATGTTGCCTGCCAGTTTCATAACAGGTAATGAAAGCCGCAGCGATTTAAATTCGCCCAACTGATTTTTCGCCACATCCAGGAATTCAAGATAGCTGATGTTTTCGCCGCCAAGAATATAACGTTCGCCACTTACACCTTTGTCCATTGCTTTGATGTGCCCGTCGATTACATCGTTTACAAAAGCATAGTTGCCTACTGCATTGCCGCCCGGCACAACCACCCGTTTTCCTTTCAATGCCTGGATGATCATTTTTGAAACAGCATTGCTGTACGAAAGCGGACCGGGACCATATACTCTTGACGGGTTTACAATTACTGCATTAAACCCATCAGCAGCAAATTTTCTTACTTCTTCTTCAGCAAGGTGCTTGCTGTATTCGTAATCGTTATCAAACTCAGATGTGCGTGGATCAGCTTCCGTCATTACCTTGCCTGCTGTTGCACCAAGTACACCTGTGCTGCTGGTGAATACAAATTTTGAAACACCATTCTGCACTGCAGCATTGAGCATATTCTTTGTGCCCTCGAGATTTACTTTAAAAAACTCGTTGCGGTCTTTGGCCCACATGCGTGCATAAGCTGCAATATGATACACCTGCTCACAACCTTTTACCGCTGTTTGTATGGAATCAACATCATTAATATCGCCGTTGAACAACTGTACATTGGGATGCTGAAGATGTTGTGCCTTGTTGATATTCCTGACCATGGCGTGCACATCATGTCCCTGTTCGGCCAGTTTGTGTACCAAACCCGATGCAATAAATCCGGCAGCTCCTGTAACTAAAATTTTCATAATCGTCGTTCGTATTAATCATCAGCCAGCAGTACCTGCCATGCTTCGTTTACTTTTCCTGCATCGAGTAATTCTTTTGCATACTTGTGCAGTTCTTTATCCATTTCAGTTGGGTTTACAGAAAAATACTGGAAGATATTTTTCAACCGTTCATCTTCATAGCTTGCATCAACAGCAGGGTATTCATGCACGTTTGCCAGCTGACCAAGATTATTTCCTGTTAAGATATTGCTGTTGCGGATAGCTTCGGGCAATGCATCAATACCAATGCCCAGCTGTGTATTTGGTTTTTCAACCATAAACAAATTTGTTGCATCAACACTGCTGTACCAATCACCACCTAGTCTTGCTGCATGATGAAGTTTACGCTGATCAATCATTGTTTTCTCCTCATTCAAAACAGTTTCATCCACATGCATGCAAAGCACTTCACAGATAACGAGGTTGCCTGCTCCACCTTCGGTGCCCAATGGTTTTACTTCAAGCACTTTGCATTCAAGCTTTACTTTGCTTTCTTTCACCATGGGAGGTTTTATCATTGATGAAGGTTCTTCTGTAAATCCTGCTTTAATAAATTCACTTGTGCCTGTTGGAAATTCGCAGCTTGCCAAACTAACCTGCTGCACCATTTCCATATCAACCACATTAATCACCACTTCAGGAAACTCCAGTACATTTTTCAATGTGTCTTTTTCTGAATTATCTCTCACTCTTCTCAACACAGAAAAAACAACAACGGGAGGATTGGTGGAGAACAGGTTAAAAAAGCTGAACGGGCTTAGGTTTACATTTCCCTCCTTATCCATACTTGATACAAATGCAATGGGCCTTGGTGCAATGGCGTGCTGCAGCCACGGTGTGCGTTGCAGAACAGTCAGTGCTTTTAAATCAATCATCATAACAGTGCTGAATTAATGCTGTAATGGTTCAAATTTACCGCAAAGATGATGCATCCTGTTTAAAAACACGATGAGATATATCAGTGTAAAACGCCATTCTTCATTTGTCATCATGTCCGCAACGGAAATTTGCTAACTTGAATACATGAAGAAGATGTTCCTGTTCTTACTGCTTGCTGTTGTTATTGCAGCATTTACAAATAAGAAAGAAACAAATGAATGGATACGCATCAATCAGCTGGGTTATAAACCCGGTGGGGTGAAAGTTGCAGTTTGGTGCAGCAAAGGGATTGATACCATTCAGCAGTTTGCATTAATTGATTCTGCTACAGGAAAAACTGTTTTTACTTCTAAAGCAGGAAAAGCATTTGGCAGCTACGGACCGTTTACGCAAACCTGCCGGTTAAATTTCTCTGCATTTAAAAAAACAGGAAAATATTATCTCAAGGCAGGTAATGCAACATCACCTGTGTTTTCGATAAACGAAAACGTGTACAAAGGCGCTGCCGATTTTTGTTTGCGTTACATGCGCCAGCAACGCAGCGGCTTCAATCCGTTTTTAAAAGACAGTTGTCATACACAGGATGGATATACATTGTATGGAAAGGAAGCAGGTATCCCCGACAGTACACATATTGATGTAGTGGGTGGATGGCATGATGCAAGTGATTACCTGCAGTACTCCACCACATCAGCCAATGCAACCTATCATTTGCTGATGGCTTACCGGGATTTTCCAACTGTGTTTACTGATGGGCATTTTGCAAACGGACTTGATGGCAGCAACAATGTACCCGATGTACTTGATGAAGCCAACTGGGGTATTAACTGGTTGCTGAAAATGTTTCCTGCAAATAATGAAATGTATAATCAGCTGGGCGATGACAGGGATCACATCAGCATGCGTATTCCGAAAATGGATTCGCAGTACGGCAAAGGATTTGAACGTCCTGTTTATTTTATTGATGGCAAACCGCAACAGCGTGGAAAATTCATGAACAATACAACCGGCACAAGTTCAACTGCTGCAAAGTTTGCAAGCGTGTTTGCTCTTGCACATTGCATGTATGAAAAAGACAGTGTGTTCAAAAATGCAGCTGTAAGAAAAGGGTTTTATGAAAAGGCATTTGATGCTTACAATTATTCAAAGAAAATACCCGGTGTTACACAAACAGTTTCAGTTAAATCGCCTTACATCTATGCTGAAGACAATTGGGTGGATGATATGGAACTGGCATCATCAGCCATTCACGAAATGGTGATCAATACTCCGCATAGTGCTGATAATGGTTATTACCTTGGGTTGGGTGTGAATTATGCTAAGCAGGAAAAAATCACACCATGGCTCGGTGCAGATACAGCGAAGCATTATCAATGGTATCCTTTCATCAACATTGGTCATTACGAACTCATCAAACAATTACAAACAAAAAAGAACGGACCGGTAAAAGGTTATTACCAGGATTACATTGATCACTTCTGGTATAATACTGATACGTTGATTTCATTTTATAAAGAAGGCATCAATCGTGTTTGGAACAAAGCAAGGCAGAATGCATTTTACCGTGGTGTTCCGTTTATCTGGTGCAGCAATAATTTAACCACATCATTTGCCATTCAGTGTTACTGGTACAGGCAGTTAACCAACGATCAGACATTTGAAGAACTGGAGCAGGCAAATATCGACTGGCTGTTTGGTTGTAATCCGTGGGGAACAAGTATGGTGTATGGTTTGCCTTCCTGGGGCGACTGGCCTGCTGATCCGCACAGTGCATTCACTCACCTGAAAAAATATCCCATTGATGGTGGCCTGGTGGATGGACCAGTTTATACCAGCATCTTCAAAAACTTAATCGGGTTAAAACTGTATAACGAGGATGCGTATGCTGCTTTTCAAAGTGAGCTGGCCGTGTATCATGATGATTATGGCGATTACAGCAGCAATGAACCAACCATGGATGGTACTGCATCGCTTATTTATTTGCTGGCTGCAATGGAAGCACCATTTCATCCGCAAAACATAACTACATCTGCAGCAAGTTTCCGTTATGATCATGGTGCTGTTGTTCGTGGCGATACAACAAAAAAAGAAATTGCACTGGTGTTTACCGGTCATGAGTTTGCTGATGGCGGCACAGGCATCCTGCAAACATTGCAGCAGCAACACATCAAAGCGTCGTTCTTTTTTACAGGCGATTTTTACCGTAACAAACAATTTGCACCGCTTATTTCACAATTCAAAAAGAACGGGCATTATCTCGGTGCACATTCCAATAAACATTTGCTGTATGCTGATTGGAGCAAACGTGATAGTCTGCTGGTAACAAAGCAAGAGTTCAAAAAAGATTTATTGCAGAACTATGCTGAAATGAAACGCTTTGGCATCAGTAAATCAAATGCAGCTCTTTTCTTACCGCCTTATGAATGGTATAATGATTCTGTTGCTGTATGGACGAAAGAATTGGGTCTGCAACTCATCAATTATTCGCCGGGTACAAAATCGGCAGCTGATTATACCTGGCCTGAATTAAAAAATTATCAAAGCAGTGAAACCATTTTTCAATCAATCATTAATTATGAACAATCAAAACCTGCTGGGTTGAATGGTTTTATTCTGCTGGTTCATATTGGTACTGATCCAAAACGTACAGATAAATTTTATAACCACCTGCCCGAATTGATTCAAACACTTCAGCAAAAAGGATATAAGTTTAAACGGATTGATGAATTGCTGAAATAAAGCGTCCAAAACTCTCTGCCGCTTTTGTTACTGCGGAAAATTTCAACTTACATTTGTGCTTCTATGATAAATTCTATCAACGATTTTAAGAAACCGTTTTTTATTGGTGTGGCCGGTGCAGGTATGAGCGCTATTGCTCAATACTTGCAGGGAATTGGAAAAGAAGTGAGTGGCAGCGACCGTTATTTTCATCCCGGCGAATACAACGAAACAAAAGAAAAACTGGAAGCAGAAGGAATAAAATGCTTCCTGCAAAACGGTGAAGGTATTACTGCAGAAACTGATCTTGTGGTTGCATCTACTGCAATAGAAGATACCGTTGTTGAAATCGTCAAGGCAAAAGAATTAAACATCCCCATCATACGCCGTGCTGAACTGCTTGCATTAATTGCGCAAAGCAAAAAAACAATTGCAGTGGGCGGCACCAGTGGTAAATCAACCACCAGTGCCATGCTGTTTGAAATACTGCAGCATGCAGGATTGGAACCAAGCATCATCAGCGGTGCAGGATTAACCAGCATTATTAAAGAAGGTAAAATCGGCAATGCAAAAGTGGGCAAAGGAGAGTGGCTGGTTATTGAAGCCGATGAAAGCGATGGCAGCATTGTGCTTTACACACCCGAAGTGGGCTTGTTGCTCAACATCGATAAAGACCATAAGGAAATTGATGTGCTGATGGATATATTCAATCAGTTTAAACAGCACACAAAAGAATTCTTTGTGGTGAATCAATCGCATGCACTGGCAAAACAATTATCAGCAAACCCTGCGTTTAATTTTTCGGTTGATGAAACCGATGATGCAGCTTTTCATGCAACAAACTTTGAACAAAAAGGCTTTGCCATTTCTTTTGATGTAAAACATAAGGACAGCTCTATTCACCATTCACCATTCACCATTCACGCATTGGGCAAACACAACATGGAAAATGCGCTTGCTGCTGCAACGGTTGCCGGGCTGATTGGTGTTCCTTTACAAACTTCTGCCGAAGCATTAAAACAATACGAAGGCATTTACCGCCGTCATCAAATACTCGGACAAAAAAATGGAGTGTGGCTCATTGATGATTATGCGCACAACCCCGCCAAATGTGCGGCAAGTATTGAAGCCTGTCAGCCACTGGCTAAAAAAGTAATTGCCTGGTTTCAGCCGCATGGCTTTGCACCAACCAAATTCCTGCGAAACGATTTTGTGGAAGAAATCAGCAAAGTGCTTCGTCCGCAGGATGAAATATGGATGAGCGAAATTTTTTATGCAGGTGGCACCACCACTAAAGATATTTCGGCCAACGATCTCATTTCCGATCTCAAAGCAAAAGGAAGCAATGCGTTCTTTGCAGAAAACAGGAACGACCTGCTGCAGCAGGTTCGCCCGCATTTTACAGAAGATTGTGTGCTGCTGCTCATGGGCGCCCGTGATCCCGGTCTGGAGCAGTTTGCAAAAAAAGTATGGGACGAACTATAATAAAATACTGATCAATCACATTCTGCTGTTCTGCGAATTCCTCTAAATTTGTTTATCAGCAATCCTTTCACGATTAAACATACCGGCATGAAGATGAATATTGACACCCCAATACCTGTGGTTGATGGAACTACCATTACCCGTAAAGAATTTACCGAGAAGTACCTGAAACCACAGAAGCCTGTTGTACTCCGTGGACTCTGGAAGCAATACCCTGCTTATGAAAAGTGGACAATGGATTTCTTTAAACAGGCAATGGGCGATATTGAAGTCAATCTCTTCAGCAGCAAACAGGCCAATCCCAGCGAAACACTGAGTGTGCCGCATGCCAAAATGAAGTTCAACGAATATCTTGAGCTGATTGAAAATGAACCAACCGATCTGCGTTTGTTCCTTTTCCCTGTGTTTAAACACAAACCAGAATTGCTGAAAGATTTTGGTTACCCCAACATTACCGGTCGTTATATCAAGGTTCCGTTTATGTTCTTCGGACCCAAAAACTCTGTTACACGCATGCACATGGATATCGACATGAGCAATGTGTTCCTTACACAGTTTGCAGGTAAACGTCGTGTGGTGTTGTTCCATCCCAACCAGAGCGAATATCTCTACCGCCTGCCATTCAATGTGCACGGATTGGTTGATATTGATAAACCCGACTTTGAAACATTCCCTGCACTACAGTATGCAACCGGCAGCAGTACCATTCTTGAGCATGGCGATACCTTGTTCATGCCCAGCGGTTACTGGCATCATATTGAATATACCGAAGGTGGCTTTGGCTTATCGGTACGTACAATCGGTTCAAGCATCGGCACCATCTTCAACGGACTGTGGAATGTAACCGGCCGCCGCAAGTTTGATGATATTATGTTTAAGATCCGTGGGCAGAAATGGTTTCAATACAAAAAGGCCATTGCTATGAAGCGTGGCGAACGTGCTGCCCAAAAGATGAAAGGAGCTGTGTTGCAGTAGAATGAATACTAAAGGCGTAATGCTGAAGGCTTAATGCCGAATGCAAGAGGCTAAAAGCCATCAGCTAAAGGCTATCGGCTATCAACTACCGGCTACCGGCTAACTACCACCGGCTACCGGCTTATGCCTATCACCCATAAGATAACCTTTATTTCTCTTGCCTCCCCCGCCCAAATGACCTACCTTTGCCGCCTTAATTCGCTGCCAGCCAAATGCTTTTAAGCCTCCCCAAGGGATCATGTGCTATCAGCTATTGGCTAACGGCTTAAAGCTCAAGATTATATGAATATCCGCAACATAGCAATTATTGCACACGTTGACCACGGTAAAACAACACTGGTCGACAAAATTTTACATGCCACAAAGGTTTTCCGTGAAAACCAGGAAACAGGCGACCTGATCATGGACAGCAACGACCTGGAACGTGAACGTGGTATCACTATCTTTTCTAAAAATGCAGCCGTTACTTATAACGATGTAAAGATTAACGTAATTGATACTCCGGGCCACGCCGATTTTGGTGGCGAAGTGGAACGTGTATTGAAAATGGCCGATGGGGTTATCCTCTTGGTTGATGCGTTTGAAGGCCCAATGCCCCAAACCCGTTTTGTACTGCAAAAAGCGTTGCATTTAAACCTGAAACCAATTGTTGTTATCAATAAGGTTGATAAACCAAACTGCCGTCCTGATGAAGTACACGATGCAGTGTTTGAGCTTTTCTTTAACCTCGATGCAACAGAAGAGCAACTTGATTTCCCTACTTACTACGGTAGTGGAAAGAACGGTTGGTTCAACGATTCATTAACTGAAATTGACAATATCACTCCGTTGCTGGATGGTATCATTAAATATGTTCCGCCTCCGCATGTATCAGAAGGTACATTGCAGATGCAGATTACTTCACTCGATTATTCTTCTTTCCTTGGCCGCATTGCCATTGGTAAAGTAAGCCGTGGTACGATTAAAGAAAACCAGCAGATTGCGTTGATACAGGCTGATGGTTCGATCAAAAAATCGAAAGTGAGAGAACTGTATGTGTTTGAAGGCATGGGTAAGAAAAAAGTTGCTGAAGTAAAAGCTGGCGATCTCTGTGCAGTGGTTGGACTGGAAGATTTTAATATCGGTGATACCATTGCTGATATCGAAAATCCGGAAGCATTACCGGTTATCAGCGTGGATGAGCCTACGATGAACATGCTGTTCAGCGTAAACAACTCACCTTTCTTTGGTAAGGATGGTAAGTTTGTTACCAGCCGTCACCTGCGTGACCGTTTAATGAAAGAAACAGAAAAGAACCTTGCCTTACGTGTTGAAGACAGTGAAAACGGTGATAGCCTTGTGGTGTATGGCCGTGGTATTCTTCACCTTGGTATCTTAATTGAAACCATGCGTCGTGAAGGATATGAATTAACTGTTGGTCAGCCGCAGGTAATTACAAAAGAAATTGGTGGTAAGAAATTTGAACCATACGAATCATTGGTGGTGGATGTGCCGCAGGAGTTTGCAAGTAAAGTAATTGACCTTGTAACACGCCGTAAAGGTGAACTGCATGTAATGGATACAAAAGGCGAAATGCAGCATCTTGAATTTGAAATTCCTTCAAGAGGTTTAATTGGTTTGCGTACACAAATGCTTACTGCCACAACAGGTGAAGCTGTAATGGCTCACCGTTTCAGCGAATACAAACCATGGAAAGGACAGATACCCGGACGTAACAACGGTGTATTACTTTCTAAATTCCAGGATAAAACAACCGGTTACTCAATTGATAAACTGCAGGACCGTGGTACTTTTTTTGTTGATCCGGGTGAAGAAGTTTATGCAGGACAAATCATTGCCGAGCATATTAAACCAGGCGATCTTGTGGTGAATGCAACTGAAGGTAAAAAGTTAACCAACCACCGTGCAAGCGGTAGTGACGATGCAACACGCATTGCTCCAAAAACATTGATGACTCTGGAAGAATGTATGGAGTACATTGAGTTTGATGAGTGCATTGAGGTTACTCCAAACTTCATCCGTATGCGTAAAGTAATCCTGGATGAAGAAGAAAGAAAGAAAGCTGCAAAAGCAATGAATGCCCAGGTAGCACAATAAGCTTACACGACAGATTATACAAAGCCGCTTACTTGTTAAGCGGCTTTTTTGTGCGTTTATGTTTTTGCAGATGTTGATTGATTGGTTGCACTTCTCTTTTTAATGAGATGGGGTCATTGAGGTTGGATTACTGCACCGGAGTGGTATTATCATGCAGTTTGCCTTGGCTATGATTGCCCGAATAGTGCTCTTTACAACGAAGGATGAACGAAGGATGCATGCTTTATGTACGCTTTAACTACGCTTTATCCATGCCTTTGAGTGGGCTTTGCTATGCTTTAAGCCCTTTCCGCCAGGAATGGCATAAAGTAGGCTTTTGTCTGTTGCTGTAAGAATTATTACTTTTTGCTTGTCCAAAAAGTAAAACAAAAAGGACCCCGAAAACCAATATCCAGCATGGTTTTCGGAAAAACGCCCTGATTAAACAGAAGTACTACTGTGGTAAAGAACTTTTGTACTTGCATGAACATCCTAAGTGTAACAGGATGAGTAGTAGCAGTGGAATAGAATGCTGAAATGAATAAGTTGATTTGATTAGTACAGCATAACTCAGGAGAGGCCGAGGGGTTCGAATTGGGTGGTTGCTGCAACTGGTTCTATTGTTGTTTCGGAGGGTTGGTATTGACCGGGAAAGGCGGTAAGGATGTTTCCTTTTGCATCGGTGAATACGGTGATGAAAGTAGTGTTTTGTCCATTGCGATCATAGCCGATGCAGCTGTTGCAATTGTGAATGCGAAACTGTGTTGCATGACCGGGAACGGGCTGGGTTGTGCTTTTCCTGGCTTCGCTGATATGCCAGAGTATATCATTGACGGGTATGCAGAATTTGCCTGCACCGGGATGGCGTGGCACTTTGTGATAGTGCCGTTCGAGTATATGCGCCATTGCGTTTATGCCAAGGTAATAATCGGTTCTCTGCAATTTCCGTTTGCCCATGTGCGGTAGCTGGCTGAATGTGGAGCTGGTGAGTTCATTGATCCACTGCTGTATATCGGCCAGTGCAAATAGAAGACGTATGATTTCCTGTTCGTTCATTGGTTGGGGTTATGGTTATGCCTTACAACCGGCGGCGGGGTTTATGGTACCAGTTTCTGAACCATTGGTTTTGATGTTTTTTGCGCCATGCAGCATATTTATCGAGCAGTTTTGTACCAGAACGTTTTGGAAAGAGCAGGCCTACAGCATCCATTTCCTTAAAAATTTGCTGCAGTTCTTCTTCTGTGTAAAATTCATTGCCATAGCCGTGTGTAATGAAATAACTGATGAGGTGTTGCTTGGCTTTATCCCTGCCCTCCCTGTTAGAGGCAGAGCAGGAAAGGTTCTCCATAAAATCGTAGAGGATTTGTTCGGGGGTAGTATTGGTTAAACGGCAGAGTAAGAGAAATGGGTAAGGTAAGATGAAGTGAAAAGTAGGATAGCGGGTGTATTCACCAGTTTGCCATTTGAGCTCAGGTTTGAGCTTCCGGAGTTTTTCGTGACGTTGAGCTTGAGTAGATGTCTTTTTCATAAATCACATTTTGAGTGTAAAAAAGCCAACAATTGTATATTATTTCTATACTAAAGTATAGAACAGCCCACAATATTCCTAATTTATGTATAGTTTTTTTGGCATTTTTTACCTTACAACCTATAAAGAGTATAGAAAAACCTAATAATCAATGACAAAGCTCGGATTATACCTTGCACAGAAATCTGTAAACAAATCGGAAGTAGCCAGAAAAACAGGACTTTCAAAAGCAAGGATGAATGAATTGACATTAAATGAAAAAAGTCATTTACGTGCAGAGGAGATGTACCTGATAGCGCTTGCTATTGATGTAAAGCCGGGAGATTTGTTAGAAGCATTGTATGGAGGTATGGAGTTGAAGAAATAGGTATATGCTTTAGGTATCCTTGTCGATTTCGATTTTAGTAATTTAAAGATCAAAAGATGTTTCATACTGTTTGTTTTTAAATAAAGAAGATTATGTCTGATCTGCGAAGTAAGAAACGATAGCTTCGAATACTAAATAATATTTCGTTTAAGTGATTATGATATTATTTCTCAATCATAAAACCTTTCCTAACTAAATATGAATAACAGCACCGTAATTACAATATATACAGACGGCTCAGCAAAAGGAAATCCGGGACCCGGCGGATATGGTGTAATACTTATGAGTGGGGAACACCGCAAAGAACTTTCACAAGGTTATAAACTTACTACCAATAACCGCATGGAACTGCTGGCTGTTATTACAGGTTTAAAGGCGTTAAGAAAAGAAGGCATGAACATTACTGTTTACTCCGACAGCCAATATGTTGTAAAAGCTGTAGAAGAAGGGTGGCTAAACACCTGGGTTAAAACAAATTTTAAAGGCGGCAAAAAAAATCCTGATTTATGGAAGGAATATTATTTCCTTGCGCAAAAGCATACTGTAAAGTTTGTATGGGTAAAAGGCCATGCTGATAATCCGAATAATAACCGCTGTGATGAATTAGCTACTGCAGCCGCTGATTCTGCAGACTTACTGATTGATGTGGGATATGAGCAAAGCAAAGGGAGTTTGTTTTAGTGCCTTTTGCATTGCATCATTCATTTTGTGGTTGAGAAAAAATTCTTTAATTAAAAAAAGACGACTACCACAAGATCATTGTTGTATGGAGAAATAAATACAAAATTGAAGTATCTAACCTATTTAAAAAACGAGCATGCATTCATTGCCTTGGTTCGTGAGACACGAACCGGGGCATTAGATGGCGATTTAGACGCTGCACGCTGTAATTAAGGCAGTGTAAGATGCAATTAAGACAGTGCACGTGGCGATTAATTGACTGCACGAGTTGATTTATTTGCTGCACTCATCAATTAATTGACTGCACGCTGCAATTAAGGCAGTGTAAGATGCAATTTAGGCAGTGCACGAACCGATTTAACCGATGTAAAACACGGTTTAAGTGGTTGAAAAAGAGGGTTTTAGGGGGATAATTATTGTAATTCTGACTTCTGGGAATTATTCTTGATTTAATTACAATAATTGTAGAATATCAAAGCCAAATTCTTCTTTAATGGCCCTTGGATATGATATTTGACAAACATCTTCCCCAATTAGTATTGTAAAAAAGTCAATCACAGTTAGATTGAATGATGTAATTTCTTTCTGTTTTCTTGCTATATATTTCTTTCGCTTATCTGCTAAAATCGGATCGTCTAGATTTAACAAGCTAATGAGATTTTTAGTCTCTTTGTCATTATTATCATTTGCTAAATAATCACCGGTTAAATAAATTAGCCTTTCTTCGAAATCTGATGCGACAGGATGCAAAATGGGTTGGAAGTTTTCCCATTTATAGCTTTTTTCATTATTCCATTGATGCTTTACAACAAACCAGTTTTCATAATTATCCTCCAATGTATCTTTTAAAGTAGGGTTAAAGTGTTCAACATCACAAGCGTCAGTTCTGCTAATATACTCATCTGTATAAGCACAAAAATTCTTTTGCTCTGCTAAAAGAATTTCTTTTAATTTCCGATTGTTCTTATGATTTCCTAAAATATATTCTAAATTTTTAACCCGTATTACAGAATCGGCAGGCTTAAGACTTTTTCTCATTAGAAATTATATTTATCACCGAGAGCTACAGCCTCTTTAATTAATTTTTTCTTGGTTTCAGGGTTGGTTTCTTTTGAAGCTCTTGATTTTAATTCTAAATACTTTTCATAAGCCTCTATACCAAATTTATTATAATAATTTACCTGAAAGTCATTCCCTAATACATCATTAGGATCATCTCCAATAGGCGACACTCCTCTACGTAAAGCTACTTTTCCATTATTGTTAAAATATAAAATAAACCTTTCTTCCGGTTCAAAAGAAGCAGCAATAAACGGTGAATGTGTTGCAATAATCAATTGTGAATTTGGAGCCAACCGTTCATAATGTGATACTAAGTCAATTTGTATATCTGGAAATAACGAGCGTTCTGGTTCATCAATGAATATTATACCGTTATCTGTATTTAATTCCGATAGGGGAAACATTGCTAAAAGCAAGCCTTTAGTGCCTGTACTTAAACCTGAAATAGGAATGATTTCATTGGTTGTCTCTGACTTAATCGGAATAGGGAACTCTGTATTAATTAAGTCAACACTCAACCTTAATTTCTCTAAAATTGGATTAAAGTATTTAGAAAAAGGTATTAAAGGGTTTTCATTAAGTTTGGACCATTCTTGATATTTGGCGTTTAATCTTTGCAAGTCACCAATTGCGCCTTTGTTTATTAATTCAGAAGCCATTTGAGTGAATTTTTTCCTGTATTGAAGAATCTTATACAATAAGGAAAACCATAACTCCTCATTCATGTTATTGCTAAATTCGTAATTATATGAATTTTGAGTAAACTTATTATTGAGATCAGTAAATTTTTCGTTGGCTAAATCATTAAGAATATTTGTTGGATTCTGATCAAAAATTTTTATTGAATCACTAGAAATTAATTCTGAACTCAAATAAAGAACTCGCAATCCATTCTGCAAAATTTTGCCTATGGCACCACCGGCATTATAATTATTTTCAAAAGCTTTCCCATTTTTTATTATTGTCTTCTCTTGCAACAAATAGACATTCTTTTCATCTCTGCTTTCTATACTCCCCGAAAATCCTAATCGATAATTTGAAAAAAGGTATTTGTCTGCAACTGTCTTTGCTTCACCAAGGGGCCCTATATTGTTTTTTAACAGCTCGAGAATTGTTGTTTTGCCAGTAGCACTCTGTCCAATTAAACAAATCTTGTGTAAAGGTTTTCCCGCATTCTTATGACCCTCTGGATAACAAAAATCAAAATCTAGGTTTTGTAATTGCCTGTAAGAATCAATATGAAGATTTGATATTTTCATAAGTATAAAGATACTATACAAATCTGTTATTAGTTGATTTCAATCCTCTCAGGATCAGCTATTGCCATATTCCGGTCAGGCAGTTTAACCTTGCTACTTATTCTCTTCAACGCCCCTTCACTTCCACTTCACAGTCCCTTCAGGGATAAGCCGTAGATAGTTCAGCAAATAGTGCAATTTGGTGCTGTTGCATGCCGTTACGTTCCCTTTTGTTCCGTTATGCGCCGTTACATGCCGTTATGCTCCGTTATGTGCTGTTATGGGAACTTGTTCATGTAAACACAAAGCCGGGAAGATTACAACTACGGAGCGTCATTGCGAGGGTAAGCAGGTTTGTGCATAGGCTCGTGCCGAAGCAATCTTTTATTCTTGTAGGGTGCAGATTGCTTCGTAGCAGTATAGATTGCTTCGTTCCTCGCAATGACGGTAGCGACGATGATTATTCTTCCTGTCTTCTTTCCGCCTTACCGTTTTCCCGGCAAACTATATTTCAGGCTTCACACAATCCCCGGCAGTCAACGAAAGCCACCTGCTATTTTAATTCTTTTAGTTTAATATTCTTCCAGCGCACTTTAATGCCGCCGCCATCATGTATCTGCAGGGCAATAAAACCTACGCCTTTGCCAATGGTTTCGTCTTTGATATAAATCATCTGGTGGCCATTGAGCCAGGTGGTTACTTCATCGCCTTTCACCATTATTTTCATTTCATTCCACTCTCCCTGTTTCAGCCATTGTTCATCTTCTGCCTTCGGCTGAATTAACCAGCCCCTTCCGTACGATTCATAAATACCGCCTGTATGCTGATTTATTGGAGCAACTTCCACCTGCCATCCGCTGATTTTCACTCCTTCAATCGATGAACGGAAAAACACACCACTGTTGCCGTTTGCCTCCTGCTTAAACTGCAGTGTGAGAATAAAATTCTTGTAGTTCTTTTCTGTTGAGAGGTAGCCGTATTGTTTGTCGGGCCCGCTTTCGCAAACCAGTTCACCATTTTCTACATACCATTTTTCAGTACCATTATTTTTCCAGCCGGTAAGATCTTTACCATTGAACAAAGAAACTTTTTTTTGCGCCATCAGTGTTGTTGTTGCAAGCATGATGAGCAGAGAAATGAGGCAGGTTTTCATTACAATCGTTTTTAAATTTTAAGTACGTCAAATTACCAAAAAGTCAGCTAACCAAAATGCTGAAAAAAGTACAGCATGATCAGTGCTGTTGTTACTTCATCTCCACTTTCAGTTCTTTGTTCTTCCACACAATACCATCAATCAAAATACCATCGGCAGTTCGCTGGTAAGTATCACACAGGTGCCCGTCAATCATCACGCCTTTGTTTGGGTTAACGCCATGCACATACAAATCAATGCTGCGTTGCAAAGGTTTGCCTTTGTATTGTCCGGTTGTATTAATGGTAACTGAAGTTTTATTTCCTTTTGTTAAACCAATACATTTTACCAGTTCGTACTGTTTTTTCTGAATGGCATTGGCAGTGCTTCCATCATCCTCATACATCTGTGATTGCTGTTCGCCTTCGGCTACGTAATAATGCAGTACAATTTTATCTTTCGGGTAATTGGCTGTATTATCAAACACCGGCTTCATGGGTATAATGCTTCCTGCTTTTACAAACACAGGAATACTTTCTGCCGTTACATTCACCTCTATCCATTCACCACCTGTTCTTTTTTCAGCAGCATTCCAGAAATTATACCATTCGCCTTTGGGTAAATAGAGTCTGCGTTTTGTTGCTCCTTTTTCCAATACAGGTGCAATGAGCAAAGCATCGCCAAACATATACTGGTCGTTTGCTTTGTACAAATTACTATCTGTACGATCATAGAAAAACATGGGTCTTACAATTGGTGTGCCCCTGGTGGCTGCTTCATACACGGCTGTGTAGGTGTATGGCATCAGCTGGTAACGGAGCTGAACAAACTTTCTTAAAATCGGTTTCTCCGGTTCATCATAAAACACGGGTTCGCTTTCAATACTTGCAGTAGTGGCTTCGGGTGCATTTACACTTCCATGCGGACGGAAGATGGGTGTAAACACCGCCATCTGCAACCAGCGCATGTACAATTCAGGATCACGCTTGCCCATAGCAAAACCACCTGCATCGCTGTGCATGGTTGGTACGCCGCTTAAGCTCATGCTCTGCATAATGTTGAGTTGTGCACGAAAGCCATCCCAACTGCGGTCAACATCACCACTCCAGGGATAAGAACCATAACGCCAGGTGCCTGCAAAACCGCTGCGGTTTAAATGAAACAATCTTTCGTTGGGATAAGTGGCTGCATATTTTTCAAACAGCATCTGGCTCCATGCATGCCCGTACATATTGTGCACTTCATCGGCATTGAACAAACGCTTTTGGCCAAGATCTTTTAAGTTGTGATACACATAGTCGGGATGTTTTTCGGGTTCACCCAAATCGCCCCACCAACCTGCAACACCTTTCTTCACCTGTGCATTGTATTTACTCCAGAACCAGTCTCTTGTTTTGTTTTGAAAAATATCAAGCAGTCCCGTATGACCGAAATAAAATTCTTTGATACCAACAGTATCGCCGTTTTTATCAACTGCATTGAGTTTGTTTTGCTGTGTGTATTTGTAGTTGAACGATTCGCTTAACACAAATGGTTCGGCAATTAAAATGGTTTTGATGTTTTGTTTTTTCAGATCGGCAATCATTTTCTCCGGTTGCGGAAAACGTTTTTTATTCCAGTCGAGATTGCCCATGTTCCAGCTGCCGTGTTGTGCATCGCCAAACCAGAACAGGTCGATGATGACTGCATCAAACGGAAACTGCTGGTCTTTCATTTTTTGTGCAATGCTCATCACTTCATCCTGTGTGCGGTAACCAAAGCGGCTCATGAAATTGCCCAATGCCCAGCGTGGAGGAAGACTCATGCGCCCAACCAATGAAGTAAACTGCTCAATTAAACCGGCAGCATTATTGGCAAAGAAGGTGTAGAATTGAATCTTACCTGCTTTCAGTCCAACTTCTAAAACCTTTGCATCTGTTTTGCCAATATCTAAATATCCTCTTGAAGGGTTATCAAAGAACAAAGCATAACCATTTGCTGATTGAATGTATGGAACTGAATAGTTAAGATTATCTGCATTTACATTGTAACCATACCAGGGATTGTTGTTGAGTTCTACTTTGTAGCCATGTTTGTTTAAAGGAATGGAGCGTGAACCGGTGCCGAAAAACTGTTCGCCTGCATCAACACCAAACTGCAGCACATGAAAACTATTTTTATCGGCATAATCTGTTAAGGCAAAACCACGGTTGTTATTGGTATAAGAAAGTTGCACCGGATTTTTTTGTACGGTAACAATGGTGCTGCCCAGCATGAGTTGCAGTTTGGATGCATCATCACGGATGAGTTTAATATTCACCACAGGCTTTTCGATGACCGCATTGCTAACCTGCTCGCCTGTATAATTGTTTGCTTCAATGGTTGTTTGTAAAATACCGCCGGGGTAAGAGCTGAAGATAATTTTACCTGTAGTTGTGTTTACAATTATTTTCCCCCCGTCAATCTTCATGGTTTTATAAACACCTAATCCCTGCTGAGCAAAAACAATGGCTGAATGAATAAAAAACAGCAGCAGAACCGTCAATCGTTTCATAAGTAACATATTTAAACCGAAGCTACTTCATAAACAGGAATAATTTCAAGAAGTGTTGACCGTTGGGCGATGATTGATGACCGATGGCCGTTGGCTGCAGATTGTTGACCTTCGTCATTGTTGTGCCTATACCAATCAAACAGTCATTACAAACAAAAACCCGTGTCCATCTGTGCCATCTGTGAGCAAAACTCCTTCTTTGGCCATTCATCATCCGTTTCTTTCGGGTTTACAGAAATCACTTAACTTGCAGCCCTTGAATAAACATATATGGAATACGGAAAATTAATAGCAGTAACCGGAATGCCCGGTTTGTATGAATTGGTAAGCAGCAAAAGCGATGGCGCTATTGTACGTTCACTGGAAGATGGCACTACAAAATTTGCATCTTCACGGCAGCACCAGTTTTCGCATTTGGAAAGCATTGAAGTGTACACAGTTCGTGATAATGTGAACCTTACCGATGTATTTAAAGCAATGGAAGCTGATGGAGGAAAATTGCCCGAAGAAAAAGATGCAAAAGCCGTGAAAGCTTATTTCGAAAAAGTATTCCCCGATATGGATTTTGAAAGGGTGTACAGCAGCGATATGAAGAAAATGGTGAAATGGTACGGCATCATTAAAGGCAAGGGTATTGAAATCAAGTTAACTGAAGAAGCTGTTGAAGAAGAAGCTCCTGCAGTTGCTGAAGAACCGGTGGCAGAAGAAAAACCTGCTAAGAAAGCAGCAAAGAAAAAAGCTGAACCAAAAGCAGAAGAAGCTGCTGAAGAAGCTCCAAAGAAAAAAGCAGCGAAGAAAAAGAAAGAAGACTAAGCACTGCTTAATATATTTACTTGCCGGTAAGGCGGATAGTTGGGAAAAAGAACAAATAACTTTATACCCACTCCGGCTTCCCGGCATAAATTTTTGAAATCATTACTATGACATTTTCAGCCAACATTCAACCTATTGAACGGAATTTTCTACCCAAGGATTTTACCATTACCACATGGGAGCAGCTGGAACCTTATTTTCAGCAATTGCTCGACCGTTCCATTAACAGCAAAGCCGATCTTGAACAATGGCTGCACGACAGCAGTGAGCTGGAAGCGATTGTAAGCGAAGATGCCTGCTGGCGACAGGTTCGCACCACCTGCGATACAGAAAACAAAGAACTTGAAGAAGCGTTCAACTATTTCTACATGGAGATTGCACCCAAAATGCAACCTTTTGCTGATAAGCTGAACCGTAAGCTGGTTGATTGTGCTTTTACCAAAGAACTGGATACTGATAAGTATTTTACTTACCTGCGTTCCATCAAAAAAAGCATTGAACTGTTCCGTGAAGAAAACATTCCCATTTTCGCTGAGCTGAATGTGATGCAGCAGCAGTTCGGACAGGTTGCCGGTAAGATGACGATTGAAGTAAACGGAAAGGAATACACATTGCAACAAGCCGGCAAGTTTCTGGAAAACCCTGATCGTAAGTTGAGAGAAGAAGTGTACAGGAAAGTACAAAGCCGCCGGTACGAAGACAGGGATGCATTAAATGAATTGTTCAATAAACTGGTAGAGAAGCGTAACCAGGTTGCACTCAATGCAGGCTTTGCCAATTACCGTGATTATAAGTTTAAAGAACTCGGACGTTTTGATTATACAGCACAGGATTGTTTCAACTTTCATGAAGCAGTAAAGCAACATGTGGTTCCGCTGGTGAAAATTATTTATGAAGAACAGCGCAAAGCAATTGGAGTTGATGTATTGCGTCCGTGGGATCTTGATGCTGAACCAGAAGGAATACAGCCTTTGCAACCTTTCAGCACCGGAAAAGAACTCACTGAAAAAACCATTCAGTGTTTTGAAAAGCTCAACCCGTTTTTTGCTGATTGTTTAAAGAAGATGGAAGAACTCAAACGCTTTGATCTCGACAGCAGGAAAGGAAAAGCTCCCGGTGGTTACAACATGCCGTTGGCTGAAACAGGTGCGCCGTTTATTTTCATGAATGCAGCTGGCACCATGGATGATGTAACAACAATGGTACACGAAGGTGGTCATGCCATTCATTCATTCCTTACACACAATCTTGAATTAACAGGTTTTAAAGAATACGGTGCTGAAATTGCAGAAGTAGCCAGCATGTCGATGGAACTGTTCAGCATGGAGCATTGGGATATTTTCTTTAAAGATGCAGATGAATTACGCCGGGCTAAATTCAAACAGTTAGAACGTGTGCTCACCATCCTTCCATGGATTGCACGTATTGATGCATTCCAGCACTGGATTTATGAACATCCCCAACATACAATTGAAGAGAGAGGAAACAAGTGGATGGAACTTGCTGCTGAATACAGCACAGGTTTAATTGATTACAGCGGACTGGAACAATTCCGTCCGTACGAATGGCAACGTCAGCTGCATTTATTTGAAGTTCCGTTTTATTATATCGAATATGGTATCGCACAACTCGGAGCCATTGGCTTATGGATGCAGTTTAAGCAGGATCAGCAATCAGCTTTGAACAATTATATCAACGCATTAAGCCTTGGCGGAACAAAAACACTTCCACAGTTATATGCTGCAGCGGGGCTAAAATTCGACTTTTCACCCACACATATTAAATTGTTAATGGATTTTGTTAAAACCGAAATGGATCAATTGAATTAATCAGTATATTGGCTTTGCTAAATCAGAACCTTAATCATGCTCTGCTGTTTCTACGGCAGGGCATTTTTTATTGTCTGAACCATGATTTGCAGGATTTCTCAGATGCGCCTGATTTAAAATTTCACTTGTACTTTTTTGCTACAATAAGTTAGCCGGGAAGTAGATAAGACGGTGAGAAAAAAAATTACGTAAAGGAGAATAGTTCGCAGATAATAGGAAAACAGCCGGTAAGGAAACCCAATTGCATACAAGAAACTTCAAACTTTAAACTGAGTCTTTCTCAGTGCTCTCAGTATCTCTGTGGTAAAATAACTTATTTACAGTCCTGGCAAATGCCATTCACCACCATATTACTTTGATGTGGAACAAATCCTCCCGGCAGTTTTACTTCGGGCACATGCACATCTTCGAGGCAAATGGTTTTACCACATTTGTCACAAATAAAGTGCACATGGTTATCGTGATGATGACCTTCAGCACAATGATCTTTGCACAAAGCGTATTTGATTGAATTATCGGCAGTGGGAATGGTGTGTATTAATCCTTTTTCTTCAAACGTCTGAAGCGTACGGTAAATGGTGACACGATCAATCTTATCGCTTGCTTTCTTTTCAATATCAGCATGTGCAAGTGCACCCGGTGCGTTACAAAACAGTTCCAGTATCTGCAACCGGCTGTCGGTAACACTCATATGATTTTTCTTCAGCAATTCACGCATCATATCTGTACTCATATCCTGCTCAGTTTGGATTGTTCTGGAATATTCCGTTTACAAACCTTGGACCGTTGTAACGTTCTTTCAGCAACAGTTCAATATCATCATTCAGCTTGGCCAGTTCTTTTTTATTCAGTCCGTCGTAAATGCCACGCACTTTACCTGCTTTATCAACTAACGCAAATAACTGCGTATGTACAAACTGTTCGTTAATGGGCAAGCCTGCATTGTTGAGATCATCAAGGTTATAACTTTTTCGTGCTGCTTCGTATAATTTTTCCTTGCTGCCGGTTAAAAACATCCATTTTTTCGGATCAGCTTTTAAAGAATCGGCATATACTTTCATACGACCAACCGAATCTCTTTCCGGATCTACTGAATGACTCAGGATTACAAAATCTTCTTCATGTGCAAACTTCTCAGCAATCTTCACCATATTGGTATTCATCTTTGGGCAAATACCTTTGCAGGTGGTGAAGAAAAATTCCACCACATTCACTTTCCCTTCCACATCCCTGTTCGTAATTGTATCGCCGAGTTGGTTTACAAAAGCAAAGTCTTTTACTTCATTGATTACCGGCAGTTTTTTACGCCACATATCGGTACCCCAGAACAGCATCAGGTAAAAAGCCACCAGCAAAAGGCCAAAGAAACCCAGGTAAAAAGCAAATTTTTTCGACATCGTTTAAAAATGAAAGGCAAAGGTACGAAGCCTGATGCAGGCAAAAACAGTTTGAAATAATATTTGCAACAATATTGCAAATATGTATATTTGCACCCTTATGAATTTTCGGATTAACTGGGAGGCGTTAGGAATTGGGGCATCGATAGCCTGTGCTATTCACTGTGCTGTGGTACCGTTATTTATCAGCACACTACCTTTATTTGGAGTGAACATGGTGCACAATATGGCCATTGAAGTTTTATTGCTTGGTTCTGCATTCCTGATTGGTTTTGCTACTTTACGAACCGGTTATAAAAAGCATACCCGTACGCTGCCCATTGTGCTTTTCAGCGCAGGAATGCTGCTGTTTACCGTTAACCAGTTTATAATTTTCCCTTATTCATCTTTTGTATTTGTTATACCTGCAGCTGCACTGGTAGTTGCCGCACACATTTTTAATCACCGCTTTATCAGGGAAGCAGGTGCATGCGCAGTTGACGGAGCCTGCGATGATAATCACCAGCATTAATCGGCTTTAATAAACACTTCTTCTTCTTTGTCGAAGAAAAACGAATGCTTCATATTGTCTTTGATAAATGCTTTCAACTCTGCTGAGGTTTGAAATTTTTCATCAATGTTTTCAGTTAACGGACTCAATGTAATTTTTGTACCGCTGTTATTGATTTCAAGTTTATAGAGATAATATTTAAGTGTACTGTTATCTCCTGTTTTTTCATACAGGTTGAGAAACTTTACACCATCAACCTCTGATAAGAATGCTTCATATTCTTCGGGAGTATCTTCGGCTTTCGCATTCTTTTTTGTTTTGATGATGGATAGAATAAAATCATCCTTGCGCTTGATTTTATAAAACTCATCGCCTGAGCTTTTCGGTTCCCAGTTGCCTAATATGGTTGCAGGATATTTTACAGATGCAGAAGTATCGATAGCAACTTCTGATTCGTAAGGACAACCGGTTAAAATAAACGAGAAGCAGATGATTGCGGCGATAAAAAGAAAGCGTTTCATTGTATTCAGTTTTTGGTTAACGACAGATCATTTCTGTTGCAGAATTGACCGGAACATGCTTGCTGAAGAAAAACAGTTCAACTGATCTGCCTGGTATTAGTTCCTTAAAAATACTTCTTACTTATCTGAACAGTCAATGACAGGCATCATTTAACAAAATAAAAAGGCCCTTCCCGTTGAAACGGAAAAGGCCATGATACTTACAAACAAACCCGAAGTTTACGAAGCCGCAGCCCCGTTTTGAATTTCTTTTATCTTTTCACGGATTTTACTTTCAATTTCATTCGCCATTTCAGGATTATCAATCAGCAGTTGTTTTACTGAATCTCTTCCCTGGCCTAATTTATCGCCATTGTAGCTGTACCAGCTACCACTTTTCTGAATAATTGCCAGCTCAACACCCATATCAATAATTTCACCTGTTTTGCTGATACCTTCACCAAAGATGATATCAAACTCAGCAGCTTTGAACGGAGGAGCCACTTTGTTCTTTACCACTTTTACTTTTACACGGTTACCAACTGCTTCATCACCATCTTTGATCTGGCTCATACGACGGATATCCAAACGAACTGATGCATAGAATTTGAGCGCATTACCACCGGTTGTGGTTTCAGGATTACCAAACATTACCCCGATTTTTTCACGCAGCTGGTTGATGAAAATGCAGATGGTATTTGTTTTGGAAATCGTTGCTGTGAGTTTTCTTAAAGCCTGGCTCATAAGCCTTGCCTGCAAGCCCATTTTGCTGTCGCCCATTTCACCTTCCAGTTCACCTTTGGGAACCAGTGCTGCAACAGAGTCAATCACCACAACATCCAGCGCACCGGAAAGAATTAAACGATCGGCAATTTCCAAAGCCTGTTCGCCATAGTCGGGTTGTGAAATCAAAAGATTATCTACATCCACACCCAATTTTTGTGCATAGGAACTGTCAAACGCATGTTCCGCATCGATAATAGCGCAGATGCCGCCTTTCTTTTGTGCTTCAGCAATAATATGTGTGGCAATGGTTGTTTTACCACTGCTTTCAGGTCCGTAAATCTCAACGATTCTTCCTTTGGGCACACCGCCAACTCCAAGGGCCACATCAAGACCAATTGAACCGGTTGATACCACTTCCAGTTCGTGTACGCCCTTTTCATTCATCATCATCACACTGCCTTTCCCAAAGTCTTTATCAATCTTGTCAATGGTAAGCTTTAATGCTTTCAGTTTTTCAACATTCTCTTTGCTGATTTCCTTGCTCATTTTTTCCTTTTTTGGTTTCTCCAAAATTAAAGCCTCTTCCATAACGGGTTTGTTTTGTTTGTTAACACTAATTTATTTAGCAATATTAATGCTAATAATTTTAGATGACAAATTTTTTAGCAAAATATTTTTTTGGGGTTGCCATACATCAGGGAAAATGCTGTTGCAAGTAAACCGCCTGTCAAAAACATTTGGGTGCAGTGCGTTGTTTTCAGACCTTGAGCATTCCTAAATCAGCATATCATAATGAGACTAATTGCAGTAGCCCTTTCGGCCCTGTTGTTTTATTCAGCAACAGCCCAGGTAAAAACCGATCTTTTCAAAAACATGAAAGCACGCAACATTGGTCCCGCCGGTATGAGCGGACGTGTTGTTGCCATTGATGCCCTGTACAGTAACCCCGATGTGATTTTTGTAGGTGGTGCCAGTGCAGGTGTATGGAAAACCGATAATGGCGGCTCCAGTTGGAAACCGCTGTTTGATGATCAGCCCATTCTCAACATTGGCTCCATCAAAGTACAGCAAAGCAACCCCGATGTGATCTGGGTGGGAACAGGCGAAGGCAATCCCCGTAACTCACTCAACCTTGGTGATGGTATTTTCAAAACCCTTGATGGCGGTAAAACATGGAAACGCATGGGATTGGAAAAAACCAAAAACATTCACCGCATTATTATCGATCCCAATAATCCCAATGTTGTGTATGCAGCCGCAATCGGCAATCCCTACACTCCGCACAGCGAAAGAGGTGTTTACAAAACAACCGATGGTGGTGCAACATGGGAAAAAGTATTATACACCAACGATACCAGCGGCTGCGGCGAACTGGTAATGGATCCATCGAACCCCAATAAACTTATTGCCAACATGTGGCAGCACCAGCGCAAACCCTGGAATTTCAACAGCGGTGGACCGGGCAGTGGTTTATACATTACAGTTGATGCCGGTAAAACATGGAAAAAGCTGGGCAAGGAAGATGGTATCCCCGATGGTAATCTCGGCCGTATTGGTCTTGCGTTTGCAGCAAGTCAGCCATCAAGAGTGTATGCAAAAATTGAGGCTACCAAAAATGGTTTTTATAAAAGTGATGATGGCGGTTTTACATGGACGTTAGTCAACAGTGATCCTGCACAGGTTACCGACCGTCCATTCTACTTCCAGGAAATTTATGTTGATTCAAAAAATGAAAACCGCATTTACGATATCCATTCAACTGTAACATTCAGTGAAGATGGTGGTAAATCATTTTCTACATTAATTCCTTACAGTGGTATTCACCCCGATCATCATGCATGGTGGATTCATCCAACCAATCCCAATATCATCATTGAAGGAAATGATGGTGGTATCGGCATCAGTAAAGACCGTGGTAAATCGTGGCGCTTTGATGAGCAATTACCATTCGGACAGTTTTATCATATCAACACCGATAATGAAATTCCGTACAACGTTATGGGTGGTATGCAGGATAACGGCAGCTGGCGTGGACCGGCTTATATGTGGACAGAAGCTGGCATCCGCAATCCTTACTGGGAAAGCCTTTGGGGTGGTGATGGTTTTGATGTGGCTCCCGATCCTGAAGACAGCAAGTGGGTATATGCTATGAGCCAGGGCGGTTCCGTTGGACGTTACAATGTTACAACCGGTCAGCAGGAATTTATTCGTCCGCCTGCTCCCGATCCAAAAACCAAAATGCGTTTTAACTGGAACAGTGCCATTGCGCTTGATCCCAACGATCCTAAAACAGTTTACTTCGGCAGCCAGTTCCTGAACAAGAGTACAGATAAAGGAACCAGCTGGCAAATCATCTCTCCCGATTTAACCACCAATAATCCTGAACAGCAAAAAGAAGAAACAGGTGGTTTAACACTTGATATTACCGGTGCTGAAAACTATAACACCATCATGGCTATTGCACCATCGGCTAAAAACAAAGATGTAATCTGGGTTGGTACCGATGATGGTAATGTACAGCTTACAAAAGATGGCGGTAAAACATGGACCAACTTCCGTGGTAAAATTCCGGGAATGAATGTGGGTGCATGGATTACACAAATACAGGCCAGCCGTTACAACGAAGCGGAGGCATTTGTTGTAAGCAACGATTACCGCCGTGGTGATTTTGGCACTACTGTTTTCCGTACAAAAGACTTTGGTAAAACATGGGAAAATATTGCAGCCAATAAAGGCATCAGGGGTTATGCATTGTGTACAATCCAGGATCCTCTTCAGCCAAACTTAATCTTCATTGGTGCAGAACATGGTCTTTGGGTAAGTTATGATAATGCAAAAACATTTTCACAATGGACAAATGGTTTCCCATCTGTTTCAACATTTGATTTAACCATACAGGAACGTGAAGCTGATTTGGTGATTGCCACATTTGGCCGTGCATTGTGGGTATTGGATGATATCCGTCCGCTGAGAGCTTTTGCTGCAGCTAACGGTGCCCTGCCTTCGAAAAGAATCAGTGTGTTTGAAGCACCTGTTGCATACCAGGCTTCGTTTAAAAATGCACCCGGTTACGAATGGAGTACTTGGGGTTTGTATGAAGGTGAAAACAGGAACAGGGGAGCAATGATTTCCTACTTTGTAAAACCGGTTGATGCCAAAGACACCGCTGCAACAAAACAAAAAAGCGACAGTGTGTGGTTTAAAGTTTTTGATGAGCAGAACAAACAGATCAGGAGTTATAAACTAAAAGCCGATACCGGCTTTAACCGCACATGGTGGGGATTTGAAACAAAGGGCAACCGTCGTCCCGGATCACCTAAACCAAGACCCGGTGCACCTGAACCATATGGCGGCATGCAGGTATTTCCCGGCACTTACAAAGTGGTGATTTCAATGGGTAAGGACAGCGATTCAACCATGCTGACTGTTAAACCCGATCCACGCATTGAAACAAAGAAAGAAGTGTATGATGCGAAAAAGAAAATGATGGAACGTTTACAGGTAAGCAGCGATAAGCTAACGGAAGCGGTTGACCGTATCACTGAAGCCGAAGAAACCATCGCAAAAATTGAAGCATCACTGCGTGGTGTGGAAGGAAAAGAAGCCGACAGCTTACGCAAGGCAAGTGCAAACATGAAAAATGAAATCAAAAAAATAAGGGAAAGCCTTTTCGGCCGCAACGCAACCGACAGGCAGGGCATTACCCGCTATGCTGATATTACCACAACAACGATCCTGCAAAATGCGAGCTCGGATATTACAGGTAAGATTGCAGCACCTACTGCACAAACAGAACGACTTGTAACAGAAGCTGAAAATGCAGTAAAAGAATCACTCAAAAAAATCAACGAATTTTTCGATGGTAAATGGAAAGAGTACAGGAAGCTTGCAGAGGCTACTCCTGTAAAACTTTTCAAAGATTACAAGCCCATCGATTAATAGTGCAATCTGTAAAAAAAGCAAAACCACGGCTGTATAGCCGTGGTTTTTTATTGCAAATAAGTTGAGAGGAATAGAAATCGTGTTACGCTGTTGCTGCTTTCCGTTTCAGAATAATTGCAACAATCAACGAAACAATAATACCCACTGGCAGAATTTCCATGTAGGTCATCAGGCTGAAGAAAACCGGATTTTTATAATTCTCCCGTTGTGTATTCATTTGCTCAGTCAGTTTCTGCAGTTCAGCAGGTGAGGAACTTGCTTTTGCATGTTCAATGATCTGTTCAACATACCTGTCCATAAAGTCGGGCATCACAAAATGATAAACCAACGCCCATGTAATAACGTACATGGTTGAGGCAATCAGTGAAATGAGTACCCCGATTGTAAAAGCTTTTCCAAAACTGATGGCTCCACCGTTTTGCTGATCCCTGAAATTTTTCACCGCAACAAAAATGAGTGAGAAAGCCAGCAGCATACTCAGGTAACCTACAACCATTGAGCTCACACCTCCGCATAATTCGGGATGCCTGGACATATAAGTCATGCTGATTGCCATAATGGTTGAAACAACCAGCCCGGAAATCAAACCAAATACAAGTACATTCTTCTTCATGTGCTTCTTATTTAATTTTTTTAAATGGTCACATGTTATTCGCCAAAAAATTTTCATCGGTAGCTGGTATAAATTACCTCGAAAATTTTATGGCTCATATCATATAAAATAGTTTTGTGCCGTAAAGATGATAAGTCTGTTGCTGAAAGACCTCATACTAAAGTATGAAACTGCTGATTGAACAAAGAAATAATACCAAAGAATGAGGATCAGGCAATGAGTTTCAGTTGCCGTGCTTTATCAACTGCCTGTGTGCGGCGTTTTACATCGAGTTTTTCAAACAGTTTGGACGAATGTGTTTTAACCGTTGCAAGCGAAAGAAACAAACGGTCGGCTATTTCCTGGTTACTCAACCCTTCGGCCATCAGTTGCAGCACTTCTGCTTCACGGCTGCTTAATCCCAGCTTTTGGCGTTCGGCATCTAGTAGCTTCAACTCATCTTCATTCAGTTCTTTTACATACACATTCTTTTCAACGACGACTGTTTGGATTTCTGGTTTAGGTTTTACCAGCTTCAATGCAATCCATATACCCAGCCCGGTAAATACAATGGCAATGGCAAGAATATATATTTCGTAGGAATGATAAATAAGCACCAGTTTGTATTGCAATATCTGCAAGGCAAGCAGCAGTGCAACGAGTGCCGTTGCATAAATAATTATTAGCCTGTATTTGCTCAGCAGTCTGCGCATAGTGGCACTAAAATAACAGATTCTGCTGAAGGATGAAATAAGGTCTGTCGGCTTACTGCTGCAATTTACTTTCGCAAAATTTTTTCCATTGCCTTGCCTTTTGCCAGTTCATCCACCAGCTTATCGAGGTAACGGATTTTCTGCATCAGTTCTTCCTTAATTTCTTCGACACGATAGCCGCAAATAACTCCTGTAATTTTTGATGCGTTGGGATTGAAATGCGGAGCCTCTGCAAAAAAGGTTTCAAAATCAGTTTTATTATCAATGATTTTCTGCAATGCTTTTTGATCATAACCTGTTAACCAGGAAATGATGGTATCGAGTTCTTCTTTTGTGCGTCCCTTTTTCTCTGCCTTATTTATATAATGCGGGTACACACTTGCAAACGACATTTTATAAACTCTTGTATTGTCCATTGGAGTTATTGTTGGTTGGTAAAATTAATCAATCATTTTTTTTGTATTATTGAAATCAATGACAATATTATAAAGAAGAAGTTTGTTGATTATGCGACCAACAATGGCGTGGGATTTTATTTCCTTGCATAACGAAATTATTTTATCTATTTTTCAGCCACTTGAAACAAAACCACAATCATGAATAACCAACACTTGCTGTGTACAGTAATGTTCACGCTACTCTTCCTTCACCCTTTTGCCCAGCAAAAATCGTATAATCAAAACCAGGCACGCAGTAACCACACCCGTTCATTCATCAATACAAATGATGCATGGAACTTCGGGCTTAACAGTGGTGGAGCCTTTGCACTAAAGAGCAATGAAAATACATTGTTCAGGGGCAACAGCCTTGCTTCAAAATTTATGGGCCAGTATTATTTTGGCCCGGTAGGTATTGGATTAAACGGAGGAATCATCTCCGGTAATTTCAGTACGCAGGCCATTGATGCATTTATCACCGACAGAAAATTTACCGGCTCCACTTTTACAACAACCAATCCTTTTAATGGCTACCTGTTGCTGGGACCATCGCTCCGGCTTGGGCAACGCATTCAGCTGATTGCAGAAATCAAAGGCGGCATGTTTTTTAACCAGGGTGGCAGTTTAACCATTGCACAGCAAGGTGCTGTTCGTCCGCTTTATCGTTTTGAAGCAGGTAATAAAAATTTATTTCCCGGTTTTAACGGTGGTCTTTCCATTGCTTATCCTGTTGGCAACAGTTCATCCATTATGCTTACAGGTGATTACATGCACTCCTCTTCATCTGTACGCATGTACGATCCGCAACGGGGCATTGATGTACCTGTTGAGCTGAAAAAGAAAATGCAGCTGTTTACTGCAGGTATTTCATTTGTAAAAACATTTGAGATAAAATCGCCGAGAGATGCTGCAAGTGGACAGGCAAGTGGAAAGCGTACACATGAAATCAAAACTCCCCGTGATGCTGCAAGCGGACAGGCCAGTGGTAAAATGGCAACAACAAATGATGATGGTGGAAGTATCATCAACCCTGATAAACCGGCATTGATTAAATCAAAAACAAAATCAAACCAGTCGAACGACCGCACAACCAATCCTGCTTGCGGACCAGTTACAGTTAAAACAACCAATACCGATGGCACAACAGATGAAATGACATTTGCATGCCCCGATGATGCGGTGAATTATAAAACGGCCATTAACAGCATTAATAACGGAATGCCTAACCGCATCTCCATGAATGTTACTGTTCCCAAACAAACACAGGGAGCAACCTTTGGTGAAAAAGTAAACCAGGGTTTGCATGCAGCAGGTGGTGCATTGGCACAAGGTGCAGCTTTGAAACAAAATATTATTCATCGTGATCTTGCTGCAAGAAATATTATTTCAGGAAAAATTATACACAGTGCAGGTGGTGGCAGTGGAGGTATTGTTACCAATGCAGCAGTTTCAGGTGTATCAGCTCTCAGTGGAGGAAGCGGTGCTGCATCTGCATCATATGCAGCAACAGGACGAATGGCAGGTTCAAACACGCCCATCATCAAAGGCGCTGCTGTTCACTTTTATGCAAGAGAAGCAGGCAGTGGCATGGCTACCGGCCGCAGGCAATACAAACCTGCTTACTTCGATGGACAAACACAAACTGAAGTTTGCAATCCATGCATGGCAACAATCTCCAATCCTTTATACACGGGAACGAAAAATGAAGGAACCAATCCGCTTCATAAAGAGAACCGCATGGCAGCTGATGGCGGTGATGATGATTGCGATGGTTTAGCAGAAGGTTTTGATGTGATGCTGATTGACCGTACAACAGGTGCTGTTGTTGCATCCACCAAAACCAATCACTGCGGCGAATACTTTTTTGCCAATGTACCTGATGGCGCTTACACAGTTGAAGTAAGCGGTGCATCCACCATTGGCAAACAATACAATGTTTCCTTAACAGGTGAAAAAACAGATGTGGCAGGTGAAATCGTTGCTTCCAGTGAAATATGGCAGCATATTTTATATAACAACAATCCCAATCAACGAGCAGGCATCAGTACCTCACGCTCAAACATCAGGGACAAACGAAGCATTACTGTTACAACAGGCGATACCGATAGTGATGGCGCTCCTGATTTCTTTCGGGTGATGGCTGAATTTACCGATGGCACTTCAGGCGATATCAGCAGTCAATGCACAATCAATAATACCAGTCCAAAAACCATCATCATTCCATTTGAAAATCAAAACCAGAAAGCAAGCATCAACACAACACGATCAAACATCAAGCATCTTTCCATTTCAGTAAACGATCAAGGTGCAATTGATAAAGCCTTTGCTATTTTTGCCGACGGAACAAGTCGTGAAGTAACACAACTGGCAAACATCAAACCTCATCCTAATGTTGTGCAGCTCACAATTGCAACAGGTGATGTGGATGGTGATGGTGCTGCCGATCTTATCTGGAGCCCGAGAAGCAATGTATGCATCAGTGCAAAATCATCAGCTGAAAATAAAGATGAAATTGATGAATCAGTTTTCACAGCAACCGATGCATTCATCAGCAATCTTCCCATTGCTGTTGGCGATCTGGATGGTGATGGTGTTTCTGAAATCATTGCAGGAAAGAAGAAAACTTATTTTGAGAACGGTGATATTCCCACAGAAGAACAACGGCAGCAGGGAGCATCATTACTTGGCGGAGCGTTGCCCGGTGGTTCTGTTATCAGCTCAGCTTTACGTCCCGGTAATCCAATTGGTGGCATCAGCATTAAAGGTGGAAAAAATCCCGGTGGTAATTTAAGAACCGTTACAACAAATGAACTGGGAGAGTTTGAGTTTCCCGGTTTAACCAAAGGCGATTATACTTTCTCCACTGAAACAAGATATATTATTTCGGATGAAACAGATGTTGATGTCATCAGCAACGATACCACTACTGAACGCAAAGGCGATGTAAAAATCACTGCATCACAAAACAGTCAGTCGTTAAAAACAACAGTACCCAAACAAACACAGGGTACAAGCTTTGGTGAAAAAGTAAATGCCGGGCTTGCTTCTGTTTCTTCCTTAACACAAACTCTTGATGATATTGATGAAAAGCTGAACAACGATCAAACATCTGCACGTGCAGGTATAAGCACATCACGCAGTAATATCAGGAATGTAAAATCAACCCTTGCTGCTATTCAAGCCGATCTTGCAAATAATAACATAACAGAAGCGCAGGCAAAAATGCAAACACTCAACAACCAATTGCTTTCTTTACAGCAATCCTTACAAAATCTCGGCAATCAATACACATCCATTTCAAATGTGTTGAAAACAAAACACGATACGGTAAAGAATTCAATCAGTAATATCAGGTAAAGATTTGCTTCGTTTACTATAAAACAAAAAGTCCCGGTGATTACGCCGGGGTTTTTGTTAAGCGAATTATTTACAAGATACTCAACTGTGGAAAACATATTACCACATCAATGCTGCAAGTATAATTATTGCAAGTGCATGAATAACGACCTTAATAAAATTCTTCCTATCCACTTTAATTGACAGGTAAATGTTTCGTAGTAAAAGCACTGCAACAACAGGCATTAAGATAAATAATGAAAGCACCCCTAAACCAAGCGTGCAGGGTCCACTCGGGTAAACCCTATCCAAAATATAAACAACCGCTGCAGCAGCAAGATAAAATAACAGTGTCGGTCTGATAAATCGCAAGGTCAAAGTCTTTGTTTTAAACAGGTTTCGTTTAGCTAACTATCCTTACATAAATATAAACCATATCAGAACCCTGCAAAAAGGCTTTGTATTTGGTTAACCAAATCACCCTGCTCTTTTTAACAATTCTGTTTTCTCCGCAACTCATTCCGGCACGGTATTTTTGTTCTTTACTGCAACCATCAAATAATTCCCATGCGTTTACTTTTCTTCTTTGCTCTTTTGCTTTTCACCAATCAATCAAAAGCACAGGACTTTTTTATCAACAAGGACACCACCATCAATAACACGTGGAATATTCCAAAAGGCAGTATCATTAAATTCGGAAGTAAAGGTAAGATCAGCGGTACAGGCACCATTAAAGGCGGCATTATTGATGCAGCTTATACACAATGGATTTTTGATACATCGCTCAACGTTTTTCCCGAAGCCACTTACAGCAATCTGTTCAGTGCAAAATGGTTTGGTGCAGGGCAGTTTAAAGACAATTACCCGGCTTTGCAAAAAAGTATCAACACTGTATTAAACAACAGCAGCACATTGCATAATTTATTTATTCCACGTGGTGTATATGCTTTCAGCAAACCGCTGAAAGTTGAAAGCGTTTACAAAAGCAGTTTCAGCAACTGCAGCATTCATTTATTTGGTGAATCGTCTTTCTGGGACAGTGGTCAAGGCACTACATTGCAGTACACCTCCACAGATGGTTTTGCATTGGGCATTCAACTCAACAAAGGAACAGAGATCGATCATCTCACAATTACCGGCATGTTTAAAGCCCCGGAAGGAAATGATGCAGAATATTATGCAATTCCATTTGATCAGTTCAACGATGTAAATGGCAAGTGTACACCGCTTTATGCCGGGCTTGTTATTGACTACGACGGAAGTAAAAACGTAAGCGGTTCTACTGGTATAAAAATCCATGATATGAACATCGGCAATTTCACCATCAACTATCTTATCAGTCCGAATGGTAAAACCTTTAATGCCGATATCCTGTTGTTCGAAAACATCCGTTGCGGTAATGCAAAGGTTGGCTTTGCAACAGGGCAGGCACAGGAAAAAGGAAATGTTATCCGTGGTATTTACAGCTGGGGCAGCATCCACACTTTATACGTTGTTGGCAAATACGGTAAAGCACAGGCCGGCAGTTATACTATTGACGGTGGTAATATTGCCGGTCGTTGTATCCGTTTATTTGATATTTCGCAGGCTGGTTGGTACAGCAGCAACATCAGTAACCTGTTTGCAGAAAGTTTAGGCAGCATTGGCAACATCAGCACACAAATACCAGTAAACATCAGTAACTGCACTTTTCATTTTATGTATCCTTCAAAAGTTGGAAAACAGGTATTACTAAACAGCAATAGCGAAAAAGTGGTGTTCAGTAATTGTATTCTACGTTACTATGGTTTACAGGATCCAATGCTTATAAAAGGGAAAGCAACATTTAACAACTGTCAGTTCAGCGGAACCGTTGTTAATCAATAAACAGTTTTTTATAAAGCTGATCAATTAGCAGAGTCCAACATATGCTTTGTGGTAAACATTTTCAAAAGCAAAAAAACATCTTTCATTTTGCATCTCTAATTTCATCAACTTTGCGGCGGATAAATTCATTTGATGATTGCTTAAAAAAGTTTGTATGAAAACCGTCTGCCGTTTGCTGTTATGCTTATTTACCATAACAGCATTGTTTACTTCAGCATCTGCTTCCGATACATTACATGTTCTTTCGCACAGGGCACAAACAGTTGTAACCGACCCTTCCAAAGGCATCAACAGCTACAAACGCTGGGCTGTGTTTCCTTCTGCATCGCAACCCATCCGTAAAATTGTTTTGCATATCAGTTTCGGTTGTCCCGATTCCATGCGTTGTGCCGATTGGGATTATGTAGATAATGTGATCATTAAACGTGTTGGTGGCGTAAACGGTGAATCAAAAGATTTTGAAATTGCACGATTGCTTACGCCTTATGGCGGTGCATTTGCCAAAGAATGGAAGTTTGACTGGGAAGTTGATGTAACAGATTTCAGTTTGCTGTTAAGAGACAGTGTTGAAATTGATTATGTGCACAGCGGTTATGAACCCAACAAAGACCGTGGCTGGAAAGTAACAGTTGATTTTGAACTCATCAAAGGCAAACCTGCAGCCGAACCCATCAGTATACAAAAAGTATATGCCGGTAATTTTCTTTATGGCGACAGTACACGCAGCATTGAACAGGATTTAAAACCTTACACGTTTAAAAAAGAAGCAAAGGCTGATTATGCGGTGTTTAAAATTTATCAAACCGGTCATGGTGCAAATGAAGGAGATGAATGCGGCGAGTTCTGCAGCAAATACCGTGAAGTATATTTCAATGATCAGCTTATTGACAAACGCCCTATCTGGAAAGAATGCAGCGACAATGCATTATATCCGCAGGCAGGCACCTGGATTTACGACCGTGCAAACTGGTGTCCCGGCTATTTGCAAATTCCTGATCAGTATCTCCTGCAATTGAAAGAAAACAATCGGCTTGATGTAAACATGGAGCCTTATTTAGCTACAGGAAAAACACAGGCAGTTGAAAACATAACAGCCTACATCATTCAATACAAAAAACCAATCGCTGCAAATGATGTAGCCATTGTTCAGCTCATCAATCCTGCCACACAAATGGTGAACCAGCGTTTCAGTTCGGCTGCAATAAAACCATCTCTTGTTATTCAGAACAACGGAAGTAAAGTGCTTCATGCAGCAACCATCAGTTACGGAACAGCGGGCAATGCAGTTTATACGTACAAATGGAAAGGAACACTTGCTGCCGGCAAACAGCAAACCATTGAACTGCCTCACACAATCGACATCAGCAATGCAGTCAACCGTTTTGAAGTAAGCGTAACTAAACCCAACAATACAGCCGATGCATTTGAATGGGATAATAAAATGGCAGCAACTTTTACCGCACCTCCTGTTCATGCACAAAAGATTGTGGTTGCATTTAAAACAAACAAACAACCGCAGCACAACAGTTATTCCATCAGCAATACAAATGGCGAAACAGTTGCTTCACGCAGCTTTGATTCATTACAGAAAGAAAAACTCTTTGCTGATACAATTGTATTGAAAGAAGGTGTTTACCAGCTCAATGTAAAAGATACAGCCAATGATGGTCTTGAGTTCTGGTTCAATACTCAAGGTGGTTCGGGTTATGTTCGTTTGCTGGATGAAAAAGGAAACCTGCTTAAACAGTTTGATCCCGATTTCGGCTGCTGCATCAATTACACATTTGAAGTAAGTGCAGATACAAAACGTTTTTCACCGGTGAATACAAAACCGGCTGTGAGTTTATATCCCACACGTACAACAGGCATTACAACTCTTGATTATTACAGCGGCAAGGAAGAAGATGTGCTTGTACAGATTATTACCGATGAAGGAGCAACACTGGTGGAAGAGCACCAGTATAAAAAATTAAAAGCAGGAACATTTACATACAATCTTTCTTACCGTCCTGCGCAACGTTATTACCTGCGTGTGTATAAGAGTGGTGAATTGATTTACAACAAACGTATAAGAGTGGTTGAAAAAGTGAACTGAAACACGAAGACTGGAAGACACAAAGAAACACAAAGTAAAATGCCCCTCGGATGAGGGGCATTTGTTTAAGCTTATCTGTTTTCTTCTTTGTGCTTCTTTCTGTCTTTGCGTCTTCGTGGCAATTTACTTCACCCATTTTTTCTTCCACGCTTCATAAGCTTTTAATACCGATTGCGGTTCGTATGTGTACCAGCTGTAACCTGTTCTACGTTCACGCTCCACTTCTGCTAATGAATAAACAACCTTACTATCCCTGTTGCAGAACAGCGGACGGTGTGTGTTGAGTTCGTAAAATCTTGTCCAGATAGGAGGTGCAGCTGAATCAGTTATCACAACTCTGTCCTTGTTAGAAAAATGAAATGCAAACTGTACGGGTTCTGCATCAACTGTTTTTACACGGGTGTACAATATTTTGCTTTCATTAAACCATGCCACAGCATTCTGTACAGCATCAATTATTTTTTGTGAGGGATGATCAATGCTCATCAGCAACAAAACAATACCACAACTTTCACCATTGGAAATAGCAGGTGGTTCAAACTTTCTTGCCCAATCAGGCAACAACGTATTTTCATTATGCTGCTGGCACCAAACAGTTGGTTTGCCTTTATCATTGATCTGCATTTTCAGGATACAATCAATGCCCTTATCAAATGCTTCCCCGACTTTCTTCTTTCGCTTATCATCAATAAACGCATATTGAATTTTGTTTTCATTGATCTCCTTCAACAGTTTCATTACACCCACCATTGCATCATCATTGAATGTAATGTGCCTGCTGTAATTATTCTGTAGCGGATAATATTGCGGCCAGCCTCCATTGCTGTACTGGGCAGACAGAATAAAGTCGATGCCTTTTAATGCAGCTGTTTTGTAGCGTTCATCTTTTGTTACATAATACACTTTACACAGCAAGGCAATCTGCGAGTAAGTCGACCTGTTATCAAAAGTTGTATTCTCTTCTTTCTTTGTTGCAATCAGCGAATCTTTTTGTTCGGGAGTAAGAATGGCCATGATATCATAATTCTTTGGCCAGCCTCCATTGCTTCGTTGGTAGAGCAATACATTATCAGCAACTTCTTTTAATTGTGTTGCCTTGTATTTTGGCTGATTTTTCTTTGGCTGAATGATGGCTTCCTTATCAAATATATCATACCAGTGATGAGCATTGTCTTCAAACAAAGCCGTATCAATGAATTTGAATTCGGATGGCACTTGTGCTGTTGCATAACTGCTGCACAGCAGTAATAAAATTGCCAAAAGCAGTTTGCCGGTTCGTTGTGTAGTAAGCATACCTAAAGTTAAATGAATGACGAATGAATCTTTTGCAAAAAAATATCTGCACCTGATTCATGTCTTTAAGAACCAACGTGCAGATATAAAAATCAACCGGAATATTTTGAGCTGATTATTTTTTCAGTGAAGCCATGTCAATCACAAAGCGGTATTTCACATCACCTTTTTCCAAACGTTCAAATGCTTCATTCACTTGTTCAACGTTAATCAGTTCAATTTCCGCAGTAATATTATGCTCAGCACAAAAATCAAGTACTTCCTGTGTTTCTGCAATACCACCGATGTTTGAACCTGAAAAACTTTTTCTTCCGCCAACAAGATTAAATGCTGCTACAGGAAGTTGCTCAGCAGGCAATCCCACCAGCACCAGGCTACCATCCACTTTCAGTAAACGCAAATAAACATTTACATCATGTTTTGTAGAAACTGTATCAAGAATCATATCCAGTTTAGATTGTTGTTTCATCTGTACCGGATCTGTTGACAGCACCACTTCATCAGCACCTAAACGTTTGGCATCTTCTGCTTTTGCATTAGAAGTTGTGAACACAACCACATGTGCGCCCATTGCTTTTGCAATTTTAATGGCCATGTGTCCCAATCCGCCAATACCAATAATTCCCACTTTTTTCCCGGGACCTGTCTTCCAGTGTTTCAATGGTGAATAAACAGTGATGCCTGCACAAAGAATAGGTGCAGCTGATGGCAGATCTAATTTTTCGGGAACATGCAACACATAATTTTCATCGGCCACAATGGTTTCAGAAAAACCACCGAATGTATGACCGCCGAGATGTTTATCGGGTGAACCAAATACAATTGTGTTTCCGTTTTCACAAAACTGCTCTTCACCTTCCTTGCAATAGTCGCATTCCCTGCACGAATCAACAATACAGCCAATCGCTGCGAGATCGCCCACTTTGAATTTGCTTACATGCGCACCCACTTTTGTTACTCTTCCTACAATTTCATGGCCGGGCACGATAGGATATTTTGTTCCCTTCCAGTCGTTCTTTGCTGCATGCAAATCTGAATGACAGATACCACAATAAAGAATGTCAATTTCCACATCATGTGCCAGCACATCTCTTCGTTCAATGTTTAATGAATGTAATGGAGTTGTTGCTGCTTCTGTTCCAATAGCTTTAATATTCGTCATATCAATTTTGTTTTTTGTTTAAAGTCCTGTTGATTTTTCCAAAGCTTCAGGATAACGTTCGCCTAAAATTTTTATTTGCGCTGAAGCCGTTTCCATTTCCTGCAATTCTTCCTTTGTAAACGCAACAGATACTGAACCGATATTTTCTGTTAAGCGATGTTGTTTTGTTGTACCGGGAATAGGAACAATCCATGGTTTTTGTGCCAGTACCCATGCCAATGCAATTTGTGCAGCAGTGGCATTTTTCTTTTCTGCAAAACGGTTCACAAGATCAAGCAAAGCCTGGTTAGCTGCTCTTGCTTCTTCTGTAAACCTTGGTAAAATATTCCTGAAATCTCCTGCTTCAAATTTAGTGTTCACATCAATTTTACCGGTTAAGAACCCTTTTCCCAGCGGACTGAAAGCCACCAAACCAATTCCCAGTTCTTCAATTGTTGGAATAATTTCATTTTCATGTTGCCTTGTCCACAAAGAGTATTCACTTTGCAAAGCACTTACAGGTTGCACTGCATGTGCTTTGCGGATGGTGCCTGCACCTGCTTCACTTAATCCAAAATATTTTACTTTTCCCTCGCTGATTAAATCTTTTACAGTACCTGCCACATCTTCAATGGGAACATTCGGATCAACACGATGCTGATACAACAAATCAATCACATCAATGTTCAATCGTTTCAGTGAACCTTCAACTGCTTTGCGGATATGTTCAGGTTTGCTTGTTACACCAGCCATCTTTCCATCCTGAATGTTGAAACCAAATTTGGTAGCGATGATAACTTTATCACGGTAAGGAGCCAATGCTTCGCCTACCAGTTCTTCATTGGTGTAAGGACCATATACTTCAGCTGTATCAAAAAAGTTCACGCCCTGTTCAACCGCACGATGAATAAGGTTGATGGCATCTTTTTTTTCTGGAAAAGGATAGTAAGAAAAACTCATTCCCATACATCCCAATCCAATAGCCGATACTTCTAAACCGCTGTTGCCTAATTTTCTTGTCTGCATTTGAATTAATTTATGTTGCAAAACTCTGAAACACTGCAATTGATATTGTTATACAAATTACTGCTTTACTTACCATTATTACTGATTGAAGCTGTCTGTTCAGAACAACGCTTTCAGAATGTTTAAATTTGTATTGATTAAAAAGCAAGATCATGAGTGAAATCCATCATTTCAACAACATATATGAGATTAACGATCTCAACGGTCACAAAACCCTGCACCCGTTAGTAAGTGTGATTGATTTTTCAAAAGCCCCACCACGCCCATGGGATGGAAGTAAAAAGGTGAAAGTGAAATACGGCGTTTATACTGTTTTCCTGAAAGAAATAAAGTGTGGCGAATTAAAATACGGACGCAACTATTACGATTACCAGGAAGGTACTCTTGTTTTTTTAGCACCGGGGCAAATGCTGGAAATTGATTATACAGTTCCCAACTATCAGCCAAAAGGTTATTCGCTGATTTTCCATCCCGATCTGATTAAAGGAACCCCACTGGGAAAACATATACAGGACTATTCGTTTTTTTCATACGATGTAAACGAAGCCTTGCATCTTTCAGAAAAAGAAAAACGAATTGTACTGGATTGCTTTGCAAAAATTCAATACGAAATGGAACAGCCTGTTGATAAGCATAGCAAAATGTTGATTGCCTCAAACATAGAGTTGTTCCTGAATTACTGCATCCGTTTTTACGACCGGCAGTTTATAACAAGAGATACTGCACACAAAGGAACACTTGAAAATTTCGACCAGTTGCTGAATAACTATTTCTCTTCTGAAAAGCCTGTAACAAAAGGCGTTCCTTCTGTTTCTTATTTTGCTGACGAACTGCATCTCTCTGCTAATTACTTCGGTGATTTAATAAAAAAAGAAGCCGGCATTTCTGCACAGGAATACATCCAGTCTAAAATGATTGATGTGGCGAAAGAACGCATATTTGATCTGGATAAATCAATCAGCGAAGTGGCTTACGATCTTGGTTTTAAATATCCCCAGCACTTTACCCGATTATTCAAGAAAAAAGTTGGGATGTCGCCCCTCGAATACAGGAGTTTAAATTAAGCAGATTCATTTCAGCATTTTTCAAACAGCTGTTTCAAGCTCAAGTACCCTTGGTATTGTTTTTCCGCTGAATTCTATTGCAAGCAGGTTGCTTTCAGGAACGATGGTATTTGCTTTCTCAAATGCACTCCAGTTGAAGTGTACAGGTAAAACCACGTACCTGTTTTTATGATGATTGAGTTTGTGCTGCTCAATAAATTCATTTGCCTGCTTTTGCGAAAGCTCTTCATAAAACAATCGCACCGGTTTTATTTTATGCTGCAGGTAATAATCAATGGTGATGAGTTGCAGCAGTATATGATCATCTGGATAATGCAGCACAGCATATTCATACATCATGGCATACACATCTTTCAGATCATGTTTGTGAAAATCGCAGTGCTGTTCAAAATATTCACCCACGCCCAGTAAAAAATCAAACACACTGTATTGTGATGTTACATACCTGAGTGTATGACGTGTACGGTTGCGGTTCCAGTACACTTCCAGTGCTTCTTCCACCACCAGTATTTTGTTCAGTTCTTCTTTACTTAAATAATTGCTTTCAATGATCTGGTAAGGAGCAACGGGATCATACACATAACCATGCTCTTTGCTGGTTTGACGAACCGGTGTTCCTTTTAAAAATTTTAAAAAACCCAACTGCAGTTCAGGAGCAAACAGTTTAAACACTTCTTCAAAACTGTATTTTATATCGGCAAAATAATCAAGTGGTAAACCAACAATCAGGTCGAGATGCAGTTCCACCTTATCACGCACCTGTGCAATAATGCTTTTTGTTTTTTCAAAATTCTGTTTGCGGTTTACTTCAAGGTTTGCTTTCTGGTTCACGGTTTGAATACCAATTTCAAACCTGAACAAACCCTGCGGCACTTTTTCATTGATAAATTTGATGATATCCGGGTGCAGAATATCCGCTGTAATTTCAAATTGAAAAATATTCCCGGGTTTGTGATGATCAAGAATAAACTGGAAAATATCAATCGTGAAATCCTTCTTCATGTTAAAGGTGCGGTCGAGAAACTTGATCACCCGTCCATGCTGCATTAAATACAGCAGGTTGCGTTTAATATCAGCCATTGGAAGATAACGCACATTGTTATCAAGACTTGCCAAACAAAAACCACACTTGTACGGACAGCCACGGCTTGTTTCAATATAGCTTACTTTGTTGTACAAATCTTCAACCGGATCGTTGATGTAGGGGTTTACATCAATGAAGTTGCTCATATCATACATCACGCTCCGTTCATAAAAATGCACTTCACCGTTTTCCTTGTACACAAGATTGGGAACAGCATGCACATCAGGATAATGCGTTAAAAATTCATGAAACGGAATTTCACCTTCACCGCAAATAATATAATCCACAAAATCATGGGCAATCACTTCTTCCCATTCATAACTCACTTCAGGACCACCCAGTAAAATTTTAACGGACGGGTTGATGGCTTTTATTTTTTCTGCAACCTTTAATGTTTGTGTAATATTCCAGATATAACAGCTGAAAGCAACCACATCATACTCCGCACAGGCTTCCGCAATTCCATCTGCCTTTTGCCGGATGGTAAATTCTTTCCATGCAAGTCCTTCCTGCTGTTTATTCAGCTCATACAATAAGCGTATGGCCAGATTGAGGTGAATATATTTTGCATTAAGCGTTGTAAGTAAAATGCGCATGAAAAGAAATCTTTGCGCAAAAATAACGAACAGAGGTTCATTCCAAAGAACGCTACACTTATATTCTTTTTTCTTCTTTGTGCCTTAGTGCCTTTGTTTCTATGTGTTATTTTTGTTGTTCATGTACAAACAGCAACTCACCAAAGAGCAGGCCCATCAAAAAGCAAAGCATTATTGTGCTTACCAGGAGCGATGCCACAGCGAAGTAAAAGAAAAGCTTTATGGTTTCGGTCTGCGCAAAACTGAAGTGGAAGAACTGCTCAGCAAATTAATTGAAGAAGATTACCTCAACGAAGAACGGTTCGCTGTGCAGTTTGCCGGAGGCCGGTTCCGCATGAAACAGTGGGGAAGAGTTAAAATCAAATACGAACTCAAACAGAAACAGGTAAGTGAATATATAATCCGCAAAGCGCTGAAAACAATTGATGAAGACGATTATCAATCCACTCTTCAAAAGCTATACGAACAGAAGCAACAACAACTTTCTTCCGAAAAAAACATCTTCATCAAAAAACGAAAGCTGCAGGATTATTTATTACAGAAGGGGTATGAGCTGCAGTTGATTAATGAGCTGATGCGGTAAGCTGACGCTCTGTTTTTACAAAATACCCTCTTAACGGTAGGACCTTTGTGCATGCATCTTTCTATTTTGCCGGCAAAAACAACATGAAAAAAATGCTTTTCACACTGATTGTATCAGTGATAATCAGTGCTGGATTTTCTCAATCAAAAGATCACAGCGGCAAAGGTTTATACATCGGCACTTCCTATTCGCAGCCTAAGCATACACAATTTGATCAGTACATGAAAGTGGCAAGTGATTCTCTTCACCTGGGTAGTTCACTCATCGCTAAAAACAGTATTGGCATTCACGCCGGTTATTGCGGCCGCAGCGGGAATAATGAAGTAGAAGCAGGCGTTTCTTTATTTAAAACACTCAAAGCACAATCTGCAAGCACAACCAACGGTGCATCATCTGCTTTATCCGAAACCAATATTGATATTCATTTCGGATACAATCATTACATGGGTGCTTTTTTACTTGGTTTCGATGTTGGCGCTTTAAGCAATGAAGCAAAACTCACGTTTGGTAACAATGCCAACAGCTATCCTTTTGAATCATCGCCTGATAACAGCAACCCCTTTAAAGGTTATTGCATGTTTGTACGTCCAAAAGCCGGCTTCTTTTTCCCCTTCAAAAAATCAGAAGGCAACAGCGGCATTCGACTCAACGCCTTTTATGATCTTGGTTTAACTAAATACAAGTTCTATGACAATGGTGTTGTGAACCAGCAGTTGAAAACCTACAACGGCAGCAAACAATCATCATACAGCAATGCAGGTGTTGAGTTGATACTCTTGTTTGATGTTTCAAAATAACAGCTCAAAAAATAAAAAAGCGATCAGTACTGATCGCTTTTTTGTGCTAGGCCAACAAAAAACAGCATGCCTGTTCTCATGCAGCAGGAAGCATCTCTTAAATAAACCAATAAAGAGTAATGGATAAACAAATGAAGGAAATACTATCTAAAAAAATAGAAGCCTGGCCAGTGACAAACCTCATCCTCGAAATATTCTCTCTTCACTAACTACTACCGGCTATCTACTAACGACTTTCTTCTAACTTTTATCATCTTATTCATTCGGAATTAAAACTTCCAGCGTACAACCTTCTCCTGGTGCAGAAATCAAATCCATTTTACCAGAATAAAAATTCACCCGGCTGTTAATGTTTTTTAAACCAATACCATTGTTTTGCTTTTTTACATTGAAGCCAATCCCATTATCATGGATAAGAAGGTAAAGCTGGTTTCCCTGGAGTTGCAAACGTATAATAACCTCACTTGCCTGTGCATATTTAACAATGTTGTTCAGCTGCTCCTGTACAATACGATAAAACACCAGCTCCTTATTTTTATCCTGCAGCAGCAACTCAAAATCTTTATCAACGGATAAGTGGATGTCAATCTTATTCAGTTTATGTACACTTCCCGTAAGATCTTCCAGCGCTTTCTTTAATCCGTTAGCGCCAAGTGATGGCGTAACAAGTGAATGCGATAATTTCCTGATATCCTGGATGGCTTCTTCTAAATGCACATAGCTTTTATCAATCATTTCTTTGTTGAATGTATTTTCTTGTCTTACCACACCCAGGTAAAGTTTTGAAACACTCAGCAACTGGTTAATATTGTCGTGCAGTTCAAGCCCCAGTTCATTCCGTTCTTTTTCCTGTGCACGGATTGTTATTTCTGTAATCAGTTTTTGTTGTGATAATTGTTTCTCCCGCAGTTCTTCTTCCATTTTTTTCTGCTCAGTAATATCCACCATAATACCGCTCAGGCGCACCGGTTTGTTGTTTTCCATAATCACAGCCACAATATCACGCAGCCAGAGAATTCTTCCGTCTGCTGCAATCATTCTGTATTCAAACTGGTGCGATTTACCTTCAGCAGTGGCAGTTAAGCAATAATTAACAGCACGGCTCCTGTCTTCTTCATGAATATGCTGTTCCCAGAAATCCGGTTCACGAATCCAGCGTTCAACAGGATAACCCAGTATCCGTTCCGCCTGTTCACTTACAAAACTAAAAGCAAAACTCTCTGCATCGGCTTCCCATACAATCCCATCCACACTGTTCATTAATGTATAATAACGTTCCTGCGATTGCCTGATTTTATACTCAGCCATTTCTCTCCTTTCTTCATCAGCAAGTTTTTTTTCTTGCAGACTTTTCGCTTCATATTTATTAATGATAAAAGCTGTTACCCAAATCAGTACACCTAACATAAAAATAACAGCACATACAAACAGTGATATCCATACAACCACCGTAAACCGTCCTTTCAGCATACCCGCTAAAACGATATATCCCAATACAACAGCAATCACAATCATGGCAGGTAATAACATACGGGCAGCCTTACCACCTGCGTACAGTTTGGAAATTTCTGTCATAAAACCTTTCTCACTTTTTGCAACAAGTAATGCTGTTGAAATAAACATAAAGCAAATACCGGTATGAAACGACATGGGTTCAAAGGAAGGAACCACATAATAAGAACTGATATGATAACTGTAACCAATCACCGACAGCATACTTAAACCATTCACCGGTAAAGCCAGCCATTGCGATGCATGAATGCGGTTATTTATCAGCAGCAAAAGAGATAACCCGGTCAGTAAAAAGGCAATGGCTGCATGAAACACAAGATTATTGGGATAACCATTATAAGTGGTCGTTTGCAGTTCTGTTGTAAACAGCAGTCTGTCAATACCAGCATCGTATAAACCAGTAACAGCAAAAATCCGCAGCAATGCAATCAGTATCACCAGCATGGCACATAATAGGGCCAGCATCCGTTTATAGCCCTTCTCCGCATACAGCAAAAAAGAAATGGCACAAAGGATAAATGCAACTGCCGCCATGGGATTCATGGCAATCATTTTGGGCAAAATCTGTTTCAGGAAAATGCTGTTCACCTGCCAGCCTCTCAGCACAAGCAAGGATATAACAAGAACAATAATTGCAGAGGATCGGGTAATGTAAAAGCTGATTCGGTTCAAAGGATGGATGTTGGGTTTAATGTTGGGCAATATTAAACAGAATCAACAATAATGGATTATAATTTTTTTTATTTCGCCAATAAAAAAAGCGATCAAAATTGATCGCTTTTACGTGGTGTGGCAAGGGATTAGCTCTTCTTATAAGACAGATATGGACATATTCGGACATTGGCTGACATTGTACTACCTGGGAGAGGCGTTTGAGGAATAGAATCCGGGTAAGAAACAGGCTTTCTGACCGATGTTACCAACTGTATGAATACGGTTTTTTGATCGGCTCCAGGGTTTCCCGGTCGATATCCTGCAAAAGCTCATCCGGAGTTTCGGTGAAAGGGTCATACCAGTCTGCCTTTCCCCTAGCCCACGAAAGCCAGGATTGCAATTCATCGTCGAGTTTGTTTTCGGCCTTTGCTTTGGCTTCTACTTCGTCGATATAATTTCTGAGGTTGACAGCCTTATGCCAGCGGGAGGATTTGAGCAATGTATTCTTAAAATTGAGAAGGTCATTTTCCTTCCTTTTCTCATACTCTTTTCTGATTCTTTCCTGTTCTTCCCTTATTTCCTGCTCTCTTTTCCAATGAAGTTCCCGTTCTTTTTGCTCATGTGCGACCAGCTCCAGTTTGGCAATAATCTTAGATAACATTTCTTCAATAAGTATCGTTCCATCCTTCCATTCTTTATCGTGGTATGTTCCAATCTGAAAAGCCAGTATACCCGTTGGACGATACTCTGTACTATCATAGTGGGTTCCTTTTACGATTTCTTTTTTAAGTTTTTCTCTGAATCTTATTTCTATTTTTTGGCCATCAATACGAACATATGTCTTGTCATTTTTGATTTCAATATCATGCCCTCTTTTTCTGAGCGCTTTAATTAGTGTATCCATAAAACGCAAGGCTCTTGGGATATTAGGCTTTGCAACCCGAATGTCCAGCTCTTCTCTTTCACAGCTTACCATTCCGTTATGCTCATAACGATCCTTTCTGTTCAGACTTTCTCTTGCCGCAATAATTAGTTCATCCGGCTTGCTGAGTTTCTCAGGAACTGATAAAGCTGGTTGTATTTCCTTTTCAATTTGCTGCTGAAGAATTTTTGAAGGTGAAGGAGTAGCAGCTATGTTTTTCATTTCTTCAGTTCTTAAACTTAATGTTACTTCCTTGTCGCCATTGTAATTGGCTGACAGCTTTGGTTGATTTGTCTTCTTATTGAATTTGAGTTTCTGCCAGTGACCGGCCTTGGGCAATGGTATTTCCATTTTAACACAGATCTTCCGTAGCCCTACATCAGAGATCGCATATTTTTTGGAAAGCGTCAGCAGCGGAACCGACCAAACTAAATCATATAGTTCGTTACGGGTGAATGTTTCTTTTTCCATAAACTTATTTTGAATTCAATAGCCAGTTTCTCCAACTCAGCCTTTTTTTAGTCCATGAAGTTAACCCGGATTCATCCGTTATTGTTTGGTTACGGGAATTTGAACATTACGGAGCATTTGCGGAGGGATTGAGGAGCCGTTGAATTTGATGCGGTGCAATTAAGGAGCTATAACCCCAGCACTTTAGCCCTTTGCTGTATCAATTGGAGGTATTGCTCCTGCAAGGAATTATCTATAAAACTCTGGGGAATAAACTGCAACCAGCTTTCAACGGCATTGGCAAATTTGCCGTACATATTCTGGATCGCTTTTTCTTCCAACACCTTGAAGGAAGAAAAGACGATATCAAAATCTTTACGTAGCAATTTTCTTTTTTTGCCATTGAAGTTCAGCGCCAGCTCTTCATTATCTCCCTGTACCACCAATGCGGAAGCCACCATATCATAAGCCGGGGATAAAATAAAACCGGTGCCCGGCTGCTCTATCAATGAAAAGTTTTTCAGGTGCATGTCGGCATTACCGGTCAGAAAGGAAAACAATACCTGTTCAAAAAAATTGATCAGGTCCAGCACCGGGTTAGCGGAGTATTTCAAAATGGCTTTCCCGATCTGTTCATACGATCCTTTGTACTTGTCCTCGGTAAGCCGTTCTGTTAACTGGCACATATCTTCCATGTGCAGCTTGCTTTTTTTATGGCGGTCGATTCGTTTGGTAATGTAGGCAAGATTACCGCCCTGCATTCGTATCAGTGAGTGAGGTACGGTTGCTATTCCTGCCAGTTCTGCCAGGTGCATGGTAAGGTCTTCCAGCTCGGGCAACTGCGGGTATTGTTTAGTAGGCGGTTTTAAAATATACCCTCCCCATAAACCAACAATGGTAAACCGTTGCGGCGTTTTTTGCCCTTCTTTTTGCTTACCTGGTTTTTCTATGTCCAGGGAGAGCTTGGGTTGTACACCGGTAACAGCCACCTGACTTTTAATCACCTGTTCTCCCAGCTCCAGCATCTGATCTTCGGTATAAGGCAGTATCGGCGGCTCGGGTTTACCAAAGATCTTCCGGCTGCAGGCAGGATGAAAATCAAGCTGTCCGTTTTCCAGTTTGTTATAGCAATACAAACAGTTCATCATTTTTCTTCTTTGGCTTCAACAATACTTACTGCACCAATACAATCTTTGCAGCAGGCTAATAAAAGTCCCATCCTGTCACGCTCGTTCAGCTTCCAGTTTTTTTCTGCTACTTCCAGTAACCATCCTTCGGGAATCAATCCGTCAAAAAACGGGATCATCGTTTTGCTGTTGTAGGGTTTGTCTGTCAATGGCAGGGTAAGACTAACGGCTTTTGCGTGTGCTGCATTAAGGTAGGCAGCATCATACCAGAAACGGTAACCATCTTCCGTTTCGGAAAGGTAGCCCGCTGTATGACCATTCATCAATATATTAGCTTTCCTCATGGAGAAGTGATTTTCGGTTAACAGGTACAGGGCCCAGTTCATGCCCAAAAAGTTTCAGCACCTGGTTTACCTTATCCATTTTAAGCGTGGTTTTTCCCTGCTCCACGTCTCTTACAAAGCGCAGGCCCACACCCGCCTTAGCGGCCAGCTCAGGTTGAGTGAGATTAGCTTGTTTGCGCTTGTCCTTTATGAAACGGGATAATGTGTTGTTTTCGTTTTCCATTGTGTACCCTTTCGGGTATAAAGTTAATAATATAATTATAAATGTACCCTAAAGGGTATATTATTTTAATAAACAAACAATATTATACCTTAAGGGGTATAAAATTAATTTGTAAAATACTTTCTACTTTCATAATTGTTCAATATATTGCACTAACAGAATCAAATATGGGAAGGATTCCCATATTAAAAGCGGGGGCAACGCTATACAAACTGCATATTCAAAATGACACAGTCTAAAAATCTTCCAGTTCTTAAAATCGGAGACCGGGTAACGTTTGACACAGATCAGATAGAATTATTTAAAGCTGAAACAAGCAGTGAGGATAAAGCTGTAAAGCAATACCAGCAACTGGTGCTCGGTGGTGTTGATCAGGTTGGCGTAGTAAAGGAACTGGGTGGTAATCTTACAACGGTATCTTATCCCGATGGATGGGATTTACCGGTTCCTACCAAATATCTTATTGTTTTACCTTAGAAATGAAAAACACTGTTATGACAAAAAAGGCCCGGCCTACAGATGAACATATTAGAAAGTATCGTGAAGAAATTGGCGAGACCATACGTTCATTCCGGGAAAAAAGAGGATATAGTCAGGATGAACTGGCAGAGATAATGGATGTGCACCGGTCAACAATTTCAAAGGTTGAAACAGGCAAGTTTTCAATAACAGTGGATTACCTGACAAGATTTGCGTGGTATCTGGATTTTAAATTTTCCGTCATTGAAAAGTAGAGAATAACATTTTTCATTTTGCATGAAAGAGAATTCATTAGAAAAAAGGTTCATTCGAGATGGTAGAGCCCCGATTCCGAAAAAAATTGCGACGTCTTGGGTAATGAGTGCTAACAGGTCAAAGAACACTAAACCAGAATTAGTTTTTAGAAAATCGATTTGGTCAATGGGAATTCGGGGTTACAGGCTTCATTGGAAAAAAACACCAGGTCAACCAGACATAGCATTTCCAAGCAAAAGAGTGGCGGTTTTTATTAATGGATGCTTTTGGCATCGATGCCCTAAATGCAGACTACCAATTCCTAAAATGAATTCAAATTTTTGGAGTGAAAAATTTAAAAAAAATATAGAACGAGACAAATCAAAAATCTCTTTATTGAAAAAAAACGAATGGAAGGTATTAGTTGTATGGGAATGTGAATTAAGGGACAATCTTAAAGCTTGTGTTGATGAATTAAAACTGTATTTGAGTAATTAACCGAAATAAAATTTATCAAAAGAACTTTTAAATAATTGCATATTTAATGAGCCGACTAACTGTAATAGATCTTTTTTGTGGGGCAGGAGGTTTTTCTGAAGGGTTTCGGCAAGAAGGATTTGAAATAAAGATGGGAATTGATCGTTGGGAGCCAGCAATAAAGACTTTCAACCACAACTTTGAATTAAACTGCCCCGTAAAGAACATTCTCGATTTTCAAGACAGTATCGAGGAGATCGAATCTCTCCCGGATACTGACATAATTATTGGAAGTCCACCTTGCGTGACATTTTCATCATCTAATATTTCGGGGAAGGCCGACAAGACTTCTGGTATAACTTTAACCCAAATATTTTTGAAGATAGTAGCTGTAAAAAAATGGAAGCCAGGCTCCAAATTGAAAGCTTGGTTTATGGAAAATGTCCCAAGTTCAATAAAACATCTAGGAAATGAATATACGTTTGAAGAACTAGGCTTAGGAGATTGGGCTGCAAAAAATAAGATTGGAAGAACCAAAGTGGCTATAAAACTATTAGGGAATCAACATATAGTCAATTCAGCGGACTATGGGAGCGCTCAATGTAGAGAAAGAGTTATAGCAGGTGAGATTGTAAATAAAAAGAAGCTCGTCATTCCAAAAACAACACATATAAACCCAGAACAAACAAGTGAAATATTGAAATCATGGCGCTCTCTTAAAGATATCAAAAAAGCCCTTCCAAGCCCATATTCCAATTTTAGTACGAGAAAGGTTGTTGATCCAAATTATCCTGGGATAGAACTTAGTCTAAATAAGGTAACTGATCATTTTTATGACACAGGCCTTTTTCAGTGTGAATGGAAGCAATCAAAATTCTTAAAAATCAATCATCCCTATATGGGGAAAATGTCCTTCCCAGAAAATGAAGACAAACCAAGTCGAACAATTACAGCTACCAAAATAGGCACCTCGAGAGAAGCAATAATTTACCGATCGGAATCAGGTCGAATAGGAAATGGCGAATTCAGGACTCCAACCGTTCGGGAAGCAGCTTGCATTATGGGATTTCCAATCACTTTTCAATTTCTTGGAGGCGAAACAACAAAGTGGCGGCTCGTAGGTAATGCCGTATGTCCATCAGTAGCAAGAGCATTTGCTAAACAAGTTCGAATAGAGCTAAGGCTTGGGAAACCAGAAAAATTATTTTTAAGCTCTGAACCACGTCTTGAAAATATCAATAATCTGAACACTTTTTCGCCAAAAATATTTCAGACTCCACCCAAAAGAAATAAAGGGTCAAGATTTAGGCGACATCCATTTAAAGATGGAAATATTACAGTTACATTATCAAATTACGATATTAATAAGAATGGGAAAAATACACGCAAATGGAGAACTTCAATACAATATGGAAATGGTGAAGGATTCCCAACATTTAATCTGCCAGATGGTTTCTATAAAAAAATCGAAAGAACCATTGAAAAAGAAATACATGGATTTGCTTTTCTCGAAATTATTAACAACGGTTTCTCAGAGAAAATAGCAAAAGGGGAAATACTTCAGGAAATGTATGAAGTTCAAAAACCAAAGAAAATATATTTAGAACCAACGACACTAATTGAAAAAATTGCAGAGATTATTGAAAACCTAAAAATTGAAAACGAAAAGTTCGAACAAAATAATACGATTATATTTAAGAATAAAGAAAATGTGCCATTAAAGCAGCTATTTGCTCTTTATGCCATTAATAAAATTGCTACAATAGCAAATAATTAATTAATGCCTGTAAGATTTCACCCATTTAACCCGATTGATGCTTTGGAAAAAATAATCCTAAAGCAAGATGGATCGCCATTACAGGGTGAGATTGACATTTATAGAAAACTTCATAATGACTTAGCGTCAAGCCAAGAAGAATGGGATGTGTGGCATGATTTAAAGCTCCCTGAACATTCCGATTGTTTCAATTATTATAAGAAAACTTCTGCTCAAATAGATTTTCTTATTCTCTGGAAGGAAGGCGTCATGGCACTTGAGGTAAAAGGTGGTTTTATTTCTACCAGAGATAATAAATTTTATTATGGAAAGCATTTTGAAGACGAAATGCGGCAAAACCCATTTAAACAGGTAGAAGGTTACAAGCATACGCTAAAAGATAATATTCTCAACAATATAAAGGGCTGTTTCTTTTGCGAAGCCGTTGCTTTTCCTCATGTCAATTACCCTTTTGAATCGAAACTTATAGATAAAAATCTTCTATGGACTGACTACACGGCCGCGAATCACAGTAATTCAATGGAGATATTTATTAAGAATGTCTTTGCTTCTACAAAGCTCAAACACAAGAAGCATTTTAGAACGTATTCTGATTTATCCATAAAGCAAATTGAGGCCGTTAAAAAAATATTAATCCCAATCATTGGTGACCGTAATAAATTCACCAATATCGACACTCTAAACTGGCTTGGGATTCAAAACATCGAAATACTTGAAGGGCTTTATAAGAATTCCAGGATTATGATCGAAGGCCCTCCTGGTAGTGGAAAGACCACCATAGCAAAAGCGTTTATTGATAGGCAATTTGGTAAATGTGGGATCTATTTATGCTGGAATAATTTTTTGAGTCACTTTACCAAGCATCTATTGAAGACTAGATCAAACGGTGTTGATATTGAGGTCACCACTTTTTTTCGATTCATGTTAAAGCATAACCCTGATCTTAAATATGAGGAAGTAATTCGTCTAAATGAATCTCAATTTTACGAACTGTTTAAACAAACCATTAGTAAATTGGAAAGGACGAATTCTTTAAAGCAATATGACTTCGTGGTTATTGACGAAGGACAGGATATTCTTGACAGAGGGTTGGACTTATTCATTAATAAATTTTGTGGCTATAACGGTAATGGGTTGAGCAACGGTAGTGCCTTAGTCCTGTGTGATATTGATCAAAGTTATTCGGCAAGCGGCAGGAATGTGATGGAGCTTGCTGATTTACTAACGGAATATTTTTCGCACTTTAAATTGAATGATGTTAAACGCAGTGCGCAGAATCCTGATATTAGAAAACTCTCATGCGAGCTTTTGGATTCTCCAAAAGCCTTGGCAGCCGATAGTTTTTCAGTTACCTATCCCAATATTCCTGTGATAGTTCATAGTTCCCTTGAAAGCGTTAAGCGCCATTTAGTTCAAGAAGTTCTGAGCTCGATCCGCAGTGCAACTTCTTCTCTTCGTGGTGAGGATTGTATTGTTTTAATAGAATCTTCTCTTCTGAAAGGAACATTCAAAGGACAACCTGATATGAATTATGAGTTGACGATAAAAGATATTGAGGAGTTAAACGAAAATAATATTGCTGATACTGCTAACAAACTTAGATATACCTCCATCTTGAAGTATAAGGGTCTGGAAAAGAAAAATGTTTACCTGATAATTACAGAACCGTCTGAATTGAATAAGTATGAAATCTTTGTGGGCATCACTCGAGCGATTTACAACGTAGAAATTAATATTGTAAAACCGTGAACAAAGTATCACAGCATATCAATGAACATATTGATGCCTTCATTTCAGGTAAGGATACTGTTTTCGATACCATTTTCAATGAAATTCAGAATAGTAATAAAGACCATTATAGATTTTTGCTGCTATACATTCATAAAATTTTGCTCGCATCGCAGACTGAAAGCACAACTGGCTTAAGGGCACTTCATCTTCATTTTGAAGGGATACTTGAGGATAGTACAAAAAATTTAATCGCAGAATTTTTAATTGTCAGGGCTTTTCTCCTTGAACTTGAAAAGGACAATTGCGAAACAATAAATGAAAATTTACGAAATGAAATTGCAAGAATCTCCAAAGAAGTAAATCAAGACTTATTTCTTCCAACAGATATAAGTAAAGCAAAGGAAAATAAAATCAGGCAGGAAAGAAAAGATTTGCGAGGTAAACTGAAATTCTATCTGGCATTGAACGATAAGGCTACTTTATTTCCTAAAACAATAATGAACTTGCAGACTAAAACTCATAGACCTTTGGCAGAATTATTCAAATCAAAGGCTTATGCGATCAGCCTACCTGAATTTTCAAAAGTAAATTCATATATCGTTCTTAATACAGAAAGTGGAATTAATCAGTTGGACGGCTTTGAAAAGTTAGTCGATAATCTTGATGACATTATACTTTTTGATTGTGAAAGAAAAGGGGATTTTCTTGAATACAGATATAATTTATTGCAAGAGTGGAATGCAGATAATGGGACGTCTTTTAAAAATCTTTTAATATTGACTTTTGATAAGGATGAATCGAACATCAATAGGTTAAAAAACGCAATCAATCGAATCAAAGATCGTTTCCAAATACCGAAAAATAGCACTTATACCATAACAAGAAATGAACGTACTCACCTATTAAATAATAAAAAGGACAATTTAATAGGTGTGAATTTTTGTGGAGACTGTAATTCAACTTTTTGGGAATTGTTTGAGTTGGAAGCTGGCATTAGAGATTTGTATGAGTTAAGATCCATTAAGATGCTGAATATTTATTCCCTTACGCTTGATAAGGAAATAAAGCAATACATTTTAGACGATATTTTTTCTCCAAGTAAGCAATCTATTTTTCTTTCAAGTGATTCAAAGCAAGCTCTCCTGAGATGGTCAGATGAAGACGTAAAGACGATCCGCGATACCCTTTCGAATGCTTTGGATTTGGTTATCCAAAGCAAATTAGCTGTTGAATTCAAGAAATTTCTCCATGATGATTCTACAATTGTACTCCCAGAAGACGTTCTTAAGAATGACTTCATTCGAAACAGAATATTTGATGTATTACAACTTTCAAGAAGAAATAAATTACTTTCTTGGGATAGCGTTGATGTTTATTCGGATAAGCCCATTTTAATTTTGGCATACAGAGATCAAGGGAGATTTCAGTACTATTTTTACCCAAATATTTTGGAATGTATTTTCTATAATTCATCAAGCGTTAATGCAGTTTTTTTATCGATCTTTTTTAAAGCGCATTATGAATGGGCATCTTACAGTCTACAAAGAGATAGATGCAAATACTTAACACATGAGATAAGGCAGGAACGTTTCGATTTCTCAAACCTTGAAAAAGAAATAACTTCCTTAAAACCCTCTAAACCAGACACGGCAGATTGGGATTTAGAGAACGAATACGCTGCTTCCGAAAGTCGAACAGTAGTGAAAGTCAAGTTTAAAAGGATAAGAGGTGCCAGAACTTTCACAAAGTCTGATTTATTTATTCTTAATTACGGTAGCCAGCACACATACAGAATTGAACGTATTGAAGATTTAATGAGTATTGATCTCGCCGAAGAATCACTAAGTATTCAACGCCTTGATGAAATCCAGGAGAAAATTAACATCTATGAAAAATTAAACACCCTAAATAACTCAGAAGAAGAATTAGAAGTTATTCGGGATCAATTCAAAATTGATGACAAAGAACCAGAAAGGCTTTGGAAAATACAATTACAGAGAAAATCGGGTGAGAAAGGAGAAAGAGAATCTTATACGGAGCTTGACGCGTTCCTTAAGACAAAAGGGCTAAATATTGTTTCCTTCACGCATTTTCAACATACATGGGCAAATCCTGAAAGCGATTCTCTAACTCCTCTAAGCAAAAAGGTTTTCGTTGCTCTTTGTGAGTATTTAGGAATACCCAAAACATATTTCATAATCATGCAACGGCTTAAAAATGCCTCTAAGCAAGCGACAAGACAGAGTACTAGGCAAATGAATTCCCTTTTAAAAGATTTGTTCAATGATCGTTGCTTTGATGCGGATGCAAAAGCTAAGGAAATATTGGAAGGAAGACTAGATTATTATAAGAAAAAGCATCCTCTGGACGAAATTGGCATTAATGAAAATTATTTACTCGAAAATCTTGTGACCCTGGTTGAGCTGATTCAACCTGAAATAAAATTACTTGAAGTGGAAACAATTGAAACTGTAGAACAATGATAAAGGAAAAGAGAGATTCGCTGGAGAGGTTTATTCGTGAGCAAACTATTGGGCCAGGGATAAACGGATATAGGTTTGTGGATTTGGAGAATGAGATAATTGTAAAATCTAACATCTCCAAGCTATTTCCTATTGATTACTCAAATGAGATAATTGACATCGTACCTGCGGCAGTTTATGGAACAGGCGTGTTATTCCCAGATGAAGTCAAGCAGCTTGAGGGCTCCAACATCGAGTATGTAAACAATGAAATTATTGAAAATGAAAATGAAGGAGAAGAACCTGATTCTCAGAACTCGAGCGCTCCCGACGTCGAGGAGCCTGATACGATTCAGCTTGATCAAATGTTCCCAAAAATAATGGGATTTACCTTTTGCTTGGATGAAAGTGTACTTCAAGATAAAACACTTGAAATCAAGTTGCAGGCAAGGTATTATAGAAAATTAAAAAAAGACAAGGAAGGAAACTTTAATAAGAAATACGCTTTACTGTGTGAAGTCGCGAAAGCTGAAATCGAAAAATTCATAACTCAATTTGAATTGACGGCCTTCAATATAATTTCCATTGGTGAAAATACTTTTATAACACTTAAAAGAATCGTTTCAGAAGAGGTTACGAATGTGAAAACTCGAATTCGAGCCATACAAAAGCAGATCGCCGAAAGTATTTATGACAAAGTAATTTCTATTGCTGCCTTACCTCGATTAACAAAGGCAAATAGTCATTTAAGTAATCTAAAGTCAACTATATTCTACGAACTGAAAAATTCGGTAGTTGATCAAAATCTTAGAAAATCTCTGTATGATATAACACAAGAAATTGAACTTGCAGAAAATATTACCGATCATTTCAGAAACATTTTGGATGCTAATTCAGGAGGATATGGCCTTTGGAAATCGGAATTAATCGAAAGAATAATTAGAATTGAAAATATTGATTTTCCTGCAAATGCTAAGAAAAAATCCTATCTCTATTTTAGAAATGATTTTACAGAAACCATACGTATCTTATCACTGGATGGGGTTGAAGTTAGTCAAGGCCTGAATGACGTTTTTATGAATATTATAGATAACAAAGAAAACGATATTGCTTCGTTGTCTTTAAACATCCAAGTGAGCAGGGATTCGAGAAAAGCGGACAATAAGATATTTGTCAAAGTTCAATTAATCAATACAAGCACAGCATTTGATGAATCTAAACAAGAGGATAACCGCTATTATTCAACATTTAATGAATTGGTTAATCAAAAGTGTTTCTTTGGGGTAAAACTTTCATGTACCAACAAGTATCTAGTTCCATACAATAGTTTCTCTCTAAAAAATCAAGAAGGCTTTTATAATGAGGATACAACTACCGGCTTCATTTATGAGCAATTTAAGGACTACGGTGTAGGTCATGGTTGCTCTGTTAAATGGGATACGGCAACTAAAACTGTGGAAACTGAATATGTTCCACATTGCGATACTCCCGATGTTGACCCCGTACCAAGAAATAAAAGCACAGCCTCACCTGCCATAATGGAAGAAGGTGAATTTAAAGATGCTTATTTTTTGAGCAATTCAAAAGCACAAGAGTTTAAATGGTTATCGACTTTTTCAGCCGCTAAAGATTCTGAAATTTTGTCAGCCCTTAATGAATTTGTTGATGCCTATGGTAAGTGGATTGAAATTAAGAGAGGAGACCATAAGAAAGGACTTTTAACTGACAGCATTGCAAAACAAGAATTGGATAAATGCGAAGGGGATTTTTTAAGGATGAAAAAAAATATCCAAACCTTTCTTTCCGGTAATAATAATAAGTCTAACCTGGAATCCTTCCGTTTAATGAATGCGGCCATGTTTATGCAACTATGGCATTCGGTAAAAACTAAGAGAGATGAAGTGCACTCAATTATGGAAGACACTTCTTTTGAAACTTTTAATTTTGATTTTTATAGTCAAAAAGCTGATGACAAACTCTTTTCTCCATTCAAGGAATCTGCATCCTGGAGAGCCTTTCAGTTAGCGTTTATATTACTTAATCTCGATGGTATTTTTCATGATAAAGAAGATAAAAAGTGGGAAAGGAGAAATGAATGGGTTGATCTCGTTTGGTTCCCAACAGGAGGAGGAAAAACAGAGGCATATTTGGGTCTGATAGCATTGACTATTATAAATCGCAGAAGATTACATGAAAACAAAGGTGGTGGAACCGCAGCGATAATGCGATACACGCTGCGACTTTTGACCTTACAACAATTCCAAAGAGCTACTCTTTTGATCATGGCCTTAGAATTAATTAGGCGTTGGGAAGGTAAATACAATTTAGGAGCCGAACCGATCAACATTGGGTTATGGGTAGGAAAAAACTCTATTCCAAATACAAACGAGGATTTAATCAAAGAGTACGTAAAATTAAATGACAACCTAGAGAATAAGATACCATTCACTGATTGTCCTTGGTGTAAATCAAAGATAGTTGGTGAAACAGCGGAAGATTTGAAAGCGCCTGATATATTTTTAAAGGATCGTGTCCATTTGAAATGTGCAAATATAAAATGTTCATTCTCTTTTGGAACTGGAAGAATCTCTCACAAGAGACGTGATCAGGGGCCAATTCCGGTTAATCTATCTGATGAAACCATCTACCAGCACCCACCTACATTATTGTTTGGAACAGTTGACAAATTCGCACAATTGGCGCATAAGGTAAATGGAACTGATCAGGGGCGGAATAGTGATTCAAGGAGGATTTTTGGTAGAGGAAATTGGGAATCCGGCAAGCCCAAAGAAGGATATTTACCTCCCGATCTAATCATCCAGGATGAATTACATCTTTTACTTGGGCCGCTCGGCTCAGCGGTTGCCTTGTTCGAATCGGCAGTTAATCAACTTTGCACGAGAGAGGATGGTACTCGTCCAAAAATTATTTCTTCGACTGCAACGACACGAAATACTGGACTTCAAATAGCTGCACTTTTTGACCGAAAGGTTGACTTATTTCCCAAGCCAGGTGTGGAATGTGATGACTCTTTTTTTGCTTTCTACAAAAGAAAATACTCGGATAAAAATAAAAGCTCGTTTGAGTATTTATCAAAAAGAAGATACATAGGCATTATACCAACTGGAAGAACACAAATATGGATGCAAATGAGGCTCGCGGCCATAATAATGACTCATAGAGCGTTTTTTGAATTACAAAAACTTGGAACAAACCACCCTATAGATTTTAATTCCTACATAGACTTTGAGAAAGCAATGGATTATTATCACACAATCCTTTCTTATTTCAACAGTGTAAAAGAAGTTGGTAAGACACAATCCCAAGTGCAATCATATATTCTCAAAGAAGTAAGAAGAGTATTTAGCCGGGTTGTTCGTCCTCAAAAACTGATGCATTCAATTTACACTTACGGGCCGATTAATGAGGCTGAATTAACCGGTCGATTATCGGGTGAAGAAGTGAAAAACGAATTAAAAAAAGTTGAGACAAAATGGAACGCGGGTAAAAGATTTGCTCATATTGTTAAGGAAAAAGATGATTCAGGAATTGAGGTAGAAAAACTGAAATCAGGAAAAGTACCTCCAGAGTTTGTTGTTGCAACGAATATGATTTCTGTTGGAATTGATGTCTCAAGGTTCAACACAATCATAATGAATTCTATGCCTCGAAATACAGCCGAGTACATTCAGGCGAGCAGTCGCGTTGCAAGGGACTCTTACGGTATGGTATTGACCGTTCATCATCCTTTCAGAGCAAGAGACGTTTCTCATTATGAAAAGTTTATCGAGTTTCACGAGAAGATGTACAGTTATGTTGAACCTATTTCCATCACACCCTTCACTCAGAAAGCGGTTGAAAGATATTTAGGCCTGTATCTAGCCACTATGATTCGACACCGAATACCTCGTTTTACAGAAAGAAATTCTGCTTCGATTATTTCAAGTATTAACGAGGCTGAGTTGAACCAAATAGTGAATGATTTAACTGCTTATTTAACCGAAAGAAAAGACCGTCTTGGGTTTGAGAAGGATGCGATGATTCGGAATCTTTTAAAAGATGAAAATTTGAATCAAATCAAAAGGTGGATACATGCAGCGTTGGAAGAATGGAAGGAAGAAGCTAATAAGGTAATTGCAGAAAGAAAGGATTTCGTATTCAATAACAAGTCTTCAAGGGGAGCAAGGCAGCAAGAACAGTTATATGTAAACATTGATGAATACGAAGGAAATATCCATAGTGAAAAATGGCAGGTGCCGATGTCCCTACGAGTAATTGAACCTGAGGCCGCAATAAAGATTAATCCAAAGTAAGATGAAGATATTAAGACAAAATCAATATAATCAAGGAATCGGGAAGTATAAATTACTTTCTTCAACATCAGGTGTAGGCTCAATCATTACTTCCAAACTTGGATACTATGTTTTGATCTCTGATATAAACAAGTGGAAGTTCTTGCATTGGGCAAACGCCAAAATCGGTTCAATAAGAACAAATAATAGCGATGACAATGTTGTATACAGGAATTCTGAAATTGAAATTGTGAATAGAGGATTAAATTTCATTGATGATAAAAGATTTGTTGAGTTCTTAAAATGTGAAAAAGAATTAGACAACCTTGTTTGTTTGGTCGGAATCCCCCACATGACATTAAATGAAGCATTTAATACACCCAACTGGAAGAACCATCCTATTAAATTGGCTCTTGAAAGAAGTGGCGATAATGGTTCTTCAAGTGATTTTATGATTAAAGCAACGCACTTTCCAAAGTGGTTTAAGAATAAGCATGGCGACCTTAAAAAAATTGATTCATGGTTTGAAATTTGGGAAAAGGAATGCCGGAAGCGGGCAGGCTCTCTCAAATTAGATCAGTTTGCACCCCCTCGTGATGGTAATGATTTTTTATGGGAGATAGATTCTAAAAATGAAGACGGAACACCTATTAAAATCAGAGAGTATCGAACATTAGAACAAACTAACTTAATCCTTATATGTCCGAATGGGCATTTATCTGACATCCCTTGGCCAAAGTATTTACGATGGAAAACAGAAAAGGAATTAAGAATACGAAATGATGAAGATAAGGGCGAGAACTTACTTACTCTTGATAATTGCTGTTCAAATCCAAAATTGAAATGGACTGAAAGCAAAACAAAATCAGAGGGTTATGCTAGCGTTTTTATTGAATGTGAAAGCTGTGGATTGGGCAGTGGAGCAAATAAAGAAACTCCCAAAATAAATTTAGAAGGTATCAATGGCATCCAGCCATTTTGTAGAGGAGAAAAGCCTTGGGAAATTGATTTGGAAAATGAAGGTCCGATACCTAATGAGCTGTGTCATGTACGGGGCGATGCAGGTAGCGGTAGAGAAACAATGAAAGTAGCTTTAGTTACTGCGAATAATGTTTACTATGCAAGTGGTTTCTCTAGTCTATTTATACCTATGCACTTAGCGGAAAATAAGTCGCAACTTTTGATAAGTGCTATTGAAAAACTCGAAGAAAAATACAAGAATTTTAAAGCGAAAACGATCTCTAAGGAGTTGTTTTGGACTAAACTGGACAAGGAATTCTGGATTGTAGAAAATGATTTTAAAATTCCGAATAATGATAATGATGCATTTCTTAAGCAGGTTGAGATAGAGTTTTTAAATCCTTCTCAGGATAGTGGAAACATAGACCTGCATGAACATTATAGATGGCAAGAGTACCAATGCTTTTCAAACAATTCAAACATTCCAGATGAACCTAAAAACAAGGGACTAAAATTTAAGGATATTGATGCTCATGATGAAATAATGGATTTCTTTGAGAAAGTTCAGCAGGTTGAAGAATTGAAAGTTGCGAACGTGCAATTGGATTTTACAAGGGTAAAGTCAAAAGAAAGGGTTATTGTAAACGGAGAGCCAATTGCCTCTACAAAAGGGCAAGATATATTTTCAATTGATTCAAATGAACTTTATGTTTTACCGGCAAATGAAACCTTAGGCGAGGGCCTTTTTTTCCAATTTAACGAAAGCCAAATTGAACGATGGTTTGAATCTAAAAAAGAAAGCTTAAGTCATAGGTTTTCTAACTATCTCGATTTCGAGCCTGATTTAACTACTCAAGGTGCAGGAATAAAAAGAAGAATTTATAACAATGGAATCAAACACTTCTTGATTCATTCTTTTTCTCACATGCTTATGAGAGAACTGGAGTTTTCGTGTGGTTACCCTACAGCTAGTCTTAAAGAGCGATTATACATTTCTAGTAATCCAGATAAAATAATGTCTGGTGTTTTGATTTATACTGCAGAAGGAGCAGAAGGAAGTATGGGGGGCTTGGTTTCACAAGGGGAACCACAAAAACTTTTTGACATCATAAAAAAAGGATTAAATCGAGCTATTGATTGTTCATCAGATCCATTATGCTGGGAATCGGATGGACAGGGAATATTTGATTTGAACTTAGCTGCTTGTTTTTCTTGTTCCTTGGTATCAGAAACAGCATGTGAAGAAATGAACCTAGGGTTAGACAGAAGAGTACTTGTAGATCAGGATTTTGGGTTCTTTAGTAAGCTATTATATTGATAAGGTAATTTGTTTTTTCTTTTTCTCTCTTTTTTGGAAGTCACAATTCGTCCTAAATCGGAATTCTTTGGACATTAGGATCAATATTTTGCAAGAACTTACAAAAACTTGCACAAACTTACCCAAACTGGAAAGTGAGTTTTTCGGCTGTTATAGGTTTGCATTCTAAACAAATCTTATACACCATGAAGACGATTAAAGTTCGGGAGTTTGAAATCCCCGTAAGCGCAATGCCCGAAGTGGCAGACATCCTGGAGAAAAGTGAACTGGGTAACAGTATCACAGGAACGGATGAAGATCATGAATTCATTTTAGTGGAAGTGAGCTATGACAAAGATGACGAGGATGAGCGTTCTGCCATCCACGCCATTGATGACGTAATCGCCGATCACGAAGATGATGGCGATGACGACGATGAAGAAGAGGGGAATTAACCCCTCTTTTTTATCTTATTTAATTGATAATCAATTATTTATTATTTTTGAAATCCACTCCTATGAATAGAATCACTGCCGGGGATGTAAAGCAATATCCGGAATTTAAGGATCTGAACGACGAGCAACTAAACGCCATTGTTGAGCTCATCCAATGCTACAACAATGTAGTGTATCAATTGGCAATGGGGCTGGAAAAGACTGACACAGCTTCCGGGAAAGTAATTGAAATAACCACGATTAAAAAACAGGCTGCATAATTACATCTATATGACCAACGCTGTATTATTTGAAAGTTTTGCAAAAGGAAAAGCATCGCAACAAAGCCGGAGTAATAATTGTGTTGTTTACACCCGTGTATCAACCAAAGAACAGGCCGATAACAATATGAGCCTTGAAACGCAGCGAAAGCATTGCGAACAGTTCGCAATAAAGAACGGCTACAATATCCAGGGATACTTTGGCGGTACTTACGAAAGCGCCAAAACAGATGAACGGAAAGAGTTCAACAGGATGCTGTCCTTTGTAAAAAAGAGCAAAGAAAATATTGCTCATATCATTGTGTATAGTGTTGACCGCTTTAGCAGATCGGGAGCCAATGCCATCTACATTACTGAACAATTGAAGAAACAGGGAATATTGTTACATTCAGTAAGTCAGCCTACTGATATTACTACGCCAAGCGGCAACCTGCAACAGAATATCCAGTTTATTTTCAGTGAATACGACAATCAGCTACGCCGGCAGAAATGTATGGCAGGCGTAAAAGAAATGCTGTTGCGTGGCGACTGGCCAACCATGCCACCAATGGGCTATTCGATTATAAGAGAAAACGGCGTTAGAAAAATTGTGGTCAATGAAAAAGGCAAATTGCTGAGGAAAGCATTTATCTGGAAAGCCAACGAAAGAATCACGAACGAAGAGATTTGCAAAAGACTCGAAGCCCTTGGATTAAAGTTGGCAGATCAACGGCTCTCGGATATGTTCCGCAATCCATTCTATTGCGGTTTTATGGTACATAATATGCTGGATGGGCAGGTAATAAAGGGGAATCATGAAAAAATGATTTCGGAAGAAATATTTCTGAAAGCTAATAATGCATTACCGCATCATAAAGACGGCATCAGAATACTGCATGAGCGAGAAGAAGCTCCGCTAAAACGATTCCTGAAATGCGATCAATGCAAACAGTTTTATACAGCTTACAGGAAAAAGGAAAAGCACTGGTATTATAAGTGCAACACGAAGGGCTGTAACTGTAACCTGAATGCAACACAATTACATGCTGATTTCAAATACATGTTGAAGGACTTATCGCTCACTGTTTCTCCCGGCCTTGAAAGCCTGATTAAACAGGATATGGAAGCCTTGTATTCAGAAAGCGGTAAGGACAGCAATGAGCAGCGATCAATCGTCAACAGAAATTTAACTGAGCTTACCAATAAGATTGCAAGACTGCATGAGAAGTTTATCGACGGCGATATAGACCGGGAAACCTATTGGCAAATGAAGGGCAAATTTGAAGGGGAGCGGGAAAAGATCGAACTCCAGCTGTCAAAGATGGGTAAAGGCTTATCGAACTTGCAAAAATGCCTGGATCTGGCGATGGAATTTTCCTCAAACCTCCCGTCACTGTGGGATTTGAGCGATTATGCCAACAAACAAAGAATCCAATATCTGATCTTTCCGGAGGGAATTTATGTTGATAAAGAAACCAGGGATTATCGAACTCCGAAAGTAAATTCGGTATGCCTCTATCTGGCACGTCTGAAGCGGGTTTTAGCGGAAAATGAAAGCGGGAAAACCAACACGAATGTCAATTTTCCCGCTTCTGTGGTGTGGGGCGGGATCGAACCGCCGACACAAGGATTTTCAGTCCTTTGCTCTACCAACTGAGCTACCGCACCATTCCTGAAACACTCTATTTGGTAAGTGGAAGCCTATCCTCCTTTTGTGCTTCGGGGTTGCAAATATAGAGGGATTTAACAACATATCCGCAACTATTTTCAGAAGAAAGTTCAGGACTTACATTCCAAACTCACTCAAAAACTTAATACGCATAATTTTCAACTGCTCCCAGCTGTATTCACCTTCTTCCAGTTCCTGCTGTGCTACTTTTAAATCGCTGGTGCTGCAGCCTTTGAAATAATCAATGATCTCTTCCTGTTCATATTCATCCAGCCATTCATCAATGGCATAATCCAGTTTCAGTTTGGTACCGCTGGCTGCAATGGTTTCCATTTCTTCCAGCATTTCATCCATACGCCAGCCTTTGTTTTTGGCAATGGTTTCAAGCGGGATGCGTTTATCAATATTCTGGATCAGGTACACTTTATTACCGCTCTTGTTCACCACGCTTTTCATCACAAACTCATCCGGCTTTTCAATATCATTATCCTCCACATATTTTGCAACCAGCTCTACAAAAGGTTTCCCGTAGCGGATGGCCTTACCCTTGCTCACACCCTGGCATTTTTCCAGTTCTTCCAGTGTGGTGGGATAAAGTGTAGCCATATCCTGCAGCGAGTTTTCAAGGAATATCACAAATGGCGGCAGTCCTTTTTTCTTCGCTTCTTTCTGACGCAGTTCCTTCAGCATCTCAAACAGCTTATCATCGGTAGCAGCACCGCTGTTGCCCGATTCATTCGCTTCATCATCATCCTCATTTGCTTCTTCGTACAAATTGTTCAGTACAATCTTGAACGATTTGGGCTTCTTCAGGAACGCTTCTCCATCCTTGGTCATTTTCAGCAAACCATATTCCTCAATATCTTTCTTGATCAATCCGCCCAGCAGCATCTGCCTGATAAGCGAATTCCAGAAATGCACGTCTTTTTCCTTACCGCTGCCAAACTCAGCCAGTTGATCGTGACGGTACATCTGTATTTGAGGAGTGAGCCTTCCAATAATAACCGGGATGACATATTCAGCAGCAAAACGCTCATCAAGTGCCTTAATCACTTTTAACGCAATGGATGCTTCTGCCTTGGCTTCGATTTTTTCTTTAGGGTGCAGACAGTTATCACAGTTACCGCAGTTTTCAGTTTCAAATTCCTCACCAAAATAATGGAGTAATATCTTGCGGCGGCAAACGGAACTTTCAGCAAAAGCTACCGTTTCCTGGATCATCTGTGCTGTTACTTCACGTTCGCTGAGAGGCTTATCACGCATTAAATGTTCAAGCTTGCTTACATCTTTATGCGAGTAGTAAAGAATACATTTCCCTTCCATTCCATCTCTTCCAGCACGTCCTGTTTCCTGGTAATAGTTCTCAATACTTTTGGGAATATTGAAATGGATCACAAACCGGATATCGGGCTTGTCAATACCCATTCCAAAGGCAATGGTGGCAACAATTACCTGCACATCTTCATTCAGGAACTGGTCCTGTCTTGTTGCTCTTAGTTTGGCATCAAGTCCGGCATGGTAAGCAACGGCTTTAATACCATTGGCCATCAGCATATCGGCCAGCTCTTCCGTTGTTTTACGGTTGAGGGTATAGATAATGCCGCTCTTTCCTTTATTCTGCGAAATAAACTTTACAATACTTTTTACCGTTTGATCTTTTTTGATCTTAGGCTGAATTTCGTAATACAGATTACCCCTGTTAAACGAAGAAATAAAAATATCAGGTTCTCTCAACCCGAGATTTTTTACAATATCGCTCTGAACTTTTGGAGTAGCTGTTGCTGTTAATGCAATGATAGGAATATCGGGGTTGATCTGGTCCATCATTTCTTTCAGTCGCCTGTACTCCGGTCTGAAATCATGACCCCATTCACTAATACAGTGTGCTTCATCAACTGCAAAAAAAGATATTTTAAGATCGCTGAAGAATTCAAGATTTTCCTGCTTGGTTAATGTTTCAGGTGCCACATACAGCATCTTTGTGCGGCCGGTCAGTAAATCATCGTGTACTTCTTTGATTTCCTTTTTATTGAGAGTGGAATTGAGAAAATGTGCCACATCGTCTTTGCTGCTGTAACTGCGTACAAGATCAACCTGGTTTTTCATTAGGGCAATCAGCGGACTTACCACAATAGCCACACCCTCACTTACTAATGCCGGCAACTGGTAGCACAAACTTTTACCGCCACCTGTAGGCATAATCACAAATGTGTCTTTGCCATTTAAAACGTTGTGAATTACTTCCTCCTGTGTGCCCTTAAATCCATCAAAACCAAAATGCTCATTTAACGCAGCATAGAGATCAATGCCGTGAAATTTTTTTGATGCAGCCTGTCCGTTCTGCTTTTTGGTTGTTTTAGCAGCTGTTTCTTTCTTTTCTTTACTGGAAGTTTTAGCCGCTGGTTTTTTCTTAACTGTACTCATCACTTTTGTTCCCACGCTCTTTGGTTAATACAAACTGGATATGTTATAGCAAGCAGTTGGTTATTGTAAGCACCTGTAGTGCTTTAAAAACAAGGGGAGCGAAGTTACTTAAATTAGCCCACTTGCCCCTTGCCCATTCGTCAAAAACATGCTAAAAAAGAACATTAGTATAAGATAATTCAAATTCTTTAACCCGCCGTTAAAAAATTTGCACAAAACGGGTCTTTTCCATCTTGGTTATTTGGAGTAGGTTTGCCCCGCCATTATGAATCATGCAAATAATATAAACCCGGCAGATGTGGCCCGCAGAACGATTGCACTGGAGGCAGGGGCCATCGAAAGCCTGGGCAAACTCATTACAGAAGATTTCAGCCAGATCTGTTCCGTCATTCTCGCAGCAAAAGGTCGGGTAATCGTCAGTGGTATTGGTAAAAGTGCAGTCATCGCCCAAAAAATTGTTGCCACTCTTAATTCAACGGGAACGCCTGCTGTTTTCCTTCATGCAGCCGATGCTATTCATGGCGATCTTGGAATGATCCTCAGCCACGATGTGGTCATCATCATCAGCAAAAGCGGCGAAAGCCCCGAAATAAAAGTATTGGTGCAGTTGGTAAGAGGTTTTGGCAATCCCATCATTGGATTAGTCGGCAATACTGAATCCTATCTCGCCAAACAAAGCGATTATATACTGGATGCAACCGTAAGCCAGGAAGCCTGCCCCAACAATCTTGCTCCAACCAGCAGCACAACAGCGCAGATGGTGATGGGCGATGCATTGGCAGTAGCCCTGATGGAGCTCCGTGGATTCAAAAGCAGCGATTTTGCCAAGTTTCACCCCGGTGGTGCATTGGGCAAAAAACTGTACCTGCGGGTGGCCGATTTTTATGTCAACAATGAACAGCCCAAAGTATCGCCCGATGCCTTGCTGAAAGATGTGATTGTGGAGATTTCAAAGAAACGACTGGGTGCAACAGCTGTGGTAAATGAACAGGGCGAATTGCTGGGTGTAATCACCGATGGTGACCTGCGCCGTATGCTGGAAAAAAACAGTGCAGTTGATACCATCACAGCTGCAGAAATTATGACCATCGATCCAAAAACAATTGAAGACGAAGAACTGGCAATTGATGCAATGGAGCTGATGCGGAAAAATAATATCACACAATTATTGGTGGTAAATAACAAACAATATCTCGGAGTTATACATTTGCACGATTTAATTAAAGAAGGTTTGATTTAAACAGTGAACGCAAGATGGTCTGCTGAACTTATAAACAGGCCAATCAACATTCACCATTTTCGAGTATCATGAACAAAAATCATTATGTGGCCATCATGGCCGGGGGAATCGGAAGCCGTTTCTGGCCGAAAAGCCGCACAAGTTATCCCAAGCAGTTTCTGGATATTTTACATACAGGAAGAACATTGATTCAGTCAACATACGACAGGTATCGCCAGTTTATTCCTGCTGAAAATATTTTTATCGTAACATCAGTTGAGTATACAAACATTGTAAAAGAACAATTGCCCGAACTGCCTGCTGAAAATATTTTAAGCGAACCTTCCAGGAAAAACACAGCTCCCTGCATTGCATACATTGCATATAAACTGCAGCAGATAAATGAAAACGGCTTACTCATTTGTGCACCGGCCGATCATTTAATTCTTGATACGCCTGCTTTTACAAAAGTGTGCCTCGATGCATTTCAGTTTGTAGAGAATATTAATTCGCTTGTAACGTTGGGCATTAAACCAACTTATGCCAATACCGGTTATGGTTATATTCAGCACGAAGCATTGCCTGTTGCAGACAATGTGTACAAGGTGAAAACCTTTACTGAAAAGCCCAATCATGAACTGGCAAAAACATTTCTTGCCAGCGGCGACTTTTTATGGAATGCAGGCATCTTCATGTGGAAGATTAAAAACATTGTAGCTGCATTTGAAAAATTTCTGCCTGAGATGTGTGAATTATTTGTAGCTGAAAAAGAAACGTTTAATACAATTCATGAACAGGAAGCAGTTGAACGTATCTATCCTCAGTGTACCAATATATCCATCGACTATGGCATTATGGAAAAAGCCGACAATGTATATGTTATTCCTTCTTCGTTTGGATGGAGTGATCTGGGTACATGGACCAGTGCATATGAAAACATGGAAAAAGATTATTTTGGAAATGCAGTGGCCGGTAAAAATGTACTCATCATCGATGCAACAAAAAATGTAGTACATGCCAACGATAAAAAACTGGTGCTTTTACAAGGTCTTGATGATTTTATTGTAGTAGATACAAAAGATGTACTCCTCATCTGCAAAAAAGAAAAAGAACAGGAAATAAAAAATTATGTAGCCGAAGTAAAACGAAATATCGGGGATCAGTTTCTCTGATAAACAGAAATAAAAAGAGCGGTGATAATCACCGCTCTTTTTTTATGAATTAGTTTTTATTGCTGAAAAACATAAAAGGTGGCACTTCCTTTTTCAAGGCAAATTTTTTAATCGTGCTTTTATGCAAAATAATTTTAGAATTATTAAGGTCTATGATTTCATGTGCTGTACAAAAATGATCTGTGTCTTCAACCGTATTCAGCAGTTGGTGCAGCTCCGATAATTCATCTTCAACACCCGGTCTGAAAAGATCGCTTTTACTTGTTACAACAAACAGCTCTCTGCGTTGGTTACTCTTCATGTCCTTCAGTTTTTTGTTAATATCCCACCATGCCTTTTTTGTTCGGACAGCCACAGTCGTTTTTTTTATGAAACAGTTTTCCATTACTGCAACCGGCTAAAAAAATGGTAGTGACGATGATTAAAAGAAAGGCAACTTTGCTGTAACGCTGCTTCACTGTGTTTTTATTTTTTTCCAGATTCATGGGATATTTGTTTTAAACAAGACTGACAAAATAACTACTTTCCACCTTAAATTATTGTTATACAAGGGATGAATGGGGAAAAAAAACTTCGGATTCTGCTTGCGCCGCTTGATTGGGGCCTGGGACATGCTACCCGTTGCATCCCGATCATCCGTTATTTTCTGCAAAAAGGATGCGAAGTTGTAATTGCTGCTGATGCTGCACCTGCAAAGCTGCTGCAGGCCGAGTTTCCCGGTATCGGAATCAAACAATTACCTGGCTACAAAATACGCTACAGTTCAGGAGCTTTTTTGGCTTTGGCAATTGTAAAACAACTGCCAAACATCCTGCGAACAATCAAAGCTGAGCAGCAGTGGCTCAATGATTTGCTGCAGAAAGAACACTTTGATCTGATCATCAGCGATAACCGCCCCGGCTTTTATCATAAAAACGTACACTCGGTTTACATTACGCACCAGTTACTCATCAAATCAGGATGGGGAAAGATGATTGACGGGGTTCTTCAAAAAAAACATGCTTCCTACATCAAACAGTTTAATGAAGTATGGGTGCCCGATTTACCCGGACCGCAAAACCTGGCTGGTGATTTATCACATCCGCCAAAACAGATTGTTCAGCCCGTTTATATTGGATTACTGTCAAGATTCAGTCGGGAAGTGAACAGCAGCACCAAATACGATCTGCTCATTCTTCTTTCAGGTCCTGAGCCGCAACGCTCCATTCTTGAGCAAAAAATAATTCAGCAGCTGCATCTGTTTAAAGGATCGGTATTACTTGTAAGAGGATTACCTGCTGCAGATGAAAAACTGTTTTCTCAACTGCCACATGTAACTGCAGTTAATCATCTTCCTGCACTGGAGCTGCAGCAGGCAATAGTTTCATCACAACAAATTATTTGCAGAAGCGGCTACACAACATTGATGGATTTAATGAAGCTGCAGAAAAAAGCTGTACTCATTCCAACACCGGGTCAGCCGGAGCAGGAATACCTTGCACAATACATGCAGCAGCAGGGATATTTTCCATTCATCCATCAACAACATTTTTCACTTGATGCTGCATTAAAACTATTGAACAAGTTTACTACTGCAACTTCCTTTACTGAAAATGATTTTGAATTATACCCGGCTGCCATTGAACATGGTTTTAAACAAACTGCTTCAAATAATCATTAAGTAATAATTTTGCGTTCATTTTTTCAAATTGTCATCCATTCAGATAAAAAAAGCGCATTGGGCAGTTTTTACAACAAACCTGCTGTTTGGTATTAATTTCAGTATTGTAAAATATATTTCACCGCAATACATTAAACCATTTGGATTAAACTTTATCCGTGTTATTGTTACAGTAACATTGTTGTGGTTGCTTTACTTGCTTAAACCATCAAAAGCAGGTATAGATAAAAAAGATATTCCTGCCTTTATATTATGTGCCATTAGTGGTGTGGCCATTAACCAGCTGATGTTTATTAAAGGTCTTACACTCAGCACACCAATTCATGGAGCATTACTTATTCTTGCAACACCTGTTTTTATTTTACTCATTGCTTTCGTGATGAAAAAAGAAGCCATCACATTGTTTAAAACATTGGGATTGTTATTGAGTATTGGCGGGGCTTCACTGCTCATAGTATCAGGAAAAAAATCTACAACAGGCGATAATATTTTGCTGGGAGATATACTGATTGTGATTAACTCTGTTTCCTACGCTTTTTATTACATACTGGTAAAACCTCTCATGGCAAAGTACAGCCCCATTCATGTATTGCGCTGGGTGTTTACATTTGGTTTGATCTTCATCACACCTTTTTGTTTCAAACAGTTTGCTGCCATTGAATGGAATAGTTTTTCACTGATACAATACGCAGCACTGGCTTTTGTTGTTTTGGGCGCAACATTTTTTCCTTATCTGTTTACGGTGTATGGATTACAGCATCTCAGTGCTTCAACTGTTGGAGCATACATTTACCTGCAGCCTGTTTTCTCAGCTATTGTTTCTGTACTTGTTTTTCACGAAGAGTTATCGGTTTACAAACTGCTGGCTGCTGTTTTAATTTTTGGAGGAGTATATCTCATCAACAAAAGAAAAGAAGCGGTTACTTGAAAAACCAATACCTGCGTTCAAACAGGAATCCTTTCGGTTGTTGTTTTTTAGGATGAAGATCAAAACGCTTGATGCTTTTTTCCTTCAGCACTTTCATCGCATCTTTTACCGAATCGGTTACAAAAAACAAATCCACATCTTCGGGCGAAATGGTTCCGTTTATTTTCATCCGTTCAATATGTTCCATCATTTCCCTGTGATATTCTTTTCCAAAAACAATAACAGGAAAGTCTTTGATTTTTTTTGTTTGAATAAGTGTGATGGCTTCAAACAACTCATCTAATGTACCAAAACCGCCGGGCATACAAATAAAAGCGTAGGAATATTTAATGAGCAATGTTTTGCGTACAAAAAAATAGCGGATGTTCACCCACCTGTCGAGATAAGGATTGGGCTTTTGTTCGTGCGGCAGAATAATATTGCAACCAACACTACGCCCGCCAACTTCTTTTGCTCCTTTATTGGCAGCTTCCATTAAACCGGGACCGCCGCCTGTTAAAACAGTGAAGCCCATCTTGGCTACTTCGGCACCAACTTTTTCAGTAAGTTCATAATATTTATCACCCGGATGAAAACGTGCAGAACCAAAAATGGTAACACATGGCCCAACGAATGCCAGTTGACGGTAGCCCCTGATAAACTCAGCAAATACTTTAAAAGCAAACTTTAACTCTTTCCACCTGCTTTGCGGTCCTTCTAAAAACTTTATTTCTATCTGGTGGTGCTTCTTTTTCATCGATAAGAGAATACTTAGATCAATAATTAATTATACAAAGTAAGGTAAATGAACAGTTCCAATTGAAACGAAGGTACTGATTAAACAAAGCAGCACTGACGGATGAAACTTGTTTTCACGAAGTTTTAATTTTTTAACCAACTAATTATCAATGAAATACAGCTAAAAATATCAACATTATAAAAAATGAATGTTTGATGCAAGCCAAAATCATGATTGTGGTTAGCATCAAAAATAACGTCCGTTTTTATTTTTGAGTTCAATTTACGCTTATGAATCTTGACTGGCTGATTAAACTTGTTACAGAAGAAAGCATCCCTCAAACAGTTATTATCTATGGTTTAGTCATCGCAATCGGCGTATGGCTTGGTCGCCTTAAAATCTTTGGAATATCGCTTGGCGTTACCTGGGTTTTGTTTGCAGGTCTTGCACTTTCTTATTTTGGCGTGGCTATCAGTAAAGAAACAGAACACTTCCTCCGTGAATTTGGCTTAATCCTTTTTGTATACACTATTGGCCTGCAGGTAGGTCCCGGCTTTTTTGCATCACTCAAAAAAAATGCAATTGTCACCAATGGGCTTGCTGCTTCGGTAGTACTGCTGGGTGTGTTAATCGTTGTTGCTTTCTTTTACTTTTCAGGAACACCAATGCCCACCCTCACAGGTATTATGAGTGGTGCGGTTACCAATACACCAGGAATGGGTGCTGCACAGGCTGCCGCTAAAGATATGCAGCTGCCCGGCGATCCTTCATCCATGATTACACTGGCGTATGCATTGGTTTATCCGTTTGGTGTGTTTGGTATTATTGGTTCCATCCTTTTACTCAAAGTTATTTTCCGTGTTGATCTTGATAAAGAACGTGAACTGCACCGCAAGCTCGATGCGTTGAAATCAAGAAAACCAATTTCCATTCATCTTAAACTCGAAAACAAACAGCTTGTTGGCAAACAGCTGCGTGAAATATTTGAACTGCTGAAAGAACCCATTGTTGTATCACGCATGTTTCACGAAGGCGAAATCATTACTCCCACACCACAAACTATTTTACACGAAGGTGATGTGTTGCTGGTAGTTGCACATAAAGAACAATTGCAGGTGCTGAAACTCATTATTGGTGAAGAAACCAATATGAACCTGAAAGATGCACCTCAAAGCGAACTCATTTCAAGAATCATTACTGTTACAAAAGCTGAAGTAACACACAGACGCCTTGGCGATTTATCAGCCCTGCACAGGCACGATTTTACATTAACCCGTCTTAACAGGGCTGGTGTTGAAATGGTTGCCCACGGCGATATCATCTTACAACTTGGCGATAACATTAAAGTGGTTGGTACAAAAGAAGGAATTGAAGCTGTTACCGTAGCTCTCGGTAATGAAATGAAACGATTGGATGTACCTGATCTTGCTCCTATTTTTCTCGGTATCGTACTGGGTGTTGTGCTTGGAAGCATCCCCATGTACTTCTTTAATATGCCTGTGCCTGTTAAGATTGGTTTAGCAGGCGGACCGTTAATTATTGCTTTGCTGCTCAGCCGTTATGGAAACAAACTTTACCTCAACCAGTTTACAACTTACAGCGCCAACCTTATGCTGCGTGAACTTGGTATTGCTTTGTTCCTTGCCAGTGTTGGATTAAGCAGTGGTGGCAACCTTGCACATGCCTTTGAAGGTGGTAACGCCTGGGTGTGGATTGCAATGGGCCTCACCGTTACCATGGTGCCACTGCTTGTTGTTGGTATGGTTGCCCACTACGGATTCAGAAAAACGTATTTCGAAATCTGTGGTTTACTCTCCGGTGCAAGTACCGATCCGCCAGCGCTTGCATTTTCATCACAGCTGGCAAAAAATGAAGTTGCTTCTATCAATTACGCCACGGTTTACCCGCTCACGATGATTTTACGAATAATAGCAGGGCAGTTGTTAATACTATTCTTTGCTTAAGGAAAGCCCCGACCTAATGTCGGGGCTTTCTGTTTTTATGCAATGTTCTTATCCTCTTCTTCGTTCCAGCAGGGCCATCATCATTAACCCAAGCTGTATTCTCGTTTCTTCGCCGGGTTCAAATGCAGCTTCCTGGTTTAACGAAAACTTACGGCCAAAAAACGAAGCCTGCTTTTTGAATGTTGCCACCAATATACCATCCGGACGTTTTACGGTATAAGTGGGGTTAAAGAAATAGCCGGTCAATATTCCCAAAAAAGGAATTTCAGAAAGCACAGCATCGCCCACTTTCACCCATGCATTCTTTTCCTGGATAATTAAATCCTGCTGATCTTTTTCATCATACAACTCATAGTGTGCACGCCACAATGAACGCCATCCCTTTCTTGCAACACGACCAACATGCACGCCATCGGCCTGCGTAAAGGTGTAAGTAGTATTAAAGTCGAGCCACTTGTTTGCATTAATGGTGTACATCAGCTGGCTCTTGGTTTCATCACTGAACACTTCCACATGCTCAGTTAGTTTAAAGAGCTTTGCTTTTACATAAGCCTTGGTGGTGCCCGATGCATCTACAGCCCTGAAATCGTTATAAATTGTTCCGATACGGAAAATAAACTGATACGGATAGAATACCGGATCAAAAACAGATGTTTGGTTCATTGTGCTTGTTTTGTTTTTGCAATGATAGAGCAGGAGAGGAATACTTCCAAAATTGTTGACAGGCGTGTTTGATGTTTTGCAGTAATTGGTTTTTGTGCAATATGCAATGGTTTCCCAGCCTTTGTAGTTGACAATAACTGCAATGCTTGTTGCAGTTATTGTAATGTTCTTTGCAGTTATTTCAATGCTCTTTGCAATTTCTGTAATGTTTATTGCAGTTATTTGAATTCTCTTTGCAATTACTGCAATGTATTTTGCAGTTTCTGCAATGCTCTTTGCAATTTCTGCAAAGCTTGTTGCAGTTATTTGAATGTAATTTGCAGTTTCTGCAATGTAAATGCCCGTTTATTTGATGTTTTGAGCTGTTTTTGTATCTTTTTAGCCTGAAAAACACATTTTTATGCTTCAATTGAATGTTTTAGGCCTGCTTGAGAGCAGGGGAATTACAAATCCGCAGCAGTATCTGGTTCGCCAGGGGATTCCTTACTACACTGTGAGCCGGCTGGTAACCAACAAATCAAAGAACATTAGTTACGAGAACCTGGAACAACTTTGTATTGCGTGTAAATGCACGCCTGATGATTTGTTTGTGTGGGTGCCTGATGAAAAAACTACAGCGAATGAGCCTCTTGCTCTTGAAAAGCTGAAACCAAAACCGAAGTTGCCGACTGCTGCTGAGCGGTTGAAAAATTTATCGGCTGAACAGGTAAAGAAGCTGCAGGAGTTTATGGATGAGATGGAGAGGAATAAGTGAGAAGCTTGCGCCTGCGTGTGAATTTGCTTTTGCAATGAATTGCTTTATGTTCTTTTGTCTTGACACAAAAGAACCAAAAAGTCAAGACGGAACATATTACCCCCATGTTCCGTCGAAAGCCCTGATTAGGTTTTTGTACTACTCCCGCTGAGGCGGGACAAGTTGTGGTGAATTCCATCAGAGTTTCTATTGTGCATCTTTGGTGAGACAGTTTGAGTTTGAGTTGGCTTTACCAAAATTGAAATGCATTAATTTCGGTTGGTGAAGACAGCAACCGATGAGAAAAAACTGACGTAAAAAAACACTAAAATGAGACAAAGTATTTCTATAACACTTAGTGCCGTATTAATAATGTTTATTTTTTGTTTTTCTCATTGCAAAAAAGAAAAAAAAGAAACCAATTCTTTGAACATTACGCTTTATGATAAACCACTTGATACTATTAAATTCTATATTCAAGGAAAATGGAACTTGTGTTATGCAAAGGGAGGTATTTGCGCTATCTGCACACAACGTTACAGTAATTTTTATTGGACTTTTTCATTAAACAATAAAATAGAAAAATCATTAAATGGAACTGTTATAGCAGATGCCAGCATTAATTGGTTTAAAGACTCAGGTACATTTACAAATGGAGACTCCACTTATATTCTTAACTTTTATGATAAGCAAAATGTGCCATGGAATTATGTAGTTGAACGGATTTACAATGACACATTAATAATTCATGACAATTCCGCTGATGCAGTTTTCTACCGATTAACGAAACTTTAAAACACTTCTTTCTCAGATGAGCCCTTGCAAGGGACTCATCGTAAAACAGAGACAACTTTTTACATTTCATCTTCTAAAAAGTCTTTTGTTGGTCAGGCGACCAACAAAGGCGTGAGCAGTTTGATTTTGGGCAGGGTTTTACCAAAATAGAAATGCATTAATTTCGGTTGGTGAGGACACCAACCGATAAGAAAAGTGGTTATAACTATTCAAACTTATTTAACTGACCATAAACTCAATCGATAATGAATAGAAAGTTAGTATTTTATTTATATGCTTCCTGCCTTGTTGGAGTTGGCTTATTTTTATTTGTCTTATATGGAGCAACAGGACATAGTTTTGATTTTAAAGATGAGGAATCTTTAAAGTACTTTATATTTTCAGTCTCTTTTCTAACAACTTCTTTTCTCTTCTTATGCAGTAGTCTTTTTATGAAATGGAAATTGATGTATGTAATTACAAAAATTTTTCTGTCAGTTATTTTATGTTTACTCCTGTTTTTAGTAGGAGTATTTATTAATCTTTCCCGCAAAGATGGTTTTGTATTGCCAGAAGCAATTATCATAATTTTTTTAATGTCATTGATATTTGGAGCTGTGAGATATTTATTAAAAAAAGAATTTTGGAATTGATCTCGTTCAAATTCGTCAAATGAAACTAAACTGCTTTACTGCCAATTAGAAATACAATGCGCATAAGAGTGCGACGCAACTACAGCTCAACAGATGCAATAGCCCCTGCTACATAACATGCATTAAAAAACCCAGACTTTCAGTCTGGGTTTTTTATTTTATCTCGTTGGTACATTCAACGGAATATCCCGTTTCATCATGTCGTTCCTGTTTGATGCTTCCCATGCAAGGAAGAAAACAAGTCTTGCTCTTTTCTCCAGCAAATCGTAATTGATTTTATCGGGCGTATCGCTTGGTTTGTGATAGTCTTTATGAATACCATCAAAGAAAAAGAGAATGGGAACTCCTTTTGATGCAAAGTTGTAATGATCGCTGCGGTAGTATAAACGCTGCGGATCTTTGGGATCGTTATACTTTCTGTCGGTAATAAGATTGATGTATGTGTGGTTGATACTGTCAACAAGATTGGGCAAATCACTGCTGAGCTTATCATCACCAATTAAGTACACATGATTGTTACTGTCGAGCGATTTGAGATTATCATCTTTACGGCCAATCATGTCAATGTTTAAATCAATGGATGTTTTATCAAGCGGGTAAACAGGATGGTTGGAATAATATTCACTTCCCCACAAACCTTTTTCTTCGCCGCTAACAAGAATAAACAAAATGCTGCGGCGTGGACCTTTGCCTGCTGCTTTTGCTTTTGCAAATGCTTCAGCAATTTCAAGCACGCCAACAGTACCGCTTCCATCATCATCAGCACCGGGAAACAGCAATCCGTTTTGTGTGCCAAGATGATCGTAGTGTGCTGATATAATCACCCATTCATCTTTTTTATCTGTTCCTTCAACTATACCCAGAACATTGGATGATGAACCGGTAATAATGTCTTTGTTAAATGAAAGCATCAGTTCGGTTGAAACTGTTTTTGTTTCAAGCGACTGATCTTTTGCTTTTGCAAAATCTGTTTTCAACAACGCTTCGCCCATTGCTTCGGATATGCGAACCACCAATGGCGACTGGCGTGCTTTGAATAAATTAATATACGGCCTTCCGCTGCGTTGCAATGGTTGTTTATCAATACCGGGCTGAATAAACAATACAGCAGCAGGCTGGCGGCTGAAGAGTTTCATTAAATCAGTATTGCGTGGGTTTTGCAATGCAGCTGATGATAACAGTAACACTGCTTTTCCTCTTACATCAGTCGTGGTATCAATCTTACTCATGTACACTACTTCGCTGAAGTAAAGTTTTGTTGTAATGATTGAATTGGCCATGGCAGAAAAATCTTTGCCCAGCTCGTATGATTTGTTGTTGATGGTTACTGCAGCATCTTTCAGTGTGTCTTTATAAACAGCATAGCCCTGCTCGTAGTTGCCATTATTACCTGCTGCAATCCCCATACGCTGAAATTGCTGTTTCAGGTATTCAGCTGCTTTCCGCTGACCTTCAGTTCCTGTTTCTCTTCCCTGCATTTCGGGTGAGGCAAGAACAAATAAATAATTTTTGAGATCGGCTGCTGAAATGGTTTGTGCAAATTTTTCTGCTGTTTTATTTTTCTTCTGTGCAGATGCAGTAAGTGCGAATAAACTGCATGCAATAATTAAAAACGTTCTCATGTAATAAATGTTAGGAGCCGAATTTAAACGAAAATCCCGCACAGGGCGGGATAGTTATATAAGTGGTAAATATGCTGAGCTGTATTAAGCACAACGCATTTTCTGTACTCTTCTTTCGTGGCGGCCACCTTCAAACTCGGTGGTCATAAATGTTTCAACCATTTTTTCTGCATCGCCTTCACGTACAAAACGTGCAGGTATGCAAATAACATTGGCGTTGTTATGACCTCTTGCTAATTGTGCCAGTTCTTCGCCCCAGCAAATAGCTGCTCTTATGCCCTGGTGTTTATTAGCTGTAATAGCCACACCGTTTGCACTGCCGCAGAGTAAAATACCAAATGCAGCTTCATTGCTTTCAACAGCTGAAGAAACGGGGTGAGCAAAATCGGCATAATCAACCGACTCAGTTGAGTATGTTCCGAAATCTTTAAAAGCAATTCCTTTTCCTTCAAGAAAAGAAATGAGATCTTCTTTAAAATCAAACCCTGCATGATCACAACCAATTGCAACGGGCTTACTCATATCAAAAGGGCTTTGCATAATAATTTGTTTTTGCAAAAGTAATGAATTCGTTTTTAGCTAATAGCCAACAGCTAAAAGCTATTAGCCGTTAACTCCATTCTTCCACTTCTTCTTCCTCTCCTTTATTGTTGCGTTTGTAGATGCGTACGCTTAAGAAAATGCTGAACTCATATAAGCCGTAAAGAGGAATTGTTACCAATGCTAAACTGAAAGGATCGGTTGATGGTGTAATGATTGCGGCAAGAATTAAGATCACCACAAATGCAAACTTGCGGATGTTCTTTAATGTTTTGGGTGTAAGTATACCAACTCTTGTAAGCAGCATAACCACAACCGGCAGCTGGAATAACAAACCAATACCAACAGTTAGATAAACCAGGTTTTCAAAATAATCGCTGATGGTTGGTTTAAAATCAATGAGCGGACTGATGGTATAGGTTGAATAGAAATAAACCATGAACGGTGTGAGGATGTAATAACCAAATGCCACACCAATAAAAAACAAAATAGAAATCCAAGCAATAACACCGGCGGTTCCTCTTTTTTCTTTTTCACTTAATGCCGGGCGAACAAATTTCCACAGCTCCCAGAACACGTATGGAAAAGCAACGATAAAGCCTGCAGTAAATGCAATGGTAAAGGTCATGAGGAATTGCTCCGTCATGGCATTACTCTGGAAACGCAGGTTAAAGTTGTTCATGCACAGATCGGGGATATGAATCCAGTTACCAATCTGGCAAAGCCATTTGTAGGTAATGAATTCTTTATGCACCGGACCCATGAAAATACGGTCAACAACAAAAGTGATATTAAAACCAACAATGATGGAGCCGATGATAATAGCAATCAATGAGCGGATGATATGCCAGCGCAGTTCTTCCAAATGATCAATAAAGGTCATTTCGGCCTGCTCGTTAGGAGATGCTTTCCCCCTGATACGTTGAAAAACTGATCTGCGTTCTGATTGCGTTTCTGCCACTGGAAAAAATTTTCAGCTGCAAATGTAACCCGAATTATACGAGTGGAAAAATTGATGGAAAGAACAAAGCCATCCCGGGGGATGGCTTTGTTTAAAAAAGAAAATGAACGTTTATTTTGTTGCCAGTGCCTTATCAATCAAAAACAACAGCATGGAGCGGTGTGCTTTTGTTGATTCGTTTGGCGATGGAGCAGTTGCCAGCTGTGCTTTGATTTTGCGCAGACTGTTGTAAGCTCCGCTTCTTGCAACATTGTCGTAACCGGTTTTTGATTCAACAATGGAAACAAGACCTTTCACATATTCTGTTTGCAGGTTCTGACGGTACACATTCACTGCACCACCAATATCGGCTTTGAAAATGCCATTGGTAAGATCGTTTAACACATCAGCCACTGTATATGTATTGCCATACAATGCACTGTTGGTGATGCGGCGCATGGTAACAGCGTTCAGCAATTCAGATAAAATATTCATCTGGAAATTGAGCACTACCGATGTATGCTTGGGATCTTCTGTTGCACCAAAGAAATTATAACCACGGCGCTGTACCTGCAGGTAAGGCAGCAATGGTAGATCAACATCAAATGCATTTGGAGCAAATACATATTTGTTTAAGAATGCCATCGCTTTTTTCTGGTAATCAACCGGGGTAATTACAAAAGGCTTGCTGCCGGGGTTTTGTCCGGGAAAACTTCTGTCGACCTGTACACCACCAATATAACGGCTGATGGCATTGGCCATTTGATAACGCTGGTTGTTTAAAACAGCATAGCGAATCTGTATTTGCTGGTAAGACTTATCGTTTGATGCATATTTGCTGAGCAGTTTACCCATGGAATTGTTTACTAACTTGTAACGGTCTTCGCCATAAGTAACCATATCGCTGCTCATATCATTGATCATTACACGGGGATCAATACCATTGCCCGGGCTGCGCATATCATCAGCATCATTACCAAACAACAGATCATGTTCATGACTGCGGCTGAGAATTGCTTTCAATCCACTTTCTTCCTGTCCTTCAGGAAACACTTTGTAACCAAATTCAATTGCCCACAAATCATAAGGACCAGGCTTCATTGTATAATAATCACCCTGTTTGCTTCTGTCGCTGTTGATGTTTACAGAAGGATAATCCATAACTGAACCCTGTAAACCTTTTTTCTGTGTAATTGATGTGTTGTGAACTTCAGCAGGGCTCAGCATCTGCGATGCTTTCATGTTATGGTTTAAACCAAGAGTGTGTCCCATTTCGTGCAGCACGAGGTAATAGAGAAATTGCTCATGCGCCTTCCTGATTTCAGTTTCACCACCATCAGCTGCGCTTGTTGCAATAAGTGTTGAACCAGCCATAAACTGTTTAGCCAGTTCGGCACCAATACTGCAATTGAGCCAATGTTTTTTTACTTCGGGCGGAAGTTGATCAAACAAATTCTGCTGGGCTGTTGCATCATTATTTTCCACCACATCCATGTAAGGAACAGCAGAACCGCTTTTCCATTCAACGGTGATATCTGTTCCGAGAATCTGACCCGTTAACGGATTAACAAAGCTGGGTCCGATTGCACCGTAAGAAGGATAGGCTGAAGAAACCCAACGGATCACATTGTAGCGAATGTCTGCAGGGTCCCATGTTGCCGTATCGGGCATAATTTTCATCACCACCGCATTTTTAAATCCTGCTTTTTCAAACGCTTCGTTCCAGCGTTCACCCGCAGCTTTAATGATGTTGCGGTATTCAACAGGTGTTGTGTTTTCAACCCAGTAAACAATTGGCTCAACAGGTTCGCTGATGGCTGCATTGGGATCTTTTTTCTTTAAATGCCAGCGGTTGATCACATCACGGTAGTTGGTAACATCGGCTGATGTAAGATCATCCACTTCCTGTGTAAAGAAACCGACACGTGGATCATCAAACCTTGGTTTAAAATCATTCACCGGCACTTCAATAAATGAATGCTGCAGTTTAATACGCACATAACGTGCATCAGTAATATCTTTTCCGCCGCTGTTATACGGAACAGGATTATCATAAGCCAGGTCAACAATTACATCGGTGTTGTTGGGATAAGAACGTACGTTGCTCACCTTGCTCTTGGTTGGATTAAATCCGCCAAGATTAAACATCATGTAGGATGGAACTGTTGGAGGCATTACCGGTTTAACCGGATCAAGTTTATCACTTAAAAACAACTGATCAACACTGATGAGGTAGCCGGTTGAATCTTCAGCAGAAAATTTATCGGTATAAAAAACAGCATCGGCCACATCAACATTTGCCGACTTGCTGACTGCATTTTTCGGATCGTAATAGAAGTTGGTGTTTACAACTGAAAACTCAATTTTATCAAACGACTTTTTCATTTTAAACAACAATGTGGAACGGTGCATACTCTGGTTTAAAAACAAAGTAGTTGGTCCGCTCAATGAAAAACTCTGGTAAATAAAATTTTTATCCAGCTGGTCTTTACGTATGTACATCTGCACACTACCGGTGGCTGTATCCTGGTAAAGTGTAAACAGGCCGGCAAGTTTTTTACTTGATTTTACTTTTTCTGTAATGCCTGGTTTGGGTGCTGCTTTTTTTGTTGTATCGGCAGCTGGTGCTGTTGCTGGTTTGTTCTGTGCCTGCGATTGGGTACCAGCCAGCAATAGAAGCGATGCCAGTGCTACTGCAATTTTCTTCATATAAATGATGGTTTTGTTTAATCAACGAATTTCTTTCAGTCAAAAATTCCGGGAAAAAGATATTGCAAAGTTTTCGCAGGTGTATATACTTTGTATAAACGGATTGGGTTGGTTTTAACCGGTGTTGATTCCGTATCAGCTGAGGATTTTCATTTTCACTGTTTCAATACGGGTTTCGCCTACCGAAAGAATATCAAATTCATAATTGTCGACAATGATGCGCTCTTTAGCTTTTGGAATTGTTTCGTGATGCTCAACAATATAACCCGACAAGGTTTCTGCATCTGTATCATCTTTAAATTCCAGGTTGTATTTTTCTGCGAGATAATCAAGCTCAAGTCTTCCGCTGAAGATAAACTCTGATTCAGCAAGTTGCTTTTCAACAAACTCTTCAGTGTCGTATTCATCCTGTATTTCACCAAAAATTTCTTCCAGCAAATCTTCCATGGTTACAATACCACTTGTACCACCAAACTCATCAACAACCCACGCAATGCTTTTACGTTCTTTTGTAAACTGGTTGATGAGATCTGTAACACCCATACTTTCAGGTACTGCAGGTATGGGTAAAAGAACCGATTTCAACTCGGTTGGTTTCCTGAAAAAATCAAGCTGGTGAACATAACCAAGAATATTGTCGATATTGCCTTCGTAAACAATCAGCTTACTGAGCTTTGTTTCAATAAACTTTTGTTTTACTTCTTCAACCGAAGTGGTTGCATCAACGCCAACAATTTCTTTTCGTGGTATTAAACACTCACGCACTTTTACACCGGGAAGCGAAAGTGCATTTTCAAACAGTTCGGTATTTATATCCTGATCTTCTTCGTTATTCTCCCTGCTTTGCTGAATAAAATAGTCAATATCAACACGTATAAAAGCTTCTTTCTTTTCGTTCATCCGCACATCAAACAAATATTTCAGTATCCATTCTGAAACACCCACAAACAACATGGCAACCGGTGAAAGAATACGGTAAATTAAACTGAACACTCTTGCAAAAAAGGAAAGAATGACATTGCTTCTTGCCCTGAAATAAGCTCTGAAAATAAACTGAACAAGGAGTACAATAATGGAAGTGGTAATTATTTCAATGATCAGCTTCAGCCATGAGTTCTGAATAATGATGGGCATTTTTTCCCACAGCGGTGTAAAGAAACGGCTGCTGAGCAACACATAAAACACCAGCGATATGGAAGTACCTGCCAGTAATGCGCCAATGAAACGGCTTTGCTGCTCAATAAAATTTCCAAGTATGCGGCCGCTTGTATGTCCCTGCTTTTTCTTCAGCTCAATTGAAAAACGGTTGAGTGTTCCAAACGCAGCTTCAAGACCGGAAAAAAGTCCGGCCAAAAGAATACATACAATAACACCACCCAATAAATACCAGTTCATATCTCTAAACTAATGGATTTGTGATGAATCTCCAACTACGGTTTATGATGCAAGAAACGCACCAACAACTTCTTCTGCTTCTTTACATGCTTTATGCAGATCATCATTTACAATCACTTTTGTAAAAGATTGTTTGAACGAAATTTCATAAGCAGCTTTATTTACACGTGCCTCCAGTGTTTCGGCAGTTTCAGTTCCCCTGCTTTCGAGCCTGCGACGCAGTTCTTCAACAGAAGGTGGTTCAATAAAAACCGAAAGTGTTTGTGTGGGATAAAGTCCCTGCACATGAATAGCACCTTTTACATCAATATCAAGAATGGGTGTTTGATGCTTATTCCAGATACGTTGTATTTCGCTTTTTAATGTGCCGTAATACTTGCCTTCATACACCATTTCCCATTCAATAAATTCATCATTACGGATCCTTTGCTGAAAATCTTCCACCGTGATGAAATGATAATCAACTCCGTCTTTTTCATTTGCTCTTGGCTGCCTTGTAGCTGCTGAAATGGAAAAAGCAAGCTGCGGAAAACATTGCATTAAATGTTTGGTAACCGATGTTTTTCCTGCGCCTGAAGGAGCAGTAATAATGAGCAGTTTATTATTCTGTTGTTCCATGAAGCAGCAAAAATAAATATTCAGGCTCAACTGCCCGTATATTTTGCTAAACAGAACCGGTGAAGTAATCTTAACTTTTGTTCAGTTGTTTCCAGATGTTGTGATGAAACTCTTTGATTGCTTTTGTATGAAGCAACGGGTATAAATATTTATCCCTGAAAGCGGAGTTGCTTTTATAAATGGTGTGATGGGTAATTTTTGTGTGGCCGTTTTCATCTTCCTCAAAATACACCCGCTGCGAGCCGATGGATTTCCCTTTCATGAGGTAAGATGTTTCCATATACGTTTCTTCATTGTTGATGGCCGTTATTTCGTGCCCAACTGCAATTTTGGCCAAACCGCCCAATACTTTTACCCTGATGAAAATAATCTGGCCTACCAGTGCCTCTTTAAAATCATCATCAATGTAAGAGAACTTGTTCTGCTTGCGGCAGTACTGCAAACCAAACTGCAGCATACTGCCGCACCAGGCCTGTTTAGGCGGCGTGGTTTTATAGGCTTCCCATACTTTATTTACAGGATGGTTTACATGAAATGTTTTGACATGATGATGAAAAAGTTCTGCAGCCTGTGTTTCCTTACAGAAACATTTCAGCGATGCAAAATCATCCAGCTTGTAAAGCTTGTGATCATGAATAAAAGAAACAATTTCTTTGTTGCTGATGCGGGACAGATCAATATCGTAAACTGGCCGTAACAATTCGTTGGTATGTTTTTGGGTTTTGCGAATATAAGTTTTTCTGATAAACAAAACAGGCAACACTGGTAGGTGTTGCCTGTATGATCTTTAAAAAGGATTTCAGATTATTTTATTCGGTTTCCTTCGTTTATTAATGTTCTGCTTTTACTTTATGTTTAACACTGTAACTTCTGTTCAGGTTAAATCCTAAAGAAAATTGTCCCAGGGTACTTTTAACCGGGTTGGTGGTTAACTGGTAAATATTACTTGCAAAAGAACTGTTAGTAATAAAGAACTGGAAAATATGGCCACCAGTATCCCAGTCGTAACCAAGTGAAATAAGATCGGGAGAGTAGTTTACAATTTCACCGCTCTTGTCAATTACGTTATTATACATATTCAGCTGCCTGGTGTATTCAAACGTAATGGCTTTTTTAGCCGACAGTTTGTAGCGGCCGCCAATGCCTAATGAAAACACATCATGCGAATTGCCATAACCATAAGCAACAATGTTGTTATGAACAACTGAAGGTGTTAACTGCAATGAAAAGTTTTCGTTGAACTTTCTTGCAACCATCAGCTGGTGCATAAACGAAAACTTGTTCCATGTAAGATCGTTGGGCGATGCAACGGTTTTTGAAGCATTGGTATGCACCATTGAAAGCCATGCAATAGTAACAGGAATGTTTTTTAAACCTGTTTGCTGGCGCAGGATTTTAAACTTGGCAGTACCTTCCACATTTGAATTACCTGCAAGTGCCAAACCAAGGTTTAACCAGCTTGATGGTGAATAATCAAAGGAAATATATGTGCTGGCAAAATTTCCGTTAAAGCCAAATACACGTGCAAGGTTTGATGCACCTTCCTTGTTATCCCAGATCTGTCCAAAGTGGTGAATAACCATGAATTGCAGATTGCCTTCACCGGTCATTTCAACACTGTTCATATTAATAATACGTGTTGCTTTAAATGTAGCAATGGTAAGATTCTGTTTTACCTGTGCTGAGTCTTCTCTTGTCAGTTCTCCCAGCAAATCGTCCTGTGCAAACAGGTATTGTGTTGCAAAAACAGAAAGTACCAGAATGAATATTTTTTTCATAAACGTTCAGTTCGTTGTTAGTGATTAGTTCATTTTGAAAGTAATGGTAGCTGCAATTGGAGTTTCATCCAGCAGTTTTGGTTTTACCAGTGCAGGAATATCAATGTTGTAGCTTTCTGCTTTGATACTGAATGTACATTTAAATGTAACTGTACCACCTTTTACAATCATTGTTACAGGAGCCTTAAATGGCTGAGATGCACCGTGCAGTTCAACCTTACCTTCAGAGGTCATTTTGTATTCACCATCTTTTGCAAGCATGCTTTTGTCAAAGCCAATCAGTTTACCTGAATACTTTGCATTGGGATATTTGTTGGTGTGCAGGTAGTTTTCATTAAAGTGCTCTTCAAGTAATGCATTGTTGAAATGAAAACTTTTCATTGGAACCAGCATGGCTACTTCTGCTGTCTCAACTTTAAACAAAGCAGTACCTTCTGTACTTTCAGCAGAGTACTCTTTATTTCCCTGGTTTTTATTTGGGTTGAAAAATAATTTACCATCTCTTGTTTTATACGTTTGTGCGTTTACAGCTAAAACACCTGCTACTAACACAAGGAACATGAATATCTTTTTCATCTTTTTCGTTTTTAAGTTTTAATAAGTTGGTTGATAATTAGTTTTTATATCCTTGTGCAATCCATGCAAGGAATGTAGCTGCACTTGCAGGTGCAACGCTGATGGTACCACCCGGGTGACCGGAAGCACCAAGGCTGCTCATCATTGATTTCAATGTTGATTCTTTTGATTTCAGCAAGGTATAATCAAGTGCAACTGCAGTACCACCATGACAGGTACCACCTTTACAATCAGTTTTGTAAATAGGCACAATATTTAAGTTATAAGTAATATCGCCGGTAATCGGAGGAGGTGTATAATCATCTTTTGCTCCTTGTGCAACCCATGCTTTTACAATTGCTGCCTGTGAAGGGGTAAATGAAACACTACCTTCGCCTGGGTGTTCGCCACCTTTTGCCATTTTATCCAGGATAGCTGATCTTGCCTGTATAGCAGAGTAAAAAATTGTATCAAGATGTGAAAACGCAACCTGTCCGGTTTTGCCATTGTTATGGCATCCGCAGGCACCGCTTACAACAATTGGAACAACATCATTTCTGAAAGAAACATTATTAATTGATGCCAGCGTTGATTCTGAAACATCGTAGTAATTCTTGAAGCAGGAAGAAACTGCTATCGTAATTACTATAAGTAAGGACAGTATAGTTAATTTTTTCATATTCATTTCAATTGAGTTGTTCTGAATTATTTTACGATGATGTTGCCTGTTTTCCTGTATTTGTAAATACCAGTACCGGTTGAAAGACCGAATTTCCATACATCAGGAATGTTAGGATCGGCAAAATACCAGGCCTTGATTGTTGCAATTTCTGAAGCTGTTAAACCACCATCACTGTAAGCCATATCACCCTGGTGGCTTGTTGCAAAAGTGGCCGTACGTGGATTGGCCAGTAACAATGTAGAGTCAACCCTGCTCAATAAAGAACTTGTTGAGTTAAGGTTATCACCTTTTACATAATATTTCTTTGATGTTACCGGATCGGTGTAAACGATAGAGCTGTTTGATCTCAAAGATTTGGGATACATAATATCCATCAGGATATCATCATATGTATTTAACGGACCTCTGCGGCTTGCTGTTGTCCATGGTGTGCCAAATGTTTTAAACGGACGGAAACTCGCATTCGCCAATGTATCAGCATAAAATTTCTTCACACTGTCTTTGTAAGCATTCCATACAGTATTCAGTAAAGGATTTTTTAATTGAGCATAATAACTTGTAGATCCTGTACCGGGGTTAATATAAACGAACGAAACTGTATCAGTAGATGCAAATGTGAACCAGCCTTTTCTTGCCCATTCACCGCCAACAGTTGCTTCATTATGACAGTTACCGGATGCACATCCATTTGTGATGATTGAAACAGCCGCCGGTCTGAAATCTTCAAGAGCCGGTGCTTCTTTAGCGCCGTTTTTAATCCAGTTATAGATTTTAGTTTTTTCTGTTACAGAAAGATCAACACCATAAGTTACAGGAGGCATTGCCCTGTTTTTAGTACTGGTGGTAATCAGGTCAAACAGTTTGCTGCCTTCAGGATTACCAGCCACAACCAGTGTTTTGATCTCGCTGTATGTAGTAAGCTTGGGAGCAACTGCACCGCCATGACAGGCAGAAGATGCACAGTTACTTTTAATAATACTTAAAACTCCTGTTGTTCTGATCACATCATTTACATCTGCAACCACATCGGCTTTTGCAACTTTAAATGAGTCATAGAAGGGAGAAAATACAGTTGAATCGGGTGTTTCAACCAGCGCCCTTGAAATAAGTGATGCATTGGGGCCTTCCTTGGTACATTGTACAATAGTAAGCATCAATCCTACTGCTCCTAAAATAAGCAGAAATGTTTGTTTTGTTTTTTTGATTGTCATAAACAAGTTTTTTATTCTTTGGCTGTATCGTTTCTGATTACACCACTTTTGTGATATAGGTTACAAAATAACCGGTCAAATTTTGACGGAAGCATGACAATAAGAAGTTTAAACACTGATTCAGGTCATTTCAGAGTTTAACCATTGAGCTGACTTTTGTCCGGTAAATTGTAAACCGGATGGCGTTATAGCAAGCCATCACAAACCCATCTAAACGATTAATATGAAGAATAAAAAACTCAGGAACCTGCTGATAGCTGCAGTTATCCTTTTAGGTGTAACCGGCGTTGTGGTTGTTGTAAACCCGGGCTTGTTTATGGATTTTGGTATGTGGCTCACCTCATCAGCCAAACACCGTAATGCGGCTGAAGAAAAACCTGCTTTTACATTAACAGCTCAGCAGTTATCTGATGACATTAAAAATGATACAGCTGCTTTTAAAAAGTATGTTGACAAAGCCGTTCTTGTAAACGGACCCATCTCTGCAATTGAAGGCAACCACGTTTCATTAGGAAATGTGATCTGCAGTCTGGATTCAACAGAAGCAGTAAAGATCAGCAAACTTGCAACAGGCCAGGAAGTAAAAATCCAGGGTCGTGTTTCTACTTATAATGATTTGATGGAAGAAATAGTGCTTGATCAATGTGTGATCAAGTAAGATATTGATGAACGATGATCAAAAGCCCGTGCTGTTAAACTGTACGGTTTTTTTGATGGGTATAACAAAAAGAGGTTGCCGTTGGCAACCTCTTTCTTATCGGGATATTTCTTTTTATTATCCTAAAGCAACACGTTTGAAACTTGTTACTTTCACATCGCCTGAAGCTTTCAGGTAATCGCCAACGCTTTTTGAAGCATCTTTTACAAAAGCCTGTGCCAGTAATGTTTGCTCTTTGAAGAAGGCATTCATTTTACCATCTGCAATTTTAGCAATCATTTCATCTGGTTTACCAGCCATTTTAGGATCCTGTTTCATTACTTCAACAATGATATCTTTTTCACGGGCCACCACATCAGCAGGTACGCTTTCAGCATCAACAGCCACAGGGTTCATAGCTGCAATCTGCATGGCTACGTCTTTACCTGCTTCAACAGCTTCTTTATCCAAACCTACTAAAACACCCATGCGGTATGCACCGTGAATGTAAGAAGAAACAAAAGCAGCTTCAATACGCTCAAACTTGCTGATACCGATTTTTTCGCCAATAGCAGCGAGTTTATCATTTACCAGGTCGGCTACTTTAGCACCATTTACTTCAGCAGCATTGAGTTCATCAATATTCTTCACATCGTTTGCTACAGCAGCATCAGCAATTGATTTTGCAAAAGCAACGAAGTCAGCATTTTTACTTACGAAATCAGTTTCACAGCTTACACATACAACAAAACCAACTTTGTTATCAGCACTTGTTTGTGCAATCACCACACCTTCTTTCGCTTCACGGTCGCTGCGTTTTGCTGCCACCTTCTGGCCTTGTTTGCGTAACCAGTCGATTGCTGCTTCAAAATCGCCGTTTGTTTCAGTTAATGCTTTGCGGCAATCCATCATACCAGCGCCTGTTGCCTGGCGCAGCTTATTAATATCCTGTGCACTTATTGTTACGGTTGACATAATTTCTATTTGATAATTTATTAATCAGTAAATCAGAAAATGCTTCCTGCTAAATAGTATTGAGCAGGAAGCATTTTTATTATTCAGAATCAATCTTCGTATATCTTACTTCCGGCTTTCTTCTATCTGTTAGAAGTACGCTTTTGTGTGCTTGGTACACGACGTTTAGGAGCACCTCCGCCACCTGTGTTACCACGGCCACCACCGCCACGGTTTGCACCACCACGGCCACCTCTTTCTCTTCCACCTTCTTCACCCACATCAAACTTAGATGCCTGGTCAGTTACTTCTTCAGTTTCTTCTTCTTCTTTTTCAACCTGGCGTTCTGCTAAACCTTCTGCAATGGCAGCAGTGATGTATTCAGTAATGATAGCGATTGATTTTGTAGCATCATCGTTACCAGGAATGAAGTAATCAACTTTATTAGGATCGCAGTTGGTATCAACCACACCAAATGTTGTAATGCCTAAACGTTTTGCTTCAGCCAAAGCAATGTGCTCATGGCCAATATCAACGAGGAATAAAGCTGCAGGGATACGGCTCATGTTAGCAATACCACCTAATACTTTTTCCATCTTGTCTTTATCACGGCTTAACTGCAGGCGCTCTTTCTTGGTAATGCTGTCGAATGTACCATCGTTCAGCATTTTTTCGATGCTCTGCATTTTCTTAACGCTTTTGCGTACGGTGTTGAAGTTAGTCAACATACCACCCAACCAACGGTCAGTTACATAAGGCATGTTTACTTTCTGTGCACATTCAGTAACAATTTCCTTTGCCTGCTTTTTAGTAGCAACAAACATGATTTTTTTACCGCTGCGTGCCAGTTGTTTCATAGCTGCTGCAGTTTCCTGCAAACCTTCAACTGTTTTGTTGAGGTCGATGATGTGAATGCCTTTCTTTTCAGCAAAGATGTAAGGCAACATCTTGGGGTTCCACTTCTTTTTCAGGTGACCGAAATGCACACCTGCTTCGAGTAATTGCTGTTGTAATGAAGTGTTATTTTCCATTATTAATAGTTTATCGTTTTTTGTTTTTTGTTTCTTGTTGTGATGGCAAGGCAGCTGATCAGGAACCAAACTGCCAGCCATAAACCACAAATGATATTAACGTTTAGAGAACTGGAAGCTTCTGCGTGCTTTCTTCTTACCAAATTTCTTACGTTCAACACCACGTGGGTCACGCTTCAGTAAACCGGCTGCTTTTAAAGCAGGACGATATTCAGCATTTACTTCGAGGAGTGCACGGGCAATACCCAGCTTAATCGCTTCAGCCTGGCCTTTAATACCACCACCGCCAGCATTGATTTTTACATCAAACTTATCTAACGATTCAACGGTTTTTAACGGGGCTTCAACCTGGTTTTGTAAGTAAACCAGCGGGAAATATTCTTTATAGTTTTTGTCGTTCACAGTAATGTTACCTGTACCCTTGCTGATGAACACACGGGTGATGGCTTCTTTACGGCGACCAACTGCATTTTTTTGCTTTTCCATTTATTATTGTTTTACTCCCTTGGCGGGATGAGGTTTTAGAATTTGAGTTCTTTTGGTTGTTGTGCCTTGTGCGCATGTTCTGCACCTGCATATACAAATAACTTCTTGTACATTTTACGGCCTAAACGGTTTTTAGGTAACATGCCTTTTACAGCACGCTCAATTACCACTTCAGGACGACGACGAAGAAGGTCTTTTGCCATCTCAATTTTCTGACCGCCAGGGTAACCGGTAAAGTGCTGGTATTCTTTCTGATCCAGCTTTGCTCCGGTTAATACAACCTTATCGGCATTAATTACAATTACATAATCGCCACAATCAACGTGGGGAGTGTAATAAGCTTTGTTTTTACCACGGAGTACCGCAGCAATTCTTGCACACATGCGACCAACGGTTTGATTGGTGCCGTCAACAACGTACCAGTTACGCTGCACGGTAGCCTCGTTCGCATGCTTGGTAGTGAAATGTAGTTTACTCATTTTGTTTAATTTTTACCACGCCATCCCGTGGATTTGTTGAAAATAGCCGTTTTTATCAACGGGGTCGCAAAGGTAGCCACCCATTACTCATTTCACCAAAGAAAAGAGCAAGTATTTTTTATTGCACTTTTGCAACAGATTGATTTACAGTAAATATTTTGTTCAACAATTTTTATGGTGCCGGAAAAGCCAGTGTTTATAAGGGTTGGCCACACCAAAACCAGTCTGCCAGCCAGTTCCTTTCTTTATCTGGGCCGCCAAAACAACCGCCCTGAAACAATAAAACGGCAGGCTCTTTCTGAACCTGCCGTTTTAAACTAAAACCGGAATATAATCAGTGATATTTACGATTCACAGCTGCTGCAACTCACCAGGTTGGTCACCAGTTCCTTTGATACACTCTGACTACGCTGGTAATACAGGGTTTTGATACCCAGCTTCCAGGCTTCAATCATCAGCCGGTTTACTTCTTTAATTGGTAAATCGGGAGGTATGTTCAGGTTCAGACTCTGGGCCTGGTCGATATACTGCTGGCGGATGGAAGCCTGCTGCACCAGTTCCAGCTGGCTGATTTCACGGAAAGTTTTAAACACTGCTTTTTCATCTTCTGTCAGACCTTCAAGATGCTGTACACTTCCCTGGTTCAGCATAATACTTCTCCAGGTATCTTCATGATCCATCTGTTTGGAAGCAAGTAATTCCTTCAGGTATTTGTTCTTCCGCATAAAATTGCCCTTGGATAAACCAGCCTTGTAATAATTGCTGCTGTACGGTTCAATACCCGGCGAAGTTTGTCCCAGGATAGAGGAAGAAGAAGTAGTTGGTGCAATGGCCAGCAATGTGCTGTTCCTGCGACCATATCCCTTCAGCAATTCCGGTTCACCATAAATATTGGCAAGGTCCTTTGTTGCTTTTTCCGAACGTTCACGGATTTCTTTAAAGATGGAAGACGTTAGCTGTTTGGCTCGCATCCCTTCAAAAGGAATCATATTTTTCTGCAGGTAAGAATGCCAGCCCAATACACCCAAACCCAATGCCCTGTGCCTTTTGGCAAAACGGTTGGCATTGATGAGGTAGTGATTGTTCTCTGTTTTGCTGATAAACTCCTGCAATACTGCATCAAGGAAAAAGATGGCAAGACGGATGGTATCCGTATCCTTCCACTCATCGTACAATTCCAGGTTCAGCGAAGAAAGACAGCAGATAAAAGATTCATCTTCGGTGGAAGGCAGCATAATCTCGGAGCACAAGTTGCTTGACTTGATAACGAGGTTATGATCTTTATATACCTGCGGTTTGTTTTTGTTCACATTGTCTGAAAAGAAAATATAAGGCAACCCTTTCTGCTGGCGGCTTTCCAGCACTTTGGCCCATATTTCACGTTTGGCCGTATCACCTTCAATCATTTCCTGCATCCAGTAATCGGGTACACATACACCGAAAAACAGGTTCTGAATAGGATGACCGATATTTTTGATACCCAGGAATTCTTCAATATCCGGGTGATCAATATCGAGATAAGCTGCAAATGCACCTCTTCTTACACCGCCCTGCGAAATCGTGTCCATCGCTGTATCAAACAGGCGCATAAAACTTACCGCACCACTGCTTTTCCCGTTATCGGTTACTGCACTGCCTCTTTCACGCAGGTCACCAAAATAAGCCGATGTACCACCACCTGTTTTGGTTTGCATAATCACTTCGCCCAGCTTGTGTGTAATACCTTCAATATTGTCGGGCACATACACATTAAAGCAGGAAATAGGCAACCCTCTTTCTGTACCCATATTGGCCCAGATAGGAGAGCTCAGGCTGAGCCAGCCCCGTTCAATCATTTCACAAAAAGCTTCTTTCAGCTCCGGTTTGTACAGGCGTTTGGCCGCTGCACTGCAAATACGGTCAATGGCTTTTTCAACGGTTTCGCCTTTGAGTAAATAACCCCTGTTGAGTACCTGTTCACTTTCTTCATTTTTCCACCAATATCTTTCCATCATGGTTGTTCTTTTTTGAATGTTTGGTTATTGTTTAAAACAAATCGTTTGCTGTAATACTTTTATCATGCTTGGTGTATTCAACAGGTCGCTTGGCAAAGAAATCATCAAGACTGTTTGCAAACACTTCTTCTTCAAACCACTTCATGGGTTCGTACTGTGAACTGCTGATAAAAAACTGTGCAGGGAAACCAATCTTCTGCAAACTCTCATCCACCCTGAACTTGATAAAATTTAATAAATCAGTTTTGCTGATGTTGCTGATTTCTCCTTCCAAAAAAATCCAGTCGATAATCTGTGCTTCTATCTCAACAAACTCTTTGACGAGCTGAACGGTTTGCTGTATCAATGCTTCATCCACCAGTTCAGGATATTCTTCTTTGAGTTTGTTGATGAGATAAATCCCTGCATTTGCATGCACCTGTTCATCTACCGAAGTCCATGCAATGATGTTGCTTACATTCTTCATCAGTCCTTTAAAACGGGTAAAGGAAAGAATGACGGCAAACTGGCTGAACAGGGACACGTTTTCAATAAGAATGGTAAACAGGATGAGTGAAATGATATACTCTTTCTGGTTGGCCGAGTTTACATTGCTCAGTGCACCGGATAAAAAACTGATGCGCTGTTTCACCACCGGCACTTCAATGAGCCGTTCAAATTCATCATTGTAACCCAATACTTCCACCAGCCTTGAATACGCTTCTGAATGACGGAACTCACACTCCGCAAACGTGCTGCCCAGCCCGTTCAGTTCCGGCTTGGGAAAATGATGATACAAATTTCCCCAGAAGGATTTCACAGCCACTTCAATCTGTGCAATGGTGAGCAGGCTGTGCTTCACAGCACTTTTTTCCTCTGCTGTCAGGTGAGAATGAAAATCCTGTGTATCGGCGGTAAAGTCAATTTCTGAATGTACCCAGAATGATTTGTTGATCGCCTCCGTAAACTGTAATACCTCGGGGTATTCAAACGGCTTGTAATTGATTCGTTTTTCAAATAAACCCATACTCTTTTATTTCTGCTGATGATAAAAAACTTTGGGAGACGGCGACAGGATACCGAACCGGTTACATAGAAATGAAAGCGATGTTCAAAACAATGTTCGTTCCAGATCCTGCTTTTCCTCCGAAAGCATGATTAATTATTTTAGTTCCTGGCAGGTCTTCTGACTCACTCCGTTGTTTCAGGCCTTCCCATCCGTTGTTGCCGGACAGTGGCATGAAGATGAAACAATGTGCTGGAGTTTACAGCTACGGGGATAGTTCCCGGTTTACACGGGATTCCCTTTTAATGACAGACTGAACGTTGTTCAGTGTCAACCAGTACCGGGCTGTAAAATAAAAACCAAAAAAGCAGAAGCGGTTTTTTTCTTATTCACGATGTGTTGAAAAAATGAATTGAATGTTTGAGAAGGCAAAGCAGGTAAGGGTTTTTACAACTATTGCGAAGTGTTGCAGTACATCTTCAACAACGAAACATGATTGCCTGGAAGAAAAGATTGAGGTAAGTTATCGTTTCAATCTCCTCATTAATATTACAACTGGAACTGATTATTGATTATTGCTGATATAATTGAGAATGGTTTGTGTACATGCATCCTCACTCAATACAGTTGTATTCAGTTCAATTTCGGGATGCAGTGGTGGTTCATAAGGTGCTGTGATGCCTGTGAAGTTTTCAATTTCGCCGGCCAATGCTTTTTTATACAAACCTTTCGGGTCACGCTGTTTACAGGTTTCAAGATCAGTTGACACATACACTTCGCAAAAGTTTTTGCATAAGCTCCTGATATGGTCTCTGATTTCACGGTAGGGTGAAATAAGCGCAACAACCACAACATGACCATCGGCTTCAAGTGAAGCAGCCAGCCGACCGATTGTAGCATTGTATTCTTTTCGTGATTGTTCATCAAAACCCTGGTTCTGCAAAATGAAACGCATAATGTCACCATCAAGCGTAACAGGGTTGATCTCTTGCAAACGCAACTCCCTGATAAGGTTTCGTGCAATGGTGGTTTTCCCTGCCCCGCTTAAACCGGTAATCCAGATAACCATCGGTTTCATTTCAGTTGTTTTTGTTGATGAAAAGAAAGAGCAGCGAAAGGTTGATGCATTGTTTTCTGTTTATGCCAAAGGTATTCAATTTGACATGAGAAGGTATTTGTTTGAATAAACATCTCTCCGGCAAAAATTTAAGAGGATAATATGCGCCGGGTTTTGCCTTGACGTAAAAGGGCAAGACGGAACAGTTATGTCTTGTACTGAAAAAACTTTACAGTATTTCACTGGACAGGCAGGCATTACCCCATACTTCATTAATGACACGGTTGGGCACATCGCTGTTGCCATTGGATGTTTTACCAATTTTGGTCCATTCTTCATTATAGTTTTTGTGGGACAATAGTAAGCAGGTTTCTGTTGATGGTGTAGGTTTCCTTTTCGTAACCAAACGATCTGGTATCTGTATAATGAGAGGCAATTATACATATTAACGGGTAAGTTAATAGTTAACATTGGTGACTGTTACAGCGACGTCAGTAACAGGTTAGTATTTGAAATCTATCCTGGTACCAGCAGGCAATTCAATTTGCGGCTTACCGGGGTTATAGGGCCTTCCATAAAGCCACGAGTTTTTAAAAGTTGCATTGCTGCTGAATGCTCCGTCTCTCACTGTTTGCCTGTTATATTGTAATACCATGTTGGTTTTTTGAATGCCGGAGAAATAATGAAAGTCTATTGTGTATGTAATATTTTCAAGTGTACGTTTTTCTGTTTTTAATAATTTGCCTGCCTTATCACCGCCTGCTTTGCTCCAGCTTTCAACTGTACCGTTTTGCGGTGATATGGTCAGCTGGTTGCCATTGAGTTTATAGGTTCCTTTTTCGTAAATAAAAATAATATCGTTGTGATATAAATAACTGATACTTTTCTCAAGAAACTGATACGTTCCATCTGTGTTGAAATAATATTCCCGCCAGTCGTACCCTGCTGTATTAGATTCACTCATATATTGCCCCCAGATACCCAAAAGCTGGCTGTTATTTGCACTGTTTGAATTGGATCCGTTATCATTTTTACTTTGTGTTGTATTAGCAGAAGCTGGTGGCGGGGTTGAAAGGGGTTTGTTTCCAAAATCTGTTTTGAACCCCGGCGGGTTATCTATGATGGATTTATCTGCAGCTCGCTTGGTATAACTATATTCCTGCACACCTGTTTTTTGCCCTGTTTTAAATAGCAGCGCTGTATCATGAGAACCTGAATAGTATTTTATCTCATAATAGTAAACTTTCTTTTCTGATTTAAAATCTGCAGACTCTTTCACAAAAGGCCCCCATTCTTTCGTGCTTTTTGTTTTCTGCCACCATCCGCCTTTGCCTTGTTTGGGCATGAAAGTAATTTGGTTGCCATTAATGGAATAAGTTCCCGTTTCGTAAACAAATAAAATATCCTTTGCCCCATAAACCAACCAGTTTTTCACCCGGTAAACATATGTTTCGTTCTCTTTTAATAAATATTCACTTCTTATATATCCTCCGGTGTATTGGGGTATTCCATTAGTATATCCATTTGTTTCAAGCTGATTGTTTGTCCATAACCCAATAATTGATGAACCGTTTGTATTATTTATGGCTGCGGAAGTTTTATCGTCGGTTGTATTTGATGTAATCTTTTCAAGTTCCAGCGAATTAATAAATGAAAGCAATTCGTTCTGGTATTTCTGGGTATTGGTCAACAACACCACACTTACTGTTTGCCCACCTCCTGTTGCGGTTAATAAAGTAGCCAGTCCTTTATTACTGCCGTCGGTATAATTAGCATTACCTGACACAATATCCCAGCCGTTATCTGTGGATGGATTCTGCATGGTGGGTTCTGTATTCACCTGTACAGTACTTTTTACCAGCCGGGTCCAGTCAGTATTAAAATTTTCATTAGCGGTTCCACCAGAAGCTGTCGCTTTTGTGATGATGGCGATGGCATAGCCTCCGGTTTTTTTATCAGTAACTGATAATTGCACACCCCCTTCATTTTGGGTGGTTTGCCATTTTGCAGGCACCGAATAGGAAACAACATCAAAGCTTTGCTTTTGTGCAAAAACGTTCATGGGAAAACAGGTAAAGGCGGTGATGATAAAATATTTCATACTTATGTATTTCATTGAAAACATCAGAATTTAAAATCTGGTGGATTGTCAATAAGGAGTTCTTTTCGCTGAACATAAACAAACCTGTACGGCCCATTATTAAGCTGGCCGCCATCCCGTTCAGTTGCTTTGCTGCAATTAAGAATTATCGAATTGCTATAATTGGGATCAATTTTTATTTCAACAGTATATTCAGTGGTTTGGGTTTTATAGGCGGCAGTTTTTTGATAATTACCCCATTTATTTACATCGTTTGTTACTTTGTCTTTATTCCACCACCCGGCTTTACCTTTTTTGGGACTAATAGTTAATTTGTTTCCCTCCATTGTCCATGTTCCTGATTCGTAAACAAAATAGATGGTTTCATTATTAGCCAGCCAGTTTTTTTCACGAAAAATATAGGAGCCATCTTCTTTTAGCTGGTATTCCTTCCGCATATATCCGCCAGAGTACATAAGATGCCCGTTTGTAAACCCTCTTGTTTCAGCCTGGTTAACAACCCATATACCCACCACTGAATTTTTATTAGTAGCCACAGATGAACCGGCATTTGAGGAGTTGTTTTTTGTGTCAGAATTCAGTTGCGCATTTCCTGGATGTAATAATATGGACGCAAGTACTGTTTGATAATCCTTTAAATAAATCGTTGCAGTAAAATTGCACAGCAACGATATAGAAACCTTGCTATTGGAATAAACTGTTAGGCGTGAAGTAACATGAACCCCGTTATATTGCCAGGTTCCGCTTCCGCTCATTACCATCCAGTCATCTTGTGGTTGTGGTTTTGTTTTTTGCGGAGAAGAAATCGTTTTATTTACAGCAACCAGTTCGTTCCAGTCATTATCAAAATCCGCATCGATATTACCGGCGCTTTCAGTGCTTTTGTAAATCACGATTTGTGCCCAGTTTCCGTTTTCAATACGGGAATAGGAAACATTACTGTTGCCCGGGGTTTCAGCCCAACCTTCAGGTGCTGTGTAAGAAACAATATCAAAGCTTTGCTTCTGCGCATGCAGGTTACTATTCATTATTAAGATTGCACCGAAAAGAAAAATGATTTTTGTATATCTCATCGGGTTGATTTTTATTGTACTTTATATAAATAATCAACAGTATTATTTGTTGTATTGGTTTCAGGCAGTGCTGAATTGTTGAAAGTGCCAATTGTAAAATGAAAAACAATATTTGCACCACTGGTAAGCCCGTTTACATGAACTGTGCCACCTATTCTCACTTTATCACCCGGTTTTAATGGGCCATTTACCTTGTAATAACCCGGGTAAGTCTGGTTATTGATCACTCTTGTTGCAAAGGGATATGCTTCATTATAAAGATTGGTTCCCGGGCTTCCTGAAGGATATACCTGTACCTGGGGAATAATCTGCCGAACAACATCCAACGGAATTTCACCTGTACCGGTATTTACAACCGATACGTTGATGAGTGTATTTAAATAAGTACTGCCGGTTACCGGGGCAATTGCATCTACCTGAAAGGTAAGATCAGGTAACGGGGTACTCCATGATTCGAGATTGCCCGTAACAGGTATTTCAAGTGTATTGTTTGTTTCATTGGTTTCGGCAATGGTATTGCCGTAGTCAATGATCATAATGAATTTATTATTGCTGTTAGCAGAAGGATTAAATCCGGTTACCACATAAGAACCATGAAATTTATCACCGGGATGAAGAATCCCGTTTGCTGGTAAATTTGGTATCGGAGTCTTTAATGTAAATCCACCTGCCGGGCTGTTGTAACCTGAAACGGTGCGTACAAAACATTGTATACCTGTTCCAATGATATTGATATCTTCCCCACCTGAATTCATGATGTCAAAATTTATCGTATAAATTCCTGCTTCGCCAATTGCAAAATTGCTGCTGTTTTTATCAATCGACACAAGTGCAATTTTTAAATCCTTGCCAACCGTTTTCCGTAAATCTGTTTGCTGCTGTGGCAGGGCAGCATTTACACGGGAAGGAGGAAGCTGAGGTTGCGTAATCTTTTTCATCTGCGGCAGGGCTGATAGTGCCCCGGTAATAAACAGAATGATCATTAATGCTTTTTTCATACATGAATGGTGAGATGATTGGTATAAAACTAATTAGCCGGCAAAAGCTCTGGCATCATTAAAAAAGATGAATTTTTTGGAAAACCTTGATGGAATCGGGGCACGAAGAAATTTATTCATACCCCGGTGTTGATATCATTTTAGTTAACCTGACCGGCAATTACTTCACCACAATACCAAATGCGCCGGAACGGCTGCTGGTTGATAAAATAGTTTCCACGCCATTTTTGAAATATTTGGCTTTCTCCAGAGAAAGATTGTATTCAGTTACTGCCACATATACATCGCTGCCGGAAACATAGATGGATTTAGCTTCTGCAGAATAAGAAGCAGTAGCGGTAAAACTGGTTTCCACGCCATTCTTCCAATATTTGGCAAATCCTTTTTCATAACCTGCTGCATATACATCGCTGCCGGAAACATAAATGGAGTTTGCACGGGAAGAATTTGCAGCCAGGTCAGTTGACGTACCGTTTTTCCAGTATTTAGCAATTTCAACAGTGCCGTTAAACTGGTATCCTGCCACATACACATCACTGCCCGATATAAAGATGGAATTAGCACAGGAATACTTACCGCCGGCGGTAACATTAGGGAGTACAACCTTTGTTCCGTTTTTCCAATAACAGGCAACATCCACTGAGCCGCTATTTTCATATCCTGCTGCATACACATCATTGCCTGAAACAAAAATAGAATTGACCATAGCATCATTTGTGCCATCGGTAAGAGATATTGCTGTTCCGTTTTTCCAATATTTAGCTATCCATTTTGAACCGTTGTTCTCTTCTCCCCCCACATATACATCGTTTCCCTGCACAAAAACGGAGCTGGCCCTGGAATTGGCTGAAGCCAAAACTGTGGCAACACCGTTTTTCCAGATTTTTGCATTATCTATTCCTCCGGTAAAATCCCAACCGGATATATACACATCTCCTGCGTCTGAAACTGCTATTCCCGAAGCATACGATTTAAGTGTGCTGCTTGCTAAAAGTGCGCCTGTGCCATCCGCCCAAAAGCTTGCACGGTCGTATCCCGGATTCAGAACATCATAACCGCAAACATATACTTTAGGAATTCCCGGAGTAATAAAGCTGATATCATTGCCATAAGCAGTACCTGCACTGCTGCTGGCATAAGCCCTTACATGGTAAGTAGTGTTTGGCTGCAGACCGGTTATAGAAGAAGTAAATGATCCGGTACCTGCGCCATCAATGGTTTTGGTGGTTAAAGAAATAACAGGATTCGCATCTGCACCCCACACAATGCCCCTGGCTGTAATTGCTGCAGAGCCTTGTGCGCTGATAGTACCTCCACATGCGGCGCTGTTTGAAGTGATGGCAGAAACAGCTGAAGTTGTGAGGGAAGGTAAAACAGGTACATTATCCTTGTCTTTATGACAGGCCGTAAGCAACAATAAAAAAAACAACGGTGAAAAGAATAACTTCAGATTTAAACAAACTTTCATAAAATTAATTTTTTGAGGTTTTAATTCGTTCTGATAACAGTGTAAAAAGCAGCATTCATAGCAGGTACAATCAATCATTTAAAAGATGACGTTTAAACCTTACTCCAGCATATTTCTTACTGCATCAAAATCGAAATTGTCAGTAAAATTTTCAACAAGCGCTTTGCCGGGGTTGGTGTTAATGTACCGGTAACTTAATTGGATCATAAAAGGTTTTACCGGATTCTTTTCAGCATTTTTAAAATATTCGGGATTGTATTTATACAGCATTGTTCCACCTTTATTATCCCAAAATCCGCTGAACGTAAATGCACCGGTATTTTTTGCATCTTCCGGTGTGTCGGCGTAATACACGTCAACTGTTACATAATCATTGGTGCCGGGGCCATAATAATTTTTCCAGGAGAAATGATCTTTTTGAGCTTTTACGATTGCAGGTTTTGAAAGCCAGTCTTCATTGTTTTCTTTCAAAGCCTTTTGTACAATAGCTTTCTTCTGTTCAATCTTTTTCTGCCAGTCGGGGTAACGGGCTTTTCTTGCAGTTAAATTTTTCTTTCCGTTTTCATATAGCTGCGGATATTTTACAGGGTCTTTCATCATGCCCGCACATTCGGTTTCAATTTCTTTTATTTTGCCTGCTGTGTAAATTGCTTCCCTGTTGTAATATTCCAGTAGTGCTTCCAGGTATTCTTTGCGTGTAACAGGTATTAAAATCTGAATACCGGTTTTTGTAAAGTACCAATGCCTGGTAATAAAAGTACTCCGGTCTCCAGGTTTAACTGATGATTCAGCAATGTCCTGGTAATAACCTTTACCATTGTTAATGTTTTTGATTTCAGTTTGTTTAATAAAGCCGAACAGGGCAATAAACTTTCCATTGTATTTATTGTATGTTTCGTAATAAGCATAATCATCGGAGAAAGTGAAAGCAGGTTCAATGTCTTTAAACCTGTTTACATAAGCTCTGAAAACAATGGAGTATTCATCATTGACTTTAAGATTGTTTTTATAGCAGAAATATTCATGGTATCCTGTATTCAGATCATAACTCAGCAAAGCATTTTTTCCATAAACAATCACAGCATTTGATGGCGTTCCAAAAGAAGATTTCAGTACACCACCGGTAAGATTAAAATTTTTGCGGCTTTCTTTTTCCAGTGTTTCAATTCGGGTAAGCAGTTTACTTGCTGCTGCCTTATTTGTTGCTGTTACCAGCTGGTCAAGCCAATGCGCTTTTTGCTGCGGCCATTCGCAATGTGCCGCATCAATATATTTTCCGGGTAAAGCATTTAGTTCTTCGTTTGAAGAACAGGGTTGCGTATAGGCTTTTTGAAAAAGCATTCCGCATAACAGAATGAGTATCGCTTTGTTTTTTATTTTATTAGCATGCAGTACAGCTAAAATGCAAAGACCGGGAACGATGAGAATATACTTTTTCAACTTTCAGATTTTATGCTGCAAACCTATATTCCGTCACACCGCATATCAATCATTAAAAAAGATGATTTTTAACTGCTGCGAAAAATCATTAAAAAAGATGATGGGGTAATAACTACCTGCTACTTTTATTTGCATTATGATAAATTAAGTATTTTACAAAATGCGGAAATCATTACTAATAATATCGTTTCTTTTAACTGCTGCAATACTCAATGCACAATCGCCGGTAAAAGACAGCCTGTTACACCTGTTGCAAACAGCAAAGGAGGATAGTAATAAAGTGAAGTTGTATTTTAAGCTGGGCGGATTATTTGAAAATTCTGATCCTGAAATAGCTAAGCAATATTATAAACAAGCCGGAGAACTAAGTGAAAAAATCAATTTTAAAAGAGGTGTTTTAGGCTATTATAGTTTCAGCGCAAACATACTAAGCCGACAGGGATATTTCGATTCGGCATTACAGCTATCGCTTAAACTGGAAGACTTTTCTGAAAGAATAAAAGACTCAACTTACCTGGCACTTTCGTTGATAATAGCAGGTCAGTTTTATAAGCAGGTTCAGGATTATGATAAAGCTATTCTTTCATTGGAACGTGGAAGATTAATAAGACATCTCCGCGGCGAAACCCAGGAAGAAGGAAATATTGAAGGGGCAATAGCATTTGTCTACAGCGGTATGCATCAGTATCGGAAAGCGGTGGAATATGAATTATCTTCTGCTGAAAATCTTATAAAGAATAATGATAGCGCCAGTTTATCAGGCACCTATCTTTCACTGGGATATGACTATACAAATTTGCAGTTGTACGATTCTGCTAAAATATTTTTAGACAAAGCCAATGCCATTGCTGTTCGCCTGGAAATACCTTTTGTAGAAATGGCTTACAACCTGAATATGGCTTACCTGTATTATAAGCTTGGGAAGATTGAACTCATAAAACCTTTTGTTGATAAGGGCCTGCATCTGGCAAGATTACTTGGTAATACAGAATGGGAGGCAAATGGCTTGTGGGGGTTATCAATCTTTTATTTGTTTACAAAGGACTTTGTAAAAGCAGGTATATATGCAGATAGCAGCCTGCAATCTGCTATGAAATATAATTTTCAGGAAGTAAAGATGAGGGTGTTTAATACACTATCGCAGATTGCTTTTTTCAAGGGAGATACAAAAAAGGGCTATTATTATGCCAACCAGCATGAATTATTGAAAGATAGTATTTTGAATGAGTCCATTTTAATGAACACAACTTTCTATGAAGCCCAGTTTAAAACACAAAAAAAGGAAACACAGATACAATTACAACAATCGCAGCTAAGGCAAAAGTCTGTTCTCAACTATTTACTGATTGCAGGTGCATTTGTAATGCTGCTTTTATTTTTGCTGGTTTTCCGAAATTATAAGAACAGCCAAAAACTGCAACAGGCAAAAATTGATGAACTGGAAACAGAAAAGCAACTTGCTGCTGCCGAAGCTGTACTCAAGGGCGAAGAACAGGAACGCTCACGCCTTGCAAAAGACCTGCACGACGGACTTGGTGGTATGCTGAGTGGTATAAAATACTCCTTGAACAGTGTGAAAGAAAATTTAATCATGACACCTGATAATGCCCAGGCATTTGAACGAAGCATAGATATGCTCGACAGTTCAATAAAAGAAATGCGAAGGGTGGCACACAACATGATGCCGGAAGTTTTAGTGAAGTACGGACTCGATACAGCTCTTCGTGAATTTTGTCATGAAATTAAGCAGAGCGGTGTAATACAGGTCAGCTATCATTCCATTGGTATAACGTCAACAGCAATTGACCAGGTGATGGCTGTTACTGTTTACCGCATTGTGCAGGAACTGGTCAACAATTCCATTAAACACGCATCTGCCAAAATTATATTGGTACAGCTGCACGTTGCAGAACAGGAAAAACTGTTAACTGTAACTGTAGAAGATGATGGACAAGGTTTTGACTCTTCTGCTTTAACATTATCTTCCGGTATAGGATGGAAAAACATCAGGAGCAGGGTTGAATTTTTAAAAGGGAAAATGGATATTACATCTGAAAAAGGAAATGGCACTTCAGTATTGATTGAAATGGGTATCTGATTTTTTTTACAAACGTTTTGCAACACAGGTGAAAGCACAATTATTCATAGTAGAAGATCATTACCTTGTTATAGAAGGTATCTATTCTTTGTTAAAAGAAGAAAAAGACATTGAATGGATGGGGCATGCAATGAATGCTGCCTCCTGCCTGAATTTTCTCAGTAACCATAAGCCCGATGTAATACTGATGGATATAAACCTTCCCGATAAAAGCGGGATTGATTTATGTAAAGAAGTAAAAACGGCTTACCCGCAAATCGCTGTTCTTGGGCTGAGTACGTTTAATCAGCAGGCAATCATCCGGAATATGATGGAGAACGGGGCTTCCGGCTATGTTTTAAAAAACGCAACCCGTAACGAATTGCTTGAAGCAATAGCCACAGTCATGAAAGGAAAACAATACCTGAGTGCTGAAGTAACGCTTTCCTTACGTGAAAATGCTGACCGTATCCCACCGCTTACAAGAAGGGAAAAAGAAGTACTGAAACTGATAGCAGAAGGTCTCACAAATAGTGAAATCGCAGAAAAAATTTTTGTCAGTATTCCAACGGTAAATACTCACCGCAAAAGTCTTCTCGAAAAATTTAATGCAAAAAACACAGCAATTCTTATAAACAAAGCGGCCAAACTTGAATTGATATAGTGCTGCAGCTGTAAAAAATAACTGTGTTCACCAACCGCTAAGGAAAAGGATTGTCAGTCTGAGCCCGTCGAAGGCTATCGTTTTGAGGCAGCCTCTTTATTTTATTGGTTACTATTTTCACCAACCAGATTCGTAAACTTATTTCGGTTGGTGGAAGACAGCAACCGCTAAGAAAATTTTATTCTTCGTCAGTTAACGGTAAAACTTAGTTTTTCAGATGCGTTTTCACAATAGAACAACTGCATTTCATAACTACCCTTGGAAAGTTGTGTTTTATCATTTAGCAATACAACAAGATCGTACAAACTGAATTTCCCGGAAATACTTTCGCCCTGTTTCAGATGATACGAATAATGTTCAACCTGTTCGGGCGAATAAGTCTGTGATGACAGAATTGCCCTGTTCTGGTATTTCAAAACAGAGCGACCGGTTTTTTTGTTGATCAGCATGACTGATGTAAACGCAGGCCCGCCGGTTGATGATTTTGGCCGGTCGAACCAAACCGATTGCATCTTTTTACTTTTATTCGTGAGAGTAATGACGAGATAAATGTTTTCGCCCTGCTTAAATGTATTGTTTGCAAGTTTAACTGATACTGCAAGTTCAGGACATCCTTTTGGTGAAGATGAAAATGCATACGCAGTATAAAAAATGACAACTAAACCGAAGAGTAAAACTGAATACCGCATAACAATTTATTTTCCCGTATTGCAAACGATGAGTTGGTTTACTAAAATCACTATTTTCATTTCATCCGGCTTCCCAATAATCCCAAACCTGCAGCAATATCTTTCCGGGTTTCCAATACAGACGGATCAACACTCCAGTGTTCGGCTATTTTCATCACGGTTTCCTCATTGGGCCTAACAATATCTTCCCGTTCAAAGTAGGCATCATCTTTCGCCTCTGCCGATAATGTATTGATCAGTTTCATTGTCTTTTCAGCAGCCGTCGGTTCACCTTCAACAACAATGTTCTCCCCACTTTCACCCGAAAAACTATACACTCTTTCCACCTTCCCGTTCTGTGCTTTTATCCAGCAATGATATTCTATTACTCGATGCGTACAGAAAAACTGCGCATCACCAAATTCCTTACTTAACACCTGTAATAACTTTTTTACTTCTGCAATGCTTTCTTTCGAATCACCATGCGGCAGCCCCCAGCCACAGGCCAATGTCCATTCACCAACAGCTGGCGTAATAAAAACAAAGTCATCATACGCTTTTTCAATACCAACCTGCCAGTTGCAATCCGATACATTGCTGAGCTGCAGTAATGCTGCAAGTCTGTTTTTATCTGTTGTTTTAACGGCAAACCACATGCATTTATAACCAAACGAAACGGCTGAATCAGGAACAGACTTATCGACCTTTTCTGAAATTACAGTTACAGCTGTTTGCTGTACGGTAGATTTTTTTTCTTTATAAAACTTAAATAAGATGAATACAACTACAAAAGCTGCTATCAGAAAAGCGATCAGCATTTTAAAATTAGTTTTCAATGTCTTTGTTATTCTTTTTATTGGTTTTACTGATTGCTGTCTCCACCAACCAATTGTGTAAATTTTATTTCGGTTAGAGAGCAACCAACCGATAAGAAAAGTTAGGTGCACTTATTCTTTAAACTTCGACTTTCTTAAAACACCTAAGTATTTGTTTCCAATACTTATGTCTGTAAATCTGATATTGATGTAAACTTTATAATGACCATATTTTCTACTGAACTTATACGAATAGAATGTCTTGTTATTAATCTTATTATAAACTTTGAAGTATTCCCGTTGAAAAGATACGTGGTCAATCTTCTCAATCGACAAACTGCTGTCGATGACGTTATAACTTGTAAGATTAAAAAGTGACCTCAAATAAAGCTTACTCTCTTCTCTATTTCTTCTTTCCCATGTTGAATTATCTGAGGAATCAATAAAAAGAACAGAGTTGAAAAAATTATTTTCATCAGATTCAATCCAAAAAAGAGTTAATAGATTTTTATCTGGCGTAACTGAAGATGTTTCCCAAGATGAATGATTGATTTGGCCACTTGAACTGAATGCTGAGTCTTTAAAGGATATGTCAGAAGGCAACTCAAAAGTCCAACCAACTTCGTTAAGACTAATCGTTCTGGAAATATTAGCCTTACAACTCGATAATAAAATAATGATTAAAAAGAGTCTCATAACTGCATGTTAGCATTCGTTTATTTGCCAAGGCAGAGTATTAATAATTGCCCGGCCCTGTTTTTGAAATACCTATCAGCGGCTGCTCTTCGCTTCACAAAACTCTTTCACTGCATCCATAATCATTTTGCCTCTGTCACCTAAAAATATGGCTTGTTTTAAGTCGTTACAGATAATCGTTAACTCATTTTCGGGTATTCCGGGATTGTCTTTTGATGCCATAACAGTTACTCCATTGCTTTCTGATAATTTTCTACTGCTTCCAAACTGGTATTTTCTGATTCTTGCAAATGCCCGATTGGATAAAGCCATTTCAAAATATGGTTCAAACTTTAAGGCTTGGTCAAAATCAAGAATTGCTTCGTCAAACTGAAACTCATTTAATTTAACGGTTCCTCTTGCAAAATAGGCTTCGGCATAACCGCTGTCAAGCTCTATTGCTTTTGAATAGTTTTTTATTGCAGATTTATAATCCCCTTCCTTGTTACTTGCATGTCCCTTATTCATTGCTTGATTTACTTTTTCAAGACGTTTATCCGGTGTTGTTTTTCCATTTTTTGTTACTTCAACTGCAAGTATCCTGCCTGTCGAATAATAAACGGTTGTTTCACCTTCCATATTTCCATCCTTGAAATTGCTTCGCTGTTTTACCTGGCCATTTGGAAAATACATTTCCCAAATACCTTCTTCTTTACCGTTTACAAATGCTCCCTTTTGTTGAAGCGTGCCATCTTCATAGTATTCCTTTTCCAAACCATTTTCAATACCGCCGGAATAAGTCCTTTCCATTGATAATTGCCCATTTTGATGATACATTGTTCGAAGCCCTTCAACTTTTCCGTTCTCAAAAGTTCCTTCTCCCTGTTTCCTTCCGCTGTAATAATAGTCGATGAATTTGCCGCTATATACGCTGCCTCGGAAATACCATACACCGTTTTTCTTTTCCATTTGGTTGGTTGATGGAATCAGTTTCAGGTCCTCAGGTCTTTTACGATATTCTTTAGTGAAGATGAAAATGGCGCCGTCAAATTTTTCGTAGCCAAAAAGCTTTAAACTGTCCTTATTTTTAACGACGGTGATGTCCGCAATATCAGTTTCTACAATTTCGTTACCTTCTTCAGGTTCATCAATTATTGGTATGGAGTCAACAATATAGATAATGTTTTCCTGTGCTTGACCAACTGAATGTAAGCTCAAGAGCATTAGTGCAAATACGATAAAAAAGATTTTATTCATGATGATGTGTCAGATTATAATTAGCTAAATTCTTTTTCGGCCGGTGTGGTCAGCAATCGGTAAGAAAAAAGTCGTAGCTGCTATTCCACTATTACTTCTTTCAATTTTTTAAATAATAAATCCAGGTTTTCATTACCATTTTCAATTTCCCTGTCATAAATAATTACACCAGCTGGATTTATCAGGTAAACTTTTGGTACGCCACCGCTTGCACAATAAATATTTTCGATATCTACATTGTCATAAATATTTACCCATGTCATACCTTGTTTTTTAATTGTATTATAAAACAACTCCTTTGTTTTTGAGGAAATACAAACAGAGACCACCTCAACTCCCTTTGCAGCATATTTTTCATGAACACGCTTGAGAACTGGCATTTCCCTTATACAAGGCACACACCATGTAGCCCAAAAATTCAGTAATACATATTTATTATTAGTTCTGTACTTACTTAATGAAACAATATGTCCATTTATATCCCTGCAAGTGAAATCAGGAGCATTACCTCCAATTTTGACTTCGATTAAACCCTGAATCTTTTTTATCAACGTTTTTCCTTCAACACTTTTCAAAAACTTATCAGGAAAGGTACTGTTCATAAAACTCAGAACAGAGTCTGCACTTACATATGAAGGATAACTTAGATTTCGACGGAAAAACCAAAAAGAATAATAAGAAGAACTGGTGCTTTTTACAATCTCTGTATTTTTATCTTTGAGGCACTTCTGTAAAGGATTAAAATGTTGATTTATTTCTACAGTGTCTTGTAACATTTCCTCAAACTTATCTCCAAGGGCAGTAATATAATTTTCCAGATTTTTATATTCATTCGCATTGTTTTTAGCAAAAAAATCTTTTTCTTTTTTAAAATCGAAACAATTAGTGAGCCGGTACTTCTCAAATGGTGAACCCGCAGAATCACTCTTTAAAAAAACGATTTTTGCCGGTCGTTCGTCAAAGAAAAAACTGTTTCGATAAGCCAGGTATTTGCTTCTCTGATACTGTAATGTTATTGATGCATAGATAGAAAAGTATTTTTTCTTAATTACAAATTGCCCGTTTTTACTGGAAAGGTGCAGGGGCTTTTGTTCTTTTCCATCATCGTAGCTGATGTTAACTGCGGAACAATTAAACCCTTTTGGAAACTGAAGAATAACTGTACTCATTTTCTGGCCATACGCACAGGTTATGTTTATGGCAGTGAATAAAGCTATTCCAAAAATGCTCTTGCAAGAAAGATGTGTTTTCATAAATCAACTGCTGTTTAATTTTTTAGCAGGCGTATAAGAACCTGGTTCTGGCTGTAATAATAGCCAGCCTTTAATGAAAGGTAAGAAAAAATCGTCTTTGAGAAATTGTCTATACTTTTGAGTTCGCTGCCATGATCAATAAGCATATATGAAACCCGTTACGATTTTAATTACAGTTATCTCTATACTTACAATTAACCATTGCCTTTCTCAAACAAACCGGCTGCCTTTAAATCAAAACACGATTGACACTTCTAAAATTATTGCTAAGGTCTGCACACATGGATTGCCTTATCAAAAGAGAAGCGATTTGGTTGACTACCCGCCTTTCGTTTGTGCTTATATTGATGAAAAGAACAGCTTTAAATCTTTCAATGTGCTGAGTTATGATTTTATAGATCTAAACAATGAGCATCCAAAAGAAATTCACGTATCAGGGAATTCATTAGGTTCAATAAAAATATATTTAATTGATCAGGATAGTGTAACTGTAAAAAACTTATTCCTCGCCAATATAGTACTGGAAGTCGAAGGCAGGAAGATTACCTTAAAAGGGTTAAGGCCAATACTTGGACCTAATAGGTAAACTTTGTTTTGTTTTACAGGTTGCTGTCTTCACCAACCAGTTATGTGAATTTTATTTCGGTTGGCGGGGACACCAACCACTAAGAAAAAAATGAAACAGCTTGCAATAAGCACATTCAGAATTCAACTGGTGCCAATGTATAGTACGGGGTCACATTGTTTGAACAGAATGAAATCCCCGCAGTGGTTATTAGGGCACCAGTGATGACTTACCGGCGGGAGTTTTTTTGTACTGCTGCAGTAAATGGTACAGGCTTTGATTGTATTCAGGGGGTTTCAGAAGTACAGTATCTTAGAACAAACATATATCATGAAACATTCAGTTAACGATGGGTTCCCTTATTATATTGAACTGTCGGAAGACAGGGACTTAAAGAAATTGTTTTCTTCACAAGAAAACTTTACGCTCCTTGAATCGCTGGGGGAAGAAAAGGCCAGCTACCGTTATGAGCCGGATAAATGGAGCATTAAACAACTGGTTGGGCATATGACAGATCATGAACGGATCATGATCTACCGTTGCCTGCGTTTCAGCCGAAATGATCAGACAATTCTTCCCGGCTACGATCAGGACCTGATGGTGGAGAACAGCCGTTTTGAAGAACTGAGTTTTGCCGAGCTTTTGACAGACTTTGTACAGGTGCGGAATGCGTCCAGGAGTTTTATCAATGGCCTGTCACCGGAGCAGTTGCTGCGTAAGGGTACAGCCTGGAGATTTGAATTAACGGTGGAAGAATTTCTACGGGCAACAATCGGTCATGAATTGCATCACATGGAGATTATCAGGAAGCGGTACCTGCACTAATTTCTTATTAAATCTTATTTCGGTTGATGGAGACACCAACCGCTAAGAAAAACAATAAAAACACAAAACAAATTCAGTTTTCGGGGTCGGTTACAGCCGACCCTTTTTTTATGTATGCCATTTTATAATTAAAGGAATTGATTGCAGCAGTGACCGTGCTGATTTTGCTATAACTGTGTTTTATAAAGTTGCTGCAGTTGTTGATTTTGCCGTTGCAGATGTCGGTTTATTCGCTGCACGCTGTAATTAAGGCAGTGTAAGATGCAATTCAGGCAGTGTACGTATTGATTTATTGACTGCACGGGTTGATTTATTTGCTGCACGTATCAATTAATTGACTGCACGCTGCAATTTAGGCAGTGTAAGATGCAATTTAGGCAGTGTACGAAGCGATTTAGCCGCTGCACGACCCAATTTAACCGATGTAAAACACGGTTTAAGTGGTTGAAATGAAGTTCTTTAGGCTGTATTTTATGAATGAACTCCTGCATATTGCTGAAACAAGGGGTGTGCAGATTTTAGAATAAGTGCTGATTGAAACCGAGCAGGTTTAAATGGTAGCAAATGATCTTCTTATTACGGTTCGTGAGACACGAACCTAGGCGTAGCAATTAAGGCAGTGCACGAAGCGATTTAGCCGTTGCACGACCCGATTTAACCGATGTAAAACACGGTTTAAGTGGTTGAAATGAAGTTCTTTAGGCTGCATTTTATGAATGAACAGCTGCATATTGCTGAAACAGGGGGTGTGCAGATTTTTGAATAAGTGCGGAAGGGAAATGCTTTTGTTTTAATTGCAGGAATTTATTTGTCCGATGCATATGGAGCCAACAACTTATTTCAGTTGCTGACTAAGCATGACAAGTAACGGGGCGGCACAGGTCGGGAGACCTGCGCCAGTGGGGCGCAGTCTATTCAAATCTTATTTCGATTTTTAAAATTCTGTCAAGCTCTTCTTCGATATTCTTTTTTATTTCTTCTATTTTATTGTACTTCTCTGCAATTTTTATTTGAGATTTAAAGTCAGGTTCATTATTCTTATCGATAGGAAATGAAATTGCAATATTTTCTATCATTGAAGGGTAAACTTTTGTAAATTCATCTTCTCCTCTTTCACCTTTTCGTCCCTTTGCCAAACTACGCAATTGTGGTTCTAAGATATGCTTAACGTAAGAAATGCTAATATTATTTAATTTGGGTTTTAGCAAACCTCTATCACCATTTATTGAAAATTTGCCATCAATAAGCATCATGTATCCAGCGAACCCATTTGTTGCCCATGTCAAATATTGTCCATCATAATCAAATGAATTAATGTATGTCAATGGGGAATTATTTGAAGCAGAATAAACAGGGTGCTCGCCTTTATTCTGATTGCCATATTTTCTTGTATATTTTGCGATTCCTTTTTCGATATAAAATAAATCTTTTAACTTAAATTCTGCTAAATCAAAATCTACTAAACTATCAACTTCTATTGTAAGTTTAGCAACTTGTTCTTTGTAATTTTCAATAGTTCTTTTTAATTCAGTTACAAATTGATACTTTTCGATTACCTCGATTTGCTTATCCTTATCGATTTCATTTTTAGAATTAAAAGGAATATTTATAACGACTTCTTTCATGTTTTTGATAGATGACCTTAAACCTCTATCAAAACCATAATGTCTTTTGATTTTTTCAAGTTGTAGCATTAAATATTCTGGAAGTATTTCATCCTTTTTAATTCTGATTACTCCACAATGGTCCGTTGGATAGAATGGTTTATTTTTCCCAATAACATTAAATTCAAAATCTCCATCAATACCCCACAATACAAAATTGCTATTAAAATCCTGTATGATGCTTTTTGTATGAACTCCGATTGGCTCTTTCACATTGGCACTAAATATTGGAATTACTCCTTTAGAGTTATATATATCTTTCTTTAAAACCCTTTTCCCAATACTTAATTCGAAAAATGTAGTATTGGATAATTTTAGTTCTTTAAAATTTACTTTTTGCTTTTTTTTTTCAGCAACCTCTTTTAGAATACTGGAAAATTCTTTGAGGCTATCAGAAATATCATTTACTAATTCACTAAATACTGTTATTTCGACTGGTTTTTCATCTTCAATAATTCCTAATCTTACCTTATCATCGTTTGACCACCATCTGTCAATACTCCAATGATTATCGGGTTTAAATAACTCAAATGGTTGAATTTTACACCTTTCATCTTTATTTATTTTTGCAAAATTCGATTTATTCCCTTTGAAGAAGGAATATAATGTGATTGCTTCGTTTAAATCATCTTGGTCAATATCAAAGCGATAAACATCCCTACTTTCGCCTATCTCACTTACTAAATAAGTAAATACAGGATCTTTTTGTATGTCTTTCTTATTTGCTTTTTTTGTTAAGCAAAGAATATATGTTTTTTTGTTTGTTGTAAAGAATGTATTTAATGGTAACGATACAATACCATCAATGTAGCATTCATCTATAATAAACTGCCTTAAATTTTTATCGTTTTGACGATTGAAAATTCCATCAGGCACAATGATAAAAGCTTTTCCATTTGGCTTTAACGCTCTAATAATCCACTCCATAAACAAACCTTCAACGCCAATAGCATTAATTTTGTAGTAGTTTACAAGTGTCCCGTCTTTCTTAATTTCTTCTTTCAAGTTACTACTTCCACTTGTTACGTAGGGTGGATTTGTAACGATAAGATCATATTCATTTTCAACTGGTTCCGAAAGTGTACCTAAAATTGAATTTGTTTTGAGTAGAAAACTGTCGTTAAAAAGTTTAGCAAATTCAGTTGTTATTCCTGGGTTTTCCTTAATAATATCAGAAAAGTAAATCAACATATTAGCTTTAGCCAAAATGATTGTTTTTTGTTCGTCTTTATCAAACCCTTTATCGTAACCGTGAATTGTGATTTTAGGAATTAATTTTCCCTTCTTGATTTCGTAGAATTGGTCAAGTTTGGTTATAACTGGCTCTAATAAAAACTTTCCAACCCCGCAAGCCGGGTCGCAAATTTTAGCCCCTACTTTGATGTCGTCTTTTGCCATTTCTACAACGGCTCTAACAACTTTTAAAGGAGTAAAGAATTGCCCCCAATTTTTCTTACTGATACTTTCTTTTAGAAAGCTTTCAAAAAGTTGGCTTTTGAAATCATAATCAATATGCTCAAGCTTGCCGTAATCTTTAAACTTAGTTAGCACTTTTTTGAAAACGGAGCTATAACCTTTTACTGCTTTTTGGTCTTTGCTTACAAAAATAGTTCCGTTAATAATCGTTGTTTTGTCTGCTGGATTTTCAGGAAACAAAGTTTTGATTTTAGGACGAACAACACTTGCATAAGTTTCTAAAACTTCATCTTCTGTATTTCCACTAAAACTTGCGTAAAGAGAATTGAAGTTGAACATTCCCTGTAAAACTCCTAAATCACTTAAGTATTTGAAAATGAAAAGTTCAACAAATGTATAAAGACAGTTTTCCGGTGTCGCACCACTTACGGACCAGATGTCTTGCCAAATTTGCTTTGCCAAATCAGTTGGATTTACTAATTGCTTTGGTTTAATTTGGTCATTCAACTCATTTATTGAAAACATTATTTTCTCAATAAGCACTGGCAATTTTTCGTCTTTTATATCAAAGTTGGTTTTTATTTCTTTTCCACTCTCATCTTTAATTCTATTACCTGTTAAAACATTTACCCAAACTGTATCTTTGGTGTCAGTCGCAATAATTATATGAGCATCAAGTTTTCTGGCAACTTCTAATTCTTGTTTTACTGCCTTGTTTTTCTGTACAGCAGTTTTAAATTCAGAAGGCTTTTTATATTCAATGACTGCAATTACATTTTTCTTTTGAACAATTAAGCCATCAACTTTCTTTTTTTCTTCATCGCCATAATTTACATTTCTAATAATACCATATTCTTTCAACGCTTTTACAGACGTTGCACCAATATTATAGAAATCCCATTTCCCAATTTTTTCGGGATTTTTCAATAAGTTTCTTTGTAAAAGTTCTTCACTCATAGTGGCTTAAATTTTAGTTTGGCTCATTTAGTGTTGATACTTTTAATATATTTTACATTGTCTTCTGCAACTAAGAAAACATTTTCTGAACAATGATTTTCGTATGCTTCGAGTGCAAATTTGTCGGCATAAAATAAGTCTGTAAGTGTTTGAACACTTGTCTGAAAGATTTCTGCAAGTTTTGGCAATTTGGATTTGCTGAATTTTTGTGTTCCATTTTCAATTCTGCTAATTGCACTTGAATTAATACCGATTAGTGCACCAAACTCTGTCTGTGTCCACTCTTTTTTTTCCCTTTCTGCTTTTATGTATTGTCCAAAACTTGCCATGTTTTAGGTTTTACTTTTTTTGATTTGACCTACAATTCGCAAATCTAACAAAGGTTTTCAACTCGTCAACTATATTTGATATATTTTTTGATTTAGGGTTGCGGTTAGGCTAGGGTACGGGTGGTCAAAATCAAAAGTGCTGGAAATTGTGCAGTCAGATTTTCTGGTGAGTATATTAATTGATTGGATACCAACCGAAAAGAAAAACTAAAGTTGCAAATAGTTTGTCCAGTCCGAATTGCCGCACAACAGAATTACCGCTGCTGATTACTCCTGTAATCCCCTAATATTGGCAATATCAATGTTAGTAGCATCCAAACTAGTTAGTTAACAGTCCAATAATAGTCTGTGTAGTAATAAACTTCACTTTGTCCGTTGTAAGTGATATATCCTTGAGTCCACATGTTTACTTTTTCTTCGTAGCCCCAAGCATTTTTTTTAGTATGGAATTTATGAGTATCATCTAAATTATTATAAACAACACTTGCTATTCCTACATGATATGGACTTGTACATTTGTCACTAATAACGGTAGACTTGTTTACAGCATGTCCTATCCATATTAGGTCTTGATTATTTGGTGTTCTCGCCAATCCAATCTTTGTACATAAAATGTGACCAAAGTCTATTCCAATTCCGAAGTTGACTGCTGAATACTTAGTCAAGTATGTGTTTATTCCTTCAGTACTTGAAATGATATATTTCATTTGCATGGCTGCAAAAACAGCCTTATTCAATGTCGTTTTGTCATTTCCATGGTAAAAGACCAAAACACTATCACCATTAAAGCTTCTGACCTCACCATTTGTTGATTGTGCAATTTTTAGTATCGCATGGAAATATGCCATGTGAATTTTAGCAACGACTGGGCGATTATGTTTGGTAAGAATTGCCGTAGAACCTCTCATGTCTACATAAAGAACCGTGCCTTCAAACTGAAGACCTGTATTTCCATACGTAAGCTTTGAATTTGTAATGTCAGGCACATAACTTACATCTTCAACATCGAATTTTGTGTCAAGAATATTCTTGACATCTGAAATAATATCATCTTTTAAACTCATCTGTCATTATTAGGGTTAAAAAAGATTTCAAATATAATTGTACCAATAGGGGTCGTTATTCCAGCGATTGTCCAAAGGAAAGCCTTATTGAATAATTTGAATTTTCTCAAAGCTATTTGTGCCATTATAATTGATTGTCTTGCCAAGTCGCATTCGTAGTCGCTGGTTTCATCTGTGATTTTATACCTGTTTTTTATTAGTTCAACAAGTTCGCCAGATTTCATTTGGGATACTTTTCCAAAAAATAATGGATTGTCAGAACTAAAGGACATTCTTTCTTTTTCATGGTGTCTTAATTGTGCAACTAAAGCGGCTAAGCAGAGAAATAATGATATGAGGCACATAATTAAGATGTAAATAAATAAGTAAAACAGCCAACTATGCTTGTCCCAAAAGTCAATAGCTAATTTGGTCATTCCAATTATAACTGCTCCATTAAAAGCAATTAAACCAGCATTTTTTGTGTCTGCTATTTTTTGCATGTCCGAACTGTGCGCATAAATATCCTTTAGAATTGTTGAAATCTCTGGCATATTGTGTACTGGTTGCTGCTAACGCATAAATATGCAAAACTTTCCTGCTATTGAACCTTTCGCTTTTTTACGCAACTCTTTTGCTTATAATTTATTTAAATATTGTTTTCAGTTTCAAACTTTCACAAATTCAACATACCTAATTAATATGCAAACGTTTTTAATCGTTTATACATGTCTTGCTTTATTCAAAACCTTTCATTCAACAAATCATTGGAGAATCCGGCATCTCAATTCAGTTCATTTCTCCTGCACAGCAGGCAGGTAATTCCGGTGTAGGCTGGAGTTGGGGTGCGTTAGCTCTGGCTGTTCCGGTGTTCACAGTAGCGGGTGTCACAGTGCTGTTGCATTGCTAATATAAAGAAAAAATCAATTTGTTTTAAAATCAACAAGTGCAGTAATTGAAATCTCTAAGGCTTTCGCAATTTCGTAAAGCGTATAAAGAGTCGGATTTACTTTTCCGCTTTCTAACTTCTCTATGGCCTGCCTGTCTTTACTGCAGGCCCTGGCTAACTCTGCTTGCGTAAACCCTTTCTTCGTGCGTTGATCGATTATTCTTTGGCCAATCTTCTTATTTAAATCCGCTTTTTTCACATCACAATGTGCGGAAAAATTTTTTGAAAAATGTCATATTAAAAGTTGACAATGCAAAATATTGTAAATATGTTTGTCATATTATTAGCTGACGATTTATTCAATAATCTACCAAACGCAATTACATGAACAAAACACCCAATAGCCGGTTTTCCGCTCTACCTTTCAGCATTCCCTTAGCTGCGCAGGATTACAGCATCAGCATCCAGGACCTCAACGCTGTTGCTGATGAAACACTGCAGCGCAAAACAGCTTATTTCAGTCCTCACCTCAGGTTCAAATCCTTCCGTGGTAATCAACTAATACTCCTCAACAACTACAGGGAGGAGTGCTATCACTTGCAAATCGGTATTGAGCCGGGCAGCCTAACAGTAAGCTGTTCCTGCAACCAACCCGTGCAATCGCTTTGCATCCACAGCTACCGTGCCTTAAAAGAAATCGCCTTTCGCAGGGAAAACTATTTTCAGTACTTCGCACCCGGTGGTTGGGCATCCACTGCACTCGCCAATAAAAAAGCCTTTGTCTTTAATGATGAGCAGTTAGGCCCGCTCATCAAACCATTACCACCGCACAGTAAAGTTTATGGTCTCAATATGCAGCTGCCCCTTACCGCCAACCTGTTGGCGCAGCAGCAAACCACACCCCGCAGGGAATTACAGCCAACCTATATTATACTCAGCTTTTCTAGAAGGTGCCTGCCGCCCATACTCATGCCCTGCCTGTACAAACCCGCAAAAACAGGAACAGGAATAAAATCCTTCGCATCATTTCCTGAAACCATTGCCGCCGGCAATGCACATCATTTCACAGAAATACAACAGCAGCTCAACAGCTATTGCCTCGTCATGCTAAAGGAAGCGGAAAAAATCAGTGCAACAAATGACTATTATGGAAGGGAGTGGCAATGGCAGCAATACACAACACTTTTTAATCTCTGGCAGCAGGCCTGGCCCCTGTTAAGCACTCAGCCTTTCATCGTTTACTCGCATATCTATCAGCTCAAATTCCTCCGCAAAAAACCATGGCTCCGTAACACAAAACCCATAACTGTATCAACAGAAAAACCGGTTCCGCAGTTTCAACTCAGGCAGTTCCCCGATCACCGGCGTTTTTCAATGGATATGATGCTTCAAAACAACCTGCTGCAAACAGAAGCAGGCATACTTCCGTTCTTTGCCATCTGCCCTGAAACCAATTGCTTTTACTTACTTCCCACAATTCACATGGCACAACTCGTTGCTGATATGCACGATGCCGAACCCTTTATTTCAGTATTCAAACAACAATACAAATCCTTTCAGAAACAGGTACTCAAACCACTGCAGCAACAAAAACTCTTAACCATCAGCAAACAAAAAAATCCAAAAAGAAAATCAGTTAAAAAAACATCAAACAGGCAATCATCTTCTTAATCGTCATTTCGAAAGAGTGGGCGAGCGCAGCGAGGGTACCACGACTGAGAAATCTGCTGCTACGAAGCAAACCAACAACCATCAACTGCAAATAACCAACCAACATGCCAGCCAATAATCATACATCCGCACATAGGATGATAGTGTATGCAATAATGCACTTCACCACAACTTGTCCCGCCTCAGCGGGAGTAGCACAAAAACCACATCAGGGCCCAAACCGAAAACCAGGATGTACATTGGTTTTCGGGGTCCTTTTTGTTTCTCCTGAGCTTGTCGAAGGATTGGACAACTTGTCCCGCATTAGCGGGAAGCAAAAAGAAAAGAAAACCAGCGTAGACGCACCGCATAAACATGCAACCAATCACTCAACCTCCCGCAACAGAAGCAACCCATCAAACTGAAACTCATCTCACATGAACACACATAACGAACCGGAACTCATCCGCCTCCTCTTCACACTGGCCGATATTGAAAAATGGATCAGCGATCTCACATCCGCTGCAATAAGCCAGGTACCACACATGGGTAAAAAGAAATTACAGAAACACGATTATTATCTCGGTATAAGCACACTGGCGCATATTCTTGAAAGGCATTACCATAAAATACAACGTCATCCCGGTGCTGCAAAGTTCTGCATACCGCTAAGCAGTATTCTCTGGCACATTAAACAGGCAAAAGAAAGCGAACCCAAACAGGCCATCAATCATTCCGGCCACTACCGCATCCACCAATGCGATACCATCATTGGTTACGATCAGCAGGGCAATGAAACAGGATGCATCACCGTATTCACCGATATAAAAGGAAACATCCTCACCGCATTCCCCGGAATATTCGAACCGAAGGAAATACCAATTAAAACAAATGAAATAATTGAAGCCGAAGAAATGGTAGGGTTAGCATAACAATAAAAAATACAGCAAATGAGTACACTTCCGGAAAAACACCGTAGCTATAAAAAGAAAAAAGGCTGCATTATAATTTGCAGCCTTTTTTTTAAAAATACAATAAATTATGGACACGTGTTATAAAACGAATTTGAAACGCCGCCTTCAGAGAGGATAGCTGAATTTACTGAAGTTTCTTTAAGTAACTCACCCAATAAACCAGCACTGCTGATTGTTCCGATGTTTGGCCAATAGGCGGTTGGTCGTTTGATTGGCAATTCCCCTAAAAGCAAAATATTTACAGCATAATCAACATTATTGTTATAGAAAAAGTGATAATTGGGAAAAACACTTAAACTATGTTTTACAAAATCAAGAATCTTAGAAAACTGTGTGTTGCTTACTCCGAAAGTCAAAGCAACATCATAGGATTTATTGCTTTTATCAAGCAAAACGCCTGTAGCAGATTGAGTTGAATTTTCATTCACAGGTGAGGAAGGATAAAAACCAAATACACGGGTGTAAGACCCTTGTTGAATTTCAATAAATACATCTCCGACAGAAGCAATGGAATTACCAGTATTATGCCAGAGTTGATCTGTATTAGCTGTAGGTTGATCAACGTACACTGTAATGGTGGCAGAGCTGTAGGGATCAAGGCATTTAAAATAATCATTTACATTGCTGATTGTACTTCCGTCTAAACTGTTAAAAACAGAAGTATTCGTTCCCCACACTTCATTTCCACCCATTCCGTTTGGAGGGGCGCTGCCTGTGGAAGGCGATACAGAATAACAAACCGTATATGAAACATCTTTATAAGATGCATACCATTGCCCATATTGGTTTTGTTTTAATTCCCACAGCTGATCGCTTACTGTGTTACAGTTAACATCGAATATATCAGTTGATTCAGGGGGTAAACGTTGTACGATTTCTTCTGATGTTTCTTTTTTCTGTAAACTGGCTGAAGGCTTCTGACAGGAAATAAAAAAGACAGTTAGGAAAAACAGAACTGACAAAATTGTGCTGAACTTTAAAAATGGTGTTTGCTTTTGTGAAGGTAAAATGTTTATCATATGTTTATTTTTTTATAAATGTATAACCAAAAGAAAATAAACATATTTTAATTCAATTTAATACAAAAAATTAGGGGTTTATCTGTAGGTCATGTTAGTATATCTTCAGTTGATTAGATATGCACAATCAAAACAGAATTTCTTTACAAGTTCAGTTTGCATTATGATTAAGCCATTCTTCACTCTCTCACTGTCAAGTCTCCGGAAATTCGCATCTGATGTGTAAGACAAATATGTGCAGAGATTCTTACTGACTTACTAATCAACTTCATAACGGAATACAAAAACAAACATCTTCAAAATTTTATGATAGTTGCTTCTTAATACGACGAGTCGTGCGGCCATTGCGCAGGCTATAAGCAAAGGCATCGTCTGCAAACCACTAAGTAAACCCAACCGGAAGAAAAAGGAAAAAACTTAGTTATGGTGGGCCATAGATCAGTATCCGCCGCTGTTTTGTATTGCTTCTTGTGAGTAAACGTTTATTCTTCCGGCGTTGCACGACACATAAATCAGGTATAATAAAAACAGAAAGGTAGCTGCTGCTGTTTATCGTCATCAACTACGCTGGAGTATCAGCAGAAATTGTTTCTTCCTTGCATACAAAGCAAAGTCGCTCCTGTATTTCTTCGGTTGCAACACCCTCTTCCATCAGCTCTTTTGCCGGCCTGTACAATCGTATTAATGCGGTTGTTTTCCCGGTAACCTGCAACAGCTCTCAACCTCAAAACACCAATCTGCCTTAACCATATACTATGATCTATGAACCATTAACCATGAACTATTAACCATTAACCCTTCCTCTCCCCACATACTTAAAAGATAAAGCCCGGATACACCTCATTAAAAGTGTTCCAGTTGAATGTTGTCGTTCGTTATGCTTCGTAGCAAACAGATTGCTTCGTCGCTACTCCTCGCAATGACGGTAACGATGGCGATAATCAATCCGCAACCTGTATAAGCATTTCGCATTCAGCCTTATGCATTCCCTGGCCTTTGTCCACCCAACCTCAAACCATAAACCTCAAACTTGAAACTGCTTTCATTCAGGATTTTTTCAGTTTTTCGGAATTCAGTTTACCATAAACAAACAAAACCGCAGTATACACGATCCATACCGCAGAAAAGAACAACAGGCCTTTCAGGTTGGCCTGCACATCTTCCGGGTCAAAACGTCCGTGAATCCGTTTATGAAAGAATTTATTCGAATAGTCCTGTGCATATTCAATAGCAATACCAAAAAAATAAAGCACTGCAAAAACAAGGGCATGCCTGGTTACACTTTTATAAACAAACAATAAATTCAGAAAAGCAGCAGCCAGGAAATAAAACAGGGAATGCAGTTCTTTATCAACATGACTGAACCCCGATGGCAGTTTGATTAAAAATCCTGCTACCGATACAAACAGGCATAAAATAACCAGGATAAGTTTAGTGCTGTTTTGTAGTTTCATTTTTTTACTGGGGAAATAATATCGCCAATGATTACTGCATGTTCAATTTTATTTACTGATCCCTTTTGAAATTGCGCATTACAAGATCGGTTTTAATAAAGTCATTTTACCGGGTTCTGTTGCAAGAGTTTTTGCAGTGTCTTTTTCCCACTCTCATTGCCGGGGTTTAATTCTACCGACTTTTTGTACATTTTTATCGCTTCTTCTTTTTGCCCATCAGCCAAAAGAGCCTCTGCATAACTGTCATAGGCGTTCCAGCTGCCGGGAAACAATTCAACATTCATTTTAAGCGTTTCAACAGCCTGTTTATACAGGTGCTTCTCCGGCAAATGGTAAGGATTGTTATTACCCATAAAATCATATCCAAGTGTATTCATTTCATCTTCACTCAGGTAATAATTACTGCTGTCTTTTCGCAGAATAAACAATGTTTCTTTTGCTGCAGCAGCACCTTTGTTCAGCAAAACAGCTCCATACACGTTAGCAATACTTTTCTTGGGCATATCCACTTGCTGATCATTTAAAAGCTTCATCACATTTGTGGCATTTTCATGAGCATTGAAATGTGCATTGTCAAATAAAATAACGGTTTGCTTTTTTGTGATGTTTCTTAAAATATTAGAACTAAGTCCCATCGCCGCCCCGCTATGGTAAACCATCTTGCCCAGCGAACTGTCTTTTTCAATCTCCCATCCCAATCCAAACGCATCTGGATTATTTTCTCCGCTGTTTAATTTTGTTGGGATAAAAGCTTCTTCCAGTGTCTGTTTTCGTAATAACCTGTTATTGTATAAAGCCTGGTCAAATTTCCACAAATCCCTTGTGGTACTGATATAATCACCAAAGCCATTAAAGCCATATGCATGCCAGTATTCCCGTACATAAGGAATCGAATTCGATTTTACAGGCATTGAATCATACGGATGTAAATACACATGCGGAAATGCAAAGTTGTTGATATCGGCCCTGTTAAATTGTTCAGGTAATGGTAACAGCGAGGTCTCGTTCATTCCCGCAGGCTGAAGAATATGTTTTTTAATATAAGCAGGGTAAGTCATCCCTGACACTTTCTCTACAATCAACGCCAGCAGAATAAAGTTGATATTATCATAATTTCCTTTTTCGCCGGGTTGGTAAATCAAAGCCTGTTTGTTACGCACAATCCCCGGCATAAAATCGTTGTTGCTGAAAACCTTGCCGGGCTGTTCGTTTTTTTCTTTGTCAAAAAAAGCATTGTAAGGCGGTAACCCCGATGTATGTGAAAGTAAATGCCTGAGCGTTATTTCAGGATAAGGAAAATCGGGCAGGTAATGGTTAACGGCATCTGTTATGTTCAACAGGCCTTTTTCTTTTAACTGCAGGATTGCTGTCGCCGTCAGGAGTTTTGATATACTTGCAACAGGGAAACGGATGCTGGATGTATTGGGTGTTTTTGTTGTGTAATCAGCATACCCAAAAGATTTTTCATAAACAATCCGGTTGTTTTCAATTACAAGAACATTACCGCTGAATTGCTGGTTTTGAACTAATGCCTTGAAATAGCTGTCAATGATGTCATGTTTAGATTGTCCGGTTACAGGTAGTCCTGCGATAAACAGAATGTAAACAATAAAAACTTTTTTAAGCATTGATGACGTTGTTGTTTGTTTAAAAAAAGTGAATGCATTCCGGCAACTGAAAAACAAAATCAATTGTATTTATCGAAACGGCGAAATAGTATTCCATCTGCGCCGGCAGCTTATTTTTTTTGTTTGATGTGAAGAGATGCTGACAAACGATGCAGCGCAGCAATAACCAAAATCTGCTTTTACTCAATTACTGAAGTTTGATTTTATCAGTAACACTTGTTGTACCACCTGTTATTTGCAGCTGCACTTTTGCAGGTCATATTTTACAGTAAATCTTTTGCTAAACGTATAATCAGTCCTTTGCATTGCAGTTGTTTTTGCAAAAGAAAACACAAAATCACCGGAACAGAAGTTCATTGACTTAAGCCCGGAGCCTTGACACCTGCCACTGTTTGATGAAAAAAAATAGAATAGACAAAATCATTCGTTAAGGTGGTCCGCAGTTGAACATTGACTCCTGCTTTATTTTGTCAGTCGCAGGTTGAAGTTTTTTCTTCCGGCGCTGCACTACACATAATTCAGGTATAATAAAAACAGAACGGTAGCTGCTGCTGTTTATCGTCATCAACTGCTCTGGAGTATCAGTAGCAACTGTTTCTTCCTTGCTTACAAAACAAAGACGTTGTTTTATTTCTTCAGTTGCAACACCCTCTTCCATCAGCTGTTTCACCTTACGCATCAGTTGCCGGTACAGATCACGGCACTGTTGTTCTTTCGGAAAGCTCCGCTTGATAACCGAAGCCAGCGATGATGCCTTACCAAACAAACCTGCCTCCCGCATGGTACCTGCAAAAGCAGGGTCTGTTTTCACCCGTTTACTGCTAAGTGAGCTTTTTTGCCGTGCATAATACTGCCCATCCATTTTGTAAAAACAGATATTGTCGATGGTACCCGTAATCTTATATGGTCCTGCTTGTTTGGCCAATCACAGATTTTTAGCACAAGAAACTAATTTTTCCCGGCCTGTACAATCGTATTAATGCGGTCTTTTTTCCCCACAACCCCAACTCTCAAACCTAAACCCCTCAACCCTAAACCACAAACCTGCCTTAACCATGAACAATGAACCATGAACTATAAACCATGAACTATTAACCATGAACTATAAACCAACCCTTTCCCCCCATACTTAAGGGATAAAGCCCGGATACGCCCCATTAAAAGCGTTCCAGGTAAATGTTGTAGTTCGTTGTGCTTCGTAGCAAACAGATTGCTTCGTCGTCCCTCCTCGCAATGACGGTAGTGAGGGTGATAATCAATCCGCAACCAATCACTCTGACTGCAACACAGAGGATGCTGATGTTAGCACATCTGCAATTCACCACAGTAGTACAATGGCTTAATCAGGGCTGCTGACGGAACATGGGAGTAATATGTTCCGTCTTGATCTTTTGTTTCTGTAGCCTGTCCCGAAGAATTGAGGGATGTCAAGACAAAAGAACGATAACCGCAAAACCTTGCGGTATATACCCAAACTGTATGTTACGCTTCGTAAGTACAGATTGCTTCGTTCCTCGCAATGACGGGAGCTAACTACCCATTTACTTCAAACACATCCATAAACACCAAGCGCTCGCCCATGTGGATGGTATTGGCATTGCCAAAATCGCCATTGGGGAAACGTAACGGGTCTTTGGGATGCAGTTCAAATTCCTTCACCACAACCCGGTAAGGTTTGCCCTTCCATTGTGCAGGCAGTTCAATATCGGCTGCATAGAGGAAGTTGTTGCCCTGGATCATTTCCTTGGTTACTTCACCCACCTTGGTATAAATAGTGGTGCTCACCTGCCTGTTGTTGATGCTGATAAACGCATCTTCTGTTTTGGGCAGCATGGTATTTTCAACTGTTACTTCAATCTTTGTACGTGGCTTATAGTTCAGCGCCGTCATGGCCATGCCTTCGTTTGGTTTAAAGGCAACCAGTCCGCTGATGGCTACTTTAAACTTATTGGTTTGTGCATCGAGCTGCAGGGCAGTGTTGCGCTGCGGTACCAGTTGCAGCCAGTCGGCATGTACAATACTGCTTGCACAGCAATCGTACCGTACGGTGCGTACCGAATCACGCTGGTAACGTACCAGTGCCAGTTTTGCAAAGGGAAAATAAGCCTGGTTAATGGCAATGGGTATATCGGCAAAATACATCTGCCGGTCTTCATCGTATAACACATTGTACGCAGCAATATCCACCCGCATGGTTTTATCTTCCTGCAGGTATATACTGTCGTAATCGGCTGCAAAAGGAAAGGCTGCTTTTGTTGGCAGGTTTAACCCGTTTAAATCGCCGCTTATAAACACAGGGTCTTTACCCCATACAGTACAATGCTTCATGATATCGGCACCACTGCTTCCTTCGGGTGCCAGTACAACGCCAAGGCGTTCGCCTTCGCCACTGCTGAACCAGGGGCGTTTGAGGTACACACGTATGTTACCGTTGCGTACATGCGTGGTGAGATTGCCTTTTGTATTCTTTATCCAGTTAAAGGATGGAAGCACATAACTCACTATGGGCGCAACAGGTCTTGCTGTGCTGAGGATGTTGATTTTCTTTACTGCACCTTCACGGCTCAGCGGAAACTCCTGTTTGTTTTTGGTTGCCTGTGCAACAAGTGCTGTAAAATATTCCCTGTAACGGGTGGTGGCAATTGGTTTATAGGTTACCCAGCGGTGTTTGGTATCGCCAAAGTACTGCACCAGCGGATCATCGGCTGTTGCATCTTTTGGTGCGGCCTGCCCCGGCCATTGCGACAGGTTGTTTTTGAGTTTCACTGCATCATACATTACCTGTACCGATGCCACATGTGCAGCAGCGGGTACCTGTTTGGGACCAAGCTCGGCAAGATCATCCCTGAACTCTGTCCAGCTGGCTTCAATATCCACCTGCGTGGTGCTTTTTCCATGCAGCGATAATTCGGTATCGAGCAGGGCTGTTGTTTCGTTGTAATAACGTTGTGGTGTAAGTACGGTAAACTCAGGTGTGGTAATGGGTTGCTGTACGGCATGCACCAATGTTATTTTCCTCCACGGTGAAAACATCCAGTGCCTTCCTGTTTTGATTTTTGTTTTTACATCGGGAGCTGCTGCAATCATTTTCTGCATAGCCGAGAGTTTCTCCACATCATCGGGCCGCCAGAAGGATGCATAGTTTACAATAGCCCTTTCGCCTTTGGGCAGATAAACTGTAAAGAGTCGTTTAGCAGTATCCCAGCCTGCGGCCTGTGTGCCTTCCATTAAACGGATGCGGATGCTCTTTGGATTTTTCCATTGCTCAACTGTATAAGCTGTATTGGCACTTGCATCGTTTACTTCATCGTTAAAATAAAAACTGAAGCGGCGTGAGATACCGGCTGTCCACCCATTGATGCTTTGTGATTCATTGTTTACAAAGAACACAACGCCTGCGGCCATGGGATCGGCCAGGTATTCCAGTTCCAGGTTCTGTTTTTCACCATCAATAATGTTTTTGTTGGATGGCTTTAAGTCTTCCGGTTTTACTTCATAGTCTTTTGATACAATGTAATCGTACATCTGCTTGGCAGCTGTTGCATTACCACTGCCAAAAGCTGCATCAAACATCCCATGCAGTTCGGCCATTTGCTGGCTGTTGCGTGGTGCTTTGATATGGCGTGTTGCATGTGGGGGATATTGTTTTCCTCCTGCACTGTTCTTTGATTCGTAATCGGCTGATGCCACATTGTAATTACTGCGCACCACCATGTGTTCCACACTTTCACCATCACGGCTTTCATTTCCCTGTATAAGGAAGGGTGAAGGCAATGGTTCGTATCGTTGATATTTGATTCCTGTAATGATGGTTTCAGTTGCATTTTCAGGAGCAAGGTTGGCGGGCAAGCTGTTACCAGCCAGGTCAACGGTGCGGATTTTTACACGATAGGTTTTACCAAAACGCAGCATGGGTAATGAACCTTTTACTGATTTTGTTTTTACCTGTAACCTGAAGTCGACACTGTTGGGTAAGAGATACTTTTTCTCTTCGTCTTTTCTTGAACTTACTTCACCTCCTTCACCGGGATTGTTAACGCCTTTGCCGGGTTTGGGTACTGAAAGACTCCATCCTTCCCAGCGTGCAATCACTTCGTTTACATGCACACTGTTTTTATCGTTCTCATCTTCCACCACGGCTGTTTGCATAAAGCCTTCATCTTCGGTAATGCCGTCAATCATTACGGTGTTACCGCTAACAGGAGCAAACTGGTATTCTTCCAGTTTTTTGTGCAATGAATACCAGTTGTTGGGTTTATCATCGTAAGCAATATCCATGCGGTAGCCCTGCAGTAAATCATCGGCATACATCACTTCTTCTTTTGGCAACAGAATTTTTGCATTGAGTAAAACAGGGTTGAAGGAAGTGATGGTTTGCTGTGCTGCTGTTGCACTGGTGATTTTTGTATTGAAGGTATCTAAGCGAAACAGCTTTTTATAAATCGCTTCTGCATGACCATTCTTTGCCACACCAATACCTGCAGTACGCATAAAGGGTAAACCTTCTTCCACTTCAGGACTTTTTAATTCAAGCAATGGCAGCGGACGTACTTTAATCCGTTCAACTGTAACAGGTGCAGGCTGGTTGATGCGTTGCATTTTTGCAAACCTGTTTTTCTGGCTCATGTTTTCAACAGCCGTATTTTTTTCCTGCGTGTTCACCATTGCATAAGGCGCAACCGTTGTAACAGCAAGCTTGTTTGTTTCGGCAGTGATCACATGTGTTTTGAATAAGAAGTTGGCCTTCCTGTTCTGCAATGCATCAATATGGTTGCAGAGTTTTAATGCAGCACCATCGGTATCAACTGTAACAACCGTAAAATCGCTGGTGTTTATTTTCAGTACGCCTTTATCAATATTGCTGTTGGGTTCGGGTGCAGCATAAAATCCTTTTGCAGTTAACTGGTAAGCTGTGAGTGGTGAAGTGATTTCAGCTGCAGTGGTAAGTGCAAGATCCTGCGGAACGATACGCACTGTACCTGTTGCTGCTGATGGTGCATTCTTTATTTCAAAATCAAGCACCAACCCAAACTTGCGCATGAGCTGCGGGTAGGATGTAAGCACCGAAAGAATATCGTGGTATTCAAAATCGGGCATATCAATCTTATCCAGTCTTGTTCTGATAGCATTGGCCGAACGATCATGGAAATAACGCACCTGTGCAAAATCAGTGGAGGGTTTTGCCGTTTTATCAAATGCCATGAACTTGGAAGACTGTATCTGTTGTTTAACAGCAACACGTTTGCCTGCATCTTTCTGAATAAAATCGCCCAGCTTGGTGCGGTTGACTTCTTTCTGTACAGGTGTATCGTTTACTTTAAACTCCGTAATCTCCTGCAGGTTTTTCCAGTCGTCGGTAAAAAACTTCTGCGTGGGCATTGTATCGGCTTTGAGGTTACCTACTTCTGTATAGGTTTTCTGTATAAAGTCGAGCACATGTTTAATGGGATAGGATTTAATCATAAGTTGATTTACCTGCAGCTGTTCAAAGGTTTTTACTTTGATGTGCGGCGTAAACAACTGTGTATAGATATCCTTATCGAGCTGATCTTTCTTCAACGTAATTTCCTGCAGATCGCCATTGTTCCACTGTGCAGCATATTTTGCTTTGGATAATTTTTCAACCCATGCAAGCATATCCGGAAAATCGGCCAGTGTTGCTTTTTTACCGGCTTCCAGTTTAATGCTGATGAATGCAGACAGCATCAGCTTGTTGGTCTGGTAATTTTTCCAGGGCAGTGTGGTGAAAATAAATTTCTGAGCCATATCGAATGTCTTTAATTGAGTTGATGATTAATGTGCAAATGCTTCACAGTATTCGTGCCAGTCGGGTTCTTCGATCAGCATTGCAAATGTTGGGTCGGCAGCAGAGCCTGCAAATTCTTTTCTTGTTTTGATGGAGACTGTTTTGGAGAAGAACAGGATTTCCACTTTTACCTTGAGGCTTGCTTCACCATATACCAGGTTTCCTTTTCCACCCTGGTCGAGATAAGTAAGACCAAGATAGAATTCAAGACTTACGGTGATTAAACCCAGCACACTCAACGCACCGTTGATGCGTACATAACCGGTAAGTTCAACAATGGTATTACCGTTATCAAACTTCATGGCAAAGTAAATACCACCCATAACCGATACGGCACCACTTGCCACACCCAGGTCAATGGAAACAGCTGCACCAAATTCAAGTGCTGCTTCAATCATGCGCAGACCTTTGAGATCAAGCTCCATTGCAAAGAAACCACCACCACCAAACATGGACACTGTTAAGGTGAATGGCTGATGTTTTTCGCAGAAGTTGAAACGCATGCTTAACGGTGCACCGGTGAACGGTAATGTAACTTTTGCACCAAGTGTAATGTTGCGTAAGGTGAACACACCAATCTGTACATCAGGTACAGCAAGTGTGTAACCTGTTACCACACCTTCGGATGTAATATCAAGGAACGGCGGATCGCTGAACCCATCCGATGGAATTAATGTATGCAGCTGGTTAACGAAGGCAAGCGGCCCGAGGAAACGCATGGGCTCTTTCTTCATCACAATGTTTACATCTGCTTTTATTTTACTGCTGATGCCAAAGGATACTTTTTCAAAATCAATGGCAATCAACTTGGCCAGTATAATACTGAAATCGTTGATGGAAGAAGTGGCCGTCATTTCGGGAAAATCACCATTCTCCGGTCGTTTCAGTAAGGTTTCAATCTGTATTGTTTCAGAAGGTTTGTTTGACTTGAAGGTGAGTATACCGCCAACAGGTGAGTACTCCGGTTTGGTTTCTCCCTTCCATACATATTGCGTGCAGCTTGCACCGGGTATCTTGAATGTTTTTAATACCGGGATCTTTGATGAAAAGCTTTGTGCAATATTGATTAAATCATCTTTCTTCTGTTCAAGTTTTTTCTGCAGCGCTTCCGCTTCCGACATCAGTTTCTGTTCAGTCTTGCTGATAATATCCTGCTGCAGTTGTTCAATTTCATTGACAGCGTTGTTGATTTTGCTTACAAAAGCTGAAGGGTTCATATCCACCAGCTTCATTAAATCACTCAGCTTCACCACACCAAATAATTTCGCCGCCATATCATCAGCACCACCAAAGAAAGAAGATGGATTGAAGGAGAGCTTCTTCATATCATCCACTGCACCACCAAATGCTCCCTGCAGTTTTGAAAGACCGGTGAGTGCAAAGTTGGGCGCAATGCTTCCGCCTGTTTTATCGCTGTTGCCATTGAAATTAACAGTGGGTGCACCAAGAATTTTTGCAAACACCATTCCTTTGTTGTTATCATCCACCAGCTCAATGGAAATGGCATCTCTTGTATTGGTTAATGCCTGGCTTGACTGTTCGTGTATAGCTGCGCTGTCTAATCTCGGACTGAAGTAACAAAGTTCATCGCTGTTGATCTGCGCACCAAAGAAGAGGCTTTCTGTTTCGTACGATGTATCGCCGGGAATAAAGCTTCTTGCATACGCAATTTTCTGTCCACGTGTATCTGCACTTGTATCAATATCTTTTTCTGCCGACTTGGATGTGTTTTTATATTCTTTGATAACTGAATTGAGGAAGGATTCGTTGTTCTTTCCTGATGCAGTGGAAGAAATAAAAATCACTGGTAATGAAAAATCAAATTCATGACCGGTGCTGTCGGTGCCGAGCATCTTAAATTCATAAGGCTGTCCACCAACTTTTACAATAAAGTTTTCATCTGCATCCTGTCCGTTTACATACGCTTTTGTATTATCAATAATGGGCGATGCAGTTGTAATAAAACGAATGGCATTAAAAGGGAAGGAGAGGAATGATTTGTTTTTTGCATACGGATTGTAACGTTTCTCTTCTTCTGTTATCACTACAATTTTGCGTTGCCTGTTAACGGCATAGCCTGCTTCGGGTTTACGTTCTGTAATTTTTATCAGCACTGCCTGGTGACCAAAGGGAAAAATGTTTCCTGCTTCCACCACTTCCACATAATGATCACGGGCCATGGTGGCAATATGTTTCCATTTAAGCAGGTTGAGGTAACCGGTTAAATCAGCTGCTTCAAGATCGGTGCGGTTGATGAGCATTTCTGCATCCATCCATCCACCCAATGCAGAGAGCATCATGTTTTTTACCTGTGCTGCTTTTGGTGTAAACTTTGGAATGCCCCAGTTGCTGCTTTCGTGCACAATCATGTGGCGGTTACGGTTGTTGAGACTTGTGCGGAACACACTATCATTTGATGATGGTACGTTTTTATAATCAGCACAAATATCAACACCCCACATCGCACGGAGTGTTTTGAGTTTATCGGTTACTTCATTTTCCAAAACCTTCCCTGATGATTTTGTAGCAAGCCGTGTATGCCAGAGTTCATATACACTCACCGGTTTGCCTTTGTATGCATCGGCCAGTTTTAATTCGTAAGTATGTGCCCATGCCGAAATGTTGGAAGGTGATACAAACAAACGCCAGGGAAACTCAACGGAGGTTTCAAGCAACTCCGGCGGCCTTGGTGTTTTACCTACAAAGAGGTTTTGAAATACAGCACTGATGCCGGGATCTTTCTGCACTTCCTGCCGCTGCACTTCTTTTGGCGGCACCTGCGTAACAACCACCTGTTGCTGTTCTTCTTTATTGGTTACACGGTTAATGCGGTTGAGGTTGTTATTAATTGCTTTGGCCGTGTCTTGTTTTACTGGTTGAATAATACGGATTGGTTTCTGCAGTACAGGATTTTGCTGAGTTTCCTGTTTCTGTTCCACAGGTTGTGTTTCCCTGCGGTTGAAGATGGGTTTCTGAATGGTATCTTTTACAATGGGTGTAATTGGTTTAAACTCGATGGGTTTATCATCATCACTTGTCCATGGAATAACAATACCGGGAGCCGATGCACGCTTGTTTACTTTTAAATCAAACCTTGCCCAATCCAGTAAATCTTTTGCAGTAAGCTGAATATTTTTTACGGATGATGGTATTTCATACACCAGCCGGCTTTCTTCTGAAAGATAGGTTCTTGCAGGAAGAGTAAGCTTTTCATTGTTTGCAGGATTCTCTGCTTCGAGGTATGCCTGCTCGGCAAGACTTTGCGGCTGGAATGTTACTACTAAATAAGAGCTGCCACCTGATTTGCGCTGAAGCTGGTTTCCTTTCAGTTCAAAGTTGGAGAAGCTCAGTTCAAGATGCAACAAATCTTCTGCCCTGAAGAATTTAAATGAAACAGCATCCTGCAGCTGCGTGCCTTTTTCAATAAGCCAGTCTGCATTTTCGGGACAGGTATTAAGATGCTGTCCGAAAGCAGAACTGCCCTGGAATGCAGCAGCACCAATTCCCATCATTTTGAGAAAAATTCTTCTTGATTTGCCGAAGGATGAATCAGTTGTTTGAGCAGGGTTATCAGCGTTTGGTTTGTTCCGTGAAGAAGCCTTCATGATCATTAGGGGTTATTGCAGTAAGGTATTAATAAAAATGCTGATGTTATAATTGTTTTTTGCACTGTGAAAAAAAATGTGCAGTTAGTTAAAAAAGAAAAGGGCCTGTTTTGCAACAGGCCCTTTTTTATTGAAAGAAAATCAGATTATAAATCCGTAATGGCTTTGTAACGTGGTACAAGGAATTTCATAATAGACCATGCTGTTAAGTAAGCCAACCCGCAAAAGATAAACATGATTAAATATGCATGCTGCGGATTTGCTTTAAATGCATCGGTTAAGCGGCCGGCCAGGATCTGCACCAGCACACCACCCAAACCTCCTGCCATTGCACCAATACCTGTTACAGAACCAACTGCTTTTTTCGGGAACATATCAGATACTGTTGTAAACAGGTTGGCACTCCATGCCTGGTGTGCAGCGGCACCAATACAGATTACTGTTACAGCCAGGTACATAGCAGAAGTTCCGAAACGTTCAACATTACCAAAGTACTGTGTTGATAAAACGATCAGCGGCACTACGGCAATTAATAACATGGCTGTTAACCTTGCTTTGTACACCTGCATTCCTTTATTGATAAGGAACAAAGGAATACTTCCGCCAAACACACTACCAATAATTGCAATACCATATACAATGAAAGAAGGCCATTTTACATCGGCTGGTGCCATTCCAAACTGTTTGATTAAATAATCAGGCAGCCAGAACAGATAGAACCACCAAACACCATCAGTTAAAAACTTGCCCCAGAAGAACGACCATGTTTGCCTGTAACCAAAGAGTTTACCCCAGGCTACTTTTTCTTTCGGAGCATCTGCTCCTGCAGCAACAGGTTCATCATCGCTGTGGATATAATCGTATTCTTCTTTTGTTAATCTTGTTTGTTTGGAAGGCGTGTTATACAGCCAGAACCAGAAAATGAGCCAGAGAAAACCAACTGCACCGGTAATGACGAATGCCATTTTCCAACCTGTTTGTGTACCGAAATAAACCAAACACCATGGAACAAATAATGCAGAGATCATTGCACCAAGATTGGAACCACTGTTAAAGATACCGGTTGCCAATGCACGTTCTTTTTTAGGGAACCATTCTGCAACTGTTTTGATCGATGCAGGAAAGTTACCCGCTTCACCAATACCAAACAGGCTCCTCACCATTGCATGTACAGCAACTGTAGCACCTGCAAACGCATTGAGGATACCAAACACTGACCAGATGATCAATGAAAAAGCAAGTCCGAGTTTTGTTCCAATCTTATCAATCACCCATCCTGCCACAATGGTAATACCGGCATAAAAAGCAGTGAACACAGAAGTGATCACAGAAAAGTCGGTATTGGTCCAGCCAAAGCCTCCCTGTTCAACCGGTGAACAGTAAAATGGTTTTAAATAACTGATCACCTGCCTGTCCATGTAGTTGATCGTCGTTGCAAACAACAGGAGTGTAGCTATCACCCATCTGTATTTGCCAATGGCTTCCTTCGTCATGTTTATAATTGTTTATCTATGATTTTGGTTAAATGTACTGCAAAGCAGCCATATTATTTTTTTACTGATGCGATCACTTCCAGCACCTTTTTGGTTTCCACTTCAATGGTTGTATAATCTTTTGCTTCCATCAATGCTTTGCTGATGAGTTTGCTTCCCATACCTACTGCACAAACACCTGCTTTGTACCAGCTTTCAACACTTTCTTTTGTTGTATCAACACCACCTGTTGGCATAAACAACAGTTTGGGGAAAATGTCTTTAATGGTTGAAAGGAATTTGGGTCCTAACATATCGCCGGGGAACAGCTTGATGAATTTTACTCCTGCATTTTCTGCAGCAATAATTTCAGAAGGTGTCATGCAACCGGGTGCATAAAAAATATCGTTTGCCACGCAATGTGCTGCCACATCAGGAACAAAACCGGGACTTACCAAAAAGTCGGCACCAGCTGCTAAATAATCAGTGGCATGCTGCATGTTTTTAATGGTACCTACGCCGAGTAATAAACCGGGCATGGATGCATTACGCAGTTCCACCATTTTCTTAAAGTTGCTTAAAGCAGCATCGCCACGGTTGGTGTATTCAACTGCTTTAATACCTGCATTGTAAATTGCTTTTAATACATCAAGGCTTATTTCTTCGCTTGGATTAAAATACAGCGGAAGAATTCCCTGTTGTACAATTGCATCAGTTATTTGTTGTGTCTTGCTCATTTTATTCGAGGCACAAAGGCATCAAGGCAAAAGGCATTAAGTACTTTGTGCCTCTGTGCCTTTGCGGCTTTTTTAGATTTTCACTTTAATCACCAGTTTCTTGATTTCTGCATCACCAATCATTGGAGAGTGTACATCTTCAGGGAAGAAGATGGCGAACTGTCCGTTGGTAAGTTGAAAATAAGTATCAGGTGTATCGTTAAAGAACAATACGTCTTTTTCATCGCTGTATTCACCTTTTGGTGAAGTACATTTCTGACGTGGTTTCCAGCCAATTGTTTCCAAGCCGTTAATGCAAAACTGGATGTCGATATTTTTATTATGACATTCAAATTTTTCCAAACTGGTTTCTTTTGTTTTGCCGGGAGCTTTGCTGATGATGGCTTTTAAACCTTCAGCAATATCTTCTTTACCATCAGCAGCATTTGCCAGATCAGTTAGCTGAATGTATTCGAACGCTTTTGCAAACAACGGATGAGCGCTGAAATATTTTGCTGCGTTTTCTAAAGAATCTATAATCATATTTTATAGTTTATCGTTCGAAGTTTATCGTTTATGTTTTTTCAACTTCAAACCATAAACGATAAACCTGAAACAGTATTAACGTTGTACACGACCACTGCCGTCGCCTTTCATTAAATCTTTTACTTCGCCTAATGTTGCGTGGTTGAGATCACCGGGGATGGTGTGTTTTAATGCACTTGCAGCAACACCAAACTCTGCTGAATCAGCCATGCTCATGCCTGTAACCAATCCGTAGATCAAACCACTTGCAAATGAATCACCACTACCAACACGGTCAACAATACGCACATTGTATTTCTTTGTGTGATAGAATTCCTGTCCGTTATACACCAATGCACTCCAGCCATTATCACTTGCACTGTAGCTTTCTCTCAGCGATGAAGCAACATATTTAAATCCAAACTTCGCCACCATCTGCTTCATGATATCCTGGAAACCATCGAGGTGCAATTCACCTTTTGTTACATCTGTTTCGCCGGGTTTAAAACCAAGTGTTGTTTCAGCATCTTCTTCGTTACCGATACAAACATCCACCCACTGGCAGAGATGTGTCATTACCTTCTGCGCTTTTTCTTTGCTCCACAATTTTTTGCGGTAGTTCAAATCGATACTTGTTGTAATGCCTTTTGCTTTAGCCGCTTTTAAAGCAGCTTCAGTTAATGCAGCAGCTTTATCGCTCAATGCAGGAGTGATACCTGTTGTATGGAACCAATCAGCACCTTCAAAAATTTTATCCCAGTCAAATTCGCTTGCATCCACATCAGCAATAGAAGCACCTGCACGATCGTACACCACCTGTGACGCACGCATGGAAGCACCTGTTTCGAGGAAGTAAATACCTAAACGTTCGCCACCACGTGCAACAAACTGTGTATCCACACCATAACGGCGTAAATGATTAATTGCAGACTGGCCAATAGGATTATTAGGAACTTTTGTTACGAATGTTCCGTTTAAACCATAGTTGCATAATGCAGCTGAAACGTTTGCTTCACCACCGCCGTACGTCACATCAAATGTATCAGCCTGTACAAAACGTTTGAAATCGGGAGTTGACAAACGCAGCATAATCTCTCCCAGTGTTACTACTTTCTTAGACATATAGTTGGTTTAATTTTAAATGTTTGAATTTTATTTTAATGTTGGAACCGGTGCAGGATCCATATCAGAATACACTAAGTTTTCACCTGCCATTCCCCAAATGAAACCATAGTTGGTTGTACCGCAACCGTAGTGTGTGCTCCAGGGTGGAGAAATCACTGCTTCGTTGTTGGCCATTACCAGGTGACGTGTTTCAACAGGGTTGCCCATGAAATGGAACATGCGTTGCTCTGCTGGTAAATCAAAATAGAAATAAGCTTCCATGCGGCGTGTATGTGTGTGCGGAGGAATTGAATTCCACACACTGCCGGGGGCAAGTGTTGTTAAGCCCATCACCAGCTGGCAGCTTTTGATACCATCGAGGTGAATGTATTTGTATACTGTTCTTTTGTTTGCTGTTTCAGGTGCACCAAGCTCAACAGGTGATGCCTGTTCTTTGGTGAACACTGTTGCAGGATACACTGCATGTGCAGGAGAAGAAAGAATGTAAAAAATTGCAGGTGATTTTTTTGATGCAGATGCAAAGGTTACTTTCTTTGTTCCTTTACCAAGATAGAGACAGGATAATTTTTCGAGATCAAATTTCTTTCCATCAGCAGTAACGGTTCCTTTTCCCCCTACGTTGATGATGCCCATTTCTCTCCTTTCCAGAAAATAATCAGCTCTTAATTCAGGATGATTAGGTAAAGTGAGTGTTTTGTTTACAGGAACTGCACCACCAATAATTACACGATCATAATGTGTGTATACCAGCTTGAGCTGATCGTTCAGCATCAGGTTCTGAACAAGAAAATTATCAATGAGCTTTTGTGTATCGAATTGTTTTGTTTCTTCCGGACCAACTGCAAAACGGATTTCCATATCGCCATCCATGAAGGTGTTGGTTTTGTAATCCTTTAATTTTAAAGCCGGAGCTTTTGCTTTTTTCGTTGCCATGACTTTCGTATTACTAATGACTAATTACTTTTAACTACTGGCTTATTATCTCGCCATCCATCCACCATCAACAAACAGTACTGTACCGTTTACATAATCAGATGCTGCTGATGCAAGGAATACAACCGGTCCTTTAAAGTCGGCAGGTACACCCCAGCGACCAACAGGAATACGGTCTAATATTGATTTGCTTCTTTCAGGATCTTCACGCAAGGCCTGCGTGTTGTTGGTTGCAATGTAACCTGGAGCAATACCATTTACACAAACACCTTTTCCTCCCCACTCATTACCAAATGCACGTACCAAACCTGCAACAGCTGATTTACTTGCTGTGTAACCGGGAACATTGATACCACCCTGGAAGCTGAGCAATGAACAGGTGAAGATGATTTTACCACCGCCCTGTTCAATCATTGTTTTACCAAACTCACGACCAAGAATAAACTGCGCATCGAGGTTGATGGAAATCACTTTATCCCAGTATTCATCAGGATGTTCTGCAGCTGGTTTACGCATGATGATACCTGCGTTGTTTACAAGGATATCAATCCTGCTGTTTTCAGCCTTTACTTTATTGATGAATGCATACAATGCATCACGATCTGAAATATCAACTTTGTGATAAGTAAATTTTCTGCCGGTTGCTTCTACTGCTTCTTTTGTTGCAGAATAATCGTCAACAATTGATGCGCCAACGATATCAGCACCAGCTTCGGCCAGTGCCAGTGCCATACCTTGTCCAAGACCGGTATCGCATCCTGTTACAACTGCAGTTTTACCTGCAAGGCTAAATGATTCTAATGTTTGCATAATGAATGTTTATAAAGTTGATGTTGTTATTGTTTGCTGCTGATCGAGATGCTGAAGGTTGAAATAGTTCCTTGCATTGTTGTAGCAGATATCCTGAATTACTTTTCCTGTCCATGCAATATCATTTGGCAATTCACCATTTTCAATTTCTTCACCAAACAGGTCGCAGAGAATACGACGGAAATATTCATGGCGTGGGAATGATAAGAAGCTGCGGCTATCGGTTAGCATACCAATAAACTTGCTGAGTAATCCTAAGTTGCCGAGTGCATTCAGCTGCTTGGTCATTCCATCTTTCTGATCGAGGAACCACCAGCCGCTTCCCCATTGTACTTTACCTTCAACAGAACCATCATTGAAGTTACCGATCATGGTTGCGAACAATTCATTATCGGCAGGGTTGAGATTGTAGATAATTGTTTTTGCGAGTTTGTTTTCTGTATCTAACCTGTTGAGGAATTTAGCCAGTGCACGTGCCTGTGAAAAATCACCAATGCTGTCCCAACCTGTATCAGGGCCGAGCTGTTTCAGCATCCTGGAGTTGTTATTACGAAGAGCTCCGAGATGAAATTGCTGTACCCATCCTTTTTCACAATCCCATTCTGCAAATGTTACCAGCATAGCGCTCTTGAATTTTTTATTTTCTTCAAGAGTGAGTGTGCCACCAGAACGGATCTTGGCAAAGATGCCTGCAATTTCAGTTTGTGTATAATCTTCTGCATAGATCTCTTCAAGACCATGATCAGAAACACCGCAATTATTTTCAGCAAAGAAATCATGACGCTTCTTCAATGCTGCGAGATAATCGTTGTATGTGCTGATGGAAACATCGGCAGCTTTTTCCAATGCAGATAAGTAATTGTTGAATGATGCAGTATCATCCACATTCATTGCTTTATCCGGACGGAAAGCAGGATTCATTTTGGTGAATGTTTCTTCGCCACGCATCTGCTGGTGGAAGTTGAGCGGATCAACCGGATCATCCGTTGTGCAGATGAGTTTTACATTCATCTTTTTCAGCAAACCACGTACAGAAAAATCTTTTGTCTGAAGTTTGGCTGATGCATCATCATAAATACGTTTTGCACTATCAGCATTCAGTATTTCATGAATATCAAAATAACGCTGTAATTCCAGGTGTGTCCAGTGGTACAGCGGGTTTCTTAATGTATAGGGAACAGTTGCAGCCCATTTTTCAAATTTTTCATAATCGCTGGCATTACCGGTAATGAATTTTTCGTTCACACCGTTGGTACGCATGGCTCTCCATTTATAGTGATCGCCGTACAACCATACCTGTGTTAAGTTTTCGAAATTCACATCATTGGCGACCTGTTCAGGAATCAGGTGATTGTGGTAGTCGATGATGGGCATTGACTTTGCATACTCATGGAAGAGCTGCTGTGCTGTTTTGCTGCGAAGCAAAAAGTTTTCGTCTAAGAACTGTTTCATGTGTTTTTAGTCTTTAATGTTCTTTTAATCACATGTTGTTTACTATAAAAAATGGTCGTAACTGAATGGCAGCAATCAACCTGCTTTTACAGCGTAATCATGCATTGTTTGTATATGTCGAATGATAAATTCCGTATTCAACACCTCTCAGTTCTGCAAGGCCACGCAGGCGACCGATAGCAGAATAACCGGGATTTGTTTTTTTGCCAAGATCATCCAGCATCTGGTGACCATGATCGGGACGCATGGGAATGGAAACTTTGCGTTGCTGCATTACTTCCAGAATTTCCCTGATCACTGCATACATGTTCACATCACCTTCGAGATGATTGTCTTCGTGAAAATCACCATCCGCATTCCGTTTGGTGCTGCGAAGGTGAACAAAGTTGATCCTGTTTGCAAACTGTTTCACCATTTTTGGCAAATCATTATCAGCTCTTACACCAAATGAACCGGTGCAGAAACAAAGTCCGTTGCTGAGCGATGGTACTGCACTGATCAGTGCTTCCACATCGGCTGCTGTTTTCACCACTCTTGGTAAACCAAAGATGGGGAAGGGAGGATCATCGGGATGGATTACCATCTTCACGCCGCAATCATCTGCAACAGGAATGATTTGTTGCAGAAATTCAATCAAATGCTGCTGCAGTTTTGCTGCATCAATTCCATTGTAGGTATCCAGTGCCTGCTGAAATTGTTCTACTGTAAAACTTTCTTCACTACCCGGTAAACCTGCAATAATGTTGCGTTGAAGTTGCAGCTTTTCTCCTTCGGTCATGGATTCAAAACGAAGCTTTGCTTTGTGCAATTCATCGGCTGTATAATCTTTTTCCGCATCCTTCCGCTTGAGTATGTACACATCAAATGCAACGAGTGCTGCTTTCTCAAAGCGAAGGGCTTTGCTGCCATCTGCCACAGTGTAACTCAAATCTGTTCTTGTCCAGTCGAGCACGGGCATGAAATTGTAAGTAACAATGTAAATACCGTTTGCAGCAAGATTGCGTAAGGACTGCTTATAATTTTCAATGAACTGTTTGTATTGGCCGGTTTGTGTTTTGATCTGTTCGTGAACCGGAACACTTTCCACCACCGACCAAACAAGGCCGGCTTTTTCTATTTCAGTCTTACGTTTACTGATCTCTTCTGATGTCCATACTTCACCGTTGGGAATATGATGCAATGCCGTTACAACACCTGTACAACCTGCTTGTTTTATATCAGACAAACTAACCGGATCAGCCGGGCCAAACCACCGCATGGTTTGCTGCATTTGATAAATAGGATTCATTTCCTTTTTTGCTGTAAAAAATGTGGCATTTACAGACTTTTTTCAGGACGATAAAAGTATGAAATAAGCCCCGTGCCTTGTGCAAAATCTATGCAAACGTTGTCATAAGAAGATAGAGACACGGATGGTACGGTTGGAACGGATTTCCACTGATCTTTTTACATAAAATTTTTATGCCACGAATGCACGGATAGGATTTCAGGAAAAAAGAAAAACGGATGAACCCAGCTATTCCATCTGTGATCATCCGTTCAATCGGGTCAATCCGTTTTTTATCTTATTTCCTGCTCAACAGCCACTTTACAAGGTCTTCAGCAGCTTTGAAGTTTTCATATTCCGCAGGAAGTTTCCTTCCATCGAGGTATTCGTTATAAATCCATGGATCACCAACGGCAAACACTGTTCCGTTACCGTATTTAGCCACAGCAATAATCTGTTTGCCATCTTTTGTTACAATTGAAGTCGCAGGAGCTTTTACATTCAGCTCACTGATTTCCTTCAGGTACATTTTTTTCGGCTGCTTGAATACGGGATTGTTTGCGCCGGGATATTCAACACCAGTTTCGTACTGGTCGTTTTTCACCATGTTGAGACTATTGTTGGTGAATGTAATGCCAAACTTATTTGCAAGAATGTTGAAGTGCTGCAGATCGCAGTTGGCACTGTCGTTGGCCATAAGCACCAATGTACCACCTGCTTTTACCCAATTGCTGATTACAGCTGCATCAGCCTCCGTTACATAATTTGGTTTGGGATTATCCTTTACATGGTCGGGGTCAACAATGATATAAACAGATGATCCTTTTAGGTTCAATGCTGATGGAGCCACATCAAGTGATTTTAGTTTTGCACCATAGCGTTCAAAAATAGTTCCGAAGGTGTAGAAGCCGGGATGACTTCTTTCTTCCCACACATAATGCCAGTAAACTTCGGCACCGGTTGCATCTTTTCTTTTTTCGCTGTTGAAATAGCGATCGAGCAGAACGGTTTTGCCTTTGCCTGCAGAAAGTGTTGGCAGCATTTCCATTTCATCAGCTGCGAGTAAAAATGCACCAACGCCTTTGGCATCGTTTACAATTACCGGCTCACTCATGTAATAGGCAAAGCTTCCGTCACGATAAGGCTTGCCTCCAAGTCCGGATACTTTTACAGTACCATGCAAATTGGTCTGCCCATTTTCTTCCTTGATGAATTTTTTAATGATTCCATCATAACCTTTTTTAGCAATGGCAATTTTTTCAGCAGGCAGGTATCCTTTGCGAACACCTTTTGCAATGGCATATACAAATTGTGAAGAAGCAGAAGCTTCAAAATAATTTTTTTCTTTACCGGGACCGCTGTAGTTCATTACATCATACCACAAACCGGTTTGATTATCCTGTTGTTTTTCCAATGCAACAACAAGACGGTTGAGAATAGCAATCAGTTCTTTTCTTTTTGGATGATTGGCAGGAAAATAATCGAGCACATCCACAATTGCATCAGCATACCAGCCCATTGCCCTTGCCCAGAAGTTGGGTGATGTTCCTGTTGTTTTATTGGCCCATTGCTGTTCTTTACTTTCATCCCATGCATGATAGAGCAATCCTGTTTTTGAATCTCTTGCATGTCTTTCCATCCAGATAAACTGGTTGGCAATATCATTGAACGCTGAATCTTCGTGAAACAGCATAGCGTATTCTGCATAGAATGGTTCGCCCATGTACAAGCCATCGAGCCACATCTGGTTGGTATAAACTTTCTTGTGCCAGAAGCCACCTTCATTTGTACGTGGATGAGTTCTTAACTGGCTGCGCAGTAAATCGGCAGCTTTTTTATACTTGTCTTTTCCTGTAATGCGGTAGAGAAGAAGAACCAGCTTACCGTTGTTTACATGATCAATATTGTATTCATCCAGCTCGTAACCTTTGATGGTGCCATCGTTCTGCACGAAGTAATCCATTTTAGCTGCGATGTAATTATAATAACGGGCATCGCCGGTGTTCATCCACAAACCTTCCAGGCCTTTGAGTACAACACCCATATCATAGCTCCACTTTGTTGCGCTGCCAATGGGAGTTGAGTCCTTCCATGTTTGCATAACAGTTGAAGCCATTTTTTCGCTCCATTTTGTCTGGGCTGATGATTGCAGAAAACAAAATAAAAATGACGCTGCAAGTAATTTCTTCATAACTAAGAATGATTGAATGTAAAAACTGTAAAACCTCACTGGCACTTACCGGTGAGGTTTGTATGTACAAAGATTGTTTAAAAATCAATTACCATTTCACTTCTTTCGTATCGGCACCAAGCTCGCACACAAGTTTTTCTTTTGCATTTGCTGCACTTGTATTGCTGATGCTGATATTTTTACTTCTATCGCCGCTTACACGAAACAGCAGTTCGCTGTTTTCTTTGTAAGTGATTTTATCAAATACCAGTTTATCGCTGTTAATAATATCCACTACAGGTTTTGTATCGGCTGAAAGAATGGTGATGTTGCGGAAGGTAATATTGCTTGCTTCCTGTACATCAATTCCTTTTTGCGCCTGCAGCACCATATTTTCAAGAACGATATCTTTTACATGCATTTCGGGTAAACCACGAACAAAGATTCCTTTCTGTGCACCGTTGCAATATACGTTACTGATGAAGAAGTTTTTGAATACCGGTGTGCTTTCATCCACTGTTTTAAATTCTACAGGAGGCAGTTCTCTTTTTTCGCCTGCAAGAGGTACCGGATCTTTTGCCATATAATACATGTCGAACAGGATGGCTTCACCCGGAATATCTTTCATGTAAATGTCTTTAATGAAAATATTTTCCACCACACCACCACGGCCTCTTGTGGTTTTAAAACGCAGACCAATATCTGTTCCAACAAATGTGCAATTGCTCACCCACATATTTTTTGCACCGCCGCTCATTTCACTTCCAATTACAAAACCACCATGTGCTGCATAAACTGTACAGTTGCGGATGATAACGTTTTCAATGGGTCTTCCTCTTTTTCTTCCTTCTGCATCACGACCACTCTTCATACACAATGCATCATCGCCCACATCAAAGATGGAATTTTCGATGAGAACATTTTTGCAGCTTTCTGCATCAATACCATCACCATTTTGTGCGTACCATGGGTTTTTTACAAATACATTTCTTACCGTAAGGTTTTCGCAAAGCAGCGGATGTAAACACCATGCCGGTGAATTCTGAAAAGTAACTCCTTCGAGCAATACATTCTTACATTCAGAAAGTAAAACCAGGTTGGGACGGAGAAAATCTTTGATGCCTTGGTAATACGCTTCATCTTTATCAGCAGAAATCTGGCCGGGATTAGTCAGCTTGCTTGCAGTTTTAAATGCTTCTGAAGGATACCATGTTTTTTTATCATCACTCAGCACACCACCAGATGCAATTTTTTTCTTCCATTGACTTTCGGTAAGCTTATCATTTTTCACTGCACGCCACACGTCACCGTTACCATCAATAATTCCTTTTCCGGTAATGGCAATATTGGTTGCACCTGTTGCAGAAATGGGTGATTGATTACGCATCTGCGGAATTCCTTCCCAGTTGCCTTTCACTAATGGGTATTGTGATTTATCAGCTGTAAACAACAAGGTTGCACCTGCAGCAAGATAAAGGTTCACATTACTTTTAATCACCACCGGACCTGTTAACCAAAGACCGGCAGGAACCATTACCACACCACCACCTTTTTTATTGCAGGCATCAATGGCATTGTTAACAGCTGAAGTATTCAGCGTTTTACCATCTGATACTGCACCAAACTTTGTAATACTGATGGTATCTTTTTTAAACTTTGGTACTGTTATAACCGGAAGTTTTGCATTAAACTGTGCAAACGAAAGAATTGCCGAAGCAATAAACAGATTTGTAAAAATTATTTTTTTCATTTCAAGCTGAATCGTTGAAAATAAGTGAGCTTTTTAATTCGGGGCTCAAGTTAGTTCTGCTTTAGCTTTTAATTCAGCGATGCAGAACGTTTATTTACGCAAACGATACCGAACAATACAATTGTTATTGCACTGGTGGTTTCACTGCCTGTCGTGCAATCATGATCCATTTACCGTGTTGCTTATACCAGCTGGTCATGAGTTTTAAATGTACTTCGCCGGGCTTACCGCCATCATTTGTTTTTGCATCAAGTTTAAAACTTACTACCGCCACTTTGCCTGTTACTGTTATTTTCATTTCAGAAAAATCGCAGGTAACAAAATCAGAACGGCCGCTTACCAGTGTTTCAACAAAATCCTGCTTGGTTTCAAGTTTACCACCGCTATGACCGTATTGCAAAATATCAGATGCAATAGCTTCGAGATCGGCCTTGTTGCCACTGATCATGGCAAGACGTAATTTTTCAACAGCAGCTTTTACCTGTGTTTCTTTTTTTGATTGTGAAAAAGAACCAAGTGCAATTACTGTAAAGAATAAGATGAACAATACTTTTCTGAAATTCATTTGTTTCAATTTTTTATTGATTAAAATCGTTTTGCCATCGGCACAAGATCAGTGAGTTCACTGATTTTTACAGGGCGTTTCAGCTGAATACTTTTTCTTGCTGCAATGCCGATTAAAATACTCATGGCTCCATCTCTTGTTCCTGCCATGATATGATGCGGATTATCGTTGGTGTCAACAAACATCCTGCGCTGCATACGCACATCACCACCGCCATGACCTGCTTTAATAATCGGTGTGGTGTAGATTTCGTATTCCTTTGCAAAATTATCCATTGCAATAATCTCTCTTACTTCGCCGGGAACAGCATCATCGGCCTGGCTCATTTCCACTGCATGTTTTTTTGACTGATCTTCCTGTACCTTCTGCAGGAACGGAATATCTTCCCACGTATCAATTCTGCCTTTTGTTCCGTTGAAGGCAATCTTCCATCCTTCATAAGGCGAATAGGTGGTGAGTGAATAGTTGGCGGTTATTCCGTTTGCATAAATGACCTGTGCACTCATTTTATCAAAGATGTCGATATCATTGCTCCACACACAACCATCTCTTAAATAACCATCATATTTTTCATTCTCTGCATACAGGCTCATCAAACGTGCATCCTGTGTCATATCCCAATAAAACTTGCATTTTTCTTTGTGTTCACAGCCACGGCATTTTGTACCACGGAATGAATTGTTTTTTCCATAATGATCAAGACTTCCGTAAGCTGATACTTCAACCGGTTCTGAATTCACCCACCAGTTGAGTAAATCAAAGTGATGTGTTGCCTTGTGCACCCAAAGCGATCCACTCCTGTTCATGTGGCCATGCCATCTCCTGAAATAATCGGCACCATGATACACATTGAGGTACCAGTGAAAATCAACCGATGTAATTTTTCCCACACGTTCAGCTGCCAGTAATTCCTTAAGCTGCACATTGTGTACACTGTGACGGTAGTTGAATGCAACAATTACTTTTTTACCCGAACGTTTTTCGGCATCAAGAATTTCTTTGCACTTCACTTCATCCGTAGTCATTGGTTTTTCAGTAATCACATTAAACCCTTTGTTGAGTGCTTTTACAATAAACTCATTGTGCGTGGCATCAACAGTGGTTACAATAATATAATCAGCTGTTACCTTCTCCAGCATTTCATCATAACTGGAAAATGCTTTTACATCAGCACCATATAATTTCTGTGCACGCATCATGCGGCCTTGATTGATATCATGCACACCAGTAAACTCAACGTAATCACCAAAATTTTTCAATAAATCCTCGCCCCAGAATCCACTTCCACGATGACCTGTTCCGGCTTGTGCGAGTTTAATTTTTTTCCCGGTGGGAGATGCTAGTGATGCAAAGGGATGCAGTAAAAGTGAAGCACCTGCAGCTGCAGTGTATTTTACAAATGATCTTCTTTCCATATGGCGTTATTTTAATCGTTTTATTATTTGTCAATCCTGAACCAGTCAACATCTGTAAAGCCGGCATCATTTGTTTTGTTGATTCTTGAAAAGAAGAAACCAACTTTTGCTCCAACCCATCTGCCAGGTTTTACTTTGAATGGTTCACCAATCGTTTTAAAATTCACTCCGTCTTCACTGTAACTGAAACTGCAAACAGCATCTTTCTTTACCTGAACACGAAAATAAATTTCCTTACTGTTCAGCTTTTCTCCATCCTGTACTGTTTCTGTTTTTCCTTTGTCGGCATCTTTACAGGAAGCGAATGAAATATAATTTCCATCTGCTTTTTTGGTGATGGAAACAGAAGCAAAATCAACACCAATCACAATCAAACCCAAACGTTCACCTTCCCACTTAGGATTGAAGGCAAATTTTGTTGTTGCTGTAAATTCATCGGCAGGAAATTTCTGTGCAAGAATATTGGGATAAAACCAAGGTGATACTTCTGCATCACCCTTAAGCACAGAAAATAGTTTTAATTGACCATAAGGAGTTGGCATGGGCCAGTATTGCTGCGGGTTGGCCTGCCACTGCCATTGCAAACCAAGCGTTGTGCTGTTAAACTCATCGCTTTCATCAGGCGTAACAATGGGATATGTTTTACCAACATTTGGTTTTTTATATGTGAGAACAGGTTCGCCTTTCCCATCAGCATCTTTATCCACGCCAATCACCGGCCAGTCATTGACCCATTTCATTGGCTGCAGGTGAACCACACGTCCGTATGCTTCTTTATCCTGGAAATGTAAGAACCAGTCTTCGCCTGTTTGTGTTGTTACCCATGCACCCTGGTGCGGACCATTAACTGTTGATGCACCTTGATCCATCACCACTTTGCGTTCGTAAGGACCATAAATATTTTTTGAACGAAGAACCAATTGCCATCCTGTGCTTACGCCACCTGCAGGTGCAAAAATGTAATAGTAACCATTGCGTTTATAAAACTTAGGGCCTTCAAGAGTAGGATCAGCAGCATGACCATCAAATACCATTACAGGATCACTGATGGTTTTTGTTCCTTCCTTATTCATTTCTTTCACCACCACAATTGATTTAATTCCTGCACGGCTGCCTGCATAAGCATGAACGAGATACACTTTACCGTTATCATCCCACAGCGGACAGGGATCAATCAAACCCTTTCCTTCTTCTACAAGAACAGGTTCGCTCCACGGGCCCATAATTGTTTTTGATTTGATGAGATAAATGCCAAAATCAGGATCGGGATAATAAATATAAAATTCATTGTTGTGATAACGGATGGATGGAGCCCAAACACCTGCGCCATGTTGCACTTTATCATATACATTGTATGGTGGTTGTTTGATGAGGGCATGACCAATGAGTTTCCAGTTCACCAAATCTTTCGACTGCAGGATGGGCAGGCCCGGTATATGTGTGAAGGATGAAGCAATCATGTAATAATCATCTCCAACACGAATAGCATCCGGATCACTGTAATCAGCATTGATTACCGGATTTTTGTACGTACCATTTCCATTATCAGCCACCCATACTTTTGAAACTGTTTGTGCATGTAAAAAATTTACTGATGCTGCAACCATCAATAAACACATTAATTTTTTCATTGGAATTTTTCTTGTTTTTTTCATTTTGCCGGGGAGATTTCCCGGTTGTGATTTATAAATCGATTCTTCTTTTTTCTTTCACACTTTTTAATGCTGCTTCAATCACACTGATCACTTTCATTCCATCTTCACCACTGATGTGTACAGGATTGTTATTGCGTAATGTTTGATAAACGCCTTCGTAAAAATCCATGTAGTTGCCTTTAAACGAAGGAATATGTTCTCTCACAACTTTTCCATTTACTTCTGAGTGCAGCAATCCTCTTTCAGATTCGGGTTCAATTCCATAATCAGCATCTGTTGGTTTTTTTCCTGCTTGTAATTGCGTTTCCTGCACATCTGTTTTGGGTTTGATGAACGAACCAAGTTTGCCATGTATCTGCAAGCCGGGCATTGCTTCACGCACATAGTAACTCGATCTTAATGTTGCACGATGTGTTGGATAAAATAATTTCAGATCAAAATAATCATCCACCTGCGAACCCGGACGGTTGATGGCGATATCTGCAAACACAGCAGTTGGCATTCCAAAAAACTGTATGGACTGATCAATTAAATGTGCACCGAGATCATACAAACAACCAACAGCTGCAGTAGGAGCTTCTTTATGTGCTTTATAACTTAATGCAGGAACATAACGGTCGTATCTTAATTCAGCATCAACAATATCGCCCAGCAATCCATCTTCCAACACTTTCTTTACGGTTTTAAAATCGCTGTCGAAGCGCCTGTTCTGGTAAACAAAGAGTTTACAGTTGTTTTGTTTCGCCAGTTCAATTAATTCCTGTGCCTGTGCAACTGTTGCAGTAAAAGGCTTTTCAACCACTACATGTTTACCAGCCTGTAATACCTGCTTTGTAAAATCGTAATGCGTAACACTTGGTGTGTTCACAACAACAAGTTCAATATTGTCATCAGCAAGCAACTCTTCCAGTGTGCGGAATGTTTTTACCGATGGATATTTTTCCTGTGCAAGATTTTTTGTGCGTTCCCAAACACCATATAAATTAAATGCAGGATGAGCATCAATGAAAGGCGCATGAAACACCCATCCGCTCATACCAAAAGAACAAAGTGCTGTATTAATCTGTTTCATTTTATTTCAGCTTATTGTTAGATATTTTTGATTACACGAATGAAGTAGGCTATAGATTTCTATTGTTAATCTGTATTGATAATTCGTGTACTAAAATCTTTTTCACCTTTTACAATCCCGCCAGCCAGTTTTTCAAACGTTCCATCCAGTTATCAGCAGTTGTTTTGTTATGCAGACCAAATCCATGTCCGCCATGAGGATAAAGATGCATTTCAACCGGCACTTTGTTTTTCACACAAGCCTGGTAAAAGCGTACACTGTTTTCAACGGGCACGCCACCATCATCACTTGCATGTACAATAAATGTTGGAGGTGTTGCAGCTGTTACCTGCAATTCATTGGAGAAAAATTTAATTGTTTCAGCCGATGCTTTTGCACCAACCAAATTATTTCTCGATCCTTTATGTGTGATTGTACTGTCGAAGCTGATAACAGGATAAAGCAGGATTGCAAAATCAGGACGTACAGAAGTTGTATCGTTATTAGTCGCATCGGCCTTGAAGTTGAAATGTGTTGCAGCTGTTGATGCAAGATGACCGCCAGCTGAAAAACCCATGATGCCGATTTTGTTTTTGTTCACGCCCCATTGTGCAGCATTCGCCCGTACAAAACGAATAGCCTGCTGTGCATCCTGCAAGGGTGCAAGACTTTTATCAATATTGAATGTATCATCGGGCAAACGGTATTTCAACACAAAAGCAGTAACACCCCATTTGTTTAATTCTTCCGCCACTTTAGTTCCTTCTTTATCAAATGCAAGAATACCATAACCACCGCCGGGACAAATGATCACTGCCTGTCCGTTTGGTGTGGCAGGTTTGTAAACAGTAATTGTCGGGAAGCTTACTTTTTCAATGCGCAGAACATTATCACGAAAAGTTGAATTTTCTTTCTTGGGTGCTGGTTTTGAATTGGGAACGGCACCGTTGTATAAAGGCATTTCCATTGTTGATTGTGCTGATACAGCAGCAGTAAAAAGAACAGCCGACATAAATAATAATTTCTTCATTATGATTTATTTAATGTTTTGTTTGATTAAGGCTTCTAAAGGTAGATTGTTTTTTAAATGAATTGCTTACATGAAGGTGATTATGCCAGTAAAACATACCTGTCGCTGACTGATTGCACCCATGCCTTCCGTTATTTTTTAACCGGCCATTCAAACTGTTTTGGTTCACTTTTAAACCATCCTGTTTCATCAGTAACCCATGCACCGCAATTAGAGAAAATTGTTTCAAGCGTATATTCTTTTGCTTCTTTATCGCTTAACTGTTTGCTCCATTTTGCACGCTGTGCAGTTGCTGCACCTTCGCCTGTGCATTTATATTCAGCATAAAAAACAGTTGTTTCATTTTGTGGGTTGCCCCAGTTATTCCATCCTTCGGGAACAATTTCCTTTGGCAATTCGCAACGGATGAAGACTGTTTTTGCATGTGCACGCCACGGTCGCCCAAGTGTAATTTTTGTTGCAGCTGTATCCGCAAGTATTTTACAATCGAGAAATACATAACCAAACTTTTTGCCGGGAGTTGTGCTTGCTGCAGTAATAAACGAGTTTGTTTTTTCTTTGATGGTGCAGTTTTGAAACACTGCAGTTGATGGACCAAAAATAAAATCGGTTGTTCCTTCAATGTAACAATCCTGGAACAGTTGCCTTGATTGCTCGCCTGCTGCAAAAATGGTATCCTGGTTGCCGAGGAAGCGGCAGTTTTTGAAAACAGCTTTATCTGCATCAACATACAATGCAACTGCTTGTCCCACCGGGCCAGCTGAATTGGCAAACGTAATATTCTCGGCCCTGAAACGGTTGCCGGAAATTTTTGCAGTTGCTGAAGTGAATGTTGTGAGCTTTCCCCTACCTGAATAATCATTAAAAGTGATGATGGTTTTCTCTACACTTTCTCCAATGAAAATTACATCGGTGTTAGTGGTGGGTAATTCTATCTTTTCGTTATACACACCATTCTTGATGTACAATGTGATTGGTGCCAGCGGGTAAACACGCATAGCATCAATGGCATCCTGTATGTATTTAAAATCGCCGCTGCCATCTTTCGCAACAGTGAAAACATATTTGTATTGCTGCGGGTTAGATGTTTGTGCAGTTAAGAGTTGTGTACAAACAAACAGCACAGCTGCAAGAAGTATTTTCTTCATTATTTTATTTTTTTACAACAGGTGATATAACCCGTTCTGTTAATTCAATGTTTAATTCTTTTAATTCTTTCAGTACAAGTTGGGCAATCAACCTTGCACCCAGTTCACTGAAATGCGTATCATCTTTTTTGCCATCGGGGTAATTGGGATGCTGACCTGCGTCTAAATAATTAAATAAATATTTCGATGTTTCTGCACCCATGCTTTGATACAGCTCCTGGCTTTTTTTATCAAGATCAACCAGCAATACATTTTCTGCTTTGGCCACATCACGTACAATCTGTGAATACACTTCATGTGTACCTTCAATTTTTCCGTTTGCATCAAACTTTCTTCTTGCAACAGGTGTAATTAAAATGGGCGTTGCTTTTTTATCTCTTGCTTCCTTTACATACTGCGTTAAATTATTTCTGAACTCTGCTTCAGTTGTGTACGTTTTTTTTGTGGGCACTTCATCGTTATGTCCAAACTGTATCAATACATAATCACCTTCGCCTGCCTGGTCCATAATCTGTTTCCACAAACCTTCATTTCGGAACGAACTGGTGCTGCGTCCGTTCTTTGCTTTATTCACCACTGTAACTGTTGAATCCCAGAAATAAACAAAGGGCATTCCCCATCCTGTTTCAGGAAAAGCTTTTGTTTCTTTAATGGCCATTGTGGAATCGCCGGCCAGAAAAATGTTGATTTTCTTTTTTTGTGGCAGTACAAATGCCATTACAGGTAATGCAAAAAGTAAGATCAGTTTAGCTTTCATGTAATCGTTGTTTTGTTCTTAATTATTGGTAATACTGTTTATATACATTTCAATGTTGGTAAAATGCCTGTCGAGATTGTGCTCAGCTGCATCATCTGCATTTGCATTTAAACCATGCTTCACTTCCCATGCATCAGGCATGCCATCTTTATCTGTATCAGCAGGCGCAGGTAATGATTGCAATGCAGGCCATGCATTTACTGTTTGTTCATACGCAGTTCCATGTGCATATCCGCCCTGCACATCTACAAACTTTCCTTTGTTACTGACAACATCTTTCACAATCCGTGCATCCATTGTATCTCTTTTAAAACTTGCACCGGCATATTTTAAAACAGAACTGTATGCATCTTTTGCTTTCTGGATATTGATGTTGATTGCAGGATGTGGAACTGAAACTACAACTGTTTTCTTTTCTTCTTCTGTTGCATTATTTGCCAGGTGAACACCTGTATAATTATTGGATGAAACATCGGGTGCACCTTCCACTTCATTTCCGTTTACATACCACTGACCAAAAGAAATTTTATCGTTACGCCATGGATTCGCAATGCGGTAAAGAACATTTTTACGGGTTGAAGGTCCGCTTTTAAAATAATTGTTGATGATATTATAACGACCACCTTCACCTGCATAAATATTATTCTCACCCCAGTTATAAATAACGTTGTTGCAATAATCAACCAGCTCGGGTATACCTTGACGTATTCCATTAAAACGTGGATTACGGCTGTTACAATCAGCAAACAAATTATGATGTGCTGATAGATGCTGACCGCCCCAGATACCACCATAGCCATGCTGTTCGTAATCCTTATCGCCTGTTTCAAAATGGTAAGAATAGTTTAGCGGTTCTGAAATGATGTTCCATTGAATGGTTGTACTGTCGCCATTGTAAACAGAAAGTACTTCATCTGTACTCCAGCTTAAACTGCAATGATCAATGATGATGTTTTTGCGTTTCATTCCGCCAAATGCATCATCACCACCGTTGCCATCAACCATTCCACCTTTCTGGTATTTATCGCCCATGCGGAAACGCATATAACGGATGATGATGTTATCTCCTCCCAATGATACGGGTCTGTCGGCAAGACAAATTCCATCACCCGGTGCTGTTTGTCCTGCAATGGTTACATCGCCTTTAATGATGAGATGTGTTTCAAGATGAATCGTTCCTGAAACAGCAAACACAATCATGCGTTTTTGTTTTGCTTCCGCTGCTACACGAAAACTTCCTTCACCGTTATCATTGAGGTTGGTAACGATAAACACTTTGCCTCCACGTCCGCCAGTTGTGTATTTGCCAAAACCTTCAGCACCGGGAAAAGCAACAGCATCGCCTGATACATTGGCAGTAGTTTGTGTTGTTTGTTTTTGTGATCGGCATGCTGTTGCAACAAGCATCATTATGCCAAGTGAAAAAAGAAATCTGTTCGTCATTTTTTGCATATAAAAAGGCTGCTTTAGGGGCAGCCTTTTTGGTTTTATGAATTAAAAAGATCTGAAGAATTAAATACTATTAATAACCCGGATTTTGTACAAGGTTTTTATTTGCATCAATTGCAGGCTGTGGCAAAGGCAACAATTCAGATTTGCCAGTAACATATCCGGTTGCAAATCTGTCGGAGCAGGTTGTCTTTACAGCTGCACCAATCCATGTAACTTTCGTTGTTCCCGATGGGGTTGATGTTGGAGCTGTTTTGTATAACGAATTTTTCCAAAGCCCATTTATTGTGTTTACATCCGATGTTGTATTTGTTATATAATACATTGAAAGCGGCAATGCTGTTGTTAAGCAGTAAGATGGATACCCTGCCATATAAGACGGATTAACCATTGCTGTACTGGTTGACATCTTTACCATATTTGCAGTTGATTCGCTTAATGCAGCAGCAAGTAAATTCCAGCGTATCAGGTCATATTTGCGAATGCCTTCACCACCAAGTTCAAGAGCCCTTTCTCTTACGATGTATTTAAAGAAATCGGATTTTGATAAACCGGCAGGAAGATCAACAGTTACATCAGCAGTTGTGATTGATTTACCATAACCTCTTCTTCTTACCATATTAACAGCATTATAAGCTGCTGTTGAAGGGCCGCTTAATTCGTTTTCTGCCTCAGCAAACATGAGTAATACATCTGAATAGCGAATGATCTGCCATTTCAATCCAAAGTACTGAACTGCACTTGTTGGTGAAATAACGGGATTACTGATCCAGTCTCTCCTGTATTTACCATCCGTCTGGTTTGTAAGCGGCTGCCCGGTTCTTGTTCCTGTTGTTGAAGTATAATAATGACAGATTGTAACGTCTCTTCTTAAATCAACTGAATCAAAAAGATAAAAGTAAGTTGGCAATGGATTAACGCTGTTGTTTCCAAGATTGTTTACCCTTGGACCATTGTAATAACCAAGCTTGGTATCTTCTGTGCCTGTAAGGCCAACACCACTTGCCTGAAACATTAATTCTCCGTTTGGATCAGCAATTGCATGTGCACAAACCTGGTCTTTCCATAAAGCTTTAAAGCTGGGGTTGAGTGAATGCTGGTTTGAATTCATAATATCATTGCACTCATCTCTTGCAATCTGGTAATATGCCTGGTAATTTGAACCACGTTGCATTCCTCCTGTCTGGCGCAGCGCATAACCACCCCTGAACAAAGCAATTCTTGCACGAAGTGCTTTAATGGTCCCTTTTGTAATACGTTCATCCTGCGGGTCGCCGATTGAAGCCAGATCTCCTCTCCATGGAACAAGGTCTTCAGCAGTTTTTAAATCATTCAGTAACTGTGCATATAAAGAATCCCTGTCGGTTTTGGCGGGAAATGGATTTATCAAAGCCAGCTCACCTGCCGGGAGAAAATGCGCAGGTAAATCGCCCCAGTTTCTGATTGCTTCAAAATAAAACTGGGCTCTTAATGTTAACGCTTCGCCCAGCATCCTTTGCAATTGCTTTTGTTCCTGTGTTGTTCCTTTTGTATACAAATCCATTTTAGGAATATTGGATATACAAATATTTGCATATTCAATACCCTGAAACATCTGGTTAAATGGTTTTTCTATTTGTGCGTTACCGGATGTTGCTGCGTAACGAGCAATATCTCTTCTGTCGTTATCAGCAGATCCTGTAGGGCCCTGCATTTCATCATTATCAAGCGGATAATACAAACTTACACGGATACCATAACCCTGATCGCCCACCAAACGGCTGTATACACCGGAGATGGCTTTATACGTACTGGCAACATCTTTAAAAACCAATTCAGGTCCAAGTTCTGTTATAGGTTGCTGGTCCAGGTATTTTTTACATCCTGTTGATACCAACAACATGCTTATTGCTGCTAAAATTATAAGCTTATTGAATTGTAATGTTTTCATTTCAAATCGTTTTTATGTTTTTATCAAAAGGATGCATTTAAACCAACTACAAAACTCCTGCTTTTGGGATAAGAAGAGTAATCCAGTCCGGGAGTAAGCGGGCTGCTTCTTACACTAACTTCAGGATCATAACCACTGTAATTGGTAAACACTGCCAGGTTATTTGCAGTTACATAAAATCTCAGCTGACTCATGTGAATACGTGTGATTTTATTAACCGGCAAGCTATAACCAAGCGTGATATTGTTTATACGAAGAAAAGAACCGTCTTCAATAGCCCATGAACTTGGGTAAAAAGCACCAGCACCTTTAATAGGTTGCCATATTTTAGCGTTGGCATTTAATGCTTGCAGTTGATCTGGTGGTATTCCGTAAACGGTTCCCGTTGTACTGTTAATCCATTGTGCTGTTGCACCGTTTTCAGTTACAACCTTCCAGCGGTCCTTCATTATAGCCAGCATGTTTGCATTATTGGTATACGTATTGGTAAATTCAATTTTATTGGCATTGTAAATATCATTGCCATATGAAAAGTTCACAAACAGACTTGCATCCCACTGTTTGTATGTAAACATCTGGTTTAAACCACCGGTAAACTTAGGGGTTGGGTTACCGATAATTTTTCTGTCGTTATTGATATCAATGACACCATCTCCATTTAAGTCTTTAAACTTAACAGCACCTGGTTGCACCGTACCAATAATACCCGCATTGCTTACCACACCTGATTTTAATGTATACACTCCTGTTGTTGTGTTGTAATCAAAATCGCTTACTTTATAAAAGCCGTCATTTACCAAGCCCCAGAAAGAACCGACAGGTGATCCGATTTTTTCAATATAATCTGTTGGTTGACCAGATACACCCCAGCTGGCTCCGGGATAGAAATAGCTTTGCCCTTTACCTAAAGCAACGACTTTGTTTGTATTAAAGGCGATGTTAAAGCTTGCATTCCAGTTCAGGCCCTGTTGCTTTCTGAGTATAGCTGCATTCAACTGAACTTCCACTCCTTTATTTGATGTTTTACCAATGTTTTGTACCTGTGTTGAATAACCAAATGTTGATGCAATGGGTACATCAAGTAACAGGTCTTTTGACTGGTTGTCGTAAACATCAATACTCAAATCAAACCTGTTGTGCAACAATGTAATGTCAAGACCAATATTTTTATTAACCAATGACTCCCATGTAAGGTTGGGGTTTGCAAGTGAATTGGACGTATATGCCAAAACGTTATTATTATTAATACCATAATAGTAAGTACCATTAGCAAACGAAGTAAGGAACAGGTAATCTTTAATACGGTTATTACCCACCAAACCATAACCAGCTCTCACTTTAAGGTCATTAATAAAGTTTACATTTTCGAGAAAACGCTCTCTCTTAACTCTCCAGGCAACCGAGCCTGCGGGAAAATAACCCCACTGCTGACCAGGAGCAAATTTTGAAGCTCCGTCGGCACGAACGTTAAAAGAGAAAAGGTATTTGTCCTTATAAGAATAATTTATTCTGCTGAAAAACGAAAGACTGGTGTACCTGGATTTTGTGATCCTGTTTCCTGATAAAGCAGTTCCTAAATAACTTGCGCCGACTATTGCAACATTTTTACTGGTATATTTTGGAACTGTATATGCACTTGGAAAATCCTGTGTCCGCAAGTCGTAAGTTTCTTCTCCAATTAAGAAATCAAAATCATGGTTCTTTTTAAAATTTGAAAGAGAATATGAAAGCACATTGGAGTTTGTAATAGTCTGACGCCTGTTTGTATCAAGCACTACAATTGGCTTGGTTCCACCGGTAATAATTGCATAAGGTGTAATGGAATCATTGAACTGGCGATCCCAAAGCCGGGTATTGTCGTATCCGAAAGTTGAACGGAAGGTCAGGTTTTTCAAAATTCTGTAAGAAACATAAGCAGTGAAATTAGCAGAATTTGTTGTTTTGTTTCTGTATTCAGCATTTGAAAGAGCAATAGGATTTACGAGATATAAACTGTTTCCCGGATTCGGATCAGTAAACGGATCTGCATCATCTATTTCCATGTTAGACGACAAGAACGGTCTGAATTTTACTGCATTGCGCAGTCTGTTATAAGATGTTCCCTTAGAATCTGATACACCTGCTCCTGAAACATTCTGATTTGTATAGCGGGCAGTAATACCTGCCTTCAGGTTACTTGTAATATTATAATCGCCTTTAAAATTCAACAAGTGACGAACATAATTTGAATTAAGAACAATTGCTTTTTCGTTATTGTAAGTATACCCAAAATTGTATGTAAACTTTTTATTTCCTCCTGATACACCAAGATTCTGTGTGGTTGTAACACCTGTTCTTCCAAAAACTTCATCCTGCCAGTCAACCGGGCTTACATTTTTGTAATTCGACAACGTATCCCATGTTGTACCATAATTCTTCGTAAAGGTTGCACTGTCGGTAGCACTTCCCCTTGACCTTTCAGACTGCGCAACAATAAAGTCATATGGAGAGAGTACAGCAAGTTTTTTTGGTAAAAACTTAACTCCTACAAAACTGTTAAACGTAACTTTTGTTTTACCTGATCTTCCCGATTTTGTTGTGATTACGATTACACCATTTGCTCCCCTTGCGCCATATATTGCAGTGGCAGCAGCATCCTTCAGTACATCAATTGACTGGATATCTTGTGGAGCAATCACAGATAATGCTTTTTCAACCTGCACTCCATCCACAATATAAAGAGGTGAGTTATCACTTGTAATTGACATTCCTCCACGAACCCTGATCCGAATATCCGCATCAGGCGAACCCTCTGCAGTTGTAGCTGTGACACCTGCAAGGCGACCATTCAGCATTTGTTCTGCAGAAGCAATTGGTACATCTTTCATTTCTTTAGCCCCAACTGAAGAAACGGATGCAAGCAGGTTTTTCCGTTTAATTGTTTGATAGCCGATTACAACTACCTCCTCCATTGCAGCGACTTCTTTTTCAAGTTTTATTTCAACATCAGCATTCCCTTCGGCGGTTATCGTTTTTGATTTATATCCCGTATAGGTAAAAACAAGTTTTAAACTACCTGAAGATGGAATATCGATTTTGAATTTACCCGTTACATCAGTTTGGGTTCCGGTTTTGGTTCCGCTTACAACAACTGTGACTCCTGCCATTGGGTTGCCATTTTCATCAGTTACACTACCTTTTATCTGCCTGGTTTGGGCAAACAATAATGAACCGCATAAAAGAACCAAAAGCAGGGAGAAAATCTTTTTCATAAAAAGTGCTTTAGTTTTAGTTTGATTTGCGAGCAAATAACCTTATGGTTATTACAGGTTTGATTTTTGAGTGAATGGTTTACAGAATGTAACCGGTGCAAGTCAATGTTTGTGAGATGGCAATGGCAATTCTGTTTCAGCTCACAATGCTATGCACTAATTCAAGATTTGAGAAGGTTTTTTAACGTTTTATTTACGCAAACGATTCCGTATTTGCAAAGAAAAAAAACAATCATTGGGTGCAATAGCATCTAAAACAAAGACTTTTTTTTCTGCGCAAAAGCTGCGTTTTTTGCAATTTTTTTCCCGGCCGGAAAGGAGTAACTTTAAATACCAAAACCGCTGTTATGAAATTTGAAGCTGTAACAATAAAAGATATAGCTAAAGCACTGGGTCTGTCCACATCAACTGTTTCAAGAGCATTGAGAGACAGTTATGAGATCAGCGCAGAGACCAAGCAGTTGGTTCTTGAATGTGCTGAAAAACTAAACTATAAACCCAACCCTATTGCTTTAAGTTTAAAAGAAAAGCGCAGCCGGTCAATAGGCGTTGTTATTTGCGAAATCGCCAACAACTTTTTTTCCCAGATCATTAATGGTATTGAATCAATTGCTTACGATAAGGGTTATAACGTAATTGTGGCGCAAAGCAGGGAATCGTACGAACGGGAGGTGATTGACCTGCAGTTCCTCGCTTCAAGATCGGTTGACGGACTTATTATATCACTATCAACTGAAACAACTGACCTTACACATATTAAAGCATTACACGACAGGGGGATGCCGATTGTGCTGATTGACCGCATCAACGATGAAATAGATACACACAAAGTAATTGTAGATAATTATAAAGGTGTGTATGATGCAACAGAACATCTCATTAAAAACGGTTTTAAACGCATTGCTGCAATTGCCGGTTCAGAGTTCTTATCCATCACAAATGAAAGGCTTGCAGGTTATCATGATGCGCTGAAAGCGAATAATCTCTCGTTCAGTAAAGAATATGTGCAGCATTGCTTTTATGGCGGAATGATTTTTTCTGAAGTAGAGGAGGCGATGAACAAACTGCTTACACTAAAGCAAAGACCCGATGCTTTAATTACCACCAGCGATAAACTTACAACAGGCTGTTTAAAAACAATGAAACGCAGGGGGCTTCATGTGCCAAAGGACATGGCCATCATTGGTTTTTCAAACTCCGACATTATGGAGTTGTTTGATCCGCCACTGACTTATATCCGCCAGCCTGCTGAAGAAATGGGCAGGGATGCCACCGAGTTATTATTGCAGTTGATTGAAAGCAAGCGGCCGATTACTGAATTTGAAAAACGTGTACTCAGTCCGCAATTAATTATCGGCAGCTCAAGTATCAAGCATTAAAAACTTATTCCTCTTTTCGTTTAACGATTAAAAACCAGTCATTGTCTAAAGGCAGGTAACCATAATCGTAACAGTAGAAGTATGTCTTCCCCGTTTTGGTTTGATAGGTATGTGTAAGATACCTGAACTGAAAACCCAGTCGCATCAGTTTGTCTTTATTTGCTTTGGCAGTTTCTTCGGTTTCGGGCAAAAGGCTTTCTAAAATGCGGCGATTTTTCATCAATGTATTATTGATGTTGCGTACATAACTGCTGTGGCTTCCCTTTGCTTTTTGCTGATTGTTGTAATTGTTGCGGCAGTAATCATCACAAAACTTCTTATCAATTCTTCCATTTAGTTTTTTACCGCAGGCAAGACAGGTTCTTGGTTCAGATGCAGTCATAGTAAGTGTATTATTGAGTAAGATACAATTATTTTATCCGTGTGCAAACGTTTCTACACGTTTAGCTTCGGGAGTAAACGGTTAAAAACCGGTTAAGGCTTTCGCACCAATTCATCTTTGTGTTGTCAACAGGCAAACAACCAGGTTGACTGAGATAACAAATTCAAAACAATTAAATCAAATGTTATGTACGCATTAAAAAACAAAGTTCAGCTCATTGGCAATCTTGGAAACGCTCCCGAAGTAAAGACATTGGAAGGCGGAAAGAAAATGGCAAGGTTCAGCATTGCAACCAACGAAAGCTACCGCAATGCAAGAGGTGAAAAGATAACCGAAACTCAATGGCACAATCTGATTGCGTGGGGTAAGGTGGCTGAACTTGCAGAAAAATATTTAACCAAAGGAAAAGAAGTGATGATTGAAGGAAAGCTCGTCAACAAAAACTACACAGATAAATCCGGAGTAAAAAAATATTTTACCGAAGTACAGGTAAACGAACTTTTACTGCTGAGCGATAAATAAACCCGAATACCAACACCGGCAAGAACGTATAAAACATTTTCACCTGCCGGTGTTTTACTTTATCATTCTATCTTTATCCGATGCAGGCAGTTGAACGTAATGAAATTTTTGACCTGGCTTTTCGCTTTGTAACCGAAACACAGGAAAGTATTTTCTTAACAGGAAAAGCAGGAACTGGTAAAACAACTTTTCTCAAATACCTGAAAGAACATTGTGCCAAGAATATTATTGTTGCGGCACCAACAGGCGTTGCAGCTATTAATGCAGGCGGGGTTACATTACATAGCTTGTTTCAGCTTCCGTTTTCGCCATTTCTTCCAACAGCTGCTTCAAAAACTGAACTGCTTTCGAAAATCCGTTTTAACAAACAACGGCTGCAACTGTTGCGCAAAATGGATTTACTGGTGATTGATGAAATAAGCATGGTGCGTTGCGATGTTCTTGATGCAATTGATAACATTCTGCGAAGTGTGCGCCATGAGCATCATGTTCCTTTTGGAGGAGTACAGCTTCTTTTTATTGGCGATTTATTTCAGCTGCCACCTGTTGCACAAAATCATGAATGGGCTGTGCTGCAGGAATATTATTCTTCTTCTTTCTTTTTCGACAGTCTTGTGATAAAAGAACAAATGCCGCTCTTGATTGAGCTCAACAAAATCTACCGTCAAAAAGAACAACGTTTTGTTGATCTGCTCAATAAAGTGCGGAACAACCAAATGAACACGGACGACCTGCAAAGTTTGAATGAACGCTATCAGCCATACTTTAAACCATCACCCGACGAAAAATACATCACACTTACAACACATAATAACCAGGCCGATACCATTAACCGACGGGAACTGCAGCAAATTATTTCAGCACCATTCACCTACAAAGCAACCATTGATGGCGATTTTCCTGAAAACAGTTATCCCGCCGATGAAGAACTGGTTTTGAAAGAAGGCGCACAGGTTATGTTTTTGAAAAACGATCCTGTTGCAAGAAAATATTTCAATGGAAAAATAGGCACGGTAACAAGACTTGAAACTGACAGCATTACTGTTGAATCTGACGGCGAACAGATTCGTGTTCAAAAGGAAACCTGGGAAAACAATCGTTACACATTAAACAGGAGTGATGGAAAACTTGAGCAGGAAATGCTGGGCACCTTTGAGCAATACCCGTTGCGGCTTGCATGGGCCATTACCATTCACAAAAGCCAGGGTTTAACCTTTGATAAAGTAATGATTGATGCCGGGCAATCCTTCACCAGCGGGCAGGTGTATGTTGCGTTAAGCCGCTGCACATCTATAGACGGCATTGTGCTGCTTTCAAAAATTCAACCTTCGGTTATATTTAGCAACGAGCATGTTGTGAACGGGCAAAATTCACTTGCGCCAAAAGGTTCGCTTGCCGAACGCTTTACACATGCACGAAAACTGTTTACTCAACTTTTATTAGAAGATATTTTCAGATTCGGGCAAACTGAATCATCCATCAAACAGCTGCAGCAAATTATCATCAAACACAAACACGATGTAAATGCAGAAGCAGAAAGCTGGGCTGCTGATTTTGCCGCACAATATGAAACTGAAAAACCAGTTTCTTCCAAATTCATTTTACTGATCAATGAATTAATGAAACAAGAAGGAGAAGTTGAAAAAAATGCTGCCTTGCAAAAACGTATCAGCGATGCAGCTGTCTACTTTCTTTCAAAACTTGAAGCGTTAAAGCAAAACGTTACTCACCACCCTGTTGTTACAGAACACAAAACTGTTTCAGAAGAAATTAATGAGCAACTGCAAAATGTTTGTATTGCGCTGCACAGTTCCATTTATTTTTTACACTACTGCAGAGAGCCATTTTCCATAAATGGTTTTTTAAAACATAAACTGAATCTGTCGGTTCCCAAATTCCAGGTAAGCAGTTATGCTGCCAACAAAAAACCTATTGAAACAAACATTAAAAATGCAGATTTATACTTTCAGCTGAAAGACTGGCGTGATAAAGTTTGCACTGAAAACAATATGCCCATTTATATGCTGGCGAACAGCAGCAGTCTTGTTGAAATCTGTACTTATTTACCTCTGACAAAAAATCATCTTTTACAGATTGCGGGTTTTGGAAAAGCAAAAGTTGATAAATATGGTGATGAAATTCTGGAGATGGTTCACGATTATTGCAACGAACATCATATTGAAACAAACATTGATGCCATACCGGTTCATGCAAAAAGAAAAAAGAAAGAAACTTCAACTGTAAAAACAACCAAACCACTTTCTTACACTATTTCCTTACAGTATTTCAAGGAAGAAAAAACAATTGAAGAAATTGCAAAGCTCAGAAACATTACCGTTTCAACTGTTGAAGGACATTTAGCAGAGGCTGTAAAAGCTGGGCAAATTGCAGTTACCAATCTTGTTACAAACGATAAATTACAAGCAATCATCAAGGCCATTGAACAAAATGCTGAAGCAAAAGCAACTGAATTAAAAGCATTGCTGGGCAACGATTATTCATTTGGAGAAATAAGAGCTGTAATAAGTCACTTACAATGGCAACAATCAAAACTGTAACCAATCAGGGAAGATCACTTCAAACAAGTTGCATAAATTTTTTTTAGTTTTTAATTTAACTATCTGTAATCTCTGACGTCACACAGCTATTGTTAAGCTTTAAACACTCACCATGAAAAAAAATTATTTTATCGTGCTTGTATTGCTGTTTATTACAGCAAGTTCATTTTCAGTAATACAAAACTGGCGTTTCATCGGAGATAAATGGGCAGCCTTTGGACCAGATCGTGATGTACTTCGTGTTGGCGGCAATGATGCTTACAGGCAAATCAAAATCAGGGTTACAGACGGCCCTTTGAGAATTGACGATCTGGACATTTACTTTGAAAATGGTGAGAAAATGAATGTTTCGCTGAAACATGTTTTCAGAGCCGGTCAGGAAAGCAGGGTTATTGATTTGCCCGGAGGCATTAGAAGATTAGACAGGATTGAATTTTTGTATTCAACGATTGGTCGGGCAAAAGGAAGGGCCCGGGTGGCCGTTTGGGGAAACAGGTAATTTCATTTACAATAAAGCAGCATCGATTTTTGCTGCTTTATTTTTTACCCTCCAGTTTGTTCACATATTCAAGCGATCCCAGCCTGAAACGGAAAGGAATACCAGTTAATTTTTCCAGTTTATATTCAGCCACACACATAATTCCGGCTTTACTTAAAGGGTTCAGAAAAAAAGATTGATTTTTTTGAAGATTATTTGAAAAAATTGCAGAACTGCTGTGCATTTGAAGCAAAATCCGGCTCTCAGCCACGCACAATGAATCTTGTCGCACTCGTGGAAATGCAGATTGGGCTTGCGTTTTAAAAGATAATGTTAAGAAAAGTACCACTACCCAACAAAAATTGTTCCAAAATGAATTCATTTTCCCGTTTTTTAATAATTTAGCTGCTGAACAATCGCATTACAAAGATAAAAACGTACCATCAAAGATGTCGTTAAGCCAGGGATTACAGCAAAAATTATTACAGAAACTATCACCACAGCAAATTCAGTTAATGAAACTGCTGCAGGTTCCTACTGCCAATCTGGAAGAGAGAATAAAAGAAGAAATGGAGGAAAACCCGGCACTGGAACAATCGGATGAGGATGGAGAGGATCAGTTTACAGAAGACATTAAAGATGAATTTGATTCCTCGGAAGAAGAAGATTTCGATATGGATGGAAGCGAGGACGAATATGACAATATTAATCTTGACGAATATGTGAGTGAGGGCGATGACGAAATTGCCGACTACAGAACAAGGGATGAAAACTACGGCGAGCAGGAAGAACGCAAAACAACACCGATAAAAATTGAAGTAAGCTTTTACGATTTATTACTCCAGCAACTGGGTTTGCTTAAACTGGATGATAAACGGCAGGTTATTGCGGAGCAGATTGTAGGAAGTATTGATGACGACGGCTATCTGCGTCGTGAAAACAGTGCTATTGTAAACGATCTTGCTTTCAGGCAAAACATTGAAACCACAGAACAGGAAGTCGAAGATCTGATTCAGCTGATTCAGCAATTTGACCCGCCTGGTATTTGTGCCAGGGATTTGCAGGAGTGCCTGTTAATTCAATTGCATCATAAAGCAAAACACGACAATGCAAAAGATGTTACTGCGGCTATTCTCATCCTTGAAAAATATTTCGATGAGTTTACCAAGAAACATTACGAAAAAATCCAGCGCAGCTTATCGTTAAGTGATGAAGACCTAAAAGCGGTTATTCAGCAAATCATCAAACTTAACCCCAAGCCGGGTGGTAATATTGGCGAAGTAAATAAAGCTGAAACCTATATCGTTCCTGATTTTTTTATTACCAACAGCAACGGCAAACTCGAACTCACACTCAATTCCCGCAATGCGCCTGATTTGCGAATCAGCGAAGGATACCGGGACATGCTGAAGGAATACGAAAGAGGAAGTAAAAGAGATAAGCGGCAGAAAGAAGCTGTGTTATTTATCAAACAAAAAATTGATGCGGCTAAATGGTTTATTGATGCAATTAAGCAACGTCAAAATACATTGCTGCACACCATGACTGCAATTATGCAGCACCAGGAAGATTTTTTTCTTACGGGTGATGAAACATCTTTGCGGCCGATGATTTTAAAAGATATTGCAGAGAAAACCGGTCTTGATATTTCAACAGTAAGCCGTGTTGCCAACAGCAAATTTGTACAAACAGAATTCGGTACTTACCGTCTTAAATTTTTCTTCAGCGAATCGCTGAGTACAGAAAGCGGCGAAGAGGTTTCAACAAGAGAAGTAAAGAAAATACTTTCCGATCTTACTGAGGCAGAAGATAAACGCAAACCTTTAAGCGATGAAAGACTAACTGAATTACTTCAGGAAAAAGGGTATAATATTGCACGCAGAACGGTAGCCAAATACAGGGAACAATTAAATATTCCGGTTGCCAGGTTACGCAAACAACTTTAATATGGAACAACTCATTGTTGATGATAAAGGCAATCTTGACGTTGCAGACAATTCGTTTTCACCTGTAACAAAAGCATTGGCTGTATTTTTTTCTTACCTGTTCCATCCCATTCTTATCATTATCTGGACGAGCCTTTACCTCATCTATTACAACAGCTTTATTTTTACCGGCGTTCAGAGTTTTGAAAAGCTCAAAATATTCCTGAGTATTTTCAGTACCAATGTTTTTATTCCGCTGGTAACTGTGCTGTTGCTGAAGGGACTCGGTTTCATTCAATCTATTCAGCTGCGTACACAAAAAGAACGCATCATACCGTACGTTGCCTGTATTACATTCTTTTTCTGGAGTTATTACGTATCAAGACAACTTCAATATCCATTTGAATTAAGAGCATTTTTACTTAGTCTTTTTGTAGCTGCAAGTGCATCTCTGTTACTTAACAATTACATGAAGGTTAGCATGCACGCCATTGGTGCCGGTGGTTTAACTGCACTGTTTATCATGTTATTGTTTGCAAATAAAATGGATGATGGCTTATCGCTGCTGATTTGTTTTTTTGTTGCAGGTGTTATTTGTACCAGCCGTTTTGTTGCAAGCGATCATAAACCAAGTGAAATATATACAGGGTTCATTACCGGTTTTATTATTCAGTTAATTGCCTGGTATATTGCCTAAAAAAATAAAACCCCGCTAAAGCGGGGTTCTTCATCAGGATTTGGTGTATCAACTGGTTGATTTGCAAAAAGTATTTTTAGCTGTTCAGTATTTCTGATTCTTCCAGGTACTTTTTTTCAGGATGATAAATAAACAGAACACTGCCGTTCTTAATGGTGTTAATAATTGCAGGTGCCTGTTTTCTTGGAACTGCAGGGCAACCAAGGCTGCGGCCAATATAACCTCTGTCGTTTGCAAACTGAGGTGTTACATAATCGGAGCCATGCATCACAATTGATCTGTCAAAAGCTTTGTCATTAATTCCTTTTTCAAGTCCTTTTAGTTTCAGAGCTAAGCCTTTGTCGCCAAAGTAAGTTTGCAGAGTAAGATAAAAACCAAGACTGCTTTTATTTGATTCGGGTTTGTTTGAAAATTCTGTTGCATAACTTAATCCGCTGTTGCGGCCATGAGCAACCAAAGTGTGATAAAGAAGCTTACCTTCTTTCATGTCGATAATATACAAACGCTTTTCACTTGATGGTTTGGAAAAATCGGCAATGGTTAATACTTCAGAGCGGGAAACCATTCCTTCTTCCAGTAACCTTTCATAACCCTTATAAGCAAGTTCAAAAGCTTCCTGCTCCAGTCCCGATTCCATTAATTTAAAATTCTGGAAAAGACTATCAGCAGTTGCAAGAATTATTTCCTGTTTGCTTTTTTCGACTAAGGTTTTTGAAACAGCAGGAGCAGTTATCCGCTCTTTTGATGTGCTACCCGCAATTAAAATGGGAATCTGTAAAAAAATTACAGCAGAAATAATAAGATAAATCAATTTGGTTTGAACCAGTTTCATAGAATAGGATTTATGGATCATTAAAAATAATAAAAGTTTCTTTTTCACCAAATGCATTGCCCGTAACGTTTTTGCGTTTTAAATATTATCCCCTATTAACAGTAAAGTTTTGGCGGAGAGTGGTCGTAGGTTACAGATGGTGGTGAAAGGAAGCAGCAAATTTACGTCAAGCCACAGAGAAAGGATTCATTTTGAGATATTTGAATGTGGCTAAAAACTGCTTCCAAAAGCTAATCAAGCTGTAAGACGTTGGTTCTTAAAGTGTTTCTCATCCGGCATTTTTGCCTGGCCTGCTGAATAAACGGTTTTATTAACATTTTTATTTTACCGGACAGGGCTGAAGGTTATTCCATTTCATATAAATCACTTTGCGAAGAAAGAATTTCCCGGTATTTATTAAACAACTTGGTTTTAGAAATAAACCCTACAAATTTTTTATCCTTGTCAAGAACAGGCAAATACCAGCTTTGTGTAAGATCAAACAACTCCATAACAGAATGCATATCCTGGTCTTGCTCCAAAACTGCAGCAGGTTTTTTCATCAGTGAGCGGATACTTGTTTTATTATACTCTTCCGGCTGAAACAGCTTTTGCTTAATATCATTCAACTCAACAATACCAACAAACCTGCCCTTACTTCCTGCTACAGCAAAAATATTTTTCTCACTTTTTTTCAGCAGCTCAACAAGATCTTTCAGTTTTTTATCAAGACTGATTGTTTCATATTGATCCTGCATTATTTCATCCAGTGTAAACGAAGTAAGAATATTCTTTTCCTTTTTATGTGTGAAGACCTGGCCCTCTTTTGCAAGTTTTTTTAAGTCCATCGAAAACGGTTCATACGTCTTGACAATAAAAAAGGAGATAGATGAAACAATCATTAACGGAATAAACAATTCATAACCATTCGTGATTTCTGCAATTAAAAAGATGGCCGTTAGCGGACTGTACATTACACCACTTAATACACCAGCCATACCAACAAGACTAAAATTGCCAACAGGAATTTTTACCCACGGTGTTGCATTCAACACCTGTGAAAAGAAGTAACCTAAATAAGAACCCGCAAACAAAGAAGGAGCAAAATTTCCTCCATTACCACCACTTCCGATTGTAATGCCTGCAGCAACAGGTTTAAATAAAACAATAAAAGCAGCGAAAGCTATAATTGCCCATTTGGTGCCAAGCAAAGAAAACAAAGTGGTATTATCAATGAACGTATTGAACGAACCATTCGCAACTTTTTTTACACTGTTATAGCCTTCACCAAAAAGTGGTGGAAACACAAAATAAATTCCCAGCAATAACAAACCTCCGATAATGACTTTGCCATAGCTATTTATTTTCCAGCTGTGAATTTTTGATTCAGTGAACTTAAATATTCTTGCATAGTAAAGTGAAACAAAGCCAGCCAAAATACCCAGGAGAATATAGTATGGAACATTCTTGTAATCAAACGATTGCTTCAGAACAAAATTGAAAAGCGATGATTCTTCAAGAATAATTTTGGAACAAAGTGCCCCAACAACAGAAGAAATAATAAGCGGAATAAAATAACTCACCAATGTTTCAACCAGCAACACTTCAATGGCAAATACAACTCCTGCAATAGGAGCATTAAACACAGCCGATATGCCAGCTGCTGCACCGCATGCAATCAGCAATGTACGTTCCTGGTAATTAAGATCACTGATACGTGCAAGATTTGACCCGGCTGCAGAACCTGTTGCAACAATGGGCGCTTCCAAACCTGCAGAGCCGCCAAGTCCAACCGTCAATGAACTTGTGATGACATGAAGATATGTATGACTGAATGGAATGTAAGATGACTTTCGTGCAATTGCCTTCAGCACCATTGCAATTCCCCGTTCGATATGACCATGAAAGAAACGATTTACAATAAAAACCGTCAGCAGTATACCCAGCATGGGAAATAACAAATAGGAAAATCTTGAAACAGGAATTGCATCAATTCCATGTTGTATATAATGTACAATTGTTTTGAGTAAAACGGCCAGCATACCTGAAACAAAACCGGTAACAGTTGCAATAAGCATAATAAACTGCACCCGGCTCAATTTTGTACGCAGGTAATTGATCAATACAACATACCCGTTCTTAATTGTTTTCATTGCATGCTATTTTAAAACTGCAGCTGTAATAAGTATACAGCTATACCCGCAGCAAAACCAATTAAAGCAAGCCAGCTTATTTTTTTCAAATACCACATAAAATCAACTTGCTCTATTCCCATAACTGCAACTCCCGCAGCAGAACCAATAATAATTGCACTTCCACCCGTTCCTGTTGTTAATGCAAGCATTTCCCAAAACGGATGATCAGTTGGATAAGTTGCAAGGTCAAACATTCCCTGCGATGCTGCAACCAACGGAACATTGTCAACAAGTGCCGATAACAAACCTAATGCAGTTGCAATTAAGTAATCATTTTTTAATGTTTGTGTTAATGCTACCGCCAGTTCTTTTAAATAGCCGGCAGATTGTAAAGCCGATACAGCAAGCAAAATTCCAAGAAAAAATAAAATGCTTGGCGTGTCAACTTTCTGCAATGCTTTTGCCACTGTATATTTCTCTGCAATTTCAGGTTCCTTACTTTTATGAATAACCGTTGTTATAATCCACATCAAACCCAAAGCAAGCAGCATCCCCATAAATGGGGGAAGATGTGTTACAGTTTTAAACACAGGAACAAAAAGCAATAATCCAACACCTGAAAACAATACAATTCTTCCATCTTTCTTTTCTTTCTCTGTTCGCACCAGCTGAGGCATTGAAGATATTTTTTTTCCTTTGAAACGTGCGGCCACTATTGCAGCAGGAATTGCAGCCACAAGAATACTTGGGAGAATCAGTTGTTTGATGATATTGACAGCCGTAATCTGTTTTCCAATCCAGAGCATGGTCGTAGTAACATCGCCTAAAGGCGACCATGCGCCCCCTGCATTAGCGGCTATTACAACCATTCCTGCAAACCACAATTTGTCCGATTTATTATTAAGCAATTTCGCAAGCAATGATGTCATGACAATTGCTGTTGTAAGGTTATCAAGCAATGCTGAAAGAAAAAAAGTGACAACAGTTACTATCAGCAACAGCTTACCCTTATCGGTAGCAGTTATTTTTTGTGTAATAAGATCAAAACCATCATGTGAATCGATCAGTTCAACAATGGTCATTGCGCCAAGTAAAAAGAAAAGAATGGAGGCAATTTCACCAACATGATGTAACAATTCATCAGTAGCTGCATGTATTTCAACTGAATGAACAAAATAAATGGTCCAGCACAATACACCTGTTATTAAAGCAGATGCAGCTTTGTTCAGTTTGAGAGGATGCTCAAATGCAATAGCAAGGTATCCTAAAACAAAAATTATTAACGTTAAAAACATCAGTTACAAAATTATTGGATTAAGCAAACTAAAATCAGGTTCTTTAATTACAAAGTCAGCAACAGCATCCAGTAAACTATTGGAAGAGCAAAATGAAATGCCAATACCAGCCTTTCTTATCATACAAATATCATTTTCACTATCGCCTACAGCAAGAGTGTCTTCAACCGGAATATTGTACCTGCTGCAAATGTGTATAAGGGCATTTGTTTTGCAATACTCATGATTACATAAACCAGAATCATGTGTCAGAAAAAAAGAGGGAATCTTAACTTCTCCTGTTGCAATGCTTTTGGAAAACTCCAATTCATTCGCTAATGAAAAATCAAATGAAAATTTGTTTTTCAAATGATTGGTAATGCAATCATAACTATCAGAAATAATACCTGTTACAAACCCGTTTTCATGCAGCAATTTAATTGTTTCTTCAATAGCTTTTGTTACAGGAATTTCATCGGCCAGATTTAATAAATCGCTGATTGATTTACCCTTCAGTAAACGGGCAATTTGTTTGGTACGTATAAAAGGATTTGATTGTGATGTAACTATATCAAGTAACTCTTTTTTGAATCCAAATTTTTCCGCAGCTGTATGAATAAAACTTGCACGCAATATGGTGTTATCCATATCAAAAATGGCTACCTTCTTTAATTTTCTTGAACTTTCTCTAATTGCAAAATCCATTTGTTCCCTAATCATCTGTATATGCTCAAGTGTTTCAAAATTTGTTTCACCGCTATTCTTTGATTTTTTCAGAATCACCGATGCAACTTCTTTCGACATTTTTCCCAACTGTTCTAATGACTGCATTCTGTTTTCAATATGACCAATATTTACCTCTTTAATTCTAACTCCCATCTGGTACATATCAATCAGTATTCCTATATCAACACCATATCCTTCTTCAAACTCAATCCTTTCAAAGTATTCTTTCCGTCCTGCAATCATACCACTCAGCGGTTGCCAGAAAGAAGGAAAATCAGGATACAGAATTGACAAAAGCGGCTTGGCAACTAATTCAGTTACTCTTCCTGCCTGTCTTGAAAAAAATGATTTGCAAAAATCTGCATCCCCTTTTATTATCGGATCAGTAAGCAATGAAATAATATCTGCAGGATATGTCGTTATATCTGCATCCAAAAAAACAATTACCGGGTTTTTTGCATAAAGCACACCATCTTTCATTGATGCGCCTTTGCCAAGCTTGGTGCTTGTAATAACAACAGCTCCTGCACCTTTTGCATTTTCAATAGTTTTGTCAAATGATTTATCGTCAACAACAATAACTTCAGTAACAGCAGAATTTTCTTTTGCAAGTGCAACAACACTGGCAACTGATTTTTCTTCATTCAATGCAGGTATAACAACTGTAATCATTTCCCGAAAATTATGGTTAAACTATCTGTTTTCATTCTAAGCTTCAGCCAATTTGTAATTTTAGTTTTATCCGTTTGCGGAATAACTTCTGAAAAAGATAAAACTGCAACAGTTATTCTAGCTGGTTTTTGGTTTTTCTCAATCATTAGCGATGGACCAATTATGGCCTGATTTAATGAAGGATAATAAACCCTCAATTCTTCAAAAACATCCTGTGCTGTTTTCTGATTGTTATTAATACTGTCAACAGTAGTCCGCAGTTTGTTTAATTCGATTTCCTTTTCTGCCAAAGCTTCATTAATCTGTACATATCGTCCATCGTTTTGCTTTATTTCATCAACTGTTAAATTGGAAAATCCCTGTTTTATCTCAAGTTCTGTATTCGTAAGGTTATATTTTCCCATTTCATGCTTTAACTTGTCTGATTCAGCACTTTTAATTTCTTTACCTCCAAAAACCAGTAAAATTTTTCTATTTCTTGCATCAATTTTTTTATTCAGCAGGTAATCGCCTTCAAAGTGTGCTTCGTTATTTATAAACAATCCGGCATTCTTTACAAAACGTTCCTGTTGTATAAAATCGTAACCGAAATAAATACTTGGCATTGCGGTAGCTATTACAATCAACCAAATGATGCGCCTCGAAATTGTTTCCTGTTTTTTATTTTGAAAAACCTTGTTAGGAAAGTGGAGCAATTGAACAATCATTAAAGTTGAAAGTGCAATAAAAACTGTATTAATGATATAAAGATAAAACGCTCCTAAAAAAAACTCCAGCTGCATCGTTGCCAACCCATAGCCTGCTGTACAAAGAGGTGGCATTAACGCAGTTGCAATGGCGACGCCGGGAATTACATTTCCCTTATTCTTACTTGACACAGCAACAATTCCGGCAAGACCTCCGAACAAGGCAATGAGCACATCATAAATATTAGGCGATGTTCTTGCAAGCAATTCAGAATGGGCCTCATTTAATGGTGATAAAACAAAAAAAACAGTTGACGCAGACAAGGCAACAACTGTTGCAATGAAATAATTGCTTGCTGCTTTTTTTAATAAGGCAATATCATTCATGCCCATCGCCAGACCAATACCCATAATAGGGCCCATCAAAGGCGAAATCAGCATTGCACCAATAATAACAGCTGTTGAATTAACATTTAGTCCTAATGAGGCAACTAAAATAGCAAGTATAAGAATCCACAGATTTGTACCTCTGAAAACAACACCGTTTACAATGTTTTGTACTACTGTTTCTAGATTTTCCTTTTCATTGCCCAGCCTGAACTTTTCAAAAAGATTCTCCATCAGTTTTATTTTCAGGTGTTAACGAGAATAACAAATATAGGAATATCTATTTTGGTGCTTGTTAAGCATCAATAAACAGATTTACTTTTTCATATCATCCAGCTGCTTTTGCAACGCAAACATTTCATCACGCAAACGTGCAGCTTCCATGAAATCAAGATCTCTTGCAGCTTTTTCCATTTTCTTTTTTGTTTGTGTGATCGCTTTCTCAACCTGAGGAATAGTTTGATAGGTTTCCTGGTCTTCTGCAGCAACATTCACCAGTTCACCATCAGGCGAAAGTGCGTACGGTTTACTTGTATCATACCCTTTAATATCAAGTACTGATGTTTGTTTCATCACCTGGTCAATACTCTTGATAATTGTTTTTGGAGTAACACCATGTTCAATATTGTATGCAACCTGTTTCTCTCTTCTGCGGTTGGTTTCTTCAATGGTGCGACGCATGCTTTCCGTCATCTTATCAGCATAAAAAATTACAAGCCCGTTTACATTTCTTGCAGCACGACCAGCCGTTTGTGTTAAACTTTTTTCATTACGTAAGAAACCTTCTTTATCTGCATCAAGAATAGCCACCAATGAAACCTCAGGCAAATCCAGACCTTCACGCAATAAATTCACACCAACCAACACATCAATTTCACCCAGGCGTAACTGCCGCAAAATTTCCACACGATCCAATGTGTGTACTTCGCTGTGAATGTATTTTGATTTAATGTTGATGCGTTGTAAATATTTATCCATCTCTTCGGCCATGCGTTTGGTTAATGTTGTTACCAATACACGATCGCCTTTCTTCACACGCTTATCAATTTCATTAAGCAAATCATCAATCTGGTTAACACTTGGTCTTATTTCAATGGGCGGATCAAGCAAACCTGTCGGACGAACAATCTGCTCCACCACAACACCACCTGTTTTTTCCAGTTCATAATCATCAGGAGTTGCACTGATGAAAACAGTTTGATTCAATAAACTTTCAAATTCATGAAAGTTTAACGGACGGTTATCCAATGCACTTGGCAAACGAAAACCATAATCAACCAGAATTAATTTACGGCTTCTGTCGCCACCATACATACCGCTTACCTGCGGAATGGTTTGATGGCTTTCATCAATCACCATTAAAAAATCTTTCGGAAAATAATCAAGCAGACAAAATGGTCTTGTACCCGGATGACGACGATCAAAAAATCGTGAATAGTTTTCAATACCGTTACAATAACCAAGCTCACGAATCATTTCCAGATCATATTCTGTACGTTCTTTCAAACGTTGTGCTTCAATGTATTTACCAACACTTTTAAAATACTCTACCTGTGCAGCTGATTCATCCTGTATTTCATAAATGATTTCCTGCATCATGTCTTTTGGTGCAACATATAAATTAGCCGGGAAGATGGCGGCATTATCAACCTTGCCAATACGTTTACCGGTTTTTATTTCGAGGGTTTCTATTTCTTCAATTTCATCACCAAAGAATGTAACACGGTAGCCAAAATCAACATAGGGGAGATTGATATCAACCGTATCGCCTTTTACACGAAATGTTCCTCTTGTAAAATCGCCCTGTGTGCGGTTGTATAAGCTGTTAACGAGTGAATGTAAAAATCCCTGCCTTGAAAGTGTTTGCTTTTTTGAAATGCGGACGATGCCGTTTTCAAAATCAGTAGGGTTACCCATACCATAAATACAACTAACACTTGCAACGATGATAATGTCTCTCCGTCCGCTGAGTAGTTCGCTTGTTGCTTGTAAACGAAGTTTGTCTAATTCTTCGTTGATATTTAAATCCTTTTCGATGTATGTATCACTAACAGGCATGTATGCCTCAGGCTGATAGTAATCGTAATAGCTTACAAAATATCCAACTGCATTATCAGGAAAGAACTGTTTAAACTCACCGTACAATTGTGCCACCAGTGTTTTGTTATGTGTAAGCACCAGTGTTGGTTTCTGCACATTCTGAATTACATTGGCAATGGTGAATGTTTTACCACTGCCGGTAACACCGAGCAATGTCTGGAATTTTTCGCCGTTGAGAATTCCTTCGGTTAATTGCTGAATGGCCTGCGGCTGATCGCCAGCAGGTGTGTATGATGAATGAAGTTGAAAAGGCATTAGGTAAAGTTATACCTTTTGCAGTTTCTGATTAAGAGATAGGTACGACTGCTGATTGCATTGCTAATGATTAATCAAAGATCTTTTTTGCTGAAGAACAGATGTTGATTCAACTACCGAAGAAGGCTTTTCAATGAACGGAGATGTACTTCCAAATGAAAGAGATGACTGTTTAATAAAGCCTTTATATTCCACAAACAATGCAGTTGTATTTTTCTTTTGATAAGATATTATTACAACAAGAAACCGATTGTTTTCAGGCGTCGGTATTAGTCTTCCAACCGGCGACAACGTATTTCCAATGACCGACAATGGCTTTCCAACCACCGACAGCAGGTTTCCAACGAGGATAGTTGTCTTTCCAATGAGTGGAGATGGGCTCCCAACGACCGACTGCGGGCTTCCAATGACTGACAGATGCTTTCCAAGCGCCGACAGATTGCTTCCAACGGCTGACAGAGGCCTTCCAACGAGTGACAGCTGCAATCCCGTCAGTGTAAACTGTCTTCCAGTCAGGTGCAGCGGCTTTCCAACGGCCGACAGGGGTCTTCCAACGAGTGACAGAGGCTTTCCAACTGGGTAAAAATGAGGGTTTTAGACTCTTTTTCTTTTTGCTTGCCCAAAAAGAAAGAAAAAGGGCCACGATTTCGAATGACAGCCCGAAATCGGATTGTTCCCTGATTTGGCGGTAGTGCTAAGTGGTGAATTGCAGTTGAATTTATATGTACATCCCAGGTACTGCGGGTCGAAGAAAACGCAACCCGGCAAAATTGATGGCTATATCTCTATTTATTTTACTTTGATGTAAAACACATCCAGATCTTCATTCACTATTAGTTTATCAGATTTTATTGGGAGGGAACTTGAAATTACTACATTCCTTATTGCAGCAGGTGAATGAGAGTAATTTTCAGGGTTGTTGTCTTGATCAAGATACAGATTGTCTAATTCGATTCTGCCATTATCATTTATCCACCATGTTGACATGTTTTCAAAAAGCATCTGTCCGGTTGATTTGCTATAAAACTTTTGCGTGTACTTGTAAACTTTTCTGTTATAAACTAATGTTGGCTGTAAGCTATCAGCATAAATAAACAAAGTGTCTATTGTATAAAGCGATGGCGACTTAACATAAACACCTGCAATTTCTTTTTCTTTTTTACCACAGCTGATAAACGAAGGAAGCAAAAAGAGGAAGCAGAAATATTTTTTCATAAGTTTTATCTCAATCGATAATTAATTATCAGAAGCACTTGGAGCTATATCAATATCTTTCGTTTTTAATCGATAATTTTTATACGAAGGATGAGTGTATTCCAAAAGAATATATCCCTTTTTGAAGTTCGTACTCAGCTTATATCCTACTCTGCCCATATGAGGTACTATTGCAAACAAACTATCCTTATTTTTCGACAACTCAAACCGTGATACATATGAATTAATTGCTGCAGAATCTCCTTCTCTAAACCTAATTTGTATTCTTTTATAATATTTCATTTCCTCAGAACGATAATCAAAATTAATAAACGTGTCTATTTGAGACTTATGATAAAAACCTTTAGGTAGTTTGTTTCCGGTAAAACCATTTCCAGACAAATCATCGAGTTTCTTTGGAAAAAAATTAATTGCAGTTTTTGTTAGCTTATTCTCTCTAAGACTACAAGATAAAATCAAAAAAGAAAATGCAAAAAGGCATAGAGTGTTTTTTAGTATCATTTGATTATGTTTTCTTTCATAGATAGTTTAATAAACAGAGGTTTGCTGTTATAAAGATACTTTCTTCATCAAACAAAAAATGCAGGAAGAAAGCTTCCTGCATTTTTATCATCAAACAGATAACGATTAGTTGATTGTTACTGTTTGTGTATGTTCGTTGAGTGTAATGATATATGTACCATTTAAAACAGGAGTTTTGAAGTTATCGCCACCTTCCCATTTAATTTTACGTGCAACACCTGTTGCTGTACTTCCGCCACTGTTATCTTCATAGTCGAAAGCACCCCAATCATTTCCTGCAAGGAATTTAATATCCTTACCTGCAATCAGTGTAGCTGTAATCTGCCAAATACCATTACCCATGTATGTCATTTGAGGACTGGCACCTGGGTTCCAGTCAGGCACGCCCTGGATACCGTTACCAACCAAACGCATTTCAGTAGCTGGCGACATTTCGTATTTAATTCCATCAACATTACGTCCGTCCCAGATTACACGGTAACGACCTGCAGTTGTGATATTGGGGAAGTTTGCATCGTTAATCACCATCGGGCTTCCGCTTGCACCTGTTGAACCATAGCTTCTTGCATTGGTAACAGAAATATCACCATTGTTCCAGTCGTTGAAGTCAATCAACTTCCAACCACCTGGTGTCATACTTGTAATACCAACAAACAGGTTTGTTGCTGCTGTACCCATTGCATAGTTAGGAAATGCTGATGATGGACTCCAGCCAGAACCTGTTGCATCGCCAACAAAGCCCATACGTCCTTCACGAATATCATATTTCAATGAAGTTCTGTCGATTGAAATTCTGTAAAAGCCTGCTGTTGCAACAGAGAAGTTTGCACCACCTGCAGAAAGGTTTCCACCAGTTCCACCATAGTTTACATCCCAGCTGCGGCCTTGTGTTACTTTAAACTCTGCACCTGCAGGTAACCAGATGTAGAGATAATACAGTTTGTTTAATGCAGCAGGACGAAGATCCCTGATAAATTCAGGAGCATTTGACGGACTCCAATCTGTTCCGTTTCCAGTTGCAGCCTGGTAACTACCCGGCATGTAGAAACGAAGCAATGGGATATACGTAGCAATTGTTACTGATACTGTGTTTGAATAAGAAGTAGCACCTTGCGCAGTAACTGATTTAACACGGAAATCAAGTTTACCGGTTGTACCACCTGCAATGCCTTCGCTCAATGCAAAATCATTGATTTCACCTTCGGTAAATGTTTTTTCATACAGCGAGTTGCCGATTAAAACACTTTGAGGAGAAGTGAAGTTTTTACCTGTAGAATCGTATTGCAATGTGTAAGTAACCACGCCACTGTATCCGTTGAAAGCAGCTGTCCAGCTAAACTTATTTGAAGCGTTGTTCATTGTGTTTAATGTTCCGCTTACTGAAGTTTTTTGTGTTGTTAACACAGAAGGATCGCTGTAAGGAGTAACCCTGATCTTTACAATATTTGATTTGTATTGCTCATTGTTATTTCCATAAGATGAAGTGATACGGAAATCAAGATCAACAGGAGAACCCAATGCAAAACCATAATTCAGCAACATGTTGTTGATTTCTTTTCCTGTAAAGGATTTGGTTTTGCTGCCTGTTTGAATAACCGTATTTGGTTTTGTAAAGTTTCTTGAACTTGAATCGAGCTCAAGAATATACTTGTACGTGTTTGAATCTGTTGCGTATTCAGGGCTTGTCCAGTTCAGTGTAAGTTTTACTGCATTGGAGTCTGCCGCTGTCATCGTAACAGCAGTAGTGGAAGCCGAGAGTGTTACGGCGGTTCCGTTTTTGTGATATGTTAATTCGGGAGCTTTTTCACATGCTGTAAAAGCAAAAACCAGAAGCAATGCGAAAAACCCGTATTTATTTAAAAGTTTCATGTTTGTTTGTTTTTACAGTTTTACAACATTGTAAGTTCCTAACTGGAAGTTCACCGTAATCTTATATGTACCAGCAGAAGGCGGACCAGGGAATTGCGGATCAGAGTCTTTCTTTTCAAATTCACCAGCTTGCCATGTTCCTGTTGTCATGTGGTATTGAGTACCCCAAACACCTTGTGTTTGAATTAACTTGTAACCACCGCCACCTGGTAGTGCAACAGTAAGTGTATATAATGTTTTAGATACTTTGGTAAACTTCTGAGACACATCGTATGGAGCTTTTACGGGGTTATCCCATCCGCCAAAGCTTGCATCACCCACCATCCATAAATTACCATCAGTATAGTTGTTTGCTGCTGTACCTGGAGCTTCAACTTTTGGTGGTGGAACAAATGGGCTTGCAGAAAACGTAACAACATTTGATGTTAAAGGAACGGCTGCAACGCCAGTACCTAAACGTGATGTTACTCTTACCTGTAATGAATAGCTTCTGCGTGGATCATTTTGCAGTAACATGGTATTACCCAAAATTCCATTCAGTTCGGTAACTGTAAATGTTTTGGATAAATCCTTTGCATAAGCAGTTGAATATTTAGCACCACTGCTGAAGTTACCACCAACAGTATCCATTTCAAATGTATAAGTTACATCCTGTGAGCTGATGCCTGTTGTAAACTTATAATCAGGATTGGTCCATTTAAACACAATCGCTGTATTGGCTTCCTGGCCCGGTTGTAAACTTACTGAAGTTGTACTTGCAGTAAGCACGGGATTCGTTCCGCCCTCGTAGTAAATTTTATTTTCTACTTTCTTGCAGGCAAAGAAAGATACGATTGCCAGCAAAAGCGAAAATTTGGTTAAGTATGATTTCATATCTTTTTATTTTTTTGATTAATAGCCTGAGTTCTGTGTAAGGTTAGGGTTAGCTGCAATTTCTGAATCAGGAATAGGATAAATTTTCCTGTATGCATCAACACCTGCTCCGTTTTTAACACCAGCTTTCCATGGCCATAAATAAGAAGCTTCTACAAAACGATCGTAACGGATAAGATCCGAACGACGGAAACCTTCCCAATACAGCTCTCTTCCTCTTTCATCCAGAATATAATCAAGTGAGTATGTACCAATAGCTGAAGCCTGTGCTCTTGTTCTTAAGTTATTAAGATAAATAAGTGCCTGTGCTTCTGTACCACCAGTACCACCACGTTTAACAGCTTCGGCATAAATCAAATACATTTCTGCAAGACGGAACACAGGGAAATCAATATCAGAAAATGTTCTGTCAGGATCCTGTCCAAATGCACCGGTGCGTGTTTTGTTTCTGAATTTAATTACAGCAAGTCCATCTTTAAAATCAGCAATGTTGTTGATTTCAAGATTTTGTGAACCTGTTACAAACTCAGCTCTTTTATCACCTGTACCGTTTACATCAGGAAACAGAAGCGGTAAATTTTTTGTAGCACGGATACCACCCCATGCACCAAGACCAGAAACAGCTTTATCCATATCGCCACCTACAGAAGCATTCACCAAGAAAGTTGTACCACCATAGTTTTTGGTTTTGATACCATCATAGTTCAAAGTCCAGATAGCTTCTGTATTGTTTACGTTGTTATCTGCAAGCATTAACCAAGAGTAGTTGCTGAGCAAGCTGTAACCTGCATCAATTACTTTTTTGGAATAAGTAACAGCATCTGTGTATTTATCAGTACCTGTATAAACTTTTGCATTGAGATAAATACGTGCAAGCAATGACCATGCAGCTGCTTTATCAACACGACCATAAGCGGCAGATTTTGCAGCAGGTAAATCAGCATCAATTGCTTTTAATTCACTTTCAATGAAAGTAAACAGTTCTGTACGTGTTTTACGGGGAGGATTGAATTTACCAATTGGATCATTCTCTGTAGTGAAGCCCGGATTAGCATACAAATCCATCAACACCCAGTTTGCAAATGCTCTTACAAACCTGGCTTCAGCACGCATTTGTTTAATGTTAGATGCTGTTGTGCCGGTAAAACCACGTGAAGAGATTTTATCGTCTGCACTTTCCCTGATGAATTCGTTACAAAGCGTAACAATGTATGTACAACGGTAGTACAAACCTTTCAACATTGGGTTACTGGAACTCCAGTTCATGTTATGAAAATCCTGGATGCCGGGGTCGTTCCATGCAACTACAGCTTCATCGGTACTTAATTCCTGTGCTTTCCAGAATAAACGGAGAAAGTCGGAAGTACCTTCATCAATACCTGCAACGTCGCCTGAACCTGCAGGACCCTGGTTACCTGTTAAAGCCATACTACCGTATACTTTAGCAAGCACTTCCATGTATCCGGCCTCAGTGCTGTAAACAGCATCTGAAGAAAGTGTGTTGGGCGGATTCTTATCGAGAGATTTATGACAGCTTACCAAAAGCGCCATTCCCAACACCAGTGAAGTTATATATACTGAAATACGTTTCATAATTCAGATGTTTGTTTAATTAAAAATCAAGATTTACACCAAGCACATAAGTACGTGGACGTGGATAAATTGTATTGTCAATACCACCAGCAACTTCAGGATCCAATCCTTTATACTTAGTAATTACGAATACGTTTTGAATGTTAGCAGTAAGGCGCATTCTTACATTCTTCGCAATATTTCCTGCGTCATAACCAAAGTTGATGTTATCCATCTTCAGGAATGATGCATTCTTAATGTAGTAATCAGAAAAATACTGGTTGTTATAGAATCCTGTAAACAGGTAATCTCTTGTTCCGTTTGCAAGGAAATTAAGCGGGTTAACAATCTGACGATAAACACCGTTGTTAGAGTTTAAGTTATCGTACATATAGTTACCAATGCTTGCACGCATAATAAATCCTGCAGTGAAACGATCAACAGTAATGTTTGATGTAAAACCAAGGAAGTATTTTGATTCAGGAGAATTGTAGATGTACAGATCTTTTTCGTTGATGATACCATCACGGTTCATGTCTTCATACAATCCTTCAATTGGTTTGTTATTTGCATCATAAATCTGCTTGTATACATAGAATGAATTAGGACGCTGACCAACAATATGACGTTGTATAGTATTACCAGTACCACCACTGATACCGCCTACTGCAACACCTGTAAAGTTGGGATCTTCATTTACCAGCAGTTTGGTGATTTTAGGAACAACATATGTAAAGTTTACACCAAAATCCCAATCAACTCTCTTCGTTCTTACCGGAACCACGTTTAATGTAACTTCCAAACCTTTGCTTTCAATGTTACCAACGTTGGTAAAGAGGTTGTTGGTAAAGTTTGAACCTGCAGGAATAGGAACAGTACTTAACAGGTCTTTTGTTTTACGGGAGAAACCTTCAACTGTACCATTGATACGGTTATTGAGAAATCCGAAATCAATTGCTGCGTTGATGTTGGTTGTTGTTTCCCAACGAAGATTTGCATCGTAAGCACCGGGACGGAGCATGTTATAGAAGCTGCTTCCAAACTGGTATTGTGCCTGGTTGTTACTTAAACCATAAACAGGAATATATCCGTAATAAGGAATACCATCCTGCTGACCGGTAACACCATAACCTGCACGCAGTTTAAGATTAGAAACAACTTTTGAATTTTTCAGGAAGTTTTCTTCATTAATCAACCATGCAAATGCTGCAGAAGGGAAGAAACCCCAACGGTTGTCTTTGCTGAATTTTGAAGTACCATCGGTACGTGCATTTAATGTAACAGTGTACTTATTGGCCAATGTATAAATTAAACGTCCGTAGTAGGAGATCAAAGTATATCCGGGATCAGATGAAATGTATTCCTGTGTTGAACCCGGAATTGTATCACCATTATATCTTCTGTCGGGGAAGTTAAAGCTGAAGTTGGTGAAACTCTGATAACCTGTACCAGCAGTAAAATCAACACGGCTGTTAATCTTCTTGAATGATTGTGCATAGTTGAAGTAGAAGTCCATCAACTTGTTTGTACGTTCCTGGTAGTAAGGATTGTTCACACCCTTACGACGATAGTTATCGGCAGCGCTGTCAGATATTGTTCTTCTTCCGCTACCTTTTGATACATCATAACCAAGGTTAAGGTTTGCTTTCAAACCTCTTACAAACGGAATCTGGTAATCGAACTGAATGTTACCAATGCTTCTTAACACTTCACTTTTATCAGAACGAAGGTTCAGTAAGCCAACAGGGTTGCGGTTTGACAGTTGCATGGGCAAGCCATCATTTTCCTGCCATTCCCAATAACCACCATAACGTTTGCTTGAAGAGTAAACTGGTTTTGTAGGATCAAATGTTACTGAGTTGCCAATAGCACCTTCGTTTGCAAAATCAGTATTTGTTTTTGTTCCTTTAATATTCAGGTCAATTTTCAGTTTGTTATTTAACAGGCTTGGGCTTAAGTTGAAAGCTCCGGTTAAACGTTGAAAGTTTCCTGTTTTTAAGATACCATCCTGGTTCAGGTAACCACCTGATAAACGGAAAGGCAATTTGCCATCAGCTATTGCACCGGCAGCACTCAGGTTAAAGTCTTGTGCAAAAGCATTTTTGTAAATTTCATCCTGCCAGTTAGTGCTTTCTTTTCCTAACAAAGCAATCTGCGCAGAAGTTCCTTTTGCATTTACAATTGAACGAACTTCATCAGCAGTCAACACATCAACTTTTGAAGATGGAGTTTGAACAAAACCCTGTGCACTGAAATTATATTTTACTTTTCCTTTCTTACCTTTTTTAGTTGTGATAAGAATTACACCATTGGAAGCTCTTGATCCGTAAATAGCAGCAGCTGAAGGATCTTTCAGCACTGTAAACGTTTCAATATCGTTGGGGTTAATTAAGTTGAGCGGATTTGCTGCACCTGAAATTCCACCATTATCAACAGGAACTCCATCAATAACAATCAACGGATCGTTACTTGCATTTAATGAAGCACCACCACGGATACGGATGCGGCTGCCACTACCGGGAGCACCACTGTTAGGCGTAATTTGTACACCGGCAACTTTACCAGCAATTAATTGTTCGGGAGTTTGGAGAGCACCTTTTACAAAGTCTTTAGAAGATACTGTAGCAACAGAACCGGAAAGGTCTCTTTTTCTTTGAGTACCATAACCAACAACAACAACTTCGTTGAGTGTGGATTGTGTGGATACCAATGTAATTGCCAATGTAGTTTGTTCTCCAACTGAAACTTCTTTTGTTCCGAAACCAACAGAGGAAATAACCAGAACTGTGCTATTGTTGTCAATTGCAATTCTGAAATTACCACCCTGATCGGTTGTGGTTCCTTTAGAGGTACCTTTAATAGTAATGGAAGCGTTGGGCACCGGGCTTCCGTCTTTACTATCAGTTACCTTTCCCGTTACAGTCTTACCCTGGGCAAAAACAGATTGTGCTACAACCATTAACAGGAGCATCAATGCACCTGCTCTGGCAAGCAGTCGTTTGGGAGTCATAATCAATAGTTTTGTTTTTAAAATTTCACAATTTATAACCAATCAAAAGAAAAAGTCAATGATTAAAATGCTGATCTTAATCAGCCACATCAACCTTACTTTTTAGCTTAGTCCATCTTATAAGACAATATATTTCTTCTACTGCTGCTCAATAATGATTTTTTCATTTCTTACTACATTATCAACCCTCACCTGTAAAATATACTGACCTGTTGTTAAAGGATAACCCGCAAGACTGCTGTTTAGTTCATAAGCCTGCAATCCTTTTAACTGAAAACCTAAATTTTTTGAAAACATTACCTGTCCCTGCATATTCATCAACTGCAAACTCACTTTACCGCTCTTTGGTAATTCGTATTTTACAATTGCTGATTGCTTAACAGGATTTGGATAAACACTTAATTTAAAATTGCTGTTGTTTGCAACAATATCCCTGTTTAAAGCCGACACAATTCCGCCTGCAATATTCTGGTTCAGGAATACTTTGTATTCGCCGGGTGCAAGTGTTACAGTATATGTTGAACTGCTTACAGTAATACTGCCGCCATTGGTATAATCATACCATGTTCCTGTTGCAGGAAATGTAACAGCAGGTGATTGCTGAACAACATCAAAGTTTGCAACAACTACATATTTCAAATCAACATGATCAACAGCTACGATCTTAACAAGGTTGCTGCTTAAATCGGTTCCTGCTGCAAGTGAAAACGTACGGAATGTGTAAGGCTTTTGCTGGCGAAGTTTTGCCATTGCTGCATACGTATCATACACTCTTTTGCGGCGCTGCTCCTGGTAATAATCCCAGCGAACAGGTTTTGCATCGAGCCTGCAGTTATTATTAATTGTTCCGTTGGTACAATAGTTAATTGAATAATCGTAACCGGTTTCTCCAAATTGCCAGATCATCTTTGGTCCGGGAATCGCCAATAAAATTGCTGCTGCTGCTTCTTCTCTTCTTAAACCTGTTGTTGTATCCTTTATATTGTAAGGACTGTTTGTTGCACCATACAGAATGTTTTTATACATCAGTCTTTCTTCATCATGACTTTCAGCATAAGAAATTAAATGTGGTTTATCAAGCAGGTTGGATGAATTCCAGTAAGTACCACCTGAACCCCTGTTGCGCCAGTAAGCCCTGGTTAAATCTGAACCACTGCTGTAACCCATTGTGTTTTGGTTGAACGCATAATTATGATTTCCCCAAAGCAACATACCGTAAGTTGCCAGTTCTGATTCTTCCTGGTCGCCACCCCAATGTTCAAGAATGCAATACGATCCGTTAGAAACAACCTGCATGGAATCGTAATTGCGTTTCCAGATGTTGATACGATCTGTATTGTATGCATCCCAGCATGATTGATTGCCTGCACAGTTTTGATTGGTGAAGCCTTTACTTAAATCCCACCTGAAACCATCCATGCGGTACTCGGTTAACCAATGACGGATAAACCTCGATACATAATATTTTGTGGGAGTTGTGTTGTGATTAAAATCATTGAACACACTTGAAGGATGTTGTGCTGTTTCGTAGAAATAAGGATTATTTGCTGCCGGCTGACTGCTGGTACTGTTCCACCACATCATTGCCAATGGCGACTGACCTGTTGCATGATTGAATGCAATATCCTGTATCACGGCAATGCCTAAACTATGTGCCCTGTCAATGAATGCCTTTAATGCCGCTTTACTTCCATAAGCTTTATCAGGAGCAAAGAAATAGCAGGGATTATAGCCCCAGCTTTCGTTACCATCAAACTCATTGATGGGCATTAATTCAATGGCATTGAATCCAAGATTCTTGATATAGCCGAGTGTATCTTTTAATGTTTGCCAGTTTTTAGCCGAAGTAAAATCTCTCACCAGCAATTCATAAATCATCAAATCTTTTTTATCGGGGCGTACATAGCTGCTGCTTGTCCAGTTATAAGTTGCTTCGCCGGGAGTTAACACACCAACAATTCCTCCTGTTGTTTTGCCTGTTGGATATGCAGGCATGTTGGGATAAGTTGATGAAGAAATGTATTGATCGTTGTTTGGATCTAACACCAGTTCACTGTACGGATCTGCAAAACGAATGGCATCATCAACAACATACTGATAACGGTAATTTGTACCGGGAGTAAGACCCGTAATTCTTGTCCAGAAATAATCACCATCTTTCTTTAAAATACTTTCACAGCTTTCTGTCCAGTTATTAAAATCGCCAAGTACAACCACTTTACTTTTCAGCGGTGCATAGAGAATCAGAACTGCTTCTGTATTGTTATTGTCGTAGGTAATTCCATCCCTGAAACCTGCCGGTCTTGCAGCAGTTGGGTAACTTGTTGGTGTAACCGAAAAGCTGATAGTATCTCTTTTATACGTTGTATTATCAAAAGCTTCAACGGTTATTTTATGATTACATTCAGTTGTAACATTAGCTGTACCATTTACTGTTTGAGCCGATGCAACAGAACCAATTTGTGTACCATCGTATTTCAGACTAATGGCAGCATTGGCTGAAGTAACGGCTGTAACCGGGATAGAAGTGGGAACTGTAACATTAATGGGTTCAGGAATCATGTTATACATAGGCTGCATGGCAGGCGATGTAAACCTAACTGCAAACTCACCCGACGGATAAATGGGAACGTAAGTATCACTTCCATCGATATTTGTCTGCTTGATAGTTCCCGAACCGTTTCTGAACAAAATGGCGATCCGCAGGATTGTTTCACCTGCGGGAACGCCAAAGTAACTCTTTACATTATTAATAGTGAATGACCAAATGTTGGGAGAAACAACATTTGCTTTATAGTTAACATCGGTGCTACCCCATGTTGTTTTTACATATTTCCAGTTGGTTTGAGAAGTACTGAGATTGGTAATTACACCAATATGAACAAACACATCTCCGGTATAACCCATTAAACCTTTGTTTCCTTTTGTTGCATCCATTGTTATGGTAACATTGCTGTTATCCACTGGAAAATCGGGGCTGAACGAAAACAGTTGTGCTTTTGTTAGCAATACAACAGGCAAACTAAGCAAAACGAGTAATAGTCTTTTCATGAAATGCAATCGTTTAAATCTTTAACCACTAATTATTACCCAGTTAATTTAGATCCGCAACCAGATAGCTGTACCAGCCGGTTTACGGAAGAATACGAATGCAAAGCTATTATGCAACCGTTGGACTAAATTGAACTATAATTCCAATTTATTACACTATATTGCCAACATTGTTTAATTTAGCTGACAAATTTTTTTCGCCCTGTTTTAGTAATGATGAAAGCCGAACTTGAAAAAATTGTCCCCGGTGAAGGCAAACCTTTTATGGTAGCCTACCGTATGAACCTGCCTTATCTTGAATTTTACTGGCATCACCATCCCGAGTATGAACTCACGTATAAAATAAATGTAGAAGGTAAGCGTATTGTGGGTGATAGTTATGAAGAATTTAAGGCCGGCGACCTTGTACTGATTGGCCCTGACTTACCGCACACATGGGTTACCGACAGAAAAATCAAAAACAAGAACTGCGACTTTGTGGTTATACAGTTTTCGGCCTCACTGTTTAACAGCTTTATTGGTTTGAATGAATTTGAAAGCATTAAGAGACTACTGCAAAACAGCAAAAACGGCCTGCACTTTAAAAACAGCAAGTTGTTCAGGGAAAAAATTATGGCGTTGCCCGAAAAAAGCGGGGTTGAGAAAATCAGTGACCTTATCTGGCTGTTAGGACAACTATCAAAACAAAAAGGAAGAAAGCTGGCTTCATCTGATTACGATGTTTCGCAGGCAAAAAACAAAGAACAGCGCATTAACCAGGTTTGTACGTACCTGGAAAATAATTTCTCCAAACCTGTTTCCATCAGCGAAGCAGCATCCATTATTAATATTTCGCCCAGTGCATTTTGTAAGTTTTTTAAACGGGCAACAGGCAAAACATTTTCGGATTACCTCAACGATATACGTATTGGTTACGCCTGCTACCAGCTTATTGAAACAGATAAACAAATTTCTACTATCGCCAGAAGCGCAGGTTTTGAATCCGTTACTTATTTCAACCGTGTGTTTACACGAAAGAAAAACAGCACGCCAAGAGAATTCAGGAATGAGGCTGCATAAGAATTAAGCAAAAGTCAAAAACCAGTTGTAATTTATTTTCTGCTGTAAACAGTTTCGCCTCCGCAAACAGTTTTGATCACATGTGCTTTGAGTATTTGTTCAAATGATGCTGTCATTAAATCGGTATCAAGTATAACAAAGTCTGCAAGCTTTCCTTTTTCAATACTGCCCTTTTCGTTTTCCTCAAAGTTTGATTTTGCAGCCCAGATAGTCATTCCCCTGATTGCATCTGTTCGTGTTAAAGCATTTTCTGTTTGAAATCCTGCTGCAGGCCAGCCTTTGGCATCTTTCCTGAACACAGCTGCATAAAATGTTTTCAACGGATCAATATCTTCTACAGGAAAATCTGTTCCCAGCGGAATCCAGCCATTTTGTTTCAGTAAATCTTTATAAGCATATGCACCCTTTATACGTTCGGGGCCCACACGCTGCTCAGCCCAATACATATCACTTGTTGCATGTGTTGGCTGCACACTTGGAATTATGCTGAACTGCCCAAACAAACTGAAATCATTTTTATTCACCACCTGCGCATGTTCTATGCGCCATCTTAAATCATTCTTTCCTTTTAAATATTTTCCATAAGTGTTTAAAATAATCCTGTTGCCGCTGTCGCCAATTGCATGCGTACACATCTGGAAACCGTTTTTATAAATCAGAGCAGCAACAGAATCAAAATGAGCCGCACTGCTTAATAAAAATCCATAATGATCTTTTACATCAGAATAAGGTTGCAGCATACACGCACCTCTTGATCCAAGAGCACCATCGGCATACACTTTAAAGCTCCGCACATTTAAACGGTCGGTTTTAATTTTTCCTCGTTTAAAAGCAGCATCGTAGTTCCATTTCGAATCGCTGAGCATTACATACAAACGCATTTTTAATTCGCCGGTTTTGTAATACTTCTCCAGTTGCAAAACATTGAGATACGATAAACCGCAATCATCAACTGTTGTTAATCCTGCTGCAAAACAATTCTTTTGTGCTCCAAGCAATGCATCTTTAATCTGTTGTTCTGTTGCTGCAGGAATACGATCGCCAACAAAATCAACAGCATTATCAATTAATATTCCTGTGGGCTTGCCGTTTTTTACAACTACTTCTCCACCGCTGATGGTTGTTGCTGCATTGACATTACTCAGCTTTAATGCCACATTATTCACCACTGCGGCATGACCATCAACTCTTGTAAGCAATACAGGATTTTGAGGAAACAATACATTCAGTGAATCGTTTACAGGAAAATCTTTCACATCCCAGTCGTTCTGATCCCATCCTCTTCCAACAATCCATTCATTTGGCTGCAAATTTTTTACTGCAACATATTGCTGCACTCTTTTCAGGCATTCACTCCAGCTTTTGGTTCCTGTAAGATCAACAATGCGCAGACTCAGTCCATAACTTAAAAAATGTGCATGTGCATCAATAAAGCCGGGGAATACATATTTGCCATGCAGGTCAACAGTTTGTTTTGCAGAAAACGTTTTCTGCAGTTCAGCAGTTTTTCCAACAGCTACAATTTTTCCATCCTTTACTGCAATCGCTTCCGCTTTTGAAAAAGCAGCATCAACCGTATACACAGTTCCGTTGATGAACAAAACATCAACAGTTGTTTTTTCACTCAATGGAAAAAATGCTGCAGCAAGCAATGAAAATAAAATGTACCTGATCATAATAAAAGAATTGCAGGCTAAATTAATTTGTTTTGCAAATAGTCCTTGTATTTTTACTGCCTCATTTAAATGATATGTATTCGCCAACCACGACAAAAGAATTACAGCATACTACAACAGAATTACTGAAGCTTGTTCATGAACATGCAATGACAACAGCTAATCTCGAAGCGCTTCGTGATGTGTTGCGTTTTCATGAATACCGTTATTATATATTGAACGATCCGCTCATCAGCGATTATGAATACGATCAGTTGTACAAAGCACTTGAAAAACTCGAAGCTACCGATCCTTCACTCATCACCCCCGGCTCTCCAACACAGCGTGTAGCCAAAGGTCTGGGAAATGATTTTAAAAAAGTACAGCATCTCGTTCCCATGCTGAGTCTTGAAAACTCTTACAATGCAGATGATTTGTATGACTGGGACCGCAAGGCAAAGGAAGCAAGCGGACTGGATGAAATTGAATATTGTGTTGAACCGAAATTTGACGGTGCAAGTATTTCTCTTATATACGAAGATGATTTATTAACCCGTGGTGCAACAAGAGGCGATGGAACAGAAGGTGAAGAAATCACAACAAACATCAGGCAGATTAAATCCATTCCGCTTTCAGCTGTGTTTTCAAAGTACGGTATCAGGCAAATTGAAATACGTGGTGAAATTTTAATGAGCAAGAAAAATTTCAAAGCTTACAACGATCAGCTTGCCGAAGAAAACCTGCCACCACTTGCCAATCCACGTAATGCAGCCAGCGGTACATTAAGAATAAAAGATGCAAAGGAAGTTGCACGCAGAAATCTTGAAGCATTTCTTTATCATGTTGGCTATGTGGCAATGATCGATGATAAATCGTCGATGTACAACGTCATGCACACACATAGTTCTGCATTGCAGCTCATGTGGGAGCTTGGTTTCCGCAGTCCTGAAAAAGAAAAGAAAGTTGTAAGAGGTATACAGGCTGTGATTGATCACATCAATGCGTTTGAAGAAAAGAGAGATGATCTTCCGTATGAAATTGATGGCATGGTAATTAAGGTAAACGATTTACAGCTGCAGGATAAAATGGGCATGACCAGCCATCATCCCCGCTGGGCAATTGCTTACAAATTCAAAGCAAGGCAGGGAACAAGTAAACTGCGTGCTGTTGAATACCAGGTTGGGCGAACCGGTGCTGTTACTCCTGTTGCGAAAATTGATCCTGTTGCAATCGGTGGTGTAACAGTAACAAGCATCTCACTCCACAATGAAGATTTTATTGCTGATAAAGATTTAATGATTGGTGATACTGTTTTGGTTGAACGTGCAGGCGATGTGATTCCTTACATTGTTAAATCTATGGCTGAGCTGCGTAATGGCGATGAACAAAAAATTCAGTTTCCTGAATATTGTCCTGTCTGCAAAAGCAAACTTGAAAAGCCTGAAGGTGAAGCTGTGTGGCGTTGCATGAATTATCATTGCGAAGCACAGATTGTTGAACGCATCATTCATTTCACCAGTAAAGATGCAATGGATATTCGTGGTATGGGCGATGCGAATGTGCGTAAATTCTATGAGCTGGGATTTTTGAAAGATATTCCAGGTTTATACCAGTTGCCGTATGACCAGATAAAAAAACTGGATGGTTACGGAGCAAAAAGCGTGGAGAACCTGCAAACTGCTTTAGAAAATTCAAAAAAGCAACCACTGTTTCGTTTAATCAATGCATTGGGTATTCGTTTTGTTGGAGAAGCCACAGCCAAAACCCTGGCCAATTCAACCAAGCATCTTTTAGAAATAAAAGACAGGAGTATTGAAGATTTACAACAACTCGAAGATATTGGACCAAGAGTTGCTGGTAGTATTTATGGTTTCTTTCATGATGAAGAAAATATTGAAATGCTGAAACAGCTTGAACAACTTGGTCTTCAGCTCAACAATGAACAGAAAGAACAGCAGCATGATGGAAATCTTACCGGCATTACATTCCTGTTTACCGGCACACTTCCAACGCTTAAACGAAGCCAGGCTGAGCAAATGGCCGAAGAACAGGGCGCTACCATCCTGGGCGGGGTTAGTGCTAAGCTTAACTACCTTGTTGTTGGGGAAGATGCCGGAAGTAAACTGGAAAAAGCAAAGAAAATAGGCACCGTTAAAATCATCAGCGAGGAAGAATTTTTGAATCTGCTGAAAAAATAATATGATGAACTACTTGCAGGTACGGGGTTTGCTGTTGTATATTTAATACATCCAATCATTTACTTTATGATCAAGAAACTTCCTGGCGAACAATGGAAACAATTGCAATTTGCCGGATGGAAACAGCTGCGGAAGAAATATGCCGTTTCCAATTTAGGACGTTGCGCCAGCTATTACTCCGATGTTGCTGAAGATGGTAAACTGTTAAACGGTTCAATCACTACCGGTTACCGCACATTAAATCTTCATCGTGCAGAAAACAAAGGAACCATTTACCTGCACCGTGAAGTGGCAAAGCTTTTTATGAAAAAACCATCGCCAAGGTGCAAGTATGTTATTCATCTCAATCACAACAAAACAGATAACAAGGCTTCTAATCTCAGGTGGGCAACGCTGGAAGAAATGTCGGCACACCAGCAAAAAAGCCCGCAGAAAATTGCATATAAAAAACTGCAGAAGGAACGCAGTGCCACACAAAAAGGATTGAAACTTTCGCCGGTGCAGGTTAAAACAATCAAGAAAATTATTCATGATCCTAACCGCAGCATTACCTACAAACAGCTGGCAAAAAAATATGGTGTTAGTGAAATGACTTTATACCGTATAAGGAGTGGCGAAAACTGGGGAGCTGTACAATAAAGAATAAAGCTTTAAGTAGTATGTGTTAAGTAATAAGTTGAGTTGCAGTTTTCTGCAATTCAACTTTTTTTATCTTTAACCTTTATCAAAAAAAGATTCTGTCACAATATGCTTCAATCATCAACGATTAAATTTTTAAAGGATTTAAAAAAGAACAACAACAAGCCCTGGTTTGATGCCAACAGGAAAGTATACGAAACAGCCAAAGCCGATTTCGCAGCTTTTATTGAAGCCATCATTGAAAAGCATGGGAAGAAAGATCCTCAGATTGCTCACCTTAAAGCAAAGGATTGCTTGTTCCGTATTAACAGGGATGTGCGTTTTTCGAAAGATAAATCGCCTTACAAAACAAACTTTGGCGCAAGCATTAATAAGGGTGGAAAGAAAGCCATGAGCAGTGCCGGTTATTATTTTCATCTTGAACCCGGCGAATGTTTTACAGGCGGAGGGTTGTATATGGCGATGCCTGATGAGTTAAAAAAAATCAGGCAGGAAATTGATTATAACTGGAAAGAGTTTCAGAAAATCATTGGCAGCAAATCGTTCAAATCTGTTTATGGCGATTTATATACCGGCGAAGATATGAAGCTTACACGGCCACCCAAAGGTTACGAAGCCGATAATCCTGCCATTGAATACATTAAACTCAAAAGCTGGATTGGTATGCAAAACATCAGCGATGCTGATTTAACATCAAAAGACCTGGTAAAAAAAGTTGCGCATTCGTTTGAAGTATTGCAACCACTGATTGAGTTTTTGAATGAAGGGTTAGCAGGATAGTCTTTTATTTAACTTGTTTTAAAAATAAAAGGGACGATGATAAATCATCGTCCCTTTATCATTTGGATAATTATCTTACAACAAACCTTTACCCATCAGGTATTCTGCAATCTGCACAGCATTTGTTGCAGCACCTTTGCGGAGGTTATCGCTCACCACCCACAGGTTAAGTGTGTTGGCTTGTGATTCATCTCTGCGGATACGGCCTACAAACACTTCGTCTTTTTCGTGTGCATCCATTGGCATTGGGTATTGCTGTGTTGCATCATCATTTACAACAATAACACCAGGAGCTGCTGCTAAAAGACTCTTCACTTCATTCAGGTCAAAGTCATTTGCAAACTCAATGTTTACGCTTTCGCTATGTCCGCCCATTACAGGAATACGCACAGTAGTTGCAGTAACACGAATGCTGTCATCGCCCATAATCTTGTTGGTTTCTTTCACCATTTTCATTTCTTCTTTGGTGTAACCATTTTCAAGAAACACATCAATTTGCGGAATAACATTGAGGTCAATCGGATATTTATACGCCATTGGATATTCTTCTGTACTTCCTGCAACAGCTTTTGCTCTTTCGCCCATGAGCTGATCAACTGCTTTTTTACCTGTACCTGTTACACTCTGGTAAGTTGATACAACCACTCTTTTAATCTGGTATTTTTTATGCAAAGGCTGCAATGCCACCACCATCTGGATAGTAGAGCAGTTGGGGTTTGCAATAATTTTATCTTCAGCAGTAAGTACATCTGCATTTACTTCAGGCACCACTAATTTTTTAGTAGCATCCATACGCCATGCACTGGAGTTATCAATTACTGTAATGCCTGCTTCAGCAAACTTTGGAGCCCACTCCAAAGAAGTGCCACCACCGGCAGAAAATAAAGCAACAGCAGGTTTGGCTGCAATACCATCAGTCATGCTAACTACCTTGTACTTCTTTCCCTTAAACTCCACTTCTTTACCAACTGACTTTTCACTTGCAACGGGAACAATTTCTGTAACCGGGAAATTCCTTTCTGCTAATACCTGTAACATTTTGGTTCCTACAAGACCTGTAGCGCCAACTACTGCAACTTTCATTTTGTTTGTTTTTTATTTATTGGTTTTAAAAAAAGAGGCCTTCCGTGTGGGAAGGCCTGTTAATATGTTTATACCAAAACGTACAACGTTACCTTCCCTGCGGGAACTGTTTCTTAGTGCGTTTTGTATGTTTCTTTATCATCATCGGGTGCAAAAGTAGGGCTCAGCAAGTGTTTCGCCAAATTGTAAGGAAAAAAATTTCTGCATCACTAACTCAAACGTTTGAATAATATTATTTTTAAGACATGCTTCTAAAAACACTTATTACAACAACTGTTTGTTTGTGCTTCCTTTGTTTAACATCTCTCCCTGCACAAAACAGGTACGATGTCGTCATCACAGAAATGATGAGCGATCCATCTCCGCAAATAGGTTTACCCAACTTTGAATGGATTGAAATCAGGAATACATCCTCAGCGGCAATCAATATTCAGAACTGGAGAGTGGGCGATGCAAGTGGAGTAAGCGGTACTCTTCCTAATTTTTTGTTACAGCCTGATAGTATTGCTATCATCTGCGGCACTTCAGCATTAAGTTCCATGCAGGCATTTGGACGAACATTCGCTGTCACAAGTTTTCCTTCTTTAGATAATGATGGGGATTTAATTTTTCTGCGAAGCAATACTGGTATAACGATTCATGCTGTTGAATACAATAAATCATGGTTTAATAATGCTGTAAAGAGTGATGGCGGATGGACACTTGAAATGATTGATCCAAAAAATCCATGCAGCGGTAGCAGCAACTGGAAAGCAAGCATTGATCCAAGAGGAGGAACACCTGGAACAAAAAATTCAGTTGATGGAATAAATAAAGATGTGGCACTTCCGGTTCTGCTGCGTGCATTTGCAACCGATAGTGTTACTGTAGTTTTAAACTTTGAAGAACCACTTGACAGTTTAAGTGCTGCAACCGCTTCAAACTATTCGTTCAGCGATGGAGTGGGGCAGGCAGGTTCTGCAATTTGTGTTGCACAACTATTCAATACTGTTCAACTGAAACTTTCAACTCCGTTGCAGCGAAATAAAGTTTATACAGTTACTGCAACAGGAGTGAAAGATTGTGCAGGCAATACAATCGGAGCATTTAATACAGCAAAGCTTGGGTTAAGTTCATTTGCTGACAGTAATGATGTTGTGATTAACGAAATCCTGTTTAATCCAAAAGCCGACGGAACTGATTATGTTGAGCTCTACAACCGAAGTTCCAAAATCATTAATCTTAAAGATTTATTTATTGCCAACAGGAGCAGCACAGGCATCATCAGTAATTTAAAACAGCTGAGCATTGCAAACATTGCATTCTTTCCGGGTGAATATTTAGTTTTGAGTGAAGATGAGCAGTTGGTGAAGAAGCAATACACAGCAAAAAATCTTTCAGCATTTATCAATCTGTCTTCTATGCCTTCTTTTCCTGATGATAAAGGAAATGTTGTGCTTGTTAATTATACAGGTGCAGTGGTGGATGAACTTGCTTATGATGAAAAGTGGCATTTTGCTTTAATCAGCAATGCAGAAGGTATTTCATTGGAACGGATTGATCCAAATACCAAAACCCAAAACAAAGACAACTGGCACAGTGCTGCAAAAGATGCGGGATACGGAACACCTTCCTATCAAAACTCACAGTTCAGGGTTGACCTGCAGGTGAAGGGAGATATTACAACAACGCCTGAGGTGTTTTCGCCCGATAACGATGGCACAGATGATTTCTTAACCATCACTTATCGTTTTCCCGAAACCGGTTATACCATGAACATAACCGTATTTGATGCGGCAGGAAGAGTAGTGAAATCGTTGCAACGAAATGCCATTTGCAGTCAGTCAGGTTCGTTTCGCTGGGATGGATTGAATGACAAGTTTCAGCAATTACCTGTTGGGCCCTACATCATCTTTACAGAAGTATTCAATCTAACAGGTAAAGTAAAACGTTTTAAAAACCAGGTTGTGCTTGCAAGAAAATTCTGATAAACTTTGACAACGATCATTCATCATTTGACGAAAATCATCTGCTAATACTGTCAATGAACAAACAGTTGCCGTAACTTGGCACAGAATTATCATGCGCTGAAACCAGGTTGAAATGATCAGTAAGAAAAAAATAATTTATCCCGTTAATGCATCACTGCACAAATACCTGCAGCAGTATCAGCGTGAAAAAAAACTGCCCATTTCGTACCATCAGCTCAAATACTTTCTCGAAACAATCCCTGTTATTGACGGAAGGGGAAAAGATACGCTTTGGGAAAGTGTGATTTACCCGCATGCACAAATTGAAGAAATACACAATTCGCTTAAACAAGTGTATGCAATGCTGAAAGCAGGTGGCGATATTAATGTGCAACGCCATTTATACATTGAGCGGATTGATTTCTGTACGTTTGGCAACACACATCCGTTCCGCATAAGGATTGTAAACAGTTACAATGATGTGCATGATTATTTCTACATTAAAGTTCCCGATGCTTCACGTGTTTACGGTCTTGAGCTGGAACACCTGCTTTCGCCTAACCAGTTAAACTATATTGTGGATGAAAACACGTTGGTGGAAGAACATATTCCCGGTATTCCCGGCGATGTATTTTTGCCAATGTATTCAGGCAGGCCCGAGTTTAACATTAAACGCATTGGCAAAGAGTTTGTAAAATTCAATGAGCGTTGTTTTGTGCGTTTACTGGGCGATATGCGTGCTTACAATTTTGTATTTGATATTACACCCGATTTTGACGACTGCCAGTTCCGCATACGTGCCATTGATTTTGACCAGCAGTTTTATGAAGGCTCATTAAAAATTTATCTCCCTCAATACTTCAAAGAAAACTTTCCTTACGTTGAAATGGCATTGAAAAATTTCAACAAAGATGTAATTGAACAGTACCAGCAGGAAGAGCGTGCTTTGATTGCAAGAAGAATTAAAGAACAGCGCTACCGCCTCAGGGATTTACGTGATGTGGTGGTGAAAGATGAAATAAGCACACCTGAAAAAGTAAAACAATTAGGACTGGAGCTGGCTGAGCATTATGATGATTCCACTTTTGAAAAATGCAACAGCATGGGCGAAATTATTGACCGCAGTTTAAAACGCCTGCTTGTAACTACCAGAATAAAAAACCCTCTTTATTTCTAAAGAGGGCTGTTTGATTATTTTCAAAACCGGTTAAACCAGTTCAATATCAAAATTCACCAGCTGAACAAATTGCTGAATACGTGCATCAATATCAGCTTTGGAAATTTCTTTCAGTCGTTGTGTACCAAATTTCTCAACACTGAAACTTGCCATTGCGCTTCCAACAATAATCGCTGTCTTCATGTTTTCAAAACTGATGTCTTTTGTTTTGGCAATATGCCCAACAAAACCACCCGCAAATGTATCGCCAGCACCAGTTGGATCAAACACTTCTTCCAGCGGTAAAGCGGGAGCAAAGAAGACATTATCATCATTAAACAGCAATGCACCATGCTCACCTTTTTTAATGATGAGGTATTTAGGACCCATGCCCATAATTACCTTGGCGGCTTTTACCAGCGAAAATTGTCCACTCAGTTCACGTGCTTCACTATCGTTTACCAGCAATACATCCACTTTCTTCAGTACATTTTCCAACTCCGGCATGGCTGTTTCCATCCAGAAGTTCATGGTATCAAGAACCACCAGTTTGGGTTTGTTCTTCATTTGATCAATCACTGTGTTCTGAACAACAGGAGAAAGATTACCCAGCATTAGTATTTCACAATCCTGGTAACTATCAGGCACAACCGGGTTAAATGTTCCTAAAACATTCAGTTGTGTTTCCAGCGTATCTCTTGTATTCATGTCGAGGTGATACCTGCCGCTCCAGAAAAATGATTTTTCATTTTCTTTAATTTCAACGCCATCCACAACAACACCTCTTGCTTCAAGCATCTGCAGTTCATCTTTTGGAAAATCGCCGCCAACTACAGATACCTGTTTAATTGGCTGGGTAAAGTTGGAAGCACTCCAGGCAATATAAGTTGCAGCACCACCAATAATTTTATCGCTTTTTCCAAAAGGGGTTTCAATTGCATCAAACGCCATTGAACCAACAACAACTAATGACATAAATTTTATTTTTTTGAACCGGGCAAAGGTAATGGGTACTGGCTTACCCACGAAGGATTCAAATAAAAAAAGCGCTATCAAAAAATGATAACGCTTATTGAAAACGAAAACTCTGCTTTACTTCTTGTCACTGCGAACAAGATCGAAAAACTTATTATCGCTCATACCAAGCCAAACCATATCAATCTGGCTGATATCAAAGGCTTTGTCAAAGCAGATGTACTGAATATGGTTCTGACCGGGTTCTACTGACCAGTTGCAGGACAGATCGCCATCCTTAGCCTGTGTAGTGTAGTTATAGAACAGATCGTTGTTTTTTAGTTTGATGTAGATTTTGTAATCGCTCCATTTAAACGTGTTGGCACCTTCCTGGTTAATGACGGCCATACGTATTTTGGTGTAGCCGGTACCATCATCACGTGTGATGAATTCATTTTTGGTAACGTAAACACCAATCAGGAAATTAATGGTTTTACTTGGGTTTGAAATGCTTTCATAATAATAGTAATCGCTGCTTTGCGATTTACCCGATAATGGTGCTGCCATGATAAATGCCATGCAGATCAGAGTAAGGAAGAAGAGTTTCTTTTTCATTTTTTTGATTTTTGGTGAAGTAAAAATAGAACCGGAAAGCATTCGTTCCTATACCGCCTTTTGGGTATTTTGGAAAAAGCCGTTTAAACACTATATTTTTGTAACATGGGAAAACTGAAAGTGCCTAAAAACGGCAACCGCAAAGACCTCATTGTAAAAGCCGGAGCCGCTCTTTTCCGGGAAAAAGGATTTGGTGCCGCAAGTATGCGGGACCTTGCTGAAACCCTCGGCATTGAAGCAGCCAGCCTTTACAATCACATCCGTTCTAAGAACGAAATCCTTGAATCAATCTGTTTTAACGTAGCCAACCGTTTCAACACTCACCTTGATGAAATTGAAACAAGCAGCAACACTCCGTTAAAAAAAATCGAAACTCTTTTGCGTTTCCACATTCAACAAATGCTGGAAAATTATGAAGAAGTAATTGTGAGCGACAGGGAATGGAAGCACCTGGAAGATCCTTATCTCTCAAACTTCCGTACACAACGCCGCAACTACCGCAAAAGATTAGCCGCTATTATTGAAGACGGTATTAAAAAAGGTGAAATCAAGAAAATTGATGCGCCTACTGCCGTTGTTATCCTGTTACAGGCTGTAAGCGGTATTGAAAGCTGGCATCGTTCTACTGCAAAAATCAGCGGAGGCGAGCTGGAAGACAATATGGTTTTGATTTTGGTAGAGGGTATGAAAAAATAATTTTTATTTCTTCTTTGTGCATATCACTTTCATTCCGGGAATGAAAGGTGGAAATTTATTTACCAATCATTTTTTCGCATCCAGACTTTCACTTTAATGATTTTCCAAACCAATCATCTACAACCGATGAAGTTGAGTCGTTGAATGAATGGTGATGGTATTCATTTGTGTCGGCTTCATACACATAATCCTTTTTCCATTCCTGGTAATTAATAGCAACTTGTTCAATTGCATCAAGCATAAACAACACTTCCTCATTCGTCATTACAGGATGAACTGACATACGTATCCAACCGGGTTTACAGGAAAGATCTCCTTCATGAATTTCATCCAGTATTTCATAGGAGTGTAATTCGTCTACATGCAACAATATGTGGCCGTATGTTCCAGCGCATGCACAACCGCCTCTTGTTTGTATTCCAAAGCGATCGTTCAACAACTTCACCACAAGATTAAAATGTGTACCCTTTATTATAAATGAAATTACACCCAGCCTTTTTTTGTTTTGTCCTTCAAGAATTTCAACTCCGGGTATCAATGGTAACCTGTCGAAAATAAGTTTCAGCAATTCTTCTTCCCTGAGCAACATTTGTTCAGTCCCCATTTCTTCTTTCAGCTTAACAGCAAGTGCAGCTTTTATTCCCTGCAGGAATGGTGGAGTTCCTCCATCTTCCCTGTGTTCAATATCAGAAATGTATTCATGGTATTTCCAGGGATTGGTATACGTTACCGTTCCACCACCTGGTTGATCAGGCACAATATTGTGATACAGCTTTCGGTTAAAAATTAAAACACCCGGAGTTCCTTGTCCGCCAAGAAACTTATGTGGCGAAAAGAAAATAGCATCAAGATCACTTCCTTCTGCATCGGGATGCATATTAATTGAAACATACGGAGCTGAACATGCGAAATCAACAAAACACAAACCACCATACCTGTGAACAATCTTCGCTACATCATGGTAAGGTGTTTGAATCCCCGTTACATTGGAACATCCTGTAATTGCAGCAATTTTATTTTGCCTGTTGTTATGTTTAATCATCAATTGTTCCAAAGCCTCAAGATTGATATTCCCGTTTTCATCGTTGGGAATAATTTCAACATCGGCAATAGTTTCAAGCCAGGATGTTTGGTTGGAGTGGTGTTCCATGTGCGATACAAAAACAACCGGCTTGCGCAATGGATCAACATCAAGATAATTGCTGAAAAGAGAATGAATGCTCACCTTCCTGTTTTTCAGTTCTTCCTCCGATGGAAGAGATCCTTCTTTTACATAATCCATAATCCGTTCAGGAATCCTGAGTCCGAGCAGACGTTGGAGTTTATTAACAGCACCCGTCATTCCGCTGCCGGCAAAAATCAGCACATCATCTGGAGCTGCATGTACATGCTGTTTAATAATTTGCTTGGCCTTTTCATAGGCCTTTGTCATTGCTGTGCCTGTAACAGTTGTTTCTGTATGTGTGTTGGCAAGCAAAGGCATAATTTCTTTCTGAATGCGCTCTTCTATTGGTGCATAAGCCCGGCCACTGGCAGTCCAGTCTGCATAAATCATTTGCTTTACACCATAAGGAGTTTCAAACCTTGCATCAATTCCAATAATGTTATTCCTGAATTGACTGAAATCTTGTTGTACCAATTCTGCTGATTTTAGATAAATATCGGTTTATATCAAACAAATTTAAGCCTAACACGTGTTAGTTATTGTAATTTTTTTTACCTTGTTTATATTCTTTAAACCGTTATTAAAATAAATTATAATGCCCACACCTCAGCAAATAGTTGACGAAATGCTGCAGAAAGATGCTTTCAGCAAATGGCTGGGTATAGAACTGATTGAAGTAAAAGAAGGTTACTGTAAACTGAAAATGACAATCAGGGACGAAATGATTAACGGAGTTGGAATTGCACATGGCGGAATTATGTTTTCGCTCGCTGATACAGCTTTTGCATTTGCCTGTATTATACACAATAAGCACACTGTTTCATTAGAGGCATCAATCAGTTTTATTAAAATGCTGTCTGTGGGTGATCTTTTAATTGCAGATGCAACCGAATTGCACAATGGCAGATCAACAAGCATCTATCTCATTTCAATCTTTAATCAGCATAATCAACTTGTAGCACAGTTTAAGGGAACAGGTTTTCACCACTAAAAGATTAACAAATGTTCTTTTTGACAGCCTTAAGAATTACAAATATTTTTATTTTGTAGAAAAAAACACGACAAATCTTGTATGTTTAAAATTTTCATTCTAAGTTTGCTGTACCATTGACCCTATATCTTTTATAAAGCCACCCCCTATCAACCCTTAGACCGTATCCAACTATCGTTACAAAAGCCTCATTTTTATTGGTTCAAATCCTCTTAATGCCGCAACAATAAGGTCCGTTTCCTTCTAAGCCACTATTGTTTTACTTAAACCTTTAATTATGAAACTTTTTACTCTTGTAACGAAGAAGTTATTTTTAATGCTGTCTTTTGTTACAGCATCCGTAACCAGCTTTGCACAAACTGCAAGCATTAGTCCTTCATCCACACAAACAACATTTGCAGGCGGCTCGATTACTTTTACTGCAACCAGGGGAAACAACAACTGGGGAAGCGGTTCTAACAGTGCAACCTATAGCTATTTGTGGACAGTTTCCGGTGGCACTTACACTATTTCAGGCACAAATCCAATATCAGTTGGATCTGGTGGAGCTTCTAATCAAAAAACAATTACGTTTAGTTCGGCCGGCACTTACACTGTGTCATGCACAGTTACAAGATCTAGCAATGGTAACACAGCAACAACCTCATCAGTTACTGTAAATGTCTTCACGCCGAATCTTTATTCAACCTCTGGCACGGGCACTGTAAAAGCATATAAAGTAAACCCTGTTATTGGATCAATTGATTATGGTCCGGTGGATGTGTTTACTCCTTCAGGGAATACTGCCGGGCTTGGCAAAAACAAAGCCAATGTAAATGATCCTCAGGGCTGCTTATATTATATACTTAATACAAACAATAACAGTGGAATTGTTCAGATTTATGCCGCTACTCCTACTGGAACAGGAGATACTAATGTCGGTTCCATAGATATGAACGGATCGGGCGATAACAACAGCCTTGGCTTTGTAAGGATTGGTTTTGACGCAAATGGAAAGGGCTGGATTATTGCAGGCGATGGCTCTACTTCTCTTTATATTGCATCATTCCAGGGAAATGGTACTAATGCCATCAGTAATGTTAACACTTTCAGTAATTCAACTTTAACCATTAGCGGTGGCAGTGCGTCAGAGTTTCAAAATGGCGATTTGGCAATTTCAGCTAACGGTACATTATATGCTTTAGCTAATGTTACTGGTGCCGATACTTACATTTATACACTTAACTCATTAACAAATCCAACCACTTTAACAAAAAAATGGACCGTACAAACCGGAGGTGGACAATTTACAGGCACAAGTGTAAATGGAGTAGCATGGACTCAGACAGGGTCATTGCACATTTCTACAGGTAATGGCATTTATTTTATTGATCAGACAACCGCTAATTCTGCAACAGGCACTGTTCAATGTACATTGATCAGCAGCGTAAGCGGATTAACTGATTTGGGTTCAAGCGAGTTTCCAAGCAACTCAACTCTTCCTGTTGTTTACAGCAGTTTCAACGTTAAGAAAAACGGATCAAATGCTGATCTTACCTGGACAACAGACAATGAAATCAACAACGATCATTTCATTGTACAACGCAGTACTGATGGCGTTCGTTTCCAGAATATAGGTACAATCAATTCTAAAGGAAACGGATCATCACAACAATCATACAGCTATTCCGATCCTGTTGGTGCTAACACAATCGTTTATTACAGGCTTCAGCAGGTTGATGTGAGCGGCTCAAGCACATATTCAAATATCGTGGCACTCAGAATTAACGCAGCTAACGCTGCCAAGATAACTGTATATCCAAACCCATTTGTAAGCGATATTAAACTGCAGGTTCAGGCAGATAAAAAAGAAGACATGGTAGTAAGAGTGAGCAATATGACCGGCCAGGTTGTACTTGCAAAAAAATACACCCTTCAAACAGGCGATAATGTAATTGTTCTTACAGGTGTAGAATCACTGAAAACAGGAATCTATACTGTTGAAATGATTACCGACGGGTGGAAAACTGTTCAGAGGGTTACAAAACAATAGCGAGAAAGGATATTAATATCCTGATTAACCCCTTTGCTTTTAAGCAAGGGGGTCTTTTTTTGCATTATCGTAGAGGCTAACCTTAATAAGCCAATTCAATTTTCAAAAAACTATCTTTGCCCCGAGCATGGAAAAGAACTTCATTGATTACATACGGGTATTTTGTCGCAGTGGCCACGGTGGTGCTGGCATTAAACATTTTTTGCGGAATAAACTTACAGCCAAAGGTGGACCCGATGGTGGCGATGGCGGCCGTGGTGCACATATCATTTTAAAAGGTAATGCCCAGCTGTGGACATTGCTTCACCTCCGTTATTTAAAAAATATTCTGGCAGAAGATGGTGCTCCCGGCGGACATAACAACAAAACCGGCAGGGATGGAAAAGATATTATCATCGAAGTTCCCCTGGGAACCATTGCACGTGATGAAGAAACCGGCAAGCTTGAAGCTGAAATTTTAGAAGATGGCCAGGAAATAATTCTGATCAAGGGAGGAAGAGGGGGTTTAGGTAATTCAAACTTTGCAACAGCAACAAACCAGGTACCTGAATATGCACAGCCGGGCGAACCAGGTATTGAAGGTTGGAAATTACTTGAACTGAAAGTACTTGCTGATGTTGGTTTGGTTGGATTTCCCAATGCTGGGAAATCGACTTTGTTATCATCGATAACAGCTGCCAAACCCAAAATTGCTGATTACGCTTTTACAACACTGGTACCGCAATTGGGCATGGTGGAATATCGTGATGCAAAAAGTTTTTGTATTGCCGATTTACCTGGAATTATTGAAGGTGCTGCTGAAGGAAAGGGATTAGGACACCGCTTTCTCCGTCATATTGAACGCAACGCTGTATTGCTGTTTCTAATTCCAGCTGACAGTAATGATCATAAAAAAGAATTTGAAATTTTAGTAAACGAACTGGAAGAATACAACCCGGAAATGCTGCAGAAAGATTTTATCATTGCCATCAGCAAAAGCGATATGCTGGATGATGAATTAAAAGAAGCAATTGAAAAAGAGTTGCCGAAAAATGTTCCGCATGTATTTATTTCATCTGTAACCGGTCAGGGTTTAACAGAGTTAAAAGATATTCTCTGGCAAAAACTAAACGACTAAAAGACAATCTTCAACATTTCATCTCAACATAAGCATTGCGTTGAAAAAACTGATAACAGGAACTATCGCTGACCTGCAGCAAATTTTTTCATGGAAGAAATACCTTGTTGCTTTTGCAATTATTGCAACAGTTTGCTATATCAATTATTTCAGCAGTTTTCATTTCTGGTTAAGGGCTAAACCGTTTTCTCTTACCTTACCCTGGTATTATTTATTATTCTTTATTTTCCTGTTTACAGGTCTTGTTATTCAAACAGGAAAACTTTCATTGACAAAAAACACTGCTTTCGTTTTATTTATTTCACCGTTATTGTTTGCATTAAAAGTTGCTTTCCCTGTAAATCAACTGTTCGGCGAAGTACTTGCTCCTGAATATTTAAAAACATTTCATCAGCCAATTGCATGGCTGGCAGGTGTTATTATTATTTCATCCTCATTGTTATTAGTGCATCGTTACTTGTACGGCACATGGACATTGTTTGGAATAAAAAAAACAACTTCACTTTCATCGTATGCAATGCTTGTTTTAATGATGCTGCCCTTGTTGTTATTTGCATCAGCACAAAAAGATTTTTCTTTGATTTACCCCAGGGCAAAAGTAATTGCTGAAAATCTTGGCAGCAGTGCTACAACATGGCATTATCTTTTTTTTGAAGCAGCTTATACTTCTGATTTCATAAGCATTGAACTTTTCTTTCGTGGCTTCTTAATCATTGTGCTGGGTAAAGCATTGGGCAAAGACTGTATTCTGCCAATTGCGCTGTTTTATTTTTCCATTCACCTCGGCAAACCCATGTTTGAAGCCATCAGCAGTTTTTTTGGCGGGCTCATTCTCGGGTCAATTTCTTACAAAAGTCAAAGCATCTGGGGTGGCTGGATGGTGCATGTCAGCATTGCGCTGTTAATGGAACTTTTTGGCTTTCTCTTTTAACATCATCAAAAGTTTTCCTTTCAGTACTTTTATTATTCAATCGTTCAGCTATGAAGAAACTGTTGTTTTTCACTTTGGCATTTGTTTGTGTATCTGTTTTTGCTCCTGCGCAATCTGTGAGGCAGATTCGTAAAAGTTTTGAAATGAAAATGCCTTCAGGTCCCGGCGATAATGGAGGTACTGTTGCCATTAATTTAAAGAATCGTTACTTCTATGCAACCATTGCCGGCAACAAAACGTATTCTATCGCTTACTTCAATGCCATTGGAGAAATGATGTCGCCACCTGATCTTTCGCAACTTGCAGATATACGTGGTATGTGGTACAGTACTGCATTAAAAACATTTGTTGCAAACGGGTATGGATCTACCGGCTGGTTTACCTATGTGCTCGATGATGCAGGTGTTGTGTATGATGTAAAACCATTGTTCAGTGGACAGCTTCAGCCTTTCCCTAATTCTGTTGGCCAATATAATCAACGGGAAAATCTTGTTCATTTTCTAAAAGGTTCAACAGTGGTTGCGTACGATGCTGCAACAGGAAAAGAAATCAAAGAAAAAACTGTATTGATAAAAGCTGGTTATACAAAAAAAATGCCTCCTCCTGCAGGAACAGTAATCGACTCCAATGCAGTGTTGAAAGATTACAACTCAACCACGGTCATATATACCGGCATGACCAATGCTGAATTTGGTTTACTGAATATTAAAACAAAGGAAATAGAATTGTACAGCAAAGCTGATGGGTTGATGACGCAGAAATTAAAACTGCCTGATGATGCAGTTGTGAAAGACAAACTGAATTTCAGCTTCTGCAATAATGTTTATTTTTTGTACGACAGCAGGAAACGTTCCTGGATTGCTTACAGGTAGCACTTCATTGTTACGACTATTTTCCTCTAACCATAAAAACATCAACATATATTTTTTTATGAGCAGCCCTTCAAAAAAACAACTGCTTGATTATATTCCATTAACTATTCTAATAATTTCAGCAACTGTTAGCTGGATACAAATGCTTACATCCAATACAATTCTTCAATGGCAGCATTATTTAGGAATTCTTTTTTTAATAATCAATGCTTTTGTCTTTTTTAAAAATCACAAAGCAGGAGTGCTGTTTTCAGGACTGGCATTAATCCTGGCATTGATTGGTATAATTTCTTTTAACGTAGGCATAATAGAATCCTCTTTATATTGGACTATTTCTGATATTAAAATCCCATTATCTTTTGGAAATCCAATCATTATTATCTGGCTGATTCTTCATATTATTTTATCTGGAAAGTATTATTTTGGAATTTTGACTAAACAATACTGGAGAACATTCTTAAGCCAGAAATTATAAGACAATTTTTCCCTTTTTTATCCTTAGCCATCATATCAACACGCATATTTTGTTTTCGGTAAATCGCCGGATAGGGATATATTTAGCCGTAAGGATAAATACAACTGAAGGATGCGATTTACGGAAACAGAACGGCTGTCTGCCTCTGACAATAATAAGAACTGGAAAAAATGGGGACCCTACCTTTCTGAAAGGCAATGGGCAACTGTGCGTGAAGATTACAGTGCCGAGGGGAATGCATGGAATTACATCAACCACGATCTTGCACGCAGCTATGCTTACCGCTGGGGCGAAGAAGGCATTGCAGGCTTTTGTGATACCGACCAGGTTTTATGCATTGCCCCTGCATTCTGGAACGGGAAAGATTCGATTTTAAAAGAACGTTTTTTTGGCTTAACAAATAATGAAGGCAATCATGGTGAAGATGTGAAAGAACTTTACTTTCATTTAGATTCTTCACCAACGCATAGCTATTGCAAATTTTTATACAAATACCCGCAGCAGGCTTTTCCTTATCTCGATTTAGTAAACAAGAATAAAACTGACCGGCTTACACCTGAATTTGAACTTACAGATACTGATGCATTTCAAAACAACCGCTATTTTGATTGTTATATTGAATATGCAAAAAATGAAATCAATGATCTGCTGATGCGGATTACTGTGTTTAACCGTGCAGATGAAGAAGCAGAAATTCATGTATTGCCGCATGTGTGGTTCAGAAATTTCTGGAAGCACAATCCACGTTTCAGTAAACCGGAAATTAACTCCGTATCTGAAAGCTGTTTGCAAACAACATCATCACGCAATGGCAATTATTATTTTTATCATGATGATGGTGAGCAGTTGTTTTGTGAAAATGAAACAAACAACCAGCGGATGTACAGCCGCACAAATGATTATCCTTTTGTGAAAGATGGCATCAATAATTATGTTGTAAACGGCGAGCCAACTGTTAATCCTGCAAAGCAGGGAACAAAAGCAGCAGTATGGTTAAAGAAAACAATTTCATCTGGCGGTTCTGCAACATTCCGTGTGAGGTTGAGTAACAAACCTGTTGCTGACCCATGGCTTGATTTTGCAGCTGTGTTTACCAAATGTATTGCACAAACAAACCAGTATTACAGCAACCTTGCACCAAAACATCTTTCATCCGAACAAAAGAAATTAGTAAGAAGTGCATTTGGTGGATTGTTATGGACCAAACAGTTTTATTATCTCGATGTATTTAAATGGCTGTTTGGCGAACCAAACGATCCGGCACCAAAACGAAATCATAAACAGAATTACGACTGGCAACATCTTACCTGTCGCAACATTCTTTCCATGCCCGACAAATGGGAGTATCCCTGGTTTGCAGCATGGGATCTTGCTTTTCATGCAGCAAGTTTTGTACATATAGATCCTGATTTTGCCAAACAGCAATTACTGGTGATGCTGCGTGAATATTATATGCATCCCAACGGACAAATACCTGCATACGAATGGAATTTCAGTGATGTGAATCCTCCGGTACACGCATGGGGAGTATGGTATGTGTATGAAGAAGACAAGAAAAAAACAGGTGTGGGCGACCGTGATTTTCTTGAACGTGCTTTTCAAAAACTGCTGATGAATTTTACCTGGTGGGTAAACCAGAAAGACTCTAACGGTACTGATATTTTTGAAGGCGGATTTTTAGGTTTGGATAATATTGGCGTGTTTGACCGTAACCATATGCCGCCCGGTATTAAAAAATTGCAACAGGCCGATGCCACCAGCTGGATGGCGATGTATTCTCTGAACATGCTGCGTATTTCACTGGAGCTGGCTCAACATAATCTTGCTTATGAAGAATCGGCTGCAAAATTCTTCCGTCACTTTTTGAATATTGGTTGGGCAATGAGTCATATTGGTCAGAAAGATATTTCGCTGTGGGATGATGAAGATGCTTTTTATTATGATGCCATTCAATTTGAAAACGGCACAAGTCAGCGCATGAGAATACGTTCTCTTGTTGGTATTATTCCATTGCTTGCAGTTGAAATTATTCATGGCAGTGAGTTTAAAAATCTGCGACAGTTTAATACAAGGCTTGATGTAATACGTTTAACAAGACCTGATCTTACAAGAATCATTACCGACATTGATAAGAAAAATGCAGATGGCAATTACCTCTTTGCAATTATGGTTGATGATCGTATGGAAAAACTGTTGAAACGTTTATTGGATGAAGCAGAGTTTCTATCGGATTATGGAATCCGTTCATTATCCAAAGCACATGAAACACCATATTCATTCAGCTACCAGGGAAATACATACAGCATACAATATGAACCCGGCGAAAGTACAAGCTCTATGTTTGGAGGCAATTCAAACTGGCGTGGGCCTATCTGGTTGCCATTAAATTATCTCATCATTCATTCATTACGTAAGTATTACCAGTATTACGGGGATAAATACACGTATGAATTCCCTTCAGGTTCCGGCAACAAATTAAACCTGAAACAAATTGCCAATGAATTAACAAGGCGATTGGTAAAAATATTTGAACGTAATGACGAAGGTGCCTTTCAATATCACAACAACAAACAACAGGTGTGGACTGATGAACATTTTAAAGACCATCATTTGTTTTATGAATTCTTTCATGGCGATACAGGTCAAGGTCTCGGCGCATCACATCAAACTGGATGGACGGCATTAATTGCAAACTTATTGTTGGAAATGGATGAAGAATGAGTTATTTCAATTTCATCTTTTTTTAACCGTTTGTTTAAGATTAGTTGATGAAAGAATTATCATCTCTATATTGTTTTCAAACAATTAGTAATAAATAATACTTAAAGATTTGTAATAATTTATATTTAGTGTATTTTCGGATTTCTTAACAACTAAATATGAGATTTTTCAGCACCTCATTCATTGCAATGCTGTTATGGTATTGCAGTAATGCACAAACAATCAATGTATCAGGGCAATGTATGACAGGTACAATCACCCTCACACAAATTTCAAATGTAAATGGAAAACCCGCTTATCAAGGTACAGGCACAGTTCAGGGATTTGCAGGTGTAACAGTAAGTATCTATTGGATTGGAGCCCCGGATAATGTTTGGGTCCTTGATTTTGATGGCCAGCCATATTATCAGAATGCTTGTAATTCCAGCGGTCCTTATGGAACTGGAAATGTTAGTTGTCCCTGGACGACTGTTCCGTCAACTTCTTGTACAGGTGGAGCAGCGTTATCAATTGCAGGTGTAGGTGTGCTACCTGTTAATTTGATAAGCTTTACTGCGAAAAAAGAAAATAAAGAAGTAATCCTTAATTGGAAAACTGCATCAGAAAACAACAATAAAGGTTTTGATGTACAGAGAAGTAAGGATGGCTTCAGTTGGATTTCACTTGGATTTATAAACGGTGCAATTAATTCTTCTTTGGAAAAAGAATATGTTTTCAATGACAAAGCTCCTTTATCAGGAAAAAATTATTACCGCCTTGCCCAACAAGATCTTGATGGCAACAAAACATATTCATCGATCGTAAATCTTGATTTTTCAACAACCGGTTATTACACATTAGGCAATAACCCAGGTAATGGTGTTTACAAATTAAATATCCTGTCTTCTCAATTATTTGAAGTAACGGTTCTTGATTTAACCGGTAAAAAAATACTAAGCACTACAGCAGGCGCAGGTGTACACCAGGTAGACATCAGTAATTATGCAGCTGGTACTTACTTCCTGAGGCTTACAAATGGAAACGTAACATTTACTGAAAAACTCATCAAACAATAAAGGATGATCAATAATAAAAACAGCAGAAGAAGCTTTTTAAGCAGCATTGCAGTTTTATCTGCGGGAGCTGCCTTAGGTTCACCGTCATCACTTTTTTCATCAGCAGGGGAAAAATCGACATTGGAAGAAAAGTGGAAAAAATTCTGGCAACTGCAAGGTGGAGAGTTGCACTTCAATCAAACTGCTATTCCTGATACAGCTGTAGATTCTGTTTGTAAAAATCATATATACCAGGCAGGGAAAATAGTTTATTTCCATAATGAAAATTTGCTTGCACAGCCAATCTGGATTTATTGGGGGAATAAAAAAACAAAGCCCGATGATGTGATTATTACATTTTTTACAAACAATAAAGAGTCGCAAAAAGTTTTCCGGATTAATTGTTTTGAACTTGACAGCCTTTATCATTTATCAGCAGAAAAGAATGAAAGGAATCTTGTATTACTGTTAAGAGAAGATGCAACTGCAGTTTCAGGAAAAAGCAGTGATGCAAAAAATAATATAACAATCAAAGCTGTTGTTCAGAAAGAAAGACCAGTAAAAATTTCAGCTTCATTTGCCGAGAAATCATTGACCATTGAAAGAAAATTTATTTATAACTGTTAAATTTTATTTTTTATGCCAGCATCCGATCAATTAATTGGAGAAATTTATATGGCGGGATTCAATTTTGCGCCACGTAATTATGCATTTTGTAACGGGCAGCTTTTATCAATTGCATCAAACACTGCTCTGTTTTCATTATTGGGAACAACTTTTGGAGGCAATGGAACCACAACATTTGCTCTGCCAAATATGCAAGGACGAGTTCCTATTGCAATGGGAAATGGCGCAGGTTTAACAACAAGAACTTTGGGTGAACTAGGGGGAACAGAAACTGTAACGTTAACAACGGCTCAAATACCAGCGCACACTCATCAGTTAATCGGCGTTTCTGATGCAGGTGATACTTCATCCCCTTCTGGTGCATACCCTGCAAATACAGGAGCTCTAGATAAAGAATACAAAACATCCGGAACTACTGTAGCTATGAATCCCGGAGCTATCTCAGCAGCAGGGAGCAGTCAACCTCATAATATTATGCAGCCGTACATTGTTTTAAATTTTTACATCGCATTATACGGTATTTTTCCAAGTCGTAACTAAATGTTTTTTGAATGAATAAAAATATGCCTGATTGGTGGAGGCAAACAGAACCACAATGGAAACAGGCTTTTGCAGAAACGATCTTCCGTCATTCAAACGAGCCAACTCCAGATGAGTTGGCTCTAGTTTATAATGCACCTGCTATAAGATTCGCCGGACCAACTGCATTCTTTCCAAATATGACATTTGAGCTAACAAATCTGTCAGGGGTCTTGGCATTAGCAAATCTTGAAACATTGGTTGTTATTAATCATAAAATTGAGAGTATAAAAGAGGTTAATACTTTTGAATCACTAAAAAGTTTGTTTTTACTTGGCAACCAGATTACAAGCCTTGAAGGAATTGAAAACTTAACCGGTCTCGAAATGTTATATGTACAGGACAACCTGATCGAATCAATAAAACCGGTTGAAAAATTACTTAATCTGAAGGAGCTGTATGTGAATGGAAATCGTATTTCATCCCTTGAAGGTTTAACTGAAATGCATGCTGAAAAGCTGGAGAAATTTTTCTGCAAGCCTAATGATTTGCTTAAGCAAAAAGAAATACTTCGTGTGGAAAGAGAATTGGGAATTAAATGCAGGGAAGTATAAACAGTTATTGCCATATTTTTCTCCGATATCATTAAGCTATAACAAAAGATGGATGCAGATACTGCACATAATTTAGAGAAGAGGGTTCCGTGGAAACTGAAAAGTTCCAACAATAAACTGTTGTGTGAATGGCTCTTTACAGGTGATAAAGAATTTACAGAACCCTTCTTTGATGATACAATCAACATCTGTAAAAGACTTTCTGAAAACAGAAAAGAGCAAATAATCAATACTGATCTCAATACCATTACAGAACAGAGCAGGAACACAGAAACGGCGTCCCCGGCTGCAATCATCTTTCATGTTTCCCGCTGCGGATCAACATTACTTTCACAATTGCTGAGTTGCGACAAAAGGAACATTGTTCTTTCAGAAGTTCCTTTTTTTGATGAGTTGCTTCGATTGCATTTTAAACAAAAGGATGTTGACTTCTCCGATATTGAAAATTATTTATCTGCATCTATCAGGCTATACGCACAAAAAAAAAGCATTTACTCAAAGTTCTTCTTTATAAAAACCGATAGCTGGCATTTGCATTTTTATGAGACATACAGGAAACTCTTTCCTTCTGTTCCATTTATACTTTTATATCGAAATCCTCTTGAAGTAATAGAATCACAGCAAAAGCAACGTGGATTACAGGCAATTCCCGGTATATTAGAACCCGAAATTTTTGGCTTTAGCAGAGAACGAAATAACATTGCTGATTTTGATGCATATATGGGTGATGTGCTGACGACGTATTTCAAAAAAACAATTGAAATAAAGGCAAAAGATACGATCGCCTTCTCCTTCAATTATTCTGAGGGAATACCAACTATTACGAGAAAACTCTATCAGTTACTTAATTTATCTCTTGATGCGAACATGGAAGAAATGATTAATAAACGTAGCCTTTACCATGCCAAGCACCCACAACAGGTTTTTACAGAGCAAATGAAGTTGAATAAAGTTCCTTCTTATCTTGAGCAAGCCTTTTTATTATTTCAGGAACTTGATAAAAACAAACATAATAACCGTTAGAAAAACTACAACTAATCTCTCAACCACTTAATCATTGCAGGATAAACAGGAAAGCCGCTTTGCGTATCAGTAGTCGTCATTCCCAACCATTGTAACACAGGCACACCAATATATCGTCCATCCTGGAAATTTTCTACAATGTTTAATCCTCCGCCTTTGTAGCCTTGCTCGTGAAAAACAAATACAGGGTCAATGTTCAGATAAATACAGGCAGCATAACTCCACGCAATAGCCATCATTTCTTCCGCAGGTGCATCATTCCGTTTTGCAATCAATGGGCCTTTAAGATTTTTTCTTTCTGCTGCGGGAACAACAGCTATATGACCAGCTTCATGCAAAATATCTCCGGGATATAAAAGCTTGTCTTTATCAATGATAATCTTACCGTTTTCAATTAAAAAACCAGGCAGGAAACAATCTTCATCATCCAGTTTTCGATAACAGGTTTCGATTCCTATTTCATTAAGAAAACCGATAATTTTTTCAAACCGTCCATCCTGTGTTATCATAATTCCTTTTCCATTTTGTTTGCCATTTCAATTGAGGTTTCTGTATTCATCAACCTGAGTTGCTGAATAATTTTTTCTTTCTCTTCTTTACTTATCGGTTGCTTTTTCTCTTCTGCAACATGCTTTTGCAGCAATAATGGATCAGCAAATAAATTTCTCATCCAGTCGTTCACCTTGCAATCAATTACAAGATGTACACGATCAGTATCTCCAAAATTATTCACCCTGTGTTTCAATGAAAGGTTCAAATACCAGCATTCGCCTTCCTGCATAATTATCCGTTCATCATCAACAAAAAATTCAACACCCGGATTGGTAAATACAGGAACATGTATTCTTGCTTCGCCTTCTTCATAACTCATTTCCTGATCCCTGTGCTCCTTAATAACAGCACCGGAATGCAGTTTCATTAAGCGTGCTGAAGTTTTTTCGCATTCAAAAAAATCAAGTACAGATTTTATGTAAGCACATTGATTCAGCAATGGCGTGTTTTGATACACATTTGCATTCTCTGAAGCGGTTGAATGAACTGCAATAATGTTATCAACACTTCCGCCAATAGAACGTAATGGCAAAATGCTCCAGTTTCCTTCGTAATATTTTGTGTTATAGTGTAGTTTCCAGAGTTGCCCCTCTAGTTGCGTAACCTCATCTTGCATTTTTTTAACATCAAACAGCTGTTTCAATTGGAGATATTTAAGCATCCGGAGCTTCTTTAGTAAGCAATGAAATTAATATTTCATTTGTAGAAGGAGGTTGGTTTTTCAAAAAGTTTTTTAGAAGTGTCGTAAGGAAATGATTGAATACCTGCCTGATCATCTCTTCTGCACAAATTTATTCACCACAGTATCAGAGGATTTCACCTGCAGAATATAGGTTCCTTTTTGGAGGTTACCGAGATTGCCGAGTTGAATATTGTTATTTCCAGCAGAAACTTCAAACTGGTTTGAAGACAATACCCTGCCAGCCATATCGCTGACAATGACTGTAACTATTTCTGATTTAATATCAGTCAAAATAAATTTTATATCCTGGTCAAATGGGTTAACAAGATTCAGCAGCTCCATTTTTTTAATGCCGCCGGAATAAAGTTCAACTACATCACTCATTTTGTAAGAACCATTTGCTGAAGTCATTTTCAAACGGTAAAAAACTTTATTAACGGGTTTTGTAACATCGTTAAACGAGTACCTGCTTTCATTCAATCCATTTTGTGCAGAACGAACTGTCCCGATTTTTTTAAAGCGTACGCCATCTTCACTTCTTTCAATGTCGTAATAAGAAATCTGTTCTTCGTTTTTTGCATCCCATGATATAACAGCACCGTTATCCTTTGCTTCCGCCTTCAATTTTATAATCTCTGCAAGCAGAATAACACATGCAGGTGGTACATTAATGGTAATCACATCTGTTGTATTATAAACAGCACAGGAAGAGTTGCTTAAATTAGAAAGTGATGTGGCAACTCTGATCCTGTATTTATATCCACTGATTGATTGCGTTGCAATAAATGATGGGTACTGAACCGTATCAATGTAATTGGGAGCAGCATAAGTGTAACTGAGCGTTTGTGGTGTTGGCGCTAAAGGTGCATTGTTCCAGGTTACACCATTATCGGTGCTTATTTCCCATTGGTAATAAGAATAGTTGTTGTAAAAAGTCTGAACAACCACTGATATATCAACCTGCGAATTATCACAATAAGTTGGATTTAATGTTGGTTTCATTTCCAATCCCGGCAGGCAGGTTGCAAACATCACATCATCCATTACCCAGTCGTTACCTCCGCCTCCCGGCGCATTATTCCTGATCACAATATTTAAAGAAGTTTGTGCAGCACCTGTTTTATATAAAAATCCTTTCTTCACCCATTGACCACTGTAATCAATATTTCCAGTTGTGTAATGATCCACTCCATCGATCTGGAAGGTAAGATTTGGTGAAACACCTGATGAATCAACTGTGTTTGGTATGGATGGCGATAGATAACTCTTAAATCCGGTTGTACCTGTACCTTTTCCCGAACTATCACAACTGCACCGGCGGCAAATATTCCTGAACCATGCAGAGAACTCATAATACGTATCTGGACAAAGACCGGTAACGGTTTGTTGTACTGCATTATTAATTCCATATGCAGCGTTTACCACGGCCATGTAACCCCCGGTTTGCCCCGGTGTTGTTGGTGCATTTCCTAAAAGTGGGTTTGATGCATTTGTATGATCACCGATAATATCCCAAAAACCAAACAACCTTGAAGGACTGCTGGGATATGGAAGCGAAGAATTAATTGTACCGTCGGTGCTGGTATTATTGGCAACTGTAAACATGCTGTCGTTTGGTCCAGATCCTGAAGTAAATGGTTGCCACTGGTAACCGGGTACCACTGTGCCTGCAGCGGGAGCAGGACTTAAATTTTGAGTTGTACCACTTCCAAAATTACCGCCATTGCCTGCAATAGAGTTGTTGCCTACTGAACTGCAAACAGGTAATGCCTCAGATACCATCACCGTCATTTTATTCAGCGGTTTTACAATACTCGGCAACGTTACTTCACTGGATGTGTTTGCAGTTTTATAACGGAATGCACCACCTGGAATATTAAATGTACTACCTGCTGCAGTATTTACATAAACCCTGTATGTAACCATGATAATACAGGTACTTCCATAGTTACTTGGCCTTCCGTTATTATAAATTCTGCAACCCGATGCAGGAGGCAATACATCAATTGGTGTTGATGCAGACACTGCATTGTAAGCGGCTGTTTGACCACCAGATCTTGATAAGCTTCCAAGATTTACACGGATAATGCCACCGCTGTAAACAGCTTCATCATCACTACCGGCATCTGTCAACAATCCTGTTGGATGTAATGGCGTCCCATAAACAAGGCCTTCATTTGTTGAAAAGCGGATTGAGTTTGCTTTGTAAGTTGTACCAGCAGGTAATGTATCATTATAGCGGGCAAAATAAACACTTGAGCCGGAAACAGAAAACACAGCTCTTATTTCAAGTTCATTTCCGTTTTCAACTACACCACCTGTTGGCTTGCTGATATTGATGTAACTTTTACCCGCCTGAATTTTTAATTGAGCTGAAACCGTATTGAAATAAGCACACGAACTTATGAAAGCCAGCAGAGCTACAAACCATGTTGAAGTTTGTTTCATAAGATCGGATTTAAAATAGTTTTTCGGGGGACAAATTATCCCACAGTAAATACAAATTTAGCCCAGCTAAGGTTTGCAGACAATAGACATTAGCACTAATATTCATGTCATGTTTAATTGAGTGTTTTTAAGTGTTTCTTATTAGAAACAAGCTGGTTTTATGCTCAATTTTAAATGCCCCCGTCCGTTGCAGGGTTTGCCATTTAAAAAAAAGAAAGTCGGGTTAGTAACACAATAAAATAAATTTGAAACAGGGATAACCCTACTCCTGATTAACACAAGCATCAATGACCAAAAGAAAATTGATTTTACCTGCGTTTATTATTGTGAAATTTATTTTGCAATACAGCTTAATCAATCCAGCTTATGAATTACACAGGGATGAGTTTCTTCACCTTGACCAGGCAAAACATTTAGCATGGGGTTATTTATCTGTACCGCCATTTACTTCCTGGATTTCTGCTCTTGTTTCGTTATTGGGCAACGCTGTTTTCTGGATTAAATTTTTTCCTGCACTGTTTGGCGCATTAACAATCCTCGTTGTCTGGAAAATTATTGAAGAATTGGGTGGAACCCTGTTTGCCTTAGTGTTGGGATCAACAAGCGTACTGCTGTCGGTTTTACTGCGCATCAATATTCTTTATCAGCCCAACTCGTTTGATATTTTATGCTGGACGGTTTTTTATTTTATCCTTGTTAAATACTTTAAAACCGAACATTACAAATGGCTGTATGCAGCTTCCGTTGTTTTTGCTCTAGGATTCTTAAATAAGTATAATCTTGTTTTCCTGTTGATTGGATTTGCACCTGCAATACTTATCAGCAAGCAGCGAAATGTCTTTGTGCAGAAACATTTTTATGCTGCTGTTTTACTTGCACTGGTTTTAATTTCTCCGAATATCATCTGGCAGTATCAAAATAATTTCCCTGTTGTTCATCACATGAAGGAATTAGCGGCAACTCAACTGGTGAATGTTAAACGTTCTGATTTCTTAATGAACCAGCTTATGTTTTTTACCGGTTCGCTGATTGTAATTCTTGCAGCATTGATTGGACTTTTGGTTTACAAACCATTCAGAAATTATCAATCATTTTTCTGGGCATTTGTTTTTACACTTGCCGTGTTCACTTACCTGAAGGCGAAAGGATATTACGCCATCGGGCTTTACCCGGTTTACATTGCTTTCGGTTCGGTTTATCTCTCGGTTGTTTTAAAAGAGGGATGGAAAAGATATTTACAACCTGTGTTGTTAGCATTGCCCGTGTTGTTTTTTATACCGTTGTACTCCATCGGGTTTCCGAACAAAACACCGGAATATATTCTTGCACATTCAGAAAAATACAAAGCGTTTGGTTTGCTGAAATGGGAGGATGGAAAAGATCACAACCTTCCGCAGGATTTTGCTGATATGCTTGGCTGGAAAGAACTGGCGCAGAAAACCGACAGTGCTTATGCTGCACTTGCAACTAAAGGAAAAACACTTGTGCTCTGTGATAACTATGGACAAACAGGTGCTATAAACTTTTACAGTAAACAAAACATAAAAGCTGTTTCGTTTAATGCAGATTATATCAACTGGTTTGATTTATCGGAGAGGTATGACAACCTGATCCGCATTAAAGAAAAAAAGGACATTGAAACGGAGCTGCAGAAAACCTCGCCTTATTTTCAAAACTCATTTATTGCCGGTTCGGTTACCAACAGCAATGCCAGGGAATTTGGTACAACTGTTTTTGTTTTCGCCGGTGCTAAAATTGACATCAGGGAAAGACTTAAAAAGGAAATCAGCGAACGAAAAAACGATCACTAAACTTACTGCTGCCGAAGAGTGCGACGCCAATGCAGCTGAACAATGTGCTTCGGCCGGCTACATAAAATTCCTCTTGCATCAATTTGTTTTTAACGTACGTTTGTTGCACTAAAAAATCAATTATTTATGAAGAAGATTCTAATAACGGTTGTATTAGCCCTTTCGCTATTACGCAGCTATGCCGATGAAGGTATGTGGTTGCCGCTTTTACTTGGCGAGCAGGTGTACTCAGAAATGCAGAAAAAAGGATTAAAGCTTACCAAAGACCAGTTGTACAACATCAACAAAGCATCGCTGAAAGATGCCATCATTATTTTCGGCAATGGTTGTACCGGCGAAATTGTAAGCAGCCAGGGTTTGATATTCACCAATCACCACTGCGGATATGATGCAATTGCAACTGCATCAACTGTTGAACACAACTACCTGCGTGATGGATTTTATGCAAAAAGTCAGCAGGAAGAAATCCGTTCAGCCATTACTGTACAGTTTCTTGTACGTATTGACGATGTAACCAAAGAAGTAAACGATTCGCTTGGTACTTTATTGGGAAGAGCAAGAGCAGACAAACAAGCTGCTGTACTTGCTGCTATCAACAAGCGCTTATCAAAAGCTGATGAGTTTATTGAATGCCGTGTTAGTCCGTTGTTTAAAGGCAACCAGTTCCTCGCATTTATTTACCAACGTTACAAAGATGTTCGTTTAGTTGGCGCACCACCAGAAAGCGTAGGTAAGTTTGGTGGCGATACTGATAACTGGGAATGGCCACGCCATACCGGTGACTTCAGCATTTTCCGTGTGTACATGAGCAAAGACGGAAAGCCTGCTGAATACAGCGAAGCAAACGTTCCGCTTAAACCAAAATATTTCTTACCTGTATCTATTCGTCCGTTGAAGGATGGTGATTTTGCAATGATCTGGGGTTACCCCGGCAGCACTAACCGTTACGAAACTTCATTGGGTGTAAATCTTTCAATTGACATCAACAACCCAACACTTGTTAAACTGCGTGATGTACGTTTGAAATACATGTTTACTGAAATGCAGAAAGATGCCGGTACCAAACTGAAACTTGCCAGCAACTATGCAAGTGTTGCCAACTACTGGAAGTTTTATGATGGTGAAACAAAACAGTTGTTGAAATATGATGTAGCCGGACAAAAGAAAAAAGCAGAAGCTGAATTCATTAACTGGGCAAAAGGAAAACCTGAATATGAAAACATTTTTCCTGAATGGGAAAAAGTGTATGCAGCATGGCGTCCTTATGCCAAGCACCGTGTTTACATGAACGAAGGTATTTTTGGTTCACCGCTTATTGCTTATGCAGCATCACTCATTCAGCTGGAAGCTGCATTGGTAAAAACAAGTGCAACAAAAGATGATGTAACAAAAGCTGTGAATGCTGCAGTTGAAGCACGCAAAGGATTTTTAGAAGATCATGATTTACCAAGCGATCAGAATATTCTTGGAGCAGTATTGCAGATGTTTTATAACGATATTCCGAAAGAGCAATACCCAATTGGTTTCTTTGAAGGTGTGAAAGGAAGCTTTGGCGATTTGAAAGATGAAGCAACATGGAAAGCTTATGCTGCTTCTGTTTTCAAAAACACCATGATCCTGAACGATGAAAAATGGAATGCATTTGTTGCAAATCCTGAAGCTGTAAAACTGCAGGAAGATCCGGCATTTGTTATTGCAAGTGCTTTCTTTAAAAACTACAGTGTTAAGTTCATGCCACGCTTCCAGGAATTCACTATCAAGAATAATGATCTTGGCCGTTTGTACCTGAAAGGAATTCTTGAAATGAATCCTGCAAAGGCTAAGAAAATGTATCCTGATGCTACATTCACTATGCGTGTTTCTTATGGTAATGTAAAAAGCTATGTGCCAAGAGATGCGGTGAAGTATGATTATGTAACCACATCAAAAGGCTTGCTTGAAAAATACAAAGCCGGTGATTATGAATTTGATCTTCCATCAAAACAAATTGATTTGCTGAAGAAAAAAGATTTTGGTCAGTATGGTGATAAGCAACGTGGTGAACTGGTAATTGGTTTTATTACCACTAATGACATTACCGGTGGTAACAGTGGTTCGCCTGTTATTAATGGTAATGGCGAATTAATTGGTCTTGCTTTCGATGGTAACTACGAAGCATTAAGTCATAAAATGGCTTTTGACAAAGATCTCAACCGCACCATTTGTGTTGACATCCGTTATGTATTGTGGTGTATTGACAAATTGGGTGGTGCATCAAACATCATCAAGGAACTGAAGCTGATGAAATAAGCATTCAAACGTTACTGATAAAGATAAAAGCCCCGACGTAGCGTCGGGGCTTTTTGTTGAGCAAACTTTTTCAACTTATGTTTGGTTATCGCATCATCATTTGATCAAGAGCTACGTAATGCCTGCCATTGGTATTGTCTTTCCAGATACAGTAACGTGTGGGATAATTTGTTCCTGATGGAGAAAAATACATTGGCTGACGATATGGTTTAAGAACAGTTCCACCACCTGCAAGTGTTGCAAGTGTAATCATTGGTTCAACAAAAGTTACTGCACCATCATAAGATCCATAAATAAATGTATGAGTGAAATCGGCATGCTGAGGACTGGCCGGTGGTTGAATTTCGGGCGACAAAAGATCAATCCAGTGCGAGCCCATCATTGGCACACCTCCTCCTGGATTAAAATATAAATCAGGAATAAAACCAGCCGGCGGAAAAATATTAAACTTAACAGGATCGGTTGTGTTCATCACTTCTTCGTGCGATACTTTATAAAAGTGAAAATCAAAATGCGGCACATCATAAACATGTGGCGGTTCATGACCCATCACATTCCAGTTCACCATAATGTGCTTAAACGGTGTAACATCCATTGCCTTTTGATGCAACATAAGAATATACGTAGCTGCCATGTGATCTTCAGGATCAGTTGGCAAACCGGATAAAGCACCATCTGTCATTTCAACTCCAATGGCAAGCGGCACTCCGCTGTGTGTTATATTAATCCATGAACGTACACGTCCGTTTCCCATTTGTACCTGCGGACCATAAAATGTATTGTACTTTTCATCGTTCCTGCTTACAACAATGGAAGATGATGGCAACATATCTCCCGACATGGTAATGATATGTGTATCATTTTCAGGTAAAGGAGCATCGACTTTTACGGCCTGGTTTATCACATTTCCATCAGAGCTTTTTTTACAAGAAAAGAAAGTGGCGCTGACGAGAAGCAATAAACAGAACACTTGAAAAAGTTGCTTTTTCATGTTTGTTTGTTTTTAAAATTTACAATTGGTTACGCTTTCAGCAGGCACATAAGGAGATGTGAGATGGCAGCCTGAAGTATGTGGTTGGTTACTGCAGCCAAAGTCATCGCCATTGTTTCAATCAGATGTAGTTCGTAAAGCAAATAAAAAGTTATGCATTGTTTAAGCGAATTGCAAGCAATGAAATGTATATTTTTAACTGTAAAGTTTAAAGCCGATTGACTGATTCATTAACTTCATTCTATGGCACAGCTAATTACTTCTGTTGAAATCTACAAACTCTCTGTTCCGCTTAAACAACCTTTTGTTATATCGCTTGGTCCGCAATACGATGCTGACAATGTTGTAGTGAAGATCAACACACAACAAGGGATCAGCGGTTGGGGCGAGTGCAGTCCATATATGAGTATTAATGGTGAAAGCATGGACACCTGTTTTATAGTCGGGCAATATTTAGCCAAAGCATTAAAAGGAAAAGATGCATTGGATATTGAAGCCAGCACAAAAGCAATGGACTATGTTATAACACGTAACGAAAGCATTAAAAGTGCATTTGATATGGCGTTGTATGATATTGCTGCACAACATGCACAGCAACCTTTGTATAAATTCCTTGGCGGAAATAAAAACAAAGTAATTACAACCGACATGACTGTTGGCCTGGGCTCACCGGAGAAAATGGCAGGTGAAGCATTGCAGTACAAGAATGAAGGTTTTCCTTTTATTAAAGTTAAGCTTGGCACAACTACTGAAGATGATGTTGCAAGAATAAAGGCTATTCGTGCAGCTGTTGGCAATGAACTTCCATTACGAATTGATGCCAACCAGGGATGGAGTGTTGAAACAGCAATTGCAACATTAAATGCGTTAAAGGAATTTGATATTGAACATTGTGAGGAACCGATTGCCAAATGGAATTATATGGAACTGCCTGTTGTAAGAAAAAACAGTCCCATAAAAATCATGGCCGATGAAAGTTGTTTTGATGAGCATGATGCAGAACGTTTGGCAAAACTGGATGCAGTTGATTATTTCAATATTAAACTTGGAAAGAGCGGCGGCATTTACCGTGCAATGAAGATTGTTGAAGTTGCTAAAGCAAACAACCTGAAACTTCAGGTGGGATGTTTTATGGAAAGCCGTTTGGCAATTACAGCTTTAGTTCATTTTGCTTACAGTAGTGATCTGATTGTGCATTATGACTTAGACACACCTTTAATGCTGAAAGAAGATCCTGTAATTGGAGGAATGATCTTTAAAGAAAACGGCGTGGTTGAAATTGATGAAGCATTTGGAACAGGTGCAACGATTGATGAAAATTTTTTGAAGAAATGCGAAAGTGTAGTTATTTGAACCGTTGAACTATGAAACTATTTGCTTTTCCTCTAACAGAACTGGAGTTTGTTGGCAACAAAAAACCTTATGACTACTTTAATATCATTAACGAAAAGTGTGAAAAAGAAGCCTGGCATGATCTTCCTCTCTTGAGAGGCGAACTTTTATCCACGGAGCCATTGCAATATAAATTTTACAGTGATTTTTTCCCGAACAACAAAGTACCCCAGTCGTTTAAAACAAGCATAACTGTTACATTAGTAAGTTCAGCAGCAGGGACAAGATTTATCATTAAAACAAAAGCCGGCGTTCCTTTTTGGATACTCAGCAGTATTTTTTCGTTTACATTCTTACTTGAAGTATACAAAGCGATTTTTGAAAAGCACAATATCGGGAGCCTGTTTTCTCCGGCAATATTTATTGTTGCTTTTTATTTTCTAGAATTATATATCCTGAAAAGGTTAATCAGGAATTTCAGAAATGAAGTTCAGGCTTAATCAATTCCCATCTTTCCATCGCCATAAATGAATACAGGCATAGGTTCTGTATGGCTTCCATTTTTCAGCTACTTTATGCATCTGTTCATACAGGATCTTTTTATTTGAATGATCAAGCTTATACAACTTCGTCATTGCTTGCTGAATGCCCAGATCATCAACCGGGAATACATCTTCGTGCTGCAATGAAAACATCAGGATCATTTCAGTTGTCCATTTTCCTACACCTTTTATCTGTGTCAGTTTTGCAATTACATCTTCGTTGCTCATTTTATACAACTGTGCATCTGTGATTTTCTCCTCAATAAAAAAGCGGCAAACGTTATGTACATAGTTTGTCTTGGCATTACTTAAACCAATACTGCGTAATGTTTCAAACGGTGTATCAATAATCTGCTGAGCGGTTGGTTCTTTCTTTCCATATAGCGCAAGAAACCGGCTATAAATAACTTCGGCCACTTTTGTTGAAAGCTGCTGACTCATGATAGAAGCGCAAAGCCGTAAATAAATTTTTTTCCGCTTTTCCAGCACAAGGGCATCCTGCTCCTCAAGCACCTTCCTGAGTTTTTTGTCTTTACACAAATGCTGTATGTACTCCATTACTGATTGGTTTAATGAATTAGCTGCGTAACATTTTCATTACAATTTATTCATTCTTCCTTAATTCAAAAGCAATAATCAGTTAACAGTTGGTTTCAATCTTTGTGAAACCCTTTACGGTGAAGACGTATTATAAAACAATTATCCTGTCCGATATCCATCTCGGCATCCGCAATTCACGGGTAAAAGAAGTGGTAGACTTTCTTAGTGAGCACAAATGCGATACACTCATTCTCAATGGTGACATTATCGACGGATGGCAGTTAAAAAAATCAGGTGAGTGGAAAAAGAAACATACTGCTTTTTTCCGCATCATCATGAAGTACATGCATAAGTACCAAACAAAAGTGATTTACCTGCGTGGCAATCATGACGATTTTCTCGATGAAATTCTTCCTTTCAACTTCGGACAGTTTATGATCAAACGGCATCATATCCTGCAAAGCAGTTCAAAAAAATATTATGTAGTGCATGGCGATATATTTGATACTGTTACAACAAAACTAAAATGGCTTGCAAAACTCGGTGATGTTGGATATACGTTCCTGCTATGGCTCAACCGTTATTATAACCAATACCGTTCAAAAAGAGGATTGCCTTATTACTCACTTTCGCAGGTGGTGAAAGCAAAAGTAAAATCAGCTGTTTCATTTATTTCTGATTATGAAGAACAGCTTTGTGCTGTTGCTGCTGTCAACAAATGCGATGGCGTTATTTGCGGGCATATTCACCAGGCTGCAGATAAAACCATCAACAACATTCATTACCTCAACAGTGGCGATTGGGTTGAAACCATGAGCGCCCTTGTTGAAACAGAAAACAATGAATGGAAAATAATTTACTACAACGACTGGCTGAAAGAAACAACAGCCGTCGTTACTGCTTCAGAACAAACTGCAACCATTCCTTCTGCTTTTATTCCAAACTTAATTTCCAACTAATATGAGCAAAACGTTTGTATTTGCGGTACAGGGCGAGGGGCGTGGACATTTAACACAGGCAATTGCTGCTTATGAAATGCTTACTTCTTACGGTCATAAAGTTGCAGCTGTATTAATAGGAAGCAGCGACAGGAGACAGGTTCCTGATTTTGTAAAAGCACGGATTAAAGCGCCACTGATTAATATTCACAGTCCGAATTTTGTTACAGATAAAAACAATAAGTCGATCCGCATTGGTAAAACGATCAGTAAAAACCTCCAGCAATGGAAGCGGTTTCGTCAAAGCATGAACATAATCAGGAAGCAGGTAGATGAACTTCAGCCGGATATCCTTTTGAATTTTTATGAACCACTGATCGGGCTTTGTTCCTTATTTCAGCCACTCAATACTAAAATCATTTCTGTTGCACACCAGTTTGTTTATCTCCATCCTGAATTTAAATTTCCTGAAGGAGGAAATAAGATTGACAGGTTCGCTATAAAAAAGTACACAGCATTAACTGCAACCGGTTCTGAAAAATTACTGGCGCTTTCGTTCTATCCATTCAAACAACAGTTTTATAAAAACATGATTGTGAGTGCTCCGCTGCTGCGTAAAGAAATCGGAGAACAGAAATTATTTAAAGGCGATCATTTGCTGGTGTACATTCTCAACTCCGGTTACATGCAGGAAATTATTAACTGGCATAACCAGCATCCTGAAATAAGCATTCATTGTTTTACCGATAGCAAAACGGTAAAAGGCAAATGGCATTTTGACGATACGCTTTGTTTTCACTCACTCGACGATCAGAAGTTTCTGCAGTACATGGCTACCGCAAAAGCGTTGGTTACAACGGCAGGTTTTGAAAGTGTGTGCGAAGCCATGTATTTGGGAAAACCGGTTTTAATGGTTCCGGTAAAAGGGCATTTTGAACAATGGTGTAATGCAAGAGATGGAGACAAAGCCGGTGCAGGAATTTATGCAGATGGTTTTAATCTTGACTTACTGCTGGATTATCTTCCTTACTATGAAAATAAAAGCAATGAATTTATACAATGGTGCAGGCAAACAAGGTATTTAATGATGCTTTGCTTTGCAGAAGTGTTACATCAGCAGGCGGAAGATCATTTTCCCTTTTCGCCGGCAATGACATAAAAAAAGCGGCAACTGTAACACAGCTGCCGTTTTGTATCGTTCAACTACAAGTTATAAACTGTAACTCATTCCACCATCTTTTTCATCTTTCAGCTGAACACCCATTTCAGCAAGCTGGTTGCGGATTTTATCGCTGGTTGCAAAGTCTTTTCTCGCCTTTGCATCTTTACGTAATTCAATCAATATCTGCATCACCGCTTTAAACTTGCTGCTGTCTTCAGCACTCACATTCTTCAATCCAAAAATATCTTCAACAAACGTTTTCATCTGCGATTGCAAGAATGCAAGCGTTTCACTGCTTAAAGCATTTGATGCAATGTGTTTGTCCTTCAATCCATTTATTACAGGAACAAGTTCAAACATATTTGCCAATGTTTTCGCTGTGTTGAGATCATCATTCATAAACTCATCGAATTCTGTTGCAAGCTGTTTCACTTTTGCATCAAGTTCTTTATCCGCAGCGTCCTGTTTGCTTACTTCCAGCTTCATCAGCCATTCGTATGCTTCCCACAAACGTTTCAATCCTTTTTCTGCACCCTGCAATGCTTCATTACTGAAATCAAGAGTGCTGCGGTATTGCGTTTGCAGAATAAAGAAACGCACCGTCATTGGATGATATGCTTTTTCAAGAATAGGATGATCGCCACTGAAGAGTTCCGTTAACTTAATAACGTTGTTGTAACTCTTGCCCATTTTTTTACCGTTAATGGTGATCATGTTATTATGAATCCAGTAACGTACAGGCGATGTGTGATTGCAGATAGTACTTTGTGCTATTTCACTTTCATGATGAGGAAACAGCAAATCCATACCACCGCCGTGAATATCAAACTGTGCACCTAAATATTTTGTTGCCATTGCCGAGCATTCAATATGCCAGCCGGGGAAACCAATACCCCAGGGACTTTTCCAGCGCATGATATGTTCAGGTGCAGCATTTTTCCATAAAGCAAAATCGGCACGGTCTCTTTTTTCATCCTGACCTTCCAGTTCTCTTGTTGTTTCAAGCAAATCATCAATCACTCTTCCGCTCAGCTTTCCGTAATCGTGGCTGGCCGCATATTTTTTTACATCAAAATAAACTGAACCATTTTTTACATATGCATAACCGGCTTCAATAATCTGTTCAATCATTCCAATCTGTTCAACAATATGTCCTGTTGCTGTAGGTTCAATTGTTGGAGGAATGGTGTTGAACTGATCCATTGCCCAATGAAACAGGTTGGTATACTTCTGCACCAGTTCCATTGGTTCCAGTTTTTCCAGTACTGCTTTTTTGGAAATTTTATCTTCTGCCTCTCTTCCTTCTTCTTCAAAATGACCGGCATCGGTAATGTTGCGCACATAACGAACCCTGTAGCCCATATGTGTGAGATAACGGTACAATACATCAAACGTTATATACGGGCGGGCATGACCAAGATGGCTTTCGCCGCTAACGGTTGGTCCGCACACATACATACCCACATGGCCGGGTGTGATGGATTCAAAAACTTCTTTCTGGCGTGTAAGAGAATTATAAACTTTTAACTGCGACATAAATTATGAATGATTGGAAATGAAGAATTGTTGTTAATGGAGATCCGGTTGCTTAATCAGCAACAACAGCAACAACAATATTGTGAGAATGTCTTCATTGAAACAAAGATAGTATTTCCGCCGGTTTATTCGGGCAAATTAAAATCGGCAATAACGGGGTTATGATCACCGGGCGATGGGCGCACAATTTTTATTTGCTGTACAGCTATTGCTTTGCTGTGCAGGATATAATCAATACGAAGTGTGGGCGAAAGAAACTGGAAGGTGGGACCAATACCTGCACCTTTTTCAGTAAACACATCTTTTAAACCGCTTCTGATTTTTTGATAGGCGTAAGAATTTGGCACATCATTCATATCGCCGCAAACAATTACCGGGTATGGACTTTTATTTATTTCTTCCTTTACTTTCTTTGCCTGTTCTGCACGAAACAAATATGCCGTTCGCATTTTGCGGATGATATTCCTGCCGTTATGATTTACTGTTTCGGCATCCTGTTCATCAATGTTTTCAATAAAATCATAATCCTTATTTACAAAGTGCATGCTTTGTAAGTGAATATTAAAAAACCTGATGGTATCGTCTCCGATTTTAAGATCGGCACGTAAAAATGTTTGATTGTATTCTTTTTTACTCTGCACTTTTTCCCAGCTGAGAATAGGATAGTTGGAAAACAGTGCCACACAAAAAGGGTGGTAACGTTCTTTATGCGGGGCAGGATAAGTATGTACACCAAAAGCCCGGTCGTTAGCTGCCACAACATATTTGTACCCGAGTTTTTTCTTCACTTTATCAAGCGAAATTTCAGAATTACTGTCTAACGAAAACACAAACTCCTGCACCGATAATACATCTGCTTTAAACGAACGTACTGTACGCATCATATCATCATCAAGCTTGCCGTTGTTTTCATAAAAATTAAACAAGTGCGTATTCCATGTGGCAATACGTAATGTGCTGTCGGTTTTCGCCTGCAGTTTTCCGGGAAAGTGCATACCAACGGCATTGCTGATTAATCCCCAGCACAATAACAGAGAAACAACAGGGATCAACGCCAGCTTTGGCTTTACAATTAACCAAAACACAAGAAAGAGTGCCTGTATCAACAGGAAAAAAGGAAACATTAAAGCCAGCAGGTTAATAAACCAGGAAATACCCTGGCTGGTGTAAGGCAGCACATACAGCAAAAGCATACACACTGTTACACAAACATTGCTGGTAACAATGAAACGTTTTGTGACTTTGCGGATAAATCCTGCCATGAGTAATTACAATGTTTCGTTTTCAGCAGCTTTTTTCAAAATGTCTTTTTCATCCTGAGTCAGCGATTCGTATCCTTTTTGACTGATCTTGTCTAAAATTTCATCCACCTTCTGCTGTGTAATATTGGGTTTGCGTATAAACGGCTGTTGACCTTTACTATTATTAGAAGCGATTTTCTTTTTCAGCTTCTTCGTTTTGTTTTTTTTTGACGGATTGAATAAACTGTTCATCCAGTTATAACTGTTGTGCAACCAGTTACTCCAGTCAACTCCTGATCGTAATTGTTTCATATACACAAAGCCCATTACTGCACCTCCTGCATGTGCCAGAACGAAAGGAAAACCGTTACCTGCAACACCTGCAAGATCAATCACCACATATACCAATGTAAGAATCCAGATGGGTATACCCCCTCCAATCATAGGAAAAATTCTGAACTGTGGTGCAGTTACCGTTGCTGCAATGGCAATGGCAACAACACCTGCACCGGCACCGCTGTATGTATAATCAATATGCCTGAACTGCGGCAGTTGTGAAGAAGCAAGAAATAATACTGCAGCAGCAATACATCCATATAAAAAAACAGGAATGATATGACGGTTACCTGTAAGATCCTGCAGCAAATAACCAAAGGCCCAGAGAAAAAGCATATCGCCAATCAGTGTCCAAACCTTTACCTGGCTGATGAAGTGTGTAAGGATTACCCACGGGCGGAAAAGCAATGTTTTAAAATCGGCTGGTAACACAAACCAATCGTAGATATTGGTGCGGTACAACGATTCATACAATTCCTTATCATAAGTAAGCTGGTAAACAATTTTCAAAAACATCAGTATAATAAACATCAGCACATTGATGATGATAAGCATCATCAATGAATCGCCATCCTCACCAAACCTGATTTTACTTTTATATTCTGCCTGCTGATAACTCATGATGAAAAATCCTTTTTAATAAAACGTTCTTCTGTTGTTTTTGTTCCAGTAAAGTACTAATAAAAATCCGATGAGTGCACCGCCCAGGTGAGCGAAATGTGCAACATTGTCACCTGCAATCCTGTATAATCCACCGAATAAATCAATTAAAATATAAACAGGAATAACATACTTTGCTTTTACCGGAAAAGGAATAAACATAATGTACAACTGTGTGTTGGGGAACAGCCATGCAAATGCAGCCATAACACCCATAATTGCACCTGAAGCACCAAGCGCCTGGTAGTTGTACATAAAATATTCAATCAACTGCTGTTTTGAAACACCTTCCTGCAAGGCAATTGCACTTTTTGCAAATTGTTCTGCACTGAATGGAATTGTTAATTCAACACAAACAGAAGCACCTATTCCGCAAACAAGATAAAACAACAGGAATTTTTTGCTTCCCCAGAACCTTTCAAGTATTGAGCCGAAAATATAGAGGGCAAACATATTGAAAAGAATATGCCCGAAGCCTCCATGCATAAACATATTTGTAACCAGCTGCACAGGTTTAAATGCCGGCGATTTGTAGTAATGTAAAGAGCCGAGCTCTGTTAAATCAACCTGCTTAACAATAATCTGCGCAAGAAACACAATTGCATTAATAATAATAAGATTAAACACAATTGGAGATTCTCTCTGTGTGCGATTGCCGGAAGTAAAATAACTCATATCACAAAATTAAACTTCTGTTTTAACTCTCAATGTTAATGCTGCTACATTTTCAATATGATGTGTGTGCGGAAACATATCAACCGGCTGCAATTGTTCAACCACATATTTTTCATTGAGCAGTTGCAGGTCTCTTGCCTGTGTTGCAGGATTACAGCTGACGTAAACAATTCTCGGCGCTTCAATTTCAAGCAGCTTCCGTACTAATTTTTCGTGCATGCCTGCACGTGGCGGATCAGTAATGATCACATCGGGTTTACCATTTGCTGCAAAAAACTCATCATTACAAATATCAATTACATCGCCTGCATAAAACGATGTGTTGGAAAGACCATTCATTGCTGCATTTTCTTTTGCATCTTCAATTGCTTCGGCGACTGTTTCAACGCCGATGATTTTTTTAGCACCCTTGCTGCAAAAGATACCAATGCTTCCTGTTCCGCAATAAAGATCATACAACACTTCATTGCCGGTAAGCCTGGCAAAATCTCTTGTAACCTTGTACAATGCTTCGCCCTGTTTTGTATTTGTTTGAAAAAATGATTTGGGACCAATCTTAAATACAAACTCTTCCAGCTTTTCAGTTACATACCCGCTGCCGAAATATGTTTGCGGCTGCAGATCATAAATACTGTCGTTCCATTTGGGATTGATGGTATACAGCAACGTGGTGATTTCAGGAAATTCATGGATCAATGCGTTGAATAAAATTTCCCTGTTGGCTGCATCTTCGTAACCAAATGTAATGTTCACCATTACTTCGCCCGTTGTTGTCATACGGAAGATCATGGTACGCAGCCAGCCTTCGTGTGCTTTAATATCGTAAAAAGAAAAGTTGTGCTTTTTTGCAAAGTCTCTTACAAAATTCCTGATGGCATTGTTTGGTTCCTGCTGCAGGTAACAGGTTTCAATATCAATCACCTTATCAAAAATCTTTGGCACATGATAACCTAATGCGCCGTCCAAAGGCAGTGTATATTCAACCTGTGCTTCTTCTGCTTTCCGTTTCTCCTCATCTCTTTTTGACAGCTCTTCTCTTGTTAAATAGCGTTTGGTGCTGAACGTATATTCCAGCTTATTGCGGTAATACTTTGTTTGTTTTGATCCCACAATGGGCAACATGGCGGGCAATTCAATCCTGCCAATGCGTTTCAGGTTCTGCTCCACTTCACGCTGCTTGTACTCAAGCTGCTTTTCGTAAGGTAGCATTTGCCATTTGCATCCTCCGCACAATCCAAAATGTTCGCAAAAGGGAGTAGTACGCTCTGCAGCATATTCATGAAAACGTACAGCCTTGCCTTCGGCCCAGTCTTTTTTGCTTTTGCCCAGCTGCACATCAATAATATCGCCGGGAACGGCACCTTCAATAAAAATTACTTTCCCATCTACACGGGCAATGGATTTTCCTTCAGCTGCGTAATCTTCTACTTTTACGCTTTCCAGTATTCTGATTTTGTTTTTTTTCCTCACGGCGCAAAGGTAACATTCCATCCCTTTGCAAATAGTTAACAGCAGTAGAAAGCTTTTTGAATAACTTTACTGTTCTGTGATTATGAAAAAAACGCTTCTTTTTTTCCTTCTTGCAATCGGCAGTAAGCTTGCTGTTGCACAGGGCTACCAGATAACCATTCAATACAAACCCGTTAAAAACGGGTATCTCTATCTTGGCTATTATTTTGGCGATAAGAAATATGTAAAAGATTCTGTGCTCATTCAGCCGGATGGAAAAGTTGTTTTTGCTGATAAAGAGCCGCTGGTTGGCGGTTTGTATATTGTAGTTGATCCCGCCAAGAAACAATTCTTTGATGTATTGATTGATAAAGAGCAAACATTTTCCATTAAGATCGATACAGCAAATTTTACCATTGCAAAAATTACCGGTTCATCCGAAAACAATTATTTAGAAGCCTACAAAAAAGCAACAGCACTTTATTTCAAAGATTTCCAGAACTGGCAAACCAGTCTTTCGCTGGCAAAAACAGCAGGAGATAGTGCCATTATTCAAAAAAAGATGAACTATGCCGGAAATCTTTCGCAACACTGGCGTGATAGTTTTTCGCTGGCACATCCGCAAAGCTATCTTACGCTTTTATTCCGTTTAATGAAAGAGCCGCAATATAAAATTGCAGGCGCAAAAACAAAGCAGGACAGCCTCAACGCTTTTTACAATTACAAAAAACAATACTGGCAGGACATTTCGTTTGCAGATGAACGATTGCTGCGTACACCCATGTTTGAGCAACGTCTCAACCGTTATTTCGAAACAGCTGTTTACCTGCACCCTGATACGGTGAAGCTTGAACTCGACAAATTCATTTTAAGCAGCCGCAGTAACAAAACCATGTTCAAATACTTCATCAACAAATTCACCAATGAGTACATGAACCCGAAGTATATGGGCTTTGATGTGGTGTTTCTTCATTTGTTTGAAAAATATTACCAACCCGGCGATGTTGACTGGCTGGAGAAAAAAGACCGGGATTTAGTGTACAACCGGGCTTACAGTTTGATGGGAAATATCATTGGCGAACCGGCAGCCGATCTGAACATGCTTGACACATTGGATAAAAAGATGAATCTTTATGCGGTGCAATCACGTTACACCCTGGTGGTTTTCTGGGATCCTGATTGCGGGCATTGCCAGGAGCAGGTTCCAAAACTCGACAGCCTTTACCGCAATAGATGGAGGAAGTTAGGCGTTAAAGTAGTAGGCATTCTAACAGATACTGTGCGTACCGATTATGCAAAAATGCCGCTGGTAAAGCTGAACTGGATGAATTATATAAAAGAACACAGGCTGGAAGACTGGGTGCACCTGTATCAAACACCGCAAATGAGAGATGCAGAAATAAAAACCAACACCCCTGGCTTCAGGCAACTGTACGATGTATACCAAACACCAACAATTTATTTACTTGACGAACAAAAACGGATTGTAGCAAAAAAAATCAGCCCGGAACAGGTTGATGAATTTCTGCAGTTCAAACAAAACAATCAAACATCCAAACATCCATAAACTGTTTATGCGTAAAATTTTCAGTCTATCATTGTTATTGCTCTGCATCAGCAGCAATGCACAAACTATTTTCTCGTACGGAACAAATACAGTTGATAAGAAAGAATTCTGGCGGGCTTTTTCTAAAAACAATAATGGTGCTACAGATGAAAAATCAATCCGTGATTACCTCGATCTGTTCATCCGTTTTAAACTGAAAGTCCAGGCTGCTAAAGAAGCAAAGCTTGATACACTCCCCAACATCAAAAACGATATTGCCGGCTTTCGTGCACAGATGAGTGATCAGTTTATGCAAAACAATAGCGCAGTGAAAGAAGTTATTGCCGAAGCACAGGACCGCAGCAAAAGCGAACTTGAAGTGGCACATATTTTTGTTGTGTACGGCTTTGATAGTTCTGCAGCTAAAAAGCAAATTGATAAAGCTTACCAGCAATTACAAACCGGTGCTGATTTTGGAAAAACAGCCGAGGCCTTTTCAACCAATGAATATGTAAAATCAACCAAAGGTTACATTGGTTATATCAGTGTGTTTTCGCTGCCTTATGATATTGAAAATACCGTCTACAACCTGGCGGTTGGTTCTTATTCAAAACCCGTTGCAGGAGCTACCGGTTACCACATCCTGAAACTGATCAGCAAACGAAAATCACTGGGCACAATGAAAGCAGCGCAGGTGTTGATTGCTGTTCCGGCTAATTCTTCAGCAGAAGATATCAACGAAGCAAAAGAAAAAGCACAACTGGTGTATAAAGAAGCAAAGGCTGGTGAAAAATTTGAAACACTTGCATTTAAATACAGTAACGATAAACTCAGTTACGCATCAGGTGGTGTAATGCCCGATTTTGGTTTTACTAAATATGCCCCTGCTTTCTCTACTGCAGCTTTTAATTTAAAAAATGATGGAGATATCAGCGAACCTGTTCTTCTTTCTGATGGGTTTCATATCATCAAACGCATTGCATTAAAACCTGCTCCTGAAAACAACAATGATGCTGCTTTTTTACAGGAGATGACGGAAAAAGTAAATGCTGATTCCCGTGTAAATGTTGCTCTTGCCCGTGTTAAAGAGCAAATGAAAACAGCAAGCGGATTTAAACAGCTCCCTTACAATGAAAAAGAGTTGTGGACTTTAACTGACACCACGCTTAATGCAAAGAATTATGTTACGTTCTTTAAAGCCAATCAATCAAAACCGTTGTTTTCGCTGAAAGGAAAAACCATTTCAGTTGCAGATTGGCTGAAATATGCAAAAACACAGCAACCCTATCATACCAGTGGCTCCATCAACTACAATAAACTCATGAATCAGTTTGTTGAAACAACAGTTGAGCAATATTATAAAGACAGGCTTGAAGCCAACAACGAAGATTTCCGCTACCAGTTAAAAGAATTCAGCGAAGGAAGTTTGTTGTTTGAAATTATGGAACGCAGAATCTGGAGTGTTGCCCCAACTGATACCGCTGCTTTATTAACTTATTACAACAAGAACAAAGGCAAATACAAATGGCAACCCAGTGCAGGTGCGGTTATTTTCAACTGCTCTGATACAGCTATTGCCAATAAAGCATTGCTGATGATGAAAGCTGATCCAACCAAATGGAAAGAATATATGAATGATTTCAACGGAACCGCATTAGCCGATAGCGGACGTTTTGAAATGAACCAGTTACCCGCAGTTAATGGCGGCGAACTGAAGCCCGGCATGTTTACACAGGTTGTAACAAACCCCAACGATGGTTCAGCTTCGTTCTGTTACATTATCAAACTGTTTAACACAGAAGATCAGCGCACATTTGAAGAAGCAAAAGGATTGGTGATTAACGATTACCAACTGCTGATGGAAGAACAGTGGATTGCACAACTGAAAAAGAAATACCCGGTGAAAGTAAACGAACCGGTATTGAAGAGTTTGATTAAAAAATAAAAAAAGAGAGGCGCAAATGCGCCTCTCTTTTTTTATAGCATATCTGAAAAATATCACATCACTTCCTTCACTACATTGTAAATAATTTTTGTACTGCCTAATGTATAATAATGCAGTACAGGCACGCCAAATTCTTTCAGTTCTTTTGATTGTTGCGTAAGCCATTCCTGGCCGATTTTTTTACAATCATCATCTGTTTTTGCTTTCAGAATTTCATTGCTCAGTTCAGTTGGAATATCAACATGAAATGTGCGTGGAATAACAGAAAGCTGCTTCTTGCTGGTTAATGGTTTTAAACCCGGAATAATCGGTACTTCAATTCCCATTTCACGGCATTTGTTTACAAAATCAAAAAACTTCTTATTGTCGAAAAACATTTGTGTCATGATGTATTCTGCACCGGCATCCACTTTGTCTTTCAGTCGTTGCATTTCAATTTCCATGTTGGGCGATTCGAAATGCTTTTCAGGATATCCTGCCACACCTGCACAGAAATCAGTACGGAAACCATCACGTATATCTTCTTCCAGGTAAATGCCATGGTTGAGGTTAATGGTTTGCTTCAGCAAATCAATTGCATATTTATTACCATCGGCATGTGGTTCAAAAAAGGTTTCATTCTTTGCAGCATCTCCACGAAGAACAAGCACATTCTGTACACCGATAAAATTCAGATCAATCAACGCATCTTCTGTTTCACGTTTGGAAAAACCACCGCAAATCAGGTGAGGAACAGCATCAACATTATAATGGTTCTGAATAGCAGCACAAATACCAACAGTGCCGGGACGTTTTCTTACTTCCACCTTTTCAAACGTACCATCGGCTTTTTTCTTAAACACATGTTCAGCCCTGTGATAGGTAACATTTACCCATGATGGTTTAAACTCCATCAGCGGGTTGAGTGTGTCAAAAATTGAATTAATGGTTTTGCCTTTCAGTGGTGGCAGAATTTCAAATGATACCAGTGTATCTTTTGCCTTTGCTATATGTTCAGTAACCTTCATGTTTGCTCAATTCATGCAAACTTATACCAACAGCCGCTTTTATTCAAACAAAGTTTAATAACGTCCGTTCTTACAAACAATGCGTTTTCACAAATCAACAGGGTTTCAAATGGCACATTTCTGCCGAAATCAGGTATTTTCGCAATCATAAATTTTTACTTTGAGTTTAACTATACATACCCAATCGCTTGTTAAGCGCTACCGCAGCCGCACAGTTGCCAACCAGGTAAGCATTGAAGTAAAGCAGGGCGAAATAGTTGGTTTACTTGGCCCTAACGGAGCCGGCAAAACCACTACGTTTTACATGGTGGTAGGTTTTATTAAGCCAGATGAAGGAGAAGTATTTCTCGATGATCTCAACATCACCAAATATCCCATGTACAAACGTGCACAGATGGGCATTGGTTACCTGCCGCAGGAAGCAAGTGTGTTTCGTAAACTCACTGTTGAAGAAAATATTTCAGCTGTATTGGAAATGACTGATCTGAGCAAGCAGGAACAAAAGGATAAACTGGAAGACCTGCTGACCGAATTCCGTCTGCATCACGTACGCAAAAACAAAGGCGATTCATTAAGTGGTGGCGAAAGAAGAAGAACTGAAATAGCACGTGCACTTGCTGTTGATCCAAAATTCATCTTGCTGGATGAACCTTTTGCAGGCGTTGACCCGATTGCTGTGGAAGATATCCAGGCAGTGGTTGCACGTTTGAAGTATAAAAACATTGGCATCTTAATCACCGATCATAACGTAACCGAAACACTTTCCATCTGCGACAGGGCTTACCTGCTCATTGAAGGAAAGATATTTAAACACGGCACTGCAGAACAATTGGCAGAGGATGAGCATGTGCGCCGTCTTTACCTTGGCCGCAACTTTGAATTAAAGCGAAAAGATTATCTGCACGAAGAAGCAAATAAAGCATTATCAGAACAATCTGAATCTGAAGAAAGCTAAACGGTTTTTTCCTTAAACTTTTATTTATCTTGCCGGTATCAACATGAAGCTGCTCAGCCCGGCCATATCAAGACTTGCCCGCATGCGTTTATGGCGCATCGAAAGCTGGATGAATAATCCGGTAGCAGCCCAGCGTGAAGTGTTACAGGATCTTGTCACCACTGCACAATACACACAGTTTGGTCACCAGTATAAGTTTGAAAAACTGTTTAACATCACTGAGTTTAAAAAAACTGTTCCCGTTCACGAATACAATGATATCAAGCCTTACATTGAACGAATGATGAATGGTGAAAAAAATGTACTGTGGCCAACTCCAGTAAAATGGTTTGCCAAAAGCAGCGGCACCACCAGCGATAAAAGCAAGTTCATCCCGGTTAGTGAAGAGAGTTTGCAGGAAGGTCATTACAAAGCAAGTAAGGATGTACTAACCCTGTACTACAGCAATTTCCCCGCATCTGATCTTTTAACCGGCAAAGGCCTGGTTATTGGCGGCAGCCATAATGTTAATCAGTTAAACGAAGAAATACAGTTTGGTGATCTGAGTGCTGTGCTGATGCAGAATGCTCCGTTCTGGAGTAACTGGATCCGCACTCCTGATTTAAGTATTGCACTCATGGATGAATGGGAAAGCAAGATTGAAAAACTGGCGCTGAGTACAATTAAAGAAAATGTGAGTTCTATTTCAGGTGTACCCACATGGACACTTGTACTTTTCAGACGAATACTTGAAATAACAGGAAAGAAAACGATTAGCGAAGTATGGCCGCAGCTTGAATTATACCTGCATGGCGGCGTTTCATTTGTTCCTTACAGGGAACAGTTTGAACAGATCATTGGCAAACCAATTAACTATCTCGAAACCTATAATGCCAGCGAAGGATTTTTTGCTGCACAGGATAAACCCGGTGAAGATGGTATGTTGCTGCTGGCCGATCATGGTATTTTTTATGAGTTCATGCCCGTTTCTGAATATGGAAATCCGTTTCCAAAAACAATTGGTTTAGATAAAGTTGAACCGGGAAAAAATTATGCGATTATCATCACCACCAATGGCGGGCTTTGGCGTTACCTTGTTGGCGATACAGTTCAGTTTACATCCGTTGAACCATACAGGTTAAAAGTAAGTGGCCGCATCAAACACTTCATGAATGCATTTGGAGAAGAAGTAATTGTTGATAACAGTGATAAAGCCATTGCACTTGCATGCGAACAAACAGGCGCAGTTGTAAATGAATACACTGCTGCACCCGTGTACTTCAGTCATTCAGGAAATGGTGCACACGAATGGTTGATTGAATTTGAAAAAGAACCATCCAGCTTAAACGATTTTGTTTACGAGCTTGACACTGCTTTAAAAAATCTCAACAGCGATTACGAAGCCAAGCGACATAAAAATATTGCCCTGCGTTTGCCCTTTGTTCATCCCGTACCAAAAGGAACATTTCACGAATGGCTCCGCAGCAGGGGAAAACTGGGTGGTCAGCACAAAGTACCCCGCCTCAGTAACGACCGCAGTTATGTGGAAGAAATTCTGAAGTTTAAAAACACAGGTAGTTAACCAAGGTTTGAATTACAAACATTCTCTTGCTGCAAAAAGCAAAAGAATACCTTTACTTTGCATCATCTCAATTAATATTTTATGAAACTTCTTGAAGGAAAAACAGCCATTGTTACCGGTGCAGCCCGTGGAATTGGCGAAGCCGTTGCACTTAAGTTTGCCGAAAATGGCGCTAATGTTGCTTTTACATTTGTAAGCGACAGCAGTAAAGATAAAGCAGCAGCACTTGAACAAAAGTTAACAGCACTCGGCGTAAAAGCAAAAGCATATCAAAGCAACGCCGGTGATTTTGCAGCTTGCGAAGCTTTTGTAAATGATGTGCTCAAAGAATTTGGGACTGTTGATATTTGTGTAAACAATGCAGGTATTTCAAAAGATAATTTATTACTCCGCATGAGTCCCGAGCAATTTGAAGAAGTAATAAAAGTAAACCTCAACAGCGTGTTCTACATGACCAAGCAGGTTATTCGTCCCATGATGAAAGCAAAAAGCGGAAGCATCATTAACATGAGTTCCGTTATTGGCGAAATGGGTAATGCTGGTCAAAGCAGTTATGCAGCAAGTAAAGCTGGTGTAATTGGTTTTACCAAATCAGTTGCAAAAGAATTGGGCAGCCGCAACATCCGTTGCAATGCTATTGCGCCAGGTTTTGTTGAAACAGATATGACTTCTTACCTCAAAGAAGGTGAAGCGGCGGATAAATACAAAGCAGGAATTCCGCTTGGCCGTTTTGCAAGTGCTGAAGACATTGCAAATGTTACGTTGTTTCTTGCAAGCGATCTCAGCAGTTATGTAACCGGACAAACCATCAGCGCCTGTGGTGGTCTCAATATTTAAGTTCAACCTAATTAAATAAAAAAGCCCCGACTTAATTTGTCGGGGCTTTTTGTTTAGTGCCTCAACTCTGCAAGACTAAACTCGGGGTTCACTTCATCTTTTATAAACTCAACATCTTCATAAAAATCAACCTTACCTGTTTCAATATTATACATTGCACCAACTACTCCTATTTCACCGCTTTCCACCATTTGTTCGATAATAAAACTGCGTTCAATAATACCCTTCACTGAACGACGCACATTGATAGATGAAACATTTTCAACAAACTCCTGGTTTTTTGAATTTCGTTTTTCAATATCAACCGTTGATCGTTCTGCATACACCGATGGCTGCAGTTTTGAAAGCAGCTCAGTAAGATTTCCCATCTCCACATGATCGCATGCACCTTTTACTGCACCGCACTTTGTATGACCAAGAACAACAATCAGTTTTGATCCCGCTACTTTGCAGGCAAACTCCATGCAACCAAGAATATCAGTATTTACAATATTGCCTGCCACCCTGATGCTGAAAATATCACCAAGACCCTGGTCAAAAATCAATTCAGCAGAAGTGCGGCTGTCCATACAACTTAATACTGCTGCAAAAGGCCACTGACCATCACGTGTTGCATTCACCTGTTCCAGTAAGTTGCGGTTTTCTTTTAAATTATTCAAAAATCGTTCGTTACCCTCTTTCAAAATATCCAATGCCATTCTCGGTGTAAGGTTCGATTGTGTTTCTTTTGTATGTACTCTCATATTATTTGTTGTTTAAGTATTGTTTAAAATATTTGTTTGTTGTACCTGTTAATCTTTTTCAGAATGAACATGCACAGAGTCTTCCATTTTATAAGCAGGTTTAAAATTCTTTAAAGTAACCTGTATGTTTTTATCTTTTGAACTGAAGTTTAAAAAATCACGAAGTAGTTCAAGCACATCATGATCAATATAAACTGTATTAGCTGCATCAATTACAAGTTTGCTGTTTTTGGGCAAATGTGCAAGTGTTTGCTTAATGGCTGCTTTGTTAAGAAACGAAACTTCCTGCGCAAGATCCATGTGAACAGTTTCGCCTTCGTGATGTTTTTCTTTTTTAAAGAAATAAGCCAGCTTCATATTTCCACGTAAGATAAAAATCACACTTACGGCCAAACCAATTCCTACACCTTTCAGTAAATCAGTAAACACAACTGCCACAACAGTTACAATGAAAGGTATAAACTGATGTTTACCTGTGTGCCACATATGTGTAAATACTTTGGGACTTGCAAGTTTTAAACCAATCATTATAAGAATAGCTGCAAGACTCGCCATTGGAATTTTATTCAGCAATCCCGGAACAGATACAACTGCAATCAGCAAAAACACACCATGTGCAATTGCAGAAAGTTTTGTTCGGGCACCAGAGTTAATATTTGCTGTTGTACGCACAATAACAGAAGTCATTGGTAAGCCGCCAAGCAGTCCTGTAAGAATATTTCCTATTCCCTGTGCACGTAATTCTGTATTAGCACTTGAAAAACGTTTCTGCGGATCCATTTTATCACCTGCTTCAAGACAAAGCAGTGTTTCAATGCTTGCAACAATTGCAATGGTGGCTCCAACAATCCAAACCTTCGGATCTACAAAGCCTGAAAAATCAGGCGTATGAAACTGTCCTACAAATTCTTTGAAAGAAGATGCTGTTGGTAATGTTACAAGATGATCCTGCGAAATAGCAAGTGCCGATCCGGTTGATTTGAATAATTCATTGATAACAATTCCGGCAACAACAACAACCAATGCTCCAGGCAGTGCTTTAATTTTTTTGAGTGCAGGCACTTTATTAAAAGCAATCAGTATGGCTAATGAAACAACGGTGATGATGATTGCACCTGCATGTGCATAGTTAAACGAATGAATAAGCTCCGTGAAAAAACCTTTGTCTTCTTTCAGCAGTTCGTATGAAAAGAAATCGCCTTCGTGTGCTTTATCATAACCAATGGCATGCGGAATTTCTTTTTTAATGATGATGATACCAATTGCAGCAAGCATCCCTTCAATTACGCTTGTAGGAAAATAGCTTGAAATACCACCTGCTTTAATTAAACCAAGTGTAAGCTGCATAATACCTGCAATAACAACTGCAGCAAGAAAAGGTTCATAACCTAAATCAGTAATTGCTGCCAGCACAATAGCAATAAGACCTGCAGCCGGACCCGATACACTAACATTTGAATTACTTAAATAACCCACAACAATACCGCCTATAATGCCTGTAATAATACCTGCAAAAGGTGGTGCGCCGCTGGCAACTGCAATGCCTAAACAGAGCGGCAGTGCTACAAGAAAGACCACCATGCCCGACAGCATATCTGCTTTAAAAAACTTTGTACTTAGTTTCATTGAATGAAAAAATATTTTTGATGTGATTCGATCGATGTTCAGATTGGATGGATAAGCTAAATGCATACATCTGCAGATTATTTCAAACAGCAATCACTGCTGTTCAAAACAAATCAGCCTGCAGTCAATACAATTGACCGCAAAGAATGTAATGATTCAACTTTTAAACTGTAAATGGAAGCATGAAGCCAGTTATTGACTTCCTTATCAGGCAAGGTTTGGAGGAGGTACCAGCAGTTCGCCATGAAAAGCGATGTAAGCTTTTTCGTCTTCAGTTCTGCCGTAACCTTCTTTAGCTAAAAGAAAACAATCTGTTTTGTGATGATCATGAAGAAACTCTTCGGTTAAAGTTGTTGTGCCGCCGGATTTTTCTTCGTTTGAATTTGTAAGCGGGTTTGAAGAATCTTCATCTGTTGATTTTTGCGATGACAATGCTTTTTCAACAGCTTTCAGCTTTTCAATTTTCTGCATGGCCGAATAAACAAGAGGGGTGCACACAGTAAGCCAAGCCAAAACCGCCATTAAAAAAATGGTGGAGAATTTATTGAGTTGGTTATTTGTTCCTGTGTATCGCATCAGTAAAATTTGCTGCTAATTTTCCCTATTTTTATTCAAATTGCAGGAAGATTGGCGGCGAAAGTAATACAATTGATCGTTTATTTCTGCCATAAAACCTTTAAATATTTCTTAACTCTTTTAACAGTTCAAGAAATAAAAAATTTCAAATTAACGGAATGAAATCATACGAAAAATTATTGCAGGAAAACAAAGAATGGGCTTCTGGAAAAATTACTGCCGATCCTGAATTTTTCAGCAGGCTCGCTGATTTGCAGAACCCGGAATTTTTATGGATAGGCTGCAGCGACAGCCGTGTGCCTGCTAATGAAATTACCGGAACACAACCGGGCGAAATTTTTGTGCACCGCAATATTGCCAACCTTGTTATTCATACCGATGTAAACCTGTTAAGTGTACTTGAATATGCTGTTGAACATTTGAAAGTAAAACATGTAATTGTATGTGGTCACTACGGCTGTGGTGGAATTAAAGCTGCAATGAGCAACAGGGATTACAAACAGGTACTGAACATGTGGCTTCGTTATATTAAAGATGTGTACCGCCACAACCGGGAAGAATTAAATGCAATTGATGATGAAGAAACAAGGGCCGACAGGTTAACCGAGCTGAATGTAATTGAACAGGTGCAGCGGCTTGCAAAAACATCTATCATTCAAAAAGCATGGAAAGAAGAAAAGCGACCAGATTTACATGGATGGGTTTACGGTTTAAAAGATGGATTAATTAACCCGGTGTATGAAATGAAAGCAGGTACGCCTCTTGATCCCTTGTATGAATATCAAGACATTTAAATTAGTTAAATCCCGCAGCAGCGGGATTTTTTATACACTGATCTTCAGGTTTCGCTTTTGAATGTATGCATGCCACAAAATCATTGCTGCAATGGTACGGTATGGCCGCCAGGGTTCAGCAATAGCCAGCATTTCATCTTTTGTAATATGCGGATGCAATTGCTTTTGTTCTTTTAAACTGGTCACTAATGCAACATCTCCCAACGGAAACAAATCGGTACGTTGCAATGCATGCATTAAATACACATCAGCTGTCCAGTGTCCAATTCCTTTTATGGCTGTCAGCTGCGCCCTTACTTCTTCATCGTGCAGGTTGCTGAGTTTTTTAAGATGAAGTTGTTTTGATAAAATGGCTGTTGCCAGTTCTCTTGCATAAATAATTTTTTGTCGGGAAAAATAACAGGCCCTCAGTTCTTCGTCTGTCATTAACAAAATTTTTTGTGGAGTTACAGTCCCGATTTTTTCTTTCAGTCTTTTGTATGCAGCATAAGCCGATGCAAGTGAAACCTGCTGTTCAAGAATGGTAAGAACAAGTGTTTCAAAGCCCTGCTTTCTCGTCCACATGGGCGGGTATCCAAGTTCAGTAACAATCTTCTTCAACTGCTTATCACGTTTTGAAAGAAGATCGCAGTATTGCTGAAAATTATCTGCTGAAAAAGTTTGTATCATTCTTATTATAAAAAAGGATAAATATAATTTACACTTATTAAAAAAAAGAAGCGGCAGATAAAAACCACCGCTTCCTTTTATGAAAGATGAATGTCCCTGTTACCTTTTTTTCATATTGGCAATTGCCTCTTTTGAAAACTCCGTTAGTACAAGTCTGCCGCTGATCTTTGCTCTGTCTGCCAGTAACTCATCCCAGTTCTCGGTTCCCTTCCAGAAAATCTTTTTCATTTCAGCCATTGCTTCCGGCGAAGAAACAGAAAGTTTTATTGAAAGTTTTTCAACCGCTTCATCCATCAGTTCAACTGTTGCATGGTGCTCAGCAAACAAACCTTTGCGTTTTGCCCATTCTGAACTTCTGAACAATGAAGCATCAATTGCCAGCATGCTGAATGCGGATAATCCAACCTTACGTTCAATTGCAGGGCCAACTACAAAAGGACCAATTGCCAGCGACAGCTCACTAAGTTTCACATCTGCGCCATCAACTGCAATGGCATAATCAGCTGCCGCCGCTATGCCAACACCACCGCCCACACATTTGCCATGAATCCTAGCTATTATAAACTTCGGGCATTTACGCATTGCATTAATCAGCTCTGCAAAACCTTTGAAGAAAGCAAAACCCTGCTGTTCATTTTTAATAGCTTCCAGTTCGTCAAAACTTGCTCCTGCACAAAAAGCCTTTTCACCTGCCGACCGGAGAATAATCACCACGCATGCCGGATCTGTTCCTGCATGATTAATTGCATGCACCAATTCGGCAATAATATCTGATGGTAATGAATTGCTTTGCGGATGAAAAAATTCAATTGTTGTAATGCCCTTGTGCGTTTCCGTTTTTACATGTCCGCTTCCAATATGCTTTATCATAACCTGCTTTTAAGTACTATTAAGTTACGTTGCAGAAATTACAAAAGCAATGAGCTAACAACCGATTTTTCCCTTTAGCTACATATAAATTTTAAAATAATCCGTCAACGCTGAAGTAACGTTCACCCGTATCGTAATTAAAGATTAACACCTTGCTTCCTTTTGGAATTTCAGGAAGTTTTTTAGCTACAGCAGCCAGTGTTGCCCCACTTGAAATTCCCTGAAAAATTCCCTCTTCTTTAGCTGCACGCTGTGCATAGGAAAAGGCTTCATCTTTACTAACCAGGATCGTTCCATCAAGAACGGATGTATCTAAGTTTACAGGAATAAAGCCCGCACCAATACCCTGTATTGGGTGTGGGGATGGAGCACCACCGCTGATAACAGGAGAAAGCTCCGGTTCAACTGCAAACACTTTCAGGTTCGGGAATTTCTTTTTCAGTTCACGACCAACACCGGTGATATGTCCACCTGTTCCAACACCTGTAATTAAGTAGTCAAGCCCTTCAGGAAAATCAGCAATCACTTCCTGCGCAGTTTTTTGGGCATGTACTTCAATATTTGCAGGATTATCAAACTGCTGGGGCATCCAGCTGTTGGGAGTTGCTTCAACCAATTCTTTTGCTTTTTCAATTGCACCTTTCATTCCTTTTTCACGTGGAGTAAGTTCAAATGATGCACCGTAAACACTCATCAGTTTACGGCGTTCAATACTCATACTTTCAGGCATTACTAAAATAAGCTTATAGCCTTTTACTGCAGCCACCATTGCCAAACCAATACCGGTATTTCCGCTGGTAGGTTCAATAATTACACTGCCTTCTTTTAAAATTCCTTTTGCTTCAGCATCCTCAATCATACTTAAAGCAATACGGTCCTTAATGCTACCGCCGGGGTTTGTTCTTTCTAATTTTGTCCATACTTCCACATCGGCAGGATAAAGTTTATTGATACGCACATGGGGCGTATTGCCGATAGTTGCTAAAATGTTATTCGCTTTCATTTTTGTTGATTAATGTTTTAAAAAATATCAAATGACGAAATTCAACGGTTCAATAAAATCTTTTTTATCTGCTACAATAGTTTGATTCTTTGTATAAACAATACTGTGCGGTATAACTGATTCTGTAACCCATGTATTACCACCAATAATACTGTCGTGACCAATAACCGTTTTACCACCAAGTATGGTACTGTTTGCATAAATCACCACATTATCTTCAATTGTTGGATGCCGTTTTATTTCCGCATCTTCCTTACGTACAGCCAATGCACCCAAAGTAACACCCTGGTACAGCTTTACATTTTTCCCAATAACTGTTGTTTCACCAATTACAACACCAGTACCATGATCAATAAAAAACGGGCAGCCAATTGTTGCTCCCGGATTAATATCAATACCGGTTTTACTATGCGCCCATTCACTCATCATCCTTGGTAAAATCGGAATCTGTTTTTTATACAACACATGTGTAAGCCTGTAAACAATGATTGCAAGAAAACCGGGATAGGAAAGCACAACTTCTTCCAATGATTTTGCTGCAGGATCAAACTCAACAATAAATTCAGCATCTTCAATCAACTGCTGCTTTATAACAGGAAGTTCATCAAAATAATGTTCAGAAATTTCAACAACATCAATTGAATAATTCTGCGAAAGTGGCGTAAGAATTTCAATCAGTTCTTTCTGCATAGAAGCTTTCAGGTTGGCCTCTATCTGATCAAAATTTTTAGGATCATCTATAACTGGAAATAAAAAATTAATCAGCTCTTCAGTAAATGCAACTACTGTTTGCCTTGAAGGGAAATGACTGCTCAACAGGTAACCCGGAAATTCGTTCATATAAAACATTTTGAAGCACTTTTAATTATAGCAAACAATGAACGATCGGTAGTTGTAAACTGTTGATCGCTTTCAAAAATAGGAATTCTTTTCAACCTGTCTACCAAACTGGTGGGTTATTTGAAGCGTTCGGCGGTTTACAACAGAAAAATGACAAAGTTTTAACGAAGTTACTTCTTTAATGCAGCCTTCAAAGCTTCGACCGTTTTTTTATCGTTGCCAATAAAAATTTTGTCGCCGAGAATGGTAACGGGGCGTTTCAGAAAAGTGTCTTCACTTAAAATATATTGGCGGTAATCCTCTTCCGTCAGTTTCTTATCTTTTAGCCCAAGCTCTTTATACTTTAATGCCCTGCGGCTGAACAATGCTTCATAACTACCCGATAGCTTTTTCATTTCATCAAGCTGCTTTGCAGTTATTTTCTGCTCACGGATATTCTGGAAATCAACACCAGCCTCTTCGGCTTTTGTTTCTTTAATAATTGCCTGGCAGGTTGTACAATTGGCCAGGTGATACATTTTCTTCATCTTAATACCGGTTTACTGTAACTTAAATCAATTTTATGCAACTTATACAAATATCAAAACCAAAAGGTTGAATGACAAGCCCGGCTGAACAGGAATTTTTACAAATGATAACACAAAACCAGGGAATCATCCGCAAGGTGTGTCATTTGTATGGCCGTAATGACAGTGATAAAGAAGATCTGTACCAGGAAATTGTCATACAACTATGGAGATCGTTTGGTTCTTTCCGGGGCGAAGCAAAGATCAGCACATGGATGTACAGGATTGCTTTGAACACAGCTATTACAGCAAGGCGAAAAGAAGCGAAGAAAGTGGAACTGCAGTTCCCGGAATTTATTCCGAAAGAAGAAGCTGACTCAGATGAAGAAAAACTAAAAGAAGAGCGGTTAAAAGATATGTACAACGCCATTTCAAAGCTCACGGAAGTTGAAAAGGCAATTGTTATGTTATACCTCGAGGATAAGAGTTATGAAGAAATGGAAGAAATTTTAGGTATCAGCAGCGGTACACTCCGTGTAAAAATGAACCGCATCAAAGAAAAATTACGCTCACTTACTAAATCGGCACAGTATGGAACTTGAACAGTTAAAAGAAATGTGGAACAGTGCAGATGAACAGCACAAAGCTTCTTCAGCTGAAGAGCTGCAGGCCCTGCTGCGTAAAAAATCGCAGAGCCCGATTGCAAAAATGAAACGCAACCTGTTTCTTGAACTCATTGTTGTAGTTGTTCTGTATACACTCATCATCGTTTATTATTTTTTAAACTTCAGCGGCGGAATGCTGGCTTTGCCTGTATTTCTTTTTCTTATTGGTATTGTTTATGTGTTCTATTATATCAGGAAAAACAAATTGCTGAAACAAATGGAATGTAACAGTTGTGAGGTAAAAGCCAATCTCAACATGCAGGTGAAAACGCTGGAGAAATATGTACGGTTTTATTTATTAGCCGGCACCGCAATATTTCCGTTAACAATGATTGTGGCAAGCTGTATTGTTCTTTTCTATTCGCCGCAAAGCCAGCAATATCCTTCCGCATTGCAATCAAAACAGTTTCTGTTACTATTTGCGGGGATACTCATTGCAGCAACAACCCTGTTCACCATCCCCATTTATTTCATCAACAAATGGTATGTACGAAAATTATACGGCCAGCATATTGAACGGTTAAAGTCAATTGTTGACGAAATGGACGAAGAAGTGTAGTTTGCATCCCGGCTGAATTACTTCAAAAGGATGATTGAAAAAAAGACAAAATGAAAAAGATATTTTTTGCTGCTCTGTTATTACTCTCTTCAACAGTTTCTTTTTCCCAACAAAAAACACAAAGCAGTTTGTTGTGGGAAATAAGCGGCAATGGTTTAAAAGAACCATCTTATGTTTTTGGAACAGTACACATGATTTGCCGTGAAGATTTTATTTTCCCTGATGTACTGCGTGAAAAATTTATCAACGCCAATGAAGTTTTTCTTGAACTGGATATGGACGATCCGAACATGATCATGAAAATGATGAGCTTACTGCAGTTGCCCAAGGGACAAACCATCATTAAGTTATTTGGCGATAGTGCTTTCAAAAGTTTCGACAGCAGTTATAAAAAAATTACCGGCTCATCTGCTAGTACGTTCAATGGTTTAAAACCATTTATGCTGATGAGTATCCTTACTGAAAAAATGCTTCCCTGCAGCAGTAAGGAATCATACGAGCAAAACTTTATAACACTTGCAGCCAAATACAACAAAGACATCAAAGGACTTGAAACCATTGAAGACCAGGTAGCGGTGTTTGATTCAATACCCGACAGTGTTGAAGTGGCCAACCTGAAAGAAATGGTCATCAATTTTGATAAGCAGGTAAATGAGTTTAAGAAATTGGTAGCTGTTTATAAAACGCAGGATATTGATTCATTATTCAACATTACACAAACCGGTGTAAAAGATCTTGAAGCAGAAAGTGAACTGCTGACTAAACGCAACAGCAAATGGATTCCGGTAATGAAAACTAATATGCAGAAAACATCCTGCTTCTTTGCCGTTGGTGCAGCACATCTCGGCGGAAATATTGGCGTGCTGGCTCTTTTACGAAAAGAAGGTTACAAGGTAAAACCGGTGAAACTCTGATCATTAAACCGGCTAAACAACTCATCATGCAGCATTATCTCGTTGTTTTATCAAACGCTTATAACAAACAGCAACTCATCCAGCAACTGCTGGATATGAAAGCAACAGGTTTGTTTGATGAAATCAATCAACTGCATACTGAATTGTTTTCTTCCTACACATTGCAACAGTTTTTGCATGAAGAACAGATTCATGAATACTCAGGGATAGATGATACCAAAAAGCAAACACTCCGTTCCATGTCGAGCGGAGAACAGAAGAAGGTTTTACTAAAACATCTTATTTCATTAAAACCCGATGTGCTGATCCTTGATAACGTGTTTGATAACCTCGATATGGCTACACAGCAATCGCTGAAAGATGATTTAAAAATAATAGCTGAACATACTTCCATTATTCAGCTGCTGCACAGGAAAAGAGATGCACTTGATTTTATTGAAACAAAAGTTACTGCAACAGCCAAAGGAGAAATTATTTCTTACACTGAAACAACTGAGCTATCCGACGATCATTTTTACCAGGCAATCCCTGCTCCGCTGCACACATACGATCTCAGCAGTAATGAACTGGTGCGTTTTACCAATGTAAAAGTGAGTTATGAAGGCCGACAAGTGCTGCAAAACATCAACTGGAGTATTTATAAAGGAGAGTTCTGGCAACTGAAAGGACCAAACGGTTCGGGCAAAACAACCATGCTCACCATGATTACCGGCGATAATGTAAAAGGTTATGGACAGGAGCTGTATTTATTTGGAAGAAAAAAGGGAACAGGCGAATCGGTTTGGGATATCAAAAGCAAGGTTGGTTATCTCACACCATCGATGACCGATCTGTTCAGCACAAGACATACACTGGAGCAAATGATCATGTCGGGCTATGTTGACCAGATTGGATTATACAGCATTCCATCTGATATGCAGCAACGCTCAGCACATGAATGGCTGCAGCTGCTGCAGTTGGAACAAAAAGCCAAACAACCATTCTGCAATTTATCGCCCGGCGAACAACGCATGGCACTTGTGGCAAGAGCAATGGTCAAACATCCGCCTGTATTAATACTTGATGAGCCACTAACCGGGCTTGATGATCACAATGCAGAAAAAGTAATTCAGCTCATTAATAAAATTGCAGCCGAAAGTTCTTCCGCTATTTTATACGTATCTCATCAAACAGAAAAAGGATTAGAGCCGCAGAAAATTTTTGAATTAACGAAAACTGAAAATGGTTCGGTTGGAGAAGTTGTGTTAACACACTAAGATTTTTTCTTCATCATACTCATTTCAAAACCTCGTTTCTAAATAATGCGGCATCACGGCTTTCCATGTATTCCAGTCGTGCGGCCATTCCGGGCCCCAGATATCAAGTTCGTAGTTAATGTTTTTATCGTACAGAATTTTTGCAAACCTTGAGCCACTTGAAGGATCTTCATACGGACCACTTCCGCTGAAAATATGAATATGCCTGCTGCGGCGTATTTGTTCGAGAATATGATGATCAGTAAGATTAGGCATGTAGTGCATGGGGCTGTTGAAATACACCTGTTCATCATAATAGCCCTTTGTATATTCCGTCAGATCATACACGCCACTCATTGCAAAAACACCGTTGATAATATCAGGACGTTTTAAAAACAAATTCATACTGTGCAATGCACCAAACGATGCGCCGCTTACAATGATTTCTGTTTCGTTGGACGTTTTACTTTTTATAAACGGAATCACTTCATTAAAAATATAATTGTTGAACTCGTTATGCCGGATGGCTTTGTGTTCGCCCAGCATATCGTTGTTCATCCAGCTTTCCGTATTCAGGCTGTTTACCGAAAACACTTTTACTTTACCCGCATCAATCCATGGCCTGATGGCTTCGATAAGCTGAAAGCGCTCATATTCCAGGTAATCAGCTGCTGCTGTTGGAACAAGCAGTAAAGCAAATCCGTAATGTCCATAAGTAACAACCGGCATATCCCTGTTAACTGCCGGGCTGAACCAGCTTGTAATTTCCCGCTGCATAATCAAATGTGTTTAAAAGGAAAGATAAAAAGAATTCTGCCGAATGTTGAACCTGGCGTTTTCATTCATTTCAGATCAAAACTTTTTTGTCACAGGGTTGTTATTTTTTATTTACGATAAAAGGAAAATCTGCGGAAGAGGTGGGCCCTGCGGTTTTAAAAGGCCGAAATGTTAGCCCCGAACACAGATTTATCTTTAAATTTACAGCTTAAAGTTTTACGATTATGATTCAGACAGGAAATCCCGTTATCAGTATTTATACAGAAATGACTCCCAACCCGGAAACCATGAAGTTTGTGGCCAATAAGCTTCTCTATCCCGGCAAGAGCATTGATTTTCCTGAAGTAACAGCAGCAGAAGCATCTCCGCTTGCACAGGAATTGTTCGGCTTTCCTTTTGTTAAGGCCGTATTCATTGCCAGCAATTTTGTAACACTTACACGTTCAACCCCCGATACTGATTGGCAGGAACTGATTCCTACCATCCGCCAGTTTTTGAAAGATTACCTGGAAGAAGGTAAAATGGTGATTGACGAATCAAAAGTGGTTGTTCCTGAAAAAGAAGAATATGTTTTCAGTGGCGATGAAAGCGATGTGGTAAAACGCATCCAGGAAATTTTAGACAACTATGTAAAACCTGCGGTTGAAATGGATGGCGGCGCTATTCAGTTCAAGAGTTTTAAAGATGGCAAGGTAAACCTGATGTTGCAGGGAAGCTGCAGTGGTTGTCCTTCAAGCATGATTACACTCAAAGCCGGTATTGAAGGTATGATGAAGCGCATGATTCCTGAAGTACAGGAAGTGGTGGCAGAAGCAGAGTAATAAAGATCATTTTACTTTATAATAGTATGCAAACAAAAAGGGCTGAAAATTTCAGCCCTCTTTGTTTATAAAGTTTACTGCAAATTATGCAAGTGTAGCATCGCAGCTGATAGCAAGTCCTTTGCCCAATAAAGCAGAAATAGGACAGTTGAGTTCAGCATCTTTTACACATTCATCAAATTTTTCTTTGCTGATGCCGTGAACTTTTGCAGTTAAGATGAGGTGAGATTTTGAAACAACACCTTCAACAAAAGTGATTTCGCATTTTGTTTCCAATGTTTCAGGAGTAAACCCTGCAGCACCTAAAACAAAACTCAGTTTCATTACAAAGCAACCAGCATGTGCAGCTGCAATTAATTCTTCAGGGTTTGTACCAACTCCGCTTTCAAAACGTGAAAGGTAAGAGTACTGAGTATTGGTTAAAACGGTGCTTTGAGTTGTAAGGTGTCCGTTACCTTCTTTTCCAGAGCCATTCCAAACGGCTGTTGCGTGACGTATCATAATGTTCGATTTTAATTTGAGAAAGTAAAACTAAACAAAAATTGACTTGCTTAACCGATTTATAAAGGGCAAAACAAATTTTTAATGGTTCTTATTACTTGAAATTGACGCAGAAATTCGGCAGAAAATCAAAATTAACCTGCATATTTGAACACTATGGATACAATCTGGCAGGAATTTGTACAGGGAATGAAAGACACTACATGGCTGGAATATATTGCTGTTATTTCAGGCGTGGCAAGTGTTTGGTACAGCCGCAAAGAAGATATTCTTGTGTATCCTGTTGGGTTAATCAACACCGTTATCTACATCTGGCTGAGTTTTAAGGGCCATTTATTTGGCGAGGCTTCGGTTAATTTTTATTACACCGTTATGAGTATTTATGGCTGGATTCTCTGGGCAAAAAAAGATAAACAACATCACCATGTTGTACATATCAGTTATTCAAATGCCAAATGGTGGGGTTATCAGCTGGCGTTCTTTTTTGCGTTTTACATCATTATTTTTTTCGCTTTACAATATCTCAAACAAAACTTTTCAGCAGGCGCAATTCCTTGGGCCGATGCATTTGCAAGTGCAACCGCTTACACAGGTATGTGGTTAATGGCAAAGAAAAAAGTTGAGAGCTGGTATTGGTGGATTGCAACAAACGTAGCTTCTATACCTTTGTACTTTGTAAAGCATTATGTTTTTACAAGTGTATTTTATTTCATTTTACTGTTCATGGCTATCTGGGGATTAATTGAATGGAAAAGAAAAGCAAATGAACAACTGAACGCAGAAACAATTTAACTGACTTCCGATTTAAACCTCATCTATTACTGTGCTGAAAAAAGTTGCAATCATAGGACCTGAATCAACCGGCAAATCTGTTTTAACCGAACAACTGGCCAATCATTATCATTGCCCATGGAACCCTGAATATGCAAGGGAATATCTTCTTACAATCAAACGGAAATATACCTACGATGATTTGCTCATCATTGCAAAAAAACAATGGGAACTTACTGAACAGAAAGCAGAAGCAGCAAAGCAACACGGATGCAAAGTAATGTTTACCGATACTGAAATGTACATTATGAAAGTGTGGTGCGAGGTGGTGTTTGGCAAATGCCATTCATGGATTACTGATAAAATCAATGAACAGCAGTTTGATTTATTTCTTCTCTGCAAACCCGATATTCCATGGGTAAAAGATGAGCTGCGTGAATATCCTGATCTTGAAATGCGTGTAACACTCTTCAACACATACAAACATTTAATGGAGAACCAAAACACAGCATGGGTTGAGATTGGCGGAAATTATGACGACCGTTTTTCAACAGCATTAAAAGCTGTTGAGGCAATCCTGTAATAGAATTTATTTCTTTTTCTCTGTAATCAGCTGTTGAATATCTTCATCCCCTTCCAGGTTATTCATTTGCACCATTACCCACTTTGAACGGGAAGCAACAAATTTTGTTAATGGCTTAACGGTAAATATTTTCGGGTTACGTAATGATGCTGCAATCTGTGCAGCTTCGGCTCTTGAAATAGTTGCTGCTGATTTATTGAAATATGTTTTAGATGCAGCTTCAATTCCATATACACCTTTTCCCATTTCAACCACATTGAGATACACTTCCAGTATGCGTTTCTTTCCCCAAACCCATTCAATCATTTTGGTAAAATAAACTTCCAGTCCTTTACGAAACCAGCTTCGTCCCTGCCATAAAAAAACATTTTTGGCTGTTTGTTGTGAAAGTGTAGAAGCACCACGAATTCTGTTGGGCTTTTTATCATTATGCTGCATTGCTTTTTCAATCAGCTTCCAGTCAAACCCTCCGTGATCAGGAAAAAGCTGGTCTTCTGCTGCAATAACGGCAAGCCTTGCATTGGGCGAAATCTGTTCTATTGAAACATAATCTCTTTTCAATCCATCGCCGGTTAAAACACTTACAAGTTGGGTAATAGTAATGGGAGGATCAATCCATTTGAGCAGGATGATATAAACAAACTGTGCTATAAAAAGCACAATGAATAATTTCTTCAGAAAACGCAATGTTCTTTTAAAGAAGCTTTGCTTTGATGAATTGGATTTTGATTTAGCCACGCTGCAATATACTTCATTGATTTTTTTGAGGAACTTTTTCTGCCGGGTGAAGATCCAGCACCAGCAAATCAAATTTCTTCCCAACCACATACTTCCGGTTTACATTAAACACAAGTCGCTTAATGTTGTACAAAAGAAGAGGTGCATAAACGATACCCACACCAACCGACAGCGCTGTTGCTAATGGTTCGCCACTGATCAGCAAACCGGTTACAAACAATGGTATGCCCAGGTTGGCATAAAGAAAAGCTTCTTTGCCAAATGGCACAATGGGTGTTCTGCTTTTTACTTTTTTATAAACAGCCCCAATATCACGGATATGAATACCGTTGCCTGCAAAATAAATACTATCGTTCTGTATTAAATAAATGGTGCCGGTATACTCAAGCCCCAGTTTTGATTTAAGATGAATAGTTGACCCTTCGGTAAAACGCTTAATGGTAATTCCGTTTTTGCGTAACAGCAACTGGTTATAATCCTGTGCCGTTATGTGCAGTGAAACAAATAAAATGAAAAAAGTAAAAAGCAGTTTCATGTAAAACATCAAAGGAACAGCACAAAATTGAAACAGTTTGTTAAGACAAAAAATAAATGAGTAAAAAGATTGCTGTAAATAATTACGCCTTTTGTTTATAGAATAAAATCCCGGCCATAATTACAATACCAAACACCAGCAAAATAATACCGGAAAGTTTGTTGATGATACCAATGGTTTTAGGCGTTAACCGCTGCCGCAGTTTATTAGCAAGGAACACTTTCAACAAATCAGCAACAAACACAACCGAAAGACAGGCGCCAAACAAAGCAATACGGTCGTTAACAGGTAATGTAATAAATGCTGTAGCCCATGTAAACCAAAAAGCAATTACACCGGGATTAAGCACATTCATGAAATAGCCTGCAAAGAAAATACGTGCATAATCGCTTGCTTTTCGTTTCAGTACAATACCGTCACCGGTTTCGTTAAGATGAATTTTTTTGAAGAAAAGAAAGTAAACACCAATGCTGATGAGCAGGATGCTGCCGCCCATGCCAATGATTTTTTCAAACCGGAGTAAGCGGTTAAATAATTCAGTAAAAATATTGCTGACGAGAACAAGCGTTAAATCGCTGGCAGCAACGCCAATGGCAAAACTTACACCACCTTTATGCCCGTTGCTGATACTTTGTTTGATGATGGAGAAAATAACCGGACCCATGCTGATTGCCAGCAAAAACCCTAATGCCAATCCTTTGATAATAGCCTCGGTCATTATAACAAAATAATAAACCTTGAAAAATATAAGTGAATTACCAAACCGAATCTGCATTAAACTGCATCATCAGTGTTTTTATAGTTTTCCTGTTTCCAGGAACTGTTTCCAGTCGGCCAGCATTTTGCCTTTCAATACTCTTGGAAATTTATGTTGCGAACCGATTTTTCCTTTCAGTTCCATAAACTCCATAAATTTTGATTCAGGAAGAATATCAAGATAAACATCTCTTAATGCACTGCCACGTTCAACCGCATAGTCGTCATTAATTTCCTTGATGGCATTATCAATTCTCACACGCAGATCCTCTGCATTTGCACTGTCATCACAAGCAACATACCAATGGTGTGCAAAAAAGTTTCCGTGTGGTTCGCCCACAACTGTGTACTCGGGAATGGAAATGTTCAGTTGTTCACTCACCATTTCAACAGCCTTGTTCATATTGTCCACACTCAGGTGTTCACCAACCAGACTAAGGAAGTGTTTTGTTCTTCCTGTTATAATTATTTCACATTCTTCTTTATTGATAAAACGAACCGTATCACCAATCATATACCTCCATGCACCTGCGGTTGTGCTTAACAGCAATGCATAATCTTTCCCTTCTTCTACTTCGTGTATCATCAGCACCTCGGGGTTTGCAATAATATTCCCGTCGGCATCAAAATTTTTACTGTCAAACGGAACAAACTCCAAAAAGATATGCTCGTTGGTAACAAGCTTCATGCCTTTTGAATCCTGCTTTCCCTGGTAAGCAATAAAGCCTTCGCTTGCCAGGTAAGTCTCAATATAAATAAGTGGCTTGCCCAGTAATTTTTCAAAGCCGTGTTTATATGGTTCAAATGCCACACCACCATGAACAAAGAATGCAAGGTTGGGCCATATTTCATGAATATTATTGAGCTTGTAACGTTCAATAATCATTTCCATGCTCATTTGTATCCATGCAGGAACGCCAACTACAAAACCAATATCCCAGTTAGGCGCTTCGTTAACGATGTATTCTAACTTTTCATTCCAGTCTTTTGTTTTGGCAATTTCTTTTCCGGGTTTATAAAACGGACTGAACCAAAAAGGAACTTTTTTTGCGGTGATGCCACTCAGATCACCGGCATAATAACCGGGGCCTTTTTGCAAATCGGTGCTTCCGCCAAGCATTAACCAGCCTTTACCCAAACTGCGTACGGGCAGATTTTCATACGTACGCAAGGTGAGCAAATGCTTGATCATGGTAATGCGGTTGCCACGCATTAAATCGTTGGTGATGGGAATGTATTTGCTTGCGGCTTCGCTTGTACCTGAACTGAGCGCAAAATATTTGATCTTGCCCGGCCAGCAAACATCGGTATGACCTTCCAGCGTTTTATGCCACCACTCCCTGTATATTTTATTGTAATCAAAAACAGGCACCAGCTCCTGGAATCGCTTCCCGGGATGACGGCTGTTCAGAATTTCATCAAAATGATATCGTTGACCGAATTCCGTATGCTTCGCCCGCTTCAATAGCTTCGCCAGCACTTTTAACTGCTGCCGTTTTGGTGAGTTAACGGGCAGATTAAGCGCCTTGCTGATTGATTTTGGTAATTTGATTTCGATAATAGACATGCGTATCGTTCAATAGCAACAAATGTAACGACTAGGTTTCTATTTGCTGCCTAAATTTTTATAGTTAAAACGTATTGTTTTGAGATCATAAAAGGCCTCGTATTCACGTGCATACCACTCATCTGCCAATAATAATCCCTCGCTGTTTAATTTGGTCTCACTATGCGGAACACCCGCAACACCCAGAATCGATGGTTTAAGTTCGGGTAAATGTTTGTGAGGTGCTGAAAAACCAACCCAGGTTTTTTTGCCAAGAAAAACCTGCAGGCTGTTCTGTAATAATAAAAACGGATGCTTATTAAAAATAAAATGAAACGGAAACGTAAGCAGCAGCAAGAATCCGGTGCACACATCAATCAGCCGTTTTAAACGAAGATTCACCGACTGTGCCAATGCATATTGCTTTGAATTCAACACATAACCTGCTTCGTTTTTAGAATCGCTTCCAACAATGCTTTCACTGCTTGCTGCATGAAGTCTCAGTTTTACCTTTTTTCCGCATTGCTCATACAGTGTTATTATCCGGGCAAACGAAAGCTCTTTTCCCTCGCACAGAATCAATTCTTTTGCCGGGGTACTTTTAAGCAGGCTCTGAATATCATTAATTGTTCCAAGCGAATGTTTTTCAGCAAACGGGCTTACAAAACCTTCTACAGTTGTTCTTCCCGATTGCTTTAATAATCTATTTACTTTATCCAGGTCATTCTGCGTTCCTGCCACCAATGAAAAAACATCCTCCTCATTTTCTGCTTTCCTCAGCACATCAGTAACAAGCAAAATCCACCGCCATACAACCAACGCAACAGAACTGAAGACAGATCCTGTTACAATCATTCCCCTTGAAAAACGAAGATGTTCAGGTAAAAGAGAATAAACTGCAAGGTTAATGAGTAAGGAAATAATGGTAGAGCGCCAGAGATTCAAGTAACGAAATCTCTTTTCATACAACCCTGTATAATAACTTACAAGAAGAAAAAGTAAAGTAAACCCGCCGAAAGATACAGGAAGCAACTGGTCGGAGTAAGTTGTATCGGGTTTTACATAATGCACCCACACAAATCTAGCCGCCCAGAAAGAAAGAAAAATAATCAGGGCATCCAGTAAAGGCAAACCAACCCGCTGAATAAACCGTTTCACCACACTCAGCAATGCACGTAAAAAAATAGCAATGTTGATAAAGATTTTAAATGCTCCCGCACTCGATGATGAATAATGTTTTTGCACAAACCTGCTCATGGCCATATAAAACATCCGCACATAATTTACCGAGCTTTTCTTTGTGCTTTCGCCTTTAAAATGAATGATGGAATCTTCGCCGTAATAATAATTTTTATATCCTGCCCGCTGAATACGATAGCTCAGATCAATGTCTTCACCATACATAAAAAAGCTTTCATCAAAACCACCTGTTTTATCCAGCACTTCTTTTTTAATCAGCATAAATGCCCCGGCCATTACATCTATTTCATGGTTCTGATGTTCTTCGAGATAACCGAGATGATAAAGGCTGAACGTTTTTGAACGTGGAAACAATGCTGTTAATCCACTGAGTTTATAAAAAGAAATGAGAGGTGATGGGAAAGAGCGTTTACTTTCAGGCAAAAATTTACCGCCGCCGTCAAGCATACGAATACCCAATGCACCTGCATCTTTTTGTTGCTCAAGAAAAGAAATACAATCAGCAAAACAGTTTTCAGGAACAATCGTATCCGGATTAAGAAACAGAATATATTCTCCGGTTGATTGTTTTAACCCCTGGTTGCAGGCTTTACCGAAACCAATATTTTCAGCATTCCAGGTAAAATGCACAAAAGGAAACTTAGGTTCGATATAAGAACGGCTGTCATCAGTTGAAGCATTATCAACAACAAACACTTCGGCCTGCATCCCGGCAATAGCTTTCTGCACAGAAAGTAAACACTGTTCAAGGAAGTGCTTTACGTTGTAATTGACAATAATGACCGACAGTTTCATTCTTTACATGTGGACTAACCGGCACGAAAATAACATATTGTTCCAATGCGGCTTGTTTTATTCAGCAACTTCAGCGGTTGGGGGTATCGTTGTATCTTTGCGCATGCTTAAACAAACACTAATAGAAGCTACACAGGCAGGAGCTGAGCAACTGAAACATTTTTTCAACAGCAATTTTGAAATACATCATAAGGAAGGAGTAAATAATCTTGTTACTGAAGCAGATCATGCAGCAGAAAAAGCCATTTTTGAAGTGATCAGAAAAAACTTTCCTGATCATTATATCTTAAGCGAAGAGGCTGGGGAAATTATACAGGATTCAAACTACAAATGGATCATTGACCCCATTGACGGAACAGTGAATTTTGCCAATGCTATTCCAATTTGCTGCGTAAGCATTGGTATTGAAAAAGATGGAAAGATGGTAATGGGTGCCGTATACAATCCGTTCATGAACGAATTTTTCTTTGCTGAAAAAGGGAAGGGTTCTTTCCTGAACGATCAGCCGATTCATGTAAGTAAGCAAACCGATGTTGCAAAAGCATGTCTTGTTACAGGATTTCCCTACACTTATCTTGAAATGCAGAACGGACCTCTGGATGTATTTGACCGTTTAATCCGCAAAGGTGTTCCTGTAAGAAGACTGGGCAGTGCAGCAATTGATCTTTGCTGGGTGGCAGCAGGAAGATTTGATGGATTCTATGAACACAAACTGAATGCCTGGGATAGTGCTGCCGGTTTTTTATTAGTGGAAGAAGCAGGTGGTAAGGTTACAGATTTCGAAGGAAATTATTATTCACCCTACCAACAGTTTATTGTTGCAACAAACGGTAAAATCCATGATGAACTGATTGAAGTAATTCATGACAGAAAAAAATTATAAAGTAAAAACATTGAATAATAAATGAGCGAGCAACGTACAGAAATATCAACTCTTGGTGAGTTTGGATTAATTGATCATCTCACAAAAAATATTGAGCATCAAAACGCATCAACCATTGTTGGTGTGGGCGATGATGCAGCTGTTATTGATCATTTCGGCAAGCAAACAGTTATCACCACTGATCTGCTGATTGAAGGTGTGCATTTTGATTTAATGTACACGCCACTGAAACATCTCGGCTATAAAAGCATTATTGCAAACCTCAGCGATGTGTATGCAATGAATGCAATACCAACACAGGTGACTCTCAGTCTTGCTATCAGCAATCGTTTTAGTGTTGAAGCACTGGAAGAGTTTTACGAAGGTGTGTATGCCGCCTGCGATGCGTATGGAGTTGATCTTGTTGGTGGCGATACAACATCTTCACAAAAAGGATTTGTGATTTCAGTAACCGCATTAGGCGAAGTGGCGCCGGATAAATATGTAAAAAGAAGTACAGCAAAAGTAAACGACCTGGTTTGTGTGAGCGGCTATCTTGGCGGCGCTTATCTTGGTTTGATTTTACTGGAACGTGAAAAGAAAATATTCCTTGAAACAAAAGGTGCACAACCTGATCTTGAAAACAGGGATTATATTGTTGGTCGGCTGTTGAAACCCGAAGCTAGGAAAGATGTGATTGAATTTTTTGAAAAAGAAAACATCACACCAACTTCAATGATGGACATCAGCGACGGACTGAGCAGTGAAATATTACATATCTGCAAACAAAGCGGAACAGGTGCTGTGATTTATGAAGATAAAATTCCTGTTCATCCTGATGCAAAGGATTTTGCTTACAAACTTGAACTTGATCCTACAGCCTGCGCTTTAAGCGGTGGTGAAGATTATGAACTGCTGTTTACCATTTCTCAAGCCGATTATGATAAAATCAAAGAAGTGGAAGGCATCAGTGTAATTGGTTATATCGCAGAACAAACCGAAGGAGCAACAATTATCACCAGGGGAGGAAACAAATATAACATTACTGCACAGGGCTGGAACTCGTTTGAAAAGTAACCGCAAGAATGAAAAACCTGTATTATTTTTTTTTATTGTTAACCGGTCACATGTTGATTTCATGCACTGCATCAAACAACATTGGCTGGACACCATTAAAAAAATACAGTCCGCAGCAGCTGAAAGAAGATATGCAGGTAATGGAAGAAACGCTGCGCAACAATCATCCTTCACTCAACTGGTATAACAACGATTCGGTTATTACAGCTTCTTTTCAGAGAGGATACAACCTGCTGAACGACTCATTAACTGAAACACAATTCAGGAATGTTGTGGCAGAAACTTTGTTTCCCATCAGGTGCGGGCATACAAGTGTGCAGCCTTCCAAAAAGTATACACAATACCGCAAAGGGAAAAGAGAAAAATCGTTCCCGCTTGGGATGAAGATCATTAACGATTCCACCCTGGCTGTTACAACCAATCTTAACAGGAGAGATTCGTTAATAAAAACAGGAACTAGAATTCTTGCAGTAAATGATCTTACTGCAAAGCAGATCATTGACACATTGCTGCCGCTTGTTTCCATTGATGGCAATTCAAAAAATTTCAGCTATCAAAACCTCAGCAACAGTTTTACCGGTTATTACAACAGCCGGTTTGGATTGAGCAGTATTTATGAAGTGTTATATGCTGATGAAAGAGGCGTACAGAAAAAAGCAGTTCTGAAATTATTTAACCCGGCTGCCGATACATTCCGCCGGGCACCAATTGTAATCAACCGTGTTCCTCCACCTGTTCAGCAACAAGAGATAAGTAAGCACCAGCGGAAATTAATGATGGTGCGAACTTTTACAATTGATTCATCAGGAAAATTTGCAACCCTGCGTTTGAACAGTTTTGGTACTGCTCTTTCAAAACATTTTCTCAAAAAAAGTTTTCGCCAGTTAAGAAAAGAACATGTCGGGAATCTGATTCTTGATGTACGGAATAATGGTGGTGGATTGATTAAAACGGCATTGTGGTTATCAAAGCAATTGCACCAGGAACCTTTTCTTTTTGCGGACTCTGTTTATTCCAAACACAGAAAAATTATAAGCGACGCACATATCTCCAAACTTTTTTTTTATAACACAGGTCTGCTTTTTCTCAATAAAAAAATAAATGACAGTGTTTATGCATTCCGGCTTTTCAGCAAAAGGCATTACCAGCCAAACAAAAACAATTACAAAGGACAGGTGTACCTGTTAACCGGCGGATTTTCTTTTTCTGCAACAACGCTTTTTGCAGCATCAGTTAAAGGATTAAATAATGTAACAATTATTGGTGAAGAAACCGGTGGAGCTTATTATGGAAACAATGGTGTGTTTATTCCTGAAATGACTTTGCCCAACACAAAAATAAAAGTACGGCTGCCTTTATTCCGGATTGTAAATAACAGGAACTACCCTAAAAACGGAGCTGGCGTTTTACCGGATATTGAAGTAAAGCCTTCGGCTGAAACCATACGACGCAACAGGGATCCTAAGATGGAAAAAGCATTGGAGTTAATCAATGCGAAAAAATAAACTGTCCATCTCTCATTACATTTTCAACGCCGTAATCTTTTGACAATACAACCAGATCAGCTTTAAACCCTTTTTCAATTTTCCCCAACTCATTTTCTGCCTGTATAATTCTTGCAGGATACAACGAACCCATGCGTAATGCTTCGGCTTCATCAATACCAGCATAGCTGATGCAATTGGTTACAGCTTTGATCATTGTTAATGCCGACCCTGACAATGTTCCATCGGGCAAAACAAAACGATCGCCTTGCAGCAGGTGTTGATATTCGCCTGCTTTTACTTCTGCCACCGCATCTGTAATAAGGAACAGCCGTTCTTTCATTATTTTTTTACTGATGCTTACAGCTGCAAAATCGGTATGAATACCATCACACACAATACTGCTGTTCACAGTTTCGTGATCATAAACAGCACCAACAACACCTGGCGCCCTGCTTTGCAATGGCGACATGGCATTAAACAAATGTGTTGCTGTTGTAATGTTTTTATTGAACGCATCTGTTGCCTGCTGATAGGTTGCATTGGTATGTCCTGCTGATAAAACAATGCCATGATCACTGAGCAGGTTAAGCACTTCATCACTGCAAACTTCAGGAGCAACCGTCATCATTTTTAAAACACCCTCACTTTTATCAATCAGCAACCGCACTTCATCAGCTGATGGTTGCCGCACATATTGTGCAAGATGTGCTCCTTTTTTTTCAGCATTGATGTAGGGACCTTCGAGGTGCAGCCCAAGCAAACCGCTTTGATGTGATTGCTGAAACTGTTTGACCACTTCAATTCCTTTCAGCATTTTTTCCAGCGAATTGGTTGCCATTGTAATCAGGAATCTTGTACAACCACCGCTCACACAATAATCATCTGTTGCAGTCAGTGATTCATCGCTCAGCCCATGTGAAAACAACTTTGCATTGCCGCCATAAATCTGCAGATCAATCAATGCAGGAACAAGTTTTTTTCCTTTTAAATCATGAATTGTTGCATATGAAGGAATGTTGGCTGAAGAAACAATTCCCGTTATCAAATCCTGTTCAACCAGTACTGCATGGTCGTGTACAAAACGTTCGCCCGTAAACACAAGGGCGTTATTAAAAGCAATCATCGGGTTAAGGTATTATTGTAAAGTCATCCGCATCTTTCAGGAACGGAAACTTTGTTCGCACATCCTGCAGTTTTTCTTTTGACAATGTGATGGTATAAATATCTTCTTCGTGTTCTTTTTCATACAGCACTTCACCAAGCGCATCAATAACCATGCTGTTGCCGCTGTGATAAATATTATTTCCGTCGTTGCCAGTCCTGTTCACCCCAATTACATAGCATTGATTTTCGATAGCTCTTGCAGTTAACAATGTTTTCCATACATGCAATCTTCTTTCAGGCCAGTTGGCAACATAAATCAATACATCAAATTCTGTTTCATCATAAGGCGATTGTCTTGCCCACACAGGGAAACGAAGATCATAACATACCTGCAGGTTAATTTTCCATCCATTAACCGAAGCAATTAAACGCTTGCTTCCCGCAGTGTATTGCTGGTCTTCGCCTGCAAAAGCAAAGCGGTGACGCTTATCATAAACACCACACTGTCCGTTGGGTAACATCCAGATGAGGCGGTTGTAATAATTGGTTGTGGCAGTTTTTCCAGAGTGAGCTGCATCTGTTGTTTCTTTAATGATAACACTGCCAGTAAGTATAACCCGTTTTTCTGCAGCAATCCTTCTCATCCATTCAACAGTTGGTCCGTTCATCTCTTCTGCAAGATTTGCCGGACTCATGCTGAAACCAGTGCTGAACATTTCTGGCAACACCACTACCTGCGTAGGATGCTGAATTGATTTGATCTTCTCTTCCAGCATTTGCAGGTTCGCTTCTTTATCTTCCCAATGAAGCTGCGTTTGTATTAATGTAAAAGTGAGATGGCTCATACTGTAAAGTTCGAAAATCTTCAGCGAAAACGAAAGCTTAAACCAAAAGCTCCGTAAAATTCAGCCTTATCAATCATTGAGCGGGCTTCTCTCTGCTTCACCGTGTATACAATGGAAAAGGCTGTTTGTTTCCAGGAAAAAACAGCTCCGCCCTTTATAACATAAATCAATGGATGGAGGGGAGCAACATAATATCCTTTATCCTGCCTGAACAAGCCTCCCTGAACAGTGGCATTATAAGCCTGCGCAGTAAGCAACGATTCAAGAAAAAAAATTGATTCGCATTTGTTTGTTAACACATTTCCGGCGGTGCCAAGATTGCCACTCCAGAATGCACTTTCAGCTTCTTTTCTAAGCTTGCCGAACTTCAATAAAAAGCCGGCAGAAGCATTGGTAAATGTGTTGCCCAAGGATGCTTTGCCTGCAAGATGAAGCGAAACATTTTGAACATCTTTGTTCAGTAAAGAATGATAGTATTGAAGAGATGTATTAACACCCATTTCATTTTTCAACTGAAAGCCCCAGCCATAAACATTATACAACCTCATCAGTTTATGATAACCCGTTTGCACTTCTTTGCCCAATGCGCCCGGACCAAGAATACCAACAGTTGCATCATATAACAACACATCATTACTGTTTTTGAATTTTGTTTTACCGAAAGAAGCATACAACCAACCTGCATACGGACGGTCGAGTGTTGTAAGCACTTCAGCATTTGAATGACGGTTGAACCAGGAGTTATAAATCATTTGCCCGGCTTCAAACCGGTTGATTGTTTTTACATTATTGCTCTGTGTATTTGCTTTCTGCAACCAGTTGTAACGGATAAAAAGACCATTGGTATAATACCTGTCGTGCTCAGTAAAATTGTAGTTATCGTTTTCGGTAATAACGGAAAGTTCTTTAGAAACTCCTGCTGTTTCTTTTTGTGCGGACACTTTTGTTTGAAATAAAAAAAGCAGCAGAACTGCCAACAGATTTTTAGGCAACATAAGCTGCAAGAATAGTCAAAAAAACAGAACGGTTACAATACAACGATGATAAATTAACGTAATTTCAGCTTTCAATAGCCAGCCTTTGCTTTAACCAAAACCAGTTTATATGCGCAAAGGATTATTTCTGATGGCTTTTGTTTTTTCCTTTTTCACAGTTTGTGCTCAGCCATATGTTGACATTGTAAATGTGCGTTACATGTCATCGCCCGACAATGGTTTGTTCAGGCGTAATCAAACACCCAACAGCTATCAGTACAATGATGTAGATCTTACGCTTCCCATTCAATTCAAAAAAAGCGGAACAATACTGGTCTTCAGCCCATCATTTGAAAACTGGCAGGCAAAGGTTGAAGATTCGAGAACCGTTTTTCCATCGGGAATTGCGTTGCCCGTTACGTTGTTAACGCCACTTAAAAACAAAAAGTTTCTGCTGAACACAACTGCCATTGTAAGAAACAACGGAGAAAAATTTTCATTGCCCAATACGTTCCAGGCTGGTGGATTATTCCTGTTAAACTATAAAGTCAATGATAAGCTTACAGTAAAAGGTGGACTTTATTACAACCGTGAAGCGTTTGGCAATTTCTTTATGCCACTTGGTGGTATTGATTACAAACCCGACAGCACATTAAACATCTGGGGCACATTGCCCGGTTCGTTCTTTATTGAAAAGCGTTTTAAAAAGTGGTTATATGCAGGTGTAACGTTTAAGGCAGTAACCAGCAGTTATCAATTATTCGGTTTGCATTACCTGCACATCAACGATAACCAGTTAAGCCTGTTTACAGATGTTTATCTCACCAAAAATTTCGTGTTGAATGCAGAGGCAGGGCATAGCATTCTGCGCCGTTTAAGAATCGGGAACACAGGAAAAATTAAAGATTACAGTTTCGATGCAAAATCAAACGATAATTATCTTTTCCGCATTTCTGCAGCTTACAGAATCAGGATGTGATTAAAATGCAGAAGGACATTTGTAAGATGTAATACTGAAAGTAACACCTACCATCGCCATTACATATTTATCTTTTTGTCCACTGAAGCCACGCTGGCTTCCTGCAGTGCCTATCCTCGTTCCTGTTTCATAACTTCTGTCCTGTAAATAATAAGCAGGAGAACCTACAGGAAACGCTGCAAGTCCGGCATATGTTTTAGAAACATCATCCAGGTAATCAGTAGTTGTAAAACGGTTGGAGATTTCAAAGTTGAGATTCACCTTTGAGTTCAATGCATATTTAATTCCTATACCAAAAGGAAATGCAAATGCCATGGGTGAATATTGTTTTCGGTCAGGATAAACTGAAGATCCCTGGCCTTCTGTTCCCAATGGACGTAAATAATATTTTGTTCCGTTTAAGTAGGCATAAGGGTCGAAGTTAAAAACACCTACACCAAGAGTCAGGTAAGGTGTAAAACGTTCGCCCGGATTGGTGGGGTTGAAGCGGAAGAAGTTGAAATCGCCCTGCACCATAATTTCAAAAAGATTGGTATTGAAACTAAGGTTACGGCGCATCTGAAACTCGTTTGATTTTTCATAAACATCACTGTAGCCAAGCTGTGCGTAGTTAACACCAATTCTGAAGGCAGAATAATTATTCAGCTGTTTACGAAAGAAAACACCTGCAGCGATTTTGGGGCGGTTAATTCGTGTATTTGGATTCAGATCACCAAAATAATGAGCAGCACCAAGCTGCACTCCAAATTCACCTTCGTGGCGGTATCCTTCATATTGCGCATTGGCAGCAAATGATGTATGCAGCAGCGCAATTGTGAGTAAGCAATAAATAAGTCGTTTCATCAGGAAAGTATTCTCAAAATGTAATAACGTAAAGATCATGCTTTTTCTTATCAGTTGCGCCTGTCTAATCCCCATGATAATTTATTTCTGAGGGTTTGAAGAAAATTATTTTCGTTCAAACGTATAAGATTGATTGAAAAATCTTCTTTTTTAACTGCCAGCTGAATACTCCTGTTTACAATTTCCTTGCGGGCATCAAGCGTACACAGGAAGCTGTCAGCACGACCTTCAATCTCAAATGAAATTACATTGTTATCAGGAACAACAATTGGTCTTACATTCAGGTTGTGGGGTGCCACAGGCGTTATAACAAAGCTTCCCGATTCGGGAAATACAACAGGGCCATTACAGCTTAATGAATAGCCGGTAGATCCGGTTGGTGTTGAAACAATCAAACCATCAGCCCAATAAGTATTGAGAAATTCACCATTAAGGTATGTGTGAATTTTTATCATGGATGATGTGTCAAGCTTGTGAATGGTAAACTCATTTAAACCGTATGGCGTTTCACCAAACAACGGTTCATTGCTGTTGAGATGAATAAGCGTTCTCTCGTCTTTTACAAACGTGTGATTTTTTAAAGCAGCTACAGCAGTGCCCATTTCTTTGCGGCCAAGACTTGCAAGAAAACCAAGGCGGCCGAAGTTAATACCGAGCATTGGAATATTACGGTTGCGGACCAGCGTTACAGTATCCAGCAAAGTACCATCGCCACCAAGACTGATCATACATTCAATCGAATCATCAAGGTCGTTGGAAGAATGGAACAATTGGGGTTCGTTTGCAAACGAGATTTCGTTTTTTATCTGCTCATAAAGTCCGCTGAAAATAATTGCTTTAATGTGATTGGCTTCCAGTTCATGCACAAGTTTCTGCACATCTTCCCGTTGCTCCGATTCATAAACCCTGCTGTAAATAGCTACTTTCATCCGTAATATTTTTAAACCCGCTGTATTTTTGAAGTGCTTAAAAGTCTTTCCGTATATGTAAAAATATACCCTTTTGGCCCAACTGGTTAAATGAATATTCAATCCTGGCAACAAAATCATAATAACTCAGCACATCAAAACCGGCACCGTATGTGTAAAGGAATTTATTATTAAGCATATTGGTTGTGTACTCCGGTAAATAGCTTGCACCAATATCGCCATATACTTTCGCAATTATCTTAAACGGAATTTTCCTGTACTTCTCATTTTTAAATCCTGTCGGCACATTTATATGCAGTATTTCCTGTCGTACAGTTCCTTTTAACATAGCCGAGTGCACACCATCAATCACATAATATTCTAGTCCACGTAAAAACCATTCACCATAACCCATTGCTCCAAGATTATAAAGTGGTTGTTTAAACGGTACTTTCACCATGTAATAACCAACAGCTGATACAGAAGTTGTTTTTGTTAACTCAAAAAACTTTCCTGCCTTGCCGTTAAACTGCCACAGGTTCATATCTTTCGCACCCAATCCTCTCTGTACAAAACTTCCCTGAAATGCAAATCCTTTCCATGGATAAACAATGTTGTTAACATTGTAGTATTGATAGGCATAAATGAACTCAGCAAATTCCTGTTTTGTTTTGTTGCCGGTAAAATAGGGGATATAATTTTTTGACGGGTTATCACGAATGATGTGGCTAACGGTATCAGCAATCTGCTCGTTATTATAACTTAACCTGAACTGGTGACGGTTGTTAACGCCTTTACGTATAGAGAACCCAACTTCAGCTTTAATTGTGCGCTTTACAAACCCTCTTATATCGCCGTTTGTAGCAGGGAAGAATACCTGTTTATTCTGATCGGTAGCATATGCAAGCTGGCGGCCCTCTTTATAATACAATCCAACAAGAAAACCTTTTTCCAGTTTCCTGTCGGCATAAGGTTGTTCGTAAGTAATGGAGTGTTCTCTTGAATAACCATTTACAAATGATGCAGTGAGCCTGTCTCTTCGTCCCGAAACATTATCCCAGTTAAGCTTTGCACCATAGTTTACACGTTCAAGACTTCCGTTTTGTTCCATAATCCACTGGTTGGGATTACGGTCAACCAATTTGAAATAAGGAAAGGGGAAAATATACCAACGCTCTTTTACATCAAACACCACATCAATATAATTACCTTCTTTCTTTTCAATACAAGGCAACACTTCAAGAAACAACTGCGTGTTTACAATATTAATTCTTGCCTGTTCAATTTCATCATAAAGCTGGTTACTTAAAACTTTCGATCCGTTTCTGAACGGCATTTCACGGAGAACAATATATGTTCTTGTTTTTTTAAGCCCAGTGATTGTTACGGAACGGATAATGATATCTGTTGAGTCGGGGAAAAGTGCAACGGTATTCTTAAGTGCTGCTCTTGCCTTGTTCAATACAACTGATGGTTGAGCAGAGAGCCTTGAAGCCCTGATACCCATCATTAAAAGAAAAAAAAAGACAAAAGCACTTTTAGTTATCATCATGCACACAAAATAGCTGACTGTAAATTTAGCCAGATTTGACCAAAAAAGAAGGGACAAGCAGTACCTTAAATGTTAAGATAATTGATAAGATGGTCGTAGTTTTCCTTCAGTTCCTCTTCTGAAAGATTTTCGCCAAAATAATGAACGATGTTGTATTGGTAACGTTCAAATGAAGCAAGAATATCCTGTATATCGCTTTTATTCACTTTAATTGCAACCATCAGCTCACCTGTTGAACCATCGGTCCAGGTGTTAAGATGAATTATTCTTGCATTATTTGATTCAACAATGCGGCCAATTTCAGACAAATAGAAACTATTGGGCTGCATCTGAAAAATGATGATGCCACCGGGAACTGCAGCAGAGTTGTAATGCGATGCTGCCCATAATAATTCTTCCTGTGTTAACACACCCATCAGCTCACCGGTTTCTTTTACAACAGGTAATAAATCAAGCTGACGTTGGTGCATTATTTTAAGAGGAACAAGAAAAAAGTCGGAGGGGCTGACATGCACAGGGTTGATACCTTGCAGGTGTTTTTCAATCAACTCGTTTTCATCTGCATCTTCAAGATCGCCTTCGTCAATAAGACCAGCATAAACCTGGTTGTTAACCACGGGTAATTGCTGAACCTTATTATCCTGCATTAATTCAAGCGCCAGCCGAACGGTATCTGTGGTTTGCAAAACCGGGATGCTGTTTGTTATGAGTTCGGCTGCTGTCATTTATTTTGTTTGTGTTTATGCCGGTACCGGCGTGTTGAGCTTTGTAAGGAAGCCACTTAATATTTCATTGAATTCGGCGGGTCGTTCCATCATTGGAGCGTGTCCGCATTTATCTATGAAATGAAGTTCGGAATGCGGAATCAGCCTGTTAAATTCTTTACCAACAAACGGAGGAGTAATTGTATCGTTATTTCCCCAGATAAGTAATGTTGGCATTTTAATTTCCTTTAACTCCTCGCCCAGGTTATTCCTGATTGCGCTTTTTGCAAGTGCAAGTACTTTGATCACTTTCAAACGCTGGTTAACGATATCATATACTTCATCCACCAGTTCTTTCGTAGCCATTGCCGGATCAAAAAAAGTAACTTCTGTTTTTTTCCGGATGTATTCATAATCGCCACGCTTGGGATAAGTATCGCCCATTCCGTTTTCAAACAAGCCTGAGCTTCCTGTTAAAATTAAAGACTTTATACGCTCAGGATGTTTTAATACGTGCACCAATGCAACATGGCCACCAAGTGAATTGCCAAGCAAATGAATATTCTGATAATCTTTAAATTCAATAAACTTCTGTACATGTTTTTCCAAACCACCTACAGATGTGTGCAGTAAATCAAGATCAAACAGCGGCAGCATGGGAACAACCACTTTGTTACGCTTGCTGAAATAATCAATGAGATCTTTGAAATTACTCAAAGCACCAAACAGACCATGAAGCAACATTAATGGTTCTCCTTCTCCTACCTCGATGTAGCGAAACTTTCCTTCTTGTTTAATTTCGTAATTCATTATTCGTAACAGCAAAACAATTGATCGTTGCTAAAATAGTTTATTTGATTGAAAAACAGTAATTCAGTTTTGGCTGAACTTTTATGACGGCAACTTTCCTCCTATGTTTCCAAAAAAATCCTGCAAATCAGAAAAAACATTTTTGAAAACAGGAATAACGGCACCGATTGTATCAATTACTCTTGGTCCCCATGGCTGAATATAGCTATACACTTTTGATTCATCTATTGTTTGCGTTGTAAATACACCAAACTGTGTAATATAAAAAAGCAAAACACTAAAAATGATGCAGTATAAAAGTATATACAGCAGTACACCTGCAATTTTATTGATTGAACCAAGAAAGGCTGCTTCGGCTGCCTTTTCCACCAGCTTTGCACCCCATCGAATGGCAAATACCACCGCAATAAACACCAGGAAAAAAGCAATAAACGGAAGCCATTTTGCATTGATGTTTGTGGAGTTCCCAAGCCATACTGCTACAACTGCACTCAGTTTTAAAGCGGCTGCAAGACCAACAATAAATGCAACGATTGAAAACACGGCAACAATTAACCCTCGCTGCAGCCCTTTAACCACAGCCATAATCATAAACACAAGAAAAATGATGTCAATAATCATCTTATTGGGTTAATAGCTCCTTTACAACAGAGCTGATTGTTTTTCCATCGGCCTTGCCTGCAAGCTGTTTACTTGCAACACCCATCACCTTACCCATATCGGCAGGCGAAGAAGCACCAACCTGAGTAATAATTTCAGCAATGATTGTTTTTAATTCCTCTGCATCAAGCTGCTTGGGTAAAAACTTTTCAATTACAGCAATTTCTTCTTCTTCTTTCTGTGCAAGATCAGCACGGTTTTGCTGTTTGAAAATATCAAGCGAGTCTTTTCTTTGCTTCACTAACTTCTGCAGCAGCTTTATCTCATCATCGGATGAAAGTTCGCTTCCACTTCCTGAAGTTTTTGCCAATAAGATCGCAGCTTTAATTGCTCTTAATCCACGTAATCCTGCTTCGTCTTTTGCTTTCATGGCATCTTTCATCTGTGCCATAATCTGTTGTTCCAGGCTCATATTGCTTATTGATTTTCGTTTAATTGAATGGTTTTAAATTTCTTCATAAAGTCCTGTGCAAACTTCTTCATATCAGCACTAAGTTCCGGCTGGTTGGTTGCACGTTGAAAAGTATCAGCCATCGTCATTAACAGCTGGTAATAGTAATCAGCCATTTCATCCACCATCATCTCTTTTGTCCATAAATCAATGCGCAGGGCCGATTTATCAGCACCGTCCCAAAACGAAACCATCATCGCTTTTGCCTGCTGTTCAGCATCTGCACTGCTGTCGCTGGCCTTCCATTTGATCGTTTCAGGCACTTTCTGCTCATCAAGATAAACATCTATTGAAATTGTACTCTTATGCATAAAAAAATTATTGAGCAAATGTAAGTTATTCGGGGCGGGTTGCCAGCTCAATGCATTCCCACATTTTTTGTGTTGTTTGATCCCACGAAAAAAGCTTCACCCTTTCCTTGCCGTTTTCAATCAGCTTATTACGTAAAGTTTCATCTTTATATAAAAGCATCATTTTTGCAGCAATGTCTTCAAAGTCATCCGGTTTAATATACAAATAAGCATCACCGCCAACTTCCGGAAGTGCACTTGTGCGTGAAACGATTGCGGGCACCTGGCTTTGTAAAGCCTCAAAGGGAGGAACGCCAAAATCTTCAAAATACGAAGGATAAACCATCGCATATGCTGATGCTATTAATGTTGCTCTTTCGCTGTCATCCGCTTGGTCTACCAGTTTAACATCATCTCTGAACTTAAATGTTTTAAGCAGGCTCAGGAACTCTTCACTCCCCAAACTCTTTTGCCCGCAAATAATCAGCTTCATATTGCTTTTTTGCTTTTTCTTGAAAACAGAAAATGCTTTTAACAAGTTCAGCAAGTTCTTTTGTGGATAATATGATCCTGAATAAATAAAATATTCGCAGCCATCAGCATATTGTTCTTTTATTTTTTCTCTTTCTTCAGTCTCACAGGGTTTGAACAATTCATTAATGCCATAGCCGGCAACATGAATTTTTTGTTCACCTGTTCCATAGTTTTTACAAATATCTTCTTTCGAAAAGTTTGATATTGTCAATACAACTTTGGCCTTTTCAAGAAACTTCGCCATATTCTTTTTTAAAAAAGCCAGTTGATTTTTTTGCTGAAACTCCGGATGATGCAAGAACGACAGATCCTGAATCAGTAATAGTTGTGGAATTGTTGCCTTCAATGCAAGTATGCCATCGGCATTTATCAATACATCAGCATTTATTTTTTTTAATATTGAAGACAACCTTCGGTTGTAAAGAACAGTTCCCAACAAAGAGAATGTTGAATTTGCCTTTACTGTTATTATTTTAATATTTACGGGCAAATTCTCCTGCCGGTTTTCAGCAGCTTCAGATAAAATATAAAATATATCACCGGGGCGTTGATGGGCTAATCGTAAAATCACCTCCTTTGTAAAGTATCCGGTTCCTTCTCTGTCAAATGAGTTAAATACCTGTATAGTAACTGCTATTATCATAAAACATAGCAAAGGTAGCTGTCAAAAAAGGAATGATTGCAACAAACAGGTGTAGGCCGGAAAAATTGAAAATTCTGCATTATAAAAACGTTGATTCACTAAGCATTTATTCAAAAGAAATACGATTGACAAAACAGGCCTGTGGGGCTATTTTTACATTCATAAATATTTTTATATTTTGTTTTCCGTACAGATAAGGAGCAAAAAAACTGCAGAAATTACGGTAAGGATTTTAAGCAGATTCACTTAAAAATTGAAAATAAATTCCGGGCAAAAAAAATTATTAAGCAGGAAACTTTTTTGGAACAGTAATTGCAGAATAAGTGAAGATTGAAACAAAATCGAAAAACAATAACAGTTGATAATCAGCCGTTTGCAAATAAAAAGATAAATCTCTAACAGGGAAGAGTCAGGATACATTGATGGTTTTACAATGTGGATTTTGGGTAAACGACCCCGCTTTCCAGCGGGGTCAATTTTTTAAAACAACAATTTTCATGTTGTTTATTATTTCACCCTGATATAAATTCGTATTGAAAATCTAATATCTCAATATCCAAAAACCGTAACTATGAAACAACTTGTTTTGTTACTGTTATCCTGCTCAATCACATTTTATACCTTTTCGCAGGAAGTTAAATTCGAGTCTGGCAAAGCCAAACACGATAAGAAGCCCAAATTATTTACCGGAACAGCAAACAGATTTGCAGCATCAGCTTCATTTATTGAAGAAGTGATCAATTCGCCTTTGCAGTCAAATGCAGCAGTTCTGATTACTCCCGGATTTATTTTTAAAGGAAAAGTTACTTCCGTTACAAATGATGCCCCCGGCTTAACTACTGTAACTATACAGTCGTCTGAGGTTAAGGGTGCCATCCTCTCCCTTTCAAGAATTACACTGGAAAATAAAGAAATCGTTTACCGTGGTGTTGTTATGAGCAAAAATCATAGCGATATGCTTATGCTTGAAAAAGATCCGGTAACAGGTGTATACAACTGGAATAAGAAAGAAGTTTCAAACCTTCTTGCCGATTAGACCTGTTGTATTTTCCCGAATCCAATTCTAATATCCTTTTAAATCCATAACTATGAACCGAATTTTAATCCTTGTCCTTGTTGCATTATTAGCAGTCCCTGCATTTAAGGCTGCTGCCCAGGTTCCGTTACTCAATAGTTACCCCGGTGCAACTTCAACAATTTATCTTGATTTTGACGGGCAATCAGTTAACTCTCCTTATTGGAATTCAGGTGTACCTTTTTATTGTACATCTCCCAATTTCACCAGCGCCCAAATCACCACAATCTTTAACAGGGTTGCAGAAGATTACAGTCCGTTCAAATTAAATATTACAACAGATTCAACTGTTTACTTTGCTACTGCAACTACAAAAAGACAACGTATTATCGTTTCTGCATATAGTGCTTGGTACGGTAATGCTGGTGGTGTTGCTTATATCGGATCGTTTACATGGGGAATGGAAATCCCGGGGTTTGTTTTCGCAAACCTTCTTAACTATAATGTAAACAACGTTTCTGAAGCAATTTCACACGAAACAGGTCATACACTTGGTTTAAGTCATCAATCAAAATATGATGCCAACTGTAATTTCGTAAATGAATACAATCCTGGTGGTGGAACAGGTGAAACAAGCTGGGCACCAATTATGGGTAATAGTTATGGAAAAAGCTTAACCCTCTGGCACAAAGGACCAACAAGTGCCGGATGTAACTCGGTTCAGGACGATCTTTCAATTATCGCAAGTAACACTAACGGTTTTGGATATAAAACGGATGATATTGGCAATACAGTTCAGCAATCTACTCCTGTAACATTTGCCTCTAATGCATTTACAGTTAGCGGAACAATGAACAGTGCGTCGGATGTTGATATTATGAAAGTTACTTTCCCTTCTCCACAAAGGTTTTCTCTTTCGGCATCAGGATTAAACAGTGATCTTCTTGTTACAATTACTGATAATAAAGGCAACGTGTTAAACTCTTACAACCCTCCGGCATATACTTCTGTTTTGTTTGATACCACATTTAATGCAGGTACCTATTATTTAAGTGTTACCAATACCGGAAATACAAACACAACAACTTATGGAATGCTTGGAGCATATACACTTAATGGAACATTACCAGCTACAGCTCTTCCTATTCACAGCATGAACCTTAGCGGCGCTGTTGTAAATAATAAGCATAGCTTAAACTGGGATATCATTGCTGATGAACCGATTGAATCAATTTCAATTGAAACTTCAACAGATGGTAAAAACTTCAGCAATCTTCAGAATGTTTCTGCTGATGCACGCAAGTTTGACTATCAACCGAACTCAACAGGTAACCAGTATTACAGACTTTATGTTATTACTGCTTCCCAGTTAAAATATTATTCAAATGTGATTTCACTTCGTGAAGTTGCACGTGGAGAAAAATACATTCTCACTTCAAACATTGTTCGTGGAAATAACATCTCATTAAACAGCACCGGCACATTCAACTGGAGACTGGTTGATATGAACGGCCGCAGTGTATCAGCTGGAAAGATGAACACTGGCTTTAACCAGATTAATGCAGGCAATCTTACCAGCGGTATGTATCTCCTGCAGGTTATTGACGGAACATCTGTTTCAACTGAAAAAATCGTTAAACAATAAGCCCAGCTTCCGGAATACTCTTTGCTTATCACTGAAACCAGCTGCCCTTTTAAAAAGGGCAGCTTTGTTTTTGCACCCTTTTCATACATTTGCTTATTATAATTATGGAATACAATACAACAAGAAGCTCACTTACCATACGTGAATATGGCCGTCATATTCATAAAATGGTAGCCTATCTTCTTACAATAGAAGATCGCCAGAAAAGGCAGGAGCAGGCACAGGTGGTGATTGAACTGATGGGTTTTTTGAACCCGCATTTAAAAAACGTTGAAGATTTTCGTCATAAATTATGGGACCATTTGTTCCTCATTTCTGATTTTAAATTAGATGTTGACAGCCCTTACCCAATCCCAACAAGGGAAACACTGAAGGCAAAACCACATCCGCTGCCTTATCCTAAACGCCACCCCCGTTATAACCATTTAGGTAAAAACCTGGAAGTAGTAATTGATAAAGCATTGAAAGAAGAAGATCCTGAAAAGAAACAGGGCTTTGCTAATGCTATTGCTTATTACATGAAACTGGCTTATAACAACTGGCATAAAGAAAATATTCATGATGATGCAATACAGGCAGAACTAAGCAACATAACAAAAGGTGAGCTTGAATTCAACAACAAGCCATTTGTACGTCATTATAAACCAAGCGACGATTTCAGGGAAAACCGTGGCGGCGGTGGCGGAAAATTCAAAAAGCATTTTCAGCAAAGAAACCGCAACAACAACGGAGGAAGAGACAACCGTGGTGGCGGTGGCGGCGGAAAATTCAAAAAGCGCTATTAATTTTAAAAAATATCTGCTTATCCCTTCTGGTTCTTACAGAAGGGATTTTTGTTATTATTACTTTCGTGAAAGAAAACAATCAACCACATGCATTCATTTGAAGTAAGAGGAGGAAAAAAACTAAAAGGAACCATTGTTCCGCAGGGAGCAAAAAACGAAGCACTGCAAATCATCAGTGCTGTTTTACTCACACCCGAAAAAGTTACGGTCACAAACATCCCCGATATTATTGATGTAAATCTCCTCATTGAATTACTCGGCGAAATGAATGTAAAAATTGAACGTCCTCAACGTGATACCTGTATTTTCCAGGCCGATGACGTGGATGTGGATTATTTACACAGTGAAACATTTAAAAAGAAAAGTGGAAGACTTCGTGGATCGGTAATGCTTGCCGGCCCCATGCTTGCACGTTATAAAAAAGCATTTATCCCAAAACCCGGTGGAGATAAAATAGGAAGGAGGAGATTAGATACGCATATTATTGGTTTTGAAAAATTAGGAGCTGATTTTAATTATCATCCTGAAGACGGTTTCTTTCATTTAACAACCGGTCAGCTCAAAGGAACGTACATGCTGCTCGATGAACCTTCTGTAACAGGAACAGCCAACATTGTAATGGCTGCAACCATGGCCGAAGGAACTACAACAATTTACAATGCGGCCTGCGAACCATACATTCAGCAGTTATGCAAAATGCTCAACAGCATGGGTGCAAAAATCAGTGGTGTTGGAAGTAACCTGCTTACGATTGAAGGCGTTGCTTACATGGGCGGAACAAATCACCGCATTTTGCCTGATATGATTGAAGTAGGTTCATTTATTGGACTTGCAGCAATGACACAAAGTAATATTGTGATTAAAGATGCAGGTGTTGAACATCTTGGCATTATTCCTGAAAAATTTCGTCAGCTTGGAATACGAATGAATATTACAGGAGATGATATTCATATACCCGAACAGGATATTTATGAAGTGCAACGTTATTTCGATGGCGGGGTGCTAACCATCTACGATCATCCATGGCCGGGTTTTACGCCTGATTTATTGAGCATCGTTTTAGTAACAGCTATACAGGCAAAAGGTAGTGTACTCATTCATCAGAAAATGTTTGAAAGTCGTTTGTTCTTTGTAGATAAACTGATTGATATGGGTGCACAGATTATTTTGTGCGATCCACACCGTGCTGTTGTAATTGGTCTGGAGCGTGAACAAAAGCTGAGAGGCATCACCATGAGCAGCCCTGATATACGTGCCGGACAAGCATTGCTGATTGCCGCTTTAAGTGCAGAAGGAAAAAGTGTAATTCAGAACATTGAACAAATCGACAGAGGTTATCAAAACATTGATGAACGTTTGAGAAATCTCGGGGCCGATATTAAACGAATTTAAAAGGGTTATTGAATTTTTACAATCCTTTCGGCCTGTTGTGCATACAACCTGCCAATGGGAATTTCATAACCACCTATCTCCACGTCGTGACTTGTAAAGGCTGTTATTTTTAACAGGGAAACAATATACGAACGGTGAATACGAAGGAACAGATCGGAAGGCAAAAATTCTTCCACTGAACTGATGGATTGTTTTACCAGCAACGGTTTGTCATTTTCTCTTACAACTTTTATATAATCCTTCATGCTTTCGATAAAAACAATGTCGTTGTAGTTTACTTTAATCATTTTTCGTTCGGAACGGAAATAAATAAATCCTTTTTCATCAATGATTGAATGTTCTTCTTTTGGTTCGTACAAAGCGTTGCTGTTTAATTTATTTACTGCTTTCAATAAGCGTTCAAGTGTAACCGGCTTTAATAAATAGTCGATTGCTTCAAGTTCAAACGCTTCTACAGCATATTCTTTATACGCTGTTGTAAAAATTACTTTAGGTGGATTTCGTAACGTTCGCAAAAATTCATGACCCATTAATTTAGGCATGTGAATATCTAAAAACATCAAATCAACCTGGTGCTTATTCAGAAGCTCCATTGCAGCAAACGCATTATGACAAGTTGCTGCAACAGATAAAAAAGGGATACTTTCAATATGTTTTTCAAGCACCTTAATTGCAAGAGGTTCATTATCTACTATCAGGCATTTTATTTTCATGCAACTACAGTTGAATTTAAACTAAGTGTTGGTGTTGTTTCTTTTGTCTGAGTCCTGTTGATTCTGTTCAGGTAAACAATAAGTTTTACATTGTATATTTCTTCAGTACTTTTTATGAGCAGTTCATATTTACCGGGATACATCAGCTCAAGTCTTTTTTTGATATTCTGCAGACCTATTCCTCCGGCCTGATTATTTTCGTTACCGTTATTTGTATGACTGTTGCTTAAGTTGAAAGTTAATTTGTTGCCATCAGCATTCAAGTGCAGGTTAATCCAGCATTGATCCAGTTCTTCACTTATTCCATACTTAAAACTGTTTTCAATAAACGGCAACAATAACAATGCTGCAATTTGCAGCTCATTAACAGCACCGGTGCAAACAAACGAAACATCGATGCGGTTACCGTAACGTATTTTTTCAAGCTCAACATATTTCCGCATCATTTCAACTTCTTTCTCAAGCGGCATTTCATCTTCATTGCATTCATATAACATGTACCTCAACAGGTCGGATAAATGGGTAACAACTTTTGGTGCATTCACCGACTGAGATAATGTTAAAGAATAAAGATTGTTTAAAGTGTTAAATAAAAAATGAGGATGTACCTGTGCCTTCAGTAACTGCAGTTGTGCTTCTGTTTTTTCTTTTTGCAGCCGAAGATTGGTTTGTTCTTTTATATACCAATACTTCATCAGTTTAATTGCAACGGCTATTCCACCAACCGTTATTCCACCTCTTAATCCTGCAAGCAAGGATAAAAATATTGTGGGGTTAGCCGGGCCAACATGTTTATCAAACAAAAAATTCCACACAAAAGGCAATATATAATTGCCGGTAATTGTTGAAATGAATGCAGTAATAAAAAAACAACAAACTGTGGCAAAGGCTGCAGCTACATACTTCCCCTTTAATAATAACCTGGGTGCAACAAAATACATGAGTGAATAAGAAAGAAAAATATGCGCTCCCAAAAAAAAGAATGAATTAAGAAGGGAAACAGGGAAACGTTCAACATCCGGCAAAAAATAATGACCGGGAACATAAGAATACAAAAAAGCAAAAAATAAAAACCAGAAAATCCAGAATGCAACATGCCTCCTGATGCGATATTTTGGTTCATCAGAAAATATAAACTGGTATTGCCCGATCGGATTCATTTAATTAAAATTATAAAAACAGCAAGCCAAATAAAAGCCAAAAGATGTTATAGTAGACGAATGATTATTTTTCGTCGCTGAACTGCATGGTCCTGCATTTAATCGCTGTTATCTGCACGAATGTTTTCTGCATCATTTCGTTCAACCACTTTCCTGTAACTGCCTTTTTCTGTGATATAGTTTTACGATCATCATTCACAAAAAAATTAATCGTTATGAAAAAGATGTGTTTGGCTATTTCATTAAGCTGTTTGTTTTTTGTTGCAGCAGCACAGGAAAAAACAAATCATACACCAAAATGGATAAGCAATACAGGTTATTGGGTTGTTGAAAGCAACATTAAAACACCCGAAACTTCTATTGTTTATTTTTATAACAACAATCAGGTTCTTGTTTACAAAGAAAACCTTGACGGGGTTCGACTCCAGCTTAACAAGCGTAAAATAAAAATGAGACTAAAAAAAGTACTTGAGCAGGCAGTGTATGCTTACGAACAAAAGAAGTTTATTCCCGAAAATGAAAAGTGGCTGTTACTCGCAATTAAGAAATAAAGAAAAAACCACGCAGTAAACAAAAATTCCTTCCTGAATACTGCGTGGTTTCTATTTTATAGTTATTCTACAATCCTCAACTTGGCATAATTGAGCATAATCTTTTTCTCACCATTCAGTTCAAACTTTACTGTGGCAATAGGATTATGTGCGCTGCCTTCCATTTTTACAACAGTACCAAAACCAAATTTCTGGTGTTCCACTTTCTGACCTTCCTGCAAATTACTTGTATCACTTGCAACAAAATCAGCAGCAGGTTTATGCTCTACTGTTTGTGGCCGTGAAGGTGGAGTTATGTAAGATGGTTTTGGTGTTGCCGCTTTAGGTGGAGGTCCATAGCGCTTTTCAGTTTGTGACACATCGTTATAATCTGACTTGTTGCCCCAGCCTTTCATTCTGTCAAATGCTGAACTTCCGCCAAACGAAGAGGATTGATTTCTTAATCCACCTCCTGCAAAACTTTTATCAACATATTGTTCCGGCAATTCATCCAAGAAGCGGCTCGGATCGTTCTGTACAATCTGTCCAAACTTATACCTTGTATTGGCATAGCTGATCCAGAGTTTCTTTTTTGCACGTGTAATCACCACATAAAATAACCTGCGCTCTTCTTCCAGCTCTTCTCTTGTGTTGATGGAAAGTGCATTGGGGAAAAGCATTTCTTCCAGTCCTGCAGCAAACACACATTCAAACTCCAGGCCTTTGGCAGCATGAATGGTCATGAGTTTTACATTATCAGCATCGGGATCTTTTTCATCTGCATCTGTAAGCAAAGTAATCTGTTGCAGGTAGGCACCTAACGTAACCGCACCAAGCTTGATTTGTTCTTCAGTTGGTGCTGCTTCAAACGATAATTCCTTTTGAGCCGCTTCGCTTTCTGCAAATAATTTTTCTTCTTCCAGCATCACGCCATCATCATCAATCTGCTGACGGTTCTGCGTATCATCCACCCATTCTTTTATTGAGTTGAGTAATTCCTGCGTGTTTTCATATCGTTGTAATCCTTCGGTGCTTTTATCGTTAAATAATTCTTTAACGATGTTTGTTTGTTTACCTACATGCACGGCCACATCATACGCATTGTTTTTCTGCAACATGCTGGCAAAGCTTTTGATCATTGTTACAAACTCATCAATTGCTTCCAGTGTGCCTGCTTTAAATCCATATTGCTGTGCTTTGGTGAGCACTTCCCACATGCTGATGTTTTGTTCATTAGCAAACAGCACACATTTATCTACCGTTGTTTTTCCAATTCCTCTTGTGGGATAGTTGATGATACGTTTCAGCGCTTCTTCATCTCTTGGGTTTACAATCAACCGCAGGTAAGCAATAAAGTCTTTGATTTCTTTACGCTGATAGAAACTGATACCACCGTAAATAATATACGGAATACCCATACGGCGAAGACTTTCTTCAAACGCACGACTCTGTGCATTGGTACGATATAGGATAGCAAAATCTTTATTGCGGTAGTGGTTGCGTAGTTTTTGTTCCTGGATTGTATCGGCCACAAATTTCCCTTCATCGTTATCCGTCATAGTGCGGATTAAACGGATCTTTTCGCCTTCTGTATTTTCAGTAAACAACGTTTTCTCAATCTGTCCTTTGTTATTGGCTATAACTTCATTTGCCACATTGAGAATATTTTTTGTGCTTCGGTAATTCTGCTCAAGCTTCACCACGTGTACATTATCATAATCTTTCTGGAACTGTAAAATGTTTTCAATGGTTGCTCCACGAAAGCTGTAAATACTCTGCGCATCATCGCCCACCACGCAAACATTTTCATACATAGCTCCCAGCAGTTTGATTATTTCGTACTGTGCAGGATTCGTATCCTGGTACTCATCAATCATAATATATTTAAAGCGGCGCTGGTATTTGCTTAAACTTTCCGGAACATTTTTCAGCAGTTCATAAAACTTCAGCAACAGATCATCAAAATCCATTGCCCCGTTTTTAAAACAGCGTTTTACATACGCATCATAAATCTGTGCAATGGCGGGGCGGTTGGCACGCATATCTTCCTGCTGAAGATGCCAGTCGTTTTTATATTCTTCAGCCGAAACCAACGAGTTTTTTGCAGAAGATATCCGGTTGTAAACAGTAGCAGGCTTGTAATGCTTGTCATCAAGATTCATTTCATTGATCACCGTTTTCACCACACTTTTTGCATCATCAGTATCGTAAATGGTGAAGTTGGAAGGATAGCCAATCTTTGTTGCCTCGCTTCTTAAAATGCGTGCAAACACACTGTGAAATGTGCCGATGTATAAATTTCGTGCTTCATGGTTGCCAAGAATGTGCTCCACACGTTCTTTCATTTCCTTGGCAGCTTTATTTGTAAACGTTAACGCCAGTATATTGAATGCATCCACACCTCTTGCCATTAAATGAGCAATACGTGTGGTGAGCACTTTTGTTTTACCGCTTCCTGCACCTGCAACAATCATCAACGGCCCTTCAATAGTTGTTACCGCTTCTTTCTGCCGCTCGTTCAGTCCTTTTAAGTAGTCAATCATCCGGCGAAATTACAGTAAGGTTTTGGGAGATGAATTAGTGTGGAGAAAGAAATTCAATCAAAAATAAAAAGGCATCCTTCAAATTGATGAAAGATGCCCCTATCTGAATTTCTTGAAGCTTATGCACCCCGCTGTGCACCACCCACATGCTTACCCGAAGCGTTGGATGACTTGGTGTTTGCTTTTACATTGCCGCCTTTGGGTGCAATGAATGCAGACTTTCCGGAAGATGCTGCACCTTTTTTTTTATCTTTTTTGTTCTTACCTGTATTAAATAATGACATATAAACGAATTTAACCGTAAGTTACAATTTTCTGTTTACATGAATGAAACTGTGCTACCTGCCTGAAATAAAATCAAGTAAACTGTTTTTGTTGGCAGTTGAAAAAAATTCTTCAGCAAGTGTAAAATAATTCCCTTTGTCGCTGCAGTAATCGTAAGCATATTTAGCGAATTCAAGCTTTTTGCTGTCGTCAAAAAACAAATTCATAATTTCTTTTACCTGCGATGTTTTTAACCAAACATTCTTAACCGTAACCTTTGCCATGCGTAATTTATCTGCATCAGAAAATTCATTGTTAATTGCCCGTTTTATTTTACCGAATTGTTCGGCATCTGCAGCCATGCGGTTTTCATCATTACGGTCATGATGCGGGCCGCCTCCGTAATTATTATCAGGCTGCGGATTCATCTCATTATCATTCCACTCATCTCTTGCAATATATCCTTCATCCCAAACAGCTTTGCCAAAACGCATTACCGTCAGTTCAAGATGTTTCCCTGCAATTAATGTTATACTGCCATTGTACACCGAAACATAATCGGCTCCGCTCTGCGTTGGTTGCCATTGATAGACTGTAAGTGAATAATTACCGGGAGCAAGGTTCTGGAATGTACAGCTCCGGTCCTGCAAACTGTATTTTTTCCCTGCGAAAATAATTTTAAGATTGGTGCTTCCGGTTGTACTGATGGTGAAGTTGCTTCTTTGAGCAAATGAAATCATTGCTGTAAACAGAAAGCAAACGGCAAAAAGCAATTGCTTATACATGTAAAATTTTTACTAAAGATAGAAAGCAAATCAACTCGTATTATACCCTTAACCACGGATAATTTTATTTTCAAAAGAGTACCCTCGTCATGGTATTCTTTTTACCAAAAGTTAGTTTATTTTTATTGTTATGTTTTTCTACAAACTTCTCTTATCATCTGTACTTTTTTTATTTCTTACACTGCCTGCAATTGCACAGCAGGCAAAAGGCTCTTCTGAAGATGTTGCAGTTACGGAAGAAATGAAAACAACTTATGCTGTTGTTATTGGTATTTCTGATTACGAGTCGCCAAGGTTGCAACTCAATGCAGCAGATAAAGATGCTGCATTGTTTGCCCGTTTTTTGCTGGAAACAAAAAAAGCATCCAAAGAAAATATACAACTACTGCTCAACAGGCAGGCCAGCAGCCAGTCGGTCAATGCTGCTATCCGCTCCTTAATGCAATTAAAAATAAAAAGCGGCGATGAGGTGATCATTTATTTTTCAGGTCATGGTGATATACAAAAATCAAAAGACACCGCAAATAAAGATGGATACACGGGCTACCTGCTTTGCAGCGATGTAAACGTAGAACGGGCATACACGGGTGCACAGGGAACGCTCAGCTTTAAAGACTTAAACGAAGCCGTTAGCTTTCTCACACAACACAATGTACAGGTAAGTTTGGTTTTAGATGCCTGCCACAGCGGACAAACAGTGAACGAAGAAGGGGCGAACCTGTTAAGTGAGTCTGCACTTACTTCTTTTCGCAACACCATCCGTTACCTCAGTTGCGGAGCCAATCAGCGTTCATTTGAAAGCGAACAAATGGGTCATGGCTTTTTTACTTATTATCTCGTGCAGGGAATGATGGGCGCAGCAGATAACAGCCCTGCAGATAATAAAATAAAAGTAAACGAACTGAACATCTACGTGTACAACAATGTGTACGAAGAATCAAAAGAAAAACAAGAACCTAATATCGGGGCTTCATCCGGCGGAAAAATAGTTATGCAGATTTCGCCCGAAATAAAATCAATTGCATTTGAACAGCTGAAACAAAATGCATTGCTTGAAATTAAAGAATCAACAGTAGCAGCACGTTCTGCCGGAATAGAAGAGAACACATTACTCACACAACTTTCAACATCACAAAAACAACTTCTACAACAACTCAACAATTATTTAAAAAACAGTCAACCGGATTATCAGAAAGCAACAAGCCTGTACAGGAGTTTTATAAATCAACAACTTTTCCCGGCCGACTGGCTTCGTTACATCAAACAAAAACTGGTACTGCAGTTCGGCATTGAACCACAACGGGCAGTTAATGAAGTGTTGAAAGGAAAAAATAATCCGCCGCCAGCTTCTTACTTTAAATCGGCAGCTGAACAAAGCAACCTTCTGCTTTCGCTGCTTGATACAACAGACTATGGCTATAAAATTTATTATATCTACAGCCGTTATCTCGAAGCTTATTCTTACCTGCGTGGAAAAAATTACAAAATGTATCCAACTGCAAAAAAGCTTTTACACGAAGCATTGATTGCAGAACCTGATGCAGCATTTGTTTTACATGCATTGGGACTTGTTGCTGAATATCAAAATGATTTTACGCTGGCTGAAAAATATTACCGGCAGGCAATAGAATTAATCCCCACCTGGACTTATCCACGAAGCAGTCTCGGAAATGCATTACGCAGCCAGGGAAAATACAATGAAGCAATCAAAGTGTTTAATGAAGTAATCCGTCTTGCTCCTTCTTTTAGCTGGCCGTATAATAACCTGGGAACGGTGTATCTCGATTTAAAACAATATAAGGAAGCGGAACGCTTGTTTAATTATTCTATTTCGATTGATACGCTTGACGCATCCTGCGAATACAATAATCTTGGTCTTATTTACAGCGACAGGGGAAATGTAAAAGCCGCAGAGGAATTTTATCTCAGGTCAATTAAAAAAGACAGTCTCTTTGTTTATGCCTATCAAAATCTTGCTGATTTATACCTGAAAGTAAATGCACGGAAAACTTCCGAACTGCTGGCAAAATCAGTAAACATGGAACCATATTTTGCAAGCGGCATTAATGAGCTTGCCGATTTTTATAAAGATGGAACTTCAACCAACGACTGGAAAACTGCCGACAGTCTTTATTCACTTGCTATCAGTTATAATCCTTATGAAACCTGGGGATATGCAGGAAAAGCATGGACAAGAATGCAACTCAAGGACACAGCTTCTGCACTTCGTTTGTTCAAAGAATGCTTGCGTATCAATTCCGACAAAGCTTCTTCGTATGGTTATTATGGCCAGTTTTTTCAATATACCAAACAATACCGCCAGGCAGTATCATGGTATAAAAAAGCATTAAACATCAACCCGTATTACTGGGAAGGATACGAATGGACATTTGAATGCTGGATGAAATTAAACAAACCAGACAGTGCATTGAATATTTTAAAAATGGCCTTGCCTTATTTCAATCAAAATCCTGATCTGTATAATTTATGGGGTAACTTTTTTTATGCAGAAGGAAATTATAAAGAAGCTGTCAATCAATATGCAAAAGCATTGACTTCCGACAGCAGCTATGCACATGCGTATGGCAATCTTGCCTATACATCACTTGAAATAAATGATTTTGCAAATGCAGTGAATTATTTTAAAAAAGCAAACGAGAATGATCCTTTATTGTTTCCATTTGCAGATATCGCTGTTGATTTAATTGATAAAGCAGACAACCTGTTACTTGCTGAAAAACCGGCAGAAGCTTTAGCTCTTTTTTCACTTGCAGCAGATCTTATTCCCAAAGATGAATATGCTTTTCATCTGAAAAATGCAGCACTACAATACATCAACGGTCAACACAAAAAAGCTGTTCCATTGATTGATCATATGCTGCAAAACAATGATCTTCCGCCAAGCTACCGGTATCTTTTTTTACAACAGCTTGGCTGGTGTTATATTGATGCAGGTGATTATGAAAAAGCCATTACTTCGTTTGAAACATCATTTAATTCATCGGCTAATCCATCTTACATTGGTATTGCCGTTGCCCTGTTTGCATCAAATCAAAAAGAAAAAGCAAAACAATGGTTGCTGAAAGAAAAACAACAGAACATCAACTGGAAGGAAAGTGAAAAGCAGAAGCTGATGTACAGCAACAACAGCATGCAACTATTACAACAACTGAAACAATTGTAACCAAATGCGTCTACAGCAATTATTTTTTACAGCTGTCATCTTATTTTCATTTATTTCTGCAAAAGCAGGAGTGAATATAAAGAACGGTAATTTTTATATTTCTTATACCGATCACGACCTTACTGCATTCAATGGTTTTGACATTACACGTACGTATAATTCCCATGCAACAGGTAAGGGTTTGTTTGGTTATGGATGGGGATCGGAGTTTGAAACAAGACTTTATATTATCGGCGATGGAAATTTACTTGTGATTGAATATGGTGCCGGCACATGGAATACGTTTTCAATGGCAGATCAAAATGAAGCATTGCTGACTCAATGCATCAATCAACTGGTAAAAGCTGCTGTTAAAAATGAAGACATTCAAAACAATCCTGTTGAAGTAAACAGGTTTCGCCGCAACATGAGGAACAATTTATCTGAACGTTTAAAAAAATGGGTACGCTACAGCCAGCAAGGTTTGGTAAAATCGCCACTGTTGCCTGAAGGAACACGCTGGCAAAGCATGGACCTTGGTTACAATGAGCTTGTAAAAACAAAAACAGGTTTTAAACGCACAACAGATGATGGCCGTTTTGACTTGTTTAATACAAACGGATATCTCGTTGGTCATTATACAGCAGAAGGTAAACTTGTGTACAGCATCAGCTACAATGAAAAAGGACAAATCACACAACTGAAAGACAAGGGCAACAATCTTTTTTTCTTCGCTTTCACGAAAGATGGGTTTATACAATCGGTGAAAAGCAGGCAGGGAACTTCGTATTACTGGTACAAAGGCAATGCACTTGTTAAAACAAAAGATATTGCCAATAATGTTTACCGCCATGAATACGACTCGGCTTATAATATGACTGCCATTTATTATACCGACAGATCGCCCATGCGTATTGAATACGAGAATACAACCCTGTTCTGCAAAAAAATTACTGAACCCAACGGGCGGATAACAGAGTATGTATATAACAGCTTTTATGATGCGCAGGGAAATATCGACGGTAACCATTATGCCACCTGGGTTTTTTCAACAGAAAAACCAGGTTCAAAAACCGACAGCAGTTATTTTGAATATGAACTAAAAGACAAGGCTGATGGCAGCACATATCAATACCGGTATGTATACAGAAAAAACGATGACCTGTTTGAAGAAATCAACAACGAAAGCTGTGAAATGCCCGACACCACAAGGCGCAACAACAAAACAATTACATACAAGTATAACAACAACTGTATTACAGTTGGAAAAGAAACTGATTCGCTTATTGTGAAAGCCGAAATTGATTCGGTATGGAACAAAGCAAGCAGGATCACTTATTTTAATAAACGCACCCAAATCACCCGTACGAAACTGTTTACATATAACGAAGCAGGTAATCCTGTACAAATTAATGAAGATGGAAAGATTACAAACATCGCTTACACATCTGCTCAAAAACTTGCTTCGGTCAAAAACAAGGATAAGGAATTCATATACCGTTACAACTCTTTTCAACAATTGCAGTCGGTTACACTTGCCGGTACCGGTGAGTTATTATTTGTGTACAACAAAACAGGTGAGTTGCTCCGCACTGAAAGCAAAAAAGGAAAAGAGGTTGCTGCTGAAATAGAAGCTTCGTATAAGGAAATGGAAAAATACCTTGAGGAAACAAGCATCGAGTTTGATTTTTAAGAACCGTTTTTACCAACTGCAAGCTGTTGTGGTTAATATAAAATCACAAGGCAAGTCCAGTTCCAATACCTTTGCAATATGATACAAGTTGGCCAATACAACCGTCTTATTGTTCAGCGCCTGAAAGATGCAGGTGCTTTTCTAAGTGATGGCGACAGTGATGTACTGCTGCCCAAACGTTTTGTTCCCAAAGGGACAAAGGTTGGCGATGAGCTCACTGTTTTTGTTTATCACGATTCGGAAGACCGCATCATTGCCACCACGCAACATCCAACCGCTGTGGTGGGTGATATTGCATTGATGAAAGTGGTTGGCACAAGTGGTCACGGTGCATTTTTAGACTGGGGCCTGATGAAAGACCTGTTTGTTCCCAACAGCAAACAACTTTCTTCCATGCGTTTGGGTGGCGAATATTTAGTGCATGTGTATCTTGATGAAAAAACAGGACGTGTTGCAGCTTCGCAATACATTGAACATTTATTAAGTAATGAAGAGCTTACAGTAAAAGAAAAAGATGTTGTTGATTTGATTGTGTACAGGGAAACCGATCTTGGCTGGGCTGTCATTATCAACAAAAAACATATCGGGCTGCTGTATTCCAACGAAGTGTTTCAGCCCTTACAGATTGGCGATAAAGTAACCGGCTATATTAAAACCATCCGTGAAGATGGAAAGATTGATGTAGCAATTGGTAAGCAGGGATATCAACGTGTGGAAGATGAAGCAACAAAAATTTTACGACTGCTTGAAGAAAACAACGGCTATCTTCCTTATCATGATAAAAGCGATCCGGAAGAAATTTATTCTTTCTTTGGCATGAGCAAAAAAGCATTTAAGATGACGGTTGGAAAACTATACAAAGAAAGAAAAATTGAGCTGACTAAAACAGGAATCAAAGCAGTAACAAACCAATAGTTTTTATTCGTGCATATTTAGCAAACTTTTGGTTCAGGCCGCACAAGCGTCCCGGTTCTAATAATCTTTTTCCTGCGGCAGTGTCCAGTCAAGCACTTCTTTATCCACTTCAAGATCTATGTGACAACCATTACAGTTTTTCGTGAGTAAACGATACGCATGAATAGCTTTGGGAAAATCATTCTGCTTTAATGCACTTCGCATATCCTGGATAGGAGGAGCAAGTAATTTGTTATACGATTTTTTAAAAGGATCAATCAGCTTACGGTGTGTGTTAAATTTTTCAGCAATCACCTGCAGACTGCTATCCATACCATTCAGCAACCACAGCGCATAATCAGCATTATTGTTACGGAGATACATGCCGAGATTATCGTGATACACACGCATATCAAGCATGTTTTCATCCAGATCTTTTGAATTGGAGATATTGCTGCTGCATGCAGCAACAATCAGCAGCATTGCTGTGGCGGTTATTGTTATTGTCAGTTTCATTCAGTTTATACAACTGCTTTTTCGCAAACAAAGGTAGGAACAATGCCGGTAGAGCGTATTCTTGTTTCGGCATCATCGGGCAATGTGTTACCCGAAAGAACCAATACGGTATCAAGACCAAATTTATTTCCTCCAATGATATCGGTATGAAGTGTATCGCCCACCATCAGGATTTCTTTTTTACTGATTGTTCTTTTTTCCCTGATAAGATCGTAAGCAAACATAAACATCTGTGAATCGGGTTTACCAAAACGGATGAAGCGTTTGCCCACAATACTTTCAACCATCGTTGCAATACCACCAATGGCAATGGAAACATTGTTACTGCCCGATACGGGATAAATATTATCGGTATTGGCAACAATAGCAGGTATGGTGCGCTGGCGGAGAATATTCACCGTTTTGTTGAGATCAGAAAACCAGTCGAACCCTTCGTCATCGAGCAGCACCAATGCGTTTACCTGGTCGATATTACCTTCATCAATTGCACTTACAGGAAGCGCCTGCAAACCCGAACGCTCAATATAATGTGCTGAATTTTCCGTACCGAGATAAGCTACAATACCATCATTCACTTTCAGATCAAGATATTCTTTTGCCAGCATGCCCGATGAAATAATCCGGTCGTGCTGCACTGCATGAAAACCCATGCGGTGATAAGTTTGTGCCAGCTGCATCGGACTTCTTGATGCATCGTTGGTAACAATATAATATTCCTTTCCTGTTTCGGCGAGGTAATCAAAGGTCTGAATGATTCCCGGTATCAAACCATTATAACTCTTGATTACACCAAATGCATCAAAGAATACAATCTTGTAATTTTCTACAACAGTTCTGAAATCATGTATTGTAAGCATAACTGAGTTTTTTAGCTGTTGGCTTTTAGCCGATAGCTATTAGCCTGTTGCTTTTCTATGAATATCTTATATCAAATATGTGCTCAACTTTTCTTTGCAGGCTCTTCTTTTATTTTCAGTGCCTTGATAATTTTTTCCGGATCAAAATCCCTGTCAACAGAAGGAAGATAAATTTCATACGCTTCATTCCGCAGCTTTGTTGCATACTGTTCACTAAAGAAATACGAACCATCTTTAATCACATAGTTGAGAATAAAGAAACGGTAGCTTTCCCGAAGGAAACGGATTTCATTCGCAGTAAGCGGATTAACTTTATGATATTCTTCCAGGAACATGAGAAAGCGGTCTTCATTCATCGTATTGATGTAATAGCTGAACACTGTTCTGTCGCCTGCATCTGAACACACACGACTGAAGAAATAAAAATCCATCATGCGGTAACTCATCCTGAACCAATCATAATCCCAACGTGAATAAAGTTCAAGCTTATCTGTTACAGAAAAGTTGCCGATATTCCAGTCGATAAACACAGGGATGATTTCAAAACCACTTACATTATTTTTCAACCTGTTCTTTAAAAACAAATCGCAATGATAACGGATCATATCAGCCTGTGCTCTTGTACCAAACTTTGATTCATCTTTTTCCAAACGCTCAAGCAATGCCTGTATATCAGTACGGAGTGTTTTAGATGATTTGGGGAAATTATTTTTGATACGTGAACAGGCTTTATGAAAACGTCCGATCTGCTGACCAAACTTTCGGATATGTTTTTCATCAAGCCTGCGTGGCATGCGCTGCAACACACGAACAGGATTGTAAAACACCACCCAGATATCTTTTTTTCCCTGCCGGTAACGATACGTGTACACCCTGTTATTCTTCAGCAATGATTTTGCCAGTACATTTTCAAACGGATACAACAGGTTGTTGGCTAATGTATGAATGAAGCGGTGATCTTCTTTAAAGTGTTCATACTTTCCATACGATGAAAGTTTGGCAATCACAATATCCTCATCTTCGAATGTAATACGGTACACATGGTTGGTTGATACCATGGCACTGATCTCTTCCACCTTTACAATTTTGCGGGAAGCATCAAAACCTTCCCACGCTTTATGAATAATTTTTACATGCTCAGTCATATAGTTTGCCACGAAGACTCAAAGGCTCAAAGGAGCACAAAGAATTTATTTAAATGATTTCAAAATAACGTTTCAGTTCCCAGTCGGTAACATGTTTTGCAAACTGCCTGTGTTCCCACAAACGGGTTTCGGCAAAATGCTCCACAAACTCTTCGCCCAATAACTCTTTTGCAAGAGCCGATTGGTGCATCTGTTTTGTTGCTTCCAGCAAAGAAGAAGGAAGTACACCATTTTCTTTCTGCAAATAACCATTGCCTTCTGTTGCAGGAATGGTTAAGGGCAGTTTATGTTTGATGCCGTACAATCCTGAAGCAAGTGATGCGGCCATTGCAAGATAAGGGTTGCTATCAGAGCCGGGCACACGCAGTTCAATCCTTGTGCTTTTGTGCGATGGATTGATGATGCGGAATGCTGTAGTACGGTTTTCAATTCCCCAGGTAATGGTAGTGGGTGCCCATGCACCTTCCACCAGCCGTTTGTAACTGTTGATGGTGGGCGCATACATGGGTAATACATGTGGCAGACAGTGAAGCAATCCTGCTAAGTAATGCTTCATCGTCTCACTCATTTTATTTGGATCAGCTTCGTCGTAAAAAAGATTCTGTTTGTTATCGGTTGTCCATAAACTCTGGTGCACATGACCGCTGCAGCCGGGAAGTTTTTCATTCCACTTGGCCATGAACGAAGCCATGATGCCATGCTTGTAAGCAATTTCCTTAACAGCTGTTTTAAACAAGGTTGCTTTATCAGCAGCATTCAACACTTCATCATGTGCAATAGCAGCTTCATATACACCCGGACCAGTTTCGGTATGAATACCTTCAATGGGAATATTAAAGCCGTTAAGTTGTTTGATGAGGTCAAAATAAAATTCATCCTGCATGGATGTGCGCAGGATGGAATATCCAAACATGCCTGGTGTTAAGGGCTCAATGGAAGTAAACTGTTTCTGTTCTAATGTTTGTGGTGTTTCTTTAAAATTGAACCATTCAAACTCCTGTGCAAACTCAGCCCTGAAACCCATTTCTTTACAAGCAGCCTGTACCTTCTTCAGCAATGTTCTGCTGCAGGCAGGCACATTATCCCTGCTGAAATCGGCCAGGAAAAAAATCAGATCATTCTGCCAGGGAATTTTGCGGAAGGTAGATAAATCAATATCTGCTGTTTTATCAGGATAACCTGTATGCCAGCCGGTGAGTTTTACATGATCATAAGCCTGGTCGTTACTGTCCCAGCCAAACACCACATCACAAAAGCCAATACCCTGTTCAAGTGTATCAAGAAACTTTTGTTTGCTGATGACCTTGCCACGCAGCACAGCATCAATATCAGCAAAGGCAAATTTTACCTGCTCTTTGTTTTGCTGCTGCATGTATTCTTTCAGATCCTGTATGTTCATGTTGCGTGTTTAAGTTTGATAAACAAAGTTGCTTTTATTAACCGTTATTTCAAAGAAAGAAAAGGTTTAATGTTGAAGGTTCAACGTTTAAAGTTTTTGAGCTGTTGTATGTAACAGCTCTGCCGATAAATTTTCTGCTGCCAGCTGTTTGGAGCCAATGCAGAGTGCGGCACAAACAGCTCCATATTTCATGCATTGCTGCAAGGGTAACTGCTGCAGCCATCCAAACAAAAAGCCGGAAAAGAATGCATCCCCTGCGCCATTGGCATCAACAAGTGGAAACTGTGTAAAAGCCTTTTGCCCGATCCATTCATCTTCCGGAGTTAACAGTGTTGCTCCCTGTTTGCCATGTGTGCAGATAACAAGTTTTTTTCCTTCATTGATCAATCGCTGCATCACCGGTTTATAGTCAGGCAGATTATCGGAGCTTAAATGAATGTATTGCGATGCACGGATAAACGGATCATGATATGTATTTTTTCCGTCGTAATCATGCAGATCAGTCCAAACAGGTTTACCCGAAGCCATTACCATTGGCACAATGTTTTTGCAATAGGCAATGATGTTGAGCACAAGCACATCAGCCTTATCCATTGCATTTTGTATGGCTGTTGTGTTATGATTGATCTGTTCGGATGATTGTGTAATAAAAATGGAAATGCGGTTGCCTTCTTCATCCATCAGGTTTACATGACGTTCTGTACCGGCTTCATCTATGTCATAAAACGCATCAATACCATTCCGCTGCAAATCTTCAACAATCATCTTTCCATACACATCATTTCCCAATACACTGTACAGCTGTAATGGTATGCCCAGCTTGTGCATATTCAATGCTTTTCCTGCACCTGTAGAGCCAGTGCCTTCATGAAAAACAGCTTTGTGAATGGTGTGTGGAACCGGCTGTGGCAGTTGTGGCAAATGCACAATATGATCGAAGGTGGTACCGCCTATGATGAAGATTTTTTGCATGAAATGAAGTTCGGAAAAAGAAAAGAAGTTTAAAGTTTCTTGTTCAATGTTTAATGTTGGTAAACGATGTTGCAGAATGCCATCAAGACACAAGGACAGAACGTGTATGAAGATTGTTTGCCGGGAAGTCGGGGAGAAGAGAAGATAAAACAACAGGCATTCTTTCCACCTGAACAGCAATTCATCTCTGTACCTACGGGCTCGTGGTCGACTTCCTTAACTATTGCTGTTTACCATTATCGCTGGACTGCTGCATTTCTTTTTTATCGTCTTCATCTGCATCTTCATCTAAGTTGCTGCCATTTTTGCCCCGCCTGAAACGCACAACCGGGTTTTCCTGGGTGCCTGTTACCGTTAGCGGAATGCCAAAGATGCCAAAGGGTGGCAAACCTAATCTTGCTTTGAGATTAAGTCGACCGTCTAAACTTACCTGTCCTTCAAAACGTGGACGGAAACCGGCTACTTTCAGCTTCACCCGTTCAAGTGTAATGATGTTGTTGGCAATGGTTGTTTTTAGCTGAATGGTTTGTTTTGAAAGACTGGGTGATTCCATTGCATCCTTACCAGTTTTTTTACTGATGGCACTGAAGAGTTTAAACCCTTTAAACGAAGGATTTTTTATACTGAGCACACCACCACCTTTCAGGCTTTTCATTACAGGATATAAACTATCGTTGAGCATACCACTCAGCGAATAATCCAATGAAACCTGTCCTTTTACTTTTGACGCACTGGTTAACAGATCCCTGAACAACTTTATTTCTTTGTATGCTTTTTGTATATCAAGTTCGTTTGCATTTACATGATACGTAAACGCTGCCTGTTTTGTATTTACCGGTGCATAGCTTGCTTCCATATTTACCGGCGCACCTGCAACAGTGAATGCTGATTTGCTGATGGTGAGTTTTCCATTCTGCAGTGCTGCATCTGCCAGCCAATTGTACACAGCCAGTCCGTTGTAATCAATCTTATTTACATCTGCATGAAACTGCAGATCAAGATTGGGTGGTATGATAATGACAGATGATTCAGATGAAGCAGCGGTTTGTTTTGATGAATTTGTTTTTGCTGATGTTGTTTGTTCAGTACTCATAAACTCCTGCAGCAGCAACTGCTTACTGCTGAGCGATAAATTGCCGTGCAGTGCCGCATCAGCTTTCATGATGTAGTTGATGATATTGCTGAAACTTCCTTTAATGGTTGCAGTATTATTCCTGTAATTCATTACAAGGTTATCGGCCACCAGCTGATCATTGTTGATATGAAAAGCACCCGTGCTGATTAAAAACCTGTTGGGAAAATAAGGTGTGCTGATGCTGATCTGTTTTAAACCAATGGTTCCTTTGTTTCTGAGTTTATCATAACGCCCTGCAGTTGCATCGGCCTGTGAACCACTTAATGAAAGATCGGTTGTTATTGTTCCGTTTACATCATATCCATCAACTGCAAAAAGTTTATACAACTTACCAATGCTGATGTTTCCTTTTGTGCTGACGTTGTATGCAAGGTTGTCAAAGTTGTTGAGATCGGCAGTGAGTGTAAACGGTTGTCCTTCGAACAAAAAAGAAACGGGTTTAATTTTTACCTGCATATCCTGTGCGGTACCACGTTGGTTAAACAGGTTTACATCTAACTGAATACCGGTAATGGGGTTGGGATAATACGATGTGCGCAGCAAACCATTCTGCCATTGTATTCCTGTATTGATAATGGGGTATAAATTTTTTGCAGGAGCGTATACACCATTCATTACTGCCTGCATTTTTACAGCACCACCAAGATCGATACCTGCCAGTTGCTGCAAACCAAGTACAGAAGACCATTTCGCTAAATCAGCTGCGGCATTGATATGCCCGTTAATATGCGGAAGAGAAAACCCTTTAGTGTTGATGGCAGCACTGATAAAATCAGTTCCCATTTCTGCATGCAGTGTATCAACCTGCAGCTGCATGTTTTCAGTATTCAGTCCGGGTAATGAAAAACGAAAACCAAGATCAATGTTCTGCAGTTGCTGTTTAACCGCTTTTGTTGTAAAGGAACCATTGTTCACTTTCATACTGAAAGAAAGATCGGGCATGCGGTTTTCAGCAGCAATAAAATCACCTTTGAGTGATGCCTCCATTTCCAGCTTACCGGTTACATCGGTTTTATCAAGCCATGTTACATAAGCCGGGGGAAGAGCTGTAAACAAATATGCAAGATTGGTCCGTTCGGTACGTGCATTAAAATCCATGCGGTAACCATTCTTCAGGAAATAAAACACACCGGTAAAAGCAACGGGCAAACGGTTAATCTTCAGATCATTTTTTCTGAAATCAAGTTCCAGTGAATTGGTGTTAATGCGTGTGCGCAGGTTTGCTTCCAGGTTTTTATCTGAAAGATATTGTTCACCATCATACTGCAGATCCACATTTTCCATACTGATCTGCGACTTGAGAAAGAACACTGCTTCACTTAATTTTCCTTTGCCGAGATAGTTGAGCTTGCCGGCTTTGAGCAAGAAAGGAATGGACTGATCATTGTACAGCAATGCACAGTCTTCGAGTTGTATACGATCGAGCTTTAGTGCAGCACCCGATGAAGAAGTATCGGTTTCTGCCGTAGTTTGTTTTTTGGATGATTTGTAAATATTGTAATTGGGCCTACCGTTTTCGTTTACCAGGATATGCACATCGCCACGGGTAACATAAATTTCGTTGATGCGGATTGTTTTGCTGAATACCGATGTAAGATCAACACCCAGTGCAATTTCATTGGCAGCCACCAGTGTATCGTTCTGGAAAGGAGCTGATCCTGTTAACGACACATCATACAGTGTTAATGTGAGTGATGGAAAATGATTGAAGAAAGACAATCTTGCTTTTGAAAACTCCAGTTTTGTTTCAATGGCCTGGTTGGTCCATTTTTTTATTTTGTCTGATACAAAGCCGGGGAACAAATAAGGGATTGCAAACATTACCAGGAGGATCACTGCAATACCTGAACCCAAATACTTCGCAACTTTTACCACTCTTTTTCCAATACGCATCTTTCATCTGTTTTAAAGCCAGTACAAAAGTAACTTATTTTAAAAGAGGGATTGTTGGAGAAGGCTTAAAGTTTGAGGTCTGGCCTGTTATTGCGGAAGATTGATTAACAGCTGGCATTATGATTTTATATGAGGTAGTTGTTACGAAGCAGTTGCTTAATGCAACAGAAGCGCCTTTATCCATGCCTTTGGGTGGGCTTTGAGTGGGCGTATTCTGCCTTTATCAACGAAGGATGAACGAAGGATGATGGCTTTATACAGGTAGTTGAACAGGGAATGACTGGCGGAAGAGTTGTCTGTAGTTTGGGGCTGGCCTATTATTGCAGGAGATTGATCAGCGACCGAAGCTGTATATCGCAACGGATTACAGGTGTTTTTCTTTTGCTTTGACATTTCTCAGAACCTCAGAACCAGTCAAAGAAAGCCCGCCTGAAACTGCCGGACTGGATAATCATCATGTTCATCAGGAACATAGAAGTTCGGAAGATTTGCAATTATTATAACAATCCCGAAAGGATAATATTATTTTAAAGAATGTCACAAAATTTAATAATGCCCGAAGAGGATTGATATTAAAAATATTATGCCATTGGGGATTTCCGTTTAAGTTCAGAAAATTCCAACGTTTACATCTGAGTAAGATTGCAATAAAAACTGAGGTTGTTGTTTACCCTGTTTCCGTAATTGCCCCTATGTGCTTTATAACACTTTGATACATGAATACAAAAAGCCGTTTTCCCGAAAGATTTGTGTGTGCTTTAATCCCTAACAAAACAAATGCATATCCATCACAACTACGTATAAGCGAAATCTATTATTTTTGCAGCAGTGCATTTTGAAATGCATTTTTGACTACATAAACCTTATCTACCAAGAGAGACTGGCCTTGTGCCAAGGTGATCCTGCTGCCTTTTTGAAAACATCATCCAAACCCGTTAATTTTTTCAATTGTTATTAACCAATATTATGACTCATTATCTTCAAAAAGTGTTGTTGTTGCTGGGCATTCTACCTATTGCAACCGAATTAACAGCACAAACAACAAACATTTACACAACAGCCACCACATGGAACGTTCCTGCCGGAGTTCATTCAATTTCCATAAAAGTGTATGGCGGTGGCGGTGGCCTTGGCGGACAGGACTGCGGAGCAGGATGTTCCAATGCAGCGGCGGGCAATGCAGGCTATGTTGTAGCCGACTTTGCGGTGAGTGCAGGAAATACCATTGGTATTTACCCTGGCGGAACGGGCACCAACGGATCAAACAGCGTAACCAATACGGGCGGCGGAGCTGGCGGTGTTTCTCCCTATAGCACAGCCTATAATGGCGGCAAGGGTGGTAATGCAGGCGCCAGTGGTTCCAGTGGTGGTGGTGGTGGCGGCGGAGCAGCCTCTGTTGTAACCATTAATTCCGTGATCAAAATTGTAGCCGGCGGTGCAGGCGGTGGTGGTGGCATGGCCAATGTAGCCAATTCGGGTCAGCCCGGCACTAATACTTATGTCGCTAATGGTACCTCCAATACAGGCGGTAACGGCACCACACCTTCAGGCGATGGTGGCGGCGGTGGCGGTGGCGGTGGTGGTCAGTATGGTTCCACAGGTGGATCAGTGTATGCCACCAGCGGTGAAAGTGCAGGCTATGGTGGTAATATTGGAGGTAACCTGGTAAGTGGTGCAACTGCAATAACTTCCAATACAAATATTTCCTGGACCAATGCGGGCAGAATTGAAATTACTTATCTCGTTTCACTCCCGGTTACATGGCTTGACTTTACACTTGCCAGGCAGACCGATGGCTCAGCTCTTCTCCGTTGGCGTACGGCTACTGAATCAGATACAAAGGATTTTACCCTGCAGCGCAGCAGCAATGCAAGAGAGTGGACTGATATTGGCACCGTAACAGCAGCCGGCAACAGCAGCAGTATCAGCAATTACAGTTTCAGGGATCAGTATTCAGTGCAAAACAAGGTTTACTACCGCATCAGGTTAACGAACCTTGACGGCACAACCAGTTACAGTGATATTATTGCAGACAACAGCCAAGCCAGCAGCTTTATTCAATTATCTCCTAACCCTGTAAGTGGTGGTACAGCTGTATTAAGTTTACAACATGCTTCAACGGTTGTGTTGTACAACAGTACAGGCGTAAAGCTGATGGAAAAATATTTCCCTGCAGGAAACAGCCTGCTGCAGACAGCAGCTTATCCTAAAGGAACTTATTTCCTTAAAACAAATGAAGGGCATCTTGCTTTTGTGATACAATAAGCAAACTTTATAGAATGAAAAGCCGGTTCACATAATGACCGGCTTTTTTTATGTTGGCATGTGAATACTCTTGAAGTTTTGCTGAGCCAATTGTACTAAAATGCCCCCGGACAGAAGCCGGGGGCGTTTTGCAATAAAGATGTTTTCGACGGATGAACAACGGGCCTTACTTGCTATTTAATTGTTGTATCAGTGAAAGCAACTGGCTTTCGGTTACTTCGCTTAATGTAAATGTTACGGGGAAGTATGTTTTACCGCTTGCTGGTGCACCTACAGTTACATCCTGCATCTCAGCATAAATTTTATTGTTCTTAAACGTAACGGCAAGGAATGTACCTTCAATACCAATCGGCATACTGTTCTGGTAACTTAACAAACCTTCTTTACCTGCAGGTGCGTTGATGATTTTGTTATACAGTTTTACTAATGTGTTTTGCTGTTTTACTTTAAAGTAGAGCATGCTTGGTTCTGCGCCCATATAGTTGGTACTTGTTGCAGCATTCCACTGGTTGCTGAAATAACCAAGTACAGTTGTTTTTGGTCGAGGATCACCCATTAATGCATCACAGTTACGCCATACACCAAGACTATCGAGGTTGAATGAAGATGTTCCGTTGTTATTGTTTGTTGCAACGTTTCCGTTCTGCACCCAGTTTACACCACGTGGCACATAACCGGTTTGTGTAAGTGTTACAGGTAAGTTTTCATGATCGTTACCATTGATGGTATAGGTTACAGCACTATCACCTCTCCACATTGGTATTTCACGTATAACCTGGCCGTTGGCTGGTTTGGGAGGAGCTGCAGGCACCACAACCTGTGCAGGAGCATTCAGTTGTAATTCATCTGAACCCTGGTTTGCCTTTACTGTCATTTCACCATAAGAGATCAGCATGTCGCCTGATGCTGCAGTTGGCCTGTTACCCAGCAGCATATCACTTACGTTGTACATATCTTTTACCTGTACTGTTACAGCGCCTGTAACAATTTGTCCGTTTGCTTTCTTAAATGCATTGGCAGGAAAACTGATTTTTGTGCCCTTGCCTGTTACCAGGCTACCACCTGCTGAAGCGTCGATTGTAAAAGCTTCATATTTTGGAGCGTTGGCATCAAAAAAGGATTTTACTTTTTGTTCAACAGCATCCTGTTGTACGACTGTGTTGTTATCTTTTTTACATGCAGTAAAACTGATGGCTGCTGCAATTGCTACTGTTGAGAAGATTGATTGTTTCATAAAAAGAAGTTTTAATTGTTTGAGTTGTTTTGTTTGTTGTTTGCAGGTATATCCGCAGCCATGAAGGTTTGTTACCCTGTTTTGGAAAAAATTTTTCAGGTTTTTTCTAAAACACTGATTCTGAAAGAAAAGAAGGGAGTTTTTTTGAACCACGGAGGCAGGGAGAACACAGAGGTTTTGCCGGGAAGACGGAAAGAAAAGAAGAGAACTATTCCTCTTTCTTCTCAGTGCACTCTGTGTCTCTGTGGTTATCACTTGCAAGCGAAGCGCCGTAACAATCCGTGTAAATCAGTGTCATCTGTGAGCAACATTCCTTTTTTCCGCCTTACGTCCTTCCCGGCTATTCTTTGCGCCTTTGCGTGAAATGCTTTACCAAGAAAAGAAATCAGGAAGTGCGCCTGCGGAGGAAATAGTAGCCAAGCGGCAGAACAAGAAGCAGCAAGAACCAGTACCAGCTGAAAGATGAGGTTTGTAATTGTACCTGCTGGTCAACACCCATATAACAAAAGCCTGCCCAGAGCAGTGGATTTTTTTGTGCAAGATTGTTTGTATGCTGCAGGTATTGTTTTACTGCCTGCTGTAATGCGGTTACAGGTGAGTACTGTTGCTGCAACGAAGTATAAAACGATTGAACGAATACCGGTGCCACTGCATCATCAACCGGCCACCTGCCGGCAACAACGCCTTTTACTCCCTTACTGATAAATGCACGGCCAATACTTGCAACACCTTCACCTTGCTGTACTTTTCCTGCAGCTGTTTCGCAGGCAGTGAGTACTACAAGTGGTGCATTTGTAACAACATACTGCAACTGGCCGAGGTAAAACTTTTGTTTTAATACAAGATAAGGTTGCTGCATACTGTCGGCCACTGCATGTGCAGCAATATGCAATACCGATCCCGACTGCATGGTAGCAACAAATGCATTTGCATCAGTTGTAGTTGCTTCTTTGATTATTGCCTTGAACTGTTTTTTCAATTGCTTTGCTTCAAGCTCCGAATTAGGTAATGCAGCAAAGCCGTTTTGCAGCTGACTGAATGTATAAACTGTAAGCGGCAGGGTTGCATCCGGTTGTTTTGAATCCTGCACATACTGCAGGAAAGAGTATACATAACTTACGGCTGTCTGCTCAACAAGAAACTGTTGTTTACCATCAGTGCTCAATGCTTCAAACGGAAGGTTATGCAGCAGACCATCTGCAGAAATGATGAGTGAATTCTTTTTCAGTTCAAAAGGAATCAGTTGTTTGAACACTTCATGCGACAATTGAAAATATGCAGCAGGATGATTGTTATACTCAGATGATGCAGGAGAGAAATAGGTTTGCAGCAAGGAACCTGTTTGTTGTATGACTGAAGATGATAACAGTTTATGATTGATGGTTCCTCCCTTTGCATGCAATAAATAAACCTGGTTGTTGATGATGGTATAGCTGATGAGGTCTGCATTTGCTGTTACTTCATTTATCTTTTGCTGAAACAGTTGAAAAGAAGGTTGCTCCAGCAGTTGTGCAAAACGGTTTTCCTGTAAACCAAGTTCCAGTTCCTGTTTACGGATACGTTCGCTGATGAGATTTTTCTTTGCAGCATCTGTTTCTTCTGCCAGTAACAGGTAATCATTCCTCAACTCTTCAAACAACTGCTGTTGTAATAACGCTGTGCCGCCCTGCCATTGCCTGCTCCTGTTTTGTTCGTTTAATAACTTACGGCCTTTTGATAATTCAACCAGCCATAACAACTGCTGCAGTAATTCCTGTTTTCCTGTTTGATTATACTGCTGTTCAAAAAACAAAATTGCTTCTTCACTTACTGTATTGCTGTTACTCACCTGCAAACTATTCGTTGAAGTAGTGATGAGTTGGTTACAGTAATAATCATTGGCAACAGCAAGTGTGTAGTAATGCAAAGCACTATCGGGTTGTTGTTTTGTATATGCTTTTGCCAGGCCTGCATACAATGTTGTAACAGTATGATCCGGGTAATAACCACTGTTACTGATGTTGAAATAATGCAATCCCTGTTTGAAATTCTCCATACTGCTGTCGGGTTGCTGCAACTGGTAAAACAGGTTTCCTTTTTCTGCTTTCAGTTTTGCTTTATCTCTTTGCCTGCTGCCGGGATATGTTTGCTCCAGTATCTTTTCTGCGTTCTGTAATTTCTGTAAAGCCTTGTTCCATTGTTTCTGATCACAGAGCAGTTTTGCAGACAGCTGTAAAGCGCTCACCATCCAGGAAGCATCTGCATCCACTGCATCGGCTGAACGAAAGAATGCCAATGCTTTCTGATTATAAAATGCAGCACTATCCATTTTTACTGCTGCATAAAATGCATCGGCTTTTACATTGTACAACAAACCAGTTACTGCCGGATGCTGTGCTATAAATTGCAAACCTTTATTACAGGTTGATTGTGTTTCATCATACTTACCCAGCCAGTAATAGGTAATGGCTTTGTTGCTGTAAAGCGAGGCAAGCAGGTTGAACTTTTCTTCAGCAGTTGCCTGTTCAATGGCTGATTGTTGTAAAGTAATTGCTTTATCATAATCGCCTAAACGAACATAGTTGTTGCCAAGCGGTTTAATAATAAACTCTTCTGTTTCGTAATGCAGTTTCTGTTGCTGCCTGTAGTTCAATCCCTTTTCATACCAGCGTGTGCTTGCCTGTATTTGTCCCTGCTGTAATAAATGATAAGCGATGTTGAGTACAAAATCAAGATAAGCTGTTTGCTCATCTTTAAACTTTGGCTGCCGCCACAATGTTTGTTCTAACGAATCGGCTTTGTTGGATAAATAAAACGGCTGCTCATCAGTAAGATCATAAAGCTTTTCAAGATATGCCTGCAGCTGGTCTTTGGGTTGATAGACTTCTTTCCATTTTGCTTTTTGCTGCGGCGCTTCATCACCCGAAAAAAATAACAACAGGAAGACAATACTGCCGAGGGGCAGCAAACGATAAAGCTTTGAATGATATGAATGAATTACAGTCGCCAGGATGCATAAAAATAGAGATAAGATTTGTTTGTTCCGCCATAATAAAAACGGGTACCCAGCTGCGGGCCAAGACGCACTTTTCCAAACTGCAGATCCACAAACGGAAGAAACTGTGTATTGGAAAACAGTTTTACAGAAGCATTCTTTTTCAGATCGTACGGATAATTAAGCTGACCATTATAATTGTTCAGCAGGTAGGTGCGACTTGTATCAGCCGAACCTGCTATGTCTGCATCAATACGCAAACCCACACCGGCAGATAACAGGTCGTTGAAATTATAACGCAGGTGTAAAGGCACAAGACCAATCCTTGTAATGTTCAGCTGCAACTGTTCCCTGTATCCACGGTAATCATAATTCTTTCCATCAATCAGCACCAAGCCCTGTGTTTGATAGGTTTGCTGTGCAGTAGTTGTTTGCTCATACTTGCCGAATAATTCAAACTGTAAATAAGGTTTGTAAGGTGCAAGGCGGGCAATACCCACACCAACCGTTGCACCGCTGCGTAATGCATTTGCACCTGTATTCATTTCATAACCTGCCATTACGATGGGTGAAAGAGCAGGCCTGAATTTTCCTGTGGCAAAGTTGGTGATCACCGGTTCGTTCTTATCAAAATAAATAGCTGTTCTTCCTTTGAAGGGAAGGTTATCCAGTTTCTTTTTTGTGCTTACATCAAACTCCACAAAACCTTTGGTACTGTCTTTATCGGTTACCCCTTTCTGATTGGTGCCCGGTAAATAAATTCCATTGAAGATAAATGCAGCACTGTCTTTATTTGTTACCAGTTCCCAGCAACCGGTACGACCGGCCACACTATCGCAGGGCAAACAATAAGGCGACATATCTTTTATCCTGATCGTTTGCGGATCCATTGCTGATGGTAATGTAATCGCCAGTTTTATTTTCCTTGCAGGACCTTCACCATCATTCTGGAAACGGATTTTATAACCCAGCGATTTACTTTTTTTCAGTGTGCGGTAATTCAGTCTTCCCTGTTTCAGGTTCATCTTGTTGGGATCATGCGAAGTAACAATGGGAATGTTGAGCTGGTGCATGTACGCATCACCTTTATCGGGCACAAACAAACCAGTGATGGTGATGGTTGCGTTGGTGTCTTTGATCATTCCCGGTGTTACATACAGGTTGGTAAACATAAACTGTGCATCAGTGCCCGCCTGTTTAATATCCACTGCAAATACATTGCTGTAGTTTTTCAATGTATTCATTAAAAAGGTTTTGCTCTCTGCGCCACTGAAGGTTTTCTTTTCCTTGAAGTGCGATGCAGGACTTCCGCTACTGGTGAGTAAAAGATTATCAAACGGGCGAACAGAAGCAATTGCATTTTTATCGTTGATCAACGCTGCATCGTTATACAAACGGAAACCTGCCGTATCAAAACTGTTTTGCCCGAACTGTTTTTCATTGATGAAGAGATACAGTTTGCCGTTCATTGCCACATCGTTTTTCCATCCCGCCATGAGAACCATTGTATCACCAGGCTTGGCCATGCAGTTATACTTCAGTTCAAAAAAACCATTTGCCTTAAAGAAGTTTTGTTCGGAAGGAGATACTGCTGCGAGATAGGTTTTGTTTACCTGTTTCACACCAACCTTTGCCGGCTTACGTCCGGGTTTCTTTCCATCATCATAATTATTCACGGCATACAACACCGCTTCGTAATCGCCTTCCTTTGCATAGATGTGTTCAGGATTGGCATCGGTGCTGAAATGACCATCACCAAAATCCCAGAGGTACGTATAAAAGGGTTTGGGAGCACCCGGTATCTGCGTAAGTGCAGGCAGGTTGGCTTTAAAGAAAACCCTGTTATCGTTCTGCTGTACATGAACCGACAAATCGGTTTGTGCTGATGCAGTAAAACAAACAAAAAAGATGGCTGTATAGCAGATTATTTTTTTCATATCGATACAGGTATATCAACGGGGTTGGTATACTGTTACCCTAAATATAAAAATCTTATTTTTATCCTTCTACTAAACCATTGTACTTGCACGCCGACCAGAAATATATTACTGCATTACTTGATCATGATCAGCGGCTCATCAGTGAGATCTATCAACGCTTTGCGCCTAATATGAAGGCCTACCTGCTTTCACGTGGCTGCAGTGAAGATGATGCAGGTGATGTGTTCCAGGAAGCACTGATTGATATTTATAAACTGGCGAATGACGGGCAGTTTGTACTTACCTGTCCGTTTGAAGCCTTTCTTTTATTACTCTGCAAACGCAAGTTCATCAACAAAACAAAAAAAACATCGCTTACCGTGGTAACAAACAGCGATGAAGATGCATATACACATATACCGGGCGATGTTAACGCCGGTGCTGCTGAACATGTGGCACAGGTGGAAAAAGAACAGCTTGTAATGCTTGTGCTGGATGAAATGGGCAACTGCAAAGAAGTGATATTAAAAAGCCTGCTGAAAAAACCGCAGGAAGAAATTGCAGAAGAACTGGGTATGACCTATGCCTATTACCGCAAACGGAAAAGTAATTGCATGGGCGAACTGGCAGAACTGGTACGTAATCATTCACGGTTTAAAGAAATTGTATCATGACCTATTCGTACAACGATATTGATTCCTACCTCAACGGCGAACTGCAAGCAGAAGAACTGCAGCAGTTTGAACAGGAACTCCGCAGCAACACCCAACTGCAGGAGCAGGTAAACAGCTATCGTTTACTGAACAGTACGGTAGGTAAACATCAGCTTGCAGAACAAACAATTCCTGAACTGAAACAACTGCTCGATCCGCTTACACAACAATATTTCAAACAGCAAAAGGCAAAAGTATTTACGCTGAAACGCAGCATGTATATGCTGGCTGCTGCTGCATCGGTTGTACTGATTTTATTACTTGCATTACCGGGTGTATCGCCCGATGGTTATACGGTTGACAATATGCCCGGTGCAATTGTACGTGGCAAAGAAGAGGAGAAAGCAAAAGCTGCACAACTGTTCAACAATGAACAGTATGCAGAAGCAGTTCAAGCATTTCAGCAACTGAAAGCAAGCGGACCTGCTGATGCGGCTGTTGATTTTTATCTTGCTGTGAGCCTGCTCAAAACCAAACAATATACAGCAGCACTTTCTTTATTTGAACCGCTTGCAAACGGTGCATCTGTTTATGCAGAAGATGCACATTTCTTTGCTGCATTAAGTGCTTATCACCTGCAACAACATGAGAAGGCAAAACAATATGCTGAACAAGTAAAAGAGGGAAGCCGATACTGGAAAAATGCAAAAGCGATATTGAAGAAAGAGAAGTAAGCATTGTTGCAGATTGCTTCGGCACATACCCACGCACAGCCCACTTATCCCCGCAATGACGCTTCATGGCTGAACTCTTCCCGCCTTAGCTTCTTACCGGCTATGCTCTTACCCATTACATATAAAAGTCTGCCTCTATCCATTCCGCAGCTTAGTGTGAAATGACGGGAATCACGAATGACACAAGAATTCTTTGCCGGAAAGAAAAAGAAGAACGAAGCAACCTCTATTATTGTGAAGCAGTTTGTTTTATGTATTTATAAAAACCGGTGAGCACAATGATGCAGACGGTGATCATGCTTAATGCAAGTGTTACGAGTAAAAACGAAATGAGTGCTTCGGTAAAATCAGTTCCTTCCCTGCCACCTGCAAGCGGCATCATTTTTCCGTTACCAGTTATCGCTGCAAGTATCACTGCCGAGAAGTTGGCAAATGCTCCATACAGCAGCAACCAGTAAGTTGTTCGCAGCCATGTTGCTGAGAGTACCAGTTTTTTCCAGAGTAAACCAAGGATGATTAAAAACATTCCGTTCATCACGCCTTCCATGTGTGCCGAGAGGCCCATACGTGGATTAGCAAAAAACGGAACGATGAGCCCGGTAACAAGTCCAAACAAAAACAAAAGAAGTCCGTAGAAAATGAGTTTTGATGATTGCTGCTGCGGGTTAGTTACTGGCATGTGTTTATGATTGATGATTGGTTATGCAATTAAAAATAGTCGATGGGTTTTGTTTATGCAAGTGGTTTGGGTTTATGGTTTGAGGTTTAAAGTTTGAGGTTGGGCGTGTTGTGTGTGGCAGCTGAGTGATTCGTTAAGTATGAAATTGCAGTACCTCTGCTGCTTTCTCTTTTCTTTTTGCTTGTCCAAAAAGAAACAAAAAAGACCCCGAAAACCAATATCCAGCATGGTTTTCGGATAGCGCCCTGATTTAACTGCTGTACTACTCCCGCTGAGGCGGGACAAGTTGTGGTGAATTGCAGTATGAAGATGATTGAACATCTTGTGTGCAGCAGGTTGATTAGTTGTGCGGATGTTGCGGATTGAAGTTGAGGGTTTGAGGTTGGGGTAGCCGAGTTTGGAGAAGATAATGAGAAGTTGCTGCAGTGAATAGCGGTGACCTTTTTGTTTACCGGTTATGTTTTCGAATGGTTTCAGCCAGGTGCGCAGCAGCCACAATTCAAAATGGGAGTAATGGCATGAAAGTGGGCTTTGGGTGGCTTTATCCATGCCTTTGAGTGGGCTTTGCTATGCAGTAAGCCCTTTCCGGCAATAACGGCAGCAAGTGACCAAAATGGCCATTTGAGGATTTTATGAAAGGCATGTCATCCTGTGTTAAAAGAACACCTTAAACAACAGTTATCGTTGTTACCTGCAGATATCAAGGTAGAAAGAAAAACTGCTTCCTTTTCCGAATTCACTTTCAACAGTCATGTACCCACCTTGTGCTTCAATAAACTCTTTACTGATGCTTAAGCCTAATCCAGTCCCTTCTTTTTTGGTGCCGGGAATGCGGAAGTAGCGTTCGAAAATTTTACCAATGTATTGCGGAGCAATTCCCTGCCCGTTGTCGGTAACTGTAAATTTCATTTTGTTATTATCTTCTGTTACAGTTATTAAAACAGTGGAATTGTCGTAACTGAAACGGATGGCATTGGAAATAAGATTGTTTAATACCCAGGCTGTTTTGTCTTTATCGGCAAATACCCGGGGTATATTCACAGGTATGGAAATATCCAGTTTTATGTTTTTGTTTTCTGCAGTTGTTTTGTTTGCATTAACTGCATAGTCAATAATATCATCAGGAGAAGATGGGATTACAGACATTTGAATGGAGCCTGTTTCAACCTGTGTCATATTCAGGAGTTCGCCTGTGATTTTTAATAAACGTCGGGCATCTTCTTTTATACTGTCAACAAGATTCTGTTGTTCTGTGTTTAAGGAACCCATCTGTTTGTTTTCTAACAACTGCAGGCTCATTTTTATGGAAGAGATGGGTGTTTTCAGTTCGTGTGAAACCGTTGCGATAAAATTAGTTTTTGCAAAATCAAGTTCTTTGTATGGGGTGATGTTTTGTAAAAGAATCACATTACCCATGAGTACTTCCCTTGTTTCGCCGGTAGGAATAATTTTAATTGGAATGATCTGTTTTTGAAAATAACTTTCTTTATGGTTCGCATATATTTTTACCGGCTGTTTATTATCTGCCTTTTCTTTGTTCTCAGCAAAGAGTTCCTGTACCAATGACCGGACCAGATCATTTGTTACAGCAATTTCCTGTACAGGTTTATTTTTTACATCTTCTGCTTTTAACCCTGAAATTTTCAATGCAACATTATTCATGAACAACACTTTCCTGTTTTCATCTAAACCAATAACCGGATCGTTCATGTTATTGATCAGCGTTTCAATCCGTTTCTTTTCAATAAGCAGTTTCTGAATATTGCTGGCCTGGTATTCTTCCAGTTTTTCGGCCATTGTATTGAAGGAAGAAGCCAGTTCGCCAAATTCATTTTTACCCGGGTAATGAATGCGGCGTGCATAATTTCCCTGTGCAATTTCTTTGATGCTTTCAGTTAACTCCCTGATGGGATTTGCCACATTACCGGGAAGGTTGAAAAACAAGGTGAGTGCAATGATAAAACAGATTGTACCTATCAGTGTAATCCAGAAAATTGAATTGCCGGAAGTTTCGGCAGCGATTTTGCTTTTACGTTCAATGGCCTGCATGTTGAGCAACATAATGCCGGAGATGTTTTTTCTTGCGCTGTGTAAAACAGAAGAATCAGAAGGGTGAAGCAAGAGCGCTTTATAGTTGGCAGTAAGGCTGTCGGTAAACTCAAGTTCGCCGGGTTCGGTTATATTTTTATGCTGTAAATGCAGGTTTTCTTCAAACTGCTGCCGACTTGTTTTGTTTGCGATATTATCGTCGAGTGCCATCATCATTTTCCTGGAATAATCCAGTGTGTTGTAATTGGCAACAAGAATATTTGATGTGTCGTTACTGAGACGGTTGATGTAAATAATGCTTAGTGCCGTGAGTAAAATAATCATGGCAAAAAGAACACCTGTACTTAACAATAGTTTTTCCTTTACTTTCATCAGCTTAAAATTACTAAGTCTGTATCGCTGGCTGATAGTTTTTTCAGCAGCTCGTTAAACACATTTGTTGCCAGTATAAGCCGCATCATACTGAGATGGGGTTTACCGATGCAGATGGTTGTTACCTGCCGTTCTTCGCATTGTTCAATAATGGCTTTGGCAATATTGCTGTTTTCCACTTTAATGATCTCTGCACCCAATTCGGTTGCCAGTTTAAAATTATTGATCAGGTGACGTTGTTTATCCAGGGGGATTTTCTCTGTGCTTTCTTTTGGTGTTTGTACATACAGCGCATACCATTTACTGTTGTAATAATTTGCCAGTCGTGCCGTTTTCCTGATCACTGTTTTTGCTGTTGTTTCATTTGAACTGATACAGGCAAGGAAACGCTCATGTTTTGCAGCGTTTGTTTTTGTTACTTCTGTTTCCACTTTCCGTTCCACCTGTGATGCCACTTCTTTCAGGGCCAGTTCACGCAGCTGCAAAATGTGCTGACTTTTAAAAAAGTTTTTTAATGCGGTTTCAATCTTTGCAGCATCATAAATTTTACCTTCTTTCAAACGGGTGATTAATTCATCGGCTGTTAAATCAATATTCACCACTTCATCAGCCTGTGCCAGCACGCTATCGGGGATGCGTTCTTTTACTTCGATGCCTGTTATTTCCTTTACATCTGCATTGAGACTTTCGATGTGCTGAATGTTGACTGCGCTGATTACATTGATTCCAGCTTCGAGAATTTCCATCACATCCTGCCAGCGTTTTTCATTTTTACTTCCTTCAATATTGGTGTGTGCCAGCTCGTCGATTATTACCACTTCAGGACGAAGATTAATTACAGCCTGCACATCGAGTTCATCCAGTTCTTTTCCTTTATAAAATAATTTACGGCGGGGAATAACCGGCAAGCCATCCAGCAGATCGTGTGTTTCTTTGCGGTTGTGCGTTTCGATGTAACCAATCTTTACGTCAATACCATTCCGGAGCAGTGCATGTGCTTCCTGCAGCATGCGGAAGGTTTTACCTACACCGGCGCTCATACCGATGTAGATTTTAAACTTGCCTCTGCGGGATTTTTTTATGAGGTCGAGAAAATGCTGTACTGTATTTTCTTTTTCATCAGGCATAATCAACTTATTAAACCGATACTCACTTAAATTTAATTCTTTTAAAAATGAAAGGTTGCTGCCAGTATAAACGAATCTGTGCTTCTTGACGTTGGCTGCAGTTTATCAGTGTTCGTATAGAAGATGGCATCTTTTGCTGCATCTGTACGGAACTCAGGAATAATGGTGAGGTTGCCGATCCTGATATTTGCCGACAATGTAGCGTCAAAAATATTTGTGCCAATGCCAGCAGACCCGTTTTTATCACCCAAATATTCTCCTCTTGCTGTTAAACCAAATGAAGAACAAGCATCAAAGTTCAGGTACAATGCATTGCCAAACCATGAACTGCTGTTGCCGGTACCCGGCTTTACTGATTTAACTGTTCCATTGTAACCAACGCTGAATTTATCTGTAATAACCCCGGTAATCACAGCATCAAACTGGTTGATTGAATTATCTGAACGATCCTTTCCACCAACATAGTTCAGGTATCCCCCCAATTTGCCATCATTTGTATTCAGATGGATCTGGCCAAGAAAAAACTTCTTTTCAAAACTGGCAGCAGTATAATCTGGAGGGTTTGAAATACCTGCCATAAACGAAAAGTTTTTGCTGATCATAAAGTCTGCTTTTATTCCTGTGTGAAAAAAAGGCCCGTATGAAAACATATATGACATACTGTAATTTCGGTTGAGGTATGCATCGGGCATTTCATAACCCACATGTGTTGCCCATTTACCCATTGTGAATTTTACTTTGTCAGAAGGGGAGTAGGTAACATATGCCTGTTTTACAGCTGCCAAAGTGCCCGCATCGTTGTAAGAAAACTCTTCTGCCCTTCTTCCAAAACCAAGATCAAGAACAGCACCCGCTTTGCCAATTGAATAATCGGCTTTAACAGAGGCCATACCGAGTTCAAATGAATTCTGCGAGTTGGTGAAGCTGGTTAAATTATTCAGGTGACCTGAATCTTTTGCATTAGCGAAATTGAAACGGTAATAAGCATCAACTGAACCTGAAAGAACCAGGTTCCCTTTTTTTGTTGAATCCTGTGCCATTGAAGTGAAGCCCATCAAAAGAGCTGCACTTACGAAAATCATTCTCATCTTTTAAATTATTTTTATTTTAATTGGTCTAATGCGATATTTAATTTCAACACATTCACTTTTGACGGACCAAACATTCCCAGAAATGGTTTTTCTGTTTGCTGATCAACAAGGCTGATCAATTTTGCTTCATCAATCTTACGGATAGCAGCAATACGCTTTACCTGCACTTTGGCTCCCGCTGGTGAAAGATCTGGATCAAGTCCGCTGCCGGAAGCTGTTACCAGTTCAGCAGGAATTTTCTCTTTGTTAACGGTGGGGTTGTGTACAAGGAATGTATCGATTCTGTCCTGCACCTGTTTCAGGTAGTCAGGGTTGGTAGGCCCTTTATTAGAACCTGCAGAACCTGCAGCATTATAATCTACAGCAGAAGGTCTGCTCCAGAAATATTTATCATCGGTGAACTTTTGTCCAATTTTAGCGTACCCAACTACTTTTCCATTTACCATTACAGTTTCACCTTTGCCGCCACCAGGAGCAAGTTTGGCAACTGCTGCAATCAGGAGCGGATACAGAACAGAACATATAACGATCAGTACAAGTGTTAATTTAACGGATGGCCAAACATATTTTTTCATAATCATGAAATTCAATTGTTAAATAAATAATGCTACAAAAAGATCAATGAGTTTTATTCCGATAAAAGGAACAATCACACCACCTAAACCATAGATCAGTAAATTTCTTCTCAGTAATGCACTGGCGCCGATTGGTTTGTAAGCAACCCCTTTTAATGCCAACGGAATCAGCATCGGGATAATGATTGCGTTGAAGATTACTGCAGAAAGAATAGCGCTTTCAGGGCTATGCAGGTTCATAATATTTAATGCCTGTAATGCAGGAATAGAAGTGATGAACAATGCCGGAACGATTGCAAAATATTTTGCCACATCATTTGCAATGGAGAAAGTAGTTAATGTTCCTCTTGTCATCAGTAACTGTTTCCCGATCTCTACAATTTCAATCAACTTGGTAGGATCATTATCCAGGTCAACCATGTTGCCCGCTTCTTTTGCAGCAGCAGTACCACTGTTCATGGCAACACCCACATCGGCCTGTGCAAGGGCAGGAGCATCATTTGTACCGTCACCCATCATGGCAACAAGTTTACCTCCCTGCTGTTCCTGTTTGATGTAATTCATTTTATCTTCCGGTTTTGCTTCGGCAATAAAATCATCCACACCAGCTTTATCTGCAATGAATCTGGCCGTTAATGGATTGTCGCCTGTTACCATCACTGTTTTCACACCCATTTTGCGCAACCGTTCAAAACGTTCCTGAATGCCGGGTTTAATAATATCCTGCAATTCAATTACACCTAAAACCTTGTTGTTTTCACTAACCACTAACGGTGTACCGCCATTGCTTGAAATTACTTTTACCTGCTCAGCAGTTTCATTGGGAAATGAGTTGCCGGCTTTTGTTACCATATTGCGGATAGAATCAAATGCGCCCTTGCGGATTTTTGTTCCGTTGGTTAAATTAATACCACTGCTTCTTGTTTCTGCTGTGAATTCAACAAATGTTGCACCGTTTGTATTTAATTTACTTACATCCAGTTTGGCTAATTCTATAATTGATTTTCCTTCGGGTGTTTGGTCTGCAATAGAAGACAAAGCACAGGCTTCTGTAAATGTTGCTGCTGTTATTCCGTTGGCAGGATAAAAATTGGTTGCCTTACGGTTTCCAATTGTAATGGTTCCTGTTTTATCTAATAACAGGGTATCAAGGTCGCCGGCTGTTTCTACTGCTTTACCGCTTTTTGTAATCACATTGGCACGCAGTGCCCTGTCCATACCGGCAATACCAATTGCACTCAGCAAACCGCCAATGGTTGTAGGAATTAAACAAACATACAGGGAAACAAATGCGGCAATAGTGATGGGTGTGTTGGCATAATCAGCAAATGGTTTTAAAGTAACCACCACAATCAGGAAGATGATGGTGAAGCTGGCCAGTAGTATTGTTAATGCAATTTCATTCGGTGTTTTTTGCCTGGATGCACCTTCCACCAATGCAATCATTTTATCAAGGAAACTTTCACCCGGTCCTGTTGTTACACGTACCTGTATTTTATCGCTGAGCACTTTTGTGCCGCCTGTTACTGATGATTTATCACCACCGGCTTCTCTTATTACCGGAGCAGATTCACCTGTAATTGCAGACTCATCAATAGTTGCAATACCTGAAATGATTTCTCCATCCATCGGTATTGTATCTCCGGCTTCGCACAGAAAGATATCACCCTTCGCTAATTGTGAAGAAGGGACAATTTTCATTTCATTCACAAAATTGTCGCCAATAAGAAATATTTTTTTCGCCGGTGTGTCTTCTCTTGTTTTACGTAAACTGTCGGCTTGTGCCTTGCCCCTTGCTTCTGCAATGGCTTCTGCAAAATTGCCAAAGAGTACAGTAATAAACAGAACGCTGAAGATGGTGAGGTTGTACGCAAGTGACCCCTGCGATGTTTGTCCTGCGGCTATCCAGATACAAACACCCAGCATAATGAGTGTGCCAATGTATACCGTGAACATCACCGGGTTTTTCAGCATCACTCCGGGTTTTAATTTTATAAATGATTGTTTCAATGCTCCTTTTACAAGTGAGCCTTCAAACAATTTTGTATTTCTTTTATGTTGTGACATAGTATAAAATTTTGTTGGTCTTTGTTACATTCCTAAATATTCTGCAATAGGGCCCAATACCAAAGGAGGGAAATAGGACAAGGCTGTGATGATGATAATGATGGCGAATGTTAATATGCCGAAAGTTGCTGAATCAACTTTTAATGTACCGGATGATTCAGGGATATATTTTTTCTTTGCAAGTAAACCTGCAATGGCAACTGGCCCGATGATAGGAAGAAATCTTCCAAGCAGCAAAACAAAACCGGTTGTAACATTCCAGAAAATATTATTATCACCCAGCCCTTCAAAACCGCTGCCGTTATTTGCATTGGAAGAAGTGAATTCATAAAACATTTCGGAGAAACCATGGTTGCCCGGGTTGTTTAGCCAGGCAGATGGTTTTACTGCCCAGTCTGCATTGCCATGCTGTACGAAATAATAAGCTGCCAAAGCAGTTCCGCCTTTAATGAGGAAGGCAGATAATAAAGTAACTAATGCAGCAATCTTTACTTCTCTTGCTTCTACTTTATGACCCATAAACTCGGGAGTTCGCCCAACCATCAATCCGCCAATAAAAACGGCAATGATGATATAAATATAGTAGTTGAGTATACCAACCCCGCATCCGCCATAAAACGCATTGATGAGCATTCCCAGCATTTGCATCATGCCTGATAAGGGCATGGAGCTGTCGTGCATAGAGTTAACAGATCCGGTTGAAATGATTGTAGTAACAATACTCCAGTATCCTGAAATGGCCGGACCAAACCTCACTTCCTTTCCTTCCATGGCACCGGTTGCCTGCATAATGCCCATTTTAGCTATTTCAGGATTGCCATGCATTTCCCAGTTGATGGTTGGAACAATAAGGAAAAGCATTCCAATAGTCATCACGGCAAAAATCATGTAAGCAAATTTTTTCCGCCTGATATAGAAACCTAAAGCAAAGAGCATAGCTATGGGAATGATCATTTGTGCAATCAATTCCAGCATGCCTGTAAAGTAAGTCGGGTTTTCAAGTGGATGTGCTGAGTTAGCACCAAACCAACCGCCACCATTTGTACCAAGGTGTTTGATGGCAATCATACCGGCAGCAGGACCACGGGATACAGCAACTGTATCGCCTTGCAGTGTAACAATGCTATCCTTACCGTCATAACTTGCAGGTGAACCATTGAAAGCAAGTATTACTGCAATAACAATTGAAACAGGTAATAAAATCCTGGTAATTGATTTGGTGAAAATGTCCCAGAAGTTACCAAGGTTCTCTGTTGTTTTATGTTTTAAACCATTAAACAAAGCAACTGCGGCAGCAATACCTGTGGCTGCACTTACAAATTGTAAAAATGTAATGACAAACAGTTGTGTGAAATAAGTCAACCCGATTTCACCAGAATAGTGCTGCAGGTTACAATTCACTAAAAAACTGATAGCGGTATTAAAACTCAAATCAGGAGCCATGTTGGGATTACCATCCGGGTTCAGCGGAAGACTTGCCTGATTTAACAGAAGAAAGAAAGCATAGAAAAGCCACAGCATGTTGATCATTAACATGGCAGTTAAAAATTCTTTCCAGTTCATGCCTTTCTTTGAATCAATTCCTGATATGCGGTAAATAAACCGCTCCATAGGATTCATAAAGTCTGTAAATGTTCTTTCACCGGCAAATACTTTTGCTATGTATTTAGCAAGTGGGTATGCCAGAAGAACAGTTAGCAGAAAGGTTACGATTACGCCGATTAGTTCTGTATTCATTAGTATGCGCTTTTAAGATTAAAATTTTTCCGGTTTAATTAATACATACAGGAGGTAACCAAATACCAGTATGGCGATAATAAAAATGGATGTTATCATGTTGATTATATTTTTTCGAAAAAGTCAATGGATTTAAAAAATATGCCGAACAGTACAATGCAGGCAATCAGCAAAAAGATGGTCAATATCATGCTTGAAATATTCAGGGTTTTGAAATAATTCCTTTGGTAAGGAGGTTTACGCCGGTATTATTTCAATTAATATTCCTGAATGAAAAATTTTATGGAAATCCTTTACTGGAAAGCATTTCGGGCGAACGTGTAAAATGCAGGCAATAAAAAACCCTTTCAAAATGAAAGGGTATGCACTATCGTTTTGAAAGTGATTAACTGATTTTGTATTCTTCGAGTTTGCGGTATAAGGTGGTTAAGGCAATGTTGAGCAGCTTTGCAGTTTCTGTTTTGTTGCCATTTGTATAGTTGAGCACTTTCTGAATATGAATTTTTTCTGCGCTTGCCAGGTCAAAGGCCGAGAGAATGTTGCCCTCTTTGCTTTGTGGCTGCTGCAGTTCGGCCGGGAGTGAACTTACCTGCAGTTCGTTTTCATCGGTTAAAATCACACTGCGTTCAATGACGTTTTTCAGTTCACGGATATTGCCCTTCCATTTATGCAGTTTCAGTGCATCGAGATAGGGTTTTGATAACTGCCTATTTTTCTTCCCTGTTTTTATGGCAAACTGTTCAAGAAAATGTGCAGCCAGTTCTTCTATATCGGCCACCCGTTCTCTTAACGGCGGTAATGAAATACTGAATACAGAGATGCGGTAATAAAGATCTTCCCGGAAGGTTCCTTTTTTTATTTCATCCTGCAAATCCCTGTTGGTAGCGGCAATGATGCGAACGTTTACTTTGGTTGTTTTGCTATCGCCCACTTTTAAAAACTCACCAGTTTCCAGCACCCTTAATAATTTGGCCTGTAATGCCAATGGCATTTCGCCAATTTCATCCAAAAAAACGGTGCCGCCGTTTGCTTCTTCAAAAATTCCCTTGCTGTCTTTTACCGCACCGGTAAATGCCCCGGCTTTATGACCAAACAATTCGTTTTCCAGCAATTCGTTGCTGAATGCAGAACAGTTGATGGCAATAAATGGCTGCCTGTTTCTTTTACCTGCATTATGTATTGCGTGTGCAAACACTTCTTTTCCTGTTCCGGTTTCGCCCGTTAATAAAACGGTGGCATCGGTTGCAGCAACTTTTATTGCAGCATCATAAGCAGCCTGTATTGCTTTTGATTTGCCGGAAATGCTGCTGAAGGAGTATTTGTTTCCCAATTGTTTTTCGAGCTGCTGTACCCGTTTTGACAGTGCTACTTTTTCGGCCGCTTTATACAGGAGCGGAATGATGCGGTTGTTATCATCGCCCTTTGTTATATAATCAAAGGCCCCGTTTTTAATTGCCTGCACACTATCGGGAATATTACCATAAGCTGTGAGTAAAATAATTTCAACTGCCGGATATTTTTCCTTGATGGTTTTTGATAAGTCCACACCGTTTCCATCGGGGAGCTTTACATCGCAGAGCACCACATCAATTTCGTTTGTTTCCATTTTTTTTAATCCCGATCTGCAATCGGCAGCCTGTAATACATCAAACCCTTCCAGCGAAATAATCTTTGATAAAAGTGTGCGTAGTTTTTCTTCGTCGTCGATGATGAGAATATGATTCAACATATTTTATGCGGGATTACGGTTGTAAATATACATGATTGCGTATGGGGGTTTATGGTTTGATGTTTATAGTTTGAGGTTAGGCGTGTTGTTGAGTGGAGGCACAAAGGCAAAGAGGCAGAAAGGCAAGAGTTAGAAGCATGAAGAACACAAATAGTTTTGCCGGGAAGGCGGGAAGAAAAGAAGATGTTTAAAGTTGGCGTGTTGTGGTTGAGTAGAGGCAGAAAGGCAAGAGTGTATGCGATCATCATCCTCGCTACCGTCATTGCGAGGAGGTACGACAAAGCAATCTGTTTGCTACGAAGAATAAAAATCTTATACTGATCATTAAAGGCAATTATATACCGCAAGGTTTTGCGGGTATCTTTCTTTTGCCTTGATGCAAAAGAAACAAAAGATCAAGACGGAACACCCGCCTGCCGGACGGGCAGGTATTACCCCCATGTTCCGATGGGCGCCCTGATTATGCAATTGTACTACTCCCGCTGAGGCGGGACAGGTTGTAGTGAATAGCAGTTATAAGTTGATTGGGGATACTATGTGTAGCAGTTTGATTTATTGTTAATGTATGAAATGCTGAAATGGTTTTTGGTATGGATGCATAATGTGAGTTTGCAGACTCTGCTGGTTTTTCTTTTCTTTTTGTTTGGCCAAAAAGAAACAAAAAGGCCCCCCGCAATCAATATCCAGCATGATTGCGGGGAAAGCGCCCTGATTTAACAGCTGTACTACTGTGATGAATTGCAGTATGAAGATGATTGAACATCTTATGTGCAGCAGGTTGATTGATAGCAGAGATATTAAGATTTATGGTTTGAAGTACAGGGTTTGAGGTTGGGCGTGTTGTTGAGTGGAGGCAAAAAGGCAAAGAGGCAGAAAGGCAAGAGTTAGAAGCATGAAGAACACAAATAGTTTTGCCGGGAAGGCGGGAAGAAAAGAAGATGTTTAAAGTTGGCGTGTTGTGGTTGAGTAGAGGCAGAAAGGCAAGAGTGTGTGCGATCATCCTCCTCGCTACCGTCATTGCGAGGAGGTACGACAAAGCAATCTGTTTGCTACGAAGAATAAAAATCTTATACTGATCATTAAAGGCAATTATATACCGCAAGGTTTTGCGGGTATCTTTCTTTTGTCTTGACATCCCGCAATTCTTCGGGACAGGCTACAGAAACAAAAAGTCAAGACGGAACACCCGCCTGCCGGACGGGCAGGTATTACCCCCATGTTCCGTCGCCAGCCCTGATTAAGCAATTGTACTACTCCCGCTGAGGCGGGACAGGTTGTGGTGAATTGCAGTATGAAGATGAATGAACAGCAGTGGGTTTACTGACGACCTGTTTACCGTTCATAAAGTACGTATAAACACCTATACATAAGTAAAATATTGCAACTGTTTGTTTCATAAATTCGTCATTAACAATAGCCTCTCCAAACAAACATTCTTAAAATTTACATTCAATCACTATGAGAAAGTTATTGTTTTTACCTCTGGCCGTGGTCTTTCTTTTTTTACAGAAAGCCTCTGCACAATGCAGTTTTACAGTTAACACCACACTTACACATGTATCGTGTTACAACGGAACAAATGGTTCAATCACCGTATCTGTAACCGGTGGCACAGCACCTTACCAGTACCAGTTAGCTGAAGCAGGTGCCGGTGCCTGGCAAAGCAGCAATAGTTTTACTGCACTGACAGCAAGCACTTACCCGGTATCTGTGAAAGATGCCACAGGCTGTATCAAAACGGTGTATGTAACGATTACTCAACCCGCAGCGTTAGTTGCCGGTTACAGCGAAACAGATGCTACCTGTACAGGTGCTAATAACGGAAGTATTACCATTACCCCTACAGGAGGAACGACTCCTTATTCGTACAGCTGGACCAAAAACGGCACAGCCTACTCCACTTCACAGAATTTAAGCAACCTTGCACCGGGCAATTACCTGCTAACGCTTACAGATGCCAACGGCTGCAGTACATCTCCCATTATCAGCACCCAGATAAAGCCTCTTGCACTGACCGGTTTTAACCAGGATGTGATTGCCAACGGAACAGGTGCAGCCAACGCTTCCACCACGCAGCCGTTAGATGATCACAACTATGTTTTCTTTGCCAGCGGGTATAATAACGGAACCTCAACAGGTTCAAACGGACTTCCGGCTTCGGGTTCATTTACCAGCGCACAGAGTGGATCCAGAACTTACCAACTGGCTTCCTATACCGGAAACAACTCACTTGTGCTTACCACCACGCCTACCACCTACGGCAGCGCCAACAGCGGTACGTTAAGCTTTACCAGTCCTTACCAGAGCCCTTATGCCACATTGTATGTTGTTGGCACAACCGGAAACGGTACAGGTACTTTAAACTATACGGTGAATTATGCAGATGCAACCACATCAACCGGTTCTATTTCCTTTCCTGACTGGTTTCTTGCTGCCAGCACCTCCTCTTCCATAAGGGCACTGGGAAGTTTAGACAGGGTTACCTGGGCCAGTCCCGGTGCATTTGATAACAGCACCAATTTCAATTTATTTGAAGCGCCCATTTCCATACCAGGTGCAAGCCAGAGCAAGGTGATTAATTCCGTCAGTTTTGCCTGGGCCAGCAGCGGTACGGCCCGTGTGAATGTGTTTGCCATTACCGGTTATACTTCCACTACCAGCGGCATCAGGGTTAACGACGGGGCTTCGGTGAGTGTTACCCCTTCTGTGAGTGTTACCAGCAATGCTCCTTCCAATACCTTCTGCAGCGGCCAGTCGGTAACGTTTACGGCCAACCCGGTTAACGGAGGCAGCAGCCCATCGTACCAGTGGAAAAAGAACGGAACCAATATTTCAGGGGCAACATCACCCACTTATACAACCAATACACTTGCCAACGGCGACCAGATCAGTGTTGTTTTAACCAGCAGTCTTGCCTGCGTTACCAGTTCAACAGGAACCAGCCCGGCGGTGACCATGACACTTGGTACAGTGCCCGCATCAGTAAGCATTGGCTCAACAGGCAGCAGTATCTGCAGCGGCACAGCTGTAACGTTTACGGCTACACCCACCAACGGGGGCAGCAGTCCCTCGTACCAATGGTTGTTAAACGGCAGCCCGATAGGCGGAGCCACTTCTTCCACCTACAGCAGCAGCAGTCTTGTTAACGGCAACCAGGTAAGTGTACGCATGACCAGCAGTATTGCCTGTGCCACCGGAAGCCCTGCCAGCAGCAGCGCTATTACTATGGCCGTAACCGCCAGCGGAGAGCCTACTGTTTCCATTACTTCAGTTCCACATGTAAGTTTTTCATCCAGCAGCAGTTTTGCAGGGGCTTCGCCGACTTACCAATGGTATAAAAACGGGGTAGCTATCGGAGGTGCCACTTCTTCCACTTATAATACCTTAACGGCAGTTCCCGGAGATGTGTTTTCGCTGAAGATGACATCGAACTATGCCTGCAAAACAGCACCATCGGCCATGAGCAACTATATTACCATGACCGGTACCACTTTGCCGGTAGCCTGGGATTGGTTTACAGCCACAAAAAACCAGGGTATGGTGCAGCTTGCGTGGAAGGTATCGTCTGAAACAGAAACGAAACAATACCTTGTGCAGCGTTCAGCAGGTAGCAGCAGTTTTGAAACAACCGGCACTGTAACTGCAAGGAACAGCGGCAATGCAACAACTTACCAGTTTACCGATTATCCTGTGCAACAGGGGTCGGTGAGTTACAGAATTGTTGCAGAAGAGCTGAGCGGAAAGCAGCAATACTCCGAGATCAGGCAGGTTGATTTTACACAGACAAACAGCTGGACGTTGCAGAACAGCAATGGCTACTGGCAACTGAACAGCAGCAAACCTGTACAATACAATTTAACAGATGAGCTTGGGCGTGTGCTGGTGAAGAATAAGCTAACCGGCGGGTACGTACAGATTGCAAAACCTGTTTCGGGAAATGTGTTTGTGCTAACGGTAACCTGTGATGGTAAAACAACTCACCAGACGTTACTGAGATAGCGTTTTTCAATAGCTTTTACAATAGAAGAAAAGACTTCCTGTATGGAGGTCTTTTTTTTTGAATGTTTAGGGAAAGGAAGAGGGTTCGAGGTTGGGCGTGTTGTTGAGAGGAGGCACAAAGGCAAAGAGGCAGAAAGGCAAGAGTTAGAAGCACGAAGAACACAAATGGTTTTGCCGGGAAGGCGGGAAGAAAAGAAGATGTTTAAAGTTGGGTGTGTTGTTAAGTGGAGGCAAAAAGGCAAAGAGGCAGAAAGGCAAGAGTTGGTCGGGAAGACCGGAAGAAGTTTGCCACGAAGACGCAAAGGCAGGAAGAAGCACAAAGAAAAATCCCCTTGCTACCGTCATTGCGAGGAGGTACGACAAAGCAATCTGTTTGCTACGAAGAATAGATCAAACTCATTTTAATTACTAAAGCCAAAGTCAATCATATACCGCAAGGTTTTGCAGGTATCTTTCTTTTGCCTTGACATCCCTCAATTCTTCGGGACAGGCTACAGAAACCCCGCCTGACCGATGTCAGATCGGGCAGGAAAAAGTCAAGACGGAACACCCGCCTATTCAGTCGGGCAGGTATTACCCCTATGTTCCGTCGTAAGCCCTGATTAAGCAGTTGTACAACTCCCGCTGAGGCGGGACAGGTTGTAGTGAATAGCAGTTATAAGTTGATTGGGGATACTATGTGTAGCAGTTTGATTTATTGTTAATGTATGAAATGCTGAAATGGTTTTTGGTATGGATGCATAATGTGAGTTTGCAGACTCTGCTGGTATTTCTTTTCTTTTTGCTTGTCCAAAAAGAAACAAAAAAGACCCCGAAAACCAATATCCAGCATGGTTTTCGGATAGCGCCCTGATTTAACAGCTGTACTACTGTGATGAATTGCAGTATGAAGATGATTGAACATCTTGTGTGAAGCAGGTTGATTACGGGCTGAAGGCGAAAGGCTTAATGCTAAAAGCTGAAGGCAAGGGTTGAAGGCCACTATGAGGCCAGTATCAGGGGAGTATGAGGGAAGTATGGGGGAAGGAAGAGGGGCAATATTTAAAGTTTGAGGTTTATGATTTGAAGTTGGGTGAACTATTACCTGGACTTTTTGGATGATAGCAGGAGATGTTGCAGGGTTGAGAATGTTGTTTAATGCTGCGCACTATACGGGAGTAAAATACTCTACCAGAGATTGTTTTGGGATTGTAGGTTTGAGGTAAGATGGGGGGTGAGGTTTATGGTTCATGGTTTATAGTTTATGGTTGGGCGTGTTATGTGTAGATGGTTGAATGATGCGTTAAGTATGAAATTGCAGAACCTCTGCTGTTTTCTCTTTTCTTTTTGCTTGTCCAAAAAGAAACAAAAAAGACCCCCGCAATCAATATCCAGCATGATTGCGGGGAAAACGCCTTGATTAAGCTTTCGTACTACTGTAGTGAATTGCGGTATGAAGATGATTGAACATTTTATGTGCAGCAGGTTGATTGGTGGTGCTGATGTTGCGGTTTGAGGTTGAGGGGCATTATCTATGCTTTATGTACCCTTTATGTACGCTTTATGTACGGAGTAAGGCCTTTCAGGCCATTATGGCCATAAGTGGACAAAGTGGTCAATGCGGGAGGAAGCAGGTTTAGGGTTTGAGGTTTAGGGTTTATGGTTGGGCGTGTTGGGTGGATAATTGAAGGTTTAATGTTGAGAGGTATGGGATCAAGAGGTTGGGAAGGAAGGAAAGGAAACCGCCGCCAGGGTTTAGAACCGCTGGCGGGGTGACATTGGGAATATTGCTGTTTACATCTACAATACCGCATTTCACATAAATGATTTTGAAAGCAGGTTTTTAAGCTGCAATTTGTAGGGAGGGTAAATACTCCCATTCCAGGGGGGTAAACCCTATTGACCGGTAAAAGAAAAACAAGCAGCTTTATGTGTCCTTCTATTGAGTACCTGAAGAAAGGCAAAGCGGTTACTCCTTAAAAGTATTGATCCATGTGGATTGCGGCTTCCAAAATCCTTATTGAAATATCCAATTCCCTTATTGATTTTTTTGATGGCGAACACAGGATTGAGCAGTTTTACAGCTGCATTTTTTATAAACACCCGGGATGGCTTTGCAGCTGTTGCCTGCAGGCGCCTACCCCTTTTTTAAGTAGTGATGATGATGAAGAAGAAATTAGCTACAGCAGTAAAGGCGCTGATTGATGAAGACCCATCGGGAGATTACCGGCTGGACGTACTGGCCGCCCGCTTTCATGTAAGCAAGGGAACACTGGTGCAGCAGTTTACAACTGCTTACCATGTTACGGTACACCAGTATGTGCTGGAGCAACGTTTGCTGAAGGCTTCGCTGCTGCTGAAGGAAACGGATGATAAGATCAGGACTATTGCCCATGACTGCGGTTTTGCCTCGGAGAAACATTTTATGGTGCTGTTTAAACAACAGTTTGGTGTAAGCGCCGGTGCTTACCGGAAACAATACGGTTAGGAACAGATGCTGTTTATTTTGCTGCCTGTTTTGTTCTTTTACGAACCTTCCTGCTTTTTTTGAAACCTTTTATTGCTTTTTACGAACCTGTTTGCACTTGCACCTGATTTTTTAATGTTGGAATTTTACAGTGCCTAAGGATGACTCACGCAAAACAGCGGGGTTGTTTTTATGGCATTTTATTTCTTCCATACCTTTTCTCATAATTATGCTTCTTCGTCAACGGAGAAGCGTTGCTTATTTCCTGTTGAATCAAGGGCGAAAAAACTGGGTCTGTCCTTAGGCACAGTAAAGGGCTGGCTGATGATTATTATCTCCGCCTTGAAAGGCGAAGCAAGTCAGTCATGCCCTTTTTATCATTACTCAATGCTTTACGTAATACATGCTGCAGCCGTGCACAGCTGCTGTGTGCAGGCTATGCCGAAAACCTGTATAAACGAGTAGGCTCATGTTTAAATTTTACTTTTTATGAGGGTTTATTTATTGGGCATCGTTGCACTACTTGCAGTTGGAGCAGCCAGTGCATTTGCCCTTCATCAAAACAAAACATCCAACATCACGCTTTATTATTTTTATGAAGTGGTAAACGGACAGGTGGATACGGGTCAGCCGCTGAATGATGAGCCGATGACGGTGGAAGATTTTTCTGCCATCAACCCGGTCAGCTGTCCTTCGGGTAACAATGCCGATTGTATCCGTGCATGGGAGCAGGGCCACACTCCCACTACATCGGGCGCAGGTGATTACACAATCCGTAAACTGTAAACAGAAATTTTAATTGTTAAACAAAAAAGAGAACAGCTATTGCTATTCTCTTTTTTGCTTTATAACCAATACTGTTACCAGCACGTTCTTTTTTATCACTGCAAGGCCGTATTTTTTTAAACCTTTATTAAGTACTGCGAGGTTAAATGGTTCCAGTGCAGCCCCTTCAATACAGATGCTGATGTTTTGTTTAATTCCTGTTTGATCAACAAAGGGCAACTGCAGGTTTGTTTCAATGATTGCTTTTACGGTTGCAGCAAAATCAGCAAAGGGAAGGTTTTGTATGCAACGTACTGAATCGGCTATGTATTTTTTACCCACCCACCTGTTGAATGATTGCTGCCCTGTATTTATGAACTGAACCGTTTCGGTTTTAATTAATACACAGGCTTCCATGTTTCTTTTTTCAACCACAGCTTCATAATCAAAGTAACGCTGCAGATCCTGCTGCATGATTTTATAGCGTTCCTGTTTTTTTGCTGCCGGTAATTTTAATTCGTAGGTGTAACGATGGTTGTTTTTCCATTGATCAATGAGGTTTTCATCGGTTGGGTAAACCAATGCAAAGGGATCAGGCACATCCAGTATTACCTGCGAAGCAGTTGAAAAATGATACCTGTTGAATTCACTGTAAGCCTGCTGAAACAATGAAGCAATTGATGTGCAGGGATTGAGCAGGTGGATCATCCCGTTTTCTTCCACCGTACCTTCTGAATAACCAGCCCTGCTGTTTTCATTGCAGGGAGTAAGCGAGGAAGTATAAAACAGTGCCTGCTGATTCTGCCACTGATCGGTGTTGTTTTTTATTGCTGGTTTCTGCCCGCTGAGAAAAGCCTGCAGGTGTTCCTTTGTGAGGTTATACGGCTCCGTTATGTATTGCACTGTACCTGCGGAATCAATCCATACATGGTATGGTGTACGATCGGCCGAGAACTGAAACCAGTAAGAACCTGCAGCAGTTATCATTGGCAGGGCCGGTGGTTTTACCTGTTTGTGTTTGCTGAAAAATGCCAGCGTGGAATCTTTTGATTCCCTGTTAAGCATGATGATCTGCAGACGGTTGCCAAACTGTTTCTGCAATGCCTCCAGTTTGGGAAAGGAATGGATGCAGGAAAGACAGGTGGTATTCCAGAAGCTGAGTACGATGCCTTTGTTTTTTGCCCCGCTGATCAAGAGCGAATCTTTTTCATTCAATAACTGCAGCGACTGAAAGCCGTTCCAGTGCCCGCCTGGTTTTACCTGCTGTGCGGATGTGTATTGAGCAATGATCAAGTAAAGCAGAAAGAAGTATTTGCAGTAATTTTTTTTCATCAGTAACCGGGGTTTTGGATGAGGAAAGGATTGGTATCGAGTTCGTATTGCTGAATGGGATAAAGTGTATCGGCCGGTTGCCAGCCCGGAGCCTTGATGGTTTGTAATACAGCATCGGCAGTGCCTGTGCGTTTGAGATCGGACCAACGGTGCCCCCACTCGAACATGAGTTCTATTCTCCGTTCCTGCATGAGGGCAGTAAGTAAAGCTGGTTGCGTTGTGTATGCTGTATTTGGTAAGCCGGCCCTGTTGCGGATGGCATTGATATCGGCAGCAGCGGCTGTGAGGTTGTTGAGCTGCAGGTTTGCCTCTGCCCTGATAAGATAGAGTTCGGCCAGGCGGATAACCACATACATTTCGGAGTAAGGGGGTGCACCGGTACGAACCTTGTATTTGTACGGATATGCGTAGGGCTGCCCTCCAACTGTATTTGTTTTGAGCCAGCTGGTTTTCCGCTGATCACCGGGTTCAAATGCATCAAGCAGCCATGAAGTAAGGGCCATTACCGGGCGGGTTGTTGCTGATGATGGAATAAAGAGATTGCCTTCGGCAGTATTGACGGTAGTGCTGACGGGTGATAATTGCCAGATGGTTTCATTACTTGCGGAGAGAAATACATTATTGAGCACGGGGTTGAGTGCATAGCGGTTACTGCTGATGACTTCGGAAGCATACTGTGCAGCAAGGGGCCAGTTTTGCCTGTAGATGCACAGTCTTGCCAGCAAAGCAGCAGCTGTAAAATGATCGGGCCGGGTACGGGCGCCTGCTGTATAAGCAAAGCCAAGCAGGTTGTATGCTTCTTTGAGATCGGTTTCGACCTGGTTATATACTTCAGTCGTGGCGGTGCGGGGCATTGACTGGTTGATGCTGTAAGAGGTGGAAGTGATTAGCGGTACATCGCCAAAGAGGCGTAAAAGGCAGAGGTAGTGAAAGCCCCTTACAACGAGCATTTCGCCCCGCAGCTGTTTTTTTAATGAATCGGGGATCGATGCCGAAGCATTTAAACCTTCCATGACGGCATTGGCATGGTAGATGTTGCGATAGCTGAAGGTCCATAAACGGGTAAGACCTGTGCTGGAAGCAAACTGGATATTGTTTGAGCGAAATGCATCATAGTCTGCATTAGCAGCGGTATTGTACAGCTCATCAGCAGAAAGTGCCGGGTACAATGTTGCAGCCCCGTTGCTGACGGATAAGGAAGACTGCATCATCTGGCTGTAGAGGCCCATTGCTGCCGATACAGCTGCAGAACTGTTACTGAACAGTGTTAATGATTCGAGCTGTGTTTCGGGAGGCGGTATGGCCAGGAATTTTTTGCAGGATGAACAGCAAAGTATGCATGCGAGCAGTATTGAATAACGGAATTGTATTGTAGTCATTGAGGTGATTTTAAAATGTGAGCTGAATGCCTGCCAGCACAGTGCGGAGTGTTGGCAGCTGGTAAAAACTTTTTGTTTCGGGATCGGTGCCTTTGTAGCGGGTGAAGGTGTAAATATTCTGTGCCTGTATATAGAACCTGCAACTGCTGATTTTGCCCTTTGCCAGAACAGAGGCAGGCAGATCGTACCCCAAGGCGAGGTTTTTAAAGCGTATAAACGAAGCATCGGAGTAAATGGCATCGGAAGCCAGCAAACGGGAGGATGCTGTGAATACCGGGCTTGCTGCTGTTGCGCCAAAACGTTGTACGGCCGATTGCTTACCCGGCTGCTGCCAGCGGTTCATTACAAGCAAGGGCTGGTTGTACATAAAGCCTGCCGGGTTGAGGTACTGGTAGGCCAGGTAGTTGGTCCCCTTCTGTATGTTGTAATCGAAAAAAATATCAACAGACCAGCCACTGTACTGCAGGCCGGAGGAAATACCCCCATAGCATACCGGATCAAGGTTGCCGAGAACCTGCAGATCGCCAGGAGTGGAAATGCTGCCATCCTTGTTATAATCCTCATAGGTGTAGAGCCCTGTTGCAGGATCAATGCCGGTGTATTTCATTTTGCGGATGACGGAGAGGGACTGACCGATGGTATAGATGGCGTTGTAACTGGAGGTTTCAAGACCGGGGAAGGACAGGAGTTTGTTTGAAGGCAGTGTTGCATTGGCTGATAGTTTCCAGCTCCAGTTTTTTGTTTCGAGGGCTGTTGCTGTAAGCTGGAACTCCCAGCCTTTGTTTTGTACAAGGGCCGGAAGGTTTTTGGTTACAGAGGCAAAGCCTGTTTGATTGGGCAGGCGGTAGCTGATAAGCTGGTTGCTGCTGCGGTGTATGTAAAAAGCCGGACTGAACATGATCCTGTTACCACAAAAGGACAGCTCCAGTGCTGTTTCAAATTTGTTGTTCTTTTCCCATTCGAGATAAGGGTTAAAAAGGCTGGAAGGCCGCAGGCCGGGAACAGCTGTGTAGGGATTGGTGGTGGAAAGCCAGAGATCGAGGTAACGGTAATTACCTAACTGATCGTTACCGGTTACGCCATAGCTGGCCCTAAGTTTGGCAAAGCTGATAAAGGGCAGGCTGTTTTTGAAGAAGGTTTCTTCGGAGAGAATCCAGGCGGCGCCTGCTGCTGCAAAGTTTGCAAAGCGGCGGGCCGGACCAAAGCGGCTTGAACCATCCCTACGGCCGCTGAGGTTGAGGATGTATTTTGAACCGAAGTTATAGTTGAGCCTTGCAAAAACTGCTTGGTAATTGTATTGCTCGCTGTTATTGGAAGCTGTTACAGCCGCTGCTGCGCTGAGGGCATTCAGCAGCAGATCGTTACTATAGCCGGTGGCCTGTATGCTTGTGAGTTGTTCCTGCCGTTGCTGGAAGGCGGCACCCAGTAACATCTGTAGTTTGCCTTTTGCAAAAGCGCCATTGTACTCAAGCTGAGGCTCGGCCATCCAGTTAGAGCGGAGGGCTGTTGCCAACTGCGAGGAAGCAAGGGTTGTGTTTTCGGGAGCCAGTGAGGCTTTGGGCTGGGTTGATTTTTCATTTGTTGTAAGGTTGTTGTAGCCCGTGCTTACACGGAGGTTCCAGTTTTTGCTAATACGGATACCCAGCACAAGGCTGGCTGAAAGGTTGTTGTTACGGGCCTCGTAAGGTTGTAACAGCTCAGCAAGCGGATTAAAGAAGCCCAGTGATGAATAGCTGATGCCTGCCTCCTGCCAAACAAGTTCTCCACCCGGACCGGTAAGTTTTATATTGGGTGGCAGGCCGAAGTATTTGCTGAGATCGGTACGCAGGAGTTTATTATCATCGGCCGAGAAGATGGCTGAGAACTGAAGATCCCAACGAGCTGAAGCCGGTTTATGCCTGAGGTTGATATGAGATGAATAACGCTGGTAGGGCTGACTGCCGGGAAATACATTGGTTTGGTTGAAATAAGCCATGCCAAGCAGGAACTGTGTGCCGGGGCTGCCTGCTGAAAGGGAGGCCTGCCAGTTTGTTGTGCGGGCTGTATTGCCGGTAAGCAGTTTCTGCAGGTTGGTATAACGGGAAGTATCCCAGAGAAGCAGATCGGGAGCGTTGGATGTATTGGGAAGAAGGCCATCGTTGGCAAAGGCTTCCCTGCGCATGAGCAGGTATTGAGCCGTATTGAGCATGGGCATTGAGGAAGAAGGCCTGCTGAAGCCATTGCTGATATTGAGTGTGAGTTTTGCCTTGCCTGCTTTGCCCTTGCGGGTAGTGATGAGGATGACCCCGTTGGCCCCCCTGCTGCCATAAATGGCTGTGGCATCGGCATCCTTGAGGACTTCGATGCTTTCAATATCGGCCGGGTTGATGCTGCTGAGGGGGCTGAGCCCACCAGGAGAAGTGCCTGCTACCTGATAGGGATTAACGGCAGCTGAACTGAGCTGGTTGGAAGGTATGTTGCCCGACTCGAAGGGAACGCCATCGATTATAAAGAGGGGATCGTTACGGGAAAGCAGTGGATCGAGTGAAGACTGGCCACGGAGCTGGATGCTGACGGCAGAGCCGGTAACGCCGCTACTTTGTGTAACCAGCAGGCCCGGCACCCTGCCGTGCAGGGTGGCCAGCGGGTTTGAGACGGGCTGGTTGCTGATTTCGGCCGTTGTTATTTTTGTGATGCTGCCCGTGTTGAAGCGTTTGGTGGTGGTGCCATAGGCTATTATGATGGTTTCATCGAGCTGGGTGATTTTGCGGCGGAGGGTGATGCTGATAAGCCCCCGTTCGTTATTGGGAACAGTGGCGGTTTGGTAACCAATAGCAGTGACAATAAGTGTATCGTTGAGGCGGGTGTTGGTGATGGTGAAATTGCCCTTGCTATCAGCCAGGGTGGATTTGCCGGACTGTTTGATGCTGATGGTGGCACCTGCAAGCGGTGTACCCTCTTCATTGATGACGGAACCTTTGATGGTGATTGGCTGGCAGCTGGTAAGGATGGGATAAAGCAATGCCAGGCAAAGAATGAGTTGTTTCATTTTTGCAGTTGATTTAGGTTTGAAGCCGGGGCTGCAAACAGGTGATGAAATAGCCGGGAAGGTTGTAAGGCGGGAAGGTGCAGCCATGCATTGGTGGCAGCGATTGTTTTTTATTCTGGATTCTTGGGCTTGCTGCTAAATTTTGTGAGCAGCAGATGGATGGTTTTGTGCCGGTGTTGAACTTTCATGCTTTATGGTTTAATTGCCGCTGAAAGTCCCGTTTTTCGATAAGAAGCTCTTGCTATTACTTCAAAAAAACGAAAGGCAAAGAACATGAAGCAAAAAGCGTGGAACTCAACTTATCGATCTGAGGTACTGGTATACCCTGCAACGAATAAGAGAGCCCACGCCGTAACGTGGGCATCCACTTACTATCTCGTTGCAAAAGAAAATTACCAGTTTTCAGATCGAGACCTTAAGCGAATGCACTCAATTAGTTAATTGATGTAATCGCAAATATAAATAGTATTCATTCTAATTCTGCATGCAGAGTTTGAACAAATACTATACAATATTAAACAAATAATTGTACAATTTAAAAAATATGTGTTCATTTTTTTGGACAAAACTGTTTATTTCTTTAACTTATTGAAAACGAAAGGCAAACATATCCACCGGGGTGAATTATTAGAGAAAGCTGTTGAGAGCAATCCTCTTTCTGTTACCAAACTATCTAAGCGTATGGGTATCAGCAGGGGTACGTATTACAATCACATTGCCACTGCTGATCTTCCTTTTGAGCTTCTCGAACGATATGGCCGTGTTTTGAAATATGATTTCAGCGCTGATCTGCCTGAAATGAAATCGTACACATTTGAAGAACCGGTTGAGCCTTATGGTGAACCTTCCACTATAGAAGAGGCAATTAATCAAAGAGATTACTGGAAAAGAGAAGCGGATAAGTGGAAGGATAAATATATAGCGATGCTTGAGGGTAAATAATCGTTACGAATTTTCATTTGCGTCATTAACTTCACTCTCTTTACACGTTGAACTACTTCATGTAATCTTTCTTTTGTTTAGCATCTTTAAATGAAGAAACTCTACACATATCCATATTTTATTTATATTAGTTGTGCTACAGCAAATGACATAGCTAACGTGAACACCCGAAGAGCAAGAGCTAACTATTATTACTCCACTCTACACCCGGATATGGTTTTATTGCTGCGCAAAAAGCAAAGTTTAGAAGGGAGAAAACTTTCGCATATTTATGCGTTAAAAGAAACAAAAATTGACACCTTCTATTAATTAACAAAAAATAAATGCAAGAACAATTTAGATACTTATACCATCTTTTAGACAATGAAAAATTTGTTGAAGCAAGAAAAATTACAGAGCAAGCTTTAGAAAACATTTCATCATTAGAGCCAGAAAAGAAAATATTTACAGAAGCCCAACTGCACGGCTTTTTAATTGATATTGGTTGTGAAAGTGGTAGCGAAAACGATTTGAATTCTGCAATTTCATTTTTTGAAGCAAATGAAGCTTTACTTCAAACTGTAATGACTAAGTCCAGTTATTACTATAATCTTGCAAATGCTAAACATGGTTTAGGTAAGATATTTTATTCGCAAAACAAAGGAGTTCATTCATTAACAACTACTAAAGAAAAATTCCAAGAACCGATTAACCTTTATTGGCTTGCGTATAAAACAATAGATACCAATGACAAACCTTTAACAACACAGATTTTGATCAACCTTTCCAATTCTTTAATTACTGTAAACAGAATTGTTGAGGGGTTACAATTTTTAGATATTGTCCTAAAACAGCAGCCCAATTTCCCGCAGGCTTTGATTTCAAGAGGCGACAACCTCCATTACTTAAGTGTGGTTACAAATTGTTCTGTAACAATTGCTCTATACACTCAAATCTACAAATCGTACGACAAAGGAATACTTACTAATTCATTACCACCTTCAATCTTAAAAAGAAGTGAATTTGGCAAAAAGGAGGCTTTAAAAACAATTCACTCGTATGGATTTGATACTTCAAATTTCAAAAAAGAAATTCAGGAGACGGAGAAGGAATATAATCAGCATTCAGATTTTCGTAAATTTTGTTTAGACAACTTTCTTACTCTTAACGAACATGCGATTTATTGTACTTGTGTAGCTGCAGAAAAAGACGACTTACAAATTGGTGTACCTCAAGGAACATTTAAAGGCAATCTTGTCCCAAAGCTTGAACTTCTTTTAAACAGAATGAAGTCTGAATTTTCGTTTGCTAGGTGGATGTTTTATAAATCTAACACAGAAGAACCTTTTAATAGTGATGTTAAATTTTCAGAATTATTAGACGGAGAAATTATTAATTCACAAACCGAATTCTTACGAACCAGTTATCGTATTTGTTATGGAATACTTGATAAAATAGCGTTGGGCATTTGTAAATTGTATGACCTTGATAGCAAAAGAATATTTTTTGAAACCTTTTGGGAAGAAACAAAAAGAAAAGCGGAACTTGATAAAGTAAAAAATATTCATCTTAATGCACTTTACAGTATTGCGTGCGACTTGAATACTAAAACAGGTGAACTAAAGCACTTCAAAAACTGGAGAAACAAATTAGAACACAACCTTTTAATTTTAAAAGATAAAAGAGAATTTATTCCGGACGCACTTAAAATATTTGAAGATGAAGAATTTGTTGCTGTTGCAGATGTAAATGACTTTAATCAAAAGACGCTTCATTTGCTTCAACATACAAGAGCAGCTATATTCAGTTATGTTTATTGTGTTCGTTTGCAAACTATTCAACACAAAACAGAAGATGAAACTATTAAATATTTTAACATAAAGTTTAAGTGATAGCACAACAAGGTATGCGGATAATAATGGCATGTCCGTAACAAGTTGGGCATTGGAGCATCAACAGCGGAAATTCTGCCTAACTGTATTAGTACCCGATGAATTAAGCCCTTGATTAGTTCTTAATATTTAAATTTATCAAAAGCCAGCCAGCAGTTCCTTGCCGATTAATATAAAAATTCCTGCCATTGGCAATGTCTGCTCGTTATCGGCGGCCTTAACTCAACACCACCAACACAGCAATGAAAGAACTCCCCGACTTTTTTAAAAACAACCTGATTGAGTTTAATAGTACTGGATATCCTGTGTTTCCAGATAGCAAATTGACTTCACTTAGGCACGGGCTAAAAAACTATTTTGACACATACAACATATTTTCAAGTGGATTTTATGAGTATTTGCATAAAGGACATTCGAAAATTATTCTCAATTCAGTCAAAGGACACGACTATTTGATTAGATACTTTTCGTCAATAACGTTTATTCATTTATCGTTTGAACATTTCCTGACAGAAATCCTTAACAGCAAATCTGCAATTCTTTCGAAACTGACTTTGAATAAAGAAATTGACCTCATAAAAATTCTTGCAGGTAAAATAAATACTATTGACACGTCTGCAAAAAGAAACATAGATTATTCCATTGCGCTCTTTCGAATAGAGGAACTTATTAAAAATGACAACGACTTGCCGAGCGAATATCGCATTGACTCTAAGTTTCATTTTTTAGTTAATCACATTGAAACACTAAAGCAACTTGCAATTTTGCGGAACGATATAATTCATTCTGGCAAGGCAATGTTGAACCGATACGTTTATGAATACTTTTTTGCAAATAAAGTTCTTCCTTTAGTTAGGGAGTATTTGAACACCCAGTCACCGACACCTTTTCTTGAAAGAGATTTAGCTTGTAATAAAAATGTGATTGATGAAATCATTCGTTATCCACTACCTGAAACCTTTGAAAACATTGCAAATTTTGACACCCTTACTAATTCACTAAGACGCATAAATCATTTCAAAGAACTTGGCAGAGCATCTTATAAAAACCCTCTTCACATGCATGAAAATGTAACTTCTGAAGAGCACAAGAAATTAGTTGAAGAAAATGCAAACAAAAGAAAAAGAGAGGAAGCAAGTTTGAATGTTCATTTTAAACAAGAAACTTTGGGGCATTATGAGGTTCATACGTGCCCGTGTTGTGGAACAAATGCACTAACAACGTTTGATTTCTGGACTATATTAGTTAATCGTAGAACAAGAGTTCAAACAGCAGAATGTTCGGTTTGCTCATACAAAGTAAATATCAACATTGGCGAACCAAAAGAATTTGGAATTATGGACACTGAACTTTTTAAATTTCTTGATTAGTAAAATTAAGAATAGCTTGCCAAATCTTTATCGCATCAAGAATCTGTTGTGTAAAATTGGACGGCCACATTTTCTGTCCAAAAAAAGCAGTCAATAGCAAGGGGCTTGCGATAGCGGGCTCTGTGCTTCTCAGCAGTTTCGTGCAAGCCGAAAGTTCAGTTCTCTAAATGAAATTTATTAATAGAACTACTACCCATCGCAAACCAAAGAAATGTTTTAATCAACTTATAAAACAAGCTTCATGACAAATAAAGAAAAGGAACTGACCAGGTTATACGGTGACTTCTTGACAAGATTTGAATTTGTTTGCTCGAGATTGCGTTATTGCATCAACTACCTTTTGTTTCCAGACTACGATATATCTAAAAGGAATTTGTGCGAAATAATGACAGAAGGATTAACTGCAGATCCTTTAAGAAAAAAATTTATGGCATTACTAATTGAGCGTTATACCAACAGATCTGACATATATAAAGCGATTATTCCTTTCAACAAATCGTTTCAGGATTTAATTGAGTTGAGAAATTCGTTTGCACATGGGACACCTTTTTTTGGAGAATATGATTTTATTAGTGAAACGAAAAAAGCTAGATTGGCTTTGCGCCATCCTAAACTAAAAAGTGAAGGCTTGGACTTAAATTTCAAACTTTTTGATAGTACAAAATTAAAGCAGTTAATAGCTGCACTTATAATTATTGAAAGTTCATTGGGCACTATAGCATTTCTTTTGAAACATGAAGAAATAAAGGAAGATGCTAAGAAAAAGCATTATGAAAGAATATCCAATCAGTATAAACTAATCAACATAAAAGATATTTTAAAAAAAAAATCGAAGTAATTAATTTACAATAGTGGTAGTTGGCATCAAAAATTTAATAATTTGTCTGAAATATATTGATTGTTAATCCGCTCCTGCTCCAATCTTTTATTATTTTGTTGTAAAAACTGATAAAAACTCAGTTCATCATCTGTAAGTCTTGCTAACTGGCGGGTACGATAGACAGAAGTAACAGAGTATTGATTAAATTGATGATATGTTTGTGCATCCATTAAAAAACTCTTTGCTTGAGGATAATATTCACGAATCATATTCAACATTTCAAAACCTGCAGCATCTATATCAAACCAACAATATAACTCAGCGCCTAACAACCAAGGAAAGTGTTTGCTAATACGACTTTTAAATCCTTCACCAAATATCGCAACAGCATTTTTGACTTTAGGGAAAGAAAGAAAGCAGGCTCTATTTTCAATAATGAATACTTTTTGCGGTTGCCAGTTTAGTGTGGCACAATCATCCAGGGTTAATGCGAACTCATCAAATCCAACTGCAGCTTTAAACGAATCGTCGAGTAAACGAATTTGTGCAAATACAGTAGGCCTTTTTATGTTATAACGGTTTAAGAAATCGGACTCTGTAGCATTTACCCATTCTGGAGGCAATAAAACATCCAGTAATTTTCGTAGCGGTGCAAAATTATATTCAATAAACTTTGAGTGTATTTCAATTGGTAATTCACGTAAAAACAGATTATAAGGTGGTCTATTTTTGACAAAAAATTTGCAGACCTTAATTAAATCTTCCATCGTGGCTGAGTAATTAAGCAAAAAGGGACTATTTGCATATGCCCATTCTTTTACTGTTGGAAAAGCGTCAATTAGTGATGTAACTGATTTAGTTATGGCTTCATAATCTTTGTAACGTTTAACATAAAACAAATAATCATCCAACGATTCAAAATATATTTTTGAAGGTATTTTTTGTTTAGAGCCTTCGATAACTTTTTCTTTCCAATCAATAGTATATCCTTTTCCTTGGGCTTGCTTCGATTGTTGATATAGAGGAAGCAAGGCATCCTTCAGCTCACTAAAATTAGTTCCCTCAATTTTTTTATTAGATGGAATAAACAGAGGAAAGAAGCTTTCTCCTTTTAGCTCGGCATTGACAATTTTAAAAAAAAGTTTATCTGCTTTATTTTTAAGATCCCTTGGAGTAATCATTCGTAGACTTAAGCTAATTGTTTAAAACTTTCTTTCTTTTGATAATATTGCTCCATTGTGAGATTATAAAGAATAGAGTTCTTTTTGTTCTTTATTTCCACAAAATGAACGGCATTAATGTAGGGTTCTGCAATATTAATTTTATCGAGTGGCGTAACTACTAAGATTTGCAAATTTAGTTGAGCGCAAAACTCCATCAGGAATTGACTTTTTTCCGGATCTAGTTTACTAAAGGCTTCATCAACTGTAATAAATCGAAGGCTTTTGTGCTGCTTACCTTGTTGAAATATGCCAAACTGATGTGCAATAGCTGCGCCTAAGATAGCATAAGTAAATTGCGCTTTTTGACCTCCTGAATAACTAGCTGTATTATCATGATACTGACCAGCCTTATTTTCATCAATAGAATATTCTCTCGCACTAAATGTCAGCCAATTTCGAACATCTGTCACTTTTCTGCGCCAATGTTCTTCTTTTTGTAATTCTGTAATTAGTTCTTTAATTTTTTTAAATATTTCTTCTCGATAGTTATCATCTTTTTGCAATGCAAAATCTAATGTATTAGGTATTGCAGCATTTAATTGGGCCCGGAAGATGTTGATTTCATTTTCGCCTCTAAGTGTCCTACATTCCAACTGCAAGTAAGTATCTGGATTGCGATTGAAGGTGATTTTTTTCAATGGTATATTCAATTCATCAATCATGTCTTCAATTTTACTTTGTTCGTTATTAAGCCAAGCACGATAGCTAGTGAGAGCATCTAATACGCTTTTATCCATATAATCTCTAAACCGTCTTTTATGCTCAACAAGTCTTTGCGTTTGGATCTTTTTATACAAATCCTCTAGGTCATCAAGCGCTGTTAGATCTGCTTTAATGTTCATTACATCTCCACTCCAATTAGGAAACTCTTTAATTATCTTTTCTTCGGGATGTACAAATGCTGCAATAAGTATAATTGTATCTTTTTCTATGTTGTTTACTGACTCGTTTATTGCTTTTTGTTTTGCCTTAAACTTAACTCCCGTTTGGATAAAAATATTTTCAAACTGATGCAATGAGCGAATATCGTCAAAGGAAATGTGTTCATTAGAGAGAAAAGAGTTTATTGCCTTTTCACCTTCCGCAGTTAAATCCTCAAAGTTGAGATTGAGTTTCTTCAAATTTTTTGCATTAAACTCAGTCTCCTGTCGATCAATTAATTTAATCAACTCTTCATTTTTATTGTATCCTGCTTTTATTTTTTCCTCAACTTCTTTAATTTGATTCACTATCGTTTCATATAAATCAGAGGATTTTTGTAAATCCCGTAACTGCTTGTTTAAGCGATTTAATCTTTCTGCATGCTGCCCCCAATTAATTTCATCATAATTTTTTATAAGGGCTATTGTAGTAATAGCGCTAGCCTTAGTCTGTAAGGAAGTAATACGAGGAAGAATATCCTTAATTTCATTAGAAAGCTTTTGATAGTTTTTTTCCTGCTCATATTTCTGCTCTTGCAGGAATAATATTGTAGATCTATTATCCCAGCCAAGTCGATATTTTGATTTATCCCAACGACCCGGACGGTCATCTTTTTCATGACGATTCACGTTTCGTATTAATCCATTAGAAGTAATTGCTTTTGATGAGCCATTAAAAACGTTTAAGTCATCTGTACAGTAATAACTAAATCGATCAAGCAATGTTGTTTCAATCCATTGTTTATAAATAGAATCTTTTAAGTCAAGTTTATTTATTAAAGCCGCTTCGTCAGCAGGCCAACTTACAAGGCTATTAGAGGGTTTGCTTTCTACTTTTTGATATACCAATTTTGTGCGCATATCATTTTTATAAATAAATTGATTTGCCGCTTTAATAAATTTTTCCGGGACCAAAAGTTGCATCGAAAAGCTGTGTAATAGTTTTTCGATTGAGTCCTCCCATAGCTGTTCTTTTGTTTTTACTTTAATTAACTCGCCAACAAAAGGCAGGTCTTCTTCGGTTATTTCAAGTATTTCAGTCAATCGGCGTCTTGCATTAATCAATTCATCAGGAATTCTACTTTTCCTTGACAATAGCGATGTAATTTGTTGCTGAAGAAATTCAATTCTGCGGCTTACATTTTCCTGATCTATTTTTAGTCTTGCTTTTTGTTCCGACAGAATTTCAGCCTCTTTAGGAATTATCGTATTAAGTTCAAGTATTTTGTTATAGTTGGCTTTAAATATTTCTGCATCTATTTGCGTATCTAACTTTAACTGTTGACAAAGTTTTATGTATCTATCGCTTTCAGCGCTCTTATGATTCCTTTTATCCGTTTCTCCTTCAATTTCTTTATTAAGTAGCGCAATCTGGCTGTCGATGTTTAACGCTGCCCTCTGTACAATGAGTTGTTCCTTTTCTTTATTAAGCATTTCTAATGATGCAGAGATGACTATTTTGTCTTTTTTTACAAATTCAATCTCTATTTCTAATCTTTCAGTGTCTTTTTCTAACAATTCATATTCGACCCTACCCATGAAAAAGGGCATTTGCTTTTCAATAAAATCAAGCTCTTCTTTTTTTCGAGACAGATTGTTCAATTTTTTAATATTGCTTATTACTGGCTCAAGAAGTTCTAATTGCTTTTCATCTTTTTGTATGGCCTTATGGCTAATTAATAAGTTACTATACTGTTCATATAAAGCTTTAAATTGTTCCTCAGCATCAACCTCTTCAAGCATATCCTGTCTGATAAAATTGGTTAAATCGCCAAGTACTTTTATTCCAACAGTTTTACTGAAAAGGGATAAAGCTTTATCTCGCAAACCAAATAATTCACTAAATCTTGCAGCATATTCTTTAAAACTATTATATACCTCAGTTTTAGCGTATTGCTTAATCAACTTCTTTCTCCAATCGCCCTTTAAATCAAAATGGCCTTCTCCAAAGTGCTCTTTTACGTTGAGTTGATACGGAGAAATGATGAATATTTTTTGTAAACCTCCATTGCCATACCATCGTACCTGAACTAGTGTTATTGTATGTTGTGTACCTGAGTTTTGAAAACAAGCCAAAAGAACAGAGTAAGGATTATCTGCTTTATTTCGAAGTTGTTCTGTTTTTGACTTCTCTTCTATATCTGAAAACGTTTTGCCATAATATCCCCAGAAATAGGAACTTTCGTCACGTTCTTTTTTTGATTCTGCACCAGAGGATTGATTGTAAAATCGCTGATTCGTGGGCACCAGGATTGTTAGCAATGCATCAATTAACGTTGTTTTGCCGCTACCATTTGCCCCAGTAAGTAAAGATGTTCGACCATCGGGCTGAAGTTTATACACTTTACCATTAAAAGTACCCCAATTAAAAACTTCGAGATATCGAAGACGATATCCGTTATCTGAATTATTGCTGAATAGTGTTGACATAATTATTTAGCTTATTCTTAATCTCTTCCAGTTTTTCATTACTTATGAAAGCCTTGATGATTCTTTTTATTTCATATTGATTGTTGTCTTTATTAACAATATCCTCCCGATTTAATTTCAATATGCCAATATTTGTTAAACTGGTTATAGGTTTTGACAAGTCTTTCCAAAGTTTGCTCTTATTAGATTGCTCTTTATAAAATAATTCAATGCGTTCCTTTATCTCTTTTTGTGTGAGATAGAATTTTGTTCCATCGGCTTTTACATCAAACTCTTCCAGCCCTTCTCTAAGCATTACAGCAAGTAAAGTTGCTTCGTAATTGAGTGCCTGTTTTTTCATGAGGCGAGGCAAAGGACTATCATCAAACTCATCTGCTTCTGGCTGTATAATTCTTGCAAATCCATCTTGCTCAGTTATGATTAGTTCCATTCCAATTTTACCAAAATATTCCTGTATAGCAGATTGCCAACCTAATAGATCTCGCCAAATGTTTTTGTCATCAGCATATATTGGCCCTTGTAATAATTTAATTATAACCGCTGCAAAAGGAACTCTTGCAATTTTAGTTTCCATAATTATTTTGTATTTGGATTTGTGTAAAGCACCATTGGAGTGTTTATGATTTTATTTTCGAGAATAATTGGGTCTGGAATATCTTCCATAATGATATTATGGGAACCTGATGTAGCAATTGAAAAATAGCCAACAATTTCGCTCAGCCCATTTTCTACTCCGTACTCGTCTACAATTTCTTTAAGGGAAACTTGTGTTCTATTTTCCAGCATTACATCTATTCTCTGTTGAAGCCGTTTCCGATCAATTGTAAACTGATCAAAAAGAGAGCTGAAATCAACATTTTCATTTTCTTGTGAATCTTCGGGGAACAATATCCCTATAACTGTTTCTTTCTCCTCTCCAGGTTCCCACCTGTCGAAAAGATTAATGCTTGGTTCGTCTTCAATAACTATAAAATCGTCTTCTTTTATTTTTGTATCAATTAGAGAATAAGCCATTTGTCTTATATTTCCAATCAATTCCATTGCTCTTCTTCTCTCTAAAAGATTTTTTTCTGAAAGTACTCTGCTAATTTTTTCACTGAGTTTTCTATTTGAGTCAATTATTCTACGACCTGATACATGAAGATATCTTTTGAGATGTTTTAAAAACCTATCGTTATTATAATCAATGTTTTGCTCGTTTAATAGTTGATAAAGTCTTTCTGTAAGCTGAGTAAATTCTTGTTGTCTTTTGTCATCCATTAAAAATTCCCAGAAAGCTTTAAAACTTTTTCCTTGTGGTTTTTGATCTATTTCGTCTAATGCGTCGAGCGCAAAAACAAGCAATGTTCCTTTTGCAATATCTTTCTCTGTATATTTTCGATGTATATCCTTTCGAATTTGTTCAAAATTTTGTTCTACTTCACTAAAGTCAGCCAAAAGCTCTCTGGACATTTTATTCAACTCATAAAATTGCTCCTGAATTTCTGTTTCATCAAACACAGAAGGTTTCATTCCATTTTTTAGAAGATTAATCTCGTTTTCAATTTCCCATTTCTTTTTATTAAGTTCTTCAATTCTAGTTTCTGCGTCTTCGTTAGTGTGTTCAATCATTTTCTGCAGCTTAAAGAATATATCTTTGAAACGACTATTTGTACCGACATATTCACGACGATCTAAATCTGTCAGCCATTTTAATACTTTAATTGTATCAGGTGTCAATTCATGCAAATCCTCTCCATCGTCATTAGGATATTTTCGCAGAAAACCGTTGTTACTCCATCTGTCAATGTATTGTGCTGCTCTAACTGAAAAGTCATCAAACAAGGTAGTAGCATCTAATTCATCGTCTTTTGCTTCATAAGACAACTCTTCCATATATCCTTCCAATTTACTACGCAGTTCGGAGTTGGTGATTGTTGTTATATTAGCATCAGTAAATACTTTTTGAAAAAAGGAAATAATAAACGGTGCGTTTTTTGCTCTTAAAAGAAGCAGAGATTTTGAGGTATTAAATTGTAACTGAATTTCTTCAAAGGTCATTCACTAAAGTAGGAATTTTTACATAAAAGAGAAAGATTTAGATACTATATACTGGTGTTTAGTTGTAGTTATCATATAGTTGAATGTTTATAAGCGGTCCTTTTTTTATGCAATCTTCATTTTGGGCAAATAGCCCCTTTTTCGCAGATGATCATGATGAAATTGATTTGTTGTAATGATAACAATTAAACAAATTGAGGCAAGCTATTTGAGTGGCACACGGATAGTAATGAAACTTTAGTGTTTTGCTATTTCTATCTATTAGGAAACTGTTGTACAAAGAAATTAAGATCAAAATCGCAATAACCATATTCAAGGATTGAGGGGCAAAAAGACAAATCGGTATAGATGGGCCGAGAGAATACAAAAACCCCAGGGTTTTTTGCGATAAACCGTTCCATATCACGATATGGTTTGCCGACAGGGCCCCAACCCCTATTAATATCCCTTCGTTGTGGAAACAAATTAACATCGATAGGCCCTCCGAATCCATGAGCTATAAAATGTCCCTTATCATACTTGTCGCCAAAAAATTTAAAAATTTCTGATGTTTTGCCAATCCATTTACGCATCATTTTTCTGTTATTTTTATTCACATTGGTATGAGTCAATCCAAATGCCGCAACCACACGTGATTCCAATATTTCTTTTTCTGGCGAATTGCGGTTTGGCAATTGATTACCATCATCAATAATAAACGCATAACCGTGAAAATTTTGTAGTGTAATAACACCATGTTTTTCGGACATTGATTTGTATGCTTCGCCCCAATCATAAGCTATGTCTTCCCAAAATAAAGTATTGAGCTCGGCCAGTGATTTTATATTGTTTTCATTTATCAGTTGTTGATAATTAAACATAGTGTTGCGGTTAATTAATTATTGATGCCTATTTAGGCATAACTAATGCAAGACACAAAAAATGATGCTTAAGACTTAAAGAACTCATTATGCTGTTTTAATAATTCCTTTGCTGGCAAAAACTTATCCGGCAACTGAATTGATTTGCCTTCCAGTTTTAAAAAGTATTGCTCAATACTTTCCGTTGGTTTTTTGCTTTTGAGTTTTGAAGAAATTTTAATGGTATAATCATCTGCATCAATCGTGATTAAACCACTATCAAATGCTTTATCGTGCAGGGCATTTAAACAAAGACCATTCATGGGGTTAAGCCTGTTGGTTTGATCTTTACTCCATGGAACAATGTGGCTTGCTATTAACAATTCTGGATTATTAATACCGGTAATACAGCAGGCGCTGTTATAGGTTGCCAATACAACGGAACGAAACACTGATTGATTTACTCTTGTTTTTACCAGCCGTTGTTTTTCTTTTCCTTCTTTTGGCAGATCGTCCAGGTTAATGTTATTTAATGCTTCGATTGTTGTGTGTTTCTTTTGGGCCAGGAGATCTTCGCTTGCCAGTAATGATGCATCCCAGTTATTGTAAAATTCATTCCAGACTTCTCCATCGAGTTTACTTGTATTGGGCAAGCCCTTAATGCCTCTTGCTTTTAGCGAAGGATCAAAGCTTGCAAAGTTTCCAAGTTTGCGTGCAACAGCACTGGGGGAGCGCTCAATGATTTGAGAAAGTGCAATAATATCTGCATTGCCTTTGTGCATTTTACCAAATGGCAATTTGCAGTAAAGATTAACAGCCAGGATCAGTTCTTCTTTTGTCCATAGTGTTTGTCCTTCTTTCATAAGTGGCTATATTACTTTCCACAATTTAAGATAATATTCATCCTGTTCTTCATAGCAAACAAAGGAGCAGTTTTTATTTAAACAATGTTGAATTAATTGCTTTGTATTTAAGGTTGTTGATGGTGTGCAGATTGCTTCGTGCCTCGCAATGACGGCCAAAGGGAGTATTTCGCATCTTGATCCACAATAAGGACAAGTGAAAGGCTGATCGTTCATTAAAAATGTTTCAAGAGGATTTAGTTGCTTACTTATCATGTGCAATAGTAAACAATGCATTGGTTGTTGTATTTGCTTTTAAGACACGTTGAGGGGGAGTTAGAAGAAAGCCGATAGTCATTAGCCGGGAGTTGGTAGTGAAGAAAGAAGTAGGTGGCAGATGAGACTTTTTGTTATTTAAAAACTAACAAATTTAGTATCTTGATGTTTTAAAATTAGCAGAAACAGATATGAAAAAAGAGCTGATCGCCGAACTGTTCGGTCAATTTGAAAACGCCTGTTATGAGTACAAGGGTATTGAATGCTGGAGTGCAAGAGAGTTACAGGAACTATTTGCTTATACCAAATGGGATAACTTTCTTAATGTTATTGAAAAAGCAAAAAAAGCATGTGAGCAAGCCGGAGAAGCGGTAACAGACCATTTTGCCGGTACCGGGAAAATGGTTGTTTTGGGAAGTGGTGCAGAACGTGAAATTGATGATATAGCGCTTACCCGTTACGCCTGTTACCTTGTGGCACAAAATGGAGACCCGGCAAAACCTTCTATTGCTTTTGCGCAAACTTATTTTGCGGTGCAAACCCGTAAGCAGGAACTGATTGAACAGCGGCTGCTTGATGTTGCCCGTGTAAGTGCCCGTGAAAAATTAAGTAAGAGTGAAAAAAAACTATCGGGCATTATTTATGAACGAGGTGTTGATGAAAAAGGGTTTGCCCTGATCCGCTCAAAAGGCGACCAGGCTTTGTTTGGCGGTAACAGCACCAATGATATGAAAAGGAAATTAGGTGTGCCTGCTACCAGACCGCTGGCTGACTTTCTTCCTGTGCTTACGATTAAAGCAAAAGATTTTGCAACTGAACTTACAAGCCATAATGTTGCTGAAAAGGATCTGAAAGGTGAGCAGTCCATCAGTAAAGAACATGTTGACAACAACCTGGCAGTACGCAAGATGCTGAAAGAACGTGGCGTGTTACCTGAACAATTGCCAGCTGCAGAAGATGTAAAAAAAGTTCAACGTAAACTCGAGGGCGATGAAAAGAAAATACTTAAGGAAATGAAAAAGAAGAAATGAGAAGAAGGGGGAAGAAAGCCGGTAGTAGGGAGTCGTTAGTAAGAAGAAAGAAGCAAGGAGTTAGAAGTTAGAAGAAAGCCGGGAGTCGTTAGCCGGGAGTTGTTAGTGGATAGTTGATAGTTCATGGATGAGGGCAAGAGGAAAGACGGGGGAAGGAAGACGGGAGTGATTAGCCGGTAGTAGGGAGTCAGGGGTCAGTAATAAGAAGAAAGAAGTTAAGAGATAGAAGTTTGAAGAAAGGAAAGCCGGGTGTTGTTGGTTGATTAGTTATGCATATTTTTATATTTACGCATCTTATAACAAACAGGCGTTTCGAAATAGGAACCGCATTTATACATTACTAACAAAACCTAATTTGTTCAATGCCGGCAACCGGACTGCTTGACGAAAAGAATGCTGCTTTGTGGCAATACCTGCATGAGCGGTTTCAGATAGAAATACGCCGTGAAAACAGGGGTGATTACCTTTTACTGAGCAAGGGAGGTGAGACAATTATCAGTGTACCCAACGATAAAGCTGAGCCCGCAGCTTTTACGCACGAACTGCTGCATGTGGCCCTGAAGAATAATGAAATTTATATTGGAAGTGACCTTACAATGATGGTTGAAAAAAACGAAGTGCTTTCAAAATTTTACAGCCGTAAATTACTGGACCATACTGCTAACTGCCTTGAACACATGAAAATGTTTCCTTTATTTATCAGCATGGGTTACCCTGCTGAAACATTTGATGCAGATTATCAGCAACCCAAGCTGACCAATAAAGATCTTCAACAGATTAAAGAACATTTCAGAAGCCGTATTTTTTTTAAGTTTTATTATCATAGAATCGGAATTGAATATTTCATCGAAAAATATTTTGCAGCCCGTGCATGCCCTAATCCTGAATTTGACTACAGCAAACAATTACAACAATTAAAAAAAACAGCCCCTATATTATACGGCATCCTGGACAGGTTTACAACAAGCTGGATGAGTTTTGATGAACGAACGATGAACCATGTTACAAACAGTTACCGCCCTTTTGTAAATGATTTTGTAACAGAGCTGGAACATTGGGCAAAGGGGAAGACGATTATATAGAAGAAAGCCGGTAGCCGATAGTCTTTAGCCGGTAGTTGTTAGTGAAGAAGTCGTGAGCATATTTTTTCACACAGTTATTTTGCATACTCATTTTATTTTTTGTGCAGGTGAAGTAAAGTATGTTAACAGTTAACAATCATTGCTCTGCGTATTTTCACTAAGATTCATCATTATTTTTTTCTTTTTTATACAGCTGTAATTGTCACGCACCTGTAAGAACATAGCAGTAAAGAAATGATTATTTAATTTACTGATAAATAAGTTATGGTTTGCTATTTGATATATCAATTCATCCTGTTATTTTCGTTCTGAACCTGATCATTGTCCCCTCCGATTATTTTTCTTTTTACCCTTTTACCCGGATCTTATTTGTAGAATAAGGTATGTTTTATACGTGATTATTTAACTATAAAGCAATATATGGGCATTGGGAATAAATTGTTTTATCAACGGCTTTTTGAAACAGCACCCGGTCTTTATTTAGTACTGGATACTGCATTAAACATTGCGGCTGTAAGCAATGCTTACCTGCATGCCACCAATACAAACCGTGAACAGATTAACGGGAAATACCTGTTTGATATTTTTCCTGATAACCCGGACGACCCGGCTGCAGATGGTGTTTCTAATTTACTTGCTTCACTGCGGTATGTGATACGGCATGGCAAGCCGCATAAAATGGAACTGCAGAAATATGATGTGCGAAGAGAGGATGGAACATTTGAGGAACGCTGGTGGAGACCGTTGAATACACCGGTGCTGAATGATGATGGTGTGGTAGAGTATGTGATACACCAGGTGGAGGATGTAACAGAGATGAAAAGATTACGTGCAGAAGAAATTGTTCAGCGAAGAAACCTGCATGAAAGTAACCGCTTACTGCAGGAAGAGATGAAAGAACGTAAGCGAACAGAAGACCAGATACTGACGATTTTTGAAGCTGCTCCTGATGCCATTATTGTGATTGATAAAAACGGTGCGATTGTTAACTGGAATATCATGGCCACTCAACTTTTTGGATGGAGTGCCGAAGAAATAACCGGGCAACGTATAATTGATCATATTATACCTGCGAAGTATGAAACAGTTTTAGAACAGGGGCTGCAGCATTTTTTGCGCACAGGAAAAAGTCATGTGCTTAATAAGACCATTGAAATCAAGGCCATCAAAAAAAACAAAACAGAATTTGATGTTGCCATACGTATTGCTGCTGTACGGTCGAAAGATGATTACCTGTTTGTTGGTTTTTTACGTGACATCACCGAACAAAAAAAATCAGAGATCAAATTTAAAGGATTGCTTGAGTCGGCACCCGATGCCATGATCATCACTGATGATAAGGGAGACATTGTGCTTGTGAACCAGCAGGCAGTGAGCATGTTTGGTTATGAAAAGAATGAGATTAACGGGAAAAGAGTTGAGATGCTGGTGCCTGATGAATTAAAACAACTTCATGCAGAAAACAGGGAAGGATATTATCATGATCCGAAAGTACGGGAGATGGGTGCAGGGCTGGAATTGTATGCTGTGCATAAGAATGGTGCAAAGTTTCCGGTGGAAATCAGTTTATCGCCTTTGCATACTGCAGATGGATTACTTGTTGCAGCTGCTGTGCGTGATATTACCGAACGTAAACGATCGGAAGAAGCATTGCTTGAACTGAATAAAGAACTGGAGTCATTTACTTATTCTGTATCGCATGATCTGCGGTCGCCGTTACGCATCATTGACGGGTATGCTGATATACTTGTTACAGATTACTCATCGGTGATGAATGAAGAAGGGCACCAGTTTCTTGAAGTGATTAAACAGAATGCGCAGAAGATGGGACAGCTGATTGATGACCTGCTGAATTTATCAAGAGCAGGGCGTAAAGAACTTTCTGTTTTTACTGTAAACATGAACCAGCTGGTAAAGCCGATTATTGATGAACAATTAATGGTAAGCGGAATTGAAGCAAAAATTATATCGGAGAAGCTGGAACCTGCAGTGTGCGACAGTAACCTGATTAAACAGGTATGGCAGAACCTGATTAACAATGCAATTAAATATTCGTCCAAAACAAAAGAACCTATTGTTCATATTGAATCGGAACGGAACAATCATGAAGTTATTTATTCTGTAAGTGATAATGGTGCAGGTTTTGATATGAAGTATGCTGATAAACTGTTTGGTGTATTTCAACGATTGCATAAGGCTACAGAATTTTCGGGAACAGGTGTGGGACTGGCATTGGTGAAACGGATTGTTAATAAACATGGCGGAAGAGTTTGGGCTGAATCAATTACCGGGAAAGGTGCAAGGTTTTTTTTCAGTCTGCCGGTGTGAGTATTTGCTTATCATCATTTAATAAATACTATGGAACCATTTGAAATTGAAATTCTTCTTGTGGAAGATAATCCGCATGAAGCAGAGCTGACCATCCGGAGTTTGAAACGCCATCACCTGGCCAACAAATTAAAACTGATTGATGATGGTGCTGATGCGATTGATTTTATTTTTTCGGAGAACAAGGATGGCACAGATCCGAAAAATATGTTCAACCCCAAACTGGTTTTACTTGATCTGAAACTACCCCGTGTTGATGGTTTGGAAATTCTGCGGCGGATGAAAGCAGATGAACGTACAAAGTATATTCCTGTTGTGATTTTAACCTCATCGAAAGAAGAGAAGGATATTATTGACAGTTACCAGCTTGGTGCCAACAGTTATATTGTTAAGCCTGTGAATTTTCAATCGTTCTCCAAAGTTGTTGAAGAACTTGGACTGTACTGGCTGGTGCTGAATCAGCCTTCACCTAAATATTAACTTATGAATCCTGAATTAAAGATTTTATTATTGGAAGATAATCCTGCAGATGCTGTTCTTGTGCAGCTGATGCTGCGCAGAAACGGATTGCAGTTTAGTGCAGTTGTTGCCGGTGACGAATATGAGTTTCTTACTGCAATTAATTCAACCACATTTGATGTGGTGCTGGCAGATAATGCGCTGCCTCAATACAGTTCGCTTGAAGCGCTCAATATTGTGCGTGAAAAAAGTCCATACGTTGCTTTTATACTTGTTACGGGTACTGTATCGGAAGAATTTGCTGTGCATATTATTCAACTGGGAGCTGATGATTATATCCTGAAGAATAATCTTACCAGGCTGCCTGCTGCTATCAGTAAAGCCATTGAACGTAAAAGAATACAACGGGAAAAAGAAATGGAAAAAGATTTGTCTGATTCCATCATCAACAGTTTGCCGGGTGTTTTTTATCTCATTGATAAAAACGGAAAGTATTTGCGCTGGAATAAAAACATGGAACGGTTATCGGGCTATACAGCAAAAGAGATTTCTGAAATGCGTCCTGAAGATTTTTTTAACCATGACAAAAAAGAATATGTTACTGCATGGATTAAAGAAGTGTTTACAAAAGGATATTCAGAGATTGAAACCGTTTTTATTTCAAAGAACGGAGAAGAGATTGCGTTTTACTTTACGGGAATGGCAACTGAGTTTAACGAGGAAGAATGCCTTATAGGAATTGGTTTTGATATTACCGAACGCATACTTGCAGAGAAGCAGCTGATAAAAATAAACAAGGAGTTAAGAAATGTTTCGAAGCATCTTGAAAAGATAAGAGAAGAGGAACAGTCGAGAATTGCCCGTGAAGTTCACGACCAGCTTGGGCAACAGATTACGAGTATGAAACTGATGCTGAACCGTCTTAAACTTTTGTTATCAAAAAATGCTGAAGGAAAAGAGCAGCTGCAGCTCACGGACCAGATAGCGTTGCAGATGGATGAAACGATTACCATTATCCGAAAAATTGCATCTGACCTGCGGCCACCGTTGCTGGATGATTTAGGACTTGTGGAAACACTGGATTGGGTGAGTAAAGAGTTTATGCAAAAGACGGGGATAGAAGTGAAGTTCAGTGGTCCGGCAGAAGAGATTGAATTTGACCCGATGGTTGCGATTGGTCTGTACAGGATTTACCAGGAAATACTGACCAATGTTGCAAGACATTCAGAAGCAAAAGGTGTGTTTACATTAATTGAAGTGAATGAGAATGATATTACCATGACGGTTACAGATGATGGTAAAGGATTTGACAGCCGGAAAAAACATACATCACTTGGATTACTTGGCATGCAGGAAAGAGCACATATTATTGGTGGTACGATTGCGATTATCAGTCAGCAGGGAAAGGGAACGAGGGTGAAGGTAAGAGTGAGGGAAGAAGGTGGTAAGTAGTAAGTTATAAGTAATAAGTTGTAAGAAGGAAGAAGTTAGAAGAAAGCAGGGAGAGGCAAGAGGCAAGGAGGAAGAAGAGAGTGGGTAGCCGGTAGTCTTTAGTGGATAGTTGGTAGTAGTTAGTTATTAGTTGGCCTGATATATGCATAATCGGGTGTTACGGCATCTTAATACATAACCGGCTTTGAAAAAAGGAGGAATATATATAATTTACTAACCAAACCTACTAAAAGACATGCCTGTAACAGCACTGCTTGATGAAAAAAATACCAGCTTATGGCAATACCTGAATGAGCGGCACCGTATAAACATACGTCGTGAAAACAGGGCCGATTACCTTGCGAGCAACAGCAGCGAAGAAATGGTTATTTATGTACCTAAGGACCGTCCGGATTCTGCCTGCTTTACACACGAACTTTTACATATTTATTTTTGGGTAGATGGTATTGATACAGAAAACAGCCTGCAGCTTTTGATTGAAAAAAAAGAGGCGCTGACAAAGTTTTGCAGCAGGCATTTACTGGAACGGGTGGCAAACTCTCTTGAACACCTGAAAATGTATCCTGTATTTCTGCGCATGGGATACAGGGCTGAACGCTTTTATGCAGATTATCATACCTGCCAGCTTACCGGTGAAGACCTGCAGGTGATACGGGAGCATTACAGGCGTCGGTTCTTCTTTGAAAACTATTATCATTCATACGGGATTGGCCGTTTTATTGAAAAATACTTTGCAGCCCGTGCATGCCCTAACCCCGGGTTTGATTACAGCAAACAGTTGCAGGAGTTAAAAAGAATTTCCCCTTCGTTATACGGTGTACTGGACCGGTTTACTGAAAACTGGACAGGTTTTGATATGAAGCTGGCACAGCAGCCTGTTGCAAACAGCTACCGGTTAATTGTAGCCGATTTTGTAACAGAGCTGGAACATTGGGCAAGGGGGAAGACGATTATTTAGGAGAAGAAAATTCATAGCCGATAGCCATTAGCTTTTAGCTATTAGCGGGGAGGTGGTTGAAAGCAGCAAACGCTTCAGGGTTACCAGCGCAAAAGCAGCACGGCAAACCCTGAAGGTTTTCAAAAAGTTTAAACAGTCAACAGCTGCGCATCTTAATTCATGCTGTTTGTATAGCTGATCAACGCCGGTATGCATTGTGTTAACTGCTCCAATGACTGCAGTACAAAATACTGTTGCTGAAACTCATCTTTAATATAGGGCGTGTTGAGCACCTGTTCAAGATTAAAGGGTATCCTGTTTGCCTCTGCCGATAAACAGAACTTTGTTTCGGCAATGGATGAGAGCAATCCTGCACCGTAAATTTTTATTTCGTCCTGTTCCTGCACCAATCCAAATTCAATGCTGTACCAGTACAAACGTGCAATGGCTTCAATGATATTTTCTGAATGGATATGTTTTACGGCAATGTTTGCCAGCTGCAAAAGAAAATCAGCAATCAACGGGTCGGCCAGTTGCGGAAGGTGACCAAATACATCGTGAAACATATCGGGTTCTTCGAGGTAATCGAGTTCTTCCATTTTACGGATCCAGGTGCTGGCGCCAAATTTCTGTTGCTGAAGCTGTTTAAAAAACAGGTCGTTTGCAATGAGTCCGGGTACGGCATAAATTTCCCAGCCGGTACTGTTTTTTAACCGTGCATTGATGGCGGTAAATTCAGGTATACGCTCTTCGGTGAAACCGAGAAAAGATGTGTTCTTGAAAAACTGTTGATAGGCAGCCTGCTGAATAGCATTCATCTGCCGGCTGTAAAGAAGCTGCCATACATGATGGTCGGCCCCTGTATAAAGGCTGTATTGCTGTACTAACATAACGGTACAGGGTTGGTTTATTGTGATAAAATAAGAGAGATGCCCGGGGTAGCTAAGCGGGAATTATACAGGACGCCTTTTGCGTGTTTTTTTATGTGCAGGCAATTTCAGCTGAAATGATTTAGTGAAAACAAAGTACGGTTTTTTGAAGACAGAAGCAAGAAGGGAGGGAAGAAGCCGGTAGTTGAGAGCTGATAGTAGTTAGCCGGTAGTTGTTAGTTAGCAGTGCGTAAAAGACAGCCGATAGTTTTGGCAATTTATACTGATCATTCAGGTGGCTTAAAATATTCCAACCGGCTACTGCTGTATCAACAGCTACAGTAAACCTCTTAGTGTTGCTGTTTTCATTACTTATACAGTTGCTGCATAAAACTATATTTCCTGCAATTGATGGGGTAAAAGCTTGCAGAGCCTTTTTTGCTGAAGTACCTTGGATGCGTAAATCCAACAATCCTTTTTGAAAATCTTAAAATCCAAATCCATGTTACAAAAGCAATTAACCATTGCAGGTGAATTATTATCAAGATTACTTGATAACCTTAACGTACAACCGAAAAAAGAATATGCACCCGGTATCTTCGTTCTGCAAATGAACAAAGCGGTTCAGGCTCAACCGCTATCTGTTAAAAACTTAAGGGAAAGAAATCAGCAGTCGCTGCCGTTTTAGTGATATTGCGAACAAGGCTACATTGTAGTATGTATTCTACAAAACATAACGTGCTTTGTTTACGCAATCTTCTGATGCTGATTTTACAAGTCCTTTTTCGTGCATTTACTAAAGTAAAACACGTAGTACAAACTATGTTTAACCTTGATTTTCTGAAATTGGCGGTTTTGTTTACATTATTAGCAATTCCGTTGTTTTATTTTTAACCTGAGTTTTTGCAACTGCAGGTATAAATGAATGAATATGTTATTTGAGCAACTAAAAGATGAAACCCTGCTCTTTTTTGCATTACACAGTTTTGTTTTGGGAATTATTGTTGGTGCGGTGATTATGAAAGCACGGATGAAACATCGGGAAAAACTGATTGAAGAGTTGAGGTTGCGTAAACAAAACGAAGAGGAATATAAAAAAATTACAGGCGCTGATGCGGCTTAAGAGAACCGGCACAACGAACTGTAAATACAATACCAATTAAAAACCTTTTTTACCCAGAAGACTTTTTTAATAAGCATATGTTAACCAGTAGCAGCAGATCCATCATGCGATCTGACCAACTGCTTAAACCTTATCAGTCATTTAAGCCGGGGCTTTTTGCCCCGGTTTTGTATTTGGGTTAATGCAGTACTATTTCTTTGCAGGAGGCGGGGGAATAATCTTACGTTCGTACTGGTATACAAGCCTGATTTTTCCATTTTCCATCCGGTAGTCTTCACTGAAATAAGAATGCTGGTGTTTACCATCTTTGAAGAAGTATTCTTCGTCTGTAACACTTTCAACCCATTCATCTGTTTTATTTTCATACACAGCATTTAACGGCAGCGCAAACATGTATTTGATGCTGATACTTTTCAGGCTGTTGATAAAACGATTGAGTTCTGCTTTAACGGAATCTTTAACGTTGTTACTTACTGAGCCATCGGCAAGATAGATCGTTACAGAATCAGCGAGCAGAGCAAAGGCACTGTCAACATTTTTTTCGCCAAGAAATTTATTCCACTTCATTACCGTAATCATGTTTTCATTGTTACCGATTTCTGTTTTTTTAGCGCTGTACCAGAGCTCCATCGGGAGTTTAATTTCACCTGATGGGTTTACGGGACTTGTTGATACAGATGCACCCGTTTGTTTTTCTTTACAGGAAAAAAGCAAGCACAGCAATAATGCTGCAGGAAGAATCATTTTTTTCATGTGCGTGAAGTTTATGCGTTTGAAATGAGCATGTCATTCACCAGGAGTTGCTGTAGAATTGTTACAGGCAGATGGGTCGTTCCATACAATGTATCAAGCAGAAAGGTTGTGCTTTTTTGTGTGAAAAGCAAGTGATGCGCAATCAAATAAATAATCAATCGTGAAAAATAAACCGATGTTTAAACGTTCATGGCGGCAATGTTTTCAGCATGCCCGAAATGAAATTATCAACCAGTTCAATACCCGGCCAAGTGCATAAACTTTTTTATGAAAGGTTTCCACACATCATTATGTGATTGCCCGTAACAATGTGCTTTTATAACTTGCCCATGTGCAGCATATTGAGTTTGTACATAGCAATCATTTTGAACAGAATTACCACCGTTATCATGTAACGGGACCGCTTTCGCTTTTTATCGATTTTTTCTGGCAAACAAAGTTTGAAGCATTGTGGCAGCAGCACCCGCAAGGTTTCAGCGATGTATTGTTTCCCAATCTTGGTTACTCATACCTGGTAAACCTTGGTACTGCTTATGATATGCAGGTGGATGAACAACGTACCCATGTTAAAGGCGATGGATTTTTGCCAAGGCTGCATCATATAGAAGCGTTTCACGAACCGGGTAATATACTCTTCGGCATCAAGTTCAGGGTAAGCCCTGTGCTGTTTGAAAAGAAGGTGAATTTTTCGGAATACAGTGGCAGCATGTTTCCGCTGAGTTACCTGATGGAACCTGAGTTGCTGCTGCAACTCAAGAAAGCTAATAGTTTTGAACAAAGGGTGCAATTACTGCTGCAGCATTATAAACAGGTTACTGAACAATACAAAGGAAGCCTGCGACCCATACAGATTATAACAGAAGTATTACAGGAAGCTGTGAACGAAAAAAGGTTTACCCTGCCGGTGGAAGAACTGGCAGCCCGTTACAAGATCAGCAGCCGGACGCTGCAGCGTTATTTTGAAATGGCTACCGGTGTGGGCAGTAAACAAGCGCTGCAGGTGTTACGGATCAGGAAAGCAGTTGAACAGATGGTTCACTTACCGGGAAGTTTTCATTACGCACAGTTTGGTTATTACGACTACAGTCATTTTCATAAACACCTGCGGAGTTTTTTGCAGAAAGAAAGCATTGCCTACCTGCAGCCGCATTTACAGCTACTCAAGAGAGCGAAGAAGAGTTAAATTATCTGCATTGTTGCTCGCAGATTTCCCAGATCAGCACAGATAGTTTTTATCACAGGAGTTCAGTTAGAATATGTTTTTTACAGATTGCAAGGCGTACTCTGACAGGATTTTTTATTCTAACATAAACAGGTTGACGTTGTGTACATGATAAAAAAAGGGACAGTAAGACTACTGCCCCGTATAAATATAAACACGAGAAAAAACAATTACTGTGCCCGCTGGCGTTCTTCTTCTGATGCCGTTGTTCTTCTCCTGGCCTGCTGTACTTTGTTGTTACCAAAGCGCCAGGTAAAACTGATGTTCGCTACCCTTGTTTCTCGGTAAGCCCTCCATTTTTCAACGTAGTTATTATACGTGATTGTTGCACGGGGAAGATCGGTCCAGAAGATGTCTATAATGTTCATCTTTATCTGTGCTTTTCCTTTCAGTAACGATTTCTGCACGCCTGCACCCATTCCCCAGCTGGGTTTAAAATCCATAAAGCCATACGGACCTCCTGAACTGTAATTGCCACTTAACTCGGCCGTGAATCCTTTTTTAAATGTAAAGGTCTGCGTGGTACTGAGATTGGCCACCGTTTTTCCTTTGTTAAGTGTTGTGCCCGACAGGTTGCCATTGAATTGGTTGTAAAACACATTTACATTGCTGATCATGTTCCACCACTTGTTTACTTTCACCGGTATGGCAGCTGTTAAGCCCAGGTAATCGGACGACTGCAGGTTTACTGGTATCTGTACTGTTACATTATCGTCAGATGGAATATTGGGGAACACATCTTTGAAACGGGTAATTACAATATTCTGCACATCTGTTGTATGGCTGTAGCCAAGTGTGAGGTTGATGTTGTGTACAGTATAGCTGAGTTCATAACTCCATGTAAACTGTGGTAAAAGAGCAGGGTTGCCGGTTGCATAAGTTGTTACATCTATCAGGAAAAGAAAAGGGTTGAGTTGCGAATAACCGGGGCGGTCAATGCGACGGCTTACAGATATTCCCAAGACCTGGTCTTCTTTGATTTTATAATTAAAAAATGCACTTGGGAAGAGTTGTGTATAAGAACTATCCCAGTTGATATTGCCTTTTAACTGTTTTGTTTTTACATTGGTGTTTTCGGCACGTAGCCCGATTTGCAGATCCCATTTTTTATATTCCTTTTTAAAGTTGAGATAAGCTGCATTGATGTTTTCATCATAGAAAAAATGATTGGTTTTGTTTACATCATCTTTCGGTGTACCATCACTCATATCATAGAAATGTGCATCGTTATCGGTATGCACGAAACTTGTTTTAAAACCAGCTTCCATTTTTGATTGTTTGCTGAACGGGTGTACATAATCTGCTTTTACAGACACAAGACTTAAGAGTCCTTTCTGATCAGAATCGAGCTGGTAATCGGGTTGTAAAGTTTGTCCGTTTAATTTATAGTAACGGGTAAGAACTGAAGAGCGGTTTTTTGAATTGAAATAACCATAATCAGCATCAGCTGTAAGCTCTTTTCCCGTACTGTCGAAACTGTGTTTGAAGTTGATATTGAACGTTGAGTTGTTGTTGAGGTTATTTGCTTTTGTACCGGAACCAAACTTATATACCGGTTGGTACTGATCGTTGATGACAACAGAACTGTTGCTGCTGTTTGGACGTATATAATTCAGATTACTGTTTACAACAAAGCCTACAATGGTTTTGGAAGATGGAAAGAAATCAGCACCCAGGCGAACAGTGTTTAAGTTTAATGGTATGGTGGCATAATTATCTTTCAGGTCTTTTCCGGAAAATTGTCCGTTTGTATAAAAATTACGATCGAGCAGGAGATGATTCATCTGTTTACGGTAGCTGTAATTGTAACTGCCAAACAGGTTCATTTTTTTATTACGGTAATTGAAGTTGATCCCTGTATTTGCCTTGGGATAAACACCTTGACCGTAACCTGCATTTACAGATCCGTTGGTTCCATAACGTTGATCTTTTTTAAGCCGCATATCAATGATACCTGCATTCCCAGCAGCATCATATTTTGAAGAAGGATTGGTAATAAGATCAATCCGTTCAATGGCATTGGCCGGAAGGCTGCGCAGGTAGTTCACAAGGTCTGTTCCGCTCATGGGAGTTGGCTTACCATCAATCATGATGATAACGCCATTTCGTCCCCGCATGCTGAGATTATCATTAGCATCAATCAAGATACCGGGCGACCGTTCAAGTACATCAAATGCAGAGCTGCCAGCATTGATTACACTATTATCGACATTTACCACAATACGGTCGCTCAGTTTCTGAATGAATGGTTTGCGGCCTGTTACTTCAATCGTTTTTAGTTGTACCGATACAGGCGACAACACGATACCGTTAGTTACAATCTGTTGCTGCTCATTAATGGTAACAGGTGGAGAAAGATGATCCTGGTAGCTGACGGATGAAGTGCGGATAAGATAGGTGCCAAAAGGAATCTGTTCAAATTCAATAAGACCAGACTGATCAGAAATTGCTGTTTTAACCAAACTGCTGTCGGTACTGCGTATAAGTTCGGCTGTGATGTTGGAAAGAGGTTGTTGTTCGCTGTTACTGATTTTACAGGTGATTTTTCCCTGCTTTGCCGGTTGTGCAAAAACAGCAACCGAAAGCAACAGGAAGATGATAAGGCTGGTGGTTAATTGTTTCATACATTACTTCATTTGTTGCAGTTACAGCAGTAAACAGCTTTTTGATTGCATAGCCGTTTACCTGTGTTCTGCAGGTGATGAAACAAAAATGCACGATAAACGAATTTTATCGTAGTTAATTTTGACAAGCAGCTAAACAAGGCTTGTCAATGGAGATTTGGCAAAATAACTTTGTCAGAAAATTACCTTTTGAATGTTTCTGTAAATAAAATCAACGACCCATATACACCATGAGAATCTGCACATCGCTTGGATTTACACCAGAGATACGGGAAGCCTGTCCGAGTGTACGTGGTTTGATCTTTTTAAACTTCTGCAATGCTTCTGTACTCAGCGAAGAAATTTTATCGTAATCAAAAGATGAAGGAATTTCAAGGTCTTCGAGCTGACCCATACGTTGCACAAGATCTTTTTCTTTTTCAATGTACACATCGTATTTCACCTGTATTTCCACCTGTTCCAGTATTTCACGGTTGTTTGTAGCCGTTAGTTGCTGCAATGTTGGCGATGCGTTGATGAGTTCGTTCAGCTGAATACCGGGACGTAAAAGAATTTGTAATGCTTTTTGCTTTTGTGAAAGCGGTGCACTGTTTTTTTGTTCCAGGAAACTATTGATCTCAGCAGGGGTGAGTACTGTTTCTGCAAGCAAATTTTTCAGCTGTTCCACAGCATGTAGTTTGTTGCTGGTTTTTTCCCAGCGTTCCTGTGAAGCCAGTCCGATTTTGAAACTTTTTTCCGTGAGGCGGAGGTCGGCATTATCCTGGCGCAGCAATGTGCGGTATTCGGCACGACTGGTAAACATGCGGTAGGGTTCATCAGTTCCCTTGCTGATGAGATCGTCGATGAGTACGCCTATATAAGCATCGCTACGTTTTAAAATAAACGGATCCAGCTCGGCTGCTTTTAATGAAGCATTGATGCCAGCTATTAATCCCTGGCAGGCTGCTTCTTCATAACCCGTGGTTCCATTGATTTGCCCGGCAAAAAATAAATTTTGCAACTGCTTGGTTTCCAGCGTATAATCAAGCTGCGTAGGTGGAAAATAATCATATTCAATGGCATAGCCAGGGCGAAACATGCGGCAGTTTTCAAAACCGGGAACAGTTTTGAGTGCCTCATATTGCACCTGTTCCGGTAAAGAAGTTGAGAATCCGTTTACATATATCTCAACCGTATTCCAACCCTCAGGTTCAACAAAGAGCTGGTGACGATCACGGTCGGCAAAGCGGTTGATCTTGTCTTCAATACTGGGGCAATATCTTGGACCAGTTCCCTGAATGCGGCCCTGGTACATCGGGCTTCGGTCGAATCCTGTTTTCAGGATACTGTGTACTTTTTCGTTGGTATAAGTAATAAAGCAGCTTCGCTGATCTTCCGGTTTAATCCTTGGAATATCCATGTATGAAAAGCCGGTAATCTCATCATCGCCCTTCTGTTCTTCCATTTTGGAATAATCAAGGCTGCGGCCATCAATACGGGGAGGGGTTCCGGTTTTAAGCCGGGCACTTTCAAATCCCAGTTCAACCAGCTGTTCGGTAATACCCGTTGCCGCTTTTTCAGATATACGGCCACCACCTAATTGTTTTTCACCAATATGAATAACCCCGTTGAGAAAAGTACCACTGGTGATCACGACTGCTTTTGCCTTTATTTCATGCCCGAGGCTTGTAACCACACCATAGCAACGACCATCTTTTACCATCAGGCCTTTCACCATATCCTGGTAAAAATCAACATTAGGGGTATTTTCAAGCATTTCTCTCCAGGTGGAAGAAAAGAGCATGCGATCATTTTGAGTTCTTGGGCTCCACATGGCCGGACCTTTTGACCTGTTGAGCATCCGGAACTGAATCATGCTTTTATCACTTACGATACCACTGTAGCCTCCCAACGCATCAATTTCCCTTACAATCTGCCCTTTGGCAATACCACCCATGGCGGGGTTACAGCTCATCTGGGCAATGGTTTGCATGTTCATGGTAATGAGCAGCACTTTGCTGCCCCTGTTGGCAGCAGCTGCAGCTGCTTCACAACCGGCATGACCGGCACCTGCTACAATAACATCATATTCTGGAAACATAAGTGTGCAAAGTTATTTCAATGTACTTACTGATTGTACTTTTTAAAGAACTCGATTTCCCTCAGAACCTCCTCCCTGTTGCGACCACTGTTGAGAAGTTCGTACTCAAAATTGGAATAATGGGAGAGCATATCAAGATAAGCCCGGTTGGTGCTGATGAATTTCTGCTGCTTTTCGGTGTTAATGACTTCTGTTTGTTCAATGCGGCGAAGCTTTTCAAGCAGCTCACGGCAGATGGAGTAGCCGGTTTTATTATACAATTCTTCAAAAAAAGCTTTTGAAGCCAGAAGATCGAGCTTGTTTGCCCTTCCTTTAGATTCATCAAAAGGCTCTACCCGTATGTTTATGAAGTTCCAGCAGAGCTTTAGTTCCTGTTCGTCCTCGAAATTGAAGTAGGCCACAGGAATAATATGATCCAGCTGCCAGCTTTTCCCATGATTTTCCCAGGAAAGCCCTTCAGCAAACTGGATTTCGATCCAGTTGCGGAAGCTATCGATATCCAAACCAAAGTAAGGGGCATAGGAAGAGTTCTTATTTCTTTCAATAACATAACGCCGGAGAGCAATCTGCCACTTTCTCTTTTCCCTGAAACGGAGCACAGAATAGTTTATATCCTCCTGCTTGGTCCATCTTTTCCTTGTTGCCATAAGCATTGTTTTCACAAAGATATGTTTCACGGGACACAGTTCCATAGTGAAACTGTGTTTCGTGGAACATTATAGAGCTCCGAACTCCTGCACAGCAACTACCTTTTTGGGGCTTACGGTGGAGAAAGAAGCGCCCATCAAGTTGAAGTGAGGATCGAGCAGGTTGATTCGGTGACCCTTATCGGAAACTCCATGATCGAGGAGAAGGATAATTAGAGCCTCAAGTGCATTGGGCGATCCATAAAAGATGTTTTCGGCTCCTCTTCGATAGAAACCTGCCGCAGTAAATCGCTGTTGAAAATCTTTTCCGTCAACAGACACATGGGAAATGACGCCCCCTCTTTTAGCAAGATCGGCAGCATGTGCTTTGCTCATTATTAAAAGATCTTCATCGGGCATTAAAAAGGGAAGCTGCTTTAATTGTAACAAGTCTGTTTCCAATGATTTGGCCTCAGCTGTGTTAGCTTCGGGAAACTCTTTTAAAAAAGCCGCCACTTCCTTTTTATAAAACAGTGAAGGGTATTTCCTGAACAAGTTAACCCAGTAATAAAACTCCTGAGTAATCGGTTCCAGCGTTCCAAAAAGAGCTGAAGAATTCAGCTTGCTCAAGATTGCAGTATCCTTTGGGGCAGAGTAAGAAAAGTCTTTATCCTTTAAAACAATCAACCCTTGTGCAGAAAGGGACGGCATATTCAAAACAAGAAGAATAATTACAATAGCTGGGCGCATAGAAATTTATTGACCAAAATATAAACGCAAATAGTAATCTTCCCGTTCCCTGATGGTCTTAATTTGTTGTGAAGATTTGTCATTATAGCCAGTAAGGTGAAGACAACCATGAAAGACCACCCGATGTAATTCCCGCTTAAAAGAAATGCCTAGTTGTTCGGCATTGTCCCTTATTCTGTCGACGCTGATATATAATTCAGCATTAACCGGGGCGCCTTGTTCTGAAAGAGGAAAGGTGATTATATCCGTATAATAATCATGCTGTAGAAAATCCCGGTTGATTTTTAAAAGAGCTTCATCGGAGCAAAAAATGATATTGACCTGCTGCAATTGATACTTCTCCTTTTTAAAAAGTTTCTCAATAAACAATTTGAGGTTTTGCCGGGAAGCAAATGCGAAAGAAACATCCTGGTAAAAAAAATTAACTTTCTGAGATTGTGCCATTGACCAAAATTCGGGAAAGTTTCAAATAGGGAAATGATACATTTGCAAATGGTCATGAAAAGATTATCGGAACTGGAGCCAGGGCAGCGTGCAATTATCCACTCGTTTGAAAATGATGATCTTCTGCTGAAATTAATGGAAATGGGCTGTGTTCCCGGCGAGGAGATTTTAGTTGAAATGAAAGCGCCGCTTGGCGACCCTATAAGTATAAAAGTAGCTGATTATCAATTGAGTCTACGTATTGAAGAGGCTCATAGCATCTGGGTTAATATTCTTAATTAATTGATTATCAATATTTAATGAAAATAGGATTGTATTTTGGCTCGTTTAACCCCGTGCACAATGGGCATTTGATCATTGCGCAGCACCTGTTAAACGAGACCGATCTTTCTCAGGTTTGGTTTATCGTATCTCCTCAAAACCCATTTAAACCTCAGAAGCAATTATTAAATGAATATGACCGCCTTCATCTCGTTAAGCTGGCAATTGAACGCTCGGCAAAAATGAAGGCCAGTGATATTGAATTCAGATTACCAAAGCCATCCTATACCATAAATACATTAGCCTACCTGAAAGAAAAATATCCTCAACATGAGTTTGCCATTATAATTGGTGGAGACAGCTGGCAAAACCTCGGCCAGTGGAAAAACGGAGACCAGATAATGCAACAGTACCCGATTTATGTTTACCAGCGACCGGGCATGCAGACCACTGCAACATTACTCCCTAATGTTACTTTCCTTAAAGCACCGTTATTGGAAATTTCGGCTACACACATACGTGAGCTGGTTCTGGAAGGAAAATCAATCCGCTATCTTGTGCCGGAGATTGTTTGTGATGAAATAGAAAAGGCCGGTTACTATAAATTAAAAGATCCAACCAAGTAAAAGGCAAACCAAGGCAATTAAAGGTGGTGGAATTTTTGTTGATGTGAGCAGAACTGTTGTTGCAAATATTACAAGCACATTGACATAGCTTACCGCTTTAAACTCGAGTATAGAAATATCTTTCGTGAGATAAAATGCAGAAGCAACAAGTAGCCCAACCGTGGCTGCATTAATTCCCTCCAACGATCGGTAAACGACAGCATATTTTTTCAGGTTACTCCAAATGGGATAGAAAAACAAAACCAATAAAGCGCTTGGTAAAAAAATTCCTACGGCACCAATGATAACACCAAGTGCCTGCATACCTTTTCCCTGGTCACGCATTGCCATACCACCAGCATAAGCTGCCATTGAAAAAACAGGTCCGGGCACACCTTGTACAACACCTGCTCCTGTGAGCAATTCTTCGCCCGACATATATTTTGTTTTTTCCCTGATTACAAATTGCTCATACATCATAGGAACCAAAACCTGGCCGCCACCAAAAACAAAACTTCCAAAACGATAAAAGTTCTCGAATAAATTATAGGCTCTTCTGTTTTCCCATTGCTGTTTACGTGCTGTAGCGCTCAGAAATCCAGCAATGATAAACACGATAACAAATACCCAGATATTTCCCCATTTAATTTTTTTTCGGGGAACATCTTTTTGCGGAATTCGCTTATCACTAAAATTTGTCACAATACCTCCAAGTACAAGAATCACCGGAAACACCCAAGGCTGTTTAAAAAAAATAAAAACTGCTAAAGCAGATACAATCATAATTACACGGGTGATTGTATTGTTAATCGCAATTTTATAAGAATTCCATGTTGCAAAAATCAAGAAGCCAACAGCCATCGGCTGCAGGAATTTAAATATATCGGTGTGCAATGCACGCCTGTCGAAATAATGAACAAGGAAAGAAAGTCCACCCATAATAAGACAGGCAGGAGTGATCCAGATAATAAACGTAATGACAGATAATAGAAACCCACCACGTTTATATCCAATCAGTGTAATTGTTTGTGTAGAACTTGCCCCTGGTAATAGCTGGCAAAAGGAAAGCAGATCAACCAACTCTTGTTCCGTAACATCACCACGCTTTTTTACAAAGGTTTTCATCATCATGCCAAAGTGGCCCTGCGGTCCACCGAAGGCAGTGAGTGTGTAAAACAACACAGCCTTTAAAAATGGTATGTGTCGTATTAATTTCAGAATTCTCCTTTTTACTTGTATCCAAAAATCACGAATTAACCATGCTCTTCCTTTGCAATTTATTTAATTTCTGAAGAAGTTAACACATTAAAAAAAGAAGGAAAGCTGTTGTATTTAATAACTTAGCTAAGGCATAGTCTTAACGCAAAAAAAATACACGTTGAAGCTCAATAATTATCCGGCATTTGTATTCATCTTTCTTATACCATACCTGTATTCATGTTCGCCGTCGTACAAGACGTTACTACCTGAATACATAAAAGAATTTTCAACAGTAAATGCCGCTCCCGATTATTCCAATCTTGAATGTTGGGCTGCACATCCCTGGAAAAAAGATCCTTCTGACAGTATTCCAAAGCCGTTAAGAAAAGAACTCACCGACAGTTCTGTTGATGTGTTTTTTGTACACCCAACAACATTAACATCCGAAGAGACACAAAACATTACTTGGAATGCATCCATCAATGATGCAGAGCTCAATTTAAAAACAGACTATACAACAATATTATACCAGGGAAGTGTGTTTAATCAGCACTGCCGTGTATTTGCACCACGTTACAGACAGGCGCACATTTATTCTTTTTTTACAGATGATACAACCAAGGCTAGATCTGCACTTGATCTTGCTTATGAAGACGTAAAAACAGCATTTGAATATTACCTGCAACATTATAATAACGGTCGTCCTATTATTATAGCATCACACAGCCAAGGGACCTTTCATTGTATACGATTATTGAAAGAATATTTTGAAAATAAGCCACTACAAACACAATTAGTCTGCGCTTACCTTATTGGTTTTGCTGTTCCCAAAAACTATTACACAACACTGCAACCTTGTGCTGCCGATACATCCACCGGCTGCTTTGTTACCTGGCGTACATTTAAGAAGGGATATCTCGGTCCTTATGTGAAGAAAGAAAACGGAAGTTCGTGGGTGGTAAATCCATTAAGCTGGACGATGGATAGTTTGGCTGTTTCAAGAAAACAAAACAAAGGATCTATTCTTTTCAATTTTAATAAACTCGCAAAGCATACAAACAGTGCAACCGCTGCTCATGGCATCATCTGGACAAACAGACCGAAATTTCCGTTTAGTTTTATTTTACTGAGAGGTAAAAAAAATTATCATCCCGGAGATATTAATCTCTATTACATGAGTGTGCGTGAAAATATTTCTACAAGAATTAATGACTACTTAAAACAATAACCTCTTTGAAGGATTTAATTATTTAATTGTATATACTCCCAACTTTGTTTCAGCATTGAAATTAACAGAAGCAAGCGGAATACTCATAGCTGTAACACTGTGAATAAGCCCGATATTTTTTGCATAATAATATTCAAGTGTTGAAGATGCAACTTGTATTGGAGAGCCTAACGCAGTAAACGATGGAACTGCAGTTACCTTAATTACATTACTGAATGTTGTTGAACCAACAACATGTGTTGTTCCCTTTTCAGCAACCGAGAATACAAAAACTGCAGTTACCGGAATTGTGCCATAGCCAGTAACAGTGGCATTCACAATTTTTGTTTCTGTCCATGTTTGACCAACAGCTAAATTATCTTTCAGGTATAATAATTCGAGCGGTTCATTATTCAATTCAGCAAAGCGGCCATATCGATAATAATCATTTCCTGATTTACAGTAATAAGTATTCTGGCCACCCGTGTTTGAACAAATTCTGTATGTACGGGAATTAATTGTTGTGTCGGTAGATGTAGCAGTTATTTTAAAACTACCAGCACCTGTTCCGGTAGTTGTATAGTTCCACTCGCTTCCGGTAGTAGTTGGCTGATAAGTATCTGCAGCAGCAGGCGTATTACCTCCATTGTTTTTTTTACAGTTTGTTGATGTAAGTATCATCAGCAAAGCAAGAAAAACAAAAGTTGACTTATGCATGGTATTTTATTTGGTTGGATAATAAAACGCCTGTAACCGCTGCTTGTTGTTTAAAACTCGCAGTTCTTGGGAGTACGGGGGAATGCAATCACATCCCTGATATTGCCCATACCGGTAACAAACTGAACCATACGTTCAAAACCCAGGCCAAAACCAGCATGAGGTACTGATCCGAACCGACGGGTATCAAGATACCACCAAAGCTCTTCGGCAGGAACATGCATTTCGCTCATACGTTGTTCCAGTTTTTCAAGACGCTCTTCACGCTGTGAACCGCCAACAATTTCACCAATACCGGGCGCAAGAATATCCATTGCGGCAACAGTTTTGCCATCCTCGTTCTGGCGCATGTAAAATGCTTTGATATCTTTTGGATAGTTTGTAACAATAACCGGTTTTTTGAAATGCTTTTCTACAAGGTAACGCTCATGTTCACTTTGCATATCAATTCCCCACTTTACATCGTATTGAAACTTCTTCTTTTTATACGCAGGTGATTGTAAAAGAATATCAATTGCCTCGGTGTAAGTAATGCGTTCAAAGTTATTGTTGAGAACAAATTCAAGCTTTTCAATCAAACCCATTTCGCTACGCTTATCTTGGGGAAGCTGCTTTTCTTCTTCAACTAAACGCTGTGCAAGAAACTCCAGGTCCTCCCTGTTGTTTTCCATTGCGTAGCGGATGATATATTTGATGAACTCTTCTGCAAGATTCATGTTGTCTTCCAAATCACAGAAAGCCATTTCTGGTTCAATCATCCAGAACTCAGCGAGGTGACGGGCAGTATTGGAATTCTCTGCACGGAAGGTTGGGCCGAATGTATAAATTTCACCAAAAGCCGTTGCGCCAAGCTCGCCTTCCAGCTGACCGCTTACTGTTAAATTTGATGAACGACCAAAGAAGTCTTCTTTAAAATTAATGCTTCCGTCATCTTCATTACGTGGAGGATTATCCATTGGTAATGTTGTTACACGAAACATTTCACCAGCACCTTCTGCATCACTTGCGGTAATGATGGGCGTATGCAAATAGACAAATCCCATTTCGTTGAAAAATTTATGTATGGCAAAAGCAAGGGAATGACGTACACGGAAAACTGAACCAAATGTATTGGTGCGAAAACGAAGATGTGCGATTTCACGTAAAAATTCAAGACTGTGCTTTTTAGGTTGCAAAGGGTATTTCTCTGCATCGCTATCGCCCAGAATTTCCAATGCAGTAGCTTTTAATTCCACTTTCTGGCCTTTACCCAGCGAAGGAATAAGAATACCGCTTACTTTGAGAGAAGCAGATGTTGTAATTCGTTTGAGTTGCTCTTCATCAAATTTACCCAGTTCCAGTACCACCTGCAGGTTATTATTCGTACTGCCATCATTCAATGCCACAAACTGGTTATTGCGGAAAGTGCGCACCCAACCCATTACTGTTACTTCCTGTTCTTTTGGTTCCCAAGTAAGAAGCTCTTTAATCTTCACTCTTTTATTAAACATAGCCTGAAATTTTGAGCTGCAAAGATAATCAGAGAATATTGAGTAACGTCTTTTCAGCAAAATCATCTCTTGCAGCGCTGCTTTCGTTCATACAGTTTTTTTTTGGTATTCACAAAATTGCCGTAACATTGCACCGGAAAGAGACTGTTTTTAAAAATCCGATCTTCCGAATCTCATCAAATTCAGTCGTTCCGAATCCCAAATTTTATTACCAATTCATACTTTCTTTTTTAAAATAACTCTATTTATAGTTTTCGTGTTAATGATTTAATATTTTATGTACGACATTCTACAACTGAACGATATGCTCGTTCCCGAACTGCTTGATATTGCAGAGCAGTTAAAAATTACCGGTGCCAAAAAAATGGATAAACAGCAACTTGTTTACAAAATACTGGACAAGCAGGCTGTTATTGCCAGCGAAACAAAGGCTACCGATGAAAAACCCAAGCGTAAACGCATTGTGAAAACAACCACAGCATCAGGTACAGAAGAAGCTGTTGTTGAAAGTGGTGATGCAGAACCAGTTCAGCCGGTTGCGCATAAACCAGTAAGGAAAAAGAAAGAGGAAGAAGCCCCTGCTGCAGCTCCTGCAAATGCACCCAAAAAACATATTAAGAAACCGGTTGAAAAAGTTGAACCGATTATACCTCCCGGATTTACCTTGCCCGGTGAAGATGATTATGTAGCCGGTCCGCCTGAAATGGAAGTAGGTGAATTGCTCCAGGAATCAAACCAGGAAGCTGAAGCGCCTGTACAACAGGAACGCCCTGCTCAACACAGGCAATACCCCAACCGCAGAGAACAGGCTTTCAATATTGAATTTGATGGTGTAATACTTGGTGAAGGTGTATTGGAAATGATGCCTGATGGTTATGGTTTCCTCCGTTCAAGCGATTATAACTACCTGTCAAGTCCTGATGATATTTATGTATCTCCTTCACAAATCAAATTATTTGGTTTAAAAACAGGTGATACTGTTTATGGTGCTGTTCGTCCGCCAAAAGAAGGCGAAAAATATTTTGCACTGTTGAAAGTTGACAGCATCAATGGCAAGCGCCCCGAAGAAGTAAGAGACCGTGTACCATTTGATTATCTTACACCATTGTTCCCTTATGAAAAATTAAATCTCTCTACTTCCTCTTCTATTTACAGTACAAGAATCATGGACCTGTTTACACCAATCGGTAAAGGTCAGCGTGGATTGATTGTTGCACAGCCAAAAGTTGGTAAAACCGTTTTGTTGAAAGAAGTGGCAAATGCCATTGCAGAAAACCATCCTGAAGTTTACCTGATTGTGTTGCTGGTTGATGAACGTCCTGAAGAGGTAACGGATATGGAACGTAGTGTAAGAGCAGAAGTGGTTGCATCAACATTTGATGAGCCCGCTGAAAAACACGTAAAAGTTTCAACCATTATTTTACAAAAAGCAAAACGTTTGGTGGAATGTGGACACGATGTGGTTATCCTTCTCGATTCCATTACACGTTTGGCCCGTGCACATAATACAGTTGCGCCTGCAAGTGGTAAGGTGTTGAGTGGTGGTGTTGAAGCAAACGCCATGCAAAAGCCCAAACAGTTCTTTGGTGCTGCACGTAAAATTGAAAACGGTGGTTCGCTTACAATACTTGCAACAGCATTGATTGATACAGGAAGTAAAATGGACGAGGTGATCTTTGAAGAATTCAAAGGAACCGGTAACATGGAACTTGCCCTTGACCGCAAGCTGGCGAACAAGCGTATTTTCCCTGCTATTGATATTGTTGCATCAAGCACAAGACGTGATGATCTGCTGCTTGATAAAGATGTTGCAAAACGTATGTGGGTATTGCGTAAACATATGTCGGATATGAATACAGAAGAAGCAATGAATACCTTGCTGCAGCATATGAGAGGAACAAAAGATAATATGGAGTTTCTCACCAGTATGAACGGATAATTTTTTACATTTTTATCATACAAAGTCCTGCTGAACAGCGGGACTTTTTTCTTCAAACTATGCTTTACATTATTGGTAATATTTGCAGAGTTTTTGGCTTTTTAAGCTTCGCACTTTTGTGTTATGCGTGGTTTTTTACCAGCAACCTGCAACTGTTTGTTATTGCCAAACTACTGACGATTGTGTTCTTTAGTGCTGCATTTTTACTATGGATTATTTCCATTGTTGTTGCGAAGCGAAATAAATAATTTTGAAAGACGCTTTATGGCCACAGAAAAAATTAATATCGAAGAATTTCTTTCCCTTGCAAAGTCACATCCTGTGTTAGATGTACGTAGCCCCGGGGAATACAATCATGCACATATACCCGGAGCAAATTCGTTTCCATTGTTTAACGATGAAGAACGAAAGGTTGTTGGCACAACGTATAAACAAAAAAGCAGGGAACAGGCTATTAAAAAAGGGCTTGATTATTTTGGTGTTAAGATGCGGAAAATGGTGGAAGAAGCAGAACGAATTTGCGGCACAGATAAAACCGTTCTTGTTCATTGCTGGCGGGGTGGTATGCGAAGTGCTGCGATCGCCTGGCTGTTGGACTTGTACGGATTTAAAGTGTACCTCTTGATTGGTGGCTATAAACAATTCAGGAGATGGGCGCTGGAACAGTTTGAAAAAGAATACCCGTTTCATGTGTTAAGCGGTTATACAGGTAGCGGCAAAACACATGTGCTTACAGCATTACAAAAAAAGGGTGGTCTTGTAATTGATCTTGAAGGATTGGCACATCACAAAGGATCGGCTTTTGGTAATATCGGTATGCCGCAGCAGCCCAGCCAGGAAATGTTTGAAAACAAACTTGCAGTAGAACTATATGCAGCTTTTATGCAACAAATACCCATTTGGGTGGAAGATGAAAGTCAGCGTATTGGAGATGTAAACATTCCGATCGTTCTCTGGAAGCAAATGCGCAATAAAGAAGTTTTCTTTTTAGACATTCCCTTTGAAGAGCGACTGAAACATATTGTGGAAGAGTATGGTAAACTTCCCAAGGAAAAGCTCGTAAATGCAGTTATCCGCATCAAGAAAAGACTGGGAGGTCTTGAAACGAAAGAAGCAATTAATGCATTGGTTGAAGACCGGACAGAAGACAGCTTCCGCATCCTGCTCAGCTATTATGACAAATGGTATCTAAAGGGGCTGCATAATAGAGAAGGACTTGAAACGTTATTGTATAAGATACCCTGTAAAACAGTTGAAGCATCTAATGTGAACCTGCTTTTGCAGCAGCATCAAAAACAATAACAATCTCAAATGAAAAACTTTTTACTTCTTTCTTTTTTTCTCCTTCTTTCTATCTCATCCTTTTCGCAGGTTGTAACCGGTGTATACAGGGGACAAATGCAATCAGACAGTTTAAAAACACCAGTTGATTTTGAATTAACTCTCAAAGAAAAGAATGGTAAACTGTATGGTTACTGTCACCGTTTGTTCATTGTAAACGATGTGCTGTTTTATAACCTGGTAAAAGTAAACGGAAGAATAAAAGACAGCGTATTGATTATAGAAGATGAAAAATCTGTCTCTAACAATTTTCAAGAAAATACAAAAGGGATTAAAACTGTTTTCTTTTTTAACCTGAAAAAAATTAATGATACGGCAGTGGTGCTCGCCGGTGACTGGAATACTTCCACATGGAGAAATACCAGGGCAATTGCAGGGCAACTGGTAGTTAACAGGGAAAGAAATTATTTGGCAACACAGCTCTACAAACGTTTGGAAGAGAAAAAGCTGGACCAGGAAATGGCATTTGAAGAAACAGTGAAGCAACAGCCAGCTGTTGTCATCAACAAAACAAATAATCAGCCTAAAGAAAGCAACAAGCAACCAGATGTTGCATCTAATCAACCCAAACAAAATATTCCTGCAGCTCCCGTTGTACAAACACCAACAGCTGAAGTAAAAGATTCAACGGCTGTTGCTATCAACAAAGTAAGCAATCAAAATAAACCAACTAATCAACAACCAACAGTTGCTAACAATCAACCTAAACAAAACATACCTAATGCTCCGGTGGTAAAACAACCAACTGCTGAAGTAAAAGATTCAACGGCTGTTGCTATCAACAAAGCAAGCAATCAAAATAACCCAGCTAATCAACAGCCAGCAGTTGCAAACAATCAACCTAAACAAAATATTCCCAATGCTCCTGTTGTAAAACAACCAACTGTTGAAGCAAAAGATTCAACGGCTGTTGCAATCAACAAAGTAAATAATCAAAATAAGCCTGCTAATCAACAGCCGTCAGTTGCAAACAACCAGCCGAAACAAAATATTCCTAATGCCCCTGTGGTAAAACAACCAACTACTGAAGCAAAAGATTCAACTGCTGTTGCAATCAATAAACCAAACACTCAGAATAAACCTGCAACAACCCAACCGGCTGTTGTAACACAACAACCAAAAACAAATCAGCCACAGCAGGTTCAGCAAAATAAACCAACTACCCAACAACCTGCTGTTGCAGTTAATCAGCCCAAACAGAATCAACCACCTGTTACACAAAAACCAGCACAACAGCAACCCGTTGCACCAACCACACAAACACAACAACCAACTACGATCGTAAAAACTGAACAACCTGCAGTTGTAGAAAAGATAAATCCATTAATCAGCAAAACAGCTGCAGATGCATCGGGTAACAGCACCGACAAACCAACAGTGCAAAACCCTTTACCGGTAATTAATAACCCGGTTATTACAAAAAGAGCAATGGAAATTATTCAAACAGTTGATATTGCACAGGACAGCATTGTTTTATCGCTCTATGATAATGGCGAAATAGATGGCGATACCGTAAGTGTGTTTGTGAATAATGAATTACTGATTTCAAAAGTTGGTCTGAGTGCAAAAGCATATAAGAAAACGCTTTACTTTAAACCAGGCGAATCGTTACAGCTTACGCTCTTTGCAGAAAACCTGGGTTCAATACCACCCAATACGGGCTTGCTGGTTATCTATACCGATACCGACCGTTACCAGATTAATTTCACGTCAACCTTAAGCAAAAGTTCGTCGGTTCTTTTGCGGCGTAAAGAATAACAAAACAATAGTGAACGAATCTGTTTCTTTGCAGTATGACTAAAAAAGTTCTGTTTGTTGCAGTGTTTGCATTTGTTTCAATTGCCGTTACTGCGCAAAATATTTCCGGTTTGTGGACAGGCCGTTTTACAACCAACAGCTTGCTGCAACAGGATGTTCCTTATAAATATGAACTGCTGATTTTTCAGAATGCAGACAGCATTACCGGTTATTCATATTCAACAGCAGGCGATGAAACGTTTTATGCAGTATGTGAAATTAAAGGAATGCTGTATGATGGTTACATGGTTATAAAAGAAACAAAAACACTCTACCAGAACCCGCCCGAACCTGCAGGCTCCAGACAAAGTCATATTTTATTCTTTGGTTCTGATAATACAGAAGCTACAGGCGACTGGAAGCAATTAAACAAACGTCCTCTCCAATTAATGCTTGAAGAGGGAAAAACATTTTTGAAGAAACAAAACGATCCCTCAAACTCGGGATTGATAAAAGTGCTGCAGCAAAAGAAAATGATTGCAGTAAATAACCCGAATGAAATTCCGGTGAAAACAGATTCGCTTAAACTTGCATCAAGAGAAAAACAATTATTACAAACCATTCTCATCAATACTGATACAATTGAACTTGAATTATATGATGACGGTATTGTTGATGGTGATATTGTTTCGGTGTTCTTCAACAATACGGTTGTACTGGATAAAGTACTGATATCGGATAAAGCACAAAAGCTTACCGTTCACCTGCCAGCAACCGGAGAACCTGTGCGCATCAGTATGTTTGCTGAAAACGAAGGAAGCGTTCCTCCCAACACAGGTTTGCTGGTTATCAGAGACGGTGATAAAAAATATGAAGTGCGTTTTAAATCAGATATGAAAAAAAGCAGCACGGTAGAACTCAAACGTAGCCGATAGGCATTTACATTTGCACATGACTTCAGAAATAATCAGACTTACACAATTTTCACATGGTGGCGGTTGCGGTTGCAAAATAGCACCTGCAGTTCTTGAACAAATCTTACATTCAACAGAAACAACTGTTATTGATAAAAACCTTTTAGTAGGTAACAGCAGTAAAGATGATGCTGCGGTTTACGATCTTGGCAACGGTACAGCCATTGTTTCCACAACCGATTTCTTTATGCCGATTGTGGATGATGCATACGAGTTTGGAAAAATTGCATCTGCCAATTCAATCAGCGATGTATATGCTATGGGCGGAAAACCACTGATGGCAATTGCAGTACTTGGCTGGCCGGTAAACAAACTTCCCGCCGACCTTGCACAAAAAGTATTAGACGGTTCCAGAGCCATTTGCAATGAAGCAGGCATTCCTCTTGCCGGTGGTCACAGCATTGACTCGCCAGAACCTTTTTTTGGTTTGGCAGTAACAGGTTTGGTTGATCTGAAACATCTCAAACAAAACAATACAGCACAGGAAGGAAATGTATTGCTGCTTACCAAATCAATTGGTGTGGGCATTCTTACAACTGCGGGTAAAAGAAGTTTGCTGAAAGAAGAACACAAACGACTTGCCCCGGAACAAATGATGAAGCTGAATAAAATTGGTGAAGAGCTGGGTAAGCTTGAGGCAGTAACTGCAATGACAGATGTAACCGGTTTTGGATTACTTGGTCATGCAATTGAAATGACAGAAGGAAGTAATTTATCAGCTGAAATTTATTACAGCAAAATACCGTTCCTTGAAGCCGCAAAAGAATATGCTGCCCAACGCATCATGCCCGATGCAACAGCAAGAAACTGGAGCAGCTACAGCAGTAAAGTAGCTTTTGGAGAAGGTGTTCCTGTTGCTGAAGCTTTTAACCTGTTGCCTGACCCACAGACAAACGGAGGAATTCTCATAGCTGTAAAAGCAGAAAAGCTTGCAGAAGTACAGGAATTACTGAATCGCTCAGGGCTTGGCGCATATACCGAGCCTCTTGGAAAACTTATACCCAAAACAGAAAAAGTAATACAGGTTTTACCCTGATAGCTTGTAAAACAAAATTGTAGTACATATATTAGTTGTGTTCTTTCACTCTTAAACACACTTTTTATGGACGAAAAAACTACATCATGGGTTAGTTATCTTTGGTGGGTAGGCTGGATTATTTCACTTGTTACAAGTAATAGTCTTAATCCAAGACCATCTTTAATTGTTTTCCACTTAAGACAATCATTTGGTCTTTTGATTTTTCAATTGGCATTGTGGGTGCTTAATACAATGCTGATTTTTTCTTTCTCTTCGTTATTCTTCGTAACCTGGATTTTAGGAATTGCTTTATTGGTTTTGTGGGTAATTGGCCTTATTGGTGCGTTTAACGGAGAAGAAAAACCGATTCCTGTTGTCGGTCCGCTCTTCCAGCAATGGTTCCAGTTTATTAAATAATTTTCGATACAGACTGATGATTACAAAAGCTTGTTGATTTTTTCAGCAAGCTTTTTGTCTTTATCGGTAACAACATCACCGGCATCATGTGTGCTTAACCATATTTCAACCGTATTCCACACGTTGGTCCACAACGGATGATGATTCATTTTTTCAGCTTCCATCGCCACTCTTGTCATAAAAGCAAAAGCTTCTGAAAAATTGCTGAATTCAAATTTTCGGTATAGTTTGTTGTTGATTTCTGTCCACATAACCCTGCTGTTTCATTTAGTTTAAAAAAGATGATCAGAGAATCAGGTGTTGCTTGTTCTTAATTTTTTCATTGGTCAGTTCAACCACCAGCTGCACACCTGCAATGTTCCTGATGCCGGTCATTAAAGCTTTCTCTTCCTCTTCACCGGGCAAATCACCCTTGGTGAGCCAGAGATAATCGAGATGCTTAAACTCGGGTAAAAGATATTCTCCGTCGAATTGATTTTTATACAAATAGTAGGTGAGTGTTTTATTCGGTTCATTGTAATCGTACACTGAAAAAAAATACTGGCGGCTTTTTTTGTTCAATATAATTTCAAGACTGTTGTTAATCCTGAAATCGAAACGCATACCCTGATTTACCTGCCACACAAACTGGTGACTTTCCAGCGGAGCCATGATACCCAGTAAACGGGTATCTTCAAAAAACTCCTCCACCAATGCCTCGTTGTCAATTTTCAGTTTCATCAGCTAAACAAAAAAAATTTAAAACGTAATATCAAACTCCAGCTCGTCGTTACCACGCTTCACCTTCACTTTTGTTGCATCTCCTTTTTTGAATTTTGCCAAAGCCTGCATATAACTTTCCATGGAAGTAATTGCAAAATCGCCCAGCTTTATCACCACGTCACCGGTTTTAATGCCAGCTTTTTGTGCAGCACGTCCATCACTTACACCATCAACTTTTACACCGCTTCCGCTGAATGTATAATCAGGCATAATACCCATGCTCACAGTAAATCTTGCAGATGTGGTTGTTTGCTGTTCCTTTGTTTTTGTGAAAGCCAGTTTAGGTTGCTTGCTGCTGCGTTCAATTACACGGCTGATGTATTTTACAATGATGAGTTCGCCCATGAAATTGATCTTATCATAATCATCACTTGGTTTGTGATAATCGTTGTGCAGACCGGTAAAGAAGAAAAGCACGGGAATATCTTTGCGATAGAATGATGTATGATCGCTTGGACCCGTACCGCTGCTGTCAACTTTAATTGTAAACACAGGTTTCTTTTCATTGAGCAATGTCCCCCATGCCGGAGATGTTCCAACACCACCAATTGTAATTGCTTTTGCAGAATCACTGTAACGACCAACCATATCCATGTTCACCATGTAATTCACATCAGAAAAAGAAACCGTTGGATGATCGGTGTAATATTTTGATCCGTACAAACCAAGTTCTTCTCCACTGAAAGCAATCACCAGGTAATTAAATGTTTTTGTTCCTTCCTTTTTTAATAATCTGCTCAGCTCAATTAATGCAGCTGTTCCGCTGGCATTGTCATCAGCACCATTATGAATAGCCGGTTCTCCGGTGTATCTTGAATTATGATCTTCACCATATCCTAAATGATCAAAGTGTGCGCCGATGATGATTGTTGTTGAAGCACTGTTATCAATATAACCCACAACGTTGGTTCCTTTTCTTATCTTCTCTCCCTGGTCGGCTTTAAACTTCAAATCAAATGTATGTGCAGGGTCAGCAGCAATTTTATCAGCAATTCTTTTTTGCAGGTATACAACAGGAATAGTTGATAATGTTGACCTGTCTTTTCCATCATACTTCAGCATGGTTTCTTTTGTTCCGCTGTTGTAAATAAGTAATGCAGTAGCACCTTTTTTTGCAGCATCCTTTTCTTTGCTGCGGATTGCATTCATCAGATCAAAATGAGGGTTGCTTTCATTTTCCTGTAACAGATCCTTTAAATCCCAGAACCATACATTTCCGCTTTCGTTCAGGTTGGGAGAGGAGGCGGCTTCAACAGTTCCATTAACACTCCAGCTGAAAACAAAGAAATCCTTTTCGGCTTTTAAATGTTCTTCGTCAAGAATAAAAAATGTGGTGGGAAGCATTTGCTTTCCTTCATTAATTTCAAACTGCTGCAGAAAAGAACCGTTATCGCCTTTGGGCAGCAAACCGTTTTTCTGAAACTGTTCAACAATGTACTGGTAAGCCAGCTCTTCACCTTTTGTACCGGTTCTTCTTCCTTCCAGTTTATCATCGGCCAAAAAGGTAACATGTGCAGTTATATTCTGTAAACTGAGTTTATCCTGTTTGTTTAACTTCTGTGCAGAAACACTGATGCTGATTAACGTAAGCAGCAAAAGAAAAAAAGACTTCATGATGGAAATAGTGGTTAGTGATGGTCAAAGGTAAACACAAGCATTTTACCGCAACGTTTCTGTTTCGTGAAATTTGATGATTGTTTTACAATGTTTCCAAACTTCGTAAATGCACCCCGAATTTTGCGCCTAAATTTGCAACTCCTGATGGCTGCAGATAAACTACATATTGCTTTAGTCGGTAACCCTAACAGTGGTAAGACCTCTTTGTTTAATACACTTACCGGACTTAACCAGAAAGTGGGGAATTTTCCCGGTGTAACGGTTGATAAGAAAACAGGCGACAGCCGGCTTTCTGATACGCTTGTTGCGGAGCTGATTGATTTGCCCGGCAGCTACAGCCTGTACCCTCGTCGGGCTGACGAATGGGTAAGCTATAAAGTACTGATGAACCAGGATGAAGATGTGAAGCCGGATGTGTTGCTGGTTGTGGCCGATGCAAGTACGCTGAAACGTAACCTGCTGTTTGTATCGCAGATTATTGATTTAAAAATTCCGGTTGTTCTTGCTCTCACCATGATGGACGTTGCTAAGAAAAAAGAGATTTCCATCGATATAAAATCGCTTGCAAGAGAGCTGGGCATACCTGTTGTGCCGGTAAACCCCAGGAAGAACAAAGGAATTGTGCAGTTGAAAAAAGCGCTGGAAGAAACTGCACAGAAATTATATCGTCCGCCTGCATTTGATTTTATTCCCAACAAAGCACTTGCTGCCGATGCAGTAACAGAAGTAAAAGAATTGCTTCCGCACCTGAGCGATTATGCGGCTGTTCATCATCTCATCAACCACGAATCGTTTAAGCTGGACAATCAGATGCAGAACAGTATTGAAGAGATTGAACAGAAACACAACGTTCAGCATACACGTTTGCAGGCCGAAGAAATTATGCAGCGCTACCAGCGCATTAAACAAATTGTGCAGACCTCCATTACAGAAACATCTCCTGTAAAAAAACAACTCATTGCTGAAAAGCTGGATAAAGTACTGCTGCACAAATTTTGGGGTTATGCTATTTTAATAACTGTGCTCTTTCTCTTATTCCAGAGCATTTTTATTATTGCGCAGTATCCCATGGATATGATTGAACTGTTTTTTGTAAAAACATCCAACTGGTTCAGCAGCTGGTTGCCACAAAACCTGTTGACTGATTTATTCATCAATGGTGTGCTTGCAGGACTCAGCGGCATCTTTGTTTTTGTACCACAAATCATGATTCTCTTCGGGTTAATCACCATACTCGAAGAAACAGGTTATATGGCCCGCATTGGTTTTCTTACAGATAAAATCATGCGTAAGGTTGGATTGAACGGAAAAAGTGTAATGCCCATGATCAGCGGATTTGCATGTGCAGTTCCTGCGATCATGAGTGTAAGGAATATCGAAAACCAGAAAGAGCGTTTGCTCACCATTCTCATTACACCATTAATGAGCTGCAGTGCAAGACTTCCTGTTTATACGATTCTTATTGCATTAGTGATTCCACATAAATTAATCCTTGGCTTCCTGAGTTTACAGGGATTAGTGATGATGGGACTTTACCTGCTCAGCCTGGTTATTGCCTTGATTGTTTCTTTCGTTGCCAAACGTTTTATTCACATCAAAGAAAAAAGTTTCTTCATACTTGAGCTCCCGCTTTACCGTCATCCACGTTATAAAAACGTATTGCTGATGATGATTGAAAAAGCAAAGATTTTTGTGTTTGATGCTGGCAAGGTTATCATGATAATCAGTCTGCTGCTCTGGGTACTTAGTTCGTACGGACCAAAGGAAAACATGCATGCTGTAACACAGAAATACGAACAGCTTATTGCAGCCAATCCATCACAACAACATACACTCGAAAAAGAAAAGCAGGCAGCACTGCTGCAGAATTCGTATGCAGGTGTAATGGGAAAATATATTGAACCAGCAATTCGTCCGTTGGGGTATGACTGGAAGATTGGTATTGCATTGATTACATCTTTTGCAGCAAGAGAAGTGTTTGTGGGAACGATGGCAACGCTTTATTCTGTTGATAGTGATGGTGGCGATGAACAAACATTAAGGCAGAAAATGCACGCAGCAGTAAAACCCGATGGTACAAAAGTTTACACACTTGCAACCGGCATATCGTTATTATTATTTTACCTTCTTGCCATGCAATGTATGAGTACGCTTGCAGTAGTGAAGCGTGAAACAAAAAGCTGGAAATGGCCGGTGATTATGCTGACATATATGACCGGGCTTGCTTATTTGCTGAGTTTAATTGCATACCAGGTGCTGAAGTAAAATACAGGGCTATATCAATCTATTTTTTTCTGCATACACCAGGATAAACTGCTTAAACAGCTTTTCTTTTTCTTCCTCTTTCATTTGTGGCAAACGCTGAAGTTGCTTGTAGTGAGGCCAGCCGGTATCTTCCACCCACATCAGTTCGTAATAACGTGCAGGCACAAGAATCGTAGAGATGGCCATCTGAATTAATTCAGCTTTTTCTTTATCAGAAAATTGTTTTGGGGGAAGACCTGATTCACGGATGCCAATGAACAACAACACATCATTTAAGCTGCTATTATCGCCCAGCTTTGATGCAAGTTTCTGCAAAAGTTCAGGCCAGTGTAATTCTATGTCTGCAGCAGTGATCACAACACAAAAATAGAAAGGTACCGCAGCCGGCATGCTGACTGTAAGCAGTTTCCGTTATGAGAGTAATTTTTTCCGTTGCCACGAAAGGACTCTAACCCCAGGAGAATAATGTACATAATCAGGAGTCTGTGATGACAGGTCTAGTTGCCCGAAATTGTACCGAAGCTTTAAATGATCAAGCTCTGCAAACCTGATTTCCCATTCAAGGTGATGAATATCGTAATAATAAAACCCGTTGTCTTTTTTTAAATACAACCGGTATCTTTCTGTCAACCATTTATCGAGTTCTGATTTTTGGTCGTTTATTTTGCCTGTTTGGAATTTAGCCGAAAAGAAAAAATTCTTTTCATGATTTTCAGAAGCATATGCACTGCCGAACCTTTTCATAAATGCCCTTTCATAAGGAAGTCCGGATAAAACCTTGGCGATTATTACAGATAACTTTTTTTCTGCTTCAATGCTCAGGAAATAAACACCTGGTTTTCCATTATTATTGACATACGTCCTGACATTTATTTCGTAAAAATCTGAAACAGTTTGTATTGAAGGAAGAAACCTCAGATGAATTTTCTGCATTGTAAACGCAACAAGCGATATATAGTATTCCCCGTTATAATCATCAAGCTTCAATTCACATGGAACCAGTTTTCGTAGTTCATCAAACGGAACTTTCCAATGAAGAAACAATGCATTATTCCATTCCTGGTAATAAACCCAGTTAATACCTGGAATTTTCCAAGGTCGGTGCTTGGTACTATTTAAAAGGTCGCTGATTCCGGGCATGCTAATAAAAAAGCATTCATCTGCATTTGTACTAAACTTCTAACTAAACAAATACTCCACATCTTCTCTTGAAAGACTCTTTACAAAACCATTATCATCGGCAATCAGGTCTTTCGCCAGAGATCGTTTACGTTCCTGCAGTTGCAGAATTTTATCTTCAATCGTGTCTTTACAAATCATGCGGTACGCAAAGATGTTGTTGGTTTGGCCAATACGGTGTGTACGGTCAATAGCCTGTTGCTCAACAGCAGGATTCCACCACGGATCAACAATATACACATAGTCAGCAGCAGTAAGGTTTAAACCCACGCCACCGGCTTTAAGTGAAATCAGAAACACACGAACTTCTTCATTACTCTGGAATTCCCTCACCGCTTTTTCACGATCAGCAGCCGAAGTGCTTCCATCAAAATAAACAAACGGAATATTTTCAGCGATCAATTTTTCTTTGATCAATGCAAGCATACCGAGAAACTGCGAAAACACCAGCGCTTTATGTTCGCCCATATTTTCTTCCAGCTCTCTTGTAATTTCATCCAGCTTGATAGAGTGATTCGGAAGTTTTTCCGTTTCATTTAAAATAGCAGGGGAATCACATATCTGGCGAAGCTTCATTAATCCCTGTAAGATAGTAAGCTGCGATTGACCAATACCCACTTCATCAATTGTTCCAAGAATTTTAGAACGGTATTCGTTCCTGTATGCTTCATAAATGCGGCGCTGATCATCCTCCATTTCACAATAAAGAATGGTTTCTGTTTTTTCGGGCAGATCTTTTGCAACCTGTTCTTTTGTACGACGAAGAATAAACGGAAACAGTAGTTTACGTAAATGATCTTTCTGTTCCTTTTCACCAAACTTATCAATAGGTGTTGCAAAATCATTCCTGAAATGCTCCACTGTACCAAGCATGCCCGGGTTAAGGAAATTCATTTGTGCATACACATCAAACGTGTTGTTCTGCAACGGCGTACCACTCATACACAAACGATGAGAGCTCTTGAGCAAACAGGCAGCTTTTGCAACCTTGCTGTTTGGATTTTTGATCGCCTGGCTTTCATCCAATACAACACAATCAAAATTCTGCTCTGTCAGTAATTTAATATCACTCCGCAAGGTTCCGTATGTGGTGATGATGACATTGAACTTGTTGAAAAAATCTTTATCTCTTGTACGCTGTGCACCATGATGTATATGATAAGTAAGCGCTGGTGTGAATTTTTTAATTTCATTTTCCCAGTTGTACATCAACGTTGTCGGGCAAGCAACTAGCGCTTTGAGCTTACCGCCTTTTTCACGCAGATGATGAAGAAAGGCCAATGCCTGAACTGTTTTACCCAAACCCATATCATCAGCCAAAATTCCACCCCAGCCAACATCACTTAAGAAGTTAAGCCAGTGAAACCCGCTTTCCTGGTAAGGACGAAGTATATGTGCAAGATGCTGAGGAGGATCAACTTTACGGATATGCTTAAACTCCCTCAGCTTTTCATATTTTTCTTCAAGCTGAATCATGAGTTCAGTTTCATCCCTGTTCTCATAGAGTTCATCAATAACACTGATGTGATACTTTGATAAACGCAGTTTATCGTGTTTGTTTTCACCGACACGAAACAGCATTGAATATCGCTTGATCCATTCTTCCGGAAGCACACCAAGTGTACCATCACTCAAATGCACCAGTGTCTGTTTATTCGCCAATGCTTTCTTTACTTCAGCAATACTCACCGTCTGATCACCAAACACTACATTTACTTTTGCATCAAACCAATCTACTCCATTACTGATGTAAATCTGTGTTTTTGGTTTCGATGTATTAAAGCGGAAATTCTTCAGCACTTCCCATCCTTCAACAGGAACTTTCATTTCCTTCATTGCATCAACAAACAAAAAGAACCAGTTGTTCTTTAATACTTCTGCGCCTTTTAATGCAAGCTGTGTTCCGCCTTCGGGTTTTACAAACTGTGAATGCAGTTTCTCCACCTTCGAAACAAACTCGTTTTCTTTATCCCTGTTACGGTTTACAATCACAAGCCCATCTTCACCGGGAAGAATAATTTCATCTTTATCATTTGGTCGAACCTTGTATCCTTTGTAGCTGAATGTCGGGATCATAACAAGGTATTCTCCACGTTCCTGCAGCTGCAGTGTTACATCAGGTTCGCCTGATTTTACTTCCTTTATTAAAGCTTTATCAAACTCAACATGATAATCTCTTGCAATGCGCAATGCTTCTTTTTCGAGAAAAGTAGTTAAATCACTGTTTGTGATTAAGCGATTATTGTTGTTAAAAAAATCAATGGCATGCTGCGCATCTTCCTGCTTATCCCATGTTCTTGCTTCACCATTCAACAAAAAAATGAGCGGACTGTTCCAGTCGTTATCATGTACATCTAACGCCGCACCGTTGATTTTTACTTTGCAACTCCATTCCCATTTGTTCTTGTATGGCTTCAGTTCAAAGTATGGCTTTAGAAATGTTCCGGTAGTTGAAACAGGTAGCAGGTTTTTTGTTTTGAATTCTTTGCCTTTAGGCAGCAACAAAACAGGTGCACTTGTTTCTGCAAATAACTTTTGAATACGTGGAAGAAGATATTCAAGCATTAATGTTTTCGTATCGTCGGGTAAATCATCTTCCTCCTGGTGAATAATGTTTTCCCATATACCACTGAAGGGAGAATTGCGGTTAACAAATTTGCTGATCTCTGCAGGCTGTAACCGGCGCAGCATCTGCAGTAATAATTTATCGCTTTCAATTAATCCTTCCGTTTCAATAAACTTGGTTACATCAAGTTTTTCAACAGCACCTACAAATTCACTTTCATCATCATTTACTTCACCTTTCACCACATCAATTGTAAACCATGGAAATTGTTTGGCATTATTGTTTAGCACAATACCCAGTCGTACACTTTGCTTTGCTTCTGGTTGCTCAACAATTGTTTCCTGCTGCGTTGTAGTTGTAACAGCAACTGCAACAGGTTCAGGTTTTTTTAATGAAGATGGTTCAACACGTTTTACAGCAGGATCAAGCACACGTAAGAAAGGTTTTCCTTCTTTATAAATAAACTCAAACTTTTCCTGCCAGTTATCAGTTAACGAATAACCATAAATAGCAAGCAGCTTGCCTTTTTCCTTGTCCATATTACGGATACTGTCGAAATACAGCGGTCCGTGTGAATTCAGTAACTGGATAAACACAATGGCTTTGTGTTCACAGATAGCATGTGCATTTTCTGCACAGTTGCAGGATGTATCAAAATTCCGTTCATCGTTTTTCTGAATGGTTACCGGCCACACTTCACCATTCGTAAGCACTTCAGCTTTCACACATTCATCCTTTGCAGAAATAACAGATGCTTTGTTACTACGCAGAAATATTTCTGCATCGCTTAAAGCAGAAGCAGCTGTGAGCATGCGGATTGTTTTCAATTCAATGCTCTTCATTTTTACAACCGTATGCCGCTGATCGTAAAGCAGATCTTTTACACCCAATACATTTTTATCAATCAGGTCCTGCAACTGAAACAAAGCAGCTACTTCGTGCCTGCATATATCACCCAGGTTATAAGGACAACTGCAACGCACATTCATTGCATTGGCATCTTTATACTTCTGGATATAAACTTTATAAAAGGTGGAATAAGAATCGTCTCTTACACGAAACACAACAGAACCCATGAGCTCATCATGTTCAACCAGTTCAGCAAAACCAATTGCGTGTATTTTTTTTCCACGACGAACAACTTCTTCTGTTCCGTGATTGTAAGCAAACTTCAGCAGATGTGGTAATGCCATTCAGTTTTAGGGGTTTGTTGTAAACTGTAGTTGTTATTGTCGCTTCATTACGAAAAGACCAATCTGCAAAAATAAAAGGATTCGTTTCACATTTCCAGAGAAACGAGCAAAGAAATATTAATACCCGGAGAACAGGCAGAATTAGAAGAAAGAAGATTATCTTTACAGGTTTTATTTTGCTGCAACCAGCATGCCGTCTTTATACAGCGGCAACACATTCGCCACATCTTCTGTTAAACAAAAGCGGATGTCTTCAATTAAACCAAACCTGTCGACCAGCCTGTGATAATGTGTAAGATTCGGAGAAAATCCATACAAGTCATCTTTCACTAAAAGATATTGCTGTTCAGCAGTTAATGAACTGTCGCAATGAATGGTATAGTTTTCCTTAATGCGGTTAATAACTGCACCAGCAAATAATGTATCCTCCAGGTTAAAACGATCTTTCCATCCGGCACAACCGAGAATAACATTTTTATTTTGTTGCAGCAGAAAATTACAAACAGCAGACAGGTTTGGAAATGAACCGGTGATAATTGTATCGGCTTTATTATCCAGTGCCATGTGCAGTAATCTTGTTCCGTTGGTAGTAGTAAGCACAAGTGTTCTGTTACCAACAAAGTCAGGCGTATATTCCAAAGGCGAATTGCCGTGCTCAAGTCCTTCTGCAATTTTTCCATCACGTTCACCTGCAGCAATACCATTGATTTTTTTACTGAGCTCAACAGCTTTGGCAACGGTATCAACAGGTATCACACACTTGGCGCCGTTGTGTAATGCCGATGCAATAGTTGATGTTGCACGGAATACATCAATAATAACAACCACAGCATTTTTCAGCTCATATAAATGCAGTAATGCAGGGGATAAACAGGTATATAATGTAGGCTTGGTACTCATAATGTGGGCGCAAAGATACAGATACAACGTTATTGCTCAAGAAGGGCTTTCCATTTGTTTCCTTCAGCATATTCCCTGATAACAGCGTTACGTTCTTCCAGTAGTTTTTTCATGTAACGTTTGAGATAAAATCTGTTCACCAGGGTTCCGATAAATTTATACGGTGTTTCAAACGAGAGCTCATCAATCATAATTGTGCCATTCACAATTTGTTTGAAATGATGTTTATGAGAGAAAGAAAGAAAGTCGCCTTTAGTCATCACATCTTCGAAATAAGAAGAAGGTTTCATTTCAGAAATAGTAACCGTCATCATCCGTTCCTTTCCCAAATGCTTTGCTTTCCATGTAACAGATTCACCTTCTTTAATCAGTCCGGCAGCAACACCATTCACAACATCCTCTCCATAATTCTGCTGCGAAATTTTATGCAAACCAATATGCCTGCTTAAATCAAACACCACCTGCTGCGGTGCCGCAATAAATGTTGTTACATGGATATATGGCATGAAACGATTTCTTAAGTCAATTAAAGAAAGGGAACCTTTACCACTTTTGCTTTGAGCAGTTTGTCTCTTACTTCAACATAAATTTCAGAATCAAATGAAGAGAATTCGCTCACAACATAACCAAGACCAATTGCTTTTTGCAATGATGGAGATTGTGTGCCGCTTGTTACTTTTCCAATTTCATTTCCGGCAGCATCTTTTATTTTATAATCATGGCGGGGAATACCACGATCGATCATTTCAAAACCAACGAGCTTTTTCTTTGCACCCTCTGTTTTCACCTGCTCAATTATGTTGCGTGCTGTAAAGTCTTTGGTGAATTTGGTAATCCAGCCAAGGCCAGCTTCAAGAGGTGAAGTAGTATCATCTATATCATTACCATATAAACAAAATGCTTTTTCCAAACGAAGTGTATCTCTTGCACCAAGACCAATTGGTTTTATGCCCGCTTCTTTTCCTGCAGCAAAAATGGCCTCCCAGATTTTATCAGCATCACCATCCTTGTCTTCAAAATAAATTTCCACACCACCTGCTCCAGTATAACCGGTTGCACTTACCAATACATTTTCAACACCAGCGAATGTTCCTTTGGTAAATGTGTAATACTTCAGATTTAAAATATCCATATCGGTCAGCGGCTGCAGAATCTTTGTAGCGTTTGGACCCTGTATTGCAAGCAAACATGTTTTGTCGCTGATATTGTGCATCTCCACATTCTTTGTGTTGAACTGCTGAATCCAGTTCCAGTCCTTTTCAATGTTGCTGGCGTTAACAACAAGCATGTATGCTTTTCCTTCTTCGATGCAGTATACAAGCAGGTCATCTACGATGCCGCCTTTTTCATTGGGTAAACAACTGTACTGAGCTTTGCCATTGGTTAATTTGGAAGCGTCGTTTGTTGTAACACGCTGGATAAGATCCAATGCATTTTCACCTTTTAAAATAAACTCACCCATATGACTTACATCAAACACACCGGCATTATTACGTACTGCTGCATGTTCATCATTTATACCTGTATAAGAAATGGGCATGTTATAACCTGCGAACTCTGCCATCTTTGCACCAAGTGCAATGTGTTTGCTTGTAAAAGGAGTCGATTTCATGTGTTTCAGTTCAATTGTGAAAGTTGGTCACAAATGTAAAGGAAGCAGAAGATTGAACTGAGAAAAAGTTTTTAAAAGACTTAGTGCGAAAAAAGCGGATCAAAGATGCGGTTGTTAATTGTTTGTAATCCTGCAACGAAAACAATCGTGATTACTGATGCAAGTAATAGTCCCGGAATAGCCTTTATTGAAGGTTTTGAAAACCGCACCCAAAGAAAAATCCCAAGCAAAAAAATGAAGACAAACAAATAATCAACCATATGTCCTGAATAAGAAAAACCCATTGCGGCCTGTGCTTCCTGGAACTCAGTTGCATCGTGCCCCCGCCCTTTAAGAAGAAAAAGAAAACAATATAAACCCGGCGATGCCAGAGATGCAGCAAAAACCGGTTGTGAAAATGTAAGGGGAGATTTTATAAACAAATAAAAGATAAATAATGAAAAAAGAATTGTTCCCAAAATACCCCCAAGAGAAATATATAGCTGTGTATTGAAAGAAACAGCATCAAGCAGATATTCTTTGGCGGGGGTGGGAATGGCTCTTTTTCCGTAAACCCAGGCAACAGCACAGTGACCAATTTCGTGCAAATAAACTCCGGCAAATACGGTTATAAAATAATACAACCAGTTCTTTGCCTTTGTGCAGAAGCTTGATGAACTCATTTTACAGGATTTTAAAAGATCAGTGATCCACACTAATGATCCGTGTTATCTTCCATCCGCTCTCTGTTTTCTTCCACACATGAATAAATTTAAACACACCACAATCAAGTTTGCCGTTTTCGGTATGACAAAAACGATGCTGGGCAATTTGCACTGCGCCAAACCCTGGAATTGGATACACTTCCATTGATTCCCTGATGAGGGTTCTTGTTAAATCTCCACCCCTGGAAAAGTTCTCCTGAAAAATGATCATGTTGTGTTTATAATCGGTCAGTCCGCTATGATCATGATAAAACTCAAGTGAGGAATCAAAATAATTTTTAAATACCTCAAAGTTTTTTTCATTGAAAGCTTTGAAGCAGGCGCTGTCAAGCTTGTAAATTGTTGTAAACAATTCTGCGTCTTTTACCTTTTGTGCTTTTGATGTTTGTACAACTGCGGTTAGTAAAACAAAAGCAAGAAACAGTTTATGAAACATGTTTAGGATTTAATTAGATGAAGAAAAAAGCCCCGCCGTTTTGGAAAAAACTTTGGGGCCGTTGGGCTGTTCCAACTTTAACCACGATTATTACAGTGCATTCACTGTCATTGGCTGAAATATGATTTCATTGCCACTGTTGTTCATTTTTTCAACAATCTGTTTGTTGTTGGTTGCAGGTGCATTTGGTGCTGCAGGTGTTTTGGGTTCATAACGGTAGCGCAAGCTGTCGTTTTCTTTCTTTTGATTCTTTAATTCCTCCTGCTGTTTATTCAATTCGTTCTTCTGTTCTTCTATATCCTTCATTTGTTCATCTATATCTTTCTGACGTTCGATGATTTCCTGCTTCTTATCTTTTCCATCAGCTCTTTCCAAACCATCTTCGGTCATAATATATTCAACTTCTGTATCGTTCCAGCCACGGCTGTCCCATTCGTCATCCCATTCCCAATCGTGGCGGCGAGGACCATTGAAAGTAATATTGTGCCACTCCAGGCGCTCAACACTTCTGTCGATGTAAATACGCTTTCCAACAGGAACTTCAATTGTAACCGCTACACGTTGATTGCGGAATTTTGAGTTTTCACTTACAGTAAATCCTTTGTCTAAAGTGAGTACACTGTCTTTAAACATTATGCCATATTGAATAGCACTTGCATTTGCCTGTGCTTTATCTTTTGTAGCACCTGAACTTCTTTTATCATAGCTCACATGAAACAGGCTGTCATTGCTTTTCACAATACGCAAACGGATATTGTTGATATACATACTGTCACCATCAACCGTAAACACATCATCCCACTCAAAACCACGGCCGTATATTTTTACTTTGGTAGATGGCACTTTAACGATCATCTTTCCACCAGCAGGTTGTACAATACTTATATCCTGCGGATCGTGTGCAGATACCCTGAAGTTGTTGAAGAAAGAAGAGATGAGTATTGCAAGACAAATAAGCCCGATAACCCATAATCCACCGAATGTATAACCGAGATAAGGGTTGCGTGTTTTGGTGCCAATGATTTTACGGATAACCCAGGTGAGCAACGCAATAACCGGTACAGCAAAGAACAGTAATAATGCTCCCCATGCAGCCAGAGTTTGTGTTGTACCTTCTAAAAAGAAACCTTTCAGAGGAAACGCTGCAACACCACCAATGATTACTCCAATTAATGCCATGAGCAATGCAAAAGCAACTATACCGGCAATGAACAGGAAAAATGCTTTGAATAACACACCAATGGCGTGACCAATTCCCTGACCTGTACTTCTTGCAACAGGTACAGCTTCAATAGCAACGGCTTTACTTTTCTGGCTCATTTCAGACCCGAAACGTTTTGCTTCTTCGCTGATGTTGGCACTTACTTTCAAAGCGCTTTCTTTCAGCTCTTCACCCATTTGAGTGGCTTTTGATTTCAGATCATCACCTGCCTCGGCTGCTTTTTCTTTAATTGTGCCTGCTGTTGTGCCCAGTTCTTCCTGCACAGCATTTTTAATGCTGTTTACATCAATCTTTTCTCCACGCATCTGCAGTTTGTCTGTTGCGCTGCTGGCCATTGGTAATACAATCCAAAGGATGATATAGGTTACAAATAATGTTCCGCCAAAACCTCCAAATACAAAGTCGGGTTCAAAATCCCAGTCGAACCACGCATTGTGGAAAATGGATGAGATTACACCAAGTACCAATGGTAAACAAAATACCAGGCGTGGTACCCAAACGGGAATATTAAAATAGTTAGCTAAACCTCCTGCAACACCGCCAATCACTTTATCATCAGGACTGCGGAACAGACGTTTGCGGATGTTGGTTTTTAAATCTCTCAGCGGAAGAATAATCCACATGATTAAATAAATAAGCACACCGGTACCAAAGCCTCCAAACGTAATAAGAGCAAACAGGATACGTACAATAGCAGGATCAATTTTTAAGTAATGTGCAATACCACCGCACACACCACCAATGATTTTATCATTTGCATTGCGGGCAAGATTTCCTCTTGGTTCTTCACTTGCTGCGTATGCTGCAGAAGAAGAAGCTGTTGATGATTGTGTATTGGTATGACCGTTGGTGGTTGGTCCTTCATTATCCATTTGCTCAAAATCTTCCACACTACCCATGCTGGCAATAATGTTTGCCACACTTGCATCGGTAATACAGGTAGCACCTTTCTTCAGTTCTTCATCAAACAGTTCGGCAATACGGTCTTCGATATCATTGATAATTTCATCTCTGCCTTCTTCGTTCGCAAAGTAGCGACGCAGGCTTTCGGTATATTTCTGAAGTTGTTCAAAAGCCGTTTCTTCAATAGGGATTACCCGGCCTTTGAAGTTTATATTAATGACCTTTTTCATAATAAAAACAGTTTAACAGTGGTTAAAGTTGGTTTTCGTTACCCGTTGAAGGATGAACGATGATTGTTTCACCGGTTACTGCAGCGTTGGTGTTTCCGTTTCCTTTTGTAACCGCTTCAACCGAACTGGCCATTTCATTCCAGGTTTGTTCAAGCTCTTTATAAAAGGCGGCTCCTTTTTCGGTTAACGAAAAGTATTTGCGTGGAGGTCCGCTGCTGCTTTCCACCCAGCGATAAGTAAGCAGGTCGGCATTTTTCAATCGGGTAAGAAGCGGATAGAGGGTTCCTTCGAGGATGTTAAGGTTGGCCTTTTTCATTTCCTCAATTATATCACTGGGGTAAACTTCGCCCCGTTTAATAACAGAGAGAATGCAAAACTCCAGTACTCCCTTGCGCATCTGGCTTTGTGTGTTCTCGATATTCATAACCTAAGGAGTTTTTGTGAATGTGGCGCCCCGTTAGCTAAGCGGGGAAGTAAGCATATTGGAGAGCTCGTTCCTTTATACCTGCCTTTCACCACGATTTTCAATTACAATACAAACCTAAGTAAAAAATTAGTACTATGCAACACACAGTACCATATTTTTTTTAGTAGTTGGCAGAGGAAAGAAGTGATATTCTACTTAAACAATTGATTATCATTTGTATTTGCTTAATAATATTCATGAAAAATTTTTAAAAATATTTTTCTTAAAGCAAGCGTGAAAGAATAAAATGTAGTTTTTAGGCAAAAAACAGCAAAAAGTGACAAGCCAAAAACCATTAAAAACCTGAACTATTCCTGAACTATATACGGCTCATCCCCGGGATATCCCCGAAGGAACAACAGACCAAGTACTGCCGAGCACAAAGCAGAAATTGGCGAACAGTTTATTAGCTTTATAGCATTCATACATAACCCGGCACACTGAACATGCATACAAATTCTGCGCAAAAAGATTTCCTGCTTCAGCTGTTTGAATACAATCATCATATGAATCAACAGCTGGCCGATTTGCTTTTACAAAACACAGCAACCGATCAATCAGCAAAACTGTACAACCATATATTAAACGCACACCATAACTGGAACTGCCGCATACATCCTTACAAACAAAGAATTGATCCATGGAGTTTGCGTGCTGCAGATGAGCTGAAAGAATTTGATCTTGAAAATTACCGTGCATCACTTGATATCCTGGAACGTTTTGATGTGCATCATCTTGTTGATTATACACTTGGCTCCGATAACCGTTTACGCTCGCCGGTAAGTGATATTCTTTTTCATATCATCAACCATTCAACTTATCACCGTGCACAAATTGCAAGTGATTGCAGGAATTCTGGTATTGAACCGTTGAAGAGTGACTATATTCATTATGCAAACAATAAAAAGAGATAAGAACACAACCTGTATATTAAAGCATAAAACTAATTTATGAAACATCTGTTACTACTTTCCGCAATTGGTTTTGTTCAGTTGAATGCACAACAATCAACATCATCCATTAAAGAACAGCAGATCTATGTCTGCATCGATACGTTCAGGACTGATCTGAAACTGCTGATTGTTAATCCTGTTAAAATTGAATCGGTTGATGTACTGAAAGGAGAACACGCTGTTTCAAAATATGGCAGTAAAGCAACAGATGGTGCTATTATCATTAAAACAAAAGCAGGAGTGAAACTGCTTCGGCTAAATGATATTTTCACCAAATACAATATTGCTGCAGAAGACAGGAATCTGCGTGTATGTATTAACAACAGCATTATTACAAACACTGCACTTTTAGTTATTGAAGAAAGCGAAATAACAGCTGTTGAAATAACAACCGAACACAACTGGATTAATGCCGAGGAAGCAAACAGTAAAGAGCGGTTTCTTAATATTAAAACGGGAGTGAGCCAGTCAAAATAAATTATACCATCTTCTAATTGCACTGTTTACTGAATAATTTAACAAAGAATAAAACTCCTTAAAACTAAATTTGAAGAAGTATTTATGCCCAACAATACTTCTCAACATATTTTAGGTACTGCAGCAAATTTGCTTGGCTTTTGCCTGTTTGTCATCACAACTTTTCATGTTACAAATACATCTCAAACAAGCATAATCGATGAATTTACTTCCTTAATTGCGCTGACGCTTTCTTTTTCCTGCTTTTTTTCCTTTTTGTCAATCCGAACAAGAAAAGAATCAAGAGAAATAAAATTTGAAACAATTGCGGAATATTTCTTTTTCGTTTCGCTTGTTGGAATTGTTGCAATCATTTTCCTTTTGGTTTTTAAATTCATCAAATAAACTAACTATCCAACTTCCCAAACGGTTTTCTCAGCAACAACATTAAATCTTCATCCCTTTCTTCCGGGTAATGTTTATCAATGCCGTAACGCAGTTGTTCAACATCAAGTTTTGTAAACGTACCAAGCAGCCTGTCCCAGATGGAGAATACTGCTCCGTAATTGCTATCGGTATAAGGTTGTTTCCAGTGATGATGCACTTTATGCATGTTGGGCGAAACCAAAACATAGCTCAACACTTTGTCGGCCACTTTTGGCAACGAAATATTGGCGTGCGTAAATGCTGTTGCCAGCACCACCAGCGTTTGATAAATCATTACACTGTACATGGGGGCACCCGACATGAAAATAAACAGCAAGAAAAAGATTCCCCGCAGAATACTATCGCCGGGATGATGACGCAAGCCTGTGGTAACATCCACTTTCCTGTCGCTGTGATGAATGAGATGAAACCTCCACAGCAATGGTACTTTATGCATCACAAAGTGCACCAGCCAGCTGCTGAAGTCAAGCGCAAGCACACCAATAATTATTGAGAACAGCACGTTGGCATTAGTCCAGTACACCCATCCAAAACGGTAATGCAAACACCAGTCACTGAGTTGTACAATTAATATGGCAATAAACGTATGAATGATGAGGTGCAGAATGGTAAACACAAAATTTACACCTGCATGCCGCAGTTTTGATTTATTATACTGCAATGGTAAAAGAGGAATTGCGCCTTCCAGAATCCAGAAGAAAAGCATTCCGCCAACGAGTATTGCCAAACGTTCAAGCGGACGTTGTTCCAATGTTTGAAAATGAGCAAGCAGTTCGTTCCACATGGCTGGTTATTTGGTAAAAGATAGGAAGATTTTGCTTTCACACAAAAACAGCAGCTGCAGCAAAAAACTATTGAGGTTCATTTTGCAGATCATCCTGCACGTTATCTTCCAGATCAAACTCATGACCACAGTTAAAACAGTGATAAACCTTTTTAATTCCCATTGCGTAACCGCCAAGCACGTAGCCGAAAATAGCTGAAAGCCAGTTAGTCGGTTTTCGGTTTGTAACAATGTATTCTACATTGAGTGAGTGACATTTGGGGCAGGCCCGGTTTTCTTTTTCTTTATTCATCATAGTGCGCAGCAGTTCCTGTGCCTGCTCCTTCTGCGATTCATGTACCATTAACTTAATACCGCCAATGGCATTGCTGATGATTGGATCAATCGTAACAGTATTTTCATCCTGCAGCCAGCAGTTGATGTCTTCGCTTTGAAGCTGTGCCAGGCGCAACTGAGCATCGATGTAATTATCGAAGGTGTAGATTTTTACAAAAGCCATACTGTAAGGTACGATAAAAGATTTCTTTAGTCACAGATGCACAAAGATCATAGATGGCGAAGTATACTTAAATAAAAAATCCCGCTCTTTCAAGCGGGACTGTATCAGCGAGTATTGGTTCAAAAATTACTGTGCATCAATTACTGGTTCAGCATTAACGGCATTACCAGCATCAGCACATCTTCTCCTTCGTTCTGCTCGGTAGGTTTAATTAAACCGGCTTTGGTTGGAGTACTTAATTCAATTTTTACATCTTCTGTTTCAACTGCGTTCAGCATTTCAACCAGGAACTTGGCGTTGAAAGCAATCTGCATGTCTTCACCATCATACTGGCATTTCATCCGTTCGTTACCTTCAAAGCTAAAGTCAACATCCTGTGCTGCCAATTGCAACTGGCTTCCGTTTATACTTAACACCACCTGGTTTGTGCTTTTATTACTGAACACACTTACACGGCGTAATGCGCCAGCCAGTTCATTGCGGCCAGCAATTAAGCTGTAAGGATTATCAGCAGGAATAACCACTTTATAATCAGGGAAACGGGCATCAATTAAACGACACACCAGTTCGGTTGTACCATGTACAACAAAGAGGTGGTTGCTGTTGTATGAAAGTGTAATCTCGTCGTCTTTGTCGGGCAACGCTGTTTTTAATAAGTTCAACGGCTTTTTAGGAACGATAAAGCTCTCATTTTTTGGACAGCTTACATCAGTCCTTTTGTAACGCACCAAACGGTGTGCGTCAGTTGCAACGAATGTTAAACCTTTTTTATCGAGTTCAAAGAACACGCCTGTCATTGCGGGACGCAGATCATCGTTACTTACAGCAAACAATGTTTTGTTGATGGCTGTAACCAGTGCAGATGATGTGGTGCTGAAGTTTGTTGTATCATCAGCCACGGGTTCTTTTGGAAAGTTATCAGGGTTTTCGCCCATTACTTTATACTTACCATTATCGCTTGTAATTTCAATACCAAAGTTTTTATCGATGTTGAATGTAAGCGGCTGATCGGGCAGGTTCTTCAACGTGTCCATCAGGATTCTTGCAGGAATACACACACGGCCACTGTCTTTGGCTTCAATTTCCATGTGAATTTTCATCACTGTTTCAAGGTCAGTGGCTACTACTGTGAGTTTGTTCTTGTTAATTTCAAACAAGAAATCTTCAAGGATGGGCAACACGGTGTTTGCATTGATTACACCATTGATCTGCTGCAGTTGTTTCAGTAATGCCGAAGAAGAAACGATAAACTTCATAAAACTGTTCGGTTTATTAATGACTGGAAGATAACAAATTATTACAATCTTCCGGCTGCAAGATAAGGGTTAAATTATCAATTTCGTTTGGAAAGCTTTTGTACTTTCACCTATCAATGAATTTGAGATGCTCAACAAATTATTTGGCTGGGGAAAAAAGAAAACTTCGCCCGAAGCAGAGGTGACCGAGGTGAGTTTTGGCCGTTACAGCGACAACAACAAAACGGTACAGAAAACAAAACGGTGGACCGATGCCGACAACCTGTTTAAAGAAAAAAAATACCACGAAAGCATTGCTGCGTTTTTTGAATACCTGCGTGATGATTCGCAACAGAATGTTTTGCTTTCAAAAAATGCAGCCGAAAACGAGTTCAGCTTTTTCCAGGGCAGCAAAATTGTTCGTGGGCGTTATGACAATGAAAAACTATCTGCCGAAGTAACGCTTGCAAAAATGACCGTGCCTTCTGTACCGGTTATGCGCAGGCTGCTGGAACATAATTTTAATCTTTATTACAGCCGTTATACTTTGCTAAACGACCGCCTTTGTATGCGGTTTGATACAGATATTGAAACGGCCAATCCCAACAAACTTTATTATGCGCTGAAAGAGCTTGCAACCCGTGGCGATAAACAGGACGATTTGCTGCTGCAGGATTTTTCTTCCTTACAAAGTATAGATACCGAACACCTCGTCAGCATACCCGACCAGGAAAAAGAAGTGAAGTATAAATACATGATGAAATGGATCAGGGAAACACTTCAGCTCATTGAACCGTTGGATGCAGAAAAAATGAGTGGCGGTATTGCACACCTGTTGCTGAACCTTGCATACCGCATCGATTTTTTAATTGTTCCCGAAAGCAAACTATTATACGACCTTGAAGATATTGTAACCATTTATTTTCTGAAAGACGAGAAGCCAATTCCTGAAAAAAACAAAGCAATGATTGCGGCGTTCAGAAAAGTACTGGAGAAAACAACAGAAGATGTGTTTCCTTTTCTCTTCCGCAGCAAGCATACGTTTGCTATTACAATGCCACAGGTACAAAAAACCATTTCCGATACCATTTACGGAGCCAACCAGAATATGATCTGGTACAGGGATAATGATTATGCGGCCATTGCACAGCAAGTAAGTGAATATGGCTTGGGGTACTGCCAGTATAATTTCAGTTTGCCTAAACCCATTACTGATTTATATCTCCTGCTCATGAAAGTGGTATATGCCGATTTCTTTAGTGACCTTGGTTTTACAACCGAACTGTACAACAGTAAAATTCCGGAATTTAATGTGGGGCTGATTGAAGAAAGGATCAGCGCTATCATTAATGAATGGAAAGAAAAGTTTCCGCAGATTGGTTTTAAAACAGAAAACCTGAAGTATGATTCGCTGCTGAGCTTTACACATTCATTTACATCAGAAGTGGAATTTGTTAATACAGAAAGCAAGTAAACGTTATGATGATAACAGCACAACAGATTGTAGACGATTATAAAGATGCCATTATACAGATTGCCACTCAAACAGGTACTGGTACCGGTTTTTACCTGAAACAATACGACCTGATTATAACCAATAATCATGTGGTGGAAGGAAATGCAGAAGTAACCATTGCCGGTAAACAGTTTGATAAAATGCTGAGCCGTGTGTGGTACACCGACCGAAAACACGATCTTGCTTTTCTGCAACCACCAACGGTTGTATTACCCGAAATTCATTTGGGAGAATATGCAAGACTGAAAGATGGTGATCCTGTAATTGCCATTGGTCACCCTTACGGTTTAAATTATACAGCAACACAAGGTGTAATTTCAAAAGTAGACCGTGTACGTGAAGGATTAAAATACATACAGATTGATGCTGCAATAAATCCCGGCAACAGTGGTGGTCCGTTAGTGAATATGAGCGGAGAGGTCATTGGTGTGAATACGTTCATTATCCGTGGCGGCGATAATCTTGGTTTTGCTTTGCCTGAAAATTATCTGCGTACTGCTCTTGAAATTTATGCACCGCATAAAGGTCAACCATCAGCCCGTTGCCATGCCTGTGATTTTCTTGTTTTACCAGAAAATTTAGATAGCGGAAAGTATTGCCCTTCCTGCGGAAGTGAAATTAAATTACCCGAGCTTCCTGCCGAAGAATACGAACCGGTTGGTGTGGCAAAAACCATTGAGAATATTTTACGCAAACTGGGAAAAGACATCAAACTTGCAAGAGAAGGAGCAAACACCTGGAGTGTAAAAGAAGGCAGCGCAAAAATTGTTATCAGGTATAATCCCGAAAACTATTTTATTGCAAGTGATGCCTACTTGTGCCTTCTGCCTGCTGATGCTGCAAAGATTAAACCACTGTATAAATACCTGCTGGAAGAGAATTACAAAAGCAATGGCCTAGTGCTGAGCTGCCTGAACCAGAACATTGTTCTCAGTTGTATTTTGTATGATCTTGATTTAACGGAAGAAGCAGGAGTTGAAATATTCCGCAATCTTTTTCAGAAAGCAGATGCCTATGATGATTTACTGAAGAACGAATTTGGTTGTGCCGAACGGATTGAAGAATAATTAAACATCATTATTCACGGGCCTAAACATTTCATAACAACTAACTTTGCGGTTCCGTAAAAAAGTTCCGCATGAAACTATCACATCTTTCCGAAACACTAATCGGTTCTGAAATTGTTAAGCTTGGTAACCAGATCAAAGAACGCATCAGGTTGGGTGAGCATATTTACAACTTTACCATTGGCGATTTTGACAGCAGCATTTTTCCCATTCCGGCTGAACTGGAAAAAGAAATCCTGGAAGCATACCAACATCGTTATACAACTTATCCAGCAGCAGAAGGTATACTGGAACTGAGGCAAAGCATTTCACATTTTATCAAAGAACGAGAAGGAATTGAATATGGCGTGAATGAAATACAGGTTGCATCAGGTGGCCGTCCGCTTATTTATTCCATCTTCCGTGCTATTGTTGATAAAGGAGATAAAGTAATTTATGCTGTACCATCATGGAACAACAATCACTATACACATTTCAATGAAGGTATTCATACTGTGATTGAAGCAAAACCTGAAAACAGGTTTATGCCCGTGGCAGAAGATATAAGACCGCATGTAAAAGGTGCATCGCTTCTTTGTTTGTGCACTCCGCAAAATCCAACTGGAACCATGCTCAGTAAAAAAGAGCTGGAAGATATCTGTGATCTTGTACTGGAAGAAAATCAATCACGTGCTGATAATGAAAAAAAACTGTTTGTGTTGTTTGACCAGATGTACTGGACGTTAACTTTTGGCAACAATGAACATTACAATCCAGTTTCATTAAGGCCTTCAATGAAAGAATACACGGTGTTTGTAGATGGCATCAGTAAAGCATTTGCTTCTACCGGTGTACGTGTTGGCTGGTCGCTTGGACCCGAACTGATCATTTCAAAACTGAAAGCTATTCTGTCACATATAGGTGCATGGGCTCCAATGGCCGAACAAAAGGCAACAGCAACTTATCTTTTACAAACAGAAGCCATTGATCGTTACCTGCAGGAGTTTAAAAAAGAAATTCAGTACAGGCTTGATGCTATTGCCAATGGTTTTTCACAATTGAAACAGCAAGGTTTTTCAGTTGATGTAATAGATCCGCAAGGCGCCATTTATCTCACCGTTAAATTTGATTTAACAGGGAAGAAAAAAGCAGATGGAACTGTTTTACAAACACAGGCTGATGTAACAGACTATTTACTGCAGGAAGCAAAGCTTGCCATTGTTCCGTTTTATGCGTTTGGAGCAGGAAAAGATTCGGCATGGTACAGGCTTAGTGTTGGCACCTGCAGCAAAGAAGATATTCCGGCATTTTTAAGTAAACTGAAAGAAGCATTGCAGAAACTGAGTTAACAATTATCAGCGTTGCAGCCTGATGACTTTGTTTTTATCGGCAATTATCACTCTTCCTTCGTGCACAATATCAACAGCGGTTCTGCTGCAGCAATCGCCACAAAAATTTTTTACCAGTATATATTGAAGGGCTTCGTTCTTGATCTGGATTGCCATTGTATCAGTCACATTCATTCCAAAAAGAATGTTTCTTGAACTATCTGCAAAAATTTTTATTTGCTGGTAAGGCGAATTGTTTTTTACAAACAGTTTTATGTCTGATGGTAACAAGGTTGGGTTGCTGCCAAATATTAAATCCTGCCCGGTGTTCTGATCAACAATGGTAAAATTGAAATAACTCCAGAAAGCGAAACAATCCAATGCACAAATGGGTGCCGGTCCGCAATCAAATTTTTTATCCTCCTGCTTTTTGCAGGAAAATAACAAGATAGAGAGGAGCATTATGGAAAATAAAAACCTGTTCATACCTTCATGACCTCGTAAACAGAAAAACCGCTGCATGCATATTGAAGCTATCCGTGAATATTGTTTATCCAAACCGGGCACAGAAGAAACATTTCCTTTTGGACCGGATAATATCGTGTTCAGAATCGACAACAAAATGTACCTGTTGCTGCCGCTCGATTCAGAAGATCTTCGTTTTAATGTGAAATGTGATCCTGATCTTGCCCTTGAGCTCCGTGAGCAATTTCCCTGCGTTATTCCCGGTTTTCACATGAACAAAAAACACTGGAACACCATTATTGTAGATGGTTCTGTTTCCTTTAAACAAATCAAAGAATGGATTGATCATTCGTATGACCTGGTGAAAGGCAAGAAAAAAAAATAACAGTTACACAACCGGCAGTTTATACCCGTTGTGATAACTACTCATTAAATATTTCTGGTTAATTGCTTCATCTGTAAATTTTCCTGCCTGCTTATTCCAGTTCAATCTCTGTTTACTGCGGTAAGCAATATTGCCCATTTGTGAAACAGTTGCAACATGTGCACCGGCTTCTATCGGACAATTCAGCATTTCATATTTATTTTCACGAATGGCAGTAACAAAGTTTTCCCAATGCTTATTCAATCCGTTATCAACAGATTTTGCAAAAGGTACAAGTACTTTGTTCGCATTCTTTTTTTCTTCCATTACTTCCCATCCGCCACGGTTTAGCACCAGTGTTCCGTTGTTACCAATAAAAGCAATACCATGATCCCTGTTGTAATTACCGTTACCAATTCCAACAGCATGCTCCCAAATGATGTTATAATGATCAAACTCGTAAAGTGCAGTTAGTGTATCAGGTGTTTCATCGGCAGAATCCGGTTTGGCAAATTTTCCGCCCAGGGCTGCAATACTTTTTGGCACATCTGCTTTCATACCCATCAAAGCATAATCCATTAAATGCACTCCCCAGTCGGTCATCAGCCCGCCTGCATAATCCCAGAACCAGCGGAAAGTAAAATGAAAACGGTTTTCATTAAACGGGCGCAGCTGTGCCGGGCCCAGCCATGTTTTATAATCAACACCTGCGGGAACAGGTGAATCTGGTTTAACACTAAGCGGTTGTTTCCAGTCGATATAACTCCATGCTTTTACTGTGCGGATATTTCCCAATTGTCCTCCGTGTACAAAATCAATTGCATCTTTAAAATGCTGCTGGCTTCGCTGCCACTGACCGGCCTGTACAATTTTATTGTATCGCTTTTGAGCAGCAACCATGCGGTTACATTCCACAATGGAATTACCAACAGGTTTTTCAACGTACACATGCTTGCCTGCTTCGCAGGCGTGAATCATAATCAGCGCATGCCAGTGATCAGGAGTTCCAATAATCACCGCATCAATATCTTTTTGTTCGAGTAATTTCCGGTAATCGCCGTATGTTTTAATTCTTGAAATATCAACATTGTTTTTACTCAGTTCATTTAATCTCCTGTCGATTACATTTTTGTCAACATCGCACAATGCAACAAGATTAACACCATGTACATTTAAAGCAGCCTGTACATTACTCCACCCCATTCCATTAATACCAATTGCAGCAATGTTTAGCTGGTTGTAGGTCGGGTAACGACTTTTAAACAGGTTAAATGCATTCGATTGTACAGAAGGAATAATGATACTGCCAGCGGCAAGCATTGCAGATTGCTGAAGAAATTTCCGGCGGGAATTCATATTAAATAATTAAGGTTGAAAGTTAATAAACATCTCTGTTTATTTACACCGGATGAATGTTTAAATATTCTTTTTTCTAACGATCTTTATTCGGTTAATATCATACACATGAGCAAACGAACAAACTACATTTCCTGGGACGAATACTTTATGGGTGTTGCTCTTTTATCAGCCAAACGAAGTAAAGATCCTGCAACACAGGTTGGAGCCTGTATTGTTAACCAGAAAAATAAAATTGTTGGAGCCGGTTATAATGGCTTGCCCGCCGGTTGTAATGATGATGAATTTCCATGGGTAAAACAGGGAAGTTTCCTGGAAACAAAATATCCATACGTATGTCATGCTGAACTGAATGCTATTCTTAATAACATTGGAATGGATCTGCACGGCTGCCGTATTTATACAGCATTGTTCCCTTGTAATGAATGTTCAAAAGCAATTATCCAGGCTGGTATTACAGAAGTAATTTTTCTTTCTGATAAATATGCTGGTACTGATTCATTTGTTGCCTCAAAGAATATGCTTGATAAAGCTGGTGTAAAATACAGGAAAGTAGAAACCAGTATTGAACAGCTTAACCTTTCTTACAAAGAAACTGATGTTTAATTTGATTTAATTATGCGATTTATAGCTGTTATCCCTGCTCGTTACGCTGCCACAAGATTTCCTGCCAAACTGATGCAGATATTAGGTGATAAACCGGTTATTGTTCACACCTATCAAAATACAAAGGCAACCGCTTTATTTGATGAAGTGTTTGTGGTTACAGACAGTACCATCATTTTTGAAGAAATTACAAAACATGGTGGTAAAGCTATTATGAGTAAAAAGGAACATGAAAGCGGAACAGATCGTATTGCTGAAGCCGTTGAAAATTTAGATGTGGATGTAATTGTGAATGTGCAGGGCGATGAGCCATTTGTACAAAAAGAACCGCTGCAGAAATTATGTGCTTTGTTTAATGATCAAGATGTGCGTGTTGCATCACTCATGCATGAGATTACAGAAAAGGATATGATTTCTGATCCAAACTGTGTAAAGGTTGCGGTGAAAAAAAATATGGATGCTCTTTATTTCAGCAGAAGTGTGATTCCTTACCAGCGTGAACAATCAATTATTCCTACTTACTATAAACACATTGGTATTTATGCTTACAAAAAAGATGTTTTATTAGCCTTTACACAACTTCCTGTTTCTACACTGGAACAGGTAGAGAAGCTTGAACAATTACGCTTACTTGAAAATGGATACAATATCAGGTTAGCGGTTTCACAACCCTGGGGGGTATCGATTGACACGCCAAGAGATCTTGAAAAAGCTAAAGAACTACTTAAATAAGCTAAAAAACATGTAGAAACGAAAAAAACAGGGCTAAAAATTATCAGAATTCAAAATTCATTTTTACCTTGCTTTCGGTTTTTCATAGGATATTGGATTTTAAAACGGGGAGTGATTTCTATCATACCCCTTTTTTATTTTATAGCCATCAGATTAATCCAAATTTTACACTCAACTCCAGCATTTTATCAATTGGCTTTTTAGCAGCCAGGCGTAACTCTTCATCCATTATTATTTCAGGTAATTCATACTCCATACACAAATAAATTTTTTCAAGCGTATTCCGTTTCATATGCGGACAATCATTACAAGCACAACTGTTGTTTGGTGGAGCCGGAATAAATGTTTTGTGCGGGTTACTCTTAATCATCTGATGAAGAATGCCGGTTTCTGTAGCCACAATATATTCGCTGCTGCTGTCTTTCTCCGTATACTTCAATAACTGTGTCGTACTGCCAATATAATCGGCCAGTTGAAGAACTGCTTCTTCGCATTCAGGATGTGCAATTACTTTTGCCTGCGGATGACGAAGTTTTAATTTGGTGATTTTTTCCACACTGAAAATTTCATGCACCATACAAGCACCATTCCACAGTACCATGTTACGGCCAGTTACCTTGTTGATGTATGCGCCAAGATTTTTATCAGGTGCAAAAATGATCTTTTGATCTTGCGGAAGACTTTCCACAATCTTTTGTGCATTACTGCTGGTGCAAATAATATCGCTCAGCGCTTTAATACCTGCACTGCAGTTGATGTATGAAATCACCAGGTGATCCGGGTACTGTTTTTTAAACTCTGCAAACAGAGGAGGTGGACAACTATCGCTTAATGAACATCCGGCAAGTAAATCGGGGATAACTACTTTTTTGGTGGGATTCAGAATTTTCGCAGTTTCGGCCATAAAATGTACTCCTGCAAAAACAATAATATCAGCATTAGTCTGCTCAGCTTTTTGTGCAAGACCAAGGCTATCGCCAATGTAATCGGCAATATCCTGAATATCGGGTTCCTGGTAATAGTGCGCCAGTACAATTGCATTTTTTTCTTTTTTCAGCCGCTCAATTTCTGCAAACAAATCCAGCTCCGGGTCCAGCTCCACATCAAGAAACCCATTTTTTTCCACGCTGGCTTTTGCATCAGTAATAATTGTTGTATTCATTTTCATCACGTTAAATTCTGATGCAAGCTACTTCAATTTTTTTGATCACTTTTTACATAATACTTCTTAATAGATACTTATTTTTTAAAGAATCTATTATTATTATGGCTGTGAATTGGTTAATAAGTTTCCTGTTTTTATTCTTTGTTTTCTTAAATAACACAGTTGTTCACACTAATTCCCAATTCATTCACATCGTGGAAACGAGTGCCAATAAAGAAAAGGAAGTGTTATTCACACTGGTGGATTATAAAACGGTTGTAAAACAAAGTTTTTAAAACACACCAAAATCCTGTTAGTGAAGCAGGGGAAAAACATGGTCTTCTTAACACGGGTCAGCCAACTTGCGGCCAGGAAGCAGAATTTAAACGAACCATCCCCTTCTTTATCCATTAAAAAACAGGGGATATGCACCAGTTTTCAGGTTTATTCACACCCGGTTTGTGAATTTCTTTTGGCAATTTTTGAAGCCTCTGTTCCCGAAATTTCTAAAAGCTTTATTCTGCGCTGGTTACGGCAGTTTTCCACAATTTGTTCAAACCTCATTTTACCCCTATTTTTGCCGCTCACTTTAATAACGTACAATATACTATTATGTCGATTATTCAGCAGATCCGTGAAAAGTATGCAGCGGTGAGTATTGCTGTGATTGCTATAAGCCTTGTTGGTTTTATTCTCACAGATTATTTTACCGGTCAGAGCCGCCGTGCCGGATCACAATCCACAGAGGTTGGTGAAGTAAATGGAAAGAGTATTAACATTAACAACTTTGATTCCAAAGTTCAGCAGGTTGTAAGCAACTATACACAGCAGGGTATGGAAGTAAAAGATGAAATGCGCCAGCAGATTATCGATTACCTGTGGAATAATGAAATTGATGAAACACTGCTCAGCTCAGAATATGAAAAGCTGGGTTTGAAATTCAGTGCTGCTGATTTAAACGAAGCGCTTTACGGCGATAACCCTCCTCCAATTCTTGCACAACAGTTCAGGGATCAGAATACTGGAGCTTATGATGCAAATGCTGCCAGGCAATACGTGAATTCTTTACGTAAGAAAAAAGCAAATGATAAAGACAGGTTGTTTTTTGAACAAAACATCATTGATCCAATCATCAGTTTTGGACTTCGTAAAAAATATTCAGCATTACTTGCAGGAAGTGCTTATTATCCAAAATGGTTGTATGATAAAGAAAATGCTGATCAGAACAGTGTTGCTTCCATCAGCTACGTTGCGGTTCCTTACACTGTTATCAGCGACAGCGCTGTTAAAGTAACTGATGCAGATATTAATGAATACATCAATAAACATAAAAATGAGTTTAAGCAGGAAGAAAGCAGAACTATTTCTTACGTATCGTTTGATGCTTCTCCTTCTTCAACCGACAGCGCAAAAGCATTAGATGGAATTACAAAACTGAAAGAAGGATTTGTAACATCAACAGACGCCGGACAATACACAGTAGCTAATAACTCTGCTATCCAGTACTACGATGGTTTTGTATTGAAATCAACCATGCAGGTACCAAATGCCGACACAATCCGCTCCCTGGCGAATGGTGCAGTATTTGGTCCATACATTGATGGTGGTAACTATGTAATGGCGAAAATGATTGAAAAGAAAGAAATTGCTGATTCGGTTAAATTCCGTCACATCTTACTTGGTACTGTTGATCCTCAAAGCGGACAACCGATTATGCAGGATTCAATTGCAAAATCAAAAGCAGACAGTATTGCCAAAGCTATTGCCGGTGGTGCTGACTTTAATACATTGGTTACAAAATATTCAACCGACCAGGGAAGTGTTACAAAAGGCGGAGAGTATGATTTTACATTCCAGCAATTTGGAAATTTAGCAAAAGCCTTGGCTGAGTTTATTTTTTACAATGGAAAGGGAACCAAGAAAGTGATCAAAACAGAATTCGGTTATCACTACATCGAAATTCTTGATCAAAAGAAAATTGAACCTGCTTACAAAATTGCATACCTGGCAAAACCAATTGAACCAAGTGAAGAGACAACCAGCGCAGCAAGCACTGCAGCTGCACAGTTTGCTGCCGAAAGCCGTAACACAAAGCAATTTGAAGAAAGCCTGAGAAAGAAAAAAATCAGTCCAAGAATTGCTGAAGTAAAGTCCAATGAATATACAATTATTGGAATGGGAAGTGCAAGATCGCTGGTAAAATGGATTTATGAAAACAAGGTAGGAAGCGTTTCTGAACCAACAAGCATTGGTAATGAATTTGTAGTAGCACTTATTACTGAAGAAAAAGAAGAGGGTGTGCAGGATGCAAAATCAGCAAGATTCCAGCTGGAACCAATCATCCGCAACCAGAAAAAAGCAAAAGAAATTATTGCTAAAATCGGTAATAACAGGGATCTGAACGCAATTGCCACAACATTTAAAACAAATGTACTTCGTGCTGATAGCATTACATTCTTCTCTCCTTTTATCCAGGGATTAGGCATGGAGCCGAAAGTTAGCGGAGCAGCTTTTAACCCAACATTAAAAGGAAAAGTGAGCGATCCTCTTACAGGCAACAGCGGAGTATTTTTTATCAAAACAGAAAGTGTTGAGCTGAAGCCAACAATTGGCCAGGATTACAACAGCAAAAAAATGCAGATGGAACAGGGAATGCAGCAGCAAACAGTAAACGCTTCTGTTCCTTCGCTCCGTAAGTCGGCTAAAGTGGTTGACAAACGAATCAAGTTTTACTAAACAGAGATTTTATTCTGAAATAAGTAATGGGCATAACGATAAGTTATGCCCATTTTTATTAACAGTAGTTTTACGAGTGTGATTATGAAAAACTACGTATCCGTTGGCAGGGTAAAATGTATAACGCATATTTGAAGTAATTTTACTATTCACAATTTTACAATATGGCAGATGTGATAGTAAATAAAGTTGCGGAGAGCTCACTGTTAACCATCAACCTTGAAGAGTATTTTCCTGAAGACAATACCGTTGTGTTTGATCTGAAAGAATATCTTTTTATGGGCTTAATTGTGAAAGAGAAAGAGTTCAGGGAAGCACTCAATAAAACAGACGCAAATTCATTCCTTGGAAAAACTGTGCTGGTAACATGCAGCACCGATGCCATTATTCCCATGTGGGCATATATGCTGGTATCGGCCAAGCTGCAGCCTGTTGTAAAAGAGTTGTTTTACGGAACAAAAGACGAGTGGAAAAAGAAAAAATTGCTGGAAGCAATTGCAACAATTGATACCTCAATATACAAGGATCAGCGGGTTGTAATTAAAGGATGCGGAAACGATCCGGTTCCGGCAGAGGGTTACCTTGAAATAACGAACAGGCTGCGACCAGTTGTAAAGAGTTTGATGTATGGAGAACCTTGCAGTACTGTACCTATTTTTAAACAACCCAAACCAACTGAGTAAACCACGGTGCCACTGAACAACTTTTACGATTACAACCCCTACCGGCTTACAACAAAGCAAAGGAAATTCCTGAAGCAATGGGAAAAGAAACGGGAACAACCACGATGGAAATATATTCTGTTTCATGGGGTGTTACGTGAAGGTATTATCAGCATGGTTCTAATAAAAATCCTTCAGTTTGCTGTAGACGCAAAAGCATTTATCAATTTTTATTTCAACGCAATGGGACTTATTTTCCTCGTGTTTGAAATTGTGTTCTGGCTTGGAGGAGGCGCAATTATTGGATGGTTTAAGCACCGCAGTTACGAAACGGAATATGAAATGCTCAAAAGCATGGAGCACCTTTAAAACCAACCCCTTTTTCTGAAAATATAAATCATAACCAAAGGTATCAGCAACATTAAAGACATGGCAATGAAAAATCCGTAAGGATTATGCAGCCATGGAATACTCTCGAAGTTCATCCCGAAAATTCCGCCAATCACTGTTGCAGGAGCCATAAGACAGGTTACAACAGCCATTACCTTCATTACCTCATTCATCTTCAGGTTTACATTGTTTAGATACAGATCGTGCAGGTTCATCATCATATCACGATAGTTTTCAGCAAGATCATTAGCCTGAACAATATGATCATACACATCTTTGAAATACCGTTCGGTACGCTCATCTAATAAAGCACTTTCGCTGCGAAGAATTCCGTTTACCATATCTCTTACCGGTGTAATGTTGCGTTTCAATACAATCATTTCTTTGCGCAGGATATTAATTTTCGCCAATGAACGGTTATTGGGAGATCGGATGATATCTTCTTCCAGCGCTTCAATTTTATCACTCAGCTTTTCCATCACCACAAAATAATTGTCAACAATCATATCAATGAGTGAATAGAAAAGATAGTCTGTACCGCTTTGTCTTATTTTATTGTTTCTGAACTGCAGTTTGTCACGCAGGGGGTTAAACACATCCCTTGACGCATCTTCCTGGAAAGTAAGTACAAATTTTTCGCCCAGTATAATCGAAATCTGCTCGGTTTCCACAACGCCGTCGGTTTGGTTAAAATACATCATGTTCAGCAGGCAGTAAATCACACCATCAATTTCATCCATCTTTGGCCGCTGGCCAATGCTGAAAATATCTTCCTGCACAAGCTGGTGTATATTAAAATGATTGCAAAGCTCTTCAATATCTTTTCGCCTGATGCCATCCACATTAATCCAGCTGATGTTGGATGAATACTTAAAAGGGAACGCCTGTTTAACATCGTTCAGCCGTTGTTCTGAAAGATCGGAAGCACTGTAATCATAAACGTAAACGTTAACATGATCGGGTTCTTTACGTTCGGGAGCAGCCGTGGGGTTTACGTTCAGAATACGCTTGGTGCGTAGCAGGTTAAACGGGTTTAATACGAGATCCAGGTATGAACTGCGTCCTGACATAAAAAAAGTTTGGGCGAATTTAAACATTCATTACGCATCTTGCCAAGTGTTGTGTAGCTTTAGTACATGATACGATATTTTATAACCCTGCTTTTTCTTGCGGTGCTGATATCGTGTAACAACGAAGCTTCCACCACCGTAAAAGAAAACGAAAACGACACAAGTCAGATCCAGAGATGGTTTGACACTGACACATTACTTGTATGGGACTGCAGCGCAGAAGACCATACGAAAAAAAGAATCTTTCATCCGTCCGATTCAATTACAAGTGCACTGGCTTTGGTTAACGGTGTAAACAAAACATACGCCGAAGTAAAGCTCTCGTTTGATCACATTTCAAACGACACCATGTATGTAACCATTCCTAAAGCTAACTGGTTAACGGACCAGGCTGGTAATACAGGAGCGGAACAATATCTTGCATTTGCTGCATTAAATTTGCTGGAGATGAAGGGTGTAAATCATATCAATTTCCTGTTTGAAGGGGGAGCACATGCAAGACCTTCAACTTTCACGGATCTTGATTTTGATGATTGGAAAACCGATCCTTCTTCGGCGAAATAAATACGATGAAAAAACATTTATTCTTTTTTTTAATTGCAGCAGTAAGTATTTTCTCCTGCAAAGGGCCCAGCTACAGCACAAAAACCGATGAAAAAGACATTTCAACATTGGTAAAAAAGCTGGGTAAAAAAGGCGGCGATGACCGTGCTGTTTATGAATTGCAGGAGGTGTACAACAATGCTTTTCAGAAATCAGCAATCAGGCTGAACAATTATTACTACGAATCAATTCCCGATAGATGGGATAAAGTTATTCCTGAAATGGAAGGACTGCAGCGGATGTTTGATATCATCAGCCAGAGTGCTTATGCTATGCAAATGGTAAAGCCTGTGAATTATTATCAGCAGCTGCTGTTAACAAGAGACTCTGCAGCATCGTGGTATTATGATTACGGAACTGAACGTATGAAACAAACTGACAGGCAAAGTCAGCGTGAGGCATATGATGCATTTCAGAAAGGATTGCGATTTGTTTCGAATTACAAAGATGCTGGCAGACTTTCGCAGGAAGCATACACTCGCAGCATTGTAAATGTATTGGTAAGCCCAATACAGTACGATGACTACAGTATGAGCAGCTGGGGATACAACCGTACCGGTAACCAGGACAGAACAACACACGACCGGCTCATCAGAGATCTTGGCGCACAAACAGCATCGCAGGTGCCGGCACGTTTTTTTAATGATTATGATTTAAGAAGAAGCAATCTTGGCCCCGACCTGGTGATTGATCTTGTATGGAAAAACATACGGTTTAATAATCCGCAGGAAAAAACAAACACATATAACCGCAGCAAGAAAATTGAAACAGGAAGAGATACTGCCAACCGACCCATTTATCAAACAGTAACTGCAACTGTGTACCAAACAAAAAGAGAGTTGAATGCAGGTGCAGATATGAATATTATAGTTACTGATGCCAATACACGCACACAGGTAAACTGGAAAGTAATACCGTCAGAATACAATTATTTTTATGAGTATGCAGATTACCGTGGCGACAGGCGTGCACTGGAGGAGTATGATTTAACATTAATCAATCGAGATCGTAATAAGCAAATGCCCACCAAAGAAGAGGCGATGAATGAAATGATGCAGAAAATTTATAATTCACTTGTGAGCAGGATAAAGCAAACTGTAAACTGGTAATAACAATACAAACAAAAAGGGCCGGAAACACCGGCCCTTTTTTATGAAACATAATTACTGTTATTAACCACGATCTCTTTTTTCATAACGGTCATCATCATCATAGCGACCGTTATCATCTCTGTCTCGACGGCCTTTTTTGTACCATCCGTTGTGATTTCCATTATCATGACGGTAACGGTTTTCAATTTCCTGGATGTTGATATTACCCCAGTTGTTTACACCAATAACAATGTCGTTGTAGTTCACATAGAATGTGGTAGCATCAACAAGTACTTCACGAAAACCAAATAAACCACGACGCATTTCAAATACTTTTACTGTATGACGGCCCTGTCGTACATCAGGAAGATCAAACACGTTGTTGTGTCCGTAAAATGCCCTACCGTCAATAACAATTTTATAATGATCGTTACTTCTTACGGTTACCATTGGTCTTCCGTCGGCCGCAAATGCTGCAACTGCAAACATCATCAAAACAGCAAGAGTGTAAATCTTTTTCATAATTCTGAATTTTATTGTTACCACAGCAAGTACCGGGAGTATTGCTGTAATTCTTTTTAATTCCCGGCTTTGCATACTAAAATTCAAACGCAATGCCAACATGCCAATATTTGTTAAAGGAACTGTTAATGCTTTAATTTTATGTTTTACCGTAATAACATGAGTTTACAAATCAATTCAAAACTTCCTGCTGTTGGCACTACCATTTTTACCGTAATGAGTGCGCTTGCAACAGAATACAAAGCCATTAATCTTGGACAGGGCTTTCCTGATTTCCCGATGAATGATGAGTTAATTGCAAAAGTGAATGAAGCAATGCAGCGTGGATACAATCAATATGCACCAATGCCTGGATTGATTTTGTTAAGAGAAGCACTTGCAGAAAAAATTCAGCTGTTGTATAACAATACAATTAATCCCGATACAGAAATCACCATCACTCCCGGAGGAACTTATGCGATCTATTCAGCATTAACAACAATTATCCGCACAGGCGATGAAGTGATTGTATTTGAACCGGCATACGACAGCTATATTCCGAATATTGAAATTAACGGTGGCGTTGCAGTGACAGTACCGCTTACTTATCCTGATTATAAAATCGACTGGCAATTAGTGCGCAATAATATTACTGAACGTACAAAAGCCATTATCATCAATTCGCCGCACAACCCAACAGGAAGCGTAATTGATAAAAATGATATTGAAGAATTAAAAAAGATTGTGGCCGACACAGGCATCTTTATCATCAGCGATGAAGTTTATGAGCATTTGATTTATGATAACCTGCAGCACGAAAGTTTGCTCAAATATCCTGAACTATTTGAGCGTAGTTTTGTTTGTTTTTCTTTTGGAAAAACATATCACTGCACAGGATGGAAACTTGGTTACTGTGTTGCTCCTGCATCATTCATGAAAGAATACAGGAAAGTGCACCAGTTTAATTGTTTCAGTTGTTTTACACCGGCGCAGGTTGCACTGACAGAATATCTTAAAAATAAAGAAGCATATTTATCGCTGCCATCATTGATGCAACAGAAGCGGGATTATTTTATTGAACTGATGAAGGATACAAAATTTGATTTGCTTGCTACGCACGGCAGTTATTTTATTTGTGCAGCATATAAACAGATCAGTAATGAAGCCGATAAAGATCTTGCAATACGTTTAACCAAAGAAACTGGCGTTGCCACTATTCCGCTCTCTGCATTTTACCGCAATGGTAAAGATGATAAAGTACTTCGTTTTTGTTTCAGTAAAAACAATCAAACACTGGAAGTGGCCGCAGAAAGGCTCCGGAAAATTTAAAAACGACCGGCAAGCCGGTATAATAAAAGAATGCCCCGGCGAAATTTTTTGCTTTCTGTTTAATTTGTGTTCACAGGTAAGAAGTGAAAAATGACAGAGGTTTACTTATACAGTAAATACTTCTTCCGCATGGTTTTGTATTGCGAAAGGCCGGGTTCCCAAGACTGCTGAATTTCTTCCGCTGTTTTACCTGCAATAATCTGTTTCTTAAATGCAGCATCACCGCTCAATCCATCAATACTTCCAATCTGCTTGCTGATTGAACGGTCAAAGAAATGTTCTTTATCGGGATAAGCATTGTACAAATCAATCATCCACTGAATGTTGATGCGTTTGCTTTTACGCAGCAGGCTTACATCGTAATTTCTTAAATCAATACCATAGCAAACTTCGTTCATGTAAAGCGGCGCTTCACTCATTCCGGGAATACTCACCGGAGTAAAAGAAAAACTGTAAATGCCTTTCAGCTTTGGACTGCCGATAACAGTAAAAGGAAACATTGTTCCTCTTCCGTGGTTCAGCGACACACCTTCAAACAAACAGGTGGAGGGATAAAGCAAAATGCTTTGCTGTGTATTTAAATTCGGCGATGGTTTTACCGGCAGCACATATTCCATGTCGTGCTGGTAATTCTTAACCGGAATAATTTTCAGCTTGCAGGTTTTCTTATCTGGCAACCATCCTTCACCATTGATCATCTGTGCAAACTCTGCAATCGTCATTCCGTGTGCAATTGGTATAGGAAACTGTCCAATCCCCGATTTTAATTTCATATCAAGCACCGGTCCGTCAACCAAGTAGCCATTTGGATTGGGACGGTCAAGAATCATCAGCTCTTTATTGTTATCTGCACAGGCTTCCATTACATCACGCAGTATGTTGATGTATGTATAAAACCTGCAGCCCACATCCTGTATATCAAAAATCACCAGGTCAACATCTGCAAGATCAGCAGCTGATGGTTTTCGTTTATTACCGTAAAGCGAAATGATACTGATGCCTGTTGCTGCATCTTTTTCATCGCCCACTATTGCGCCATTGCTTGCATTACCACGAAAGCCATGTTCAGGACCAAACGCTTTTACAATGTTTATTCCTCTTTTCAGCAAGCTGTCAACCAAATGTTTTTTTCCAATAATGGTAGTAGGGTTTGCAAGTACAGCAATCCGTTTGTTTTGCAGGTATGGTACATACTTCTCTGTTTGGTCGGCGCCGGTTTGGATGCTGTTATCTGCATGTATTTTTTGGGAAGAAGATAGATGCGCTGCTCCTTGTTTTTTTTCTGCAACAGAAAAAAGTAAAGCAATAACCGGAACGGTAAACAGAAGATAAATTTTCATAACTGTAAAAAAAGGTTATTTGCAAGAAAAAAGGGAAAATCAAAGTGTTTATCGCTTCTTACTCTTCATGTATTTACCATAAACCACTTCCTGTGTTGTTTTGTTATACACTTTGCTTTCGAGCCAGGAAATAATATCGAGATAAGCAAACGATCTTGTTTCAAAACGGTTTCTTTCCAGGTGCTTGATCTGGTCTAACAGTTTTTTTAATGATTCCCTGATCTGATCGGGCGCTTTAAAGTTTGTTTTTAAGAAACGGATGATGGCCTCTTCAACAACAGTAAGATTTTTCATCTTCGCCATATAACGGTGAACAGACTTGCTCAGTGAGTCAAGTATTTCATAGTTACCCAGTTCATAATGACAAAGCAAGTGCATTAACCTGGCATAGCACTGCAGGTCAATGCGCAAATCTATCGACTCGTTAATGATACGGTGCAGGTAATCAATTGCTGTATTGTAATCGCCGTTGCCGAAATGAATGGAAGCAAACTTATAATTAAACACAAGAATGCGGTGCTGATCAACATACAATGCATATTCGTGCAACTTATCTTCAATCTCTGCTACAAGAGCAATGCCTTCTTTAAACGTTCCTTTCATTAAATGACCGTTAAGTTTGGCACTGTTGATATAGATGGATGTATGTGTGCGGAAGTTATCGTGTTCTTTTGCCACATCGGTTTTTGCATAACGCTCAAATTGTGCAATTGCTTCATCAAACTTGCGGAAGTTGCGCAGATCGAAATGTGCATTGAGCAACGTATGCATGCCTTTAATGTAATGGCCCGTTTCAATTGATTTCAGCAGCAGATCTTCATCATATAAATCAACCCACTTCTGGCTGTAACGGTAATACATTAAAAAGTCCTGCCTGATGAAAGCATACCAGCAATAGCTTTGATAGAGATATAATTTTTCATAAAAGCCATTTACCTGTTCCATATCTTTTGGCAAATAGCTTTTGAAGAACGCTTTGATATCTTTCTCGTCGTCTTCATTTCTTGCATGTCCGTTAATTACAAACCAACGGTAAAGCAACAGCGCAAGATTGGAGAAACGTGTTACACGGTCAACATGGCTGCTGATGGCAAGAGCTTCTTCAGCAAGACGTTCTGTTTTATCTGTAGTGCTTCGGGTAATGTGCAGTGTTTCAATTTTCTTTTCGAGTGAAATTAACTGTACAAGCGAATTGAATTTATGGTTTGCCCTTGCCAGTTCCTTGGCCCTTTCAATAATGCGCAGGCTTTGCTGCTTCAATCCTTTGTTGTAAAGAATGCGGGCATTGTCAAGATGTTCACTGAGCTGCAAATCCACATTGTCGGTGGTTTTGAGTAACCTTAAACTGGCGAGTAATTCTTTGTAAAGATGTGTTTTAAGATTGGCGAGCTTGGTTTTACTTCCTTCGGTGAGTTTTTTGAGTAAAACAGCTTCGTCATATTCCTGCATTTTATCTAACGCATCAAATAGCTGTATAATCTTGAGGTCTTCTTTGGAAGAACTTCGTTTGATGTAAAGCTTAAAGTGTCGTTTTTCGGCCTTTTCCAGTGTGTGAACTAACTGAAATAATGTATCTGAAAACCTGTTGGGCATAATTACTTTTTTTCGTGAAAGCCTTGATCAGCCTACATTTCAGCACTACGTGATGCCTTTGACATCATATAAATACTTGTAATTTGATTTGATGTAAAATTACCGTTGGGGTAATTTTACATCATCATTCAAGGCAAGAAAAATTATACAGCAAGCAATCGTTGGGTAAGCAATAGTAACGGCCTCGGTGATAAACAGCTTCAAAAGCTGTACAAAAATTAATTGATCTCTTTTTTTATATGGCAAGCAATCGTTAACGGTCAGCTGTTTCTACAGGTGACCCTTTTTTTTTTAAAGAGCTGCGCTAAGATAGAGGAAAAATTCATTCAAACTTCATCATTCTTTAACAAAGTTTTTTCACAAATGTGGAAAGCCTATCTTATTTGTTTTCACCTGTTTACCTTTGATTCTGTTGGCAACACCCCGGTAATAGTTTAAAAAGTTTGTTTACAACCGGTCATTCCGTTTCTGCCAATATGCAATTGTTGAAAATTTCGTCTACATACAAGGGTATATTGTTTATGCTTCTTGCCGCATTAGGCTTTTCGGTAATGGGAGGAGCTGCAAAAGCACTGAAAGAACAGTTTAATGCAGGGCAACTGGTGTTTTGGCGAAACAGCATTGGCCTTGTTGTACTGGTTATCAGTTTTCTCAATAAAAAACCACAAAGTGAAGGAGGAAAAACCGGCCGACTAATTTTCAGGGGCTTAATGGGAACAGTTGCATTGTACACATTGCTTTACTGTATTCTTCACCTGCCGCTGGGAACGGCCATGAGTTATAATCTTACTTCGGCGTTGTTTATAGCGTTATTTTCTTTTGTTTTTTTTCGGGAATATGAAGGCTGCCGTGTTTTGTTTGCATTACTGATTGGTTTTGCCGGAATGTTGTTGATTTATAAACCAACCATTCACCTGCCCTGGTATTATCATCTTGCAGGATTCATCAGCGGTGTTTCATCGGCAATTTCATATTTAACAGTTGGCCGGCTTACAAAAGTGTACGATACAAGAATTATTGTGTTATCGTTTGTTTTATCGGGTGTTTTAATTCCACTTCTGTTTGTGCTGTTGCGAATATTATTTCAACTTCCGGCAGATGATTTGTTTTTTATTGACTGGCGCTGGCCACAGCAACAGGAATGGTGGTTGATTTTTTTACTTGCACTGTCGGCATTATTCGGACAATACTTTGTAACCAAAGCTTATGGGGCAGATAAAGCTGGAATTGTTTCTGCCATCAGCTATGCTAATATTGTTTTCAGCATTTTTATTGGGATGATGCTGGGTGATGCTTTTCCTGATTGGGTTTCATTAGTTGGCATTGTTTGTATAATCAGCAGCGGATTGCTGATTTCTTTGGTGAAAAAGAAAAGAGAACAGATAAAAGAATATCAATAAAAAAACATCCAGCTCGGGAATTTCCTTTGCTGAATGTTGTTATATACAAGTTGGGTAAGTATTGCTGAAATTAATTACGCTCTACACGTTTTATTAATTCGCCTTTTTTATCTTTTACTTCAATAACCATTGGCATTTGTCCCAATGCATGTGTTGAACAGGATAAACAAGGATCGTAACAGCGGATGGTTGATTCAACCCTGTTGAGCATTCCTTCTTTTATATCATCACCCTTTACATATTGTTTGGCTACTTCCAGCACCGAACGGTTCATGGACGGATTGTTCTGTCCGGTTGCAATCAGCAGATTTACTTTCAGCAGCTTACCTGTTTGGTCTGTTTTGTAATGATGAAAGAGTGTTCCTCTTGGTGCTTCAGAACTGCCAATACCTTCAGCATAATTCCAACGGCCCTGGTGTTGAATATGAAGAGATGTTACCTGCGGATCGTTTAAGATGCGTTCTGCATCTTCCACATCACTCAGCGCTTCAATTAATCTTGTATAGTGATAGTAGAATGTACCATGTACAGGTCTTCCCCCACTCATTTGCTTAAACACTTCAAACTCTTTTTGTGCAAGAGGAGTTTTCATGCGACTGCAAACATTTAAACGGGCAAGTGGACCAACACGGTAAAATCCTTTATCAAAACCATAAGGTTTGTAATATGGATACTTGAGATATGACCAGTTAACCGAACGTTCAGCAATAAACTCAAGATATCTTGCAGGATCAAGCTGATCCTGGAGAATAATACCATCGCCATCCATGAAACGGAGTTTACCATCATAGAGTTCATGTTCGCCACCGGGCCCTACTGTACCAAGGTACAATGTGGGAGAGTTGGCAAAACTTGCAACCATCTCTGGATTGTCTTCGTGGAATTTTTTTATGATGTTGATACCGAGCTGAACGGTTTCAATTGCTTCGGGTATCCATTCCAGTAATGCTTTCCGGTTTTCTTCTGTAAGAGGATAAGCCATACCACCGGGCACAATACCCATGATATGAATTTTTTTACCGGTGATTCGTTCGCTGAGCTCCTGGCCAAACTTTCTCAGTCTTATACCACGTACAGCAATGTCGGGAAACTTTTCTGCGATGCCGAGAATGTTTCGTTTCGCCGGATCACTATCATAACCCAATAAGAAATCAGGCGAAGAAAGATGGAAGAACGACAGGGCATGTGATGAAAGATTTTGCCCGATATGCATCAACCTTCTTAACAGGTTTGCAGTGTAGGTGGGTTGAATGCCCTGGATCATTTCACATGCTTTTACACTTGCAAGTGTATGACTGGTTGGACAAATACCACAGATACGGGGTGTGATGGTAGGCATTTCGGTGTACATGCGGCCTTCACAGAATTTTTCAAATCCCCTGAACTCGTTTACATGAAACAATGCATCGCTTACATTGCCGTTATCATCCAGTTCAATAGTAATATTGGCGTGTCCTTCAATACGTGTTACAGGAGATATAAATATTTTACGCTTATCCATATTTCAATTTTTTGGCCTTACTTAAATTAGGAATACGATCATTCAGAAATTCAAACAATACATAAAAGATGGTGTCGGCATCAGGAGGGCAGCCGGGAATTACAAAGTCAACATGCACCACATCCTGCAACGGCACTACCTTGTCGTTTAAACGGAGCAGGGAAGGATGATCAGGAATCTGTCCTTCTTTATCATTGCTTGCTGCGTTTACATAGGCAGTGTCAAACACATCCTGCAGGTTAAAGTAGTTACGCATGCCGGTAACATTGGTCATTACGGCACAGTCGCCAAAAGCGATTAATGTTTTTGCATGTTTGCGGATGTGCAGGATTTCACGATGGTGTTCATCGCTTGTTACCGATCCCTCCACCAATGCAATATCCACTTCAGGAAATTCCTTTCCATCAACAACGGGACTTTTAACAATATCAGCCAGTTTGGCTACATCCAGGATGCGTTCATCAATATCAAGCAAACTCATATGGCAGCCGGAGCATCCGCCCAACCATACTGTTGCTAATTTTTTCTTGCTCATGAAGGAATATTTAGAGTTTCATTTTTCTTCTTTCTACCAATTCGTTTACCATGCCTGGATTTTTTTCCAGCTGTCCCTGTACAATGGCTTTGGGCCATATAGCACCTGTAGGACAGGCATGCAAACATTTACCGCAGGAAGTACAGGTGGTTGATTCGCCCCATGGCGTATTGAAGTCGGAAATGATACGCACCTGGTGACCACGGTTCATTACATCCCAATTGTGTGCGCCTTCCACTTCGTTACATGCTCTTACGCAGCGTGTGCACATAATGCAACGGTTGTGATCCATTACATACCACGGGTGTGAAGTATCCACTTCGCATTGAGGGAAGAGATGCGGATAACGGATACGGTCGAGTTCAACTTTGTAACCGAGGTTCTGCAGTTCGCATTTACCATTTGATACACACACGGCGCAAACGTGGTTGCGTTCGGCAAAAAATAATTCTGTGGTGATGCGCTGGTATTTTTTAATGCGTTCGGTTTGTGTTTTAATCACCATGTTAGCTGCCACTTTGGTGGTGCAGGCAGAAAGCAGTTTGTTGATGCCTTCCACTTCAACCAGGCAAAGACGGCATGCGCCAATATCAGTCAAACCTTTGAGGTGGCACATGGTGAGTATTTCAATATCATGTTCCCTGCACACTTCAAGGATGGTTTTGTGCGGGTCAACTTCGAAGTTTTTATCGTCTATGATAACAGGAATCTTGTTCATACTTTTTGCTTTGATGGGTGTTTACGCCTCTTTCAAAATTTTACTTTCGTATTCTTCCCTGAAATGCCGCAAGGTACTGAGTAAAGGATTGGGAGCAGAACCGCCCAAACCGCAGAGACTGGCTTCTTTTACATATACTGCAAGCTCTTCAAGCCTGTCAAGATCAATCTGTGTGGCTTTGCCATCATAAATTTTCTGTAACAGGTCGTGCATCATTTTGGTACCAACACGGCAAGGCACACATTTACCGCAGCTCTCGTCCATACAGAATTCCATGAAGTAGCGGGCCACATCCACCATGTCTGAACTTTTGTCCATTACAATTAAACCACCGGAACCCATAATGGAGCCAAGGTTTACAAGTGATTCATAGTCCATGCTGACATCAAGATGTGCTTCCGGAATACAACCGCCCGAAGGACCTCCCGTTTGTGCAGCTTTAAATTCACCACCACCTTGGATACCACCACCAATTTCAAAAACAATTTCACGAAGTGTTGTACCCATCGGTACCTCAATCAAACCGGAATAGTTGATTTTACCTGCCAGCGCAAACACTTTTGTGCCGGCACTTTTTGCTGTACCGGTTTCGCCATACCACTCACCACCTTTAACAATAATCGGCGCAATGGCAGCATATGTTTCTACATTATTGATAAGTGTTGGTTTGCCCCAAAGACCCGATTCAGCAGGAAACGGAGGCCTTGGTTTAGGTGTACCACGTTTTCCTTCGATAGAAGCAATAAGAGCAGTTTCTTCACCACAAACAAATGCACCGGCACCAATTCTTACTTCCACCTCAAACGAGAATGTGCTGCCGAGAATATTTTTTCCAAGCAAACCATGTTTGGTTGCCTGTTTAATGGCCAGTTCAAAACGTTTAATAGCTAATGGATATTCGCCACGTATATAAGCGAAGCCCTTGCTTGCACCAATTGCATAACCGGCAATGGCCATCCCTTCAAGAATACGGTGAGGATTTCCTTCCAGTACACTGCGGTCCATAAACGCACCGGGATCGCCTTCATCACCATTACAGATTACATACTTCTGATCGCTGATGTATTTATAAACTGATTCCCATTTTAAGCCTGTTGGATAACCGGCACCGCCACGACCACGGATACGGCTTTGCTTAACCTCGGCAATCACTTCTTCGGGGCTCATTAAAAACAGAGCTTTGTCCAGAGCCTTATAACCACCAACAGCTAAATAGTCTTCGATTTCTTCAGGATTAATATCACCACAATCTTTTAAAGCAATCTTTAATTGCTTTTTGAAGAAAGGATCTTCATCTGCTTTCACAAAAGGTTTTTCTCTTGAATCAGCAAACAGCAGCAGATCTTCCAATGGTTTGTTTTCAACAATCTGGCTTTGAATAACACGGTCGAGATTTTCGCAGTTGATATGCTGATAAATGGTGTTTTCGGGGAGATATTTCACCAGCGGTCCCTGGTTGCAGGGCCCCATACAGCCTGAAGGAACAACTTCAATTTCATTTTCCAGTCCTCTTGCCTTGATTTCATCCTGCAGTTTTTTCAGCACATCTTCTGAGCCGGACGAAATACAACTTGCACCACAGCAAACGCAGATTTTATGTTTCAGCTGTTTGTGTTTTTCTTTTGCCTTTTCGGCCATAGCCTGTAATTCATGTCGGTTCATATAGTCGCAATTTTGCCGTTAATAGAATTAATTAAATCATCTGCAGTAACCTTACCCTGCACTTCATTGTCTATTACAACCGCTGGTGCCAGGCCGCATGCGCCAATGCAGCGGGCCACTGCTACACCAAGCTTGTTATCAGTAGTAACCTGCCCGGGTTTTAATGCAAACTGGCTTTCGATCTTGTTCAGCAGGGCCTGTGCACCTTTTACATAGCAGGCAGTACCCGTACAAACAAGACAGGTATGCTCCCCTTTTGATTTCAGTGAGAAGAAATGATAAAATGTTACTGTAGAAAAAACCCTTGAAGGCGGCAGCTTGAGTTCGTGTGCTATATAAACCAATACTTCTTTTGGAAGATAACCAAATGCATTCTGAGCGGTATGCAGGATTTCAATCAGAGCATCCGGCTTGTGATTTTCCTTTTTGATTTTAGCAGCAAGCAATTTGACCCGTGGGTCTGTTTTTGATAGCTCATGTTCGTGAACATGATGGTGTGTATGGGCAGTCATAACCCTGTTGTTTTTATTTCAATCTTATTTTTTCGAGAAAGAAAAACTGTTGTGCAGAGAGTTGTTTTCTGCAGACAATCGTTACGGCAAATAATACAAATCGTTTTGACACTGGGTGTCATTTTAAGCGGACGCAATCTATGATGCAATGCAATGCGGCATAATGATTACTATCACCCTTAATCCTGTTTTATAGCGTTGTTGGTCTTAAAATGGCGTTTTTTTGATATATAATCTAAAAGAATAATAATAATCGGTGATGCTGATCCATAAACCGGCTCTCAACCGATAAACAGTGTTTAAAGAAGAAATTCTCCTATTTAATCCCCGTCTTTTACAATTTTTTGATTTTGTTTCCTCATAAGCAACCTGTTAGATATTAAAATCGACTTAATAATAATTGTAATTAATTATAATAGACTAATACTAAACATCAAATAAATTAAGTGTTTATGCTTATTTTTGGTGCCAAACCCAATACTATTAAAAATTAGAAAAATGCAAAAACCACTTGTATTAGCCTTTGTGCTAATATCTACTTTTGTAACAAGTTTTGCCCAAATTTCGGGAACAACATTCAGAGATTATAACGGAAATGGCACAAGGGAAACAGGATCAGGTTTTATTGAACCGATTCTTCCCGGCGTTATTGTGAACGCTTATAATTCAAATGATGTACAGGTTGCGTCTTTCACAACAACAGTTGGAGGAAGCTATACAATCCCTGCAAGCGGCAGCGCTTTCAGCGGGGTTCAGGGTTCTAACACAGGCTTTATCGCATCCGGAACTGCTGTAAGACTTGAGTTTATTGTTCCGTCCAGCGGATCGTGTTTTCTCAACAGCCTGTATGATTTTTCATCTGGCTCCGGTGCAACTTATGGAACTGCCGTCAGGTTTGTTACATCAGGGGCTGCTGCGGTGAACATCAACTATGCTGTAAATGACCCGAATGATTATGTATCCTCTTCGGCACCATTTACCGGTGTTATGATGTTTGTTTCCCGGCAAATTGCCGGAAACCCGGCAGGTGGAGGAACTTCAGGAACAGCAATTGCCTTCTGGAAATTCCCCTATGTGAGCGAAGCAAGTTCGGCTCCAAACGGAACTCCGGCACCGGGCGCAACAGATCTGGCAACAAATGCCCAGATTGGAAGTACCTATGGTGTTGCATACAGCAAACAGGCAAACAAAGTATTTACCTCTGCATTCCTGAAAAGACATTCTGGTCTTGGACCGGCAAACGGAACATTCAATAATGCTCCGGGCGCTATTTACATCATTAATCCCACCCTTACCTCTTCAACAGGTGCAGCCTCCTACTTTACAAGCCTTGATGCTTTAGGATATCCAACACATAATTCGACAGGAAGTCCGGCTTACGGATCAGGAACATCATACAACATTTCAGGTACTGGTGCAGGGGCAGTTTTATCTTATACAACAAACGGCCTGGGTGTGATAGGCACCAATGCAAATCGTGGACTGCCAGCTAATATTGCAACTGTATCAAGAGACCCCGCTGCATTTGGACAGGTTGGAAGAGTAAGTCTTGGTGATCTTGAAATAAGCGATGATGGACAATATCTTTTTGTCACAAATTTTTACGACAGGAAATTATACCAGCTGCAGTTAAACAGTATCACCAACCCAACATCTGCAACTGTTGTTAACAGCTGGTCGCTCCCCAACCCTCCGTTAAGAAATACAGTAACAGGTTTTTCCGGAGTAACAGGATATAACAGTACTAGTTTTTACGATGGAACAAAGGGATATCAACGGCCTTTTGCATTGAAATATTACAGGGGCAAAGTGTATGTTGGTGCTGTAACCACGGGTGAAAATGGAGGAACTTCCACACAGGATAATAATTCAGCAACACCTGAGTATACTGATCTCTGGGCCTATGTATATGAATTTAATCCGGGCACAGGGTCGTTTACTTCGGCACCTGTACTTCAGTTCCCGTTGAACTTCAACAGGGGAACAAACTCTGACGGCCAGAGTGAAACATGGAAACCCTGGACAAGTACATTTCCAACGCCTTGGTCTGGTGCGTTTACACAATACCAGCAACCAATGTTCAGCGATATAGAGTTTGATGCAGATGGAAGTTTGATTCTTGGTTTCAGAGACAGGTTTGGCGATCAATCGGCTTATGCAGAAGAAACACTAAACAGCGCAACCGTAATATCGGGACAGGCAATGGGCGATTTGTACAGGGCATATTATAATGCTTCTTCTTGTGTGTTTGAAATGGAGCTGAATGCAAAAGAAGGGTCAAGCAGTTCAAAAGCAGCAACATCAGGAGCTGGTAATAATAACGGTCCGATTAATTATTCCACCAATACCGGAGGCGAATTTTATTTCAGGGATGAAGTATATAATGCAAACACATCAACTTCCGTTGGAACATTTCACCTTAACTGCACGCAAGGTGGTCTTGCAATGATTAAAGGAACTGATAGTATTGCAACAACGACGATGGACCCGATCAGGGCATGGTCTGGTGGCGTAAGCTGGTTCAGTAATACAAACGGTGATAATGGAAGGGATTATGAAATATTTGCAGGAACCGGTACAGGAACATTTCCAACAGCAGGTGTGGGTGATGCCGGAAAATCGAACGGGTTGGGAGATCTTGAACTGGTATCGGGAACAGCCCCGCTGGAAATTGGTAACCGCATCTGGAATGATGCAAACGGTAACGGAATACAGGATGCAGGAGAAGCAGGTATTGCAAACGTAACAGTAGAATTATACAGTAACGGTTCTGATGGGATAGCCGGAAACGCAGATGATATTTTGGTTGGAACAGCAACAACCGATGCAAACGGAAACTATTATTTCAACACATCAAATGTATCTGATGGCGATCCTGTTACTGCCGGATCGCAGGCTGGTCCGCAACCCGGCTATAATTACAACCTGCGGGTAGGAAGTGCAGACTGGACGGGAGGTTCCGGAACCGGTGATCTTGCAGGATATCAACTCACAAAAACAGATAGGGTTGGAAATGGTGCTGTTGATTTCAGTGATAACGACGCAAGTCTTAACGGCAGCAATGTTCCTATGATCAGCATTACAACAGGTGTTGCAGGGCAAAACAATCACAATATTGATTTTGGATTTAAACAACTGGCATCTCTTGGCGATAAGATTTGGAGAGATGATAACAAAAACGGTATACAGGATAGTGGTGAACCGGGTGTTGCAGGTATCACCGTTACATTGTATCAAAACGGTACTGACGGATCTCCGGGTACAAGCGATGATATCATCATTGGAACATCTGTAACTGATGCCTACGGCAATTATTTATTCAACAACCTTTCTTCAACAGCTGCAAATGCCACGCAGTATAATGTTGGGTTTACATTGCCTGCAAATTATCAATTCACAACACAAACAAATACACAAACAACAGGCAGTTCCAATGCAACCAATCTCACAAACACAACTGGTGGTAGTACTGCTGCAAACGGAAGTGATGCTAATGCAACAACAGGCCGCACAGGAAGTTTTTGGTTAGCATCCGGCGAAACCGAGCTTTCTGTTGATGCCGGAATTGTATTTGCACAACCATCAACAAACAGTATTGGCGATAAAGTTTGGTATGATGCAGATGGTGACGGCATACAGGACAGCAACGAAGCAGGCGTTGCGGGTGTAACAGTTACATTATATGCATCGGATGGAGTTACTGTGGTTGCAACAACAGTAACCGATGCAAATGGTAATTACATTTTTACAGGTTTACCCGCAAGCACAGATTATATTGTCGGACTTACACCTCCTGCTGGTATGTTGTTAACAACAACAACAGGAACAACCAGTGGCAACGCAACAACAAACAGTGACTTCAACCAGGCAACGTATAAAACAACAGCCGTAAATACCGGTGTATCCGGAACACAGATAACAGGTGTTGATGCAGGACTTATCACACAATCAAATGTTGCAGCAAGTCTTGGTGATAAAGTTTGGCTCGATCTAAATGCAAACAATATTCAGGACGTAGGTGAACCGGGTGTTGCAGGTGTAACCGTTAATCTTTACCGTGATGCAAACAGTGATGGACTAATCAACGGCACAGAAGCATCAACGCCTTATGCAACTACAAAAACAGATGCGTTCGGAAATTATATTTTCAACAATCTTCCTTGTGCCGCCGGACTTGCAGGTACTTATTACCAGGTTGGATTTGTTCTTCCATCAGGCTACACTTTTGTAACAAAAGATGCTGGAACAGATAATACAAAAGACAGCGATGCAGGAACAGGAACCGGGTTAACACAAGCCGGAACGTTAAAGCAAGGTCAGCGTGATATGTCGGTTGATGCGGGTCTTGTTCAAACATCTCCTGCAGGAACTGCAAAACTTGGCGACAAGGTTTGGTTTGATGCAGATGCTGATGGTGTACAGGATGCAGGCGAAACCGGACTTGCAGGTGTGACGGTTACATTATACAATAATGTTGGTGCGGCTGTTGCAACAACAACAACTGATATAAACGGTAATTACCTGTTTGCAAATCTTGCAGCAGGCGATTACAGTGTTGGTTTCAGCAATCTTCCGCAGAGTTACAGCTTTAGTACAGTATGGAGCAGCAATGATGCTGACGCAACAAACAGCGATGCAAATCCTGCAACAGGAAAAACAGGAGTAATTACATTGAGTGCAGGAGAAACAGAGCTTGATGTTGATGCTGGTTTAATTGCTGGTGTACCAAGTGGTCTTGCAAGTATTGGTAATAAAGTTTGGTGGGATGTTGTAACAAATAACAATGTGCAGGACGCAGGCGAACCTGGTGTTGCAGGTGTAACCGTTAATCTCTACCGTGATGCAAACGGCGATGGATTAATCAATGGTACCGAAGCGTCAACACCTTTTGCAACAACAGTAACAAATGCACTGGGCGAATATATCTTCACAGGTCTTGCAGCGGGAACTTACCAGGTTGGTTTTACCAATTTGCCAACCGGCAGCAGCACTGTTACACAAAACAGCGGAGCCGATGATAATACCGACAGCGATGGCAGTGCTGTAACAGGAGCAACAGGCAGCAGTGTTTCAACAACAGGATTGTATACACTTGCTACCGGTGAAAAAAATCTTTCTGTTGATTTGGGAATCATCAACTCTGCAAAAGGTTCATTTGGAAATAAAGTGTGGATTGATAACGGAGCTGGCGGTGGCACAGCCAACGATGGTATTCAAAACGGAAGAGAACCAGGTGTTGCAGGTGTTATGGTTACACTCACTAACGCTGCCGGACAGCTGGTTGATAAAACAGGAACACTTACAACCACTCCAGTTGTTACAACGACTGATGTAAATGGTAATTACATTTTTGCTGATTTAACAGCAGGTGTTTCCTTCGCTGTTAAGTTCAGCAATCTTCCTGCAGGTTATGACTTCACAACAAAAGCTGGTGCAGGAAGTGCAGATGATAACAAGAGCGATGCCGATATAGTAAATGGGGCCACTTCAACTGTAACCATTGTAGCTAATACAATTGCGAATACGCTTGATGCCGGTATTACAAGTACAAGAGCAGCACTGGGTAATTATGTTTGGATGGATGATAATGGCAATGGTGTGCAGGATGCAGGTGAAGCAGGCGTTGCTGGTGTAACAGTTACATTGTATCGTCCGGGTTTTGGTCCTGATGGAATTGCAAGCACTGCTGATGATGCCTTGCCTGTAGCAAGTATGATCACCGATCAGAATGGACAATACCTGTTCAGCAATCTTGCAGCAGGAACATATGAAGTTGAGTTCAGTACTATTCCGGGTGCAACAGTCTTTACACAACGTAATACACCCGGCGATAATGGAGATAATACAAACAGCGATGCTGTTCCGCAAGCGGGCACGACAACTGTTGCACGTACAACAGGCATTGTGCTGAGTGCAGGTGAAACAGACTTCACGATTGATGCTGGTATCTTTAAACCAAGAGCAGTTATTGGTAATTATGTTTGGGTCGACAGTAATAACGATGGTGTGCAACAAGCTACCGAGCCTGCAGCTTCAGGTATATTGGTTTCGCTGATTGATGCTGGCAGTAATACAGTGGCCGTTGCAGTAACAGATGCAAATGGTAATTACCAGTTTAATAATGTTGCACCAGGTACATACAGCATCAGCTTTACCAATCTGCCAACAGGTACAGCCTTTACAACTGCCAATGCCGGAGGAAATGATAATACCGACAGCGATGTATCGGGTTCAACAATCACCGGTATTGTGGTTACCACAACAACAGTTAACCTCAGCTTTGATGCAGGTATCGTTGGCTTTATTACGTTGCCTGTTGAAGGATTAAATCTGAATGCATCACTTCAGAATTCAAAAGTTACATTAACATGGAATACTGTTAGTGAATTAAACACAGACTTCTTTGAAGTGGAACGCAGTACAAACAATGCATCGTTTACAAAAACCGGATCAAGAGTAAAAGCTGCAGGAACAAGCGCCTTCCCGCTTTCATATTCAAACACAGACGATATCAGCTCATTGACAAATAACGGGCAGGTATTTTACAGGGTTAAACTGTACGATCTTGATGGACGTATACATTACAGCAATATTGCCGTGGTATGGGTAAAAACATCAGGACTGAAAGTATGGCCAAATCCATTTGCTGAAACATTGCAGGTAAGTTTTTCAGCAGCAGCAAATGGTTATGTGCAGTTGCGCTTAACTGATGTAACAGGAAAAACTGTATTGTTCAAAAAACAATCCGTTGCAGCAGGAATGAACCAGTTGAATATTACCAACCTCGGAAATATCAGCAACGGTAATTACATTCTTGAAATAACAGAAGAAAAAACAAATAAGAAAACATCGTACAAACTCACAAAGCAATAATGATTTTGTGCAGTTAAATAAAAGAGGCGGTCTTTTGACCGCCTCTTTTATTTAAAGAAGTTTTTTCGCAAACAAATTTATTTCTGCTCCTTAACCGGGCAGGTGCTTAATCCAACAATAGCGTACAGCGGGCAAAAGCTGATTACACTGGTAACAAGGAATACAGCACCCAGCACAAGTAAAACGATACCCAGTGTACCGGTAACAGTATTGCTGAAGTACAGGTATGCAAAAACAGCGGCTAAAAGAATTCTGATAATACGGTCTGCGTTACCCACGTTCTTTTTCATAATAAGTTTTTTAATTGGTAAAGAATTGAATGATGAATACAATGCCCGTAACAATTGCAATACATAAAATACAAACCACGATCAGGCGCAATACTTTATTCATGACAGTTGTGCGGGATTGAATTGTAAATCTAACTGCTTGGGCTGTGCTGTGAGGTGACTTGAATCACCAGCCTAAAAAACCTCTATGCCATCGGGCAACTGTTTCACCTTGCCCTCCTGTTCCAGCCGCTTGATTACACGGGTAATCACTTCACGGACAGTTCCAAGCTCACCAGCAATTTGTTTATGTTTGAGCTGCAGAATTTTTTCTCCTTTCAGTTTACTTTTTTCGAGTAGGTAACTGTACAGGCGCTGGTCCATGCGGTTAAACAGGAGAGAGTTGATGGTATCAAGCAATTCGGAATAACGCAGGTTGTATTGCTGGTAAAATAATTCGTTGATCTGCGGGTAGTGCTTAATCCATGAATTCATTTTTTCAACCGGCAGTAATAGTAAAGTTGAATCTTCTTCTGTAATGGCAAAAATGCGGCTGGGTGAATTGTTGAGTCCTGCAGAAAACGTCATCACACAACTTTGACTGGGCTCAATGTAATACAGCAGCAGTTCTTTTTCTTCAAACGAAGCAAACACTTTCACCAGTCCTTTTAAAACAATTGGGATGAGTTTGATGTATTGACCTTCTCTCAGAATTTCTGTTCCTTCTGCAAAATCCATGATCACGCCGTGTGCGGCAATTTCATTCAGCAGTTCGCCGGAGAAGCGACCGCTTAAGGGCTGAAGTTCAGAAAGGGTTAAAGGCATTGTTATAAAATTTGCAATCGTTGCTGAAGATAAGGTTAATCTGCCAGTTGTTTTTCCATATAAACAACTCCTGTTAACGGATTTTCATAATAAGCAGTTGTTTCAACAAAACCATATTGTTTATACAACTGAATAGCAGGCTGCAGCTTTTCCAGCGTATCAAGCTTCATCATTTTATAATCAAGCTCAACAGCATCTTTCAGCAACTGTTCAATCATCATACTTCCAATTTTATGTTTTCGGAAACCCGGACGAACAAAGAGCCGTTTCATTTCACACTCATCTGTTTTTTGTAAAGGATATAATGCAATGCAACCAGCTGTTTCGTTATTCCATTTTGCGATATACAAAACACCTCGTGGCGGGCCATATTTTTTTAGTGGATCTTTCAGCTCTGCTTCAAAGCTCTGGAAACATAAATTTTCATCCAGCTCTTGTTCATATTCACGGAAAAGGATTCTTGCTTCATCGAGCAAAACACCTTCAGCAGTTACAGGAATCAATTCAATCATTCAATAAAGTTGATGAAAATTCATGAACAAAAAATACAAAACTGATTATTCGCCCGTTGCAACTGAATCAACAATTATATTGATTAATTTAATGGCATGAAACAATCTGCTTTTTTATTGCTGATGTTATTTTGTTTGCAGCATGTAAATGCACAACAGTATAAAAAATTACACTTCAGCTCCTTCCTTGTCGATACGCACAATGATATTCCTTCTTCTGCCATTGCAAAGAAAGTTGCATTTGATGCAAACCTGAAAGGAAACACACATTCAGACCTTAACCGCATGTTTGAAGGTGGAGTTGATGCACAGATGTTTTCCATTTTTTGTGGTGGCGAACAAAAGCAGCCATTCAATTTTGCCAACCAGGAAATTGACAGTGTGTACGAATGGGTGCGTCGTAATCCTGCACGGATGATGCTGGTATCATCACCTGCGGAATTGAAAAAAGCAATCAAAGAAAAAAAGCTGGCAGCGATGCTTGGTGTGGAAGGCGGACATATGATTGAAAACGATCTCAGCAATCTGGATGCATTGTATAAACGTGGTGTACGTTACATGACGTTAACCTGGAATAATTCCACCGCTTGGGCCACAAGTGCAGCCGATGAAACAACTCCCGGCGGAGCATTAAATGCAGAAAACAAAAAAGGACTAACCACATTTGGAAAACAGGTGGTGAAACGCATGAATGAATTGGGAATGATGGTTGATGTAAGTCATCTTGGTGAACAGAGTTTCTGGGACGTTGTAAGCACTTCAACCAAACCAATTATTGCCAGCCATAGTTGTGTATGGAATTTGTGCCAGCACAGGAGAAATTTAAAAGACGAACAGATCAAAGCCATTGCACAAAGCGGCGGTGTGATTTTTCTCAACTTCTATTCAGGATTTATTGACAGTACGTATGAAAAAAAACGGGATCGTTTAATTGCCATGCACCAGGCAGAAGTTGATTCAATCATCAAAACAAGTGTTGACAGGGATTATGCTGCAATTATTGTTGCAGAAAAATATAAAGATGATGTAAAGAATCTTCGTCCGTCATTATCTGTTCTGATTGATCATCTTGATTATATTGTTCGTTTGGTTGGTGTTGATCATGTTGGTCTCGGTAGTGATTTTGATGGTATTGAAGCACCGCCTGCTGAACTGAACGGCGTGGAAGATTATCCGCTTATTACAAAGATGTTGCTGGAAAGAGGCTACAGCAAAAAAGATATCCGTAAAATTCTTGGAGAAAATTTTATGCGTGTGTTTACTGCATGCAGCAAAAAATAAAACAACCAACTGTTCACTTTCACTTTGTAAACCGTTGATATTCCTGTCTTTCAGGGCATACAAGAATTCCCGTCATATTTAATTGTGACAAAACTCAACTTTTTAAAAAGGTTCAGATACTACTTTTGCGCCTTCAATAAAACAGTACATTTTGAAATCGTTTCGTTTAATTTTCACTTTCCTATTATTTTCTTTCGTTTCACAAGCACAAAAAACCGTACAAACACAAAGCCATTTCTGGTGGAGCATTAATACCACCGCACAGGTAAGTAACAAGTGGAGTATTATTGCCGATGCACACATCCGCCGTACAAATTTTATGGCCAACAACAGCTTTTATTTTTTAAGAGCAGGTGCGTTGTATAACGTCAATAAGAATTTTTCTGTTGCTGCAGGTTATGGCCATATGTGGCTGGCTAACAAAACAGCAACTGCACCAGAACTGTTTACAAATGAAGAACGTATTTACCAGCAGTTTCAGTTAACCGGAGCAATTGGAAAGGTTTCAACACTTAACAGGTTAAGAGTTGAAGAAAGATGGGTGCAGAAAATTGTGAACAACGAAGTGTCCGATTCTCATCGTTACACAACAAGATTCAGGTATTTGTATTCATTGAATATCCCTGTAAGCAAAAACAAATATATTCCCTCCATCAATCTTGCAGATGAATTACTCATGCAGATTGGAAAAGACATAATCTATAATCCTTTCGATCAAAACCGCCTGTTTACCGGTATTAAACAACAGGTTACCCCATCACTTTCATTTGATTTCGGCTATATGCTGGTTTACCAGCAAAAACTCAGCGGGAGTCAATATGTAAAAGCGAATACCCTCCGCTGGTATTTTTATTGGAAACCTGATTTGAGGAAAAAGAAGAAGACACATACTGCGGCATCACAGCTGAGCCAGAGTTCCTTCGACGATATTTAAGCTTTGTTTTCCCTCATAGCACTGGTTAACAAAATAAAAGAGGAGCGTTTCTTCACGAAACCTCCTCTTTTTGTATTTTCAAAACTCCAAACAAGTTACATCAGTGATTATGTACAGAATTCTTTTCCTGCTCATCGGTATTCCTGTTTTCATACAGGCACAAACTTTTTCGCTACCGGAAATAAACCACTGGAAACAGCAATCAAAAAATGTAACCATCATCCGTGATAACTGGGGCATACCGCATGTGTACGGAAATACAGATGCAGATGCTGTGTTTGGTTTGTTGTATGCACAATGTGAAGATGATTTTAAACGGGTGGAGATGAATTATATTGAAAAGCTGGGTCGTAAAGCCGAACTTTTTGGTGAAGCAGAATTATACAACGATCTCTATGTGCGTTTAATCATTGACAGTACAGAAGCAATTGCCGATTACAACAAAGCTCCGCAATGGTTAAAAAAATTACTGAATGCCTATGCCGATGGAATTAATTATTATCTATACAAACATCCATCGGTAAAACCCTTGCTGCTTACACGTTTTCAGCCCTGGTATCCGTTGCTGTGGACCGATGGAAGCATTGGCGCCATCAGTACAGGCGATATTACTGCACAGGATGTAAAAAATTTTTACAACGGAGTAAGCACACAATTAGCTGTAACAAAAAATCCGTTTGAAGAAAACACAACCGGCTCCAATGGTTTTGCCATTGCTCCTTCCAAAACAGAAAGCGGCAATGCAATTCTTTACATCAACCCGCATGTAACTTTTTATTTCCGTCCCGAAGTACATGTGATCAGCAAAGAAGGACTGAATGCTTATGGTGCAGTTACATGGGGACAGTTTTTTGTTTACCAGGGATTTAATCCTTACTGCGGCTGGATGCATACATCAAGCAATGTGGACGTAAGTGATATGTATGCTGAAAAGATCACCAAAACAGCGAACGGGTTTATATATCAATACAACAACAAATGGTTACCTGTTAAAGAAAAAACAATTGAGCTACGTTACAAAACCGAAAAGGGTATAAAAACAAAAACAGTTGTTGCTTACTCAACGCAGCACGGACCAATTATGGCAAAGCGCAACAACCAGATTATTTCTGTAAAAAGCAATAACAGGGATATGAAGGGATTGATGCAAAGCTGGCTGCGGACAAAAGCAAAAGGATTTGATGAGTATAAAAAAGTAATGGACTTAAAAGCAAACACATCCAACAACACGGTGTTTGCTGATAACAAAGGAAACATTGCTTACTGGCATGGCAACTTTGTTCCGGTGCGTGATAAAACGCTTAACTGGAGCAAGGTAATGGACGGCACAACTTCTTCAACCGATTGGAAAGGATTACACAATGTGGATGAAATTGTACATGTATACAATCCATCAACAGGCTGGATTCAGAATTGCAACTCCACACCATACACAGTGAGCGGCAGTGCAAGTCCGAAAAAAGAAAACTATCCTGTTTATATGGCTCCCGATGGTGAAAATTTTCGTGGAATAAATGCTGTAAGAGTATTGAGTAAAGAAAACAAATTCACTATTGATAAAACCATTGCGGCTGGTTACGATACTTATCTCACAGCTTTTGAAGTACTGATACCGGCATTGATAAAACGATACGATGAAACAGCGCAGCTTCAAACATCTTTACATGCCGAGCTGAAAGAACCAATCAACAAGTTGCGCAATTGGGATTACAGGGTTTCGGAAAGTTCGGTTGCAACTGCACTGGCCATTGAATGGGCACAACTGCTGGGGCCTTCTATCCGGAAAATTTATATTGAAGACGGAGAAACGGACCAGGTGCACGCCACGCAGCATTTTGCTGACTCCGCTTCTGCATCGCAAATGCTGAACCCGTTGCTGCTTGTGGTTCAGAATTTCAAACAGAAATATGGAAAGTGGGATATTGCATGGGGCGACATTAACCGCTACCAGCGAGTAAGCAACGATCTGCAGCAGAAGTATGACGACAGTAAAGAAAGTTTTCCTGTTGCATTTGTATCATCCGCATGGGGAATGTTACCTTCTTACAACAGCAGTTATTTCAGCGGCACAACCAAGCGTTACGGCATCAGCGGCAACAGTTTCATTTGTGCTGTTGAGTTTGGTAAAAAAATAAAAGCAAAATCTTTATTGGCAGGTGGTAACAGCGGCGATCCGTCTTCACCACATTTCAATGATCAACTGCTCATGTACACAAAGGGACAGTTTAAAGATGTGCTGTTTTATAAAGAGGATGTGTTGAAGCATGTAGAAAAAACCTATCACCCCGGCGAATAAGTACAACAGCAAACATCATTTCAATACAAACTTTTTTTGCCTAACTTCAACGTACCATGTGGGCGTTTATAAATGATAAATTAATTCCGGCCGAAGAAGCAACCATCCCCGTTGGTGACCTTGCCATCCAGAGAGGATATGCGGTATTTGATTTTTTCCGCACTGCTGAAACTGTTCCTTTGTTTATAGATGATCATCTTGAACGGCTGGCCCGTTCTGCAAAAGCATTGCGGCTGCCTGTAAAATACAGTGCAGACGAATGGAAAACAATCATCAGGGAACTGCTGCAAAAAAACGGTTTATCTTCTTCCGGCATACGCATTACCGTTACCGGCGGCACATCGCCCGATACATACACACCAACAGAACCTAACATTATTATTACACAACAGCAACTTGTGATGAAGGGAGAAGAAGGTTTTCAGAACGGACTTCACCTGATTACACATGAGTATGTGCGTGATCTTCCTGCTATAAAAACAATTAATTACCTGATGGGCGTATGGCTGCAGCAAAAAGTAAAAGTTGCCGGGGCTGATGATATTCTTTATGTAAAGAATGGTTATATCAGCGAACTGCCACGTTCCAATATTTTTGTTGTGAGTTACGACGGAACTTTATCAACACCATCTTCCAACATTCTCGAAGGCATTACAAGAAAATATGTGCTGCGCTTAAGCAAATCTTTATTGCCCGCAATGGAGTGCGATATTTCCATGAATGATTTAATAAAATCTTCGGAAGTATTTGTAACCAGTACAACCAAACGGCTGCTGCCTGTTCTTTCCATCAACGGACAAAAAATTGGTGAAGGAAAACCGGGGCCTGTTACAAAAGCATTGTACAACAGTTTTCTTGAACTGGAACAGAAGGAAATTGCAAGAGGCTGGTGATTACAGTTTCAGTTTTTTACGGCAGGCTACACACAAATCTTTTTCTTGGTCAAGTTTCATTTTTCCCTCTGCATCAGCCATAATACATTCCTGATCGGGACAGTGTGGCAAACCAAAATTGTGTCCCATTTCATGAACTACTACTTTAAAGATCCGCTGCTGTTGGTTTTGTGTTGATGTTGCCGATTTTTTGATGCGGATTGTGGAAACAATACAGGCATTGCCGGGATGAAACCCTAATCCCATTACTCCATAATCATTGACGGTTCCTTTTGTTGCTGAGATGTCGGCATCAGTAAGACCAACAATCAACTTTACAGAATCAGGCCTGATTGATCTTAACCAGTCAATAGTTGAATCGGCCCTGTACCGGTTTCTTGGTTTATAATAACTGTTGGCAGGAAAAGATTTCTGATTGGCAATCGTGATGTGAACAGGATAAAATTTTTCAATACTGTCTTTAAGAAATAACAGTACAGATTTATCAAACGACTGAAGTGGTTGTAAAAGAACAAAAGGCAACGGTTTATTTTCTGTTGCTTTTTTTTGTTGTGTTGACGTGTTGCACGAAACAAGAGAAATGAATAACAGAAAACAAACCGCTTTTATTAAAGGCATATTAATAACTATTTCTTGAAATAAGGAGTATGGTCATCCGAAAATCTTTTCTGTATCGAACATTGATTTGCGGCCTAGTGCTGCACAGCCATTTTATTATATTTATTCCTGTATTCAACAGGTGTAAGACCTGTCAGCTTTTTAAACAAATCCCGGAAAGCTTTTGTATCGGTATAGCCAACATCATACATCACTTCGTTTATATTTTTACGGCTGTTTTCAAATTGTCGTTTAGCAGTTTCAATCTTTATGCGTTGAATGTATTCCAGTACCGAATTATTCGTTGCCTCTTTAAATCTCCTCTCAAAAGTGCGACGGCCCAAAGCTGTTATTTCTGCTAAATCATTTATCGTTATTTTTTCATGAATGTTCTGTTCAATATACTCCTGTGCCTGTAATATTTCTGTATCATTATGATTTTTCTGCCCCTTGAAAATAGAAAAGGCAGCCTGGCTGTTCCTGTCAATATCAATCGCAAAATATTTGGAAGCAAGGATAGTCGTTTCCCTGTCAGTATATTTTTCAACAAGATGTAATAATAAGTTCCAATAAGAATTTGCGCCACCGCTGGAGTAAAGCCTTTTTTCTTCTGTAACGATATTGCCTTCCACTACTTCTACATCGGGATACATTTCTTTAAATTCATTTTGAAATCCCCAATGTGTCGAGCATTTTTTTCCATTAAGCAAACCTGTTGATGCCAATAAAAACGCACCCACACAAAGAGATGCCACATCTGCACCTTTTTTATATTGTTCTGTTATCCAGGGAACCGCCTGTTTATTTTTTTCAACAGCAGTACGCATATCTCCAAATAATGCCGGAATAAAAACCACATCGGTTTTTTTAATGTCTTTTAGTTGCCTGTGTGTATGCACTGAAAACATTCCATTATTAATTTTTACTTCTTTCTTTACGCCCACCAACTCTACATCAAATAAAGGACGTTTTCCTGCTGCAATAAGGAAATTGTTTACGGCTGTAAACAAATACTGCGGGTCAGCAATAGCCTGCATCACTGATGATTCAGGAACTAAAATAGATACCTTTTTCATCAAGTGAAGTTAACGAGATTTAAAGACACAATCCACCTCCTAAACTGTCGTATATGCCACTTTTAAAAAACCGGTTTTGTTACCAACTTTGCATTGTTAACAAACAATAATGAACCAAAAAATTAAATATTATGTCAACAGGTAAAGTAAATCTGCACCGTGTTTTTGCTGCGCCAACGGAAAAAGTATTCAGAGCACTTACTGATCCCGATGCTTTGGCATCATGGTTACCACCTTATGGTTTTATTGCTAAAGTGCATAGTATGGATGTAAAGATTGGTGGAAGTTATAAAATGTCGTTTATCAATTTTACTACAGGAAATGGTCATTCATTTGGAGGAGAATACTTGGAGATTAAAAAGAATGAGCTGCTAAAATACACCGACAGGTTTGACGATCCTAATCTTCCGGGTGAAATGATAACGACCATTCAGCTAAAAGCGGTACCGGCAGGCACAGAATTTACGGCCACCCAGGAAGGAATACCTTCGGTAATACCGGAAGATATGTGCTATTTGGGATGGCAGGAATCATTAGAAAAATTAAAAAAACTGGTTGAGCCAAATATTCCGGATGCTTAATCAACAGTATTGCATAAGTATGAAAAGGATATTATAGCTGTAAAGAAAATGAGTACAATAAATCCATATCTCACATTTAATGGAAACTGCAGGGAAGCAATGACGTTTTATCAAAAATGTCTTGGAGGTAAATTAAGTTTTCAGACTATTGGTGAAACGACACTATCTGAAACAATGCCGGCAAGAATGAAGAAAACTATTCTGCATGCTTCATTGATGAAGGAACAGTTTATATTGATGGGCACAGATATTGTTGATGAAAAAGGCTTGTTTAAAGGAAATGCTGTATCTCTTTTTATTAACTGTGCAACTGAAAAGGAAATCGTGTTATTATATAAAAGACTTTCAAAGGGCGGGGAACAAACCTGCCCTTTGAAAAAAACATTTTGGAACGCTCTTTTTGGAGGATTAACTGATAAGTATGGCAATCATTGGCTGCTTACCTGTGACGACAAATAAATTCATTCTATAAAACAAAAAAGATGAAGAAAATAAAAACATTTTACTGGATTGTTACGGGACTGTTTAGCGCTTTTATGCTTTTTTCAGCGATAGCTAATATTTTAGTTACTACCGACTCCATTGCGCTCTTCAACTATCTGGGTTATCCAAAATATTTTATTCCATTTATTGGTGTTGCAAAATTGCTGGGAGTAATAGCCATTCTTATACCCGGTTATCCAAGAATAAAAGAATGGGCTTATGCAGGATTATTTTTTGATTTAGCCGGAGCAACATTTTCTCAAATTGCTGTTGCGGGTTTTCAGCCCTCCGTTTCATTCATGGTATTGCCGGTTACTTTTTTATTCCTGTCTTATTTTCTTTATCACAAAAAAATGCAGCCAGCATTAAAATACGGTTAGCGATGGTAGAAGTTTTCAAAACAAATGTGCAGAAAAGTGTACAAAGCAAAATACTGCTTACCATTCTGTGTGAAAAATTTACAGGCTTTAAAATTAATTTTGACCTTACTGATTGTGATAAGATATTGAGAGTAGAAGGAGAATGTATTGATGCGGAAAAAATAATGATGCTGATGAAAGATAATGGCTTTGAATGTGAGGTATTGATGTAAACATATGCTGCATGGTACTTAATAGCTCAACAACTTCTCAACCATTTCTTCCAATCTCGCATTTGCTAAAAAATTTTTCTCCAGTTCCATGTTAAAAGGCACCGGTGTATCAAGCGAAGCACAGCGCATCACCGGCGCATCAAGTAAAGGAAAACAGTGTTCGCCAATCCAGGCTGCAATTTCACCACCAATGCCACCAATCAAAGTGTCTTCGTGTAAGATCAAAACTCTGCCGGTACGTTTCACTGCCTCACGGATGGAGGCATAATCAAGCGGGGCCAGCGTACGCAGATCAAGAATATCAATGGAAATTTCAGGATGTTCGGCCGCAAAATCTTCTGCCCAAATAACAGCACTTCCATAAGCAATGATGGAAATTTCATCACCACTAAGCACATGCCTGGCCTTGCCGATCTCCACTTCATAATATTCTTCCGGCACTTCACCAGTAACTGAACGGTACAGCGCCTTGTGTTCAAAAAACATAATAGGGTTGGGATCATTAATGGCTGCTATCAGCAAACCCTTTGCATCAAAAGGAGTGGAAGGATAAACGACTTTCAGTCCGGGAGTTTTGGTAAACCATGCCTCGTTGCTTTGCGAATGAAAAGGCCCGGCACCAACACCTGCACCTGCAGGCATACGTATCACCACATCTGCATGTTGTCCCCAGCGGTAATGAATTTTTGCGAGATTATTGACGATCTGGTTAAAACCAACGGTAACAAAATCGGCAAACTGCATTTCCATTACAGACTTATATCCTTCAAGCGATAAACCAAGTGTTGCTCCAACAATAGCACTTTCGCAGATAGGTGTGTTGCGTACACGTTCTTTACCAAACTCCTGCACAAATCCTTCGGTGATTTTAAATGCACCGCCGTATTCAGCAATATCCTGCCCCATCAATATAAGATTGGGATGTTGGATCATGCTTTGCTTTAACCCTTCGCTGATGGCATCAATGAAACGGAGCCCCCTAACCCCCTGAAGGGGGAATTTATCATCTGCACCATGCCAGCCATTCTGAGAGGTTGTGCTATTAGCAAAATCTTTTACAGGCGGGGGCTGTGTGTTGGGTTCTCCCCTGAAGGGGGAGTCAGAGGGGGCAAACACATCATCAATCTCTTCTTCCGTATCGACCAGCATTGGTTTTGCTTTGTATGCAAGTTGCAGCTCGTCTTCAATCTGCTGTTTCAATTCGTTGCGGATAGATTCGATACCTGTATCAGTCAGTGCAGATTCCTCCAGTAAAAAGTTTTCAAAGTTTTTGATGGGATCTTTTTCTTCCCAGATGTTGAATAAATGTTTGGGAACATATTTTGTTCCGCTTGCTTCTTCATGACCACGCATGCGGAAGGTCATGCATTCAATCAAATAAGGTTTCTGGTATTTGATGCAGTAATCTCTGACACCTTTGATGGTATCAAGAACGCTTAAAATATTGTTGCCATCAATCCTTACTCCATCCATACCGTAGCCCCTTGCCCGGTCAACAAGACTTTCGCATTTATACTGTTCATGAATGGGTGTGCTTAAACCGTAACCATTGTTTTCAATCAAAAAAATCACCGGCAGGTTCCAGACTGCAGCAACGTTTAATGCTTCGTGAAAATCGCCTTCGCTGGTAGCTCCTTCGCCGGTAAATGCAAGTGATACTTTCTTTTCTTTGCGGAGTTTATAGGCAAGCGACACACCATCGGCAATGGCCATCTGCGGACCAAGATGCGAAATCATTCCGCAAACATGATGTTCTTTGCTGCCAAAATGAAAGCTGCGTTCTCTTCCCTTGCTGTAACCTTCTTTATTTCCCTGCCACTGCATAAAGAGTTTGTGCAGCGGCATATTGCGTGTGGTAAAAACACCGAGGTTGCGGTGCATGGGCATAATCCATTCGTCGGGCTCAAGTGCTAAAGTTGCGCCAACAGCAATGGCTTCCTGGCCAATTCCACTAAACCATTTGCTAATTTTTCCCTGCCTGAGCAATAAAAGCATCTTTTCTTCGATTAATCTGGGGAAAAGAAGACTCTTATAAATACTGATTAGTTCAGCGTTGGTAAGATGTTTACGTTCAAACAACATGTTAAATCAATATCGGGTGAAAAACAAAATCAAAATAATCATCATCACAATTGCAATTTTTTGCTGGCAGCTGCCAACAGGCATCGTTGCACAAGTTAAGACAAACGACAGTTCTCTCCTATCACTAAAAACAAATACGGAAGAATTAAAAGTGAGACAGCGGGGTGGTGAATTACAGTTTTCTTTTCCCCGTCTTCAGTTTAAATCGGCATTGAAAATTGTTAATACCAATGGCTGGATGATGAAGGCAATTATGGTGGATGAAGGACTGGAAACAATTACAGTATCAACCAGCAATCTGCCCAAAGGAATTTATCAATGTGTGATTGAAAACCGCACTCAGAAATTTATGAAGAAACTGTTTGTGCAATAACTCAGGCGGTTTTATTCTTGTCCTCGTCTTTCAACACCATTTTGTGTACAATGGAATTGGCAAAGGAAAGACAGATGCTGAACAGCAGTGCATACCAGAAACCATCTACTTCAAATCCTTTTACAAAATAAGCATCGAGCAGAATAATACCTGCGTTGATCACAAACAGAAAAAGCCCCAGTGTAAAAATAGTTGCAGGCAATGTAAATAAAACCAGCAGCGGTTTTACAATCGCATCAAGTAATGCAAGAACAAAAGCAACGAGCAGGGCAATTAAAAAATTCCGGATGCTGACGCCTGGTAAAATATAAGCAAGAGCAAATGCATTTACCGCAGTGATCAGAACCTTTATAATAAATTTCATTTTAACGACTGAGTTTAGGGATTAAGAAGATATTCAGTCAATCACTATTCGTTCGTCTTTTAAAATTACGACGCAGAACCAGATTATTCATGACCGATTTATGAGCGGTAACGAAATGAACTTACCAGGAATCGATGTTTACACAACTACTAATTCATAAAAATCTTCCGGCTGCAGATATTTATTTGCCAGATCCTGCAATTCCTTTGCCGAAATCGATTTGATATTGTTGACAGAGTTGTAGAAATAATTTTCATCAAGTCCGTTGAGAATTAAATTTTTCCAGCGGCCAATGATATGAAATGGTCCGTCGAGATCACCAAGGATTGTACCGATCAGGTAATTCTTCACCAGCTGCAGTTCATCTTCTTCCACCAGCTCTTCACGCAGATCTTTCATTTCATTATACACTTCAGTAATCGTTGCTTCACACACATCTCTTCCGGCTTCAGTGCTGATCATCCATGCTGTTGTTGAAATATGATTGAGAAGAAAACTGTGAATGCCGTAAGTATAACCTTTGTCTTCACGGATATTACTCATCAGTCTTGAACCAAAAAATCCGCCAAACAATGTATTCAGCACCTGAACTTTCTGAAAATCGGGATGATGACGGTTGGGGAATGGTCTTGCCAAACGAACAGCACCCTGCACACCATTGGGATCATTGCTGATGCGGTATTTCTTTTCAGCAGCAGGTGTTACAGCATGTTCAATTACCGGAACCGGTTTTTTGTTCAATGGTAACTGACCAATAGTTGAATTGAGTTGCTGTACAAAATCTGCTGGCAGTAAACCTGCAGCAAAAATGATGCAGTGCCCGTTTGAATAAAAGTTATTGTAATAATCAATTAATGTTTGCTGTTGCAGTGCATCATAATCTTCCTTGTTGGAATACACACCATAAGGATGGTTTGCGCCAAACACATATTCATCAATCAAACGGCCGGCAACGAAATCGCACTTCTTTAAGTTCACACTTAAACGTTGCCGCATGTTCTGTTTAAAAATATCCAGTTCGTGCTGCGGGTAAATGGCATCAGTAATCATTTCAGCAATAACCGGTAAGTGCTTTGCTAAATGACGGTTGATGCAGTGCAGCACAATATTGGCATTTTCGTTATAACAGCCACGGGTAAGATGTGAACCGTAATAATCAAAATGCTCGTTGAGTTCAAACGCTGTTTTATTTTTTGTTCCGTTCTTGATTAAGAAGTTAGTGGCGGCTGCAACACTTTTCTGCTGTTCAAACCAGTTGCCTGCACTGAACACAAATTCAACACTCATTACTTCCTGCGTACCTGCGTTTACAGCATACACTTCCACTCCGTTATCAAGAATGTATTTGTCGTACGGTTTGAGTTTTAGTTCAAACTCTGTTGCATCTTTTATTGCAGGTGCTTCGCTGCGGTTTAAAGATCCTGTTGCTGTACTCATCTTAATTATTTGCTAAGTAATACAGGGTATTACTGTTGTTTTCGTCAAAAATTGTTTTGCTTTCATCCAGCAGTTCCTGGGCGGTAATGCTTTGATACTTCTCCAGTTCATCATTCATCAGCTGCGCATCGCCCAGCAGTTCATAATAAGCAAGACTGTTGGCCCTGCTCATTACACTCATATCTTCAAACAAAATGGTGCTTTCAGTTTTGTTGATGACTTTCTGCAGTTCTTTTTCATCAACCAGCTGTGTTTTCATTTTTTCCACCTCTTCATTCACTGCTTTTTCTGCATCGGCAATAGCCACACCTTTTACTAATTTTCCTTCAATGGTGAGCAAACCTTTATCAATGCTTCCAAAATGATAACAATCAATATTGCTGAATAATTTTTTTTCTTTCACCAGCGATTGATATAAACGGCTGCTGGCACCACCACCAAGAATATCGGTAATAAGATCAGCTACATAATAACCTCTTTCAAGCCTTGAAGCCATATGCCATGTTTTGTAAAAAGCATCCAGCGGAACATCGGCTTTAACTTCCAGTCTTCTTGCTTCGGTTTGTTTTGGCTCCTGCGGAATATTGCGAACATATTTTTCGCCCGATGGAATTGGCCCAAACCATTTTTCAGCCAACTGCAGCACCTGTTCTGTTTCCACATTACCCGCTACAACAAGAATAGCGTTCAACGGTGTGTAATGTTTAAAGAAAAAGTTTTTTACATCCTGCAGCTGCGCTTCTTCAATATGCTTTAGTTCTTTTCCAATCGTCATCCATTTGTAGGGATGTTTTTTGTAAGCCATCTCCCGCATTTTATTCCATGCATCGCCGTAAGGCTTGTTGATGTAATGCTCCTTAAATTCTTCGCACACAACTTTGCGCTGCACATCTAAACTTTTTTCGCTGAATGCAAGACTGAGCATACGATCGCTTTCAAGCCAGAAAGCTGTTTCCAGGTTTTCTATTGGCAACTGGCAATAATAATTGGTGAGATCGTTGGTGGTGTATGCATTGTTTTCGCCGCCTGCTAATTGCAGCGGTTCATCATAATCAGGAATGTTGATGGAGCCGCCAAACATGAGATGTTCAAACAAATGCGCAAAACCTGTGCGGTTTTCATCCTCATCTCTTGCGCCAACATCATACAAAACATTTACCACAGCCATTGGAGTGGCGTTGTCTTTATGTATCAGAAGTTTTAATCCGTTAGAAAGAACATGTCGTTCAAAATTGACCATACCTTATCCTCGTTTTTTCAAAAAGGATTGTAAAATTCGGTAAAAAAGAAATGATGCAGGCAATTACTTTAAAATGCTGCCTATTTTCAGTTCGAGCATCATGGGCACACCGTTACGGAAAATGAGCACTTTCACTTTTTCTCCCACATTCTGGAAAAGTGCTTTGTACTGCTGAATATTATTGGAGAAATTATTGCCTACGCCAAAAATGATATCGCCCGGTAAAAAACCTGCTTTTTCTGCCGGCGATCCCTGCTGTACTTCGGTGATGGTTACCTTGCTGTCGACAAAATAAAAGTTCATACCAGTGTACGAATAATCAAACGGCTCTTTCATGTGAGTGTTGGGCGTAAGATGGATGGTGCGTTCGGGATAATTGATCACAAGGTTAAAACGCCGCAGTAAATCACTTCCTATTAAACCTGCAACGTCGGGATAAGTAAGCACATTGAGTGTATCGCTGTAAACATGTACCGGTATTTTTTTAAAATTGTACTTGCCGATTTTAGCTTTTTTTAGTGTTGTAAGCCGCATGTTGATTTTTCCGCCCAGTCCTTCCACCTGTGTGCTTACAGACTTTCTGTCTTTGGCAATAATGCTGCTGTCGGTTAAAAGCCGTTCAGGAAAAAGTATACACATGCCCGCCCCGGTATCAAAGTAGAAACTCAGTAATAATTTTCTTGCATCTGAAATTTCATGCTGCGTTACAGGGATTGATACGAAAGATGGTTTCAGAAAAGTACCACCCCCCGGATATTTATACTTACCGGGAGAGTAAACAGAAATAAGTTGCTTATCGTAATCAAGTGCAACAATATAACGGCGGAAGAACGAATAGCCAATAATACCATCAACACGAAAGCCGTATACTTCACTGAGGATTTCATAATCGTTGATGTGAAAGTCAAGATTTTCAATATCCAGTTTTGGAAAATGTAATGTGCCTCCCTTGTAATAATGTATGTTCTTGATACCGCCAATTCCACGAACGGTACGGTCGCTTGGCTCCAGCGGAAGCCTGTAATAGAGAGCAGTAACAGTGTCTAACGAAATACCACCGCTTCCGGTATCTAAAATAAAATTGAGTGTGTCTTTAAAATCGTTCAATGTGCCGTGCAGCACAACAATTCCCCCGGTGAGTTGTTCAAACTTAAACGTGGTGATTAACCGGGCTGGCGGATAATCATAGTTTTGAGCGTTTAAATGAAGGCAGAGAAGCAGTAAGCATATCGTTTTGGCGAACTTCACAATTCAATTTAACTGAAACTGTTTGCTTAAACAAAGAAATTATGATGAACGCAGGATGCTGCTAACCGGCAACGCCGTACTTTTGCAGTTCAGAACAAAAACAGGTTTCATTAACAAATGATGTGCTGAATCCTTTGCCGGTTTTCTCTGACAAGCATTGTTCTGTTTTTTAAATCATCCATATGAACCTAAACGAACTTTATCAAAAGGCTTCGAACTTTGAATTTCTTACTGTTGAAGAAGGAATGTACCTGTTTCAGCATGCACCGCTTACTGAGTTGATGTATGTTGCTGATGAACTGCGCAAGCAACAGGTTCCGCACGGAAAAGTTACCTGGCAGATTGACCGCAATGTGAATACAACCAATGTGTGTATTGCCAATTGTAAATTCTGCAACTTCTATCGCATTCCCGGTCACCCGGAAGCGTACATCACCGATATTGATACGTACAAAGTAAAAATTGATCAGACAATCAAATGGGGAGGCGATCAGTTGCTCTTGCAAGGTGGTCATCATCCTGAACTTGGACTGGATTTTTATACAACATTATTTAAGCAGCTGAAAGAATTATATCCCGATGTGAAGCTGCATGCACTCGGGCCTCCCGAAGTAGCACATATCACCAAGCTTGCAAAGAGTACACACAGGGAAGTGCTCACAGCATTAAAAGAAGCAGGGCTTGATTCGTTGCCAGGTGCTGGTGCTGAAATTCTGATTGACCGTGTTCGCCGTTTAATCAGCAAAGGAAAATGTGGTGCACAGGAATGGCTTGATATTATGCACGAAGCACACAAACTCAATATCACCACTTCTGCAACCATGATGTTTGGTCATGTGGAAACATTACAGGAACGTTTTGAGCATTTGGTAAAGATCCGTGAAGTGCAGAGCCGCAAACCTGCTGAAGCAAAAGGATTTCTTGCATTTATTCCATGGACATTCCAGGATGTTGATACATTGCTTTCAAAAATACGTGGCGTACATAATTTAACTACAGCTGAAGAATACATTCGTATGATTGCGCTGAGTCGTATTATGTTGCCGAATATTAAGAACATACAGGCAAGCTGGTTAACTGTTGGTAAAGAAACCGCACAACTGGCATTACATGCAGGAGCAAACGATTTTGGAAGTATTATGCTGGAAGAAAACGTGGTAAGTGCAGCAGGAGCACCGCACAGGTTTACATACAAATCTATCCAGGATGCAATCAGGGAAGGAGGATTTGAACCACAGCTCCGCACACAGCAATACGAGTGGAGAGAATTGCCACAGGTAATTGAAGAGCAGGTGGTGAATTATTAAGAAGTATAAGATGATTGATAAAGGAGAACATGATTCATGTTCTCCTTTTTTATTTCATAAAGGATATACATGATTCGTCTTACCTTTCATTATTGTAAATCCGTTCATTCATAATCGAAGATTTAAAATACATCAGATGAAAAAACTACTTGCCTTTCTCTTACTTGTTACATTACACACATCGATTAAAGCAGGCATTCGTTTGCCAAATCTTGTTGGCGGCAACATGGTGCTGCAGCAAAACACAACAGTGAAATTGTGGGGATGGTCTGATCCAGCTGAGAAAATTTTCATCACAACATCATGGAATAACAAAACTGATTCAGCAATTGCAACAGGAAATGCAAAATGGGAGTTGAAGGTTCATACACCTGCAGCAGGTGGTCCGTACACAATTACATTAAAAGGAAATAACACGATTGTATTAAGCAATATCATGATTGGTGAAGTATGGATTTGTTCAGGTCAGTCGAATATGGAAATGAATTACAACTGGGGATTGCCTGATGTGAAAGAAGAATTACCCAATGCTGCAAATGATAACATCCGCTTTTTTACAATACTCAAAACAACATCATCTTATCCGCAGGATAACTGCGAAGGCAGATGGCTGCAGTGCGATTCAAATACATTAAAAAGTTTCAGCGCTGTTGCCTATTTCTTCGCCAAAAAAATCAACAGCACATTGCATGTTCCTGTTGGATTAATCAGTACCAACTGGGGAGGCACTCCTGCTGAAGTGTGGATGGAAGAATCGGTTGTAAACAGTGATCCTGTTTTAAAAACGGCAGCAGCAAAATTAAATACTGTGCCATGGTGGCCTGTTACTCCCGGTGCTGCATACAACGCTATGATTGCTCCGTTAATCAATTATAGTGTTGCCGGAGCAATCTGGTACCAAGGCGAAAGCAATGTTGGTACCGCCGATACATATGCTCAACTGTTAACAGCATTAATCAGCAACTGGAGAAAACAGTGGAACAAGGATCTATCTTTTTATTATGTGCAGATTGCTCCCTATGCATACGGAAACAAGTTTGTGTCGGCTATTGTACGTGAACAACAAACAAAAGTGATGTCGGTTCCAAATACAGGTATGGTGGTGATTACAGACCTGGTTGATAACATCAAAGACATTCATCCAAAAAACAAACATGATGTTGGTTACCGTTTGGCGGCATGGGCTTTGGCAGAAACCTATCATCAAAGTGGTGTCGTTTATAAAAACCCAGTTTACAAAAGCATCGAAATACAAAACGATAAAGCAGTTATTACACTTGATAATGTTTTAACGGGATTAACTGTAAAAGGAAAAGAAATCACCGAGCTGTTTATTGCAGGTGCTGATAAAGTGTTTTATCCTGCAACAGCAAAAATCAAAAACAATCAACTTGTTGTTACAAGCAAACTGGTGAAACAACCGGTGGCTGTACGTTTTGGTTTCAGCAATAAAGCAATGCCCAATTTGTTCAGCAATGAAGGATTACCTGTGAACCCTTTCAGAACAGATGATTGGGAACTCGACCGTTCAGAAGAAAAATAGTTGAGATGAAAACAGCAGAACGTATTGAAGTAATTAAAGCAGATATTACAAAAGTTGCAGCTGATGCAATTGTAAACGCAGCCAACACTTCATTACTTGGAGGTGGAGGTGTGGATGGTGCTATACACCGAGCAGGTGGTCCGGCGATTCTTGCCGATTGCAGAAAGATTGTTGCCCGGCAAGGTGGTTGTAAAACAGGTGATGCGGTCATTACAACAGCAGGAAACTTACCGGCAACTTATGTAATTCATACTGTTGGTCCTGTTTGGAACGACGGAAAAAATAACGAAGCAGAAAAGCTGAAGAACTGTTACATCAACTCATTGCAGCTTGCTGCAGCGCATCAATGTAAAACAGTTGCATTCCCAAATATCAGTACCGGCATCTACCATTTTCCAAAACCAGCTGCTGCAAAAATTGCAATAACAGCAATTGCTGAATTTTTAGCAACAAACCTCTTACCGGAAAAAGTATTCATCGTTTGTTTTGATGAAGAAAATTTTCTGCTTGCAAATGAAGAAGTAAAACAGTTACAGTAATTATTTATTTCAGGATACATTAAAACGTGTAGAATCTGCGTTGGTAATAGTATAAATAAAAAACCCCGGGGTACCGGGGCTTATTATTGGCTTCAGAATGTTTTGTTTTTGTTTCTTGTCCGTGTTACTCTTTTTGGGTACGAAGCCATCTTGGTTTTTCTGCCGGGGATTAATCGGCGTTATTGGATTTTTTGGTTTTCACAGGGCCTTTTTAAAAACGGGCCTTACTGGATAATTGGATACGGTTTTTTAACTGGATTTGGATTTTCGTCTCTTGATGATGTAAAACTACATTGCATTCTCATCTGCAAAAAGAAATTTGGCTTGTTGTTTTCAAAATGAAGTGTGAGCATGTGTAATGAATAAGTGCGCACACTTAACCGGTTTATAAACAAAACACTTTTTTGCTGCCTTATGATCTGTTATAAGCAGAAAATACACAGAAAAGTGTTGATGATTTTTTACAGTATACAAATCGATTTTGTTTAATGGGCAGAAATAAAAAACCCCGGTAAACCGGGGCTTAATATTTGGGCTTCAGAATTTTTTTTGTTTGGTTCTCGTCCGTTTGTTAACGTTGGGTACGAAGCCGTTTTGGTTTTCAAATGCTGCAATTACAGCGGTATTGGATTTAATCGGTTAATCAAAATATGCATTTAAAGACGGGCTCTAAGGATGCTGGATTCTGACTTTCAAATGGTATTGGATTTTCTTGCTGATATAAACCTACTTCACATTTTTAGTTGTATAAAGAAAAAAGCAGAATTGTTTTCAAAATAGAGTGGCAACATTTGCAGGGCATAAGTGGTCACACTTATTATCACAATAAATAATATCCTTTTTATGTCTTAAACGGCGGTTTTCCATGCAGGAATAGAAATAAAAAACCCCGGAAATAACCGGGGCTTATTATTGGCTTCTTAATTCTTTTGTTGTTTGGTCTTGTCCGTGATACTCATTTCAGGGTACAGAAGCCATCTTGGATTTCATGTGCCGGGATTAATCGGCGATATTGGATTTTCTTGGTTTTCACAGGGCCTTCTTAAAAACGGGCCTTACTGGATAATTGGATTTAGGATTCGGATTTTCTAAGTATTGGATTTTCTTTCGATGATGTAAAAGTATACCGCCGTCAGAAATGAAAAAAGAATTTTGGATAGTTGTTTTCAAAATAAAGTGTGAGCATGTGTAAGTGCTAAGGAACACCACTTATTGGCATAATAAACAAAATACTGTTTGTGCTAAAAGTCACAACAGTAAATCGGGAAAGTATAACAGAAAAAGAACAAGACCAATGCAAAGCAAAACAATCAGTATATATTTCTTGAAACGATAGAGGATAAACGAAGCAACAAGTATAATAGCCGATAAAATCGATAAACGTAATGGAAGCTCAGCTATCATTTTTATAAAGCCAGATGAAATAAGCGGAGTTTGTAAGCTGTAAATGGTTTGAATATAAGTAACGAGATTATAAATAAAAATAATTCCTGCCGAAATCATTGCAATTATAGCTGCATATTGTAGTCTTTTGCTGTTCATTATATGTGATCTGATTTTTTGTTGATGAAAAAAATACCCAGCCATTATTATTCTGCTTTCAGCAAAACAATTCCATGCTTTGGAATTGTAAAGGATCGTTCATCGCCGGCTTTGCCAATATTTTGATGAAGCCATAAATCTCTTAACAGGCTGTTGCTGTTTATGCCAAGCTCTTTTGTTTTTAATGTAAACACAGTTTCTGCATCACCACGGTTGATGATAGCAATTGCCATAGCGCCGGCTTTCTTGCCTGAAATGGGCTTCATCCATACTTCCACATTTCCTTCTGCAAAAATGGGCTTTGCCTGTACAAACAAGGGGTCCTGGTTTAATGCAATCACTTCTTTATTGGTGAGAATTTCAACAGTTTGTTGACTCATGTGCCGCAGATCATTACCGGCAAGTAATGGCGAGTTAAGCATACACCACATACTGAAATGTGTTTTGTCTTCATCATAACTCATTCCTCTTCCCACCTGCAGCATGTCCATATCGTTGTAATGACCGGCAGAAGAATATTTGTATAAATCTTTGTTGAGATCAATGATGTGAAGAATGGAAGAAAATTTTTCGCTGATATCACCCGACACTCTCCAGGAATCTGCCTGATGAATTACCCACTCACCGGGAAACTTCCACCGGCAAACATTGAAAACAATATTACTGTCGATTGCTTTTACTGCACGGATGAGTTTTGTGTATTCTTCTTCTTCACTCAATTTCATTTTTTCACCACCACACCAGTCAACTTTTAAAAAGTCAAACTTCCATTGATGAAAAAACAAATCGAGGTCCTGGTTTACATGGCCATAAACACCGGCGCCAATACCAAGCGAATCTTTATCCCAGATAGAACCGCAGGTGTTCTTTCCTGCATCGGTATAAATACCCGCTTTCAGTCCTTTGCTGTGAATGTAATTGGTTAAAGCACGCATGCCCGATGGAAATTTTTGTGCATTCACAAACAGTTTTCCCGAAGAATCCCTGCCGCCAAAATAACCATCATCAATATTGATAAACCGGTAACCGGCTGCATACATGCCCGACGATACCAATGCATCTGCCTGCTCCCTGATCATCTGTTCATTGATGTTTACACGGAAATTGTTCCAGCTGCTCCAACCCATAATGGGAGCTTTTGCTTTTTGTGCATACAAGCTGAAAGATGTAAACAGGAAAGCACACAGGATTACTGCTGTGAGTTTTATACTGGGTTTATTCTTCGCCATGCTGTGAAGATAGAATCAAAATGCAAACCCCGCTTTTCAAATGCTGTGAATTAATGAAGGATGAAAAAAGTTGTTTGAATTTTATGCTTCTTCCATCAAAACATTTCATCTTCGCAGCCTTAAACAATCAAACGAAACCAACCATGAATATTGAAAGTTTTTTAACGAAGCTCCGCACGAATCCTGGCGAGATTTCTTTTACCGATACAATGGAAGTCATTGAAGCCAATTATGATTTCACTCCTGTTCGTTTTACCAACGGAAACACCGTTAACGAAGCAGGAACAAATTCCGGATCATGCAAACTGTTTTCATTTGCAAAACTTCATCACTTAACAAAGGAAGAAACACTGGCTTGTTTTGGTGCTTATTACCGGGATGATGTATTGCAGCATCCTGAAGAAACCAATCATGCCAACATCCGCAATTTCATGGTTACAGGTTGGGACGGAATCAGCTTTGATGCTGATGCGTTAAAAGCTAAACAGTAATTTTTAATTAACAGTTTTCATTCTTGTAAACTTTTCCTGTTCGCTGAAACCATCCTGCTTCACAAACTGCCTGAACTGTTTTTTGGTTAAGCTGAATGTTGTGGACGTTGTATCGGCTGCAGTTTCTGTAATTTCTTTCAGCTTCTGAATATCACCTTCGTTTGATATACTGCCAATGCTGAGCACACCTTTTTTCAACCACAGTTGTTTTACCTCCCAACTGTTTTCTTTGAAAACTGTGTTCAGAAAATAATAGCCTTTGAATTTTTTCAGCACATTGTCGGCCGATATATTGAAAAGAGTATCTGTCCAGCTTTCATGTTGAATAAGGGTATCGCCTTGTAAACTTATTTTTTCGCTTGTTCCGTTTGTTGTGTTAACAAGACTGTCGCCAACAATTTTATACGAAGTGCCGAGACTGTCTTTATGCTGTTTGTAATCAAACTCGTAATGCCTTGTAATTACATTGCCGGTAATTGTGATAACGGATGCCTGGTCTTCTGACAGGTAGTTTCCCTGTAAACGTTCAGGGAATGACGTTAATGATTGTTCATTGTCGGGTTGTGGTTTGTCAAATGTTACAGCGGGTTCGCAGCTGTTGAGCAACAGTGACCCGATCAATGCAGTAAGGGCAGCAAACTTTTTCATACATCTCTTTAATATTAATGCGGCGCAGAACAAAAAGTAACCTGTACAAAAGTTCATTTCAATAATCTTAACAAATCTTGCCGGGGCTGAACAGTTTTTAAAACAGGGAAAAGAATATCCGGAAAAATTCTTTTTTGTTCATCTTTATCGTAATATTGCAATATTAAATTAAACAAATGGGCGCATCTAAAACAGAACATTTTACCGCCAAACAAAATGAAATGGCAGCAATTGCCAAAGCAATCGGGCATCCTGCACGTGTGGCGATTCTTGAATACCTGGTAAAAGTAAATGCATGTATTTGTGGTGATATCGTCAATGAACTTCCACTGGCACAACCTACCGTGTCACAACATTTGCGTGAGCTGAAAAATGCGGGTTTGATCAAAGGCAATATCGAAGGCAATGCCATTTGCTATTGCATTGATGAAAAAACCATTGAAAAACTGCAGAAGTATTTTGATGGCATAGCCGGTAAGTTATTAAAGAAAAACAGTTGTTGTTAATATAAAACTCAGTCTATGAACACGAACGAACAAATCAAGGAAATGGTAAAGCAGAAATACAGTGAAATTGCTTTACAGGATTCGCAGACAAACGCCTCTTCCTGTTGCGGAAGCAGTTGCTGCAGTACAGAAGTGTACAACATTATGAACGATGAATACAATCACCTGGAAGGGTATAACCCCGACGCCGATTTAAAACTTGGCTGTGGTTTACCAACAGAGTATGCCAAAATCAAAAAAGGCGATACGGTTGTTGATCTGGGCAGTGGTGCAGGTAATGATTGTTTTGTGGCACGCCACGAAACAGGCGAAACAGGTAAGGTAATTGGTATTGACTTTACCGAAGCCATGATTGAAAAAGCACGCAGCAATGCGGAGAAACTGCAGTACAATAATGTGGAGTTTCGCCTCGGTGATATTGAAAAAATTCCCATCACAGCCAACGTGGCCGATGTTGTGGTAAGTAATTGTGTAATGAACCTTGTGCCCGATAAACCAAAAGCATTTGGAGAAGTGTACCGCATTTTAAAACCGGGTGGTCATTTCAGTATTTCTGATATTGTATTAACAGGCGAACTTCCTGAACGCATTAAGAACGCTGCTGAAATGTATGCAGGCTGCGTAGCCAGTGCTATTCAGAAAGAAGATTACCTGCAGGTGATTAAAGATGCCGGATTCAAAAACATTACACTGCAGAAAGAAAAAGCAATCATTGTTCCCAATGATATATTGAAAGATTATCTTACCGAAGAAGAAATAAAAATCTATAACTCCAACAAGAATATCATCTTCAGCATTACGGTATATGCAGAAAAGCAGGAAAGCTGCTGCGCACCGGGATGTTGTTAAACAGTTATGCAACCAAGATTAAAGTTTTTAGACAGGTACCTCACCTTGTGGATTTTTCTTGCCATGCTTGCGGGTGTGGGTGCGGGATATTTTTTTCCCGGGGTAAAAGAAATTGCCAATTCATTCAGCACAGGCACAACCAATATTCCGCTGGCCATTGGTTTAATACTGATGATGTATCCGCCATTGGCTAAAGTAAACTATGCATTGTTACCCAAAGCATTTCTCGACAAAAAGGTGATGACGGTATCGCTTGTGTTAAATTGGATCATCGGTCCGCTCCTGATGTTTATCCTGGCCATCATTTTTTTACGTCATCAGCCTGCATACATGGTGGGATTAATTCTTATTGGCCTTGCACGTTGCATTGCAATGGTGATTGTATGGAACGATCTTGCAGGGGGTAATCGTGAATACGGAGCGTTGCTGGTTGCATTAAACAGTATTTTCCAGGTGCTCACTTACAGCTTTTATGCATGGTTGTTTATTAATGTTTTGCCGCAGCACCTGGGTTTGGGAAACATGGATATTAAAGTGCCTATGAGCGAAGTGGCACAAAGTGTAATGATTTACTTAGGAATACCTTTTGCTACCGGATTTTTAAGCAGGTACTTTTTGGTTAAACTAAAAGGAGCAGACTGGTACAACAGGAAGTTTATTCCGGCTATATCACCCGTTACATTATATGCACTGCTGTTTACAATTGTTTTAATGTTCAGTCTTAAAGGCGATAAAATAGTGGAACTGCCGATGGATGTAATCAGTATTGCCATTCCATTGGTCATTTATTTCTTAATCATGTTCTTTGTAAGTTTCTTCATCAACAAATCAATGAACATACCTTACGATAAGAACGCTTCAGTTTCTTTTACAGCAACAGGAAATAACTTTGAATTGGCGATAGCCGTTTCAATTGCCATATTCGGTATTCATTCGCCACAGGCATTTGCTGGTGTTATTGGTCCGCTGGTGGAAGTGCCTGTTTTGATTTTGCTGGTGAAAGCAAGCTTATTTCTCAAACAAAAATTTTACAGCGAATAGCAGTAGCTGAAAGCAAATAAGATTATTACATGAAAAAAATATTAGTACTCTGTACAGGCAACAGCTGCAGAAGTCAGCTTGCAGAAGGCTACCTGCGATACTTTGCAAAAGGGAAAGCTGAAGTTTACAGCGCTGGAGTGGAAACACATGGAGTGAATCCCCGTGCAGTACAAACCATGCTGGAAGATGGGATTGATATTTCAACACACACATCTAATAATGTGAACGAGTACAGGGATATTGATTTTGATTTTTTAATTACAGTTTGTGATAATGCAAAAGAACGTTGTCCTTATTTTCCATCTAACGCAAAAAAATTTCACTACAACTTCCCCGACCCTGCAAAAGCAACCGGAACAGAAGAGGAAATTAAACAACAGTTCAGGCAGGTAAGGGAAATGATAAAGACATACTGCAAACAGTTTGTTGAAGAAAATATATAAACTTCAGCAAGGTTTGAGTTTACAGCAAACGATTGGTTTAATCTTTTACAAACCTTGTTGATTCATTCATACATCCTATTGTTTGAATAAAATAAACACCTTTACTTAAATCGTAAACAGGTAAGCTGACAAGATTTACGCCGCCTCTGAGATGCAGTTGCGTTGTTTTGTAAGTTATGCCTGAAGCATTGACGATCATCAGCAAAACGTCTCCATCCTTTTCTGCAGTTAGTTTAAGATTTAAATGCAAAGAAGCAGGGTTGGGCGAAACAGATAAGAGCTCCTGCATTGCTTTGTTTTTAAGCATCAGAATTTCAGAGTAATTACATTTTCCATCCTGGTCAACCTGTTTTAAACGGTAGTAATTAACTCCGGGCAGCAATTGACGATCAGTAAACGAATAGATTTGATCAACAGTACTGTTACCAGCACCTGCTACATGCCCAATTGTTGTAAAATGAATACCGCTTGCCGAACGTTCAATTTCAAAATGATCATTTCCTGTTTCACTGGTTGTGGCCCAGCTTAAAAGACTGCTTTGATTAATAAGTTCCCCTTTGAAATAAAGTAATTTAACAGGAAGGTCGGCACCACTTCTGAACAGCGTATAAAAATTAAAGGAATTTAATCCAACTGAATTAAGCGTATTTGTTGTTGTATTAAGAGATGTATTCGGCACCTGTGACCATGTACTGCCGCTGTTTGTACTTGAATAACTGGCAAGAGAAGATTCTGTAATACCATTCAGCTCACTGTGAAAATAGCTGAAAACAAGTGTGGCAGCCAAAGAAAAATTGTTGCTCGGTAAAATTTCATATGACCTGCTTACAGATTTTCCTTTCTGAATGGTCTGATATCGTTTTATAACAGTGTTACCAAGATTTGAAACCGATGTAATGGTTACACCAATATTTCCGGGATTAACTCCAACAGGCGCAAGTAATGATCGGTTAAGCATAATATAGCCGCCATTTAACCCGGTAAACCGGCTGCCGTTGCTTTCGCCTGAAATGGTGCCACTGCTTCCGAGATCAAGCACATGATTATTCAGGTAAATACTATCACCGCTCTGGAAACTTAACATACCGGCAACAGCAATATCGCTGTTAAGTTGTAACCCGTTACTGGTTTTGTTCAACGTAAGATTGTTAAAAGTTGTAGCTGACTCTCCGGCAATAAACGATCCGCTGCTGCTGTTATTTCCGCTAAAAACAACAGTGCTGTTTCCTTTAATAAAACTTCCGTCGTTTTGAAATCCTCCGTTCTGGATAACAAGATAAACAGAACCTTTTGCAACAACAGAACTACCTGTTTTGGAATAAATACCCTGCGAAAAAACCAGGTTTGTAGTAAGTGTTAAACAAATGAGCAAGCAGCTCACTGTTTTAAATGAAACGGTCATAGCTGTTGGATTTTATTTAATATATTCCTGGTGACTGCCATATCCATCAATTTGAAGATGAAAATCCAGAAACATTACACCAGCGTCATTATTATAAGTATCTCCTGAAACACTGGAGTTGCGCCATATACGGCAGATAAGTATACTGGATATTTTTTTTCCTGTTCCGTCAATACCTGTGTTCCCGGAGGTTAATGCGGTAATATTATGTGCGTTACCTGTAAACGGACCGGTTGCCGTTACTGTACTTGTGGTAATTGCCGGAAATACCTGAGGTGTTACCGGGTCATAATTAACCCATGTATATTCAAGGTTCCACACAACGTTTCCTGATCCTGACGCTTTAGGCATCCAGTGGATATGCGGGTAAATGGTTGTTCCCTCTTTCCATGTATGCGGCAACTGAACGGTAAACGACATGGCTTCTACGCCTTCATTATTTCTGAAAAACCAGATCTGCGGACCAGAGCTTCCGCTGATATAATCAAGTGCTGCTGAATTTGATCCCCTATCAAGTGTAATACGCAGGTCATCCCAGCGTAAACCCATGGGAGATAATTTTGTCCAAACAGGTGATGCTGGCGTGCCGGCATTGTAATAATAACCAGCTCCATCAGCATTTGTTCCGGTTAAACTTTCATTGGTATTATAAACAAGTAAACTCGTGGCAGGCGATGCAATTGTATTGTTGTCTGTTACTGATGTTAAGCTCACACGGGGAATTAATAAACCTTTATCCGAACTCACAACATCAAGCATTGCTGAAACATCGGGGTTGTTACCGGTTGTGTTAATAGCAACATTCTGACCAATTGAACTGAAATGAAAAATGAAAAGAGAAAAAAAGAAACTGCTTAGATTAAGGGCAAGGATACGCTTTTTCATAAAAACGGGATTTTAAAAAATAAACTTAAAAGCTAAGTTATTTTCATTGCACATATACAAACATGACGGATATCATCTATGCATTTTCATTTTCATTATTAAGTGTTTTTATATAAAAGGGGTAAGTTTTATTTTACACTTTTCTTTATTCTGAATTTGAATAAAAAGAAATATCACTTCTTTGTTTGCACACCAGGAAAACCTTTTGCATTAATATCATTAATCTGTTCAATGCCATAAATCATAAAACAGCCATAGGAAAAAAAGCATAACAGTTGTCTTACAAATGCGATCGATTTAAAAGGTAGTTGAATGTCAATTACCTGTCACGTTAAAATTTATTGTTATGAAAAAAATCTTAATGATTGTATTACCACTGCTGTTGGTAAGCTTTATTACGTATGCGCAGGACCAGGTTCAGAAAAAAGATAAACTGCAAAAACAAGATAGGATTCACCAGGAAGATCACCTGCTTTGCCAGGATGGAGCAATGTACCAGGTACATGAAGGTGTGCGCACAAAGTTGCAAACACAATTAAAACTTAAAAACGGTACTGTATGCGAACCCAACGGAAACTGCACACTCCAGAATAATACAAGGGTTCAGTTAAGAAACGGAGAATGCCTGGATATGGATGGTAACAGGTATATGAACCAGAACAAATTCAATAAGCGCAAAATGATGAGCGAAAAGCAAATGCATAAACAGCAGAACCGAACCATGAAACAAAACAGGAATACACATAGCGGCACTGGTGGCCAGCATGGCAAGTTCAATTAACATAGTTGCTCTGTTAGCGTATTCTGTAAGCGTGTGGTAATTAACGTTTCTGTAATTACCACACCTGCTTACATTAAAACAAATTGTATGAAACAGGTTTTGATAGCCGCATTACTTTTCAGTAATACTGCTTTTACCCAATCGGTCAGCAATAACGATACTTCTGTTTTAGGGGAAATGCAAACGTCATATACTACTGCTTCTGTAGCGTATAGCAGTAATATTGTATTTGCCGGAAGAAGGGACAGCACACCGGTTCCTTACATCAGCCCTTCAATTGCATATTATCATAAATCTGGTTTATTTGCATCAGGATCTTTTTCATACCTCACAGCAGCAAACGAAAGCAGGATCGACCTGTATACACTTACCGCTGGATATCTCTATGAAAAAAAGAATGTGGTGGCTTCGCTTAGTGCAACAAAATATTTCTTCAGCGACAAAAGTTTCAATGTACAATCACAGATAAACGGATTTGTTTCTGCTTATGCCGGATATAATTTTAATAACATACTCACTGTTTATGCCGATGCTTCTCTCTTGTTTTCTACCGATGCAGACCTGCTTTTCGGTACAGAAATGAATCACAGTTTTTATGCTTTAAACAACGCATTGAAAATTACACCCACAGCTTATGTAGGCTTTGGTACACAAAATTATTATACTGAATATTACACGCACCGTAATTACGGTTCAGGTAGCTATGGAAGAGGCGGCTACGGAAATGGATCCACGGGTCAAACAGAAATTATTTCTTCTGTTGAATCAACAAAATTTAAACTGCTGAATTACGAATTCAGTTTGCCGGTTTCGTTTTCAATTGGAAACTTTGATTTTTTTGCCACTCCGGTTTACAGCATTCCGCTTAGTCCTTCAAGCATAACCGTAAATGGCATTACAACAAAAGAACCCCTTTCCAATACCTTTTACTGGATGGCAGGACTTGAGTATAGTTTTTAAAAGAGCTTATCCGTTAACTGGAATTCAATCATACAATACCCCGCATTCTTGTTATATAAATTGTTGCATTATTGATATTAACGGAAACCTTACTTCATCAGTCTAAGTTTGTATATTGACGAAACAAACAGTTCTGATGATTGATCATTTTCCTTTTTACCTGTCTCTTATTATTGCAATTGTGTTAATTGTAATGCTGGCAAACAAGCTGAAGATAGCATACCCGGTATTACTCGTGGTGGCAGGTTTGCTCATCAGTTTTATACCGGGCGTTCCGGTTTTGCATATCGATCCCGAATTAATCTTTATCATTTTCCTGCCGCCATTGTTGTACGAAGCTGCATGGTCCATTTCGTGGAAAGAACTCTGGCGCTGGCGCCGTATCATTGGCAGCTTTGCATTTGTGGTGGTGTTTCTTACAGCTATGTCGGTGGCATTTGTTGCCAATCATTTTATTCCCGGTTTTTCGCTGGCACTTGGATTTTTACTGGGAGGAATTGTTTCACCACCTGACGCTGTCAGTGCCGGAGCAATTTTAAAATTTGTTCCTGTACCTAAACGGATGTCATCCATACTGGAAGGAGAAAGTTTGCTTAACGACGCATCTTCACTTATCATCTTCCGCTTTGCATTAATTGCAGTGGCAACAGGCCAGTTTATCTGGTACAATGCTGCATTCAGTTTCGGCTGGATGGTTCTTGGTGGTGTGGGAATTGGTTTGCTCATTGCATGGATTTTTATGAAGGCACATAAATTTCTTCCTACTGATGCCAATATGGATATTGTATTTACCATTGTTGCACCTTACATCATGTACATCGCAGCAGAAGAAGTACATAGCTCCGGGGTACTGGCAGTTGTATGCGGTGGTTTATATCTTGCCAACAGGCAGCATCATTTCCTGAGCAGTAGCTCAAGACTGCGTGGCTTTAACGTTTGGGAAAGCCTTGTGTTTGTATTAAACGGGTTGGTGTTTTTGCTGATTGGTCTTGACCTGCCCGAAATTGAACAGGGTTTAAAACAGGAAGGTGTTCCTGTTGCTTCAGCAATAGGTTATGGATTACTGATTACAGCTGTACTGATTGTGGTGCGTTTTCTCTCGGCTTTTGGAGCTGTAGTTGTAACACTCATCATGCGCAACTTTATCAACGTGGCCGACAGGAACCCGGGTATTCGTGCACCCTTGCTCATGGGGTGGACGGGCATGCGTGGTGTGGTTTCGCTGGCAGCAGCTTTATCCATTCCGCTTCAGCTGGATAGTGGCATTGCGTTTCCGCATCGCCACTTAATTCTGTTCATCACCTTTATTGTGATCTTAACCACACTGCTGTTGCAGGGATTAACATTGCCGGTCATTATCCGCAAAATGAAGTTGGGCGAAAAAGGACATTACCTGACCGAAGAGGAAGCCGATAATCTTATCCGCAGGGAAATGGCACAATATGCATTGGCACATCTCAACAGTAATTACAGCGAGTTGCTGAATGAACATCCCGTATTACAGCAGCTGGCTGAAAAATGGGAGTGTAAAATAAATGATGAAGCAGAACTTAAACTATCCCACAGCAGTAAAACCATTTATCTTGAATTACTGAACCTGCAACGCAAGTGGCTGCTGGAGAAAAACAGGAAAGAACTGTTGCTGAACGAAGACATCATCCGCCGCCATTTACATATTATAGATATTGAAGAAGAAAAACTGAAGTACATGTAATTGAAAAACTGCCGGAGTAATCTAAACTACCCAAGAGGAACAGAAATATCAACCTGTAAACCTTTATCTGTTGTGGAGTTGTGGATGGAGCCGCCAAAGAAACCAACCCTGCTTTGTATTTTTTTCATACTGTAGTTAAAGGCTTCCTGCTGGCAGTAAGAAGCATCGCCTGTATCCCTGATCTCAATGTTAAGCTCGTTGCCGTCAGTTACATCTAATTGCAGCGTAATGGATGCAGAATTGCGATCCTTGTTGTTTTCAATACATTCAAAAAGCTGGTCAATACAATTAAAGATCATCAGTTTTACCTCGGGCGACACAGTATTGAGTAAACCGGCTTTATTTACAAGCGAAACATACATGCTTTTTTCAAAGCGGTTAAATTTATCAATCAATATCTCCAGCGATTCTTCAAAGCCAAGTTCAGCAACAGCAGGAGCGTTAAACGATTGGTATAAATCATCAATCCGTTTGATGGCCTCCTGTAATGATGAAAAACTTTGCTGCAGGTTCATATCATGACTTCCCGACCTGAGTGCAAAACCAATGTATAGTTTTGATGAACTCAGCAACTGGCCAATCTCCTCGTGCAGTTCTTTTGCGATCCTGCTCCGTTCTTTTTCATTGTCTTTAATAAACAACTCAGTTATCAGCCGCTGGTTGTACAACTGCTGAGCTTCCAGTTCTTTGGCAAGCTGTTTTTGCTGCGTAATATCTTTCTGCACAGTAACCCATACAGTACCATAAAGATGATGTTCAAATACAGAAACAGTTGAGCTGGTCCAGAAAATACTTCCGTCTTTCTTTTTGTTTATTGCTTCTCCGGTCCAGTAGCCTTTTGTATTTAATGAAGCAATAATATCATTGGCTGTTTTTGCTGCATCCTCTTCTTTTCCGGCGTTTAAAATGCTTACATGTTTTCCAATCAGTTCGCCTTCATTGTATCCAAAAAGTTTTTCAAAATTCGGGTTTACATAAAGTAATCTTGCATTTTTAGAACCGATAAGCGAAACACTGTCGGCCATGTTTTTTACCAGTTCGCCCAGTAACCGGCTTTCTTCCTCTGCATTTTTCCGGTCAGTGATTTCGGTAAACAAACCATCCCAGATAGGTTCACCCGTATTTTCTTTTTGCGGTATGGCCATACAGTTGATCCAGCGAATGTTGCCCTCGTCACTTTTCATACGTGCATCAAAATTCAAAGGAGTTTTGTTGCGCAGGGCGGTTTGTATCAGTAAAGCTATCCGCTCCCGTTCATCTTCCTGGAAAATTTCATACATCAGTTTGGGGTTCTCTATCAAATCTTCATAAGAACTGCGAAGAAAATTTGTAACAGACCTGCTGATATACCTGAACGCAGCAACACCAGTGTCGTTTGTTACAACCTGGAAAACAAATGTACCGGGCAGGTTATCGGCCATTGCCTCCACCAGTTTGTTTTTTGCAGTAAGTGATTCATTGAGCTGCTGGATTTTTTGTTTTGAATTGATAAGGATCTGGACAATGACAATAATTATTGTGTTGTTTAAAACAAACGGCGCAATGCCGGCCCAGTCAACAGTTGAAACAAGATAAGGAACAGGTGAAATAAGACGCCAGCCAACACTTAATAACAATAAAATAAGCAGGCTGGACAAAATTCCCTGTTTATAACCACCATATAAAGTTGCCAGGAAAACAGCAGGATAAAAAGTAGACCAGATTATTTTTGTACCAACTATATGCAGTGGCCATATACGAATAGCTACCGCCAGCAACACCAGCAGTAATGTAAAAACAGTTTGCTTCAGTATAAGAGTATCCTCTTGCTTCAAGGGTTGCGGTTGTTTAACTGAATATAAGCTTTTTCTGAATACAACACATCAAAAGCTTCAGCATAATTAAACAGTTGGCGCATAGAACCGCTCAGCAAATACTGCTTTACAGTTAATGATATTTTACCGGGAAATTAATTTCCAGCATAAAACCCTTACCGGGCGATGTATGAACCTGCATTGAACCGTTAAGCAGGCTGATGCGGCTTTTGATATTGCGTAACCCGATTCCGTTGCTCAGCTGTTTTTCATTCATACCAATACCGTCATCGGCAATCGTCATTTTAAACAGTTTGTTTGCTGTGGCAAGTGTAATGGTTACTGTATGTGCCTTTGCATATTTGATGATATTGGTAAACTGCTCCTGCATTACCCTGTACACAGCCAGCTTCTGATCATTGCTGATTGTTGTTTCATCAAACTGTTCGGTTACAAGAAGCGTTCTCACCTGCTCATCATTAAACATGTATGCAGTAAGATCAGTTAACAGGTTTACCAGCGACAGTGATTCAAAATCGGGCACTACCAGTTCCCTGGCAATTTTGCGGTTTTCATTAATGGCTTCTTTTAAATAACGTACCGCCATCTCCACAATCATTTTTGTTTCAGGTTGTGACTGATCAATTCTTGAAAGCTGTAATGAAACACCGGTAAGTATCTGGTTAATGTTATCGTGCAGTTCTTCACCAATGGCATTACGCTCTCTTTCCTGCGCATCAATAATAGCAGCTGTTATTCTTAACTGCTCTTCTTCTTTTTGTTTCTGCAGCTCCAGCTCCAGTTCTTTAATCTCGGTTATATCGTGCACAACAGCATAAAGATATCCCGGTTGATTTTGCTCATCAGGATCCGATTTGCTGGCCGATAAAATGTACCGCACTTCTCCATTGGGCCGTACAATACGGTGAAAAAACGAAAACTGTTTTTCGCTCGGCATCCTGCTAACAATTTCTGTTGCATAAGCCAGGTCATCGGGGTGTATATATGATAACCATTCGTCCGCCGTAATATTATTTTTACCCTGCTCAAGACCATAAATCCGCAGTGTTTCATCCGACCACAAAGACGTGTTGTTGAGAAAATTAATTTCCACACCTCCCACATGTGCTATTTCCTGCGCCTGCTGTAACCGTTTATTAATCAGTAACAGCTCTTTTTCTTTTTCCTTACGTTCGGTGATATCCCTGATAAATGCACAGAAAAAAGGCTCTTTATGATCCTGTATTTCCACAATAAACAGTTCAACCGGAAACTCATGACCTGCTTTGTTTACAGCGCTCATTTCAATAAGCCTGTTCATAATCGGGCCTTCACCGGTTGCTTTGTATTTTTCGTGTCCCGCTTTGTGCAGTTGCTTATATCGTTCGGGTAAAATGGTGGTTTCAAGAGGCTGGCCCAGCACTTCTTCCTGTGTAAAACCAAACAACGTTTCAGCCTGTTTATTCCAGAATGAAATACGTCCGTCATCATCCATACAGATAATGGCATCCAGTGCAGAACCCATGATGGAATGCCTGATGGCTTCGCTGCTGCTGGCTACAGCCTCTGCTTCGATACGTTCAGTGATATCTTTGAAATAAATAGACAGCCCTGAAGGGGATGGGTATACATTTACTTCAAACCACATTTTGGCGTAGGTGGAATAATTTTCAAAACGCACATGCTCCTGTGTGGTCATAGACTGGTGATAAGCTTTGTAAAACGGACCATTCACAGAATTGGGAAAAACTTCCCACAGGTTCTTCCCTGGAAAATATTCAGCAGGGTGACCAAACATTTTACCGGCCTTTTTATTGGCATAAACAAAGGTGAAGTTGTTATCAACTGCAATAAACCCATCCGAAATACGCTCAACAAGTTCACGGTATCGCTCTTCGCTTTGCTGCTTTTCTTCCTTTGCTTTTTTTTCTTCCCGTATATCCCTGAAAAAAACATTAAGACCTGTTGGTGAAGGATAAGCATTAACCTGTACAGGGAAATTAAGCGCATACGAAAAAGCTTCGAGGTACACATTTTTTTGCGTGGCCATCGCTTCGTGATAAGCTTTGTAAAAAGTCCCTCTTTCTGCATTGGGAAATACTTTCCAGATAATTTTACCTAACAGTTCATCAGAGGTTTTACCTAAAAACTGCTCAGCCACGTTATTTGCATAGGTAAAACGCCAGGCTGTGTCAAGCGAAATAAACCCATCTGATATACGCTCTACCAGCGAGCGGTATTTTAGTTCACTTTTTGCTATTAACTCTTCTGACTCTTTATGGCTGCTCACATCTCTTACATTAAACACAACAGCACCTACCTGCTCATCCTGCAGCAGGTTGCACAGCCGCCCATCCATATACAGAGTTTGCCCGTCTTTATGTGTAATCCTGAAGTTGACAGAAATGGTTTTACCGGGATTATGCATCGCCTCATTAAAAGCAGAAACGAACAGTTCTTTATCATCAGGGAAAAAAGGAATCTTTGCATATGGTTGATTCATCATTACCTCATCGGGCCAGCCTGTAATACGTGTGGCCGATGGGCTGCGGTAAATAATTTTGTAATCTGCATCAATGAGAACAATCAATTCATTGTTGTTCTCCAGGATTATTGACAGTAGTTTGGACTGATAGGGCGAATCAGCAGCAGTAATATAAGGTTTAATATGTCCAGGCATCGCTAAAAATCGTTGAACCAATAATGGGTTCCGTTATTCTGTGTTTGCAGGGTAAACGAAAGTGCTTTCAATATAAATTTACTTCATTTTTCTGCAAACAAAAAAAGAATAAAATAACAGAACTTGAATTAAGCCGGGGAATGAACGACTCATTAAAACAAAAACAAATGGATACACCATACTGTTAATGTAATTGCATCTGTTTATCTAAACGGCATATTACAAACAATCAACACTTATTGTTTTAAATACTCTTCCAGGAAACGACTAAAGGAAGGCAGTTCTTTCTTTTCATAAATTTCAACAAACTGGCTGAACTGGTAATAACCGTAGGCATAAGGATTGCTGCTCAGCTTTTGGTAATTACGGTTGAAATAAATAATCTTATCCTCACCCTGCGGAACAGGATTGGGCAGCTGTGTAACCATCTTTTTGGCAAATCGGTAACAGGCTTCAAGTTCTGCTGTTCTTCCCTTTTCACGCCAGTAAATAATGGCAAGCGTATTGGCAAAATATTCGCTCATATATAAACCTTGCGACTTGCGTTGATGTGTATGTTCAACATAATGCCATTCAATTGCATGCGAAAGTTCATGTGGCAGGTAAAAGCCGTTAAAGAATAAACCAAACATACGCAGTCCCTCAGCTTCATTACCAGCATTAAGCGAAATAAAAAACTGTTGCTGTTCCGGTATCACCTCTTTCCAGATTGGGAGGTTGGCTGTTTGCAATGAATCGTCCCAGTAAATGAGGTAAGGTGTGGTATGAAGGATGGCCGTTGGCTGAATCTGCAGCGATGGATCAACCTTTTTTACACGCTGCATAAAATCAGCGGTGATGAGTTTACCATCATTCACCAGTTGAGCCGAATCGTTGTAAACTTTAAAAAAGGGAGTTTGACTGTAAAGAAAAACAGGCAGCAGCATAGCCGCCAACAGCAGTGCTTTCATGAAAGTGTAGTTATTGTTTGCACAAGAATAATCAAAAACAGCTACAAACGGGAATGTATAAGTGTTTTTTTCTTTATAACTCTTACTGCTTCTTGTTCAGTATACCAGCCATTGCACCAGCGTTTGTTGTTGAATGCCGGAAAACTTGCTTTACATGATCATCATGACTTTTTTAACATGTGCAGTGATAAATAAAAAGGCGGCGGCCGTTTCAAAAACAGGCATCGCCGCCATAACTGTAAGCAGTAATTCATCAGTCCATATGCCGGTTCAGTAATTTCCTGTATGAAACATAAAAGAACAACGGAAACACAAGCAGGGTCAAAAATGTTGCAGTGATCAATCCGCCAATAACCACAATTGCCAATGGTTTGGAAGTTTCTGATCCGATTCCTGTCGACAAAGCAGCCGGCAATAAACCAATCGCCGCCATCATGGCCGTCATCACCACAGGCCGCACTCTTGAACGTACACCGTTTGTAATCACTTCCTGCAAAGTGTGAACAGTAAATTCATGTTTTTTAATTTTCTGCAGATTGTTTTTAAATACAGAAATAAGAATAACACCGTTTTGAATACAGATACCAAACAATGCAATAAACCCGATACCTGCTGAAATACTGAAATTGGTTCCCGTTATCAGCAGGGCTGCAATACCTCCGATAATGGCAAAGGGCACATTCAGTAATACAATACCAGCATCTTTTAAATTCCCAAACATGATAAAGAGAATTAAGAAAATGAGCAATAAACTCACCGGTACCACCTGTGCCAGCCGTTTTGTTGCACGTTGCTGATTTTCAAAATCACCAGCCCAAACCATTTCATTTCCTTTTTCAAGATGTACAAGCCGGTTCACTTTCTCCTGTGCTTCTGCAATAGTGCTTCCCATATCCCGGCCTCTTACCGAAAACTTTACTGCACTGTATTTCCGGTTTTCATCCCGGAAAATAATACTGGAGCCTGTTGTCATTTTAATGGTGGCGATGTTTTTAATAGGCACCTGCGAACCTCTTGAAGTAGGCACCATTAAATTACTGATGCTTTCTGCATTGCGCCGGTACGCCTGTTCGTATCGCAGCCTTAGCTGAAATTTTTTTTCACCTTCATAAATCTGCGAAACTGATTTTCCGCCAATGGCCATTTCAATGATCGCATTCGCATCAGCTGTGTTTACACCATACAACGCCATCTTCTCTGCATCCAGATCAATCCGTAATTCAGGCTGACCGATATTCTTAATCACACCCAGGTCTTCCACGCCTTTAATACCCTTCATGGCATTATATACTTCGTATGCTTTCCGTTCGGTGTAAGCCAGTGTATCACCATAAATTTTTACAACCAGCGATCCTTTCACACCTGAAACAGCTTCTTCCACATTGTCCATAATGGGCTGCGAAAAATTGAGATCAATACCGGGAAACACAGCAAGCTTTTTCTGCATCGCATCCACCAGTTCTTCTTTGGTTAAACCGCTTTTCCATTCTTTTTTCGGGTAGATGTCAACATGGAATTCGATATTATAAAAACCGGTTGCGTCTGTACCATCATTGGGTCTGCCGGTCTGGCTCATAACCTGTTTTACCTCCGGAAAGCTGCGGATGATCTTCCGCATTTTATTCGCCACATCTCTCGATTCTTCCAGCGATACACTCAATGGGCAGGTGGCCCGTATATAAATCGCTCCCTCATCCAGCTCAGGTAAAAATTCTGATCCCAGGAACCGGAAAAGAAACAATCCAAAACCAACAACAGCAACCGCAGCAACCAGCGTGATCTTTTTATAGAGATAGGTACAGCTAAACATTTTCATCACAGCACGGGTAATACCTTCCACAAAAACATTGTGTTTCTCTTTTACATTTTTACGTAGCAACAGGCTGCTAAGCAAAGGCACCAGCGTTAGTGTAAGGAGGAGTGCACCAAGCAAGGCAAAACCAAGTGTCCATGCCAGCGGCGAAAACATTTTACCTTCCACTTTCTGAAAAGCAAAAATGGGCAGCAGCGCAGCAATGATAATCAGCTTTGAAAAAAAGATGGCCTTCCCTAATTCACCACCCGTGTTTTTGATGATACCCAGTTTCGATAATTTGTTAAACCGTTCCATGCCCACTTCCCTTACCTTATGATCTAGGATCACAAAAATGCCCTCGACCATTACAACCGCACCATCAATAATAATCCCGAAATCAATGGCACCCATGGAAAGCAGGTTGGCACTCATTCCTTTTAGTGTAAGACAGATAAAGGCAAACAGCAACGCAAGCGGAATCACAACAGCAACGGTTACAGTTGTACGCCAGTCGGCCATAAACAGGAATACAATCACCGTCACAAAAATGATTCCTTCAAACATGTTATGCAGCACAGTGTGTGTGGCAAAGTCAATTAAATCATCCCGGTTATAAAACGTATTGATCTTTACATCATCCGGTAATACTTTCTGGTTGAGGTAATCAATTTTTGCCTGTACGTTTTTAATCACCTCGCTGGGATTTTCACCCTTGCGCATCACCACAATTCCCTCCACCACATCATTCTGGTTATCTCTTCCAACCTGTCCAAGTCTTGGTAAGCTGGTAATATCAACAGTGGCAACATCTTTTACAAGCACAGGAGTGCCGTTGATATTGGTCACAATAATATCGCCGATCTCTTTTGTGTTGTTAAGCAAACCAATGCCCCGTACAACATAAGCCTGCGCATTATCTACAATCACATCACCCCCAACATTGATATTACTTTTTGATACAGCCGAATAAATATCAAGCGGTGAAATATTATACGATGCCAGTTTACGTGGATCAACTTTTATTTCAAATGTTTTTACTTCACCGCCAAAGCTCACTACATCACCCACACCCGGTACACCCAGCAGCTGCCGTTCAATCACCCAGTCCTGCAGTGTTTTCAATTCCCTGGCCGATTTATCCGGGCTGGTTAAAGTATACCTGAATATTTCACCCGTAGGTCCTGTTGGTGGTTGTATATCAGGATCTGCATTTTCCGGCAGCTCCACATCACGCAGCATATTGTTCACCTGCTGCCGGGCAAATGCATCGTCCACTCCATCGTCAAAAATGATTTTCACCACCGATAAACCAAATACAGTGGTCGACCGTACAGATGTTTTTTTCTGGATGGGATTCATGGCAACCTCAATGGGTATACTCACAAATTTTTCCACCTCCTCGGCACTGCGGCCGGGCCATTGTGTAATGATGGTGATCTGTGTATTGGTAACATCCGGAAACGCTTCAATCGGGATATTTTTAAACGCAATCACTCCCCATATAATCAGCAACAGCGTGGAAAAAAAGATAAACAGTTTATTCTTGAGTGAAAAAGAGATCACCCGTTTAATAAGTTTAAACATACGGTTCGTTTTAATTGGAGGTTAATGCCTGGTAAATAAAAACCTGTGAACTGGTAACAACTTGATCACCTGCGGTAAGACCACTGACGTATGCTTTAAATTCATTGCGTTTAATGAGTGTGATTTCTTTTACCAGTAATTTATTGTTTGCTTTTACAATCACATAGTATTTGCTGTTGTCCATTACAAGTGCCTGCACAGGTATGGTTAAGATTTTACCCGCAGGATGAATGTTTACTTTTACCGTTGCAAACATTTCAGGTTTTAATTCCCGGTTATCATTACGCATGCTGATGCGCACCTGCATGGTTCTGGTTGCAGGATCAAGTACGTTATAGATTTTATCAATTTTACCGGGATAGTTTTTATCAGGATTGGCCAGCGTGTTTACAATCACCGCATCACCCAGGTGGATATTCATCATATCGGCTTCATACACATTGGCCGTAACCCATACTTCCGATAAATCAGAAATGGTAAACAGGTTGGCATTATTATCCTGTCTTACCTCCGAGTTGTTGGTAATGTTTTTTTCAATTACATAACCGCTGATGGGAGCAACAACAGTAAACAAGGCATTGGCACCGCCCGTAATGGATGAAACCTGCTTCGACCGGTTAAGTTCCGACAGGGCTTTGTTGTAAGTGATTTTTGCATTGATATAATCCTGTTCGGTGGCCAGTTTTCCCTCGTACAGGTCCTTGGTGGTTTGCAGCGATTTCCGGGCCATTTCAACATTGGCTTCTGCCATGGAAAGATCATTGGCCGTGCCGGCAACTTCAGTGCTTTTTAAAACGGCCAGCACCTGTCCCTTCTGCACATAATCACCCAGCTCCACCTTAATGGTTTCAATCTTACCGCTAACCAACGCATACACCTTGGCTGTTTTCGATTCGTTTACTGCAATTTTACCGTTCAGCTTCACTTCTTCGCTGTCATCGGCCATTGCTGCTGCAGCTGTTTCACAATGTTGAATAATGCTGTCGTTCACTGCCGGTTCGTTTGTTGTGCTGTCTGCTTTTTTATGTCCACAGGAGTTGAACAGTACAACTGCAAGTGATACAGATATCATCAGGATAATTTTGTTCATAGTAAATAGTTTAATCACCAATAACAATTTTGCCACAGGTAAAATTTAAATTTTCAAATGCCTGCATCCGTTGGTTCTGCACATTGTTGAGCTGCAGAATGTTTTGTTTGTAGGATTCATAGAAGTCCGTAAAATCAAGCAGGCTGATATTTCTTTTTTCAAAATTCTGCGCTACAGTTTGCAACAGTTGTTCAAACTGGCTGCGGAAACCGGGATCAATTTTTTTCAGCATCCTGTCGGTTGTAACCGCATTCATGTAGGCATGCTGCACCTCGTTTTCAACCTGCTGCTGCTGTTTATCGGCCAGCAGCTTGCTTTGCTCTGTTTCAAACTTTGCCGCTTTGATCATTCCCTGGTTACGGTTAAAAAAAGGCAGGTCAATAGCCACGGTAAGAAAAGAAGCATTGTTCACAAAGCTTCCACGTTTATCAAACTGTGCACCGAGCAACAGGTCGGGTGTTGCCAATGCTTTCTGGTATACATAATTCTGCTGGTTATAAAGAATGGTATTGCGTGCCAGCTGCAAATCGGCCCTGCTGGCATAAGCAGTATCAATCAGCGATGGAAGAGAAAACCGCTGCACATCCAGCGACAATATTTTCGGTTCATCCAGTACAGGAATAAACACGGTTTTATTGGTTTGCAGCAGCTGCTGTATTTCGGCCTGCACATCATTAAACTGGTTCATCAACATCGTTTGCTCACTGGTTAAACTGTACAGCAATGATTTAATGCGTACCGCATCTTTTAAGGTAACCGTTCCTTTTTGCAGTAACAGCTCAAAACTTTTACTGAGGCTGGAAACCGATTCAATCTGCAAACGGTAGGCTTCAATGGAATTGTATAAATAATAAGCATTGTAAAAATCACTGCGCAACGTGTATTGCAATGTGCGCAGCAGATCATAAAAACTGTTTTCAGCAAGTACAGTATTTGTTTGTGCAAGCTTTACCTGCTTGTTGCGTTTGCCTGCCAGCAAAATCATCTGCTGTACCGAATAAATATATTCACCCGTACCATTGCTTACATCAAATGCCTTTTTTTGTTCGGGATTGTAAATGGCACCGGTAAACGAAAAATTAGGATTGGGATATAGCTTTGCCTGTATCACCTGTGCTTCTGCCATACTGATCGAATACTTTGATGCAAGCAGGGTAAGGTTATTTTTAAAAAAAAGGGATTCCGCACCGGGTAAAGTTATATGTACAGTATCCTGTGCAGCAACACGCACAGTTGTACACAACAACATTACACACAGGCATACAAACCCGTTGTATAAACGTTTCATTTGTTATGAATTGACCATGATAAAAAACGAAATCACCAATGCAGGAACTGCACCGGTTATCCGGGAAAAAAAGAAAAGGAGATTAAGCTGTATGGTCGGGTGGAGGAGTGGCTACTTCAATATACGCATCGTGTAAAAAGGATTCTTCCATGGAAGGATAAACTATTTCTGTTTCTGTTTGTGGAAGCTTGGCCATTTCTTCCAGCAACTGGAATGGCTGGCGGCTGAAAATATAATCGCAGATTTTTACAAGTACTAGGTTGTTACCGTTATCATCATCTTCATCATCGGCTGTTTTATCATAGCCAAGCTTTACCCTGATGTATTCTACCAAACTGTTGATATCATCTGTTTGCCGTCCCTTTGCATCATACGTATCCTTTTCAGGCCCCTGTGGCAGGAACATGAAAAAGTTTACATGCAGTAACAGTAAAAAGAAAACCGGCAGTTTTTTCATGAACGTTGATCAATTGTTTCGGCAGTAACACTGCTTGCCGGGAATAAAACTATTATACTTTGCTGTTTGGCAACAGAAATGAACCGAATAGTTTTGTTAAATTCTCTTGCAGCTTAGTCTTCTTCATTCAGTATCTCCTGCACACGCCCGATCTGCCCGTCCTGCAGGCGTACTTTAATTCCACGGTGATGTTTGGGTGCACTGGTGAGTAAATCTTTTACAATGCCTTCGGTAAGTGTACCGCTGCGCTGATCTTTTTTTAATACGATCAGCACCAGCATACCCGGTTTTATATTTGCCCTGATGGTTCCGTCCATATGTATCAGTTAAAATGAATGCGCAAAAGTAAGTGACTGTTGCTGCTTGAAAAACAGCCGGTAAGAAGTTAAGGCGGGAAGAAGTCCACCACGAAGCGTCATTGCGAGGGTAAGCGGGCTTGTGCGTGTGTATGTGCCGAAGCAATCTTTTATTCTTCGTATATCTCCGTGTCCTTCGTGCCTCTGTGGCAAACTTCTTCCCGTCTTCCCGGCAAAAACTATTTGTGTCCTTTGTGCTTCCAACTCTTGCCTTCCTGCCTCTTTGCCTCTGCTTATCATCGCACGCCAACCATAAACTTTATTAATCCTGCTTAATAAAATAAAGCCGCTCATCGTAATTGGCAATCTGCAGCAACGCCGTACAGATGTATTTGCACACCAGTTCAGCACCTTCTTTATTAATGAGGTTGATATCATCTTCCGGTGTATGGTACTGCGGGTGTCCACCTGTATGCAGACCAATCACTGAAATATTCTTTTTATAAAACGATACATGATCCGATCCGCCAACACTGCCTGCATGCACAATGGGATTTAAACCACTTCCTTCACCCAGCTTCTTCATCAGTTCAACACCACCGGGAAAAGTACCTGCACCACCCATGTACAATTGTTTTTCACTGTTAAGCCTGCCTACCATATCCATATTGATCATGACTTTAACAGCCGTATCAGCTACCGGCAAATGCGATACAAAATATTTTGATCCCAGCAATCCTTCTTCCTCACCACTGAACGCAATGAAAATAATGCTGCGTTTAAAACCATGTTTCTGCCGTGCAATTTCTTTTGCAATGGTGAGTAAAGCCGATACACCCGATGCATTATCATCAGCACCGTTATGAATGGCAACCGTATCAGGTTTCTTTGATCCGGTTCCCTTGCCACCCCAGCCCAGATGATCGTAATGCGCACCAATAATGATGTATTCATTTTTTAATACAGGATCACTTCCTTCAAAATAGCCAACGATATTATTTGTTTCAACACTGTCGGGAGGAGCAGAGTTTACACTTGGTTTCACTAAAAACTTAAACGGCTGGTAATACGTGCCCTTCCATTTTTTTAAATGCAGATGTTTAAACTGTTTGCTGATATAGGCAGCAGCTTCTTTATTACCTGCAGTGCCGGGAAAACGGCCTTCCAGGCCGTCGGCAGCAAGAAAGGTTTCGTGTTTAAAAAATTCTTTTGAAGTAATACCCTGTTGTGCTGAAGCAGCAAAAGCAAACAGCAATACAATAACAAAGAGTACAGGTTGTTGAATACGCATAGCGTGGCTTTTGGCGAAGGTATTTATTTTGATACTTGCTGCCGCAGCTGTTCTGCAACATCATTTGCTGCCTGTAAGAAGGTGAGACGGAAAGAAATAAGTCAACCTTTTTTTCTCCCCGTCTTCCCGGCAATAAATCATTGTGTTCTTCGTGACAAATTATTCATGCAGAACTGCGGAGAAGCAGAGATGTCAGCCGGTAAGAAGGTAGGGCGGGACGATGTCTCCTACGAAGCGTCATTGCGAGGGTAAGCGGGTATTGTGCGTGGGTATGTGCCGAAGCAATCTGTAAAAAACTTGCCGGAAACTTGCAGGCTCATCTGTTCTGCAAGAACACCTCTTGCAATCGGAACTGCACAGAATAGCAACAAATGCTGCACTGCAGCCAAACTTCTGCTTGCAGGAGTTCACGCTCTTAATCGGGGTTAAACCCGTTTCTTGCAGCAAGCCTGTCTCTGTCGTAACCTTCAATTGTTTTATCAGCAGAAGGATTTTTTGCACTCAGGGCCAAATTGAGTTGCTGTTTAAAAAACAGGTTTCTGGCCACCTCATCCTGATCCGGCCGCATCATATCATTGCTCACAAAAGTTTTATTAACCAGCCATGCTCCATCATGCTGAAACTCGCCCAATTCAAAACCATCCCGGCAAAAGCCTATCACAAAATCTCCTCCTTCCTGGTTTGTCAGTGTATACGTAACATCTGCATTGTGTTTAAAATAATGTTTTACCACATCTATACTATCCTTCAGGTTCAGCTTCAGCCGTTCATTATAGCGGTTAAAGAAATGACCGTTGTATACAAGCAAGGTTTTCTCATGGGAAGGATTGAATACCCTTAAACCCAAAGTATTCCGGTAATAAACAACAGCAGCACCTGAAATAGACGTAAAACCATTGTACTTCTTCTCGGAAGGTTTTTTCCGCAAAAAAATAAACCAGTTGTTTTTGCTGGCTGTCTTAATACTGTATTCTTTGGTGAACACCCGGGTTTTATCAATTTTTAATTTCTTTCTTTCACGGTCATATTCTCTGAACAATCGGACAATACAACTGTCTAGGAGTTTGTTATAATCAGTTCTTACTTCAAGTGTAAGTTCTGCAACATTCATAGATTGTACCAGCATGTTCCAAAATACAAACCAATAGATACAAAAGCAAGAGACCAGGTGCTTTAAAAAACACTTGAATTCACCAAAACTTTCCGGAAGATTGAAAATTAAACAACGATTCTTAACATAAGCCTGAAAGGCTGCTATGATTATAGAAAACCTTATTAATTACGGTATGAAAATCCCGAAGGGATGACAGAACCGTCAATTCAGGTAATTAAGAAAATTAATACGGTAAATGATTGCTTATGTCAATGCAGTTAATTTTTTATCAACCTTGTTGAACACAATAATTCTGTCTGCCATTTTCTTTTTCTGTTTACAAATAACTCAGCCACCATTTTTCTTTATGGCTGGTTTTATAGCTGTCGTATGCTTTGCATAAAGGGTATAAAGCCAGTACCAAACCGGCCCATATCATATACACTCCCGCCAATCCAAATCCTTCACCGGTTAATACAAATAAAAAAGGAAGTTTTTCAACAGAAGCAATAGCTTCCTGCATCGTATGTCCCTTTATAAAAAACAGAAGTGTTGCGAAAAGATGAATGAAGTAAAGATGAAGTATGTAATAAAACAATGCCGTGCGACCAAACACCGTCATAATGTTGGTAAACCTGTTGTTCATTTTCTCAACAAATGATAATAACAGCAGCGCAGGCCCGATGGTGATGCACAGGTATAAAAGCGATGGAGGATATTTCCACACGTTTATAAAGGAAAAGAAACTCAGCAAGCCTGTTTGTTGTGGTTGCCATGGATGCGGATCGCCATAGATATTAATAAAACGGAGAAGAGCAAACAACCCGATAAGTACTAAGCCTGTACGGAAAAGAATTTTTCTTCGCTGCTCCTGTGTGTAAGCGGTTGTAAAAAACACACCGGCACAATAACCCAGCAGCATCACACCTGTCCATGCAACAAACGGATAAATCATTAACAGGATATGTTTATCGGCATATTGATAAGGAGCAAAATAACCATGATGTAACAGATCCCACCAGAAGCCTGCTTTAAAACCGGGAGCAGATTCGGGAATATCCAGCAGGTTATGACCAAACACAATAACAAACCCCAGCAGCAGAATAGATTTATAGGGTAAATGAATCAGCAACCCCAGCAATACCATACTGATACCGATTGACCAGATAACACCCAATGGAATAATATTAAGAGCTGGCAAAAACGTCCACGCAAAAGCCACGATAACCACTTCCACAAAAATGAGCCAGAAGCCACGCTTGATTAAAAAAACACTCAGCTCTTTTTTTGTTTTACGTAAACTCTGCAGGTAAATAGAAGTGCCCGACAGGAAAACAAAAATGGGCGCACAAAAATGCGTGATCCATCTTGTGAAAAATAATAATGGTGTTGTTGTGGCAAGGTTTAACGGATCATCAGTGTTGGCATAAACATGAAAATAGTCACGCACATGATCAAGTGCCATAATAACCATGGCAATGCCACGGACAATATCAATCGATTGTATTCTTGATTTTGTTGTCATGAGAAGGTTTATTACAAGTTGGTTATTGTTGTTCCGTTACTGCAGCAGCTGTTGTTTTTGAAAATGTGCTGCGTTATCAAATGATGGGTTGGTTGTGATTCATAAACAGGAAAAAGTTTCTAATGCTTCTCTGCCTGGTAATGTTTCTTCAAAACATCTTCGCCATATTCATTTCCTTTTTCCCTCCATATGGCATGAATATGATTGGCGCCGTTTCTTGGTCCGCCATTATTATCAAACTCAATTAGGAATGTGGGACCATTCAATACATAATAGTGCGGCTTCTCTTCATCATAAGCGCCGATCCATCCAAAATAGATCTTGTCGATACCGGCTTTTAAAATTTTATCGTATTCAATCACTGCCTTATCGTATTCCAAGTTAAATACAAACTCACGGATGATGTATTGCAATACGGCTTTCTGTTCTGCATTCATCTCTGCCCCGGTTATTCCCCAGTTATCAACCAGCCGTTTACCACTTTCAGCAGCTGTAATAATATCTTTCGGCACTGCTGTACTCATGGTGGCTTTCTTTTGCTGGGCACTGTTTAAAAGGTGGATGAGTTTAATACCCAGGTCTTCTTCCTGTCCAAGCACACGCCAGCCTGCATATTCAGAGCTTTGGTATTCGGCCGGGTCGGTACCAACAAAAAAGGGTGTTACGCTGAGTTGATTATGTACAAAAGTGAAATTGATGGATAAATGATGTCCTTCTAATTTATAACCCCACACATCATCAGCAGGCTTTCCAAAAAAAGCGAAGTAGTAATTTCTATGCGACCACAGCAACGACATTACAAAAGCATGTGTTGTATCGTTGATTTCTTTTTTGTAAAACAGGCTGTCGTAATAGCTGTTAAGCAAATTGTCCAGGTGCATAATACCGGTGGCCTTTAGATAGCCTTGTGAGCTTAACGAAACAGAAAGAATGCGGTGTACTAATTTGCGTTGCTCATCACTCATATTGCCAATACTTACACCCACTCTTGACCGTAGCCCTACCGGCAGGTTATTCCATTTAAGTCTTGCTGTATCATTAAAACTCAGCACACCCGCAATTTGCTGCATCTGATTAAAGGAGTTGTAAAGTGATACAGCTGCCTGTTTTATTTCCTTGTTATAAGCCGGCTGGGCGTTTACAACAAAAACTGCAGATAGAAAACAGGTAATGAAGAACATTAATTTTTTCATGTTGTTGATTTAATAATAACAATATGCATGCTTCATGCAGCACAGCAGTAAACCGTATAGGAATTAAAAGGAAAGCGTAAACACTTTTCTCAATGGGAGAGGATTTGGGCTTGGGGGGAAACGAATCCTTAAATCTAATTCTTAAAATGCACAGATCAAAGCGTGTTTATTCATTAAGAAAAATAATTTGTACTTCAGCAACTATTGTGCTGTTGGTTTATTTGTTTCAATAAATACTAATGCAGCTGTTATGCAAGATCGAATGTTGCCGGTAAGAAGGTAAGGCGGGAAGAATTCAACTACGAAGCGTCATTGCGAGGGCAACTGGCTTGTGCGTGGGTTCGTGCCGAAGCAATCTGCAACCTGTATTAGCATTACGCATTATGCATTCAGCCTTATGCCTTCACTCTTCCCTTCCTGCCTCTTTGCCTTTGTGCCTCTGTGCCTTTCTACTTCATCTCAAACTCCCACACCGTTCTGTAATTCCCGAACTTTTCAATATACGTTAAGAAGGCATTGTAAAAAGGATCAGCACCAATCGTGGCACTGTCGCCAATAATATATAGTTGTTCTTTGGCTCTTGTAATGGCCACATTCATCCGGCGGTAATCTTTTAAAAAACCAATCTCACCTTCATCATTACTCCGCACCAATGAAATAATCACTGTTTCTTTTTCCTGTCCCTGGAAACTGTCGATGGTGCTGATGCGGATTGTTTTCGGCAGCAGTTCTTTTGCAGCAGCTACCTGTCCTGAATACGGCGATATAAATGCAGTATGTGTAAGAGGAAGATTTTCCTGTTCAATCAGTTGCTGTACAATCGATAACTCACCGCTGTTCTGCAAGCTGCTTCCATCAGCACCATGCACTTCATTAAAACCTGAACCAGCTGTATCGATAAACGTAAGATGTGTACCCTTGTTTTGTAAATGCGCAGCACTCTGCAGTTGATTGTTGTAAAAATAATCACTGCTGAAACCGGCAATCACTTCCCGCATGCGGTATTGTGTGTTCAGCAATACAAGATTGTTGGTTGATTGAACAGCTGCTTCAAGAATGGATTGATTTAATCCCAGTTGTGCAGCTTCATGACTTAATACAGTTGGCGGCAATTGCCAATGATCACCCGCCAGTACAATTTTATCAGCAAAGGGAAACACACACCAGGCCAATGGTTCAATACACTGACCCGCTTCATCAAAGATGAGTGTTTGAAAATGCAGGTGATCAATCCCTGCATCATAAATGCCGATGGGTGTACCCGCAATGACCTGTGCTTCTTCAAACAGTTTTTCTTCGTTGTAGTGTTGTATCTTTTTTATTTCGTTGCGGATGTTCTTCACTTCTTTGAACAACAGTTGCCGCTGTTCACGTTCTGCTTTACCAAAATGACGTTTATACTTCAGTGCCATGCGGCGGAATTCTTCTGCACGGATCTTTAATTGCTTGATCTCTTTTTGTTCTTTGCTGTTGGCAAGCCGCCCTTCAGGTGTGTGCGAATAAATAGCTTCATCTGCTTTGCTGGCATTGCCAACTCTTAATAAACGGATGCCCTGTTCAATCAATCCCTTGGAAATATTATCAACCGCTGCATTGCTGGGTGCAGTCACCAATACTTTTTCGCCCTGCTGCACAAGCTGCAGTACTGCTTCAATGAGTGTGGTTGTTTTTCCCGTACCGGGCGGACCATGAACGATGCAGAGCTGTTCGTTTTGTAAAATGGTTTGCACGGCCTGTTGCTGGCTTTTGTTGAGGTTACGGTTGCGGAAAGGGATGGCCGATGTTTGCAGTGTTGCAGGAATAGTATCTGCTGTTGTTGCATCATGCAGCTGTTGAAATAAACTATACAGTGTTTTGTTCTGTTCCAGCTCTTTGATGGTTTTGGTCATGATTTCACTGGTCCTTGTATCGGGTGCCAGTTTGATGCCCACACCATCATCTTCTATCCAGTCGGGAAAATCAGGAGCAAACAAACGGAACTCACCATTCATTCCATCCAGGCTCATGAGCACACCCTTTACCGGTTCTTCACCGGTTATAAAACATTCAATGGCTGCACCATCTTTAAACATACTTGCCTCCGGAGGAAAACGGAGTTTGAAATTGATTTCCGGGTAATCGGCATAGCCAAAACTTTTACGTGTAACAACAATGGGGTGTAAGGCAAGACCTTCAGCTTTTAATGCCTTTAAAGAATGTTGCTGGTCCAGCCGGTAGCGTTGGGCCTGTTCTTTTTCTTCGAGATCAATACAGCGGATCAGTTTTTGTAAATGCGGATGCATGCCGTGAAAATAAGCAGGATGCAAAGAATAAAAAATTCTGTTGTATCAAGTTTAGAGAAGCCGACAGTTTGTAATACAAAGGGTTTATTTGTCACTTTTTGTTTGCCTAAAAAGTAACCAAAAAGGTCCCCGAAAACCAATATCCAGCATGGTTTTTGGGATGGCGCCCTGATTTAGCAGGAGCAGTACTGTATGAAGGGCTTTAGAATTTCAATTGTACATCCTTTGTGCAGCAGGTAGTGCTTGGAATGCTGAATGCGTAATGTTTAATGCATGAAGAAGAACCGGGCCTGGCAGGTTAAATGGGGCGGATACCCTTTATGTACGCTTTAAGTACGCTTTATCCATGCTTTATCCATGCCTTTGAGTGGGCTTTGGGTGGGAGTAAGCTGCCTTTAGCATGAGGGATGAACAAAGGAATTTTGTTATGCCCCCAACAGGTTTCTTTGTTACTTTTTTGTGTGGCCAAAAAAGTAACCAAAAAAGGCCACCCGCAATCAATATCCAGCATGATTGCGGGGAAAACGCCCTGATTTAGCAGGTGTACTACTGTGGTGAAGAGCTGATGTAATTCTATTGGGGATCCTATGTGCAGCAGTTTGAGTGTTGGAAGAGGGAATGCGGAAGGCTCAATGCCGAATGCACAAGGCTGAGGGCGGCTAGTCACGGGTGCGCCAGTTGCGGAGGGATTCGTCGGAGCGGAGAAGGGCTGACCAGGTGATTTCGGGGGTACGTTCGTCCCATTCCTTTAAACGGAGGCCTTTGGCATAGGTTGCCATGAGATAGTCGGGGCGGTGAAGGATGGAGTAACGCTCTGCACGGTCGATGAAATAGAGGTAGGTTTCTGCTTTGTACTCATCCCACTGGGGCATGACGATGCTTTTATCGATGCGTTTCCAGCATTCGTGGAGCCAGTGGATATCGCCGGTTTGGTAGTATTTGCGGAGCCAGGGGTCTTTACAGTGTTTGATGGCATAGTCTTTTTCGTTGCGGATTTTTTTGCCTCCCTTGTTGCGGCCGCAGTAACAGATATAGGTTTCCTGATCGACCCAAGCAATGTTGCTAGCTTTGCAGTTGCGGTTGTCCCTGTCTTTAAAAATGATGCGTTTGTAATGGCGGGGATTGGGCACAAATGCTTCGGCCACGAGGGTTGCCAGCCCGAAGCAGAAGCTGCGGCCATTGGCCCTGATCCTGATGATGGGGGCATACCTGCCCCGGATATTGGGTTTTACTTCCTTGCCATTTTCTTTGTACACTTTGCCAACCGGGGTGATGTAATAGCCCGGAATGCCTTTCATGGGTACACGATCAGGATCAATGAAATAAACGGGTTTTTGTTTGGGCGGAAGCGGCATGCCGAGTATGGCGGCAGCTTCTTCCAGGCGTTTTACGTGGCGACACCAATCAGTGTTATTGACCCAGAGCAGGTTGCTGAGGGAGAGGTTGTGCGGATCATGATCTTTGTGGATGACCCTTGTAAACCCGTGCGGATTGGGGAGGAAGGCCAGTGCCAGCAGTTTTGATACAGCAATGCGTACCGACCTGCCCTGCCCGTTGGAGAGGGAAACCCGAACGGTGCGTTTTTGACCGCACCAAACGTTTTTCATGAGCAGGGATTTGCGGTTGTAGATTTTGCCGGAGGGTGTGATGCTGTAGCCCGGCCAGCCGGGTATGGGTACGGCAGCGGGGTCTGTTACTGGTTGAGGTGGCGGAAGTTTTTTGATGCGTTGTTTTGTGGGTTTGGGTGGTGGAGCCGGTTTTTTGTGAGCGATGGGTTTGCCGGGATAGAGGCTGCGGTAGGCAAACTCTGTGTGGCTGACCCACCGGATGTTTTGCAGGGAGCAGTTGTGCGGATTGCCATCTTTAAAAATGATGCGCTGGTGATTGAGGGGGTTGGGAATGAAGAGCTGGGCGAGGAGTTTTGCCAGGCCCAGCTCGGTAGCTTTGCCGTTGACAATGATGCGGAGCTTGGCCGAACGGCCGGGTTTGCGCATGGGCAATTTTGGCCTGCCTTTGTGAAAGATTTTGCCAGAGGCTGTAATGGTATAATCGGGGAACTGCGGAATGGGAACAGGTATTTCCATACAGGCAATGGAATGCCGGGCCGGTAAAAAATAATTTTTTGCCAGCCGGTTGGTTATTGAATGAAATGACGACTAAGTAGTATGTGCTGTGAGCCTATACCGGGCTTTTGGGTTTTTTGGCAAACAGGGTTTGCAGGAGTGAGAGTTCTTTATGGTAATTGAACAAAAGCATTTTTCTATAACTAATTAATCAAACAATTCAAGAATGCTATCTATGAAACAAAATGTTGGTTAGACTATAAAGATAATGACATATTCGTCATTGTAAAAAAAATGGTTTAGTCCCACCTTGAGCATGAAATGGGACAGATCAGAGATACAAAACTTTTACAGCGTATCGCTTTAGTTGCAAAGCAATTAAGGGAGGAGAAAGGTCTTACCCAGGAAGATGTTTATAACGATACCAATATTCATATCGGACGAATCGAAACTGCAAAAGCTAACTTATCTGTTAGTACTTTATCAGCTTTATGCAAATACTATAAGATTAAGATTTCTGAGTTTCATAAGATGGTAGAAGGACTTTAGATTTTAAAATTCCCAGCGACGTAATTTTTCAATTAAAAATAAACTGCATATATTAGTGCTGCAACAGCACTGTGACACCCGCTACTGTGAACACCGGAACAGCCAGAGCTAACGAATCCAAACTCCAGCCTACACCGGAATTACCTGCCTGCTGTGCAGGAGAGAAAAAATTAAGATACTGTACTCTCCAATAAATTATTGAAGTTGTTTTAGCGTAAGCGTATTTTATAAGATTTGTATTTACGAAAGTAGAAATCTGTAAACATTTTTTTATTGTATAACAACAAAATACATAAGTAATATTCAAAAGATGAGAATGAAAATAAGTTGCGCATTTTTCTGCGTTAGAGCGTATTTAAGACAAGCTTATTAGTATGAATAAAAATGCCATTTATATATTTACCTGCAATCGACCGTCAAAACTCGAAAGATTACTTTATGAGATGTGTTTTATTCAAAAAAGCAAGCATAATATTTACATAGTTGATGACTCAAGCAAAAAAGAAAGTATAGAGAAAAACAGAATGATGGCCAATAAGTATGACAGTGCTAAATACTTAGGAATAAACCAATATCGTAATTTTTATAGAATTGAAGACGTACCACATAATCGACAACTTCTTGGAGATGAGACTTGGAATTTGGGGATTGCTCGAAATTTTGCATTAGAGTATTCAAACTTCATTGGACATAAAAAAATTCTGTTTGTAGATGACGATATTACGGAAATAGACGAAAATAAAGTAAATGAAGGATTCTCTGTCCTTAATGAAGATAGTTTTGTTTCATGCAATTTAAAAGGAGTCGTAGATGATTCAATTGTTGGGCATATTGCAAAACAAGTAGGCATTATTGAAGACGAAAAAAAAATGTTGTCTGGTGGTTTTTTGTTTTTATCACCGTCATCAATTTCGAATAGATTCTATAATATTTATAATGAGGATTGGATATTACAGCTTCTTGAGAATCAAAAAAAACAAATAATCTTGCCATATAATGTTTTGCATAATATAGATAAGGACATAATTTTTTCTCTTGAACAAGCATTATTTCAAGAGCTTGGTGAACTTGTTGTAGAAGGATTACTCGAAAATGAAAACGCCTTATTAATGAATTACAACTTTTGGGATGAAGTTCTTATAAACAGAATCAAATTTATTGAGGAAATTAAGGAGGCTACTGTAAACTTAGATAATCAGCACGGTTATGAAATATGTTCAGGACTTCTGAAATGGTTAAAACAACTTGAAGGACATTCTGTTCTAAAATCAATAGAACAAATTAAAAACATGCAGTATGAATATAAAATTTAAGAGTTACGATGGCTACGAATTAACTGGTACATTACTAAAAGCAGATAATGAAAAAGCTGCTTTAGTATTTGTTCACGGAATTACCTCGTCAAAAGATGAGTTGGGGTTTCACTCTGACTATGCAAAATTTCTATCTGAGAATGGTGTAACCACACTCCGTTTTGATTATCGCTTTCATGGCGGAAAGAATGAAGGAAATCAAAAACTTGAAAACTTATCCCTATGTGGAATTTTGAATGATATTGATGCTGCATTCGAAGCCTTAAAGAGAAATACAGACAGAAAAACGAAAGCATTCTTTATTGTAGGAACAAGTTTTGGCGGTGGTCTTTCTGCTTATTGGGTTGATTCAACAAACAAAACTGAAATTAAAAAAGTAATTCTTAATGCTCCCGTAATCAATTACGAAAATGATGTGCTTGAGCGAAATAAACTCATTGCAAATGGATTACTTTCTGATAAGGCACAAAAGCAATTAAAGAGTAAAGGTTTTGTGAAATCTTCCGACATTCATTTTGGCCGTGGCCTAATCAATGAATTGAAATATGTAAATGGAATTAATGCATTGCAAAATCTCGGAAGACGTGTTGTTATTTTTCATGGTAACGATGATGAAGATGTTCCATTAACTTCTTCCAAAAAATATAAATCAAGTCAAACCCAACTAGAAATTATTCCTAAAGTTGGTCACGGATTTGGAGTTGAAGATGATGAGGATTTGGATTTCCCCGAAACCAAATTGATTCATAGAAACATTTATAAAAAGGCATTAGAAATTATTGAATCAACTCTATGAAATCGTATGAAGCACTAGGAACTGGAATTTATGTTCATGAGAAAGTAAAAATTGGTAAGAATGTTACTATCGGACATGGCTCATGTATCGGCTTTGGTGACCCTAAAGATGGTGAACTAATTATTGAAGATGGTGTTTCAATCGGTGCATTCTGTGTAATTCATTTTGGTGCTGTCATTAGAGAAAACGTATATATTGATCATAAGTGTGTAATCGGTATTGAAGCAGAGTTAGGAAAGAATACACAAGTGCTTTCAGGCAAGGAAGTATCTTATCAAGCAAAGGTTGGCGACAATTGTATCATTGCTGGAAATGTTGCTGACAGAACAATTATTGAAGATGATGTTACATACCTCGGAGAAATAGCCCATAGTCATAGAGATGCAAGTCTCCCCTGGGATACAACCGAAGAACCCTCCCCGGTTATTTTTAAAGGAAGTGTTATTGGTGTGAACGCTTTAATAATTGGCCCAAGAAAAATTGGTCCCTGTGCTTATGTGGGTGCAGGTGAAATTGTAAGAACAGACGTAGGTGAAGGATTAGTGTTAATGAAAGGCGAAATAAAACCACTGTCAGCATTTAGAGGAATGTTTAAATCAAGATGCAAATGAGTAAAAGCTATCGTTCAATAAATATTTTCGTGTCACATCCATTTGAGCCAAATAATACAACCTATGACTTGGATTCATTTAGGACTAATATCAAACTTCTTGTATCAGAAGCAGAGAATGAAGTAAGGAAAGATTATTCAGATTTTGAAATTGAAACTGTCTTTGAATTTAGTGATTTTCAGAATGGATTACCGCAGCAAATTGAAAGTAAAATAAGAAATAGCAATTTTTCGATCGTTGATATTACAGAGAATAAACCAAACATCTTTTTTGAGTATGGATTAATGAGGGGGTTAAATATTCCGACCCTGCTAATTAAAGGGGATGATTCATTTAAAACTTTTGGATTGCCTGCCGATATAAAGGATAAGATTGCAATCCCGTATAAAAACTTTAACGAACTTAGGGATAAGTGTAAAGGTGAAGTTGTTGTTCTTTTTAAACAACTATTGAATAGTGACACTCTCTACAACATTCATCTAAATAAAATTTGGTTCCGAAACGATGTAGGAACAATTCATGTTATAGCACCACCTGAAATCGAGAAAAGTCAATACGCTTCACCTGCCTCTAAGAATTATATTTTCTTGAACAATCTTGGTGATATTGATTCGGTTTTAGAGGTAATGAATTTTCTAAATAGAAATTATAGAAATTCAAAACTTCCAATTTATTCAGCAGAAGAATTTAAAAATCACATAGAAGATAACTTGATGGTAATTGGTGGACCTGGAGAATCTGATGAGGATGGAAATAATGTCTGTGCTTTGTTGATGGGCAAAATGAATGTAAGGGTAAGCTATTCATTTGACGAAGACGATGAGCTTATGGTTTATAAAGATCAAAAATTTTCAGCGACATATAGAGGCGGAAAAGTTGTTAAAGATTATGGATACTTCGCACGATTTCCAAATCCATTCAACCCTAAATCTTCGGTTGTGTTGATACACGGTATTCACACATTCGGAGTGCTTGGTGCTGCTAAAGCATTTTCTGACCATCCATCTGCACAGGGAAATATCAGAAAAGTTATGAAAAAACTCAATCTTGATGATATTAAACAAGCGTCATTTGAATGCTTTTTTCCAGTTGATGTTTTACAACAAAGTGTTGTTTGTCCAGAAATTGATGAAGAATACATTTTACCCATATCAAAAAAATAGTGAAAGATTTTATTGAACTTATAATTAACAATGCAAAGAATTACCCATATAGAATTGCGGTAATTGACCGGGATAGAAAAATTAGTTATGCAGATTTTTTATTCCTCGTTAATTCTATTTCAAAACGACTAAAGCCAAAAACTAAAGTTGTGATTGATTTGGAACAAGGCTTAGAAGCGTACGCTTTGATTGTTGCAATTCTCAAAATTGGTGGAACTTATTGTCCGCTTAATCCTGCGGCTCCCCGTGAAAGAAAAAAACAAATCATTACTGAATTTTCTCCGGATTTGATTATTGTTTCGTCAGAAGAAAAGACTTTGGAGTTCATTCCTATTAAGGCAATCACAATTGCAAGATTACTTGAAAATACAAATGGCCCTGATGTAAATGTTTCATATAATGGAGAGGATATTATTTACATCATCTACACTTCCGGATCAACAGGTGTTCCAAAGGGAGTGAGAATTTGTCGCAAGGCATTGAACAAATTTTTGGAATGGTCAATACCAACTTACGGAGCAACCGGAGACGATGTGTGGGGACAATTTTCATTTTTGAGTTTTGATTTAAGCATAGTTGACATTTTCACATGTTTGTGTTCTGGTGCAACATTATATGCTATGAATGAAATTCAAGCTAAAACATATCGTCCTGACCGTTTGATAGAAAATATAAAAATTACAATTTGGCATTCTGTACCGAGTGTAGTTGAGTTCATGATTAAAAATGAGAAAAGTAGGAGTTGTGATTTTTCATCGCTAAAGTTGATGAGTTTTTGCGGAGAACCTTTGAAGAAACATCATGTTGAATTTTTATTAGAGAAGAATAATTCTTTGAGAATTTTCAATACTTACGGACCCACCGAAGGTACTTTGTTTTGCACTTGGCAGGAACTGAATGCTGCAAACTATCATGACTATTATCACTTTTCTATGAGTATCGGAAAAGCAATTCCTGGTTGGAATCTTAAACTGAATTCTGTTGAAGAATTTGAAGAAAAAGAAATTATAATTTACGGTGACTATATTGGGAAAGGATATTTGGGAAATATTTCTGACACGAAATTCAAGAAGATTGATGTTGCAGGCAAATTAGTTGAAAGTTTTGAGACAGGCGATTTGGTAAATGAATTAAATGGAAATCTTTATTTCTCTTGTCGCAAAGACAATCAGGTCAAACTAAAGGGCTACAGAGTAGAATTGGATGAAATTGATTTTAGAATAACTGAGTTTCTCAAATTGACTTCTGTAACTATTGTAAACAATGAAATGCTCTACTCATTTATTGAAACTGAGAACATTATCAATTATTCAGATCTGAGGAGTCATTTGAAGACAGTTTTGGAAGAGTATAAAATACCACATGGCTTTTATTCAGTTGAAGAAATACCAAGAAGCCAAAATCAGAAAGTTGATATTAACGCACTAAAAAGTAGATTAAATGAGCAGAAAGTTAAAACCCCCTAAAGAAATTATTGCGGAGGCTCTTGAAATAAGTCTTGATCAGTTGGATGATTATTCTGCTTATGGAGAAACTCTGAATTGGGATAGCTTAAACCATATTGCAATAATCAATGAATTGGAAGTTAATTACGAAATTCAAATTCCTGATTCAGAAATTGAAAACTACTTAACTCTTAAAGCAATAGTTGAATTGTATGAAAAATTAAATAACTAATGTATTAGCCTCTAATTAGTGCAAGCTTCTTGCTTCTGCCAGAGAGGGTGCGGGTTACTTGATACCTCTTAACCCTGCACTTATTTTATTGAAGAAATTATAACTGAAAAATGCATTTATTGCTGCAAAACATTTTTTTCAACACCAACATTTTAAATGTCTGATACAAACGGGAAATATTGGTTGATAACAAGTGAGGTTGTATAACAATTGCACCTGCAAAAATATGATTTTAGACTGCCCAGGTCTTCGTAAATAAACAAAAAATTCACTCCTATTACGCAAGAAATAAAATTTTCAATGGTCGAGACTAAAAGTATTCCTGCATGTGATGTAGGATAATCAGTGAATTTCTTGTCTTCGCAAACGTAATACCGTGATCATATTTCTTGCACCTAAGATTGCCGGTAGTTTGTAGTATTTCGCTAATATGCCATTTTAACACTCATTTACTTCAAATTAATATTTTATCTGACAAAAAAGGGAAAACATATGTCAAAATTTGTTATTTATTTTGATAAATAATATTCTCCATATACTGGAATATGAATTGCTTATCATAAATGTCTCTATAAAACAAGAGATACATTTTATGAACAGTTATTTTAGCGTAAGCTCATCGACGGGTAAGTCTACGGGAGTAAGAGGTTTTGAATATGGCGCCGATTTCATAACCCTCTATTTTACAAGTGGTGCAATTTATTCTTACACTTATGATTCATGCGGATCATCACATGTTGAAACGATGAAAAGATTGGCGGACTCACAAAGCGGACTTAATACATATGTGACAAAGAATAAGCCCCCTTTTGCATGGAAAAAAAGTTAAAACCATTATTTACAACAATTTCATTTTATCGAAATCAATTTACAATTTATTCAGTGCCAGTTTTTCAAATCCGAACTGGTACTGTTTTTTAAAATTTGGATACCTAATCTTTAAAACACAGATATTGTATAATAACAATACTGTATCATTTTATATCTATTCTCATCGAGTGTTCCATATAACATCTGAACCAGCTAGTAGAAATTATTATTAATAATTCCGTCTTAATTAAGGTTTATTCTTTTCAAAAAAAAGGTTGCTGATCACAAGTATAATACCGATAAAAAAGTAGACGTAAAACTGAGCTTTGAAAATAAACGGGTCCCAATAAAACTTTCTAGAAGGAATCATTCTTACAAGCGAAATAACCAAGTTAATTAATGCAGACAACGCTGCAGTGCCAATTGCAGTAAAAAAAGAGTATAAAAAGAATTGGCCAATAGATTTCATCGGCTATAAATTTACACAGTATTCAAGTGAATCTAAAAAATGATATTGCCTTGTTGCCTGTTTTGGAATTTTGGCGATTGATAGTTAACTTTTTAATTGCAGATATGATGTCGTATTAACGAAGCTTTTTTACATTATAACAACTCCTAAGTGAATCAGCAGCAACATGATACGTTGTATATACAATGGGCTTGCAACCTATTTAGGTTTGCTAACCAGAAACTTTTGCTTACAAAAGTTTATAATTTAAAATATTATTCATATATTAGTAGTGTAACAGAACTTTGACTCTCGCTACTGTGAACACCGGAATTACCTGCCAGCTATGTACGAGAGAAGAAATGAATTGAAGTACCGGATTCTCCAATGATTTATTTAAGCTTTTTAAATAAAGCGAGGTGTGTATAAACGTTTGCACACGAGCGATATAAGTTGTATTTGCGAAGGTTTGAACCTTGGAAACAATTTTATTTAATGTATTAAGAATAAAAAGAATTGCGTAAAAACCGAAAGTTTCAACAGAAGGAAAGTTTCGCATATTTATGCTTTAGCGGCAATTGTAAATAACTCTTCGAAAATGGAACTTTATTGTAATCAAATCATTTTGCAACCAACCACAAAATGCAACCTAAATTGCAAGTATTGTTATCTTCCAGATAGGCAACAAAAACAGTTTATGACAAATCAAGTAACTGAACGCCTTGCAAAGGATATTGAGTTATTTGATAGCAATGTAACATTAATTTGGCATGGTGGTGAACCGTTATTAACCGGATTGACCCGATTTAAAGAATTAATTTCACCATTATACAACCTTTATAAATCAGGTAAAATAAAGTTTGGACTACAAACAAATGGCACATTAATAACAAAAGAATGGTGTGATTTTTTTAAAGAGTATAATTTTTCAATTGGTCTAAGCATTGACGGTGATTTAGAATTAAACAAAAATAGAGTTACTTGGTCGGACAACCCAGCTTACAATCAAATTATCAATGGCATTGATACTTTGAATCAAAACAAAGTGAGTTTCTCAGTTATTGCGGTAGTCGGTTCTCAGCACATAGGAAAAGAAAAAGAGTTTTACTCATTTTTAACACAATTAGGAACAAAATACTGTGGACTTAATATTGAAGAAATCGAAGGGGTAAACTCATATAGTACATTTGATAAAACAACAATTTCAGAATTTTGGAAAAACCTCTTTCTTGAATGGAAAAAAAATCCCAAAATCAGAATTAGAGAATTTAGCAATGCCATTTCATGGCTTTATAAGGCAAGTAAAATTGAGAAATCTAAACTTCCCCAAAAACAAATAAACCTAATTCCAACTATTGACATTAGAGGTAATGTTTTCTTTCTTTCGCCTGAATTAGCTGGTGTTAAATCATCAAAATATAATGATTTTATCATTGGCAATATCTTAAGCGATTCACTTTCAAATATTTTAGAGAATGGGAAATCATCCATAATTTTTCATGACTATTTGAAAGGAATTGAGAAATGTTCAGAAAATTGTGGTTATTTCAGTTTTTGTGGGGGCGGACAGGCATCAAATAAATTTGCCGAACACTGTACTTTAGACATTGATGAAACTACTTATTGCATTTATCATCGAAAAGAATTAGTGAATTCACTTTTAAATTGTATATAAATGGAAAAACAAGAATTATTCAAACAGATTGACAACAAGGCAAGTGCAATTGAATCCCTTTTTACTGAAGTAAAAAATAATAAAGAGATTCTTCTTTATGAATCCAAATTAGCAGACTGGAATGATTGGGATAACTACGGAAAAAATGATGACCCCGAAACAGAATGGGGCAATTGGAATGACTGGAGTAAAATTGAATTTATTCAATTTCCTTAACACCCCAATTTATATAACTCACTATTCAATATGTTTCCGTTTTTCTTTTCTCGAAAAATAAATTTACCTCATACACGGCTCGAGTTAAACAACGGAATTGTTACCTTAAATGAACAGAGGTCATTAATTTCTACCCCACCCTATGACAAAGGTGCAGCAATTCCTAAAGACAACTTTTTTGGTATTGAACGTTTAATGCTTAAACCAATTAGCACTTATAGCAATGCTTACCTTGGAAGCAATGCGTACGTAGGTTTATTTTGCTTTAAACAACTCTTCGAAGAATTAAATTATTTAGGAGTACATGAAGTGAAAACATATTCAGAACTTGTCGAGCTTCGACAATCAAAAGCATTTCAAGATGGAGTTACTCATATTTTAAAAGTACTCACAAGTGTATTTGAAATATTTCAAGAACTAACATTTTTGGGTGTGCATATCAAAGCGTCAGGTTCACCAACATCAACAATTAACCCTCAAACAAAAACTAGACTTGGGCTGCATATTGATAGTTGGGACAGAAAACATTTAGACAAAAGAGGAAATTGTAGAAATAGAATTTGTTTTAATATTGGTAGTAAACCACGGTATTTGCTTTTCATAAACAAGAATATTGCCGACATAGTTGAAGAAGACATTCAGCAATCATATCTAGAGCAAGAAAATATAGTATACTTACGAAATTATATGTCTACCAACACAAACATTCAAGTAACTAGATTATTAATCCAACCTGGGGAAGCATACATTGCTCCAACGGAAAACATGATTCATGATGGTTTTACCTTTAGCAATGTTGAACCTGACATTACATTGACTTTTTTAGGCAATATAAGAATTAAAGATACTGAGAAATGCATCGCTTTCAAACTAGTACCACATGCCGCAAAAATTGGTATTGCAAATAGTGAAGCTTAACATTGAAGTATTCAGCAACAATAATTCTTCTGTGCTGTGGTTCCTCGCTCGATGAATAAAGCCCAGCTTTAGTTCCCCACTTGCGCAAGTGTTCCGCCTGTATTTTGCGGATCACTTGATGCCTCTTAAACCCGCTCCGATTGCATCGGAGAATTTATTAACTGAAGTACAGGTTTATTGCTACACTACATTTTATTCAGCAGCAACATTTCAACTGCCCTATACAATCGGGAAATATTGGATGGCAACAGGTGATCTTGCAGAACAGCTGCGCCAGTAAAAATTGTTAGTGTTGAATTTTTATTTAGGTTCGTGGTGACACGAACCAAGGCGTTGGTACCAATACCACAAACAAATATGAGTTACGACCTATATTTTTATAAACAGAAGGGAAGCGAAATTTCGACAGAGAGAATTTCTAAATATTTAACAGACAATTTAGTTCAACCGAACGATGAAAATAATCAGTGGTTTTATGAAAATGAAGACACAGAAGTTTATTATTCCTTTGAGTTAAACGAGCCAGGCGAAGATTTTGAACCTGATGAAGAAATTGAGCCAATAGAAAATTTTGACGATACAAATTTTTCCTTCAATCTGAATTTTATGCGACCAAGTTTTTTTGGACTTGAAGCATTTCAGTTTGTTGAACAGTTTTGTAAAGACTTAAATTTATTTGTTTTAAATCCACAAGGAGACAGCGAACAACCATACAGGCCAACGCAAAAAGAACAGTTTGAGAATTGGAATGAAACGAACTTATGGGCATGTAAAGACAACTTTAAAGAAGTGGACGGTTCTTATATGAGTGAGAATGAAACAACCCTGGTTTGGCAATACAACTCAAACAGACAAATAATACAAGAAAGACTTGGAGAACAATACTTTGTTCCAAAAATATTCTTCTTTAAGACAAAGGAAAGTAACCAAGCATTTACATTGACAACCTGGACAGAACATATACCTATTGTTCTGCCAACAACTGATTATATACTACTGACAAGACAATACAAGAAGTTTTTCAGAACAATAAAAGACACTGTGCTTATTTCGAGAAATGAGTTGCTCGAAAATTTTGGCAATGAATTTGAAAACTTTGATTTTCCTAATTGCAAAATCATTCATCAAAACAAAGCAGACACATTAAGGGATAAATTTAATTCACTAAAAAGCGACAAACAACTTGAAACTTTTGCTGAAAGATTAGGAATGGATTTTTTATATAATGCAAAACCTGAATAAAACATCCCCCACTGGCGCAAGACTCCCGACCTGTGTAGCCCTGTTACTTATCATACTTAATCAGCAAATGAAATAAGTTGATGCTACCTTATGCATATTACAGTATCTTAATTTCAGCGGGCGTACCTACATAACAACAGCGACTGCAAGAGTTGTTGGCGTTGGAATTTAATAGTTAACTTTATTAAAATACCAGGAGCAATTCCGGTCGGACGAATATAAAATTTCCTATCACCGGGAAACCCTGTTTATTAGTTGCACATATCAACACCTCATGGCTACAGAGACAAACCATAATTGCAGAGACGATAACAAAATAATTGCAGACATTGAAAAGTATGGATTTGCAATTATCATCCTGAATGCAACTGACTATTTGCCCTCGTTTGCATACAGCATCGGTTTTTGGAAAAAATTTAAGCATCCTGAAATTATTTGTTTCGGCTTAACTACAAAAACACTTTGCGGACTTATCAATGATGTTGCTGGTTTGGTTAAGAACGGAGCGGTAATTGAAACAAACAGAAACTATGAAGACTTTTTTGAGAATGGTTCTGTTCAATTTATCGAAGTAGATAAAAGAAATTTAAGCGATTATTTCGGTACAGCCATTGACATTTATGATACTGATCAATTTCCTGCACTTCAATTTGTATGGACAGACCGCAATAACAGGTTTCCGTGGGAGAACGATTTTGAAAAAGAATTTATTTACAGACAGCCTTTACTTGACAGGAATGCAGAGTTCAAATTCAGAGAAGCTAAAAATCTTGCAACGTATACAACAAAGCAATGGATAGAGCAAAATAAACCGATTATTCATGTGATACATGATTCAGACGGAAACTGGCAATTTTTGACAGATGATGAGCCTTCAACTGAAAACATCAAAATTGTTGCCCTGGAGCAAATTATATTAAGAGATAAAACACTTAATGAAGTTTTTGACCTGGAATTTGGCGAACAGGCGGTGAGAAATTTTGCAGGCGACAAATGGATCAGAAGCAAATTTGCATACGAAGATGAAGAAACGTAACATGGCGGTTACTAACATTTTAACCTTTTGTCTTTATAAAAACACAGATTTAACAAGCATGAAAACACGAACATTCATCATTTCAAATATGCAAGCATACGCTACAATTTTATAGTATCAGCTTTATATTCATAATATGGGACTTGACATTATTATTTGCACAGATAACTCAGATCAAATTTATGGGGGTAACTATCATGACCCTGCATTTGACAATTTCAATAAGCATAGCCTGAGCCGGACGTTTTGTAATTTAATGTGCAGGCCAAATGTAATCAGTGGCGAAACTGAGCTGGTACAGATTGGAAGAATTACTTCAGTTGACATTTCGCCCATTTTGGCTATGGAAAGTTATGGCAGTGACAGCGGTGAAGAACTTGCGTTTTTTCTTGAAATGGCAGAAAGCGAAGAAGAGCGCCAAAAAATTCTGGATCAGTCAAAACAAAACAGGGAAAATTTAAAAGGAAATATTGATACGGTTTTACAAACAATAAAGGCTTTGATTGAAAAGCTGTCAGTGATTGAGCATTTACCAGACCTGTTAGACGACCATGGGCTGGATACTCTTGATAACAACTATTATTTTTCAGACTTTACTATTGACAAAGGAGAGGGTTATATTGGAAACAACTTTGGACAGGACCTGCGAAATTTTAAACGTTTTTTGGAATTTGCCAAAGAAAGAGGTTCAACAACAACTTACTTTACTTACGGTTGATCCAATTGCAGCATGAATAAAATTACCTTCAGTATTTCCTCTGGCGCAAGTGTTCCGCTGTATTTTGCGGATCACCTGATGCCTCTTAAACCCGCTCCGATTAAATCAGAGAATTTATTAACTGAAGTACAGGTTTATTGCTGCACTACATTTTATTCAGCAACATTTCAACTGCCCGATGCAACCGGGAAATACTGGATGGCAACAGGTGATCTTGCAGAACAGCTGCGCCAGCAAGAATTGTTAGTGTTGAATTTTAATGTAGGTTCGTGATGAAAGAAACTAATTCTCCAAAAAAGATGAATCTGAAAATTAAAAACACAAGTAATTTTTGGTTAGGTTTTTTTTTACTGATTATTTCCGTTGTTTCATTCTCCTACGTAAATCATGCAGCAAAATACAAGATAGAGAACTGCTATAAGGTAGAAGGTAGAATCAAAAATATAACAGAATTATATAGCGAAGGAAGCATTTCACAAGATGGATGGATGATTGAATTAGATTCAATAAACTATAAAATCAGAATTACCGGCGAATACTACAATGCACTCAACAAGGATCTCTTTAGCAAGTACGCCATAAAAAATAATAGAATTACTGTCTATATCCTTAAAGAGGAAACAGGCGGGGTTTTTCAAAAAGTTAATAGCTCTTTAGGAATAAGAGATGCTGCAGTAATCAGATATAATGAACATGAACTGTTGAGTCTTACAAACGTAAAAAGGAAAATGCAGCACCTGTTTATACTCAATTTATCCATTGGTTTAATCGCTGCAGGTCTTGGTATTTACTTTGTTCTGAAATCATTAAAGTAAATCAGCAACATTTCAACTGCCAGATGCAATCGGGAAATATTGGATGGCAACAGGTGATCTTGCAGAACAGCTGCGCCAGTAAGAATTGTTAGTGTTGAATTTTAATGTAGGTTCGTGGTGACAGGAACCAAGGCGTTGAATACTTTAACCTTTTGTCGTTATAAAAACACAGATTTAACAAGCATGAAAACACGATCAGCCATCATTGCCCTACTGGCAATATTTTTAAGCAGCTCCTGCAACGAATCAAATTCAACCACCTCACAAACGGAACCTGTTGAAAAAAAAGAGCTGCAGGTAACCAAACCGGTTGACAGTATTGGGGAGGTACTATTTACAATTGACTTTAAACTAAAAGCAACAGGTGAAGCATTAAAAACATACACTGATGGATTTATTCCCTGGGTAAGTGTTGACAAAGCAGCGCAGGAGCTTAAACAGCTGGTTGACGCCGATAAAATTGTGTTACCCTTTCAGAAGGTTAAACTTGTAATTGACTACCCGCTAAATATCCCTGCCAGCTTTGTGATTAACACAAGCAAACAAGGCTTTTCAAGAAAAGACCTTGTTATCGAAATCAGTAAACGATACCACGAACTATATGCTGAGGAAGAGCGTACTGCAACAACCAAAACAGTTGCTCCTGATAAAAGAGAAGGTCTCGAAAACAGAAATCAAACCGATGGAAAATACGGAATCTGGGGACATGATATTGCTGACCTGGATTTAAGCGAAATAGAAGTACATAAGAACCTGCTGGGTGAGATAACGTTGATCCTTGTAATTGAATCGTAAACCAATTGCAGGAAAATTCAGCTGAAAACATTTAATTGCCAGAAAATGATAAAAACAGTTTTACGCATCATCCTCTTATTTGCCGTTTTACCCTCTTGTAAAGGGCAGCAGGGTAACGCTGTTTTGCATCAGCCTAATTTCATTGACAGTATTCATACAGCCCTGCAATTGCAAGATTTGATTGTAAGGGTTGACAACAGGTATAAAGATTTTAAAATAAATACGGACTTAAAATCTCACAGTAAATATTCAAGGAGAAATTATAAAAAAACAGCAGACAGTTTACATGTTCAACCATGGACAAAAGCGGATTTTGATCATAACGGACTTACTGATATACTGATAATTGGCAACTGGTATGACTACTGTGTTATCTGCATCCTGGACAAAGGCGACAAGTATGAACTTAAACGTATAACAAGAAGAAGTTTCCAGGAAAGCAGTTTTCCGGTAGTGGAAAACAACAACATCAACTACTATTATGAAAGTGAGCCAGATCCTGCGGACCTGGATAAACCAAGACAACTTGAGCAAATTACATTGACGTATAAATCCGGAGACTTTGTTGAAGAAAACAAAAAACCGGCAACACATCAAATTGAAAAAATTGAGTATTCCACAAGCGGATGTTTAGGATTTTGCCCCGTGTTTAACTTAACCATAAATGCCGACAGGACTTCAACATGGTTTGCGAACATGTATAACGACATTGACAAAAAGGAAATGAAAGGACATTTTCAAACAGTGATTACCAAGGAAAAATATGATGAATTGGTTGGGCTGCTGAACTATATCGATTTTGAAAACCTGAAAAATAAATATTCGGTAGACTGGACAGATGACCAGAGCTGCATTTTAAAAATAACTTACGACAATGGTAGGGTTAAGACGATCAGCGATTATGGCTTAATAGGGACGTATGGACTTGACCGGGTTTACCAGTTACTTTTTGAATTAAGAATAAACCAGCAATGGAAAAAATAAACGGCTGAAAGTGCTATTGAAGAAGCTGCAGTTACCGATTGCAAAGAACAGCCAACATGATCTTTTTTTAAACACAATGTGCATACATTTGAATGCCTTTAACCTGGCAGCTTAAAAACCAAAAAATGAAAACATTTAAAAAACTCTTCCCCACTATTTTCTTCCTGCTTTTGTTGAACAGCGTTTTTGGACAAAGCTTTAAAGAAGTAAAAACAGCAAACGATGTATTGGAGAATGCCATCACCGCTTTGGGTGGCAAAGATTTTTTGTTAAGTATTAAAACCCTGTATACTGACATGAGTACAGAAATGGATGGCAGACAGGTACACTGGATTACCAAAGAAATGCTGCCTAATAAGGGTTCTTTCCAGATTGTATACGAGGGACGGGTTGTGTATCATAACTGGTATGACGGGAAAACGGGATATGAAATGGTGAAAGGCGAAAAACAGAAGGCTGACCCTGAAGAGTTTAAAGACAAGGAATTCAAACGAAATATTTTTAATGAGCTGGATTATATTGATTCTTCTTTATGGAAACTGGAACTAATTGGAGAAGAAAAGGTGCATAAAGAAGCCTGTTATAAAATCAAGGCAACTGCCGTAAACGGCGAGGTACAGCATTTATACTACAGCAAGCATTCGTTTTATATGCTGCGTGAAGACAAGATTGCGAATTCAGAAAAAGACAGCTTCAGTTCTGTGATATTTTCAGACTATAAAAATTATAACGGATTAATATACTATTCTGTTCTAAAACTCAGTGCCGGTAAAAAGACGCAGGTTGGTAAGGTTGTGAGTTTACTGATCAATGAACAGATTACTGAGGAGGATTTTAAATAAGGAAACAGGAGCATCATTGATTTAAGGTATGATGCAAAGAGCCATGAAAGTACAGGCAGATTTTATATACCAGCCAACAAGTGGAAAATACCGGGAAAAGATTTTCGATATTCCAACCCAGGACTTTACTATCCGAAACTGGAGTTGGGTACTCTTTACCAAAACCGATGGAACAGAGTGGGCAGGCTCATTTCATGGCGGACAGGTAAATCAACGGCTGGTTACAATACTTAAAGATTTGCCCTTTGTGTTTATTGTTTCTGAAGGGCAAGGCTATGTTGTTAATGCTGAAACCGAAGAATTATTAATGTGTACCGAGGAAGACTCTATCAGAGAGGCAATAAGTATTGGAGATACTCCACTGGTTGTTTATGCGAATGTATGGGGCATTTTTACTTTTGATGATTCGCTTGAAATTAAAAAGCTTATTGTACCATTTGAATTCTATTTTGTTTGGTTCAAAAATGTTTCAGATGGGTTTCTTGAAATGGAATATGAAGAAATATATACAGGAGAACTGAAGAAGGCTTATTTAAATACGAAAACATTGCAGTTTCAAGAGTAAGGTTGATGACAATGGTTTGTCAATATGTATTAACTACTGCAATAACTGCTTTGATAATGTCGGAATATAATTGCGCTGAAAGCCTGTCGTAGGTTTCATCATCTTCTGTATTTTCAAATCCAAGGTCATTCCAGGAGCCCATGCCACCAAAAACCCATGCTAATGCTGCAGAAAACAAAACCTGTTTTGCTGTGAGCGAATAGTTGCCAAGAGGGACAATGTCTTTGTTGTAATAATTTTCTTCCGGAAGCGAACTTTGCAGTGTTGATTTTGCTTTATCAAACAGTTCGCCCCAATTCTGCAGGTCATGTTTAAAGGCAAAGGCTGCAATTTCAGTCAGTGTTTGCTGCAGATCGTCTTTTATCTTATTGATATTTATCTGCAGGTTACTGACAGGTTGTTCAGCAAGGTTTGTCAAATAATTTACTGACCAGATTTTATTATCAATGGCATCTTTATTTGTAACCTCCCAACGGTTTGCCCAATAAATTGAATAACCGTTAAAAACAGATTCAATTAACCAGGATCCACCACCACCAACAAGCCCTGCAAGTTTGTGGTCTTTTGCAAAGCTCTGATCTTTTGAATGTTCAAAATAAAGGCGAAGGTTTCTGCAGCCGCTATTCTTTAAATACTCAAACCATTTTACCGGATTTTCTGCAACAGGTTTTTCCACGGGCTTTGAAAAGAAAAAGGTTTTTTTAATTACGCCGAAGCCGACCTTGTTACAAAACTGAAAAGTGGTATTAGCAGAATTAAAATCAGCAGGAACATTTCCGTTTTTCAGAAATTCATTTCCATAAGCTGTTAATGCAATGAGTTGTGCTAAAATTCCTGTCATCTGTTTTAGTGTTTTGTTTTAATGAATGTGATCCAGCGCAACAACGTTTAACCTGTAATTACACAGTTGAAACAGCTGAGCCTGTATGTTGCGGATTACCTGTTGCTTTTTAAACGTTTCCAGGTCATCACCCTTCTTCATCTTCCGGTTTTACAAGCCCGGTTAACACAAAGCCTGCACCTAAAAACAGTCCGCTTACAAGTCCGCCAAGATGTGCTGCGTTATCAATACCGCTGCCCACAAAACCCATCACAAGGTTAAAGCCAACAAACACCAGGATGCTGATGAGGAAACCGGAACCCAATGAACGGGGAAATACTTTCATTAAAATAGCAACCAGCATAAAACCATATAACCCGAAGATGGCTCCTGATGCACCTACACTAACAACATCGTTATTATGCCATGCAATACTAGTGAGGCTGGCAATAAGACCGGTGAGGAAATAGACCAGTACAAATTTTGTTTTACCCAACAGCGGTTCAAGAAATAAACCCACTAAGATGAGCGCAAACATATTGGTCAGGATATGCATAAAGCCTCCGTGCAGAAACATGCTGGTGATCAATCTCCACCATTCACCATCGGCAACGGAAGAACGGAGATTGCCTCCCCATTGCAATAAAGCCGAAGGGCTGAAAGAAATAAAACCCAATCCGCAAAGCACCATGATGATAAATACAAGAATGTTGATATCGGCAATAACAGCTGTGGCTGCATTGTGTTTTTGCGGAATGAAGAAAGAAACAAACTCTTTCAGCTCATCGGGGTTCTTTTTCTTTGCCTGTTTTTCTGTTGTTAACGGGGGAAACCAAAGCAGTACGGCCCAGGTAAAAAGCCCGATGGCAAGTGAACCAAAAATCCATTGCAGCTTTTGTCCGTTGCGTTGTGCAAACGGTTCATTAAAGGCGGCAAATACAAGATGTTTCTTTGGTTCAAATACTGATTCATTTTTTGTTGCAGCAAGAAAATGATTACGGTCGTTACTGTTGTCCATTAACTCCAGGTAAACGAACTGCTGCAGATTGCTGTTATTGTATTCCCGTTCACAATCACGTGCAAATTCTTCATAAGCTTCTTTTTTCTCATCTTCTGTTTTGCTGTTGCTGATGGTTTTTGAATACTTCTTGCCCAGCCAGCATAAGTATTTACTGTTGCGGATCATTCCTGTATCAGTGTCAAGAATGGGTGTAACAGTGTAAATCTTCATGTTAAACTCTGTATTGTATTTTCCGCTTACAGAGAAATCGGTTTGCAGGGCAACCTTGCTTTTATCAATGAACAGTTTGCTGAGTGTATAATATTTTGTTGGTTCCTGTTTATCCATGTCGGAAACAACTTCCAGCCTGGTAAGTTTACCCGTAGCTGTTTTAAGATATTCCTGTGCTATAATTGTGGGTATAGCAATGATGAGTGTTGCAAGGATCTGGTAGAAGAAAGAAGCATTATCGTTTTTAAAAACCAACCGCCTTGCTTTTGGTCTTAACCATATAAGCATGGGGATCAATGGCAGGGTAATGGGAAGAGCAAAGTTGAGTACTTCTTCTTTTAAGGAAAGACCGCCTTTAATAAAAAGCAACCAGTGCAGGAAGCTGTAAACAATGTTGAAGCAAAGGGCAATGATTAACAGGGGTACAAACAGCAGCCTGATTTTCTCTTTATATTTTTCCATAAAGCGGTTAAGATAGGAAAACAATGTGGAAATAAAAGAACGGCATTGCCAACTGTTAAGATGCATATTTAATCAGCACCCATTGTTGTTGAGCGGCTCATCACTCTTACAGGGCTCTTGTACATAAACTTGATCGTTCCCTTAAAACTACTCCTGGGATGTTGCGTGTAAATAATATCCAGCACCTTTTTTTCAAGTAGTTCATACGACTGCTGATCATCGAGGTAATTTTCTTTTAGCGTAAGAACAGCTGAAATGTACCTGAGCTTATTATTTTTTGATTGATCATATATTCTTATACTCGGCTGCAGGTACTGACCTGTACTATCGGTTAAAACCTGTTCCAGTTCTTTACTTTCTTTATCGTTATAAGAAGTTTCAACAAAGCCATTATCAGGCCACACTAATTTATCGGGCAACCGGCTTGCCATTACTGTTAGTGTAAACGAGAGGAGGAAGGTGAGTATAACATAAACTACATTTACCCTGGGCTGCTCTGCAGTTGCATCGTAAGGCACCAATCTTGTACCTGCAACACGGTCGCCGATGCGCCTGCTGCTGTTGAACAGGGCCACTATAAATTCAACAGGCCAGATCACACAAAACAAATTGCGTACAAAACATTGCAAAGGGCTGGCCGGTAAACCTGTTTTATGATTCAGCACCTGGAATTTTAAAATGCGTTTGGCGAGGCTTCTTCCGTTAATAATATCCTTGCAGAAGTAAAGTGAAAAACCAAACAACATTGCATAACCACCCACCCCGCTAAACAGAAATGTTGGAGGCTGATGAGGATCGTTAAAGTTTTTGAACAGATCCATCATCATAAAGGGAACAATAAAAACCATCATGGCCATTGTCATAATAATATGGTCAAGCAACATGCTGAGGATACGCATGCCGGTGTCAACTCGTTTGTTTGGTTCTGCTGTTGTCATGAGCTGATTGTTTTATTTTAATCATTCTTATCTATTGTACTTTACAAAACTCATCCTGCCAGCAGGCAGCCACGGGCCGTTTACCTGAATCTACTGTTAAAACTCAAATTCATCTCTTCTGCAAAAGAATTCGGGTTGATATTCCTGAATTATACAACCACCCAGCATAATCCTGTTTTTCTTAAACCGCTTAAACATTTTTGGTGAAGGATAACCGTAAACAATTGGTATTACGTATTTCGACTTTAAACAAACAGGACATACATGCTTTTCGTGAAAAGGGCGATAAAATGCAGTATCGGGAACAAATACTTTTTGAATGGAAACAGGCGCTTCGCTTGAAGTAAAACGGAAAATTTTACTTTTAAGTCCCATCCATGTAAAATAGCATAACCGGTATTTAGGATTGGTTAGCTCAAAACTGATTATACCTGATTTGTCGGTAAACACAGTGTCTTTTGTAAGAGGAAAAACAACAAACCCATTACTTACAGTTACAGAATCTTCAAGGTAAATACAGGCTTTAAATACACTGTTTTGTGCAACTGCAGAAAACAGTGTAAAAAAACAGAATACTGTTAAAAGGGTTTTCATCAATAAGTTTCTTTTTACTGCTGCAGTTCAAGATTTTTTTATATGCTTTTCTATTTTACCGGAACAAATTCAAACAAGAAGCTTTGTTTATCACCATCGTTGTAATCAATTTCAAGAAACAGTTTGCTGGTTGATTCAATTTTTCCATTGAAGCTGTTTTTTAACGGACCCTCCAACGCTTTATCAGGCGATTTATCGTTGTTGATGCTGAAATGAATTGACTGTCCTTCAATTTTATAAACACCTGCTTTTTCAAACCTGCCTTTTTTCCCAAACCATACAGCCACTTTTTCGGGAGCGAATGAATTAACTGCCTGTGAGTATACAGTGCCATCATCATAAAAACGCAGGTACATATAGATTTCCATTTTGTTGTTGGCAACTGTTATTTCTTTGGTTTTGGCAATATACAAACCATCGAAACGGATGCTAGAATCTTTTGCGGTCTGGCTGGTAGTTTGTGCAGGTAAGAAAACAACAAAAACAAAGAGTGCAACAATGAAGGAAACGAAGTTCTTTTTCATGGTTTTACCGGTTTAGCAATTGAAAGGAATAGTTAAAGGTAACAGAGTTTGCAATATGATGTGTTGTTGCCTGCTTGTAAGATGGTAAGCGTGAATAGTTTCACTACGAAGCGTCATTGCGGGGGTAAGCGGGTTTGTGAAAAGGCTCGTGCCGAAGTAATCTTTTATTCTTCGTAGGAGGAAGATTGCTTCGTTCCTCGAAATGACGGTAGCGGGGATGATGATCGCATGCACTCTTGCCTTTCTGCCTCTTTGCCTTTGTGCCTCCACTCAACAACACGCCCAACTTCAAACCATAAACTATAAACCATAAACTTCTTTTGCTGGTTAAAAGAATGGCAGATGTATTTCCACACGGCAGCCCATACCGGCAGCAGTTTCTATTTTCATTTCACCACCAAACGACTCAACCCTGCTGTTAATATTTGAAATACCGATTCCTTTTCCTTTTGCATTTAAATCAAAGCCCTTACCGTCATCGGCAATCATTAATGAAATGTTGTTTTCGTTTGCTTTGATACTGATTGATACATTTTCTGCTTCAGCATATTTCAGAATATTATTAACCAGTTCCTGTTCAATTCTGTAAATATTGATTTTGAGTTCGTAGGATAAGTTTTCTGCTGCTGTATCATACTCAAACCCGGTTTGAATATGACCGTGCTGGTTAAGTGTATTCAGAAGATCGTTGGTTAGTTCCTGCAGGTCAATTGTTTTTGTGGGTATAACCATTCTATGGCTTAACTGCCGTATTTCCTGAATGGATGAATTCAGCAGCTCAATAGGGTACTTTACAATTTCCTGGATTGTTTTGTTTTTCTGGCCAGCCATATCAAGGTATAATTTGGTACTGGCCAGTATCTGGTTAATATTGTCGTGCAGTTCTTTGCCAATAAAACTTTTCTCCTTTTCCTGGCCCATAATCATGGCCTTGGTAATTTTTTTCTGTTCGTCCAGTTTGGCATTCAGTCTTTCCTCCTCCAGCCTTCGTAATTCAGAAATATCAATATGCATCACTAAGGCCCCGGTATATTCCTGTTCCTGCAATGCAGTTACAATCATTTTATACCATCGTTTTACTTTCCGGTCCTGGCAATCGTATTCGACCTGGAATTTATCGGTGTTATGATCAAGCACCTGTTTAACACCCTTTGTAATGTTTGCCAGTTTTAATTTGTTTTCAGCAGTTGCGTTTTGGGCAATATCCAGGTAATTTTCTCCAATACCGCAACAGGCAGCCAGGCAGCTGTTTTGTTTAACAGCTTCCCGCCATGCATCGTTAATATCCAGTATGGTTCCTTTATCATCAAGCAACGCAATGTTTGCCGGCAGGTTATTGAGTATAACAGCCATTCGTTGTGCCAGGGCATGCTTTTCCCATAAGCTTTTTTCCAATTCCTGTTCTGCAATTTTGCGTGGAGTAATATCCAGCATGGCCCCCGTCATGCGGTATGCGTTTCCTTTTTCATTATACAGGATATAACCGCAATCAAGTATATAGGCAATGCTGCCATCGGCTTTCAGGTAACGGTATTCATCTGTCCAGAAATGCTTATTGTGTTTAAAGCAGTGATTCATCCCTTCAATCACTTTTTTCCGGTCTTCGGGGTGTATGCGTGCGTAACCATCCGCAGGTTCGGTAATGTTGCTGTTTTGACTGTAACCAAAAATGCCGTAATAATTTTTATTTCGCCAGATGGTATTGGCTTTAATATCCCAGTCCCAGATCACATCGTTGGTGGCGGCAACCACCAGTTCAAAGCGCTCATTGGCCTCCCTTACTTTTTCTTCTGCTTTTGTTTTTTCGGTAATGTCACGTGAAAAGCAGGCAGTTCCCACTACGTTGTTTTCTTCAAAGATGGGATAAAACGATATTTCGGATACCTGGTCTTCTGTTTTACCCAACGATTCAATCACCGTAAATGTTTTTCCGGCAAAGGCCTGTTTAAAATATTGCTGAAACCGCTTGTGCTGTTCCGTTGTAAAGCCAATCAGGGAAAGCTGCGTTCCCTGTATAGGGAATGCCCCGGTCTTTTTCAGTACATGTTCATCAAATGCTTTATTGGAAGTGATTAGCCTGAATTCTTTGTCAACACTCCACATAAAGTCCTGCGTATTATTGATCAGTGCATTTAAATTATTGCTGTCAAATTCTTTCTGTTTTTCTGAAGTTATTTTTTCTGTTATGTTCTCGGCAAACATGATAATACCGCCAACTTCCCCGGAAGCATTATGCCAGGGCCTGATTTCCCAGCGTATCCAGTTAAGGGTACCATCAGGCAGGACAAACAAATCGCATTCGTTTTTTTCAACAGCCCCCTTCAGGCAACGGGCATGAATATCTTTCCAGCGCTGTTCAATTGCAGGAAATAGTTCATAATGCGATTTGCCAATGAGATCAATTTGTTCAATGCCTCTGATCGTCTTCCATTTCTGGCTGGCAGCAATGTATTTCATTTCATGATCAAACATCGCCATTGCCGCAGGGTTGTATTCAATAAATAACTCCAGTTGTTCTTCCCGTTCAATTAGCCGGTTCTCTATTTCTTTACGTTCGGTAACATCCCGGAAATTAAACACAATTGCTTTTATAAACGGATCGTTGAGTAAATTGGTAAATGTTCCCTCAATCCATAAGTAATGGCCATTTTTGTGCATCATCCTGAACCTGTCGTTGAAAATTTTACCCGGGTTGGCCATGATTGTTTTCACCATCTGGGCTGCCTGCGGCTTATCATCGGGGTGTATGTTTTTGGTTGCTTCCACTCCCAGCATATCTTCATTGGTCCAACCCAACACCCTTGCAGCAGCGGGGCTGCGGTAAACAAGTTTAAAGGAGTGATCCATTAACGTAACAATGTCATTACTGTTTTCAATTAATGCACGGAAACGGTTTTCACTTTCAAAAAGTTTTTCTTCGGGAATTGCTTCAGTAGGCAGATAAGCAGTTGTAACATCCTCGAACTGCAGAAGGAAACAATACACATTGCCTTCCCCGTTCATGACCGGGTTGAGATGAACTTCCAGGTAACGTTCTTCGATGTTGCCATTTGAAACAGGAATCCTGTATTTATGAACTGGTAAATGCTGGGACTTGTTTTCTTTGACAGCATTGTTTGCCAATGAATTTAACAGCTGATAACCGGAATCATTTTTTCCATCATCTGACTGAAGCGGGAAAACCTCTTGCAGCTGTTGGCCCATTACAGCTTCCGGGTTTATACCAATTGTTTGCAGGCAGGAATTGGTTGCATGAAGTACAGTAAATTCTGGAGAGACAAGCAGGCAGGGTTGTGGCAATGCATCAAACAGCAGTTTGTAGTCAACAACAGGGTTGCTCATAAAGCAATTTTTCTGTAGATAAGGTAATATTATTATTAAAACGGAACTAAATCGGAAAACAACCGTAGGGCTTTGCTACAATGTTTTGGTAATTGAAAATACAAAATTTAACGTAAAAAAGACACGTATAATCTGAGATAAATGAATTTTTTCTTTGTATAAAATAAAACAGAAATACGTTGACGATAGAAAATTAATGCATGTCATAGCCGGTGCTTTTCTAACTGCAACTTGCATTGCACCTTATGCCTTCCATCTCTTGCGCAGGTCTCCCGACCTGTGCAGTCTCGTTACTTGTGATAAACCCACGGCAGGTAAAGAACTGTTGCCACATCAAAGAGCCGGCAGCCAACAGCGATGCATCAGTCCATATACTTAAGGGATAAAGCCCTCATCCTTCGTTAATCCTTCGATGATAAAGGCAGCTTACTCCCACCCAAAGCCCACTCAAAGGCATGGATAAAGCATGGATAAAGCGTACTTAAAGCGTGAAAGCCCCGATTAACCTGCCAGGCTCATCAATCTTCCCGGCCTCTTGCAAACAAACATGATCGTTCCCTTAAAACGATTCTTTGTTTATCCCTGCGAAACCATTTTAAGTCCGGCAATGGAAAGAATTAATGTGGAGAGAAAAAACAAACGCAGAAATGTGGCAGGTTCTTTAAACACAAGAATGCCTACCAGTACAGTACCTGCAGCACCAATACCTGTCCATACAGCATAGGCCGTACCAATGGGCAGTGTTTGTGTTGCTTTCATGAGCAGGGCCATGGATAAGGTGAGTGCTGCAAGAAAGCCTGCATACCACCAGTACATTTCAACCCCTGAGGTTTCTTTGGCTTTTCCTAAGCAGAAGGCAAAAGCTACTTCAAAAAGTCCGGCGATGATAAGAATGATCCAGTTCATGTGATGGCTGTTTCTGCTTGTTAAATAATCAACCCGTGTTTTCAGTTGCAAGAAACAATAAAATGTGTGAATGAATGAAAATAGTTGCAAAACATTTCATGCAGCAAAGAAAGCAGCCGGTAAGAAGGTAAGGCGGGAAGAGTTAAACTACGAAGCGTCATTGCGAGGGTAAGCGGGTTTGTGCATGGGCCCGTGCCGAAGCAATCTGCAAACGGTAGGTTTATTCTTCGTAGAATGTAGATTGCTTCGTCGTTCCTCCTCGCAATGACGGAAACGATGATAATGATCGCACGCACTCTTGCCTTTCTGCCTCTTTGCCTCTGTAACTCCACTCAGCAACAACACGCCCAACCTTAAACCTCAAACCTTAAACTTTAAACTGCTTTTCTTGACTTCAATCATCTCATTTCCTGACCTTGCAGCTTTGTTATCCGCAGTTCCGGTACTACATTGTTACTCATCTTCAACCTTTCAACTAAAGGAAATGAAAGAGCCCCTCCAAACCCAAATGATGGACCGCCTTTGGGAACTGCAGCTACGCAAAGGTTTTATTAACGATGATGATGTAAAACAGCTTGCCGCCGAATTCAGCTTGTCAACAATTGAAGTGGAAGGCGTGGTATCGTTTTATCATTTCTTTCATCGCAAACCCACAGGCAAATACACCATCTATCTCAACAACAGTATGGTGGCCGATATCAAAGGCTTCCGGCGTATCAAAGAAACACTCGAACGGGAAACAGGTGCCAGCTTTGGCTCGGTGGATCGTACAGGAACATTTGGTTTGTTCCTTACACCCTGTATTGGTCTCAGCGATCAGGAGCCATCGGCACTCATCAACTTTTACCCGTTTACAAATCTCAATGCCATCCGCATTAAAGACATTATTACTTCGCTGAAACGGGGTGCTGATCCTGCAACCATCTGTGATGAACCGGCTGATAATATCCGTTATACACCTCCGGGCAACAAAACCTTTTTCTTTAAAGAGTTTACCGAAGGTTCGGCTATTACAAAAGCTGCAGCGCTTGGTGCTGATGGTGTGCTGGAAGAATTAAAGAAAGCTGAACTGGCCGGCCGTGGTGGTGCTTATTATCCCACCTGGAAAAAATGGGATGCGGCTAAGCAGCAACCATCATCGCCAAAGTACGTGGTGTGCAATGCCGATGAAGGTGAACCGGGTACGTTTAAAGACCGGGTGCTGATACGCACACAGTCAAAATCGCTGATTGAAGGAATGATGATCTGCGGTTATACCATTGGTGCGGAGAGCGGCATCATTTACCTGCGTGGCGAATACCGCTGGCTCAAATACAAACTGGATGATGCTATTGCTGATTACCGCAGGAAAGGAATGCTGGGTGCTGATTGCTGCGGTATCAAGGGGTTCAACTTTGATATACGTGTGCAGATGGGTGCAGGCTCGTATGTGTGTGGTGAAGAAACCGCTTTGCTTGAATCGCTGGAAGGCAAACGTGGTGAGCCAAGAACCAAATGGTTTTTCCCTGTAGAGAAAGGCTACCTGCAGCAACCAACGGTGATCAATAACGTAGAAACGATTTGTGCTGCAGCCCGCATTATTGAAATGGGCGCAGCTGAATATGTACAGCTGGGCATACCGGGATCGCCGGGTGTAAAACTGCTGAGTGTATCGGGCGACTGCCGCCTGCCGGGCATTTATGAAATTGAATGGGGGATGACAGTGGCCGAGCTGCTGGAACTCTGCGAAGCAGAAGATCCGTTTTATATACAGGTGAGTGGTCCTTCAGGCGAATGTATTTCCATCAAGGAAAAATACCGCCGTATTTCCATGCTCGACCTGTTGGCCAGAAAAGACATCCGTTGTGGTGGATCATTTATGATCTTCAGCAAACAACGTGACCTCGTGAAAGTGTTACTCAACTTCACTGAATTTTTTAAATCAGAATCATGTGGCATCTGTACGCCTTGCCGTGCAGGTAATTTCATTATTCAACGCAAACTCGAACGGCTCAACAATGGTCTTGCTAATGAAAAGGATTTAGAAGACCTGAAAAACTGGGGCCGCATTATGAAGAATACAAGCCGCTGCGGTTTGGGTAAAACAGCAACCAACAGTTTGATTTATGCGATGGATAAGTTCCAGGATTACTTCCGCTCCAAACTGGATAAAGACTTCAATGGCCTGAGCCTGAAGTTTGATATGGAAGCTGCCACAAAGGATTACGAGAAATATAAAATCTGATGCTATGTCAACAATGGTGAACATCACAATCGATGGAAAAAACATACAGGCCGAAGAAGGAAAGAACTTAATACTTGCAGCAAGGGAAAACGGCATCTTCATTCCATCACTCTGCTATTACGAACATATTGTACCACCGCTGGGCACATGCCGTGTATGCACCTGCAAAATCAATGGCAGGTTTGGCCCCGCCTGTACCGAAAAAGTAAGCGAAGGATTAACGGTTGAAGTAAACAGTGATGAACTGCTTGATACAAGAAAGGCATTGGTGGAAATGATGTTTGCAGAAGGCAATCATATTTGTCCCGCCTGTGAAAAGAGTGGTCTTTGCGATCTGCAGCACATGGGTTATGAACTCGGCGTTTCTTCTACACGCTACCAGCATTTGTTTAAAGACCGCATTATTGATTTCAATCCTTCACGTATGGTGATGGAACACAACCGCTGTATTAAATGCATGCGTTGCGTGGTGGATGTAAAAACAAAAGATGGTCAGAAAGTGTTCAACTACCAGAACCGTGGCAATGAAACCTATGTGGGAATTGATTACGAACAGGAAGCAAAGCTGAGTGAAGAAGAAGCAGTGAATGCAATGAAGATTTGTCCCACAGGTGCCATTATTGTAAGAGGTGTAAGTCTTGCAGAACCGTTTGGTGAACGTAAGTTCGATATGGAATCAGTGCAGGATGATTACAACATGAAGAAGCGCACAGTGAGCAGGCCGCCGGTAATGGGTAAGAAGATTGTTGCCACTGTTTCATTAGCCGGTTGTTTCGGTTGCCACATGTCGTTACTGGATGTGGATGAAGAGTTACTTGACCTGGTTGAAATGGTTTCATTTGATAAATCACCACTCACCGATTTTAAAAACTTTACATCCCGTTGTCATATCGGTATCATTGAAGGTGGTGTGTGCAATTCAGAAAATGTGGAAACGCTGCGTAAGTTCAGGGAGCAGTGCGATATCCTTGTTTCATTGGGCGAATGTTCGGTATGGGGTGGATTACCCACCATGCGTAATTCCATTCCGCTGAGTGAATGCCTGGAAGAAGCCTATCTTAATTCACCCACCAGTGAGCCCGGTGCTAACATCATTCCCTATCATGAAGATTTACCAAAGATTCTCGACAGGGTTTATGCCTGCAATGAAATTGTAAAGATTGATTATTACATACCCGGCTGCCCGCCCGATGCCAATCACATCTGGAAAGCCGTGAAGAATATTTTGTGGGGAGAAGAATACTCCATTCTTTATTCTGAATTCAAATACGATTAATCCGCTTGTTATGAACAGAAAAATAACCATTGATCCTGTTACAAGAGTGGAAGGCCACGGCAGGGTTACAATACATCTCGATGAATACGGTCAGGTAAAAGATTCTTTTTTTCATATTGTTGAGTTCCGTGGGTTTGAACGTTTCATACAGGGACATCCTTACTGGGAAGCACCGGTGCTGGTACAACGTCTTTGTGGTATATGCCCGGTGAGTCATCATCTTGCTGCTGCAAAAGCCATCGACCAGATTGTGGGTGTTGATCCAAAAGATCTTTCAGCAACAGCAACAAAATTGCGGAGGCTGATGCATTTCGGACAGGTATTTCAATCACATGCATTGCACTTCTTTTATTTGGCCTCACCCGATTTATTGTTTGGCGTGGATGCACCTGCAGAAAAAAGAAACGTAGTGGCTGTTGCCGTGGAGAACAGGGAACTTGCATTGAAGGGAATTACCATGCGCAAGTTTGGCCAGGAGATTATTAAAGCTGTTGCAGGAAAAAAAATTCACGGCATACTTGCAGTACCCGGTGGTGTGCACAAAACATTCAGTGAAGCAGAGCGTGATTATTTTTTGGATGGAAAAGAAATTGAAAGTATTGATACCATGATTGAATGGTCGCAGGCCATTGTTGATTTCATGAAAGTCTATCATGAAAAAAACCGGAAGTTCCTCGATGAGTTTGCACAGTTTCCATCAGGACATTTGGGCATGGTGAATGATTGGGGTGCACTGGAATTGTATGATGGAAAGCTGCGTGCAATTGACAGCGAAGGTGATATTACGCTTGATGATATTTCAACTGATTTATACCAGGAATATTTTACCGAAGCAGTGGCACAATGGTCGTACATGAAATTTCCTTACCTCAAAAAAATAGGACGGGAAAAAGGATGGAACCGTGTTGGTCCGCTGGCAAGAATTAATGTGTGTGATTCCATTCCAACACCGCTGGCAGAAAAAGCACGCAAAGAATTTATTGCATTCACTGGTCTCAAAACAAATAACAGCACCATGTATTCACACTGGGCACGATTGATTGAAGTGTTGCACTGTGCTGAAGTGATGAAAGACCTGCTGAACGATCCTGATCTGCTGGGCGATGATCTTGTACGCAAGGGAACAGCACGCAACAAAGGCATTGGTATTATTGAAGCACCAAGAGGAACTTTAACGCATCACTACGAAGTGGATGATAAGGGAATGATTACACGCTGCAACCTGATAGTTTCCACCACGCATAACAATGATGCAATGAACAATGCGGTGAAGTGGGTGGCCAACAATGTCATCAGCCGCAAGGGAACCATTACCGATACCATGCTCAACCAGGTGGAAGTGGCCATACGTGCATACGATCCCTGTTTAAGCTGTGCCACACAATCCATGGGTAAAATGCCGTTGAAAGCCGAACTTTATAATTACAAAGGAGAGTTGATTGATGAACGATTCAAAGACTAAGCTGAAAGGAATTTTATTAATCGGCATTGGTAATACCGGTCGCAATGATGATGGTCTTGGCTGGCAGTTTGCAGATATTGCTGCTGAAACAATTGCTGCAGAAATGGATATTGAATACCGTTACCAGTTACAGGTGGAAGATGCCGAACTGGTGAGCCAGTATAAAACCGTCTTCTTTGCTGATGCTTCTGTTACAAAGTTGCCACAGGGCTTTGAAATCAAGCAATGTCATCCCGCAGCACATTACATGTATTCATCACACGCACAAACACCCGAAACAGTTTTGTACCTGGCAAAGGAATTGTATCATCATGTGCCTGTTGCCTATACCATTGCAGTGGAAGGAAACAACTGGGACATGGGCACCAGCCTCAGCAAAAAAGCAGCTAAGAATTTAGAAGAGGCAATGAAGATGTTTACAGAAAAATTAAAGCGGTTGATGGGAAACTTTTCTGGTTTCGAAGGATAATGATAGCAGTTAACTGATCATTATTTATTCTGCTTTGATTTCTCCTTTGGCGCCTAACTCTGCATCGGCAAAAGAATGATCAACAAAAGTGTAAGTGCCTTTTTCGGGAAGTATAAATTCCACTACAGCACCGCTGGCCGGTCCAAGGTAAACAGATTGCATTCCCCTTAATTCATTAAAAGGATTTCCATCGAGGTACACTTTATCGAAAATGGTACCGATCACATGAAAGTTTGTTGCATTATTCGGACCATCATTCATAACATAAAAGCGGACTCTTTCTCCTGCTTTTGCTTTAAGCGGATGAACAAGGTATTGACCGATCCGTCCATTAAACGCTACTGCAACAGGTTGTTTTTTCATTGCAGATGCAGTGTCAGGAACAAAGTAGTCGCCTTTCTTTTTCAGGTAAAACTCACTTTGTATAATTGCATATTCACGATCTGCTTTATCAGGATAACCATCTTTGGGTTCAACAATCACCATTCCTATCATACCATAAATCATATGCAGCAGCACCATTGGTGTACCGCAGTGGTACATAAACACACCGGGATAATTGGCCGTCCATTGGAAATGAATGGTTTCACCGGGCTGAATTGATCTGTACTTATCTTCCGGGTTAACCATCGCAGCATGGAAATCGATTGAATGTTGCATGGGCATATTGTTAACAAACATATCCATGGCTGGTGTGGACTGGTTTGAACGGTCGGTCATGGAAAACTTAACAGTTTGTCCCTGGCGCACTTTCAAAACCGGGCCCGGTATTGTATTTCCGAATGTCCATGCTAAAAATGAAATATCGGGAGAGATAGAAACCAAACGATGCGAAACATCAAACTTTACTTCCACTGTATCTCCGTCTGCAGCTTGTGGTATTATTGCACCATAACTCAAAGGGCCTTTCACTGCAGTATCCTTGTTTACTGTTGATTCCACTTTTGCTTCTGGCGCTCCGTATTGCATTTTAGAATCAACGCTATGTTTATTGTTGCAACTGGTTATCACCAGTGCAAGAATACAAATGATGATAGGTTTCATAATGCGAAGTTTGGGTAAAAACCCGGGAAAATGAAGCCAATTGCCATCTGCAGGCGAAATATGACGAACTGGTGATCTTATATAGAACAATCTTTTTGCTGATGCTTTAGTTACAGCATTGCCAAAGGGTTTTGAAATCAGGCAATTTCATCTTGAAGAAGAAAGCATGTATTCATCACATACACAAACACCTGAAACAGTTTTGTACCTGGTAAAGAATTTAGAAAAAGCAGTGAAGGATTTTAAAGAGCAGGTGGAGGGGTTGGGGTGAGGAAAGTATTTTATTTCGGTTGGCAAAGATATTAACCGATAAGATTTTTTTACGTACATGTATTCCTGGCTTGTACACCGAACAAAAACACAGGCTGTAATTATAATTTCCAATCCTGAATTTTAAAAGTTCTTGGTTTGTTTCCTTTTACGAGAATGATTTTTGTATTGGAAACCTGATCAGGATCAGAAACGAAATTTGTAAGCGTAATTGGTTCGTAGCCCTTTTTTAAAACTGTAAAAGAGAATATGCCTTTTTCAACTCCAATCTCAAACCTTCCATTACTATCTGTTTGAACAGATTTGTTATTTTGTACAAGACGAATTTCAACTGTAGAAAGGGGTTTTAAAGTATCTGTACCATTCTCTTTCTTTTCTGGCTCGTAAACATTTCCATAAATAATCGAAAGATTTGAATCGCCGTAACCGCCGTATTCAAAGTATTCAATTCTGCTGGTGTTGTTCTTTTTATTCTCTGGGAGTCTCTTTGAAAACTGGTTGTTTTCACAATGGTTAAATATGAAAGCGATTAGTGTCAGGGTTATGAAAATACGCAAGTTCATGTTTAGTAATCAGGGTTTATAAATATACAAAATGTACAGAACGTTGTTTTTATCTTATTATCTGTTTCGGTTGATAGCAGAAGCCTACCAATAAAAACAATAACAACCCTTATCCATTAAACATCTTGTCTCGTTTAATTTCTTTTTCTTTTCTGATCAGGATGGAATGATAGAATGTAGGCACATCGTTCGTCCATTTTTTTAATATCAGGATGATGGCAATAATTTCCATTCTTGTTATAATGCCTGCCCAGAAACAAATGCTGAATAAAACAGTTGATTGACATTGTGCGATGATTTGAACAAGCGTGGCAAACAACAGCAGGGTCCACAACTTGGCACCAATTGAATGTGTGGCAATTTCTTTGCGGAATTTTATAAAGCTGATTAAATAGGTTAATGCCTCAACACTTAAAAGAATGATGAGCTGTGAAGCATTTGATGTGAAAAATGAAGGACAATGAATAAAAGTTGCAACCGCAACAGAAATAAAAAATACCTGGTCGATGCTGGAGTCAAGCCTTCGGAGCTTTTGTGTTGAAATGTTTAACTGTCTTGCAACAATACCATCAAAAATATCAGTGAGCAGACCAATTGTTAAAAGGATGATGGCAATAACCGGGTAGTTGGGTATGTGCATGCTGCTTAATACAATCATCAGCAAGCCGATGAAAAGCCGGGAATAGATCAATGCTTCTGGAATCCGGTACTTCATAAATGTGGATGATGTAAAAAGACGCTCTCTTACTTTTTATTATTCATAATCTGCTGTACATAGTTATTGAAATGTGCGTAACCATTCACCTGCGGTTTGTCAAGATCAATCATTTGTCCAAGACCTGTATCAAATACCTGCCATCCTTTTTGTTTCGAAAGCAGCACAAGTTCAAACAGTCCTTGTTCTCCATATAAACTCAGAATTTTATTGCTTACACTTTCTGAGTCAACAATATATTCTATTTCAAAATTACCCCCTTTAATACACCTGTGGTTTCCATCTGCTTCTATTGTATGAAAGTAGTTTTCAAGATCTGAACAAAAATCAACTGGTTCTAAAAGCGCTTCGTCAATTTCTTCAACTGCGTGAATTCTCTGCCGTGAATTAAATAAAACAATATCCCAACTCATAATGTATAGGTTCGGTTATTATGAATATACTATAATCAAACTGTTAATCCTAAATCGAGGCACAACATCTTCCCAAACTCGGGAACGATTGCGTAAATAAAAAAATGAAAGCACTCACAGATTTCTCAAAAATGTGATTAGACTTGTTCCATCATTTCATCAAACTGCTTGCAGAAAAAATAGAGATTGCTGCTTACGATGCGTTCGTCTTTGCCATATACCAACGATTATGAACTGCTGCAGGGCATTGCATCGGGCAATGCAGATTCGTTCCGTGTGTTGTTTTCGAGGTACAGGAATAAAGTATATGCCTTCTCATTAAAAATTACCCGTTCGGTTTACCAGGCCGAAGAAATTACACAGGAAGTTTTTCTTAAACTATGGTTGTACCGTGAACAGATGGCCGAGGTTGAAAATGCTGAAGCATGGATCATCACCATCACCAAAAATCTTTGTTTTAACCAGCTCAAAAAAACAGCAAACGAAAAATGCATTGTTGAACTGCAACGTGAAATCGAAGAAGGCATGCTGGTATCCATTGAGCAACGCATTGATGACCGTGACCTGTTACTGAAAGTGCGGCAGGCGGCTGCACAGCTTACAGCCAAGGAACAACAGGTGTACCGCATGAACAAAGAGCAGGGTCTTCTCAATGAAGAAATTGCTTCTGCACTTAACATTTCAGAAAACACCGTAAAGGTTCATCTTGCCAATGCATTACGCAAAATCCGCCAGCTGATGGACAGGTATTCAGCAGCAGGTGTGTTTGTTCTTTTCCTGCTCAAAAAATTTTTTTAAAAACATCTAATCCTTTTTTCTTTCCCGGTTGTCTGCTTAGTAAGGGTCATCCTTTTTACCCGTTAAGCCATGACAAGCGAACGATTGCAATACTTACTGGATCTTTATTTATCCCGCCAGTCCTCTTCGGCAGAAGAGCAGGAATTGTATGCAGTCATTCATTCAGGTGAATACGAGGAAGAAATCAAAAACCGCTTAGGTGATCAATGGGAAGAACTGAGCCGCACGGCACGCCTCGGCGATGAACAGGCCGAACGCATGTTGCAGTTTATTCTTCAGCAACGACCCGCAGCACCTGTTATACCCTGGTACAAAACAACCATGTTCCGCAGGTTATCAGCAGCAGCTGCAGTTGCTTCGCTTTTATTTCTTTCTGTTTTCTATTTCTTTCAATCAAAAAATAACACAGCTTCAGTTGCAGGTAACGGCAAGGTTAAACATACTGATATAGCTCCCGGACAAAACGGGGCCATTCTTCGTTTGGCTGATGGATCATCGATTGTACTCGACAGTGCACACGATGGTATCTTATCACAACAAGGCAATACCGTTGCTATGAAAGATGGTGCACAGCTCAGCTATGTAAAAGGTGGTTCAGGAAAAACAGCAACAGGTTATAATACCATTGAAACACCAAGAGGCCGCCAGTTCCAGTTAACATTGGAAGATGGTACAAAGGTTTGGTTAAACGCTTCTTCTTCCATTCGTTTCCCGGTTGTGTTTCATGGTACGGAACGTCCTGTTGAAATTACCGGCGAAGTATATTTTGAAGTGGCAAAGAATAAAGACAAACCATTTATTGTGCACAGCGGCGATATGCAGGTGCAGGTGCTGGGCACACACTTCAATGTAAACGCATACAAAGACGAGTCAACCATTAATACCACACTCATCGAAGGAAGCGTAAGAATCAGCAAGGGAAAAACTGCCGGTATGCTAAAACCGGGTCAGCAGGCACAGGTATCAGGTGCCGGTAGTTTACGCATTAAAGAACATGCAGATATGGAAGAAGTATTGTCGTGGAAAAACGGTCGCTTTGCTTTTGCTAATGCAGATCTGGAATCTATTATGCGGCAGGTAAGCAAATGGTATGATGTGGATGTGGAATATGCAGGTCAGGTACCCAACAGAACATTTACAGCAGATATATCACGCAACACCAACCTTTCGGAGTTTCTGAAAGTGCTGGAACTAAGTAATATTCATTTCCGCATTGATGGACGGAAACTGATTGTATTACCCTGAGAAAACAGTCGTTGCTGATTTGTGAATAATACCACTATTACAGATATGCCTGGTAAAAATAAAAACCGCCCCGGGTTGCAGCCGGAGCGGAAGAAATTCAGGTTATCCAGTAATAAGTCTTGTAGGATCATTTTATTGTTTAACCCAAACCAAACAAAAGTATGAAATTGTTTGCTTCCGTTTTGCCCCGGCATCGCAGTTCCCGGGGTTTCACCAAAACATTACGGATTATGAAACTGACTGCTATTATTTTATTAGCATTCTGTCTGCAGGTAAGTGCAAGAAGCGACGCCCAGAGTGTTAGCTTGTCTGAAAAAAATGTGTCACTTGAAAAAGTGTTTAAATCCATTAAGAAACAGACAGGTTACGATTTCTGGTACGAAAACAAACTTCTCGAAAACGGGCAGAAAGTAACGATTGTTGTCAACAACCAACCGTTGTCACAGGTGCTGGATCTTTGTTTTAAAGATCAGCCCTTCACGTGGTCAATTGTTGGAAAAATTATTGTGGTAAAAGCAAAGGCTCCGGTTGTTGCCGATGAGCCTGTTGCACTTCCACCACCACCGCCTCCTCCACCGCCACCCGTTGAAGTAAGAGGTAAAGTGGTGAATGAAAAAGGCGAACCCGTTGCTTCTGCTTCTGTAACAGTAAAGGGAACCAGCACTGGTACAACTACAGGAAACAATGGTGAGTTTTCTATCTCAGTTCCTGAAGGCAAAAAAATTCTCGTCATCAGTTCAGTTGGTTACAATGTTGCCGAAGTAAATATTGGTACAGGAGGTTTTGTTACGGTAACACTCACACTGAAACCGGTAACCACAGAAGAAATTGTAGTGGTGGGTTATGGTACACAACGCCAGAAAGATCTTACAGGCGCTATCTCAGCAATCAGCAGTAAAGATTTTAACGAGGGTATGGTGATGAGTGCACAACAAAGTGTACAGGGTAAACTCGCTGGTGTAAACATTGCACAGAACAGTGGTAAGCCCGGCGGTTCCAATACAGTAAGAGTTCGTGGTGGTACATCACTTACTTCTTCCAACGATCCGTTATATGTAATTGATGGTGTTCCTATTTCTAACAGCGCAGGTGTTGGGCAGGCAAATATCAACAACTATGGTATTGATGTATTTGACGAAGAGCCTACCAACCCGTTAATGACTTTGAACCCTGATGACATTGAATCCATCACCGTTTTAAAAGATGCATCTGCAACAGCCATCTATGGTGCAAGAGCCGCTAATGGTGTAATTGTAATTACAACCAAGAAGGGCACAACAGGAAAAGCAAAAATCACTGTTGGTTCATCAGTTGCTGTTTCAAAAATTGCCAAGATGTATGATGTGCTTTCAGCAGGTGATTACCGCAAAGAAGTGGCAGCTCTTGGTTTAGCCATTGATGATAAAGGTGCCAATACAAACTGGCAGGATAAGATTTACCGTGTGGGTGTTTCACAGGATCATTATTTATCAATGGCAGGTGGTGCCAATAAAACAATGTACCGTGCATCACTTGGTTATGGTAACCAGCAGGGTGTGATGCTTGCATCAAGTCTTAACCGTACCAATGTGCGTATTAATATCAACCATACTGAGTTGAACGACAAGCTCACATTTGATATGCGTGTAAACTATGGCCAAACGTTCAGTAAACAGGCTCCTGTTTCAAATACGGTTGGTAGTGAGTTTGGTACAAGTATGAACTATGAAGCAATGGTATTTAACCCAACATACCCGGTGTATGATGCAAGTGGCAACTACAATTTCGTTGCACCTTACAGGGTTAATCCTGTTTCTTATTCCGACCAGATATTAGACCAGTTAACCAATAACCGCTTTTTGGGTAACCTGTCTACTACATTAAAAATAACAGAACCCTTAAGCATTAAACCTCAACCTCGGTTACACCAATCAAAACATCAACCGTAATTCCTTTATCAGCAAAAACAACCTGATTGGTAAAGGAACCAGCGGTTATGCAAGTGTGCAGAAACTGGAAGATTACAGCAAACTGCTTGAAACGGTTATTAAATACAACAAGCATTTTGCTAAACATGGTGTGGAAGCAATGGCCGGTTATTCCTATCAGTATTTTGTAAATGAAGGCGACCGTACAACTGCAACCGGATTTTTATCCGATGAATTCAAATGGTACAGTCTGCAGGCTGCAAGCTCCGTTACAGGCGTAAATACATTTAAAGGAACCAACACACTTATCTCTTTCTACGGAAGAGCAAACTATAACTACGACGACCGCTTCCTGGTAACAGGAACACTGCGCCGTGATGGTTCAAGCCGTTTTGGTTCTGGTAACAAATGGGGTATGTTCCCTTCGGGTTCAGTGGCATGGCGTTTGTCAAGAGAAAAATTCTTTGATGTAAAACCCATCTCCGATTTAAAACTTCGTGTAAGCTACGGCGTTACAGGTAACCAGGAAATCGGCAACCTTGCATCACAGCAAACACTGGGTGCAACTTCAGCAGGTTATATTGTAGGTGGTACAAGAATCACAACCGTATTACCTCAGCAGTATGCCAACCCTAATTTAAGATGGGAACAAACTGCACAGTTTGATGCGGGTATCGACTTTACATTGTTTGATGGAAGACTTCGTGGTGTGGTTGATTATTACGTGAAGAAAACAACAGACCTCTTGCTGCGTATTCCTGTTCCGTCACCAACTGCAGTAAGCACACAGCTTGCCAACGTAGGTAGTGTTCAAAACAAAGGTGTTGAAATTGAACTTACAGGAAAGGTGATTGATAAAACAACTTTCAAATGGGAATCAAACTTCAACATCAGCTTTAATAAAAACAAAGTGTTGAGTTTATCAAACGAGCAGTTCAGTGGTAACAACATTCAGCTGGCACCATTGCAGGGAACTGTATCACTTGGAAAATTTGCACAGTTGATTTTACCAGGCCAGCCATTAGGTACATTCTGGGGTCCACGTTTTACAGGAATCAGCGGTGGTAAAGAAACATTTGCTGCAGGTGCTGATACCATCATTGGTTGTGCTCAACCCAAATTCATCTTTGGTTTCGGTAATACATTTAAATACAAACAATGGACATTGAACTTTTTGTTCAGGGGTTCAGTTGGAAACGATGTGTTTAATCTTACAGCAGCCAACATGAGTTACCTGAGTAACCTGCCCGGTAAAAACGTATTTAAGTCAGCTGTATCAAGTGGCTTAGGCAGGGATGCTGGTAAAACATTTTCATCACGCTGGATAGAAGACGGAAGTTTTGTACGTCTTTCAAATCTTACACTGAGTTATGACTTTAATGTGAAGAAAACATTTATCTCATCAGTGAATGTGTTCCTTTCAGGACAAAACCTGTTGCTCTTTACCAAGTATTCAGGACTTGATCCCGAAGTAAATGCAGAAGTATCAAGAACAGGTGTTGCGCCGCTGGGTATTGATTATCTCGGTTACCCAAGTGCACGCACATTCAGCGCTGGCTTTAACATGTCATTCTAATTAACTATTCAAAACTCATTTATATGAACCTTAAGTTTAAAATAATGGCTGCAGGCTTACTGGTAAGTTCCTTGCTTACCTCCTGCACAAAACTTGATGAGGAAAAGTTTGGCAGCCTTTCGCCTGATAATTATTATCAAAACGAGCAGGCGGCACTTTCATCGGTAGTAGGTGTTTATCAATTACTTTCTTATAATGTTGATATAGGCGATCCATGGCGTATGAAAGAATTCAGCACCGATGAATTTATTGTACCGGGAAGAGCAAGTGGTGGCTGGTACGATCAGAGCAATGTTGATTTAACCAAGCACGTGGAGAATGCAGATAACAACACCATTGCAAGAGCATGGACACAAATTTTCCAGGAAATAGGAACAGCGAATGCTGTGCTCGAAAGTTTGCAGGCATCGCCCAACAAAGACAAACTCAAAGCGTTGATTGCTGAAACAAGAGCATTGCGTGCTTATGGTTATTTCTTTGCAATGGATAACTGGGGCAATGTACCGTTGGTAACTGTTGCAAGGATTGATCCCAAAGACCTGCCCAAAACAACTTCAAGAGCAGATGTGTACAAGTTTATTGAAACTGAAATGCTGGCTGCTGTTGCCGATCTGCCTTCAATCAAAGATGTAAACCGTGCAGCTTACTATCCACGCTTTACCAAAGAATCGGTTTATACAGCATTGGCTTATATGTATCTCAATGCACAGGTTTATACAGGTACTGCACAATGGCAGAAAGTAGTTGATAATTGTAACCTTGTAATTAATACAGGTGCATTCAGCCTTACACCAAAAGTCATTGACAATTTTACATCTACATCACAGGCATCTTCAACAGAAATTATCTCTGCATTTACAAAAGATCCTACACAGAATGCAGGTAACAACCAGTTTATCCTTTACACACAAAATGGTTTGGATCAGTTGAAGTACAACCTGCCTTTTGGTCCTGCAAATGGTTACAGCACAACACAGGCGGCTTTGGATAAATACGAAAATTCAGACGTACGTAAAAGCATGATTGAATACGGCCCGCAGTTTTACCTCGACGGTGTAACTCCGTTGAAATATCCAAACGGTACACAACTTGTTTTAATACCGGTACAGGATATCATTGCAGCACAGGATAACGAAGGATACAAAGTATTAAAGTATACACCAATTGGTGCAAAGTGGTCGGGCTTTAATGCAGATAATGATTTAATACTCGAACGTTATTCAAACGTGTTACTCATGAAAGCTGAAGCAATCTTCCGTCAGTCGGGTTCTACTCCTGAAGTGGTATCGTTGGTAAACCAGGTAAGAACACGCAGTGGTGCAAGTTCATTATCATCCGTAACACTGCAGGCAATCGAAGACGAACGTGCAAGAGAATTTTTGTGGGAAGGTTGCAGAAGAACAGACCAGATCCGTTTCGGTGATTACTTCACAGGAACATGGGCGTTCAAAACAACTGTATCTGCTGACTTCCGTAAACTTTACCCAATTCCAAATCAGCAGATCAAAGCAAACCCGAATCTTACGCAGAACCCGGGTTATTAATCGGCATTTTTTTTAAACATAAGACAAGCTAGCAATCGAACGGGGCTGTTTCTACAGTCCCGTCATTTTATGAACCTTCAATATTTTTATTTTGAACCAATATGAACAGGAAGCTTTTAATATGTATCACCACAGTTCTTTCCATACTGTTATTACAGAACGTATGGGCCCAGAACAAACCAATACCCATCGACAGCAGCTACAGCGTAGCCAATGTGTACAAACAGATCCACAAGGATTTTCCGTATGCAGTTCCTGCCAAAGATTCTGTACCTGCAGGAGTTATTGCCGTTCGCAATCTTGTTTATACAACACTGCCGGAAACACCGTTTGGCAAAAGGGATCTGCACCTCGATGTATTTCGTCCGCAAGGCAAAGGCACACATCCTGCGCTCATCATGATACATGGTGGAGGCTGGCGCTCAGGCACACGTAGTATGCAGGTGCCCATGGCACAAATGCTCGCAGCAAAAGGATTTGTTACTGTGCCGGTTGAATACCAGTTATCACTTGAAGCAAAATATCCTGCTGCTATTCATAATATCAAATCGGCTATACGCTGGGTAAAACTGCATGCAGCTGAATATGGAATTGATACAAACCGTATTGCTGTATCAGGTTGTTCAGCAGGCGGACAACTTGCTGCATTAATTGGTATGACCAATGGCGTGGAATTGTTTGAAGGCAATATGGGTAACACAGGTGCAAGCAGTAATGTAAAAGCCATTGTTGATATTGATGGTGTGCTTGATTTTATGGCACCATCATCACTTAACCTCGACCGCAAACCCAACTCACCCGATATTGAATGGCTCGGCGGATCGTTTGAAGAAAAACCAATGATCTGGAAACAGGCTTCTGCTATTTTCTGGGCATCACAAAAAACAGCTGTCCCGGTTATGTTTTTCAACAGTGGTTATTCACGCTTTCATTCAGGACAGGATGAGCTCATTGGTATGATGAATGAATGGGGTATTTACACACAGGTACATAAGTTTAATGTAATGGTACACCCGTTCTGGTTGTTTCATCCATGGGTGGATGAAACGGTTGATGTAACAGCAGCCTTTCTTAAAAAAGTGCTTCAGTAAATTCGTGATTGATGTAAACTTGTGATTCTATGAAGATTTGTTTTTTATTCAACCTCTTTTTGCTTGCTGCAGTTATTACACATGCACAAACAAAAAAAATTACCGTAGCAAAAGATGGCACCGGCGATTATACAACTGTACAGGAAGCCATCAATGCAGTGAAAGATTCAGGCAGCAGCATTACAAACATCTTTATTAAAAAGGGAATTTATAAAGAGAAACTCCGTTTGCCCGAATCAAAAATGAATGTGCATTTTATTGGTGAAGATGTAAACAGCACTGTACTTACTTATGATGATTATGCATCAAAGAAAGACAGCAGCGGTAAAGACATCGGCACATCAGGCTCTGCCAGCTTTTTTATTTTCGGCAATGGATTCAGTGCAGAGAACATTACGTTCGAAAACAGTTCGGGTCCTGTAGGGCAGGCTGTTGCTGTACGTGTTACAGGCGATCGTGCACGTTTTATCAACTGCCGTTTTCTTGGTTTCCAGGATACACTGTACACACATGGTACAGGCAGCAGGCAATACTACCGCAACTGTTATATTGAAGGAACCGTTGATTTTATTTTTGGTGCATCAACAGCACTATTTGACAGTTGTGTGATTTATGGCAAGCAGGCCGGTTATTTTACAGCAGCTTCCACACCACAGGGTACAGCATTTGGTTATGTGTTCCGCAACTGCAGGTTTACAGGCAGTGCAGCTGCAGGATCGTTTTATCTCGGCAGGCCCTGGCGACCTTATGCAAAAGTGCTGATCATGAACAGCTATCTCGGACCCATTGTTAATAAGCTTGGTTGGGATAACTGGAGCAATCCTGCAAATGAAGCAACAACATGGTATGCCGAATACAAAAACAACGGCGAAGCTGCAGCAACAACAGAACGTGTAAGCTGGGCAAAAACAATTTCAGATGCAGAAGCAAATGCATTAACCATTACAACCATTCTCAGCGGATGGAATCCTTTTCAATAATATTATCATTGCGAGGTAAGCGGGCTTGTGTGTAAGGGCTGTGCCGAAGCAATCTTCCAATAAAGAAATAAGTTGCTTCGTAGTTATATAGATTGCTTCGTCGTTCCTCCTCGCAAAGACGTTAAAGAAAAATCATCATTGCGATTCAATATTATTCATGATTAATAAAACAAAACATGAAACAACATAAATTCCGTTTACTCCTTCTCTTTTTCTTTTTTGTGATTGTGGCCTTTACCATTCCGAAAAAGAATATACATGTGTGGCTTATCGGCGATTCAACTGTATGCACACAACCCAAAGACCGTTCGCCAGTAACAGGATGGGGCACACCCTTTGAAGATTTCTGGGATTCAACTGTAACGGTGCTCAACAGGGCAAGAGGTGGAAGAAGTACACGTACATTCATCAGTGAAGGCCGTTGGAAAAATGTAGCCGACAGTTTGCAGGAAGGTGATTATGTACTGATGCAGTTTGGTCATAACGATGAAGCAAAGGAACCGCAGTATAAAGACCGTTACACACCAGTGCCCGATTATAAAACCAATCTGATCAGGTTTATTACCGAAACAAGAGAGAAGAAAGCATTTCCCGTTTTGATTACACCTGTAACACGATTGGTATTTGATTCACTCGGCAACATTAAGGAAACACATAAAGAATATTCAGCAGCGGTATGGGAAGTGGGCAAACAATACAATGTACCCGTGATTGATTTAGATGAACGCAGCCGTGCACTGGTGCAAAAGCTGGGACCTGTTTATTCAAAGATGCTGTACATGCAGCTCGATACAATGGAGCATCCGCATTATCCTGTTGGCCGTAAAGACAATACACACTTTAATGAATACGGTGCACGCCGCATGGCACAACTGGTACTTGCTGAAATACGCAACCTGAAACTTGAACTGGCGGAACGGATTACAACAAAGGTGGCGCCGTAGGAGGTTGGTGAATAAAATGAGCTTAGTAAATCTCTTCTTTAAGACCACTTGGTTTAATTAGAAAAACGCCCAATTCTTTGTAGGCATCTTCTGGGCTATGATAATCCACAAAGTGATACTTTTTATCGAAGTGTGCCTCAATAATCCATTGTGCACCATCGGTACTTTCATCATCTATAATAGAAGGTAGGTTCCAGAAATTTGCTTTTACTAAGAGTTCTTCAAACTGATCCCATTCCTCTTTAGATAAAGAAGTGTTGTTGTAATAAACAATACTCGCTTCCCTGTCTGCTTTTTTAAAAAGATAATCAGGGTCGTCTTTATAAACAGAATATCCATCCTTGATAAGATCTTCACGATCTTTTTTTGAAAGAATACCACCGATTATATCATCACGAAATCTGGGTTGTTTGTCTAACATTTTTGTACACAACCATATCTGTTCTTTGGTATGATGTAATGTAAAAACTGCTGGTCGATGAAATGACCGTAACCATAAAAATCTGTAAATGTCATGACCGATATGATTTCCAGATAAAACGGGTTCTTTTAAATTATACAGTGCAGAAGAATACCAGTTTTGAATAAAACTATCCAACCCGGGCTTTTCAGAAAAGCTATTTTTAGGGAAATAGAATTGTAAACTGTCTTTAGGTAATTCCAGTGTATCTGCGATTGCTATCTCTGTGCTTAAGGTAGATTTAATCTTTGTTTTACAGGATATAAAAACAAATAAAATGCAGGCGGGAATCAGGTATTTCATGTTTATTTTTTTATCGGTTGCTGTCCTCACCAACCGAAATGGAATGATGTTCAGTTAACCTCTGCATAAAAAATAATGGTTCACTTATTTGTTAACTGTTTGTATGATTTTTGTTCTACCCTCACCAGCTTATTTGTTTCCGGGTGAACATAAAATTCTGTGTGTTCTGGCTGCGTATTTATTTTTGGCCAGTATACGGGAGCAACTTGTTCACCGGTCCAGATAAATCGTTGTGTTTTCTTGTTCCATGGTCTTCCGTCAACGAATTCTACCTTATCTGCAACGAACCAAAAAATCATTTCTTTGTAGTCAAGAAGTTTTTTCGGAATACGACTTAAAATTTCAGAATAAATTTGATCCCAGTCGTTTCCTGTCTGACCACGTAAAAACCTGACTAAAAGACCATAATTTATTTTTCCGTTGTAAAATTTCTGTGTTGATCTAATGCTCTGGTGACTTGGTAAGTCGTCGGGATTGACTTGCTTTTGTAAATGACGCTCATCGGCATAACGTCCATTAACGACATATCTCCTTTTGCTGCCGGAGGTTTTCATTACACTGATTAGCCATCTTTTATTGTGTTCACGCATTGTTTGATGTTTTCTGAAGTTATGCAGTTATAAATATACAGCGATCTTATTTCTTTGCTAAACGCTTTTACAAAATCGTTCCTGAACACGAATCTTCAGTATTTCAGTTTTATTTGAAACACAGATACTCCATAAAATGTTGTGTGCAGTTCTTCATTCTATAATTTCTGTTTGTAAGTATCCTTTTAGAAAATCACAGTCAAGTTGAACTAAAGCGTCCATTAGATTTGTTGGAATATTGATATCCCTAAAATTCAATGGTAATGCTGGTCGTGCAATTAAGTCATATTGATCTTTTGCATTCGTCCTATGTACGTCACGAAAGTCAAACGCAAATAATCCCTTTTCTGCATAGGATATCCAGTCTGAAAAATTGCCTTGCTCAGTAGTTGTCAAAATAAATGAAGTAGATTTTGGTAACGAGGTCATTAATTGCTTTAGTCCCATATAAGCGTCATAAGACTTCTTTACTTTGTCTGGGAAAGGGGCTTGCATAATTGCAGAAAACATTCCGATGCTTCCATTATTGTCAACTGCAAACCAATCTAATTCCTGAGCATAAGCTCCATATTTAATTACTTCTTCCCAAGTTTCCTTTGTCATAAAATTGTTTTCAATGTAGGCTTTGTCAATAGAACTTTTTTTATCGATTGGTAATTACACCAACCGAAAGCTTGTTTATTTAATCTAAAGAATATTCTTGTGTCAGGTCAAGACGATAGTGTCCAAAAATACTGGCAGTTTTAAGGTTTACAACAATGATTATAAAACTGTTTTCATTTTCAGTTGGCAATAATATATGTTCAAATGTAGTCGCATCATTTCTATAAACAATCTCAACCAGTTTATTCATCAGCACATATTCACTTACGATGTTTTCATAAACCAGGTCTTTTACATAGGGCCAGATGTCAACAACCGCTTCAGCTGTTTCTGTAACATCTGTCATTTTAATGCCCATTGTTTCTTTGTATTCTTTTTCTGAAAGTGCTTTTCCCAAAATGTAAGAGTCTGAATAAATTAACTTGTTCGTAAAATCTTCCTGCTCAAGTGTTGCTCCATCGCTGTAATTCTCAAAAAATTTAAAATCATCAACTATAGCATTCTTAAATAAAGCAGACTCAACAAGGCAGTGTGTCATTAAGGCATTTGTGAGATTTGCGTTTCTTAAATCTATTTCCTTTATGTTACAGCGAATGAATTTTGAGTTTGTTAGATTGCTGTTTCTGAAGTCGAGATACAAAAAGCAGTCTTCAAAAATAATATTCGAAAAGTCTTTATTTGAAAAACCTTCCAAATACTCAAAGTCTAACTTTATGAAATGTCTTTCTCCGTTCTTATAGGTTTCAAAAAATTCAAGATGTGTCAAGTGGTGTACTGATTTATGTGTTTTCTTTCTTATTGGTTCCTGTCCACCAACCGAAATGGTTATTCCCAAATTTACATTTAAAATGCGAAGGCATTAACAGACATGAAAAGGCGCCCTCCCTGCATCCATCAACCATACATACTCCATATATACTTCATGGATACTCCATATATGAGCCATAGATAGTTCATCAAACAGTGCAGTTTGGTACCGTTATGATCCGTTGCTTTCCCTTCTGTGCTGTTACATGCCGTTATGTTCCATTACACTCCGTTCTGTTCCGTTTGGGGCAGTTAAAAACGGATGAGCAGGAAAAATTGTCAAAAAAGCACTTATTTTTTCTCCAATGAAGCGTTGAAATAAAGAAACATCCACTTGCTTTGATCGTTGATTCTTAGGCTGCAAGCCTTATTTCGGTTTTTTAAAGAAGTCTCATCATGATTTTTGGTGACAGGTATCATTCTCAGTCCCTGTTTTCTGAACTAATATAGCAGCCTCTTTTTGAACAAAAACGATTGGCCATGTACTCCTTTATAGCCGGCATTTTTATCTTGCCTGTTATTGTTAGCGGACTACTTCTTTTCCTTCCCTCAAAAGCCGCTAAAATACTGGTAATATTCTCTGCAGTTGTGCTGTCTGCAATCTCTGTTTATTTATTTATACAGGTAGATCAGCCTTTTTATTTCAGCGTTCCGCATTATATAAATGAAATAGTAGCCGGTGCCGATATCCTGCTCCTGCTTTATTTTGGCTTTGTGGCCATCCGCAAAAAAAGTTTGCTGGTGGGTGTAATGACCGTGTTGCAGCTGGGAGGTTTGCTGTATTTATTAAAAATACTTCCACCTGCCGAAAGCATGCAGTTCATGGTTGATAAGCTCAGTGCAGCCATGTTCATGCTCATCAACATCATCAGTGGTATCATTGCCATTTACTCCTTACGTTATATTGAAGAAGAAGACTGCAGCAGCTTCCGTAAAAAATATTTCATGTCCATCATGTTCTGGTTTATTGCTGTTATGAACATGATTGTTTCTTCCGATAACCTGGAATACTTCTTCCTGTTTTTTGAATTAACAACACTGGCATCCTTTCTCTTTATCGGTTTCAGGAAAGACCAGGAATCAGTGGGCAATGCAATCACCGCTTTATGGATGAACCAGATCGGCGGTCTTGCTATTCTTGTTGCCATTTTCTTTATTCATTATAACGGTTATGGTGAGGCTACTTTCAGTAACCTGCTTACACATGGTTCAGCAACAGGTATTTTATTACCGCTGGCATTCATGAGTATTGCTGCATTAATTAAAGGTGCACAGATGCCGTTCAGCAAATGGTTGCTCGGCGCCATGGTTGCCCCCACACCTGTGAGTGCATTGCTTCACTCATCCACCATGGTAAAGATTGCACCATTTATTATTCTCCGTTTATCACCTGTTATAAAAGATACGCCGGTTGCAACTGTGATTATTGCTTTAACCGGTTTTGTATTTGTAGCTGCGGCCGTTGTTTCCCTATCGCAGGATAATTTAAAACGTATTCTTGCACACTCCACCATTGGTTTGCTTGCTTTAATGATTATGATGGCAGCCATTGCAACACCTGTTACTATTATTGCATCGCTGGTGCTCATCCTGTTTCATGGTATTTCCAAGTGTATGCTCTTCCTCAATGCAGGTGTATTGGAACGTGTATTCCATCTCAAACAAACATCCGATATGGATAAGCTGGGAGAGGTTGGTCCTTACACTTCACTGGCGGTAACCATTGGCTTTATGTCGCTGCTGTTACCACCGTTTGGTGCATTTGTTGGTAAATGGTTAAGTTATTTAACACTGGGTGCTTTCTTACAGGAGCAACGGGTGTTTGGTGCACTGGTGATTGTGTTTGTTGCTATTGGAGGTGCGGTGTTCTCATTGCTGTATTTCAAAGTAATGGGCACATTGATTTCAAGAACAGGTAATAACGATCATATTGAATTTGAACATACGGGTAAGATTTATAAAACCATCATCAATTTATTAATGGTGATGATTGTGTTGTGCATGGTTGGATTGCCTTACCTGTTAACACACCTGTTTTCGCCTGTTGCTGCCGACCTAGTTGGATCGCATATTCCGATTGTTACCGAAGGCTGGAATTATTATATCGGTGCAATGAAGCTGCCCATGGTTCCGTTGCTGGTTGCATTCTTCCTGCTGCCTGTAACCATTGTGGCTGCCATGTTTGTACAGTTTAAAAAAGTCGACAGGGCCAAGGAATATATGTGTGGTGAAAAAATTAATTACTCATTCTCTTCTTTCTATTTCACTACTGATAAGGCAGCTCCTTATTTTTCAACCGTTGGTATTTTATTTTTTATTGCACTCATCGCTGTGGCATTGATATAAAACGATCTTGTTATGAACAACCTTTTGATTCCGGTACTACTCATCATTCTTGCTCCATTTATTGGCGGATTGGTTTACGGTTTTGAACGTATTGTAAAAGCCCGCATGCAGAGAAGAATTGGTCCGCCGTTGCTGCAACCGTTTTATGATTTTTTGAAACTGGCTGATAAGCGCAGGATGATTGTTCACTCTGCTCATGCATTCTTTGGCATTATGCACTTTGTATCGTTATGGTTTGCTGTTGGTGTGTTGCTGATGGGTGGCGATTTAATCCTTGTTGTATTTCTTCACCTGCTTTCATCTTCACTGATGATTTTAGCAGGCTACAGTACACGTTCCATCTTCAGTCATCTTGGTGCCAACAGAACAGCTATGACTTTGCTGGCTTACGAACCTGTGCTGATATTGATTGCTGTTTCCATTTATCTCGTAACAGGAAGTTTTGATGTGTCATCCGTTTACAAAATGGATCAGCCCCTGTTATACAAATTACCACTGGCCTTTATTGCATTACTGCTTATTCTTCCTATCAAAATGAAAAAATCTCCTTTTGATGTGGCCGAAGCACACCAGGAAGTTGTTGGTGGAGTTGAACTGGAATTTTCAGGAATCTTTTTTGAAGCAGTATACACGGCTAAATGGTTAGACTATGTGTTCTGCTATACACTGGTGTACATGTTTGCAGGAAGCAATGTGTTATTGGGTATCGGGTTGATGGTATTTACATTCTTATACCTGAATGCGCTGGATAATTCATCAGCAAGGGTAAACTACAGGCAGATGCTTCGTTTTTCATTGGGTGTTGCCTGCTCGCTTGCATTTATTAACCTGCTTATTCACAGCATATTTTAAAACCAATTCATTCAAAGAAATATATTCACATGAAACTGGCCTCTTTCAGAAAAAAATCTCCCTGGATACTGCACTACAATGCAGGTGGTTGCAATGGTTGTGATATTGAGATATTAGCCTGTCTTGCTCCCAAGTACGACATTGAACGTTTTGGAATGATCAACACAGGTAACCCCAAACAATCCGACATTTTACTGGTAACGGGTCCTGTTACAAAACGCAGCCGTGAACGGTTGGTTGAAATTTATGACCAGATGCCCGAACCAAAAGTGGTGATTAGCTGCGGTGCATGTGCAAGCACAGGTGGTGTGTTCAGGGGTATGTACAACTGTGAAGGTGGTATCGACCAATTCATTCCCGTTGATGTATATGTATGCGGATGTGGTACAAGACCTGAACAGATTATTGATGGTGTGGTACAGGCGCTGGGTATTCTTGAAAAGAAAACAAAAGAACTGGAAGAATCTGTTCGGTTAAGTAAAAAGCCTGTACAGGAAGGCAGGCAACTGAACAGGAGAAATATTGCAGACGAAATAAAACCATTGGTATCATGATTAAGATAGAAACATCACTGGCAAATCTCAAAAAAGATATTGCTGCTTTTTACAAACCGGAGCTGCATCACTTTATGGTGATGAATGCAGTTGATATGGGCGAAACAATGGAGATTCAATGGTTCTTCTGCGATTATGCTCATCCCTGCGAAACAACCTGTTTCTACACCATCATAAACCCGGCTGAAGAAATACCCAGCATCAGGAACATCGTTGTATCTGCATGGGTGGCTGAAGCAGAGCTGGTTGATTTAATGAATATAAAAGTTGAGAACACTGACAAAGGTTTTGTTCTTGAACCCGATTTTGAAAGTGGTCCGTTAAGAAAGAAAAAATAATTATGGGAAAGCAATACGAAATACCGGTAGGTGCGCAGCATATTGCATTGCTGGAGCCATTGCACTTTAAGTTTACAACCGAAAACGAAAAGATCATCAATACAGATGCGAATGTATATTATGTACATCGTGGTATTGAACTGGCCTGCTGTTCAAAATTCAAGTTCCGCCAGGTAAGTTTTGTGGTGGGCCGTGTATGCGGTTTGTGTTCTATTTCGCACACAACAGCTTATTCGCAGGTGGCCGAAAAATTATTGAAGATTGAAATTCCAAGGCGTGCAAAATATTTACGCATGCTGATTATTGAACTCGACCGTATTCACTCTCATCTTCTTTGCTTAAGTCATGTTGCTGAGAACTCCGGCTTTGAAGCATTGTTTATGAAAACCATGCAGTACAGGGAGTTTTCAATGGAGCTGCTCGAAGCTGTTTGCGGTAACCGCATTCAATACGATTTTTCAATAGTGGGTGGTGTATCAAGAGATCTCAAACCACAGGTTGCTGACTCAATCATCAGCCGACTCAAAACATTTATGCCGCAGTTAGATGAACTGATGGACATCTACAAACATAACTGGACACTTTCGTTAAAGAACAAAGGTGTTGGTGCCATTACCAAACAACAGGCAATGGAACTCAACCTTGTTGGTCCGTTTGCAAGAGCTGCCGGTTTGGCTGTTGATGTACGTAATGAAACAGAAGATTTGTTGCCATGGAAAGAAGTTGGTTTTGAAATGGTGACAGAAACTGCTGGTGATGTGTATTCAAGAAACATGATCAGGCTTCGTGAACTGTATGTTTCTATCCGCATCGTCAACAACATCATCAACGGTTTGCCCGAAGGTGACCTGATTACTGAAACAAAAGCATTTCCTGAAGGTGAAGCAACTGTAAGATTGGAAGCTCCACGTGGCGAACTGTTTTATTATGCCAAAGGAAATAAAACACAGGTGCTGGAACGTTTGAAAATTAAAGCACCCACATTCTCCAATGTGGCAGGTATGGTAAAAGGATTTGAAGGAAACGAATACGGAAGTGCACCTGCTATCATTGCATCTTATGATCCTTGTCTTTCTTGTACAGCACGATAAACTTAGTTTGTGATGAAAACATTTTTTAAAGCATTAGGAAACCTGGTAAAGAAACCCGTTACAACAAAGTATCCGTTTGAACCTACGTTTAAACCGGATGATTACCGTGGTCTGATCGGTTTTGAAGAAAGTCTCTGCATCTGGTGCAGGCGCTGCGAAGCGGTATGTCCTCCGGGAGCAATTGTGTTTTCGCAGGATATGGAAGGAAAACAAACCTATCACTACAACCGTGCTGTTTGTATTTATTGCGGCGAATGTGTGCGTGCCTGTCCAAAAGAAGGAGCATTGTTCCAGACTGCTGAACCTGCACCCTGTGCATTGAAAGAAGAAAATATTAACAACGCCTGGAATAAACTGTACCCCGAAGCAATTGAAAGCAGGGAACTTTATGCTGCTGAAAAGAAACGGAAAGCTGCAGAAAAAGCTGCTGCCGATAAAGCTGCCGCTGCTGCAAAAAAAGAAAGTGAAGACAACTCTGGCGCTACAGCTTAACATCAGCAGGGGTTAACTTTGCGTTTCATTTATGCACGAACTTTCCATTGCACAATCAATATTATCCATTGCTGAAAAATCTGTTCCGCCCGACAGCAAAGAAAAAGTTGTTGCTGTAACACTACAGGTCGGTGAATTAAGCAGTATTGAAACAGAAGCATTGCTGTTTGCATTTGATGCCATTAAATCAAATACCATATTGCAGCATGCCGAAATGAAAATTGAAACCATTCCCGGCGAAGCTGTATGCAATTCCTGCCACAATGTTTTTCATTTAAACTCGTATGCAACAGCCTGTCCCAACTGCAACAGCTATTCTGTATCAATCACAAAAGGAAAGGAAATGAAAATTGTGAGTCTTACTATGGAAGATTAATTTCTGAAACATTTCGTCATTAAAGGTTCAACATATCACAAAGAAATTACACCTAATCTGCTATCTTCTCAGATCCTTTTCATCTTCATAGCCAACTTGCCACTAATGACAGTTAGCTAAATTTCAAAAATTTTATGCTTCTGTTTTAATTATATCAGTTACTTTTGTCCCTCAATTTTTTGAAAGAGTTGACAAACACAAATACATATCACACAATCGAAGTACGGGCTAATAACAGCACCGCTAACTTCTATGTATTTTCTCCACGACCTCGACGCATTTTCTGATAGGACGAGCCCTTCACCATGGCCCCTGTCAGTGAACTACTCCCCGGTTTATAGTCTTTGGATTGGTCATCCGTCTTTTGTTAAGTAATACAAACAATGGAAAATCAAGAAATAATTATTCGTGTAGCTGGAAGTGGCGATGTTCATTACGCAGAAACCATCACTAAAGAGATGGAAGAAAGTGCAAAGGCACGTGGTACAGGTATTGCCAAGCGCAGCCCGGAATATGTTGCCAACAAAATGAACGAAGGAAAGGCAGTAATTGCCTTGCTGAAAGATGGCACTTGGGTGGGCTTTTGTTATATTGAAACATGGAGCCATGGTGCATTTGTGGCCAACAGCGGTTTAATTGTTTCGCCTCCCTTTCGTAAAAGCGGCGTAGCCAAGCAAATCAAACGCAAAATCTTTGAACTAAGCCGCCAGCTTTACCCCGATGCAAAAATCTTTGGTTTAACCACTGGTCTTGCTGTAATGAAAATCAACTCCGAGCTGGGTTACGAGCCCGTTACCTACAGTGAACTTACACAGGATGAAGAGTTCTGGGCCGGCTGTAAAAGCTGTGTGAACTATGATATTCTGATGAGCAAAGGCCGTAAGAACTGTATGTGCACAGCCATGCTCTACGATCCCAAAGATCATTACGAACCAGAAGAAACAAAGCAATACTTTGAAGAAAATAAATCAGGTTTTGAACGCCTGCTTCGTTTCAAAGAATGGAAATTTGTAAAAGCTCTTCTGGGTAAAGACAAAGAAGGAACCGGTGGAAGCGAAAGCAAGGCAAGGAAATTTCTGCATTACTTTTTTCATTTATAATAACGGTGTTACCGGCAGCAACTTATTAATGAGCTGCTGTTGCGTCGCACTCTTGTACGTTCAATAATTCTATTCAACAATGGCAAACAAAAAAATTGTACTCGGCTTCAGCGGCGGACTTGATACTACCTACTGCGCCAAATACCTCAGCGAAGAGAAAGGATACGAAATTCATTCAGTAATTGTTAATACCGGTGGTTTCAGCGATGAAGAACTGAAAAAGATTGAAGAGCACGCTTACAAACTCGGTGTAAAATCACACACAACTGTAAATGCAGTAAAAGGTTATTACGACCGCATCATCAAATACCTCGTATTTGGTAACTGTTTAAAAAATAATACATACCCTCTCAGCGTAAGTGCCGAACGTTTAAGCCAGGCGCTGCACATTGCAGAACATGCAAAGAACTTAAATGCTGATGCCGTTGCTCACGGAAGTACCGGTGCTGGTAACGACCAGGTACGTTTTGATATGATCTTTCATATCATGATTCCCGGTGTTGAAATCATCACACCCATCCGTGATATGAAACTGAGCCGTGAGGAAGAAATCACTTACCTCAAGAGCAAAGGCGTTGAAATGAATTTTGAAAAAGCAGCTTACTCGATCAATAAAGGTTTGTGGGGTACAAGTATTGGCGGTAAGGAAACGCTGAGCAGCAAAGGCATGTTGCCTGAAGAAGCATGGCCAACACAGGTAAGCAAAACAGAAAGCGAAGAAGTAAAACTGCATTTTGAAAAAGGCGAACTGAAAGCAGTGAACGATCAGCAGTTCAGTCATCCTGTTGATGCTATCAACTATTTACAATCTATTGCAGGTGCTTACGGCATTGCACGTGATATTCATGTGGGCGATACCATCATTGGCATTAAAGGCCGTGTAGGTTTTGAAGCTGCAGCACCGATGGTGATCTTGAAAGCGCACCACGCTCTCGAAAAGCATGTGCTCACCAAATGGCAACTGCAATGGAAAGATACACTGGCACAATTCTACGGTAACTGGATGCACGAAGGACAAATTCTTGATCCTGTGATGCGTGATATTGAAGCCTACTTCATCAGCAGCCAGCAAAATGTAACTGGTGATGTATTTGTACAACTGATGCCTTACCGTTTCCAGGTAATTGGTATCGACAGCAAGTACGATTTAATGAGCAGCAAGTTTGGCAAGTATGGTGAAATGAACGCCGGCTTTACAGGTGATGATGTAAGAGGCTTTTCAAAAATATTCGGCAATCAAACTTCTATCTGGACTTCGGTACAGGAAAGTAATAAGTAATAGGTTGTAAGTCGTAAGCTTTTACTTACGACTTACAACTTACAACCTACAACATATGACTATTAAAGTTGGAATTATAGGTGGCGCAGGTTATACAGGTGGTGAACTCATCCGTTTGCTGGTAAACCATCCCAATGCAGAGTTATCATTTATTCATTCAAGAAGCAATGCAGGTCAGCCGTTGTATAAAGTACACCAGGATCTGGTGGGTGAAACAGAATTGAAGTTCACCGGCGAATTGTCAAGCGATGTGGATGTATTGTTTCTCTGTCTTGGTCACGGTGAATCAAAAAAGTTTTTAGCTGAGAATGTGATTAATGAACGCATCAGGATCATTGATTTGGCAAATGATTTCCGTTTGAACGCCTCATCACAGATCGGCAACCGCAAATTCGTTTATGGTTTACCCGAACTGAATAAAGCAGAAATCAAAGCAGCACAGAACATTGCCAACCCCGGTTGTTTTGCAACAACACTTCAACTTGGTTTATTACCATTGGCAAAAGCCGGTTTGCTGAAAGATGTTTATACAACAGGTATTACCGGCAGCACTGGTGCCGGACAAAGTTTATCTGCTACTTCACATTTCAGCTGGCGGGCAAATAATATACAGGCGTATAAAACATTAACACATCAGCATCTGGGAGAAATTGGTGAATCATTATTGCAGCTACAACCAAACAGTGATATCAAAGTCAACTTTGTTCCATGGCGTGGCGATTTTACAAGAGGCATTTTTATCAGCTCACAAATACAAAGCGATAAAAGCCTTGATGAATTGTACAAGCTGTATGAAGATTTTTATGCAGGCGCTGCATTCACACATGTAATTAAAGAAGCCGTTTTCTTAAAGCAGGTGGTGAATACCAACAAATGTTTAATTCAACTGGAAAAAGTAGGTGATATGCTGGTGGTACATTCAGCAGCCGATAACTTATTGAAAGGCGCCAGTGGTCAGGCAGTACAAAACATGAACCTGTTGTTTGGTCTCGACGAAACAACAGGACTTAACTTGAAAGCATCATGGTTTTAAGTTGTATGTAATAAGTAGTAAGTAATGCAGAACTATAAAGATTTAAAAGTTTGGGAAAGAGCTCATGGATTCACGTTGAAAATCTATGAAGTCACTAAGCAATTTCCTAAAGAGGAGATTTATAGTTTAACTAATCAGGTAAGAAGGTCTGCTGCTTCAATCCCTGCAAATATTGCAGAAGGATGTGGCAAAAACACAAACCCTGATTTTGCAAACTTTCTGAACATTGCTCTTGGTTCTGCGAATGAATCAGAGTATTATTTAATTCTTTCAAAAGATTTACATTATTTGAAAGAAGAAGATTTTTCAGAATTACTTAAAGCAATAAACGAAATAAAAGCCATGTTAATAGCATTAATAACAAAAGTTAGAGGGTAACTTAATACCTATAACTTATAACTTAAAACTTTATGCAATTATTCGACGTTTACCCCATTAACAACATCACCATTACAAAAGCAAAAGGCAGTTATGTATGGGATGACCAGGGAGAACAATACCTGGATCTTTACGGTGGTCATGCCGTAATCAGTATCGGACACACACATCCGCACTGGGTAAAGCGAATTGAAGAGCAGTTAAACAAAATTGCTTTTTACTCCAACTCAATCAAAATTCCATTGCAGGTTCAGCTTGCTGAAAAACTGGGCAAGGTTTCAGGTAAAGAAGATTATCAATTGTTTCTCTGCAACTCAGGTGCAGAAGCAAATGAAAATGCATTGAAACTTGCAAGCTTTCATACAGGCCGTAAAAAAGTAGTGGCATTCAGCAAAGCATTTCACGGACGTACATCACTGGCCGTAAGTGTAACCGATAATAAGAATTATGTTGCTCCTGTTAACGAAACAGACAATGTAATCTTTCTTCCTTTTAATGATGAAAAAGCACTCGAAGCCTGCTTCAAAAAACAAGGCGACGAAATTTCATCTGTGATCATTGAGGGCATCCAGGGTGTTGGTGGTATTAATGTGGCAGAAGTTTCTTTCCTCAAAAAAATACGTTCACTCTGCGATCAGTATGGTGCCGTTTATATTGCTGATAGTGTGCAGTGTGGTTATGGCAGAAGCGGTAAATTCTTCAGTCATGATTTTGCAGGAGTGAATGCCGATATCTACAGCATGGCAAAAGGTATGGGTAATGGATTTCCAATCGGTGGTATCATCATTGCTCCGCACATCAAGCCAAAACATTTCCAGTTAGGTACAACCTTCGGTGGTAATCACCTGGCATGTGCAGCTGCATTAGCAGTGCTGGAAGTAATGGAAGAAGAAAAACTTCTTGGCAATGCTGTAATGGTTGGAAAATATTTACGTGAAGAGCTGGAAAAGATCGATGAGATTGAGAATGTAAGAGGTCGTGGTTTAATGATTGGTTTTGATGTGCCGGAAGAAATCAAAGACCTGAAAAAGAATTTACTGATCAACCAGAAAATATTCACAGGTGAAGCAAAACCAAACGTTATTCGTTTGCTGCCAAGTCTTGCATTAAAGAAAAGAGATGCAGAACATTTTATTGAAGCAGTGAAGGAAGAAATAGAGAAGATGAAAGGCTGATTAGACACGAAGTCACAAAGCGCACAAAGTTTTTTAATAAGTAAAAAGATCAAAAGTTGAAGAACTTCATTTCTGTTCATGATGTAGCAAACATCAATGCTTTGGCAGAAAAAGCATTGGCGTATAAAGCAAATCCGTTTGTTGACAAAGCCATAGGTGCCGGTAAACGAATGGGACTTATTTTTTTAAACCCCAGTTTGCGTACACGTTTAAGTACACAGATTGCTGCTGAAAATCTCGGCATGCAGCCTATTGTGTTTAATGTAGGCAGTGAAGGCTGGACATGGGAGTTTGAAGAAGAAGCCATCATGAGTGGCTCAACATCTGAGCATGTAAAAGAAGCAGCGCCTATTCTCGGTAATTATTTTGATGTACTTGCGATCAGAACATTTCCCGGCTTAAAAAATAAAGAAGAAGATTACAGCGAACTGTACATAAAGCAGTTTATCAAATACGCAGGTGTTCCTGTTGTAAGCCTGGAAAGTGCAACGCTTCATCCGTTGCAATCGCTTACAGATGTCATTACAATTAAAGAAACGTTCAAAGAAAAACGCAAACCTAAAATTGTACTCACTTGGGCGCCGCATGTAAAACCGTTACCGCAATGTGTGGCCAACAGTTTTGCACAATGGATCAATGCCTGGGGCGAAGCAGATTTTGTAATCACTCACCCGGAAGATTATGAACTGGATGAGCAGTTTACAAAAGGTGCAACCATTACACAAAACCAGGATGAAGCATTGAAAGATGCAGATTATGTGTATGTAAAAAACTGGAGCACTTATACTGATTATGGCCGCATGTACTGCAATGATCCGGCATGGATGCTTACCGAAGAAAAAATGAAACTCACCAACAATGCAAAAGTGATGCATTGCTTACCCGTAAGAAGAAATGTGGAACTGAGCGATCAAATTCTCGACAGCCCTAACAGCATTGTAACACAGGAAGCAAGTAACCGTGTTTGGGCAGCGCAGGCTGTATTATCTGAAATTCTGAAGTCGAATGGATAAGCTGATTGTTATAAAAATTGGCGGCAATATCATTGATGATGAAAACAAACTTTCATCATTCTTGCAAACATTTGCTGCGGTTGAAGGGAAAAAGATTTTAGTACACGGTGGCGGTAAAGTAGCAACCAAGATTGGCGAAACACTGGGTATTGAAAGCAAGTATGTGGATGGAAGAAGAATCACCGATGCTGCAACCATTGATCTTGTAACAATGGTATATGCAGGATTGATCAATAAAAAAGTAATTGCACAACTGCAGGCACTCAGCTGTAATGCTATTGGAGTTACAGGTGCAGATGGAAATTTAATTCCTGCAGGCAAACGGCCGGTAAAAGAAATTGATTATGGTTTTGTGGGCGATGTAAAATCTGAAAAGATCAATGCATCAAGCTGGGCTGGTTTACTGAACAACGGGTTTATCCCGGTTGTGGCACCCATCACACATGATGGAAATGGCCAGCTGCTTAATACCAATGCCGATACCATTGCACAGGAAGTGGCCAAAGCAATGAGCAGTTTGTATGAAGTGCATCTTGTTTATTCATTTGAAAAAAGTGGTGTATTACTTGATGCCAATGATGATGCAACTGTGATCAGCCAGATCAACCCATCATCGTATCAACAATTAAAAGCAGAAGGAAAAATATTTGCGGGCATGATCCCCAAACTGGATAACGCTTTTGCAGCGTTAAACAGCGGCGTAAAAAAAGTAATGATTGGTAAAGCAGAGCAATTGCAGCAACTGATCAGCGGAGAAGCAGGAACCTCAATTACAAACAGTTAAAACAACAAGCATGGCAAACCAGGATATCAGCCAGCTGCACACCGAAGCAGTAGAATTATTAAAACAATTGATTGCAACACCATCTTTTTCAAAAGAAGAAAATGAAACTGCCGAAATTCTTTGTTTGTTTTTTGCAAACAAAGGAATTGAACATGCAAGAGTTGGCAATAATGTGTATGCAAAAAACAAATTTTACGATACAGCAAAACCAAGTGTATTGCTGAACTCGCATCATGATACGGTAAAGCCAAACGCCAAATACACCAAAGATCCGTTTACTCCAATTGTAGAAGAAGGAAAACTCTTTGGATTGGGAAGCAATGATGCAGGTGGTTGTCTTGTTTCGCTGATAGCTACTTTCTTATATTTCTACGAAAAAGAAAATCTTTCGCACAATATTGTTTTTGCTGCAAGTGCTGAAGAAGAAATCAGCGGCGTGAATGGAATTGAACTGGTGTTGCCTTATCTCGGTAATATCAACTTTGGTATTGTTGGTGAACCAACAAGAATGCGCATGGCTGTTGCTGAAAGAGGTTTGATGGTGATTGATTGTATTGCCCAGGGCAAAGCAGGACATGCTGCACGTAACGAAGGTGTAAATGCTTTGTACATTGCCGTAGATGATATTAACTGGATCAGGAATTATCATTTTGAAAAAGTAAGTCCGCTGCTGGGCGAATCAAGATTAACAGCAACCGTTATTGGTACAGAAAACCAACAGCACAATGTTGTTCCGCCGCAATGCAAATTTGTGATTGATGTAAGAGTGAATGAACTGTACACCTTCGAAGAAATTCTGAACGAACTCAAACAAAACCTCAAGAGCCAGTTCAAACCACGTACAACAAGAATGAAATCAACTTCTATTCCGCTTGATCATCCGTTGATTGTTGCCGGAATAGAATTGGGAAGAACATACTATGGTTCACCCACAACAAGCGATAAAGCATTAATGCCTTTCCCTGCGTTGAAAATGGGTCCCGGCGATAGCGCAAGAAGTCATACAGCAGATGAATATGTATATGTAGATGAGATTAAGGAAGGCATTGAAGGATATATACAGTTGCTCGAAAAGATACTTTAAATAGTTACAGGTTGCAGGTTTCTGGTTTCAGGTAATTAAAGCTGACAGTATGAAAAGTTTTAGAGAGCTTGAAATTTATAAAGAGTCAAAACAACTCGCTGTAGAAATACACAAGATGACGATGACGCTGCCGAAGTTTGAACTCTTTGAAGAAGGAGGACAAATCAGGCGCTCTTCTAAATCTGTAACTTCCATGATTGTTGAAGGCTATGGAAGAAAACGATATAAACAGGATTTTATCAAATATCTTGTTTATGCTCAATCGGAGTGTGATGAAACAATCGTTCATCTTGAGTTTCTTTTCGCAACTGAATCAATGAAAGGCTATTCACAGTATGATGATTTGCATAACCGATATGAATCACTAAGTAAACGAATTAATAAATTTATTCAGTGGGTTGAAGATAACTGGAACGATTTTCCAAATACGGAGTCCAAAGACCAGTAACCTGAAACCAGTAACCTGAAACCATTCAAATATGAAACTCTGGAGTAAAGAAAATAGCAGTACATCAGCATTGGTTGAGCAATTCACCGTTGGTCGTGATAAAGAATTTGATTTACTGTTGGCGAAATACGATGTGCAGGGATCCATTGCACATGTAACCATGCTTGGTGAAGTTGGTTTGATGACAAAAGAAGAAGCTGAAAAAGCTGTGGCAGGACTCAAAGAAATTGAAGCAACTATTGACCATTCACAATTCACCATTGACGAAGGAATAGAAGATGTGCATTCACAAGTTGAATTTCTACTAACGCAAAAGATTGGTGATATTGGTAAAAAAATTCACAGCGGCCGCAGCCGTAACGACCAGGTTGCGGTTGATATTAAATTATACCTCCGTGCAGAAATCAGCAATATAAAAGACGAAGTAAAAAATCTATTTGATTTACTGGTTGCACAAAGCGAAAAAAACAAAAACACTTTATTGCCCGGTTATACGCATCTGCAGATAGCCATGCCTTCATCTGTTGGCTTGTGGCTGGGCGCTTATGCCGAAAGCCTGGTTGATGACCTGGAATTAATGGCAGCAGCTTACCATGTTGCCAATAAAAATCCTTTGGGCAGTGGTGCAGGTTATGGTTCTTCATTTCCATTAAGCAGGAAACGCACAACTGAATTACTGCAGTTTGGCACGCTTAACTGGAACAGCGTGTATGCACAGATGAGCCGTGGTAAAACAGAAAAAGTAACTTCTGTTGGTATGAGTTCTGTTGCTGCAACACTCAGCAAACTGGCAATGGATTGTTGTTTGTACATGAACCAGAATTTTGGTTTCATTTCTTTTCCTGATGAGTTAACAACAGGAAGCAGCATTATGCCGCACAAGAAAAATCCTGATGTGTTTGAACTGATCCGTGCAAAATGCAACCGCATTCAATCTATTCCAAACGAATTAACACTGCTCATCAATAATCTTCCTTCAGGTTATCACAGGGATATGCAGCTTACAAAAGAAATTCTTTTCCCTGCTATTGAAGAACTGAAAGCATGCCTGCAGTTAATGCAGCTCATGCTCAGCAATATGAAGGTGAAAGAAAATATTCTTACAGATGAAAAGTATAAATATCTCTTCAGTGTTGAAGCGGTAAACGACCTGGTGAACAAAGGAATTCCTTTCCGTGAAGCATACCAGCAGGTGGGCAACAGCATTAACAAAGGCGAGTTTGAATACGATCTCAAACAGCTGCATCACACACATGAAGGAAGTATTGGCAATCCCTGCAACAATGAAATTGCAGAAGAGATGAAAAAAGTACTTGCTAAGTTTTAACTTTTAACGAAACCATGATGTATATGGTTTGTATTTAGCTGTAACTTTTCTTTTTATTTACTTTATGTATAGCAAACAACTTCTTGCCCTGTTTTTACTGTTTGCATTTCTGCAAAATGTAAAAGCACAGGACAGCATGCGGGTAGCAGTTACCTGCGATCGTGTACCCGGAACAGATTCTCTCTGGATCACTGCACAGCTTAATCAGTATTCAAAACCCGGTTCGTTAATGGTGGTGGCAAAAGCGGAAGATGCCAGGGTGGTTGATACCATGTATTATCCGCTGATTAGTGTTGTCAATAATTTTCTCCTGGTTGTACCGGAAGCTTACAGCAATAACAACGTTTCGGTAAAAGCATTTTATTATCCAGGTATATTTCAGATAACAGGTATTGTGCACAACCGCAAGCCTGCTGCAGAAATGCTGGTTTTTCTTTTTGCAAAAAACAACACCATATATAATAAGATTGTGGATATTAACGACGGCAAAGGATTTATTCTTCCTCGTTTGATTTTTGAAAACAAGGCAAGTCTTTTCTTTAATTATGCCGATTCAAAACACAAACAAAAGCCGGATATCAGTATTCAGCAATTCCCTGCACCAGCCGATTTCAAAGATTCTGTTTTATCCACACACTTTGATTTTAATGCATTGTTATTTACATCTGAAAAATATGATTCTCTTAAAGCGGTTGGTCAGTTACCTGCAGGTGCAGTAAGGGTTGAAGGAAAGGGAAAAGAGCTGCAGCAGATTATTGTAACAGGGAACAGAAAAACAAAACTGGAAAAGTTTAAAGACGAGTTTGTTACGCCACGATTTTCTGATATAATGGAAAAGGAATATGATTGTTTAACAAACGATGATATTCTGCATTTTCCCAACTGTTTATTGTATTTACAAAGCGTGGCTCCAAACCTTATGATTGGTAACGATGCGGAAGGTGGACAGGCTTTATTCTGGCGAAATGAAAAAGTCAGAGCTTACTATATTGATGAAATAGAAGTTGATTTTACCCAGCTTCAGATACTGGATGTAAACTCAATTGCGTATATGAAATTGCTGCCACCAAATCTTTTTGGTCCTTCAATGAATGGAGGTAGTGGCGGAGTAGTTGCTGTATACACAAGAAAAGGCGAATATGTACGGCAAGGTAGTTTTCAAAACAACTGGCTCTTTTCTGTTAAAGGATATACACCTGCTGTTCATACGCTGTTTTCAAAAGACTGACTTTAACTTAAGTGCACAAAAAAAGCCATCACATAAATGCGAATGGCTTCATAAGAGTAAAGTTCATTTCATCATTGTGCAAAATAGTTTTTCCATCTTTTAAATTCTCTCGTCTGCGGCGATTCAAATGATTCAATCACTGAAAACACCATCTGTTTAATTGACTTCAAAACTGAAGAACGTTTACGTACGGAGTGGCTTTTATTCATATTGATTGGATTTAAGAGTATAAAATTACAAACCACCCCCGGCGGCTGCAAGCGTAAAAACAATCAATTTCAGCTTGTTGTTTTTACGGTTTTTTCATCGAAAAAACTGTGTAAACGAAATCGTTCAAACCCGCTCTGGAAGAAGATTGTACGAGTTTTTCTGCGGGCAGAATAAGTGTCTTTCCGGTTAGCGAAAATTTACTTTTTAAATGCTCCAAAATGCCAGAGGATACCTGATGGGTCGTGCAAAAAGCATTCACTTCCCCAATCGTAATTCCGGATGCCGGTTAAACGTACATTTTTGTATTTGGCGGGAAGGTTGAGCTGGTTCAGTTCGTTCCAGTAACGCTGCACATCATCCACTTCAAGAAAAATCATGCTGTTATCAACCCAGTCTTTTACATAAGCACGCTGCAAATAAAATCCTGTTCCACCTGTTTTGAAGTACGACATTTCGTTGCCGAGAACACTTTCTTCAAAGCCAAGATCTTTGTAAAAGTTTTTTGACTCTTCAAAATCAGCAGCGCCAATAAACGGGCGGATGGATAAGGTTTTATGATTCATAAAATAAATATAGCAAACGATTTTTATTGATTGTAATCGGTAAAGCCCAAAATATTTCCTGAAGGATCTTTCAGTTCAACAGACCATCCTGTTTTTATCTGGAATGGTTCAGACAAAAAATTAACACCCTTGCTTTTAAGTTCATCATACAATGTTTTTACATTTTCAACTTCAATCCAAACACATGGTTGTGCAGCAGCAAATTTTGTTTTGTCTTTGAGAATAATTGCAGGCTCATCATCTCCCACCTTAAAAGCAATCATTCCAAACTGGCTGAAATCAAATTTTACCGGAAGACCAAGAACATCTGCGTAGAATCTTTTACTTGCTTCAAAATCATTGGCGGGATAAAAGAAGTTGTCAAAGTGTTTCATATAAGTGTTTGTATTGGTATTAAAAAAGTGTTGCAGTGATCAAACTCTTTATGTAAGAACCTTGCACTAAACAGGTTAATTCTGCTATTTAAAGTAACGTTTAAAAAACCACACTTTCAATAAATCAGCCGTCAAAATATAAACCAGCACAATGATCATCATTGAAATTAAAATCGAAAAAGGTAAGGCATCAAATCCCATGTCACTGGCAAATGGTAAATAAGGAAGAGCAAGCGTAAGGATGAGACCAACAAAGCTTGAAATCAGCAAGGCTTTTGCCGGTTTGCTTTTGAAAAAGTTTTTGTGTGTACGGATGATAAACAGGATAAACAATTCCGTCAGCACCGATTCAATAAACCAGCCTGTTTGAAAACTTGCTTCTTTCGCTTTCAGCAAAAACAGTAAAACAAGAAATGTAATTACATCAAAAACCGAACTGTGAAGACCAAATATCATCATGTACTTCCGGATGAGTTTGATGTTCCAGATGCCGGGATTTTTCACCTGTTCTTCATCTACATTATCAGAAGCAACAGTTAAGTAAGGAAAATCGGTAATAAAGTTGGTGAGCAGAATCTGCTTTGGCAACATTGGCAAAAACGGAAGCATTAATGATGCAGCAGCAACACTGAACATGTTTCCAAAAGTTGAACCAGTGTTGATGTATACATACTTGAGTGTGTTGGCAAATGTTTTTCTTCCTTCTTTCACACCATCGGCCAAAACAGTTAAATCTTTTTCCATCAAAACAAAATCAGCAGCTTCTCTTGCCACATCAACTGCATTCTCTACTGATAATCCCACATCGGCTGCATTAATTGCCGAAACATCATTAATACCATCGCCCATATATGCAACTGCAAATGTTTTTCTCAGCGCCTGTATAATCCGTTCTTTCTGTTGTGGCTCCACTTCTGCAAAAATGTGTGCCTGCTTTACAACCTGTACAAGTGCTTCAGGACTTGTATTCAGTAAATCTTCACCAGTAATTACGTTCGCATCTTCAATACCAATTTTCAATGCTAATGATTTTGCAACATTGCGGTTATCGCCAGTAATGATTTTTAAATCAATCTGCAGTTCTTTCAATTCTTTAATAGCTTCGGGAATGCCTTGCTTAACCGGATCCTGCAATAAAACAAAACCTGCAAAAGTTAAACCTGTTTCATCTGCTTTTGAAATGTCAGAGTGATCCAGCTCTTTATAAGCAATACCAATTGTTCTGAATCCCTTTTCACCGAATTCTGCAAATTGTTTTTCGAGTTGTGTTGCATGCTCTTTGTAATCGGCAAGACTATTATTTCCCAGTCTGATCTTTGTACATATTCCTGCAACTTCTTTAAATGCTCCTTTTGTGATTAAGATTGTTTTCGCTTTGTCTTCAATTGCAATACTTAACCGCTTGCGGATAAAATCATAAGGCACTTCGCCTTTCTTTACCGGTTGCATGGTTTGTGAAAAATGCATTTTCTTCAGGGCTTCATCAATAGGATTGATATAGCCGCTTTCAAAAACAGCATTCCAGTAAGCAAGTTCTTTTACAAAAGCATCTTCAGCTCCTGATTCGTTAATGATTGCTGATACATCAATTGTTCCTTCGGTTATGGTTCCTGTTTTATCGGTACACAGTAAATTAATTTCACCAAGGTTTTGAATGGATGAAAGTTTTTTTACGATTACTTTTTTCGACAGCAAACGCTTTGCACCGGCACTCATGGCAATGGTTGTAATGGCTGGTAATAATTCAGGGGCCATGCCAACAGCTAATGCAAGTGCAAACAATGCCGAATCAAGAATGCTTTTATGATTTAATAGATTAATGACGATGATGAAGACGGACAGTACGAGTGTAATCTTCATTAAAAAATAACCAAACTCCCTGATGCCTTTTTCAAATGCTGTTTCGGTTACTGCTGATATGCTTTGTGTGATGTTGCTGAAAAGAGTTGCTGTTCCAATTTCAGTTACCAGCGCTTTTGCGTTACCGCTTACAATATTTGTGCCCTGCCACAAACAGTTGGTACGCTTTGAAAGTTCAGTATGTTCATCAAGTACACCGGTTGCTTTACGTACAGGGTATGATTCGCCGGTTAAACTTGCTTCATTGGCATGCAGTTCATTTGCTTCCATCAGCAGGCAATCAGCAGGAATCATGTCACCTGCTTTCAGCAACACTACATCGCCTGTAACAATTTTATCTGATGACACTTCCTTTACTTCTCCATTTCTTACAACCATGCATTTTAATGCAATCAGTGATTGCAGTTTTTCAACGACTCTTCCTGCATTCCGTTCCTGGAAAAAACTAAGCGTGCCAGTTGATAAAACAATAAAGAGAATAATAAACACATCTGATGTATCGCCAAGAAAAGCGGAGAGTATAACCGCACCAATTAAGAGCAACATTAACGGACTCTTGAATTGGTCAATAAAAAGCTTTACATCTTTTCTGAAAGGAGAAATTGTTTTTTTATGTGTGCCCGCCAGAAGTAAACGTTTATCTGCTTCCTGTTGCGACAAACCTTTTTCTGAACTGTTTAATTTTTTTAATAAATCAGTTACTTCAAATTGCCAGAAATTTTTTGACGCAGGATCTTGCATATAAACTGATGTTATGCTCTGTAACAAATAAGCAATGTCTTTGCCGGCAGCTTCATTGTTACTGTTAATTTACATCATAATCTTAAATATCCTGAGTTATAAATTCAATCATCAAATAAGATGAGCTGATCAGTTTTCCTGTTTGTACCATAGTTGTTTTTTACGAACTTCATTCTATGATAACATTAACCAGGACCAATTCTCACACAACTGATTTTACAAACCTCGTTGCTTTGTTAGATGAAGATCTTGCAAAGCGTGATGGTGATGAACATGAATTTTACGCCCGGCTGAATAAGGTTGACGGTATACGTAATATCGTTGTTGCATATCTGGAAGGTAAAGCCATTGGCTGCGGTTCATTTAAAGCATACGAACCGGGAGTGGTTGAAATTAAACGGATGTTTGTATTGCCTGAGCACAGGGGTAAAGGTGTTGCTGCTGCTGTATTGGCCGAACTGGAGCAATGGGCAGAGGAAGAAGGCCATACGGGTTGTGTGTTGGAAACGGGCAAGAAACAACCTGAAGCAATCAGTTTATATCAAAAATCAGGATACACTGTAATTCCTAATTATGGAAAATATGCAGGGATTGAAAACAGTGTATGTATGATGAAGCAATTAGTGTAAACTTTAAATCAACTGAAAAGTAACTGAAAGTTGATATTATAAAAATTTATGTACTAAATTGCACACCCGTTTGAACGACTTCGTAGCTCAGTTGGTAGAGCAGCTGACTCTTAATCAGCGGGTCCAGAGTTCGAGTCTCTGCGAGGTCACAATTTAAGATTGCCCGATAGTATAATGGTAGTACGTCAGATTCTGGCTCTGATAGTTCTGGTTCGAGTCCAGGTCGGGTAACATTCTTTCTCTCAAATTCATTTACTTCCTGATTATTTATTGCCCTAACTTTCAAGCATGAAAAAGATTATTTCACTGCTTGTTTTTCTTTATTGCTTTACTGCATATGCACAGCAACAATATGTAACCGAAAAAAATATTCAGTACTATCCCGATTCTGTTGCCAAGAAAGATGCTTACATCTCATCACAATGTTTACTTGATTTTTATTACCCGAAAGGAGCAAAAAATTTTGCAACCATTATCTGGTTTCATGGTGGTGGTATTACCGGGGGAAGTAAAGAAATTCCAAAGGCACTAACCGAAAAAGGATATGCTGTAATTGGAGTTGGTTACCGCTTTTCACCCAAAGTAACTGCGCCTGCTTATATAGAAGATGCAGCTGCTGCAACTGCATGGGTGTTTCAGCATATTGCAGAATTTGGCGGCAGTACAAAACTGATTTTTATTTCAGGGCATTCAGCTGGTGGTTATCTTGGAATGATGATTACACTCGATAAAAAATATTTAGCCAAGTACAAAATTGATGCAAATAATATTGCAGGATTAATTCCTTTCAGCGGACAGGCCATTACGCATTTCACCATCAGGAAAGAAAGAGGAATAAAAGATACACAACCTATCATTGATGAATACGCACCGCTTTATCATGTACGGGCAGATGCGCCACCGATGTTGTTAATTACCGGAGACAGGGAAATGGAATTGCTCGGCCGTTATGAAGAGAATGCTTATCTCAACCGGATGATGAAACTTGCAGGTCATCAGCGAACAAGATTGTATGAGCTGGATGGATTTGATCATGGTGGTATGGCTCAGCCAGCTTTTCCTTTGCTGCTGAAAGAAGTTGCGGCAAGGGTAAAAGAAATTAAAAAAAATAATCAGTAAAAAAAATATGAAACAGATTGCTGCTTTTACTTCTATTACTCTTCTGTTGTTTGCAGTCGTTTTTTTAATTGCATCAGGAAAGAAGGAAAATCCGTTGTCAGCATCTCCCAATGTGATTTTTATTTTAATGGATGATATGGGTTATGGCGATCTTGAATGTTACGGAGGATATCCATATCATACAGCAAACATCAACAGTCTTGCAAATGGCGGAATGAGGTTTACTAATTTTTATGCAGCACAGGCTGTTTGCAGTGCATCACGATCAGCGTTTCTCACAGGCTGTTATCCAAACAGGATAGGTATCAGTGGTGCATTAAGTCCTTCAGCAAATATTGCATTGAATCCTGATGAGGAAACCATTGCCAAACTGTTGCATGATAAAGGTTATAAAACCGGAATGATTGGCAAGTGGCATCTCGGGCAAAAAGCGCCGTTTCTTCCATTGAGTTATGGTTTTGATGAATTTCTAGGTTTACCTTATTCACATGATTACTGGCCGGTAAATTATGATGGTACACCACTTGATACAACTACAGCAAGAGGCAAATGGCCAACGCTGCGTTTAATTGAAGGAAATACTCCGGTAAAATCAATTACTACATTAAATGATGCAGCCACATTAACAACAATGTACACGCAACGTGCTGTTGAGTTTATTAAGAAAAACAAAAACAAACCATTCTTCTTATACTTGGCACATTCAATGCCGCATGTTCCGCTGGCTGTTTCGGAAAAATTTAAAAATAAAAGCGGAGCCGGTTTGTATGGTGATGTAATGGAAGAAGTGGATTGGTCGGTTGGACAAGTTTTAAAAACACTTGATGAAACCGGTTTATCAAAAAACACGATAGTAATTTTTACCAGCGATAATGGTCCCTGGCTTACATATGGTAATCATGCAGGAAATACCGGTGGCCTGCGTGAAGGAAAAGGTACAGCTTGGGATGGAGGATTAAAAGTTCCGTTTATTATTCGCTGGCCGTCACAAATAAAACCGGGCACTGTTTGTAACAGCATGGCAGCAGGGATGGATTTACTTCCAACAATTGTTTCTGCATGCAATGCAAAGCTGCCTGTTAAAAAAATTGATGGTGTTAATCTTTTATCATTGCTTAAACAACAACCTTTTGCTGAACCAAGAACTGAGTTTGTTTATTATTACGACCGCTGCAGCTTAAAAGGAATAAGAAAAGGTCAGTGGAAACTTGTCTTCCCAAATATTTCTCAAACATATAAGCGTAGTTCAGCAATTGGCTATGACGGCTGGCCGGGAAAATATGCATCCGACAGTGTGAAGCTGGCGTTGTATGATCTTCGTACAGATCCCGGCGAAACACTGGATGTAAAAGAAAAATTTCCTGAAGTGGTACGTGAATTAACTGCAATTGCAGAAAAGTACAGGAAGGAAATTGGCGATGACCTTACGAATCAAAAAGGATCGGAAGTAAGACCGGCAGCAAAAGTAAACTGAGAAGTTCTAACGGAAAATTTAACACCCGACAATCTGTCAACCTGCAACCTTGGTATTGCATTTGCAATCTTTTTACCTGTTTAAAACAATAAGTAAAATGAACAAACAACAAACCTCTCTTCTGTTTTGCCTGTTAATGGATGCTGTGGGTTATGCTTCCTATGCAGTTCCTTTCCTGGGCGAGTTTGCAGATATTATCTGGGCGCCCGTTTCTGCACTTATTTTTTATAAAATGTTTGGCGGGTGGAAAGGTGCTTTTGGTGCAGGCTTCAACTTTATTGAAGAGTTGTTGCCCGGTCTTGATTTCATTCCCAGCTTTACACTTATGTGGGCATGGAATTATTTTGGATCAAAGAAAACAAACAGTACTATAATTAAAGCTGCATAAAATTTCCAACACATAAAGAAGAAGCGCTGCTCTTAACGGGGCCAGCGCTTCTTTCATTTAAAGTACATCCTGTATTTCTTTTGTTCTGTCGAACACTGATTTTGCAAACGGGCAAAGCGGAAGAATTTTGATCTTGTTTTTCCTTGCAAAATCAACAATATGAAAAACAATTTTTTTGCCTACGTTTTGCCCCCGCCATGCATCATTTACTTCTGTATGATCTAAAATCATTTTACTGGTTCCGGCCATTGAATAAGTAATAAAACCGGCTTCTTTCTCACCATCAAATGCAGTAAAGGACCCTTTATGCCCCTGTTCAATTTGTTTTATTTCCATTGTTATTTTTTTAAACTGAGTGCTCCTGATGGACATTGTGCAACCTGTTGAATAATTTCTGCTGTAGTTGCATTCATTGGGTTGATCCATGGGTGTTCTTTGGGATGATAAACCTGTGGTAAAGTACGCACACATACGCCAGAGTGAATGCATTTGTTTGGTTGCCACACAATGGTGACTTCTCCGTTTGAATATTCTTTCTTTTCCATGATTATTGTTTCTGATAAAGATTAAAGTTATTAAGATTGACTATTGATTGCAAATTGCAGGAGACTTTTGCAAAAATCATCAAACTCTTGCAAGAAAGAGCAGCACAATTATCCTTCAGCATTAAATTAACACTGAAAACTTATGGACCAGCTACTATTGTTTGCTATTTGTTTTTATTTCGTAAAACGGTAAACAAGCTGCAGATCATAAATCTGTGGGTGAACGTTTATGTTTACATAATTTGCAAATGTGCCGGCTATAAGACCTGATGCTTTAATTTCAAATTTTTTATTAAAAATATAACCTGCTTTTACCGAAACAGTAGTCCATGATTTTAAGCACGCCATATAATTATTATAAGTTGAAGGCTCATTTGTTACATCGTTTGTTTTGGTAAACTCATTTTTTTTGTAAGATGAAATAACATAACCTAATTCAACCCCGGCATATATTTTATAATTGGCATTTCTGATGAAACTATAAAGCAATGAAACAGACGGTTTAATATTATTTGACCTCAGATTAAAGTTTTCTTCGCTTGGTGTTGTAATCATTGGCCTGCTGTAATGACTGGAGAAATTTAAACCGAAATAAGAGATTTCAGTACGGAATATTAAGTCTCCGAGATTTCTTTTTGAAAACAAATCCATTCCTACAGATGCAGTTGGTGACTGTTTGCTGGAGAAATGATGATCTGCCAGACTCATTGATCCGGTAATTTTCAGCGAAGAATAGATTATGCCGGCTGATATAAAGAAAACAGGTTTGCTTTTTTCTTTTTTCACAATGTTAGTTGTGTTTTTTTCTGAAGAAAGCAACTTTACAAATGCTGATAAATCTTGTTCATCATAATCAAGCGATTCTAATTTTTTCTTAAGCGTTGAATTATCTGCATGTCCATATATATATTTTTCCAACTGGTTTCTGTAAAACCTTTTATAGACAAGAACATCGTTGTTTCTATTTTCACTTATATAAACTCTATAAATCAATTCTTCAAACTCTCCGTTTGCTTCTTTTATGTAAAAATGATTCTTGATGTCTGTTAAAACATAAAGCTCAAATTCGGGGCAGGCATTCACTTTTCTTAAAAAAACAGTATCTGTTTCAACAGAATCTGTCGTCAATAAGTCATTGTTTATTTTTGAAACTTCAACAGGCCTCATATCTTTCTGTACAATAGCTTTAATGTAAAAATCACCATCTTTTATTTGAAACGAGATGAGATCTTTTGTTGTAAATTTTTCTGAGGGTGAGTTTTCGTCTTTCATAAAACGAACGATCCGTGGATTTTTTATCCACTCCCGGTCATCTATAAGTCCATTGATTAAAGATCCGTTTGAAAGAGTAATTGTTGCTGGTTTAAAATTCGATTGGCAGAATCCGGAAATGGAGAAGATCAGTTGCAAGGTTACAAATAAGAGCTTTTTCATACGATGTTTTTTAGCGTTAATCATTTTTACAAATGTAGTTTCTTATTAATTAAGGTGAATTTTTAAACTTTTTATTTTAAACAAAAAGCGCCGCTTCTTTTACGAAGGGCGCTCTTTTTTTAGGGTGCTTTTGTGTCTCCTATGCTGAGAGCACTGGTTGTTTAAGGGTTAACAGTTCAATTAAACTTATTACCTTCTTTTTTAATTCAGGCAATATGTTTGTGATGGGAGCTGTGAGTTCAATTCCCTGCTCCTGAATACTTTTTATGCTTACAACAAACAAATGAATTTCTGTTGTACTGTTGAGCAGTTGTAGTGCTCCAACCAAATCCTTTAACCCTATATCATGCGTGCTCATGGCTGCAGGAAAATCGGAATAAAATTTCGGTTTAATTAAACGGATGGTTCCCGGCTCAAGTCCGTCGAGTGTTGCATCAACTAAAATAACATGACGGTACTGTTCAAAATATTCTAAAAGATGAAAACCTCCTGTGCCTCCATCAAGCACATCAACATCTTCGGGCAATTGTTCTGTTTCAAACATTCTTGCCATGTGTACACCAACACCTTCATCGGCCATTAAATAATTGCCAATGCCAAGTATGAGAATATTTTTTGACGGGTCTGTTTGTAGCTGCATGCTTTAAGTAAGGGGTTTCATTTGAGCTTCCATCTTCTCTTTCTTTTCCTGGAGCTTTTTCTGTTTCTCTGCTTTTACTTCATCAAACACTTCGTCTTCAATAAACTTCCATCCGCCGCCCATTGATGAAATTTCACCACGGCCTTCAACATAATCGTGGTAAAATACAAGGTAAACATGCACAACAGTAAACAGGATAAACAACCATGTTGTCCAGTGATGCACTTGTCTTAATAAAATATCGCCACCAAACAATGTTGGTACCCAGGCAAACAGTTTGGCAAACCAGAAGTTACTCATAGCTGCATACAATCCAAAACCGGTGATACATTGAATGAGGAAAAGAATGAACGTAATAAAGTAAGAGAATCCTGCAACTGCATTGTGACCTACACTTAAATGTTCTTTGCCCTTCATCATAAAAATATCCATCTTAAACACCTGCCACATTTCTTTGAAGTAGTGTTTGTTGGTGGGGATGAAGTTTCTCCAGTCGGCATATTTGTTACCAACAAAGCCCCAGTAAATACGGAAGGCAAAGTTGAAGAAGAACAGAAAAGCAGCGATGAAATGGATTGTTTTTACCCAGCCCATAAAAAATTTTTCAGAAGCTTCGCTGCTGCTTTGCAACACAAGCGGACTTCCGATATACAAACCGGTAGCAATGAGTGCAACAATGCAAAGTGCATTCAGCCAGTGATAAATCCGTACGGGAAGTTCCCATACAAATACACGGCGCAACCGGTGAACTTTATTTTTTTCCATGAATAATTTTTTTAGGATGATCAATCGCCCAACACACTTACACGGTTTATGTGATTGCCATGCTCATCATACAGGTGTACAGAGCATGCAAGACACGGATCGAATGAGTGAATGGTACGCAGAATTTCCAACGGCAGTTTTGGATCATGCACCGGCGTATCAATCAATGCTGCTTCATACGCTGAGAGCTGACCGTTAGCATCTCTTGGTGATGCATTCCATGTTGTAGGAACAACCAGTTGGTAATTGGCGATTTTCTGATCTTCAATATTAATCCAGTGTGCCAATGCTCCACGTGGTGCTTCTGAATGACCAACGCCTAATGCAGTCTTCGGCCATTTTTCAGGATCAAACTTGCTCATTTCGGCCATGCGTTTATCACCACTCTTGATATTATCAATCAGCTTATCATAAAACTCAAGACCCCATTGTGCAGTAAGGATGCTTTCAAGTCCACGTGCTGCAGTGCGTCCCAACGTAGAGAACAATGCTGTAACCGGAACATTCAGATCAGTCAACGCTTTGTCAACAATGGCTTTGTAATCTTCACGACCTCTTGCATAACCAATGAGTACCCTTGCCAGCGGACCAACTTCTACTGCATGTCCTTTCCAGCGTGGAGTTTTGAGATAACTGTATTTCTGTGTAACATCCAAATGTTCAAACGGAGGTTTCGGTCCGGTGTATTTGATTTTACTTTCACCTTTCCAGGGATGCAGACCAACTTTATCACCTTCTTTATATTCATACCAGCTGTTGGTAACATACTCCTGCACTTCATCATCTTTTCTTAAATCAACATCCATCACTTTGCTGATGTCTTTATTGAGAATAACACCTGAAGGGAATTTGTAAGATGAAGGATCCCTGTAACCATTGGTACCAAGATCACCATAAGCCATAAAGCTTCCAAGGCCGCCACCAATTGCACCCCAGTCTTTGTAGAATGATGCAATGGCCATCAGGTCGGGAATGTACACCTGCTCAACAAATACTTTCGCTTGTTCTAATAATTGTTTAACGTACGACAAGCGTTCAGCATTAATACCACTTACATCATCTAAACCAATAGCACAAGCCATACCACCAACAAGATAGTTGGGGTGAGGGTTCTTACCACCAAAGATGGCATGGATCTTTACAATTTCTTTTTGCCATTCCAATGCTTCGAGATAGTGTGCAAGGCCAATGAGGTTTACTTCAGCAGGAAGTTTGTAAGCAGGATGTCCCCAGTAGCCATTGGCAAAAATGCCCAGCTGCCCGCTTTCAACAAACTTCTTCACCCTTGTCTGAATATCGCTGAAATAACCTGGTGAACTTTTTGGCCAGTGTGAAATGCTTTGAGCAAGTTCAGAAGTTTTCTTTGGATCGGCTTTTAATGCATTCACCACATCCACCCAGTCCATTGCATGCAGGTGATAGAAATGCACCACATGGTCGTGCATGTACTGTGCGCAGAACATAATGTTACGCACCAGTTCAGCATTCGGCGGAATAACAATTCCCAATGCATCTTCAACAGCACGTACAGAAGTTAATGAATGGATAGAAGTACAAACACCACATACCCTTCCTACAAAAGCCCATGCATCACGTGGATCTCTGCCTTTTAATATTTCTTCCAGCAGGCGCACCATGGTACCACTGCTGTATGCATCTTTAATTTTTCCGTTTTCGATTTCGGCCTCCACACGGAGGTGACCTTCAATACGGGTAATTGGGTCAACGACGATTCTTTGGCTCATATATCAAGTTGTGAGAGTTTTTAAATGTTTTCGTTTTCAAGATCCTTTTCGCTTTGCTGTCCTTCTTTTTCAAGATTGTGGATGAGCTTGTGTTTACGTACATTGGTTGCCACAGCATGTGCTGCAAGTGCAACAGCTGTTACACCTAATGCTACTTTACCAACTTTATCAGCAGTGGCTTCAATACCAAAGCCGGGGAAAGCAGATGCTCTTGAGTAAATGCGTCCGTTGTCCCAATAGTTTTCTTCACTGCAACCAAAGCATCCGTGACCACTTTGTATCGGGAAGGAAGTACCATTGTTCCATTTTGTTACACCGCATGCATTGTAAGTTGATGGTCCTTTACATCCCACTTTATACAAGCAATATCCTTTTCTTGCATTTTCATCATCAAAGGTTTCAACAAATAAACCTGCATCGTAGAATGGACGGCGGTAACAGGTATCGTGTACACGTTTGCTGTAAAATGCTTTTGGTCTTCCAAGTCCGTCAAGTTCAGGAATACGGCCAAACGCAACCACATGTACAATTACACCAGCCATTACTTCACCAATAGGAGGACAGCCGGGTACTTTTATAATTGGTTTGCCACTTACTAATTTATGGATTGGTGTTGCTGATGTTGGATTGGGAGCAGCAGCCTGCACACAACCATTACATGCACAACTTCCCCATGCAATAATTGCTTTTGCACCGGCAGCAGCTTCTTCCAGTATCTGCATGGATGTTTTGCCACCAATCATACAATACACACCATCAGCAGCAGTAGGCACACTTCCTTCAACACACAAAATGTATTCGCCTTTGTATTTTTCCATTGTATTCTTCATTGCTTCTTCGGCCTGGAAACCGGATGCAGCCATGAGTGTTTCAGTATAATCAAGCGAAATCTGGTCGAGCAGAATATCTGCAACCATTGGATGTGAAGAACGGATAAAGCTTTCGCTGCAGCAGGTACACTCCTGGAAGTGAAGCCAGATAACGGGAACCCGGGGCTTTGTTTTCAAAGCTTCTGTTACCTGTGCAAGACCGGACTGGCTTAATCCAAGGTAAGCGCCCATCATGGCGCAGAATTTCGCAAAGTCACGGCGGGTGTATCCTTTACGTACAACTTCATCGTAGTACGTAGGTGTACTTTTGGGGGCAATCGTTGACATAAAATTTTAAATTGGGTGAATTGGAATGATCTTTAAAGATTTTCATAAGATTTTACACGGCTCATGATAATGGTCAAACATTAATCTGATTCTTGTCATTGAAATGCCTGCAGGTTTCTTCTAAAATTGATCTTTGCTATTTTCCTGACTGACAGAAATCACAGTTACGGATATACGAACTGGCTAATTTTATACAACCGATTGTTTGAAATAAAAAAACAAATAGAAACGATGAAAAGAGTTTTAATCTTACTTGCCTTATTGCTCCCTTTTATCAGTAATGCACATCCCGGCCATGGTGGTTCAGACGGATTTACCATTATCCATTATTTTACTGAACCGCAGCATGTAACTTTTATTCTGCTTTCAATGGCTGTTGTGATCTTTTTCCTTGGCAGAAACAAGGAAGTGAAAGATGTAGAAAAGCAAAAACAGTCTTAAGCGGATGCATGAGCTCTCCATCGTCATGAGCATTATTGACATTGCAACCCAGCAGGCAAAAAAAGCCAATGCTGAAGTTGTGGAAGAAATAGAGCTTGACATTGGCGAACTGAGTGGCATTGAACAAAATGCATTTGATTTTGCATGGCAGCAGGCTGTAAGAGATACAATACTGAGCCATGCACAACTCATCATCAACAAAATTCCAGGCCAGGGTTTATGCCTGGAATGTAATCACCGTTTTCCCATGCACCAGTTGTATGATGCATGCCCCGAATGCGGACAGTATTTTATTTCCATACAACAAGGGAAAGAATTAAAAGTAAAGTCATTGGTGGTAACCTGACTTATTCGTAAATTAATCAAATAAACTATTATTCCATGTGTGCTACCTGCGGATGTGATTCTAACGGACAAGTGTCAATACATGAAGTGAACGGTCATGATCATCCACACGAACATGATCATGCACATGACCATCATCACCATGATCATCATGATCATGCTCACAACAAAAAGGTAATTGATGTAGAACAGGATGTGCTGTACCAGAATAATTTATTAGCACAGCGTAACCGTGGCTATTTTGAAGCCAAAAATATTCTTGCACTCAACCTGGTAAGTTCACCAGGCTCCGGCAAAACAACCTTGCTTGAAAAAACATTGCAGGATGTAAAAAATGATTTGAGTTGTTACGTAATTGAAGGCGATCAGCAAACCAGCAACGATGCAGACCGTATTCATGCAACTGGAACTCCTGTTGTGCAAATCAACACAGGTAAAGGATGTCATCTTGATGCGCACATGATACTGCATGCACTGCAGCACATGAAGCCAAAAGAAAATGCAGTGATGTTTATTGAAAATGTAGGAAACCTTGTTTGTCCTGCCATGTTTGATTTGGGCGAAACTGCAAGAGTGGTGATTGCTTCTGTTACAGAAGGTGATGATAAACCGCTGAAGTATCCTGATATGTTTCACAGTTCGCATGTGTGCATTATCAACAAAATGGATTTGCTTCCTTATGTACCCTTTAATGTGGAAGCGTTTATCGAAAATGCAAAGAAGGTGAATCCTTCATTGGAATTTATAGAAGTAAGTGCTTATAAAGGTGATGGGTTAAACAACTGGTACAACTGGCTGAAACAAAAAGTTCAGCAAACCGCTTCTGTTTAACCGGTTTTTAAAATTACCGCAAGAATAAAATGTTGCTGTTAAAGGAGAGCTTGAACAATGATGCAGTCCTGGCATATTCATATCAGCGGAATGGTACAAGGCGTGGGCTTTCGTCCGCATGTGTACAGGCTTGCGCATGAAATGAATATTAAGGGAACTGTTTCCAACACCGGTAATGGTGTACACATTATTGCAACGGCTGATGAAGATGTTCTTGAAGCTTTCTGTCAGCAGCTTATTCATTACCCGCCTTCCAATTCCATTATCACACATCATACGGCCAAAGTAATACAGTTGAAAGAATTCAACGGATTTTCAATTGTAGAGAGTGAAGAAGGTTTACATACTTCATTGATGATTACTCCTGATTTTGGTTTATGTGATGATTGTCGCCACGAATTATTTGAACACAAAAACCGCAGGTATCATTACCCGTTTACAACCTGTACAAAATGCGGTCCACGTTACTCCATCATTACTGCATTACCTTACGACCGGCCTAACACAACAATGGCTGCTTATGAACAATGCAGTCATTGCAGTAAAGAATATCACAACCCTTCACACAGGCGCTATTACAGCCAAACAAATTCATGCGGCGAATGTGGTATTCCCATGCACCTGTACAATAGTGATGGTGAGCATGTGTGCGATGATTATGAATGCATCATGGTAATGTTGAAAGATGCATTGCATAATGGCCATATCATTGCAGTAAAAGGTGTTGGTGGTTATCTGCTTATGGCCGATGCTACCAATCATTTAACCATTAACACACTTCGTGAAAGAAAGCAACGTCCTACCAAACCATTGGCAATATTATATCCGTCATTAAAGGTTGCAGAAAAAGATGTTGTGATCACCGAAAAAGAAAGAGAAGCATTACAAAGTATAGAAGCACCCATTGTTTTGTGCAGGTTGCTCGATCATCCTTCAACCGGTCTTTGTGCAGAGCAGGTGGCACCAGGTTTAAAGAAGATAGGTGTAATGTTGCCGTACACACCATTGCTTGCATTAATTGCCGATGCATTTCACAAACCATTGATTGCAACAAGCGGCAACATCAGCGGCTCACCGATTATTTACAACGATGAACAGGCACTGGAGTATCTTGGGGAAATTGCTGATTTTGTTCTTACATATGATCGTGATATTGTAGTGCCGCAGGATGACAGCGTGATTCAATTCTCACCCGTTCATCAGCAAAAAATTATTCTGCGCCGTTCAAGAGGATATGCACCCAACTTTTACCCGGTTCCTTTCAGTAATCATCATACACAGGTTATTGCAATGGGTGCAGAACTGAAAAGCAGTTTTGCCCTGCTGCAGCAAAACCGTTGTTATGTCAGCCAGTTTCTTGGCGATCAGTCGAGCTATGATTCACAGTTGAGTTACCGTCATACGCTGCAACATATCAGCAACCTGCTTCGTTTTGACGCAGATTTTTGTGTGGTGGATAAACATCCCGGTTATAATGTAACTGAGAATGGAAAAAATTATGCAGCAGAAAATGCAATTCCTTTGGTTGAAGTGCAACATCACGAAACACATTTTGCTGCTGTACTTGCAGAAAATAATCTGCACGAAACAGACGAACCTGTATTAGGTATTATCTGGGATGGAACCGGCTATGGTAATGATGGGAATGTGTGGGGAGGTGAAATGTTTTTGTTCCGCAACAAACATTTTGAACGGTATGCACACATCAACTATTTTCCCGTGCTGATGGGTGATAAGATGCCGAAGGAACCAAGACTTTCAGCATTATCCATTTGTCATTACTATGAAGAAGCACTGCAGTTGCTGGAAGATAAATTCACCAAGGCCGAATGGGCTCATTACAGGAATACATTGCAGTATGGCAGCCGTTTAATTTTTACTTCAAGCTTTGGTCGTGTACTGGATGGTATTGCTTCATTACTTAACCTAGCCGATGTATCAAGTTATGAAGGCGAAGCTGCAATGAAACTGGAAGCACTGGCATTACAGTGTAAAAATCCTCCTGCAAAAGAGTGTTATGAATTTAAACTGTTCAAGAATATTATTTATGTAAAACCATTGCTTGAACAGCTGATGAAAGACCTGAAGAATAATGTTGAAAAAGAAGTGATTGCTTATAAAGTACATGTATCTCTTGCAAAGCTGGTTGAAAAAGCAGCTGTAAATGCCGGCGTAAAGAAAATTGCCTTCAGCGGTGGTGTTATGCAGAATGCCTTGCTGGTTGATTTATTAACAGGACTTCTGAAAGACAGATTTGAGTTGTATTTTCACAAACAGTTATCGCCTAATGACGAATGTATTTCCTTTGGTCAGCTTGCCATGATGCAGATTTCTGCCTCTTTTGCTGAACAGAAAAAACGTAATGAAGAATTTATTTTAAAATAAAACAATCGAAAATGTGTTTAGCCATTCCCGGAAAAATTGTTTCCATCACAACGCAGCTTGATGAAACATTCCGTAAAGGAAAAGTTTCATTTGGTGGAATTATGAAAGAAGTAAATCTCTGTATGGTTCCTGAAGCAGGAATAAATGATTATGTAATGGTGCATGTTGGTGTTGCCATCAGCAAAGTGGATGAAGAAGAAGCAAACAAAACATTTGAATACCTGCGGCAGATAGGTGAAATTGAAGAACTGCACGATGAAGAATTAAGAAAGCAACAACCTGTAGTATTAGAAGAAGGTCAGCTGAATTTAAAACCTCATCTGTAACGGCTCTCCAAAGTCTCCGGCTTGATAAAACAAAATGAAGTATGAAATATTTATCTGAATACAGGGATCCTGAATTGGTTCAACAGTTCGCTGAAGAAATAAAACACATCACCACCAGGCCATGGACCATCATGGAAATCTGTGGTGGACAAACACACAGCCTTGTTAAAAACGGAATCCTGGAAATGCTGCCAAAAGAAATTACAATGGTGCATGGTCCGGGCTGCCCTGTTTGTGTTACACCCATTGGTATTATTGATGAAGCCATTTCATTGAGCGAACAGCCCAATGTAATTCTTTGTTCGTTTGGCGATATGCTGCGTGTACCAGGTACAAAGAAAAGTTTGCTTGAAGCAAAAGCAGCCGGAGCAGATGTGCGTATTCTTTATTCGCCATTGGAAGCAGTTACACTTGCTCAGCAAAATCCTGATAAGGAAGTAATATTTTTTGCAGTTGGTTTTGAAACAACGGCACCTGCCAATGCGCTGAGTGTTGTGCAGGCTGCAAAAATGAACGTACACAATTACAGCATTCTTGCATCGCATGTATTGGTGCCGCCAGCCATGGAAGCAATACTCGGTGATCCTGAAAATAAGATTGATGCATTTTTAGCTGCAGGTCATGTTTGCACTATTATGGGAATGGATGAATATGATCCTATTGCAGAAAAATATAAAACACCCATTGTTGTTACAGGTTTTGAACCGGTTGATTTACTGCAGGGAATTTTAATGGCTGTTAAACAACTGGAAGCAGGCGTTTATAAAGTGGAAAATCAATATGTGCGTGCAGTACACCGTGAAGGGAATAAAATGGCGCAGGATACCATTCACGAAGTGTTTGAAATAAGCGACAGGAGCTGGCGTGGTATCGGACAGATCCCGCAAAGTGGTTATGAACTAAATGAACAATACAAACAATTTAATGCACGTATAAAATTTAATCTTGGCACACCTGTAGTTGATGGCAACAATGAATGCATCAGCGGTGAAATCATGAAAGGATTAAAGAAACCATTTGAATGCCCGCACTTTGGTAAGAAATGTAAACCTGAACATCCCGTTGGCGCACCAATGGTAAGCAGCGAAGGTGCATGTGCAGCTTATTATCATTTTCAAGGAGTAGAAGAAACAGTATTAATGTAAACCATATGAACTTACAATGTCCCTTACCCAAATTTGATTTTGATATTATCACACTTGGTCACGGTAGCGGCGGATTGCTTACACAACGATTATTACAAAGCGGCGTATTTGATATTTTAAAAAACGATAAACTTGATCAGCAGCATGATGGTGCTTTCTTAGACATCAAAGGTCATATTGCTATCAGCACCGACAGTTATGTTATATCACCTGTGTTTTTTCCCGGCGGTAACATTGGTGATCTTGCAGTAAACGGCACGGTGAATGATTTAGCTATGTGCGGAGCATCAGCAAAATATTTAACGCTTGCATTTATACTGGAAGAAGGATTACCCATTACAGAGTTCTGGGAAATTCTGGTGAGTATAAAAGAAGCAGCTGATAAAGCAGGTGTGCAGATTGTTACCGGCGACACAAAAGTGGTGGAGAAAGGGAAGGGCGATAAAATATTTATCAATACAACCGGGGTTGGAACAATTCATCACAAAGCAGAGATTCATCATGCCCGCATTAAACCCGGCGATAAAATTATTCTCAGCGGACCAATTGCCGCACATGGCATCACCATCATGAGCATGCGTAAAGGACTTGAGTTTGAAACAACCATTGAAAGTGATACACGCAACCTGAAAGATATTACGCAAAAACTATTTGAAAAGTTTGGAAAGAATATTCACTTTATGCGTGACCCCACAAGAGGTGGTGTAGCTTCTGTATTAAATGAAGTGGCTGGTTTAACCAAGCTTGGTTACGAACTTGATCAGAAAACAATTCCTGTTGATGAGCAGGTGGAAGGTGCCTGTGAAATGCTGGGGCTTGATCCGTTATATGTTGCTAATGAAGGACAGTTTATTGCTGTGGTGAATCACATTTTTGCAGATGATCTGGTGGCGATGCTGAAAGCAGAAAAAGGTTTTTCATCAGCCTGCATTATAGGTGAAGTAACCGAAGATCATCCCGGTAAAGTAATTATGAAAAGCGGTACTGGTGGAAGAAGAGTGGTGAACTATTTAACCGGCGAACAGTTGCCGAGGATTTGTTGAGAATGGATAAACAAAGAAAGAAGCATTAATTAAAACCCGTCAAACTTTTTACGTCTGACGGGTTTCTATTGCTATGTTGTTGCTTGCAATCCAATTAAGAATTCAACCGCTCTTACGCCTGCTTATATTTTCCCATATCATTCACTGATGAATGACTGAGGAATGCTGCATGTGCATGATTTTTTGCACGGGCATATCGCAGAAATACTTCCAGTGTTTTCCAGTAATCATGATCCCGCTGCATATCGTTCAGTAACAGGTAACCCATGATGATGTTACCGGCCATTTCAACCAAACGGCGTGCATGAAATTCAATGAACTCAGGATTGTTATGAACAGTTACTCTTGCTTCAGCATCTTCATATTCAAAGGCCATCGAAATCAACTGCGACCTGTACGATTCAGTTTCAGGTTTAATGGTTGCTTTTTCATATTCCTGCATTTGTGCAAGATATGCACCGGTGGTAACACCTTTAATGGCAGCTACAACCTGCAGTTGTGTTGTTCCTTCGTAAATAGTGGTAATACGTGCATCACGGTAAATGCGTTCAATCGGGTAATCTTTCATAAACCCTGAACCACCATGTATCTGCAATGAATCGTATGCAATTTCATTACAGAACTCAGAAGTAATTCCTTTTGCCAGCGGTGTAAATGCATCAGCCAGCTTCTGGTATTTTTTCTGCTCTTCTTTTTCTTCTTTTGTTAAATCCCGTTCGGTAGAAATATGATTGTAGGTTTTGTAAATATCAACAAAGCGTGCAGTTTCATACAACAACGAACGTGATGCAGAAAGTTTTGCATGCATGATTGCCAGCATTTCATAAATGGGCGGGAATTTAATAATCGGCTTGCCAAACTGCATACGCTTTTGTGCATAGCTTAATGCTTCACGGTAAGCAGCTTCACTGATACCAACTGATTGTGCAACGATACCAAGCCTTGCTCCATTCATCAGCGACATTACATATTTAATCAAACCAAACTTGCGTTGTCCGCACAGTTCAGCTGGCGCATCTTTGTACACCAGTTCGCAGGTGGGCGAACCTTTGATGCCTAATTTATTTTCAATTCTTCTTACTGTAATACCACCGTTTCTTTTATCATGAATAAACATGGAAAGTCCACGGCCATCCTGTGTGCGTTCTTCCGTACGTGCAAGCACCAGTGAAATATCGCCATCGCCATTGGTGATAAAACGTTTCACACCATTAAGCAACCAGGTATTTTTTTCTTCATCAAAATGTGCTTTGAGCATCACTGCCTGCAGATCAGATCCTGCATCGGGTTCGGTTAATGCCATGGCCATTGTTTCGCCGGCAGAAACACGGGTAAGATATTTTTCACGCTGTTCGTGCGAACCAAATTCATTGATTGTTTCAGCACAATCCTGCAATCCCCAGATGTTGACAAAACCAGCATCGGCACGTGACACAATATCAGCCGCCATGATATATGGAACGATCGGAAAATTCAAACCACCAAACTCACGGGGAAGTGTAATGCCCATCAGCCCGGCCTGCTTAATGGCATCAATATTTTCCTGCGTTCCTTTTGCATACGTTACATGACCATTTTCCAGTTTTGGTCCGTCATGATCAACCGATTCGGCATTGGGCGCAACAATATCACCGCAGATTTCTCCCACCACTTCCAGCACCTGCGTATAGCTGTCCATTGCATCTTCAAAATCTTTGGGCGAATAATCAAATGCATCTTTGTCTTTAAAGTTGTTTTCCTTTAAGGCCACTATTTTCTGCATCAGCGGATGCGAAAGATGAAACTGAAGATCGGGGTTATCAGTAAAAAAATTTGCCATAAAAGCTGAATTAGGTTGTTCGAATTATTTTGTATGCTCTTTATAATACTTGATCATTTTAGGAATCACATTCTCCACTTTTCCTGTAATCACATAATTGGCGATTTTGTTGATGGGCGCATTGGGATCGCTGTTGATTGAAATGATAATGCTTGATTCCATCATACCGGCTAAGTGCTGAATCTGACCGGAGATACCACAGGCAATGTAAAGCTTGGGCCTTACGGTGATACCTGTTTGTCCCACCTGGCGTTCGTGTTCTGCATAACCTGCATCAACTGCAGCACGGGATGCACCAACTTCACCGCCTAATATTGTTGCCAGTTTGTGTAAGAGTTTGAAATTTTCTGCAGAGCCAACACCAAAACCTCCTGCAACAATTACTGGTGAGTTTTTAATATTCACTTTTGATGTTTCAATGTGGCGTTCAATAATTTTTACTACAAAGGCTGTATCGTCCACATATTTTTCTACATCGAGCTGTACCACTTCTCCTTTATAATTGGGATCAGCAATTGCTTTCTTCATTACACCTTCTCTTACGGTTGCCATTTGCGGACGGCAATCGGGGTTAATGATTGTTGCAATGATATTGCCACCAAATGCAGGACGTATCTGGTACAGTAAATCTTTATAAACCTTGTTTTGTTTTTTGTCTTCGTGATCGCCGATTTCAAGTTCAGTACAATCGGCAGTAAGGCCACTTCTGAGAGCTGATGAAACACGTGGACCAAGATCCCGGCCAATGGTTGTTGCACCCATCAACGCAATCTGTGGTTTTTGTTCCCTGAAAAGATTTACAACTACTGATGTATGTGGTAAGGTTGAATAAGGTGAGAGCCGTTTGTCATCAGCCATGTAAATAGTATCAACACCGTAAGGAAAAATTTCTTTTTCCAAACCCTGAAGGTTATCACCAATCAGCAATGCTTCCAGTTTACAGTTGAGCTGTGTGGCAAGACTGCGGCCTTTGGTTAACAGCTCGAAACTTACATCAGCAATTTTGCCTTCATCAAGTTCGCAATAAACGATAATATTGTTCATGAAATATGTTTTGAGAGTTCAGGTTTTTAACCAATAATGTGCGCTTCAATCAGTTCTTTCATCAGTCCGTCAATATCATCATCAAAATCATCCAGCGTTCTTGATTCTTTTGACTGGAAAGCAATGTTGTCTACTTTTTTTACTTTGGTGGGAGAGCCGCCCAAACCAAGTTCTTCGGCATCTGCTTCAATATTATTTACACTCCATTCTTTAATGGTAAGATGAGAGTTGGCAACTGCAGTAGCCAGGTAATCTTCATTACTTTCCTGGCGGTTACTGATGGTTGATGCATGTTTGTATTTCATCAAACGTTTTGCATTTCTAGGGCGGCAATGCGGTGCCGAACTGTTAACGGTAATCAACACAGGGAATGAAGATTCCACTGTTTCAATACCTCTTTCAAGACGGCGTTTTACCTGTATTTTATCATCAGCAAGTGATACAATTTCTTCAGCATAGGTAATTTGAGGAATACCTAATTTTTCTGCTACCTGCGGACCAACCTGTGCAGTATCGCCATCAATTGCCTGGCGGCCGCAAACAATGAGATCAACATTTTTGATTTTGCGGATGGCGCAGGAAATAGCATACGATGTTGCCAATGTATCTGAACCGGCAAAAGCCCTGTCGGTAAGCAATATGCCATCATCAGCACCACGGTAAAAACCTTCTTTCAGAATTTCCACCGCACGGGGAGGTCCCATTGTAAGCAACGTAATGGTTGAACCGGGAAACTGATCCTTGATGCGTAATGCCTGCTCAAGTGCGTGTAAATCTTCGGGATTAAAAATGGCGGGGAGTACTGCCCTGTTAACAGTGCCATCGGCTTTCATGGCATCTTTACCAATGTTTCTTGTATCGGGCACTTGTTTGGCCAGCACAACAATCTGAAACTCTTTCATGTGGCAAGTTTTTACGTTTAATGCGGCCAAATATCCAGAACAATTTCAAGTGAAAACATGATTGTATCATGACAATTGACCTGATTTATATCATGAAAAAAATCAGAATCAGCGAAGACAAGTAGTAAACAGAAAGTTCCGGGCTGAGCACATCCTGCATAATGAAAATTGATAGTTGATTATATTTATTGCTGAAAAAATTCAGAATCATGTCTTTGCAATTAAACCGCACAGAGTTTGGGAATACTGCCAATGCAGGCAATGTATTATCAAAAGAAGAAGTTATGCAGTTGCTGAACGATTGGGTGAAGAACGAACGGCTGCAGCTGCACATGAAACAGGTTGCATATTTAATGAAATGCTGGGCTGCAGAAAAAGAACAACTGAATGAAGCTGACCAGTGGCGTTGGGAAATGGCCGGACTGCTGCATGATGCCGATTGGGATCAGTGGCCCGAACAGCATTGCCGGAAAATTATTGAAGAGCTTGAAGCAAGAAATATTGATGCAGAAATCATCAGGGCTATTGCAAGTCACGGGCCCAATCATTTTGGCGTGGAGCCTGTTACCAAGATGGATAAAATGCTGTATGTATTTGATGAGCTGAGCGGACTTGTACATGCATATTCATTAATGCGTCCCGAAGGTTATGCAGGCATGGAGCTGAAAGGAGTGAAGAAACGATTGAAAGAAAAAAGTTTTGCGGCCAATGTTAACCGTGATGAAATTAATGATGCCATGCAAAGGGCAGGAGTGGAGCTTGATGCAATCATTTCATTTATTATAGCGAAACAGGGAGAAGTTGTTTAGTTAAACCGTTTTCTTCCTGAAAATTCATCAACTGTTATTACATTTCTATAACAAATCGGCTTAGGAAAGGCGGCCTGAAAAAGTTACCTTTGCAGCGTGAAAAAATGGCTTACAGTTACAGGTTTTGCTGCAATTGCATTGTTGTACTCATTTGCATTGAGTGTCAACTGTTTTACTGTTGCTGCACAAGAGCCGTTTTCCAATACTTCACAAAAAGAACAGCTTTCTTCCTCTGCTGAAAGCAATTTTTATTTTACAACCAACACAAGACTTACAGTTTCATCAGCTGAAAAAACAGCTGCAGCAAAAAGCAGTGTTCCTGTTTTTTATGAAACAAGTAAAATGGCAACTGAAACAGCTTGCCATCACGATGGGTATCTTTCCATTGTTCAGCAGCTTTGTGTTTCATTTCAGAAAACAATACTGTTGTTTCCTTTCCATTATTTCTGGTAATAAGTATGAATTGACAATTTGTAACGGGCCGTTTATTATAAACTGGCCATAATTTTCATACTTAAAACTTTTTTGAATGGATATGCAAACAGCCATAACGGCTATACTTATTATACTTGTAGTAGTGCTCCCTTTTTACTATCATCACATTAAAAACAGTAAGCACGAGAAAAAACTTTTTCATTTATTAAAACAGGAAGCACATAAACAGGGTTGCAGGATTACACGAAAGCAAATGTTTCTTCAATCGGCAATCGGGCTTGATGAAAAACAACAGAAACTCTTGTTTGTACATTTGAACAACAATGCAGTTGATTCAAGCTTTGTTGCGCTTCAGGGATTAAAGCAAAGTACAGTTCAGATTCATACAGCAGGGTCAAAACAGAACGGATCGGATATACCTGATAAAGTAGAGCTGGTATTAAAGTTCGGCAATAAAGCAGTAAACGATGAATCGCTTGTTTTTTTTGATCAGAATTCAGGCGCCGGTTCGTTAAGTGATGAAGTGCTGGGCGCAAGAAAATGGGCTGATTACTTATCGCTTTCGTACATAAACAGTAAATAAAAAGAGGATCACCTTAACAGGCCGTTGCTGACCTGCTAACCTGTTTTCATCAGTTGCATGCTATATAGAAAATGAATGATTAAACAAAAACGGTAAACCAAAAAAGCGACAGAAATGAACAGGAAAAAAACAAATGAGAATGTGCCCTTGTGGCAACGTGTTATCCGGAACCAGGTAAAGGGCGATGTAAAAGCATCGGATTATATACTTGCAAAAAATTACCGGAGTTTAAAAGTTACAGTGCGCAGGTTGCTGAAAGATTTTGTGCTGATTGCGTTAGGTATTTTGTCGGCAACCTTTGGGTTAAAAGGTTTTCTGTTCACCAATCATTTTATTGATGGTGGTGTTACAGGTATTTCGTTGCTGATTTCATTTGTTGCAAAGGTTCCGCTTTACCTGTTGATTATTTTACTGAACATTCCGTTTGTGTTGCTGGCGTTTAAAATTATTGGTAAACAGTTTGCCATTAAAACCGTTTTTTCCATTGCTGGATTAGCCGCATCGGTTGCGTTTATCAGTTTCCCTGATGTTACGCAGGATAATTTACTGGTTGCAGTATTTGGTGGTTTTTTTCTTGGTGCAGGAATTGGTTTGGTGATTCGTGGCGGTGCGGTGATTGATGGTACCGAAGTGCTGGCAATTTATTTAAGCCGTAAGCTGGGTACAACCATTGGTGATATTATCATACTCATTAATGCAGTAATCTTTCTTACCGCTGCTTATTTTTTATCAATCGAAATAGCACTTTACTCCATCATCACTTATCTGGCTGCATCAAAAACACTCGACTTTTTAATTGAAGGTATTGATGAGTACATTGCGGTAACAATCGTTTCAGTGCGCAGCGATGAAATGCGTGAAATGATTATACAGGTGATGGGTAGAGGTGTAACTGTCTTCAGCGGTAAGCGTGGATTTGGTAAGCGTGGCGAAACAAGAGAAGTGGATATTCTTTACACAGTAATTACCCGTTTGGAAATGAACAAACTCAGTACCGAGATAGAGAAAATTGAACCGGGTGCATTTGTGGTCATGCATCGTGTAAAGGATACAAAGGGAGGAATGATTAAAAAGAAACCACTGAAGTAAACAAAATAGTTTAGCAGGTACATAAAAAACGGCTTAAGAATTAAGCCGTTTTTTTATTTATTGAGATTTATCAATACCTGAATTTTTCGTTTTTGTCTTTTGTTGGTTTCATGTCTTCGTCTTTTTCTTTGTCGTACACACGCAGGTATACATTCCATTCAAAGCCGATATACTCCGCAACAAGATCAATCACCATGTTGCTGAATTCGCCGGTTGCGTCATTCATCCTGAACTGGTTGGTCCACAATCTTAATTCTTCTGATGGCGCATCGTAAGGACCGGTTGCTTTAATGCTGTTGATATTTCCTTTGCTTAAGAGCGATTTGCCGGAAATATCATTGTAATAAGCTTTGTATAGTTTTTTCAACACATCAATATCTTCTGTAACAAAAAGTTTTGATTCCCACACCCAATGAATTTTTGTTTTTGATGTGTAACCAATCACTTTTGTTTCAACAGCATTTTTTATTTCAATCTTTGATTTGTATTCAATTGTGTTTGGCTCGCTTTCGCTTTTCTCACCTTTAATCAATGAAAACTGGTTTGGATAATCGTTGATCACTTTTTCGAGTTGTAACCTGATGGACGAGAATGTTGGTTTGCTTTGAGCGTTCGATGAAAAAGCAGTAATAAAAAAAGCGGCCAGGTAAATTATTGTTCGGGTCATGGATACTGGTTTGCTTGCAAGATAGAAAAATCAATAAAAAAAGCAAATACATGAAACTGCATTTGCTTTTTATTTTTTTAAAATTAACGATGTTGCTGCATTGCTTAAAAACAGCTACGTATAATTTCTATGCGTAATTATGGAATATACGATGAGAAATTATTCAGCTTTCTTTTCACCAACAAACCAATGCTCTTTGTTTTTAAACAGCACATTGAATGTTGTAAGCGAACCATAGCATCTCGTAATATATTGCTGGATGTTGATCTTTTCTTCTTCGCTTAAATTTTTACTGCTGTTGATGTTTTGTTCCAGTACACGAAGTCTGTCACGCAGCATCACTATTTTATGAAAGAAATCTTCAACCGGAATTTCTTTTGGCTTCAGCGATTTATCTTTTGGCTGAAGCAACAATGTGCCGCCTTCCCATTTTTCACCAAGCGGAACTGTTTCATTTAGTCCATTCCATAAACGGAGAATTTTCAGTAATGATTTTTCAAACTCACTGTTGGTTTCAATTTCTTCCGAAACATTTTCAGGAATTATTTCATCGAGGTTGGGATCTGTTTTATCAATTTCCTTTATACCACTGTTGATAAATGAAATGAGATAAGTTGCATAACGGATGCCTACAATTACGCCGGGTCCGTGTTGTGTATGTTGCAGGCGTGTGCCAATGCCTAATGTTGTTTGTTCCATACTCATAAATTATAAAAGCAAATTACAACCGAAAGATTAAATGATGATAACAGTGAAGTAAAATGAATTGTTACCGTTTACCTTTTTTACTGAGATAATCTTTTGCGGCTGATTGTATGTATTGGTAAAGTTCAATGTCCATTACCTGTGTAAGTATTTCGTATTCGGGACGGTAAAGCTGCATAAATTCATCCAGCATCGGTCCTTCTTTCAGCGTCGTAAGTCGCTGAACAATTGTTTTGTTGAAACGGTAATCGATATACCTGTCCTGTTCTTCTTTAATCAACCGTTGCTGAAAATGTAGCATGCTTTTATTTCGCCTGAAACGGAACACATTTATCAATGCATCAAGATCAATGCTTGCGCCAACACCAGCTTCGGGATTAGCTCCGGAAAAACGCAAACCTCCACGATCGGCATTAAAAATTTTATCGTACTGCAGGCGGTTATCAATCGAATCCTGTTTTCTTGTTTTACCGTAAACAATAATTTCTTTTAACTCTTTGTAGCGGCCGGGCACATGCAGGCGTAGCGAAATGTCAAATGCAGAGTAATCTTTGATATTACTCACGGGGAATTTCTGCGTGGGTTTATTGCGGAAGAAAAAGAATACCGAGTCTTTGGCTCCAACATAAATGGTATAGTTACCGGCGCTATCGGTAAAACTCATGGTGCCGCAGGTACATACTACCTGTACACCCATAACAAGGTTACGTTTGGTGCTGTCGTAAACGGTACCACTTAACTGGATCTGGGCTGAGCTGGTTTTTGCCAGCAGCAAAATCAAAATATAAAAGAGTAACTTTTTCAAAACTGCTGCAATGATAAACTGTTCGGCCGATAAAAATACTTTACGCTTATTTATTTAAGAAGGTTTTACGAAAGCAACTTTTCAATTACAGCAGGGTAGTGTTTGTGTTCCAACCCGTGAATACGTTCTGCAAGTGAATCGGGTGTATCGGTTGGCAACACTTCACATGTTGCCTGGAAAATAATCTGGCCGTGATCGTACAGTTCATCTACAAAATGAATACTGATTCCGCTTTCCGGTTCTTTATTATTAATGACGGCTTCATGTACAAAATGCCCGTACATGCCCTTACCTCCATATTTGGGAAGAAGTGCGGGGTGGATGTTTATAATCTGTTTTGGAAAGGCCTTGATAAGGGCAACAGGTATTTTCCAGAGAAAGCCAGCCAGTACTATAAAATCAATTTCCAGTTTTTTTAGTTCATCTGTGTAGGCATTTCCACGAAAAAACTGTTCTTTTTCGATAAGCAGGGTGGGAATATTGTTTTCGCCAGCAATGTTCAAAACACCCGCTCCTGGCTTGTTGCAAACAATAAGGGCAATTTTTACCGAAGAGCTGTTTTTAAAGTGTTCAATGATTTTTTTTGCGTTGCTGCCTGCTCCTGAAGCGAAAATGGCAACCTTTTTCTGGTTGTTCAATGTTGTACCTGTTTAATTTTTTGATTTAATAAAACCCATTCTGAGGCCGATTTTCTTCAGATAACCCGAAAAAAAGCGGTACTGTCCAAGCGGTATACTGATCACCAGCACCATCAATGGCCATAAAATGGTGATAATAATAATATATACCGGAAGAAAGAGCCAGCCATCGTCAATGTCCAGAATATGCATGATTTTACGGCCAAAATAGCCTGTAATACTCCCGCCAATGGCAAAAGTGCACAAAATGAGCAGTAGTTGCCCGGGGCCCACTTTCCATTTTTTCTGCAGGTTTTTAAACATGGCAGCAAAAGTCGGGTTTAATCCCCGGTTTACAAAGCTGCGAACTACCCAAAAAGGCAAAAAAGCAAGCGAACATTTATTATTTATGAATTTTAGGCAGGCTTTAGCAACCCATTCATATTCAAGTCAGAAATAGGTAAAAAAAATATTCAGCATGTGGATATTTTGTCAGTATCCTCCCCTATTTTTGCAGCCATATTAAAAGGGATATTCTTCCAAATCACAATACGGTTCCAGAACGTTATGAATCAACCAAAATTATTACTCCGAAGGTCGCTGACTGCTTGTTTGATCGTAGTTTCATTGCTTATTGGTGATAAATTGTTCGCACAGGACGGAAAGGCTTTGTTCCAGGCCAATTGTGCGGCATGTCACGCAGTAGCTAAAAAACTTACTGGTCCGGCGTTAGCAGGTGTTGAATCCCGTGGTCCCTGGAGCGACCGCAAAAAGATCTACGCCTGGGTACACAACCCTGTAGCTTTTGCTAAAACCGATACATATGCGGCTGATCTGATGAAGCAGTTCAACGGTATTGTGATGACGGCTTTCCCCCAGTTCAGTGAAAAGGAAATTGATGCAATCATTGATTACATCAATGCTGAGGCAAACAAAAAACCAGAAACTCCTGCAGCAGGTGCACCAGCAAATGAACCTGCATCTGACAACTCACTTCTTTTTGGAATTCTTGCAATTGTTCTGGCAGTAGTTGGTTTGATTTTACTGCGTGTAAACAGCAGCCTGAAGAGATTGAATGATGAAAGAGAAGGTCGCCCCGTATTTGCTCCGCTTCCTGCATACAGAAATAAAACAATCATTGCTTCAGGTATTATACTCCTGTTTTTGTTAGGAGGTTATTTCCTTGTACAAGGTGCAGTTGGTTTGGGTCGTACGAAAGATTATCAACCTGAACAACCTATTTATTATTCTCACAAAGTACACGCCGGCATTAACCAGGTAAACTGTTTGTATTGCCACGGTGGTGCAATGGAAGGTAAGCATGCAAACATTCCAAGTGTGAATGTGTGTATGAACTGCCACATGGGTATCAGCGAATACAAAGGTGCTCCTATCATTAAAGAAGACGGAAGCAAGCTGGATGCAAACGCAGAAATTCAGAAATTATATTCTTACTCAGGTTGGGATCCTGCAACAAACAGCTACAAAAATGCAGGCAAGCCTATTGAATGGATTAAGATTCACGCTCTGCCTGATCATGTTTACTTCAATCACTCTCAGCACACAAAAGCAGGTGGTGTACAATGCCAGACTTGCCATGGTGAAATTCAGAACATGAATGAAGTAAAACAGTTTGCTGATCTGAGCATGGGCTGGTGTATCAACTGTCACCGTACAACTGCGGTTAAGTTTAAAGACAACGGTTTCTACAGCATTTATGAAAAATTCCATAATGATATTAAGAATGGAAAGATGGATAGTGTAACTGTAGAAAACATTGGTGGTACAGAATGTCAAAAATGTCACTATTAATCCTTTAAAGGATCAACAATAAATTTCATCCTGCATTACGGGGATCATCATTTTTCAAATTCGCTAATTAGCATATGAGTCAGAAAAAATATTGGCAAAATTTCGGAGAGCTGAACAACACAAAAGCTTACGTTGAAAATGCGGAGAACGAGTTCAAAGAAGAACTGCCTTTTGAATTAAACGATAACGGAGCAACTACTCCACGTCGTGACTTTTTGAAATACCTGGGTTTCAGCACTGCTGCTGCTACATTGGTTGCCAGCTGCGATATCCCGGTTAAAAAATCAATTCCATTCCTGAACAAACCGGCTGATATTGTTCCAGGTGTAGCGAATTATTATGCAACTACGTTTGTGCTTGATGGAGATGTAGTGCCTGTGTTAGCGAAAGTAAGAGATGGTCGCCCTATTAAAATTGAAGGAAATACCCTTGGTTTTACAAAAGGTGCCACTACGCAGCGTGTACAGGCTTCAGTACTGAGCTTGTATGATACTGCACGTGTTCGCTACCCAATGGAAAAAACAAGCAATGGTTTTAATGAAGCCCCTACTTACGAAGCAGTTGATAAGAAAATTGCTGCTGCTTTAGCAAATGCGGGTTCTAAACAAATTGTTCTTTTAAGTTCAACATTAAACTCACCAACTGTACAATTAGTAATTGATGAGTTTAAGGCAAAATATCCTTCATTCAAACATGTAACATACGATGCTGTTTCTTACAGCGGTATTTTACAGGCAAATGAAGCAACTTACGGCAAGCGTACTATTCCTTCTTACCAGTTTGACCAGGCAAAAGTGATTGTAAGCTTAGGTGCCGATTTCCTTGGTACATGGATCAGCCCAGCTGAATTTGCAAAGCAATATTCAGCAGGAAGAAAGATCAACGACAAGAACCTGACCATGAGCCGTCACTTCCAGTTTGAAAGTATGTACAGCATGACCGGTGCTAATGCCGATGAACGCTTTACACACAAACCAAGCGAACTGGGTGCTGTATTATTAAACTTATATGCAAAACTTGGCGGTGCAGTTTCTGCTCCTGCTATTGCTGATAAACGTTTGGCTGCAGGTATCGAATCTGCTGCTAAAGAATTACTCGCTGCTGGCGGTAATGCTGTAGTGGTTTGCGGAAGCAACGATGTAAATGCACAGGTTGTTGTGAATGCAATTAACGACAAGATTGGTGCAAATGGTAAAACCATCAACTTCGGTGCAGCTACTAACTTCCGTAAAGGTGTTGATGCTGAATTTGAACAACTGGTGGCCGATATGAGTGCCGGACAGGTTGGTGCTTTACTCGTTTACGGTGCAAATCCTGTTTATACTTACAGAGACAGCAAAAAATTTGCTGAAGCGTTGACAAAAGTTGGTCTTACTGTTTCTTTCAGCGAAAATGAAGATGAAACTTCAACTTATTGCCAATACATTCTTCCTGCTCACCATTACCTCGAAAGCTGGGGCGATGCAGAAGCGAAGGAAGGATATGTATCGTTTATTCAGCCAACAATTCACCCCTTATTTAAAACAAGGGCATTTGCAACTTCATTATTAAAATGGAGCGGAAGCACAGTTGCTGATTACGAAACGTATTTCAAAAATTACTGGATCAGCAAACTTGGTTCACAGGTTGCTTTTGATAAAGCTTTACAGGATGGTGTAATTGAACCTGCAACTCCAACAGTAGCCGGTGCTACATATAACGGAGCTGCATTAGCTGCTGCTGTTGCCAAACTGAGCGAAGCGAAGAAGGGTGGTAAAAAGGAATTAGTGATTTACCAGAAGGTAAGTATTGGTGATGGTAAAATGGCCAACAACCCATGGTTGCAGGAAATGCCTGACCCGATTACAAGAGCTTGCTGGGATAACTACGCAATTATTTCTGTTAAGACTGCAGAGGAATTAGGATATAAAGCAGATGATGAATATGAAGTAAATCCTCCAAAACCTGTATTAAGCATTAAAGCAGGGGGTAAAGAGATTACACTTCCTTTACTCATTATTCCTGGTATGAATGCTGAAACTGTTGCCATTGCTGTTGGTTATGGCCGCAGCGAAAAAATTGGTCTTGCTGCTAAAGGTGCTGGTAAGAACATTTATCCATTTGTTGGATATAACGGACAGACTTACGATTATACAATTGCAGATGTTACGATTGAAAAAACAAACGAGCCTGCATACCCGGTTGCTTACATGCAAACACATGGCACCTATGGTAACCGTGTTGAAGTAATTCGTGAAGCAAGTCTTGCAACACTGAAAAAAGATCCCAAGCATTTCTATAACGAGCGCCTGGAAGAGTTGAAAAACTATGGCGGTCCTGAAGGTTTAGAAAAAGAAGGAACACTGTATCCTGTTTTTGATAAGCCCGGTATTAAATGGGGTATGAGCATTGACATGAACAGCTGTACAGGTTGTGGTGCCTGCGTAGTTGCATGTAGTGCTGAAAACAACGTTTCTGTTGTTGGTAAAAACCAGGTTACAAAATTCCACGATATGCACTGGCTGCGTATTGATCGTTATTTCAGCGGCGACGTTGAAAACCCGGATGTGGTATTCCAGCCAATGCTTTGCCAGCACTGCGATAACGCTCCTTGTGAAAACGTATGTCCGGTGGCTGCAACTAACCACAGCAGTGAAGGTTTGAACCAGATGACTTATAACCGTTGTATTGGTACAAGGTATTGTGCCAACAACTGTCCTTATAAAGTACGTCGCTTTAACTGGCACGACTGGAACGGAGCTGACAGCTTCAAAGACAACCAGATGCCGATTGTTGAAAGCGGTCGCCTGAACGAAGTAACTATCCAGATGAATGATGATTTAACACGTATGGTGTTGAATCCTGATGTTACTGTCCGCAGCCGTGGTGTAATTGAAAAATGTTCGTTCTGCGTACAGCGTTTACAGGAAGCTAAACTTACAGCTAAGAAAGAAAGCAGACCAATGGTTGATGCTGATATTCACACAGCTTGTCAGCAGGCTTGTCCTACAGATGCAATTGTATTCGGTAACGTAAATGATAAACAAAGTGCAATCAGCAAAGTGCGCACACAGGAAGAAGTAAACCGCACTTACTACGTTCTGGAACAAATTCACGTATTGCCGAATGTAAGCTACATGGCGAAAGTGAGAAATACAGAACGTGAGGTTGGTAATGTTGAAGAAGGTGCTGAAGAGAAAAAAGAAACAACTGAAGCAGCAGCTCATTAATTGCTGAACAGAGTTAAAACGAGTTGAAGTGTGCGACGCAACAGAAGCTGAAAAATGATTCTGAAGCTTAGTACAAAAAAATAAAAACCAAAGGCTGATAGCTGCAAGCTAATAGCCAAAAGCTAAGAAAGATTATGTCATTACTGAAGTACGAATCACAGGTTAGGGAACCATTGGTAGATGGAAGTAAAACCTACCACGATGTAACCGAGGATATTTGTAAGCCGGTGGAAGCTGCGCCGTCACGATTGTGGTGGATTGGCTTTATCATTTCGGTAGCGTTACTGCTGTTTGGCGTGGTGAGCCTTTATGAAGAAGTTGTGTATGGTACAGGTATGTGGAACCTGAACAAAACCATCGGATGGGGTTGGGATATCACCAACTTCGTATGGTGGGTGGGTATTGGTCACGCCGGTACGCTGATTTCTGCGATCCTGTTGCTGTTCCGCCAGGGATGGAGAACAGGTGTAAACCGTGCTGCAGAAGCCATGACCATCTTTGCGGTTATTTGTGCTGGTCAGTTCCCAATCTGGCACATGGGTCGTGTATGGATGGCTTTCTTTGTAATGCCTTATCCTAATACACGTGGTCCTTTGTGGGTGAACTTCAACTCACCACTGCTTTGGGACGTATTTGCGATCTCTACTTACTTTACTGTATCTCTTTTATTCTGGTATAGCGGTTTGATTCCTGATATGGCCACACTTCGTGACCGTGCTAAAAAGAAATGGGCAAAATTATTTTATGGTGTTGCTTCTTTCGGATGGACAGGTTCAACCAAGCACTGGCAACGTCATGAAAGCTTATCACTGGTATTGGCCGGTTTAAGTACTCCACTGGTATTGTCAGTACACACAATCGTATCATTCGACTTCGCCACTTCAGTTATTCCTGGTTGGCATACAACTATCTTCCCTCCATATTTCGTTGCGGGTGCCATCTTCTCCGGTTTTGCCATGGTGCAAACACTGATGCTGGTAACACGTAAAGTAATGCACCTGGAAGATTATATCACCATCAGCCACATCGAAAACATGAACAAGGTTATTGTATTAACCGGTTCAATTGTAGGATGTGCTTACTTAACTGAGTTGTTCATGGCATGGTACAGTGCGGTGAAATACGAACAGGATATCTTCTTCAAATACCGTATTGCCGGTCCTTACGGATGGAGCTACTGGTTAATGATGACTTGTAACGTAATTACTCCACAGTTGTTCTGGTCGAAGAAATTAAGAAGAAATATTGCTTTCACATTCTTAATGAGTGTTGTGGTGAACATTGGTATGTGGTTCGAACGTTTTGTGATCATCGTATCATCATTGTATCGTGACTACCTGCCATCATCATGGTCAGTGTACTATCGTCCAACCATCTGGGAAGTTGGTTTCTACCTCGGATCATTTGGATTGTTCTTTACCTGCTACTTCCTTTTCTCCAAATATTTCCCTGTAATTGCCATCGCTGAAATTAAGCACATTCTTAAGAAAAGCGGTGAAAGCTTCAAGGAAGCAATGGATCCATTGGAAGAACAAACAGTTGAAGAATTTGCACACGATCACGTGCATGCACATTAATTGAATTCATGCTGAAAGCGAAAAGCTGAAAGCTCAAAGCAAATAATAAAATATGTCTGTAAAAAAATTTGTTGTAGGCTGTTTTGATGATGAAAAAACGTTGTTTCCCGCTGTGAAGAACAGCCGGAAAGCAGGGTACAAGATTCATGATGTTTATACGCCGTTTCCTGTACATGGTTTAGACCATGCAATGGGTTTGCGTGAAACAAGCCTTCATACAGCAGGGTTTATTTATGCCCTTACCGGTACTACAACAGCATTATCATTTATGAGCTGGGTGTTTACAAAAGACTGGCCAATGAATATTGGTGGTAAACCACACTTGCCTTTGCCGGCTTTTATTCCCATCATTTTTGAATTGACTGTATTGTGTTCAGCAGTTGGTATGGTGCTTACATTTTGTTATTTGTCGCAACTGGCACCTTTTGTGAAAAAAGACCATTTTCACCTGAGAGCAACAGATGATTTGTTTGTTATGCCAATTGAAGTAACAGAAAAAACAAACCTGGAAGAAGTAAAATCTTTCTTACAAAGTGCTGGTGCAGTTGAAGTGTTTGAGAAAGAAGCTGAAACCGGCTGGTGGGTTGGTCGTTACGACAGCGATAAAAAAATGTTTGAAAAAGAAGAAATTGTTACAGCATAAACATATTGAAATGCGTTCAAAACAAATAGTTACATTAGGATTGGTTACTGTATTGATGGCAGCGGTTTCGTGCAGCGAAGGTCCACGTCGTAATCCGGGCTCTGTTTATATGCCTGATATGGCTTACAGCCGTGCATACGAAACATATGCCCAGCGTGACACGAACAAGTTTACGACCAATGTGAGCGATGCTGACATCAAAATTTATTATGATGCCACACCGGTTGCAGGAACAGTAAAGCGTGGTGAGATTACTCATTTCCCGATTACAAAGGATTCAGTTGGTTCAACAACCAATTATGAAGCATCGAAAGCTGTTACTAATCCACTTCCTGAAATGAATGAAAAAGAAGTACTTGAAGCAGGAAGACTTTACCAGGTAAACTGTGGTATTTGTCACGGTTCAAAAATGGATGGTAATGGTCCTTTGTATAATGGTGGTAACGGTCCGTTCCCCATTGCACCAAGAAATCTGCTGATTGATCCTGTTTTGAGTATGCCTGCCGGACAGATGATGTATTCTGTTACCTATGGTAAGAATATGATGGGAAGTTATGCTTCTCAGCTGAGCACAAAACAAAGGTGGATGATTATTCAGTACATTCAGAAAGCGCAGGGTAAAAATCAACCTGTAGCAACCGCAGCAGTTGCTGACACGACTAAAAAACAATAACAAAACGAATATTCAACTATAAACGAACTTCAATGGCACTGAAAGAGCAATTTGAAATACCCGGCGGATTAAAGAAGTGGAGTTATGCTTTGATGGGTATAGGTGTATTAACACTTCTTCTTGGAATCGTATTCCTGCATCCGTTTTCAGGCGGGCATGGTGAAGCACATGGCGCTGAAGCATATGGTGGAACCAAATTCTGGATGGCACTGATGCACAACAGCATCTTCTGGTTGCTTGTAGTTACTTCAAGTTTCTTCTTTATAGCTGCAACTACGCTTGCACAAGGTGGCTGGCCGCTGGCTTTCCGTCGTGTACCTGAAGCTATTTCAGGAAACATGAATATTCTTGGCCCAGTTGCACTGGCAATTTTGTTTGCTTATGTGTGGATATCAAAGGATCACAATATTTACCACTGGAAAGATACTGCACATGTACAGGAAGATCATATTCTGAAGCACAAAAGCGGATTTTTAAATCCTGTTTTCTATACTGTATTATCATTAGCAGCAGTTGGTTTGTGGCTTTGGTTCCGTAACTGGTTCCGCAAACTTTCACTTGCTGAAGATCTTGCTGGAAAAGGAGATCATTCTTTTTACTGGAAGTCTTTAGGTATTTCAGCAGCGTTCCTTGTTACTTATGGTTTAACAGTGTTGAGTACACTTCCCTGGATGTGGTTGATGAGTATTGATGCACATTGGTACAGTACCATGTACAGCTGGTACACATTTGCAAGTTCATGGGTTGCCGGTATTTCATTGATTCTGTTATTTGTGATTTACCTTAAAAACCAGGGATATCTTGAATTAGTATCGGAAGAGCATATTCATGACCTTGGTAAGTTCATGTTTGCATTCTCTATCTTCTGGACATATCTGTGGTTTTCACAGTTTATGCTGATCTGGTATAGTAACCAGCCTGAAGAAACAAAATACTTTGTTGATCGTCTTGGTCCAGCCTGGGAAGGTGGTCCGTTTAAAGTAACCTTCTTCCTGAACCTGATTATTAACTTCCTTGCTCCATTGCTGATATTGATGAGAAAAGGTTCAAAACGTAATTACGGCGTAGTTGTGTTTACTGCAATCCTGATCATTTTTGGTCACTGGCTCGATTTTTATCAAATGATCACTCCTGGTCCTTTGAAAGAACTCGGAAGCGAAGCAAACACATTTACTTATTTTATTTATAGCATGGGTATTGGTGCAGGTTTTGTTGGTTTAATCTTGTTCTTCACAGCGAAGTATTTAACAAAGGCTTCTTTGTTGGCAAAAAATCATCCGCTGGTGAAAGAAAGTGTGATCCATCATACTTAATGCACTTTATATATATTAATTGAGAAAATGCTTGTTGCTGTCCTTTAAACACACCTAACCTTAATACAAGCTTACTAATTTTGTATTAAGATGTTTTTGAGAAAATGCTTGTTGCTACTATGTAAATGCTGAAACAACCAGCTGTGACAGATATATGTTTGTTACAGATGATTGCAAATGGCTTTTGCTTACAGTAAAGGCAACAATGAAATTTATTTAACAACTGAATTAATAGGCTCCGCTATATGAGTACTACCGTTTCGTTAATTATTGTAGCTGCAATTCTTGTATTTATTGTAATCTTCCAGGTTGCAAAAACCAGTGAATATATCAGCGTATTGAAAGGTGAAGATCAAACCCGCAAGCAAAACAACCGTATTAATGGATGGCTGCTTCTTGGTTTTATGATTTTTGGTTTCATCGCTGTATGGTTATGCAATAAAGCACTTTACAAAACAACATTGCTGCACCAGGGATCTGCCTCTGTTGAAGGTGTTAAACAAGATCAGATGATGATGATTACCATCGCCATCACATTCGTTGTTTTTGTGATCACCCAGTTTTTACTGTTCTTCTTTGCCTGGAAATACCAGGAAACAGAAGGCCGCCAGGCATTTTACTTTGCACACAGTACAAAACTTGAAATTATCTGGACCACGATTCCCGCCATCACGTTATTAATTCTCGTAGTGTTTGGTTTACGTTTCTGGTTTACCATTACATCTGATGCACCAAAAGGAGCATTGGTTGTTGAAATCACCGGAAAGCAATTCGGATGGATTATGCGTTATCCCGGAAAGGACAACACATTTGGTAAAACATATTTCAGGGTTATCAGTGATGAAAAAAGTAATCCTCTCGGACAGATTTGGGAAGATAATGCTGAACTGAAACTGAAAGCTGACCCTGCAAACTTTGATGATGTTGTTACTACTCAAACAATGTATGTAGTAAAAGGCCGCCCTGTAAAATTAATCATCAACAGCCGTGATGTAATTCATGATGTTGGTTTAAATCATTTCCGCATGAAGATGGATGCTGTTCCCGGTATTCCTACTACGTTGTGGTTTACTCCTCAATACACAACAAAGGAAATGAAAGAACGTACCGGCAATCCTGATTTTGTATATGAAATTTCCTGCGACCAGATGTGCGGAAACGGACACTATTCAATGAAAGGAATTATTGAAGTGGTTGACCAGGCAGATTTCACATTGTGGATGGCTCAGCAAAAGCCCAACTATTATGCTGCTTTCCCTGAAAAAGATCCTTCAGCAAAACCAGCTGTTGATACAACAACCAAGGCAGTTGCTGTGTTAAAAAAATAATCCTTACTGTAAACGATTCAGTTAAATAAAAATATTATGAGCGAAGTTACACATATACATGAGCATGCAGTTGGTGTTTCTCACGAAGCACATCACGAAGGGCATCATCATCACGAACATCATGATTCATTTCTTTCGAAATATGTTTTCAGCCAGGATCATAAAGTAATTGCCAAACAGTTCCTGATCACAGGTATTTTCTGGGCTGTAATTGGTGGTTTCTTTTCAGTTGTATTCCGTTTGCAGATTGGTTTTCCTGATGCAAAGTTTCCCTGGTTAGAAACATTGCTTGGCGAATGGGCAAAAGGTGGTCAGCTGCAACCTGAAGCTTATTATGCATTGGTAACAATTCACGGAACTGTACTTGTGTTCTTTGTATTAACAGCAGGTTTAAGTGGTACGTTCTCTAACTTTTTAATTCCATTGCAGATTGGAGCAAGAGATATGGCTTCTCCTTTTCTGAATATGCTTTCATACTGGTTCTTTTTTGTTGCCGGTATTGTAATGCTTTCTTCTTTGTTTGTACAAACAGGTCCTTTTAGTGGTGGTTGGACGGCTTATCCTCCGTTGAGTGCATTAGGCGATGCATCACCCGGTTCAAAAATCGGTATGGATATGTGGATGATTTCAATGGCATTGTTCATTGTATCATCATTGCTTGGAGGTTTGAACTACATTGCCACTATTCTGAATATGCGTACAAAAGGTATGAGCATGACACGTTTGCCTCTTACCATCTGGGCGTTTTTCTTTACAGCGGTTTTAGGTGTGTTATCTTTCCCTGTTTTATTATCAGGTGTAATCCTGTTGATCTTCGACCGTCACTTCGGAACAAGTTTTTACCTCAGCGATATTTTCATTAACGGGCAAGCTTTACCGAACGAAGGTGGTAGTGCAATTTTGTATCAGCACCTGTTCTGGTTCCTTGGTCACCCGGAAGTTTACATCATCCTGTTGCCTGCAATGGGTATGGTATCAGAAATTCTGTCGGTTAACAGCCGTAAACCAATCTTTGGTTATATGGCAATGGTGGGATCAATGTTTGCAATTGCAATCCTTGCGTTCCTTGTTTGGGCACACCACATGTTTGTTACAGGATTGAATCCGTTCCTCGGAGCATTCTTCGTATTGCTTACGTTGTTAATTGCAGTACCAAGTGCCATTAAAGTATTTAACTGGTTAACTACATTATGGAAAGGTAATATCCGTTTCACACCGGGTATGTTGTTTGCAATTGGTTTTGTAAGCTTGTTTATCTCTGGTGGTTTAACCGGTATTTTCCTTGGTAACTCTGCATTAGATATTCAGCTGCATGATACTTATTTTGTAATTGCACACTTCCACATTGTAATGGGTGTTGCATCCATGTTTGGTATGCTGGCTGGTATTTATCACTGGTATCCGAAAATGTTTGGCCGCTACCTCAACAACTCGCTTGGTTATATCCATTTCTGGATTACCATGGTTGGTGCATATGTAATCTTCTGGCCAATGCACTACGAAGGGTTGGCAGGTATGCCACGTCGTTATTACAAATACGATATCTGGGAATCGTTCAAGCAATTCGGAACATTGAACCAGATCATTTCAATAGCTGCAATTATTGTATTCCTTGCACAGTTCCTGTTTATTATCAACTTCTTCTACAGTATCTGGAAAGGAAGAAAGGTTACAACTAAAAATCCATGGGGTGCAAATACATTGGAATGGACAACACCAATTAACCCGGGTCATGGAAACTGGGATGGTGAAATTCCTGAAGTACATCGCTGGGCTTATGATTACAGCAAAGATGGACATGAGTTCATTTCTCAAACAACACCGGTTGGTGATAATGAAAGCAAACATTAATTATTAATAACAGATAAACATTGAGCAAGTGGCAGAAAGTGCGATTGAAATAAAGAGAAGTTTGTTTGATGCGCTCATGAGCAAAGTAAAAGATTACAAAGAGCTCATGAAGTTTACACTCAGCTTTACCGTTGTGTTCAGTAGTGTAATTGCATACATGCTTGCGCCCAATGTTGTAGAATACGATTTTATCAGCATTGTGCTGCTGGTACTCGGGGGGTTATTAGTTACCGGCAGCGCTAATGCTGTAAACCAGATTACAGAAAAAGATACAGATGCGTTGATGAAACGTACTGCTAACCGTCCTGTTGCAAGCGGCAGAATGAGTGTGCAGGAAGCATCAACCTTTGCTTATGTTTCTGCAATTTCAGGCTCTTTGATTCTTGGTTTGTATTTCAGTTGGTATGCTGCAGGTCTTGCATTATTGAGTTTATTTATTTACGGGTTTGTGTATACTCCTCTTAAAAAAGTAAACTCTATCGCTGTATTGATTGGCGGTATTCCAGGAGCATTGCCTTGTTTAATTGGATGGGCAGCTGCTTATGATGGTGAACATTTTTCATGGACAGGTGGCTGGATTTTATTTGCAATTCAGTTCCTGTGGCAGTTTCCTCATTTCTGGGCAATTGCATGGGTGGCTCACCAGGATTATACAAAAGCAGGGTTTAAATTATTGCCTTCGCAGCAAGGACCAACAAAGTTCACAGCTATTCAAACAATCATCTATTCATTGCTGATGATACCAGCTGGCGTCCTGCCGTTTATCAATGGCATGAGTGGATCAGTAAGCATGTGGGTGCTGGTAGCGGCAAACTTATTTATGGTTTTACAGTCAGTTCGTTTGTATATCAACATGGATGTGAAAAGTGCAAGAAGGGTGATGTTCAGCAGTTATATTTATCTGCCTGTTGTATTACTTGCTTTACTGGCCGATAAAATTGCTCAATAAAAAATTAAACAAACAGCAGTAGCTGAAAATAAAAATTTTGAATATGGAGATGGTTATGGGAAACAGCAGCAGAAAAATGCATCCGCACAAATTTTTGTTGTGGATTGCAATTGGAAGCTTAACGATGATGTTTGCCGGTTTAACCAGCGCATACATTGTTAAGAGCAACCAGGCGGGTTGGCAACCTGTTAAAGTGCCTTCAATCTTTTACCTGTCAACTGTTGTAATTGTTGCAAGCAGCATTACAATCTGGCTGGCACAAAAAGCAATTGTTGCAAAACAAATGGTGAAGTACCGCTTGCTTGTATCTGTTACAGCAGTGCTTGGTGTGATATTTCTGTTTACACAGTTTGCTGGTTTTTCTGAAATGTGGCAGCAGAAAATAACATTTAAAGAAAGTATTGCAGGATCTTTCTTTTATGTAATCGCAGGTTTACATGCGTTGCACGTATTGGGAGGTGTGATTGCCTTGTTTGTTTTGGTATTAAGAGTTTTCAGTACAAGAACAAAATTCTACAGTTCAACTCCTGTAGAAACTGCCGGATTGTACTGGCACTTTGTAGATATATTATGGATTTACCTGTTTATCTTTTTTTTACTGGTATCCTGATGAAACAATAATTAGACAACTTTAAAAAAGCAAATAAATGGCACAAGCAGCAGCAGCAAACACAAAGTGGTGGGGTGGAGGAAAAAGCCCCTTCAACGTGGAGTATGGCAAATTGATGATGTGGTATTTCTTAATGAGTGATGCCTTTACTTTCGGCGCATTTCTTATTTCTTATGGTACTGTAAGAATGTCAAGCCCTTCATGGCCCGACCCGAACCATGTATTTAATGCGGTTCCATTCTTCAGCGGAGTTCATATGCCGTTGGTGTTTGTGAGCTTTATGACATTTGTGCTCATCGTCAGTTCTGTAACAATGGTGCTTGCTGTGCACGAAGGACATAAAGGAAATAAGCAAGGTGTAATTAAATACCTGTTCTGGACAATTGTGTTTGGCTTAATCTTCCTCGGCAGCCAGGCATGGGAGTGGACACACCTGCATCACGAAGGTGCATGGTGGGGACATAATCCTTTTCCAAATGCTGATGGTACTGTTGCAACAACCAACTTCACCAATTTCTTTTTTACAATCACCGGTTTCCACGGTTTCCACGTGTTTTCTGGTGTGGTAATTAACCTTATTGCGTTACTCATGACTCAAAACGGTGTGTTTGAACGCAGGGGACATTACCTGATGATTGAAAAAGTAGGATTGTACTGGCACTTTGTGGATCTGGTTTGGGTGTTTGTATTCCTGTTCTTTTATCTCGTTTAATCAATTTTAAATCATTCTCAGAAACTCATTTAATATGGAACATCAAACTTTTGGCGGTGAAGTAACATTTGCACATGCTGCACCAACTGATGATGCAAAGAAGCGGATTTTTAAAACAACCGTTATTCTTTCGCTCATTACAATTGTTGAACTTGCGTTAGGCTTTTGGATTTATAAAATGCATGAAGGCGGAACTCCTAATCCTACCTTGATTTTATTTTTAAAGGGTGTTATCATTATCCTTTCTCTTGCCAAAGCATTTTATATCGTTTCCATTTTCATGCACCTTGGCGATGAAATCCGCAACCTGATTATGACGATTGTAGTACCGTTGATGTTGTTTGTGTGGTTTATTGCTGCATTCTTGTATGATGGTCATTCATGGAAAAATCTTCGTCATGAGTACCGTCCAAAGGACCCTGTAAAATATGAAAAAGTAGAAGGTCCGGCTCATGGTGCAGAATTGAAATAGTTTATCTTAATTCATAGTATATTCGTCCCGGTTTTCTAAAAATGAAGGCCGGGACGATATTATTTTACGACGAGTTTGAATTAGTGTATGAGTAAAAAAGCAATTTTAGGTTTATTAATAGCGGTTGGCATACCGGTTGTTTCTTATTTGATTGTAAAGTTTGCAAGTGAAGATGCTGTTAATATGCCCCGCAGGTATTTTTATGATTCTGTAACCGAACGTGTTGAAAAAGGCAAACTGGTTAGAGATACAGCCTGGCATAAAATATCCAACTTTGGTTTTACCAATCAACTTGGCGATAAAGTATTTGCCGATTCATTAAAAGGTAAGATCCTTGTAGTAGATTATTTTTTCACACACTGCCCAGGCCCTTGTCCTCATCTTACACGCAATATGAAAAAGATGCAGGATGCTTTTTTAAATACAGATTCACTCGTACATTTTATTTCGTTTACAGTTGATCCTGAAAGAGACAGTGTACAGGCATTGAAGTTATATGCTGATAAATACCAGGTGCGTCATAACAACTGGTGGTTTTTAACCGGCACCAAAAAAGAGATTTACGATCTTGCGTTTAATGAATTTAAAGCAGCAATTGTAAATGGCGGAAATGCCGACACTGCTTTTTTGCATACCGATAAATTTTACCTGCTTGACAAAGATCGTGTAATAAGAGGATGGTATACAGGAACAGATTCTTTGGAAATGAGCAGGCTTGCACGTGATATAGGATTATTGTTTTTAGAAAAAGATAAAAAGAAAAAAAGGAACCTGTTCAGAAAATAGAAAAGGAATATTATGCAGGAACATCACACCCGACACAGAAGAGGAACTCCGCTGCCACCATCAATTAAGCGTAATGATAAACTGGCTTTTGTACTCATCATTGCTGTAAGTGCAATTGTTTTTGCTGCGGTTGTATTTTTAAGCAAGGTAACTTATAAGGTAAACCTCGGTTTTGATAAATATATTTTTGCCCGGTTGAATGCATTGATTAATACGTTTGTTACATTATTACTCCTTGGTGCTTTATATGCTGTGCGTGAAAAAAGATATCGCACACATAAACGGCTGATGATTTGGGCAATCGCATTTTCTGTTTTGTTTTTGGTGTTCTATATCTGTCATCACCTGTTTACAGACTCAACAGCATATGGTGGATCAGGATTACCCAAACTTGTTTATTATTTTGTTCTAGCCACACATATTATTCTTGCCGGTTTAATACTTCCCTTTATTTTATTTACTGCTTACCGTGGACTGGCTGCTGATTACCATATGCACAAAAAACTTGCAAGGTTTACCTGGCCATTGTGGTTGTATGTTGCGGTTTCAGGTGTGATTGTTTTCTTAATGATTAATCCGTACTACGGACAGTAATCTATTTTTTCGGTTGTTCATTGTTGTTAGTCGTGTAACAATTAAGTGAAATAACTAAGGGTTTTTATCATGTGGAATTTGCGGTATACACAAGTATAACTACACAATTTTGCCTGAAAACAGCGTGTTTGTTAATATTTTGTTTGTAAAGTATTAAGTTTGAAGGTGAATTTTTGTTATTCATACTAACCGTTTGACAAATGAAACCCAAGAATCCAATTCCTCTGACAGGTATTATCCTGTTCATGATGCTTTCTCTAACAGCAAAGTCCCAATCATTTGGTACGTATGCTTCTGCAGTCTGGATTTCAGATTGTAATCAAAGTAATTTCTATAATACATCAGGTTCCGGCGGCAGTCTTATTGGCCCGGCAGGAAATGTATTTGATAACAACAACTTTGGTGCGCATACACAAAACTCAGGCACACTTATTTTGCGTGGAGGAGAAGTAAAAACATTTAAAACACCTGGCGTTGCCAACGTGTGCAGCGTTAAAATGTATTACCGCATATATAAGCAAGGTGATGCACCCGGAAGCTTCAGTTCAATGGACCTGCCTTTTTATGATGATTGTAATGCATCAAATCAATTTCCAACAGGAGGATCCTGTTCTACCGGTGATCAGAAATGGCAACGTGTAGTTGCAGATGGAACAACAACACCATACTCTCCAATTAATCTTACGACTTACTCACCAGGAAATTATGTGCTGGAAGTTTATTATGATGCAACAGGATCATCTACATCAACAACGCTATGCAATGAAACAGTTGTATTGAATAATGGCGGCAATAATTATAAAGCTACTTTTTCAATACAATCGCCTACAATATCAAGCACTAATCCTTCAACCTGTAATGGCACTGAAGGATCTATTACATTAAGTGGTTTAGTGGCTGGTACAACTTACCAAGTGAGTTATTATGATGATGGAGTACCTGTTGGACCAATAACTATTGTTGCTAACGGTTCAGGACAGGTTGTTGTGTCGGGATTAAATGCAGGACTTTATTCCGGTATTTCGTTCCAGGTAAATGGATGTACAACCAATTTATTTACAGGAATTATTTTATCGAACCCGATTTATGTTCCTTCATTTGCGCCTATCGCTCCTTTATGTGCAGGCGATACTCCACCAACATTACCAACAACATCATTAAATGGTATTACGGGTACATGGAGTCCTTCTGTAATCAGCAACACAGCGTCAGGCTCTTATACTTTTACACCAACATCTGGAACATGCGGTATTCCAATTACTATTAATGTTACGGTTAATCAGAAAGCCACACCAACATTTTCATTCGGAACATCATTAACGATTTGTGCAGGCGGAACTGTACCAACATTACCAACAACATCAACAAATGGAATCACCGGTACATGGAGCCCAACTGTTGTTGATAACCAGAATTCAGGTACATATACATTTACACCGAACTCCGGACAATGTGCTAAATCAACAACATTTAGTGTAACTGTTAATCCAAACATTACACCCACATTCGGTTTTGGAACATCGCTGAGTATTTGTGCTGGTGCAACAGCACCAACATTGCCAACAACATCAGGCAATGGCTACAGTGGTACATGGAGCCCATCGGTTATTGATAACCAAAATTCAGGAACATATACATTTACACCAACTGCAGGTCAGTGTGCAACTACAACATCGTTGAGTGTTACAGTGAATCCAAATGTTACACCAACATTTTCATTCGGAACATCATTAACGATTTGTGCAGGCGGAACTGTACCAACACTTCCAACAACATCAAGTAATGGTATAACCGGAACATGGAATCCTGCAACAGTAAGCAATCAATCATCCGGAACATATACGTTCACACCAACAGCTGGTCAGTGTGCAACAACAGCGACCTTTACTGTAACAGTGAATGCGAACATCACTCCAGCCTTCAGCTTTGGAACATCACTCACGATTTGTGCAGGAGGGAACGTTCCAACATTGGCAACGACTTCAACTAATGGTATTACCGGTACGTGGAGTCCATCGGTAGTTGACAATCAGAATTCGGGTACGTATACATTTACACCAACAGCCGGACAGTGTGCAACAACACAAACATTCAGTGTTGCCGTTAACCCAAATATTCTTCCAACATTCAGTTTTGGAACAACATTGACTATTTGTGCTGGAGGAACAGTGCCTACATTGCCAACAACATCAGGTAATGGAATCACCGGAGCATGGAGCCCATCTGTAGTTGACAATCAGAATTCGGGAACATATACATTCACTCCAACTGCAGGTCAGTGTGCTACCACTGCAACATTTACAGTAACAGTGAATCCGAATGTAACACCAACATTCAGTTTCGGTACATCATTAACCATCTGCGCAGGCGGAACAGTGCCAACATTGCCAACAACATCAAGCGATGGAATTACCGGAACATGGAGTCCTGCAACAGTAAGCAATCAATCATCAGGAACATATACATTCACACCAACTGCTGGTCAGTGTGCAACAACACAAACATTTACTGTAACAGTCAATCCAAATATTCTTCCAACGTTCAGCTTTGGAACAACATTGACAATTTGTGCGGGCGGAACAGTGCCAACACTTCCAACAACATCAACAAATGGAATTACGGGTACATGGAACCCATCTGTTGTTGACAATCAGAATTCAGGAACATATACATTCACACCAACTGCCGGCCAGTGTGCAACAACACAAACATTTACGGTAATAGTCAATCCAAATATTCTTCCAACGTTCAGTTTTGGAACAGAGCTGAGCATTTGTAACGGCGCAACAGTTCCAACACTTCCAACAACATCAAGTAATGGAATTACTGGCACATGGAGTCCTGCAACTGTAAGCAATCAATCATCAGGAACATATACGTTCACGCCAACAGCTGGACAGTGTGCAACAACAGCAACTCTTTCTGTAACAGTGAATCCAAATGTTACACCAACATTCAGCTTCGGAACAACATTGACAATCTGTGCAGGTGGAACAGTACCAACATTGCCGACAACATCAAGCAATGGAATTACCGGAACATGGAGTCCTGCAACAGTGAGCAATCAATCATCAGGAACTTATACATTCACGCCAACTGCTGGTCAGTGTGCAACAACACAAACATTTACTGTAACAGTCAATCCAAATATTCTTCCAACGTTCAGCTTTGGAACAACATTGACCATTTGTGCAGGTGGAACAGTACCATCATTGCCAACAACATCAAGCAATGGAATTACCGGTACTTGGAGTCCGTCGGTTGTTGACAATCAAACATCAGGAACGTACACATTCACACCAACAGCTGGTCAGTGTGCAACAACAGCAACATTTGCTGTTACAGTGAATCCAAACATTACACCAACGTTTAGTTTCGGAACGTCAATGAATATTTGTAACGGAGCAACTGCACCAACATTGCCAACAACATCAGGCAATGGAGTTACCGGTACGTGGAGTCCGTCAACAATCAGTAATCAAACATCAGGAACCTATACATTCACACCAACAACAGGTCAGTGTGCAACTACAACTACCTTGTCAGTAACAGTGAATGCGAATGTTACGCCAACATTCAGTTTTGGAACAACATTGGCAATTTGCGCAGGTGGAACAGTTCCAACATTGCCAACAACATCAAGCAATGGAATTACCGGAACCTGGAGTCCTGCAACAGTAAGTAATCAAACAACAGGAACCTATACATTCACGCCAACTGCAGGTCAATGTGCAACCACAGCAACATATACAGTAACAGTAACACCAAATGTTACACCTGCATTCAGCTTTGGTAAAACATTAAGCATCTGTACAGGTGGCACTGTTCCAACATTACCAGGAACTTCCGATAACGGAATTACCGGAACATGGAATCCTGCAACAGTTGATAACCAGAACTCAGCAACTTATACATTCACACCAACAGCTGGTCAATGTGCTAATATTGCAACGTTTGCTGTAACAGTAAACCCGATTGTTACACCAACCTTCAGTTTTGGAACAACATTAGCAATCTGTGCAGGTGGAACAGTTCCGGCATTAGTAACAACATCATCCAATGGTGTAACCGGAACATGGAGTCCTGCAACAGTAAGCAACCAGGCATCAGGTACCTATACATTCACAGCAACTGCTGGTCAATGTGCAACAACACAAACATTTACTGTAACAGTAACTCCTAATACAGTTCCTTCATTCAGCTTTGGTACAACATTAAGTATCTGCACTGGCGGAACAGTACCAACACTTCCAACATCATCAACAAACGGTGTAACCGGTACATGGAGCCCGGCAACAGTAAGTAATCAAACTTCCGGAACATATACATTCACACCAACAGCAGGTCAGTGTGCAACAACACAAACATTTACTGTAACGGTGAATGCAATTGTAACACCAACCTTCAGCTTTGGTACATCACAATCAATTTGTATCGGGGCAACGGTTCCAACATTGGTAACAACATCAACAAACGGTGTAACCGGTACATGGAGCCCGGCAACAGTAAGTAATCAGACTTCAGGAACCTATACATTCACTCCGTCTGCAGGTCAGTGTGCAACAACACAAACATTAGCAGTAGAAGTGAACCCGATTCCATTGTTAACGATAAGAGCAGACACAACAATCAATGATGGAGCAATCATGCCTGCTACTAATTTCATTACATCGCCTGCAGGTGTAACATTAGCATGGACAAATTCAAATACAGCTATTGGTCTTGCAGGAACAGGAACAGGCAATGTGCCATCATTCACTGGAATTAACAGGGGTAATGATCCAATCAGCGGAACCATTACAGTTACGCCACGTATTAACGGATGTATTGGTTCAGCAAAATCATATGTCGTAACTGTCCGTCCGTTGAGTAAAGATGTATTTGTTCCAAACGTGTTCTCACCAAATGGTGATGGCAAGAATGATGTGCTGCTGGTGTATGGTAATTATATTGATAAACTTGAAATGCGCATCTTCAACCAGTGGGGACAACAGATCTTCTTTACCAACAGCCGCACATTTGGCTGGGATGGAAGACAGAACGGCAAACCACAACCGGTTGGGGTATATGTGTATGCATTAAAAGCTGTGATGAGCGATGGTAAGGTTATTGAGCAAAAAGGATCCATCACGCTTGTACGTTAATCAATCATTATTCAGGACAATAAATTATTCAATCTATATCTGCTATTAACAATGAAAAATCGTCTTATAAAACAACAGGTTTTCATCACAGCAATATTGCTTACTGCAGTGTTGCAGAAAACCGTTGCACAAACCGATCCGCATTTCACTCAAAACTATACGTACCCCATGTACATCAATCCTGCAATGACAGGAGGAAGTGATGGCGATTACAGGGTATCGGGTGTGTACCGCAGCCAATGGGGAAGCATTTCTAATCCATACCGTACAAGCGGCTTATCGTTTGATACACGCACCAATAAAAATGTAGCACTTGGTGTGAACCTGTTAAATCAATCAGCAGGTGATGGTGGATTTAACTACTTCAATGCTTACGGAACATTTGCATACACAGGTGTAAAGTTTGGAAAAGATAATAACCATCGTCTTGTACTTGCATTACAGGCCGGCTTAATTAACCGTCGTGTTGATCAGACAAAATTCAAATGGGGAGATCAGTGGAATCCAATTACGGGTTACAATGCATCCAATGCCACATCTGAAAGTTTTGCTGCAACTAATGCTTCAACATTCGATGCAGGTGCAGGTGCATTGTATTACGATGCAACACCTGATAAGAAAGCAAATGCATTTGGCGGATTTTCAATTGCACATATCAACCGTCCGAAAGATCCCATCATTGCCACACAAAGCGCAAGCCTGAATACAATTCCTTTACGTGTAACCATACATGGTGGTTTGAGCTTTAATTTATCTGAACGTACAAGTATTGTTCCACATGCATTATACATGCAGCAGGGAACAGCAAAGGAATTTATGCTTGGTACTTATGTACAGCTGAATGTAAATGAAGAAACTGATTTTATGTTTGGCGGCTACTATCGTTATAAAGATGCGGTTGCTCCTTTTTTTGGTGTTGACTGGAAAAATTTCATTGTTGGAATCAGTTATGATGTAAACACATCAAAACTTGGTGCCATGACAAGAAATGTAAACAGTTTTGAACTGAGCCTTTCTTATATCAAACGCAGCGGAACAAAAAGCATTTTTGATTATATCCGTTGTCCACGTTTATAATGTTAATGATATTGATGCGTACGAATGAATCACTCCAAAAGCCAACAAAAATGAAGACCAACATATTTTCTTCTGTAAAAATAAAATTGCAAAAACCAATGAGCAGGTTACTGCTGTTTGTTTTTGCAGCAACAGCTGTACAATCATCTTTTGCCCAGGTTGATAAACGCCTTGCTGATGCCGATAAATCTTTTGCAGCCGGCGATTATTATACTGCTGCAAAATTGTATGAGCAGTTTCTTCACCCGGTTGTAAAACAAATAGAACCGGCTAACCTTCCCATCAATGCACGCAGGCACAGGCAAAGCACGGGCATGATGGGAAAGGGTGTTACAAAAAATGATTTACTGTTTAAACAGGCTGAGTGTTTTCGTCTTGCCAACTATTGGCAGGAAGCAGCAGCACGTTATAAAGAAGTGGCAGAAAAAGACCCGGCAAACTACAGCAAAGGTTTATACTGGTACGCAGTATGCCAGCGCAGTCTTGGAAATTATAATGATGCTGAAGAAAGTCTGAATAAATTTTTAGCTGCTGCAACAGCAAACGATCAGTTAAGACCTGCTGCAGAAAAAGAACTGCAAACACTGAAGTATATCAAATCACAACTTGTACGCCCCGATACTGTTTTGTATAATGTAAAAAAACTTTCACTTTCATCAGGATCAGGTAAGGGTGTGTATGCACCGCTGATGATGAAAGACGGGCAACTGATTGTGACAAGCACAGTAACCGATACTGCTGCAAAAGAAGGAATCAATCCTTATCATAACAGGCTGTTCACAACAAAATTGAGCAACGGAGTGTTTCAGAATGAAGAAGAACTGAAGGTACAAGGTGTTGATGCTGCAACAAATATTGGTACAGCATCTGTCAATCCCGTAAGTGGAGTTGTTTATTTTACACAATGGAAAAAGGAAGGCGATAAAAGTGTATCAGCTATTTATGCTGCTACAAAAACAGCTGATGGTTTAAGTTTACCTGTGTTACTTTCTTCTGTTAATCAAACAGGGTATAACAGTAAGCAACCATTCTGTACTGCAGATGGAAAGTATTTATTCTTTGCATCCGACAGACAGGGTGGTGCCGGTAAGTTTGATATATGGTTTGCAGCAATCAATGCTGATGGTTCAATTGCTGAAGCAAAAAATGCAGGTGCAATTAATACAGAAGCAGATGAGCAGGCTCCGTTTATTCATACAAAGAGCAACACACTTGTTTTCTCCAGTAACGGACGTGAAGGCATGGGCGGCTTTGATTTGTTTATGAGCAAAGGAAGTATTGGAGAATGGAAGACGCCGCAAAACATGGGTTATCCTGTTAACTCAACACGGGATGATATTTATTTTACAGCCGATCAGGAAACAGCATTTTATAAAAATGCATTACTGAGTTCCGACCGTGGTTCTGAATGTTGTCTTGAAACATATGCAGTAACCAAAGCTGCAAAGAAAAAATTCTTAACAGGTGTTGTGTATGATCTTAAAGACAATACTCCTCTCAGCAATGCAGAAGTGCTGCTGAAAAATAAAAATGGTAAAACCTGGAAACAAACAACTGACGCAAACGGACATTATACATTTGAAGTGCTCGATGAAAACAACGAACAGATAACCACAACAAAAGAATTGTATAAAGAAAATACAACAGCAGTAACAATTGAAAAAACAAATGAAGGCTGGCTGGAAGATGTATTAACCAATGCACCGATTTATATAGAAAAGAAACTGGTGATCAAGGTTGAAAATGTAGTAACGGTTTATTTTGATTTTGACAAAAGCAATTTAAAAGAACCAGCTGTTAATAAACTTGATTCAATTTATAATGTACTCGTTGAAAACCCAACTGCAACCATCCAGATTTCAGGATATACCGATGGACGTGGCACAGAGGAGTACAACAAAATACTTTCCGACAAGCGTGCAAAAGCCTGTGCCGATTATTTGATTGGCAAGGGTATTGATGCAGGCCGCATTACTTTCGAATCGTTCGGCGCATGTTGCCCTGTTGAAATGGAATTGATTAACGGAAGAGATAATGCAGAAGGAAGAAGTAAAAACAGGAGAGCGCTGATTAACATTGATAAAAAAGAGTAAGGCTAGTACATAGTTCATAAACAAAGGTTCGCTTGAAAGAGCGGACCTTTTTGTTTATTTAAGTGTGTATTTTTAACAGTGATATGGAATGTTATCAAATTTGTATCTGAATTACTGAATTGAAAAAATACAAAATTGAAAAAGCTTGCTTTTGTGATGTTATTTATAAACCTATCCTGCTCTGGGAATAATAACACATATGAATTAAGTCAACTGCAGAAAATTGAAAAGTTGGTTTCAATAGAGCCGGCACCAGCTGCAATTTCATTTGTTCCTGTTTTTGTTACCTGCAGCAATGGAAAGATTGCTGAAACAAATTTTATTATACTAAAGCATGTTTATGAAATTTCGTATTCAAAGAAATACACTCATTATGCTGATTTCTTATTTAATGTTTTAAATAAAAAAGTTGTTATTAATGTTTCTGATAAACAAGCCTCTGATTATTTTCAAAAAGCATTTTTTATTGACAGCGCCATCAATTCTGTTTATAAAGAGAAAAGCATAAAAGGGTTAATATACAATTACTGTGAAAAAGGAAGTTTACGGTTAAACAAGCAAGGGTTAACAGAAAATCAGTTAAGCACTATTGCTTATTTCTTTTTCCTTAATGGATATTTCCGGTACGACGATGATTATAATACAACTTCTGATTTCAAAAAAATGCCACAGTTTAATTAATATTTACCCTGCTATATCCTGCGCTGCAGCTACTTCATCTTCTAAAATCTGTTCCTGCATATTCAATGCCTCAGCCTGTTCATTATTTTGTTGTTTGCGTAAGAAATGAAAACCGGTTGCTGCAACTACACAAACTGCTGCAAGCATCCAGAACAATGTTTTAAATCCCGAAGTATCTGCAACTCTTGCACCAAACATGGGTCCAAATGTTTGTGCTGCCGACCATGCCATGGTATAGAGTGCAGCATATTGTCCACGGTTGGTATGATTACTTCTCCCAATCCAGAACGTATTCATAAACGGCATTGCCAGCATTTCACCAAGAGTAATGAGTATAATCAGCGATAAGGCTGTGACATGATTAATGTGCAGCAGGTTCAGCATACAGAAAAACAAACCGGTGAGTAACACACCAATTGTTACAAACCGCAAAGGCGTTTTTTTCTTTTCCAGGTTGTAAACAAGAATCATTTCAACCAGTACAATCACAACGCCGTTCAACGCCATAATTAAACCAATAAACGGTTCTGAAAATGCCTGTTCTTTTTTTAGGTAAACAGAAAAGTTGGTAAACAGCTGAAAGAAACAAGCAGCAAATAACATGGAACAGATAATAAACCACATGTACGCCTTGTCTTTATAGGCAGATGTTGCTTTAACAGTTGATGTAGCTGTAGTTTGTTTTTTTATGGTTTGTGATGAAGGTGAAAGAAGTTTATAAAGAAGAAATGATGCAGCAAGATTGGTGATACCATCTACCCAAAACAATAATTCGTAATTGTAATGTGCGATAACGCCGCCCATTGCACTGCCAATTGCCCAACCAAGATTAATGGCAAGTCGGTTGAGCGAGTAAGATCTTGTTCTGTTTTCTTCTGAACTGTAAAATGCAATTGCTGTTGAATTGGCGGGTCTGAATGCTTCGTTTACAAAACTGAGAATAAAGGTGAAGATGCAGATGAGCGGGTAACTTTTCATTTGGCCCAGCAGCATAAACAGCAAGCCGCCACCCGTTAAAGTAAACAGTTGAATTTTATGAAAACCGATTTTATCAGTAAGTCTTCCGCCGATGTAAGCACCTGTAAAAGCGCCTGCACCAAACAAGCCAAACACAAAACCTGCCTGGCTTAATGAATAACCCATTTTCGGACTTGTAAGATAAATACTCAGGAACGGAATAACCATTGTACCGCTCCTGTTCACCAGCATAATCCATGAAAGCAACCAGGTTTGTTTTGATAAACCTGAATACGCCTGTTTATATTGCTGAATGGTTGGTGAAAGCATAATGGAGAACAAAAATATTCTTATTCGGTTAGATAGAAACACAGATGATAGTGATAACGATGATGAAACAAATCATTGGCTGATATTTTTTCAATCATTTATATCCGCCCGATCCGTGTCATCCGTGTTTCTATTTATAATTCAACTGCAGGGTCCCAGAAACGTTTTTCAAAATCAACCACTGTATCATTCTTCACTTTCACACCATCTTTTTCCAGCAGCTCCTGCATTTTTGTTGGAGTTTCAAAATGTGCTTTGCCGGTGAGCATTCCGTTACGGTTTACCACACGTTGTGCAGGAACTTTTGGTTTTACATTGTGAGCACCATTCATTGCCCATCCAACCATACGTGCTGAAAGTTTTGTACCGAGGTAAGAAGCAATGGCACCATATGATGTTACACGGCCTTTGGGCACCTGGCGTACCACATCATATACATCATCAAAAAAAGAGTATTCTTTGAGTTTACCTGTTTCAGGAATTGGCGGAGTCTTCTTTTTTGTGCTCATGTTTTGCTGCTTTCAGCAACAAGTTACGACGAGGTTCCGGAACATTTTCATATTCAAACGGGCAATGTCTGCAACCATGCCCGCAGCAATAACCCCTTTCCAAATGATAACTGGCTGTGAGAACCATGTTATCATTTTCATCATAATAAAAATCTGTTCCTTCTGAAAGTCTGTTCATCGTTGTTTAAATGGGTAAAAATTATTTAACCATTCAGCATTGATTTTGTTTAATGCGAAAGGAAATTATTCTTTTTCCGTTTCATGCACCCATTGCTTCAGTGCCTCATCTTTTTCTGAAGACAGGGGTTGGGCAGGAAGTGAAAAGCAGAGATAGTGTATACGGCTGCTTTGTGCAATATCAAGTCCCTCGTAATGTGTTTTTATTTTCAGTTCATCGCTGATTTGTTGCTGCTTGTATAAATCATCTGTATCTGCGTGCAGTTGCAGATCGTACAGAGCAATCACCTGCTTTGTAAAATTGTAAAGAACAGGTGAATCTGTTTTGAGATGAACTTTCCCTCCTGCATGGAGAAACTGCTGGTACAAACGCAGAAATTTAGGATGTGTTAAACGCTTTTTATGTTTGGATGAGCGAAGCTGCGGATCAGGAAAAGTGATCCATATTTCACTTACCTCATCTTTGGCAAAGTATTCTGCAATGCGGTCAATTTGTGTGCGGAGAAAACCCACATTGGTCAGGTTCTCTTTAATTGCTGTTTTAGCACCCACCCAAATCCGGTTACCTTTTAAATCAACACCAAGAAAATTCCGTTGAGGGTACAGACGGCCAAGTCCAACCGCATATTCGCCTTTACCACAGGCAAGCTCAAGCGTAATTGGATGTTGATTTTTAAAAAATGAATGCCATGTACCTTTCGTGTGTTCAGGATACTGCAGCACATTGGAAAACGTTTCCAGTTCAGCAAAACGTATAAGTTTTTTTTGACCCATAACGGGCAAAGTTAATAAAGGGGAGTGCTGAAAAACAAAAAAGCCCTTTGTAAAAACAAAAGGCAATCGTAAAAAAAGCATGAGAAAAGCTGTAGGGGGA